>Ga0209061_1000002_pt1 | contig 1697107 bp, 1544 predicted proteins | sample Coa_R1_10_FD_187157 | JGI IMG/M metagenome (GOLD analysis project Ga0209061, IMG submission 187157) | Surface soil microbial communities from Centralia Pennsylvania, which are recovering from an underground coalmine fire - Coalmine... | ecosystem: Environmental > Terrestrial > Soil >...
ACCAGCCCGCAGTTTGTATGACTGCGGGCTGGCCGATGTGAGATTACTCGGCCTATTGGCCGACCGGTACGAGTTCGACACGCCGGTTCTGAGCGCGTCCTTCCGCAGTCCGGTTGGTGGCCACAAAGTGGGTCTTTCCGAAACCTTGCGGTATCAACTGACTGGCCGGAATCCCTTTGTCCTCGAGATAGGCCGCGACCGCCTCCGCACGGCGTTGCGACAGCCTGAGATTGTAGGCTCGCGTGCCGATCGCGTCGCAGTAGCCGTTGACGTAAACCTTCACGCTCGGATTGGCCTTCAGGGTCTCCGCCGCTTCGTCCAGCACCGGCCGATCGACCGGTCGTATAACTGCCTTGTCAAAATCAAAATGCACCCCGCGCAAAATGATCTTCTGTGGCGGCGGCGGTGGTGGTGGCGGTGGCGGCGGTGGTGGTGGCGGCGGCGGTGGCGGCGGTGGCGGCGGTGCCGCCTCGGCACACAGGAAGTATCCGGCTATTCCTCCCAGTAGGGCTCCGCCAGCTACTGCAGTGGGAACGACCCAAGCAAGGTAAGCATGTTGATTATGCTTCGATAGCGCGACGCCAGTCCCAATACCACCTGCTCCGATTCCTCCACCGGTTGCGTAGAGGGCAATACATTTTTCCCTTTCGGTCATAGATGCGCAGCCGGTAACGAATGACAGCACACCCACCCACATCAGACTTTGAGCAAGTTTCTTTCCCACAACTTCTCCCTTTCGGCTTTGCAGGGATCCCACGCGTAGCCCGTTGCCAGATTTGGGCACCACTAAACCTGCAAAGATACTAAAGGCATGTACACGGAAATCAAGTAGAAGGCGAGATAGCGTTTGATATTATTTCATTCACTGATAGTTACAGCATGCACAAGCAGAAAACGTCATGTCAAATCAGATCGTAACTGACTTGAAAACGATTTAGGAAGCGATCTCGATCTCCGTCGGCATAACTCCTTTTCAAGGCACCGTACGTCGTTTCAGTTGGCAAACCGCCTGTGAGCAATAAGCCTGCGTATTGGGAGCGTCGGCCATCGCAACGAATAGTCTATTGCAAGCTGCACATCGAAGTAGCGTCTCCCCTGCTTTGAGCAGAGGCCGCAGGAGCTCCACGATTTCCGCCTCACTCTGTACTGTCTCAGATTTCGCCGGGGTCGACAGTTCAAGCGCTGGTGTCTGCAGTTTGGACGAAGCGAGCTGGTCGGAGTTTTGACCCGAAGCGGAGTGAGCAATCGGCGCGTTTCTAAGGTTAGTTGGGCCGTGAATCGGCTTTTGTTGCAATGCTGCAGTTCGCGCCAATTCGTCGGCCAGTTCATTGAGCTCATCACCGGCATGACCGCGCACCCACTCCCAACGCACTTTGCGCCGCGCAATCTCGGCGTCAAGGATTTTCCAAAGATCGAGGTTTTCCCGGCGCTTCCAACCCGCGGTCATGGTTTTAACGAGATATAAGCTGTCGGTCCTGATGGTTATTTCGGCCCCTGTCGGTGATCGCCGCAGCGCTTCAATCGCAGCGGTGATCTCCATGCGGTTGTTAGTCGTGGCGGCTGCGCCACCAGAGAACTCGCGTCGGCTTCCATCAACATCGACCAGCACAACGCCCCATCCCCCTGGTCCAGGATTACCAAGGCACGACCCGTCGGCGTAAGCGATTAAATGAGGCTGCTTAGACATTACTGACACCTGCCAAAGCTTGAATCGACATTTGGGAAATTTTTCGGTTACATCGGCTGTTCGGGTCGTGTCAGTCAAAAGATGGTTCAGCTACTTTCACGCTTGGACGGGATGGCGCTGGCTGTGGATCTGTTTGAACCAGCTCAGATACTTTTCGGCGGTAGTGGACCAGGAAAAGTTCGCCTGGAAACAGTTGTCCATCAGTCGCCTCCATAATGAGGGATTGCGAAACGTGTGAACCGCTCGCGCTGTCGCTTCAAGCAGCGCCTCCGGTTCCGACCGCTCGAAGAGAAATCCGTTACCCCTACCAGTTGTGGGATCGAATTCCGAGACCGTATCCCGCAGGCCGCCCGTGGCCCGCGCGATGGGCGGGTTACCATATTTCAACGCGTACATTTGAGTTAAGCCGCATGGCTCGAAACGGGAAGGCATCATGAACATATCACTGCCCGCCTGGATGCGGTGAGCCAAGGCGTTGTCGAATTTCAAATTGACCCGAAGATGGTCGGGATATCGTGCCTCCGCAGATTTGAAGAACGCTTCAAGCTGCGGGTCACCATTGGCCAGCATCACAATCTGGACATCGAGGGCAACCAGACGGTCCAGGCCGGCACCAACCAGGTCGACACCCTTTTGAGGCGTCATGCGCGTGATCATGGCAATCACCGGTGTCGTGCGCCGGTGGGGTAATCCGAGTTCTTCACGAAGATCATAGAGGCAAGCCTTCTTGCCGGTGGGGCGGGAGGGAGAATAGCGAACGGCGATTAGCTCATCACTGGCAGGGTTCCACTCATCGTAATCGGCGCCGTTAAGAATCCCAATGAAGCGGTCGCCCTTCTGACGCAGGACCCCCTCAAGGCCGAAGCCCAGTGCGGGATCATGAACGATCTCGAAGGCATAGCTCGGACTGACCGTATTGACGGCATCGCTCAACACCACAGCGCCTTTCATCAGGTTCAGCCTGCCATAAAACTCCAAAAACGCGGTCGAAAACCAGGATGGATCGATGCCCAAAAGCGGAAAAAGATCCGGACTGGCAATGCCCTGGAAGGCAAGATTGTGGATGGTAAAGATAAGAGAGGTCGCCTCAAATCTTGCTCGCAGTGCCGGATCCGCTCGAAGCACTATCAGCGTCGCTGCAGCGTGCCAGTCGTGAGCGTGCACAATATCCGGCTCGAGCATCGCAGCGACCATCGCAGCAGCCCGACCAAAGAAAACAAAACGCTGAAAGTTGTCCGGATAGTCGCCATGCCTGTCGCCATAGATCCCTTCTCGATCGAAGAAACCCGGATGATCTATCAAAAATAGGGGAACGCCACCGACACCTTCGCTTCGCAACACGCGGAACCTTTCACGGCTGGCACCCAGCTCGACCGCTAGATTGTCGGCAAATTGCTCGATGTTCCGCCTTTGAAGCAAAGCCCGATAGGCCGGTAAGATGACAGACGGCAGAGTGCCGGCCTGCTTGAACGCCTGGGGCAGGGCGCGGATCACGTCCGCCAGCCCACCGACTTTCGCCTCTGGTCCGACCTCAGCGGCTACGATTGCGATTTTCATTGATGGTACGTCCTACGACCTGAATACTGAACTCGAGCCCGTCGTTGTCAGCAACGACTGTCTGCTGAAACCCCTGAGTGTCCAGATCCCCACTTCGTTGCTTCGGGTAGTGGACTATTGCGCGACGATATTGTAGGCCAAGAGTTGATAAGCGGAGTCTTGCGAAAGGGTCCACTTGAAGAGCGGCTGGTCGAGAGTTGGATTTATGCGCCGATTGGTCCCGATGAGCAGCCCGAAACTCGACGCTTCTGAAATTTAAACTATTTGCGGCCGCTGCGCGAATCTACTAAGACGCGATCCATCGATGGGCCGGACCGTGGCCTCAAGCAATGTGCGAGTACTATCGGAGCGCGGAAAGCCGAGCGTCTCGAGCCTCCTCTCGCAGATTACTGCACGCCATTTTAAAGGCCTGCGATGCGATGATTGTCTTCGGCTCATCCGCTGGTGGAACCGGCGTGTCTGGTCCGGCGAGTCCTGTGTCCACCTCCGATGCTGGAGAGGACAAATACTTTTCAGGACTATAGTCGCCGCTCACGCTCGGGTGGCCCAGATGAAGGCAGCCGACCGCTCGCCGCTTTATAAGCAACCCTCCGCAAGAGAAAAGATCAGGCATTGTCAATATAACTGTCACGCCCGCAGCGAGCCCAGAGCAACGGCAGTGATAGAATTGCACCCCTCTGAAGAAGTCCGCTTACCAACCTTCGCGGACAGAGACCAGGCCGGTCTGGGCGATCCCTCTCCAGACCGCAACAGGACCGCAGGCGCGGGCCCGGGCGGCGAGGTCCTCGCTGGGGCCGAACGTTGCCGACGACGATATAGCGCTTGACGGATAGCCATTCATGACGTACAAGCGCCCCCGAAAGGACGATTTTCTCCGGAGGTGAACGATGGGAATCGCCGAGAACAAAGAAGTCATTCGCAGGATGCGCGAAGCTAAGGGTCTTGATGAGATTCTGGCGACGATGAGCGATGATGTCCGCTGGACCCTTATCGGAAATACCAGGTTTTCCGGCACGTTGAACGGCAAGCAGGAAATTGTCGAAAAGCTCTTCAAACCGATCTTTGCCCAACTCGAAAGTCCGGGCAGCAATGTCATCGATAACATTATTGCCGAAGGTGACTATGTCGTGGTGCAGCAGCACGGGACCGGTCGCAGGACCAAAACCGGCAAGGATTACAACAATACGTATTGCATTGTTTACAAGCTGGCCGACGGCAAAATCAAAGAAATTACGGAGTACTGCGATACTGAACTGATTACCGCTGCGTTCGGCCGTTAAAGATCAAACCGAAGGCATCAAGTGCTGCGGCACCAGGTCAACACGTAGGGCGTCGCTTCCTCTGGCCAGTGCCTGGAATCCTGGCGTTTTCCTCTGGCGTCGAGCGGCGCGGCTTGAAGCGAGTGCAAACCGATACTCAGACGCGCAAACAAAAATGCCACCTTGCACCACCGCAGCAGCAAAGTCATGATGAGGGCCCTCTATTCATCAGGGCGTTGAAGCAACCTGACGGACGCGCGTGAAGGCCATGGACGAACCGGTCGAAGACAAAGCTGCTCTCGTTCAGTACTTTGAATCGGGCGCCAAGCCGCGCGAGAAATGGCGGGTCGGCACCGAGTACGAAAAAATCGCCGTCTCGGCTCATGACGGTCGCGCATTGCCATTTTCGGGACCCAACGGGGTCGAGCAGATTTTAAGGCGGCTGGCCGAACGCTACGATTTTGAGCCGGATGAAGAACACGGCCGTATCGTCGCGCTCAAACATCCGCGCGCGCCGATTACAATCGAACCAGGCGCTCAAATCGAGCTTTCCGGCGAACAATGCGAAACAATTCATTGTGCACACCGCGAGTTTACCCGCCACATCGAGCAGTTACTCGCGGTGGGGCATGAGGTTGGCGCGGTGATCCTTGGGCTGGGAATGCAGCCGGTCAGTTCAATCAACGAGATCGAGCTGCTGCCCAAGCAACGCTACCAAATCATGTACCCCTACATGGCGCGGCGGGGGCGACTTGGACAGCGAATGATGAAGCAGACTGCCGGCGTGCAGGCGAACCTGGATTATGATGGCGAAGCCGATGCAATGCGCAAACTACGCGTCGCCAATGGGATCGTACCGCTACTTTATGCGATTTTCGCCAATTCGCCGCTCTCTGATGGGGGCCTCAATGGTTACCAAAGTTTTCGAGGTCATATTTGGAGCGACACTGACCCTGATCGCTGCGGTGTGCCGGAGTTCCTGTTCCGCGATGACGCCGGTTTCGAGGACTACGTCGAATATGCGCTTGACGTCCCGATGTATTTCATTGAGCGCGACCACCAATATATCAATCTCACCGCGCCACCAGGGCTGACTTTCCGGCAGTACATGCGGCAGGGTTATGGCAAAGAGCGAGCCACGCTCAATGACTGGGCCAATCATTTGACCACGATCTTTACCGAAGTCAGGCTCAAGAAATATATAGAAATTCGTAGCGCAGACAGCCAACCTCCGGCCTTGATGCTTGCATTGCCGGCCTTGTGTAAGGGGATTCTCTACGACGCTGACTGCCTGACGGCCGTATGGGACCTCGTTAAACATTGGAGCTTCGGCCAACGGCTCGCGCTGGCCGACGCCGCGCAAAAGATAGGGTTGGAGGCGCGCGCCGGCCGCATCAAATTGCAAGAGCTCGCCCTCGAATTGCTGAATATTGCGATGATCGGTTTGGCTCGGCAGCATGCCCTTGACGAAAGCGGAAATGACGAGAGCATCTACCTGTTGCGGATCCTTGACCAAGTCCGTATGGGGGTGAATCAGGCGAGTTTGACTATCGACCGCTGGAAGGGGCGCTGGAATTACGATGTGCAAAGGCTAGTGGAAGCTTGCTCGTACGAGGCGGAAGCGCCATTCTGAGTTTAAGCCGAAGGGAGTTTGAGTGTATTCGCGGTTACCTCAACAGTACGTGCTTGTACTGAACGGCTTACTGATCAGTTTAACCGTTTATTTCCTCGCTTTAGCGATACGTAACGTTATCAGGCTGCATTTGGCCGCCGTCGAGCTCTCATCGCTTCCAAGCTCGACCGTACGAAAGTCTGCGCCGACGTCCGAAGTCGGTCCACGTCCGCGCGCCTATTACGATCTGATTGTCCGACGCGATATCTTCAGTCTTACGCCCGCTGCATCAACTCCCGTCACGATACGAGAGGAGCCACTCGAAGTAACCCTCGTAGGCACCTCGCAGCGCAGCAATGGGAAACCTTTCATTATCGTGGAGTCGCCGGACGGCCAGCAATCGCTCTACAGGCAGGGTGACAACATTCCGCATGTCGGTCGCGTGCTCTCCATTGGCCGGGACCTGGCTGTCGTGCTCCATAATGGCCACCCAGTTGCGCTCAGGATCCCGAATGCAGGCGAAAACGGGACATGGCGGTCGCCACCTTTTCCCAGGGAACGCCACCGGTTCAAGCGTCCCCCACGATTTCCCGGACGTCGTGAGTTTTCTCAGACTGAGAGCCCGGACTCGGGCATTCAGCAGTTAGGTCAGAACCGTTACATGGTAAGTCGTGCGAAGCTGAACTACGACCTGAACAATCTCGGGTCCCTGATCACCCAGATCCGCGCCGAACCTAACCTGGAGAACGGCTCAACAAGAGGTTTTCGATTGTCGCAAATCCAGCCCGGCTCGGTGTTCGAGCAAATCGGGCTCGAGAACGGCGACATCATAACCGGCGCGCAGGATAGAGAGGTGCGAGACGCGATCGGCGCGATGGCGCTGGTCAGTGCGCTGCGCAACAGTCCTTCAATCTCCCTCAATATCATTCGCAACGGCACTCCCCTAAAAATCGATTACACCATTCGCTAATATCCTTTGTCTTTCTGTGCATAATTCAACGCTTTCGACGAGACTAACGGAGATGGGCGTCTCATCGGGCGGTCACGAAAGGTGCGGTATGAGGCGAGGTCACCCACCGAGAACTCGACTCACAAATTTGTTTGGGGAAGGCCGGCCCACTCCCGGAACTAATTTTTGACTGATGCTTCCAACTATGCGTTTTGCTCGTTAGGAATCAGGGACGAAGCCTTCCCAGGTAACTCAATCAATTCGTTGCCCGCGCCGTTAAAGAGCTGCACGGCTTCGCTTGGTGGGCGGGAAACGTTCAGCACGCTCTCGTTCCAGTTCGCACCAAGCTGGCTTCTCTTCCAGATCAGATTTCCTGTTCAGGCAAGGAGTGACTTAGCGACGGTCTCACGATGCACCGGCGCATTGCCCAGATTAGCCTCGCCCGCCAACGCGCGCCGATGATAGAGATGCATATCGTGCTCCCAGGTAAAGCCAATGCCGCCGTGGACTTGGATAGCTTCTGACGTAACGTTTTTCGCCATATCCGACGCGTATGCTTTCGCCATCGGCACGGCGGTTGCCGCCTCCGGGACACGTTCGTCAACAGTCCAACAGGCGTAATAGGTCAACGAACGGGCGTTCTCAACCGCCACCATCATATCGACACATTTGTGCTTGACTGCCTGGAAGGAGCCAATTGGTTTACCGAACTGTACGCGGGTTTTGGCGTATTCAACCGAAATATCCAGCGCCTTCTGCGCCGTCCCGACCATCTCTGTGGAGAGCCCCGCAGTGGCTATGTCGAGTACTCTGCGCAGCACTTTCCATCCGTCGTCAGGAGTGCCCAAGACGGTATCAGTTTGGACATTGTCGAATTTGACATGGCACATCCGGCGGGTCATATCGACCGTTTTGAGCTGAGTTACGGTGACCCCCTTTTCTCTGGCTGGAACGCAGAGCAAAGTGATCCCGTTTTCGCCCGCGCCGTTGGTACGGGTCGCGACGATTATTGCGTCAGCGACGTGGGCATCGGGCACAAAAAATTTTTCGCCGCTTAAGGTATAGCCCGCACCCTTTTTGGTTGCTCTGAGCTCGATCCCGCCCGCATCGAAACGTCCCGACGCCTCAGCTAAGGCCAGTGTGGCAATGAACTTTCCCTGGGCCATTTTGGGCAGGAATTCCTTTTTCAGCTCTTCAGAGCCGCCCTCGATAAAAGCAGGCGCGCCCATCAGAGCAGCGGCGAAAAATGGGCCGGGGATCAGCGCCTTGCCCATTTCCTCGACAATCACGGTCATGTCAAGAAAACTGCCATTGGCACCGCCATATTGTTCGGGAATTAGCAGTCCTGGCCATCCTTGGCTCACTAATTTTTGCCAAAACTCATGATCGTGAGCAGTCTCGTGCGCCATCATCTGGCGGACGAATTTGGTGGAACAATGGTCGGCCAGGAACCGCTTGGCCGCGTCGCGCAACATTTCTTGTTCTTCTGAAAACCCGAAATCCAACTTGCGTCGCCTCCTATGCCGCACCTGACAGGCTGGTTGGCCTGGCTCGACTGCGTTTGGCCCGGTACCAGCGCTATACGGTAATTTCCAGCTATCATCATGAGTTAGAACACTGCAAGCGGCTGAAGATGACGAGGTCGGAAACGGCCAGATGAACCTGCCGGCTAAGACAGGGTTGCCATTCCGAGCTGACTGGCGCCGCCAGGCGATTGTCGTTCGGCGTCGTTGCTATTTTAGCTGATTTATCCCGAATCCAATTAGCAGCCGGCGTAGGTGGCGCGGAGCGCCTTCTTTACCACGACGTACAGATCGCATATTAGCTATGCCTGTATCGGATTGTCATAGTTGTCTGTGAACGCAGGTAGATTTCGGCCCAATGGTGCTCCGACGAAAAAGGCCAACTGTTGCCCATCTGAACCTAATACGGAGAAAGCTGTGGGGTCGGAAGCAAGCCAACCAGTCTGCGGAGGTTCTTTAGTGGCAATGACAGAACGCGTTATTTCCAAACCGATCATTTCAGCTGACTCTCACATCATGGAGCCGCCTGATACCTACTCAGCGCGCATCGACCGCAAATACAAGGAAACCGCCCCGCGCGTCGTCTGGGACGAGAAGCGGGGTGACACTTTTGTTGTCGAGGGGATGAAGGAAACGCTGCCGATCGGGCTGATCGCGGCGGCGGGCAAGAGCGCCGAAGAGCTGGCCAAGGCGGCATCCCACGCAAAATTCGACGAACTTCAACGCGGTTCATGGGATCCGGTAGCGCGCATCGACGATCAGGATCGTGACGGGGTTGCTGCAGAAGTCATTTATCCGAGCGTCGGCATGATTCTGTGCAACCATCCTGATCCCGATTACAAGAAAGCCTGCTTCGATGCGTACAATCTCTGGATCGCTGAGTATTGCAGTCTCAATCCGACGCGCCTGGTGGGTTTAGGACAAACCGCAATGCGCTCCCCGGATGAAGGGATAAAGGATCTCGAGCGCATTAAGGCCTTAGGTTTGCGTGGCGTCATGATGTCCGGTTTTCCAGTCATGGAAGACTATGACAGCCCGATTTACGATGAGTTCTGGGAAGCCGCGATCGAGCTCCAGATGCCCCTAAGTTTTCATATCCTGACTTCGCGCGAAGGAGTGGCGAAGCCTCCAAGAGGCCCGAAGATAAATTCCTTCATGTCGATCATCCGTGGCAACCAGGACATTATCGGAACGTTCATCTTTGGCGGAGTCTTCGAACGCCATCCGAAGCTAAAGATCGTGTGTGTTGAGGCAGATGCCGGCTGGGCACCGCATTTTATGTACCGGATGGACCACGCTTACGACCGTCACCGCTACTGGATGACCGGCGCGAAGCTGTCGAAGCGGCCCAGTGAGTATTTTCGTGAAAACGTTTACATGACATTTCAGGATGACTGGGTTGCGTTCAAGATGACCGATCAATGCAACCCACGAAGGTTGATGTGGGCCAACGACTTCCCACATAGCGACTCGACCTGGCCGTGGTCACAGGAGCTACTCAGGAAGCATACCGACGGCCTGACTCAGGAAGAGAAAGAGGCCATCCTCCACGACAACGTTGCCGAGCTATACCAGATTGCCTTGTGAAGCCGCGGTAAACAGACCAGGGCGGTCCCGCTCAGCGCCTGAAGGACCGCCCGGTTTTGCGCTGCCTAGGCGCTGACACCGCGTCAGTTCCTGCGTGAGCCTTAATGGCGGGCTTAACGGCAGAAGACACGAGTGGTGTCAGCGTTCTCGCCGGTGCACCAGTGCTGGGCGGCGCCCAGCGGGGATGGCGGTGCGCAATTGGCGCGTACCTTGACTCACGAGTTCTGCTAACCCTCCCCCTGGGGTTTGCCAGCGGCTTACCCCTACTCCTAACCTTTTCAACCCTGTCAGCGCGGCTCGCGGCCGCCGGAGTGAGCCGCGCTGCAATCGGTGCTTTCGCGCTGGTCGGGACACCTTACGCACTGAAATTCGTATGGTCCCCGCTTCTCGATAGACTAGCCCCGCCAATCGCGCTCGGGCGTCGCCGTGGTTGGGGGGTGACCATTCAGTTTCTGTTGATAGGTGCGTTGCTCGCCCTTGGGCGTTGCGATCCTAAAAGCCACCTCTCGGCGATGGGCGTATTGGCGCTGCTGGTCGCCTTCCTGTCCGCTAGTCAGGACATCGTCATCGATGCATGGCGCGTCGAGATCCTTAGCGAGGAGCAACAAGGCCCGGGAGCTGGCATGATCCAAGTCGGGTATCGAATTGGCATGCTAGTGGCCGGAGCCGGCGCCTTGATGCTGGCTGCGCGTCGTGGCTGGTTCTTCTCCTATGCGGTGATGGCTGGACTGCTGGTGATCGGCATATTGGCGTTTCTGCTCGGCCCGGAGGGCAATGGCGCCATCCAGGAGCGACCTCTCAACGGAGCGCGAGACCGGATTCGCTCCTCACAACAAGTGGCGACGTCGCCCGAGGCACCGCGAGTGGATGGCCAGGCTCCGATCAAGGTGCAAGGCGGTCCAATGGCGCAGCAGCATTGGCTAGCAACTGCCGTGCTTGGCCCGTTCAAAGATTTCATGCGTCGCCCTTATTGGCCTGCCATCCTGTTGTTCGTCTTCGGCTATAAACTCGGCGAAGCAATGGCGGGTGTGATGGCGATGCCGCTTTACATAGCCCTAGGCTTCTCGTTGAATGAGATTGCCCTAATCTCGAAGCTTGTTGGCTTCGCCGCCACCATCTGCGGCGCGCTGGCAGGCGGCGTCGTCACCTCGCGATTCGGCGTGATACGGGCACTGATCATTTGCGGGCTGTTACAATCCGCCGGCAATCTCTTTTACGTGCTTCAGGCGGTTGGCGGCCATCGCCTGGACTATCTTGGGCTTTGCGTCGCAGCCGAGAACATTACCAGCGGGATGGCTGGGGCGGCATTGGTTGCCTATCTGTCCACTCTCTGTTCGCCCGCGTTCACGGCAACCCAATATGCGTTGTTGTCTTCACTCACCGCAGTGGGCCGCACACTTATCGCCTCGTTTGCAGGGTTGCTGGCCGAGAAAGTCGGATGGAGCTTATTCTTTGCTTCGACCACGCTACTGACAGTACCAGCGCTATTGTTGCTCGTTTGGATGACTCGTCGAAGCCGGCTTGCGGTTTCCGAATCTCGCGATCGAGACCATCAGTCTAGCTAATGGCCAAGACAATCTTGCCAAAATGTTCACTGGCCTGCATCATACGATGGGCTGAGGCAGCTTCAGTCATCGGCACTACCTTGTAGATGGGTGGTCGAATCTCACCTGCGTGGAGCTTCTGGCCGAATTGCTCCAGAAAAGCGGATATGATCTCTCCTTTCTCGGCGCTGGACCGGCTCCTCAGGGTCGAGCCAAAAATCTTGATATGGCGCCGGAGCACCTGGCTCAGGTCAATCTCCGCCTTCGCACCCTTCATCAGTCCTATAATCAGCAGTCGACCACCGTGCGCGAGCGCCTCGATATTCGGCATCAGATAGGCAGCCCCAATGCTGTCAAGGATTACATCCACCCCGCGATCATTCGTCGCTGCTCGCACCCGTGGTGCGAACGGTCCAGCGTTGTAGTTAATCGCCACGGTTGCGCCAAATTTGAGGCATTGCTCACATTTGGCATCCGACCCCGCAGTCACAATCGTTCGAGCACCAATGAAATTGAGCAATTGAATCGAAGCTGTACCAACCCCGCTCCCGCCACCATGAACGAGGACCGTCTCGCCGGGCTTCACCCCGGCCAGCAGAAAAAGATTCAGAAACGCGGTCAGATAAACTTCTGGAATTGCGGCCGCTTCATGATCGCTCAGCGTTGACGGAACGGGCATGGCCGAACGGTAATCAACCACTGCTTTCTGCGCATAGCCACCACCCGGTAACAGGGCCATCACGCGGTCCCCCTCTCGCCATCCCCGCACTTCGCCGCCGACTTCCACGACGACGCCAGCGCATTCCAGGCCGAGAATCGGTGACGCGCCGGGTGGTGGTGGATAAAAGCCCTGCCGCTGCATGAGATCCGCACGGTTCACCCCGGCGAACTTGACGCTGATGAGCAGGTCGGCGGGACCCGGTACAGGGTCGGCGAAATCACCGAGCCTCAGCACGTCAGCGGGGCCGGGCTGATCGAAGAGAACCGCTTTCATAGCGGTCTACCTCCCATGCAAGACGGCTCTGGCTTAAGCGAAGCTGTGTCTCCTCCCCCGTTTATCCTGCGGGGGAGGAGCAAGGAACAATCCTTCGCCGGGCGAGAGCAGGTTCGAAACCTCAAGGGTCAGCTCAGTACTTGTCAATTACCGAGACCCCGACGTTCTGAAAGTTGGTCATTTCCTCCAGTACCCGGGAGGCACCCTCAAGCCCCACCGTTTCGGTGATCATGGCTTTCGGGTTGAGCTTTCCGGACTGCACCATTTGCAGCATTGATGGATAGCGCGCTGCAGGCATTCCGAGCGAAGCGATCAGCTGCAGCTCCATGGTAACCATCCGATCGATTGGTAGCGGCACCTCGCCTTGTTCAGCCTGGGTGGTGAGCCCGATTTGAAGTGAGCGGCCTTGTTTGCGCAGCGATAAGATCGAGTTGCGACAGGTGGTCGCGATGCCCAGCGCATCGACACTCACGTGAGCGCCACCTTTGGTGATATCAAAGACAGACATTGGCACGTCCTCGCTGCGCTTGGCATTTATCGTGTATTGAGCACCAACTTTCTTGGCAAGTTCCAACTTGCGGTCATCGAGATCGACGGCGACGACATTCGCCCCAATTGCAGCTGCAATATGAATCGCTGACAGGCCGATCCCGCCGCATCCGTGTACCGCCACCCATTCGCCCGGTCGCACTTGCGCTCGATCCACGATCCCGTGGTAGGAGGTCATGAACCGGCAACCCATCGCAGCGCCTTCGAGAAAGCCGACCTCATCAGGCATCGGCACCAGGTTAACGTCTGCATTCGGGATCGCGACATAACGCCCGTAACCACCCCAGTACGAGAAGCCTGGGATGCTCGGATTGGCACACACATGCGACTGGCCGCTGCGGCAGTACTCGCAAATGCCATCGCCCTGGCTAAAAGGTACCAGCACGCGGTCGCCCTTTTTAAAGTTGCGCACTTCTTTGCCGACTTCCTGGATGACGCCGCAGAATTCATGACCCATCACCAACGGCATCGGCGGTACCAGTCCGATCCAAGCCCAGTCTCCGGACCAGGCGTGCCAGTCGGATCGGCAGATACCCTCGGCTTCGGCCTGGAGAATTACGCCGTTGGGCGGACACTTCGGATCAGGCACTTCTTTAACGACCAGCGGCTTACGCACAGCTTCCATTACTGCGGCTCTCATAATGACCTCCGAACGGGCTCCCCTGCCGATACTCTATCGCGCGAGCTTGCTTCCTTTTTGACCAGCAGGCGTGGAGCCTGATGTGAATGCTATAGCGCGCGTCGAATCGCTCGGCAACGTGAACAGCTCCTTATACCGGGTGGCGCTTCAAGCGGGAATCCGTGATCCTTAAGGAGCCATCTTCGAGGGGCGATGCTATTGCTCGCGGATTGTTCTACGACGTCGATGGAAAGGCGGTTAGTATGGGAATTGCTCCTTGGAGATTGAACAAGGGCCAAGAATATATGGATACAGACCTAAGAATCGGGCATCCGGAACCCCTATGGTATCCCAGACCCGAGTACATTCGCGGCAGTCACGTCGAACGGGTCATGCGAGCCATGGGAGTCAACCTCAACGTGGCCAGCTCGGAAGTTGCCTACACTGAATTCTACGAGCGCAGCATCGCGGAGCCTGACTCCTTTTGGCGCGCCACACTTGAAGAGATTGGAATTGAATGGTTCGAGCCGTTCGCCTTTATCGCGGACTTCTCGGACGGAATTCAATGGCCCCGATGGTTTCCCGGAGGCAGACTCAATCTCGTCCACAATGCCGTCTTTCGTCATCTGAACGGCGGCCGCGCCAATCGGACTGCGATCATCTGGGAAGGCGAGGATGGCACCGTCGTTCGCCTCAGCTATGGCGAATTGGCGCAACGTGTTCGGCAAGCGGCTCAAATGTTGCGGACACTCGGCGTCCGCAAGGGTGATCGGGTTGGAATCTTTCTCCCAATGCTTGCGGAAACCGCGATCGCAGCCCTCGCCATCGCTGATGTGGGAGCGATTTTTATACCCATCTTTTCCGGTTACGGTGCCGAAGCAGCGGCGGTCCGGCTAAAGGATTCTGGAGCAAAAATCCTGATCACCGCTGATGCTTTTTACCGCCGTGGACAGAAGATTCAGCTCATAGAAGCCGCGCGTCACGCGGTCATGGCGGCGGGCTGTGTCGAAACTATCGTGGTTGTCCGGCGGATGGATCCGAACTTCCGCGAAAGTGGGGTTGTAGCTTGGGACGAAGCGATTCAGCGGGGCTTTGACCATTATATGGGAAGCGAGCCAATGGAGAGTATGGACCCGTTCATGCTCATCTATACATCGGGTACGACCGGCAAACCCAAGGGCACCGTTCATTATCACGCGGGTTTCCCGCTCAAGGCGGCGCAGGATATGGCGCATCTGTTCGACCTTCGGTCTGATGAGGTGATGTTCTGGTTCACCGACATGGGCTGGATGATGGGACCATGGTTGATAATTGGTAGCCTTACGCTCGGTGCCACTGCCTTCCTGTATGAAGGAGCCCCGGACTACCCCGCGCCGGACCGGATCTGGAAAATGGTTGAGCGCCATCAGGTTACCCATTTGGGTATTTCACCGACGCTGGTTCGGGCGCTCATCCCCTCGGGAGTCGAGCCAGTTCATCGTCACAACTTGTCCTCGCTGCGCGTCCTCGGCTCTACCGGCGAGGTCTGGAATCCCGAATCCTACATGTGGCTGTTCGAGCAAGTTGGGCGAGGCCGTCTACCGATAATCAACTACTCAGGAGGGACTGAGGTGGCCGGTGGACTGCTCGGCTGCACTGCATTCCGTCCTATTACGGCGTGCGGTTTCAACACGGCCGCGCCGGGGATCGAAACCGTCGTTCTGAGCGAGAATGGCCATCCGGTAGTTGACACCGTCGGGGAGCTGGCGGCCCTTAATGCCTGGCCAGGAATGACAAACGGATTCTGGCAGGACCGAGAACGGTATCTCGAGACCTATTGGAGCCGCTTTAAAAACGTGTGGGTCCACGGTGATTGGGCAATACGTGATAGCCGCGGCCAATGGTACCTGCTCGGACGCTCAGACGATACGCTCAAGATCGCTGGCAAGCGTCTCGGGCCAGCCGAAATCGAAGCAGCCGCCGGTCAATGCGCAGGCGTCAGGGAAGCCGCTGCAATCGGCGTTCCCCATCCGACCAAAGGGGAGGTACCAGTGGTGTTCGTGGTGCCGCTACCCGGTTATGAACCTACTGCGGAGCGTGGCGAGGAGATCGCTGATAAAGTAAGTGAAATTCTGGGTAAACCGATGCGACCGCAAAAGGTATATTTCGTGGCCGACTTGCCTCGCACCCGTAACGCAAAAATCATGCGGCGAGTCTTGCGCGCCGCTCACCTGGGACAGCAGCCAGGCGATCTGTCGGCCTTGGAGAATCCCTCGGCGCTAGCCCAGATCCCTCGCGCATAACAAGCGACCAACGGTAGCAGAGAAAACAAGGTTTAATTTCAGATATCTTGCCGCAACGCCGACTAAATGGGTCATCGTTTGGGCACAGGGAATTATGAGCAGACCAAGGGGTCAGATGATTCAAAAATATGCAGCCGCCCTGGCGAGTATTCTGGCTCTTTGCAGTGCAGTTCCCAGCACCGCAGTGAGCACAGCCACACGCGCACCGGATCCGATGACCGTGATCAAAACCGGGCTTGATGAGGTGATCGCGTTGTTTAACAACCAGAAGCTGCCGCTGGCTCAACGGCGCGAAAGGCTTCGTTCAATGTCACTGCAGTATTTCGATTTTGACAGCATGGCGAAATCGGTGCTCGGATACCATTGGCGCGAGTTAAGCGCAACCCAACGCAGCGAATTCGTTCCCCTGTTCACTGAATTCATTCAGGACGCGTACTTAAGTAAGCTGGAAGAGGGCACGGTCGAAAAGATTCGCGAAGCGGCAAAGACTGCCGACGTTCGCTTCCTCAAGCAAACCTATTTGGCTCCGGAATATGCCAAAGTATTCACCACCGTGGCGTGGCAAGACCACAGAGACCCGCTCGAAGTTGACTATCTGATGCACAAGGACGCTGGTCAGTGGCGAGTTTATGACGTCACCATTGAGTCAATCAGTTTGATCGCCAACTACCGTAATCAGTTCAACCGAATAATCAACAGCCAGGGCTATCCGAAGCTGATCGAGGACCTGAAAGCAAAGCGAGAACAATTGCGACGATACATGAACCAGGAAGCTAGCACTTCAGGCTCACATTAACTCGCCCGCTGGTTTGGGCCCCAACGCTGGAATCGACACCGATGACACCGCTCCACCTAGGTTTGCTCGGCCTTGTGCTGCTGTTTCTAATCGCCATGCTCGAGGTTGGGATAATCGAGTCGGCCTACCAGAAACTGGGAATGTCGCACCGCGCCATCACATCGTTGCTCTTACTCAGTGTCTTTGGAAGCTACATCAATATTCCAATCGCTCGAATTTCGTCGGTGCCGGTCCCGTATCACTACCATTCTCATGTTTACAATCTAAGTTATGCCCCGGGGCTGACAGCCGACACTGGCGACACAATAATCGCCATCAACCTGGGAGGAGCAGTGATCCCGATTTTGCTTTCGATGTACTTGCTCCTGCGAGTGGGCGGAGTCGCTCCCGCTCTCGTCGCCACGGCGGCAGTCGCATTGCTGGTCCATCACTTTGCGCGAGTGGTTCCCGGTGCGGGCATTTCGGTGCCGACCTTCGTCCCGGGGTTCGCTGCTGCTATTCTTGCAATCGTGCTGGCACGGGAGCGCCGACCCGTCGTGGCTTACGTCGCGGGCACGATGGGGTGTCTGATCGGAGCCGACGTGCTAAACCTTGGTCTGGTCGCTCATCTCAACGCGCCGATCGCGTCGATCGGTGGTGCCGGCACCTTTGATGGTGTGTTTGTTTCAGGAATTATTGCAGTTCTGCTGGCCTGACTGCACGAACGGGACTCATGCCTTTACAGCGTCGAGTGCGCTCAGAATCTGCTCGGTATGCTCCCCCAATCTCGGCGGAGCGCTTATCCGGGGCTGCGGCGCGCCAGTGAAGCGGGCAACCGGACGAATCGCCTTAAATACGCCTCCGTTCGGGTGAGGCACCTCGATGATAGCGCCGATAGCCTCCACCTGGGGGTGACTAATCAGCGACCGATAATCCATGACTGGCACTGCGTCCCCACCGACACTTTTGATTAGCTTGATTAGCTCGTCGCGCGGGCGCTGCTTAAAGGCCTGTTCCCAGAGCTCTTTTACCTCTGGCGCGTAGCGTCCGATACTGGTCGCCTGTCGTCCATAATCATCAAATCGTGGATCGGTAAGCACTTGCTCCATGCCGAGTTCCAAAACCAGCCGATCCCAGTCCTCGCTACTGCCACGGCGCAAAATGAAGTAAAGTGCGCCGTCCTGAGCTTCATAACCATAGTCTGGGGGGTTCGTATAATGGTCCAAATGGAAACCATACCAGTCATCCGGGTTGGTCATCGAATGCCACATGATGCCGCGCATATGCAGCAGTGAACCAAACTGGCTAACAGCCACGCGCTGACCTTGACCGGTACGCTCACGAAAAAAAAGCGCGGCAAGAATGGCCTGTGCGGCGAAGATCCCGGTATTTATGCAGGCAACGTCAGCTCCGAGTCGAACTGGTGGATCACCAATCCGCCCTAATGAGGCTGTGTATTCCGCCATGGCCTGAAGAACCAGTTCACAACCCGGCAAGTCTCTTAGAGGGCCATTTTCACCAAAAGGAGTGATCGCGCAATAGACCAGGCCCGGGTTGCGCAGGCTCAATTGTTCGTAGCCGAAGCCGAGTTGCTCTGCTTTGCCGGGGCCGAGGTCTTCGAGAAAAACATCAGCGGTCTGCGCCAGTTTGTGTAGCACGGGGCGCTGGTCGCCGAGGCGGTAATCGAGCACCACGCTTTTTTTGCTGCGATTAACGCTGAGGAAGACTGCGCTCTCTCCGTTTAAAAAAGGAGGTCCAACCTGGCGCGCGTAGTCGCCATTGGGAAGTTCAACCTTAATGACCTCGGCGCCCGCATCCGCCAACTGCATTGAGGCGAATGGGCCAGTGATTCCCTGGGTCAGATCGACGACGCGCAACCCGGCGAGATTGCCATCTTTGCTCATTGGTAAACCTCAATCCTTAACGGCGAGCTGAACAGCGACCCCCATGGTTTTGAGCTGAAAACCGCCGCACCGCAATCTTCCTCGCTTAGATCAGATTTCAGGGCTTCGCAACCGAGCCGTCTTGCAGAGCTCCGCGGGTTGCAGGTGGCAGGCTTTCAACTGAGAACAGGCCGAAATCTCAATCTATTTTCCCCTGCGAAAAGATGCATTTCACTTTGGGAAATGTTAACTTTCCTAATAATTTACCGCTGGAAGCAAGAATCCTGGCGACCAGTTGTTCGGCCCGGTGAAAGTTACCGCACAATTTTGCCAAAGATTTGCCGATATTACCGCCGAACACCTGTCGGCTGAATTATTCGCTGCGGTGCGGCCCCTGATCCTCGATGGCATCGCAGTAGCAATGGCCGGCAGCCGAGAGCGCGCTCCCACAATTCTTGCACAGCAGCTTCAGGCTTTCGGCTGCCTCGGACAATCGACAGTCTTGAACTTCGGATTCAAAAGCAGCACGGTCGGAGCCGCATTCGTAAACGGCGCCTCGATGCACGTGCTCGATTACGAGCCGATGTGGAATCCGCCGACTCATGCGCTTTCGACGACGTTGCCGACAGTTCTCGCGCTCGGCGAGGCCCTCGGCATGGCCGGCAAAGAGTTAATGGTCGCGCTCATCAAGGGAATCGAAGCTCACTGCAGATTGCGGCTAGCATCGCGGCACTATGAGCCGCGTGGACTGGTATTTCATCCCCCTGGAGTTGCGGGACCCATCGGTAGTGCGGTCGCTGCCGGACACCTGTTGGAGCTAAACGCTGAGCAGTTGCGCAATGCAATAGGGATTGCTGCATCTCGGACAGGGGGACTGCTCGCCAACATTGGTACCATGACCAAATGCACCCATTGTGGCAAAGCAGCAAGCGACGGCCTCGAGGCGGCGCTGCTGGCGGCCGGTGGCCTGGAAGCCAATCCGGATATTATCGAAGCGCCGAATGGACTCGCTGCGGCGCTGTTCCGCGAGGATTGGGATCCGACACCGCTCGTCACCGACAAGGCATCGTGGCAAATTCTCGATCCGGGTTACGCTATCAAGCTGTTTCCGAGTCAATACGCCACCCATTTCGTAATTACTGCAGCACTCGAGGCGCGCAAGGATCTTCCGCCGAATCACACGATCGCTGCCGTTGAGATTGTCGGACCCGAGATGCCTTACGTTGACCGCCCCCAACCTTCGAGCGGTCTCGACGCCAAGTTCAGCTTCCAGTATGCTGCGGCGTCCGCGCTTATCGACGGCCGGGTCGGAATTGACACTTTCACCGATGAGCGTCTACAGGAGCCGGATATCCAGGCAGTGCTGCGCAAGACGAGATTGATACAATCCTGCGCGATCCCCGCCAGCCTCGATAGGATGTGGGTGGAAGTAAAAGTCACAGAAGCCGACGGCAGGACCGTCTCAGGCAAATGTGTTCGTCCGCGAGCCGCGTGGGGAACCCCTATTTCGGAGAATGAACATTTATTGAAGGTCCGCGATTGCATGAACCGCGCCCTCAGCAGCCTCGAAACCGAGCGCGTTATCGGTGAGCTGCAAAGATTTGAACAGCTCGATGCCAGCGAGATGCGGGCCTTGATGCAAACTCTGGCTGGATCTGCCTAAGACCAGATGGCCGCCGCACCGACTCAGACTCAGGCAGCGCAGCACCGCCCGTCAGCTAACCAGTGGCTGATCGCTTTTGCGGTGATGCTGGCCACCATCATGGAGGTCGTCGACACCACCATCGCCAATGTTGCCCTGCTTCACATTAGGGGGAGCTTATCAGCCGGAGTCGACGAAGCCGCCTGGGTGCTGACTTCCTATATTGTCGCCAACGCCATCATCATTCCGCTCACTGGATGGTGTGGTGCGTATTTTGGCCGCAAGCGCTTTTTTATCTTCTCAATTCTGTTGTTCGTGTTCGGCTCTCTGATGGCGGGTGCCTCACCGAACTTGCAAATCCTCGTGTTCTGTCGCGTGCTGCAGGGCCTTGGTGGTGGGGCTATGATGCCCATGTCTCAGGCGATTCTGATGGAGACCTTTCCGCCTGACCAACAGGCCGTAGCGATGTCGGTGTGGGGAATGGGAATGATGATCGGACCGGTCGGCGGCCCGATCCTCGGAGGCTGGATAACCGATAATTATAGCTGGCGCTGGATTTTCTACATCAATGTACCGATCGGCATCACCGCCGCCTCGATGGTCGCGGTTTTCGTGCATGACCCTTCGTATATCCGCCGTGGCATCAAAAAGATCGATTGGTGGGGCCTGTGGCTCTTAGCCATCGGCGTCGGGTGTATTCAAGTGATGCTCGACAAGGGCGAACGGTTGGGATGGTTTGATTCCCGTCTTATCCTGATGCTGACAGTGATCGGCTCTTGCGGGTTGGTCGCTTTCGTAATTCGGGAGCTGCTCACGGCAGAGCCGATCGTCAATCTGCGGGTGCTTTACAATCGAACTTTCGCCCTCGGCACCATTTTTACGACCATTGTGATGTTCGGAATGTACGGCACTTATATTCTCATTCCGCTTTTCTGCCAGCAAATCTCCGGCTATACGCCGATGCTGGCGGGACTGGTGCTCTCGATTCAGAGTTTCGGCACGCTCATTTCAATCATGTTCGCAGGGCGGCTCTTCAACAAGATGGATCCGCGCCTGATGGTTACGCTCGGTTGCCTGGTAGCCGGCATTGGCAGCTGGTATATGGCGAATTTTTACGCTCAGATTGACTTTTGGAACATCGCAGCCCCTGGGATCCTCCGCGGCATCGGCTCCGGCTTCATCTTTATTCCGCTAACGACGTTGAGTCTCGGCGCGGTCAGCATGGAGGACATGGGCACAGCATCCGGTCTCTTCAACATGGTTCGCACTATCGGTGGGAGTGTAGGCATCGCCATCTTGGTGGCCATGCTCAGCAGCGGTGCTCAGGTCCATCAGAGCTATCTGGCAGGTCACGTCGATCCATTTCAGTTCAGCACGCTGATGCGCTCCTTGCCGGCGCTCTCCACTGTAGGCGGAGATTTAACTCGCCACGGTAGTGCTCCGATGCTCGGAATGGTCTACATGGAACTGCAGCGACAAGCGACCGTGTTGGCGTTCATCGACGATTTCCGCATCATTGCCTACATCTTTTTTATTCTGACTCCGGTTGCGCTGTTGATGGCTAAACCTGCTCGCACACCGGTGGCAGGGCACTAGTACGAATGGCTGCACGCCCGAGGCGTTGCACGCCACGACCACTCAGCAATCGCCATAAGTTCCGCGAGAGATCTTAAGTCACGCTTTTGACGCCTCAATCGGGTTGTTTGCGCAGGAACGCTGGAATATCGAGTTTGTCATCATTCTCCAAGCCGTCCTGGCCAAAGCGAGTTGGTCCGGCGTGCTCGTTGCGCCGTTTGAAAGTGGGAATATCCAGGCTGTTCTCATCGACGATCATCCCTAATCGTCTCACAGGCTTGCCGTGCGCACTCTGGCTCGGCGGTGGCGGCGGTGGTGGAAATTGCGAGGGCATCGCCGCCAACTGCGATTGAAGCTCGATCGGTCGCGTCGGCGACGCCTGTACGGGCGACGTTAGCGGTGTGCCCGAAGGCGAATAGCGTGGTCCATGCCACTCGTGTTCGCGCTCCCCAAAACCGGTGGCGATGACTGTCACGTGTATCTCGTCCGCGATCCTTTCATCGATCACGGCCCCGAAGATGATATTGGCGTCCTCGTGTGCCTCTTCCTGAATCAGGCTCGCCGCCTCGTTCACTTCGTAGAGCGACATATCGGGACCGCCCGTAACGTTGATCAGCAGTCCCCGCGCTCCTTTGATCGAAACATCCTCGAGCAGGGGGCTCGAAATCGCGCGCTGCGCGGCTTCAACGGCTCGGTTCTCACCAGAGGCCCGCGCTGCGCCCATCATCGCCATACCCATCTCAGCCATGATTGAACGGACATCGGCGAAATCCAGGTTGATCAGGCCGTGAACAGTGACCAGCTCCGAAATTCCCCGTACGGCCTGGAGCAGGACATCATCGGCGCGCTGGAAGGCTTCTCTGAGCGAGGTGGTGCGACTTGCAATAGACAATAACCGCTGGTTCGGAATGGTAATTAACGTATCGACAGCGCTTTTGAGTTCGCGCACCCCCTCCTCGGCTTGACCCATTCTTTTGCGACCCTCGAACTGGAAAGGCTTGGTGACTACACCTACGGTGAGCGCACCACTCTCACGCGCAATTCGGGCAATTACCGGTGCCGAACCCGTGCCGGTGCCACCGCCCATCCCGGCAGTGACAAACACCATTTCCGCATCACTTAATGCTTCTCGCAGCCGATCCTCATCTTCAAGTGCGGCCTTGCGTCCGATTTCGGGGTTGCCGCCAGTGCCACGCCCGCGCGTGAGCATCTGTCCAATCTGCAACCGGAGGGGAGCATGATTGTTCTGCAAGGCCTGCGAGTCGGTATTGACCGCAATAAAATCCACATTCTGCAGGCCTGACATAATCATGTGGTTCACGGCATTGCCGCCGCAGCCGCCTGCACCAATGACCTTGATCCGAGCTCCCGGATCTGCGTTTTCGATCAATTCGATCATGACTTCACCTCCACCACTCTCACCCAACTTGTCCATCAAAAGAAATCTCTGACCCAATCGCTGACGCGCATGCGCAGGCGTCCCCACCTGCCGAATCGTCCAAGCCCGTTAGCATGAGACCGGCCATGCCCCGCGTGCAGCAACAGACCGGCCGCCGTCGTATACATAGGCTTCATTAGCTCTTCCGGCATGCCCTTGAGGTTGACTGGCAGTCCGCGGCGCACTGGCATCCCGAAAATGCGCTCGGCCAGTTCCTGGGTACCCTCCAGGAGGGAGGTACCGCCAGCCAGGACGATTCCTGAACTGAGACAGTCGGCCACGCCCGAGCGCAGCAGTTCACGCTGCGCCATGGCGAAGATCTCCTCCATCCGAGGCTCTATTATCTCCCCGAGTAGTCGGCGTTGGATCTCACGCGGCTCGCGGCCCCCAACGCCAGGTACGCGCACAGTTTCGTCGTGGCCGACTACCTGGTTGGTCGCCACGCCGTAATTGATTTTAAGCCGCTCGGCCTCGGTCAGCGGGGTACGCAATCCGGCGGCGACATCGCTTGTCAGATGATTGCCACCCACGGGTAGCACCGCCGTGTGCATCACCGCACCATTGTAGAAGACAATGATATCCGTAGTGCCGCCGCCTATATCGATCAGCGCCACTCCCAATTCGCGCTCTTCGGGGAAGATAGCCGCATCGGCGGAAGCGAGGGGTTCAAAAACGAACTCACTGGCACTGATGCCGGCGCGCTCGCAACATTTGTAAAGGTTTTGACCGTAAGTCTGCGCGGCAGTGACAATGTGAATTCGGGCCTCCAAGCGCACCCCTGCCATCCCGATAGGATCCCGGACGCCGTCCTGATCATCGACCGCGAACTGTTGGGGTAGAATGTGCAGCACTTGGCGATCCAAGGGGATCGCGACCGCCCGGGCCGCTTCTATCACCCGTTCCACGTCGCGAGGACCGACTTCGCCGCCGCGTACAGCCACAATCCCGTGGCTATTCAATCCTCTAATATGAGCGCCCGCGACGCCGACAACGGCGTTGCTGATCCTCATACCTGCAGCTTTTTCCGCCTCAGTCGTGGCCGCGCGCAGCGCTTCGACGGTCGCCTCTATATTGACCACGACCCCGCGGCGCAGACCTGTGCAGGGCACGACGCCGTACCCGAGGACAGCCACCGCACCATCAGGTCCGGTCTCACCAATCAAGGTGCAGACTTTGCTCGTGCCGACATCAACGCCGGCCAACACGCTTCTCATTGGCAAAAAGCGCAACTTTACTAATCAATTGCCACCAGATCACTTGATTGTTCTAACCGCAAAAGCGAAGCCACCGCGGGTGTGAGCCTGGCATTTCATTGCCCAGTAACTACCTGCGGTGTCGCAACCACCGCCGCTCGTTGTCGGTCAAAATTCAGCGCCTTCGCGCTGACGCCACGGATAAAATTGGCCTTATCCTGTACTGTCGGCGTTTGAGTTCGAACGCGTACGATCGCTTCATCCGGGACGGTCATATCCATTATTCCTAGAAACTGATAATGCCGCCAAAGGGAGAGCACCTCCGCTGCGCGAGACAGCTGGAGAGCCAAGGCTTTGCGGTCAAGGATCACCACAAAGCGCGGCCGGTCCAAATAGAAGCGAACGCGGTCGTCCGCACTTACTCGCATTTCCGAGATACTCGTATCGAGGGTAGCTTCGCCGCGAATCAGTTCTTCAGTAAATTCCAGCAGTTGACGAGAGGATGCATGCTCGACCTGGCTTCCGGTCAGTACGGGAAGATCCGATGTCGCGGCCGGCACCACCGGACCTACCAAGTTCCCTTGACCGTCAATCTGATAGAAACCGTCGGGATGTCGCGCGAGCGCGATCGTCTCGTTCAGAGAGGCGGCTGAAGAGGTTCCCGCATTCCGACCAGTTGGTTCTCTGGTGAAGAATACCCGATAAGCTGTGGGAATCAGCTCTGAACCGCTGATATGAGGCAAGCGATCGAGTAAGGCCTCGATCCGGCGCGCCAGGGAGCGACCTGGCTGACTAAGGCCGGTTATGACTCCCAAGGCGAAGAACGCGCAGAGCGCAATCCCGACTAGACGCCAGTTCCAGCCACTGCCGGATTTAGGTCTCTTTCTTTTCGTCCCCACCGCCACCGGCCGCATCCCGCAGGCTCGACGCCCGCCACCACCTCAGTTCCGTCCAACCACTCTTGAAGTCCGGCTCACGAGTCCCAACAAATCTGGCGCACCCAGTCCCGACGCCGCCACCAAAAGCGGCACGCCCGAATTCACCATTCACCGACCAGCTTAACCTCCGGCTCGAGCAAGATGCCAGTAGCCAGTCGGACTTTGTCCCGAGCCAAATCCATCAGGCGCCGCACGTCCTCGGCGCGAGCACCACCGAGATTGATAATAAAATTAGCATGACGGCACGAAAATGCTGCAGCACCGATTCGCATCCCCTTGACTCCCGACTTTTCCAGCAAGCGCGCTGCAAAATCTCCGGGAGGGTTTTTGAACACCGAGCCGGCATTCGGGTAATCACCCGGTTGGCGCGCCGCACGCTGTGCGCGGATGGTCTGGATTCGCGTCCACAACGCATGCCGATCACCAGGTTCTAACGTGAACTCGACCCGAGTAATCACGAAACCCCGGGGCAGTACCGTGCGGCGATACGAGAAGCCGATTTCATCGCTGGACAGCCGCCGCTGCTCTCCGGCTGCGGTTATGCCGTGTACCGCCGAAACCACGCGTGCGATCTCCCCGCCAAATGCGCCAGCATTCATCACCAAACCGCCGCCAACCGTTCCGGGGATGCCTTCGGCGAACTCCAGACCGGCGAGACCTTTATCAACTACGCGCTCGACCAGCGTGCGGAACTGCAAAGCCGCACCCGCAACGACGCGATTGCCCTCAATGTTGCTATAGGCAAACCCCGGGCCCAATGTGATTACCAGGCCCCGAATGCCGCGGTCGCTCACGAGCAGATTGGTCCCGGCGCCCAGACAAAAGACCGGGACGTCGTGCTGATCAGCTGCGGCCAACGCCGCGGACAACTGCTGCTCGGTATTTGCAATCACAAAGAGGTCTGCCGGCCCGCCAATGCGAAATGACGTCAGAGTCGCTAGTGGACGATTGCGCTCGAAGGCGGGGCCGAAGCTGGCGACCAATTGGGCTTCAAGCTCACCCATCAGCTCTGCTCAGTCCGGCGAGTAGATTTTCGCCAATCCTGTAAACATCGCCCGCTCCCAAGGTGATCACCAGATCGCCGTGTTTTGTTTCGCGCATCAATCTCAACGCCGGCTCCTCGTCATTATTCAGATAATGAACATTCAAGTGACCCCGCGCTCGCAGAGCATCGTAGAGTCGGCGGCCGCTTACCCCATCGATCACCTCTTCGCCCGCAGGATACACTTCCAGGAGATAAAGCACATCGGTATCGTCAAACGCCGAGATGAAATCGTTGAACAGGTCTCGCAGCCGCGTAAACCGATGGGGTTGGAAGACCGTCACGATCCGGCGGGCGAAGGCTGCGCGTGCCGCCCTGAGCGTGGCTCGCACTTCCTCTGGGTGATGCGCGTAGTCGTCGAGCACAACTCGACCCGCCGCCTCACCTTTGATTTCGAAGCGTCGCGAAATGCCAGAGAATGCGGCCAGAGCGCGCGTCATAACCTCAAAGTCGATGCCGAGTTCCATCGCCACGGCGATGGCCGCGAGGGCGTTGAGGGCCAGATGAACGCCCGGCAGTGGGAGGGTAACACGTCCAAGGCGCCGCTGGCGGTGAGTGACCTCAAAATTGGTCGAAAGGCCATCAATTGTTATGTCGTCTGCCCGGAGGTCCGCTTCCTGTACAAGGCCGTAGGTTAGGGTGGGTTTGCGCACCGCAGGCAAAAGACTCCGCACGTTAGCGCTGTCGGTCCCCAGAATTGCAACTCCATAAAAGGGCACTCGATTGATGAAGTTGAGATAAGCCTCGCGTACCCGCTCCATCGTGCCATAGTGGTCGAGGTGCTCAGGGTCGATATTGGTGACGACAGCGATCGTGGGAAGCAACAGCAGGAATGAAGCGTCGCTTTCATCTGCTTCGGCTACCATAAAGTCGCCGCGACCCAGTCGTACATTGCTGCCCCGCGCACGCAAATTGCCACCGATCGCAACGGTTGGATCGAAGCCCGCCTCCTCCATTATGAGACCCACCAATGAAGTTGTCGTGGTCTTGCCATGCGTGCCGGCCACGGCAATCCCGACTCGGGCCAGTCGCAACAACTCGCCGAGCATTTCGGCGCGTGAAATCACCGGGATTTTCATGTCCCGGGCGGCGAGCACTTCAGGGTTTGACAATTTGACCGCTGACGACATGATAACCGCGTCCAGCGCACTGTCGAGGTGCGCTGGATCGTGACCATACGCAACCGGAAGCCCAAGCGCTTGCAGACGGGCCGTTGTAGAGCTCCGTTGCAGGTCACAGCCGCTGACCTCAAGCCCCAGTCTGGCGCAGAGTTCCGCGATTCCGCTCATCCCGGAGCCGCCAACACCAATAAAATGCAGCCGCCGCCGTCGGTTGAAAATTCCGAGCGGCGCCGAACCGTTCATACGGTAGAGGCCGCCTGGGGCTGACGGACTCCGGGTTGCTTGGCGACCAGCTCGAAACACAAGTTAGCAATTCGTTGTGCCGCGTCCGGAATCGCCACCTGACGCGCCCGGTGCCCCATCGCAACTAGAGTTTCGCGGTCTTCGTTCAACCGTCTGACCGCCGAGGCCAGATTTACACCAAGTTTAGAGTCGTCGCTCACTAACAGAGCGCCGCCGGTACGAACAAGCACACGCGCATTGTGCTCCTGCTGTCTATCGCGATGGAAGGGATAAGGAACCAAAATGGCCGCTCGTCCAGCTAAAGCGATCTCGGACACCGTCATCGCTCCTGCCCGAGCGATTACTAAGTCTGCAGCCTCCAGTGCGGTCGCCATATCTTCGATGAAGGAAACTGCGCTGGCCTGGCAGCTCAGCGAGCCATAGGCGCGCTGCACCATGACCAGGTCAGATTCGCCGGTTTGATGAGTTATCGCTAACCGAATGCCTTGCTCAGATAGAACCCTGACCGCTTCCAACACACCCAAGTTGAGCCGGTGAGCGCCGCTCGAGCCGCCGAGCACCAAAACCCGAAGCGGTCCGCAGTGCTGCCGGGCTGGTAGCGGCATTTTTGATAGTCGAACGGGATTGCCGGTGACCGCAACCTTCTCGGACCCACCAAATTCCGGCGCCGCATCCGCGAAGCCAAGACAAACTCTGGCCGCGAAACGCCACAGCATCCGAGTCACCAATCCTGGTCGTGTGTTTTGCTCCATCAGAACGAGAGGAGTTCGGTTGATGATGGCTGCCGCTGCCAGCGGTGCTGACGCGTAACCGCCGGCGCTAATCACGATGGCAGGACAGAACGTGCGCAGCAAGCGTCGTGCACGCCGCAGGGCTCGTAGAAAATCCGCTAGAGCGCGAAACCGCGTAATTACCGATTTGCCGGTGAATCCTCTTACCTCGAATAATTCGTACTCAAGTCCCTTGCGCGGCAACCAGCGGGCTTCAATACCGTTAGTGGTACCGACGAATAAGACCCGGCTGCCCGGCCAACGGCGCCGGATCTCTTCTCCCAGTGCGACTGCCGGAAACAAATGTCCGCCCGTCCCACCTCCAGCAATGATTACCTTGAAAAGCATGTCAGGCCCGCTTGGCGGCGGACTCGCCTCGAGAAACACGAGCATCAGCGGGGCTCCCCGGTAATGGCGCGCTCACCAAGCCGCCCGGGGGTTGCCCCACTGAGTATTGCCTTGATGGTAACCAGTTTCTTGCGCGATCCTTGGAGAGCGCCAGCAAAACTCCCAATTCTGCCAAAGCCATCACAAGAGAACTCCCACCGTAGCTCAGGAACGGCAGCGGCAGCCCCTTGGTTGGAATCAGTCCAATCACGACTGAAATATTAATCAGAACCTGTAAAGCAAGTAGTGAGCTCATGCCAAAGCCAAGCAAGCTCGCGAAAGCGTCCGGCTCAGCCTGTGCGATCCACATTCCACGAAACACCAGTACAGAGAACAGGGCGAGGACGACCAAGCCCCCAACCAGACCGAAATCCTCGATTAGCACCGCAAACACGAAATCCGTATGGGCCTGTGGCAGGTAGAACATCTTCTGTCTGCCGGCGCCGAGGCCCTGCCCCCATTTTCCCCCTTCTCCCAATGCAATGAAGGATTGGATCAGCTGGAAGCCGGCGCCGCGAGCAGTGCGCCATGGGTCAATAAAGGCGGCCAGGCGCCTAATGCGGTAGGGTTGGGCGATTATCTGCAGGCCCAACGCGGCCAGCACTATCGCACCGCCTGTAGCCAAGTGTTTGAGGCGGGCCCCAGCTGCTAGCAACATGACAAACGCAAGGATTGCCACGCTCACCGCAGAACCGAAGTCGGGCTCCTTCAACAGCAGCGCTACGATCGGAAGCAGAGCAACTGCAATCGGAAGCAAACCAGCTTGAACGCGGTAAATTTGCACCCCGCGACGGGCCAAATAATCGGCCAGGGAAAACACCATCGCGAATTTGAGCAATTCCGCCGGCTCAGCCAACAAGGGTCCCAATCGCACCCATCGCCGAGCACCACCGCGAACGATCCCCAAACCTGGAATCCAAACTGCGACCATCATAGCGACCGCCATAACGGTCAGCGGCCCCGCTAATCGCCTCAGTCCGGACCTGGAAAACTGCGATAACAGCGCGCTTACCAACACCCCCAGGCCAATGTGCAGGAGCTGCGCTTTAAAGAAGTAAAACGGATCACCAAGTTTGGTGCGGGCAAGAAAATAGGTGGTGTCCAGCACCATCAGTGTGCCAACCAATAACAGAATGGCAGCCGGCAGGTATAACAACGGATCGAGACGAGGTATCCCATTGAATATTGAACGCGACCGCTCAAGATTCATTGGGCCAGCTTTGTTGCTGTGACTTGCGCTCAAGTTGGAAGCATCGCCCCCTAAGGATTTGAACCTTCAGAGCCCCCGCACTATCTCCTGGAAGACCTGTCCGCGTTGCGCATAACTGCTGAACTGATCAAAGCTCGCACATGCCGGGGAAAGTAGAACCGTATCGCCAGGCTGTGCCACGGCTGCAGCTTTGGCAACCGCTTCCGTCAGGGTTTCGACACACTCAATCGGGGCCGCGCCGGCCAACTGTGCTTGCATCACTTGCCGTGCGGCGCCATAGAGCAGAGCCAGTCTGACCTTTTGCCGCAGTGGCTCGCGCAGTGGGGCATATGAACCGCCCTTGTCGACCCCACCCGCGATTAAGATAACCGATGGCCCCACCGCCAGCAGGGCTTCGACAACGGCACCGACGTTGGTCGCTTTCGAGTCATCGAGGAACACCACACCGTTTTTTTCCCGAACGAATTGAAGTCTGTGCGGCAAGCCCCCAAATTCGGCCAGCGTACGCTCAATCACATCAGGCGTTATGTTCAATATGAGAGCTGCCCCAGCCGCGGCCATAGCATTGGCGCGATTGAACCGACCCGGCAGGCGAAATCCATCGAGGGGGATCATGCCTTCGACTCCATTGACAGCGAATCGCAGACCGTTGTCATGCCATATCGCATCGGTGCCACCTGGCGGCTTCGTTATTCCGAAACTTACGACTCGCGATCGCACCTGACCATGCAGGCGCCAAACCAAGGGGTCGTCCCGATTCAAAATCGCCCAGTCAGCGGCGTCCTGATTTTCGAAGATTCGCGCCTTAGCGCGTCCGTATTCCTCCAGGTCTCGATAGCGATCGAGATGATCCGCGGTCAAATTCAGATGGAGCGCGATGCGCGGTTTGAAACGCTGCACGGTCTCTAGCTGGTAGCTCGACACCTCGACGACCGCGAGTTCAAAATCACGGTCGATTGCCTCCGTCAGCGGGAGACCGAGATTGCCGCCGACGAAGGTCTTGAGACCCGCGCACCTGCCCATAGCGCCAATCAACGAGGTGACTGTGCTCTTACCGTTGGTTCCAGTCACTGCCACTACGGGGCATTCAATGAATCTGCTGGCGAGTTCCAATTCGCCCGCGACCGGTATCCCGACAGCTCGGGCATGCTGCAGTAGTTTCGAGGAGGGCGGTACCCCCGGACTAACCACCATCAACTCGACATCTTTCAACCACGCAGGGTCCTCGCAACCGAGATGCAGCTCGGCTTCGGGCAAATCATTTGTGCTGATCTCGGTGCGGATATCGGTCAAAATGAGCGAGGCGCCCCGCGAGGCTAGAAAGCGCGCAGCGGCTCTACCGCTGACGCCCAGTCCCACAACTACAACGCGGCGGTTGCGCAGCTCCATCAGCGATCACTTAGCGCAACTTGAGAGTACTCAGCGCCAGCAAAGCGCAGACGATGGAGATTATCCAAAATCGCGTCACTACCACCGTTTCCGGCCATCCAGCCAGTTCAAAATGATGGTGGATTGGGGCCATGCGAAAAATGCGACGATGCGTCATTTTGTAGTAGTAGCGCTGCAGGATGACTGAAAGTGCCTCAAGAACAAATACGCCGCCTGCCAACGGCAAGACCAATTCCTGTTTCGCGAGAACCGCTACGGTACCTAAAGCGCCCCCCAAAGCCAACGCTCCTACATCACCCATCATCATCGAAGCCGGGTAGGCGTTGAACCACAAAAAGCCCATTGAAGAAGCGATCAGGGCGGCGCAGAAGATCGCGATCTCGCCTACACCGTCGACATGCGGCACCTCTAGATAGTGCGCAAATTTCAAGTTGCCGGCCACGTATGTGAAGATCCAGTAACAGAAACCCACGGTCATGACCGGCCCGATTGCGAGTCCATCGAGACCGTCGGTCAAATTCACCGCGTTCGACGAAAAAACAATCACGATCATCGCGAAAGGAATGTAACCCCACCAGTGCAAATCGGGATGGACCCGCTTTAGAAACGGCACCGTCAGGTTAGTGGAAAATCCCTCGAACCCAAATAGCCAGACTGTCGCCACTAGGGCGCAGCCAAATTGCCAGACCAGTTTCTGGGTCTCGGTTAAGCCCTTGCCCTTGCCGCGCTTTAGTTTCAGATAGTCATCGCTGAGACCGATCGCCCCAAAGCTCAAGGAGACAAACAAGGCAATCCACAGATAGTGATCGGCGATGTCTCCGAGCAGGATAGTTACCAACACGCAGGAGGAGACGATCAGCAGCCCGCCCATGGTCGGGGTGCCGGCCTTCTTAAGATGGGTTTGTGGTACTTCCTCGCGAATCGTCTGCCCAATCCGTGCCGCTCGCAGTCGTTGAATCAACAGAGGGCCAAGGCCAAGAGAGATAACCAATGCCGCCAGCGCGGCGAGGACCGACCGAAAAGTCTCGTAGCGTAACACGTTGAGGGCGGGGTAACGCCCGTGCATCGAAAATAGCCACAGGTAGAGCATTTACCGGTAGGTTCGCCGCCCGGTCAGAGTGATGCAAGATCACATCCTGTCGGCAACTTGCAACCGCCCTGGTGGTGGCGTTCTCCCGCATCCCAGCGGCATGCCCCAGGGTTTGACTTGGCGCGAGCAAGCGTCCGCCGTCCCAGGCAGAAGCCAAGACAAAAGCGTGCCCCACCCGAAATCGTGACAGACTGCAAAGGTCAAATTCGCGCGCTTTCTTTCATCGCGCCCACAAGCTCAGCGACAACAACGCGATCGTCGAAAGGCAACCGTTGCGAGCCAATCAGTTGGTAATCCTCATGTCCCTTGCCCGCAATCACAACGATATCGCCGGGCCCGGCGATGCGTAGTGCGAGCCCGATCGCGGCACGACGATCTGGTTCGACCAGATAGCCGCGGGCGGAACGTGCGCGAGCTTCGTCGATCTTCTTTTGCGCAGTTGCTTCCAAGCCGACCTCGACCTCGGCGATTATCCCCAATGGTGGTTCGCTGCGCGGATTGTCCGAGGTTAAAACCGCGACATCCGCCAGGTCGCCAGCGATTTTTCCCATTATTGGGCGCTTGCCGCGGTCCCGATCGCCACCGCATCCAAAGACGCAAATGAGCCGGCGAGGCCTCAGTTCACGTAACGCGGCTAGCACCGCACTCAAAGCGTCGGGCTTGTGAGCATAATCGACGAGTACGCGCACCCCTGGTGGGGCGGCCACCGCCTCCAGCCTGCCGGGGGCCCCTGAGCATCGCCTCACACCCTCCACCACCGCGTCCGATTCGATGCCCAGGGCCACCGACACGGCGGAGGCCCCCAAAATGTTAAGCAGGTTGATCTCGCCGAGCAGAGGTGACTCGATCTCGAACCGCCTCCCAGGGGCGACGATCGTAGCGGATATTCCATTCATTCCGATTTCAAAACTGGCTGGATGAACGTCCAATGTCGAAGCCATCCCGAAACTGAGCTTGTGTCCCTCAACCGCTTCGAGTACACGGGCGCCGTACGGATCGTCACCACGAACAACGGCTACTTTCTCGGCGGAGGCGCTGCGCGGCAGCAGCTGGGTAAAGAGTTTGAGCTTGGCAGCAAAGTATCTTTCCAGGGTTAGATGGTAATCGAGATGGTCCCGCCCCAGATTCGTAAAGACAGCCGCTCGGAAACTAAGCTGGTCAACCCGCCCCTCTTCGAGCCCAATAGAAGAAATTTCGGCGGCAGCCACCCGAGCCCCCGCCTGCTCCATCGCTGCCAAAGTGCGCTCGAAGTCCAGCGATTCCGGGGTGGTGAGTCCGCTATACAGCCGATGATTGCCAAGAAAGCTGCCGATCGTGCCGATGATCCCGCAGGAGAAACCTGCTGCCTCGAAAATCGAGCGCACCAGATAGGTGGTGGTGGTCTTGCCACTCGTACCTGTGATCCCAATCAGGTCAAGCCGTCGGCTTGGCATATTGTAAAAGCGCGACGCTGCAAGCCCCATCAAATCTCGTGGTTTGGGCGATTCAATCAAAGTTGCAGCAGGGGGCTCCTCGTCGGTCCATTGGCGCACTACAAGGGCATGGGCTCCGCGTCGAAGGGCGTCGTGCTCGTTGAGACGCGCCTGAGCCTGATCACGTGCGATCGAAAAGAACAGGTCGCCAGGCTTAATTTGACGCGAATCATAGGCAAGGCCGCTGATAGGAATCGCTCGATCGCCCAACACCCGGCGCACTTCGGCCCCGGCTAGCAGATCTTCAAGCTTCATGGGTAAGCCGCGGGCGCGCACCGCTCGCAATAAAGGTTCAAGTTTCTCGTCGTAATCGCCAAAGTCGCTTTAGTGTTAATGAGCCTCTGTGCAGCCGATTCTCTCTTTGCCGAAACGGAATCAGGGTCACGACGTCCTAACGCGATGATCTTTCGATCCAGCAGCTGTTCGGGGGATTCGAGCACCACATCGACCACTTCGGTCTGTCGGCCGGAAGATCTATCCTCCGCGGGGAGCGATCCGGCTGGAGGCTGTTGGCTCACCACATAGCCGCTGCCTTTGGTCTTGAGGGCGAGTCCGTGGCTGCGAGCAAGCGCTAGCGCCTCTCGCAAGCTCAGACCGCGAAAATCTGGAATCATCGACCCGCCTTCACTCTCACGCGTCCACAGATTTTCGGTCGCTGCCGTAGGATCACTTACAGTCAACTGCCGAGCGCTCTGGTCGCGATCTACAGGTGAGAAAAAGTCGAGAGCCGACCTTATAGGCAACAAACCAGCACTTTCGATCGGAGAGCGTGGCGTCACGGCCATACGTTCAAGTGCATCGGATGCTATGGCACTAAACACCGGAGCAGCCACCAAACCGCCAAAATGGCCCCGTGGTACATCGTGTAGAACCACTAGGATGACCAGCCTCGGATCCTCCGCCGGCACGAATCCGACGAATGATGCAACGAGGCGATCGTGGTAGTAAGTACCGGTTGCGGGATCGACGACTTGTGCCGTCCCGGTCTTGCCAGCGACGGTAAAATCCTCCACTCGCGCCAGATGCGCAGTTCCCCTGGCGCCGGTTACAACACCCTGCAACATCTGATTTACAGTGTGGGCAATGGCTGGGCTGATGACGCGTCGTATTACCTCGGGACGGCGGGCGAACAGTTGATGGCCATCCGCATCGTAGGCTGCCTTTACGACATACGGTCGCATCAACAAGCCACCATTCGCGATAGCAGCATAGGCGACGGCGAGTTGAATTGGCGTTACGGCTAAACCCTGGCCGAAGCCGTTGTTTGCAAGCTCGACTTTGCGCCAGTTGGTGACTGGTCGCAGCTTGCCACTGGCCTCGCCCGGCAAGTCGATTCCGGTCTTCCGCCCGAGACCAAAGCTCGTGATCCCTTTGTAAAACCTCTTTCGTCCCAGCGCCAGCGCTAACTTGGCGGCGCCGATATTAGACGAAACCTCGATTATCCCGCTTAACGTAAGCCAGCCGTAACGGCCGTCATCGTGAATTGTAATCCCGGCGAGGTGCCACTCACCCTGCTCACAATAAATCTGGCTGGATTCATCAATCACGTGGTCGCTGAGCGCAATGGCAGCGAGCAAGCCCTTGATCGTAGAGCCGGGCTCGAAAGAATCCTGAATGGCACCGTTATGCAACCGCTCTGCGATCCTGGGACCCCGGGCGTTTGCTTCGGCCAAGGCAAGCAGCTCACCGGTGAAAGGGTCGATGATAACCGCGGTGCCGTGGCTGGCTCCGCTCTCTGCAACCTGGCGAACGAGGTAACTCTCCGCTGCAGCCTGAATTGACGAATCGATGGTCAATTCGAGGCGAGCACCCATCCGAGGGCCTTTTAACTGCAAAGGAGAGTCAAAGATCGGGCGTCCGAGGGCATCCTGGTAGAAATGCAGCGCCACTGGTTCGCCGCGGATCAGTTTGTCATACTGCAGTTCGACGCCGGAGAGCCCCTGGCCATCCATTCCGGCCACCCCGACCACCGCCCCGGCCAGGTTGCTCTCCGGGTAGAATCGTTTGTATTCACTGATCGCACCAATGCCTCTCAACCCCAGTTGCTCGATCATGCGAGCTCTCCCCGGGGGCAGGTGGCGCACAAGCCAGACGAAACCGGCGCGGTTGCGCAGTCGCTCTTCCAGTTGCTCGGCCGGCCATCCCAACAGTCTCGCTAACCGCGCCCGCTCAACGGTCGAAGTGGCAGCTAACAGCGAGCGTGGCTGCGCATAAATCGATTGGGTCTCGGCCGACAGAGCCAGCGGTTTGCCATTGCGGTCCACGATCGGCCCGCGCACCGCGGCCAGCGTCATCTCAGCGTTGTGTTCGTGAAGCCCCAGCCAAACCAGGCGTGGGCCATCGAACAATACGATAACGGCGAGCCGTACTGCCGCAAATGCAAACGAGGCAGCGAGTACCACGCTCAGGACTCTGATCCGAACGCGACGCTGTTTGAGATCCTGATCCACTGGAACTCACTACCAGTTTCTAGGAACAGCCCGAACCCTGTTCCAATTACTTCATGATCACCACCTGTCCTGGCTTCGGCGGCTGCAAACCGTACTTGGGGGCCAAAAATCGAAGCCTCTGATCCGCGCTTAGTTCTGCCGCCTCGAGGCGTAACCTCTGGTTTTCACTCCTAAGCTGCTCAATTTCGAGCCTGAGAGCTGATAACCGATAACCCTCCTGGGTTACTTCCAGACGCACCATCAGCAGCGCGTATCCCATTACTGCCGCGGCTACAGCCAGCACAACGCGTATGGGCCACAGCCGCTTCGTCTTCGCCTTGACCGGTCGCTTCAAAGAGGCATTGCGGCCGGTTGCGCCCAAGAGCTATGACCCGCTTTTAGCTTCGTCCGACCCTCTCCAAGCATCTAAGCCGAGCGCTGCGGGCTCGCCTGTTGGCCACGACTTCTTCGGATGCAGGACGTAGAGCTTTGCGCGTGATGGCCGCAAACTCTCCCGTTTTGGCCAAATCTCGAAATTTCTGCTTGACCGGTCGATCTTCGAGCGAGTGATACGCCAGCACCACAAGCCTTCCGCCTGAAGCCAAACGCAGGGGCGCCTTCTCGAGTAAAACGTTGAGACTATCGAGTTCCCGATTGACCGCTATCCTCAACGCCTGGAAAGCGCGAGTGGCCGGATTGATCGCCCCCACCCGCCGGCCCCCTAACGCCCCGATGACGACGCGGGCCAGCTCCGTAGTGGTTTCGAGCGGACGATGTCGGCGGGCGCCGACAATCGCACGAGCTATCTGGCGCGCCCCACGCTCTTCGCCAAAGTCACGAAAAATGCGCGCAAGCTCCTCTTCGGACTCTTCATTGACAATGTCGTATGCGCGCAGCTTCTGGCGGCGATCCATCCGCATATCAAGCGGGCCATCAGCGGCAAAGCTAAAACCGCGCTCCGGGTCATCAAGCGCGAAACTGCTTAAACCCAGATCAGCGATTATCGCGTCCGCGGTGCAAATACCGAGCTGCGCGAGAATGATATCGATGTCTCGGAAATCAGCATGGTGCAGATTGATGCGGGAACCAAAGCGAGCCAGGCGCTGACCCGCAACTTCCAATGCCGCCTCATCACGGTCAATGCCGATTAATTGAGCATCTGTCGCAGTTAATAGCCTTTCAGCGTGTTCGCCGGTACCAACCGTCACGTCCACGATCAGCCTTGGCTGGCACGGAGCGACGAGCCGCACCACCTCATCAGCCATCACCGCCACATGCTTGCGGCTCGTCGCACTGAAGCCTGGTATCGGGTCGCAATCGGTCTCAACTGCTTGATACATATCGTTCAGATATTGATCTTGGCGAGAAACTCAGGGTTCTGCAGACCTTCCTCCGCCATACTCAAGACCCGCTCGAGTGTTTCCTTATCCCATAGTTCAAAGCGATTATGTTTGGCGGAAAATGTAACCTCGCGCCCCAAACGCGCAAATTCGCGAAGTCGCGGTGGCACCAGGATACGTCCCTGACGATCGACCGGAACCTCATGCGCGCCGCCGATGTAGAACGTCTCGAAGAGTTGCGCCTCGCGGTCGGTGGCACGGCTGCCGCTGAACTTCGCAACCACTTTGGCCCATTCGTTGGGAGGGTACAGCTCGAGCAAACGCTCCCGGTCCAGGATGAAATTAGTGATATAAAGTCGGTCATGACCCTCACGCTGCAAGACCTCACGAAACCGGGCGGGGATACTAACGCGCCCCTTGTCGTCGATCGCGTGGTCGAACCGACCGCTGAACACCGCGTCTCTCCCGCATCCACCACAACATCCCACTCTTTCCCACCACTGTCAAGTGTACAAAGCAAGTTCTCTTTAGCTTTTGGACGACATCGGAAATGGACAGGCAGTTTCGCAGTGCCTGACGGCTACTGAGGTCAACCACCGCAGGACTCAGCGAGTGGGCCACGCGGCGCTACGAGGACCAAGACGTTGCAAAATAAAGCTATCTTTAAATCCGGAAAGGAGAACTATAGTTGGGATTCGAAGGCGAGGGCTCGCTGTGGGTGTCGCGCAAAACCAAAGAAAACCGCGGGCTAGGAATTCCTCGTTGGATTTTGAGTTCCAACTGGCTCATCAGATATCGTCCAGCGGAAAGACGGGACGGCGAATTTCTTTAAACGGCAGACGCGAAAGCTCCTGGGTTGCCAGCCCCGGAGTATCGACGTCAATGAAGGTACGACCGACGCTGGCCATCCCGGCGCGGTGCTGAAGTTCGGCTTTGCAGACCAGAATTCGGCGCTCCGAGGGTTCTATGCCGAGACTCCGGAAATGATTGGGCTCAAAGACCAGGCAGGGGCGTGAAGTCAAGATGACCTCAATCCCACCGCAATCGACCACGACTGTGGGGCCCCGATGGTAAGTACCGGAGTTAAACCGAGTCGATGCGGTGTAGACGCCGTCGTGGATAGTGCGCACGCGGCCAGTGATCGCGACCGGCTCACCGTGAAATCGGTCGACTTTGCCGCCTACGGTAAGATTGACCTGCTTGCCGATGCCGGCGCCAATCGCCTCTTGCACCGCTGCCGGGTCAGCGATATTGCCGATGACCGCACCACGCGCGTTCTGTTTGAGCAGCTCTGCCAGAATTGCGGTACCGTCACCAGGCGTACCGGCACCACCACTATCGGCCAGGTCACCGAGAATGACTGGATATTCATCGGTCGTCATAGCCTCGCGCACGGCTTCGGCCGCCGAAACCATGTCGGTCAAAAACTCGCGTCGCCGTGCCCAACACGCCAGCTTGAGTTCCTCAGCGATTTCGCGGGCGAGATTAGCTTCCTTATGGGTGGTAACGACCACACTTGGTCCGGTCTCAAACCGATCCGAGACAAAAAATCCGCCGAGAATCGAAATATCGATTATCCGACTGTTCGCGGCGGTTCGATTACGCGCAAGCCTCATAAGGTGGTCCATCGGCCACCCCGGTGCGACGTAGAGTTTTTGGAGAGGCGCAACTAACGCGGGCTGGGCCCAGGCTGTTTTGAGCTCGAGCGACCCCTCGAGCACGCCGCCCATGACTCGCGCCGCCTGGTAGCCAACTTGGTAGAAATCGTAATGGGGGTTTGTCTTGACCCCAATCAGCATTGTCGCCTGCCGGGCCATCAACTGGCTGACGTTGGCATGTCCATCTAGAGACACAATCAACGGGACTCGCTCACCGATTACCTGACGGATTGCTCGGAGTAGATCACCGTCACAGTCAGGTATGCTATCGGAGGCTGAGGTCCCATGAAGCTGCAGGAATATACCGTCCAAAGGTGACGCCTGGCGGATGCTGTTCACCAGGGTTTCCTTAGCCCATCGATGACCTTCATCAGTATTCTTACCAGCCAGCCCTGGAAAGAAGTAATGAAGCGGGACAACTTCCCATCCTCGTTCTTGTGCGCCCCGCAGGAATCCGCCGATCGCGCTGTCGCCGCGGCCCATTCGGTCGAGCAGCTCATCACCCGAAAGCTTTGAGCGTTGAAATTGCTGAAGACCGGTGCGCTGCGTGGCGAAGCTGTTCGCCACTGCCAAATAACCGCCAACTGCCACCCGCATGACTTGGCTCCTTCCGGCTGCACACTGAACTCAAGATTTCAGGCTATGGTTTTTAATGTTTGCCATAAGCCAGGGGTACACCCTTGCGCTGCGCCAGAATATAAGCCTCGAGTGCACGCAGCCTTGGATCATTCGCGTCGAGAGTCTTTCCTTTTACTGGGTTCTCGATGCACCAGTTAATCATGTCGCGCAGCAGGGCAACGCGCTGAAGCTGCTCCTGATACTTAGGATAGGTCTCGGGATGGGTGTTGGCAGCATCGGGATGACACATATCGCAGCTCACGCCGATGGTGCCGCCCAAGAGCTTGGCGGAATGGAAGATTCGCCTTCCTTGTTCGACAAAATTCTCGGTCTCCGCCTGGAAGATCATGAAATCGCGTTTGTGAAAACTAGCGTAAGTGTCGCCCTGCTGACTTTGCGCAGCAGCTGTACTGGGGCTGGCAGTGGGTTCGCCGTCGACCGCATTGCTGGGGGTAGCGCTACCGGCGGCACTATCGGCCTGCGTCTGAGTCCCAATGGCAGGCGACCTTGAATCTGCCATGATCCAGTGTTGGTCGGGATGCTTGCGCTGCCATTGAGCCATCAGCTCACGCGAAACTTCCAGAGCCTGCTCACGACTCATCCGCTGACCGGGTTTCAGACCTCGCACTTCGGTCGAAGTTGCGCCATCACAGAGCTGGATGACCGTTCCTCCATTCCTGGCGGGCGGCAGCCGATGCTTGAGTAAGGGCGTGGCGTAAGCCAAGGGACTTTGCCCAGCGAATTTCAAATAAACTACCGTCGCGCCGGCGACTGCCCCAATCAACGCTGCGGCAATGATTTTCTTTCCCGATTCCACTCGCTCTGCTACCTTTTCCGGAACCGTTAATCAGAAGCGCCATCCTTGGCGTTCAGTAACTCGCGAACTGCGGGGCCGGCGGCTTGTCGCGCTTCCCCCCGGAAACCAGATAGTCGGCTTTGACAGTGACCGGATTCCGATCCCAAAGGTTGTAAATAGTATCAACCAGGCCATCGGTACGAACGGTCGCTTGCCCGTCTCCACATCCGTCAAACTGATCAAAGGGATCGGCACGGTTCATCTGCACCGTCAACGCAGGCAGTCCCTCGGGGGCATACGGCCAGGGCCAGGCAGTCGAAAGCATGCCATAGAAGCTGATATTGCCGATCTGATTGAAAAGCATCTGGTGAGTATGACCATGGATCACGACGACTCGGCTGTAGGGTCTGAGGATTGCTTGAACCTCATCAGCGTCCTCTGTCCAAAAGTTCCAGGGACGGTAATACTTGTATAGAGGCGAATGCGAGAAGATTAGAATCGGCGTGGTGAGCGAAACCTTCGACAGATCATCCTTGAGCCATTGTCGCTGCCTCTCGCCGACCTCGAAACGCGACTGGATTGGATTGTCGAGGCCTGCGACCGTCTGCATCCGCTCCTCGGCCGACATCTTTCGCGCAGTCCAGAAGTCCTTTTCATTGACGCTCATCAGGACCACGACGTGCACACCCTTCCAGTCGAAGGAATAGGTGGGCGGGCCAAACATTTCCTGCCACTTGTTGCCCAGGTCGAGGAACCAATCGTGCTCGCCGACCATCATCTTGACTGGTGCTTTGAGGCCGCTAAGGATTTGTTTGCCCAACTCCAGTTGACTGGGCTCGCCCAGCTGAGCTAGGTCACCGCCGAACAAGACGAAATCGGGCTGCGGGTCGAGCGCATTCACGTCGTCGACCGCCTTTACAATGGCACGCACGAAGCGCTGATTCAGGGTCCTCTCATAAAGGTGCGTATCTGAAATGTAAGCGAAGCGAAATGGCCGGTTGCCGCCGGCCCCGGTTTCGCTCCCTCCTTTTTCCACTGCAGCTTGCACGACCTCGACCAGTTGAAAGGAATGCGGAGGCGTCAGGCCTTTGGCTAGTACCGCTCCGGCCGCCGCTGCTGAAAGCCGAAGAAAGGTGCGCCGGTCACAATTGCGCAAGGCTTTCAGCACCTTGTCACGTTCTTCGTAGTACTTGGTTTCGATGCTCTTGTGGCGCGCTGCCATGTGGGTCCTTTCCTCACAATAATCACTAATAACCGCCGAGCAGCGCGGGGTTGAGCGCCATCTCCTGCTGGCTCGGACCAATATCACCGAAAGGGCCCTCGAAGCCCGGGCCTTCGCGTCCTTTCAGACCCATTGCTGCAGCGGTATCGCGTTGCGGACGCGTGGTCCGAGAGATCCTGAATTGACGCGCATATTCCTGCTTCGCCTGGGTCATGTAGCGCTGACTCGTAAGAGATAAAAGGAAGGCTGCCAGATCATCTTCCTGCTGACTACTTAGGCCCAACGGCACGATCCCCCCATCGAGGAACGGATTTTGGACCCCGCCTTTGTTGTAATGGTCCAGCGTGTCCCAAATGGTTGCCTGGGAGCCGTCGTGAAAATAAGGCTCGGTGACATAAAGGTTGCGGAGACCCATCGTGCGGAAGGCACCGATGTCGTGGGGCTGTTTCGTTACCAGGAAGCGCCCGACTTCACTCATGTCGGTGGCAATTGCCAGGCGGTCGATCTCTTGCGGCCCTCCAGCCTGGCTCAGGAGCGCCAACGCCTGGCGCGCGTGCGGCACGAACTTGGCGTTATGCGCCGAGACTCCAATGTTGTGAAAACGATCATCAGTGAAGAGCGGACGCGTAGGATTCCATCCGTGGCATGACATACAGCGTCCCTGTCCGTTAAACAGTGCCCATCCGCGCTTTTGCTGTGCCGTCAGCGCCTGGTCGTCTCCGGCCATGAACCGATCGAATGGTGAATCAAAAGCAATCTGGGTGCGCTCGTAAGCGGCAATCGCCTTGACCAGGTTGTCGTAATTGGGCGCCTGGCCGAAAACGGCGTTAAATTCGCGCTGATATTCGGGGATCGAATTCAGTTTCTTAACCACGGTTTGCTGGTCGGGCATACCCATTTCGATTGGATTCAGAATGGGGTCCCGAGCCTGATCTTCCAGCGTGGCTCTGCGACCATCCCAAAACTGTTCGATGTTGAACATGGCGTTGAGGACGGTCGGCGCGTTACGCTGGCCGAACTGGGCATGCACGCCCATGGCTGTACGCAGCTGGTCAGTGAAGCCTTTGTCGGGATCGTGGCAATTGGCGCAGGCCACCGTGTTGTCCACTGACAGACGCGGATCGAAAAAGAGGGCCTTACCCAAGGCCACCTTGGCCGGCGATTCCGGATTGTCGGGCGGTATCACGAATTTATAAAGCCTGTCGGGAAAACCAACCTGATGTGTCGTCTGCGGTTCTGCCAACGGTCCGGGCTTGGGCGGCGGCATAGTCGCCCACGCAACATCACTCACGGTTAGCAGGAAGATCGCGGCAGTGGCAATCAAAACAGTGAACCGACGGGCCGGCATTTAGCCACCTCACCAACCAGCATAAAACCGTGGCGCAACAGTCAGCGCCTTGCACGGCTTGATAGCAACTACAGCTGCCAGAGGCAAACGGAACCGCGCGCGCCGTGCGCTGAGCACACCTTTATCGCCAACTGTGAGGCGACCTCCAACCAGGTAAGACCGTGACGCCTCATCACCTTTAACCTGAGGTCAACAACGCATAGCCAATTACGAGCGACCCGCTGATCATGGTGCCAGATCCTCCGCAAGCACACGTGCCAAGGATGGCTCGATATATGCCGAAGCCTGCAGCTTAGGATGATCAGCCTCGATCTGCACTTTGTGTTCATCGGCGAGCTTGATGAACTGTGCGGCGTCGATTCCCCCGAGGCGAAAGCGCACGAATTGGACGGAACTAATCCGGTCGGTGGTCATTTGACGCAAATCGAACCGACCTTGCTCCCGCCAATCTCCCAGTCTTATCCACACATGGGACTCGAGACCGAGCAGTTCACGCAGGGCCACATCGCGTTGCTGGACGTCAGCAAATTCGATCAGCAAGGTGGCCGCCAATTCACCGGGGTTCGGCAGCAGCTCGTTGTAAGTGTCTATCTCATGGCGAACAGCAGCCTCGTCGCTGATTCGCTCTGCTCGCAACATCTCCTCGATCTGGTACCACACGGTTTGGCCGTTCTCGAATAAAAAAGTGAGATGCTCGCCCACATGCAGGCGCCTTCGGTCCTTCTCTGCGATGAACAGTGGGCGGAGCCGGGGTCGGAGAATCTCGTATTGCTCGAAAGGAAGGATTTCCTTCAAGGTAACCGGCTGTATCACGGTTCAGCTCTTGTCTGATATTTGGGCTGCGGGTGCCGAATCCACCGGGTTCGCAAAACCGTCAGGTTCGTAGGCCTGAGCGAGAATCTCCACCGGATTGAGGGGCCGCACCCCCGTCCCCTGCTCGATCTGGATAGCGGCCAGCGGACAGTCGGTGGCCATTACTGCCGCATGGGCTTCCCGCATAGGCACGAACGCCCGCTCGCCATACTTCATTGACAGCTCAAAGTTCTCTCTCTTCATTGCCCAAGTGCCGTCATGTGCGGTACACGCGTCGACAGTGATCACTTCGGTACCCGGTATCTGGCGCAACAGCTGGCGCGACCGCAGCCCGATATTCTGGGCCTTGAGATGGCACGGGACATGATAGGCGATTTTACCCGGACTGGAGCGAAAGGCCCGATTGAATTTGCCTTTGCGCCGCAGCTCATCGAGCAGTTCGTGCGGATCCGCGGCCGCATTGGCAATCTCCTGAGCTTCAGGAGTTCCGACCAGATTTGGATATTCACGCCGCAGGGTCATCGAGCAGGTTGGGTTAATTGCCGCTATTCGGTAACCGCTGCGCACCACGGGTAGCAAACTCGCAATATTCTGGCGCGCTTCCTGCTGAGCGAAGGCTATGTCGCCGGCATCGATAGCTGGCATTCCGCAACAATTTTGCGGGGGGCTGGCGATTTGACACCCGTTCTTGTGCAGCACCCTAACCAACGCTATGCCCGGAGCGGGGTTGTAATAATTGACGAAGCAGGTGTGAAAGATTGCGACTTTCATCGCCGGCTCTGCGGGTGCTGGCGGCAGCCCATTCCGCTCGATCCAGCTAGTGAACCGTTCGCGGGTAAAATCGGGCATAATCTTGCGCCGATGGATCCCCAGCAACTTCTCCATGATTAGGCGCTGCAAACTACCGCGGCAAGCCAAATTGGCCAGTCGCGGGATCGCAGTTCCCAATTTGCCAACGCGATCAGGGTCACCCAAAATTCGGTCACGCAGCGGAATACCCCGCTCGCGTCCATTCACCGCCCGGGCGCGCATAATCAGGCGCGGGAAATCCAACTGAAACTCGTGGCCATCGCGCGGCGTGTAAGGGCAGCGCACTTCACACAACTTACACTCGTAGCACAAGTCAATGACGCGCTGCTTCTGCTCGTCGCTGAGGTCGCGCACGTCTTCGGTGCCCAGGTGGTCGATCGCCTCGAACAGTGCGGGAAACGAGGGACACAGATTGAAGCACAGACGACATCCGTGACAGATGTCGAAGACCCGATTCAATTCAACATTGAGCTTGGCGCGGTCCCAATACCGCGGCTCATTCGGGTTGTAGGATAATGCGTCAGTGGGCTTGGATTCGATACGCGCCATAACGAGCCCGGCGATGGGAGCTCAGAGGAAGGTCATTGCGGCCGCGCGGCGGTTGACCGCCGCGCCATTGGCCGAACGAGCCAGTTAGATCGTCTCAGCCGCTTTTGCGAACTTTCCTGCGTGGGATTTTTCCGCTTTGGCTAAGGTCTCGAACCAATCCGCGATTTCGGGAAAACCCTCCTCGCGCGCGGTTTTGGCCATGCCGGGATACATGTCAGTGTACTCGTAGGTCTCGCCATGGACGGCGGACTTCAGATTGAGCAAGGTCTCACCAATCGGCTGATCGGTCACTGGATCGCCGACCGACTTGAGATAATCGAGGTGACCATGCGCATGGCCGGTTTCACCCTCGGCAGTATCCCGAAACAGGCCCGCAACCTCCGGATAGCCTTCGACATCCGCCATTTTGGCGAAATAGAGATAACGGCGATTCGCCTGGCTCTCTCCGGCGAATGCGTCCTTGAGATTTTGATGCGTCTTGGTGCCTTTTAAGTCCTTCATCTTCCTCATCCTTTCTTTCGATTTTTATAGTCTGCCAAGCAAACCAGCCGGGTCCCGCTGGTTGCGTCTGTCTCCTACTGTTCGGCGCCACGATGCGCAACGCCGAGCTTTTGGGCACTCGCGCGACGCGGTCGTCTGCGCGCCACCGGCGCTCGTGTTGACCGCGACGAAGCTGGGACAAGTCCCTGCTCCATCGCTCGGCACCGCCGGCAGATACCCTCGATCTCAAGCGAGCAGGCCAGCAGCTCGAACTCGCCCAGATGCTCCTTGTCTTTGATCAGCCCATTCAACTCGGGCATCTCGACGTCCCGCACCCGCCGGCACCGCACGCAAAATACGTGATGATGCGGTTCAACATGTCCGTCGTACCGAGCACTGCCATGGAGCGCGGTGACTTTGCGCGCCTCCCCAACCTGGCAAAATTGTTCGAGGATACGGTGCACTGTGGCCAGCGACACGTGTGGATGGGTTCGCCGCACCACCGCGCAGATTTCCTCGGCGCTGGGATGATCTTCGGCGGTCACCAAAGCGCGGATGATGGCCAGCCGCTGAGGAGTAACTGATAGGTGCCGCTCGCGGCAGCGCTGAACGAACTCCTTCAACCGCTGTGCCGAATAATTGGCCCGCCACTGAGGATCCAGTAAGCGCAGTCCTCGCATCACTCCTTTTCTGGAAAACAGGCCGCTTGAGCGGCGACTCGTGCCGGCAGATGGCATTAACGCTCAGCCGATAACGAGCACCGCCTGATAATTATTACTAAATAGATTTGGTATCTGTCAACTACCGGGCGAGTCGAGCTCGATGAGGCTGCTGTTGGCGAAGCCTATGGACCATTCGCCACGCCATACAGATCAAGTTTCCAAAGCCGAAGACATCCTGTCCACCCGCTCGAAAAATGCGCGGATGTTTGGCAGATCGGTCGCGATCGCCAAGTGTGAACCCAGCGCCAAGTAGCTCAGTTGACCGTATAAGGCAAAATCTGCATAACCGATGCGGCCGAGCAGGAATGGTCGATGGCCGAGCGACTCGTCCAACGGGGCCAGCAGTTCACGGGCCCGTGAACAGTTTGCGGAATGCTCCCGGATCATCTGCTCGATAAAACCGGTGCCGTATTTGCGCTCTCGAATCAAGCGCCAAAATGCCACCTGATCGGGACCGCGACGTCGATAATAAGCGAGTATCTCTGGCACTGCGGCCCTGAAGAGCACCTCCCCCAGCTCTGTATCAAAGTATCGGGCCAGCGCCAGGTGCAGGCCACGCCAGGTTGGAGGAAACAGGGTTGGCTCGGGATAAGCCTCTTCCAGTGCGAGCGCGATCCGCTCGGAATCAACCAGCGCTCGGCCATCGTCGAAGGTCAGAACAGGTACTGTGATCTGGCCGGAGACAATTGCCAGTTCCTTGCGCTCGACGTAATCGACTTCGATCGCTTCGTACTCGAGCCCTTTGAACTCGAGAATCTTGCGGATTTTTGCGCAGAAGGGGCTGATCCGGAATTGGTAGAGGCGAATCACGGTCGTGACAGCATCTCTTTCATGGTTGTGGCATTCATAATACCGAAATTGCTGTAGCAATTATTGAATATGGCGAAGGCGCGGCGCACTCCCGAAAGTTGCTTGAGGCGCGCGGCCCATTCGGCCAGTTCTCGCTCTGCGTACAAGTACTTGAAGCGTTCGGCCGGGGTCAGATTTCGCCCGAACCAGGCTCGGCTGTTGCGGCCGTGAAAGCGGACGTAGACATCCGGCGTGGTAGCGACCAATATCGGCGCAAGACCCGATTCTACTGGCGTGTCGATTGAAACGTACGTGAAATTACTCGCGCGCAGAAATTCCAGCGTCTGCGCCCGATGCGAATCATCCATCCAGCTCCGATGCCGAAATTCGATTGCGATCGCTGCACCGGGCAAGCGTTCAGCCAACCCAGCCAGATAGTCGAAATTCGACTTCCGCCAGGTCACGTACGGAGGTAATTGAAATAGCACTTGGCCTAATTTGCCCGCCGCGCGCAACGGCCTCAGTGAGCTCCAGAACATCTCAAAAGCTAAATTCAGTGCTTCCTCCGGCGGATTCCTGATTCGAGCCGCTGACCTCAGCGCGGCCGGCAACGCGTTTTTTATTGCCGCGGGCAGACGCCTGGTCTCGGCTGCATGCTGCGTAAGCCAGGCAAAGGCCTTGACATTAAAGATGAAGCCCGGCGGTGTACGTTCGACCCACAATCTGGTCACCTCCTCCGACAGGATCGCGTAATAGCTAGAATCCACTTCGACCGTCGGAAAGCGGCTGGCATAGAAGGCCAGCCGCGCCTCAGCAGTAGTGGCCTCCGGCGGGTAGAAAAGGTCCGATTTCACCAGCGTCGGATCGGTCCAGGACGCGGTGCCTACCAGGAATTGCGTCACTGAATCCATCCGCCAAATTCAATTCCAACCCGCCGCGGCTGAAAGGCCAAAGGGGTTCAAAAGGTTGGATAGCAGCAAGGGCAGGTCATTTTCGCTCGCGTGTCGCGCTCGACTCAAACCGCTCATCATGCGGCGCTGCCGGCGGCTCGGGATCTCCCGCCTCGAGGATCTCGCGAGCATTTTCCTTCTCAAGCGCGAAATCGCTACAGAGCAAACGGCGGGCAATGGCTGCAGCATAGGGCCCTTCGGCGCCCGCATCGTGGCTCTCTCGTAGCCCCGATAGCACCCGGTGCAGCAGCTTGTTCACAAGGCTTCGCGTGATCAGCTCGATCCGAGCCCGTTCTTCCGGAGCGAGGCTTGCCAGCCATGCGCGATGGCGTTGAAGTTCGCCAGTTCGCAGTTCCTCGATGCTGGAGCGGATATCCTTTATTGCCGGCACCAATTCCAACTCTTCCAGCCATCGCATAAACGAGTCGACTTCAAGCTCAATCAGCGGCTCGGCCCGCCGCGCTTCACGCTCGCGCTCATCACGTGACTCAAGCGCCATCCTGCCGAGATCGTCGACGTCGTAAAGGTACACATTTTCGAGCGAGTTAAGGCGCTCGTCGAAGTTTCTGGGAACCCCAAGATCAATCAAAAAGACGGGCCGATAGCGGCGTTCCTTGATCACCACCTCGAACTCTGCCGGGCCGAACACGGGTTGGCTGACCGCCATCGACCCGATGATTATGTCGGCCATCCGCAGATGGGGCCTGAAATTATCATAGGGCACGGCAGTGCCCCCGAGTTCACGGGCCAAGGCCACAGCATGGTCAAAGGTCCGGCTGCTAATCAACAGCGCTTCAATTCCGATTCGCTTCAGGGCTCGCGCTGTTAGTTCCGCCATCCTGCCGGCGCCCAACAGCAAGACTGTTTTATCGGCAAGCGAGTCAAAGATCTTGCCGGCCAGGCTGACAGCCGTCGAACTGAGCGAGACTGCTCCGTGTCCTATCAGGGTTGCTCTGCGGACCTGCTTGGCTACCGAGAAGGCCTTGTGAAAGGCGCGATGGAGCACTAAACCGGCGGTGCCGGCCTCGGCAGCATACGCATAGGCCGCCTTGACCTGTCCTAGAATCTGCGCCTCGCCGACCACCATCGAATCGAGGCTGGCACTGACTCGAAAAAGATGGCTGGCAGCGGCCCGCTCCTCCAGATGGTAGAGCGCTGTTTTAAAGGCCGCAGCCTGGACTCCGCGGTCCGTGGCGAGAAAGGCCGCGCTCTCTTCAGCAGCCCGGCGGCTATCCGTGCCGACTCCGATTATCTCCACGCGGTTGCAGGTTGACAGCAGAGCAACCTCCGTCAGCGATCGGGCCTGCTGCTTTAGCCTGATCAGTGCTGGTACGATTTCGTTTTCCGCGTAGGCGAGGCGTTCCCGCACCGCGACTGGGGCAGTCTGATGATTAAGTCCGAAAATGAGGAGCTTCTGCCGCTTCATTCGGTAATCGGCCGCTCGCCTGCTCGAAGCGTGACGCCAAGGAGCGTTCGAGCTCAGCGTAGTCAAAGCATCCAGTCTTCCTGATCCAACCTTACATTAACCGAAGTTGCCACCGTGTTTGCCGGGTGTCACCAGACTAACCCCGACGAATGAGCCAACCAGCACCGAAAATAGAATTATGGTCAGCGCCGCGGCCCGTCTGCCCCGCCATCCGATGGTTAGTCGCGACTCCAAAAGCGCAGCATACAGGAGCCAAATCAACAGCGACCATGACTCCTGTGGCTCCCAGGACCAGAAGTGGCCCCAAGTCGCATCCGCCCAGATCGCCCCGGTTGCAATCGCCAGGGTCAGCATCAGGAAACCCCAGCCCAGCAGGTGGTAATTAACCCGGTCGAGTTTCTCCAGACTCGGGGCGGGTCCTCCATCCTCAAGCGACAATGTTTTGGCCTTCAGCCGCCGTTCGTAAGTCAAGTACACAAGACTTACTCCGGCCGCCAGCACAAACAAGGCATAACCGAGAAACGCGAGAGTTACATGCACCGGTAACCATGCACTGCGCAGGGTCGCCGGCAGAGTGAGCCGTCGCGGTCCCATCATCAGGAGGGCAATGCCCAGCACAACAAAGACAATCGGCGATACCACGGTTCCGACCACGGTCATTCGCAGACGCGTGATTACGAGTAAGCCAGCCAAGGCCGTCAGGCAGGCCAAAAATGACAGCGACTGCGGGAAATTGGTGACGGGCAAATTGCCAGTTTGAAGGGCACCTTTCGCGAATTCGATTACCTGCAACAGTGCGCCGGCAGCCAACAGCAGCTGCGCTACGGTTTTCCAGCGTCGCCACAGCCCCGCACGCTCAGCGGCAAAGCCTGCGGACGAAAGGAAGTAGCAGATTAGTGCCAATGACGCCCAAGCCAGATCCATATCGAGTCTCAGATGTCGTTAGGCAGCGGGCCGCGCTTCGCTGGGAGACTGACTTGAAGCTCGAGCCCAAGCTCTGCCATCCCCACGTTCAGGTGTACTCTGAGCAACCTATCGATTGTCGGCAGATCAAGGGTCTCGACCGAGTCGAGGAGTGCCGCTGCCAATGATCTCAAAGTGCTCCTTCGCTCTTTGCTCTCTGGCTGGTGTTGGCGGAGGAATTCGCGGGCGCGGCGCATGACTTGCAAAATCACAGAATATTGCGAACCGAGCTGGCGTTCCAATCGCTGACGCATCATTGCGGCGACAGAAGGGCTCGAACCGCCGGTCGAAATAGCAATCTGCAGATCTCCGCGACGCACGATCGCGGGCGAGATGAAGCTGGAAGCTTCAGGGTTGTCCGCAACGTTCACCAGGATCCCGAGTTGCCGCGCCTCTGCTACGGCTCGCTGCGCAACCTCATGGCTTGCATTCGCGATGTAAGCTACCAAGTTGCCTCGCAGATCGCCGTCTTGATAATCTCGCGTAACGTACTTCAGTACTCCTTCACCGTCTATTGACTCGAGTATGGATTTGGCGTCCGGGCTAACGACCGTGACGATTGCGCCAGCATCGAGCAAGGCGCGAATTTTTTCTTCGACAGCGTGACCTCTGCCGATGACGATGCACTTCTGGCCACTAACGTCTAGAAACACGGGAATGTAGCCCATTCTCACCGGAATTTTATACAAGCCGGGCACCGCGACATAGACTGCGTGATCTTTCCAAACCTGTGCTGCCAGCAGCCCATCGGGCCTGAGCGGGTGTTGGCTATGGGTCCGTCTTTATCGGCTCGCGCCGCTTAATGATATGGTAACCCGCGGCAATGCTAGCCGGCACTCATATGGAAAACTCGGCAACTGAACTACAAGCTACAATCGCCCAGACTGGCTGGCCTCGTCGCTACACCGTGGTCGCCTTGCTGGCCTGTGCTACCGCGATCTGTTACGTCGACCGCGTCAACATCTCGATCGCCATCATCCCTCTGGCGCGGGATCGTGGCTATGATGCGGCGGCAACCGGTTTGGTGCTTTCCTCGTTCTTCTGGGGCTATATCGGACCGCAGATGCTGGGGGGATGGCTGGCCGATCGGTTTGGGGGCAAGCGGGTATTGGCGGCGGGCGTGCTGCTGTGGTCTATGGGCACGTTGTTAACCCCGGCCGCCTCGGAAATTTCCTTCAGCGCATTGTTGCTGACTCGCGCGGTGTTGGGGCTGGGTGAATCGGTTCATTTTCCGACCGTTCACAGCCTGGCCGCGCGCTGGACAATTGCGGCGGAGCGCTCGCGGGCGATCTCGCTATACGTGAGCAGCGTATCCTTCGGCACTGCGGTAGCCCTTCTGGCAAGTCCTCTCATTGTTTTGACGCTGGGATGGCCGTCAGTTTTCTACATTTCAGGGGTGCTCGGCCTGCTGTGGCTCGCGATCTGGTTTCTCAAGGCCGCGGATGTGCCTGAGAAATGCGCGGGAATGACTACTCATGAACTGGCGATGATTGAGGCCGATCGCTCTGCAGCCCCGCTGGCGGACTCGATACCTTGGGCCGCAATCATGCGGGAACAAAGCGTCTGGGCCATCGTAATTGCGCACGTTTGTAACAATTTTGGCCTATATATCATCCTGTTGTGGCTACCTACCTATCTGCATAAGAGCTTCGACCTTCCGATGCAACGGTTGGGGAGCTACTCGGTAGTCCCCTGGCTGGCCGCTTTCTGCGTCGGCAATCTCAGCGGATGGGTCGCCGATGATCTCCGTAATCGGGGCATGAGCCTGACGACGGTTCGCAAGCTAATGCAGGCGGTGGCGTTTTCCCTGGGTGCGTTGCCAATGTTGCTGCTGCCATTGGCCGGCTCTCCTCTGGTAGCCACGATGCTGGTTACACTTGCCACCGGCGGGGCATCATTCGGGGTCGCCGGCTTCGCCGCCAATCATTTGGATATCGCACCGCGCTACGCCGGCGTGCTCATGGGTCTCAGCAATACGTTTGCTCAACTACCGGGTATTATCGGCGTCGCGCTCACCGGATTCATCGTCAATCTGACGCATTCGTTCGCCGCGGCGTTTTACCTGATCGCCATCATCTATGCGTGCGGAATGGTCTGCTATCTGGTGATGGGGAGCGGCGAGCAGCGTATTTGAACGCTCAGAACGTTGGCCTCAAAAACTCACAAAGCCCGACAGGGAGAGTAAGTTCAGACAACCGTCTTCCCTCTGAGAACGTGAAGCACGAAAAGGAGGATGCCATGGTCGACTACGGCAAATATGAGACTCTCAAGATTGAAAAGGCCGATCGGGTGGCGACGGTTACGCTCAACCGACCCGATTCACTAAATGCGGTTAACCCGGTAATGCATCGCGAGCTGTGCACGATCTGGCTCGACTTGGTGGTCGACGACGGGGTCAACGCCATTATTCTCACCGGTGCCGGCCGCGCTTTCTGCGCGGGCGGCGATGTCAAGGGAATGGCCGGTCGAGGTGATACATCGGAAGGCCGCCGGCGCACCTTGATGACACCCGCTGAAGCACGCCGCATTGTCGAGAATATGCTCGATGTCGAGCAGCCAATTATTGGCGCCATCAACGGGGATGCAGTGGGATTGGGAGCGACGATAGCGCTGCTGACCGACATCACAGTGGTTTCTGAAAAAGCCCGCCTGGCCGATACTCACGTGCGCGTCGGCATCGTAGCGGGCGACGGTGGGGCGGTGATTTGGCCGCTGCTGGTCGGCCCGCATCGCGCGAAAGAATTTCTGATGCGAGGTAACTTCATTAACGGCGCGGAGGCGGCAAGGATCGGGATGGTCAACTACGCGGTGCCGCCCGAACAGGTAATGATTAAGGCACGCGAGCTTGCGCAGGAACTCGCCGACGGTCCCACGTGGGCGATCCGCTGGAGTAAACTGGCTGTCAACAAATGGCTTAAACAACAGGCCAATCTGATCCTGGATGCTTCGCTGGCCTACGAAATGATGACATTTGGCACCGAGGACCAGAAAGAAGCCGCCCGCGCATTTGTCGAAAAGCGCAAGCCTCACTATACGGGCCGTTAGAATTTTGCGGGCGGTTTGGAAACCGCCCATATTTTCGCCTGGCTGAGAAACCCTTAAGCGGCGCCGGCACCAGCACCGGCCGCTGGCTGGCGCCAAAACTCGCTGCGGTCATGCGAGCGGTGGGGCCGCTCAGTGCGTTCTGAGAGCCGTCACAGCGGTCGCTAATTTTCCCCGAAACCCTGGCCTGTTGGAAAAAACCACGGACCCTGCTGACTCAGCCGAATAGTCGCCCAGCGAGCTCGGCAACTAATCTGAGCTTCGCTGCTTGCGTCGCAGGTTGGATGGGGTTGCCCGCCGCCACCGAGGCAAAGCCACACTGAGTGGAGATTGCCAGCTGCTCGCGGGGAAAGTAACGAGAGGCTTGTTCGAAACGGCTCGTCAGCGTTTCAGTGGCTTCGAGCTCATCGGTTTTGGTCGAGATCAAGCCCAAAACCACGATTTTGTCTGACGGAACGTCGGCTAGCGCCGCAAAGCTCCCCGAGCGTTCGTCATCATACTCGAGCATCAGGATCGAGTAGTTGGTAAGGCGACCGAATACCTGTTTTGAGATTACTTCGTAGCCGCCTTCCGACATCCAATGACCCGCATTGTTGCCGCGACAGAGATGAATTGCGAACGTCACCCCTGGAGCATCAGCCAGCTCATTGAGCAAGTCGACCCCTTCCCGAACCAGGCGTTCACTTGAAATTCCCCTGGCCTCGTAAACTTCACACCGCGTCATTGGATCAACCAAGCACGCCACTTCGGGCGCGTCAATTTGGATATACTCACATCCCAGGCTTGCCAGTTCCGCGATCTCATCGCGCAAGATCGTGGCTGCGTCGGTAAACAAGTCGAACGGGTCGGGGTAGGCTTCGACCGAGAAAACGGGCGACCAGGCCAGGCCCAGGACCAGCGGACTGGGCAAGGTCACCTTCAGCGGGAGCTGCGCACGCGCACGCGCGTAGGTGAATTCCTCGGCCGCCAGCGAACGGCGCCTATGCAGTTTGCCGGTGACGGTAAAGGGCACGGGCAGATGAATAAGTTCACGGCCACGTGTATGCCACCGGACCGTTTCGAGCCCGAGCGACTCAAACCCTTCGAAGTAGTCGATGAGCGGTCCGGCAAAACCCGAACGCCGCATTTCGCCATCGGTAACTATATCCAGCCCGCTGGACTGTTGGAGCGCGATTGCCTCGTCGACGGCGCGATCTTCGATTTTCTTGAACTGTTTGATTGAGATCCGGTCGGCGGCCACATCCAAGCGGGCCCGTTTCAGGTAATCCGGGCGCAAGAGCGAACCAACCACTTCAGCCCGATAGCTTTTCATCGTTTCGCGTTATTCGGCTGCCGCTCAGTAAGCAGCCGTCTTCAGGGCACTTGAAATCGAGCAGTGCACACCGGCCAGCGTCCGCCGAGGGACACCAGCCTTATCACCGTCATGGAAGCACAGTCCAAAATTTAACTCTGAGCAATCCATCCTCGATCTTTGAATCTGATCTTGAGTTGGGCTGCGATCTCGTCGGCGGTCGCGTTTGCGCGACCTTCTAAGGTGCTTCTGCCCGTAGTCGCACCTATAATCTTCGCGCCACCAACGACGATGAGGCCAATCGGGCTCCCGCTGGCGATAGCCGCCGCGGCAGGCAGCATCATGCCTGGCGCGCTGTTTCCGGAGGAGGTAAGCGTACCCGAACCCAGCTTTCGCAGCCCCTGCGGCGTTACGGCAAAGCCTTCGACCACAGTATCCATTTCGGTTGCCCCTGCCCCAAAACCGATGACGAAACGTTTGGCGAAACCTTTCGCGTTTCCCCCTTCGGTGGATATTATGTAGCCGCGGATTACAGCATCGCCAACCTGGGGCGCCGACCCCGGCCCAGCCAGGGTCGCGGGCATTCCCATGTTCTGGATATCCGCGACCAATCGCTCGGCGATCATTCCGCCGTATTTGCGGCCGGTCTCAATCTCCTCGGCGGTCAGGGGCGTGCTTGGCGCGCCCAACCGTCCTGCAAGCGAAGAGTCCGTCGGCATGTCCCGCGGCGCAGCGACGAAATCATACACCCAAATCTGATTCGGGCGCGGCAAGTTCGGTTCGGTCATCGCAGTTTGCTGGGTGACCTGGGTGGAGACGCATCCTGCTAGAAATCCCACGCAAAGCAACAAAGCTGGCAAGCTAGCACACGTATTCCTCATGTTAACCTATTGAACGGTTCAGCGACGTTACTGACCGCAATTAACTCTCGCGCGAAAGACTGCCCGTTTTTAGCAGTGCTTGTTCAATCATCCCCAAACGGCCGGCCTCATCACAGGGTTGATTGTTTAGGATCCCTGAGACCTTGTCAGCCCGATTTCGTCCCCGACCGCGGAGGAATGCATCCCAATTAACGGACTGTTTAACTCGAGCCGTATCTATCAGACCAAGCCTCTCAACAAATGAAATTAGCTGGCTAGGGCGTTGGCAATGGTACCCACACTGGAAGGCATGGGTTGCAAGGCAACGAATTGTCCGATGGCCGTGGCTCCTCCTGCTGCTTCAGCAACCGCTAAACTGGGCACCTAAACTGGCTTGGCATCGATCAGGACCGCCGCGAGGATTACAGGCTCTTTGCCCTTGTTCACCCATGCGTGGCTCGTGCCGCGCTGTACCACTACATCGAAGGGTTTCAGATCAACTTGGCCTTTATCAAGCAACATCGTGACCTCACCCGAGAGCACCACGACATAATCGATGGTGCGCGTTTTATGCATTCCCGGATGACGGCTCGTGTCAGTGCGACAGTGGGTAGCATCCATCTGAGCGAAGAGCTGCGCGGTGGTTCTTTCCCGCTCCTCGGCGGTCATATTCGGATTCTCGGGCGGAATTATTGCATAGCGAAAAATACTCCCCCCGAGCGAGGGTTCGAGTTTACGGACCATTTGCGCTGCGTCTTCGGATTTACTGTTGTCGGCAGGACAGTCGGAGGTGGACCAATAGATGCCACCAGCGGCGGCTGGCCCATCAATGAGCACCATCGACTTACCCTCAGCGTCGTGGCCGGTCACGACTCGACGTGTTTGCGTTGGCATCGGGTCCTCCCTGGCAATGAGCTAAATGCCGACAGATGTTCGCATTTCTCGAACAAAAGCGAAACCCGCGGACTATATAGTCCATTCGCAAGTCGTAGTCGCTCACTCCAGCAAAAGGCAGCCGATCTGGCGATCCGTCTTCGTCGTGGAAATCGTCGATCGCCGGCCGAGCGTGTGGCCTTTTCAAGCCAACGCGGAAGGGCAAGGAGAAAAAACAGGCTCGCTCGATGAAGGAGACCCAAATGGTTAAGTGTTGACAAGTCCTTTTCAAGCCAGCTGACCGACGCGGATAACTCTTCCCGAGCATTGCGCCGATCGGCTCGCCGTCACAGAATACCACTTCACCGTTAACAATCGCGTACTTGCAGCCTTCGGCACACTGCACGAAACGGCGTCCCGTTGCCAGATCGTACACGGTCTCGGGTGCACAAACTTTGAGATTTTCGAACTCAATCAGATTGATGTCGGCTTTTTTCTCGGCACCAGTATCCGCGGTCACAGAGGCAGTAAATCTGCGCGGTCTCACTCGTCTGGCGTTTAATCACCAACTCGAGCAGCAACTTCTCGCCGCGGCTGCGGCCACGTACCCAATGAGACAGAATGGAGATGGACATACTGGCATCGCAGATGGTCCCGCAATGAGCCCGGCCATCACTCAGACTCAGAATTGCTGTTCTCATTGGTCAGCATCTCGGAAAAAGACCTCAAGACTGTATCCGGAGTGGGCAAGCGGTCCGTATAAGACCTTACGGCCGTCATTCTCCGGCATTGTGTCGTAGGCCAAATCCTGAGGAGTCATCCCAAGTACATGGACTTGGAAGCGTATGCTCGATTCCGCCGAAAGTTCATAGCCAAGGTGAATCCTTAAGCGTGAAGATCGTATCGAACATCGTGACCATTCGGAGAGTCTCATGGTCGCGGATTGCTATTAGGCCGTCGGCTTGATCTCACGTCGGCCAGCGCCCGCAACGCCCCCAACGCTAACGATTTTGTCGCTCTCGACGGCTATCTCGCCAAGACACGCCGACGCGTCGTGCCATCGACGATGGTCGCCAGGCGAATTACTAGGTCATGAATCAGGACGGTCTCTTTCAGGCAGTAGGGTCGAAAATGCTTGTTAGCGTAGGCTCTCAAGCCGAGGAAACGAAAGTATGGCTATCTAGGCGCGCTTTCAGATATGTATGAGCTGGCGACAAGCTGACAGGTGAGTTGAAGCCTTTTGCAAATCAGCAAGTCTCCGGGCGACGGGCGCAAAGTTGTGTGCAAGATGGGGCGCGTTGGTTGGCAGAAAACTTTCAAAGTAGCCGGGGGACCCTGAGCAACATAAAGTCTTGCCCAGCCCATGATCAAAACAGCCGACATCGTCCGTCACCGTTTCATGGAATTTCAGACCAGCGCTCGACGGTTACCGGCTGCGACACCGCTGCAACCGATTGTCAATTGGCATAGCGAGGCCCTTCGATGACACAGTCGACGACTGATTACACTGCCAAGCTCGCTCCATTCGACGCAGCTTTTTTCAATTTCCTGCGGACCTCGGAATCAATCCAGGAGAATCTACGCATCCGCGAGGTAAGGCCCGCACAGGCGCACCTGCTCGAAAGTACGGGAGACCTGTTTCGGCGCTTCGACGCCGAATTCGCTTCACTTGATCCTCCGGAGGAACTGAAAGAATTTCATCAGCGGCTTGTCGAAACTGCCGGTGAGATGCAGCGATCATTTAATCTTTTTATGACGGAGCCAGGACCTAACTGGACCGTTTCATTTCTCTATAGCCGCCGTTCGCTCTGTCGGGCTCTATACTTGCTTTACGAACTTCAAGAGCATCTGCCGGAAGTGAGCCGCTACTTCAGAGCCGAGGATGGCGCTCAGCCGCCGGTGCCGGCATCGAAAGGTAACGTGCCGGTGGGCTTCGTGCATCACGAGCGCAACGACGAGCGCTCTGATTACACCCTGTATGTTCCCGAAGCCTATGTTCCAGAGCACCGATGGCCGATGATTATCTGTCTGCATGGCGGGTACGGCGAAGGGTATGAATATATCTGGACGTGGCTACGTCCGGCGCGAGCTCGAGGCTACATCCTACTTTCTCCCAAGTCGCTTGACGTAACCTGGACAATGACGCCGAATAGCGTCGACACGCGTTCCATCCTGACGATGCTACAGGAGGTTGGCGCTCAGTACTCGGTGGACCGCTCGCGCCTTTTTCTCACCGGACTCTCGGACGGCGGTATCATGACCTACCTGCTCGGGATAGAGCACCACGAGCTATTTGCCGGTATCGCACCTATCGCTGGCGCATTGCATCCGATGGTCGACCCGCTGTTGCGCGCCAGGATCGGCCGGGAACTTCCGATCTTCGTGGTTCATGGGGTCCATGATTTTATCTTCCCGGTAACCTTCACTCGCCAGACTAACGAGCTGCTCAAGCGTCTGGGGTACAACGTCAAGTATGAGGAATTGCCCGATTGGGGTCATGCCTTAACGTATTCAATTAATGAACGGCTGGTGATGCCGTGGTTCGAGTCGTTGCCGCCGAGGGCTACGGAAGGGCCATAACAGAGCCGCGCCCGAACGTTCGGCGCTAGGCTGTACTATCACAGCAGCGTTTATCGCACTAAGCTAACTTCGAACTCTATCCGAAAAAATGCAACGGGTGGCCTTGCCGCTCCCGCGCGGGCTAGTCAAACGCGCTTTCGCCTGTGATATCGCGACCAAGGATAAGCGTTTGCACGTCGTAGGTCCCCTCGTAGGTGTTGACGGTTTCAAGATTCAACATATGCCGAATTACCGGATACTCGTTGACAATACCGTTAGCACCGAGCATGTCGCGCGCCATTCGCGCGATTTCGAGCGCTGCATTTACGTTGTTTCGCTTGGCCAATGAGACCTGCTCGGGACGCATCGTGCCGGCATCCTTCAATTGTCCGAGCCGGAAACAGATGAGCTGTGCCTTCGTGATCTCCGTCAGCATGTCGACCAGTTTTCGCTGAACAAGCTGGTAACCGGCTAGCCGGCGCGAAAACTGTTTGCGGGATTTGGCATATTCGAGTGCGCATTGGAAACAGGTTCGGGCTGCACCGACAGCTCCCCAGGCGATCCCATATCGTGCCTGAGTCAGACATGAGAGTGGCGCACGGAGGCCGCGCGCGTTAGCCAAGTGATGGCTTTCGCCGAGCCGCACCTCGTCCAAAACCAATTCGGAGGTGATCGACGCGCGCATCGAAAACTTCCCATGGATGTCAGCGGCTGAGAAACCCGGAGTACCTTTTTCGACTATAAAGCCGGTGATGCCTTCGTCGACCCTTGCCCACACGATAGCCAGATCGGCGATCGAGCCATTTGTGATCCAGCGTTTGGTTCCATTCAGAACCCAATGAGAGCCGTCTTTTCGGGCTCGCGTCTCCATACCCCCTGGATCGGAGCCGTGATCAGGTTCAGTCAGGCCGAAACAGCCCAACAGTTTGCCTTTCGCCATTTCGGGCAAATAGCGCTTTTTTTGCTCTTCCGTTCCAGATGAATAGATTGCGTACATCGCGAGCGCACTCTGCACCGAGGCGAACGAACGCAAACCCGAATCGCAGGCTTCCAATTCCTGCATGATCAAGCCATAGGCGATGTTGTTCATGCCGGCGCAGCCGTAGCCCTTGAGGTTGGCGCCAAAAATTCCGAGCCGCGCCATCTCGGGAACGAGCTCAAGCGGAAAGGTCTCGTTGGCGAAGTGGCGTTCGATGGAGGGCAGCGCCTCGCGCTGAACAAAACGCCGGACCGCATCACGCGTCATTTTTTCTTCGGAACTGAGCCAGTCATCGAGCTGGTAGAAATCGAGGTCACGAATAAAATCCGTCATATAGATCCTTGGACAGATTAAACGTCTATAAGCTTAAGAACCAGATTCCGCTAAGAGATTCACGGCACTTCGGCTGAGGCGTACTACCTAGCGCATCGCATTCACTTACTGGGGCCGCGAACCGCCCGTTGCGTCATTTGTTTGTATCAAATACGCTTATATCAGAACAAAGTATTATGCACATCGAAACGCTAAAGGTCTTCTGCGACATTATCGAGAGCGGCAGCGTTTCTTATGCCGCTTCGCAAAATTTCGTGACGCAATCCGCCGTCAGCCAGCAAGTGCGGAGCCTTGAAGACAAATATGAATGTCGTCTGCTGGAAAGAGCGCGCGCCGGCGTAAAGCCGACTGCGGCCGGTCAGATTCTTTATAATTCCAGCAAGGAGATCGTGCGCCGATTTGTTGAACTCGAAAACAAACTGCGCGAGATCGGCTCGGTAATTGCCGGCTCCATTCGGGTCGGCACTGTCTATAGCGTCGGCCTGCACGAATTGCCACCCTATCTCAGCGAGTTTCTGCGGGCCTATCCGCAAGTCAATGTGCATCTGGAATATCTTCGTTCGAATAGGATCTACGAAGATCTGCTGGAGGGCAAAATCGACTTAGGCGTGGTAGCGTACCCGGCCAAACGTAGTCAAATTGTGACCATCGCCTTCCGTCACGACGAATTGGTTCTGGTCGTTCCACCCGAAGATCCCTTGGCGAACCGCGATACGGTCAGCGTCGCCGAACTCGCCGGTCAACGGTTCGTCGGCTACGAGCGCGATATCGCAACCCGCAAAGCCTCGGACCGCATCCTGCGGGAGTACGGGGTCAAGCCCCGTTACACGATGGAGTTTGATAATATCGAGACCATCAAACGTGCCGTCGAGATCGGTCAGGGCATTGCGATGGTTCCGCGTTCCACCGTGGAACTGGAAACCTCCCGCGGCTCGCTGAAGATGTTGGAATTTAATGAGGGTCCGTTTACCCGTCCGCTTGCAATCATTTATAAGCGCGGGCGTGAGTTGTCGCCGGCTGTTAGGAAATTCATCGAAGTCCTGACCACCAGCAAGCTCCCAATTCCCGGTCACCAAGGGGCCACTTCAGACGGGCGAGCTGCGCAGGAAAATGTTCGAGCTATGCGCGCTGATCGCATGGACAGCCCAGGGCGCAGCGAACGCGTCGAACGCACGGAGAAGACGGAGAAGATCGAAAAGGCTGCTCAGAGCCATTGAGCTCGGGCTGCCATGGGCAATATGATTCGTTCGGTTGACCAATTCGTAGGGTCGCCGCCGATGCAGCCTCTTCCAACTACGATCACTGTGATTTAGGGGGACATCATGCCGGTCCAAAAATTCCCGCCGATGACCAAGGCCTTTCCCACCTTTGACTGCGATGCACATGTGACCGAACCACCATGGTTGTGGGAGCGGGCACAAGATTATCTAACAAAAGACGAATTCGAGGCCCTAAAGGCGAGCATGTGGTTCGATCAGGAAAGCAAACAGCTCGTTGTTAACGGGCATCCTGAAACAGGCCTCGGCTCGCAGCGGATTCATGGTACCCCGGGCATGGTAAATGTGCTGTCGCTGGCGGGCCCTGGCGTCAAACACGACGTGCAACGAGCCCTCAACGTGCGCAATCTCAATCCCTCCACAGCTCTCACGGCCGAGCAGGCGGATTATCTCGATCACAAAGGTTCGTATCTGCCCAAGCCGCGCCTGCAGGACATGGACGTACAGGGGATTGACCAGGTGATGATCATTCCCACCGACATTGATACCTATCCCTGGATTCAGAGTGCCACTGGTGCACGGGCCATGTGCAAGGCCTACAACGACTGGGCCTACGAGTATTGCCAGGAGAATCCGGAGCGGCTCTATTTCGCCGCGCTGCTGCCGATGCAGGACCCCAAGTTCGCCGAACAGGAGGTCTATCGGGTTGCCGCCAAGGGCTGCCGGGTGGGTCTGGTGCGCCCGATCGATGCAATGGGCAATTATCCGATTCAGCCGAAATACGCCCGGGTCTGGCATGCGATGGAAGAGACCGGAATGGTCTATGGCATGCACCCGTTCCCGGCCTTCGGCACATTAAAGCCGCCCGCCTACACTGAACAATACTCCGGGGCGGAACTCATCGCTCTGACGGCCAGTTCTTCGGGTTTGCCGCACTTCTTCCTGACCAATGTGCAGAACTTTCAGGCGGAAGCCTCGTTGTGGGTAACGATAGTGCTGATGTCGGGCTTCTTTGAGCGCTATCCGCGGCTGCGGGCAGCAGTGTTTGAGGCCTCTTCGACCTGGCTGAGCTTTCTGCTGGACGAATGTGACAAGGCCTATCGGCTCTACCGCAATGACCGGCAGCTGGCGCCGCTCAAGCGCTTGCCGAGTGAGACCTTTTTTGAGCATTGCGTGACCGGGTTTGAGGGCGACGAGGCGCCACCGTCGCGGTTGCCGGAGTTTTACGAGAATATCCTGGCCTGGTCCTCCGACGTTTATCATCATGACGGCGATGACGCCTGGCGCGCGATCGAGACCATGCGCAAATGCGAACTGCCGGAGGCTTATCAGGCCAAGTTTTTGGGCGAGAACGCGCGTCGGCTGTACAAGATCGACCCGCCCAAGAACTTCATTCGTGACCGCGTGACGGAAATCGAACGCCCCGACTGGTGGCCGACTGACGAGGAGATCCGCCAGGCACTTAGACCCGAAGCCGCGTTGGTTCGGTAGGCTCGGAGCGTAAAGCGCGAGTCGGGTCGGGCTCGAACGTCAGGTCAAGTCAGATCCGATCCGGATGATCGTTCGACTCACTGCAGCGCAGACCGGGGCGGCTGTCAGCCGCACCGGCCGCAGCCTTCGAGTTGGTCGTGAAGCAGGCTACGAGGGTCCGCCGTTGTACACGGAGTCGCTTGCGACTTCGGATGTGACCCGCTGATTAATCGGCTGGCATGAAAAGCTGATACTGGAATCAATGTCAAGTCGCAGAAATAAAGCGCATCAATCAGCAATCTTTAAAGCAAGTCATGGTCTTAGGTGACGATGCCACCGTTGAACCGAACGATCTAGGCCAGGCTCTCCAAGTTTCGCTGCCGGTTTTGCTAGTACATGTAAAGAGCGGTTTTTTTGCGAAGTCGCACAGAGAGGGTTAATTATGCCCCGTAAGAGTTTCGTAGTTTTCGATAGTGATAGTCACGTCGTCGAGCCCGCGGAAGTCTGGACCAAATATCTCGACCCTGAATTTCGCACGCTCGGCAAGCACGCGTTGTGGCGCGAAGAAGGAACACTTGGCAGCTACTTAAAGGTGAACGGCAAGGTGTTCCGGGACACTATGAACTCGAACATTCCGCGCCACGCGATTTGGCGGCCGGGAATGACCTGGGACCAAATCGGCGAGTTGGACCCCAAGACGCGCCATCCCATGTCGCCCGGTGCATCCGAGCCGCAAGCGAGGCTCAAGGACATGGACGCGATGGGTGTGGACCAGGCGCTGCTCTACCCGACGTGGTTTTCGGAGGGGTTTCATCTCATCGAGGATCCGGACGTTGCCTATGCGCTCGCGCGGGCCTACAACGATTGGATTGCCGATTTCTGCAAAGCTGCGCCGGAGCGCCTTTTTGCCGCCGCCATGGTGCCGCTGCAAAATATGGATTATACGCTGGCAGAGTTGCGGCGGGTTAAGCAGATGCCATGCTTCCGGGCCGCATTCATTCGGCCAATGTTTCTTGAGGGGAGGTACTTTACCCATCCCTACTATGATCCATTATGGTCTGAACTCGAGAACTTGCAGCTAGCAGCGGCCGTCCACCCAACCGCCGGTCTATGGAATCCCGAATGGACCTCGCACGGCCCGTTCATGGAAAAAGTTAAGAGTCGGCTGAATCACCATCAGTTCATCGCGGTGGCCGGGGGCGGGCCTTTCGCTGGCGGTGGAACTGCGCGGAGCTTTGCGTTTTCGGCGTCACCCCCGCTCGGTCATCCGATTGCTCCAATTCTGTCATACTGGCTCGACAATCATATGTTTGTCGCGTCCACCCTGATTGGGTTCACCGTAATGGAGCGGTATCCCAACATGAAAGTGGTTGTGGCGCACGGCAAGGCATCGTGGATGGAAGAGGTGCTGGAGAAGATGGAAGCCTCTACGCGCACGATTCCGTTGCTGCACTACTATCCGGTTCGTACTGATACAGAACAGCTGTGGAAAGAGGGCAAGGTCATGCTCGGCTTCGATGCCGAGGAACGACTCATTCAAAAGTTGCCTTATGATTTCGCAGCGAAGATCGTCTGGGGTTCTCGCTATCCCCATCACGATACTACCAGCGCTTGGGAAGCAATCGAAAAGTTGACACGCGCCCATGTCAATGAGGCGACGTTGGCTCAGATGTTCGGCGAGAACGCGGCAACTCAGTTTGGCATAACGTTGACCCCATCGATTCAATAGATGAGACACTTTGTCGAAGATACGGAGGCCGACGTTTTCGTATTCAGCGGCTGAAATGCCCGCTCGCCTGCGAGCGTTCGATGAGTCCAGAGCCGGCACCGATGCTGCGCGTGTGCTCTATCAGGTGCATGTGCGAACTTCTCCTGGTAGCGCTCGGGCTCGCTGCTTCATGCTCGTACTGCTTTGGCTCAGGTTCGCTACCCAATCTGGGCAAGTTCAGTTTCAGAGTGCTCAACGCCGATGGTACAGCGGTGATTGGGCGTAGCTACTTCGAGTTGAGCCGAAGTGACAAAGATCGCCTAATTGGCCGAGGCCACGCCTATTTCAGCGACGGTGAGCAAGATGTGGAATACGACACGCTGAGGTTTCGCCCTGGACAGGCACCCGCCGTATTGACACTCGATCATAAATTCTACAACGCCGATGGTTCACTGCAGCGCGCGATGTCGGCGAATTTTGTGACTGGGCAGGCCTCATGCACCCGTTACCAAAACGGAGTGGCTCACACTGATTCCGCGAGGATCGCCTTCACCGCTGACTCTTATGGTGGTTCCGCCGTCATTCTGCCCCTCGAACAGTATCTGGCCGCGGGCTTGCAACACTTCAAAATGCAGGCATTCAATTGCGTTCCAAGGCCGCGGTTGATCGCAGTGCAGGTTACCGTACACCAGCTTGCGCGCTGGAATCTGTACCCACACCCCACCGTCGAGGTGGATGTAACGCCGGATCTGGGTTGGATGAGCACGTTGGTTTCGCCTTGGCTGCCGCGGCTGCGTGCTTGGTTTGATCCGTCGAACAACTGGTCATTCGCAGGAGGCGAATTCTCGCGCTTCTTCCGAGGCCCACGAATCATGCTGGTGCGAGAAATGCCCGAGGAGATTGAAAACGCGGATAATCCAAAGGTAAACGATGGAGGCCAGGCAAGTAACAATACCCACTCGGACTACCCAGATGGCAGCTAACGCGCATCACGACTTCTTCAAGGCCAGCCAAACCGCGATCGGCGATCTCGAGCTACGGCGCAAGCTCGAGATGGCTACCGGTCGGCACCTCGACCATGTTGCGGCAATGCGCGCCGAGTTCCCGTCCTTCGACGCTGAACGCGACATTGCACGCCAAATCAAGCAGGAAGCGATTGCACGACTCGACGACCTGCTGATTGAACTGAAAGAGAAATTGGAGGCCAATGGCTGCAAGGTCTTTGTCGCGAGCGATGCCGCGATGGCGCGCAGCTATATAGTCGAGCTCGCACGAGTACGCGGGGTAAAAAAGGTGGTCAAAGGCAAGTCGATGACCACGGAGGAGATTGAGCTGAATCCCGCTCTCGAAGAAGCCGGCATCGACGCAGTCGAAACCGATTTAGGCGAGTACATCGTCCAACTCCGCGGTGAGAAACCATCACATATCATTACGCCCGCAATCCATTTATCGAAGGAGGACATCGGGAAGACCTTTAGCGACCGCCTCAGTGTGCCCTATACAGCACAGCCCGAACAATTGACGGCGCTGGCTCGCGAGCGCCTGCGTGCAATGTTTCTGACCGCCGAAATGGGCATCACCGGCGTCAACTTCGCAATCGCGGAAACGGGCACTTTGGTACTGGTCGAGAATGAAGGTAACGGGCGGATGTCGAGTACCCTCCCGGAGATCCTGGTCGCGATTATGGGCATCGAGAAAGTAATCCCGCGTCTCGATGACCTTCCGCACTTTCTTGAAATACTGGCGCGTAGCGCGACGGGCCAAAAACTGACTTGTTACACGAACTTCATCAACGGTCCACGGCGTGACGGCGACCTCGACGGACCAAGCGAGGTTCACGTGCTAATGCTCGACAATGGACGCAGCAGGATACTGGCTGATACCGTGCTGCGCGAAGCATTGTACTGCGTGCGTTGCGGCGCCTGCCTGAACGTTTGTCCGGTGTACCGACGAATTGGTGGGCATGCGTATGGCGCGACTTACTCCGGACCGATCGGTGCGGTAATCAGTCCTAACTTTTTCGGCAGCGCTGCGGCACAGTTGCCCTTCGCTTCGACCCTCTGCGGCGCCTGTCGCGACATCTGCCCGGTCAAGATCAACATTCCCCGCCTGCTACTGCACATGAGGTGGAAGGAAAACCTCGGCCTTGGTGCGCCACAAGTAACCTTCTCACGTCACGGCGCCAAGGCCCGCAGCGGCATCGGCCGTATTGCGCGATTGGCCTCTCGGCCATGGTTGATGCGCCTGATGCTTAAGGCCGGCGCCGTGCTGGCCCGGCCGTTCGCGCGCGAGGGCTATCTCAAGTGGGTTCCGGGTCCCTTCGCGAGCTGGACACGCGAGCGGGATTTTCCAGCTTTGCGCGGACATTGATTTGCGCGACAAGTTTTTGATGAGTCGCGCGCCAACCCTGATTCGGTATACTGCCGGCCAGCTCTAACGCTATACAGCAGCAGTGACAGCTAACGACCCAATACTGCATTGGAGGATCGCGAGATGGCTCTACTGACCGGCGGCGGCAATTATCTGTATGAGGTAATCCAGGAATGGGGTGAGATGCCGAATAAGTGGACCTACGATATAGCCGGGGTCGCGGTCGATTCGCGTGGCCAAATCTACATGTTCAATCGCGGCGATACGCCGGTGGTCGTTCTGGATGAACGCGGCCACTTTCTCTACGGCTGGGGCGACAAGAAGATGTTTCCGCGAGCTCACGGAATCACGATCGGCCCTGACGACAGCGTCTGGCTCACCGACGTGTACGACCACACCGTGAGAAAATGTACCACTCAGGGTGAGGTGCTCTTGACCATTGGCGTGAGCGGCAAGCCCGCCCCGGCGATGAGTGGTGAGCCGTTCAACCAATGCACACATGTGGCGCTCGATCCTCGTACCGGCGACATTTTCGTTTCTGACGGTTACCTCAATCCCAAAGTCCACAAGTATACGCCGGACGGCCGCCTGATGTTTTCCTGGGGTCAGCCGGGCAACCGGCCCGGAGAATTCAATTTACCGCATAACATCGCCACGGATCGTGACGGATACGTCTACGTTGCCGATCGCCACAACAATCGCGTGCAAGTCTTCACCCCGAACGGCAAACTCGAGCATATCTGGACCGGGATGGCGATGCCGTGCGGGATGTGCATCGATACCCGCAGCCCGGAGCAACTTTGCTACATCGGCGAACTCAGTTCGGTGTGGTGGACCCTGGGCTTAGCCGATTTTTGGCAGTCGTGGAATCGACCAGGCATGGGTCCGCGGGTCAGCATTTACTCGCTCGACGGCACCTTACAGGCTCGATTGTGCGACAACGGCCAGGGTGAAGAGCCCGGCCAACTCATCGCACCGCACGGAATAGCTGTGACTGCGCAGGGAGACATTCTGGTCGCTGAAGTCTCGTGGACAATTCTCGGTGCCAGGCTTAAGCCCTCCAGGCCGGTGCGCAACTTTCTTCGTCTGGCCAAAGTAAAGGGAAACGGCACCCATGTGTGACGCCGACTGGCCCGCGTTTTCACGCTTTACCGAGGCGGCTTGCACTTGACAAATTTGTCACATCTCGCAAGCTTCGACCCAATTGAGGTGATTTCGTATGAACGCACGTAAAATGTGGGCACTGCCTGGCGCCGAACTCACCGCGCCGGCTTCCTTGCTAATGCATGGGGGCGATGCGACCCTGTTACAGCTGCCGTGTCCTTCCTTCCTGATCGAGCACCCCAAAGGCCTGGTCTTATTCGATACGGGCTGTAACGCGAAAATAATCGACGATGCCGTCGGATACTGGGGTCAGATAGCGCAAGCGCTGCCGATCAAATGGAGCAAGACCGAGACGCTGGATCGCCAAATTGAAGGTGTCGGCTATAAAACCTCAAATGTGAAATACGTGATTTTGTCGCACTCCCACTTGGATCATTCAGGGGGTCTCACTTACTTTCCCAACGCGAAATTCCTAGTCGGAGCTCATGAGCTCCAATACGCCTATTGGCCCGATCCCGATCGCCGCTGGGCCTTTATCCTAAACGATTTTCTACCGACCAGAGGCTACGACTGGCTCGAACTGGATCATGACATCGACCTCTTTGGCGACGGGGCACTTCAATTTCTTTACACTCCGGGGCACACGCCAGGCGAATGCTCGTTACTGGTTAGTCTGCCCAACCGGCGAATTCTGCTGACCGGTGATACAGTTCATTTGCGGGCGGCGCTAAACCAGGAAGCCACGATGCCGATCGACACAGATCCGATTACCGCAGTCAGATCGATTAAGCGCATAAAAGCGATCCGCGACATGCAGGATGCAACGGTTTGGATCACTCATGACCCGGACGACTGGAAGGAGCATCCGCATCGGATCGAGTAGAGCGCAGCGATGCCGTTGTACGAATACTTTTGTGATAAGTGCATGAGGAGCTTCGAGTCGCTGGTGTTTTCCAGCGACTCGGGCCGCGACAATTGCCCCTGTCCTGAGTGCGGGGTCGGTTCCCGCCGGATCCTCTCGACGGTGAACTTTGCAACCTCCGGCTCCAGGCGTGACCCCTTGGAGCGGTCCATCGGGCACGGCAAGCCCGACGTCACCAGGTTGACGTTACCTCCAGCGGCTCGACTTTGCTGGATGGACGATCAGTCGGCCTCTCGGATGGCGGCCTACATGGCGGGCCGTGGCGCCGAGTACGATGACACTGTCGCGGCTCGCCAAGAGCTTGCAAGGCAACGCGGCGAAAGCGACGAGGCGGGTAAGCCCCCGCCCAACCATTCCCATTCTCCCCTTTCAGATCCCGCGGTGTTCGCGCGCCGCAAAGTCGCTCAAAAGCAAAAGACTACTATCTCGGATTCACTGGTCGGAGGGGCGAGGGACTAAGCCACTTTGTGCGAAGCCCAGGGTCGCTCAGCCGCCGATTTGCGGGCGAAGACTTGCGATGAACTGATCACTGCTCTCCACCTCGACCCCTGCTTCCTTGAGCGATTGCAAGGCCGCGTCCCGCCGGCTCGCATCCGAACTGGCCACGGCGTCACTAATCACAATAACGCTGTAGCCGCGTCGCTTCGCCTCAAGCGCCGTATCGAGCACCGAGCGTTCCGGATAGGTGCCGGCCAGCACCAGGCGACCGGCTCCAATTAGCTGCAGATGGCGCTCGAACTGAGGATTGCTGAAAGCGTCCCAGTCATTGTTGGAAAAATAGACGCCACCGAGGTAATTGATCCGCGGGTCGAGCGCGGAGCCGGGTTCGAAACGCATGGCCGAGAACTTCTGCGATATGTCGATAATTGGTTGGAAGGGACTGAACTCATTCATGGTGTAGATAACCGGGTTTGACCGTTGACGCATCGCTTGAACCATTTTGTTGGTGGCGCGGATCAGGCCGTCGACCTGATCTTGTGCAACCGGCATCCTGCCGCTCGCGCTCAAGTAATCCACCTGGTAGTTAAGCAACACCAGCACGGTGCGCGCACCGTGCAAAACCGGTCGTTGCTTGACGCAAGCGGTAGTACTGAGCACCAGGATACAGGCGACAACCCACGCAAACCTCTTCACACGCATTTTCCCATTCCTTTCAAGGCTTCGGTCAAATCCTAAGACCAATAGTTAAGGGCAGGCTGTTGATCAATCGGTCCTTGTGCTGACTGCAATTAGGGTGGCGGCGGAGGTGGTTCCTCGACTGGCGGCAACTCCGCAGCGCCGCTGGGCGCCGGGAGTGCTAAATCCGCGGTGGGCGGCGGCGCGTCGATGGTTCCGACCGGTGCCACAACGCTCGCTAAACGCCCATACCCCACCCGCGCCCGGAAGTTGTTGGGTGACAAAGCCAGCGCTTGCTTGTACGCTTGAGCCGCGTCCAGATTCTTGCCCAATTCCTCGTCACATAGGCCTTGGTAAGTCAAGGCCTCGGCAGCCCAGTCAGGTCGTCCGTTGAAGCCGATCACTGCGTGTCGAAAGAAAGTCAGCGCCTGAGGATAATTTTTCCGAGCGAGATAAGCACGCCCGAGGTAGAAGTAGGCGAAAGCATTCGAAGCATCGAGCGAAACCGCCCGGGCCAAATCCCGCAAAGCTTCGTCGATCTGGCCATCGCGCAACCGCTCTCTCGCATCTTCCGTGAACCGTAGAGACGCGGCCAAAGCCGGGGCGACTGCTTTTTTAATTTCCGGCTCGAGCGACTGCTCGCTGATTTGAGAATTTATCGTCACTGCGTCAACGTCCAAAGCTGGAGGTGGCTGACCAGGGGCGGATTGAGTTTGTCCAAGCGAAGCACCTTCGCCCTGCGCCGCTTCGGCGTTAACCGGGCCGCTTCCATTTTCAACCGAGCTACTGGCTCTGGAATCGGCCGCAGGAGTTACTGAGGTCGCGGCGGCACCACCATCGCCCTGTTGGGGAGTCATCTGCAAAGGCATGGGCGACGCCGTACTTGCAGGACTTGTCGCTGCGGTCGGTGTGGTGTCGCGCGATGGCCAATCAGCCGATGGGACATCTTGAGAGGTCAGCGCAAAGCTATTCGCCGCCAAAATCCCGGCGCTCAATACGACCAGCGGCAACCAAGCTAGCTTGGATAGGGTGAGGCTGCGCATCAGTCGTTGGGCGCGTCCACTGATTCAATATAGGAGTCCGCCGAGGTGGGAGTTGGCGGTGCGGACACATTCTTATGCCCTGAATGAAACGGGCAGACAATGGTCGGCGCCAACGCCTTGGGGAACACACTCTCCATCGTCACGGGGCAATCTGCGCTTGCCAGGTATCCGGTCAGCGGATCGATTCGGAGCCGAACGACATCGGACGGAACCGGAAAATCACCGTCGGGTCGGGAGGCGGTCGCAGCTTTCATGAACTCTGTCCAGGCCGGCAGCGAGGCTTCAGCCCCAGTTAAACCCAGCGCCTCCTTCTGATCAAACCCTGTCCAAACTACGGCGAGCAAATTCGGCGTAAAGCCTGCGAACCAGGCATCGACTGAATCGTTCGTTGTGCCCGTCTTGCCGGCTGCTGGTCGGAGAAAACCGGCCTTGCGTACACCCTCGCCGGTGCCGTGCGCTATTACCTGCTCCAGCATGAAGTCCATGATATAGGCGACTTCCGGCTCAATTACCTGGTCAGCCCTCAGTTCATGGCCTTCGATTACCTGCCCCTGGGCATCGACGACGCTGCTGACCGCGTAAGGGGGCACCGCCATGCCCTCGTTGGCGAGGATGGCGTACATCGCCGCCAGCTTGAGCGGTTCTACCTCAACTCCGCCCAATACTACCGAAGGGTAAGGCGGCAGATTATCGAACCCGAGCTTCGCTGCCATTGCCAACACCCGGTCCAGACCGATCGCGTTGGCGAGCCGCAAGGTTGCTGCGTTCAAAGACTCTTCCAGCGCAAACTGAAGCGTTACTCGCCCGAAATACCTGTCCTTATAGTTTTTCGGCGTCCAGGAAGTGGTGCCAAATCGCCACGTAAAGGGCTCGTCATCGATATAGCTGCTAGGCAGGAACTTGGGTGAGCCGCCCTCGAAAGTCTGTTCGAGCGCAGCGAGATAGGTAATCGGCTTGAATGCCGAACCAGGCTGTCGACGAGACTGCGTGACGCGGTTGAACTGGCTCTGGCGATAATCCCGACCACCATCCATTGCGCGGATCTTGCCCGTCTGCGGCTCGATCGCGACTAAGCATGACTCAAGTTGCTGGCTTTTTTCTTTGCGTCGAAGCGAGGGATGTTTTTCCTCGAGCATGCGCAGATTGTGCTCGATAGCGCGTTCGGCTTGCTTTTCCATGTGTACGTCGAGGGTGGTAAAAATTCGCAAACCCTCGCCGGTGAGCACCGATGGCGGATAGCGCTCCGCCAGTTCATGCTTCACATAGTCAACGAAATAAGGCGCATCATTGGTCTCGGTGTATGGCTCGCGCGTTCGCAATGGTTCGACGACTGCCGCATCGTAAGCAGCTTTGCTGATGTAGCCGTCCTGAAGCATCGCCGCCAGGACTTCATTACGCCGCTGGATAGCACTCAGTGGGTGACGGAAGGGGTTGAACCGATTGGGCGAGCGAATCATGCCCGCAATGGTCGCCATTTGGGCAATCGTCAGGTCTCGGGGAGTTCGAGAGAAATAAAATTGCGATGCCTCCCAAACGCCATAAATTCCTTCCTGGCCGCGCTGCCCAAGATAAATATCGTTGAGATAAAGCTCGAGAATTTCGTCCTTCGAATAGCGTTTCTCAGCGATATAGGCCATCAGGGCCTCGGTGAGCTTTCGATGCCAGTCGCGTTTGCTGCTCAGGAAAAAATTCTTCATCAACTGCTGCGTGAGGGTCGAACCGCCTTGCACGACGTGATGCGCGGTCAGGTCGATCCAAGCCGCCCGCAGCGTCCGCAAGAGATCGATTCCATGGTGCGAGTAAAAGCGGTGGTCTTCAGCGGCGAGCACGGCGTCGACAAATGCCGGCGGGATTTCCGAAAGCGGCACCAGCCGCCGCTGCTCCCAATTCCCTTGAAAGATAGCCCCCAGTAACTCGGGCTCGAGCTCGATCGAATATTCGGGTTTGTGGCTGGCAACATCTTCGATCGATTCGATGGTTTGCAACGGCGAGATTTTGAGCGCAACCAGCGACCCCGCAAAGTTCCGGTAAGGATACCGGAAATCGTGCAGAAAAATGACCAGCAGCCCACGAGCTCGATCGAAGCTGTATTCGCCGCGAAAACGTACCCGGCCGGGCTCGACTCGATGGTAATTCAGACGCGCAAGCCGCTGAAAGAAACCGATATCATCGAGTCGCTCACCCGGGTACAGAATTGTCGAATCCGAGTAAAGCAATGAAGGCAGTGTCCAATGCTGGCCGGAAAAGCGAGTCACGACCTGCTGTTCGAGCGACTTATAATAGCGAATGAATTCATATGTTAAGGGAGCCGCCGCGAACACCAGTATCCCACCCAACACCGCCGCTATTATTTTGAGTAGTCGCATCACACTGCTGCCTGGCAGCGCTCCAGCTTACCAGGTAGCTGGACAGCTCTGCTGCTGTTTGATTCTACTCGTGACGCTTAAGCGCAATGAAGAGCGTTCCGTTGCCCCGCCTCACCAGGAGCAAGTCGATTTTCCCCGAGGCGCCTGAGTTCAGCGCTCGGGCATACGAAGCGAGACCACTGACCGGCCTACGATTGACTTCCAGGATGAGGTCGTGGACGTGCAATCCTGCAGCTTCAGCGGCGCTGCCGGGTCGGATCGCCGCGACTAGGACACCTTGTGGATCACTCAGATTAAGTTCCTGCCGCAGCCCAGGCGTTAAATCCTCCAGCTCGAGGCCAACTGCTTCCTCCTGTAACGAGGCACGAGCAATCCTCTCTTCGTCGGAGCGGACTACTGTTATGGGCAGATCGAGCGTCAGACCTTTGCGCAAAATCTTTATCCGCACAGTTCGACCAATCGGAACTGTGCCCACTAGAAGGGGCAACTCCTGAGAATCGCCAACCGGATGATGGTTGAACTCGACGATGATATCGCCGCGGCGCAGACCCGCGCCGGCCGCGGGACTGTCGGCCAGCACTTCCGTAACGAGGGCGCCGTGCGGCTGCGCCATTCTCGCGCGTCTTGCCACCTCCGGTGAGACCTGCTGAATGTAAATTCCGAGCCAGCCCCTTACGACTTTCCCGTTTGCGCTTAGCTGGGGTAATTCTTCCTTCACCAGGTTAACCGGAATCGCGAAGCCGATTCCCATGTTCGCTCCGCTGCGGGTATAAATCGCGGAGTTGACGCCGACTACGGCGCCGGCCAGATTGATGAGCGGCCCTCCTGAATTTCCCGGGTTTATCGACGCATCTGTCTGAATGAAGGCATCGTAGTTCCCTGGGATAAATCGGCCCTTGGCACTGACAATGCCTGCAGTCACCGAATGGTCAAAGCCAAACGGATTGCCAATCGCGATCACCCATTGCCCTACCTGAACCTGGTCGGAATCTCCCAGTGGCGCTATTGGCAGGTCGTCATTTGCGGAGATTTTAATCAGCGCGATGTCGGTTTTGGCATCACGCCCGATCAGACGAGCCGGAAACTGCCGCCCGTCTTTTAACGTCACGAGGATTCGATGGGAGCCTTCGACTACGTGGGCATTGGTGACGATATATCCAGACTTGTTGATAATGAAACCGGACCCAAGACTCTGAGGATTTGTCGGTCCATCATCGCCGAAGGGCTGACCAAACCTGCCAAAGGGTTGGGCTAACGGGTCGTCGGCCTCGGCTGCGCTCTGCTCGGTCGAAATATTGACCACGGCGGGTGACAATTTCGCGGCCAGTGCGACAAAATCGGGCAGAGTCTGAACAGGCAGGCTAACCGCCGTGGAATCAGTCCACAGCGTGGAGCCGTAAGCGATTGGCGCAAACAGCACGCTCGCTACCAACAACCAAAGTAATCTCCCGCCGGCGAGCCTAGCGCTCATAGCATCTCGTCGATGCGGGGCCCAGCGCATGGGACGCGTCGCCCCCTTAGTGTCGCGCTCGTTCGACGTACTTCATTCTGAGCTCAAAGAGGATCGATTGCAGCATTGCCTGTTCATCGCGATCGAGGTTGCCCCGCGTTTTGTTTTCGAGCATGGCGATGATGTCAATCAATTGCTGAGCGGCGGGCAAATCTATCGCCGCCTGGTTGGTATGGGGGTCCGGCAGCTCGCCGAGATGGACCAGAGCCTGAGTCGACAAGCCAACCACGAAGGTTGAAAAGGTGATTTCTGGCACCTCCCGAGCTCGAGAAAAGGAACCGCCGGTCTTCGTATCACCCGCGGAGGCTGGTTTCTCACTTGTTCCAGCCGTTTCCGTATGGGTCGCACTCGACGGCTGACTTTGGGCTTGCTCAGGTCCTCTGTACTCGGGTTTCAACTCTCCTTCGGCGGAAAACCGCCGGCGGTCCTCGACCTTGAATCCCTTGGATTGTTCCTTTTCTTCTTCGGAGTCCATGTTCGTTTATCGAATAAGTTCAAGCGTTAGGAGAAGACCATTTTCGAGCTCACTCATCGACTGGCATTCGGCATCAAACCGCCATTTGTTCGAGCCGCCGGATGCGCTCCTGCAGGGGCGGATGAGTCGAAAAGAGGCGCGCGAGAAATCCGCTCCGCAAGGGATTTACAATGAAAAGGTGAGCGGTCGCTGGACCAGCCTCAATCATCGGCATCCGTTCGTTCGCCATCTCCAGCTTGCGCAAGGCATTGGCAAGATACAGTGGATGACGAGACAGGCGTGCCCCGCTGGCATCGGCAGCATATTCGCGGGTGCGCGAGATCGCAAGTTGGATCAACGTCGCCGCCAAGGGCGCCAGTATCGCCATTACCAGCAGCTCGATGACTCCTGGCCCTTCATCGTCACGATTGCTGACTCCACCTAAAAACACCGCCCACCGAATCCAGCTGCCCAGCATCATGACGACGGCGGCGAGCGTCGCCGCGATCGAGCTGACCAGAATATCGCGGTTGAGCACATGCGAGAGTTCGTGGCTCAAAACGCCCTTGAGCTCTTCTCGCGTGCACAGCCGCATTATGCCGCGAGTAACCGCAATCGCGGCATGGTTTGGATTGCGCCCGGTGGCAAAAGCGTTGGGAGTGTCACTGTCGATTAGATAAAGCCTCGGCATCGGAATCCGGGCATCGTCTGCCAACTCACGGACAATGGCGTAGAGTTCGGGTGCGTTGCCTTCGTCGAGCGGTTGCGCACCGTACGTCTTAAGCACCAGTTTGTCCGAAAACCAATAGCTGAAAAAATTGATGGCCAACGCGATAACGAAGGCGGCCTCGATCCCGCCGTGACCGCCGAGCAAGCCTCCAATCAACATTACAAGGCCTGTTAACGCGCCCAGCAGTACAGTAGTTTTAAGCGCACTCGTCATCATCTTAGGACCTTTTCGCCGAATTCAGGCACGTCGTTATCCGGAGAGCGCCTGTTCCTTTCTTTTAATCCTATAATAAGCACGATTGTAGGGGGCCGATATCCTGACGAGAAATCGTTGGTCAGCCGGTCTGAAGCCCCACCTAAAGCCCCCGTTCCAGCAGTTCCAAAACATGAGGCCAGACTTCGTCGAGTAACAAGGCGTCCAATGGTTCCCTGTGCAGAATCCGGACATTCCCCAAAGGATGCCAGCGTGTCGGATCTGTTGGGCCGAACAACACCACTCCACGCGCCCCGGACGCCGCTGCCAGGTGGGAGACGCCAGAGTCATTGCCAATAAAGCAGCGCGCAAGTCGCGCAATCGCCGCAAGCTGGCCAAGGTCGACGTTGTTCAGCACCTGCAGTCCCCGCGAGGAAAAAAAACCCAGGAGCCCCTCTTCGGCCGGCCCCAAGACAGTCACGGACCCGACGGTTCGGTTCGCCTTTTCGGCCAGCAAGGCGAAATTCTCCGCCGGCCAGTTCTTCTTTGCACTTCCACTGCCGGGCAGGATGAGCACGAAACGCTGCGGCTGAAGTGCGAGCGTGGCCAGTGTTCGCTCTGCGCTGTGCACGTCTTCGGGCTGCAGCTCAATTTCTGCCAACAATGGGCTGGGTACGGAAGCGCCGATTGCGCGGAGATAGCAAGCGGCGACATGGCCGCTACCGGGAGGTCGAAATGGGTAAAACGACACCACGCCGCGCGCCGCCTGCGTGAGCGCAGCGCGAAAAGTCTGGTTATCAGAAGCGAAGAAGCACTCGATTCGCTCGAATTGACCAAAAAACCTGGTGGCGGCCGGTACCTCACCACCGTCTGCGCGGAACAGCAAGGCAACCTCGTAGCGGTCTATCGAATGGCCGTCGGCTAACCGCAGGTGCTGTCGCGCGAAAAGTGCCAGGTCCGACCGTGCCATGAGTTCAAACTCGATTGAGGGATAGCGGCGACGCAACGCCTCAATGGTGGGTAGTAGACAAACCAGATCACCCAGGGCGCCAGGAAAAATGATTAATCCGCGTCCGGTTCTCATACCTGTTCAGTCCCGCGGTCACGCGACAATTCGCAATTCGCATGGCCTTACGGCTAAAATCTGGGCCATGCCCATCAGCGTTGCCCATTCACCCCTGGAATTAATCGGCCATACTCCGGTCGTGCGGCTCAATCGGATGCCGTCACGCGACGATGCGGAAGTCTGGGCCAAGCTCGAAAACTATAATCCAGGTGGCAGTGTCAAGGATCGAATCTGTCTGGCGATGATTGAACAGGCGGAAAAGGACGGCCGTATCAAGCCTGGCGATACCATTGTCGAACCTACCTCCGGTAATACGGGGATCGGCCTTGCATTAGTCTGTGCGGTTAAAGGCTACAAGCTTATCCTGACGATGCCCGACACAATGAGCGAGGAGCGGCGGTCACTGTTGGCCGCTTACGGCGCCCAACTGGTGTTGACGCCAGATACGCGCGGGATGCATGGAGCAATCGCGAAAGCGGAAGAATTGGTGAGGAACAATCCGGGATACTTTATGCCGCAGCAGTTCAGTAATCCGGCCAATCCTCAAATCCACTACTCCACCACTGGCCCCGAGTTACTGGAGCAATTCGATCGCATTGACGCCTTCGTCGCTGGAGTCGGCACTGGCGGTACGATTAGCGGCACTGGTCGCTATCTCCGTGAGCATCTGAAGAATAAGGTGTGGATCGTGGCGGTCGAGCCGAAGAATTCCCCCGTCCTTTCCGGCGGCGAAGCCGGTTTTCACAAAATTCAAGGGCTCGGAGCGGGCTTTATTCCGGAGAACCTTGACACCATGATATATGACGAGGTCATAGCGATAAGTGACGAAGAGGCAACGCTCTTCTCGCGCCGCCTCGCGCGCGAGGAGGGGTTGCTGGTGGGGATCTCTTCCGGCGCAAACTGTTCAGCCGCCCTACAAATTGCGAAGCGTCTCGGGCCAGGCAAAGTAGTGGTCGTCGTTTTCTGTGATACCGGCGAACGCTACCTGACTACTGACCTCTTTCAGGCGGAAGGTATCTGAAAGCAAAGCAGGAGCGGAAGGACCAAAGGACAAAGGCGCCGTCGTTCCGGACTATCTGCAAAAATGGTGGTGGTTGAATGAAATCGCTTGCAGCCAAATTCGACAATTTGCGCCAGAGCCTGAGTGGGATGCACTCGGTTATGGTTGCCTTCTCGGGTGGGGTCGATTCGAGCCTGGTGTTAAAGGTCGCCCATGACACACTGGGGGAGCGGGTTTTGGCCCTCACTACCACGTCGCCCACAATGCCTCAGCGTGACAGAGACGACGCCATTGCCATGGCTCGATCGCTCGGCGTTCGGCACCTCGTCATCGAATCGAACGAGCTGGAAATTGCCGGTTATGCTCAAAACCCGGTTAACCGCTGCTATCTGTGTAAGCACAATCTGTTTGCCGTATGCGAAGAGCAGGCGCGGCAACTCGGGATCGAGACCATTCTCGATGGGCTCAATCTCGATGACCTGCGTGACTATCGACCGGGCATCAAGGCTGCCGCGGAGAAGCGTATCCGACACCCGCTCGTCGAGGCGGAGCTGACTAAATCTGAAGTTCGTGAGTTGTCGCGGTGGTTAGGACTGCCGACCTGGGACCGTCCCGCTTCCCCATGTCTGGCGTCACGCTTTCCCTATGGAATGGAGATCACTCTGGAGGGCTTACGCAGGGTCGAACGCAGCGAACAGGTGCTGCATGCGCTGGGTTTCAAGGTTGTGCGGGTGCGAAACCACGGCGACATTGCTCGAGTGGAGCTGGAACCGACCGACTTCGCGCGGATACTCGACGACGCCATACGTCATACAGTTGACCGACAATTACGCGAAATTGGTTTTCGGTTTGTGACAGTTGACTTAAGAGGCTTCCGGTCGGGTTCGCTCAACGAAGGGATTAAAGCTCCACAACCTTCTGCTCCAACCGCGGAGCCCGGTCAGTAAGTCTTAGTCAGCGACGAGGCGGGATGAGGCAAGCGCCTCGCCAATCTCGAGATCGTCCGGGCTCGTGATTTTCAAATTAACCGCCGAGCCCTGCACCACCTGCACGGAGATGCCCAAGCGCTCGCATAAATAGGCATCGTCGGTCGCAGTCACACCGTCGCGGCGAGCCTGTTCGTGCGCCTTAAGCAGCAGGTCGCGGCGGAACGCTTGAGGAGTTTGCGCTTGCCACAGACCGTCTCTGTGCAGCGTCGACGTGACTGTACGTCCATCGACTCGTTTGAGCGTATCAGTGACAGGAATCGCCGTGATCGCGGCACCGCTGGCCGCTGCGGCGGCAATACAGGCAGAGAACATCGCCGGCGTCGCAAACGGGCGGGCTGCATCGTGAATGACCACCAGCTCTGACTCCGCACTCGTAAGCCTGAGAGCGAGTCTGACAGAATCCTGGCGAGCCTCACCGCCGGCGACAATCTTGACCGGAATTTGAACTCGAGCCGCCTCCGCCTGAGTCCGTGCGCGGCCTTCCAGGCCTGCCGGCACGGCCACCACAATTTCGTCGCAGGCACCTGCTCCCACGATTGCCCGGAGAACGCGGAACAACAACGAGACGTTACCCAGATTAACGAAGGCTTTTGGTATAGTGCCTCCGAGCCGGGTTCCCAGTCCGGCCGCAACCACTATGGCCGACACTCTCATCAGCGAGGCCGATCGTGCCCGTTAACGAATCCCGGCGGGCTCCAGCATTTTGGCAGGTCCAAAGTGAGCAGCTTTGACGAACCGAACTGCCCTAGGTCAGTTGGCGAAGATTGTCCTGAGTTCTTCCATAATCTTTTCTTCAGGATGGGCCTTGGCGATGGACAGCTCCTTTACCAGCAGGCTGCGCGCAGTATCCAGCATCTTACGCTCACCGAAAGATAATTCCTTATCGCCTTTAAGCACGAGCAAGTCGCGCAGCACCTTGGCAATTTCCAGCGGCGAACCAGTCTTTATCTTTTCGGTGTACTCGCGATAGCGACGGTTCCAGGTTTGGGCGTCACCCTCGACCTTTTTCTGACGCAGGATCTTGTAAATCTTGGTGACAGTGTCTTTGCCGATCACCCGTCGGAGGCCGACTGCATCAACGTTTTCCGTCGGAATCATTATGGTCATCTTTTCGGTGCCGAGGATGCGCAGCATATAGAATCTGCGCTCCGTTCCGGAGATGACGCGGCTCTGAATATCTTCTATGACGGCGACACCGTGCGCCGGATAAACGACTTTCTCACCCTTCTTAAACGGCAGATTCATTTGCCTCTCGGCGGGAGTCTTCGAGCGGCTGATTTCGGAGCCATATAGGGCTTCCGATTTGGCCCGAACCCTAGCCCTATTATTGCACAAAATTCGCAGAATTGTAATGGGCGGAAATCGAACAGAAATGGAACGCCGTTCTGTTAAGTGCGGTCGAGGCGCAGTTCCATCACGATCGCATCGTCGCCCGAGCCATAGTAATTTCGCCTGAGCCGCCGCTCTTCGAAGCTGAGCTTGCGATAAAGACTGCGCGCTGCCAGATTTGAACGTCTGACTTCGAGCGTGACAAAACGGGCTTTCTCGCGTTTTGCCTCGCAGATCGCGTGTCTCATCAATCGTTCGCCAATCCCACAGCGTCGCGCAAACGGGCGCACTGCCACGTTCAGAATGTGGCATTCATCAGCCACCAGCCATCGACATAAATAACCAACTACCGTTTCGCTCGAGCCGTTAGTCTTGGTAGCAACGCAGGTCCGCGAAAATGGCAGGGCCAGCTCCCGTACAAACGACTCGCGACTCCACGGATTCTCAAACGATAAACGTTCGATCTCGACGATCTCAGACAGATCGTCAGCCGACGCCTCCCGAATCTTCACCGTCATCGACCCTGCGCTCGCTGGGCAAACCAAGTCTTGGAGAAAGAGATGCCAACAATCTCGAGCTATTGTTCAACTGACCGCGTATCGAATGTGTCACGCTTTTTGAACACGATCACCTCGAGCGTCTTGTTGAGCACCCGATGCTTATACCCCTCCACGGGAAGCGGAAATTCGATGCGCGTTTGAAAATCCGGCGGAAACGAGGGAGAAATATACGATAAGCGCCGTCGCGCCTCGTCTGGCAAGCCCGCACGGATCGTCAGGACTCCACGGTCCAACCGAAGTTGACAGATGTAATCCGGCATCTCATCGGGCACCTCCCAGGTCGCTTTGAGAGCCGACCGCGGCATCCGGCGCGGCAGCTCTAATTTTACCACAAACGCGTTGGGATGCTCTGCTACCGCGTAAACGGTCCCGTATCGTCGATCACGCTCGCGCTTCTCTTCGAACAGGCTGTCGTGAAATCCGTCGAAGGCGATGGTCCGATGCGGGTCGATAAAATTGGTATCCCGACCACCCGATAACCCTAGTTTCCGCAAGAGTCCCGTGAGACGTGCCCAAACAGACGTTCGATCGGGCAACGGCTCGACGCGCGCAAGCGCGCTTTCAAAGCTTTCTTCCAGCTCGCCAGGATGGGTCGACGAAACGTCGTCCACATGATTTGAGCTCGGGCGAACTATCATAGATACGGGCAATGACCGTTGCGGTCGATTGAGTCCTTCTGACCCATGTTGGTGGGGGGGCGGCTTCGGTGGGGTTCCTTTATCGGCACGCGGCGCTGTAGCAGCCGAAAACGAGCTTCGCGGACCCGCCTTCGGTGTGGAGTGCGGCGCGTCTTGTGCAATTGCTTGTCGCTCGCCGGCTCCGGAATCGGAGTTGATCGCCGAGGCTTGCGACTGGTCGAATTTTAGGTCCTGTGCCGGTGAGCTGGTAACGGCTGCATCTTCAATGCTTCGTCGGTTACTGGTCTGGTCGGCAGCCATGAGGAAACTACATCGCTATATCGAGCCTGCCAGGCATCGCGCACCTTGGTTGGAACGATTATCGGCCCCTAAATGTGATGTCAATAACTTCGCCCGCTCACGCACTCGCCCGGCAGCTTTGCTGAGCTGGTTGCCTCGCCCAAGCCGATCTGTAAGTATGGCGCCGAAGTCTAGTGGTGTCGGGCCGGGACGATAGTTGGTCGGTTCATTCGCAACGGTGGGAGGTGCTTGGATGAAGAAGTTGGTTAGTGGCATCGGCATTCTTTGCGCTACCGCGTTGTTTGCCGCATGCAGCGCGAATCAGGCCAAGATAGATGCGGCTACCCAGCGAGCCCAATCTGACGCACAGCGAGCAGAGGCAGCGGCGACTACCGCTCAGAACGCTGCTCAAAGTGCTATGGCAGCAAGCCAAAAAGCGGATCAGGAAGCAGCGTCTGCCCAAGACTCAGTACGGCGTGCTAATGATGCGGTTGCCCGCTTAGAAGCGGCTTTTTCGACTTCGGTTACAAAGTAATACCGACACAATTTGCGGGCAGGCGTAAAGCCTGTCCCGCATCATCGAACCCACACGCCTACGTCTTTCGTTATTCCGCATGTTGTAGCCGCTGCTCGGCGGCAGCTTGAAGCTCGGTGCGTGCCTGTTCCAGGGCTGCGTCATCCCGCTGAACGCGGTTTTCAAGAGCGCGAAACTGCTTCAGCGTGAGCCCCTGAGCCTTGACCGCCTGGTCGACCGTCAGCTTCCGGTTACGCTGCATCGCCTTGTATACTGAAACGTATTTTTCAATTTCATCAGGCGAGACCTCGCTAAAATCCGCTTCCTCGTTTTGCGCTGTCGGCGAAGGTGAAGAGCCCTGCCGCAAGCGAAATTGCGATTGGAACGAATCGCTGCTCCCTACCGACGCGGCCCCTCTTTCCGGCGCAATAAAATTGCTCAGCGCCAATAGCATCGCAACAGCTACCAAATTGCTACACAATGAATAGTTAAACACAGCGCCTAGTCTCGTACACCATATTGACATTCGCGAGTCTCGCGGAAAAGGTGCTTGCAAATAGCGCTTTAGTGCTTATCTTTGGGTCGGCTTAACGGGGTTTAGTCTGTCCCGTGGCTCATAACCTGTCCACCATCGAGTGGAAGCATGATTGGGCAACTGCATCGGACAGCGTAATGCTGATCAAAGAAATAAACCAGCGGAACGGAGATTGGACGAATGCCAGCCAAAGTGGTTGAACTTCATGAGCGCGCCCGTACAGGGATTATCGCCGGCGCGACCCTGGTGGCGGAGGCTGCACGAGTAACTCTGGGGCCTCGCGGCCGCCATGTAATGATTCAAAAAAGTTTTGGCGCTCCCGTCGTCACCAAAGATGGCATTACAGTAGTCAAAGAAATCGAACTCGAGAACAAGTTCGAGAATATCGGCGCTAAACTGATTCGCGAGGTCGCTCAAAAGACTTCTGACGTGGCCGGCGACGGCACCACCACCGCTACTGTCTTAGCTCGCGCTATCGTTCGTGAAGGCATTAAGCTCCTCGCCGCCGGCATCCCCGCAATGCAGCTCAAGCGCGGCATCGACGAGGCAGTCAGGGTTGCTGTGGGTGCCCTTAAAAGCATGTCGCGACCGGTGCCAGTAACCGACCACACCCGTATGGAACAGGTCGCAATGATTGCCGCCAACGGGGACTCAGCGATTGGGAAGATCCTCGCTGACGCCATGGAAAAAGTCGGCAAAGATGGGGTCATCACGGTTGAAGAAGCTCGTGGTCTGGAAACCACCCTCGAGCTCGTCGAGGGGCTGCGTTTCGACCGTGGTTACCTGTCCCCTTACTTCATCACCAACCCCGACCGCATGACGGTTGAGTTGGAGGAACCTCTCATCCTCTTTCATGAGAAGAAGATCTCAAATCTCAGAGAGTTACTGCCGCTGCTTGAAAAGGTCGTACAGTCAGGGCAGCCCCTGTTGATCATTGCCGAAGAAGTCGAGGGCGAAGCCCTGGCTACCCTGGTGGTTAACAAGCTGCGCGGAACTTTACGGGCCGCAGCGGTCAAGGCTCCTGGCTTCGGCGATCGTCGCAAGGAGAATCTGCAGGATATGGCGATCATGACCGGAGGCCAGGTTATCGCCGAAGAATTGGGGACCAAGCTCGAAAACGTTCAAATCAACCAGCTGGGCCGCTGCCGTCGGGTGATCATCGACAAAGACAACACTACGCTGGTCGCAGGATTCGGTAGCAAGAGTGACATTCAGGGGCGGATGGAACAGATCCGCAAACAGATCACCCAGACGACTTCCGACTATGACCGTGAAAAACTTGAAGAGCGTCTCGCGAAGCTGGCGGGTGGAGTAGCCGTGATCAAAGTTGGCGCGGCGACAGAGGTTGAGCTAAAGGAGAAAAAAGCTCGCGTGGATGACGCCGTGCATGCCCTGAAGGCCGCGGTCGACGAGGGGGTGGTGGTCGGCGGCGGGATCGCGCTGATGAGAGCGCGAAAAGCGGTCCAGGAGCTGAAACTCGATCCTGAGCGGCAGGCCGGCGTCGAGATCGTGCTACGGGCGATGACCGAACCCTTCCGCCAGTTGGTGGCAAACGCCGGCCATGATCCCGGTGTCGCGCTCGGCAAGGTACAGGATGCCGAGGGCGATTTTGGCTTTAATGCCCGCTCTGAAAAGTATGAAGACCTGGTGCAAGCGGGTGTTATTGATCCAACCAAGGTTGTCCGCACCGCGCTCGAAAACGCCGCCAGCGCTGCCGCGCTTCTGATTACAACCGAGGCGGCAGTCGCGGAGAAGCCAAAGAAGCCGGTCGCACCAGCGCCTATGCCGCCGGGTGGCGGTATGGGTGGTATGGGCGGTTCGGGCGGAATGGGCGCAGGCGAGGACGATTTCGGCGGCGACGATTTCTAGATGATGTGTCGCAGCTATCATTTGGCTGCCCGCCAGCTGGTGCCCTCAACCATCGTGGATGCGCGCCAGTACTGGCTTGAGGCGGTGGGTAGATCCTCACTCGATTGCGACTTAATGGTTGATACTGTATGCTACGCGCAATTAGCTTGCAGATAATCTAAGCGGGGTCCTGCGTAAGCTTGTCGAGGGCACCAAAGTAGACTTCCTAAGGAGGAAAAGGGATGGACGGGTTGATCGGGAAGACGTCGAAACGGCTCTGGTTGGTCGGTGGGGCTATGCTAGCCCTGTCGCTAATTGGTGGTTGCTCTTCGGGACCGGATCCGGCCGAGCGGGCGACCAACGCCGCGAGCCAAGCGGACGCCGCCGCTTCGCGCGCCGAGAGCGCAGCAACTAGCGCGCAACAGGCTGCCAACTCTGCTCAAGCTTCGGCCAGCAAAGTTGAGCAGGCAGCAGCCGACGCCAAGGCTGCGGCTGATCGCGCCGAGGCAATTGCGGCCAAAACGGAAACCAGATCCTATCATCATCATTATCGGCGTCGTTCTCGTCGCCGTCATACGGCGGCTGCAACTGGAGCCGGTGGCGCATCCTCAGGAGGAGCGGCTGCCGGCGAACCGGCTCCTTCGGCATCATAATCAGCAGTTCGCCATTTAAGAGTTTGAAAGAGGGCGCGGGTGGTGAGGTCGCCCTCTTTTATTGCTAAGCGAATCAGGCGAAAGTCACCACTACTTTCAGCGATTCTGCCTTTTGCGCCTGCCGGTAGGCTTCACCGATCTGGGCCAACGGGAAGCAGTGCGTAATCAACTCCTGTCCGTTGACCACCTTTCGGCGCACCATCTCGAGAGCCTGTTGTGTATCATCGGGGCCACATGAGTAGCTCGGAACCAGCCTGATTTCTTTGAAATAGAGGTCGTGAGGTCGCACAAGGAGTTCTTCATCCGGCGGTGTAGCAGTGAACTGAAGCACGGTTGCCGCTTTTCCTGCAGCGGCGATTCCCATCGCTAGCGCGTTCCTGCTTCCGGGACCCACGATCACAACGTCGGCCATTTCCCCTTTGGTGATTTCGCGGACCTCAGCCAACAGGTTGTCACCAGCCACGACAATCCCATGAGTAGCTCCGAGCTGCTGCGCCAGGCGTACGCGCTGCTCGACCAGGTCAGCACCGATTATCACCTCGGCACCAAGATGGCGGGCAAGCTTGACGTGCAGCATTCCCATGATGCCAAGTCCGATAATAAGAACCGAATCGCCAGGCCGGAGACCAGCACGGCGCAAAGACTTGATCACACAGGCAGCAGGTTCAACCAGCACGGCGTCGAGGTCGCTTACCTCATCGGGCAACTTCAGCGTGTCGCGCTGATTGGTCGGCCTGACAAGAAAATATTCCGCCATTCCGCCAGGGATTATCTGGCTCGAACGCCAGGTGGTGCACTGGACGTATTCACCTTTCAGGCAGGATCGGCAGGCGAAACAAGGGGCATGATGGTGAACAAACACCCGCTCACCAGGGCGGAAATCGCGCACCTCCGTCCCCGTCTCTGTGACGATGCCAACGGGCTCATGGCCCAGCACCAAAGGTGCCTTACGTCGGATGTACCAAGGCATGATATCGCCTGAACAAATTCCGCATGCCGTTACCTTGACCAATAGATCATTCGGGCCGGGCTGTGGCCGCGGCATTTGTTCCAGCCGGATGTCCTCGAAATCGTAAAGGCGAGCTACTTGCATCGGCATGAGAAGACTCTGTTGTGCTATTTAGCAGTTGTCAATCAGAGAGTTGTCCACTGAACGAGCCAGAAGGCATTTTTTCGCCGATACCGCGTCCAGCCCTTCGCCGGGTCGGCAGCGCATGCTAGGTTTCGTGGATAATCCGCTCTTTTTCGATTCGAGGAGCCATTTGCGGTCTTGCCAAGTCGCTCTGCGCGGCGGAAGCGGAAACCTCAACGAAGAGCGGCAGAAGAGGGACGGCGACGAGTCGTACAGGAGCTTGTCTATGCGGCGCGATATTTTTACCGAGGAGCACGAGATTTTTCGCGACCAGGTCCGCAGGTTCGCGGAAACTGAGCTCGTGCCGAGAATCCCCGAATGGAACCGGACAGGAATGAGCGATCGCGAAAGCTGGCGCAAGATGGGAGCAGCCGGTTTCCTTGCGCCAAGCGTACCTGAAGAACTAGGCGGTAGCGGAGCAGACTTCCTTTACGACGCCATCGTGATCGAAGAACTCGCTCGGGTTCGCGCTCATGGTCTGATGATGGGGCTGCACTCAGACATCTGCCTGCCCTATCTCCTTAGCTACGGAACGCCGGCTCAAAAGCGCCGCTACGTTCCTGCGGCGGCCAGCGGCGAGCTTATCCTGGCGATCGCGATGACTGAACCGGGGACTGGTTCTGATCTGGCCGCCGTGCAGACCAGCGCGCGGCGCGATGGCGACCACTATATCCTTAATGGCTCGAAAATGTTTATTTCCAACGGTCAAATCGCAGACCTGGTAATCGTGGTCGCCAAGACCAATCCTCAAGCCAATCCTCCACATCGCGGCATCAGCCTGATCCTGGTCGAGCGCGACACGCCCGGATTTGTTCGCGGTCGTAAACTCGACAAACTTGGTCTACGGGGACAAGACACCAGCGAGCTGTTCTTCGAGGATTGTCGGGTGCCTGTAACCAACCTGTTGGGTGTAGAGGGACAGGGTTTCAAAATGTTGATGGAAAAGCTCCAACAGGAACGCTTGGTTTGTGCTATCGGCGCCTTGGCAAGTGCGCGCCGCTGCCTCGACGACACAGTGGAATATACCAAGCAGCGCAAGGCGTTCGGCCAGGCCATTGCCAGTTTTCAGAATACCCAGTTCAAGCTGGCTGAGATGGCCACGGAAGTCGAAGTCGGACAGGCTTTCGTTGATCGCTGCATGGCGGCACACGTGCGCGGGGATGAGATCGTAACCGAAGTCAGCATGGCCAAATGGTGGGTTACTGACCTGCTCAAGCGACTTACCAGCCAGTGCCTGCAATTGCACGGAGGTTACGGTTTTATGCTCGAGTTTCCGGTGGCAACCGACTATGCAGACGCCGCGGTTCAGTCGATCTATGCGGGAACCAATGAGATCATGAAGGTCATCATCGCCCGCCGAATGGGACTCGATGGTAGAAGCCAATGATCCCGGCCAGGCAGCTTTTGAGCGAGATTATAAATTCATTGCGCCATGTGATCGCCCCTGCTGTCGCGGAGCCTTATCCGAAAGCCCAGGCTTATATGGCCGCAGTCATCCTGGAGTTCGTATCAAGGCAAATTGAAGAGGGAGCGGACCTTGAAGCGCAGAGGAAGGTCACGCTCGACGCATTTTTTCGCGACTTGGCCGACTTACCGGAGATCGCTCGGCTTGTCGATAACTCGCTTCCGAGTGAGCTGAGGCTGTGCAAGCTGATAGAATCGTTGTATGAGGAACGCGACCGGTTGGCCCCGGGGGCTTTCACCACCGCCAACCATCGAATCCGACGCACCCTACGGCAGTTGCTCGATCAGGAACTGAAAATTGCCAAGCCCGCCTGACGAGGCTGCGTTGCGATGGGGCAGCGGGACATCAGGACCGAAATGGCAGACATCCAGGATAAGATACGCGATTACCTGCAACACAAATTGACAGGGGCACGCTCGCTCACTCTTTCGAATTTTGTTCAGGCCGCCGGCGGATGGTCGCACGAGATCTATGTTTTTGACGCTCACTGGAACGAGGACGGCAATGAGCGGGAACGCGGCTTTTGTCTGCGCAAGGATCCAGGTGCTGGCTTGCTCCGGGAATTATCTGACCTGAAGCAACAGTTCCGGGTGCTCAAAGCCCTCGAGCCAACCACCGTGCCGGCACCCAGGGCTTACTGGTACGAAGCCGATACCTCCATCCTGGGTGGACCTTTCTTTGTCATGGAAAAGGTGCCCGGCGAGGTGCCCAATCCCTGGTCACGGGTGGGCAAGCAGTTTTATGCTGAGGCGGCCCAGCGCGGTCGATTGCCGCGCAGTTTTGTCGAGGCGTTGGCGTCACTGCATAACCTGGATTGGCGCGCGGCCGGACTTGATTTTCTTGGAGTTCCTAGACCGGGAAACGACTTTGCTCTCCGAGAAGTCGCAAAATGGGAAGGTCTGATTAAGCAATCTCTTAGGAAGCCCGAACCCGTTTTGACCGAAATCCTGATGTGGCTCAAGGTCAACGCCCCCGAAGCTCAACGTCTGGCCTTCGTCCACGGTGCTTATCGGACGGGCAATTTGATCATCAGGGATGACGCTGTCGCGGCAATAATTGACTGGGAACTGCAGGTGATTGGCGATCCGATGTACGATGTGGCCTACGTGCTCTCGGATCTAAATCGGGAGGGCTCACCGTTACTCTCCTGCATTGTCGACCGCGATTTTTTTCTCGACTACTACCAGCAACTCACCGGGCTCAAGGTCGACCTTGAAATATGCCGCTATTACGAGATTCTATACATGATGCGAAGCGCAGCTTTCTGGTTGAGCGCATCGGGACTTTTCGCTGACGGTCGTAATAAGGATCTGCGACTGGCGCGTACCACGTATTCGGTGCCCGTGGTACTCGATATGGCCGCCCGAGCGCTCGGATTTTGAGTTGTTAAATTCCGTCGGCCTGGCTGGGGCTCCGCAGCGGCGGTGGTGGTGCCCCCGGATGAGAAAGGAAGCCATTCGGAAGATCGCGTACCGGCGTTATTTTGATTGCAAGCAGCTCACCATTTTCGAATTCCGAGCGTGACGGTCCCATACCGAATAGGCGATCCTGAAGATACTTCCGTCGGAAGTCGGTCAAGATCTTGTCTTGCAATGCACGGTCGCGGCTGATTTCCGCCCGGCCGATAAAGGCCGGGCCGTCCGGTCGGCCGATCCATACGAGCACGGGACTGCCGCGGGCTATGCGCCGCGCTTTCCATGTGGTCTGTTCGGTTTGGATCAGAATTGAATCGTTGTCCGCCCCGAGCGTGAACCAGACAGGCGCCGCTCGGCTTTGAGTGCCATTGCGGCGCACGGTCGCCACGAACACCAGATCCGCCGTCGAGAGCGCTTGCTGATCGCGAACTGACAGAGCGGCTGCCCTCCCAAGGTGGGGCCTCACCAGTGTCATCAGTAGGATGATTAGAAAGGTGCCCGAACGTTGCCGGGCAACTGTCATCAAACAATACCGCATCGCGAAACCGAAAAGACGGCGCACAGTCACTGTGAGGTAGCCGCCTGGGTAGGCGGGGGAGGTGAACCCGGCTGGGAGACAAATCCTGCTGGCAGGTCACGAATCGGTATAATCCGGATTGCAATGCGCTCGCCGCTTTGAAATCTGGCACGAGACGGTCCGATACCCATCACACGATTTTGCCAGTACTTTTGCCGGAAATCTTTCAGAATCTTGTCCTCGATTACGGAGTCACTGGTGATTTCCGCCTTGCCGATAAAGGCCGGGCCGTCGGCCTTGCCGATCCAGACTAATACCGGACTGCCACGCTTGATTCGCTTTGCTTTCCACGTTCCAGGGCCGGTCTGAATCAGAATGGAATCGTTATCGGTCCCGGTGGTAAACCATACCGGCGCTGCTTTGCTCTGCGTGCCGTTCTTGCGGACGGTCGCTATATAGATCAAATCAGCCTTGGCCAACGCCTGCCGATCGCGTGCAGAAATTGCGGCATTTCCGCTGGTGTTCACGGCGGCGACCATTATTAAGGCACTCAAGATGCTCTCGAAGATTCGACGCGCGTGACTTTTAGTCATACCGAAACCCCTCGAGTGAGCAGTTGCAATGGCTCGATCCAACAGTTCGGCCCTTAACTACCGCATTCTCGCATCGGCTTCAAACATGCTATAGCAAGCTGGGCGGTCTAGGTGCAGGCTGAACGATGCGAACGCAAGACGACCGAATTGGCCATTCAAATAGCGTTGCCGAATTGTCGGACAGTTCCAGAGGTCGCGACGCTCTCCCCCCATTTCTAAATATCAAGGAGCCAATCGAACCCTCATGAGTGACATACGGCAGGCTGAACCCATCCTGGAAGCGGTACACGCACTGACACCCGAAATTCGTGCGGCGGCGGCAGAAATAGAGTCTAACCGTTGCCTCCCGGAACCAATTGTCGACGCGCTGAAACGCGCCGGCGTCTTTCGGATGACAATGCCACGTCAATGGGGCGGACCCGAACTTGATCCCTTGACGCAGATTCGAGTAATCGAGGCCCTTGCGTGTGCCGACGGATCGGTCGGATGGTGCGCGATGATCAACAGCGACGGCGGCTATTTCAGTGCCTATCTGGACCCTAACGTGGCGCGCGAGATGTATCGCGACCTCGACTCCCCGACCGGCGGCAGTCTATTGTTCGCCGGGCGCGCCAAGCCAGTCGCTGGCGGTTATCGAATCAACGGACGATGGCCTTTTGTCAGCGGCTGCACGCATTGCGACTGGCTCGTCTTCAGTTGCAATGTCGTTGAGGATGGCCAACTGCGAACCACGTCCAATGGCATGCCGGAACTACGGCTCTGCTTCGTGCCAGCCCACGAAACCCAGGTGCTGGATACGTGGTACACGACGGGACTGCGCGGCAGCGGCAGCCACGATGTCGCGGTTGCAGACCTGTTCGTGCCGACGGAGCGGACCTTCAGCTTTCCATCGCCGCCGCAGCGCAGCGGTGCTCTTTACGCCTATCCTTTGATGTTCGCCTATAATCTGCCCGGCGTCACGCTTGGCATCGCCCGCGCCGCTATCGATAGCTTTGTCGAGAACGCGCCCCGCAAGCAGGTTACAATGAGCATGTTAACCGGCAAGCCGGTAATGTTGCGGGATGAGGCTTATGCACAAACCGCCTTGGCACGCGCTGAAGGCCTGGTCGACTCGGCCAGAGAATACGTTTTCGCACGGCTGGGCGACATCTGGCAAACGTTGCTGGCTGGCCAACAGCCAACGGTTAAGCAACGCGCGCTGTATCGGATTGCCATTGCTCAGGCTCACGCCGCCTGTGTCGAGGCGGTCGAGGGTCTTTTCAAAGCCTATGGGGGTGGAGCGGTCTACTCGTCCAGCCCCTTCGATCGGTGTCTTCGGGATTTGTTGACCATCAATCAGCATACGATGAATTCTCTGAAGATCTTCGAAGTCGCAGGGCGAGTGCTGCTCGGCTTCGATATTCGCGACCCGTTGCTCTGACCTGTACACTCTCGTTATTCTCCCTCCCGCTCGATCGCCGAACGACTTTGGTGACTAACATTTGCAGGTCGGAATTGGCGATTGGTAAATGAATTCTGCGAGGCTGCTATGGCGGGAAAATACTTTGAGGAATTTCGAGTCGGCGACGTCTTTCGTCATCAACCCAGCCGCACGGTCACGGAAACCGACAACCTGCTCTTCACCGCGCTGACCATGAACCCGCAACCGCTTCATCTGGATGCCGAGTTCTCTAAAAATGCGGAATTCGGCCAGCGCCTGGTCAATAGCATTTTCACTCTCGGCCTGGTGGTCGGGCTCTCGGTCGGCGAATTAACGCTTGGCACAACAGTCGGTAATCTCGGGTTCGAAAAAACCGAGTTCCCGAGGCCTGTCTTCATCGGCGACACCATTACGGCGGAAACCGAGATCATCGAAGTCCGCGAGTCAAAATCGCGGCCTCAGTGGGGAATCGTGATGTTTGAGCATCGTGGTATCAATCAGCGCGGCGAGGTTGTGGTTAGAGCGCGGCGCGCCGGTATGATGCGCCGCAAGCCCGCAGCGTGATTCAAGTCTGCATGCGGGGCCGAACAGCGGGGCAGAATCGCGACCGTCCGCTTTCGAGACAGCTCCTCGCGGATGTCGGGCGGTTGCACCGCGGACACTTTCGCCGATCAGAAAAAAGCCCGATCTGCTGATCAGCCTCCTCAAAATCGTGACTGGTCTCACCGGCGTCTTCAGAGACGCCGGTGAAATTAATGTCTACCGAGGCCTATTTGCCTGGCGTCCTCAACGTTCTTCGCCGGAAATCTTGCTTCGCTGTTTGCCAATTTGTTCAGCCCGCCTCAGCTCAGGCCCTTCGGTGCTGTTCAGGGCTCGTTCGGCCTCCGCGGCTTTCTGCTCAACCTCTACGCTTGCGGCAAATTCCTTTAAATTGCGGCTGTACTCTCTGTAAGGCTCGTCCTCCGGGCCTCGCGAACTCCATCTTGGATCGGGAACTTCGGGCCAGTGGTTTTTGTCGAACCCCGGAGCATTTTCGAAGTAGCTTCTGTCAGCGTCCAGTATGAAGCACTGACGATCCTCGTCGAGCACCATCGCCTGCCAGGGAATTGCGAACAGCTTCTCTCCGATCCCCAGAAAACCTCCGTATGCGAGAGCCAGGTATGCGACACGGCCCGAACGGAAGTCGATCATGATATCTTTGATCGAGCCCAGCTCCTCGTTCATCCGATTGCGAACGCGACTGCCGGTAAACATATGAGCGGAAATTACGCGCCTACTGGAGTAGGAAGAGCTATAGTCAGTGGTTTCTTTGTTGAGCGACATGAATTGAACTCCTTAAGATAGAGCTACGAAGATCCTGATACTCTGCGGTGCGTCCCAGCCAACACGAGACACATAAAGAGGGTTACTCAGGTTTCTGCTAATGATTGGGGCAAAATGTGTGCCGCTCCCGATCGCGGTATGCGGCTCGGAGGTGCGCGATGCCTAAACGGCGTTCGCAACAGATTTGGCGAGCAATAGGAAGTGCGACCGACGCAACTGGCGGGACGGAAGCTTTGCTGCTTCAGATTTTATCATGCTCGAATTTCCAGGCCGGCCATCGCGGTTTTGTAACACTTGCCGAGTTGATCGATATTTGTGAGCCGTCCGGGACTCGAACCCGGGACCCTGTGATTAAAAGTCACATGCTCTACCGGCCTGAGCTAACGGCTCACAAACAACAAATGACGATCATTGCAGGCCCTTGCGCCGATTGGAAGGGCCCCCAACCAGCGGCTGACGGTTCGCGACTTCAGCACCTGTACTGCTAGCCGCGATAGGTGAAGCGGTGGTCAATTCGCGCGACAACGTCACCGCGCTGATTTTTTAGAGTTGAACGGATGAGAAAGAAGGTCATTTTGCCGCTTCGTCCCGTCTTGGTGTAGGTTTCAGCGAGTTGCGAGCTTATCGAAATTGCGTCGCCCGCTCGGATCGCTTGACCAAATTCGATATCCATCCCGGCCGCGAGGCGCGGCACGTGCTGGGGAAGGTACTCGAAGATGTCCTCCAGTGCGCGGAACGTTGCCACAAAAGCTGGCGGGGCCGTCGACAACTCCGCGCCATCATCGGAGCGCACCGTAACTTCGGTGTTGCTCTCGCCCATCATGCGGCGGAAGCTTTCGATCATATCAGCGGTAATGTTTATGGGGGCGGTTGTTTCGAACACCCGTCCCAATAATGAACGATCAAAATCGACCATGCCCTGTCCTTTTCTGAATTCAATGCCAGCATACGCTTGAGGGCGCTGACTTCCGAACGTATCCTAGCGACAGCAATCAGTCCAAGCTTCCCATTGTTAGACGCATCTGAACCACTCGACTTAATTACTATGAACAATGGGATCTCTATCACGTCGCAGGCTGTCGCTTCGCCCGACTCAACCGCGTTAAAAAGGAAAGCAGCCAACATCCCACTTTGCTGAGACGGTGTGCTTCGATTAGGTTGCCACTTTACACTTTTCTTCACAGCGTTCTCGGCGCAGCTCGTGCTCATCAATTATAATGCAGCGAGACGCGCGTCGGTTGGGATTCGTGTAGCATCCGACTATGTAATTTCGCCAATACTATATTAGGCGTTTGGTATTTCTGGTGATTTTCGATTATGGCTCCAGCCCTCGGACTCGACCGGATTGCAACCGGCCCTGCTCCCCAAGCGGACCACATAAAAAGGTCGACAACCGACTGAAAACTCGGGGCTGAGATTGCTGTCACGACCGCTTCTGGTTCCTCGAAGAGCAGATGAGTTTAGTCACCGAGTCTGCCGTTTTGATGGGAAGCGGATCGGAAACCAGAACTCGCCGGAGGGTCGTGTTCGCGCTCGGTTTAATGCGTATTGCCGAACAGCTCTGCGCCCCTCAGAGTCATTAGCGCATACTCTCGCACATCCCGCTTCAATCAATTCTTGGCTCGCAGCGGCAGCCGCGGCGCCACCGGCAAAGATCACGAGTTGCGGCCTGTCAGCCTTCAAGGCACGCACCGCCTGTACGGTCGCTGCCAGATTCGAGCTCGTGGTGCAACTGATACAGATGATATCGGGTGTATAGCGATTGGCGAAATCACGAATCTCGGCAAGTGTTTTGTTCTCGCCAACAAAGCTGGCCGCAATGCCGTCCTGACGCATCAGCTCTAGGACGATGATAAGCCCGAGGCTGTGATATTCACCGGGCGCACAAACGCCCAGAACGCGGTATGGTGGTAGGACGCGCGGCTTGGTGAAGCGGCTGCCGAGCTGCGCTATGAGCTCGCGGGTCGTATCGACGATAAATTGCCCGGTTGAGGGGCTTAAATGATCCTGCTCGAATTCCTGTCCGGCCAGTTCGATTGCCGGTGCGAACAGTTCTTTGTACGTCGCCTCGAGTCCGTGCTCGTCACAGTAACGCGTGGCAAAAGCTGCCGCTTCTTCACGATTGAGCTCGAGCAATTTACGATAATAGTCGCGATAATCCTCAAGCGCGACATCAGCCCCGAGCAACAACGAGAAAAAATCCAGAGACGGGATATAATCTCCCGCCACCTTGATGCATGCCGTCAGGGGCGTGGCAATCACCAGACCTGCCGGACCCCAGAGCCAGGTCCAGTATGCGGCGGAAAACAGCAATGCCACCGGAGACACACCCACCCCGGCGCCGATGAAGAACGGTTCGACAAACTGCGCTGCAACTTGATCCAGTCCGACAAATGTGGCGACTACTTCGATGGCTTTGGTCCAGCCTGGGAATACTGCAAACGCCACCAGAGTGGGCAAAACCGCCGAAACCGTTGCGCCTACGTAAGGAATATATCGCAGCACAAAGCCGAGTGTCCCCCACAGTTCGGGATTGGGCATTCCTATGCCCCACAGGATGAGGCCGCTAATAATGCCGTAGGAAAGATTGACGACTGAGAACAAGAAAAGGTAGCGACTCACTGTGTTGCCAGCCGCCTCGATTGCTTGGGCGGCTACCGGTATCCCGGCACGCGCTGCCAGCCGGACGAAACGGTCGCGTAAGTCGAGTCGGCTGTACAGCAGAAAAAAAAGCAAGACGACCGTCAACACCGCTTCGGCGATTCCTCCAATCAGGGATCCTGCCGATTTGGCAAACTCATTCAGAGGAGACCAAGCCGGCGCCGCCTCCAACGTCCGTTGGGTTGGAACTCTGTGCGCCTGGTTGCGCTGAAGCTCGCTCTCGATATTATGAAATGCCTGTTCAATTGCCCGTAGCCAGGCCGGCGTGCTCTTTTCGAGGTGCGACAGCTTAGTAGCAATATTCGTGGAATACGATGAAACTTCTACCGCAACAGCGGTCAGCTCGATGGTCAGGAAGTAAACGATCCCGGCGATCGCAAGCATTCCGGTAACGACGACGATCGCACTGCTCCACGCACGGCCCAGCCATGGTTCGATACGCCGCACGACAGGGCTGAAAACGATCGCCAGGATGACGGCAAAGGCGATGGGTAGCAGAAGATCGCGGCCATAGTAGAGAATCGCTGTGGCGATGACTATCCCGAGCAGCGGTCGTGCTGCTCGACCGCCATCAAACCGGTCCTCGATAACCTCATCCGCACCGATCTTTGTCAGCTGAGCATTTGGCATGACGGCCGAATTCCCGCGGCATCTGCCGAGCAAGTCGGCCGTTTACTCGTACGAATGGACGATTTGCCCGTGTTTGCAGCGGCCACATCGGACTCGAACGATGATACGTCACGTCGGCATGCGCGACTATAGATCCAAATCAGAGTCCTTCTAGTAATCATGTTCCGCGCTTTCCTCTTCTTGATCCTCTGGTTCGCTCCGCTCGTCCGTCTGGGGCTCGCGATGAGCTGTCTCCGTCGCGAGGCGAGTAAGCATTTTCTGGTTCCAGCTCAGATGCTGGTTTTCCTGGCGCCGAACCTCCCGAACCGCCCGGCTCACGACCTTCTTCAAATCGCGCCCTTCGATCTGGTCCATCAGCGAGCCGAGCAGTTCCCAGTTCCAATGATCTTTGGTTTCGGCAAGGAGCAGATTTTCGAGATTGTTGATGTCCTTCAAGTTATCCGGAACCTCAGTTGACAGAAGGCCCCGGGCTTTGTGCTCGGCCGCCTCGGCAGAAGGACTCTTTTCTCCTTCACCTCCGCCAGCTGCATTAAGCATCTCTTGGCAGAGTTCGACGTGCTGTTGCGTCTGCTCACGGAACTGTTCCAATTTCGGCCTGAGATCGTCATGCGTGAGCTCTTTGAGTGCGCGCTCGTAGAGTTCCACTCCGCCCTGCTCGACGGCGAGCATTTCCGAGAAAAATTCCTTCAGCCATTGCGAGCTGAGTGAGGTCCTGCTGCGCGCTTGGGGCCGGCGCAACGTAGGCTTCTTGCGAGCCGACGGTCGCCCATCGCTGCGAGCGCGCGAAATGCTACGTTTTTTCATATCGATAGTTCCTGTTAATTACTACTAGCAATTGGATGCTCGCGTTCTACCCTAAGTTGAATTCCCATTCACCGAATGATTCAGCTCTTATTGCTTACAACTTCGAGCCCTAAGCCGATACCTGAAGTTGGCGGCCCAAAATCACCAAACTCAACACTACTTGGATTTCACAATTGTAAGCGTCTGGGTGCAATAGACATGCCCAGTTAGGTACTGGCTCTCCCGAGCGCTTGAGCGACCGCCCAACTTGAGGCCATGGCTGGAGGGAACCTGTCTACCCGGCCACGAGACAGCCGAACCGCATAAAGATGAGGTGATTCTATGTGGTCGAATTTACCTCTAGTTGGGCCTAGGCAAAGGCATCTCGCCGAATCCCACTTCTCGTTGGCGCTTGACCGACGTGGTCGACCATCCCTTTTCGTTCTGGATCACCAGCTCTTGACTGCGTTTTGACGGCCCCAGCTTTTCCAAGTCGCACAGCCGCGGGCGGCAAATTTTGCATGGCAGGTTGTTCGAGTTAAGAGGTATGGGAATGCTCTTCTGATTCAGGCACTAATTCCAACTCTGCCAACCATGCGGCGGCATCGCTGTCGCTAGGTGCACGATAATCACCGCGCGGGGAAAGTGAGCCACCCGATCCAACCTTCGGCGCGTTCGGAATGCAACTTCGCTTGAACTGACTGAGTTGAAAAAAACGAAGCAGGAAGGTGCGCAAATGCCCTTTGATCTCGCCCAGCGTGTACTCATGGCGCTTGTCGGGCGGAATATCAGGCCATAGCCCGGCAGAGCGATCGCGCCAGGCACAATATGCCAGAAAGGCTATCTTGCTCGGTCGGTATCCAAAGCGCACCGTGTAATAGAGATTAAAGTCCTGCAGTTCATAAGGTCCAATGAACGCTTCCGTCGCCTGAATCGTCCCGGCTTTACCCGGCACAAGTTCGGGACTGATCTCGGTGGCCAGAATGTCACGCAAGATAGAACTGGTTTCCGCGCCGAAGCGTTCGGTTTCCGCTACCCAACGGATAACGTGCTGTATTAAAGTTTTGGGCACGCTCGCGTTGACCGCATAGTGCGACATATGATCGCCAACGCCATAGGTACACCAACCCAGAGCAAGCTCACTGAGATCGCCCGTTCCTACCACCAGGGCGTTGCGTAAATTGGCGATACGAAAGAGATAATTAGTCCTCTCTCCAGCTTGTACGTTCTCAAACGTTACGTCGAAGGTCTCGCTGCCTGAGCCGAAAGGATGACCGATGTCCAGCAACATTTGACGGGCAGCAGGCCTGATGTCGAGTTCGTGGGCTTCGCATCCAATGCTGGTCATCAGACGCTTCGCCTGATCCAAGGTTCGGCTGCTAGTCGCAAAGCCAGGCATTGTATACGCGATGATGTTCCGGCGCGGATAGCCAAGCCGGTCCATTACCTGGGCACTTACCAGCAAAGCCTGAGTCGAGTCGATGCCGCCGGAGATGCCAAGCACGACGTGCTGAAGCCCCGTGGCACGCAGTCGGGTCATCAATCCCTGAACCTGGATCTGATAGACCTCGGCGCAACGTTCTTCACGTCCCAAGGGATCGGCGGGAACATAAGGAAATCGCTCATAGCTCCGTTCCAGTAGCAACGGCTCGTTTTGGCGTAGCTCGATCTCGAAGTTCACCGTCCGGAAGCCACGCAACCGGCTGACCTCGCGCCGAATCGCCTGGCCAAAACTCGTCTGACGCATGCGTTCCTGCGCAAGCCGCTCCAAGTCAATCTCGGAGCAGATTAGTTGTGGCGGATCCTCGAATCGCCGCGACTCAGCCACGACGTTGCCGTTTTCGGCAATCAGGGCATGCCCGTCCCAGGCTAAATCCGTGGTCGATTCACCGGTACCGGCGGCACTGTAGAGATATGCGGCCAGACACCGGGCTGACTGGCTCGACACTAACTGACGTCGGTATCCGGCCTTACTCACCGTGATGTTGGACGCCGATAAGTTGAGCAGTACGGTGGCGCCGGCCAAAGCAGCATCAGTCGACGGCGGGATCGGTACCCAGAGATCCTCGCAGATCTCAACATGAAAGCTGAACAGAGGTTGCGTCCTACATACGAAAATTATGCGCGAGCCGAACGGTACGTCTCGCTGGCCGCAGAGCTCGACCGTATCTCGAAGCGCGTTTTCACCCGAATTGAACTGGCGAGCCTCGTAGAACTCCCGATAGTTCGGCAAATAAGTCTTCGGGACCACCCCGAGAATCCGCCCGCGTGAGACGACCACCGCGCAGTTGTAGAGCAGATGGTCGAACGGGATTGGACACCCCACCACTGCGACTATCGGCACCTCGCGCGAGGCTTCAATGATCCGACCGATGGCGTCGTGGCAGGCCTCGAGGAGCGCACGTTGATGAAACAGATCGTCGCAGGTATAAGCGGACAGCCCCAATTCTGGAAACAAAACCAGCGCCGCGCGTTTCTGCCCGGCGCTTTTCATCAGCTCGATTGTCTGCTTCGCGTTGAACTCGGGGTCGGCTATTCGGACCGGTGGAATGGCAACCGCCACGCGGATGAAGTCATGGCTATACAAATTGAAAAAGTTCTCGCCCAAACGCACGGTTCACCTCCGGCCGGAACTCGAGCACTGCCCCTCCATCCTAAACGAATCGCGACTGCTAACGAGAACAGATTATCCAGGCTTCGACGGCCTGAAAAATCAGCAAATGAACCTCCTCTTTTCGACTTCTATAATTGCCACAATGTATCTAAGAGTTGCGACTGTTGCCCGCAGGCAGGTCCCTGACCCAGCTCGACAGCTCAAATCAAGGTTTGACGCCAAGCCAGTTGATCGCAACTGCTTGCTTCACCTTTGCAGTTTTGGCGATACTGGTGGAACTCCGCATGGGGGGCACCGAACATTTGAAGCTCTACCGGAGTCGTATTTGCGATCATTCCATGCCAAGCCCTACAGCGCCTCTTCTCAAAGCTCGTCGAACTCGAGCGCACGTGGGCAGAATGAAACGCCGTCGAAGACCCCTGACGCCTTTTGTTCTTCTCAGCCTTGCCTTGAAGACATTGCTGCTAGATCAGCGATTTGTGCCGACTGTGTCCAATTAAAATATGGAATCCAAAGAGAGAGCGCCGCTGACATTGATTTACGTTGGCCGCCATCGGCCACGGGCCGGCGGCTCGTGATCTATTGATACCATCGGATGGGCTTTGGCTGCATCCAGGTCTCGATCAGCTTGGAGGTTTAGAGTGGGGGGAACTAATTGCCCAACTTGCGGAACACAGCTAATGGACGGGGGTAAAATTGCCGGCCGTCGCGACCCTGGGGCGCAAGACGTCAGTATCTGCCGCGGATGCGCGGAGATCCTGGTGTTGACGCGCTCAGCCCAAGGACTAACACTGCGTCCTACCAGTGCCACCGAATACCTTGAGCTGCCCGAGGATGCACAGTCGCTCTTGCGCGTGGCTCATCTGCTCGTGCGGCGGCAACAACGTCTGGTTCGGGCCCCGCGCCAATTGCATTGAGCCAACGGCGACGCGCCGCCGCGCAGAATTTCATTCGGCCGAAAACCTCGCGGGCAGTTAATCTGTAACTGCTCCCAGGCTGCTACTCGACACTTGTGCCGCGTATTTAGCCAGAACGCCGCGGGTATAGCGCGGCGGTGGCGGGCGCCAAGCCTCGCGCCGCCGGGCAAGCTCCTCATCAGAAACATTGAGCTGCAGCAGTTTGCGATCGGCATCGATTGTAATTGAATCGCCCTCGTGGACCAGTGCGATCAGCCCGCCAACCTGGGCCTCTGGGGCGACGTGGCCTACCACCAAACCGTATGTTCCTCCCGAGAAGCGGCCATCGGTAATCAAGCCGACGGAATCTCCGAGACCGGCACCGATGATTGCTGAGGTCGGCGACAACATCTCCCGCATCCCGGGTCCCCCTTTGGGCCCCTCGTAGCGGATGACGACCACGTCACCCTTCCTGATCTTTCCTGCCAAGATCGCCGCCAGACAGTCCTCCTCGCGCTCGAAGACGCGGGCCGGGCCGGTGATTTGATGATGGGCTATGCCGGTGATCTTCGCGACACATCCTTCGGGCGCAAGATTGCCCTTAAGAATCGCTAAATGACCTTGTGGATAGACCGGTTCCTCCCATTGATGAATAACGTCCTGCTGTGCAGATGGCTTGTCCGGCACCTCGGCCAGATTGTCGGCAACGGTCTTGCCGGTTATGGTGATGGCATCACCATGTAGCAGGCCGTGCTTAAGCAACATTTTCATCACCTGAGGGATGCCGCCGGCGCGATGCAGATCGGTGGCAACATAACGCCCCGAGGGTTTGAGATCGCATAGTACCGGTACCCGCTGCCGAATAACCTCAAAATCATCGATAGTCAGGGGCACTTCTGCAGCATGGGCCATCGCGAGCAGATGTAGAACGGCATTGGTCGATCCGCCCACCGCCATAACCACCGCGATCGCGTTTTCGAAGGCCTGACGCGTCATGATCGTTCGTGGCAGCAGCCGTTGACGAATCGCGCGTACGACCGCCTCACCCGATTCAGCGGCACTGCGCGCCTTCTCCTCGTCTTCCGCGGCCATTGTTGACGAGTATGGCAGGCTCATTCCCATCGCTTCGATCGCCGAAGACATAGTGTTGGCCGTGTACATACCGCCACAGGACCCGGCGCCAGGGCAGGCACGGCGTTCGATTTCGAGCAGCTCCCGGTCGTCGATTTTGTGAGCACTATACTGGCCGACTGCTTCGAACGCACTCACGATAGTCAGGTCGCGGCCATTGTAATGACCCGCTTTGATGGTTCCGCCGTAGACGAAAATTGCTGGAATATTCATTCGCGCCAATGCGATCATCGCACCTGGCATATTCTTGTCGCAGCCGCCGATTGCCACCACCCCATCCATGGCCTGGGCATTGCACGCGGTCTCAATCGAGTCAGCGATCACCTCGCGTGACACAAGGGAATATTTCATTCCCTCGGTGCCCATCGAGATGCCGTCACTGACGGTTATCGTGCCGAACACCTGAGGCATAGCACCGGCAGCTGCGATGGCGCGCTCTGCGCGTTGAGCGAGCAGATTGAGGCCGAGATTGCAGGGCGTAATAGTACTGTAGGCGTTGGCGATTCCGACGATGGGTTTCTGGAAATCCTCGTCTTTGAAGCCCACCGCCCGCAACATCGCCCGATTAGGCGAGCGTTGCACTCCCTCGGTGATTAGCCTGCTCCGAAAATTCTCCGCCATAGCAATCTCCTTCGAACAAGACGCGATTGCACCATATTGGGCGAGGCAATCGCAAGCGCACGCGATGCCACTGAGACAACCATACTAATTCTGGCTTGGATTCCAACTTCGGCAACGGCGCGTACAACAGGCAATTCAACCAATAGGTCGGTTTTCGCGCCCAGGCTGCTTCTGCGCGAGCGATAGAGCCCCGGGGGTTTCTCCATTAGGAGCCATCCGAGAAGCGCTCACCCGAGGCTGGGCAGTGAGGCTTTTGGCCAATCCTATCGATTGCGACCTTTTAAAGTACGCTCGATTTCCCGACGATTGGCCTGACGCGAAAGTGCCTCGCGCTTATCATACAATTTCTTGCCTTTCGCCAAGGCGATCTCAACTTTGGCGCGGCCGTTCTTGAAGTAGATCCTCAGTGGTACCAGCGAATATCCGCGCTCCCGCACCCGGCCCCACAGGCGATTGATTTCGCGCCGATGCATCAGCAGTTTGCGCGGCCGGGTCTCCTTGTGGCTGAACTGCCCCGCCGGAGCGTACGCCGCGATATGCACCCCGTATAGAAAAGCTTCGCCGTTCTTGATCCGGGCGTAACTGTCGCGCAGGTTAACGCGGTGGTCACGCAGCGATTTAACCTCGGTGCCAGTCAGGGCCAAGCCGGCCTCAAGCGATTCCTCAACGAAAAAGTCGTGACGCGCCTTGCGATTGTCCGCAATTAGCAAGCTGCCGTCTTTGGTCACGCCCTTTTGCTTGCCAGTCCCCATTTCCCTCAGGAACGCCACAGCTCCCGGCTAGCCAGCTTGGCGCCTTCGGCCATGGCTTTAAATTTCGCCCAGGCAATCTCGCTATCGACGCGCGAAGAACCCGCAATCGTCGCGAATCCGCAGTCGGTACCCGCAATGACGTTTTCGCGCCCGACGTAGCGCGCCACATTGCAGATTCGCTGGGCAACGAGTTCAGGGTGCTCGATGAAGTTAGTAACGGAATCGATAACACCTGGTATCAAGATCATGCCATCGGGGAGCTTCACATCTTTAAAGACAGCCCATTCATGTTCGTGCCGAGGATTGGATGCCTCGTAGGAGATGGCGCCGACACGCGCCTTGAGGACCACATCGAGGATATCCCTTAACGGCACATCATGATGATGGGGACCTTCATAATTTCCCCAGCAAAGATGTAACCTAACGCGCTCCGCTGGCACGTTCGCCAAGGCGTAATTCAGCACCTCAACATGCAATTCAATAGTTTTGCGGAATTCAGCGAGGCTCAGATCCTTGAACTGCACGTGACGACTCATCGCCAAGTCCGGACAGTCGACTTGCAGGATGAAGCCAGCTGCGCAGATCGCCTCGTACTCGGTGCGCATCGCTTCGGCCAGGGCTCGCAAGTAGGCCTCGTGTGTTGGGTAAAACCTGTTGGTCAGAAAAAAAGTGATCACGCCAGGCGAAGCCGCGGTCATGAATGCCTCGGTCGGTTGACTCTGGGCAATTGCGGCTTGCAGGTTTCGGATATCATTCTGAAGCGCACCGTAATCGCGGTAGGCAATGGCCCCGGTACAGGCTGGCCGCCGAAGAACTGCGACGCCGGTTTCGTTAGCGCCGCGGCGAGCGAAATTGCGAAACTCGGCAAGGTCAGCGGCTCGCAGGGGTGTGCTCTTTTCACTGCCGTCAAACCCACTCATTCGATCTTTGACATAGGTGGAATAAGACGGCTTGCTCATTTCTCCATCATTGACGATATCAACCCCAACCTCGATTTGCTTGCGCACAATTTCGCTGACCGCTGATTTGACTTGGGCAGCAAGCGCAGCTGCCTCGATCGGCTCACCTGACTCTTTGCGCTGCAGCGTCGTCAAAAGTTCCTGGGGTCGCGGCAAGCTTCCGGTGTGCGTGGTTAGAATCCGCTGAGTGCTGCGTTTCATCCCCCTTCTCCTAACTGTCGTCCTGAATTGTTCGCGATGACTCTCCTGTGGCGAGCTTAATGCGAGAAGCTGCGGCTGTCACGTTAGGGCAAATCACAACCCCTGCCCCAACCGAGCATTGCGCTACTCAGAAAGTCGGCACCCCATCGCTAAGCGATGGGGACTACGAGGACATCCAGGAAACCGAATAACGGCAAAGCTCAGGTCCGCTTCACCAACTCCGATAGAAACGCCTGTTGTAGCATCGACCTGCTCCACCCGCGATGCACGTCGTGGCAACCGCAGACCACGAGTCAACTCGTTAGATCTTCGTGCGAGATCGTCGCTTGGTGAGAAGGGCTGCGGAGCATTTCGGCAACTCCCAAACAGGGCGAAAGGCCATCCGGCTCAGCGCGCAGGTGCCACCAGCGGATGTTCCCTAAAGGCGCTTAGCAGCTCTTTGAAATGACCGGTGATGACCGGGCCGTGCATCACCGCGATCGCACGCAGACGTAGGCCTTCGATCTTGTCGAGCGCTTCGGCAAGTCGCGCGCGATCGTCGGGTTGATACCCGACTGCGGCGGTGGCGGTGACAAACTCGGGACCGAAAGTCCTGTCAGTGACGGTTTCTACACCGTCCATGGAGAAAAGATCATTGGAGAAAAGCGTGCCTGTCGTCTCCTCGTACGCCATCAGGCTATCCCATTGATTGACCTGTGGGGTCATCAAAAAAAGCAAGCGATGGCTGCCGAGATCAATGACGTCCCCGTCGTTTACCACCCTCGGCTCTTTGGAAGCGAAGTCGCGCAGCGAGAGCGACGCACATAGCTCCGAGCACACCGGCACAGCCTCCGGCGCCGCCGCCAGCCACTCGTTGATAGCACCGCTGGAATCGCCCTCATGATGCGGCACAACGATATAGCGAAGCCGCGCCGGATCGAGGATCTCGGCGACCTGCGCGCGCACCGGCTCGAAGCTGCGGCGAAACAACGTGTTGATGATCGCAGGTTTCTCAGCCGCCACCAGAAACAGATTGTACGAAGTGCCTGGGAAGGAGATGCCTTCAAGGCATGGATCGTCCCAGATCGCGATCCGGTAGATGCGGCGCGCGATCTCACTTGATTCGATCATTCGCTCACCTCATCGCTGGTTTCAGTACAGCACCGACGGCAGATACGCACCACAGGGCTCATTGTAGAGGCCGATCGTCATCAGTGTCATTTGATGCACCAGACGCAGGCCATTATTGAGGCACCATCGAAACAACTCGCCATTGCGGGTCGGGAGGAGGAAGCCGCCTTTCGAGGAGAAGTCGCCCGCGTCGGCAATCAGCGCGATGATGTCCTGAGTCGTCTCGCCTACCGCGTGCGAGAAAAAGCCGATATCCGTAGCGTAGCCGCTAATCCGTCCCAGATGCTCGACCACCTTCGCGGTGCCCGCCTTCAGCGCGTCGCGAAGTTCGCCGGCGCGATCATGCCCGTGAACGCGTACGCACAGTCGGTTGCATTCGGGTAGATCATTCTCGGTCGCAGGGCGGACCTCGTAGCCGGCGAACTTTTTCCCGATCGGCCGACCATCCATTTTCGATAAGGTTTCACGAGTCTCAAAACCGAGTTTGGTGTAGAGGCAAAGCGAACGGTTGTGATAGGCACTCTGCACCAGCCGAATGCCTGCAAAGCCTCGCTTCTCCGAGCGTTCCATCACTGCCTTCATCAGCTGACGCCCAATGGTCTGATTCTGGACCGCCGGATCGACCGTGATCGGACCGACGCCCGAGATGGGATTGCGCTCGTCGAGGAAGTTGCTGCCAACCACCTTACCGTCGAGCTCGGCGACCGCGCAGTAGAATCTCGGATGCGAAAGCAGCATGGTGACGACGGCGGTCGCGATCTCGACCGAGGGAAAGTCCCAGGGAAAGTTGTGCTGGCTCGCGATCGATTTAAAAGCCTCAAATTCGATAACCCCCAGCGCTTGGGCATCTTCTGGAGTCCCCTGACGAATTTTGAGGTTCATCTCTATTTTCTCCTGGAGCTCTGCGACGGACTTTGATCTTGAGTGGCGCGACTCTTAATCCGGTCGCCGTTGGAACATGCACCAGCTTCGGACCCCGAGCGGGTAGAATTCACCAATCACTTCGTAGCCGTTGCGACAATAGTAAGTGACGTTGGCCTCGGTGGAAGTATCGAGATAAACACCGGCGAGATCGGAGCGCACAGCTGCCATCTTGCGGAGATAGTCGAGAATTGCAACGCCAAAATGACGGCCTTGAAACGGCGGGTCAACGCCCAAGATGTTGAGGTAAAGATGGGGCTGGGGCGGATGGTTGCGCGACTGCGCATCGACCACCTTGAGCGAACGAATCACGCCACCCCACCCGACCGCACGAATCAGGCTCGGGAGCGTCGCCAGACCAGCTAGAACCGTTTGCGTCGCCCGCGGATGCATCGAGCCCTCAACTGCCGCCACCGCAACCAATTGGCCACTTTCGTATATCCCTAACACCGGCTCCCCAGCGGCGCCATGGGTACGGATCATAGCGGCAAACAAGCCGGTTAAGCGCTCCGCGCGCTCGCTCGGTTCCCTTGGCGTCGGAGCTATTGCCAATGTTCGAGGTTCCGCGGCGAAAGCGCGGCTAAGCACGCCGGCAGCGTCCAGGTAATGCTCGGGAAACACCAGCGCAACAAGCGGCCGTGCGCTTCTCATCATCTGCTACCTCGTCTGGCTGCCTTTCCGGGTTAGACCTAGTCCTCCGGATTCACAGGATGCGAGAGGAACGGCTTGCTGATGACCGTTCCGCCGCTAGTGTTCGAGATGCTGGAGCAGCCGGACGCGCCGGGTCCGCCTGGGCAACCCCAGTAGTCGTCGGTCGCGGTCACGGTCCCGCTGCCGGCGTTCGCGATTCCACTCGCTCCCCTGCCGAGAAGGTCGTTCAAAAACACACGGACATTAGTTGCAGTATTCCCGACCCACAGATCGAAGTCCTCGTTCGACACCTTGTTTTGCGAAATAATCGTGCCGGCGATGGGCGAAGCTGGACTAAACCCGCCGCCCAAGCTCGCATTACTCAGCACTTCGATTCCCATTCCGGGGGGCGGCGTCCCTGGCACGGCTTCAGCATCTCCGCCATTGCCGCTGACGACATTCTCAACAATGACGTTATTATCGGCGTTGCCGTTTGCGGCATGTACGTGAATGGCAATTCCGGGCTGACCATTTTCCTTTACAACGTTGTCAGCGATGAGGTTGCCGTACGCAAGGGTGGCCTCGCCGGGAGGAGCACCCGGATTGGCGAACACACCTGCACCGGCGGCGCCGTTGCCAATCAGAACGTTATCAACCACTTCATTGTGAAAGACGCCGTTAGCTTGCGCTGTCGGATTAAAACCTTGGCATCCTGAGGCATCGGTGCTGGTCGGGCTGCAGGGTGAGTGTGATGGTAGCGTGACTCCGCAATCGCCACCGAACAGACGATTATTGCTCGAGTTATTGTTGACCACGAGATTGTTGTAATTGGGACTCGTCTCGTCCGTCAGAAGGATTCCGCCGATATTGTCATGAACCCAGTTGCCCTCGACCACTGAATTGCTCACGCCACGCAAGTGGATGCCCTCGCCGCAATCATCGTTGTCCTCGGGAAAGTTTCCTGGACCGCCGCTGAAGGCATCCGGGCAACACTGAATCGCACCGGTGCCGGGAGTGCCAGGCGAGACGAAGGTCGGGCACGGTGGGCTGCCTTTGCCGACGGTAAAGCCCATCGCCTGGTCGTTTTCTTTGACCTCGTTGGCTACGAGATGAACATTATCGGCGTTCTCGACCAAGATTCCCTCGCGTGCCGCGTTTGCCGCAATGCAACCTTGAATAGTTACTCGGTTTACGCCGCTCACATAGACCGCATGGTCGAGCGAAGTGGCATCGAGAATCGCCGACTGCCCTTCCTTACGTGTGCACTGCAGTATAAGACCCGTCAGCGACGAACCGTTCGGTGCCGCGCTGCTTATAGTAGCCACCGAACATGCCGGCGAATTGCACGTGGCGCTATAGGTGCCTGGTTGGACTACGATGGTCGTATTAGGGGTCGAGACAGAATCGATCGCGGCCTGTATCGTGATGAAACAGCCATTTCCTTTTGGGCTTACGCACACGTTGGCTGTCGCCTGCGAGCCACCTAACAGCAAAACGGTCAATACTGCCTCAAGCACAAAAACGCTGATAGCCCTTAGACGAAATTGGCGCGCGATCGCGTAAAGCCCAGCCATTATTTTTTTTCTCCTTCCCTCGTAAAGTTGAGCGATTGCTCAGTACTTTGTTAATTGACTTGGTTTTCCCAGCGATATGAGATACGCAGCTACTGCCTGTGCATCGTCGGCATTTAATCTGTAGGCGGGCATCGGCGGCTTCGCCGAATCTCCATTGGGGTCAACTCCAGTCTCGATGAATCGAATGAATTGCTGTCGCGTCCAGCCCGACGGCAGGCCAGCGATCGGCGGAGCAACTTTGGCGAAACCGGCGGCGACGGGAAAGGGTAATGGCCCGCCCTCAAGCCATCGTGTGCGGTCGGGCTGGCCGTTGGCGATTGGCGTATGGCACTCTCCACACATCATGACCCTTTCGACCAGGTAGCGGCCGCGAATAACGCTGTCGTCCGCGCCGCTCCGACTGTGGCAGGCCGGGCACAACGATAGCGCTATCAGTACCAGTAAGAGCCTCCCTTGGCTCAACGAGAGCGAGGCGTTTTTGCGGGTTATTGACGCCATATATCCATTCGTGGAGACGCTTACGGTTTAATTGACGCCGCGGGTGATGAGCAATTGCTCGGCGGCTGCTCGTGCAAAGTTCGGCAGGCTATGCAGCGGTCACTTGGGAGCAAACACGAGAACGCCAGCGAGCGTCAGGACCACATCGCCGTCATCAGTGTCGCCGCTGATTGTCATCGTACCCGAACCTGCACCCCCCTCGCCGGGCCCGTCGCTGCCCGTGAGCTCACCGAATTTCCCGCCGGAGCCCCCCGTTACGAAAAAGCTGCCGGTTAGCACAGTCGGCCCGACATTAGGCAAAGTGGGTGTCGCACCAACGTCGCAATAGAGCCCTACGAACCCAAGCGTGACACTTTTTTTTGAACTATCGAAAGCGATCTTCATCGCGCCACTTGCGGGCGCGCACTTACCACCGCTCCCATTGTCGGAGGAGGCCGCAGAATTGACGTCGAGCGTCCCGGAAAACGTCCCTTGACCAATAGGATTACCATGCACGTCGCCGCTAATGCTGAAGCAGGAGGCGCCCGACGGGCTGCCGGGGGAACACGTCACCGTGGTAGCCAGGCCCATGCCGGTCCCGGTCGCGTGGAAGGCCTGAACGCTAATACTCGGAGTAGTAGCGGCTAGAAGAGGCTTCGGAAACGAGCCCGTCGCGAAAAGCAAGGTGAGGGCACAAGTCGCCACCCGATTGGGCAGAGCGTTCATCTTCATCGTAAGCTCCTCCCTGATGATCCGAAACCGCCAAGCGAGACGCTTTTACCACTCAAATAATGCGAACGCGGTCCAATAAGTCTCGGATACATCTTTCCTACCGTTTTGCTCCTTTTAGAGTGTGTTTAGTTCTACTCTAAAGTTCGTGCGCGCAGGTTCAAGCCTCGGCAACGGGGTCTGGACAAAATTCGGGCGCGGACCTATTTCTTCGCCTAAAACGCTTTAATGAATTGAGACTTAGCTATGGGTCGCGCAGGCAGACCGCCGATTCTTTCAGCCCATATCTTGGAAGCTCTCCGCCACGAACTCATGGTCTCACCAGTCGCTTTCGGCTATGGGGTCGGATCGTGGAGCGGGCGTATCCTGTCCCTCCACCTTCGGCGCCGCTACGGGACTGCAATAAGCCCGCGTCACTGCAGGCGTATTCTCGCCAAGCTGGGAGTGGGATACAGGAAGCCGGCCTGCGCTTCGCAGCATTCTCAAGGTCGCCCGACATTTACACAGAAGGTCAACTTCACCCCTGCGTTAAGGCGTATGTTTGTTTCGGACCTGGAACAAAAGCGCCGGGCGCTAAGAAACCTTCGCCGTCTATGCAACTCGGGGCTCCCGCTAACGCCCTTGATATCCGGTATTTTCGATGTGGTTCAGCAGGCGGTACCTAATTGTGACAACAAAGTATTCCTGGTCGGTTCGGGTGCTAGTCCTTCACGTTACTTGATGAACAATCCCGAGCTCGCCAGATGGACGCCGGTGCACAAGCACTACTACATAGAGGCACCCAGCTCGGTCTCCGGATTGCGTATCCGCTTTGTCGAACCCGATTTGTCGTCACTTTTCTACCACGTCGCCGGCACAAGCGAGGATCTTGCCTTACCGCATTTCCGGCGCTCCGAGGGGTACAACGAATTTTTGCGCCCCCTCGGCTTCGACCACATGTTGTGGGTGACTTTCGCCGACGATGCCGAGCGACTTGGCCTTTACCCCATATGGCGATCTGCGCAGATGCGTTCCTTCAGTCGAGATGACCTGAAGTTCGTTAGGCTGGCGGCACCGCATATCGCTCAAGCTCTAAAGGTTGCGTCCCTGATTGAGGACGGCAAGCCTGCCACTCTCGATCAGTTTCTTGGCAACCCGAAGCCAGGACTCGGCACCGTCGTTCTTGATGAACGTCGGAGAGTGGTCGGGGTCGACAAGCAGGCGGAGGCCATGTTTGCCGAGATGGCTATCGCCGAAGGACTCAGGCCGGAGCTGGCAGCTCCTGACCGCGCTCACGAACTGTTCTCATATATCGCCCAGGCGCTCGAGAGTATTTTCCAAGACCCAACGGATAATTCGGTTTTGGATGTCCCAGTGATTCGACTTTACTGCCACCGTACAGGCGCTTTGTTCAAGATGAGAGGAGTTAGCACGCGTAGCGTCGAAGGAAAACCTTACTTCATCGTGCTGCTCGAGCGAGGTGAACTGCGCGCTCACAGGCGAACCAGACTGGCCGCAACTTTGGGACTAAGCGCAACCGATATCGCGCTGTTGGACGGGCTGCGCAACGGTTTGAGCGGCGCGCAGCTTGCGCTCAACATGGGAATAACTATAGATACGCTCAGAGTCTATCTCCGACGCCTCAGCGCGAAGCTTGACCCCGAACAACGCGCTGCCCACGTTCGTCAGTTTGCACGAACCACATGGGTATGATGGGGACGGCGAGCTACCCCTTTGCCCGCACCACGTGCCATCTTTCGCCTCCGAATCGACGGTGGTCAAACCCGGATCGACCGGCTATCCGAACAATTATGCTTCGGGTTCCTGATCGCTACTTTTCGGCACCTGCGGCTCGCTTATACCCACAACCATTTGCGCATGAGATTGGGTGGTCTGAATGAGCCCGTCGGACGGAACGGGCGAATCAGCCCTGAAACCAGCAGCCGTCAAGTCGGCTGGAGCTTAATATTGATATATTGACAGAATCCTACCAACTTACAGCCGTCGGCAGGCAGCGCGCTCGAAGCTTTTTGCAGATTCTGCCCAACAGATTGTTAACTGCGCGACATCAACTAAGTCGCCGCCACACCATCCATAGAGCCGCAACCGCCATGGCGATTACCATAAGGCCGTCGAATCGATGAAAATATGGCCCTATCGATTGCCAATGACGGCCGAGCTGGCGTCCAACATAGGCTAACCCGAGGCACCAAAAATAAGAACCGGTTAACGTGTAGAAGACGAATGGTACAAGTCGCATCCGGGCCACGCCGGCAGGAAATGAAATAAAGGTACGAATTACCGGCAGCAGGCGACTAAAGAAGACCGCCGGCGCGCCCCAACGGTTGAAAAACTCTTCGGCTATCCTGAGTTCGTGCGAACTAATGAGAAAGTAGCGGCCGTAACGCTCGAACACCCATCGACCCCCCGTTGCACCCAAATGATACGCGATCGCGGAACCGAGAAGGCAGCCTAACGCACCCGCAAGCGCCACCAGATTGAGGTCGAATCTCCCGCTAGCAACCAGGTAGCCGGAAAAAGGCATTATAACTTCCGAGGGCAACGGCACACACGCGCTCTCAGCCGCCATCATCAGGACGACGCCGCCATACCCCATCGCCGCGATCGTAGCGACGATCCAGGTCGACAACGCAGTCATAAAGCTATCGAGCACGATCCTTATCCACCTCGCCTCAGCCCTCTACTCGACCAGCACCGCCAATGTCGACTTGAGAGCAGCAACCACGAGTTTTCTACTCTTTTCGTCCGCACCCGGGGGCGCCCCACCCCGGCCGTGAGTGATGCGCGATAACATTAGGGAGGAAGTTTACGAAGAATCGATTCAGATGTATTTAAGCGCAGCTAGTTGCGAGCAGAATCGGGATTGTGACCGCCATCGCAATGGAGTAGGTGAGCCATGTTGCTGCGAATGTACACGATAACAGCGATCGTACTTGCGCTAAAGATGGCGGCTCTTGCCGTCGTGCAAGGTCGTGCACGCCTCAACGCGGGGGCTTTCACTAACCCCGAGGATGCCAAGGCCTTCGGTGCAAAACTGGCCTCGTCAGAACCGCCGCTCGTGGAACGGGCGAGCAAGGCTTGGCGCAATGACCTTGAAAACATCCCTATATTCCTGATTCTCGCCTGGATTTATGTCTACGCAGGTTTAGCAGCCGGCGCGTTTATTGTCTACTGCGTTTTGTTTATGCTGGGCCGCATCACTCACACACTTTGCTACCTTAATGCGATTCAACCCGGCCGGACGATAGCCTTTGCGGTCGGCGCGTTGACGATGCTGGCGTTGATGATCCATTTGTTCATTGCCGTCGTTGTCTAGTTTAAAGCGCAAGCCGCCGCCGGCCCGCGCGAGCAAATGACTCTCCGAAGGTGGCCAAGACTGAGATGAAGCTCGAAAAGGCAATCAATATCGAAGACCTTCATAGAATGGCGAAGCGGCGCCTTCCCAAGGTGGCATTCGACTTTATCGAAGGCGGAGTAGAGGATGAACTCGGAATTGCGCGCAATGAAGCAGCATTTACGCGTTTTTGCTTGATGCCGCGCTACCTGGTAGACGTCACCAGACGCGATCAGACGGCCAAGCTGTTCGACCGCGTCTATTCGAGTCCATTCGGAATTTCGCCAACTGGTGCTGCCGGCCTGTTTCGTCACGGCGCCGACTTGATGTTGGCCGAATCGGCAGCACGGGCCAACATCCCGTTTATCATGTCGGGCGCCAGCACGGGTTCCATCGAAGCTGCTGCCCAGGTTGCGCCCGCCCACACCTGGTATCAGCTATATGCCGCGCAGGATCCGAAGATATCCGAGGATTTGATTCGGCGCGCTCGCGATGCAGGCCTTGGAACGCTGGTGCTCACAGTCGACGTGCCGGTTGCGGCCAAGCGCGAGCGTAACATTCGCAATGGCTTCGGACGGCCTCTCAAAATGACCTTTCCGATCATGCTCGAGGCGCTCACCCATCCGCGGTGGATGGCGGAGTATCTGCGCTATGGCACGCCCTTGATGGAAAACTGGGCGCCGTATGCGCCGCCCGGCTCGAATGCTGACCAAGTTGCGGATTTTGTTTCGACGCAAATGCCGTCGGTCGCAACCTGGGCGGACCTCGAGAAATTTCGCAAGCTCTGGCCGCGACACCTGGTGGTCAAAGGCATTCTGAACAAGGATGACGCGGTTCGTGCGGCCGACCTGGGTGTCGATGGTATCATCGTGTCTAATCATGGCGGGCGACAGCTCGATCGAGCGCCGGCGTCGATTGAAGTTCTCCCAACGATTTGTCGTGTGGTGGGAGATCGCGTCACGGTGATGCTCGACAGTGGCATCAGGCGCGGAGCCGATATTATCATTGCCTTGGCCCTAGGAGCACGTTTTGTGTTCGTCGGGCGCGCCACCCTGTATGGCGCTGCCGCAGCGGGTATCGCCGGCGTGCGCAAAGCAATCAGTATTCTTCGCCGCGAAATCGATCTGACGATGGGACAGATCGGCTGTCCCAGCCTTGATCAGCTCGATGCCAGTTTCGTTTACGACGGTAAGCCGTAAGTATGCAGCTTTGGTCGATTGGGTTCCGACCGGTGCGCGGCCGCAACGAGTCCACACTATGGTCCCAACCCGGGATAGCGTCGCGGCCATTATGGACCTGTACTGAGGTAACTCGACCGTCGCTGGGCGATCAATGGCCAAAACGATCCAGCTTTGCCACCGAATGCCAACACCTAGCGGAGCGGTTGAAGCGTAAGATTGCGGATCTGCACATTGACCAGCTCAGCCGCACGGGACTAATTTGACCGCGGGCCATGGGTAACAAGTTTCGGGCTGTGGGGCTTGCAACCGACAGCAAACGAAGACGTGAGCAATCGAGATGACCCCGCAGGCCGACCACGCCCGGTGCCACCCACTCTTTTAGCTTTCACCGCCAGAGGAGTCTAAGGAGCAATGAAGACGATCAACACGGTTACTGGAACCGTCACCACGGACAAGCTCGGCACCACCTTGATGCACGAGCATCTGCTCGTCGGCTGGGCTGGATGGGAACTTGATTGCAAGGCGCCGCGCTTTGACCGCAAGACCGCCCTTAAACGAGCGGTCGAGCGATTGAAGGAGCTCAAGGATCTGGGGCTCAGCACCTTTCTCGATCCCTGCCCCAATGATATCGGGCGCGACGTCGTCTTCATGGCTGAGGTAGCGGATGCGAGCGGGGTAAATATCATCTGCACGACCGGCTTGTACAAAGAGGATCTCGGCAACACCGTATACATGAAGCAGCGTTCTGCTGATGAAATTGCCGACATCTACACGGCCGAATTGACAGAAGGAATAGGCGAAACCGGAATCAAGGCCGCCCTCATCAAATGCGCGACCGGTAAGGATCGGATTACCGAATACGAAGAGAAATGCCTGCGCGCGGCCGCTCGTGCTTCCAAGCGCACGGGCGCGCCGATTACAACGCATACGGATGATGGCACGATGGGACGCGAGCAACTCGATATTTTCGAGTCCGAGGGAGTAGATCTACGCAAAGTCATCATTGGCCATAGTTGCGGCTCTGCCGACCTCCGCTATCACACGGACATGCTGGACCGTGGATGCTACCTGGGCTTCGATCGTTTTGGGTTGGAGTTTCTTCAACCCGATCGACTACGACTGGCGGCCTTGATCGGGCTACTGGGAATCGGCTTCGAACGACAGATCGTGCTGTCGCACGATTCCGTCGCCTGCGTTCTGGGCCGCGGTCTTGGTCTATCCCCTGAAATAATGGAGACCATACGCAATTGGGAACCAACCCACATCTTTAAACATATCTTGCCCGCCCTGCGGAACGCGGGTGTTCCCGAAGAAAAGATCAATACGATGATGGTCGAGAATCCGCGTCGCTACTTCGAGCAGTAAGGCGAGTCAGGGCTCGATTGAGCCTAACTGGACACTTTTTTGCGGTGGGCTCGCGCCGATAAAGCAGTCGGCGCCCTTCTCGGCTGCGATTTGCTGCCTTATAGCTTTCGCGGGTGCCAGGGCGGACATGATATGATTGCGATGTGATCTACCGTTGCAAAACCGGAGAATCCTGATTGTCTTTTTCGTACCGTAAGATCTTGTACCTGGTTGCAATTGTCGCAGCACAACCGCTCGCTCAGGCGATATCGTTAGCTGACAATTTGGCGAGGACCAACCCTGCCCTGTATACCCTACCGATTAATTTTTGGACTGCACAGGGCGAGGCGCAGGCATATCCCGACGCCAATTCGTGTGATTCGCAGGTGTCAGCCGCGCGGTTGCAAGTTGGGAATCAGGCAGCTCAGGCTCCGCCAGGCATCAAGAATGAGCCGACTTTCGCAATCGGGAAACCCGGCGACGTGGTAGCCACGGTCCAGGAGCGACTCGGGGCCAACCTAGCCGTGAAGGCGACCTGCGATCGTCGCAGTCTTAAGCACCTCGTTGGGAGTAGCGGCGAACGCGTCGCGCGCGAGTCCACCGTGGCCATGGTTACACTGAGAGCTGGTTAATGACGCTGGGAACTGCAAGTTCCGATCTGAGTCAATGCCTTCACTCGAACCCAAGCAACGTCCGGACAGATTAACCTCGAAACGGCCGCCGCGCGAGCCGGATTCGCGTCAGCAATTGCGGCAAAATCTATGGCTTTGGTGGCTCATCTTTGCCTCGTTGCTGGTTTGGAATCTTTTCGCCTGGTGGCCGTCTCGCAGCAGCGTCGTCAGTATCCCGTATTCGACGTTTTTGGACCAGGTACGAGAAAATAATGTCTCAAAGGTCCACATAGTCGGGGACGATATTACCGGCGAATTTGTCACCCCGCTGCTGTGGCCGACACCTTCTCAGCCACCCGCCGCAACCGCCACTCCGCAGGTTTCGACTCCGGCTTCGTCGAGCAGGAGCGGTGTCAACTCACAGCGCGAAGGGGAGAAAACAAAGTCGGCGCATGAGGCCACGGCCAATCTCACGCCCGCCCGTTACTCCAAGTTTCGCACTATCTTCCCAAGCGCGATCGGCGACCCGCAGCTAATCGGTCTGCTCGAGCACCATCATGTGGCGATCGAGGTTTCATCGTCACCCGCCAACTCCTGGCTGATGTCGCTCTTGGCCAATTGGGTCCCGATGCTGCTGTTGATTGGATTTTTCTGGTGGATGGCTGCCAAGAGCAGCAGGGCCCAATCAGGTATGTTCGGCTTCGGCCGGATCAAGGCACGACGCTATTCAGCCGAAAAGCCCGACGTCACCTTCGCGGACGTCGCGGGTGCAGATGAAGCCAAGGCGGAATTGCAAGAAGAAGTTGACTTTCTGACCAATCCGGCCAAGTACCATGAACTAGGAGCTCGTATTCCCAAAGGCGTGCTGTTGGTTGGACCGCCCGGCACTGGCAAAACCCTGATGGCCCGCGCTGTGGCTGGGGAGGCACGGGTACCGTTCTTCTCGATTAACGCTTCAGAGTTCGTCGAAATGTTTGTGGGCGTGGGAGCAAGCCGCGTGCGCGATCTGTTTCGACAAGCCAAGGAAGCAGCTCCAGCGATTCTGTTTATTGATGAGCTGGATGCGGTCGGGCGCCGCCGCGGAGCGGGCGTCGGCACCGTTAATGACGAGCGCGAACAGACGCTCAATCAGCTGTTGGGCGAACTCGACGGGTTCGACCCCCGACAGGAGGTGATTATCCTCGCGGCTACTAATCGGCCCGATGTGCTCGATCCGGCACTGTTGCGCCCCGGACGCTTTGATCGGCAAGTCGTGGTCGGAATGCCGGATCGCAAAGGCCGCGAAGCAATTTTGCGCATCCATACGCGGTCGATGCGGCTGGCTGATGACGTGGATTTCGCAACGCTCGCCGGCATGACCATCGGCCTTAGTGGAGCTGACCTGGCAAATCTTTGCAACGAAGCCGCGTTGGCCGCCGCACGGCGCAATCGCCGCGCGGTCGGGATGGCGGACTTTGAAGAAGCACACGATAAGATTCGTCTAGGCGCTGCCCATCCACAGCTCATCGATCCCAAGGAACGCAGGCTTATCGCCTATCACGAGGCCGGTCACGCGGTGGTGGCCTGGTTCACTCCTGCCGCTGATCCAGTCCAGAAGGTCACAATAGTTCCACACGGTCAGGCGCTCGGAGTTACTGAACAGGTTCCCGGTGAGGATCGTCACAATCTGAGCCAATCATATCTCTACGCCCGTCTGGCCGTCATGCTGGGCGGACGTACCGCTGAGGAGATTGTCTTTGGCGACGTAACGACCGGTGCCGAGAATGACTTGGTGGAGGCAACCCGCCTGGCACGCCGGATGGTCACCAGGTGGGGTATGGGGAAACTTGGACTGATTGCTTTCCGTGCCGATGAGCAGCAGCCATTCCTCGGCTATGAGCTCTCGCAGCGGTCCGATTATAGCGAGGCAACCGCGGCGGAGATCGACCTTGAGGTGAGAGGGCTCCTCAACGAGGTCCATCAGCAGGTACGGCGGCAGCTGCTGGATTTGCGTCATTACCTGGATGCGTTGGCCGCCACGCTGCTCGATGAAGAAACCGTCAGCCTCGACCGGCTGGTCCAGCTGCTCGGTCCCCGCCCGCAACCGGTCGCGGCCGATCCTGCAACCGCTGACGGGCCGGGGGGAGAAGCAATTCCCTTGCGTCAATCGCGCCCACCGCGTTAAGAAGCGACTATCGAACTAAAAGCGCGCACGCTCTGAGGGCAAATCTCAGGGTGATATCTTTAAGGTCCTGCTCTGAGTCTTAGTCGCGACAATCGCGGAAAGGGTCAGAAGATGGAATCCTACAAAATTATCGACGCCGATGCTCATATGTGCGAGCCACCCCAGGTCTGGACCGAACGGCTGGAGCGGCGCTTTCGCGACCGCGCACCTCGTATCGTCCGAAATTTTGCAGGTCAAAAAGGCGAATTCTTTGTGGTGGACCGCCACAACAATATGCGGGTTGCGGGCGTGTTCGCCGCCGGCCAGACTTTCGACGAAAAGTTTCTCGAATCCGGACTCGATAGCGCTTTGCCCGGGGGATGGGACCCGGCGGCCCGGCTCAAGGATATGGAAATCGACGGAGTCGAATGTGCGGTACTTTACACGACTTTTGGATTCGCCCTTTTCCGTATAGAGGAGCCCGAATTCCAACAGGCCTGCTTCCGCGCTTATAACGATTGGTTGGCCGAGTTTGTCAACTACGCGCCCGATCGTTTCGCAGGCCTGGGCCTTATTTCGCTATATGATCCAGATGAGGGAGCCAAGGAGCTCGCGCGCTGTCGCAAAATTGGTCTCAAGGGCGGCTTGATCTGGGCCTCGCCACCAGCAGAGCGACCTTACCATCTTCCACTATACGATTCACTGTGGGCCGTGGCTCAGGATAATGAGATGCCGCTTTCGCTCCACCTCGGTACAGCCAAACACGATTCACTGGCGGAGACTGACCGGGCCCTCTTCTATACCCGGGCAGTTGCTCGCACCCTGGATGTCCAGAACACGATATTAAGCATGATATTTGGGGGTGTGTTCGAGCGCTTCCCAGGCTTAAAAATCGTCTCGGCCGAGAACGACATTGGCTGGGTACCGTTCCTAATGGAGCGCGCCGACAAGTACTATCGACGCTGGAAGCAGGGTTATAGTATCTCCCTGTCATTAAAGCCGAGTGAATATTTTGCCCGTCAGGTCTACGCCACGTTCATCGATGATCCCGAGGGAATCAGGACATATACTCACTTTAGCGCCGGTCGTACCAATTTCATGTGGTCCACTGACTATCCACATCAAGCTGCTACGTGGCCTCACTCTCGCGAGGTGGTAGAGCGCGACTTTCAAAATGTGCCGCCGGAGGATCGCCGTCGGCTGATCCGCGAGAATGCAGCTCATCTGTACGGCTTTACCGTGTAAGCTGGGACCGCCGCGACTTTCTGCGTGAAAATCGTTCGCACGAGTCGTGTGGCAAAGGAAGTCGAAAAAAGCGATACGTTTGCTTGAGTATAGACATCAGAACGTCGCGTCAACGACGATTAGCAGCGACGTGGTAGCCGCACCACAAAGACTGTCCCTGCGTCCTCCGAGGAAGTGACAGTAATCGTACCATGGTGCGCGCGCACGATTTCGTCAACTATAAACAACCCAAGTCCCAGACCCTGTTGATTACGGCCGGCGTCGAACCCGCGGACCAGTGGGTCAAATATTGATGGAAGAAGCTCGGGCGGAATTGGCGGGCCCTCATTGTAGGTCTCCAGCACAACAGTTTCGGCTTCGCCTGCAACTTTCAGTCTGACGAAATCTCCCGTGCCATACTGAATTGCGTTAAGCAGCAAATTGGCGACCATTTGTTTGAGCCGCCCAGCGTCCCACTCGCCCTGCAAATCTCCCTCGGCTTGATAGTCGATGTGACAGGCCGGATTGGCTGCTTGAACCTCATCGACCACCTCCCGGGCGATGAGCCGCAAATCCGCCGCTGCAGTGTTGATGGGCATCGGACTGCCAAGGCGACCGCGCGCAAAGTCGATAATGTCGTTAACCATCCCGGTCAAACGCCGGCTGCTGTTTTGAATGCTGGTAACGATCTTGAGCTGCGTCTCGTCGAGCCGTTGTTCCGCCAAGGCGGCGGCGGCGAGGACGATGGCATTTATCGGATTGCGCAAATCATGACCCAGGATGCCGAGGAAGCGGTCGCGATACTGGCTCTCATGGTCTTTGTAATAGGAGACTGCAGCGGTAATGCAGGCATCCACTATCTCATCAAACCGGGTGATTTCAGCCGCTCCAGCTGCGAATTGGTCCGGTTCGCGTTCGCGCCAAAGGCTGAGGACGCAGGAGCGCAAGGCGCAATATTCAGAGACGATTTGAGCCAGGTCGAAACCCGAATCGATTCGAATTTTTACATGGGCACCGGCGAGATATTCGAGTGAATCATCCGCTCGAAACGTAGTGCCATTCGCGGCATCGCAGACCTCGGTTCGAACCAACAGTTGCTGCGCAATCAGATCAACGATCTCGGCTGCATGATCCCGCAGAATCCATTTGGGTAGAGGGTTGGCGCTGATTTTTTGCGTGAATCTCTCCCACTCCTGAAGAATTTGATTACGACCTTCCCTGATAAACCTAGCCAAATGCATGTGGCACTCCGGCAGCAATCAAAGCTGCCACACTTAATGCCTCTCCTATCCACAGGCTGCGTTTTTTCGGCTAATTGCGCAAGCGCCACGAGCGAGAGTTTGTTGCGCGGGGAACGGGCTGGGCCGGATTTAGGAAGCGTCTGACCGGTAGCGATGATCAGGCACAGTTTCGATACCTTTACCGGCGTGGGGATGTGCCTGTGCTCATGGCCGGAATTTCGCGTCCGATAATCCAATCCTTAGACGAGGCCGCGAACAGCAGCGCTGCTTTCTGGTTGCGCTCCTGCAATTGCCGCGAGATGGGTATGCGTCGGACAATCTCTCGGCAGGTCTCTTCTTCGGACCGTGCAAGATTGACGTCACGCAACTGCAGAAGATTCTCGGCTGAGCTGATTGCCATATCCTCAACGGTTGTCGCGACGAGTAGGTTCGTGTCATAGCGCGTGCCGGTCGCATAAACGAGTGTCTCACCGGTATGAGTTGACACCATCCGCATCTCCAGGCCTACACGCCAGGCCGCGACCAACCCCAAATAATACGCTTCGTAGGTCTGCACGGTACCGTACACCACCGCATCCACCCCCAACCAGCTACCAAGGTCGTGCGGCGATACTTCAATGAGTTTTCTGCCATTGCCAACACCACGTGCTTGAAGCACTGCGTCGACGCCGTCCAGATTCGCCACCACGAATTCACGCTGCGCCAAGTATCCATCGAGCGCCCTTCTGAGCCGTTGCGCATGAGTCCATGCCCAGCTGTCACGTTCGCGTTCATTACGGAAGGTCAGCGACATTTTGTCGACCACAAAATTGGCGCGCCCGACATCCATAAAGGGTAGCACCGCTATTCGGGCCGGAGGATTGGCAAGATAGTTAGGAGCAATTTTAACTCTAAAAGTGCCCGGGTCGAGTTCAACTAAATGGTCGAATACGGTCTTACGGCCGTGGCTTTGGACTTGATATTCGCGTTGAAAAAACGGGCGGGTTTCATAGTTCTGAGTCGAACAACTCGTTGTAGCGCAGAGCAACGTGAGCAGACACCAATACCGATTCATCACGGGCCTTTCCTCTCAAACGCGGCCAACCGGCTCTGGCCATCCAGGCGACTGTTTCGAAGAAGGTCGGGTGCAGCGCCGATGGTTGGATAAGGCCTCGGGAGCCTGGCTCATCAACGAGTCAGTAACCAGGCTTGTTTGTTGCCGCGTGAGAGTTAAAACCGAAGACGCGTCCAGTTGACAAATCACTGATGTAACTAATTCAGTACTTGCTCGTTGATATGCTAAAGGCTTGAGACGCGCCGGACGTAGCAAATATCACTAGCATTATCTGACACCCCTCTGCTGCGCGACAGGAACGCGCCAATGTAGCAAGTCTCGCAGGTGCAAACCGACGATCGTCGTGAGCAGAATTCGTGCCGGAGTCACGTATCACCTTTTACGGACCTAGTCGGTACGACAAGGCATGACATTGTAGAATTTAAAGGGTGACACCGTGAGCAATTGAAATTCTACCAGACTTCTCGGGCTTCCTCGCGGCAACGCTCTCACAAGGGTTAAGATCAGATTGTGCATGCTGTAGCGATTTCATCTGAACTCGGCGGAGTATCGTCGTATCGGCGAGCAGCGCGGACATTGCCGTTGCTTCGCATCCCAGTTTCACAGCCCAAAGTGGCAGGAGAATCTTCGATCGCGAAGCTTTTTGGTACAGAGGCAGCGACTGATTTGATGAAAGACTTTTAGGGTCGCGGGTCGGCAGCTGATGCTGCGACTGACGGTCGTCCTGCCCGGCGGTCGCAGTTGTTGGCCTGCGCCGTATCGGCAATCCATATCTGTGGCTTACCCGTTGACCAGGATCGTCAACTCTTTACTCTGAAGTCATGGCGAACTCACCACTTACTGAGGAAGAACTAAACACGATCGACGCATATTGGCGTGCGGCCAACTATCTCTGCGTTGGGATGATCTATTTGAGGCAGAATCCGCTGCTGCGACGGCCGCTGCGACCGGACGACGTCAAAAGCCGTCTGTTGGGACATTGGGGCTCGGATCCTGGTCAAACCTTTATCTGGGCTCACCTGAACCGAGTCATTCAAAAGTACGATCTCAACATCCTGTACATCTCAGGTCCTGGCCATGGCGCTCCGGCGACACTGGCCAATAGTTACCTTGAGGGAGTCTATTCGGAGGTCTATCCGGACCGCAGCCAGGATGAAGCCGGCATGCAGAAATTCTTCAAATCGTTCTCTTTCCCTGGCGGCATCGGCAGTCACTGCACGCCCGAGACACCCGGCTCGATTCATGAAGGGGGCGAACTCGGCTACAGCCTCTCTCATGCTTTCGGTGCCGCATTCGATAATCCTTCACTATTGGTAGTGGCGGTGATTGGCGATGGCGAAGCAGAGACCGGACCGCTGGCAACCTCGTGGCATTCGAACAAGTTTCTCAATCCGGTGCGTGACGGAGCCGTACTACCAATTCTGCATCTAAACGGTTACAAGATCGCGAATCCCACGATCATGGCTCGAATGCCGCGCGATCAGCTCGAAAACCTGTTCCGTGGCTATGGTTATTCGCCTGAATTCGTGGAAGGTGATAATCCCGTCGAAATGCACCAGCTTATGGCGGGGACTCTGGACCGCTGCATCGAACAGATCCGCGCAATTCAGAGCGAGCGCAGGGCGAGCGGCAGGACCGATCTTCCCCAGTGGCCAATGATAGTGCTGCGAAGTCCAAAAGGATGGACTGCGCCGAAGCAGGTCGACGGGCACCGTATTGAGGGATTTTGGCGAGCTCATCAGGTGCCAATTGCAGACGTTGCTGATAACGCGGCACACCTCAACATCCTGCAACAATGGATGGAGAGCTATCGACCGCACGAGCTATTTGACGAAAACGGCCGCTTGATCCCGAAATTGCGCGCCTTCGCCCCGCGTGGCAACCGACGAATCAGCGCGAATCCGCACGCAAACGGCGGGCTGTTACGCCGTCCGCTGTTGCTTCCGGATTTTCGTCATTATGCGGTCACTGTAACTCGCCCCGGGACCGAGGAAAGACAAAACACCTTTATCCTGGGCGGCTTTTTGCGCGATGTCATGCGCAACAATAGGGACAACTTTCGCATTTTTGGTCCGGACGAAACTGCTTCAAATCGGCTTACGCTCATCTACGAGGCCTCGCGCAAAACCTGGCTTGAGCAAATCCTGCCTGAGGATACCGATGGCAGTGAGCTGGCACCCGATGGGCGGGTGATGGAGATGCTCAGCGAACACACGTTAGAAGGCTGGATGGAAGGCTATCTGTTAACTGGACGCCATGCACTGCTCAACACTTATGAGGCATTTGCCCACATCATCGATTCAATGGTCAATCAACATGCCAAGTGGCTGGAGAAGTGTACATCCGAAGTTAAGTGGCGCGCACCGATTTCTTCGCTTAACATCCTGATAAGTTCGACCGTTTGGCGACAAGACCATAATGGCTTTACCCATCAGGATCCGGGTTTCATCGACGTCGTCACCAACAAGAGTCCCGCAGTAGTGCGGATTTACCTGCCGCCTGATGCCAACTGCCTGCTGAGCGTTACTGATCATTGCCTGCGTAGCACCAATTACGTGAACGTCATTGTCGCTGACAAACAACCGCATTTGCAGTTTCTGGCAATCGATGACGCGGTGTGGCATTGCAGCAAAGGCATCGGTATCTGGCCGTGGGCGTCGACCGATGCGGGCAGCGAGCCGGACGTCGTAATGGCCAGTGCGGGTGATGTGGCAACGATCGAGTCACTGGCAGCGACCGCACTTTTACGCGAGAAGTTCCCCGACCTAAAAGTGCGTTTCGTCAACGTCGTGGATCTGTTCACCTTGATGCCGCGCAGCGAGCATCCTCACGGATTAGAAGACCGTGATTTCGACAGTCTCTTCACGACTAACAAGCCCATCATCTTCAATTTTCATGGCTATCCCTGGCTGCTCCACAAACTAACCTATCGTCGCACCAACCACGACAATCTCCATGTGAGAGGCTACAAGGAAAAGGGCAGTATCAACACCCCTCTGGGTCTGGCCATCGATAACCAGACTGACCGGTTTAATCTAGCCATCGATGTGATCGATCGGGTGCCCAGGCTACGCGAGGTGGGAGCTCACGTTAAAGAATGGCTGAAAAACCAGATCCTGGACCATCAAGCGTATGCGTTCGAATATGGGATCGACCGGCCCGAGATTCGTAATTGGAAATGGCCGTACTGATCGATTAACTGAAGGGCTGCAGCGCCTCGGCGGAATTGGCGAGGCCGTGGCACTTATCTAACAGTCAGCCCAAGACGACTGACCGGCACAAGCGCGCTCACTGCTCGCGCCAGCGTGCAGTGAGCGCCCCGACGCAGCGCTTAGGTCAAGTGTTACGCGGGCGGCCGCGTCGGCCCCGCGTCCGCGGCGGTGGTTGTTCCTCGAGTTCTTCGGGCTCCACGTCAAAGACCGATTCTGAAGCAAGCACGCCAAGGTCTTCCGGCGCCTCCCGTTCGCGTTCGTCCGCATCGATTTCAACCATATCGGGCGGCGGCGTCCATTGCCCGATGCCCTCGGCAAAGCGCGAACTAGCCCCCTCGCCTCTGGCGCGTCTGGACTCGCAGTCCACGCACCTTACCGCGAAAGGAAGAACCTTGAGACGTTCGAGCCCAATCTCATCGCCGCAGTCGGCGCAGATACCATAGGTACCGTCATCGACCCGGGCCAGCGCTTCTTCGATCATACGCAAGCGATTCTCTGCTCGGTCAATGAGATTCGCATGGGTATCAACTGCGGCCGAAGCTCGCGCTGCATCCATTTCGTCGCCCGGAGAGGATTCCTTTTCCTCGCTCTGATCCTGTCGGTATCGGGCGATTCCTTCGTATGTTTCGTCTCGCAAACGGCGGAGGATTGCTTGCAGCTCAGTTCGCCGCTTGTCATCTGTCATTTGTGCCGAAGTCTCCATTTTTTGCTTCCGTTCGTGTTCCTGAATCGTTCATCGTGAGGCGCAAGCACAGCCACCCTGACCGGCTGATTGGCTGTGCCCCGCTGGGCTATGCTGTATCCAAGATACATGCCGTGATCGCCAGCAAATCGGATCAGCACCGCATAACAGTAATTACTCCTCGGGCTTTCCGCAGGTTTCGAGTACCAGCCATCTGGACACCTCGGGAAACGGAATCAGAGACTTTACTCCCATCTCGCGCGTCAGGTAAAACCAGACGCTCTTCGGCACTGGATCTGTTAGTATACACTGCCCAGCCACCGGTGGCGAGTTGACAAATTTAGCGTAATTCGGGCTCGTAACCTAAACCGGCTCGGAGCTTGTCCCGAGCGCTTGGATACCGGATCCTAGCGCGAGGAATGCAGGCGTACCAATCGGCCACTTTTGAACGGGCAAGATTCAACAGTCAGCTTAAAACACGGAGGAAATCCTAATGTCAATCCGTCTTCGCCAGATATGCCTCGTGGCGACACGATTAGCTCCAGTGATCGACGAATTCAGGGACATCTTCGGTCTGGAAGTCTGTTTCGTCGACAAGAGGGTCGCTGCGTTTGGCCTCGAAAACTCACTGATGCCGGTCGGAACCAACTTTATCGAGGTGGTGGCCCCAATTCAGGACAACACCGCCGCAGGGCGCTACCTGAAGCGCCGCAATGGTGACGGCGGCTACATGGTCATCTGTCAATGCGACTCTCACGAGGTCCAGCAGGCGAGGAAGGCGCGGGCGGCTGCACTTAATATAAGGGTCGCCTGGGAGCACGAATCCGCAATTTTCCACGTGCTTCAGCTCCATCCGGCGGACACCGGCGGTGCTTTTCTTGAAATTGATTGGGACGCCAAAGGCGAACCGGAGGGACATTGGGAACCTGCAGGTGGAGATGGATGGCAGAGGGCCTCGCGCACCGAGGTCGTAGGCGGATACCGAGCCGTCGAATTACAGTCTGCTGACCCGACCGGTCTAGCTCAACGTTGGTCCGCTATTACTGAGATCCCGTTACGACAAGACTCGCATGGCAGGCTGGAAATGCCTCTCGACAATGCGAGCGTGAGGTTTATCGAAGCAACCGACGGCCGCGGCGAAGGCCTCGCCGGCGTGGACCTGGCGGTCAATGATCGTGAACGCGTCTTAAAGGCCGCCGAGCGACGCGGACGCAGAGTCAGCGACGATCAAGTGTCAATTTGCGGCACGCGCTTCTATCTGGTGTAACACCATTGCGCTTGCCCATCACACCCGTGGATGGGAGGTCTGCATTAAAAACGCCGTGCGGGAGGTACCGATAGAATGAGTTCGGCGGCGATGCGGAATTTCATTGAGCGGACCTGGAGCCAATCAGTGCTACCAGAGCTCGTCGAATATGTGCGCATCCCCAATAAATCCCCTGCCTTCGATCCTCAATGGCACCTCAATGGCCACATGGAACATGCGATTAGCCGCTTCGCCGCATGGGCTCGCGCCCAGCCCTTGGGAAACGCAACTGTTGAGATTCAACGGCTTGAGAACCGGACCCCCCTGCTGCTGATCGAGATTCCTGGCGATTCTGACGATTGCGTGCTCCTGTATGGCCATCTCGATAAGCAGCCGGAGATGAATGGGTGGCGCGAAGGCTTAGGCCCCTGGGAACCGGTGATCGAAGAAGAACGCCTTTACGGGCGCGGAGCCGCCGACGATGGCTATGCCATGTTCGCCTGCTTGACCGCGATCGCTGCTTTACGCGCCGAATCGATACCTCATGCCCGCTGCGTCATAGTAATCGAAGCTTGTGAAGAGAGCGGCAGCTCGGACCTGCCGGCTTATCTGGAAAAGATCGGCGAGCGGATCGGACACCCCACGTTGGTGATCGGGCTTGACTCTGGCTGTGGCAATTATCGTCAGCTTTGGTGCACGACTTCATTGCGCGGCTTAATCGGCGGTGTGCTGAAGGTCGAGATCCTGACTGAAGGCGTGCATTCAGGAAGTAGCGGCATTGTACCCGACAGTTTTCGGCTGGTGCGCCAGCTGTTAAGCAGGATTGAAGACGAAAAAAGTGGTCAAGTGCTGTTGCCGGAGTTGTACACTGAGATTCCGCCGGAGCGCATCCGCGAAGCGTCTGCTGCCGCCGCTGTCCTGGGCAATTCGATCGCCGAGGAATTTCCCTTCGTGCCAGGGGCCAGTCCAGTCGACCAGGATCTTGCAGAATTAATCCTGAATCGTGACTGGCGACCGGCTTTGGCTGTCTTAGGTGCCGATGGCTTACCACCCGTCGAGCATGCGGGTAATGTCTTGCGGCCGTTCACCGCGCTCAAGCTCTCGATTCGCATTCCACCGAAAGTTGATCCCAAAGCCGCCGCGCTCACAGTAAAGAGGATTCTGGAGTCCGATCCGCCCTACGGGGCAAGGGTCAGTTTTACCGGCGACTGGGGCGCGGCGGGATGGAACGCACCCCCTTTAGCTCCGTGGCTAGAGCGTTCATTGGATGCGGCTTCGCGAGAGTGGTTTGGTGAGCCACCCGGGTTCATGGGAGTGGGGGGCACAATCCCTTTCATGAGTATGCTCGGCGAACGCTTTCCCGAGGCGCAATTTTTCATCACCGGAGTCTTGGGTCCCCATGCGAACGCGCACGGACCCAACGAATTCTTACACTTACCAACGGCACGAAGAATCACTGGCTGCGTGGCAAAGGTGATTGCTGACCACTTCCAACGAAAATAGCCGCCGAAAATCCTAGCAAAGTATCGTTGACTATGATTAAGCTCTATAGCAGCAAATTCAAGCTTGTGGGAATTCTTGTGCCTTCGACTCGTCACAAGAACTATTTTCACCACTTAATTAATCTAATTAGACCAAAATGCCATACCATGTAACTGTACCTTCGCGCATAATGTTCACGTAGAATCAATCAACACGGCAAAGGATGACCTTTAGATGTCACGAGCACGCCAACCAATTCACATCGAGCCGAAGGGATGGGGCCGCGAAATCTGGATCGCAAATAATGAGCTTTACTGCGGCAAAATCCTGGAAATACGACGCGGGCACAAATGCTCACTGCATTTTCACAAGCTCAAGACGGAGTCGTTTTTCCTGCGCTCGGGTCGACTCAAAGTACGGATTAAAGAGTCGGCCGATTCCGATGTAATTGACGAATTCGAGATGGGGCCAGGGGAGTGTATGGATGTGCCACCCGGCTTGGTCCATCAAATGGAGGCGCTTGAAGACGCAGAACTGTTTGAGTTCTCGACCCAGCACTTTAACAGCGATTCTCACCGGCTGGTGGATGGCGATTGAAAGCTATAACGACTGCCAATGCCAGCTCTATATGCCTTTTTAGAACGCAGGCTCTGGCTGTTTGATTTCGACAACACATTGACTGCCCTGGAAAGGCAGGTCGATTGGAAAGCCAGCCGTCGGGCTCTGGAATGCTTTCTCCGTCGCCAAGGCGTGGACGAAGCTCTCCTCCGGCAGTTCCCCACTCGCAACTTACCACTGTACGACGCTCTGCTCGCTCGCCAGATGGCTGAGCCCCACCGAGGCACTGAAATCTCCCGACAGGCCTCTGCGATTATCGAATCGTACGAACTTAGAGGAGTCGAGAAAGCCGTCCCGCTCCATGGTGCGCCTGAGCTGATGTTATTGTTGAATGCTCGTCGGAGGCAGATCGCAATTGTCACGTCCAACTCATCTCGGACCGTCGAACGCTGGTTGCAGCTGCATCGGCTCACTCATACGGTCAGGACGATCGTCGGCCGTGATAGCCTGTTGCCCCTCAAACCTTCGCCCATGATGTTGGCTCGTGCAATCCAGATGAGTTGTCGGGTGGCGAACGAAACCATTATGGTCGGTGACAGCGAAGCCGACGCCCAGGCTGCTCGCGATGCTGGAGTGGATTTTCTTGGAATAGCGAGCGACCCTGCAATGCAGGCCCGATTGCAGGAGCTAGGGGCAAGTGCGGTTTTCTCGTCTCCCGGTGATCTGGCCTATCGCCTATTCGGCTCAGAGACCTCGCCGCAAAGAACCTGTTTTTAATTGGGTGGGATCACCAGGGTGGGGGTGACATCAGCCGGTGCATGCACCACCACCCATACCGTAGTCGTTTGCAGTTCGAGCCATGGTTCCGCAAAGAACACAAATCGAAAGGCCCGTGCCGGATTCAGAGTATGTAGTGTGGGTTGCCAGGCGGTTTGCAAATCGAGGCTCGAGACGTCGTTGAAATCAGGCTCGCTCAAGCTCGCAGGAGGATTGGAATAAACTACTAAATCGGCGCTTTTGCTGGACGTGGCGGGGCGGAAATCGCGCAGGTACCACCGCAGGCACGGTGGCCAGCTGCCTTGCATGAATACGGTGCCACCTTGCGAGGGGAAGCGCGTCCGTATCGCTCTGAGTTGCGTTCGTGCGGCCAGAAGAGTTGCACCATCCGTCCAATACAGGTTTGCGTGACCAAGCCGGTTGGCTGCCGGGGCTGGGTAAATGAAGCTGGCCGCTATCTGGCAGTAAACCGTAATCCCACCCAGGATCAAGACAAAATATCTGGCAAAACGCCACGCTCTGCTGCGGTAAAGGTATTCAATGCCGCTGCCGCCAAGCATTACCATCGGCACGAGTAAAATCACAAGCCGGTCCGGTTCGCGAGTGTGACTGCCGACGAAGAATGCGAGCGTGAGCAGCGTCCAGCACGGTAGATAAAAGGCCAAGCGAGAGCGGGGTACGCTGAAAATGGTAACTACCAAACCGACAATAGCGGCTGCGATAAGCGAAAACTCATAAAGCAACAACCCAGGAGCATAGAATTCCACACCTTTGAAATAAGAATGAGCGCTGAACCCCGCACTGAGCTCCCTGAGGCTTTGGTAAATATCTGCAATTTTGAACAAAAGTGCGTGTGGGAGAAACCACGAGACTGCGGCCGTGACGCCCGCCGTCAGGATGAACGACGCGTAGCGCCCAAGCCATACGCGAAGCTCGAGCAAGGGCCGCTCCAAGACCATCATCAGAAACACCCCCAGGAGCATCAGGCCAGCAATCAGAATTCCGCCAGTGGCTATCCCAGCGGCCGAGGTTTCACAGAGAAGCCCCGCCGCCACACCCAGGCAAGTCGATGGCAGAAGCCTCGGCTTGTGCACTAGCGTTATAAATGCAACGAACGACGCTAGGGTGAGCGTCGCAACCACGATGGCCGTCGAACTGCTCCGCGAGAAAAAAGTGAATGTGGGCGAGATGGCAACCAAGGTGGCTGCACCGATGCTTCCAGCGCGTCCGATGAACCGACGCATCAGGGCTATCATCGCAACCAGTAGTATGCCAGCTAAAGCAAATCCTAAGCGCGCCGCCGAATCGTTGGTCCCGACTGTCGCGAAAAGCGCCGCCTCGAGCAGATGCATCCAGGCACCGCTGGTTGGATGAAAGCCCGCGGCAGCCGCCCAATTTGTTCGGTTGACAAGATCGTACTGAAAAAGTGCGTGTCGGGCTTCATGAGCGGACAACGGCACGACACCGAGGCCGACCAGGCGGGTGGCTATGGTCCACAGCGCTATGCCGCTCCAGGCGAGACTTTCGACGGTTACGACATGGACTACTCGGTCCAGGGATTGGGCTTCAAGCAGGATTTTCGACTCCGCCTCAATTGAGAGATCTGCATCGTTGACCCTTGGTTCAGAACCAAGCTGCCAGTCGTCACCTGCAACAAGCCGCCATTGAGAAGTCGTCTGCTGGTGTTTCATCGGTTTTGACGTAAAGCGGGTCAAGGTGGCGTGGACCTCGCTGGCGGTCGGGCGATCGTGCTGTTTGAGTGACCGCAGGAAGCAGCTATCCTGAGAAACGTTCCATGCCTGAATTACGCGCGCGCCACCTGATCAACGGCTTCCTCTCGTTCCTGGCGTTGGCCGCGATCGTCGCCCTGTTCGTGGCCTACCGTCGATACGTGATTTTACTGCCCAGACCCCGCTTGAGCGTCGCCCTCGCGGCGCTGCCATATTACGCCTTCTGCTCATATTACCGGATGCTGACAGCATACGTCGTGGCGCTGCTGTTTTCGCTGTTCTACGGCACCGCGGCGGCCTCGAGCCGAATGGCGGAGCGTATCCTCCTGCCAGTGATCGATGTCGCGCAATCAGTGCCGGTGGTAGGCTTTTTTCCTGCCGCAATCTACTTCTTCGTCGCCCTTACTCATGGCGGGCGCTTGGGGATAGAGCTCGCCGCCATCTTTCTGATCTTTACCAGTATGGCGTGGAATATGGCTTTGGGCGTTTACGAGTCGGTGCGCACGATTCCGGCTGACTCGCTCGAAGCGCTCGACGCATTTGGCGCTAGCCGCTGGCTCAAGCTGCGCCGTTTGATCCTCCCGGCATGTGTCCCCAAGCTGGTCTACAACTCGATTCTTTCCTGGATGGCAGGATGGTACTTTCTAATCGCCTGCGAAATAATTACGGCAGGGCCGGCTCATTATCAGCTGCCTGGTCTGGGCAGTTTCCTGATGTCGGCGGCGGACAAGGGCCGGTCTGGAGAGATGCTGGCGGGCCTGAGTATCCTTTTGGCCATTATAGTGTTGATGGATGCGGTGGTATGGCAGCCGTTGTCGATTTGGGCTGAGAAATTCCGGTATGAATTCGCCGCCTCCACCGAGCCGAGCCGCTCCCTGGGCATGCTCGATGCGCTCAGTGCGGTAGGTCCGCTGATTACAAGGCTGCTCCGGGCCTTGTTGCACCCGCTGTTCCGCGCCATCCGTCGTGCCCTCCGATCGACCCCGCCGTTTAATCCAGCTGCTCATCCCGGAGTCATGCGGGCGACGCAGTATGCACGTATCACACTGGTCGTCAGCCTGGCGTTGCTTTTGACCTATGCTGTCATTGACGGCACGATTGCTCTGGTGAGCGAGCTCCTGCAGCCGTGGCCCGCACTTGCCCGTTCGATACCGGCTGCGACCGTCTGCTCGATCCTGCGTCTACTGGCAGCCTATCTGATCTCGCTGGCGTGGACCGTGCCTTGTGCCATTGCGGCGAGCGAGAACCAACGATTCGCGCGGCGACTGACACCCATCGCGCAAATCGTAGGCTCGATTCCAGCAACCGCGCTTTTTCCCTTGATTGTGGTATTCGTAATCCACGTCACCGGTGGTATGAATCTCGCTTCAATACTTTTGATTCTTACTGGGATGCAATGGTACCTGTTGTTCAACTTGCTCGGCGGCGTGAGCCAGATTCCTGCAGACCTCAAAGAAGCGGTCCGCTCCTTCGGCCTCGGTCGCCTGGCGACTTGGCGCAAGCTGACGATCCCCGCGATGATCCCCTCTCTCCTAACGGGCAGCATCACGGCATGGGGCGGAGGATGGAATGCGCTCATTTTGTCGGAGTACTTCGTCTATCGAGGCCATACGTACAAGGTTTTCGGGCTGGGCGCTCTGCTCGACGGCGCCACTTACCAGGGAGGGAGCGGCGTGATGATTCTGCTGAGCTTGCTCTCGATGGTTTTAGTCGTGATCCTGTTGAATCGACTGGTCTGGCGCCGCCTGTACGATCTTGCGACAGAGCGCTATAGGATTGAGTATTAGCGCAACGCGCCGTGGCGATTGTAAACGATATAACCCTTCCGTCCGCGGTAAATTCCAATGAATGAGCCTGACCCCTCTGACCCATGCCCCTGCTTGAGCTGCGTCATGTTTCGAAGAACTTCAAGCATGCCAAGGGGAATTTGCGCGTGCTCGAAGACATAAACTTTAATGTTGAAGAAGGCGAATTTGTCGCGATCGTCGGCCCTTCAGGTTCCGGCAAATCGACCCTCTTGCGGATTATGAACGGCCTGATACCGCCGAGTGCGGGGCAGGTGCTGTACAAGGGCAAGCAAGTCGACGGAATCAACCCGGAATGTGCCCTAGTCTTCCAATCCTTCGCTCTACTCCCTTGGCTAACGGTTAAGGCTAACGTCGAGTTGGGTCTGGAAGCGCGGGGCGTTCCTGCCGCCGAACGCGAGCGGCGCGCCAGCATCTACATCGACAAGGTGGGTCTCGACGGCTTTGAAGAGGCTTACCCGCGCGAACTTTCAGGTGGCATGAAGCAAAGAGTTGGGCTCGCTCGCGCTCTCGCTGTCGAGCCCAAAGTGCTGCTGATGGATGAGCCTTTCTCGGCATTGGATGCACTGACTGCGATCACTTTGCGAGAAGAGCTACTCGACCTCTGGCAGTCGCCGGATATGCCCGTGCATACAATTGTAATAGTTACCCACGTAATTGAAGAAGCGGTGGAACTCGCCGGGCGAATCGTCGTCATGTCCGCCTCGCCCGGGAGGATCGGCGCCGAGCTGAAGGTCGATCTGGAGCGGCCGCGTGACCGTCGTCAGGAAGTCTTTAACGCACTTACCGATAAGGTCTTCTCGTTGATTGAGGAGCGAGCTTGATGCCGGCCACTGGGATTAATCCAATTCCAGATTGCCAATTGACCTCGGTTTTCGGACTCCTTGAACTACTTAAGGACCGCGGCGGGCGTGAAGATGGCTACAAGATTGCCCGCGACTTGCAGTTCAACTTCAGTGATCTCCTCAAAGTCATGAAAACCGCTGAGATTCTCGGGTTCGTTTCCACCCCGGATGGTGACGTGGTGATCGAACCATTGGGGCAGAAATGCGTCGAGAGTGACGTCAATCAGCGCAAGCTGATCGTGCGCGAAAGGCTGAAGCAACTTGGTCTGTTTGCCTATTTCATGCGTTTGCTCCACGGGCAGGAAAACCGTTCACTGCAGAAAGAGCTCGTGCTCGAGCATCTGGCTATGTTGCTGCCGAATGAACCTCCGGAAAAGCTATTCTCTACCATTGTAAACTGGGGACGTTTTGCCGAATTATTCGGCTACAACAAAGACGAGGATCGTTTTTATCTCGACCAGGAATAGGCAACGCAAAATCTGTCTGGTCGATAAAATAAAGACTGTCAACGCCGCGCTTCGTTTCCAAGAGGTTAAGACTCTTTCAGCGTCAATCAAGTCGGAGGAAAAAACAATGTCGAGTGAGGCTGAAAGCATTGTTAGTGAATTCTGTAAAACTTGGTCGCGTTTGAATCTCGATCAAATAATGGAATTCTTCACCGAGGATGCCGTTTATCACAACATCCCATTGAAGCCGGCCACCGGCAAGGAAGCGATCCGCAAGACCATCGAAGGTCTGCTCAAGGGCACGACCTGGCTCGAATTTAAGATTCTCAACTCGGCTTCTTCCGGTCATCTGGTTTTCAACGAGCGGATTGATTCATTTGAAGTTAACGGTAAGCGCATGTCGCTACCGGTGGCGGGAGTCTTCGAGACCGCCCCCAACGGCAAGATCAAGGCTTGGCGCGATTACTTCGACATGAAGATGTTTACTGACCAAATGAAAAGCTGACGGGGCATTGTCGCCTGTCCGCATCCGCCACGGGGAACAGGACCCAGATTCCACCTTTGCCGCTGCGCGGCGTCCCATGGGCGCCCCGCAGCTCCCCGACCGTCGCCAATGGGCCCGCAAGTTATTCACGCGATTGTCGGCACTGCCGGCCATATCGATCACGGCAAGACGGCCCTAATCCGCGCGCTTACCGGTCAAGAAACTGACCGACTCAGGGAAGAACAGGAGCGCGGAATTTCGATCGAACTGGGCTTCGCCTATTTCACGCTGCCCAATGGAACGCGTGCAGGGATTGTCGACGTACCAGGCCACGAGCGTTTCATCCGCAACATGCTGGCCGGCGCACATGGAATTGATCTGGTGTTGTTTGCGGTCGCTGCCGACGACGGCGTGATGCCCCAGAGTGAAGAACATTTGGACATCCTCCACCTCCTGGGTGTGACCCACGGTATTTTTGTCATTACCAAGTCCGACCTGGTGAACGACCGGCGACTGGAGGAGGTGCGCGAGGAAATCGAACTGCTGGCCGATGGAACAACACTCGCCGGCTCGCCTATCATCCCGGTTTCATCCCTGCGCGGTTCAGGCCTGGACCAGCTACGCGCCGAAATGGTCCGGCAACTTGAGGGTTTCCAGGCGCGGCGAGTGACCGGCCTGTTTCGCCTACCACTCGATCGTGTTTTCGTCATCAAAGGACACGGGACAGTGGTAACCGGTACAGCGATGGGTGGCTCGGTCGGAGTTGGGCAAAAGCTTCGAGTGTTACCGAGCGGCACCGAAGTACGAGTGCGCTCGATCCAGATGCATGGTGAAGCGGTCGAGAGCGCGGGACTCTGCCAACGAGTGGCACTCAACGTCGTCGGCTCCGAAAAGCTCGAGCTCAAACGGGGCGATGTGCTGGCGGATGACGCTCTCCAACTGGTAACCACCCGGATCGACACTAGTCTTGAAATCCGACCCGCAGCCAAGCGTCCTCTCAAGAACAATCAACGCGTGCGCTTGTTTGCCGGCACGGCGGAAACCCTCGCTCGGGCAATTACACTGGACTCCGCCGAGATCGCTCCAAAAGCGTCGGGACTCGTGCAGCTCGTGCTCAGAGAGCCGATGACGGTGCTCGCCGGCGACCGCTTCGTCATCCGCGATGAGACCAATTTGCGTACCTTGGGTGGCGGGATTGTCTTGAACCCGCTCGGCCGTCGCATACGCAGACCGATTGACCAATATCTAAAACACGTAAATGCGCTTACTGCCCCGTTCGGTGCCGCGGTGATCGAAGCCATGCTGAGTTTGCAGGACAGTCTGTCACTAACAGCTCAGCAGATCGCACAACTGCTTAACACTCCTCTCACGGAGGTTGAGGCAGCGTTGCGCGATGGGCGCTTTCTCAAACTACAACTCGGTGACGAGGAAAGCTTTGTTACCACTGACAGGTGGGACGAACTCAAGCAGATGGCCGTCGAGGCTATCGCCGCCCATCATCGAACTGATCCGCTTTCGCCAGGCATGGACATGGAGTCGCTGCGTCTGAAGCTGCCTTACGAAGTGAGCGCGCGAGCATTTCGCGGTGTGCTCGATCGTCTAACACGCGAAACTGAGATAGTTCGTGAAGATAACACGCTCCGGTTAAAGACTCATAAGGTTCAACTCGGCGGCGAAATGGGCGCGCTGGCATCACGAGTCAACAAGCTACTTGCGGCAGCCGGCTATCATCCGCCCGAGGTCAAACAGCTGGCCGAGGCCTTGAATCTGCCGAGCTCGAATTTGTCCAATCTCCGGGCAGTCTTGGCCGCCTTGGAGCGAGAAGGCCACGTGGTCAAGGTGGCGACCGATCTCTATTTCAGCAAAGGGTCATTCGAATCGGCCAAGGAGCAGCTCATCACGCGGCTGACCGCCGACGGCGAAATCACGGCAGGCACTTATCGCGATTTGCTCAGTGCATCACGCAAGTACGCGATCGCCTTGCTGGATCATTTCGATCGTAGCGGCGTAACCACAAGGGTCGGTGACGTGCGCAAACTGCGGACGCGCTGAGACCTGCTGCGCCCCAATCCTTGCACGACCTCGCTGGTTAAGACCCGCCGAACGGCAAGGCGGCGAAACCACTGTTGCCAGATTACGTATTCACCAGCGAGAGCCGCAAGGGCTCGACGGAGGTCAAATATTGATGGCTAAAGTTCGCATGAACGGCAAGCATGCCTTGGCGGCAATCGCGGGGTCAGTCGCCATCCTCGCGGCTGCTTCAGGACTGGTTCTCGCACAGGGTTTTGGCCACCCAGGGGGAGGCGGACACGGCATGTGGCTACTGGCGCGTGCAGCAGGCTTGAATCACAGTCAGATTGCAAGCGCCTTCGCCAATGACGCCAATCTCGCCACCGATCGCGCAAATCTCAAGAGCGCACATGACGCGATGATGTCCTGCCTGGTATCGAATACTGTCACGAGCTCGGGTTGCAGCAGTCAAATTTCCGCCTTTTCCAACGCTCTGCAGGCGATGACCCAAGAGCGCATGACCGTCTGGCAAAACCTCTTCAGGACCGCCCCCAATCTTTCACAGGCGTCAACAGTTTACTCACAGTTGCAACAACTCCGATCCCAGAAACGTCAAATTTTGCAAAGCGTGCTCGGGTCATCGGCAGGCGAGGGCGAAGCTCAGGGCGCTGCCGGTCCGACCGAATGAGGCAAGGCTTTGGAGCGGCACGGTTCGTCACCAGGAACAAGGCCCGTGCCGCCCATTTAGACACGATCAGTCATCGTACCATTAACCGTTAGATACTGACCCTCGCGTTCGCGTGCCAACCCGTCTTCAGCCTACGCGCTTAAAATCGGCGGTAGGAGGTCGAATCCGAGTTGGCGCTCGCACCATTTGGCGAGTCCGAGCAGGCGCCCTTCGGCGAAAGCGGCCCCGACCAATTGAATCCCCATCGGAAGGCCGCCGCGAGTGATCCCTGAAGGAAGCCCCACCACTGGATTTCCAGTCATGCTCCAGGGACTGTTGAAGATTGGATCGCCGGTCGAACCCAGTCCCGCAGGTGCAGTGAAGTTGGTTGACGGAACCAGGATAGCATCGTATCGGCGCAGGATGGTCGCGGCTTCGCGGCGGAAGCTGCGTTGTACTTCGAGCGACTGCAGATATTCGACCGCCGAATGTTCCATCCCCTGCTTGAGAAACCCCAGGGTTTGCCCATCGAAATTCTCCGGTCGATTGATCAGCTCTTCCCGATGGTAGGCTGCGGCTTCAGCCGTCAAGATCGTAAAGAATGCTCGGCTCAACTTGTCCAAACTAAATGGCGGTGGAATTCGCTCAATCCGCGCTCCGGCGTTTGCAAGGCACTCAGCGACCTCACTTAGATTCAGGCGAATTTCATCAGATGCCTTCTCGAGAAAACCGCCCGTCATCAACGCAATAATCGGCTCGCTGGGCTCCAGATCAGCCTCCCGGCTGTAATCACCGACCGGGGCCGTCGCTGAGGCGGGGTCACGTGTGTCGTGCCCGGCCAGCGCCTGAAGGATCAACGGCAGATCACTAACTGAGCGCGCCAGTATCCCAGCGTGATCCGTGCTCGGCGCCAGCGGGATCATGCCGAATGTGCTAATCCGGCCATAGGTGGGCTTGAATCCGACTATGCCGCAATAAGCCGCCGGTCTAATGGTTGAACCGCCGGTCTGAGAACCAATTGCCGCCGGACACATCCTGGCCGCGACCGCCGCACCTGAACCGCTGCTGGAGCCGCCCGGCGTATGGTCTAGATTCCATGGATTGCGAGTCGCTGTCGGAGCCATTAGCGCGAACTCCGTGGTTGTGGTTTTGCCCAAAATGATGGCGCCCGCCTGCTTAAGACGCTCAACGACGGCAGCGTCGTAGGAGGGAACGAACTGCAACATCGACTGGTGACCCGCGGTAGTGCGCATGCCGGCGGTAAAATAGATATCTTTGATGCCGATTGGAATTCCGTGAAGCACTCCGCGAAACCGATAGGAGCGCGCGTCTTCGGCCAGTACTTCGGCCTGGCGCAAAGCACCTTCGCGATCGAGGGTTACCCACGCCTTAATCTCCGGCTCAAGACGGTCGATTTGCCTGAGGCAGGATTCCGTTAGCTCGAGCGGAGAAAGCTCGCCAGTTCGAATCCGTCGGGCAGCCTCGTGTAGGGGCATCAGGCTGGGTTCCGTCGCAACCATAGGCAGCTCCTAAAATGCTCGTAACGTTGCAGGCAAACATGGCATCCCGATTATGTCTGCCCCGGCACGGGGGCTCAAATCAATCCCAACCAAGCGCCGCAGCTGATCGTCCGTTAAAGTTTGCCAATAATCTTCATTGGGTTAAGGCTGCATCATCGGGCGGGCGGTTGAAGCCGAAAGTATCCAGGCTTCTGACTGTCGCATTAAAGTGCGCCATGCTAAGGTGATTTTGACAGGGGCGGCGTACCCAAGTGGCTAAGGGAGAGGTCTGCAAAACCTCGATGCAGCGGTTCGAATCCGCTCGCCGCCTCCACTGCTTCGCCGTCCCCTGATAGCCGCCTCCTTACGTCATCCGAAGGAAAGCAAAAGACCGGGGAGAATCCCGAGTAGTTGCGCGAGACCTAGCGCGGAATGTTGAAACAGTTCGGATTTTGTGGCCAGCGTCAGCGCCAGGCTCTGCTGCTAAAAACGGGCGACGCCGCATGGGTTAACACGCTGGCATAGTCTGTCATGCTGCGCGCTTGGTTCGATTGCTCGGATCGATCTGCCGCCGCGCTGAGCTCTCCAGTTAATCTTTGGACCGGAAACCGCGGGCGCGGCATCCGTTATGGCTGTTGTGAACTGCTGACAGTTGGCATACCGGGAGGCTCGATCAGTGTCTCGCGCGGTTAAGGTCGCAGTTGTTTAAGCTTTTATGGAACCATCCTTTCGGGCGCGGTCGATGCCTTAGTGGTGTGGGACTCTGCGCCAGTGACCTGGACAGCCACCGGCACCTTACCCTGCTTGGCGGTCAGGCCGATTTCATGAGCGGCCTTTTTAGACAAATCAATTTTATGCTTGCCTAGCTTAGGGCCGCGGTCGTTGACTTTGACGTCGGTGCTTTTTCCGTTTTCAAGATTGGTTACCTTCACCCGACTCTGGAGCGGAATGGAATTGGACGCGGCCGTATGGCCGGTCTGGTGAAATGTCTCGCCGCTCGTTGTCTTGTGGCCATTCAACAGATCGGGATACACGGTCGCCGCACCTGTCAACGTCTTACCAACCCGAACCCGAGGAGTCGTTGTAGAATTCGATTCGGCAAGCAATGCGGGTGCCCCGCTCAGAACACCACCGAGCAGCATGCATGCAACCACCAGGTATATCCGAGCTCTCGCGTGAAGGTATCTCATGCTGTTCACCTTTGTTGGAGTGGTAGCCGCAAGAAGGCATCGCGTTGAAAAACTCGAAGCAGGCGGCAAAAGTCGCGCAAGAAAATTTAAATTCGGCCGAGCAGCAGAAGAATAATCAAAACGATCAGCACGAGCCCTACACCGCCACTCGGATAGTATCCCCAACCTGAACTGTACGGCCATGTTGGCAGAGCGGCTACAAGAAGCATAAGGACGATGATCAGAAGAAGCAGGTTCATTGAAGTTTGTCTCACAGCCGATACCGGCTAATCTGATGCGCGATGGTTTATAGCAGGGCGATTGAATGGCCGTGCTTGGATACTAAGCGTTCCGAACGTTAGCCTGAGATATCCCAGGAACTCAATCGATTCATTCCTTTTGCGCAAATCTGTTTCATGCACGTTCAAAATCTCCGAGGGACTCAAGGCTAGACCCGGAGACGATCGACAAGACTGGGGCGAGCACAATCGGAAAATCCGCTTTTCCAGGCCCTATATGAGCGCTAGTCAGGTCGCAAGTTCGATACCATCGAGGTGGTCGCGGGCCTCGAACTGTTCTGCCCAGCTTTATCTTGCTGCTCTATCTTTGACTTTAGATGTGCGCAGGGCTATCACGAGCCTGACTGCGCTCAAAGATGAAAAGAGATGTGCAACTATCCGACACTCTGTAACTTTTTGTCCTAGGTCAAACGAACGCTTAATTTGACACCGACCCACACATCGGCGATTTTGAACCGTGTAAAATCTTTTACCCACAAATGACTGTACGGTTTTTGCGATACTTGCTGCCAAAAGCGAGCGTGCCTCTCGATAAGTTCGAAATTTAGGTCCTGTTCACACTGGTAGGGTTGTATGAGCAGCGATTCATATGCAGACCGGAAGGTGCCACATGTCGGTACCTATCGGCGCGAACTACCCGTCAGCATCCAGCGACTGTACGAAAACGCTATCGACTGGGAACATCTTCCTTTCCTTCATCGAAGTAGCTTCGCTCGAATCGAATGCCATGACGCGGGAGCGTGGGGTTTTCGAGCCCGTGTTTGGCCGCATCCGTATAAGGAGAATCGCGGTATAGTTATCGAGCTCCGCCTCGAGCCCGAATTGCGGCGATGGATCACCACCACGCTCGATGGTCCTGGAAAGGGAACCGAGGTGTGGACCCACGCGTTTTCCATCAGCGAGAACGCCACGTTGGTGGTCGTAGATTTCTTTGTCCCGGGAGTAGAGCAGGGCCGACGAGGTGAGCTGGCACGCTTCTATACCAAGCTCTATTCAAGACTCTACGATGAAGACGTCAGGATGATGTCCGAGCGGCAATTACAGCTGGACCTTCTTGACAAGCAGATGCACAAAAAAAGAGCTTCCATCGTGCTGGGGCCCTTGGCGGAGGTTCGAGCACGAGTCCCTTTTACTCTGGATTGCAACGGCCGGACCTATCGGATCGTCGAACACCATGGGAAACTAGTTGCCTATGCAACACTGTGCCCCCACATGCTGGGGTCACTCGCTGAGTCTGAGGTTTGCGATGGTATTGTCGAGTGTCCGTGGCACGGCTATCGGTATGACATTCTCACGGGACGCTGTGTGAGCGGCGCAAAGCTGAGGTTGCCGGCTGCGCCGCAAGTCAGAATCGACGAGGCTGCAAATGCGTTAGTCGAGTTCATTCCAGAACCCTAGGCCGCAGTGGTCAAACTTTGCTTTCTCCGGAGCTGCGCTCAGCGCGGCAGATTACAAAGCAAAGATCAACTTGGAAGCGAGGCAACAGCATGATTCGTCTAACCTATCTGCTACGGCGCAAACCGGGCATGTCGCGGGCTGAATTTCAAGACTATTGGCGCACGGTGCATGGGCCACTCGTCGCCAAGCATGCTACAACACTCAGTATCCTGCGATATATTCAAGTTCATACGCTTGATGATCCCGCGAACCAGCAACTAGCGAATTCACGTGGCCGCATGGAGTCGGCTTACGACGGAGTCGCTGAATTGTGGTGGACTAGCCGCGAAGCACTCGTGGCCGGTTTAAACAGCGATGCCGGTCAAGCTGCGGGACGCGAGTTGCTCGAGGACGAGACTAAATTTATAGATCTGCCTAATTCGCCTCTGTGGTTGGCATATGAGTATCCTCAGGTAAACCCGGTGCCTGAGGAGTTGGTAGCACGTGAACACAGCTCGCTGGTCAAGCTTTTTTTCTGTCTCCGCTCTCCATCAAACATGACAATGGACCAGGCGCAGCTCTATTGGCGAACCAGCCACGGTCCAACCATTCGGGGTATAGCATCTGCCATGCGCATTCGGCGCTATGTACAGGTCCACAGATTCGAGGATGAACTCGAGCAACAGTTGCGCGATAGCCGCGGAACCAAGGTCGCACCGTACATTGGACATGCTGAGGCCTGGTTCGATCGCTCCGATCTCGCGCTGGCCGGTAGTACACCTGAAGGCAAGCGTGCGATCGAAATCGCGATCGAGGACGAGGCTCGGTTCATCGACTTCGCGAATTCCGCAATCTGGCTGGCAAAAGAACGCGTCTTCGTAGATCGGCGCTGATTTTCCCGACTCGGCTTCGCGATGCGTTGGCTCTTCGAAGGCTAAGAGCAAGTCAAGAATAACGCGCTCGCGGGACGCCGGCTCTTGTTCAGTACGAGCACCGCCTGGAATACGGCTCGAACATTCGCCGCGTTGATGGCCGGTGCCTGCTACGACCAAGCCGGACTTCAGCGGAGATGGGCAAATTCCGGCAATTTCGGACCCGCGAGGACAGCACTCGCCAGATGGTTAGCGCGACGGGGGAGGAATGCCTGCTTGACGAGTTGATCGTCGAACTCCTGGGGAGATTTGCACGATCTCGCAAGTTCCAGACGGCGAACTCAACACCCGTTAGCGCACGATAGATCGAACGCCACGGTTCGGACAGGGACGTTGACCCCGGGGGATTACTCAATCGCCTCGGCGATCGGCGCACTATTAGGCGACTAGCGGCGACTGGAGGTCTGCCACTGAGATCATCATCCACGATCGGGACAGACTGTCAGAGAGCATAAGAACGCCATTGTTCATTCTTCCGAATCTTCAGAGGCACTGTTTTGCGAGCCGGCGACGCTTCGGCGGCCAACTCCACCGTAAGTCGCGTCATAGCGCTGGCGCAGCTCAGCCTCCGCGGCGGACGCCTCTTCGGCGGTAGCGTAGGGTCCGACCTCAACCTTGTACCAGCGCTGACCGTCGATTTCGGTGGGTACCAGATGCGAGCTGTATCCAAGTTTCTGTAAGCGCTCCATCATCTGATCCGCGCCCGCGATGTCCATCGCGGCTTCGATCTCAATATTGTACGGCTTGCGGCGGTGCGATTCGGTCGCGGCAACTTTGCGGCCAGACGCACCAGCGGCTTCCGACGAGTCGCCGGACTCATCGCCAGCCTCGGAATTTGGGCCTGAAGTTGAACCGGCATCGGTTGCCGATGAGCGAGAAGTCGTGGACCGTCCCGAAGTTGAAGCAGTAACAAGACGATTCGGCCCCGAAACGCTGCTCGAGTTGGATATTGGCGCGGGATTTGGCCGTTTAGCAACTGAGTTGTCGTCGGCCAGCGCGGTCACACTGGTGGTCCCTGCACCAGACGAGTTGGCTACGGACGATGGTTGCGGCATAGAGCTGGCGCCGCCCTCCAGGGACTGATTTGACGCCTGCGAAGAGGTAGCCGCCGGCGGCAACGGATAGCTCGTAGCAAGTTGGGCGGTATCAATCTGTGCCTGGCGCCCAACGTCATAACCAGCCAGCAGCCCAAGGACGAACACCGCACCTGACAGCAAGGTCATGGCGACAACGATTGCGGCAATACCGCCAGCTTTGACTTCAAACCGCATGCGAGCCTCTTTAACAACTATAAATTGCGTTACATTCGCTCAGGCGCGGTCACGCCTAACAACTGTAAGCCACCCGCAATCGAATATTGCAGCACGCGCGCCAAGAACAGCCGCGCCAGGCTCAAGTCACGCTGCTGCGGGTCGATTATACGGTTTGCCGGCTTGTTATAGTAGCGATGGAAATCACCAGCCAATTCCAGCAGGTAAAACGGGATCCGGTGAGGTTCAAGGGCCACCACCGCTTCCTCCACCACCTCGGTGATACCGAGTGCTTTCTTGGCCAGCGCAAGCTCCTCTTTCGAGAGGAGCTCGAGCTTGACCGTCCCCGCGTCGGCAACGCCAAGTCCGGCTTTGTCGGCCTCGCGAAAGACGCTGGCGAGACGGGCATGGGCGTACTGCACATAAAAGACGGGATTCTCCGGTGCTTGGCGTTTGGCCAGATCAAGATCAAAGTCTAAGTGGCTATCATGCTTTCGGAACAGAAAAAAGAATCGCACGACATCGGAGCCCACTTCGTCTATCAACTCGTCGAGCGTCACGTAAGTGGCTCTCCGCGTCGACATCTTGACCTTCGCGCCTCCCCGAGTCAGGGTCACGAACTGGTAAATTACCGCCCGGATCGGCCTGGTATCGTAGCCGAGCGCCCTCAGCGCAGCGATCACCCCTTCATGTTCGGCGATATGGTCGGCACCGAATACATCGACGATTTCGTCAAAGCCGCGCCTCAGCTTATCGATATGATACGCGATGTCAGGCGTCCGATAAGTCGGCTCTCCGGTCGAGCGGACCAGAACCTGATCCTTTTTGTTGACCAGATTTAGCGCTTCACCGTTGAGCCAGAGGGCTCCGTCGCGCTCGATCACCAATCCCCGGGCTCGTAACGCGTCCAGCGCGGCCTGCACTCGTCCATCACGGATCAAGTCGAGCTCATTGGTATAAATGTCAAAGCTGATTCCAAGCCGCTCGCAGGTATGGCGAATATCTGCGAAGATCTCCTCCACGGCGGCGACCCGGAAAACTTCAGCATCCGGGGCTTCATTGACAAGCGTTTCGCCGTACCTAGCACGCAGTGAACGCGCGACCTCACGAATGTACTCACCCTGGTAGCCATCCTCGGGCAGCTCAGCCGGGCGCCCCAGTTCTTCGAGGTATCGTGCGTGTACGGACTGTCCCAGCAGTTTCATCTGCCGGCCGCCATCGTTGAAGTAGTATTCGCGGGTCACGCGGAACCCGGTCGATGAGTGCAGGCGGGCGATGGTGTCGCCCAACACTGCGTTGCGGCCGTGGCCCACGGTCAACGGTCCGGTCGGATTAGCCGATAAAAACTCGACCTGAACAGTGCGGCCAGCGCCAATCTGCGGATAGACAAAAGCGGGACCACAGGCAGCAGCGCGCCTCAATTCCGCATGCCAGTACTCCGGCGCCATCCTGAAATTGATAAAACCCGGGCGCGCGATTGTGATTTCAACTTCAGGGGGTGGATCCATGTGCTCGCGAATGGCTTCCGCAATAGTTATCGGGGCCTTGCCTTCGGCCTTGGCAAGGACTAGCGGAGCGTTGTTCGCAAGATCGCCATGTCTAGGGTCACGCGGCGCCTCAAGCACAATCGCAACGTCTTTGGTTTTGAGTTTGCCCGACTGATAGGCGCCTTCGATTCCTCGGCGTAAAAGAGATTCCAGCAGTTCTTTCATCGAAAATTCAGGCAACAGCGGATCGGCAACCCCCGGGTTGATTCGTTGCCCTCCCGGACCAGCTCCGAACAAGCCTACAGAATTAACCCGATCGTGCCAGATTCAGGCTGCCGGTGATAGCAGTCAAACCCGATTTGCATTTCGTCGGCCTATGTACTACCGGTCTGTCGCGAGGCCATGTCTCAATGGAACTAAAGCTGGACGGCAAAATTGCGATCGTTACAGGCGGTAGCAAAGGAATCGGGCGCGCCACGGCGCTTGCCTTGCTCAAAGAGGGCGCATCGGTCCTGATATGCGCTCGTGGGCACACCGCTCTAGCGGAAACCGTTGCTGCCGCAGACCTTTCGGCACGCCAGCGCCTCGAGGCGATTGCGGCCGATCTCACGCAAGCCGCCGCGATTACCCAGGTCGTGAGCAAGTGCCTTGAACGGTTCGGACGCATCGACATCCTCGTCAACAACGCCGGCAGCGCCCGACCGGGTGATTTCCTTGAGCTCGGCGACGACATCTGGATTGAAGATTGGACGCTAAAGTTCTTCGGCTATGTAAGAATGGCGCGCGAGGTCCTGCGCCATATGCAGCGTCAGCAGAGTGGTGTGATCATTAACATCATCGGTGTTGGTGGGCTTAATCCTGCCGCCAACTACATGACCGGCGGAGCTGTCAACGCTGCCTTAAATCATTTCACGAAAGCCTTGGCCGATGCGGCCGCAAGGTACGCAGTGAGAGTAGTTGGCGTCAACCCTGGCCCCATCTTGACCGAGCGTCTTCTCAAGATGCGCGGTGCCCTGCAGCCGGGCAGCGCAATTCGAGCCGATGATGAGACCTGGCGCCGAATAACGCCCCTCGGCCGGGTGGGCCAGCCAGAAGAAGTGGCGGATCTAGTCTTATTCCTGGCCTCTGAGCGGGCGTCATTTATTCACGGCACCAATATATCGATTGACGGTGGCACTACCCGAGGCCTAATGGGCTGAACTCGGCCAAGTTGGTTTGCAGCCTACGAGGCTCAAACGCTGCGAATGGAACCACCGTCGAGTCGGATGGTACTGCCCGTGATATAGCCTGCCAGGGGACTTGCCAAAAACGCCGCCATTGCGCCGAACTCTGCGGGTGTCCCCATGCGACCCACGGGGATGTTGCGTACCGCGCGCTGAACAAGCTCTTCGAGGCTAACTCCTTCGCGCGCTGATGTTGCCTGTTGAATCTGGCGGACGCGGTCGGTGTCGAAAGCACCAGGCAACAGCGTATTTACCGTGATACCGTCGCGCGCCACCTCGCCCGCCAAGGTTTTTGCCCAGCCTACTACCGAGGCACGTAAAGTATTGGAGATCGCGATCTGCGGAATAGGTTGAACCACCGACTCTGACGCAACGTTAATGATCCGGCCCCATTTGCGCCGCCGCATATCGGGCAGTAACAGGTCGGTGAGGCGAAAAAATACTAGAACCATGGCCCGAAATTGCGCCTCCCAGACTTCGGGTGCAATTCCGATAGCGCGGCTGGGCGGCGGGCCACCGGAATTATTCAAAAGAATATCAATTGGTCCAAGTTGTTGGCGGGCGGTATTGGCCGCCCGTTCGACCGTTGACCACTCACCCAAGTCCGCCGGCACCGCGATCGCCCGTCCGCCTCGGGAGTTGATTTGCGCCACGGCCTCATCAAGGGCTTCCTTGCCGCGCGCAAGTAAAGCTACTGCCACACCCTCAGCAGCGAGCGCATCAGCCACACCACGACCCAGCCCCTTACTGCCACCGAGTACCAATGCTGTCTTGCCTTGCAAACCGAGATCCATGCTTTTCGCCTCTAATCGACATTCGTAAAGTGCATCCCGGCAGGCGAGCACTCAGTTGGAAACGGCTTGTCACTGCGCTCGCGAACTCAAACTGGCACTCGCCTGCTTATAGTCGGCAGTCTTCAATAATCAGCCTTCTACTGTCAATGAAAGCGTATGGTAAAGCAGCCGTGCACTACAGTGCGAAGTCCGCGAGAACGTCCTGGAAGTGATGAAGTAATTCGAACCTGCCTAGTTCTATCAATCTATTCTATTGAAGCGAATCGTCTCTAATTGAATATCACTGAAATGATTAGATTCTCGCTGGAGATAAAGCTCAGGACCCAAGTGTATCTGCGCGGGCCGCTTATTGCTGCATCGCAACTTCACATTTTGTGTGTGATGACTTGATTATTTCACGGTTGCAAAGTAAGTACTTAGTGCCAAATACCTGTCTGTATCCGCTAGCTATTTGGAACGAAACCTGTAATGTTTAAGTTAGTAGGTGGGGCTGCGGATATACAGAAGGAGGATTCTGGATGCCACGCACGACGACCGCCGGGAGTTCGGCGTTCAGCCAAGTCCAAGCCCAAGCCCGCGAACTCCTGGCCAAACTCAGAAGTGAAATTCGCACCAAGGACGCTGAACTGCGGCGGCTCCGCCAGGAAGAATCCAAGCTGGCAGCTTTAACCGGTCAGCCGGGTATGGCGGCCAGCAACGGCGGCATCGGGCCACGCCGCGGCGCCCGAGCTAGAATCAACTGGGGTGACGTGCTGAACAAGCTTCCAAAGCAGTTCAAGGCAAGCGATATTCGTGCGGTTCGCGGTCTGCGAGAGAAGCGTTCATCCGAAATTTTTGCTGCTATCACCAGATGGATCGAGGCGGGCGCCGTCAAGCGACGAGATCGGGGTCTATACGAGCGTCTGAGGTGATCATCGCTTGGTAGCATCAAAAAGATTAGCGCGCCTATCTGGTCCCGAGATGCCTGGTTGGGCTTGGGCCTGATGCCGAACGGCTTGAGTCAGCGGCTCCCTCTCGAAGGCCTGTTACTGTTGAAGGCGTTTGTTGAGCTTCGCGTCAAGAACCAATGAACCAGCAGGGACTCAGATTTGCGACCGCGGTGAACGGCCTGCTCCATGGCGTCATCAACCTGATACATGAAACCCCAACGACGATGACTAACCGCGATCGCTCAGACCCTGTTGCACGTAACGCTTGGTACGGACTCCTAGCCTCAAACCGTCAGGGTTCGGACGGTACAGATTGGGCCGTCGAATTGCCTCAGCCGAGTTTGCCTACAACGGTCGAATAGATTTTTGAAACGATAGCATACCGCTCTATCAGTGCGGTGAAGAATCGACGTCACGCTGGATGGAATGAGCAGTCACCGAAAACCGGCGAAGTCGCGCCAAACTACTCTAAATTGCTCAATTAGAAACGTTCCAGCTTTAGACAGGTCGGGAATGATTATTCTTGCTGGAACGCTTTCAACCCACCTTACCACAGCGATGGCTATCACCTCTTTTTGAACAAAGCCTCGAGTTTTGCTCGAACATCTCCTGGAAGCGCCGGGGAGCGTGGCTCAGTCTTGCTTCGGGCGACGAAAAATTCACAGAAGTTGGCGCGATCCTTATCAACGACGCGTTCTGCTTGAGGCTCCCGACATTGATTATTAAAAGCAGGATCGTAGAAATCGCAATTCAAGCAAACATGGAGCGCGCTGTCGCATTCGGGGCACACCTCGCGGAAACCGATGCGTTGCTTAAACTCAACCCGCTTGCCACAGTGAAAACACTTCATCGAGCTACCCCTAAAGTATCTTTACCACATCGCCGGGGGCAAAATTCCGAAAGCAGACGATCTCTCGCTATCAAGACGCACAGTTGAGTCGGTAATGTATCATGACTGGAGCGCTATGAGCTCTGACGAGCTGCTCTCGGATGGTTGGCGAAATTGAGCAATTTGCTGCCGCCCTGCAAAATGCGACGAGGGCGTCAGGGCACACGGTCGCCAGCTACAAACGCGACCTTGTGGACTTTTACCGCTACCTGCGCGCGCGAGACTCGGCGGTCAACGGCGCCACGGAAATGGTCGAGCCGGATCTCATCCAAACTGCCCACGTGCGGAATTATTTGGCCGAGCTGCTGCGCCGCCGTGCCAGTCGGGCGACTGTTCAGCGTCGACTGTTTGCAATTAAGGCCTACTTCCGTTGGCGCGAAGCTAATCTGGGCAAACCAAATCCCGTTGCCACCATGCGTTCGCCAAAGGGGGAAAGACACTTACCGCAGGTCCTGAATGAAGGCGAGGCAGCAGCTCTGATTGAAGCGGACCACAGCAAGAATTTGCGTGTCCGGTTGCGCGATCGCGCTATCTTGGAACTGCTTTATTCCACCGGACTGCGCGTCAGTGAACTAACCGGACTCGACTGGCGAGATATCGACGAGGAGCTAGGTCTGGTGATGGTCCGTTCGGGCAAGGGTCGCAAGGATCGGCTGGTACCGATTGGCGAGCCGGCGCTTGAAGCCCTGCGAGCCTGGCGAGCAGCCAGCCCCGGGGCAGCGTCAATCAACTGTCCAGTTATTACCAATCTTCGCGGTACGCGGCTGACGCCTCGCGCTGTCCAGACTATGATTGCCCGACGCTCGGCCATCGCGGGTATCAATATACCGACGACACCACATGGGCTTCGGCACAGCTTTGCCACTCATATGCTCAACGCGGGAGCAGACTTGCGCTCAATCCAGGAGATGCTCGGGCACTCCAGTCTGGCCACCACTCAGCGCTATACTCATGTGAGCATAAGTCATTTGAAAGAGGTCTATCGTCGTGCCCATCCAAGAGCCTGAGCTCACCCGATCGAACCGTATTCGCTCAACCACTATCCTTTCGGTCCGTCATGGCGGCAAGGTGGTAATGGCAGGGGACGGTCAGGTTACGCTCGGACAAACTGTTATGAAGCGCGGGGCACGTAAGGTCCGCCGCTTGCACAATAACTCGGTTCTGGCAGGTTTTGCCGGTTCGACCGCCGATGCCCTGACGCTGTTTGATCGATGCGAAAGCAAGCTGCAGGAATTTAACGGGAACCTGCGGCGCGCGGCAGTGGAGATGGCTCGCGATTGGCGTACTGACCGAGTCTTGCGGCGCTTGGAAGCGATGCTGGTGGTGGTCGACGTTGAGAACTCGCTGCTCATCTCCGGCGCCGGTGACGTGCTGGAACCGGACGATGGGATCATCGCAATCGGCGCGGGTGGCAATTTCGCCCTCTCGGCCGCCCGCGCGCTGGTCCGTCACAGTCAAGGTCTGGATGCCCGTACAATCGCGGAGCATGCGATGCGGATTGCGGCGGAAATCTGCATTTACACCAATGATCAGTTCGTGATCGAGGAGTTGTAGGAGCGGGTCCGCTGGACCACAATTGGATTAGGAAAACTGACCTCGAATAGACCAGGAGACAACAAATCAGGTCATGGCAACCCCGCAGGTGATGACGCCGCGCGAAATTGTTTCGGAACTCGACCGCTATATCGTCGGACAGGACGAAGCTAAACGCGCCGTTGCCATTGCTCTGCGTAATCGATGGCGCAGGCAAAACGTCGCACCCGAGCTGCGTGACGAAATCGCCCCTAAAAATATCCTGATGATCGGGCCCACCGGCATCGGCAAGACGGAGATCGCGCGCCGCCTGGCCAAACTGGCTCAGGCGCCGTTTATCAAGGTCGAGGCTTCACGCTACACCGAAGTCGGCTACGTTGGCCGCGACGTCGAATCCATGATTCGAGATCTCGTGGAAATTGCCGTTAAAATCGTGAGGGAAGAGGAACGAGAGCGCGTCGCAGTCAAGGCACGTCAAAATGCCGAGGAGCGCCTACTCGATATCCTGTACCCCAACCCGCCTGGCAAGACCCGTCGCGCTGCCACTGTTGACGCCAGCGGCGCTGTAAGGGTAAGCGAATCAGATTCCCACAACGACACCCGCGAGAAATTGCGCGATTTGTTACGCCGCGGCTACCTCGATGACCGTGAGGTCGACATCGAGATTACCGCCCAGGCGATGCCGATGGTCGAGGTTTTCACCCCGCAAGGAATGGAAGACCTCGGAATGAATATGAAGGAACTGATCGGACAGCTCATGCCGAAAAAGACCCGACATCGCAAGGTCAAGGTGCCGGAAGCGATTGAAATCCTAACCCAGGAGGAGACCGCTCGCCTGGTGGACATGGAAAACGTAGCGCGCGAGGCAGTTCATCGCGCCGAGCAGTCAGGGATCGTCTTCATTGACGAAATCGATAAGATCGCCGGCCGCGAATCAGCGCACGGACCAGACGTCTCGCGAGAAGGTGTCCAACGCGACCTGCTGCCGATCGTCGAGGGTTCGACCGTCAACACCAAATATGGCGCAGTCCGCACGGACCATATCCTGTTCGTGGCGTCGGGTGCATTCCATACCTCGAAACCGTCAGACCTGATTCCGGAGTTTCAGGGTCGTTTCCCGATTCGGGTCGAACTGAAGGCGCTCGACAAAAATGATTTTATCCGAATCCTGACCGAGCCCGAGAATGCTCTTACCAAGCAGTATATAGCCTTGATGGCGACCGAAAACGTTCGGCTGGAGTTTACCGATGATGCAATTGCCGCCTTGGCCGAAATTGCTGCGCAGGTCAACGCGCGTTCCGAAAACATCGGCGCACGTCGCCTGCACACTGTGCTCGAGCGGCTACTCGAGGAGCTCTCGTTCGCTGCGCCTGAACTGGCTGGTCAGGAACACCGAATCGATGCCGAATATGTCCACCAAAAGTTGGATCCGATTGTGAAAAACGAGGACCTATCGCGCTATATCCTTTAAGTTAGCCTGTGACCGGGCTCGAGTGATACGAATCAAGCGAAGCACTTGGGCACCATCTGCATTGTTCGCCGCCGCGGTATATCTTGAGTCTCTTCGCATAGGCCATTGGTCTGGAATTATCCCGGTTTGACGCGTCCCGCGCCGTCGCTAGCGTCTTATCGCGGACCGGGCTGTGGGGAAAGCTCTTGGCCCAATCGGCGTTTTCTTGCACGAGCACGGGCAGGCGAGCATCCTTTGGGCAGTAGAATTAGGGGTTGAAATAGAGCTTTGGACGATCTGTTCGCTCGCACCCAGGTGCTGGTCGAGGCATTGCCGTACATCAAGCGGTTTCGCGGCAAAACCTTCGTGGTCAAGTACGGCGGACATGCGATGCTCACAGCAGAGTTGCGCTCAGCTTTCTGCCAGGACATCGTGCTGCTCGATTCTGTCGGAATCAAGCCAATCGTGGTTCACGGCGGCGGGCCGCAAATCACCGAGTTGATTGGCAAATTGGGACTGCAGTCGCGGTTCGTGCGCGGCATGCGGGTAACCGACGAAGCCACGATGGAAGCTGTCGAGATGGTCTTGCATCGGCTTAATAAGGACATTGCCGCGCTGATATCGCGTTATGGCGGCCAAGCCGTTGGGCTCTCTGGCAAAGACAGCGAGCTGATGGTCGCGCGTCGGATGCAAATCGCACTGAGGGGTGATGGTGGCCAGCTGGAGCAGCTCGACATTGGGCTGGTAGGGGAGATCGAAAATGTCAACCCAAGTGTTTTGAATACTCTCAGGGATTCCGGGTTCATTCCGGTCATTGCACCAATCGGCATAGCCCCAGAAGGTCAAACCTTGAATATCAACGCCGATCTCGCGGCCGGGAAAATTGCCGCCGCACTGCAGGCCGAAAAACTGATTCTTCTTACTGACGTTGAAGGAGTGCTCGATCAAAATTCAGCCGTGATTTCCCTATTGGATTGCGCCCGAGCACGCGATTTGATTGCGTCTGGTGCAATTGGCGAAGGTATGATTCCCAAGGTCGAATGTTGCATCGATGCTCTCAATTCGGGCGTGCACAGCACCCATATAATTGACGGACGTGTGCCTCATTCGCTATTGCTCGAGGTTTTCACTGACCGCGGGGTTGGCACCGAAGTGGTCAGGGAACTCGCTGCCCAATAGCCGGACCCGTCGGGTCGCTGCCACTCCGCCTGCGGCGTAAGCTATTGTCTGCGGCGTAAGCTATTGTCAATGTTTTTCCTCCTCTAAATATTTTACAGGTAGGCAACCGAGAGCAGTGGCACACGGCGGCGTGCGACACAGCCTCGAGATCAACGTGTCGGTGAGCACCCATGACCAGCTCGTTTGGCGGTGACCGATATCTTCCGCTAAACCTCACGTCCGTTGAAGCAGAAGTTGGGGAACCGAAGATACGAGCGAGTCGGTATCGGTTGCAATTGAGCTGTTTATTGATCGAAAGTGTCGGACACGCCTGACCAAAGGGATTGACTTCATGAATAACGCCGAGATCGTCGAACTTGCTCATGCCAACCTCCTTAATAATTACGGCTGTATGCCACTGGCATTCGTGCGCGGCCATGGAGCCTATCTGTACGATGCTGACGGCAACCGGTACCTGGACTTCTTCTGCGGGCTAGCCGTCACCAGTCTAGGCCATGGCCATCCGCGCGTGGTCGGCGCCATCAAGCAACAAGCGGACAAGTTAACCCACGCTTCCAATGTATTTCACACCGAGCCGATGGCACGCTTGGCCGCTCGTCTAAGCGCCGCATTCGGTGACGGACGCGTGTTTTTTGCTAATTCCGGCGCGGAAGCCAATGAAGCCGCTCTCAAGCTCGCGCGCCGATGGGGCCACGCCCACGGTGGGCGTTTCGAGATTATTTCAACTCTTGGCTCTTTTCACGGACGCACCCTCGGGACCTTGAGTGCGACCGGCCAGGAAAAGTACCACGAGGGATTTGAGCCGTTGGTGCCGGGCTTCAAGCTGGTGCCATATAACGACGTCGGCGCGATTGAACGGGCCATCAATTCCAAAACAGTGGGGATTATCGTTGAGCCGATCCAGGGCGAAGGTGGCGTGGTTGTCCCACATCCCGATTACCTGACCCGGCTGCGTGAAATTTGCGACCGCGCGAGGCTTCTGCTCATTGTTGATGAAGTTCAGACCGGTATGGGCCGCACGGGTAGACTGTTTGGCTACCAACACTCAGGCATCAAGCCCGACATCATCACGCTGGCCAAAGCATTAGGAGGAGGGATACCGATCGGCGCAATGGTGGCGCGCCGGGAGATAGCGACGGTGATGACGCCCGGAACTCACGGTTCGACTTTCGGTGGTAACCCGGTAGCCTGCGCCGCGGCGCTCGGGGTCTTCGACGCACTCGAGCATGACGGTGTAATAGCAAATGCCGCGGAGGTCGGTTCTTACCTCCTGGCTCGCCTGCGTGAGATCGCCAAGGAGTGTCCTGACGTGCGAGAAGTGCGCGGCCAGGGCATGATTATCGGAGTTGCCCTCAAACACGCGGCGAAGCCGGTGGTCGATGCCTGTTTCCGTGAACGCCTCATAGTAAATGGCACGGCTGATACAATTCTGCGGCTGCTTCCACCGTTGACGCTGACCAAGGAAGAAGCGGATGCGGGACTGGCGGTGATCGAGCGGGCACTGCGAGCAGAAGCGGGCGCCGCGGGTGCTTAGGCCGCAAGTTGATCTTGACCATGAAGCGCGATTTTCTCGATCTCAGTTCCTTGTCGGTGGGCGAAGTCCATGGGCTGCTGCGGCTTGCGGCCCGCTTGAAAAGCGAACTTAAAAGCGGAATGGAACATCCATATTTGCGCGGACGCACGCTGGCCATGATCTTTCAGAAGCCGTCGTTGCGGACGCGACTGACTTTTGAAACCGGAATGGCGCAACTCGGCGGCCACGCTATCTATTTAGCGCCCGACGACATTGGCATTGGAGAACGGGAATCTGTCAAAGACGTTGCCCGCAATCTTTCGCGCTGGGTGGATCTCATCATGATCCGCACGTTTTCCCATGCCACCTGCCTGGAACTGGCGCGCGAGGCAAGTGTGCCGGTGATCAACGGCCTTACCGATTTGTTGCACCCGTGCCAGCTGATGGGCGATTTGCAAACACTGCGCGAGCGCTGCCATTCTCTAAAGGAGCTACGAATCGCCTTTGTCGGCGATGGTTTCAATCTGGCGCAAAGCTGGATCGAAGCCGCAGCACTGCTCGGCTTCGAACTGCGGCTCGCTTGCCCCAAAGGATACGAACCAAAAGCGGAGTTCGTCAGATGCCTGCGACAATTGCCCAACTCCATTCTCACCCATGATCCCGTCGAGGCCGTGCGGGGTGCCAATGTGGTTTATACGGATACGTGGACGTCGATGGGACAGGAGCGTGAAGCCGTCAAGCGCAGACGCGACTTCACGAATTTTCAAGTAAACGCCTCCCTATTATCGAAAGCAGATTCCAACGCGATCGTGATGCACTGTCTCCCGGCGCACCGCGGCGAAGAGATAACTGACGAGGTTCTCGACGGGCCTCAGTCGGTGGTCCTTGAACAAGCGGAGAATCGCCTGCACGCGCAGAAAGCCATAATGCTATGGCTCCTGCGGCCATCGGTTCTCGACGCCGATATCACACCGACTGCGGGATGATCACACCAGGTGGGCGACGTGATTCAGAAATTGGTGCTTGCATATTCAGGCGGCCTCGATACATCTGTGATTCTGCATTGGATTAGGCAGCATTTCGGTTGTGAGGTAGTAGCTTATTGTGCCGACGTGGGCCAAGGCGATGAGACCGAAGGTCTTGAAGCCAAGGCGCTGGCAACCGGCGCCAGCAAGCTCTATCTGGAGGACCTGCGCGAGGAGTTCGCACGTGATTTCGCCTTCCCGATGATGAGGGCGAATGCGATTTACGAAGGATACTACCTACTGGGAACGTCAATCGCGCGGCCCGCGATTGCACGTCGGCAAGTCGAGATTGCGCTAAGTGAAGGCGCCGACGCGGTCGCTCATGGTGCCACTGGCAAGGGCAACGATCAGGTGCGATTCGAACTGACATTTGCGCGGCTGGCGCCGCAGTTGAAGGTCCTCGCCCCCTGGCGCCATCCCGAGTGGCCTTTCAGGGGGCGTGCCGATATGATCACTTATGCTACGGAGAAAAGAATTCCCGTGCCGGTAACGGCCGAAAAGCCGTATTCAATGGATCGCAATCTACTGCATGTCAGCTATGAGGGTGGTGTACTGGAAGACCCGTGGCAAGAGCCTTATGGCGACATGTTCCGACTGACAATCGCGCCTGAAAATGCACCGGACCGGCCGGAATACGTTGAAGTCGACTACGTTCACGGGGACCCCGTCGCGATAAATGGCGAGGCTCTCTCGCCAGCAAAGCTGATAGAGCGGGCCAATCAACTTGCCGGGCATCATGGGGTTGGCCGCGTCGATCTCGTGGAAAACCGGTACGTGGGTATCAAATCGCGGGGGGTTTATGAAGCCCCCGGCGTGACCCTGCTTCTCCATGCGCATCGCGCCATTGAACAGCTCACGCTTGACCGCGAGGTGAGCCATCTGCGCGACGGACTGGTGCCCCGCTACGCTGAAATGGTTTACAATGGTTACTGGTTCGCGCCCGAGCGCGAGGCTTTGCAGGCTTTGATTGACCACGCGCAGCAGCGGGTAACTGGCACGGCACGGCTCAAGCTCTATAAGGGTACGGTTTCTATCGTCGGGCGGAAGTCGCCTTATTCGTTGTACGACTCGGCGCTGGCGAGCTTTGAGCGCGCGGGCGGCTACCGCCAGGCCGACGCCGAGGGTTTCATCCGACTAAATGGCCTGCGACTGCGTGCGATCGCGCCGGCCGAATCTCGTGGCTGACGATGAAGACTTAAACTCGGGTGGGTTGAGACCTTGGGCAAAGTAATCCAGTTTCGGCCGCCGCGCCCAACCCCAAAATTAGTGCCGCGTTCCCGAACCGGTGAATGCCCCAAGTGCGGCCACAAAAAAGACGTCCATGTCATGCATCCTAATGGGGTGCTAACTTGTGCAGCCCGTGGCTGCCTGTGCCGCACCGCTCCCATCCGTTAGGATTCAAGAACACCTCGCCCTCCGTCCAGCATCTTTGCGCCAAAAGCACCAGAAGAAAGGGATAAGGGAGGACTCGTCGCGCCGAGAAATGAAATCGTCCAACTGCCGCCCGGCAACCGAATCCCAAAGTTCTGACAAGGCCAGTACAGGCTCGCCAGCTTTTCCCGGAAAAGCGGCAGACCAGAAAAACCTGCTGCGCAGCCGCTTCAAACGACCCAGGTTTGCGGAAGTCGAGGCATTCAGCGCGTCACTTCCTTTTGATCGTCGCCTCTATCGTCAGGATATTCGAGGGTCGGCGGCTCATGCTCGGATGTTGCAAAGCGTGGGCTTGCTAAACTCACGCGAAGCCAAGGCGATTCAAGCCGGTTTACGGGAGATCGAGCGCGAGATCGAAGCTGGACAATTTCGTTTCGACATTGCCGATGAAGATATCCATTTGGCGATTGAGCGGCGCTTGACGGAAAAAATTGGTGCAGCCGGAGCCAAACTGCATACGGCGCGCTCACGCAACGACCAGGTTGCACTCGATTTGCGGCTTTATCTTCGCGATGAAATCAAAGAGTTGCTGAGCCTGCTCGCCGCCCTTGTACAGGCGCTCGCCAAGCTGGCGCGCGACCATACTGAAACCGTGATGCCTGGCTATACGCATTTGCAGCGAGCGCAGCCGATCTCGCTGGCTCATCATCTGCTGGCCTATATCGAGATGTTCAAGCGCGATCGCGAACGCCTCGAGCAGACACGGGCACGGACCGATGTTATGCCGCTTGGCGCGGGGGCAATTGCAGCCACTACTTTGCCGATCGATCGCAAGGCAGTGGCGCGCGAGCTCGGTTTCAGGCAAATGAGCGCAAACAGCATCGACGCGGTCGGCGATCGCGATTTCGTCCTGGATTTTCTCTCGGCAGCCGCAATCCTCGCGGTTCATCTTTCGCGGATGGCCGAAGAAATCATCTTGTGGTCCACTGAGGAGTTCGGTTTTGTTGAGCTGCCTGACGAATTCTCGACGGGAAGCTCGATGATGCCGCAGAAGAAAAACCCGGATTTGCTTGAGCTGATTCGCGCAAAGAGCGGGCGCATCTGCGGCAATCTGGCCGCGATGCTAGTGGTGATGAAGGGGCTGCCACTGGGATACAACTCTGATCTGCAGGAAGACAAGGAGCGGGTGTTCGATACACTCGACACCCTCAAGCCCATACTGAGTCTGATGGCTCAACTCTGGCCAAGAATCACCTTCAGGACTGAGGCAATGGCTGCGGCTGCGGGCGGCTTCTGTTTGGCGACGGACCTGGCCGAATACCTGGTCACTCGAGGTGTACCGTTTCGCGATGCGCACGAAGCAATCGGCCGTCTCGTAAAAGAGCTGAGCGCCGCCAAGCGTTCACTATCGGAGGTAACGCTTGGGGAATTGCAAAAGGTTTCTCCGGCCTTCGGGCCGGAGGTACTCAAGATGCTCACACCCGAGCAGTCGCTTAGGAGACGGCGGGTCGTGGGCGGACCGGCGCCGGAAACCGTCCGCCGTCAGCTGGCTCAGCTGTGCCGCAAATCGGATCCGTGGCTAGAGAAGTCCTAGGACAGTGCAGAGCGGCCATTGGTCGGTCAATTTTCGTTTGTCGAATGGGATTCAGATTGCGATACCTGCCTTCGGGCAATCACGGCGCTCAGATTCTTCGCAAGGGCGACAATGCTCAAATCATGACGAGCGGACCTCCAGCGTGGCATTTTCACCTCCTACTGCCTGCGTTGTTTGCGGGAACTTTGATATTCGGTTGCGGTGTCAAGAGCGTGCCGGTTCCACCACAAATCGTTTATCCAGCGGCAATTCGTGATCTACACGCGTCGCCCAACCCTGCCGGAATCAATCTCACCTGGAGCCGTCCAATGCATTATGTCAGTGGGCATACGCTACGCGATTTGGGCAGCTTCGTTGTCCTGCGTAGCGAGGGTAGTCAGCCTTTCCAGCCCTTGGTCGAGATCCCCGTCACAGACCAGGAGCGTTTCGCCGTGCAGCGCACATTCAGTTACCTGGATGGCGAAACTCGAGCGGGCAGCAGTTACCGTTACGAAGTTGTTTCGAGAACACTTGACGGTTACACGAGCGCACCTTCTAATCAGGTGAGCGTCACCACGGGCCTGCCGCACAAACAAGCGGAACCGCCGGATTCGGCAATGCCCAGCCCTACGCACGCGGCGGATTCGTCACACAGCAATTCTCCGTCGCATTAGAATTTTGTGCTTCGATAGTCGAGTATCATGAGGAGTTGCTAATGGATCTGCTACTGAATGGCAAAGTTGCGATGTTGACAGGTGCGAGCCGTGGATTGGGTCGCGCCATGGCTCAAGCACTCGCCGCGGAAGGTGTGCGCCTCAGCATCTGCGCGCGCGGAGCGGGAGCACTGCAACAGGCAGCCGAACAACTAAAGAACGCAGGGGCCGAAGTGCTCGCTTACACCGCCGACGTCTGCCAGCCCTCAGCCATGCAAGAATGGACCCGGGCTACCGTCGAGCGTTTCGGCGGAGTCGATATTTTGGTCAACAATGCAGGCGGGGCCAGGGTTGGAACTTTGACGCAACTTTCCGATGAGGCCTGGCAACAAGCCTTCGACCTGAACCTGTTTTCGGCGGTTCGCTTGTCTCGCCTATGTGCCCCTGAAATGGAAAAGCGAGGTGGTGGCGCGATCATCAATATCAGTTCCATTTACGGCCGCGAAGCTGGTGGACCCCTTACCTACAACTCTTCAAAGTCGGCCATGATCGCGTTCACCAAGATGCTGGCGCGTGAACTGGCACCGCGGCATATTCGTGTCAATTCGGTCGCACCTGGCTCGATCCTCTACCCTGGCGGCAGTTGGGAAAGAGCTTTTCAAGCAAACCCAGATTTTGAAAAGGACTTCATCTCCCATGACTTTCCCGCCGGGCGCCTCGGCCGACCGGATGAAGTAGCGTACGCAGTGGTCATGCTGGCGTCACCGCGCGCGAGCTGGATCACGGGTGTCTGCCTGCCAGTGGATGGCGCACAGGGCAGGTCGAATATCTGAAAGAACCTCGATCAGTAGATTCCACGAGGTGCTCGTTCCAGAGGCACGAGCGCTCTCATATTCCAGCGAGCTTGCGCGCGTAAGCAGCTACGGACTTGAAATCATATTCGCGATATGCTTGAAGCTTCTCGGCTTCGAACCCCCCTTCGGCATGAACCGCAAGCACTTCCTGGTAACCGCCAAAATCCGAAGCTGTAAGGTCCGAAATAAGGTTTAGCAGTCGAAGCCGTTTCTCAGCATCGAAGCCGTTGGCGCCACCGAGATATTTGAGGACATAATCGCGCGTCAGTTCGCTGGTTAGATCTTCTACCGCAGGACCCGTAACCAGGATACCGCCTGCAAGGTCCTGCACAATCTGAACCGCCTCATGATAGTTGTGGGCAAAGTGAAACTTGGCAACATTCGTCAGCAGGGTGTTGGGCACCGCCAGGCCATCTTCGATAGTGCAACTCGACGCTGCCTGTTCGATCAGGCCCCGTACCGTCGTGTGATACGCTGCTAACTGAGTCAATTTGTCACGCACATGGGCGGCCCGGGAAATGCCATTCGCTTCAGCGATTGCGGCGCCGGCTCCAACCAGCAACTCTAGCAGGGGCAACTTGTAGGAAACCGCGGTGAAGCGATGATAGCGCACAAAGGTCAGTGCCAGCAGTCCGGCGAACTCAATTTCGCCATTAAGGAAGATCCGCTCAGTTGGCACAAAGACGTCATCGAAGACGGTCAAAGTCTCCATCATCTTATGGCGTGCGCTGATTGGATGTTCAAAGGGATCTTTGGGAGTGCCACCATGCGGGCTCGCAATCAGCTTCAGTCCCGGTGTGTTGATCGGCAGGGCGAATCCGACAGCGTACGCTCTGTCTTCGGGGCGCATCGCCCGCGTCGGCAACACGATTACTTCGTTGGTGTTGGTCGATACCGAAGTGTGAACCTTGGCCCCACGCACGACAATCCCGTCCGGTCGCTGATCGACGACATGAACATAATAGTCGGGATGGGCTTGCGCAGTGGGCCCCAGTGAGCGGTCGCCCTTGACGTCGGTTTGCGCGACCGCGATCGCTAAATCGTTATCGCGGCAATAACGATAGTAGTTGTGGATGCGCTCGCGATACTCGGGCTTGCCGGCGGCCGCCAGTCTTTCACCGACAATATGGAGTGCCAGGAGGGCATCGGTCCCGATTTCTTTAATCAATACCACCAAAGTGGCGCCCTCTCGAGTGGAAGCCGCGATTAATTCACTCCGCTTGCGCAAGTCATCACTGTTCCGGGGTAAATGGTAGTAGCGGCTATATTCGGTGTCGCCATTTTTCACCACAGCGAGCGGGCGATATTGCGGGTCCTCTGCCATCCGATAATCGATGCAAGCGTGTTCGACTGCGAGTCCGATTACCGGGTGGGTAGTGACATCGTGAACTCGCTGCCCCCGAAAGTAGACGGTCCTGCCGTCTCTAAGCGACTCTTTGTATTGATCTGCGCTTCTCAACCCCATGGAACCCAGCCTCGATGGCCGACAGTTAACTGGCGGGCGATTATAGAAGGCAGGCTGCCAACTGTCCAATGTTTCGATTCAACTATTCGCGAGCTATGCGCGCCATCGGATGCCGAAAGCGCCGGCCCCCTAAAAGCGGCGCTCGCCATAGGCAAAGCGCTCCGTGACTAACTTGGTGTTGAGCCCAGCTCACACTCCAGCTTTCCGCCGCGATGGCACTGCCCTTGCTGTAATAACGCTCAACTCAACAGGAGGCTGTGATGAACGCCGACAGAATTAAGGGTAAATGGCACCAGATCAAGGGTGAAATTAAGCGCAAATGGGGACAGGTCACAGACGATGATCTGAAAGAAGCTGAAGGTAATATGGAAAAATTGATTGGCAAGATTCAAGAACGCAGTGGTGAAAGACGCGAAGCGATTGAGAAGTGGCTTGATTCACAATCGCAGTGAAATCGCGCTCGAGCCAATCGCCACCTCAGATGACTCTGCGATCAAACAGTGACGCATACGCAGAGACCTGAGCAATTGGCTGTGCAGACCACGGCGTAACGACGCTTCCATCAGTCTGATCCCAAACCTAAAAATACCGATTCCTTTGAGAGGTTTCTCACCAATGGCGCAATCGATATCGTCGGATGACCTGTCCAATGTACGTCGCGATTTCACCATTACCGAGGCATATGCGTCGGGCGTTTCCTGGGCCGCCGTCATCGCCGGTGCGTTTGTGACTGCAGCGTTATGGCTGATCCTCCTCACCCTTGGAGTCGGCATCGGATTGTCCGTCGTTTCGCCGTGGTCGCAGGTTGGAGTCTCCGCCGCCGGGATCGGAGTGGCGGCCATCGTCTGGATGATCGTGGTGCAATTCATTGCCTCGTCCATGGGCGGATACCTGGCGGGGCGCTTGCGCACGAGGTGGGCCACGATCCACACCGACGAGGTCTACTTTCGCGACACGGCGCACGGATTTCTCGTATGGGCGGTGGGATTAGTGATCACGGCGGTGTTTGTGACTTCCGCGGCCACCTCGATCATGGGTCGCTCTGCACAGTCACCCCCCAATTCAATGGCCCAATCACGCGGAATAGCGGGCCTGCCGACGACACCTGAGACAACCGGATATCTTCTGGACCGCTTGTTCCGTACCGATCCTCCCAATCCAAACCGCAATAACGCACTGGCTCGCGCCGAAGCGGAGCTTATTTTGGCCAACGCCGTTCGTCAAAAGAATCTGCTGCCAGAAGACAGAATTTATTTGGCGAGATTAGTCGCTTCGCAGACGGGCCTCAGGGAGTCGGATGCCGAGAATCAGGTCTCGATTGTCTTCTTGCGGCTCCAGCAAGTGACAGAGACCGCGCGAAGCACTATCGCGCGATCCTCCCTGTGGCTATTTATCGCTCTTCTAATCGGTGCGTTCTGTGCGAGCTTCGCTGCAACACTGGGAGGGCGAGAAAGGGATCGAGTTCAACCGGCTTGAGGGGATCCTCCCAAAGCACGGTTACTCAAATGCCGCACTGTAACTTTTGAATAGGTGGATAAGAATGCGTTCAATTTTACTTTACCTCCTTGGTGTACCAATTCCTATCATCATCCTGATTGCGCTTTTCACTCATCATTGCTGAAAGACTCGATTGCTCAACATCGAGAGCTTAACCAGGGACACTGCTCCCGCAGGTCTGAGCATAACGACTGACCGATGCGAGGCTCCAATGTTTCTCGCATCGAATTCGGAGGCATAATGAGGGTTCGAAACATGATGACTAGGCGGGCAATTGCGATTTTTGCTCTAAGTCTGGGGCTAATTGCTGCCTGTCAAAAACCCGTGATCACGCACAAACTGGTAGTTACAGGCAACGAACATTCCATACCCCTGTATCCCGACGAACAGACATATTTGGCCATCTCTCACCAGAAACAGGAGGGGGGCGTAGAAGGCATGGCCGGTGAGGTGCGCAACAAATTCAGTGCCCGCCAAATCGATGATCAAACCCCGGTTAACGTAATTTCGAGCGACGATAATGGCGCGATGGTGCAAATTACTGAGGGGCCAATGAAGGGACAATCCGGCTTTGTTGCGAAACAGAATCTTGACTGACGGACGAGCCCGATCCTGATAGCGGATTCGCTCCTAGATAACAGGGGAGAGCTACGGGGTGCTTAAATTCGTTGCTTCACGATCCCGGTTATACGTGGCTAAGAGTGAAGCGGGTCTAAGACCGCGGGAAGCAACTGTTCAGTCGGATCCAACTCGCGGCAGTTTCAGCCAGACCAGTTCGGCGCAACGTCCCGATGGAGGCGCATCAGCAAGCGGCTCGACCTAACGTCCACTACTGTGGCTCTCCCCGGCAGGGCTGCGCTTGGAGGAGAACGTGGCTTCGAGGCTCTAAACCGGTGTTAGGGCAAGATGGTCGTATTATGCGAGCCTGTCGTTCGGGAATCCCAACGAGCGCTTGACAAACGGTCAGATTAAGCTTATTAACCAAGCAAGCGTTTGCTAGTAACCGTATTGATGCGCGAAAAACGAGACTTATGATGAACGACTCCGCTCAACATCTGATAGAGACGCGATTTGAAACACTGTTTCAGCGGGACTACTCGGTACATGCACCTGACATGCGCCGACTGTACGAAAACGCCAAACGAGATCAATGGAATGTCTCGAAAGACATCGACTGGTCACAACCTGTTGATCTTGAAAAGGGAATTTTCGCCGATGGCCTGATAGACGGGTATGGCAGTGAAGTCTGGAACAAGCTCGACCCAGCGCAGCAGCGCGAGCTGAACGTGGAATTTTCCTGCTGGCGTCTGTCGCAGCTTTTGCATGGCGAGGAAGGCGCGATGCTCGCCTGCAGCCAGCTGGTCGATATGGTACCGAGCAACGACGCCAAGTTTTTCCAGTCGACGCAGGTAGTCGACGAGGCAAGGCATACGGAAGTCCTCAGCCGCTACCTGCTGGAAAAATGTGGTGGGCGTATCTACCCGATGTCGCGTAACATTAAGCTTTTGTTCGACTTCCTACTCGGTCAGGGGAAATGGTTCATCAAAACTGCGGGCCTCCAACTGATCGCCGAAACCTTCGCCGTTGGCCTGTTCAGGATGCTTGCCGAAACCTCAATCGACCCATTGCTGCGGACCATCTGCAAGCGCATCCTCGCTGATGAATCTCGTCACATGGGCTTTTCGATTCTTGGGCTACCCGATATGATAGCCAGCCTAAGCCCCTCCGACATGGCCGAGTTGGAGGATTTCACTGCGGAGGCGTGCCGATTGGTCTTAAGGGGGCAGTTCGCGCGTGAGGCATTCGAAAAAGTTGGGTTTAGTGCTGGCGAAATCAAGCAAGTCGAACAGACTCGGGTAGAGCAAGCGAAATCCAACGATTACGCTCTATTCCGGCAGGTGTTCCGGCGAGAAATGTATACGCAGGTGGTCGCCAATTTGAAAAAAGTCGGGCTAATGACGCCGCATATGGCTGATAACCTGAGGAAAATCGGGATTGACCCTAACGTCGATGGACGTGCCTACTCACTCGAATCCGAAGTCACTGTCTGAAACCAGGCGCTCCAAGTCAATCCCGTATCAAACGGCCACAGCATTCCGGCGCGCTTCTTCCACCCCCACGATTATGACGGGGGATACTCAAACCACCCCTCGAGCTCCCCGGTCGGATAACCGTCGCGTTCAGTTGTTGGACGCGGCCGCGCGGCTATTTTGCGAGCGCGGTTATCACGCAACCTCGATGCGTGACATTGCCAAGGCGGTCGACATGCTCTCGGGCTCGATTTATTACCACTTTGATTCCAAGCAGGCGATGCTCTTGGCGGTGTATGCTGAAGGGGCGCGACGTATTGGCCAATTGGTTGATGTCGCGGTGGAACGCGAAACTGACCCGTGGAAGCGGTTGGAAGCCGCGAGTGCCGCTCATCTCCACGCCTTGAACGTAAGCCATCGCGATTACGCCCAAGTAATGATTCGAACTCTGCCACAGGATGCCGATGGTATAAGCGCACAATTGCGTGAGATACGACGGCATTACGAAGCGAAGTTTCGTCGACTTATCGAAGCCCTACCCCTTCCCCCGGACGTTGACAAGCATTACTTGCGCCTCCTGCTGATTGGAGCTTTGAACTGGTCGCATGTCTGGTATCGGCCCGACGGGGACCGGCCCGAAGTAGTCGCAAGAGCCTTTATCCGAGCACTGCGGCGCCAAGCCGCAGAGCGCGGTTAGGCGAGTCGCACATCTGGACACCGACCTCCGACGACGACTTGAGGCGCCAGCTATACGATATAGGTCTGAAGCGCGGGGAAGTGTGAGTCAGGATCGTTCACTTCAGCTTGGGGTTCGGAGCCTGACCTTCGCTAGCGCGGGCCGAGGAGGGATCATCATTCTGTGGCGCCGCCAACGGGATACTGCGCCATACACTTATCGGCGATTCGCGGCTCAACCATTCGGCAAGATTTATGGCTTCCTCGTTTGTGAGGTGCGTGAACTGTGTTTCTGGTTCGGCCCGGTGTTGCAACTCGCACCAACGCCGGATCGCGGCAGCCAAGTTGTGAAATTCCATCGCAGACCGCCCCGCGGCTGTTGAGAAACAGCCCGCAGCAATCTACACGCCAACGCCGAAGCGAGCCTTGAGTGGCTCGCGCAGCTGTCCAGGATACGGATTTCACGGCTTTTAGATTGGTGCGGAAGCACCGATCTAAATTGCAACGCCAAGTTCAGCCACAAACCGATCTTTTTGTTAGCGCTCGAGTGTTTCTTTTGCTTAGCGCTCGGTCGGCTCAATATTCGGGCTTGAAGTCAAAATGATGGATAGCTTCAATGAAGCGAATAGTGCGGGTTTTGGAGCGCATCACAACACTGTTTGTCATCGCACCGCCTGACAGAAAACGCACACCCCGCAAGTAGTCGCCTGTAGTAACTCCGGTCGCCGCGAACATCACGTTATCGCCAGCCATCTCTTCGAGCGTGAATTTATGGCGCAGGTCGAGAATGCCCGCAGCGAGACAGGCTTCGGCCTCTTGCTCGTTGCGTGGGGCAAAACGGCATTGCATCTCACCACCGGCTGAACGTATAGCGGCAGCAGCCAGAACGCCTTGATGGGCGCCGCCGATCCCAATCAGCAGATCAATCTCGCTTTCAACCCGAGTGGTAGCGATGCCGGCTGAAAGATCGCCCGCCGTCAATAATTTGATGCCGGCGCCGGCGCGGCGAACCTCCGCTATGAGCTTCTCGTGGCGGGGGCGATCAAGAATTGCGACACGCAAATCCTCGACGTAGACATGCTTGGCCTCGGCGAGCGCCTTGAGATTGTCGGTTGGCGAACGGTCGAGATCGATCACGCCGCGACCAATAGGCCCACAAGCTAACTTGTCCATGTAGGTATCGGGGCAGCGCAGAATTTTGCCGCGTTCTGCGAGCGCAACGCAGGACAGCGCGTTGGGGCCGCCTGTCGCACAGATTAAAGAACCCTCCAATGCGTCGAGCGCGACGTCGACTTCCGGTCCCGCACCGGTTCCGACGATTTCGCCTGAATAAAGCATGTCGGTGGTTCCAGGTGGTCCCTCCCCCACCACAATCTTGCCATCGAAAGCAATTGAATTAAGCGTCTTCCGCATTGCCTCGATGGCAACTCTATCCGCCATTTGCTCATCGCCCTTACCAATGAAGCGGGCGGCGGCCAAAGCTGCGGCTTCGGTTGCCCGCACAACTTCGAGTGCGAGGTTACGCTCCATAGCGGCGTCCTCTTGAGCTCAATTGACCGGCAGCTCTGCGCCGAACAGGGACTCGATCAAACGATAACCGAGATCAACCCGCACATGGGTTCGCGCTGCAGCTTGTTCGGTCTAGGGTCGTTCGACTTCTTTGGCTCGGCTCTCATTGGTATGGAAAGTTCCTCTGTTTAGCACCATAGCGAAGGGCACGGGATCATTCGAGTGGCTTTAAGTTAAGAGTGAAAGCAGGATCAGAGCTCGGCAGTAGCTAAAACCACCAAAGGCAGACAGTTCGTGCGACAGCGCCCCTACGATAAATTCGTGAGCCAGCTCAATTGTTTACACTCTGTGGCCCGGGCGGCCCACGTGAGCTGCTTCGGCGGGTGCTGCGATATGGACCAAAAGAAAGTCATTGCTTCAGGGAACGAGCCCGTAGCTAGCTTTGGAGCTGTCGTGCCTATCGAGAAAACCGTGTGGCTCCCAGAACATTTTTCCTTCTGCCGGCTAGGCGGCCAAGCGCCGGTAGCGAAGGATTCTCGCCCCGACGCTAGAATCCTGCTCGGGTAGCTGCGGGTTTGCGCTCCGCCTGACTCTTGACTGCTTACAAGCGGTGTTGGTGGTCAGCTCTCGAGCAATTTTAACAACTTTTTCAGATCGGGTTCGCTGACTATCGTACTGCTCAGATTTTTCAACGCGGTGTCGGGATCCTTCAATCCATGCCCGGTCAACGTGCAGACTGCGATTGAGCCCGGCTTCAGACCGCCGCTGTTCCCGTACTTGAGCAGCCCAGCAACCGATGCGGCTGAGGCCGGCTCGGCAAAAACTCCCTGAGCCGCAATCAATCTGTACGCTGCAAGGATCTCCGCATCAGTTACCGTATCAATCGTCCCGCCTGATTCATCGCGTGCGGCAATTGCTCCGGTCCAACTAGCCGGGTTACCAATTTTGATTGCGGTAGCAACCGTACGCGGGTCATCGATTGGATGGCCCAGCACCAGCGGTGCGGCATCGGCCGCCTGATATCCCATCATTTTCGGCAGGCGGCTGGATAGTCCCGCCTCAACATACTGGCGATAACCGGCCCAGTGAGCGGTGATGTTGCCAGCATTCCCGACCGGCAGGAAATGGTGAGTAGGGGCGTCACCCAGTTGGTCGCAGACCTCAAAGGCGGCGGTCTTCTGCCCTGCGATTCGATCAGGGTTAATGCTATTGACTAGGCGGATTAGAACGGGCTCATGCTCCGCCAGGTCTCGAACGATTTTGAGACAGATGTCGAAATTGCCGACAATCTCCACCACACGTGCGCCATGCATTACGCTCTGTGAGAGCTTGCCAAGCGCGACCGCGCCCTTAGGGATCAAAACGTAGGCTTGAAGGCCGGCCCGCGCCGCGTAGGCGGCCGCCGAGGCAGCTGTATTGCCGGTCGACGCGCATATGACCTTGCGCACTCCTTCGCCGACCGCCTTGCTCATCGCAACCGTCATTCCGCGGTCTTTAAAAGAGCCGGTCGGATTTGCGCCTTCGAGCTTGAGGTAGACACGAACATTGCGGCCAACGCGTTCTGCCAGGCGAGGACTCTCGATTAGCGGGGTGTTGCCCTCGTTCAGCGTGACAACCGGAGTTGAGCTGCTGACTGGAAGGAAGCGGCGGTAATGTTCAATCAAACCAGGCCAGCGCTGCAACCGTGCCGATGTTCCCTCGCCGTTCGCCGTAGTCACAATTCTCAATCCTTAATTATCACTTTGAACGTTTTGACTGTGGCTTCACAAATTATTGCGCAATTTCCGCGGAATAGTTCTTACTGAGCAACGACGCTGCCCGCCTTCGCCAATCTATACAATGTTAGGTCAAAGTTGCTCCTCAATCCTTATTAAGGTTGGTGAAGGTTCAACCATTTTTAGCTTTCCGATAGATGATAAAGCGCGCTTGAGGTCGCGCTCGGCCGCCTCATGAGTGCGCATTATAACTGGGACCGTACCCGTAAGACCCCTACCCTGTTGAATTACCGACGCGATCGAAATCCGATTGCGCCCCAGCACTGAGGCGATGGCGCCCAATACTCCTGGCTGATCCCGAGCCATGAACCGCAAATAATATTCGCTTAGCACGTCATCCATGGGCTTTACGCGGCCCGGCTTCACCACGGTGGCGGGATAACCTAGCGCGGGAGCACTGGTATTCGAGCCTGCGCAGCGATGGCGCGCAATCTCGAGGACGTCAGCGAGCACCGCAGTCGCCGTCGGTAGCTGGCCAGCCCCTTGACCGTAATACATTGTGGGACCCAAGGCTTCGCTCTGTACGTAGATCGCATTAAATGCACCCGCAACTCCCGCAAGCGGATGACGTTGGGGGATCATTGTCGGATGCACACGGGCCTCGATGGCCGAACCGTCATCCTTAGCAATCGCAAGCAGCTTAATGCTGTATCCAAGCTGACGGGCAAAGTTGATGTCAGCGAGGGTGACGCGGCTGATCCCCTCGGTATAGACTTTGGTTGGCTTAAGCAAAACGCCAAAGGCCAGAGCTACCAGCAAGCATAGCTTGTGGGCGGCATCATGACCTTCAATATCCAGGGTCGGATCGGCTTCGGCTAAACCGCTCTGCTGCGCCTGATGCAGTGCCTCGGCAAACTCGGCGCCCGCATCGGTCATCAGGCTGAGGATCGTATTGCAGGTCCCATTGATAATCCCGTACACGGCCCGCTGACGATCGCCGGCGAGGGCCTCACGCAACGTCCGCATAATCGGCACGCCACCGCCGACACTTGCTTCGAAACCGACCGAACGTCCGTACCTAGCGGCCGTGCGAAAGATTTCGTCACCCTTTTGGGCCAACAGCGCTTTGTTGGCTGTCACCACGTCTTTACCCGATTCCAGCGCTTTAAGCATCAAGCTGCGGGCGGGTTCCAGGCCGCCAAATAGCTCGACTACGATGTCAATATCGGGCCGAGCAACCAGCGATGCGGCATCACGGGTGATTAGCCGCGATTCAAGTCCCAGAGACGGGTCCGGCTTGAGACTTCGATCGGCGACTCCAGCCAGTTCGATCGATGCTCCCAGCTTACGCTGGAACATTTCCGCGTTGCGCCGGAGCAGACGTACCACCCCTTCTCCAACCGTTCCGCAGCCTAGCAGGGCAAGCCGAACAAGTGGCGGCGCGGTGTGACTTGTCAGACGCCGTTCGACCATGGTGAGGGGCGATGGTGTAGCGGCGAGTCATAGATGGGCCTGACCGCAGGCCGATGCACGATGATCCTCAGCACTGGCGTCATACCGAGGTTACAATTAAAATCGCACTCTAGTGAGGCTTACTACGTTGCAGCCAAGCGTAGCCCATGGTCAGATGCATGACCCAAAGCCTGGCGAATACCCCTGATCGCCTGGCGCGTGCGATGTTCGTTTTCAATCAGCGCGAACCGCACGTAGCCATCGCCGGCTGGCCCAAAACCTACCCCGGGTGACACCGCAATTTTTGCCTCTTGCAACAAAAATTTGGCGAACTCCAAAGAACCCATTGCGCGAAAGGGTTCCGGAATTGGCGCCCAAACGAACATCGTCGCACGCGGAGGCACAACAGACCATCCGGCGCGATTCAGTCCGCTCACCAGGACATCGCGACGGCGACGGTACGTTTCAACGATATCGGTTACGCATTGTTGCGGTCCGTTGAGAGCAGCGATTGCGGCCACCTGGACTGGCGTAAAAATCCCGTAATCAAAGTAGGACTTAAGCCTTGCAAGGGCAGCAATCATTTTGTGGTTGCCCACTGCAAAACCAACCCGCCATCCCGGCATGTTGTAGCTCTTAGACAGAGTAAAGAACTCAACCGCAATGTCACGAGCCCCCTCTATTTCCATGATTGATGGGGCGCGGTAACCGTCAAAGCAGAGATCGGCGTAGGCCAGATCGTGAATTATCAGAATCTCGTTCTCGCGGGCGAAGTCAACTATCTGCTGCATGAAGTGGCGGTCGACCGTAACTGTGGTGGGATTGTGGGGGAAATTGATGACCAGCAGCTTGGGATGTGAACGGGCGGAGCGCACGGCGTCGCGCATTTCACCAAAAAATTCCTCGCTGTTCTGAAGCGGAACGCCAATTACGTCTGCGCCAGCAATTATGCATCCGTATTGGTGAATTGGATAAGTTGGTGTCGGCACCAGGACCAGGTCGCCGCGCTCGAGGATGGCCAGCGCGAGGTGGCCAATTCCCTCTTTTGAGCCAATCGTGGCGATCGCCTCAGTATCCGGGTCCAGATCAACCTGGTAGCGGCGCTTGTACCAATCACAGATCGCCAGGCGCAGTTTGTACACACCGCGCGAAACCGAGTATCGGTGGTTCGATGCCTTGCCCGTCGCTTCAATCAGTTTGCTAACAATGTGCGGCGGGGTTGGTTCGTCAGGATTTCCCATGCCAAAATCGATGATATCCTGACCTGCGCGACGCGCCTTCAGACATAAATCACCAATGGCGTTGAAGACGTAAGGTGGTAGCCGTTCGATCCTGGGAAAATTCATTTCACCCTGTTGCCCACACCTCCCGTTAGCGGAACCTACATGTTAATCCTTGCCCCCGTCAGTTTCGAGAGCGATGGCGCGGTTCCCTGCTGCCCGTTCGTACCAAGATTCAACGAGTGACCCTTTGCGCCAAAACTCGCTCGGAGCCTATCTTCAGCAGTTTTCCGTTTGGGTTCAAGTCGGGGTTCCGGCCATTGGCGAAGCAACCGCGCGCCCACTGCGCAACATTAGATAGCAGGGCACAACCGCCAGCGACAGAAGTGCACTGAATCGCCAAGTCGCCTGAATCCCCGACTGGTCAGCGATGAGTCCGCCCGCGATGAGTCCCATGGAGCCGCCCAAAGTTGCAAACGTACTGTTGAAGGACAATAGCGTGGCTCGTTCCGCTGCGCCAAGCTGCTCATTGAACCAACTCTGTGCGGCCGGCATCAACGATCCCCAGCAGACGTTCAAGCCAGTCAACATCAGAAGCACGACCGATGGCCGACGGCCGACCGTACCGGCCGAGAACATGAGTACCGCCGCTACAGTGGCAATGATTGAAAGTCGCTGTGGCCGTGAGGCTTGGTCACCGCCCATTCGAATCATAGCTTCGGCACCGGCCATGCGCGCGATGGTGAACAGCGAATAGAGCCATCCCACGACCCAGATTCCTTCAGCGAAGGTATCGTTGAAAAATTGCGGCCATTCGAGCCAATAGGGCGACCAAGCAGCGAACAATACTCCGTTCGCGAAGCTCAACAGCAGTACCGGACGCCGCCCGAATCCATCCCGCAGGCCATCCGCAATGCGTCGTCGCAACTGTATAACCAGATGGGCTAAATCGGGCCGGGCTCGCTTCGGCTCACCGTCGCTCATCAGCAGGCTGCCTATCAAGCCAGCGACTGAGTACCCGATCGCTCCGAGGATCCAAGGCCAGGCGATATTGTAATCGGCCACATAAGCACCTATTACTGCCGATGACATGAAGCCAAAATTGGTTAGTTGCAAGATCCGCGAGAACAGCCTATCCTTCACACCCTTAAATCCCGCCTGGTCCAAAGCATCAACTCCCCAGGCGTCTATGGCACCATTACAAAATGTGGTCCCAATGCCGTCTATGGTCTCACCCAACAGGAACATCGGATAGCGGTAAGCTGCAAAGTACACGAGGAAAGCTATTGTGCGGAGGCCGCAGCCAAGCACGAATGAGCGACGACGCCCAAGCGAATCCGCGAACGCGCCGGTCGGTACGTCGGTGAGAAAGGTAACCATAAAGTAGGTCGCGAGCACGCTATTCATCTGCAGTTGGTTGAGGCCGCGGGCGCGCAGGAACAGTGGATAGACCCCAAAGAGGAATCCGCCGCCAAATGAATAAACCCACCACACGGCGAAATAACGGCGCATGATGTTTTTAAGCCTGTGGGTTGAAGCACTCACTGGATCCTCGGTCCGCTGAGCATCCGCGGCGGCTGAAACTCTTCTCCCCCAATCTGATCTGCTCTAGACTTGGCTTAGTTCAATCTTGTCTGCTTCTAACTTTCCAGAGGCGTTGGCTGAACAACCTACCGCGCTGGGTTTTACCACGCGAGTTTATCGCTTCATCAGTGTCCTTGTGCTCGCCGGTCGGATCTACAGCCGCTACAAAGCGATCCAGCTATGGTCGCGTTACTTTGGTCAGGCGCGCAAAGAAGAGCGCTACCGGCGGCAGGACCTACGCTCGGCGCGAGCGCTGTATGCCGCCTCGACTCGACTCGAGGGACTGTTGATAAAAGCTTGTCAGTTCATCGCCACCCGCGCTGACATTTTGCCGGATGAATGGGTCATAACGCTATCGGCGCTGCACGACAGCGTGCCACCGCGGCCCTTTGCAGTGATCCGGCAGCAGGTTGAGCGTGAGCTCGGGGGCCCGCTCGAGCAGATCTTTGCGGAGTTCGACCCACGGCCTTTAGCGTCCGCTTCGCTTGCCCAAGTGCATCAAGCTCGCACCCATGATGGGCGCAGATGCGCGGTTAAAGTTCAGTATCCGGGCATCGATGGAATCATCCATGCCGATCTCCGCAACCTGATGTTCACTCTGCGCCTGCTGGCGCGCCTTGAACCCGAGCTGGATTTCCGCTTGATCGCACGAGAACTGCTCAAATATATCCCGATGGAGCTTGATTTCCTCAATGAAGCGCGCAATTGCGAAACGCTCAGACGCAACTTCGCTGCGCGTAATGATGTAGTCGTTCCCCAGGTGGATCATCGCTACACGACGCGTCGTGTGCTGACGATGGAGTTGGTCGAAGGCGTAAAAATTACTGATGTCGAGGCTCTGAGTCGGGCAGGGATCGACAAGCACGCGGTTGCCCAAAAGCTGATCGAAGTCTATACGGAGATGATCCTTCGCGACGGCTTCTTCCATGCAGACCCCCATCCGGGGAATATTCTGGTGCAACCCGGACCGAGGCTGGTGCTGTTGGACTGCGGATTGGCCAAGGATTTTCCGCCTGCCTTTCGCGATGCGATGGTGCGTCTGACGTTTGCGATTTTGACCAACAACAAAGAGGCGATTGTGGCTGCATTTCATGACCTCGGTTTCCGAACCCGCGATAAATCGCCGGAAACCATGCTTCTGCTGGCTGATCTATTCCTGGGAAATTCAGTCAGACGCAATCGCGCCTATGCTGACCGTGAACTCATCAACGAATTCGCACAAGCGCTGCCGCGCGCACTGCGTGCGAACCCTGTAGTCCACGTCCCTGCCGATGTGCTCCTGGTCAATCGGGTGATGGGACTTATCAGTGGAATTGGCAAGTCTCTTGACTCACGGGTAAACCTCTTCGCGACCCTCATGCCATACGCCAATCAACTACTGAAACAGCAGGCCAACGGAGCCGAGTGAAGAGACCTCTGGAGCGTTGCCGCTCCCAAGTTCGGAAGAAAAACATCGTGCTCGACTCATCCGCCTCGTAAGGTCCGCAAGCGGTTATGCCGCGCGACGCCTACCAGCGGACAACCTGCTCGTATATCTTCGGCAGCTGGCGCGGCAACGAGGTAATGTCTTCGATCACCAGGTACCGCGATGCCGAGCACATTTGGCGCAGATAGTCATGGCCCGTCCGGTCAACCGTGATGCAGAAAGGCAGCACCCCAGCCATTTCCAGCTCTTTCAGCGCAACCATAGTGTCCTGGATTCCGTAGGCGTTGGAGCGCCGATCATGGCCATAGTCGAAGTCCTGGGGAAATCCGTCACTGAGCAACATCACATGTTTGGCGCGGGAGGTCACATCCTTGAATTTCTCGCGTACGTGGCGAATCGCAGCACCCATCCTAGTTGACCGTTTGGGTTCGACCGCACCGACACGCGCTTTAACCTCATCGGTCAATTCGTTGTCGAATTCTTTGATGATGTAGAATTCAACGTTATCGCGACCATGGCCCGAAAAGCCCATAATCGCGTAAGCATCGCCAATTTCTTCCAGAGCCTGTGCCATTATGACCAGGGCTTCTTTATTGACGTCGATGATTCGCCGTGGGCGCTGCGGTTGCTGTGGGCGACGCTGCCAGGTCTTCGTCCAATCATCCTGATCCTCGTCCTGATGGCCGAAACGGGGCGGCTCGCGATGAATCGGTTCGTCGGTTGACGCCGACATATCGAGCAGGAATAAAGTAGCGACGTCGCGGGCTTCTTTTTTGCGCGCCTTATAGAGCCTGCCGTCGGGCACCTCGCCCATATGGCGCATCACGCGGGACTCAATTGTTCGTTCGAAATCAATCTCATCACCGTCTTCGAGTCCTCGCACCATACGGTACGACGCTGGCCTGATTCGCTGGAAATTGCGACGAACCTGGGGCAATAACTCGGCATACCGTATAAGGGTATTTTCGAAAAAGTCTCCGCCGTCGCCCTCGAGCTGGATTTCGCGCAGCCGGCACCAGTTGCGGCGATAATCCGCGGCGATGTAGTCCCATTCATCATAAGCGTAGTAGGAATCCTGCGATCGGCTGCGGCCAATCACGAGTCTTCCTGCACTCGGAATCGTGCTGACTTCGCTGAGTTGTTCCCGCAACTGCTCGAGCTCCTGCACTTCCTTGTTGCTGAGCTGGGTGAGATACATTCCTTCGCCTTCGGCGTTACCACTCGATTCTGACGGCTTGATTTGCGCTCCCTGCTCAAGCAGCTTGCGCAATTCTTCGGCGGTAAGTGGCCGACCACCTTTACCCTTCGAATGACGTCCAGAGACTTCCATCTGAACAAGCTGATCGGTCTCACCGACGCCATCCTGGTCGGCGCTGTCGCCCAGCGCTTCGGCCGAATCGCTCGAAGGGCGATTAACGTTGGCGATCAGGTCGTTCCGCATTTGGTCAGCGCGTTCTCCCAGCGCGTCAGAACCAGCTGCACGAGCGGCAGCGATTAACGCCTGGATCCATTCGTACATCATCCGGGCTGTGCGCGCACTTTGGGTAACATTGGCGCCAGGCTGCCGAAGGGGCTCGAAAAACTCCTTGGCGCGCCGGCCGAACCCGTCCGCCGGCCCGGATTCACCATTATCGGTGGCTAACGCCGCCTTGACCAAAACGGTACTGAGGGCTTCCCGCCTCAGGTCTTGAACGAGGATCGCGTTCATCCGCGCTAGACTCTTCTGCAAACCACGGTAACGGCGTCCCAGTTCGGCATCGATTCTTGCCGCTTCGCATAAGCGCAAGAGCGCTCCGGCCAGCGCCGGATCCTCAAAGGCCTCAACGTAGGCATCAAAAGCCTCGACCCCGGTTTCACCCCGATTTTCGAATCCTGGGATATCGGCAAGGCGAAAGCCGAAAGTGCCGAATTCGTGACGCGCGGCCAGGTGTGCGGCGGTTAGCACGTAGTAGTCGTGCGCCAATGCCTCACTACCAAGCTGGCTCACACTCTCCGGCAGATAAATCATTTCGCCGGCAACAAGCGGATAATGAAAAGGCAAAATTGGGCCGGTATTGGGCAGCGAATCGAGGCGAAATTCAAGCGGAAACAGCATCCGCATGAACTTAGTCAGCATCCCCTTAAAGTTGAACAGAGCCTGCCCGTTGGCTGATGTAACTGTCATGCCACCATCTTTACAAATGAAGCTGCCTGTCTGCAATTTCTGCCGTATAAAGCGGGGTTGCCCATGCTCTTCGAGCGCCGTGGCAGGCTTACGTTCTCAGACCGTGGACAACGGACAGGATCGCGGAGCGAGCAACGTCAGGCAACTTGACTGGCTCTGAACGTTGAAGTCTTTTATGGGCTGAGGCTCATGAAGCGTAGAACCGTGCTCTCTGCCCGCCAATTATTCAGGGCTCTAGTCGCTCTGGCGTGCGTGGTCTCCTGGAGTCAACCTTGTGCGGCCAGGATTTCCGACGGGGTTAGATATAAAAGATTAGCCAACGGCCTCCAGGCATTAGTCCTGGAAAACCACAAGGCACCGGTCGCAACCTTGAACGTCTTTTACCGTGTCGGATCGCGCAACGAACGCTTCGGGCAAACCGGCATCTCCCACCTTTGCGAACATCTGATGTTCAGAGGCACAAAAAAGTACGGCCCTGAAGAATTTTCCAACATCATTGCCGAGAACGGCGGGGAGGATAACGCTTTTACCTCAGCGGATTACACCGATTATTTCGAAATTATAAACCGCAGTCATTTCGACGTTCCGCTCTCGTTGGAAGCGGATCGCATGGCCAACTTTGCGCCCAAGGGCTTCAATTCCGAAAAAGCCGTGGTAATGGAAGAACGCCGCTTGCGCACCGAAGACAGTCCACAGGAAGCGCTCGCCGAGCAGGTGCAGGCCGCTGCCTTCGTCGCCCATCCATATCATTGGCCGGTGATTGGATGGATGCACGATATCCAGAGCCTGACACTGGAGGATGCCCTCAATTATCACGCGATCTACTACTCGCCGCAAAACGCGCTGGTGGTCGCGGTTGGTGATTTCGATGGCGCAAAGGTTATGAAACAGATCGAGGAATTGTTTGGTGCTATCGCCAACGGACCCAAGCCGCCTCCGGTAACCGAGGTCGAACCACAGCAGCTGGGAGAACGCACGGTCATGCTGCACCACGCTGCCAATTTGCCAGCCTTTGCCGAGGCATTTCATGTACCTAATTTGCGCGGTGGCAGTGACGCTTACGCCTTAGAAATCGCCGGCGAGATTCTGGGTGATGGAAAAAGCTCCCGTTTGTATAAGGATCTGGTGGTGGACAAGCAGATGGTCGTGGACGTTGACGTCGAATACGACATGACTTCGTTCGACCCCAGCTTGTTGTGGATCGCGGCGCAGCTACGGCCGGGAGTCAAAGCCGACGATGTAATCGCAGAGGTCGATCGCCAGCTCAGGATTATCGCCAATCAATCGATACCCCCTGCAGAACTGCAAAAGGCCAAGAATCAGGAGGAAGCTGGGTATGTATTCGGCCAGGACTCGATCTTCCGCGAAGCACAGTTACTGGGCGTCTATCAGATGCTCGGTGATTATCACCTGGTTGACCAGTATTTAAACAGGATTGATATGGTCACCGCTTCCGATGTTCGACGGGTGGTTAAGCAATACCTGGTCAAACCCAATCGTACGCTAGGCGTTTTAGTTCCAACCGGTCTACTGCCGCACGAAGCCGCTGGTGGTGCGATCGGCAGCGTTCATCACGCAATTCCCAGCCCTTTTGGGACTGAGGAAGAGTCCTATCTGAGGCCTCACGGGGAACCGCTTTGGTCTCATCTGGCTCAAGCGTCCAGATGAGCTCACGAAGACTTCAGCTGCTGGCCAGCGTGCTCGCGGCAGTCGCTTTGCTGACGTTGAGCGGCAGGGTGGCGCAGGCGATTGAAATCAAGCGGGTTCGGCTTGGAAATGGGGCGGTGTTACTGGTTTCAGAGCAACATCAATTGCCGATGGTTTCGATCGCAATCGCCTTCGACAGCGGCTCGCGTCGCGATCCCGTCGGCAAAGAAGGACTAGCCCAGCTCACTGCAGCATCGCTCGAGCAGGGTACGAAGCAACTCAGCGCCGCCGATTTCAATCGGAAGATTGACTTCATGGGCAGTTCGATAAGTATCGGCGCTGACCGCGATTACGCATACGCGAGCATGACGTCGCTCAAAAAGTATGAAGCCGAAACCTTTCACCTCCTGTCACAAGCACTGGAAAATCCTGGGTTGCGCGACAGCGATATTCTTCGCAAGCGCGGCGAGCAGGTGGCTGCGATTGAGACCAGTGAACAAGAGCCGGGATACGCTGCTACGGTAGCTTTCGAAGAGCAGCTGTTTGACCATGGGCCATACGGTCACCCGACCGAAGGCTTCGCCGCAAGTGTCAGCAAGCTGACGCCTGACGACGTGCGCGATTTCTACCGCCGCTATTATCGGATGGGAAGCGCGGTCATTGCAGTGGCAGGCGACGTTGATTTCAAGTCGATTAAGGCGGAGATCGAACAGGAGCTGGCCGATCTGCCCGGCGCGGTACCGGCACAACCTGAACCAGTCTCGCCACATATTGGCACGGGTATCCATGCCAAATTGATTGATCGCAATGTCGCCCAGGCCAATCTAATCCTAGGCTCAGCAGGAATTGCTCGCTCGGATCCCAACTTCTACCGAGTCCAGGTCATGAACTACATTCTGGGCGGCGGCGGTTTTTCGTCGCGACTGATGAAAGTGGTTAGAAGCAAAGGCGGGTTGGCTTACTCAATCGATAGTACCTTTTCTGCCGGAAAATTCCCGGGCGCATTTGCTATCGTCCTTCAGACCAAAAATCAGAGTGCACAGCAGGCACTCAAGTTGATTATTGAGCAACTTCGCCAAATACGAGAGCAGCCGGTCTCCGACGCGGAACTCGACTCCGCCAAAAAATTTCTGATTGGTAGCTTCCCGCTACGACTCGATCGCCAGAGCCAGATCGTGAGTTTTATGCTGCAAATTGAGCTGTACAATCTTGGGTTGGATTACGCGGAACGGTACCCCAAGCTGATCGGCACCGTAACCAAGGAAGATGTCAAACACGTTGCTCAAAAGTATTTACACCCTGACGCGCTCGACCTCGTTGCCGTGGCAAACCAGTCGGCGGCTAGAATTAACCCGGCCGAATTGGTCGCCTCGGCTACACGACGATAGGTGCAGAACTGACTGTTCCAGTCTATGAGGCAAACTGGCCGATATACAGTCCCCGCCCGATCAACCCAGGGGACTCAAACATCACTTTCATCCCTGCGTTTCGGAAAGCACCGATCATCTGCTCCTCGCTGAACAATCCCAGTTCCAGCTGCTCAGTGTAGTGACGAATCCCTTGTGGCGTGCCATAGAGATAGTGCAGCGCAATAATTGATCGATCGTCGCCTCGCTGGCTGAAGGCCATTCGGCAGACCAGACCGCCCTTAGGCTCGCCGATGTTGATTGAAAGGGTTCCCGGTTTCCACTGCGTCGGTGATATCCAGGGTTCGACGATGAGAATTCCACCCGGCCGCACATGGCGCGCCATGCAGGCGATCGCCTGTTCGGCAGATTCGATGGTTTTTACATATCCGATGGCACTGAACAAACAAGTGACGACGTCGTAGCGTGTCCCTAAGTCGAAATCCCGCATGTCGGCACAGAAATATCTTCCCGCCGGATTCTTTTTGCGAGCCGCTTCCAGGTATCGGTTGTTAAGGTCGACGCCATCAACTGCGAAGTAGTGTCGCAGGAACCTGGCGTGTTCGCCGGTGCCGCAGGCTACGTCAAGCAAGGTCCGCGCACCAGGTACCATGCGTTCGATCAGCTGGCGCAGCTGCTCGGTTTCGCGCTGGTAGTTCTTGAAATGATAGATCGCATCATAGAGCTCCGCACTGGCCAAAAAATCATCGGCCGCGGCTTCGTTGGAGACGCCCGCTGCGCTGCGAGGCCCTTCGACCATGGCTATTCGGTCAGATAGCCATCGCGCAACAGCGACTTGGCGATAATCATTCGCTGTACTTCGCTTGTGCCTTCACCTATTTCCGACAGCTTGGCATCACGCATATAGCGCTCCACCGGGAATTCGGTGACATACCCATAGCCGCCGTGAATCTGCACAGCTTTGGTCGTTGCCCACATCGCCGTTTCGGAGGCGTATAATTTTGCCATCGCCGCAGCCCGCCCGTATCGGAGACCCCGATCCTTCAACGCGGCGGCCCGGCATGTCAACATCCACGAGGCTTCAATTCGCGTCGCCATGTCGGCGAGCATCCACTGAATCGCCTGAAAATCCGCGATCGGACGGCCGAACTGATGGCGCTGTCTGGCGTAGTCGGCCGCATCTTCCATCGCGCCGCGCGCCATTCCGATGGCCCAGCCGGCGATTCCGATACGGCCACCTTCGAGCACTTGCAAGGTCTGACGGTAACCGGCGCCCGCTTCGCCAATCAGATTCGTGGCGGGGACCTTTAGATGGTCAAAAATGACCTCAGCGGTGTCCGATGAATGAAGTCCCAACTTCTCGATCTTTGGCCCGTTGCTCAGACCCTTGGTTCCACGTTCGACAAGAAAAGCTGAGATACCGGAGCGACCGGCAGCCGGCTCGGTCACGGCCATAACCACGTAGACATCGGCAACGCTGCCGTTGGTGATAAACATTTTGGAGCCGTCGATCGTAAAGCTATCTCCGTCACGTATAGCACGCGTGCGCATGGCGGCCGCGTCGGAACCGGAATCAGGTTCAGTCAGACACCAGGCGCCGAGCTTCCGCCCAGCGAGCAGGTCCGGGAGCAAGCTGACTCGCTGTTGTTCGCTGGCAAACATGACAATGTGTCCTGCGCACAGCGACATGTGAGCTGCGCACGAGAGGGCGATTCCGGCATCATAGCGCGCCAAGCCCTCGACCACGATTACCTGCGACAAGGTGTCAGCACCGCCGCCGCCATACTGCTCGGGAAAGGCAACACCGAGGAAACCCAGTTGACCGATTTTCTCGACTATTTCGCGGGGAAAGATCGCCTCACGATTCCACCGCCCGGCATTTGGCTTGATCTCACGTTCGGCGAAGTCGGCGACCGTGGTCCGGATTTGCCGTTGCTCTTCAGTCAGCTCGAAGTCCATCGTGGAAACCCGGTCACTGCCGAGGATGGACGTTTTCGCGCACCCACTTCACGATGTCCTCGGTTGAAGCACCAGGGGTAAAAATTGCTTTCACCCCCATCTCGGCCAACTTGCGAGCATCCTCATCCGGAATGATGCCACCGCCAAAAATTGTCACGTCATCGGCACCCTTTTCCTTCAATAGGCGGATCACCTCCGGGAAAAGGGTCATATGTGCACCGGAGAGAATGCTCAGACCGACAGCGTCGACGTCCTCCTGAATCGCGGCCTCAGCGATCATCTCCGGCGTTTGATGCAGACCGGTATAGATGACTTCGAAACCGCCATCGCGCAATGCTCGCGCGATGATCTTCGCGCCGCGATCATGACCGTCAAGACCTGGTTTGGCCACCAGAATACGTAGTCTTTTCTCCGCCATTTTAACCGATTATCCCGTGAGGCTACCTCGCAGAGCGTTCATAAAGGCATTGTCTGGTTCGACTGGGTGGCTCATACGCCCTGTTGACCCCTGCTTGCTCGACCCTGTTTCGCGACCGCTTGGGCATATGTGCCCGCTGCCGTGTCCGGAACTCTCGCCTGCTCCCGGGCTTACCCCGGTCGCCGCGGCTTTTTCAGCGCTCGGGAACGTCCAGCGAGTCGAGTCTTCGGCTCATAGCCAGCCCGGATCCGTATAGACACCGAATTCGGAGCGAAAGACGTCGCTAATCTCACCTACCGTGGCCTCACGCCGCACCGCTTCGCAAATCGGTTCCATGAGGTTCTCGCCCGAATGGCAGGCGTCTGCAACTCGCTTGAGCGCCTCCTTGACCGCCATGTTGTTTCGTTCGCGTTTCATTTTGCGAACTCGCTGAACCTGACGCTCTTCGATTGCAGGATCAATCCTGAGCACCTCAATAGGCAGCTCTTCGGGAACCACAAACTTATTCACTCCGACGACAGTCTTCACTCCTTGCTCCAACTGCCGCTGGTATCTGAAGGCAGCCTCGGCGATTTCTCGTTGCGGATAACCCCGCTCAATAGCCTTTAGCATCCCGCCCATCTCATCGATCTTACGAATATATTCGAGGGCTTCAGCCTCGACTTTATCCGTCAGGGCCTCGATTGCGTAACTGCCACCCAAAGGATCGATAATGTTGGCAACGCCGGTTTCCTCGGCGATGATCTGTTGGGTTCGCAGCGCAACCATCACTGCTTGCTCGGTCGGCAGAGCCAGAGTCTCGTCCATTGAGTTGGTATGCATTGACTGGACGCCGCCGAGAACTCCTGCCAATGCCTGCAGAGCAACTCGCACCACGTTATTAAGTGGTTGTTGCGCGGTGAGAGAAACACCGGCCGTCTGAGCATGGGTGCGCAGCATCATCGAACGCGGATTTTTGGCACCAAATCGTTCTTTCATCAGGCGCGCCCACATTCGCCGCGCCGCGCGAAGCTTGGCGATCTCCTCGAGGAAGTCGATGTGGATATCCCAAAAGAACGACAACCGCGGCGCGAAATCATCGACGTTAAGGCCACGTTTGACGGCATCTTCGACATAGCAAAGGCCGTCTGCAATGGTGAAGGCCAATTCCTGCACGGCGGTCGCGCCCGCCTCGCGAATGTGGTAGCCGGAGATCGAGACCGGATGAAAGCGCGGGACCTTTTTCGTGCAAAATTCGATCATGTCGGTCACGATGCGCAAGGCCGGAGCGGGCGGACAGATCCATTCTTTTTGGGCGATGTACTCTTTGAGCATGTCATTCTGGATCGTGCCGCTCACCTGCTCCCACGGAACACCCTGACGCTCAGCAACGACCAAGTAAGCCGCGAGCAGTACCGATGCCGAGCAGTTCACTGTCATCGACGTCGATACCCGCCCAATCGGGATTTGATCGAACAGAGTCTGCATGTCATGGACCGATGAGACGGAGACGCCTTCGCGCCCGACCTCGCCGATGGCGCGCTCACTGTCGGCGTCATAACCCATGAGCGTCGGCATATCGAACGCTGTCGAGAGGCCGTCCTGGCCCTGCGATAAGAGAAAACGGAATCGCTTGTTGGTATCTTCGGCCAGGCCATAGCCCGCGAACTGGCGCATGGTCCACAGGCGTCCCCGGTACATCGATTCGTACACTCCTCGGGTGTACGGGAACGCTCCGGGGTAGCCCAAGGAGGCATCGTAACTGCCTTTGACATCTTCCGGCGTATAAAGTGGCTCGACTTCAAGATCCGAAAGCGTCGTGAAGCGGACGGGCCGCTCCTTGGCATGTTTATAGGTCTGTTCCAGCCATTCCCGCTTTGTTGTCACAGGTCCCTCACCGGTTCCGCAGCACGTGGCCCGAGATCACCAGGCGTTGAATTTCCGAAGTCCCTTCGTATATTTCGGTTATCTTCGCATCGCGAAAGAACCGTTCGACTTTGAATTGTTTCGTGTAACCATAACCGCCATGAATCTGAACCGCTTCGGTCGCGGCCTTCATCGCGGTTTCAGCGGCGAATAATTTTGCCATCGCGGACTGCTTCGTACATGGCTCGCCGCGATCTTTCAAGGAGGCCGCTTGCAAAGTCAGTAAGCGGGCAGCATCAACCTCTACCGCCATATCGGCCAGCTTCCATTGTATCGCCTGATAGCTGGCCAGGGGATTGCCGAACGTCTTGCGCTCGTGCGCATATTTTAGGGAGGCTTCAAGCGCGGCACGGGCAATTCCGACGGCCTGAGCTGCGATCCCAATTCTCCCGCCGTCCAGCGTCTTCATTGCGATCTTAAACCCCTCTCCCTCGCTACCGAGCAAATTCTCGGCGGGCACGCGGAGGTCCGAAAAGCTCAATTGTGCGCTGTGAGCGGCGTGGATCCCCATCTTGTCTTCGGTGCGCACGACGTTAAAGCCTGGGCTGGACGTCTCAACGATGAAGGCGCTGATGCCGTGGTGTCCCTGATCGGGTGCCGTGTTGGCGAACAGAATACAAATCGCAGCCTCTGGACCATTGGTAATGAAATTCTTGGTGCCATTGACCACGTAAAAGTCGCCGTCGCGAACCGCTCGGGTCTTCTGACCGGCCGCATCAGAGCCTGCTTGCGGTTCGGTCAATGCAAAACACCCCAGCCATTCACCGCTCGCCATCTTAGGGAGGTACCGAAGGCGTTGCGCCTCGCTGCCCGCACCTAGGATCGGCCAGGAGCCAAGGGACGAATGGGCTGAGACAATAACTCCCGTGGATGCGCATTCGACCGACAGCTCTTCGATGACAAGCGCGTACGCTACGTTGTCGAGGCCAGATCCGCCGTACTCTTGCGGAATAAAGATACCCAGCATACCAAGCTTGCCAAGTTCCTCAATCGCCGCCCGTGGAAATTGATGCGTGCGGTCGACTTCGATGCCAACGCGATCCAGCTTTTCTCGCGCGAACCGACGCGCAACATCCCGCGCCTCACGCTGAGCCTCAGTAAGTTCCAGATCCATCAAAGATATTTGCTGCTGTCAGCCTTCTTCGGCCCCAACGCCGCGACTACTTTTTATATTAGATGGTTAGCGGCGTCGATAGAATGAGCGCCGACCGTCCTCGGTACAGACGGAACTACCGACCACGTCGGACTCGCAGCTCGATTTCGGCGACGGGATCACGCTGCCCGCACGAGGTTGGCAGCGGCGAACCTCAGCGGTGCTGCCATTTGGGCTCGCGCTTTTCGACGAATGCCTTCGTCCCCTCAATTCGGTCAGCGCCGGAGAAAGTCAGCCCGAAAGCACTCTGCTCGAACCGCAGTCCGGCATCCTCCTCCATCGTAAACGAAGCACGCAGCGCAGCCTTCGCCTGGCGCAGCGCGAACCCTGACTTGGCTATGAGCTTTGCGGCCAGGTCGCGCGTTTCGGCCAACAGTTGGTTGGAGCTGACGACTTTGTTGACCAGGCCCCACTCGCAAGCTGTTTTGGCATCTATCATCTCGCCGAGCATGATCAATTGCCGAGCTCGTGCCTGGCCGACACGATGGGCCAAGCGCTGGGTGCCTCCAAAGCCTGGAATCAAACCAAGATTGATTTCCGGCTGTCCAAACCGAGCGTTTTCGCCCGCCACAATCAGATCGCAAGCCATAGCGAGCTCGAGCCCGCCGCCAAGTGCGAAGCCGTTGACCGCCGCGATAACCGGAATCGGCAGGTCCTCGATATCCTGCATCAAGCGATGGCCCAATCGACTGAATTCCAGCCCCTCGATCGGCGACATTTCTGACATCGCGGCGATATCCGCCCCCGCGACGAAAGCGCGCTCCCCGGCGCCGGTCACGATCAGCACTCGGATCGTCTGGTCATCGCGGACGTCGCGTAAGGTTCGGGTCATCTCCTCGATCACCTGACGATTCAAGGCGTTGAGTGCCTTTGGCCGGTTGATGGTCAGGAGCGAAATTTCCCCGGTCTCGAAAATCAAGTTTTCCAAATGAGTCACCTGAAACCGATGGTTGGTTCCGCATTCTTTTACTAGTAATTGTTTTATAACAATAGCGTATGAAAGAAAGATACGAGCCGGCAGCGATCGAATTCAAATGGCAGCAGGAGTGGGAACGCTCTAATCTTTACGTGACCCGCGAAGATCCGGGCCGCCCAAAGTTTTACGTTCTCGAGATGTTCCCGTATCCGTCGGGCGACGGGCTCTCCGTGGGCCACCTGCATAACTACGTTCCCTGCGACGTGATTGGCCGTTACAAGCGGATGGCCGGCTTCAACGTCCTGCATCCGATGGGTTGGGACGCTTTTGGTTTGCCGGCCGAAAACGACGCGCTCTTAAAGGGCCTGCACCCAAAGGAGACCGTCCCCCGCTACGCGGCCAACTTCAAACGTCAGCTGAAACTGGTGGGGTGCGCTTATGATTGGAGTCGCGAAATCAATTCGTCCTCGCCAGATTACTATAAGTGGACACAATGGTTCTTCTTGCTGCTCTATCGGCGCGGCCTGGCTTACCGTGCTCTGGGTTCGCAATGGTGGTGTGAAAAATGCCGGACCATCTTGGCCAATGAACAAGTGGTCAACGGCTGCTGCTGGCGCCACACTGACACCCCCGTTTCAAAAAAGGATCTTGAGCAATGGTTTTTCAAGATTACCGCGTACGCCGACCGGTTGCTGGCCGACTTGGACGGCATCGACTGGCCTGAGCCCATAAAGCTGATGCAGCGGAATTGGATTGGCCGTTCCGAGGGTGCCGAGCTGGCTTTTCCGGTCGTCGGGCATCCAGGGCGGGAAGTGCGCTTCTTCACCACGCGTCCCGACACCGTGTTTGGCGTCTCGTTCATGGTGCTGGCGCCGGAACATCCCCTGGTTCCAGAAATTACCTCGCCCGCGCAACGCCACGAGGTCGAAAACTACGTAGCGCAGGCACGACGGCAGAGTGAGATTGAACGGCTTTCGACCGTCAAGGAAAAGACCGGCGTGTTCACGGGCGCCTATGCCCAAAACCTCTTCACCAACCGCGCAATTCCCATCTGGATCGCCGATTACGTGTTGATGGGCTACGGCACCGGGGCGATTATGGCTGCGCCAGGCGAAGACCAGCGCGACTTCGAGTTCGCCAAGAAGTACGGCTTAGAAATTCCAGTGGTCACCGTCCCTGCGGATGGAACCCCGGCACCGTCCGATCGCGCTTTTACCGAATACGGGATCGCTGTAAATTCCGGCTTCCTCAATGGCATGAAGACCGAAGCGGCTATTCGGGCCGTTTGCAAATACGCCGAAGAACATGAAATCGGACGTCCAACTGTGAGCTATCGGATGCGCGATTGGCTGATTTCTCGCCAACGTTACTGGGGTTGCCCGATTCCGATCGTTTATTGCGCCAAAGACGGAGTGGTCCCCGTCCCCGAGGACCAATTGCCGGTAATCCTTCCGGATATGACTGATTATCAGCCCTCGGGAACAGGAAGATCGCCACTCGCCAATGTTCCTGAGTTTGTCAACACGACGTGCCCCAAGTGTGGCGGATCAGCCACCCGTGAAACCGACACGCTGGACGGATTCGCCTGCTCGTCGTGGTACTTTCTGCGCTTTGCCTCACCCCACTACGACGCTGGACCGTTTGACAAGAAGGCGGGCGATTACTGGTTACCGGTCGACCTCTACGTCGGCGGCGCGGAGCATGCTGTGATGCACCTGTTGTACGCACGCATGTGGACCAAGGTGATGTACGACGCAGGATTGGTAAGGTTCACCGAACCCTTTCCCGTATTGCGGAATCAAGGGATGATCTGGGCTGCAGATGGACAAAAGATGTCCAAAAGCCGTGGCAACGTGGTGACTCCCGATGCGATGGTCGAAAAATATGGAGCCGACGCGCTGCGCCTGTGGGAGTTGTTTATGGGGCCCTTCGAAGAGGCAACCAACTGGAATGAGGAAGGCGTGGTCGGCACTTCTCGCTATCTGAGCCGCGTCTGGACTCTGGTGCGGCGCTATGTCGAAGCCGGTTGCCCGCAGGGTAATCCCTCATTGGAGACACTCAAGCGGACGCACAAGACCATTCGAACGGTCACTGACCATATCGAACGATTGCGCTTCAACACTGCTTTAGCCGCCTTGATGGACCTACTGAATTATTTCCAGAAACTCCAACCCGAACAGTTAGGGCGCTTTGCCATCGAGAGCTACGTCGTGCTCTTGGCGCCGATGGCACCCCATATCACCGAGGAATTCTGGCGTGCCCTGGGCCATCAGGAATCGGTGCACCTGGAGTCCTGGCCTCACTTCGACCCCGCACTGACACGCGATGATAGTGTTACGGTGGTCGTCCAAATCAACGGAAAAGTGCGCGACCGCCTGACAATAGATGCGGGGACTCCGGAAGACGATGTGCGACGTCTCGCCCTGACTCGAGAGCCGGTGCAGAGACACCTGGCCGGCAAGGCCCCACGAAAGGTGATTTACGTGCCAGACAAGCTGGTCAGCATCGTCGTTTGAACAATTGCAAAGACTAGCCAGGCCACCGGGAGGGACAAATCGTCGGCCTCCTGCATCTCCTGAAGTATTCGCGGTTCAATGGCAAATCATGCTTTTAAGGCATGCTTGGATAAAAAAAACACGCCCATGTTCAGATGCAGTATGTGGGGCTGACGCGGATTGCGCTGCTGATTCGCACAGCCAACATGTCAGCATTGCGATCCTAGCAAAAGTGGCGGCGATGAAAGTGGTCCAGCGCCCGGCCGGTGCAGCTATAGGTAGGACACATAGTATGGCTCAGCAACCGGACCGCTATTTGCGACTATCTGCAGAGCCGACTGATTCGCAGATATTGGACACTTCTCTTGGCCCACTGCGTTTCGTTACGAAATGCGCACGGCTGGGGGATTGCTTTGACGCTCTAGCAGGTGCGCTTGCGGTCAAGCCGGAGAGCCGGTCAATGGTTGCACATCCTCGCGGCGGATGACTGTGTCGTACCGCCAGTGGTTGTCGTCGCGGCTGGGATGATCGATGGTATAGTGGAGGCCGCGGGATTCTTTGCGCTTCAGCGCACTGCGCACCACCAGTTCCGCAACAATCACCAGGTTGCGCAACTCTATCAGATCCGAATCGAGCAGATGATCCCAGTAGTAGCTGTGGATCTCTTCTTTCAGTAGTTGGATGCGGCGCAAGGCGCGTTCCAGGCGCCGATCGCTGCGCACAATTCCAACGTAGTTCCACATCAGGCGACGGATCTCGTCCCAGCTATGCGTTATCAGAACCCGTTCCTCGGTCCGAGCTGCTCTCCCGGGGTCCCACTCGGGAAAGCTGGGGGGGCGTTTAGAGTCCTTGCTGAGCTCATCTCGAGCAGCGGCAAATGACCGCCGCGCCATTACCGCCGCTTCCAGCAAAGAATTCGACGCCAGGCGATTCGCCCCGTGCAGACCGGTCATCGCAGTTTCACCGGCCGCATACAGCCGCCCAATTGTGGTTCGCCCCTCGAGGTCCGTCATTACGCCGCCGCACATATAGTGGGCCGCTGGCACGACCGGAATGGGGCGTTCCGTCAAATCATAGCCATAGCTCAGACATCGCTTATAGATGTTAGGGAAACGCTCACGCACGTACGAGGCGGGCCGATGGCTGATATCAAGATAGACGCAGTCGAGGCCCAGCCGCTTCATTTCAGAATCAATGGCGCGCGCGACGACGTCCCGCGGTGCGAGTTCCGCGTCAGGATGATAGCGTGCCATGAAAGCGGTCCCGTCCGGCAGGCGTAGGATGGCGCCCTCTCCCCGCAAGGCTTCGGAGATTAGAAACGATTTGGCTGCCGGATGAAACAGACAGGTGGGATGAAACTGATAAAATTCCATGTTCGCGATCGGAATGCCGGCCCGATAAGCCATCGCGACTCCATCCCCCGAAGCGATGTCCGGGTTGGTCGTATAGAGGTAAACCTTTCCGGCGCCACCGGTGGCTAGCAGGGTAGCTCTGGCGATCACCCGATGTACTTTCCTGGTTGTCTTGCTAAGAGCGTATGCGCCCCAGCAAATCGGCTGGCTAACAGGCGGTCTTTCGATTAACAGGTCAACGGCGACGTGGTTCTCCAGTATTTGCAGATTCGAGCAGGCAGCCGCCGCTTCGCCCAATGCACGCATAATCTCGCGCCCGGTTAAATCCTGGGCGTGCAGAACACGTCGATGCGAATGGCCACCTTCGCGGCCAAGGTCGTACTCGTCCTCGCCGCCGGCATCGATGCGGGTGAAGCGAGTGCCGAGCGAAATAAGTTCGCGCACGGCGTCCGGCCCTTCGCGCACAATGGCTTCGACCGCTGGCCGGTTGCAAAGACCATCACCAGCCCGCAAGGTGTCGTTGACATGAGACTCGAACGAATCATCCACGCTCCAGACGCTCGCGATTCCACCTTGCGCATAGGCGGTATTGGCTTCGTTACTGCCGGCTTTGGTCAGAACCGTGACCGAGCCCAGACGCGAAGCTTTGATGGCAAAGAGCAGCCCGGCAATGCCCCCGCCTATTACCAGGAAATCGGTCCTAATTGGATCCATAAAAACTAAAAGCGCCCAACCAAACGCCCGACGCTAATCGAGGGTTACCCGAACAGTCAAGCTAACTCGCGTTGGCATTGCCAGTGCCGACGGTGGACCATGTGGAAGGTTAAGCCAATCTGTGTAGCAGCTGCCAGATTGCTCACATTGCCACACGACTACAGTTGCCTTATTGTCGAACTGATGGGTGACCAACTTTTGCGAATTGCCAAATTGGCCGCGAGCGCTGAGCCGCGCCTCATGTAATCGCGAAGACTGCTGGCCTCGCCCAAGATCTCGGAAGCTCCACGGTCGGTGACATTGACAACTCCCAATTTGCTGACCCTGATTCGAATCGCCACGGTACCGCTGCTGGTGGTGGCGCTGATGTTCCCAGGGCGAGGGGCGTCGGCGGGCGCGGCCGCAATCTTTTTCATCGCCACCATAACGGATTTTCTCGACGGCTATATTGCCCGCAATTACGACAGCGGCAGCACCATTGGGCAATTCCTTGACCCACTCGCCGACAAGCTGGTTGTTACCGCCGCTCTGATAATGCTTACCGGCATTTCACGTTCGCCCCGGGTCCCGGGTTGGATGGTGGTAATACTGGTCTCCCGCGAGATCCTGGTCACTGGTCTGCGCGGACTTGCAGCAGCCGAAGGCCAGATCATCGGCGCAGAGGAACTCGGCAAATACAAGATGGTGTTGCAAGCAATGGCCGTCCAAGGCCTCCTGATCCATTATACTTATTTCAACATCGATTTCTTCGCCGCAGGCCTATTCTTGCTTTGGATCGCGCTGATTGTAAGCATCTGGTCGGCGATCGATTATTTCATCAAAGGCTTTCGGCTTTTGACAGTGCGCGAGCGTAGTCAACCGGTCCAGCGGGCCGCAATGTAGCACGGTCAAAGCGCTCCAGCGGACTCGCGTTGACAATTATGGCAACCACCGCGAAAATAGAATTGCGTTGGAGAGCGGGTGTAGCTCAGTTGGTAGAGCGTGTGCTTGCCAAGCACAAGGTCGACGGTTCGAAACCGTTCACCCGCTCCACCCGGACTTCGGTTGACTCACGAGCCTCTGTGCGGATTAGAGGGGGCCCAAGGCCTGGGAGTGAGGGTTGCACCCTCTTGTGGTAAGCCGGGCATAAAATCTGGCTACTTCTTCATCACTAAGTTGTCGAAAGAATCAAGGGCGCGGCGACGGAACGGCGCAGAGGGCGCGCCCGAGGTCAACTGCATGCCCAGGTAGGACCATGTGCGTCTCCCCCGATGGGCGACACTTAGGCAACTCCGACGCGAGTATATGCGTTGAGTCGCACCAGCGATGGCGGGCCGCACCGCCGTTCAGGCGCGCCATCCCAGGATCAGGTCCAAGCAGGCCAAAACGCGGTTGCGTGCTGTTATAGTCGCCCCGGGCGCTGCACATAGATTCGAAAGTGATTGTCTCCGGACAGAAACGGGCTGGCTATCGCGCCAGTCCCGCTTCTGTCAAATCAAATGTGAGTCGCCTGTCTATTACAGATCAATCTCCCGGAAAGTTGAACATATCGAGCAAATTCCCGATCGCGGGTTGATTCGCGGGCACATAGGGATCTGACGAGGGTAACGGGTTTGGTAAATTGTCGCGGCTATCGGAGGAAATAGTGGGCAACCCCCAATTGTACTCGATGAACTTTAATATAGAGACATGATCATAATAGGTATGGACTACTGCGCCTCCTTGCGAATATGGCGATACCACGATTAGCGGAATTCGTGTGCCGTCGCCGAAAAAGTCGAGAACCTGAACATAACCTGAGTCATAGTAACCACCACCCTCGTCCTCTGTGATAAATATCGCGGTTTTTGCCCAAAGCGCCTTGTTGGCTTGGACCATGGTAACGATTTTGCGGGTAAACGCTTCGAAGAGATCCCATCTCGAGGATGCCGGGTGGCCGTCGAGGAAACCATCAGGCTTAACATATGAGACCGCCGGTAGGTTGCCGCTCTGGATATCGTTATAGAGCTCGTTTATATCTTTCAGGTTGGACCGCAATGCCTCATTGGTCATGATCTGCGTGGAATAAAGGAACGGATTGCAGATATTGCAATATGCTTGGGTGCCATTTGGGCCCTGCTCGGTCCCGTTGTCCCAGCCTTCACCATAGTAACTCCAACTCACACCCGCCTTGGACATCACCAGACCGATATTATTTTCTCTGCTCGGTGGTATTGTAAAATCATTGGGGTCACCGGTGAACGCCACTTCGCCGGTGCCAAAGTAACCTGGATTGTAGTTATTTACTAGGTAGTACGCGTTCGAAATGCACCTCGGTCGAGGGTGGTAGTTCAAGCTCGACAGATATTGACGGATAGGAGCAACACCAGGCTGGGTTGAATCCGAGCAGTTGACATACGATCCTCCACTATAACCGTCTTGTGTATAAAAGTTGTTCGTGCCTTTCTGGGGGTTGGGATTTTCGATCTGATTTGATGGTGGTGTAGCCGGAGCGCCGCTGGAGTCCGCATAGTAAATCGTCTTGCCGTAGCCCAAAGTCAGGCTATTAGCCCCTGTGCCGCCCATTATTGGTTGATGATAGTTGTCCGCAATCGCATATTGACGGGCAAGACTGTGAAAATAGGGCACATCGCCCGTTAAATTGTTGTAAAAACCCATCGCGATGGCTCCCGCTCCGACGAATCCCCCCGACGGCGGCGCGGCCCCATTGCTGCCCGGCCCCACCGTCTCTTCGACCCATGGGAAGAGGTCTGCTGCGCATCCGGTGGGATTTTTGACTGGGTCGAACGCTCGTCCGCTGGAGTTGCAATCAAGCTGCTGCCACATCTGAAAGAAGCGATGCACCGGGCTGCCGGCATAGGCGTTATAGGAGATCCATCGAGTCAGCTGGAAAGGTGCATTCGGCAGCGGGTCAGGAAAACGCGTATCGAGTCCGCCGGGAATTCCCGTCCCACCCACCGTCAAACGCCAACCATCGATCGGCAGTAGGCCGGGCTCGATCGAGTTCGCCAGTTCGACGCTCGCGAACGGAGCCTGTCCATCGGTCTGGGGCGGATAGGGGCTCGGATTCCCCACATGGGGCTGCGGCAAAGTTTTGTACGGGTTAGTCAAAGTCGGGCTGATTGAATAAACCGCGGTATCGGAAGCTTCGTATTGTCGCGCTCTTGCTGCGTTGGGGCCCGGTTGGCCATTGGGCAACACGATCCCTTCTGAGAGTAGATTTCGCACGGTCTGACCTTTTGGCGGAACATAGGTCCCGAACAATTGATCGAAGGTCCGATTCTCGCCGACTATTATTATCACGTGCTCTATTGGTGTTGCGGTAGCAGCTATCGCTTGCACCACGGGGATCAGCGCTCCCGCCTGCGCTACTGACATTGCGCAGAGTGTACTAGCCACTTTTAATCTAAGCCGCTGGATGCCCTTCATAAACTTCCTCCCTGACAGGTCTAAATGACCAACAGTCGGCGGGATCCAGTAGCAAAGGTCTGTTTAATTAACTATTCAAGTTTCAAAAACTTTTGTTTACGGGTAGGGTTAAATTGAAAAGTCAGCAGTTTATAACTTTGTATCGGTCTCATTCGTATTGCCGGAACTGAACCGCACTTACTATCTTCTCAACGTTAATAATTCATTTTTTAACCAGAGTTTCCGGGTGCAGCACATACTGCCGCCAGCTGAATTTCGCGGCTCGATCGAGTCTCAGGGTTCGCAATTGTCCCGATGTCGAATCGGGTACAGGCGAGCCTATTAAATATAATCAAACCCTCTGTAACAAAATTGGTCTGCTGCACCGCAACCGATACTCTGATTGGCCACGTTTTTCTCGTGCCTTTCAAAGCCACGGCGAAAAGGTTCGGATCGTTGCGAACCTCTCTTCCAAGCCCTGATAAAAAACTCCGAGGCGAGCATTAAATGCTTGATTTCGCAGCCCTCGATGTCGACCAGAAAAGGCCGAAACCAGCACAAAACCACAATGGAGACCCGCTTTTGTCAATCAATATGAGACTCAGAAGAGAGTCTGCAGACCACTCAACGCAGCAACGATTCAGTCTTCAACTTTCCGTTCAACCGAAAGACAAGCTCTAGCAACAAAGCTGCAGCTGAAGCCAGTCGCTCGAGCAGCGAAATCACATTGTGCAGCTGCCTTCGCTCATTGGATGGCCCGCCATATTGTGCGCGGGGGGCGTGTTGGCCAAAAGCGATGCCACCCCCATCACAACGAAGATCAGAATCAGCCATTCAATCTGAACGTTGCGCAAAAGGCTATTGCGCGCCCCACACTCGCTGACCTTCGGCACCAAATAGTAGCGGTTGTAGGCTCCAATCACCAAGACAGCAGCAAAAATCGTAACTTTAACGATTAGCGTGCGCCCGTAGGCGGAAAAAACCAGCCTGTAGATATCAAGTCCAATGCAGTTGTAGGCAGTGTAAGTTCCGGTGATGACGAGGACAATAACCGACCAGAAGGCTACTTTCGATACACATCCGGCGGCGTGCTCGATCCATTCATCGCGAGAATTTTCACAGCGCGCCACAGTCCAAAGAGTGAGCAGGGAACCAGTCCACAAACCCACGGCTATCTCGTGCAGAAAGTAAACTACGACAGCTACGTTTCCCTTATCGATGGCATGGCTGAGCAGCGCCAGGAGAAGCAAGAGGGCCGCGGAAAACAGTAGCATCATCACAGTCCTGCTGGACTGCTGCAGGGCAAGATGTACGCTTAGGAACAGCAGCAATGCCATCGGCAAAAACCATTCAAACACCCGGCCTGCATGAGTACCCTTCAACACCTGGGGTACAAGATCGACAGCGCTTGTCCACGACACGCTCGCCATATCCGCAGTCACGCTGAGCAACAACAGCGGGGACAGGAGAAAAATCACGGTAGCAAAGAAACGCCACCAATTGAGCAACGGTGCGGCGATGGCTGGCAGATCGAAGAACCCCTCACGAGCAACCAGAAAAACGAAGGCAGCGGTTCCAAAAGTGGCAACCAGGGACGCCACGATCGGCCATACCAGCAGCGCGCGCTCCACATCTGCTGTCACGAATGTGGTCCCTCAACGGTGAACGAATAGGATCCCTGAGTGCGATGGGTATCAATGCATACCACGCTCCATCGGACGATGTATTGGCCGGGCGCCAGTTTGTTCACCGGAACCGATAGCTTCGACCCGTCGGCACTAACCTCCGGCTTGCCGGCCACCTCGTCCTGACCTGCCGAGTTGAGCACTTGAAGCGATGCAAACAATTTCTCTATTGGCGCATCGTACTGGATAGTGATCTCGGGCGGCGGTTGGCTAAGTGTCGCTCCAGCCGGCGGACTCTCCTGCTCCGGAAAGGAGTGGGCCGAAGCCGGCAAAACGCCCGCTAACAAGCTGTAAACTACTGCGGCTGGTAAGGTCAAAGCCCGCACAGTCATTCGCTGAACCCCTTATTGATGGTCCAGTTGCCAAAACGCGGGATGATCGAATCGTAAAAGATGTCAATCAGCCCGAGCACCGCGGCATGTGTTCCCGCGACCGCGGCGTTGTTAAGCGCCAGCTGCGTTCCGAGGGCGATCTCGAACCGGTAGCCCACGTACGCGACGCCCGGAGTCAGCAGGACGGTAGGGAACGTCTCACCTGAGGGTCCCGCTACGAGCTGGTCATAGTTGAATTCGGTAAACAGGAAGAGGTTCCGAAAAGGCCGCTTAAGCCCGATATCCCGAACATTGTTGCTTAGGTATAGCAACGAGTACTCCAGAACTGCATCCGCAAACAACTCATGATTCGTGTGTCCACCCAGCGCGGGCAGATAACCCACGTCGCTTTGAATTCCCAACGGCCTCAGGAACCTCAGTGCCGGTAGGTTGGGCAAGTCGCCGAAACCTTTCTCCCACAAAAATTCGGGCCCCATGCTCGTGTGGCTCTCTTCGCGAATGCCGGCTGCGCCAACCGGCAGTTGAACTGCCAGTGCGGCTGAAGCGAGGAACTCATGCTTAAGCGAATAAAAGAGTGCGCACTTCGCCCCCAATTCCAAATTCTCGAAGCCCTCCGCACTGTCACCTGCGCTGGGCGAAAGGTGGTGCCAGGCGGTGGTGGCGGTAAGACTGAACCGCGGCATGTAGTTTTGGTCTCGATACAATACCTTCTCGATCTCGAAACCGAGTGAATAATCGTTCGCGTCGCTCCTTTTGACCCATCTGGGCTGCACTAAATCCAGTTCGTTTGCAGGGGTTGGATCTTCGGCGACCAGCGGCTCCAGGAACACATAGTCGCCGACAACGCCGTGAGCCAGAGCAACGTTGCGAGTACCAGCGAGCAGTAGCAGGCAAGAAATTAAGCCAATTGCTTTCATGAGACTCCAATTCGGCCAAGCCGGAGCAGCTCCGCCCATAGAGTCCATGGCGGTACCGATCGCCTCGGTGCAGCCATGAAGATGAGGTCTGGTCCTGAAACGGCCCTCGTTGACGAGAGCCTGGGCATTTAGATGCGGGCTTTTGGAGGAGGACTTTCGGGAGCCCTGCTCGGTTCAGTTAGCGAGTTGGGCAAATCGGCCCAGAGCTTGCCATACTCCATCAGAACCAGCCCGAGAGAGCTCGTTGCGGGCCGCGCGATCGTAGTCATTGATCCCGCCAAGCCGCTCTGTAAGGGCGCGCAAATATTGAGCGTGAAGGCGGGTTGCTTGGGATAAGACCGGACGATAATCCCTTCGCTCAGTGGGATGCTTCCCAGCAGGATGCTGACCGCAAGCAGGATACTCAAGATACGCGCGTCGCATTTGGAAAGCACTTTCATGAAACCTCGGCTAGCTTAGAGCAGTCCGCGATTCCACTCAAGTTCCACCTGCCCCAACTTTGCCTGAGTTGATTCACTGCACGAACGCGATTACAGAGCCGATCGCATCTTTTTCGACCTTCTCGAAATTTACCGACCTAATCGTGCCAACGAAGTTCACTTCGTGCGGGGACACTAACAAAGGGGGCGCGTCCTGGGGCGCTTGAACCTCGTCGGCCGAATCGCTCTGGATAGCAGCTTTAAGCCACGCTCCCCGTATACATCCAAGCCACACTCAATATGCTGCAAGGTTGCAGGACCTGGTGTGATGGGCTGAGTTGTAGCAACCAGCCCCGAGTGGAAAGGACCCGACTGCAAGTTCGTGGTTAACGTCTGGCTTGTGCCTGACACAATGCAAGAACACATTCACCCAGTCTCTGATAGTCCTCGATACGGTTATAGATTTGCGCTGCGATGCGCAGCCAGATTCGGCCTCCACTGACATAAGACGCATTGACAATGACCGAATACTTGTCTTCCAGGTCGACCTCCAACCTTGCACGCCCTTCGTCTGTAGGGGGATAGGGCAACGCTTCTGGAGCCGGCACTAATGACATAGCTGCGGTCATGGCAGCAGGGATCGTCGGCCGGAATCCCCACATATTGGCCAGCATTGCCACGGCGTCAAGTATTAGCTGGTGATTATGCTTGCGGACGGTGTTCTCTCCAAAACGGTCCATGAAGGCGAATGCCGCCGGCACAGCCAGCCAGTTGGCAGGATCCCGGGTACCGGTCCACGCAAAATTGGAAGGAAAGGGCCGGTTGATCTCCCACGATATCACGTTAGGCATTAAACCCACCTCTTTCCCCGGCGCAGCCCAAAGGAAACCGCAGCCTCTTGGTACAAAATACCATTTATGCAAATTGCCGACATACCAGTCAGCATTCAAAGCCGCGATGTTGAGGGCAGTCTGGCCCGGCGCATGAGCACCATCGATTAAAACGGAAACGCCGCGCTCACGGCAGACCGCGATCATCTCCTCGACCGGCATCAAAAGCGCGGTCGCCGATGTTATATGATCCAAGATCGCCAATTTGGTGTGCGGCGTTATCGCCTCGGCGACTGTCATGACATATTGCTGAACATCGCGAGGAGGGAATGGTAATTCGGCGGTTATAACTTTTGCTCCCCTGCTGCTTGCAATATGCCGTGCCGCCATTGCAACCGCGCCATAGCACATCGAGGTAACGAGTATTTCGTCGCCCTTCGCCAGAGGGAGGGCACGTATAACCGCCTCGACGCCGTCAGTAGCGTTCTCAACCAGCGCGAGACTGCCCGGGTTGACCGCGAACCGTTGGGCTACCATGTCGGCGACCTGCTGCCAATGCAACTTGATCCTGCGGCTGAGGAACCCGGCTGGATTCTCTTCTATTCGGTCAAGGATTCGTTTCTTTTCGTCGAGAACAGTTCGCGGGGTGACGCCAAATCCCCCGTGATTGAGGTAGGTCACCCGCGCGGACAGCGGAAACAACTCCAAGCTATCGGCAGTAAGCATCAGTTCCTTTATCAGCAGCGCTGCGGGCTCAAGCTGCGGGCGCCGAAGGGCAGCGAGCTGCTCCGCCAACGCCTTCGACCGCCAGAGCAGATCCTCAAGCTACTCTCAAGCAACGAGAACACATAATGAGTCGGCCGCGTTACGCGGACGGTGGAATAATCCGTTACCAGATTAGGGAGGTCGGCGCTCCGCTAGCTCGCAGCCGATTGATGCAGACAACGATAACGCTCCTGACCGGCAATCAACCGCACGTGGAATATCGCACGTGGAATATAAAGATATAAACATCCAAGCGACGCATGCCCACCTGGCCGAGTGGCCGATAGGGCGCCACACCTTTCAGGTAAAGGGCGCACCGTTTCGCCTCCACTCTTGCCAACTTGACTCCTGGAGAAAACCCGAAATTGCTTGGCCTCACCAAGGTCATTCTGGCACCTCAGGACATTGTCTTCCAGGAATTGACCTCCCAAACATCGCAAACTCTCCAGTCCGGCCCGCGAAGCTTCCAGCGCCTAGCCCTATAACGCGGAGCGATGGTGGATCGAGATTCAGCCGCGCCCAGCGGGACAGGCGTTGAGGCGCAGGACGCCCTAAGTCCTCAACACAGCCATCGGAACTTACGTGAAAACCTGTTGTATTCTGAGCCAGACCTACGCACGGGCGGGCCTTCGTATAGCATGATAGATCAATAGCAGCACTACCCCGCCGACAAACGCGACTAGGATGCTCCACAGATTAAAGCCCGTGACACCGTGTCCACCAAAGGCCCGAAAAATCATTCCTCCAATGATTCCGCCGATGATTCCTAAAATAATATCGCGCAACATACCCTCCCCACGCTTATTGACCACGCGGCTGGCAAGGTAACCTCCGATTAAGCCAACGAGGATCCAGGCGACAAAGCCTGCACCTTCTGCCGCCTCGTTGCTGGTTTGCGCCAAGGCGGGGCTCGTGATCAGCAGCATGGCAAAGGCGATAGAAGCAGCGGTCGAGAATCTGAGTAACCGACTCTCCAAGATGATCGCTTCTGTGGCTGATAGCATAGAGTTATTCTCCTCTCAGACTTTATTCCCGCTTTGCGATGGTCGGAGTCTCCGGGGCAAAATCGAGGTGTTGCGAAAACTGATGTGACGACTTGGTTAACTGAGTGTCTGGGCGCGAAAACCGCGAGACCAACAAACGCTGTCTTCTAACCACAGGCGGCGAAAATTGCAGCGTACCACTTTCCGAGCTTTTCTTATAAAAGCGGTTGTCGAGCAAAAACACTTTGAGCTTCCGAATAATACATCCGAACATGGCGAGGACAACTTTCGTAAGCAAATGAACTGCCACTGGCGAAACAATTTATAAAAGAGGCCGCTCTTCCTAGGCTCAACGCAAATTTAAGGGCGCGAGCTCGGTCCGGCGCTTGAGGCTGCCTGGCCTTTTTCCTGATCAGTTCGCATTTCGAACTTGCTCTCTCTAAGGTTCACAAACCTTCGGAGTCGAATTGTTCGGCCCTTTTCTCAAATTTAAGCGATTAACGGCAGCATTCGCCGCGCAACCTTCCTTCGAGTCGAATGGAAGTAAGCCAAAAACAAGAGAGTGCCACGAAGGGCGAAGCCCGGTATGCAAGGTGCTTATCGTTGGAGCTCAAGTGGGGCTACCGAGCCGTTGCGAGTAGCGCTGCTCGAAGGATCGTTAACGTCGCCAAGGTGTCGGTAATTGGCCAGTTTTTATAAACTTCAAGTAGTCAGCAAGAATTTCCGCATGATCGAATGCCAATGGTGAAGGCAGCTGCTCAGGCGAGAAGACACCGACACGTTGAGCATCGTCGGCAGCAATTGGTGTGCCCAGTGCGCGGCCGATATAAACGACGGTGATCGTGTGCCCGCGAGGGTCACGGTCGGGTCTGGAGTAGACGCCCAGGAGAGCCCGTAATTCTACGTCGAGCGAGACTTCCTCGCGAACCTCGCGGACCGCAGCTTGCTCAACCGTTTCGCCAAAATCGACGAAGCCGCCAGGAATTGCCCAACCAAACGGAAAATTCTTCCGTTCGATCAGCACGATCTGAGGGCCGACTTCGACGATCACGTCAGCAGCAATTGGCGGACATTGTGGGCGTGGCATACGGCCACTGTAACACAACTGCTCAACCGAGTCGGGATCTGGGAGTAGAAGATGATAACTGATCGCCAGATGTGCGAATTTAGGGGCACCCGCCATCTTTCCACTAATTCGTTCCATAGGTTCGGGGGTCACATTAAGATTGATGACTGTAAAGATTATGGATTGAAGCGTGGTCGTTTTGGGAGATGTCAGGCTAATTCATACTCGACCTTGCGGCTGTTCCTTCAGTCAAAATGCTCATGCGATTGCTCCTGGCGGTAGGTTTGGGCCTGAGTCCTGCCCCTGCTTACGCGGCTGCTCTCGGTACGCTCGATTCTGCGGCCCATTACCAGGTCGGAGCGATTACCATTACAGGTAATCAGCATTTTTCCGACGCCGACTTGTCGGCGGTGATGCAGACCAAGACGCGACCGGCCTACGAGTTCTGGAAGCGGCGTCCAGCGTTTAACCCAGTCAGGTTTAAAGGCGATGTAGGCCAAATTCGCCAATTCTACCGTGTGCACGGTTACTATGATGCACGCGTTAGTTACCGCCTCACGATCGAGCACCAGCTTGTGAATGCCAAAATTTCCATTAACGAAGGAGAGCCGGTCAAGGTGAGTAGTGTCGAGGTATCTGTAAAAGGACCGGGACCACCGCCAAGATCGCTTGAGCCATCTTTCAAACTGCCCCTCAAACAGGGAGACATCTTTAACCAGAACGCCTATGAATCGGGCGAAACGCAGTTGATGGACCTCTACATGCGCCATGGCTACGCACGGGCACGCGTCGAGCGGCGCGCACAGGTCTTTGTCGGACCGCGCAAGGCCTATATTTGGTATTCAGTAAGGACCGGCAATTACGGCGTCTTCGGTCGCACCACCGTGCTCGGCACCAGGAAGATATCGCCGCAACTTGTGTTGCGCGAACTCACGTACAAGCGCGGTCAAATGTTCGACTCGACTAAATTGGCTGAATCGCGCACCAAGATTGTAGGATTAAACCTGTTCCGCGCAGTTGAGTTTATTCCACAAACCAATCCCGCCGATCCTCATGTGGTCCCGATCGAAATAAAGGTCCAGGAAAAGCCCAAACGTTCGGTTAATCTCGGCTTGGGTTATAACACGGAGAGTCAATTCAATGTCGGCGTGCAGTGGGACAACTACAACTTCATCGGTGGCGGCCGACGGCTAAGTTTCCTGGCTCAATATTCAAACGTCGTGAGCACGGTTGACTTGAAACTGCTGCAACCGTTTTTGTTCTCGGAGCAATCAACTTTTGTCGCAGAAGCAAACCTGTGGCAGGAAGTTTATCAAACGTACAGTCTCAATGCTGCTCAGATCGAGCCGCATCTTAGTTATCAGTTCCTTCCCCAGCTGACCGGTACTGTTGGCTGGCGCCTCGCCGATCTCCGGTTTTATTCGCTCAACCCGCAGACCATCGATGCGATTGGCGGCGTACGGCGCCAGGGTATCCTGTCGGGTCCTTTTGGGCAGCTGGTCTGGAACAACACCGAAGATCCGTTTAACCCGCAACACGGTGAGATAGCTACATTCTATGCGAGCACCGCCAGCCATGTGTTGGGCAGTGACTATCGCTACTGGCGCGCACTTGGCGAAATTCGCAAGTACCACTTATTGGGGTGGCAGACTGTCCTCGCGGAGCGCCTTAAACTGGGTTTCGAACATTCTTACGGCTCGATTCGCGACATCCCACTCTCAGAGCGATTTTATTCGGGGGGCGAAGGCAGTGTGCGAGGATACGGCCTGCGTCGCATAGGTCCTCTGAGTCTCGCCAATCAGCCCCTCGGCGGTGTCAGTCTGGTTGAAGGATCACTCGAACTACGACGCCCGCTGTTTTGGAAGATCAACGGATCCCTTTTCTTTGATTGCGGCCAGGTGTCGACTCACTCGTACCGGGTCCCGGTTGATGCGCTGCAGTGTGGCTTTGGTCCCGGCTTAGGCTTGTCGACGCCAGTGGGTCCAGTGCTTATCGACTTGGGTATGCCAACCAAGACACCGCGGGGCGATAACCATTGGCAGGTGTATTTCAGCATTGGCCAATGGTTTTAAATCGACAACGGCGCGTGCTCCTTCAAACCGACGATCCTGCGTTTAGCACACAAATAGGCAATCCAAGATGCGATTTTTGCGCCGCGCGCTCAGCATAATTCTTCGGCTAATGCTATTGGCCGTTATTCTGCTGGCGATTCTCGCCCGGACCCAGTTTCTCCACCAATTGGTGCGCGACCAGGTCGTCGCATTGGTAAACTCAACTTACCGCGGCACCCTGAGCATCGGCCGCATCCAGGGTTCGGTTTGGGGTAGTCTTCGACTTGACCAAGTCGCCTTGTCTCACCAAGGAAAGCAGATTGTGTCGATTCCGCGCCTTTCGCTTGAATACTCGCTTGTTCCCTTGCTGTGGCGCCAGGTCAAGCTTCGAATTTTCGTCGAGTCACCACAAATCAAGGTAAGCCGCCTGGCGAATGGACAATGGAATCTACTTGATGCGCTCGCGGAGAAGGTACCGGCATCGACCAAGTCGACCGAACGAGCGCTGACGATCGCCTTAACTTCCGTGCGAGTCAGCAACGGTCACTTACAAGTCCTGCCCAGCGGCGCGCACGGTCCCAACTATCGCGCCGACGAAGTCAAGGCCGATATGTCGCTCACCTTGTCAAGCCTGGGAGTAGCAGCCAAGCTTCACAGCCTTACGGCCACGATCAGTGGGCCGAAGATACCCGTGCTCTATACTGCGGTTGCCGCGGATTACGCCGGAGTGAATTCACCGCCCGCACTACGTTTAAGGGATCTTGATTTGCGAACCCAACAATCAACCATTTCGCTCAGCGGCGAAGTCACGTTGGCACAGGTCCCTGCGGTTAATGTCAAGCTCTGGCTACATCGATTAGCCGCGGCCGATATCAGGCGACTTTATCCTTCATCTCCACTCAAGCCGGATTTGACAGGCACTGTTATGTTCCGCGGACCCGAAACCTCGCTGCGCACTCGAATCACGCTAAACTGCGGGGATGCGAGGCTGGATGGCATCGTCAACGCCGATCTCACACAAAAGTCTTATCCGTACGCGGCGACTCTCAAGCTGACTGATGTGAATTTACAGAAAATTTTCAGCGCCAGCAGTGTCGCCGGACTACTCAATGCCACTGTTGATGCCGAAGGCAGGGGTTCAGATGTGCTGTCCAGCACGGCAAAAATCCAGCTGCACGGCCGAAAATTATCGACCAGACAATATCAGCTAGGGGCGCTCGACCTTACGGGCAATACGGTCAACAAAAATGCCCACCTGGTTGTCAAGCTTGCTGCACCGGCTGGCCGATTGATAGCTCAAGCTAACTCGCAAATTAGCTTTGATCCGGTTTATCAAGTGCAATTCACCGCGCAGCATCTCGATATCAGCAAGGCGGGATTTAACGTCAAGGGCCCCTTGACTGACCTGAATTTCACTACGGCGATTGACGGTCGAGGACTTAAGGAAGGCTCGCTCGATACCCGAGTCAAGCTCACGATTGCTCCGTCGCGGGTGGGTCAGGTTCGTGTCGACAGAGGCTTTCTTCTGGTGCACATAGCGCAAGATCGTGCTGACATCGAGCAACTACATGCCGAAGCCGCCAAGGCTACACTCGACGTTCACGGGAGCGCCGGGCTAAGAGCCAACGGGCCTGCAACCATTACTTACAGATTGCGTTCACCGAATATTGAAGACCTCCTGGCAGTAGCGAGAACCAAAGGTACAGGGATACTCAGCCTTAACGGTACGGCTGTTGGATCCCGCTCAGCTCTTTCGACGCGGGGCACTCTCGAATTAAGGTCGATTCGGTCCGCCGGCTACTCCCTTGAGCAAGGCCTCGCTAACTATGAGCTGGCGGTCACTGGGTCACGGGCGCCCTCTGGAAAGATTAAGGCAGTCTTCACCGGGCTCCAGGCGGGTCCGAAGCTCCGTTCCGTAGTTATAGCACTTGAGGCACCGGCCGGCCGGGTGCATGCTGCCACTTTAAACGTCGAGGTGATTGACCTCGCCGGACGCAGAGATCTCGTCTCCACGCATCTCGTTTACCAGCTCCCGTCGATATCGGGTCAACTAACCCAACTGGTACTGGATCTTCCCACCGGCACCTGGCATTTGGTACACCCGGTCAATTACCAACGAGAGCGCGAGGGTTTTTCATTGGGCCGGCTGAAAATGCGCAGCGGCAGCCGCCAATTGCTGATGGAGGGGCGGGTTGCACTTGCCGGTGAACAGGATTTTATGGTGGAACTTGATCGGTTCGATATCGGAACACTCGGACCGCTAGCCCCCCGATTACGCAGCGTTCACGGCACCGTGTCCGCGAGGTTGCGGATCACAGGAAACGCTGCAGCGCCGCTGATAAACTTTGCTTTGCAGGCAGTGCACTTGGCTGTCAGCTCCCAGCCGGTTGGTGACCTTATTGCAACGGCGGATTATAGAAGTAACGAGGTCTCATTCGACATTCTAATCGAGCAGAGCGCGTCAAGTCGGCTGACGGCGAAAGGCTCTCTCCCAGTTAGTCTGCATTGGAATAACGGGATCAGAACCAGAATCGGCAACACACTCGATGTCGCAGTCAATTCGACAAGGCTGAGCCTGACAGAACTTGGCAACCTGTTTCCCGACCAGCTGCAACACCTGCAGGGCAACGCCTTGGTGAATTTGCGCCTCCACGGTGACCTTAGGCAGCCCGAGCCGAACGGATCAATCGAGCTGCGCGATGTTGCGGGCAAGATTGTACCACTCGGCATAACCATCTCCGAAGCTCAACTAATCATTGGGCTCGAGCCGAGTGCCGTGCAGATTCGGGTGCTGCGAGCGGTTTCGGGCGGCGGGAGCATAAGCGGTAATGGTTTCGTCGGTCTGGCGCAATATGCGCCAGACCGACTGAGTATCAATCTAAACTTTCACCAGTGGCCTGCAATCAACACCGACCAATACGCCGCGAGGATTGGAGGCTATCTCTCTGCAGACGGCACTGTAAGTAATCCTCGACTGCAGGGTCAGCTCGAGGTGCTCCGTGGAGTTATCCAGCCCGACATATCGTTTTTGAGCGCGACCTCCGACCTTTCGCCCGACAACACAATACAAGTGATCGAACCGGGTGAGGACGTCCGCACACCAACAAACCGCTTTCCGGTCGCCAATTCGCCGAAGCTCCCACCACCCGCAGCTCCGCGTCAGACTTCGACCTTCAACAGCCTGGCGATGAAGATATCTGTGCTCATCCATCGCAATACCTGGATTAGGCATCCGAACGCCGCTGCCGAACTTGAGGGTAGCCTCGATGTGGAGAAGGAACCCGGAGGCCCGATACGACTCGCCGGTGAGATACGTACAGTACGGGGATGGATCGACTACTATAATCGGCAGTTTACGCTGAAGACTGGCATCTTTAGTTTCACCGGGGGGCGCAAGATCGATCCCAGTCTGGATATAGATGCTGAGTATCGCGTTACCAACTACATAGTGGATCTCATGGTGGGTGGTACCGCAAGCAAACCCACGCTGCAACTCAAAAGCCAACCAGATCTTCCGCAAGCCGACATTCTGTCGTTGATACTCTTCGGCAAAACCATGGACGCACTCGGCCAAGGTCAACAGGCAAGCCTGCAACAACAGGCGACCAAGATGGCGACTGGCATTGCCGCTCAACAACTTGGTCAGGCCGTGGCTAGTTCAATGGGGCTTCAGCAACTGGGAATAACCTTAAGCCAGGCCAGCTCAGGCGGACCGGCGCTCGGTATCGGACGCTATCTCGGCGAAAATACTTATGTTTCAGCTTCTCAGTCGATCGGAGGCAGCCGAGGTCAGAAAATTTCCATCCAATATTTCCTCCTGCCGTGGCTGTCAATTACAACCAGCAGCGCCGCTGATGGTTCTCACGAGATCGACCTGAACCTGGTCAAGCAATACTGAGCTAAAAGGAAGCCAGCATGCCGCCGAACTCTGACCAACAGCCCAGCCAGAGTCACACTCTTGGTCAGCTGCTTTACCGCCGTCTGTCGGCGGAACGTGCCAAGGCTGATTTGGAGCGGCTCGAGCGGCTAACCCATCGTGGCTTACTCGGGATCGTTCGCGCCGCGGTCGTCGGTTTTAAAAATCATAACGATACGCTGTGGGCGTCGGCGCTGACTTATACTTTCAGTCTGTCGTTGGTACCGATTCTCGCTGTCGCGCTTTCCGCCGTCAAAGGGCTGATCGGGACCGACGCGATCAAGCCGGTGATCGAGCAATACCTGGCCATCCAATCATCGGAGTTGACTAACCACATCCTGGAGTACGTAGGTCGAATCAATGCGGCAACGCTCGGCACCGTGGGCGGCGCCAGCTTACTGATTACGGTGCTGTTGACGCTCAGCACTATCGAACGCGCGTTGAATACCATCTTCAATGTGCCCAACGAAAGAACGTGGCTACGCAAATTCACTGACTATCTAAGTATCACCTTTACGATGCCGGTACTGCTGGCGGTGGCAGTATCAGTAAAGAGCGGTTTCGCCGCTAACCTACCGCACCTGCCAGGGTTGGGATGGATCGCCGCTACCTTGCCGGTGTGGGTCGGTTTTTCCTTCCTATATCTGTTTTTTCCCAATCGAAGAGTGCGATGGGACTGTGCGGCGCTGGGGGGATTGGTGGCGGCTATCGTGCTCGAGATTGGACAATGGGCTTACATTAAGTTCCAGGTGAGCGCGGGCCGCTATGAAGCCATTTATGGAGCACTTGCCTCGGTGCCAATTCTCCTCACCTGGATCTATATCGCCTGGACAACCGTACTCGCAGGAGCCGAACTTGCCGCCGCGGCTCAGGGTACTGAACCTAGTTTCTCGCTCGACTACCGCTCCCCCGCTTTTGTCAGGACCGCGATATTACTGACTGTCTTTCGGACCGCAGAGCGAGCGCTATCCCGTAACGCGCCGGCCTGTACGCTCGAGAGCCTGGCAGCAGAGCTGGACGCGCCCGCAGCAATACTGCGACCGATTATCGATGAGCTCGAACGTGCGGGGGTAATTGTGGAAGTGAATGATAATTCGCCGGCATCGAAATCGGGACTTTTTCTGGCTCGCGATTCCTCAGTTCTGACACTCGCCGAAGTCTTCGAACAATTCATGCGAATCCCTGCCACAAATGGAGATGAACGCATTTGGGCTGTGCTGAGAACGCTGGCTGCCGCCGAGCAGCAAACTCTTAGCAAAATAACGGTGAAGGATCTGGTACTGGGCCAATTTGACGAGCGGCCTGACAGACGGCCCCAAATGGCAGGTACTTAAAACTGCTTCAAGCGGCACAGCACCTGAAGCGACTCAGATAGCTGACACGCGCGTTGCTTGTCAGATCGTTTTTTGGACCTGATGCATCCGCTTGTCGCTGATTTTCCGGTCACGAATGGCCACGGCCGATCCCGCCTGGCCACGGCCTTGATCCTGGCCGTCCTTGCTGCTGTTCTGTTGGCGGAACGATCCGCTCCAACCTCCAAGGCTTCAGCCGTGCGCCAGTTGGTGAGGAAGTGAAAGCGCTTAGCAGACGGTGCAGGTATTGGTTAGCAACCTACCGCACACCGCGTCCAGCAGACCTATTGCTGCTGTATGCGGGTTCCAGTTTCGGAACTGGTCGCCTGATTTGGCACAGACATCCTGTGAGTCACAGTGCGCATGCTCATCTGGAAAGCAGCAAGCGAGACTTCAGTCGACTGACTGGCCATAATCCCCACCATCAGGACTCCAACCCGAACCCGGACAGAATCGGGGCCTCGGCCGGACACCGCCATCAATCGCAGCATCATGATAGCAATGGACATTGGCACTTCGTAATTCCTGTCCCCGCCATCCAGCTTACCCATCAGCTCCTCGTAGTGGCGATCTGTGTCGGCTGGGTAACTCTGGTCGACTTTCCGATTGATCCAACGCAAAGCGAATTCGATTCGCTGGCGCGAGCTCCTCCGCTGCGGACGGCCTTCTGAAAAATCATCGAACTTTTGCACCGATCGCCAGGGGCGCGGCGCTCGTTTGAGATCTGCCTGGGGCCTCTGCCTTCGGATTGGGGGAACTATGTCCAAGCGAACGTTTTTCGTTGGCCTGGTCGCGGTAGTGTGCGCCCTGCTGACCGCCATTGACAGTCGAGTAGCTTTATCGAGCTCAGTCGACGGCCGAACCACGCGCACGGCTAAGACGGATAACAAGCCTCAGCCAAGACGCCCGCAGCGCCTCAAAGAAATGGTTATTTATGGAGTTGCCGCTGAGCCTGGCAAAACCGACCTTTCGCCGATCCGCACTGCCAACCCGGCCTCGCTGTCGGTGGCGAAGTATCCAGCGGAGATCAGACGCAGCACAACAACTTACGGGGAACTATTGCGCCCCTTCGCCGGGGTGACAGTTGACAACTATGGCCAGGGAGGCGTGGGCTACGGGATTGCCATTCGTGGCTTCGATCAACTCGAGCATGGGCGCGACGTCGCGACATTCGTCGATGGCGTGCCTCAAAACCAGACCTCTTCGATTCAAGTCAATGGCTACACCGATCTGAACGATCTCAACCCGGAACTGGTTAGTCAGGTGACGCTGACACGCGGACCGTTTGACATACGCGCGGGGGACTTCAATGTCGGTGGGTCGGTTGAATACAGGACGATGGATGCCCCTCCATCGGGCATTACCCTTAGCGGCGGCCAATTCGGAATGGTGCACGGAAACGGAATCTACTCGGCCAAGCTCGGTGATGTTGGCGGTTTCCTTTCTCTGCTGGTGGACGATACACAAGGCTACAGACACAACGAGGGTCTGATGCGTATCAACACGTTCGACAAGATAACGTTTCCGTTGCTCAACGGCTCGGGCACTTTCCGCTTTCAGTTCTTCAACGACAGTTTCGGTGCGCCCGGTTATATAAGCCGAGCGCTTGTGGAGTCGGGACGACTGAGTCCCAACAGTGCGATTAATTCAACCGATGGGGGCAACCGGACCGAGGAAAATGTAGTTTTCAATTATCGGCAACTATCTGCGAGTGAACCGCTGTCGGTAAACCTTTATGCGATTCACAATGTCTTCAACCGGTATGCCACATTCAATCCGAACGGGCTTCCCATCAATCCCACTCAGCCAGGACAGGCACTTAGTGCTGACCGGCGATACATACTGGGCGGCAGCGGGAGCAAATTTTGGCTCCTCTCCCTGCCTTTTGGCATGAAGGCCGACTTACTGACGGGTTTGGGCATCCGTTCTGACATCGCCAACGCCAAGCAATTCAACACGGTTGAGAGACTTCCGCGCAGTCAAACAATCAATGTCAATTTCAATGTTCACAACCCGTTCGGATATGCTCAGACTGACATCAAGCCATTCTCCTGGCTGAAGCTTACCGGCGGGTTTCGGTATGATGAATTCTTCTTCGATGTACATAGTTTTATAGCGCCGACTCGGCATGTAGCTCCGGATACGGGAGCATTCGAACCGAAGGGCGGCATTACCATAACACCGATTCCTGGGGTGGATTTGTTCGCCAATATTGGACAAGGTGTACGCTCACCTAGTGCAGTGTCCGATCTGCCGCTCAACCCAAGCATTGATCTCACCACAGTGACAAGCGAGGAAGTCGGGGTTCAGTACAGCTCGCCTGGCCAGCAATGGCATGTTCTCGGCTCCGTATACACCAGCCAACTAACGAACGAGATTCAGGAGAATCCCCCGCCGGAGCTCCCCAAAAATCTCGGACCCTCTCGGCGCGAAGGCTTTGACCTCGAAGGTGGGTATCGTTTACTCGAAACAGAGCGCGGTATCACGTGCTCGCTGTTGGCGAACTATAGTGCGTTGCAGGCGCGGCTTGAGGGCAATCAACACGGAAAAGGCACCGACGTACCGAACACTCCCAAGTGGCTGGCCAAGTATGGCGGCGAGTTGCGATGGCCGCTGTTCGGTCCGCACTCCGCACACGTCATTTTCATTTACGCCAACCAGCAGTTCGTCGGCGAAAGCGAGCTTGATCCCGCGGCAGCTCAGCACGCTGGAGCTTATTCCCGTTTCAATCTGGATGCTTGGTACACCAACACCCATTGGCTCGGGGCCAGTGCCTACTTCGAGATGACAACCTATCTGTTCGGTCGTTTCAATGAAACCGCAGTAGAGTTAAGTCCCACCATAGTGGGTATCGCCCCAAAATCGCTATTGACGATTCAGGCGGGTGTCCATTTGCCACTCCGATTGCTACCGGGCATTCCTTAAACAAAACCGCACATGAACAATATGCTTCTCGTAGTCGTGTTTGTGTCCATGCTGATCGGGCCTGACGCCAAGCCAGCCCTTGCCCACGATCTGGTGTTGATAGCGACTGGCTCGCAGAGCCTCTCGATTGAATTCGGTCATCCGCAGGCATACCAATCTCCGGATCCGGACAAGCTGATCCACCTGGATGCCTACGTTGCAGGCCAGTGGTCTCCACTGTCGTTGCTCGGTGCACTCCCGAAAGAGTGCGGGGGTCAAACAATTCTCGAGCTGCAACCCCTACTACAGGGACGCAAAGTTCTGATGGTTTCTGCCGAATACGATAACGGTTTCTGGTCAGCAAACTCGCCGACAAGATACTTCAATACCTCCAAGGTGCAACTCGCGCACAGCAAAGACAGCGGTTACTTTCTTAAGTTTGCAAAGGCACTATTCCCGGCCGCGGCGCTAAATCGTGCGTTTGAGCATGCGCTTGGCATGGAGCTTGAGATCCTACCGCTGAACAACCCGTTTCGGATACGCACCGGAGACACACTCCCGGTCCAAATCCTTTGGCGAGGTAAGCCCATTGCGAGCCTAGGAGTCGAGGTCGGCGACGGCCGCACTCGGATCAGCGAATCAAACATCCCACGGTATAAGACAAATGAGAACGGCATCGCGCTCGTTCCCATATCGCAAGCAGGTTTGCAGGTAATCGCGGTGGATTACCGTACCCCGCCGCGTTTTCCACAACTCTCCGATTATGATGACTACGGTGCAAGCCTCACTTTCTTTGTACCGGATCATGGCAAATGACTTTTGCCGCAGAGCGGTTAAGCCTGACCGTATCACTAAAGCGCAGCTTATGGCCTCTCCACTGGCTTCTGATTACAACCGATATCGCCTGGCTGCGGCGGCGCTGGTTTCCGCGTCGGTTCACGCGCTGGCCCTCGTCATCACAATCGCAATCAGTCATTCGAGCTCTTCTGTCAGGAAAGGCTTTCCGGAGAATCGGCTGTTCTATGTCACACTAGTGAGCTCATCGAACGGAAAAGCGCCCGAGCCACATTCATTCAATCCCACTCAGAAGTCGTCGACCTTGTCGGCCTCAACCGCGAGGCGACTCCGGAACCGCTCACGGTTGCCAGTCAGACATCGCAGGAAAAAGCTCGAGAACGAATCGATGCCCGACGAGTTCGCGCGGTCTACAGTCACCGCGGCTATCGAAACCAAAGCACGGAGGGAATCGGGAACTGCTTTGCGTACCGGCCAGCGCGACCCGGAACGAGCTCCGAACGGAGCTAGCAAGGTCAGTAATAGTGTCTTGGATAGTGCTCCGCTGGTTGCAGAGCAAGTTGAGCACCCGCCAATTCCCGTCTCGCAGCCGGCACCCGACTATCCCGAGTTGGCTCGGCTGAGAGGCATCCAAGGTGAGGTAGTCTTAAGGATAGTGGTCGACACCCGGGGCGACGTGGAACGTAACATTCAGGTCGTTCAATCAATCCCTCTGCTTGATCCTGCCGCTGTCGAAGCCGTCAGCCGTTGGCGGTTTACCCCAGGTCGCGATAGCCAGGGCCGGTTAGTCCGAGTACTTCTCGAGGTTCCGCTCCGGTTCACCTTACGCCCTGCTGAAGGCGAAGCCTGGCAAGATTGATTTCCAACCCGCACCAAAGCCTCTAGCTCAGGCGCTCTCGAGCAACCTGTGCAATGCTCTGAGGTCGTCGCGGATTTCACGCAAAGTGCGTTCGAAAGCACGATTTGCGACAGGGAGCGAGTTTTGCTCGCCCGAGAGGGGCAGGCGCAACTGTTGTTTTTCTTTTACGCGGGTACTCGTCGAAATTCGGGTGCGGGTGAGCATTTGCTTGGCACCGTCCAGACCTCTTTCGCGGATGAACTTCTTTGCACCTGCGATTGTGTAGCCCTCGGTGTGAAGCAGATGCTTGACGTATCGCAGAGTGTCTATGTCGCTCTGACTATAGAAGCGGTGGCCTGAGCGGGACAGTTTAGGACGGATGAATGAAAACTGGGTCTCCCAGAAGCGCAAAACGTAAGGTTCGACACCCACCAGACTAGCAGCTTCGCCGATCTTAAGCGGGCGCTCCGCGCGCTTGATTTGCTCCGGACTGCGGGTTGCTTTGCGCAGCTTGACCTTCTTCGGCCCTCCAACGCTACCTCGACCCGAGCCGCGCCTTCCCCTACCCGCAGAGCCGTTCTTTGAGAATGTCACTGGCTTTGAAAGATAGCACGCAACGTGAGTCAATGATGAGAGGGGTCCCCGTCTGGGGGTTACGACCCCTGCGAGCACGTTTGCGACTGACCACAAACGTGCCGAAACCCGAAATCTTTACCTTCTCGCCTCGGCGCAAGGTGTCCTTGATGATCTCCAGCACGTTATCCACAGCTTGGGCGGCCTCTTTCCTCGAGAGTCCGACGCGCTCGTAGATGACTTCCACGAGATCGCTCTTGGTCATTTCCAGCAACCAATTGCCACCCCCAAGCCACGGTTGCTCGGTGCCCGGTTATTACAGGCGTAGCTCGGCCCGTAATCGCGAGCGCGTCTGCTCGATCACCAGGTTGTGGGCGCGATTGACTTCTTCATCGGTCAAGGTCCGATCCTTAGCGCGGTATCGGCATGCCAGTGCGACGCTCTTTTTTCCAAGCGGAATAGACTCACCCTGATAAACATCAAACAGTTCGACGCTCTCTAACAGCTCCACGTCCAGCTTCTGGACGGTTGCTAATACAAGCCCAGCTGCGATCTCACTATCGACCAACAGTGCCAGGTCGCGGCGCACCGCGGGAAACCGCGGCGGCAGATTCACGGTAACCGCTGCCCGACTGGCATAAGTCATCAAAGTCGCCAAGTCAACTTCAAACAGAACACAAGGGTGTTCCAAGTCGAGCCGCAAAACCTCCGCCGGGTGAAGTTCTCCGATCAGGCCGAGCATGGAGCCGCCGACCGAAAACTGTGCAGCTCGCCCCGGATGCAAATACGGGGCCAAACTCGGGGCAGCGGGCTCAAACGAAACCTCCTCAATTGCCAATCCGCGAAAGCAAGTTTCGAGAATGCCTTTGGCGGTAAAAAATCCGGCCTTGACCGCAGGGTGATCCACTCCACCCATGGCGTAGTCGCCATAGCTGATAGCGGCTAAACGCCGCTGCTCGCGTGGAATTCCTTCAACCGTTGTGAATACTTTGCCGATCTCAAACGCGTGGAACGCCGTAGCTTCTCGGTTCAGGTTGAAGCGCAGCGCATTTAGCAGACCAGGTAAAAGGCTCAGGCGCATTTCCGATAATTCGGCAGTTAACGGATTAATAACTCTCGCCGGCTCAGCTCTGGTCGCTCCTCCCTCGATCGAGACGAAGCCAGGGAAACGCTGGTTATCGGCGGCTGCGATAAAAGCCAAAGTTTTAACCTCGACCATCCCGCATCCCACCATCAGTTCGCGCAACCTCTTCTCGAACCGCCGTTCCTCGTGAACTATGGCGACTGCTGCCTCGCGCCGGGGCAGCCGCGCAGGGATTTCGGCTAATCCAGTAAGCCTGGCGACCTCCTCCACCAGGTCTGCCGGTTCGTTGAGGTCCGGTCGAAAGCTAGGCGGAAACACCACCAATGTCCGTGTTCCCGTTTCGACACGCGCGCCTAAAAACTTCAACCGCTTCCGCACTTCCGTTACTGGGATAGAGGCACCCAGAACTGAGTTCAGATAGCTCAGTTTTAGTTCGATCCGGCGCTCCTGAGCCGGACGGGGTTCGACATCGAGCAAGCGTGAAGTTGGCTTCGCGCCGGCGAGTGCACCCAGCAGCTCAGCAGCGCGTAAAAGGCCGTTCACCTGCCCCGCTCGATCGATTCCGCGCTCGAATCGATAACTGGCCTCGCTGCGCAGGTTGAGCCTTCGTGCAGTGCGCGCAATACTGAGGGGTTCGAAGTAAGCGCTTTCGAGCAGTACACTTTGGGTCGACGCTACGACCTCGGAATTGCGACCGCCCATTATACCCGCAATTGCGAGCGGACGCTCGGCGTCGGCGATCAACAGATCATCCGGCTGTAATGCTCGTCGCGTTCCGTCGAGCGTCTCAAACTCGCGCTCTTCACCAGCGCGACGAACGATAATTCGCTGACCGGAAATTTGACGGAGGTCGAACGCGTGCAGCGGTTGACCTATCTCGAGCATCACGTAGTTCGTGACGTCGACGACGTTATTCAGCGCACGCATCCCGCACAGTTCGAGCCGACGCCTCATCCACAGCGGCGACGGGGCTACGGTTATGTGATTCATGGCGAGCGCAGCGTAGCGTGCGCAGAGCTCGGGAGCACGAATCTCAACATCGAAGCTGAATTCGGAAGGACTGCCTTCGCGGGAGATTCGAACCCCCTTGATCTTAGGCGGCCGTAGTTTACAGCCGAACAACGCCGCCACCTCGCGCGCGACACCTAGAATGGATAGGCAGTCGCCGCGATTGGGCGTAACCGCGATGTCGAGTACCGCATCCGGCAGCTTAAGATAGGTTTGAAACGGCTCGCCCGGCTTGGCGTCCGAGTCCAACTCCACAATGCCCTGATGATCGCTTGATAAGCCGAGTTCGAGCTCCGAACACAACATTCCCTCAGATTGCACTCCCCGAATCACGGCTGCCTGCAGGGGCTCGGCCTCTTCCAGACTACCTGAACCATGACCATGAACGCCGCTGGCCAGCCTCGCGCCTACCCGCGCAAACGCCGTCAGCATCCCAGCACGCACGTTAGGGGCACCGCACACGACGCGAGCCCTTCCTGCATTGCCGGCATCGACATCGCATAGGCTAAGACGGTCCGCGTTGGGGTGACGCTCGACCTTTAGTACTCTGGCGACAAAGACGTCAGTAAAACCCGGCACTACGCGCGTGAGGGTTTCAACCTCCAGGCCTGCCATCGTCAGCCGCCGGCAAATTTCCTCGGTTGCCGCATCAACAGTGACAAATTCACGCAACCAGCTCAGCGGCACTTTCATGACACCGCCTCGCCCGAGCGAAACTGGCGAAGAAATCGGAGGTCGTTCTCGAAGAACAACCGCATGTCCTCAACACCCAGCTTGAGTAAGGCCGTTCGTTCGACGCCCATGCCAAACGCAAATCCCTGATATTCTTCCGGATCATAGCCTACGGCGCGCAACACGTTGGGATGTATCATCCCGGCCCCAAGGATCTCGGTCCAACCGGACTGTTTGCAAACTCGGCATCCGCTGCCGCCGCAAAGCAGGCATGAAATATCAACTTCCGCGCTCGGCTCGGTAAAGGGGAAGAAGCTGGCGCGAAACCGCACGGCACTTTCAGGACCGAAAAAGGCTCGGAGAAACTCAGTCAACACACCCTTGAGGTGAGCCATTGTGATGACGCCTGCACGATCGATCATGAAACCTTCGATCTGACCAAACATGGGCGAGGAGCGTACGGTCAGTTCATCCGGACGATAGCAATTGCCCGGACATACGATCGCGAGCGGCGGTTTACGCTGCTCCATCACACGGATCTGCCCGTTGGAGGTATGAGTGCGGAGCAACAAACCACCAAAGAGGAAGAACGTATCTTGCATCTCGCGCGCCGGATGATCGGGGGGAAAGTTTAGGGCGCCGAAGTTGTGGAAATCGTCCTCGATATCTGGGGTCTCGACCACCTCAAATCCCATCGATTCGAGGATATCCAGCATTCGCTCGCGGCTCTGGGTCACCGGATGGAGCCAGCCGCGCGGCACGTTTAACCCCGGAAGGGTCACGTCGATCCGCGCTTCGACCAAAGAACGTTCCATCGCCAGCCGCTTGAGTTGCTCGCTGAGGACGGCGATTCGCTCTTCGATTTGGGTTTTGATTTCGTTGACCAACCGCCCGATTGCGGGGCGTTCTTCTCGCGGGACTTCGGGCATGCGGCGCATAATTTCAGTCAGCTCACCCGAGCGGCCGAGCACGCGCACGCGGACCGCTTCAATCTGCTCCGGAGTCGCCGCGTCGCCCAACTGCTCCAACGCCTGGGCCCGAATTTGTTCCAGCTGCTCCCTCATCAAGGTTAGCGCTCGCCTCCGTTATTGTTCTTACGACCAAAGACTGAGGTTCGGCGCCGGCATTTTTGGATCCAACTGTTCCCGAGGCGGCCAAACGAAAGACCATGTGGCAGCCACATGGTCTTTGAACATGCATGCTTGGAGATGCTTAGTGCTTAGGCGGCCTGCAGGCCCAGCGCATCCCGCGCAGCACGCACTAAATCGCTAAACAACTGGTCCCGCTGGAGGGCGAGGACTGCCAATTGCTTACGATCGAGTTCGATCCCTGCCTTATGCAAGCCGTCGATAAAGCGGCTGTAATTAAGGCCGTGCTCGCGCACCAAGGCATTGATGCGCGCAATCCACAGCGCCCGGAAGTTTCGCTTTTTCTGTTTACGATCGCGATAAGCGTACGTAAGACCTTTCTCGAGCGTGCTCCGAGCTTGGCGATAGAGTTTGCGACCGCCCACGAACCCGGAAGCCAGTTTTAACTGGCGTTTGTGTCGGCGACGCGTCTTGGGTCCGCCCTTGGCACGAGGCATCCGGAATCACTTCCCTTCTTTATTTGGCAGCACCACTCTCAAAGCAGCTTGACAGCAAGTTATTGACCGTAAGGCAAGAGCGCGTGAGCGGTGGCTGTGTCAGTTTTATTCAGCGTGCCGGCACGTCGGAGACGGCGCTTGCGACTCCTGCTCTTGCTTGACAAGAGATGGCGTAGATAGGCGCGCTTGTGCTTGACCACGCCATTTTTCGTAAATTTAAACCGCTTGGCGGCACTGCGCGATGTTTTCAGCTTTGGCATAGACAAATGTGCGCGGATCGGAACCGATGCGCGTTTTTCGCTTCTTTGCGCTAGCCCTGAACTGGTTCCAATCAACGCGGAGTGAGCAACACCGACATATTGCGGCCTTCCATGCGGGCCGCACCCTCGGGTTGCGCCACGTCCCGCACCTGCTCAATTATTCCTTCAATCAAACTCCGGCCCAATTCAGGGTGAGTAATCTGCCGGCCCCGAAACGAGATTGAGAGTTTAACACGCTGACCCTCACCAACAAAGCGGCGGATGTGCTTGATCTTGAAATCAACATCGTGCTTCTCGGTGAGTGCGCCCATTTTGATTTCCTTGACCGCACTGCCTGCCGAGCCACGCTTGGAGTCGTGAGCTTTCTTTTTTTGCGCGTAACGATACTTGTCGAAATCGATGATACGGCAGACTGGTGGCTGTGCGGTTGCTGCAACCTCAACCAAATCGAGTCCGCGACTTTCGGCCAACCGAATCGCATCGCGCACACTCATGATACCGGCCTGCTTTCCGTCGGCATCAATCACGCGAACTTCCGGGGCACGGATCTGCTGATTGACCCGGATAGCGGGCTCTCGTGATGGGGGCGTACGAAAATCTCTACGGATAAACCACCTCCTCCGGTTTACTGCCGGATTTTAAGCTCATGCGATCAGCGCCGTTAATGCTTTGTAGCAACGGCTGCCTTAATCGCCTTGAGGTTAAAAGATTAATGACCAACAACGCAAGCGACGAACCAACTTAGTTCAAGATGGCAGAGGCTCGGCTTGTGCGCGCGCCACCAACTCCTCCACGCTCATAACCTCGCTCTTGCTTCCACGCAGCAAGCGCAAAGAGACTTGGCGGGCGGCGGCTTCACGCTCGCCCACTACAACCATGAACGGAACCTTAGCCAGCTCGGCCTCGCGCACCTTGAAGCCCAGCTTCTCATTGCGTACATCAGCGTGCGCTCGAAACCCCAGTTTACTCAGCAACTCTGTCAGCTCACGCGCATAACTCTCCGTCTTTTCGCTCAACGAAAGTACTCGAACCTGTTCTGGAGCAAGCCAGAAAGGCAACACTCCGCCGGTGTGCTCCAGCAACACGCCAATAAAACGTTCAAGTGAGCCTAGGATCGCTCGGTGGATCATCACCGGACGCGCTTCACTGCCCGCGCTGGTCGTATACTTCAGATCGAAGCGCTCTGGAAGATTGTAGTCGAGTTGGATGGTTGCCACCTGCCATTTGCGCTTAAGTGCGTCGGGCACATAAATTTCAATTTTGGGCCCGTAGAACGCTCCTTCACCCGGGTTAATTTCAAACTGGATCAGGTTACGCCTTAAAGCGCTCGCCAGCTTTTCCTCTGATGTGCGCCATTGCGCCTCAGTCCCCAGGTGTTGCTCGGGCCTGGTCGCCAGTTTGAACTCAGGCTCGGTAAAACCGAGGGCCGAATAAACCTCACGCACCATCGTGAGATTCATCGCGACCTCATCCTCGATTTGCTCCTCGGCACAGAAAATATGCGCGTCGTCCTGGGACATTACGCGCACTCGGGTCAAGCCATGCAGGACGCCGGACCGTTCCGCCCGATGAAGCCGCGAAAATTCGGCAATCCGTAGCGGCAGGTCACGGTACGAGCGTTTCTCGGCTCGATAGATAAAAGTATGACCCGGACAATTCATTGGCTTGACGCCGTAGCCAACACGCCAGCCCTCGGGGCCAGTGTCGACTCGCGCCTCACGGTCCTCCGGATCGGGCGTCAAAAACATGTTGTCACGGAAATTCTCCCAATGACCCGAGACATGGAACAACTCGTTCTTGAAGATCTGCGGCGTAATGACTTCGTTAAACCCATAACGACGGTAGAGCCGGCGCATGTATTCGACCAGCAAATTAAAAATAATCATCCCCTTGGGCAGGTAGAAAGGCTGCCCCGGCGAGATTGGATCGAACAGGAACAGCCCCATCTCACGCCCGATTTTCCGGTGGTCGCGCTGACGCGCGAGCTCGAGCATCGCCAGATGCTCCTGCAGGGCTTCCTTATCAGCAAACGCGGTACCGTAGATGCGCGACAACATCGCATTGCGCTCGTCGCCTCGCCAATATGCACCGGCCACACTGGTCAACTTGAAAGCGCAAAGATAACCGGTTGAGGGGACGTGTGGCCCTCGACAAAGGTCCAGCCAGTCGCCCTGGCGGTAAATTGAAACCCGCTCGTCAGGGATGCCCTGCAGAATTTCGACCTTGTACTTCTCCCCCATTCTCTCGAACAATGCGATCGCCTCGTCACGAGCTAGTTCGACTCGCTCAACCTTCAAATCGGCTTTGGCAAGTTCTCGCATTTTTTGTTCGATTTTAGGCAGGTCCTCGACCGTAAACGGCCTCGACGGCGCAAAGTCATAAAAGAAACCGTCTTCAATAGTTGGTCCGATTGTGACCTGAGTCCCCGGATACAGCGCTTGGACTGCCTGCGCCATCAGGTGTGCGGTCGAGTGACGGATAACATCCAGCCCCTCAGAGCTACTAGCTGAAACCGGCTCGACCGTTGCGCTTCGCTCCAGCGGTCGGCTCAGATCGACTAGCTTGCCATCAACCCGAGCGGCAATAATGTCGCGCCCAAGTTTGCCGTCGAGCACATCCCGAACGCTGGTGCCGCTCGCGACCGTTCGAACCTCTTCCCCGACTGTAATCCTTACCTCAGCGCTCATCTGGGCGGCGTATGCGGCAGCATCGCAACGTGTTGAAACGTTGAGCTGACTGTTGGGGGCTGGTAGGCACGGGCGGGATTGAACCGCCGACCCCTTCCGCGTCAAGGAAGTGCTCTCCCGCTGAGCTACGTGCCTCTGTCTTGTGAAGTTGCAAGGTCGAAATCAAGCATCTAAAAAGATAAACAATTTTTGGCAGAGGAACAACCGAAATACCAGCTGTAAGTTTGCGACACGCACCTCCTGTCCCTCTTCGCACCCCGAGATCGGTCAGGCTGCGTCGGAATGAAGCAAAATTAAACTTCGTCAAAATCACCTGGAGCCTGTCGCCATGGACCGATCTCGTAATAGTTTTCTTGTAACGCGAGAGCTTCATTAATTTTCCGCAGGTGAAGGATTATCTGTTTGTGGCTAGAGTCTGTAACCGAGCGGTCCTAAATGAGAGGTGTAGGCAGATGACACAACTAAGAGAAATAACCTCCGGGCTACGATTCCCGGAAGGCCCGGTCGCGATGAACGATGGTAGCGTGCTGGTGGTCGAAATTGCCCGCGGTACCCTCACCCGGGTCCGCCCCAACGGCACCAAAGAGGTGGTTGCTGAAACGGGCGGTGGCCCCAATGGCGCAGCGATTGGGCCGGATGGCAAGGTTTATATCTGCAATAACGGCGGCTTCAGACTTACTCCCGAAGGTATGCCGACGGAGGGCTTACCGGATGGCTACACGGGCGGTTGCATTCAGCGTGTTGATCTCGCCAGCGGTAAAGTCGAAGTTTTATATACCGAATGCAATGGCCATCGATTGCGCGGCCCTAACGACCTCGTCTTTGACGGGGCCGGGGGGTTCTGGTTCACCGATTTCGGCAAGGTGCAGGAGCGACAAAAAGACCGCACTGCGATCTATTATGCCAAGGCCGACGGCTCCATGATCCGCGAAGTGATTTTCCCAATTGACGGACCCAATGGTATTGGCCTCGCACCAGACGATAGCAGGCTATATGTGGCGCAAACCTTCGAAGGCCGTGTCTGGCAGTGGGATATCGTGCGACCTGGCGAGATCGCCGCAGCTGGTCACGGAGGGCTGCTGTCCGGACCGGGCGGGGGCAAGCTCCTGGTTGGGTTGCCGGGCTATCAATTACTCGATTCGATGGCGGTTGACGGAGCGGGAAATGTCTGTGTGGCTACACTCGTCAACGGCGGTATCACGGTTATATCTTCAGACGGCAGGTCAGTCGAATTCATCCCCACCGGTGACCCTTTGACGACCAACATCTGTTTTGGGGGTCCGGATCTGCGAACCGCCTATATCACCCTGACCGGTCAAGGCAAACTGGCAGCGATGGATTGGCCACGGCCGGGGTTGAAGTTGCATTACACCGCTTGAATGGGCCGGACACGTCGGAGGTTATTGAGATTGCGGATTGATTCGTGCGAACTGCTTCAATCACGGGCGGTTTGAAGAGCTTGTTGTCGTTTATGCTCTGCCACGTGCGTGGCTCCATTGGGCGATAGTTCCGCGCACAACGGATCAGTATGGGCACTGATGGAGGAGGAAGGGGCCCGGTGGCCCCACCGGTCTTCAAAACCGGCTTGGCGGCTAATACTGTCGCCGGAGGGTTCGACTCCCTCCCCCCTCCGTATTTTAAGAGATCAGGCGCGCCCAGCCGCAATCTACCTTGGAATGGAGAAGCACCGCACCTTCGCCGATGGTCTGTCTTCATTCACCAATGGCAATGGTTTATATCCAGTAACCGCGTCAATCACGTTGCTCAATTAAGGCCGCGACTGGCGCACGAAAATAGGCTCGCAAAGGTCGGGCGCCTCTTGTCACCCGTGCCCTATCAGCGCATGTTGCTCAAGAGCGAACAGGCCTCGCTCCCGGGATTGTCTCGGCAGTAGGTAAAAGTCTGTGAGGAGAGCGAAATGATTGATCTGTACTACTGGCCTACACCAAACGGAAAAAAAGTTACTATTTTGCTTGAAGAATGTGGAATCCCATACACTATCAAGCCCATCAACATAGCGCGAGGCGACCAGCTCGCACCATGGTTCTTGAAAATCTCACCCAATGGCCGCATGCCCGCCATTGTCGATCATGAACCGCTGGGCGGCGGGGCTCCGATTTCGATTTTCGAGTCGGGCGCAATAATGATGTATATCGCTGAGAAAACCGGAAAGTTCTGGCCTCAGGACCCACGTCGCAAGTACGAAGTAACTCAGTGGATCATGTGGCAGATGGCCAACCAGGGACCGAAATTCGGCGAGCAGGGACATTTCCATCGAGCCGCCGAGGGCGGCAAGAACGGCGACCTGTCATACGCATTGCTGAGATTCGACAGCGAGGTGCATCGACTGTACGGTGTGATGAACCTGGGGTTGTTCAACAAGCGCTATCTCGCAGCCGGCGAATACACCATCGCCGATATGATTTGCTATCCGTGGGCGGTAACGCTCCAGGGCCGCAACATTGATATCAACGAATTTCCCAACGTCAAGCGCTGGATGGACGAAATTGGAGAGCGGCCAGCAGTCAAGAAAGCAATGGCCGCCGGACCCGAATATCGCGAGGATCCAGCAACAATCTCGGCCGAGGAACGCGCGCGACGAGCCAAACTGCTCACCCATCAGCGAGCGCAGCCGATCCCGAAGGAATGGCTGGAAAGCGTTCAGCAATAACGGTCACTTCCACCATAAGCGAGACCTTTGGTCACAATCTGTGCCTCAACCGGAAGAGGAGTAAAAGTGCTGCTCCTCTCCCGTTGAGCTAATCCGAGACCGATGCACTAAGACCAAATCTGTAAACGCAGAGGCCGGCTGGCAGCGTTCACGGCAAAATTCGCTTTGCGGCGATCAGGCGGACCCGTTCGGTTGCTGTCTGAATATCGGCTTCTCGGCTCGCCGCACCAGCAACTTCTCGCAACACTTCGTGCTGTTTTTGCACCAGACCTTCCATATGATTACTGACGTAAGCCACCAGCCGGCGGACTTCGCGCCGGACCGACCACGCCATCCACAGGCTCAGCGTCAGCATTACCAGGCTGGTGAGGGTTAGCACGAGTAATAGTCTCGTTTGGTGATCATCCATTAGTCATTTGATAATTTTGGTAAGTAGGAAAATAAGCACCATCATCAGTCCAGCCGCCAGGCCGGAACTCGCTCCCCAAATGCCTGCTTTGATTCGCAGTACTGCCTCGACCACGCTCAGGTCCACTCGCAGTTGGTTCATGTCGCTGACCAGCTGGCTATTCTGCTCATTGAGCCGCACCGCCATTTCCTCACACCGCTTGTCCAATTTGTCGAGCCGATCGATCACGCTCTGGCGGTAGAGCGCCTCATAGTCGGTGGGGCTATAAGGCGGCAGATTGCTCATAATTCAGTGCACACCAGGCACGTGACCGGCGTGCCCTCAACCGATATGCGGTTTAGACTGATCCCGATGTGAAACAGGGATCCGTCCTTGCGTTGTCCCTGCAGCCCCATCGCAATTCCCTGGCCCATCGGCCGCGACTTGGGTGAAAGATTGTAACCGTGGCGATGATGGACATGAGCAGCACGCTGCTGTTCAGGCACCAATATTTCAACGATCTGAAAAAGCAGTTCATCGCGCGGATAACCAAACATCTCGCAAGCCCGCGAGTTGGCTGCCAGAATGCGACCCTTGTTATCTACTATGAGGACGCCGTCGAGCGACGTTTCCAGCAACGTGAGTCCGCGGACCTTCAGCGAGAGTACTTCCAGCTCAGCACGTTCGAGTCTTTGAGCCAAATCCTTAAGATCGATCCCATCAGCATCTTTTTTGTCAGCGCCCATCTTTCTTGCTTCGTTGCGTTTTCGAAAGTTCCATCCTCAAATCATCAAGTTGCGAATAAAGATCGCGATTGATGATAGTTTGATTCGCAAGTTCCGCGTTGATCCGATCCCGGAGCTCCGCCCGGGCAGCTTCCGCTGCATCCTTCCGTTCATAGGGACTTGGGGCAGTCGCGGCAGAAAACGCCGCAAGTGTAACGAGCACAGATAACACCGCTACGGCGGCGGCCAATAGCGTTATCAGCAGATTCCGTCCGTCGCTCAGCCAATTAATGACTTTCGATTCCACTGAGTGCCTCCCGGATCTGGTCAATCACCGCGGGCAGCCACCACAGTAAACAGGCTGTGTAGAGCGATATGCCTGCGGTCCACAGGTCCAAAACCGCTTGCCAGTAATACCAGGGGCACCAGATGACGACGACTGACATTACATGGGTGAGTCCGCAGGACAGAATAAAAGCCGCGAAAAAGTGCAGCAGGAACGTGCCTGGCCGCAGTACACGGGGCAAATGTCGGATGCAGCGAATTAGCGCCAGGGGTATCAGGGTGTAAGCCAAACCGATCCCCAAGTTCGCCACCACCAGCGCCAGCAACAGTGGCCATTGCCATTGTAGGCAAACCCCGTGCGGCAGCCAGGCCACACTTGTCGGCAGACCAAGCGGCCATCCGCATGTCCAGTTAGTCACTTAGCTAGTCTTCAAATAGAATGTTTTGCCTGGGGCAGCTGACCTAAATCTGGTACGAATCACGTGCCCATAGCGCGATCCGCACTACCGTCGGCTGATACTGTTGACTACGACTATATGCGTTAGCGAAAACGAAATTATTCCGCCGGCAGGCCGCCTTTAAGGGGTGACGCTGTCACTGAGTAGACTAGACTGAAACTGAAAGTGAGCAGGAACGTGGCCATTGCCAGGAGTGCGTTTGAGCATCGTCGACACACTCAATTTCCACATACTCGCAAGCATTGGCGAATCAAGTGGTCAAAGAGATCGTGGTTGCGGGAAGAAAGACGGCGTCCCGATACTTGAGTTCACTCGCGGTGCCCAATCAGTTTCAGCCAGATGAACGCCACGCGCGGATTCTGAACTGATGGTCGAATATTGTTTGCGGGCGAGCAAGCCGCTCGCCCGCGGATCATGTCAGTGTAATGCCTGCTTCAATGGAGGTTGTAATAACGCTTGGCGCCTCCGGCCAGCACATTCGCCAGCGTTTCGGGAGGCAACCCCATCCGCTTGATCATATTTGGCGCATCGGGAAACCCATCTGCATGAGGATAGTCGGTTGCCCATAGAATATTTTCGGAACCGATGTAATCGGCCAAATGTTTAAGCGAACCTTCCACCGGTTCGAACGAGATGAAGCATTGCCGGCGGAAGATTTCGCTGGGCCGCGTCTTCAAGCCCGTGTCGTTCATGCCAACATCGTCAAAATGCCGGTCCATTCGGTCCAACCACCCGGCCATCCACCCCCCTCCGGATTCGAGGAACGCAATGCGAAGTTTAGGAAAGCGGTCACACACACCGCACATGATCAGGCTGGTAGCCGCCGCCATCATCTCGAACGTGTGTGCGACCAGATGCCGCACCGCGAATCCTTTGGTAAAGCGGTCGAACCCAAGAGTCGGCTGTCCGCTTTCTGAACCGCCATGAATGCCGATAGAAAAGTTCATGTCCTGAGCCGCTTCCCATAGCGGATCGTAGGCAGGGTCGTGGAGCACACGCCCGTTGTACGGATTGGGGCGGATGAAGCCGCATCGAAAGCCTAATTCCTTGGCTGCGAACATCATTTCGTCAACCAGGTACTCAACGGACTGCATCGGCAGCATTGCCGCGCCGAAAAGCCGGTCTGGATAAGGCTTACAATAATCGGCCAGCCAGCGATTGTATGCGCGGCAAGCGGCGGCGGAAAATTCAGGATCCTTGGTCGCGCCTAAAAACAAGCCAAGGCTCGGATAAAGGAAGGCGGCATCGATTCCCTCAGCGTCCATGTCAGCAATCCGCGCGTGAGGGTCAAAACCTCCGCGCTTACCTTCAAGGTAAGCGACTCGAAAAGAGTTAATCCCGCCCGCACGCGCGCCGAAGGTTCCGAGTCCACCGAGTTTGATGGGTTTTTTGCCGCGACCCAGATCTATTGCATCATCGCCCTCAATACGCAGGATCTCCCCTCCGTCTTCGGTCACCAACACCTTCGGGCAAATGTCGCGAAATTTCGGGTCAATGTACCGTTCCCATAGATCGGGCGGTTCCAGAACATGACCGTCTGCGTCGATGACGTTGTATTCCATTTACGTTCACCCCGCGCTTTTCAGACCAGTTTGTTTCTCGGCATTTTATAGACCCGGCCGCAGCCGAAGACAAACGACTCTGTCTATTGAGTGCTGCCCACGCATGGGCACAGCCGACGCTAAGCTGGCCTGCCCAAGGCCCAGCACCGACGGCTGTCCATTACGGACCTTCTCGGCGCAGTTCGTGGCTGACGCCTTTGCGAGCTTTGAGACGATTGAGTGCATTGACGAGCGCCAGAGCACTAGCCATCACGATGTCGCTATGGGCTCCCTGCCCGGCAACCGTCATTCCATTCTCACGCACGAGGCATGAGACTTCGCCCAGCGCGTCGGTTCCGCCGGTAATGGCTTTCACGGAATAGCGCTCGAGGGCAGGACTGAGTCCCGTGATCCGATAAATCGCTTTGTAGCAGGCATCAACCATGCCGTCGCCGGTGGATTCAGCCTGCCGTTCCTCACCTTCAACTCGCATAATTACCTCGGCGTGCGGCTCGGTTCTCGTCGACGAGCGAACCACAACGTCGACGAGCTCGAAGGCGTCTGCGGCTTGGCGGCTTTCTTCGTTGGCGAGCGCCAGGATGTCATCGTCGTAGACGATCTTCTTTTTGTCGCATAGAGCCTTAAACGCCGCGAACGCTCTTTGCACATCGATTGTATCGGGGTCGATTCCAAGTTCGCGCAAGCGATTAATGAAAGCGTGACGCCCAGAATGTTTTCCCAGGACGAGTTTGTTGGACGGAATACCGATATCTTCAGGGCGCATGATTTCGTACGTTAGTTTGTTCTTAAGTACGCCGTCCTGGTGAATTCCAGCCTCATGGGCGAAGGCGTTATCGCCCACGATGGGTTTGTTGGGCGGCACGGGCTGCCCGATGATCTGCGATACCAGCCGCGAGGCGGGGTATATCTGGCGGCTATCGACTCCGCATCGCACCTGCATGAGGTCGCGGCGTGTCTTTAGCGCCATCACGACCTCTTCCATTGAAGTATTGCCGGCGCGTTCCCCGATACCATTGATGGTGCACTCAACCTGGCGGGCCCCATTACGAATAGCGGCAAGCGAGTTGGCCACCGCCAGTCCGAGGTCATTGTGGCAATGAGCGCTCCAGATCACGCGGTCGCTGCCATCCACATTGTGGCGTATGTAAGAAAACATCTCACCGAATTCCTCTGGAATAGCGTGACCGGTAGTGTCTGGCAGATTAATTACCCGGGCGCCAGCCCGAATCACTTCGGTGCAGACCTTAGCCATGAAATCCCAATCGCTGCGCGACGCATCTTCGCAAGAAAATTCGATGTAATCGAGGTGCTGCTTGGCACGCGCCACCGCCCAGGTGGCCGCACTGAGAACATCCTCGCGAGTCATCGCCAGTTTGTATCGTAAATGAATGTCGGAGGTCGCGATGAAGATATGAATTCCAGGGTGACGGGCCTTTTCAACTGCCCTCAACGCCTGGTCAATATCCTCCTCGCGCGTACGCGAAAGGCTGAGGACTATCGGGTCCGTAACGACTTCTGCAACCTTCCGCACCGCTTCAAAATCACCTGGCGATGACGCTGCGAAACCGGCCTCGATAACATCCACCTTGAGCCGCTCCAGCTGGCGCGCAACCGCGATCTTCTCGTCGACATTCATCGTGCAGCCCGGGGACTGCTCCCCGTCTCGCAAAGTCGTATCGAAGATGCGCACGTAGTCGTCAGGGTACGATTGCTCCATAGCTTTCTCCTTCACTTCAAAGAGACCGGCGATGCGCGTAAAAAAACGCCCCAGGCGCCTTCGCTCGGCCCAGCGCCCGGGGCGTCCTCGCTATAATTTCGAACAGCAGCTCAATTCTGCATCAAGACGCGCCGTGCCTGGGCCCTCATTAGGGCCAGGCTAAGCAGCAGCGATAGATGCAGATTCCGAGTCATCGCGGTTACTCTAATCCGAGGACAGTTGAGCGGTCAAGCGGTTTGACCCTCTAGCGGCTCTATGAAACTCGCTCGGCTGATTGAGGCGCAGACGTCGGCGTCTGCAGTGTCTCGGGCGAGAGTTCCTTAGCGGGTTCGTGCCCCCCACCGGCCCGATTCGACGTCGAAGCACCTGCAATCCGCTCTCCGCGCAGGAACAAAATGGGGCCCGAAAGAACATAGGTAGTCGCCACCGCGAAGGTAGTGAACTGCGGCATCGCAAAAAGCATCGCGGCGAGTATTACGAGGCCCCCCAGCAGGAGTTCCACGCGCCCTTGTTTTTGAAGGTCAAATCCTTTGAAACTTGGATAGGGTACTCGCGATATCATTAGTGCAGCCAGCGCCAGTGTTACTGGAGTCGCGAATGCACAGAGCGCACGAGGCGACTTCAGTTCAAAGTAACTATAGGCCAGCATGGTCCCGGCGATCATCGCGGCAGCCCCTGGTATCGGCAAACCCACAAACCGGCGCTTATCGACGGTACCCGTTTGAACGTTGAAACGGGCCAATCTTAGTGCGCCGGCTACCACATATAGGCCGCTTATCATAATCGCGAACGCGCCCAAGGGCTTCAAAGCCCAGCTATAGATCAGAGCGGCTGGTGCACAACCGAAAGCAACGACGTCGGAGAGGCTGTCATACTCGACGCCAAACTGACTGGAAGTTCGCGAGACTCGCGCTATGCGGCCGTCGAGGCCGTCGCAGACAAACGCGGCAGCGATCATCACCGCCGCCAGTTCGAAATGTGCATTGATCGAGGAAATCAGCGAATAGAAGCCGGCCAGCAAGCCCAAGGACGTAATCGTGGCCGGAATTACGGAAACCCCGCGGCGCAGGGGGCCGGCTACCCGCCGTCGTTGCTCCTGCAAACGGCCAGTGATTAGCTGCATTGCTGCTGGGTGCCGGCGACTCTTCATCGCACTATACGTATTCATTTGATCATTTCTCCGATTATCGTCTCGCCCGCCCGCACATGGGCGCCAACCCCAACTGACACGCGATAATCTGGCGGCAGGAAATGATCGACACGGCTACCAAACATAATTAAGCCTATTCGTTGACCCTGCTCCAATCGTTGTCCCGGGTGCACGTAGCAAACTATGCGTCGTGCCAAATAGCCGGCGACCTGCACGAGTATATGCTCCTTGCCATGTTCATCTTTAATTTTAATGAGGTTGCGTTCATTGTGTTCGCTGGCACCATCACGAAAGGCAGCGCGAAAACCTCCTTTGGAGTACTTCAGCGTCTCCACTTCGCCAGAAACCGGTGACCGATTTACATGAACGTCGAGTGGCGACATAAACACCGACACGCGGGTATAAAGCTCTTTGCTGCTTTCAGGCGATAACGCCGGCGCGATGTCACAAACACGGCCGTCTGCCGCGGAAACAACCACGTTAGTTGTTGTTGTCACGACGCGGTCGGGATCGCGGAAAAACGCGCCGGCCGCAACGCCGAACGCGACCAAAGCAATTCCTGACCGGAAAAAACCGGCTGCCAGCAACGCCGCTCCCGTCCCGACCAGCGGCAGCACAAATCGTAAGCCCTCTTGCGCAATCCCCATCCACGAAGCGCATCGGGCTGCAAACGACCGGGGTGCGGGCTGACTGCCGAACGTTTCGGCGCGATGAGGCAACGGACTTTCGGCTCAGTTACGAGCCCGGTCAATCAGGCGATCGCTGCCGAGCCACGGCATAAAGGATCGTAATTGTCGACCCACCTGTTCGATAGGATGCTGCTCGGCTTCCTTGCGAAGTCGCTTGAAGTTCGGCAAACCGCGACGGTACTCTTCAATCCATTCGTTAGCAAACTTGCCGGACTGGATATCCGCTAGGATTTCCTTCATCGCCTGGCGGGTCGCTTGGCTGATTACCTTTCGGCCGCGGGTCATATCACCGTATTCAGCGGTATTGCTGATCGAATAGCGCATATCCGAAATGCCGCCTTCGTAAATCAGGTCTACGATCAATTTGACTTCGTGCAGACACTCGAAGTAGGCCATCTCAGGCGCGTAACCCGCTTCAACCAGGGTCTCATAGCCTGCGCGAATAAGCTCAGTCAGGCCACCGCATAGAACCGATTGTTCCCCAAACAGGTCGGTTTCAGTCTCTTCGCGAAACGTTGTGCTGATAATTGCCGCCCGCCCTCCTCCAATCGCACATCCATAAGCGAGCGCGATTTTTTCGGTGTCGCCTGAGGGGTCCTGATGGACCGCGAGCAAACAGGGCACCCCTCGTCCCTTAACATATTCGGAGCGCACCAAATGGCCCGGTCCCTTGGGCGCAATCATGAAAACATTGACGTCAGCTCGTGGCTGGATGAACTTGAAATGGATATTGAAGCCGTGCCCAAAGGCAAGATATTTCCCGGCCGTCAATGCCGGCTCGATCTCGGCTTTGAAAATATCTGCTGCCATTTCGTCCGGTACCAGCACCATAATGATGTCGGCTTCACGGGCGGCCTGAGCGGTGTCCACGACCCGAAGACCCTGCTGCTCAGCTTTGCTGCGCGAAGCACTACCGCTACGCAATCCGACCCTTACGTCCATGCCGCTATCGCGTAAGTTCAAGGCATGGGCGTGGCCCTGGCTGCCGAACCCGAGAATGGCTATCTTGTGCGGCCGGAGCAAGCTCAGGTCCGCGTCACGATCATAGAAGACTTTCATCTTGACATCTCCCGACTAAGTCGCCTCGCGCGCTGAGCGCTGAAGCGCGATATGAGCCGCGCTTTGAACCGCGCGGGCCATCGCGATTTTGCCGGACCGTACAATCTCGCGGATACCCAGCGGCCGAACAAGATTAATAAAAGCCTTTATCTTGCCCGTATCGCCCGTAACTTCGATGGTTTGGGAACGCGGTCCGATATCTACAACATGGGCCCGAAAGGCTTGCACGATCGAGTCGAGTTCCGAACGTGTTCGCTCTTCGACTGCCACTTTCACCAGGACGAGTTCGCGCTCGATTGTGTCGGTATCTTGGAAATCCGTGACCTTGATGACCGTTACCAGCTTATTGAGCTGCTTGTTTATTTGCTCGAGGATCTGATCATCACCAGAGCTGACCAAAACGATGCGCGACACCGTTGGATCGATCGGATCTTCGTTGACGGTGAGCGATTCGATATTAAAGCCTCGGCTCGAAAAGAGACCTGCAACACGCGCTAAGACGCCAAACTCGTTTTCAACCAGAACCGAGATAGTATGGCTGGGCATGTAACGCTCTGCATCACACGGTCAGTAGGGCGGTCAGTGAGCCGCAGCTGACCGATGGCGGTGCAGCACTTCCATTAAGCGATCTTTGGAGGCAAGTTTCAGCTTCTGAATACGCTTTTTCTCCAGCTCTTCTTGCGGTGTTAGATATAACTTGTTCCGAAAGGTCTCCAGCTTTTGTTTCAATCCCTGATGCTCAAGATAAAGGGCCTTCAGTTCCTCATCGTAAGCGAGCAACTGCTGGATAAGTTCTTCCTCTCGGCGTTCCATCGATATCTTCTCCCGGTTTTCAAGACAGCGAACCTGGTAGCGACGCATCAGCCGGCCGGAGATAAATCGGCTCCAAAGTCGCGATATTATCGGTCTCCTTACGAGCGATTCTCGTCGCCCCGATTGCCGCGACAAAGCTCCCTCGGAGGTCCAGGTTGGCGTTTTCAACTACCCCTGCTTGACGCCCCTTCGCCTGAGCCAGTGAGCAAGCCTGCTGAGCGACGGAATCTCCCACGAATCTGGCATAATCCCGAAGCTCGGTAATTAGCTCGGGAAGTGACAACACAAGATCGCTTGAATCTCTTTCTAGCGCACCTGCGACAAAACGGTAAAGTGCTGTGTAGACCTCTCCGCGACGCGCATCGATCACCGGATAAAGGCTGACACCTTCGTGCAGTTCGCCGTTGACAGCACATAATGCTAGAGCATCGAGTGATGAGACACCAACAATCGCGATCCGCGCTGCCACAGCAATGCCCTTGGCGTAGCTTAGGCCCACACGTAAACCAGTAAAAGAACCCGGTCCGATAGCGACGGCGATCGCATTAAGATCGCCGAAGCCGATCTTGGCGGCACGCAGGACCTCTTCAACCGCGGCGGGCAGCTCAAAAGCGTGAGAGCCCGACGGACGGACCACAGAGCTGGCGAAACGCCCGTTTATTACAACTCCTAAGCTCGCAACTGGACCACCAGTATCTATTCCCAGCACCGCTCCGGCCGCGGCCGCTTCATTTAACAAACTTTCCGGCGACAGTAGCATTTGTCGGTAAAAAACAGGATCTTTGAGATTCTTTGCTATTGGGGCTTAAGGGTTCTCTCCCGCAAGGTACAACGTCTGTGCGGCTCGTCTCAAGGAGGGCTCCCCTCGATTCCTGATGTCAGCCCCATTGGTTCTACCGTTATTCAGGATTCATTCATAGGCGCGACGCTTGGGGGGTCGCGGTGTTCAAAGATGACCATTGGTAAGCCGGGGTGACAAGCACAGCCAGACGGGATTTGCGGGCTGATGGCGAACCCACTCCCAAGTTCTAACCGACAATCCGCGAAATGTCGTTTAAGATCACAAAGGCCATCAGGACTACCAGCACGAACAAGCCGACCTGCATCGCGATTTCCCGGTGGCGAAGCTGCATGGGCCTGCCGCGCACGCCCTCTATCACAAAGAACAGCAAGTGACCGCCGTCCAGCAAGGGTACCGGCAGCAGATTAATGATGCCCAACTCGAGGCTGAGCATCACCGTAAACAAAGCCAAATCCGCAAACCCCTGATGTGCTTCTCGCCCGGCCATCTGGGCAATCATAATCGGTCCACCCAGTGCCTCTCGCACTGGCATCACGCCTTCAAAGATCTTGGCGATGCCAACGCACAATGTGGCGAAGAGCTGGGCAGTCTGGACGGTGCCGGCGCGAATCGCTGCCAGCGGACCATACCTCAGGGTTTCCTTGTCTCCGCTGGGCGAGACCCCTATAACCCAGGTCGGGACTTTATTTCCGTAAAGGCTTTCCTCAGGCAAGCGCTTTGGAATGACCGTCAAATGGAGTGGGCTGATGTTACCTGCACGCAGAACAGTCAACTGTAGCGGAGCGCCTCCGCTACCTTTAACCGAATCAGACAGCTCATCCCAAGTCTTAATAGGTTTGCCATTGATGGCCGTAATTCGATCGCCTGGGCGAAGTCCAGCGGTCAGCGCCGGCATATCTTGTCGCACGTTCCCTATTACTGGCAGCAACGTCGGGACACCGATCAACAAGACCAGGATCATGAGGATGGGGGCGAACAGGATATTTGCCGTCGGACCCGCCAACACAATGGCAAAGCGCTTAGCTAGTCTCTGGGTCGGAAAAGCCCGCAGCTTAAAGCTTTCTACCAGCGGCCCCGGCCGCGCCTCAGCCAGCGAATCGATAGCGTTGTTAAGGGAACCCAGACGATGCACTTCTCGCAGCAGCCTGCTTTCGGCGGCCGTGGGATGGCGGCCCAAAACCACAACCTGGCTGTCTTGCTGCTCGCCAGAGACAGAGGCACCACTTGCCGTTGGCACCGCTGACTTGGATTTCATCAACGCTTCGGCGATGGCGCAGACCGCGCGTTCCTCAAATTCTTTCCTCGAACCTTGCGCAGAAGTCGCGGCTGCGGCGTGAGACCTGAGCCATCCACTTGACTTGGCCGCGCCCAATAGATCGAGCACAATCTCGTGAAGATACGATCTTATGGCGTCGGGCCCGGGCTCTTCACCCATCTCGTCTCCCAGCATGCGCACATAACCGCCCAGTGGTGTCAGTCCCAGCGCATAATCGGTTTCGCCGCTTCTGATACCGAACAGGCGCGGGGGATAGCCAATCGAAAATCGCAAGACTCGAACGCCGAGGCGCTTGGCAGCCAGGAAATGACCCGCCTCATGAACCACCACGAGCACTGCGAAGATGGCAACTGCCGCAACAATTGAAAGGAGCATAGAAACAACCCCGAAGGTTCCGTTCGCACCGGTTCAGCGTATGCAATAATAGGTCAAGGCCGCCGGGAAGACTAAACTGCTGGCGCGATCCATCAAGCCGCCGTGGCCCGGAAAGATCCAGCCTGAATCTTTTACCCCGACCGCTCGCTTAAAGGCCGAATTGGCTAAATCGCCAGCCTGCGCCAGAACGGCCACCCCAAAACTGAGGACCATATCAGCAAGGGGCGAAAACCAAGGCACCAGGTTGCTTCGCAAAATCATTCCCCCGAGCACCGCTGCACCGATTCCGCCAAGCGCTCCTTCGACTGTCTTGTTGGGGCTCACCCGTGGCATCAGCTTGATCTTACCGGCCCAGCGACCCACAAAATATGCCCCCGTATCACTTGCGAAGGCGAGCAATAAAATGAAAATCGTGAGAGGGACACCATTATCGCGATTGCGCAAAAACGCGAAATAAGGGAAGAATAACCCCACCCATGCGGCGCCAAGCACTGCCAGCAACGCCAACGGTCCTCTGTCGTCGGCGCCCTCCCTGCCGACAATCGCCACTAGCAACATCAACAAGGAAAAAATCATCAGGCAGATCATCGAACCGCCAGGAAGCGCGCGGCCCATTATGAGCATTTGAGCGCCCGGCACACCTCCGGCTAGTGTCACCAGGACCCAACGTGCCTCCTGCGTTCGCGTCATGTCTCCAATCTCGAACAGGCCCCACAATGCAAGTATTGCGACGATGGCAGTAAAAAGTGGCCTCGGTGCAAGGACGATTGCGACGAGCAGCAGCGGGAGCGCGATAAACGCGGTTTTAAGCCTGGTTCGCAGCACTAAGCGAGATTAGCCCACCCTCGTTCACCATCCCAAAACGACGGGTGCGCATCTGATAGGCAGTAATGGCCTTCAGCAGGTCATGTTCACGGAAATCAGGCCACAGTGTGTCAGTAAAGTAAAGCTCAGTATAGGCCAACTGGAACAGTAAAAAATTGGATAGACGCAGTTCGCCCGAGGTTCGGATAAGCAGGTCAGGATTAGGGATGCCCCCGGTCATCAGCTCCCGCTCGACCATCGCCTCGTCCACCTGCTCTGGGGTAACGCGCCCTGCGGCCACCGCCGCTGCAATCCGCCGTGCGGCCCCGACCACATCCTGACGCCCACCATACGAAAGTGCCAAAACCACAGTCATGCCCCGATTGGAGGCAGTCCGGCTGATTGTGTCAGCCAGAACACGCCGCACCTGACCAGGCAATCGTGACATTTCGCCTATCGCAATGACGCGAATGTCGCGTTTCATTAGGCGCTTGGACTCCGTAATCAGATACCTGTAGAAGAGCTGCATCAGGAATCGGACTTCACCTTTGGGCCGTTGCCAGTTTTCGTTCGAGAAGGCGAACAGCGTCAGGTACTGGATACCGAGCTCATTTGCGGTTTCAACCACGGCGCGAACCGAGTCTTTGCCGCGACGATGCCCTTCACAGCGATTGAGTCCCCGCTTTAGCGCCCAGCGTCCGTTGCCGTCCATAACGATGGCGACATGACGTGGGAGCCGCGCCGGGTCCAAGGACAGGTTCGGAAATTCATTAAGCGGCAGCGAATGTGGTTCCACTGACTCTAAAAAAATCCCTCGGAAGCCGCCCCGTCAGTCAAACTTCCATGATCTCCGCTTCTTTGGCAGCCAGGATCTTATCGAGCTTTTCGATGCTGCTGGTTGTCAGCTGCTGGACCTTGGCCTCGGTCGCATGGAGTTGATCATCAGTGATCTGTTTTTCCTTGTTAAGTTGCTTGAGCTTGTCATTGGCTTGGCGCCGATGGTTACGAACCGAGATCCTGTACTCCTCCGCTTTTTTGTGAATCTGACGAACCAACTCGCGGCGCCGTTCTTCGTTCAACTCCGGAATCGGCACGCGGATAATCTTCCCGTCATTCATCGGATTGAGGCCAAGGTCCGAGGCTCGGATTGCCTTTTCGATTTCGTGCATCGCAGCTTTGTCGTAAGGCGTGATAACCAGTAGCCGAGGCTCGGGCGCGGCTAATCCCGCCAGCTGCCGTAACGGGGTCTTGGTACCGTAATAATTTACCTGCAAACCCTCGAGCAGAGCGGTTGAGGCACGTCCCGTGCGTAGGCGATTCAGCTCATGTCGAAACGCCTCGACGGATTCGTCCATCTCGAGCTCTGCAGTTTCAACTATCTCAGTGGTAGGGTCGTCGGGCATAACTCACCCGCCTTCGACGAGAGTACCAATCACTTCGCCAGTCACTGCCTTTCTTATATTACCCGGCTTGCGAAGATTAAACACGATTATCGGCAGTGAATTATCCATACACATCGACACGGCGGTAGAGTCCATGACCTTAAGGTTGCGCCGCAGCACTTCGAGATAGGTCAGCCGTTCGAACCGCGTCGCCCCCGGTTCCCGTAACGGATCGCGATCATAGACACCGTCAACCTGATGGGTGGCCTTTAAAATCACTTGAGCGCCAATTTCCAAGGCCCGCAAGCTCGCGGCAGTATCGGTCGTAAAATAAGGATTGCCGGTGCCTGCGGCAAAGATCACGACACGCCCCTTCTCCAGATGACGCACCGCACGTCGCCGGATGTAGGGCTCGCATACCGTCTGCATTGTGATTGCCGATAGCACCCGGGTCGGTACGCCAGCTTGCTCAAGCGAATTCTGCAGAGCCAGGGCATTGATAACCGTCGCCAGCATTCCCATCTGATCCGCCGTGGCGCGGTCCATTCCTCGCGCTTCGTATTCACTCCCGCGTAAAATATTGCCCGCTCCGATAACCAAGGCGAGCTCTATGCCGAGGGCCGCGGTTTCCTTGATTTCATGTGTGATTTGCGCCAGCGCGTCAAGATCGATTCCTGACCCGTGTGCCGGGGCCAATGCTTCACCCGAAAGCTTAAGTAAGACCCGGGTAAAAGCTCGTCGGCCAGACAAAGGGTGCTGCGTGCTCATGCGTACACACCCTGCTCTTGAAGGGTCATTAGGCGACCTTCGACCATGAGCGAATTTCCGGCCAGTGCCTCACTGTTCAGGATAACCTGGGTTCGTCCAGCAAGCCTTTCAGACCGATTTACTGTCCAGGTTTTCCCCTAATTGAAACCTGCTGAATCGCCGAATCTCGATTTTTTCGCCAAGCTTTCCGGTGTACTCACCGAGCAGATCGCGAATCGTCCGATTAGGATCGCGCACCCAGGCTTGCTCCTCGAGCACCACCTCGCGGAAAAACCTCTCGAGCTTGCCTTCGACAATTTTTGCGACAACCTGTTCAGGTTTGCCAGCCGACTGTGACGCGTAGATCTGGCGTTCCTGCTCGATTACCTCGGGTGGGAGCTGATCGCGCCGAATACAACGCGGGTTTTGCGCGGCGATCTGCATCGCGATTTCCTTGACCAGGGTCTGAAACTCCGGGGTCTTGGCCACGAAATCGCTCTCGCAATTCACTTCTACCAGGACGCCGAGTTTACCACCGGCATGGATATAAGCCCCGATCGAGCCTTCTGAAGCCACCCGGCCGGCACGCTTGGCGACCTGTGCGATCCCTTTTTCGCGTAGCCACACGACCGCCTGCTCCAGGTCACCACCGCTTTCCGCCAGCGCCTTTTTGCAATCCATCACACCGGCGCCGGTCTTGTCACGCAACTCCCTGACCAGATTAGCGTTTACTTCCATTCCTTGCCTGAACGCCATTAAGTACCCCGCTCAGCGGGTCAGTTGCCATAAGACTCCGCGCGTTTCTCGATTCCAGCTCAGACCTGTTGCGGCGCGGCCTCGGTAGCCTGACCGATCTCACCGCCGCTGACCTCTTCAAGCCCTTTCGCCCGTTCCTCAGCCAAACGCTTGCCCTCGATAACGGCGTCCGCGATGGCGGCGGTAAACAACTTGATAGCGCGAATTGCGTCATCGTTGCCTGGGATTCGATAGGCGATCAAATCGGGGTCGCAATTGGTATCGACCACAGCCACCACTGGAATACCTAGACGGTTAGCTTCAGCCACCGCAATCTCTTCTTTTTTGGTGTCGATGACCCACAGCGCATCAGGCAGCTTGCGCATGTTCTTGATGCCTGCCAGCGTGGCCATGAGCTTCTCATGCTCATGTGCGTTTTCACTCATTTCCTTTTTAGTGAGCGCGCGAATCATCTCGGGATCCGACATGATTTCTTCGAGTTTCTTTAGGCGTTCAATCGACTGCCGGATTGTCTGGAAGTTGGTCAGCATTCCGCCAAGCCAGCGGTTATTGACATAGAACATTCCGCAACGCTCGGCCTCTTCGCGCACTATATCCTGGGCTTGCTTTTTGGTGCCGACGAACAGGATGGTGCCTCCTTGAGCGGCGATATCGCGCACCGCCTCATAGGCCGCGTGGAACAGACGAACCGTCTGCTGCAAGTCGATAATATAAATGCCATTGCGCGCACCAAAGATGTAGGGCTTCATCTTTGGGTTCCAGCGGCTGGTCTGGTGTCCGAAATGTACTCCAGCTTCCAACAGCTGTTTCATACTGATCTCGGTCATAATGTTGTTTTTTAAACCTCTTGGCGCGTAGGCGACTTTGAACGCATCGGCTGCTTTGAATTCATTCGAGCAACAATATTTCGAGTTATCCTATATATCAGCCGCCGTTGTCTTCATCCAAGCATCTCAATCCGGGCTAGGAACCCCTTTGAATGTAAACAGGACAGGGGCGTATCGCACGAAGAGCGATCAGGTGTTCATCGAATCAAGAAACTCTTCGTTGGTTTTGGTCCCCTGCATCTTGTCGAGCAGAAACTCCATGGCCTCCACGGCGTTAAGCTGTGACAGCAATTTGCGCAAAATCCACACCCGATTAAGGGTGCTGCGCGGCAGCAGCAATTCCTCCTTTCTGGTTGACGAGCGCTGGATGTCTATAGTCGGGAAGATACGCTTTTCCAGCAATCGGCGGTCCAGCGAGATCTGCTGGTTTCCGGTACCCTTGAACTCTTCAAAAATCACTTCATCCATCCGGCTACCTGTGTCTACCAGCGCCGTGGCAATAATCGTCAGACTGCCCCCGTCTTCGGTATTGCGCGCCGCACCGAAAAACTTCTTGGGTTTGTGCAGCGCGTTAGAGTCCACTCCGCCTGACAGAATCTTGCCCGACGGGGGTACGACGGTATTGTAGGCGCGGGCAAGGCGGGTAATCGAGTCGAGCAAAATAACCACGTCCCGGCCGTGCTCCACGAGTCGACGCGCTTTCTCGATTACCATCTCTGCTACCTGGACGTGGCGGGTGGCGGGCTCGTCGAAAGTCGAGCTGACCACTTCGCCCTGGACCGAACGCAGCATATCGGTGACTTCCTCGGGACGCTCGTCGACCAGCAGCACGATCAACACGATTTCGGGATGATTGCGTGCGATCGCCTTGGCAATCGCCTGAAGCATCATTGTCTTGCCGGTGAACGGAGCAGCGACAATGAGTCCTCGCTGACCCTTTCCGATCGGTGCAATAAGGTCGATAATTCGCGTGGTGTAATCTTCATGATCATATTCGAGCTTGATCCGTTCTTCCGGATAAAGCGGGGTCAGGTTGTCGAACAGGATCTTGTCACGCGCCTTCTCCGGTTCCTCATAGTTGATTGACTCGACCTTAAGCAGGGCGAAATAACGCTCACCCTCCTTGGGCGGCCTAATTAGACCTGCGACAATGTCACCGGTACGGAGATTAAATTTGCGGATTTGACTGGGCGAAATATAGATATCATCCGGACCGGGCAGATAGTTGTAATCCGGAGCGCGCAAAAAACCGAAGCCGTCAGGCAGGATCTCCAGCACACCCTCGCCGAGAATCGAACCGTTGCGCTGAGCTTGCGCTTGTAGGATCGAAAAGATCATTTCCTGCTTGCGCATGTTCGTCGCGCCGTCGATGTTGTAATCCCGGGCGATTTGCGCCAGCTCGGTTATCTTGGCACCCTTGAGCGCTTTAAGATTCAGTGCACCGGTTTCGCTCACGATGGTCGAGGGCAACGCCCTGCCGTTGCTCGCGCCCGACGCTTCTACGGACGCGGCTGGGGCGGGCACTTCGCCGCTTCGCCGCTCGATCTCTGGCGGCGACTCTGGAGGATCAGTCGGTCCAGTCACCGCTGATACAGTCCCGTTTGCCGCGCCCTCGGAAGCGACTCCAGTCTCTCGCTTTAAATCAGCTGTCTCTTCAGCCGAGGCGGCCTCGTTGACCGCCTCCCGCCTTTCCTGCTCACGGCGACCGTGGTGATGGGCGGAACGGCTGCGTGCGTTCGGGGACTGCTGACCCGCCGCGGTCGGATTAGCTTCCCCCCCGTTGGCCGCGGCTCGCTTCGAATAGCGATTAGCGCTTCCGGAGCTCGGATTGGGCGTTGAGTTATCGTCAGATTGTTCCTGAAATTCGTTCTTGGCTGGTTCTCGAGCCTTACGCATAAAACCTCCCCCGCAACCTTCTCATTAGACTTTCCCTCTCACAGTAGTCGCGACGCTGCTGAACCGGGTCTGGTACACGACACTGCGATACGAGACATTTGGCGAAAGACCGGGCCCGCGACACCCTTAAAATTTATTCCCGTACATCCTATCGATTCGCTCGGAACAATAACGTCGACGGTTAGGAGAGCGCAGGCGCCTTTTGCGGCCGGAACGTGCGATGCCTCAGCCAAAGGGTGCGGGAGCTATGATCAACGTAACCAAGGTTCTATTTTTTGTCAACCGCGTGCTGCCTGAATTGGCGGAGGCGGCTGCGACAGAGCCACCCATTGGCGAATCATCGCAGAATCAATCTCCAGTCCGCCCCTGCGAATAAAATCAACCATATCCGCAGGCAAAGGCGCGACAAACTCAAGTGGCTCGCCGCTCCTTGGATGTGTGATGGTCAGCGCCAGCGCGTGCAGCGCCTGGCCCTCACGACTCCATGCTGAGCAGGTTTTGCCACCGTACAGCGCATCTCCGAGGCACGGATGCCCCGCGGCAGCCAAGTGGACGCGGATCTGATGGGTGCGACCGGTCAGTGGCCGGGCGCTGAGCAACGTGGTTGGACTGTCCTTGTTGGTGAAGCGGTGGATCACTCGGAATTCGGTCTGGGCATCCCGTGGCCTCCGGGATTTAATCGACATTCGCTTGCGCTCTGTAGGATGACGGCCGAGGGGATAGTTAACTATGAACCGCTCACGTGCGATAAGACCGCGAGCGATGGCAAGATAGACCTTGGTCACTCTCCGCTCCTTGAATTGTTGTGAGAGTGCCATCCGCGCGAAGGCGGTTCGCGCGACTACCATCACACCGGAGGTTTGTTTGTCAAGTCGATGTACGATACCGGCACGCAACACGCCGTCCGGCTCCGCCATGACTGCCAATTCAGGAAACTGCGCCAACAAAAAGTTGGCAATCGTGCCATCCGGATGACCCGCCGACGGATGAACGGTAATGCCGGCTGGTTTGTTTATCGCAATCAACTCCTCGTCGCTAAACAGGATTTCAATGTTGAATGACCCTTTGGTCGCTTCACGCTGAAGTGTGCTATCAGCTCGGCCGGCATCGCTGGAGAGAATTTCAATCCGATCACCGCACCGGACACCAAATGACGCGCGAACCGCCATGCCGTTGACCTTGATGAGACCGGCCTTGATCATTCGCGCGATCTGAGAACGCGAACGCTGGTTGGCCAGCGCCGCGGTAACAAACTGGTCGAGCCGCTGACGCTCGGCAGCGTTATTAACTACGAGAATTTGCGTGGGTTCAGAACAGATTTGTGCTTGCAGTGCAGCTCCTCTCAGATTCGGTAAGGAATTGGATGATTGTTCTCAAAAGCCGCGATTTCGGCCTCATGCGCAAGCGTTAGCGAAATGTCATCAAGCCCTTCGAGCAGGCATTTCTTGGGAAACTCATCGATCTCAAATCGGGCTTTCCAGCCCAGGTCATCGAAGACTATTTGCTCGGTCAGATTTATGGTGAGTTTATAGCCTTCATGCCGCTTGATGGCCTCGAAAATTGCGTCGATTTCCTCGGGCTCGAGGACCACGGTCAGCAGCCCATTCTTGAGACAGTTGTTCTTGAAGATATCGGCGAAACTGGGGGCAATCAGCGCCCGAAACCCGTAGTCCTGGAGGGCCCACACCGCGTGTTCGCGCGAGCTGCCACAGCCAAAGTTCGCCCGCGCAACGAGAATGGTCGATTTTTGGAACCGTGGCTGTTGCAATACAAACTGGCCATCAGCTCGTTGACGCCAGTCATAAAAAAGTCCCCGGGCCAAGCCACTGCGGACCACGGCCTTCAAAAACTGCTTGGGGATAATCTGGTCAGTGTCAACGTTGGAGCGATCTAACGGGGCTACCAACCCGGTGAAATTCTTGAATGGTTCCATGCCATGCCTCGCAGACTCGTTTCGCCACCTATTTCGCCCATTCACGTACATCGACGAAATGACCGGCAATCGCCGCCGCGGCCGCCATCATCGGACTAACCAAGTGGGTTCGGCCGCCGGCGCCCTGGCGACCCTCGAAGTTGCGGTTCGAGGTGCTCGCGCACCGCTCGCCCGGTTGCAGAATATCAGGGTTCATGCCCAAACACATGCTGCAACCCGCCTCCCGCCACTCAAAGCCGGCCTCGGTGAAGATTTTATCCAAGCCCAGCGCTTCGGCCTCATTTTTGACTAGCTGCGAACCTGGCACCACCATCGCCCGGACATTTGGCGCGACCTTCCGGCCTCTGACAATTTCCGCTGCAGCTTTAAGATCGCTCAGGCGAGAGTTGGTGCAAGAGCCGATGAATACGCGGTCCACTTTGATCTCCTCAAAGGGAGTACCTGGCTCCAGCGCCATGTAAGTGAGCGCCAATTCCGCCGCACGTCGCTGAGTCGGATCCTGAAAGCTTGCGGGATCCGGCACCTTGCCCTTTACATCGGCCACCATTCCGGGGTTAGTACCCCAGGTAACCTGAGGGGCGAAACTCGCCGCATCGAATGTCATGCTTCGGTCAAAAGTCGCATCGCGGTCTGACTGCAGTGACAGCCAGTAGTCCGCCAGCCGCTCGAATTCGGCACCGGTCGGGACAAATCGCCGTCCCCGCAAGTAGTCAATGGTCTTCTGGTCAGCCGCGATCATTCCCGCCCGCGCACCGCCTTCGATCGTCATGTTGCAAACGGTCATGCGCTCTTCCATCGATAGTCGACTGATAGTCGAGCCGCGGTACTCGATGACATGGCCGGTGCCGCCGTCAGTGGAAATGCGCCCTATTATGCCCAAGATCAAATCTTTGGCACTCACTCCCAATCCCAGTTCGCCTTCAACTCGAATTTCCATCGTCTTGGGTTTGGCTTGCCACAGGCACTGCGTGGCGAGTACATGCTCGACCTCGCTGGTTCCGATTCCGAAAGCGAGCGCGGCCAGTGCGCCATGCGTCGCCGTATGACTGTCGCCACAGACGATCGTCATCCCTGGCTGGGTCAGACCCAGTTCAGGGCCGATCACGTGCACGATCCCCTGCTCCGGTGAGCCCAGATCAAAAAGCTTGATACCAAAGCGCTCGCAATTTTCACGCAGCATCTCAATCTGGAGTTTGGAATCCGGATCAGTGATAGGCAGGGACCGATCGGTGGTAGGCACATTGTGGTCCATGGTCGCAAAAGTGCGCGCTGGGCACCGCACCTTTCGCCCGGCCTTCAGCAATCCTTCGAAAGCCTGAGGCGAGGTAACTTCATGAATGAGGTGCAGGTCGATATAGAGCAACGACGGTTGACCGGGTGCTTCAAAAACGACGTGCGAGTTCCAAATTTTCTCAAAAAGCGTCTGACCCGCCATTTCCGCAAAGCGATCCTCCAGATCAAGACGTTCGGATACCAAAGGATTAGCCGACCACCGCCTCGTTGGTAAAGCACCTGTCGCTCGACGAGATGATGATTTCGCGCCTTGCGGGGGACAGCTCCGCCCCGACCTCCGCCAGCAACTGGTTCCTTGTCATCAATTTGTGATAGTCGATAGCAAGAAATGCCGCAGGAGCCACACGATGAGTCTAAAGCGAAAGGCCGCCGCTATCGGGATTGCCGAGGTTAAACCCTGGAAAGAACCGCCGCCGGATCTGACCCCATTGAAGCTTATGGCGCAGTTGACTGCGCAAGTGCTCGACGATGCCGGTCTGGAGAAGAAGGATCTCGACGGATTCCTCGTCGGAATGCCTTTTGCCGATCCCGGCATGCTCTACCCGGCGAGTGCCTGCGAGGTACTCGGCATAAATCCGCGGATGCTCAACGTGGTTGATATCGGCGGGGCGACGCCGGCAGGCATGATTTGGCGCGCCGCCGCTGCAATCGATGCGGGAATGTGCCGTGCCGTACTTTGCATCGTGGCCGACCTCAACAAGCTCGGCGACCAGAGGGTGCCTGTTGTCTCAGTCCAGCGGGAATTCGAGTCGCCTTATGGCAACATCGGAGCCAATTGCGGCTACGCGATGATTGCCCATCGTCACATGTACGAGTACGGTACCAAGCCCGAGCAGATGGCCAAAATTGCAGTCGACCAGCGGACCAACGCGCTGCGAAATCCATTGGCAACCTTCAACGACAAGCCGCTCACCATCGAAGATGTTCTCAATTCGCGTATGATTGTGGACCCCTTGCACCTTTTTGAAATCGTGAGCCCCTGCAGCGGCGGCGCCGCAGTCATCGTCGCCTCACCCGAAATAGCCAAGCGCGCCAAAAATCCACCAGTCTGGTTGCTGGGTGCCGGCGAATACTCCAACCACGCCTCAATCACCTATGCACCATCGCTGACCGATTCGCCGATCAAGCCGGCTGCTGACCTGGCCTTCGAGATGGCCGGAGTCGAGCGCAAAGACATCGATCTCGTTTGTCCCTACGATTGCTACACGATCACGGTGTTGATCACATTGGAGGATGCGGGTTTCTGTAAAAAGGGACAAGGTGGTCCTTTTGTGATGGAGCACAATCTGACCTATGCAGGCGATTTCCCATGCAACACTCATGGTGGGCAACTGTCGTTCGGTCAGCCCGGTTTGGGCGGAGGCATGAGTCATGTCACGGAGGCAATTCGCCAATTGATGGGCCGCGGCGACCAACGTCAAGTGAGAAACGCGGCCCTTGCCTATGTAAATGGTAACGGCGGCATTATGAGCGAACAGGTGAGTTTGATTCTGGAGCGCCGAGCATGAGCGAGTACACCAAGCCATTACCCCGGCCGACCGCTACCAGTCGACCTTTCTGGGACGCAGCGAAGCGTCACGAACTGATGCTGCAGCGCTGCCGCGTCTGCAACCGGTTCATTTATTATCCACGCGATCGTTGTCCGAATTGCCTGTCGGACCGACTCGAATGGCAGAAGGTGAGCGGACGTGGCACGTTGTACAGCTACACCATTGTCCGCCGTGCAGCGACTCGTTCGTTCGCCGACAAGCCCTACGTACTAGCAATCGTCGAATTGGACGAGGGGCCGCGCATGACAACCAATCTCGAAGCCCCGGTGGACCACATAAAAATCGGGATGCCGGTGGTAGCCTACTTCGATGATGTCACACCGGATCACACACTGGTAAAGTTCCGACCAGCCTAGCACTTCATCGCTAACTCCGGTCATAAAGCTGTCGTTCGCGAGGAGTTCACTAAGCACGCCGACGCCTATGCGGGGCTCAGCTAACAAACGATGAAACCCGTTTAGCGCGTCTGGTCGAGGCCATTGCGCCTCATCAAGGTCAACGTGCAATAGGGATCGCCACCGGGCCAGGTTATGTTGCAACGGCTCTGGCGGCCAAGTGTAACGAGGTGATCGGGATCGACCTGACCGAGGCACCAGTCAAGATTGCCAACCGAACACGCAAACGCCGAGCGCTGAATAACGTTCACTTTGTAGTTGCAGACGCTGAGCAACTGCCATGCATCGACGGTGAGCTGGACATTGCCGTCCGTCGATTCGCCTTCCATCATTTCGCCCAACGTGCTCGCGTTCTTGCTCAGATGTCTCAGGTGTGCCGTCCGGGAGGCACGATTGCCGCAGAAGATTTATATAGTAGTGGAGTGCCGGCGCGAGCATTTTATTACAATCATCTTGAACGTTTGCGAGACCATTCCTATACCCGCGCCCTGGCTCCGACCGAGTTGCAGCGAATGTTCTCTGATGAATTGATCGTGGAGCTTGAATCCTGGCTGGACGTGGCGAAAACAGATGATCGCGATGCGGCCGAGGTGCGACGACTCTTGGAAGAGGACTGGACCAACGATTTGAGCGGCGCACAGCCGTTTCGCCGTGACGGCACTATCCGGTTTCAACAGCGTACCCTCGCGCTGACTGGTCGGAAAAACCGATAGCTTTTCGAATCCTCTCAAAGATTCTCGCGCAAGACTCCGCCTCGCAAAGGCTCGCTCTCAGGCCAGCAGTACAGCCACTATCCCGGTCAGGAAGACGCCGTCGAAAGTCCCCGCACCCCCGATCGAGGCAACCGGCGCTCCGAGCTCGCGCAATTTTCCCAAATTGGCGATGTCGGCGCCGACCAGTGTCCCGATTACTCCACCTACATAAGCGATCGCATCAACATGTCGCGGGCCTCCGAACAGACCTGCCATTACCGAGGCAGTCACTGCGGCTGCTATCGGTGGAATAAACATCGGGATGGCTATGCCGAGGCCTCGCACTGGTCGAGCCCACCGATGAACGACCAGCGCGACGACGACAGCGGTTAAGCTGCCCGGAAGAATTGCTGCGGGCTGGTGCGATAAGACGTAAATCGAAATCAGTATCGGCACTATGGCGCCACCGACGTTAATGGCAAGCGTCGTGGCGCCTCGCGCATAGCGCAGGGGAACTCGATAGCGAATACCAAAAGCGCTTACGATTTCAGCCAGGTAGGGTTCGCCACTTTCAATCTCTGCGATCGGGATGTTGATGTAGCTCCCGATCAGGCTGGTCATCAGAGCTATTAATGCCAACTCTGGGGGCAGGCCGAGCGCGCCGAACGCATAGTTGATAAGCCCGATCTCCAGCATGACGAAAAGGCCTGCCAGCAGGGCAAAAAACAGTATCGCGTAGAAGGCGAGGAATGGACCGAAGAACATGGTTGGCAATCATAGCATGATCCGGATCGCACGAAGACGAAGCCGCCGGCTCCTGGACGGGAGCTCGCGTTAGGACCAGAACTTTCGAATCTCGGAGCTCAATAGAATCGTGCTTCATCCCCAGGCCGCGTTTTCCACCGCCTGTGGATCCAATTCCAATGGTCCGGATAACGGCGAATCATCGATTCGATTATCGAGGTAAAAATCTGGGTGTATTCACGGATACATTCATCGCGCGAGCCGGATTGACGAACTTCGATCGCGGGTAGAATGGTTATCTGGTGCCGTGTGGTCTGTCCTTCGCGCACCATGAAGGCTGGCAGTACGGGTGCTCCACTAACCATTGCGATTCGCGCCAAAGCTGGACTAGTTGCGGCTGGCATGCCAAAGAAGTCGACAAAGGTCCCCTGGCGCGTATCCAGATCGAGAGGGATTGCTACCATCCAGTCGTCGCGTAATAGCCGCAGCACCTGGCGGGCTGCGCCCTTGCGCGGAATAGTGAGGTTGCCGAAGCGGTGGCGTCGCGTCGCAATGGCGTAATCTAGGATAGGATTACGATTCGGGCGCTGTACGATCGCGATCCGGTTACCGTAGATTGAATGAGCCAGCGACAACAATTCGAAGTTGCCAAAATGGCCGGTGAGGACGAGGATGCCCCGGCCTTGCGAACGCTCGCTTGCATCGGTCCAGTGCTGACTGCCTGCGTAGGTTACGTAGCGCTGGATATTGTGCGCGGTGAGTTCCGGGAAGTGCACCCACTCAGCCGCCATCCGGCCGAAGTTCCGGTAGCTGTCTCTAAGGATACGTGAGCGCTCTGCAGACGTCAGTTCCGCAAAAGCGATTTCCAGATTAAGGCGAGCGATTGACCGATTGTAGACGTCAAAGGCCAACGCGAGCGCGCCAATCGCAGCCCCGGTGCGGACCGCTGTTTCCAGCGGTAAAGCACGCAATAGCGCCCACGGGATCGCAAATCCAGCGCACTCGACCCAAGCCCGCAAGAGCCCAATCTGACGCGCCATTAAAGCGATTTTTGTGACCGATACCGTCAGTACAAGCGCAGGCGCAACCAGCGCGGAGCCACTTCTGACTCCGCGCCGCCGCCCTCAAGGAGATGTTCCGTTACCCGCCGCCGATGCGCCGCTGGCGGAAGATGCACCCGCTGAACCCTGTGCTTGCGACTGCATAAGGTCTTGCTGCGGTGATACCGAGGCATTGAATGTCGGCTGATAGAGCTGCTGAAACTGCGATACGGGCATGCTGTTTACTTCCTTGCGGCCCAGCGAGCGCACGAACTTCTGCCGCTCATCCAATGCCAAGGCCTGCAAATCGTCATGAGTGCGGATGACATGCGGCGTTAGAAAGACCAACAGATTGTCCTTCGTACCCTGACGCGAGGTATCACTCATCAGATTGCCGAGCACTGGAATATCGGAAAGGAAAGGTATGCCCTGTCGGGCGTTTTCGACGTCACTAGAGATAAGCCCTCCAATGACTGCGGTCCGGTGATTCTGCACCAGGACCGAGGTTGAGGCGGAACGGATGGTCGTAGTCGGACCCAACGGATTCGTCGCCTGGTTCGTCGTGCCGTTGACGACGTTCGAGACCTCCTCATAAACATCGAGACGAACGTAGTCGCCGCTGGTGACCTGCGGAATGAAATCCAGGGAAATTCCCACGTTCTGGCGCGTTACCGAGTTAAAAATCTGACCAGAGAGCGCCGAAGTCGCGGCGGCGGAACTGACAAATGGCAGGTTCTGGCCGACGACTATCGTGGCTTCTTCGTTGTCCGCAGTGAGCAAGGTCGGCGCCGACAGCACGTTACTGTGCGTATCACTCTCAAGCGCCGTCATCAGAGCTATATCGCACGGCACCGTGACTGCCCCAGTGGCGGTTGTGGCGCTGCTGACCGCACTGACTGCTGAGTTGAGCAGGGTGCCCGGAACCGTGCAATTGCTCCCTGAGGATAGCCCGATGCCGAGGCCCGTCAGTCCGAGCGGATTACCCAGGGCATTCTGAAGAGCGCCAAAGTTCAGCGTTCCGACTCCCAGGACGTTGCCGTGACCAAAGCTGGGAGCAAAGCCTGCAACCCCGATATCGCGTGCGTGCTCGACGTTCACCTCGACGATGATCGCCTGCACAAAGACTTGCACGCGCGGAATATCAAGCTGCTCGATCACATGTCGGAGAGTCTCGTAATCCTGCGGGGCAGCACTGATGACCAGTGAATTGGTCGCCGGATCGCTGGTAATGCTGACTGGGCTTTCGAAATTGGGGTTCTTGGTCCCGCTGGTGGCAGCGGTGGTGCTACCGGTGCTACTTGTTCCTCGCGAAGTGCTGCCCATGCCGCTCCCATAACCGGTACTCATCATCGAACCCGCCAGTCCCGAGCCGAAACTCGAGTTGCTTGCGCCGAAGCTTGAGAACCCACCCCCATAACCACTGCCATAGCCGCTACCATAGCCGGACACGCCATAACCGCCAAAGCCGCCGCCATAACCACCGAAGCCGCCGGCCAGTGACATCAGCCCCGAACCGCCGCGACCGAGTGAATTGCGCCCCGTTGTCGGCGTTAGTGACGAGGCACCGCCACCGCCGTTCAGGAGTCCGTTGAGCACATCGACCATTTCGCCGGCGGACGCGTACTTAAGGCGATAAACATGTATTCGCGAGGTTTCATTAGGTGGATGGATGTCAAGCCGGGCAACCAGATCCTTGATTTGCCGCATCTCCAGTGGGCTTGCCAGCACCACCAATGAATTCGTACGCTCGTCTGCCACGATACTGAACTTCGTTGTGGCGCCTTGCGCCGACGGCGCCACTACCCCCATGCCCGGACGGAGGAAGTTGCCGGTGCCTGTACCACCGTGCATCGCACTTTCCCGAGCGGTCATGATCTTCTCGATTTGTTCCGCGAGATCGTCAGCAAACGCCAATTTAAGGGGGATCACTGCCACGTTCTGCTGGACGCCCTGCACATCCAAGCTGCCAACAATCCGCAGGAGCCGCTGAACGTTATAAGCGTCATCGGTGATGATCAGTGTGTTGTCCTGAGGGAAAGCGGCCACCAGACCGTCATGGGAGATCATCGGCTGAATCACGCTCATGATCGAGGTCGCGTCCGTGTTGCGCAGCTTGACCATCCGGGTGACGTACTGATCCCCTTGGGTGAACCCCGGCTCCTGTGATTGGGTAAGCTCAGCGGACTGCCGGACGTCACGAGAAGGGATGATCTTGATGATCGAGCCAGCCTGGACCGTAGTAAATCCTTTGACCTGCAGTACCGACTGAAAGATGGAATAAGCCTGCTCCGGCGTGACTTTGGTCGGCGAAATGATGCTAACTCGACCTCGCACACTCTCATCCAGGACAAAGTTCTTGCCGGTAATTTCACTGATGAATTTCGCCAACACTGGCAGATCGACGTTCTGGAAGTTCATAGTGATAAGGTCTTGATCGCCGACCGCCCGCGGCACACTCGAGGAATTTTCGGCATTGACCGCAACTGCCGATTTTTCGTCACCTTCTTCAGCCGATGAATTGCTGTCGTCGGCTGGATTGTCGTCGGAGACGTCGACTTCCGCTGAATCTCCGGCAGCCTTCGCGACGCGTTCGCCCGACGAGTCAACGGGCCGACTCGAGTTGATCTTGGCGCTCGCAGTACTGAGCGCCGATGCGTTAGCGACTCGACTGGGCTTATCGGGAACCGGCGTTTCGCCGGCCTGCACTCGGGTTGTGCCCAGACTGAAGCATAGTGCGATTAACAAAATTCGCCCCCGAAAGCACTCCATGAAAAAGCCCCCAGAAAAGATACGCTGCGAGTCTATAGGCGGAGCACGAGCTTAATCAACCGCCCTTGGTTGGACGTCACGGTCGGCGACAAAATTCATCCAGATCGGCCCCTGGCAGTCAAGTTCTTCTACCCGAGCGTGCGTCCAGCCTCTGGCGCGAGCCTCGCAAATCGAGGATGCTGTTCTAGATGCGATTTTGAGCATAAAGGAAAGGGTCAAAGCCGGCTGATGCTGCAGCCTCGCTGGGCAAAGCCGGGTGGTAATATCTCACCCCGCGACTCGTCAGCTGAATGCGCTACGAATACTTGATCGGCTTGCGTTATCTGCGAGCTCGGCGCCGCGAACGTTTCGTCTCATTGATCGCATTGATTTCGGTGGCCGGCGTCGCAATCGGCACCTTCGCACTCACGGTCGTGTTGTCTGTCATGAGCGGCTTCCAGGAAGATCTGCGAGCTCGGTTGCTGGCTTTCAACCCCGAGATTTCGCTCAGCACTGCCGGGCCGGATCCAGGACTGGCCGGCCTTGAACGCAAAATCGAGTCGCTTGGCGGGATCGTGGCGGTTGCTCCCTTCACCGTATCTCCAGTCCTGGTGGTTTCGACCACGCCGTCGGGTCAACCGGCTTACGTGGCGGGGGGAACTTTGCGGGGGGTGGTGCCGGCCAACAACCCGGTGTTGAGCGAATTGAAGAACACTCTTGAGAGCGGCTCTCTCGAGAAATTGGACCAAATGCTTCCAACCAGCCTGACTGAAAACGGCAAAAAACGCACCGTGCGTTTGCCCGGGATAATCGTTGGCAAGTCGCTTGCCGAAGAATTGGGCATTGGCGTGGGAGATCCTCTGGTCGTCATCTCACCGACCAGCGTTGCCTCGGGCATTGGCTCGCCTCGGCTTCGGCGATTCGTGGTCGGCGGCCTGTTCCATTCAGGGATGTATGAGTACGATTCATCTTTGATGTTTGTGGCGTTGAAAAATAGCACGACCCTTTTAGCCGATGACCCCCAGCTCGAGACCGGCCTGGAGGTCCGCGTGCACAATCTGTTTGACGCACCGGCGATTGCGCGCAAAATCGCCGCAGTAGCCGGGGGCCGATATCGCGTCAGCGACTGGACGGAGACCGATGCGCCGCTGTTTTCCGCGCTTAAGCTCGAGAAATCGACGTACTTTCTCGTACTGTTGTTGATAGTGCTAGTCGCCGCCTTCAATATCGTCGCGACGCTCGTGATGATCGTGATGGAACGGCGCAAGGAGATCGCGATTTTACGTACGATGGGCGCCCGCGCCGGCTCGATCGCGGCCATCTTTTTATGTGAAGGCGCAATACTGGGGCTGGGCGGCACAATAACCGGTGTAACTGCGGGCTTCATCGTCGCCTTTTTGATCGGTAAGTATCATCTGATTCATCTCCCGCCCGATCTTTTCATGGTCAGTGTCGTACCAGTGCGACTCTATGCAGTTAACTTCGTCGCCGTTGCCGCAGCGGCGATAATTTTGTGCCTCTGCGGTGCGATTTACCCGGCTTGGCAGGCGCGTGCGCTCCGACCAGTGGAAATTATTCGCTATGAGTAACGAAGCATTGCCGCTGCAACGCGCGGCGAGCAGCCGCACTCCCCAATTGCTCCAGGCGGCCTCGATCGACAAGAAATTCATCGACGCAGGTCGCGAGATCTGGGTGCTGCGCAAACTTGATCTCGAGGTTGGAGTGGGCGAAGAGGTGGCAATCGTGGGCCAGTCGGGAGTGGGTAAATCCACTCTGCTCCACGTTCTGGGCAGCCTGGAGCCACCCACCGCCGGAAATGTCTACTTTGAGGGCGAGAACCTGTTCGCGATGGACGAACGGCGATTGGCTGAATTCCGTAACTCCCGACTCGGCTTCATCTTTCAGTTTCACTATCTGCTGGCAGATTTTAGCGCCCTGGAAAACACGATGATGCCCGCTCTGATCGCGCGGTTACCCGATCGGGAGGCGCGGGCCCGAGCGGCGGAAATGTTGGCTTTAGTGGGGCTCGGCGACAAGCTCCATCGCCGCCCCGCCGAGCTTTCCGGGGGAGAACAGCAACGCGTGGCGGTTGCACGCGCCGTGGTGCTGAGGCCTTCCCTGGTACTCGCCGACGAGCCGACGGGCAATCTCGACCCGCAGACCGCCGACGAAGTGCATGCGCTCTTTCACCGACTCAACCGCGAACTCGGTATCACATTGATCGTGGCAACTCACAATGAACGGCTGTCACGCAGCATGGGACGCACGCTACGCCTGCACCAAGGCAAATTATGGGACGAGACAGGCGCAATTCGGGCATGAGCGTCCGCCCCGAGGCGGATGAGCCACGGTTTGTGGACGACGGCTGGCTTGATCACCGACTGCCCGATCGGCTCGCGATAACTATTGGTTTTTTATCGGTAGGTTAGTTTACTTCCGAATGGTGATTGGCTAGCTTGTTCGCTGCCTTGATGATTGGTGACGGTGGCGAAGCTTATCACGCGTCGGCGGAGTATCCGCTCCTTGTACAAGATTGGGCTTTTTTTGGCTCTATTTTTATCACTAGCCAAGGCTTGGGCCCAGTCCCCTCAGACAATTTCGCAGATCAAAATTGTCGGTAACCAGCGAGTCGAAACCGATGCTATCCGGGTGCACATATCCTCTGAAGTCGGCCAGCCTCTAAACCCGGCCACTGTCGACGCCGACGTCAAATCAATTTATCGCATGGGTTTTTTTACCCGAGTCAACGCCTATGTCAAACGTGAGCCCAACGGCATCGTCCTGACGTATTTGGTTAATGAAGAACCTCTGGTCAGGGAGATTCGCTTCAGCGGCATGACCAAAATCAGCCCGAGCGATGAACAGATCGTCAACGCGATGGCGCTACACTCCGGTTCTCTGCTCGATCGGGTCCGCGTCAAAACCACGGCTCGCAACATAGCCGAAGTCTACCAGGCCAAAGGCTACCTCGACGCCCGGGTTACATCACGGACCGTGCAGGAACCGAACAATACGGTGCTTTTGGTGTTCGACGTGAAAGAAGGACCACAAGTGCGAATCTCGGCGGTGCGCTTTGTTGGCAACCACCATTTCAGCAGCCGGCTATTGGCCGCTGCGATCCAAACCAGGCCTCATTCGATAGTAAGTTGGATAACTGGCAGCGGGATCCTAGATCAGAAAAAGCTGCAGGACGATGTTGACCACCTGACCGCCTACTACTATGCGGCCGGTTATCTCAATGCTCACGTCTCTTATCCGACGCTCACGCGCCGTGGCAATTCGATCATCGTCACCTTCGATCTAAGCGAAGGTCCACGCTATCGGGTCAGCGCGGTCGACGTCACCGGCGACCTCAAGGTGCCCAAAGCTCAGCTGCAGCGCCTGCTGACGCTCAAGGCCGGGCAACCGTTCAGCAGTACAACGATGCAGCACGACGTCTTAACACTCTCGGATTTTTACTCCAACCGCGGATACGCGTACGTCAACGTTGATCCGCGAACCTCGGTCGATCCGGCCGCGCATCAGGTTGAAGTCGATTACAATATCAATCCGGGCAGCGAGGTCCTGGTTGATCGCATTAATATCAGCGGGAACACAAAGACCTCGGATAAGGTCATCAGGCGTGAACTGGAGATTCAGGAACAGGAACCGTATTCCGCCCAGAAGATCCAGAAATCCAAACAGCGCCTCGACGCCCTTGGTTATTTCTCCAACACGCGCATATCGACCGAACCGGGCCCCACCCCGGATAAGATCGATCTTGATATTGCGGTGCAGGAAGCTAACACTGCCTCGTTACAGGTGGGTGGCGGATACGACAGCTATTCGTCCGTCTTCGGCAACTTTATAATTAGCAATACTAACTTGTTTGGGGGCGGTGAGTCCGCTTCTGCCGCCGCACAGCTCGGTTTTCTTTATCGAAATCTCAACATCAACTACACCGAGCCTTGGTTTCTGGATATGCCGTTATCCGTCAGTTTGTCGGCGTTTTACGATGAATTGTTCCTGTACTCGTTCAACCAGACCAACACCGGCTTTCAGATCAATACGGGCTACCCCCTGGCGGAGTTAGGGTTCAAGAAACTAGGCCCGTTTTCGCTCGAAGACATCACTTTGGGGTTGGGCTATCAGTTCGAGAGCGTCGGAATCACGGGGCTGGCACCCTTCACCACCTTCGACATCCTTCGCTATAAAGGATACACGCAAGTCTCGGAGATTATGCCGAGCATCCGGCGCTTTACGGTGGATAATCCGCAAGATCCACGCAGCGGCTCAGTGATGAACCTTAATCTGGAACTGGCAGGACTAGGCGGGACCTCCTTCGTCAAGGGCGTGTTCCATTCACGATTCTTCTTCTCCTTCTTGCGCAGTCCGCGGTGGGGTGAATGGGTGTTTTCGCCGGGCGTCACTTACGGAATCGGCACCAGCCTGGGCGGTCATAATGGCAGCGAGCTGCCTCTGTATGAACGCTTCTTCCCGGGTGGTCTAGGGGGCGGTGGTGACGTGCGTGGTTATCAGATTTATTCGCTTGGTCCGCAGGTCACCATTTTCAATCCCGAAGGCCAGCCACAAGCTATTGAACAGGTCGGCGGGAGCCAGGAGTTGCTGCTTAGCGGTGAAGTCACCTTCCCGATTCTGCAATCGCTTGGCATCCGCGGCGCGGCCTTTGTCGATGCCGGCAATTCGTTTTTCCTGCATCAGTCGTATTCCTTATCCGATCTGCAGTCGGCGGTGGGATTCGGCATCCGTTGGCGTTCTCCCTTCGGACCCATTGCCGTCGATCTCGCATTTCCGCTCAATCCGCGACCCAACGACCAATCGGCGGTCTTCGATTTCGGGGCGGGGACGCCGCTTTAGTCGAGCTTGCACGTGCCCGCGAGTGACGAACAATGACAAAAGTAGAGTGTGGTTGCTACGGATTCCAAGATCGGCCAAAGTTTTAAGTCATCATCGGCTGATTTAAGGGCAGGGTCAGAGCAATTCTAATGCTGCATGTGGTGGGTCATGCCGTTCGGATTTAATCCGCCACATGAACCCAGCTCGTGAAGAAGGCGTCACGGGAGGCTCAAAACAGCAAATATGAGGTATCGGGTGACCATCGCCACGCTGGTGTTAGGAATGGCAGCGACCGCCGTTGCGCACGCAGACGTCAGGCTCGCCTTTGTTGATATCCAGCGCGCACTCAACGAGTGCCGGGCGGGTAGGGAAGCCAAGACCCAGTTTCGCGGCCGGATCCAACGTCTACAGGCGCAACTCGAGGGCGAACAGAATGAGGTCGAACGGCTTAAGCGCGAGTTGGAGCAAAAGGGCGCCTTGATGCAACCCGAGCAGCGCCAGAACCTTGAGGATGATTACGAAAAGAAGCTGCGGCGCTTCCAGGATGACTACAAGAACTCGCGCGATGAGTTACAGGAAAAAGATAACCAGGTGACCGGCGCCATCGTGCGGGACTTGGCTGCCGTAGTCCGGGAAATTGGAGCCAAGAACGGCTACACAATGGTAATGGAGAAGGGCACACTGCTGTGGGCGCTTCCCGCTACTGATATCACCGACCAGGTGATTCGTGCTTACGATGCCATGAATGTGCGGCCCGGCTCGCTCGGCGAGGAAGCTGAACGTGATGCTGGCAAATTCGGTACGACGACCGAAGAAGCGACTCCAGCAGCGCGCGGGCGGTCCACAATTCTCAAGTAGGAGTTTGGTCTTGCCCGAAGCAAAACCCGATGCACTTGACCGCTTTCTGAAGCTGCTGCCGCATCGCTACCCTTTTCTGCTTGTGGATCGCGTGGTCGAGCTAGAGGGTGACCGCACCGTCACTCTCAAAAACGTTACTATCAATGAGCCCTTCTTCACGGGCCATTTTCCAGGTCTGCCGATTATGCCCGGCGTCCTGATCCTCGAAGCCTTGGCGCAATCGGCTGCAATCCTGGCACTTAGTATCATCGGCGAGCGTCGTAGCTTGTTCATGCTGACTGGGCTCGACAAGGTCCGCTTTCGGCGCCGAGTAATACCGGGCGATCAAATCAGAATGGAAGTGCGGGTCGCCAAACATCACTATCCGCTGTGGAAGATGCACGCCGAAGCACGCGTCGAAGGTGAACTCGCCGCCGAAGCTGAATTGTCAGCGATGGAAGTCGAGGAGCAACTCCCATAAGCCGGATTCACCCGTCGGCCGTAATTGACCCGCGCGCGGAACTCGACTCGACCGTTGAGGTTGGTGCCGGCGCTGTCATTGGTGCTCGCGTGCGAATTGGACCCGAGACGGTCGTGGGCCCCTACGCCGTCATCGAGGGTGACACTACCATTGGCGCAGGCAATCGCATCTTCCAATTTGCCTCGGTCGGTGCGGAGCCTCAGGATTTGAAATACCGCGGCGAACCTTCGCGCCTTGAAATCGGCAACTACAATCGGATTCGTGAGTTCACTACCATTCATCGCGGGACTGCCGGCGGAGGGATGGTGACACGCATCGGCAACCACGTGCTGCTGATGAACTATACCCATATCGCCCACGACTGCCAGATCGGCGATCATGCGATTATCGCCAACTCAACTGAGATCGCCGGTCATTGTGTCATCGAGGAGTGGGTCGTTACAGCTGGCATGTGCGGCGTCCACCAGTTCAGTCGCATAGGCGCGCACGCGTTTATCGCCGCTGGCTCGAAGATTTCGCAGGACGTGCCGCCTTATGCCATGGTCGCCGGCGACCGTGCTCGTCTGGTCGGCGTAAACACCACAGGATTGGAACGGCGGGGTTTTGACCCGGATACCATTGCCGCCATTAAGAGCGCTTTTCGAACCCTGTTCTACGGCAAACTACTTCGCGACGAAGCCATCAAGCAAATCATGGAGGAGCATGGCCATCGAGCTGAAGTTCGGCGGCTGCTCGACTTCATTCTGAAGTCTGAGCGCGGGGTGGTCGGGCGCGATCGGGAATGAGCATTTCGCCTCGTCCATACCCAGACTTTGTTAGGGATGCGCTCGGCGCAAAACGTGGGCGATTTGTACTCTCAGACCGATCCTGCTCCGACTTAATCCGCACTGAACAATGACAACTCTGGGATTAATCGCTGGGAACGGCATCTTCCCGCTTGAGGTTGCCACGATGGCGCGTCGGCTGGGATTCCGCATTATTGCAGTAGCTCATATTGGCGAAACTCAGCCTGACATCACCCAGCTTTCTGATGTGGTGCGCTGGGTTAATGTTGGAGAATTGCAGCGCATCATCGAGCTGTTCAAAGCGGCTGGGGTCGAGCAGGCGGTGATGGCGGGCGGAATCTCACGGGCACGGCTGCGGGGAAATTTTGCACCCGACGGGCGGGCTCTAATGATGCTGGCCCGGCTTCCACGCTTCAGTGACGATGCCGTGCTGCGCGGCGTTGCCACCGAACTTGAATCCGAGGGAATCAAAGTCATAGATCCGGTGCCAATGCTGAAGGGGATTTTGGCCGAACCCGGTTTGCTCGCCGGGCCACAGCCGAGCCCGGCCCAAATGCAGGACCTGCGCCTCGCGTTCGAGATCGCGCGCGCCCTTGGTGCATTCGATGTGGGTCAGACCGTTGCAGTACGCGATGGCATCGTAGCTGCGGTCGAGGCCGCTGAGGGAACCGACGCTACGCTGCAGCGTGGGGCGAGTCTTTGCGGGCCGGGGCTGGTGGTCGCGAAGGCGGCCAAGCCTTCTCAGGATTTGCGTTTCGATCGACCAGCAGTCGGACCCGACACGATCGATCTGCTCCGTGACATCAAGGCCGCGGTGCTTGGGGTTGAGGCGGGAACGGCCATGCTTTTGCAGCGCGAGTCGACATTGGATCGTGCGCGCGCCTGCGGCATCAGCGTGTACGGATATGAATGAGCTGCGAGCGGCAGTGGTTGGGGTGGGCCGGCTCGGCTCTCTACATGCACGCAAATATGCAAGCTTGCCCGGGGTTAAGCTTTGCTACGTAGCGGACCTCGATGCGCAGCGCGCCCGCGACGTGGCGGCGCAGACCGGCGCGGTCGCGCTTGAGGATTACCGTCAGTTGGTGGGCAAGGTCGATCTCGCCAGCGTCGCAGTTCCGAGTCTGGCGCATTATACAGTTGCCAGCGACCTACTGCGTGCCGGAATTGACGTACTGATCGAAAAACCAATGGCAGCAACCCTGGCTGAAGCGCGACAGCTGTCCGCGATCGCCAATAATGGCCACCGAATACTGCAAGTCGGACATCTGGAGCGGTTCAACCCGGCAATTGTCCGCTTGCGCCAGTTGGTGAATCAGCCTCGATTTATTGAATGCCACAGGCTTGCGCCGTTCACCGAACGCGGCACGGATGTTGACGTCGTGCTCGATTTGATGGTTCACGATCTCGATGTAATCCTGAGCCTTACCTCCGCCGCCGTCAGCTCGCTCGAGGCCGTAGGCGTCGCCGTTTTGACCGACCGGATCGACGTGGCCAACGCCCGAATCCGCTTCGCTGATAGCCTTATCGCGAACTTGAACACGAGTCGGGTAGCCCCTCGCCGTGAACGAAAGATCCGATTTTTCCAGCCCGATGCATACATCTCGGTGGATTATGAAGCGCGGCGGATACAGATCTATCGGAAAACTCCAGCCCCTCCGGGGGCCACTTATCCGGTGATCTCAGCCGAGCGAATCGAGATCGCTGAAGGCGATCCCTTACGCGACGAAATCGAAGCGTTCGTCAATTGTGTGCGAACCCGCCATCCTCCCGAAGCCGACGCCGCCGCCGGGCTGCGCGTTATGGAAGTCAGTGAGCGAATTGCGGAGGCGATACGAAAAGCATCACCGGCGCCGGATAGTTCATCCACTTGAAGGTCTCGCTTTTTGAGTTGTCGTACTGTGCCGGAGATTTCCAAGCAACGAGCTGCCCTGCCACCTTGTCGGGTGGTACCTGAGTCCGGCGTCAAGCCAACGCCGACAGGGCCACCCCGCCGCATCATGATCGTCGCGGGAGAGGCGTCGGGCGATCTTCACGGCAGCGATTTAGCTCTCCAACTTCGGGCTCGCGATCCGGATTGTGAACTTTTTGGCGTTGCAGGACCGCAGATGCGCGCCGCGGGAGTTCGACCAATCGCCAACATTGAAGAAATTACTGGCCTCGGAGTCGCAGAACTCGGTTCTACCTTCTGGCGCACATTCCGGGTCTTGCTAAGATTGCGAACGGAGCTTCATCGCTCACCGCCGTCCCTGGTCATTTTGATCGACTTCGCCGAATTCAATTTGATCCTGGCCGGTATCGCGCATCGAGCAGGCGTTCCTGTGCTCTACTACATCCTGCCGCAGGTATGGGCTTGGCGTCGTCACCGCATACGGAAGCTGGTCAGACGGAGCACTCGGATGGCGGTAGTGTTCCCATTCGAGGCCGAGCTCTATGCCCAAGCTGGCGGAAAGGTGAGCTTCGTCGGGCATCCTTTGCTTGACCGCGCTGTTCCCGCTCAGGGTCGCGCTGAAACACTCGAGCGGCATGGATTTGCTCCGGGTACACGGCTACTGGCAATCTTGCCCGGCAGTCGTCGTGGAGAGATCCGCTATTTGCTGAGGCCGTTGCTCGAAGCCGCTCGAACTTTGTGCGCCGACCACAATCTCGTACCAGTCATCCCATTGGCGCCAACGCTGCGGCCCGCCGATCTGGAGGCTGCCATCACTCGCAAGGAATTGGAGAACGTCCGAATTATTGCCGGAGATACTTACAGTATCATTGCCGCCAGCGAATTGGCGCTGGTAACCTCCGGGACGGCGACCCTCGAAACAGCGCTGCTCGGCTGTCCGATGGTAATTGTCTATCGAGTCTCGGCAATTACATATGTACTGGGCCGTCTGCTGATAAGAGGAGTAAATCATATTGGCATGCCCAACCTCCTTGCCGGACGCCAATTGGTCCCCGAGTTACTGCAGCGGCAAGTGAACGCCACCGCCTTGGTGCGTGCGGCCGAACCGATGCTCACCGAACCGCGCCGCACCGAAGTCGCCGAAGCTCTCAAATCGTTGCGGCAGCTGCTCGGTTCACCAAAAGCCGCGGACCGTGTCGCTGCAATGGCGTTGGAGATCTGCCGCTAGAGTGCGGTGGTATGGCTGAGCAGCCGACCGATCATGCTCCTGCTCGCGGCCATCCGCGCGACCTCTGACGCAGCTACCCGATTCAGTTGCTCGAAGCAACTTCACGGTAAATTACTCGCAACAATTAGTTATTTTTACCTCTACTAATTGTCTGCGAGCGATGATAGACAGGGAGAAAATTCGGGGGAAATCTCCTGGTGGCAGACATCAATTCCGTTCAGCCGCCGGTAACATCGGGCAGCTCTGCCGCGGCATCGCTCGCTCCACGCCAAATGGTGCGCCAGACGCCAACCGGAATTGCCCGATCAGCAGACGAATCAAAATGGGCAGCTCGCCTGGTCGGCGCCGGCTCCTTGCTGACGCTTATCTACGAGCTGGCTTATCTCTGGTTCGATTGGCGTTCCTTATGGCTGGGAGACCGCAGGCCGCTGCTCCTCCATGCGGTCAACATTGGGTTGTATCTCGCTGCGGTGTTGATGACGTTGCGGGTCGGACCCTGGCTCAAGCGGCACTGGAAAAAAGTCGCTTTTTCTTTTAGCACCATCTTGATCCTAAGTTCCACCGAGCTGGCAATCATCACCCGCAATACTGAGCCGCTGGTCGTGGCCCTGATGCTGTTCCTCGCGGGGACCGGTCCGTTTCTATCGTGGGGCGAACGGGCTCAAGGGTTGCTTTCAGTCGTTGCCCTAGGCGCCTTCGCGATCGCGAGCTCCCGCCTCCCCTCGGCTCAATCCGATCCATATCAATGGCTCGGAATCTTGATTGCTGCGGCTATTGGTTTGTTCTCGACAGCACTCGAGCGCCGGCTGCATCGGGCCCGAAGGCTGGCGGAAGAGGAAGCGCTCAGAAGCCGCGAGCTTTTGGTCAACCAGGAACGGCTCAGGGTAGCTGGGCAACTCGCATCGGGAATAGCTCACGATTTGGCCAATTCGCTCAATGTAATCAGACTCCGACTACAGTCACTCGTGACCGACGACAACGTAACCGCCAAACACGAGGCCGCACTTCGGACCATCCAGCATGCAGTAGAGGACGCGGCGCTGACGGTTGCTCGGGTTCGAGAGTTAGGGCGCACGCGCATTCATCACAAAAAGGAATCGACTCAAATCTCCGAAGTGATAACCGAAGTTATCGAACTGGTTAGGATGACCACGGAAGGAAGATCGTCTCTGGACAGTATCCGTATCAAGATACGGTCCCAGATTCCTGAAACACTGCCCCGGGTGAACGGCTCTGCGTCGGAGTTGCGGCAAGTTTTTCTCAACCTTTTGCTTAATGCGTACGAAGCAATTCCTGACGGCGGCGAAATCACGGTTGCAGCGACCAGTCGCAATAATACGGTCGTGGTCACCGTGGCGGACACCGGACCAGGGATTGCCACCCAAGATCTTCAACGGATATTTGACCCTTTTTTCACCACGAAGGGACCGGGAGGGACTGGCTTGGGCCTATCGATCGCAAAGAACATTGTGGAAGCGCTCGGTGGCACAATAGCTGCCTCAAACGGAAGTAATGGAGGCGCGATCTTCAAACTCGAATTTCCCAAGGCTTCTCCGCATCAGAGCGGGAACCGCGCCGATGCTAGAGCAAGGCTGTCCAGCCGCTTGCTGCTTATCGATGACGACTTACAAAGTCTCGAGGCTTTGAAACAGGTGCTGCTGCTGCAGGGCCACTACGCCGACACAGCGCAATCAGGGGCCGAGGCTTTGAAGAAAATTGCCTCCGCCAAATACGATATCGTCCTGTGTGATCTGGCAATGCCTGAAATGAACGGTTGGACAGTTGCGCGAAGCGCCCTGCAAATTGATCCTAAGCTGAATTTCTACATCGTGACGGGTTGGGGCGCCCTGGCGGAAGGCGAGATTCCACCCGATCTGCCACTGCGGGGAATTCTTTCCAAGCCAATCGATCTGGCAGAACTAGCGGGCGTTTTGTCAGAATCAATACGGAATGAAATTGCCGGCGCCTCCGAAGAAACCTAAATCCATCTGCCGGTAGGACCATGGTTCGCGCGTTAGCCGAAAGTCAAAAAAGCGCCAGGACGACAAAGCTACAGACCGCATCTCCTGCCCCTGCTAGTCCTTTGGAGAATTAGGCTCCGGATCGACTGATGACTGAAATGGCAGATTGCCGGCTCTGACTCGCATCCTGGTGATTAATGTGTTGGGTGAATTGTTAGTTCGCCTTTACAACCTCCTTTGGTATCCTGCACTCCCCTTCGCATTGGCTGCCTTGGCAGATGATCGAGAGAGTCGGCGGCAGCGGTTGGGCAGAGGATTCGCACACGGTCGCGCTTTGGATCACTCGAAGTTGCCCGTCTGGGTGCATGCGGCTTCGGTCGGGGAGATTGAGGGGGTGCGGCCGGTGGTCGAGCATCTCGCGAGCGAGCGCAATGATCTGGAATTCATTATAACCACGATGACGTCGGCGGGTCGCGACGCGGCACGTCAGCGGTTAAATCGCGCAGCCGAACTCGCGCCACTTGATCATCCGCGGACTGTGCACAGCTTTCTGAAGCATATCCGGCCCGCCTTGCTCCTTATTACCGAAACAGAGCTCTGGCCAAACTTTCTGCTCCAGAGTGCCGCGGGCGGCACAAAACTGGCCCTAATCAACGCCCGTCTCTCGTGCCGCTCGATGAAGCGCTATCGCCTGGTCCAGCCGCTGATCGCAAACGGCTTAAGCAGAGCCCATCTGATTCTTGCGCAAACCACCGGCGACGCTGAGCGATTTATCAAACTAGGAGCTCACCCTGAGCGGATCGCGGTCACCGGAAACGTCAAGTACCAGCTTCCCGAGGAATCGGAGCCCGTGCGCGCGGTGATAGCGGATTTCGCCCTAGGCCGACCGCTCCTGATAGCCGGTTCCACTGCTCCCGGAGAAGAAGAGGTGGTGCTGACAGCTTATCGTTCCCTGCTTGAAAGCTTTCCTTCTTTGGGACTCGTCCTGGCCCCGCGTCATCTTCAAAGAGTCGACCAGCTTGTACGCACCCTGTCCAACGCTGGTTTCGGCTTTCTGCGAGCTAGCCAGCCGCGAGCCACCAGAGCGCCAGCGAAGCGGGAAGGGGTTCGTGAATCGGCAACTCACCACAACGAAGGTGCTCGAGTCGATCCTCGGGTGCTTCTTTTGGATACCATGGGGGAGCTGGCCTCATTTTATCGATTGGCTACGGTTGCGTTCGTCGGTGGCAGTTTGAGACCGGGGCGCGGTGGTCAGAGTTTGGCCGAACCTGCTGCCAGATCGGTTCCGGTTTTATTCGGACCCTATTATGAAAATCATCGTCAGCTTGGCGATATGCTCATTGCAGCGGGAGCGGGGAGCGTTGTTCGCGACGCTCGGGAGCTCGCGCACGCCGCCGCGCAATGGCTCACAGATCCTGAGCGAAGGACCATGGCCGGTCAGCGAGCGCGTTCTGTGCTGCAGCAATTAGCAGGGAACAGCGAAATCGTGGCGCGCCATCTATGCACTCTCCTGCCAAGGCGTTAAAGTTCCGCGCTTCGTGGCACGGAAAGCGTCTGCACCCCATAGTGATGGCGCCGCTCGCATTGGTTTATGCGGGCCTCCTCAAAGCGAGAGCGGCCTGGTGGCGACGCTATTCTCAGGTTCCGCGCTTACCGGTAGTTAGCGTCGGCAATCTAACTGTCGGAGGCAATGGTAAAACGCCGTTTGCTCTGTTTCTCGCGCTCCGCTTGAGGGAGCGTGGACTTGGCGCGGGTATTGTCAGTCGCGGCTACGGCGGACGTGCGCGCACTGCCCGTCTGGTTTCAGACCGCGGGCAAATAATCCTAACACCCCGGCAAGCGGGTGATGAGCCAGTTATGATGGCAAAGTGGTTCGATGGTCCGGTTGCGATCGCACCCCGGCGCATTGATGCTATCAAACTACTGGCACTGAATCGGCTGGCCGAGGTCGCCGTTCTCGACGATGGCTTTCAGCATCTTAGGCTTCAACGAGTTTGCGATTTGGTGCTGGTCAGCCAGAGCTCTGGGTTGGGCAATGGCTGGCTATTGCCCGCAGGTCCACTGCGCGAACCGCGATCGGCCCTTAAGCGCGCCGATGCCATCATCTTCGTCCATACTTGGGGGCTGAGCAGCTCGCACCCTATCGAGCGCGAGATAGGACGCGACAAGCTCACTCTTCGGGCGAGACTGGAACCAGCGTCCTTGACATCTTCTGATAAGGGCACCTGGCGGCAAATGCCCCTGACGGTTGAAGGTCGACGCGTCGCCGCGGTCAGCGGCGTTGCCAATCCCCGCAGCTTCCGTGCGATGCTCGATGCGCTTGGAGCGAGGGTGGTAGCCACTCTCGATTTCCCTGACCACTATGAATATAAACCGCGAGACTGGAAGCACATCGAGACGCTCGCCAAGGCTGCCGAAATGGTCATCACCACCGAGAAAGACCTGGTAAAGCTTGAACACATGACCACGCCCCGGTTTCCTCTCTTTGCCCTGCATCTACAGGTCGTAATGGAACCTCAGGATGAGACGCAATTGCTGGCTTTAGTCATCGAGCGCATCAGGCGCGTCGGTTTGACTTTCGACCATAACACGAAAATTGGAGGAAGAAGCATCAATGGCACTGAGTCAGGATTTGCTTGACATACTTGCATGCCCGAAGTGTAAGGGTGCGCTTCGTCTGACGGAAAGAGAGGATGGGCTTACCTGCGAGGCCTGCAAACTGCGTTATCCGATCAGAGATGATATTCCCATTATGCTGATCGATGAAGCCGAGAGCATCAGCTGATTTGACGTTTGCATAATTCTGATGGAGTCCCCCTTGCGTCCGGTCTGGCGTCCACTCACAGGCTTGCCGGCTGATTTCCAGAGACTCGAGCTCGGCCACCGCCTAATTTATCTGCGCCGCGACCTCGCTTCCCGAGCGACCGCGATCATTAGCTCGGTGAGCAATCTTCGTTCGTGCCCCGGCAGCGGCAATCGGTTAAGCGGTGTCCCCCTTCGGCTCGAGGACGGCACCGCCTTGTATGCGAGGATAGGGCGGCGGGGCGGCCTCGTGCGTATCGTGCTAAAAGATTTATACGTCGGCACCCACGCCCGACCAGTGCGCGAATTGCAAGTGACCGCAAATGCCAAGCGCCGGGGAATCCCCGTCGCCGAACCAATCGGGGCGATTGTTGAACGCGTAGGGCCTATTCTGTATCGAAGTGTTTTCCTGACGCGTGCTTTGCGGGGTATGACGCTGTGGCAATTTTTGACCACCGATGACGACTATCTAACGCGCGCCTACGTGGTCGAACAAGCGCGAAAAGCGATTGATACAATGCATAAGGAGGGTTTGTTCCATGCCGATTTGAACCTTCACAACCTGTTCGTCACGCCGTTGCATGACGATTTCGCTGTCATCATTCTTGACCTTGACAGGGCTCGCCTTTTTGAGACGCCACTGCCAGCGCGGCTGCGCACCCGAAACCTGGCTCGCCTACGACGCTCGGCGCTTAAGCTCGACCCCTATGGCAGCTATCTGGATTCCAGGATGCTGCAGTTACTCACTGCCGACCGGATCGTGCCAGGCGGCACAGGCTAGGATCGTTTTCGGGGGATTATTAACCGACGAAGCGGATGCGGGTTTTCGCGACAATTGATTCATTCGCCCCTTGCTCCAAAAAGACGCGATGCACTCTCGCCACGAACGACCAGGTATTAAGCGTTGCCAGGCAGAGGTATAAAAAAAGAAAGTACGCTTGTCCCGCCGCCACCTCTGTAGTAATCGTCCGACACAATCGGGTGTTTTTACCCTCAGAGCTCCAACAATTGTGGCGCCAGCTGCATCATCGATCGTTCAACAAAGGCTGGCAGGCTAGGAGGCAGGAACCGTTGCAGAGCTTTAAATCCAATTGGAGATGCAAGAGCGGGCCGGAATGACTATTTGCCGGACTCTTGCTCATGCAATATTTGGAAGCTGACCCTTACGAAGGAATTGTCCGCGAGTTCAAGCCCTTTTGCCGAGCTCCCGGCCAAAACGACTGATCGCCGAGAATGCTTCGTTCACAGGAGCTTAGTTTAATCACGAGACAAACGGACTACCCTCGGATGTGTTAGAGCTTAATCAGTCGCATAGCATGATGGCGCGATGAAGCAGCGGATAGTCGGCTTTCACCAAGACGAGTTCGGCGATTGGGTCGCCGAACTCAGCTGCAACCACCAGCAACACGTCCGCCACCAGCCACCATTCCAGCTGCGGCCCTGGGTGATTTCGGAACAGGGACGGCGGCAGCAGCTCGGTGCCGAATTGGAATGCAGCAAATGTGATCGTGAACCCGACTACCTGCATGAGAACCGTTCACTTGTGCGACGTTACTACGATGAGCTATGGAACCAGCGGCAGCTGAACCAGGTCTCGGAATTACTCGCCAGTGACTTCCGGTTTCGCGGTTGGACCGGCTTCGTGGCACAAGGGCATGCGGCCTTTAGGGATTACGTTGAGCAGATTCGCACGGCATTTCCCGACCTTCATTATCAAGTGGAATGGATGTTGGCCGAAGACAATCGTGTCGTGGCACGCGTCAATTGCACCGGTACGCATCGCGCTAAAATCTTCGGCATCGAGCCTGCCGGCGGCCACTTCTCCTGTGTACTGTTCGATACCTTTACCGTCGGTGGCCATAAACTGAAATCGGCCTGGGCTATCGCCGACCGACACGAATTGATCTGTCAGCTCAAGGCGATTTCAACACCCTGAGAGTTCGATCGAGGTTTCTGTGGCGCTGGGATGGCTCGATACCCAGCCGGTTTTGACTATGAAGCCGCCGTATCTCCTGCTCGTCGAAGATGAAGTCGATTTGCGCGAGAGCATTAGCCGCGGATTGAGCGAGGAACACTTCAGGGTTCGCAGCGTCGGTAGCGCGGAAGCAGCCGCGGAGGTTCTGGCGCAGGCTGATTTCGATGCAATGGTGCTGGACCTGCGGCTACCAGGTAAAGATGGCATTACATGGCTTCGTGAATTTCGCGCCGCCGGCAACACTACTCCGGTACTGATTCTGACGGCCCGCGGCTCGGTCGATGACCGGGTGACAGGTCTCGAATCCGGGGCTGATGACTATCTGGTCAAACCTTTCGCTTTTGCTGAATTGGTCGCGCGCATCCGGGCACTAACGCGACGTCGAAGCACGTTTCAGACGGTTTTGAAGGTTTCCGATATCGAACTCGACACCAGCACCAGGCGGGTCCGCCGACAGGGTGAAGAAATTAACCTTTCACCCAAGGAGACACTTTTGCTTGAATTATTGATGCGCAATGCCGGTCAAACGGTCACTCGCTCCATGATCACCGAAGTGCTGTGGGGACCGTCCTACAATGACCTTTCCAATCTGATTGAAGTTTTTGTCAATCGGTTGCGACGTAAAATCGAAGACAATGATGCTTTGCTGATCGCAACCGTTCGCGGCATCGGTTACTCCATGCGCAAAGCTCGATGAGCGTTCGGTTAAGGCTGACCATTTACTGGGCTGGCGTGTTGTCACTGTTGCTAGTTGGCGCAGGTCTTTCCGTTTTTCTGCTCTTCCAACGCCAGCAATGGACCCAGCTCGATGCGGCCTTGCGCGAGGAGGCTGATACCGCGGCCGCGACGATTGCTCGCAACGGCGATATCGGTCCTCTGGTTGACCGACTCAGCGAAGAGCGCGACCTGGGACCAAAGCGGCGCGTTTGCGTAGTTGTGGACCATCGGTTAGTGGCTGACGCTGGCGCACGTGATGCGGACCTGCCTCAACTGGACCAAAATCCCGGACAGCCACTGATGATCGATGGCCGGCGTGATATTTTCCGCTACGCGATTGCTCCATTGTGGCTGAACAACACGCGTGCGTATCTCGCCGATGGCGTGGATGCTCACGAGATCCGAGAGTCGGTCAGGCGGCTGGGAACAATTCTTTTAATCGTCATCCCAGCTCTCTTACTTAGCAGCACTTGCTTCGGCTATTGGCTCGCGGGCCGCACTCTCGCGCCACTAGTGACAGTGACCAAGGGGTTGGCAGGAATCAAACCGACCGATCTGGCTCATCGACTCCCGGTACCACCGCTTGAGGATGAACTGGCGAAACTCGTTCGCGAAATCAATAGTCTTTTGGGCCGAGTGGAGCGGGCATCGTTGGCCGAGAGGCGGTTTGTCGCCGACGCTGCACATGAGTTGCGGACCCCGCTGACCGTGCTTAGGACCGGAATAGAGGTGGCCCTACGCCATAAGCGAAGCGCCACCGAGTATCAACGGGCGCTGAATGCGGCTTTGCGTGATGCAACCGCGATCGGCGCCCTGGCCGACGAACTGCTCGCTCTAACGCGTCTTGACCAGGAGCTCATATCGGGCCGTCAAATCGTGGAGCTGTCGGAGCTGACCAAGGAAGTGCTCGAGGCAATGGAACCCTTAGCCGCATCGAAGAGGCTGAGCATCGAAAGCGACCTGTCAATGGTTGCAAACGTCTCGGGAAATCCTGATCACCTTAGACGCGTCCTGATCAATTTGCTTGACAATGCGGTCAAGTTCAGTCCGGAAGCGAGCAAGATAGAAGTGACTCTGCAGGTTGAAAATAACCAAGTTACGCTCCGTATTGCCGATTGGGGCCCAGGCGTGGACGAGCAGGAGCTGCCCTTTCTCTTCGATCGTTTCTTTCGCGGCCGCAGTGGCCGCAGCAAGCCGGGAAAGGGTCTCGGCCTTAGTCTCTCGCGGGAAATCGTCGAACTCCATGGTGGACAGTTAACCGTTCAGAATCGGACCGGCGGCGGCGCTGAATTCACGATGTATCTACCAACCACGCAAGCGCCAGGTTAGACGATTGCGTGGGGGACCATGATCAGGCCACTGCTTTACCGCCGATGCTGAGTGAACCGAGTTCCCGGCAACGGCGGATCCTGCGGGGGCCCGGCAAAACATTGCGCGATCGCCATCCAGGCGGTCGCGGTTGCTCCAACGACTTTCAGTCCCGTGTCTGAAACATTCCGTACCTGTGTTACAACGCGGCAAAAGTCGACTGCGGTCCCTTCCACGCAGTTGGTTGGGTCCCGGTTTCCCCACTGCCAAATTGCCCCGGACGGGGCGACTAACCGCACATAAGGCACGGATGTCGGCACTGGCAGCTGCCGATTCGCGAAGGTCCAGGCGAAAGTATTGATTCCCAGCACTACGATGCTCCGAATTCTGTCGTTCTCCCGGCGAGTTTCTCCCATAAGATCGTAGAGCGCCTGGCCGTGAGCCCAGGTTTCCATCAGTCGGGCAGTTATGCTTGAGCGAACGCTCATCGAGGGACCGGCCCAGGGCACGCGTTTTTTCGGATCGGCTACCAAAAATCGCTGCGCCATTTCACGATAGAAGTCGCGCCACTGCTTCAGCAGTTCGCGATCCTTTAATCCTCCCAGCTTGGCACGGGTGAAAACCAGATGCGGAACGCCTTGCTTGGTTGCGGCATTCAATTCACTCATCAGCCGGGCGAGCGCGTCGCTGTTCGATAGCGCTAAATCTGCCGCGTAATTAAAGAAATGGAGGTGGGCGATCACGTCGTTGGCGGTCCAGTGCTTGAATTGTGTCTGTCGCTGCCAATCCTGTCGACTAAAGCTCTCCAACAGCATCAGCAGCTCTTCGCTCTCGGTCTCGAAATCGAGCGCTTCCTGTAACACCTTGGCCCTCCTCCGCACTAGGCTATGGAGTTCTTCGCGTTTAAAGCAATCAGTGTCGCGATGAATCGTGACCAGCGCGATCGTCGCCTTGTGTCAGGACCGAGACCACGATCACCTGCTTGCCGGTTCAAAACCTAAACGTTTGTTAATTAGGGCGCGGTAAATCCGCTTGTTATGATCGTCGCATGTTACGCCCAGCGGACTGGCTTGTGGCCGCGACATGCTCTTTGTTGTGCGTCGTCACGTTCTGCGGCGTAAGCGCGGCGACTCCTATCACGTTACAGGAGGCGATTGCCCGAGCCTTGAGGATCGCTCCTGCACTTCAATCCGCGGCGGCACAGGAAGAATTGAATAAAGGTCGAGTCGAGGAAGCGCTGGCGCCGTTGTTGCCGTCAATTTCCGGCAATGGCGAATACTACCAACCTTCTGGTTACGACAAGACCATAAGCAACGGCGGTCTCACACAGGCACAGTTGGCGCTGACCTACACTGCCTTTGACGGTGGCCGGCGCCTTGCGCAGCTGCGGGCGGCGCGCTACTCGGCGCAAGCAGCCGCCTTCGGGCTGAAAGCGGCGCAAGCGCAGATAATCTTCGACACCAGCGTCGCCTACTTCGATTTGCTCCGCCAGACAGAAACGGAGAGAGAACTCAGTTCCAGTCTGATTCGACTATCGAAATATGTGCAAATTATCGAGACACTGCAGCGCAATGGCCGCGCGATCGCCAACGACGTGCTGACACTGCGCGTAACCCGTGACGCAACCGAGCTATCACTGGCAAACACCCGCCAAGCGCGGGAGCAAGCATCGCTCTTATTGGGCTCGATGATCGGAGATTTTGGCAACCCCAACCTCACCGTTACTGAGTCAACGATACTGGCTCCGCCTCAAGGCGATGACATCTCGCAAAACCCCGCTTATCAAGCTGCCGTGCGCCAGCTCCGCGCGGCGCAACTTGGCGTCCAGGCTGCGCGTGCTGAGCGTTATCCCAATCTTAATCTGGCGCTGACCACTGGATGGCAGGGAGTATACCCGCCCAAAACTTTTGGTCACCATTTCGGCGCCTCTTACGATGGCCTGGTCTCGGTGCCGATTTTTCAGGGTGGACTTGTTCGGAGTCATATCGATCAGGCCCTGGCGACCGAGCACGCGGCGGCTGCGCAGCAGCGACAGGTCGAGCTGCAAGTCAGACACGATCTCGCGGCCTCAAGGTTGCGCTACCAGAGTGCACTGGAAGAGCTGGCGATTTTGCGTCGTTCACAAAAGAGGGCCACCGACTCGTTCGCGCTGTTCTGGACACGTTTTCTGGGCGGCGGGAGCGCCACCATGCTGGAAGTGACCAATGCGTACCAACAGGCTGAGAATCTGCGGCTTATGCGCTTCGAACAGGAATTCAACGCTCGCGCAGCCGCTGCCCAGGTACGCTTGCTTCTGGGACTGAGCCAATGAACTGGCGCACCCTGGTCGGGAGTTTTGGATTGGTGGGACTTCTGACCTTCACCTGTTCGGCAATCACTGGATGCCATGCAACACCCTCTACCGAGGATCTGACGGAACCTGCGACCATCAACATGACGGTGACCGGCGCTCACGTAGCTATCAAGCCGATGCGCGCGGAAGTTCGGCTGCTCGGTCAGACAGTCGCCCGGCGCCACATATTGCTCAGGTCGCCCGCTGCCGGACGCGTAATCGGACTGAACATTTTAACGGGCGACCGCGTCCGTCAAGGTGAAGTTGTCGCCCATATACTGAGCCGAGAAGTTGAAGCTGCCGAAAACGGACTAGCAGTCGTTCGTCAGATCGATCCTGCCGAAGCCTCTGCGCTTGCGCACTCGGTCAAGGGCTACATCCCTGGCTCCGGCATTCCAGTGGCTGTGCCTGAGGACGCGATCGTGGCACAGCGCATAGTTAGTCCGGGGCAGCTGGTTGCAGAGTTGGATCAGTTGGCAGATCTGATTGATCCGCGCAGCATTTTCGTAGAGGTGGCGGTACCCGTGGACGTCGTCGGCGAGATCCGGCCCGGAATGGCAGCGCGGGTGAGTTCGCCGCTCCACCCAGGCATGGCTTTTCCCGGCCGAGTCGCCGGTCTGTCGCCCTCCTTCAACCAATCCGGAGCCACTTCAGATGCGCGAATTGAGTTCACCAGTACGAAACGAATCGAAGAAGCGGGGGCACCAGTCGAGGCGTCGGTGACGCTCAGATCGGTCCCCGCGGCGCTGGTTATTCCCGCAGCGGCTCTCTTTGAAGACGCTGCAAATGACAGCTATTACGTCTTCGTCGCCGGCAACGATGGCCGGGCGCATCGACGGATCGTAACGACCGGCATCCGGACTGAATCCGAGGTCCAGATCACTTCGGGAGTCGGGCTCGGACAAATAGTCATCACCTCGGGTGGCTATGCTCTATCCGACGGCCTAAAAGTGACTGTGGTTAACCTGTCCAACTCGCCTGCCCGCCCAATGAGTGCCGAATGAAGCGTGGCACTTCGCTACTGACTCTTTGTGGGGTTATTGCCGGATCGATTCTGGGGTTGCTAGCAGCCCGCTCGATCCCCAGTGCGGTTTTTCCTCAAATCGAGTTCCACCGTGCCATTATTCTGGCCGACAGCGGCGACCTGCCAACTGCTCAGATGCTTGTCGCCGTTACCCGACCTCTGGAAGAGGCGGCCTACGGTGCGATGAACGTAACCCATGTACGATCAACCACGACTCGTGGCAGTTCTGAGATAGATGTAACCTTTGCGGAGAACGCAGACCCGGTGGCCAGTTTCCAGCTGCTCAACAACGCGATCACCGAGGTCACCGGAACGCTGCCGCCGCGGACCAAAGTACGTTCGCGACTGCTCACGACGGCTACCTTTCCCATCGTGGACATCAGTCTCAGTTCGCACCAGCGCAGCTTGCCCGAACTGACTGACATCGCCCAATACGATCTGATTCCAACCCTTCACAGGATAAACGGCGTCTACCGCGTTGAAGCAGTGGGTGCCAAGTACCGCCAATTCAATGTCTGGTTGGACCCTGCGAAAATGCTCCAGCATCGTCTGACCGCCACTGACGTCATAAATGGCCTGGCCAACGCCAACGTTATCGAGTCTGCGGGCCGCGTGCTGGACAAGCACCGGATGCTGCTGACGATAGTCAGTGCTGATGTTCACGATGCTGACCAACTCGCCGCGCTCTCTATCGCCAGAGTTGACGGGCAACCCATTTACTTGCGAGACATCGCCCAGGTCAAGCTGGGTGTCGTTGAGGACTACATTCGGACGGCGTGCGAAAACGGGCCCGCCGTCCTGGTTAGCGTTTCCGAGCAGACCGGTGGTGACACCGTAGCGATTTCGGCCGAGACCCACCGAATCATCGAGCAGTTTCGCCGACGTTATCCCGACGTGCAATTCACGTTCTCCTACGACCAAGCATTGTTGGTTGCTGAGTCGTTCCGCAGCGTCCGCGACGCAATTGCGCTTGGCCTCATCTTGTCGGTAGCGGTCGTCTTCCTCTTCACCCGGAGCGGAATCAGTGCCCTGGCCGCTGGCCTGACGGTCCCCTGCACCATTGCGCTAACCTTCATTCCAATTAAGGCTTCGGGCGGAACTTTCAACATGATGAGTCTGGGCGGTCTCGCGGCAGGAATCGGTTTATTTATCGACGATGCCATCGTGATGCTCGAGGCCATCCACCGTTCGCATGAGCGAGGCGCGCGCGGGGCGCAGAGCGTGGCGGTAGCGCTGCGAGAATTGAAGCGGCCACTAATCGCATCGACCGCCACCGTCATCGTGGTGTTCGCGCCGTTGATTTTGCTTTCGGGCCTCACAGGCGTCTTTTTCCGTGCTCTCGCATTGACTATGGGGGCGGGCCTGTCAACGTCTCTGCTTCTGGCCCTGTATTTCAATCCGACGCTCGAATTGCTGGCCGGACGATGGCGTCGGCCCTCACGGCGTCCAGGGCATCTCTTCCTTGGGGTGCAACGAATTCATCTGGCGATACTGAGCCCCTGTGTGCGATTTCCCGGTCTGGCGTTAGCCTTGGCTGGTGGTCTACTGCTGATTGCACTGGGACTCTATCGAACGATCGGAACCGATTACTTCCCAACCTTGGACGAAGGGGCTTTCATCCTGGACTACGTCACTCCACCTGAGAGCACCTTAAAGGACACTCAGTCGCTCCTCGGACGCATCGAAAACATACTCAGGGCTACGCCCGAAGTAGTGGCATTTTCCCGACGCACCGGTACACAGTTGGGTTTCTTCTTGACCGAATCAAACCGAGGAGATTTCTCGGTACGCCTAACCAGCCGCCGAAGCCGCAATATCGAGCAGATAATCGACTCCGTACGCGAACGCATTTTGGCAGACGTCCCGGGCGTTCAAATTGAGTTCTCGCAAGTGCTGCAGGACCTGCTCGGTGACCTCTCCGGCATCCCCGAGCCGATTGTCGTCAACGTGTTCGGCAGCGATCAGACAACCATCGAGGCAATCGCCCGTCAGATTGCAAGCCGAATCAGCCAGATCGCCGGCGTGGTCGATGTAAAAAACGGAATCGTATTAAGCAACCCTGAAGAAGAAGTCGAAGTTGACGAAACCGCCGCTCAGCGCTACGGGCTGGACACCGAGCAAATCCGTGCGGTGCTGCGCGCTGTCGTCGAGGGCACAGTAGCCACGCAGCTTCTGGTTGGTGACCGTCTTTACCCAGTACGCGTCCGGTACCCGGCTGATTACCGCGAGCAACTCGAGCTCTTACCCGAAGTTGCGTTGAAAACTCCCGATGGCGGCCAGGTGCCGCTTTCCGCCGTAGCCAAGCTGCGTTGGCTGGGTGAAACTGCTGAGTTGACTCGTGAACGGTTACGGCCGGTAGTGCGCGTCACCGCTCGAGTTGATGGAGTCGATCTGGGGACCGCAATCAGGCGCGTTCAGACGAGCGTTCGCTCGCTCGCGCTTCCTCCGGGAGTGACGTTGGAGTACGCGGGCCTTTACGCTGACCAGCAAAAGGCCTTTCACGAGCTGGAAGTCGTGTTGTTGGTCAGCGTGGTTGCGATGTTCCTGGTGGTAATCTGGGAATTCGGCCAGATAGCGCCGGCGCTCGCAGTGCTGTTGAGTGCCCTATCCTGTCTGGCTGGCAGCTTTGTTGCGCTCGAACTTGCTGGGGTGACGCTCAACATATCCTCGTTTATGGGCATCATCATGGTAGCGGGGATTACCGCGAAAAATGGCATTCTGCTGCTCGACCATGCCCAAAATGAGGTTGCACGCGGCCAGGAGCCTCGGCTCGCCGTGATGGAAGGTGCACAGATCCGCCTGCGCCCGATCCTGATGACCAGCGTGGCAACAGCCGCCGGACTATTCCCGCTGGCGCTCGCATTGGGTGCCGGCGCCCGCGCCCAACAGCCATTGGCTATTGCGGTGATTGGTGGTTTGGCTGCAGCTATAATCTTCGCGACCCCACTCGCCGGGGGACTCTACCTGTTTGGCGTTGAACACAGAGCAAGGCCGCAATCGTCCCGCGCTCCTTCCTAAGCCGCCGGCCGACGAAAAGTCAAATTGCAGAGCACGTCGCCGTCAGTGGTCCAGCTCCGCCGAGCTTTTTTTCCAGCGCAAAATAGGGTGGCGAGCGGCTCGCACTTCGTCCACTCGGCCCAGCGGTAACTGATGCGGCGCGGTCTTGACAATCTCAGGGCGGTTGACAGCTTCCTCATAAATTTGTCGCATCACATCTATGAAATAATCCAAGGTCTCTCGGCTTTCGGTCTCGGTGGGCTCGATCATAAGCGCGCCGTGCACCACCAGCGGGAAATAGATTGTTGGCGGATGCATCCCGAAATCAAGCAAACGTTTAGCCAGGTCCAGCGTACTGACCTGTACTCGGGTTTCAAGATCGTGCGTCAGAACACACTCGTGCATGGACGGTTCCGGTGAGGCGCTCGGGAATCTGTCTTCGAGTCGCTTGCGAACGTAATTGGCGCTTAAAATCGCATTACGGCTGACGCTCTCAAGTCCGTCGGAACCAAGGGCCAGAATATATGCATAAGCGCGGACGAGCATGCCGAAGTTGCCATAAAATGAGCGCAAGCGTCCGATCGAGTCCGGCCGATCGTATGTGAACCGCCAGATTCCTCCTTCTTGACAGATCCGCGGCACCGGCAGAAACGGCTCAAGATGCTGCTTGACCGCAAGCGGTCCCGCTCCCGGGCCACCGCCGCCATGCGGCGTTGAGAAAGTTTTGTGCAGGTTGAGCTGCACAATGTCGGCCCCCATGTCGCCAGGCTTGGCTATGCCCAGCAGAGCATTCATATTGGCACCATCGAGATAGAGCATTGCGCCCCGTTGGTGCAGCAAATAGGCAATTTCCTCTATTTCTGGCTCGAAAATTCCGAGGGTATTGGGATTCGTAACCATCAGGGCGGCTACGTCATCGTCAAGCCGCTGGCGAATTTCACTCGCCGACAGGTAACCACGCCGGTTTGATTTGGCGACGACCGCGCGATAACCTGCTAAGGTGCAGCTGGCGGGATTAGTGCCGTGGGCTGTGTCCGGAATGAGGACCTTGTGGCAGATCCTGTTTTGTTTGCGGTGTGCGGCGCGCACTATTAGTAATCCGGCCAGTTCACCCTGAGCGCCAGCCGCTGGCTGCAGTGAGACCGCGTCCATTCCAGTGATTTCGGCCAGGGCCCGCTCGAGTCTCACCATCAGTTCGAAAGCGCCTTGCGCCAAGGGGGCTGGGGTCAGCGGATGGAGAGCGGCAAACCCTGAGAGATTCGCTAGTTCATCATTGATGGGCGGATTGTATTTCATCGTGCATGAGCCGAGAGGGTAGAACTGCAAGGCCTGACCAAAATTCATTTGCGAAAGCCGCAGGAAGTGCCGGAGGACCTGCGGTTCACTTAGTTCCGGGAAATCTTCAATGTCTGCTCGACAATGCTCTTGGCCTAGCAGTTCACATGCGCGACGCTCGCTCTCGTCGCTGTCCGCCAGGTCGGCGCCCATCCGCCCGGGCGACGTTTCCTCAAAGATCAGCCGCACACCTGAAGGGCGGGCCTGATTGTCATTCGCAGTTGCTGGCATATCGATGCCGGGATCGCCAGCGATCTTATCCGTCGTTGTCATCAGCTGCCCCCGCAAGCGCCGCGCACAATAACTCTATTTCCGAAGCGGGATTGAGTTCTGTCACGCAGATTAATAACCCGTCGTGCAATTCCGGATAACTCCCTGCCATTGCGATCCCCGCAATGACGCCATGCTGTTCAGCGCGGGCAAGAAGCTTTGGCGGATCCGGCGCCGAGACGACGAATTCGTTAAAGAAAGGTCCGTTAAAGCGCCGCCGAATGCCTGCACTGCCAAGCTTTTCGGCGGTCAAGTGAGCCAATTCGACATTGCAAGCCGCCAGCTTGCGCAAGCCCCGCCTCCCCATCAACGTCAGGTACACTGTGGCCGCCAGTGCGCACAACGAATGGTTGGTGCAAATGTTCGAAGTCGCCCGTTCCCGGCGAATGTGCTGTTCACGAGTCGCGAGGGTAAGACAGTAAGCACGCTGGCCACGGCTGTCGACGGTTTCCCCCACCAGACGACCGGGCATTTGGCGGATGTAGGCGAATCTTGTCGCCATAAAACCGAGGCCGGGCCCGCCGAACTGAGGTGCAATCCCGAAGCTCTGAGCCTCGCCCACGGCAAGGTCGGCTCCACTTTCGCCAGGGGATTTCAGCAGAGCGAGCGCCAAGGCCTCGGCCGTTACCGCAATTACCAGAGCGCCCACGCGATGCACCATTTGGACGATTCGATCGAGCGGTTCGATCACCCCAAAGGCATTGGGGTAGCCGATGACCACGCACACAAGCCGCTCGTCAATCAGGGGCGCAAGGACATCAAGGTTCGCAGTTCCGCTGGCCGATTCAAATGGAAGTTCGACCAGCTCGAGTTCAGGCTGCGCCCCCACGTAAGTGCGAATCGTCGAGCGATAGTCAGCCCAAAGGCTGCGGGCCAGTACCACCCGCTTACGCCGGGGCATAAGACGCCGTGCCATCAAGACGGCTTCCGCGCTGGCAGATGCGCCGTCATACATGCTCGCATTAGCTACATCCAAACCTGTGAGCTGGGCGATTAGGGTCTGAAATTCGAATATGGCCTGGGTGGTGCCTTGACTGGCCTCCGGCTGATAAGGTGTATAGGCAGTTGCAAACTCGGCACGCCCAGTGATGGCCCGCACGCCCGCCGGCACGTAATGGCGATAGCAGCCGCCACCAAGAAAACTGGCGAATTCGCTCGCACCATGATTGCGTGCTGCCAGGGCTGACAAGACTCTCGTGACTTCCCATTCGGGCAGGCCGCGCGGGAGATTGATGGTAGCCTTGGCACGCAAGCCTGACGGTACGTGAGCAATCAACTCATCTGTGCTGGCGATGCCCAGTGCCTCAAGCATCGCTGCCGTATCAGCTTGGGTATGAGGAATGAATCTCATCGACCCCGCATCTCCAGCTGTCTGTATTCTCCGCGATTGATCGCAACCACGAAAGTAGCTACGACTTCGACCGCGGGCCAAGAGCATACGGACAGGCTCCAGCGAGGGCCAGAATGAGGGTCGCTTAGGCTGACCGAATGCCAATGGGAAAGGCGACGGGACTGGCTCAGCTATTAAAAGTCAATGACAGGTAGGGATACGGGAGATAGTCATGCTGACCAAATGGGACGAACTGATGTGCCACCAACTACCCAAGACCATGGACCATGTGCACACGGACAATCCTGAGTGGACGGAGCGCATCTACGTCAGCATTTACAACGTACGAGACCAGGATACGATCATTGGTTTCGGCGTGGGCCAGTATCCTAACAAAAACGTGCAGGATGGCTTCGCCACGGTCTGGTATCGAGGCAAGCAGTATAACTTTCGAGCGTCCCGCCGCCTGCGACCAGCTATTGACGAGGTAAAAATCGGTCCGCTTGAGGTCGAAGTGCTCGAAGGGCTGAAACGGTTTCGATTCAGGCTGCACGACAATCCCTCAACCCTCCGGCTGGATCTGGAATGGACGGCCACGATGAACCCGCACGAAGAAGAACACGACTACCGCGAGAGCAGTGGCCGGGTGGTGCAGGATATCTCGCGCTTTGATCAGGTTGGCCGCGCTTCCGGCACCCTGGAAGTCGGCGGCAAAACTATCTTGCTCGAGGAGAGCCACTGGTGGGCTCACCGCGACCGCTCGTGGGGTACGCGGCGTCCTTTGCGCACTGATACCAGCGATACGGCCCGCACGGTGTTCGCACCGTTTCTGTTCAGCTGGTCGGTGGCACAGTTTCGCGACCATGCTTTTCACTGGCGCTTCGTCGAACGCGGACCGGGCAAATACAGCTATTTGAGTGGCGAGCGAGTTTTCCCGTTCGGCACGGAGAGCGATCCCGGTTGGCGTCTTGCCAACACTGAGCAGGAGTTTCAGTGGGATAGCCGGGGTCCAGTCCAGACGCTCACTGGAGGTTATATTCGCCTCCTTTTCCGCAACGGAGAGAAACGCGAGCTCTCGTTCGTGACGTTGCCACCCCGATGGCATCTCAAAGGCGGTTGTTACGGTGGCTACAGGGGATGGTACCATGGCGATGACAAAGGGCCATATTACTGCGAGTATGACGTGTGGGATTTAAACGACCCGCGGGTCTTGGCGGAAGCGAGCACCCTGAGCGATCACTTGATCGAATGGCGCTGCGGCAACGAGATTGGCTACGGAATCATGGAGTACGGAGTTGGCCCTGGCTACTATAAATACAAGGAAGTTCAGCATCTGCCTACCTTCTGAACCGATAGATGGCGGCGCCGGCCCGGGCCGTTGTTTTCTAATCCTCTTCAGGATGGCCGAAGATCAAATGAACGAGAGGTTTCTCCTCAGGACGGCATAGCACATACACATGGTCGTCTTTTCGCAACTCGGTCGTGCCCCGGGGTGGGATGAGTTCACTATCGCGTATAAGCAGGATCAGGGTCGACTCCTGCGGCAAGGGGAGATCGCTGATTCGCGCCCCACAGGCGGCTGAGGACTGATCAATTGTGAATGATGCGATTTCGGCCCCGGTCAGCACCCGGGTCGAGACAAGCTCCAGGACGGCCGGAGGAGCCGGCCGCTCGTCGGTTTGAAGTCCCAGGATGGCGGTCAACCAGCGGACGGTCGCTCCCGGGATTAGAGTGCTGACCAACACGATAAAAAAAACGACCTTGAACATGCTCAGTGCGCCAGGTGCGCCGATCAACACTGGGTAGGTGGCTAGTACTATAGGAATTGCACCCCTTAGGCCGACCCATCCGATATAGAAAATTTCGCTCATGGGATAGCGAAGCGGTAACAAACAGAGCGCCACGCTGATAGGGCGCGCCACCAAAGCCAGGAATAAGGCAACCGCAATCCCGGCCGGGGCAACCGCGAGCAGTTCCGATGGATTCGGAAGGGAGCCTAACATCAAATACAGACCGATCTGCGACAGCCATGCAGTTGCGTCGTGAACCCGCAGGATCCCGGCATGGTAAGGCAGCCGGCTGTTGCCGAGAACGAGCGAAGCGACGTACACGGCAAGGAAACCGCTGCCCTGCAGCAAGGCCGCCAGGCCAAAGGCCAATAGGGCCAACGCGATGGTCATGATTGGATACAGCCCGCCCGCAAACAGACGGGCTTGCTGCAGCAACAGCCGCCCACTATAGCCCACCAATATCCCGATTAGCGCACCGAGCATCAGCGCCACCGGGATAGCTGTTGCAGCCGCAAGGCTAAACGGCCGCCGAAACGCCAGTGCCTGCGAAAGCGAGATTGTGAGAGCTACTGCGACGGGATCGTTCAGACCTGCTTCAAGTTCCAAAGTCATCGCGATCCGTCTCTTCAGCTGTAGTCCGCTGCCGCGCAGTATAGGAAACACCGCCGCTGCATCCGTCGGTGCGACGATAGCACCCAGTAAGAAAGCCTGCTTCCACGGAAGGCCCAGCATCCAGCCGCAGATCGCGCACAACGCCGAGCTTGAGATGACTCCAACGGTCGCCAAAAGCGACGCTGGGAGCAAACCGCGATTAAGCAATGTCGTGGGGGTGTTGAGACCTCCGTCGAACAGAATCAGCACAAGCCCGACCGTACCGAGATTGAAGTATGAGCTATAGCTGTGGAAGAGCGATTCCCTCAGTCCGAGGCCGCCACCAATGAGCCCCAGAGCAAGAAAACCCAGGACGGCGGGTACACCAGCGCGCTGAGAGGGCGAGCTCAGCATCGCACCTGTAATCATGAGGGCGCCAATAATTACAAGAAGCAGAGGCAGTGGACCAGGTCGTAATAGCTCCATATGAAGGATTGTCAATTCCAATCGGGCTAGCGGGTTACCAGTAGCAGAGCGCGAGCCTTGCGTACCCGAGGACGTAAAGGAATCCTAGCGGCCTGTGTCTCATCTCGCCACGGTCCGGGCGGCTTCGGAGCTGGAATCAAAACCAAACGCTGGTCTAAGGCGAAGCGTTGCGACCGGATCGAGAGGCCAGTGTTGCGGGCCAAGAGATCAGCTCAACCTATTGGATTGGCGCATCTGACGGATTGTCCAGCTTCCGATGTGCTACTCGCAAGCGAGAACTCTTTCATGGGTGTCCGCAAACGCCGAAATTCATCAGCAAACAGCAGCCGTCCAATCAGTTGCGTCGGGCCCTGAATGATGCGCCAGGCTAGCTCACGTGGTCGCGCCGAAATAAGGTGCGGGCGACGTTGACTGAAATGATTAAAGAAGCTTTGATGCGCTGGCGAATTCCGAAAATTCCGGTGTCCGAAGGAAAGCATGCTGAAGTTATCAAACCGCTTCTCGACAGATTGCTCTAAATTGAGTGCAGTGGACGGTATGCTGCGCACTGGTTATGAGTAACAATGCGAGCAGCCCGATTCGAACTGCTGAGTTCCCTCAAACGCTCCCTCGAGCCTTCTACCAAGGCGCACGACCTGTTACGGCGATCTGCCGACCAAAGTGTTAGCTTCTTTTGCACCTCCTAAACGGTAACAATGGCGGCAATGTCCTTCGCAAAGACGCCCGGCCGCAACCGACTCGGCGGGAGCGGCAGACGTAAGGTTGATTCGCCGAAAAAGCCCGTCCCCTCAGTGGTTACTAGAGCGCCGGCCATTCTTACAGCTAAACGAGGCACGGCACCCTCGGTTCAGCCAGTGGCCAGGCCGGTAACCCGGCAAACCGTTGCGCGGGTCTTGCGGATTTTGCGAAACGCGGCGCCGCAATGGAACGCGCCTGTGCTAACCCTGATGGCGGTGGAGAAGCGCGATCCCTTCCTAACCCTTATCGGATGCATTTTGAGCCTTCGAACGAGAGATGAAGCAACTGCTGTGGCGGCACCGCGGCTCTTTGAGCGGGCTGACACACCCTCACGGATGCTTGAACTAACTCCTGCCGAAATCGAGTGCCTGATTTATCCGGTCGGCTTTTATCGCACCAAGGCACGTGTGATCCACCAGATCTGTCACGAACTGATCGAACGGTTCGGTGGCAGGGTCCCGGAGCGCATTGAGGATCTGCTGTCGCTGAAGGGTGTCGGGCGCAAGACCGCCAACCTCGTCATTACCCAGGCGTTCGGCAAACCAGGGATTTGCGTAGACACCCACGTCCATCGGATCTCGAACCGCTGGGGCCTGGTCCATACCAGAAGTCCCAGCGAGAGCGAACAAGCTCTGCGCGAGGTGCTGCCTCGTCGTTACTGGATCGAATATAATTCGCTCCTGGTCGCATTCGGGCAAACGCTCTGCCAACCGGTTTCGCCTTGGTGCTCGCGCTGTCCAATCAACCATTTGTGCCCACGAATCGGTGTGGTTCGTTGTCGCTAGGCTCAGAGGCTGGTGCAACCATCACGCGCGGCGATCCATCGAGCGGTTGAGGGATTCACACGCGCAACCCTCACCGTTGTGGCCCTGTTTCTTGCGGTGACCCCGGCACGCGCGATTGATTTTTACGAGATCCAGATCTATCCAACCGAAACAACCCCACCCGGCATCCTGAGCTTGGAACTCCATTCGAACAGCGTGCTCAGTGCAACCGGAGCCGAGGCTCACGCGCAACTCGGCCCCTATCAGGTCCACGAAACCTTGGAAGCTACTTATGGGTTGACACCGCATATCGAAATTGGCCAATACCTTGCCACTGGCAAACTGAGCAACGGCGAGTACGAATACGCGGGGGCACGCACGAAGTGCCACTTTGGCGTTGCGGCAACCGACCACTGGCCTATCAAATTAGGTGGCAACGTCGAGCTGGACTACATGCGGCGCGCAGCCGAGGAGCAACCCTTGACCCTGGAATTGCGCCCTATTGCCGAGACCTCAATCGGCGGGCTCTTGCTGATAGCCGACTTAACGTTTGAAAAGCCCTTTCGTGGTCCTGGAACCCATCAGGGAATGACTTTCGCACCTTCAGGGCTCGTCAGTTACAAGCTGCTACCGTGGGTGGCACCGGCGCTCGAGTATTACGGCGACATGGGTCCAATAATGCATCTGCCCAGGATTCAACGACAGCAGCAATTTCTTGTCCCAACTCTCAATTTCTTTTTCTTGCCCCAAATGGAAATAAATGTGGGGCTGGGATGGGGTCTGACCCATGCCAGCAACGGCGTGTTCGTTAAAGCAATCCTTGGATGGGATTTCGAGGTTGGCCGGCTGCTCCGATAGGATGTCTTCTACGGGACGCGGGCTGATGAGGGGGACACATGGAGCGATTTGATCGTTGCGCATGTCCGATTGCTTGAACTATTGTCGAAGAAATCCCCAGCTGTTGTATTTTCCGTGCCACAACAAGCGCATGAGCAAAAGCTTTGGTTGATCCTGTTCCAGCTTAGGGCGATCAGGGCTCGAATTAACTCGCTCGCTGCACAGTATTTCGCATTTTCGAGCCTCGCGATAATTATCCTCGCAGCTACCCTGGTACTGGCAGCAGCGGCCTTGATGAGTCCTCTTGCTTTCCTCCTCACCGCGCTTCTCATCACCTTAATGGCTCTTATCAGCATCGTACGCGTCACCCGCGTCGCTGTGCGTTCCAGTGTCAGCCCGATCAAAGCGGCGTCACTGGCTGACGAGCGCGCTGGCTTAAAGGGCCGGCTGATGACTGTGCTTTCGCTCGGGGATGCACGGCGCAATTCGGAATTCGGACAGTTCCTGGTGGAAGACACTTACGATCGGCGCAATGAATTCGAGCCAATCAAAATTGAGCCACGTTGGTTCTCGCGATCCATTCTCGCGTTAGCAGGTTCATGCCTCGTCGCCCTGCTCCTGTTAAGAGTCACTCGTCTGGCAGTAGGAGTTCGCCGGATGCCAAACCGCCCCAACCAGGTCATTGCCGAACTGGGCAACCTCGATATCCGACCGGCGGATCCGGCCCTCGAGCCCAACGCCGAAATCTACGCAGATGAGACGACTATGAGAAAACTGGCAAACAAACTCGCCTCTGCCAAGAACGACCAAGCTGACAATAGTTCAGTCTCGCACTGGCTCAATCAGGCTCGTCGTTTCGCTAGCAATCTGCAAGAGAAGCTTACCGGACAGCAGCATAAGCCGCCGCTCGAGCTCAGACTGACCGACAAAGATGGAATGTCGAGTCTCAACCCCCCATACCGGCACCCGCCGATTCCTGATCAAAACGAAAGCGACGGCGACGATAAGGGTGTCGCGAAATCCGGCTCGGACGGCGGGACAGGCCCGACCCCGAGCCCAGCTGTTGGTCAGCTCGCCCAGGGCGGCGCAGGGTTGAGCGGCATACCGAACGCCCAGTCGGGGCAGGCCAGCTCGAGCGATGTCGGCTCGCCGGAATCGAGCGCAACAGGTGCCGGCGATGGGGTTAGTCACGGCTCCGGCGCCGATCCGGAGCACCTTTTCGGTCCACCCGCATCACAGCCAATGGGAACCGATACTTTTAAGATAACTATAGATGCCCAGCCGTCGGACGAAAGCTCAACTGCGGGTGCTCCAGCCTACATTCCACCCAAAGTCCGAGTTCCACTCAACGAACAGCAATCCGCTGATGAGCCGATTGCTCGCGCTTCGGTCCCCCCGGGTGATCAGATGACGATCAAGCGCGTTTTCGAGCGATAAGAATGGCAGGCGGCAGCGAGCGAGGTGCTCGCCGAGGGTAACACTCAACTTGAACGGCAGTAACTGAGTCGAGCAGCAATCAACGCGACGAGTTATGCAACTAACGCCGACAGGAGCAGACGCAGTGCATAACGAAAGCGAGAGCGGGGCAACGCCTGCAGAACGTCTGAGCATCGGCGATTTTGCCCGAATCTTTCGCCGGGCCCAAAGCGAAATTCATAAAGTAATAGTCGGGCACGAACGCGCCGTGGAGGAGCTGCTGAGTGCCCTGTTTGCCGGCGGACACGTACTGATTGAGGGCGTACCGGGCACGGGCAAGACCACCTTAGTAAAGACGCTCGGTCTGGTTTTAAATTTGAGCTTCAACCGGATCCAGTTCACTGTAGACCTGATGCCGGCTGATATTACAGGAACCCGCGTCATCATTTCCGGAAGTGACGGCCGCCGTGAATTCAGCTTTCAACCAGGTCCGATTTTTTGCCATATACTGCTGGGCGACGAAATCAATCGGGCAACGCCAAAAACCCAGTCTGCCCTGCTCGAAGCAATGGCTGAATTGCAGGTAACCGCCGGCGGTACAACTTACCCCCTACCCCCGCCGTATTTCGTGATGGCGACGCTCAATCCAATCGAAATGGAAGGCACCTATCCCTTGCCCGAAGCGCAGCTCGATCGCTTCATGTTCAAAGTCCGCCTCGGTTACCCGGGTGAGGATGAACTGGTTAAGATCATCAATGCGACAACCGGCCCGGAAGAGGCCGGTGTAACTCCGGTTTTTGCGCCTGACGAAGCGGCTGAACGCATCGAAGCATTAAAACGGCTGGTCCGCGAAGTCATTGTCGCGCCGGCCGTCGAGCAATACGCGGCGCGCATCGTACGCGCAACGCAACCCGACAACCCGCGAATCATAGGCGAGCAGCGCTCACCGGTGAAAGTCGACGTCGTTAACCGTTACGTCAGTTTCGGTGCAAGCCCCCGGGGTGCTTTGGCCTTGATCATGGGTGCAAAGGTGCGCGCGCTGCTTGATGGCCGCGCGAACATTGCCTACGAGGACATCGAACAATTCGCGCCAGCTGCACTGGAACATCGTATAATGCTGAATTACGCAGCACATTCCGACAACGTCGATGCTGCCACCATTGTGGAACAGGTAATTAAAGCGGTGCGCCCCACCCGCGTCTGACAGCTGGCTCGATGCTGATAGCTCGCGCTTTTGACCCAGATTTTCTCCAGCGGCTCGACGCCTTAACCCTTGGCATCAAGCGGGCGCGCACCATCCGCACCGGACGCCGAACCGTCGGCCGCGTGTTGGGGCCTGGCCTCGAACCCGAAGATTTTCGCGACTATTCTGCGGGAGATGATTTGCGCTTTTTGGATTGGAATACCTTTGCCCGCCTCGAAGACCTGACGGTTCGCACCTTTCGAGCAGAACGACAGGTCGAGCTGACGATAATGCTCGATACGAGTGCATCAATGGCGGTCCCCGAGTCTGACGATAAGTTCGGACTGGCCGTGATCCTGGGAACTGCTCTGGCGTATATCGCAATGGGAGAAAATGATTCAGTGCGCCTAGCTGCCTTCGGTGGAAGCGCAGAGAAGTCTCGATGGCTAACCACTCCGTCCTACCAGCGGCGCGAATCGTTCTTCGCCTTTCGGCAATTCGTCAGCGGTCTAAAATGCCAAGGGGACACCCAGCTATCGATGGCAGTCGCAGACTTGCTCCGCACCCGGCACCATCCTGGCATCGTGGTGGCGATCTCGGATTTCCTGGTCAGTCCCGCTGACTATGAAGACGCCTTAACTCAGTTACTTACGGCTCGGCACGAAGTGAAGGTGATTCACATCGTGGGTGACCGCGAATACACGGGCTTTTACCCACCCGGAGCTTATCGGGTGCGCGACTGTGAGACCGGCGAGCTCCGCGAAGTGGTCTTTGGTGCTCAACAATCGGCTCTGTGCAGGCAACGGATTGAAGAACATTCGGCGCGACTTGCCAACTTTTGCGAGCGTCACGGAATTGTCTACAGCCGCGCCTTCGGCGCCTCCAATCTGGATGCAATCATGCGCCGGGAATTCCCAAGGTTGGGGGTGATTGCCTGAAGTGGGCTTTTTCAGTCCAGATGGTCTGCTGCTCGGATTCAGTGTCGTCGCCCTCATAGCGATTTATCTACGCTCGCGCGCGCGCCCGATTATCAATGTTTCCAGTTTAATGTTGTTCGAACAGCTCCCCGCCCCAGTCGTCAAGAGCCGGATTCTGAAGCTTGATTTGCTTTTTTGGTTGGAACTGTTGGCCCTGAGCGCCATCACCCTTGCAGCTGCCGGGTTTTATGTGGCGGGGCGTAGGCCGGTGGGGCGCCATCAGCTCCATGCCCTCGTCTTTGACCTGGGTGCCGGTATGGGGGCACTCGACGGCAGGGTTTCGCGTTTGGAAGAGGCCCGCGCGCTGGCGCGGCACCTTATCACCAGCGCTCCGGCGGGCGACGAATTCACGGTTATCGGATACGGACTGGAAGCCAACATCTTGGCGGCGCCCTCAAGGGACCCCAGACCGGCGTTAGCAGCGCTTGACAAGCTGCAGGCACAGGCGATTGCACCGAGACCCTCCGCCTTGCGGGCCGCTTTGATAGATGCCCATGGAGCGGCGGCAATTGACATTTTTGCCGACCGCCGACCAGCAGAAGACGTAGTGTCGCAAACAAGCCCGCGTGGAGTGGTGAAATTGCACCAGGTCGGCAAACCGGTCGACAACGTGGCGATTGCGGGCTTGGATCCGGGGGTGCCGCGTAGCAGTGGGGGGCATTGCGTTTTGCGAAATTTCTCGAGCCGCCCTGCCCAATGCCAACTGGAGTTAGATCTTAACGGTCGGCAGTTTGACCACACATCATTGATTATCGAACCTCGCGCGCAAGCAATCGTCGGCTTCAGACCATTGACCGAAGGCGGCCTGCTACATGCCCGCATCGCCACGCACGACGCACTGATAATGGATAACGAACGCTTTGCCACTGCGCCGTCGACTGCGCAGGCCAATGTACTGGTCTTGTCGCCCGACCCTGATGCACGAGATGACCTGGCACGTATCGCGGTGGCAATTAATCCCAATTTCGTCGTAACCGCGCTTGATCCAGCCCAGTACAAATCTAGCGGCGCTGCCAAACGGCGATACGCGCTGGCAATCTTGCACGACTGCAACCCATCCGGAATAAATGCCGCGGCGCGACTGTTTGTGTTTCCCGAGCCACTATTAAAGGGTTCGCATCGCACCCCGGTAGCGAATGTGCCGGGCAGTGTCGCGGCGGTCGAGCTGGAGTCGCGGCAGGATACTGGCCCGCTGACAACACCAACGCTGCTTGGCCCCTCAAGGATTTTATCGCTGCCGGGATGGATGGATGCTCTGGCCACTGGTGCACCCCTTGACGGGCATGATTCGTTTCCTGTGGCAGCGGTGGGCCGGCAGCTCGACGGCAGGGTAGGGGTACTCGCCTTCGATGTCCGAGATCATCTGTTGCTCGATCCCGATAGACTCGACGCCTTGGTCCTGACAATTGACACTCTGAAGCAAGTAACTGCGCCAGAAGACATAAAGGTAGTATCGACTGGCAGCTTCGTAACGATCAGCACTTTCGCACCCGCTAAATTAATCTCGCCTGACAACTCCATTAGGCAGTTGCAACCTGACCAATGGGGACGCGTGCGCTTCCGCCCGCTCGAGGTCGGTCATTACGCCATCCGAGGGCCCAACCGGGCAACTGAAGTTTATGCAAATTACTACGATGTCGCCGAATCTGATCTTTCTTCCCTAGCCGCCCCACTTGACCGGAAAGCCGTTAACCACAGCTTGCCGCCGCCCCACGTCGAAATCTTTCCCAGACCTGTAGGTCTCGCACTTATAGCACTGGCGGCGTTTTTGGTGCTGGCCGAATCTGCGTTCATCACCCGGCGTGCGATTTACTGGGGTACACCTCATGTTTGAGCGGCCTATAGCTTTATGCCTTTTGCTCGCCTCTGTACTGATCGTGGCACCGGCAGTTCTTGCGGTGGTCCGAGGAAGCGAAAAACTGCTGGCAGCTGTCATTTCTGCTGGTCTGCGCCTAATAGCCTTCATCCTTCTTGTGCTGATGTTGGCTGGTTTACGGGTTCCAGTGAGAACAGTGGCCCGCCGCATGGCGGTGGTGATCGCAGTCGACCAGTCACGCTCGATTGCGCCAGACCAAGCTATGTGGATGCAGCATCGTGCGTCAGAACTTCGTCATCACCTGGGTTATGACGACGAAATCGCCGTAGTAGGATTCGGCCGGGACGCAAGCTTACTAACGGCGTTACAGGATCCACGTTTACCAATTACCACCAGCTTGACCAAGGTTGATCCAAACGGAACCGACCTGGCCGGCGCACTTACAACTGCCCTTGGAATCTTTCCCGAGAGCGCCGAAAAACGCCTGGTTCTCCTGACCGACGGCAACCAAACCCAGGGGGAAGTGCTTGATGAGCTGCCAGCTATGAGTCAGGCGGGCGTGCGCATTTTCACTGCCAGCCCGCCTCCTTCAGCGATTCCCAGAGTTGCAATTACCTCTTTCCAGGCGCCTTCGACGGTTCGGGCGGAGACTTCCTTTGCGGTTCATTTGGATATCGAGAACGAAGCGAGAGCGCCGGTCAACGGCCAGATTCGCCTATCGAATGATGGGACACCAGTAGGTGCACAGCAGGTATCCTTGGCACCAGGGCTTAACCGCCTGATGCTACCCTATCGGGCCAGTCGTCCCGGGGCCTATCTGCTGCGGGTCGATCTCGGAGTCTCACCACCGTCCGTCGTGGTAAATCCAATCGCCGAAACGGCACTTTCGGTGATTGAGCCACCGCGGGTCTTGGTGATCTGCTCCAACCCGCCCGATAGCCTCATCAGAGCTTTGCAAACCCGAAATTACGACGTACGGACCGCCCCTCCGCATGGTCTATCGATGCGTCCCGAGGACTATTTGGCCTACCAGGCAGTCATAATCGCCAATACCGGCTCAGAGGCATTGGACGACTCCACTCAGTTGGCATTAAGACGGTATGTAGCTGACTTCGGAGGGGGCTTGATAGTTACGGGCGATACCTTGCGCGACTCCCGCTTTCAGGGCACCACGCTCGAAAAGATTCTTCCGATAACGTTTCAGCCGCAACCACCTCCGCCCTCACGCGAACCTATCGCCGTGTATCTGCTGATCGACCGCTCGAATTCGATGAGTTACAACTCCCGTTATCCAGCCGTGAGAGATGGTGAGCGGATACGTTACGCCAAACAGGCCGCCGTCACGCTCCTTAACCAGCTGGATGATACCGACTACGCGGGCGTGATTGCGTTTGATTCTGAGCCCTACGTCCTCGGCCATTTGCGTCCCTTGGCAGAACAACGGCAGGAACTAACCGCCCGGGTGGAACGACTCGAACCCGGAGGGGGAACTGATTTCAAAGAGGCTCTTGAAATCGCAGAGCGCGAAATCGACCAAAGCGGTATCGCGGTGCGAGAAGTCATCCTGCTGACAGATGGCGATACCAACCGGCAGTACCACGATCATGATCAGGAGATGGCGGACTATGCCAAGGATGGAATCCCGGTCTCGACTATCCGGATCGGTCCCGATCTTGAGAACTTGCGCCTATTGCAGGATTTCGCTCGCGTAACCGGCGGAGTGTTCTACCGGGTCGAGGATATTACCAAACTGCCTCAGCTCCTCGTTCATCTGACCCATGAGGCGGAGAATTTCAAGTGGCACGAGCGCTCTCAGATCGAGTTGGGCAACCCCAGCGCCATTCTCAACGGCATTAGCCCACGGGAGATTCCTCCGTTGGATTTTTTCGCTATGACCCAAGCCAAGGACGGAGCAGAGGTGCCACTCCTAATCCACAAAGGGCGGCGTAGCGCACCCCTGTTGGCCACTTGGCAATATGAGCTTGGGCGCAGTGCAGTTTTCTCAGCCGATCCTGATTCGTTGGGCTCTCTTGGCTGGATCCGCTGGCGTCGCTACGCTCAGTTCTGGTCGCAACTGGTCAGCTGGGTCGCCCGAGAAGGTGATTCGGGACCATTCACTCTCCGAGTCAGGGAAGCCAATGACGGTTCGGTGCAGCTCGAGGCCCAAAAAGCCGATCGATTTCCGGTAAGCAACCTCTTCTGCCGCATTACGGGGCTTGGGCTTAACGACGACGTGGCGATGAGTCAGATCGACACCACCACTTACCGTGGCGAATCGGCACCGTTGCGGCGGGGCAAATACCACCTTGCGCTACTTATAAAGGCCGGCGACACCGAGCGAGTTCTGGTACAGCGTGAAATAGCTTCCAAGGGTCCGGAGGCTGTAGACGCGGCCGAACTTAAGCTTCACGGAGCTAACGAATCGCTGCTGCGGACGATTGCAGCTGGCACCGGCGGGCAGTTTGATGCACCGCCCTCTGCGATCGTGCGTCGCTCCGGTGCAACAATCGTAAGCTATGAGTCGATTGACCGGATACTACTGCCCCTAACTACTATGATTTTTCTGCTGGCAATTCTCATCCACCGCCGCCATCTGGGGGCCTAACAAACTGGAGCCCACTACATTCTCCGCACTTGGCCACACGATTCCGTACCCGCGCTACACGCCAGTCCTCTCTGGCCCGAGCCGCAGGTCGGCTCTTTCGCTTATGCTAGCAGTGGCGTGCGCCGGCTAGTGGCGCTTCAATTACTGCTGTGTCGCAGCTCCTCGAGCTGCGCTGCACCCTGCTGCATTCGCCACTGATCGATCGCCTCAACATTAAAGCGCCAGTCACTGCCAATCTTAAAACCTGGCAGCTGGCCCTTTTTCAAGAGGCGATAGATTGTGGAACGATGAACCCGGAGGTACTCCGAGAGCTCACTAACAGTGAGAACTTTCGCGTCAGACAACATCATTAATCGTCCTTATTTCTCAAGCTAAATCACAAACGAAGCTATTTACACATTAATAATCGCTTTTATGAATAGGAAGCACCGATGACGCGACCACGGTCGGCGCTTCAGTGCTCTGCCTGGATATGTAAGGCGATAGTCACCTTCACTACTGACCTATTCGGCGTTGTGAACGCGCTTGCTCAGCGCACGTCGCGAGAGTACCGATTATGGTCAAAATCAACCGTTTCGACGGCTTTGGATTAAGTTTTATTCAATTCGCTCGTATACTCAAGGAAATCTATCCTCAGCCACTATCGGCTACTTTCGCCATCTGCGCGGCTGCATGCGTCCAGTTTATACTCCGAACACTTAAATATTAGCTTTCGCTGCCACTCGTGCGCAACTACGTGCGATTAAAGCGAATAGGGATAATCGGGTTGTTGACCCCACTTTCAGACCCCTCCCTTGCCCGTTCGCGCCAGTTGGTGATAGAGCTGGCAACGTTCTGCAACGAGCTTCTACGGAGGAACATGAGCTAACATGGAGCGCAAAGGAGTTCATCACCTCGGTTTGGCCACTTTGGATATAGATCGAACGATTGATTTTTACACCAGGGTGCTCGGTTGGCAGGTCGCTTGGTGCGACATTCTCGAACCACCCGGCGGCGGTCGCATCAAACACGCTTTCATGGATACGGGTGACGGAACGCTAGTGGCATTTATGTGCCCCGAGAAAGTCCCCGGCATTCCCGCAGAGTTCAAGACTGACATAAACAGCGCTCAGAACCTGCCGCCCGCCTTCTACCATTTCGCCTTCAACTGCAATTCTGTCGAGGAGCTCGAGCAAAAACGCGAAGAGTTGCTCAGGCACGGGGTTGATGTGACTCCGGTAGTCGATCACGAATGGTGCCGCTCGATTTACTTTAACGATCCTAACGGCCTTCTGCTGGAATTCTGTACCACTGTCCGTGCCTTCAACGAGGACGACAAGATTATGAAGCATCGCGAGCAGCCCGGTCCGATGGTCAGCAATCCAGAAGATGCCCGCAGGGTTCGGGAGAAGCTGATGGGTCGGCCGCAGGCAAATTCGCTCTGAAGCCACCTCTCCAGTAACGAATTTGGTTCGGCTGGATCATGCTCGCCGGGCTTCGCCAGTCGGCGTAGCCCGGCCTGGTCGGGAATCAGAGGAATCTACCAATGCCTGAGACCGATCTTTTTGAAGTCATGTACAGTGCCGGCTCGATCCGGCGGTTTCGTTCCGACCCAGTGCCGGACGAGATTATTACCAAGATCCTCGATGCCGCTATCCGTGCACCCTCCGGCAGCAATGCTCAGTCCTGGGTCTTCATCGTCGTCAAGGACCCGGAAATTCGTCGGCGGCTTGGCGACGTCTATCGCAAGGCCTCATCCATCCTAATGCAGCTGTATGCGGGTGCTCCTCGCCCAGCACATATGGACGAAGGTCGGTACGAGCGGTTCATGAAGGCGGTTACCCATTTGTTCGAGCACATGGGAGACGTGCCCGTGCTGCTGGTACCGTGCCTGAAGGCGTCACTTTGGACCAGCGCATCCAATCTGCCCCCGGACGTTAAATCGCGCATGAGCAATACGGCACGGATTGCGGGATCAAGTATCTATCCGGCCATCCAGAATGTAATCCTGGCCTGCCGCGCCTTCGGCCTCGGCACCGTCCTAACCACGATTCATGCATTCTTCGAAGAAGAAGTGCGAGAGATTCTCAACCTTCCGCCGGACGTTCTAACTTACGCGCTAATGCCTATCGGCTATCCACAAGGGCATCATTACCGGGTTCGGCGCAAACCGGTGACTGACGTCGCTTGCCTGGACCGCTACGGAAATCCGTGGCCGTACCGGGCAAATGACAGCTAAAAAATCGGGGCGAGACGGTCGCGCTCTCCAGCGTGAGTCTGACCAGAGAACGAAGCTCGAGTCGGTCGACCAAGCGACTCGTTCGACGCTGCGTACCTTGCAACTCCGTCTAGGGCAATAGTCGTGGAACAACGAAATAGACCGTTCCCTTTGGAAGGGATTCGCGTGATCGACCTCACCAAGATCGTAGCGGGTCCCAATGCAACCAGGATGCTTGCTTCGATGGGCGCGGAGGTCATCCGCGTTGAATGGCACGACCAACGCGCTCTCGATTTGCTTAGAATGCTTCGTCCGAGCGTTCCCGGGGGTGCCCCCGACAGCGTTAATCGCAGTGGTCTATTCAACAATCTCAATGCCGGAAAGTACGGCATCACATTAAACATGAGTCTTCCCCAGGGTCGCGATCTGTTCAAACGTCTGATCGCGAAAGCCGCGGTCCTCTGCGAAAACTACAGCCCTGACCAGATGGAAAAATGGGGACTCGGATATTCCGAACTGAAACAGATCAATCCCGGGCTGATTTACTTGCAGATAACCGGAATGGGCAAATCCGGAACTTACAATGCATATAGAAGCGTAGGCCCCACCGCACAAGCACTCTCGGGCTTGACCCACATGTCCGGATTGCCAGAGCCGATGCCTCCTGCTGGTTGGGGCTATTCGTATCTCGACCATTCGACAGGCTATTTCGGTGCCATCTTGGTACTCGCTGCACTAATGAATCGCCGGCGAACCGGCCAGGGTTGTTATATCGATCTGTCCCAGACCGAGACAGGTCTTATGCTGTCGGGAACAGCTATCTTACAGGCGCAAGCAACGAGCAAACCCACCGAACGCTACGGCAACCGGATGCCATTTACCGATTGGGCGCCTCATGGAGCTTTTCGATGCCGCGGCAATGACGAGTGGATTGCGATATCAGTACAAAACGACGAGCAGTGGGCACAATTGGTGGAGCTGATGGGTTCGCCCGCCTGGGCACGTTCGTCCCGCTTTGCTCGAGCGGCGGATCGCAAAGCCCAGGAAGATGAATTGGAGCGGCTCCTCTCTGAATTCACCAAAGTTCACGATCGCTACGAGTTGATGGAACAATTGCAACGCCGCGGCATTCCTGCGGCAGCGGTACAAAACGCGGCCGACCGATGTGAGCGCGATCCACAACTTAAGAGCCGCGGTTATTTCACGCCTCTTCCTCAAAGCGAAATTGGAACCTGGCCCGTCGAGGAATTCCCTGCCAAAACCGAAAGTACACCGCTCAGCGTCGGCGGTCCGCCAGGGCGCGCCGCGCCACTTCTGGGCGAAGACAATGATTATGTCTACCGAGAGATACTCGGCCTCACACCCCAGGAAATCGCCGCTCTCAGGGAGGATTGGGTGATCTAAACATGGAAGCACCGTTAAGCGAGGCACTTGAAAAGTTCGTCATACTGGAGACCGGGGACGAACGCGGCGAATTTGCGGCACTGCTGCTTGCGATGCTCGGGGCTGAGGTGATCAAGATTGAAGGACGCGGTGGCGCTGAGTCTCGCCGCATAGGTCCATTTCTGTCTCGCGCCGGCCGCACGCAGAGTCTCCATTTCGCCCGCTACAACCTGGGCAAAAAAAGCTTGAGGCTTGATTTCGAGCAGCCGCAAGTTGCTGAAGTGCGAGAGCGCCTTGCCAGCCTGGTTGACGTGATTGTCGATTCCGGCGAAGCGTCGGTGATCGACCGACGATTGAAGCTCTACCGCGCGATGCGGTCGGTTAATCCTGGACTGATCGTCTGCACGCTCACTCCTTTTGGCCTCACTGGTCCGTATCGCGATCTCAAAATGACTGATTTAACTCAGCTGGCCATGGGTGGCGTCATGGCGTCGTGCGGCTACGACCCGAGTCCAGATGGTAAGTACGATACGCCTCCGATTGCACCGGCGATGTGGCAAGCCTGCCATATTGCCGGCGCGCACGCGGTTCTTGCCATCCTTGCTGCACTCCATTTTCGAGAGATTACCGGAACGGGAGACCTGATCGACCTTTCGATCCACGAAACTGTCAGCAACTGCACCGAGGTTGCTATTCCAAGCTATATCTATAATCGCGCGGTGGTCCAAAGACAGACCGGACGTCACGCTGCCGAGCATCCGACCCGTCCATGGCTTCGGCGCACCGCGGACGGCCGCTACGTCAAGGCCTTCATGTTTTGGAGCCGGCACGAGGCGCGTGTTATCGGCGAGATGCTCACCGAGGCTGGAATCGAGCACGATCTGCATTCAGAGGAGTACAAGCAGTTGTGCGAGCGGTCTCCTTCGGCCGCTCATTCCCATCTGAACGAACTGGTCGACCGCCTCGCCGCATCAATGACCTCCGAGGAGCTGTTTCACAAGGCGCAAGCCAAAGGACTATTGTGGGCAAGTGTTAGAACACCTGAGGAAAATCTCGCTGATCCACATTTCGTAGCCAGGGGTACCTTTCAGTCCATCGACAGCCCAGCCGCCGGCCGACCCCTCAATTTTCCCGCTTCAGTCGCGACTGACGGCGCTAAGCCTCTGACCAGGTTCAAATCTGGCGCCCCCGAATTAGGCGAACACACTCGCGAAGTGCTCTTACGCCTAGGATTGGACAGCACGAAAATCGACCGGCTCATCATGGACGATACACTGGCCAAGGTCTAAGGAGACGCCTGCCCGCCAGCCGCTGGGCTTGTCGAGTACGGCACTCTGGCGCCCCCGGCGAACGCGGGGGCGGCGGATGGCAAATGCGAGGCCGGCAAGGGAGCGGTGGCTATTCCCGTGACGCTGTTCGGACCTTGTGTGGCCACAGTCTCGGGCGGAGGCTTGGTCCAATCGAAGGTGGGCTTGGGCATAGCTCCAGCAGTAGCCGGCAATGGCGTAGTATCTGAGGTTTTCACATATGCAGTAGAAGGCGCGGGAGAGGTCAGATGACTCGGCGCAATCGTCTGCGCCTGCCACAAGCGCGCTGGCGCAAACGGCGCGAGTTCACTGATGTGTCCTAGGTCGATGTCAGCCCGGTCCACAACTATCGTTTTCACCAGTATTGCACCGGACTCAGTCCGTAGCTGATATTTGCCGGGAGGCAGACTGGCCCGGAATGAGCCGTCAGAGTGCGTGGGCGATAGGTATACGTCACCCGTGATGACATTCTGGAAATGCAGATCGCGGCTGGCGATTGGTGTGGGACTTTGATAGCTGGTCAGGACCCCACTAACGCTGGCCGCACCTGCCCCGACCGCGCCCAATCCGACTACACCCATGACCACGATCATGGTTAGAATCGCGAACCTTGAAGGCTTGGACTGAGCCAAACCGCGTAATTTGGGGCTGCTTAAACTCGCAGAACGGTGCGTCATGCTCTATCCTGAACAATCATATGAATTCGCGAGGAGTAGCGGAGATGGACCGTATAACGCTTTATCATAACCCGGCCTGCAGTCATTCGCGTGGCGCTCTGGCCTTGCTGAGCGAGCGCGGCGTGCCATTTGAGACAATCGAATACCTCAAAACTCCTCCGTCGTTCGAAGATCTCGAACGAATCATCAGCATGCTCGAGAGTCCCGTCGGAGATTTGGTGCGAAAAGACAAGCGCTTCGAGGAGCTCAAGTTAAATCCAGCCGATTATACCAATAAAGAAGCCGTTATTTCCCTCTTGCTCGAGCACCCGGAACTGATGCAGCGCCCGATCGTAATTCGTGGTAACCGGGCCATTATCGCACGTCCTGCGAACTTGCTTGAAAAGCTGTTCTAACCGTCAAAGTGAGCCCTTGACGGTCCGAGACTCGATTACTGGCGAGATAGTTTAGGCGCGTTTCTGAATGCGTCCACTCCTGATACATCGGGTGCACACCAGCATCCGTTTGATGCCGCCGCCGGTGGCAGCTCGCACTTCCTGCAGGTTGGGCTTCCAGCGCCGTTTGGTCTTGTTGTTCGCATGACTCACATTGTTGCCAACGGACGGACGCTTGCCGCAAATCGAACAGTGCCTCATTATTTTGTTTTTCCTCGCTAGCTTCGAGAAATGCTACAGACCAGGCTTCAAATTAGCCAGCATTAGATGGCGGTTAAAGGCCCCCTACCAGCTTGACTGACAACAATGGCTCCGATAATGACTATGGCTAGCTGGTCTTGGGCCTCTCGACAATGCATAGTGGTCTGGCGCCCGGCAATATGCCGGCACCAGGCTTTTTTTTGACTGTGATACCAGGCCTTTCGTGAAGAGAAATCGTCATCCCTATTTGTTTACGCCGGGACCTGCACCAGTTCCGCCCGAGGTTCTGCTGGAGATGGCGCGGCCGGTGATCCACCACCGCACCCCGCATTTCGCCGCAGTGCTCGACTCGGTCCGGCAGCAACTGCAACCCCTGTTCGGTACTCGACAGGAAGTCATCCTGCTGGCATCGAGCGGTACCGGTGCAATGGAAGCCGTTGTCGCCAACCTGCTGAGCCCGGATGAGCACGCGGTCTACGTCGACGGCGGGAAGTTCGGCGAACGCTGGGGCCAACTTATCAGAGCTCACGGGGCAACAGCGCATCAGGTTCGAGTCGAATGGGGCCGCAGTGTCCGCGCAGAGCAGGTCGAAGACGCCCTAACCGCCAATCCGCAAGCCAAGGCGGTGTTTGTGCAAGCCAGTGAGACTTCGACCGGCGCACTTCATCCGATCGCCGAGATCGGTGAAGTAACGAGGCGGCACGACGTGATTCTGGTGGTTGACGGGATCACGTCAGTCGGCGTTTTCGAGCAAAAGATGGACGTTTGGGGGGTGGATGCGCTGGTCACCGGGAGCCAAAAAGCGCTAATGCTGCCACCCGGATTGGCAATGGTCGCTCTCTCGGAGCGGGCGCTGGCGCAAGCAAGTAAATGCCGGGGTCGACGCTTTTATTTTGACCTGCTGCGCGAATTGAAATCCCAACGCGACGAGCACACGACCGCTTATACGCCAGCAGTGTCGCTCGTGTTTGGATTGCACAAGGCACTCGAACTGATCCACGCTGAGACCCTGCCGCGGGTTTTTGCCCGACTGCTATTGATGGCCGAAGCAACCCGCGCTGCGGCTCAAGCACTTGGGCTCGAGATCCTGCCAGAAAATCCTGCACCGGGTCTGACCGCAATCCTCGCGCCCAAAAATATCGATAGCGGCCAAATCGTGCGCTACATGCGTGACGAATTGGGTGTTTGGGTTCAGGGCGGACAGGATCGGATGAAGGGCCGATTAATCCGCATCGGCCATATGGGGCATCTCTCCCCATTTGACATGCTAACGGCGGTCAGCGCACTCGAGATCGCACTGGGCCGTGTCGGGTACGCCTTTGAGTGCGGCGCTGGCGTAGCAGCGGTTCAAAGACGAATTAGTCAGGGTATCTAAGCACGATGCCAGCGCAGTTCCGGGTTCTCTTAAGTGATTCGCTGGCACCAGAGGGCATCGAGATCCTCAAGCGTGACCCACGCATTCAATGTGATATCCACACAGGCCTTAGACCAGGCGAACTTGCGGAACTCATTGCGCCCTATGATGCGCTGCTAATCCGCAGTTCAACCAAGGTGACACGCGAAGTTATCGAGCGTGCGTCTTCCCTCAAAGTAATCGGCCGGGCCGGCGTAGGGGTTGACAACATCGACCTCGACGCGGCTACCCGCCGCGGAATCGTGGTAATGAATAGCCCGCTAGGTAATAGTGTCACGACCGCTGAGCACACTATTGCGATGATGCTGGCGATGGCTCGGCACATCCCCGCAGCCGACGCTGCAACCCGGGCGGGCAAGTGGGAGCGCAGCAGGTTCACCGGAAGCGAGGTCTTTAACAAAACCTTGGGCGTTATCGGGTTGGGCAACATTGGCCGGATTGTCGCCGACCGCGCGCTCGGCCTCAAGATGAAGGTGATCGGATTCGATCCGATTTTAACGAGCGATGCCGCAGCCCGCATTGGCGTCCAAATGGTCAGCCTCGAGGAGCTGTTCCGTCGCTCCGATTTCATTACGGTTCATACACCGTTGACCGATGAAACCCGCGGTCTAATTGGCGCCTCAGCCTTCGCGATGATGAAACCGGGCGCACGGGTGATTAATTGTGCACGCGGTGGCATCATCGACGAGGACGCGCTCTATACCGCGCTCAAGACGGGGCGGATTGCAGGTGCGGCTCTTGACGTGTTTGTCGATGAGCCACCGCCCCCAAATCATCCATTGCTGACGCTGGATAACGTGATCGCGACGCCTCATCTCGGTGCGGCCACCGATGAGGCCCAGGTACAGGTCGGCATCGATATCGCCAATCAGATCATCGAGTTCCTCACAGAGGGCACGATTCGTCACTCGGTTAATATTCCGGCGCTCGGCCCCAAGGAACTCGAAACCCTTGGACCTCATATGCGATTGGCAGAAAAGCTGGGGCGGTTGGTCTCGCAATTAATCGAGGATCCTCCGACCCAAATCGCAGTTGGTTTCGCCGGCGAGGCGGCAGGCTTAAAGTCGGAACCCATCATCGCTTCAGCTCTTAAGGGCCTGCTCAGCGGGTATCTCGACCAGCAGTTCAATCTTGTCAATGCTCCGTACATCGCACGCGAACGAGGAATCAATGTGGCGGAAACGCGCTCGCGTGAAACTGCTGACTATATCAATGTGCTAACGCTCACAGTCCGAACCGCCCGCGATACTCACGAGGTTGCGGGTTCGGTCGTCGGCAACCGTGCGCTGCGTTTAATTCGAATTGACGGATACCCAATTGAGGCGAGTCCCGAAGGTTATTTTCTTATGCTGCACAATCGCGACGTGCCGGGCGTGGTGGGTGCAGTTGGCACTCTGCTCGGACAAGCGGGAATAAATATCGCTGGCCTGGAACTGGGGCGCGATCGGATCGGTGGAACCGCTCTCAGTTTGGTGGAAGTCGACGGCCCGGTCCCGACCCAGGTGCTGGAGAGCCTCAAGACCATCCCCGCTATCACGTCGGCAATGCTGATCAAATTATGAAGTCACGGGAACCTGGAAACCGCAGGGATCTACCAGCCTACTTTCGGCCACCTCACACCGTTTGCAGCTCGATATGAAGACCCTCGCAGTCGTAGGTTCGCAATGGGGAGACGAAGGCAAGGGCAAGATCGTCGACCTGCTGGCCGCCGATGCGGACATAGTGGTCCGTTTTCAGGGCGGTAACAACGCTGCGCATACTCTGGTCGTTAACGGCGAAAGATTTGTTTTGCGGTTAGTGCCCGCTGGTGCCCTTTATCAGGGCAAGATCTGTGTGATTGCCAATGGCACGGTGGTTGACCCGATCGCTTTGCTCGATGAGATTACCGAGCTGAAGCGGCGCGGCCATCTAAAGGATGACGAGCTACTGAAGTTGAGTAGCGAAGCACACATGGTTATGCCCTATCATCGCGCTATCGATCGCGCCCGTGAAGCGCGGCTGGGCAAGAGCGCCATCGGGACAACCGGCTTCGGGATTGGGCCCGCATATGAAGACAAGATGGCACGAGTTGGACTGCGGTTCGATGATCTGGCCGATTTTGACGCATTTGCCCAGAAATTGCAGCGCAACATTCGCGACAAAAACGCGTATTTAAAAACTGTCTTAAAGGCGAAGCCCGTCGCGGCTGCGCCGCTCGTCAGCCAGATGCGAGCCGTGCGCAGTCGTTTGTTGCGCTACGTCTGCGATACGTCGAGGTTCCTCCAGGAAGCCATCGCGAGCGGAAAACGGGTGCTGTTCGAAGGAGCCCACGGCATAATGCTCGATATTGACCACGGGACTTACCCATTCGTCACATCTTCGAATTGCGGAGTGAGCGCAGTTTTCAGCGGTTGCGGGATAGCGCCCAACTCCCTCGACGGCGTCCTCGGAATCAGCAAAGCCTACGCAACTCGCGTCGGTGGTGGCCCGTTTCCGACCGAGATCAGCGGCCGGCTCGCCGATATGATGCGCGAGGAAGGCAACGAATTCGGCAGCGCAACCGGCCGCCCTCGACGGATCGGATGGTTCGATGCCGTGTTAACTCGTCACGCAGTTCGTTTGAACGGTATGTGGCGAATAGCGCTGACCAAGTTGGACGTGCTTACGGGGCTCGACCCGGTAAAAATTTGCGTTGCCTACCAGATCCGCGGACGGACTCTGGACCAGGTCCCAGACTCTCACCTGTTGGGCAAGGTCAAGCCTGTTTACGAATCGTTGCCAGGCTGGAGCGAGTCTATTAGCAGCGCACGCTCGTTGAGCGATCTGCCGGTGAATGCCCGGCGTTATCTCCAGCGTCTCCAAGAACTTTGCGGCGTGGGATTGGCGATGGTCGGCGTGGGCGCCTCGCGCGAAGCTACCATAGTGGTTGACAATCCTTTTCACGACGGAAGCGATAATTCCAACAACATTGCAGTCACTAACGGTTAGCAACGTGTCGATTCACCGGAGACGAACTGCCCAGAGTTCGCTTTGACAGAATCCGGTATCTGCTGGTGTCCCGGCCGCAGCCGCTTGCAGGGGGCCGACCGTCGATTGCCCTGTCCGAGTCGACAGCGTGTTGGTGGCTGAGCCTGAAAGGCGCATGAAAGCGGCAGCGCTCCAAGCAGGCTGCGGTCTACACTGCATTCAGTGATGGATCAGCAGAAAATCCGCTCCTTCAGCTACGATAAGAACCACGAGCCAGCTGAACTCGATTGGGAAACTGTCGAACTCATCCTGCGCGTCAAGCGCTCTAATGCTAGGTCACGTTGATTGAAGAGGGGCCTAAGTGATCAAAACTCCCAGATAAACTCAAGCAAATCTGACCTCAGATCGCGACCGGCACGCCAGTTTTCCTACTGGCGTAGCGCGATAAGAGACGCAGCACCGAAGGCGTGACATTTTCGATCGCAGCTGGGCGAAAGCCGACCGATTGCGGGCCCCGCGAACGCATCATCCCGAACATCGACAGGCGCAGCAGAGCTGCCACTCCCTGCGCGAAACGAAATCGCTCAATCTCGATCGGCCGCGCCGCGTGATAGAGCGGCAGGTAAAGGGATGCGAACAGCTTGCGCAAAGCGTTTCCGACTGCATTTTCCCTCATCCAACGCGGTCGGTCCATCGCAGACGTGGAGAGGATCACGGCGGTCGTCGCTGCGCACAGGTAACGATCGCCAAAATCCGCATTCACCCAGTCCAGTACCCCTCTCACTCTGGGCCCGCTAACCATCACGTTTTGGGGATGATAATCCATGTGGACGATCGTCGAACACGCGGGACTGTAGCGTGGAGCCCGTGTCCTCAGAGCGATCAAGGCTTCTTTCAGACCCGGTAATGGGGCTTCCTCGATTCGCCGCTCGATGATCCGAAACAGCCGTTCGAGCAAAGGCAGCTCAGCCGGGGCGTTGCTGCTCGTATAGGCCCTAGGAACGTTGACCGGCGCGATTTGACCGTCGGTACCGAGCGAATGCAGCTGCGCTTGCGCACGCACAAAGGCCACAAATCCCATGGAAAAGGTCTTAAAGGCACGCAGGAAAGGACGGTTTGAAAACAAAGGGCTGCCTGAGACTCGTTCCATGATAAGAAAAGGCGAGTCCAGTGGTTCGCAATTTTCTTCAAACAGGAAAACCCGTGGTATCGGATAGTTGCTGGCAGCCAATAAACGCATCACGCCAGCCTCGCGGCCTCCCTTCATCGCCGCTCGCGGCTCCTGGTAACATCGAAGCACCAATGGCATGTGAACCGGCAAGTCTGCGCAGCGATGCGACCTAGTTTCCAACGCAAACTCGTAGACGGTTGTCTCCCAGCCGCTTGCCAGCATGCGAAAATAGGCGATCCGCGTCCCGAGATAAGCAGCCAGACGAGCCTGAATGCTTTCGATATGAGAACTCAGGGGCAGACCGTCTGACATGTTGGTAGCTTAATTGTCTGTTGACGCCTCGAGAATCACTGATTCAGCGGGCCGCAGCTACTTACTGCGGGCGTACTGCTGACTGACCGATACCACGATTCACGTTTGATTGCTGCGGTTGATACTGGAGGTTGTCAGGCATAACCCAGGGTATCTCCTGCCGCTTCTGATAAACCTGCTGGAGGGTTGAGGAAAGGAGCGGGCCGCGTTTATCGGAAATATCGATGGTCACCTCGACCGATAACCCCATACGCAACAGCTTATCTGGCGGTGGAGGTTCATTAAGCACCACCTTTACGGGAACGCGCTGCACCACTTTGACCCAGTTCCCGGTCGCGTTCTCCGGCGGTAAAAGGGCAAAGGCGGCACCGGTGCCAACGCTGATCGAATCAACATGACCGCGATAAACGAAGTTGGGATAGATGTCCGCCCTGATATCCGCCGGCTGCCCTACTCGCACATCAGTAAGCTGTGTCTCCTTGAAATTGGCGGTCACGTAAAGCCGATCGACCGGCACGATCGCCATGAGCGGTTCTCCGGGCTGAATCCGATTACCGACGTGAACGCTCTTGCGAGTGATTATCCCATCAATCGGCGAACGGATCTCAGTGTAGCTCAGGTCCAACTTAGCAGCTTGTAGCATCGCCTCCGCCTGCTGCACGATCGGCCGGTCATACCTTGCATGATCGACGATGTCTCCCCCCAGAGCCGCCCGCGCCTGCTGAAGTTGATGTTGCGCCAGAGCCTCATCCGCCACCGCTACGCGAAGTGCGGTTGTCGCCTGGTCAAAATATTGGGCCGAAACGACATTTTGCTCACGGAGCGCCTTGGCCCGATTATAATCGAGTTGCGTCTCACGCAACTGAGAGGCCGCAAGATTGACGCCGGCCTGCGCAGCCTCCAGTTGCGCATAGAGTTCATCAACCGATTGTTTCGCTCGCTCCAGTTGTGCCTGAGCTTGGGCAACCCGGACTTCATAGTCGCGCGGATCCAGGGTCAACAGCAGGTCGCCGGCTTTGACGGTCCAATTGTCCATCACGTACAGCTTGTTGACAGTGCCCGGTACTCGCGACGAAACCAGTGAGACCGAGCCGTCAACGTAAGCATCGTCAGTCGAAACGTGATTCTCGAAATACTGGTAGTACCGGTATGCCGGGTAGATTGCCGCTAGGATGACGACGACGACGAGAGCCAGCAGGATTGTGCGCGCTATTGGTCTCATAGAACTGTCGACGCTCCTGCTGCGCGGAGTGAAAATGCCGATTTTTTCTTGGGTGAATCGAAGCTAATGTTGGTCTCCATATTCAGCACCCCGAATGCAGGACCAGCTCAGGTTCCCGCTTCGCGAGGCAGCTCTTGCAGGTTCGCGAGCATCATATTGCCCAGATCGATACCAGAAAGTACGGTAAAACTCACCCCCCGCGGCAGTTTTGGACCGCCAGCGGCCAGTCATCGTTCGTCGGAGGCGATTTGAAACCAGCGCTTTGGCATAGCGTAATGAGGATGCTAAGGCAAGCATCGGGCGGCAGCCCGGCCTGCGCTGGCGTGGTTACCGCCCACGAGCCTTTTCCGTCAACGACTCCCACCAACCCGCGTCACCAACTCTTGATTGTCGTGGGTGGGCTCCGGAGAATTGGTGGTACTGGATGTTTCAAGTGTTGAGGCGTCCGAAATCTCGCGCTGCGCGATCCGTCGTCGACCGATCGGTTCGCCCAGGCATCTCTCAGCGCCTAACAACGCGTGCTCTGTCTGTATTTTTATCCGCTTTCGGACGCTGGGCGGGCGTCGCTCTATTCGCGGTCGCGGCCACGTCGATTTTCGCTCCTGTGGCCGCAGCTTCACTTCAGGTCGCGCTCGGTAATCCGGGTCTGGCGCACTTTGACTCGGACGGGGCCGTGCAACTCGATTTCGGACTGACTGATCAGGATGGTCAACCTGTAGGTAATTTAACCAAGGACGACGTTCAGGTCTTCGAGGACGGAAAGCCGGCAAAAATTCTCTATTTTCGAGGGGTCGGTCAGGGCCGTCCAGTCGATATTGTCTTTGTACTGGATATCACCGAGTCGATGCAGCCCTATATCGACGCGGTCAAACAAAACATGATCAATTTCGCCCAAGACCTCGCACAGAACCATCGCGATTATCGGTTGGGATTGGTTACGTTCGAAGATTACGTGGTTTCCGCCTATCCGGACTGCAATTGCCCCTACCGCAAAACACTGACGGCTGACGTGCAGCAGTTTACGGATTGGGTCGGCACCCTCCACGCAGGCGGCGGGGGTGATATTCCTGAGGATCCGCTGGATGCTCTCAGTTACGCAGCCACCCTGCCCTTTCGACCGGATGCCCAGGGAATCATCATCATGATTACCGATGCACCGCCGCATGTTGCTGGCGATGGACCAGACCGGACCGGCGATGCTGCTTATCGGCTCCATCATCCCGACCCCAACGCCGATGTAACCGAAGAGACCGGGGCATCGGTCGCATCCAAGCTCAGTAAGAATGGGTTGACACTCTACGCGGTCGCGCCACCACCATTCATCGCGCCGCAATATCAGCAGATCGTCCAAGCCACTCGCGGGCGCCTGTACAACATTGTCACCGAAGAGAACCGCTTCCCTGAACTGGTGCGCGAGATCGGCCATTCCATCGCAACCCAATATTCGTTGACGTACTTGACCCCGAGGCCGATTCAGGACGGCACTAACCGCACGGTGGAATTGCGGGTCAGCTACAATGGCCAAAGCAGTGAGGCTGAAACTTCCTATCAGGTCAAGGGCGTGGGTGGCGCCGCAATTAATATCCCGGAAACTGGTAGCGAGTCTGGAAACGAATTGGTGCAGCTATCGTTCAGCTGGTGGAACGGTGCGGTACCATTACTCGCAGTCCTCGGGCTCCTGGGATTGTCGAGGGTTCGGTTCGGGGTTTCCCGTGATGAACTGCAGGCAATAGTTGACGCTCAGAGCCGCACGCCTCAGCCTGATGTCGCAGCGGCGGCGCGCCAAGTCCTGGCTCAGGGTGCTCGCATAGGGTCGCGGATTCAGGCACCTCCTACACGATCGCCCAGCCCCGGCAATCCATCCGTACCCAGCGAGGCTCGGCTTACTGCCATTGAACCCGTTGACCCCATACCCGCAGAGTACACGCTGCTTAAGTCAGAAGTTTCGCTGGGTCGCGGCGAAGACAACGACATCGTCATACCTCATCCCAGTGTTTCGCGGTCGCACGCGCGACTGGTACGCCGCGACGGTTCATTTGTGTTGACGGACCTCAACTCGACTAATGGTAGCTATGTGAACAACAACCCTGTTCAGGGTTCCGCCGTGGTCAGTAACGGCAGCGAGGTGCGCTTCGGTGACATCCGCTTCATCCTCCGCTTTTAGTGTATCGTTGGGCTGCTTTTGACGGCTCGCATAAGAAGCGTTCGGTTCGTTGAAGCGGCGCGAAAACCTATTTGCGTGGCTTGTGTTGAGGCAATCGGACCGTGCGAACTCAGGACGCAACTAGCTGGGAACAGAACCGCAAAGATGCCCCCGGCCTCAGGTTCGACCGGCTGCAATCCTCCGCCTTCCATCGATTGCCGGCGCGCAAGGTTGTTCGCTGCCCGATGATTTCCAGTACCAGATTCAACAGGTAAGCGATAGTTACCACGCTTCCACGCTTCGAATTCGACCGACACCGCAGATCTGGGAAATATGATGGCAACGATCTCGTGCAGACTCGACGGCCTTATTGTTATAGAAGTCGCTGGAGAAGTTGCATTCGATTCGTTAGTGAGCAAAGAGGCAGCGGGGAGAGATTCATGGCAATCTCGACACTAGCGTTTCTTTCTTTGGTCGAACTTTCAACGCGGTTGCGCAAGCGTGAAGTCACTTCGGTTGAGGTTACCCACGCGATGCTCGATCGTATCCGTGAACTAAATCCCACCTTGCGCGCCTACCTAACCGTGTTGGAGGATTCGGCTCTGCGTCAAGCCGCAACTGCTGACAAGGAAATCGCCGCAGGGAACTGGCGCGGGCCGCTTCATGGCGTTCCAGTCGCAGTGAAGGATTTGTGCTGGACCAAGGGGGTTCCAACGACTTGCGCAAGCAAGCTTCTGCGCAATTGGCGGCCCGATTCAAATGCCACGATCATCGATCGCTTAGACGCCGCTGGTGCGGTGTTATTAGGCAAACTGCATCTGACGGAATTCGCGATGGGTTGGTATCATCCAGAAATTCCCGGTCCACGAAATCCCTGGAATCGCGAGCTTTGGCCCGGAGCCTCCTCCAGCGGGTCGGGCGTTGCCATCGCCGCGGGCCTCTGCTTTGCCGCCATCGGCACCGACACGGGCGGCTCGATTCGGTTTCCGGCCGCGGCAAATGGCATCGTCGGCCTCAAGCCTACCTGGGGGCGCGTGAGTCGCCACGGAGTTTTTCCTTTGGGCGAATCGCTGGACCATATCGGCCCCATGACGCGTAGCGTCGGCGATGCCGCCCTGGTCCTTGGGGTAATCGCGGGACGTGATGAACTTGATGATACTTCAAACCACGCACCGGTGGATGACTACGCAACCGCGATAGAAGCAGGGGCTGATGGACTTCGCGTCGGATTTGACGAGAGATACGTGGGGCGAGCCTCCGATCCTGTTGCGACAGCTGTCGGTAAAGCGATTAGCGCTCTCGAACGGGTCGGAGCACGCATACTCAAGGTTGAGGTTCCAGACGTGGAACCATGTCTAAGTGCGTGGACAATGCTGTGTGCATCCGAAGCCGCCGCCGCACACGCTACCACATACCCCTCGAGGGCAGACGATTATGGGCCCGGGTTTCGTTCATTTCTGGAACTCGGCGCGTCGATTCGCGGCCAGGATTACGCGAATGCTCACATGGTGCGTGAGCGTTTCGCTAACCGATTGCAACAACTATTTCAGCAGGTCGACGTCATCGCTTGTCCGACGATGCCTTCGATTGCTCTGCCCAACGACGCGATCCCGTCTGACGGCAGATTGCTCAAGGAGCCCAACCCGCTGCTCACATTCACGGCCCCGTTCAACCTGAGTCGCAATCCAACTCTCTCACTGCCGTGCGGCCCAGCTGAAAGTGGGCCGCCTCCGAGCCTGCAGCTGGTTGGCGGTCTGTTCGCTGAAGCCATCTTGATTCGCACTGGCGCAGCGTACCAGCGCGCCACCGAGTGGCACATGCAGCGGCCCCCGGGATAGAACCAGACATTGGACCGGAGGGCCGGCCTCTCATCTACTGGTGGCTCGGCTTTTTCTCAAAGCTTGCTCAACTCCCGGCAAGCGCTTTGGTGGAGTCGCTGCACCCGCATCGCGCTGACTGTACTCCTGGACACGAGTGAGAAAATGATGTGAATGGGCGTTTCGTACGGCGTTCCGAAAACCCATTTCGTCCTGCGCCAGGTTGATAGCAAACTTCATCATGCGCAACGTAAATGCGTCGGTTTCCGCGATCTGATTGGCCAGCTTGAGTGTTTCATTCTCGAGCTCGGCACGCGGTACCACCAGATTTACCAGGCCGAGTTTGAACGCTTCCGGCGCCTCGATAAATCTGCTCTGGAACAGAATTTCCTTGGCCTTGCGGATCCCGATATCCCACGGTGCGGAGAAGTACTGGGTAAGCGAGGGAAGAAACTTGGCATCTTCAGAGGCCACAATCAGATCCATCGCCGAGGCAAACATGTAGCCGCCAAAAATGCAGTAGCCCTGAACTTGCGCGATAGTTGGTTTGGGTAGGTCGCGCCAGCGAAGGGTGTTGTCCAAAAATAACCGCCACGAGCCTATGTGCCTGTTCTTCAAACCTTTCGTGTTGAGATAGCTTTCGGGATTCTCGCGCTCCTCGGGGGTGCCAAGATCGTGCCCAGCCGAAAAATGTTCGCCAGCGCCGGCCAGAATCACAACCTTGATATCGTCATCGGCGGCCGCTTGTTCGAAGGCCTGATCAAGCTCTTGCAACAAAATGGTCGATTGGGCGTTGCGGTAACGCGGCCGGTTGAGCGTAATTCGACCGATCCGATCGATCTTTTCCACCAACAGATGAGTGAAAGCCACGATGTCTTCTCCACTACGGAGCTGCAGTCGTCCGATTACCGGGCGCAGTAGCTACGATCGTTCGCAGGCTGAGGCAGGGAAACGTCGCTTCGTCCTTAGACACTGTTCAAAACCTTCGCTGCCTCGACCTCGATCGCTGTTCCACGAAAAAATTCCCTGTTGCTTCCCGCCCAGAGACGAATGGGGTTGGTGAATACGAAATCTCTAAAGTCGGCTTCATCAATCAGCTCTTGTTCCACCAGCTCGTAGGCTTCCGGCAGCACCTGAGTCATGTCCGGCACATCGAAATGGCCGATATCAGAGCCGAACACTGCCCGGAGGCGCGCAGCGAAAGGGTTCACGTTGGGATAAAAAGCCCAGGCATTGACAGGATCGTCGGCTTCACAACCAAAGTAAAAATGGGGCACGAACAGCTCGCGGATATCTTCGGGATGCTCAATTCCGCATGCGGCGAAGTCGTCGAGCGATATATCAGGGTCAGCGGTTCGGGGAGATGGTTCGCGCGGCTCGTCACGCAAGTAGTCTGCGTGCTCTGCGGCCCCTTTCGTGCCATATTGCTGGAACAGCCTGATCAGCCCCTCGCGGTCGAGGTTAGCCGGATCAATCTCGGCGAGCGCGAGTGGGTTGCGCTTCTTCCAGTGCCCGATCAGGTCACTATAGAGCATACACGCCCATCCTACTCCCCCTTCCAGAAAGGCAAACTGCAAATTGGGAAAGCGCCGAGTCACTCCACCCAAAAACAGCGCTTTGCAGACTGCTTCGCCGGCAACCCCAAAATGCCCGATATGATTGTAGACAGCGTTGGAGGGTGACACCCGCGTGCCAACTCCCTTGGAAACCGAATGAAAGGTCGGGGCGATACCCAGTTCCACGCATTTCCTCCATACCGGGTCGTAATCAAATTCACTGTCCAGAGCCAGCACGTCCAACCACTCGTTGTAGCGCGGATTGGGCCGGCTCGAACGGATCGGCCGTCGGATCAGACTCGCCATCATGGCGACCTTCAGTCCGAGCTCCCGAACCGCGTATTCAAGCTCTTCGATTGCCTCCCGAGGAGTATGCATCGGAATAACCGCTGCCGGCGTAAGCCGATCCTTGTATTCAGCAAAAAGCTCGGCCGAAAATGTGTTGAAAGCCCGACAGGTAAGCTGACGCAGTTCCGCGTCGGCAATAAAGGGCGTGCGCAAGCCAGCGGAGGGATACAGGACGACAAAATCGAAACCCAGCTCGTCAAGCCGCTGGTAAAGCAGCCGCGGCAGCATCGCAGTGGCACGGTCGAGCGTATTGCGCGTCGGTGTTCCCCACCAGACCGGTTGGTCGAGGCGGCGTTCGCGTCTTTCTGCCAAGGGAATCGTGAGATGCCAGACTTCCGTCGGTCTTGACTTGAAGCCTTCAAGAGCCCTACTCCCACCGACTCGCTTCAGGTAGTCAGTTAGCTGCGGTCCGAACTCCACCCAATGACCATCGGAATCGATTACCGGGTGGTTCAGTCGGGCACGCAGTTCGTTAGCGCGCAAGGATTGGTTGTTCGACATAAGCGTTCTCCGAGGGCCTGGTTGAAAACCGTTGCCTCATTTCCACAGTTGCGAAATCAATTCGGTATCCAGGTAGGCAGTGCCCTCGCGTACTTTTCCCCCCTGCAACCGCATCACCCAGCAGTAGGTCTGATTGTACAAAGTGCCATTCTTGCCCGTGGCGCGCCCGTCCCATTGCACGATCACGCTGTCACCATCCGCGTAAACCTCGCGGACAGTGGGCTGAATGGCGCCCGAGATCTTCTCGCTCAGCGGTTTTACCGCTCCATCGAAGAACTCGCGCTTACTCAGATAGGTCCGCGACACGGGGGTGCTTCCTATGACCGTCCAACGTACGTCGTCCGCGAGTAGATTGAATACCGCGTTGCCGTCACCTCGCGCCCAAGCCGCAAAGGCTTCCTGTACCAGCTTTTTGTTTTCGCTTGTGCTCATTGCGTCAGCTCCTCCGTCCGGGAATATGAGTCGCTCACCCCTCCTTGGACTCGAACATCACAGGCCCGATCCGCTTGACGATCGTACGAAAACCGGGGGCCGCCTGTCACGCGCTCAACTGGCCTGCAAGTTGATTTGCAAAAGCCCAGAGCTGGAAAAATCAGGTTTAACAGTTAGTCAGAAATCAGAAATTAAGTTATCAACCGCCATGCTGACCCGATCGCCAAATCATCTGGGAATGCAGACGGTCAGTTCGAATTGGGAAGCGTGAGTGGCGGTAAGGAGCAAACTCAATGTCCTGCCAATGGTTCACGGGATCAACAAGAGCTTGCCAGTGGATTCGCGCGAGAGCAGGTAACGATGTGCCTCGGCGGCCTCTGACAATGGGAACTTTTTCCCGACAGGGATTCGGAGTTTTCCCTCGCGCGAAAGGCGGAACACGTCGGCGACCGCCCGTTGATGGATTTCACTCATGCTGTAAACCATTGGTACTGCAAAACCGCTCACCTTGAGTCCCTTGCTGAACAGTCGAAGAGGATCGAGTCGCTCGGGAGCGCCGCCTGCTCGGCCATACAGCACCAGGTGACCAAAAGGTGCCAGGCAGCTCAGTCCCTTTTCGAAGGTCGGCTTGCCGACCGCGTCAAGAATCAAATCGACTCCGCGCCCGTCGGTGAGCCGCAGCGCCGTCGCGGCAAAATCGTCGGTCTCATAATTGATAACTTCGTCGGCTCCGAAATCACGAACGATAGATTTTTTGCTGTCCTTCGAGACGGTGCCGAAGACCCGTGCACCGTAAGCTTTGGCAATCTGTACCGCAGCAATTCCAACTCCGCCAGCAGCCGAATGAACAATTACCGTCTGGCCGGGTGTTAAATGATGGCAGGTGTGAAGAGTGTGCCAGGCGGTCAGGACTGCGATCGGGAACGCTGCGCCCTCCTCGAATGAAAGATATTCAGGCAAAACCATTACGCGGCCTGCCTTAATCAAAGTGTATTCAGCGTAGGAACCCATGCCGATATAAGCCACCCTGGTGCCGGGTTTGAGATGGCTCACGTCAGGTGCGACAGCGTCAATTACGCCCGCTGCTTCCATGCCAGGTGTATCGGGAAGCCGCGGCTTAACCAGGTACTCGTTACGGGTGAAGAACAAGTCGCCGAAGTTCACTGCGATGGCCTGATTGCGGATCAGTACGGTTCCAGGTCGCACCTCGGGCCTGGGAACATCGGTGTAATACATCACCTCCGGACCACCGATCCGATCGAACTGAATCGCTTTCATTGAAGAGTCCTCTTTCAGCGCCGGTGAATTATCCAAAATGGTGCGACAACTTTTCAATCGCGATATAAAAGTGTGGCAAGCGACCGTAAGATCCGGAAAGCTTGCAGTTCTGCGAGGGCTTTACGACCCACAACCTCGCTCATAGGAAATAGTCAACGAAAGGTTTGAAAGCAAAATGGGAAAACTTGACGCCAAGATAGCGATTGTCACAGGCGGAGGCTCCGGGATAGGCGAGGCCACGGCTAAGCTGTTTGCTGCCGAAGGTGCACGGGTCATTATCGCCGACATCGACGATCGCGCTGGTAATCGGGTCGCCAGCGAGATTGGAGCGGCCGCAATATTCCACCAGGCCGACGTGGGCAATCCTGCGGATGTGGAGAATCTCATCAAGAGCGCGGTCGATCATTTTCGCCGCCTCGATGTGCTATTTAACAATGCGTTTGCCTCAACTTTCGGTCCGATCGGTGAAACGCCGATAGACGGCTGGCAAAAAACCCTCTCGGTCACACTCTCGGGCGTTTTCTATGGAATGCGCTTCGCCCTGCCACAAATGGTGGCTCAGGGAGGCGGCGTCATTGTCAATACCGCCTCCATCTCCGGTCTCGGTGGCGACTATGGGGCGGGCGCCTACAATGCAGCCAAAGCCGGGGTTATCAATCTGACGCGGGCGGCCGCAATTGAATATGCTCGCAAGAACATCCGGGTCAATGCTGTCTGCCCGGGTGTGATCGCGACACCAGCCGTTCTAAACGGCTTGATCGCACGATCCCGCGATCCGCAACGAGCCCGGCGCCGTGCCGAAGAATGCCACCCAATGGGTCGGCTTGGCAGGCCTGAGGAAATCGCGAAGGTCGTTTTGTTCCTGGCCTCGGACGATGCCTCCTTCATGACCGGCAGCGCAGTGGTCGTGGACGGCGGTGTAACCGCGCATACCGGCCTGATGGGACATCCTTTGTGATTTCGATCCTACTCTGGCTGCTAGTTAGACACGAGGCTACTCAAGGACAGCTCCTGGCCGGAGGTCGCGCAACTCGGTCGGAACAACCTTGTCACGTGCTGGTTCTAATCGCACCCGGTGGATCACAACGCTCGCGCCGCGAAGCGCGATCTTCATTCCGCTGGCGTCGACCGAAATGATCGTGCCCGGGCTACCCGGCGCTGGTTCAGCGATACGGGGCTCGTACAGGCGCAGCCGACGGCTCCCAAAAAACGCATAAGCTCCCGGCTGAGGGTCACAACCTCGAATGAGGTTGTGCACCTCAGATCCGCTTTTCGTGAAATCGACCCGTGCGTGCTCATCACGACAAATCGGCTCATAAGTGGCAAGGCTCTCGTCTTGCGCTATGCGCGGCGGATTACCGCTCTCAATCAGGGCCAGTGCATCTCGCAGGGTCTCGATTCCCAGAGGGAAAAGTGTGTTGAAGTACAATGAACCAGTTGTATCATTGGGCCCGATAGGTGCCCGCCGCTGGACCAGGATCGGGCCCGTATCGATCCCTTTGTCGGGCCAGAACCAGGTCACCCCAGTTTCCTGATCGCCTTGGATCAAGGTCCAGGCTATCGCGCTACCACCTCGATGACGCGGCAACAATGAGGGATGGAAGCAGATCGAGTGATAGCGCGGAGCATACAGGATCCGTTCCGGCACGATCATGGTCACGAACGCCATGACTGTCAGGTCGGCATCGAGACGCTTGATCTGCTCATAGACCGCATCTGACCGAAAATTTGGAGGCTGGCTCAAGGGCAGCCCCATCTCCAGTGCTTTCGTCTTCAACGGGTCGGTACGCCCAGCGGGGGGATCGGGCGGAGCAAACACATGAACAATCTGGTCGCCACGGGCTTGAATGACCTCGAGCGCCCTAGCCGCGAATGCTGCCTGGCCTATTAAGATAATCCGCAAGTACTGGCACCTCCCGAAGCGACGTGGCGTTGCTCAACTCTTAGATTAGTTTCCTATACCAGCATCAGCGCCAAGCGCGGAGCCCTACTCTGTTCGCATCTCCAAAAAACGGTCGTGCTAAACAGCGTCTGCAACCCGGCCTGGCCACGCTGCATTGTTGCCTCCCCCCGGCGCCCGCGGCAATAGCCCAGCCGAATTGAAACGGAGATCGCATCCAGCGCTCCCACCCCCCAAACAGGATAGTCTCATCTGTGGTGCGGAACTGCGACATGCAGATAGGCAACTTTGCTCTCTTCTAACCCGTGACCATCGAATCTATTCGCTCGTTTGGGCACCAATCATGCTCCTTTCGTCGCTTACCATATAATCGCAGAAAAGATTGGCCGACTGGATGGGAAGCGCAGCTGCTTCAACTGACTCGAGGGTCAATAGCCGAGGCAATGCATCGTCGGGCCACCGCCGGTCGCATCGGGTGATCATCCGGGCTCGACTCCCCCAAACAACAGTTGCCGCTCATTTAGGACCGTTTCTGAAAAGGCGTCGCCGTGAACTCGGCCTAACGCAGCAGGCGCTGTCCCGAAAGCTCGGTGTTCGTGCAAGCCACATCGCACTGCTTGAAAACGACCGCCGACGCCCCTCCCTGGGCTTGATAAAGAGACTTGCAGTCTCACTCGGCGTGGACGGGAGGGCACTGCTGGAGCTGGCTTATCCCGAGATAAGGGGGCTAATCGCACCAGCCTCGCAACCCTGGACCCGTCCCAATCGGTCTTGGGCGCGCCTGTTCAAGAACAGCGCCTTGTTGACGCGCTATCGGGTTACTCATCAGGAGTTGGAAGTTCTGCGGCATCTGAGCATCTTGGGAGGAACAGTGACGCCCAAACGTTTGCTTGCCATTCTTCTGCTGGTACGCGATACACCGTAGTGCGCTCCTCAGCTCGCCTGCCACCGTAACCTCGACAGGCCAACTAGCAAACGATTGCGGTAGCTCCGCCGGTCTGATTGATTAATAGACTCGGTTATTTTTCTAACGATGCGTGCGCCAAGGAGGAACCGGCCATGGACGTACAAGCGGGCGCGGCACCTAACTATCGAATAGTCGCGGCTCTGAGCTACCTGCTGGGAGCGATTACCGGCGTTATATTTCTGTATGTCGAGCCGTACAACCGCGATGAGTTCGTCCGCTTTCACGCACGGCAATCGATTATATTTTCAATTGCGTGGTTCGCGGTTCAGGTCATCGCCGCTGTGTTCATCGCGGTAATGCCGCACCCGATCTCGGCCTTGCTGGCCTTTCTGCTTCGAATTTTCGATATCGGTACCGCAATTTTCTGGGTAATTCTGATGTATAAAGCTTACAGCGGAGAACGCTATCGGATTCCCGAACTCGCCGATTGGGCCGATTCGCTGGGGTTTTAAGTCGCGCGTTTGCGGCAGTCCCTATCCAGCTCTTCAGAGCGACGGCGAGCGCCGAGATCAACCGCTGCCGACCTCGACGTTTTCCAGGCGTATACCAGCCGGCTCGAATCTCACGACCATTTGCATTTCCGCTGTCTGGACGATTAACGCATAAGCTGCCGGTCCACGGGCGACTACGCTGACACCCTGGATCGTTTGACCAATAAGACGCTGAAGGGCGGTATTTGCACCGTCAATCGACCTGGCGATCTCGCGCCCGCGCGGGGTCTTCTGGAACAGGGACCAAAGCGACAATTCCGCGCCAGGACCATACAAACTCCGGACCCTACCGCTACTTAAAAGAACTTCTGTGACGGCACCAAGCCGTTCGGCCAATTCCGGGGGTATCAGCAATCTGTCCAGAGCTTGTCGCAGTCTGATATAGGGAGCACGCCCCTCGGAGTCAGGGGCAGCAGCTAGAAAAGACTCCAATTGAGGGACAAGAATGTCTCGTTGCAGGCGGTCTACTGCGATTGGTTCGTCCACTACGGATTATGATTTCCCCGCGGGTGACGAAGCCACGCTTCCATTCACATGACCATTGGCTCCGTGACCACCTAACAATGCGGCAAGTTCGTGTTCGAAACCACCAGTCTCAATCGAGCAATGCATTCCGCATTCCTTCGGCGCGCCAGTTTCCCACCACCAACGCCCGGACCGAGGGTCAGCGTCGCTGGCTACAGCGCGAGTACATGGGCTGCATCCGATCGATTTGTAGCCTTGGTCGTACAGTTCATTGTAAGGGACATCGTTGGCGCGGATATAATCCCATACCTCGGCTTCGGTCCAATCCGCCAGCGGGGCAAACTTGACGATTCCTCCATGATCATGGTCGATCTCGATCTTGCGGATGTTGGACCGCGTCGCCCATTGATCGCGCCGCAGCCCTGTGACCCACGCGTCAAAATTCATCAGCGCCCGCCGCAATGGCAGGACCTTCCGGACCTGGCAACAGAGCAGGCGCAAGTTAACATCGCGATAAAATAGATTTGCGCCGTGCCGCGAAACCATCTGTTCGACAACGCGCGTATCCGGCAGGAACACCTCGATCTTGATCCCGTATCGATCTCGAATCCGATCGATGAGCCGGTAAGTCTGCTCAGGCTGACGGCCAGTGTCGATAGTGAAGACCCGAACCCCCGGATCGATCCGTGAGGCCATATCAATCAGGGCACAACCTTCTGCCTGAAAGCTTGAGCAGATCCCGAGCTGGCGACCGAACCTCTCAATTGCCCAGGCAAGTACCTCCTGCGGTTCCAGGGCATCCAATTCGACCGCCGCTTCACCGGCTTCCAATTCATCCATCTGATGTTCCGTATGCATCTCATTCACCAGTCGAGTTCGCACGAATCACTAAAGCTTGATCGCTTTCAGAGCTGGCGGTTATTCAGCTCACGATGACGGGCGGCGTCAATCGGCCACCTGTACCGGCAGATGGTTTGGGAAGTCGCCATTGCCCAACGCAATCAAGACTTCGTCAGGCATCCGCGCACAAAACCGGGTAAACGTTTCGCCTTCGAGCCGATTCCGCAAATACCCCTCGAAGAGCCTGGCGACCGTGTCTTCAACATTGGCTGCAGGAACCCGCCGCAGAAGCGGCTTTCCGATAGCTGCGTCGCGACCAAGCCCGCCGCGCAGGATGATATCGAACGCTTGCAGGGGCTCGCCGTCCGGACCTCGACCTGTTGTTCCCTGAAGTCCGATATCGCCTGTCCAATGCTGTGCGCAGGCGTGCGGGCACGCGTCCAAGTTTAGTTTGAGTCCGGCTACCTGGTTGCCGAACTGGGCCGTCAATCGCTCAATCAGCGATGCCAGCTTTTCCTTGCTCGGAGTCACCGCATAATTGCAATGAGGGTCACCGATGCAACCGATTGACGAACCGTAAAGGCCGTTCACCTCCAAAGGAAAACCGATTTCGCCCGCTTCAGCGATGACTTGCTCCAGCCGGTCCTGCGGGATGCCACTCAGAATGAAATTCTGTCGACGTGTGAGCCGAATGTCCCCGCCGAAACTCCCGGCAAGATCGGCAAGACGGCGCATCTGCCGCCCGCTCATTAGGCCGAGATAAACCGGAAACCCCACGTAAAATTTTCCGGGCTCACTTTGCTCATGGAGCCCCATGTGATCGCTTTCCGATGTCGGCAACGGAAGCTCATCCAACCGCTCGAGTTCAAAGCCTAATCTCGCTTCCACCAATTGCCTGAAGCTCTCAACTCCATAGTCGTCGATCATGAATTTGAGCCGTGCTTTGACGCGTGACAAACGATATTCGGTCGACGACTGCCAGACATCGATAATCGCTCGCAGAACGGCCAGCGCCTGCTCGGGAGTGATAAAAACGCCCAGATGGCGCGAGAGCCGCGGAGTCGAGGATTGGCCGCCACCAACGCGAACAGCAAAACCGGCTCGTCCTTGATAAATCGTGCCGACCAACGCAATGCAGTTAATCTCTGGAGCGTTACACTGATACGGACAGGCCGAAATCGTAATTTTATGTTTGCGCGGCAGATCGGAATATTCACGATTGCCATAAAAAAATGCTGCCGCTTCTTTGATTAATCCGCTGACGTCAAACAGCTCGTCACGGTCGACTCCAGTCACCGGGCAGCCAGTTATGTTGCGAACGACATCGCCACATCCCCCCATCGTGGTTAATCCGACCGCCTTCAACCGCTCGAGAATCCCCGGGAACCTGTCAAGCGTGATGTAATGCAGTTGAATGTTCTGACGAGTGGTTAGTTCGGCCTGGTCGCGCGCATGCTGCTCTGCGATTTCACCAATGACACGGAGGCCGTCGGGCGTCAGAATCCCGCTCGGGATCTTGATCCGCATCATAAAGGTGCCGACCTTGGGCTTGTCGTGATACATGCCGAACCATTGCAGCCGGACAATGTCCTCTTCAGGCAGTTTGTCGTAAGGAGTATCGATCAGTCTCTGCCATTGATTGGCCAATTCGGTAGGGAAGAGCTCGGCCTTCAGCCTCTCGACTGAGTTGCGCTTAAGGACTAGCTCGCGAGATGGTGGTTCTCGTTTCGGCACAGACCTCGTCACTCTTACGACCAAATTGGGATCGGTCGAAAAAGTAACTTAATAGACTATCTTAGTCAAGAAATAATGTGAGTAGAAAAGTCATCTATTCCCCTATCCAGTAAAAATTGATATAAATCCTGCCGGTCAGAAAGATGAAATTCGGCGTCGGCGTCGATTACTGTTTGAAGGCTCTGATCATGCTCTCTGAGCGCTTTCCCGCGGCTCAGCCGCAGCGTGTCGAGGAAATCGCCGCCTCCCAGAACATTCCGGAGAATTACCTTCGCCGCCTGCTACTCGAATTGAAGCGTGGAGGCTTGCTGATCAGCCAAAAAGGTCCCAATGGCGGTTATATGCTGGCCCGTCATCCCGCCAAAATCACCATGGCGGACGTAATTCACATAGTCGAAGGAGAGTATGTTCCGGTCGACTGTCTGGAAGAAGGTTCGGCAAATGCCTTGTGTCAGCGCGGCGAGGGCTGTGCGATGCGCAGCGTTTGGTGCGAGGTGCGTGACACCGTCAATGCGATCTTGCGCCGGACAACTCTTCAATCCTTGACCGAGCAGCGCCGCACCGCTCTGCACTTTCAGATTTGAATCAACTCGACGGTTATTGTCTGAAAGCCCGGCCATGACTTCTTTGTGGGACTGGGCAGGACGTGGCGCGAACAACAATGCCGCACATATGGCGCTCTTGCGGCGAACGGGCGGGGCGCCACCGCCCGTTTGCTTGGTTTGCATTCCAGGCGCTCTCGGCTCCCCCACTACCGGTCAACATTTGAATGCTGGCCAACTAGAGCCGCAAGAACGCTTGAATCAACCGACGCAAGGCCGGTCCATCCCCGGTTGATGCTCCTACAATTCGTCCATTCACGCGCGGCCGTAAACCGGTATTACTGCTCCGGACGTGACCTGATTCTGCTCGGAGCAGAGATAGGCAATGGTCCGGGCGATGTCTTCAGGCTTCACCCAGTTTTCATGCTTTGCATTCGGCATCGACTTCCGATTGGCCTCGGTATCGATCGTGCTCGGCGCAATAGCATTGACGAGGATGTTGTCGGCAAGAACCTCTTCCGCCAGCGAGGCGGTAAAGGTCTTGATCGCCCCCTTGGCGACCGCGTAGGCGGCGAATTCTCCGGCTCCGGTAAGTCCGGTGCGCGAACTGACCGAGACGATTCGGCCGTATTTATTTTTTTGCATGATGGGGACGATGGCTCGGCAGCAGAGAAAGGTCGGCTTCAGGTTGAGATCAAACATTGCTTGCCATTCGGCCAGCGTGGTTTCGGCAATGGTCTTACCACCCCAAAAACCGCCAACCAAGTTGACCAGGATGTCGATCCGCGACATTTGACGGACGGTTTCATCGACGAATCTGGCGATCTGCTCCTCCTCACCGAGGTTGACCTTGCTCAGGAAGACACTGGACATTCCAAAACGACTGCCTATCCGGTTGTTGAACAGCGGCACCTCGGCTTCGACAATCCAAGGGACCGCGATCCGCGCTCCTTCTTCCAAAAAACGCTCGCTCACAGCACGCCCCAGCGCTCCGGTCCCGCCCGTAATCACCGCGACTCGATTCTTAAGCAAGTCCATTGATTTCCTCCATTTCTTTGACCGACCCGGTGCTATCCCTCAACCCTTCTGGCTTCTAATGCGCCGCGACCTCTGATTGGCTTTGCGGGCTTGCTACCTTAAAACCACGAATGCTGCCCGCACGTTAGAAGAGATTGCATGCGCGGTCCAGCCCGAGGCTTCATTATGACTACCTCGGTCGGCACCAAATGTTCGCTGACGGGCAAGCCGGCGTCGGCCACCGACGAAGCCAAACTGTCCTCCCGCGGAATATTGCGAAGCTAGTGTAACGGCGAGAACGAAGCTGGAATAACCAGCATATTCTCCTGCCTCAGCAGACCTGCACCCGAGCGGGGTGGCCAAATGCCGCGCTCCACCGCTTCGTGTCGGATCCGCGCCCGTTCGGCATAGTCGCGATACGCCCAGACATGAACCCACTTATTGAGCTCGCCAAGGTCCGAATACCAGCATCCGACCAGAGGAGACAACTTCGTACGAGCTTCTATCTTCTCGCTCCAGCTCTCGATCACCTTGGGTATTGCGCCGGCCTCATAGGTGTAAGTGCGAATCTCGTACAGGCTGCCCAACGACCGCTCCTCCAACGGTGGCGAAAAGGGCGCCGGAACCAGGATTTCAGCCTTCGCCTCGACGATGAATTCAGCTATGGCGGGAGGCCAGCCTTCGGCCTGTGCTGCCGCAGCGCGCGTTTGCTCGCGATGCGCAAGGCTGTCGTATGGCCACAGATGAATGATCTGGTTGAGTGTACCGATCTCTGTATGCCAGAGTGCCGCAAGGCGCGAGAATTTGAGCCGAGCTGGAAGCGCTTGACCGAATCGCTCCTCGACTCGAGCGACGGTGCCTGGTTTGAGCGTGTAGGTGCGCATCTCGACAATCATGTTTTACCTGCCTCTTTTCATTTCCGTGCTCATCTCGCCCCAGCGGCAATCGCTCCCCGACTCTGACTTCCTACTGCATCACCTGCATCAATCCGCTTGGCGATGAGTACTTGGTGAAATTGTGATATTCCGGCGGCGCCGCCTGATTAAAGTATGGCCCCACCCCGGCCGCGTCATAGGTCGACAAATAGGTTGCGTGATCGTTCTGAACATCCCACACAGCGAGTGTGACCGAATTTGTATTGACGTGTCCGAGCAGCGGCACGTCTTCTGCTCTCGAGGCCCAGAATTGGATTTTCCAATGCTTGAGGTTGGCATCGAAAATATCCAGCCATGCAGCGTAATGATAGACTGAGTCGACATACATGACGCGGCTGCCGTAGCAATAGCCGGCCCGCTCTGACGGGATTCGGCGGACGTCGATAATGTCGTAGTCACGCAGCTGCCATTTTCCCCACGACGGTTTTGGGAAACCCAGGGGCATGTCCCAGTCTTCAGGGATACGACCGGTTTGATGAGTGAAGTCACCCTCCAGGATTAGTAACTTGCGATGCCCCAGGTAGGTAGCATCGAATAGCGCGAGCCCCCCATTGAACCCTGGCGTGAAATAGTCGTCGAGGACCAAATCGCTTCCCGCAGCCGGCGCACATCGAGCCGTAACAGCAAGCCGTAACGAGCGACGCAAGGAGGGCACGAAAACGTAGTCGTCCTGCTCTTTCTCGGGATTCTTATAGAAAATCGTCAAATTCGTGGTGTACTTTGACTGTTCTGGAGTTTCCACGGTAAACCACTGTGTAAACCAGGCATCTCCGGCCTGAGGATAGTTGCGCGGAACTCCCGGGTCCGTGTTCCATCCAACCTGGGTATAAATCCAGACAAGCGTCGTGCAGGCGATATTGGCGAATCGGTCCTGCGTGCAGCTGACACCTGGATGGCCGAAGGGTTGGGCATAGAGATCAGGCACCCATGATAGATAGTCGTCAGCCAGGATCTTGTATCCTTTTTGCGGGTCATTCTTGCGGCTAAAGGCATCGGGGAAAGGAATTCCGGCCACGTAATTCTTGACGAACCGGTGGCCATTGGCTGTCACCCCGATGGACGTTTGAGAGCCGTATTTCTCGCCAGCCTCCACATACGGTTTTGGCTGGGAGAGAAGAATTGTCGGACCGACTGTGATTGCGGAATCCGGCGGGATCTTCCAAAAATATTTGCCCGAGTAGAGCGTCTGCAGACCGTAGCTCATTTCCTCTTTATATTGCTGCCAGTTCTCGGGCGTGATTGTGGTCCCTACAGGAATGTCGGTCTGATGCTCGGTAGCAATCAGCCATTGCCGCATATCCTCAGGAGGCGGGTAATTAGGTGGCACATACTCCTGAGCGCGCGCCGCTCCTGATTGCGCCAGCATGACAACTAGGGCGAGTGCCAACCCCCTGCGTATAAAGATACCCAGTCTCATTTCTATCCTCTCTATCATTTCCATCATTTTCCCACAGGTCTCTTTTCAGTTACGCACCGAACCAGCGATTGAACGGGGCTGCGCAATCCTCATAACCATCAGTTATTGCCAGGTCCGAAGACTTTCGCCTTCATAGCTTTAGGCTATGTCGCACCACCCTAACGTCAAGCGAAATGTGAAAAGACCAGGCAGCAGACAGCGCGCCGGTCCGATCTATGGACTTGCGCCGCTGAACACCGAGAATAGCCATCCACTTATTACTCCCATTATCGGAGGGAGCAAGACGCCGGGGATAAATCGCGCCAAAGTTAGTGGCCATCCTAGGAGTGGAGCCTCATAAGTGAGCATTCTAATCGGGCTGACCAATGTCTTTGCGGTTATCAGCGTAATCAACGGAGCGGGAGCGGCGCCCTTTTGAAAGAGTCCGGCCAATACCGGAAAAACTAGGTAGGGTCCTCCGGGAATAAGTAGACCGGCCGCCCACCCCACCAGAATCGCCTGACCAGGACGTTCACTACCTAGCCAGCGGGAGAGCACAGGTTGTGGCAGCAGGACGTCTGCAAGTCCCGCAAAGACAAAGCCAAGTAGCAAGTCCAGCCATACCCCGCGTAGCAGGCGCGCGCTGCCTTTGAGCCCTTCCAGCGGTAACTCGGGATTGCGCCTGATTGCGAACAGCTCGGCTGCGAAGACCATCACCAGCAGGATTAGCAGGCTCGAATCCATAGGCCGCCTCTTTTGCGCCGCGCCCGAAGGGTCAGCCGGTCGTTGGCTGGCGACTGCTTCCGACCCTAACGATTGCCCACCAATGGCCATGATTTACCCGAAGTCGTTCAACCGAAGGCGGTTGTTTTGGCCGTGGCCGCTGGCCTTATAGCACATGCAGGTGCAAGATCGAATGCATCATTGCAGCCCGGCAATGCTTATATGCGCGTGCCAGCTCACTCAGCAGATTCATCGATTTTAAGTTGGGGAAAACAACCGATGTTCGACGACGAAACGGTCGATATTGTCTGTCCAAATTGTGGTCGAAAAAATCCGATCCTGGTTCGCGATGTCGAAGATCATTCCGAGACGCGGGTAAATTGTCATCAGTGCGGCGCCGTCGTCAAGGTTGACGCCGAAGACTTCCGACGCAGGCTGGCGCAGGTTCGGCAGGAATTAGAAGCACTCCAGCTCGAAGCTCGCCGTGCCGGTAACAGTCGGCGACCGCGTAAGGACAACTTTCAAATCTGAGGGCGCTCGGTGCAATCCGCCAGCACCCGCCTCGTGCAATGGCACAAACAAGAACATCAATCTGTACCCGGCCATCGTTGCCTGAGGCAAAGATCCTTGGGCATATAGTCGGCTCAATGCGCCGGCACGCGATAAGGAGACACTGCAATGCCTTTGCTCTATGAACAACGGGGACACGTGGGAATCCTGACATTGAGCCGTCCCGAAGCGCGCAACGCGTGGTGCACGGAATTTCATTCGGGATTACAAGAACAATTGCCACGGCTCGAGGAAGATCCGGAGATTCGTTGCATTGTGTTAACGGGTGATGATCGGGGTGGCGCCTTCAGCGCCGGCGCTGACCTAAAGGATCCGCGGACCCATACTGAAGACTCGGTCGCGCATTTCATTGAAGAGCTTCCGCGCCGGCGCCGCTTTAGTCCGATCACGATCTTGACGGACTTTGCAAAGCCGGTCGTTGCTGCGGTAAACGGGTTCGCGATCGGCATTGGCTGTATTTTGACCTGCTGCTGCGATCTCATCGTTGCATCGGAGCGAGCTGAGTGGCGTCTTCCACAGGTAGCGCTCGGCATTCTACCCGCCCAGGGCGGCACTATGCGGGTTGCCCGCTGGATCGGCAGAGGTCTGGCGATGCGGCTCGCGCTAGGGTTTCCCTTGAAGGCCGAGGAGGCCTACCGGATGGGTTTGGCGCAATGGCTCGTGCCACACTCAGAGTTAATGCACAAAGCGATGGAAGTGGCAGACCACATCGCGGCTTTGCCGCCGCTGGCGACACGACTAGCCAAAGAATCGTTGAATTCCGGCTTCGAAATGCCACTGAACGAGCTGGCTAACGCCGATCTCTATCGCTTTATGCTGCTCGAACAGACCGAAGATAAGCGTGAAGGCCATCGGGCCTGGCGCGAGCGGCGCAAACCGCAGTTCCAAGGGCGCTAGCCTGGCGCGTTTTTAAGTAAGGCAACCCTTAAGGGCTATTCTCTGGGAGGCGACTTACGCAGCCGTCCGTTTTTGACCCCGAGCGAGAAATCGTCGCGTATTCCGGTACGGCGCTCGCGAATTATTTCGGCCATGATCGACACTGCGATCTCTTCGGGAGTCTCAGCACCCAGATCCAGCCCCAAAGGAGCATGAATCTCATCAAGCAGGGCCGGATCAAAGCCGTCTTCTTCCAGCTGCTTGAGCAGGGCGCGGACTCGTCTGCGCGAACCAATCATCCCGATGAAGCACCCGCGCCGCTCGGCCGGCAGCCGGCTTTGCTGGCGCAGAGCGGTGCGCACCACCAGTTCGTCAAACGAATGGCCGCGTGTCACTGAGATTACGTAACAGTGGCGGTCCAGTTGTAGCGACTCGAGCGCGGCGTCAAAACGGCTGACAATTATCTTGTCAGCGCACGGGAATCGCTGAGGGTTGGCAAAGGCAGCGCGGTCATCAATTACTGTCACGTGGAAGCCCATCAGCGAGCCCAGCGTCGCCAGCGGTACGGCGATGTGTCCGGCACCAGCTATTATCAGGCGCTGTGCGCCCGTTACCGGATCGATAAATACACACCGTGTCGTTGACGAGCCAATCCGAACAGCTGGGTGAACCTCTCCATTCTCGTCGATTTCGATCAATCCGGGCAGCGCGTCAGCCACTCGTTCGGACAACTTGGCCAGAGCTTGATTCGACAACCCCACAAGAACCCCCGAAGAGTGCGGATCGGCGGGGTCGAAGACAAATTTTGCGCCTCGCTGTGCTTCGCTGCGCGCGCCCGGCTCTACCAACGTCAATAAAGCCGTGGCTCGATTTCGCTCCATCGAATCGGCTAGATGACGCGCTATGGCTAAGTCCTTTTGCGGCGACCACCGATCAATGAAGACATCCATAACCCCACCACAACTGCCAATTTCCTGTTGATCGAAATCGCCGGTCAGGTCCACCTCGGTAAGTCTCGCGCCAGAGCTTTCGTTGAGCAGCAGTCGAGCCTTGCGAAAGACCTCCGCCTCCCCACAACCGCCACCGATGGTGCCGAACTGACCGTCATTACGCACGATCATCTTCGCCCCCACCTCGCGAGGTGTGGAACCACGAACGTTAACGACCGTTGCCAACACGAACGGCTGCTGCCGTTCAAGTGTGCGAACTGCTTCAGACCAGATATGATCGGATCCCGCCATTTACGTCCGCTGCTACTTTTGTCAGTGCCTGAAGCGGTCGACCGAAAGATGCGCTCGTCTCAATGCCGGCCGAGGCAACAAGCGCCCGCGTCATCATCGTCGAGCCGGGACGAGACCGCAAGAACCAGTCTCTCGCGATGATGTCGCGGAACTAACACTAAAAAGGCATCGTCTGGTCTTATTGTGACTCAAACGTGTCGTCAGTTTCCAGTATGCGCGGAGGCACGAGCGTGCAAGATAGCACGGTGTTGGAAACCTGAGGCACAGGTCAGCGACGAATTTGCGCGAAAATCGATCAGGCGCGGCGGCCCATACCGGAACCGCTCGGTGAGCGTCGCCGGCCGGTCTCGGCGTCGCCGAGTCCGTAGCGGGCGAGCATCCTGTACAGAGTCGAACGTGAAACCCCGAGCAAGTCTGCGGCGCGGCGGCGATTACCTTCGGTCTCCTCAAGAGAGCGCATCAGGGTTTTCTTGATCACTTCATCCAGCAGCAAAGGGGATCGTGGTTCGGACGGCGGAGTGGCTGGAGATACCGGGGACTGTGTCACCGCAGTCGAGCCAGCCGACGACTCGACGCCAATCGCTGCATGAGCGACGTGTTCAGGCAGCGCTCCGACATCGAGAAATTCACTATCAGCGAGCATGACGGCACTTTGAATCGCATGCGAAAACTCGCGCACGTTTCCTGGCCAGTCATAGGTCTTTAGAATCGTGAGTGCCGCGTTCGAAATGAAGCGCACATTTTTGCCGAACAGGCGGTTGTAGTGCTTGACGAAATGAGTGATCAGGGCCGGGATATTGTCGCGCCGCTGGCGCAGTGGGGGAATCATTATGGCCGTGGCACTCAAGCGATAGTACAGATCATCACGGAACTGTCCGGCCTTGACCATTGTACGCAGATCGCGATTGGTGGCGGCGATCAGACGCAAATCTACCTTGTAGCTCTGCGATGAACCGACCGGCTGCACTTCGTGCAGTTCCACCGCACGCAGCAGCTTGGGCTGCAAGCGCAAAGGCAGCTCGCCAATTTCGTCCAGAAAGAGGGTTCCACCGTTGGCGGAACGAAAATAGCCCAATGAATCCTCCCGCGCATCGGTGAATGCGCCACGGACGTGGCCAAACAGCTGTGATTCGGCCAGCGATTCCATCAGGTTAGAGCAATTGAAAGTGACGAACGGACCCTTTGGATTGGGGCCTAGAACATGAAGCGCGCGCGCCACCAATTCCTTGCCGGTTCCAGATTCTCCATAGATCAGCACGGTGGCTTTGTAGGGCCCGAGACGCGAGATGGTGTCAAGCACTTTGCGCATTTCAGCCGACTGAATGACCATCCCGCCGATCTCTTCGGCTCCCACAGCAAGGGAATCAATATCTAGCCATTCATTGTTAGGAGCCGTGCTCTCACGGCCAGAGGTCGGATTCCGGCCCCCCCTTTCTTCGTCGAAGTCCAACTATCCTACCGTATCACCGCGTCCAATTAAGTTCGCTTGTCGTTTGCGCAAAAATTAGGCCAACCTCAGCCCACATTACAGCGTTAAATTTGCAAGGAATTACCTAGAGAATGGCGCAAGTAATGCCAAATTTTTGCCATACAGTGTCGGTGAAATCGCCGCTCATCGGAGCCGTTACGCCGCTCAATCACACGACCTGGGCTCGGCGAATCGGCCTGCTACGAGGCGTAAAAAAACAACGCCCCAGCCGCTACGCGTTGTGCAGGCTGGGGCGCCAACGATGCGACCCAAGACTCAACCGAACATTTCTTTGAGCTTGTCCACGAAGCCCTTGGCCATCGGATGGTTGACATCCTCGCCCGAGGTCCTGGCAAACTCCTCCAGCAGCTCGCGCTGGCGTGCTGTTAGGCGGCGCGGAGTCTCCACCACGATCCGCACGAGTTGATCCCCGCGCCCATATCCGTGAAGGTCAACGAATCCTTTCCCTTTGAGGCGAAAAATCTTGCCGGACTGAGTGCCCGGTGGCAGTTTGAGCTTGATCTTCCCGTCAAGTGTCGGCACTTCGAGTTCCGCACCGAGCGCCGCCTGCGGAAAGCTCACTGGAACCTCGATCACAACATCATTGTCCTGGCGAACGAACAGCGGATGCTCTTTGACGTGAACGACCACATAGAGATCGCCCGGGGCGCCGCCGGCATAACCGGCCTCTCCCTCATTTCGCAGCTTAAGCCTCGAGCCGTTGTCGACTCCCGGCGGGATGCGCACCGATAGAGACACTGGCTTTCGCACCCGTCCCTGCCCTTGGCATCGCGGGCAAGGATCGGCGATTATCATTCCCTCGCCGCGGCATTGACCGCAGGTGGTCGAGATTGAGAAAAAGCCTTGCTGAGTACGAACTTGACCAGTGCCGCGGCAATTAGGACAAGTACGAACGCCCTCAGCACCGCCCCGCGCACGTGTCCCGTTACATCCTTCGCAAATCGTCAGCCGCTGAAACTTGATGATTTTTTCCGTTCCCCGAGCCGCCTCCTCGAATTCAACTTCGAGGTCGTAGCGCAGATCTTCCCCACGCCGACTGTGCGAGCGCGCACGTCCGCGGCCGGTACCGAAGAAATCACCGAAGATGTCGGAAAAGACTTCTTCGAAACCTTGACTGAAATCAAAACCGCCAAAGCCGCCGGCGGCCTGAGGACCTTCAAAGGCGGCATGACCGAAACGGTCGTACTGGCTGCGCTTCTCAGGATCAGACAGGACCTGATAGGCTTCGTTTATCTCTTTGAACCGTTCCTCAGCTTGCTTATTGCCGGGATTGCGGTCTGGATGAAACTGAATCGCCAACCGCCGGTAAGCTTTCTTAATCTCCTCTTCGCCAGCGGTTCGGCTGACGCCCAACACTTCGTAGTAGTCGCGCTTTCGATCACTGGACGGCATCGCGCCTTATATTAGTCGACTTACATTCTCGAGGTAAGCGTAATCGCGATGTAATAGAACTCTTATAACCAAGGTCTCTACGTCAGGCTGCCGCTGCCGAACCACGTCTCCCACCTTCCGAGTCGACTATCCAATGATGCTACACGTGAAGGCGCGGGCGCAGCGACCGGTGCGCAGGGGTCGCAGGGCCCGCCTCATTTCACTTCCTTAAAGTCCGCATCCACGACGTCTTCCTTCTTGTCTGTACCCGAGCTTCCGTCTCCGCCCCGCGGACCGGCCCCGTCGCCCGCGCTCGCACCGGCACCTTGAGCCTGGCGCGTCTTGCTGTACATGGCCTCCGCGAGCTTGTGGGAAGCAGTTGCCAGCGCCTCAGCTGCCCGATTCAGCTCCTCTACGTTCTTCGACTCAAGCTTGCCACGAGCCTCGCTGAGCGCGTCTTCGACCCCTCTGCGGGAGCTGTCGTCGAGTTGCGAACCGTAATCCTTGAGCGTCTTCTCAGTAGTGTAGATGAGGTTATCAAGTTTATTACGAGCTTCGGCCAACGCCCGCCGCTGTCGGTCCTCCGCCGCGTGCTGCTCGGCTTCCCGCACCATCCGCCGAATCTCTTCTTCGCTCAGGCCCGACGACGCCGTGATCTTGATCGACTGTTCTTTGCCGGTCCCCATGTCCTTGGCCGAGACATGCACAATACCATTGGCGTCAATGTCGAAGGTAACCTCGATCTGAGGCACGCCACGCGGCGCCGGCGGAATACCGACCAGGTCAAATTGACCCAGGAGCTTGTTGTCGGCTGCCATCTCGCGCTCGCCTTGGAAGACCCGAATCGTGACGGCTGGCTGATTATCCTGCGCAGTCGAAAAGATCTGGCTCTTGCGGGTCGGTATCGTGGTGTTCTTTTCGATCAGCTTGGTGAACACGCCGCCGAGCGTCTCGATCCCAAGTGACAGCGGTGTCACGTCCAGTAGCAAGACGTCTTTGACGTCGCCCTTGAGCACGCCGGCTTGGATCGCTGCGCCGACAGCCACTACTTCGTCTGGGTTTACTCCCTTATGCCCTTCCTTGCCGAACAGCTTGCGTACGCGCTCTTGCACAGCGGGCATTCGGGTCATTCCACCGACCAGGACGACTTCATCGATATCACTGGCGCGTAACCCAGCATCCTTGAGGGCGATCAAACACGGGCCGTCCAGGCGCTCGAGCAGATCCGAACAGAGCGCTTCGAGCTTTGCCCGCGTCAACTTCATGTTGAGATGCTTGGGACCGGACTGATCCGCCGTAATGAAGGGCAGGTTAATGTCTGTCTCCATCACGGTTGACAATTCGCACTTGGCCTTCTCGGCCGCTTCTTTGAGTCGTTGCAGCGCCATTCGATCTTTGCGCAGATCGATTCCCTGGTCTTTCTTGAATTCGTCTGCCAGGTAGTCAATCACGCGCTGGTCGAAATCCTCGCCACCCAGGAACGTATCACCATTGGTCGCCTTGACCTCGAAGACTCCTTCGCCCAGTTCGAGGATCGAGATATCGAAAGTGCCACCGCCGAGGTCGAAGACCGCGATCTTTTCGTCCTTTTTCTTATCAAGCCCGTACGCCAGGGATGCTGCGGTGGGTTCGTTGATGATACGCAACACATTGAGTCCGGCGATTCGGCCGGCGTCTTTGGTGGCTTGGCGCTGGCTGTCATTGAAGTATGCAGGTACCGTAATGACGGCCTCGGTAACCTTCTCCCCGAGATAATCCTCGGCCGTCTGCTTCATTTTTTGAAGAATGAATGCCGAGATTTCCGGTGGACTGTACTTCTTGTCGCGGATTTCGACCCACGCCGCGCCATCGGAATTTTTGATGACCTTGTATGGAAGCACCTTGATCGCCCTCTGTACTTCCGGGTCATCATAGCGGCGGCCCATCAAGCGTTTGATGGCAAAAATCGTGTTATTGGGATTGGTAATAGCCTGGCGCTTCGCGATCTGACCAACCAGGCGCTCGCCCGAATCGGTGAATGCCACCACCGAAGGTGTCGTACGACTGCCCTCAGAGTTAGCGATAACGACCGGGTCCCCGCCTTCCATAATCGCGACACAGCTGTTGGTTGTGCCGAGATCAATTCCGATTACTTTGGCCATTTTTCGACAACCTCTAGAGAATACATAACCACGTTTCAAGTGGTTTCAACGCTACCGCCCTCGGTGCTGCCAGAGCTCCCGTCCTTATCATTGGAAACACTTTTCGCAACTGCTACGCGCGCTGGCCGTAACAATCGGTCTCCGATCTGATAGCCGCGGTGGAACTCATTTACTACCGTATTGGGCGGATGCTGACTGCTTTCGATCTGATCGACCGCCTCATGAAGCTGCGGATCGAAGGGTTGCCCCACCGAGCTAAGCTGCGTGACGCCGTGGGTCTTAAGGAAATCAAGCAAACTTCGCAGAACCATCTCGACGCCTTCTACGATGGGTTTGCCATTACCGCCACCCCGGGCGGCGTCAACCGCGCGTTCGAGATTATCCACCACGGGCAGCAACTCACGCAGGAAGTTCTCGCGCTGCAGTCGAATCGTTTCATCGCTTTGCTGACGCAGGCGCTTTCGCGCATTTTCGTTCTCGGCCAATGCCCGAAGATATCGGTCCCTTAGTTCCGCAATTTCGCGATCTTTCTCGGCCAGTTGTGCCTGCAGCTTCGCGATGAGAGAATCTGTTGTCGGTTCGGATTCCGTTTTGGCCGCTGCTGCGACCTTTTCCGCCGAGTCGGCCCTCACCTCCTGCTCCGGTCGTAGGTCAATACCCGTGCCCGGCGAGGACTCCGGCGAGACTTTTTCACGTTCTTCCTTGCCGATCTCGTTCAGTCGCTTGTCCATGCAAAATCTCACCCTAACCCAAGTTAAGCACGATCGGCCGCGATGCCAGCATGTCCTTCCGGTCTCGGTGAAAGATGGTCAGGGTGGCCGGCTTGAAGAAGTGGTCGCGCCCACCGTCAGCGACGTTCGAACTGCCTCTTGCCGAACAGGATATCCCAGGCTTCCTTGTCAGGGAGGCCTTGTCGGGCGCGCTCGACCTCATCTTTCATCACTGCCAGCCCACGCTGCACCGCGGGTCGCTGTTCGATAGCGTCATACCACCGTTTCAGATGAGGGAATGCCTCCAAGTCCTGGCCCTGCCAATGGTGAGTTCTCAGCCAAGGGTACGTCGCCATGTCAGCGATCGAATACTCGCCGGCGAGATAAGGCACTTCGCTCAGCCGCTTGTCGATAACACCGTAGATCCGGCGAGCTTCGTTGGTATAGCGGTCGATTGCGTAAGGGATCTGCTCGGGCGCATACCGTCGGAAGTGATGGGCCTGGCCAAGCATTGGGCCGACACTCGCCATCTGAAACATCAGCCATTGCACCACATCATAGCGGCGGCGCGTATCGGGCGGCATAAACCGCCACCCAGCCTTCTCCGCCAGATACATCATGATAGCCCCGGACTCGAAAATAGACAGCGGCTGACCGTCCGGACCGTCGTGATCGACTAACGCTGGGATCCGGTTGTTGGGGCTGATGCGCAAAAACTCTGGCTTAAATTGCTCGCCCTTGCCGATGTTTACCGGGATCACGTTATACTGCCAGCCCAGCTCCTCAAGCAGAATAGTGATCTTATAGCCGTTGGGTGTGGTCCAGAAATAAAGATCAAGCATGTGAGCTCCTCCAATGTGGGGGTGGCGATCGCCTACGCTGATGCAGGCTGCGCCTCGCCTCGGCGTTCCCCCATCAGGTAAGCCTGGATAAACACGTCTATATCGCCATCCAACACTGCATTGGTATTGCCAACTTCCACCCCAGTGCGATGGTCTTTGACCATTTGATAGGGCTGCAAGACATAGGAGCGGATCTGGCTACCCCAGGCGATCTCTTTTTTGTCCTTGCTGAATTTCTCCAGCTCCTCGCGTTTTTTACGCTGCTCCAGCTCAAAGAGCCGAGCCCGTAGGATCTTAAGCGCCATGGCTCGGTTCTTATGCTGAGACCGCTCGTTCTGGCAACTCACCACAATGCCGGTCGGAATATGAGTGATCCGAACGGCTGAATCGGTTTTGTTGACGTGCTGGCCGCCTGCCCCCGAGGCGCGGAAGGTGTCGACGCGGAGATCGGCGGGGTTGATTTTGACCTCGACCTTGTCATCAATGGCCGGAAAAACGAACACCGAGGCGAACGAAGTGTGGCGGCGCGCATTGGCATCAAAGGGCGAAATACGCACCAACCGATGAATACCTGCTTCCGCCTTCAGGTAGCCATACGCCCACTCGCCATCGACTTCAAACGTGGCACTCTTGATGCCCGCACCGTCACCCGGCTGAAGATCAGCCAAATCGGTTCGAAAACCATGCCGTTCGGCCCAGCGCAGGTAGAGGCGCAGCAGCATCTCGGCCCAATCCTGAGCTTCGGTGCCACCGGCACCAGGATGGATTGAGACAATCGCGCCGAGCCGATCGTACTCGCCACCCAGCATCATCTGGAGCTCCTGGCGCTCGAGCTCCGCGCGCGCAAGTTCCAATGCCTTTTGCGCTTCTCGCGCAGCTTCCGACTCGTCGCCCTCTTCTTCGGCCATTGTGAGAAAAAGCCGAGCTTCCTCGAGAGTCGTGCCCAGGCGCTGGTAGTCCGCTAACTGGGCTTTAATTTTGTCATGTTCTCGTAAAATCGCCTGGGCGGCTTCCGGACGGTCCCAAAAGTCGGGCCGGCCGGATTGCTCGAGCAGTTCATTGGCGCGCGCGGTCAGTCGAGGGACGTCAAAGACGCCTCCCAAGATTGTCGAAGCGATTGTGATATTCCCCGAGCAATTCACGAATTTCGCTAATGGTCATGAGATTGCGGCTCCTTCTTTCAGCACATTTTTGTCAACTATACTGTAGCAGATCGACTGCGTCGCCCTCGTCACAAGCTCCTATGCGCCAGGCACGTCGGAGGCGAAAAGCTGCTCGCTACTCCTGAATGAGCTTGAATTAAGCGACCGGATTACGACAGAGTGTCCGCCGTGTTACATTGACTCATCGGTCAGTATGGCTTAAAAACAGCTTCAACTTTAGAAGGGTTGTCAGCCGCCTGCGAATTGCTGAGCAGCGCGACGCCATTGATGAGATGTGATTGAAACTGCGCTCATAACCCTACCTTCCCGGGCAGAGGAACCGATTTTCGGACGCCCTCTCTTGGAGCGTTTGATTATTATATGCCAGCGCTTGGGAATCTCACGATTCATCATCGAGGCAGGCCCGGACCATCAGAGGCGTGCCATCACTGCGCTGGGCCAGTTCGCGAATCATCCCGCCGTGAAAATTGTTCCAACGTTTAAAGACCTCGAGTCGGCGCAAGACCTCGACCTGGCAAGCACATGTATCCACTTTTCCGGCAACCTGGTCCTGGCCCAATCGCAGCTGGCTCGTGTAATCGAGCAGTATCTCTCACGACCTGGCGTCGAACTCCAGGTCCCCAGTACAGATCGGGAACAGGGCGGCATGATTACTGTGGCACCAATGGCCGCGCTTTTGGAGCGAACGCACCATTACGCTTCGAACCGCGCTCCGGGAGGGTTGCGCCAAAGTCATGGCCTGTTCCTAAACTCTGCAAGGTTACCCTTCGCGCTGAACGGTAGGCCTAAGGACCGCGAAGAGGCAGAGCTTCGACTCGCCCAGTCGGTTCGTGAGGAAAGTGCGCAAACGGATGCGCTAATGGCTCGGCTGCTCGATCGGCGACTCTCTTGGCGATTGAGCCTGCAATTGGCCCGCACCCGCATTCGGCCCAATCAAGTGACCCTGGTCAACACCGCTCTTGGTTTTGGCTGTGCCGCGCTATTGGCAACAACGTCGTACTGGTTGCGCCTGCTTGGGGCTCTCCTCCTGCTGGTATCGATTACCTTGGACGGCGTCGACGGAGAACTGGCGCGTCTGCGGATGCTCGAATCGCGCTTCGGCGAGCGGCTCGACGTATTAACCGACAATGCCGTACATGTTGCGGTTTTTATTGGGATCGCAGCTGGCTGCTACCGAGTAAGCCATAGCAGCTCTTATTTCTGGATCCTGACAGTTCTGCTGGCCGGGTTCGGCGCATGTGCGGTTTCGGTCAATCGCGCGCTTAACATGGTCGGTGATAAGGCCATGCGCTGGATCGGACAAGTCGAGAGGGCTACCGGTCGCGATTTCGCCTATATCCTAGTGCTTCTCGCGATTTTTGACCGCCTGCAATACTTCATTTGGGGAGCCGCATTTGGAACCTACGTGTTCGCGCTCGGGCTTTGGTGGCTCACCAATCGGTACCGGAAGAATAGTCGCATTCAGCATCCTCAACCGACTAGGGATGCAGTTGGCCGGTTGATTCAACCTTAATCAAATACACGCTGCAAGGAGCTTTTGTGAGAAAACCCCGCATTTTGCTCGTTCAACCGACTACGGTGCATCTTGACGGAACGCCGCACAAGACGCGTTGGCGGCTGATCATGGGTCTGATGATCCCGCTGATGGCTGGCCTGACGCCACCCGAATACGATGTCACCTTGTGTGACGAGCGGCTCGAGGATATCGATTTCGACGCCGGCTGGGACCTGGTCGGAATGACAACCACAATCGGCGCCTCGCTGCGCGCCTATCAACTCGGGGACGAATTCCGCAAACGCGGCATTCCAGTCGTGATGGGCGGTTTTCACGCAACGCTGCAAACCGAAGAGGCGCTTAAACACGCCGATGCCGTGGTGCAAGGTGAGGCCGACCTGGTTTGGGAAGAACTGCTGCAAGATTGGCGCGATGGCAAGCTCAAGCAGATTTACAAGGCAAGCAAGCTGCACGACCTCAAAAACCTACCGCGCCCGCGCCACGAGTTGCTGAAGTTGAACCGCTATATGTTCAAAGCCGTGCCGATTCAGGCAAGCCGCGGCTGTCCCTATCGCTGCTCGTTCTGCGAGATACCGGTGTTTTATAACGGCACTTATCGCACCCGCCCAGTCGGAGACATCGTTCGCGAAATCAAAGAGACGATGGCCATCACCGGCTTTCGCCGTTTCCAGTTTATCGACGACCAGATCACGGGCAAACACAAGTTCGCCAAAGAGCTATTCAGAGCTTTGGCTCCCCTGAATATTCGCTTCTCGTGCTTATGGACGGTCAATTCCAACCATGACGAGGAGTTGCTCGAGCTCGCAGCCAAGGCTGGGGTCTTTCACGTCAACATCGGCGTGGAGTCAATCAGTCAGGATTCATTGCTGTCGATGAACAAGATTCAAAATCACGCCAAAGACTACAAGAAACTCCTCAAGCGGCTCGAACACTATGGTATCTATTATTCACTCAACTTCCTGTTCGGGCTTGACCAGGATCACGAGCGGATCTTTGACGACACGCTACGCTTTCTGCACGAAGTCAAGGCACCCGAAGCCTTTTTCAACACCGTTACGCCAAGAAAAGGCACCCCGATGCGCCAGCAGCTGGAAGCCGAGGATCGGGTGATTATCCCCGATGCCGATATGTACACCAATAACTTCCGCTGTATGTTCGTGCCCAAAAACCTCTCACCCCAGCAAGTCGAAGAAGGGGTCTGGCGCTGCACCAAAGAATTCTATTCCTTCAAGTCGATGTTCAAGCGGCTGCTGATGCCACCCGGTAAATTCACCTGGCAGGGTCTGACCGAAAATATGCTGTTCTGGTATGGGGCAAAGCGCCAAATTGACCCGGTGGATTACTACTAAAAGAGTGCCAGACTTGCTCAAAGCGATGCCTCCGACCCGCAACACGGGTCGCCAGGGGACCTCACCGACGCGGGACACCGCCTCTTGACGAATCTGCCGGCAAGCATTAACGCTCGCTTAGATGGACGACGAGCGGCTGAAATCCCGGGCAGTTTCTCTCTGGCAGAGAGCTTACCAGGCCCATATGGAGGGTGACCTGGAGCGTGCGATCGAGCTCTACACAGAATCCATCGAGCTCTGCCCAACGGCCGAAGCTTATACGTTTCGAGGATGGGTTTACGGGCAAATGGGGCGTACTGATGAAGCTCTAGCCGACTGTTACCGAGCCATCAATATCGATCCTGATTTCGGCAACCCCTACAACGATATCGGCGCGTACCTGATGGCCAAAGGCCAGCTCGACGAGGCAATCGGCTGGTTCGAGAAAGCCAAACGGGCTCCCCGCTACGAACCACGTCACTACCCGTTCATGAATCTCGGTCGGGTGTACTTCGCCAAAGGGATGGTGCGCAAGGCCATCGAGGAATTCGAGGGTGCGCTTCGCCTCCAGCCGGATGAGCCTTTCTGTCGTCGAGCGCTGGCCGAGCTGCAGGCGATGCTCAACTAGACTGCCGCTTTTGTTTAACACTTGGCGGCAGCAAGGCGGATATATGCTCAAGCCAGGCGACCCGGCTCCCGATTTCACACAGTTATCGCACGAAGGCAAACCAGTCTCGCTTGCCGAGCTGCGCGGCCGCAAGGTGCTCATCTGGTTTTTTCCGGAAGCCGGCTCGCCTGCTTGTAGCACTGAGGCGAAGAGCTTCCAGGAACATAGACCCTACTTTGACCAGTGTAACGTTGCCCTACTCGGAGCGAGCTTCGACCCGCTCGAGGAGAATGCCGCGTTCGCCCGTAAGCTCAGTTTGGACTTTCCTCTGCTGAGCGATACAAGCCGCTCGCTGGCATTGGCCTATGGCGCCTGCCAGGATCCGCGCGCCCGCTACCCCGAACGCATCAGTGTGCTCATTGATGAACAAGGGCGAGTGATGAGGGTCTACGACAGGGTTGATCCTCGCGACCATGCGGCCCGTGTATTGGCAGACCTGTTGGACGCTTGAGCCCACTTCAGCGCCCGCACGATATAAGAACTATACTTCACTAAGTAGCAATCCACTGACTATTTATATCGACCCGAATCGGTATCCAGCTGTAGTGTGAATGAGTCTTCGAGAGCCTTGACATCGGCCACTCCGTCATTAATTTCCGCTTAGCTCAGTTAACACTCTGGAGGTGGCTGGTAATGGCACTGATTCGGTTCGATGCTTTCGATCCGCTCAGCAACCTGCTGGCCTTGCAGCAGGAGCTTGAGCGATTCATCCGCAACCCCGCCTTTAACCTCGGTCCCTCGGGATATGGCGCTTATCCACCCATCAACATTTTCGAGGACAGGGAAGGCACCGTGATTATTTCTGAAATCCCTGGGCTGGACCCAAGCAAGCTCGAAATCTCGGGCGCCGGCAGAACCGTCACCATTCACGGCGAACGCAAGCGCGAAGAGGTGAATGCGACCGGCTATCACCGCCGTGAACGCCCGTTCGGCGAGTTTTCACGCTCAATCCAGCTTCCCAACGATCTGGATATGGCCCAGGCAACCGCCAAGTACGAAAACGGAGTCCTGACGCTGAAGATTCCCAAAGTTGAAGCGGCCAGACCCCGGCAGATCACGGTGAACGCTGCCAGCTGATGCCGTTTAAAGCTAACCGTGCAGGAGGGATGTTCGATGATGCCCGAACAGGAAATTGTGACTAAAGAAAAACAACAGGTTCAAGGAACCGAGTCCACTCGTCCGGGACGCTATTACGTACCCGATGTTGATATCTGTGAGTATCCGGACAAGCTAATGCTTTGGGCGGATATGCCCGGAGTATCAGAGAAGAATGTCGAAGTAATGCTCAAAGATAGTACACTCACGCTTACCGGCACCGTCTCTCCTGAAACTTACAACAACCTTTCGCCGGTATACACTGAATATAATGTCGGTAACTATTTCAGACAGTTTGCATTGAATGAAGATATTGATGAGTCGCGAATCCAGGCGCGCATGCGTAATGGCGTTCTTGAAGTTGAGCTGCCCAAACGCGAACATGCCAAGCCGCGCAAGATCGAAGTCCGCACAGCCTGAAGCCTGAAGGGGGCGTCTGCACGCCTCCTTCTCCGGTGTTCACTGACGTCCTAACGCTGCCATTAATGCGGCCCGCATAATGTCGACCGGCGCCGGCCGATTGTTGAACAGCTCGAATGCCATAGCGCCCTGGTGCAGCAGCATTCCCGCACCGTCCAGCGTGCGCCTGCCCCGAGCGCGCGCCGGGGCCAGGAATGGTGTCGGCTCGCGCGCATACAGCATGTCATAAAAAACACACTCAGGCGGTGTAACCTCATAGGCGACAGGGGTGAACCCGCCGGTACCTAGACCCATTGACGTGGCGTTGATGACCAAAGCGGCACTGGCCATCAGCTCGCGATGAGTCAGCAGCTCGAGACCGCCGAACTCCAGCCGTGTGGCGGCTGAATCCCCATGCTCCGCGAACCGTTTGACGAGTTTGGCCGCGCGCTCGACTGTGCGGTTACACAGAACTACCCGTCCGGCACCCATCCTGCCACAAACTAACAACGCGGAAGCCGCTGCTCCTCCTGCCCCCGCAATAACCGCTGTGGCTCCTCCGATCTTGACTCCGGCCCCGCGCAGGTCTCGCTCGAGCCCGCGGGCGTCGGTATTATCACCATAAAGTTCGCCGTCGCGGTTAATTACGCAATTGACCGCGCCGAGGATGCCAGCTTCCATACTCAGCTCTGACATCATGGCAACCGCCGCTTCCTTGTGTGGGACCGTCAGATTAACCCCCGCGAGCCTGAGAGCGGGAAGCGCACGGAGCGCGAGAGGCAAATCCTTGGCGGCTACATGAAAAGCAAGGTAGGCGCGGTCGATGCCTAACGCGCGATACGCCGCATTGTGCATCACCGGCGAGAGCGAATGATCAACCGGGTCGCCAAGCACCGCAGTGAATCGTGTGCGCCCAGTTATTTCCATGGTGTCACCCAAGTTCGAACGTAAACCGCCGACCGACTGGCGAGGTAATATGGCCAACTCGCCTGTCCGGGTACAATTGAAGTCGGCAATCACGGGGAGGAAGTTTAATGCTGTTCAAGGCGTGCAAGACTGACCAACTCAAACCAGGCGAAGCATTGCGACTCGAGGCGGAGCCGCCGATTGCGCTCTATCGACTGAGCGATGGATATTATGCGACCCAGGACACCTGCACACATGCCCAGGCCTCATTGGCGGCTGGAGACGTGGACCTCGAGGAATGCACCGTCGAATGTCCATATCACGGTTCAATATTTGACATCCGTAGCGGACACGCGTTGTCGCCGCCGGCCAGCCGCCCATTAAGGACCTTTCCCGTCAAAATCATCGATGGCGAGGTTTTCATTGAAATCGACTAAGTATTCGTTGCCTACAGATTTGCTATCACGGCCCGCGTAAACTCCCGGGTTTTGGCGGTACCGTTCTGATCAGGCGTGAGCACTTTGCCGTCTGCATAAACCTTGCTCACGGCGTTCCTAAAGCGTCTTGCGGCCTCTTCCAAGCCGAGATATTCAAGCATCATCACCGCCGAGAGCATAGTGGCCGTCGGATTGATGATACCCAGCCCCATGATGTCGGGCGCCGTACCGTGCACGGATTCGAAGTAAGCGTAATGGTCCCCGTAGCATCCCGAGGGTGCCAAACCGAGTCCGCCAATTATGCCCGCAGCAGCGTCCGAAAGGATATCGCCATACAGGTTCGGCATCACCACCACGTCGAGCATTTGCGGCATTTGCACCAGCCTGCGCGCGAAGTCGTCAACAATAAATTCTTCATAAGCGACATCGGGATATTCGGTCGCCGTCTCGGCAACGATCCGTCGAAAGAGGCCGTCGCTTTCGCGCAGCATATTGTATTTGGATGTACAAGTAACCTTGCCGGGGCGGCCTTGTGCTTTACGTTGGCGCGCGAGGTTGAAGGCGAAACGAGCGATCCGTCTGGTGTTGCGCTCTGTGATGACCTTGATTGCATATCTACCCGGTTCATCGGTGTCCAGCTCGGACCGCAAAATACGACTGTGGAGATGAAGTGGTGCAAGCGCCGCCAACGGTCCTTCAAGACCTAAATAGAGGTCTTCGAGATTCTCGCGAACAATCACGAAATCGATTCCTTCGGGATGAGCAAGTGGGCTGCGAAATCCTTGAAGAAAACGGCAAGGACGCACGTTGGCGTAAGTTTCCTTGCCCCAACGCAAGTAAGTTACAGCCGTGGTCTTGCCCGATGTGGAGCCGAACAGAGTGGAATCTGAGGCATCAATCGCCGCGCGGGCGGCTTTGTCAGTCTCGCCGCGCACCCATTGTTCGCCCGGAGGAAACTCAACGAATTCCAATGGAAGGGCGAGGCTATGCATGACCTCCATAGCAGCGTAAACCGTCTCGGGCGCCGCATCATCGCCGGGCAAGATCACGACTTTCTTGCTGGACACGTTTGATCTCCCTTGACCAAACCAACCGCGGACGGGTTGGTCCGAATGACGGGAGGTAATCGACAGGACACAAGTCCGCTCTCGATCGCCTCCCGCGTACCGCGCGCTTACCCGCCGTAATTGAAACCGCACTCCTTCAGGGTGAGCGGCTCGACATCCTTCTTGAGGTAGGCTTCGGTGACCTGCCCAACGGCGATACTGTGGTCTCCGTGTTCGAAGAAGTGGATGACGTCGCATTCCACTGCCGCCGGCGCATCACTGATTATGGGGCAGCCGTTCTTACCGCTTTCGAACGCGTAATTGCCGAATTTACCGTCTTTGGGGTCAACGTGCTTGAAGAATGCCATTGCGATGTCTTTTTGACCCGTACCGAGCATCGACAGCGCGAACTTCTTCGACCTTTTGACCAGATCGTGAGCGGTCGAATCCGTTTTGATTCCAATAACGACCAGCGGCGGCTGAAAGCTCGCCTGAGTGGTCCAATTGATCGAAGCCACTGTCTGCTTGTCGCCGTCGCGCGCACCCAGAACCTGAAGACCATAGGGGATCATGCGCAGGCTTTTTTTCTTCGCATTTTCATCCATTCTTGCTCCCTCCGCTTGCTGAAAAGCGAGATTCACACCGCGACGCCGAGGCGCCGGTCAACCAAGCTTAGAAAAGCACGTTTCCCCTTGCGACTTCACGGCAACGCCACGGTGCGATAATATCCGAAACACGTAGCTCGGCAGCCGGGATGACTGAGTATGCGGGTCCGTTGTTGCCCGTGAAAATGCCCGCAAGTCAAACTGCTTCGCACGCGTCTTAAGTCAAGAGTGCAACAATGGCGATTGGGAAGTCAAAGACGGTACCGCGCATTCGCGGCCTCAACGAGGTTGGAAGATACGCCATCGGCGTCCAATGGGCGGACGGACATGAGAGTATCTTCCCCTTACGGAACCTTCGCAACGCGTGTCCCTGCAACACTTGCGTCGCGGCTGAAGGTAACGATTCAGCGGAGTCGCAACGGTTGCTGCAGTTGTCCCGATTGGGCGACTCGGCCGTTTATCTGGCTTGGGCCGACGGTCACGAGACCCTGTACACGACTGTCCAGCTTCGAGAGCTCTGCCGATGCGCATTATGTGTCCAGGAACCTGAACGTCCGATTACAGGTAACTGAGTCAGCGCCTCTTGTACCGTTAACCCGTACAAAAGCCTGATCGTCAGGCTATGGCCGTCAATATTCATTGATTTGCTCTCAGCGTTATAGGGCGCAATACTCGAAACAGATGGACGAACGGGCGCTTAGTAGCTTAACTGACGTAAGAGTAGCTGAGTTTTTGAGGCTCGCGCGTCTGGGACATCTGGCTACGGCAAGCCGCGACGCAATTCCGCATAATATCCCGATCTGTTTCTGGTTTGATGGCACGACCCGATTCTACTTTATCGTCGACGAAAAGCCTAAGCGGGCAAGTGGGGTTGGCCTTAAGCGCATGCGTAATATCAGCGCGAATCCCCGCGTAGCGCTCATCGTAGATCATTACGAAGAGGATTGGACCTGCCTGGCTTACGTGCTCATCCATGGGGCGGCGCAGCTGGTCGAGGACCCTCAGGAATACGTCCTGGCTTTGCGTAACCTGCGAGACAAATACTCGCAGTATCGTGCAATGTTGCTGAGCGTCGAACGCAACCCGATGGTGCGCATCGAGGCGGAGCGAGTCCATTGCTGGGGCCAGCGCTTTAAGCCGACGGACGCATAAAATGGCGCGCCTTGACGAAATTGGCCGTGCCCTGGCCGTGGCCGGCCTGGACGGCTGGTTGTTTTATGATTTTCGTTTCAGCGATCCGCTCGCCTACCGCATTCTGGAGTTGCCCGAAAGAGGACTGGCCACCCGGAGATGGTTCTATCTCGTCGCCAGGGACGGACCCCCGAAGGCGCTGGTTTCTTCCGTCGAGGCTCACCGCCTGGACGTGTTACCCGCATCTCCCCGACTCGTCTATCGCTCCGAGCGGCAGATGATTGATGGCTTGGCGGCGATACTTCGCGACCATCGTCGAATCGCCATGAACTATTCGCCACGTTGTGCGATTCCATACGTCTCGCGTGTCGATGGAGGAACGCTCGAGCTGGTTCGCTCCTTCGGAGTGGAAATAGTAAGCGCGGCCGATCTGATCCAGCAGTTTGAAGCGACGCTTACGGCCGCTCAATTGGCGAGTCATCGGCGCGCGGCTGCATCCCTTCGCGAGATTGTGGAAGAGACTTTTACAGAAATCGCGCGTAGAGTGCGCCGCCACTTGCCTTGTACCGAGTTTCAGATACAGCGTTTCGTGCTCGAACGAATCGACAGACGGCACCTGCGGACAGACGAAGCGCCCATAGTCGCGGTCAACGTTAATGCCTCAAATCCACATTTCAGCCCCAGTGAGGCCAACGACACTCCGATTAAGCCTGGAGATCTCGTTTTGCTCGACTTGTTCGCCAAGGAGCTCGGGCCCGACAGTATTTATGGCGACCTTACCTGGATGGGATTCGTTGGCCAGACCGTGCCCGATGACTACGCGAGCATCTTTGCAATTGTCGCACGTGCTCGTGACGCAGTGGTCGACCTGATCCAGACTCGAGTGGGCCAAATGATGGCAGTGACCGGCGCTGACGCCGACCGGGCGTCGCGACGAGTTATCGAAGAAGCCGGCTACGCAGAATATTTTGTGCACCGCACGGGTCATTCGATTGGCCGCGAGGTCCACGGCAACGGGGCCAATCTGGATTCATTTGAAACGCAGGATGTTCGCAGTCTAATCGATCGCACTTGCTTTTCAGTTGAACCCGGCATCTATTTGCCCGACAGTTTCGGAGTTCGTAGCGAGCTCGATATGACAATCGAAGACCATCGGGCTGAAATCAGTGGAGGTCCGGCGCAACAACAGGTTATTCCGATTCTGGCCCTCGCCCCGGCCGCCAATCATCCATAAAGCTAATCAAGCTGAAGCACTTGAACCGTTATGGGGCCAACCGCATTTATCGGCACTAGCGGCTGGAACTATGCCAGTTGGAAAGACGACTTTTACTCGGGTGTGCCACGCAAGCGGTGGCTCGAGTATTACGCCGAGCATTTCAACGCCCTGGAAATCAACGGGACTTTCTACCATCTCCTACGCCAAAACGTCGCAAAATCCTGGTACCAAAGGACACCAGCGGATTTCCATTTCGCGATCAAGGGTCACCGTTACATCACTCATGTAAAGCGCCTGGAACCTCCGGTAGACTCGCTCAAGATGCAGCGCGACAGCGCCTGTTCACTCGGTGAAAAACTCGCCGCGGTGCTGTGGCAACTTCCTCCAAGTCTCCACAAGGACATGGCCAAACTCCGGACGTTCGTCCGGATGCTCGCTATCTGGCCAGAGGTGCGTCACGCGGTCGAGTTCCGCAACCGCTCCTGGTTTGACGATGAGGTTGCCGAGTTTTTGGCAGGCGAAAAAGTCGCCGTCTGCCAATCGGACGCGTCAAAATGGCCCTTGTGGCAGGCCGTTACAACTGACCTTGTCTTTGTTCGCTTGCATGGTCATGAATCGACCTATGCTTCGAATTATGACCAGGATGCCCTTGAAGCGTGGGCTCAAAAAATACGCCAATGGCTGAATGAAGGACGCGACGTTCACATATATTTCGATAACGACGCCAAAGGTTATGCTCCATGGAACGCAATTGCTCTGGCTGAGATCCTCGGTCTCGGACGCCGACGCCGCGAGCGAACCCCGTGAGAACAGCTTTTTCTCAACTAAACACAAACAGCGTGAGACACGATCCACAAATTCGTTTACCGCTCGGCTGGCATACCGGTCGGGGAGGTTGTTACGAAGCCACATAATCGAGACTGATCGCCAAAGTTCCTGGCCGCTCTCGACGTCAAAATGCTGCGCGTCGCGGGCACGCTATCACTGGCGGCGCAAATAAAAGGCGTAATTGCACTTGTCGCCAGCGACAGCGGGCAGTCCCACCATTGCAGTCCGTTTGCTGTTGCTCGCTCAGAATGCGGTCCAGCCACCATCAACGGTTATTATGCTGCCGGTCATAAAACTCGACTCATCGCTGGCCAGAAACAGCGCCAACGCGACGACCTCATGTGGTCGCCCGAGCCGGCGCATCATGTGGCGCTCAGCCATCGCACGCATGATCGCATCGCGGTCCGGTCGGTCGCGCACGAAGTTGCGAGGCATCGGCGTGTCGATGACACCTGGGCAGATCGCATTGACCCTGATCGCGCGGGCCCTTAATTCGAGCGCCATGCCGCGCGTCAACATCACGAGCCCGCCCTTGGCTGCCCCGTAGGCAGTCATGTTCTCGAGCGCTACCAGGCCGCCGATGGATGACACGTTGACGATCGAGCCGCCACCACTCATCGCTGGCACTACGCGCTGGCTGAGAAAGTAGACCGACCTCAAATCGACGTTGTGGATTCGATCCCACTCCTCGGGGGTGGTTTCCATGAATGATTTTCCAAGGATGACACCGTGATTGTTGTAAAGAATGTCGATGCGCCCGCCGAAGACCGATCGCGCCGTATCAACTATCTTTTCTATGCCATCCATTACCGCGACATCGGCGTCTACGTAAGTAATCGCGCCCGGCGCAATTCCTTCTATCTCCCTCCTGGCCCCGGCCTCCAAATCAGTGGCCAGCACGCGCGCACCCTCGGCGGCAAACATCCGGCAGGCGACGCGGCCCTGACCACCTGCCGCACCGGTGATTATGGCGCACTTGTCCTTCAGGCGATTCATCGTGTTACTCCTCGCGGCGTCGAAGCGGCCGTCAATTTCGCAGGGATTGCGGCCTAGTCATGGCGCAAGCCCGCCTGCCGCAGCAGCGGCATCACCGCGCGTTCGAAGTAGGTCAGTTCCTCGTAGTAGTCGAGAAAACCCATGATGACACCTTCGACTCCGAGCGCGCTGATCTTGCACAGTTCGTCGACCACCTGCTCGGGTGTGCCGATCAGCGGATAGCCGCCCCATCCGAGGATGAAACGCTCGCCAAAACTCTTTATCTGTTCGTGGAATGATCCGCTCTCGATGCCGAGCACCCTGATGATGTTGGTCGCCGCTTGCCAGTCGCCGTTCGCCAAAATTGCACGCCGGACATCCTGTGCTTCGCGCTCGGTGTCGCGACAAATCACCATCGCGTATGTCATCGTGCCGATCTCGCGGCCATATGAGTGCGCACGCCGGCGCAGCTCGCTGATCCTGGCCTTGCTGTTCTCCAGCGTGTCGATGCTAAGGAAGTTGAAATCAGCTTCGCGTGCTGAAAACTCGATTCCGGCGGGCGACGAGCCCGCATTGACCAGCACCGGATAGGGTTTCTGGAGCGGTTTGGGACGGGCCTGGCCTTGGCGGATATGGAAATACTTGCCGTCAAAATCAAAGGGACGCTCATCGCTCCACAGCCGCTTCACAACGCCCAGCCACTCGGCGCCATAAGCATAGCGTTCGTCATGCTCGCGCTGCGCGGCACCGAACATTTCCATCTCCGGCGTGAACCAGCCCATCACGATGTTAAGCCCGAAGCGCCCGTTGGAGATATGGTCAACCGTCACGCACTGTTTGGCGGCCACGATAGGATGTACGGTCGGCACATGCGAGGTCGAAAAAACCATGATCCGGCTGGTCGCGGCCGCAAGTCCCGCAGCCCACGTGTAGGTTTCGAAGCATACACCGTTGAAGTCGGTACTCCCACCGAAGCCACGCCAGCGGGCGATGGGAACCAACATTTCTAAACCGATCGCCTCGGCGCGCCGGGCGATTGCCAGGGTGTGCGCCCATGTCACTTCATAGGTGCTCGGCGCATGCGAAACGGTCAGACCGTTGCTGCAATTTGTGCCAAACAGCCCAAGTTTCAGCTTCTGGTCGTTGTACAATGGGCAGTTGGGACGTTCAATCTGAGCCATCTATTGACTTCAATTGCCGCAGCTGTTTCTGGCTTCGGCGCGCCTTGAAGCACCGCAAGCCATCGCGTGGTAGCATTGGCGTCAGCGGCGAGCGATTGGCGCCGATCCACCCAGCGAGAACTTATGGCATATATACTCTGCGACTGTTCGAGCTACATCCATCACTTACAAAGGATTGCCGCGAATCAGCCCGGCTTTGCGTTTCGAGTCTCCGATTCAAGTCCGTTATCAAACCAAACTCTCAGAAGCCGAATCCGATGCCCGGGCCGAACCCGAATCCGAATGGATTCATCATATTCATCTGCATCTGCTGCTGCGCTTCGTAATTTTCTTCTGCCGCCTCCCGCTCGGTCCGGGCAATTCGAGCCTGAACCCGTAGATTCTCATATTTCTGATAGGCCTTTTCGTCGCCGAGGTAGAGACACCGGCAATAGCTGGGATCTGCGAACCAATAGCGCATAGCACCATCTTTCCCAACGTAATAGTTCACCTTGAGTGCGGGCAACGTTTCCAAATGACGCATTTTTTCCGGCGTATCGGCCGGAATCATGTGAAATCCAGCTGCGGACAGCATAGGTTCCAAATCCATGGCACGCTGTTGCGGCGTCGTCCCGCCCATTCCCAGCATCGAGCACCCGATAATTGCAATCGTTACAAAGACGCAAAGAGTTCCTCGAACGCCGTGCTTTCCGAATCTGATCACCCCCAAGGGACGTCCCGGGCAAATCGCGGTGCCAGACGTAATTGCGTGCCGGGACGACCATGGGAGCAACCGTCTTTCCGCCCGACGAACCGGTCTTTCAGTTTGGTATTGCGAATGCGGCTTCCGTTGGCCCAATGCTTCATCTTTACCGCTCTCTTCGAACACCCTTCTCTTCCCTTTTTTCCGTCTCCCCGAACGTGCTCTTCTGCGCAGATAACACTTATCGCATCGGTTACGTCAACGAACGGGAGTGCGGGTTAGCGCACGAACACAGGCTGAAGTTCACAAAAGAAACGATTGCAAACAAAAGAAGCGGACCTCTGGCATCTGTTAATACTCACCTAACACTCCACCCGTGACTCTTCCGCAGCTTAGCATTCACCGCTGCGCGACCGAGCCAGCCCAGCGCAATCTTCCAGACAACAGTGATACCAAGCCGAAATTTTTCATGTTTCGGTGTCTGGGCATTTCTCTCTCTGATTACCTTTCTCATCTTGCACTGCGTTATAAGACTGATTAAATGCAACACGGCCTTGCTAGTAGACCGGTACATGACTTGCTTCGCACACTTTGATGGCTCCAAAATTGACTCTCAACTGTAAAAGCATCGGTCGTCGATGCTCGCGTGACCCCGCCGGATCCCGGCTTCCCTTATATACTTTCCGTGGGCCGCTAATCCTGAGGCCACAACGCAACATACCTATTTCGGTAGAGCGTTACACAGCAATGAGCGCAAGCGAAGATATCCGCGAACTCGAATCCGAGCTCGAAGAACACAAGCGAGATTTACACGAAGATGCGATACGCATCAGCAACAAGATCGAGGAGACCAGAGCTCGTCTGAGTCCTCGGAGGGTGATTTTGGACCGGCCAATGTTGACCTCGTTTGGAGCTCTGCTTGTCGGATTCATCGTCGGATATTTCCTTGATCGGCGCAAAGGGGCGCCGAGCGAAACAATAGCTGCATTGACAAGTGCAGGCAGGGCTGGAGGGCGTGACATACTAACCAGTCTCGGTCAAAACGTTATCAGGCCGGTACGGCGGACCGTATCAGGCCCCTCTTATGGCAAAACAGAGCAACAGCAGTAATCATGGCGTAATGACCGAGAATCCGAACTGGCCAGAGCTGCTTGCAAGAACTGTAGATGATCTTTCCAAAGTCGCCAGCACCGAGATCAAGCTTCTCGAAGCTACCCTGAAGCGTCTCATCGAGTCGCAGACTGACAAAATAGTAGGCATGCTGGCCTTGGTCGTGGCCTTTGGTTATGGCTCCCTCTTTTTGCTGGGTGGCATTGTGCTGCTCATTCACCTTTGGCTAGCGTGGTGGCTTGCCTTTCTGATTACGGGTATTGCTATTTGTTCTTTAGGGATCGCCTTCCAGAGGGTGATGTCGGCAGCCGCCAAGAAAAAGTAATGAGATATTGTTGCTGGGCTGCTGCTGTGGAGGACTCGAACGCAAAGGTATATACGCGCGAGGATGTTTGGCGCTGAGGCCGTCAAAGTGCAACCAGATATCCAGTCGCTATGCTATTTGACCCTGATCGAGACGAAAAGAGTACAGGGCCGGCCTCTTCTTCGCACACGTTCATTCCCGCCCCCAGCTTGGGCCGATCAGCTCTACTCACAGGCCGTAAAGATGGGGGCGCTTAACGACCTTGAGTCGTCGCACAAACACCTCGATTTGTTAGTCAACGAGATGGCAGGCGATCTTGGAACCGATGACAGGGCGCGGACAACAGTTTGAAGCGCAGTTCGCGCTGCGATCTGAGTTGACAGAGCGCAGCGCGACCGCAACTTACAAGCACTGATTGTTCAGGTCATAGCGATTTCTATCTGGAAGTCATTGCTCTTCCGCCTCAGACTACTCTTCTTCCGGCAACCAAACTCACAATGAAAAGGACCAGGAAGATAAAGAAGAGTACTTTCGCGATCGCGGCAGCCGTCCCGGCGATGCCGAAAAAACCAAGCGCGCCAGCTACTATCGCGATCAGTAAAAAAACTAGTGTCCAATATAACATATTGTCGTTTCTCCTTATGGGTTGGTGTCCGTCGGAAAGCCCGGACAATTGTTGCTGTCGAATAGGGGAACCCAATAACCAACTGGCGGAATGAAGCTTTGCGCCGAGCAGTCTCACATTGCTCGGTCCTGACAGCGACTTTCCGCTAATACAACGATTGGTACCCGAACGCTGGCTTTTACCTTGCGATAAGCTGTCTTCCGGCAGCTGCCTGGTCGCCTGTTCACGAATCAGTGAAGGGCTTGGCTTTTATCTGATCTTAAACTGAATTAATCTCATGTAATCCAATTTTCGCCTTTTGACCGTTCCAACGGCACTCAAGTTTGATCCGTTTTGAAAGTTGCTCGGGCGTCAGAAATGAATCCTCGCAACCTCCAAGTTGAGCGTTGATGTCGCAACAGAGATGCCAAAGTCTTTGTGCTTTGAAAAATCCGATTCCCTTACTGAGCGAGCGAGGTCTGGTCTCGCACTAACGTGACGATTGTAAATCAAATTACACATGTGACTGACTCGACCGACTATCCGGGCGCAAACGGATCATCGATGCGCGATGGTTGTTCTCAAAACGCATGTCTAACGGTTGAACTAGCTCGCTCCTTCGGTGCCTGGCTTTAGCTGCTCGGCAGAAATCGCGTATGCGGGCTCCTAGCACCCGCAACCAAACCACGCCTTTTGGCTACCCCTTTCGGCTTCAACCTGATTGTTGGCTAAACTCGGTATGCTGAAGCAACTGGCTTTACCTGGATAGGAGTTTCTTATGACTGACTTTCGCCATCTGATTGTAGAAGTGCGCGACCATGTGGCCTACCTGACGCTCAATCGCCCCGAAGCCGCCAATGCGATCAACTTGGAGCTCGCGCGGGAGCTTGAGCAGGCCGCATTGATGTGCGATCAGGATCGAGCGATACGGGCAGTTATGCTGACCGGTGCTGGCCGGCTATTTTGCGGCGGAGGTGACTTGAGAAGCTTTGCGGCGTGCGCGCCCGCTGACCTACCGGGCTTGTTGAAGCAAGTGACATTTCACCTGCACCGGGCAGTTTACTTGTTCGCCCGAGCCGACGCCCCACTCGTAATTGCGGTAAACGGCAACGCTGGTGGGGCTGGGATGAGCCTGGCGGCGGCCGGTGACCTGGTGATTGCCGGTGAGTCAACCCGCTTTACACTCGCCTATACACGAGTGGGACTGTCACCTGATGGTTCTTCCACGTACTTCTTGCCACGCCTCATCGGGCTACGTCGTACCATGGAGTTGGCCCTGACCAATCGAACGATCACGGCTCATGAAGCCGCGTCATGGGGCATCGTGACCCGTGTCGTGCCAGACTCTGAAGTAGTCGTCCAGGCACAGAACCTCGCGGTTGAACTCGCTGCCGGAGCCACCCGGTCCTATGGCGCGGTCAAACGTCTACTGTATGCTAGTGCGAATGCCACACTGGCGGAACAGATGGAACATGAAACCGAAGCTATCGCCGAGGTATCGCGTAGTGAAGATAGCCGCGAAGGAATCGCGGCCTTCCTGGCCAAACGACCTCCAGTATTCAAAGGGTGCTGAGCACGCGGCTATCCACCACCGGTCAACAGCGCCCAAGTGGGCAAGCGAAGAAGCCGTGGGAGGGGTTAGGTCCAAATCGATGAATTCGACTGAGTCGTGATCCTCGTCTTCTGCGCTTTTGGCGCTGAACTTGGTTCCCTTCGACAGCTGCTGAGCGACATCCAGCCGCTTACGCGGCGCGGGTTGCGGGGCTTTCAGGGATTTGTCGGCGGGTCCCAAGTGGCGCTCATCGCTACTGGTATCGGAACCCGGCGAGCGCGTCAGGCGGCCAGGCTGGCTTTCGATTGTTTCAAAGACGTTCAATGGATGGTAACTACGGGTGTAGCCGGCGCGCTGGATGCCGCGCTACCAATCGGTCGAGTCGTAGTAGCCGACCGCCTAATGCTTCGGCGCGATGACGAATTCGAACTCGACACGGAAATCGAGGCGCCAGTCCATTGTCGTGAACGGGCGGGTGCGGCGCTCGGCGCCGCACCCGCCCCATTTGTCATTGGACCGATTTTGACTTCGTCACAGGTGATCGCCAAAGCCGCGGATAAGAAGCGCGCTTATGAAGCATTGGGCGCAATTGCCGTGGACATGGAAAGCGCGATTATCGCCTTGGAAGCCACCAGTCGTGGCTTGCCCTTCCTCTGTTTGCGCACCATCATGGATACCGCAAGTGAGGAGATTGTGACTCCCTACCTCGGGGATGAGAATGGTCCGATAAAGCCGTTCACAGTCGCCGGAGCTTTGATGACCCAACCCCGTCTCGCAATCGCGTCAGTGCGATTGCTGTGGAACCTGCGCACTGCGACGCGCAGCCTGAGAGAAGCAATGGCTGCCGTGCTCAAGACGGACCTGTGATCAGCTCGATAGGCGATTCGCGGTATTGGCCACCGCTGACTTACGGTAGAGCAGTCAGCGAGAGATTCAGCCACCGACCACCACGGTCCAGCCCCGAACTCGCCAATTGGTTACCAAGCCGTTTGTGACGTAAGGGTCATTTTCAGCGAAGCGCCGCGCGACCCCGGGATCTTCGGATCGGAAGACCAGCGCGGCGCCATCGACTGGATCGGAAAAAGCCCCCGCCATCACCAGCTCGCCACGTTGATGGGCCTCCTCGAGCAGCCTCAGATGGTCCGCGCGAAATGGCGCGCGACGAGCAACGAAATTATCCACGACTTCGTATAAGAGAATGAAATACATATAATTGCCGTTATTGGACAAAATTTGCGGATTTCTCAAGGGGAAGTTTAGTTGGGTTGCTAACTTGAATAAACGCGGCCAGGGACAGCCTCTGATAATCTAAAGCGCATTTGAATTAGCAGGATTGTGACCGACGCGACAAAGGCACCGCACGTGTATCACCAAGAGGAGTTCATCCAACGAGCCATAGCCTTGCGGCCACTGCTGGTTGAGCATGCTGCCCGCTCGGAAGCCGAACGCCGGATTCCGGACGAGGTCATCGAAGCCTTGGAAGCTGCGGGTCTATTCGAACTGTTGCTGCCCAGGCGGTTTGGTGGGAGGGCAGTATCAATGGAAACCATGCTTCGCGTCTCTGCAGAACTGGCCAAGGGCTGTCCTTCAACTTCATGGGTCCAGACCTTAATGAACGTTTCGTCATGGTTCGCGACTCGCTCTTCGCATCGTCTACAAGAAGATATCTTCCGAGATACTGCTAGACCTCGACTATGCGGCGGATTAATGCCTTCCTGTCAAATTCAGCCGACCCAAGGAGGGGTCATCGTCAGCGGTCGTTGGGATTTTACCTCGGGCTGCCTTCATTCCAATTGGTGTATTTGTGGAGTTCCTATCCTCAAAGACGGCGTAAAAACCGATGAGTCAGGATGGGCCTTTATCCCAATGTCCGATCTCACAATCGAGGACACCTGGTTTGCCGCTGGCATGAAAGGTACGGGGAGCCACACTGTAGTCGCTGAAAATTTGTTCGTCCCGCAACATCGGCTCATGTCCCTACGGGGTGAACACGCCGACAGTGATTGGGCTTCGCGCTATGAACCCGAACCGTGTGATTATTGGCCGCTCATGTCGGTACTCGTTTTAGTCCTGATTGGACCGGTACTCGGCGCAGCGGAAGGAGCTCTCGAGGCGGTAATGAGCGGCACGCATCAGCGCGGGATTAAATACACGGTTTATCATCGTCGTGCTGACTCAGCGGTCGTCCAGCATCACATTGCGGACGCAGCGATGATGATCGATACAGCACGGTTCCATATTTTTCGCGCGGCCAGCGACGTGGATCGCGCTGGCGCCGGGGTGCAACCCGACTATCTGACCCGCGCGCGGCTGCGGGCGGACTGCGGATACGCAGCCCGTGCAGCGTGCGAAGCAGTCAATTTGTTGGTGTCGATCGCGGGCGGCTCTGCTTTCAAGGAATCAAATTCCGTGCAGCGCTACTGGCGGGATGTCAACGTTGCCGGACGCCATTCAGCACTGATCGCTGCAACCGGTCTTGAAATCTATGGCCGCGCTTTGCTGGGGCTGGAAGGTAATATCACTCGGGTCATTTAGGCAGGGAGCACTCACTCGATGGGCCGATGGCTGACTATACTCGGTGCGATCGTCGGAGTAGTAATCCTGGCAATCATCGCGATACTTGCTTATGCCTACTTCAATCTGAATTCGATCATTGCCGCCAATCGAGGCTACATCGTGGCCCGGGCCAGCTCCGCCTTGGGTCGTCCCGTCCAGATTCAAAATATCAAAGCGAGCCTGGGCTGGGGAGTAAAGGTAGCGGTCCGCGGAGTCACCGTCGGCGACGATCCCAGCTTTTCGCAACTCCCCTTTCTCGAGGCAGCGGGCGTCGACGTAGATGTCAAGTTACTGCCGCTGCTTTCACGGTCAGTCAAGGTAACCAAGCTCGAAATCGACCAACCGCAATTGCGGATCATCCGTAGCAGCGGTGGCACGCTCAATTTTTCGACCATCGGCGGGAAAGCGCACGCGGCGCAGCCCTCTGCCTCTCTCCCTCAAGAAAAAACCAACAATGCGGCAAGCCTTGCGGCGTTGACTGTCGGCAGTCTGAGGATTGATCACGGAACTGTCTTATATGCTGACCGCCAAAGTGGCGCCGTTCCACTCAAGGTTAGCGATTTGAATCTCGCGATCGATAACTTTGGAGTCAATGCGCCGTTTGACTTAGCGATGTCGCTTGCCGTGATGGGTAACCAGCAGGATTTGACGGTCTCAGGCAAGGTCGGCCCCTTAATGCACGAGGGCAGGATTCAGACCACCTCGGTACCGATCGACCTTAACGTCACAATCGGACCCGTCACCATTGCTCAGTTGCAGGCCGTACCGCAACTGGTCCGTGCCATCCCGTCCGCGCTTTCGATTCCTCAACCGATAACAGTCGAGTTAAAGGTCACAGGCTCCTCCGACGCCCCAATAGTCGCCGTAAGCACCGATTTTACCGATAATCAGGTGAACTATGATGCCATGCTCAGCAAGGCCGCTAACGTACCGTTTAAATTCGCAGCCACTGCTTCGCGCGCGGGCCATACATTAAGACTTGAACACGCCGAGCTCGTGCTGGCCTCGTTGCGCGCCCACGCTTCCGATGTGGTGGTCGAGCCCCACCATTATGCGGCTCGGATCGACACTAACAACTTTGACTTGGGCCCTCTGGGAAAAGTCTTGACGCCCTTAGCACCGTACAATCTCACTGGCAGTGCCGAGATCCATAGCACCCTGCGGCTCGCTGATCATCAGCCGGCTGCCGACGGAACCGTAACCTTGGCCAATGTGAACGCTCGGTTACCAGGCAGCACTATTCCCCCAATCGGAGCCTTGAGCGGTAACATCCAGATGGCCGGTAACAGCGCCAAGCTCGGACCGATTTCCTTCAGGCTTGGCACGAACCCCGCCCGCCTCGAAGCCATAGCGCAGTCTCTGCGGCCGTTGCGTGCAAGCTATCGATTGAATGCAGCCATTGTGAATATCGGAGAGCTGGTGCCTAGTCGCAGAGCCATGGGCGAGCATCTTAACCAGCTCGCAATAACTGGTAATGTGAATCGAGGATCTCGAGGCGCGGTCTATGCCACCAGCAATCTGACCTCGGGGTCAGGAATGGCCGCGGGAATGCCGTACCAGAACCTCAACCTCGAGGCCATTTATGACGGCAGCCAGTTTACGATAAGTTCGCTGAAGCTCAACGCCTTCCAAGGTGCAGTTGCAGCATCCGGAGTTGCCAGTGCAGGCGGAGACCGGAGTTTCAATCTTAGGCTGACCGCGGCCCACCTAAACGTGCGGGAAGTCCTGGCCTCCCAGAGGTCGCAAGCTGCCAATATCCTTCGTGGCTCTTTGACCGGCAACGCCCAGATTGGAGGTGCAGGACGAGGCTTTGATCAAATCAAGCCGACACTGCACGGGACTGGAGGCGCAGTCCTGACGCAGGGCCGGCTCCTGGGGATCAACGTCGTCGGCCAAGCATTACAAAAAGTTGACAACCTGCCGGGGATTGGAGCCCTGGTCCCGGCCAGCGTCGTCGCCCGCCATCCGGAGCTGTTTCGTTCAAGCGACACCGACATTCAGAATGCCACTTTCACTTTCGTGCTTCAGGGCCCCCGGCTTGTGACCCATGATCTCAACGTTGCAGCTGCCGATTACTCCTTGTTGGGCGATGGATGGTTCGACATGGACAAAAATATCGACCTGGCAGCACGGATTGTTCTGTCGCAGGCTTTAAGCACTGAGCTGATAACGGCCAAGCACAACGTCGCCTACATTGCGCGTCCCGACAATCGCATCGAAATTCCACTTCGGATTGTCGGCCAGTTGCCGAAGCCTTTAATACTTCCCAACGTTACAGTGTTGGCCCAGCGGGCGGCGACCCACGCAGCGCAGCGCGAGGTGGGAAAGTTACTAGGCAAAAGAGGTGGTGGTGGGCTGGGCGGTCTTATAGGTGGCGGAACCAAGTTAAATCCCTTGAACCAACTTAAAGGTCTGTTCAGATAACGTCGACTTAATCCAATACAGCCCAAGATAAATGCCGGTGGGAGCAGCATGCGGGCAGTGCGTCGAATCTCTTGCCCAGTCTGAGCGCCTCCTCGCATGCGCCACAGGTAAGCTAGCAGCAGCGCCGATCCCGGGCCTCACTTTCCGATCCGTCGGTAACCTGACCCACCAGTCGTCATCGGCCATAGGCTCAATCTGCCGGTCGAGTGGGTCGCCTCGAGCAGAATATGCAGTACCCTCCCTCCTCGATAAGTCCGACCGCACTAATTAGCAGTCGGTCAACCTTAAGACTTCCGCCTGAATTGCGCTGCGTGGGAACACAACTCGGATGGCCCTGACAGTTCCGCGAAAATTGTCGAGAGCGGGCTCTCCGGGATAAGGAGTTGGTCCGGTTGATAGTCGCTAAGCACGATAAGCAGCCGTTGATAGGGATAAAGACAAGCCTCGTTTCTTTTGCCGACAGGCAGCGCGCTCTTCAAGTCGGATTATCAGCGCTAAATCTCACGTGAGCCGAAAACGCTGCCGGACGCCGTTAATCACGGCGAGAAACTCTTTCGTCGGCGCGACCCTATGCCCAAGCTATTGTGACTTTTGGCTTGATGATCGGTTTACTTGTGAGAACCGCGTCGTACGCGGCCGCCCAGGCATCATGACTGCAACAATCGATGAGGGCACAGATGGTATCGATTAACAAACAAGCGGCCGGCCCCTCGGCCGGCCGCCCTCATCCGACGCTTCAGCTTAAAACTTCATGCCACCGCAGGTGCCTGGTCGTAGCTGCGCAACATCTTGCCCGGCAACGCATGAGTGCACACGTTGTCCTCGAACGTGATCTGGCCGTTGACGATGATAAACCGGTACCCTTCGGCCCTCTGAACGCGGCGCCAATCGCCGTCGGGCAGATCGCGAACCGTCTCCATCGGCTTAACTGCCAGTTTCTCCAAGTCATACACTACGATATCAGCGGGCATGCCCTCTCGCAGCCAGCCACGGTCGCGGATACCGATGGCCCACCCAACCATCGTCGAAAGCCGCCAATGAGCTTCCTCCAGCGTCATCACCTGCTTGTCACGCACCCAGTGCGCCAGGAAGTGAGTCGGATAGCGCCCAGTGGTCAGGAATTTCGTATGTGCGCCACCGTCGGAGGCACCCAGGATGGTTAAAGGATGTTTGATGATTTCAGCGACTGCCTCTTCGTTGTTGTTAATGAGGCCCTGCATATTGAATTCGGTTTTCAGGTCCTCCTCGACCGCGAGGTCGAGCAGTGCGTCAACCGGATGTTTATTCAATTCCCTGGCCAAGTCGGCGATCGAGCGCCCTTTTAAATGCTTGTTCTTCTCCAGGTAAACGTCATCGATAAAGGTCTCGTTCCAACGGAACATCTGGATTTGACCTGCTTCACCGTCAGTGCGCCCCTCACCCGCTTGTGGCAATACGGAGCGGGCACGGTCCATATCCGCCCTCAATGCAGGTCGTCGAGCGGGATCGGCAAGCTTCGCCTTGCGCTCTTCGAAGGTACCAACGGTCGCCTCATTCCAGGCGGGCAAATTGTCAAAAATGCCAATACTTTGCAGGGTGAACTCGAATTCGATTGGCAGGCAAATGTTGACTGGAAGCACAACCGCTTGTTTGTAGGCTTTTTCCGCCCAAGCCAATTCCTTTTTCCAGCTGTCGGGGTGCGTTGGATCGTAGATAATCGCGTTCCAGTTGACTGGACGCCCGCTGGTTTGGGCCAGCTCTATCAGGAAGTCGTGACCGAGTTTCTGCAAAGAGCGGCCCATGGTCCATTCGATTGCGCCGCGATTGAATTCCCGCATCACTTTGGCCATCTCCAGGAATTCTTCGCGCGGTGCTACATGGGTGGGTAGATAGCCACCGTCGTAATCACGGTTGGCCATACTCCACGTCGCCGAAAAACCAAAACCTCCGGCGCGCAACCCTTCCCGCAGCAGATTCTTCATCTGCTGCAGCTGCTCTTCAGTCACCTTGTAATTCGGATCACGGGCAGCTTCGTTGCCCAGTACGAACGCGCGCAGGGGTGAATAGGGCACCAATGATGCAGCGTTGACTCCCAGCCCTCCCCGTTCCAAGCTATCGAGGAATTCAGGAAAGGTGACCCAGTCCCAGCGCATGCCGGCCTGCATGCAGGAAAGTGGGATTGACTCCGTCCGCTCCATGCGCCGCATGGCGCGTTCTCGATCTTCGGGCTTAACTGGAGCGAATCCGAAGCCACAGTTGCCGATTGCGACTGTCGTTACGCCGTGCCATCCAGACAAAGATGCGTAGGGGTCCCATTTGGTGCCGCCGCTCAGCGCGGCATCATAGTGGGTGTGGATGTCGATAAAGCCTGGGGCCACAATCATTCCGGTCGCATCGATCGTCCGCGTGGCACTTTCGGTTAAGTTACCCATCGCGACGATTCGGCCATTGCGGATGCCGATATCGCCGCGATAAGCCGGTATTCGGGTGCCGTCAACAATCGTGCCATTCTTAATGAGAAGATCGTACTCAGCCATGGCGGGCCATCCTTTCGCTCTGCGAGCGACGGTTAAGAGTTGGTCAGCGGTTCATAACTCGCTGTCGTTCGACCCCGGCAGGTTGCCATCGCAATTAGCCATAGCAGTGGCACTAACTGCCCGTTTCTAATGGGTAGCGTTGCCATCTCGCCTGCAAAATGTCAAGCAAACAAGGTTGTCCGCCCATGCTGACTGGCTGGCCTGGTGCGCTTTAGTGAAGCATGGTTTGGTAGTATTTCTCATCCCGTGCCCGTCCTGATATGGATCAATGCCACTTCTCTCAGGAGGCCCCGCGATGGACCGACTCAAAGGCAAGATTGCTCTGATTTCAGGAGGAGCGCGCGGGCAAGGTGCCGCCGAAGCCCGCCTGTTCGTGCGCGAAGGAGCAAAGGTGGTTGTCGGCGACGTGCTCGATGATCAGGCGCGGCAACTCGCAAACGAGATTTCCGCAAAAGCGGGGGAACAAGCCGCCGTCGCGGTCCATTTAGACGTCACACGCGCCGCTGACTGGCGGGCGGCGGTTGATACGTGCCAGCGCCAGTTCGGGGGACTGGATATCCTGGTCAACAATGCCGGCATTTTCCACATGGCTGGACTCGAAGACACTTCCGAAGAGCTCTGGGACACGATCGTCAACATCAATCAGAAAGGGGTGTGGCTCGGAATGAAGACCGCCGTCCCCGCCATGCGCCAGCGCGGTGGCGGCTCGATTATTAATATTTCCTCAGTTGCCGGTCTGACCGGCTCGACCGGGTCGACTGCATATCACGGTACCAAGGGCGCAGTCAGGCTGTTGTCCAAAGCGGCCGCGGTACAATACGCTCGCGAAAATATCCGGGTCAATTCGGTTCACCCCGGCCTGATCTCGACCCAGATGATCGACATCATACCCCCCGAACAGCGCCGCGCCTTTCACACGATCCTGCCAATGGGACGCGAGGGCAGCCCTGAAGAAGTCGCCAACGTGGTCCTTTTCCTCGCCAGTGATGATGCCTCTTACGTCACTGGTGCCGAGTTCGTCGTCGACGGGGGTCTCAATGCCGTATAAGTCAGCTACTCGGTAGAAGCTGCCGCCAAGCCAAGTGAGCAGCGGAATCACACAAACACTAAGAGCGCTCGAGTGGCTGAACGAGGGTAACCTGGTCTATTCGAGCTGCTCTCAGCCACGGGGATCGCCGTCAGCGAACTAAATCGGCGTCCGGAATTGCTTCCGGCGCCCGCCCGAGGCCTCAACCCGAGAGTCCGGTAGCTTGATTAACCCGCTCCGTTATCGGATTGATTTGGCCCAGTCTTTGACAAGGGCAGTCTTAAGTTCTCGGCAGTGAACGGCGGCCCGCGGATTTATTGTACCGCATTAACTACGCAAGCGATCGCTTTTTGGTTTGCATCGCGGCTTCGCTACAATACCGTCGAGAATCTCTGCCGGCCGTGACTATGCACCTGGCCAGAAATCCCGGCGGAGGAGGACGGCAATGGGTTCAATTATCAGATTCGAGCGCCCGCGTCCGGTCATCCGCCAACTGCGAGCGAAGGTAGCACCCGAAAAGGATTCGCCGGAAACGCGTCGCTCGCTTCTCATTCTTGTCGGTTCATTTTTTATTACCGCCGTCGTGATGTGCGTAGCGGTTGTTGCGATGGTTTCCAATACCTGGACCGACGTGCTGATAATGTCGGCATTCGTGCTGGTTTTTGCCCTGCTTAAGATTCTTCTCGCGAATGCACTGATCTACGCGATGTTGCGCGACGATCGGGCGCGGGCACAACTTCCAGCGCAGGCTCCGGCGCTGGCGCCTTACATGGGATTTTCACCCCTGCGGCAGCCACCTTCTGCGAGGACGAGACGCTCTGCATCGCCGAAAGACAAAAGACCCCGAACCCCGACTGGTACGCTGCAGCCCGCTCCCCGCAGGTGACTTCTCTCTATGTTGCGGGCGAAATCCGTCCTTGCGCAGCTGCTCAGCAGTGCCAACCAATCCGTTCAATCAACGTGTTGACCAGTCCCGCTATGGGAATTCGAACCTGTTCAGTTGAATCACGGTCGCGCAGCGTAACCGTATCATCCTGCATCGTCTGATGGTCGATAGTCACGGCAAATGGAGTGCCAATTTCATCCATTCGTCGGTACCGCCGCCCGATGGAACCGGCCTGGTCGTAGGCGACTGTAAAGTGGCGCTGCAACATCTCGCGAACCTTATCCGCTTTTTCCGGCTGGCCCCCTTTGCGCAGTAAGGGAAATACCGCAACTTTAATCGGCGCTAGCCTCGGATCCAGACGAAGTACGATGCGCTCTTCGCCCTCGACCACGTCCTCATCATAGGCGTCGAGTAGAAAAGCGAGCATGGCGCGGTCGACACCGGCCGCGGGCTCGATAACCCACGGGCGCACGCGGCTCTTGCTCTCCTCGTCGAAGTAGCTCAGGTCCTTGCCGCTGAACTTGGCGTGCTGATCCAGGTCGAAACTGCCACGCCGCGCGATCCCCTCCAACTCGCCCCATCCGAACGGGTACAGGTATTCAATATCAGTGGTCCCGCGCGAGTAATGCGAAAGTTCGTCCTGCGCATGCGGACGAAGCCGCAAGTGGGCGGGATTTATACCGTACTTCACGTACCACTGGAAACGAGCCTGAACCCAATATTCAAACCATTTCAGCTCCTCATCGGTGTTCGGCCGGACGAAGAACTCCATCTCCATCTGCTCGAATTCACGCGTGCGAAAAATAAAATTCCCGGGAGTTATCTCGTTACGGAACGACTTGCCGGTTTGGGCCACGCCAAACGGTAACTTGACGCGTTGGGTATCGATCACATTGGCGAAGTTGCTGAAGATACCCTGGGCTGTTTCGGGACGAAGGTAAATGGTGCTGGCTGTGTCCTCCACCGGACCAATAAAGGTCCTAAACATCAAGTTAAACTGACGAGCCTCAGTGAGCTCTCCACCGCATTCTGGGCATCGTCGGCCATTCACCTGATCAGCCCGAAACCGCTGCTTACAGCCTTTGCAGTCGACCAGCGGATCGGTGAAGTTTTGCAGGTGGCCCGAAGCCTCCCACGTCCGGGGGTGTTGTAGGATTGCGCTGTCAAGCCCAATCACATCGTTCCGAGATTGAACGATGTCGCGCCACCAAGCCTCTTTGATATTGCGTTTGAGTTCAACGCCAGCGGGTCCATAGTCCCAGGTGGAGCCTAGTCCGCCATATATATCGCTGGTTGGGAATACGAGGCCGCGACGCTTACACAAGTTCACGATCTTTTCCATCGTGACCGCGCGTCTCGGGGCTGTTTCAGTTGCTACCGACAAACGTGTCTCTCCTGCTCGAGGTACTCTGCCTAAATGGCTCGGCGGGCGCAAATTAAGATCAGCGTGCGCCAGCGCCAAACAATCCTTCAGCTAACGAGTCTCTTCAATGTAATTGAGAATCGCAATTGCTGACAATTCTTAGCCACTTCAACGATCAGCGCATGACGAGTCTAATCATGGCAAACGAACCGGAATCTGGCGACAGTCAGCGAACATCTCCCATCGCCACTGTTGGTCGAACTATTCCAGTTTGACGATCTTGGTCGTTAGTTCGCCGTTCGGTGAGATCTCGAGGATTCCGACTGTGCCCGGTACCCCGACCAGATTGCGCGGGAGGGTAGCGCTGCCGGGATTAACCACCAGCGTTCTTCGAAATTTTACAACTCCCTCGATATGACTGTGACCCATTACCAGGACATCCACGGGTCGGCCGAAGTAGTGCCTCATCGAGCTAAGGAAAACCGCTTCGGAGGTCTCGTCCGGGGTCGGCAGAGCATGGACTAACCCTATCTCCCACCGACCCACACTCACCAGATGAGCGGCGCTGACCCGGGGGTCGAGCTCCAGTTTAAACTTATGACCGTCAAGCCCTTCATCGCCGTTCCCAATAGCCGCGATAACCGGGGCGACCCGCTCCAGTTCATCCAGTACGCGATTTACGTACACGTCGCCAGCATGCATTATCAGCTCGACGCCCTGAAAAACCTCCAAAGCCCGAGCTGGAATATTTTCGCACGCCTCTGGAATATGAGTGTCCGAGATAAGGCCGATTCGGATTGTTCGAGATATTTCATGCTGCCCGATGGTCAGGGACTCGGTCAACGAATGTTTAGAAATGGCAGGATGAAGTGCAGCTGAGCGCATCGCAGGCGAAAAAGGTTCCCTACGGACAGGATGTCAAAGTATCATCAATCGGCAGACCAGAACAATTTTGTTGGTCGATTTGGAATTGGTCGATTTGGAGGGCATTATGGCTCGAATTTCCACTCGGGCAATCAGTTGCCGGGGCGCTGCGCTCCTCGCTCTGATTGGCTCATTCTCACTACTTGCCGCCTGCACTCACAAGTTGGTTGGCCGAGGGGGTGAAACCATGGTCAACGTATTCCCGACCAAGGACGATTTCGACAAGGTCATGTCAATGAAGTCACGAGGGGGGGCCGAGGGGCTTGTAGGTGGTCTCGGCGAGAATTTCATGGCACGGAAGGTCGCTCAGGACACCCCTGTAAAGATCATCTCCTCGGATTCGGAAGGCGCTCAAATCCAAGTCTTGGAGGGTCCTAATGCCGGACTCCGCGGCTACGTCTCAAAGGATAATTTGGACTGAGGAAGCGTTGTTCATGAGCTTCGGGCAAAAAGCTGTCTCGAACGAAGTCGTCGCGCGAGACGGATACACCAGTCCCCTACAAAGCGGCGGCTCCGCGCTCACCCGTCCGGATGCGCACGACCTCTTCCATCGGCATTACGAAGATCTTTCCATCACCGATGCGCCCCGTTCGTGCGGCGCGTTCGATGGTCTCAACTACCTGCGTCGCACTCTCATCTGCGACGATGATCTCCAATTTGACCTTGGGCAGGAAATCGACAACGTACTCGGCTCCGCGATAAAGCTCGGTGTGCCCTTTTTGACGGCCAAAGCCTTTGACCTCACTGACCGTCAGGCCTTGGATACCGATGCTCGACAACGCCTCTTTGACCTCGTCGAGCTTAAAAGGCTTGATTATTGCCTCGACCTTCTTCATACGACTCCTCTAGCAGCGGGGAACTCAGCATTTCATTTTTTATAGCACGTCTACGTATAACATGTTTTCACGCTCGCCGAGCAGCCGAGGCAGATCGTCGGCTGGGCAGGGCCTGCTGACTCGCATGCAACGTATAGGCCAGCTCCATTGCTTGCGCGACCAGCGGTGACGGGGATAGATGCGTAACTCATCGGGGCTAATGACTATGTATTCAGCAGATCTTCATCGGAGGTGCGGTCTTCTTACTGTCGCGCCTTTGCTACCTTATCGCGGATCGATGGCTCTTCCCCTCTTATCAACCGCGCGATGTTCTCGCTATGACGCAAGAGCACCAGACCGGTCATAATGATCGAAGTCAGAAGATAAGGCGCAGGGCAATCCCACGCAGCAACTGTAGGCGGCAGTGCCAGCGCTGCCATCAAAGAAGCCAAGGAAACGATTCGTGTCAATGCCAGCGAGGCAGCGAATACCACAGCTACGATCCCGATTGGTTTAGGCGCGAGCGCAAGCCACACGCCAAAGGAAGTGGCCACTCCCCGACCTCCCCGAAATCGCAGAAAAACGGATGCTATGGAACCCAAGAACGCTGCTAGCGCTACAGTTGCTAGCAGGCTGGGCGCCAAACCCACGATCCAACGAGCAACCTCGACTGGAGTTAGCCCCTTGACCACATCTGCAACGAAGGTAAGGAGCCCCGGGATTTTGCCTCCCGCTCGCGTCACATTCGTGGTACCAATATTGCCGGAGCCGACCACTCGTGGATCAAATCCCCATAAGCGACCAACTAGTACCCCGACTGGAATCGCGCCACACAAGTACCCCATCAAGACTAATGCCGCGACTACCAGTCTATTCATCCGCGTCTGTTTGGTATGGTCGGGGTGACTGGATTTGAACCAGCGACTCCTGCGTCCCGAACGCAGTGCTCTAGCCAGGCTGAGCTACACCCCGTCGATTTCGAAACAAGCTCCGCTCCAGATGGGACTCTTTTATACCACCCCTTTGCACCGAAGGCGAGGCACGACTGAGGGGTTGCAGGTCGAGTGCCTCACACCGTTTTGTCGGCTGCGTTGACCGCCGTAAGCTCAGCGCGCATGCGGCGAATTATCTCGTTGTAATCCGGTTGGCCGAAGATACCGGAGCCGGACACGAAAACATTCGCCCCCGCCTCCGCTACCATCCTGATGTTCCCCACCTTAATGCCACCGTCCACTTCGACGTCAAGGTCGAGACCGCGTTGCTGGAGCGCTTGCCGGACGCGTCTGAGCTTGCCCGTGCTTTCCTCGATAAATCCTTGGCCGCCGAACCCGGGATGTACACTCATCACCAGGATCATGTCCAAATGTGAAGCCGCCTCGATCACTCTTTCCGGCTCGGTCTCGGGATTAATGGCAACAGCTGCGCGAACTCCCAACTGGTGCAGCCGATCGGCAATCCTTGGCAGCTGTTGACAAACTTCTGCATGGACTGAGATCGAATTGGCGCCGGCGTGGACGAATTCCTCAAGATAGCGTTCCGGATTGTCGATCATCAGATGCACGTCTAATGGGAGATCCGTAATCTTCCGCACGGCCTCTAGCACCGGTAACCCAAAGGAAAGATTGGGCACAAAATGACCGTCCATCACGTCGAAATGAATCAGGTCAGCGCCCGCCTGCTCAATCCTGTGGACCTCTTCGCCTAGGCGGGTAAAATCGGCCGCGAGAATCGAAGGAGCAATTTTGAAACTGTGCGACATTGGTATCTCGGCAGGCTTAAATCAGCGGCTCGCAAAATGCTGGCCATGCCGAATTATAGCCGCTTCCTGGGCGCCAGCTAAATCGCCACCAGATAAATGGGTGAATAGATTCCAGGTGTTCGAGTCCAAATGGGGTCGAGTGATGGCGCCTCAGCATTGGGAACCTGGGTCGAAGCTGTGTTATGGCTTGCGCTTCAGGCGAACAGCGAAGAAGCCATCCAAGCCATCGCGGTCAGGCCGACTCCGCAGACAACCATCAGCGTCGAGAAGTTTGGCCAAGTGACGATCACCGAGTGGCGTCTGATCGATTGCGAAATCTGGATTGTCAGCCAAAAAGGCCCGGATCTGGTCCGATCCTTCCGGAGGCGCGATGCTGCAGACCGCATACACCAGTGCTCCGCCTGGAGCGACCGCCTCAGCTACCTTACGCAACATCTTTTTCTGGAGCTTTGCCATCCGTTCGATGTCGCTCTCCTGCAGACGCCATCGGATCTCGGGATGTTCGCGCAGTGTGCCGAGCCCCGTACATGGTGCATCCAACAAAACCAGCTCGGCCGAATGTTGGCGGAGGGGCAAAGCATTTGATGCATCGGCGCAGACCAAAAGCACGTTGCCATGGCCAAGCCGACTCACAGTAGACCGCGCCTTGAGCAGGCCTCGAAAGTTAAGATCAATCGCCAACACCCTTCCTTCCGGCCCAACCAGTTCTGCCAAATGAGCGGCTTTACCGCCGGGAGCGGCGGCGCAATCGAGAACAACCGCACCAGGGCGAGGAGCCAGTAACCGGCTGACGATTTGCGACGCCTCCGCCTGAGGCTGAAACAGACCGCTCTTCCAGCTCTCGCCCATCAATACCGGGGCTCCCGCGAGAACTGCGGTTTCCGGAAATTGACCCCAGCGCGCGACCCTCATCCCATCCCGGGTCAATGACGCTGCTAGGTCCTGCGGTTCTCCGCGCCTGAGATTGAGCCGGATAACATTCGGTGCAGGTTGATTGTTAGCCGCCATCAGTGACTCTGCGCCGCTCGTGCCGAACCATTCTACCAACCGCTCGACCAGCCATCGGGGATGAGAATAGGTGATCGCAAGGAACCCCGTCTCGTCGTCAGAGCGCGCTGGCAAAGCGACCGGAGTACGAATAGCTCTGCGCAGCACTGCGTTGACAAAGCCCGCGGCAGCTCTGCCGGCTGACTCGCGTGTCAGGCTCACCGCTGTATCGACCGCAGCGTAATCAGGGATTCGACTGAGCAGCCGCAATTGAAAGAGTCCCATTCGCAAGGCGGCCAGGACTTCCGGAGCAAGCCCATGGAGTGGATAACGACAGTACTGCGACAGCTCGAAGTCGAGGCGACCCTGCCACGCGATCGTCCCGAGGACCAACTGGGTTATCAGCCTACGGTCCGTCGGAGCGAACGCAGCGAGCCGCTGGCCCAAGAGCACGTCGGCAAATGCACGATCACGTTCAACCCTCACCAGGATCTCGAGGGCCACACGGCGCGCCACCAGATGGCGCGGCGGATCAGCAGTCATGTGAGCGGGAAAAAAGCGTCCTTGACGCGGACTACATTGCCTTTTCATGCGCCCAGCCGGACGCCCTGGGGTACGTGGCGACCGCGCATGAAATCGGCTGCATCCATCCGGCGCTTACCGGCTGCTTGCACTTCCAATAATTCCAGCCAGCCCTCGCCGCATTTGACCACGGGTCGCGGTCTGAGCCGTACTAACGTGCCTGGCTCGGCTTCTGGTTGAAGCTGCTCGCCGGAGGCCGGCCGGGCGCGCCAAATCAGCAGTTCGGTGTCGCCGAGTTTGGTACGCGCGACAGGCCACGGGTCGTAGGCGCGCACCATACGCTCAATCTGCTCGGCCCCGTGATGCCAGTCGATCGTTGCATGCTTCTTTTCAATGGGGGCGGTGTAACTGGCGAGACTCTCGTCCTGGGGTGTTTCGGAAAGTTGATTACATCTCAGCAGAGCTAGCGCTTCGAGCAGGGCTGTGCCGCCTAATTCCGCCAGTTTTGCTTTAAGGCTGCCTTGGGTATCGTCGCCCGTAATGGGAATTTTACGTTGCAATAATATTGGCCCCGCATCCATGCGTTCGGTGACTCGCATAATCGTCACTCCGGTCTCGGTCTCACCCGCCAGAAGGGCTCCTTCTACGGGCGAAGCCCCTCGGAATTTGGGCAGGAGTGACGTGTGCACATTAATCGGCATTATGCGAGCGGCCTTCAGCACCTCATTGGGCAAGATTCGTCCGAACCCAGCAACGATCAGCAGGTCGGGTTCGAACGACTTAAGCGTAGTGAGAAATTCGGCGGTCTTGACGCTGACCGGCTTCAACACCGGTAGGCCGTGAGCTGCAGCCAGCGAAGCAACCGGTGAGGATTCCATCTTCAGGCCCCGCCCGCGAGGCTGATCAGGTCGCGTGACCACCGCTACCACACTCCATTGCTGCTTGGGCGAGTTGAGCAGAATTTCCAGAATGCGCGCCGCAAGTGGCGGTGTCCCCATGAAAACAATTCGCACTGGCGCGCGCTCAGATGCGTACCGAGGTTGGGCGCTGACCATTGGACTTACCCTCTTTCAGCATTTTGGCCAGCTTGCGGCGGTACAGCTCCCGTTTAATGCGGCTTATGCGGTCGATGAACAATTTGCCGTCCAGATGGTCGATCTCGTGCTGAAAAGCAACGGCCTGCAAATCCGTAGCCTCGATCTCGATCTCCTTCTGCTCCGGGGTCCACGCACGAATCAGCACCTTGGCGGCGCGTCGCACCTCGGCTGTGAAATCGATCACCGACAGACAACCCTCCTCCCAGAGGATTGAGCCTTCGGCTTCGACTATTTGCGGATTGATTAGTTTGAGCAGATGCTTGCCGGGTTGCTCGTGATCGGTATCGAGCACTACGAGTCGACGATTGTCCCCCACTTGCGTCGCAGCCAGTCCAACTCCGGGCGCCGCGTACATGGTCTGTGCCATGCTGTCGAGAAAGGCGTTAACGCTCCCATCAATATTGTCGACCGGTTTGGCGGGCTGCTTAAGTGCGGCGTCTGGATATTTCCGAATCTGTAAGAGCGCCATAAACGTTGAACGCTAATGCCAGTCTATCAGAGCCGGCTGGCAGCTCAAAAGGCAATGGACTTCGACGAACCTGGTCGTTTGTCGGCTCGAGACATAAGGGCCGGGCCCGCAGCGATTGTTACCAGCCTACCATGACGGTAAATTTCAGACGGAGGATTGAGCCAACTAGTATGCCAGCAAACTCGGTCGACTATACCGCGACGGCCACTACGCCCGGACCAGCTGAGGATACGACAAGACAGAGTGATCCTGTCGATCCACTCGAGTGGGAATTGCCGGCAATCTGCAAGGATTGCGAGAAACCGTTCAAAGTTCCGTACCGGCATTTTCAGGCCGGCGTAGTTTTCCATTGCCCGAATTGCCGCGGATCGTATGTCCCGACTTTGCCGATGTACCAACGCGTGCATGACAAATTCGAAACCTTCTTCGCGCGACTCCGACAGCGACAAGAAGACTTGCTTCAGCAGGGCGCGGACGAGGCAGCTCTGCGCGCTCTCATTGATCGAGAAAGGGCTGACTTCGAACAGAGTCTCGAACAATTGGCTCGCGAATTACGCCCGGCGGGAAAAATGGTGCGGCGCAAGGGTTGGGCCGCAATGTTCACTTAACCGCCTTCGACCGTAATTTCGTAGCCGGCGCCCAGGAGTCGCTCGCGAATCTCGCTAACGTGTTCGCGACTGCGCGTCTCCACTTCGACCATTACGCATGCACTGCCAATCGGTATGTTGAGGCGGGTCCGATTGTGATCAATGGTCCGTACGTTAGCACCAGCCTCACTGATCAGGCTCAGCAGCTTCTGTAACTCTCCGGGCCGATCGTGGAGGTTGGTCGTGAATCGCAGTAAGCGGCCGGCTTTAGCCAAACCATGACAGATAATGCGGTCCAAGAGGTTGATATCGATATTACCGCCGCTCACAATCACGACGACCAGCGCCCCCGCGAGCTCAGCGCACAGTTTGAGTACGGCGGCCAAGGCGGCTGCGCCAGCACCCTCCGTCAAAAGCTTCAGACGCTCGAGCAGCAATAGCACGGCCTCTCCGATTTCGCCGTCATTAACACTCACGACCCGCTTCACATGCTCGCGGATTAGCGCAAACGGAAGCTGACCGATCCGCCCGGTCGCAAGTCCGTCAGCGATAGTGTCGACCGAACTGCCGATCGACGCTGGCTCACCGCGAGCAAGACTGGCGCTCAGTTGCGGAGCGCCGGTTGCTTCCGCCGCGAGTATTGCCGCCTTCGGCACTCGATGTGCGAGGGCCAACGCGATACCTGCGATCAGACCTCCGCCGCCCACCGGCACTACCACGACGTCGGGTGAGAGTTCGTCTGCCACTTCCAGACCTATGGTGCCCTGTCCCGCTATCACCCAAGGATCGTCATACGCGTCGACGAAAATTGCGCCGGTCTTGCGCTGCAAGTCCAGCGCGGCAGCGCGTGCTTCCTGGTAATCGTTGCCCGCGAGCACGACCTGCTGACCATAGTTACGAGTAGCGTCAATCTTTGCGATTGCCGCCGTCCGGGGCATCACAATGGTCGCAGCGATTCCCGAGCGAGTCGCCGCGTACGAAATAGCCTGCCCATGGTTGCCAGCCGAGGCGGCCACTACGCCCAGACGTGCTTGTTCGGAGGTTAGTCCGGCCAGCCGATTGAAGGCCCCACGAATTTTAAATGATCCGGTCTTCTGCCGGTTCTCCGGTTTCAAAAAGACTCGAGCACCAGTAAGGCGGTCAATAGTGTCGCTTCTCAGGAGCGGCGTCGGCTTGATTACGCCCGCCAGTCGCTTACGCGCCTGCTCAACGTCAGCAAAATCCATCCCTTCCCCATCACATTTGGTGCCTCGCACGTGGGCGTGTGCGAGAGCCGGCTAAAGCTGGAGGGTTGGTGAATTTCGGAACTCAGCCAAGGTCTACGCCTGCTTGTGAGGGTGGGAAGCGGGAAGCTTCCGCTCGCGCACGGCGCCGAGCTGGTCGCCCTCGAAATCCACCTGCCGACAAGCCCCGCTGTCATAGTCCAAGTCGAGTAAGAGGTATCTGATGGGCCGGCGCTTAAGCGTCCTGATCAATCCCTGCAGAGCGCCACGGTCGCTTGTATCGATGGCCGCTATTTCCGCCACCTCAAGACGGCTGGCCTTCAGAAATTTCCGCGCCACTTGCTCGCTGGAAAAGGCCAGAACCGCCGCCCACGACTGATCTTTTTCCTGATAGGCGACGACCGAACCTTCGGAATCGAGCAGAAAGTACAGTTCTTCACAATCAAGCTGATTCACGCCGCCTCGATCTTGAGTTCGCCCCGACGGATTGCGTCCGCCCGCTTGCGTACCAATGCCGGATAGGTGTGATAGTGCTCGCCTCCTAGCCGCAAAAACGAGTTGACGTCAACTTCATCAAGGTCGAGCGCCCGAATCCGCTGTTCTGCACTGGAGCGGTCAGGAGCCTCGACAATCGCGGTGTAAATCTCGCGTCCCTGTTCAGACTGAAAATCTTCGTACGAAGGGAGTGAACTCGGAGCCAAGGTCTTTGAATGGTAATGGTCGAGAATAAACCGCAGCGCCTTGAGTTCGTGACGCAGCAGATCAACTCGCTTCAGCGGACGCGGCTCCATGCTCCAAGCTTATCGCCCCTAATCTGCCATATTCAATCTCACCGCACCTGCCACCCGAAACAAACGGATCAGGGCGAGCCGTCCCGACTGAGTCGATGGAGTGTGCTCAAATGCCGCATCGCTTCGCGCTTCTGGCCGAGCTCTTCGTACAATTCAGCGAGATTGCGATGTGCGGCGACTGAGGCAGGATCACAATCGATAGCGCGCAAAAAACTACTGAGCGCATTATCCTTGTCGCCGCGCTTACGGTAGAGCAGTCCCAACCGTTGGTGCACCTCCGCATTGGTAGGCATCAGCACGGCCGCTCCAAGCAGGTGGCGTAAAGCGCCGGCCAAGTCACCCTCGTTTTCGAGCAGGGTCGCCATTCGCAGGTGAAGCTCGAAATTGCGCGGCTCTTGCCCCAGTAGCTCGTTGTAGAGCCTAAGCGCGCGGAACGGATCATCTTCTGCAATCCGCTTGGCTTCCTCAAATCTCTCACGCACCCGAGCCGGTCCGAAACGCTCCTCGACCTTGGCCGGTTTGCGCGGTTGTCCAAATTGCAGGCAGAGTTGTCCCGAGTCGGCTTCGAAGACGACCTCACCTTCCCGGACCAGGATTACGCCATCGCGGCATTCCAGCTTAAGCGAGGTAATTGATCGCGACTTGTTGTCTGAACCTCCCAGCTTTTTAACACACTGGCGCAAAGGTTGGAGGCGCCGACGCTTGGGAATCAGCTCCCTCGCCATCCGCATCATAATTAGGTCGTGGAAGGCGAAGCGAAACCTCCGACCTTGGTTCGCAGCGGGTTGGATCAGCCGCTGCTTGACCCAATAGCGAATTCGATCAGGGGAAACCGCGAGGATTCGCGCCGCGGCACGAGTTGAATACGTTAATGGTCCAACGTCCGCCATCCTCACCACCAGCCAATCAATATAAGAAGGCGACTAGACTATCTCAACGTTGTTTCGCCGCTTTTCTACACAGCTTGTCCAGTCGAAGCGGGCACGATTCAACCAGTGTCAAAGAGCGATAACGACGGCTCGTCGCAAACCGGGCACTGGCATTCGTTCCGGACCCGGCGACCTTGGCGCTTCAAACCAGTTGCTTGTCGAGCTTAAGCAGATGCAGGACCGACTCGACGGCATTCTTGGCATTATCAATGCGGTCAAAAGCCTGCATCCGATTCATCCCGGGCCCCGTTATGCCAAGCCCGACAGGCTTATTGAATTGCAGCGCGAGATCCACCGCAGCCGCCGCAGTAGTGCCGGCAATCAACTCGTCATGCTTGGTTTCCCCCTTAATTACTGCCCCGATTAGGGCCACACCGTCGATATCGCTGCGTTCCAGCAGGCGCTTGATGGCAAGCGGCATGTCGTAGACGCCGGGTACATGTACTATATGGCTGACTTCAGCGCCGAGAAACTCGGCGTGACGGCGTGCTCGTTCAAGCATCAGCGAGGTTACATCAAAGTTGAAATCTGACACCACGAAGCCGATTTTCAAGTGCCACTCCTTACGCTTTAAGCCCAGCCCCCGAACTAACCGGTCAATTGGTCAAGGCGCATTTCAATGTTGCGCTCCATGAGGTAACGCTTGAGCCCGGGAATGGGATACTCGCCATAATGGACGATCGAAGCAATCAACGCGGCATCAGCCGCACCAGCGGTAAAGGCCTGGTAAAGATGCTCAGGTGCGCCGGCACCACCCGACGCGATCACCGGAATCGAAACCGATTCGCTGATACGGCGTGTGATCTCGAGGTCATAGCCCAGCTTGGTGCCGTCGCGATCAATTGAATTGATGCAGAGTTCGCCGGCTCCAAGACGTTCACCTTCCAGAGCCCATTGAAGCGCATCTCGACCGGTTGCAATTCGTCCCCCATCGATCATCACTTCATAACCGGAAGGGAACTGCGCCGAAGGTGAGCGACGTTTGACCTGCATCGAAAGCACCACGCATTGGCTGCCAAAGGCCCGCGCGCCTTGAGTGATCAGTTCGGGATTGCGCACTGCACCAGAATCGATGGATACCTTTTCCGCACCCGCCAGCAGCACCGCGCGCATGTCCTCAAGCGTCCGCAAACCACCGCCAACGCTGAAAGGGATAAAGATTTCCCGGGCAACCGCCCGTACCACTTCAAGCATAATTCCACGTCGCTCATTAGAAGCCGTGATGTCGTAAAAGACGATTTCGTCGGCTCCCTGCTCGTAATAGAAACGAGCCATTGCGACCGGGTCGCCAACCTCAAGGTTATCCAGAAAGCGCACTCCCTTGGTGACCTGACCGTTGCGCACATCGAGACAGGGAATAATTCTCTTTGCTAGCATCTGGCTGGCTGCCACCTGCAAAAATTATCGAGCAATTTCAGACCCGGGGCACCACTCTTTTCAAGATGGAATTGGGTGGCCACAACATTGTCACGCGCCAGTGCAGCGGTAAATCTTAAGCCATACTCGGATGTTCCGATCGTGACGGCAGGATCCGCCGGCAAAGGATAGTATGCATTCACAAAATAGAAGTGGGTATTGTCGGGAACCCCCTGAAATAGAGGATGAGAGCTTAGTTGGTGGACCCGGTTCCAGCCGATCTGCGGCACCTTCAAGAAGCGTCCGTCAACTGATGATGGATAACGAAGTACGCGCCCCCGGATGATGCCGAGGCACTCGGTGGCGTCTTCGTCACTATAGTCGAGCAGGACTTGAATACCGATGCAGATGCCAAGAAAAGGTTTGCCGGCTACGATCTCGTTCCGCAACGCTTCGGAGAGTCCGAGCCGGTTGAGGTTTTCCATGGTCGCGCCTGCCGCGCCAACGCCCGGCAGAATGATGCGCTCCGCGCGGCAGAGTTGTAGTGGTTCGTCAGTAATTTCCGCGTGATGGCCCAGATGTTCCAGAGCCCGGGCAACGCTGGCGAGATTACCGGCCTTGTAATCAACGATGGTGACTCTGGCCATAATCTAGGATCTTCTCCCAAGGATGGCAGCAGATGAAACTATCCTGGCAACAACGGGAGTGCGTAAGCGCTTCTGCCGAGCTGACGTCATTTGCTAAATTACACTTTAGGCATTCCACTGGCTGCCATTTTATCTAGGAGGAGCTCTTCTGGCATATACCGAAACGTGCTCTGTGAATGAGAGCGAACGAGCCCTGCTGGTTGGAGTAGATACGCTGGATGCACACGGTATCGCCACCGACAGCTCACTCGCCGAACTCGGCGCGCTGGCGGAAAGTGCGGGCGCGATTGTTGCCGGACAGGTTCAGCAGAAACTTAAGACCGTCGATCCCAGGACCTTCATCGGACGAGGCAAGACCGTCGAAGTTCGCGAGCTGGCGCGTAAGAGCGGAGCCTCGCTTGTCATTTTCGACGATGCTCTGACCCCGGTCCAGGCACGCAACCTGGAGCGTGAACTGGGCGTAAGAGTCATCGATCGCTGTCAATTGATTCTTGACATCTTCGCCCAACGAGCGCGATCGCTCGAGGGCAAGCTTCAAGTCGAAATCGCGCAACTTAGTTATCTCCAATCTCGCTTGACGCGTCACTGGTCACACTTATCTCGCCAAACCGCCGGTACCGGGGGAACCGGGGGCCGAATTGGTACCCGTGGGCCCGGCGAAACGCAGCTGGAGGTTGACCGCCGCCGACTTCGCGAACGGTTAACACGCCTGCGGGCGCGTTTGCGAGAGGTCGAACGGACCCGGGCACTTCAGCGGCAGCGACGGCTCGAAATCCCGTGGCCGACGGTCGCACTTGTCGGCTATACGAACTCCGGCAAGTCGACTCTGATGAACGCTTTGACCAATGCGGGTGTGGAAGCTGCCGATCGCCCATTCAGCACGCTCGACCCGACTATTCGTGGCTTGAAGCTACCCGGCCGCGTGCAAATAATGCTGGCGGACACGGTCGGCTTTATTCACCGACTGCCCCACATGCTGGTGGAGGCGTTCAAAGCCACGCTCGAGGAGGTACGGATTGCAGACCTTCTGGTACACGTTGTTGATGCAAGCTCGCCGCTCGCCGAGGAACAAATCACGGTTGTTGAACGCGTACTTGACGAACTCGGCGTGGGCAGCACCCCTCGATTGTTGGTTCTCAATAAAATTGACCTGGTCGAGCATCCTCTCGGCCGCACTACCGCGCCGGACGTGATAGCTGTCTCGGCGCTCAAGCGCGAGGGACTCGACCGCTTGATTGGCGCCATTGCTCGAAAGTTCACTAACCTGCGTCAAGAGGTCGCCGTGCGCTTGCCAATGCTGCGGGGCGATCTGGTCGCGATGGCCCACCGGGACGGCGAGGTTCTGAGCGAAGATTACAATGATGGCGTCATCTCCATGCGCGCTTTGGTCAGCCCGGCCGTGGCCGGGCGGCTGCGTAAGGCGGCACTGAGCGACAGCCTGACCACTTAGCTCCGCGGGCCGGGTGATAATGCTAAAGCAACCAGCACCGGTCACGCCGCTGCGGGCCAGTCGCCATCGCCCTAATCTGGTCCCTTGGCACCTTCTAAATATTCCTAACCTCCTGACGCTCACGCGTCTTTTTCTGGTGCCGGTCTTTATAGCCTTGCTGAGCGCCCATCGTTTCGGATATGCGCTTTACGTCTTCTGTGCGGCCGGTCTGACCGACGCGCTCGACGGTACCATCGCCCGGTGGTTCGATGCGCGCACGGAGATTGGGGCGTTGCTTGACCCTTTTGCCGATAAGTTACTCCTGCTTAGCGCTTTTGTCGGACTCTCGCTCGAAAATGTTATTCCGGGCTGGCTGTTGGGCGTGATTATCACTCGTGACATTGTAATCGTCTTCGGTTACCTGCTGCTCATCCTCTATACTGATGAGCGCGTGCCGGTGCGTCCAAGCTATCTAGGCAAAGCAGCGACCTGCCTGCAGCTCGCCGCGGTGGTCGCCGCCTTGGCGGGAACCAGCGAAAGCTCCCCAGAGCTCTGGTATTTGCTACTCTATGCCACCGTTGGCATTACGGCCTTGTCGGGGATGCATTACGCTTACCAAGGCTTGCTGTGGCTGCGTTCCAGGGAGCCGCAGATGTTCGAGTAAGCGAAGGGAATCGGACAATAATCGCAAGCCGCCAGCATTTGTGTCGCCGCAATATCCTCCTCGCCTGTCCGATTAAATATGGATGATTACAGGAGTCAAAGTGATGCCGGGAGCATTCGAAAATAGAGTAGCATTGGTGACTGGGGGCGGATCGGGGATTGGACGAGCCGCCGCGCTGCGGCTGGCCAAGGAGGCGGCCAAGATCGTGGTCGCTGACTATGTGCCCGAGGGCGCCGAGCGAACGGTCAAACTGATCAACGATGCTGGTGGCAAAGCGATCGCAGTATCGGCCGACGTTTCGGTTGCCGCTGATGTGCAGCTAATCATTCGCAAAACCATCGAGGCATTTGGCCGCTTGGATTACGCCTTTAACAATGCCGGAATCGAGGGAACGATTGCAGATACGGTCAGCTACCCGGAGGACGCCTTTGACCGCACTATAGCAGTTAATCTAAAGGCGGTCTGGCTTTGCATGAAATACGAGATTCCCGAGATGCTTAAGGTTGGCGGGGGTGCGATCGTCAACACTGCATCGACGCTCGGCCTGGTCGCAATTGAAGGAGCGGCGGCCTACACTGCGGCCAAGCATGGCGTAATTGGCTTGACGCGCACTGCCGCACTTGAGTTTGCCCAAAAAAATATCCGAGTAAACTGTGTCTGCCCGGGTTTCACTCGTACAGCCATGGTCGAGCGAGCATTAGACAAAGGCTTCATTGCTGAGGCCCAGATGATCGCAATCGAGCCGATCGGTCGCCTGGGCAGGCCAGAAGAAATTGCTGAAGGGGTGATGTGGCTGCTCTCCGACTCCGCATCATTCGTTACAGGACATGCGCTGACGATTGACGGAGGATGGACCGCCCGCTGAGCAATGTAGGGACTCGCAACCGCCCGGAATTTCGATCCTCCGGTTTCGAATCCCAGCTGCCGGCAGCTATCGCAGGTGAACCCGGCGGGTTTCAGCGGCGAGTGAGGATTCGGTCACTTAACCCACCCGCGGCCAACGCATCCCCACTGGGCAGGGAATCAGCCGCGGCAGAAGCTGATAGAAGATTCTCGTTTTGGAGCTGATCAGGTTGGCCGCCATTTCGCCGGCCGCGACGTTTTCGGCGGCGTCGCGGTCGACGCGTCCGGAGGTCGTTTGTCGCTGATTCGATTCGACTGGCGGGACGACGGTCGGTCTGCTCGAGGAAGTGGTCCAATCTGGCCGGGTCCGCACCGAAAATAGGTGCGAGGAGTTCGAATAGCCGTCGCGCCTGCGCGAAATATGGTCGTCGCATAAGACGGCGGGTTATTCGCGACGGCTTCAGCAAGTGCTCCAGCGCCTGCAATAGCGACCCTAGCAGCTCGGTATCTCCGCGGGAGAAGCCCCGTACCCGCAGCTCGCTGCAGAGTCCCGCCAAATGGTAGGCATCACGATTGGCCAAACGACTCAGGTGCATATCCGCCAATAAACAAGCGAGCAAAAATCCTCGCGACGGCTCAAATCCAGCCTCGATCGCCTGACCCAGGGCACCAATTGCTCGAATAGTCGGTGCCGCCTCGAGCTCCTGGACGTGCCGTTTCAAGTGCTGCGACAAGGTCGGGAGAATGTAATCGAGCAGGCCAACCCGTTCCATCATGACCAGTGCCCGTGCCGAATTTGCCAAAAGCAGGGTGCGGAAAATCTCCTCCACGAGGCGCGGTGGCGAGGCCTTGACTATGTCTCCTGCACAACGTTCAATCGCTCGCGCAGTCGTTGTTTCAATCTCGAAATCAAGTTTGGCGGCCAATCGCACCGCCCGGATCATCCTGACCGGGTCTTCACGCATGCGCAGCTCAGGCTCGCCAATCGTGCGAATAATCCGTTCATTTAGATCGCGAATCCCACCGACATAATCGAGGACGCGGAAACTCGCAGGATCATAAAAGAGCGCATTGACAGTAAAATCACGCCGGAAGGCATCCTCCTGAGGCGTCCCGAAAGTATTGTCGTGCCGGATAAGAAGGTCTTCCCGATCGTCGTTCTCTGCGCGGCGACGAAAGGTAGCAACTTCAATGTTAGTTGGGCCGAAAAAGACATGGACAAGACGAAATCGCCGGCCGATCAACCGTGAGTTTCTGAACAAAGCTCGGACCTCATGCGGATGAGCGGAGGTCGCAACGTCAAAATCCTTTGGCCGCCGGCCAAGCAGCAGATCTCGGACTCCCCCGCCGACGAGGTAGGCGACATAATCAGCATTAATTAACCGGTAAAGAACCTTGAGTACGTTGGGGTCGATATCGCGCCGCGATATCGGATGCTCAGGCCGCTCAAGAATGACTGGTTCCAGTGGCAATTTCTAGAACCGTGCCTCCCACCTCAAGTGGTTTTCTCTGATCCTAAGCTAGGACGTCGCTTCCACCGTACGCCGCGGTGATCCTCAGCGATCTTTGTCGGCGGAACTCTGCGCATCCGGGTTGTAGGTTAGTGTGAAAAACGCAGTCGCCGCTCCGCTTCCGCTCGATCCGCCTCTTCTTTGGGTGGACGCTCTGGCAGAAAGCCCTCGGTATAGTCGGTCTGCTCCCAACTATTGTCGTTCAAATCCCAAACATAAGGGAGATGAACGATTGTGCCTGGTCGCGTGATTGTCTCGAAGGCCGTCATCGCATCACGCACAATTTGGCGTTGCAACTCAGGCTGATTGGGTTTTCCGGTCTGATGGCCAAGTGGAAAGTTCACGAACACGGCCCGCGGGGGATTGACAGCCTGGGTAATATCAAGCGCCGAAGTCATGCATAAGGTTGGAATTCCAGCCGCTTCAACCGCACGTGCGATCAGTCCAACGGACTGATGGCAGACAGGTCAGGCCGGCACTAGATAAAACGCATCGACCCTGGCTCGCTTGAGTTCCTCGATGAGGCGCGGGGCCAATTCATCGCGCACTTTGCGAGCTGAATAGATACCTCCCATAAAGCTGTAGGCCGGATCCGCCAATGCGCCGATTTCGCCCGCGGCTTCCAGCTCGCGCATTCGCGCCAGCGGAAAGACGCAATTGTGGTCCGCTTTGGCATCCTTTGTCGGGTAGCCAAAATGCCAGACATCCAATTCCGCCTGAGTTGCAGTTTTGGGAATAAGCCGATAAGAAGCATCCTCCCGATGGAAGCGCGGCTGGTCGCGGTAGAGAATGCCGCCAGAGCTGATTAATGCAACCTTGCATTCCGAAATCGGTCGGGGCAGCGGAGTCCACGGTGGTACATCCGAGTTAACCACCCATCGATATGGAGGATAATTCCGATAAAGTTCTCGCGTACGAGGAATATATTCAACCGGCATCTCTCTTGCCCTTGTTGGTTTATTGGTCAATATAGCAGGTGTACGGTTGCACTGCATGCGCGTGACTTTTGAGTGCTTCCGAACATTACGCGAGAGGCATCAGTGTCCTGCGTCGATTCGCGATCGGCGTCGGTTTCTGTTGGGGCTCACTTCGGCAATTGGCTCGCTCATGATAGAGCGAGCTGCCGGTGCGATCCCGCCGCCGAGCGAAACAGGCCTTCCATTCGAGGGTCTTCTCAAAGGAAGACCAGGTTTTCAGCCTCGCAAGCTGGCGCCGCGACCCTTCCGGTCCATTCCCGGCTTTCTTTCCGAGCCTCAAATTGACGCAATTTACGCCTCCTATCGGAAAGCGTTCGCGCAGCTTCTAGCGGCCGAGACTTCGCTGCAGGGCGCATCCCGAACGCCAGAAAATGCGGCACATTACGCTAAACTGAGGGAAACTCAGCTCTCGTCCGCGAATTGTGTGCTCCTGCACGAGTTCTATTTTGGAAACCTGGCCCTTCATAAGACCTCGCCGTCAGAGTATGTAATAGCCAACCTCCGCGAGCATATGGGAAGTTTCGAAAGCTGGCGCGACGATTTCGTGGCTTGCGCCCGTGTGGCGCACGCTTGGGTCGCTTTGATTTATGATCCGTATGATGACCGTTGGCACAATGTCCCGTTGGGCGCCGACGATGCCGGCGGGTGGGTGGGCTCGAATCCTCTGCTCGTGTGTGCTGTTTACCCCGCGGCCTATCAAATTGACTACTCAACGCGCGAGCAGTGCGTCAAGGCCTTCTTTGAACGTATCGACTGGAATGCCGTTGGTCGACGCTATTACGCGGTGGACCGACACTGATTCATCCGTCACCGCTTCTGAACTCCCTAAGCTCGACCGTTAAGCGAGCTATTTTTGCCAGAGAGTCAAAACCACTATTCTCTGACAGATTCGCGGCTCGGTCTGTTTGCGTTTTCGGGGTCAGGAACCTGTTTGTTGCACAACCGCTTCCGTCTGCTGCACTCTCCAAACTCTGGTATCGTTAACTCTCTGTCAGCAAAGCCCCACCCGGAGATTGTCAGCTGTGGGCTCTAGAATTACAACGGCATGCGAGGTTCGACGAGAACTCGCAACACAGGCGGACGCCAATGTAAATGTGTCTGAGATCGAAATGGCCGCGGAGGCGACAGGTTCGCTGGAAAGACCTCTGTAAGGATCTCTCATACATGCCACCCTATCCGAATAATAAAAGCCGGAGACGGCCGGCACACGCGTTTTGCGCTGGTACGCTGGACGTTCGCGCCGCTTCGACATCCGTGTTCAGACTATTACCGGTCCTCAACGTATAATCCTGCAGCAGGGTGATATCGTCCGATCGTTCGCTTCATTGGAAGAACACACAGTCACAACGACGTCCTGACTGAGATTGTATTGTTCGACCTAAACCAGCTACCTTTCCGAGACAGAGTGCGCTATCGAGGTCGGTGTGGATTTTATCGAAACCATCGCAACTCCCGACAACCCTGGCATTCCCACTCAAATAAACCCCACAAGGACGATGCATGACTCACTTTTATGCATCTGGTCTGTCGTCAGGATGTAGGAAGGGAGGGGATAGCATTGCACTCGATAACGAGGAGAAAGAGTTGCACAAAGCTACACTAAAAGCTCCACTGGATACTCTGGTTGTCTGTGATTACCGAGTTTACCATCAGGTTCAAGAAGGGGGCGAAGCGAGGGTGCCGCAGGGGGATCTTAATTGGTTTCACTCCGCTCATTCCATCAATCAAGGGGCAATTGGCCCCGTATAGTCATGAGAAGCTAATCGAGACCCTCGACGACTAGACGGGCGGCGTGACCGACGAAAGAACGCCGGCTGGAAAGTGTCGCTCCACCCCATCCTCCCGTTACTTGCCGTTTAATGCAAGCCCGATCGCGAGACCGAACGAGCATCCTCTTAATCCGACTAGAGGCACAGCTCCGCGATTACTCTGAGCGCTTCAGGTTGGTTGGTACCGATAAGCAGGCTGTTGATTGGTGATGACTTCCAGCGCGCGAGCTGATCACGTATCCGCTCCTTGGGCCCGACCAAGGCTACCGCGTCAACCAATTCATCGGGTACCGCAGCCTGAGCCTCATTCTTCCTGCCCGACAGATAAAGATCCTGCAGACGGCTCGCGAGTTCCTCGTAACCGAATTGACGCACGTAGTTGTTATAGAAGTTCTTGCTGCGGGCTCCCATGCCACCGATATACAGCGCGAGGCTGGCCTTCACCGGCTCGCGGCATTTGGCGACATCGTTGCCGAGAACGCAGGTGACGAACGGGGCGAGATCGAAATTCTCGCGGCTCTTACTGGGCCCGGCTTTGGCGAAGCCTGCTTCCAAGTGCGGTTTGTAGAGCTGCTCATACCAGTCAGGACTCATCCAGACGGGCAGCAGACCGTCCGCCAATTCGGCCGCAAGTTCTATGCCCTTAGGTGAAATCGACGCGGTGTAGATTTTGATATCAGGGCGTCCGTGCAAAATGCTCTTCAAGGGCTTACCCAGACCAGTTGAACCTGGACCCCGGTAGGGAATCTGGTATTCCTGACCGTGGAATTCCAGTGGCGCTTCGCGCGCTAGGATTTTGCGCACGATCGCGATGTATTCGCGATAGCGCTGTAACGGCCTGCCATAGGGCACACCGTGCCAACCCTCGACCACCTGCGGATTAGAGGGACCCAGGCCGATGATAAAACGACCGTTGGTCAGCCCGTCGAGCGTCATCGCCGTCATCGCGGTCATCGCAGGCGTGCGTGCGTGCATTTGCATGATCCCGGCACCGAGCTTTATTTTCGAGGTGCGGGCACCGACGTACGCGAGAAAGGTGATCACGTCTGAACCATAAGCTTCGCCCGACCATACGGAGTCGTACCCAAGCCGCTCGGCTTCCAAAATCAAGTCCAGGGTGCTTTGCATCCGCGGACCCGAATAGCCGGTCACCAATCCAAGTCGCATCGCAATTCCTCCCGGTGCGCTAGCGGAGAATCTTTGGCAATTTGACAGGCTAAAGCCCGCACCCCGAGGCTGCAAATGAAATCGCCGTCGGGATCGATCTTGAAGCTTTCAGCCCACCCCATAACGAACAGCGACAATTCCCGTCCAAACCACGACGTGAGCGAAAGGTGGATGCGCCTCCGTGGCGCTGAACTTAAATCGCCTGGTGTTCTCGCAACTCTGAGATTTCATCCCAGCTGTAACCGAGTTCCAGTAGCACCTCTTCCGTATGCTGTCCAAGCTCGGGAGGCGGCGCTGCATCACCGCTCACTTCATTATTAAGGGTCACCGGGCATCCGGTAACGTTGATTTTGCCGGCGACGGGGTGCTCCATGGTCTTGATATAGCCGTTAATGCGTGCCTGTTCACTGCTCAGCACTTGACGGTAGTCGGCGACGTCGGCGGCCAGGATATCGGCTTCGTTGAACAAGGAGAGCCATTCCGCAGTAGTTTTGGTTGGGAATCTGGCATCGAGCACCGCTTCAATTTTAGATCCATGAAAATGGCGCGTTACGTTGTCACATTCAGGATCGTGTTGGAGATGCTGGATTCCCATGATTTCACAGAAACGCGGCCAACGCTTGTCATCAACCCCGATCAGGCAGATGTAGCTATCCTTGGTGCGAAAAGACCCGATCACACCGTGCAGGAAAGGATGACCGCGGCCGGCTCGCGCTGGCTCTTCACCGGTCAGGCCTGTGTAATTCAGCTCGAAGCTTTGTGCAGCGATCATCGTGCCGTAAATCGACGCATCGACCCGCTGCCCGTGGCCCGAGCGCTCACGTGCAAACAAGGCGGCAAGCACGCCCGCCGCCATCGTGAAAGCGCCTGCCTGGTCGGCGATCAAGGCTCCTGCAGGCAGAGGATTATCGGCCGGCATCCCATTTTTTGACATCAGGCCACTGGCCGCCTGAGCCAGTGTGTCTCGGCTGGGGCGCTGTCTCCAAGGTCCTTGCGGCCCCCAGGAACTCGCCTGGGCAAAGATGATTCGTGGGTTGATCCGGGACAAATCCTCGAAGCCGAGTCCAAGCCTTTCAAGCACTCCGGGGCGATAGTTGGTCAGTAAAACATCATACGTCCGCGCCATTCGGCGGATGATCTCGACACCCTCGGGCTTTTTCAAATCGACGGTGATACTGCGTTTGCCGCGATTCATCGCGTAAAAGTAGTGAGAAACATTCGCATTGCGGACCTGCGGCCCGCCAATTAGGCGAGCCAACATGTAGCGGCTGACATCGCCGGATTCACGGTTCTCGACTTTGGTGACCGCGGCACCTAAATCGGCCAAAAAAAGGGTGGCCAGGGGACCCTGTATCTCCTGTGCGATTTCGATAATCCTGATTCCTTCCAACGGCTTGCCCATTGCGCTCCTCTTCTGAGAGACAGTCTCAGACGGCGAGCATACCGATTCCCGCACCGCCGCGAGAAGTGCAATGCACCTCGCCAAAGGCGTAGGGCCCTCAGCTCTTGCTCGCTGCGCAGACGCCGCTGAAAAGCTAGGACAATCTGATGCTGACCACCCTGCCCCACGGCAGAACGCCTTGGTGTGCCTCGCGGAGCATCTTCAGGAAAAGCTTGTGCGGTGGACCACCTTAAATTCAAATCAAACCGGTGATCGCTGACCCTGAGGGGCAGCGTCGCTGGCAGCTTCGTCGGTTGCTGTCGCAGCTGCGCGATTCTCGAAATTGTCAACGCCGGAGGGCAATTTACCGGACGTGCCGCTGCCATCGGAGCGGGAACTCGCGGTATGCATCCGCTCATACGCTTCCACGGCTGCGCGCAGAAAATCGATGCCGTCCCGAACCTGCTCTTCGGGCAGCTGCTCGACGACCCTTTGCAGAAAATCCTGGCCTCGCGCGATCATGCCAAGTACGAAGCGTTGCCCTTGAGGCGTGAGCCGTACCCGTTTTTCCCGCCCGGAGGCCGAATCTTCCACTAACCTGACCAGACTTAGTGGAGGACGCGCCATATGACGTAGAGCTTTGGTTACTGCAGGACTACTGACATCGAACCAGTCTTGCAGGCGCGCCACGATTTCTTTACGGCGCATTTCGACGCCACCCTCACCCACCGAGCGGATGAGCCAAATGATCGCCGCTTCCTTCCGTGTCAGCTTGCCGCGCATGGCGTCTTCGACCGCCATGTTGCCGCGGTAGTGAATCGGGTAAAAAAGTTCGAGCAGTTCGGCGGCGTGCTGCTCAATATTCCTGTCTTTCTTTTCCGTCATCATCGCGTGGTGGCCGGTTGCGTGTTCAGCCTCAAGTTTGGCCACCGACTCCACCCCCTTCATTACACGCATAAGCTGTGGTCTTGACAATAGACCTTTCCCCCGGTTAATCCTGTCGACTAGAAATCGTTAACTACGATAATAGTTTTGATAGCATCGCTCGCGTTGCCACTATCCGTCGAGCGCCGGCTCTTGTCTCGCCACAAAAATCGCGCTCGCAACCAGGAGCATGCGTGGAAGCAAGGTAAAAGTGGGGTGGTTCGGTGTGGTTAGCAAGTCAAAAACGGCAACGCAGCAGATGCTACTCAGCCCCGAACGCTAGTCGCATGAAGATCGGCAATCAACCCAGGAGGGACAAAAGATAGCAGAGTTTAATCTCATCATCCGAGCTATGGCGAAATCAAAACGAGTCCTCTCGCACGGCCGATGCTGCGTTGCTTGCGAACCAGAAATCGTTTGGGGTCGCAAGCAACCCGGCAGAGACCCAATTTATCGACTAATAGCCAGCTCACAGAATGAAGCTAATCTTGCCCTGGGGACGCAGACATTCGTTATCCAGGATTGCTCGACGCTCACGAATTCTCAAATCAGCTCCTACCCGAACCAGTTTGTACTCATAGTGACCGATGTAGCTGTCGACCTGTTCGTACCGCATTCGGTAAACAGCAAAATTAGCGGTAACTAGGATGTTGGCGCCCTCAGCCCCGAGAATCCGCACGTTGCTGATTAGCCTTCGGGTCCGCGAGGGGGGATTCTCAGCCCAAGCCGACTTGCCAAGCAATTGTTTGACTCGCGAGCGGATTCGGACAGCGTCGTCGGCGATGAGAAAGAGCGTGGTCCGAGGATCACCTTGCGGTGAATCAGTTGACGGAACCTGGTAACTCGCATCATCGGTCAAAAGCGTCAGCCACTCTTCAAGCCGCCATTCATCGAGTAGAGCCGCTTCCCTGTAGAGAAAGTCCTCTACTTCAGAACGGCCGGGAAGTTCGTTGATATGCATCTTTGTCTCCCGCACGACTCCCAGCGAAGTTGTTTCTCGAGCCTGAGTGTTCCGATACCATTGCCATCTGCGGATAGGCAATCGTCGAAATGCCTTAGGGGTAAGCTTTTATTCGAGAGTTATCTTGCCTTATCCCGCTGCCGAGTGAGTTCTTCCAAGTGCATCTATACTGGGTTAGATTAATTCAAGCCCATTGTCAGGGCGGGAGCTTATACTGGTATATGGCTGAATGAGCGCTCACTTGCCTAAAACAAGGGACGAAATCAGGCGGCAGGAACTGAGCAATTTTCTGCGAACGAGGAGAGCGCGGCTGTCTCCGGCCGACGTCGGGTTGCCCACGGCCTCACGACGCCGTACGCCGGGATTGCGACGCGAAGAAGTAGCGCAGTTGGCCGGTATGAGTGTCACCTGGTATACTTGGTTGGAACAAGCTCGCCCGATCTGTGCTTCGGCTGAAATGCTGGACAATCTTGCACGGGTCCTGCGCCTCGAAGGAATCGAACGGGTGCAGTTGTTTCAGCTTGGACTGCGCGACCCCGTGCTCGATTCAAAACCCAAAGCGCGACGAATCAGCCCGCTTCTCAAGCAAATGCTCGACCAAATGGAGCATTTGCCGGCATTCATTCTAAGTCCGCGGTGGGACGTGTTGGCATGGAATCTCGCTGCGGAGGCTTTCTTCGGCTTTGCTGAGTTTGCCGCCTCGGAACGGAATTTCCTCTGGCTACTGTTTACGGATTCCTCAGTGCGGTCGCTAGTGACCGACTGGCCAGCTCGTGCTCGCGACGTGCTGGCTAGATTCAGGGTGAACTATGGACGGCATGCCGGTGACAAACATTTCGTTGAGTTGGTTGAGCGGCTGAAATCAGTTAGCTCAGAGTTCGCCGAGTGGTGGCCACGTCATGACGTATTACCCTTGAGCGAAGGGCTCAAGCGCTACAATCACCCAGTAGTTGGCCGCCTGCAATTACAGCACATTAGTTTCTCTTTGATGGATGATCCTGACTTGACACTGACCATCATGGCGCCGGCTCAGACGGCCGATTCTCGTGCCAAGTTGCGGCAGATTATTGATCATTACAAGCTCTCCCGTGGATCCGAGCGAAAGCGTGTCGTCGCAGCAAGCTCCACTCTCCAGCTGGAAGCCAGGAACCACGTCACCGGTTAAATCTTAATCGATCACGCAACGACTGCTGCCGGCCATCGCGGGAAGCTGACCGCCCGGGCCATCAGTCCGTTTGTTGGAAACTACTTCCCCTCGACGATAGGCTCAATCGTGAGCTTGGATTGCAGGTTGTCAATTGCGGCGTTGATACCTTCGACCGCAATATCATGTGCCCGGACCCAGCGGGCGCCGTGCGAAACGAAATTGGGGAGATCGAGAATATTTTGGGACAAGGCTTTTTGCTCGCGCGCAAATTTGGCTGTCCACACCACTTGCTTGCTCTTTTCATCCACGAAATTCAGCGTGAAGGCGACCGCCGCCGGGCTCTGAGCCGCATAGTCAAAGCCGACTCGTTCTTTGTATCGATGGACAGTGCCATAAATCACGCCATCAGCCGCGACTTTGCGTCCCAGAGTCAGCGCCTCGTCATACAGCTGATTGAGTCTAACTGGAGGCATCTGCTGCAGAGCGGCGTCGACGTCATCCTGCGGTACCACTTCCCAGCCGCCAACCTCGTTGGCTCGCGCATAGATGGCGGCCGTGATTGATTGAGCAGCATCGGCAGGCAGGCTTTTGTCGGTCTGATCCGGCTGATCGACCAAGGGCATTACAGCAATTTTGTGAACAATTACGGTTTTAATTGACCTGACCGCATGGATTTCGAGCCCCGGCGTACCGTGTAACCCCGGTAACGCGTGGATTGTATCACTCAATGCGTTGAATTCAGGACTGTTACCGATCCCGTGCGCTAGGCCTCCGCAGGCGGCCATGAATAGTGCAACAGCAACAGCCAATCCCTCGAGTGCGCCGCGCCTCACAAGACCACCTTAATCGACAGCTCCTCGAGCTGCCTAGGATCGACTTCCGAGGGTGCCCCGCTCATCAAATCGACAGCCTTTTGAGTTTTTGGAAACGCCATGACGTCGCGCAATGAGTCAGTTTCACAAACCATCATGGCGATTCGGTCGACACCGAAGGCAATCCCGCCATGGGGAGGCGCACCATAACTTAGGGCATCAAGCAGAAACCCGAATTTGCTAAATGCCTGATCACGATCGATGCCCAACAGGCTGAAGATCTTCAGCTGGAACTCTGGGTCGTGGATGCGAATCGACCCGCCACCCATCTCCTGACCGTTGAGCGCCAGATCGTATGCGAGCGCCCGCACCTCGAGCGGCTTCTTATCGAGCAATTCCAAATCATCAGGATTGGGCGCCGTAAAAGGATGATGAACGGCCACCAGCCGTTGCTCCTCTTCACTGTATTCAAACATCGGAAAGTCAATGACCCACAGGAACCGAGGCTCATTCCCTCTGCGCAAATCGAATTTTGCAGCCAATTGCAGACGCAGCTCGCCCATCAACGGTCGAACCTTATCCTGTTGGCCGGCAATCATCAGAAGTGTATCCCCTCGGCTTAGAGCGGCGACTTCAGTCACTCGTGCCCGCTCAGGCTCGCCCACATGACGCGCGATGGGACCCTGCCAGCTACCATCACTCGATTTAACCCACGCCAGGCCCAGGCCTTTCTGCGAACGAATCGCTTCTGTCAGCTCGTCGAGCTCGCGACGGCTTAATTGGTAGGCGGGCGGCAGAACCAAACCGTAGATTGACTCGCCTCGCCCGAGCGCGTCCGCGAAAACCCTTAACGAAGTACCCGAAAACGCTGCCGTGAGATTTTTTACCTCGAGCCCAAAGCGCAGGTCTGGTTTGTCGGAACCGAAGCGTTCCATCGCTTCACTGTATGACATTCGCGGAAACGGACGCACGATCGAGCGACCGAGCGCAAACTCGTAAATCGAGGCTATCATGCCCTCGGCAATTTCGATGATGTCGTCCGGCCGCGCCCCGGTCATCTCAATGTCGATTTGACTAAACTCGGGCTGACGATTCGCGCGGAGGTCCTCGTCACGGAAGCAGCGCGCGATTTGATAGTAGCGGTCAAAGCCGGAGACCATTAACAGTTGCTTCAACAGCTGTGGTGATTGCGGAAGTGCGTAAAACTTGCCCGGATTTACCCGGCTCGGCACCAAGTAATCGCGGGCGCCCTCCGGCGTCGCGCGCCACAGAATAGGGGTTTCGATCTCGACAAAGCCCTGCGAATCAAGCCATGCACGTACTCCTCGCAAGGCTTGATGGCGCCGCGTCAGGTTTCGTTGCATCTCTGCACGTCGAAGATCCAAATAGCGGTACTTGAGGCGGACCTCTTCCGCGGCGCTTTCAACTCCACCCCCGATTGCAAAAGGCAGAGGCTGGGAGGGACTAAGAATCTCGGCTTCGCTCACCAGTACCTCGATTTCGCCTGTCGCAAGCTCGCGGTTAATCGTACCTTCCGTCCGCCTGACGACTTTGCCGCGAACCGCAATATAGTATTCGGCGCGTGCGGCGCCCGCGACCTGGTGGGCGTCCGAGTCGTGTTCTGGATTGAAAACCAATTGAACCAGGCCTTCGCGATCGCGCAGATCGATAAAGATTAGCCTGCCGTGATCGCGCCGTGAGGCCACCCAGCCCCATAATCCAACTTCACGCCCAGCATCCTCGGCCCGCAACCTACCGCAATAGTCAGTGCGTGGCCAAGGTGGCACGGGCGAATATTTGCCCCTCCTCATGATTGAAATTCACTCCGGTGGGTAACCGAGAATAGCGCTCCGACCGGTCTCACGGAATAGCGGGTCGATCCGTTTGGCGAGTGTGGAAGCGTTTGACCAAATAGCAGGTATTTCCGAGCCAGTTAGAGGTATTGGGCAGCATCAGTTTTAACGTGTTCGGCCACTTCACTAAGGGCGATCTCTCGTTGACAGCTTTTTCGCAAGTCTCGCACTTGAACCACGCCTCGTTCCAACTCATTTTCGCCAATTATCAGCGCATATTGAGCCCCCAGCTTGTCCGCGCGACGCATCAGCGACTTCAGTCCTCGCTCAGGAGAAGTCAGCTCGGTGCGAAGACCTCTCTGCCGTAGATCCGCCGCCAAACGGTTGGCCTGTGGCACAGCTGCGTTTCCCAGCGCAACTACAACGACCTTGGGCCCCTCCTCTCTCAATTGTGTAGCTTCGAGCGCGAGCGCGAGGCGCTCGACCCCAATTGCAAAACCCGTCCCCGCGACCGGTGCTCCGCCCAATGCCTGGACAAGCCCGTCATACCGCCCACCGGCAACTACGGCATTTTGGGATCCGATCTCGCTCGAAACAACTTCGAAGGCGGTCCGAGTGTAATAATCGAGCCCACGGACAAGGCGAGGATTCACGACGTAAGGTATCCCGGATGCGGTCAATAGCTGCTCGACAATCGAGAAATGGTCCCGGCACGGATCGCAAAGATATTCGCCGGTGGTCGGCGCCGAGGCCGTGACTTCGACGTCGATCTTGCAATCCAATAAGCGCAAGGGATTTCGCTCCAGTCGCTCATGACAATCGCGACACAGTCGGTCCAGGTTCGACCTACCCCAGTTCAGGAGCGCATCCCGGAAGGCCGGGCGGCATCGCGAATCGCCCAGTGAATTGATTTGGAATTGAAGTTCCAAACCCAGCTCTCGCCGCAGCTCATCAACCATGATAAGCAACTCTGCGTCGCAAGCGGCATCCGGACGGCCGAACACCTCAACTCCAAATTGACTGAATTGTCGGAGCCGACCTTTCTGTGGGCGTTCCCGCCGAAACATCGGTCCAAAGTAGTAAAAGCGTTGCTCGGGGTCGCTGCGGTCAAACCCGGCTTCGATATACGCACGGACGACGCCGGGCGTGCCTTCCGGGCGAAGGGCTACCACAGTTTCAGCCTCGTCGCGGTCGCTGAATGAGTACATCTGCTTTTCGACCACGTCGGAAGTTTCGCCGCTGGACCTCTGATAAAGCTCGATCCGCTCGAGCAATGGGATGCGGATTTCGCTGAAATTGTGAAGTTCGGCCACTCTTCGCGCGGCTTGTTCGACACGGCCAGCGAGGTGGGCCCGCGCCCCAATCAAGTCTTGAAAGCCACGCAGGCGGGTAATCAAGGCCTTTCGATTCTCCGCGTTGAGCTGCGCTTGCGCGCTGACAATCTGAAACGATTCCCTCCGGATCAACAAAAAGGGGTCGCCTGCCAGCGACCCCTTTCACTCCCAATGCGGCTACACGTTTAAACCGTCAGGATGTGCACGGTGCAGGCAGAGCCCAGCCCGATCACATGTGCCATTCCGACCTTCGCGTTTGGCACCTGTCGCTGCTTGGCCCGTTCATCTTCGGTTAGATGCCATACAATCTCGCAAATGTTAGCCACGCCGGTTGCACCCAGCGGATGACCCTTGGAAAGCAGGCCCCCCGAGACATTGACCGGGCATTTGCCACCCAGGTCAGGATGCACCCCGCCACCTTCTTCGATGAATTTGGCAGCTTCACCCTCACGGCAGAGTCCCAGATTTTCATAATGAATTAGCTCGGCAGTGGCGAAGCAGTCATGCAGTTCGGTCAGTGAGACGTCTTCGGGACCAACACCCGCCATCTCGAATGCTTTCTGCGCTGCACGCCGTGTCAGTGTGTTCACGTCGGGTAGGGTCAAGTCGCGCTCGGTGTAGGGATCGGATGTCAGCACGGAAGCAGCAACACGTGGGCGCTTGCGGCCGCCGGCTAGCTGTTTCAGCTTGTCCTCAGAAACCAGGATTGCCGCCGCGGCACCATCACCTGTCGGGCAGCACATGTAGAGGGTGTTAGGGTATGCAACCATCCGCGCATTGAGCACGTCCTCCAGCGAGAGCTCATTCTGATACTGCGAAAATGGATTGCGCGTGGCGTGCTTGTGAGACTTGACGGAGATTTTGGCGAAATGTTCAAGCTTGGTGCCATACTTGCGCATATGTTCCATGCCGGCCTGCCCGAAAACGGCAGGCATCAATCCTGAGCCGATTCGCCCTTCGGTCGAATAGGCTGGGTCGCTCCCGCCCCCAGCGCCGCCCAGTAAACCCTGTTTACCCATCTGCTCGACACCAACCGCCATCGCCACGTCATACATGCCAGAGGCGACGGCCATAAAAGCCTCGCGAAAAGCTGTGGAACCAGTCGCGCAAGCATTCGCCACATTAATGACGGGTATGCCGGTCTGGCCAATCTGCTGTAGAATTCGCTGACCGATCATAGCATTGGCTTGGTAGAGGTTGCCGGAGGCAAACAACTCGACCTCTTTTATGGTTATGCCCGCGTCTCTCAGGGCAACCAGAGCAGCTTCGGCGCCAAGCTCCGGGACGGTCTTCTCCGGGTAGCGTCCGAACTTAATCATCCCGGTTCCAAGTACGTATACGTTTCGCATTAGCGAGTCCTCCTGGAGCTGTGTTCAACCGTCAGCATCGCTTTCTAACTATCAGCCATAGCTTGCCGCCACCGCGAAACTAGATTTGTTCGTGCAGGTAACAAGGCACGCTGGCCCACGCCATCAATACGAGTGACCCTCAACAACAACCGATTATGCCTGTCGACGCTCTAGCTCTTGCTCGGACGAAATTGGAACGCCATCACCGGATTGCCCTGGCGGTCGGTGGCAACCTGATTCACAACCAATTCGACCGGCATCCCAAAAGCTTTCTGTGGATTTTTCTCCAACTCTTCGGGATCGACGTCTACCAGATTGGATTTTACACTCACTCCCTCCGGCAAATCCACGACCGCCGTTACATACGGGGTCTTGATGCCTGGAAAGGATTGATGGATCACGGAAAAGACCCAGACCTTACCCTTATCAGAAAGCTCAACTTCCTTAAGATTTCCGGCTGCGCCGCATTTGGAACATGCGACACGTCTGACATCGAGGAAAATCGCGCCACAGCTACCACATTTGGAGCCGACCAGATGCGGCTTCGGTCCAAGTCGTAAGATAGGTAAGATTGGGCGCGGTCCCGTTTCGGCTTGCGGCGTCTGCTGCTCGGGCATTCTCTCTTCTCTTATTGTTCTTTTAGTCCCATTGACCGCTCGGGACGTGTAAAGTTCACGATCAGTTTTTCACAGCGGAGCCGCGACCGTCAATCGAAGTCACTGAGCTGACCAATCGAGCACTCGAACGAGCCGTATGAGGTCTGCTCTTATAGGACGATTGCAACTCTAAACCTACTAGCGTTGGAAGAATCCGAATGCCCTTTGCCGTCGCGCCGCTTGGATTGGTCCTATTGGGTTTGGCACTTGGGATCAGGCATGCAATCGATCCCGATCACGTAATTGCCGTTACGGCGATTCTTACCCGCGAACGGCGTTTCCTGCGTGCGGTCCGCATCGGATTGATCTGGGGCCTCGGCCATTCGACGACTGTACTGGCGATCGGAATGGCAATCATTGTTTTCAAGCTGAGGGTACCAGCGCGGCTGGGATTGACGCTGGAGTTCATGGTCGCGCTGGTGCTGATTTTACTCGGCTTCAACACAGCCAAGGACACACTGGTGTTAATCGCGAAGAAATTTGGCATCGTCAACACGCGACATTCCCCGCTGATCGTCCATGCTCATCGACATACGCACAAGATCGGCGGAAGCTCTCACTTGCACTGGCACCCGCATGTCCACTCATCTTCCGCAACTCAGGACCTAATGACGCACGAGCACCTTCGTTTACCGATGATGACTATCTCGCGGTCCTCTGGCGCCACCTCGTTCGTGGTCGGCTTGGTCCATGGAATGGCCGGCAGTGCTGGGATTGCGCTGCTGGTAACCGCCGCGATTCCATCGGTATGGCTGGCAACGCTTTATTTGGTGATCTTTTGTGGTGGCGTAATGATCGGAATGGTGCTGGTTACAGCTGCGATCGGCGCCCCGGTCAGCCTTTTTGCACGGCGCCTTTCTGGAGTGCACCGCCGGATCTCTTTGGCCGCAGGCTGGCTGAGTTTTAGTTTCGGAGCGTTTCTAGCTTATCAGATCGGTGTAGTGGACCGGCTATTTGGCGCCGTGCCACATTGGGTTCCGCATTAGAAACCCGGGGGGACGAACTTGCCCGCAATGTGCTAAATTCGAGCGAATGCTTGCCCGGGCGTGAGATTCGAGAGGCGCGCAGCTCGAAGCAAAAGTTGCGCACAAAGCGAGTCGGACAGTCACCTCTTGTTTCGTTCCGTTTCCGAGCGCCTGTCGGGTTTCACGTCCGGCACAGCTTCGACCGGGGGTTCCCTTTCTTGAGCATCTCTGTCGCCGGGCACAATTCCAAGTAGGGCGTTGCGCAGTGTCTGGGAGGTTTCGCCCGTAAGTCCGTGGACTCTGAGATGTGGCTCCCCGCGAGCGACTTTCCCGCCCGACCGCCGGCTAAGCTCAGCCTGCCACCGTTGCAGAGCGACGCCGGCTTGAATTAAATGAGCTACGGCGTGAGCCAATCGTGACATGTCACCCTGCTGGAACTGGTCAACTTCGGCCAGTGCAGAACCCAGTTTCTGGCGCGCCAGGCTGATTAAGCCCTCTGCGGTTCCATTCCAGGTGCGGCTGCCCCGCTGTGCTTTTTGCGGGCGGGTTTTCGTGCCGGCTCGGCCTAATCGGGCCTTGAAGTTTCTTAAATTGATGATGGAGATTCTGAAGCCCTGCCGCTCGAGCCATTCAGCGAGCCGCCTGTAGCTGTTGAAGCCCGGTTTACTTAGTCGGCGCTCGATCTCTTTAAGAATTTTCGGGGAAAGTCCCGCAAATTGCGATTGTCCGCTAGCCACGACGCTTTTTGCAGCCGATCTGACAACTCAGCCGCGTCAGAATTAGGCTAAATTAGCGCAAAATCCGCATACTACGGGTGGCATCGTCACTCGGCGAGTAATAGACGTGCGGGTTCAATCGGAATCACAAGCTTAATCAGACGCGGCCGGCCTCGAGCGAATTGGATAATTCGCGATGAAGTCTCAGCAACTCCTCGGGCACTGATGAGCCGATCTGCTGGAAGAAGTCACCGGCCGAAGCAAGCTCAGCCTTCCATTCGGTGGGATCCATTGCCAGGGCACGGGCTAACTGCGCGGGCGCAATCTCCAGACCAGACAGATCGATCTCCTCAGGTTCGGCGACCCTGCCGAGGAACGTCTGTCGGCCCTTTACGCGACCCTCGATGCGCGCCAGCATCCATTTCAAGATTCGCAAGTTTTCGCCATATCCGGGCCACAGATAGCTTCCGTCGGGAGCTTTTCGAAACCAGTTCACCATGAAGATGCGCGGCGGTTCAGTTATCCGGGGTTCCATCGCCAGCCAATGCCGCCAATAATCGCCCATGTTGTAGCCAGCGAAAGGTAGCATAGCCATCGGATCGCGTCGGACGACTCCCACTTTGCCCGATGCCGCTGCAGTAGTCTCCGAGCCCATCGTCGCACCGATGAACACGCCATGTAGCCAGTCCTTGGCTTCCAGCACGAGTGGCGCGGTAGTGGCCCGGCGACCCCCAAAAACGATGGCGGAAATCGGGACTCCGCACGGGTCGTCGACGTGCGGCGAAAGCACTGGATTATTTCGAATTGGGGTCGTGAACCGACTATTTGGATGAGCGGCTTTCTCGCCACTGGCGGGCAGCCATTTGCGCCCTCGCCAATCAATCAACTCCGAGGGCGGTTCGACATCCATCCCTTCCCACCACACATCCCCGTCGGGTGTCATAGCGACGTTGGTGAAAATCGAGTCATGCCCGAGCATGCGCATGGCGTTCGGGTTTGACCGCGCACTGGTGCCCGGGGCAACGCCGAAATAACCATTTTCGGGATTGATCGCCCATAGCCGTCCATCTGGTCCAACCCGCAGCCAGGCAATGTCATCACCGACCGTATAAACTTTCCATCCCTGGAGTGCCGGTGGTGGCAACAGCATCGCAAGGTTGGTCTTGCCACAAGCACTGGGAAAGGCGGCAGCGATATATTTGGTGTGACCTTCAGGGTTGCGGATCCCGACTATCAGCATGTGCTCTGCGAACCACCCTTCTTTGCGCCCAAGCCAACTGGCGATGCGCAGAGCGAAACACTTCTTGCTCAACAACGCATTACCACCGTAGCCACTGCCAACCGACCAGATTGTATTGTCCTGCGGGAAATGACAGATAAAGCGATGCTCGGGATTGAGATCGAGTGTGCAATGCAAGCCGCGATTAAAATCGTCCGATTCCCCCAGCATTCTCAGCGCGCATTCTCCCATTCGGGTCATGATTCCCATGCTGAGCGCCACGTAAATGCTGTCGGTGATTTCGACCCCGATTTTAGCGTATGGCGACCCTACCGGCCCCATTACGTAAGGAACCACGTACATTGTCCGTCCGCGCATCGAGCCCTTTAGCATCGCACCAAGCTTGCGATACGCTTCGTCGGGCGCCATCCAATTGTTTGTTACTCCGGCCTCGTGGGCGGACGGCGTACAAATAAAGGTTACCTCTTCCGTGCGAGCAACGTCGCGAGGGTCAGACCGGTGCAAGTAGCAACCCGGCCGTTTACGCGGATTGAGTGGAATCAGAACGCCCGATTTAACCGCACTCGCCAGCAGCCGTTGACGCTCACCCGGCGAGCCGTCGCACCAGACGATCTGATCCGGTTGGGTAAGGCGCGCAGTTTCGGCGACCCATTGCTTGAGTGCCGCGCTGGCAACGTTCGGATTATCTGGTGAATCTGAGGTCACGCGCTCTACTCCATGACAAGTTTTGACGAATAATAAGACCCGCTCAGACGCGGGTTTCCGTACGGAGACATGTTAGCATCGCAATTAGAAGTGCACCAGTAAAAATTGCCCCACTATAAGTAGCTCTAAACTCGTTCGCTGATTTTAACATCCGCGCGGATTGAAGCGCGGCGGCAGCCTAAGTCGCGCGAAATGTGTTTGCGCCAATGGCTCAGTCTTCTGGAGAAGCCTGGGCTTTGCGACCATGGCTCAGATGTAATTGCATGAGCCTTGCAACGACACCGAAAACCGCCGAACCTGTCGATTCGATACCTAGTCGTGGCACTCACAGCTTTCGCCAAACCAGTCGAACCGGCAAGTGCCTGTTGGCGTGAGGCATCGATCTTCAATTTTAGTCGTGACGGAAGCACCGAGCAGGGTAATCAACATGAAGGCAAGCCCGCGCCGACATTTTCGCGCCTGTCCGGTCATTGCCCGACGAAACACTTGCCACCCTGTCAGGCCTTTGCGCCCAACCAGCACCATGGGATGGGAAAAGTAGTACCTGGCTGGTTACTCCGCCCTTCGCGCCACCGATACAGGTCAGCGGGCGGACCTTCACCACAGCTTTCTCGCGCATGAAGTGCGAGCCCGATGAAACGCAGCGTGGGTGAGAAGGCCCGGCCAAGCTGACCAGCAGGCTCTCGACTGTGCGCAGTTTCTATTTGTCCAATGGATGTTTGAATTTGCGGTCCGGATGACGAACCGTCAGCACTGGGCACGGTGCCTTATTCACGACCCGCTCGGCAACGCTACCCATAAGAACGTGTGCCAGCCCGGTGCGGCCGTGCGTACCCATGACGATAAGGTCAGCAGCCTCGCTCTGTGCCGCATTGATGATTTCCAAAAACGGCGCCCCCACTCGCATCAGGCCGCGCGCTTTCACGCCGCTCTCGCGCAGGTATGAGGTCGCTTTGTCCAGCTCCCTCAGGGCCATCATCCTGCCTTCTTCGGCAATCCGGTTCATGGTGGAAATGTCGACGCCCGGGTTTAGCTCGCTGACCATAACCGGCGCCAACGGTTGATCCACGTGGACCACGATAATCTCCGAGGAAAATTTTTGCGCAAGGGTGATAGCATAGCTGAGCGCTAGCTTTGAGTCCTCAGAGAAATCGGTCGGCGCCAGAATCTTGTTAAATGTCGGCACAAACGCACGATACCGCGCCTGCCCTTCGAGGGCAAGCATCGTCAGGTGAGTGTGAGCTATCGCGGCAGGCTCGGCGTTTTTCTCTCGGCGTTTGTCTATGGAATACGGGGCTTTAAAAGTTAAAATTCTATGGTGGCTTCAAGATGGCATAGGGCTTTAACAATCGAAGAAGAGTTTAATCGAACTTTCAATGAGCTCTTCGAGGATCTTCTAATTAGGCGCTGGCGCGCTCCCGGCGAAATCCGCACCTTCGGTAACGCCCTGGTGCTGGAGGACGAAGATAGTTACCGGGTCAGGCTCGCCTTGCCCGAGGCTGAACCCGCGAAACTCGAGGTGGAAGCCAGTGAATGGCGGTTGACGGTGCGCAGCCCATCGGCCCGAGGACAGACCGAAAGCAAGCTGGACTTCTCGCACCGGATTGATCCTGAACGTGTGACCGCCCACTTTGAAGCGGGCATACTCGACGTGACGGTACCGAAGGCGCGGGGGCGCAAGATTGAAGTGCGCTGAGCCGCGGGCCTAATTCACAACTCGACTCTCAACAGGCTGCCCATGGCTAACGAAAGCAACTACGACCGGAACCGGCGGGAAGGCTCTGAAGCGTTGGCCCGTACCTTTGCTCCCGCTGCCTCTCACTCCGAACTAAGCGCCCGCGAGCTGCGGGCAGTATGCCCTCTCAGCGCCGAGGAATTAGTGCAAATCGCTTCGAGCGCAAGTACGGAGGACAAACTCCTGGGTCAGGAGCGTGCGCTGGACGCTGTCAGGCTCGCAATCGGCATCGATGCGCCCGGCTATAACGTGTTTGTCACCGGCCTGCGCACGCGCGAAGAGAGAGCCGCGATTCTCCAGTTGTTGCAGGAACAGGCAGCCCGCATGCCGACTCCCGGCGATTGGGTCTACGTCAATAATTTCCGCAGCCCTGAGTCGCCGGTTGCACTCTATCTGAAGCCGGGGCAAGGCAACGAACTACGACGCCGCATGCAAGAACTGGTCAATTTCGTGCTCGACCAATTGCCCAAGGCTTTTCGACGCGAGGACTTCGATCACGAACGCGCTGCCTTGCGGGAGAAATATAACCGGCGGGTGCAGGAGCTATTTGGCAACTTCGAATCCAAAGCTCGCGAACGAGGTTTCGCTCTTCAGAGCACGTCCAGCGGTCAAGTGCTCTTCATCCCCCTCATTCGCGGCAAAGTGCCGGATTCCCCTGAAGAGCTGCAACGCGAAATGCAGGCGATGCCCGAGGAAGAACGCGAACGTTTGGCCAAGGCACAGGCTGAGCTGCAGGGTGAACTGGCCGGAATTATGACCCGTCAGCAGGAACTGATGCACGAACTGGTGGATGACATCCGCGCCATCGAACGTTCTTTTGCGGCCCGCTTGATCAATCCGGAAATCGCCGCACTCAAACAGTTCTTCGATAATCCAGCGGTGTCGGCCTACCTCGATCAAGTGGGCGAGCACATGCTGAGCCACCTGGAAAACTTCCGCGAGCCGGTCGACGGTGCGAGCGAGAAATCGACGTTGCTACGGCCTTCGCCAGAAACTCGCTTCCTCGAATACCAAGTCAACGTGTTGGTGGACAATTCAGGACACAAGGGTGCACCGGTCATCTGTGAAGACGCACCCACTTATCGCAATCTGTTCGGCACAATTGAACGTTGGATCGATCCGTTAGGTCGTTCCGCGACTAATTTTACTCGGATAATTCCCGGGTCGTTCCTGCGGGCCCACGAGGGTTTCCTGCTTTTTGACCTCGAGGATGCGGTCATTGAGCCTGGTGTCTGGAAGACTCTCAAGCGCACCCTCAAGACGGGTCGAATGACATTGGAGACCTACGAGCCATTTCCGTTCTTCGGGATCAGCGGTCTCAAGCCCGAGCCCATCGAAGTTCATGCCAAGATCGCGGTGCTGGGTGGCCGCTATCTCTACAACATGTTGTACTTCTATGACCCCGAGTTTGCAGAGCTGTTCAAGGTCAAGGCGGAGATTCGTCCGGTCGTCGACGCCGATGCGGAAACCGCGCGTCATTACGCCAGCCGCATCGGAAGCTTGAGCAGGCGCGCGAACTTGCCGCCATTTGACGGTGAAGCAATCCAGCGCATCGTCGAGTTCGGGATGAGGCTGGCGGGGGACCGAGAGCGAGTTGCCAGCTCGCTCGAGCCCATCGACGACCTGGTCCGCGAATCCGCGTACTTTGCTCAGGCGGAGGGAGCGCCGCGCACTACTGCCAAGCACGTGCATCGCGCCCTCGAACAACGCGTGCTGCGACTGAATTTCATTGAAGAGGAAATTCGGCGCCTGATCGCGAATGGCACTTTGGTCGTCCACTTGGACGGCAAAAGTGTCGGTCAGATAAATGGCCTATCGATACTCGATGTCGGGGGTTATACCTTTGGCCGCCCCGCGCGTGTGACGGTCAGTGTCGGTGTGGGCCAGGCGGGGGTCATCAACATCGAGCGCGAGGCGCGCTTATCGGGATCCACTCATGACAAGGGAATTATGATATTGAGCGGGTTTGTGCGAGGCCGCTTCGGCCTCGAGCGCCCGGTAACGATGTCGGCCAGCGTCTGTTTCGAACAGTCCTACTCCGGTATCGACGGCGACAGCGCCAGCTCGACAGAGCTCTACGCCCTGTTGTCGGCCTTGAGTGGTGTGCCAATACGCCAGGACCTCGCCGTAACCGGTTCGGTTGACCAATATGGGAACGTCCAGGCGATTGGCGGGGCCAATGAAAAAATCGAAGGATTCTTCCGAGTATGCAAGGCGGTGGGTCTTACAGGCCGTCAGGGTGTGCTGGTCCCACGCAGCAACTTACGCAACCTCATGCTCGACCCCGAGATCATCCGGGCGGTCGAAGCGGGAGCTTTCCACATCTATCCTGTCGAGACTATTGACCAGGGAATCGAAATTCTGACCGGTGTCAGTGCCGGCACGCTCGATCAGCCTGGCACCATCAACTATCTGGTGGCCCAGCGTCTTCGTGAGATGAGTGATAAGATCCGAGACGGTCGCGCAGGTGAGACCCGAATCATCCACGAAACTTCAGCACCCGGCCCTCCACCACCACCCCCGGGACCTCCCGAACCGCCAGCCTAGCATTCTCCTCGCGCCGGTCAGACCATCCACGTCGACCAAAAGCAATGCCGACCGACCTACGCCTTGAACCGAGGGATTTGCCGCTGCTCACGGACCTTTACGAGCTGACGATGGCAGCGAGCTATTTCCAACTGGGGTTCAACGAGCCGGCGTGTTTCACGCTGAGTGTCCGGCGTCTGCCGCCGCAGCGAGGATTTCTGGTGGCGGCGGGGTTGGAACGAACGTTGGAGGCGCTCGAAGATTTTCAATTCAGCCAGGCAGCGATCGATTCCCTGGAAGCGCTGAAACTTTTCACTCCCGAATTCCTGCACTACCTCAGCAGCTTTCGTTTCACCTGCGAAGTAGATGCAATACCCGAAGGAACGATCTTTTTCGCCGAAGAACCTATCCTCGAGGTTTCCGGCCCGCTGATTGAGGCCCAGATTGTAGAGAGCCTGATCATGAATCAGATCGGGTTGGCAACCCTTATTGCGAGCAAAGCCGCACGTTCGGTTCTGGCCGCTCGCGGCCGTCGGCTGGTGGACTTCGGATTGCGACGGAGCCAGGGCGTGGACGCCGGCCTGGTAGCGGCTCGCTCAAGCTACTTGGCAGGTTTCGTTGGCACTTCCAATGTCCTGGCCGGATGCCGCTACGGAATCCCGCTGTACGGTACGATGGCGCACAGCTATGTCATGGTGCATGAACGCGAGCGCGAGGCCTTTGAACATTTCGTCGAGCTCTTCCCACGCCTCAGCACGCTCGTGGTGGACACTTATGACACGATTCGCGGAGTCGAAAACGCTGCGCTCGTTGCGCGCAATTTGCGCAACAAGGGCCTGAAACTACAGGCGGTGCGGCTCGATAGCGGTAATCTTGCCGATCTCAGCATCAGGGCGCGGCGGATCCTGGACCAAAACGGCCTGCAGGACGTGTCGATCTTCGCCAGCGGTAATCTCGACGAATATCGAATCCGCGACTTGGTTCGGGCGGGCGCTCCAATTGACGCCTTCGGTGTTGGAACTGCCATGGTGGTGAGCGCCGATGCTCCCTCACTGGACCTGGTATATAAACTCGCCGAATATCGAGGCATCCCTCGCCTGAAAACTTCGGCCAATAAGGCTACTTTGCCGGGCCGCAAGCAATGGTTTCGTGCCTTCAACAGCAGCGGCGGCTTTTATTGCGACATGATCGGGTTGGCTGACGAAGGCGCTGCCACCGTCGCCCGCGAATTCAGGCCGCCACCCGTCGAAGTGTTACCGATGATGCAGCCCCAGTTTAGACAAAACCGCCGCCTAGGCTCTCGACCCTCACTGGCGGAGTCACGCGAACGCTTGCTGGAATCAATGGCAAAGCTGGAGCAGCGTTACAAAGACCTCGACAAGCCTGCCGCCTATCCGGTCAAATACACAGCGGCCCTCAATGCGATGCTCATAAACGAACGGATGCGAACCGAGCGGCGCCAGAGTTGAAGATCAAATCTCAACCCCCGGCTGCACTGGCTGGCGGAGTCGGGGCAACAGATTCCTGCACGTCAGTAGTCGATCTACGTGCTGTGACATTGCGCAGGATGCTGACGCTGCACATCTGGAATTTCACACCGGTTGCGGAGTTCAAACCTCGAGATTCGTTCCCGTGCTGAAATTCATCGATTGATTCGACCGTTGGCTGATGTCTGGGCAAACAAACCAGTGGGCAGACCATCGATACTTCGCTCATTCGCCTTGTGCTGGTAAGCGACCAGCGTCTGCTCATCGCGTTTCTCCCAGTATTTTCTCAGTGTCTCACGTTCCCTCAGGTTTTCCATCAGTGGGACGCCGTAGCCGCAGGAAGTCATCGCTGACTCGATATCAATTTCCATAATTTGGCGGATACCTGGCTGAGGCGGGAACATCGACAGGTATTCCGGCCAGCTGGTATCGCGCGGATGAATTGTTCGGCCATGACCATAAAGCCGTGCAATTCGCGCGGTCTTGTCAAAGGAACAGAACATAATGGTAATGCGGCCATTTTCTAGAAGGTGCGCCGCAGTTTCATTACCACTCCCGGTGATATCGAGATAAATCACCCGGCGTGGGTTGATGACTCGGAACGTGTCCATGCCTTTGGGTGACAAATTGATTCGCCCCGTGGTCGGGGCTGTCGCCACGAAAAAGACCTTCTGAGCTGCAATGAATTCCTTTAGCTCCGGCGTGATTTCCTTAAACCAGCTGGACATCGCCTGCGATGCTCCTGGGTCGTCGAACTGCACCGAGATTAGCTCTTCGCTTGCCCCGATCATAGCCATTTTCTCGCGAGAAGCATGTCTGCTTTGCGCCGGAACAATGCTGATTCTCGCGTTTCGCGAATTGAGCACCCCGCTTTCGCAATCCTGCGTATGCGATTAATCTATTGAAATTGAGCAACCACGCTCTCTCATCGCGCCTTTTGGGCGCTCCCCTGGTGCAAGTGGCTGAAAAATCAAGGCGCGCGCTGTTCCGACAAAGCTGCGCAGCTTCAATCGCGCGTCGCAGAGGCCATCATCAGCGGCTGGCACGGTGCTCGCTCCAAGCCTAATCCGAGCTTGGCTCAATCGAGGTTCGGAAAGGAGTGGACGCCATGCATGTCTCAAAAAAAGCAGCCGTTATCCTGGCGCCGGCACTTTTGTTCGGCGCCCACGCCCGCGCCTGGTCCGCGAATACTGACCAGAGCACAGCCAACAATGCGCAGATCGTGGCCGCGGATAGGGATTACGGCAAGTTGCTCAATTTATTGAACCCGATCGCACGTGGGATCGATTCACAGCGAAGGCCTCAGCAGAACTGCAAAGGTTCTGAAATCTATTCCCAGCATGATGTGGTCGGCGATCCCGAGAGCTGTGTCATGGGCCGTTACGGGAACGCAATTGGCGCCAGCTTTGCGCCAGCCACTGCGCCTTGAACTGCGTTCGGGATATTCGCGGGTCGAGACGGAAGGACCTGAGCAGGAGATTAGTAATGAAAGTTTTAGGGAATGCGGCAGCTTTGCTAGCCGCAATATCGATTATGATCGCAATACTTTTTGTTCAACGGGACTATCAGAACAGCTGGCATGAACCCGACACCATCCAGCGTTCCAGCCCTGACACAGTCAGCACCGTTGAACTTCAACAACACAATGGCGATCGAATTGTAATGAAGTAGTGACTATGATTGAGCGGTGCGACGCCCGGTTCCTTGCCGGTCCAGGAACACTGGCAACGCACCGCTCGAATGCTTGATGGGCGAGCAGGAACTGGCAAGCCAAGATAGCTGGCGGCTCATTGATTAATAAATTACTACACTCCGAATCGACTCACCTCGATGCATCAGATCAAAAGCGTCATTGATCCGGTCTAGAGGCATTCGATGGGTGATCAGGTCGTCGATGTTGATGCGGCCTTGCATGTACCAATCCACTATTTTGGGCACATCGCGGCGACCTTTCGCACCGCCAAATGCCGTACCCTTCCAGGTGCGCCCGGTTATAAGCTGAAAGGGTCGGGTGCAGATCTCCTCGCCGGCCCCGGCCACTCCGATAATCACGCATGTGCCCCACCCGCGCTGGCAACATTCCAGCGCCTGGCGCATCAGTTTGACATTACCAACGCATTCGAAAGAAAAATCGGCGCCGCCTTTGGTCAAGTCCACAATATAGGGCACCAGGTCACTGCCCACTTCCGCAGGATTGATGAAATGAGTCATCCCGAATTTTTCAGCGATAGAGCGCCGCGCTGGATTCAAATCAATGCCCACTATCATTGACGCCCCGGCGAGTCGCGCTCCCTGGATGACGTTGAGCCCGATGCCACCGAGCCCGAACACCACCACGCGGTCGCCAACCTGAACTTTGGCTGTGTTGATGACCGCGCCGATTCCGGTAGTCACCCCACAGCCAATGTAACAAACCTTATCGAAGGGCGCGTCCTCGCGAATTTTTGCCACAGCGATCTCGGGTAAGACCGTAAAGTTGGCAAAGGTGGACGTGCCCATATAATGTGCGATCATTTTGCCGTTGCGCGAAAATCGGCTGGTGCCGTCGGGCATCACACCGCGACCCTGCGTTTCGCGAATCGCCGTACACAGATTGGTGCGGCCCGAAACGCATGCGGGACACTGGCGGCACTCCGGAATGTACAGGGGGATCACATGGTCGCCAACTGCGACCGACGTGACACCCGGACCGGTTTCGACGACGATCCCGGCGCCCTCGTGACCCATTATGCACGGAAATATCCCTTCGGGGTCACGGCCTGAAAGGGTGTAGGCGTCGGTATGACAGACACCAGTGGCCTTGATTTCAACCATTACTTCGCCTCGCTTGGGACCAGCGAGGTCAATTTCAGTGACTTCCAAGGGACTATTGGGTTGATTCGCAACTGCTGCACGGACCTTCATTGTTAACCGCCTTTTTATCTGCCATCTCCCGCAATGAGTTGGTCGTTACTTGAACCACATCCCTCACGCTGGCTCAGCTTCGCAGCCATACTACACCGTCACGGATTGCCCGGCCGCCGTCGGCGCTCAGGGTTTCGAAGAATAGCACGCTGCCTCCATCGCTTCGCTCACGGCTTATGATTCGCAGGGTTATTTCCGAGGGCATCGCTACCATTGCGCCGAACCTCGCGTAAATGCGAAAGACGCGCCGGGGATCACCACCCGCTTCAGCGGTTATTATCTTGGAAATGCTCAGGGCGGCGGTCGCCGTCCCCATCAGGATTGGAGCCGGCAGCTCAGCCTGCTTGGCAACACTCGTATCGGTGTGAATGTTGACCGCGTTCAGCTGGCGTGAACAGGCCGCGTAAACCTGCGCCAGGCCACCAGCGATCGAAATCCCGAACTCGGCGCGGGGATGACCATCCCATCGGGTCGGCCGAGGGATGGCGTTCGGATCAGCCGTCCGGCTAACACCTCCAACCAGTTCCACTCGCCGATAAATCTGGCCCCAATAAATCGTCGCTAGCCGTTCGTCGTTGCTGGCACAGACTTCATAACGCGTCACCGCATACGTGCCTGGTGCCTTCGGCTCAGCGGCGATGAGCGTCGCCTGGACCCACACGCGCGTCGGAGGGCGCACGAGACGATGCACGGTCATGTCGTGCGTGGCATGGACGCGCCGTACTGCCTCCTCCGGGCGAAGTCCGGAATCACGCAGTCGCCGATCTAACTCAGCCATGGCTTTGCGTACCAAGCAAACCGCAAACAGGGGATGTGCGACCAACGCACCAGATCTGAGCGAGTCGACGTATGCCGGACTCAGATCGCCGATGCCAGCCGCATACGCCATGGTCCAGCCTGGGTCGACTTCCTCCTCGAAGGGCCCCACTGCGGTTCCGATGAGGCTCGAATCGAACGGCATCGTTAAATTCTCCTCAGGAGGTAGTTCTGAAGGAGCCGCTGGATCTGAGAGCTGAATCGGCTAATTTCCGAATCAACTAAAGTGCCGCTTGGCCTTGCCTACAAGCTAGCTTTCATTGCGCTTTTCCTGAGCAGCCGCTCGCGGCCGGCGATGGCTGGCCGGTCTAATTGACAAATTGGTGATTAGCCCGGCCGCGGGCCGATTCTCCTAACTACGTAACATCAACACGCCGTCGCGAATTGCACGACCCCCCTCGGCGCTGATGACCTCAAAGAATAGTGCCTCTCCTTCCGCCAATCCTTCGCGGCTTTGGACGCGGACCACGGCGTGCGACGGCATGAAGACCATCGCACCGAACCGCGCGTAGATCTGAGCCACCCGCGCGGGGTCGTCGATGGCCTCCGCTTCGAGAATCCGCGAGACCGCCATCGCCAGGGTCGCTGTCCCATGAAGAATCAATCCAGGTAGCCCGGCTTTGGTAGCGACAGCGATATCGGTATGAATCGGATTCCAGATCCGTGCACACTCGGTATAAATGTGGGCGGCACCAGCACTTATCTCGATCTGCAGTTCTCTGCGCACGGCGGCGCTCTCATTGCGAACAGGTACGGGAGGCAATTCAGCGGGTCGATCCGGGCCCTTTACGTCGACCTCTCGGTACAAGGTGCCGTAGTATGTAGTACAGACCGGCGCTCCATGGGTGTCTATAGTCTCGAATTTTGCCACTTCGTAGGCGCCGGGCTTACGCCGCTCGATCCCGATCACCTCGGCGCTCGTCAACAGACGTTCGGGTGGATGGATCAGGCGGTGAATTAAAGTGTGATGGGTGGCGTGAACACCACGCACCCCCTCGCTTTGCGTCAAACTCGCACGCGCCCTATGACGAATCGAACTGGCGGCCGGCCATTCGAAACAGACTGCGAACATCGGGTGAGCAATGACACCCCCGGGACGTCGTGTATCGAGATAGCACGGCTGATAGTCTTGTAGCGCGGCCGCGTAGGCCATCGTCCATCGGGCGTCAATCTCGTTCGCTACAGAATCGATTTTTTTTCCGACTAACGACGAGTCGAGTGGCATGCGCCTATTTTTAGCGCTCGGGCGGTCGCCGGTCCAATGCCAGCGGCTGAATAGCTCGACTGGATGTCAGCCTTGCCTGTAGCTCAATGACGGACGCTGATATGCTTGGGGGTAGCAATGAGGGCAATCCTGTTCGATTTTGGTGGCACACTGGACTTTCCCCGGCATTGGCTCGACCGTTTTACAACCCACTATCAGGCAGCTGGTCTCGAGTTGGACCGGGCTGATCTCGAACCCGCCTTCACATTTGCGACCCGAAGAGCTTATGGCAACAGCGCGAGCCTTCGCGATTTTAATCTTTCCCAATTGGTGGCCTTTCTGGTCAACGCCCAGTTCCAGGTCCTTCAGTTTGCGCATAAGTTCCGACAGCAATTACCAGCCAGCGAAAATGCGCTCGATCGACTAAGACGTCAAATCTGCGACTCTTTCGTAGCTGAGTCGGTTATTGGCCTTGGCAAGACGCGACTTCTGCTGGCGGCCTTGTCATGCTCCTTCAGGATTGCCATCGTTTCCAACTTCTATGGCAATCTTCATCGCATCGTTGCCGATGCAGGTCTCAGTCCGCTAATAAGCGTTATTACAGACTCTGGGTTGCTGGGTTTTCACAAGCCTGATCCCCGGATCTTCGCGGCATCACTTTCCTCGCTGGGAGTGGAGGCGCGGCGTGCCGTGATGGTGGGTGATTCGCTCACCAAAGATTGCGCCCCGGCACGAAAGATGGGGATGAAGACAATTTGGCTAAGACATCGCGAGACCCACGGATATCAGCCTCCAGCAGAACTCGTCGATGTTACTATTGACAGTCTCGAAGAGTTAACCGACTTGCAATGGATCGCCGACTAACCGGGGCCATTGTCGCAGCCGGCCAAGGACTGCGACTTCGCGACGCGACGGGAGGACTTCCCAAAGCGCTCGTCGAGCTGGGCGGCCAGCCGCTGCTGATACGACAAATCAACCTCTTGAAGAGTGTCGGAGCTGCTCCGATTCATGTCATTGTCAATTCAGAGACTGGACATCTGATGCGTGTGCGCGAGGTTCGTCTGCCGACTGGAGTCGAACTGGTCATCGCCGACACCCCTAACTCGCTGGAATCTCTATTGAGGCTGGGTCAGCGTATCAATCGAGGAAACTTCGTTTTAATGACTGTCGACACGGTCCTCTACGGCTCGGAGTTTCAAAGTTTTGTCGCAAAAGCGACCAAAATGGCGGATAACCTGGGGGCTCGATTAGACGGCATCTTGGGTGTGGTAAAATGGCGGGGTGATGCGGATCCATTGTTCGTCAGGGTTGGCGACGATGGTTTGATCATCGGCCTTGGGGATAGAGAGTCACCTCTGGTAACCGCGGGGGTTTATTTACTTTCGGCTCAAATTTTTCTCTGCGCCAGCGAGGCGCGACAGCGCGGACTCGGAGCCATGCGACGTTTTTTTGCGATGTTGGTCGACAAGGGCTTCAGATTCGCCGCGCTGGAGCTCGCTGGGGCGATTGATGTCGATAATGCGGGAGACCTGCGCGACGCGAGGGAAATGATTGCCCGCGAATCACCTTAGCCTTGGATTGCGCTCAAGCGGCTGGTGTGAGAGCACCATTTCCGGAGACTTCCGATGAGTTTCCGAGTAGTAGGAGTTTACCGCGAGCCTGAATTTTCGCCTGGCAAAATCGAGGCTGACGCAGCAATTCTCAATCAGGTCTTGATGCTGCTGCGAGATGCAGGAGCGCACACTGAGGCCATAACCGCCGAGCGCTTCTCTCGCGAGTCGCTCGATGATGTCGCGCTGGTGGTTGCTATGTGCCAGGGTGCTCCCGCCCTAAGCCGTCTGGCCGCGATGAACGAGCGGGGTGCTATTACGGTTAATTCGGCGCTGGCGATCCGAAATTGCTATCGCGACCTGCTGGGTGCCGGCCTGATGCGGGCAGGCATCCCGATTCCAGACGGCGCATTAATTAGCACCTCGCTGCCGTTGGATCTGAAAAAGTTGCGAGTTTTAGACTTGTCCGCTCCTATGTTCGTCAAGCGTGGCGACCTTCACGCGTTGGGGTCGGACGATGTTCGCCGCGTCGAGGGATTGCACCAGCTCGAACAGGCGCTGGCTGGTTTCGCTCGCCGAGGCATCAGTCTGGCATACGTACAGCAGGAGATCCGTGGCACACTCATCAAGTTCTATGGAGTTTCTGACGGGTTCTTCTCGGCCATCCCCTCTGATGGCACACCGCTGGACGACGCGATAGAGCTCTCCCTGAAGCGTGCCGCCCAGGCGGCTGCAGCCGCGCTCGGACTTGAAGTTTGGGGCGGCGACGCAATTGTCAGCGCAGGTTCATGCCACATCATTGATTTCAATGACTGGCCGAGCTTCGCCCCGGTGCGCTCGGCTGCCGCGAGCGCTATCGCCCGCCAATGCCTGCGGCTGGTGAAGCGTCACTCGTTCACCCGCAGCGCTGTCTTCTCGTAGCAGGAAGGCGCCGGTGCGGTGCTGGTTGCGCCGCTAAACCCACTTGACTTCCATCGCGAGCCGCGACAGAGCTAACGCGATGGCGTCGTTCCCCGAAAAGACCCACAAGACTGGCGACTCTCGCAATCTCGGCACTCCACAGCATGCCTCGGGCAAACAGCGTGCCGCGGAGCCAAAACTACCCCATGTGGTTGGACGAGTGCCTGGGCCAAAGTCCCAGCGGGTTTTCGAGCTGGAGCAGCAATATATTGCTCCGGGACGGCAGCGTATTTCTTTGCTCGCCGGTCTCGGATTCGATTATGGAGAGGGTGCAACACTAACCGATCTTGACGGCAACGTTTATCTTGATTTCGTCGCCGGAATCGGGGTGGCGAGCCTTGGGCATGCTCATCCAGCGATTGTGAATGCATTGGCGCGACAGGCAGGGAAACTGATGGTTGGCACTTTTGCCACCACCGAGCGCGCTGAGGCCTTGCGCTTACTTATTGAAGTAGCGCCTAGCAATCTTCAGCGCGCGCATTTCTACAGTGGAGGCGCGGAAGCCGTCGAAGCAGCATTGCGTCTGGCACGGTCGGTGACGAAGAAATACGAAGTCGTAGCCTTTTGGGGTGGATTCCATGGCAAGACCGGGGGAGTAATGGGCCTCATCGGTGACGAGTCGAAGCATGGTTACGGACCTTGGGCCGGGGGGCAATACCTCGTACCCTATGCCGACTGTTATCGCTGCCCCTTCAAGCTGGAGCATCCCGCTTGTGGGCTATACTGCGTGGACTTTGCCCGTCAACAAATTAAAAACTCCTCCTCGGGCGCAATCGCGGCAATTCTTGCCGAGCCGATGCAGGGTACGGCCGGCAATGTGATCCCGCCCGACGATTGGCTGCCAGCAATCAAGTCATTGGCTCAAGAATTTGACGCGATTCTAATCGCGGATGAAATGATTACAGGCTTTGGCCGGACCGGTCGGATGTGGGGCTTGGAACACAGCGGTACCGAAGTGGAGATCATGACGGTGGGCAAAGGCATGGGTGCTGGATTTCCGGTCTCCGCGGTCCTGATGAGCGAGCAGATAAGCCATGCGGAGCCCTTTTCCAAACCGAGCGCTTCGTCATCGAGCTATGGCGGCAATCCCTTGGCGGCGGTAGCAGTCGCCCAGACCATCACCACTATTCGCGAGGAGAAGCTGGTTGAGAATGCCGAACGAATCGGGTCTATCTGCCTCAACCGCATGCTACAGCTCAAAGAAAAATATGAATTTGTGGGCGATGTCCGGGGACGCGGACTACTGTTGGGTCTGGACTTGGTTCGAGACCGGACGTCGCGCCGCGGGCTCAGCCGCGCAGTCATGGAAATCATCTTCAAAGAGGCCTTGAGGCGCGGACTGCTTATAATGGGTTACTTTCCGCGAATCCGAATCAATCCACCGTTGGTTATCACTGAAGCTCAAGCTGAACGTGGCATCGAGATTCTTGACGAGGTGTTCGCCTATGTCCGCGACCACGTGGATTGGCGCTCCGGGAACTGAGCTGAATGTTTGAAAGGCGCATAAGTATTAAACGCTCCCGATTATCGGGACGCACCGGACCCGACAATTAGATAGCCGAACGTGAGCTCGACGAACAACTCCGCCCTGTTTTGCGACCTGGTAGGCACGCTGGTGAAGATGGATGGAAGACGCCAGCTCCCGCTAGGACCCAACGGCCAAGTGAAAATCGAGTTGATGCCGCGTGTTCGCGAAACTCTCGCTCCCATGGCGGATAATCTGATTTTTGTAGTTACGAACCAAGCGGATATCAAACGGGGTAGGCTGACGATGGCCCAAGTTGAATGTGCGCTGCGCGAGCTCAATTCGACGCTTGGCGGCATCCTCCGAGACCACCGAATATGCCCTCATGAAGAAAAGGACGCCTGCCCATGCCGCAAACCGCGAGCAGCGATGATTACCGAGTTGGCCGCCATCTACCAGATCGACCTGAAAGCCTCGACCATGGTGGGCGATCAGGCGACAGACGCGGAAGCGGCCCGCAATGCCGGAGTCGGGCGCTTCATTTACGCCCACGAATTTTTCGGTTGGAATCACTTATCAAGCACCCGATAGCGAGGGAGGCCGAGAACGATGGCTGATTACGAAACCATTATCTACGAGCAAGCTGAGGACAAGATTTTCCGGCTCACCTTGAACCGCCCCGAAAAGCTTAATGCGATGTCACAGAAGCTCCTGCGCGAGCTCGACAGCGCCCTCGACGAGTTCGAAAACAACCCCGCAGCCAGCGTGCTCATCATCCGAGGCGCAGGCCGGGCTTTTTGCGCGGGTTACGATCTGCAACCCACCCAGCAGCCAGGTTCAGGCTTTACCGTTACCAGCGATCGAATCGGTCTCCAGAAAATGGTTGACCGGTGGCAACGGCTGTGGGCCCTGCCGAAACCGATTATCGCGCAGGTCCACGGCTATTGCCTGGCCGGTGCAACCGAGCTAGCAGGCCATTGCGATATCGTTTTTGCCAGCGATGATGCCCAGTTTGGGCATCCGGCGGGACGCTCACTAGGGATCCTGCCGACGTTGTCGATGTGGCCAATTCTTATGGGTCCACGTAAGGCGAAGGAGTATTTTTTCACCGGTGATTTCATCGGTGCGCAAGAGGCGCTGGAGTGGCATCTGGTCAACCGCGTCTTTCCGAAGGAAAAACTCGAGTCCGAAACGCTTGAATATGCTCGGCGGGTAGCCACCGTTCCGCTCGATCTGCTGACACTGCACAAATCTGCCGTCAATCGCTACCTCGACGTCCTGGGCTTCCGTGCACTCGAGCAGTCCTCGGCTGACCTCGACTGCATCGCCCATCAGACCGAGACGGTGAAGAACTGGATGAAGATGAGCCGTGAAAAAGGACTCAAAGCCGCCTTGAGCGAGCGTGATCGGCCGTTCGCCCGCAAATAACTCCGGCGCGGCTTTTAGGGCCCAGAGAAAAGGGCACTGTCCGGAGCGGCCCACCTCGGCCAGCCGCCGGCACACTGTGCGGGATTCGCCCAGGCTTTAAAAGACGTGGGCCGTCACAGACGGTCGGGTTGATCGAGAATCAGCACTTCAGAGTGGCCGCTCGCCGCGTCAATCCGGACCAGGTAGGCGGGCAATCCGCTCTCCTCTAGCGCGACCGTAGTATGAGCGTTGCAGCGGCATCGCGCGACCAGACCATCGTTGATACGTGCGAGCCGGTCAAGATTTAAAGCAGCATTGCTCAGTTGATTGGCGGCAAGCCACAGGCCAACTGTGCGCTTGCGGACTTCGACGTCCGACACAATCAGATGGCCCGCTATGGTCATGTTTTTCTCGATCCAGCGTCGGAACTGCTCATTACTCATACTTCGTTCCTGCCGAAATCGGCGCGACAACTCGGAAATCATTGGTGGCGGAACGCGCCCGGAACTTGCGTGACGGTCCACAATGGTCCACAGCTCGCGGGTCCAGGCGGCGGATAATCGAGGGTCGTTGCCCGGAATCGACCTGTAGTCAATTATGCCGTTTTCGGCATCGGCAATATCCTGTTGCGCCAATGAGGTTTTGATTCTCTTAGCTAAAGAGTCACGCTCCTTTTGGGCCACATCGGCAAAAATCGCGCTGCTCTCGCTCCCTGGCTGTTTGACTGCCGCAGCGCAGGTTTTGAGCTGGCGCGTTAGGGGATAGCTTGGAGGTCCAATGCGGTACTCTGTCTCACACAGCCCATCCATCACCACCCGGAGTTGACGGGCCGACAGCTTGTCGGCTCTCTCCGCTTCTTTAGCAAAGTACTCGTGGGCGGAGACGTAATCTCCGATCTCGATCTGGTGCCTCGCCCGGGCGAGTGGCACCGTCGTACATGCAGTTAGCAGTGTGGCTACGCTCATTGCTATAGCAGCCACGATCGCCCGTGATGGCCGCGACCTGTTGCAGCTAAAATCAATTAACCACTCGCCTCGGCATTTCACGGAACCGGGCATGGCAGCCGGGCGTCTGTGCATCGAACAAGTCTCCGCTTGGAATACATAGTGGCAGATCAACAAGCCGAATCGCGCTCATTTGGGCGAGCGCCTGCTTAGTACTACAGCCAACGAGCCTGATCAAGAATGATTTCGTAAAGTGGCGGAAGCCGACGCATAGCGGAGCGTATTCGGCTAGCTTGCCAGTTGCGGTAGTCTCATTCTGGGTTTCACGGTTGATGAAATCGACCGCCGTTCAGTGCGAGTCCGTAGCAGCGCGTCACGTCCATCAAACGGTGGTCCCGATGCTGGAGACCGCTGATGCTATCGTGTACGCAATGGTTGGCGTTGTATTTTTCATCGCCGCGCTCGGGATGCTGGTCTATAGCGTGATCGCCTTCCCCGACAACTTGCGTGCTACCGGATTCGGTCTTGCCGTGGTAACGCTAGTGAACGACCTGCTCCTGGTTATGATCATCATGGAGGTATTGAGGACCGTCCTCTCTTATCTTCAGGAACGGGCATCCTCGTTACAACCTTTCCTGTTCATAGCCGCAATTTCCGCCACACGCCGCATTCTCGCAATCGGCGCTCAAATGAGCGTGGCTGGCGAGAAGCTTGCCCCTGAGCAGTTCCAGAGGGCGATGCTTGACCTCGGCGCCAACGCTGGCGCCATTCTGGCGATCGCGGTAGCCCTTTTCTTGCTCCGTCGCCCGACGGATAAGGATTTGAACCGAGCTTCTGACCGATCAAGCCGACCGGCTCAGTAACAACAGCCTGCCGCTCCCATCGAGCTCGGTCGGGTTGCTCCGCATCAAAACTCGGTAATGAGCTCTAAAGCTGACCGGCATAAGCGGCCATTGGTCTTCCGAACCAACGATTAACCTAGGAGGATTCTCAACTGATACGAATTTAACGTCTCGCTCGCTGTAGAACACGAAGCCGTAGTTTATACTGCCAAAATAGTAAATGGTTGCGGGCCCGGCAAACTGCCGGACCCTTTGCGCAAATTCTTTGACCGACAGGGTGTTCGCAATCGCAGGTTGAATAAACAAGTTGATGATCAAGGTAGCCGCAACAGTTCCGCCAGCGATTCCCGTCACCAAACGGTCGATTGAGCGGCGTCCCCACGCGATCCATATACCGGCCGCAATCAAGGCTAACGTTAAGAAAAACAGCGCAAAGGGACGGGCCATCGCAGCCGACCGCAGGTTACTCGATAAGTCCTGGACGAAAATGCCTAACCACTCGAGAACGTTACGGAATGCAGAGGGCCAGCATACTAGCATTACCCACCCGATTACGGTGCCGATTCCGGCGGCTATGAATAAGCCCCCGGCCGCCCGGCCCACATGGCTGGTCCAGTGCTGCAGCGTCGACGAAGGGCGTTCCATTGGAGCCGACAGCGTGATGGCCACTAAACTGCTCAAGGCAGGATATAGCGCAAGCAAGTAAACCCCCCGTTTGCTGTGAGGCAGGTTGTAAAAAATTAGAACCGCCGCAAACCAGACTAGTATGTAGCTGAACCGTGCTGTCACTTGGAATGGCCGCTGCCAATAGCGCAGCAGCGCCAGGGCCGCCAGCGGCGACCAGGGCATAAAACCGGCAATCAGCGCCCCTTCCACATAGTAGAACGGATGAACGTGGCCAGTTGGGACGTCTGATCGCGCGAATAATCGATAAAAATTCTCGGCCAACAACTGCTTGCGAACGAAGGCCATCCCGCCGGTAGCGGTCGCAGCAAGGTACCAGCCTCCGCAAACTGCTCCTATAATCAATACGCCCCGGCGGAGCCTGAGAGCTGGCAGAACGCTTGACCTTCCGGTTACGGCAATCCAGCTCATCGCTACCGACAGTGGAATAACCAGCCCAACTGGTCCCTTGGTTAGAACTGCGCACGCGATCGCCCAGTAGAGCAACCCTGCACTGCGGCTGAGGCCTTCTGCGACAGCGAGGAATTGAAATAGCGCGACCTCGAGAAAAAAGGTCAGTGTCATATCAACACGAGCGCCGCCTGCCTGCAAATATTGAACGCTCGTACCCATCAGCAGTGCTGCCATTAGGGCTGATTTCTCTTCGAAAAAGCGCCGCACGTACACGTAACAAACGAGCAGTCCTAAAATTGCGCAAAATGCTGACGGTGACCGTACTGTCCATTCATTGGCCCGTCCCGCCGCCAGCGAAATCAATGCTGCGAGCCAGTGCATCATTAGTGGCTTGGAGGGGATTTCTACCCCAGCCCGCATAGGTAGAATGACTCCGCCACCATTGAGGAGATCCAAAATTGTGACCGCTTCGCGGGTTTCGCCCTTGGTATAAAGCGGAAATCCTCCAAGGTTCACAAGAAAGAGCAATGCGCCATATGTGCACAGAAGCGGGAGCGCACAACACGGCTGCGCAATCCGGTCAAATAATCGCCACCCCACTTGATGCGAATCGCTGCTGGCCTCAGTGGTGCTCAGCGCATGGGCTGAAACTGCGTTACTGGCTCGCAGACCACCCGCGGTTTGTGACGAGCGGACGGCTAAAGCCGAGATATTCGCATCCTTTTTCATCTGCAACGCAGCCCTAACATTTCCGCACCGGTTCGCTTGCGCAGCAATCTGGCGCAGGACGTGTGCACGTCATCAGCGAAGCGCGGAGAGCGCACAAGCAAGCCGGTGGAATTACCTTCAATTCCGCGTTCTGGTAATCGGGGGTTCGCAAACTAAAACTCAGCCGCGAGCCTCTGCCTTGCGCGTCATCGTGTTGGTTTTTGGCAGGTTCGTTTTGGCGCCCCAACCCTCGGGCTCTCGCTGGCCGGAGGCGTACACGAATTTGACTCGCTTTGCAAAGGTCGCTTAGGTCAACGAGCGAGACGGAGATACGCACCACCAGACTGCCACCCCTTGTGGTTCCACAGGTAATCGGGTGTTCTCCGTCATTGTTGACTTGCCTGTAGACACTGATCTTTGATTTCGGCAAACAGAGTACAAGGGGATAACCCTTGTACCGTAAATCGCGGAGATTCGAACATGGCCCGGTTGGTTAGACATGAAGAGATGGGTCCTTATGAGATTCCTGAAGGAACTGAGCTGCCTGTGTGGGTATGTGGATGCGGACTGTCCAAGAACAAACCTTACTGTGATGGCTCACATCAGAAATGTCGCGACGAAATGAAAGGCGAGCTCTATAGTTATACGGACTCTGGGCGTACCGTCGTCTCCAAATCCTGAACAAACTCGCGCGCTCTCGCCCGATTCTTCGTTCCACCAACAAGCTGATAGGCGGTGGGATGAGTTCCCGCCGCTTATTCAGCTCTCGGTCAGGCCCGCTGGAGGAAAACCCCTATCACAATCAGAGCTAAAAAAATGCGATACCAGACAAATGGTTCGTAACTTCGTGCTCGTACAAACCGAATCAGCCACGCAATAGCGATGAGACCAAAGATTGCAGCAGCAGCGAAACCAATCCAAATGTCGCGAGACGCGATCTGTGCATAGAGATGCCGGCTCTCCAGCAGACCCGCGCCGGCAATTATCGGTGTCGCCATCAGAAACGAGAAGTTGGCGGCATCCTGACGATTTAGCCTGACGATCCGACCCATCGTAATCGTTGAGCCCGAGCGCGAGACGCCCGGTATGACGGCAAATGCCTGGCTCAATCCGATCAGGAGGGCGTCCGAATACGTCATTTCATCGATTCCGCGGCTCTGGGGTTCAAATCTATCGAACAACCACAGGGCAATGCCCAATAACAATAGCGCGGCTGCAATCAACAGCGGCGAACGAAAAATTGTTTCTGCCTGCTTCTCAAACCAGAATCCTATCACCGCCCCAGGAATGGAGGCCGTTACCAGCAACAGCAACAGCCGCCGGCTGGACCGATCGCCATTGACCAACGAAGTCGCCATTGCCCACCACTCACGCCGATAGTAAATCAGTAATGCCAAAAGCGTCCCAAGATGCAGAGCGACATCAAAAGCTAATCCCGGATCCTGCCAGCTAAAGAGCCAGGGCACTAGTACCAGATGAGCCGAGCTGGAGACCGGCAGAAACTCGGTCAGTCCCTGCAAGGTCCCCAAGACGAATGACTGAAATTCATGAACCATAATGTTTGTAGCGGGTCGTGCATCTGAGCCTTTATGCGTAACGCGCACGCTTCAGGTCAGTAAATACCTGTACGTGACACGATCTGCGCGAGCTGTCTGGACGTCATCTATTTGTTCCCAGCCGGCCCGCGCTTAACCGTGTCGACTGGAGCGCTCGCTTCGCCGGTCGCACGGGTGCAGTAAAAGTGCTTGGCAGAAGCGAGCTATGTCAATAAGATTTAAGCTAGTTAGTCGATCTGAAAGAAGCATTGTGCCGCTAAGTACGGAAGCGAGGAGGTTCCGCCCGCTATATGGCTCGAAGCTCCAGAACCAAGGTGGTTCCCCTGAGGGATTCTACTCAAGAAGGCCCCAACGATAGATTCGCTGGAGTGAACGGCTCAGCCAAACAGTACGATGAGCCGCGGCGTTTCCCCCTGGTAACGACACTGCCTCGCTTACCAGTAATGATCCCCGACGAGATATTGGACTATTATGGATGGGTGTTTTGCCAAGGTGGGTTCCTTAACCTCCAAATGACGTTCGAGCAGTTTCTGGCGGTAGTGGCAGCTGTCAGCCCTTCCGGCCTGTGTCCGGAACACGACGAGTCGACTACTGAAAGCTGAATAACGGACAACCATTGACGAATCAGGATGTGAAGCCGGGCGGTTTTCGAACCACCAACCCCACAGCTTTGGCACCCTCGGTTGGCGCCCAAGTTTATTGGATGGGTTTCAACAGACTATCGCGGACCCAGATATTTTCGAACGGCACGACATCGGTCGGCGACTTGATACCATTGTCCTTCGCGATCTGAGACCAGTTCTCGGCGTTACCGGTCACTCGGCGCGCCAAAGCTTTCAGGTCCTCATTTGGTAGCAACGTAAAATTAACGCCACCTGAACGTGGTAGACGCGACTTGGGCGGAAAGCGTGAAGCCAGTTCATCGATCTCTTTGAACAACGCAAAGCGGTTGCTAGCCTTGTATCTGGCCAATTGGTCGTCCGGTATCGATTCAGTTCGAACGTTGACAATGATCTTGCTGCGATGATCATTTTCAGGCACTGCCTGAATTTCGTAACGGTAGCGAGGCTCTTGCGGGATTATCAGGGAAAACCATGGGCGTGGTGTATTGATATCGGCCGGACGCCAACCGGTGACAATCGAATTATCGGGCAAAACCTCGAAGGGGATGCCATCGCCCCGCAAAGCGTCTTGCGTTAATTGCAGGGCATCGGCCGGCGGGTAGTCGACCACATGCTCCTCACCCAGGGCTGTATCCGGAGCGTTATAGTGTTCGGTGTAATGTCTGTTGCCGACGTAACATCCACCGGTAGCTGAAAGCACCCAAACCCCACTTACCAATAGCCACGAAGTCCAGAAATTCCGCCGCATGCTCACCGCCAACCAAAAAACCATGAGCAAACTGTGGACTGCAAGCATCCAACAGAAGTGCTGGTGAAGTGCTATCCCATGGTTCAACTGTCCCCGTTAAGAGCCACTTACCCGTTGACCTATTGAGCCCAAGACTGAACCCAAGTTAATCAAATTGATTTTATGAGTGAGATTTCCCCTCGGTACGTGGTCGCTGTAGTAGGAGCTGCGACGGCAGGTTCGGAGATTGCCCGGATCTTAGCAAGTCGTGGTGTCAGAGTAATAGTTATAGAGCAAAACCCTCGCCCTTACGGCAAGATCGAAGATGGGCTGCCGCGATGGCACGTCAAGCAACGCAGGGACGAGTTCGAGGAAATCAATAAGCGTCTCGACCATCCTAACATAGAGTTTGTTCCACTCACCCGCATGGGTCGTGACATTGAGTTCAATGAACTGCGGACCGGCTGGGGTTTAAGCGCGATAGTGCTCTGTAATGGCGCCTGGCGTGACCGTCCATTCCCGGTCGAGGGCGCTGACAAATTTATCGAGCGCGGCCTTATCTACCAAAACCCGTTAATCTATTGGTTCAACCATTATCCCGAACGATCTTATACGGGCCCCAGGTACGCGCCGGTGCCCGGCGCAATCGTCGTGGGAGGTGGGTTGGCTTCATTTGACGTGGTTAAAGTACTGCAGTTCGAAACTACCTTGGCCGCCCTGCGCGCCCGAGGGATTCATGAAGATATGGTGCGTCTGGAACGAGAAGGCATCGAACCGGTACTGAGCACCTATCAGCTCGAGTGGCGCCAACTGGGTATTCAGCCATGCAAGCTCTTCTATCGGAGAAGAGTGTTGGACATGCCGCTCTCCGATATTCCAACTGATGCTCCACCGAAACGGGTCGAGGCAATGCGGCAGGCGCGAGTCAAGATCCTCGACAAAGCTCGCCGTAAATACTTATTTGAATTTGAAGAACGCCGAGTACCCACAGGTCTGATCGAAAACGACGGACACTTGGGCGGCCTCCAGATGAGCCAGACGGAAGTGAGTGGCGGGCAGGTGCGAATACTCCCGGCGACTGCCGAACCGGTCCACGCACCGCTGGTAGTGAGCTCCATCGGCAGTATCCCCGAGCCCATTCCCGGAATTCCACAACGCGGCGAGGTATACGAGTTTGTGGACGAAAAAATCGGTTTACTCATAGACGGTCCGACAGCGGTCTACGCCGCCGGCAATGTGCTTACCGGCAAGGGTAATATCAAGAATTCCCTCGAAAGTGGAACCGCGGTCGGAATCCATATCGCGGAGGCCTACCTCGGAGTGGCCGACGACGGTACGCTCCCGTCGCTGGCAGATGGCGCACGCCAGGTTGCCGCGCGTGAAGGTAGGCAGATTGCGAGCAGCATAACCGCTCGACCACCGCTGACAGCAGGACAGGTGGCAAAGATTCTTGAACGGGTGCGTCTGCGCCAACGCGAAGTCGGTTATCACGGAAACTATCGTCGGTGGATCGAGGAAGTCACGCCGCCGGATCTGCAGTAAAGTGCCAACCTGCGCAGCTTTGGCGGATAGACCTCGTGACAACGTGCAATTTTGCTTCGATGCACGTGCGGCGTTAGGCTTGATCCAATCGTCAATAGGAGCAATTGCGTGGACGAACTCGAGCGTGTTGATCCAGAGCTCTTTAACCTGATCAAGCAGGAAGAGACCTATCAGATCGAATCGGTCCGCCTGATTCCTTCTGAAAACTATGTCTCGCGGGCCGTACTACAGGCGACCGGCTCCATCTTGGCCAATAAATACTCGGAAGGCTATCCCGGACGTCGCTATTACGAGGGTCAGCAGTTTATTGACCAGATCGAAACAATCGTCATCGAACGGGCGAAGCGTCTGTTCGGTGCCGAGCATGTCAATGTTCAGCCATACTCCGGCACACCCGCGAACCTCGCCGTCTACACCGCATTGCTTAAGCCCGGTGATGGCTTGATGGGTCTGGCGCTGCCTCATGGCGGGCATTTGTCTCATGGCTGGAACGTCAGTCTTTCGGGTAATTTCTGGCGCCCGATCCACTATACGGTCGACCGCGAAACCCATCGGATAGACTACGAACAGGTGCGGCGACTGGCTAAGAGCGAGCGGCCACGGATGATCATAACCGGCGCCACTGCCTATCCCAGGCAATTCGACTTCAAAATTTTCGGCGAAATTGCCCGAGAAGTGGGAGCCTACCTGCTGGCTGACATTTCCCACATAGCAGGTTTAATCGTCGCAGGGGTGCATCCCGATCCAGTGCCTTACGCCGATGTGGTGATGACAACTACGCACAAGACCCTGCGTGGTCCGCGCGGAGCGATGATCCTGTGTCGCAAGGAAATAGCGCCCCAAATCGACAAAGCAGTCTTTCCCGGTATACAAGGAGGACCGCACAACCACACGACCGCTGCGATTGGGGTTGCACTAAAAGAGGCTAGCTCGCCGGAGTTCAAAAATTATGGTTGTCAGGTGGTACGCAATGCGAAAGCGCTTGCGGATGAGCTTCTGGCCAGAGGATTTCAGCTCGTCTCGGGCGGCACTGACAATCATCTAATCGTGATCGACCTGACAAATAAGCAGGTAATTGGCCGCAAAGCCGCTCAGGCACTCGATCGGGCCGGGATCGTCTGTAACTACAATACGATTCCTTACGATCCAAGAAAGCCCTTTAGCCCAAGCGGCATTCGTTTAGGTACACCAGCAGTGACTTCGCGCGGCATGAAGGAGCAGGAGATGCGGCAGATTGGCGCCTGGATCGACAAGGTCATCGCCAGGATTGATGACGAGACGGTAATTGCCCGCATCGCTGGCGAGGTTCGCGAGTTCAGTCGACAATTTCCCGCGCCTGGTCTGATCCAGTGAACGGACGGCCCCAAGCCGCATGCTATCGGCGGTATCAGCCCTGCTGAAACCGAGGACGATTAGTACCATGATTAGCGTCGATAAAGCCCTGAGAATCGTGCTTGAGAACGTTGCGCCACTGGGCATTGAGCGAACCTCTATTATGAATGCCCTAGGGCGCGTGATAGCGGAGGATATCCACTCCCCAAGAGACATACCAGGGTTCGACAACTCCGCGATGGATGGCTATGCAGTCAAAGCCGCGGATCTTAAAGACGCCGGCGAATCGAATCCAGTTCGACTAAAAGTGCTGGAAACTGTGGGAGCTGGTGTGATGCCCTCGATGGAGGTAACAACCGGACAGGCGGTGCGAACGATGACCGGTGCCCCCATCGCACCCGGTGCTGACGCAATCGTACCCATCGAGCGCACCCGCGGAACAGAGACCGAGATAGAGGTCCTCGCCCCTGTGGAGCAAGGCGCCTTCGTTCGTCCGCGCGGAGAAGACCTCAAGGCAGGTGAACTGGTCATCTCCCGCCACAAGCCTCTCACTGCTTCGGATCTCGGAATGCTCGCTGCGTTAAACCGATCAATGGTGGATGTTTTTCGTCGCCCTCGTGTCGCGATTGTGGCAACCGGCGACGAGTTGGTCGATGTCGATACGGTGCCGACTGGAGCACAGGTGGTAAATTCAAGTGCTTACGCTTTGGCGGCCGCGATCAGCGAAACTGGTGGCGAACCAGTCATGCTGAAGGTCGCCCGTGACCGTCCCGAAGAGGTGCGCGAACGCTTAGCGGAGGCGTTGGCGTTCGATGTGATCCTAACCACGGGGGGAGTTTCAGTTGGGCAATTCGACCACGTTAAACTCGTGCTCGATCAACTAGGATTGCGCCAATTGTTCCACGGAGTCGCCCAACGGCCGGGACGCCCACTGAAGTTTGGCACCATCGGCGGTCGACCGGTTTTCGGGCTGCCGGGGAATCCGGTCTCGACAATGGTGTGCTTTTATCTGTATGTTCGACCAGCCTTGCGCCGAATGAGTGGCCGCAGCGACCTTGGATTGCCACGAGTCATGGCTCGATGCGCCGAGGACATTCGAAAAGCCAATAATCTCACTGAATTCGTTCGTGTTACGCTCGCTCGGCGTGATGGTGAACTCTATGCAACTCCGACCGGCAACCAGAGTTCGGGTGTGCTGAGTTCACTGTCCCGGGCGCATGGCCTTCTAATTGGTGCTTGTCACGAGAATGTTATCAAACGGGGCACTCAGGCCGCAGTGTTACTGCTTGATATGGGAGCGGCCGCCGACACCGAGGCGTATTTCGAGGAACGCCTGCGCAGCCAAAACTGAATCGTCAAGGTTACGGCGGCACCGAAAATGGCCGAGCCCAATATTACCCACGACAGGTGCACCATGGGGTGTAGCCAGAACGGGATTAACCACACAGTGACAGCCGTTTCGAGGTTACCGTTCAGGATCCAAACCACCCACAACAATAAGATGAGTCCGACCCAAAACCGCGGCCATTTCCAGAACTTCGGCATACCTACAGAAGCTTGGATATGACGCCAGCCATTGTCAACTTGGTAATAGCCTATCTCGAATAGATGAACTTCCGCGTCGGACAGGGCTTCGATTTTCACCCCCTTGTAGAGAACGCACGTTTAATCCTTGCGGGTGTCGAGATTCCGCATTCCTTTGGGTTGCAGGGCCATTCCGACGCGGACGTGGCCACCCACGCACTGGCCAACGCGATCCTGGGCGCGTTGGGCGAAGGCGATCTGGGACGCCATTTTCCTGACACCGATCCGAGCTACAGAAACGTCGACAGCACAACGTTGTTGTCATCGGTGTGGAGGCGTGCCCGCGAATCAAACTGGGAACTGGTCAACGCTGATTTGACCATTTTCGCTCAGTGGCCCAAACTCGCTCCGTACCTTGCATCTATGAAGACCAGACTTGCCGAATGCCTGACGGTCGATGAGTCAAGGCTGAACGTCAAGGCTGCCCACCCTGAAGGATTGGGAGCGCTGGGTCGAGGCGAAGGCATGGCTGCTGCCGCAATTGTCCTGCTCCAACGAGCGTAGACCAGACGTCCATGCAGCACGCATCGCGCACTGTGCGTTTTCACTCAAGCAGCCCGGAAATTTGGGGGACCGCGATCGGATGAATTGAACGATTTCCTTCACGGACCCCTGTCCTGCCTTACAATTTCCGGCCTGCCGAACAGTTCACCTTGCTACCCAGCCACCATCGATTACCATTGGATGACCTGTAACGAACGAGGCGGCGTCGGACAGCAGCCAGACTACGCCCTGAGCGATTTCCTCGGGTTGCCCCATGCGGCCCACCGGCTCCCCGGCTCTAAGTTCCTGCTCGGTGAAGCCGCCTGTATCGAGAATTCGCTCCACCATGGGGGTCCGAATCACACCCGGACAGACACAATTTACCCGAATGTTTTTGGCAGCATACTCAAGTGCGGCGGTTCGTGTCAGGCCAACTACACCGTGTTTGGAGGCGTTGTAGGCGGGTAGGCGCTCGAATCCGACCAGGCCGGCCACTGACGCTGTGTTGACAATGGAGCCGCCGCCCTGCTTGAGCATTTGGGGAATTTCGTATTTCATGCACAGCCAAACGCCCTTGAGATTAATCGCGATAGTCCGGTCGAAGTTTTCTTCGCTGGTTTCAACCGTAGTCGCCATCCGGCCTTCAATCCCTGCATTATTGAAAGCTCCATCGATCCGGCCATACGTCTCGACGGTCTTGGCAACCATCGCTTCGACCTGGGCAGTGACCGAGACGTCCGTCTGAACAAAGCTGGCGACACCGCCATTGTCCCTGATTGCCTTGACCGTGCGCTCAGCGCCTTCCGGTATATAATCGGCAATCATCACCGTGGCCCCCTCCTGTGCGAGCCTCAAAGCTGTCGCCCGACCAATACCCGAACCGCCACCCGTAACCAGTATAACCTTGCCTTGCACAAGCCCTGGCATTTGCATCAACCTCCTTCGATGAGAACCGTCCGTGGTTTTTATGGACCTTCCGTCGATAATTTTGCAAACGGTGCGGTCGCACCCGCGCAACTGTCGGGGCTAATCAGATTGGGATTGACAAGCAAATAGAAAATAGAGCCGATACGTGCTTTGATGCTTTCCGCAAGCCGGGTAGGAGAAGCTATGGAACTCAAAGACACCATTTATCAGAAGTCGGAACGGGTCGCGACTCTCACGTACAATCGTCCCGAAAAAATGAATGCATGGACGCCCAGGATGTTCGATGAACTCCGCTTCGCGCTCGAAGACGCGGACAGTGACCCCAATATTGGAGCCATCATTCTTACGGGTGCAGGCAGAGCCTATTGCTCGGGGGCCGATATCGGCGGCCTGAATCGAATGGCCCAGGCGGCTGAAGATGCGACAGCGCAGCGACCCGTGGGCGAGCGGTCAGAAGTCGAAGGCATGAGCCGGTTTGTCTTCATGCTTTCGCTGAAGAAACCCATTATCGCCGCAATCAACGGACCCGCAGTAGGTATGGGATTCGCCAACGCGCTGTACAGCGACATTCGCATAGCCTCGGACCAAGCGCGCATGGGCCTTATCTTTCCGCGCCGAGGATTGGCGATCGAATTCGGCAGCTCATGGCTGTTACCAAGAATCGTGGGACTGGCCAATGCTGTCGATCTGGCTCTTACCGGCCGTCTTATTGACGCTCACGAAGCGCTGCGAATGGGGCTCGTGAGCCGAGTGGTCCCTGACCACGAATTGATGCCCGCTGCCCGCGCTCTCGCTACCGACTTGGCGACACAATGCTCGCCGCTCGGAATCTCTTACATCAAGCGCTTCGTTTATCAGCATCTTTACACCGATCTGGCCACGGCTCTGCGAGACGAAGGCGAGAGCGCGGCCGTGATGCTGCGATCCCAGGACTTCAGAGAGGGAGTAAGGGCGTTCCTGGAAAAGCGCGCTCCGAGGTTCAGCGGAAACTAGCGACCAAACCCATGGGACGCTACCAGATGGTCCAAGCTTTATGCCCACAATAGTTGTAGGCCGGCAGGCTTTCGAAGCCATGATCGCGCATGCCGAGAGAGAGTTCCCCTTCGAGTGTTGCGGCTTCATCATCGGTAATGGAGCCGACGAGGTGCGTACGATCCACAATATTCAGAACGAGAAACACCGTGCAGATCCCACGCGATTTCCACGAGACGCTCGTACGGCCTTTTTGATGGACCCTCGAGAACACCTCGCGGTTTTGCAGGAGGTCGACAGTCGCGGGTTGAAGCTCAAAGCGGTTTATCATTCTCATCCGGATCATGACGCATATTTCTCAGCCACTGACCGAGCCCAAGCCTGTTCTTTTGACCCGACCGAACCGGATTACCCGCAGACCGCATACATCGTGATATCTGTCCGAGCGGGGAAATTTGCGAAAGCCGCTGCCTTTATCTGGGATGAAGCCAAAAAAGACTTCGTCGAAGCTGACTTGCGCCTCGACTGAAGTTTCCTTTCATGGCTCTTGCTGATCTGCTGCCAGGTCATTAGAAGAGGTCCTATGGAAAGCACATCAATTCGCCTGGGTGGGATTGACCTCGCTTCTACCATCATGAATGCATCGGGGCCCCATTCAGCCGAACGTGGTGAAATACTCGAACTCAGCGCGCGTCACGGTGGCGCGATTCTCTTCAAATCCTGCAATCTGGCAGGACTTGAGGCTCCGGAAAATCTCAAAAATCGCGGTGTGCAGCATTTCGCCACCTTAGCCCGAGAGCTGACCACCCGGGGCAAGACAGTTTTTGGCAGCGTGGTGGGTCAGAGCGCCAAGGAGTTGGTTGAGGTAGCCAAAGCTCTCGATCAAGCCGGAGTTCGGGCACTCGAACTAAACCTGGCAGACGACTTCGTGCAAAATTCGGTGGCTGCGTTTGCGTCACTTGACCGACTCAAAAGCGTGCTCGAACCGGTTCGGCAAGAGGTCCGAGCCGCACTCGCAGTAAAGATTCCGCCTAAGCTCTCACTGGAACCGCGAGCCGTCGCCGAAATTTTCATCAATCTGGGGATTGCAATCGCGGTTTGTGCGAACGATTTAAGTAAGGATTTCTCGGTAGATCTTAAGACCGCTACGGCTGCCGGTCAGCGGCGAACAGTATCGCAAGTTCATGCATTCTTCGAAGCCGGCGGCGGCAAGCTCGATCTGGTCGCCGTGGGCGGAATTAACAGCGGCAGGGACGCTTACGTTGCACACCTGACGGGTGCCAAGGCTGTCCAAGTGGGTTCAGCATTAATTAAAGAAGGCGCTGGAGCTCTGGGCCGGATCGATCGCGAATTGGATAATCTTTTGACTGAAAACGGCAAAAGCTCGGTAAACGAGATTGTCGGAACACTAAGATTCCAGGGTTGACCCCGTCGGCGTCCCCGCAAGGTGTAGCCGCCCTGCTCTATTAAACGGCGATTTGCCGTAGGACCGTAGCTTGATCCCAATAGATCCGCTCCGCTGCCATCAATCCGTCGCGGAAATCAACGAAAATCACAATATCCAGTTCAATAAGTTTTCCAGTCGCTGAAACTCCCGGTAGGAACCAGTCCATCCGCTTGGTATGGTGGAAATGAAGTCGTGCCTCTTCCGCAATAGCGCGCTCGGTCGCCAGCCGGTTGATGAGGGTATGTGTCCAGTCTTCAGGAATTGAGGGAATGAAATGGTCACGATAATAGCGCCGTAGTTGGCTCTTGCCGCTCGCACCAGAGCCGGTCGGCAAATGGCATACCGTCGCATCTTCAGCCATCGTGGCCAGCGACTCTTCTACGTCACGGCTCGTGAATTCACCTCTTAGATGTGCCAGCCACAATTGAACATTTTGCTCCGGTGTCATTTGCCTGCTCCGGCGATTGTTCGTGCAGATTGCCGCTCGTTGCCGCAAGCCTACAACGCTGGCGAAAGTAATCAAGCCGCCTCTTGCGTCGATAAGGTTTGCGTTGAAATATCAGAAGCTGTGCCGGGGCTGTAATGCCGGGTTAGAGGGTTCAGCCGATGGCCTATTTTCTCGCGAAAACCGACCCTAAGGTTTATTCAATCGACGATCTGGAACGTGACCATCGCACCGTTTGGGATGGGGTAACCAACCCTCAGGCAGTTCATTCAATCCGCGAGATGAAACCCGGAGATCGGGTGTTCATATATCACAGCGGCGGTATGGCGAGCGTAGTCGGAATTGCGGTGGTAAAATCCGAACCCCGTGATGACTCGAAGAATCCCAGGTCTGCTGTGGTAGATTTGGAATTCCTTCAGCGCCTCGAACCACCAGTTACCCTCGCAGAAATCAAAACCTCGGGCGAATTCAATGATTGGGCACTGGTCAGGCAGGGGCGGTTATCAACGATGGCCGCTCCAGAGAAGTTCGTTCACTGGATGCGCAGGCGCTTTCCAAAACTTGATCTCTAGAAGGCAGAGTAACGGACGCCGCGAACGTTTGCGCCCAGCGGCGCCGTTGACCCTTCAATAAGATATATAACCAAATAAACCGAAAATTCGATCTGGGCTGCACTTAATCTCGAGAAGAGACCGAACGGCTCGGGCGGATATCGTTGTTGACACTAACGACTCCGGTAGTTTCGCGAGCAAGTTTTGCAGCGCGACGCGCTGCCTCACTTGGTGCATGCCCTGTCAAAGTTACCACGCCGTCACGAGTCGTTACGTGGATGTCGTGACCTTTGGTGAGTTTGTCGTTGTGCAGAGCTATCTTCACCTTAGCGGTGATATCGGTATCTTTGACTGCGGTCTTGGTACCTTGCCAAGCGTGGCTGACCGCGTTCGTCGCAGAATGACCCGCATCTTTCATCGATTGGGATGCACTCTCGGCAAAGGCCGGTACCGCGAGCGCAACTCCTAACATCAGACTCGGTAGAAATTTCAACACTCCCTTGTGGCTCATGTTTACCTCCTTATCCGTATCGAGCGGCCCATGTGTGCTGGGGCAACCTTGGTCAGCAACTACGGTATTGCTGCTCAATGTTGTCTACGTGACTCACTGATCAATTGCTGCTAATACGACACTGTGTTTCATAGTCAAATTTAAAGTAGACATCGATGAAGTACAGCATGCTTCATGCCAGTCCGATGAGACTCCGCATCGTCGAACTATGACGGGAGCGAATCGATAAATCTGAGCACTGCTTGTGCACAAGCCTCTGCCTGATCTACGTAGATCTCATGGCCCTTTCCGTCGATCACTGCTATTCGTGCACTTGGAATCGCATCGCGCATGGCAACCTGCGCCTTGAGCGGTTCAATGGGACTGTTGGCTGGGGCGAGGACGAGTGTTGGAACTTTGATCTGTCCTAGCAGGGGCGCAACATCGATATGCGGGACAGCGCGACACAACCCTTGCAACACGTGGGTGGGGGTTTTCCCCCATTGCTCAATTACCCATTGAATGTGGGCGGGATTTGCACCAGTTAATCCACCCCCTGCTTCCATGAGCGCCTTGGCCCAGCCGCCTGAACCCAATTTGCCTAACGCTGTTGGCCAATCCTCGTAACCCAGCGCGAACATTTTCTGGACACGCGGCGGAATTGAAGTCGGAGCCGAGAGAAGCGTAAGACTTTTGAATCGCTCCGGCCACCTCACAGCGAAAGCGATCCCTAGGGTGCCGCCAATCGACTCTCCCAGATAATGAACCCTCTCGAGCCCCAATGCGTCGAGAAAGCCCTTCATGTCCAGCAATAATTCTTCCGCCGACCACTGATGGTCTGGACCCGGTGCAGCCGATTGACCGTGGCCTCGCATGTCGCGCCGGATAACCCGAAGTCTGCCGGCTAGCAGGGGCACCCAGTGATACCAGAAACGGAGATTGCGCCCAAAGCCATGCTGGATCCAAATCGTATCGGCCTGCTTCCAAGGGTCCGTAAAATCGTCGAGCTCGTAGTACATCTCACAACTGTTCGCCACGATCTTTGGCATGGTCGTCCACCTTTCACTTCGGCGCCAATCACAGCGACGCAAAGCAGCCACGACGCTAAGGTCGTCCTTAGCGGGTCGGCAGCAAGATCGCAACGAAAACCTTCAGGGAGACGACGCGTAGGTTGCGAATTCGTGCGACCACGGCTAATTCAAGAATAAAACGCTACCCCCAAGACCAGACCAGGAGGACAAGAAATGGCTTCATCACCCTCATCATCGTCGCCCCTCGAAAGAATACGACCAATTGTGCCGAAGTTAGCCGAGCTAACTGAAAAGGTGTTGTTTGGTGACGTTTGGGAGCGTCCTGGGCTTTCCAAACGAGACCGCAGCCTCATCACCTGCGCAGCTCTGCTAGCCTTGCAGCGACCCGATCAGCTTCGCGGGCACCTGCAACGCGCGCTCGATAATGGCGTGACCAAGGACGAGTTAAGCGAGTTGATCACCCATCTCGCGTTCTATTCAGGTTGGCCGACAGCTGTAACAGCAGCCGGCATTGCGAAAGAGGTCTTCGAAAAGCGCTAGCCGTTACAGACTCGGCGAAGATCACGATCGACGCTGGCGTCAGTTCTTTGGTTAGCGGTCCACGCGCCGGCGAGGAAAGTGGGCGCGGCCTGATTTTGCCAACCCGTTCGATAGGCGGGCGCAGGTCCAACTTGTGGCGTGGTCGGGCTTCGACTAACGTAGGATGGCTCGTGACTCGATCGTTCAGTTTGGATCATGCAGGCATGAAGGCATATAGATGAAAGCTTGCGTCAAATCCGACCTTGGAGGGCTAATTGGCTGCGAGTGGTTTACGCACAGATAGGATCTGGATGGACGGTACTCTGGTGCCGTATGACCAGGCCAATGTTCATATCCTGACCCACAGTCTCCACTATGGCTTGTCCGTCTTCGAAGGGATGCGTTGCTACCAGACCGATGATGGCCGCTCGGCGATTTTCCGTGCCATCGAGCATATTCGACGGTTGTTCGATTCCGCCCATATCGTTGAAATGACGATTCCATTCAGCCAGGAAGAAATCCTCAAGGCCTGCGTCGACGTTGTGCGTGTGAACCGGCTCGCCGAATGCTATATCCGGCCGATCGCCTTTTACGGCGAGGGTGAGATGGGTTTGTCGGCGCGTGGCAACGCGGTGCGAGTTGCCGTTGCCGCGTGGCCTTGGGGGGCTTATCTTGGCGACGATGCCGCTGAACAGGGAGTCAGGCTGAAGACTTCCTCCTTCGTCAGGTTTCACCACAATTCGATTCCCCCCCACGCCAAAGCTTCGGGGCCGTACATCAATTCCATTCTGGCCGGCTACGAGGCGCGGCGTCACGGCTATGACGAGGCGTTGCTGCTGGACGTCAACGGTTACGTGGCCGAAGGCAGCGGCGAGAACTTCTTCATTGTGCGCGATGGGGAAGTGCGGACGCCGCCTGTGACCTCATGTCTGCCAGGTATCACCCGAGCCTCCGTCATACGGATTCTGCGCGACGCCGGGATTGGTATTAGCGAACAGCTTTTTCCACGTGACGCGGTGTACATCGCTGATGAGGCGTTCATGACCGGCACCGCAGCCGAGGTGACGCCCGTTCGCGAATTGGATGATCGGGTCATTGGCGATGGCAAGCCGGGACCCATCACACTTAAGGTGATGGAGGTTTTTCGCGCGGCGTTACGCGGACGCGACCCCCGTTATCGTTCATGGTTGTATTACGTTTAAGATGCGGCCACTTACGCTCCTTTTCGCCATCCTTGTCGCCGCGGGATTCGTCGGTCTTGTTCTGCGGTCGAAACCCGCCCGGGCCGCAATGTTGCACGTAGGCGATGAGGCTCCCAATTTTTCCACCACAGCCATTGTCGGTGACCAAACCGTTCCGGTTCAGTTGGTCGATTACCGCGGGCGGCGAGTTGTACTGTATTTTTACCCCAAAGATAACACTCCCGGCTGCACCCGCGAGGCATGCGCCTTTCGTGATGGCTATGCCAAGTTGCAGGGCTTGGGCATTGTCGTGCTCGGCTGTAGTATCGATGGCGCCGACGCACACAGGTCATTCGCTAAGAAATACCGCTTGCCGTTTCCTTTGCTGCTCGACCCAGACAAAAAGATTGCCCAAGCCTACGGTGCCGCTAACGGCATTCCAATTCTGGGCCTCGACCGACGGATCACTTATGTGATTGCAGAGGACGGCCGCATAGCTGCTATCTATCGGCAAGTTGATCCGGCCACTCACGTTAGCCAAATCATTCGGGACCTAAGCGGTGAGCGGTCTCGACCGGTTGGTCAGCCTAGCTCGGTACCTGAGACACCGGCTCAACCTGCGCCCAGTCGGGATCACGATATCGAGTAGTCCAACGCCTGCGACCGTCACTGCTAAGCGCAGGCGGTTGTCGCTCAGCCCGTTTGTTAGCTGATCACCTCAAGGGGGGAATACCCCAGACTGACTGCCAGGCGTACCGCAGCAGAAGCGAGTTGGACAGCGTCTCGTTCCTCAAGAATCAGTCGTCGCAATCCCGCTATATGGTTTTCAACCAGTTCAGTCTCCGAACTTGCGTGGAAGCTAAAGCGGTCGGCATCAAAAAGTGCATCTATTAGGCGACTCGGCTCGAAGCCTGTTTCCGCCAGAGCTTCGCGGACCGCTCGGCGCCAAAATTCACGTGGCTCGACCACGTCAAAATCCACAATTTCTGCGATGCGAGCGCGGAAGCTTGCGAGCAGCTCCGCATAGCGGTGGTTCATTGCGAGATAGAGCTCCACTCCTTGAGCTCCGAGAAAATCCTCAACCGTGCCCTCGTCACCATAGATGCCCATTGAGCCTATGGCAGCTTCGACAAGCACGTAGCGTTCTCCGCCCTGCCTGCGATACTCCAAACCTAGTGGATACAGCCTGCAGGCCAGCGGCCGTCCACAATGAACAGTGCAAATGGTGCCGGTCAAAGCCACGCAGCTCCCATCCTGCTCGAATTTGAGCGTTGCGCCGCGCCCAATCGTAAACCTCGCCACAGCCTCGGCCGTCGATATTCCGGCTGCGCCCGCCAGGCGGATGACGTCGTAGGGCGAGAGGGTAATGACCTGGTTGTGGCAGCATCGTCCGCATTGATTGCATTGATAAGAAAAGGGCGTGCTGCGCTCCATACTGTTGCTCGCGGCCTCGTCACAACTCTAAGTCCCGGCCGCAAGCCGGGCAATCGCGCGTATGGCAACTTGCAGGACCGGCAGTTCGACCAGCGCGAGCGAGCGTATCTCAGCCATTAGCCGCTCGACCTCAGCGGCGCGCCGCTGATGCCGTTCGGCCAGGCGCAGCGCCAAGGGTCGCTCATCGTTACGTTCCGTTAACAACAATCGGCAAAGCTGCATGCGGGCCCAGACCAGTTCGGCAGCGAGATCGCTTGCTGCACGCCGCTCCCAGCGATTGTCAGTGCGCACCTGCTCCAGAGCGCCATCCAGCATTGCGAATTCAATATACTCACTCAGTCCAAAGTAAGTGTGCGCGACTTCAATCGGCTCTCGCTCAAGGGCAAGGCCCAGGTTCACCACGTTAAGCAGATGTCGCGCAAAGGACAGGCGCGCCAGGTCGAGTGCAAGTTGTTCATGATGCACTCCTGCGCGCAGCTCCCGGTAGGTGCGTTCGAAGCGCGCCAGTTCGCCCGCCTTCAGTACCGTGTCAAATTGAACCGCAAGCCTTTCGAATGCTGGCCGATAACGCCCAACTATTTCGCCGAGCGAGTCAGCCTGCGCAAGACTGGTCAGAACCCACGAACAAGCATGGCGGATGGCGCGCTCGAGTCCAAGGAAGGCACCGATCTCGGCCTCGGCTGTCAGCTCTTCAGCCTTCGCCTTGAGTCTTGCGGCGCGTGCGCGAATATCGAGTATTCCTTCTGCAATCAAGAAGGCGCGGACGGCCTCTTCGTCGCTGACATTGTGGTCGCGCGTCAAATCCGACAAAAAGAGCGACCCGACGAGGTCGATCATTTCATTTACGATCGAGGTGGCAACCAGCTCATGGCGCAGCCGATGGTGAGCTAACTCCTTGTGAAAGCGCTCAGCAATCCGCTGCGGAAAATAGGGACGCAGAAATCTCTCCAGCAGATAAGGGTCGTCTGCGCACGGCTTGGATCCCAACCGCAAGGCCAGGTCAATCTTTGTGTGGGCGGTTAGGATTGCCAACTCCGGGCGTGTTAAGCCAGCTTGCAGCGCGCGTCGTTCTCGCGGCTCCTGGCGTCTGGGCAGCTCGGTGTGACGTCGATGAGAGCGGGCGCGGTGTTCGAGTGCGCTGAGATGTTCGTGAAAGGCGGCTGTTGCCGATTTGCTCCGATGCTGCTCCAGGCTGAGTGATAGAACCTGATCCCGATTATCTTGTAAAACTCGCTCGGCGACGTCTTCGGCCACGGCAGCAAGTTCGCGATTGCGCTCGTCAAAGGTCAATTCTCCCCGAACCACTACCGGTTGCAGCAAAATCTTAAGGTTGACCTCATGGTCCGACATGTCGACCCCGGCCGAATTGTCGATCGCGTCGGTGTTGATTCGGCCGCCGCGACGCGCATATTCGATGCGTGCCTGCTGAGTCAGGCCAAGATTGCCACCTTCCACCACGATCTTGCACCGCAGTTCATCGGCGGTTACGCGGCAGGCGTCGTTAGCGTGATCTCCGACCTCGCTATCAGTTTCGGTTCGGGCCCGAACATAGGTCCCGATGCCGCCGTTATAAAGTATGTCGACATCAGCCCGCAGAATCTGTTGGATGAGTGAGTCGGAGTCAAGTTCGCTCATGTCACAGCCCAGGGCAGTGCGCGCCTCTGGACTTAGCGTTATGCGCTTTTGGCCACGGCGGAATACTCCGCCACCTTTGCTGATTAACTCTGGTCGATAGTCTGTCCACTGGGAGTCAGTTAGATGGTACAGCCGCTGTCGTTCCGCGTAGCTGATTTTGGGATCAGGATTCGGGTCGATGAAAATATGGCGGTCGTTAAACGCGGCGATCAGCTTAATGTTGTCAGATTGGAGCAGTCCGTTACCAAATACGTCACCCGACATATCGCCGATTCCGACCATTGTCACCGGAGCGCCGCGTAAATCCCGGCCCATCTCGCGCAAATGGCGCCGGAGTGATTCCCAGGCTCCCCGGGCCGTGATTCCCATCTTCTTGTGGTCGTAACCGTGCTCGCCACCCGAAGCGAAGGCATCGCCCAACCAAAAGTTCCGCTCCTGAGCGATCGCGTTGGCAATATCGGAGTATCCGGCGGTGCCCTTGTCAGCCGCGACCACCAGGTAGGGACCGTCATCATCGTAGACTTTGACTCGGGGCGGTCGCAGCCGCTGTCGATCAACCAAATTGTCGGTGAGGTCAAGCATCGCATTGATCAGTATGCGGTACGCATCTGCCGCAACCGGTTGACCACCAGGCCAAGCCGGACTTGGCTTGACAATGAACCCGCCCTTCGCTCCAACTGGCACGATGATCGCGTTCTTGACCGTTTGGGTTTTCATCAAATCCAGTATCTCGCTGCGATAATCGTCCAGCCGCTCGCTGTGTCGTATGCCACCGCGTGCGATTTTCCCAGCCCGCAGGTGACAACCCTCCATCACCGGGCTGTTTACATGAAGCTCATACAGTGGCGGCGTGTCAGGCAGATTTGCAATCTGCGCGCTCTCGAACTTTAGAGCGATATAGGGAATCGGCGTCGGCAGCGGTTGAAAGAAGTTCGTACGTACGGTCGCTTCCAGCATCGAAAGCAGCGTGCGTGCGATCCGGTCGTCGGCAATGTTCTCTATTGCGCTGAGCTGATCGAGATAGGCGGTCCGTAACGAGTCGAGCTCGTCGGCTGCCGGCTCGCGGTCGGGATCGAAGCGCGCGCGGAACAGTTCGATGAAGCAACGCGCGAGTTGCGGGCAGGTTATAAATGGGCGTTGCAGCGCATTGCGGGTTGCCGCCAACCGCATCTGGAACGCAGCGGCCAGGTAGGCCCGGATCAAAGCCACTTCATGCCACGACAGTCCCGCGCTCAACGTCAGCAGATTTAGACGATCGTCTTCCGCCCGGCCCGTACGGACCGCGACCAACGCGCTGCTGATCAAGGCGACGCCAGGCTCCTGTTCTAACGGCCTGCCGGCGGCACTGCGGACGCGGAATGCCTGAACGTTGGCCACTTTGGGTTGCCCGTTTAGATTGAGCCGGAATTCGTGGGCGTCTTCTGAGATGACCGAAATGCCGAAATTCTGCAGTACCGGGATCAACTCGGAGAGCAGCGGTGCCTCACCAATTTCGTAGAGCCGTAGCTCACTGAACTCGCGCTGCGCCTGGGTTCCCGAGCCAACGAGGACCCCGAAACGCCCCTCCTTTAGCAGACTTTCGATCTGCTCTATGTCTCCGAGTGCGGTCTCGACGGAGGTCGCGTCCTTGTAGCGCGCTGTCAATGCCGGGAGCCATCGAGCGGCAAGTGTCTGGCCCTGTTCGTGGCCATAGCGGTTAATGAGGCCCTCCCTTAGCAAGCTGTCCCACGAGCGAGCAAGTCGCGCTATTTCAGCTTGAATGAGCGGAACGATTTCCGGCGGCGGGGCAGGGGCAGCGAAGCAGAAGTGCAGCCGGGCTGTATAACCCAATCCCAGCGCGAGGTAGTAGTAAATCAGACTCCCACCTAGACGCTCACACAGGGCTTCCTGGATGCGGGTGCGCACCTCGGCCGAGAACTGCTGGCGCGGCATGATGACCAGCGCAATGACGTTGCCCCGCACTGGATCACTCTGCAGACTAAGCCGGACTTGATCCTCGCTTTGCAGGTCGAGCACCATCCGGATCTGTCCTCGCAGCTCGTCCAGCGGTGCGCGGAACAACTCCTCTTTGGGAAAACTATTAAATGCCGCGATGGTCGCTTTGTAATCGTGCATCTCCGGCTGCAAACCCTCGGCTCGTAAGAGTTCGCCGAGTTTGGTCCGAAGCACCGGGATGTGCTCCGCCTCTTCCGCATACGCTTTCGAGGTAAGCAGTCCAATAAAGCGGTCGAAGCCGATCACCTGGCCGTCCTCGTCAACGCGGCGAATTGTAATGTCGTCCATCGCCGCCCGCCGATGAACCTCGGCCACGGCATGAGTCTTTGCCACCACCAGGGGTGAGCCCTCGAACAGAACTCTTCGATGTGATTCCTCGAGCTCATCGATTGGTACGGGCTGCGCATAGCGCGAAAGTCGACCAGTCCGCATAATGCCCAAGGCCTTTGCGGCATCGACAACAATGGCCTTCTGGCCGCGCTCGCACACAACCCGGTAGTGACGATAGCCGAGAAAGACGAAAGCTCCTTGCACCAGCCAACGCAGAAAGTCGCGGATTTCTACCCACTCGCGTCTGCGCGCCGTTTCCTGACAGATTTGCAGCGCGCGGGCAGTCATCGCGCCAAAGTCCTGGGTCGCGGCAAATACTTGCGCAAGAATCCGATTCAAATCGGTTTCAAGTTGTTTCAGCCGACCCTCATCCGGTGCAACTTCCAGCTCGCTGTGAGTGAATGACTCGCGCTTTTCATCAGCGCTGCTGAGCTCGAACGAAACCAGCTTACCGTCCGCATCGCGCGCCGCATGGTAAATGGGATGAAGCAGAAGGCGAAGCGGCAATTCATTGGCGCGGAAGTATTCGTGAATGCTGTCGACGATGAATGCGCAATCGGGCATTGCCGTTTCGACAATCACCCCCTGCTTGTCGTCGTCAGCAAGGCATCGAACCTTTATTGGCTCGGTCCGCCTATAAAAGAAATCAAAAGCACGCCGTGCCAGGGTCAGGCGTTTCTCTGCCGTAAACAGACCAGCGGAATCGGCCGGTAACCGCTTGAAAAGCAGATCGGAAAAGATCGGCAGCCACTGAGCTTCCAACGAAACCTGAACTGCACTGTCCTGCTGTTCGATGTTGTTATCCAAGATAACGATCACCCGTGGATGGCTGGAGTGAGACTGCGGGCCGCTTGGACATGACGGAAATCACGGTCGCGGATTGAACTTCATCGATCAGCGCGACTCGTCGCATTACCCTGTGCAGCACGCAAGAGGCCGTCGCGATATAATTACTTGCTGAGTGGATCCTATGATCGAAAGCGCGCAGGTCCAAGTCTCAACCATGACGTTTGGACCATTTGCGATAGGTCGCGCCGACGATAAGGTCGTCATGATCCGTCGTGCCGCGCCAGGCGATGTCCTCGAGATCGCGGCCAGTTCAGACAGGCATGATTATTTGTTGGGGAGAATCATCCGCATTGTTCAGCCGTCACCTCTACGCCGCGAGCCGCCTTGCCACTATTTTGCGCAATGCGGTGGATGTGATTGGCAGCATATTAAATATAACAGCCAGATCCGGCTCAAGGGCGAAATCATCGCCCGCGTTTTCCATCAGGTGCTCGGGACCCGACTTGACCCCGAGGGTCTGGTCGAGCCAGCACCAGCAGAAGTTGGTTACCGTGCGCGAGTGCGCCTGAAGACCGGACCAGGTGGTGTAGTCGGTTTTCGGCATGCGGCCACGAACTCATTGGTACCAGTCGAAGAATGCGCGATTTCCGCCGTACCGATTGCGCCGGCACGCCGGCTGGCCACCTTGCTCGGACATGTATGTTCCGAAATTGAAATTGTCGAAGGACGGCACGGAAGCGTCCTTGTAGCGCATCTGAGCAGACCGCCGGGCGCCCTCGAGCGAAAGATCGCCTCCCAGTTTATTGAAGATGGCGCAAGTGCCGGCTTGATCTTGCGTAACGGTGAGGCACGCGACTGCTTCGGTAATGTCACGATCGGTTATGAGTGCGAGCCCGACTGTGTGATCGAAGCGGATGCCGATTTGTTCAGCCAGGTCAATCGAGCCCAGAACGTCAAATTGGTGCCCGCGGTCATGGACATGGGGGGAATTGGCAAGGAAACTCGCGTGTTGGACCTTTTCTGCGGGACTGGAAACTTCAGCCTCCCGGCTGCGAGGCGGGGTGCACACGTGACCGGGATTGACCAGAACTCGCTGGCGATTGAGGCGGCCCGGTTTAATGCTGAACGAATGGGCCGGTTACAGGCACGCTTTTTCGCGATGCGCTCGAGCGATGGCTTGCGGTTTTTGGCTCGATCACGCTATCGCCCTGAGGTCCTGATCATGGATCCACCGCGAGCTGGTGCCGCTGATTTGATCGATTCGATAACTCGCCTCCAAGCTCAACGACTGGTCTATGTCTCCTGCAATCTGCCAACCCTCATGCGCGACTTGCGGCGGCTTTCGTCACAGCGATACAAGCTATGCTCGGTGCGCGCTTTTGACTTCTTTCCGAACACGCACCATACGGAAATCGCGGTGAGCCTGCTATTGACTTAGGCTTCAAGGCGTCCGTAATCTAAGCCAGATGGTTCCACCTTCCCGGGGTGTTGACCAAAGCGATGCCAAAGCAGGAAAAATTAGCGCGTCCTAAAATCACCATTATCCCCGGACGCGGCGTTGCCCAAACCATCAACTATCTGCTTGAGGACCGCGACGATCTTGAATGGATAATCGCTGTGGGACGTACCAAGAACGGCGAATTATTCTTCTATGACACCGGTGGCGACATCGTCGAAGACCTGGGCACACTCGAATACCTCAAGGCACGCATCGTTCGCGCTCATTTCGGCGACGAGTACGAATAACCAGATTTCGTGCGCGAATGGCCGCCATAGGGGATACGAATGGTATGGGTGCGCTGGCGGCTGGCTCTTGTTTCATTAGCGTTTTTGCTCCAAATCTCGGTGCCAGCGAGGGGCTCTGGCGGGGAAGTACAGACACTGCCTTCGCAACAGATTCCCGCAACACAACCGTCTGTCCCGCCCGTTCGGCACCAGCCATCTGACAGCGGCTCGCGCTTGCACTTGCCGGCCGCGCAGGGCAATACGCGCGAACTTCCGCTACCCCGCGTATTTCGTGGATGCTGGTCGGGCTCGGTCTACCGAGTTGACTCGATCCGACCTTTAAATCCGAATCTCGGGCGCCTGATTTGGCTGACCAAAAACTATACGCTCTGTTACTTGCAAAGCGGTTACAACGGCAAATGGCAACTCACTTTCGCCGAAGGCACCGTTGCCGCTCGTAGCGAAGTCAGTGATCAACGCCAATCGATCAAGGTCGATTCGGTAACAGGTCGCGACCGCGCGGAGTTGACCGCCTACCTGCACTTTCGCACGCACGGTTTTGTCGGGCTTGGCGGTGTCGCTCGACCGAGCACGCTGGACGAGTTAACCCATCTTCATTGCAACGCTAATCCTGAACACAATCTAATGTTCGTTAGTGCCGAGGTGTTCGTCGAGACTAACGGTGAACCCTATGCCGAGGTGACATGGCATACCAATCTGTTCAGAATCAACGAGAAGGCCCCGCACAATTGAGGAATGCAGATTGCGATTCCTAAGTTGAGCGCTTAGTATCCAGTGGCATCTAGGGCTGCCACTTATCTCGATCGCCCGCGAAATCCGGATCTGGTGGGGTCGCGTAGACGACGCCGTCAACTATTTCGAGCGGCACCCGATAAAGATATTTGCCGCAGGTGCCCGCCGGCCCGGCGATGCATTCGCCCGTGTCCGGCTCGTAATAAGCATTGTGAGTTTGGCACATCAGGTAGCGTCCCTCTTCAGCGAAGAACTGGTTATCAATCCAGTCCATCGCTATCGGTATGTGCCGGCATCGATTCAGGTAGGCGTGAAACTGCCCTCTATAGTTAATGAGGAAGCATTCTTCGTCAGTGCCACGAATCGGCAACAGAAATTTGGCGGACTCGCCCGGGCGGAGATCGGCCGTCCGGGCAACTATATAACGAGTCCCGGAAGGCTTGCCTCTTTGCTTCGGCCGTTCACTCGCAACGGAGCCCGTTTGATGCCGCTGACTTCGCCGCCTCATCGACTATCAGTGTTAAACGTCAAATGCCGGCTGTCCAGCAGTGAGCGATGGCTTGCTGCAGTCCTGCCCAGCCCTTAGCATTTGAAGTGTTTGAAGCGGGCGGGACAGCCCGCCCTGAGGGAGTTGGTGGGCGCCACACCATGGACAAGCCTAAAATAAGAGCTGTCGAAGCCTTTCCGGTCGAGCAGCAAGGTCAGACTTTCGTCCTACTGCGCGATCCAACCGGCATCGCCCCCGAGCCCATTTTGATTGGCATGGGTGCGTACTTTCTCGTGGCCCAGATGGACGGTAAGAATGAGCGTCTGGATCTGCAGGCAGCGTTTGCGCGCCGATTTGGCGAAATTATACCCTCCGAGCAAATCCAGCAGTTGATCGACGCGCTGGATCGCGCCTATTTCCTTGAATCTGCCCGTTACCTCGAGCGTGTTCGCGAGGTCACGGAGGAGTTCGCCAAAAGTCCGCAACGGCCGGCCGCTCTGGCGGGCCTCGCGTACCACGCGGACCCGATTCAGTTGCGCGAGGAAATAGCCGCCTTTTTCCGTCGTCCCGGCGCCCCCGGCGAAATTCCAGTACCGAGTACTGAGCTGGCCTGCCTCAGCGGGCTAATTTCCCCCCATATTGACCCCCGTCGCGGCGGTGCTGCCTACGCGCACGCGTATGGAGAATTGCTCCGCCGTGAGCGTCCGGAACTGGTTGTTATTCTGGGAACCTCGCATTATGGTAGCGGCCCCCAATTATTTACCGCGACGCGCAAGGACTTCGCCACGCCTCTCGGGGTGGTGCAGACCGATCGTCAATTCGTCGAGCGGCTCGCGGCGCGCTACAAGGAGGGAGCCCTGTTCGAACAGGAACTGCTGCACCGCAACGAACATTCGATTGAATTTCAGGCGTTGTTCCTGGCCTGGGCCTTGGGTACCGCTGGCTATCAAATCGTGCCGATCCTGGTTGGTTCCTTTCACGAGATGGTGCAAAGCGGTGAAACGCCCGCCTACGACGCCCGCGTGGGTGGTTTTCTCGAGGCTTTGCGCGGCGAACTCGCGGCGGACTCCCGGCGCACACTTATCATCGCAGGAGTCGACTTCGCCCATGTGGGGCGGAAATTCGGCGACTCGTTTGGCGCGGACGAAAAGGTTGCCCAATGGATTAAGCGGGAAGACCTGGCATTGATTGAAAATATCAAGCGCGGCGACCCGGAGGGTTTTTTCGCCGATATCGTCAAAGATCGCGACGCCCGCAAGATCTGCGGGCTGTCACCGATGTATACCCAACTTGAGTTGCTGCGGGATCATCCCGCGCGCCTCCTGATGCATGACATCGCCATGGAGCCCCAGACCGAATCGGCCGTGTCATTCGCAAGCCTGGCAATCGAGTAGCAAGAATATGCACGCGACCGTCAGCCTCCAATTATTGATGTTTTTTCAAAAATGCGCGGATTCTCTCGACGGCCGCTCGGGCCGCTTCAGGGCTTTTCCATTCCGTCACCACTTCGACCCGCGGGTTCAAACGCGCGATTTCGGCTGAGATTTCCGCCGGATGGTACAAGTCACTGCCGTTAAGCAGGATCATCGGCGTGGTACAGCGGGCGACGAAGTCACGTGACACAGCGAATACGAAATCACCCCCGTACATATTTTCGCGGAAACTCGCCAGTACGCTGTCGGTCAGTTCCGGCCGCTGTGCTTTGAGCTCCGCTGCCCACGCGTCGAACATCTCGCGGAAGGCATCACGATTGTCTTTGAGTCCAATTGGATTCTGAATCACCGCAGCGCTGACGCGCGCGGGCGCGGCCTTGATCATATTGAAACAATACGAACCGCCAATGCACCCGCCCATGATGTGACATCGCTGGATTCCAAGATGGTCAAGCAGCGCCAAATGATCGGAGGTGTAGGTATCCCATCCGTCCGTTGCTCTAATCGGCCCGCGCGAGCGACCCGCGTTGCGCTGGTCCATGGCTATCACGCGGAAATCGCTGGCCAATTCCACTGTCGGATCGAAAGGACTTCGGCGCCAAAAGTCGATGCTCGACCTCATCCCGCCCGGCGCAAAAAGTAAAAGCGGATGACCCGAACCGAATTCTTCGTAATACAGGGATACGCCATCGCGTTCGAACAACGGCATAGCTAACCTCCCAAGCAATGATTGGAGACGACCAACGTTCCGCGCCGCAGCTTGCCACACCACCGACGGCTGACCGCCCACTGCCGGCGGGGCACACGACGCCAGCATCACTCGATTTTTACGCATCTATTGGATTGCATAAATCAAATAGACCAAACCGCCGGCCGAGACGAGGAACAGCGGATTGACCCGCCGCCAGGAAAGAATTGCGCAGGTGATAGCGGCGATGGCCAGTCCGGCCAGATTAAAAATTGAGAGCCGCGCCAATGCATAAGTTCCCGACAGCATCAGGCCAATAGCGACTGGTGCCAGCCCTCGCTGAACCGCGAGTCCCCAGCGCGATTGCGCAACCCGGTACCACAAACGGTTGACGACGAAGGTCACGATACAGTCAGGGAGAAAAAACGCCACGGCGACCACCGCGGCTCCCGCTGCGCCCGCGAGTCGATAGCCAATGATCATGACCATCAGCATGTTCGGCCCAGGGGCAACCTGTCCGAGGCTGTAAATATCGCGAAACTGCTTGTCTCCCATCCAGTGGAAATGATGGACCACGAGCCTTTCCATCTCCGGCAATACCGCCGTGCCGCCACCTACTGCCAGCAGAGACAGCAGAGCGAAAACCCACCCGAGGCTCCAGAGCTTACCTGCCATTTCAATGCCGCCAGTGTGCACGATGCGACTGGAATCGTTCACGGAGATGGTGGAAATGCTGCGTGCTGGGGGCTGGATGGGCAGGAGGTCGATAGTACCAAATGGCAACAGGCCCGAGCGTCAGCAGCACGGCCACCAGTGGAAGCTTGATCAGGCTCACAGCGGCAAAGGTTGCGGCGATGAAGACCACATCCGCCAGCCGTGTGAACTGACGATGGCCAAGCTGAAGCGTGACCGTCGTAAGCAAACCAACGGCCGAAGCCGCTACCCCTATCAGCGCTGCACGCAGATAGGGGTTGTCGCGTTGCTCGCTCCATACCACTCCCAAAGCCATGACGACTATCATGCCGGGCATCAGCAACCCCGCAACCGCGGATGCGGCACCGCGAACGCCGCGCAGGCGGTCTCCAATGATCACACTGATGTTGACGGAGTTCAGCCCGGGCAGAGTTTCACTCAGTTCCAAGGCGTCGAGAAAGCTCTCGTCATCGAACCACTTGTGAGCATTGACCACATATTCACGTAGATAGGCCACCACACCGCCGCCGAAACTGATTGCGCCGGCTATGAAAAAAGTCTTGAAGATGGTTCCTAGCCGTGCCGGCGGAATTGCCCGCTCATTCGGGATTTGTGACAAGAGTCTTGCCGAGTCCATAAACCATCGCCGTTTTCGTGGTTCCCAGATGCAGCCAGTCCTTCGCATCTTCCTGGAGTTGAAGAAAGAAGGCTTCGGATAATTCCCGTGGTTTGCCATGGAAATCATCCACGTCAGCAAACTTGATTTGGTACGAATACTCGCCGACCAGATGCTCCTGCGTCATACGGTTGCGCCAGATCGCCAGGGTCGCTTTGGCCGTTATTTTGCCGCCGAAATCGATCTCGCCACAGTCGGCTAGAATCTCCTCGATCGCGATGCCGTTGACGATGCTCAACAGCGTCCGAGGTTTGGCCCCAGTCTGAAGCAGCGCGGGAAAAAGCTGAGAAATACTCCCAAAGCTTCGCGTCAAAACCACGTTGGGAGTGTCCAATTCGCATCCATGTGAGTAGATCGACCGCCTGGTCCCCGGTTTGCCCCGCTGCATCAGAACCTCCTCTTTAAACTTGATAGTGTAAGCGCAGGGAACCAGCGGCCGCACATCGACCGCGGCGGCTGTCTGGCGGTCGGGGTGTCGAAATTTGATCGTCAGCTCATGATTGGGCTGTGGCAGCCCCTTCTTATAGAAAGTTCTTCGACGAAGAATGAAACCGTGATTGTAGAGACGAAATTTAGGAGTATCGAAAAAGAGGACCTCGCGCAGATGGGTTTCTATCGGCTTGGCGATCTTCGAGATATCAACCCCGACTGACTTGGCCGTGCCTCGAGTTATCTTCCAGAACTTGTGAAAATGCGCCGCCTTGCTGAAATGCTCACTGCGGAGCAAGAGCTTATACTCGCGGTAAGTGATCGGGTCAGCAACCATCACCGGTGTGCCTGGCTTGACCGTCTGCAGCAGTTCGCTCATGGCGCTTGGCTCGAAACTCCTGTAAACAATGCTTCGCTTCCTCACCCGATGCCTGAAGTCAGGAACAGCACTTCCGGTTGCGGCTAATCTAGCTGAATCTGCCGGCAGAGTCTTCCACGCGGTCGCGCTAGCGGCACAGGCAGTTCCATCTATTGCTCTTGCGGCTGTGCTGAGCCGACGCGATAATAGCTGCGCGCGGTGGACGCATAGCTCAGCCCGGTTAGAGCACTTGCCTCACATGCAAGGGGTCCCTGGTTCAAGTCCAGGTGCGTCCACCAGGATGATTCGCTCCTTGGAGCGCTGAAATTATCAGCCTTTTGACCATGGACAGCGCAGAGAGATTCGTCCCTTAGCGCCATCTATCTTGGGTCGTCACGAACCGTTCTCCGCGCGCCCAAATAGCCTGATTAACGCACCAATCGCGCGATAAGCTGCTGTAGGCGCGGAGCCTTGGCCAGTTCACTGCGGAGTTTCATGAAGTCTTGTGCGTCGATAATACATGGCATGCGCTGAAACCGCCCGCGATGATCGTAGACGCAGAAGCGGACCCCCTCTGATCCTTTGGCAGGACCATCGCTAAATTTGAGTAGTTGGATGGTAGGGCGATGATAAGGAGTCACGATCTGGACCTGCTCAGCGATTACGCCTGACCCCCAATGCAGTGAAAAGCTTCTCGGTTTTGCGAACCGGTTCGTTGTACGCTTCATGCTTTAGTCCGGCTTTACGGCTCTAACCAAGTCTTGGTTTTTCGACAGCACCCTTAAAACTCACTGATTCCGGATGCTTTCGCGTCGAGTTGTTCCAATATGGTCGGCCCGAAATTGGGCGATAAACCTGCGCTGCCCCGGTGATTAAACTCTCGGGCAGTGCTCCGTGGCGACTTTGTCCGGTACCAACTTTAATTCTTGCGTCTACTGGCTAGCCTGGCCAAGAAGCTGGAACGCTCGACTTCGGGGCCTGCTATTCGGTTGGCCAACGAGACGAGGAGCTTGACGGCGCAACGTTGACATAGGGTCACAGTAGAGAGGTTGCGAAAGCGAATTCTGTATGTGGCCTTTCGCTGACAATCATCGCACTGCAAAGACTCCGATCTAAGCGTCGTTAAGCGCATCGGCTCGGTGATCGGCAGCGAAAACGTCCGCTTTCGCAGGTCCGAATGTATATAACATCATCAAGATGACTGAATAGTGGCAATAGATTAAAATAATGCCTCATCAAGATTGTCAGCATTGGTTCGCGAGGATGAGCGAATCCTGGCAGGCGAAGAAAAGGTGAATCTACCAGAAAATTTCAGCCCGTCATAGAACCATATAACGGCCGCCTCAGATTAGCCTGGGATTTTGCCGTTCGCGCCCTCGACACTGTAGGCGCGGACCGGTTCCGACCTCCCGCGCACCGCTATGGTTCCAGCCGGCTTCCATTTAAACAGGGGGCGGACGGCACTATATGTGTGCTCGCTGACCACGATATCAAGGTCAAGCTCTTTGGTCGCCGATTCCAGGCGAGCTGCCAGATTAACGGTATCACCGATGGCGGTGTATTCCATGCGGTCGTGCGATCCGATATTACCGACGACCGCGGCCCCGGAATTAATCCCGATCCCCATCTTGATTGGCTGCCGCCCGCTGGTCTGCCACTGGGCGCAAAGGTTGCTCAACTGCTTCTGCATCTCGAGTGCCGCCAAGACTGCGTGTTGCTCTTGATAAGGGTCGTCCATCGGCGCGCCGAAAATTACCATCAAACCGTCGCCCAAAAATTTATCAATCGTACCCTGATGTCGCATCAACACCTCGACCATGCGGTCGAAAAATTCACTCAGCATTTCAACCACGTCTTCTGGCGTCATGGTCTCAGCTAGAGTCGTGAAGCCGCGAATGTCAGCGAACAAGACCGTAATACGGCGTCGCTCGCCCTTAAGCTCAGGCAGCTCTCCCTTTTGCATGATCGTTTCCAGGACCTGACGCGAGATGTAGCCGGAGAAGGCACGTTTGATCGTGTCACGCTCGCGCAAGCCTTTAGCCATAGCGGCAATAGCAACCGCCATCTGCTTGAATTCTCCAGTCATTCCGGCGGGAACCTCGATAGAATTAAAGTTCCCCGCACCCACCTGATCAATTTGCCTGCGGAGCGTTTCCAATGGACGCGCGACCGATCGCCCCAAGATAGAGGCGACGATAACTGCCAACATGACCGTGCCTGCAAAAGGCCCGAGCGTCGCCCGTGCGACTTCGTTCAGAACGCTATAAGGCGCTGGAGACAAGCGGACCCCTATTACGGCAATCAAATCGCCTCGCGAGTCGCGGACCGGCGCAAAGGCAGCGTTAAAACCAGCTTGGAAGCTCTGAAGGTTGTCGGCAAGCCGGTTGATCCCTTCAATCCCGATGGCTACCGGCTGGCCACGTTGCACATAGAGGTCCCCGAGCCGATGAATGTAGGGGAAGCTCTCCTCAGCATCAACTCCGTATTCAACGTAGTGCGAGTCCTGTGGGGCACGTATGAGCGTGAAAATATCAGCGATCCAGACATCCTTGCGGCGATTGAAGTCGCGGATTCTTTGCAGTTGCCGCCGGAGTTCGCGGTATGCAGGAGTCTCGCCACCGAGCCGATCGGAACTCGCACGCACGAGCTCCGGATCAAGCAGGGCAGCAGCAGTACTGGCGATCGACCTCGCTTTACGATGAAATTCCTTTTCTAACAGCCCCTTACATCGACGGTACTCCGCCAGGCCGAGCAAGCCGTTTATCATCACCACGAACCCGACCAAAACGGTCATAACCTTAGTTCGATAGGTCACATTGAGCCCCCCGAAGACAGAACTCCAAGGGCGAAAATATGCTATCCGGGGGCTTTGTACCATCAGCCAAGACTATCCCTCTTAACGAGGTCGTATAACTTTTTCTCGAAGCTAGGCCGATTCGGAGCCTACTCCACGATTTACGCTTGATTTGATTGAGCGGGACTTCCAAGGCCGCCCCATTATAAGTGGCGGCGTATAGATCATTGGCGGAATTGCGGTCTGCGGTTTTGTGCCGAAACTTCATGAGAGGAGGAATTCAAAACCGGGTTCCCCGGCACTGATCGGCCACGACGCAATGTACCGTTTTGCGCCGAAAAGAGGAGAACGACAGCTGCTTGACAAATGTTTGTGCCGCCCGCAAGGCGCCTGCGGCCCATTACTCGGTCGAATCGGCTTTGGCCGAATCGAGGGCGATCTACTCAGCCGCATCGGAAATTCCGACTAGCGCCGGACCATTTATTCGGCCGCATCACGGAAACCATGCTAGGGAGCGGCCCATAGCACCATACGCTTTGCCGCTCGCCGTCAATCCCGAGGCGGCTGACATTTGCGAAAAGAGGTTAGTCGCATGCGAGTAACCTTCTGAGCAGATTCAAAGTGGATTGCGAGCCAACAACCCGCGGGCAATCACGAGCGCCTGGATCTCGTTCGTACCTTCGCCGATCATCATAAGTGGCGCGTCACGATAAAACCGTTCCACTGGGAATTCGGCCATATAACCATAGCCGCCCAGCACCCGCATGGCATCCAGCGTCATTTTGGCACACGCCTCGGAGGCGAACAGTTTAGCCATGCCGGCCTCGACGTCGCAGCGTTCTCCTGCATCCTTTTTTCGGGCCGCATTATCTACCAGTAGTTTGGCCGCCTGAAGCCGCGTTCCCATATCCGCGAGTAATAACTGCACCGCCTGATGCTGCGCGATCGGCTTGCCGAAGGCCGTCCGCTGCTGCGCATAACGGATCGCACTATCGAACGCGGCCTGACCAACGCCGACCGCTCGGGCCGCTACGTTGATGCGCCCGACTTCAAGCGCACTCATCACCTGTTTGAACCCTTCGCCTTCGCGACTGCCGATCAGATTGGCTGCCGGAACTGGAAGCTCCTCGAAGAGGACTTCGCACGTGTCCAGTCCTTTGTAACCGAGTTTCTTGAGCTGGCGGCTCACTGTGGGGCCACGCTCATTTTTCTCGACCGCTAACATGCTGATTCCCAAATAGGCAGGCTGAGCGTGAGGGTTGGTCTTGGCCGCGACCGCCAGCATCGTGCCGTAGCGAGCGTTGGTAATGAACATCTTGGTTCCTGAGATGAGATAATAGTCGCCGTCGCGCACTGCGGTGGTCCGAATTGATTGGACATCACTGCCGGCGTGTGGTTCGGTGAGCGCCAGTCCGCCTCTTTTCTCGCCGGTCGCCATGGCGGGAAGAAAGCGGTGCTTCTGTTCTTCGGTGCCATAATTGCTGATCAGGTAGGCCATGATTAAATGGCTGTTGATGACACCCGCCAGACTCATCCAGCCGCGCGAGAGTTCGCTCATCAAATGCGCGTAACTGAGGAAGCTCAAGCCGAGACCGCCATAGGCCTGAGGAATGGTGGCGCCGAACAGGCCAAGTTCCTTCATCTTCGCCACCAGCCCGTGCGGGTACTCGTCCTTATGCTCGAGCTCACTGGCTACCGGAATTACCTCGCGGTCGACAAATCGGCGAACAGTCTCGACAATCTCGCGGTCCAACGATTCATCCATTTGCTTCACTCTCCCCTGACGTGGCTGTCGCCCGACACGTATCTAATCTGCGCGAACCCGACAATTGGGAAGGCGGCTCCGCGGTCTTGCGATAGCAATTGACGAACTGTTGTCACACGTCTGTAACAATTGCTAAGGTAAGTGTCAAATTGACGCAAACCCGAGCTGCAAGCCACGTTACCACCGCGCTCAACACCGCTACATCAGACGTCTTGCGAGGAAGCAGTTTATGATCACCCAGACGAAAATCACTGGCAACGAGCTGCATGCCAAGCTCGTCAGTTTACATGACCCAACCTACACTCCCGAACTTTGCGAGCAGTATGCAACGCTGATTGATGAAATTTTGAAGTTGAAGGCGCAACGAAGCGCAATCGTGCTCGCCCACAATTATCAGCGCCCCGAAATCTTCGAAGTGGCGGACTTCATCGGCGATTCCTTCGAACTCGCCCGCAAGGCCCGCGACGTAGAAGACGCTGAGATTATCGTGTTCTGCGGCGTTCATTTTATGGCCGAGACCGCCAAGGTATTCAATCCGGAGCGGATGGTGCTGCTGCCGGATTTGCGAGCGGGCTGCTCGCTGGCGGATTCGGTGACAGCCGAGGCCTTGGCCGAGCGGGTTCAGGAGCTGCGCGAAATCTACCCCGACCTGCAGGTGGTTTCCTACGTCAACTGCACAGCTGACGTTAAAGCCCTCTCTGATGCGTGCTGCACTTCGGCCAACGCCGTCAAAGTCGTGAATCGCCTGGAAGCCGACAATATCTTGTTTGTCCCCGATCAAAATCTGGCCAGTTACGTACAGGGGCAGACTAGCAAGAACATAATTTCATGGGATGGTAATTGCTATGTTCATCATCAGATAACTCCGGCCGAGGTAGAACGGGCGAAGGCGGGCATCCCGGGCCTCGTCGTCATTGCGCATCCCGAATGCCGCAAGGACGTAATCGCAATGGCGGACGCGGTTCTGTCGACTAGCGCCATGATACGATACGCGCGCGAGAGCAACGCTGACAAATTTCTGATTGTGACAGAGTGCGGTTTATCTGATCGCCTGCTGATGGAAATACCCGGAAAGCATTTCTACAAGGCATGTAAGCTGTGTCGATACATGAAAATGATCACGCTAGCTGGGGTACGCGACGCCCTGACAAACCTCAGATATGAGATCACAATGTCCGAGGAAGTGCGCCAGGGAGCCCGGCGGGCGTTGGATCGCATGTTAGATCTTGGCGCGTGAGCCCTCATCAGGGTAGGGTGTCAGTTTCCCGCAGCCTGGAACCAGTTCAGAACTTCCGCGCGTCGTCCGGTTCCCTGGTCCGACCCCGGATGGCACCAGTGCGGCGCCACGCACGGCCTAAGGTGGCAGTTGACACGGTGCTGTTTGCAGTCGATTCGGGGCGGGTGAAGTGCTACCTGGTCCGCCTCAGGCGCGGACCATCGGCCGGCAAATGGGCTTTTCCGGGGGGATTGGTCCGCGAAGGCGAAATGCTTGACGAAGCCGCTCGACGTGAGCTGCGCGAGTCGACCGGACTTGATCAGTGCTACATCGAACAGCTTTTCAGCTTCGGTGACCCGCATCGCGATCCCAAGGCCCATGTGGTTTCCGTGGCTTACATGGCATTGATCGACCGAACCTCTGCGGTGCAATCATGTTCGGCAAAGTATGCGAATGGCGCATGGTTTGAGGTGGGGGCACTGCCGGAGCTGGCCTATGATCATGCCGAGATTGCCAGATATGCAGTGCAGCGCTTAAAGTCGAAACTTGAATATACCAATATCGCATGCCATCTATTGCCTGTTACGTTCAGTTTTGCACAGCTTGAAGAGCTGTATGGAATTGTGCTGGGCCGTCCGCTTGATCGACGCAATTTTCGTCGTCGAATTCTAGCGATGAATTTGTTGATCCGACTCCCGTTTAAGCGCCGCGGAAGACATCGGCCGGCTGCCCTTTATTCGTTTCGACGGCGAAGCTTACAGGTCGTCGAGATGCTATAGTGTTGGGCAGAAGGGCTCGAGCGCCACAAGAAGCCTTCAGGGTGACTGCCATAAGATGAGCACCAAATCTAACAGCGCCAGCAGGATGGTAGCCGCGCTCGTGGTGGTTGGTCTGCTGGGCCTGGCCGCAGCCGCCGTCTATCAGCTGCATTCGTTTGCGGTCGCCGCTACTAATGGGCTTACACTCAATCCGGATCTGTTTGAAGGTGAAACTCACGCTGCCTACCTGGTCGCCCAGCGACACCCAGACTTGTTAGCTCAGCTCGATTGTTACTGTGGTTGTGAGCGACACGAGGGCCACAAAAGCTTACTCGATTGTTTTCGAACCAACCACGGCGCGACCTGCGCGACGTGTACCGGCGAAGCGATAACCGCTGGTCAGCTGTACGAAAACGGCACTCCTCCCGAGCAGATTCGTGCAATTCTGCATCAACGCTATGCGAACGGGGGCTAGTTTTGACGGGACTGGTCTCCACCTATATTGAGCATTTCACCTACCTCGGGCTGCTCCTGGTGCTGGTTCTGTGCGGGATGGGCTTGCCGGTGCCTGAAGATCTTGCCTTGCTGACAGGCGGCTTTTTAGTTCATCGCGGTATCACCCAGTACCCGACGACTCTGGCAGTCTCCTTCATCGGGGTTGTGGCGGGCGACAACTCGCTGTTTTTTATCGGTCGTCGTTTTGGAACCCGCATCTTGCACTACCTTGGCTTTGTGCGTCCGCGCGTGTTGCCACGCATCGAGCGGCTCAAAGGCTTCATGGAGCGTCATGGACACATGGCAATCTTTTACGCGCGGTTTTTAGCAGGAATTCGTGCGCCCGTTTACCTTCTGGCAGGCTCCACGGGGGTGACTCCCAAGCGCTTTGTTATGTACGATGCACTCGGCGCGCTCTTCTCAGTACCAATAGCCGTTTCCATCGGGTATTTTTTCGGTGATCAAATCGAACTGGCAATTTCTTACCTTGGCGGCTTCGACCGATTGGTCTTGTTAGCGATCAGTGTTTGTATCATTTTTTACGCCTCGCAGTTCTTGCTGCGGACTGATAGCCGACAGGCTGATAGCGTCTAGACCCCTCACCGGACTATTTGGCTCGTAATCGATCGAGACAATGCGATTCGCATTCCCCGCCCTTAACTTAAAAGCCAAATTGATTCTGCTAATGGTTGTGCTGCTCACGCTGACACTGGGGGCGGAAGTAATCGTCAGTTTGAGCGCGGAAGAGGCCATCATCCGAACCACCCAGAGCAAGGTCAAGGATCTTGCAAGTGTGATCCAGATCAGCGTTCAGGAGCTCACATCGGTTGAAGCAACCGATCATGATCGCCTCCAGAACTACGTCGCGCGTCTCAAAACGCAGGGCCTCGAGGTGTCCATCGCCTCGGACAAGGATCTCATCATCAACAGCTCCAATCCGAAGTTGATCGGTGAAGCGGTCAATCCCGAGGTAGTCCGCACGCTGATGTCACTTCGGGCAGGGGGCTCCCATAATGAGCCGATTGCCGTTCCGGCCGCCAAACTCGGCATACCCGGAGCACAAAGTACCGTCTACTTCATTCCGGTCGAGGTCGAAGATCATCTGCTTGGCTATGTTCAGGTCTTAGCCAATTTTGGTGATTTTGAGCAGCCCTTAAAGGCTTATCAATTCTGGCTGGTAATGACCGGACTCGGTATTTTTGCGGTCGGTCTGGTCTTTGCCTATCTGCTCGCGCAACGCTACGTGAAGCCGATTCATACGGTCGCTTTCGCCGCTCAAAATATCCCCTCGCATGGACTCGAGCCGGTGCCCGAATCGCGGCGCCGGGACGAAATCGGCTTGCTGACCCGCAGCTTCAACGAAATGATAGCCCAGCTCCGTCGGGCCCGCGAGCGCGAGGCGGAATTGAACCGGCTCGAACGCTTCACCGCGTTGGGCCAGCTCGCCGGTGCGTTGGCACACGAAATCAAGAACCCTTTGAACTTCATCAGTCTAGCCGTCGATCAGCTGCGCACCCGTTACGGGCCGCAGCTCGGCCGCGGGCGTGAGGATTTTCTGCGGCAACTGGCGATGATGAAAGATGAGATCAAGCGGCTATCAGAAATGGTGCAAACCTTTCTTCATTACGGCCAGCCCATCGAAATTTTTCCGGCTCCCACGGATCTCCGACAGTTGGTCAACAGCGTCCTGACGCTAAGCGAGTCGAAACTCAAAAGCCAGGGAATTGAGGTAATTGAGGAAGGCACCCAGGTCGAAAGCATCCTCAACGTCGATGCCGAGAAAGTACGGACCTGTTTCATCAACGTCATCGCCAATGCCACTCAGGCGATGCCGGAGGGTGGGCGACTGAAGATCGAATTTGCGCGCAATGATGGCCATTTTATCGTGCGATTTTCCGATACCGGCCTGGGCATCGACCCAGAAATCGCGGCTCATGTCTTTGAACCCTTCTATACGACCAAGCGCGAGGGAATCGGACTGGGTTTGTTCTTCTCCAAGGCCATTGTGGAAAAACACGGCGGCACGGTGACCATCAGCCCCAATGACCCGCCGCCGGGCGCCAACGTAACGTTTACTTTTCCAGCAGAGGGAATCCATAAATCCATATGACGCAGCAAGCCTCGGTTTTGGTGGTCGAGGACAACGACCTCGAACGACAAATCACGGCTGAGACCCTGCGCGAAGAGGGGTTTAGGGTCGAAGAGGCCGCGCTCGGCAAGCGTGCCTTGGAATTGCTTGGTCCGAGCCGTTTCGATGTCGTTCTGACTGACCTGATGATGCCGGGAATTTCAGGGGAAGAGCTGCTGGTCAAGGTCAAGGAGAAGTACCCCGCTACTCAGGTCGTGGTTCTAACCGCCTTCGGCACGATCGACAGCGCGGTCAATGCAATCAAGCAGGGAGCATTTTACTATTTGACCAAGCCGGTCGATCGCGAGCCACTGGTAATGACTGTGGCGCGGGCCGCCGAACTCGCCCGCGAGAAACAGGAAAATCTGTTGCTGCGAAGCGAGGTCGAAGGGAAGCTCGCCGTCGAAGGGATTATCGGTCAAGATCCCGCCATGCGCGAGATGATCCGGATCGTCCGCAAGATCGCGCCCTCCAATTCGACGGTCCTCATACAGGGTGAAAGCGGCACCGGCAAGGAAGTCATAGCACGCGCAATCCACCGCCTCTCACCCCGTGCCCAGCGGCCCTTTGTGGCGATCAATTGCTCGGCGATCCCCGACAACCTGATAGAAAACGAGCTATTCGGTCACGAGCGAGGAGCCTTCACCGGCGCCACCGAACGGAAGATTGGCCTGTTCGAAACCGCGGACAAGTCCACGCTGTTCCTCGACGAAATCGCTGATTTGGGCGCAGGCGTCCAGGCCAAACTACTCCGCGTTTTGCAGGAACGCGAACTACGTCGGGTCGGCGGTAATGAATCAATTAGAGTCGATGTCCGGCTGATCGCGGCAACCAATCGTAATCTCGCTGAAGAGGTAGCCGAAGGGCGCTTTCGTGAGGATCTGTTCTATCGGGTCAACGTTGTTACCATCACTTTGCCACCGCTGCGCGACCGGCGGTCGGATATTCCCTTGCTCGCCAATCATGCGCTCGCTCGTTTCGCTCATCTCGCCAACGGCCGCGTCAAAGAAATAAGCCGCGAGGCGATGGCGGTGTTGCTCGATTACTCATGGCCGGGTAACGTTCGGCAACTGGAATCGGCTATCGAACGGGCGTTGCTGTTATGCGAAGGCGATCGCATTATGCCCGGCGATCTGCCGCAAGAGGTGCGTGATCGCAAGACCGTAGGACGCTCCGAACGCGCGCGCGGCAGCGGAGGATTTGAACTTCCACCAGAGGGTATTAATTTCGAGCATCTTGAACGAGACGTTATTTACCAGGCAATGGAAAAAGCAGACTGGGTGATTGCGAAGGCCGCCAAGATGCTTGGCATGAGCTATCGAACCTTGCAATATCGCCTGGACAAGTTTGGCGTTAAAAAGCCCGAAACGAAGGGCGCCAACCCTGAGCAGCATGGCAGTGGCCAATAGCTTCGAAGATTTCGGCCTGTTTAACGCATTGGCGGCGGTCAGACCACCGATGATCGCTGGCGCTGGGTCAGCCGGCCACTTGGGCATCATGGGGCCCGGGTGCTCGTAATGTGGTAACCCAGGGCGATACGGGGTCATGCTCGGTCGCAAGCACGCGCAATGCCCAATTCGAAGCGATCACTCCGATTAAAAAACATAACAGCTTTAGCTCGCGAAACCTGGTCTCGCATCTGGCCCGAACCCATGCCAGCGGGCTGGAAAGTATACCTAGTGCGAAAGACCGTTATCCAGAACGTTCATGGACGACATGTTTGCGGAGTCACGCTCGCGCGTGACAAGACGATTCTAATCGGACGCAACACTGGCCATTACAGTTTCGAGACACTGGTACATGAACTGGCCCATGTCCGTACGCTTGAGGAGCAACTCGATCACGGTCCGAAGTGGCAGCACGAATTCAATACGGTCGCACGAGCCACTCTAGGAAATGAATTGTCGCGACACCTTTGAGGTCAGGGCCACGCTTATCAGACGTCGCGATCGTTGAGCATCTTGAGTAGGATTCTGTGTATCTCCGGGTCTCCCGCCGCCACGACCTGACCGCCATTGTGGGGGGAGTGCCCTGACCAGGTGGTTACCACACCGCCGGCCGCCTCGATGATCGGAATCGGCGCCTGAATGTCGTACGCATTCAGTTGAGCTTCGATTACGATATCGATCAATCCCGCTGCAAGCAGACACCAGGCGTAGCAGTCCGTTCCATAGCGGGTCTGCTTACAGGCATCGACGACCCGCTGGAACGCAGCTCGCTCTGAAGCAGTATTGAACATGTCGGGGTGCGTCGCGCACATCGAAGCGTCCGCCAGCGTCTTGACCCGGCGAGCACGCAGTGGCGTTCGAGTACCTGCTCGGCGCAAGAACGCGCCCCGCCGGCAGCCGGTAAAGGTTTCACCGATAAACGGCTGGTGCATCACCCCCAGCACCGGGCGACAGCCATCGTTGAGCGCGATCAACGTACCCCACTGCGGCAGACCCAGCACAAAGCCACGGGTGCCGTCGATTGGATCGACTACCCACGTTAGCGGCGATTCACCCGGTCGGCTGCCGAACTCTTCACCGATTACCCCGTGCGAGGGGTAAGTACGAGCAATTTCGCCGCGTATTAACTCCTCGGCCTGTCTGTCAGCTAACGTAACCGGGTCGTAGCCATGCGCAGCCTTGTTCTCCACGCCAAGGCCGGAACGAAAGTGCGGCAAAATGGCGTTGCCGGCCAGCTCGGCGAGCCGACACGCGAACTCCAGGTATTCGTCAAGCTCGGCGTCAGTCAGTGAATTCGCTGTTCGAGTCATCGTCCCAGCTCCCTGCTACTACCCGTCGGCCACTGTGGGGCGCCGGTCAGTCAGACCAAGTGGCTCTCGGAGCAGGTACACTAAAGTGACTTGAAATATCTGCGTCAGGAGCACGATCGACGCTACCCCGCCAATGATTACGATAGCTAGGGGACGCTGAGTCTGAGCGCCGATCCGAGTCGACAAGGCAGCGGGCAGCATTCCCAGCCCGTCAACCAGTGCTGTCATCATGACCGCGCGCAGGCGCCGGTCAGCCCCCATAAGTATCGACTCATCCGCGGCATGTCCCCTTTCCCAGAGCTGGTGGATATAGAAATTCATCACGATCCCGCCCATGATCGCGATAGCGAAAATTGAAATAAACCCGACCGCCGCCGATACGCTGAAAGGTGTGTGCGTCAACACCAGTGCGAGCACGCCGCCCAGACACGCGAGCGGCACCTGAGCCATCAGAATAAGAGTGTTAATCACAGACAGCGTCGCGGCGTACAAGACTCCTGTGATCAGGACCAGGGCTATTGGGATAACCACGGCCAACCGACGGTTGGCCGCCTGCAGCTCTCCGTATTCACCGACCCACTCCAGGCGGGTGCCTTCAGGAAGGTGAACCTGTTCACTGACCTGCTGTCGCGCCTCCGCCACTGTGCTTCGCAGGTCTCGACCGCTCACAGAGAATCGCACCGGAACATAGCGTTGAAGGTTGCCACGATAGATAAACGAGGCGCCTTCGACGGTTCTCACTTTTGCGATTTGCCCCAGCGGGACGTTTCCTCCCGTGGGAACGTTTAGCCGAATGTTCCGCATGGCCTGCAGATCTTCACGATATTGGGGCAGCCACCGGACGACCAAGCCAAAACTGCGGTCGCCCTCCAGCACCTGGGTCACCGTCTGTCCGCCAATTGCCGCCTGCACCACAGCAGCGAGATCGCCAGAGTTCAAGCCATAACGTGCAGCTGCGTCACGGTCCGGCTCGATAACGATATTAGGCTGTCCCAGGGAACGGAAAACAAAGACGTCAGTTACCCCGCGTATACGCTCTAGAACTGATGCGACGCGGTTTGCCGCTGATTCGTCCGTATCGAGATCGGGACCGAACACTTTGACTACGTTGGCGCCGGCCTTCACGCCAGACAAGGCTTCATCGATATTATCTTCAATGTTTTGCGAGTAGGAAAAGCTCACGCCCGGGAACCGTCGCCGCAGTTTGGCATCGAGTTGCCGCACCAGTAGTTCCTTGGTCACGCCTGGTGGCCACTGAGCAGCGGGCTTGAGATCGACCGAGAATTCAGCGGAGAAAAAGCTTGTGGTCTCGGTGCCGTTGTCGGGGCGACCCAACTGCGATACGACGTTCGTCACCTCGGGGAAGGAAAGAAACACGTGGCGTATCTCGGAGACCAGCCGGGCGCTACTTGGAAGATTGATGGTGGAGGGCATTATCGCGTGGGTCCAGATATTGCCCTCCTCCAACTTCGGCAGAAACTCACCGCCGAGACTGGGAAACAGGGAAAGTCCCGCAATAATCATGGCCGTGATAATCGCGAGCGTCAGTCGTGGCCAGCGCATTACGAGGATAAAGAGGCTACGGTAAAAGCCGTGGATCGCCTCCCAGACTAAATTACGGGTTGGGCGCAATCTCCGATTCAAAAGCAATGAGCTGAGCACTGGCGACAACATAACCGCCAGTAGAATGGCTACAACCAGCGCGTATGCGTAGGTGTGCGACATCGGCGAAAAGATTGCCCCTTCGACTCCCCGCATGGTGAACAGCGGCAGAAATGCGATCAGGAAGATCAGCGTCGAATAGAACATCGGCCCACCGACCTCTTCAGAAGCCCGACTGATGATGTGATGGGTATCGCTCGTAGCCTGGTAATCGGTCGTCAGGTGGCGATAGATATTCTCAACCACGATAACGGTCGAGTCGATGATGATCCCGAAATCGACTGCCCCCAAGGACAACAGATTGGCGGGCGTGCGAGTTAAGTAGAGCAGTATAAAGGCGCCCAGCATTGCCAATGGTATATTGATCGCGGCGATTATCGCGGTCCGCAGGTTGCCCAGAAAGAACAGCAGAACCAGGCACACCAGGATCATTCCCACCGAAAGATTCTCCAGCACCGTGTGCAAAGTGGTACGTACCAAGCCCGTGCGATCATAATAGGGCACGATTTTGTAGCCTGGCGGCAGCATGCCGCTCCGGTTCAATTGCGCTACTTTGTGCTCGACACCTTTTAAGGTCTCGAGCGTATTGCCGTGCTTTCGCATCAGCACAATTCCCTCAACCACTTCGTCCTGGTAGTTCATCCCGACAATGCCAAGACGTGGAGACCATCCCACCGAAACTTCGCCTACATTGCCGACCTTAACAGGAGTCGACCTATTCGATGCGAGTACAATGTTTCGAATGTCGTCCAATGAACGAATCAACCCAATCCCACGAATATCAAAAACCTGTTGGCCAACGTTGAGATAACTGCCGCCCGCGTTGGTGTTGGAGTTCTGAATCGCCGCTATCACCTGCGAAAGCGGAATTGCGTAATGATTTAACTTCGCCGGATCAATATCGACGTGGTATTCCTTGGTCAGACCGCCGAAGCCCGAGACGTCGAGCACGCCGGGCACCGTTTTAAGTTGTTTTTCGCAAATCCAGTCCTCGACCGTCTTTTCTTCGATCAGATCGTGATCCGGGCTTTGGATCGTATAGCGGTAAATCTCACCGATCGGATTTTCCGGTGACAGGCCGGGAGTGATCCCTTGCGGTAAGTTAACAAAAGGCAGCCGATTGATCGTTTGCATGCGGTCGAATTCGTAGTCGCTGTCCCAGTCGAAGTACAGACGCACGTCGGATAACCCATAAAGCGAGATCGACTCCATGGACTTGAGGTTCAGCATCCCGCTCATCGCGTACTCGGTGGGAACCGTGAACAGACGCTCGACCTCCTCGGCACTGTAGCCGGTCGGTAGGGTCAATACTTCAGTCATTGGCTGGATTGGGTCGGGATACGCCTCAATGTCCAGTTCACTGAATGAATAAATCCCGGCGAGAAGCAAAAGAACCGCAGCCGCAACTACCACCGCGCGCTGCTGTAGCGCAAGCGCCATTAAAAACTTGATCATCGGATCGCAACCATCGGCAAGACTCGGGCCGCGCCCATTACGATCGCTCTCCGTGAGCTTCGTGCCAGAGTTCGTTCATCTGCATGGTGGCGCCGGTCACCACCCGATCTCCGGGCTTAAGGCCCCGCGTAATCCGTGCGTAGCCTTGTTGGCTCCACGACGCAACGCTGACCCGGCGCCGTTCGAAGCGATCGGGCTCGGTCTCGACGTAGACGAAGTAGGCATCGGTTTCGAACACGAGTGCATCCAGAGGCGTGATGATGGCGTGGCCCGCCGGCACCATGATTCTCACTCGGGCTAACATCTGTGGTTTAAGTTTGTGCCCCGGATTGTTGATCCTGCAGCGTACTTGCAGGCTATGAGTGTTGGGATCGACTGTCGGACTGATACGATCGATGGTGCCGCGAAAGATCTCACCGGGATAGGCAGCTGTGACAGCTTCGAGCTGCTGTCCGACACGGACACGCGACACCTCGTCTTCATAGATGTCGGCCGTGACCCAGACATCATCGAGCGTTCCAAGCGAATAAAGCACATCCCCGGGTCTAATAGCCGAACCGCGCAAGGCCAGGTTCTGAACCACCGTCCCGCTGATTCGGGCACGCATCACAAAACTGGGCGCCGCGCTTTTGATGGTCGCGATTTGAACCGGGTCAACGCCCAGAAGTTCGAGTTTGCGCCTAGCCGCTTCAAGCATCGAGGTAGCAAACTGGCGCTGGTCGGCGCTTCCCGACAAAATCGGCTCGGCAGCTTTGGCCTGAAGATATTCGGCCTCGGCCGTCATGAGTTCGGGACTGTACAGCGTCAAGATTGGCTGACCCCGCCTGACAAAATCCCACTGGGACACGTGCACGTCTTCGATTCGCCCTGTGACACGCGAGATTATGTTGGCAACCCGTCTATCGTCGAACGCGATCTGTCCGGTGGTTTCCAGAATCGCTGGCAATTGTATCGCACGCACGGAAGATAGGGACATGTCGGGCAGCGCTCCCGGTTGAAGCTCGAGAAGCTCGTGATCGGAACCCTGGTGCTCGAGTTTCGCGATACTCGTCGGTTGCGGTATGGTGGCATTGGCTTGGCGTGATTGTTCACAGGCGCTCATCAGGACAGCAGTGATCAGTAACGCCGCGCATCTTATTGGCATCCCCTTCGGGAACCTGGACGTCACGCGTAAGTGCCTCCCGCGGCCCGGTGCAGAGCAACCTCGCCTACTTGCAATTCATTTAAGGAACGGTTCGAGCCGTTTGAATCGGAGACGGGCGGCACTTTCTGCCACCGATGACAAGCAGTCCTTCTCGGCGCCATCCTACCGGGTAGAGCTGCGCGATAAAACGCTAGATCGAGTACCAAACTGCGCGCTACGTTCATGGTCTGAACTAAACGCAGAGGAAATGGCTGTAAGGCGCGGCTCACGATCAGATCGTGCGCCTCCGGTTTGAGCAAAGCGCCGCTGTCAGAGCTGACAAATAACCAAAAAAGCACCAGCGATGTAGCTTCGAAACGAAGGGCTCACCCCTCCCAGCAGGCGCAAACGTTCGGCATCTTCGAATTGGCCGCGGGGGCTTTGCTGACGAGTTGTTCATTAGACTTCGGGCCGAAGAGGAGACGAAAAGCCACAGGGTCCCACGGTTCCATTCTCTTTCACCTCACCAGTGCCGGGCGATGGACCACTCAAGGCAGTTACCTCTCCATAGAGGAGAACGAAACACCATCCTGCACGGCCAACGAATAGGCCTGATCGGGTTTTGGTTGCAAAAGCCGTTCAGGCCACAGTTGCTTTGGCGATACCGCCCGAAGCGTCGCGAGCAGCTTTCATCAGTTACGGCCCGAATTAAGTACAGAGTGAGGACTCTTCTCTAAAATTTCACGTCGTTTCGCGGAAGCCATTCCCGCAGGTGCTTCCGTCCGGACCGCGGTATGACCGCTACCCGCGGACACTTCGGATGCGATTCTAGCGCAACATTTTTGCACGAGGCACCCAGGCGTTTAAGGTGTTACTGCGTCGAGCACGAACCCGCACGATGATTCAACACTTACTCCTTTAAGCAGCCTGCTTAGTCCGTCAGACTGGCCTACCTCTTGATCGACGCAAGAAGTTTTGCGGCGACCCCTCCGGTTCATTTCCTTTTGCACGGTCCATTGCTGCATATTGCGATGACTTACTTCTTACGGACCAAAAGAAACCAACGATTGGTTGGGTTTTCGCTCGGCATGATAGGTGCTCAGCCTCCTTGCGTGAGCGATCTCGTCTACCTGCTTCTTACCGGTTTATTCTTTGCGATTGCGATTGCATATGTACGGGGCTGTTCGAGGCTATGACGCCAGTCGAATTAGTGCTTGGTTCGGCGATCGCACTCAGTCTGATCGTGTACCTGGTTTACGCGATGTTGCGCCCGGAGCGGTTTTAAGGAAGCGACGGCATGGTCATCAACGCTGTTATCCAAGTGACTATCTTTTCCATGTTGGTCACCGTCATCAGCGTCCCGCTCGGACGATATATGGCGCGTGTGTTCGGCAGAGAACGGACTTGGCTCGATCCTGCACTGGTGCCGCTCGAAACGATCATTTATCGCATTTGCGGCGTGCATGCCGGTCTCGAGCAGGATTGGATCGAGTATTCGATCTCGATGCTGGTCTTCAGCGCCGTCGGGATGGTGCTCCTGTATGGCATCGAGCGGCTTCAGTATTACCTTCCTCTAAATCCGCAGCATTTCGGCGCCATCGCTCCCGACCTCGCCTTTAATACTGCCGCCAGCTTCACGACCAATACGAACTGGCAGGCATACAGCGGCGAGTCGACCATGAGCTATTTCACGCAGATGGCGGGCTTGGCCTTTCACAATTTTGTCTCGGCGGCGACTGGAATAGCCGTAGCGATAGCCGTCATCCGTGGGTTCGTGCGGCGAGGTGGTCAGACGCTCGGCAATTTCTGGGTGGACCTGACCCGCGCAACCTTATGGGTACTGCTGCCGCTGAGCATCCTTTTGAGCCTGGTTCTAATATGGCAAGGGGTACCGCAAAACTTTAGTCGCTACGTTCACGCTCGGACCCTGGAAGGTCCCGAACAGGTCATCGCGCAGGGACCGGTTGCTTCACAGGAAAGTATCAAAGAATTGGGGACAAACGGAGGTGGATTCTTCAACGCCAATTCCGCCCATCCGTATGAGAATCCCACACCGCTGACTAACCTGCTCGAGCTCATCGCAATTTTCGCGATCGGCGCCGGCCTAACGCACACCTTCGGCCACATGGCAGGCGATCGACGTCAAGGCTGGGCCTTGTTCGCTGCTATGGGTGTTTTGTTCCTGATGGGGACGAGCTGGGCAATTTGGGCTGAACAGCGCGGTAATCCGCAGTTCGCCGCGATGGGGATCGATCAGCGAGCGACCGTCATGCAAGCTGGCGGCAACATGGAAGGTAAAGAGGTTCGCAACGGCATCGTTGGGTCCGCGCTGTGGGCAGTAGTTACCACGGACACCTCGTGTGGTGCAGTCAACGCAATGCATGACAGCTTTACACCGCTGGGGGGTCTGGTTCCCCTGCTTAACATGCAGATTGGCGAGATCATCTTTGGCGGGGTCGGTTCCGGACTATATGGGATGCTGGTGATGGCGGTGCTCACGGTATTTATTGCCGGCCTGATGGTAGGCAGAACCCCGGAATACCTCGGCAAAAAAATCGAAGGGCGCGAAATGAAGCTCGCAATGCTCTTTGTCTTGATCTTTCCAGCAGTGATTCTGCTCCCTGTCGGCGCTGCGGTGGCCACCAAGGCAGGCCTCGCAGGGATCAGCAATCCGGGCCCTCACGGTTTGTCCCAGATCCTCTATGCCTTCACATCAGCCGCCGCGAACAATGGCTCGGCGTTTGCCGGTCTTAACGCCGACACGCCTTTCTACAACGTTCTACTGGCGTTCGTGATGCTGTTCGGCCGCTTTCTGATGAAGGTCCCTGTACTGGCTTTGGCGGGTTCCTTGGTGGCGAAGAAGGCGGTGCCGCCCAGTGCCGGCACCTTTCCCACCGGCGGCGCAACTTTCGTCGTCTTACTAGTCGGAGTGATCATCATTGTCGCCGCCCTCACCTTTTTTCCGGCCGACGCCTTGGGACCAATCGTTGAGGAATTGGTAATGCACGCCGGCAAACTGTACTGATGGGGTTTGATCTTCGATGGCCAAAGCGGTTCGGCTGTGGGAAGGCAAAATCGTGCGGACAGCGCTGGTTGACTCGCTGGGCAAATTCGACCCAAGGCTTCAAGCGCATAACCCCGTAATGTTCGTCGTCGAGGTAACGGCGGCGGCGGTCAGTCTTATTCTGTTGCGCGACTTTCTCTCGGGGCGCGGTAGTCAGGTCCTGTTCGAGTTACAGATCGCGGTTTGGCTCTGGTTTACAGTGGGCTTTGCCAATTTTGCTGAGGCAATGGCCGAGGGGCGCGGCAAGGCACAGGCAGAAAACCTGCGCAAAACGCGCACGGAAACTCCAGCTACTTTGCTGCGCGATGGTCAGGAAGTGAGAGTTCCAGCTCCGTCACTGCGCCGCGGAGACGTTGTCCTGGTGCGGGCGGGCGAGATAATTCCGGGTGATGGCGAAGTAATCGAGGGGGTTGCCTCGGTTAACGAAGCAGCAATTACGGGTGAATCCGCCCCGGTCATTCGTGAAAGCGGCGGTGATCGGAGCGCGGTGACTGGCGGCACCATTGTCATTTCCGACTGGATCAAAATTCGTATTACCGCGAATCCGGGCGAAACTTTTCTGGATCGGATGATCGCACTGGTCGAAGGAGCCCAGCGGCAAAAAACCCCCAACGAAATTGCGCTGAGCATTTTGCTGGCCGGACTCACGATTATATTTCTGTTGGTCTGCGTGAGTCTTTATCCACTTGCGCTCTACGGTGGTAGTGCGCTGTCGCTGCCCGTGCTGGTTGCGTTGCTGGTCTGTCTTATCCCCACCACCATCGGTGGCTTATTGTCGGCTATCGGCATCGCAGGAATGGATCGACTAGTGCAGCATAACGTGCTTGCAATGTCGGGGCGCGCGGTTGAAGCTGCGGGCGATATCGACACGCTGTTGCTCGACAAGACCGGGACCATAACGCTCGGTGATCGACTGGCAACGGAATTTATTCCAATGCACGGAACCACCGCTGAAGAGCTGGCCGACGCTGCTCAGCTCGCCTCGCTCGCCGATGAGACGCCGGAAGGCCGGTCGATAGTCGTGCTCGCCAAGAATCAATTCAATCTGCGTGGGCGCGAACTGGCACACTCGGAGGCGCACTTTGTTCCTTTCACGGCCCAAACGCGCATGAGCGGGATCGATATCAATAATCGAAGGATCCGCAAGGGTGCCTACGATCAAATTATGAACTTCGTGCGGGAAAACGGTGGAACGGTTCCCAGCGAACTGGGTCCGATCGTTGAACGTATTGCCCGCAGCGGGGGAACACCTCTGGTGGTCGCCGACCGCGGACGTGTACTAGGCGTGATTCACCTTAAAGATGTGATAAAAGCAGGCATCCGCGAACGTTTCGCCCGATTGCGTGCAATGGGTATGCGCACAGTCATGATTACCGGTGACAACCCCTTGACTGCGGCCGCAATCGCCGCGGAATCGGGCGTCGACGATTTCCGGGCCGAGGCTACCCCGGAAACCAAGTTACAGCTGATACGTGAGGAGCAAGCTCAGGGTAAGCTAGTGGCGATGATCGGCGATGGCACCAACGATGCTCCAGCCCTGGCTCAGGCTGACGTGGGAATTGCGATGAACGCAGGCACCCAGGCCGCGCGTGAGGCCGGCAATATGGTGGACCTGGATTCCAATCCCACCAAGATCATCGAGGTGGTCGAAATCGGCAAACAACTGCTAATTACGCGCGGAGCGCTTACCACCTTTTCCATCGCCAATGATGTGGCAAAGTACTTTGCGATTCTTCCCGCGATGTTTGTGCTGAGTTATCCGCAACTGCAGGAGCTCAATGTTATGCACTTGGCGACGCCTCAGAGCGCGATTCTGTCGGCGGTAATCTTCAACGCTCTGATCATCATTGCCCTGATCCCGCTCGCGTTGCGTGGGGTTCAATATCGCCCCCTCGGAGCCGCCGCTATCCTTCGTCGCAACCTGCTGGTCTATGGCCTCGGTGGTGTCATCATCCCGTTCATCGGTATCAAGGCAATCGATCTGGTGGTTGCCGCTCTGCATCTCGCCTAGGAATCGACTAATGAGGTCCTGGACCGCCATCCGTATGACTCTTGTGCTCACCATCTTGACCGGTATTGCGTACCCGGTCGCGTTGGTGGGGCTCGCCCATCTCTTGTTCCCCAGGCAGGCTGAGGGAACTCTGGTCTGGCGCAATGGGCATGTCATAGGCTCGTTACTGATCGGACAGAATTTTGCCTCGGCGCGCTATTTTCATCCACGCCCCTCGGCTGCGGGTGCAACAGGCTATGATGCCGCAGGCTCGGGCGGCTCTAATCTGGGCCCGACTAACAAACGGCTAATTGAGGCTGTACGTTCGCGGGCCAGCGCCTTGCGTGAACATGAGCCCGGCATTGGTCATGGCGCAATTCCAGTCGACATGGTCACAGCCTCGGCGAGCGGACTCGATCCGGAGATTACGCCTGCCGCGGCCGAAGCCCAGGTGCCGCGCGTTGCTCGTGCGCGCGGCCTCGCCGAAAGTACCGTACGGTCGCTCGTAGCCAGCTATACCAGGGGGCGGATGCTCGGTTTGCTGGGCGAACCCCGAGTCAACGTCCTCGAGCTTAATCTCGCACTTGATGACCTGGCATCGAATAGCAGCTCCAAAGCCTTCAGGTGAATAAACTAAATCGAAGATCGGGGCGAGTTGGCTTCGCTTGGTGGCGTAACATCCAACCGGCAATTGACGATCGAATGTCGTATGAGCCGCGATGATATTATGGCCGCGATAATACTATGAACGACGAGGATCGTCCCGATCCTGAGTCTTTCCTCGACCTCGTCCCACGCAACAAAAAGGGGACCTTGAAGGTTTATTTGGGTAGCGCCGCCGGCGTCGGCAAAACCTACCGCATGCTCGAAGAGGCGCACCGGTTGCGAGCGGACGGCCGTGACGTTGTACTCGGATTCATCGAGACGCATGGCCGAGCGGAAACCGCGTCGCTAGTTGTTGGCCTGGAAGTGGTCCCTTTGCGCGAAGTTACGTATCGCGGGATCGTTCTACGTGAAATGGACTTGGAGGGAATACTGGCTCGCAAACCCGAATTCGCTATTGTGGACGAACTGGCACACAGCAACGCACCCGGCTCCCGCCATAGCAAACGTTACCAGGACGTCGACGAACTCATCGCCAGCGGCATAAATGTCATTACGGCCGTCAACATCCAGCATCTGGAAAGCCTTAATCAGTTGGTACGTCGGATGACTGGCGTGGAGGTTCGCGAGACCGTCCCCGACACCTTTCTCGAACGCGCTGATCAGATTGTGACAGTGGACGTTTCGGTCGAAGAACTTCGCCAGCGCCTGCGGGAAGGGAAGATCTACCCGACTAATCAAGTCGAGCATGCCCTCAAGAACTTTTTCAAACCTGCCAACCTCGCGGCGCTGCGCGAACTGGCCCTGCGCGAAGTTGCTCGCAGTGCCGGCCGGACCCGCGCTGAAATGGAGCTGCGCAAGCGCGAGCGAGGCCGGCGTACGGCAGTAGGCGAACGCCTTATGGTGTGCCTGTCCTCGAATCCGAACGGGAGCGATGAATTGCTGCGCAAAGCGGCGCGGAGCGCCAACCGCCTGAACGCTGAGTGGTACGCGGTTCATGTCGAAACGCCGGCTGAATCTGTCCAGAAGATCAGCACAGCAGATTTCCGCAGGCTTCTTGATAATATAAATCTGGCTGCTGACCTGGGGGCCGAGACCGTGTGGCTCAAAAGTCCCGACGTCGTCAAAGCATTAATCGAATTTGCACGCGAACATAATGTGACGCGGATGATTATCGGCCGCACCAATTCGAGCTGGTGGCATCGCCTCTGGCACGGCTCAGTCAGCCAGCAATTGATCGCGGCTGCCACAGATATCGATATTGAACTGGTCAGTCAATGCGATAGAAGCGGTGGCAAGAATCCCAAAGAGCTACTTTAGACGTACTCGAATAGCGCGCAGCTGGATAGTCAAAATTCGCGGGGCGTTGATGAAACCACGGTCGCTGCGTTCTCGTATTCGTTGGGGCACCCTTGGGATGCTGGCGATAGCGCTGGCCTTTGGCGTTGTCGCCATTCCGACAGTCTACAGCTTGGGCCGTGCGGTTCGAGCGACACTTTACCGTAATTACGTCAGCATAGAAGCCGCGCAGCACATGCACACCGCGCTCTATAAGGTGCAGCTCGCGCTGATGACCGGCAATTTAAAGACGACGCTACCTATCGAGCGAGGAGAGTTTACTCATTGGATCAATGTAGAACTCGGAGATATCACCGAGAAGGGCGAAGGTGAACTGGCAGTCGATATCCAACGGCGCGGGCTGCAGATATTTAACGAGCTGACCTCCGGTACTCACCCTCCCAGCCGCCAGCAATTCGATGAACTCCACCGCCAACTCGATGAACTCATTGCCATTAACCAGACGGCGATGTTTCGGGCGGACAGCCGTTCAACACAAATCAGTAGTCGGCTTGCACGCGAATTGACGGCCGGACTGCTACTGCTGTTGCTGTTCGGCACTATTCTCGCCGAGACCCTTGGATCGAAGCTGTCTCGCCCGCTCGAGGAGTTGGCCGGTCACCTCCGTAGCTATAGTTTGCAGGGCCCATCGGCCAGGATTGGCAATCAGCCGCTGGCTGAGCTGCAGGCGGTGGCATCAGAGTTCAACCGCATGGCCGACCGTCTTGAACAGTTCGAGCGACTGAATGTCGACCGGCTCATTTACGAAAAAAGTAAAACGGAAGCGATTATCGAAAGTCTCGAAGACGGTGTCGTGCTGATCGACCCCGACGGCATAGTCACGCACATGAACGAAGTTGCCGGCATTATCCTCGGAATCGAGCGCGAAGACGCTCTCGGCAGCTCATTTGACGATCTCGACAGCAACTCTCCTCATTACGCGCGGATACGCTCCGCCTTGCACCGTACATCGCGCAACACCGATTCACAACGTGTCGAGGTGGAGCTGCATGTGCGGGGTCGCGCTCATACTTATTTGCTTAAGGCAGTGCCGTTGCGAGAGGGCAACGGGGGCTCTTTCGGCACTATTCTGATTCTTCAGGACATTACCTATCTGCGTGATCAGGAGCGCGCGCGAACCAACCTGGTCGCCACTTTATCGCACGAGTTGAATACTCCATTGACCTCACTGGGATTCTGCGTCGAGCTGTTGCTGCGTAATCCTGACCTCAAGCCTGAACAGCGCGAGCTTCTCACCTCCATCCAGGATGACGTAACTCGCATGCGCCGCCTGGCCGGCGATCTAATGGAATTGGCGCGTGGCCGGGGCGCCGCCATTACTGTCCAACGGGTGCCAGTGGATCTTCCGGAGATGGTGCAAGCAGTGATCAAAGGATTTGCGCGACAAGCGGAGCAAAAGCACGTGAGTCTTACCGGAAAGTTTGAACCGCTCAGCTCGCGGATCCGGGGCGACCCATTGAAACTCTCCTGGGTGATGTCGAATCTGATAGCGAATGCGCTTCGGTATACTCCCGCCGGCGGCGCGATTTCGGTTTCGTTGAACAACACCAGCAGCGGCGTTCGTCTTTGCGTAAGCGACACCGGTCCAGGGATACCTACCGAGCTGCGTGACCGGTTGTTCGAACGCTTCGCTCAATGGCGGGTTAATGGCTCCGAGCCGGGCTCCGCCGGACTTGGCCTGGCGATTGTCAAAGAGATCGTCGATGCACACGGCGGCCGCATTTTCGTCGATAGTCAGGCAGGGCTGGGCACAACGTTTACGGTGGAGTTACCCGCATCGCCTGAGGGCAAACTCGATGGCAAGTCTCCTGGTTGTTGACGACGAACGAAACATTCGAGTGCATTTGGCCAGATTCCTGGAAAACTGCGGACATTCGGTCAAAACGGCTGAGACCGCCAGGCAAGCGCTCGATCTGCTGATGGAAGACCCCAGGTTTGACCTGGTGCTCACTGACTACAAGCTGGCGGAGGTAAACGGCCTTGAATTGCTCCGGCGCATCAAACATCAAACGCCCGAAATACCCGTCATCCTGATGACCGCGTATGGCACTATTGAGAACGCGGTAGAGGCGATGAAGGCGGGCGCCTACGATTATTTAACCAAGCCTTTTTCGCTCGAGCAAATTGAGCACGTCGTGAGCCGCGCGCTGGAGGTGCAGAAGCTACGCGCCGAAAACCGATTGCTGCGCGATACTTTGGAAGAACGACCATTGTTGGATTCGCGCAGCAGCGTGATGCAACGCCTGCTCGAAACTGCACGACAAGCCGCCCGCAGCGAGGCAACCATATTGCTGACCGGCGAGAGCGGCACCGGCAAAAACGTGCTGGCGCGCCAGATTCACCAGTGGAGCCCGCGGAGCAATCATCCTTTCATAGTTGTCAATTGCACGACGCTTTCAGAACATTTGCTGGAAAGCGAACTGTTCGGCCATGTGCGGGGCGCTTTTACCGGGGCTGTCAAGAACAAACCCGGCCGTCTCGAGGCCGCCCATGGCGGTACGGTATTTCTCGACGAGATCGGCGATCTAAGCCCGGCCCTACAGACCAAGTTTCTGCGTTTCGTCCAGGAACAAAGCTTCGAACGGGTCGGAGGCATTCAGACGATCCGCGTAAACACTCGCCTGATCGCTGCTTCGAATCGTGACCTGGCGGCAGAGGTCGCGGCTCGCCATTTCCGCGAAGATCTCTTCTACAGGCTCAATGTGATTACGCTTCGAGTGCCACCCTTGCGCGAACGGCGTGAGGACATTCTGCCGCTGGCCCAGCGCATGCTACAAATTGAAGGGCTACGCAATCACCGTACGGGACTGCATTTCTCCACCGAGGTGGAAGCCATATTGCACTCCTATAGCTGGCCCGGCAACGTGCGCGAATTGCGCAACGCGATCGAGCGCGCCGTGGTGTTGGCCGGCGGCGACACAATTCTCCCTGATCATCTGCCGGACAATCTCTTTCGACAGTCGGCCGAAACAGCCGTACCTTCCGGTCCGCGCAATATCGAAGACATGGAACGCGAGCTCATCATCCGAGTACTGGCGGAATCAGCCACGCTTGAGGACGCGGCACAGACCCTCGGGATCAATGTCTCGACTTTGTGGCGCAAGCGCAAGCGTTATAAGATTGAATAACCTACTAGTTGTGCGCAGCTTCCATCTCCGCAACCCGGGCAGATTCTGTATGTGGGGGTGGTGTAGCGGGCCGGGAGGTGGACACACGTACGGGCAGAATCACCAGACTGTAGCCATGAACCTGAAGCCAGTTCTGAAGTTCCAGGGCGGTGTGGTTGTGGAGAAAGCGGCTGATGAAGCCGTCGGCCTCATCCGTAAAGACGAGCTTGCCGGCAAAGAAAACGCAATTGGGGAATTCTTTGGCTACTTCCAGCGCAAGTCGCCGCAGCTCCAGCACCACGTCAGGCCCAATCGTGCAGCGTAGTTCGGAATGAAAGCCTAGGTCGGCTGCGAGCCGGCAATATTCGAGCAGATCGTCGGCGACGCTCTGCTCAAGCGCTTTCACTTCCTCAGGTCCTTTGAGTAACGCCGAGTCAACCTCGCCCACGCCGATAAAAACAATATTGCGGAATTGTCCGTCAAAGAGACGGGGGATGGCAGTCAAGGTAGCGAGTCCAAGCCCATTAAACCCATTGGCCAGTACCACCGCCGTCGGAGCAAGCGGATCACGCTCCGGCGGCGGCTTTTCGACCGCTGCATAGATCTCAGGCAGGATGTCGGCCTCGAGCTGCTGGACTGCCCTGCTGACGGCCTCGTAATGCTTCCTGACCAAATAGCATACCAACACAAGTCCCCCCGTCATAAGGACGGTGACCCATCCCCCCTCATAAAATTTCAAAGTAGTCGTCACGATTAGAATCAGAGCTGTAAAGGTGCAGCCAATGCCGTTGACCGCAAGTTTTCGGATCCAATGCCGTTCCTGGGTCCGCGTCTGCCACCAATGAACCGTCATCCCAAGCTGTGAAAGGGTGAAGGTAATAAAAACATTGATCGCGTACAGAACGACCAACATGTGAACATTGGCGTGCGTGCCTACCAGCGTCGCAACCGCGGCCAAGCCCATGGCTAACACACCGTCCTGGGTAACCAGTCTACCGCTTAGATTGGAAAAGCGCCGCGGAAGCCAGCGATCATGGGCCATTGATGCGAGCACGCGAGGGCCGTCGACGAAACCAGTTTGCGCCGCAACGAATAACAGGGCACCTTCAGTGATGAGAGTGAAGGTGACAATCGGTGTGCCCACATTTAATCCAAAGAGCTTCCAACCAGCCGACATCTTGTCGAACAGCACCGCATTAAGGGTCTTGCCGGTCTCCGGCCCGACGTTGAAGATCATGTAACCGAAGAGAATCCCGCCCGCGACAAATGCCAGTGACACTGCCATATAGAGCATCGTGCGCTTGCCCGTAGCTGCGCGCGGTTCACGCAGGATGGGCAGTCCGTTGCTCGTGGCTTCGATTCCTGTGTAGGTGCCGCCGCCAAGGCTGTAGGAGCGCAGGAAGATAATCGCTAACGCGAAAAATCCTATACTTTTACTTTCGCGATGCGCTTGCAAAATGGCTTCGTGCACGACCTGTGGCAGTTGTGGCGCACGCTCTACGATCGCGTAGCTAATCAGCCAAACATGCATTACGACAAAGGTCAGAAAGATAGGCAGCAACGTCAGGACGGACTCTTTGACGCCCCGCAGATTCATGCCGACCAGCAATAGCACCACCACGATACAAACCCAGAATTTCGCCTCAGACCATTGAGTTGGCAGAAAGCTGAAAATTGCATCGGCACCGCTCGCAATTGAGATCGAAATGGTCAGCACATAGTCGACTACTAGCGCACAACCCGAAACCAAACCCGGAGTCGGCCCTAGCAACTTCGACGCCACAACATAGCCGCCGCCCCCCGACGGAAACTGGTCGATGGTTTGTGAGTACGAGGCCGATATTATGAACACCGTCAAGGCTGTTAGCATCGCCAGAAACACCGCGAGGTACTGGTGTGGCCCTAACGCCAGAAAGGCCTCCTCGGGGCCGTAACAGGACGAGCTCAATCCGTCCGAACCCAGACCCACCCACGCCAAGAATGCGATCAGAGAAATGTTATGGAAGACTTGCGGGTCGCGGATGTTACGAGCGCGGCCGATGATGATCTCCGTTAAGGTGCGCTTCGCGGCAGCCGCTGGGGATTCTGTGAGCGTTGGTGATGACCTTCCAATCGGGCGTGTAGGATGCTGCGAATTGCTCTCGGTTTCCATTTTCGGAGATGCTGATCGAATCCGTAAGTTGCTTCAAAAACAAACGCGCGGTTCCACGGCCCGTGGCTTCAGGCCAGAGGGTCAATGAGTCGCATGAACCAAGTAGCCTGGGCAAGCATTGTCCATTTCACGATCGTATTCAGGTCTGATGCAATAGCTGATGTGTCGTGAAGGGTCGTAGCGTGGCGAGCACATAGTGATCGGGCTCGTTGGCATCTGGAACTTACGCCGCACTGCCTGGCGTTCGTCACACTCCGAAGCGGTTCGTACTGAATCGACCGCGGCGCCAGCGACTATGGGCGCCCGGGCTCTCCACACCTAACAACTATTCAGTGAAGGACCGACTAACCACTATTTCGATGATATGATCCGAGAGCTGATGCTCGTCGCGTAGATGCCGCCTGATCCGCGATTTGACGAATCCACGCTGACGGTCTTCAAGGTTGGGCAATGCAGGAGTTGGCGGCAGTATCACCTTACCACACGGGCATTTCAAATTAAGAACGCTCGCATTCTTGAGGGATTTGGCTCTATTGGCCAATTCGGCTAGCAGCTTGGCTTCGAGTTCCGTGCTAAGGTCGCGTTTCACCGTCCAACAATACAATTCGCCACCGCGAATGTCGAGAAAAGTGCATATGCTGCAGCCATATGTCCCGGCACTAACATCGAAACTGAGCAAATCCTTCAGATCGCATACGCACAAAGTGTATAGATTTGCCTGTCGGTTATCTTCACGGACGTCGATGAAGAAGGTTGTCGCCTAGCCCACTTCGCCAGGGAAAGAACTGACCCCTGATCCTCCGGGCGAGCGTTGCGTGTTATGCAGCATGGCCTCCTAATCCTGAGCAAAGTCTTGGCAGTTGCGTTCGCAGTCGGGTTCGATGTGCTCGCGTTGTCGATTGCCGTCGGCATAGCGCGACTCAACACCGCGACAAGCATTCGAGTCGGTAGCGCCTTCGCGGCAGCCGAGATCGGTATGCAGTTAATTGGCTACTCGCTCGGGGCGGAGGCCGGGGAATTTCTGGGTCACGTCGCCGGGAGCGCCAGTTTGACCCTGCTTTTTCTGATCGGTTGGACCATGATTGCAAAGTCTTTTGAGTTCTTACCAGAGAGCCATTTTGATACCGCCCGTGGCGGTGGCTTGTTACTGGCCTCCTTATCCATCAGCCTTGACTCGCTCGGGGTTGGTATCGCGTTACCAGCGTTGGGCATTCCACTTGTTCCACTTTTAATCACTACCTCGATGACCACTGTCGTTTTCACATACGCCGGCCTCACATTCGGAGCGATGCTAGGCGAGCGCTACGAACGCGGTGCAGAAGGGGCTGCCGGGGCCATGCTGGTGCTCTTGGCAGGAGTGATGGCCTTTGAACGCCTCGCCTGATGCCTTTCTTGGAACTTTTCGCTCTTTTATCGCTGCAATTTAAGCGTGAATTCCAGGCGGCGTGCTGGCCCGTGTTCAGGTAAAATTAAAAGCACGAGGCTTGCGGGTATAGCTGCTTCGATGGTGGTCCCACCGGAGGTCTCTTATGGCCAGATTTCCATACCATGTCAGACCTGAGACGGCCGTTTTGACAAGGGGTTTTGACCCGCGCTTGTCAGTCGGCTCCGCCCGACCGCCCGTCTATCGGAGTTCAACCTACGTCTTTTCCAGTCCTGAAGCAGCAGAGCGTGCTTTCGCCATCGTGCTGGGTAAGATCCGCCCTTTTCAAGACGAGGTTCCGGACTTGATATATGCGCGGCTGAACCACCCCAATGCCCAAATCCTCGAAGATCAGCTCGTGCCGCTCGAGCGCGGTGCGACTGCCGCAGCCGTCTTTAATTCTGGGATGGCCGCGATTTTCACAGTTATGATGGGTTTTCTCGAGCCAGGGCGCTCTTTGCTTTATACTCAACCGCTTTACGGAGGTACTCAGCACCTTATACACCAAGTCCTAGAACCATTGGGATTTAGAACAAGGCAGGTCCCCGCGGGCGATACGCAAGGAATTAACCGGGCTATTGAGGCCAGTGACGATCTAGCCCTCGTACTGATCGAAACTCCGTCGAATCCGACCCTGACAATGACGGACATCGCGGCCGCTGCCAGTGCGGTGCGGCGCCATCCCCGCCGGCCTCTGCTAGCGGTCGACAACACCCTGTTAGGACCGACTTTTCAGCATCCGTTGGTCCATGATGCTGACCTTGTCATCTACTCAGCGACCAAGTTTCTAGGCGGTTTCAGCGACCTTTTGGCCGGCGCGGTACTCTCGGCCGATCCCCAATTGATTCAACGCCTGCGAGGACTGCGTGCACTGTTCGGCAACATTCTCCAAGCTGACGAATGCTGGATGCTGAACTCGCGATTGTCCAGCGTCAGGCTACGGATGGAGCGCCAGAGTAAGAACGCCCAGCGAATCGCAGAGCAGTTAGCGACCAATCACCGAATAAAACGAGTTTTGTATCCCTCGCTGTTTACTGACTCCGAGCAGATCAGAATTAGGGATGCCCAGACAGACTACCCTGGCTCGGTGTTTTCACTCGAGCTGCACGGCGGTAGATTGGTGGCGTTTGACTTCCTGCGGCGTTTGCAGATCGGTCGAAATGCAGTCAGCCTTGGTGGCGTCGAGACGCTTGCTTGCCATCCACTTACCACCACCCATAGCGAACTGAGCGAACACGAGTTGGCGGCCGCCGGCATCACCGAATCCATGGTCAGAATTTCGGTTGGCACCGAACACTGGCGCGATCTGCTAGAGGATTTTACCCGCGCACTTGATTAGGAAAAAAGCACTTGCGAGTAGACGGCCAGCATCGGGCAGGATGGGGATTGAGTTGAAACGGGGCTTGCGCTATTTTTGCTAGTCCTGATCTGAGGTTTTGTTTCCATGAACGACGTCATCCGCAAACTTGAAGAGCGCAGCCTGCGAAAGGATATTCCCCAGTTCCGGGTCGGGGATTCGCTACGCCTCCAGGTTCGGGTGGTCGAGGGGGAAAAAGAGCGAATTCAACCCTTCGAAGGCATTGTGATCAAGATTAATCGGGGAGGAAACCGCGCGACCTTCACTGTCCGTAAGGTCTCCTACGGTATCGGCGTCGAACGGATCTTCCCGCTTCATTCGCCGCGCCTGGAAAAGATCCAGGTGCTCAGCCGCGGCAAGGTGAGGCGAGCGCGCTTATACTATCTACGCAAGCTCTCGGGCAAGGCCGCTCGGGTCGAAACGGTCGGGTGACTTGCGTTTCAGTCCTTCGCACTCGGAGTTACACCCAAGAATTCGAGGCGGTCCCCAGGCACAATCCTATGACGCCGCGCATAGCCGCCATTCACCTCTAACACGAACTGCGCCTGCCCGCTCACGCTGAGCTGCCTTTCAGAAAAGGGTTCGGCGTTGGCGACAATGCCGGTGATGGTTTCATCGGGACCGGCGAAGATCATATCGAGAGGAATTTCTGTATTTTTCATCCAGAAGACCAGGCGCTGCGGCCGCTTGAACACGAACAACATTCCCGAATCTTCCGGCAAATGCTGCCGGTACATAAGGCCCATTTCACGCGCCGCTGGAGTATCGGCAATCTCCACTCGCACTACCGCCTTGCGATTCCCGTGCGCATCTAAAATCTGGACCCGCGGTCCTTTTTCGCAACTACAGCAGACAAGTGCCAACAATGGAATGATTAGGAAACGAAGCGTCGGGATTGGACCACGCATCTGAATCCAGGTCGAGCTACGCGGTTTTAAGCCGCCATGCGTGCGATTTGTCTCTGTCCATGCTGGTTACCGCATTCGTCTTCACCGCAAAGATGATGCCGGGGCGATCTCTTCGAGTTCACGACCAGCGGTTTCGGGGAAAATCAGATACATCAGCGCTGCCGTGATTAACCAACAACCCGTTAATACTCGAATCGCAGACCAGTGCGAACCCATTACTCTGTACAGGGCGGCTTCACAGATGAGCCCAACTGCACCGCCAACGTAGCGGGCGACATACAGCGAGCCAGTCGCAGCCGCTCTAAAAGAAGTCGGGAAGAGTTCAGCGGTATAGGTGCTGGTGACCGTGTATCCTGCCTGATCGCAAAACAGCCAACCGATCCATAGGATCACCACCACAGCCGAACGCACTGCGTAGAGCTGATAGCCCAGCAGAGCCTCGAGCGCGATAAAAATCGGTCCTACCAGGCGCCTACCGAAACGATCGCTCAGTCGACCTGAAGCGATATTGCCAACAATTCCCAGTGCTCCTCCGAAAACATAGAGCGACGATACACGCGCGGGCGACCAGGCATGCACCTCTTGCAAGTACTTCGGTACAAAAAACCCGACCGCCCCGCCTGCCATTGACCCCACGAACACCACTACAAAGGTCGAGGTAACTCGGCCTGAATAGTTAGTCAGCAATCCTCGCAGCGCCCCTTGAAGCCGCGGCTGCGTCACGTCGGCCTGATGAGCTCGTTCGAAGCGGCGACTCTCCGGCAGGATCCGCCGCAAAGGGATCAGCAAAAAAAGCGGAAAGAGAGCCAATGCGTATAAACCACGCCATCCGAACGGGATTATGCCGATCAATGCGAAAACGATGGCTGCCAGACCATAACCCGAAATTGACAACGCCCCCTGCATCCCCAGCGCCCATCCTCGGATGGCCGCATCAACCTCCTCGGCCAAAATTACTAAAGATACCGTAGCTTCGGCCCCCGAAAATGCCCGCGCGAGGAATTGCGCCCACACGAAACTCCCCGTATGCGGCGCGACTGCGCTGATCGCGGTAAAGGCCGTATATCCCACGATTGTGTACAACAGCAGCCGCCGTCGACCGTACAGATCGGCCAGCGGAGAGAGGGCAAGCGAAGCCAAATAGCCCAGGCGAATTAGAGACAGTATCGCTCCCAATTGCCTCTCGGCAATCCCCAGGCCGTGTTGGATCTGCTTAAGTGCCAAGCTCAGCAATGCGCTGTCATAGTTGTCGAAAAATCCTGCGGTACTGGAAATTGCAAAGACGCGCCATTCGCGCGAGGTGAAGGGCGGAAACTGCCTTCCAATCAATGATCGCCGCTTTGCCTTGCTTTGGTCTTGGCCGGTCAAACAGGACAAGGGAGTGTCCCTGCGAACTCATCTTTATAAACTAGACAACTCACCGAACACGTGGGCAATCGGGCCATCCCCGGCCTGAAATTTGACCGTTTGTCGACGAGTCGCTCCTCGCGTGCGCCACAGGTGCAGGCCGAACAGGAGCTGGCATGAAGTGGAGACGATAATCAACGCTTCCATTTAGACCAACCGCGCACTTAAGGGCAGTACGGATGCACGCAGAGAGCGGGGCGGGAGTCTGAATTAGTTCGGTGGCGCTGTACTAAGGGCTCGAGTTAACAGGCGCTGTAGCTTCGGCTCGATCTTTGTTTTGATCGGAATTAAACAGAAACAGCAGGCGCGACCTGTGTGGCTTCCTGTCACATTCAACCTCGGTAGAGAGATGCGGCGCCCATCATCCCATGTGACAAACAGTGGTCATCTTGCCAGGATGACGGCCGCCGCACCGCGCTCAATTTGATCAACAACCCTTGAAACGGGGCTGCCGTTTTTCAAGAAAGGCCTGTACCCCCTCTTTGTAATCCTCGCTATCGAAGCATTGTGCCACCATCATCGCGATCTTTTGCATATCGCGGTCGGCTGCGTCTTTGAGTGCTTCGCGAATTGTGGCTTTCGCCGCCGCCATCGTCAGCGGCGCGTTAGCCGCCATTCGCGTGGCGTACTGGCGGACTGTCGACTCAAGCTCGGCTGGTTCGACCAGCTGATGAATCAAACCCATATGAAACGCTTCTTCGGCGTCGAAAATCCGCGCCGACATTAGGATGTCGCGGGCGTTCGCGGGTCCGGCGATTTGCGACAAGGACAGGATGCCCTCCAATGGATATGCCAGCCCGAGCCGGGCCGCTGGGATACCAAATTTAGTTCCGCGAGCCGCAATCCGGATATCACAGCAGAGTGCTACCTGAAGACCACCGCCAATGCAGACGCCCGAAATCATCGCGATCACCGGCTTCGGACTGTCCATTAATGCGTTGGTGGCATTGCCCGGCGCAGAACGGTATTGGCGGGCCTGGTCGGCATTTGCCCGATGACTCGGGAATTCGGAAATGTCGGCTCCCGAGATGAAGGCTTCCGGGGTGACCCCGCGCATGATGATCACGCGGACGTCGGGATCGGCGTTAAGTTCGTCCATCGCCGCGACGATCCGCCGCCACGCCTCGTAGTTGAGCGAATTTCGCTTGTGGGGACGATTAATAATCATCCACCCCAGGGGTGGCTCATGTTCGACCAGCAAGGGATTTTCAGTTTCAGCCATTACCGCACCGTCACAAGGCTTAAGCCGAAGTTTTTTGCCGATTCGGTTGAACTCAGCGCCATGCTATTTCAGATGAGTCTGGAAGAATGCCACCATCTTTGGCCACAATTCAAATGCGGCCTTTTCCCGATAGCTTGGACGATAATCGGCAAAAAAAGCGTGACCAGCATTCTTGAAAATGTCACATTGGACGCTTTTACCGGCTTGCTGCAACCGTCGCTGAATCTCAGCACACTCCGCCGGCGATGGGTTCTGATCTTCTTCTCCACCGACGATGTAAATCGGGCAGTGTGCCTGCGGGACGAGATCGATCACCGGCGTCGGTCTTTGTGGGGTGGTTACGGCCTCGGGCGTGGCTCGGGTGACGAATCCTCCCCAGCAATCGATCGCCGCGTTCACTTTATCGCTGCTGCACGCGAACAGTAGTGTCCAGCGGCCACCTACACAGAACCCCACACACCCGACCTTACCATTGCAACCAGGTTGCGCGCGTACAAATGCTGCGGCAGACTCAAAATCGCGCACCAACTGAGCATCTTCCAGGCTGAACATCTTGCTCATCACCTCCGCCATTTCAGGCGGGCTCTTGGGTGCGCCAATTCGCGAATAGACGTTTGGCGCGAGGGCGATGAAGCCGACATTGGCAAACCGCCGAGCCACGTCGCGTTCGTGCTCGACCAAGCCGAAGGCCTCGTGCAGAACCAGAAGACCGGGATAGGTGCCAGGGGCTTTTGGGCGTGCCAAATAGCCCTGCATCTGTGACCCGTCGCTGGTAAAGGTTATCTCTCGTGTTTCGAGAGTTTCGGGATTTTTCACTTCACCCGCCAAAGCCATAGGCTCCTCCTTGTTTTCTGTATTCGGATTCGCGGCTTGAACCTCGGTGATGCAATTAGAGACGCTGACCTCACAAATCGGTCATAGGGACTTTCTAAGACACTCCTTTGGCGTACCCAATTGATTCTAAAAGCTCTTCTTGCCAGAGCTTAGGCCGCAGCTCGACAATGATTCAGGCTGGCAGAGCAAATCGACCGTCCCGACCGAAAGCGAGCCCCAATGCTCTTTCATAGCGCATTCCGGCCATCACGCCCAACTTCCGGCTGTAACTTTGTCACGGGTGTTGGCAGCCCAGGCTGCAAACTACAATTTCAGTCTGACATTCGGAGCTGCTGATTGCCGTTTGCCACATTTAATAGGGACTTACTTTCACTTCATTTATCCGGCAAGCTGATTGCTGCCTAAGGTTTGAGGTACTTTTCAAGGTATTGGTTGAATGCAGATGCCCCATTTGCCAAATCCTTCTGAACTTAGCGACTGGCTGGCGACTTGGGGTTACGTGGGCGTCTTCATCTGTGTCTTCATCGGCAATCTGGGTATCCCCGTCCCGGAAGAAACTGTGTTGCTGGCCGCTGGGTTTCTAGCCGGCCGAGGCGATTTGGCGTTGGAGCCGCTTTATCTCGTTGGGATTGGCAGTGCGGTAACCGGCGATTGCTGCGGCTTTTTCTTTGGGCGGACCGGTGGTCAACGGCTGTTTCAACGACTTAGCGAGCGCTTCGCGTTTGTTCGGTCGCGCTATCAGCGGCTGCAGGTGTTTTTTAATGTGCACGGTTCCAAAGCCGTCTTTATGGCCCGCTTCATTGCTGGCGCGCGCTTTATGGCGGGTCCGATGGCGGGTGCGGCCGGTATGTCGTTTTTGCGGTTTCTCGGATGGAACGTATCGGGCGCTCTCATCTGGTGCTCGCTGATCATCACCATTGGCTACGTCGTCGGTGATGAGTTAGAGGCCGTGTCGCATCTCATCCACACGGCTGGCTATTGGGTGGCTCTCGGGCTTGTTCTGTTCCTCACAATCGTATGGTGGGTCGTGCGCGAGCGGCAACAAAAGCGATTTGAAGCATAGCTGGGAGGTCGCTCTTGCGATCCGACGAACCGGCAAGTTCCAGCGCGGGCCGCAAACACGCGTTTTGAGCGCTTTTACCATCGGTCCGTGCCGGACAGCTACATTCAGACTCAAGGCGGTGGGCAAGCAATCAGCAGCGCTACTTTCAATCGACGGCCACGAGGTACGGATAACAAACCCCGAGAAACTCTATTTCTCCACCGGCATTAAGCTCTCAAAACTGGACCTCGTGCACTATTATCTTTCCGTTGCTCCGGGCGCCTTAGCCGGAATTCGCGACCGACCGCTTGTCCTTAAGCGATTTGTCAATGGAGCTGACCGTCCGGCATTTTACCAAAAACGGGCACCAGCCAGACGCCCCGCCTGGCTCCGAACGGTAACGTTCACATTCCCTTCTGGTCGTGCGGCCGAGGAAATTGTCATTGACAACGCTGCAGGGCTCGCCTGGCTAGTCAATCTCGGCTGTATCGAATTACATCCCCATTCCGTGCGCTCAGCAGATCTCGAACATCCCGATGAGCTGAGGGTTGACCTTGATCCCTGTCCTGGCGTGAGCTGGGCAAACGTTCGAACGGTAGCCCTCGAAGTTAAAGCGTTTTTGGAGGAGATGGGGCTTCGCGGCTGGCCGAAAACTAGCGGATCACGCGGCATGCATATTAATGTCCGTATCGAGCCGCGCTGGACTTTTTACGAGGTGCGGCGAGCAGCAGTAGCACTGTCGCGGGCTATCGAGCGACGCCTTCCCGGTCTGGCTAGTTCGAAATGGTGGAAGGAGGAACGTCACGGTGTTTTTCTCGATTACAATCAAAATGCCCGCGACCGTACCACCTGTTCGGCTTATTCAGTACGTCCGCTCCCAGACGCACGGGTGTCCACACCGCTGTACTGGCATGAAGTTCCCGATTGCGAACCGAGCGATTTTACGGCAACTACGGTACCGAAGCGTTTTGCTGCGATAGGCGACCCTCACGCAGGTATCGAGACAACTTGCGGTTCCTTAGAAAAGCTGCTCGAGTTGGCCGCCCGAGATGAAGCTGCTGGTCTCCCCGACGCTCCTTGGCCGCCGCATTTTCCGAAGATGCGGGGCGAAGGACCCCGCATCGCCCCTTCCAGAGCAAAAGCGGCGACCAAACAAGCTCGGGTCAAGATGCCGCTGGTGGTGGTTGCGCGGTCGCCCGATCGGGCCAGCGCTTTAGCAGGTTTAGACAGATGGAGGACCAGGCATCCTGAAGTCGCCGCGCTGCTGAGCCCCGATGACGTTCTGGTTGATTCACTGCGGGGCCGGTCATCGACATGGACACGCGTCCGTGTGAACCTACGTAACGTGCCCGAACACCTTCGCCCATCCCAGGAGGATCCCGATCCGGATTATGACCCCGCTGGAGAATCGCAGAAGGCTTCAGCGAAGCGAAATTCGTGAGCAGGTTTCGCAAGAGCTTCACTTACGTGCCATCGCTGTTTCTTTGAACTTTAGGGGACACGCGCGCATGTGCTTTGGCCTGTCGGGGGCGACACCTGGCTCTGCCAAAAATGCTGTAGCGTCTGCGAAAGCTTTCAGTTGCGACGGACGTTGCGAAAAGGCCCGGTATCGAAGCGCGGTTCCTTGGGTAATCCCAGCACCCGCTCAGCAATAATATTGCGCTGAATCTCGTCGGTACCGCCGGCAATCGAAACGGCTGGAACCGAAAGCAGAATCTCGGCGATAATTCCGTTGCGCGGACTCTCCGGTCCGCTCAACATGGCCGCGGTACCGGTAATCAGCGTATGTACTCGAGAGCACCCTCGCGCCACGTGACTCGCGGCCAACTTTCCAAGTGAGCCCTCGGGTCCTTGCGGTCGGCCTTGTTGTTGAGCGGCTCGCGCCCGGCGTGCGGTCCACTCGGCCGATTTGGCCAGGATCATCAGCTTCGCAATTTCCTGGCGCACGTAGGGGTCTTTGTTGGCGCCCGTCTCCTTTGCCCGCTCGATAATCAGGTCAACTCGGCCGGCGCGCTGAGGATACCATTTGTAAGGTTCATTAGCTTTTTCGGTTTCGATGCGCTCTTCGGCGTGAATCCGGCCGACGCGCGCGCCCCTCTTCAGCGGAGTCGGCTGAAGTCCATCGGCGAGACGGCGTTCGTGCGCCAGAGTGGTTAGGGCGATTTTCCAACCTTCTCCGACCCGGCCCACGAGGTTTTCTTGTGGCACCTTCGCATCGGTAAAGAACACCTGGTTGAAGGAGGCGTAGCCGTTCATCTGTTTGAGTTGCCGTACCTCAACCCCGGGCTGCTTGACCTCGATGATGAAGTACGAGAGGCCCTCATGCTTCGGCACGTCCCAGTCGGTGCGCGCGAGCAACAAGCCGTAGTCTGCATGGTGTGCACTGGTGGTCCAGACCTTTTGGCCATTGATAATCCAAAAGTCCCCTTTGAGTTCAGCGCGCGTAGTGGCGCCAGCCAGATCAGAACCACTGCCGGGTTCGCTGAAGAACTGGCACCAAGTGTCTTCGCCGGTAAGGATCCGGCGCAGGAATTTCTTTTTTTGCAGGTCCGAACCGTGTTCGAGCAGCGTGGCTGCGGCAAGCAGTCGCACCCCTGAGCGGGCGACCCCGACCGCCCCGACATTTGCCATCTCCTCTTCGACGACGCGCGCCAAAGCATGCGGCAAACCACGTCCGTACCACTCTTTAGGCCACTGCGGCATGCCCCACCCGGAGTCTGCCAGCTTGCTGCGCCATTCCACCAGGGGCATGTCGGGGTCCCAGTTTTCCGCCAACCACTGGCGGACTTCGGCACGAACTTCCGCTTCTGTGAGATCACTCATCGTTCAGACTCCCCAGCGCTGCATCAAGAGTTCCCGATGGTAATTGGGTGACCCCAGAAAAACTTCGGAACTTTTCGCTCGCTTGAACCATAAGTGCGTGTCATTGTCCCAGGTGAAGCCAATGCCGCCATGAATCTGAATACATTCAGCGGCAGCGTGCAGATACGCCTCCGACGCGCTCGCTTTCGCCAGACACGCCAGCGCGGGCCATTCGGGATCATCAATTGCCGCAGCCTGCGCCGCATAATACGCTGCTGACTTCGCCAGCTCGACCTCGAGCAACATGTCCGCCAGTTTATGCTTGATCGCCTGGAACGAGCCGATCGGCCTTCCGAATTGGACGCGCAACTTGGCATAGCTAACCGCCGATTCCAGCATCGTCTGTGCCCCGCCAACCATTTCATTAGCCAGCGCGATCGCCGCCTGATCCAGAGTACGCGTGATCGCATTGGCGCCGTCGGAGAGATTACCGAGTAGGCTGGCATATGCCTGCTGAAATTCGATCCGGGCAATTTTGCGGGTAGGGTCGATCGATTGGAGCAGGCGCCGCTGCACCCCATCACTGTTCGCCTGCACCACAAACAGTGCGACTCCCTGGCGACCAACAGAATCAGGTAGTCGTGCGGCGGTTACCAGCAGATCGGCGATGTGGCCGTCGACCACAAAGCTCTTGGTCCCATCGAGGCGATAACCGCCGCCGTCAGCGATAGCGATTGTGCGAACCGCAGCCGGATCCCAGTCACCAGCAGGCTCAGTGATTGCTAGAGTCGCAAGACAAGAGCCGTTGGCAATTTTGGGCAACAGTGCTGATTTCTGTGCATCGGTGCCGGCGTTCAGAATGGCATTGGCGCCCAAAACAGCGGTGGAGAAATAGGGAGCGCAGAGCAAGGCACGCCCCAGCTCCTCGGTGACGATGCACAACTCTACCATCCCAAAGCCGGCGCCACCAAATTGTTCAGGAATATGGATACCCGGCAACCCAAGTTCCTCAGTGAGTTGCCGCCATACCGTCTCGTCATAACCCTGATCGGTGGCCATCAGCCGCCGAACTTCGGTCGTCGGCGATCGATCGGTGAGAAATCGGCGAAGGGTCGACCGAAACTGCTCCTGTTCCTCGGTGAATGCGAACTGAATACGCCGCCTGGGCTCCAGCCCTGGCTCATCGGATCTGTTCATGTTCAAAAAAAGCTCGCCGGTTTGTTGCGACTCATGCTTCTAATGCCACGAACCGGCCCTTAGCATCAACCAGGCTCGGGCTCCTCCTGGAACTGTTGCTCAGCGGCGCGCACCCGTGCGAGCGTAGCCACAGGGATGCGCGGTTCGAGCCGCGGGTTGAGCACCACCTTTACCATGCCATCTTTCATTCCGAACTCGAGCATGCCCGGGTGAAAGCTATGCGCCTTCACTTCACGGGCGATTTTCAGGAAGGCCAACGGCGTTGAAGTGACTGCGCTGGCAAGCACCACATCGGGGGCGACGTTGTTTTGGTTGTTGAAGGCGCCGAATGCAAAGGCGTGCGCCTGCTGAGCCGCCAAAAAAACCCCCAAACCAGCGGCGTCAGCGTCGTGAATAAAAACGTCGGCGCCCTGACCAATCTGAGCCAGAGTTGCTTCTTTCGCAGCTCCGACGTCGTTGAAGCTACCGGTATAACTGATCAAAATTCGCCCGTGCGGGCGGGCCGACAAGAAACCGCGCTTGAATCCTTCGAACGTTAATTTGATTGTTGGTAATTCGATCCCGCCGATCGCGCCGACCACTCCGCTCTTGGAAACTCCGGCCGCGAGGATGCCCTCGATGTATGCCGCTTGATCGAATTTGAAGGCCAGCGAAGCGACATTGCGCGACGCGGCGCCTCCCGAACTCACCACGAAATAGGTATTCGGAAAGTCCTGCGCGACGCGCAGCGCCGCATCAGTATATTCAAATCCGTGCGCAAAAATCAGGTCAAACCCGCGAGATGCGAAATCGCGCATCGAGTCCTCGAAGTCCGCGGGTGAGGTGGTTTGCACCAGCGCGGTTCGCGCGCCCAATTTTTCCTTGATCAACTGAACCCCATCATAAGCGGCAGCATTCCAGCCCCCATCGCTCACCGGACCTGGAGTGAGTAGCGCGACACCAAACTGCGACTCGCGCTGATGAGCTCCGGTGCCGGCTCGACAGGCCACAAACGCAACTGACTGCAGCAGTGCAAAGAGCGCGGCCAGGATTTTCCACCACACCGAATGGCGCAAACTAGGCCGATTCATAGCTCCCTAAGCATCGTCATCGGTAATTGGCTATGATCAGCGATGCTCTGATCCTTATCATAACTGTACGGCAGAGCTGGCTGTCACGCCGGAGATCCTATGGCAATCAACTACAGGGCAGAAGTAATCGGTTCGCTATTGCGGCCCGGGTATCTCAAGCAGGCCCGCAAACAATGGGAAAACCATGAAATCAGCACGCGGGAGTTCAAGGAAATCGAGGACCGAGCAGTGGACGAGATGCTCGCGCTCCAGCACGATTGCGATCTGGATGTAATCACCGATGGTGAGATGCGCCGCACCCATTTCATGGGACCGCTTACTGATGTCATTTCGGGTGTTCAGGAGATTCCGGCTTTTACCCGTCTCTGGCGCCGACCCCACGAGAAAGGGGTCCCTGGGGAACACAGACAAATCCCCGTGCAATACGCCGTGGTGGCGAAAATCCATCGCATCCGCTCGTTGACTAATGAAGAGTTTACCTATGCGCGGAGGTCGGCGAAGAAGCCGCTTAAGGTAACGCTGCCGAGTCCTTTAATGATGGCGCTCAGGTGGTCGCCGCAATATTCGCGCGCGGCGTATCCGGACCCATTCGAACTGTTTCGCGATGCGGCCGCCATACTTCATCAGGAAGCCCAGGAACTTGCCGCACTGGGCTGCGAGTATATACAGATTGACGCGCCAGAACTCGGGATGTTGTGCGACCCCGAGCGCCGCCAACGCGACTTTGTCGCCCAGGGGATTGATCCTGACCGCCTTCTGACCGAAGGAATAGACATCATCAACTCGGTCGCTAACGTCCCTGGCATAACCTTCGCCCTGCACGTCTGTCGGGGAAATAACCAGGGATATTATCTGGCCGAGGGTGGCTACGAGCCCATCGCCACACAGGTCTTCGCACGGGCCACTCAATTCGAGAGGTTGCTCCTGGAGTACGATGACTGGCGGTCGGGCGCGTTCGACCCTCTCCTGCAGATGCCGAAGGACAAGTTCGTTGTTCTAGGCCTCATCTCGACCAAGCGAGCCGAGCTTGAACCCGCCGACCTGATACTCAAGCGAATCGACGAGGCTGCGCGTTATTTCCCACGTGAGCAGATGGCGCTCTCAACCCAATGCGGCTTCGGCACCGTTTGGGACGGTAATCCGATATCCGAATCGATCCAAGCATCGAAGCTACGGCTCGTTGCCACGCTGGCACACCGCGCCTGGCATTAAGCCTCATCCTGAAAAAAGAGGGGGAGCATTTCCTCTCGCTGTCAGGCGACGCAAGCGAACCTGAGTGGATCCTCGCCCTGCTGGGAAACCCTGACCGATCCGTGCCGGGCGCGATCATTTGGCCGAGCGCCACGACGTAAGCACACGATCAATTATCTGGTTGACTGATCCGAGGTAGTTCCGCGGGTCAAGGAGGTGGTCCAGATCGGTGACAGTCAGAACTTCCTTAACTCGCGCATCATCCAGCAACGCGTCCCGCACGTTGATACGGTGAGCCGCCGCGCACGCGCAAGCTTCTCTGACTATTGCCTGCGCGGCCGTGCGGTCTATGGATTCAGCCAGCGCCATGACAACCGCTTCGGCCATGATTTGGCCACGCGTCTCCTCAAGATTTTTTGACATGGCGTCGACGTCAATTCGCAATCCCGATATAACTTCAGCCATTTGAAGCAACGAGCCGCCGGTCAGGGTGACGATTTCGGGGAGCAGCTCCCATTCCGCGTGCCATCCGCCGACTCCGCGCTCGTGCTCGAGAATCGTGGCAGCAAGCATGGCAGAGATCAGGCCAGGAACGCGGTTCGCGGCAGCCAGGGCCACAACCGCACCCACTGGATTACGCTTCTGCGGCATCGTTGATGAACCTCCGCGATTGGGCCCCAGAGGCTCCTGAACCTCGCTCACCTCGGATTGCATCAGCAGGCTGATGTCTCGCGCAATCTTGCCAAGCGTTGCCGTAAGCAAACCAAGCACGGTGGCAATCTCGGCGAATCGATCGTGCTCCGAATGCCACGGTGTATCTGGAACTGACAGCTTCAATTCATCAGCCAGAGCATCCGCCACGGCGAGCCCCTTTTGGCCCAGAGCGGCCAGGGTTCCTGCCGCCCCGCCGAATTGAAGCACCAAACTTCGACGGCGGACTTCACGCAGTCGGCCGCGATGCCGGCCGAGGGCATCCAACCATCCGCAGGCCTTAAAGCCGAATGTGGTCGGCAGCGCCTGTTGCAGCAGAGTTCGTGCTGCCATCAGGGTGTTGCGATGAAGTTCGACCAGTTGAGCGACCGCATCACCAAGTCTTTGAAGTTCGGACTCGATTAGAGCGAACGCATCGCGTAGTTGAAGAATAAGACCTGTATCGATTACGTCCTGGCTCGTCGCCCCCCAATGGACATATGAAGCGGCGTGTGGATCATCACGCGCGACCAGAGCGGTCAGTTGCTGTACTAGAGGAATGGCGAGGTTGCCGGCTGCTGCGGCAGCATGGGCAAGGAGCCGGAAATCCAACAGCTCAACGCGGCATTTTGCTTCTATTGGCGCAAGCGCCCGCAGTGGTATGACCCCGACCCGTGCCTCCGCCCTTGCGAGCGCCGCCTCGAAATCAAGCATTCTCTGCACGCGCCGATTGTCGTCGAAGAGGTCTGCGAATACTCCACGGAAGAGCGGATCGAGCAGTCGCGGCGTTTCGCTCATGTCTCAGCACTCGAAGAACACCGTCTCCTCTCTGCCCTGCAGCACGATGTTCCATTGGAATAAGCGTGGGGCGACTGCACGGGCGATCAAAGTCGCCCGACGTGGTTCGGGCACAAGATTGAGGATGGGATCATCCGCATTCGATGGTTCATCGGGAAAATAGATCCTCGTAACCAGATGTCTGAGAAGCCCACGAGCAAAAACTGCGACCACTATATGCGGCGCATAAAGTTGGTTGCCAGCGCGCACCCGCCCGGGCTTGAAAGTCGAGAAGCGGAAACTGCCGGAATCGTCAGTAGCTAACCGACTCCAACCGCGGGATGAGTTTTGGGAGTACTGACCATCAGGCCCGGCCTGCCAGGTCTCGATGAGCGCGTCGCCAACGGGGTTGTGGTCTCCATCGAGTACCCGACCCTGAATGGCCAATTGCTCGCCGCCGGGATCAAGCGCCAGCTCGACCGGGTGCAAACCGATTGAAAAAAATGGCCCGACGGTCTGGGATGGCGTGACCGTAAGAGGCATATCAACTCTCCATTGGGGTCTGCTCTCGCCCTCGCAGAACGATGTCGAAGCGGTACCCGAGCGCATAGCTTGGCGTCGTTAGCGTCCAATCGAAGGTACTCACCAGCTTGTTTCTGGCGGTCTCGTCCGCGATTGAGTTAAAGATCGGGTCGCTTTGGAGCAGAGGATCACCTGGAAAGTACATCTGCGTAACAAGCCTGGTGGCGAAGGCCGGTCCACAGAGCGAGAAATGAATGTGTGCCGGACGCCAGGCGTTGTAATGGTTCGCCCAAGGGTAAGCACCCGGTTTGACGGTGATGAAAGTGTAGCGGCCCTCATCATCGCTGACCGCCCGACCGAAACCGCTGAAGTTCGGGTCGAGAGGTGCATTATGCTGATCGACGCTATGAGCGTAGCGACCCGCTGCGTTCGCCTGCCATATCTCGATCAAGACCCCTCTAATCGGCTTTCCATCTTCGTCGACAACCCTGCCACTCACAATGATTCGCTCTCCTAGCGGCTCGCCGTGATGTTGGCGCGTCAGATCATTTTCGCCGTTTGCCAGGTCCTTCTGAGAAAACCGTGGCCCGCTGACCTCGCTTAAGGTCGGCGGGATGGCAATCAGCGACTGCGACGGGGCGCGTTTTAGACTCGAGAGATACGAGGGATGCAAGTAGGGAGGTTGGGTATGCGGAAGTGGCCGGCGGTAACCGAAAATCGCAATCGACATCGTTAAATTCCTGGTTCTACGCTGTGCACCATGGCTTGCCGGCAATTGTTTTTAGCAGGCTATAGGAGATTTGCGCCAGAAACTCCGGGCTCAAATACATCGCTTATTCCAACGGGAAGCCCGTGTAATTCTCTGCCAAGCTCGCCGCCGCCAGAGGTGAATTAACAATGTACTCGAGTTGTGAGAGCTGAAGACGATGTTGGAAAGCATCCTCGTCGGCGAAACGATGCAACATCGATGTCATCCACCAGGAAAAATGCTCAGCTCGCCAAACTCGCCGCAGGCAACGGTTAGAATACCCCTCCAGCCCTTCCCTCTTGTTGAATTTTAAGTATTCTGCAATCGCTTCCGAAAGCACGTAAACGTCTGCGAGCGCGAGATTCATGCCCTTGGCTCCTGTCGGCGGCACAATATGAGCCGCATCGCCTGCCAGAAACAATGAGCCGTATTGCATTGGTTCAATAACGTAGCTGCGCATCGTAGTGAGGCTCTTTTCAAGCACTGGACCCTCATTCAAACGCCATCCATCGTCGCATTGCAGTCGGACTTGCAATTCATCCCAGACGCGATCATCAGGCCAGTTGGCCAGGTCCTCGTCAGGTTGTACCTGTAGGTAAAGTCGAGTAATCCGCGGTGAGCGCATACTGAAGAGAGCAAATCCGCGCTCATCGTACGAGTAGATCAACTCACTTGATGCCGGCGCCGCCTCTGCCAGGATACCCAACCAGGCAAACGGATACTCTCGTTCAAAAACTTTGAAAGCCCCGGCAGGGATTGATGAGCGGCACACGCCGTGAAAGCCGTCGCACCCCGCGACGATTTGACATCGAAGCACCATTTCCTTGCCATCGCGGACAAATCGGACTGAGGGGTCGCCGGTAACCAGATCCTCAAGTCTGACGTCGTTAACCTCGAAAAGGATCTGGCCGCCCTCCTGCAGGCGAGCAGCGATCAAATCTTTGACGACTTCCTGTTGTCCATAAATCGTGATGGTACGCCCCACTAGTGCCCTGAAATCGAGCAGATGCCTACGACGGTTGAATCGCAGCTGAATTCCTCGATGCTCCATGCCCTCGCTGAGCAAGCGCTGGCCCACGCCCGAATCTACCAGGAGTTTGACGCTGGCATGCTCGAGCACACCCGCCCGGATGCGATGTTCGACATAGCTGCGGCTGCGGCTTTCGAGGATCACCGACTCGATGCCGCGTCGGTGCAGAAGATGTGAGAGTAAGAGGCCCGCAGGTCCCGCTCCGACAATGCCCACCTGCGTCTTGATGATCATTGGTCTCTACAGTATCGCCCCGGTATCGTACGTCCAATCGCGTGTTAGCTCCAGTTCGCAGGTAGAAAGGCTCAAGCCTCTCGTCAAAGCTCGGAGTTCTGGTTCTCAACCACCGGGATAACGCCCCGCGGGTCAGACGAGCGGTTGCTGAGCATTCGTACACTTCCGCTGACCTCGTGCGGATTCTACCGGCTGTTCGCGCGGCCTTAACTGCCTTAAACTTGACCCCGCTGGCAGGCGACAGACCAGTCAATCCGAAAGGAACAGGAAATGGAGATCAAAAGAAGCGGATCACGGCCTTCACTGAAGGGACCAGCAGAAAATTTCACCGGCTCTGTGCGAATCGACCCCCTATTCGATCCTCCCGAGCCAGCACGCGCCTTTGGCGTATTGGTAACTTTCGAACCGGGCGCTCGCACCGCCTGGCATACGCATCCGCTCGGACAAACTTTAATCGTGACCGCGGGATGCGGCTGGACGCAATGCTGGGGTGAGGCCAAAGAGGAAATTCGGCCGGGCGATGTGATCTGGTGCCCGCCGGGCAAGAAGCACTGGCACGGCGCTACGGCTACTACCGCGATGTCGCATATAGCGATCGTGGAAAAACTCAATGGCAAAGCGGTGGATTGGATGGAAAAGGTTACCGATGAGCAATACCTGGCCTAAGAGACCATCTATAGGAACACCCACAGGAGACACGAACTAAACCGTTCATGTGTCCAAGAAGTCGAGATTGCGGCGCCGCGGCATTGTAGCAAAACCGCAGGACCATGGACCGAACTATGCTCACCTCCGCGGCGCTTCCGTCTGGTTGGGATGAGGCGGCCTCGCCGCGGCGTGCGCCGACCTCAGCTAGTTGAAAGCACGCAACGCCCGCCGCTACCGCTCTCGAGGGCGCGTCCCGCAGCATACGTCCGAGCATGATGCCGAATAACCAATGTGCAGTGCTCACGATGCTGCCTTCGCAGGCTCAATATCAAGTCGAAGCAGCAATCCACCTGTAGCTCTCGTCTGAAAAGCGCCACAAATCAACTTTCGGTGCGTTCAAAAAGGTGCTACAGGCAGTAAGGGCCCACCCAGCCAGCAGGCCACCACAATGAAGGTCATCGGGATGGCTTCGCTTACAGTCCTTAGGTTGATGACGGCGTCAGTGTTTGAGCGCTTGCAGGATTCATCGTCGTTCCAAACGCGAACCTGCTGCGCAGCGAACTGTGATTTCGGATTTATGGCCAATAGCGCCCGGCCTACATGCGGGCGGGGCGTGGGTGGGGATACATCTCTATAAATACATCTCTATAAAGTCACGGATGAGCACGATTGAGGATAGCTTTGTGAGACCTCCGCCGTAATTTTTTCACGCCAATCAATCGCGCTGCACAGGTAGCGCCTCAAACGGGGGCAAGGATGAAGCGAATCAACAGTGGCTTGATCGGCCTATCGCTCATGCTGTTCATCGTTTGCGCGTCGGACAACCAGAGCTTCGGCGCGAACCCGAGCATTCTCGCAAGCCTGCTACCTGGTGTGAGAGCCGACGAGCAGAGCGAGATGATTAACGGGGCTGTTCTGGGGGCCTATTTGGGCACCTTCGCAGCCTTCTATCCGGCGCTCGCCGAGGGCGCGGGCAACGGTAGCTCAAGTGCTGTGCCATGGATCGGAGTGGGGTTCGGGCTCGGGGCCGTTCTCGGAGCAGCTGCCGGTTATGCAATCGAGCGCCAATGGCCGTCGGCGCCGACCTCCATAAAGTGCAGCGCTTATAACCTGGTCGATCCCTGTCCCCATCAGTTCCAGATACAGGTCGAGAACATGTCCGGCTTCACCCTGCCCGGGAGCGTGGTCAATGTGCGCGAGTTCCAGCTCCTTGGCTCGCGCCTGGGATTCAACCGGATCGGCCTCGGCACCGAACAGGTGCCGGGCATCGACGCCTACTACTGGTTCAACGGTCTCAACGCCGTCCATTTCCGCTTTCGCTATTTCGACCTGGGCGGGAGTTGGTTCTCGACCCAGCCCTTTCATTTCAACGGCGCGAGGGTAAAGCCTGGCCCTCTCGACACAACACCATTTCCGTGGTTTGCAGGTGGTTTGTATTACGAACGGCGATTTGCGCCATGGTACCGGCGCTATGAAACTTTCTGGCCCACCTTTCTCAAGGGCTGGGATTTCCGCGGACGGCTAGGGCTCGAATACAACTATATCTACTTCACCTTTGACCATGGGCACCCGCCGGTCGAACCTCATTCCGGTACCGAAGGCGCCGAGGACTTCTACCACCAATCAATGCCTCTGCCCACGCTCGGCCTGACCGGCTATCGCCGGCTGGGCGAGCATTTCACGCTCGAGGCTTCGGCCGAAGGTTATTGGCTCAACCGCTTGAACTCTTTGCGCGATGAGGGTGGCATAGTTTGGGCTTCGCATTATGGTGGTGAGGTGCACACTCGGCTCTACTACGGGAACCCGGGGTGGCTCGGCCCCGTTCAGTTGATGGTCGGGGCTTACGCCTATCACTACACCCAGCTCGAACGCTCGACCGAGGACGGCAACTATCTGCACTGGAGTATGGCCGGTCTGGAATACGGCCTGGTGTGTGTGTTGTAGTCCGCCGGCAATCTTTTGAGTCACCCCATCCAATGAGCCTGCGCTGGAGCTAGCGTGGGCTATCACCTGCATCCGCATGTTACGTCCCCTCAGCATGCGGTCGCACTGCCAACAGTTCGTATGCTCGGAGGCTTAGGTGCCAGCAGAGCCCCTTCGCCGGCAACGAAGCTGGCTTTAATTTTGAGGCTTTTAGATTGTCATCGAGCGGCGGTCTTAGCCTCGTCGCGCCACTCGTTGTTGGTCGTACGGTCGCCGGCCAGCCATTTGCGCAAATCTTCGTGTGCGGTTGCTGCACGCTTGGCCGAGATCTTCGCCGCGTCTGGATGATCGACCGTAAATTCGAGGTTCAGACCATTTGGGTCAGTCACATAGAGTGACACGCAATAGCCATGGTTGAGCACCATGGTTTGATAGCCGGCCGCCTCGAGCCGGTGCTTGAGTTCTTCCTGGCTCGCGGCATCGGGCAATTTGAGCGCGAGATGGATGAAGGGCGAATGCGGTCCGTAATCGGCGAACTTCTCGTGCTGGCGCGGATCCGCAAACTTGAAGAACGCGAGTGCGCCCCCATCAGCGATCTGGAAGAATAGGTGGCAGTAATAGAGCTCGTCTTCACCGAAGACCTTGTCACGCTCGCGCCAGGTCGCCACCAGCGGCCATCCCATGATGTCTTCGTAAAATTTGCGGGTCTGTTCGAGATCGCGGCATACATAAGCCGCGTGATGAAGCCGCACGGGCACGGTATCGGGCTTGTGGCTTTTTTCGCCGTTGGGTTGCGTCACGGTCATCGCGCTCGTCCTCCCAGCTCGTTTCTCACATCGAGGGCGCCGTGCAGTTCGGCGCGACAAGAGCCTTTTGGACTCTACCACACTTTTTCCGATCCTGCTCACTCAACTGTCCACGAAGCCAGCACCCGACAGATCACCGGCGAAAAAATCACAACGCTCCTTCAGCTTCTCGTCGGGGGGAAGCCCATTCTTCCGCAGAGCATCCGCTCGAAGGCGACCGCCGACCGTTCCAGCGCAAGGTCTTGATCATAGGGCATGGATGGGTAGCCGCTACAAACTGTGAGGCATCTTCAGATTTTTTTGCGCTTCCAGAGGGCACGTCTTTGACCGACGTCCGCGCCATGTCAATGGCGAGGTCGACGCAACCGATGGGTTGAAAGTGAAGCCGGAAGCGACAATGCCATCAAGACTCAGAAGGGGTGAACGGAGCGAGAGTCAGGCAACCGTGAGGCCTCACCCGACTCACGCGCTTTCTTCCACAAGCTCCAGGTCGCCACCATGGCGAGCACTTGCCTCGAGCGCGCCCGCGAGAAAGAGGCAAATCACACCGAGAGCCGCGAAAAGCAGAAAGCTGCTGGCGTAACCCGTTGCGTCGTGCTGTGCAATCCATCCCATCAACGGGGGCAAGGCAAAACCGCCGCCTGCGCCCAAGCCGCCCACCCAGCCGGATGCCCCACCGACTGCTTCGGGCACATATTTCGCTACCAGCTTGAAGACTGCCCCGTTGTTCACGCCCATTGCCACGGCCATCAGCAGCACGGCAGCAACCGAAAGGCGAAGGCTCCTAGCACATGACATTAGGAGTGCACCTATCGCAAGCGCGGACAATGCCAGGCGCGCAGTAGGTTCGCCTTCGAAACGATCCGCGCAGTAGCCGCCTACTATGCGCGCAAGTGACGCACTGATCGAGAAGAGCGCGGTCAGGCCACCCGCCTTTTCTGGTGTGAGATCGAGGTACAAGCTCCAATAGACGGGAAGCCACGCAGTAAGGGCAAGAAATCCGCCAAAGGTCGCCAGGTAAAGGCTGACCAGCGCCCAGGTTCGCCACCGCCTAGCAGCTACAACCAGTCCACCCGAAGCCGTGCGTCCTGGGAAAATCTGCTGGCCATGTTCCCGTGCGATTCGCTGCGCCTCGGGATCGCGAATTCCGCGACGACGAAGCTGAAAGTAGGGCGCATCCTGGCTGATGATCGCGTAAGCGAGCGTGCCGATCAGCAGAAAAATGAACCAAGCCAGATAAGCACCTGCTACACCCCAAGCTGCAATCGCCACTGGAAGAAGGAAGGAGAATATTCCTGGTGCGGTATTTCCGAGGCCGGCATAAATGCCTAACGCGAGGCCTTGCTCAGACTGTGGAAACCAGTACGAAACCTGCCCGACTCCAACCGAAAACGTGGCGATCCCGCAGCCGCATAGGACGCCGAGCACCAATAGCAGAGAAAAAGAACCCGGGAGCAAGTGATCGGCGGTCGTGAAATTGAATAAAAGTAACAGCCCCACCATCCCGAGGGTCGACAAACTCAGTAGCACCAGAAACGGTTTGCGACCGCCGGTGGTATCCACCCAGGAGGAAAACGGAATCCGAAGGAGCGACCCCGACAGCAGTGGCGAGGCCAGGGCAAATCCCAACGTTACGGGCGACAGACTCAGTTCGGCCCGAAGCCTTTGGGTCATTGGACCAAAGAGCGCTACTGCCGCGAAGCCGACAAAGAAACCGAGTGTTGCGCCCGCCAGCCCTCGCTTTGGGCTGCCCTTCGGTGTGGTCAAGCGTTACTCCCTTTTGCGAACTCGTCTGTCATGTTTAGAAAACTACGCGCGATTTATATGGGTACATCGGCTCGCGAAACCGCCACGGAATCACGGCTAGTCCCGCGGGACTGAGTGAAATATCTGGCCTTGCTGGTAAACTTCCGGTTCAATCGGCCCGCGAAAGGCGCAGGAAAATCATTCCCTCGTGAACCTCCGCCTGGTAGCTGCTGACCGCGAGATCGTTGTCCAGACCGCGGCCGTCAGCGAGAGAAAACTTGTAACCATGCAACGGGCAGATGACGATGCCGCCGCCGATAATGCCTTCGGCCAGTGGACCCGCGCGATGCGGACAGCACGCATCCAGCGCGCAGACCTCGCCGTTGCGCAAGCGGAATACCGCGACCTTCCGTGTACCGATCACAAAGCAACGGCCCTGACCCAGACCGATCTGGTCCAAGCTTCCCACCAACACCTGCGTTGTTTCCTTCATCGGCAAGTCCACGCAAAGCATCAGACCGAGGAACCTGCGGCCTCTTCGTTGACAGTCACCGGCTCTGCGAACTGAGTCGATTCGTAAGCCTGACATCCCTCGGTCCAAGGATCGCGGTAGGCGGCCACCGCGGATTCGATTTCCTGGTCGAGGCGCGTGATCTGCCCGTCGCAATCCTCGACGAGAATGGCTTTCAAACGTTCGATTCCGATCCTTTCAACGAAGCGATAAGTCCGTTCCGCGTAGCGAGCATTCTCGCGGTAATACTGCATGAAGCGCCCCATCAGGGTGATGACCTCCTGGTGAGTCTTGACGGTGGCAAGTAGATCACCCGCACGCACTACCGAGCCGGCGGCGCCGCCGATATAGACTTGCCAGCCATTCTCGACTGCCACCGCACCAAGGTCCTTGACGGTTGCTTCAGCGCAGTTGCGCGGACATCCGCTGACAGCAAGCTTCATCTTGTGCGGCGCCTCGATTCCCTGGAAGCGCTTCTCGATCGCAATGCCGAGTTTGGTCGAGTCACCCAGGCCATAGCGACAGAAATCGGTTCCGACACAAGTTTTGCACGTGCGAAAGGCCTTGGTATAAGCGTGACCACTCGGCATACCGAGATCGCGCCACGCCGCGGGCAGATCGGCTTTTCTGATACCGAGGAGGTCGATGCGTTGGCCTCCAGTGATCTTGACCATGCGAGCATGATAGCGTTCGGCGACGTCGGCAATACGCCGTAACTCGGCGGGCGAGGTCACACCTCCGTAGATGCGCGGCACGACTGAAAAGGTGCCGTCGTTCTGGATGTTGGCATGCACGCGATCGTTGACGAAGCGAGCATCGCGTTCGTCCACGTAGTCGGCACCCCAGATGGTTCGCAGTAACGACGCAAGGCCAGGCTTGCTCTGCGCGTCGTCGCGCCCATCGGCGAGCGCGTCGAAAACGGCGCTGACCGACTTGAGGCCAAGTTCGCGAATCTTTTTGGTGAGCTCGGGCTTCGTCAGTGGGATGCCGGGAACGTAGTAATGGAGCGCGGGATCGTCGACGATCTCGCCCTGGCAGGCCCAACGCACGAGTTCATCCACGAGGCCTTTGCAGGAGCCGCAGCCCGTGCCGGCCCGTGTGTTTTCCATTACGGCGCGCAGGCTGCGGTGACCGGCCGCAACCGACGCCACGATCGCGCCTTTGTTGACCCCATTGCAGTTGCAAATTTGTACGCTGTCAGGCATCTCCTCGAACGTTACCTGGACCGAGGGTGCGCCAGTCTCGAACAGCAGCGACAGACGCTCATCGGGTAAGCGGATGCCGCGATCGTACGCTTGCATCAGGTATGCGCCTTTGCCGATGTCACCCATCAGGATGCCGCCCGCCAGTCGCCCATCTCGGATGATCAGTTTCTTGTAGATACCGCGGCGGGCTTCGAGGAACTGAACCACGTCTTCGTGCTCTCCGTCCGGAGTAATGGCACCCATGGAGACCAGTTCGACGCCCATTACCTTAAGCTTGGTCGCTAGCTTCGAACCCTGGTAGGCCGCGGCCGGATTTGACCCGGTGATGTGGTCAGCTAAAACCTTGGCTTGTTCCCACAGCGGAGCCACCAGACCATAGACGCGGCCGCGATGCTGCGCACACTCCCCAACCGCGTAGATGTCCGGGTCTGAAGTGCGGAGCTGATCGTCGACGACGATGCCGCGTTCGGTGGTGAGACCCCAGCGCGAGCCGATTTCAGCATTTGGTGTGATGCCAGTGGCAATCACCACCATATCGCATTCGAGAGAACTACCGTCCTCGAAGGCGAGGCCAGTCACCCGGTTGTCTCCGAGCACTGCCTTGGTGAGCTTCTTCAGATAGACTTTGATTCCCATTGCCTCGATGGTCCGCTTGAGGAGCGCGCCGGCCACCGGGTCGAGTTGTTGCTCCATCAAATGGTCGAGCAGATGAATGACGCTGACTTCAACCTTCTGAGTGAGCAGACCTCGCGCGGCTTCGAGACCGAGGAGTCCGCCGCCGATGACCGCGGCGTGTCGACAATTTGCCGCATATTCCGCGATGCGCCGGCAATCGTCGAGAGTTCGGAATACAAAAATACCTGGTCGCAACTCCCCGGTGGGCTTGCGCAGAGCGGCGATCGGGGGAATCGTCGGCCGACTGCCCGTCGCAATAATTAACTTGTCGTAGCTGTACCAGTTACCATCGTCGCAATGAATCGCCTTGTGTGGCCGAGCGATCACATCGGCGCGCACCCCCAGGCGAAGCGTAATCCCCTGTTCCTCGTACCATTCGGGCGGGTTAAGGAAGATCTGCGACGGATCCTGCGCGCCACACAGTACGTTGGAGAGCAGGATTCGATTGTAATTGCCATAAGGTTCCTCACTGAAGACAGTGATCGCGAATTGCTCCCCGCCGCCGCGTGCAAGAATCTCCTCGACGGTGCGGGCGCCGGCCATACCATTACCGATCACGATTAGTTTTTGTCTGCTATCGTTCGCTGAAACCATTACTGCCAGTCGAATCTCCTCTCAGCTGCGATCGTCCGAGCAAACCATTGGTAACACGGCCGCCGGCGTGAGCTTTTCGAGACGCGCTGCGCAAACCTTGAATTCTGGCATCCTCGACAAGGGATCGAGCGCGGGATTGGTCAGGAGGTTTGCGCACCCTGCTTCGCCCCAGTGAAATGGAGCGAAGATCGTATCCATCCGCAGGGTCTCGGTCAGTCGCGCCCGCATCAAGGCCGCGCCCCGGCGCGTGGCCAGTCGTACGAGCTCATTCGGGGCGATCCCGAGATCGTGAGCGATCGCGGGATGGATCTCGACAAACGGCTCTGGTTGCGAGGCGTTGAGTGCGGCTACGCGGCGGGTCTGAGCGCCCGACTGATAATGCGCAGTAACGCGCCCCGTGGTCAGATAAAGAGGATATTCATCGTCCGGTTCCTCGGCCGGATGCTCATATTCCACAGGATGGAAGCGCGCACGGCCATCGGCCGTAGCAAAACGCTCGAGGAAGACTCTTGGGGTCCCCGGATGGTTCTTGTCGGGACACGGCCAAAAGACTCCCTCTTGGCGATCGATGCGCTCGTAAGTGATCCCTGCGTAGTCGGCTACACCGCCCGCACTGGCCCGGCGCAACTCATCGAAGACTGCGCGCGGTTCGTCGGCAATCACTCCCGGTGCGCCTAGCAAGGCCGCAAGTCCAGCTAGAATCTGCAGGTCTGAACGCGCCCCGGCTGGTGGCTGTATGGCTTGCCGGCGCCGAATCACGCGGCCTTCAAGGTTAGTCATCGTGCCCTCCTCTTCGGCCCATTGAGTCACGGGAAGAACTACGTCGGCCAGCTCGGCGGTCTCGGACAGAAAGATGTCTGCAACTGCGAGAAAGTCGAGACTGCTGAGGCGGCGCACGATTCGGCCGGAGTCTGGAGCGGAGATCACCGGATTGGAACCGATGACCAGCAACGCCCTTAACCCATTGTCAGTGCCAATGGAGTCGAGCAGCTCAAAGGCCGAGCGGCCCGGCGCGGGTAGCTGCTCGGGAGACATTTTCCAAATCCGTGCGACGTGCTCGCGGTCAAGAGGGTTTTCGAGACGACGATAACCGGGAAGCTGATCGGCTTTTTGACCATGCTCGCGGCCCCCTTGACCGTTGCCCTGTCCGGTCAGACAACCCCATCCACAGTATTTGCGGCCGACCTTGCCGAGGGCGAGGGCCAAGTTGATAAAAGCGAGTACATTGTTCACCGAGCGGCTCTGTTGCTCTGCCCCCCGTGCCGTCAGGATCATTAAATACCTACAGTCACCCAACATGTGCGCAGTTTTGCGCAACAGACGCGCAGGCACCCCGGTAAGGCGCTCGACGCGTTCGGGCCAATACGCAGCCGCAATTCTCCTGACCGCCTCAAACCCCGTGGTGCGAGTTGCTATAAACTCATGGTCCAAATGGCCCTGCGCCATCACGAGGTGAAGCAGGCCGTTTGCGAGGGCGGCATCCGAACCCGGGGTTAACTGCAGATGAAGGTCAGCGGCGCGTGCGGTCGCCGTCGTCCGCGGATCCGCGACGATCAAACGCCCACCACGCCGCTGTTGCTCGTTAAAGTACTGCATGATTGGTGGCATTGTTTCGGCAGGATTGGCGCCGACGAGGAGGATCACCTCGGCGTTGGGGATGTCCTCGAGCGGAAACGGCAGTCCGCGGTCGAGTCCCAAGGCCATCATGCCGGCGGTCGCCGCGGAGGACATGCAGAAGCGACCGTTATAATCGATGTTGCGTGTGCCCAGCACCGCACGTGCGAACTTGCCGAGGGCGTAAACCTTCTCATTGGTAAGCCCGCCTCCACCGAAAATACCGATGGCGTCACGGCCGTAACGCTCCCTGATCCTGACAAAAGCGCTCGCGATGCGGGCCAACGCCTGCTCCCAACTGACCGGACGCAGAGGTTCGTTGCGTCGCTCGCGCATCAGAGGAGAGGTCAGGCGCTCATGGCTGATCAACAAGTCGGCCGCAGTCCAGCCCTTCTGACACAGAGCTCCTCTATTGGTCGGGAATTCGCGTGGTATCACCCGAACTCCGCGGTGGTCGACGCTTAGCTTCATGCCGCACTGCAAGGCGCAGTAAGGGCAATGGGTCTCGGTCAAGCGAGCACCCATTTCGCGATTTCTACAATCACGATCGCTAATCGCTTCCATGCCTTAGCCGCATCGTTCTGGCCGCTAAGTTGCTCGGATGAGAGCGCAAACTTGGTGCCGTCGTTGACCTCGCTGGCCGAGTCGCCAAAGTAGGCGGAAAAATTGGAAGTGCTCAGAGCAGCTGGTCGCCAGTGATGTCGCTCATCAAGGCGGACGCCTAGTTCTTGGGCAGGTCGCCCATGCGCGTGGTGGTCATTACGACCGTCAATGAAAAACATTTGTAACTGTAATGGAGCCGGACATTCGCTTGTTGAGAACATTTCGGGCCATCGCCGATACAAGGAGCTTCACCGCTGCAGCCAAGAGACTGCGGCTTAGCCAATCATCGGTGAGCCAGCAAGTCAGCGCTTTGGAGCGAAGCCTAGGTGTGCAGCTCCTAAAGCGTTCGAACAAATTTGTCGGCCTGACCGTCGCCGGCGAAATCTTCCTGCAATGTACTCGCCAGGTGCTCGACAATCTCGACCGGGCCAGGGATTTGCTCGCCGAACACACCAAAACGGCGTCGGGGCATCTTTCGATCGGCGCCCCCTCGCTGTTTAGCCGCTCAGTACTACCCAAAGTGCTGGGCTTGTTTCGCAGCCGCTTTCCCAGAATTGCCTTGTCAGTAATTACGGCTGACCCCGATTCGATGGTAGCCCGAGTGGCCCATCGCGAGCTCGATCTCGTCCTCTTGCCTTTTGCTGTAAAACAGCAGTCGCTGGGAATGGTACGTTTGGGGAATGACGAGCTTGTCGCTGCGGTTGCCCCGCAGCATCAGTTGGCTAGCCGCGATCGACTGCATGCGAAAGATCTGAAAGGGCAAGGGCTGGTCGTGCCGAATCCTGGTAACAAGTTGTGGGCCGCTTGGGATGCGTTTCTTATCCAAGCCGGCGTGTTCCCGGAGATCAGCATCGAAACTGATGATCTCGAGGTTGCCAAGCGACTGGCGGTAGAAGGTCATGGAGTCACGGTGGCGCCGCGGTGGTCGATACTTGTCGAAATCCAGCGTGGCGAATTGCGCGCGATGCCTCTGGGTGATAGCGGGGTGTTTCGCGAGTGGTGCCTGGCCTATCATCATGGCACCGAATTGGTCGGCCCGCGGCGCAACTTCCTCAGAGTTTGCCAGGAAGAGATTCCACGTCTGCTCAGTGCGACGAGCTGAAAGTCACTCGAGACCCATAAAAAGCAGACGAAGTCACCTCCGGCACGTTCCTATAGGGCGCAGAACCTGCGTTTTGCAGGAAATTTTCGGACCGACTCGTAGACTCTGAAATCCAACTGTCGGCGACAGAAGCGCGTCGGAGTCACCCTCAAATTCCTGGCACTCAACCCGGGCTCACAGACGGCTTATCCGAAGCTTTTTATGCTCGCATCGGCTCAAATGATAAGATCAAGCTGCAAGGCCTCATCGCAGTGCGATTGCCCGAGCGATTAAAAAGAGGCTCGTCCCTATCATCAGAGCACCGAAACCGCGAGCCAGATGTCGCCCTTCTGGCGCAAGACGTTCGAGGGTGACGGCTGCTGTCACCAGTACCATGGCATGCAGATCCATCATCCCGGTCACTAGTAAGGTCAGCATGAGGTTGGCGCCGCAGTAACAGCACGGAGCCCAGACATAGACCGTAGCGCCATGCGTTGCCGCAGTCAGCTGATAACTTAGAGGTGTCACCGGGCATCTGTGCCCAGCAGGCAAGACGATAGGCCTTGCGGGCGGTGAGCTGGAAGATGCCGGCGTTCAGGAGCACTAAGGCAACTGCTGTTGGTACGGCGCGCGCTGATCTAGGCTAGGCTATCTAGAGGGCTGCCAAGCCAATTCCCACCGGAAACACGACCATCCCGAACGCGGTCTATACGAGGAAGTAGCCTACGCCGACCAAAGCGGTAAGCACCCTAGGTGCGTCTCCACTCTGAAGAATGTCGTCCGGTAGCGCCGCAAGGTCGGCGAGCGACGGCGGCATCATAACGCCCATGCTTACCGCTCACATGCTGAGAAATGACGTTGCCGCTCCGGGCCAGGTCTGCCCAGACATCGGCATCCACATCATCGACCTCGTCCAGCCCCCCTGGCATTGGCATCCGGGCAGTTGAACGCATCGAAGCTCACTAGATGATGGTCACTCCTGTGCTCACGGCGAAAAGTGACGGCATAACCGCGAAAAAGGCCGGCTAGGAGCGAACGTAAGCATTGATCCTGCGAGAGGAACTGGCGCGCTAAAGAGTGTCGGGTAGAAACGGCGCATCTGTGATGAAACTATTTGCGGCGTTTTCGAGCGGACAGCACATCTTTTCTCAACTCTCGCGAGGGCGACTGCACCCAGTCGGTTTGCCTAGCCGTCTAAAACCGAATCGCGGCGGACTCCTGTGACCCGAAACCCTCGTCCCCTAACCCGTCCTTTAAGAGCATCGCATGCCCCTTTGTCCGCGACTGGGTCGACAATCATGATGGCCGGCGCGGAACGGGATAAAAGCTTCTCTAGAACTAACGACAGTCCTTCAATTCGTGTAAGGGAACGTGTCCTCGCGAAGTTCCACCGAAGCCATACGTCGTGGGTTTCCATTCCCATCGGCGCCTGCCACAAGCACCGTCGCTTCAGTCTTTGTACTCATCGTGCCGAAGCCACCAGGGACCCGACTCGTTGCGGCCTTTGGGGGCACGGTCGAGCCACTGGTACATGCCCCAAAGGGCGTCTAATCCGCGCGCATAGGTGGAATATGTATGGTAAACTACGCCGTCTTCGAGCGCGAAGGCACTCATGCCGGGTTTTTCACGCAAATATGTCGGTGTGTCGATTCCGCACATGCGGGCGTGAACAACGCCTCTTTTTTCGAAGAAGGGGGGCTCGTGTCGGTAGTTGTAGTCGATGCCCCCAATGCGCTGCTGCTCCTCGGTGAATCCCACGCTGAAGTCGGAGTTGAAGTCCGTGCCGAAGGAAGACGCCCAAGGGAAAGTCCATTTCATGCGCCGCTTGTAGGTCTGCAGCTTGGCGAGCGGTGCGCGCGAAACCGCCCAGAGCATCGCGTCGTGGTTTGCCAAGTGTACGACGAACCCGTTGAAGCTGTCAGCGATCGTCGAGCACGAAGGACAACCGGCGGTGTAATCGGGCCCGAACATGAAATGATAGACCAGCAGTTGCGAGCGCCCTCGGAAGAGATCCGCCAACGAAGCGCTGCCCTCGTCTGTCTCAAATCGATACTGCTTGTCGATCCGAACCCACGGCAGTTCCTGGCGCCGTCGCGCCAGTTCGTCGCTGCGGCGTGTGAGCTCCTTCTCAGCCTTGAGCAGCTCGAGCCGCTCAGCCAACCATTCTTCTCGGGTGCCGGTTCGGTGCTTTGTCATCGCGCTGTTCTCCTTTTGGCGTTGCGGTCATGGGTTGCTTTGCGATACGCGGAGTCTCATTGATAGCCGCCGGATACATGTACCCTGTGGGTATCGGTGAGTGAGAGTTACAAGTTTGACAGGATTCCGATGGACTTAACCATCACTGAGGCGGCGCGAGCGCTGGCTGAGGGCGATGGGCTTGGTGCGCTGAACCGGGTGGCTCTGCGCAACGATGCCGCCGCACTGGCACTTCGAGGCATCGCGATGGCGCGGCTCGGAGACCTTGCCCGAGCGAAAGCGCTGCTGCGAAGGGCTGCACGACGATTTGGCCCGAATGAGGCCGTGGCCCGTGCCAGGTGTGTCGTCGCCCAGGCTGACATCGCCCTTGTGGCGCGGGAGCCTGCTTGGCCTGGGGAGGCGCTCGAGGCTGCACGCGCTACGCTCGAGGAGCACGGCGATCGTGCTAACGGGGCTTACGCCCGATATTTGGAAGTGCGGCGCTTGCTACTGACCGGCCGCATCGCGCAGGCCGAGCGTACGCTGGCGGCGGTAAACCCCTCGCCTCTACCTGCTTTCTTGAAAGCGCTACACGAACTGATAGTGGCGGGAATCGCGATTCGAAGCCTGCGAACGAGGGTAGCGCGCTCGGCGCTCGCTCGAGCCAGGCAAGCAGCTTTGCAGGCACGTATTCCCGCGCTTGCGGCTGAAGTGGAACACACAGCACTCGCCTTGAAGACGCCCGCGGCGCGCGTCATCACCGGTGGTCAACAGCGGCTGCTATTGCTCGACGAAGTCGAAGCATTGCTGGAGTCGGAATCATTCGTAGTGGACGGCTGTCGTCACGTCCTGAGGCATGTTGGCGGGGTACTCTCGCTCGCCCGGCGTCCGATCCTGTTCGGACTCCTACGTGCGCTAGGCGAGGCATGGCCGAAGGATGTACCCAGGGAGTTGCTCCTGGCACGAACTTTCGGAGCAAAGCACGCTGATGAGTCGCATCGTGCACGCCTGCGAGTCGAAATTGCGAGGCTTCGGACAGCGATTCGATCATTGGCCCGCGTCACTGCGACCCGGCAAGGGTTTGCGCTGGTGCCGCACCGGGCGCGCAGGGTCATCGTGTTGGCACCGCCCATCGAAGGAGAAAATTCCGCCATACTTGCCTTTCTCGCCGACGGTGAGCCATGGTCGAGCTCGGCCTTGGCGCTTGTGCTGAGTATGAGCCAGCGCAGCGTCCAGCGAGGTCTCGACTCGCTTTCGGCAGCGGGTAAGGTGCAATCATTTGGTCGGGGGCGAGCGCGCCGCTGGATCAGCAGCCCTATACCCCAGTTCACGACAACCTTGTTACTCCCCGCTCCTTTCCCAGGTGACTAGGATGGAAGAATGAATCGATCACAGGCCAAAATCGTTCGCGAATACGGGCCCTTGCCAGGTGTCAGTCACGTGCATGGAGTCACCTTTGACGGTAGTCGCGTCTGGTTCGCTGCTGGAGACCGGCTAAATGCCCTCGACCCCTCGACCGGCACGATCGTGCACGCGATCGTTGCACCTGCTGATGCGGGAACGACTTTTGACGGCCATCACCTCTTTCAACTCGCAGGCGACCACATCCAGAAGATCGATCCTAAGAGCGGCAGGGTGCTTGCGACACTCCCGGCGCCGGGCAGCAACTGCTCGGGACTCGCATGGGCCGAAGGCAGGCTCTGGGTCGGAGAGTATCGAAGCGGGAGAATCTATCAAGTGGATCCCCAAACCGGAACGGTTTTGCGCAGCATCGAGTCCAACCGCTTCGTCACCGGAGTGACCTGGGTTGAGGGCGAGCTCTGGCACGGAACATGGGACGGTGACAGGAGCGATTTGCGGCGGATCGATGCTGATACCGGGGAAGTCTTCGAACGAATAGACTTGCCGCCGAGTGTAGGCGTCTCGGGCCTCGAATCCAACGGTAAGGATCTCTTCTTCTGCGGTGGAGGAAAGAGCGGGAAGATCCGAGCCGTCCGTCGTCCGCGACGGGGCCTCTGAAGACGATGGGTCTGCATTCTCGTTGAGTCCTCGACAGCTGGAATGAGAGGCTCGGAGTTGTGACCGCTCGTCCGGACCTGATGTCAGAGCCTCGCGGCAGAGCTTCAGGAATTGGCACGCGGCCTAAGATAAAATTTGTTTAAGGCTGGTCTAATATGAGCCCATGTGCGATTGGATAATCCGCCAATCAATCAAAAGAGAATTTGCTGGGCTAGCCGCATATCTGGCGCTCGGCAACCGTGATCAAAAACGAATTTCATTAAAGAGCCGAGCGCCACGCCGCGCGAAAGTGGAGCCCTCGCCGCGCTTGCGCGGGCCAACGCTTATGCCAATCAATGCCGCCGCGATTCAATATTAATATTAATGCTAGCGACGCGCTCCCGCTCCGGCATGTGCCCGTCTGATTCCCTCGATCAACGTTGGGGGCAGACCGTCTCATCAATGATCGCTATCAAGAACCGGTCCCCCGATGCGCTCAGCGGTCTGTGCGGCCGCGATATCGGCAGGTGGTTCCTCACCGAGAAACTCGCGGCGCAAATCGTACCACAGGCGCAGTCGATCCCAGTCGGGTTCGCTCAGCACCTTCAGCTCGTCCGACAATCTCGGGTTGGGAAGAAAGACGGTAATCATCTGCTCGCCGAAACCATTCCACATTCGCACTCCCCAGCTGTGCCCACCGCCGCATCCTGCGCCTCGCATCTCAAACAGGGCGACACGTGCAACGCGGCGCTTACGCGCCAGTTCAGGGGACCGATTGCCCTTATGCTCGCCGATACAAAGGTGGAAGTGCCATGGGCCGAGATTCACAGTGAGGTAGCCATCCAGCATCGAAAGCTTCGGCGCTTCGCTGAACCTAATCTCGAAGACTGCTCCCTCAATGCAAGGCCCGACAGTTATCTCATTCCAATGATCCGCGAAAAGCCGCTTCACTAGCCTATCCATTGCATCCGCGGAGGGCTCGAAATAGCTGTACTCCGTCACGCTGCCATCCAAATGTTCAACGGTTTCTCGCTGAGGCGCTTGCTCTAGCATCTGCTGGCCCATTCCGATCTCCTTTCTCTTCGGCTATTCATCGCGCTGTGACTCAACATAGTAGTACTACCCCCCCACAGTGCACGCCTGCGAGCGGCATTTTCTGAAATGCCTGCTTTCAGAAGGCGGCTGGCCAACACCGAACAAGCATCGTCGCCACCTCTATATGCCGGTTTGCAATTTGTCGTCCTATCAAACATCGAGGGCAGCTTGCGCAGAGGACACCTCGACCGCTTGGTGGGGGAGGTAGGTGCTGGGAGACGGGTGCTTATGAGGCCCGCTCTAATATTCCGAGAAACCCGAAAAAACAACTACTCGGCGTGACCTGACCCACTAACCTGCGGCCCCGTCCCTTCGCCCCAGGTCGATCAGATGGCGTGGCCGGCTTTGGCCGTAACCGCCTTTAAACGATGGTGCCCCGGCCGGGAGTCGAACCCGGACTTGAGGTTCCGGAGACCTCCGTGATGTCCTTTTCACTACCGGGGCAGAAAACACCGAGAGTATATCAGAAAAAGAACAAACGCTCGCTGGCTGCACACGTGTAAGTTGGGGCATCTTTGCTCCGGTTAGATCCGTTCGATTCCAGTGGGAACCTGTTCTTCGCGCAACATCTCGGCATGACGCCGCTCTGCTTCAGGACGAACCATGGCGAGAGTTTCAATCATTTTTTCATGGAGTTGGCCGTTGCTCGCGATGATCTCTCCTGCCCCGAGCCTGAGCCTCGTGCCGTCCATGTTGCTCACGCGACCGCCTGCTTCTTCAACTAACAAGGAACCTGCCGCGACATCCCAAGGTTTCAGTCCAAATTCCCAGAATGCGTCGACTCGGCCACATGCGACCCACGCTAGATCCAAAGCGGCGGAACCGGTACGCCGGACCCCATGGGTGCGGAGCATGAAAGCTTCCCAAAAACACAGATAGAAGCGCCGGCGTTCCCGTCGGTCGTAGGGAAAGCCGGTGGCTAACAGCGAGGTCTCGAGTGAACGGACCTGGCTTACGCGAATTGGGCGACGATTCAGCCAGGCGCCAGCGCCTCGACGGGCCACGAACAGTTCCTTTTTGAGTGCGTCAAAAATCACGCCCAGCTGAATTCGCCCCCGCGACTCGTAGGCGATGGAAACGCAGAATTGGGGATAGGTGTGAGCGAAATTGGTCGTACCGTCGAGTGGGTCAATGATCCATCGATTATCCCCGGTGAGAGTGCAATTCCCGCTGCCTTCCTCAGTTAAAATCGTATGATCTGGAAACTCCCGCTGCAGGACGTCCAAGATAGCGGCCTCGGCCTCATGATCAGCTTCCGTCACCAGGTCAATGGCGTTGCTCTTGCGGCTGGCAGTGGTATGACTGAGGCGCCTCAGATGAATTCTGCCGGCAGCTCGTGCAGCACGAATCGCTACCCGTTCGATTATCTCCAAGTTACCCATTCGATCAAAAATTATTGCAGCTGCCCATCTGAGGCCAGAAACGGCGCGGTGGGATATGCACAGTCGATATTTATCGCAGGGTGGCTGTCGTGGCCTACGTCTGCTCCTTACCCGTAAGCCAAACGCCATCGGACACCGTAAAGTTTTGCACCAGCGTTGCGACCAGGCGGGCCGGATCATCATCTACCAGGATGTGCGCCCGATGCGCCGGTTTGATGAATTGTTGGCTGACGGCGTAATCCAGAAACTGCAAAAACCTGTCGAAATAGCCGAGGATGTTAAGCAGCCCGCACGGCTTTTGGTGAAGTCCGAGCAGACGCCAGCTTATGACCTCGGTGAATTCTTCGAGCGTACCGAAACCTCCGGGGAGCGTTACAAAGGCGTCGGACAATTCGGCCATCAACGCTTTGCGCTGGTGCATTGATTTGACTTCGTACAGCTTCGTCAGTCCCCGATGAGCAACCTCCTTATTTACCAGCATGTTCGGGATGACGCCTATCACTTCGCCGCCGCACGACAGCATCGTATCGGCGATGATGCCCATCAAACCGACGGACGCGCCACCGTAGACGACTCCGATACGGCGCGCAGCCAATTCCTCGGCAAATTCGATAGCGGCCTGCCGATACTCAGGCAGGGCGCCCTGGTTGGAGCCACAAAAGACACAAACGCGCTTCATGTATAGAGCATACACCAAGCTACCCTCATCCCCCGCGTGAATTAGTGAACAAAGATGGCACCAACCTGGCGATCCGATGGCGAACCACCCGGCTCCGGAGGATGGCAAGCGATGAAGAGCTCTGATATACGCGACATTCGTGGATCAGCGCATTATTGAGCAAATCATTGCTGGAACTGGTGGACGCGCGACTCTTTCTGAAGTCGAGTCCAAACGGCTTCTGGAAGCTGCCGGAGTTTCGACCGTGATGGCGGAACCGGCGCGCACGGCCGATGATGCCGTCGCCGCGGCAAATCGCCTGGGTTTTCCCGCGGTCCTCAAGGTGCTGTCGCCGGATATCACGCATAAAAGCGAGGTTGGCGGCGTGATGCTCCATCTGACTTCAGAGCAGGAGGTACGCGCTGCCTTCGAGCGCATACGCCGAAACCTGGCTCAGTACGCAACTCAGGCACGCTTCGAAGGGGTAGTCGTGCAAAAGATGGCTCCCCCTGGCGTTGAGTTGATCGTCGGTGCTGTCCGTGACCGCCGATTTGGCCCTCTGATTCTGGCGGGCTTGGGTGGCGTGTTCGTGGAAGTAATGGACGACACCGCTTTGCGTTTGGCCCCTGTGGAAGCTGCTGAGGCCCGCAGAATGCTGGATGAGTTGCGGGGTCGAGCTCTGCTACAGGGATTGCGGGGCGGACGCGCCGTAGATCTGACCGCTCTGGCCGAGCTCATAGCGACCATCTCTCGATTAGTCTGGGAGCAGCGCAATATCAGCGAGTTGGACCTCAACCCCGTGGTTGCATATGCCGACGGATTTAAGGTCCTCGACGCGCGGATCGTGGTAAACGGCGCTGACGCGCTTGACGACACAGCGTTCGACCCCCATCACGAACAGCGCCGGCTCAACCTAAAGCGCGGCCTGGAAGCCCGCACCGTCGCGGTAATTGGCGATAAGCGGCTGGGCGGCTACATGTGGCTAAGGGCGATGAAACGCTTCAGCGGCAAACTGTACTCGGTGCAGATCGACCCGAAGGAAATTCTCGGCATCGAAGCAATGGGCATCAAGAATTACCAGTCTTTGGCCGAGGTTCCTGACCCGATCGATTATGCGGTCAGCGCCGTGCCTCGCCAGGTCGCACCTCGCATTCTGCAGGATTGCGTGCAAAACAAGGTCGCCGCGATCGGGTTTTTTACTTCCGGCTTTTCCGAGACCGGCGAAGAACTGGGTATCCGGCTCGAACAGCAGCTCAAAGAGATCGCATTATCGTCGGATATCGCCTTGGTTGGACCGAACTGTATGGGCCTGTACAACCCCGAGGTCGGGCTTTGTAATTTTCCGGATCTCAACGTCGGGGAAGCTGGCGACGTTTGCTTTATCTCGCAGAGCGGCACACACACGATAAATTTCTCCTCGCAAGCTCCCCTGCGAGGCTTGCGCATCAACAAGGCGGCCTCGATCGGCAACGCGCTAATGCTCGAGGCGGCAGATTACCTCGACCTCATGGCCGAGGATGCGCGCACACGCGTGGTTGGGATGTATATCGAAGGGGTACGCGACGGACGGCGCTTCTATGAAAGCCTGCGGCGCGCCTGTGCACGCTTTCCCGTCGTGATTTGGAAGGGTGGCATGACCGAGGCCGGAGCACGCGCAACATTGTCCCATACCGGTTCCCTGGCGACGCCGGCAGCGGTTTGGAATTCAATGGTCAGGCAGAGTGGCGCGGTAAGTGTCGCCGGCCTGGATGCGATGCTAGATGCGGTTGAGGCACTCGCGCGCGGGCGCCCGATGAAGGGCTGTCGGATGGGCCTGGTGGCAATGACTGGTGGTCAATCGGTGGTTATAACCGATACCTTCGCCTCGGCCGGCCTCGAGATTCCAACCTTGTCGGATTCCTCCTACGACGAGCTGAAAACCTTTTTCAATGTGATTGGCGGCAGCTACCGTAATCCCCTCGACGCCGGCGGAACTATCATGGGCGGAGACGTCAATCGCGGCAATCTCGCTCGCATCCTTGATATCCTCGACCGCGACCCGATAATTGATGCGATTGTGCTCGAAATTGGCACGGGGCTGCGCGCGCAAAGGTGGGCGAGTCATGAGGATGAGCTGACCCGCCTGCTGGACCACATCGCGGAGTTCAACCGTAAGACCCTGAAGCCATTCTTTGTGATTCTCCACCCGGCTCATGTTGAAACTATCGTGGCGCGCGCAAAGCAGCTCGCGCGCGAGCGCGGCCTCGTAGTGTTCGACAGCTTCGAGCGATCCGCCGCGGCCCTCAAAGTTTCCTATGATTACTGGTCGAATCGTGTAACGCGTGAACGCCGCGACAGTTAGCCACGCAAGGCTCCCAACACGCTCCCAGCCGCTGGTATGATTGAGGCTGGGAGCCGGGACGCGATGGAGTCCATGCGGGCTATGGCGGTGCGGACACCCGCACCCATTGAAATCAATCCGCTCCAACCAGTCGAACTGGCACGGCCGCGGCCGCGAACAGGGGAGCTGCTTGTTCGCGTACGGGTTTGCGGCGTCTGCCGGACTGATCTGCACGTAGCCGAGGGTGACCTGCCACCCAAACAGGAGCTGATCATTCCTGGCCATGAGGTGGTCGGCGAAGTTGTTGAATTAGGCGACCATTGCAGTCGGTTCAGGCCCGGTGACCGGGTTGGAATTGCTTGGCTCCGCGAGACTTGTGGTCGCTGCAAGTATTGCCAACTCGGACGCGAGAACCTTTGTCCTAACGCACGTTTTACCGGATGGGATGAGAATGGCGGGTATGCCGAATGGGCAACCGTGCGCGAGGACTTCGCCTATCCGCTGCCGTCAACGATTCCGGATGAACAAGCAGCTCCATTGCTCTGCGCCGGCATTATCGGTTATCGGGCAATCAAGCGTGCCGAGATACAGCCGGGAGCCACTGTCGGGCTGTACGGGTTTGGCGGTTCTGCGCATCTGGCCTTACAGGTGCTCCGTCATTGGAAATGCCGAGTGTTTGTGATGACCCGAGGTGGCCGCCATCAAGAGTTCGCCCGGGAAATGAACGCCGACTGGATTGGCCGCGCCGAAGAACGACCGCCCGCGCCACTCGATGCGGCCATTCTTTTTGCCCCGGCCGGGCAACTGGTCCAGCCCGCGCTCCAAGCACTAGACCGTGGGGGGATTCTTGCCGTGGCCGGAATCTATCTGAGCCCGATACCCTCGCTCGAGTACGAGCGCCATCTCTTTTACGAAAGGGAGCTGCGCAGTGTTACGGCCAACACCCGCGCCGATGGCGAGGAATTTTTGAAAATTGCCGGGGAGATTCCTATCCGTAGTCATACGACTATCATGGCTTTGGACGATGCCAATCTGGCGCTGCGAAAGCTCAAGCATGATGAACTCCAAGGGGCAGCTGTGCTTCGCCTCCCTGAATTTCCGCGCTCATGATGTTGTATCCTGCAGTTTTTCTCCCTGAGTCCCGATGTGAACCGTTGGTTCCCAATTGAGTGCTCCCCTGCAGCAGTTTAGGCTGGAAGGGGCGGCCTCGTCGCTGCTCTGCTCGACGGAAATCGATCGCCTGCAATCCGGATTCGAAATCGGCGGCCACTACTGCGGTGCGGCGCTGCCCTTTTCCGCCCAGAAGCAGCAACGGAGTCAGCAATCGGCCGCTTGGCAGCATTTACACGGCCCGACAACCCAATGGCAAATACTCATGTGAGGTTTGTGGTGTGGCATCTGATTTGATCGCCAGTTCCGAGATCGAACGTCTCCTGAGACTTGAACACTCCGATCCGCATTCAATCCTCGGTGCTCATCCGGGTCCCGAGGGCGTCACGATCCGTGCCTGGCGTCCCGGTGCCAATGAGATCGCGGTGGTTGAAGACGGCGCCAAGCCCCGACCAATGCTTCAGCGCAATGGCGATGGTCTGTTCGAAATCCTGATTGAAAATCGGAAAGAAGTCTTCCCCTACAAGCTCCGGGTCGAATACCCCAATGGGGTAGTGACGACAATCCACGACCCCTACAGGTTCCTACCCACGATCGGCGAACTCGACCAGCTGCTTTGGAACCAGGGACGCCACGAACGTATCCATGAAAAACTCGGCGCACACGTTTGCGAGCTCGACGGCATCAAAGGTGTCGCATTTGGAGTATGGGCGCCCAATGCGCGTCGGGTCAGCGTCGTGGGCGACTTCAACGACTGGGACGGACGGCTCGATATGATGCGAGTACTGGGTTCATCGGGCATATGGGAGATGTTTATCCCTGAACTCGAGCCCGGTACGAACTATAAATTTGAAATTCTCACTGCCGATAATCAGCTGACGCTCAAAGCCGATCCATTTGCGACGGCGACGGAAAAGCCGCCAGCCACAGCTTCGCGCATCTTTCAGTCCACCTATCACTTCGGAGATAACGAATGGATGGAGTCGCGCGAGCACCGGGAAATGCTCAATTCACCTTTGTCGATCTACGAGGTTCATCTGGGCTCGTGGCGCCGGGTACCCGAAGAGCACAACCGATGGTTAAGTTATCGCGAAATTGCCCCGCTGTTGGCCGATTACGTCAATGAGATGGGATTTACTCACGTCGAATTCCTGCCGGTCATGGAGCACCCGTTCTCGGGTTCGTGGGGCTATCAGGTGACCGGCTATTTTGCGCCCTCGGCGCGGTGGGGCACGCCCGATGATTTTCGTTACCTGGTGGATCATCTCCATCAGCGCGGAATCGGAGTGATCCTGGATTGGGTGCCAGCTCATTTTCCCACCGATTCGTTCGCCCTGGCGCGGTTCGACGGCACTGCCTTGTACGAGCATCTCGACCCGCGCAAAGGTCACCATCCGGACTGGGATACTTATATCTTCAATTATGGTCGCGAAGAGGTTCGCAACTTTCTCATCGCCAGTGCTCTGCATTGGCTGCAGGACTACCACGTTGACGGGCTTCGTGTGGATGCGGTCGCATCCATGTTGTACCTGGACTACGGCCGCAAAGAGGGTGAATGGCTCCCGAACGCTTATGGGGGTCGTGAGAACCTCGAGGCGGTGACGTTCCTCAAATCCCTCAATGAACTCACCTATGGCCGAGCACCCGGCTCCATCACCATCGCGGAGGAATCAACTAGCTGGCCTGGCGTGAGCAAGCCCACCTACCTTGGCGGACTTGGCTTTGGCTTCAAGTGGGATATGGGATGGATGCACGACACGCTCAACTATTTCGCGCGGGATCCGATTCATCGCCGTTACCATCACCACGAATTAACCTTTGGTTTTCTTTACGCCTGGAGTGAAAACTTTATCCTGCCCCTGTCACACGACGAGGTTGTTCACGGAAAGGCCTCGCTCCTGGCCAAGATGCCGGGCGATCGCTGGCAGCAGTTTGCCAATCTGCGTTCGCTCTATGCCTACATGTGGGCGCGGCCCGGCAAGAAGATGCTGTTTATGGGAGGCGAGTTTGGCCAGTGGCGCGAATGGAATCACGATGAAAGCCTCGACTGGCATCTGACCCAATATGACGAACATCGCCAATTGCAGGCCCTGGTGCGAGACTTAAATCGCATTTACCGGGCCGAACCGGCCCTTTGGGAAGCGGATAATGACCCCGCGGGATTTCATTTCATTGATGCTGACAATTCTGACGAAAACGTCATCGCGTTTATGCGTATTCCGAAAAACGGCGCCCGCCGGATAATTTGTGTCTGCAATTTCTCACCGGTAGTACGTGACGATTATCGAATCGGCGTGCCGGTGCCCGGGAACTACCAGGAACTGCTCAACACTGATTCGCAATGGTACGGCGGCAGCAACGTCGGCAACCGCGGCTCAGTCGAGGCCGAAGCCATCCCGCGACACGGGTTTGACTACTCTTTGCGTTTAACGTTGCCTCCTCTCGCGGTAACGTGGTTCGCCGTGCCCTAAAGCGAAGACTCCGGGTGCACAAGCTCACCGCCATGGGTCGACGCGGCATTGGCTTCCACGGCGGGCGCGACGCGCTTCCGGCGACGGTTTCGGTCGGCCACTATTGTTCTTCGTCCGCTTCCTGAAGCATTGCAGTCGGGAGCACGGTCATGTCGATGCCTTCGATAAACCGCGATGCGCGTCCCATGACGTATCCGAGACTGCGCTCGATCATGTAGACGGGATAGGTTAAGTAAAGCTCGTCGCGAGCACGAGTAATCGCGACGTACATCAGACGCCGTTCTTCTTCCAATTCCTCGGGCCGCACGCTCATCGGGCCGGGGAACCGTCCGTCGGCAACCCAAATCACGAAACCAACCCGCCATTCGAGGCCCTTGGCCGAGTGGATTGTGCTAAGCGTCACGTAACCTTCCTCGGGATCCACCGCCAGCACATCGCCAATCGAATCGCTGGGGGGCTCAAGCGCCATGTCTGCCAACATGGCTTCCAGACTGCGATAACGTTCAGCGAGATCCTGAAAGTGTTCGAGGTCACGCTCGCGCTTGGGATAATCGTCGGGATAGTGATCCCGCATAATTGGCAAATAATACTGAACGACCTCTGCCAGTTGGTCCGCAGGGCGGCCCTGTCCTGTACGAAGGCGAGCGATTAGGGCAGCCAGCTCAGCGCATCCGGCAGCCGCTTTTTGCGCACGCGAACCGAGCCGGCCGAAATTGCGCCGCAATTCCTCCTCGGGCTGCTCAGCATGGATTATGGTATCGATCAGACGCTCGGCACTTCGAGTGCCGATACCTTCAACCAGCACCAGCACCCGCATCCAGGAGACCGCGTCGGCCGGATTGGTAACGATCCGGAGATGGGCCAGAACATCCTTGATGTGAGCCGTCTCGATAAATTTGAAGCCACCGCGTTTCACGAAAGGAATGTCACGGCGCTGCAACTCCAGCTCCAGATCAAACGAGTGAAAACTCGAGCGAAACAGTACCGCGATATCCCCCAACGGGACTCCCTCTTCGCGCAATTCGAGTATCCGTTGAGCGATGAACCGCGACTGCATATGTTCGTCGGCGGCGCGCACCAGCAGTGGACGAAATTGCCCGCGGCGTTCGGTGAAGAGCACCTTGGTATATTTTTCTCCTGCGCGCGAAATGACTTCGTTGGCGAGGTCGAGGATGCCTTGCAGGGAACGGTAATTTTGCTCGAGCTTGATAATCCGGGTATCGGGGAACAACGAGGGAAAATCCATGATATTGCGGAAATTAGCGCCGCGGAACGAATAGATTGATTGCGCGTCGTCCCCCACTGCCATCACGTTGGAGTGAGTTGCGGCCAGCAGACGTACCAATTCGGCCTGGATTACGTTGGTATCCTGATACTCGTCAATCAGTATGTAGCGATAAGTATCAGACAGACGCCGCCGTACGCTGTCGTGGCCGGTCAACAGCTCAGCCATCCGAAAAAGCAGATCGTCGTAATCGAGCAGGCCGCGTTCGCGCTTGTAAACTTCATACCCCTCGGCCAGCGAAATAAGCTCCGGTTCGTGCTCAAGCAGATGAGGAAAATCCAGTTCCAGTTCCTCCTTAAGCCCGCGGTTTTTGTTGCGGGCCATACTGATCGCTTCGGCGATTGCCGCCTTCTTTGGAAACCGCCGCTCCTTCGAACCCAACCCCATTCGACCGCGCAGCAGGTTTATAATGTCTTCCATATCGGCGCGGTCGAGAATCGTGAAATTCGGCTTGAGTCCAATCAGGTTGCCGTATTGCCGCAGGACCTGGTTGGCGAATGAATGGAAGGTGCCGCCGCTGACTTGCCCACCCCTTTCACCGATTAGTTGCTCCACACGGCGCAACATCTCCTGGGCGGCGCGACGAGTGAAGGTAAGCAGCAGAATTGCGCCTGGCGCTACGCCGCTCTCGATCAGCCGCGCCACGCGATAGATTAGAGTGCGCGTCTTGCCCGAACCAGCGCCGGCAATGACCAGTAACGGACCGTCACGATGAACCACGGCGGCAAGCTGCTGCGCATTGAGTGCTTCGGCATACCGAATGCGGAACTTGCTTTCGTCTGCGTCGCCGACGGCCGGCTGAGTCTTCAGCAGAATAACCTTTTCAGCCACGGCTGGGAGTCTAGCACGGGGTCGATGGCTCCTGCTCCGCCACAGGTTTCAAATTGCAAGCAAGGCGACAAGCATTCGGACGTAAAGGCTATCTCTGATCTGACTCCCCGTTGACTATCCTGACGCCGTAGCGAGCGATATCGTTCAGGACCTGGTCGAGCGATTCATGGCTGATATTGGATGAAGCGGGCATCGCGTTTGATCTCATTCGCGCTATTTCCGGTCGGACCTCGATACGATTTTCGACAGCCGGCGCAACGGTTTCCGCCTGTATTTGATGGGTAACGTACGCAAGCGCCTTTTGCGCTGCGTCATTTTTGCCGAATTCGCTGGCAACAAAGCCATAGAGCACAATGCGCCTTACGCTGACGCCGTCGGTCAGCACCTGCGCACCTACGAGCGGCAATCGGTTATGCCGAAGATAGTTGGTCAGCGCTGAGCTGGCACTGTTATCGACTCTATAGGATTGCGCGAAGCTCCACCCGATCGGCGACATCAAAAATGGGCTCAGCACCAGAATCAGGCGCCAAGGGCTCGACAGCCAACTGTGGCCCGCCATGTTTCTATAATAGCGCTGCTTGCCCTCCGCAACTATCGACACTCACATGGCACGTTGGCAGCGCGCTGACGCATGGCGAAGCCGCATGCGGCAAACGATCAAATCTCTTGCGTGAGGTTTTTCACGCCTGAACCACTGGAAAGGGAATTTCGACGGCGGCCGTGCATCGGAGGAGAAAACAATCAGCTTTGGAAGACGGATCGCTTTTAAGGCGCAAGCGGGAAAAAGTCAAAAGGGGTGAGCCAAGTTTTATCACCAAAGTGGCCAGATCGGATCATCGAAGATGCCCGGTTAGAAGTCTTGCGAGCACGAGGACAATTAACATTTGGCGATTATTCACGCGAGCGTCGCACCGTCCGCCGGGACGACCCCTAGAACGGACACAGCTTGTCAAGGCTTATAGCTTTCGAACGGCAAGCCTTTGAATCGAGCAGCTGCGTTGGCATGGGAAAAGCCATCATACTGAACGATGCCGCTGCCGTCGAAAGCCACCTCAAATGTGTCCATCCCAATTCCCGAATTCCCGAAGTCCATTTCGTGCGGGGCCTCTGATGCACCTGGGGGGAGGAAAAAGCCCAGAGGCCAGCCGAGATCGAATCCAAACCGCTTACTGTCCCAATAGTAGTAGTGTGCCACGACACCGTCGTCCGGCGCCTTAACGAGCTCGTTGGGAGCGCCGAGATTTTGCATCACCTCGTCCCATTTGGTCCGGCCTGGAACGATGAAAGCGACATCCCTCGGCTTTATCGGACGATTGATCGTAACCCGGGTCCACGCAATAGGACCGCACCCGGTCAGCCCCAGGCCGAGAGCCAGAATCAGACTGACCGGCCAGCCCGATAGCAACGCCGACGTCTCCTCAGCCACCAAAGGGCCAGAACTGGAACTTAAGCTGCTTTGTCCGATTGCCGAATAGCACCTGGCTAACCACGCCATCGTCGTCGAAAAACACGTACAAATCATCGCTGGCGATATTCACACGCGAAAACACTAGCACCGTCGAGTGCTTCAAAGCGTATCGGTAGTAGTGGAAGACTTCCTGATGGTTGATGCTCTGGATACTGTTCGGTGCCCCGAGCAGCGCGACCACCTGCGCTTCTGTCGTCTTTCCTCTCTGGATGGCCGAAATATCGCTTTGGGTAAACGCGGCACCACCTCCAAGGTCGCCCCGAGTGAACGCGCATCCGCTCCCTCCGAGCATGATGAGTCCCATACAGAGCAGGCCGACAAGAATGGGTTGGCGATCCGGCCGAGCCTCAGCTTTATGTCGAACCCAACGTCGCGGCTCGGCGGTGGCACTGTTAAGCATGATCGTACTGAGACCCTCTGGGTTTGCTTGGCTTTTGGTGCTATCCATATTGGCCATCACTCGTTGCGGAGAGCCTCGGATAGCAGCGAGGCGTGGCGGGACCTGCCCCGGAAAAATTCGACGCCAACAGCAAAGTGAAGCCGTCGGCCGTGGATGCGAAAAAACACCACCGCAAGGACAGAGCGCCATGCCCGAGAATCCTGCGAGCCGACAATCCCAAAGTCCGGGCCTGCGGAGCCAGCTGAGCACTCGCCCAAACGACTAGTGGGCGAGTTGGGATACCGATGAACGTGCCCACCATCTTCGCGATCGAGCGCAACTTGTTGCGTTGAAGCGTCCGCGCCGCGCCGCTCAAGGCCATTGCGCCGAAAGTCCAAGTGTTTTCAACTCGGACGGTTCGCCTGCCGGTTGGATGCGTTGTCATTTTTTGCCTCCGGCACTGACGCCGTAATGGTTGGTAGGCCAGCGGCACAAGGCCGGTGCTGATCGGAAACATCGCTCCATCGCCGAAGCTAACAGAGCGAGCGAGACAAACGGCGCCATCCCAATTGCGCACGACAACTATTACGTTACGTGCGCTTTCGCGATTCAGCTTGAGACGGTTTACACGATCTCAATAGAATTAACCGAGTCCAGGTTGCCCGTGATTTGTCGGCAAGCGCGATAGCGACTTCATTGGCTAGTGCGCGACGATCGGGGCACTCCAACTGCTGGAGGCGGCACGCCGGCCCGACTCTGCTTCCGGCCCAGGCTATCCCCGCGCGATTGCCGGCTGTCACCTGATGTCGGGCTTCCATAGGTCTGCCGTGGTCGTTGTCGGCGCGGACATAACAAGGGTCGTTAAGAGCAGCCCGCAAACCGAAAGCCCGGATTTCACATCCCTGCTCCTTCCACCATCGGTTTCGAAATTGTACGCTTTTCAACTGAAGTTGAGCGGCTAAAGGGCAAGCGCTTTGCTGCGCGGCGCCGCGAACGGCGACTTCGACGGGCGTTTTGAAGCCACGCCGCTCTTCGGGAACTGGGTCACTGCCCACAGAGCGTCAAGTCCAAAAGACTGCAATTCGCTATATATAATCTCTGATGCGTGACTGGTTGATTCTCAGTTTCCTGAGCTGCTTGATGCTGACGGGCTGCGCCGAAACGCCGCGCCAACGAGCCTATCGGCTCGAACCAATGCTTTCGGCTGCCGGCTTTCACATGGTTCCTGCCGATACTGCCGAGCGTCAACAGGAACTAAAGGCTCATACACCGCTCAAAGTGCGATATTACTTTGCTAATGGCAAACCGCACTATTGGTTCGCCGATCCATATGTCTGCAACTGTGTTTATATTGGCGACGAGGCCGCTTATCAAAAATATCAGCAACTCAAGCTTGAACAGCGGATGGTTCAACAGGCAGAAGCGGCAGCCGAAATGAACGAGAATGCGGCGCAATTGGAACAATTCAATTGGATGATGTGGCCGGGTCCTTTCTTCTATTGAGTTAGAGCAGGGAGCTTCCGTCACCGCCGGACAGTCGCGTATCGTATCCGCGACGCCATATCAACGGCGTCACTGCCGCCGTGTGCGCAACTTCAGCTAAGTTACAGTTACGGTAGTCGTTTGCGAGTATCGCCCCAAAATGCCTGGAGGCGCAAACAGTGCGCTCTAGGTCGGATTTTTGTAGCAAGGTCGGAAACACCTAGGCGCCAACGCATGTTTAACGCTGTCAAAGAGTAGACGTCCGCCCGCTCTACTGGCTGACCTCGAAAATTCGGTTGATTAATTGCTGAGTGAGCGCCGCACCGGGTAGCCCGAGCTCCAGATCGTGCCCCAACTCCAGCACCAAACGCAGGTCCTTATGGATCAGCTCCTTGAGGCCTTTGGGTCCGGACGTATAAGTGTCGGCAAGCGCTCGTTGCTGTGACCAATGATCGGCGACGCGGCTCTGTGCCGCACCGGCGTGAACGATCTTTTCCATCGTGCCGACATCGACACCTGCGGCCTGCGCTAAGCTCATCCCTTCGGAAGCGGCCAGCATGTTCACATAGACGATCAGGTTGTGAGCCAGCTTGGCAGCGGCACCTGCTCCGAGCGCGCCAAGATGAAAAATCTCTGCGCCCGAAGTCGCAAATAGTGGCCGGCATTTCTCGAAGGCACTCTTGTCACCACCCACCATGTAGCAAAGCGTCTTTGCATAAGCACCGCGTTCACCGCCGCTCACCTGTGCGTCGATCACGACTACGCTTTTCGCCTGAGCCAAGGCAGCAACCTTCCGCACCGTACGTGGGTGGATCGTGCTATGAATCGCGATGATCGTGCCGGGCCTGGCTGAGGCGAGCAAACCGCCTTCCTCGATTGTAACCGCTTCTACTTGGGCGTCATCGACCACAACCAACTCGACGACTTCCGAGTGATGAGCGATTTCTTCGACCGAACGGGCGCATGTCGCGCCAAACGTGGCCAGCTCTCGCATTGGATCAGGCCGTAGATCGTAAACCATCAAGTCAAATCCCGCCTTGGCCAGATTAATCGCCATCGGCTTGCCAATATTGCCGAGCCCAATGAATCCAACTCGTGTTGACATGTACAGCCCTCCAATGGACTGACAGCGCCGCGTGGTTTGGAACCAATCTGCGTGCCCCAGTGCGACGTGGTATGCATTTAAATTGCGAATGACGCGACCGCAGTATTCCCATACGCCACCCGAGCTAGCGGCGACAAGCGGTTTCTGCATGATATAGGCTCTAGCAAGTCGCTGCGAAGGAGCGCTGAGAAAATGGCCGGACCGTGCGAAGGAATCCTCGTTCTCGACTTTAGCTGGGGCATGCCGGGTGGCTTAGCAACAGCGGTGCTGGCGGATTTCGGGGCCGAGGTAATCAAGCTTGAACCCCCGCAGGGCGACCCCTTTCGCAGTAGTCCAGCATGGCTGGCCTGGAACCGCGGCAAAAAGAGTGTTGTTGTCAATCTGAAGACTGACCAGGGACAAAGACAAGCACAGGACTTGGCTGAACAGGCTGACGTGGTAATCGAATCGTTTCGCCCAGGCACAACCCGCCGTTTAGGGATCGACTATGAGACCCTCTCGGAGAGAAATCCTCGCCTGATATATGCCTCGATCACAGGATGGGGCCAGGCTGGTCCTCTCAGCAAGGTCGCCGGATACGAGGGCGTGGTCGCTGCGAAGTTCGGCAGAATGGCGAGTTTCGAGGGTCAGCTCAATCGTCCGGGTCCTGCTTTCTCCGCTGTGCCGGTTGGCACCTGGGCCGCTAGCCAAGCGGCTGTTAGAGGCATTCTCGCTGCTCTGATTGCGCGGGCGGTCTCAGGGCGAGGGGACTGGATTCAGACGAGCATCCTCCAAAACATGATGCCGTACGATTTGGCCGGTTTGATGATGCGGCAGTTGTGTCGCAAATATCCCGCGAGCTTCCCGCCTGATCTTCTGGGAGCACAACTTCGTCTACCGATGTTGCAATACATTCCGGTACGAACCAAAGACGGGCGGTGGCTGCAGCACGCCAACCTCATGGACCGCCTGTTCCATGCCTTCCTCAGAGTGGTCGGCTTGGGCTGGGTACTGGAAGAGGAGGTGTTCAAAGATGCGCCACGGCTTGGTGATGAGAGCCGCGAAGCACTCCGCGAGCTTATCCTCAACCGGATGCAAGAGCGGACTCTGGATGAGTGGATGCGGCTGTATATCGAGGATGGCAACGTAGCCGCGGAACCATTCTTATACCCGATCGAAGGCATGAAGCATGAGCAGTTTTTACACAACCGTCATGCGATTGAAATTGCCGACCCGCGAGTTGGCCGTCTCACATGTCCGGGCGTCCTCTGCCAGTTAAGTGGCACACCGGGCCGAGTTGGCGGGCCGGCCCCGGATCTTGGTCAACACAACATTGAGATTCTCGCCCGTACCGCCCGGTCGAGCGACCAAGTTTTAGGGAGCGCTCAGCCGCAGGATTTGCGAGCCGCCAGTCGGCGCGAGACGCAGCGTCCGCCCCTGGAAGGAACTACGATCCTGGATTTCTCGATGGTTATCGCTGGCCCCTATGCAGCTTCTCTTCTGTCGGAAATGGGCGCTCGCGTGATCAAAATCGATGCTACCCCGGAGCGCGAGCAGGCGCTCAGTCTCGGCCGTGCCATGATACCTCTGAATTTGAAAAACTATGCCGGCAAGGAAGCAATCCAAGTCAACCTGCAAAGCACTGAGGGTCAAAAGATCATCCACAGACTGGTCGGACGAGCTGATGTGTTGTTGCACAATTTTCGTCCTGGCGTTCCTCAACGTCTGGCAATTGACTGGGAGACCTGTCGGCAACTCAATCCCGGACTGATCTACGTCTATGTGGGAGCATACGGTGCGACCGGACCTCACTCGCGACGTCCCGGCGCGCATCCGATTCCCGGCGCGCTGCTCGGCGGTGCTTTGCGTCAATCGGGGCGGGCATTCCCACCCGCTCCCGATCAGCCTATGAGCTTGGACGAAATTAAAGAAGTGTCCAGGCTGTTAATGAGAGCGAACGAAGCCAATCCCGATCCCAATACTTCGCAGGCGGTCGCCACTGCCATCATGCTGGCTTTGTTCGCGCGCACTCGCACAGGCCTCGGTCAGGCGGTCGAGGTCACGATGCTGCAGGCCAATGCCTGGGCTAACGCAGACGAAGCTTATTATTTCAATGGTCGCCCTCCTTACGTGTTGCCCGATGATCAATGCTTCGGGCTTAATGCGCTTTATCGCCTTTACCAGGCCAGTGACGGCTGGATCTTCCTGGCCTGCATTTTCGATCGGGAGTGGAAAGACTTTTGTGCAACAGTGAATCGACCGGAGTTGCTAAGCGATCCCCGCTTCGCCAGCGCGTCAGCGCGGAGGGCTCATGATGCGGAGCTGGTCGCCGAAATCAGTCAGATTTTTGCCACACGTCCGGCCGATGCTTGGGAACAACTACTGACCGGCGCCAATATCGCCTGCGTGCGTGCCGACATCGACACCGGAGCTTTTCTAGAGAGTCATCCGCTGGCTGCGGCGAATCGGATGACGGTGGAAGTCGGAAGCCCGCGCCTGGGGAAATACCTGCGCCACGGAGCGATTGTTGATTTCGCCTCGGCACCAACGCGCCTACTGCATGCCCCCTGGCCGGGCGAGCACACCGAGCGCATAATGTTGGAGCTAGGTTACAGCAGGGCGGAGATCTCGGATTTGCATGCGCGCGGTATCATCCATTGGCCTGAAGGCACCGCCGGCGGTGCGGAGTCCAGTGACGCTGTCGGTTAGCGAGCCAAGGCCGCGCGCCAGGCACCTATAACTTTTTCGCGCAACTGCTCGATTGTGCCGTTGTTATCGATCACGAGGCTTGAGTGTTTGCGGCGCTCCTCGTCGGGCAACTGGGCACGAATGCGAGCTTCGGTCTGTTCGCGCTGCAAGCCACGCTCACGCTCAATTCTTTCCACGACATGCTCTCTCGAGGCGGTGATCAGCCAAATCTCATCGAACAGCGATTGCCAGTTAGCTTCAATCAGAATCGCTGCTTCGATGACGATCGGACGCGTCTCTCCGTTTCTGCGCAATTGACCGATCATCTCTTGCATCCGAGTGAACATTTTGGGATGAACGATCGAATTGAGCCGCTTTAGTGCGACGGTGTCCGCGAATACAATCGGACCAAGTTTCCGACGGTCGACAGTCCCGTCGGGAGCAAGGATTTGCTCACCGAAGGCGGCTACGACCTCCTCATAAGCGGGCCCGCCTGGTTCATAGATTGCGTGACCGACCCTGTCCGCATCGATGATGGGTGCGCCCAGCTCGCGAAGAATAGCCATCACGGTGCTCTTACCCGACCCGATCCCGCCAGTTAGTCCTATCGTCAGCATCTGCCTGCGTCCAGCCGGTCAAGGGGCTTAACCGTTGCTGCTCCCATCGATATCGGCATTCTTGCCCTCTCCCCCCTCGACTCCGTCGGCGCCGTAGGATTTCAACAGATATTGGTTGCCATCGCTTTGATAAACGTAAGGATGACCCCAAGGATCTAGCGGAATCCGCTCAATATAGGGCCCCCCCCAATCTTTGGGGTCATTGCCGGAGTTCGGAGGCGACACCAACGCTGCCAGGCCTTGATCAGTCGTAGGGTAGGAACCAGCATCGAGATAGTAACGATCGAGTGCGCTCTTGAGCTGTGAAATATCGGCTTCGGCCTTGACTCGCTTGGCTTTGTCCGTAGCGCTGCGCAAATTTTGTACCACGATGGTGGCGAGCAGCCCGATGATGAGAATGACCACCATCAATTCGATTAGAGTAAACCCTGGATGAGAAATGCGTCGATGTGTTCTCAACTCAATGGTCTCCATTTCATTGCATCATTTGATTGAGCTGAAAGATCGGAAGGAGCACCGCCAGCATCATGAACAGGATCATCCCGGCCATCAGCAGCGTCATCAGAGGTTCAAGGATGGTGGTCATCTGGCGTAAAGAGCTCTCCACCTCGCGTTCATAGTTGTCGGCGACCCGTTCCAGCATTTGCTCGAGCTCACCTGAGCGCTCACCTACTTTGATCATTTCGACCAGTAATGGTGGGAATAGGCGGCTGCGTTCCAAGGTCTGGCCCATCCCATGCCCTTCCCGGATGCTCTCCCGGCTCTGTTCAAGCGCTTCAGCCAGCAGTCCATTGGTTACCACTTGCTTTACGGCGCTGAGCGACGGCAGTAACTGGACGCCGCTCTTGAGCAGAGTCGCGAGGGTACGCGCAAAGCGTGCGCAAATTACCCGCACAACCGTTGGTCCGACATATGGAACGCGTAATAGCCAGCTATCGTAAAGTCGCCGCCCAGCCTTGGTGGAGAGCCCGAAGGTAATGCCGGCTACGAGAGTGACCAGCAGCAAGAGCAGTTCAAACCAGTAATGAGCCAGAAAATCAGAGCCGCGGATTAGCACTCGGGTCATGAGCGGCAACACTGCGTGTTGCTGTTCAAAAATAGTGGCGACCTGCGGGACCACATAGCTCACCAGGAATCCCATAATCAGCGCACCGACACACATCATGATAATTGGATAGGTCAGCGCGCCGCGAACTTTGGAGATAAACTCGGCCTGACGCTCCGAATACTCAGCCAGGCGGTTCAGCACCGCCTCTAACGCTCCTGCCGCCTCGCCGGCGCGCACCATACCGACATAAAGCTCGGAAAAGGTATCAGGATGGGCGGCGAGCGAGTCAGCCAGCGATGAGCCTTCGCGTACACTTTCGCGGACCTGAGATAGGATGCGCTTGGTAGCTGACCGCGAAGTCTGGCCGGCTAACGCGCCTAGTGCGTCAACTAGCTGAACACCAGCACCCAACAAGGCGCTGAGCTGGCGGGTCAACAGCGAAAGTTCAGTCGAGGGAATTCGTTGCCGCAGGCTTGGTATCCAACGCTGGGCCCCCGACGCCTTCGGCACCGCACGTTCGGGTGAGAGTTCGGTGGGAAAGATTCCAAGTTCACGTAGCTTGACACGGGCAGTACGCGGACTGTCGGCGTCGATGACGCCGTTGATGGTGCGGCCGTTGGGCGCTAAGCCCCGGTAAGCAAAAACCGGCATCGTCCTGAGCAAGCCAAGCAGGCAGCGAGCGAGCCACTTCTTCGCGCGACTTTAGACAATGTCCTCCTGCGTCACTCGCAGCAGCTCTTCGATCGTCGTATGACCAGCCAATACACGCTCAGCACCATCCTGGCGCAGCACCTTCATCCCTTTGGCGGTACATGCGCGCCGAATCGAGGCAGCGTCAGCTTTCTTCATGACCAGATCACGCACGTCATCGTCGACGATCATCAGCTCGTGCACCGCGCTGCGCCCGCGGTAACCCGTGTTGCGGCAGGCGCGACATCCCTTTGCCCGGTAAATCGGGCCTTCGCAATCCGACGGACGCAGACCGATTCGGTTCAACTCCGAGGCAGAAGGCATGAACGGCTCGCGGCAGTCGGGACAAAGCACTCTCACCAGGCGCTGCGCCAACACCGCCATAACCGATGAGGAAACCAGAAAAGGCTCGATTCCCATATCGACCAGCCGCGTCAGAGCACCAAACGAATCATTGGTATGCAGGGTAGAAAAGACCAGATGGCCGGTTAGAGCCGCCTGAATAGCGATCTCAGCGGTTTCGCTGTCACGGATTTCGCCGACCATTATGACGTCCGGGTCCTGACGCAGGATCGACCGCAAGCCGCTGGCGAAGGTCAAATCAATCTTCGGATTGACCTGCATCTGACCGATGCCGTGGAGCTGATACTCGATGGGATCTTCGATGGTGATGATGTTCTTTTCCGGCGAATTGATTCGGCTCAAGCACGCATACAAAGTGGTGGTCTTGCCTGAGCCGGTCGGTCCAGTAGCCAGGATGATACCGTGGCTTTGGCGGATGAGCCGGTCAATCTTGCGCAAGTTGTCTCCGGAAAAACCGAGGCGATCGAGGTTCACGTCCACCAACGCCTGGGCCCGGTCCAGTAGTCGGAGTACGATACGTTCCCCAAAAGCAGTCGGGATTACCGACACGCGTATATCAATATCACGTCCGGCAATCTTGACCCGAATTCGTCCATCCTGGGGCAAACGTTTTTCGGCGATGTTCAAACCCGACATCACCTTGATGCGTGAGGTGATCGCCGCGTGAAAGCGTTTGGGTGGTGACAGCACGTCATACAGCATGCCGTCGACACGGAAGCGCACCACCAACTCCTGCTCGAATACCTCAATATGGATATCGCTGGCACGGTCCTTAACGGCCTGTGATAACAGTCCATTGACCAGCTTGATTATGGGTGCTGCGTCGTCCGCCTCGAGCAAATCCCGCGGCTCGGAGGCGAGCTCACTGGCAACGAGATCGAGCCTCGCCTCGTCGAGGTCAATCATCAGGTCCTGGGCCGAGGTTGCGGTTGCCTGGTCATAGGCGCGATTGATTGCCTCCTGGATAGCCTCGGCTGGAACCACGACTGGCTGGATGATCTTTCTGAACAATACGTGCAGATCGTCCAGCGCTTCGTAGTTCGCAGGGTCAGCAATGGCGACCGTAATCTCGTCACCGTTGCTCCCGAGAGGAAGCAAGCGATTCTTCTTGGCATAATTTATTGGAACCTTGGCGACCAGCTCCGCCTGAACCATGTGCTCGTCGATCTGGGCCAGGAATGGCAACTGGTACTCTTGCGCAAGCGCACGGGCGAGACGCTGAGGTTCCAGCGCACCCATATCGACTAACACGTCGGTAAGTTCCTGGCCTGGCTTGCGGCGCTGGCGCGCTTTTTCCAGATCCTGGGGCGAAACCCACGATCGGTCGAGCAGGAGAGTCTCAAAGCTCTTTCGCGCAGTGGCCATCAATTAACATCTTATTGGCAACACGACGATACGAAGGAATCTGACGTCGACAGTTCTACAACTATAGATTAAAAAACGATCAATTACACCACTATCGCCACCGTTTGCGTTCCCGCAAAATCTGACCTCGCCCCGGCTAAAAATGAGCAATATTCGACACCGCACCGCCAGGTCCGACGCCGAAACTGAAGCCGTTACCCTGCTTGGCGGGCATCGTGTGGTCAGCTTTGTTCCATGAGACGAGTTTGCCGTCGATAAACTTCAAGTCGAGGAAGCTCCCGTTGTCGCCAGGTTTAACGGACGTATAAAGTAGGGTTGCCGCGGCGTCATTGCTATTTGGCCGAACCGCATAGCTCCAAACCTCCTCATCGCGGCCCGAGTACTGACGGATGTCCGGCTCGCCCCATTTCCGATGAATCTCGAGCGAAGACTCACCCGGCTTCAACGACCGGGCCATGCGACTAGCCCGGACTTCCGTGCTGGCATTATACGCCAAGCCACAACCGCTAATTGCAACCACAAGAATTGCAAAAAAACTCAAAGTCCTAGGCCTGGCCGCACACATCGCCACAGGCGATTGTGCGGAGGAATTTAAAAAGAGTCAATTACAGGTTGGCGATTGCAGCCAGGATGATAGAAAGAGGTTGCACCGATAATGCCAGGGAAAGGGCCGTTATATGCAGCTGAGTATACTGGAGATTTGAACTATGCGGCGTAAGCTCCAACTGGTTAAAGGGCGAGAGCCTCAATGGGCGTTGGTCTATGGGATGAGAATATTTGCCACAGATAGCATAACAGGCGTCGAGGCGGCTAAAGTGAGTCTGGCTGACGGCGGTTCGGGCCGTATCACCATGCATCTTATCCAAGGAACGCGTGCCCAGATCCGCCGCCAACTTTTGCAAAGTGTCGAGGCCTTCTTTGAGTTGCTCGACGAAGAGCCCTCGCCAATGTAGACGTTGGAAAACGGCGTGAGGGTTTACGGGCAAGTGAGCCTTGGCCCACGAAATTGTCACAGGCCCTCTTCGGTCTATGAAGCAAATCGGTTCGTTCGATTTGATGAATATGTGCGTGAGGTATGTCGAAAATGGACCTCAAATTCGTGCGCTACGAAAAGAAAGAACACCTGGCCTATATAACCTTCAACCGGCCGGAAGTGCTCAATGCTATGCATCCTCCGTGTCACGTCGAAATGGACTCGGTTTGGGATGATTTTGTCGCTGACCAGCAGATGTGGGTCGCCATCGTCACCGGTGCGGGGGATAAAGCATTTTCTGCTGGCAATGATTTGAAATACACCGCCGCCCATCGTGGTGAGCCGATGCCGCAGTGGCGGGGCGGCTTTGCAGGGATCACCGCACGTTATGACATAAACAAGCCTATCATAGCAGCAGTTAACGGTTTCGCACTGGGTGGTGGTTTCGAGATCGCCCTCGCCTGCGACATCATCATTGCGGCTGAACACGCACGCTTCGGCTTGCCCGAACCGCGTGTCGGGCTAATGGCCGGAGCCGGCGGCGTGCACCGGCTGCCACGCCACATGCCCCTGAAAATCGCCATGGGAATGATGATGACTGGTAGGCATATCACCGCCGCCGAGGCTTACCGGTGGGGGTTGGTCAACGAGGTGGTACCATTAAAAGACCTGATCCCGACCGCTGAGCGGTGGGCTGCAGAAATCATGGAATGCTCGCCTCTGTCGATTCAGGCAAGCAAGGAAGCCGCTTACAGAGGTCTACATATGTCACTCGAGGAAGCCAACCGCACGACGTTTCCGGCTATGAAGCGCCTCTTTAGCTCTGAGGACGCGATCGAGGGACCCCGTGCATTCGCTGAAAAACGCAAGCCGCGCTGGAAAGGAAGATGACTTAGCTACGTGTCAGTCTCCAGCTACGTCCTAAGGACCATCTGCATTGGCCAGGCAATGAAATGGGGAAATCTTCGCGTTGTTCTTCTGCTCTGCCGCGCTCGAATATGAACTACGAGCGCGGCGTTCATTAATTCGTCGTGAATTTCCGCGTCCGGTAAGGACTGGGCCGATAGTAGGCGCAATCGACTTTGCGCTGCAGGGTCACGGAATTTTGCCACGAGTATCCATGCCCTGCAGGACTAGAGGTCGCGAGGAATGAAATCGCTTGACCCTCGCAACCCATTGGGGAGGGGATAGGGCATAGGCACGTTTCGGGCGGCGAACGGCCCATTAGCAGCCGCGCTAGAGGCTGGCCCAAATCAGGCGATTACGTTCTCGCGACGGAGTCTTTGCAACTCCTGCTCCGAAAAGCCAAGTAGTGATTGCAAGACCTGCTCAGTATCTGCCCCCAGAACAGGTGCAGGGCGCGTCACCCTGCAGGGCGTACCGCTCATCTGCCATGGCACTCCAGCATGAGTCCGCTTACCAACCTCCGGATGCTCCAATTCGACGAGGAAACCCCGCTCACGCAGGTGACGGTCCAGAGCGAGGTCTTGGTTGGTGAGCGTAGGCATGGCGGCGACCCCTGCTCGCTGCAGCAATTCTGCGGCTTCCCAACGATCACGAGCAGACGTCCAACGCGTAATTATCGCGTCAAGCTCATCTTCGTTCTGCTTGCGGAGCGCAGAAGTGGCAAAGCGTGGGTCGGTGGCAAGCGAAGGCTGACCGATAGCGGTGCAGAAGGCAGCCCATTCCTCCTCACTGCCGACGGCGATCGTGATCCATTCCTCCGCGTCGCCTTTGCTTTTATAACAGTTGTGCGGGGCCATCCAGCGGTCGCGGTTGGCGCTCACCGGCGGTTCGCGCCGATTCATTGAATATTCGAGCCAGGCTTCCGGCAGTACCATTTCAAGCGCTTCCCAAAGCGAGACATCTATGTATTGCCCTCGGCCAGTTTTCGCCCGATGAATCAGTGCAGCAATAGCGGCAAACACCGCCAAAGCCCCCGAGTTAGGATCGCCGTATGTAATACCAGTTTCCCCAGGCTCTTCGGCAACGTAACCGCTCACTGAGAAGAGACCCGATTGGGCACCCAACAGACCACCATAACTGACATAGCGCGAGTAGGGCCCGGTTTGGCCATAGCCCGAAAGGGATAACATGATAATGTCGGGACGCGACTGTCGAAGGCGTTCGTAGCCAAGTCCCATTCGGGAGATAATTCCCGGGGCAAAGTTCTCGACCACCAGGTCGCAATGCGCGGCGAGCGCAAGTGCAATCTCAACGGCTCGGGGATTGCTCAAATCCAGCAGGATGCTCTTTTTTCCCTGGTTCCACTGGTTGAAGCTACCGGCGCGGTTGATGCCCGGTTTGCCCTCCGCAAAGGGCGGAATGAGCCGATTGATCTCGGGTCGTTTCGCGCTCTCGACCCGGATAACCTCGGCGCCAAGGTGGGCCAGTTGAAGGGTGCAGAACGGTCCCTGCCAGACCCAGGAAAAATCCAACACCCGAATTCCCGCCAGCGGCCCTTTACTATCTCCGCTCTGACGAAGTCCCCCGAGTTGTCGGTCCGGGGACAATAGGTGGTCGGCGGTTTTCCGAATCGCGGGCGCCTGGGCGCTCCAAACCTGGGTATTATGCTCCCCTAAAAGCGGCGCGGGACGCTCGAGCCGCCACCCCATGTCAGATGCCTTGAACGGCATCGAGGCAACTTCGATACGAGAGGTCGGATCACGCAGCGGCAGCGGATGAAAAAAATTGCGCTCGCGCAGATGTCGATCCGCAAAGATATCCGCCATCCGATTAACCGGCGCCGCCGGTATCCGCCGTTGCTGACACACGTGGAAGAGCTCGGTTACATCCCATTGCCGGAACCATTCTTCCATCAAGGCGCACAGGGCGTCGTAGTTGCGTCCCCGGTGGAGGCGATCCTTGAAGATTTCTTCTCCAGCCCACTCGGGGTTACCCATCAGCTCGACCAGTGAGTGCCATTGATGCTCTTCGACACAAGCCAGCAGGAGTTTCCCGTTGCGACAGTCGAAAATTCTCCAAGGCCCGATCAACCGGCCGCCGAGGCGCGAGGTCCGCAGGCCCATGTAAGTGTAGAAAAGCAAACTGAGCTCGAGCATCGCCACCAGACATTCCTGTGCTGACACTTCCACGGTCTGTCCCGCACCCCCTTGGATGCGATTAAACCACGCGGCCAGGGTGGCGAATGCTGCATGGTTGCCCGCCTGAAATTCCGCCTGATGGCCGTAAAGTTTTAGCGGCGGCAAATCAGGACGTTTGGAACAGAGGGGCCCAAGCGCGGCTACGCCTCCCGCATGAACCACGTTCAGCTCGTAGGCGCGCCAGTTCGCGCGTGGCCCATAATCTCCGAAGGCTGAAATGCCGGTGATAATCAAATGTGGATGCGCCGCGTGAATTGCCGCACTGTCCATCCCGAGGAGCGGCCGTTCGTGTGGCGGGAAGTTGTGAATCAGAATGTCAGCGTTCGCCAGCAGCTCATCGAGCCTGGCCCGATCGGCATTCGACCGCAGATCCAGTGTCACACCGCGCTTATCTGCGTTGAGGTACAGGAAGAGGCCGCTGTTTTCGGCATCGATTCGATCGTCAAAGAACGGACCACGGAGGCGGGTTCGATCGCCATTAGGGGGCTCGACTTTGATCACATTGGCACCCAACAGCGCCATCAGCTTGGTCGCGAAAGCGGCGGCGACGCCGTCGCCACACTCCACCACCCGGACGTCGTCCAAGGGCAGGCATCCCGTCGCTACCGAGCCATGGCCGCCAGCAAGCTCAGCCATTTTCCTTCAACTCCAACGTTCAGAAACGAACGGCTATAGGGCGAAGCACCAGCCTTCGAAGGGCGAAACGTGGCGCCAAATCAGGAATCGGTCGCCACGGCCCGTGCGTCTGACGCACAGCGCCTGGCGCCACGTAAGCGGCAGAACTTCTGGCTGTTACTTGCCAAATGCTCGGGTCACCAGTTCGGTGTCGAGATATTCGGTGACTTCCTGTACCTTGCCATTAGCGAGACGGAAGATTTGACAATAAGTATTGTTGTACGTCCCACCGGCTTTGGTCCGAGAATTACCCCGGGCCTGCATGGCCACATAGTCGCCTTCGGCGATGAAGTTGTCGGGCGTAATCGTCAAGCCACCGTCCAGCTCTGCACTCAACGGCCGCAGAACCTTCTCGACAAATTCCTGCTTACCATTGAAGGTGCCTGAAAACTTTGTACTGCCAATGATGGTGAAGCGCACATTATCCGCCATTTTGTCGAGAAAGGCCTGGCCGTTGCCCTTCGATAATTCGGCGAACATGTTGCGGATGATTTCCTTGTTTTCCGTCGCACTCATGATTCTTTCTCTCCGAGAGATTGGTGCTAAGCGTTTCGATCCGCAGATTATGCTCACGGATCCCAACGCGTCAAAGCCGTGTGGCACGCGGCGCTTCAGTCGGCCAGCGGAATGGTTACCGTAATTCGTGGCTCGTTGCCCACCGCACGTGTCGTGTGACCTTTTCCGGTCAGATCTTCCGCCAGGATTCCTTCGCCCGGACCGAAGCGATGAATCGAGCCATCCCCAAGGCCAATCTCGACCTCTCCGGCCAGGGTAATTACGTATTGGCGCCTCGGCGCGTTGTGCCAATCGATGAAAGTCCCCGGTGCCATGCGGCTAAATGAGATGCTGGTAGCGGGTTGACTGGGCGATTGTTCGGCAAATTGTCCGGGGGCGAAATGAAGCTTGATCTCTTCCAGATGAGACTGGCCATCTGTACCTGTAAAAAGACGGAATAGCCGCATCCAAAACCACCTCCTGGATGAGCTGATGTTCAATCCGCGACGCGCGCCGGCGCCGCTGAGCTGACAAAGTGGGGCATAACTTTGCTAATGAACCGATCGACTGACCGCCGCGAGGCATCCTGATCCAAACCACCCCAGGCGAATGACAAAACCAGGTAGCGGCAGTCGCTCCTCTCGAAGAAACGGCCGAGTTCGTCCAAAATGCGCTCGGCCGTTCCGGCATACGCAACGTCCATCTGACACGCACGGGCGAGATCGGGGGTGAAGCCCACGGCGGGAAGGGTCCGAAAATCGAGCCAGAGCTTGGTAATGTTGTTGTAATAGATACGGTAAGCAGGCGCCGCGATTTGCTCTACCTCGCGTTCGTCGCCGGCAACATAAATATGACGAATCGCGCCAATTATCGGCGTGGCGACCTGTGGATTAAGATCGCGTGGACCACCCTTGTAGCGCGCAACTTCCTCCCGATAACGCGCGCTCAGTTCTTTGACCATCGTTGCTGGACCAAGTGTGACCATGTTCATGCCCCGACTAGCAGCCGCCATCAGGCTCTCCGGGGTACTTACGCCATACCAAAATGGTGGATTGGGACGTTGCTTCGGTCCCAACTCCATTGGAACGCCATCGAAACGGAAATGACGCCCACGATGCGTCAGCCGCTCGCTCCTCAGGCCACTGACAATTACCTCGAGCGCTTCGTCGAAAATCTCACGAGAGTCCATGAATGAAACGCCGTAGTAGGCGAGCTCGAACGGTGATACACCGCGGCCCACCCCGATTTCCAGGCGCCCATTGCTCAGCTGGTCGAGCATGCAAATCTCGCTGATAAGACGCAGCGGATTGTACAAGGGCAGCAAATAGACCAGCGGCCCGAAATGGATCCGTCGGGTGCATTGCGCGGCGGCCGCAAGAAAAATCCCTGGTGAGGGCGCCATCCCTAGAGGTGTCGCATGGTGTTCGGCGACGTGATAACAGAAAAACCCCGCCGCATCGTACTCTCGCAACAATTCCAGCCGACCCTGGTAAAGGCGTTCGAGACTGTCGCCTCTGCGCTCGATGTGGTCAAAGACCCCGAATTTAATCTCGTTCATAAGGGCCTCATTAAGTTCGCAATCCCCGAACGATCTGAGTCCATGGTTCGTGTCGCGGCTGTCCTGTTCGTGGCCTTACCCGGCGAAGGCTCGTCGCGAACCACCCCGGCGGTGAAATCAGGATTGGTAACACACGGATGAACGGCTGAGCCCCGAGTCAGTGAGGCCTATCGGACGGCGCTTCACTTCATCATTTCGACGCCACCGGTCACGAATGCCAGCACCGTTGCGCCATTTTTCGTCCAGACCGAATGGACGCAGCCATTTGGCCGGTAGTTCATGTTACCCGCAACCACCTCGCCCGATTCATCGGCATTCGAGCCCTCGATCACGAAGATTAGCTCATCGCCAATATGCTTGTGCCGAGGCAGCTGGGCGCCCGGTGCAAACCTGACGAAAACGGCCCGACGTTTGGTTTCCTTGTCCTGCCAGATAGCTTTTTGCTGAACCCCAGCCATCGCCTCGGTCCAGGCGATTTCGCTCAGGTTGAAATTCTGAGAGGGTGGCGCCCCCTTAGCATCGCTCGCGGGTTCGACGCCACCGGTGATAATCGCGAGTACCGTTGCACCGTTTTTACAGCTTACGGTGTGCACGCAACCGTTGGGACGGTAGCCGACGTTGCCAGAAGTGGTGGTTCCATGTTCGTCGGAAATCGCACCTTCGATCACGTAGAGGAGTTCGTCGCCGGTGTGGCGATGCATGGGCAAAACGGCACCGGGTTCAAAGCGGGTCAATTGAGCCCGCCGCTTAGTTGCAGGATCCGACCAGAGTAGTTTTGCCTTTACATTCGGCATCATCGGAGTCCATTCAATATCGTTGACGCGGATTATTTGAGATGAAACCTCAGCCATGGTTCTTTCCCCTATGCTCATCTTTGACCCAACGCACAGCCCCAAATGGGCCGCCTTCACACGCCGCAACTCGGTGCTAATCCGGTTATGTGGCTGATGTCAATCGCGCAACGGAACGATCCAGTGCCCTTGAACGGAATAGCAAATCGTTGCACAAAGACCCTACAACGAAGGGGGAAGGACGCTAATCGCAGCTACGAACCCATAATGCGAAAAAGCTGGGTTTTCTGAACGAGGCTGAAGAGTCCTTCGAGACCAAATCAAATGAGGTCAGGCAGGCGAATGAAAGCATACGAGATAGCGGAACCCAAAGGGATCGATAGCCTCCAATTGGTCGACCGGCCAATCCCCAAACCCAAAGCCAAAGAAGTTCTGGTCCGCGTCCGAGCCACCTCGCTCAATTATCGTGACCTGGTAACGGTAAAGGGCGGTGCCGTCACACGCGGCATCCGACTTCCTTTAGTTCCACTCTCGGATGGCGCCGGCGAAGTGGTTGAAGTAGGTAACGAAGTAACTCGGTTCAAACCGGGCGACCGGGTAGCGGCAAGTTTCTTCCAGAGCTGGCTGACAGGACCTATCGAGCCTGCATTTTTCCGATCAGCCTTGGGCGGTGCGGTCGACGGAATGCTGGCAGAATATACCGCCTTGGGCGAGGAAGGGCTGGTACGGATCCCTGACTACATGTCCTTCGAAGAAGCCGCGACGTTGCCATGCGCGGCGGTTACCTCCTGGAACGCGCTGGTCACGGCTGGCCATCTAACTGGCGGAGAGAGTGTCCTCGTGATGGGCACTGGAGGAGTCTCGATTTTCGCACTGCAGTTCGCGCGAATGCATGGCGCGCGCGTCATTGCGACGTCCAGTAGCGACGCCAAGCTCGGCCGTCTGCGCGAGCTAGGCGCCTCGGAGGTGATCAATTACAAAACCACTCCGGACTGGGAGATTAAGGTGCTTGAGATGACCGACAACGGAGGCGTTGACCATGTCGTCGAAGTTGGGGGCGCCGGCACGCTCGCTAAGTCAATTCGCGCAGCTAAGCTGGGAGGCCGAATAAGCCTGATCGGACTACTCGCCGGCGGTGGACAAATCGACCCGATGCCGATTCTGCTTAAAGGCATTACCCTACAGGGTATCTATGTCGGATCGCGCACCATGTTCGAACAAATGAATCGGGCGATGGAAATCAACCGCGTTCATCCAGTGATAGACCGCGTCTTTCCCTTCTCCGAGGCGCGCGAAGCTTATCGATACCTGGAAAGCGGCGCTCACTTCGGCAAGATCTGTATCGCTGTTTGAGGATTTTGGATGGCCGGCATTCCCGACAAGGGTCCGTGCGCCTGCACGATGCCGGCTGCACCCTTACCGTTGTTAGTGGATGGCGTCCCATTCAATTTCGAGCTGCTTGAGTCCCCGCAGGAAAAAGTGGGAATGGTGCTCGATACGCTGCCCGTCAGCCAGACGAGGATTGGGCAAGCGATTAAGCAACGTTTCGAGCGCAATACGGCCTTCAGAGCGCGCAAGTTGAGCGCCGATGCAGAAGTGGATCCCGAAGCCGAAGGCCATATGGTTGCTCGAGTCGGTCCGAAAAACATCAAATCGATCCGGGTCGCGAAACCTCCGCTCGTCGCGGTTTGCCGAGGCGTAGAGCAGCTCGAGATGAGCGCCCTTGGGAAGTCGAACGCCTCCTATCTCCACTTCTCGGGTGGTAGTGCGAAACAGCCCCTGGACCGGCGAGTCAAGCCGCAGCGTCTCCTCGACCGCATTCGCGATCCGGGTGCGGTCATTGAGCACAGCCTGAAGTTGCTCCGGATTATTCATCAGCCAGAACATCGCGCTGCCGATCAGGTTGGTTGACGTTTCGTTCCCTCCAATGAGCAGCTGCTTCAGGACGCTTAGAAGCTCAGGCATATCGAGCGGCCTTTCTCCCTCGACACGCGCATTGAGCAGGTCGGTGAGAAAATCCCGCTGGGGATGAGAGCGTCGTTCCTCGAGCTGGGCCGCGAAGTAGTGTTGAAACTCGACCTCGCTGCGAGCACACTCGAGCTGACGCTCCAAGGGAAGCGGTCCAAAGCGAGCACTCATATCGTCGGACCAGCGCTTGAAGCGATCCATATCCCCCGTGGGTACACCAAGGATCTCAGCAATTACCTCCATCGGGAATGGATAGGCGAACTGCCGCACAATGTCGGCCCGTCCGCGCTCGACAAAGCCGTCGACTAGCTGATTGGCGATTTCGCGCATCCGGGGCTCAATCAACGCAATACGACGCGATGTAAAGGCCCTGCCTACCAGCTCGCGAAACCGCGTATGCACCGGCGGATCGGCGGTAACCATCGTCGGAGTAGGAGGATAACCAGTATCAAGCACTGCCTGGACTTCCACTGGTACGGTAGCGTCGACCGATAGCGACTGCGCCGAGGAGAACGTTGCAGGATCCTTGAGGATCCGCACGATGTCGTCGTAGCGGGTTACGACCCAAAGATCGAAGCGTTCATTGTAAAAGACTGGTAAACTCTCCCGCGCCTTTCGATACACATCGAACGGGCATTCGCGCTGCTCTTCGGACATCGGATCGAAGTCGATGCCCGCAGCGGCAGCCGCGAACTGGCAGGTGCCGGAGGATAGGGGCGCGGATGAGTTCGACGCTGCACTCACCCCGGTCTCGGTTCCAATTTCAACAAAGAGCTCCACGCCCTCGGCAATGACGGGAAAGCTTTCCAGGTCAGGGGCCCAGTCGGTTTCGGGGTGCGCTTTGCCAGTAGTGAGATCGAACACCGCTGAATGAATTGGGCAGGTCACGCACCGGCCTTGGAAATCGCCATCCTCAAGGCGGCCGCCAGCATGCGAACAGATGGCGTCGACCGAAAAAAATTGCCCGTCAAAGCGCGAAAGCAGCAGTGGACGTCCGTTTGCATCAACGCGAACGGTTTGCCCTTCAGCCAGGTCATCAATGGTCCCGATTCTTACTTTGGCCATCCTCCTCCTTCGAATCGCTGGAGTCGGCTTCAGAACCGACGCGGTCAACAATTTCAAGCTATTTGTTCAGAAGCGCCTTCAAGACCCTGGGAGGAGACATCGGCAACTCGGTCATACGAACACCCGCGACTCTATACAGGGCATTAGCGACGGCCGCCGGTGGTGGCACAATGGATACCTCGCCGACGCCGCGTACGCCGAGCGGATGGTCAGGATGCGGAACCTGAACAATATGTGTCTCAATCAAGGGCAGGTCAAGGCAGGTCGGTATTCGGTAGTCGAGAAAACCGGGATTTCGCATGCTACCCTGCTCATCGTAAAAATATTCCTCGTTTAGCGCCCAGCCGAGCCCCTGGGCGGTGCCACCCTGCATCTGTCCTTCAACGTAACTGGGGTGCAGCGCCTGGCCGACGTCCTGAGCAACACTGGCGCGCAGAATCTGGATTTTGCCCGTTTCGGGGTCAAGCTCGATATCCACCAGACATCCGGCGAAAGCTGGAGCCCCCATCGGTCCCGCATGGACCGTACCGCGCCCAATTACCGGTCCGCCAGTATGGCCCAGCCTCGGCGCCAATTCTTTCAGGGTCATCGTTGCTCCGTTATCAGCATGGTTGACAAAGCGCCCGTCTGCAAAGCCGACTTTCTCGGGGGAAACTTGCCATATTTTTGCGGCTCGCTCTTTGAGCTGGCGCAAGGCGTCTTGCGCAGCCTCATGCACCGCCCAACCGGTGGCGAAGGCAGTCCGGCTGCCACCGGTCACGTCAGTCCGCCCGATGGAGTCAGTGTCGGTGTTCGATGGTCTTACCTCCTCGGCGGAGAGGCCCAGAACTTCAGCGGCAACCATCGCACACGCCGCGCGCGTCCCGCCGATATCAACTGAGCCGGTTACGACGGCGGCTGTTCCGTCGGCATCAATGCTCACCGTGGCAGACGATTGCAGTCCGGCATTAAACCAGAAGCCGAAGGCCACTCCTCGGCCACAGTTCCTGCCGCTAAGTTTGGATTTGTAATGAGGGCTGTTTTTGAGCGCTTCGCAAACTTCGACGAACCCGATCCGCTTGTAGGGCAATCCGATAACCTGCACCGTGCCCTCTTTGGCTGCGTTTTTTAGGCGGAAGTCGATCGGGTCCATACCGCATTTTTCGGCCAACTCGTCGATGACGGTTTCGCAGGCGAAGGCCGCGTTCGTCGCCCCTGGGGCTCGATACGCGGCCGTTTTCGGGCGGTTGACCAGCACGTCGTAGCCGTCAATCAGAAAGTTATCGATTGCGTACGGCGCTATAATGCACATGGCGCCGGCGGTGACGGGTGAACCTGGAAAAGCCCCCGCTTCATATGCCATCCAAATCTCAGCAGCCGTAATGCGTCCGTTCTTGGTAGCCCCCATTTTCACTTTGATGGTCGAGCCCGAGGTGGGGCCGGTAGCCCGCAACACCTCGGCTCGCCCCATCACCAACTTGACCGGATGACCGGTTTTTTTGGAAAGCAAAATCGCGAGCGGCTCAAGGTAGATGTTGATCTTGCCGCCAAAACCACCACCAATCTCACCCGGCACAACCTTGATGTGGCTCTCGGGCATCTGGAGCACCTGCGCGCACATAGCGCGCGCTTCGAACGGCCCTTGCACCGAACAATGGACAGTCGCGTGACCGTTGGGATGATAGATGCCCAACGCATTGTGCGGCTCGATATAACCCTGATGGACCATTGCGGTGTTAAATTCGCGCTCCACTATATAGTCGGCCGCCGCAAATCCGGCCTTGAGATCGCCGCGCGCAAACTGCACATGAGACGCGATATTGGTGGGCTTGCCGGGAGTTTCAGGATTCTCCACGCCATCGACCAAGGCCGGCGCCTCCGGGGCCATGGCTTCCCGCACCGTCATAAGAGGTGGTAGCGGCTCGTAATCCACCTCGATCAATTGGAGCGCTTCTTCAGCGATATGTGGCGATACGGCTGCCACGGCAGCAACCGCATGGCCGGAATAGAGCACCTTCTCTTTGGCCAGGATGTTCCGGACCAGAAAGTGCGGATTAACCGGCAGCTCGCCCATCGCAACCATTTGATTCGGCAGTTCAGGCAGATCGGCCCCCGTGATCACCGCTTTTACGCCGGGCAACTCCAGCGCCTTCTTGACATTGATAGATTTGATCCGAGCATGGGCATAGGGGCTGCGCAGCACCTTCCCGTGGAGCATGTCCGGATAGCTTATATCGGCACCGTACTTGGCTCGCCCGGTTACCTTGTCGATACCGTCGTGCCGAATTGGACGAGTCCCAATCACCCTAAATTCTCGAGAAGCGGCTGCACTCATGAGAAAGCCTCCCGGCCGAAGAGCCTTCTTAAATGAAGGGTCGTGCAAATAAACTCATACAGCACGACCCGACGACAGTCGGGTCGCTATCAGCGGTCTGCCTGGGTAGGCGGCTTGTCAGGCAAGCTGTTTGTTGAAGGTCGCCATGTCAAAGTAGTCGCGCCAACTGACAATCTTGCCAGCGTCATTGAGTTCGAACACTCCGGCAACGGGGATCGACGCGGTCTTGCCATTCTTCATTCGGATTGTATCGATCCGCTCGTTGAATACGAGATTCCCCTCGTGTGCGCTCTTCAGGATCTTGACTTCAAACGCCGCAGTATCTTTGAGGAAGCCCTGCGTGAGCTGACGCACAGCCGCCTTGCCTTTGGCGGGATTGTTCATTGGCACATTGTCCCACACGCCGTTTTCGTCAAAATGGCTCATGATCTCTTCCAGATTGAGACGACTCCACGCGGCGAACAGCTCGTTGACGACTTTTTCACAATTAACTGCCATGGTTTGTTCCTCACAGGGTAATTTTCCGGGGCGGCCCTCGCCCCTCCATTCGGGCCTGACAGCGGAAAGCTAATAATTGGCAAGATCGTGGGTTAATTCAAGGATCGGCCTTGCCTGCTTAAGCTGTTTGCCAACCTAAGCCCGATCGCGTGCCGCGTTCGCCCCGGCTATCCTGCCAAAGACCGCCCCCGACATTAGGCCCGAACCTCCCGGGTAATTATTGTGGAACAAGCCACCGACCATTTCTCCGCAGGCATAAAGGCCGGGGATCGGGGTCCAAGCGGTGCTCAGAACCTGCGCCCGCTGGTCTATCTTCAGTCCGCCGAACGAAAAGGTTATCCCGCCGGTCACCTGGTAAGCGGAGAACGGAGGAGTATCCAATTTCTGCGCCCAATTCGATTTGGGAGGCGATATTCCGCGCGTTGCCATGCCGTCGGGAATGCTGGGGTTAAACGAGCCGCAACCAGCCGCGCGGTTGAACTCATTCAACGTTCGCAGCGCCGCTTCGTGGTCGAGCTCGAGCTTCCGCACAAGTTCATCGAGTCGCTGGGCCACAATCGGCTCGCTGGTTGCGTACCGAGGTTCAAGCAAGGCGGCCACCTTATGATCGAAGATCTGGTAGGCGACACCGCCAGGCTGGTTGAGAATCGCACCCCCAAACTTGGCATAGGTGAATAGGGCTTGATCCTCTCCCTCGTCAACAAAGCGCAGGCCAAGTCGGTTTAGCATTACACCGTACGGATAGGAGAGCCGATTTGTCTTGTCGGTGAGCCTGCGGTCCCCGAAGGGTGGAGCCTCGGCACTAATAGGTGTCGCGTGACAGCCGCTCCATTGACCCCAGGGCAACGCCCCAATCTCCAGAGCCATCCGCAGCCCGTCACCCTGATTGTGTGGAGTGCCGCGTACCTTTGCATGGTCCCACGGACGCCCGAGGTACTGTGCCCGCCAGGCTGCATTCGCTTCGAACCCTCCACAGCCGAGCACCACCGCGCCGGCTTGTATTTCATGGATGCCGCTGCTGTCGCGGACCATCACGCCGCATACCCTACCCTGGCTGTTCTGCAGCAAACGAATGGCGGCGGTGTTGTAGCGGATGTTGATTCCGCTTCTCTCCGCAATCAAAAACCACATCCTCGAAAGTCCGACACCTTCATTGGCGGCGCGCACGATCGCTCCCTTAGGCCACTTGATGACGCCGCCAAGTTTGACCGCCCCCAGACTGATAGCGGGCTCGAACCTGATTCCATGCGCAGCCATCCAGCACGCGGTATCATAAGAGTCGGATATCAGGCGCTGGGAAAGCTCGGGGTCGGTGTGCCCGTTTGTCATCCGGAGCAAATCCGCCCGGAAACTTTCAGCAGGATATGGTTCGATACCTTCAACAAAACCTTCGAGTTCTCGTGCTCGGGGCAACAGGCGAAGAAGTTGCTCAGTGGTGTCGAAGGCGATTCGGAAGAGTCCGCCGCTATAGTAGGTGTTGCCGCCGCGCATTTCCTCCGGTGCTTTTTCGAGCACCAGGACTCGCTCGGCGCCCGACTCTCGCGCGGAAACACTCGCAGCCAAAGCTGCGTTGCCAGCACCAATGACGACGACGTCGTAATCAGCCAATCTACCGCCCTCCAGGCAGGCTCTGTCAGCTTGGGCAATCCGTCGACCTATTTGTAGCGAGGGATAATCTCTTTACCGAAAATCTCGAGCTGCCTTCTGACTTCAGCCAGGGGCAGCAATCCCTGGTCACCTTGCCACACGAACCATTCTGGATGAACGTTTTCGACCAGCGCATCGATGCCGCGTCGGACATCGTCAACCGTTCCCGCGTAAGCGAAGTCGATCCGCTCCATTCGCTCAATCGTGATTTCCGATGCCGGTAGGTTAACCTTGCCCCGCGGGTATCGGCTTTCGTCCTGGTCTTCGCGAAATGCTTCGGAGAAGCCGAAATGATGAAAGAAGTGGCGGAAGGCAGCAATGATCCCCTCATTGGCAAGCTTGCGAGCTTGCTCCTTGCTTCCCGCCAGATACACGCAGTGGACCACACCAAGGTTTTCCCCGAGTCTGAGATTCCGTCCGACACCCCGGGCTTCTTGCTGATAGGCTTCGGCTAATTTGCGCACGACCGGGGGTTGTGGGAGCAAAATCGTTGGTATGATACCCTCGCGAGCACACCATCTTACGGTCTCCTCACTGACCGAAAAGGCTTGGAACAAAGTAGGATGAGGCCGCTGATAAGGCTTGGGCACCACATTAATCTTCTGAATGCGGCCAAGCTCGTCGACCTCGCCAGGAAAACCATATTCTCGTGTCCACTCTGCCGCAGGCCAGGGAGTACCCTCCTGCGGATAGGGATACTCATAATATTTGCCTTTGAAACGGAAAGGCTCATCACTCCAGGCCAGCTTCAGAAACTGGAACACCTCTTCGAACGCTTCCCGATTGATGCGATCGGTTTCACTTTTGTCGCTGCTGGTAGCGGAGACGTGAATCTTTTGCGCCATCTGGTTGAGCCACCTTGCCTGGTAGCCTCTCGCAAAGCCGACGAAGGTGCGCCCCTTGGTCAATTGATCGAGCCACGCGATTTCGAGCGCGAGGCGCAGTGGATTCCATCCGGGAAGAACATAGCCAATGGGGCCAACTTTGATATGCCGGGTGTGATGAATGACGTGTTGCGTTAGCACCGGCAGGCTGCCGAGCTCCAAGCCTTCACTATGGAGGTGATGTTCCGGGAAAGTGACCGCATCACAACCCACGTCTTCGGCGACACGGGCTAGTTCGGTCACTTCGTCGATCATGCGCTGCCAACGTTCCTGGTGCATCGCGATCGGGCGCAGCCGGCGTCGTTCCTCGAACGTGGCAGGCAATGTCGGTAGGAAAAAGTACATAAATTTCATAGCTGCTGGCCTCCTTGTCCACGGCGCATCGCCAGCATCTCCCAGCTTTGATGCAAACTCAAGACTCGCCGGGATTGAGAAATCAACGACCAACATCAGGGTCCACTGGCTGCCGGCATCGGGCAATGTGACTGCGTGAACCGCTGAGATCGTGAGGGTGGAATTGCCCGCAGAGAGCCATGACCAGCTCCGGCAAATTCTTCTTGCCTAGTAACTCGATAGAGTGTATCGTTTGGATGCGTTTTAGCCGACGTCCGCTGATCGCAGCCGAGCAGCAGGTATTCCGAAGTCAACAAACACGTATCCCAGCCGGCTAATTCAAGGGGTTGCCGAAGATGGCTTTTGACTTGGGTCAGGGAGTTCTTTTTCTGGTGGCGATGCTCGCCGCAACGGCCAACGGGGCGCTGGGCTACGGCTTTTCGTCGCTGACAGTCCCAATCGCGCTTCTGTTCGTCCCGCAGAAATTGTTGAGCCCAGCGTTGGTCTTGGTCGAACTGGTAATCAACAGCTGGGTGGTCGTAAACAATCGCGGCAGCCTTGTGGTAGTTCGCCGGCGAGCGCTTCCCATCCTGCTGGGCCTCGTGCCGGGCATTCTGGTCGGCAGCTTTCTGCTAAACAGCGCCAATCCGGGATGGCTGAAATTCGGTACGTATCTCGTTTTGCTGCCGTTAATTTTATTGCAAGCTGCCGGCATCCGGCGGCCGATTCATGCCGAACGTGCCGCGAGCCTGCCGCTGGGTGCCGGTGTGGGCGTGCTTTATGCGACGACCACTATCTCGGGGCCACCACTGGCTCTGATGTTCAACAACCAGGGGCTTCGCAAAGAGGAGTTCCGCGCGGCGCTGGGCACAGTGCGCATAGTCGAGACTACGTTAACTGCCGTGGCGTATACATGTTTGGGACTGTTCAATGTACGAACCTTCAACGTAGTTGTGCCGATCGCACCCGCGGTAATGCTCGGGCTACCACTGGGCTCGTATCTGATTCGATACGTCAACAGCGAGACTTTCCGGCGGGTCTGCATGAGTTTCGACGCGTGGATCGTCGGTTTTGGGTTGGCGCGAACGATCATCGAGCTGAAACTGCTGGCACCAGCCGCTGCGTACGGGTTGTGGGGATTCGTCATATTGGTCGATTTCGGTCTGCTGTACCAGTACTTCGTGGTCGGCCGGTTCCGCACATCGGTGGCAACTCAATTGGGTGAGTCCGCTGCTGAGATACCTGCTCGGCGAGCGGCAGCTCCTTAGTGAAACTTGGGCGCCGATACAGCAGGAGCACCAAGCCGATGGCCGCTGTGTGTCATGGCTTGTCGTGGCGACTAGTGCCTGCAATAATCGCTCGAATTTGAGCGACCACTATGCGCCGGGTTTGTACCTTCCTGAAGCCGGCTTAGGAGAATGATGCAGTCGGTGATCGAATACCTGAAGCTCTGGCAACCTCATCCGTTCGTTGACCACTTCACCGTTGCCCTGATTCTGCTGGGAATTGTTACGGATCTAGTTGGGAGCATTTTCTCCACGCGTCTCTGGCTCAGGTACATGGCGCTGAGTCTGATGATTCTAGGTGCAATCGGGGCGGCCCTCTCGAACATTACTGGCGGATGGGAGGCGCATCGAATATGGAATTCGGTAAGTGGACCCGGCAAAGATGTACTGGAACGACACGCGTGGTGGGGCGATATTCTGCCGTGGGTGTTCGCCGTCCTGGCACTGTGGCGGCTAGGTTCGCAATTCCTCGGGTTTCTGGCGGCGACTCGCCCGATTTATCTGTTGGCTGCGATTGTTTCGGGCGTTCTCATTGTCTATCAGGGCCATCTCGGCGGCGTGATGGTGTACGATTACGGGATAGGCACCGCAGCGTATGCAGGCGGCCAAACGACTCCCCAGCCGTCAGCGTCGCCCGGGGTTCCAGGTGCTGAAGCAACCACTGCTGCGCCTCTCCCTGGAGCTCCATTGGCAACGCCATCGCCGATTCCTTCTGCGACACAAAGCGCTACCCCAACTCCCACCGCTTCGGTCATGGCCACACCGGGAACAATACCGACACCTCCGGGTTCGTCATCAGGTGCGGCTCCCTCGGCATCGCCACCGATCAGCAGTAGCCCTTCGATCAGCCCTGCTCCCGCTGAATCTCCGAGCGCCGGTAATGGTGCAGCCAAGAATCTCTAGACCAGCCTGCGTGGGGGACAACGGCCGGACGCACGAGCTTTTGATCTTATTTTGGCGATGAGCTTAGAGTCGTGCTCATGGGACGGCGGCAAATCGGCACGGTAGCTGCCTTGTGGCGGTATCCCGTCAAATCGATGCGCGGAGAGTCGTTGGATGAGGCGTGGGTAACCGAACGCGGCATCGCGGGCGATCGTGTATGGGCCGTGCGGGAACTGCAACATGGAGGAATCATGAGTGCCCGTACTTTTCCGTTCTTGCTTGAATTAAGGGCCTATTGGGAGAGAGATCCCGTCAGCGGCCAAGACGCCCGCATCAAAATCGACCTGCCCGGCGGAGGTGAAATCCGACCGGATGATCCTGAGGCCCCGACGGTCCTCTCAAACATATTGCATCGCCGGGTCACTTTGGAGCGAGTTCGGGTTGAACGACCAAGTGAGGCTGAGCTTAAAGCAATTATGCGTGGAGAAGCTTATCCTCCGCATCGTGATTTCTTCGACGAAGAGGTGATGCATCTGGTCGCCACAGGAACTCTGGAATTTATGCGCACGCTACAGCCCGGCTCCGACTTCGATCCTCGTCGATTTCGCGCCAACGTGTATATTGATACTGGTCGGGAAGCTGACGGGTTTATCGAAGACCGTTGGCTTGATGGTATCTTGCAAATCGGCGACCACGTCCAAATTATAGGTATGCGGCCGGCGATCCGATGCGCCATGACCACCCATCCGCAGGCCGGTCTGCCCCACGACGTCAATATTCTGCGTACCGCCTGGCAATTTCATCAGGCTTACGTAGGGGTATTTGCCGCAGTCGGTGCACCCGGCAGAATTCGGCTTAACGATCCGGTCTTCCTGGCCAGTTGAAGTGTCGACCAACCTGACAAACTTCGAATTATCGAGGTCCAGATGACCCGCTTACAGGTCGGAGTAGTTCAGTCGCTTTTCCGCTATCCGGTCAAATCGATGCTTGGGGAGCGGTTGACCGAGGTCGAAATCGGCACCAAAGGGGTCTTGGGCGATCGTGCCTGGGCCTTGCGCGAGGCCAACGGACGGATTGTCACCGCAAAGAAATGGGCCGATATGCTGGGTTTCGAGGCATCATATGAAGGCACACCCACCAGTGAAGCCCTACCACCGGTCAAAATCATGCTACCCAACGGCACGTCGGTCCGTACCGAAGACCCATCCGCTTCCGAGCTCCTCTCGAAGTATCTGGGCCGACCGGTGAAGCTGGAACGAGCGCGCCCAGAAGAGCATTCGCGGGCCGAAATTGATCCGGCAACCGTGTTCGGGGACGTCGGAGTGGCCAACGTGATTCCAGCGTTTACCGAGGCTACGCTGCCGGACACTTTCGGGCTACCGCGCGGCACGTTCTTCGATTCGGCGATGATTCACGTCATTGCGACCGGCACCTTGGAACACATGCGTTCGCTCATAGGGCCCGATGCGCAGGTGGACCCGCGCCGCTTTCGTCCGAACATCGTTATCGAAACTGATCCGCGCCTAACCGGCTTCGTCGAAGATGAGTGGCTGGGTGGTACACTCGAGACCGGGTCATCTGTAAAAATCGTAGCTCTGGAACAGGCGCTCCGATGCGTCATGACCACACATCGGCAAAGCGAACTGGCCCGAGACTTACGGATCCTGCGCGCCGCGGCCAAGCATCATAACGCCAGACTCGGCCTATTCGCCTCGATCGGTGCGCCTGGAAAAGTTCGTGTCGGTGACCCGGTCTATCTTGTCCATTGAGATAGCAACCGGCCGAAGTTTCGCTCCATAAAGAGTTTGCAGCACGCGTTTCGCAATCGATGGAAAAGGAATCAGCTACACGGCAATTCGGGCTCAGGGGCGCAAGCTCGGTCCCTCACACGCTCGAAGGTTACGCCATCCTTCATCAGTTCTTTCATATCAAGAGACGTCAGTGGGCACGACGTCCGCGCAACGAACGTGCGGAAATAGTAGCGCGATCAGCTTCGATGTTCACCTCGATGGCTCAAAGGGATGATGGTCAGTCTGCTTTGTTCTGCGAGCTTGGACACAAGGCGGATCTAGTGTTGATTCATTTCAGGCGCACATTTGACGAGCTCGCCGAGGTGAAACGCACGTTGGATCAGTCCGAATTGCGAGAATTTCTCGAAATCTCGGGCTCGTATCTCTCGGTAGTTGAAGTGGGGCTTTACGAAGCCACGGTGCAGCTCAATTCCATGCTCGCCGCACGCGGCCTCACACCCGAATCGCCGCAATGGCGCGAGGCAGTGGCGACCGAAATGATTGAACAGCGTGCCCGGCTGGCCCCGCGCCTGTGGCCAAAGATTCCGCAACGGCGATACGTGTGTTTTTACCCCATGAGCAAGCGGCGTTCGGGAGCAGACAACTGGTACATGCTCACACTCGACGAACGCCAGCAGCTGATGCACGATCACGGCATGATCGGGCGCCGTTACGCAGGACAGGTTACTCAGATCATTTCGGGTTCGATCGGGTTCGACGATTGGGAATGGGGCGTCGACTTATTCGCCGATGATCCGCTGGTTTTTAAAAAACTGGTCTATGAGATGCGGTTCGACGAATCGAGTGCTAGGTATGCAGAGTTCGGCCCCTTCCATTTCGGTATCAGACTTGCCCCTTCTGAGATCGAGCGCTTGATGGGCCCAGCTGCCGCGCCCTGAGCCGGCGGTTGCGTTTCGATTTGGCACTAGCCGTCGTGGAATTCCGCAGAGGATTTTCGCCATGAAAATTGCCTCTATCAACCCGGCCAACGGCGAGACGCTTAACCTTTACGATGAGATGACGCCGCAAGCGGCCGCTGCGGCAGTTGAGCGCGCGCATGCGGCATGGCTTTCATGGCGAAGAACATCGTTCGCGGAGCGCTCCCGGTGGATAAGGCAAACCGCAGCCATCATCCGTGAGCGCAAGAACCAACTCGCTCGCCTGATGGCCCTGGAGATGGGCAAGCCAGTGCGTCAGGGTATCGCGGAAGTCGAGAAGTGCGCCTGGGTTTGCGATTATTATGCAGAAAACGCCGAAACCCATCTGAGACCCGATCGCGTTGCAACCGAAGCGTCTATATCTTATGTAGCGTTCGAACCGCCCGGCGTAATATTTGCCGTAATGCCCTGGAACTTTCCCTTTTGGCAGGTGTTTCGGTTCGCGGTACCTGCATTGATGGCGGGCAATACAGCCGTACTTAAGCATTCCTCCAATGTTCCGAGTTGCGCTCTCGAGATCGAAAGAATCTTCAAACAGGCGGGATTGCCGCCCAACACGTTTCAGACGCTGTTGATCGGCAGTAAGCAGGTGTCTGCCGTAATCGAACATCCGCGAGTGCGTGCCGTGACGCTCACAGGCAGCACCCCAGCCGGCAGATCGGTCGCTGCGCAAGCGGGCGCGGCACTGAAAAAAACTGTGCTCGAGCTCGGCGGCTCCGACCCTTATTTGGTGCTGGAAGACGCAGACCTGGATCTAGCTGTACGAACTTGCGTCAGTTCGCGCTTAATCAACAGTGGTCAAAGTTGCATTAACGCAAAGCGTTTCGTGGTCGTTGAACCAGTGTTGGCGAAGTTCACCGAGGCCTGTGTGGCGCAGATGAAGTCGAAGATCGTTGGCGACCCTTTGTCAGAAGAGACCGAAGTCGGACCAATGGCGCGCCGTGATCTGCGCGACGAGTTGCATCAACAGGTGCTCGAGTCGGTCAGGCGGGGCGCCAGGCTTTTGCTCGGTGGAGAAATTCCCCCTGGGCCGGGCGCCTATTATCCTCCAACCGTCCTCGGCGAGGTGCTGCCTGGAATGCCGGCCTACGAGGACGAGCTATTTGGTCCGGTTGCGGCAATCATCCGGGCCAAAGATGAACAGGATGCCCTGCGAATCGCCAACGACTCCGTATTCGGGCTTGGAGCGGCCGTGTTCACTCGCGACCTACAGCGCGGGGAGCGAATCGCCCGCGAACTGGAAGCCGGCTCGACCTTCGTCAACGACCTGGTTGCATCAGACCCCAGGTTACCATTCGGTGGCATCAAGCAATCAGGCTATGGGCGTGAACTAGGTTCCTACGGAATCAGGGAATTTGTGAACATCAAGACCGTCCAAATCAAAGCCTGATATCGATGTCGTTCCACGCCCTTCTAGATCGGCCCCGAACGAGACAATCTTCGTAAACCCTCCTGTTTGGTCGTCACGCGCGTGTACTCCTCCAAAACGCGCACGAACCTCTCCACGCTGGCGAACGGCTCGCATCTGATACCAAAGCGTGCGGCCTCGTTGGCCAAAAACTGGTTAATCAAACGGACATTCGCAAAGTCTGCTTCCGTGGTTTCCCGATGGAGATGGGTCGGGCCGCGGAGCCGCCGCCGATGCTCCTCGACGTCTGGTGCCTCAAGCACCACGAACAAATCCACCGTCGCATCGTGGTAGAGTGAGGGCAAGAGATGGGTACCCTCAACCAAAAGCGAGGTTCCTTCGCGCTGCGCCCGCTCAATACACGCAACGATCGCCGGCTTCAGTCGTTGCGCCTGTGCGACAATGTTTGCGATCGGTTGCTCGGCGCGGAAGGTAAAGCCGTGAAGCTCGAGACAATCTTCCTTGCGGTGTTGGCTCTTAACGATTTCACGAATAAAGCCTGTGCCGATTCGATGATCCAGTCCAAGCCGCCAGCAGAGCTCGTTGGCGAGCGTGGTCTTGCCGGTCCCAGCGGTGCCGCCGATGAGAATGATTGGCTTAATGCTGCTCACGGTTTTTCGAGCAAGTTTGTAGCGGCCGCTATACTCAATTGGCCTGCCTTGACGAATTTAACTCTCCTTGCGACTTCAATCGCACAATCCGTGGCTCGCTGTCGAGCAGAAGCCGTATAGATTTTGTCGCCCCGACAGACTAGCTGAACAGTTCATCGATGGGCGGTCCTGCCAAAGGCAAGAAGCGGCCCAATTCCTGGCGGTTGCCCCGGACTTCCCCTGCGCGATAGATTGCGCTAACGCTAGGCATAGGAACTTCGGAGGTGTGCGCCGCGCCGCGTGGCACATCATCATTTCAGAGCCTTGTTGGCAGCATTTTTGAGGCCGCATTGCGGGAGGTAAGACGATGAAATTTGGCATCTTCTACGAGATTTCGGTGCCGCGCCCATGGAGCCGGGAGACCGAAAAGCGCGTCTTTGACAATTGCCTCGAACAAGTCGCCCTGGCTGACGAGCTCGGGTTCGACTCGGTATGGTGCGTCGAGCACCACTTCCTCGAAGAGTATTCGCACTGCTCCGCGCCCGAGATCTTCTTGACCGCGTGTGCGATGAAAACCAAGAAGATGCGGATCGGACACGGAATCGTGATTTGTGTCCCCGAGTTCAACCACCCCATCAAAATCGCCGAACGCACCGCGACCATGGATATTATCTCTGGCGGGCGGCTCGAGGTCGGCACCGGCCGTTCAGCGACTTGGAATGAACTCGGCGGCTTTCGCGCCAATCCTGACGAAACCAAAAAAACCTGGGATGAGTTCGTTCGCTGCCTACCCAAAATGTGGACACAGGAGCGATTTGGCTACCAGGGCCGCTCGTGGTCGATGCCGGTGCGCGCCATCATTCCAAAACCCTACCAAAAACCTCATCCACCGCTGTGGGTGGCGGTGACCAGCCCCGGAACCGAGATTGACGCGGCCGAACGTGGTATCGGAGCACTCGGTATTACCTTCGGCTCCTTTAAAGAGCAGGAACAGAAAGTCAAGGTTTATCATAACCTGATCAAGAACTGTGAACCGGTTGGCTCCTTCGTCAACGAGCAGGTTAGCACGGTGAACTTCCTGTTCACGCACGAAGACACGGAGATCGGTAACAAGGTCGGCCGCCGCTTGCTCGGGACCTTCAATTTCCTCGCAGCTCAATTGTCGGCGGCGCGCGAACTGTATCCGACCCGTTCCTATCCGTCGCTGGGATTGCTGCCCGCGCTGCGTGATCAGGCCGCGGGTCCGGGTGACGAAGCGGGCGTACCCGAGGGTATTGCCATCGGCAATCCCGACCGGGTTCTCCATGCCTGCAAGATGTGGGAATCGGTAGGTGTTGACCGCATCAACTTTCTGCTGAATGCCCTTGAAACTGTTCCGCAGGAACAGGTGCTCAACAGCCTTCGGGTATTCGCCAAATATGTGATGCCACACTTCCAGGACAGCAGCACGCAAGCGGCTGCTGCAGGGGGAGGTCGCTAATGCCCCGTTCAGGACGCATGAACGTCGAAGCCTATGCTGCGCAGGCTGCGCGTGAGATCCACGGCTATAAAACCGAGCCGTGGTCGCTCAAGGGGGCGCAAATCCTCAACCTACATTACGAAATTGATAACGACACCATCGACGACCTGCTACCGGTGACGATGCGTCCCTCCATCCCTGCCTGGGGCGTGTTTAATGTAACGCGTTACCCCGAGAGCCCAGTCGGACCCTTCACTATCGGCGAAGTGAGGATCGGCAGCCGGGCCGGTGTTCGCCCGCGAGGCTTCGTCCTCCGCAGCTACGTCGATAGCGACGCCGCGGTGCGCGAACTGGCTCAGCGATGGGGCTATCCAACGGTCCGCGGAGAGATCTATCTGCGGGCCTTTCACGATCGGGTGGTGGCGCGAGTCGCTGACGGCAGCGGTCGCAACGTACTTGATATGGAGATGATCGATCGCGAACCGATCTCGGGCGCAGACGTCCAATACAATTCCAGCATGCATCTTGCCCGTAACCAGGAAGACGGCAAGCTGGTACTGGTGCAGGTTGACCCGGAATGGGTCTTCCATAAGGCCGAGCGCGGCCGCCCCCACATCATTTCGCTCGACTCGCAGGCTTGGGCGGCCGGTAATATGCTGAGAGCGGACTATCCAATCTCTGCAACCTTCTGCACCTGCGACGTCACGCTAGGGCGGATTCGCTACATCTGCGACCCGACCAAGGACGCCTTTCAAGGCACGACCAAAGTCGCAGCGTAAACTCGAGTCTATATAGGCAGCAGAGGCCGGTGGAATCATGGTCCACGGGCCTCTGCTTTGTTCGAGTGTGGATCTGATGTTTGCGCAGCTGTTCGCTGCCGAGATGCGGCAACCAGAGGCTTCCGACGTTTATCGAGCGCCTATCCTGCCATAAATCCTCCATCTACGGGCATCGGCAAACCGGTCACATAGGAGGCGCGATCCGAACACAGCCAAGCCACTGCCTCACCAATCTCCTCGGGCTCCCCCAAGCGCTTCAGCGGCTCCGCCCGTGCGAAACGCTGCTCTACATCCGGACGGACCTGGGCGATACGACCCATCATTGGAGTACGAATTGGTCCCGGACAGACCGCGTTGATGCGGATATTATGGCGGCCATATTCCAAGGCCGCTGCACGCGTTAAACCGGCAACTCCATGCTTGGCGGCAACATAGGCCGGCATTCCGCGCACCCCGGCCAGCCCCGCGCCAGAAGAGGTATTGACGATCGCCCCACCGCCTCCCTGCTTCAGTAGCTGGTTGATTTCGGCCTTCATGCAGAAGAACACGCCTGTGAGGTCGATCGCAATAACACGGGCCCAGTTCTCTTCGCTGCACTCGTGGGTCTCGCCGCCTTGACCTTCGATGCCGGCGTTGTTGAACGCACAGTCCAGACGGCCGTAGGTCTCGACAGTTTTCGCGATTGCCGCCTCGACGTCAGCCCATTTGGCCACATCGCATTTAACAAAGATCGCTTGTGCGCCGAGATCCTGCACCATTTTCAAGGTCTTGTTACCGCCTTCCTCCACAACATCCGCCAGAACCAGCTTCGCGCCCTCTCGTGCAAAGATACGCGAAGTGGCTTGCCCGATACCTGAGCCAGCTCCCGTAATGAATGCCACTTTACCGTCTAGAATCCCAGCCATGTTTTTTCCTCCTGATGTGAGAACACTGCGCATCCGATCGCATAGTTGTGCCGTTTTAACTACCTATTGACCAACTGGTCCTGGTTCCGAGCCAATCAGGCTGCGCACTCGGGTTACGGTACACCGCTTCGGATAGAAGGCTTCAACCCACCAAGCGGCATCGCACCAAGTATACGAAGTGACCATCAAACGGACCTTCGGCCGTGTCACCGGATATGGAACAGAACTGGTCAACCCCGAAGGGCTCGCGCGCGCTGTGGAACGGTCGAACACTCTGCAGCCTCGCGGCAAAAGCGCGTGGCGCATAAGAATTGGTCAGATCACGCATCATTGATATCCATGCCGGAACCCTCTGCTTCGCGCACAAGTTGTGCGAAGAGCCGCGAATTGCCGTACTCATCGATAAGCGAAAAATCGATTCCACGCTTCAACGGTGAAGCGGCAGCACAATTTTCCTTTTTCCGCGAACGCCGACTGCCTCGACCGCGTCTATTTGGTCTCAAATTCCAACCTTTTTCGGCTTAAACGAAAACGCCCCATATATTAACCCGTCTTACGCAGTCTCCCGTGGAGATCCAACCAGTGATGACGCGCCCGAGTGCAACATTGTCGGTAGCAAGCGGAGAGAGTATATCGAGTCGGGAACGTTCACTCCGCGGCCCAAACGGAGGAATTTATGGCCGACGTTGATGAGCTGAAGGCAACCTTTGAGCAGGTGGTGGCGGCAATTTGTCGCCGAGATGCCAGCGCCTACGCTAACTTCTGGCACGAGCAGATCGTCGCTTTTCCCCCATTCTCACCATTCGCAGTTGAGGGCAAAAACACCCTGCGCCAACTCGCCGAGGCCAATTTCGCGCAGAATGAAAGCGTGACCTTTTCTCCGATCAATGCGCAGTGTCGCGTGATCGGGAACACGGGCATCGTTTGGGGCCATACGGCTTTGACCAGGAAACCCAAGGATGGTCCGCTAACGACCCTATTCGCGCGCTTTACCTTTGTCTTCGCGAAAACGGATGACCAGTGGCGCGAGGTGGCAGTTCACGTCTCACAAATTCCCACAGCCGGGTGACTCGGCAGTATACGGGGCTGTGCCCGCACCGGAAACTTATTTCTGCGTCTTGCCGCCCTCGACCGGGCCGCCGGCCTCTTTCCAGGCGCGAAAGCCGCCGGCGATGTGGCAAACGGGTTCGAGTCCCATACGCTGAACGGTTTGGGCCGCCAGAGCAGACCGCATACCACCGGCGCAAAAAAACGCAAACTTCTTGCCCGAGCCAAAGATTTCTTTGTAGTAGGGGCTTTCTGGATCGACCCAAAATTCGAGCATTCCTCGCGGCGCGTGAAAAGCACCTGGGATGCGGCCGTCGCGGTCGAGCTCGCGTATGTCACGTAGATCCACAAACACTACGTTGGGGTCATCCTTGAGGGCAATGGCCTCCTGGGCGCTGATGGTCTCGATTTCCCGGTTGGCTTCGGCCACCATTTCCTTCACGCTTTTCTTGAGTCTTAGGGGCATGAGCAACTCTCCTCTTGGCTCCAACTAAGCCAGAAATAAGCCTACGCACAAAGCTGGTTCAAGGTTAACGTTGAGACCACTGCGCGATTTGCCCGTTCGAGCGCTATTCGTCGTATGATTACTGGAAAGCAGTTCCGCCCTAGAGAAGGGCTGGGAAATCGCACGTTCGATGCTGATGAGGGGAACAATGACCGATTCTCAAAAACCGGGGCCGCTGAGCGGGGTACGCGTACTTGACCTGGGCCATTACATTGCCGTCCCAATACTTACTCGCATGATGGCTGACCTAGGTGCCGAGATCATCAAGGTCGAGGCTGCTCCTCATGGTGACCTGTCTCGCTTCATGCCGATCGTAAAAAATGGTTACAGTGGTGGTTTCATCCAGCACAATCGAGGCAAACAGAGCATTTGTGTCGACCTGAAGAGAGCCGAAGGTGCGGCGATTGTGCGCGCATTGGCACGCCACGTCGACGTGATCACAGAAAATTACAGTCCGGGGGTGCTTTCCAGATATGGTCTTGGCTACCACGACTTCCGCCAGGTCAACGAACGCGTGATCATGTGTTCAATCTCGGGATTCGGTCAGGACGGCCCCCTTAAAGACCGGGTCGGTAATGACACCGTGGCCTTAGCGATGAGTGGTTTGATGCATCTGACCGGGGAGCCGGACGGGCCACCGGTGTATGTTGGACTGTTCATAGCCGACGAGAATGCGGGCGTGCACGGGCTCGCTGCTGTATGTGCTGCGCTCTACTATCGTGAGAAGACTGGCATCGGCCAGTATATCGATCTTTCCCTGCTCGAATGCATGTTCCATCTGCACGACACGGCCATCGAGTTTTACGTGATGAGCGACGGGCGGCTCAATCCGAACCGGTTTGGTTCGCATCACTACTTGCTGGCCCCCTGTGGCATTTTCAAGGCAACCGACGGTTATGTCGTTATTACCGTGCTGGATCATCAATGGGAGACCTTCTGCACGACCATCGGTCATCCGGAATGGCTTGCGGATCCTCGCTTTGCCACGCGAGAGACGCGGGCCACAAATCGGCTGATACTGGCAAAGCTGTTGGAAGACTGGCTTCAGACTTTCCCGAGCCGTGAAGAACCACTGGCAATTCTCGAGAAAGCGCGAATCCTGGCGGCGCCGGTGCTCGACATCGGTCAAGTCATCAATCATCCGGTTATTCAAGAGCGCGGCGCGATGCAGTCCATCGCTCATCCTGGACTGGGCCCGGTAGCTTTGCCTAAATCGCCTTTCAGAATGTCTGCGACGCAGGTGATGATTAGGAACCGCGCGCCATTGCTCGGCGAGCACAATGAAAGAGTGCTCGGTCAATTCCTTGGCTACTCGGCAGCAGAGGTCGCAAGACTCACCGAAGAAGGCATACTAAGGCAGGACCCACGGGTTCGTGAGCTGCGAGCCGCCGGAGAGATCGAATGACTTGAGTCGCCCCAGAGGCAGGCATACCGCGCCACTGTTTGTGAGCTGTCCCGCTTCATTTCTCCAGCAGTGGCAGGTAATGCATCAAAAGTGCAGTGCGCTCCCAAGTGACAAAAAGACGGAGTTGAACGATGAAAAAAGCGCTCGACGACATAACAGTGGTCGAATACGCAGAACTAATGTCGGGCCCGATGTGCGCCAAGATGTTCTCCGATATGGGAGCGGAAGTCATCAAGATCGAGCTGCCGGACCGGGGCGATCAAGCGCGCCACCTGCCGCCGTTCGCGGGCGATGTTCCGCATCCGGAAAAAAGCGGAATGTTCCTGTACCTCAACACTGGCAAGAAAAGTCTGACCCTGGATCCCACCAAACCGACGGGCGCCTCGATTTTCCGAAAGCTGATCTCCTCGGCTGACGTCCTGATTGAAAATCATCCGCCCGGCTTTCTCGCAAGTATCGGTCTGGATTTCGCCTCCTTACATGCGATTAATCCGCGGCTTATCGTGGCCTCAATCACACCGTTTGGTCAGCACGGTCCGTATAAGGATTGGAAGGGCTGCGACCTGATCGAATGGGCCATGAGCCTCGCTGGATACAATACTCCGACACTGGTGGACGATGAGGAGAACGAAAACCCCCTGCGCGCACCAGGTCATGCAGCCGAGATGATGGGAGCCACCAACGCGGCAGCGGCGATTATGTGTGCCCTATTCCATCGCGACACCACCGGCGAGGGGCAGTGGATCGACGCACCTTGCTGGCAAGCGACGGTTAACACGGCCAAGATTGAGATGGCGGTTTACTCCTACTTTGGAGTCCCCTTCAGCCGCTTGCGCGGTAAGCAGCCGGCCGGCCTCGAACCCTTACCCTGCCGCGACGGCTACGTTTACACCTTATGGGCAGCCGATTCGCACTTCACCGCACTAAAGGCTCTCCTGGGCAACCCTCCTGCGCTCGACAGTGAATTGTTCGACACCTTGGCGGGCCGTCAGGCGAATGACGATGCACTGCGGATGTTAATCCGCCAGGAGCTGATTAAGTATGATATGGAGTATCTGGTAACAGAAGGCCAAAAGCTGGGACTGACGATCGGTCCCGTCTACACCGTCGCACAAGCCGCCGAGCATCCACATCTGACCGCAAGGCAAGCCTTTGCGGAGATCTCTCATCCTGTCGCTGGATGCTTTAAATATCCCCAGCATCTTGTCTCACTGTCCCGTACGCCGCCGTCACCGTTGCGTGCACCGATGCTGGGTGAGCATACCGCTGAGATCCTAAGCCAGCTTGGCATTTCGCACGAAGAACAGCAGCGTCTTCGCGCCACTGGCATAATCTGAAAGGCTAATAGGGAACCAATTCGTGACCCCGGCCCAAACGTAATTTGAGATTGCCGCCTTGAACTTGTTCAGACCGACGGACACTAGCCAATCATTCGGAGAGCATTATGGCACATTTGCCGCTCGACGGTATCCGAGTCGCGGACTTTAGTTGGATCATCAACGGACCTCAGATTGCCCAGTGGTTCGCTGCAATGGGAGCCGAGGTTATCAAGATTGAATCGCAGGTCTACATGGATATAAGCCGCACCAATCCCGCGGGAATGGCCGAGCGAAAACCGGGCCCGAATCGCAACGGCTTCTACCACATGCTCAATTATGGGAAGAAAGCGGTAAATCTGAATCTGCGCACCACGAAAGGCTATGAACTTGCCTGCGAGTTGATCAAAAAAAGTGACTTCGTCCTCGAATGCTTTCCGCGTCCCGTCGCCGAGCGGCTCGGGCTCACTTACGAGAAGATCAAGGCTGTCAAGCACGATATCATCATGATTTCGGTCTCGCTGCTCGGCAAAACAGGCGCCGAGCCCTCCACTTGGGTCGGGTGGGGCCCAATGGCCTGCTGCTTCGTCGGGATGTTCGACGCACAGGGCTACCCCGGTGGACCTCCGCGCCAAACTGGTGGAACTTGGCCAGATTACTCAATCGCATCGACTGTAGTGTTTCATGCGCTCGCCGCTTTGCGCTATCGCAACCGAACTGGCGAAGGTCAATGGATTGACGCGAGTATGGGAGAAACCGTGATTGGCCAAATGCACGAGTGGTTCATGGACTATTTCATGAACGGGCGTGATCGGCGCCAACGGGGTAATCATGACGATCTGATGGCACCCCACAACACTTACAAATGTCGGGGCGACGATAATTGGATTGCCATCGCCGTGAGCAATGATTCTGAGTGGAAAGCGCTATGCAAGGTGATGGGCGATCCGGCTTGGACGCACGCACCGAAGTTTGCTGACCAGTTTGGCCGTTTGAGTAACCGCGATGAAATCGATCGCTATCTGCGTGAATGGACTCGCAACCAAGATCACCTGAGCCTGGCCGCTACACTTCAGCAGGCCGGAGTTCCGGCGGCGCCGGTTCTGGACAGTATCGAAATTTTCGCGGACCAGCACCTTTGGGAGTGGGGTTACTGGTGGAAGATGAATCATCACGAAGTTGGAGAGCGAATCATGCCAGGAATTCCTGTCAAACTAAGTAACGTGCCAGAGCTTAACTACTCCTATCCTCCTGACGTCGGTCAGCACAATTATGAAGTATTCGGCGGGTTACTCGGACTGAGCAACGCTGAAATAAAAATGCTGATTGAGGAAAAGGTTATCTATTGAGCGATTTAGCCATTATCGGATTCCATGAACGGTACGATGTGAAGGCCGAAATCATCCACCAATCTTTGAAGGTCCATCCTCCACGGCCTTGCTACGCCCCGCTACCATTTCCCCGAAGTTCTTATAGAGCTTCCGCAACTTCGGCTCTATGACGAATTGGCAGTAGGGCGCAAAGCTATTTCGGTCATAGTATTGGTGGTGATAGTCCTCAGCTTCATAGAATTCGCCTAAAGGACTCACCTCTGTGACCACCCGCTGTGGAAGTTGGGTGTCCAGTTCCTTGATAAAGGCTTCGGCGGCTTTGCGCTGCTCGTCTGAAGTGTAGAAGATCGCTGAACGATATTCGGTACCTACGTCGGCGCCCTGGCGATTGAGCGAGGTGGGGTCGTGGGTCGCAAAAAATACCGAGAGTAAATCGCGGTAGGAAATCTCTGCTGGATCGAATTCCACTCGAACACTCTCGGCATGTCCTGTTCTGCCGGTACACACCTGCTCGTATCGCGGATTCGGCAGGGAGCCACCCGTATAACCGGGCACCACTGAAACAACACCCTTCAGCCGGCTGAAGACGGCCTCAGTGCACCAAAAGCATCCTCCTGCAAAGACGGCAATTTCGGTACGAGGTTCCATAATCCTCAGAATATTCCGGAATTCCCCCGGATGTCTATTGTGCGCAAGACCCCGGGCGTGACGCTCTACAACCGCGTTCTGAGTGGCCGAGCATCAGGTCAGAGGGTGCCTCTCATGCTCGGCCATTAGTGCACCACCACGTTCGAGTCCATAGTTGCTGCTCGCGCAGCGCTTGACTAACGCCGCTAATTGGAGATGGTTAATACATCGCCCGACCGATCGACGCCCCGTCCAAGCAGGAGGTCTCCGATGCGGCTTTTCGGCATCGTTTACGCTGCTCCTGGATGCGTTTTGCTCGTGCTGCTGACGGTCGGGACGGTGACGGCTTTCCCACCTCCTCCGACATTTTCAAAAATCGGTCACGAGGTCTTCGACGATTCACGTTGGTTAATCGACAGTATGCAACTGGACGTCGAAGACGTTCTGACGGCACCGTTGTACGCAGCCGCCGCCCAGAGCCCATTGCGCTCAAGCAGGTTTTATCTCGACCTCGGTGTGGCCGGGGTTGTATGGGGAGCTTCCTTCGGACTCGACAAAACGATCCAGACCGAGCAAGGTCATTTGGCGCATAGCGCCCATGACATAATGGAGAGCCTCAGCTACGCGATGCTCATCAGCGCAGTGGCCGGAACGGGTCTTTATGGCTATTACATCGATGATCCGGTGGCCCGCCGCGATGCGCTGACCGGGGTGGAAGCAGCCGGATTGGCGGTAGCAATTAACGAGCTGGTGGAACGAGCAACCGGCAGGTTGCGTCCCTTTCAGACGCGCAGTTCCACCGCTTTCTTTGCCGGAGGAAAGTCCTTCACAGCCCAGGACGCGGTGATTGAATCGGCGCTAGCAACCGGCACGAGCGCATACTACGGCGATCGATGGTACGTCGCTATCCCGCTATATTCACTGGTCTTGCTCGAGGGATTCACCCTGACCGGTAACAACTCCCAGTGGTTCTCAGATGTAATAGGGGGCGCGCTATTGGGCTGGACGACGGCGAAAGCCCTGCTGTGGTTGCACAAGCGGCAGGCGTTATCCCCAGAGCGATGGCGAATTTTTCCGCTCAACGGCCCGCGGCCAGGCACCATTTCGTCCCTGGGGATTGGCATCTCATATCGCTGGTAGCCACTCGGTCAGGACCGAGACCACGATGTTTACCGATGTCGCCACCTGTTGCGCATTAGGCTGCGAGCGATAAGCGCCTTGGTCGTGGCAGGCTTATTTTCTGTCGCTTTCTTGGCGTAGCGGGTTCGTCGGCATCCGTGATATGGGTCGGTTGATTCACGGTGGTTGTTTCGGCGCGAAAGACAGACGGAGGACAATCAAATGGCGAACAAGGATTTCGAGGTGCGGCAGCTACTTAAGGCTTATCGCAAGGGCTTGATCTCGGACGAACTGTTCGAGCAACAGATGATGGAACTGGCGGGTGGCAGCAATGGAGGCGCAGGGCTCGGAGTTGAAAATGTATTCGCTCATCGGGGCAATCCCGACAAGCCATCAGCCCGCAATCTGGCGAAGACCCCGCAAACCGAATCAATGGTGTTTACTATTCCGGCCAACTTCCACAACGACCGCGAAAACAGCCATCGTGGCGATCAGATAATCTACGTCATTGACGGCCGCGCGACCGCACGCGTCTCCGGCAGAGAGCAGGAGATCAAGGCCGGTGACGTTTTGACAATTCCGGCAGGTGCTATGCACACACTGCGCACCGGCAATGAACCGTTGTTCGGTCTAACGATCTTCGCGCCACCAGAGCGCTGAACTCGCAGGCCGATGGCCTGCCAGCTTTCGGCAGGCCATCGGCGCGTCGGCTTACGACAGGACCTGCCCACCGCGCGTCTAAAATCGTTCGAAAAGCGCCGCCTCGATCGTGCCTTTCGACTAATCCCTGGCCACGTAGCTATGTCGTACTTCGGCTGAATTGCCATTTGGCTAATATTCGTGATGGGCTCGACAACCTCGATGCTCCCTTAAGATGGGCGCACAAACACCGGAAGCACAACGGGTCGACTTGTACGAGACGTTATATAATTCGCGCAATCCAACGCGCCGTTGGCTTCACTGCACCCGCCGCGACTGGATCATGGCCAGGATTGCCGAATGTGCGCAAGAGAGACCGGGACGGGCTTTGGAGGTCGGTTTTGGTGCGGGCATCTACCTGAAGACGCTGGCCTCTCATTATGACGAGGTGTATGCGACTGATCTGAACGACTACCAGATCGACCACGCTCGAGCCCAGGTTGCCGGCCTGGACAATGTACGGCTTTTGATCGATGACATCACCGATACTCGGTTGCCTGAACGCAGCTTTGATCTCGTGGTTTGCAGCGAGGTCTTGGAGCACATCGCCGATCCGCGCCGTGCAATCGACGGTATCCGGCGGGTAATCGCGCCTGGGGGCCTGGTTCTTGTGTCAACGCCCCAACGTTATAGTCTGATGGAGCTCACCTGCAAGGTGGCGTTCATGCCCGGGATTATCGAGCTGGTTCGCCGCATTTATGCTGAGCCGGTACTTGAAACCGGCCATATCAGTCTCATGACCGGTCGACAAATGCGTGATGCCCTGGAAGGTGCGGGTTTCCGGATTCGCCAGCAATTTAAGTCAGGCCTTTATCTTCCACTGATAGCCGAGTTCGCGGGACCTGCGGGGATGCGTTTCGCGCGATGGTTGGAACAGCGGTTGCGTCGAGGTCCGCTTAGTTGGATGTTGTGGACCCAGTATTATGTCGCTCAATCCTGACCAGGCCGCGACGTAAAGATGCCAGTCGAGTAGAACGGGTCACCCGAGTACTACAAGGACGGGCGACTGTGTAAACTGCGCGCCGACTCGTCAGCTGCGGTGCGCCTTAACAGCAGACGAGCACCGACGCTGTCGTCGGGGGTCGCGCGCAATTCGATTGTGAAGCATCGGCGCCGTGCGTCAGGAAGTGCCTTAAAATCGACCTCGCGGATCAAAATGTAGCGATCACTCCTGTCCTGGCCTGCGCACGAAATCTCAGAAATTGGCCTGAGTGGGCGAGAGCAATAGAAGTTCAACTCGCAGTCACCAAGCCCAAAGTGATCGATCGGGGCGCCGGCAGGAACCACACGGTCAGCCTGAAGTGCGAAGTTTCTCAGGGTTTCGGCGCGAGCCAACGCGGGGTTCATAACCGCGAACCAAAACCATCCCCCGATCGCCGCCACCATCAGCGTACCGGCAGCCTCAATGGTGGCCATTCTTCGTATGACGCCGAGTAAAATCGCTGCGCAACCCAAAATTGACAACCCTCCCCAAATAACCAGTTCCGAGGCAAGTCCCTGTCGGGCAAGAAGTTCGAGGAAGCGTCGGTCAGTGGAATGCAACCGCATCGCCCAGTTTGTCGGCATGCCATGACCAACGAGGGCGAATGCCATTGCCACCAGACTCGTGATGCCTAACGCTACACAGACAGCACCGCTGGCGAAGACTTGCCGAACCCATCTCCGGTCGCTGAACGCGGCGCCGGCTTGTTCGACCGTCCACCCAACAAGAATCGCCAGCGGCGGAAACACCGGCAAGACATAGATAAGACATTTGCCATGTGAGGAGGAAAAAAAGATAAACAAGGCCGCAAACCAGCATATCGCGTACACGATTGGTTCCGGCAATTTGCGCTCGCCCGAAGGCCATACCGCCAAAACAAACGCGGGCAGATACAAGCTCCATGGTAGAAATCCACTCAGCACGTGCGGTATGAAATACCAGAAAGGATGAACGCAGTACTGCGCACCACCCGCAGAGGCTGGCACAAACCGGCTCCAGAGATTCATTCGCAATTGCCATTCAAGGAATTTGCTCCCACCAAGTCGGTAAGCGGCAACATACCAGGCAAGCCCGATCCCTGAAGCCGCGAGAAATGCGGTGATCATCGCGGGGCCAAGCAAGTCGCGGAATCGACGGCGTGTCGTCACGAAGAGCGCCACCACCGCGCCGGGCAACGCGACACCGAGGATGCCCTTACTCAATGCTCCCAGGCCCATCGCCCCAGCAGCGGCAAAATACCACCATGCAGGCCGTGGTTGGGCTGCCGCGCAAAGTGCTCGTTCAAGACTGAGTGCCGCAGCGCTGACGAATAACGTAAGCAGCGAATCCATCCGTGGCTGACGGGCTGCATCAAGAAAAAAATGGCAGAACAATAAAGCACCAGCGGCCCACAAACCAGGGCGCTTTCCGATCGTCTTGCTGGTCCAAGCAAACACAATGGCGCAAGTCAGTGCCGCTGCGACTAGAGAAGGCACGCGCAACGCCAGTTCGTTCCATCCAACCGCCTTCACGCATAAAGCCGCCAGCCACCAGTAGAGGGGCGGTACATGGACAATCGGACCGGGCAAAAAGCGCGGTAAAATTAAGTTGCCCGCGAGCACGTCCCGAACGGCACCCGACTCGCACACACCGAGCTCCTTGGTGAATGGGGCCGATGGCGCCAGACTGAAGAGAAAGCCCGAAGCGGTCAGGAATAGGAGGATCGATTGAAGCAACGATTGGAAGCGTCGGGATTTCGTCCAAAGAATACGCACGCGCAATCTAAACTCAAATTCGTGCGAGCGCGATTAGCGAAACCCCCAGCGGCAGGCGAAACCGACCGAGCAGGAACCGCTCCAAAGAGAAAATCCGGAATAAGACTGAGTTTGTGTATCGCCACGGCATCGTGAGGTCGTGCGCACGATTCTTGCGCACGATCGGGCAAACATTCTGCAATAGTCGCACAAGGGCGATGGCTGGGAACAAGAGGGAGTTGTAATAGCTCAGGAAGTCGATTTTGAAACCCGCCGCCGTGAGCAGGCTGCGCAGCCCTGCCGCCCGATAACGGCGCCGGTGATGATGAGCGACATCGTGTTGACTCCACAGCCAGTTAAACGCAGGCACTGTGGTCAGCAGCCATCCGCCGGGTACCAGGCTTGAAGCCACGGTGCGCAGAGAGCCTAGGTCGTCATCCAGATGCTCCAATACGTCGGTCATGACGACCAGATGGAAACGCGAGGGGGTGAATGGGAACTCGGACGGCAAGCAGCCGCGCGCCAGCCGCGCCAATCCTCGCGCCGCCGCAAAGCGAAGCGCCGAAGCATCCGGATCAATTGCATAAAGCTGACCACGTCGCGCGAGCATCGAAAAATTTCCGCCGGTGCCACAGCCCACATCAAGGATTAGCGCATCGGCCGGCAACACAATCCGGTCGAGCAACTGCGCGCAAATCGCTCGTCGCCCGACAAACCACCAATGAGCGTCTTCCAAAGCAGCAACTTGCGGATAGAGCTCAGCGTCCATTCAGGTTTAAATGCGCGCGCGACCCGGGGCAGGTGCAGCCATGGGTTTACCTCGGGGGATGGTGACGGTCAGAGGCGTCGTCGATGAAGCCCCAGCGTCCGCGAAGCAAATAGAGTGGCCGCCCTTTAACCTCGTTATAGACGCGTGCGAGATATTCGCCGACAATTCCCAGGGTTATTAACTGAACGCCACCCAAAAACAATACTGCGACCATGATCGAAGCATACCCGGGTACGACCACCCCTCGAATCAGGGTCAGCCCCGCCAAAAATAAGGCATAAAGAAAGGCGAAAATCGAAACCGCCACGCCGACGTAGCTCCATATCTTAAGCGGCACTGAGCTAAACGACGTGATTGCATCCAGCGCAAAATTCCACAAGCGCCAATAGGTCCAGTTCGTCCGTCCAGCGTGCCGCTCCGGCCGGTCGTAAACCACGGCGGTCTGCCGAAACCCGACCCAGGCAAACAAACCTTTCATGAAGCGTGTCCGCTCAGGCAGACGAACCAGAACGTCGACGACTCGGCGATCGAGCAGGCGAAAGTCACCGGTGTCAGGCGGTATGGGAATGTCGGTGATCAGGTCGAATAAGCGGTAAAAATACTTGGCCGAGAAGCGCCGCAGAAGGCTCTCTTCGTCACGGCGGGCGCGAGTAGCGTATACTACATCGAATCCCTCGCGCCATTTCGCCACCAGCTGTGGAATCAACTCGGGGGGATCCTGCAAGTCTGCATCAATCGGCACCGCAGCCGCTCCGCTCACGTGTTCAAACCCGGCAGTGAGCGCTACGTCCTTGCCGAAATTGCGCGAGAGGCTTAGTACCTTAAGATTCGGCAATTGCTCACGAATCGCGAGTAGCAGCTCGAGGCTTCCGTCATCACTGCCGTCGTCTACGCAGATAATCTCGTAGGTTAGGTGCAGCCCTTCAAGGACCGGAACCAGGCGAGCGAAGAATTCCTTTAGACCGGCGTTTTCATTGTGAATAGGAACGATGACCGACAGCTCGATTTGGCCGCGAGACAAATGGTTAGCAGCAGCTGTCGAGACAAGACTCGCTTCCGGCCGGTTGATTTGGCTCATCATCAACGACGGATTGTTTCTCCACGGGATCGACGCGAGCCATCCGCCTGATGGGAAGCTACCCAATACAAGTCGTAATAGCTGCTGCCATAACGTGGATAGCGCTTAAGTAGGTCGAGGCAGCGCTGACTACCTGCGACGTTGAAGAGCTTCTCGTCACGACTTGCGATCATCAGGAAATCGCCACCTTTCGCCCGCAGCCAGGCGCATAGATCACGCGGAGCTTGCGTCGGCAACTGGATAAACCGTGCTGCCGCGTAATAGGCTACACGGCCATCCCGTGCCGCGACCGCTGTCGAGCCCCTTTTCAGCTGCGCGATGTCGATGCCGGCCGAGCGCAGACCGCGCATATCATAGCCGAGTGGCCAAAGGGTTCGCGGAAGGAGGCTCATCGCAATCAGCGCGGCTACCAGCGCATAGGCAACTTTAGGGTTTAAGAGCCTGCACACATGGGCGATCTTCTCGCTGACAAAGATAATCCCAGCCGCCACCCATCCGAGCATAAACGGCACGAGGTGTACCATAAATCGTGTGCCCGTATAGGAAAGCACGAAACCAACGAAGTAGAACAACACGATCGCCCCAAGGAAGGCTTCTAAAAGGCGGCTGCGGCGACCGCTAGTTCGCAGCACATCGGGTGTCGCAGCGGTGCCGGTTTTGAGAGGATCGACAGCAATAGGACATCCCAAGTGCCAGTCGCCTGGCATCCGGGGCCGCGCCCACAAGCCGATCGCGCACATGGCCACCAATAGCGGCTCCATTGCCTGCACTAGGCTATAAATGGAAACAACAAGGTATCGAGCAACTTTTTCTGCGTAGAGCTCAGGATTTGAGCAGATAGCCCGAAACGGCGAGATACTCGCATCCCAGCCAATCTGCCGCCAAGTATCGCCATTTCGCGCAACGTCGCCCATTCCATACATCATTGCAGCATTGAATTCCCTGCCCACGGTCCAGTGGCCCGAAGCCACTCGCAGATAAGCCATATAAGGGGCAGCGATGGTTAAAAAGCTGAGAGCAAACGCGGACGCAGAAAGCCAAGCAGAACGACACCGAAGCTTCTTGCCCAGCCAGTGAGTTCCAACGAACAGGGCCACGCCCAACGGCAGGAAGCCCACTCCTTCGGTCCGATAAAGATAACCCAGTCCGGCCGCCAGCCCGGCGGTCATTGCCCAGCAAACACGTTCGCTCCTTATGGCCACGAACATTAACCAGCATGCAGCGGTTGTGAAAAACATGTAGCCGGCCTCGGTGCGAACCGAGGCGGCGTAGGCGGCCGCGCCAGGGTGGATGGTCAGCAGGATTGCCGCTCCAACGGCAAGCAAGTGGGAGCCGAACGCCTCGCGCGTCATAAGGTAAGTGGTCGCCACTGCAGCGGTACCCAGAATCGCTGACACCAAGTCACCGGCCAATTCCCAACTCGTAACGCACCTATGCATCAGTGAAATCAGGAGCGGATACAAAGGTGAGTACACCGCCGCGAGAGACGCCTGCCAGTTGCCGTCGGCAAAGCCACGTGCCATCGCCAAATAGGCGACTCCGTCGCCGGAGATGCAAAAGCTCGTTGCCGTGAGATAGAGCCGGATGATCAAGGCAACTCCGGTAACGGCTATCAGAATTTCAATCTCACGCCGGGACAAGCCTAGGCATAACCCGTCGGTTTGCTGGGGAGGATTCAGATCACTGGTAACCGGCAGGCCCGACATGGCGAACAACATAATCGAAGCTATAGCCGCAACCACAGTTGACCGCCAGACCCTGCTGGCAGTCACGAGGTTCCGGATGGCGTTGGGAATTCGAGGTTAATTGTTCACCACGGACGAGATGGTCCGGGCCGGCTGGAGTAAAAAGGAACCGGTCCGGACCTTACCTGTTAGAAATCACGCCGCAGCTATAACTGCGGTAGGCAGCGCTGAGCCACGAATCACGCGCGCACAACTTTGGAGGCTTGGAGTCCTTTGGGCCCTTGGGAAACCTCAAACTTGACTTGCTCACCCTGGTCGAGTGAACGGAAGCCGTTGCCGTCAATCGCACTATAATGGACAAAGACTTCCTGACCGTCTTCCATGGTAATGAAGCCGTAGCCCTTTTTCGGACTGAACCACTTAACTACTCCAGTCGCCATTCCCCCGACAACCTCCTGCTAGAACCGAACGTGCTCACGCAATCAAGTCGCTGCTCCTCTCGCCCGCTGAGCGGGCCAGCGACCAACTAGCACGTGCGCATATATCAGATTCATCGACCGGCTCCAAGAGGCTGATAGCGAACCGAAAAGCTGAATACCAGCTTTTTGTAGCTGACAACACCAGACTAATGATTATTTACTCAGAATCTAGCCCAGAAAATCTCAGACAATCACAAACATTCTTTAGGTTCATCCTCGCCAGCGTTTTGGGCGAAGATGGATATGACAGTGGTCGGGAATCTGCCTCATGACGTCGTCGATGATGAATTCTCCCTCCCCGTATTTTTTGCGCCCGATTAGGCTAAGCGCCTCGATCATAAATGCTCGTTCCTCGGGGGTCGGGTGTTTACGATGTTCCCCGAGCACCGCCATCGGTGTATCGCACGAGTCGCAATCCAGTAGCGTAAATCGAAAAGGCAAAGTAAATCGTGCATACCAAGGAGTGTATTCTTTTAACTCGCACAAATCGCAATGAGCCATGATGGTAAGGTCTCGACTAGGCTTTATCACAGACCATGATTAGCAACAGAGTAGGCAAGTATATTAGCGAGACGAACATCACGCTACGCGCGGCAACGATGCTATTTTCACCCCAAGCCAGCCGAATCGCCCGATAGAACATCCACACCCCCAGGGCCAGAGCAAAGACCAAATAGGCTCGCCCAGCCAAGCCAACCCAGGTGGGAACAGCCCCAAAGCCAACCAGAAGTGCGCTTGCGGCAACCATTACCAAATTGACCGGGTTACCGCCCGTGCCGGCCAAAGGCAGCAGCGACAGTCCGGCGCGTGAATAGTCGTCTTGATAGATTCGGGCGATCGAGAGGGAATGTGGCAACTGCCAAAGCGCCATGATGCCAAAGAGAACGAACGCCTCTGCTCTCACATTGCCCCGCGAGGCAGCCCAGCCGATTACTGGCGGCAGAGCGCCTGGGATGGCACCGATTACGTGGCACAACCACGTGAATCGCTTCATTGGAGTGTAGCCACCCAGGTAAAGCAGGCTGATGACCGACGTTACCAAAGCCGAAAGCCGATTCACCTCTGCGTAGAGATAAGCGATGCCGGCAGCACTCAAAAGTAAACCGAAGATGAGGGCCTCGGACGGCTGCACTCGGCGCGAAGGTATGGGGCGGCCCTGGGTACGATGCATAATCGCGTCAACATCTCGCTCCAAATACTGATTGAGCGCAAGCGTGCCACCGGCCGCCAGGGCTGTGCCGAATAGCAGTCTCACGGCCAGACCCAAATCAAACTCGCTCGTGCAGCCCATGTAAAAGCCCGCCAATGCCGTAACCAGGATCATGCTGAGCACCCGCGGTTTCGTGAGCTCTAGATACGCTCGGGCGCGGCTCCGCAGCATGGCAGCAAGATCCACCGTCGCGGCTGTGTTACTGTTCACCCTGATACCTGCCGAGCTAACAGCTCAACTTTTGACGGGGACGAGGCAAAATCCCGGGAAATGTTTAGCGCCCGTATCTCGTGAGCCCGGATCAAGACTGCTACGCTGGCTCCCAAGACGGCAGCTCCAACCGCCACGTGCGCTGTGGTCGGAATAACGGCCCGCCCGCTCCAGACGGTTAAAGCGCCCAGGGTTATTTGCAGAACTGTTAATCCCAGCATCAGAAGCGCACTGCGAAACGGCTGAGTCCCGGGGTAATAGCGAGCTGCCCGGAAGAATGTCCAACTCGCGAGTGTGGCGACCACGACCGCGCCGCAACGATGGGCGAAGTTGATATCAATGGCCAATGAATGAAAAGGAGGGATCAGATGGCCGTAAGAGGTTGGAAAATCAGGAATCGCGAGACCAGCACCTAGATGCCTCATCACGGCTCCTATCAGGATCTGGACGTAGATCGCAATCGTGGTGGCCGTCGCTATTCCCACCAAAGATCTGGCCTGAGAGGAGCGACGCGACTCACAATAAGCGCGACCAAAGTTCGGACGAGTGAACGAAGCCATCGCGATCATCAGACAAAAGAATGCCTGGGCAGTAGCGGCATGTGCGACCGCCAAAGGCAACGGCAGCAACATCAGGACGGTAAGACCGCCGAGTACGGCTTGGAGCAGGATCAACCCGACGCCGGCTAAGGCGGTCAGCCGCACCCATCGGCGTCGCTCTTTGAGGCAGGTCCAGGCCGCAAGAATCGCTGTAAGAACTGTCACCATCCCGGCGACCAACCGGTGTCCCCATTCGAATCGTACACCGCCTACCAGGGGTGGAATAAATTTGCCGAACGCTAGCGGCCAATCGGGAACTGCCAAGGCCGAACCCGTCGAGGTCACCAGCCCCCCCACGAAGATCAGCACGAAGGTCGCGGCCACGCACATCACCGCGAAGCGATGAAGCGCAACCGATGACGAACCATCAATGTTCACGAGACGAAACCACTCAAATTTCCAGTCAAACGCCTGATGCATTTTAACGGGCTCAACCGCCGGCGCAAACTCGGGACAACGCCGGGTCCCAAAACCAGCGATAGGCCCATCCTGTGAGCTTGAAGCGGAACGCTTAATCAGCTCGGACGTTGATGTCTAAAAAGGGACTGTAGATTTGATGGCAGTCTTAACGCAAATTGGAAGGGTTGGTCCCGACGGAACGGCTTCCCTGCTGCGGTTTAGCGTGGCTGCGCGCGACGGTTTGCGAGCGTTGAGCATACCTGCCAACCAGCTCCATCATGAGACGCAGGTCAACGGGTTTCGAGAGTATCTCCTTGACGTTCTCAGGCCGCTGGAGACGCAGCTGGGAGGCCCGTGAATCAGCGCTCATCACAATCACCGGAACCGAGGCAAGCTTGGCACAATCAGGAATTTGAGAAACAAAGCCGAATCCGTCCATGACGGGCATTGCGAGATCGAGCAGGATCAAAACTGGCGTTGTCGCCGCCGTTTCAACGCATTCGAGGGCGCGCTTGCCGTTTTCAGCTGCAAGGACCGAATAGCCCTCATGCTCGAGGATTTCGCATAAGCTCTCCCTGGTGCTGGTGTCATCCTCGACGAGCAGAATCAGGGCGCTATTGGTATTGGTTGGTTGGTCGTCCGATCTTGCCACGGGCAGGGCACCCCGTGCTCTCGCATGCAACGTATATGCCTAGATTTTAAGATTAATTACGACGAGCTTAGTGAGGCTCAGAGATGTTTTGTTCGCGAACCAAGCTTAAAATTTTTATAGATCTCCCATCGATCGCAGCTTATGGCACAGATTTGACGCGGTGTGGCTGAATTTCTCTTTATGCGAACCCTTTCTCTGGAAGAAACTAGATGCTCGAATTTGCTCCAGCGGGCTTAAAAACAGATGAGGGCAGATGATGGCGCACAAGGACCGAACGCTAGCCAGCATCCTCGAGCAACAGGCTCGTCGTTATGGTGCGCGCGTTTTCCTTCGCGACAAATCCAATAAAAACTGGCGCGATCACTCCTGGGTCGACATTGCTGATCGCGCTGCGCGCCTTCGTACAGGTCTTCACCAGATGGGGGTCAAAGCGGGCGACCGCATCGCCATCCTGGCTGACAACTCCCCGGGGTGGGTGGAGGTGGATATGGCGGCTCTCGGATTGGGTGCGATCGTCGTCCCCCTCTACACAACTGGTGGCACGGAAGAGACTCGCCACGTGCTCAGCGATTCGGGAGCACGGTTGGTGGCAGTGGATAGCCAATCGCGTCTGGAAAAGATTTGCAGCCTCGGCCCATTGCCTGCGCTGGAAACCATTCTTTCGCTGAATTCGGCGGCGTTGGAGCGGGGAAATGGTTTTCAGGTTGTGCCGCTGGAGCAGGCGACCGCGAACGCGCCGATGGCGGTGCGGCCGGTCGACCCCGATCAAGTGGCAACATTTATTTATACTTCCGGCACGACCGGATCGGCCAAAGGCGTGATGCTGTCTCACGGCAACATCATTGCTAACTGTGAGTCAAACCGTGACGCCCTCGGGCTGAACGATAAAGACTCGGTCTTGTCGTTTTTGCCGGTGGCACATTCTTTTGAGCGGACTGCCGGCTATTACACAGTAATGTTGGCGGGTGGCACGATCACATACTCCCAAGGCCTGGCGCATATCGCCGCTGACCTGGTTGAGGTCCAACCAACGGTGGTGCTGGCCGTCCCTCGCGTGCTCGAGGCGGTCTACAACCGGGTCATGCGTACGGTCGCCAGTTCGACGGCGCTCCGCCAGCGGATCTTCCACACCGCTGTTGCGATCGGACGCCGAGCGGCCGAATACCGTCATCGCGGACACTCTGTCCCACCCTGGTTGGCGGCTACAATGGTGCTGGCGCGTCGGCTTGTTTTTAGCCGGATCCGCTCGATATTTGGCTCACGCCTGAGGTATCTGGTTTCCGGTGGGGCGCCACTGTCGACCGAGATCAATTGGTTGCTTGCTGCGGCCGAGATTCCGATTGTTGAAGGCTACGGCCTGACCGAAGCGTCACCCGTGGTTTCATGCAACCTTCATGGCCAGACCCGAATCGGTACTGTGGGCCGTCCGCTCAAGAATATCGAAGTACGTACGGCGGCGGACGGCGAGCTGCTGGTGCGCGGCCCAAACGTGATGAAAGGCTATTACAATCGCCAGCACGAAACGCGGGAAGCGATAGACCCTGAGGGTTGGCTCCATACCGGGGATATCGCGCAACTCGACGACGACGGCTACATCAAAATCATCGATCGCAAAAAAGACATCATCGTGCTTTCAGGGGGAAAGAACGTTTCTGCCGCCAATCTTGAAAACCGGCTCATTTCAGATCCATTCATTGCTCAAGCATGCGTCGTTGGTGATCGCCGCAAGCATCTCACGGCGATCCTCGTGCCCGACTTCGAAGCGTTGTCAGCGCAACCACGCGATGAGCTCCGCATAAGAGAACGGCGGCCGACGGATCTGATAAACGACCCGGCACTGCGCGATTTCTTTCGCCGCCGGATACGCGAATTCAACCGTCCGCTGTCGGATGCCGAGCGGATTGTTGATTTTATCCTGACTGACCGACCATTTTCACAGGAAAATGGCGAACTGACACCCACGCTCAAGGTACGCCGACGAGCGGTTCAAGAACATTATCGTGATCAAATTGAAGCACTTTACCGAACCTCATCGCCTGAGTAGACGCACTAGCCCGAGAATAACCAATCGCTGATACGATCATGAGACGACAATGGCTGTATGGTGTATTGGCCCTCGCAGGGGGCGTGGTTGGCGGCTTTGCCGGCGGCCGCCTTGGGTCGAAGGCTAGCGCCGCCGGGCAACTGATTCCACCGAGTCTCGAAGCCCAGGAGATTGTCCTGGTTGATGGCGAGCATCGACGGCGGGGCTTTTTCGGCGTAAACAAAGATGGTAACGCGGCGCTGTCGCTCTACGATCACCACGGTACACTGCGGACCGCGCTCGAAATCAGCGGTGATGAAGGCCTGGGATTCAAACTCTTTGATAGCTCAGGAAGACTGCGGATTTCGATGCTTATCAACGGTTATCAGATACCCGCCGTCCGTTTGTTTGACGCACAGCGTAGACCGCGCGCTCTGCTCGGGGTTGACCCGGAAGGCGAAGCGGCGCTCGACTTTTATTCGGAAGAGGGCAAGTTGCTTCGCGAGTTGCCCTAAAGCAACCCGACTAGGCTGTGGCAGCGCCAAACTGAGGTCTACAGCCGCAACAGAGAGGTAACGTGCTTTCGGCCGAACTGGAAATACCACCTGCTGAGCTTCCACTCGCACATATCGTGCGCGTCCCCGGCTCCAAAAGTATTACCAACCGCGCGATTTTGCTGGCGGCAATGGCAACCGGCAGCTCTACCATTAACGGCATTCTGCTCAGCGATGATACTCGCGCCATGATCACAGCGTTGCTTCAGTTAGGTTTTGAGCTGAGCGTGGATGAGGTCGGCCGGAGAGTCACGGTTCGTGGGCTCAACGGAACTATTCCGGCTCGCAGCGTTGATCTCAACGTCGGCGGGGCTGGGACGGCAATGCGATTCCTGGCTGGCTTCCTTACTTTGGGTCACGGTCAGTTCCGCCTCGACGGGAATTCGCGCATGCGCCAGCGGCCGATTGGTCCTTTGCTAGCGGTACTCAATCAACTGGGGATTACAGCACACTCCGAGAATGACGACGGATGTCCGCCTATCGTCATCAAGAACTCACCGCGCCAAGTAAGCGGCGGTTCGCTCGTAATTGACGCGAGCCTGTCGTCACAATTTGCCTCGGCTTTACTGATGCCCGCACCTTTGTGGAGCAACGGATTGAAGTTGACGGTACTGGGGGAAGCCGGAACTGCATTCATTGGCATGACGCTTAGGTTGATGCGGTTATGGGGGATCGAAACCTTCCTTGAACGGGATCTGTATGTGGTGCCCGGCCGCCAGCAATATAAAGCCGGCAGCTTTGATGTTGAGCCTGATGCAACAGCTGCCAGCTACTTCGCAGCAGCCGCTGCACTGGTAGGGGGGAAGGTCAAGATCCACGGGATCGGTCGCAATTCGGTACAGGGCGATTGGGGATTTCTGCAAATCCTCGAACGAATGGGAGCGCAGATTCAGTGGGATAGCACCGGTGTTGAAATTATCGGCTCAGGGCGGCCTGTCGGGGTGGACGCGGAGATGAACACGATGCCCGATGTAGCTCCCACATTGGCCGCAATTGCCCCTTTTGCCAGCTCGCCCACACGTATCCGGCGGGTGGGATTTATTCGCTACCACGAAAGCGATCGTATCCAGGCGTTGGCAACGGAACTGAGACGTATCGGGGCCGGCGTGCGGATCTTCGACGATGGGCTAGAGATCTCACCTTCTGTTCTTCACCCAGCTACGATCGACAGCCACGACGACCACCGCATTGCAATGGCTTTCGGGGTCGCCGGCCTGAAGCTTCGCGGGCTCAGGATAAAAAATCCAGGATGTGTCGCAAAGACTTATCCGGAGTTTTTCGACCACCTCTTTGCGCTCACCCGCCCCCCTGACTCGGCGCCTTTGCCAGGTTGAAACTCTAAATCAGGCGCTCCGCGGCACCAGCTTATCTTAAGCACCCCTCCTGCTGATCAGCTATTTAACCAATTCGAGCTTTCGAATTCGCTCGAACAGACCATCACGATCGCGTAGTATGAAGTTGGGTAAGCGCAGCGCAAGCTCACGCCAGTTCGCGTTGCCCGCGGCGATCGCGCCGAGGATCGCGAGCCCTGCGTCAACTTGGCCCATCTGCATAAGTGTGACCGCCTGCCAGAATCGCGCCTCATGGTTATCCCCCAGCAGGGCTGCCGCCTTTTCATATTGGTCATTGACAGCCTGCAAATCGCCACGCTCAGTCGCGGCCTGGGCCTGCCTCAGATGATCATATCCGCGACTTATCCGGACGAGGCGCCGCAGTTCAGTTAATGGCTCAGGGGCATCGTCGACACGCAAATCCAACAGCTTGCCGGCCTGCAACTGCCCGGAGGATTGCCCCCCAACGACAAGCAAAGCGGCCGATTGGCGGCCGCGAATATCACCACCCTCGGCCTCGGCAGCTTCGAGCGCGGCTAGGAGCCGCTCCACGAACTCAGCTCTGGTTGAACGATAGGCGTCAGCCATAGCTCCCCAAACGCTGCTGCGCAACATCATGTTGGCCTGAACTGAAAATCCATCGCCGATGATATGGCCGGCTTCGGCAATGGTTGATGAGCCGGTATGCGCAACAGCGTGGCCGTGAGCATCTACCATCGCCACCTGGCGGATGTTGTTTAACGGGTCTTGCGTGACAAGTTGGTTTAATACGTCGGGCGCCGCGCCGCCCGCGCGCATCAGTTCAAGTCCCCGACGACCATAAGACAGTTCAGCAAAGGCCTGCGTCGCCACCACGCCAACTCCCGCCTCCGCCCATGGAACTATCACTCCCACGCCGAAATAGTGGGACTGGACCGCTACTCCAAGCTGGCCTGTTTTGGGATCACGCGCAACGATTGAATAAGTACTAACGGGTAACTCGTGGGAGTGCATGATTTCTAAACCGCATCGTACTCGATCAACTGGTTTGACAAAAAATCAATGGCCTGATGCCGCAGTATTAGCAGGATTACCTGGCTCTGGTGTGAGCTCGGATGCCTCGCTCGGTTTCAACGTGCATTGCTTATCACACTTCAAAGAGACTGGCCAAAGCACGAACTGAGCGAGTTCTACCCCACGGCATGACGGTCAACCTTTTCAAGCAGACGACTAAATCACGAGAGTGCCGACACTGATGGGAACGGCCTTGCAATCGGGCTGCGATGCGATGAGCAGTTATGAGACTCAGTCGATGGTGACAAGCGCGCAACCCAGACAGCTTCAAGACCTGTCAGATGAGCAAAAGTACGCGCCGATTGACACGCGTTTATTCGGCCTCGCTCGCATCGTGCCAACGCATTTCCCTTGGGCACGAGCGAACAATGCTGCTGGCGAAATCTCGCAGGGCTCTTTTCGGACACCCAAAGATACCGGGCTGCGATGCTTCCAAGCCTTGATTTTAGGGCGACCACCCCACTTGGGCAGGCCCGGCAAATCAGCTACAAAAATCGCATAGGAGACGCGAAGGAGATCGGATTCGGCAGCGCCTGGCAAGTCTGCCCCGAACGAGGAGTGCTGAAGATGTCAGCTCGATACCGCTTTATCGATAGTGACGCTCACGTACTGGAGCCGCCTGATATGTTCGAGAAATATCTCGAACCAGCCTTTCGTTCGCCAATGCCGAGTGCCTGGTCAGGGTACGCCGGTGAGCCGCTCGCTTTCGGTTTCCGCCTCGTTATTCCATCCGCAGACGGTAAACAATACGTGATGCCGTTCGGGCGCGACCCCTTGAATGCCGAGCGACGTGCGCGGTTCGGGGGTATCGGTTTTGACGGAGGGGAACGCGTCGCACTTCCGGGCCATGACGAAGCATACGCGGACTTTGCACGAACCAACTTCGCGCCGTCGAGCTACCGCATGGCACTGGAGCGAACTGGGATTGATTACATGGTCGTCTATCCGACGACCGGGTTATTGGCAACGGCCGTTCCGAATCTTGATGCAAGTACCGCCGCCGCTTATCGACGCGCCTACAACAATTGGCTGCACGATTTCTGTTCAGAAGCGGGGGGGCGGATCTTCGGAGCGGCGTCAGTCGATCTTCGGGATGCAGAAGAAGCCGCTCGTGAAGCGCGGCGTTGTGTCAAGCAATTTGGCTTTAAGGCGGTACACATTAATCCTGTCCCGGTGGGTCCGTATCGCCTGTACGATGATTTCTACGAACCGCTTTGGAACGAACTGGAAGAGCTCGACGTACCGCTTGCGATTCATACCGGGACCGGCACCGCCGCGGACGAAATGCTTTATCACTATATTCCTGGCTTGAGGACCGCTCAGACCACGGTCGCATTCACGATCGGCAACATGCTGGCATGCGCCGCGCTGATTATGGGCGGGGTTCTGGAGCGCCATCCGAAATTGCGCGTCGTCCACCTGGAGTCAGGCGCCGGCTGGGTTGCGTTCTGGCTCGATCGTCTCGCCGCCAGTGTACAGGGCGGATTCCGTGGTCTCGAGATTCCGGGCTTGAAATTGAGTCCCATCGAGTATTTTCAGCGCCAATGCTATATCTCGGCGGACCAGGACGACCCAGGGATCAAGCAGGTGATTGAAGTCATAGGCGACGACAACATTGTCACTGCGACAGATTTCGGTCATCCGGAAGGGCGTCGCTATCTCAACGCCGTCAACGAACTGCTCGAGTTGCCCGGTGTCTCGGAGGAGAGTAAGCGCAAAATCATGTGGGATAATGCGCTACGACTCTACCCAATCACTCCGGATTAGAGAGACCCGACGCCGCGAAGAATTCATCCAGCGCTAGCGGCCGCATGTGCGGGCTCCCCAGGTTTGTGGCGGTCCGGTCTTCGTCGGAGAAGCAGCACCGACTGAATTAGCCCGGCCTGAGCGATTATACCGAAAAACACGCCTCACTCAGGTAAAGTGAAATTAAAAGGTACACGGCCGTGGCGCACATCGAGCCTCCCGCTTCACACCCAAAGAAAGCCGGGCGTTCTCGGTTTGGCTCATATTCAACTCCATCAAAGCCTGGGACGAGCTTCTGAGAGTTGCCGAATAGATTGAAGGACCGCGATCGTTCAATCATTCCACGATAGGACCGTCGTCACTGGTCGGCGAGAGCATCACACCGTGTGTGTGGCCCGATCTCAACCGTAAAGCCCGCCGCCTTGAGCCCTCGGAGCTCAGTTGGCAGGCTTTGGCGGCCAGGCACAGTTTCAAAAAATCGCGCCAGCCTAAGAGCATCCCTGACTGCAACTATGATTGTACCGATCCCCAACGCGGTGTTTTCAGGATGCATGGCGGAGGGAATCCGTTCCTCGCACAGTGTTACGCCTTCTATCAAGAACGGAATAATCCCGGCCCAAGGTGGCTGTTGCATCGCGAGCAGCCATTGAACAACGAGCCGTCAGGGCGCGTTCGACTGAGAGGCGTCAGTTCATCAATCGCGGCTCCTGCTCCACGCAGCAGCTCCACATGGTCTTTCAAACTCTGGCATCGCGCGCAGTAATCCACGGTCCAGCCACCTTGCTTTAGTCGACGCTGCCAAAGCAATCCGAAGTCGGGACCGCTGAATTCGAGATAGGAACCGCCAGCGAAAGGAATGAGAGCGTTCTCGCTGACAATCTGATGTTTTCCGCTGGCTGTTACAGTAAAACCCAGACTGGTCCAGCGCTTGACCGCAGCCGCCAGATCCTAAAGGACAACCACCACATGATCGATGGCAGTTAGCATGCCTCTCGCCCTGGGGCAATTATCTAGACCAGAGTCGCGGTAGACCCAACACTTGCTCTGTCAGCTGCAACCCCGACGCTTCGACAGCTCGGACTCCGGTAAGGCAACAGTGTGAGCTCATCCTGGTGGGTACGGTATTGAGACGAGAGCTAAAGCGAACCTTTCCCGTGTCACGACCAATACTATTCCAAGCGCTTCTCCTCTGCGGTCGGTTGTCGGCTATCAGGTTGGGGGATCGTTAAGGTGGAACCAATCGGCATTTGGACTGAGAATGAACCGTGCCTATCGTTCGGCAATGCCATCAGAGCCTAATGTCTTCTGAATCCTGCGCACCAGGTGGCCCTTGGAGGCGTCGGTGGATCATCTGCGAGGTCATCCGCCAGGTTTGGGCAAACACCTTAAGGTCTCTAGCCTGAGTTCAAAAAGCGGCAGGCATCAGAAGTTCATTAGCTACGAGCGCGCACGGTTTATCAGCTCACGAGCAGCCCGCAGGAATTTTTCATTGCTTTCGTCACCAGCGAGCATCCGAGCGAGCTCAGCAGTACGATCGGACGGATGAAGCTCACTTACCCGGCTGCGCGTTGTCCCACCGCGTTCCTCTTTTTCAACCACAAAGTGGCGGTCGGCAAATGCCGCAATTTGTGCAAGATGGGTGACACAGAGGATTTGATGGAAGCGTGCCAGCTGCTTGAGCTTGCGTCCCACAACTTCGGCCGCCGCACCGCCAATACCCGCATCCACTTCATCGAATATGAGCGTGGCAATGCCTCGGCGTTGAGCCTCCAATCGCTTGAGGCCCAGCATCACGCGGGACAACTCACCGCCGGAGGCTATACGCTGAATCGGGACAGCCGGCTGACCCAGGTTAGGAGAGAGATAGAATTCGACGGTATCGATGCCTGAAGGCCCGGCGGCGATTCCGTTTTCGTTAAATTCACCAGCCGCAAGCCGCGACACGCGGACGTCAAATGCAGCGTTGCGCATACCTAACGCTTTCAGTTCGGCTTCCATGCCACGCTTAAGCTCGATTGCGTCATGCTCACGACGGGCACTAAGCCGCTTGGCAGCCTCCAGCAACTCTTTAATCAGACGCTCAGTTTCGAGTTGTGCGGTGGCTCTGGTCTCTGAGGCGTTTGTGAGCTCGGTGATCTCGATTCGTGTCCGGGCAAGGGTCTCAAGAGCAGCTTCGATCGTGCCACCGTACTTGCGCTTGAGCCGTGAAAGCTCTTGCAGGCGGGCATCGATTTCTTCCAGCCTTGCCGGATCGGCCTCGATCCGCGCCGCATAGGCGGACAGGGTGCGCGCCGCTTCTTCGAGGTTAGTTTTGGCCTCAACGACCATCTCGAGCGGTCCCTCCAGGGTTGGATCGATTGCAGCCGCCTCGGCCAAGCGATTCTGCGCGGTAGAAATCAAGTCGATCGCGGCACCTTCGCCCCCATACAGCAGCTGCTCGGCCAGATTAGCTGCTTCTGCCAGGCGGGCGGCGTTAAGCAAGACTTCGCGCTCCGCGGCAAGATCCTTATCTTCCCCAGCGACGAGATGGGCGGCTTCGAGCTCACTCAGGCGAAAGCTGGCCAGTTCGAGCAGCTCGCGACGCTCGCGCTCGCGGCGTTCAAGTTCGGCCAACCGCTGCCGGCTTTCGACTGCCCGTTGATAAAGCTCGCGGTAGGCACTGAGCTCAGGCTCCAGGCCAGCGTGCCGATCGAGAATAAGCAAGTGATTTTCGCGCTGCAGCAGCGAATGTTGCTCATGCTGTCCGTAAACCTGAACCAAAGCCGGACCGAGCTGGGCCAGTGACTGCAGCGAAGCAAGCTTGCCGTTAATTGACGCTCGCGAGCGACCTCCCTCGCCGACCGTGCGTCGGACTATGAGTTCGCGGGGATTATCAGGGTCGAGCCATTCCGCGGCGTTGTTAATCGGGGCCTCGCCTTCGAGCTCAAAAACACCCTCGACGACCGCCTCGCGCGCGCCGCGGCGAACGAATTCAGGCGAGGCGCGACCGCCGAGCAGCAGGGCCAGCGCGGTCATAACAATGGTTTTGCCCGCACCGGTTTCTCCAGACAGCACGTTAAGCCCCGCATCGAAGGATAGGGTTGCCTCCTCGATTACTGCAAAGTTGCGGATGTGCAGCTCGGTCAGCATCCTTCAGCCCCAGCGAAGTTTGTCACGCCAGATCTCGAAATAGGGATGTGCTGAGCGAACCAGCACGACCACGTGTTTCGCACGGCGAATATATATAACGTCGCTTTGGTCGAGATGGGCGACTTCCTGGCCGTCGCAGGTAAGCAACGCGCCTTGATCGTCGCTTTTAATGCGCATTTCCAGTTCGAATGAATCAGGCAGCACAACAGGACGATGGCTGAGAGTGTGGGGGCAGATGGCGGCCAATACGACCACTCTGAGGCTCGGGAACACGATTGGTCCACCTGCGCTCAGCGCATGAGCAGTCGACCCCGTGGGTGTCGCGACAATCAGGCCATCGGCTCGATACGCGCAGAAAGGCTTGTGATCGGCGATTACCTCGACTTCGAGCATGCGGCCGAAGGCGCGCTTTACCATCACGACATCATTAAGGGCGCGAAACTGTTCCTGTTGACCACCATTCTTGGCCGATCGGGCCACCACTGCTTCGAGAGTGATACGACGATCGACTTCGTAATCGCCTTCGATCACGCGCGAGAGGGCCGAGCGCGCTTCTTCGATCGGGATCTCGGTGAGGAAACCGAGGCCGCCCAGATTAATTCCCAGAATCGGCGTTTCACGCTCGCCCATCATGCGTGCTGCACCGAGAAACGTCCCATCTCCTCCCAGCACCACCACCAGATCAGCCTCACGCCCAAGTTGGGCGGGTTCGGCCGGTCGTGCGCCGATGATCGGAGCGGTCAAGGGTTCGCTGATAGCGTCAAGTCCGCGGGCCTTTATCCAGCTGGTAAGGTCTGTAGCAAGCGTTATAGCGTGCTGTGGTCGATCAGGACGTAGGACCAAGCCGATAGAACGTATAGCTTGCTTTTGCTTCACCGTGCTTTTCATCAATTTAGCATATGAAGAAAGTCAGCAAGGCAGCCGATGAGCCGACTTGTGAATCAAAAAAACACGCCGTGGGCCTACCTGCCAGCTCCCGAATTTCTGATCATCGGCTCAGCTGCAAACAAGAGTCGTCTGCACCCGGCCAGGATCCAGATGCTCAACGCTCTCGGTTTTCAAGGGTTAGCCCGCAATTCTCACAGCGGTGGCTAAATAGGCCCGCCCAATAGGCCAGCTCGTGCTTGTCGCAAAAGTCACAACCGCAGCGTGGGCATCGTGCCGCGCCCAATCGTTCGGCAAACCACAGGCCGACCGCAACCCACAAGAGCGTAAAGGGCACAAAGAAGGACTCGTCGGGTGCCAGGAGCACAACTATCCAGCCGCTCGGTATTAGACCAACCATCCAGGCGAGCAGTAAATGCTGACGACGCCGCATGCGCAGCAATTCCGCGCGCTCTCTCGGACTGGGCGGCAGCCAGGAAGGATAATTGCGGCGAGTACTCATCTCCTAAGGCGAGGATTAATCAGAACTTATTGGCTCGCAACGGTTTTTTCAGATCGGCACCACAGGCACGCTCGCCAATGCAGCCCAGCATCACACTCGCCGCTTTTTCCTGCGGATTCAAGGCCCGCTCGATCCGTCGCGGAGCGTAGACGGCTATTAGGATCAATCAGCACAATCGAGAATGGGCAAATGCACTTTTCACAATTATTTCATATGTAGATTTAGCCGCGAAACCGCCGTTGCAGTAGTACCTTAGTAGCTAACTCACTTCCAATTGCCTTGCCCAGTGTTTTTCAGCACTATATAACCAAAACACGCGATATTAGATACTGACGAGCGACGTCGTGGACTGGTACTTGGTTCGGACCAAACCGGGCAAAGAACGGTGGGTCTCCGATCAGCTTTCGTCGATAGTGGAAGAGGTTTTTCTACCGCTGCTAGAGGCTCGAAGCCCGCGCTGGGGCAAAATGGCGTGGTCGATCATGCCATTGTTTCCGTGTTACGTCTTTGCTCGATGTGAGCTGGAAGCGCGCTACTTTGCAATCAAATACATGGCGGGAGTCCAGGCAATAGTCTCTGCCGGTGCCGATCCCCTGATCGTTCCCGCCGCGGTAGTGGCCGAGATTAAGAAACGGGGGGTCAACGGCGTAGTCAGAATCGCACCGAAACCGTTTGATGCCGGCGAGCTAGTGCGTGTGGTCGCAGGTCCTTTTCGCGGATTTGACGCGATTTTCGAGCGTTATCTGTCAGGCGCCGAACGCGTCGCAATTCTTCTCCGCACGGTTGAAGCGACAGGTCTTCGATTAGTATTGTCATCTTCGGCCTTGGCAAAATAGCCAAACGCTGCACGAATCCAAAATAGTTTCGGAGTCCGCAGATCGAATGGCTCGTTCGATCGGGACGTGGAAGACGTCCAGCTCTAAAAGCTCATCAAGCGAGACCTTGGTAGTAGGTCGCCACTTCCCGGCCAATCAGCTCGATCTGTCGCGCCCAAGCCGCTGGCTCGGCGACCGGCCATAAAACGAACTTGTCCAGACCCAGCGCTACGTAATCCCGCAAACGAGCGATAATGTCGTCCGGCGAGCCATATAACGTTCGTTGCAAAAACGCATCGGTGCCGCGTCCCATCGCCGCAAGGAGCGGCTGCATCTCTTCGCGTGCTTGCTGGCGGCTGGCTGCAAGCCGACAAAACAGAATCAGGCCGTACTCAATCCTTGCATTTTCGCGCCCGAACTGCTTGGCATAGGCGCGCACCGCGGACATGTTGGATGCCAATTCCTGGGGCGTCTGAAATGACGCAAAATAGCCATCGGCAAGCTTGGCCGTACGCTTTAGCGCGGCCTCGGAACGACCGCCGACCCAGAGGTCGATCGTGCCGGAATCATTGTTCGTCCGTTTGGCCGGGCGGGGCTCAATCGTGACATGATCAAACTCAAAGAACTTGCCGTGGAAGCTGCAGTCAGTTTCGGTCCAAACCTTCCGCAAAACCAGAATACCCTCGTCAAGCCGACGCCCGCGGCCCTCTGTCGGAATACCACAGGCGGTGTAATCCGCTAAATTTGCGCCTGTACCGACTGCCACAACTATGCGGCCATTAGAGAGAAAATCGAGCGTGGCGAATGATTTCGCCGCGATCAGCGGGTGACGCAGATTAAGCAAGAATACACTCGGCCCCAATTTGATTCGCTCGGTATGAGAAGCTAACAGTGCCAGCGTGGCAATGACATCCAACTCGGGCGACGGCGCGAGCAGATGGTCGGAGAGCCAGAAGGAATCCAGGCCCCATTGTTCAGCTTTTTGAGCCACCCGGACAATATCTGCGACCGAAGGAAGCCCGAGCCGAAAGAGCCCGAAGCCCACTCCAATCTTGATTGGTTTCATAGTGCTATCTCCTGCTATGCTTGGCCAAGACCCGATGTTATTAACAAGCTCTATGCGTCAAATGCCAAAAGGTTCATCCCGTGTTCGAGTTACTTTCCTAGGTACGGGCGACGCGTTTGCCAGTCATGGTCGCTTTCAATCCGGGTACTTCATTCAAGCTGACGCCTATCAGGTCTTGATGGAAGCCGGGCCGACCGCCCTGTGCGCAATGAAGCGGATGGGCGTTGTACCGGCGGACCTGGATCTCGTCCTTATCAGTCACCTGCACGGAGACCATTTCGGTGGATTACCGTTCCTGATTCTCGAGTACTTATGGGAGAGTGAGCTCCACAAACCATTGAAAATCGCCGGACCACCAGGATTGGAGAAACGAACATGGCGGCTGTTCAAGACCATGTTTCCCTTTTCCAGCGGCGACCTGGAAGCGGTGAGGCGAAAGCTCCAATTCATTCAGCTAGCACCCTCCCGGAAGGTACAGTTAGGACGGGTTAGCGTCGAGACCCTGCGCGTTCCCCACATGAAGCACGACTTGTGCTTTGCACTGAAGTTAAAAATCGCGGGCAAGAAGATCGTGTTTAGCGGTGACACCGGATGGACCGACGAACTGGTCGGTTTCACGGCCGGAACCGATTTGTTTCTGTGCGAATGCACCTATTACGAAAATCCTCTTGGAGTTCATTTGAGCTACGCCTTGCTGCAATCCAAGCGTCAGTGTTTTGACGTAAAGCGCATGATCCTGACGCACGTCGGTCGGGAAGTGCTCGATAACAGGTCCCGAGTCAAAATTGAGCTCGCCGCCGATGGTATGAAAGTCGACGTTTGAGCATCTACACGGGACGCAATGCGTCGTCCCTATTCTTTCCGCTCTCGTCATACCGCTCACCTTTGATTGTGCCCTGCCTCACGCCCATCCTTGGGCTATAATAGGCACGTTTATGAAACCGTCGCTCGCTGCGATTGTGCTTGCTGCCGGACGTGGCACCCGCATGAGGTCCCAATGTGCCAAGGTTTTGCATGAGATTGCCGGAAAACCCATGGTGAGCCATGCGGTCCAGGCCGTCGCGGCGGTCAAACCCGAACTATTGGTTCTTGTCGTTGGTCATCAAGCGCGCGACGTCGAAAAAGTGGCTCGGCAGGCTTTGCCTGATTGCAAATTGGTTGTCAGCCGGCAGGATCGACAGCTCGGTACAGCCCACGCAGCCTACGCCGGCATGCGTATCCTGCCGACCGAATTTTCTGGTGATGTCCTTATTTGTTATGGCGACCTGCCCTTGCTAAAACCGGCAACACTGCGCGAATTCCTAAAAGAGCACCGCGCGAGCTCCAGCCTAGTCTCTTTCATCAGCATTCAGAGCGACAAGGGCGGCGCATATGGACGTGTGCTACGCAACACCAGCGGCGAGGTTGAAGCGATCGTCGAAGCTCGCGATGCAACTCCGGCTCAGCTGGCGATCACCGAGGTCAATACCGGGATTTATCTGATAGAGGCTAAGTTTCTTCGTTGGGCACTCGATCAAGTTCAGTCGAACAATACGCAAGGCGAATATTATCTGACCGACGTGATTGCAATCGCTCGGGGAAGCGGGGTGAAGGTTAAAGCGTGGGTCGCGCCCAACCCTGCCGAGTTCATTGGGATCAATTCGCGCGAGGAGCTTGCACAAGTGGAAGCTCAAGTACGTCTCGAGATTAATCGGCGCCTGATGGACGCTGGAGTTACGCTAGTCGATCCTGCAACCGCTTATATCGGTCCTGAGGTGACTATTGGCGAGGATACAATTATCGGCCCCAATGTGCAGATCCTGGGCAAAAGCCACATCGGTAGAGGCGTGATGATCGAAGGTACCGCCTGGCTGCGCGACGTCACTATCTGCGACCGTTCGCACCTGAAGCTCGGTGTCCGCGCCGAACAGTGCTTTATCGGCGAAGAATGCGAGGTTGGCCCGTTCGCAAATTTGCGTGAAGGCACTCGTCTGGAGGGTCACAATCGCATCGGCAACTTCGTCGAGACCAAAAAGGCGACAATCGGGTCCGGCACCAAAGCCAGCCATCTTAGCTACTTGGGGGACGCGGTTATTGGCCCAGATACCAACGTCGGGTGTGGGGTCATCACCGTTAACTATGATGGCTATGACAAACACCTGACCCGAATCGGTGCGCGCTGCATGGTGGGTTGCGATACGCAATTGGTTGCGCCCGTAACGCTCGGCGACGACGTCTATGTCGCCTCCGGCACGACAATCCTTCACGATGTGGCCGATGGCTCGTTGGTCATGTCTCATCACCCACAGCGGGAGAAACCGGGCTGGACGCGCACATGGCACGCGCGCCACGCCAATCATCCCAAAATGCTGACCAACGCCAAGCGCCGCAGCGATTAACCTCGCAGTACCCTCGAGGAGCGCAACCGTGTGTGGGATCATTGGATACGTCGGCTCCCGGGAGGCCGCGCCCATACTGCTGGGAGGGCTGCAGCGGCTTGAATATCGTGGTTACGACTCCGCGGGGATCGCGACGTTGAGCGGAGCCGGCAGGCTCGAGATACGGAGAGCCGTCGGTAAACTCGAAAAGCTTCGCCGCACCCTGCAAGAAATGCCGGTGGACGGCCGTATCGGCATCGGCCACACGAGATGGGCGACACATGGCCGGCCCTCCGAAACCAACGCTCATCCGCACAAAGCCGGCCCGGTTGCAGTCATTCACAACGGAATTATCGAAAACTATGTTGCGCTGCGAGAAGTGCTGCTCAAGCGTGGCCACAAACTCAGCTCAGAGACCGATACCGAACTCATTTCCCACTTGATAGAAGAGCGACTCAAACAGGAAGAGACGCTAGTCGCCGCAGTTCGGGCTGCAGTCTCGGAACTGCGTGGTTCGTTCTCAATCGTCGTCATTTCCGAAACGGAACCCAACAAATTGGTGGCCGCCAAGACTGCAACCCCGTTGGTACTCGGCCTGGGCGACGGCGAGAATTTCGTGGCCTCGGATATTCCCGCGATTCTCGAACACACGAGACGTACAATCGTTCTGGAGGATGGTGAGCTCGCAGAGATCGGCGCTGATTCGGCAAGTCTATTCAAGTTTGATGGTGCGCCGGTACAACGGTCGGCTCGTCTGATTGAGTGGGACCCAGTCAAAGCCACCAAGGGTGGCTATCAACACTACCTGCGCAAAGAAATCAGCGAGCAGCCGCAAGCCTGGATCGATACGCTCAGCGGACGCGTCAGCACCGGTTCGGCCGAGGTACATTTCGAAACCGAGCTGTTGCCACCGGCGGGGCCACAAACGATCAGCCGGATGGTAATGGTCTCAGCCGGGGCTTCGTGGATTTCCTCGCTGATTGGCAAATTCATGGTGGAAGAATTGTGCGGAATTCCGGCCGAAGTCGATTATTCGGCCGAGTTCCGCTACCGCAGCCCCGCAATCGATTCCGGCACATTCGTGGTCGCAGTGTCGCAATCGGGTGAAACCGCTGACACCTTGGCGGCAATGGAGGAAGCCAAGCGACGGGGCGCCTATGTCCTTGCGATTACCAACACCGTCGATTCGTCAATCGCTCGCAAGGCGGATGCGCAGTTGTACACGCGCTGCGGACCCGAGATTAGCGTGACGACCACCAAATGCTTTCTGACCCAGATCGAGGCCTTCTACCTATTGGCAATTCATATCGCGTCGCGAATCGGACGACTCAGGCCGGCACAGGCCCAGGAGCTTCTGCAACCGGCGTTTGCGATTCCCACTCAGATCGAGGCGATCCTCGGGCAGGAGCGTCACATCGAGAAAATCGCTCGCAAGTATGGTAAAGCGCGCGATTTTCTCTACCTGGGCCGCGGCATTAACTATCCGGTCGCACTCGAGGGCGCGCTGAAGCTCAAGGAAATTTCGTACATCCATGCCGAAGGCTATTCCGCCGGCGAGATGAAGCACGGGCCGATCGCGCTCATTGATGAAGAGATGCCGGTGGTGGTCATAATTCCGAATGACAATGTTTTCGACAAAACTCTTTCCAACCTGAAGGAAGTGGAGTCCCGCAATGGCCGGATCATTGCGGTCACTGACCATCGCACTCCCGAACTCGAGGAAGTAGCCTGGGAAATTATTGACGTGCCTACCAGCAACCGGTTTTTGATGCCCGTACTGACGACCGTGCCTCTTCAGTTACTGGCCTACCATATTGCCTGCTACCGTGGCACGGACGTGGATCAACCACGTAATCTGGCCAAATCGGTGACCGTTGAGTAGCCGCTCACATCGCGCGAGCCGCTGCCACGCCAACCGCAACGCATTACTCCCGAGTTAGCATCTCCTCAAGGAATTCTTTTAGGACGACCGCCTGGTTGTGTACCTCATCTTTCGCGCCGTAGACCAGCGTCAAACGCCCCAGGCGAGCAACCCGGACCAGCTCTCTCAGAAGCTTTGCCTTCTCCGGGCGTTTGAGCTCTTGACGATAGCGGCTGCGAAACTCATCCCATCGAGATGGCTCATGGCCGAAGAACTTTCGGAGCTCGTCGCTCGGCCCCAGGTCGCGCATCCATTGGTCTATCTGGAGCTCCTGCTTCTTAAGGCCGCGCGGCCAGATCCGGTCCACCAGGATACGTGTTCCATCGGCCCGGCTGGGAGGGTCGTACGCCCGCTTGATCGCTATCATGACCGTCCTCCTTTCCGTGCGCCCGTCCTGTCCTGTCATGCTAGAGTTGAGCAACTGCGATCCCGGTGCAAATCTATGCCAGAGCGTTACATTCGTCCGCGGGTGAGGACTGTCAGTAGCGGCCTGCCTGGCCGTCACATCTGGACGGCGCGTCACAATCACTTTGTCATCGATGATAGCCCGGCACATGAAGGTCCTGGCGAGGCGCCGGGGCCGGCGGAGTTGTTCCTGGCTGGCATCACCGGATGCGCCACCCTGATGATCGAAAGGCTGGCGCGGGCGGCCAACGCGCCGCTCAAATGGGTCGAAGCTGCAATGGAAGGCGTGATAGACACGGCGGCGCACAGCGAAGGGCCTGCTGTATTCGTACGTGCACGGCTGGAGTTTCTGATTAGCGGGATTTCGCGAGCTCAAGCCGAAGAATTTGTCGCTACCTACAAGAGGCGCTGACCACTGTTCGGTTCGGTCGCGGTCGCGACCCCTGATACTGTAGTTGAATTGAAGGTGATCAACGAGACTGAGGCTTGATCTTGCGCGGATCATCCAGTGAGGTTCATGCAATATCAAGGTCCACGTTTGGCCAGCGATGCGATAAAATTTAAGTGATGCGTTGGACAACTAATCGGATCCGCCAATCTTTCCTCGATTTTTTTGCCGGCCACAATCACACCATTGTGCCGTCGGCCTCCCTGATCCCTAAAGGCGATCCGAGCCTGCTTTTCACCAACGCTGGGATGGTTCAATTCAAAGACTATTTCTTGGGCATTCGCACTCCTTCCTCGCCGCGCGTCGCCGACTGCCAAAAATGTTTGCGCATTTCTGGCAAACACAATGACCTCGAAGCGGTGGGCCGAGACAGTTATCATCACACTTTTTTTGAGATGCTCGGGAATTGGTCCTTCGGCGACTACTACAAGGCCGAAGCGATCGAGTGGCACTGGGAGCTGGTGACCAGAATTTGGCAGATTCCGCGAGAGCGACTCTGGGTGACCGTCTTCCAGGACGATCAAGAAGCCGAACAGCTATGGCTCCAATTAGGGGTTCTGCCTAAAGAGCGCGTCCTGCGTTTTGGCGAAAAGGACAATTTCTGGGAAATGGGTGAAACGGGGCCCTGCGGACCCTGCTCAGAAATTCATATTGACCGCGGTCCTGAAGCTTCGGCCCATTGCACTCACGGCGGCAAGAGCTGCGGCGTCAACGTCGACGGTTGTGCCCGTTTTATCGAGCTCGGCAACCTGGTGTTCATTCAGTATAACCGGGATACGAGCGGCAAGCTGACGCCACTACCGATGAAGCATGTTGATACCGGCACCGGACTGGAACGGGTCGCGTCAGTTTTGCAAGGTTTCGAAACCGGTCAGTTGCTCGGCAATTACGATATTGATGTTTTCAAGACTATCATCGCGCACATCGAGTTGGCCGCATCAACTTTCGGCAACCACAGCCCCAGGTACGGTCAGCGGTTTGCGCCCGGCAGTGGGGAAGCAGCAACTCAAGCGCGTTTGGATGTTTCGTTCAGGGCCATCGCCGATCACGCCAGAGCGATGTGCTTCTTGATTGTCGACGGAGTGCGGCCTGGCAACACCGACAGGGAATACGTGCTGCGCAGACTGATTCGGCGCGCCGCCCGACACGGCCGCTATCTCTCGGTTCAGCAGCCATTTTTGTCGATGGTTGCGGAAGGAGTAATCCGGTCGATGAGTGATGCATACCCAGAGCTCCGGGAGCAGGCAGATGTTATTAAGGAAGTCATCACTCAGGAGGAACACCAATTTGGTGAGACGCTGGAACGCGGCCTGGAGTTCCTTCAGTCGGAAAAACGCAAGATTCGGGATTCCGGATCCAACCTCTTTCCGGGTCAAGTTGCATTCAAGCTCTATGACACTTACGGGTTCCCGATCGACCTGACCCAGGACGTCCTGCGCGATGACGGAATCATCGTAGATCTCGACGAGTTCAATCGTCTGATGCAGGATCAGCGCGAGCGGGCGCGAGGCGCACGCCGAGAAGAGGCATCAGCCCCGGACATTAGGCTCAGCGATGGCACTCGCTCGCATTTCCTTTACGCGCTTTATGAGGCTGACTCTGAAATTATTACCGCACAGGCTGGGCCTGGCCAGATCAGCGTTGTTACGGCCGAAACCCCCTTTTATCCTGAAGGTGGCGGCCAGATTGGCGACCGTGGAGTTATCGAAAGTGCGGAGGGAGGACTAATCGAAGTTACTGACACGCGCCGCTACAATGGCGCCATCGTTCACCTGGGCCGGCTGCTGCGTGGTGATGCCGCCGAGTTCGAACGCGGACGCCGCGTTCACTTGAGGATCGATCGGGCGCGACGCGACGCGGCGATGCTAAATCATTCAGCGACTCATCTGTTGCATTACGCCTTGCGGGAGATTCTGGGCAGGCAGGTGCATCAAGCTGGCTCGCTGGTAGCGCCGGAACGGCTGCGTTTCGATTTCTCTCATCGAGGTCCCGTTTCACCGCAAGACCTGGAAACCATCGAAGAAGAGATCAATGCGCGCATTCGTGAGAATGCGGATGTTACCGTCGAAGAGATGCCCTACGATGAGGCCATAAAGGCTGGGGCGCTGGCATTCTTTGGCGATAAATATGGTGATCGGGTCCGCGTCGTTCGAATGGGCGATTTCTCGATCGAACTATGCGGCGGCACCCATGTCCGGCGCACTGGCGACATTGGTCTGTTCAAGCTTGAAAACGAAACGGGGGTTGCTGCCGGAATCCGTCGAATCGAGGCCCTGACAGGTGAGGGGGCGCTTGAGCGCATTCGCCGGCGCGAGCAGATTCTGCGCCAAATCGACAGCCAACTCGGCGCGCGAGATACCGAGACTATTGTCCGGTTGGAGCGTCTTGTCGCACGCGAAAAGGAGTTGGAAAGAAAGCTCCGCGCCCTAGAGCAGAAACTTGTCACAGCCGAGAGTCCGACGGTTGGCAGTGAAAGGGTGCAGGAGGTGCGTGGCGTCAAGGTCATTACCCGGCGGGTAGACGGAGTTGACGCGGCAGGACTGAGAGCCATCGCCGACCGCTTGCGTCAGCAGTACCAGTCCGCAGTCGTCGCTTTGGGTTCGAACTTGGGCGACGGCAAGGTTCTTCTCTTGGTGGCGGTGACTCCCGACCTGGCAAAGCGGATTAGGGCGGGCGATATCATCAAGCAAATTGCACCCGTGGTGGGCGGCGCTGGTGGGGGACGACCGGAATTGGCCCAGGCTGGCGGCCGGGACGCCAGTCGGCTCAATGAAGCACTCGCCAAGGTGGCGTCGCTGCTGTAAGTCACCTGCTGGAGCGAAGGCGTTAAGTGTATGGCGGTTCCGGGACCCGACGCGTCCCATCTGTCTGAGTTCTTGTCGGGATTCCCATCAGGACACCAAATGATTATGATAGAGTCGAAACTGGTTTAAGTCTGGCGTTCGGGAACTATTCATAATTATTTGAGAGGTTTAACGGAACCATTCCTCAGGTAACCAACCAAGATTCCCTCGAAATTCATTTCGACGATCATCGTTTCTTTACGGAGCTGCTCGGCCAGCACGATAGCCACATCCGGACTATCGAGCAGGCGCTGGGCGTGCAGATCGGGGTGAATGGGAGCAGCCTCAAAATCTCCGGAAACCACGCCGAGCAGGCACTGTCAGGGAAGCTGCTAAGCGAGCTTTATGACTTGTTGAAGCGAGGCTACCCGATATACTCCGGCGACGTCGAGTACGCGATCCGCATCCTACGTGCGGACCACAACGTCGACCTCAAGGATATTTTCCTGGACACGGTCTACGTCTCGGCGCATAAGCGAATAATTTCTCCCAAGAGCCTCAATCAAAAGGCCTATATCGATGCGATTCGGACTCACGATATCGTCTTTGGTATAGGACCCGCTGGCACTGGAAAAACTTATTTGGCTATGGCAATGGCCTTGGCGGCACTAATGAAAAACCAGGTAACGCGCATGGTCTTATGCCGCCCGGCAGTTGAAGCTGGCGAGAAACTTGGGTTTTTACCCGGTGACCTGGCCGAGAAAGTTAATCCCTACCTGAGGCCATTGTATGATGCGCTGCACGATATGGTTGACTTCGACCGGGCGCGCCGGATGCTCGAAAGGGGCACAATCGAAGTCGCACCTCTGGCCTTTATGCGCGGGCGAACCTTGAATGACTCTTTCATCATCCTGGACGAAGCGCAGAACACCACTTCGGAACAGATGAAGATGTTTCTGACCCGTCTAGGTTATGGTTCGAAGGCTGTCATCACCGGTGATATCACGCAAATCGATCTGCCGAGCGGGAAACTCTCCGGGCTAAAAGAAGCACGGACCGTCTTGGCAAATACCGAGGGTATTCGCTTTATTTACTTCAACGAGCGCGATGTGGTCCGGCATCGACTCGTGCAGGCAATCATTACCGCATACGAATCCTTCAACGAAGGCACGGCGACGACGGATTCAGGCGACTGAGCTTTGCCCAGGTAGTTGAGCGTCATCAGGTTCGGAGCCGAAGTCGTGGTGGGGGCCGTCACTGTCAAGCATGAAACATCAGGCCCGCGCCACCTTAAGCGCACGGTCATCAGCGACGCGCGCGCTCTTTTAAAGCTGCTGTGCCTACAGGATTACGAGCTTTCGGTGGTGCTGACTGGTGACGAGGCAATCAGGCAGTTGAACCGGAGCTTTCGTGGGAAGGACCGCCCCACCGATGTCCTGTCATTTCCACAACTCGAACACCGGCCGTCCAGTGGGGGACTGCAGCTTCCCCACGCCATCTTACCGCGCCCACTGGGAGACGTGGTGATCTCGGTTGATACCGCGCTGCGCCAGGCGATACGAATGGCGGTTCCACTCGAGTTCCGCTTACGTTCGCTCCTGATCCATGGTGTGCTGCATTTGCTGGGTTACGATCACGAGAGATCGCGGGCGGAAGCGCGCCGCATGTTTGCGCTCGAGCGCGAGTTGTCGACAGCACTCCAGGCGCGGGATAGATCGCCTCGAGCGAAACTGAAACATTCTAAACACCTCGCAACCAGCTCCATCCTTGAGGTCTGTCGACCTCTACCTGCGCGGCTGAATAAAGCAGATGACTGAAAAGCCGGTATTGGTTCCTTCAGGGTCGATGTTGACTCATTTCACACGCCGGTCAGTGCAAGGCGACGCGATGGACAATCTTGAAGCTATCCTGCGTTCGCGCATCATCAAGGGATCGAGCCGGATGGTGCGTACCACGCGTTGTGTCGTTTGTCTGTTCGACGCTCAATGGTCCGAACTCAACCGGCTGCTAGTGCCCGCCAACCGGAGACGTTATGAGCCGTTCGGGATCGCCGTGGACAAACGCTACGCCTTCTCGATGGGGGCGCGTCCGGTCATCTATATGCCGTGGCCGGAAGCTTGTCAGATGCTTGACGAGCGCGAGTTGTGGCGGGTCGTAGCCATCGATCTGACCCAGACCCCACCAGTAGATTGGACTTTCGAACGCGAGTGGCGGGTTCCGGAGCAACTAAAGCTGCCCGACCAAGGCTCGGTCGCATTGGTGGAAAGTTGGCGCGATGTCGACGAACTCTACGACCGCTTTGATGGCGCACCACCATGCGCCGGAGTTTTACCCCTGCGCGAGTTGTTCGGTCTCAGTTGAAATTCTCGCCGGACAAATGGACGCGTTTGGGGCTCGCGACGGTCAGTGGCGGTGCATTGGCGGCAGCATTCCCTAAAGCTGACCTGGGTCTGCTAGCCTGGATAGCCTTTATTCCCTTATTTTGTGCTATTCGCGGAGGTTCACTTAAGGCGGTTTTTGGTTATTCGTGGCTGCAAGGGTTCGTCTGTTTTGTCGGCTCGCTTTATTGGGTAGTCATAGCCTTGCACGATTTCGCCGATGTCCCCACGCCCCTCGCAGTGCTGCCGATGCTCCTTTTGGCAGCTATTATGGGAATCTATACCGGCGTCGCGATCTGGAGTGGCGAGCTGGTCGGCCAGCGGCTCGGAATAACACGTCTTCTGACCATACCGATTGCATGGGTGGCCCTGGAATGGGTCCGTACCTACTTTCCGATTGGCTTTCCCTGGAATCTACTTGGCTATGCGGCCTATCGGAACATTGAGTTGGTGCAATTTGCCGAATTCAGCGGCGTCTATGGCGTGTCCGGCCTGATCATGTTTTTCAATATCGTCGCGTACGCGATTATTTTTCGCGGCTTTTCGCGGCGCGAACAGAGCATCGGCTTGGCCACTCTTACCGCTACGATGGCTTTGGCACTGCTCTTTGGCACGTGGCGAACCCACCAATTGTCAACCGTGTCATCCCGAGGTTCGCTCAAGGTAGCAATGGTTCAAGGAGATATACCCCAGTCTCTCAAATGGGACCCGAACTTCCTCGCAACCAGTTTTGAAATATATCGCTCGCAGAGCGAAATGGCAGCGGGACGAGGGGCGGATCTGATCGTTTGGCCTGAAGCTGCAGCCGCTTTCTTTTTTCAACCGGATGACCGTTACCCCGAACGTTTTGTCGAGGATGCCAGCTATCGCCGACGGCTACTAGGGCTTGCCGCCCGCATTCACGAACCGATCCTGTTCGGCGCACCCGCGCTCGCAGTAGAAAACCATCGGCTGGGCTTTTATAACCGGGCATATCTCGTATCAGGTCAGGGCCAGGTGGTGGCCTGGTACGACAAGATCCGGCTTGTACCCTTCGGGGAGTATGTCCCGTTTAGAGCGTTGTTGGGCGGTCTGGTAAACCGAATTGTCACCGGCTTTGGTGACATGTTCGCTGGCCACGAGCAAACCTTATTTACGATCCACGGTGCGAAACTAGCCGTCCTGATTTGTTACGAAAGCGTCTTTCCGAATTTAACGCGCATGGCGGTCAAGCGTGGGGCGGATATCCTGGTAAACATAACTAACGATGCGTGGTACGGCACCAGTTCCGCGCCCTATCAGTTGCTGGCGATGGCAGCGATGCGTTCGGTGGAAACCAAGGTGCCAATGATTCGAGTCGCCAACACCGGAATCAGCGCGGTGATCCAGGCGGACGGCACGATCACAGCGCGCACGGCGTTGTTCAAGCGCGGTACCGAAACCGAGCGAGTCTATTGGCGCTCAACACGGACGCTCTATACAGAAATCGGTGATGTCTTTGCGGAAAGCTGCTTTGCCCTGACTCTTGTCGCGCTCGCTCTGACAGCAGCATACGGGCAAAGCACCGACCGGCAGGGACCCGAACTCTGCACAATGGTCTCCGTCAACGGCCGCCAAGATTAGGTCGCGCAATCTCGAGGACTTTCCACGTAATCCCTGGCGCTGCCGGCCGCTCACCAAAGATTCGGGATCATTCGATCGGTCACCCGCATGTAGGCTGCGTAAGCGTCGCCATGTTCGGCAATCATTTCAGCCTCCTCCCGGCGCATGCGTCTGTTGAAGAAGACAAAACCCACCACGGCGGTTACCACCAGAGTTACGGGGGCACCGTACTCGAAGGGCCAACCCAGAATCACTAGAAATTCTCCGGTGTAAATCGGGTGCCTGATAAATCGATACAAACCGTTTTGGATCAGCGCTCGACGCCGATCGTGGTCACCGGCCGGAGCGAAATATTCCCGCTGAATCCGTGCTCCCAGCGCCAACCAAATACCGGCGAGTTCAATTATCAGGCCGAGCGTGCCGAGCCAGCGCGAGGCTTCCCCGCCATAAATGAAGGTGCGCTCGAAGGGAGCGCCAAAAAACAGCGCAAGAAGCGGTAGTTCGTAAATCATCCGCCGCGAAAATCGCACCGGGTCCATACCGAGCTCGGCTCGATCCCGCAGTAGCAGGTCTGCCAAACGAAATGCAGCATACGCTATTAGATAGGCCATCACTCGGCGATGAGAACTGAGGTAGGCACTGATCCCGAGGCCCAGAGCGATGGCGCCAATGATAGCGCTCAGCTGAACGATCAACTCAGCCAGACGCACCGTGAAATCACGGCTGGATACCGGCATTGTTGTGGCTTGGGGCACAAACTGCGTTTTCAGGTTGTCTTCCAAAGCACTCAACAGGAAGCTTGAAGGTGAAAACCAAGGCGGCAGCAAACCCGGTCCGCCAGGGGTTGTTAATGCTGTCGGGCCTCGAGCCAGCGTTCGGCGTCTATCGCTGCCATGCAGCCAGTACCAGCTGCTGTGACAGCTTGTCGATAAACACGGTCCGCCACATCGCCTGCTGCAAACACACCGTCGATATTGGTGCGGGTCGAGCCAGGTCGAACTTTTATGTAGCCGAGCTCGTCCATTTCCAGCTGGTTAGCAAAGATCGCGGTATTCGGCTGATGGCCGATCGCCATAAAAACCCCGTCGGTTCGGAAATGGGAGACGGCGCCGGTGAGCACGTTACGCAGTCGGACACCGCTCACCCCGGATCGCGGCTCGCCGAAAATCTCCTCAACCACCGAGTCCCAAATAAAGCCAATCTTGGGGTTTTTAAAAGCACGGTCCTGCATAATCTTGGAGGCGCGCAGCTGGTTACGTCGGTGTACAATGGTTACCCTGCGGCAAAAGCGCGTAAGGAAGAGCGCTTCTTCCATGGCGGTATCTCCCCCGCCTACAACCACCACTTCCTTATCCTTGAAAAACGCCCCGTCACAGGTGGCGCAGGCACTCACACCGTAGCCCATCATCCGCTGTTCCGACTCCAGGCCGAGCAGCTTCGCCGAGGCCCCGGTTGAAATGATTAAAGCCTCGCAGCGGACGATTTGATCTTCGACCGTTAATTCAAAGGGCCAAACGAGCAGATTCGCGGCCGTAACGCTGCCAGCCATAAAGCGGGTACCAAAGCGCGCCGCCTGACGGCGGAAAACCTCCATCATTTCGGGACCTTGGATCCCATGTTCAAAACCGGGGTAGTTCTCGACCTCGGTAGTGATAGTAAGCTGGCCGCCAGGCGTGAGACCTTCAATCAAAAGGGGCGAAAGATTTGCGCGCGCAGAATACAGCGCCGCGGTCAATCCGGCCGGGCCAGATCCTAGAATCACGAGCCGATTAAGTTCGTCCATAATCTAAGTGTCGTCGCTGCTGCTTGCGGTCAAAGCCGCGATCTCGTGCGCCGGGGCACGGAGTGCGCGCCCCTACGGATTGCCAAATATTGTACACTGTGTAAACCGACGCGTAACCTTTCAGACAACTGAATGAAAAGGAACCGAGCACAAACTCCGTCACCTAAACCAGCGAGCACGGGGAAAAAAGCCCGCGAGTCTGAACTCACCCATCTCGATCGCCGGGGCCGAATCCAGATGGTTGATATTGGCGAAAAACTTGTGACGCGCCGCGAAGCGGTCGCGCGCGGTGCAGTTACGATGCAGCCAACGACTCTTCAGGCAATTGTCGATAACTCGCTCAAAAAAGGGGAAGCATTGGCGGCGGCGCGACTCGCCGGCATCATGGCCGCCAAACGTACCCATGAGTTGATCCCACTGTGTCACCAGATTCCCTTGGAACTTGTCGAAATCGATTTCTCTCCTCTGCCGGAACGGTCTGAATTGGAAATCGAGGCCCGGGCTGTCACTCGAGCCCGAACCGGGGTAGAAATGGAAGCGCTCGTGGCGGTGGCTGCCGCCGCATTGACCATTTATGATATGGCCAAGGCGATCGATCGTGCGATGCTCATCGGCAACATCCGGCTAATCCGCAAAACCGGCGGGCGCAGCGGCGAATTCATTCGCGCCGGCGAGCGCGAATGGCAAGGCCTGTCAGACCGACTCTCAGGATAATTCGCGCAAGCAAACCTGCTTCAAGCCTCTGCTGCGGCTTCCAGAAGCGTTTCGGGTAGATGCCGCTAACTTGCGGTGAGGTTAGCTCCGAAGCTGAGTTGAATCACCAACGCTGCTAGAGGCCGAACTCGCTGCCAAACCGAACCGACGGGGCCGCTCGCCTTCGGCTCCTATCCAGATTTAGCGTCGGTCCGGAACCAAGTTCCACTTGTGCGGACTAGCACTCCTCACACTGTCGGCATTTTACCGATTGGGGCCCAATGCGCGGCTGTCATTTAAAAACAGGAGCTTCGACCCGCTTGAAGGCGCTCTGACGGTTCCCGGATGTGGCAACGGGATCCCTATTCGCTGCCGCTAGGCGGCTTCTTTGCAGCGAGCGCTCGAGAATCGCGGTCACGTTTTGCAGGAAGCGTAGCCCCTCATCGGCCTCCTTGGCACTAAGTTCAGTAATGATCGGTGCAAAGAACGCCCGGCCTCGCTCCGCCATGGCTGCAAGGAACTGCTCACCCTTGTTTGTCAGCACGAGCCGTTTCTCCCGTCCCGAGCGCGGGTCTTCCAGAATCCTTATTAGATCCAGAGGTGGCTTGGACATCGAACGCAGCGCTTTTGAAACGCTGGGGCTACTGATCTCAAACCATTCGGTGAGCAACCGTTGCACGTCTTTGCGGCGGATTGACCGGCCTTTCTCACCTTCACAACGGATGAGCCATAGAATCGCAACTTGCTTACGGCTGAGCGCGCCGATCCGCAATGCGTCTTCCAGGGCCATCCCAAGCCGATAGTGGATCGGATAAAAGAGTTCGAGAAACGCTGCGGCAGTATCGTCGGCGGTGTGTTTCATTCACCTGATTTCCTACATGCTACCATTTCTTATGGGAAATCATTCCTATTGACAATCATCCCATAAGTGTGGTCAAAAGTTACCAAACTGAAACTCTTGCCTAAGTTATGAATTGACGTGGCGCGAGCAGGGCCGCCACAGGAGCTGACGCAGACGCGCGCCAACGTGGATTGCGCCGCTCAAAACTCCCTACCGGCGGAGAGTTAACCGAATGACCGCCAAACAGAATCTGAAATATCAGCTCATGGCCGCCTCGAGTGGCTTCGCCTTCGAAATTCTCTTTACCATCTTTTGGGGAGTTTTTGGCCACAATCTGCCTCCGGTCTCGCCGAATCTGACCGGGCCGGAGCTGGCGGCCCACTTTGCCCGTCATCACACATCAATTCTCTTCGGTAACAGTATGACGGCGCTGGTCGCGGTGCTATGGATTCCATGGACGGCGCAGTTGACGGTTGTGATGCGCCGCATCGAAGGCCCAAGCCCGGTCCTGACCATAATCCAACTGATCGGCGGAATCCTGACGGCTTGGGTGCTGATATTCTGTCCGGCGATCTGGGCGGTCGCTGCATTCCGTCCGGATATCGAGCCGAATACGCTCCGGATGGTCAACGACCTCGGCTTTATCCTGTTCAACATCACTTACGCGGTGACATCGGTGCAGGCGATTGCGGCGGGACTGGTCGGCCTTGCCGATCAGAGCGAGCATCCGGTGTTCCCACGCTGGGTCTGCGCATGGGCGATCTTCGCTGGATTCAGTTTCGTTCCGCTGACGGCGATGCCGTTTTTCAAAACCGGCCCGCTGGCCTGGAACGGTGCGATTTGCTTCTGGGGGCTGTTCGGCACCTATTTTGTCTGGACTGCGTCAATGGGCTATTGCATGGTAAAGGACGCCAGCCAGCGGCTGGGCGCCGAGCGCGAGCGCGAACTGTCCCACCCCCGCTCCGCCCTTAAGGCGTCATAAGAATCTTATCCGGCTCCCCGTTCGCGACCGGTTTTGCTCGACCGCCCGGTTTGCGACTCAGCACCGAGCCTGGTCTGGATCAAAACGCCTGCTGGGTGGACAAGAGGGCTTGAGCGGAAGGTTTTTCGAGCAGCGATGGTATTACTAGTCGCGGTGAAAAATCCGCCGAGGGTGCCGAGCAGCGTGAAGGAAACCTGCCTCGAGAGTTCAGGTCCGAAGTTTTCATCAAGGCCAGGCCAGTAGCTGTCAGTAATTTTCCGGATGGCCACTATTTCTTTTAGGAAATCATTCCTATTGACAATTGCGGCGCAAAAGTGCGATCAAAAGTTACCACGCGGAAACTCTTGCCGAGGTTCCGAATCGAGGTGCGGCCACCATGACGAACACCGGCGTCGAACGACGACGCCCTCCAAACGTGGAGTTTCGCTACCTAACGCCGGCCGGTCGGCGACCAACGCAATACGAGGAAGTTACGCTGCATACGCAATGGAGCCCGAGAAACTTCGCGGCGCAGGGTTGGTTTTCACCCGGTTCCAACGGACGGCCGATGTGGAGCGAAGACTCGACTCGGTTGCGAGCGCTAGATTGGTGGGCTTATCGGGATCCTGCCCAGCTCTGGTTTCGCCCTTACGTAGAGTTGCAGGCCCGGCAGGAAGAAGCGATTGAGCTGGCGGTGGAGGGGGCGAAGCAGTCGGGGCTGTTTGCCGAATTCGCGCCCGTCTGGCGCCGAATTCTTTCGCATTACTACGCCGCTTACCGCTATGTCGAATACGGCCTGTTCCTCTGTTTCTGCTACGTGCAGCGCGAGGCGCTGTCCGACGTGGTCGCCACGCCACTGGTTTTCGAAGGCCTCGACAAGGACCGGCACGCGCAGGCGATCGCGCTTTATTGTATGGACCTCGAGGAGAGTCTGCCGGATTTTTCCGACCGCGCAGCCGAGCGAGTGTGGCTCGAGGACCCCGTCTATCAACCGACGCGCGAATATATCGAGCGATTGCTCGCTTGCCGCGACTGGGGCGAGATCACTATCGCGGTCAACCTGATTTTCGAAGCCCTGGCGGCGCCGATGTTCGGACAGGAGTTTCTCGCGCGCTTTGCTGCACACCACGGCGATTCTGTGACCCCAGTGATTCTTGCGACTGCCGAGGCGGACCGGCGGCGAAGTCGCGGCGCGACCGTGGAACTGCTCCGTTTTCTGATGCGCGAGGATCCCGCCAATGCCACGGTGGCGCAGCAATGGCTCTCACAATGGACTCCGCTCGCGGCGCGGGCTGCGCACGCCTTCGCGCCGTTGTTCGAGATGACCGACGAGAAGCCGGTCAACTTCATCGAGGCGTGGCAGCGCGTATCCGCCGCGTGGGCTGCGCAGATTCAGCAGCTCGGACTTGAGGCTCCAAGGATCGAGGTGATGCCGCAATGAGTACCGAAAAAATGTGGATCGAGGAGCGCGACATCGTTGGCGTCAAACTCATCGCCGGCGAGGAGGCCGAAGCGGCAGCCGCCGTGATCTCCGAATCCTATCCGGATGCGGTAATTGAGCGCTATCCGGCCTATTTGTCGATCGAGGCGCCCAAGGAGGTTGTCTTCGACCTTCGACAAATCAGCGAACGGCTGGGGCGTCCGTACGACGCTCCGACCTTTCTGGTGATCATGTCCTCTTATCACGGGCGCATCAACGTGGACGATGATCGCATTACCCTGAGCAGCGAAATCGTACGACCAGAATAAGGGAACAACTCCATGGCACGCAGTCTGACCAAAGCCTACGAGCGGGTAAAAAATATCGATTGGGAGCCGAGCTACATCTCCGCGGCGGATAAGTACGTCGAAGCGACCCGCTTTTATCTCCCTAAGAAGGCGCTCGATCCCTTCAAGACTTTCATCCGCGAATATTTCTTGATGGAACGCGAAAAGGAAAGCCGTCACTACGCCTTGCTGGAGGCGGCGAGCCGTCTTCAAGGGTCCAATCCGGAGCCGCGCTGGATGGAGGGAATGAAGTTCGCGCTCTCCAATCTGTCGGCGATTGAATACTCGGCGGGCCGCCAGATGGGACGGATGGCACGGGTGGTGGCGCCGATGGAGCTCAGGCAGGGCTACATGATGCAGGTGCTCGATGAGATGCGCCATACTCAGCTCGAACTGAACGCGCTACGTCATCATATGCGCTCGTGGCAGGATCCGAGCGGCTACGACATCGCCTTGAAAGCGGCCGGCAACAGCGTCGGCGCCGGCATCTTCCGGGCGCTGGCCGAGGACTTCTCGACCTGTGACGCGGTCGAGACCTCGCTTGGATTACAGGTTCTGATCGAGACCGCCTACTCCAACATTTTCTTTGTCGGCCTCTCGAGTGCTGCGGCGCAAAGCGGCGATCAGGTAATGGCTTCGACCATGCTCACGATTCAGTCCGACGAGTCGCGTCACATGGCCAACGGCTACGCCACTCTAATGACGTTGCTGCAGGACGACCGGAATATTCCGCTAATCCAGGAAGCCTTCGACAAATGGAGCTGGCGCGGCCATATGGGGTTCGAAGTCGGGCTGTCGTTGTTCGCTGATTATTTCGTCAAGCACAAAACCGAATCGGCCAGGGAAATGTCCCAACGCTGGCTTCTCGACGATTTCTATGGCGGCTTCTACAAGAAACTCGCAAAGTACGGCATCAAGGAGCCGCGCTGGCTGCCGGACGTCATTCGCAATAGCGAATGGGCGTCGCACACGGCGGCGGTTTACCTGTTCGGCGCCTGGCCGGTTTTCTATCACCGCTATGATCCGATCGACGAACGCGAAATGGAATGGTTCGAGAAAAAATATCCCGGCTGGTACAGCCATTACGGCAAATTCTGGGAGGCGTACCAACAGATGACTGACGCCGATGCGGGGATGTTGGTTACCAAGGAGTTGGGCGGATTGCCGGCATTCTGCCAGGTCTGCCAACTGCCCTGGATTTTCCCGCGCCCTGATGCAAGCACGGGTTCCACGATCGAGCGCGAGGGCCGCACCATCGCGTTCTGCTCGCCCGCCTGCAAATCGATCTTCGAAAACGATCCCAACCATTATTCAGGTTTCAAGACCTTTTACGATCTTTACGACGGCTGGGACCTGGCCGACGTAATTGTCGACCTCGGCTACGTGCGCGAGGATGGCAAGACCCTGATGGCCCAGCCGGTACTTGAGCCCAGGCGCATGTGGACCGTCGACGATATTCGGCGCTGCCGTTACGAGGTAACCTCACCCCTCCGAAAGACAGCGGGCGTGTCTGCAGGAGGTTCTCCCCATAGCGCAGTTCCTTGAAGAGGTGTTGGCTAAACGGCTCCTCGCGTCGGCCGGGCGGAGGCTGAAGATGCCGCGCAGCACATTAACGGTAGGTCGACGGCGAGCGCTTAGATGTTTGCACTGAGCTCAGATGGTGCACGAGTATACGATCACCCTCCTGCCGTTTGATAAGCGGTTCACCTGTGGCGAAGACGAGACTATCCTCGCCGCTGCCTTGCGCCACGGAATCAATCTGCGATACGGGTGCAAGCACGGCGGCTGCGGCACCTGCAAGGCGCTCATCGTCGAAGGCGAGGTCGATCAGTCAGAGGCTTCAACTTTCGCCCTGATGGACTTCGAGCGCGAGCAAGGGATGGCGCTGCTCTGTTCCGCCTATCCGCTCGGCGACATTGCGATCGAGCTTTCCGATTACGAGGAGTCGGAACTTGAGGGCGGCGCGCCCATTGAGAAGTTCCTCGCCGAGGTTGCAGCGATCGACTATCTGACTCACGACATCGTTGGACTCAAGCTCGGACTGGTCAAACCGGCGCAGATTTCCTTCAAAGCGGGACAGTACGTCGATGTGTTGGTTCCGGGAACCAGCGAAACCCGTGCGTACTCGATGGCGAACCCACCGAGCCGAAACACCGAAGTTGAGCTGATGGTGAAACTGATGGCTGGCGGGCTGTTTTCAGAATACCTCCGCCAACGAGTCAAAGCAGGCGACCGCATGACGCTCGAGGGGCCATATGGCGGCTTTTATCTGCGGCCAACCGAGCGGCCCGCGCTGCTTATTGCCGGTGGTTCGGGCATGGCGCCGATGCTTTCGATACTGCGAGACATGAAGGAGAGAAAGATTGCACGATCCGTGACTTTCTTCTACGGCGCGCGGGCAAAACGCGACCTGTTCCAGTTGGATGAACTGTTCGGCTTCGAAAAGTCGCTACCCTCCTTTCGCTTTGTACCGGCCCTTTCCGAACCAGCGGCACAGGACAATTGGACAGGCGCGACCGGTCTTATCACCGAGGTGGTCGCTCAGGAAGTGCCCGACGCTTGCGAACGGGAAGCTTACCTGTGCGGACCCAGCGCGATGATCGACGCCGCGCTCGCAGTTCTGGCACAGCTCGGCGTGAACGAAGATCGTATTTACTACGACAAGTTCGTGACCAAGGCTGATAACGCAAGGTAAGCATTGGGGGACCCAGATGGCAGGACTGGAAGGCATGCGCGTCCTGGAGCTTGGCCACATGGTCGCAGCGGCCTACGCCGGTAAGCTTCTAGCCGACCTCGGGGCGGACGTTATCAAGGCAGAAGAGCCGGCGGGCGATGCCGCCCGCTCGCGCGGACCTTTTCCCGGCGGCAAGCCTGATCCTGAGAAAAGTGGCTTGTTTCTCTATCTGAACACGAACAAACGCGGTGTGATACTTGATTTGCCCGATCAAAATGGAAAGCTCGAACGCCTGGTTGGTTGGGCCGATGTTCTCATTCATAACTATCCGCCGCGGCGCATGCACGAGCTCGGACTTGATTATAGCCGCTTGCGTGAAATCAATCCGCCGCTTGTGATGTGCTCGATCACGCCGTTTGGTCTCACCGGGCCCTACCGGGACTATGCGGCTTATGAGCTGACGATCGCGCATGGCGGAGGCTGGGCCTGGCTGAGTCCTAACTCCTCGGACCGTCCCGATCTGCCGCCGCTCAAGGCAGCGGGTCATCAGGCTGATTTTCAGGCCGGCCTAGTCGCTGCTTTGACCTCTGTCGCCGCCTATTTCCGAGCATTACGCTCGGGCGAGGGCGAGCATATCGACGTTTCCTCACAGGAAGCCGTAGCATCGCTACTGGAGCAGAATTTCGTCCACTTCACCTACGCGGGCCAGGTTGCTTCACGGCTCGGACGACGGCTGCTCTATCCATGGGGCTTCTTTCCGTGCCGCGACGGAACGATCTTCATCGTGGTAGCCGAAGCGGACCAATGGCAGCGCCTAATGGAGTTAATGGGGAATCCTGAATGGGCGGAATGGGAAATCTTTGCCGACGGCTACAAACGCTCGGAAAACTCCGACGTGCTCAGGATTTATATTGAAGAATGGACCAGAACTTGGACGGTGGACGAACTGTTCCGAGCCGCGCAGGCAAAGCGCATCTGCATGGTCCCGGTATCATCGATGGCTTCACTCGCCAACGAGCGCCAACTCAAGGAGCGCGGCTTCTTTGTCGAAGTCACACACCCACGTGTGGGCAGACTGCTGCAGCCCGGGGCACCTTATCGAATTAGCGGCGGGGCGTGGAACATCACCCGGCCCGCGCCGCTCAAAGGTCAACACGACGACGAGGTGGCGCAGATGCTCGCCAGCAACAATCGCGAGCGCGAGCGAGCGCCCTCATCACGCGCGCCGGGTGGGCGACCACTCGAAGGAGTGCGCGTGGCCGACTTCAGCTGGGCGTGGGCGGGGCCGTTCTGCGGCATGTTGCTAGCCCACCTCGGGGCCGAGGTCATTAAAATTGAGTCTCATACTCGTCTCGACCTTGGTCGTCGACTTCCGATTTATCCGACCGACATGGAACCTGGTCCGAATCGCTGTGGCTATTTCAACCAATGGAATCAGGGCAAGAAAAGCCTGCTGCTTAACCTGCGCAGACCCGAGGCAATCGCCATTGCCAAACAGTTGATTAGCAAGTGCGACGTCGTGCTCGACAACTTTGCCACCGGCGTAATGGAGCGACTTGGGCTCGCATACGAGGACTTGAAAAAGATCAAACCCGACATTATTGCGGCGTCGATCTCAGGCTTCGGCCACACCGGTCCGTACAAGGGCTACATGGGATACGGTCCGGCGATTGTTGCAATGAGTGGTCTGTCATCGCTTACAGGCTACGTCGGCGGCTCGCCCCAGGAGGTTGGCATCTCGTACGGTGATCCCAACGGGGGCATCCACGCAGCGGTAGCAATCTGCGCTGCGCTCGCGATGCGCGCACGTAGCGGTCGCGGGCAGTACATCGATGTTTCCTTGTTGGAAGCGATGGCTGCCCTGACGCCTGAAGGCTGGATGGAGTACGCGATGAACGGGGTTGAGCCGCCCAGAATCGGGAACCGCGACGCGATCATGGCGCCCCATGATTGCTTTCCCTGTGCGGGCAACGATGAATGGGTAACGATCGCATGCGGCAACGACGATGAGTGGCGACGGCTGTGCGCCGCTACGGGCATGCCGGAGCTGGCCAACGACCAACGGTTTTCGGATGTGGCGGGTCGCAAAACCAACGAGGATGAACTGACAGCTCTTCTGAGCTCGTGGACCCGTACCCGCACCAAATGGGAAGTGACGCACCTGCTGCAGCAAGCAGGCGTCGCCGCGTTTCCGTCGATGAACAGCCGCGACCTTGCGGAGGACGTCCATTTGAACGAGCGCGGCTTCTTCGCTCGTTTGCCCCATCCGGAGGTTGGCGTGCGCACCCACGCGGGCGTCCAATGGCGGCTTACCAACGGGCCCAACGGCGTGCACTCTCCCGCGCCACTCCTTGGACAGCATACGGACTGGGTCATGAGTGAACTGCTGGGGTACGAGAAAGACGAGATCGAACGCCTCAAGCGTGAGCGGGTTTTGTACTGAGGTGAGGCGAAGTCGGCTCTCACCCAACGGTCTGGGGCAGTTTTGGGTTAGCGCCCCTGTAGCGGGACTTGACAGGGAGCCGGTTTTTGATCGAATGTTGAGCGGGCGCTCAGTCACATGGCTCGCAAAGTCTTACAAACCAGAAAACGCCAAGGCTCTCTTGTTCGCGACCGAGTCCTGCTCGAGGAAAGGCGGGAGGAGATATGCGCAGTCGCCCTCACGCTGTTCCTCAGAGACGGCTTCCATGGCACCACAACCCGGGCGATAGCCCAACAGGCGGGTATCAGCACGGGGGCGCTATTCACTTACTTCGAGGACAAGGAGCAGATACTGGTCCACATCATCACTCATCAGCAGGAGCGGGCCGAGCGGCAAATGGTCGAGGCGCTCCAACGACAGTTCAAGGAAACCGCCAACGGGAACGCCGACCCTGTAGCCGTGTTCAGCGCGGTGTTCGACACGTTCATGCGAGCCGTGCACGAACTGCGACATTTTATTTTGCTCGCTTATCAGGAAACCAAATCACTCAACAAAAGCGCCAGGGAAGCATTGAAGGAGCGCGAACGGCGAGTTCAGCAGATTCTGCTCCAAGCGATCCAGTACGGCGTCGAACGCGGACGATTCGCCCCAGGTTCGCTCGAGTTAAAAGCCCATAACGTCATGGTGCTCGGGCACGCCTGGGCACTGCGCCGCTGGGTTTTCGTGCCAGCGATGGATTCGGTCGACCAATATATTCGGTTCCTGCGTCCTCTGCTGCTCGCGATGCTGGAGCACAACGAGCAGAGCCGCGAGGTTAAAGCCGGCTCCTTGAGGCGAGGGCGACGGCACCAAACGAGTATTCGAGATTTTTCGGGTTCGCCAGCTTCGATGTTGCACGAAGATCTTAAGGAGACGCTCGACGATTCGCGCAGAACGACTCGGGCACGCTGTTATTAAAGTGCGAAACGGCAATCCATAAATCTGCCAGGAGGCACTCGACTTCGCCCTGGACAACCCCGGTCTAATCGATGTGTTTGGCAGCTGCTGAGTAAGCCGCAGTCCCGGCGCTCTTACGATGGGTTGCAAAAAGGGCAGAGCCGGTAGGCGACGAGGGATCGAGACACGATGAAATTCATGCTGCACATCAATCCGGTGGTTCCGGCCTCTCCCACCGAACGGGAGCGCCTGCGCCCGATTGCACATCGGACGGACAAGGTTCAGCAAATGCTGCAGGAGATGCTTGAGCTAACCCAGATGGCCGAGGAGCTCGGCTTCGAGGCCGTCACCTTCTCAGAGCATCATTTTTATACCGAAGGAATGGAGGCCGGTTCCACCCCAACGCCACATCTCCTCAACCTCCTGTCCAAAACAAAGCGCATTAAGGTCGGCCCTTTGGGGTTTGTGTTGCCAACGTGGGATCCGATTCGTCTGGCATGCGATGTCGCCTGGGCCGATCAGATGAGCCAGGGACGCGTGATCGTCGGGTTCGCCCGCGGTTTTTTCCCGCGGTGGGTCAACGTGTTGGGACAGCATTACGGCGCGCAGCCGTCGGTACTAGGTCCCGCGGCCGAGCAGCATAATCGCGAAGTCTTCGAGGAGCTGTTCCAGGTCGTCAAGCTGTGCTGGCGTGATGAGCCGTTCGCTTTCAAGGGTAAATACTACCAGGTTCCCTGCCCCAGCGAAGGACACGAATGGCTAGCCTGGGAAGCGACCGAGCGGTTCGGGGCGCCTGGCGAATTGGACGAAAAACACCGGTTGCGCCGGATCTCTCCGGTTCCCAAGACCTACCAGAAGCCTCATCCGCCCCTGTTTCAGGCGCTTACTGTAAGCGAAGGCACTATCAGATGGGCAGCGCGCGAGGGAGTAATACCGATTATCTTTCTTCCCTTCCCGGACATGGCAATAAATGGCGCGCGCATCTATGCCGAGGAAGCGGCCAAATCGGGACGCTCGCTGCAACTAGGCCGAAGTGTCGGGTTGTGTCGGATGATCAACCTCGGCGAGAGCTATGCCGCAGCTCTCGAGAGCGCGCACAACGGCTCAGTGTTTCTCTTTCGTAATTTCCATTCAAAGTTTCAACCGCAGACCATTCCCGACGTGATCGAACCGTACATCGACAGCGGAATAGCCTTTGTGGGCACGGTGGATGACATTCGCCGCAAGATGTCGCTGGTTCAGGAACAGATGAACCCTGAATACTTTCTGTGGCTGTGCGATCAAGGTTACCTGCCGATACATGAGGTAAAGAACCAACTCGAGACGTTCGGGACCAAAGTCATGCCGGAATTCATGGACTAGCCTTTTCGGGCGAAAACTGTTGCTCGACTAGTGGGAAGAGGAGTCGATTATGAGGTTCGGCATCTTGTACAACACCGACTATTATCCGGAAGTCCACGGTTCGGCGTCGCGCTATTACGGCCAGATTCTGGAGCAAGTGCAGCTCGAGGAACAACTCGGCTTCAGTTCGGTTTGGTTTGGGGAGCACCATTATTCCGGGTATTCGTTCGGCTCGCCGCCGGTCATCGCGATGGCGGCGGCGGACCGCACGAAAAGGATCAAGCTCGGCACGGGGGTCTCGCTCGTTCCCTTAAACCATCCGATTAGGTTGGCCGAGGAATATGCGATGCTGGATGTTCTTTCCGGTGGACGGCTTGAATATGGCATCGGGCGCGGCTTCCTCAAATACTCCCACGAGATATTTGGCATCAGCGAGGACGAGAACCATGCTCGTTACCATGAAGGCACCGACATCATCGTAAAGGCTTGGACCTCGACGGGACCGTTTTCCTACGAGGGAAAGTTCTGGCAACTGCGCGACTACACCTTCTTTCCCAAACCGCTGCAACAACCGCATCCACCTATCTACGCCTCGGCTGTGCTGACACCGGAAAGCGCGATTTGGGCCGGAAAGTGCGGATTCCATCTGTCTACCGGATTATTCGTTCCCGCTGCCGAAAAGGTGCGCAATATTATTCAGCTCTACCGACAGACATTGGTCGAGCACGGCCACGATCCGCGGACCAGAGAGGTGTCCGGCGTCTACCAGCTTTATTGCGGCGCGAGCAACGAGGAGGCCCGGCGGGAAGGCGGCCGCTACGCACTGCAGTATTTCAAGTTTTTCAGCGAGCTTGACCAACGCAGCCCACACACCTCAAAGGCCTTCGAGCATTACGGCGGGGGCGTGTCGCGCGTCTTCGGAGGCAAGACTTACGAAGACCTGGAGAAAGCGCGGCTGCTGATGATCGGCGATCCCGAATACATTATCGAGCACATTAAATGGGCGCAGGATTACTACGGCGTTGACTATCTGATATTCGAGGTGGCTCAGGGAGGGGAACCGCACGACTTGGTGGTGAAGTCGCTCGAGCGCTTTGCCAAGTATGTGATGCCAGTGTTCGAAACCGGTCGAGAGGCAGCTGCGAGCGAAACCAATCGCGCTTGATAAATGCGGCTCAGGAGCCCAGGCGATGAAACACCGTACATCGTTTGCCAGCTCGGCCACGCTGTTCCGACCAAAACCTTGTGGGTCACGACCGTCAAGCGGCAATTCAAAAACTGAAAACCCCATGCAGCTTGATTATGCCGGCCTCTGAGGTCCCGAGGTCGAGGTATGCAGCAGCGTAAGGCGCCAATCTTGGAGAACGCAGACGCTCCGGACCGGCGATCAGCGTTAGAGAAGGCCGAATTCGCCTCGACGCCGACAATTGCCCACAGAAGGGCGGGTGCCGCTGAGAGCGGCTGAAGCGATTGACATGAAGTTTTCATTATTTCACTTGCCGACGTTTTTTCCGGAGTATCACGGGAGTGAAGCCCAGTTCTACGAGGATATGCTCGCCGAGACCGAACTGGCGGAGAAGCTTGGTTTTCACGCCGTTTGGTTCGCCGAACATCATTTCCACCGTTATGGCGGGCACCTCCCTTCGGTGCCGGTAATCGGAGCGGCAGCTGCCCAGCGTACTCGGCGGCTCCGCATTGGTTCAGGAATTGTGCTGCTACCACTGCAGGATCCGGTAAGAGTGGCGGAGGAGTTCGCCATGCTCGATTGTCTGTCGGGCGGGCGACTGGAGTTCGGCATCGGTCGGGGTTTCCAGAAAATGGAATACGACGCGTTCGAACGAGACATGGCGGACAGCCGTGCTCTGTTCGAAGAGGCGCACGACATCATTCTGAAAGCCTGGAGCTGTGAGCGGTTTTCGCATAACGGCCGGTTCCGTCGAGTTCATGATCTTCAGATTTTTCCACGACCGGTCCAACGACTGCCGCCGATTTTTGTGGCGTGCATCTTCACGCCGGAATCGTTCGAATGGACCGGAAGAAAGGGACACAACTTAATGATCGTCCCCTACGCGGTGCCGCACCCTCAGACGCTGGTTGACAATCTTTGCACGTTCCGTTGTGCACGCTCGGCGGCCGGCTTCGCCAGCGAGCCGGAAATTCTGGCGGTTTATCATTTTTATTGCGGCGAAAGCCCCGATAAGGCTCGCGAGGAGCCGCGAGCGGCGATGCTGCGCTATCTGGCGACTGCCGCCGAAGCGAATCGCGAAGCTGCTTACTCAGAACAGTATCGGCGTTACGCGCGTCTGCGCGAAGGCCTGTCAGCCATGATGGACTACGAGGGAATGCTTTATCCGGAGCGTGTGATTTTTGGCGACCCGGAGCAGTGCCTCAAGCGGATCCGCCAGCTCGAGGCAATGGGTGTGACCCAGTTGGGGCTCTTGGCGGATTTCGGCGGCCTCGGCCGTGAGCGGGTGATCGCTTCACTCGAACGCTTTGCTCGCCACGTTATGCCGCATTGCACAGCCGCGAACCACGCCCGGAAATAAGGCCGCAACTAGGTGCCGTGCAAAGACACGGAATCAGCGACACGAAGGAATCAGTCCAGACGGAAAAAGCTAAGCAAGTGGAGATGGTCTATGAACACTGAGACTTTCTGGGGCGAGGTCGAAAAGATTGCGGCCGAATACAGCATCGCACGCCATCCCTTGGTGAAGCTGGTGAACGAGGGAAAGGCCTCGCACGATCATCTCAGACGCTTCGCGGTTGAGCATTATGAGATGACCGTCAGGGATTCGGGCCCGTACATCGCCCAGGGTTTCATCAACATGAGCCGGCTCGATGTCGAAGGCGCTGCGCTGATGGCCGAGAATTTCTTTGAGGAAGCCATGGGTGGTTATACTCATACAGCGGGCCACGCCATGCTCCTGCGCGAGTTCTGGGAACTGGGATTGGGCCTACCTGGTGCTGAGCTTGAACGGTCGCAAGCGTCCCCAGCAGCGCGAGCGGTCAATGCCTACTTCTGGCTTCTGATGAGCCAGAAAGTCAAATATTCCGGTGTGCTGGGCATTCTCGAAGGCGGATTCTCGGATGCCTGCGCAAAGATGCTTAGTGGTCTGGAAACTCATTATGGGTTGAAACCGCAAGCGCTGCGCTTTTTCTCCGGCCACATCGAAGCCGATCGCGAACACGCCAAGACCGGGAGAAAACTGGTGGACCGTCTACTGGTGGACGATCGTGATCGGCAGGAATTTCTCGTGGAGGCGCGTTGCATGGCGGAGCTTTACTGGCGAGGTTGGGACGCCATGATGCAATGACGCCGAGCGAGCCGGGACGCAGACGAGGCCGGTTCGGCCAACGGAGCACAAGCCCTACTTCGGCCAGGGACGAGCTTATGAAAATCGGGTTTATCGCAATCGGAATTGGCCTGGCGGCGGAGCCGGAAGCGTTGCGAACGATTGCCCAAACCACCGAGGAATGCGGTTTTCACTCGCTTTGGGCGCCGGAACACGTGGTTCTGTTCGACCAATACTCGGCGCGCTATCCGTACGCTGAGGATGGCCGTCTGCCGATGCCAACCACGATCGATTTTCTCGACCCTTTCACCGCCCTGACTTTCGCCGCGGCCCACACCAAAACGATCCGGCTTGGCACTGGCATCTGTCTGCTCCCGGAACGCAATCCTCTGATTACCGCCAAGGAGGTAGCAAGCGTCGACAAGCTTTCCGGCGGAAGATTCGACTTTGGGGTCGGTATCGGGTGGCTGAAGGAGGAATTCACTGCCTTAGGGATACCGTGGGAGCGGAGAGCAGAGCGGACACGTGAGTACCTGGCTGCGATGAAGCTTTTGTGGACGCAGGAAGAACCTCAGTTCAAGGGCGAGTTCTGTGATTTTCCGCAGGTGCGAATGTATCCCAAGCCGGTTCAGAAACCGCATCCACCGATTCTTATTGGCGGCGAGAGCGTTCCTGCGCTGAGACGCGCCGGCGAGGTCGGAGACGGCTGGTTTGGCGTCAATGTCACGATTGAAGAGGCACGGAGGAAAATAGAGCGCATTAAGGAGTATGCGCGGGCGATAGGGCGGGAGCCGGACAAACTCCGCTTTTTCATCTCGCCCGGGCTCGGCGTGCCGATAGAACTGGATTCGCTCAAACGTTACCGCGATGCCGGTGTCGACCAAGTAATAATTGGAGCGGTTGCGACCCGGCCGGAGAGCGTCAAAAGAGACATTGAGCAGCTCGGCGAAAACCTGGTTGTCCCAGCATCCAGGCTGTGAAGGCAGGGCGAAGCGAGCGAGTTCGAGAGGGCAGCTTGCACTTTCGATGTGCCGAGTCGATTGCGCAAAATGCTCGCTTCGCCGTTTGGGCTTGAAGGTCTGCATTGCGTTTGGCCGTGTATGGCTTGCCGAAAAATAAGTGTTGCGACGGCAATTAATCCGCAAGGAGGCTGAAACCATGGCCCTGACAAGCGAACAGTTCAGCACTGAGCTTCAGAAGATGGTGGCCGCAAGACGAGTCTTTTGGGACCATCCATTCGTCGAAAAGTTTCGGCGGGCGCAACTGAGCAGAGACCAGGTCCGCCATTGGATAGAACAACAGTTCTACCTTACCGGCAGAGTCCACGACCTGATTGGACCACTGTACGTTCACTGCGAAGACGCCCAGGTCCGAGCCGAGATCCTCAATAACCTGATTGAAGAGGAAACCGGCAAGATGTCCGGCAGCGCTCCACATCCCGAGCTGTACATTCGGCTCGGCGAGGCTCTGGGCAGTACCCGCGAGAGGATGCTGAATATTCAACCGCTGCCCGAGACTCTCGCGCTGCGCACCTGGTGGATATGGTTGGTCGAGAAGCGGCCCTTTGTTGAAGGCTTGGCCTCGGTGAGCGTGGCGGGCGAGGGACAGGTACCCGGTGCCGCTAAAGAGTTTGCCCGCATTCTGGAGCAGGAATACGGCCTCACGCATGAACAGTCCGCGTTCTGGTGGGTTCACGAGGAAGCAGACCGCGAACACGGAAATGGCGCGATGGAAATCGTCGCCAAGCTCGCCCGCACAGATGAAGAGCAGCAGCGAGTGCGCGCGGTGGTCCGCAACACTCTCGAACTCATGTGGCGCTTCTTTGACGCACTGGCGGAAACGCCGGCCAAACAGTTAGCCGCGTAGCTCAGTTTCGGTCGCCTTCGCGCGAGAATTTTCTTGAAAACAAGGGGGTCGGGCTGATGAGCCTCTACCAAGTAAACAAATTTTTGCGAGATGTAAGCCGTAGCGCCACCCTCGCCCAGCGCTGTCAAAACAGTTTGGGCTCAGTGTTGAATGATTACGATCTGACAACCCAAGAGAAGGTGGCGCTCGAGCGCTGGCAGATCAGGGCCCTTTATGAGATGGGCGTCAACCCACTTCTGCTGCTGACCTCGTCGATGGCTATGGGCCAGGATATGCGCTCGTACGTAGCGGCATTAAACGAGAAAAAGTAATCGAGGAGGAGGCGGCCATGGCAGAGATTGTCGCGGGTATTGCCACGTCACACGTGCCCTTTCTGGCGATGCATCCGCAGTTCGAAATGGCCAGCGAAGCACAGCGCAGCAAGGTCGTAGCAGGCTTGAACCGCGCCAAAGAGATCATTGAACGGACGCGCCCCGACGCTATCGTGATCTTCTCCACCGACCACTTCGATCGCTGCTTTTACGACAACCTTCCGACCTTTCTCGTCGCCACCGGCGAGCGAGCCGAGGGACCCATCAATGAATGGCTGAACCTGCCCAAGGTCAGCGTCAAGCTTGCCGCGGACCTTGGACAACTCATTGTTAGCGAGGGCATGGAACATGGCGTTGACTTTGCCTCGTCGCAGGAGCTGGCGCTTGATCACGCCGAAGTGGTCCCGTTGTCCTTCATCACACCTGGATGGAACGTCCCGTTGGTACCAATCGTAGTGAACGCGTTTGCACCGCCGATGCCCAGTCTCAAGCGATGCTTCGACGTCGGGATGTTCGTTCGCACGGTAATCGAACGTGCGCCCGCTAACCGCCGCATCGCGGTTATTGGAACAGGCGGCCTCTCTCACTGGGTCGGCCCCCCAGAGACGGGAACTGTCAACGAGGAATTTGATCGGTGGTTCCTTGATTGCCTGGTCCGAGGGCGGGGCAGCGAGGTCTGGGAACAGTATCGTCATGCCGAAGACCTGGAAAAGGTTGCCGGCAATGGCGGACAGGAAATACGCGATTGGTTAGCTGTCGCGGGCGCAATGCCACCACAACTGAAGCCGCAGGTTCTCGCTTACGAGCCGATACCGCAGTGGGCTACGGGTACGGGTGTGATGGCGTGGACGGCTGACTGAAACGCACTCGAGCGGCGGGGACCAGTGCCATGGGAGCAAGAACGGGACAGGAGTATATCGAAGGCCTGCGTGATGATCGCAGTGTCTATGTCAATGGAGAGTTGGTCCGCGATGTAACCCAATATCCGCCGTTTCGGCGCGTGATAAGAACGTTAGCGGACCTGTACGATCGTCAGCATGATCCCGCCTACCGAGATCTGCTGACGTATCCTTCCCCTGTCTCCGGCGCTCCCGTCAGTACATCGTTTATTCTCGCCAAGACCTGGGACGATATGGAGCGACGGGTTCGCGGCGAGCGGACACGATGTGAGCTCACCTACGGTTTAATGGGTCGCCTGCCCGATTTCATGAACGCGTTTGTTACGGATGCGGCCGCGATCCGCGAACTGTTGGGTCGCCGCGAGCGCCGCTTCGGAGAAAATGCATGGCGCTATTACGAGCTGTGTCGTGAACGCGATCTCTGTCTAACCCATACGCTCGTCGACCCGCAGATCGACCGGTCCAAAGGACCCCAAGCCCAGGACAGCATACGTATGGTTAGGGAGACGGATGCGGGCCTTGTTGTACGTGGTGCCCGCATGCTCTCCACCCTGGCACCGCTCAGCGACGAGCTCTGGGTGGGACCCTACATGCCGCGCAGAGCAGGCGAAGAAGATTACGCCTTGAGTTTTGCCGTTCCTGTGGCCACGCCCGGACTGAAGTTCGTCTGCCGGGAACCCTACGATACCGGCCGCAGTTTGTTCGACCGACCACTGAGCAGCCGCTTCGACGAGGGGGACGCGATCGCGATCTTTGACGATGTCCTGGTCCCGTGGGAGCGAGTGTTCGCCGCGCGCGACATCGAAATTTATAACCTGATGGGACCGGCGTTCGCCGGCACCATGACGCTTCAAGCAGTTATCCGAGGGACCGTCAAGCTACGTTTTCTGACCGGCCTTGCCTTCCTGGTCGCTAAAGCAGTGGGGCGGACGGAGCTGCCGCGTTACCAGGAGATCCTCGGTGAACTAGTTGGGACTGTCGAGTTGGCCGAGGGCCTGCTCACTGCATCGGCCCATGATGTGCTGAACAATTTCAATCATCCGCTCGAAGGGCAGGAAGGCAGCTTAAGTTTGCGTGCCAGCGATCGCGGAGTGATCCCCGGCGTAGGAAGTCTCTTTGGAGTGTCTGGTCGCGGAATGCTTTCTATCACCGCGGTGCGGCTGTTCTTCCCGCAGGCCATGACTCGCGCGATCGACGCTATTCGCCTGATGGGGAGTAGTGGCCTCATTCTAACCCCGACAGAGAAGGACCTAACTCACCCCGACCTGCAGCGATCTCTGGCCCAATATCTCCGCGGAAAGGATATGTCGGCGGAGGAGCGGCTGCGGATCATGAAGATGGCGTGGGACATTGTCGGTACAGAATTCGGCGGGCGACAGTTCATGTATGAATGGTTCTTTGCCGGTGATCCTTTCAGCAGTCGGATTGTCTACTGCAGCACACAGAGGCGAGCGGAATGCCAGGCCATGGCGGAGCGTTTGCTCGATCAGGCGATTTCGCGCGACACCGCGGCCGATGTCGGCGGCCGCTCCATCCATTTAACCGAAGCTTGATGCGCGGCAAAGCGCGCCTCTGCGACGAAACTGACGAAGCCACCGCAAACTGAAACGATCCGACGATACAAGGTGATGATATGAGCGAGTTCTTCGCAGCGTGCGCGTAGTCGCCGCTAAAAGCCAGTAATCGGAGGAAGCACTGTGACGACAACGCGGCACGACGAGTTTTCCGGCAAACGAGAGTTTTCTTACATACAGCCGCGTCAGGGCCGGCGGGCAACTGAATACGAAGAACTGACGCTTTATATCCAACAGGATCCCAAACAATTCGCCTGGGGAGGATGGCCGATCCTAACGCCCGAGGGTCGCCCTACCTGGAGCGAAGATACCGCGGCGGTCCGTTCCAGTGACTGGTGGGCTTTTCGCGATCCCAACAAGACCTGGCAACGACCCTATGTGAAGCTCCAGGCTGAGCAGGGCCGGGCTCTGGAACGGACGTTGGAGACCGCAAAAGCTCGCGGCCTCTTCACTGCCTTTGATCGAACCTGGGCAGATGAAATGCTCGCCCTTCACTATGCCTCGTGTGCGTTTCTCGAGTATGGCCTGTTCCGAGCTTTCTCCTACGCACAACGGGAGGCGCTGGCGGAAGTGGTCGGCAATCCTTGTGTCTTCAATGCGGCGGATAAGATCCGCTATGCACAGGAAATCTCGCTGTACGGGATGGAACTAGCGCAAGCGCTGCCCGGGTTTTCCGATAGCGAGGCGAAATCCACATGGCTCACTGACCCACGCTGGCAAGGGGTGCGAGAGAACGTGGAACGGCTGATGGCCATCCGCGACTGGGCCGAGGTGATCGTGGCAACCAACGCAGTCTTTGAACCGCTCGTGGGCGAAATGGTACGCGTGGAATTGTTCCTGCGCTTTGCTCCGCTAAACGGCGACAGCGTCACTCCGGCACTGGTCGCGTCGGCGGAGGCAGACTGGGAGCGGAACCACAGATGGACGTGGGCCTTTCTTCGGTTTCTGGTCGAGGATCCCAACTATGCGGCTAAGAACCGCAAGGTGCTGCAAAGCTGGATCGATCACTGGACGCCGGTGAGTCTTCTGGCTGCTCGCCAGCTTGCTCCCCTGTTCGAGCTCCCGACGGTCAAAGCCCAATCGTTTGCTAACGCGCTCGGCAAAGTGCGCCAGGCACAGGTTGCGATGAGCGCCGAGATCGGAATTGCCGTTCCGGATCACGAGGTGTTGGTATGAGCGGCAAACTCTACGAGGCTCAAGACACCGTGGGCATGGTGCTAATGGGTAGTGAGGAGGCGGAGGCGGTAGTGGCCATGCTGCGCGAAAAACGGCCCGACCTAACCATCACCAACGATGGCTGTTTTTACTCGATCAGTGGTGTGGGAAACATCGAAATCGACCTGCATGAGTTGGGCGAGCGCCTGGGTCGAAGCCTAACGCCGGCCGACTTCCAGGTTGTGCTCAGCAGTTTTTACGGGCGCGTCGACTTCAACGCCGAGCGCTTCGGAGTCTATGCCGAATTGCTTGACCTCGAAGGGCCGCAATAACCAAGGCGTCCAAAGGAGGAGACGATGGCAGCCAATCTGATCCAGGCGCATGAGAAAATCAAAGGGATGGAATGGGACTTTTCTTATGCTTCTACAGAATCACCGATCCGCACCAAGTTCCATATTCCCAAAAAGGGCAAAGATCCGTTTCGGCATTTGATCCGTGACTATATGACGATGGAGGCGGAAAAGGACGACCGCCAGTATGGTTTCCTGGACGGTGCCGTACGGATGAACAACCCCAATCAAGCCGAGGAACGTTGGGTGGAGGTGATGAAGGCCTTCACCGCGGTGTTCCCCTACCCGGAGTATACGGCGATCAAGTTGATGGGCGCGTTGATCACTGCCGTGAACAACCAGGAGCTGCGGCAAGGCTACTTGGCGCAGATGCTCGACGAGATCCGCCATTACCAGCAACAACTCGCGCTGGGCCGCTACTACCTCAAACACTACCACGACCCGGCGGGTTTTGACATTCCCATGAAGGCGCTGGGCAACAATCTTCTCGGCACGGCGGTGCGAGGCGTAGCAGAGTCGTTCCTGGCATGCGATCCCATCGAAGGGGCCATCAGCCTCCAAGTGATGGGCGAAACGACGTTTACCAACCCGGTGTTCGTTAGCGTGCCCAAAGCAGCAGCGGCCAACGGCGATCACGCCGTGCCCTCGGTGTTCCTAAGTATTCAGTCGGACGAGAGTCGTCACATGGCCAATGGCTATGCGACGCTCGTAACGCTGCTCGGCGATGATCGCAATGTCCCGCTGATTCAACAAGTGTTGGATAAACACTTCTGGCGTTTCTCGCGCTTCGTGGATTCTGCGGTAGCCCTGCTCACTGAATACTTTACGGTCCACAAGATTGAACCGTATGTCGACCTCTGGAAGCACTGGGTGATTGAGGATTGGGTGAATAGTTATATTGGCAAGCTGGAAAAATTTGGCATCAAGCCGCCACGCTTTCTCGAAGAAGATGCGAAGCACCTGCAGTGGATGAGCCATACCACGGCGATGTTCGTCTATGCCAGTTGGCCCTTGATGTTTTGGCGATTCGATCCTCCGAACGAACGGGACATTGAGTGGTTCGAGAAGCATTACACGGGTTGGCATACCTACTACGGTAAGTTCTGGGAGAACTACAACCAGATGACCGATCCCGACGCTGGCATGCTGCCCCTTAAGCTCTTCCCCACGATACCGCCAGTCTGCCAGGTGTGTCTGCTACCTTGCATCTACCCGCGCCCTGATATTTCGACGGCCAGAATCCGAGAGCACAACGGTCGCAAGATCGCATTCTGCTCCGAAGCGTGCGAGTGGACCTTTAACCTCGAGCCGCGACGCTATCAAAGCTACGTGCATCTGTACGAAAAATTCGATGGCTGGAACCTGGCAGACGTGATTCGTTACCTGGGCTACATCAGGCCAGACGGCAAGACGCTGATTGCGCAGCCCTCTCTCCGTCGTGACTGCCGGATGTGGACTATCGACGATATCGAACGGGTGGGCTACGAAATCAAGAACCCGCTAGAGCACAATGTTTGATGATATTGCGTGAGGTGATCGAGGGAAGTGTTCGAAGCTGGCCCAAGCTCACACAAGCGAGTCGATTGGACGCCGCCCCCTCCATCAGAAGGACGGCCAGATTCTAGCGATGATTAGAGCCGACTTCTTTTCCGGCGATGCCTCGGGCAGCGGGATAGTCTATAGGCCAGAGAGAACGCCGCGCCGTGACAGAGCCTCGGTTCGGGCAGCCGTCTAGTGCGGGTGAGCAAGCAATGACACAAGCTCAGCCTCGGCTGTGTAGAAGTTTGGGCCGAAAGTGCACCAGCGATTCGGCTGCTCAAACTATTGAAAGGAAAGCCATGTCAGCGACCCAGCAAGACAATGAGTTGCCAGAAAGATTCAGAACGCTAAGCCAGTTCGTATCCGCATGGTCGCTGCCCACCGAGCAGGAGCGCAATCGAAAGCGTCGGTCATCTTCGATGGAAGAGATTCGACGGTTTTATAACGCGATGCTTCCGGAGATGGCCGCAATCGCTGAACACTTGAGCGCTTTCAGCCTGGACGACCTTCCTGAAAAGGAACGTAGACTCCTGAACCTGGCGCTTTCGTTTATGGAGGTGGCACTAGCAGTCGAGGTGTACTCTACCCCGGACGTACCAGGCGCGATCGAGGCTGAACGTCTTGCAATCTTAACTCGCTGAACCTGACTGTCTTTCAAAAAAATCACCGGGTGACGCCGTCAGGGTATCACGATGGTTGAAGAAATAGATGTCAACAACAGCGACGGATCCGAGCCTTTGCCGGGACCGCAACATGTTCCTGTTGGCCCCAACATTTCAGCCCAATATTTTGAGCTTGAGCGTCAGAGAATTTTCAGACGCGTCTGGCTACAGATCGGCCGAGCTGAAGCAGTTCCTAATCCGGGTGATTTCTTCGTCCGCCGGCTGGAGGTCTTGGGCACCTCGGTCCTGGTCGTCCGCGGACGCGATGGACAGCTGCGCGCCTTTCACAATCTTTGCCGCCATCGCGGCAATCGGCTGGTCAACCAACCCCACGGCTCCGCGCGCGCCTTTACCTGCGGCTTTCATGGCTGGACCTATGATTGTGAAGGAGCGTTGGTGGGTATTCCTCTCGAGAGTGAGTTTCGCGGCTGCGATAGAGCGCAACTGGGCTTGATTCCACTCGCACTGGACGTCTGGGAGGGTTTCATCTTCGTTCACCTGCAAACCTCACCAGAAACCAGTTTACGCAAATACCTTGAACCGATTAGCGGGATGCTCGATGGATTTCCTTTCGCCGAGATGGAGCTGAGCGGCTGGTGGGGTGCAACTTTAACTGCGAACTGGAAGACTTTTCAGGACGCCTTTATCGAGGCCTATCACGTCTTGGCGGTCCACCGACGTTCGATACCAGACTTTCGGGCAGACCCTATAGTGCCAAGTGCTCAGCCGCTAGGACGACACTGCAAACTCACTTATTACCAAAATCTGCATCATAAACCGAAACCTGCCGAGGCCTTGGCTTTTAAACTCGGCTCCGCCGCCTTCCTCAACGTGAACAATACCGACCAGTTGCCGAATCGCCGGTGGCCTTCCTTGAATGTCGAGAACCGAGACAACTGGGTATTTGACGAGTTCGTGATTTTCCCAAACTTCCATCTGTTCCTGGGGGACGGCTGGATGTTGTGTCATGAGTTCTGGCCGATCGACGTGGATCACACCAACTGGCAGGTGAAGTACTACCAGCGACGCACCACAAGCCCCGCAGTGAGAATCGCCCAGGAGTACTCCAAGGTTGCAATGCGAGACGCGATCCGAGAGGACCTTAGCACTATCGAAAGCACACATGCCGCTCAGCGATCCGGCGTGATGGCATTCATGACACTATCCCCCACCCTGGAGTCCTTGATCGTCCATCATCACAACACCGTCGCCGGCTTTGTAAAAGGTTTGGATACCTAGGCCCACCGGACGCCGGCCTTCGACGGCAAGCCTGCGGGCAGAACCAGCCGCGGGGATAAAGGATAGATAGGAGAGTTGGCATGGAGACCACAACTGCTGGTGCGTTGGACCGACCCCAATCGTTAGGCTTCAGAGAGCTCTATCGCGCGAGTGGCTTCGACGACTATGTCGTCGACGGGGAAGGAATGTTCACAGTTGATCGGGCGGTATTCACCGATCCCGGTCTGTTTGAGCTCGAGATGCAATACATCTTCGAGGGCACTTGGATCTACTTGGCGCACGAGAGTCAGTTGCCCCGGCCGCACGATTTTTTAACCACTACCATCGGACGTCAGCCGATCATCCTCATGCGCGACGAACATGGCGAAGTCGGTGGCTTCATCAATACATGCCCTCATCGGGGCGCGCGACTCTGCGTGGAGAGGAGCGGTCATCGGAAGATTCTAACCTGCCCCTACCACGGGTGGTGTTTCAGCAATAACGGCATGTTGGTCAACATCAAGGATGAGGCCAGCGGTGCCTATCCGACCGGCTTCTCTCATCTCGATCACGGGCTAAAACGGGTCCCGCGTCTGGGTAATTATCGCGGATTCATTTTCGGCAGTCTCAACCCCGCGGTGTGCGATCTCGAAACGAATCTCGGAGCGGCACGGACCTTTATCGACATGATCGTCGATCAGGCGCCGGAAGGTCTGGAAGTAGTAACAGGCAGTGCAGACTACACGTATGCAGGCAACTGGAAATTGCAGGTCGAAAACGGTGTGGACGGCTATCATTTCGACATCGTGCATCGCACTTTTGCGGGAGTCATTCAGCGGCGCATGAACTCGGGCAAAGACTCAGTGCGGGCACTTGACGTGGGGCGCCTGGCGGCCCCGGAGCTGGGCAACGGTTGTTACGACCTGGGAAATGGACACAGCCTTTTGTGGATCGATTACCCCAATCCGGCAAGCCGCCCGCTTTACGACCGACGCGCTGAGTTTGTGGCCAAATTCGGCGAGCACCGAGCTCGTTGGATGATGGATCGAGTGCGTAATCTACTGGTATATCCTAATGTTTTCCTGATGGATCAGACTTCGACGCAGATTCGCGTCATTCACCCATTGGCAGTGGATAAGACTCGAGTCTCGACTTATTGCATTGCGCCAATCGGGGAAAAGCCCGAGTCCCGAGCTCATCGCCTGCGGCAATATGAGGACTTCTTCAATGCCAGCGGCATTGGCACTCCTGATGATCTGGCGGCATTCGAGGCCTGTCAGGAGGGATACCGCGGCCGATTGGTGCGCTGGCAGCAGGGCTACGTGCGCGGGGCTTGCCGGGCGATCTCTGGGCCCGACGCCGAAGCCAGGGCGCTCCAGATCCAGCCCGCATCGAGCAGTAGTGATTTTCGGGACGAAGTCATCTTCCAGGGCCAGTACCGTCAGTGGCTCAGATTGATGAACGGCGGGTTGGCGCGTTCAGGGAGTAACAGCGGTGAATAACGAAGTGCTGAATCGTTGCGCCGAACTGCTTTATCGAGAAGCAGCGTATCTTGATGAAAAGCGTTGGGCTGAGTGGTTGGCGCTGTACGCGGAGGATGCAGAGTTCTGGGTACCGGCATGGCACGGCGGCCGGGCACCGACCAGTGACCCGCAGTCCCAGCTTTCCTTGATTTACTACAACAACCGTGCGGGTTTGGAAGATCGAATCTGGCGCATACAATCGGGCCAATCGTTGGCATCTGATCCGTTGATTCGTACCTGCCATTTCATCACCAATGTGCGCCTTCTCGACGCCACAGACCCCGATGAGCCTCACGTGGCGTCGCACTGGCAGGTTCGGATTTACAGGCCCTTCCAACGCCGAAGTTCGAGCTATTTTGGTTTTTATGAACATCTACTCCGGTTTCAGAAAGACCAACCGAAGATCGTCAGAAAAAAGATCATCGTGCTCAATGACGAGATCGAATCAGTGCTGGATATTAATCACGTGTAGTTCGGCGCGGACAGCCCCTTATCTATATAGCCGGCCTTTGCTCACCATCTTGATACCTATCGACTTGAGAAATGCGACAGGTAGTTCAGCGCCGATCATCGCGAAGATGTAATCATTTGCGAGTTCAATTGCCCCTGCCGACACTCCACCGCTGGCCGGCTTCAGCGGCTCAAGGACTACGCTCTGAGGTCGTATTTCTGTCAGGATGGTCGCGGGATAGATTGAGATCGCCTTGGCCTTTTGCAGAGCGACGATCGCGTCAGCATTCTCCGGTGTCACATTGGTCAAGACAGGGGAGCGGAAGCAATAGCTCACCGTATTGGCCAGCCGGCGATCAGCGAGAGCCCGGACAGCCTCAGCCCCTGCGTTACCTCCTCCTACCACGAGAATCCGGCACCCGGTAAACTCTTCTGGTTCGATGAGGTTGTAAAATACCCGACCTGGCTCTTCTCCCGGCAGATTTAGATGACGAGGATTCCCACGAACTCCGATTGCCAGCACCACAGCTCTTGCTCGGTACGAGTTGCCGCGCGCAGTCCGGACAAGCAGGTGGTTCTGCTCACGCATCACAGCTGTCACTTCTTCACGATCGTTGATGACAAGTTGCAATTTAGCGATGATCTTTTCCCATTCGCGGATCAGCTCTTCGCGTGAATTGTCGCCTTCGAGGAAGAACGAACCGTACTCAGCCAGATCGATAGGCGTTGCCTGCACGAATTTGGCGCGCGGATATGATCGCAGCGTGCTTGCGGGAGTCAACTTTTCCAGAGTTGCATATTTTAGACCCAAGACCTTCGCCGTAGCGGTCGCGCCCAAGCCCGCAGGCCCGCAACCAACGATTACAACATCGTATAGGTCTGGTTGGGACGACGAGGGGTAAGGCCGGAGCTGACTTGCAATCGCTTCGATAACCTGGCGACCGGAACGCATTGCGAGATTTATTGAGGCAGTACCCGCTGCCTCACCGACGATGTACAAGTTTCTGATACTCGTCTGGTAAGTGTCATCTAGCGCGGGGACCTCCCTGGGTCGCTGCGGCGCCACGTCGGGCGCCGCTTCGTGAAAGTTGTGCGTCTGCGATAAATGCCTGACATATCGGGTGAACTGATAAGTTACGAGACCTATTGCGACCATACCCATCCACCAGGGTGAGAGCACGACGCCATCCAGGGTGACGGCCCGGATTCGAGAGTTCCCGTCGATAGACCTCCACCGCGGCACATAGACCGTTAACTTGAGATGGTCAGGACGATTTGGTGGAAACTGAGGCGCAGGATTGGGAAAGTCACGTATGGGAACCACCCCGTACGCGTGAAACAGGTGACACTGGCTGCAAGCGAGCACTTTCGCACCCGCATTCAGCGGCACGCCCCTCGCTGGTCGGACCGCGCGAGCTTTCCTGGCTGCAGTCTGCGGGTCAGTTGACTGATCCTGTCGGGAATTTATCGGTCCGGTCGCGATCTGGTCTCCGCCGCTATCGGGTCGGTGCGTATGGCAATCGAAGCAGCGACTAACCGCCAACGAGGCTTGATCGTCAGGATCGCGGCTCTTATTCATCTCGAAATGACACCGTTCGCAAGCAGTTTTGAGATGGCCTGCAGAATGAACGAAGACGGCCTTGATATGTCTGACCGTGACGACGCTCGAGTAGGGAATGGAGACCGGTGAAGGGCCAAGAGACGGTGAGAGCTGCATAAATCTGTCTTGCGGGACGAGATGGCAGCCTGTTCCAGCGCATCCTGCCCACTTGAAACTCATCTGATCATTCCGCCCCGGTGGCACGGGCGTCACCAAATGACAGGATGAACAGTTGAACCCACCCGCCACCGGCGGATAATGCGACTTGGTTAACAATTCATGCTCGTAATGACTGAACGGGCGCCTGAACAAGTGCCTGACAAAAAATTGCCGTTCCATTACGTGAACTTGATGCTCTGGCACAGCCGGAATTGCTGGGTGTTTGTGACACCATGTGCAGGCGAACCCAGCACTCATGCCGATGTTCGGCGTTGGACCTTGATGTTCGCCGTGGCAACTGAGGCATTCGAGGTTATGGGCGGTGTCCATCGCCAGCGTGTGCCCCGGCATAAGCCCGGCGTCTTTGTCGGTGACGTCGAGCCCCGTATGGGGATTGTTTTCGCTCAGCTCACCGTGGCAATTTACACAGCCCGCATTCGAAGGCCCGCGCCATGGACGGTGACAGGCGTTGCAGTCGGTAATCAGCTGCTGGTGCGCTTTCAATAACGGGCCGGGTTGATAGCTCGAGCGCGGCGCAAGCACCGCCAACGCGGCCACGGCACCGACGATCGCCGAAGCCACCAGAACCCAGCGGACGTTCATATTCCCACGAAATAGAGAACACCGGTGATGTGGAAGGCAACCAGCACAAGCACAGCTATAGCAAGGCTGCGATGCAGCCGCAGCCATTCGCCGCTCAACTTCAGATTAAATTGGTTATGGTCGAGCCCCACCTTGCGTTCGGCGATATCAACCAATTGATGGAAAACGGCTGCTTCGACCCCGAAGCCGTCTGCAATGAGTCGGGCGGGCTTACATACGGTCGAGGCTGGATTAATGCCAGAGAGCGTGGCCCACAAGAGTCGCAGAGAAGGCTGATTGCCGGCCACAATAGGCCGTAGCAGTGAAAGGTAGGCATGAACCAGCGGCTCGGAGTGACCGAGAACCAGCTCTTCCGCTTGCACGTACAGCTCCTGCGACGCGGCTTCAACGTCTTCCAGTCGGACTTCTGGATTACCCAACTTCAACATCCGCGCGGGCAGGAAATCCTCAATCAATGTCCCCAGAAGACCGCTGACGGCCAGTGCCAACACGAACACTTCAAGCACGAGTTCGAGAAGACTACGGGGGCCGAACTGTGTATGCCACCAAAATGGCAACAAGCTGAAAACACCTGCGGAAACGTGCACAATGCGCCAGCTTTCGAGTCGGTCCAGCACCAGCAGTCGAACCCCCAGGGGGCGGGGCAAACGTGCGATCCACCGCGTATAGCGCAATGACAACCATAAGGCTTGTTTGCGTACAGGGTACAGCGCGGCCAGCATGAAGATTCCCGTCGTAAGGATTCCGGTGCGATAAGCTCCCGCCCGCGAGGCCCATCCTGCAAATAACTTGTAAAGCGCGACAACGCTGGAGCCGCAGAACAGGCTCCAGATCAGCATCGAAGCGATCGGCGCACTATGGCGCCTGGCCGCTGCCTCGCCCAACGAGGCCCGGCTCGGCTTTGTCGTTGGTCGGTCAGCTGGTAACCGGTCAACCTGCTCTTCGATTCGCTCGGAGCTACTCGTAAATGGCACTGCGTTCGTACCGCCTGAGGCCGCGCGTTTCGCCGGTCCCTTAGTCGTTGCCCCCTCGGGCCTTCCGTACGCGTGAACCGGCACTCACCGCACCGGTCTCTTCGATCAAAGTTGCTGGATCAATGCGCATGGCGGCGCCGGTCGGACAGCTATGAACACAGCCCATAAACGGCAAACCATCACAGAGGTCGCACTTTATGGGATAGGCGACCGGTACATGACCCGGCGCACCGGAGGTTCCAAGTTGAACCGGTTTGCGGCTATGCTTGCCGCGAATGCGGCCGAACAAACGCCTGAACCAACTTTCGTCAGCAACGTCGTGCGACGCTACAGGATAAGGACGGAAGAAGCTGGGGTCGTTGGTGATTCGCGACTTACGTAACTGCGCGCGATCGAAGGTCGGAGTATCTATCATGGCGATGTTATCGTAAGGGCATGCGATCGCACAGTTACCACATCCGATACACATATCATATTCGAAATAGATCTCGCCTTCCGGCCGGCGCTTGAGCGCCCCAGTGGGACAGGCGTTCATGCACTTAGGATCATCACAGTGGCGGCAGGCGCTGGGCACGAGATAGTTGCCTAACTGAATGCCGTTGCGGATCAATCGGCTTTTGCCATGCAGCGACTCACAGGCGCGCACGCAATTGTCGCATTTGATGCACAGTTCCAAATCCATCACCAGAAGCGCGTCGGCCTGGATAACTCCCAGTTGACCCATCTTTTTGAGCAGCTCGGAGAGCTCAGGGGTGATGGAACGTTCCTGCTCCCTGCGGCGGTTGATAATCTTTCGGACTTCAACCTCAATCGCGGGAAATCGTCGACAGAGCTCGAGAAAATCATCCCCGCGAATCTTGATTAGTTCGCATTTGCCAGCAGTGACCACGCTCGACCATCGAATCCCCGTCTCGAACAACGCCATCTCGCCGAAGAAATCTCCGGTGCGAAGGTAGGCAAAGACCTTTTCACTTCCATCGGGCTCGCGCCGGGCAACCTGAAGAAAACCATCTCGCACTATGTATAGTGCGTCGCCCAGTTCGCCTTGCGTGACGATTGGAATTCCGCGCAGTTCGTATCGCAGGATTTCGCATCGAGGAACGAGTTGCTGGATGAATTCGGGTGGCACCCCTCGAAACAAGTCGAGTTCTGCGGCCGAGCTGGCGACGGCGCGTTCGCGATAACGCTCAGCCAGTATCGAACGGGCTTCCGAGTTAACTTCCAGATATTTAAGTGCATGACGCGGGATGTAGAAGATCTCGGTTTGAGTGGCCGCAATTACGTCGAGCGAACGGGGCACGCCCCCGAGTGCGCCAAGTTCGCCGTAAAATGTTCCTGCACCCAGACTGGCAACATGAGCACGACCGTGAGCCTCATCCTCGAACAAGTCGACCCGACCGCTGAGTATCAGACAGAGGTCGAGCTCATACTCTCCTTTGCGGCAAACCGCTTCCCCGCCGTCAAAGGTCCGTATGCCCATTTCAGGTTCTTGCTCGTAGGCACGCAGGAACGCATCTCGTTGCTCTTGGGTAAACGACACAAACAGTGAAATCGCTGCAAGGCGCGGCCAGAGGGTCGCCGAGGCCTGCTTCGTTATGGGCCTGATGGATGGCACAGTGCCGAGTTAGCCTCACGCCACCGGGCAAGTCAACCGCAGCCCTCCGACCGGATCATGGAAGCAAGACGGCCCAATGACCGCGAGCATTCATCCCCACCTTGGTAAGGATGGCTCGCCGAGGATGGACTTTATGCTCGCGTCGAGCTAAAAAGAAGTGTAATCAGGACCGGAGCACTAATCATTTAAACCCACAGCATCTCTCCTCAGCCTTTCCGCGCAAGACGTCGAGACAGACCGGAGAAGGGAGCAAACATCGGGGTTTTTCTGGCTCGCGCTTCCGGCAATGCGATAAGGAGGGGCTTTAATGCCCACGAAATTGTATGTAGGCAACCTAGCCTACGCGGTAACTAACGAAGACCTGGAAGCGCTCTTTTCGCAAGTTGGCAAAGTGGACAGTGCAGTCGTCGTGGTTGACAAGTTCTCTGGTCAGTCTCGCGGATTCGGATTCGTCGAAATGGCCGATTCGAATCAGGCGGTCCAGGCGATTGAACAATTCAACGAAACCGAACTAAAGGGCCGCGCAATACGGGTTAATGAAGCACGTCCCCGCGACGGTGGTCCCCGCGCAGGCGGCCTCGGCGGAGGCGGTGGACGCGACCGCCGCAGCGGTGGTGGGCGGGGCTTCGGCGGCCCGGGCGGTGGACGCGACCGGCGCTGGTGATTTCACCTAATTCCGAACAATAGGACCTTGGGCGGATCACTTGGATCCGCCCAGGCGACTTCAGGCGCACATCCGGGTCCCCCGTACGTTCCCGTTCTGACTGACTTTTTTACTAGACGGGAGCGCTGCGAAGCACACCTTTTTCTTCCAATTCACGGATGCGTTCCGGCGAATAGCCGGCATACCTCCTCAGGATTTCCTCATTGTGCTCACCGAGCAGCGGGGCTTCGAGCTCGAGGGGAGCATAGGCGGAAAAGCGCAATGCGAATCCCGGTACGTCAAAGTCTCCCAGGATTCGATCATGGACGGTTCGCACTGTCCCCCGCTGTCGCAGATGCGGATGTCGAACGGCTTCAGCCACTGACAACACCGGGGCATGCGGAACACGGTTTTCCCGCAGCGCGGCCTCCGCGGCGTCGTCTCCTGTCGTTTGGAGCCAATGCTCAATCAGGTCAACCAACTCTTTGAGATTCTTTAGCCGATCGGCATTTGTTCGGAAACGAGGATCTTTCGCCAGTTCCGGGTTGCCCATGGACCGACACAGGGCGGCAAAGTGATGGTCCAACGGAGCAATGATGATGAAGTAGTGGTCACGGCCTTTGAAAATACCCGCAGGCACCGCATACCACGAATGTTGCCCTGAACGCGTCGGTAAAACCGCGCCGTTACTTAGGCTATGCGCTTCTATCCCACACTCGTGATAATGCATGTAGGTGTCGAGCAATGATATGTCGAGATGTTGACCGCGGCCGGTTCGCATGCGCCCTAACAAAGCCGCACAAATCGCACCCATCGCATGAGCTCCGGTACTGACGTCGCCTAACGCAACCATCGGGACGTACGGCGGGCCATTTGGCTCACCACACATGGACACGATTCCCGCATAAGCTGCTCCCAGGTAATCGAAGCCGGGCTCGTTGGCCAGCGGTCCCCGTTGGCCAAAGGCGGAAATCGAGCACATGACGATTCTTGGATTCAACGCGCTTACCGCTTCATATCCGAAGCCGAGCCGTTCCATGACTCCCGGGGCATAATTCTCGACAAGCACGTCGAAATGCGGGATCAAGTCCCTGATGATTTTGCTGCCTTCGGGATGCTTGAGGTCGATACAAAGCCCCTTCTTACCTCGATTGTGCTGTACAAAGTAGCCGCTGCGATTGTTGACGATAAAGGGCCCTTGACGCGCGGCATCGCCATTGGGCGCAAATTCCACCTTGACCACTTCCGCTCCCATCTCGGCCAGCATCAGGGTGCAGGTCGGGCCCGCTACGATATGGGTGAAATCGAGTACCTTATATCCGTCGAGTACATGTCGGGGCGCGTCTCCGGCCATATGATTCCTCCTGGGCATCCGCTCGATCAGGCATGTAGCTCATTCGTGACGCTCTTGGCAAAGGATGACCGGTTGACTTCCGGAAGTAGACTTTCTTCCGTTAATTCAACCGCGTCTGATGCACCAAACAAAAGGCCGAGGAAGACTGGATCCTCGGCCCTTTTCTTGAGTCGTCTTAGTCGGACTTATGGCGGGAGGAAGTTATTGGTTAGCTGGATATGGCGTCTCTTCGCCCTTTTTCAATGCTCTCAAATCGGCCGCGCGCCGCTGCAAGTACCCGTCCTGCACCGCCCCATAAAGGTCCACCGCGTAGCGATCAACATCCTCAAACAAGTTCAGATGAAGCGAGCGATAATTCACCGCCTCCATCGCATTCTTGCCGGCCGCAGTGGGTATGTAGACATACCAAGGCACAAAATAAGGAAGCGGCCACATCGCTCCGTCGGCGGCATAACCAACTGTATCTCGTACGGTGGAGGGACCGATAAACGGCCATACGATGTAAGCACCGCTCGGCACACCGTAGCTGCCAAGTGTCAGACCGAAATCATTCGCATGTTCCTTCAGCCCAAACCACTTGTCAGCCACGTCGAAAAATCCGGCAACGCCTAGGGTCGAGTTGATACCAAAGCGGGCCAGTTCTCCGCCGGCCTCAGGCAAGCGAAGTTGGAAAAGGTTATTGACGAAACGCGGAATGAAATTGACGTTATCGAAAAACCGACCGACACTTTCACGCACCGGGGTTGGTGCGATGTCCGCATAGCCCTGGGCGATTGGATGCAGCACATAGTGATCCAGCTTGAGATTGAACCAGAACATCTTCTCGTTAAAGGGAGCAAGCGGATCGCTATAGGTTTCAACGTATTCTCCCGGTAAGTGCGGTGGCGCGTGCTCCTGTGCCATTACCGCTGCGGCATACATAACGAACATTAGGACTAGCGCCGCAATTCTACCTTTGAGCACCTGATTATCCTCCCTGGTGGGCGGCTCCCTTGCCGATCTGCATATACTGGGCTGATCCGCTCGAAATCACGCTCTGGGAACACCCTCGGTCTTGAGCGTTGATTTTCATCCCTGACCCAACTCCGAACCAAGCTGCTGCTGTTTTTCGCGCAGAACTGCCATGAGCTTGGGAAATCCCTCTTCATTTATGATTCGGTTAAACTGATTGCGATAATTCGCGATGATGCTAATGTTATCGACCGTCACATCATAAACCTTCCAATCGTCGTCGGCCTTCTCAAGCAGATAGGTGACTGGGATTGGCTCCTTGCCAGCCTGCACAATCTTGGTGTCTACCGCCGTGTAGCCAGGGCCCAGAGACCGAGTCTGGCCGAATTGAACATCCTGGCCGGAGTAATCCTGAACCTTGTCCAGATATGCTGCTTCGATAAAAGCGGTGAAGAGCTTGGTGAAATCAGCCCGCTGGTCCATTGTTAGTGAACGCCAATGGTAGCCCAGGGTCGATTTCGCCATTTCGGCCGAATCAAACCGTGCTTCCATCAATGGTTTGAGTTCGCGCCGTTTTTCCAGAACTGACTTCTGTTTGTCGCGCAGAATCTGCAGGGCTCGATTGACGAACTCCTTGGTTGTCTCCTCAGCGCTGGTTTGCGCGCTTGCAATTGGCAATAGGGCGCCAACCGAAAACAGCGCTGTGCTACACGCTAGGAATACGATCACCATGAGCGACGAGCGCGAGCGACGCGGGCGCTTTGGGTTTTTCATCGAATTTGCAGCATCGAGATAGAACATGCTCACAGTCCATGCACCTAATTTATTGTTACTTGGAATTGTCTAAGCAATTACAGTTCCCGGTCTTGGAGTTCGAAGCCTCGCCAGTACTTGGGGTAGAGTTGCCACTTGAAGTGGCTTCACCAGACTTCGAGCCTGATCCCGAGCTGTTGATTAATTGACCAATTGCATCTTCTAAGACGAAAGCGGATTGCGTGTGACGTATAGTTGCGCCGTCGGTCAAATCGTGCTCGCCGGGACCGAGTGCAATTGCCACGTATTTATCACCGATGATGCCACTGGTCTTGATCGCGGCAATGGCATCGGTGTCGATTGCGACTCCCTTATTGATGCGCATCGCAACGTGCGCCCGGTTGTCCTGCAGGGAAATCGACTGCACCTTGCCGATGGGAACGCCAGCCAACTGTACCTGATCGCCAGTTTTGAGGCCCGAAATATTGTCGAAATTCGCATAGAGGGTATAGCCGGGTTGAGGAAAGATACCAATGTTACCCAGCCGCACCGAGAGGTAAACCAACGCACCAATTCCAACCAGAGCAAATACCCCAACAATCAGCTGCGTCAGGCGGCTAGCGTACACGACTGCTACCTGCCAACAGTGGCGACCACTTGAGAGGAGGGGCGCTCTTCCTCGCCTGCCGCCCGGCCGGCAAGAAAACGCTTGAAGTTCTCATTCTCTGAACTCATGACTTCGTCAACCGTACCAGATACTTCAATTTTGCCGGCATGCATGAAGGCAACCCGATCGGAGATTGCGAACACCTGGGGCACATCGTGGCTTACCATTACTGCGCTCAGTCCGAAGCGCTGCTGGGTGCTGCGCACTAACTGGTGAATCGCAGTCGTACGGGTTGGATCAAGACCCGTCGTTGGTTCGTCGAGCATCAGGATGCTGGGGCGCCGAATCAGCGCGCGCGCCAAGGCCGTGCGCTTTTGCATCCCCCCGCTTAGTTCCGAGGGATATTTCTCTTCCATCCCTTCCAGACCGACCTGCCGCAGAATCTCCAAGACGCGCGCTCGAATCTCATCACGAGTGAGATTGCTTTTTTCGACGAGCGGAAACGCTACATTGTCAAACACCGACATCGAGTCAAACAAGGCCCCCGCCTGAAACAGCATACCGAATTTCTCCCGCACGCTGTCGATGGCCCGTGAGTTCAGGCGAGTTACCTCGATACCATCGATGAAAATCTGCCCGGAGTCGGGTCTCAATAAGAGATTCAAATGCTTGAGCAGGACCGTCTTGCCGCATCCGCTCGGTCCGACAATGGTTGTGATTTGGTTGCGCGGGCACTCGAGCGTAACCCCGTCGAGCACCTGCTGTTTACCGAAACGCCGGCGTAATTCACGAACGATAATCGCCGGCCCATCTTTCGTCCCGTTGTGGGTCATCACCAGTCAACAATTTTTCCTGTTCCTTGACAGACTGGCTTTTCCAGAATGCCGATGAATTGTTACAGAAGAATAGCGGTCATGAAATAGTCCCAGGCCAGGATCAGCACGCTCGAAAGCACCACGGCATCGGTGGTCGCCCGACTCACTCCAGTTGCCATTCTGGCAGCATGATAGCCCTTATAGCAGCAGACCCACATCACGACCATCCCAAACACCAGCGCCTTGTAGAGTCCGATTGCGATATCATGGCTACCCAGATTTTGGGCAATACCATTAAAGAACGGGCCTGAGGGCGCCCCCATTAGCCCCACCCCGATTATGTAACCACCCCAAATGCCAATAACGTCGAACATGCAGGTCAACAGCGGTAGGCTGATAACACCGGCCAGTACCCGAGGTGAAACCAGGTATTGCACAGGGTTGATAGCCATCACCGTTAAAGCATCAATCTGCTCGGTGGCTTGCATCGCGCCAAGCTCGGCGGCCATTGCTGAGCCGGCCCGCGCAGTCACCATCAATGCCGCCAGGACGGGACCAAGTTCGCGCACCAAAACCAGTGCGACCACCGTTCCCAATGCACCCTCGGAGCCAAAACGACGCAGGGTATTGTAACCCTGTAGACCCAATACCATACCGGTGAACAGGCCAATCAGCGCCACTAAGAAAAAGGATTCGGCGCCGATAGTCCGTAATTGACGAATGAGTAACCGAGGCTTATATGGCGGCGCGATCGCATAAACCAGTGCGGCAAACAGAAACAACACGAAATTGCCCAGCGCCGCTACGCCTTCAATCACCACCTCGCCTAATCGTTCGATGGGTTGCAAATCTCTAATACGCTTTACCTAGCTGCAGTGCCGTCGGAGCTCAGCTCTGAGGCAGACTCAATCGAGCCAAATGGGCCCGCGTGTAGGTGCGGCTATGACGCCGCTCGAACTCGTCAAGGTCAGCAGGCACGTCCAGGTCCAGTGCCGGACCATCGAGCTGAAGAATCTGGCACGGAATGGAGCGTTCGCGGCAATCGACCAAATGGCGTACTAAACTGAAGCGACCAAACTGGGTCGCAATCACATCGGGCGGCCTGCGTACGATGATGTTGGTCCCGGAAAAGTCCCTTGACGGCACCAGGGTAACGGCTCGCGGGGCATTCGGCAGGGCGGCGAACGCCGCATCTATGTCAGCTCCCGTCACCAAGGGGATGTCCGACAGCAGTGTACACACACAAGTCATACCCAGTTCAACTAACTGGATGGTTGCCAGTCTGACCGCCGCATTAAGACCCCGCGGGTACCCCTCGTGAATCACAATAGCGCCGACACTTCGAGCCAGTCGCGCGAGGACCTGGTCAGATGTCACAACCGTCACCCGATGGGGGCTCTTGGCCGTCAGTGCCGCAGTCAGGACATCGCGGAACATTGCCTCCGCCAAACCTTTCCGCTCGCCGGTGGAGGGCAGCGCCGGCGCTAGCCGAGTCTTGGCTATTGCCAATTGCTTCGCTGCAATAAGAACCGCGCGCACAAGCCGTGTTTATAACCTAGCATCACGCGACCGGCCAAACGCGGCCCGGTCGGTGGGTTTTAAGGTAAACCATCATAAGCGAAGCCGGGTGCACAATGTACCTCTGCTTGACAGTGATTTCGCGTAACTCCAACATCGGGATTGGTTTCAGCGCTGCCCAGCAGAATTATCGACATATTTAGGCCAGGGCAAACAAACACAGACAACCGGGAAGAGGTTGATGACCACGGGTTGCACAACAATTTCACTCAATTATGCCAAACGAGGCTATGCGGCGAGTCTCATCCTTGCCCTTATACTGGTTTTTGGCTGCGGTCGAAAGAGCGCAAACGATTACTTAACTGACGGCGACGAGGCGATGCACAACGGGCGCCTGGCCGAGGCCGAGAGCGCCTACCGCCAAGCCGCCAATCTCGCCCCCGATGACCCGCTAGTGCATCAGGCTTTGGGCAACCTTTACCTGTTCGAGCACAAGGCGCCTCAAGCCGAAACCGAACTGTTGAAGGCCTTAGAACTGGCTCCTGGGAATGCCAAGGCGCACGATCTGCTGGCCAAGGCGTATTTGGCCCAGTCTGAACTCGGACTGGCCGAGGCTCAGGGCCGCGCCGCCGTCGCCCTCGCACCGGCAAATCCTGATTATCGGCTCAGTCTTGGTGCGACGCTGCAGAGCGAGGAGAAAACGGCAGCCGCAGAAGCCGAATACCGAACGGCGGTCGGTCTGCAACCGCGCAATGCCCACGCGCATTTAGCGCTGGCGAACCTCCTTAGTTCGCAGCCGAATCGTCAGACTGAGGCACAAGCTGAATACGCACGGGTCAAGGCACTCGATCCGACATTGGTCCCCGCCGTAGCCAGCGCCGCACCTTCACCCCGGCCGGCCACCACGCCCATCGCCAGCGCTGCCCCGCAGCCGGCTATCAGGGAAATCAACAAGCGTTTTCTGCTAACTCGCGATTCTCCGGTTTACGAGTCAATGAGCCCCACTTCTCGCATTGTTGCCCAGGTGCATCGCCGCAAATACGTCCATGTAACCGGTTTTGGAGGACAGTGGTTGCGGATTCAGCTCCGTAACGGCACGATCGGATTCATCCCGGCGACGGCCGCGGAGTGAGGGGCACGCAGGACCCAAGACTGTTTCATTGACGGAGGCAGTTCATGGCCGCTGAAAACGTTAACACAAGAGAAGTGAGCTACCCGGGCAAGGCCTGTACGATTCGGGCTTACGTTGCCGAACCGGCCCACACAGGGCACCAACATCCGGCAGTGATCGTGGTGCAGGAGTGGTGGGGACTGGACGATCACATCAAGGATGTCACTCGGCGACTAGCTGGCGAGCATTACTTCGCAATCGCCCCGGATCTTTACTCAAGACAGGGCAACCAGGTTACGAAAGACCCCAATATTGCCGCTCAACTGATGAGCGGACTGGACCACAAGGATGGGATCGATGATTTGCTAGCCACCATCAACTGGCTGAAAGCTCAGGACAGCGTCAGAGCCTCTCATACTGGCGTGATCGGATTCTGTATGGGCGGCAGCTACGCGATGGCGCTTCCATGTGTGACGCAGGACATCAAAGCGGCAGCCCCCTTTTATGGTGAAATCCCGCCGGATGAGCAGCTTAAAAATCTAGCCTGTCCAGTCTTCTACGCTTATGGCGAAAATGACGGATGGATCCAGCGCAAGGATGTCGAACGACTTGCCAACGCCCTGCGTAGATTCGACAAGCGCGGCGAGGTAAAGATCTATCCGGGTTGTTCGCATGGATTCTTCAATGACACGCGTCCCGACGTTTATAGCGCGGCCGATGCGCAGGATGCGTGGCAACGGGTGCTTAAGCTGTTCGACGAAAACCTGAAGCATTAAATAGTTGCTCCTGGTTTTGGCCCCAATTTCTTTTTTCCATTTGAATAATTCGATTGGCACTGGGGAGAGCGTCTTGCCAGTGAGCTTCGCCGGCGCTGCTCCCCACAGGTGCATTTTGCTCTGAGCGCGCCGCAGTAATAATCGGTGGTCGGCTCGATCGGTTTTTATAATCTCCACTAAAGGCGGCCAAATTGGGTTCTCAGCGGCCTTTCGCCTTTCGCAATCCAGCAGAACGCATAGTCTGTGCCTCACCTGACTGAAATCCAGGTACTGAGATTCCTGATTCAATTCTCTTTGCTCTTCGTGGTCGCACGGGTCCTGGCTGACGTGATGAAGCGATTGGGCCAGGCCACGGTGATTGGCGAGTTAATGGCCGGGCTGGTACTCGGACCCACATTGCTCGGCCACCTCGCACCTTCGGTTTACCGTCTGCTCTTTCCTCCTGATCCGCTGAGCGACCATCTGCTCGAGGCACTTTCCTGGCTCGGCGTCATTCTGCTCCTGCTGTACACTGGCCTCGAGACTGATTTGACAGTGTTGCGCGGCGTTGGCCGAGCCGCGCTCGCGGTTTCGATCTTCGGCATTGCCATCCCTTGGGCGAGTGGCTTTATCCTGGGATGGGAGTTACCCGCTAACTATCTGGCGTCATCGAACCAGCGTTTGATCTTTGCTCTCTTCATCGCCATCGCGATGTCCATTTCGGCGGTACCCGTTATTGCCAAAATTCTGATCGATCTTGACCTGATGCGGCGTGACTTGGGGTTGTTAATTCTGAGTGCGGGCCTTCTAGACGATACCATAGGCTGGCTCATGCTTTCGTTGGTTGCCGGCCTGGCAGCACGCGGCGTTATCGATCTGCGCTCCATCATCTCAATTGCGATTGCGGTCCTCGTTTTCGTCGGCTTTTGCTATTTGATTGGGGGTCGCATCGTCGTTCGTTTAATGCGTTGGGTCGATGATCGCGGGCTCGCGGAGCACGCGGGCATGAGTGCGATGGTCGGGATTGCCATGGTGTGTGCCATTATTACACAGGCGATCGGCATTCATGCCGTGTTTGGGGCGTTCATCGCCGGCCTAATGATCGGGCGCTCCTCGCGCCTGCGGCGTTCCGATCGCACCGAGCTGGAAGCCGCGACCATTGGTGTGTTTGCGCCGGTCTTCTTCGCTTACTCCGGTCTAAAGGTCGATCTGTTGGCCTTGCACGGGATCGGACTCGTCCTGATCGTGCTGGCCATCGCAATCGTGGGCAAAGTAATCGGTTGCACGTGTGGAGCACTGCTCTGCAAATTTGGTCTGCGCGAAGCCGTTGCTACCGGAGTCGGCATGAACGCTCGCGGCGGGATGGAGATTATCGTTGCTCTCATCGGGCTCAGCCTCGGCGTGCTCACGCGGGAGATGTACGCGATCGTGATCATGGTCGCGCTGATAACCTCTTTGATGACGCCGCCGCTCCTCAGTTGGTTGCTAGCGGGGGTGGAGCGACGACCTTCTGAGGCCAAGCGGCTCGAACGCGAGCGGATACTTGCGCGACTACCTTTCACCAAGGAGGGGGCTAAGCTACTGGTACTCGCGGGTGGCGGACCACATGCGCAACTCTCTGCCCACCTGGCAGCGATGCTGGGCAATCATCACGATGCGAGCCTGACCGTGTTTCATGCCAGCCGCGGTGAGCCAACCCCTGAGGCTGAAGCGCAGTTCGATCACCACTTCGCGCAGATCAAATCGATTGCTGAATTAAGCGGGGTCCGCAATGTATACCAGCGGTCCGGCTCGGCGGACAGCATCGCCGAAGCGATCGCAAAAGAAAGTGAGCGCGGCTACGACGCGATCTTCGCCGGTGCCTCGCCGGCCGAAGGCGATTACGCCCTCGGCGGCGAGGTGCTTCATGAAGTGGTGGCGAGCGCACAGACGCCAGTAATCATCGCGCGCAATGTCGGAGCGCACATGCCCTTCCGCCGTCTACTGGTGCCGACCACAGGCGCGGCTTTTTCACGGTTCGGCGCGATCATGGCAATGCTTTACGCAAACGCCGCCGGAGCACGGATGACCGCGATGTATGTGAAGGAAACTCCCCTCGTCTCGTTGCGCGGCCGACGTACATCCTCTCATCAGACTAATGAGGGCATACACATCATCGGCGACATGCAAGCTTTAGCCGAGGAAATCGGCGTTCGCCTCGAGACCTTGATCGCCTCCGGAAGTCGCCCTGAAAACGCCATCTTAACAGCTGCAGAGCGCGGCCAGTTCGATTTACTCGTACTCGGAGTGCAATTGCGGCCAGCCGAACGCGGGCTGTTCTTTGGCCCCAAAGTGGAGCACATTCTGCGCAGCGCGCGATGTGCACTGGCGGTGGTGGTCAGCCCCGAGTTGCCGGCGGCCACTCGTACCTGAGGCCCGCAACTCCATGAGCGTCCAGGATCGTTTCAGCGTAGTCACTGGCGCATTGGGATATACAGGGCGCTACATTACAGCCCTGCTGATCCACCGTGGCCTCAGAGTTAGAAGCCTGACCGCGCACCCACATCGCGCTAACCCGTTTGGGGCTCAACTCGAAACCCAGCCTTTCAGATTCGATGATCCGGATGCGCTGGCTCGCAGTCTCGAGGGCGCGCAGGCAGTCTTCAACACCTACTGGATAAGGTTCCCAAGCGGAGGCCTGACCTTCGCGCAGGCTACCGCAAACGTGAAGGCTCTGATTGATGCGGCAAAGCGGGCAGGAGTCAGTCGCTTCATTCACATCAGCATCACGAACGCAGACCCCGATTCGTCACTACCCTACTTTCGTGGCAAGGGGCTGATCGAGCGGCACTTGATGCATTCCGGTCTTCGCTACGGAATCCTGCGTCCGGCGCTAATTTTTGGTCATGAAGATATCCTGCTCAATAACATTGCCTGGATGTTGCGTCGCTTCCCGCTCTTTCCAATCCCCGGCGACGGCAACTACCGAGTCCAACCGATTGCGGTGGACGACGTTGCACAACTGGCAGTCGGTTTGGCCGATCAAAGCGCGGACGTGATAATGGACGCGGTCGGACCCGAAACTTTTACATTCAATCAGTTGGTCGGGTTGCTCGCTCGGACGGTTGGCAGCAATAGCAGGATAATTCACGTTTCGCCATCTGTTCAGCTAATTTTAGCCAAGGTGTTTAGCGTGCTGACACGGGATGTCACGCTGACTCGCGACGAAATCCGCGGATTAATGAACGACCTGCTGGTTTCCCGACAAAGCCCAACTGCTACAACCCGTTTGAGCGAATGGCTCGTCCTCAACGCTAGTACTATCGGAACTCACTACCGTTCCGAGGTGGCGATGCGCGCGTGATGGAATTGTCAGAGGTCACAGGTCCAGCGAGCAAGGATGGAAGGAAGAAAAATGGATACGCGTGAGCAAATCTGTCAGGCGATTGATTCATGCCGCGAGCGAGTGATCTCACTGAGCCATGAGCTCCACGAGCACCCGGAATTAAAGTTCCAAGAGCACTTCGCGTGCGACTTGCTCACGCGGGCGCTCCGTGAGCGGGGCCTTGGAGTGGAAGTCAGCCTTGCGGGGCTGGATACCTCGTTCCGCTGTGCATTTGGTAATTCAGGTCCGACAATCGCAATTCTCGCCGAATACGACGCTCTGCCCAATGGTCATTCCTGCGGTCACAATCTGATTGCCGGTGCGGCGCTTGCCGCGACGATCGGGCTTTACTCGGTTGTGCAGGAACTTCCGGGACGGATAGTTCTGATGGGTACTCCCGCGGAGGAGGGTGGAGGAGGGAAAATCACGCTGCTCAACAATGGTGCTTTCGACGGCGTGGATGCCGCAATGATGGCGCATCCCGCGGATTGCGAATACAGTGCGATCCCGGTGCTGGCTATGCAACATCTGCGCATAACCTTCCGCGGCCGAGCAGCTCATGCCGCAGCGGCTCCGTGGAATGGAATCAACGCTCTCTCGGCCGTACTGCAGACGTTCCACAGTGTCGACGCGGCGCGATTACATTTTCGCGACCTTTCTCGCGTTCATGGGATTATTACTAATGGCGGCCAGGCGGTGAATATCGTTCCTCAGCTGGCTCAATGCGAGTTCTCCGCGCGCGCACTAACAGCCAGGCATGCTGAGGAAATCGCGAGTCGGATCCGACAATGTGCCGATGCCGCAGCCTTAAGCACAGGCGCGAGCGTGGAACATGAGACCATTTGTGCTTATAAAAATATGATCAGCAACCGTACTATTGTTCGAGCCTATGAGCGCAATTCACTGGCTCTCGGTACCGCGACGCACGAGGCCCCTCCGGGAACACCCACCGGTAGTACCGACATGGGTGACATCAGCCATGCGATACCCTCCATCCATCCCATGTTCCAAATCTCAAACCAGGGAGAAGGAACATGCCACGAAGATAGCTTCGTTGCTTATAGTGATTCCGATCGTGCTTATGCGGCGATGGTGCGGGTAGCTAAAGCGCTGGCTCTAACTGCTTATGACTTGGTCGCCAATCCACAAGAGCTCGCCGCCGCTAAAGCCGAGTTCGCGGCTACCAGGAAGTAACTGTCCGAACAGGCGAATTGACCTGGCCGTGTCGAACAGCCGGTTCACGCAGCGCCAGCTGCTACGTCGCTGCCGGCCGAGCGAGCTATGACTCGACCGGCAGCTTGCCTACAATTCGGGAGTTTCAGCCTCCGTTTTCATTAATCGGCAGAACCATGAGTATCCTGACCGGCAGCCCGCCACTGTGACCAGTTCTTCCAATACGGCTGACCAGCAGTGCCACCCCACACCCAATTAGTCAGATTGAGCATACTGGTCGATTTGAAGTGGTAGGTGTTATAGTCAAAATAGCTTCCGTCTTTCGGATTGAACAAGGGTGACGAGCTGCCTAGTGTACCGTCCGCTCCACCTATCCGCTCGTAGATCACGGTCGAGCCTGAATATGTTATCGTGTTGTCAGTCACAACGATCCCGATCGGGAGGACGGCCTCATTTTGCTGCTGACCACCCACGAAAATCCCGGAGCAGTTACTTGTAATAGTGTTGCCTGACACGGTTGCATAGTCGCTCGCCGTGATTGTGATCTCGCGACCATTCGGTGTGCACGTGCCGGTTGTCTGATTCTGAGTATTGTAAGTCAACACATTATTCGAAATCAGGCAGTGATGGCTGTATTCGCAGCGAATGCCGTCCTTTGTGTTATGCGTGACGGTGTTGCCCCGAGCCACAGAGCCGTACGACTGCTCGTCAAACCAAATGCCATTCCCGTCATTATTTGAGAAGGTATTGTTGATTACTTGGGCGTTGGTGGTCGCGCTGAACTTGCCTCCTCCCATTTCGATTCCAAATGCTACGTGCGTAAAGTTGTTATTGTAGACGTTGTTGTATTCGAACAGGTCGCCGGAACCACCGCCCGCGCACATCCCCTCCTCACCGTTGTTGTCAACCTTGTTGCTTAAAACCTGCTCATTGTTACCTTGCGTCTTGATACCTTCGCCGTGATTAAATCGGACCTCATTATTCTGAATGATCCATCCCGAGCCGGTTGGCTGAACCGCGGCCGTAATCAGCGGTGACGCGTATTTCTCAATCACCAAGTTCTGAATCTTGACGTTGTTGGCTTTCCCCATGAAAGCGCGCGGTGTCACACTCAATTCAACGGTCTGACCACTCGGATTGTCCGCCATATAGATCAAACCGTGCGCATAATCGAAGTACCATTGGCCCGAGGATATCGGAAGGGAAAGTTGATGGCTCAGCGGTTTGTTATTGAGGAATAGGTCCTGAGGATAGGTACAAGCTGCCTGTGGCGACTGGCAGGAAAACTTATTCGGCGGCGTCTTCACAGGCTGGTGACCCGAACTAACCCAATAGCTGCCGCTCTTAGTCCAATTCGTTACCAAGGTCGAGCCATTTAGAGTGGCGCCAGTCTGGCCAATGAAAATATCACCATTGAGCGGCACCAAAGACTGCATTCGATATACTCCGGGTGCCAGGTAGAAGGTGGTTCCTGCCGGGTTGGAGTTGATCGCCGCCTGAATATTAGCGCCAGGAGTCAGTGTGACCGTACTCGCGCTAGCTATTCTGACAGGCGCGATGATTAGTAAGGAAACGATCAAAGCGTAGCTGCTCGCTCCAATCTTCCTTTCAACCGTTGCTGGTAGACTTCTTTTTGTCTGTTCGCGGCTCTTTTGCGAATGCTGCAGGGTGAGTTGAGGATTAGTCTGAGTATTTATCGTTTTCATATGGATCTCCGCAGACCGGATTTGGCTATTCCCAGCCCGTAGACAAAACTCCGGGCCGAGCCCTTGCCGACAAAAGCACGGTGTTTGGGGCTGCTTGAGCGAAAATGACAGGTCCCGAACCCAAGACTGAGTCGAGATGGCTTTACTCATCCGTCCGCCGACAGGACACACCTTGTGCGACGCGCCCGGAAAGCGTGGACAGAGTACCCCTTGTGCAATGGTTATGGATGAAAGAGATAAGCTCGCTTAGAAGCGAGGCGAGCCCCGCCCGCCGAAAGTATGAATGGCAGAAAGTCCGTTGGTGAGAAAAATGGTACGGAAGACCCCGGCGTAAGAGTAGCGGTATTCTGCTGACATAACCCCCCGCGTACTGAAGCAGATTTCCGTCTGAGTAGCGAGCTCAAGCTGCAGCCTGACTGGCTTGAACCCGCCCGTCGGCGCCTTTTCCTATAATCTGTTAGAAAGCCGAAATCAAGTCACCAGAGCCATAAAATGCACAACGATGAAATATACGAGTTAACCTGTCTGATGAACTAGACCTTGCCTGAACGTCTATTGCCGTAAGAACGGTTACCGGGATTATCATCGTAAAAGTCAATGCCGCGATTTTTGTCCCGCAACCGTTCAACGCTGCCTGGACTCGACTGCCACAACGCTGATTAAAAAGCCTTGTTGATCGCTTCACCTCCCATATCTATTTCTTTTTAGTCTCCTGCTGGCCGTGCATGTCGACCTTTAATGGGAATATCGCAAATGCAAATAGTACCACTGAAGTGGCGCGGGACCACCTAATCGCATTCCATTGGCGCACGCGAGCCGACCAGGCTACCTCGGGTTTGTGAGCTGCCAGAAACTGAAAGGCGCTTCGAGAGCCACGATGCCTGGTCGATGGGACATGCAAAACGTTACCCAGTCAGCTCCCACGCATTTGACGACTGCCTGTGGTATTGCGAGATGCCAACCAGAAACCAATGCGCGCTATCTATCGCATGAGTGTGCGATAGATAGCGCTCGTCAACTCAATCAGCCGTACCGTGGATGTCCTGTCCAGCTGCCTGCCACTGAGCCCAGGTCAACTTGGCCTTACCATTGCTCTTCCAAGTCCAATTATATGCGTTAAGTAAGGCAGGCGAGCTGAAGTGATAAGTATTATAGTCAAAGTAGTTGTGGCTGTTCGCGTTGAACATCGTCATCGGCACCAGCGAATCCAGCCCGCCGATCCTCGCAGGAATGCTGGTTGAGCCCGAATAACTCGTCGCGTTGTGAACTACAGAGTCATACACCACCGCATTTCGCGAGTCCTGAGTGAGAGTAATACCAGCGCAATTGCTGGTTATGTTGTTGCCGGAGACGGTCGTGTGATCGCTCGACGCGATGAAGATCTCTTTGGCAGCATTGCAAGCGCCCGTTCCCCGGTACTGATCGTTGTCCACCAGGGTGTTATTGGAAATCGTAGCGGAGTGACTAATCTCGTAGCGGATTCCACTCAACCGATTGCCGCGGATGTTGTTGCCGGAAAACACCGTACCTGTCGCTCCACAGTCACCCCAAAGCCCATTACCATTATTGTTTACATAGGTATTGTTAAAAACCTGAGCATTAGTCGTTGCCGAGATTTTACCTCCGCCGGACTCAAAACCATCGGCTAAATTCGCGAAATTGTTATTGGCGATGGTGTTATACTGAACCAAAGTTCCCGTCCCACCTCCAACCGCAATACCCTCCTGCCCATTGTCGTGAACATTGTTGCTTAGTATCTGTTCATAGTTGTCGTTGGGTTGGCCGTTGCCAGCTTTGATTCCAGCCGCATGATTCAGTCGAATCTCGTTGGATTTGATTATCCAGTTTGGCCCATAAGGAAAAATAGCTCCGTTGGGTATCGGGGCAGCATATTTTTCGACAATCAAGTTTTGAATAGTAACATTGCTGGAAGGACCATAAAACGCGTACGGCGTGACGCTGAGCTCAACAGTTTGCCCAGTCGGATCATCTGCCATATAGACGACATCCTTGTCGTAATCAAAGTACCACTGGCCTGACGTGATGGGCAGGCTAAGTTTGTGAACCAAGGGCTTGTTGTTCAGGTAGAGATCTTGGGGATAGACGCAGCCAGTGGTCGGATCCGTGCAGTACTGAGCAGGATCTCCATAGAAGCTTTTCACAGCCGGCGCGCCTGACTCGGTCCAGTAACTGCCGTTGTGAACCCAGTTAGTGAGCAGCTGTGACCCGTTCAGGACTGCGCCAGTCTGGCCCGTGAAGGTGTCGCCAGATTTCGCCATCACAGACTGCATGCGGTAGACCCCGGGCGTTAAAATGAAGCTGGTACCGCTCGGGTTGGCATTCACTGCGGCCTGAATATTGGCACCCGGTGACAGGGTTACCGTAGTCTGCGCTTTGCAAGGCGGCCCCGCAATCAGACAGCTGGAGATCAGAATCATGGCCAGTCGGGAGGCGTAGGCGCGAACCCTAAACAGCTTTCCTGATCGAAATCTCATGCTTACTTCTCCTGATTTGCGAACTGAATCGCCCACGCGAAAAAAGAGGGCGTTGCTGCCGAGCATACTCAACCAACTAAACTGCACTGCACGGGTGGCAATGCCACCCGTGGCTGGTCGCATCTCGAGCCAACTTGACAAGCCATAGTTGGAGATCGTCGAATACTGGGAGTTGCTTTGTGCGGAATATAAGATAAAGGGTGACTTGCTTGTCGCTGGCTCAGGCTGATTTAAAGTCCCCAGAGACCTTATGAAAACAGTATTTGCGACATTCAACTTTAGGAGCGGCGATATAGCTGAGGGCGAAAGGCTTTATCTTAAGAACCATGTGCCGCTCACGCTGCAACTGCCGAATCTGCGCCAATATATAACCGGTGTCATCCGTCCGGGTCCGGAGCCTGCTCCAGCCCATCGAGCAGCGTTCAACTACTTTGACGACGCCAAGGCGCTCCACTGGGCGCTGCACAAGTCACCTCAGGCAAAGCCTCTGATAAAGGACGGTGCAGCGCATTTGAGGGTGAACCATTGGCTCGAACTCGATTCGGACATTATCGTACCGTTCACCGACCGCTACCCAGGATTAAACTGTTTCGTTGTAGCGATGGAATTCGAGCTTAAATTGAATGAGCAGGACCCCGAAGCGGCCGAGCAGTCCTATCTCGATGAGCACGTAGCAATGGTTCGAGATCTACCCAATCTCCGCCACTTGATGATTAGTAAGTACCAAGTCATTGGGATGCCAAGAGCGGCCGGCCTCGATAACAGTATCCGATTGCGTAATCCACTGCGGATGATGATGCTCGTGTTCAACGATTTTGAGCAGTACCGAAATGCTTATGAGTCGGCAATCGGCCAGGAACTAAAGGCGCGAGAAGAGCGCACGATGACCAAGGTGCGCGTTTATAACATCGACGCCACGGTGCAGCTCTGAACGTATTGAGCGGAGGGGTTTGAGCCCCTGGCAGTCATTTAGCTTTATTTCTCGCGGTGCGCGTCAGAGAAAAAAGGCGTGGCTCTGCGAAGCGCTACACATTCTCAATCTTACCCGCCGGGGCGCGCGGCGATCAGATTCGGCGTGTCACCGTCGAGTGCTTGCTGCGCGCTTCACTGACATAATTCTCGGGCAGATGATTGCGGCAACATTCACCACAATTTGCCAAAGCGGGGACTTGGACATCTGAACTAACGCCAAACCCAGCCGCGGCGGAGAAACTGGTGGCGGAGCTCCCACCTAATCATCGTGCGCAAAAAGCTCTTTAGCGCCAGCGATCAAGGAACGCTCCACCAGTGTAGCGGCACCGATGCCAATCGCGACGCGTGCTCAAGGCGAAACCGCGGTCGAAAACCACAAGTCATATAGCCTGTAACCGCGACCGACGTCGTGGGCCATAAACACAACCCGGTCGACAGTGTGAGTTGCACTATTGCCGCGACTTAACTGGGAGTCAAGGATTTGGCGTGTGGCCTGTCGCCTTACGCCGGTCGGCTTTTCAGGAAGGACGTTCGATATCGGCGAGCCGAGCCATTAGCTCAACCGCTTCGTCCTGGTTGGTTCGAATCAACAGGCCAGTAGCCCCTGAGTTTTCCCACGCGCGGTATCGCTCGCGAATTCTTTCGGGTGGTCCGACCAATGCGCGCATGTCGATCAGCTCATCGGGCACGGCTGCTGCCGCTTCTTCCTTGCGGCCGGCAAGATAAAGTTCTTGGATTCGCGCAGCGGCCTCCGGAAATCCCTGCCGGACCATAAGGTCATTATGGAAGTTTTTAGTGCGAGCGCCCATTCCTCCGGCATACAGCGCAATGTCGGGTTTCATCCGGTCGAAAGCTGCACGCACGTCACGATCTATGATCACCGGTAGCATTGCGAAAATCTCAAAATGCTCCAGTGACTTACCGCCGCCTGCTTTCGCAAAGCCGTGCTCAAGCCATGGACGATAGCGTGGCAGCGAGCCGGGAACAAAACCAAGCGGCAACCAACCGTCACACAACTCCGCGCACAGCTTGACCGCAGCTTCATTCTCTGCCCCGAGGAAAATCGGGATGTTGGGATTCATGTGCAAAATCGAACGCAGCGGTTTGCCCAGGCCGGTCGCACCCGCGCCAGTGTATGGCAATTGAATTTCCTTGCCAGCGTGGACCACGGGCTCCTGACGAAGGAAAATCTTGCGCATGATAGTGACGTAGTCACGCAAGCGATAATACGGCCTGCCCCACGGTTCCCCATACCAGCCCTCCACGATCTGGGGGCCCGACACCCCAACACCCACAATGACCCGATTTCCGCCCGCCAATGCGTCGATCGTCCCGGCACACATTGCCGCATTAGCCGCCGTGCGGGCCGCCAGTTGGATAACGCCGGTTCCCAACCGGATCCGCTTGGTGACGGCAGCAAGATAGGCCAGGGGCGTCATTGCATCTGAACCATAGCTTTCGGCCGTCCACACCGAATCGTAACCGAGTTCCTCAGCTCGGAGAATTCGCTTCACTGGCAACCGAAGCTGAGCGCCCGAGTAGCCGATCGCTAAACCTAACTTCATACGACGACCTCAACTTGAAGCTTGCGGAAGTGCGCGGTACGTAGTTCCAGTCGCAACGAGGCAGCCAAAGCGATCCGCAGGACAACCTGGCACGAGGCCGCCTCTTAACGCATTACCGATCTTCGCGCCTCGACCTCATAATTCTGCGCCGTGGTGCGGACGACGAGGGTCTTGCCAGCCTTTCGGTACAGACGGTCCGGAACCCTCACACCACCACCACGATTCGCTATCGTTACAACTCCCGCTGTCGATGATCCAAAAGGTGTCGGGAATATGCTCTTGATCACGCGGCGGTCGGCAGCAACTGGCAGGCGATTGAAAATCGCGAGATATTCGGCTTTGAAGCGATCGAAGAGCGCCCGCATCCGAGGCGAGATCTGATGATTGGCTCCAATGGTCGCGGTCAGTGGATTGACGTAGGTCCCATCCTTCTCCAGGCCATAATGAAGGTGTGGGCCAGTCGACAGGCCGCTCGAACCAACACGGCCTATGATCTGCCCAACATGTACCTCGCTACCTTCCCGTAAGTCGGACGGAATTTGGGAAAGATGGCCGTAAATTGTAACAACGCCCCCCTCGTGCAGCAGACGAACACAGTGCCCGAGTTCGCCGCACCATCCCGCGGTCTCCACCCGACCATCGGCCACTGCTCTTACCGGCGTTCCATAGCGAGCAACCAGATCAACTCCTTCATGCGGCCGGTAGCGATGTAGAATCGGATGGTAACGATAGGGTGAAAAACCAGAGGATATGTACTCAAAGTTCAACGGGAACCTGAGTGCCTCTGCTCCTAGCGCGTGCCCGTTAGCATCATAAAGGCGCGGCCGCCCGTTCTCGTCGCGAAAAGCGACGGCCGTCAGGGTCTTGCCGCCAAAGCGAATTTGCGCAGCCTGAAGCCCGGTAGCCGATTGGGTGCTTCCGTCTCGACTAACCCTCTCCTGGTAGATCAGTTTGATGTCTGCTCCGCGCGGCAACTGTTCGAGCGGATGCTTGTTTTTAAAGGCATAATCCAAGGTCGCCAGGATCGAGGCAGGAAGAGCGTTCCGGTGTGCGTCGCGCCAGAAGCTGCCATGAAGCCGAAAGGAAACCGCTACTGGTCTGAAAATGTAGCGGATCAGCTCCGGTGAAGCGCGTAAGACGCCTTCACCATAATTTATCCCCCTGACTGCTATTCTGTCGTCTACGTTATATTTAAGGCCGCGTAAGTCACCCGTGGCCGGGTCACGATAGATGGTCAGTGAATGCCCGTTCTGAAAAGTGCTAATCCCGGTCGCATGAGCGATCAGGGCCGACCATTTTCGCGCTTCGGCACGGTCCAAACCGAGGTCCTGCAGGTATGAATAGATAGGGGCCGAACGGACCAGGGTGAGTGAGATCGTGATTGGTTCTGGCGCTGCGGCCACGACCTCAGGCTGGTCGGGCAAAAAATTGTCCAGTCGACCGGCGAGCTGGGCTTCTTGGTCGGCGGAATGATCTGGCGACGGCCCGTCGTTCGGCTCATTCAGAAAAAGCCGGACCGAACCAATCGTCGCAAGCGACATTACGACGACTGCAAGGACTCCTCTGCGCCAACGGCTCGCGCTGACTTTCCCCGGGCCCATCGCGGGCAACAGCCTATTGAAACGCCGAAACCTGATCAACAATAGAACGCAACGCACTTAGCGATGACTTTGGCTATTCGACGTCTTTAAGCGCTAATTCGCGACATCTTATACTCGAGCCATGACGATAGCTGCTGTTGATTACGGCAGTCGCAGACTGGGCATAGCCGCCAGCGATCCAGCGGGTATTGTTATATATCCCGTCGGCGTGATCCGGCGCCGTTCATTGAATAGCGACCTCGTTGCATTATGCCGGCAGCTCAAAGCATTGGGGGCGACACGGGTAATTGTGGGCTGGCCTTTGAATATGGACGGCACAACCGGTACCTCTGCACAGGCTGCCGAGCATTTTGCTCAGTGTCTGCGCGCGGCAAGCGGGCTTGAAGTGGAGCTCCAGGATGAACGACTTTCAACCTGGGAAGCGCGCGAACGATTGAAAACTCGATCGAAACGGCCCCGCGCCTCAGTGGATGCTATAGCTGCGGTAATTATTCTGGAGAACTGGTTTAGGACTCGGAATCCTACTTCATAATCGAGCTTCGGCTTCTCAAAGTGTCGGACGTTTTCCAATCATAAGCCAGAGCGTGGCGCTGGCCACGGGGCTTCGGTAGACTCGTGTCGAGAGTGAGGCAAATCTGGTTTATTTGTGTGTTCGTGGCGCTGGCAGCTCTCGGCGGTGGGGCAGCGCTCTATTTGGTCTTTCGCCCTAGCGAGGTGTTCAATCCACCCCGGGTTATCTCCATTGTGCCCGGACAATCGTTATCATCGGCCGCTCGACAGCTCCACCGTTCCGGTGTAATCCCAAATCAACTGGCCTTTATTTTGTACGCTGAACTGACCGGCCAGGCGGCGCATATCAAGCCGGGTGACTACGCGTTCGGTGGCGGTGAAAACGTCCCCGCGGTTCTGAGACATCTGGTCAATGGCGACTTCATGACCATTACGGTGACAATTCCCGAAGGTATGACGGTTCATCAGATAGGAGAGAGACTGCAAGCTGCGGGGCTCGTTTGTGCCAATGTCTTTGATCGGGCCGCACATGATGGAGCCTTGACCCGAGCTCTTGGTCTGGGCGCGCTCGGTGCCGAGGGGTACCTCTTTCCGGCAACCTACCGTTTCTCGCCGCTGGCAAACTCCGACGAGATTCTGGCTGTGATGCTGGCGCGCTTTTACTCTATCCTGACTCCGCAGGTCGAGCAGCGTCTGTTCGAACTAGGTATGGACGTGCGGCAAATGGTAACGATGGCATCTATCATCGAGAAGGAGGCAAGAGTCCCAGGCGAGCGACCAATAATTGCCAGCGTCTTCTATAATCGCCTCGCATTGGGAATGCCGTTACAGTCAGATCCGACGGCTCAATACAATTACGCCGGCGAGATCCGACGGGCAGCGGAAGCGGTTCATATGCCCTCACCGTTCAATACTTACAGCATCCCGGACTTGCCCCCGGGACCAATCGCTAACCCTGGGCTCGACTCGATTCGGGCGGCACTCTACCCCGCACACAGCAGCTATCTTTACTTTGTGGCCCGCGAGGACGGAACCCATGTTTTTTCGCGCTCCCTCAAGGAGCACGAGCGGGCACTCCAGGAAATAAAGAGTCGGCTGGAGAATCACTTGAGCCCGCAGGATTAGATGTCCAATTCCGGTCGCTGCTTGATTGATCCAATTAAAATAATTGTCCATTCGCGAGACAGGATTGCCCGGCTTGCGGCAATCCGAAGCATGCTATTGGTAACGTTCCCATGGCTGCTGACTATTTTCCTTGCTCTGGGTCTTAAGGAACTCAACGGGCTGAGTCTTGATTATCTCGGCTACCGGTTGGAGGATCCCGTTGCTCGCTGGTTTCAGATATCACTGGCGCTACTGGCTTTGGCGGAGTTGGCAGTCGCGGCTGCTCTGGGTTGGCGCTCGTGGTCAGAGAACAAGGGTGTCATTGGGGCGGCGGAGGAAATCGACCGGCGGACCACGCGCCGCCAGGAGGTAGTGACTCTGGCCGGTTTTTACCGGTCAGACCTGTCAGGGGACGTAGACCCGTCTCCCCCGTTGTTTCCGGTTTTGTGGGTCCGGGTAGCTGCGACCCTGGAAACCTTCGATCCTGCCACAGCCTTTAAGCTCGAAGCCCGCGACCCGCTGATACGGTCTTCTATTCTGGCTTTCGCCGCGTTGGTCTTTTTTGGTACGACTGCGTTCGCCTTGATGACCCGGGCTGGACCGACTGAATTGCTCAGTCACCATCTGGACGAAGCAGCTAATTCTCTAACGGCGACGGGATCCGCACCCTTGAACCACCAGTTGGTTTCTGCCGCACATGACGTGGCCAAAGACCTGATGGATCCCAAGCTTCCTCCGCGGGAAAAAATCGCCGAACTGCGATCACTGGAGCAGGAGCTTAAAAGATTCGAGACGATGAATCACGGCGGAAACCGAACTAATGAAAACTCCTACGGTGGAAACAATAGCGGCGGTGGCGGCACCGGTTCCGGAAATGGAACGTCAAGCCTCGGCAAGAGCAAGGCAAGGTCACCGAACACCAGCGCGAGCGGTCAGCATCGTGGCGGAGCGGACCAGATAGCGGAGCTCGGCAATGACATCTCCAAAGTTCGGATCGCGCTCGAACAGGAGGCCGAATCGACTCAGAAGCACAGGAGTCCTCGAGATATTTCCTCACATCCCGCTGGTGCCGGGCCGCAGCCAGGAACAAATCCACAACGGCCGGGCAACGAGGATTCAACCGGCCAAAGCAGCCAAATTCCTCGACCACAAATGCTGGCAGGCAGCGGAACGGCTCAGGGGCGCAACAGCAGCTCTCCGCGCAAAAGTCAGGGTTCGTTCGGCGACACGCATTTAGGCGAATTCCCAAGGCCAAGCAATTATGAGCGCTTCTACCGGGCAGGAGAACAGGGACCGCCGATCACGATTCGGAATGCGCGTTACGTAACTTTTCAACTGCCCAACGCAACTGAAGCCGCTGGCACCGGACCTCTCGTGTCTGATGAAAGCCACCCACACGCGACCACCCCGTACACCAATGCGCCGCTCAGACAGCAGCGGCTTACAGCTGCACCCGACGAAGAGCAGCTGGTGCCGCCTCGGTACCGCGAGCTGATACATTGAGGATAGGAGGAACGATGGGCGCGGCTCCCAAACAACAGATCTCGCCCGCTGACCGGATAGCGGAGTTCCGCCAGAACTTCGCGCGCGCGGAGGCCGAGGTCGCGAAAGTTATCGTCGGGCACCGCGAAGTGATTCGGAAGGTGCTAACAGCTCTGTTTGCCGGCGGCCACGTGCTGATCGAAGGGGTGCCAGGCTTGGGAAAAACCCTGTTGGTGAAAACCGCCGCTGAAGCTCTCGGATTGAGCTTCAAACGCATTCAGTTCACGCCTGACCTCATGCCTTCGGATATTATCGGCACTCAGGTGCTGACGGAGACCGATGGCCGCCGCGAGTTCAGCTTCAAAACCGGCCCGATCTTCGCTCACATGGTGCTGGGTGACGAGATCAATCGCGCGACCCCTAAAACCCAATCGGCAGTGCTCGAAGCGATGGAGGAACGGCAGGTTACTGTGTTTGGCACTACCTACAAATTGGAGCCGCCGTTCTTTGTCCTTGCTACACAAAATCCAATTGAGCTTGAGGGGACCTACCCCCTCCCTGAAGCTCAAATGGATAGGTTCCTGTTCAAAGTCGTGATTGGGGCACCTAAGCCCGACGAACTGCGGGAGATTCTCAATCGGACAACCGGAGCCTCGACTTATCAACCTGAACCCGTGTTCGAACCTCACGAAGCACCAGGTAAAATTGAGGAGCTCAAACACCTGGTGCGTGAGGTTCTGGTCGCTGAACCGCTCGAGCGATATGTCATCTCGATAATAGCCGCGGTCACGCCGGGTGGTCCGGGTGCATCGCCCGAGGTGTCGCAATATCTGCGTTTTGGTCCAAGCCCCAGGGGAGCTCAGGCATTGCTGCTGTGTGCGAAGGTCAACGCTCTGCTGGATGGCCGCGCCTCCGTCAGTTATGACGATGTCAACGATGCAATCATTCCGTCTCTGCGCCATCGCTTGCTGCGCAATTTCCAGGCCGAGGCCGAGAACGTGACGCCAGAGTCGATTCTGGAGCAGGCACTCAAGCGCATCAAACGTTCCGCTTAGACTGAGGTCCATCGAAGTGGGTGCCAGCCACAAAAACCTGAACAGGTCAGAATCGATAGTGCGGCGGATAGTGCGGGAGTTCTGCAACTTCTGAGACACCCGAATTCTATTGCCTCGTGGCCTTGAAAAACCCGTCCTAAATAGATGCTCGGCCTGCCAGAACAGTTTACGCCCGATTTCATCGCCCGATTGGAGCAGCTTCGAATCAAGACCCGGCGCGAGTATGCAGGCCTCGGCAAGGGTTCACACCTTTCGCCGCGGCGCGGCTCTTCGTTGGAGTTTACCGACTTTCGCCCTTATGCCCTGGGCGATGATTTCCGTTACATTGATTGGGGACTTTACGGCCGGACGGACAAACTCTACATCAAGCTCTTCAAGGAAGAAGAGGACCTGCTAACCTACATTTTCATCGATGCCAGCGGCTCGATGGGCTTTCCGGCTATCGACTCTAAACTCGAGGCTGCCCGCGCGTTCGCTTTGGCGGTTGCTTACGTCGCTCTAGCAGCCGGTGACAGAGTCATGGTTCGGGTGCTCGGTGGTAAAAATGGAATGCCGGGCTCAGCATTTGTTTATGGGCGCCATCGGATTGGAGAGTTGGCGCACCAATTGAGTTCGCTCACCCCCAGCGGAGAAGTGGATCTCGCGCCTGCCCTGGCCCGCGAACTGGTCTCAATCAGACGCGCGGGCAAGGTGTTTTTAATTTCAGATTTCCTGGCGATGATCAGTTCGGTCGAGCGGGCGCTCGGCTTGTTCACGGCGGCCAATATGGATGTCAGTGCCGTCCAAATTCTGGGAGCAACCGAATTGGAGGGCCACGGCTTGCAGGGTGATGTCGAGGTTGTCGATTCGGAAAGCGGTGAACGGCTAAGGGTCGTGCTGGGTCCGCGGGAGCGCGAACGCTATCGGCAAACCCTGAGCCGGCTCTCCGACGAAATCCGCAACTTTTGTTTGCGCGCCGGATTGCGCTACGTGCTCTATAAAACCAACCAGGACTTCCATGCCTTTTTCCTTAACGCTGCCACCGAGCTCGGCTTGGTGCACTAAGTCCGAGAAATGATCGATGCGTGGTTTACGGGGTTCGGCCTGCTCTACCCCTCGGCGCTGTATTTGTTTGTAATCCCGCCGTTACTAGTTATCGCTTACCTGGTGCGCGAGCGCCCGCGCCAAATAGTGGTGTCCAGCGTAATTGCATTTCGCGCCCTGCAGGTCGTGCGGGGCAAGCGTTTTGGTGGACGCCCGCATCTCAACATCACCTTTCTGGTGGAGTTGCTGATTCTCTGCCTGGCTGTGCTCGCGTTAGCGGCGCCCTATCGCTTGCGAAATCGCAACCTGACCACCCTCATAATCGACAATTCGGCCGCTATGCAGGCTCGGATCAGCTCCGGGCAGAGCCGATTCGCGGCTGCCCGGCAACAAGTTGCAGAGGCGATCGGCTCCAATGCAAATGAAATCGAAGTCTATGTTACCTCACCGGAGCCACATCGAATCGGGACCTTCACCAGCACTGGGGAGGTGATGGCAGCGCTTGGCCATGTTTCTGCAACTGATGCACCGGATGATCCCGTTGCAATAGCAGGTCTGTTTTCCGAGCTGCTGGGCAAGCGTCAATTCCAGAAGATTCTCTTTGTTAGTTATCGTCCCGTTACAGTCCCTTCGTCCGCCGGTGTGCAATCGATTGTCGTGGGCGCACCGATAAGCAATTACGCGATCGGTTCATTCGTGGTGACCCGTGAGACGCTCGGTGCAGGCGAAGTTCATGGACGCGTAACGGTCGCAAACTTTAGCCGCTCGCCCCGGCAGCTGGATGTCATTATCACCGCCGATGGGAAGCTGGCCGGGCGCGCAGGAGGCCAGGTTGCGCCTGGCAGGACGGCCGTTCTCGATTTCCCCAATCTGATAGGCGCAAAGGTATACAAGGCGCAGCTCGAGCCGACCGACAGTTTTGCCCTTGATAACGTTGCCTACGCTACCGGACCAGCAATCAGTAGCGTTTCGATTCTTTTCGTGAGCCCTACGCCGGCCGACGGTGCTACGCTCCGCTCTATTCCGGGAGTCGCAGTAACGACAATTTCGCCGGCGGATTATGTCCCGACCCAATTGCCGTTGGCCGATTTGGCTATCTTCGAATATGCTGTGCCTAAGCAGTTTCCCGATCTTAGCTCACTACTGATTCTGCCGCCTGCCGGCGATCCGATTTTTCACTTCCTACTTCGCCCCGCATCCGATCTGCAGATCACGGCGTGGCCTCAAACCGATCCTTTGACGGCCGGTGTCAATTTTCGTCTGCTCAATCTTCGCCAAGGCGCTTACTTCGGTCTACACTCCTGGATGCGACCCGTTGTCGGAGGTAGCCAAGGTGCGTTGATCCTGACCGGAGAGCGTCAAGGGCATCGATTTGTGGCGACCGGTTTCAACCCGCTGCCTTATCTCGGTCGCAAAAACTTGCCAATGTCCATTCTGACCCTGAACCTATTGAGCTACCTGGCTGCACTAGGGGAGCAGGCTACAAGCTTTCGCACAGGCGAGCGCTGGATCATTCCCGCTGGGGTGAAAGAGGTCGTGTTGCCGACGGGTGGTCGAGAGGCGGTGCAGCCTAGCCAACCGTTTTCGTCGACGTACACACAAGGTATTTACACTCTGATTGGATCTGGCTCAGCTTCGGTTTTGCGCGCCGTGAATTTAGCCAGTCTGCCCACCTCAGACCTCGAAGATGTTGCTCCTCTCAGAATCGAACCCGCCCTCGAGGTGAGCAGGAGTCGCGAAATCGTCACGATCTCGCTGACCCCACACTTGCTAGGGGCAATCATGACGCTGCTTGCTCTGGAGGCCCTGCTCGTCTATCGCAGGAGCGAACGATACTGACAGGTGAAAGCAGGTGCGTCTTCCTTCGGTTTCAGATTTGCAATCGGTCTTTCATACTGTAGATTGGCGTAAGCTCGATTCAGTTCAGCTGGCATTCCCCCGAGCTTTATATCTGTTAGTTCCGGTCGGCCTGATCACAATCTACTGCCTCTGGCGAGTGAGGAACTTCCACCAGCTGCTGGCGCCGATACTCCGCGCCATTGTGCTCTCGCTGTATGTCATCGCACTCGCACAACCCGAGCTAAGCAGCTACTCGCCGACAAGTGCGCCGCCTGTGCTGATCGATGCCTCGGCCAGCATCACCCGCCCAATGCGCGTTTATATAACTGGGCTGCTCCGCGACCGCCTGAAATATCGGGCTGACGATCCGGCACTGTTGTTTGCCGGTAACACGATCGAAGATCGCTTTGGCAGCGCCATCTTGACTCTCTCCAGCACCGCAGGCTGCCACCAGTGTTTTCCGCAGGCAACCAACCTCGAGACGGCACTTGAAAAGATCGCTTCGGAGCCTGCCGCTCAGGGCCGCCGAGTGCTGCTCGTCACTGACGGTTGGCAGAACCGCGGCGAAGCCCTCAACGCGCTGGGAGCGTTGCGCGCTGCCGGTATTCGGCTTGACATTTTTACACCGCCAGGCGCCGATTCCATTCCGAATGTATCGATGACCGATCTGAATCTACCGCCAGCGCTGGAGAAAGCGGAACCATTCACGCTGAGCGTCACTATAACCAATCTGAACAGAGTGGCGACCCGCGGCACCATATCGTTAAGTCGCGACGGGGTGTTGCTGGAACGTCGTGCCGTTACTCTGCTACCAGGTGAAACCCGTTACGATTTCCCGGTACGAACCGAGGGAGCCGGTCTTATTTCCTACCGGGCAGAGTTCAAAGCTGACAATCCTGCGCTCGATATCTACCCCGAAGACGATTCGCTCCAGGGATGGGTGGGAATCGGTGCTCAGCATAAAATTTTAATTCTTACCGACACCATGCGCGATGCGAATTACCTGACGACGCTCGTTCGGCAGATGGGTTTCCAACCAACCGTCGAGGCCCTGAACGGCCACACATACACCGGTGACCCTCACGGCTTCGACGCCGTAATTTTAAATAATATCGCACGTAATCAACTGGCTCCTGCGCTGCAGAATGCATTGGTTCATTACGTTAATGCAGGCGGAGCCCTGGCAATGGTCGGGGGCGACCAGAGCTTTGGACTCGGGGGTTACCAAGACAGCCCAATCGCCCGGATCATGCCAGTCTTGATGAAGCCACCGCAACGTCACATCACCACGCGCGCGCTGGTGCTAATCATCGACAAATCCGGCTCTATGGGGCGTCGCGATAAGCTGACCTATGCCAAAATGGCGGCCCAGACCGTGTTGAAGACGCTCAAAGACAGCGATCTGGTCAGTGTCATCGGGTTCGACGTCCAGCCCTTCGTGGTCGTACCACTTGCACCACTGCAGCAGGTCCGACCCTATTTTGCTCAGTTGGTCGACCGCCTAAAGGCTCAAGGCCGTACCTATCTCCTGCCGGCACTCGAAGAGGCCGCACGCTTGCTGGCGCAGAGCGGTGCTTCCGTCAAGCATGTAGTCATTCTGACGGACGGTGAGACCGGAGGCACACCGGACATGTACTATGACCTCGTTTCAACGATGCGCCGTCAAGGGAGTACCACGATCTCGACAATCGCAATCGGACGAGAGGCAAATCTGCCGCTGCTGCAGGCTTTGTCGAAGTATGGCGGTGGTGGTTTCTATCAAACCGACAGCCCGGAAAATCTGCCAGAGTTGTTCGTCGAAGACGTTCAACAGCGCAGCACGGATACCACGATGGTCGAGAAGGAATTTGTACCCTATAGCGTGAGCGGGGATCCGGTTTTGCGCGACTTAGCTGGGCGGCGGTTACCAGCACTGAAAGGCTTTGTTTCGACCTTACTTAAGCCCGGCGCTGACCTGAGTGTGTTCGTGGAAAGCAACGGTCAACGCAACCCTATTGTCGCAAGCTGGCGGGTCGGAGCTGGCAAAACCCTCGCAGTTACCACCGATGCGAGCGGGCGCTGGTCGTCGGTATGGATCGAGGGCGGCACCTTCGGACCCCTTTGGGAACGCTTATTGGCGTGGCTCGCTCCGCACAACACGGCTGTCCACGATTTTAGTGTTGCTCTGGGATACCGGGCAGGCCGCATCAAGATAAATTTGACCGATTACAGTCCAAACTCGGCAATTGCCAATTCGCCAATGACCGCCTCGGTGACCGCCCCCGACGGAGCGAAATTTTCGGTAGCGATGTCAAGAGAAGCGCCGGGTGAGTTAAGTGGTAGCGTCGACGCGCCGCGGCCGGGAACGTACAACATTGAACTCACGTCGCGACGCGGCGATGCTCACAGCTTCCCTCCCTTGGCGTTCTCGGTGAGCCCGGCGGTCTACGCGGAGGTGCCACGGCCCTCACCTAACTATGCGCTGCTCGACCATCTCGCTTCGGCCACTGCGGGCCGGCTTAATCCTGCTCCAGATAGTGCTGGCATTAAGCGCCAAATCGCTGTGCGGACCACACCGCTCAGCTCGTGGTTGGTGGTTTCGGCAATGTGTTTGATGATTGTAGAAGCTCTCATTCGGAGGCTGACGTTTTAAAGATGCCTGCGAAGCGTGACGCACAAGTATCTCATCCAGACTGCCCGGTGCACGCTGACCATCGTGTTCAGCACCAATTCCCCGAGAAAGTTCGCTTCTGCCCGCTGTGTGGAAGTGAGATGAAGCCACGAATCGTTCTTCCGGACAGAAAACGTTTCAAAGTTTGTGACCGCTGCGGGTTCGTCTATTTCCCTGGTCCCAAACTCGTGGCTGGATGCCTGATAACCGCTAATGGGCGGGTCCTGTTGCTGCGGCGGGGGATAGAGCCGCAGGTCGGTAAATGGACCTTTCCAGGCGGCTACGTTGATCTCGGTGAAACCCCGGCCGCCGCGGCCCTACGCGAAACGCGTGAAGAAACGGGGATGCAGGTTCAACTCGGCCGGGTCCTCGGGGTGTACGCCGACCCCGCCGCTCCAATTGTGGCCGTCGTCGTCTACATGGCCAAAGCCGGAATCGAACAAGCGAGCGTAACCGACGAAGCGACTGAAGTGCGCTATTTTAGCCCGACGGAGATTCCGTGGCAGGAGCTCGCTTTCTCGACCACGCGGGAGGCACTCAGTGACTGGTTGAGCCAATTGTCGCAGGAGAAAGGCCCGCCGCTTCCCTGAACTGCCGCCGTCTGCCGTCCTTTTCGTTAGCGCCGCGTCATGGCAACGCGATCTGAGCGAGACGTTCCAACTTGGGGCGATAATCGCCGTCAAAGAGCGGCTCAGATGCACTCACGTGCACGACACGATTAACACCCAAGTCAGTGAGCTGCGCGAGCAGTTCCTGCGTCTGAGCGCGGTCGCCCGTTAAACAGAGCATTAAGGTGATGTCCAGACGGCGGAAATCGCGACCACTCTTGTCACACTCCTCCTTCAATTCCTCAAGTCTGCGACGCATGAAAGCGACCGCCCTGTTGGTTACAAAGCAAACCGGGTTGTAACCGTCTCCCCATCTGGCAACCCATTTGAGTGCATTTTTGTCTGCACTGCCGATCAGGACCGGAGGCCCCGGTTGCTGGGCCGGCTTAGGGTTGCACACGATACGATCGAAGTTAACGTACTTGCCGTGGAACGAGGCGACAGGCTTGGACCACAACTCTCGCATCGCGGCGACATGCTCGCGCGCCTGTGTCCATCGATGAGCGAAATCCGAACCCAGCGGTTCTGCTGCCTCACGCAGCCAGCCAGCACCGATACCCAAAATAAGTCGTCCGCCTGACAATCGGTCCAACGTTGCAATGCGTTTGGCGGTTGAGAGTGGCTCATGCTCTGGAACCAGTAGCACTGAGGTTCCGATCCGTAGGCTTTTGGTGGTCGCAGCTGCCATTGCCAAGACTACGAACGGTTCTGGGAAATGAGCGTAATGGTCGGGGATTGGACCACCGGCTGGGAATGGAGTCGTCGGTTCAGCGTGGAACAGCATATGGTCGCCGACCCATACCGATTCGAGTCCTAGCTTCTCGCACTCTGCGGCAAACCTCCCCGGATCCGGCGCGGATTCATCGACTCGTTTGTAGATCATTGAGATTCCGACTTTCATAGGAGCCTCTCGATGTCTGGTTGGTGCTCTCAACGGTGACTCTGGGAATTGGCGCGCTCGACACCGCAACTAGTTGACCGACTTCATGATCACTCGAGCCATGCCTCTAATTAGCACGTTGTCGTGCGCGCTGTCGGGATTCTTCGCCTCTGCTCGGCTTGAGCGCCTGCAACCCGAGTTACAGCGGCCTGGCCCGGCGGCTGCGTCTTCGGAACTTACGGCGCTTACCCCTCGCAACCACATCGAAAACAGCAAGGGCGAGAATCTCATCGAAATCTATTGGCAGTTCAAATTTCACCGGCTCGTGAGCGGTCGTGGGCTGAGATGGCATCGCCGAATCGCTTCGCTTTGCAGAACGTGAACGAGTACCCATAGCTTCCAACTGCCTTGTGCTTCATGAGGCACCAAGCCGCTGAAGCAGCGCATTTGAAACCCCGATCCACACAACGGTATCGGTAACAGCGCAGGCAATTGAGCCAGGCCTGCAGACGGTTTCTCCGACGCAAGGCCTGGGTTCGTTTTGCCGGCATTCGCAAACTTATCTCAGGTCGGCGGACGTTGTGATAACTCAATGAAGTTGCCGTCCGGATCACGCACAAAACCAATACGCGCGACATCGCCAAAGGTGGATGGCTCTAAGGCCACTGCAGCACCCGCGGCCTTAAGCGAGCTGACCGCGGAGTCACAATCGCGAACCTGGAAAGTCACATATTGGATTCCCAGCTGCGCCATCGCTCTGACTACCTCCAGCGGGTTGGTGAAACGAACGATATTTGGAGGATGAATTTCCGGCTCGTGATAGAGGCCGAAGATAGTTTCACCAATCTTGTAGCGATAATTTCCCAAATCGGTGGCGCCGAATGCGTTAAGGTAAAACTGGCCTGAAATGTCGACGTCCCGAACTCCCACCCGGATTTCGATCTGGGTCACATCGTCGCGGCCCGGTGGGACCAATTCAATCGTGTTGTCATCCGGGTCGGGCAAAGGTTCGGGCGTCGCGACTTTGGCGGTTGCGATCATGAGTGTTTCGTACCCGCCTGGACGCCGTGGCCGCAGTGGTTCACGAGAATGCATCAGCTTGATCACCGAGCCATTGCACAAGTAGCGGTATTGGCGAAAACCGCCACCGACAGGAAGGATAGATTCGAACTCGAGCCCAAGCTTCTCATGGTAGAATGTCTGCATTGGCTCGAGCTGCTCGGTAAAGATGCCAACATCAACTTGGGGTTTTTTGAGTTCCACTGTGCTGCCCTCCGGGTCTTTGCTGCGGTCGAACCGAGCTATTGTAGCCCTTCACCAATCGCTCTTGGAGAGTAGACGGCCGGGAGGGGTTTCATCTCGAACGTGCAAACCTCGGCCCTGCGAGCCTGCGGAGTCCCGCCGCTAATTAGGCCCGTCGCAGAGGGAGCGGGCGAGCATTCGAAGAGAAGACTCGGAGAAGCAACCGCCTCGACCCGCGGTCTTTCCTGCATCGCAAAGCTAGACTATGAAGTTAGCTGGAATTGACGCCACGCGCCGATAGGAGCACGAGCAAGGACATGGATTTTGAACTTTCGCCCAAAGTCAAGGATCTGCAACGAAAAATTTCGGATTTCATGAACGAGTATGTTTATCCGATTGAGAAAAGGGTTGAGGAAGAAATGAGTCAGCCCGGCCATGAGCATACTGAGCCGCAGATCCTCAAAGAGGTTCGTAAAAGGGCGAAAGCCAGTGGGCTGTGGAATCTGTTTTTGCCCGCCGGCGAAGATGGTAATGGCCTCAAGGTCGCTGAGTACGCGCCTTTGTGTGAGATCATGGGACGCAGTCCGATTGGCCCGCGCGCCTTCAACTGCATGGCCCCTGATACTGGCAACATGGAGATCCTCGCGGAATTCGGCACACCGGAGCAGAAACGCCGCTGGCTTGAGCCCTGTCTTGAGGGTGAGATGCGAACTTGTTTTTCGATGACCGAACCCGAAACTGCAGGATCTGACCCCACTCAACTCGCGACCCGAGCAGTCCGTGACGGCGATTATTACGTGATTAACGGCCACAAGTGGTTCACCTCCAATGCCATCGGATCCAGTTTTGCCATCACTATGGTGGTCACCAATCCTCAAGCCGAGCCTCATCGCCGGGCGAGCATGCTGATCGTGCCGACCGACACGCCGGGATTTAACTTAATTCGCGCAGTGCCGGTAATGGGGCACACCGGAGGCGGGGGTCATTGCGAAATTGTTTACAAGGACTGCCGAGTGCCCGTCACCAATCTCTTGGGCGGCGAAGGTGATGGTTTTGCGATTGCGCAAGCACGTCTCGGCCCCGGCCGGATCCATCACTGCATGCGGAACATTGGCGTCGCGGAGCGCGCCCTCGAACTGATGTGCAAACGGGCAAACACTCGGTTCGCTCACGGTAGCTATCTTGCGGACAAGGCTAACGTGCAGCAGTGGATCGCCGATTCACGGATTGAAATTGATGCAACCAGGTTGTTGGTAATGAACGCGGCGTGGTTGATCGATACGGTCGGTAAGCGTGCTGCGCGGCAGGAAATTGCTGAAATCAAGGTGATGGCGGCCAATATGGTGATGAACGTACTGGACCGTGCAATCCAGTTATATGGCGCTATGGGCATGAGCGATGACACCCCGATCGCCCGGTTCTGGCGCGAAAATCGCGCGATGCGAATAGTTGACGGTCCCGACGAGGTCCATCGCATGACAATTGCCCGCCGCGAGTGCCGCAAATGGAAGTAAGCTTTGGTTCCATCTACCGATCGTTTGACCGGGTTATTGCGCGTGGAACCGCACGATAAGACTTGCGAGTTTTCTCGATGGCATACCACGACGAAGAGGATAAAGATCAGCCGCAGCCGGAATACGGCGAGGTACGCGACGAAGAACAGCTCGATTGGCCCAAGCTGATTGCTTTTTTGCGGGCCCACGAAGTACCCGGGGCCGATCAGCCATTCGAGGTCAAACAGTTTCGCGGCGGCCACTCAAACCTCACCTACTTGCTCCGTTTCGGCAACCATCAGGAGTGGGTAGTACGGCGCCCGCCCTTTGGTCCTCTACCGGTGGGCGGTCACGATATGGCGCGAGAGTACCGGGTGTTGTCGCGTCTCTGGGAACGCTTTCCTCAGGCGCCGCGGGCAATCTTGTTCTCTGACGACCCAACAATCATAGGCGCGCCGTTTTTTGTCATGGAGCGCCGGCATGGATTCGTAATTCCAAATCGTCGCCCCTTGCCGCCTGGGATTCACAGCGATCCCGCTACTTTCCGCCGCATGTCTCAAGGCTTCATCGATTCGCTGGCTGCTCTGCACAATGTTGATTACCAAGCCATCGGACTCGGTGAACTGGGACGTCCCGAAGGGTTCATACGCCGTCAGATTATCGGTTGGATGGATCGCTGGGAGAAGGCCAAGACGACCGACGTGCCCCTGATGAGCAAGCTCGGCGCATGGTTCCTCGACCATATACCACCAGCCCAGTCACCGGTGCTGCTTCACAACGACTTCTACCTCCATAATGTCATGTTTGCACCCGACAATTCGGGCCAGGTGGCAGGCGTGTTTGACTGGGAAATGTCCACGCTTGGCGATCCTATGGTCGACCTCGGGATCGCGCTCAACTACTGGCGCGAACCAAGTGATGCACCTGACTTGATTGAACTAAGCGAAGGTTACGCCCACACAACTCGCCCCGGCTTTTTCACAAGGGACGAGCTGATTCAGCGGTACGCTGAACGCACCGGCCGCGACCTAAGCCACATCGAATTCTACCGAGCGTGGGCTCTATGGAAGACGGCGACGGTCGTGCAACAGATCTATGTTCGCTTCGTGCGTGGCCAAACGACCGATCCGCGCTTCGCGGCGATGGGTAAACAACCGCCCATTCTGGCGCGCACAGCAGCCGAGGTCGTTACCAAACTGGGTTTCGTGGGCTAGGCGCGACCGGGCCAGCCGGGGAATGGGTCGCAGACGCCATTGACCATAGGGGGCAGGTATGAGATTTGGCTTACTTTGCTCTCCTTGGTTGTTGCCGTTGCTTCAAGGGTAGTCTGGTTGCGGATTTTTGCGCTAGATTGAACCATCCAAATTAGGGACGAGATGTTAAACCGCCCCGGACGAGGAGGTTTGTAGGCCTTGCACGCCATTAATTACGAGTCACCTAACACTGTCGCCGATGCGGTGAAACTGCTGGCTGCACATGGCGAGCAGGCTCGACCATTATGCGGCGGTACTGATCTAATTATCCAGCTGCGCGCGGGAGTGCGCCGCCCCAGCTACGTGGTCGATGTCAAAAATATTCAGGAGATGCGCCGCATCGAGTTTTCGATGCAGCAAGGACTCAGACTTGGAGCTGCGGTCCCCTGCATCGAGATTTACGAAAATAGCGACATGCGCAAATACTACCCGGGTCTAACCGAGGCGGCCCATCTCATCGGCTCCTTGCAGATTCAAAGCCGCGCCTCGGTCGGTGGCAATTTATGCAATGGCTCGCCTGCTGCCGACACCACCCCCGCCCTGATTGCGCTTGGCGCCAAGTGCCGAGTAATAGGACCCGGCGGGGAAAGGATAGTCGCGGTTGAAGATTTTTGCACGGCACCCGGGCGGACCGTGCTTCAACCCGGCGAACTGCTGGTCGAATTTCATATTCCGGCGCCGGCCCGCAACTCAAGCGACGCCTATTTGCGCTTTATCCCTCGCAATGAAATGGATATCGCAGTGGTCGGCGTTGGTGCGGCCGTGACACTGGATCCGAGCGACGACCGGATCAGCGCTGCGCGGATCGGCCTCGGTGCAGTTGGACCTACTCCGATCTTTGCGCGCGAGGCGGCACAAGCGCTCGTGGGTAAACGCATCAGTGATGAAACCATCGAGCGTGCAGCTCAGCTCGCAATCGCCGCCACTTCACCGATTGACGATATGCGCGGCACGGCAGAGTTCCGTCGGCACGTCACCGGCGTCTTAACGCGACGCGTTTTGGCAAAGGCAATCGAACGAGCGCGCGCTGCGCAAACGAGTCGTTGAGTCGAAGTAGGGCAAACTGTGATCCACATTCCTCGAATCAACGGAGTTCCGCGACAACCAAAATGGCTAAAAAAGTCGTAGTCGAAGCAAATATCAACGGTGAACCGATTGAGTTCTTGTGTGAGCCTCGCCAGAGCCTGCTCGAGGTTTTGCGGGATGTACTCGAGCTGACCGGCAGCAAGGAAGGGTGCCTGACTGGAGACTGCGGTGCCTGCACCGTGATCGTCAATGGCCGCCCGCTTTGCTCTTGTCTCATGCTGGGGGTGGAGGCTCAGGGCAAAACCATCCAAACGGTCGAGGGCCTGGCCGCGCCAGATCGGCTGCACGTCCTCCAGCAGAAATTCTTGGAGCATGCCAGTCTTCAATGTGGAATCTGCACGCCCGGTTTCCTAATGTCGGCCAAGGCACTCTTGGACCGTAATCCCAAACCAACAGAGGCTGAAATTCGGTACGCTTTGGCCGGAAATCTTTGCCGCTGCACCGGATATGACAAAATAGTAAGAGCAGTGGCCGACGCGGCGCAGACGCTCGCGAGTGGCCAACAACCGGCAGGACATCTCGGTAGCGGTCCCTCGGCCACGGAACAGACAGAACGCTTCCTGCAGGAACAGGAGGTCAAGTAAATGGCGGCATCACCCAATGGCCACGACTACAGAGTAATCGGGACTCGTCCGGTTCGTCACGATGGCATCGAGAAAGTGACGGGCCAAGCCAAATATGGCGCAGATTACAACTTCCCCGGGATGTTGTACGGCAAGATCCTGCGCAGCCCCTATGCTCACGCCATTATCAAGTCGATCAAGGTCGATAAAGCCGCCGCGCTGCCTGGCGTGAAGGCTGTCATTACCGCCAATGACTTGCCAGCTCTGCCAGATAAGATGGAGCAGGCGGGCGAGATGGCCCTGAACATGAGTCACCTTTCCGCCAACATAATGGCGCGGGACAAGGTGCTCTACGATGGTCATGCTGTGGCAGCGGTGGCCGCAACAAGCCCACATATTGCGGAGGAGGCGTTGCGGCTCATCGAAGTCGACTATGAAGTCCTTCCCCCGGTCATGTCGGTCGAAGAGGCAATGAAGCCTGACGCGCCCATTTTACTGCCCGGTCTGCGCAACAAGGAAGAAGGCCCCGATAAACCGACTAATGTCGCCACTCATCTACAATTCAAGCGCGGTGACGTAAACGAAGGCTTCAAACAGGCAGACTACGTGGTTGAACGCGAGTTCAAGACCGCGATGGTTCATCAAGGCTATATAGAGCCCCATAACGCGGTCGGCATTTACAACCCCGATGGCCACGCCACGATTTACTGCTCGACCCAAGGCAGTTTCGTGGTGCGCTCTTTGTCGGCCGCGGTCCTCGGTATGCCTGAGGGTAATATCAAGGTAGTGCCCGCCGAAATCGGTGGTGGCTTCGGAGGTAAAACCACAATTTACCTCGAACCCCTGTCGGTACTGCTGTCGAAAAAGACCGGGCACCCCGTAAAGCTAACGATGTCGCGTGCCGAGGTGTTACGGGCCACGGGACCAACCTCGGGTTCGACCATTCGATGCAAAATGGGGTGCTCCAAAGATGGTAAGTTGCTAGCCGCTCAGATCTGGATGGCTTATGAGGCGGGGGCCTTTCCTGGCTCTCCCGTCGGCGCTGGCGCGATGACGATCGTGGCACCTTACAACATCCCTAACCTCTTGATCGATGCCTACGACGTCGTGGTGAACCGGCCAAAGACGGCAGCTTACCGCGCTCCCGGTGCCAGCAATGCGGCCATGGCTTCTGAGACGATTATTGATGAACTGGCCGAAAAATGCGGAATCGACCCATGTGATTTCCGCATCATGAACGGCGCCCGTGAGGGAACGCCACAGACCGCGGGTCCCCCTTATCGCCGGATTGGTTACATCGAGACGGTCGAGGCAATCAAGAACAGTCCGCATTATAAATCAAAGTTAGAGGGACCCAATCGAGGGCGAGGGGTTGCCTCTGGGTTTTGGTTCAACGTCGGTCTGCAGTCCTCTGCGATCGTCAACATTCATACAGACGGGACCGCCAGCGTCGTTATTGGCTCAGTCGATATAGGTGGCACGCGAGCGGCTCAGGCTATGATTGCAGCTGAGGTGCTCGGACTCGACGTTAATGACGTGCGACCGTTGGTTACCGACACCGATTCGATCGGGCATACCGACGTAACAGGTGGCAGCCGCACCGCCTTCGCGACAGGATGGGCGGTGTATGAAGCAGCGCAGGATGTGGTCCGCCAGCTCAAGGAACGCGCGGCCAAGCTCTGGGAGAAGAAGCCTGAGGAAGTTTCCTTTGCTAACGGGCTATTCACCGCGCAGGGTGATGGCATCAAGCCCATGACGATCAAGGAGTTAGCTGGACGGCTGGCCAGAACCGGCGGGCCAATTTCCGGCCGCGCTACAGTTAATGCGCGGGGGGTCGGCCCTGCCTTCGCCACGACAGTAATCGACGTGGAAGTAGATCCTGATACCGGTAAGGTCCAGATCTTGAGAGCGACCGTCGCCCAGGACGTGGGCAAGGCAATTCACCCGAGTTACGTCGAGGGTCAGATGCAGGGCGGCACGGCACAGGGCATCGGCTGGGCGCTCAATGAAGAATATTTTTACGACGAGCGAGGGATTCTGCGCAATACAGGTCTGCTTGATTATCGGATGCCGACCTGCCTCGATTTGCCCATGATTGAGACCTGTATCGTAGAGGTCCCCACCCCGGGCCATCCGCTCGGCATTCGCGGCGTCGGTGAGGTTTCTATCGTACCACCTCCAGCGGCCGTCGCTAACGCGATAGCTCATGCTGTCGGCGTGCGAATGACCGAATTGCCGATGTCTCCTCCGCGTGTTCTCAAGGCCCTGCTGAGTAAGCGTACCCGCGCAGAAGCCCAAGCTGCTGCTGCCGGGAGTTGAAAGTAATGTAGCCAGGCCGGGTCGGAAATACGGGCCCGGCCTGTCGGTCAATCATGGCGACGGTCATAATCCCTGCTCAACTTCGCAAGCTGACGGGCGGTAAAGACCGGGTGAAGGCTAAGGGCCGCAACGTCCGGCAGTTGATCGAGGATCTCGATCGGCAGTTTCCTGGCTTCAGCGAGCAGCTGCTACAGGACGGTGACGTAAAGCCATCAATCGCTGTTTCAATAGACGGCGAAATGGGCACCGGAGGGGTCCTAGAGCCGGTCGGTGAAGACAGCGAGGTCTTCTTTTTGCCTGCACTCGGCGGTGGTCGGGAAAATCCAGGAGGATAGTTTACCAGTCATCTCACCCGAGTCGCCCCTCCCACTAAGCCCAGAGATCTCCGCCCAGGAGGTGTTTTCGTGGCACATCTCAATGGTTCGAGCGATGGCAATTTCAGAGTTATTGGCACTCGGCCCATCCGGCACGACGGAGTGGAAAAGGTCACCGGCCAAGCTCTGTATGGCGCCGATTATTCAATGCCCGGAATGCTCTACGGAAAGGTGCTGAGGAGTCCACATGCACACGCGAAGATAAAGTCGATCAGAATTGACAAGGCTCTCAAGCACCCGGGTGTTCACGCCGTCATTACGGGCGCTGATTTCCCCGAGGTAAAAGGGGTGATGGCCCAGGTTGGCGAGTTAGTCGTCAATACTCATTATCTGTCCCTCAACGTGATGGCACGTGACAAGGTTTTATACGATGGCCATCCCGTCGCCGCTGTTGCCGCAACCAGTAAACACATTGCCGAAGAGGCGCTCGAACTAATCGAAGTGGATTATGAGTTGCTGCCGCCGGTCATGACAGCGGAAGAGGCAATGAAGCCCGACGCACCGATCCTTCTGCCTGAGTTGCGAAGCCGATTCATTGCTCACCGTACCGACCCAGGGTCACCAGAAGGGCCCGACCGCCCCACTAATGTAGCCGCCCATATCCAATTCCAACGCGGAGACCTTGAAGCCGGATTCAAGAGTGCCGATTTCATCGTCGAGCGCGAATATAGAACCGCCACGGTGCATCAGGGCTATATCGAACCCCAGAACGCTCTCGCCATATACAACCCGGACGGTCACATCACGATTTATTGTTCGACCCAGGGTTCATTCAACGTCCGAACTTTGACGGCCAGTATCCTGGGACTCTCTGAGGGCATGATTCGAGTTGTCCCGGCGGAGATTGGCGGAGGTTTTGGCGGCAAGACCACAGTCTACCTTGAGCCTTTGGCCGTTTTGCTGTCCAAAAAATCCGGCCGGCCGGTCAAACTAACAATGACCCGCAGCGAAGTGCTAAGGGCTACCGGTCCCACTTCCGGCACAAAGATTCGCGTCAAACTCGGCGCTACTCGCCAGGGCAAAATAACGGCGGCTGAAGTTTGGATGGCTTATGAGGCTGGCGCATTTCCCGGCTCGCCATTCGCACCAGGCGCGATGACGACGTTGGGTCCCTACCACATTGAAAATCTCAAGATCGATTCGTTTGACGTTGTTGTTAATCGTCCTAAGGTGGCCGCCTATCGGGCGCCCGGTTCACCCGCGTCGGCGTTCGCCTGCGAAACGGCTCTCGACGAAGTGGCGGAAAAATGTGGCATTGATCCCTTGGAACTTCGGCTCCGTAATGCGTCGCATGAAGGGACGCCACAACCCGCAGGGCCTCCATTTAAAAAGATCGGCTACATTGAGACGGTTGAGGCCATCAAGAATAGTGACCATTACCGATCCGAGTTGATCGGAAAAAACCGGGGCCGCGGTGTGGCATCGGGATTTTGGTTTAATGGCGGCTTGCAATCCTCGGCGACGGTGAACGTCCATACCGATGGCACCATAAGTGTCGTCACTGGCTCCGTCGACATCGGCGGTACCCGTGCCGCAATGGCAATGATTGCGGCGGAAGTTTTGGGCCTCAACGTCACCGATGTGCGGCCGATAGTTACCGATACTGATGCTATCGGGCACACTGACGTGACCGGTGGCAGCCGCATCGCCTTGGCTACCGGGCTTGCAGTATACGATGCGGCACATGATGCCTTGCGACAATTAAAGCAACGTGCGGCGAAGCTTTGGGAAAAACAGCCTGAGGAAGTCCAATTCAAAAATGGCGTGTTCACAGCGAGCGGAGAAAACGCTGCACCGCTCACCTTAAAAGAGCTGGCATCGCGCCTAGCTAGAACTGGCGGGCCAGTAACCGGTAGGGCGACCGTTAATGCGGGTGCAGTGGGAGCCGTAGGTAACGCTTTCGCCACCGTTTGTGTCGACGTGGAAGTTGACCCGGAAACCGGCAAAGTTCAGATTCTCCGGGCCACAATTGCTCAAGATGCCGGCCGTGCGATTCATCCAAGCTACGTTGAAGGCCAGATGCAAGGAGGATTGGCTCAAGGTCTCGGGTGGGCTCTAAGCGAGGAATATGTCTATGATGAGCGTGGAGTGCTGCGTAACACTAGCCTGCTCGATTATCGCATGCCCACATGCTTGGATCTCCCGCCGATTGAGACGATAGTGGTCGAAGTGCCAAACCCCAGCCATCCACTCGGAGTCCGAGGCGTTGGCGAAGTATCAATTGTGCCACCAATGGCTGCTGTGGCCAATGCCATTTATCGCGCGGTTGGCGTTCGAATGCGCGAATTACCGATGTCTCCACCTCGTTTGCTAAAAGAGCTGATGCGAAAGCAGGGCACATCGGTCGAACAGCAAGCCGCTGCGGCAGATTAGAACGGTTGGCAAACGTTAGGACGGAAAGAAGACTAAGTTTACAACAGCAAAATGCGCTCAAACCGCACTATCTGTGCATTGTTGTCATCCAATTGCATCACATTAGCTATTGCAACTCGTTAAAGATGGTCTATAATTAGAGGCCGCTAGCTGGGGTTTGCCCCCCCTTTTCCCGGTTGGCGAGGGGCCGGGCGGATTAGTCCGCTCGGCTCTCTGTCGCAAGACCCTAGTCTCTTAGCAGGATGAATTCGAGGCGAGTATAGTACCGCGCGCACAGGTATGGTGATACTTGCGCAAAATCAGATTTCGATTTTCAGCCGCCTTAAAGCAACAGGCGGCTCGAACCGGTTCAGCGCTCTCGGCCCGAGCCCTGGCTGCGTCCGCCGCCAGTGCGTGCCTGAGCCTCATTTACGCGGATCGGGCGCCCCTTGATCTCTCGGCCATTCAGTCGCTTGATGGCGGCGTCAGCAGCTTCATCGGTCGCCATCTCAACGAATCCGAAGCCTCGGGACCTGTTGGTTGCACGGTCCATTATCACCTGCGAACTTTCGACTTTCCCGGCTTCTGAAAAAGCGTCCTGCAGGTCCTGATCAGTCACAGTCCAGGCCAAATTGCCGACGTACAATCTGCGCCCCATTAGCTCTCCCTCGGGGGCCTGCTAAATACCGAGCGGCTGCCAGCCAGACCAGTAATTGCCGAACCTGTGCTCGCAGCACCAGCGCTCACCTATCATGGCCCAACGTGCGACTTTCTTATAGCACCGCAACCGGCACAAACATAGCTGCGGTCACCAGCTCGCGCACAGCAGATTTTGCGTCGATCCGCCCCTTATTTGGGCTTCGTCTGTTGAGAGGTTCCTGATACCAATTACTTGATAGCGCTGTGTCCCTAACCCGGCACCAATTCAGTCGAGTAGGAGAGAGGACCGAGGGTGCTTGTTAAAACGATTGAATGGCATAGAGATACGGTTCGTATGATTGATCAGCGGCTTTTGCCGGGCCGCGAAGTGATCCGCACCTACCACGACTATCGCGGTATCGCTCGCGCCATTCGAAGCATGGTAATACGCGGTGCCCCCGCTATCGGGGTCGCGGCCGCGATGGCTATGGCGCTCGCCATCCGCCGAAGCGCGGGTGAGCAAGCCAGGGCCCGCTTCGAACGTGCAGCGGCGATACTCAAAGCAACCCGTCCGACCGCGGTGAACCTTTCCTGGGCGATCGATCGAATGCGGCATGTTTTGGAGGCAAACCTGGAATTGAATCCTGAACGCCTTTATCGGCGAATGCGCGACGAAGCTATCGCAATATATCATGAAGATATCGAAGTCAATCGTGCGCTAGGTCGACACGGGGCCGAGCTGCTTGATTCAAAAGTCAACATCCTAACTCACTGTAATGCGGGGGCTTTGGCAACTGCCGGGTACGGAACTGCTCTCGGCGTCGTCAGAGCCGCGCGCGAAGCGGGCAAAGCCGTGCGAGTATTCGCCGATGAAACTCGTCCCTTCCTTCAGGGTTCTCGCCTCACCGCCTGGGAACTGCGCAAAGATCGCGTGCCTGTCACTATTATTGCCGACAATATGGCAGCCAGCCTTTTGCGAACAGGGGAAATCGATTGTGTAATCGTGGGCACCGATCGGACCGCAGCTAATGGTGACGTGGCTAACAAAATCGGTACTTATCCGCTGGCGGTGATGGCCCAACGGCATAAGGTCCCGTTTTACGTGGCTGCGCCGCTGTCGTCGATCGACCTGACCTGTGCCAGCGGCGAAGAGATCCCGATTGAGCAGCGCCCAGCGACAGAACTGACGGAATTCGCAGGCAAATCAATCGCGCCGACAGGGGTTGACGTGTTTAATCCGGCATTTGATGTCACACCCGCCGAGCTGGTTACCGCGATCATCACCGAACGCGGAATAGCTTACCCGCCGTTTACCAAGAGTCTGGCCCAGCTCAAGCACTCAAGTACTGAGTAGTCACTGCTATGACTATCTGTGTTCGAAGAATCCCCCAGAAAGCCAGCGAACTACCCACTAGAGTGCGTAGCTTTTACTTATGAACCGTTCTGAGCAGCAATCGGAGTAACGACTTTCGACAGTGCAGGATCTAAACGTGCATTTTTGTCCACAATGCGGCGCCGCCCGGATCGCCGCCGCGAAATTTTGCGTTCAATGCGGAACTTGCTTCGAAGCCCTCATACCGGTGGCTTCCCGGGCCCACAACCGCCCGGACAAGTCTGCTCAAGGATCTGCCCGGTCGTCGACGCTCGGTCCCTTCGCGATTACGTTCGCCGCGATTATGGTAGTGGGAACACTCATAGCTTACGGTGTAATGCGACAGATTCCGCAACGTGAGGCACTGCTGTCGTCAACGTCGCAAACGGCCCCTCAAACCGCGTCGACCAGCGAGCCGCAGGAATTACCGCCCGGCCATCCCGCGATCCAATTGCCGAAAGAGGCTCGCGATTTCATCGCCAAGATTGCGGCCAACGCAGCCGCTAATCCACGCGACCTGGCAGCCTGGGACCGATATGGTGACGTGTGTTCGCGGGCGGCAGCATTCGATTCTTCCTATTATTCAAAAGCCGCCGCGGCTTATGCACACGTGCTGAAAATGGCACCCGACGACCTCGATGCGCTGCGCGGCATCGGGAATATTGACTTCGATCAGCGCAAGTACGATGAGGCTATCGCTGCCTACGAACATTACTTGAGTCGAAAGCCCGACGATCCTGAGGTACGAACCGACCTGGGCACGATGCTTTTGTCATCAGGTACCCCTGAGCAGGCGATAGTTCAGTATCGCAAGGTGCTCGCAACCCACCCGAATTTTTTTGAAGCGAGCTTCAATCTGGGAATCGCTTACGGACAGCTGAATCAAGTCGAGGCCGCGCGCAGGGCCTTCGAGAGAGCCCAACAGCTGGCGCCAAATTCCGATGCGCGCAAGCGCGTCGCGGAAATGCTGGCGCAGTTAGGTGGCGGCGCAATGTCGGCCTCTCAACAGGATTCCAAGGCTCAGCAAGTGGTCGCGCAACCTCCTTCCAACGGCGGCAGTTTCGAAGATGCCATGGAGCGCATGTTGCGCGACCTGCCGGTGGCCGGCCCCAAAGTCGCTTCAGTCCAGTGGCCATCTCCAAAAGTGGCTAGGGTGCTGATGGACAATTTTCCAATGGAACAAATGCCTCCCTTCGCCTTAGCCAAATTCGCATCCGACCTGAAGAACGGTATCAGCCAGGTCAAATCAGCGCATAACATAAGCGGGACAATACGAATTGATATCTGTGACGCCGCCAGCGGGCGAGTTATGGAATCAATAACCGAGTAGGCTAAACTGCTCGACGACCCGCTGAGCGCAAAAAGGTTGTTGGTCGCCGACCGTTGATACAGCTTGACGCCCTTATTCAATTGATTAATTTGAGTCTAGGCGGCTGCCGACGACAAACATCTTGCGGAGCACGGGAGTGAACGGTGCTGTACCATTACTAGAGAAGGTCGGGATTGCGACTGTTAGTATTCACAGCCAAATCCCTCCCTCGCATCCATCCGTCGCGGTGGGTCTCGGTCCCGATCGCCGTGGTACGGGGACGTTAGTCAGTGCCGACGGCTTAATCGTCACAGTCAATTACATGATCATGGGGGCCGAGAACGTCATGGTCACGTTTACGGATGGACGTCAGGCTCCAGCCCGGGTGGTGGCGCGCGACTTCACCACCAGCCTCGGTGTTCTGCAAGTCGAGGGCAGTAACCATCCTTATCTGGAGGTCACGTCGTCTGCCTCGGCAACTCTCGGCCAGGAAGTCCTGATCCTGTCGAGTCTGGGAGCCGAGAAGCGGTGCGGCGATACGGGCATCATCACCTATCTCGGTCCTTTTGATGCTGCTTGGGAATTCGTGCTTGAGCGCTGCGTATGTGTCACCGCCTCCGCGCTCAACATTGGCTTGAGCGGCGGCCCCATTATCAATTCAAAAGGGCAGGTACTGGCCTTCTCGTACCTAAATTTTGCCGACCTCGTACGCCCAATTCTGGCAATTCCCGGTGAATGTTTCCTGTCCGGTCGCGATGAATTGGTCCGCTACGGCCATCGTGTAAGCACCCCGCCAAGGCTCTGGCTAGGTGTTCTCTCTTACACATTGCGGGACCATGTGGTAATCGCCGCCGTAATGCCGGGTAGTCCCGGCGAGAAAGCCGGTCTGCAGCAGGGTGATCTGGTGCTCAGTGCTGACGGCCACGAAATCCATGAACGGCGCGCGCTTTACGATGCTATTAATCGACATCGTCCCGGCGAACGCATTCATCTGCGGATCTTGCGGAAAAATCAAGTCTACAATCTGGAAATCCCAGCCATAGTAGTGGACGAGTACCTCGGCTGAACCTCTTTAGAGCGCCTCGGCGCCGGTTTCTGCGTCAAAACCATTCAGCAGCAAGGGTGTGCCTAGACGTCCTTGAATTCTCGTTTGCTCCTGCGTTTCTCGAGCGCAGCCTGGGCGGCAGCCAGGCGCGCAATCGGAAGGCGAAACGGCGAGCAGGAGACATAGTCTAATCCAAGGCTGTGGCAAAATTTGACACTCGCGGGGTCGCCCCCGTGCTCTCCACAGATGCCAATTTTGAGCTTCTTGTTGGCCTTGCGCCCGCGTTCGACGGCAATGCGCATCAGATCACCGACGCCCTCAGTATCCAGCTCCTGAAAGGGATCTGTTTTGTAAATGCCGTGAGCAAGATAGTCATCGAGAAATTTCGATGAGTCATCGCGCGAGAGCCCATAGGTCATCTGGGTCAAATCGTTGGTTCCAAAGGAGAAAAAGTCTGCGACCGCACCGATTTGCCCGGCCTCGATACACGCTCGAGGAACCTCGATCATGGTGCCGATATGGTATTGCAGCCGAACGTTGTCGCGACTGAGCACTTGACGGGCAACTTCTCGAATTTCCGCCGCCAGCAACTCGAATTCCTTACGCTCACCGATCAATGGCAGCATGATTTCGGGAAGCACCTTGATTCCCTGGGCGCGCAATTCAGTTGCAGCCTCGAGAATCGCTCGCGCCTGTGCCTCGTAAATCTCCGGGAAGGTTATTCCGAGGCGGGAGCCACGATGACCGAGCATCGGATTGAATTCCTCGAGACGATCCCGAATTTGCTTCAGGCGCGCAGGATCTGTGCCCATATGTTCGGCAAGACGCGCAATCTCGGCGTCATCTCGAGGTAAGAACTCGTGCAGCGGTGGATCAAGCAGCCGTATAGTGACCGGCAAGCCATCCATTTCTCGCAGGATAGCCACAAAGTCGGCGCGCTGCATCGGGACAATCTTCTCGAGGGCTCTGACACGCTGCTCGTGGTTTTCAGCCAGGATCATTTCGCGCATCACCTCGATGCGTTCGGGGGCAAAAAACATATGCTCGGTCCGGCATAGGCCAATACCCTCGGCGCCAAATTCGCGCGCTATACGTGCATCAGCCGGAGTATCGGCGTTGGCGCGGACGCCCAAAACGCGCTGTTGATCGGCCCATTTCATGAATTTGCGAAAGTAGTCCGATTCCTCGGGAGGGACCGTCGGAATTCGACCTGCGATGACTTCACCGGTTCCCCCATCGAGCGTAATGTACTCACCGCGGCGGATGATATGGTCGCCGACCTTCATCGCCCCCGCCTCGTAATCAATCTCGATCGCACCACAGCCAGCCACACAACATTTGCCCATGCCTCTCGCAACCACAGCCGCATGGCTGGTCATGCCTCCCCGAGCCGTAAGGATACCCTCTGCTACATGCATTCCATGAATATCTTCGGGTGACGTCTCGTGCCGCACCAGGATAACCGCTCGTCCTGAATTGTGGGCTGCCACGGCTTCGTCGGCCGAAAAGACGATTTCCCCCGACACCGCTCCCGGAGAAGCCGGCAACCCCCGCGCGATGACTTCCTTTGGTGCTTGCGGGTCGAGCCTCGGGTGGAGCAGCTGTTCGAGTTGGGCCGGCTCAACGCGCATCAACGCAGCGCGTCGATCGATCAAGCGTTCCTCGGCCATCTCGACGGCCATGCGCACAGCGGCTTCGGCCGTGCGTTTGCCGGTGCGGGTCTGCAACATGAACAGACGGCCACGCTCGATCGTGAATTCCATGTCCTGCATGTCGTGGAAATGCTTTTCGAGGCGCTGGGCGATTTTCAGAAGCTCCTTGTAGACTGTGGGAAAGCGCTCTTCGAGGGTCGGATAGCGTGAGCTTCGCTCGGCTTCGTCGACATGGTTCGCTTCGGCCCAGCGACGGCCGGCGGCCAGGCTAATCTGCAGTGGAGTCCGAATGCCGGCGACTACATCCTCGCCTTGCGCGTTGGGCAGAAACTCGCCATAGATGCCTCGTTCACCTGTAGCTGGGTTTCGAGTAAAGGCGACACCGGTCGCGCAGTCATCCCCAAGATTGCCGAAAACCATTGATTGCACGGTGACCGCCGTACCCCATTCCGCTGGTATGTTGTTCAGCTTGCGATAGGTTATAGCCCGCTCATTGTTCCATGAGCCAAAAACCGCTGCGATTGCCTCCCATAGTTGTTCTTCCGGATCCTGTGGCACATCCCGCCCCACGCGCTGACGGATGAGTTGGCGAAATTCGCTAACCAGTTCTTGCAGGTCATCAACGGTGAGCTCGACGTCTTCGCGCACTCCGCGGCGAGATTTCTTCTGAGCGATTAGTTCTTCAAAGGGGTCGCGCTCTTGTTTATTTTCCGGTTTCAGCTTGAGCACGACGTCGCCGTACATTTGACAAAACCGGCGATACGAGTCCCAGGCAAAGCGAGGATTGCCGCTGGCGCTGGCGAGTCCTTCAACCGTTTTGTCTGTCAGGCCCAGGTTGAGGACAGTATCCATCATACCAGGCATTGAAACCCTGGCACCGGAACGAACCGAGAATAAAAGAGGGTTACGCTCGTCGCCAAATCTGCGCCCTAAAACCTTTTCCACCCGTGCGATGCTTTTGGCTACGCCCGCATCGAGTCCCTTGGGATACTTATGATTGTGCTGATAGAAGTAGGTGCAGACGCGCGTAGAAATCGTAAAGCCTGGTGGCACGGGCAATTTTAGCGCAGCCATTTCTGCCAAGCCCGCGCCCTTGCCTCCCAGAAGTTCGCGCATGTCGGCACGGCCTTCGGCAATGCCGCCGCCAAAGAAATATATGTCCGGATGAACCCGCGCCATTTGCCTTACTCTCCCGTGATCGTTGGTGACCGGCCTCTGCTTTCCTCAGCGCGCCAGTCCTACGCTCTATCTATCTGTTGGGCGGAATAATCGGCAGGGTTAGATACGAAGGATACGCCCGCTCATGCAAAACGGTTTGCAGGGCCGGGCGCGTCTCCGCATCCGCAAATTGTTCGTGACCCGTGTTTGGATTCCGATCGAAACGAGGAAAGTTGCTCGAACTCACTTCCAGTCGAATCCTGTGCCCAACCTTGAACAGGTTCGAAGTCGAGCACATATCAATATTGAACTCATAGACTTTGCCCGGGGTCATCAGCTTCGGTTGAGACTGAGACTCCCTAATGCGGGCACGGATGATGCCGTCGGTAAGGTTTCGCGCGAAGCCGCATTCCGAGACATCGACAAGCTTGGCAGTAAAATCAGTGTCCGGGGCGGAAGACGAAGCGTAAAGCGTCAACTTAATTGGTCCCGTAACCTCGAGCTCCTCGGCTAATGGCGGGGTCGAGTACACCAATACATCGGCTCGATGTTCGACGTTTGATTGGTCGAAAGCACCTCCTTGTAATGCGTTGGGATAACAGCATAGCCCTCCACCCACGGTAGGAACCGGGTTAAGTGGGTTGTAGAGAAATGAATCCGGGGGCTCATGCTCCGGAGCCTCGAGTGCGAGTATGCCGTCGCCGTAGGCACTGTTGGCCTTGCCCCGGCTGTGCAGATAATAACGCCGCCACTCGGTGCCCGGGAGCGGCCAATCGGCTTCCTCTCGCCATTGATTGGCGCCCATAACATAAACTTTAACAGGACGGTCCGAGTCCGCGCCATTGCGCTTCCTTTTAAGCCAGTGGTCGAAGTAGTCAAGCTGCATGCCGTCGTAATCGATCGAGACGTAACTTGAGCGAAAACCCATATCGACCTGTCCAACCAAGCTGGCTAGCGGCAAGGTGTGGTGCCATGGACCCATCACCAGCCGTGGACGCCGCGCGCCGCTCTGCCCACCGCGAGTTTTCATGCCTTGATAGTTACGGATCGTGCCACGCTGGAAGATATCGTACCACCCGCCAATGTTCAGAGTGGGCACATTGACCCTTTCGTAAGCCTCTTCGATGCACAGGGTTCGCCAGTAATGGTCATAATAAGGATGAGCAAGCCAATCAAAGAAATAGGGAGCCCCGTTCTGAAACATTGGGAATTCGCGCAGTGGCAGATACTCTGTCACTTGTCGCATCGAATCGATCGAGCTCATAACCACCGCCAGCTCCTTGGTCGCGGCGGGATTCTGATCGCGTTCCCGCATCAGTCTGCCCAGACCGAGCGTCGTCATCACCCAACTGACGTTGAAGAACAAGGAGAAGGCACCCCCCTGATACGTCCAACCATCATGATAGTCGCTGGCGGTAATTGATGGGACCATCACCTTCAAGCTCGGGGGAGTTTCAATAGCGGCAAGCCATTGAGTCGCTCCTACGTAAGAGGCGCCAAACATACCCACTTGGCCGTCGGCCCAGGGCTGGCGTGCTGCCCATTCGATGGTGTCATAGCCGTCGCGCCCTTCGTCCACGAAGCAGGTAAAGACCCCGTCAGAGGCAAATCGGCCGCGGCAATCAACGATCATCACGTTGTAACCCCGTTCTGCCGCCCTGATTACGTCAAGCATGTTGTAAGCAATCTGGGGAAACTTCTTGTCGTAGGGGGTGCGCGCGAGCAGTACCGGAAGTTTTTCGGGAGTGTCGGGACGAAACAGATCACCCCGCAGCACACACCCGTCTCTCATCGGTATCTCAAGATCTTTCTCGATGATTATCTTGGCGCCCATGAGCCAACCTCTTTATGCCCTCATTTTGTGCTGGCCTTGGTAGGGCCTGCATCGAAACTTATATCAGCGAAAGACCAGTTGTTTCACCCTGTGGACTGCAATGACTAGGTGCCGACAAGTTGATGGGCGCCGATCGGAGGTGATCTAGGCACCCTCAGGAAGTAGCTTCAATTTACAGCTTATTACGCAGGCTATTCTCTTGCGCGCCCACGTTAGGCAAGAAGAGCACCATCCCATCTAGTGCCCTGACCCGGATATTAAATTATTTTATGATTCGCTTGACAAAGACTTAATTTAGGGGGTTTGAGGATCTGAACTCCTTTGACCTTTTTTAAGACCGTCGCTAACCTAGCGCGCTAAGACAAAGTCCCACTGACTTACGAGCCGCTGCCGAGTTATCTCAGCCCCCAGTCTGATCTTTTGGGTGGTGTCTGGTAATGACCCTAGCTGCTTTCAACCACGCCAACTGTGTCTCCTTGTGCTGGAGGACGATGCCAACGCCTTGGATACCTTGACTGCGTCGCTCGAAGACCATAGCGATATCGCGAAGCGAGCTCCAAATGGCTTATAAACGATAGTTAATTGGTCGATAACTGCCTTGTTAAACATAGACGTAGTCAGGAATCGCCTCACGCATCTTCTGGATCGCGGGGCGGAATTGCTGGAAACACGCTTTAAGTCGGACGTGTCAAATCAGGAATTCGTTGATGCTGCTGCATTCCGACAATGGCGAGTCGCGTCCATCGTGTTCCTGAAAGAGGCATTAGGTGCGGAAAGCCCGTATACGAAGGAATTCGACTTTAATTGTGATAGTCCTTATCTAACTGCAGTCGCCCGCGGGCTGGCAGTGCTGCGGGCCGTACGCGAGTATGTCGATTTCGGGCCTGTTGCCCGCGTCGAGGAATTAGTTGCAGCTGAAATCTTCTCTGACCTGTTAGGCATCGCGGAGCGCTTATTACGCCAGCAGCGTATTTCCGCTGCGGTCGTTCTCGCCTGCTCAGTTCTTGAAGACGTAATGCGGCGCAGTTCGCGCTTTCGCGGTCTCCCGGTGCGGGAGAATGTTGATGACCTGCCCACGCTAAACGCTACCATGAATGCCGCGGGCGTATATGGAGCAACCTGGTCCAAACGCATCGAGGAGTGGGCAGAAATGCGTAACCGCGCCGAAGCTGGCGAACTCTCTCCTGCGACGCTCAGCAAAGCCCAGTCCTTGATTCGAGGCGTTCGCGATTTTGTCAATGATTATTTGTATTGACTTGAATTGACTCCAAAGCGCCAAACAGAGCCCGCGACCACTGGGGAAAAATAACAATGGATGCGATTAGCCAGTCACCATTTGCAGCGATAAAAGTTATTGAATACGGCGACGGAATTCCCGCTGCTTTCGCAACCAAGTTACTGGCGGACCTAGGAGCCGACGTAACTAAAGTAGAACCTCCGCAGGGTGATTCGACGCGCTGGCGCGGCCCGTTCCCACGGTCGGTGGCAGATCCAGAGAAAAGCGGGCTCTTTGTCTATCTCAATATGAATAAGCGCGGCGTTGTAGCCGATTTGACGCAATCCTCGGTGCAACGTCGTTTCAGGGGTTTGTTGGAGGACGCGGACCTCCTGATCCATAACGTGCCGGTAGCCGAGCGCTCGCACCTGGGCCTGACCAGCGCCGAGTTGCATGCCCGGTATCCACACCTGGTCATCGGCGCCATTTCGATTTTCGGTGACGTCGGCCCGTTCGCCAATTACAAGGGTTATGACTTGACCGCCGCCAATGCGAGTGGCTGGGCCTTTGTGAGCCCCGGAGCCTCACCCTACGTCGAATTGCCACCCTTGCGATGCTTTGGTGACCAATGCGATTTCCAAGCAGGGGTTCATACTGCAATGGCGGCGCTCGCAGCTTATTTGCACAAGCGCAAGACGGGTGCAGGACAAATTATCGAAGTATCCGAACGAGAGGTGGTTACCAGCCTAATCGAAAACAACCTCGTCCACTACACCTATGCGGGTCGCGTCGCCTCCCGCCTCGGCAGCAGAGTGATTGGTCCTTGGTTCATTGCGGATTGTCAAGACGGACAGATCTTCGTCATCGCAGTCGAGGAGGACCAATGGCAACGCTTAGTCCAGCTGATGGGAAATCCCGAATGGGCGCAGGAGGAATTGTTCAAGGATCGACTGTCGAGAGCCCAAAACAATGACGCACTAAAGGCTTTAATGTCGGAATGGATTGCGGGTTGGAAGGTGCAGGATCTTTACGAGGCTGCCCAGCAACACCGGATTCCGTTCGCGCCCATCAACACCATGGGCAGTCTCTACGGCAACCAGCACCTGCATGAACGCGGTTTCTTCGTCGAGTTGGAGCAACCGGGGATAGGCCGGATTAGACTGCCCGGCATGCCATCGCGTTTTGGCAAGTCGTGCTGGGCAATCCGTCGGCCGGCACCTCGACTCGGTGAGCACAATCGCGAAGTCTTCGGCGCTTCAGATTGAAGCGAAGCTTAATTCTGCTAATTGCTCGTCAATCCACCAACAACATTCTTGGAAGCACAGGCCCGCCCGATTTCAACTGACAGGGGTTCGCGCTTGACTGATTTCCAGGTACCAGTAATTGCGTTTCGCCGCTATGCTTAAACTCTCACCATGGGAGAGGTAAAAGGGAAAACCGCCACTTTACTCATAAAGTGTCCAGACCGTAAGTGCCTGGTTCGCGACATTGCTGATTTCATTTCGCGTCATGGCGGCAACATCCTGCACGCCGATCATCACATTGACTTTGAAACTCAACAGTTCTTCTCGCGGGTTGAATGGGACCTCACGGATTTTTCGATTGCTCAAGCGGAAATCGGCAGCAGGTTTCAACCCATTGCCGAGCGTTTTGCGATGCAGTGGGAACTGCGATTTTCTGACGAGCAGCCCGCGGTTGCCATTTTCGTCTCCCGTCTCGACCACTGTCTCGTTGACCTGCTCCATCGATGGGAGCTGGGAGAGTTACGCGGCAACGTCGTTGCGGTGATTAGCAATCATCCGGAGTTGAGAAGCGCTGTCCAGCGACATGGCATCGCCTACTACCATTTCCCCATCAGGCCCCAAAACAAGCGACGTCAAGAAGCCGAGCAATTGGCGCTGCTGCGCTCGCTACGGGTTGATCTGCTGATTCTTGCCCGCTATATGCAGATTCTCTCGGATGAGTTTGTCAGCTCGTTTCCGAACCGCATCATAAACATTCATCACTCTTTCCTCCCTGCCTTCATTGGCAGTAGTCCTTATGCGCGAGCGTATGAGCGCGGGGTTAAACTCATTGGCGCGACCAGTCACTATGTGACTACTATCCCCGGAGCCGGTCCAATAATCGATCAGGACGTAGTGCGGGTAACACATCGCGACAGCCTGAGCGATCTAATCAGAAAAGGTCGTGACCTCGAGCGGGTCGTTCTCGCCCGTAGTGTCCGACTTCATCTGGAAAGACGAGTGCTGCTTTATGCCAACAAGACCGTTGTGTTCGATTAATCCGCCCGAACCGTCCAGCCATAGTACTCAGCTCGCGCGAATTCTCGACGGCAAGGCCATAGCCAGCGAGATCAGGGGGGCGGTGCGCCAGCGAGTTCAGCAGTTGCTGCGCGAGCGTCGGGTAAGACCCGGTCTTGACGTGGTGATGGTAGGGGAAGATCCGGCTTCCAAAACCTACGTCGCCACCAAACAGCGCGCGTGCAAGGAGGTGGGCATTGATTGCCGAGTTCATTCGTTCTCGTCCGACCTCAGTGAGGACGAGTTGGTACATCTTGTTTATCGGCTGAATCGTGACCCTCGATGTCATGGCATTCTGCTGCAATTGCCCCTACCTGAACGGGCACTGGAGAGCGCTGGCCTGGCTGAGCTTGCGCCAGAGAAGGATGTTGACGGCCTCAGTCCCCTCAATCAGGCGCGTCTGGTCGCCGGAGAGCGGGGCTTGCGGCCATGTACGCCTCTAGGGGTGATTGAGTTAATAAATCGGACTGGTATCGACCCCGATGGCAAGCGCGCGGTGATTGTCGGCGCAAGTGCCTTGGTTGGGAAACCGCTCGCTTTGATGCTGTTGGAACGTAATGCGACCGTGGTGCTATGCCACGAATTTACGCGTGATTTACCCAAAGAGGTGTCAACTGCTGAAATTTTAGTGTCAGCCGTGGGCCGTCCCGGTTTGATCCGAGGAGAATGGATTCAGCCGGGGGCAATCGTTATTGACGTCGGTATTAGCCGCGATTCGACAGGCATCCATGGGGATGTCGATTTTGCGACTGCGCGCGAGCGAGCGGCATTTATTACCCCAGTTCCTGGTGGTGTCGGACCGATGACCGTTGCGATGCTTTTGCGCAATACGTTGGTCGCGGCAGAACAGATCACGATGCAGCAAGTGCAGCCAAAACTGCCTATCCCTAGCCTCACTGCCTGAACCTCTTGGTCGCAGAGGCGAGGGTAAACCCCGGTAGTGGAAATAGCCAAAATCATGATTAGCTAAAGCTACGGAGCCGCGCCTGGGCGGTCGATCTTTCGACTGCTCAAGTCTGCGCCATTTGACGTGCATCATCCCTGTCACAGCGGGGCAGAGGGCGTGTGGTGATGGCCAAACGTAATCTTTACGCCATTTTGGGTATCTCAGAGAGTGCGGGACCTACTGAAATCAAACAGGCTTATCGTCGCCTTGCCTTTGCTCATCACCCAGACGTGGGCCCAAACCCGGATCCCGAGCGGTTTCGCGAAATCCATGAAGCGTACGAGGTTCTCAGCGACCCTGAGCAGCGCCGTGCTTATGACCTTTCTACCGCGAGTCAATATCGAGCGACTTCGCCCGAACCTCTTTACACGAGCCAACCGATAAACATCGTTGTCCGTCACCGGACAGCGCCGCCACCTACCGCCGAACGACTTTATCCTTTCTCGCAGAATTTCCCCGGTTACGGATCGAGGAGCCGTGGATTCCACCGGCGATTAGGAATCGAGGCAATCCTTGAGCCCCACGAGGCGCGTTTCGGCTGCCGACTACCCATCCGCCTACCTTGTTACGTTGAATGCTCCGAGTGCAACGGCGCTGGAGAGATCTGGAGATGGTATTTATGCCCAAGCTGTCGCGGCAGAGGTATGGTTGAAACAGTCAGCAGTACGACCATCCAGATCCCAGCAGGCGCACGGAACGGCGACCGTTACGAGTTTCGCCTGAGCGGGATGGGTATCGAGGATCTCGTGCTCGACGTGAGGATTACGGTTCCTTAAGCAGGAAACTTAAGGCCAGAATTTATCGAAGCTCAGACTGCCGAACGCTCGCTGAATCTAACGGCTGAGCTCGACCGACGCGCCGTTGCCTCAACTGCGCATTTGCGCTTTGCTCATCAGAATGGGCCGCCTGTGGGTGAGAGGTAAGTATATTTACCTGGATGGGAGCAAGTTCTTTGCGCGGGGCGTCTCCTATGGACCCTTCCCACCCAACTCCCAAGGCGAAGCCTATCCCGAACCTCACCGAGCTGCTGGTGACTTTGCCTTGATGAGGGAACTGGGCGCCAACTTGGTGAGGACCTATGTTAAACCACCTCGCTGGATTTTCGAGCTCGCGGCACAGCACGGACTGATGCTGATGCCAGGGATCTCGTGGCCTCACCACCTGACTTTTCTCGACTCCGCAGAGATGGCGCGCGAGATCCGCAATACGATCCGGCGGGAAATGCGCGAACTGCGACAGTTCAAGGAAACAATTTTCGCCTATAGCATCGGCAATGAGATCCGATCCGATATTGTTCGCTGGCACGGCGCACGAGCGGTCAGCGGTTTTCTGGCGGAGCTGTACGATATCGGCAAGCAGTGCGATCCGGAGGGACTCTTCACCTATTCGAACTATCCTTCAGCCGAATACTTAGATCTCAGCTTCCTCGATCTGATTAGCTTCAACGTTTACATCCATCGTGAGACTGATTTCCGACGCTATCTCACCCATCTAATGGCCATCACAGGTCAACGACCACTCCTATTGAGCGAAACCGGCATCGACACCATCCGCGAGGGTGAGCAGAAGCAGGCGGAGATGCTTGGCTGGCAGTTGAAAGCTGCTTTTGAGCTAGGACTTTCCGGAGCGGTGATCTTTGCATTTACCGATGAATGGTTTCGCGGAGGTACTCAAATTAGGGATTGGGCTTTTGGGCTAACTACCGACGAACGCTCTCCTAAGCCCTCCTTTGGGGTCGTCTCACGACTCTTCCGCGGCCCGCTGCCGCCACCTCTACTTTGTCCGCCAAAAGCGTCCGTCGTTGTCGCAGCCTACAATGCGGCGCCTACCATCGCATCCTGTATTGAATCTCTCAAGCGGCTCAATTACCCGGATTACGAAATCATTGTGGTAGACGATGGATCGCAGGACTCGACTGCGACAATCGCTGAGTCTGCCAGAGTGCTGACTCTCCGACTGCCGCATCGCGGTCTCGCCGCGGCGCGCAATGCTGGACTGGCGCAGGCCACAGGCCGCTTGGTCGCATTTATTGATGCTGACGCCGAGGCCGATCCCGATTGGTTGTATCACCTCGTCGAAACTGTCACCCGCCGCGGCGCTGCGGCCGCAGGTGGGCAGAACTTCCCACCAGAGCCCGTCACGTTGCTAGCTTCTGTTTTGAACGTGGCACCAGGCCAAGCCCATGAGGTCAGGTCAGGTGATCAGGATCTTGCTCAGCTATGCGGCTGCAATATGGCGGTGGACAAGGCAGCAATTGGTCCCTGTCCCACATTCGATTGCACCTTTGCGCAGGCAGGGGATGACGTGGATCTCTCTTGGCGTCTGCGCGACCTGAACAAAACGATAGCTTATGCGCCAGGAGCAATCGTGTTTCATAAGCCTCGCTCGTCAATTGGGGCTTACTTGAAACAACAGATGGGTTATGGGTACGCCGAAGCTCTTCTGTTCCGCAAATATCCTTGGCGCCGTGATCGGGTTTACCAGGACGCGCATTGGTTCAAAGACTGGTTTCGCGGAGGCTCTCGAATCTATTACGGAGAGTTTGGCCGGGGCTTGTTTCAAAGCCTCTACCCGGTCACGTCATTGCCATCCGCTGCCCTCTTGCCGTTGACCTTTCCCTGGGTCGCCGCCGCGATCCTGCTGCTCGCGGGCGGCATTTACGATAAAGCTTGGGGTATCCTCGGCGGACTGGGATTGTGCCTTACATTGGGATGCTCGATTGCGGGAGCGATAAGCTCAGGCAAGAACGTTGGCGGCTTAATCGGTGGTATGCTCCTGACTGGGCTATGGCTGCTAGGTTCGCTCCTGAGAAGTTGTCAACGTGAGTTGGTGAAGTGGAGTTTTAGACCCGATAGCTCAGGTCAAATAGGGCCGGTCGAGATGGCCTTGCGGGGCACAATCTCTCTAGAGCCACTGCGGTCCCGCGCCGCGCAGAACCAGCCGCTCGATCAACGCCAGCTCCAACTCCTAATTGAACACCTGCACCTGGCGCTGGTTCGCCGGGGAGTAGCCGCGGCCAAGGGCACTAGATATGACTCCTTCGACTTGCAGATCATCGTGGCACCCTTCGTCCGTGTTGCAGTATTATTTTTAAATAACCTCCGAAGCCTTTTCTTGGCTTGGCGGATAGGCCTCGCGGGCTGGCGGATCAGCGCGACCCTTGTCGTCGTGCTAGCCTTGTTGGCGGTGGGAAACTTTTCGCTAAAAGGCTCGTTGACGATCTGCGCGTTGATCGGCGCCGCTATGGCAACGGCAGCGTTCTCGCGCGTGCGGAGGATCCCTGCAGTAATCAGAGCGGCATCGATGGAACTGTTGGCGGCCGATTCCGCAGAACCTGCATATTCTGGCCTGCGGACCTCCGACCCGCACGTCTGATGAAGCGATTCCATTTGTACGGCGAAGTGTTTCGCCGAATGCGCAGATACAGCCTTCAGCTGCTTGGTGTCGTCGCCGCGCTAATATTTTCGAGCCTCATCGAGACCGCCAAACCTTGGCCTCTGAAGGTCGTCATCGATAACGTGCTGCGTGCTCAACCTCTTGCATTTAATTGGCTCCCGCCCCTCTCACGAAGGCAACTCTTAGTCGGCTCATGCATCGTCCTGGTCCTGCTGTATTTTCTTGTGGGCGCGATCAACCTGGCCAGCAACTACGTCACGATTTCGATAGGGCAGCGGATGGTGAACGATTTGCGCGCTCAACTCTTTGATCATTTGCAGCGGCTGTCACTTGCCTTCCACCGACGGCGGGAGATCGGAGATCTCATGGTTCGCATCGCGTATGACACCATGTCCGTGCAGACTATTGCGATGAACGGGCTGTTTCAAATGCTGTCGGCGGGAACAATGCTGGCGGCAATGTTGTGCGTGATGGTGCGGGTCGACCTGGTTTTGTGCTTGGTCGCGGTCGCGATCATCCCGTTACTGTCCCTTCTCATCTGGACCGTGAGCGGCACGATCGACCGTCTCTCGACCAACGCGAGAGTTAAAGAGGGTCGTCTATATACAATTGCGCATCAAGCCCTGGCGGCGATCCATGTAGTTCAGGCATTCACGCGCGAAGCGGAATCTTTCGAACAATTCGTTCAATCGAGTCGCGAGAGTCTCGATCAGACCTTGAAGGTTTACGTATTTCAAACCCTATACGGAGGCGGGGTTAGCCTTCTCATCGCCGGCGGAACCGCCATCGTCATTTTTCTCGGCGCAAAGCATGTTATGAGCGGAGCTCTGACGGTCGGTGGCCTAATCGTCTTTACCACATATCTGGCTTCACTCTACCAGCCCGTAAATCAAATTTTTCAGACTTACGGCCTCGTCGAGAATGCCAAAGCGGGTTTGCGGCGCTGCCTTGAACTGCTTGAGATCGAACCTGAGATTACCGATCGGCCCAACGCTCAAGCCCTGACTTCGGTGCGCGGGGAGATCGATTTCGAAGATGTCGTGTTCGGATACAACCCAGCTCAACCCGTTTTGAAGGGCGTGACTTTCCATGCCGATGCTGGTCAACAGGTTGCCATAGTTGGTCCGAGCGGTGCCGGCAAGACGACAATGGCCAGTCTCTTGATGCGTTTCTACGAGCCGCAGCAAGGAACGATTCGAATTGATGGCCACGACACGCGCATCGCCACGCTCCGTTCGCTAAGAGCTTCAATTGCGGCTGTTTTACAACCGCCTTTGATAATGGGGGCAACAATACGAGCCAATGTTGCCCTCGGCAAACCCACGGCAACCGAGCGCGAGATCTACAATGCTGTCGAAGCGGCGCGGCTTAGCGCATTGCTCCGGAAACTGCCGCGTGGCCTGGACGAAATAGTGGGTCAAGGCGGATATAGCCTATCGGAAGGCGAGGCACAGCGGCTGACGATCGCGCGGGCCTTGCTGAAAGACGCGCCCATCCTCATCATGGATGAGCCCACCAGTGCACTTGATGCGGAAACCGAGTCATTGGTAATGGCCGCGGTTCAGGAGGTCATGCGCGGACGAACTACCATTGTGATCGCGCATCGGCTTTCAACAATTCAGAATGCCGACCAAATTCTGGTGCTCCGGGATGGCAAAATCATCGAACGCGGCCTATTCAAAGAACTAATCGCACATCAGGGCTTCTTCAATCACTTGTACAATCTGCAGGCGTGGAGCAAAAGCCAGCTACAAGCCTGAGGGGTGTTATGATCCCTGGTTTCTCGATAGCGCCAGCCAGAAGCAATGAACGAACCGAGGCGTTTCCGCCTGGCATGCAGTCGACAGCTGTGCCACTTGCGCCGACTTCGCATCGCTTTCAACTGATTCCTCCGGAGCGTGCGACGCCCGCCGGCTTTACTTTGCTGGAATTGGCAGTGGTGCTCTTACTCATTGGACTCATCATGGCGATTGCCATGCCTCACTTTGGTGCGATGCAGGCTACTCGGCTTCGCAGCGAAAGCCATCGATTGGCAACCTGGAGTCATTACCTTTTCGAAGAGGCCGAAGCGCACAAGGTGTTACTCCGTTTGAACCTGGACCTAAACCATAACGCCTATTTCGTCACGCGCCTCGATCCGTTCTCCAGCAGGCCCGCGTTTGCGCCGGAGCGCGGCCTGGCTGGTGGAGTTGTGAGATTGCCCGCCGATGTTCGTCTCCGTGACGCATGGGTGGAGGGAGCCGGATTGTTTCGACGTGGAATCGCCGGATGCCAATTCTACCCCGACGGTGCTGCAGATGCCGCAGTGGTCCACCTGATTGATCGCAATGGCGACGTAATGACCGTCGCCATCAAGCCGTTCGACGGAGTCGCAGCTATACTTCGCGGTGACGTTGATCCGACGCTCGTTCAGAGGCTGGTGCAACCATGAATTTTGCAACCCACTCTGTGACAGGTCTGAAGCGTCGACCTAACCGGCGCCGATCGCGCTTGGAAGCCGGACTCGCTGCGAACCGTTCACGCAGAGCCACTTCGCGTTCCATCGCAGGCTTTACGCTGCTTGAAGTTATGATTGCTATCGCCTGCCTCGGCTTTGCCATGTTGGCGCTTCTGTCTCTCCACCATACCAGCATGGAATCCGTGGCTCGGGCGCGTGAGCTGACCCAGGCGACCATGCTAGCCCAAGGGCTGATGACAAATGCGGAGCAGGCGCGCTTTCCTGAGCTTGGCCGCCTCAGCGGCGATTTTCAGGGAATGTATCAGGGTCAATACTCCAACTTTCGTTGGGAGCGCGTGGTTGAGTCTTTACAGGCGTTCCCCGACGTACGGAGGGTGCGCATTACCGTGTTCTACGGTCCCGGCTTCCATCGCCGCTTTGAGCTGACTGAACTTATGCATAATCCCCTTCCTCAGATCATGCTTCCGGGCGGCAACGGAAGTCAGAAAGGTCCGGTGTCCACACCCAATCAGCAACAGGGGGGTGGCGATTAGTGCTGCGGTTAAAGCGCCCTGACCGCTGCATTGCAGCAGGATTTACGTTGATCGAGATCATGCTGGCACTCGCGGTCTTGGCGATCATACTCATAATGCTGGCGGGTTCCTTTCACGCTGTCGCAACCAGTAAGGTCCAAGCTGAAAATCACATTGCAGTGGACTCGGCGGCACGCGAGATCATGGGTCAAATGGCGAGGGAGATTCGCGGCGCTGTCCAGACTGCGGCGCTTCCCAGCCGCGTCCTGCTGGTAGGTGAAGCGCATGCGGACGGAGCTCGACGACTTGACTCAATCAGTATCTCCACTCTAAGCCCGGGTCACCGGCGAGCGCTCGAGGATTTCGGCGCAGAAGACACCGTCAGCTATAGACTAACGCCTAACCCAGATCATCCGGGATGGTTCCTGCTGCTCCGGGATCAATCGAGTAGCCTGCTCGAAAATGCCAGTTCGGACAAGACCGCGCAGCACGCTGTCCTGGCCGGAAATCTCCTTTCACTTCGGATCCGGTATTTCGATGGCAACAACTGGAGCGAGAGCTGGAGCTCACAAAGTATGCCTCCCGGGCGCCAGCTTCCGAATGAAGTTGCGATCGAGTTGACGATGGCGGCACCTTCCGGACCACCGTTCAGGCTCGCTACAATGGTCAGCGTACCGATGTCCTATTTACAATGGTGAGAAGATTTAGACCACAGCCGTCAAGTGAAGCAGCAAAGCAATAATGACCGCGGTATCGCGTTGCTCGCCACTTTGCTCGCGATCTCGCTCCTGACTCTGCTGGTTGTGGAGTTCAGTACTTCATCGGCGCTGGGGTATCGAGCCGCGGCAAACCGCGCGGATGAACTAAAAGCCTATTACCTGGCTCGTTCCGGTGTGCAGATCGGCCTGTCAATACTGGTGCGGGATTCGCTGCTCAAGAGCCAGGCAAGAAGTCAATATACCAGTCTGGATCAAATCTGGGCGCAGCCAATTCCGCCTGTTCCAGTTGATGGCGGTACTATTTCGTTGTCAATCGTCGATGAAGAACGTAAGCTCGATATCAATAAGCTCTTTGATCAACAGAAACGCCAGCCTGACCCCCAGTACGCCGCCATTTTCACTCGACTGCTGTCAAACCTGGGACTGTCGCCCGCACTGGTTCCGATTTTGATCGACTGGCTGGATCCTGACAGTATCGAATCGGACGGAGGTGCTGAAGCGAACTATTATCTACAGTTGACACCGCCGTACGAACCTCGCAACGGTCCAATGCCCACCCTCGGGGATTTGCGCATGCTCAAGGACGTCGACGATCTCACCTTTTTGCGCCTGCGTCCCTATTTGACCACCATGCAGGCGGGGATGGGCCCGTGTTGTATCAACGTAAACACGGCTCCGCCCGAACTTTTGGCTGCGTTGACCCCTGAGTTCGAAAACAATCCGGATTTGGTACGGCAGATCGTTAACGCACGCAGTATTCGTCCCTTCACCCAGATCACCGATCTACTGAATTTGCCGGGCATCGGCTTTGCTGGCGAGAATATAAAGCGTCTTGTCACGGTAAGCAGCGACTACTTCTTGATTACGGCGCAGGGAGACTTCGCCGGAGCACGCAAACGCGTTTACGCCACTTTTCGCCGCAACCTTAACGGGACGACTCTGCTCATGGACTGGCACGAGGATTAGGTAACTGGCATGGCGATTGGGGCGGGTCGGCGTAGTGGACGCGGTGTCTTTATAACTTCGCGAAGCGAAAGTCTGCGAACGCAGACTGAAGTCTGCTGAATCAGTGAACCAACGGCAAAATGCGGCAGCGAATTCTGGCAGTGGATTTTAGCGGGGACTGCGTTCGTGCAGCTTTGGCCGAGCGTTCCTACAAATACTACGAGTTGCTGGCAGTATTCGAACAGGAACGAACCTCGGGTGAGCCCGACCTGGCCGATGCTCTCGGCCGAGTCGTCACTGAGGCCGGTCGCTGCGACGTCGTAATTTCCGCTCTACCGGGGGAATATGTTGCCAAACGATTGTTGGCGTTGCCTTTCACTGATCGCCGACGCCTTCAGCAGGTGGTCGCTTTTGCGCTCGAGGAGCACCTGCCCTTCGCAGTGGACGATGCAGTGGTCGCGTTCGCTCGCGTTGGTCGAGAGTCGAGTAATACCCTGGTGATGGCGGCCGCGGTTCGACGTGAGATCGTGCGCCAGCACCTCGAGTTGCTGAGTCGTGCCGGACTCGATCCAAAGATCGTAACTTTGGCTGCTCTCGCTTTAGCCGGAATGCTGAATCGCGTTCATAACGGAAACTCGGCAGCGCATCTGGTAATCGACATCGAAAGTGCGTGCACCTCAATAGTCCTGGTGGACTCCGAGGGAATGCCGCGCGCCATGCGCACTGTAGGTCATGGATTGGATTTGCAGCTTAACGGGGCGCTGGCCCCTCGCGCTACCAATGCGATTTTTGCCGCCGCTCGGCAAACCATACTCGCACACCGTGAACAGCAACAACCCGAGCTCATCCTTGCAGGCGTGGCCGCGGAAAACCCCGACATTCCCGAGCTGGCGGCACGTACCCTGCAGATGCCTGTTCGTGACATTGGTGAGTTTGACTATTCCAGCCTGATTCGGGGCAGTTCAAATATTGCGCAGCGGTTCGCTGGTTGCCTAGCCATGTTACTCGCCGAGGCGCCGTCGAACCCACTTGAATTGCTGAATTTTCGACAGAATGAGTTTGCCTTCCGCGGCTCTAGCGGCAGAGCTGCTTCAGTGCGGACTCCAGCGCTGCTGCTGGGTGCGGCACTGGGGGCGGGACTGCTGCAGTTTTCACTCGACATCGCTGTAAACATGCGTCGCGTCCATCTGTTGGATAAACAGATTCGAAAGATCGCCGCACCCGCCCTGGGAAATGTCGATCCAGCCACCGCCCAGGCAAGATTGAAGGCAAAATTGGCCGACATGAACACCCAACTTCGTCTGCTGGGCGGCAATCCTGCACATCAGTCTGCACTGAACCTTCTTCAGGCACTTTCGCAAGCCTTGCCGCCCGGCTTACCTGCAGAGGTGCAGATGCTTCAGATCGACGAGGCTGGGATCAAGCTCGACGGCGAGGCTGACTCCTTTGCCACTGTCGACCAAGTCAAGCGGGCGCTGGAGCGTGACGGTGAGTTCGGTGTGGTACAACTCGAGCACGCAGCGGCCAATTCTGATGGTGGCAAAGTGGATTTTCATCTGACTGCCACACTTGATTAACAAGGGCCGCCATGCGCAGCAGTCTTCGACAAATTGCTCTGCGTCCGTCAGCTGCAATCGCCCGAGTGAAGTCATTTTGCGAACCGCATTTGGTACGGGCACGCGCCACTATAGCACCATACTGGGAGGTAGTCGCCGATTGGTACGATAAACGTGAACCGCGCGAGAAGTGGCTATTGCACGTGTTGGGCGGTTTACTCGTTACTCTCTTTGCATATGACTGCATCTATCTCCCAGCAAATGAGTGGCGCAATGATTTGGCCGAACGCGTGACTGCTCGCCAGCATCAAGTCATCCGTCTGCGGGCCATGATGCGGAATTTCGAGCGATTGCGGCTGGAATTGGCTTCGGTCCAGCAACGGACTATCCCTGGCGGCAAGGATCCGGGGCTGTTTTCTGTATTGCAAGTGACGCTTGCGAACAGCGTGGGACGAACGAAGATTGGCTCCATAACACCCAACACGCGTCAAGTTGCCGGCGGCCTCCAGCAGTATACGGTCGATGTCAAGCTCAACGACGTCGGCTTGGCTCAGATAGTGGACACGCTCTACAGCTTGCAATCATTGAGCGTGCCTATCACCATCTCGAACTTTCAGATGCGTCAACATGCGAGAGATTCTCATACCTTTGACGTGGATTTGACCTGTATGGCCTTGGGCAAGGCGGGATAGTGTCTTGCGCTTGTGAAGAAATTTGAAATGGCGGGCGCCAGACTATCTTCCGGTGCCTTCCATTCAGACGCTTCGGCTGGCTGGCATGGCTTTAGCCTGTGGTGTCTGAAAAAAGCGTCTTCGCCGGTGCTAAGGTACACCATTCTTGCCGGGGCTCTGTTGCTGGTAATGGTTTTGGCCACGTTCCCCTACACAGAGACCATCTCGGCATTTCTCGCGCCGATTGACTTGGAAATTATCTCTGAACGACAGACAATTGCGTTTCCCTTCGGTGCGGAACTGCACAATGTAAACTTAGTTTCTGCTAGCGATGGCCAGTCCTTGCTCTGCGCTCCCAAAGTTACGGTGTCACCTGAGATCGTTTGGCTTCTTCTCGGCCAGCTTTGTGTCCGATTTCACGCCAATGTGTTCGGCGGGATCTTGGACGCCGCGGTTCGCCGAAAAGTTCAGAACACGGTCGTAAATTTTGAATTTGCTTCTCTAAATCTCGCAGAGGTTAGCTCAAGTGAGAAGACCATAGAGCTTCTCCTCCGAGCTCCCCAACACCGGACTGAACCTCCTCAAACTCTAACAAGACACAATCTAGATGGTCATCTGTCGGGTCACGGCTGGATACAAATCAATGGGCCGGAGCTCGTTACCATGAACGGGAAGATCACTGTCACGGTCCGCGACCTGCGAGCGGACCTCGTTCGGGGAATGCCACCGCTGGAATTTGGCATCGCACATGCTCGGATTTCGGTCGACGGGCGCATCCTTACCCTGAATGATGTCACAGCTGAAGGACCCGATGGCGCCCTCGCGGCCAGCGGCGAGATTCGCTTGGGGTACGATGTTCTTGATAGTGTGACTCATCTCGCTCTGGTGTTGAAGCCGGCGGCCCGAGGCGTTGCGAGCTTCGGCATGTTTCTCAACATACTACCTCATCCACCCGATGCCGGGCCTTATCACATCGACGGCCCGATAAGATCCCCAACGGTGAGTTAGCGATTAACGTCGCTGTCTTAGAGAGCAATATTGGCTCCACTCCTTCGCTCCCGGGCAGGCTATGTCTAGCCGGCTGCCAGGCACGGGGCTTTTAGTCGCTTGACTACGAACGCGGACCGTTTTTAACTGACGCCGGAATCAGGCGGGTAGAATCTTATGTCCGAATCTTGCGACGTCACTAAAGAGAGCTGTCGATATGCCTGGTTGTTCCTGATTTCTCTTAGCTTCATTCTCGCCAGCAGCGGCGTGGGAGCGGCTCAAACCCTGCGAGCTCTGAATGAGACTCTGGATCAGATTGAGCCCGCCGTAACCCAAGGACTCAGCAACTCGGGCGTAGCGAGCGACGCGATAGATCGCCTTGACCAGGCTGAAGCGGATTTCGCCCGTCTCGCCGAGCAAGGACGCGAGGACCCAGAGCAACTGCTGACAACGTACCAAAGGCTTGAGCGAATGCTCGACCGGATGTACCAAACCTATCAGAAACGAAAGGACGATTGCATTAACATTATCGACCATGGCGGCAATTGTGATTACGAGCAGCCGGAAGAGCTCGCCCTGCGCGCCCTCTATCCCCTTTCATGGCTCAAATTCGAAGGGGCACTGCTTTACAAAAGTGAGCCGTATGAGGCGCGGCGCCTCCTAAACGAGGCAATCGATGGCTTTACGAACAGTACTCTCGTAATACTTACTCCGGAACTAGTGCGCGAAAATCTACTCGGTCGAGCTTTTGCGGAACGCGAACTTGGGAAGTTCGATCATAACGAGTATGGAAAGGCGATCGCTGACTTTAAACGAATCATTAGAGATGGACCATCGACTCGCCAATATCGAGCCGCCCAGCAAGGACTCGCCACAACATATGCCGCGATGGGCCGTCTGAACGAAGCTCAGGGCATAACGGCGCGGCTGGCGGAAGCCGCCAATGGCCCTCAACAACTTGGCTTGGAGATGCTGCACCTCAGGGAGTTAATCCGCGCCGAAGCGGTTGAAGAGGACCCGACCAAGCGCGAACAACTGCATCGGCAGATTATCGATTTTATCCGCGCCCGTCAGGACGACAGGGACGGTTGGGCAGTTGCCGTAGCAGCTGCTGCGCAATATGTGAGTAATCCGATCGCCGAGTTTGGCGGTACCAACGATGGTTTTCAGAACTGGCTTCTGGCTAATTTGCTCTATTACAAACATCAGCCCCTCGAGGCGGCCAAGTATTATTGGACTGCGGGTCGGAGCGGAAAATATCCCAAAGCCTACAAATACGCTGCCGACCTGTACTACGTGCATGGACAGCTCGATACCGCCGAGAAAGTCGTTGATGAAATAGCCGCCAATCAAGACAGTCCAGACGCGCAATGGGCGTTCTATATGCGTTTCAAAATCCCACGAATCCAATGGGAGCACGGGGGTCAACGGAGCGCGTCACTGCAAGCACGATGGCTCGAAGCAGCGCGGGATTACCTTAAGCACTATCCGACTGGCAAATACGCTTTTGAACCGCGCTTCAGGATCGCCGAACACCTTCAAGCCGAAAAGCAGTATCTAAGTGCTGCGCGAGAATACCAACAGGTTTCCGGAAATCCCGACTACGAGTTCACAGCACGATTCAACGCTGCCCAGTGCTACTATCGTGCACCTGACCCGCAGCGCCCAGCCGGTTCGATGGCTCCGACAAATCTGTCGGCAGCAAACCGCACTGCCGCAATACAAGCTCTCCGTGAAGCCATAAAGCTGGAGCCCGCGGCTGAGCGCTCTGTGCCTGCCGCCCAGCGTCAGGCCCTTAGGGATAGCCGGGGACGCGCTATTTTGATGCTGGTGGGTTTGCTGCAAAATGAACCAGCGGTTGACTATCGGGAGATAGCCAGCCTACTAGCGGGCTACGAAACGCAGTACCCTTCTATGCGTCAGCATTTCGATCAAGTTTTCCTCTGGCGCATCCGAGCGCTTCGGGAAACCGCTCAATATGGCGAACTCGAACGCGAGGTCAGGACCCTGGTTGCAAATGATGCCGGGCCGGCTCGCAGTGACTACATCAAGGGAATTGGTTTGGACTTCTGGAAACGCTATATCGTGAAGCGCCGGGCGGGCACATATGACAACTCAATAGAGGATGCACGTCTGACAGCAATGACTTACGAGTATTTCGAGCGAATGGTCCGTGAACAGAAAATGGCACCGAAGGATCTCACGGGCACACTCTCGATTCTGGGCGAGGCATATCTTGCCCAGGGACAGGTTGATCGAGCGCAGGCGGTCTTTTTGCAGGTTGCCAAAGCCGATCCGGCTTCTCCCGATGCCAACGCGGGACTCGCACGCATCGCTCAGATGCGCAAAGATTATCGCGATGCCCTCGACCTCTGGAGCCGCGTCGAGTCTGTCGCTGCGGAATCGGATCCTTTATTTTACGAGGCCAAGTATCATATGGCCGAGATCTTTGCCGAGGAGGGCAACTTGAACGGTGCCTGCAATAAATTGGCCGTGACCCGAGCTCAGCACCCAAGTCTGGGTTCACCATCAATGAAGGAGCAATGGGGTCGCCTTCAGCGCCGTATCTGCGTTAGCCATTCTGAGATGCAGGGTTAACCCATGCTCAAGAAAATACATCATGTCGGGATTGTAGTGCCGAACTTGGACCAAGCGATGCTGTTTTGGCGTGAGCTGCTGGGTCTAAGCCTGCTGAAATCAGCTGTCGTTCAGGATCAGGGAGTCAAAGCCGCACTACTGAGCGCCGGAGGAACGGAGATCGAGTTGCTCGAGCCGATTGCAGCTGAAAGCGGGGTCAGCCGCTTTTTAGCTCGTCGCGGCGGAGGATTGCATCACATTTGCTTTGAAACAGACAATATTGTCGCTGAGCTGGACCGCGCGCGAACGAAGGGTCTTCAACTGATCGATCAACAGCCGCGACCCGGCCTGGCCGGAATGATTTGCTTCCTACACCCAAAAGCGACGCGAGGCGTCCTGGTCGAATATGCCCAACCTCGCGAGGAACGCTGAACTTAAAGAACAGACAATTTGCAGAGGTAATCTTGCGAGGGGACTTGTCTGATCGCACGGAGGCGCGATGAACTCGCAGCGTTTCGCTCCAGGATGAACCCGAATCGCCGACTGACACCATTATTTCTCGCTGCAGCCTTTCTCTCAGCCTGGTCGCAATCGTCCGCCTGTGGTGCAACTTTATCTCTCAGCCCAGCCAGTGGCGACGTTAGCCGGATTGTTGCCGGTGAGCCGCCCGGCACAACGTTTCTTTTTTCCTGCGGCACTTATAGGCTCAAAACTCCCATTCGGCCTTTGCCAGGGGACACTTTCATCGGTGCAGGAGCAATTAATGGGCTCCCGAGTTCACCGCCCTGCGCGACAATCAGCGGAGCCGTAGTTATTCATGACTGGACACATACCAACGTTGGTTCTCATCATCTTTGGTACAGCAGGGTTGGCCGGTCCAGAATTCTGAATATTCGCACCGGTCTGCAGGTCAACTGCATGCTTCAAGGGGGCGGGGTGAGTGGCAACGCGTATTTAATGTGGACACCGGCCACTCCAATATCGGCCGGAGACAGCGTCATAGACGCGAACGGCAATACTGAGACTGCAGAAAACGCAGGAATTACCGCCTCTGGCAGCGGGCCGCTCTGGACGAGACAGCTCGGCGGGTTAACTACCGACAATGGCATCACTTGGAAACTCACTGCCTTGAATTCGGCAGCTGGTTGTTCATACCCGCAGGACTTGTTCTTCACTCCTGCTAACGATAACGACGTTCGTCACTCGGTCGTCAAGAATCACGTCCTTGCCTGGAACGGCGGCAATCTGGGTCCACGTGACTGGTACATTGATTTCGAAAACGTGGGTGGGCACGGCAACTTCGTGATCTACGTAGCGGAGAATCCGGCTCACTACCGTGTAGAGCTTACCCTGGTGCCCCAGGCTTTCGTCGTTCGAGGCCCAAATGTAAGGATCTTGAACCTGACGATCGAGAAGTTCGCGACTCCCAATCTCCACGGTTCGGTAGAGCCAGAGGGAATGAATGATATTGTTGCAAACAATTGGATCACTCACAGCCATGGAGAGGGTATTGAGTTACACCTCCCGTCTGCGGTGGATGTAACCATCGATTCAAACGAGGTGGTTGAAATGGGGGAGAGCGGAATAAACACCGGCGACGGGAGGGCCACACGTGTCATTAACAATAGAATAGAACGCAACAACGAGGACGGAACAGCCTACGGTTACGAGGCGGGCGGGACAAAGTTCGCCAATGATTCAAACACTCTAGTTCGCGGAAACATTGTCTCGTGTAACAACGGTAACGGTCTGTGGGGTGACGCCGGTGAGGAGGGGGCGATCTATGCGGATAATCGGGTGGCTCACAACTTGTATAATGGGATCACCTACGAGATCAGCCATCACGGCGCCATCGTTCGTAATATTCTGACCGACAACGCCCAGTCCAATGCTTGTCAGTGTATCGCGGCTCATCTACCGGTTTTAAACGGCCACGACGTCTGCACCGGTTTCCAAACCTGTTCAGGTAGCGATTGCTCGCTCTGTACTGATGGCAAAAACGAAATTTATATACACACGAGCGATACCACTACTGTGGGCGGCAGCGCCCGCAACGGCAACGTCATTACGAGCAACTGTGCTGGCATCCAGATAAACCAGGATGGACGGCTTCGGGTCCACGGCAACACGGTTTCCTACAATACGCTCATACTTCATACCGGCTCAGGTGTCATCAATACTCCACTGGGAGGTTATGATCAGACTTTCGGGTTTGGCTTCGACATGTACGCGCCTTCGTCGGCGAATTCTTTCGAGCATAACAGCTACAGATTTGATACCAGGGTCGCTTCGCGGGTCAATAAGCAATGGCAATGGAAAGGGTCCGATGGATCGACAAATCAGGCCTGCAATTGGTCCGCTTGGCAGGAACATGGACAAGACTTGCACGGCTCAGTAATACCGTGAGTCGAGACATCCTCGCCTGAGAAGCGCGACGAACCTTTGTGAAAGCCGGCAGCCGACGCAGAGGAATGCGAATTCAGACACACGCAGGCCTTAAACCTTTTTCAGCTGGCAAGCAATCGCATCCACCTTGCTGAAATGAGCACGTAATCCGCGCTCGTTGATAAACTCATCAGTCGCTCTGCGCGCACCGGCCCAAAACCCATAATCATCAATTTGCACGATCCCGCCCGGAGCCATCAGATCCCACAATTTAGTCAGACAAGTCTTGATAGGTTCGTACCAGTCAACGTCCAAATGCAGTACGGCGATCTGCCTGACCGGTGGCTCTCGAAGAGTGTCCTGAACCAGCCCTTTCACCAATTGATAGTCTCTGATTCCAACCTGTCTGAAAAGGCCATCGACCTCTTCCAGACTACCTCGGCACTGGCCCACTGCTGCCAACGCGGCTTCGTAGTCAGGACCGTCGCCATCGGTTGGTGGCGGAAGACCCTCGAATGTATCAAACACCCACACCTTGCGGCTGGTTCCGCTTTGTTGGGCCGTTAAACCCATCAAGGCTGCGCTGCCACCCTTAGCACAGCCACACTCAACTATATCGCCTGGTATATTTTTAAGAGAAGTTTCTCGCACCGCGCGATAAAGACCCCTCAGGCGGCCGTGGGTCATCATTGAAAATGACCCCAATTGCTTGTAAAGCTTTCCAAACTCACTTGGATAAATCTCGTCTTTGTAGCGCAGAAGACGAAGCGGCGCGTTTAAAGTAAGTCGATCGATTAGGGACCCCATAGGCCAATTACTTTCCCACAGGCAAATAGTTATCGAATAAGCGCACGAAAAAGCTTTTGAAACGCGGCTCAGCGCTCTTGCCAGTTACGAAAATCAGTGAGGAATTGGTTGACCGCCTCGTCGGTCTTGGGGTGGCTTACCAGTTGAGGGAAAAATTTAGGCGGAATGGTTACAATATCGGCACCTGCCAGAAAGGCATCGTTGACATCGTGAATGTGCCGGATGCTCCCCACGATAATTCTCGACGAGATGCCGGCGCTGGCGAAGATGCGATGTGTGCGCTCGACAACCGAGAACGCATCATAGCCAATATCCCGGATCCGCCCATAGAACAGGCTTACGAAATCCGCACCCGCTGCCGCCGCCATCACCGCCTGATTCAGTGACATGCAGCAAGTACAGTTTACGCTCATCCCTTGTTTTTTGAGTTCGCGAATGACGGCAAGTTCGTTCCAACCAATTGGTACCTTGATATTGAGGCCTGGATAGTCGCCAAACTGTTCACGGAATTCCAGAGCTTGGCGAATCATCTCGCGTGGCTCGAGCGAGAATACCTCGACGCTTAAAGGAATCGCCTGTTCATAGCGCTGAAGCAACTCGATAATTCGTCTGATGTGCAGAACGAAGTCGGTGCGCTTTTCCTTCGACATAATCGAAGGGTTGGTAGTGACACCAGCGGTGAACCCCCGCTTAAGTGCCTCCTCAATCTCCTCTAGATTGGCGCTATCTATAAATATTTGCATCACAAGGCTCCTTCAGTTCCTGAATCAAGGCAGCTCGGGATCAGCGCACAGTCTCCCATTTCATTTCGTGGGCGCGCAGCGCGGGATGAGAAACGAGCAGGTGCCAGACCACCGTCTGGAACGCCTCGGCATGCGGCGTCACGTTGTGTTCATTCACCGTCGGAATAACGACGCACGCATCGGCAACTGCTGCAGTGTAACCGCCGTCGCGGCCCACGATTCCGAGCACCTTGGCGCCGACGCGTCGCCCCATCCGGATGGCTTCGATCAGATTCACACTGATCCGTTTTTCCTCATTGCCACCGCCGACCGAGAACACCAGCAACGCATCTTTCGCGCTGATTCGGCTTGCCCGCAGCCAGCTCGCATACGACGAATCCCAACCATCATCGTTGATACGAGCAGTCAGTTCCGCGACATTGTCAGTTGGTGCATAACTTTCGATGCCGACGATTTTCCGAAAATCGTTGACAGCATGTGAGGCATTGGCAGCACTCCCGCCCACGCCAAGGATAAACAGCCTTCCACCTCCATCACGCAAGCTGATCAACTCTTCGACCAGTTTTACAATCGCCGGCCGCGCAATCGTCTGGCAGATCTGAGCGGCTTCTTGAAGATAGGCTTCGACGTATTGCTCCGCTTCTTTGTTCATAGTCGTGTACGCTCGATCACTAGTTGCACTGCCTCACTGAAATTTTTGACGCGATAGTCGGCCTCATCCGAGCGGTTGTAGCAACGGTCGAGAATTATCGAAGTGCAGCCGGCGGCACGTGCGGCCCCTGTGTCCCGCCAGGTATCACCGATTACGAAGGCACCGCTCAACTCAACTTGTCGCTCCGCTGCGATTCGCTTAAGCATTCCGGGACGCGGTTTGCGACAGTCGCAATCGTCTCGGTCGTCGTGTGGACAAACCACGATCGCCTCGACCGGTAGTTGCGCAGACAACAGGGAATTCATTCGTTGCAAACTGGCCCAACTGAGTAGCCCGCGTGCGAGATCAGGTTGATTGGTGATCACAAAAAGCCTGAGGCCGGCATTGTGGAGAGCGCGGATTGGTTCGAGAACGGCGGGATCGATACGAAATTCTTCTACCAACCGCGGGGATCCCGGCTTGCCCCTTCGCCAAACGACCCGGTTGATTACGCCATCTCGGTCCAGAAAAATCGCTCGCGCCATTCCCCGTTAAAGTGACGCGGCGAGGCGCGGCCGGGGTTGTAGCCCGAAGGTTACTTGCGGATGGCAACTGGCAGCCTCTCCGTTATTGGAGTTAGCCAACACTTTGCTCCCTTCGCGTTCAAGGTTGTAATGAAGGCGAGGCATCCCATTGGCCTGCATAAACGCCTCCAAGCGTTTATGCTGCGTAGGACAGTACAACATTAGAAACCCGCCTCCTCCGGCACCGATTACCTTGCCACCAAGCACCGAAAAGTCTTTTTTTACTCGCTCATACAGGCGATCGACTTTGCCGAAGCTGATCTTCGGGGACAGTTGTTTCTTGTGCCGCCAATGTTCGTCCAGCAGCCTGCCCCACTCGTCGAAGTCCTCGCTTTCAATTGCTCGCAAGATTCGACGCCCCAACTCCTTGATTTGATGCAGATTATCCTCAACCCTGGCATGCTCCGGCCGGTTCTTGCTGGACATCGCCTGGTTTTGTTCAGATAAGACCCAGAGTGCGTCGCGCTCGACCCCGGTGTAGTAAATATGTGTATTTGCGATTAGGGCTGCAATCGAGCTGGTTCCCAATTCGATCGAACGTACATCAACCGTCCCGTCCTTTTCGATCTCAAGCACGGTCAGCCCGCCGAATGCGGCCATATATTGATCCTGCTTGCCAATTGGCTTGCGCAACACTTCCAACTCGATGAAACAAGCTTCCTCAGCAAGTTTGTCGAGACTTATGTAATCGCGACGATAATGATGTAGTGCGTTCAGCAGACCCACCAAATAGCAGCTCGACGACCCCAAACCCGTACCGGCCGGCAAATCGGCCATCGACGAGACTTCCATCTTGTCCTCGATCCCTTGCAAGCGCAGTGCTTCGCGCGCAAGTTCGTGACGCACCTGGCTGACATGATCCGTGGTTTCGCTATTGCTGTAGTGCAGTCGTATTTTGCGGTCGATCGTTGGCGGGTTAATCATGATGTACATGTGCTTATCGATACCCATCGCGAAAATGAAACCGCCATGCTCGCGATAGTACGACGGTAGATCTGTACCTCCGCCACCGAGTGTTACGCGAAAAGGAGTTCGTGTTAGGATCATCTAAAGCCTCACCACACCTTGATGGATCAGGTCCAGAGCGCGCCGGTAAGCCTCGGGCGTGTCGAGCCCGAGACAGTAACCATCGATGATATAGCTATTGATCGGCACTCCCGATCTCAGTAACTGCGGAAATAGATCCCGGCCGAAATCATAGTGTGACCCTGGGGGAATCCGACTTACTATTTCGGGCTCGATGAAATAAAGACCTGCGTTCACCAGTGTCGCGGTCGAACTCGCGTCTCCCTCCGCGAACCTAGCTATTCGTCCATTACAAGCTAGTGCGACTGTGCCACCAGCGATGCCGCTGTGCGCTTGCCGCGATTTGTCGAACAGTGCGATGGTCAAAGGCGCCCTGCTGGCACGATGGACCTGCTCCATCCGGCAGAGGTCCGTACGGATCAGGCTGTCCCCGTAAAGCACCAGGAAAGCTTCTCTCCAGTCAGCAGCAATCCGCCGTACTCCGCCGGCCGTACCTAGGATTACGGGCTCGAAAGAGTAATACACTCTCAGTCCCAGGCCGCGCCCGTCTCCGATCGACTCACGAATGGCCTGTGGGCGATAGTGCAGATTAATCCAGACTTCTTCGATGCCACTCTCGGCGAGCCATCGCAAATTGCGCGTCAAAACCGCCTGTCCACAGATCTCCAGCAGCGGCTTCGGTCTGCCGCCGGCGAGCTGGGCAATCCGAGTGCTTTTGCCTGCGGCCAGCACTATTGCTTTAGACCGGTTCATTCCATGCGATCCTGCAATTTCTTATATAGAATCCAATTGCTCAGGCCGCCTTCAGCACTCGCTCTTGGATATACTGGATTGTGCGCAGCAGACCGTCGCGAATCTCCACCTTGGGAGACCATCCCAACTCTCTGGCAGCCGTGGTGTCAGCAAGCGTGATCTGGGCCTCGCCCGGCAAATCGGGCTTGTAAATGGGCTTCAAACCGGTCCCCAGCAGTTCCTCGATCATCCTGTACACCTCGTTAACCGAGAAATTGGTTCCCGTACCTGCGTTAAACACCCGCCCGTTGGATTTCGGATTCTCCAGTACGGCCATGTGAAGATCGTTCACATCATCCACATAAATAAAATCTCGGCGCTTTTCGCCGCTGCCATAGATTACCGGCCTCTCGCCACGCAGCATCCGGATGATAAACGAGCTCATCACCGGTGGAATGACTCGTCTCCAGTCCTGCGCCGGACCATAGACGTTGAAATAGCGCATTATCGTGATGTTCATGCCGTAAAGTTCACGATAGCTGTCACAAAAGGCTGCTCCACCGTGTTTGCTAGCGGCGTATACCCCGATTGGTTTGATTTTGTCCTCGCGGGTGGGAAACTCAGTTATCCCTTCGTATTCGGCGGAGGTATCGGCATAAATGAACTTGCCGATCTTCAGCTGACGAGATGCCTCAAGCAGATTGAGCGTTCCCAGAACGTTGATCCTGGCGGCCTCAAGTGGCTTCTCCAGACAGTCGGTCAGCGAGCTCTTGGCGGCCAGATGAAAAACTGCATCGGCTCCCGTCAGCAGTGTGCGAATTGATGGGTCGCAGATGTCTGCTCGGTGGAACTCAACCCGCGGATCGACATTTTCCAGCGTTCCAGCACTTAAATTGTCGATTCCGATTACTAGATATCCCCGGTCGAGCAGATGACGTGCCAGGTTACTGGCTACAAATCCGGCTACACCGGTCACTACGATTCGCTTTGCCATTCAGTTTCCGTCCTTGCTTCCGTTTTTACCGACTCTGCCAATCAACGCCCGAGTACTTGAGGATAGCCGTCTTGAGCTGCACTAAGTGAGCCATTCTGTCGATTTGCCACGACCGTTGAATAGATCTTGAGTAGCAACTCATAATTCTGCTCACCTGTATACTTCGCTTCGTACTCTTTCCGCGCGAGAGCCCCCATCTTCACAGTCTCTTCGGGATGACGCATTAACCATTCAGCCTTCGCACAAAGGTCCGCCGCATCTCCCGGCCGGTAAAGCAGACCAGTACAGTGGTCGGACACTATGTCCGCAAGAGTCCCGAGTCGGCTGGCAACAACCGGCACACCACATGCGTACGCCTCCAAAATCACGTGAGGAAAGCCCTCATACCATTCCGAGGGCACAATCAGAAATGCTGCTCGCTTTAGTTGCTCGATCACCTGATCGTGTGGTAGCGGTCCGAGGTACTCCAGCGACTTACCTGGGTGGCTGTCGGCGGTAGCCTCAATTTCGCTTCGCAACGGGCCGTCGCCGATGATCTTCAAGCGCAGCGATTCCTGTAGAGTTGACCACGCCCTCAGTAGCGTTCGCACACCTTTCTCTAGCGCGAGCCGACCGATATATAAGCCGAAGCCGTCGTGCTTCTCCCGTGGTCCGGGATCGGGTTCATGCCAATTGGGTTTGACGAAGATCTTCTCAGCAGGGATGCGTCTGCTCAACTTCTTTCGCATGAACTCGGTGGGAACCAAATAGGCATCGATTGCTCTGCTCCATGTTCCTCGCCGCTCATGCGAGTAGATCATCCAAGCGGCCGCGGCTGACTGAATTCGTGAATTCCGATAGCAGCCGTGACGCACCGCACGCCACAACGAATGCTCTAGGCAGTCTTCGCAGATATGCTCGTCGCGAGTCAAACTTCCACCCGGGCAAAGCAGTCGGTAATTGTACAGCGTCTGCACGACAGGTACGCCCGCTTGCTGACAGGCGTAATAAACAGAGGGTGTGATCAGAGCCAGGGTATTATACACATGGGCCAGATGAGGACGTTCAGCGCGAATTATTTCGCTGACCTCAGCATACGACCGCGAGGACCAGGCAGCCTGCCAAAAGAGAGAAATCTTTTGGCGCATTGAGTATTGCTCAATCTCTCGGTTGTCGCGCTTGTATACCGCAACTTGATGACCATGGTTTCGGAAAAGAGTGGGTTCACTATCGAACCAGAGATTTTCTCCTCCTGACTGTTGGTACAGGTTGTAAATGTAAAGTATCTTCATGCTATAGAAGGCCGAGCGAGGAGCAACGTAAACGGTTGGCTGCAGCGTGTTTAAATTTGCGTTCGATCTAATCTAACCGCGTTGAGCGATTTGCTCTATTTGACTGCCGCGCAACCCCAGAGGCATCCGGCACTTTGGCAACTTCTCCATATTCAAGCGGGATCGCATGCGCCGAAGAACCTTTTACTTCGCTCCGCAGAGGCGTGCTTCACATTCGCTCCGAATAAAGGCAGCTTGTGCTTGGTTTTATCGCCGCGCCACCGGGGAAAATGTGAATGCTGCGACTGCCTTAGGTTGAAAATTCCAAATGCAGCGCCTTCAGTCCTCTGAAAATAAAGCTGGGCGTATGGGTCAGTTCGTTTCCTGGAGCCAGGCGGATATCAGCAAGTCGACTCAACAATACTTCAAAAGCAATCCGCGCTTCGGTGCGGGCAAGCGCTGCGCCCAGGCAGTAATGAATGCCAAGCCCGAAGGCGAGATGGTCACTGAGGTTATCGCGGTCGATATCTAAGGAATCCGGATTCGAAAAGTGACTCTCGTCACGATTCGCCGAAGCAAACAACACCGCGACGCGTGAACCGGCAGGAATTTCCACCCCTCCGACCCGAGTATCTGACTTGGCGACCCGAAAAAATGCCTTGATCGGCGATTCGATGCGGAGCGCTTCTTCAACAAATTTTGGAATCAAGGCCGGTTGGGCACGCACGACTGCCATATGTGCTGGATGCTGTAAGAGCAGCAGCATCGCGCTGGAGATTAGGTTACGGACGCTCTCGTTGCCGGCAACCAGCAACTGAATCAATAAATAGTAAATTTCGCCGTTGTCCAGCGGTTCGTTACCATCTAGATGGGCCCGGCACAGATCGGTCAGAATATCGTCGCGCGGTTCTCGTCGCCGTTCCTCTAATCTAGCCGCGAAGTACTCCTGGGCCTCAAGTTCAATTTCCGCGCACTCGATCTCCTCCTCCCGATTCAACATGCCGCCCAAAGGGGCTGCTGCAGCATCCGACCACCGTTTGAGACGGGGCAAATCAGCCACTGGCAGACCGAGCCACATGGCAATCACAGTTAGCGGAAACGGCACCGCGAATTGCGCGACCAAGTCGACCCTTCCCTCGTCGATGAATTTATCAACCAGGTCGTGCGCCAAACGGCGGATATCGGGTTCGAGCCGCGCTACCCTGCGCGATGAGAACGCCTTGCTAAGCAGACTCCGGTAACGTTGATGAGCAGGCGGGTCGATGGTCTGAACCGTGGGAACCGGTCGGAATCCCCTCGCCATGACACGTACGACCTCGGCTGGCAATTTGCGGCGTACGCCAGGAGACCCTGCGGAGGAAAAGACTTCGGGATGCAACAACACTTGCCGCACATCATCGTAGCGACTAATTAGAAAGAATCGCCCGTGACTGACGAAGACCGGTGGCTGACGGCGCAATTGTGCAAAGTAGCCGAAGGGGCACTCTACAACAGCAGGCAAAAGCGGATTGATATTAGCTGCCACGGTCGTCGGGATTTCCGCCTCTTGCGAATTAGCGTGCTTCATCTCTTGGGAGCTGTTACGCCCGCGACCCGCTCTGTTCGCGGGCGTTCAAATGATTAGTGATCTCGGTTAGTGCGAGAGAAGTCTGCCCAGTGGGTCAGAAGTCTTACTGTGGCTGGCTGCCGGTCAGCTCGGACAGCATCGCAGCGGGAACCGTGTTGTCGTCAAACCATCTTCCCCCAAATGGACGAGGAACTGGAATTATCTGATCGCTTGAATAAGCCAGAATTTTCCGATTGTACTTCAGAATCTGCTGACGCAGGTCACTGCTCAGTCCACCGCTACGAACGCTACACTCAATTTCTGCAAGTAGCCATCTGGTCTCATCGATAGTGGCCAGCACCGCCTCGCACCATGAGCCGGGCAGCACTCCGAGTTCGCCCTTGATGTTAATCAGCTTGGACACAGCATCGTAGGAGACCTGTTCGATTTCTCGCCGGCTTAGCCATTTGGTGCTGTAATTCAGGCGCTCGTGCCAGATTGGTGCCACCAGGGCCTGACGATGTTGTTCGAGCGTACGGTGAAAAATGGAGTAACCGTGCGCGCCGGGGTTCTCAAAAAAGCGTGAGCCTGGGTCGAGAAAAGGGACCATCGGGCACAACAGCGGGACCACATTCTTGCCGCGGAACCTTTTCAACAAAGACTTACAATAGTCAACCGTATCCATTACCGACTGTCGCGTCTGCCTCGGCATGCCGATAAAGAACCATACCATTACGCCCGCCACGCCGATGTCGAGCGCGCGCTCGATCCAATCCTCCATTTGCTCCATGGTGTAAGTGCCGCGGCCGGCAAGTTTACTGATGATCGGATCGTGCGATTCCGGAGAGAGATTGATAAACGTGCGGGTTGACTCCACCATTTTTCGCAGGGTTGCCGCATCAGGTAAGGTGAACTGTTCAAAGTTGACCGTTTTGTAACCCATCTCCTTGACGACATCGAGATATGCGTGAAGACGGGCTTTTGACTCCGAATAACATTGCAACGCGTAGATTCCGGTCTTTTTGGCGGCATCACCCATCGACCTCAGCTCTTCAGCGATATGCTCCATGGGCTTGGTGATTAGCGTCTTGCGCACCCCCATTATCTTTCGGTATGCCGAGCGGGAGCCGCCGCACCAACCACAGTCATGCGCGCATCCAGTGTTGGGTAACGTCATGATGAGACGGCCACCAAACAGTTTCTGTTGGCGGACCTTCTGGTAGTACGACCAGTCGACAGTAACGTCGTTGTAATCTCTCATCGGTTTGTGGATAAAGCCACTCGCAAAAACTTCTCCGGCCGACTTGTAAAGCAGGTTGGGGATCTTCGAGAAATCACGCGTACCACGAGTCACCGCCTTCATCAGCTCAGCCACTACTTCAAGCGTATCGTAGCCCTGAACCACGACGTCGACCGGTTGGTAGCGAATCAGTTCTTCGGCAAAGTATGTGGATGAAATCCCTCCGAAGATGACCAGCGAGTCCGGATGGATAGCCTTAACCAGTTTCGCCAGTTCGAGCGCACCGTGGCAGTGGATCAGCCAGTGAAGGTCAAAACCAAAGACCGGCGCCTCCAAACGCGAGATAAGACCTGGGACGTCCAGGGAGGGATGAATCAACATCAGTGATGCGATGTTTACGATCTCGGCGGTTAAACCCTCTTCGCGCAGACGCTGCTTCAGCGAGAGCAGACCCAGCGGATAGATTTCGTAGATAGTTGTGGTGTTAACGCTGTCGGAATCGCTTAGATGCGCGAAAAGCAGATCGTCGCGCTCGCGAAAATCGTAGATGCTCGGTGCGTGTAAAAAGAATAGATCGGCCTTAAGTACAGACCCACCAGTCGCGACAGTGGCCATAACCTGACCGTCCCTCGCCGTAGTCGAAAGTGGCTCTTGCAAGTGGGTTCTCCTTGGTGCGCTCAATTATCGGAACTCTGAATCTAACGGTACATTAGGTAAGCTCAGAGATTAGTGATTCCTGAAAGCCAGATTGAGCTAAAAATCAGTTAACTATGAGAGCATTAACGCGTCAATACCTAAAACACAATAAATGAATTTGAATCTCCAGTCATCGCCGGTAACAGCGGTCAAAAATTATCAACAATCGTAAGCGTCGCTTGGAATATTAAGCGATGATTAAGCTAACAGAAACGGTGTTTGCAACAACCTGCTATTGTGTGGGGCTTACGGAATCGGCGCGAAATGGGCGACCAACCGGCTCAATTTCGCTAGTCGAAGTCCCGGATTCGAGGCGACTCTGGCACTTCCGTGCCGGGGTAACACCCTTACACCTTAGACCGGAAATGGGCTCAGCGTGGCTCTCAACACCGATTTGCGGTGAGCCAGATTGTTGGAGCGTCAGTCGAACTCACTTTACCAGTCTGGTTTGCCTGCTCGTGAGAAAGTATTCTGCGATTACCGCTGACCGACGAGGTACGCAATTCAAGAAGGCCGTCCTCGCGCTATTCCAACCAACTGTCACACTCAGCTGAACCCAGTTTTTCGTGAGTGTCTTGACATGAAACAATTGCGGCTAATCTAGGTGGCAAAGAAGCTTGCCATTAACGAGCCGATCTAGCCACTAAGTGCCGGGTCCAGTCGGTAACGCTTGAGATGGAGGAGCTGCATCGCAATCAATGCGAGGAATGCCGGGTTACATTTCAGGTAGCGTAACCAGAGTCTACGTGGCTCAGTCGCCAGCCGAAAGGTCCACTCAAGCGCGATTTTTCTCATCCATCGCGGCGCCTGCTTTTTAAGTCCGGCATTGAAATCGAAAGCCGCGCCAACCCCGATCATGACAGGTGCCTCGAGCTTGTCGCGGTGTGCCGCCATCCATCGCTCTTGCTTTGGGGTGCTCAATCCCACCCAGACAATATCGGCTTTGCTCGAATTGATCTGGTCGATGACCGCTTGATCTTCGGCTGGTGTCAGCGCACGGAACGGAGGTGAGTAACTGCCTGCTATCTTGAGCTCTGGATAGCGGCCGCTCAGCCTTTGTATCAGGCGTTCGGGCACTCCTGGCGCACCTCCATAAAAGAAGTGCGAGAAACCTCGATGCTGCGAGTGGTCGCAAACTGCGAGCATCAGGTCAGGCCCATAGACTCGCTCGGTCTGGTGAAATCCCATCAGCCTGCTCACCAGCACCAGAGGCATGCCGTCAGGCGTTACCATTCCGGCCTCATTGTGGATGCGACGCAGGTTATCATCGCGCTGGCTTTCGATGACTCCGTGAACGGAAGTCACGCAGACATAATGTCGCTCGCGCCGCGATATCCACTCGTCAATTAAACGTACCGCACGATTCATATTAACCGGGCTGACACCAACACCAAGAATATTGACTCGTGGCATATGAAGATCCGCGCGGCGTCTTGACTCGTCCCCTACATCAGCGGCACTCGAGTTCGCGGAATATTCCGATTCGACCGCAGAACTTCGGAAGTTCATTGCGCCTGACGTCCTAGCACGTGAGCGTCAGCAAGTCGCCGATCTACCAGTTGTCCGATCGCACGGAGACTCTCGAAATGTTCGGGCAGAAGTTCGTCATCTGGGATAGCGATTTCGAAAGTCTGCTCGCAGAACGTCACCGTCTGCAGGATCCCAATTGAGTCCAAAAGTCCATCGTTGAGCAGCATGTCTTCCGGCCCAAGGTCACTTAACTGCTTGTCGTAAAGTAACTCCTTGAGCAGAAAGTCGCGAATTGTTCGTTCCGTGGTGGTCAACTCTGTCACTTATCTTTTCCCTTTGAGTTCAATCGTCTTCTGTTCACCGCCAGCTCGCCGCAGGCATTGGCTATAGCCATAGCATCGATGAGCTGCGCTTCGGTTTGCCCCAGGGCAAGACGGAAGCAGCGTCCTGCGAGAGGCCTCGATCGGTTCGTCTTCGCATGTTCGATTTTTTCTCGTGTCGCTACTCGATGCCTAGCGCTCGGCTGCCTTTTCCGCCAGCTGTCGTTCGACTAGCTGGCCGATCGCCTCAATGTTTTCAAAGTTTTGCGGGAGAAGCTCTTCCTCAGGAATGGTGATTTCGAATGCCTGCTCGCAAAAAGCGACTATTTGCATGATTGCGATAGAGTCCAACAACTCCGATTCCAGCAGCGAGTCCCTGGGGCCTAGAAGCGGTATCTGCTTGTCATAGAGCACGTCCTGCATCAGGAAGTCCCGGAGGACGGTCTCAACCGAACTCAGGGGAGCATCGCTTTCGTTTCTTGTTAGACTTCTTGCCATACTTCCTCCGGAGCCGAAAGCTGGCTGTCAGCACAGAACAGCCCGGCGAGCGTCTGCCGATCCACCTTGCCGCTGCTGGTGCGTGGCAGCTCGGAGCGGAACTCAATTACAGCCGGCACCATGTAGCGAGGCAGCGCTGCTGCACAATGTTGCTGGATTGCCGCTTTTCCGACCCGCATGTTTTGCTTTGGCACGATAACGGCCGCCAACCGATGGCCGATCGTCTCATCCGGGATGCCGAGCACAACCGCCTCGTCAACCGCCGGATGGTTATGTAAGACTGACTCTATCTCACCCAGTTCAACCCGATAACCGCGCGTTTTGATCTGATGGTCTCTCCGACCGACGAACTCCAGATTGCCATCGTTCCGTTTTCGCACCAGGTCCCCGGTGTTGTAGGCACGCACTGTTAATCCAGGGCGGACTTCGACATCCTTAAGGGTCTGGCCAGTGCGTTCCGGGCGGCCCCAATATCCTTGCATCACGGTCGATCCGCTAACCCACAATTCGCCGATTTCTCCGTCAGCGACCGGCTTGAGTTTCTCGTCCAGGATAAACACGTCGCAATTCGAGCACGGGCGTCCTATCGGCACTGGAGTGTCGTCTGCCGGAATCGACGACACTTCGTACCACGTGCAGACGTTGGTTTCGGTTGGTCCGTACAGATTGGCGAACCGCGTCTGCGGCGCAAGCTGCATCAAGGTGCGCAGATACTTAACCGGAAAAACTTCTCCAGCGAACAGCAGTAACCGAAGGGCAGACAGGTCAAGCGAGGCCAGACCTCCTCTGGTGATCATCAACACCAGGGTGCTCGGCGTCGTATACCAGACGGTCAGTCTTTGCGCGCTCCATTGCCTCGCGATTGCCGCTGGAAACGCCGCCATGTGTGTCGGTACTGGAAACACCGTTGCCCCAGCAAGCGCACCTGCGTACAGGTCGAACACCGAAAGGTCAAAGTGAAAAGGGGCATGGTTGGCCAAACGATCTTCATTCGAGATGGCAAAGGTCTGCACTGCCCAGTTGACAAATGAAAGGGCGTTGCGATGAGAAAGCATCACTCCCTTTGGGGTGCCAGTGGAACCGGAGGTATACAGAATGTAAGCAAGATCATCTTCGCGCGCTCGACACTCGATGCTATGGTTCGGCTCCGCCGCTACCGTCTCCCAGCCTATACCTGTACCATGGCTGGCTGGACCACTTGGCGATGAACCGTCCACGAACCAAATGCTTTTTATGGGCCGCTCGCCGGGGAAAGTTGCGTCGAGCGCATTCGCCCGATCTTTCACGGTCACCAGACCAGCCACTTTGCAATCGCGTGTGATGTAGGCCATCCGCGCTGCGGGGGCTGCCAGATCGATCGGAACGTAAGCCGCGCCCGCTTTCATTATGCCGTAGATCGCAACCACTGCTTGGATCGATTTGGGAAGCCACAAGGCGACGCGGTCGCCTCGGGTAACACCGTGATGCAGCAGAGAGCGTGCAAATCGATTCGATTCCGATTCCAGCTCTCCGTAAGTGATGCTGTGGCCGTTCAGCACCAATGCAGGGTGCGAGGCGTGGCGCTCGGCGGTCTCGGTCAGGATTTGCGGTAAACAATGAATCATGCTGCAATCCTCAGCGGATTTGAATCCCTAAAAGCTCTCTCTGCGCCTTGTAACAACGACAATAATCAGGCGGACTGAACTGCGAGATATGTTGGTGGCTCGGTTACTAGACCCGCGACTTTCACTACAGCCTCAGGCAGCGTGCGATTATTTTCCGTTGCATCTCCGAAGTGCCGGAGTACAACGTACCCGAGAGTGCATCGCGCACTTCGCGCTCTATCGGATACTCCTTCATATAGCCGTACCCGCCGAACAGTTGCAGCGCGGACAAGGCCGAACGCACGTGGTTCTCACTCACAAACAGCTTGGCGATGGCCGACTCCATCACGGTGCTCTTGCCCTGGCCGTGCAGCCATCCGGCGTAATAAAGTAGGAGGCGCGACGCCTCCAAAGCAACTTTCATGTCGGAAATCTTATTGGCGACTGACTCGAATTTCGCGATCGGTTGACCGAACTGGCGGCGGCTGCGCGCGTAGTTTATACAATCGTCGAGCAATCGCTCCATTGCGCCGACGTGACTGGCAAAGATGCAGGCGCGCTCCCATTCCATCGCGGAGTTGAAGATCGCGGCGCCAACTCCCTCAGGGCCAAGACGCGCCGTTTCCGGCACACAGCAGTCTTGAAGAATGACTTCGCTCATAGGCGAAGTCCGCAAGCCCATCTTGCTCAGCGGCCGCCCGAAACTCATTCCCGCCGTTCCGCGGGGCAACAGGAAACTCGACAACAACTTTGGTTTGCCCGCAGCACTGCGGTCGACATAGGCAAAAGCCAGCACAAGATCGGCAACCGGGGCATTGGTGGAAAATGTCTTGACCCCGTTTAGCCGGTAGCCGCCGTTGATCGGTTCGGCTCGTGAGGTGAGAGAGAAAACGTCTGACCCTGCACCCGGCTCTGTAATTGCGTGAGCGCCGATTGCCTCGCCTGAGACCAGTTTAGGCAGCCATTCCCGTTTCTGCGCGTCAGTACCATAACGCAGAAGCGGCATCTGGCACGCCCACATCTGGGCATTCAGGCTGAATATTAAGCCGTTATCCCGGCATCCGCGGCCAAGCGCTTCCATCGCGATGATGGTGGTAAGCAGATCCTGGCCTTGCCCGCCGTATTCGACTGGTATTGGCAGACCGAGCAACCCGAACTGCGCGCATTTGTTCCACAGCTCCCGGGAAAATGAGCCGCTGTCGTCGCGCGTCGCCAGGTCGTCACTTAGATGTTCGCGAGCGAAGTCAAATACGGCCCGCGATAGCTCCTGCTGTTCGCTACTAAGCGCGAAATCCATCGACTACTCCTGCCTGAGCGCCAACGAAGGGTTTTTGCCTATACCCGTCGAGCCAGGACAACTGGCGCTCGGTGATCGCGCGCATGCGATCCGGATCTTCTGGAATGTGGACACGCCCGGGCCATACCTCTACCGTGAACAGGGCGCGCTCGGCCGGTTCGAGCTCCGCCAACACTGTTCGTTCGGCAATTTGAAAGTTATGATATTCAGTATCGTCTGCCCCATACAGAAACAGACATGGCACCCGCCAGCGCACGAGTGATCGGATTTCCCGCTTGAAATTCTCCGATACTCGCACGACCAGATTCGGGTCAGTTATTCCGCGTCCGGCTTTCTCCGGATGAGCGTTCAAGCTGGCCATTTCACCTGGTAACGGCGCTATCGCGACCACCGTCGCGATTGATTCACCCTCTTGCTCAACCGCGGAAAGCGCAGTTCTGCCGTCGAAACAGAAACCGGCCAGGGCGAAACGTTGCTGCCCAAACTCATGTCGCATATGGCCAATTGCCGCCAGGGCATCTTCTGTGTACGGTTTGTCACCGTCAATAATCTCGCATTCTCCCTCGCTTTCACCGTAGCCGTGGTAATCAAAACGCAGACAATAGAAGCCTCGGGCAGCCAGCCACCTTGCACCTTTGACCGACAACCGATCACCGAACCAGCGATTACGCCCGAACAAAACCACGCATAATCCTGCCGCCGAGCTGTGCGGGCTGGGAAGCGTTACTATCCCGTAAAGTTTGCCGTGCTTTCCTGCGACAACGACTGGCTGCTCGGCCAACGCACAGGTTCGTTCATCCGCTGTTTCATTCCATTCCATGCAACCACTCCGTTGTGGCGGTCAGCAGCTCCTGGCTGACCCATTGAGGCCGGACGACGGGCAGCATACCCCATGACGGTTCTTGACCAATCAGGGTCACCGCAACTTCCCCCCCCCGCCCCTCTATCGTCGAAAGCAGGTTCTGGTTATTGACGGACAATCCCGGCCTGCGCTGCACCTGTGCGATTAGGGTGTTTCTCTTCCAGGTCGCCAGCAAACTGCCTAGATCGGCGTCACGCGATGAATGCCACAGCGCGCCGTAGAGATAGCTTCCAACTACTGGTAGGACTCCACGGGCCTCAAGCTCGCTCAGGCAGTCCTCTACTGTTGCCCCTGATCGCCTCCCCTGCGCCACCTCACAAAACAGCTTGGTCCGAATCGCGGTGCGGAAATATTCTCTGGCCTGGTGAACTGGCTCCCACAAGGCCAGTGCCGCTCCGTCATTGCGCCGGCCGATGGCAGCGGCGGCAACCAAACATCCAAACCGAACCGCAACCCATATAACTTCGCTGGCACGTGAAACGGCTTTCGCATGATCAGCCGCGGCACATGCGTCATCAACCAGGTCCTCAAACGTTAGGTCATTCGGGTCCCCGGTAGAATCACCATGTCCCCTGGAATCGTAACGAAAAGCTGGGAAGCCGGTGCCTGCGGCTTTCCTGCTTGCGAGTACCTGCATCCGCTGGGTGACCATGTGTTCGATTCCGCTGGCATGGCAGAACACAACGACGCGGTCCCGACCCAAGTATTTTTGGGGTACACAGTACACGCCATATAAGGCGGCAGATGCAGAGGGAAAATAACCGCGCTGTTCTTGACACAAATCGGCGGCATCACGGTTACTTATCAGGACAGCTTGCGACATTGTGATTTGCAAACCCGATTTGACGGTTAGGCCGGCCTGGACTGTCGAACTCGATTGGTCGTAAAAACGCCAACCCCTAAGCCGAAGCGCCGCCGGCAATTTCCGTCATTGCCGATGTGTACTGACTGTGTCTCACGGAGTGTGGTGACCGGACACAGTCGTCGATCCACGCTATAGTCCGCGCTATCACTTTGCGCAGCGTTCCAGGATTGTCGAGTGGATGGATTCTACCGGGCCAGACCTCGACCGTGATTCTGGCCCTTTGTTCAGCGTTCAGTCTTGCCAACAGAGTGCGCTCGACGAGCTGAAAAGCGTAATACTGAGGATCGTCGCGCCCTTGTAAGAATAGGCAGCGTGTCTTGGAGCGAACCAAAGCCTGGAAGTCCCGCTTGAAGTTGGCCGATATCTGTCGCTCTATCAAATCCTCACCGGCACGTTTTTCCAAGAATAGCCTCAGCAGGTTAAAGCAACGTCGCACAGCCCGCTGCAGAGTAACTTTCTTGAAAGTAACGGGGCCCAGAAGGAAAGCCCGCGTCTTCTCCAACGTTATAACACGATTGAGCACATCGCCCGGATAGCTGGTCACTTCCGGTGAACTACAGACTACTGCTTCTATGGTGTCGCCTTCGTGTTTGATAATTGACAAAGCAGTCCGTCCGTCCAAACAGAATCCAGACAATACAAAACGGCGCTGGGCAAAGGCTTTGCGCATCCATTGCACTGCTGCAAGCCCGTCTTCGGTAAAGGGTCGATCACCATGGATTTCGCTACAGACTCCCTCGCTCTCGCCAAAACCATGGTAGTCGAACCGCAAGCATGAAAACCCCCGCGAAGCTAGCCATCTTGCAGCCTTAACCGAGAGCCGATCGCACCACCATCGATTGCGGCTAAACAGAATCGCACATATGCCCGTTGGCGAGACCTCGGCCGCCGGCGGAGTGAATATTCCGTGAAGCTCTCCAGATTGGCTCGGGATGATCACGGGTTGCTCCGACCATGCACGCGCCAGCTCAGCCGGCGTTTCGTTCCAATCCATCCAACCACTCCTTTGTGGCAAACAACAGTTCCCCATTAGCCCACTGGGGTTTAGCAACGGTCAGCATCGTCCAGGGAGGCTCTTCGCGAATGCAAATAAACTTTACCGAGCCTCCCCGCTGTTCAATCTCGGCTCGCATGCACTCATTGTCGGGCGAGAGCGTAGGCCTGGGTTGAACCTGTGCGATTAAAGTTGGGCCATTCCAGTTGAGCGTTCGGCGCAGTTCAAGGTCTTTGACACTGCGATAAAAAGCCCTGTAAACGTACCCGGCTACTACTGGAAACTCACCTTTTTGCTCCAGCTGCTCGAGCATGCCATCGACGGTTATACTCGGACGCCTGCCCTTTACCATCTGTGCAAAAAAGGTGGCGCGAAGCATCGAGCGAACGTAATCGTCTCCCCGATGGACAGGGGCCCACAGGGCCACGGCACCAGTGTCGTGGCGCCTCCTTACCGCCTCGGCTACGACGGCGCATCCGAGTCGAATTCCCAGCCAAATGATTCGCCTTTTACCAGATAGTTGACGCGCCAATTCCGCTGCGGCAATAGCGTCCTCGACCAGATCCTCAAACCTCAACTCACACTCTTCCCCTGCAGAGTCACCATGGGCCCTTGCGTTGTACCGCAGCGCTGGAACACCGATGGCCGCGGTCTGGCGGGCAGCCAGCGCTTCGATCCGCTGAGTCAACATGTGCTCGGTTCCAATCGCATGACAAATGACGAGGACGTAGTCTCTGTCAGTGCCAAAAGCGGGATGGAAAGCAGCATAAAGGGGCCGTCCGCCCGAAGAGAAAAAAAACGCATATTCTCCTGTGGCTTTGGCTGGTCTTATAACCGATTTATCGGTCACAACTTCGGGCATAGTCAAAGGCCTTTCGCTCGAACTAACTAACCATTGCGCTTGGCAATATGTGCAGTACCCTCGCTGATTTCAGCAGAATTTTCCCGGATTCTCGGCACGACCGCGGCAGTCTGCTTCAGTTGCCACCGTTATTTACCAGCGCGTCCTCAACCTCTGTCGAGAACTGCGCCGCTGCCTTCGTATACCTCACCGACTCGCCCGTCCATCTCGTGTACAAGGAGTAGGCGAGTTTCCAGAGTGGCCGTCCGGACCCGACATACAGGTAGGAATTAACGGACTTCAGCTTTCCACCGAAGGACAGTTTGAAGTTGTTGACCGATGCTGTCTCCTGTCCGAGACCCCCAAAATCGTACTGCTGCATTCCCGCAGCCTGATAGGTCTTCATCTCGTGCCAATGCAGGTAGCGGTTCAGCAAGCCGACCGTAATCGTGTCTGCGTCTTTCTCGAAGCGTCGCGTTCCCGAATACAACATCAACGCCGTTCGCGTCTCTTCATCGCGCAGCACGAGGCGACCGCAAGTCGGCTGCCCCTCGAAATAGAGCATAAATACGTCGGCATGCGGTAAATACTCGGTGAATCTGTGCCGCTTCAGCTGCGGCAACCCTTTGCTTTTGGCAAAGCTGTTGTAAAAGCCGAAGAAATCGGCTCGCGCCGCGTCGGTATTTACAGCGATCTCGAACCGCTCTCGCATCTTATGCGCGCGCCGCACCTTATAGCGACAGTTGGTGTGCATGCCCGCATAGATCGCATCCTGCCCCTTCGATAGGTCGACTACCGTCGTGCGAGACCAGCCGCGCGCTATTGGACCTCTATTGTCCGGCAGCGTCGGCGGCGCGGAGAAGACCCGCAAGATATCCCGCCTGCCGATACTCGAGGCTAACTTGATTAACTGCTCCTCAGTCGGCATGAATACTTTGAAGTACCGCAACGCCACACCGATCGGCCGCTCAAAAACTACCATGTTGTGGACCTCATCTCCCATCAAGCCGGAACCTGCTTCATTCTTAGACGCTGCCGCTGAAGATTTCTCAAAAGCTCCAGAGTCCTCCACATCAGCGCCGCGCTGCCGGTATAAACCGAACAGTTGAGATCGCTGATCTGGCCGCCAAACGAAAGCTTGAACTGAGTTACTGTGCGATACGAGTCGTCGGCCCCGCCAAAGTCATACTTCTGCATGCCAGCAGTTTGATAAGTTTTCATCTCGTACCAGTGTAGATATCGATTGAGTAGCCCGATCGTTATCGGATCGGACCCTGGTTCAAGCCGCCGAGTCGCCGAATGCATCATTAGAGCGATCCGGTTTTCGTCATCGCGAAGCACTAGTCGCCCACAGGTTGGTCTGCCGTCGAAATAAAGTACGAACACGTCGCCTTGCCCGATGTATTCTCGGATCCACCTGCCGGTCAGCAATCGCAGATTTCCCTTGGCTCGGGCAAAGGAATTGTAAAGGCGGCGGAAATCCGCCCACGCCGCGTCGCTGTTCATCACGACCTCGAACCGATCGCGCATCTTTTCCGCCCGCCGCACCTTGTACCTGCAACTGGAATGCATGCCTGCCCAAATCGCTTCCTCACCCTTAGACAGATCGACGAATGTGGTTTTCCTCTTTTCCTTCAATAACAGGCGGCTCCAACCAGCCACCATCGGCGAGTAAGAAAACGCGTAGAGCCGATCGAGCGGACCGAGGCTTTTAACCAACTGGGCCAACCGATCCTCGCAAGCGAAATATGCACCCCAATAACGGAATAAACCCAACTTGCGCCGTTGCAAAAGTATCATCGTGCCTGACACGCCCCTGTGCGCCTGCTCATACTGAACTACCTCGCGTTCAAGTCGACCGTTAGGGTCAACCAAGAAAGGAGCTGCGTAAATCCGATTTAGCGAGAGCCGGGAAAGAAGAATCTCGTATCTTCGGGATCGAAGCCAAGCAAGAAGAGCACTGCCCAAAAGGTTCCACCGGCCAGCAATAGGTTGGGTAGCAATTCCGACCGCACTATTGATCCGAAACCGCTCCTCAAAAGGCCTAACGCCAGAGCCGTGCATCCCGCCGCTATCAGCCCCTTGAGCCATCTTCGGTCATAGGGCCAAAGATCGAGGCGCAGCTTGACCGCGAGCAGCAGGCCGCCAAGCATGCCGCCCTCTGCGAGCGCGGTCGAAATCGCACCGCCAATCAACCCCAGTCTGGGAACCAGAACAAAATTCAGCACTACCGCGCTGATCAGCGCGCCCGTGGAAATGGTACCTGCCAGCCTCTGATTACCCGAAAAGATCAGGATTGGGGAAGCAGCGCCCACCACGGCGTCCGACATCAGGCCCAGACACATGATGACCAGCGGCCACGCCCCAGCCCGGTAATGCTCACCATAAAGGACCTCCATGACCGCGCCCGGCGCGGCACAGACCACCAGGAATGCCGGCATGGTTAAATAAAAGGACCACTTTGCTCCCAGCTTGTAGAGACTTTCCAGCCGTTCCCGATCCCGCGACGCATGAAGATCAGCCACCCGGGTACCGATCACGTTATTAAAGACATTCGGCACGATATCAAATAGTGTCGATGTCTGAGACGCCGCCTGGTAGATGCCGACCTGACTCGCAGATAGGAAAGCACCGATTACAAGCCGATCCACACGATTGATTAAATTGATAAATGCCGCCGCGATCGAAGCGGGCAAGGAAAAGGCTAGCAGCTCATTCACGCGCCACTTCATTTTGTGCCCTGAGCGAAGCACGGGACCGAACAGTGTAAACACGAAAGCCAGTCCAGCCATCAGGGCCACCGCGTAGGAAAGCACAGTAGCTACAATTGCACCGACAAGCCCTTCCGACATGAAATGCACTGCCACTACAATAAGAAGCAGGTTGAGGCCTGGCTGAATCAGCGCCTCTGTGATGGTGCTATAGACCATCGAAAGTGTAAGCTTGGTTGACGCTGATGCCACCGTCATTGCGGTAAGGAGCGGTAAACCCAGGGCGAAACCGCGCAGGACTACAGTGAGCTCGTTTTTACCGAATACCTCGGTTGAGAGACTCGGCGCCGCAACATAAGCGATCAAACCAACCACCCCGCCGGCTAGCAGCCCGAGCGCGAGTGATTGTACTAACACATCCCTTCGGCGTCCCGTGTCTGACGCGCCAGCGACCGAAGCACCATAAATGACGCCGGCGTTGAGTCCCATAGCTGCGAAGGGACCAACCAGTCGAAACAAGGTCCAACCAATTCCGTACAGGCCAAATTGAGCAGGTCCGAGCAATCGAGCCAAAGCTATCTGACAGGCAAATTGGAACGCTTGTCCAATGAAGCCGCCGGCAAGCACGATCGCTGAACCTTTTGCAAGCCAGGCAGCATCTGCGTGGTCGATCGCACGAGGGTCAACTCCCCTTTCTGTTTCAAGGCCCGGACCGCTTCCGCCCGGAGTTGAGTCACTCGCTGGGGTAGCGAGCGGTTCTGAATTCGGGTTCACTTCCATCGCGCCTGCCACGCTCCGCCCAACCGAGCCTGTGGTCCAACCATAGGTTGGTTCGTTGAGAATTGTCCGTTCCGGGCAAACGCTGGATTCGCTCGAGCAGCAACTGGTCGCCCAGTGCTGTGCGACAGCTTGTAGCTGGCAGCGAGAAGTATCCAAAACGGCGCGCAAAGCATCGGCCGCTCGAAGAAAAGATTTAGAGCGGCGGTCAAAATCATCGCGATCAAGGCCACCGCACTTGCGATCTGATCCGCGTCAGCTGCTCGGCGTCGTATGCGTCTTACAATCCTGAGTATCCCGCCGAACCAGGCATAACAGATAAGGCTCAGACCGATAACGCCCGTGCGCGCCAACACGACCAGAAAGGAGTTGTGAGGCATTCCCACATTGAAGGCGCCCAGCCCCCCTCTCATGGCGGCCCCTTTGGCCCCATTTGCTGTTCCCCAGGTATCAAGCTGGATTGGCGCACCGAAGCCGACACCGAACACCGGGTTGGTCATCCAGACACTGATGGTAGAACGCCATCGTCGCAGTCGAAACTGAGCGTCCGGATCATTTTCGTAATTGGCACCGCTCGAGAGGCCCTGCCAAACACTCTGAAGTCTCGTGGCCCCGGGAATCGGAAGATCGGTTTCAACACTAAGCAGGAGTAGAAGAACCAGGCCCAAAAACATTACCAGCGAGTAAGGACGGGCTTTTCCCACACCTAAAATAAACATAACCCCTGCCGCTGCGGTAAAACCCAGAAGCGAGGTCCTGTCCATCAACTGAAGAAGAGTAATCAGGCCCAACAGTAGAGCAGCACCATGAAACCAATAATGTTCACGTTCAGTCACAAAATAGGCGAACAGCCCCGCCAAGGCGGGCCCGAGATCTGCCCCGAGGTTGCCAGCGCTTAGACGCGTGACCAGACCATGACCGGCCACGCTCAAATCGATTTCATACAGATCGACAAGCTGTATTCCGGAAAGCGTCTGAAACTCAAACCATATTGCTCCAAGGCAGGCCCCATAAATGAAGTAACGAATCACTTTCACTGCCATGGCGCGAGTTGAGAGGGCAAAATAGACCAGAGGAAAGAAAATACAGTAGCCGAACATAGCGAGGTCGTGCACTGCCATGATGCCGTACCGATCGATGGCAAGTGCGCAATAAAGTACCGAGATCACAAACAGTACCCACAGCGCACGGCCGGGTTCTCCGGCGCCTGCTCCGCCAAACGTCCACTGCAGCACGCGACCCGCTCTTCTGTGCAGGCTCAGCGCCACCAAAATCAACAGAACGCCGTCAGTCACAAACAGAGGAACCGGCCCTAACTTTATTCCCAGTTTAGCTTCGTCGCCGATAAAAGCTCTGCTGAGCAAGACGTACCCCACTACCAGGAGCAGATCCGCTGACAGTCCTCGCACCGACAATAGTTCCCGCACGCGCGGTGCGCGAACTGCTCTTACCCGCTTAGCCGTCCACGAGGTTCGAGTTGGGAAATCCCTGGACACGCCCCAGTAGCTATCCCGGCGCGTCAAGCTTTGCGTCATCGTGCACCTCGCGTGCTCAGTGCCGCCAGCACCGTCCGCACCAGGATGTAAAAGTCCAGCCAGAGCGACCAATTCTGGATATAAAAACGGTCGAACAGTTCCTGCTCTTCCAAACCACCAGCGTTGCGAATCATAACCTGCCACATCCCAGACAGACCCGGCCGCACGGTCGCACGCATGGCCCGAAACGCTGGCGAGAATCGCGCGAGGTGGTACTCAGGAAAAGGGCGAGGACCGACCAGACTCATCTGTCCCCGGATAACATTCCACAGCTGGGGCAGCTCGTCGATGCTTAGCCGGCGCAGAAGGGTTCCAATCACCGGGATAATGCGCGGATCGCGAACCAACTTCATGTTGCGATGCCATTCCTGACGCAGCCCGTCGTCAGCCGCCAGTCGCTCAGCCAACAAGGCCTCGGCGTTGGGGTACATCGTGCGTAGTTTCCACACCTTGAATTTTTTGGCGCCGAGTCCTTCCCGTTCCTGGGCGAAAAATGCGGGCCCAGGACTTACAAGCTTTATCAAAATTATCGCGAGCCCAATGAGCGGCGCGGTGAGAGCTAGAACGAGCGCTGCACCCAAAACATCGAGCGACCGCTTGATTGCCTGATTTCTCCGCCGCAATAACTGGCTGGTAAATTCAATGCCGAGCAGGCCTCCGAGATTGCGGACGCAGGCATATTCAGTCGGCAACTCTTCGGCATCATGAATCAGGACCACATGCCGGAAATAATCTTGCAGTCGCGCCCTGATCCTCGTTAATCGTAGACCGTTCCAGACCAGTACTGTCGATACTCCAGCGCGGGCGAGCGCCTCGGCTTGTTCGAGGCCGCCCAGAACCGGCAAATGCTCAAGTCGCCCACCGGCCAGACTCAAATCAGGGGTCAGAATGCCGATGATGCGGTAACCAAGCGAAAAAGCCCGGTTGGTTAATTTAATGGTCAGGCGCGCCTGCCGCGCGGTACCAAAGATCACGGTTGGCTCGCCCCACCAGCTCATCCCAGATACGGCCGATAGCAGCGTAAAGCGAAACAGCGGTACAGTTAAAAGGCTGACGAACCAGGCGACCACCAACGTCATCCGAGAGTAAACTTCCGCAGCTTTAAAGGCGAAGCTGCAAGCCGCCATCGCCAGAAAGGAGAGCGTGGTTGAGTACGAAACTCGTCTCAACGTTTCGACCGCACCTAAACCAAAGCCGGGATAGAGGCCGCTTGCCGCATACGCCAATGGAAAGATGACGACTAGTGGTAGCAGCGGTATGTAAAGGGCTGCCGGCTGGTGAAGAACCGCGCGAGCCCACGCCAAGTATGCAAACGACCACGCAACAAATAAGGCCAAGAGATCAGAAAATCCGAGCAGGCTCAGCCGTGCCAGCTTCAAGTGCAGCCTCTGAGCCCACCATCGCCCGGAAGACGCGCCAAGACGCTCCAGCGGCCTGCCCGACATCGTCTCGTAGGAAGATGATTCTGCACCAGCGTGCTCTAACGAGATATGCTGCACGAGCGATCTCCGAAGCCGGATTTGAAAAGCGAAGGCCGACTCCTGGCCTGAAACCGGCAGCTCCTTGGGACGGCCTCCAACCATACAGGGGAGGCAGCCTCCCAAAACCTGCGTGATCAGTGCACCATTTCGGCTGTATTCAGGCTTGTCTTTCTGCTCAGGTCGTAACCGTAGTGTTTTAATAGAGGCCAGGTAAGCGTTGTTACCAAGGCTCGATCACGCGCGCTCATCTGCGATTGCCACTCGTCGTCGAGCCGAAGCCTCACCGGCCCTTGCTTAAACCGATTTGCGTTGCCGTTTATGCTGTGAACCCGCTCAAGGCGTATTGTATTGTCGCTAACCTTGGGTCGCCGCTCTGTCGGTTCGCCAATCATGGCGAAGATCCGCCGCAGCTCTTGATCGGGGGCAGTAATGAAGTCCTCATAACGGAGCAGCAGATAACGATCCGATATGTTGCAGAGGCGACTCACCTGCTGACTGAGCATCCATCTGAGCGCGCTACCGGCCGGACTGTATGTCTGCATGTACGAGTTGGGGGCACTCGGATCGGACTTTTTCCGCCGACAGGAGAATGCCACCGCACGAGCGTCTCGCACCAAGTGAATCACGTAAGCGTCGAGGTCCTGAGTGTGACTAAGCAGGTATGTCCTCTCCACGCTTTTGCTTGAATCCACGATAGTGTGGACGTTGTTTTCCTGGGCAATTGCCTCATAGAGATCGATTGTCGCGCGAGCGTAGGGCGCGGCCAGCTGGAGAAATCGCTCTCTCCCGGTAGGGGTTATCAGCCGCCAGAGGTGCCTGAGGCGCAAATATTGGTACTGATGGCCGTCTCCCTGCCAACGACTGAACCGCGGCTCTCGATGCAGTGCTTGCAATACCCCTTTCCAGACTCGACATTCCCGCAACAGCGTGCCGCAGGCGCAGAGTCGCTCTGGCAACTGAGCTACCTGCCAGAAATCGACCAATTCGCCGCCTGAAAAGAACCCGGGGGTCTGCCCCAGAAGGTTATCCAACAGGGTAGTGCCACTGCGGATGCATCCCGAGATCAAAACGATCCGTAACTTTTTGGTGGTCATGAGTTATTCAGAAACCGCAGGCGAGCATGTCACCAGCCGGAGCGCCGGACTTGCTCCTCGATCCAGACATAAGTACGGCGCAAACCTTCTTCCAGGCTGATCTCGGGCACCCAGTGAAGCACTTCGCGAAGTCGGGTATTATCCGAATTTCGGCCGCGCACTCCCTGCGGACCGGGAACGTGCTTCTTGGTGATCTCGATGCCGGCGATAGCGGCGATCATATCCGCCAGCTCGTCGATCGTGACCATTCGGTCCTGTCCCAGATTGAGCGGTTTGCGATAGTCGGAGCGCATCAGCTTATAGATGCCGGTTACACAATCGTCGATGTAGCAGAACGAGCGCGTCTGTTGGCCGTCACCCCAGATCTCAATTTCGTGACGACCGCTGAGCTTTGCGGTCGCTATTTTACGGCACAGCGCTGCTGGGGCTTTTTCACGTCCTCCCTGCCAGGAGCCCAATGGTCCGAAGATATTGTGAAAGCGGACTATCCGCGTCTCGAAGCCGTAATCTTCCTGATAGTGCATGCAAAGCCGCTCGGAGATCAGCTTCTCCCATCCGTAAGCGTCTTGCGGCTGTGCGGGGTAGGCATCTTCTTCCTTCAGTGGCGTTACGTCGGTTTCGCTCTGGCGGTACTCGGGATATACGCAGGCTGAGGAACTATACAGATAGCGCTTCACGCCATTGGTCCGGGCAGCCTCCAGTGTATGAATATTGATTAGTGAATTGTTGTGTAGTATTTGCGCGTGATTCGCAGAAATGAACCCCATGCCCCCCATGTCTGCACCCAGCGCGTAAACTTCATCCATGCCCTCAGTGGCGCGTAGACAATTCTCCCAGCGGCGCAGGTCAAGTTGAACGAAATCATCGGCCGCAGTCGGCTCGTATTCAGGCAACTTCAAATCAGCGCCTCGCACCCAGTAGCCTTGCCGCTTCAAATAACTAACCAAATGATGGCCGATGAAGCCTCCAGCCCCGGTCACTAGTGCTTTCGTCATTATTCCTCCATCGTTATGAAACCCTACGAGATACCGTCGGATAACACGGCAAGCGTGGTCAGACGCGAGTCGCAGCCCGACCAACGACTCTAAAAGTTGCTGAAGCTCGGGTCTTGATCAGTTATTTTCGCCCGGCGCGAACCGCAGACTATGGCCGCCCAAAGAAGCTGAAACCCCGGGGACCACGACTGGATGATAAACCGGTGCGCCATCGGGGGAGTAGTAGTAGCCGTTTTCGCCAAGTTTGATATCCAGCCGATTGAACACCACACCGATGATCTTGGCACTCACCAGGTGAAGTCGGGAGCACGCTGTGCGTACGATTCGCTGCGGGGTCTCGGGTCCCGCCACCAACAGCACCCCGTCAACCATTGTGGCCAACAGCAGAGTGTCAGAAATCTGCATAAGTGGGGCGCTGTCGATCAGGATGCAGTCGTAAAAGTCTCGCAGATAGGCGAGCAGATCGGCCATCTTTTTGGAGCCCAATAGCGCACCCGGGTTGGGATCGCGTCCGCCCGCTGTGATGCACGCCAATCCCGAGATTTGAGTTGAGCGGACCACGTCTTCAGCCCTTCGTCGCCCGCTGAGCACCTCGCTCAAACCGGCGTCATTGGGAACGTCGAGTACAGTGTGGCATCGGCCTCGGCGCAGGTCCGCATCGATCAGCAGCACTCGGTCACCCATCTGGGCGAATGCCAAGGCACTGTTAACTGCAATCATCGTCTTACCTTCGCCAACCGAGCCGCTGGTGAACAGCACGGTTTTCGGTGATGGCGCGAGGCGTGACGCCACTATGCCGATTCGGATGGCCCTAAAGGTTTCGTTGATCTCGGTCCCCGCCTTGACTGCAGGCAGATCTTTTGGGATCGAAGCAGGGACTGTGGCTGTACTGGAGCGCCCCAGCAGCCTTCGGCTCGGCCCGAGCTTGGTGAAATCCGGGACCAGGCCGAGGCAGGGAAGTGCGAGGGAACGTTCGAGTTCTTCCGGTTCCTTGAATGTGTCATCTAGTCGGTCGAGCACCACAGCAAGGCAAATACCGAGTAGAAGTGAGGCCGCAACGCTGCTGGTAATGATCAGCAATTTCTGCGGGCTAGCCGGCTCTGTCGGCGGCTCAGCCTGGTCGATAATCGAAACCTCATTGGAAGGCGCTCCGCCGACCACTCCCATTTCGTTAATCTTGGCCAGTACGTTGCGGTAAAGGGTCTGGTCCCCCTCCACCTCGTGGGCCAGCAAGGCATCACGCAAAGAAGCGTCATTCAGTGCGGCGGCCTCGGCCTTTTCCGCTTCGACTTTCTGCCGCAATTCATTTTCACGTGCGACCGCTGCCTTGTAGCTCCACTCGATTCCGGCAGCTACCTGCTTCATCTCCCGGTCGAGCCGGTTGCGCAACTCTTGGCGATGAGCATTAATCTCTTCGAGCTCGGGATAATCCGGCTTGAACTGACTCGCGAGGCTGGCATAGTCCGCTTCCGCCTTGGCGTAGTCCTGCTTGAGATCTTGAATCAGCGTACTGTTGATAACCGCCGGTAATGAATCATAATCTCCGGCTCGAATCAGGTGGGTCTCGCTCTCGAGGGCAATACGTTCGGTTTCAGCTGCGGTTAGCGCCTTCTCCAGGTCGGCCAGTCGTTGTGTCAGCACTCGAGTCTTGTCGTCAGACGGTCCGGCCACGATCCCGCGCTGTCGCCGATACTCGTTAAGCTCGGCTTCCGACCTTTCAACCCGCTCCTTGATCTCTTGAAGCTTCCTCTCCAGGAACTGTCTGCCGGTGGTCGTTGCCTGGTCGCGCAACTCAACGCTATGCGTCACATACGCACGCACATGGGCGTTGGCTATCCGAGCAGCCAACAATGGGTCAGAGGCGCTAAAAGAAACGACCACCAGCCGCGTTCCGGTCTGCGCTTTAACGCCGAGGCGCGCCAGATAGGCGTCGATCTGTTTCTCTCGGATTTGCGCCTTGGTTTGTGTGTCCTTCACCAATCCCAGCGATGCCAGAAGCGATGTTTGGTTCAACAGCGCACTGTCTTGCAAATGCAAATCCTGAATTACGCGCAGGGCAAGACTTCGGCTCTGCAGTATCTTGTTCTGAGTGGCGTAGTAATTGTCAGCCTCTTCGTCAGACAAAGTGTCAGTCGCCGACCCGGTCGGCTTGACATCGATCTTGGGGGCGCGGTGGTCAATTAGAATTGTGCTGCTCGCAACGTAAGTGGGCGGCATCAGACAAACCAGCGCCACGGCAACCACCAGCGCGATCGTCACGAGCGCCAAGATCAGTCGCTTCCGCCTGACGATAGCCCGCCAGTAATTTTGCGGGTTAGGCTCTTCGTTGGCTCGCGGAGCGAATGGCTCCAGATATTCAGGCTCAGGTATTTCTCGGCGGATAAAGTAAGTGCTGGGTTCGTTCATTGATGCCGCGATTAAACGCTTAATACCTCCAGGACCCAACGCAGCGGTTCAGTTCGAGGGCGTAGTCGGAAAACCTCGCGGGTTAGGGAATTATCGGCACGCCAAGGCCAATCTTGCTGGCCAAAAAATACAGAGAATAAGGAATAGCGCCGGCCGCCGAACGCTCGACGATAATTACATCACCACCGCGTACTGGAACGTCAGGCTCCTGTCCACGTTTGATCCGGGCGAGATTGAGGGCAATCTGCTCCCGGTGGCCGCCCGGCTCGGCACGTACCAAAGTTGCAGATGAGCTGAACAGCGCACCACCCGCCGCAGCTACGCTGCCCAATGCGGTCATGCCCGGTGTGATCGGAAAGATGCCCGGCTTGTCAACCCAGCCCTGAACCGAAACACTGCCTGCGGCGGGGACGAACAACACGTCGCCTGGATGGACGGGCATTTCCATGTACCGTTCGGGCCCTGCTGTACTGATCACCAAGGGCAAGTCCTGGCTCGACTGCACCATTGCGTACGCCGGCAGGTCCCCTTCATTAGCGCCGGAACTCCCCGGACGACCTTGCGCCGTCCCTTGGTCGGTCGGAACACGATGCCGTGAATTGCCAAGCCCGCCTCCAGGTCCTACACGTTTTGGCGCGGGAAAGAAAAGGATTTGGGACCCAGCCGTATCCGTGGTGCCGCCCGCCCGGCTCAGCAGTGTCATGACCGTATCAGAGCGGCTCGCCACGAGATAGCGACCAGGTGCCTTGACACTACCCAGAACCGAGACCACCCGGTTTTCGGGAGTCTGTAGGTAGACCTCAACCTGAGGATTATACATGTATCGCGCAAGCCGACTGGCGAGCTCCTGACGAAGATCTTGTTCCGTCATTCCCGCGACCTTTATCGTCCCGAGCAGCGGCAAGGCGATGGTGTTGTCCTCCGATACTCGCACGGTCCGATCTGTCAATTCTTTGATCATCGGTACCGAAATTCGCAGTACGTCGCCTGGTCCCAGTGCGAAGCCGGTAGCCGAAGAGTCAGGACCGGTGGTCCTTTCGCGCCATATGGCCTCGAGCGCGGCAGTCGAATCCTGGTCGACGGTACTCGAGTTCTCCAGCGTGGTGCGAGAAGAAGCCGCAAGCTCCGGTGTCGGCGCTGAATCTTGGGTGGTCGCCGCCGAATAGTTTTGATTGGAGCATCCGACCGCGATGACCGCGACCAAAAGCAGATATAGAGACTTGTTGTTCACCGTTGAAAATAGTGGTTGCGCGGGCGATGTTTTAACTCAGTTGCCAAACTCGCGATGAAGCACCGGCTGCATACCCCGTCAGTCAGCGACGACCGCAGCGATGCTGGTTACAGGGACGACCACTTTCATGCTGGCGCCGACCACGTTCAGTAACAATGCCACGCGCTTGGATCCGGACCGATAGTGTTCGAAGATGCCGGCGAAACCCTCCATCGGGCCTTCGGTTACGCGTAGGCGGTCTCCCGGGCTGAACGTCCTATGCGGAATCTCGATTATTCCGTCACAGCCACGTGCCTTGATCTCGCAGATAATGGAGGGGTCGACCTCTGATGGAGTGGATCCTGCGCAAACAATCCCGGTAACGCCCACGGTGTGCAAAACGCGGTACAAGCTGGATTCGAGGTCAAACAGAGCAAACAAATAACAGGGAAATAAAGGCACTATTGCCGGACTGAGCACGCCATTGCGAATGCGGCGCGTTCGCATTTGCGGCAAGAAGGTGGCGCGAACAATGTCGCTCAGTTTGCACTGAACCAGGGCCTCTTTCTGTTGCTTGGTTCGAATGAGGTACCAACGCTCTCGTCCAGTAACGCTTTGAAATTTGATAGCAGCCACTTCCCCCCCTGATACAACCTTAAACTCACGGTTCAAAATCGTCAGAGCGGACGATTCGAACAGTGCTGACACGGGCCCAAAGCTCCGCCACCTCGCACAATCTGGGTTGGCGGGTCTTTAATTTCCTCCGACGTGTTCCCGACCGTTCGCCCTGCAATCATTAACGGCCGAGAGAAAGAAATCACACGTTAGAGGTTCTGGTTGCGTAGTTTAGGTTAGCCCTGCTAACGAGTCAAGGAGATTTGTATATCAAAAGTCGTAAAAACTTCTAACCGATTAGCGAAGATCGTGGTCGCACGTTACCTTTAGTCATGTGACAAAATAAATATTTTGGGCAATGACAGGCTGTCATTGACTGTCGCTTACTTGCTTCGACGTCATAGAGACAAAAGTTATCCCTACCTGAGCAGCGTTGAAAGTCGTTGGACTCGGTGCCGCCCTACGTCTTTGGGCGAACAGCTCAGGTCTGCTTGCAATCCCAACCCAAATACTTGAGCTCCCACTTGGCGCTCCTGCCTTATGGCTTCACAGGATTTCTCGCGATTACTGATTGGTAGCCTGAGCGAGAGACATCAATTGGTTCCACACCGTGCCCTTTGTCGCGCCGAGTGCAGTATGTCGCTCTCCTCCAAGTGCTTGCCGCATTTTTTTCAGCACTTTTCGCGCCTGCGATTCGACCATTTATTATTGAAGAAGTCAGCATTCATGTCGGTGGAAAGATGGGGCGGATTGACAAATATAAAGTCCCAAAAATCCTCATCGCGCCTCACCCGACCAACCCGTTAGCAAGCTTACTCCCCCACCTGGGTCATGTCCGGCACGTACCAATCTCAGAGCCGAAAACCACGCTTAGGTTCGCGCCGGATTGGGATCTGGATTCCGGCGCTCCGCAGTTAACTGGCAGGTAAAGGTAACGGCGCACGTCATTCGCGGCCTAGGTCGGGATTTGGATTGGACTTATCCATGGGCACGCCGGAGCCGCCGTGGCCAAGGTCAGCAATCAAGCTTGGGGTGTGATGCTTTGTGCCGCCTGCTGGAACGACCGTCGGCTCAGGTAAGCGCGGACTCGCTTGCCGGATCGCCTGCGATACGGCTATGCCACATCACCCGCGGTTCGTTCATGTCCCATGGCGAGGCGCGATGGAGCAGGCAGCGGTTGTCCCAGACCACCACGTCTCCCGGAGACCAGTCATGGTAGTATACGCGCGGCGGGCGGCAGGAAAAATCGACCAGCTCCTGCAAAAACCGCTCCGATTCGACCTCATCCATGCCTGGAATATTGTGCGCGTGGCGGCCGATTAGCAACGATTTGCGGCCGGTTTCCGGATGAATTTTTACGAGCGGACGCAATGGCACAGGCCCGTCGTGGAAGCCGTAACCGCTGTAAGCGCTCCCCGGTCTGGGGAAATGCCCGAGCTTAGCTTGGCTGTAGTAGAGCGAATGATATGCGGACAGCTTTTCGACTTTTGCCCTGAGGTCATCTGGCAGCGCGTCATAAGCGGCCCGCATGTCAGCCCATCCGGTTGCCCCGCCGGAGCGTGGCGTCACGCGCGCGCTGAACACGGCGCCCTTGGCCTGCACTGGCATGTAGGTGCTATCGCAATGCCAACCCATGTTGCCTTTGAGCACCTTGAGAATGTCGTTTTCAGGATCGAGGATCAGCGTGCCGTCGGATCTAACATTGCTGATGGGCGCCAGTTCGAACTCGAGCGGCCCAAAACGTCGGGCGAAGGCGATTTGCTCCTCCCGGCTGAGATGTTGTCCGGGAAAGATCAGTAGGGCGTACTGGAGCCAAGCGGCGTAAAGATCGCGCCACGTCGTGTCGTCGAGCGCCGCAAGTTTAAGGCCCGTCGCGACGGCGCCGAACGTGGCGTTGAGAGGTTTTATATCGAATGCCCGCGCCACGTTTTTCCTCCTCTGCTCGGATAAGATTTGCAGTCGCCGGAAATATGACGAATTGGTACGGCCAGAGAATCCGGACTGTCAACATTTATCCCATTACGAGGGACTTGCGCAAATTTGATCTGGCTTGGAGAACGAATGATTCAGGCAGCGGATGGAGGAGAGGAAAACCGGACCCCCTGAGCCGACCCGAAGGGGTGTTAGGAAGAAGTCGAATTTCCTCCGGAATTTTGGTGGAGGCGGGGGGAATTGAACCCCCGTCCGAAGATGCTCAGGAATCGGCCACTACACGCTTGTTCCGCGCTTTGGAGCTCGCCATATGGCCGCCCGCGGACGCGCTGCCACATGGCCAGCCGGTTGTGATTTCGGATACCGCCCAATCGGCAAATGACGGTATCCTAGCCCGCTAGATGACGCCCCGATCCGCTGTCACGGGCGAACAGCGGCGGGACGCTAGCGGCACTTAGGCCGCTAGAGCGTAACCGTTATCGTCTGCGGATAAATTTCGCAGTGCTGTTTGTTTAACGGGCCAACAGCACCCCGGCGTGCGACCAAAACCCTCACATCCCCGTCGAACCCATTTCGCCCCCAAAAGACTCGACAAGACGACATGATCACCAGGCACAGTTAAAGTTAAGGCGAGCAGCCCATGGATGCAACTTCCAAATTGTCAATCGCCCGGTTCACCCAGTTCGCTCTTTTGCAAAGAGCTCTTCAACTTCGTTGTCGAGCGGAAAACGACCCGCCTGGGCCTTCGAAAAGATTACCCGACCATCGACCACCACATCGAATTGGCCGGTCTTACCCGGCTTGACCTGCACCTGCTCGCCGAAGCGGGAGTTCAGAGACGCGGCCAAACTGGTCGCGCGTGGCTTATATCCTCAGACCTCACAGTAGAAAATTTCCGTTGCCATAATGGGAAGGGTAGCGCGCGCCTCCGCCGGTCTCAACAGCCGCGCTTTTTTAAAGAGGCTACTGGCACCGGATCCGCACGCTTGCTAACGCCCATTGGGCAGGTCGACAAAGACTGCCGCCGCCACTACTGACGTCCAAAGCCCGTCGCGATCGCCGATGGCCGATTGCGTCACGTTGCGGGTTGTAACGATCTTATCCGAAACGCGCCAGATATCTTTGCGCTCGTCGTAACTGGCATTGGGGTCGAAGTCGACGCCCAGTATTGTGGCAAGCATCATCGCGGCCATGTCTTCGGCGTAGTCTCCCGCCTTCTGCTCGGTCTCGCCAAAACTGTGATGCTCCGACAGGTAGCCGTAATGGCTGGGGTTGGCTGGAATCGCAACGCCGACAGACGCGGCCACCAGCCGGTGCGGTTCGTCCGTAGCATTATCGCTCATCACCGCAAACACGAGTTGTCCAGGGGAGAGATAGCGCAGGCCTTCCTGTGGCGTTATGAGTCGACAGTTGGGAGGAAAAATCGATTTGACCCGGACCAGATTGAATTCCGCAATGCCGGCTGACCGCAATGCCAACTCGAAAGAATTGAGCTTTTCGCGATGCTTGCCGACTCCTTTAGTAAGGAAAACTCCCTTGGGAATTGGCCCCATTTATCTTCGAATCTCCTCGTAGATAACTTCGTGAGGTGACCTAAGCCAGCGCTTTCGCCTCGACAGCAAAACCAAATTCTTCAACGGCAGCCTCGACGGCTGGAGTTCATCCCCGATTTGCGCTGACCATTGAGCACTGCCACTACAGCTCATTGGCAGGACGATATTCACCGAACACCCGTCGCATCGCGTCGGAGATTTCTCCCAACGTCGCGTAGGCACACACCGCATCGATAATGGGCGGCATCAGGTTCGAACCGTCGCGAGCCGCCTGTTCGATCCTAGCCAGGCTGTCCTGCGCCGCTTGCTGGTCCCGCTCACGACGGATAGCAGCGACTCGGGCGCGTTGTTTTTCCTCAACGGCTGGGTTGACCCGAAGAATTTCACCGGGAGGCTGGTAATCGCCAACGAAACTGTTGACCCCGACCACAATCCGCTCCTTGGACTCAATCGCGCGTTGATAGGCGAAAGCCGCATTGTGTATTTCGCGCTGCATAAAGCCGCGCTCGATCGCGGCGATGGCTCCTCCCATGTCATCGATTCTATCGAGATACTCCCGCGCTCGCCGCTCGAGTTCATTGGTCAAGGTCTCCACATAATAAGAACCGCCGAGCGGATCGACCGTATCGGCGACATCGGATTCATAGGCGATCAGTTGCTGAGTGCGCAGGGCGAGCAGGGCAGAGCTTTCGCTCGGCAACGCGAGCGCTTCGTCCTTGGCGTTAGTATGGAGTGATTGGGCGCCACCCAGTACCGCCGCCAGCGCTTGCAGCGTAACCCGGACGACGTTGTTATCTACTTGTTGTGCGGTAAGAGTCGACCCGGCCGTCTGTGCGTGAAACCGCATCATCATCGAGCGTTCGTCTGTGGCCTTGAAACGCTCTTTCATGATTCGCGCCCACAACCGCCGCGCCGCACGAAATTTGGCGATCTCCTCGAAGAAATTATTGTGAACATTGAAGAAAAATGATAGTCGGCCGGCGAACTCGTCAACCTTAAGCCCGGCTTTTAAAGCCGCCTCCACATAAGCAATTCCATCGGCCAGAGTGAAGGCGAGTTCCTGCACAGCCGTCGAGCCGGCCTCGCGAATGTGATACCCGGAAATGGAAATGGTATTCCAGTTGGGAACTTCACGCCCCGCGAACTCAAATATATCGGTTATGATCCGCATCGACCCCCGAGGCGGATAAATATAGGTTCCGCGGGCGACATACTCCTTCAGAATATCGTTCTGAATCGTGCCATTGAGCTTTTTCCAATCAATGCCGCGCTTGCGGGCGACCGCGAGATATAACGCCAGCAGGATCGATGCCGTGGCATTAATCGTCATCGAGGTTGAAATACGATCCAAGGGCAGCTCGGCCAGCAATATCTCCATGTCTTCGAGCGAGCTAATCGATACTCCTACCCGCCCAACCTCTCCACGCGCCAGCGGATGATCGGGATCACGTCCCATCTGAGTCGGCAGATCAAAGGCGACCGACAGACCGGTTTGACCGTTGGCGAACAAGTACCGGTAGCGGCGATTTGACTCATACGCATCACCGAAACCGGCGTATTGGCGCATAGTCCAAAAACGACCCCGATACATGGTCGGCTGCACGCCGCGCGTGAACGGGTATTCGCCGGGGAATCCCAGGTCACCGAGAAAGTCGAAGTCGGTGAGATCGGTCGGATCGTACTCGCGTTTGATCTCTATTCCAGAGGTGGTCGTGAAACATTCACGCCGTTCTGGTCCACGCTTAAGTGCTGGCGCCACTCGTTTCTGCTCCCACTGTGCGCGGGCTGCAGCGATCGTGCGTTCGTCATTCAGCATTGGAGCGACCCCTAGCTATTCGATTATGATGAGCGCCTCGCCCCGCTCGACCGTCTGTCCTGGAGCGACCCGTACTTTTACTATCCTGCCGGCTTTGGGCGACTTGATCTCGTTTTCCATCTTCATTGCTTCGACGACCAGCACGCCCTGCTGATGCGCTACCTGATCACCCTCTTTCACCAGAACGTTGACTATGCGTCCGGGCATCATCGCCTTAACCTCAATCGGACCGGCCAGCTGTACGTGGTTGCCGGCTCCAGCACGACGACTTTGCCGCCGAGGATCGACCAGGGTTACGCGCACGGCGCCACCGCGAGACACGACTAGCATCTCATCGCCGTTGCGGATTACGTCAAAATCAAACGAACGGTCGCGCACCAAGACAGAAAATGAACTTGAACCCACCGGCTGAACATCGACGTCATGTGCGGTATCGGCCAGCTTGATTCGATATAAGCGAGGCCTAAGTTCCTCGATTTCCACTTCGTGCTCGATGCCATCGAGCGTCGTTCGGTACCGGATCGGCATCGTTCTTTATCGTGGCCTTCCTTAGTTAGGTCTGGATCAACCTCGGCTCACGCCGGGGATCACCACCTCCGCAAAAGTCGGCGGAGAGCGCCTCACCTTAACGGCGCAAACTATCGATTCGGCCCAGTGTCTTCCACGCCGAAGTCTGAGTCGTCGGTGCGCTTGAAGCCACCGGAGGTCTAGCTTGAGTGCCGTCTCGTGATACGAGGAATGCAGCCGCGAGAATCGCAGCCAGTCGGGCAGGATCCTGCTCGACCCGCCCGTCTGCGCCCGAATAATGCTGGCCGATGAAGCCAGTGTCAAATTCTCCCTTCAAAAAGAGTGGCTGGCGCATGACCCAGCGGTGAAAATCAAGATTGGTTACCAAGTCCCCGCTGATGCTGAACTCATCCAGAGCGCGGCGCATGCGTGCGATAGCTTCGTCACGATCCCGTCCCCAGGCAATCAGCTTACAGATCATCGGGTCGTAAAAAATTGGCACTTCCGCTCCCTCGTACACTCCGGCATCGATTCGAATCCCTGGGCCGTCAGGCAACCGCATAGTCTGAATCTTGCCAGGAGCCGGCGAAAATCCGGCGGTCGGATCCTCGGCATAAACGCGGCACTCCAGCGCCCATCCGCGCTGCTGAAGTTCGGCTTGGGTGAAAGGCAGTGGCTGGCCGGCCGCAACAGCAATCTGCAATTTAACCAGGTCGATTCCGGTGACCAGCTCAGTCACGGGGTGCTCCACCTGGATGCGTGTATTCATCTCCAGGAAGTAGAAATTGCGGTTCTCATCAGCGAGGAACTCGACCGTCCCGGCACCGACATAATCTACGGCTCGGGCGGCTTTAACTGCTACCTCTCCCATCGCTTGGCGCATCGCCGCAGTGACGAAGGGCGAGGGCGATTCTTCTATCACCTTCTGATGGCGCCGCTGGAGAGAACACTCGCGCTCGAACAAATGGACAGTATTGCCGAAATTATCCGCAAAGACTTGCACTTCAATGTGCCGCGGACCCGGCACGAACTTCTCCACATAAAAGCGGCCGTCACCAAAGGATGATTTGGCTTCGCTGGCGACCGAACGGACCAGCGCTGTGAGGTCGTGATCGTTTTCGACCAGCCTCATGCCTTTACCTCCGCCGCCGGCCGCCGCCTTGAGCATGATTGGATAACCGATGCGGTTGGCAACCGCCCGAACCTCCTCTTCGCTTTCCAAGGTGCCAGGCGAACCCGGAACCACTGGCACACCGGCCGCCGCCATCAGCTTGCGGGCTTCCACCTTATCCCCCATCCGCTCGACGGCTGAAGCCGGCGGACCGATGAAAGTCAAACCAGCATCTTTGACAGCGCGGGCGAAATTGGCATTTTCAGAGAAAAATCCGTAACCCGGATGGATCGCTTCAGCGCCGGTCCGCAGAGCGGCGTCTATGATGCGTTCGGTCTTTAGATAGCTCTCGGCAGCCGGTGCCGGCCCGACGTGCACCGCGAAATCAGCTTCGCGCACATGGAGCGAGGCTCGATCTGCGTCCGAGAAAACCGCGACCGATTCGATACCCATCTCGCGGCAGGCACGGATGACACGAACTGCTATCTCACCGCGATTCGCAATCAAAATACGTTTGAACATGCGTGTCATTGACCACGTAGTCAGCAGCTAACGAGCTGACAGTGAGCTTTATCGGAGAAACCAAGCACCATCGAAGGCCACTAAAGAGGGATGTTACCGTGCTTTCGAGGCGGATTCTTTTCGCGCTTGTTCTGCAAAACCTTCAATGAGCTTATAAGACGCGGCCGCGTCATCCGTGGCAGCAGCACCTCATCGATATAGCCCAACTCAGCAGCTTTGAACGGATTCGCGAAGGTCTGACGATAATCCTCGACCAGGCGGTTTCGTTCGGCGATCGGATCCGCCGCACGCTCAAGCTCATTCCGAAACACTATATTAACCGCGCCTTCAGGGCCCATAACCGCGATCTCGGCCGTCGGGTAAGCAAAATTAAAATCTCCTCGGATGTGCTTGGACGACATCACGTCATAGGCCCCACCGTACGCTTTACGGGTGATTACCGTAACTTTAGGCACGGTTGCCTCACAATAGGCATAGAGAAGTTTCGCCCCATGCCGAATAATACCGCCGAACTCCTGCGCCGTCCCGGGAAGGAAACCGGGAACATCAACAAAAGTGATTATTGGTATATTGAAGCAGTCGCAGAATCGAACAAAGCGAGCGGCTTTCACTGAAGCGTCGATGTCCAGGCATCCGGCCAGATAGGCCGGCTGGTTAGCAACAATACCAACCGAAAAACCACCCAGACGGGCAAAGCCGATCAAGATATTTTGGGCATACTCGGGCTGAATTTCGAGCCAATGCCCGTCATCCACCACGCGCGTGATGATGTCACGCATGTCGTAGGGCCGGTTAGGATTCTCCGGAACTATGGAGTCGAGGGATTCGTCCTCGCGATCGACCGGATCGTTGGTCGGTCGAAAAGGCGGATCGTCCAGATTATTCGATGGCATGTAGGAGAGTAATTCACGAATCGTCAGGAGCGCCGCTTCATCGTTTGGTGCTTCCAAATGACACACTCCCGATTTGCTCGAGTGGGTGTCTGCACCACCGAGCGCCTGCATGGTCACTTCTTCATGGGTGGTGGCCTTGATTACGTCGGGACCAGTGATGAACATGTATGAGGTATCGCGCACCATCACGATAAAGTCCGTCATCGCCGGCGAATAAACCGCGCCGCCTGCGCACGGACCCATGATCGCTGATATCTGGGGCACCACTCCCGAGGAGAGGACGTTACGCAAGAAAATGTCAGCATAACCGGCGAGCGACACTACACCCTCTTGTATCCGCGCACCGCCTGAATCATTGAGCCCAATCACTGGGCAACCAATTTTGGTTGCGAGGTCCATGATTTTGCAAACCTTCTCCGCGAAAGCGCCCGAGAGGCTGCCACCAAATACCGTGAAGTCCTGCGAAAAAATGCACACCTGGCGGCCGTCAACGGTGCCGTAGCCGGTGACCACACCATCGCCCGGAATCTTACGGTCGGCCATTCCGAAATCGGTGCATCGATGCGTCTTGAACTTATCCAGTTCAACGAAAGTTCCTGGATCGAGCAAAAAGTCGATGCGCTCGCGCGCGGTCAGACGACCACCTTCGCGTTGACGCCTCAGGCGCGCTTCGCCGCCGCCCATTTCGGCTTGTTGAGATAGTGACCTAATTCGCTCCAGGTTTTCTTTCAGCCCCATGGTAACAGTCTCGGTAATTCAATTTCCCGTACACAATCACGGTGAAGAGTCACCTCTTTAAGGCCCGGCTTGGTTCGGGTCAACACGCAGCCAATCGGGGATACGAGGCGTATTTGAACTATATCAATTTCGAGTGGACAAGCTAAAATCTCGTCGTTTGCCGCAATGTGCTATGAGCCCCCACTTAACCACCGCCCGGCGAAGCAGGTGAGCGAACGCGCTCAACATCCGTCCTGGTCCCAGCAGGGAGTGTCGCTGGCCCACATCTTCCGTTTAGCCGTCGTTTTCATTGCCAGTGGAGCCGGTGTGGGCTATACACCACTGTTTCCGGGGACGGTTGGCTCGCTCCTGGGACTGCTGCTGGTGCGTTACGGGCTTGGTTCGGTTTGGGACAGCGCACCCCTAATTTGCCTGGGGCTGTTCGCAGCGAGCTTTAGCGCTGCATGCGTTGTGGCTACGTACGCGGGGAGGCTTCTGGGCGAAGCGGATTCTCCTCTAATCGTCCTCGATGAGGTCTTGGGCATGGTTGCGACGATGCTTGGTAATCGTCGCAGCTGGCCCTGGTTGCTGGCTGGTTTCACGGCGTTTCGGCTTTTCGATATTATCAAGCCGTGGCCAGCCTCTTGGTTCGATCAGATGCAGAGTGGCAGTGGCGTCATGCTCGATGATTTGGCGGCGGCATGTTACGCCAATCTCACCCTAAAGGTCTTGCAAAGGCTGGTGCGGGATTCCGCCTTGTAAGGAGCGGCTGATCGCGATACCGGGGAGTACAGGTCGGTTTATATAAGGAGTCAGCGATGATTCAGCGGGCCGTGGTTCTCTCGACGGGCGATGAGATTACCAGCGGTAAGGTCCTTGATAGCAACTCCAACTACATCGCCGACAGGCTGAACGAAATCGGGATCGATCTCGTCGGCGTAATCACGGTCGGCGATGTACCGGAGCGACTGGAATGGGCATGGCGGACCGCCATGCAGATGGCGGACGTCGTCATCTCTACAGGCGGTATAGGTCCGACCGCGGATGATCTGACCACGGAAACCATTGCGCGGATAACCGGCAAGTCATTGTGGCGTCATGAACCTTCAGTGGAGCATATGAAGCGCCTTTTTGCCGCGCTGGGACGCCCCATGCCCGAGAACAACCTAAAGCAGGCGCTTTTCCCCGAAACGGCTGAGATCATTCAAAATCCGCTCGGTACCGCTCCGGGGTTCCGAATGATGGTGCAACAGGCCGGTCACACCTCCCACCTGGTTGTCTTGCCCGGCGTGCCAAGAGAGATGAAACCGATGCTGGATCAGCAGGTGATTCCTTGGCTTCGCGCTAATCGAGGAAGCGAAAAGATCTTTGCGACCCAGGTTTTCCAGACATTCGGGATTAGTGAATCCGGACTGGACGAAGCCGTCGCTGGGCTGATTCGACCCGATGAAGCGAAGGTGGGTTTTCGCGCGAGCTTTCCCCAGATTTCGCTCAAGCTGATGGTAGAGGATTATCCCGGAGTCGCTGAAAAGCGCCTGGCCGAGCTCAGTGAACGGGTGCGCAACCGCATCGGCCCTTACATATATGCCGAAGGCGACTCGACCATGGAAGAAGTCGTGGCTGAGCTACTGACCCGAAACCGGCTGCGGCTAGCCATTGCCGAGTCATGTACCGGTGGGCTTATTGGCCATCGTTTGACCAACGTTCCAGGGAGTTCCGCCTTTCTCATCGGGGACCTGGTTACCTACTCCAACCAAATGAAAATCGACTTGCTGGGAGTCAGCCCTGACACCTTACGTGAGCATGGGGCGGTAAGTGAACAATGCGTGCTCGAAATGGCTGCAGGTGCACGCGCCCGGACACAGGCTGACGTCGCAGTCGCGACTTCAGGTGTGGCTGGACCGGACGGCGGCACTCCCGAACACCCTGTAGGCACCGTATGCATCGGTTTGGTCGCTGAAGGTGTCAGTACTGCGCGTCGACATCAAATGCGCGGGACGCGAGACTGGATCAAACTGCTCACTTCGCAGGTCGCGCTTGATTGGCTGCGGCGCTATGCCCTCGGTCTGCCCTTGGGTGAATCGGTCCTCTTCCGTCGCTAGCTGTTCTCCTGTGAAAGCCAGCATGCTGATTCCTGCGGCTAACCAGTGCTGACCATCGTCGGCGGTTTGCTGGGTTTAGCCCTCCTGGCCGGCTTTATTGGGTCCCTGTCGGGTCTGGGGGGCGGTGTCTTCATCGTTCCGGGCCTGGTGCTCTTGGGCCACATGCCCATGCAGGTTGCTATCGGCGCCAGCTTAATTTCTGTTGTTGCCACAAGTGCGGGAGCGAGCGTGGCGTTCGTACGGGACGGATGGACTAACTTGCGTGTTGCGATGATCTTGGAATGTGCCACCGTTACAGGCGCATTGGCTGGCGCCTACCTGGCAGGCGTAATTCGGCCCCCGGTTTTGGAGTTGTTGTTCGCTGCAATGATGTTGCAGTCGGCCTATTTCTCGGTCACCCGGCAATCCGATGATCCCGTGCCTGCTGGGGACAAATGGTGTTCAAGACTTCGATTGGATGGTGAGATTATCAATCCCGACGGAACCAGGTCGCATTATGGGGTGATCCGGCTTCCGTGGGGAGCAGGTTTGATGGTCTTGGCGGGCCTAATGTCCGGTTTGCTGGGGGTCGGAGCGGGAGCGTTAAAGGTAGCCGCTATGGACTACCTCATGCGTATCCCCCTGAAGGTTTCGAGTGCGACCAGTAATTTCATGATCGGCGTGACCGCAGGGGCGGGTGCGCTTGTGTTTCTGGCTCGCGGTGATATCTCGACTGCGGTCGCCGCCCCGGTAGCACTCGGGGTAACGGCGGGCGCCCTTGCAGGTAGCCGCGTCCTGCCCTACGCGAATGCTCGTGCTCTGAGGCTGCTGTTCGTTGTTATTCTACTGCTAATCGCCGCCGAAATGGCGTGGCGCGCCCTCGACGGAATCTAACTGGTATGGCGAGCAGAGATGTCGAAGACGAGATTCTCCGCAAGTGGACACCGCTTATTTTACGCTCGCTTTTGATAGTTTCCGCTGTCATTCTCATCACCGGGTTGGTGATGATGGCTGTTTCGACGCCGAACTATTACGTCGAGCGATTTCACGCGGCTCAAAGTGGCAGAAGCCACGTCCAGCAGGAGTGGGCTCAAATGGGAAGAGGCGCCATCAGCGGCGATGCGCATTCCCTCCTCATGATTGGCCTACTAGTGCTTACATTGGTGCCCTTAGGTCGCGTAGCATTCACACTTATACTCTTTGTGAAACAAGGCGACCGTGTTTTCGCATTGGCAACTGGCTACGTTCTGGCCGCGCTTATTCTTGGTGTAATGCTTGGCCGGATCGGGTGACCGATCACGGATGGGCTGGTCATCTGAAGCCGTTTTCTTTAAAAACCGCTTCCTGCCATCGCAGTGAAGATGCATGGCAAGCGTAAAGGCCACCCCCTGGGTCGGCTCAATTGCTCTGCGGCTCTTCTGCAGGCTTGAGATTGCGCTCCAGGCACCAGCGATCGATCACTTCGGCGTTGAAACGCCAATCGGTTCCGATGCGAAAACCTGGCAACTCGCCACGCCGCAGAAGTTTATAAATAGTGGAAGGATGTACTCGGAGATAAGCCGACAGCTCCCGGACAGTCATAACGCGGGGTAGGGTATATTTAGGTTCAGTCACGTCGATTCTCCTTAGCTGTTGGCCGCCAATAATACCTCCCGAGTCGGCCAGCTGTTCAGTTGTTTTGGCGCTAACTGCGCACCTCTGCCTAACTTGACGACAGCAAACGTATAGAAGAGTACAATTACGGTCAATAGGCCAAAGCCCCGGCCCCTATAATCCTTTTCGGACCAAAAAACACCGCACGCGCGCTAATACCCCATAGCTTCTTCCTATATTATTTTGACGTGATGCAATCAATTCAACCGCTCTGAGGTGTGTCCACATGCGCTTAATTTCAGCTCAGCGCCTAGGTGCTGCAGTGCTTGTAACCGTGTTTCTGTTGATCCTATGGCCCGCTCGAGCGGAAACGCCGAGCGCTAGTTTTAATCTAACGAGCTCAGCGTTTCAAAATGGAAGCGCTATTCCAGAACGCTACACCTGTTCCGGGCTCAACCGCTCTCCGGCCCTTGCCTGGAAGGGTGCTCCCGAAGCTACACGTTCGTTTGCGCTCATAGTCAGCGATCCAGATGCGCCAAGCGGGACATTCATTCATTGGGTCCTCTACAACATTGCCTCCAATGTTGAGCAACTGCCTGAGGCGGCCGCGACGTCAGCGTCACCCGGCGGTGCCGAACAGGGTCTTAATGGGCGTGGAGAGCTCGGCTATACGGGTCCATGTCCTCCCCCCGGTCGAGTGCATCATTATCATTTTCGGCTCTATGCGCTAGATAAGACAGTCGAGCTCAAGCCAGGGGCCACGGCGGACCAGCTTGAAACAGTGCTCAAGGAGCATGTGCTCGGTGTAGCTGAGCTGGTAGGCACTTTTAAACGTTGAGCTTGGCCATCCCCGAAGTCGCGTCATGAGATTTGAAGCAGAGTTTGTGTGCTCGGCGGCCACACTAGCAGAGTGCCCGCGTTGGAACCGCTCGGAGATCGCGCTTGTTGGACGGTCTAATGTAGGTAAGAGCTCTCTGCTCAACGCCTTAACCCGGCAGCGCAACCTCGCCCGAATCAGCAAAACGCCCGGCTGTACACGTTTGCTCAACTTCTTTGCTGTCGGGAAAGAACGGGCCTTGGTCGACCTGCCGGGTTACGGCTACGCTAAAATTGCACATCGAGAGGCTGAACGGATTGCGTCGCTGATCCAGGAATACCTCCAACAACGCTTGGCGCTAAGAGTGATTGTGTTGCTCATCGACGCGCGTCGCGGACCGCGAGACGAGGAACTGGCACTCGTGGATCACATGCGAGATCCGAGATGGCGGTCCGGACATCGTCCGGGCTTGATCATTGCCGCCACGAAATCGGACAAACTCAAACGCGACCATCGCAAATCGGTGTCGCAACTTTTTGAAGCGGTCGGGGACCTTCCCCTTTTCTGTTCGGCACGTACCGGTGAGGGGCTCGAACAACTGCGCCATCGCATACTAGAGCTCTCGAGCCGAGCAGATAATCAAGGAGCCGAAGACGCCGTCGCATAAAAAAACAGGGCGGCTCAAACTCAAATGGCTGAAGTCAGCGTCATCATTCCGACATACAACCGCTGGCCAATGGTCAGTGAAGCGATCGATTCAGTAATCCAGCAAGACGTAGACTTCGAGTTGATAGTAGTCGACGACGGTTCCACCGACGAGACTGCAACACACTTATCGACGTGGCTGGAGAAAGCGCCCGCTGCTGAGCGCTTGCACATTGTCCGGACAGTTAATCGGGGGCCGGCCGCGGCGCGAAACTGCGGTGCCCGCCTCGCCCAGGCGCCGCTGATCGCGTTTCTCGATTCAGACGATCTGTGGCTGCCAGGCAAGCTTCGCCGACAGCTCAACCGAATGAAAGAAAACCCCGAGTGTCTGGTTTCGCAAACCGAAGAGATCTGGATGCGCGACGGAGTGCGGGTCAATCCAGGACGACGCCATCGCAAGCGGCAAGGCGATTTTTTTCTGGACTCATTGCGCACCTGCCTCGTCAGCCCGTCAGCAGTTATGATCCGCGCCAACCTCTTCCACGAACTGGCTGGGTTCGATGAGGATCTACGCGCGGCCGAGGATTACGACTTATGGTTGCGCCTGCTACTTAAACATCCGGTGGATCTGTTGCCCGAACCTCTCGTGGTCCGGCGCGCCGGCCATCCCGATCAACTCTCCGCCTGCGTTCCGGCGCTCGATCGCTTCAGGATACTCGCACTCCTCAAGCTCTTGCTCCGTAGCGAGCTCGATGGCCAGCGGCGACTGGCGGTCTGCGACGCTTTAATCGAAAAATGCCGTATCTACACGGCTGGGGCGCGACGGCGAGGCCGTGAACTCGAAGCCAGCCGGTTCGAGAAGCTCGCACAGATGGCCGACAAAGCGTGGAGGACAGGCGCCGACATTACATTGGAGCAAGCGATTTGCACGATGCGCCATTGCCTAATCCGACCTGAAGACACTCTTGCGGTGTCACCGGACATTGCAACTCAAGACGCCAAAAGTCATCAGATCAGTAAGCCTGCGGCCAGAATCCCGACTCCAATTGATGATGGCGATGGAACCGCGGCTTGCGCGGAGAATGTGCAACACGAAGAAACTATTAGCAGGTTGCGACGTTGGGCAGCGAGCAAACATCTGTCCGAACTTCATATTCAAAGGTGGTTAGCCATCGATGAGCCCGGCCGGACTCGTCTACTTGAGATCGCCGAGTCCCTGAAAATGCGAGCCGGGCAGTGTGTGGCGGCTCTCGAGCTGCTCGACGAAATCAGTGTTCGGGAGCGCCTCAGTGTCGCCGAAATTCTCGAACTGCCCCTACTGACGAAAATCTTTCGTTCAAAGGGTTCGGGTCCAGGGCGGGCTGGTGCACTCCTCGACCAGCTTCGGGCTTTGCGCTATCCGCGCCTCAGGCGCGCCTCTGAACTAATAACGACCGAATTGAACCGAATGAAATTGCCTCCGTCGATTAAGGTCATATTGCCGCGGGATCTGGGCTCGGACCAAGTTCGAATCGAGATCATCGCCCATGGTAGTGTCGAGATGGCAGAGGCATTAAGATGCTTAACCGCCAAAAGTAGCGATCTGGTGCGGCTGGCCGCGATGATCGATGGCAGCGACGGCAGCCCGTTAGGATCCGACCGAAGTTTCCAGAATGAATTTTAAACTGGATTCAGTGGTGGTTGAGGAGCAATGCCGGACGAGTGTGCTGGCTCGCCGTATCCTCGCAGGTATTCCGTCATCGATCCCGGTCCGATATGTTCCCGATGGGCGCTCGGCAGCTCGTCCACTGCCGGTCAGCGAACCCTTCGGTGCAGGCAAACGGCAGATGGTAGTGTTACATCGCCGAGGCCCGTTCCTCATGGGTTGTCCTGCGAGCTCAACGCAGTTTGCCTGCTGTGGTTACCTGGTCCTGGTTTTGGCTTCCAATTGTCCGATGGACTGCAGCTATTGCTTTCTACAGGAACATTTGGCCAACAATCCGGCGCTGCAGTTGTATGCCAATTACCCAGCAGCATTCGATGAACTTGACAAGTTGGCACAGACGAGCTCCGGCCGTTGCCTGCGTGTGGGCACTGGCGAATTGGCGGACTCGCTTGCTTTCGATTCTCTGACCGGCATCAGCTGCGAGTTGGTCGATTATTTCTCGAGACATAAGAACCTGTTGCTCGAGTTCAAAACCAAAACCGATGAAATCGATAACCTCCTGAAGGTCGACCCGCGCGGCCGGGCCATAGTGTCCTGGAGTATTTCGCCACCAGCGGTCTTTCTGGCCTCGGAGCACGGTACCGCGCCCCCCTCCTCGCGGATCAGTGCGGCGCGGCGGGTATCTGAAGCTGGTTATCGCGTTGCCTTCCATCTCGACCCAATAATCGCATACCCCGGCGCTGAAGAAGATTATCTCGCCTTGCTCGATTGCGTATTTGACGCATTACCAACCGCGCATATTGCATACTTCAGTATGGGCGGCCTACGGTTGACACCCGGCCTGCGAACTGTGGCGAGGCGGCGTTTTCCTGGGGATCGCATGCTGCTGGGTGAAGAGGTGCTTGCTGACGACGGCCGCTACCGGGCTTTCACACCCCTGCGCTTGCGGTTGTTTACCAGGCTGCACGAGCGCATCAGGAAAGCGCGCCGTGAATTACCTGTCTACCTTTGCATGGAAAGCGCCAGTGTGCATCGACTTGTCTTTGGCACCCCTGCTCCGACACCAGCAACCCTATGCACGATGCTCGCTGGCGGTTAGCATGAGTTTGCAATCCGAACCGAAGCCAGGCACACGCAATAAAGTGCCGTCGCCGTGGCCTGCGGCCTCTCGCAAGGCGCGCCGCCAGTCGGTCCGGGCCGCGACCGATAACCGTTGCCGCCCAATCGGGGTGTTTGACTCGGGAATCGGCGGGCTCACGGTATTACGGGCACTCATCGAAACTTTGCCTCGAGAAGATTTCATCTACCTTGGTGACACCGCACGGCTGCCATACGGAACGAAGTCCAACGAGGTCATCCTTCGTTATTCGCGCGAGAACAGCGAATTCCTGTTGGCCAAGGGCATCAAAATGCTCGTAGTCGCCTGCAATACCTCGAGTGCCGTGGCATTAACTGAAATCGCGCGCCAGACTGTTGTACCTGTAATCGGGGTGATTGAGCCGGGTGCGGCGGCGGCCGCCAAAGTTTCGCGCAACGGCAAAATTGGCGTCATCGGCACAGAAGCCACGATTGCTTCCGGCGCCTACACCCGCGCCATCCAGGCGCTGCGGCCTGGCGCGGAAATCTATACTCGTGCCTGCCCGTTGTTGGTGCCGCTGGTGGAAGAGGGTTGGACTGACAATGAAATCGCGCAGCGCACTGTGGCCTTCTACCTTGAGAGTCTGAAGCAAAGCGGCATCGATACGTTGTTGTTAGGCTGCACTCACTACCCGTTGTTGCGAGGAGCATTCGAGCGGGTTCTTGGAAGCGGGGTCAGGATCGTCGACTCGGCACAGGCGACGGCGGCCGCTGTCCGCCGACGCCTCATCGAGCTGCGACTGGCCCAGTCGAACGGTAGCGGGTCTCAGAGCTTTTTTGTCACTGAAACTCCCGACCGCTTTATCCGCGTCGGGCGGCGTTTTATCGGTGACCGGGTAGAGTCCGCGGTTCGAATCGACCGCTGAAACGGAAATATCAAAGCGCTACAATGGACTCGTTAAGGCAAATGGGCTCACCCGTTGGCGAGGAAAGATCGGGAATTAAGGCCTGCCAGCGGTAGAAAAAAGCTTGGACGTCGGTTGCGTTAATGGCTTCAGCGCTAACCCAAATATCTCATAAAGTCTTCGGTTCCAAAAACGATCGCGAATTGAAACGGTTGCGCCCCGCGGTTGCGCGCATCAATCAACTCGAAGCCGAGTTCGAACGGAAGGACCGCGATACACTGCGCAGCTTAATCGCGCAATGGAAAGAGCGGGTGAGTTCCATCGACAATTTCGATGACCGCGAGGATGCACTGTGGGAGCTGATGCCCGAAGTTTTTGCCGCCGTCAGGGAAGCGGCAAAGCGAACCCTGGGCCAGCGGCATTTCGACGTTCAGTTAATCGGCGGCATGGTGCTGCATCAACGCAAGATCGCCGAAATGAAGACCGGCGAGGGCAAGACGCTTGTCGCAACTTTGCCGGCGGTGCTCAACGCCCTGGCCGGGCGAGGCGTCCATGTAGTGACCGTCAATGACTATCTGGCTCGCCGTGACGCCGAATGGATGGGTCATATCTATAATTTTCTCGGTCTCAGCGTCGGAGTGATCGTCCACGGCCTCACCGATCAGCAGCGCAAACAAGCCTATAACTGCGACATTACCTACGGTCAGAACAACGAATTCGGCTTCGATTATCTTCGCGATAACATGAAGTTCAACCTGGAAGATTACGTCCAGCGCGAACATCATTACGCGATTGTCGACGAAGTCGATTCAATCCTGATCGACGAAGCCCGCACGCCGTTGATTATTTCGGGTGCTTCGGAGGAGTCGACCGAGACCTACTACGTGGTCGACCGCGTGATGCCCCGACTTCGCGCCGGTGAGCATTATACCGTTGACGAAAAATTGCGCACCGCTTCGCTCACCGAAGAGGGCGTAACTCGCGTCGAGCAGCTGCTCGGAATCGATAATCTGTACGATCCGCGAAATATCCTCCTGCTCCATCATGTGACGCAAGCGCTGAAGGCTCATACGCTCTTCAAGCGAGACGTCGAGTACGTCGTCAAGGACGGCCAGGTGGTGATCGTTGACGAGTTCACCGGACGCTTGATGCCGGGCAGGCGATGGAGCGACGGCCTGCATCAGGCCATCGAGGCTAAGGAAAACGTTCGCATCGAAACCGAGAACCAGACGCTGGCTACGATCACTTTCCAAAACTATTTCCGCATGTACAAAAAGCTCGCCGGCATGACCGGTACAGCCGATACCGAGGCGCGCGAGTTCAAAGAGATCTACAACCTCGACGTGGTTGTGATTCCAACCAACAAGCCAATGATCCGGATCGACAACCACGACGTGGTCTACAAGACTGAAAAAGAGAAGTTCGACGCGGTTATCGAAGAAATCAAAGACTGCCATCAACGCGGTCAGCCGGTGTTGGTGGGAACCGTTTCGATTGAAAAATCGGAGCGAGTCGCCAATCAGTTAAAAAAAACCGGAATCAAGCACGCCGTACTCAATGCCAAAAACCACGAGCGCGAAGCCGAGATTGTGGCCCAGGCTGGGCGCCTCGGAGCAGTCACCATTTCCACCAATATGGCCGGCCGCGGTACGGATATCGTGTTGGGCGGCAATCCCGAGGGCCTCGCTGCTGCCGAAACCGGCACCAAAGATCCCTCCGACCCTAAATTTCAGGAGGCGCTGGCAAAGTACCGCGCGCAATGCGCGGCTGAACGTGAAGAAGTACTGAAAGCGGGCGGCTTACATATCCTGGGTACCGAGCGGCACGAGTCGCGCCGCATCGATAATCAATTGCGCGGGCGAGCCGGCCGCCAGGGTGACCCGGGTTCGTCGCGCTTCTATCTCTCGCTGGAGGATGATCTGCTGCGCATCTTTGGCGCCGACCGGCTTAAAGGCCTGATGGGACGCATCGGTATGGAAGACGGCGTCCCCATCGAACATCGCTGGATTTCGCGGGCTATCGAGAATGCCCAAAAAAAGGTCGAGGCTCATAATTTCGATATCCGCAAACATCTGCTCGAGTATGACGACGTCATGAACAAGCAGCGCGAGGTCGTCTATCACCGCCGACGCGAGTTATTGAGCGGCGCAAGCCTCAAGGAAGACGTCCTCGACATGTGTGCCGAACTGATTGATGGCATCGTGGCTGCCCACGCCGATCCCGAAAAGGATCCTGCCGATTGGGACTGGAAGGAAATTGAAGAAGCGTTCTTCCGCCAGTTCAAGTTTCGTCCAAGCTTCCGCGAGGGCAACGGTCCTGAGATCAACTCCGCCGAAGAGCTGGTGGACCGGGCAATTGCGCAGGTGCGCGCCGTCTACGACCAACGAGAGGCTGAATTCACTGCGCCAGTAATGCGGCAGATTGAAAAAATCGTGATGCTGCAGACCCTCGATTCCTTGTGGAAAGACCATCTCCTGGCGATGGACCATCTTAAGGAGGGGATCGGCCTTCGTGGTTATGGACAGCGCAACCCGCTGGTTGAATATCAAAAAGAAGGCTTCGAAATGTTCGAAGCAATGATGCGGGTAATGCAACAGGATGTTGTCGAGAAGATTTTCTCGGTTCAGCTGCGACGCCAACAGGACGTTGAGCACATCGAGCAGCATCAACAGCGTGCGCAGCGCGTCACCATGAGCCACGGCAGTGAAACTATCGCCAGTGAACCGCAAACGGTCAAACGTGAAGCCAACAAGGTCGGCCGTAACGATCCATGTCCCTGCGGTTCGGGAAAAAAGTACAAACGCTGTCATGGCAAATAGTCACCTCCTACAGCCACACCATCAAGGGACCTTGAAAGCCGTTCTCCGCGTGATAAGTCTCGCTTGCGGCTCGCGTTCTAACCCGATTCGACGATAACTTGAGACAGGGAGGGGAAACTGAGCGAGGTGTTGCTTGAGCCGGCAGTGGTGCGCGGGTTTCGTTTCGCTGGAATCTCGGCTGGTCTTCGGACCGAGCCCGGTCGCAAAGATCTGGGGCTCATAGTCGCTGACCGGCCGGTCGCAGCTGCTGGCGCGTTTACCACTAACATAATAAAAGCTGCCCCGGTAATCATCGCGCAGGAACACCTGCGTGGCGGACGCTTGCAGGCGATTGTCGCGAACTCGGGTTCAGCCAACTGCTTTACTGGCAAGGCAGGGCTTCGTCTCGCTCGAGAATCATGCATTGCTCTGGCTCGGGCGATCAACTGCCCAACCGAACTAATAGTGCCTTGCTCTACAGGAGTCATTGGGCACCTGTATGATTTCGACGCCTACCGAACCGCGATTCCCGAGGCTGTGCGTGCGCTGCGTCCTGACGGACTCGCCGATTTTGCCAACTCCATCATGACGACAGATACGCGCAGCAAGATCGCTTCGACCACTGTTCGGGCAGGCGGCACCCGAATCACCATCGCTGGCTGTGCAAAGGGAGCAGGGATGATTGAGCCACGAATGGCGACCATGCTCGCCTTTATGATCACCGATGCCGCTCTTCGGCCCGCTCAGCTCCGCACGATCTTGAAAGACCTTCTGCCCAAAAGCTTCAACGCCATCACGGTTGACGGCGATATGTCGACCAACGACAGCCTGCTGTTGATGGCGAGTGGCGACGCTGGCAACCGCCCGCTAGCTGGTCGTGAGCTGAAGAATTTACAAAAAGCAATCAGTGACCTGGCGGCCACTCTGGCGAGGGAATTGGTACGCGATGGAGAGGGAGCTAGCAAACTCGTCACTGTTGAGGTTCGTGGGGCTCGCTCCGCCGCTGATGCCGACCGTGTCGCTCGAGCCATTGCCAACTCGCCTTTGGTCAAGACCGCCTTCTTTGGCTGCGATCCGAACTTCGGTCGCATAGCAATGGCGGCCGGCAAGGCAGGCGTCAACTTTGACCCCGAACGACTCGAGGTCAATCTGGCCGGCGTTAAAATCGCAAGTCGCGGTGCCCTTAATCTAAACGCGCTCCGCGAAGCGGGCACGCGCATGAAGCAGCGCGAGTTTACCCTCAGCGTCAATCTTAAGATGGGCAAGGCTGTTGCTCGAATAACGACCTGCGACTTGACTTACGATTACGTCAGGATCAACGCCGAATACACGACCTGAGGTAACTGGGCTTGCGCAACTTTGTCGCCGTTGCGTCACCGCACAATGTTTCCGCTCACCTGTAAAATCTTGGAGAGAGCTGAACGGCTGATTGTCGTGTTTCGTAGCGGCGAACGAAACCTGATCGAGATTTGACTCGTCTCTCTAATGGATCGCAGACAGACAGCAAAAGTAAGCAAACGGGGAGCGTCTGCGCTGCCCCAGTCACGCTCAATATTTCAGACAATCGCGGTTCGTCGGAACGAGCGAGGCAGCCTCCAGCAACCGCGGCGGCAGCTCCCGCACTGTATCGCGGTAGGGGTTGGGCGCGCCGGCACGACCTGGTTACATGAAGTTTTGAAAGGCCATGTCGGACTGCCCTATGGGGTGAAAGAGACCGATTTTTTCCTGCGCAACTACAGCAAGGGCCTTCAATGGTACCAGTCGTTCTTCCGTTATTGTACCCCCGGCGTTCCGATCCTCGAGATCTGTCCCACTTACTTCAGTTCAGCTGAGGCACGTCAGCGGATTAAGCTGCATATACCTGACTGCCGCATAATCTGTACTTTTCGCGAGCCCGTTGAGCGTGCGTACTCGCATTACAAGCTCATGCGCCACAATGTTTGGACGCGCGCCAGTTTTGAGGAAGTGGTCACCAGTTCGCGCGAAATTGCCGAAATGAACCGATATGCGTTCAATCTCGCCGGTTGGCAACGGACCTTTGGGCGGGAGAACGTGTTGGTTAGCCTGTACGACGATCTGGAGAGCGACCCACAAGGCTACCTTAATGCGATCTGCAATTTTATCGGTATTCCTACGTTTCAGCTTTCCGCTCCAATCGCCTCGGCACGCCTGAACTCATTCCCTACTGCGCCGCGCAGTCGCCGTCTCGCGCAAAACGCTCGGCACGTCCGCGATTGGCTAAGAGCTCGACGAGCGTTTTGGCTGGACCGCCTGCTCGAATTTCTCGGAGTGTGGTCTTTTTGTTTCGACGGTGGCGAGCCGTTCCCCCCGCTTGAACCAGACCTGAAGAAGCGGCTCAAGCAAAGGTTTCTGCCCGAGGTTGAGGCCCTGGAGCGGCTTATTGGTCGTGACTTGTCGGCGTGGAAGTAAATCCGCCACTAATGTCTTGTACACGCACTTTGCAGCCGCTCAACTGCTCATACAAATCACGGCTGGCACCTCGCCCGCAATGACTGCGATCTCGGCTATAATCCCTGTGTTCAACGGAGCGTCCACCTTGCGCCAGGCGATCGATAGTGTATTGGCGCAACAAGTGACCGACCTCGAACTCATTGTGGTCGATGATGGGTCAACCGACTCCACGCCACAAATCCTCGATTCCTATGGCAATAGGATTCAGCAAATTCGCCAATCGAACGCTGGACCCGCTGCGGCGCGCAATGCCGGAGTTAGACGCGCGAGCGGCAAGTATTTGGCATTCCTTGATGCGGATGACAGCTGGCTGCCCGATATGCTTCAGATAGCGCTTTCGGCGTTGGACTCGGACCCCGAATGTGTCCTCGCCTACGGCGATTTGCTGATTGTCGATAGTAACGGTCATAGCCTGGGAACACACCTCATCGGTAGAGAATACTCACATGCACCGTCGATGGAGGAGATTCTTGGGCGAATGTGGCCCATCATGCCGAGCGCTGCGCTCATTCGGCGGTCCGCCTTTGAAGCCTGCGGCGGCTTCGTCGAAGAGTTCAGAGGCGCTGGGTTCGAAGACGCGTTTCTGTGGCTGACATTACGTGAACAGGGCCATTTTTGCTATTTGGACCGGCCTGTCGCAACTTGGCGCTTTTCGTGGTTCCCGCAGCCGCTGAAAGTTCAGCCCAATCGGAGAGATCGGCGGATCTTCGCCAGGCTCGTCAGAGAACGCTACCGGATCGATCCTTCGCGGCTGGTCGCTGCCCGCATCCGCGCCACCCGCAGTCTTTTGGGCTATGTTGGACTGAGGGCGCTCCAGCAAGGTGACCGCCGGTTGGCCCGAACGGCGTTCGCCAGAGCGTTGAAATTAGACCCATTGCGCGCCAGGAACATTCTTCGCTACGGCCGGACCTTCCTGCCAGTCGGAATCGCGCGCTCGCTGTCGGGCCGAACTGGCAGTGCTGCCAGCGCAGGCAATCCGGTCGGTCCCAATAATCGCGTCGGCAAATGGTGAGCAGTTCGGTTCAGCCGTTACGGATTGCGCTGCTGTGCGAATCCTTCGGTGCACTCGGCGGCGTTGCACAAATCGTGGAAGATCTCGCTCTCCAGTTTGCGGCGGCAGGCAACCGGGTCGCGATTATTTCGAATGTCCACAAAGGGCCTAAGATGGTTCGCCGCCAGCACTGGTCAATTGAGCAGGCATGGGTGGATTTGCCACGCGACAAACCTTTCTCGTTGCGTCACCCCGAACGCCTGCTGCGCCGGGCGGACGCGCCGCAACTACTTGGCTTTCTCCGCAACTGGAGACCCCATGTGCTCAACGTTCACGGCGGATTGCGTGATCGATTTCCGCCGGTGCTTGAGGCTTGCCAAGCTGCGGGAGTGCCCCTCGTTCAAAGCTTTCACCTGGTGCCTGAGCAGTCGCGTGGAGATTCGCAGAGTTCTCGAATGCAGCGTTTTAATACCGCTGCCTTGCGAGCAGCCAGTGCAATTACCTTTCCGTCGCGAGCAGTAAAGGAAGCCTTTATCAAAATCTGGCCAGAAGCCGAACGAGCCCAAGTTATTCGTGGCGGTGTAAATCTCGAGGAGGCCGAACATGCCGCGCCGCTCCTTCGCAGCAAGCCCTACATTTTTTCGGCATCGCGTCTGGACCTCCGCCACAAGGCGGTCGACGCAGTAATCGAAGGGTTTCGGCTAATCGCCACTGAATATCCCGAACATGATCTCCTGATTAGCGGTGATGGCCCGCAGCGTATCGAGGTCGACCGCTTGATAGCAACTTCGGGACTGGAGACACGGATTCACTTGCTTCCACCGGTGCCTCATTCGAAGCTCTGGAGTCTTTACAAGGGTGCGTCGGTATTCGTAATGCTGAGCCGAATGGCAGAAGGACTACCGCTCGTTTTCTTCGAGGCGATGGCCTGCCGTGTACCGGTCATCGGTACCAACAACGGTGGGACCCCCGAAATAGTCACTCACAACAGGACGGGCCTCTTGGTAAATAGCTCGGAGCCAGCGGAGGTCGCATCTGCAATGAAGGCTTTGCTAGCCAACCCAATCGAACGCGAGCGGATGGCAAAAGAAGCCTATGAATCAGTAAAGCCTTTTGACTGGCGGGCAGTCGCCAGGCATTATCTGCAACTCTATCACGCTTTGCTTTACTCTTCAGCGCATCGCGAGCTTAAGCGCGATTGAATTCGCCTTTACCTCCAGAACCAAAATGAGAGGCGACTAGAGTAGTATGAGACTGCAGAATTAACTGGCTCGCGGGTACAATATGCGATGCGAAGAAGGCCATGGCTCGGTTGAACGTCAACTGATTCCTGCTCACCGTACCGGAGCACGTACCCACGACTTCCGTCCTAAGCCAATCGATCGCCCTAAACTCAATCAGGCAATGGACCAACGCGCTTGTAACCCGCTGGTACACGAAACGCCTCAGGCGTGAGCTTCTCAGAAGTAAGCTTCGTCACTACTTGGCGCGTCACCTGCGGCGGAATCTTCGCTATGCGTTGCTTGAATTGAAGCAAATCTTTCGGTGGGACATCCGGAAACGTAAACGAAGGGTTAGTAGCTCTCGTTGCTTCGACCATAAGCGGAAGACCGTCAGGGAGCCAAACCCCTTGCGCTTTACGCCCTAATCGCTCGACCACAAGTTTCATTAAGTGAGCGAATGTCTTCGATCCCTGTGCTTCGGTAGAAAAGCACGCAGTCACCGAAGTCATCAATGGACCTCTGACCTTTACACCTTTGTAGTCTTCGCACTTTACTCCCAGAATGCGCTCGAATTTGCCAGTGCTCTTGAAGGGCAAATACAGAAAGCGATTAGGGTCCAGGCTGGTACCCATGACCTTCCGAAAGGGCAGCTCCCGAAAGAGCTTGTGGCCGCGATCGATCGTGGTCACCTTGGCGGCATCTGCATCGATAACCACTGACTGCTGGTCATTGAGCAGCAACACTTCCTTGTCGCCCTGCAGCATCAGTTTCTGCCCACCCTCGCGCGCAACCGAAGTGCCATTGCCTATGGTAACTTTTTGCTCAATAACTATGCCCGCCTTTACGTTCTTCGGGGCAGCAACTGCGGCTAGGACGATTCCCGCTGTGATGGTCGAAGTTCTACCCCATCTAACAAGCATTAGACTATCCTACAACGAAAAGAAGAGATCTAAACCAAGCCGGGTGCTGTATCCACAGTCTAGCTGGGGACAGGTCGACCTTTGCACGTAGCGCGTTCGGATATGTGCACGAATGGACTACCCCGTGGCGTGATCAGACGAATAAAGTCAGCTCAGAGAGCGGCTTGCTTTAAGTGGAGCCGTGGATATTTCGGAGGACCAATCAGACGCAGCAGCCGGCCGGCCCTGTTCGGCAGGGACGGCCGGCGTCAGCTTTTATTTCGTTAAGACACGTTACTTCAGGCAGTGACCATGTCCCGGTTCATCCTCGCCAAGGAGATTAGCACTTGTGAACTCTGATCGGAGGGTCGCACCACTCGCGTTTAAGTCATTGCGCAAGCCAATTGCTGTCTGGTCCACGAAACTTCCCGGACAGCCCAAAGTGGCATTGTTAGGACCTGTTGAAGTCCAACTGAGCGATTCGAACCCGCTGCCGTCGGAACCAATGCTATAGGAAGATGCAGCGGTGTCCAGTGTGTAAATGCAGTAATCGCCAGTAGGCGAGACCGTTGGAAATGTGGTAAACGCATCAGCCGAGGCGATTAACGTACCGGCGGCGTAGGCTCCCGACCCGTTCGGTCCGTATTTTATGATAGCTGTATAGAAATTGTCGTCGCTCGCGCTCGCGCAGGCGTAGCGTCCGCTGTAGTTTGCACTTGATAATTGAGCGTGCGCCTTGGGCAAAGACATTCCCATCATTAGCGCTACTGCCACAAAACCCACAATTGCTTTTGATTTATGATTTTTGATGTTTGACATACGTCCCCTCGTCTGCGTTCTCGTCCGCATGATGTGCAACACTAGAACATGGATGCGCTGCTTCCCTGGGCTTCCTTTTTACTTGAGACACGGACCCCAGCCAGGCTCGTCCTCGCCCAGCAGATTATCAGAGGTTGTCTCGGTCCGAACCACAGCTCCGGAAGGCTTCGCGCCATTGATACGCATCACGAATGAATCGGACATAAGAAAGCCGGCAGGACAGCTCGGATTGTTGGTCGAAGCAGGACTCCACGAGAGAACTTCGACACCAGTGCCGTTGGTTGCGACGGCATAGCTCGAACCGGCCACATCCAAACTGTACGCGCAGAAGTTTGCCGGTGGGGGCAAGGTGGGGTCGAATGCTACGAAGGCGCTAACCGGCGCCTCCATCGTACCGCTGGTGAAGGTGCCGCCACCATTGGGAAAAACCGTTGTTAACGCCGTGTAAAAATCGTCGTCGGACGCCAGGTTACAGACGTAACGATTGGCGTAATTCGCATTCGAGAAATTTCCGGGCGTGGGAGCCTGTGCACTTGCACTTGGCACACAGAGGCCGAACGCCAGTCCCGCTCCTCCCAAAACTGCGAATAGTTTCGCCGCTACCCACTTGCGCTTTAACATACATTCCTCCCTATTCTATCTGGCGTCTTCAACTTATGTGCGTGCACTGACGCGTTTGAGACGCAATTTCCCACTTGCCAGTCGCTGCTATTGCAAATGCACTGACCGTAACAATCGCTCTGTGCCGTGTCAAGAAAACCGCAGACCGGATTCGGCGATCCACGGAAACCACCGATGCTAACAAATTGCGCAAACGCTTAGCATTACCAACACTGCTAGTCAATAGTGACCCGAAGCTTCTCGAAATTCCTTGAACCGCTTCTCGGCACAGAAAAACGCAATATGGTGCTATACTCCTCCATCAGTTTATGGCGAATAAAGCGATCGCAGTAATCATACCTGTGTTCAACGGCGCGCGGACAATTGCTCGCGCCATTGATAGTACTCTATACCAGATTTTTGACGGTCCATTGGAAGTCGTGGTGGTCAACGATGGCTCGACTGATGCTACCTCCGAAGTTCTTTACCAGTATGGCTCTCGTATAACAGTACTCAATCAGCCTAACAGCGGTCCTGCAGTGGCAAGAAACGTCGGGGTTAGAGAGTCCCGTTCCGAATTCATCGCCTTTCTCGACGCAGATGATATGTTCTTGCCCGGCAAACTGGCGCGCACGGTATCAACCCTGGCCAGCCGCCCAAATGCCTCCCTGCTCTTTCATAATGCGATTGGGTTGAGTCGCGACGGCCGCCAACTGTGCGAGTCTTTCGTATGGGCCGAACGCGCACATGCTCCGTCACTGGATGAAATGCTCGCAGTGTGGTGGCCGATTGTGCCAAGCACCGTGGTCATGCGTCGTTCGGCTTTTGAGGCTTGCGGTGGCTTTTGTGAGGATTTTAAAACTGCCGGCTATGAAGATCCGGACCTTTGGCTTCGCGTCCGCGAGCACGGCGAGTTCATTTACCTGCCGGAAAAATTGACCTACTACACTACCAGTGAACTTCGCACTGAGCGCATGGAGAAATATATGGGCTCACGCGAGTTGTTCTTTCGCCGGCTTCGCCAACGCTATGGTTACCGCGCAAATCGCCTTATTGAGAGCATCATCCGCAATTACGTTAATTGGCTGAGTTACCAGGGGCTGCTTGCCATGCAACGAGGCGATCAGACGCTCGCTAGGGCGTATTTCGCCCGTATACTTCGTCACCATCCAACTCATCTGAAATCCGCGCTGCGCCTCCTAAGGACCTTTCTGCCGACCTCTTTGGCACGGGCGTTAAGCGGACGCACTGCGGGAGCGCGGTACTCCGAGAATCGCGATCGTTTGATAGACCAGGCATCGTCCGTGAGCATCGGTCATGACAGACTTGCTTAGCCTTCTTCCAAAGAGTCGAGAGCGCTTCGATTAGACCCTTGTCTGTCGTCTGTATGAGCTGCAGGAAGCGACGGTGAAAATTCGCCAACGCTCGCTAGTAATGGCGAACACAGCGTGAAGGTGACAGACGGCACAGCCCAACTGCAATGTTAACTGTAGCGGTTGTAATTCCGGTCTTTAACGGCGAAAAAACCATAGGCAGGGCGATAGATAGCGTCCTCAGCCAGCGCTTCGGCGGGGAGCTCGACATCACGGTAGTTAACGACGGCTCGACTGACGGCACAGCCGCCGTGCTGGCCCGATATCAGGGTCGCATCCGTCTGTTGCACCAACCCAATCGAGGAGCTGCGCGCGCGCGGAACGCCGCGGCCGCACTATCTTCTGCCGAATATCTGGCTTTTCTAGATGCGGACGATGCCTTTATGCCGGATAAATTAGCCCGCACATTACCTCGGCTGGCGGACGATTCACAAGCCGCGCTGCTATATCACGACGCCATCGCAGTCGACCGCAGCGGCCGCCAGATAGCGCCTTCCTGCGTGCCGCCCGATCAAGCGCATCCGCCATCCCTGAACGAGATGCTGAACCGATTGTGGCCGATCATCACCAGCACGGTCATAATGCGGCGCCGCGTGTTCGAGGAGTGTGGCGGCTTCAGTGAGGAATTCGTCTTTGGCTATGAGGATCCGGACCTCTGGATCCGGGTCCGCGAGCTAGGCCACTTTATTTACCTGCCGCAACCATTGACCTATTACACACTGATCGAGGACCGCGTCGAGCGGATGGAAAAATATCTAACCTCGCAGACGGTTTTCTTTCGCCGATTGCGTCAGCGCTATGGTGATGCGGCAGAGGGAGTGATTCGGCGCACAGTTCGTAGCTACACCAACTGGCTGGGTTATCAGGGGCTGATCGCGATGCAGTCTGGCAACGCGGCATTGGCTCGCAGCTATTTCGTCCGCATCCTTCGGCGGCATCCTACTCACTTCAAATCGGTCCTTCGATACATCCGGACCTTCATGCCCGCCCCTCTTGTCAGAGCGCTCAGTGGCCGCACTGCCGGAATGACCAGTGATCAGAGTTCATGATCATTGATCGGCAGGGCCGCACACGCTGGCTGCGGCCCCGAGTTATTTATCGAGCCGAGATAGTGCTCTCGAATTTGATAGATTGTGGATAGCGGCTCGTTTATCGCGCACCGGTCTGCTAACCAGCCGGCTGGGGATCTGACCGAACAAGGACCAGATCACCATCATTGTGCGCAAATCGCCCCAACAGGGCGAGGTGCGAATTGCGGCTCACCTTACTCCATACTGTTGCGCTCATAATAATATAGCCGGGGGGAGCGCCATCCAGACTTCGCAGAGGGATGACGCAGCGATTGAGATAGAAGACCAACGGCTCCAGGGCGCTCTCGATTCCGATGACATAAAGCGGGCCCTCGGAGCTGGTGAGGCTGTTAATCCTCCGTGCGGGTTGTCGATAGGATTCGGTCTGAGTGAGCCCTGAAGATGAGCCGCTCCTGGAACCGATGCCCATCTCACGAACAATCGCGCTCAGGTTCAACGGCGCACCACATTTATGCAGTTCGTATGCGGGAATGAAAAAAAAATTCGCGGCGGCGACCGCCACGCAAATTCCCGCGACTGTTCGGTAAACGAAGGTGCCGCGACACTCTCCCAGTCGTGGAAGGACTCGATCGAGGAGCGACCAGGCCAATAACACGGCCGACGCAGGCCAGAGCGGTAACAGGTAGGTGCGTCGCTTGTAGGCGGCAAGCTCAAAAAAAGTCAGCGTGCAGACCCAGAAAATCGCGAGAAAACGGGCAGCCAGTTCGGCTCGCTGTAACCTTACCCCGGACGTCGCCGACCGTGATATGAGTGGGCGCCTGCCCCGCAACCCGGCTATCACCGCCAGTGGCACAAAAAGGCTGAAGGGGATCGAATTGAACAGCAGGGGCCGCAAATAGTACCAGGACGTCATGCGGCCAAGACCACCAAAAAATCGTCCGAAGTTTTCCGTCCCGAGCTGTAATCGCAGAAAGTCCAGATGGTGTTCGAACAGGCAAGTCAGATACCAACTCGACCCCATAGTCAAAACGATAAGGATCGGGCCGAACCGGAACAGTTGCGCAAACGCCCCCCACGCTTCCTCAGTCACGAGAAAGACCGCGATCGCAGCCGCTGGTAGGATCAGGCCCACCGGACCTTTGGCTAGTACTCCAAGACCGAGCGCCAGGCTCAAACTATACAGAAAAAAGGCAGCTCGGAAGCTGTTCCGAGGAGTCTCGAGATGTGCGATAAACCATTCGAAAAAAGCCAGGAGCGCAAGGGTTATGAAAAACGTCAGAGTCATATCAACCAGACCGACCCGGGCGTCGCTGATGTATTGGTAGGAGCCACATAGAATGAGACCCGAAAGGATCCCAGCGCGCTTGCCTACAACTGATCGGGCGAAGATTATCGTGATGGCGGCGGCGGCAATCGCGTATAGTGCCGACGGGAGGCGTAAAACAAACGAGGTCGTTGTCGGCTGACGCAATACGGCCGCCAAGGCAGTTGCGGTCCAGTGATAGAGCGGAGGTTTGTACATCGGGATGCGACAATTGTCTAGCGGAAAGATGAACTGCTTGTGCTCGATCATTTGCTGCACATAGACTGCCATGGCGGCCTCATTGCCGCCGCAGACATCAGCGGCATCCAACCGGTTCAGGGTCAGGAGTGCTAACAGAAGCAAAATGGCAATCTCGGGTATCCATCGAACGAGCCGCCCCCTTGGCCACATACTGGTTCCTGCCTGCGGTGACATCGCAACGGCTTGGTCGGTCACCGGGCCAAAGACATCCTGAGTCTCGCCGCCCACCATATCGGCCAGCTGCGGTCTTTGAAGGAGACAGTCCTGCCGAATCTCATGATATGCCGGGGTAATCTTGTCCTAGGGCGGACGACTGGGTTAGCGCGCAGATGATAACCGTAAGAGTCGAAAAGGGCACTTGCAACGGTTCAGATCAATCGACCTGGGTTTCGCCGCGCTGTTGGCCTTCGCACCTCATCAGGTCCGAGACATGAACTTGTTCGCGTGCATCCTTGCCATCCGCTGCTTCAATCGGCTTGTTTGCCAAGTGGATGGAGCTGTCCAATGACGTGGCCCAACTTCTTCATCGTCGGAGCTCAGAACTGCGGCACGACATCCTTATATAGTTATCTCAAGCAACACCCCGACGTCTTTATGCCGGCTCTAAAGGAGCCCCATTACTTCGCTCAGATTACTCCTTCTCGCGAGCAACGTTATTTAAGAACCATCATCCGCGATCGGGGGCAATATCTCAAACTTTTTAGCCACGCTAAAGACTACAAGGCGATCGGCGAAGCCAGTCCATCTTATCTGTGGGAAGCCAATGCACCTGCTCGAATTCAAAAAGCAGTGCCACAGGCTAAAATTATTATTTTACTTCGCGATCCTATCGAGCGCGCCTACTCCCACTACCTAATGGACGTGCGTGAAGGGCTCCAGGATCTGCCCTTTTATGAAGCGGTGCGTAGGGATTGGAATCGAGACAAAAAGGGCTGGAGCGTTTCGCAGCTGTATGTCGAACTTGGCCTCTATGCCGCACAGGTGCAACGTTACCTGGAGCTATTTGGTGCCGACCGGGTGCTGATATTGATGTTTGATGAACTGACCAGGTCGGCTTCGAATGGCAAGTCAGTGGTGGCAACCGTGCTGCAATTCCTGGAATTGAGCACTGAGCCGCTTCATCAAATCGATACCTGTTTTGTCGAAAATGGCTTTGCCATCGCGCGCTGGCCTTGGGCCAGACGAATGGCCGGGGCGAACTGGGTGCGATTTGTCGGCCAACTGCTGGTTCCGATCAGTCTTGGCAGCAATCATACGATCAAGCGACTGATCTACCAGCGCTATTTCGTCAAGGCTGTCCCGAAGCCACCAATCGATGACAAAGCGCGGGACTGGCTTCGATCGATATATGATCCCGACCTTGATGCCCTCGAACGGCTCCTGGGCAAAAAATTTCCAGAATTGCGGCGTTCCTGGCAGTTAGCTTCAGCCCCTCCTTGGTATGGATAGTTCGCAACGGCGGCATGACCCGGCAAGCCTTCCGCATAGTCTTGGCCTTTATCCTCGCCCTGTTGTTCCTTGGACAGGGAATAACCGCGCCCTTTCACAACGATGAAGAGGCAGAGCCTGCGGGGATTGTCCTTGAGATCGTCAAGAGTGGCCGCTGGCTGGTTCCGGTTGATCTCCAAGGTCAGCTGAGCAGAAAGCCACCGCTTTTTTATTGGCTCGCCGCTATCATCGCGCGAGCCCGCGGCCGCCGAGTCGACGAGGCGGGCGCTCGCTCCGTTTCCTTGCTAGCGGCGGCAGCATTGGCGACCGTGGTAATGGAATTTGCGAGGGCCTCTTTCGGCCTCCTCTCCGGTTGTCTGGCGTATCTATTCTTACTCGGCTCCTATGGCTTTGCCTCGCGGGCGGCGTTTGCCCGCACTGATATGTTGTTCACCTTTTTGGTGTTCACGGCCTATTCGCTCTTTTACCCGCTGGCGAGATGCGAACAATCGACCTGGCGGGCGGTTCTGGTCGGAGTTTTACTGGGATTAGGCATTCTGACAAAGGGACCGCTAGCGCTGGTTCTTTGTCTTGTTGGTCTCCTTATCTATTTTGGTGCAAGAGGGCAGCGCCCGCTCCGGGCAGTGAATAACCGGCAAAGTTGGTTAATCCTCCTGATCGCCGCTACGCTGGCAGGTAGCTGGTATATTCCAGCATTCCTTCGAGCGCCAGCATTGTTGCGAATCCAGTTGCTCGAAGAAAATCTGGGTCATTTCCTGCCCGCTCGCCTGGGGGGAACGGGCGAGGCTGCGCGTCCGATTTATTACATTTGGCTGCGGTTCATAGGTTCAACGCTGCCTCTGAATATTTATCTCATCACTGCGTTTCCCAGGATTCTCCAAGGCCGCAAGTGGGGGGATATGATTCTCTATCAGTCGGCACTAGTCGTTGGCTCGCTTACCTTTTTCTCATTGGCCAACTCGAAGCGTGACGACTACATATTAGTGGCGCTTCCGTCATTCGCGACGGTCCTCGGCGGTCTGGTTTCTTCCGCCTCGGCAGCCGGTTCCGGGCAGTTGATCCGTATTGCAAATCTTATTGCGAGCTTGCTGCTTCTGGGGTTGGGGATCGCAGGCCTCGGCGCATACGGTGAAGCCCTGGTCTTTCCCGAACTGCCTGCGAAGTTGCACTCGAACGCGGCCGCATATGCAGCACTCCTTTCAGCGGCGGATCATTATGGAAGAATCGGCGTGACGACGCTGCTTATTGTAGGTGCATCGCTCGTGGGGTTACACTTTGCGCTCAGGCACAAAGCTCAATCGGCTGCTATATCGGTCGCCCTCGCCCAGCTCGCGGCGATTAGCCTGTGGATTGGCCTTCTTACACCTGCCCTGGCGAGGCAGCGTACGCTCAAGGTTTTTGTACTCGGCGCACGGCGGATCGTCGCCAATCACCCTGTCATGATTGTCGGCCTCCCCAATTACGAGGTCTCTTATTATTTCGGACGCGGTATTCCACCCATTCCAAAGGATTTCCAAGGAGGAAACCGAGTGGATCGTCCTGAATATCTACTCGCTTGGAGCGATCAGCTCACGCAATTGCGAAGGTTCAACCGTTCTTTAGCAACTTCTGTCGTCTCGGTTTCGCACGAGACGTCGGGCCATCGTCGAATGTTGTTACTCAGCATCGGTTCGGGCTTGCCTGGGGAGAGACACGCCAGCAGCTCCTGAGGAAAGCTTGTCTCAGAAAGGTATGACTTAATGCGCTTTTGAATCGTGCGGGTTGAGGCAAGCCCGATGCCACATCTCTCGTATGCAGGCGTGGGCGGTTGGCGGTGGGCCGCGGCGTGATGTTTAAGTCGTTAACCTAAGGTTGTAGCGAGCGGTCAGCGAATCATGTAGTGTTGGCGCGGTCCGCCGCAAAGGGCCCGAGGTTGAACTGTTGGCTCCAGCAGCAAAGCACGAGGCAAAAACTCTTTGCTGAACCGACGCGTCATAACACGAAGCCTGTTGCGGTTATCGATTGCGAGCATGGCGCTCGTGTGTCGTGAGGCGTTGGCGCAGACCCTCTCCTCGTTGGTCCACAAGGAGCATCAAGCGCCATTACAGGTTACCGGGCGCAATTTTGTCTACGATTACAAGACCAACACCTTCATCGTCACCGGCAACGCCACCGTAACTCAGCAGGCGAGTATCCTGACCGCTGACGAGATCGATCTCGCTCGCGGGCAGCGTAAACTTCATGCGCGGGGGAACGTTCATCTCGTCGACCCACTCACGGAAACCAGAGCGAGCGAAGCTTATCTGAATCTACCTCAAGAGACCGCTGAGCTGACCGACGCCTCCATCACCAATTTCAACAAGACCTATCGGATCAAAGGAGCCCGCATCAAAAAGACAACAGGACAGCATTACACAGTACAAAACGGCGAATTCACCACGTGCGGGGCAGAGCCCGGAACGCCGGATTGGAGTATCTCGGCCGACCAGATGGACATAAAGATGGGGGATTCAGCCACGGCGCACAACGTTCACTTCAATGTTCTTGGCCATCCGGTCTTATACTCGCCCTACGCGGTTTTTCCGGCTGATAGTGACCGCCACTCGGGCTTTCTAACGCCGCGGGTCGGCGAATCCGGATTGCGTGGATTCCAGTTGGTGCAGCCGTACTATTGGGCAATCGACCGTAGTTCGGACGCGACCTTCGCTCTCGACCTTGAAACCTCTCAGCGCGTCGGCGGCCTGGCCGAGTATCGGTTGGTTACAGGACCTGACAATTATTTCATTGTCGACGGTGGCTTCTTCAATGAAAGTCTTCGCAGCTCACAGAACCGTGAGGACGATATAATTGACAATCAGATCGCGAACCCGTTCATTCCGGTCGACCGCTATGATTTCTTTGGTATGCTGCGGCAACATATCACCAACGACCTGGTAGCCTACGCCGACACGATTACGGTAAGCGACCCGTTGTTACTGCGTGAGCTCAACCTCTGGACCCTCTCGACGAGGGCTGCGTCCGGGATTTTTTACCCCAATCAGTTCTACCTGATGCGCAATGCAATCTCGGATTTCGGACTCCTCGATACTTACCAGAACGGCTACTTGCAGTTTGGCGGGATCTACAACCAGGATCTCATTCAGTACCAACCTTTTGCACTGCAGACCCTGCCGCAGTTTCTAGCGAGCGGACGCAAGGATTTGCTCGGCGGCCTGCTCTATGCCGACTACGACGTGACCGCTGATGAGTTCTATCGCCGCCAAGGTCAATCTGGATTGCGACTCGACTTGAATCCGCGAATCACACTTCCTTGGCGATGGGGCGATTATCTGTACGGCTATGGCACCTTGGGCTTGCGCGAAACGATGTACGACACGTCAGGACATGAGATCGATATCATTCCTGTAGGAGAAGACGGGCGGAAGTATAACAACGGGCTGAAGCTCGGACCGCTCGCACCAGGTGGATTTCAATCACGGGAAATGATTTACGGCAGTTTCGGCATCGCCTCAGAGCTCGAGCGGATTTACAATCTCAAATCGCACCCGGTCGAAAAGATCAAACACACCATCGAGCCATTTATAAATTACACGTACGTGCCGAATTACGATCAAGGTTCGCTGCCCTTGTTCGACGAAATTGACCGAGTCGAGGGCAGGAGCCTGATAACTTATGGTTTGACGTCCCGAATCTTCCTGAAATTGACGCCTAGTCAGGTGCAACCTGGAGAGAGCCAGGAAAGCGCTGAAGAGCAGAGCGAATTTGTTGCCCATCCGTTCATGGCGCGCAGCTTTGTTAACGGTTCGCCGGTCGAAGAAATCTTACAGTTGACGGTCATGCAGGCTTTCGACACGACTCATGCGATCGCACAAGGGAGCGGTTCCAGGCTTTCTGACCTCGAATTCAACGCGTCAGCTTTCCCGTCTCGCACCCTCGCTGTCGGCGGCCAGCTCGACTATTCGCCACAGGTCGCGTCAATTCATTACGCCAGCGCCTATTTAGGCGTACAGCGGCCGAACTGGATGCGCAAGAGCAAGATCTCCACGAACGCCGCTCTTCAGCTAGCGTATACTTACATCGGGCCGGGCCCCGAGTCCAAGCCGGGTGTCAACGCGGGATTCAATCAGTTTCTGACAGCACGCGCTTATTACGAATTGTTTAATCGGGTCGGGGTCTTGTTTGCACCCTCGTACAACCTTGCGACACACCAGCTGTTGTCGACGGAATACGGTCTGCGGCTCAAACCAACGTGCAATTGCTGGGCTTTGGACATGGGTATCACCAATACAGTGAATCCCAGCGAGACCCAGTTTCTATTTCAACTAAGCCTTGGTGGCATCGGCTCCTTCGGCAAAACCCCATTTATCGGCATGCCTTTTCCCACACGGATGGCAGTTCTTCCAACCCGCTATTACTAATCGGGACTCGTCGCGGACTAAAGCTCGACCAGGCTCGGTTGTTTCGATGAAGCGCCTTCGGGTGGCCGTTATCAGCACTCCCCGCTGCGGTAATACCTGGGTTCGTTCGGTATTGGGCGATATTTTGAAGCTTCAACAGTTCGCGGTACACGACTATCGAGAGCTGCAATCGGTCCCGGACCGTGCAATCGTGCAGCTGCATTGGTATCGGGAACCAGGCTTCCAGCGCTTTCTGCGCGACCACGGTTTTAGAACGATCGTCCTGGCACGGCATCCCCTCGACGTGTTGGTTTCGATCCTCAACTTTATTCGGTTTGAACCGCTGACCGCCCGTTGGCTGGAAGGCAATGCCGAGATTCCACCAAACCTCGCCGGCCAACCTCCGACTTCTGAAGCGTTTTTGCAGTACGCGATGAGTTGGGGGGCAGAAAACGTTCTGAGCATTTCCTATCAATGGTGGCATGATCCCGGAGCTCTAAAGTTGCGTTACGAACAGTTAGTCGAGCGGCCCCGTGAGACGCTATTAAATGTCGCACGTCAATTCGATCCGGCAGCCGAGGACGAAAATGGCGCGGTCGATCGATTCAACCTTGCATTTTTTCAAAACCTGCCGAATAAGCACGGATGGCAGGGGCGGCCTGGCCTCTGGCGGGAGTTAATTGTCTATACGGATGCGCGGAAAATTTACCGGCGCCATCGGCGCCTGTTTGACGTGATGCATTACTCTGTTCCGCCTTACTGGCTGACCCGGGCTCGTGCGTTGCGGCGATGGCAAGAACTTTCCGATCCGTAGCCGCGATCTGGGCTTGTCACCGTCGACCGAGCATCTGTCGCGCACTCGCAACCCCCCAAAGCTCCGAACCGAAACAATGAACGGCAGCAGGAAACTTTACGCGTCAATGAATTTGCATCGCATCGCACTTTGGAAGGAGGGCTGAAATCAGCACAAAGGCGAATAGCCGAAAGTATCGAACTCCTCGGCGAAGACCTCGCTAATGATGCAAAGCTGACGTTTCGAAAAGAATTTTCGCGGATCCAGACGTTCAGATTTGAGACCTGCTTTGGCTTGGGGCAGGACGGGCATTTTCGTGACGCCTCGCGAATTCAGGAAGACGCGCAAATCGTCTTCCAGCTTTTCGTGACGCAACACGCGCGCTTTCACCTCCCCCTCACGATTGCGATACAAGTCGATATTCCTGACCTCGGTAAACTCACCGGTCTCAAAAATTCTGTCGATCGAAGACCGCAGCGTGGCCAGATCGCGCTGTAAGCTGCCGCCTGATAGGTAGCTTTCCGAGCTTGCGAGCCAATTCGCCCAGGATAATATTTTGGCAAAAGGCGATCGTTCCACGCACACTACCTCGAAGTTCTCGACCGAACGGCCATACTCTTCGATCACCTCGCGCAAAGACATGTGATTGTAAAAGCGCTCCTTGGGCACCGTCACTTGAGCGAGCGCGTGTATCGGCGTGACCCGGATAAGGTTGGCGTAGGCCAATTCGGATGCGCGGCTGGCCGCATAGTTGCGCGCAGCGCCACCTAGCCGCATCCGCTCGAGCTCGTCGATCGGCGCGATCGGCGTGACGATGTCATCAGGACCGCAAACCGTGGAAAGCGCCATCTCGACACTGGTCCCACCCACCCGTTTGCCTTTGATAAAAATGAATTTGAACCGCTCGGACAGAATCACTTCTTGTCGACCTCATCTTGCACGAGAACGTCCACGCAGGTCCCGCAGTGCGGTGCCGAAGCCGTGACCATACCGATGATAATGGCCACGGGCCAATTGGCGCGCGATTTGCCAGGCGCGCCGCCAAGCGAATGGCGAGAGTTCGGACCGAGCGGCCGAATACTCTAGCCATCCGTTGAACAGCGAAGCCAGTTTTACCCGGGCCCTTTTCGGCATTTGGTTTATCGCCCAAATCAATGCGCCCTCGTCTAAGCTATTCCAATCACCTTCACGACTTGCGCGGGCGAGCGAGAGACGATAAAGGAGTTGGCGCGCCGGACTTTCAGCAAAGCGACGTAACAGTGTCTGGTAGAGCGCCCCAATCGTCAGTGCCGCTGCTGGCAAGCCTTGCAAGAGCGATGGCATCTCCCCTACATACGGCTTTATTGCCTCCAGTTGTTCCAGGGCGTCGACCACTTGACCACCGTCCGACTCGCGGACCCAATGCCAACCTAGCGCTACCGGTATTACCTCGATCCGACAGTTCATGAGAGCGGCACGTGACAAGAACTGCCAATCGGCACAGTCTCGTCCAACGTTGCTCGGAAAGTCACCAACACGCGCGAGCACTTCTCGCTTCACAAAGACGAACCAACCTCCGAAATGATTCCGAAACACGCTGGAAACGATCGCGGAGCCGAGAAACGGATATTGGCCGACCGCCGCGTCTTGGCAAGTCGGTTGTGAACCTTTCCAAAGATTCACAAAGCAGGTCAAAACCTCAGAGTTCGTGTGATTCGCCACTCGCACAAAAGTAGCCAGGGCCTCCGGAGTCAGATAATCGGGAGCCTCAAAGAAAAGCACATAGTCGCCACTGGCCGCGCGGCTCGGCGCTCGCCCTGAAAGCTTTTCCACCCGCCCGCCCTTGCGCTCGAAATCAAGTATCGGCGACCGCAGACCAGAGTCACCTGCACTGGCTACCGAATCCGAGAGCAAAAGTTCCAATCGCGGATAAGTCTGCCGGCATAATGACTCGAGGCTTGGGCGTAGCAACTCTGAGTTCCGGCCGTTCAAGCAAATCGTCACCAGCGGTTCTGCAGCCCCAGCACGACCCAGTTGAGTTGTCGGCCTTGCATTAGCGCACTGTGAGGCCAGGGCGGCGTGCCATTCTACCCATTGCCGTCTGTTCAGCTCGACATCGATAGCAGGTTGGGCGACAGGAACTCCTCTTTGGATCGCGAGAGCGAGACGCTCAGCCAGCTCGTCGGCCTCGGGACGGAACGTGGTCATAGCAAGATCACCGCTGGCGATGAGCTCAGGAATGCCGCCGGTCCTCGCAGCCAGGAACGGAATGCCCGCTACCAGGCATTCCATCACGGTACTGGGTAAATTATCCTCGAGCGAGGGGATTACGGCGACACGACCGGGGTCTTCGGCGAGGAATCGCAGCGCCGCATCACGCCCATAATCGGTCAAAATGCGATAAGGGAACGGCCATCTCCGTGCTCTCGCTCGAACCAAGCTTACGGCATCTTGGCCTGCTACGCGACCGTTCCTTCCTAAAAAAGTAACCGTGAAATCCGACAGCCCGGCGTTCGTCAAAAGATCAAGTGAATCGCAAAACAGGGCGATTCCCTTGCGTGCTTCCAGCCTGCCAAAAAAGACCAGATCTCGCGCCCGCTGCAGTCCGGTTCGATCGTGATGCCGCAGATTTGCCATGCGCATCAGGTCACGAGCCACGACATTTTGCTGCACGTAGCACCTGGCAGGTAAAGCCCATCCGCGCGCTCGCATCCAGGTCAACATATACTGGCTAGGACTCACGACTACATCGGCCAGCGCGACGGATTGGCGTTCCATAAAATCCATCTCCAATTCCTCAGCGCTGTAGGGAAGCTCCCTGTTCTGTTGTCGGATCCAGGAAATCGGACTATGGGTACCCACGCACAGAATTGTATTGGGAAAATCGAGACCCTGATGCTTAGCCAACACGCAGTAGTAGGCATAGCCGTGCAGCTCGGGAAAATGAATGACATCGAATTGCTGCCGTCGCAGCCAGGCATAAGCGTCACGCGCGATCTGCATACATTCGGGTATGCCGCTTATGCTTGGCGATGCCGGCAAGGGGACAAACGCAATGTTCAACGAGCGGAAATGCTCCTGCCAGTGGCGCATTTCGCCCGGCCCCGAGCGTGACGCCCAAAGATACAGAATGGTCACCTGATGGTCAGCAGCGGCTAAGGCGCTGGCGAGCGAGTGATAGGCGGTACCAATACCACCATTCTGGGATGGTCCGAGAATCTCGTAGGTCGCGATGCACACCCGGGCGGCACGCCCTGCTCCGGGCGATTCGACTGGAAGACCGGGAAACACCAAACGGCCTCGCAACTCAGCGAAGTAGACAACTTGTCATGCCGGGCTGTGAACCACTGGGCCCTCATCGACGCCATCGCTTCGACTACTGTCCGGGACGAACTCCAGGTGAGAGCCTGGAACGCGCCCGTGCGCCAACCGGTTTTTGCCCGGCCAACGCTTGTAAGCGTTTCCGTCGAGCACGATATGCAACAGCTCTTGGGCGCTCTCTCGCCAGGTTGCTGGGGGAGCAGGCTTCGGATGTTCGCGACGCCGATACAACTCGAGCCAGCGGCGAAGCGCCATAGCCAGTTGCATGGAGTCGGTACCGGAGAAGTAAAAGGCATGTTCGCCAGCTACTTCTCTGAATACGGCCAAGTCACGCGCAATGATTGGGAGGCCGTGGCGTGCAGCTTCCGCTAAAGGCAATCCAAAGCCTTCACCCTCGGAAGCCATGAGCAGCGCCGATGCACTTGTGTACAATCGGAGCAGCACTTCATCGGATGCCTGCTCGAGCCAGAACAGCCGACGGCCCAGTTCGGTATGACTGCGCAGCCGTCGGGCGAGGGCGTCGACCATCCAGCCCTCGTGGCCGCAAATTACCAAGGCGGCGTCCTCGCCGGACTCCCACAATCTCTCCAGCGCGGATAGAGCCTGACTGTGACCCTTGCGAGGCTCAACAGTCCCAACCATCAGGAATACTTCGCGATCTTTAAGCGTCTGCAGAAGTTTCTCGTCCTCGGAGCTTAACCCTTGACTGGCCCAGCTCGCCTCTATGTCGCTACCGAGTTTAAAATAACCGACATCCAAAGGCCTGGGAGCAAGCGCAGAATACTCGTCGAGCCACTGCATCAGTTCATCGGCGACAGAACGTGAGATACAAGCGAACCCGTCTGCCAGACGGCATAACTGAGACAACCAGCCGTGAAAGACCGATGGCATGTCAGGCTTAAACCATTCCGGGTGCTGCAAGGGAAGCAGATCATAGATGGTGAAAACGGTTCTCATCCCACGCTGTCTGTTATGCAGCAGCCAATGCTCGGCTCGCTCGTCGATGGCGATGCCCGCGTCCCAATCCAGGCCCAGAAAGATATCCCCAGGACGGACCGCGACCGGAGCATCTTCCGGATTGAAAGAGTCCAGGCCCAAATATTTGCCCACAAAAGTTCGTGCGTAACGATAGGTTTCGCGATGACGCCTAAAAACCGGTTCAATACGCCATCCCGCGGGAGGGTTTTCCAGCAGATACTTGAGGATTCCCCGGGTAACGCGTTGGATGCCTGTCCGATAATCTCCCACCATAACCAGTATCGTGACATCAACCAGCAGCTGTGGGGTAGTGACGACGCTGCTGTTCTCTGCAAGACAAGAAGCGATGGTTGCCAACTCCTGCGCCGGGGTCGTCCCTGTCGGAACCAGCTTCGCGGCATCCAGTATGATCCGGTTGGTAAGACTCACCGGATGATTGTTCGCCGAGTCTTCTATTGCTTTAACGTAATGTTCCGCGATAAGCGCCGGGCGGCGCCTCACGCTTATGTACTGCCGCGCTCGCTTGCCAAGCTCGGCGCGCAATCCGGGTTCGCGATAAAGTTTCTCGAGCGCAGCAATCAGTTCCTCCTGACGACCTTTCTCCGAAATTCTCAAAACGGAATCGTCCGGCAGGTCGACGAGTGCCGGATGAGTGCTTACTATCGTAGCCACGCCATACGCCATGCAGTCGAGCACAGATCGGGGCGTCTCGCCGCGTGATAGTTCGCTTCGCAGCTGAACGCCGACATCTGCAGCCGCGAGATACAGTTCATATTCGGCTTTGGTCACATATCCGGTCGACCGAACCTGCGCTGCGGGCAAACCATTGGCCTGGTAAGGTTTTCCAGTGCCATCCCCGCCAACGAAGACCAAAATACAGTCCGGCCGGCGTGACAAGCTTGAGCCGAGCCAACTCCAAAATAGCAAATCATTGAGCTTGGCCTCGGACAAAAACCCAAATGAACAGACAAGAAACGTTTCGGGGGAGATGCCGAGCTGCTTTCGCGCTTTGGCCCGAGTCGTACTTTGCGGGACTTTTCTCAGCTGAGGAATTACGTGCCAATCTTCACCCGAAATGCCGAACCACTGTCGCGCGAGTTCTCTCGCATGCTGCGAATGGACCACGATGCCTGCCGCATTACAAAGCACAGCGAGATTACAGGGATAGGCCCAGACTGCTGCCATCGCATCCTTTTGCGCACCGGCAATCAGGGCTGGGTAACCGTGAGAAAGATAGAGATTGCGCCAAAGCGACACGCCGTCGGTAGCCTGCAGACAGTTAAATAGGTGACTGAGAAAAAAGTCATGCAGAACAACCGTCCCAGGAAATCGCTCGAGCAAGGACGGTATTTGAACGTGAAATGGAGAGTTGCCTATATGGTAGAGGATTCGATCGTAACTGCGGGCGATTCTTTCGAAATCCTTAAGCGAAACGCGCCGAAACTCTCGCTCTAGAACAGGATCCGCAATCCGGGCAAGATCGGTAATCAGGTCGATATCGTAGTGTCTGGCGAGTTCAGGAAGCAGCTCCGCACTGTAGTCCGCGATGCCAGAGCGTTCTGGCGGCAACGGTGACACATATGCCAGGCGCAGACGCTTCTGTGCTGAAGTGTGCTGATTCGGCTTCTTCGGCTTTGAAGAACAAAGCTTTTCCAAAGCTTCAAAGCTCAGCCGGGCACTCTCCCTCCAACTAAACCGCCTCGCCTGCTCAACCGCGGCCACAGACCAACTCTGAAACGGTTCGGCGTCTGACAGCGACTCCAGAAGCCGCCGGCCAAGAAGTGCTGGACAACCTGATTCGAAAAGTGCGGCGCTATTTCCCAACAACTCCTTGACGGGCGGCAGCTCGGGCCCGAGCACTGGCACTCCAGCAGCCATCGCGGATAGCGCTTCCTGTGCGGGCAAAGGATCACAATTGGTCAGAACCAAAACTTTGCAGCTTTCGCATAGCGCAACTATTTCATCCCCAGTCGGGTCTGCCACCACAACCATCTCGTCGTCGACTCCGTACGAATCGGCAACGTGGCGTAACCATCCTTCGTCGCGCTCGACTCCAAGTATCACGACCAAGCGATGGATCCGCCTTAATTCGCGAGGAATAGTGCTGTATGCCTCCAGCAACTGCTCAAGACCACCCGCCGAACCACGAAAGATGGTCAGGACAAAGCCCTGCGGCATCAACCTGTATCGGTGAACCACCCGAAGTTGTTCATCCGACGAAGCTTTCGACGAATACACGTCCAGTCCCGGTGGAACAACTAAAACCTGTTCGGGCGCGAGACCGAGCGCGTTCAGCAGTTCCTGTTTGTGAGACTCCGAATCCGTCAGCACCAGTTCAGATTGCCACGGTCGTCTCTGGCCTGTGCGATCGCCTGAGGTTGGCAGGCCGTCCGTAGCCGCGCTCTCGGCGGCACCTACACAATCCATGCGAGGAACACCGGCGAGTATGGTCGCACATGGCACGGTGAGGTGACGGAGTCGTGAGTTTAAAAGTCGGATGGTGGACCGCTTGATTATAGACGCTGACAGGATGACATCCGGGGCGACCTGGCCCAGCGCATGTTCGCGTATAAGCTGTGCCGCGTCGTGATGCCAATCGTTGCCACTCTGGGAGCGTTCCACAAATGGGATCCGGGAGACTCGGCAAGTTGGCTTATGCAGCAGCCCAGGAAATTTTTGCTCTAGCTCTTCGAGCAATTCCTCGGACGAGTGAGTTATTAAAACCCGAACCTCGTGATGACCTGCTTCTCTAACCATCGCCTCGACCAGTTCGGTGCTGTACCGGTCCAGGTCGTCGGCCGCCTGCGGCGCGAGGGGAAAGACTTGAAGCTCAGCAACGACTCTCATAGGCGCTCCTCAGTCGCCGTGCCCGCTTTTTCCGGATCCGAGTGCATCGCCGCAGCATCACGCAGATTTTGATAGACGAGTCGGGCCGGTTCGGTAAGAGCCAAGGCTACCTCGTCGCGCATTGCCGGCTTCGAGTTCGCTATTGGTGAAATCGATGAGTCAGAAGAGGAGCCTGAATGGAAAGCGTGCAAGATTCGCATCGCGCCCCGCCTTATTTCGCGCAAGGGACTGGTAATCTTCCACGAGACCGACGACCGGACGGATTTCAGGCGCCGCTGGGCCGCGGCGAGGTTCGCCTGCATGGCCGCCAATTGCCGGTCGCGCTGCGCCAACAGCTCCTGGAGGCTGCCAAGTTGCCGGTCGCGCTGCGCCATCACTTCCTGCAGCATCTGCTCCCGCTCGGCCATGGTCTTGCGGAGCGTCTGCTCACGTTCGTTGAGCGCGACTATAGACTCCCGCAGTGCCTGTCCCTCGGCCCGAAGACTTTGAACCTCGGCGAGCATGTGATTCAGCGAGTTAATCAGGCCTGTCCGTTCTGCAGTGCGCAATTCGCGCAGTTCTTCCCGCAGCTGCCAGAACTGATAACTCACATATTGGTCGAAAACGTTTGGGGGGTGCGAAAAGTGCCCGGCGAGATCGGCATGCTCTTCCGCTGCGTAGAAGCGGTTCAATCCGTCAAAGTAGATAAATCTGTAATTCCGGTTGATCAGCAGTTCTTCCCATTCCGCAAAAAGTTGGCGGTCCGTATTGGGCTCGGTAGCCTCGACCACGACCAGCCATGGTCGAACGCTTGTAAACGAGAATCCCTCAAGCACAGCACGCTCGGAACCCTCGACGTCGATTTTCAGGAAATGAACGGTGCCCACGCGGTGCTCCTGGCAAATCTGATCCAGGGTTGTGCAGGGGACCTCGCGGGCCGTTACCTCGTGGCCGGTTAGCGAGTGGCGTTGGGCATAGCCGGCGCGCGTTGTCGACAGACCGGTGTGCAGAACCTCGTAGAACGTAATAACTCCGGTTTCTTTGCCGACCGCGGTAGCCAAATTTATGTCGTGAGGGCGCTCTGCCTGAAGTCGCTGGAAGTACTCGCTGCTGGGCTCAATGTTTATGCCACGCCAGCCACGATCGTAAAATGCCTTGGTGACCGAATCGACGACCGGATCCTGTGCGCCCACATCGATGTAAAAGCCGCGCCTTACGTCGCGCAGGGCCCGGTAGAGCATCACGTCTTCTTGATTCTGCGCGTATGAAACAAAGTCCATCAGACTCCCTAGCAGCGAGCGGTTCTTCAAGTCGGGGCAAACTTATATCAGCACGCGATGCCTTTTGGCGGTCGGCGTCTTTTTTCGTCTCGCTGCCACTTGTCACTAGATAGCTGGCAAAGGAAGCATCGAACAGCACCGTCGTCAAGTGGACGGCGGGTGACTACATCTGCTTCTAGCCGTTTTTATGGTTGATTGTCAGCGTCACGATTGCCGCAGATCAGCCAATACGGGTTGCATTATCGAGTCCCTCAGAGGCCTAGCTACCGTTGGTTAGCACGTATAAAGTGTCGCCCATAAATCGGCTCTATCGAACTGGCCCGAACGGCCGCGGCGGCCAATGGCGGCATGGTCGGGCCTCGCCTTGATGGGAGGGTTCTCAGTGATAGCAGGTTTAGTCTTATTGGCGCTATTGTTCACGGCGGATTCTGTGGTTTCGGCGGGCATTAACGCACCGCCGTCGAGTGTTGCTCCCGATCAGAGTATCGCTCAAGCGGTCGTTCAATATCCCCCGCCTCCCCGAGGTTTTGAGCCTCTTTCCGCCTCCGAAGCAGAACTTGCTAACTATGGTATTCCCCCGCGTCCTGATCCCCGAAGTGCGCCGGTAGCCTTTCGCCATTGGAAAAAGATGGTTAGAGTCCCGCGCTCTACCAATGCCAACTTACAAGAAACGCGAATATATAATGAACCGATCCGCCAAGCGACACGAGCCGGCAGGCTCCGTAATGGTAGCGTATCGTTGACCAGTTTAAACTGGAGCGGGTACGCAGTGGCGGCCGCCAGCGGGACATTCACGTTAAATAATTCCTTTGTCATCTCCGAGTGGGTGGCGCCCGTCGCGCAGCAAGCTTTGGGCGTGTGCGACGGCTCCTGGGATTACTCTTCGCAGTGGACCGGATTTGACGGATTGAGTTCCGGCGACGTTTTGCAGGCGGGAACCGAGGCCGATGCCTACTGTTCGGGGCCTAATCAGGCACGATTTCACTCAGCCTGGATTGAATGGTACCCATATCCTGCTGTCAGGGTAAGCGTACCCATAGTGCGCAGGGGTGACCTCATGGCAGTCGAAGTATGGTATACGGCCACGCCGCCCTTTGGACACGCCTACCTGGCGAACCTCACCGTTGGACAAGCAGCAGCCTATGCGTTCAATCCACCCCCCGGCATTTCATTCCAGGGCGATTCGGCGGAATGGATTGTGGAACGGCCTTCCATCGGTAACAATCTCGCCAATCTGGCCAACTACGTCGCCGATCAATTTAACGCCGCTAATGCCTACAATACGGTTAGTTATTTCCTCCCCGGCGCGAGCCCGACGAACACCACAACGTACGCCATCACAATGGCATGCCCGCCCTGGACACCTGGTTCCGCATGCTCCTCGGCGACGGTGATCTCGACACCTTTTTTATACGGTCCATGGACACTTTGGTTTTACGATTCGGGACCGGCCCTCTAGTAGTTAAACGGCTTGGTGACTGTTGGTATTTGTGACCTGGACTTCGGGGCGGCGCTGCAGGATCGCGATGAGGCTTAATGGTGGCAACGGCAAGAAACGGTCGATGCGCCGCAAGAGCGGCGTCAAAAGGTCAAGCATCCAGATTTGACCGAGACCAAAGGTGCGGCGCCGAAGTATCTTGCCGTTGAGAAACCAGGCGAGGCTGCCTATGCGGTTAAAGTCGATTATTGTTTTGACGCTGAACCCGCATTCGGAAGCAAGCTCAACCAATATCTCGCGGGTGTAACGGCGTCGATGCCCCAGCACTGAGTCCAGGGTTCCCATGTTACCGGGGCCCTGTGGCACCAGGATAATCGCGCGCCCCGAAGGAGCCAGAACCCGATTGATATTGAGGAGCGCAGCACGATCGTCATCCAGGTGCTCAATGACGTTCAGGCAAATCACGGTATCATACTCGGCATCAATGCGTGGAAACGACGATAAATCCGTGACATCGCAATAGGCGGTGTGCATATACGGTCGATCGACCTCGAGGTTTGCCAGGGTCTGGAGGTACAGCGGGTTTATATCACTGGCGACATATTTGGTCCTCGGGATGAGCCGGCGAGTCAGATTGCCAACCCCACTACCGATCTCGAGCACGCGTTCCCCGCAATACGGTCTGATGGTGTCGGCCATCCACGCGTTAAAGCGTGGCGCGCGCGCCAGACGTGCCAAAATCCGGCTGCCGTGCGCGTCAGCCTGGTAGATATCATCGCTAATGGCGCATCGTAGCATTGCCCCAAGCGCAAGCACCCCATCGCGCCAGCCTATTTTCTTCCCCTCCTGGTAGCTGCGACCAAAGTAACTGATAGGCACCTCAAAGATGCGGGCCTCGCGTTTAGCCAGTTTGATCGTAACCTCCGGCTCCAATCGAAAGTCGTTTGCCACCAAGGGAATTGACTTGAAGAGCTCAGTGCGGATTGCTTTGTAGCCTGTCCATACGTCAGTTAGATTCAGATTGGTAATCAAGTTACATAAAAAAGTAAGCAACTTGTTTCCGAGCTGATGCCTAAATAGCAGCGCGCGGCGTGGACCACCGCTGACGAAGCGCGAACCGAAGACTGCGTCCGCGTTTTCTTCGAGGAAGACCGTCAGCATCTTGATCAGATCGCGAGGATGATACTCAAGATCGGCATCCTGAATGACAGTTATCTCGCCCGATGCCCGTTCCAACGCGGTGCGGACAGCCGCCCCTTTGCCGCGATTCTTTTGATGCCGACAGAACAGCCAGCGGATGCGCCGGCCAGCCGTATCACTCGATGGTTCGCGGAGGGATCTCTCGTAGTCGGCCAGAATCTGTGGGGTGAGATCGGTCGACCCGTCGTCCACGACGATCACCTCGACCGACGACAGAAATTCGCACTGCGCCAGCAGCCTCAACCGGTTCAGGCATTCAACGGCAAGGTGCTGCTCGTTGTACACAGGAACGAGCACCGACAACGAGAGCGTTTTACTTGCACCCATTCCCCGTACTCAGGACCGCGCTTTAAAGTCCGAAAAGTCAAACCAATCGCCTGGGCACCGCTAAACCCACAAAAGTTTTGGCATTTGCAGCTTCCTACTAGTTTTTGTGGGTGGTGAGTCTGACACGAGTACTGCGGATCATGCCAGTCGCAAGGAATCCCTACCTGCGTGTCCTAAATCCTCCAATTTAGCGAATTTTGAACAAAGCTCTTGGTGCATTTGCGGCAATATTGCAAGGCCCTGACCGGATCGACCCAACCAATGAAAGCTCCTGACGCCATTCTCCTCTCGAAAGGACCTGGATGCCGAGAATCGCCAACGCCCGCGATAGCCAGGCAGTGCTCGGGCAACACCGGCCGGTACCGAATCACCCAATATACCGACAGCGGGATAAAGGGGCAAAAGACCGGAAGGCGTGGGATAGGCTGACCGGGAGTCCATATAGTTTTGACCAAAACTAATGCGTGAAATCAGGCAATGTCAGGAGATAGGCCACTGAGAAGAGGTCAAACATCGTGATCGCAACCGGTCACCCGCCGGGCGATGCGCCACTAAACCCTTGATGATCTTGATGTTCGAAAAGTAACCGTCACTGAAAAAAACACGTCAGCAACTGCGGAGAACCTGATCGCCGATCATGTTTGACAGTGGGCAGTCGGAACAAAGAGGGGTTTCGGGCAGATGGGATTAGCAACTTCCTTTCTCCCAATCAACCTGCAATGTACAATCTGGCTTGTTTGTATGATTTTATGGAGCAGTTTGCAGAGAATCGTACGCTCAGGATCACCCAAGTCGAGGGTGCTTCGTGCTGAGAAAGTGAGTGGGTGATTCGACTTTGTTCGGTCTTTGGCGGGCCCGCTCCTTTAATCCAAGGTCGATCGCTAATGTTTAGGTCTTTCCCCAACAATTTGACGGCAGCGTACTGGCTACCACTTAACTCGCGCCCGAAGTAAGCCCTCTTTAGCCTTAAACCTGAATTTCCAGGATTCGGTGTGATGAGCGGTCGGAGAGGATTGGCTCCCCAAGGGGTGTCATGGCAGGAACGGATCGATCAGATCCAATGGTATCACGACATAGATTTCCCCAACGGCCTGAAGGCACGTTCGCAGGCTGATGACGCCGAGTCTCATCGCAGGCTCTGGAATTGGATACGCGGTGAACTGGACGGAATTGATTTTACCGGGAAGACCGTTCTGGATATCGGTTGTTGGGACGGGTATTGGAGTTTCTATGCCGAACAACGGGGCGCGGCGCGGGTGCTCGCCGCCGACGATGAGACTCAGAACTGGGCGGGTAGTGCTGGCCTCAGACTAGCCAAAGAATTGATGCGATCGTCCATCGAGATTCGCAGCAATCTTTCCATTTACGAAGCTGCCAAACTTAACGAACGGTTCGATATCATCCTCTGCCTCGGGGTTTACTATCATCTGGTTGATCCTTTTCTTGGCTTCGCTCAGGTTCGCCATTGCGCGCATGAGCGTTCCATAGTCATCTTCGAGGGCGACTTCGCGCCGGACGATGGGTTCGTCGACCCAGAACATGCTGCTCATCTTGATCTCGAGGGCGGTTTACACTGCTTCGTCCCAACTATCGGGTGTCTACGGCAAGTCCTCCAGGCTCACTACTTTAGGATCAAACGAGAATCCATCTATCGAGGCGAACCTAACCATCCCTGGAACCGGATTCTTGTGACCTGTGAACCCTTCGCGGGCGAGAACTTGCTGCACCGATATCGCCCTCCATCCGGGCTACATGTTTACGATCGCCGCTTTTCTGAACCTTCCCCCCTTGATCAGGCTCGCATTCTTCGCCGCGATGCGAGACTGGCGCTACGGGCAGGGCAACGAGCAGTTGCACGCCGAAAGTTCGTTCGAGCACTGCTGCTTCAACCGCTTTATCTCAAAACTTACAAGGGGCTGCTGAAGACGTTTCTGCCTTGGTAATGCCTTGGGATCGAATCCCGGAGGCACAGGCCGGGGCAGCGACGAAAATTCACGCGGACGGGCCGGCTGAACCGCGGGTCCGTAACGAAAACGCTCTCCGGCTTGGCAAACTTGGAGCGGTCCTGCGTGCTGCCTGCCGTATTCCTTTCTGGGTAAATAAGAATAGCAATTGTCCTTCCGTGACTCTGGGATGTTTGCCTAGCTCATGTGGATAGGGGAAAAGGATTTTGGCGGCTTCGGAGCCATACTCATTAACCAGAAACTGAAGGTCCTCGTAGTGGCCGGAAATACCGACACCGATCAATCCGCCCCAGCTTCCAAGCCAGAGGTTTTCCCACCAATTCGACTCCTCGGGCGGCGGTGAGTCGCTCTGCAGCGCCGTTAAGAGTCTCAGCCGATAGGTCTCTGCCGGATCTAGTTTGCCGAGTGGGAGTCCCCGCGCCACATACTGGCTGGCGGCATATACGAGCGCACCGAAAGAAATTGCGGCCTCCTTCTCGGCCATTTGGTGAGCATTGGTATGAGCAAAGGATGCCAACACGCTAGCTGGAACTTTGTAGAAAAAGATCCCACCGGTGGCGATCGGTATCAGGCCCGCCGCAGATAGCATCGCCGGCCATCCTTTGGGCGCGCTAGCGTCCACAATTATCGCTTTCACTTGATGTGCGGCCAAAAAAGCGTCGAGCTGCTCAACAAAGTCGGGAATCCTGTGAGCATCCACGAAACTGGCGGTGATCGGCCAACGCTGATAGTCTTCCGGCGGCAAATAGAACCCCGTGGCATTCCGAAAGTAGAAGCCAGTCTGTGCCTGCCAGAGCAGCACCTGACTCGTGGAAGTTATCGTGTCGGGCAGAATCAAAACTATATCGCCGCGACCAATGTAACGCTTGTATTCTCCCGAACGAAAAAAGCCGGGGATATGTACCGTAGTCGTCTCGGCTCGAATAAAAGCCAAATCTGGCATCATGAAGATGAGAGCCGCCGCTGCCATCAAGCCTCCCCGCCAAGTAGCTAATTCACCGTCGCCGAGATAAATGGCCAGGATGACACCCGCCACGAGGAAAAGATACATCCCGAAGCGACCCGGTAAGGCCAGATTGATGAGCGGCAGCTTGGCTACGATTAGCCACGGCAAATAGATGCCTGTTCGTCCCGCAATATGCAGTTTCGGACCGAGCGATGCGACGCCTATGATAACCAGACTCCACAACAAAAGACTGCAAGACTTCGACGCCCGATGCTTCCGCGCAAACAGGGCAATCACCAGCCACAGGCCAGGCCCCATGTATCCGGCCATTTCGGTCCAGACGTCTCTAAATTGCCAACTCAACCAAGCGAAGCGACTGCCGCCCAACAAGACGGGGGTCGGGACCAGCAACGCCAAGGCATCATTTGAATATGCTTCCGGAGGATTCAGTACCTGGGGTACCCCATCGACGAGGACTTGGTACAGATATGGTGATAACAATATGATCATCAATGTATAGGCAACTGACAACTCGATGGAGAGCTTTATAATTCGGCCGCGGTCCTCAGCCAGAAGCACGAGCGCCAGTGCCAGCATGACCAGACCAAACAGAGTACAAGTCGCAAACAGCTCCGTTGAGCATAAGAACTCGAAGATCATTACGGCGCTGAATGCAGCAATAAATGAAGTTCTGGTTAGCTTGTCTTCAATCCGCAACAGTACCAGGTAGACTGCCAACGGCACGGGGAAGATAAACAAAAGAAATAGATGCGCGCCAATCTGAGATAGGACGTATTGCGAAAAACCAAAAATATAACCGCCGAACAGCGCCGGTCCAAACTTCTGACATATATGTCTGCAGAGCACAAAGGCTGATAGTGCGGCAGCGATTGGGCATAAGATGCATAAGAGATTGTAGGCAACTACCGGACCAAAAAGTCTCGTGATCGGGTAAATAACTAAGCTCGGGGCCGGCAAGCTGACCGCGCGTGCAAGATTGTAACCACCGGGTGCGAAAATTGTCGGTGTGAGAAGCGGATTCAAATGATGAGCCAAAGCATAGGGCCACCAGCTCATTGCCCACATGTGGATGGTCGGATCTGCACCAAGACCGCGATATTCTTCCCAAAACTGAGAAGGTTTTGATGGACCAAAGTAAATCAGTGAGAGCGCCGAGTAGACCACTAGTGCGAAAAGAGCACCGCCCCGCCATCTCATCGACTTAGCCACGTGATTCTGGGTCCTGGACCGGTTCAGACGCTTGAACCTCCACGACAGGTAGTTAACAACGCCAGGCGTTCGTCGCCTGCTCGCCACACTTATCTTTGCGGCGCGAGCATCGGGCAAAAATTATTCAGGTGTTTGCCTCCCGACATCTCTTACCTTGCCTGCGGCTTGCCTGAGACCCTCGCGCGAAAACGTCATCAAAAGCAGGCCGCTCTCACTCTCCCGGCGTTTGGATAATGGCTTGGGAAAAGGAAAATAAATCTTCACCGCATTCGATCCATAGCGGTCAACTAAAAAGTGCAAATCCTCGAAGTTGCCAACAATTCCGACCGATATCAGGTTACCGCGACTTCCGAGCCACAGACTCTGCCACCAGTTCGAACCCGTTGAAGGGACGCTATCAGGCAGCTCCAGCATCTTTAGGCGGTTGAGTTCGCCCGGAGTCAATCTGTTTAGCGGCAGGTCTTCCGCCACGTACCGTTTGGCCGCGCTAAGAAGCGCACCAAATGAAACCGCTGCGTATCTTTCGGCGAGCTGATGCACCGTTGCGCGCTGAAGCTGGCCTGATACAGTGTTTGCCACATCATAGAAGATAACGCCATCGAGAGCGGCCCCGCTGAGACCCGCTCTGGCTAATATTTGCGGCCATCTCCCCGCAGCATTCGCATCGACGATGATTGCTTTTACTCGGTGTGCACCCAAAAATCCCTGCAACTGCTCATTAAAATCAAATATCGCGGCCCCATGTTGAAAGGCGGTGATAATTGGCCAGCGTGGAGCGTCTTGCGGCGGAATCGCTCCAAACCAGTCCGTAGTGTTGAAGTAAAAGCCGGATTGCGCTTGCCAGAGCAGCCCGGGGTTACTTCCGCCGTGGTCCAAGGGCAAAAACACCACATTGTCCCCCGGACTGAGGTATCGCTTGTACTCAGCATGCCGAAAAAAGTCTGGCACATGGATGCGGGTCAGTCCTGGCGTGCCGAGAAACGCGGGAAATCGCCCGGTTTGCTGCCAAATTGCGGGCTGAGGCACGATAAACGCCAAAGCGAACCCCGCGAGCAACCCTTTTCGCCAGAACCTTCCCCCACTCCTCGAAAGGTACAAAGCTGCGCCGACTGCCACGATTAGGGATAAATAGACTCCGAATCTGCCAGGAAGAGCTGCGTTTATGAGAGGCAATTTGTTGAAAAACCACCAAGGCATAAGCAGCGCGGCTTTGCCGCTAACACGTAGTTCTGGTCCGACCGACATAACCGCGACCAGGATGAAACTAAGGACAAGAAACCGTCCTAGGCTGGTTTTCCAAAAAGAATAGGCAAATAGGACTATCAGAACCCAGAGACCGGGACCGAAATAGCCAGCTTGTTCCCACCACGGAGAGCTCCCAAAGAAATGACCGAAGGCTCGGTCAATCAACTGGGGACCGAACCAGAGTACGGGAGGCGGAAGTACGAAGGTCAAGAGATCATTTGAATAGATTGCGGCCGGGTTGGGCGGAATCGGCAAGCCAGGGACAAATACATAATAAAAATACGGCACTAACAGCAGAATCAATAGAACGTATGCACCGGCTATCTCTACAACCAAGCCAATCAGTTGTGACCGCAATTGTGTCTCGGCTAGTGCGAAACCGAGCGCCAAAAGCATCGCACCAAAGATGGTTGTCGTCGCGAAGAGCTCGGTTGAGCTCAGAAATTGGAGCAGCAAGATGCAGATTAGGCCCCCAACGAATGCCCGGCGCCCAATCTCAGCGTCAATCCGCCGCAGCACAAGCAGTACGACCAGCGGAATCGGGAAAACCAGCAACAAGACCAGGTGGGCGAGCATGTGACAGAGAATGTAAGGCGAGAATCCGAAGACATAGCCCCCGAATAAGGCCGGCCAGAATGCTCGACAAACATATCTGCAAACCAGGAAGGCCGAAAAGGCAGCTGCGGGTGGCGCCCCGAGACACAGCAGATTGTAGGAAACGACCGGACCCAAAACCCTTGTGATCGGATAAACGACCAGGCTCGGCCCGGGGATGCTCGTCGCCCAGACCAGATTATAGCCCTCGGGAGCCCAAAGCGCATGGGTAATCAATGGGTTGATCCAGTGAGAGATAGCGTACGGCCACCAGGCTATAGCCCAGATATGACAAATAGGATCCGTACCACCGCCCATGTAACTGTCAGATAGATGGCCAACGATATAGCGGCCGAACCAGATTAGAGAGAGCGCCAAATAGACCAGCGCCGCGACCAAGTACTCGAATTTCGATCCTGCAAAACGTCCACCGAGATATATTCCCCGTTTGCGGGTTCGTTGTGCAAACCGAGCTTCCAATTGTAGATTGGGAAAGTCTGGAGAATCTCGCGTGATAAGGTGCGGTAGCATGGGGTTTTTGGCTCGCCCCAGACTTAGCGCCTGGCGAACAAGTCAGCCAAATCGGCTTGCCGCACAAGCATCCGATACAATCGATCGAGACCTGTAAAGCACCTCGCTTTTGGTGACGAGCGCTCTAACTCATGGCGAGGCGGGAAGGCATTTCGACCAGTTCGGGTGCATAGAACTGCAGGTCGCATAATCTGCGGTACGCACCATCCATCGCAATGAGTTCCTCGTGAGTGCCCTGCTCGAGAATTTCACCGCTGACTATTACGTAGATACGATCAGCGCGACGAATGGTCGAAAGACGGTGTGCGATCACCAAAGTGGTGCGGTTCTCCATCAAGCGTTCAATAGCATCCTGAACAACGCGCTCAGCTTCTGAATCAAGATTCGAGGTCGGCTCGTCAAGGATCAGGATTGGGGCATTCTTCAGCAGCGCACGTGCGATTGCGATACGTTGCCGCTCACCGCCCGAGAGTCTGACGCCCAGTTCCCCGACCGTCGTATCGTAACCGTTGGGCAACCGCATGATAAAATCGTGAGCATTTGCCTGCTTGGCCGCCGCGATGATCTCATCGAGACTCTTGCCAGGACCACCATAGGCAATATTGGCCCGGATAGTGTCATTGAAAAGAAAGGTACTCTGCGAGACGACCGCAATTTGGGAGCGCAAGGACTTAAGTGTGAACTTTCTGATGTCGACCCCGTCGATCAGCACCATGCCTTGTTCAGGATCGTAAAAACGCGGCACAAGATCGGCCAACGTCGACTTGCCCCCGCCGCTCATCCCTACCAGGGCTGCCACTTCGCCAGCGCCAATGCTCAGGTTGATATTGCGCAACACCAGAGCACCATTCGGGGCGTAGCGGAAGCTTACGTTGCGCATCTCGAGCCGGTGGGGTCCATTTGGCAATTCAATCGCACCCGGCGTCTCGTACGGCTCCGGCGGATGATCGATCACGCGAAAGACCCGCTCGGCCGATACCAGTCCCTGTTGGATGGAATTGTTGGTGCCCGCGATTCTTTTGAACGGTTTGTAGACAATAAGCATTGCACCAATGAATCCCGCGAATGTCCCCGGTGAACGCGCGCCAGCGAGCACCAGGTCGGTCCCGTACCAGAGTGTGGTGACGACGGCGATGGCACCGAGGACCTCGATCAATGGATCAGTGAAGGAGCCAATCCGCAACACGCGGCGCAACATTCGAAGTTGCCGTGCCAGCTGATCCCGAAATCGCGCACATTCGTACTCCTCCATTCCGAACGCTTTTACCACTCGGCATCCTTGAATGGCTTCCTGCATGAGTGTAGTGACGTCGGCCAGTCGCTTCTGTGCGTTGCGATACATTTTGCGCACGCGTCTGGCCACCCCAATAACCGGGAGTACTGCGAGCGGAAATACCACGAAGGCAATTATCGCGAACCTCCAGTCCATCCAGAAAAGTCCCACCACGAGAGCCACCAACGTGACGCTATCACCGATCAGGGAAAACAATGTATCGTGGACCACCGATGAAGCCGCCTGCACATCACTCAATGCGTGCGCGATAAGCCCTCCAGTCGACCTCCAGTTGAAAAAGGACAACGGCAACCGTTGCAACCGGTCATTGAACTCGCCCCGCAGGTCCATCGCGATCTCCATCCCGAGGTAAGTCGTCAGATAGTCGGAAAGGAAATCAGTAGCTGCTCGCACGATGAAAACGATCAATATCTCCGCCGCGAGCAGATGCATCGCTTGAACACTGGCGCCCGTAGTCTTGCTCGACGGGATGGTCGCTATGGTGTTGATGATCTTTTTTATCAAAAGCGGGATCATCCCGTTGACCGAGCCGTTCAAGAGCATCGCAGCGACTGCAAATACCAGTTGTGGAAACAAGTAGGGTCGGATGTAGCCAAGTAGCCGCTTGAACAACTCGAAGTAGTGCCCAACATCCGAGTCGCCATTAATGGGCCGCCACCAAAACAACGTCTCCCGGATGGAACGTGACAGTTTAGCCATTCAGATCCTCAGGACGGCTAGTATTCAACCAGAGCGCAGACCTTCAGCTTATTGCTCGCTGACACGTGAACGGACAAAGGTCCTCATTGTGCAGACGCCTCGGCTAGCGCGCAACAGCCCCGGTCCGTCGTGGTTTGGGGCCGGGGCTTGACGTCGCTTCTATTCCTGGCATGCGCCTTCGCTAACTGGAACGAGCATGAGTCGCATCTCCGAGCCACACGGTGCAGACTTCGCTCGGTTGCCTAACTTCCCTAACACCTCGCGGTTAGCAACATAGCCTAAACTACAGCTGTCTTCATATGCCGCTAACTGAATCATTTCTGGTTAGCCATCTCAGCTGGTAAAGCCCTCAGAAATTAGCGCACAAGATTTTCAGCTATTCCCTCTGAGCTCATCGAGCGCGAACCTCGACGCGAATTGACTGGCCCACGACATGCGGATAGCAAACTTCTAGTTGGGAGACGTATTGTGCTGATAGGGGCCTGCCTCGGCTCAGAAGCAACAGCTGCGAAGTTCCACAGCCGGACTCGATTCCCAGCGCGAGGGCGCGGCGTTCTGGCGGCAGGTGGTAGCGTACCGCGTTGACCGCATACCCTGGCACAACTCCAATAGCGGCATTACGAGGTGAGTGCGTGCAAGCTACCACGGCAGCGCCTCTCCAATCCACCCAGAACCCCGACCAATGCCTTAGCGCTCGCAATGAAAGCCACGCAATGAGCAAAAAGACTACGGTTCCCGCGATTCTCGAGCGCAGGGCGATCGTTCCTAACGCTGCCATCGCAAGAAAGGCGACCGGGGCCATTATCACGTAGCGCTCGACCATGAGCGGCTTGATAAGAGCACTTAGTACGGCCACCGTTGTAAAGCAGCCGACCATCACAAGAGCCAGAAAAAATGGCGCTCGATCTCGGGTCTCACATCCGCGCCAGAGGCCCAAAACACTTAACCCGGCCAGTATGCGGAAGAGGGATTTGTTACCAACGCTGTCGCGCAGCACTTCGCAGGACCACTGCAAGGGCGGATGATACGGGATCCAGTCAAGCGCACCACCTCTAACCGCGGCTTGTGAAGCAGCCAATGCCCCGGGCGCGAACGGGCACAGCAGGAGCAATCCCCCGACCAAAGACAGAGCAGGAGCACTGGTCTCTATTTTAAGGTCTGACGCGTTTTTGGCCCGGCCTATGCGCAAGCAGGCAAGCCAGATGCTTTCCCCAACAATTAGAAACACGGCGGTAAAGTTCGCGGCTATGGCCAGGGCGAGGAATAGTGCCGAAAGCAGGCAATTCCTGAGTGCTTGTCGGTGATGAGCCCGGAGAAAAAAGAACATGTGAGCCAGTCCGGCAGCTGTCACTAAAGGATACATTCGCGCCCAGCGCGCCGACTGTACCAGACCAACGTTGGTAGCCAATAGCAATGCGGCCAGGGCGGCCGCCCGCTCGGCCGTTCTGCCCTCTCGAGTGCCAAAGCCCTCGCTCAGCTCGCGAACTACCAGGAAGATCAAGCCGATGGCGACGACGCCAAGAGCGGCGGACAAACCACGGATTGAGCCCAGGCGGTCGCCAAAAAGTCGCATCCAATAATGCAGCACCAGGTCATAGAGGGCGAGCTTGCCCGAATCTAGTTGTGGTTGCAGTTGTAGCAACCGACTAACCGGCTCAGCTGCTACCGCCCAGGCAGCACCCTCGTCAGCCGTCATCGAGACGGCTCCGAGATCATGCAAGCGCAGTGCAGCACCGACAATCAACGCCAATCCGAGCAGAGCGCGGCCCGCAAGAGGCCCGACAGCAAGCCGGCGGGAAAACTCTAGACAGCGCTCGGCAAAAGTCGTCAGTCGTTTGAACCCGGAGCCAGAGGGGACCACAGATCACAACGGCTCGGCGGCCGACTTCTCACGTTTCAGGAGGTACCCTGCACAGTGACGGAACTACCGCCCGAAGCACTTTGAACCAGCTGGCCATTGATCAGCAGGTCGACCTCCATCACTCCAGAAAAGATAACCTGATGGAAGATGCCGTCAACCCGGCCCGACTTTCCGCCATTAGGAGAATCAAACAAAATTACTACCGGCACGCGCGATTCTATCGCGCTGCTCATGCTTACGCCTTCAATCAAGCCGGTAAATACCCCAGCTAAAGGACTTTTTACTACAAATCGGACATCCGGCACTGCGGGTTGAGCGAAGGCATGCAAGGCTCCGCCGATGCCTCCTACCACGATGCCAAAGGGACTCACGGTAGAGTCCAGCGTCCCCACGCTCACCCCCTGTAACACTTGCAGGCTAAGCAGGCGTCCGTCATTGGTCGTTTTCGTCACCAAGATTCGGTCCGGTGGGCTATCATTCACAACGATCAGGCTAGTGGGAACTGTACCAGCGACCTGCCATGATGAACGCGAGTCAGAGACAAATGCCCGGAAAGGTGTACCGATATCACCCACAATGCGATAACTGCTTTGCGGGGCTATATTGGGAGTGTTGCCGGGCGTGCCAGTGTTCAGCGACTCGCAACCGCCGAGGACGCTCAACGCCGCAATTGCGATAATTCTCAGGGTCAGCTGCGGCTGATTTTGAAGCACAGAACTCATGGCAAACTGGGGCCCACCGTGGGTTGGCAGATTAGACATGCCCCTTCCGCACTCTGGCAAATGCTCGGACAAGAAGATTGATTCGGCGGCGGCGGTAACAAGGTAACCGCTGAAGCGCTACGCGGCGCGCCATTCTCGTAGCGTGTAAGCAGATAGGTATCGGCCGGCGCACAGAAATTATAGATATTACCTGGCGCGGCGCCGATTGAGTTCGGTTCCGTTTGCATGATCTGCACGCCGTCTTTGGATAATCGTATCGAGGTCGTGCCAGGATTGGCGTTGCTCACAGTTCCGAACACGCTACCCAGCCCCACACAATCCATCGGTGGTAGGGCTGGGATCGTAATGGTGCTGCAGTTGGTTGCCGGCGCGCCGACACCGGCCATGGCGCCGATTAGATGGCCACTAACCTTCTCAGGGGCACCCAGATAAAGATCTTGCACGGACGCGAACACATCAAAATTGCTGACCGGTATAGCGTTGCTGGAAGGACTTGCGATCGGCACCGACAATGTGAAGCTGCCTGATGCGGCACCGCCCGGAATCGTGGAAAGGACCAGGTTCTCGATGTTATTCGTGCCAGCGTCTTCTGCCATGACTAGTGCATCCAGACGATTGCCCGCGTTATTCGGCCCCGACAGTTGGGTCGTACCCGTTATGAAGCCGTGCTCTAGGTAGAAGCTACAACTGTTCGAAAATCTGGAATCAGGACAAAAGAGCGAGCCCGGCGCAATAGGTACCACGCTTGTATTATATCCGGGCGCACTGATTTCCAGGTCGTAATGGCTAACGCCCGGCGGAGGGAACAACGGAACGTTGGTAAAGGGTGTGTTGGGCAACGGATAGTGACCGGCGTCATCGGTAGATGCTGTGGCAACCACCACGCAATTGGCGGGAAGTGGCGGTGACCCGCCTGTCAGATCACAGCTTGTTGCACCCCCTTTGCTCGTATCCGGCACCAGAAGTTTTAGCGTAGCTCCTTCGATCGGAGCGCCAGTGCAAGCGTCAGCGATGGTGCCGGTGAGGGTACCAACCGGGGAGCTTTGAACAGCGAAGTCCAGGTTAACCGGCGGAGGCGGGCTTGTCGCACTACCCTGAATTGAGACGGTCTGCCCCTTGCTGACCGCATACGTGGTATCGCCACCCGACACGTAAAAATCGTACGACGTCCCTCCCTGCTGCTCAGTGAGCGCAGGCAGATTCAGGATGAAGGCGCCGTTGGAAAGATGAGTCGCCGCGATGACCTGGTCGGTTCCGCTTAGTTCGGCGGAAACCAAGGTGTTGGCCGTGGCGTTCGCTACCGTCCCCGTTGCGACTCCTAGCGGCGCGGGTGTTGCGCTCGGAAGCAAGTTGCCTTGCGCACTGATTACCGGAGTGATGGCCACGGCGCCGGTGGCGGGGCTGCTCGGAGGTGCGCCGACCGTGACGGCGACGTTGATCAAAAGCGGCTGAACCGCTCCTGGTGCCACACCATAGCCAGTAGTTGAAAATGGAACGCTGAGCACCGATTGCGGCGTGAGATTTGCCAAATAGCTGATGCAGCCTTCACCCGGCCCTGAGTGGCACAGCGGAACCAGGTTACCAGGAGCGAGTGAATCGAGAACCACCTCGAGCTGGCCGTAGGGTTGGGCGGGCACGGTGCCGGCATTGAAAAAAAACGGAATGTTCTGCAGCGGCATTAGATCCAGCTGCAGAATACTGCTGGGTAAAGTGAGGACCGTGCCGATGCCACCGAAATTCAGACTGGTGGTAATAAACTCGGCCGGATTAATCACGCCGCTGGCCGCGGGTGCCGGTATCTCGACCCAGCCCGGTGTTGTGTCAGTCGCTCCCGGAATCGGGTTTAACCGGATCGAGACCACGTTAAGCAACACGCGTTGATATCGCTCGGCGATGGGCGTTCCGTCAAACGAGGTAAGGGTGGCTTTAAAAGCGACCTGAACGACGCCCGAACCAGTCGCCGACATTACTCGCGAACGGCCGCTCAACAGCAGGCTTCCGAATAGCAGCGAGAGACACCCTAAGCTTACCGCCCACAGCCATCTCGGGCTCGAACGCTTCACGCCAACCCCGCAAATCCTGAGTAGCGCATTGGGATAACCTAATACAGCCCGGGACGCAAGCCCCCCTCCGTCGCGCCAAAATCTACAACTGAGTTGGGCTTAACGAAAATAGGGGATTACTCGCGTGGCGAATCGCTCAATAGACCTCAGCAGTTCCGCATGATCGATTCCTCCGAGGTCCATGTAGACCCAAAAATGAGTCACGCCAAATTGTTCCTGCAGCATGGCGATGCGTTCGACACACTGAGCTGGCGTCCCGCACAATACCTGGTCCGGATACATTTGCTCCCAGGTGATGCGGCGCAGGGCTTCGCTCGAGCGCCGCCACGACTTATAGTGAGGAATCGCATACTCCTCAGGCGCGATGAGTGAGCCGACAAAGTGCATATATCGCATGTAATGAAATTCCCATTTGCGACGCGCGAGTTCGGGAGTTTCGTCAACAAAGCTATGGTATCCGGCAACGATTTCGACGTTGTCTGGCGAATGCCCCGACTGGAGGAGCGTTTGCTTGTACAGCTGAACATTATCTTTCAACTTTGTGCGGGATTGAAAGAAAGGTGCGAGCAGGATCGAATGCCCCTTTTCACCGGCCGCGACGAATGACTCCGGGCTGACGGCCGCCGCCATGAAAATCGGCGGTGACGGTTTCTGGACCGGTCGGGGCAAAATCGTCACCGCGTTGGCGCGGTAAAATTTTCCCTGATAAGAAAATCTGGTCTCCCGCCAGGCTCCTTCTATCAGTTCGAGAGCCTCTGTGAAGCGCTCGCGGCTTTCGCTCATCGACTGATTGAAACCGTCGTATGTGGCTTTTATGAATCCACGTCCCACGCCGAAATCAAGCCGTCCGCCACTCAACAGGTCCACTAGTGCATAGTCTTCGGCCAGTCTAATAGGATCATGATGGGGCAGCAGTACGATAGCGGTGCCAATGCGGAGCCGCTTCGTGCGTTGGGCGACCGCCGCTGCAACTATCTGCGGTGCCGGGCAGATATATCGACAGAAATGATGCTCACCGAGCCAGATGGAATCGAAGCCCAGCTCTTCGGCCAAATTCACTTCGTCGAAAAAGTTGCGGTAGTACTGCTCTTCGGAGCAATCCTCAGGATAATGATCAAAAAGGGTTAAAAGACCAAACTTCACAATGTAACCTCTTTAGTTCTGAGCTTGTTCAAACTAAAAGGGCCGCAGAAAAACCAGCATGAGAATACCCAGCAGCAACAGACTAATCAGCCCGTGAATTGTTGAAAACTCGCGCTTCCTTGCGGTCAGCGGTGCTTCTTTCAGAGCCCGAATGCGTTGGTAGAGACGAGCGTGAATGACCAACATCAGAACCACCAATGCCAGCTTCAGATGCAACCAGCCGCGGGTCAGAACCGCTGGCTCCGCAACTATAGCCAAGATGCCGAACGCGATAGTGACGGCTGCCCCAACGTTTGCGCTGACCATGAAAAGTCGATTGGCGGCCACAATCATACGCTCCTGGGCGGCGCCCACTTCGTCCGCAACAAGTCCCATCAAGCTGCTGACTATCAGCAAACTTCCGACCCAGAACACAACGCCAAAAAGATGAAAAACCAGCACCCAGCTAAGCGTGACGATCCCTCCTGTTCCGAACGGTAATAACCTCGGCCTCGACCAGTTACATTGGTGGCTCTATGCCGCTTGTGCTCATACGTCACCAAGAGAGTGGTGCTCGAACTCACCCCGCGGAGCGCCTGTATCGCTCTCCTGACCTACCAACGTCAGCTTTGTAGACCCGATTAGTGCAAGAGCAATTAAAGTGGTCGCTGCTCCTGCAACATACACACGGCCAGGCGCAAAGGTCTGGTAAACGAAGCCGGCGAAAATCGGACCGCAAATACGGGCCAGCGATTGTGCCGATTGATTAATCCCCAGGATTTCGCCCTGGAGCTGCGCGGGTGTGCTAAGCGAAATCAGGCTGGCGAGTGACGGGCTGGCCAGCCCGTAACCAACCGACAGCATTCCAATCAGCAGCCAAAGTAGTTGGCGGTTCGGCCAGTTCGCCATCGGCGCCATGCCGGCCGCAAACAGGAGTATTCCCGCGCGGATCAGTTTAATTTCCCCCTGACGCGCGACCATTTTGCGCAGCAGATAGCCCTGCGTTAATGCCTGCAGCAGACCAGCGAAGGCAAGCAATTCGCCTATTTCGCGCGCGCTGTAACCGTAAACCGCCGCTACCATCACGGCAAAGGTGGCCTCGAAGCCTGCCATTGCAGAGGTTAAAAGCAAAACGGTTGCAAACAGACGCCACAAACGATGACGCGCCAATTGACGCGGTAAACTTAGCAGCGGACTGCTCATTGCCCGCCATCCACGCTGCGGGCTTGCAGCTTTCCGGTGAGTCTCCGGCAGCACAGTAGCAGCGCAGACGAAATTCAGAAACGTTATGGCGGCGGCAAAAAAAACCGGAACCCGCAAGTCGGCATGTCCCAGCAGGCCTCCCACTGCCGGTCCCAGTACAAAACCTAGCCCAAAAGCCGCTCCAATTAACCCCATTCCATGCGCGCGCTCAGCGTCACTCGTTACGTCGGCAACATAAGCCTGGGCCGTTGCCACGGTACCGGCGCACGCGCCGTGAACCGCACGTGACGCCAGAAGCACAAGGAACGAGTTGGCCAAGCCATAGATTACGTAACTGACGGACGAACCCAACAAACCTAGTATGATGACTGGGCGGCGGCCGTACCGGTCGGAAAGACTACCGAGTAACGGTGCTGATATCAGCTGCGTCAGGGAGTAACTCGAGAGGATCAAACCAATGCCCAGAGCCCTCACCTGTAAGCGCGCGGCATATAGCGGCAAAAAGGGGATCACGATGCCGAATCCCAGCAGATCCACAAATACCGTGGCAAATAGTATCGTGAGTGCGCCCCGTGAACTCTGTGTGGTCGCGGGTCGAGCCAGAGGTCGAGATTGTGGCATTGATCTGATTCGCGCGATGAAACAAACCTTAAGCAGGGTTAGCAGTCAAGTTCAGCCTAACTCAACAAAAACAGTGTGGATAGTCAGACGTGCTGGGCAAGCTGAGCTCGTCCGGGTGAAAAGTGATGACTAGGTCATTTGTCGCGGAACTCAAGCGCAAGACGGTTTCCGCCGCGGAAGCTGCAGCGGTGGTAAAATCAGGAGACTGGCTAGATTATGGTTTTGGCCTCGGCCAGCCGGACCTCTTTGACCAAGCGTTGGCCGCTCGGATCCAGGAGCTGGAAGGAGTGAAAGTGCGCGGGTGTCTGGCGCTACGCCCCCGCGCCGCGGTCGAGGCCGATCCCGAGGCTCACCACCTCGAATATTTTTCGTGGTACTTCTCCGCGGTTGAGCGCCGAATGCATGATCGTGGCCTCTGCCATCATATCCCGATGAACTTCGGCGAGGCACCCGACTATTACCGGCGCTTCCTCGAGGTGGACGTGGCGGTCCTGAAAACCACCCCGCTCGACTCTCATGGCTTCTTCAACTTTGGTGGAGCAGTTACTTATGAAAAGGCACTGACCGAGAAGGCGCGGACCGTTATCGTCGAAACTGATGAATCCATGCCATATGTCTACGGCGTCGAAAATGGCGTGCACATCGATGATGTCGATTATGTGATCGACGGTGGCCGGGGAAGCTTGCCGACTTTGCTCAATCCGCCGGCCGGGCCGACCGAACAAAAAGTCGCGGAGCTGATCGCGCCGCATATCGAAGACGGTGCGTGTCTGCAGGTTGGGATCGGCGCAATGCCCAATGCTGTTTGCGAGTTGCTAGTCAACTCACCTGTCAAAGACCTTGGCGTACACACTGAAATGTTCGTCGATTCCCTAATGAAGTTGTATCAGGCCGGAAAAGTCACTGGAGCTCACAAAAGCCTGGACAGGTTTCAGATGACTTACTGTTTTGCTGCCGGCTCCCAGGAGTTGTATGAATTCCTCCACCGAAATCCAGCTTGTTTCGCCGGGCCGGTAGACTACACTAACCTGCCCCATCGAATCATGCAGAACGAGCGAGCGGTTTCGATCTGCAATGCGGCCCAGATCGATTTAACCGGCCAGGTCTGCGCGGAGTCGGCCGGCCTGCGACAGATTAGTGGTACGGGCGGGCAGCTGCAATTCATACGCGGGGCTTATGCCTCACGCGGTGGCAAAGCTTTTCTCTGTATGTCCGCAGTTTACGAACGCAACGGCCGACGTGAAAGCCGAATCGTCCCTCGCTTGAGCGATTCCAACATCGTGACAACCCCGCGCAGCGATGTGATGTACGTAGTAACTGAATACGGACTGACTAATCTTAAGGGTAAGTCAGTCCCCGAACGGGCTCGGGCTCTGATCGATCTGGCAGCGCCCGACTTTCGCGAAGAACTCACACGTACCGCGCGCGCATACGGATTACTGTCACGCAGTTGTTTCTAGCTATCAACTTGCGAACTGGCGCTCAGATTAAATTTCGTACGTCTTAGCGCGATTCTTTCGGGAAGCGATAAACGAACTCGTCAGGTCTGGCGTAACCGAGATCTTGGCGGATCAGCTGCTGCAGATAATCATCGTCCGATTTAAGCCGAGCGATGCGACTAAGCAAATCCCGATTTTCCTGAAGAAGTTTGTCGCGCTCGGCGGCTAACGCGTTGCTATGTTGGCGTAGAAGCAATAAGTCGAGCAGACCCGAGCTTCCCCAAATGGCGTCTATACCCAAACCAACGAAGAGGACTGCGAATATTAGCGTGACCACATCGAGTCGCATAATTCCACTTAAGAGTCACTTTTTTTTAAAATCGTAAAACCCGCGTGTATCCAATTCAATGCCGCTTATGCCTGAACACCATTTTAAAAGCGGAAAAGCCTATGTCGAAAAAGAGGTAATTCATCTTTAAAATTTCTTTCTAAATTTTCACCGTGAAGCACTTGATTGCTGCATAACAGATTTCTATAATCGCCCACAAATAAGTCAGTTGCTTATGAGCTGAATGCTCGTCCGGCAGCAGCGACCCAAGAGGAGGAATGCGAAATGGCAGCTATGAAGAAGCCCGGTTCCGCAGCTACTAAGTCCAAACCCAAGCTAAAGAGTGCTATGAAAAAGAAAGCGACCAAAAAAACCACTAAAAAGAAGTAGGTTAACTAAGATTTCGCCTTTCCTGAAATTGCGAAAGGCATTTCGATCGACGCCGGGCTTGCTGCCGAGATGAGCCGGGGTTTGTCGCCCCGCCAACGGAAGAAGGGTTCCTTTCAAGGGGGCCCTTCTTCCATCATCCGAATAGCAGCAAATGACAGCGCAGGCTCGGGCTGACCAAATCTTGATTCGACTCTTCGCCACCACAGCCATGCCAACCAGTCCACACTTCCGAATTAGAGCCACGAAACGTCAGGCGTGAGGCGATTGATGTAACTTTTCTCTTTCGCGACCGCTGTCGCGATCCACTTGATTTGGGCGGCCGCCGTCACAATGGATGTTGTACTGGGCGGATTGCACGCACAGCTGCAACGGCCACAAACACGAAAGTTTGCCTGGCCAATTGTACTTCTTCCGGAACTGTTCACCTCCTCCCAACACCTGAGTTTAATCGGCGGTCAGCTCGTCACGCTTGGATGGGATGTTTATCTGCTCGACTTCGCAAGTGCACCAATGGGTCGAACACGGGGCAAAGGGGCCGCCGCATTCGACACATACGCTGCAAGAATTCTGGCAGCGTTGGGCGAGCTAGGTTCCGACGCGATTGCAGCCGGTCACGGGTTAGGCGGGTTGCTCGCCCTAAAAATCGCCGAATCCTCGAATGTGAGGGCAGCGGTTGCCCTGGCCCCGTGGTTACCTGGGCTTCGGTCGCGGTTGTCGACTCGGCACCTATGGTCGCTGTGGCGTCCCGCGAAATACGCGCTTCCTCGCCGGCGCACTATTCTCGACCTGATATCAGATGCGACTCCCTTTGAGCGCAGCGCGCTCATCAAAAGTCTCGTGCCAATGGACCCACTTGCAATCGAGGAAGTTGCACTTGGCCACATGACGATTGCCAAGGAAGCCGGTCCGCGAATAATCATAACCGGTGAAAACGACCCCATTGCGCCGGGCGAGCGGGCCGCCCAGTTTGCCGCTGCGATCGGGGCGCAGTTCGCGACTTTGCCCGGCCGTGGCCATTGGCTGATAGGCCGGGCCGGGCTGGAACGAGCAGTGGCTCAGATGCAGCGATTTCTGGTTCGTGCACTCGGGGAGCAACTACTGCTTCTGTATAAAGACGAGCCCGGAGCCGGTTGAGTCGGCAACCTTTCTATATGTTTCCTGCTCGGGGAATAATTGCCCTGTTTTCTCGCATCTGTTACTTAAAAGTATGGCCGTTCCGGATCCTTCTTCTGATGATCTCAATTTTGCGCCTGCGTTTTGACCGCAGGCTTTTTTGTTACAGGAGATTGCGATGTTCCCGTATGAGCAGCTCCGCCTGGGCCTCACCTTTGATGACGTACTTCTGATACCTCAGATGTCGGACTTGCTCCCCTCGAGTTGCGACGTTTCCACGCAACTTAGCCGAAGTATTCCGCTTCATATTCCACTGGTCTCGAGCCCGATGGATACCGTCACCGAGTCGCGCACTGCGATCGTCATTGCACAACTGGGGGGAATCGGTTTCATCCACCGAAATCTGTCTATCGAACGGCAGGCTGCCGAAGTAGCAGCGGTGAAAAAATTTGAAAGTGGCATGATCGCCGATCCAATTACGGTCAATCCGGACCAGCCAATTGGCGATGCGCTTGCGATCATGGAGCGGCACGCCATTTCGGGTTTGCCGGTCGTGGTCCAGGAGCATCTCGTCGGAATCCTTACCAGTCGTGACCTGCGTTTCGAGCGTCGGCTAGATCGGCCCGTGCGCGAAGTGATGACAACTCGCGTGATCACGGCAAGGCCAGGAATTAGCCTTGAGGAAGCCAAGGAGATTCTTCAGCAGCATCGCATCGAGAAGTTGCCAATTGTCGATACCCATAACCGGCTGCGAGGTCTGATCACCATCAAGGATATGGACAAGGCGACCCGCTACCCCTTTTCGAGCAAGGACGCGATGGGGCGGTTGCGGGTTGGGGCAGCCATTGGAGTCGGGCCTGAACGTGAGGAGCGCGCCGCCGCCTTGCGCAAAGCGGGAGTCGACGTGCTATGCATCGACGCCGCGCACGGCCATTCGCGCAATGTCATCGATGCGTTGATGGCTACCAAGCGTGAATGTCCCGAAATCGATGTCGTTGCCGGCAGCATCGCGACGCCTGAGGCGGCCAAGGCCCTCAGTGATGCGGGCGCTGACGCGCTACGCGTTGGGATGGGACCAGGTTCGATCTGCACAACGAGAATGATATCCGGCGTCGGGGTTCCACAGATTACCGCGATTTTCGACTGTGCACGCATCGCGAACGAGCGCAACATCCCCATAATCGCCGATGGTGGTATCCGTTTCTCGGGCGATATCACCAAGGCGCTCGCCGCTGGTGCGTCCACGGTCATGATCGGGGCTCTGTTCGCAGGTACCGAGGAGAGTCCCGGCGAGACTATTCTCTATCAGGGACGCACGTACAAGCTGTATCGCGGGATGGGGTCGCTGGGGGCAATGAACGATCGAGTCGGCGACCGCTACGGTCAGGAGGGTGTCTCAGAGGGCAAGATCGTCCCCGAAGGCATCGAAGGACGGGTACCTCACCGCGGCTCGCTCGCCTCGAACATCGAACAGTTGGTCGGAGGCCTCAAGGCCGGAATGGGGTACGTAGGTGCGGCCAATCTTACTCAACTACGGCAACGGGCGCGGTTCATCCGCGTCACCGACGCAGGTGTCCGCGAGAGCCACGTTCACGATGTCTTCGTAACCAAAGAGGCCCCTAACTATCGACCTTAGGATTCAGGTCTTGAGTTCAATAGCTTACCTACAGGGAACCTTTGCCCACGTCGATCGGTCCCTGCGGATTGAGCCGCCCGGTTCCGGTGCCGGAGCGCTATCGGCTTCGAAGTTAGCTCGAACCGGCCGGCTTTGAGCGGAACTCCACGGCACAAACGAGATGTGAAGCTCAGATTTGATGATGTAAGCGGGGAGACCGCCGATTCGCAGTGAAACCCCTTATAGTTCTTGCCTACTTAATCATTCCTGCGAAAACTTCCGAATAAAAGTTGTTATAAGTCAAACTAACTGTGGTCGGCGCATGCTCACCGAAGGCTATCGCGTCTTCTACACCTCAGATACCTACTGCAACCCGTTGACGGAATAAGCTACAAAGAATATCCATATATTTCGGCCCTACTAGAATGGGGGAACTCGTAATGAGCAGATTCATAGCAGGGCCTCTGAGACAGAGGTTGGCACCATCGCGCCTGGAACGATCGCGCCTGCTGATTATCCGAACTGTTGGGCTGGCCGCGAGCATCTGCGGGCTCATCGTCGCGATGGCTTCGGAAGTAAGTGCAGTCTTCCCATTTCCCAGACCGGCATCGATCGAACCCAATATAAAATTTTGGGTAGATGTCTTTACTGCATACGGGGAGCGGGACTTTATCATCTTGGACCGCGACAAGGTCTGGCGCATCTACCAGGTGCTCCATCTCCCCGGTGAGGGATCACCCAGCCGCGCCGAAGTCGATGCGGTCAACGGATACCTCAAAGGCAAGTTCTTCAACCTCTTGAATCGGTTAGCGTCCGGCCAGCCGCCTGCGACCTATGAGGAGGTCCAGGTGGCGAAATTGTTCCAAGGTGAACCGTTGTCCGCATACGCTGCTGCAGCTCAAAATCTGCGGGTTCAGCAGGGAATGCGTGAACGGTTCAGAGAGGGCCTTTTGCGCAGTCGCTACTATCGGCCATCGATGGAACGAATCTTTGCCGATGCCGGATTGCCCAAGGAACTTGTAGTCCTAGCGGAAGTCGAGTCGGGTTTTAGTAGTCAGGCACGTTCCAGTGCCGGCGCAGTCGGAATATGGCAGTTTACGTCTGGAACCGGTCGCCAATTCATGCGTATTACTCGCTACCATGATGACCGCCTGGACCCGACTGCTGAGACGATCGCCGCCGCGAAGTTGTTGCGGTCTAATTACCTGACTTTCGGTAACTGGCCCCTCGCGATCACCGCTTATGATTACGGCTCGGCGGGCATGGCAGTGGCAGCCGAGCTATATGCTAATGATTTCGCCAAGATCATCCGCAACTACGACGGCCCCCACTTCGGTTTCGCCTCGAAGAATTACTACGCCGAATTTCTCGCAGCGTTACAAGTCGATCAATATCAGGACGCGTATTTCCCCGACCTCCGCTACGATGAAGCGCCCCCTCCGCCGCCGGTCCGAACCGATTTTGCGCCGCGGCGCATCGTTCATCGTCGGCTTCTGCATCGCGCTGCTTACCATCGCCGCCACCGGCCTCGTCGTCATCGGCGAATAGTTGCACTCCTTACAGCGGGAGCGAGAACCGATTGTTAGGAGCACGCCCTTCCCGCTTGATGCCGGGAAGGGCGGAGCCAGACACCAAGCCCATCGCTTGGGTGTCCGACCTAATGATGTGGACTAGGCGATGACTTTGTAGAGCTGGCAGCGGTCGGACTCGAAGCAGACGCTGCGGCAGTGGCTGCTTTGCGCGCATTACGTCGACAACGATAAACGCTGGAAGCCGAAATCTTCAAATCAGCGGCTACCTCTTTAACCTTCTTGCCGCTATCTAGCTCCGCCATAACTTTGGCGCAATCAACCTTTGCGGCTAACACGATGCCGGGCTTGAGCCCGCCTGTCAGGGCGGCCGCGAGCGCTACGCCTGCTAAACTGGGTACGATTCTCCTCACCGCAGCGACTCCTCCAGTGGTTGCTATGAGATTCAAACAATCGTTAAACTTAGCAGAAAGTATATCACCGTCAAATCACTCTGACTTGGGACCCAATACTCAGGTTTGCCACGACTGGCGCAACTCCGGCAGCGCGCGCCCGAGCAAGCGTTCCAGTCGATCGAGCTCCGGACTATAAAGCGAGCAGAGCAGCTCTCGAGCCCGAGGATCCATTGGGGGTTTGGGGGCCTGCTTCAAAAAAAAGCGTTCAAAGACCAGGGCTCCCAGCCGGCGCGGCACTAGAGTCTGCCCCAGAAGTCGAGACAACTTCGCGCCCGCCAACCGCCGCAGCACCTGGTTGCGAGGCGCAGCATATGAATTGTACTTTCGGGATGTGTCAATTTTTGCCAAAGGCCGCGGATCAAGCTCGAGAAACTTTGCGAGGTCGTATAAGACCGCCCTGGGATCGCGGCGAAAGTCTTCGAACATCATAACCTTGACACGCTCGGGTTTGAAGGTATCGAGATAACGTTCCACCTGTTCTGCATATAAACCGAGCTCATAATAGAGGTATGAAATCCCCCACCCCTTGTCGGGACGCGTCATGTCGTGCACTAACGCCTCATAGAAGGGTCTGCTTTGCGCACCCTCCCGGTAGTCCATGAGATAATGGGAATAAGCCCTTTCAACAGGGTCACGCAAAATAATGGCGATTTTAGCTTGTGGGACTTCAGCACGAATCCGCTCTGGCACTTCCGGATGCCACAGATACGATGGACTGGCGTCGCCAATTATTTGGTGACCGGCGGCTGACGCGTAGAGCCGGAGGTATGCGCTGCGCTTGCTGATGGCTTCGATCAGAAATTGCAGTTCACGGGACGGGCGGACTTGGGTAAAGAAATGCGGCTCCTTGATCGCAGGAAAGAAGACCTGCGGGTGTTCGGAAAGGTAGGCATAAATCGAGGTGGTACCGGCCTTGGCCGCCCCGACCAGGAAGAAGTTGGGCCAGATTTCATGCATAAACTAAAGCCGTGCAAGGAGCAAAGCATCGAGGTAGCCGAACCATGAGTTGGCAACGGCGCAGCCATACAGTTCTCTATTTTCCTACATCTCGCGGGCTCGCTGAAGCTCAAGACCAGTCGCCCATCGCAATTTGGCTCTCGCCTAAGACTGCTTGATGTCCGGATCGCAGCGCCCGGCAAAATGGCGTTGGCTGCGCAGCTGGACTGAACGGACGCTGCTGCACAACGCGGTGGCCTGGACCGTGGCCATCGGCCTGGTGGTCTATTGCGCCCGCGGACTAACCGTCGCGCAGCTCTTGCAACTTTTTAAACGATGTAACCTGGCATTGTTCGTCGCGGCGAACGTCGGTTCGTTTGTAATTCGATGGCTCGCCGACACCTATCTGTACGCCAGGCTGTTCAGCTTTTTCCACGGCCCGACCACTTACTGTGAAGTCCTGCCTGCCTCGACCGCACAATATTTCCTACAAGCTATCAATATTATCGTGGCAGACGTAGCTATGTTGGTGTTTCTGCATCAGCGCAAGCGAGTCCATTGGATTACGGCCAGTTGGACCATGGCTTTTCAAGGATTTCTCGATACTATTCTGATGGCAGCGTTGACGGTCATGCTCGCGGTCGCTGTCCCCTGGTCGCCGATTCGAATCGCTTTGCCATACGCCAGTGCCGCGCTTGCCTTCCTCACCGCCGTTTCGTTGTGGTGGATGAGCGGAAAGGCAAAAACCCGCATCGGCCAGTGGCTGCGCACACGGCCCGGTATGCGCGCGTTTCGCCTGGCAAAGCCATACCACTATGCCGTTCTCGGCTCAATCCGGCTGGCTATCTATGTGCCCAACGTGATCGCGTTTTATTTATATTTCGAATCGTTCGGGCTTCACGTACCATTCACCGCGGTACTAGCCCTATCGCCCGCCCTGGTCTTCGCGCAGAGCGCACCGGTGTTCCCCTCAGGATTGGGCCCTTTGCAAGCCGTGATGGTAAGCGGGTTTGCCCGATTCGCTTCCCGCGACAAGCTGTTGGCTACAGGTCTCGGCGTCAGCATCGTCCAGTTGCTGTGCCGGGTGCCAATGGGGGTCGGTGCTGCCGGGACCTTCGCCCGCGGAGTGCTCAGAGCCAGGCGTGAAAGACAAACTACGAAGCGGAACGACAATCAGTCTTGTACCAAAATGCCTTCGTCTCGCGCGCCGAACTCAGTCGAATCATGACCTTGGGACTGCCAAAATCTTGGGGTGGCGTCTCGGGAGGTGCACACAGCGCATGGCGCGGAAAAAACTCCGAGTGGGAGTGCTCTTCGGCGGACGTTCCGGTGAGCATGAAATTTCCCTGCGCTCGGCTTTAACCGTAATGTCTTCGTTGAACCCCGGTCGATATGAGGTCGTGCCAATTGGGATAGCGCGCGACGGTCGCTGGCAACTCTGCGACACGCGTCTTTCGTCGCTGAAAAACTCCGCCTCGAAGCTTCGCTCCCTCGGCAAGCAGGGTATTCCGGTTACTCTACTGCCTTATCGTCACAGCCGTTCAATAGAATTGTTACCGATCGGGACGGCATCGGCCAAAGGTGCAAACCGCCATCAACTGCCGCTTCATCTCGATCTCATTTTTCCGGTCTTGCACGGCACTTTCGGAGAGGACGGCACGATACAGGGGTTTCTCGAATTGGCAGGAATACCATACGTTGGCTCCGGCGTCCTTGGCTCGGCTATCGGAATGGACAAAGACGTCCAAAAGCGCTTACTGAGAGACAGCGGACTGCCAGTAGTGCGATACTTTGCCCTAACCCAGGCTGAGCACATCAACAACCGCCATCGGGCCTCTCAGATCGCCAAAGAGCTGGGATATCCGATCTTCGTTAAACCCAACGCGCTAGGCTCGTCCATTGGGATAAGCCGTGTTGCATCGAGCGCCTCATTGTTGAACGCGCTCAACAACGCTTTTCAGTACGACCGCAAAGTCTTACTTGAAGCGGAGTGCAAAGGACGGGAATTCGAGTGCGCTGTGCTCGGCAACGAGGAGCCGCAAACTTCGGTTGTTGGCGAGATCGTTGTTAATCGGCGCTATCGCTTTTACAGTTACGAATCCAAATACGTCGATCCCAGGGGTGCGGAGACTAAAATTCCCGCCGAATTGCCACAAGCGGTCAGCACCCGGATCCGTGAGCTATCGGCCGCGGCTTTCAAATCGTTGGGGTTGCGGGGTATGGCCCGGGTGGACTTTCTCGCCCGCGCCGATCTGGGCGAATGCTTTATTAATGAAGTGAATACGATTCCGGGATTCACAGCTGTCAGCATGTATCCCAAGCTATGGGAAGCGAGCGGCATACCCCTGCCCGAACTCGTTGACCGGTTGATCGAGTTGGCGTTGGAGGAGCATCGCCAGCGGACAGTACGAAAATATACATATGAACCTAAGCTTCGATGAGATGCCCGAACCCCCAAGGGTTTGAGCGGGAGGAACCTCGATCGTCGGCTAATGAGCAAATTACTGATCGCAACTACCAATCCTGCGAAACTTGCTGAATACCAAGTTCTCATGCGGGATTTTGCTCTGGACCTAGTGTCATTACGCGACCTCGCAATCAAAGACGAGGCGCCGGAGAGTGCTAACAGCTTTGCGGACAACGCTCGCATCAAGGCACGCTTTTACTTTGCGCGATCCGGGCTCGCCACTCTTGCCGATGACGGCGGTCTCGAAGTGGACGCGCTCGGCGGTGCGCCGGGCGTCAGGTCTCATCGCTGGTTGGGCGCGGACGCTGATGATCGCATGCTGGCTGAAGAAGTGGTTCGCCGCCTAGCCGGCGTCGAGGAATCGAAGCGCACCGCGCGGTTACGCGCAGCGGCGGCACTCGTTTACCGCAAAGAAGGAAACGTCTTGGAACGGGTCGCCGAAGCGGCCGTCGAAGGGATTATTGCGAAACGATGCCTTCCGACAATACGACACGGCTTTCCGTACCGCTCCATTCTCTATCTGCCCGAACGCGGTTGCTATCTGGCCGAAGTACCCGAAAAAGAAGCCTCTTTGATGAGCCAACGTCGCGTTATCATTGCTCGGCTGGCCGACAGTCTGCGTGAGCTGGCTCGTTTGGGCTAAGAAATTTGTTCTTTTCGCTTTTATTGTTATATGAAATTATCGAGCGTCGGACGCGCCCATCGGTGCGCCTTTAATACCAGCTACCCAACCGGCCGCGAGCCAATTGAGGTGTGCCAGGTAAACTGCAGCATGTACGCCTTTTACAACGATTCGAGGTGAGGGCACGCTCTTGAACCGAAACGCGCAATCAGATTAGAGGCACGATCTGGCGCGAGCGCTTGTCGCGGCTCCGTATTAACTAAAGGGAAGGTGAAATCTAAATTGAATCTCGCGGCACAGATTCATGAGAGTGCCTTGCCCGCGCGCGAAGCATGGGACTGACCCCCCTGCAACTCCTCCTAGGGTTGCATCGCATCTCACCCCAGCAACGAGTGATCTGTGAGCTGCTGGGCGTATTAAGCCTCGCAATCGTGGCACTGGCTCTGCGCAGACAGAAACAGACCGCGCGAGCCTTACCCGTCGCCTTGTGCGCGTCGGGTCTTTTGTTTGATGCGGTGGCACAACCCCAGTTTGCATTCTGGAATCAGTGGGTGCGCTGGGTATCAGCACTTGGACTTCTGCTCTTTTGCTGGGGCCTTATCAAGATCTTGCTGGATGTGATCGACGCCGCTGCCCATCGGCGTCGAGCTCACTTCTCCACGATTGGTAAAGACCTGCTGACACTGCTTCTGTTTACGGTAGTGGCAATGATGGTGATGGTGGAAAACCTTAACGTCGATCCTACACCCTTGCTCGCGAGCTCCGCAGTCATTGGGGTCATACTCGGCTTCGCACTTCAAGAAACGCTCGGAAATATCTTCAGTGGCCTGACCCTTCAAATCGGCAAGCCTTTCGTGCCCGGCGATTGGGTGCGGGCACACAACTTTGTCGGGCGCGTACAGGGAATCAGCTGGCGCTCCACTGCGGTCATTACGCGGGCAAATGAACGGCTTGAAATCCCGAATTCGTTGATCGCAAAAGACGTCGTGGTGAATTACTCCAATGGCATCGTCGCCGACGAACTTGCAATCGGCCTGAGTTATGATGCACCGCCCAACTATGTCCGGGAGGTCATCAGGGAAATCCTGCGCGGCGTACCCGGAGTCTTACAGGCTCCCGAGCCTGACATCTATACCTGGGACTATTCCGACTACGCCGTCACGTACCGGATCAGGTACTGGATCAAGAGCTACGCTGAGGCGGAGCGTGTTCACGACACAGTTAGCACCGCGCTCTGGTACGGCCTCCGGCGCAAGGCGCTCGTGATGCCGTATCCGGCCAGAGTCCTATACAGGGCGAAGGAACCGACAACAAACAAGAGCGCCGAAGAGCTTGACCATCAGCTAATAGCCGAGCTCCGCCAAGTTGACTTTTTGCGCGATCTCCGCGACGAGGAACTGCGAGTGCTGTTGCGAGGTGTTACGCTGCTGAAATTTGGCGCAGGTGAAACCATAGTTCGCGAGGGTGATGGAGGCGATTCTCTCTATATTATTCGCTCCGGCGAGGTCGAGGTGATGGCAAGGGCGAACGGTGCCCAGGAAGTACATATCAGCACTTTAAAACCGCCTGCTTTCTTCGGTGAGATGGCTTTGATGACGGGCGAGCCGCGCAATGCCACCGTCCGGGCACTAACTGACGCCGAGCTATTGGAGCTCGGCCGCGAGGGCTTCACTGATCTTTTCAAATCCCACCCCGCATCTGCGAGCGCTATGAGTGAAATCATCGCTTTGCGCTTGACCGAGCGGCGCGAGTCGCTGGCAGCAGCCAGTCTCCGCGGAGCATCGCGAAGCCACGCAGCCTGGCTACTCGAGAAGATCTACGCCGTCTTCAATCTCTCCCCACAGCGCTGAATCTTCAAACAGTCCTTCCCGTGTTAAATACGACGCTCGCAACTTTTGGTCTGAATACGAGACAGCCGGACCCACGAAGTGTCGAAAAGCAGATCAGCACGCAACTCAATCTTTTACAAAAATCCGGCCTTTAAAGCGCGCTACGAGCCAGGTTTGAGCAAAATCGCTGCACAGCGCCCTTCCACTTGTCATTTCGGGTTTTGAGCTTTTGAGGCACACGCAATTGCCACGACAAAACATTGACAAATGGCCAAACGCAACCTTTTCTGCGTTAGAGACCTTTTACTGGCACGTCGATTGCTCGCAAAACCAGTGCAATGCCTGTATCCAAGAATCCGACTGTTGCGACCGATGACGTTCTCATCTCCGGTTCCTGGTTTGCAGCCCACTCTGACGCGCGTGGATTCGAGCGGATTGACTCGCATGGCGAAGTTCCAAACGTGGGCAGAGAAACCCAAGCGATTCAGTGCCCAACCAGTGTCAATCCGAGATTTGTGAATGTAGCTGCGTCAGTTGACGAGCCTGCTCGGTGCGAACCTGATACCCTCGCAGAACTGATCGCGGAGGGTGGCAATCTCCTGGAGGATCTAGTGGACATGTTTCAGGCGGAATTGCCCAGAGGGCTGGCCGAGCTGGAACGCGCGTTTGATACAGGGGATTGCGCGGGAGTTGCAAGGGTCGCGCATACCCTGAAGGGCACGGCGGGAACCTTTGGAGCCAAGCGCATGCATGCGCTCGCTGAACGAATTGATCTGCTAGCTCGCGCTAAACGGAACCGGGAGGCCGCCGCCCTCTTCGACGAGTTCCTCCTCGAATGTCAGCTGGTTTTGCAGCATCTGCAGTTAAAAGTCCAGACCCAGGATTAGAAGGACGAAGCCGCTGATGACAACCACTGAGGCCGGTATCTCGGCCCCAGCGAATAAGCGAGTCACCGCAATGAACCAATTGGACATGCCCGGTGCGTAAGGCTCAGCTTTTCAACAAATGTAGCAACTTGGCTGCAAAGCTTGCAGTTCTGCTTTTCTTCCTAAGCTTTGCCCAATTCTACACCTTGACGTTCGGACGCGAACTCCAAAAATAACTCCCAATCCCTGATCGACAATTATCGCATCACACGACGCTCTGAGTGAGCGACTGTTCCTGCTGGCGTCATACCTGTGTGATTGTCGCTTTCAATTCACAGCATTCCAATTAAAACCATACTGATCCTACACGCCTTGCGCCTCAAGCCCGCCTCAGAATGTAACATCATTGCGGCAAAGGCTGCGCGCACTGCATATTGGCTTTCAGTCACGACCGGATAAGCCAGAGCTAAGCGGTCTATGGACAACATGTAGTAACAGCACTCGTGAGAAATCGTGCTCAAAATCGAGTTGAAATTCGGCTCCGGAAGGGAGCTCTGCGATGGCCTGCGCCTTTGTTTTACCGCTTATGAGCCAGGCGCCACCCTTCTCTCTCACTGCGTCCGCTACAAGTTTCCGATCCTGTGCCGGCGCGTCTCCAGGCAAGGCGCGTTGTGGGTTCGTACCCTTATAGTAGTAGCGAAATGGCACCGCGAAAAATCCTTGTGGGAAACCCGCGTTGTCTCTCGGGTCGATGACTTTCGCGGGCGAGAAAAATCCGGATTCGAAAAAAATCACGTCATCCACACTACCCTGCCCAATGCGCCGCGCAATTGTTCGCCAAGGTTGATCCTGTGCGGCATATGTAAACGGTACGGAAATCAGAAACAAAACCACTAGACCGCAGACCACATCATTCCGAGCGCGCCGGCCCATTCGATTGAGCGTCCAAGCCACTACTACCGCTGCGACGGCAAACGAAGGCGCGACATATCGAACTTCAAACAACGGTCTAATCACAACCGACGAAACAGCCAGAGCCAATATCGGAATGATGCAGTACATCCAACAACACACAACCGATTCACAACTCTCGCTTAACCCCCGAAGACCTATTACAAGCCACAGAATGCCGGCACCTGCTATCCCCGCGACGATCGCTCGACTGGCTGACGAGTAGTGATCGATGCCGATCCAGTCTAGCCAATGGCCCCATAGCAACTCCTTTCCTTGAGTTGCTGCGACACGCGTGAACGGCAGAAACAAGAGCAAACTGAGTGCTAAAGCAAGCCCGCTGCGGCTGTACCCCTCATGACGAAATTCGCGCGCGACCACGAGCACATCCACGCCGATCACAAGCCAGCCCGCAAGATGTGTATAAAGCATGACCGCTCCCAGCACCGCTGCTATCAGAATGCAGCCCCCGTTCGGCCGCTTTCGCAACCTTGCCATCGCCCACACATGGCCTAACGTTACGGCGACAAACATGCTGTACATCCGGGCCCATCGAGCGAGAAGCAGTGCAAGCGGGTTAAACGCCCAGGTCGCAGCAGCAGCGAAGCCAACCTGATAACCGAATAGCTCTCTGCCGTAAGCGAACACCAGAAACAGGCTGATAAGTCCAAAGATTAGCGAGAACGCCCTCAAGGCTAGCTCGCTGGTTCCGAACAGCCGACAAAACCAGTGCAGCAGCAGGTGATACAAAACCGGCTTGCCAGGATCAAACTCGAGCGCTGTTCGCGCAACGCCCAAGATGCTTTTTTGGCCAGCTGCTAACGCGCTGTATGCTTCGCTCGGACCGAGAGCCTGACGGCCCAGATGATAACCATAAACGAACGTGGCGACGACGATCAAAGCGATTATTGCCCAGTTTTTCTGCGCTTGAAGCCACAAGTCGTCGCCGAAGTTCAAGGCCGAAAGCCGCGCACCAGACCAGATGGTCTGGTGCGCGCGCCCCATGAGTTGCGCTCGACCCCAACCCGTCGTCTGAAACATCCTCTCGCTTAGCGTCTGGCCAATTCAGGAAAGGCTCGCTGAAGGCGAACGCGGGCTTGGTCGAACGAGAACCTCGTGAACGGCTTGACGATATATGCCAGTGCGCCCTCGTCCACCATGCTACGACGCGTCTTTTCGAATGGCACTGCACTGACCACGATGATTTGGGTCCGCGGACTCTCCCTTCTCATACTGCGGAACGCTTGAGCGGCGTCGACGCCGTCAACAGCGGGCATGATCAAGTCGAGGGTCACCAATTGCGGTCTAAGCTCTCGAAAAAGCTTAAGACCCAGTGCTGCATTCTCCGCTTCGCCCGTAATCCGGCAACCAATCTGCTCCAAGTGATGTCGGATGACTCGCCGGGCTACAGGGGAATCATCGATCAGCAAAGCCTCGACCACTAAAGCGATCACCTCCTGCCGCGGTGCCTAACACGGACCGTGCCACCCCAACTGGCTCACCGTCGCCCACGATCTCGATGCGGTTCCGCAGCTTTAGTCATCTTGCAGGCCTTGACCGTGAGTTTATCGCTGCAGCGCTTTCTTTGCACTATCCCGCCTCTCGTGGATATGACTACGTATTCTGCAAGGCCTTTGATTAATGCCATCACATCAGCCTGTAGCTTCACGCCACACTAGCTCTGGTTCGCAACTTAGCTTGCTTTCCAACCTCTTCCCGCCTCCTATCTCGACCTCCTATCTCGCCCCGCACGGGGTGTCTCGCCTTCCAGGCGTGTTAGACGATTGCTCACTTCGGCGCACTTGAATACTCATTTCTCGATTCAACAACCAGCCCTTTTGCTTGCCTGGAAGCCGGATCAACCAACTAAATGGGCACGATGCTATCCGCGAAAAATGTAGACACGCGATTCTAGTCTACTTTTGCCTCATTCAAATAATCCGGCTGCCCCGCCGCCATACGGCACCATTACTAGTCACTACCACCAATTCTTTTTTTTCAAGATCTTCATCGAGACGTCATTTCGTTCTGCACTAGGCATACTCGTTGCTGCCGCTCAGCAGACTGACGGTCATCAAGGAGGAGTGCTTATGGATCGTGTGTATCAACTCTGGACACGTTACGGTCGCCCTCGACCTGGGCAAAGTATGGCTGAATACGCTTTAATTATCACGCTTGTCGCTGCAGCAGGCCTTGCTGTTTGGTCGACACTTGGAGGGAACATCAAAAACGTCATAAGCTCAATCGCCAATTGTATCTGATTCTGTGGGGTCCCGTGTTTAAAAACGGTACAGCTGTATTTGTAGAAGATCGGAAGAGAGACAATAAAGTCTTTGGCTCGTTTGGCTCCTGTTTAGACAAGATCAACACCCGGTTTTGCCGGCAAAGATCGCCGACTGCGCCGGAACCCGCCAGCACGAGCTATGGAATTCGCGTACGCGACGTTGCAGGCACTGAGCTGCCAAGCTAGGTCTGTTTTAGTGTGAATATGGTGCGAGTCTAGCCCGCAATCATGCCAAGACTGTCCAGCGAGTTTGTTCTTATACGTTGAGGTCCGCTCTCAAGGCAATGCCTTTTGCGGACCATCCCGCAGCGCAAACAGGCGATAGGGTCAAGCATCGGCAAAATACTCGATTCCGTAGTGCAGTTGCCCCCGTCACTGCGTCTTTTCCAGAGAAACACGTGATCGGCGCGGAAACTGCACTCATGATCGAGTGATGAAACGCAGACTGATATTCTTCGCAATCACCGTTTTTATCGGCCTGCTGATCGTAATGCTAATCAGCAGTGCTTTGAAGACAAAACAAGCAACAATCGAAGCCTTAGAGCATGATCGCGTAGAGATTCTCGTTGCAGCGCACGACCTCATGCCCGGGAGTGTACTTGACGCAGCGAGCGTTAAGCTGGCGGCTTGGCCCCGCGCCAACCTGCCTCCAGGAGCCTTGACCAACGCTAGCTCGGTTCAGGGTCAGGTAGTTAAACAAACTGTCATCGAAAACCAGCCGATTGTCGCAGGCATGTTGTTAGGACCAGGCAATGGCGGCGGCATTTTGCCGTTTCTAATACCAAAAGGAATGCGAGCCATGTCAATCCCCGTGACACCTGTCAGTGATATGGCTGGCATGATTTTGCCGCATGCACGAGTCGACGTTCTGGTGAGCAGCAACGAGGGCAACGATGAGCGCACCAGGATCGTTTTGCAGGATGTTGAGGTTCTAGCAGTCCAGAATCTGCTCGACGCCTCCGGTAATCAACCGCAACGCGCCGAGGTCGTAACCTTATTGGTAACACCGCAAGACGCGGAAAGACTGGCGGCAGCTATTCGTCTGGGGGCGTTGCAGATCGCCATGCGCGGCTATGACGACCGTCAAACCGTATCAACAACAGGGGTGAACTCTCGCGAGCTGGTAGGTCTCCCGTCAATCCCGTTCGCAACGCAGCAATCCGCGAGCAGTCCAACGGTAAAACGTGTGACAACCGAACGGCTGACTCAGGCGAAGATCAGACCAGAGATATCGGTTGAGCTGATGCGCAATGGTAAAGAACGCCAGACCGTCAATTTTGACCAGGCTGCCTCACTGATGTTCCATCCCCAGCTTGGGGGCGCGACTAAGCCTATTGAAACCGATCCAATGCAGTCGGACGACTCCGAGTGAAAGCGTATGAACGGCTGCCGACACAGCGTCGAGCGTTTGTCAGCTTGTCGTCCCGGCTCCAGGACAACCGGTCTGGAGCTAGCTTGTTCGAACTGAGTTTGACGATGGCAGAGCAACGACCCAAAACGTGGCGGAGCGTTCCAAAAACCCCGACGGCTGCAATTTTTGTAGCCCTCATCGGCTTGCTGTTTACGTCTTGCCCGGGTGAAGCGACCGAGCAGCACATCAACCTCAATATCCAAGCCGGCCAGACTTACACGCTGCTCAATCTCGCTCCCGATTCAACTCCTGAAGTCAGATTTACGAGCCATCATCCCTTTATTCTGCAATGCCCCGCCACGGATCGCTGCGTGATCCTGGGCACCGAGTCAGGCGAGGGCACTGTGCGGACTCTTTCCAAACAAAGGGTGACCATTATCTACGACGTGAAAGTCTCTGCAATAACGCAACCGGGCAAACCGTTGGAACCTGCCCATTTGCCTTCCACCGCTGGAACGATGAGTCGGTCTGAGGGAGGCTCCGCACATCCAGAGGAAAGTGTCAAGGTTTCGACTGAACATTCAGGACCGGCACATGCTGTGGATCCCCCAACCATTCAAGGGCAAACGCCACCGCTGAGATATACTCAAAACCCAGTCGTGAAAGAGCTCGAAGTTCCGCGTGTTTCCCCGCTCGTCCAGACACCGATACCTTCTTCGCCTCTCGCCTTGATGGAGGGTTCTTCGCGGCTCCTCGACTTTTCGGTGCCGTTGCGCAGGGTGTCCATAGCCGATACCGCCGTGGCAGACGTCCAGGTCGTGGCACCGAATCAGATCATGTTGATCGGCCATAAAGCAGGCTTCACGACTTTGGTCACCTGGGACCAGTTCGACAACTATCGCGAACAGACTATTCGTGTCGACCGAGGTGGGCCGCAGGAAGTGCAGTTGAACGTGGTTGTCGCCGAGCTGGACCGTAGCAAGCTGGAACAACAGGGTATCGATATCTCGTTGGCTTTCGCCAATGCCGGCGTGTCGGTTGTGGGGCTCCCGGGAGGCGTCGCAACACCATACAATCCCAACGTCAATCTCAGTGCCAGCGGCGGGCCGGGGACGATCGTCGCGCTGCCGCCGTCTGGGGTCTTGCCGAATTCAGGGTCGCTGATTCCGCTGCTTCTCTCGCCGAGCATCAGTTATGGTGTTGCAATTCAGACCGGCCAGGTAACCACCAACAGCTTCATGCAGTTGCTGGAACAGCACAGCTTGGCCAAGATTTTGGCAGAGCCACGTCTGATCGCAGAGTCCGGCCAACCCGCTCAGTTTCTATCCGGCGGTGAGATCCCCATCGTCATCAGTCAAGCACTCAACACTTCGATTGTGTTCAAGCAATACGGAGCTTCAGTGAAATTTATCCCCACAGTGATCGACGGCGCCCAAGGCGAAATTGATCTGCGAGTCAGCCCGGAATTGTCGGAGCCGGACTACACTCAGGGTGTCCAACTGTTTGGCTTCACGGTGCCAGCCTTCGTGACCCGACGGGCGCAAACAGAGGTTCGTTTGCGGCAAAACGAGACGCTCATCATTGCCGGTCTGATCCTCGACACTAACCGCTCGGAACTCCACAAAGTTCCCTATTTAGGCGATGTTCCCTACCTTGGCGCCTTCTTCAGACACACCTACTGGAGTCACGTGAAATCCGAGCTGGTGATGACGGTAACACCGCAGATCGTGCAACCGATTCCCGCGGGTGCACCCGTCGGACTGCCAATCGAGCGCGGCCAGATGACAGCTGAGGAAGTCCGGACCAAACCATTGAGCGCTCCGGATGTTACCCGCCCAAGGTTCCCATGACCAGCTTGACGCACGATGGATTTCACCGCAGCCGACCAGCTAGCGAGCTCCGCATTGCTTTGGCTGGAGGCGCCCAGAATCAGCGCGACGCGGTAAAGGAACTGATTGCTCAGGTCCGCGAGGTTGATAGTGAGATTACAGATTTGGGCGAACACCCGGCAGGTTACGAGAACGATCCTGATCTCGCGCTGTTGATCTGGTTATTGGATCCCACAGACCACAACATGTGGACGGCCGGCCTGAGGTCTATGACCTCCACTCGCTCAATCTGCCCAACCATAGCCCTTCTGCCCAAGCGCTCTCCCCACTTCATGCAGGCGGCACTGCGTGCCGGCTTCGACGACGTCCTGACCTTTCCGCCAACCTCTGAAGATATCCTCCGCACGCTACTTCGCGTAAGTGAAGCGCGGCGCAAAGCGCAAAGCCTCAGTGACAATCAGATTTGCTCGCTTGTAAGCGTCTGCGGGGGACAGGGGATTAGCTCGCTCACCGTTTGGCTGGGCTTTGCGCTGCAACGAATCCTCGGCAAACGAACCGTGCTGGTCGACCTCGATTTACAAGCGGCATCGTTGTCCGTCTTATTGGACCTCGACCCAGAACATACAATCGCCGAACTTGCGGATCCAACGAGCCCGATCGATTCGATCCGCCTTGAATCAGTACTGAGCAAGCATGATGAAAGTCCGGCGTTGCTGGCGGCACCCAAGCGCATCGAAGAAGCGGAACTCGTCTCGGCGACAGCGGTCGAGGCATCACTTAAAGTGTTGCATGACCTGTTTGACGCCGTGTTGATCGACTGCGGCAGGTATCTCAATGAGAGTTCGGTAGTGGCATTCGAGCATTCCGACCATGTACTCTACGTACTCGACCAATCAATAACCGCAGTTCGAGCTGCCCAACGCTTCCTGTGCCTGTACGATAACCTGGGACTGCAACACCGCCCGCAACTCATTGTTAATCGCTATCGCTCGAAAGATGTAGTGACCTTGCGAAGCATCGAGGAAGCCTTGCAGCTTCCGATTTATGCGACGGTCCCTTACGACGAGACCACCTTTAAGCAGATGCAGACCGTCGGCCGTGACTTTTGGCATCTTTCTTACGCAACCAACGTTCGTCGCAGTTGCGAAACGCTGGCCCGAAAGCTTTTTGCTCCGGAGGCCGAGAAGGCCCCGGCGACGAAACCAAATCTCTTGAGCCGCTTGTTCGGCATAGCGCGCTGAATCCGGAGAGTTTGATATGGGACTGATCGATAGATTGAGAGAAGTCAAATCTGAGGGCAGCCGGAACGAACCCTCTTTCCTTCGCCACACGAGCCTCAACGGTGCACAAGTTTCAGCTGAACGCGAGTTGTTCGATTACCTTAAGGAACAAGTTCAGGACCGGGTCTTTCAGCAAACCGATCCGGCGAAACTCGAGGAAGCCGGGCCAACTCACCTCCTTAGCCAAATCACCGAGGCTATCAACGATGTTATCACTGAAGAAAAATTGCTTTTAACCAACATCGACCGTGAGCGGCTCGTGCAATTAACCATCGATGACATGGTTGGTCTTGGCCCGCTAGAACCCCTGCTCCAGGACAATGAGATATCTGACATTCTGGTCAATGGTTACGCCGAGACTTACGTCGAACGACATGGCAAGCTGTTCAAGACCAACGTCAGATTCCATGATGACCAGCACTTACTACGAGTAATCAATCGGATCGTCGGACGGGTGGGAAGGCGAATCGACGAATCATCACCTATGGTCGACGCACGTCTACCCGACGGCTCGCGAGTAAACGCGATTATCGGCCCGCTCGCCATTGATGGTCCCGCCCTCTGTATTCGACGGTTCGGGGCCTTCGGCAGCGACATCTCGCAGCTGGTCCAGCTTGGCACTCTCACGTCTGAAATGGTCGCCTTTCTGCGCGCTGCCGTAGGCAGCCGCTTGAACATTCTAATCGGTGGCGGCACTGGTAGCGGTAAGACAACAATCCTTAATTGTCTATCGTCGTTTATACCGGATGGTGAGCGGATCATCACAATCGAAGACGCGGCCGAACTACGGCTCCAGCAACCTCACGTACTACGGCTCGAGTCTCGCCCACCGAATATAGAAGGCAAGGGTGAGGTGACTCAGCGAGATCTATTCAAAAACACGCTGCGCATGCGTCCCGACCGAATCATTGTGGGCGAGGTCCGTGGGGCCGAAGTTCTGGACATGTTGCAGGCCATGTCCACAGGTCACGATGGGTCAATGGCTACCATTCACGCCAACACGCCACGCGACGCTTTGAGCAGACTCGAGATGATGATGCTGCTCAGCGGCATCTCGATACCTGAACACGCTATGCGCCAGTATATAGTGTCGGCTATTAATCTCTTCGTGCATGTAAATCGCTTCTCTGACGGCACTCGCAAAGTAGTAAAGATCTCGGAAATCACCGGAATGGAATCCGACATAATCCTGATGCAGGACTTGTTCGAGTTCGTTCACACCGGCATCACTTCAGGCGGCAAGATAGTCGGCGAGTTCCGCTCAACCGGTCTCCGATCCAAGTACGCAGACAAGATGGCAGCGGCTGGCTATCAGCTTTAGCGACCGATCTTCAAGAAGGGACCGCCTCTGAACATGGAAGTTTTTTCGATGGTGTTACTCGCCCTGTTCCTGTTATTGGGGCTCATGTTTTACGAGCGCAGCAGGAGAGCGGAATTAAAGCGTCAAGAAGAGCTCTCGCGCAGGATCTCAGGCAACAGTGCGCCTGCTGCTCAGGAGTCGCCAACCTCGGAAAAGCCTTCTCCGCATTTTGCGATCGCCACCCATGAATCTCTGCGTCATCTGGAACGCCTTCTGGCGCAGGCAGGGTTAGAAATCCCACTGCAGCAATTCCTTGCTCTCAGCTTGATGGCCGGGATCGCCGGTCTGTTGCTAACCTGGCTGTTGCTGAACTCCGCGGCCGTCGGTCTTTACAGTGGCGTCGCTTTCGCCTTATTGCCAGTGATCTATGTTTGGATCCAGCGCAAGCGGAGACTCGTGATTTTCAGTCAGCAGCTCCCGCATGTCGCCGATTTTTTGCGTTCCGCCCTGCGCGCCGGCCATCCCATCGCCCGTGGCTTGCAGATGGCGGCGGAAAATGCCGCCGAACCAACGGCGACAGAACTCAGGCTGGCACTTGAGCAAATGCGTTACGGCGCCGCGTTGCCCGATGCGCTGGAAAGCATGTTCAAACGCGTGCCGGAAGAGAGCCTCGGCTTCTTCGTCGCGGCAATAAGAGTACAGGCACAGGTCGGCAGCAGCCTGGCTGACATTCTCGATCGAGTAGCCGAAGCGATTCGTTCGCGCCAACGTCTGCAGCAGCAGATCAGAACCTTGACGGCGCAGGCAAGAATGAGCGGACTGATGGTCGGAGCCATGCCATTTTTCCTGCTGGTGGTCTTTAGTATCCTGCGCCCCGAATTTACTTCCGAGCTTTTCTACGACCCCACCGGACGAAAATTGCTCGAAGCGGCAATCGGCATGGATGTTACGGCCCTGATCACCATCAACCGAATGCTGAAGATATAGAACCAGACGATGCCATTTTCGATGCTATATCCCGCCTTGTTCATCCTCACCATCGTCGCCTGCTTCACATTATACCGAGCAGTCTCTGATGCGGGTCCGCCGATCGTCACCCGCCTTTCCGGACGCGCGCCGGCTCGGCGAGGTTTAGCAAGTGGGGTTTCGGCCTTGGTGGAACAGGCACTCGACCGCTGGCCGGCAACGCCCCCTGCGAGCTCCTTCGAGCGTAAGCTTCCGACTACTCTAATGTATGCCGGCTTTCGCGGCGCTCGAGCGATTGCACTGTTTCAACTCGGCCGAACAGCATTGATGATTGGTCTTGCGCTGTTGGGCATTGTTCTTGCCGCAGCGCTTCGCAAATCCATCATCGGGATGTGCGCCACAGGGCTTTTGGTCGGCTACGCGATACCCACCTACATCGTGAAGCGGCGTGCCACCAAACGCCAGCAGCGGATCAAAACCGAACTTCCTGACATCCTGGCACTACTGGTGGTTAGTTTGGAAGCAGGTGTAGGATTCGCCGAAGCCGTAAGGCTGGTGGGACGCGAGGCCGAACGTCAGGGTCGTCTCCTGGGAAGGGAACTTTCAACCACCGCAGCCCATATGTCGGCCGGACGCAGCATGGAGGCCAGCCTCAAGGATCTGGCGGATCGCAACGGGGTGGAAGAAGTCAAGGCCTTGGCGGCGCTGGCCATTCAAAGCCAGAAGGCCGGGGCACAAATCGCTCCCGCTTTGCGCGCAAGCGCGGAGCTGCTCAATTCGCAGCGACGACTGGCCGCCGAGGAGGCTGCCCATAAGGCCGCGGTTAAAATGTTAATCCCGCTTGTCTTCCTGATTCTGCCGGCGATGTTGCTAATCGTACTGGGTCCTGCTGCGCTCCAAATCGTGCGAATGTTTACTCAATTGAAATGAGGGCGGCAGCACAACGCCGGCTCGTCCCACAGGCGGTCCAACTGCCCCGTCGGCGCGGCGCGAAATGCTCAGACCCTGATCAGCTTTTAGCGTTCGCGGTCTACGTTACGATCGCGTTAGCGTTCGTGGCTTTGCCAGTAATCCGCCATCCGGCGACCTTTCATATCGGGCTCACGGCTGATCCATCGCAGATGATGTGGTTTTTGGTTTGGTGGCCTCATGCACTTGCTCATGGGCTGAATCCCTTCATTTCAAGAGTGATCTGGGCACCCACCGGCGCGAATTTAACGTGGACGACATCGATCCCTGCAATTGCCTTAACGATGGCACCTGTTACTTGGGCGCTTGGTCCGGTCATTTCGTACAATATCGTTGCATTGCTGGGTCCCGCGATTTCGGCGTGGGCGTCGTTTCTACTCTGCCGACGGATCGCCGGGCGCTTTCTGGCCGGACTCGTCGGAGGAGCGGTTTATGGCTTTTCGCCCTATGAATTCGGGCATATTTTGGGCGGTCATCTGTGTTTTACTGCCAACTTCGTGCCGCCGCTCGCTCTGCTGATTTTTGTGCAGCTGCTTGAGGGAGAATTAAGCCGTCCGCGGTTCACTTCGACATTTGCCTTACTGCTCGTCCTGGAATGCCTCATCTCGAGCGAAGTTTTCGCAACGATGACAGTTCTTGGTACGATCGCCTGGCTGATCGGCTATGTTCTGAGTCCAGCGAGTCGAAGCGGTTTGCGGTCGACACTCTTACCGGTGGTGGCAGCCTATTTTCTGGCAACTCTTATTTTGTCACCGTTTTTGTATTTTGCACTGGCAAATGGTGCGGCGCCTCGTGAACCGCTTTTCCCACCCAGCTTGTTTTCGGCAGACCTAGTTGAGTTCGTTTACCCAACACCGTTATTGCTGCTGGCACGACACTCTTACCAACTGCTGGCTTCGCGCAATTTTGGCAATCTGCAAGAAAATGAGTTTTACCTTGGCTTGCCGCTGCTCGCATTGTTGCTTGAATTCTGTTTGACCAGATGGTCTCAATCAGTGTCACGTGTGCTTGCGGTAATGCTGGGCTTTGTGATGGTGGCATCAATGGGGCCGGTCTTGCACGTTGGCGACGAGGCGCTTTGCAGGCTACCCTGGTCAAGGCTTTTCAACTTGCCACTGCTAAACCAGGCATTGCCAGTTCGGCTCGCAAACTATGGTTTCCTGATCGCTGCTTTGCTGATTGCGTTATCTTCAGCCCAGCCCCGGTCAGGTCTGACCAGAGTACTGGTCGCTTACGTATTGATTGGGTACTTGCCTAATTTCGCGTTGTTCATGTGGCCTGAGCGCTATGAGAATCCTCCTTTTTTTGCCACTCGGCTTTATCAAAAAGTACTTCATCCGAACGAAAACGTGGTGATTTTCCCCTATGGAGTCACTGGCCCGAGCATGCTGTGGCAGGCGGAAACAGGAATGTACTTTACGATGTCCGGCGCCTGGATGGGTCCTACACCGGAGGAATTTCAGCGCTGGCCCGCTGTTAGTGCGGCACTTACGGGACTTCCGCTCAGAGACGCCGGTCGTCAGTTGCGGAGTTTCCTGATAGCTCATCACGTAGAAGCGATAATAGCAGCAGAGGGAGCGGACAAACTGCCAGCTGCACTAGGGATTAAGCCTCTCAAGCTGGGCGGGGTGTCTTTCTATCAATTGCCCACGCCCGGGACAAGAGATCTTAACGATCACGTCACCGATCAGCTCGAAACCACCGCACTTCAAGCCTGGATTGGTGATCTCGTAACTGGCACCGAGCGATTCCTATGTGCGGGGCATGATCTCGGCATACTTTCACCCGCCCGGTTACACGAATTGGGATATCTGCCCGACGCTCGGTGGGGACGGCGGCTGGATTTGGTCCTCGGCGGGGCAACCCACGGGGCCATTGCCCCAGTCTGGATCGGTCCGGGACCCAATCATACGGTCGCTATCGGAGCTTTTGCGTCACCTCCAGCTGCCGGAACTTTAATCGCTCGTTACGCTCAGCAGGCGAGAGACATTTATTATCCGTATCCGTCACGCTTCAACGGAGAGCCGCCCCCGGGCCGGCCGGTGCATTTTTTGCTCATTACGATCGAGCCTTATTTCGTTCAGAACTGCTATAAGGCCTCTATATCCCGCAGTGCCTGGCTGCACAAGCAGCGGACCGATTCGAACTAACCACTTACTCGATTCTGATCTCAGGGAAAGAATTGCACCTGCGAAGAAGGACCGACCACCGGCCGGTCGATAGCCTGTCCCGCAGCGGAATCGGCTCGTGTGAAAAGCGACGCAGTGGCGTCATGGAATATCAATTTCCAGCCAGGCATCTTTATCATCTCCTCACATACCTTTTCCGCACTTGGAAACAACACGAAATCATGGTCATAGCGCGTTAGAATTTTTTCGGCACCCGGCAAATCCCAGTAGAAAGCTAGATAGTCATTCGTCACCTGCGCTGGATAAACCATATCGTAACGACTATCGAAGAATACTTTAGCGTCGTGCAGATGCCAGATTACATACTCAGCCCAACAAAAATACACGAGCACGTTTCCCCGTAATCCCCGTTCCCTCATGAAGCGAACCGCAGAAGATGGATAAGCCATGTCAGTCTGGAGCTGCGACGATAGAATCTCCCGATTGGTCAAAAGCAGTGCTGCAAGAGCCAAGGCGTACTGGGCCCAATGAGGTACTCTTCCGAAAGAACGGCTCGTCCGTGTTCGGGGATCCAGCATCAAGCCGAGGTGACGAGCCGCGGGCAGCGCACAGGCCATCGCCGCAAAAGGCATATTGCGTACAGATTTCAAGGCCGCGATTCCCGTTGCGATAGCAATTATTATCAGCGGTAGATCACCACCGCGGCGGCACTTTACAACTGAGCCTGTCAAGGCAAGCCACAAACCAATCAGGAAAAGGTACATAACTATTCCGCAGTGGTTGAAGCTCCATTGCCTGGCAATGGCGGTGTCGAGTGGTTGCCACTCAGTGAAAATCTTATAGGTCAGCGGATTCGATAGCGTCGTTAGCACCGCCCGCCATGCTATCAGACCATGCGGTGGGAGCAGCGTTGCGGTGCCAGCGAAGCCGACGATTGTCAGAACTTCCCCGTGGTGCCCGGCTGATCCTTGGCTCGACAATGCCATAATAGCAGCGGTCGTCGCGTACAGGGCTAGTGTGATCAGACCGATCACGAATCCGCCATGTAGGTTGCTCCACAGGAACATCACCGGGATCATAAGCCAAATTAGCCCGGATCTCCTGAAATTGCCCCGGGCGAGCAATGCCAGCGTGAGCGCAAAAAGGACGTAGCTATGCAGTTGAGGGCGGAACTGGCTGAATTGACCAGAGGCCAGAACCGCGAATCCGAGCATACTGAGTTGGATCAGACTGGGTGCACCTGTTTCGGCCAATCCTTCAACTAAAAAGAGAACCGTAAGCGACACGCAAGCGAGCTTCCACAACTTCAAGCCGCGGACACCCGCAGCGTTGTAAATGGCCGCCATAATGATTTCGGTCAGGTATTCATAATCGTTCCAAGGATAGCCATAAGCCGTATATGAATATCGATCACGAGCCACTATGCGACCCAGCGACAACATTTCCTGCCCAAAACGTATATGACCCCACAAGTCCGGATCGGTACGTTGCCAGACATTACCCAAAACAATCAGGGTCAGCACTAGAATCGGGCAGTATTGGAGCAACGATAACCTGTTTGGGCGTGCTCCTTGTGCAAGGAGGACTGCGGATTCTACAGCGCGGGCGGACTCGCCTCTACATTTGGGCATCATCGCCCTCTAGATGCCGTCTACTTGTTTCGAGCCGCGATCAACGACTCCGAGTCCGGCCTTCTGATTCCCGATGGAAGTTGATTCGAAGTGTCTGCCTGCTACTGGGCCAAAACCATCTGCGAGCTGCTGGCTAAAGTCAAACCGATGGAAGGCAAAAATGGTATTCGCAGGGTGTAAGCGTATGAAATCGTAACTTTGGCATCTTGTTGAGTTGAATCGTTGGGATCAGTGATTGCAGTATTTACCGTTACGTTGCTCGGGCTCAGGAATGGTGCTGAATTGATGGCCGCATTCACTATCCCCGAAGTGTTACTGGGATGAACAATAGCATAACGGACCGCCTCTCGTGCGGCCGAACAGATCATGTTGTAATCGTAGATAAGAACTCCCATCTGGATGATGGCAAACAACAGGACGAATGAGACCAAGGCGACAATCGCGAATTCAGTCATTGTCTGACCGGGAAGCCAACCTCGATCACTGGGTCTCTGGGTTCTGTAGCTCATCCCGAAACCTGCATAATCGCTTTGCCCTTCACGGTAAGCGAAGATGGTATCCCTGGATACGGGACGATCGTCGAGAACGGCGCTTGCGTGTCAACCTCGACGTAAGTGGCGTAAGGAGCATTTGTGCAGTTATACGAACTGCCGGAGCAAGCTGTCACGTTGGTGCCTGTCGCACAGGTACATTGGCTGGCAGTCGCGGTCAGACCGGCAACGTTTGCCCCATCGGTCAGAGCCGCCAATATCATGCCAGCGGAATTAGCTGCGGTTATGACGCTTTGGGAGCCATACTGTGCGCCCGCTCGCGCGGCGTTGTTTACCGCGATCCATACGTAGAATAGACGGCCAAAGTCAGCTGCTGCCAAAAGCAAGAGCACAAGGACGGGAAGAGCAAAGGCAAGTTCAACCATGCTTTGGCCCTTCCAGCCCCGTTGAAGCACAGCCCTTTGCGAATAATCATTCGTACAGTGTGCTGGACTTCGCCGGGGAGCCGTGGGCAAGCGATGAGTAGTTATTTTTGATGGTAGCATTTCCCTGAAACAGCACGTGGGCAGCGGCAATGATCGTGTAACCAGAGTTGCTACTGTTGCCGGTATAACTGAGCGAGCTATTGGGGAAATAGAACGTGCCATCAAAAGTTGAGTTGCTGTTGCCGGTAATGCTACTGCCGCCAGTCGATGTGCTCCAGAACAATATTCCTTCGTAACTGCCCGATGTTGGCGCACTCAGAGTAGCAGTCACGTTACTGCTAATATTGATCGGACCGCTCGTAATGAAAGTCACTCCTGTTCCGTTGATATTGACATTACCGGTAATCGTCAAACCTCCGGAACCAAGGTTGTAAATGCCCGGCTGCAACGTAAGTGTCGTATTGCCAGTGAGCCTAATCCCGCCACAGTAAGAGCCGGGTCCGCTGACGCCGGGAATGAAGATCCCACCACCAGAACAAGCGGGTTGGCTACCCAGATACGAGAACGGGTCAGCTACTGCGCTGATACCGGTATTTGGGGATGGAATAAACGAGCAGTTGTCTTGTGTCGATACACTGTCGGCGATTCCGATAGAAGTTGCTTTGAAAAAGCCGTTACCACTGCAGGTGGCCGAAGAGTTAATTGCTGCACCGCAGGACAAATTGATGTTGGCATTGCCAGAGACGGTCAGACCCGGAGACGAGCCCAAAGCGTAGAAGCAGGTACTGGAATCGATTGAACCGGCAACCGCACTCGCGGCAACGTTTATCTGGTTAAATCCAAGCGTCCTTAGAAAATAAGTTGATTGAGGCTGTGATATTGCGACTTTTACACAATCTTGCGTACATGAAGCATCACTGTATGGATTGACAATCGTAACTGTGACACCGGCTGTTCCGTTGGCGAAACCATTTAAGGCAGCCGCACTATCCGCCGCCGCCGTCACATCCTGATTAAGACGGCTCGCTACTGCACCAGCCAACGCCGCGGCATCAGCCGCCGTCTGCATTCTGCGTCGTGTGCCCCAGGTCAGACTGATGTCGAGCGCCAACGCAACAAAACCGAACAACACCAGGATCGCTATTGCAACCAATACGAGAATTTGACCTGAGGCGAAAGAGTTTGCGTGAATGAATGATTGGTTATTGGCATGTGTCTTTAAAAATCTTTTGCGTTCGAGACCAGGACATTTGCCAATAATTTGTTTCAAAATGAATGCGTGCTCCTACGCGTCGAGAAGGGCGAAACAATAATTGTGCCACTGCTCTCAGCCACTGAAACTTTGGGAAGAGAAGCGGACGACCTCTCGATAAGTCTGCTCAATCGTGCATTTGGATATCCTGGCTTCGGAATCGAAATTTGTGTGTTTAGCGTGTGCCAAGTCGCGGCAAGTGTTGTTGTGAGACAGGCAATCTTTTGTCAGCCGCCTGACGATGATTCAGCTATTCAGCGCCGGCAGTTAAGCCAAAATCGGTTCGACCTCACCGAGATTCGCTAGACCGGCGAAGCATCTTCTTGCCCCGAAGGGCTGGTATTGCGACCCTTTGGTTATGCATCAAGTTATTGCGGGAAGTCAGGAACTTGCGCCGACTCGAAAGGGCCGGGTCGAGCCAGAGCGATCCGCCGGCGAAGTCGCTTCAAACGGTGAATCTCTGCCGGTTACCTATTCGCATTGGGCATTTGTGGCACTCGTCGCCCTGACCATGATTTTATACCTCGTCAGGCTGGGCACGCGTGCCCTGTGGGCCTCGGAGTTTCGCTGGGGCGAAGTAGCTCGCGAGATGCTGCTTAGCGGAAACTACTTCTGGCCGACGATCAACGGTAAAGTCTACTTCGACAAACCACTGGGTTCCTACTGGCTGGTGGTGGCTTCGGCTTGGATTACGGGTGGTGTGAACGAGGCGGCAACCAGACTGCCATCGGCCCTCGCCGGAATGTTGGCAGTTGTAATGCTCGTCCTGTTGACGCGACATCTTTACGACCTCAGAACTGGAGTAATCGCAGGCCTCGTTCTGGCCACGAGTTTTAGCTTCGCTTTCTGGTCCCGCAACGCGTCAGCCGATGTCGAGACGGTGGCAGGTATGCTTGCCGTGCTGCTGATCTTTGCCTCCCGAGGCCAACGCGCCGGATGGTGGGTCATAACAATTTGGTCAATAATGGCACTAACTTCCTTGATGAAGGGATTATTAGGCTTTGTCCTGCCGATCCTCGTCATCTGTGTTTACTCGTGCATTGCCAACGGTTGGCAGGAATTAGCCCTTCACTTGAGGCATGGAACACTTGGTGAACGCATTAGTTGGCTAACCGAGCAGAATCGCTGGCTCTTCAACCGATACACGGTTCCAGCTGTGCCATTGGCCGCCATCATCTATCTGGTGCCGTTCGCCGTTTCGCTTTGTAATACCGGCTCGGCGAAGGGGCTGTATATGGTCTACCGCGAAAATATCCAGAGGTACTTCGCTCCGTTCGATCATCGCGGACCTATCTATCTCTATGTTTATGTGATCTTTTTGTTGATGGCGCCCTGGTCCGCCCTCCTGCCCGCGGCAATGGTCCATGCTCACAGTTCAGGGTCCGACGCTGCGTCGGAAGAAAGCAGGCTCGCGAAGGCTAACCGCTTCGTGCTCGCTTTTTTCTGGTCATTATTCATCTTTTTCACACTTTCCGGGTCGCGCCGCAGTTATTACATTCTGCCAGTATTGCCTGCGGCAGCGATCATGGTTGCACGATTGTTCGCGAGCGACAGTCGAATGATTGGGAAGTTGACTGGTTTATTGTTGAAGGTAGGCTTCTGTTCGTTTGCCGTGCTCGTGACCGGTTCGGGAATTGTCTTAACCCCGGTGCAACGCTTGCTCCCATACCCGTACTCCGTGTTACCAGCATTGCCCGCTCAGAAAATCTTCCTGGTAAGCTGGATTATTTCGATGGCCACTATCGTGTTTGCATCGACCAACTACAGTCGCCGGCGAGTACTGCTTTCTTTTGGTGTAAGCAGCTATTTATTTTTGTCTTACCTTTTCTTTGTAGCTATGCCAGCAGGTGACAGATGGAGAGGGGAAAAGCAATTCGCAAAAGCTACGCGTCAGTTAATCGGGGCACATGAGGATGAATTGGCCGCCTTCAGGACTCAGCCGCCAGTGTTCTATCTCGGCCTGGCCCATCCCATACCGCAGTATGACTCCACTTCAGAGCTGGGATCAGCGGTTCGAGATGGTCATCTCCGCTGGCTGATCGTGCGCCGTCGTGATGTAGGTAGCATCAATGTCGCAGGATATGCAGCACTGTCCGAACCGGTTTATCCGTGGGATTCCGCTCAGCACCGTGGGAATAGCCTTGTTTTGATGCGACTTGGAGGTTAGGGAGAGATTAAGCTAGCTCGAGGCGAGGTTGTCGGCGTGTTATCACGCGTTGCAGAAAAGACAAGCGATTCGGGTATAGAGCCTTTAGAGTCGCATAGGCATCACTACGTAGCGAAATTTGGAGTCCGAGGGCGTCGTGATAACTCCCGCTGTAACTTCGTCGCTCAAGCCCAGAACCGCTTCACCCTCGCTCGGGATGACGTTGAGGACCTGTTGAATGTAGAGCGCATTGAACCCGATAGAAAATTCAGCTCCGTTGAATGCGACATCGATCGTTTCGCTGGCTTCACCCACTTCCGGACTGGTCGAAGACACCGTCAGGGTGCCCTCAGCGAATGCGAGTTTGACCCCGTGATAACGCTCATTGGAAAAAATCGCGGCGCGCCGCATCGCATTCAGTAGAATGTCGCGGCCGACATGTATCTGGTAACGCGACTCTGTGGGAATGACCCCCTGGTAGTCGGGAAACTCTCCTTCGACCAGCCTCATCGAAAGCTCAGTGGCGCCGCGGCGCAACCAGGCCAATTGTCGCTCAATCACCAGATGAGCAACATCTTCACCGGGTTCGTCGAGCAGTTTTCGCAACTCTGCCAGACCCTTGCGTGGAATGATCACCCCTCCTTCCATCGCAAAGCCGCCAGCTTCGCGGTCAACCAACGATAATCGGTGGCCATCGGTGGCGACCATTCTTACCGTCCCACTTTCCGGTGCGGCCAAGTAAACCCCGCTGAGGTTATAACGTGCCTCGTCAGGGCTGACTGCAAAGATGGTTTTATCGATCATGTTCGCCAGCACATCAGGCGACAGCTTCAGTTCTGCTTGAATGCCACGTTCCCGGTCAAGCTGGCCGTTTGTCGCAGGCAGCGATGGAAAGCTGCGCGGGTCGAGGCCCATCATTTTGAATCGCGCACGACCGCAACGAAGCTCCATCCAGTCCCGCTCGAGCGCTTTGATTGTTACCTGTTCCGCCTCCGTTTCCCGTACGATCTCGAACAATTTACGGGCAGCGAGCGTAAACGAAGCTGGGTCGGACGCTTCCGCAGTCAGTTCAGTGCGAATGCCAACCTCCAGATCGGTTGCTGAAAGTCGCACTCTGCCCTCAGCGGGTTCGATGAGCACGTGGCCAAGGATCGGCACCGTGTTGCGACGCTCAACTATTCCCTGAATCATGCTGAGCGCGTCCAATAGTGCAACGCGATTTATCGCGATTTCCATGAAGTCGTATCCTGCAGTTTGCCTGCTGATCCTGGAAACAATCTTCCAGGGAAAAATTTAGTAGAGACAGAAAGGCTTGTCGACTTGTGCATTTTTGCCCTAAGTATTTGTCGCGATTGGCCTTTTTATAATTGATAAGGTTGTGCTTAACATGACCGAACAAAAGCTTAAACGGTTAGCATCGAACCATTGCTGACGATAACCAAGGTTTATCCCCGCGTTACCCACAGATCCTTCCACTGCAATTTCATTTCCGATTGCTGACTCATGTGTCAGTCACCCAGACTTGACTTCAGGTCCGTTTGGTCGACCTCCGGAGCATTGCTTAGATGGCGTGATCCTAAGCCTGGCGACGAATGATTAGGGGGTTGGAGCTGGCGAACTGGAGTGCATGTTTTTCAACTCTCGTTCGATCTTTTCAATCGAAAAGCGAAACGCCGAATCGTTAGTCACTCGGCGCAAGATAAGGTTGAAGGCATGAATGACGGTCGAATGGTCTCGTCCAAAGCTCTCGCCAATGGCGGGAAACGAGCTTTCAGTGATCTTGCGGCACAAATACATCGCCACCTGCCGGCAGAAGGCTATGTGCTGCGTACGCCTTTTGGACTTAAGGTCAGCGAGCCGGATATGGAAGAAATCTGCCACCGCGCGCTGAATCGCTTCGATGTCAGGTTTGCTCTCATGAGTGCGAATAAGATCACGCAGAGCCTGTCGAGCAAACTCAATCGTCATTGGTGAAGTGTTCAGAGAGGCTAGAGCTGCGAGTCGGGTTAAGCAGCCTTCAAGCTCACGCACGTTGGAAGAGACGTTCTGGGCGATGTACATCGCGACCTCGCTCGGCATATTGAGTGATTCGAGAGCCGCTTTCTTCTGCAGAATGGCAACCCGAGTCTCAAGATCAGGTGCCGTAATGTCAGCGATAAGGCCGGATTCAAAGCGATTTCTCAGACGCTCCTCAAGACCTGGAATATCGCGGGGCACTTTGTCGCAAGTCAGAACGATCTGATGGCGCTCGGAGTGCAGTGAGTTGAAAGTGTGGAAGAACTCTTCCTGAGTTCGTTCGCGTCCAGCCAAGAATTGGACGTCGTCGAGAATCAGCGCGTCAACCCGGCGAAATTTTTCCTTGAAGTCACCCATCTTTTCGCGTCTGATCGAACTGATGAGCTCATTCATGAAGACCTCAGCCGGCATAAACAGGACCTTGCGCTGACGCGAACTAGCCCAGAGATGATGGCCGATCGCCGTAGCGAGATGAGTCTTGCCGAGGCCGACGCCGCCGTAAATGAACAGCGGATTGTATTTTTCACCCGGCCGATTAGCGACAGCCAAGGCCGCTGCGTGAGCGAACTGATTGCTGGACCCAACTACGAATTCGGCAAAAGTGTAGCGTGGATTCAACTGGGGGTGGACAGCTGCCTGAAGCTCCTGGCTGCCCATTGCCGAGTTACTCTTGTCGCCGCTTGAAGAAGTCTGGCGCGTATGGCCATTGCCACTATTTCCGAGCGTGGCAATCCTACTACGTGGCGAATCCTTTCCAACCACTAACCTAACTTCAATGTCCTCGCCGGTTTCTGCGGATAACACGTCGCGGAGGAGATCCAGATATCGATCGTTTACCCAGTCCCGAAAGAAACGATTAGGCGCTTCGATTGTTGCGATCCGGCCTTCGATGCCGATGAAGTTCAACGGTCCGATCCAGGTTTCATAGCCAACCTGGCCCAGAGACTCGCGAATCCGATCGGCAGCTCTCTGCCACACGCCGTTCATCCGTTAAATCCTCCCTCGTTTTGACGGCTCGTCCCCGTTGTTTGACCTCTGCGGGAATGAATCACCAAGGCCAATTTGCCAGTAGTCAGTAAATTACTCACAGGGTTATCAACATCTGTTGATAACCTCTTTTTTTCTTCTGACTATCCGGCTTTTAAAGATTACGTTAAAAAAACTATCCACTCGGCCCACTGAGCTGGGCCAGCCAATTACCGCTCGACTCTGTCGGAGACATTCGTGACCGTAGTCACGACTTAGGTTATCCCCACCTCCTGAGTTTTCCCCCTTTTTTTCAGGTGTGGCGGTGATGAATGGAAGGATTTAGAATTTTCGCAGACACGGTTCAAGTTGGTATGAAGCGGCGCGGCGCAAGATCGCGATTTTCAAGGAAAATTTTTGCGACCGATTATTCGGTTTAACGCTTCTTGACTGAGGCGTGAAATTGCGATCTGCGCGATCTAGGCTCTGGAAGCCGAAATGCTGCGGGCTCTCGGATCGATGCGATGCGGTGTCTTAGGGGTTCTCTGACCAACACTTGGTTTCATAAAAGGTTTTGGAGCGCGAAGAGAACAGATCAGCCATGTTGTCTGTGAATAAATCAAACAATCTGTTTATACGTGCCAATGCCCTGATTCCGGGAGCCGTTAATTCACCGGTGCGAGCCTGGAAAGCAGTGGGTGGCTCCCCAATTTTTATCGAACGAGCCCAAGGAGCCCATATTTACGACGCCGACGGCAACAGTTTCGTTGATTACGTCGGTTCCTACGGCCCGGCAATTCTTGGACATTCGCCCTTGCCCGTTGTGACCGCGCTAACGCGCCAGCTCGAGCATGGGTTCTCGTATGGCGCACCAACCCGACTCGAAGTCGAGCTAGCCGAGAAAATCACCGCGGCAATTCCGGCCGCCGAAAAGGTTCGCTTGGTCAATTCTGGCACTGAAGCAACGATGACCGCGATACGCATTGCCCGGGCGGCTACAGGACGACCAGGAATAATCAAATTCGATGGTTGCTACCACGGCCACGCTGACGCCTTGCTGGTCCGCGCAGGTTCTGGTTCCATGACCTTCGGCGTCCCAGACAGCGCCGGAGTTTCCGAGGCACTCGCCGCCCAAACACGGGTCGCTCAGTATGGCTCGCTCGAAGCAGTCGAAGGCTACTTGAGCTCGAAACCGGCCGAGATTGCAGCGGTCATAGTCGAGCCTATCGCCGCCAATATGGGGGTGGTGCCGCCACCGCCAGACTTCTTGCACGCACTTTACGTCCTCACTCACGCTCACGGAGCCCTGCTCATCTGTGATGAAGTGATCAGTGGCTTTCGGCTACGATACGGAACCGTGTCAGAGCAGGCTGGTATTCGGCCTGATTTGTTGACGCTGGGAAAAATCATCGGAGGAGGTTTGCCGATCGGTGCGGTGGCTGGCAAGGCGGAATTGTTGGACCTTCTAGCACCGCAAGGCCCCGTCTACCAGGCGGGTACCTTGTCGGGGAATCCTTTGTCAGTTACTGCCGGAATCGCCACCCTTAATGTACTTGAGGCCACCGCTCCGTATGCACGGCTCGAAGCGTTGGCTGCCCGGCTCGAAAACGGGCTTAAATCGGCACTTCAAACCAGTGGCAGGCGCGGTTGCGTTAATCGGGCCGGATCGCTGTTAACCTTGTTCTTCGGGCTTGATCGAGTCGGCAACGGAGAAGAAGCACGCCGGGCAGACACGACGATGTTCGCGAAGTTTTTCCGCGCGATGTTGGAGCGGGGCATTTATCTGCCCCCTTCGCAGTTTGAGGCCATGTTCGTCTCTGTTGCCCATTCCGATGAGGACATCGATGCGACTATCGCCGCAGCCCACGAGAGCCTGCAAAGCATTGGGTCGACTTGAGGCGCGGGTTGGTCGAAGCGCGCTTCCCAGGCCATGAGTGCTAATGCGTCAACCGGTACCTCGCGCTATCTGCGAGTTACAGTTATCGGACTGGAATTTTCCTCGCCGATTTTAGCGGGTCTGGTGGGCGGCTATTATCTGGGTGAATACTTTCACCGACCGTGGTTCGGACTGATCGGTTTGCTAAGCGGGGTACTGCTGGGCTTTTACCGGCTCATCTTGGAGCTTCGGGATTTCATGAAAACCAACCAATCGAAGAGCGATTGAAGCCGCGTGTGGCATGTGTCGCCAGCTCTGCATACAGAGGTCGCCGAGCATCGCGGGAATTCAGATGGCTACGATTATACTCGCAGCCATTACCGCGGCTCTTCTTTTCGCGAAGGCTTCGCCGCGAGCAGCAGTCGGATGCCTTTTGGGCGCGGCACTGATGATGATCAACCTAAGCCTCTTAAGCTTGACAGTCCGCGGAGTCTTAGCCAGCGCGAAGAGAGCTGGTGGCGTCAATACCCTGGGTCTGTTGGCCGCGCCGCTGAAGATGCTGTTTCTGATTGCGGTTGTTTACGCAGTTATCAGCTCGGAACGCGTGAGCCTTTTCGGGTTCACGGTCGGCACCTTGACTCAAATCGCTGCAATCTTTATTGAAGTTGGGCGCGCCTGCTGGGGTCAGCCCCTTCCGCTGCAACCCGACCGGTAGGAAGGCTGGTCATCATTGGATTGGCAGGGAGGCAAAGGTCAAGTGTCCGAACCGGTTAATTTCTTTGCGCTCATAGCCCACGCTCTCGGCCGGGTGCCGACCGAACTAATCGCCGTGTGGATAGTAATGGCGTTGCTCCTAATATTCGGTTATGCGGCGCGTCGCGCATTGTCAGCTGCTCCGGATCCGACGCTTCCGGACCAGGGGTTTTCGTTGCGCCATTTCGCCGAGGTCGCGGTAGAGTGGATCGACGGATTAGTGATGCAGGTGTCAGAATTGCATGGTGCTCGGCGCTATGTTCCGTTTTTCGGGAGCCTTTTTCTCTTCATCGTCACCGCTAATTTCATGGGTCTGGTGCCAGGCTTGACACCGCCCACCAGCGACACCGATCTGACCTTCGCCCTGGGGGCCATTTGCTTCATTTACTACCTGTACCAGGGATTTGCTCATCAAGGGCCAAGATATCTGCTGAGTTTTTTTGGCCCGCTCTGGTGGCTGGGATGGTTCATGGTCGTAATAGAGGTCGCAGATAACCTGTTCCGGCCTTTTTCGCTGGGCATTCGTCTGTTCGCCAACATGTTCGCGGACCACCACGTACTAACCCTGTTTACCGGACTGACCTACTTGTTCATACCGATCGCGTTCTATGCCTTAGGTAGTATCGTTTGCGTGGTGCAAGCGCTGGTCTTCGTCATCCTTGCGATAAGCTACGTTCGCATGGCGGCGGCGGCGCACTAGTCAAGCGCTTTAGTGCCCTGCATCTAAAGCATCAAATCCCGCTACTAACAGCCCGGTTGCCGGCCGAAGCGTGGAAGAGGATAGAGGAGGTGATAAATAGCGTCAGGGCCGGGTGGCTAGCGGGTTTAGCAGCAGGAGGAAGATAGGATGGTTCGTAAGATCTCGATGGCCTTGAGCGCCGCGCTGATTGCGGTTATGGTCTCACCCTTGGCAGCGCTGGCTCAGACTGCGGCTTCAGACCAGGGTGCTGGCTTGAAGAGCGGATTGTTAGCGATCGGCGCTGGTTTGGGGTTGGGAATTGCGGCCCTGGGTTGCGGAATTGGCCAAGGTCGTATTGGCGCATCAGCCATGGAGTCGATTGGTCGCAATCCGAACAGTACAAATCAGCTGTTCGTGCCGATGATTATCGGTCTGGCTTTCGTTGAGTCCCTGACGCTTTATGCTCTGGTTATCGCGTTTATTTTGCAGGGCAAGATCTGATCCACGCTCAGGGTTCATTCTCAAATTAGTGAGGGGCTCGCTTCGGCGAGCCCCTCACTAATCATGGCGTCGCGCTCCTTTGAGGACATCGAAGGGTGCGCGTTTACGCTCTCGTCGCAATAGCACCCACAATGCTCCAGCTCCGCCGTCGTAAATCTGGGCGGTGGTGAAAGCCAGCACATAAGCGCCAATGGTGCCATGAGAAAGCCAGTGGGCCGTGGCGTGCTTAAGCACCGGACGCCCCCCGGGCGAGCGGAGACCACGACCATGGACGACCAACACCGCCCGGTACCCTTTGCGAACCGAATCCAATATAAATCTCGTCAGAGCGGCTTTCGCGTCCGCCCGAGTCAGCCCGTGGAGGTCGATATGGGCCTGCATCGAGAAATCTCCCCGCCGCAGTCTCGTCACTAAGCGCGGATCGAGCCCGACGCGGGCTCCCTCTATGTAGTCTTCGGTTTCCGTAAGCTCGAAAGTTCCTTGACCCGAGACCAGGTCCGAAAGCTCTGCCAAGACCTCGGCATCTTCACTGACGATATTGCGAACCAAGGTGGGTTGAGCCACAATCCGCTCCCGCTTGCTTCCGGAAATTGGACGCACACCCTCGAATGCCTGGCGCAGCAATGCTTCCTCGTCGGCTGCGGAGGAGGAGACTTCAGCGCACGGCTGGTCCGAGCCGTTTGAGTGAGTGGACAGCTTCGGGTTTCCGATCCACCGACCGCTGGCGTCCGGACCCTCTTGAGACCGGAGAAGGTTCTTAAGTTTGCGGAACGGTGACTCAAAAACCGGCTTGGGTTTCTTGTTCGCTTGGGGGTTTGACCTAAATTTGCGCCGGTGAGACATCGTGTGGTCAGAACGCCATTTAAATTCGGTAAAGGCTGGAAGCTGTGGGCGGGTGTCGTACAGAAAGACGCGCCGCGTGACTTAATATATCGGATTGCTGGGATTATTGAGGTTTTTCACCGTTTTTCAACTACCCCCTGAATGTTCCGTGGCGCGCTTTTTGGCTCGTCGAACCTGCTCCAGAAAAGACTGAATTGCTTTCTCATAGCCACGGTCTGATGGTGAATAGTAAACTTTGCCCTCCAGTTCGGTCGGGAAGTAGGTTTGGCTTGTGATAGCGTCCTCATATTCGTGCGGGTACTTGTAACCTTCTCCGTATCCCAGTTGGCGCATCAGCGGGCTCGGTGCGTTGCGAAGGTGAAGCGGCACGGGCAGTGAGCCAAGCTCACGCACATCGGCCCGCGCTGCCAGCATCGCTTGATAAGAAGCATTTGACTTGGGAGCTGATGCCAGGTAGGTAACCGCTTGCGCCAGTGGAATCACGCCTTCAGGCATCCCGACGAACTCCACTGCCTCCTTGGCTGCTACAGCAAGCTGGAGTGCAACCGGATCAGCATTGCCAATGTCTTCGGACGCAAAAATGACCATTCGCCGGGCGATAAACAATGCGTCCTCGCCGGCCTCGATCATGCGCATCATCCAGTACAAGGCTGCGTCCGGGTCACTGCCGCGCATGCTCTTAATGAAAGCAGAGATGCAATTGTAATGCTCTTCGCCGGCCCGATCATAGCGTAATCCGCGGTGCTGGAGGGCTTCATTCACTTCCGCAGTTGTGATCACGCGGCGTCCCATGTTGAGCGTTAACTCGGCAGCCATCTCCAGCGTGCCGAGGGCACGGCGGGCGTCACCAGCCGCGAGACGCGTTAGCTGACTGAGGCTGTCGGGTTCGATTGTCAAACCGTAATCACCCAAACCGCGTTCTCTGTCTGAAAGGGCGCGGTTTATAAGGGTAGCGAGGTCTTCTTCGGACAGGGGTTCCAGTACGACGACGTGGGTGCGTGAAAGTAGCGGACTGATAATTTCGAAGGACGGATTTTCAGTGGTAGCACCAATAAGCGTGATTAGGCCGCTCTCCACGTGAGGGAGGATCGCGTCCTGTTGAGCGCGATTCCAGCGATGAATCTCGTCAACAAAGAGGACCGTGCGCTTGCCCTCGATCTCAATTGAACGCCGCGCAAATTGCACTGCTTCGCGAAGTTCCACGACCCCAGCGGTCACCGCGCTAATCGACCGCAGGAGCGCCCCTGAGCTTTTAGTCAGCAGGCGAGCGAGTGTAGTCTTGCCGGTGCCTGGCGGGCCCCACAAGATGATCGAGTGAAGTTTGCCCGTGCTGGCCATCTGAAAAAGTAGTCGGCCCGGACCAAGTACGTGCTGCTGTCCGACCATATCGGCCAACGAGACGGGCCTCATTCTTTCAGCCAATGGCGGAATTGCCGTGCGCTGCGCCTTAAATAATCCCTGGTTTAGGTCGTCAGCTCGCCGCCGCATGCCAAAACCGTAGCACAGCCGGCTCTGGCGGCTAAGCCGGTGGCGCGTTTGCCTTTTAGGCTCTTGCTAGTCTAGCTTTTAAGCAACCCGAGCTCAGGCTTTGCAGCCAAAGTCGGTGTCTTGGGGTGAGTCTTGAAAAGGGCCGGACAGGAGTCGGCACCAGGATGATCGTTGGAATTGACATCGGCGGTTCGACTACCGATGCGGTAGTCCTCGACAATGGCAATGTTCACGTCGTTACCATCGAAGCCAATGACCCGATAGCCGCAGCAGCCGGAGCTTTGGGCAAGCTTGTGCAGACCTGTGGTCTCTCGCTCAGCAATGTGAGTTGTGTAGCAGCCACGGGCGCCGGCTCGCGCGCGTTGGACGAAACATTATTCGGGCTCCCGGTAGTGAAGGTGAACGAATTCGATGCGATCGGCATCGGCGGCACTTCATTGGCTGGCAAACGCCGGGCGCTGGTGGTGTCGCTTGGCACCGGAACCGCAATCGTGTCGGTAAATCCTGAACGCATTGAGCACGTCAGTGGGACCGGGTTGGGCGGCGGCACCTTGCGTGGCTTATCGCGTCATATGCTCGGTGTTTCTTCCCTGGGCACACTCGAAGCGATGGCAGAACGTGGAGACCTAAGCCGCGTGGATTTGACGGTACGTGATATTGCGGGTGGACCTATTGGCGATTTGCCACCAGGCACGACCGCAGCCAATTTCGGCAAGATCACCGCCGACGCCACCGTCGAGGACAAGGCACTCGCGATCATGAATCTGATTGTCGAAGTAGTCTCGGTTCTAAGCATAGCGGCGGCGCGGGCCTGCGGGCAGGAAGATATCGTGATGACGGGCAAGCTGACCCGTATCTTTCGTTTCATGCAAAAAATGAAGCGGCTTAACTTCGGTTACGGTCGCTTCATCATTCCAGAGCATGCCGATTATGCCACGGCAATTGGGGCGGCGCGGGCAGCAGCCCAGCAGCCTCGCATTTAGCCGCGCTCACCGAAGGCCTTAATATCCGTTTTCGTGTGAGCGCGATCCCGCCGCAGATTGCCTTCGCTCAGGGCGCGCTCAAAGTAGATCATTAAGCGGCGGCCCTACTATTATTTCTGCGTCTTTTGGTTCTCTCCGTGATTGCACAAGGAGGAAGAGCTAATGGGATCGGAACTGCTCAAAGGGTTCCGCATGCTTGATCTGACAGACGAAAAAGGCGCGCTTTGCGGAAAGATCTTTGCAGACATGGGAGCGGATGTTATCAAGGTCGAGCCGCCGGCCGGATGTTCGACCCGGACAATTCCCCCCTTTTTAGATGATTTGCCGGGTCCCGACCGCAGTCTGTACGCGATTGCTTATCATGCCGGCAAACGATCAGTGACCCTGAATCTCGATTCGGCTGACGGCAGAGCTTTGTTCCGCAAGCTTGCTGACACCGCCGATTTCCTCGTTGAATCGTTCCCCCTCGATTACATGAATGAACGGGGATTAGGCTACGAAGAACTCAGCCGCTCCAATCCCCGGTTGATTTATACTTCTATTACACCCTTCGGCGATCGAGGACCTGCCAGCCGCTACAGAGCAGCGGACATAGTCAGTTGGGCTGCCGGCGGCATGATGTATCTGATGGGAGAGGAAGGGAAGCCACCACTGGAGCTCAGTCTGCCGCAGGCCGGTCTTCACGCTGGAGCCGAGGCCGCGGTTGCCTCTTTGATCGCGCATTACCCGCGCGAGCTCGACGGAGTCGGTCAACATATAGTGATCGATATGCAGGCCTGTGTAGTGTCGACCTTGATGAACGAGCAGGCAATGCCGCTTTTGCATGGGGATTATCTGCGCCGCAGCGGCATTTATACCGGTGCTATCGGTGGCCGGCGCAAAACCATTTTCCGTTGTAAGGATGGCTATATCTCGGGATTGCTCGCTGGCGGCGCCTACCTGCCATCGACTAACGCTATTATTGACTGGATGAAGGAAGAGCAGGCTGCTCCAGAGTGGTTAGCGCAGCCCGGAGGACTCAAAGCGCTCACGCCCGCAGGCTTCATGAATGCGACGGAAGCCGATTTCCGTGAGCTCGAGATGGCGGAAGAGGCATTTGAGCGCTTTCTGATGACCAAGACCAAAGCCGAGATTTGGCAGAATATTCTGCGTCGTCGGATCCTGGCGGCGCCGGTCGCGACGGTCGCCGATATCGCCCAGGACCCGCACCTGGCTGCCCGTGGTTACTTCGTCAAGATCGACCATCCCCATCTCGATCGCGAGCTCACATTTCCGGGTGCATTCGCCAAGATGAGTGTCACCCCAGTCGGTCCGGCAGGACCGTCGCCCCAGCTCGGTCAGCATAATCATGAGGTTTATTGCGAGCTGCTGGGGCTGGCGCCTGAGCTCCTTGTGCAGTTGCGTGCGATTGGTGCTATTTGAGCTAACCGCAAAAAACTGCCTGCGCGAATCCAAGCATCGGGACGATCAGCGGAGAGCTTCATGAGAAAATACGCGTTCGACGGAATCCATGTGTTGGATTTTACTTGGTACGCCGTGGGTCCGGTTACTACCAAATACCTGGCTGATAATGGCGCAGAGGTTATCCGGATTGAGTCTTCCACCCGACTTGATGGACTGCGGATGGCACCTCCTTGGAAGGATGCGAAGCCGGGGATCAACAATAGCCAGTTCTTCGCTAGCTATAATACTTCGAAAAAGGGCATCACGCTCGATATGAGTAAGCCTAAGGCGCGCGAGATTTTTCTCAAGTTGCTGCCCTGGGCTGACATCGTCGCTGAGAGTTTTACGCCTAAAACGTTGAGGCAATGGGAACTCGACTATGAGCATCTGCGGGCAATCAAACCCGACCTCATAATGCTGTCGACTTGCATGCAGGGACAGACCGGCCCACATCGTGACTACCCAGGCTTCGGCAATTTGATGGCGGCGCTTGCCGGCTTTTACTATCTGGCTGGTTATTCGGAGTCCGAATTGTGCCCACCCTATGGTGCATATACAGATTTTATTGCCCCGCGGTTTTCAGCTTGCGCGTTGATTGCCGCGTTGGACTATCGACGGCGAACCGGCAAAGGTCAGTATATTGACATGGCTCAGTACGAAGCCGCCCTGCATAATCTCGCGCCCGCTCTGATCGACTACTTCAGTTCGGGTCGGGTGCTGGGTCCGTTAGGCAATCGCTCGGCTCGGTTTGCACCGCACGGTGCATATCGTTGTGCGGATGAGGACGGGCATGAAAGATGGCTGGCACTAGCGGTGGCGAGCGATCACGAGTGGCAAGAGATGCTCAAGGTGTTGGGCAACCCGCCGACAGACTGTCGGTTCGATACAATGCTCGGTCGAATGCAAAATCGCGAAGCGCTTGATTCGTTTCTCGCCCAGGTACTTCGTCAGCATCGAGCCGACCGGCTAACCGCAACATTGCAAGCAGTTGGCGTATCCGCTTACCCCGTGCAGAACTGCCTGGATCTGCATGACGATGAAAACCTTCAGGCTTTCGAGTACTGGCATTGGCTCGATCATTCGGTCATGGGACCGTCGCCGTACGAAGGGCTGCAACATCGGTTAAGTCGCACGCCGGGTCATCTGCGCAGCCCCGCTCCAGCCCTCGGACAGCACAATGATGAAATCCTGGGTGGATTACTTAAGATGAGCAGCGCAGAAATCGAGCAATTGAAGCAGGAGAAGGTCGTATTTTAATGAGCTGTTGGGACCGCCGCGTCAATTGATAATCGGTTTGCCCGAGCGCGACGACCAGGCCTCTGCCTAGGCTTCGGTGCAGTACGAACTCAAGATTGCTCTCCGCTACCTGCGCGCGCGTCGGCGTGACGCGTTCATTTCGATCACGACTATTTTCACTGTGGTCGGGGTGATGCTAGGCGTGGCGGCCCTTGTGATTGTCCTGGCAGTGATGGCAGGCTTCGAGGCCAGTCTTCGCCAAAGAATCTTAAGCTTAACCCCCCAGGTTGAAATTCAAAGCTACAACGGATCGATTGAGAATTACACAGATATCGAGGCTCGAGCCAATACCGTACCAGGCGTAGCCGGCTCGGATCCGTTCGTCATTGGACAAGGAATGGCGGCGTCAGCTCACGGGATCAGCAGCGTAATCCTGCGGGGTGTTGAGCCTGGAGGCGCAACCGTAGTTTCCAAACTGCGCCCATACATTCTGCAGGGCTCGATCGATGCGCTGGCGAAAAACGATCCTGCCGGCCTCACGCCGGCTCAAGCGGAGTCATTTGCGGCAGATGTTGCCCTGGGGTCAACTCTCGCCGAAAAGCTGAAGGTCAAGGCGGGCGATACTATCACCTTGATTGTGCCGATTGTTGCCGGCAGTCAAGGCGAGCTCACCACGAGAACCGCACACTTCACTGTCGGCGCAATATTTGAGTCGGGAATAGCGTTCGTGGATCGCAGCCTGGTTTTATTAAGTCTAAGCAGTGCACAAAGGTTCTTTGGCCGCGAAGGACGCGTCGACGGCATCGAAGTCCGGCTGTTCGATCTCGAGCAAACTGATCGCGTGACTGCGCGGCTTAGAGCGATGTTCGGCAAATCGTACCGCGTGGCAAATTGGAAAGAGTTCAACGAAGCCGCGGCCGCCGGTTTCGAGATGCTCAAAAGGGTTTATGCACTGGTTTTGTTGATGCTCATCGGCGTTGCTGCCTTCAACCTCGTTGCCATCCTCATCATGGTGGTCATGGAGAAGCGCAAGGACATCGCGATACTGCGCAGTATGGGCGCTAGCGTTGCCGATGTGCGGCGGGTGTTTGTTTTCAAGGGCTTGATCGTCGGCAGCGTTGGTACTGCCGCGGGCTTGCTCTCAGGCGCGCTCGGCTGCTGGCTACTGGCCCATTACCACTTTATTCACATCGAAAAGCGAATCTACGGAATTTCGACCTTACCGATCGCAATTCATCCATTGAACTTTGTGATCGTGGCTGTAGCGTCGATCGTGCTCTGTTGGTTGGCAACGCTTTACCCCGCTCGGCAGGCCACACGCCAAATGCCCGTCGAGGTGCTCCGCTCGTAAGGTTGCTAAGGCGCAGTGCTCGCCCCTGGATGGAATCGGTACCGAGCGGCGGACGTTTTAAACGTTTTGCGGATTTTGCTGTTGGTTGGGGGCTGGCTTCAGGTGTTTAAGCTTGCGAACCACGAGCGTTTCATGGCCCTTCAACTTGATCGTCCGTGCTGACGCTGTCTGATAACCGTCGCGCTCTCCGTCATTGCGTCTTGCCCTCCCGGAGTTCCGCTTACGGCGCCAATTGTTTAATTCCTTTGAAAGTTTTGTTGCCACAGCGTCATCGCGCTCAGCAGCACCTGGAAGTCCAGCTTGGCGGGACGTACCCCTACTAGGATCCTGCGAACTCATGTCTATCCTTTCATTACAGCATGGTTTTCTTGAGCCCAAATCACCAAATTGCAAGCTGAATAAAAGTCTGCTCAGTGCACCTGGTTACCGACTGTGTAGTCGGCCGCTTCGGCGTCGTAGTCGACTTCCAATTGCTGGGCGGTGGTTTTAAATGCCAGCGGACACACCAATCACGCCAGCTTATGATGTTACGCCAATAACCTTTGAAGGATTTGTGGCAACCGCGTCCCTAAAGTGACGCCACTCTTGATTGATACGACAGAGCCTTTGCGCTGCAGGACAGCCACTATTCGCCGAACAAGCTCTGTATCCTTAACGCCAGACCCATGTCTCCTGAGATACGGAGTTTGCCGCTCATAAATGCCATCTGCGGATTCAACTTCCCATTGACCATGTCAAGATAGTCTTGAGCGGCCATCGAAATAGTCGTATTTGGCGACCGGTCCGAACCCTCCTTGACTTCGCACTTATCGTTGTTGATGATGACCTGCCACGTCCCGCCACCTTCGCCCGATAAATCGAACTGATAGACGACATTCAGACCCTGGGCCGCCTCTTTCTTAAAACGCCCAGGCATTTGTTCGAATACTTGTTTGCACGAGCTTGGTGTGTCAGACATTTGCTCGCGAGACCTCCTGCGGCAGCGGGCGAGCGATGAAACGCCTTCATCTAATCGGAGTGCCTAAGAAATGTCAAGGGTTGCTCAGCAAGCGGGCAGCAAGAGTTTCATAATGGCCGAGGATGATAGTTTCCATCGCCCGCGCCGTTTCTCTCCGCTGAAACGGCCCAGGCACTATTGTTCTACTTGTTGGATTGTGGAGCTCGAAAATCAAAAACCCAATACGTTGCCGATCGCGACAGTGATCAGATTTTCCCGCACCTTAACTGGGGCCGCCGATTGGGCCACGGTAACCGCCCGTTCACGGTCGAGTTCAGTCTTGACCTGCCCACTTAGGTAAGCGTCATTGCCGATCACTTTCACCCGAACATTGTCGAATCCGGCATTTTGAAGGGCTTGCTCGATTAGCGCTTGGTTGTGCGCCCACTGCTGAGTATCAGTGGTAAGATTGTCGATTACGGCGCTTACACCGTCGATGTTTTTTACCGTCTTCTCCGCGAGCAAACGGTCTTTGTCGTCAAACACCTTGCCGAAGATCGTTACAACCGACCCGTTGGTGTAAGCTTGAACGCGTCGCAGTCTGCGATCGGCTCGCAACTCACTGTTCACACGTTCGATCAAGGGTGGCTTTGGCGGCGGTAGCGCAGCGATGGTGGGACCGGCATGGCGATGGCGGTGTACCCGTGGAGGTGGCGACTTCATTTTTGTCGGCCCCGAGGGAGACGGTGCCGCTTCCACCGTGGGTAACGCCGCGAGACTCGTCGGTTCTGGCGACGGAGTCGGACTGCTGGTTAAGGCCCCGCCGCTCACCGGAGATACACTCGCAGCTGCCGCACCGGGCGTAGGCGACGGACCGGCTTCAGCGACCGTAGGTCCAATGGCGCCTGAAGGTGAAAAGGCGTATTCTGAGGGTTCACCCGGTGAAAGACTCGCCAGTTTGGTTTCTAGCTTTGACTCGGCAGCGTCGGCGGCGCTTGCCGAAGGAGCGAAAATCACGCGGTACTCAACGCTGGCGCCACCAGGGGCTGGAGGGAATTTCCAGGAAGTCATAGCTTCGATCACTTCCGCGTCGAAACTGGGGTTGCCGGCGGTCGAGATCCGAACCGCGCCATTGTCAACGCCACCGTCGGGCAGAACGTGCAGGCGTACCACCATCCCGTTCACCATCGAGGGATCGGTGCCGAGGGCGGTCGTGTAGACATTGGTCAAGCCGGCCTTGTTGTCGTCGAAGACCTTTCGCAGGTCGCTCATCTCACGTGGCATCGTACCGGCTGCGTCGCCCTGAGTTCGAATCGGAGTGTCATTGGCGAGTTCGACCACCGGTGCCGCCGAAGCTGCACTCGGAGTCGACAGAGGTTTGGGAAATGATTGACCTTTGCTGAGATAAACCGCGAGCCAGGCACCAGCGGCGAGAGCCACTATGGCCGCGCTGGAGAAACCTAATATCTTGACCAAACGGTTGCTTTTGCTCGTCCCAGTATCCGGCAGCTCTGGTGAGGTCTCATCCGAACCCTGAAAGCTTAAATTCTGCTGCCGATTCAAACTCCGGGATGCAGTCGGGATTCCAGGACCTTGCGGCTCTCCATCGCTCGCTCGCAACCGAGCACCGCAAAAATTACACCTGACTTCGCCCGGAAGTGCCTTGCCACCGCAGACCGGACACTCGAGACTCTGCTCGGGATGGGTCTGCTCAGTCATACGGGAGGTCAGGCGTCCGCGCCCAGCAGCAGGACCGTCAATCAGCTCCGTCCCGTCGTTCGCGCAAAAACCTTCAGTATCAGGATATTGTTTGCCACATCGCGGACAGGTTTTCATAAAGCCAGCGCTTCGCCTGCAGATTGCGCTGAATCAATCATAGACGTAGATCAGACAGCGAACCAGCAGTCAGCTAGCGAACCAGCAGCCCGCAGAGCGCTGAGCGGCCCGATTCAGGCGTAAGCACCCGAGCCGCTCAAAATCCAGTCAGTAGCGAGGCGTCGGCAATTGTAGCTTAATCCATCAAACCACCGACTGGCCCTCGAGTCTAAAGCCGATTTTGACGGCCACCTGGAATTCAGGTTGACCGCTGTGAACGGCACCCCGAATCTGTTGCACCTCGAACCAGTCAATGTTGCGCACGGTCTGGCTAGCCTTTGCGATAGCGTTACGGACGGCCTGGTGGATGCTTTCTGCAGAAACACCCACTACTTCGATGATTTTGTACGTTTTATCGGGCATGACTCGCTCCTGTGGGAACGGGAACCATGACTTCGCCGGGCTGTCGCCGATCCAAATCGGGGAAGCCGGCCATGGAGCAACAAGCCAACGGCCGCCTGCTAAAGGAACAAAATCCAGCCGGTTTGTCCAGTCCGCAGCCGGCATGGACAAGGCTCGGCTATTTCATTTTGCGAACTCCACCTCCAGGACCCCGGGATCTTCGATCGTTCGACAGTCGATGAGGAAAGCATCGTCATTAATGCGTCCAATCACCGGTGGCCGGGCCCTTCGAAACATGGCTGCGATAGCCTCGGGCGACATCGAGGGATGGCTGACCCGGATCACACGGGTCTTGAGCCGAACCGTCGGCAGTGCGCCTGAGCCGATCTCCGACTCTCCGTCGGTGACATCGATCTTGAATTGTGGGAGCAAACGGCGCTGTAGAGTGACGCGGCCGCGATCGGCAACCAGCTGAATCTCTTCGAGTGAACGACGTAAAAAGCGAAGGGTAGGCAGCGCTTTTTCCACATCGTGGCGCCTGTAAAGACGCAGAGTAGCTTCCAGCGCCGCTAATGTCATCTTGTCACAGCGAAGTGCCCGCTTGAGCGGACTGCGGCGTAGCCGTTCGACCAATTGACGCCGCCCGACAATGACTCCTGCCTGGGGACCGCCGAGCAATTTATCCCCGGAGAAGGTGACGAGTCCCGCGCCGGCGGCAATACTGTCTCCTACGATCGGCTCGCGGGCAATGCCATAAAGGCTCAGATCGATCAGAGCGCCGGAACCGAGATCTTCGACCACCTCGACGTTGTGACGGCGGCCGAGCGCGGCCAACTCCGCGATGCCCACTTCGTGGGTAAAACCAACGATGCGGTAATTCGACGGATGAACCTTCAACAACAGCGCCGTCTCAGGGCCAATTGCCTTCTCGTAGTCATGGAGGTGAGTGCGATTCGTGGTGCCGACCTCCCTAAGACGCACGCCGCCACTAAGCATCACATCCGGTAATCGGAACGATCCGCCGATTTCGATCAGCTCCCCGCGCGAGACGATTACCTCGCGGCCTGCGGCCAGCGTATTGAGGACCAGCAGCACGGCTGCTGCATTGTTATTGACCACCGTTGCGGCTTCGGCATGGGTGAGCTCGCAGAGCTCATCCTCAATGATGGTGTCGCGGTCGCCTCGCGAGCCACTGCTGAGGTCGTATTCAAGGTTAGTTGGCGAGGCTGCTGCCATCGTTACCGCTTCAATCGCGGCTTCAGCCAGCAAGGCGCGGCCAAGATTAGTATGCAGTACGACACCAGTTGCGTTGACCACGCGGCAGAGCTTGGGTTCGTCGGACAGAGCGAGTGCCGCCATCTGTTCGATGATTTGGCCAAGTCTTTGTTCGCGGTTGGTCGGGGCTTCGACCTCCTCTGCTTGATTCGCCCTGAGCTGAGCCTGAACGCGTCTTGCCAGATCTTTCAAGTACGCTCGTCCCAAATGGCGCAGACGCGCGTCGTTTAATGCCGTTCTCAGACACAGGTCGATCGAGGGTAGCGCACGCCGGAGGCGCTGAGGGTCGGCCCCACACGGCTCGGGTGTTTTGGACTGATTTGAGGCCATCCCTGCCATTATAAGTTTGAGTTGGCTCCGAACGCATCTTAGCTGTGAACCCCGGGCTAGGCGGAGTCAAAAGTGATGTCCGGCCATTTCACGGCGCATAATAAATTGGGCTAGAATAGTTGGCGAATCGAGGAATTTCATTTCGGCCAGTGCTTTTGAACCGAGCACTAATGGAATAAGCAATCTCATGTTCGGAGATATCACGCCTCGGACTCATTCGCCCCAAGCTCCATTCATCACCGTTGAACAGGCCTTAGAGGAAACCCGCCGTGGCCGCATGATCATACTGATGGATGATGAGAACCGAGAAAATGAAGGCGACCTCTGCATGGCCGCAGAGAAAGCCACGCCAGAGGCTATCAACTTCATGGCCAAGTATGGCCGCGGCTTGATCTGTTTGCCGATGGCACCGGAGCGCGTCGACCAGCTCGGTCTGAGCATGATGGTAGGCGATAACCAAGCCCCTTTGGGCACCGCATTTACGGTTCCGATTACGGCCCGGCGCGCCGCTGGTTCGGGCATCTCCGCTCAAGACCGCGCCACCACGATTCTGCAGGCGGTGCGCGAAGACGCAACGGGCTCTGAATTCATTACCCCGGGTTATGTTTACCCGCTGCGCGCGCGCGAGGGCGGGGTACTGGTGCGGACGGGACAGACTGAAGGAGCGGTAGACCTTGCTCGCCTGGCAGGACTGAAACCGGCGGGCGTCATCTGCGAGATCCTGAAGGAAGACGGCACGATGGCCCGCCGCGACGACCTGATTGAATTTTCCCGGGCCCACGGCCTCAAGATTGTCACCGTCGCGGACATTATCGAATATCGCCTGCGTAATGAAACGATGATTCAACGCATCGCCGAGGCACGCTTGCCGACCGCTTACGGCGATTTCAAGGCGTGCGTATATCGTAATCTGGTCGACCAGAGCGAGCATCTTGTGCTGGTCATGGGAAATATCAGTCCGGACCGGCCGGTGCTGGTCCGCGCCCATCGTGAGTATCTGCCCGGCGATGTCTTTGGCTATAGCAAGCGTAACACGCGAAACTTGTTGCAAGCGGCGATGGAGTACATTGCCGAGAAGGGTGAGGGCGTTATCCTTTACCTCAAGCGCGAGTCCGAAGCTATAGCCAGTGATTTCAGTGCTGGCACACGGCGCGCCATTATTCGCCCCACTACACGCCTGAACGCGCCGGAGGCGGATTTCCGCGATTATGGGATTGGAGCGCAAATTCTGCGCGACGTCGGTGTACGAAAAATGATTCTACTCACCGATAAACCACCCAGGCTGGCGAATCTGCCAGGCTATGGGCTGGAGATCGTGGATCACGCGCCATTGTCGACATACGGAGAGGCGCCGCTCGACAGCTGAGCGATCAGGTCGACAGAGGTTGACCAGTTGGCATCGGCGCGGTCTGCCAGGCTTCGGCAATTTCCGCTGGTGAGTTTGATTGTCTGTTGCCTGATGGGTGCCGAGGCGGCCCGCGGTTCAGTGGTCGAGCCGAACATTGTCAGCATCAAAGCCGCTTCGCTGGCGCACCCGTTAGCGGCTCACCAGCCGAACTTGCTTGACGTCGAAGTCGCTATTGCCACGGGCTGGCATATCAATTCAAACCAGCCATCGACCGCCTTCTTAATACCTACTCGTGTCACCGTCAGGAATCCCGGTGGCCTCGAAATCGGCGACGTAATTTACCCGGCGGCGCAGCATATTTCGTTAGCGTTTGAGCCTCGGCAGACTCTTGCGGTCTTCTCGGGCCGCGTCAGCTTCGTTATTCCAATTACTCCATCGAGGGACTTCACGACAGCAAATAAAGAAATCGATGTACAGCTCTTTTACCAGGCCTGCAATGATCGTGAATGTCTGCGTCCGACTTCGATATCAAGGACCTTTCTCCTCGGGCTGGTTCCGGTAGCTGATTCACTGCCGAACAGCTATCTGAAACCGGATTGGACTGCCGCCAGCAATGGCGCGCTGGCACACATATTCCGCAAACGCGGGTCATTAATAGGTTTCGTTATTGTTCTTCTCGGTGGTTTGGCACTGAACCTCACCCCATGCGTCTATCCCCTCATAGGCGTGACGGTCGCCTATTTCGGTTACCAGGCTGGGGGGCCGCGCAAAGTTATTCTCCTGGCTCTGGTGTATGTGCTAGGCATCGCCGTGACATTTTCGGGGCTCGGCGTCACTGCCGCGCTGAGTGGTAGCCTGTTTGGCGCTGCTCTGCAGAATCCATTGGTCCTATGCGCAATCGCAGCGATGTTACTGGTATGCGCAGCAGCGAGTTTTGGTCTCGTCTCCTTCCAACTGCCGGCTCGGCTGACTAGATGGTTTGGGAGTGGACGGACAGGCTATGTCGGCGCTCTTGTGATGGGCCTGGGGATGGGGATTGTGGCGGCGCCTTGCATCGGCCCGGTCGTGGTCGGACTGCTCGTAGTTGTACAGCAGAGCTCCAGCCTGTTTTTCGGCTTCGCTCTGTTTTTCACGCTGGCTGTGGGATTGGGCTTGCCCTACGTTGCGCTGGCGGTCGTTGCGGGGAGCATCCGCAGCCTGCCCCGCTCTGGCGAATGGCTTGTTTGGGTCGAGCATTTATTTGGTTTTTTGCTGATTGCGCTGGCGCTGTACTTTATCGATCCCCTGACACCCAACCACTTAGCCACTCGGATTCTGCCGTATTACGGACTCGCTGCGGCGGTTTATCTGGGCTTTTTGTCCAAAGCCGGACGCAATTTGAAACCTTTCCTGGTGCTCCGCTCAATCTTGGCGACAGCTGCGGTGGCGAGTCTTGTCTATTTGGTGAGTGAGACAAGATCATCGCCGCCAGCCTTGAAGTTCCGCCCATTTGACCCAGCATTGCTGCAAGCCGCCAAGCTTGAGCGTAAGCCTGTGGTATTGGATTTCGCCGCTGACTGGTGTGTGCCGTGCCGCGAGATGGAGCGCATTACCTTCAGGGACCGCGCCGTCATTCAGCGAGCGGGAGAATTTATTTGGCTCAAGGCGAATTTGACCCGCGCCAATCCTCAGGATGCCGCCCTGATGAAACAGTTCGCGGTCGCCGGTGTTCCTACCACGGTCTTCATTGACTCGACCGGGCGCATTCGTGTGACCAAAACTGGTTACATTGGTCCGCGAGAGTTTCTGGCTTATCTAGCTGCGATCAAGTAAATCGCGGAGCTCAAATGACCGTTTCACCAGTCGTTCACCGCCACTTCTGCCGTCCCCACGGGTAATAAAGCTAACATGGTTTTAAATTATTCGTCTGAGAAGATGACCAGAGCCCTCAGTCTCGCGCAAAACACTTGGGTTCGGTTAGCTCTACCAGTTCCAGAGCGTCTCCGCGAGAAAAGCGTGACGGTGTTTTAAAACGGGTGAAAAGAGGGTTTCTATCCTTTACTGAGAGGCTGCACGAAGATAGAATATTCATCTGTCAGCTTTAACTGGTCGCTCTTCTCGTCCGCTAATCAACTATGGCAAACAAACACAGCACCGACGGTTATGGGGCCGATTCCATTCGGGTCTTGGAGGGTCTCGAAGCGGTTCGTAAACGGCCCGGGATGTACATTGGCGATACTGCCGAGCGTGGATTGCATCATTTAGTCACTGAGATCGTTGACAATTCGGTCGATGAAGCGCTCGCCGGCTTCTGCACCGAGATCAACGTGATTATTCACAGCGACGATCGGATCTCGGTCGAGGACAACGGTAGAGGAATTCCAGTCGAGATCCATCCCACTGAAAAGCGTTCGGCACTCGAAGTCGTTCATACAGTACTTCACGCTGGCGGGAAATTCGACCGCGGCGTTTACAAGGTTTCCGGCGGGTTGCACGGAGTCGGTGCGTCTGTAGTCAATGCTCTGAGTGAAGAATTCGAGGTTGAGGTTCGCAGAAACGGTAGGGTTTATTGCCAACGCTACGAGCGCGGCGTCCCTAAGAGCAAGGTCGAAGAGCGCGGTGTGACCAAGCTCACCGGGACCAAAACCACCTTTTCACCCGACCCCACCATTTTCCCAGAGGTCAAATTCAAATATGAGGCAATCGCGCGTTATCTGCGCGAAATGGCGTACCTGAATGCCGGCCTCAAGATCAAGCTAAGCGATGAGCGCACGGGCAAACAAGAAGAGTTCCATTACGAGGGTGGTATCAGAGAGTTTGTTCAATCGCTGACCAAAGCCGGCGATGCCCTGCATGATGTCATTTTCTTCAAGGGTCTTCGCGATGGTAATGACATCGAAGTAGCACTGCAATGGACCGACTCGGTGCACGAGGCGATCTTCAGTTACGCCAACAACATCCATACGGTCGAAGGCGGAACCCACCTGTCTGGACTCAAGTCGGCGCTCACGCGGACGCTTAATAGCTACGCCGCGAAGAACAATTTGTTCAAAAACAAGGAGATGAGGCTTGAAGGAGACGATACCCGGGAGGGCCTCGTCGCGGTAGTGAGCGTCAAACTGCCGGAGCCGCAGTTTGAAGGTCAGACCAAAACCAAGCTGGGCAACTCCGAAATCGAGGGGTTGGTGGCGGGTTTGGTCAATGAGAAGCTCAGTGAATATCTGGAGAAGAATCCGACGGATGCCAAGCGCATCGTGGCGCGTGCAATCGAAGCCGCGACCGCACGCGAAGCGGCACGGCGGGCTAAGGAACTGGTGCGGCGTAAGGGGGCTTTGGATTCCGGTTCTCTGCCGGGGAAACTTGCCGATTGCCAGGAGCGCGATCCGGCTCGTAGCGAGTTGTTCATCGTCGAAGGTGATTCCGCAGGGGGTTCGGCCAAGCAAGGACGCGATCGCCGGATCCAGGCGATTTTGCCGCTACGCGGCAAAATTCTTAACGTTGAGCGGGCACGCATTGACAAAGTTCTATCCTCCGCCGAGCTGCGCACCTTGATCACCGCACTCGGGATGGGCGTGGGCTCTGACAAAGACGTCAGCAAGTTGCGCTATCACACCGTGGTTATCATGACTGACGCCGACGTCGATGGCTCACATATTCGAACGCTCTTGCTGACCCTGTTCTTCCGTCAATTCCCGGAAATTATCGAAAACGGCTATCTCTATGTCGCTCAGCCGCCACTGTTTCGTGCAAAAAAAGGCAAGACCGAACGTTACCTGAAGGATGAAGCCGCACTGGAGGAATATCTCACTGATCTCGGCGCCGAAGCGGTGACCTTCGAAGCTGGCAAGGGCAAGGATGCACGGGAACTCAAAGGTGCGGCCCTCAAGACCCTGGTGCGCCGCGCGTTGCACATGGAGCGAATGTACGAGAGCCTCGAGAGGCGCTCCAAAGAACGGTCAATCGTGGCGGCACTGTCCAAATTGATTAATGAGAAGAGCGCGGGCGCTGATACCTTCCGCGACCAGAAGGCGCTTGAGGGGCTGGCCGAGACCATCAAGAAAGCCGTCGGCGACCTCAACCTTCAATCCAAGGTAATCGCCGACGGGGAAGCTGCGTGGAAAATCGTATTCACGCACGCCCGCAACGGGGCGACGCCTCCCACGGTTGTGGATTTGGCCTTGTTTCATAGTGGCGAAATGCGGGAAATCCGTCGTCTCAGCACCGAACTCGAACCGTTCCGGCCACCCTTCAAAATCAAAACCGGTCAGGAAGAACATACCGCTGACTCGCTTAAAGCGGTCGCCGACGCCGTGCTGCAGGCGGGTCAGAAGGGCGTCGAAATCCAACGCTACAAAGGCTTGGGTGAGATGAACCCGGAACAGCTCTGGCAGACCACGATGAATCCGGAAGCGCGCTCAATGCTTAGGGTCGAGATCGCATCGCAGGAGGACGCCGAGGATATTTTCGCCAGGTTGATGGGCGATCAGGTTGAGCCGCGACGTCAGTTCATCGAAGAGAATGCGCTCAACGTAAAAAATCTGGATATTTAGGCCAGTCGAGCACTACCGTGCTGTCCGTTCTGAACGGTCTGCGTGGCAAGCACGCGGGCACCGCTCCGCCCGTTTGACGTTCACTCAAATGCAAAAGATACCAGGCTTGAACTAAATGGCTGAAACCAACGGCAACCAACCTCTGCGCAATGAACCCGCGCGCCTTAGTATCGAAGATGACATGCGCCAGTCCTACCTGGACTACGCCATGTCGGTAAATATTGGACGAGCCCTCCCCGACTTGCGCGATGGTCTCAAACCGGTTCACCGCCGAATTCTCTATGCGATGTTCCGTGAAGGACTGCTCTCGACCCGGCGCTATTCGAAGTGTGCTGGTGTGGTTGGAGAGGTTCTCAAAAAATATCATCCCCACGGCGACGGTGCGGTTTACGATGCGCTGGTGCGCATGGCGCAGACTTTCAGCATGCGGTATCCGCTGGTCGACGGTCAGGGGAACTTCGGTTCAATCGACGGCGATCCACCGGCTGCGTATCGCTATACCGAATGCCGCCTGACACAATTGGCGGAACGGCTGTTAGCCGATATTGACAAGGATACCGTCAATTTTCTCGATAATTTCGATGGCTCGGACCGCGAGCCCGAAGTCTTACCCGCTCAGATTCCGAACCTGCTGATTAACGGCTCTGACGGAATAGCGGTCGGGATGGCGACCAACATTCCACCGCACAATCTGGGTGAGGTATGCGATGCGTTGTTAAAGTTGATTGAAAACCCTGATCTGACCCTCGAGCAGATCCTGGATATTATTCCTGGTCCGGATTTTCCAACCGGCGGCCAATTGCTCGGGCGCGACTCGATTCGGCAGGCTTATCTAAGCGGGCGGGGGACGATAACCATCCGCGCCACAGCGGCGATCGAGACCGATAAACGCAGCGGCAAGTCGTCGATCATTGTCCGGGAAATTCCCTACCAAGTGAACAAGACTCGGCTCATCGAACGGATTGCCGAGCTGGTCAATGAGAAGCGGATCGACGGCATCAGTGACCTGCGAGACGAATCTGATCGCGACGGCATGCGGATTGTGGTCGAGCTCAGACGCGACGCAGACCCGCGCATCGTGCTGAATCGGCTTTACAAGTTGACCCAGATGCAGCAGGGCTACGGTCTTATCATGTTGGCGATTCACGAGGGTCGCCCGCGCGAGTTGAGTCTGCGCGACATGCTGGTCGAATTCCTTGCTCATCGCCGTCACGTGTTGACGCGCCGCACGCAATACGAGCTCAAGCAGGCCGAGGCGCGCTTGCATATCCTCGAAGGATTACTGATTGCGTTGCGCAATCTGGATGCGGTGATTCGTTTGATTCGCGGGTCACAAGATACGGAATCCGCTCGCACCGGGCTGATGCAGCGGTTCAATCTTACGCAGACTCAAGCTCAGGCAATTCTGGATTTGACTTTGCGCCGGCTGACTTCGCTCGAGCGCGATAAGATCGAAGCCGAGCACAAGGAAGTAGCAGAGAATATCGCTCGCTTGCGCAATATTCTCGCGAACGAAAGCGAATTGATGAACCTGATTGCGGAGGAGCTGAAAGCGGTCAAAAAAGAATTCGCCGATGAACGGCGAACGCAGATCATTGAAGCCGAAGGTGATCTCTCGATCGAGGATCTGATCGTCGAAGAAGATGTCCTGGTGACGGTTACCCACGGCGGTTATATTAAACGCACCCCGCTTTCTTTGTATCGAACCCAAAGACGCGGTGGCCGGGGCAAGATCGGCGCTGCGACCGGCGAGGAAGACTTTGTCGAGCACTTGGTTCCTGTAGGTACTCATGACCGGCTTCTGTTTTTTACCAGTGCCGGCAAAGTGTACGAGAAGAAAGCTTACGAGCTACCCGAGGGCGGGCGTGCGGCACGCGGTCGCTCGATCGCTAATTTGCTCAGCCTGGCCAGTGACGAAACCCTCTCCGCCTTTCTCCCCGTAACCAAGGATGCCAAAGGCAAGTACGTCTTCTTCGCCACCCGGCGCGGCCAGGTCAAGAAGACCGAGCTGGACGAATTCAAGAACATCCGCTCCAGCGGTATCATCGCTATCAATCTCGAAGAAGGCGATTCCCTTGTCGGCGTCCGCCTTACTGACGGTAACCAGCAGATCGTACTTTCAACCCGTGAAGGGCAGGCGATTCGCTTCAAGGAGGATGAAGTGCGCCCGATGGGTCGCGGCACATATGGCGTCACCGGGATGCAACTGGAATCGTCCACTGAGAAGACTGGCGGGACCGTCGAGCTGATCCAGGATGAGGTCGTCTCGATTGCGGTCGCGCGCGACGATGAGACCCTGCTCACGGTTTCAGAGAAAGGTTTCGGGAAACGCACCCCAGCCTCCGAATACCGGCTTACCCATCGCGGTGGCAAGGGTGTTATCACCATGGATGTGACCGAGCGTACCGGCAAGGTGGTTGGAGTGCTGCAAGTCGACAGTGATGCGCAAGTAGTCCTGGTGACGGACCATGGCAAAATAATCCGACTCAAGGCCAAGCAAGTGCGTATCACTGGCCGTAATGCGCAAGGCGTGCATCTGGTGAAACTTGAACCGGGAGAAACCGTTCGCGCCGTATCGCCGCTCGCCGAACGTGAGGAAGAGGAAGAGGCACCCTCCGGTAATAACGGCGCGATTGCGAATGGTAACGACTCCGCAGAATAATCGACCGCTCGACCTTCGTTGACAAATTCCGTCGGCTGCGATATCCGCGAACGACGCGAGCTGATTCTCACGCCGAACTCGCGTCAGCTTGACTGGGCGTCGGAGGTGCAAGCATGGACCGTCTGAAGGGAAAAGTCGCTCTGATCTCGGGCGGCGCGCGTGGGCAGGGTGCCGCGGAAGCGCGGCTGTTTGTGGGCGAGGGTGCCAAGGTCGTCATCGGCGACGTGTTGGACGAGCAATGCAGAAAAACCGCCGAGGAAATCAATTCGAACTTCGGTGCCAACTCTGTCGCCGCGGTTCATCTCGACGTTACACGCGCGGCTGACTGGCGCGCCGCAGTTGAGCTTTGTGAGCGGCAATTCGGGGGCCTCGATATCCTGGTCAATAACGCTGGTATCGCCAATATGAAAGGCATCGAGCAAACCAGCGAAGAAGAGTGGGATACCATCGTCAATATCAACCAGAAGGGTGTCTGGCTGGGAATGAAGTCGGCCATCCCGGCGATGCGGCGGCGCGGCGGTGGCTCGATCATCAACATTTCGTCAATTTTTGGCATCATCGGTTCTTCTGGCTCGGCTGCTTATCATGGCACCAAAGGAGCCGTCCGCCTGTTGACCAAGGCGGCAGCCGTCCAATACGCACCGGAAAAGATCAGAGTCAATTCGGTCCATCCGGGCGTGATTCTAACGCCGATGGTCGATGTCGTTCCCCGCTCTCAATTACAGCCGATTATCGAGATGGCACCGATGAAACGTGCCGCACAACCCGAAGAGGTTGCTTGGTGCGTTGTGTTTCTCGCCAGCGATGAAGCCTCATTCGTCACCGGAGCCGAACTCGTGGTCGATGGCGGTTACACCGCCGTTTGATGACGGAAAGCGGGGAGATTCGCCAATCTTCCCCGCCATCCCCGCCCCGCTCCTTCTCACGGTACCGCGGTAGCATTGGGTCCGGTGCCGAAATTATAACGACCCCTAAAACAGGCTTCGGGATCGCCCACCACGTCATGCTGAGAATAGAGTTGAGACGGTTTGCATTCGCCTGTGGCTAGGCGCGGATTCGGATCGGTACTGGTCAAAACCGAACTGAGCAGCCCCAGCAAGGTATTAACGTTTGAACTGCTGGGCAGCACCTCCGCGTCGATCGGAGCCTCCTTTGCGTCCGTCCCGGACCAGGCGGGCGCCCCAAGACCGAAGATCAACGTTGGTACCAGCACCACTATCGCCTTCCTGTACGCCATTTCTTTTCTCCTTGTTTGCCTCGCTTCCGGAGGCTCACGTTTAACAGGCGTTCAGGAAGCTTGAACGAATTGTTCGCTTTCTGGTTCCCAGGCCTTTTAACAGGGAGCCAATCGAGTCACATCGAGCGATCAGCCGATTTAATGCGCGGTGGAATGCAGCAGACGAGCAGTTACCCAGCTAGGTTCCGGTGGAGCCGAGAGCAGGCACATTGAACATTTCGTTCAATCCGAATGAACGACCCGATGTTGATCGCGGAATCAGCTGAAGTGGCTCAGGAATCCGCTGGGACTTTACCAGTTGCCCGAACAACTTACCTCACCAAAAGGGCGCTTATGCCTCTTCACTCGGGCAGGGTGGTTATTCGCTCACCAGGCTGGTTGCTTACTACGAGGCCAAGAGCAAAGCCATCTTGCCCCGCTATGGTCCGGGTCCCCGTGTCCACTTTCATAACGGGTTCACCGATGCGCCGGCGGTCGGCGTCGGAGTCAACGAACTGCGCAGGCAGCTAGTGCAGGCGCAGGAGCGAATGGTGCGTTATGCGGCTGATGCGTGGCAACCGAGTGCTCGGGGCTGCGCCACATTTTGGCTGTCGGCTGGGGGTTTTGGGGCGTGGCGCGATCTTCTGGGCGGAGGAACTGGGTGCGACGGTCACGGCTGTGACTATCGCACCTGCGCATGTTGAACTGGTCCGCAGACTCGCTGCCCAGGCGGGCGTTGCGGACCGAGTGGCCGCCTTATTATCTGACGCGACGACCCCAGCCGGAGCGGTACGGCTTGATGGCGTGATAGCGGTCGACAGTTCGAGTTCTTTCCCGCGCAGTCCCTGGTTCCAGCGTCTTGCCGGACTTTTGCGACCTGGCGGGCGCGTATTCATCTCCGATGGTCAGTTCGGAGCATGAAGAAGTCCCCGGCGCAACTGTTCGATATCGTCCGTGACTTTTCTACGTTACACCAGGGCCCAGCCTGCCAGCATAGATGCCATCGTCCTCGGATAAGCGAAATCGTGTGCAGTCGAAATGCTAACTGCGGAGCTTACCAGTTGTTCAACTGCACCTAACTCCTCGCACCACTGTTGCAAGCAGGCGACAAAGACTTCGACGTTGGCGACAGTCGCGGGATGGGCCAACGTGCGGGCCAACGCAAGACCGTCCCCGGATTTTTTCACCGCCTGGGCTGGGCGCCCTAGCAACCAGAGCGCCCAGCCCGCATGCATGAGGCACCCGGCCGCAAGGTCATGACCGTATAATCGGCCATGTTCACTGTGGCGTGGTGGGTCATAGAGCGCAACCGCTTGTTCGAGATGGTCAAGGGCCGGCAATAGCCATCCCCAACAAGGCTACCCCGACTGCGTGATGGGCCTCGAGCAAGAGATCCCTGTCGCCGACACTTTGAGCCAGGCTGAAACACCGCCGAGCCATCGCAACCGCGGTGCGGTATTCGCCGCGAGATTCCTATGACAGCCCGAGGCCGAAAAGCACCTGGAAAAACTGTGCCGATTCGCCCAATTGCTGGCTGAGCTCTTGTGCGCGCCTAGACCTTTTGCACTTCTTGTGACGAAAACACCTCGACAGCGATCAGGGCGGTCCCGAGCAAGCTCTGGAGCAGCAATTTCTTGCGCTGCCGCTCCGCAGTGCCTGCCAGGGTACCGAGCAACTGCAAGGCCTCGCGGAAATGCCCGATAGCCTTGACGTTGGCAGAGCTTTGCACGGCTTTCTCCCCCGCCATCTGCAGGTAGCGAAGAGTCTTTGCCGGATCAGCAGCAGCACCTGCGCTCCAGAAATGATGAGCGAGGTCATCGGAGTGCTCATGGCTCAAAGCCGAATAAAGCTGCTCCATCGCTTCTGCGACGCTTAGATGGATCCGCTGGCGCCGGGCGAGCGAAATCTCATCTAAAACCGCACGGCGAATAAGTTCATGACGGAACCTGAACTGCGCCTCAGGGTATTCCAGCCGTGAGGATATCAGGCCCGCCTTCTCAGCCTCTTCGAGCGCGTCGACGAGCTCATCAGGTTCAGCGCGAGTCGCTGCTTCGAGGAGACTGAAGTTAAAAGATCGTCCGATAACTGCCGCTGTTCTGAGAAACAGCGCGGTGGCGCCGCTCACCAGCGCGAGCCGCTGTCCGATGAGCAGGCGGAGACTATGGGGTAGCGCGATCTCACCTGCGTCGAGGCGCTGAAAAACATTCTCATTGCGCTGATCCTGTGCGAGATGCCTGACTAGTTCTTCGACAAACAACGGATTCCCGTCGGTGCTGGAAGAGATCAGCTCGACTGACGCCGGAGGTGGTTCAGTTCCGCTCAGCCCTGCGATCATTTGCGCGACCGCTGGTTGAGGCAGACCGCGCAACGGAATCTGAACCACCACGCCCAGGTGAGCCAGCTCTTCCAGCGCTTTGGTCAGCGGCGGCTTCATATCGATGCTATCGTTGCGATGGGTCGCGATAATCATCAGCTTCATGCTCGATATTGACCGCGCCAGATGGATCAGCAGTGAGAGCGTTCCATCGTCAGCCCAGTGCAGATCTTCCAAGACCAGCAGTAATGGCTTGGCCGAGGACTGCCGCCGAATGAACTCCTGGACTGCGTTAAACAGCACCCTCCTGGACTGTTCGGGTGAAGATTGAAGCAGGGTAGGACGCTCAGGAAAAAGGAGACGGAGTTGAGGTAGCAGCCGGCTCAACTCCGGTCCCTGGCCGCCGAGCATTTGGCGAAGAGCAGCGGGATTTTGATTGGGGCCAAGCAACCGCTCAATCGCTTCGACGAATGGAGTGAAAGGCACCGAATCGTCGCGATCGTAGCAGTTGCCCGAAAGCACAACGAATTCATGGCCTTGGGCATCGTGGCCCGCTTCGCGAGCGATGCGCGTTTTCCCAATCCCGGGCGGACCCGTGAGGATCATCACCCGACCATTGCCGCCGACGGTTCGTGAGAGGCAATCCGTTAACAGCTCTCTCTCGTGCTCCCGACCGACGAATCTTGTTTGGTAGCGCGATGGCTCGCCGTCCGTTTCAGGTGGTGAAGCCGCGGTCACCACGCCTGTGCTGGCCGCTTCAGACATGTCGTTTGCGGCGAGACGCCATTCGACCCGAGTTTGAGGATTTGGAAGGTATGCGCAAAATGCTCCGGTTTTAATCGAAGCCGCAAGCAGCTCACCGAGCGCGGCATTACGCTCCGCTATCTTTTGTACGGCGGCGCGGACGGCGCGAGTCACGTTGAGCCGAGCACGTTCTGCTGCCGAGCCGCTTGGCCGATCGCGGCCAAAAATGCCGACGGCCTGAGCAAGCTGGCGCGCAAGGGCTTCGATTTCAAATTCTATCTCGGCGCGTCGGCGATAATCGCGCCCACTGAACACATTGAGCGTTCCCTGATCGCGCAGTTGGTCGAGTTCCTGGTTCAATGCTGAAATTCGGTTTCGATACTCGCGCTTGGCTCGCTCGTCCAGCAGTGGTCCGAGGTCGCCAGATCCGATTGGGGCTAGGTTTTCGTCAGGCCGAATGCGCCGGCCCTTCAAACGCTCCGCTTCCGGCATTTCGCCGCCGCCACTGGCTAGCAAATCGAGTGCGTGAATCTGCTCGCCGGGTTGCTGCAGCAGTCGGTGGATGTAGCCAAGACCCAAAGCGTTACGCAGCGCGAAGCTTATCGCCCCATAATCGATCTTCCACTCTTTGCCGACCTGCATAAAGGTCGCAATTTGATTAACCGGGGATACCGAGGAAATGCCTCCGGAATAGCTCGGGGAATCATTTGTCGGTGTCATACGTACCCCCTAAGTTGCCGAACGGCTCCTTCGATCCGGAGGTTTAGGAATGAGTCAAGAACGATTTTTACGACGTTTCGGTAACTAAAGGTAAATACAGAGAGTCTGAGCTGATACGCTATAACATTCGATTAAAAAAGCAATCCCCGGTTATGCCTGCGTGGAGATCGCGCTACGGTGAGGAACCTGGATCCTCAAGGCGGCGGCGATGCTTCTCGCTCTCTTCGTAGACAGCGCCTGGGCAGCTTGGTGACCTGGCTACGAGTGGGCGCATGATGAGGATAAAGCGCTCCAGCGTTGGGGTGTCCCATAAGGCTCCTTTCGATGTCCTGCCCGGCAATGCTAACCTCGTGAGAGTGTGCAGCCGCTGCTTGAAGTAAAAAACCTTCGCGTTTCCTTTGTCGCTTCGCAAGGGGAGGTTAGAGCGCTCGACAACGTGAGCTTCTCGGTGGCGCCCGGGCGGCTTACAGGATTAGTGGGCGAATCGGGTTCAGGCAAGACTGTCAGCATGCTGTCGATCATGCGGCTCTTGCCGGAGAACGCCCGCATTATCAGCGGCTCGATCAGGTTCGACGGCATTGATCTCCTGCGCCTGTCAGAGACCGAAATGCGCCGTATCCGGGGCGCGCGGATCGCGATGATTTTTCAGGAGCCTATGACATCGTTGAACCCGGTCTTTACGATTGGCAGCCAGATCGGTGAAGCAATTCGGCTTCATCAGCGCACCGGGCGGCGCGAAACGCGCGCGCGGACCATCGAGGCCCTCCACATGGTCGGTATTGCCGATCCGGAGCGACGAATCGACGATTATCCCCACCAGCTCTCGGGCGGAATGCGCCAGCGGGTGATGATTGCCATGGCGCTGGCCTGCAATCCGCAATTGTTGATTGCCGACGAGCCGACCACGGCGCTCGACGTAACTATCCAGGCTCAGATTCTTGAACTTATTCGCGAGCTTCAATCGCGCTTGGGACTTGCCGTTATACTGGTCACGCATGACCTGGGCATCGTCGCCCAGTACGCCGATGATGTTAGCATTCTCTATGCGGCGCGAATGATGGAGCAGGCATCTGCAGCGGAGCTTTTTCGCAATCCGCTCTGTCCCTATACCAAAGCCTTATTCGCCGCCCTACCGGGAATTGATAGCGGCCGCCGTCGCTTGCAGGCAATTGGCGGTGTGGTGCCGACACCGATGAATCCACCCACCGGATGCCGTTTTCATCCTCGCTGCCCAATTGCGATTGAACAGTGTGCTCAGGTCGACCCACCGTTAGAGGAGAAAGTTCCTGGCCATTATGTCGCCTGTATCCGCGTGTGAAAGCGCGGCGCCAATGTCGCAGCCCGTTGCGGCAGATGTCCTGGTCCGCACGATACAGCTCCGCAAAGAGTTTCCGGTTGGCACCGGTGGGTTATTCGGACGACGACGTCTGACCTTGAAGGCGGTCGACGGCGTGACACTGGACATCTATGGGGGGGAAACGCTTGGGTTGGTGGGAGAATCGGGCTCCGGCAAATCTACCCTTGGCCGTTTGCTACTGCGCCTGATCGAACCGACCTCGGGGCAGGTGTTTTTCGAGGGTCGTGATTTGGCCACTCTTTCTCGCAGGCGGTTGCGTCAATTGCGCCGACAGATGCAATTGGTCTTTCAGGATCCCTATTCGTCACTCAACCCGCGGATGAAGGTGCGCGCGATCGTCGCCGAAGGAATCGAGATCCATCGACTGGCGCGAGGACGTGAGAAGGAGCAACGGATTCGCGACCTCCTCGACATGGTTGGGTTGGGTCCGGATGCGCTGGACCGGTATCCTCACGAATTTTCCGGAGGTCAGCGTCAACGCATTGGGATCGCACGAGCCTTAGCGGTCAACCCCCGCTTCCTAGTGCTTGACGAGCCGGTCTCTGCGCTCGACGTCTCAATCCAGGCGCAAATCATCAACCTCCTCCAGGACTTGCAGGAACAGCTAAAACTTACCTACCTCTTCATTGCGCACGATTTAAGAGTCGTTAGGCATATCAGTCAGCGCGTTGCGATTATGTACCTGGGGAAGATCGTGGAGCTGGCAAGAGCCGATGAGATCTACTCCAATCCGCGTCATCCGTACACGCGGGTGCTGCTTTCGGCGATACCCCAAATTCACCCCAGTATGCGCGACGAGCGCATCAAGCCGATTGGTGAAACTCCGAGCGCCGTAAATCCACCCCCCGGTTGCAGCTTCCATCCGCGATGCCCTTATGCGAAAGATACCTGTAAAGAGCTCGAGCCGAAGTTAACCGCTGGGCTGAGCGGTCATGCTGTCGCGTGTCACGTATTTCCGGCGCCTTAGAAGGGGGAGGGCGAGCATGCGCTTTGGTGATGCTGATTCGGAATCGGCGGGAAGGACCGTCAGTTTGGAGTTGCAGCGCAGCGTGAAATCGATCGATTCGACCAAGGATTCAGCCCATGGGCGCGCCTCATGGGTCGAGGAACGCGCGCGAGTGGCCGTTAATCGCAACGTGACTGTCGCGGGCCATCTGGTCTTTCAGGAGCCCATTCGGATTGACGGTCATTTTCGCGGTGAGGTCAGCTCGAGCGAGTTGGTGGTGATCTCGGAAAATGGATCAGTGGGGGGCCGCGTCCGTTCTCCCCGGTTAATAGTGCTGGGCCAACTCGAAGGTGATATCACTGCCTCGCGTTCAGTGGTGCTGGGACCACGTTCGCGCTTCAGGGGAAAAATTGAAGCCGACAACCTCACCATCTGTGAGGGAGCCTTTTTGGAAGGGGAGCTTCGTATCGGCTGCCGCTCCCATGGATTGAGCAATGAGAGACGGGGTAGCGGAGGTGAACGCTCGAGTATCTCGGCCTGAGGCGCCGCTGACCTCCTCCAGCGGCGGGCAAATATGGCAGGCTGATCGGTACGCCAAACACGCTCATTTTGTCCCTGCACTAGCACAACCAGTCCTCGATCTGCTCAATCCCCAGCCCGGCGAGCGGATTCTCGACCTCGGATGCGGTGATGGGGTACTCACTGAGAAAATTGCCGCCTGCGGGGCGCAGGTAATAGGCGTTGATGCGGCGCCTGACATGGTCGATGCCGCCAGGAAGCGCGGCCTGGATGTCAATCTGATGGATGGTAGCGCACTAAGCTTTAAGCATGAATTCGATGCGGTTTTTTCGAATGCTGCGCTTCATTGGATGAAATCCGATCCGGATGCTGTGATTGCCGGAGTCGCGCGTGCCCTTAAACCCGGCGGCCGCTTTGTCGCTGAGATGGGCGGACACGGCTGTGTAGCGGCAATCACGGTAGCCATCATTGCCGTGATGCGGCGCTACGGAATCGATGCTCGACCGCTCATACCATGGTACTTCCCCACGGTTGACGCGTATCGGGGGCGCCTAGAGCGCCAGGGATTCATTGTGGATTACATCGAACTGATCCCTCGCCCGACGCCGCTCCCGACTGACATGGCGGGTTGGCTCGAGGTGTTTGCGGAGTCGTTTTTTGGGCATCTAACCGCCGAGCAACGAGCGCCGGCGCGAGACGAGGTCATCGACCTGTTGCGGGCGGTATTATGCGACGAGCGCGGACGTTGGACCGGCGACTACATTCGACTGCGATTTGCGGCTCGTGTCGTCTAATAGCCGCGCGCGACTTGCCCGATAATCTCGCGCGCGACCAGCAGTTTCATGATTTGTGCGGTACCATCGCCAATCTCCAAACCAATCACGTCGCGCAGCCGTTGCTGATGCGGCAGATCCAGACTGAAGCCGAGATGGCCGTGCAACAGCAAGCACTGATGTAACACCTGGGCTGCTAATTCCGGTGCCCACCATTTTGCGCCGGCCGCGACCCATCCATGCGGTCGACCCTGATCCTTGAGCCATAACGCCTCGTAGCACAACAACCTCGCTGCCCGCAGCTTCACGGCTGCCTCTGCCAACGGAAAGGAGACGCCCTCGAAGCGGGCCAGCGGTCCTCCGAATGCGTTGCGCTCCCTGACGTATTTACAGGTCTCATCGAGGCTCTGCTGCGCTGCTCCGATACACATCAAACCAATCAGGGCACGGCTGAAATCGAAGCCCTGCATCACCTCGACAAAACCGGCGCCTTCCTGCCCAATCAGTGCGTCTGACGGCACTCGGACCGAATCGAAAAAGAGTTGACCACGGCCGATGGCGCGCGATCCCAGGTCCTTGAATCGGCTTCGGGTAACACCGGGGGCATGCAAATCGACGTAAAAAGTGCTAACACCTCGTGCGCCCGCTTCATAACTGCCGGTTCGAGCCATCACCAAGGCGGTATCGGCCCACGAGGCAAACGAAATCGAGGTTTTTTCTCCGTCAAGTACGTAGGAGTCGCCGTCCCGCCGACCGCTCAGCTTGACGTGCGCGGCGTCCGATCCACCACCCGGTTCGGTAACTGCAAGTGCAACAACGTGTTCACCGCGGCAAATTGGCGGCAGCATCATTTGTTTTTGACGTTCGTTGCCGTGGGCCGAAATAATTGCGCCGACAAGCGCACTTAGCAGCAGCACATATGCCGCATTAAAATCACCGCGAGCGATCTCCTCATGCGCGATACCCAGGGATACGTAATCCAGACCTTGGCCGCCATAGCGGGCTTCGGCCATGGGTGCGCACAGGCCGAGTTCACCAAGTTTGCGAACAACTTCCCGTGGAAGGTCCTCGTCTGTATCCCGCTCCAGGTAAAAGGGGGCGAGTTCCCGTGCGGCGAAATCGGCCAAAGTTTGACGGAGCAATTCCTGGTCAGCGTCGAACACGAAATCCATTTGCTCGCTCTCCACGGCGATACCGACTGAAAAACATCTAGTGAAATGCCTTCTCCAAATAGTGTCGCTGAAATTTTCGGCTCTATGCGGTTAGCTTTAGATAGGTCTTCGTCATAGTAAAGCAGGGCATAGATTTACGAGCCGCAAGTGCCAGTCCTTGTCAAATTGGCATCAGCCCGGCCTAAATGGTTCAACCGAGATTAAGATATGACGGCCAAACGGCTGCGCCGGAAATGCGCCAAGGCCCAGCTCACTGTGCCACTGAGCTCGCAGCTGCAATTTCGCTCATTATGCCGTCACCCAGCCGAATGTTAAGAGCTGGCATTCCGATAATTGAGATCCCGGAAAGTGACTCGTTGCGCCAGTGTGGCGATATTCCTTCAGTGCTCGATATCGAAATCTCGAAAGCGGCGTCTGCAACGCTTCCAGTTACAGAAACGAGAGCTAAGCTCAGACACAGGGGCGCAGCATCCTGCCCCATTGCTCAGCAACAGGCTGCGATTTAACGGTTGCCCATGCTGCAACTGAACCATAGAAAGACAAATTGAAATCCGAACAGCGACAGGCCGGTAAATCTTGGAAGCGAAGGAGAGTCTGTCTGCTCGATGTGCATCACTTGTATACGGCGTGGCTTTACAGCAATTCTGGCCCAGCGTGTCTTTTTGATAGTAGGCTTTGCCAAGTCTGGTTGGTTGCGACAATCCTGAACAAAAGATATGGCAAGAATTAGCGAGGCGGCGCTTTGAACGGGGTACATGACGTCGGTGGAATGGACGGCTTTGGCCGTATCGAATATGAGGCCAACGAGCCTGTCTTCCATGAGCCATGGGAGCGCAGGGTTTTTGGGATGGCGCTTACGGGTGCCGGAGTGCCGCCAAAATCGCTTGATGCTCTCCGTCACGAACTGGAGCGGCTCGATCCGCTCCAGTACCTGTCTTCGAGCTACTACGAGCGGTGGCTGGCCCGGATCGAGAATGCTGCAATCGAGGCTGGCCTGCTCAGCCGCGACGAGATCGCTGACCGAATCAAGCTGTTCACCACGGATCCCGAGCAGCCTGTCCCTCGTTTAGAAGATCCGGAACGAACGCGGCAAATCGCTCATGCCCTGCGGACGGGAAGACCGACTTTACGGCGGGTTCGGCACAAGCCTCGCTTCGCGATTGGCGACAAGATAATCACGCGCAACCTCAATCCGCGCGGCCACACCCGCCTGCCACGCTATGCGCGTGGCAAGCGCGGAGTCATCGTAGCGCATCATGGCGCACACGTTTTCCCCGACTCCAATGCGCATGGACTGGGCGAGAATCCTCAGCACCTGTACACAGTCCGTATCTCAGCGCGGCAATTGTGGGGCGACACTGCGCAGGTAAAAGCCCACGTGCACCTCGATCTCTGGGAAAGCTACCTCGAACCTGACAAGGCTTGAACCGATTCCAAGAAGAAATGCGTCGAAACGCACTCGAAGGCGGGGTACTGGGTTGCAGAATAGCCGAGTCGTCCGAACGGCGGACGTTTGGACTCGCCGGTAGTCGTTTTGTTCTACTGCTCACAGCGAGCGACGAAGCAGAAAGACGAGCCTCGAGGAATGACAATAGCGCGCGCGTAAACCTGGCTAAGCAGAACGTCAGGAGTGTGTTATGAGCAAACAGGAGTCACGGCAAGGGCATCATCATCCGCGTTCTTTGTCTGGGCCGGCACTGCGAACCAAAGCTATCGAGTCCTTATTGGTCGAAAAGGGTCTGCTCGCCAGCGATGCTATCGACCGGGTGGTCGAAATATATGAGAACGAAGTGGGGCCACTTAACGGTGCGAAGGTGGTGGCTCGCGCATGGTGTGATCCTGAATACAAACGGCGATTACTTCGGGATGGCACGTCAGCAATTGCTGAACTCGGCTTCGGCGGAATGCAAGGCGAGCACATGGTGGTGGTAGAGAACACCCCTCGGGTGCACAACGTCATATGTTGCACGCTTTGCTCGTGTTATCCTTGGCCGATACTGGGCCTGCCGCCGGCTTGGTACAAGTCGCTGGCGTATCGGTCGCGCATTGTGCGCGAACCTCGTGCCGTGCTACACGAGTTCGGCCTCGATCTGCCGGACTCGGTGGAAATTCGCGTTTGGGACAGCAGCGCTGAAATTCGCTACATGGTGCTGCCCCAGCGACCGCCAGGATCGGCGAAACTGAGTGAAGCACAGCTCGCCTCACTGGTGACGCGGGATGCGCTAGTAGGTGTGGGTCTTGTCAAGCTGCCGTAGTGAGAGGTTACCATGGCTAATGACCAGAGCTTGACTGCCAATGCCAGAGCGCTTGCTGGCAGGGTTGCTCTTGACACCAGCGGTCCCGCTGCGATTCCACGCCGCAACGGCGAACCCGTCTTTGAGGAGCCATGGCAGAGCCGAATTTTTGGGCTGGCCGTCGTGCTTTGTGAGCAAGGATATTTCGAATGGAATGAATTCCGCGAGCGACTAATTGCGGAAATAGCAGCAGCCGACGCGCAGGCGGCAGGAGCAGTCTCGGGAGAGAGAAGAAACGACTATTACGAGCATTTCCTCGCTGCCCTCGAACACTTACTGGTGGATAAAGGCATCTGCGCCACCACTGAGATCGCGCAAAAGATCAAAATGGAGCAGGCAGACAAGCCTTCATAATTGATTCCAACTGACTTTGTTCCTGGTTCCGATCCGCGACTCTCAAGCTTGACCAGGTTGCCGCAGTACTGCATGACCCAGCAAGCGAGCCAGCAGCCTTACGCAGGGCGTGGCTTCATTGTCCCCACCATTTTGTCGCGGATACGACCATTTCTTCGTCAGTCTCGCTGCTGGCGAACTGGTGCGAACTCCAACGCGGCAGCGCTCAAAACGAGGGCGGAGCCAGCGGCGATCAATCCAACACCCCATTCGATGTGAGCACGCTGTAGTGCAGCGGCGGCCCACATCAGGCCGGGGTCGACCAGCTCGGGCTGATTGGTCTTAGCCAATACTTCGGCAGTAGTGTGCCGAATAGTTTCGACAGTGACGATGATTTGAACAATCGCTGCAGCTCCAGCCAGCCACAAGACTCTGAAGCGACGCAGAGCAGCACCGACGACTGACACCATCGCTGCGATCAGGATTACCACTGACCCGATTGCGCAAGAAGTGAAATCACCGGGATGATGTAAATAACTTATAGTGCCGACAATGGGGATATGGACAAGCGGGACATAGGTCCCCAGAGCGAGTGTTCCACCGCCCAAAAGACCAAGAGCCATGCGCAAACGGTACACTAACGGCATCCGCTGATTCATCTTAAAGGGACATCTTATCGCGAAAGCGAGGTTGATCCGCCCGGCTTAACGTTTTTTGGTTCTGCCAGGGTTCGAACGCAGCTGTGCTGTACACTTATAACCGCGTATATCGAATGCACAAGTGTCGCCAATTTTCATGGTAAGACGGCGGGAATCGAACTTTCATCGCGAGAACATCAAACAGCGGTCAAATGAAGTGCTGTCAAATCGAATTTCATTTCGTGCACACCGGACTAACAGCCACGACGACTTTAGGAAGCTGAGGGGCATATAGAGAGTCGTTTGTCCCTGTTTTTCGCCACTTGTGCTTTGGCGAGTGCCCTTTGCTAGAGTTGCGCGGCGTGTGATTTTAGACAACGCTCCGATGCGAAACTGGGGACCCTTTGCATCGGCTTGCGAGACTTAGTGGGAGATAGAGCAATGCCCACGGATGGGTTTGAAACTTGGCGGCCGGGCAGATACATCCTACGATACCGCGCAATTATTGGCAGCGTTCTGATCGCGGTAACGCTGGTAATGGCTTTTTGGGCGGCGCGTGTCCAGATCGCGACCAAGTTTGAGAATTTCTTCCCCGCGGATCATCCCGATACGCTGCTCTACCGCAAGTATCAGTACCGCTATGGTGGGGCACAAACTCTGATGCTGCTGCTTCGCGTACGGCACGGAGACATCTATACGGTGCGGACCCTGACCAAGATTCAGGAACTCACGGGAGCGGTAAATATCCTTCCCGGCGTTGACCACAACGAAATCTTTTCGCTCGCCTCGTATCGAGTTGCGTTTCCCAAGGTCATACCTGGCGCGATAATTTCAACCAATTTCATGTATCCCAAGGTACCGCGAACGGCGGAGGCTCTGTCGCAGCTCCGTGCTAATGTCGCCGCTCATTTCGAGCAAGTAGCGGGTTTGATCACCGCTGATAATAAAGGGGCGCTGGTCACCGCTAGCTTCAATGAGGACCGGCTCGACTACCGGGAATTGTTTGACGACCTGCAGAGACTGGTCCGACAGTTTACCGACAGCGAAACTCAACTTTACATCGTTGGACAGCCAGTTATCTCAGGATGGGGTTATTACTACTTGCCGCGCATCACAGTGATTTTCTTCAGTTCCATCGCGCTGATGCTGCTTATCTTATATCTGAGCCTAGGGCGACGCAGCAGCTGGTGGGCACCGATTGTGACGGGTTCGTTTTCGGCGCTGTGGGGCCTCGGCTTCGTCAGTATCATGCGTTACAACTTCGATCCCGTAATGTTGGTCATCCCTTTTATTCTGACCGCTCGCGACCTCAGTCACGGCATTCAGTGGCAAGGCCGCTATTATGACGAACTCGACCGTCTCGATAACAAGCTGCTCGCATGCGCAACCACAACGGACGTCATGTTACCGCCGGGGTTGCTCTCGATTCTGGCGGATATCGCGGGCATCGTCTTCATCTCCTTCGGCGGAATTCCGGTGCTAAAGGAGATCGGTCTTGGTGGTGCCGTCTGGCTCGCGTCAAGTCTGCTGATGGTTTTTGTATTTCAGCCAATCTTCATGAGTTACTTGCCGCGACCTCGAATCAGACCGCGACGACTACCCTTGCGACGACTCAAGAGCGGGTTTTGGTCAAGCCCAATCGAATGGCTGTTGAATGTACCGGTAACACCGGGCCCGGTGCGGGGTGGGCTATTGGCTGGCGGCGCCCTGTTTATTTTATGGGGTATCATCTCGGGATTGCATGCGCGCATCGGCTACGAGACACCGGGAACTCCGCTGTATCGCCCCGAATCGAAAGTCAATCGTGATATCGCAATGGTCAGCCGCTTTTTCCCCACCGACGAGGGCTGGATCGTCTTAAGTACTCCGAACTATCCAGACCCTCAATCGAGTATCGGTCCAGAAGTATTGCGCATGCAAGATGACTTGGGAGCATATCTCACGCGCAGAGGTGACGTGGCCGGCACAGTCTCGTTTGCCAATATCGCGATCGAGCCGCTCAATCAGCTCTTTCACTACAGCTTCCCCAAATACCGCAGCATTCCTGGCGGAACGGAACTGGGCGGCAATCTTTGGTACATGTTCTTGGCCGGCACGGCGCCGGGAGAAATCGAACGCTTTTTCGCTTTCTCTCCGAAGATGACCAGCGCCTGCATGAGGTTGCTCTTACCGGACCACACCTATACTCGGCTCAATAATCTTCGCAGCGACATCCAAACCTTCATTAATCAGCGGGTTGAGCCCGACATCGCTTTGAACAAAGTCAGGATCAGCTACCTTGGTGGGGCAGCCGGCCTTTATCTGGCAGCCAACGACGTCCTTAAAAGACTCGACTTCATCAATATCACTTTCGTGCTATTGGTTATCTACCTGTGCTGCGCTTTTATCTTTCGCTCTTTCATTGCTGGAGTTCTATTCATTGTTTCTTGCGTGATGGCCAATTTCGGTGCCTTTGTTTACATGAACGCCCGAGGTATTGGGCTCACGATTGATACTATCCCGGTAATTTCCCTCGGTATTGGGTTGGGGGTCGATTACGGTATATACACAGTTGCCCGCATCGAGGATGAAGTGCTTAATGGAGCATCAATTGATGAGGCGATTTCGACCGCCTTGCGGACCACAGGAGCCGCGGTCTTCAGCACATTCGCGGTCATGATAGGCGGAATTGTACCGTGGGCCTTCTCTCCCCTGCTGTTTCACAATGAGATGAGTGTGCTGCTGATTTTTCTAATGGCGACAAACATGATTGCTGGCGTGCTAATTCTGCCCGCATTTATTGCTTGGCAGCATCCGGCATTCATCGGGCGTTACGAGCGCGTACAGCCGCGGAGTGATAGGGCCGCAGCTCGCGGTTAAGGGCAAGCACGGTTAATGCTTCAGTCCTAGGTCGCCGGATATGTCAAAATGCACCCGACGCACTTTAAAACGCCATTCATCGCCCTGCTTGACCAACAGATCTTCGTAGCGGCCGGCCAGTGACGCTATTATGCCGGCAGTCGATTCGCGTAGGACTACGATATAACTGTCGGCTCGCGCCTCGGTGCCGTTGATCCGGATGATGTGATTAAGCGTGCAGTGTTTGCGCGCCGGCCCTTCGCCGGGGCGGGGAACTTGCGCATTGATGAAATCGTATATGGCGCGGCGTCCCTGAAGCTTGCCAAACGGTCCAGCCTCGAAGACGGCGTCTTCGGTGAACAGTCCCGCGAATTGTTCGAAATCGCCATTATCGACGTGGAAGCAATAAGCTGACATCAAGTCGCGAATCGCCTCTTTGTCTTCCAGTTCAGATGTCATTTCCCGTCCTCCAGGGTTACGCCGGGCCGGAAGCCAAGCCGAGGTTGTCAGGCAGGGGAAAGGGTACGCCAGCGCGCATAACATTCTCCGCTCGCTTGCGCTCCCGGCGCGAAATACAGGACTTCGCTTATAACAAGTTCAAAACCCTTCTCTCAAATGCCTGGCGGCCCGGCCTGCTCCCCATCTTTGCCCAAAAGACGAATTCCGACTCCAGACTATTCGAGGGTGCTCCTGATTTTTTTGCGAATAAAAGGCCGCGATCCAGTCGGCAAGCGTCTGAAGCGGTGAAGCATCAGGGTTTGCGCATGGCGCAAAGTCGAGCCGGCAGCTTTCAGTTCGGGGCGAGAGGGACCGCAAGCCTTGACATTCCTGACCGGCCGTCGCTAGTGCTTGCTAGAGACAAGCGCAATCGCGCCCAGCGGAGGGCTGTGATGTCGAGCAATCATGATCCCGCGCAGATCCGTGCAAGCCTTAATCATCCCGTGATTGATTCCGATGGCCATTGGGTCGAATATTTTCCGCTGTTGCTTGAGTACCTTCAACGCGTGGCCGGCACCAAAGCGGTTGAGGGCATGAAAGCGGGCGACGAGATCGTTGGCCGGATTGTCAGAATGTCATTGGAGCAACGGCGCAATGAACGCCGGGCCCAGCAATCGTGGTGGCCGTTTCCGACCAGGAACACCCTTGATCGGGCCACCGCCATGATCCCGAGGTTATTGTATCAGCGGATGGATGAACTGGGCTTCGACTTCGCCGTGCTCTATCCCACTCAAGGACTCGGTATTTACGCCATTCGGAACGATGAAATCCGTCAGGCAACCTGCCATGCGTTCAACCTATATATTGCTGAGACCTTTCGCGAATTTGCCGACCGCCTGACGCCAGCTGCCGCCATTCCAATGAATACGCCGGCAGAGGCCATCGCCGAGCTGGAGCACGTAAAAAACCTCGGGCTTAAGGCCGTCGTGATGGGTAGTTTGATTCGACGGCCGATCCCCGCGTATGCCGGAAACGGTGGGCATCGCACGGCAGTTTGGTATGACGTCCTGGGGCTGGACAGTGAGTATGACTACGATCCGGTGTGGCAGAAATGTCTGGATCTCGGCTTTGCGCCAACTTTTCATAGCGCGGGACGGGGCCTTGGTTTGCGCATGTCGCCCTCGAATTTCACCTATAACCACATCGGTCATTTTGCCAGCGCAGGCGAGGCGGTGTGCAAGGCTCTGTTCCTGGGTGGCGTTACCCGACGATTTCCAAACTTGAAATTTGCCTTTCTTGAAGGAGGCGTAGGCTGGGCCTGCCAGCTTTACGCGGACCTTATTGGTCACTGGAAAAAGCGAAACTACGATGCTCTGGCCGAGGTAAATCCAGCCAACCTGGACCGCTCTCTTTTGCGGGAGATGTTCGCCAGGTATTGCGGTCGCGAAGCAGCTGAAAAGCTCGACCAATGGCAATCGGTATCAGAAGGCGAGGAATTCGCGGCCGCTTGGGCAGCGCGTGGCCGAGATATGATCGATGATTATGCGGCCTGCGGCATTCAGCACCCGGAGGACTTTCGCGAGCTGTTCACCCGCAATTTCTATTTTGGTTGCGAAGCAGACGATCCGATAAATGCATGGGCCTTCAACACCCGGGTGAATCCCTACGGAGCACGGCTCAAGCCTTTGTTCGGTTCTGATATTGGGCACTTCGACGTTCCCAACATGCGGGAGGTGCTGGTCGAGGCGCATGAGCTGGTAGAAGAGGGTTTGATCTCTGCCGAAGACTTCCGTGACTTTGTCTGTACCTATCCGGTTGAGTTTTGGACAGGCACAAATCGTGATTTCTTCAAGGGTACCCTGGTTGAGGAACAGGTCAGGCCAGCGCAACCCGCAAGTGAGAGTCCGGACCGAGAAGGCGCGCGAGCTTAACACGCTCGCGGCGGTTTTGATTTGGTCGAACGCCGAGCTTTGGTGTAACCCATCGATGCCTGACCAGGAGAGAACCGAAGCAAGGCCGCAGAACAAGGGTAAAAAAGATGCGAGCGGTTTCCCATATCGCCATCGGCGTCAGTGACATGGAGCGTGCGCTTCATTTCTATCGCGATCTACTGGGGTTGCGCGTCACTCTGGATACGATGGAGCGCATCGGAGGCTCCGGCCCATTGTTCGCCACCGCGCGGAAAGGCGAGCGACGAGCAGTTTACATGCGATTCGAAGATGGACCTCACGCCAGCTTCATCGTGCTGTCTCAAAACCCCGGCGAACCCAGCGGCCGCCCTCTGAAAATCGATCAGGTCGGGCTGCATCACTTTTCGTTTTGGGTCGACGACTTGCGCGAGCGTGTCGAGAAGCTCAAAGCCGCTGGCGTCAAGATTCTTTTGCCGCCGACTGAAACCGATACGGTTGCCTACGGTGAGCCTCCTGGTGGCAAGGTACTGACTGCGCTATTTGAAGACCCCGACGGCACCATTGTGCAATTCGATCAGCGACTATAAGCACCAGCTGAGAACAAGGAGCAGCGTATGAATGGAATCTCGCATGTTGCGATCGGGGTGCGTGACATGGAGCGGTCGCTGAAATTTTACCGCGACCTGCTGGGTCTCGAAGTCAGATACGATCAGATGCAGCCCATCGGCGGAATGGCCAACCTGTACGCTAATCCACAAAAGGGCCAGCGCCGCGCGGTGCATCTTCATTACGGCAAAGGCGAAGGCCGCGGCTTTCTCGTCCTGACTGAGATGCCGGGTGGTACGCCGGGCGAGGCAATCAAGCTCGACCAAGTAGGGATCTCTCACATCTCCTGGTGGGTCGATGATATTCGGGCGATTCATGAAAAGCTCAAGGCGGCGGGCGTAAAGATCCTCGTTCCTCCATACGAGACCGATGCCGGCGCTTATGGCGAAACCTCTGGGCGGAAATATCTGACCTGCCTCTTCGAGGATCCAGACGGGATCATGCTGCAGCTGGATCAACGAGTCGATAGCTAACCACAATGCCGATTGGGTTTCGCAGACGAGTAGCGAATGCCCTGCCAGAAGCTGCCGACCGAGTGACCAGTAGATTCACATTCTCAAGTTCCGCGAAACGGGAAAAAAGCGCTGACCCCTGCGGATGTCGAGTCTGGGGCATCGTGTGACAGAGCCCCGCTGACGAAAAATGTTGAACCATTGCCGAGTACTTGACCTGACGACTGAGCGAGGCTTCCTCTGTGGGCAGGTATTGGCTGATCTTGGAGCTGACGTTATCAAGATCGAGCCGGTTGGGGGAGCACGTGAGCGGCTTCTTCCACCATTCTTTAAGGACGGCGCTGTAACTGAGCGCTCGGTCTATTGGTGGGCGTATAACCGCAACAAGCGGGGAATCACACTGGACTTGGAACAAGAACAAGGCCGCAACATCTTCCGACAATTGGTTCGTAACGCGGATTTCGTGATCGAATCGGCAAATCCGGGCTATTGGAGCGCGCGGGGCCTCGGCTACGATTCGTTGAGTGCGCTCAACCCAAAGCTGGTGATGGTGTCGATTACCCCGTTCGGTCAGCACGGTCCCAAGGCCAGTTATGCCGATAGCGATTTGATAATCATGGCGGCCGGCGGTGTGTTAATCCTGTACGGCGATGAAGATCGCCCACCTATTAGAATGAGCGTCCCTCAGGCGTACCTTCATGCGAGCGTCGATGCTGCCGGGGCCGCCTTGATTGCGTACTATGAACGGCTCAACTCGGGAATCGGCCAACATGTTGATGTAGCTGCACAGGAGAGCGTGGGGCTCGCCAACCAATCCACCGCACTGACAGCTCCACTTCGAGGAGAGGAGACCCGTCGAATGGCGGGCGGAGCCCAGCTCGGTTCGCTTCGAGTGCCGTTGGTCTGGAAAGCCAAGGACGGGCTGATCACGTTTGTCTTTTTGTTCGGTTCGGCACTGGGCCCGTTCACACGCAAGTTTATGGATTATCTGTATGAACAGGGTGGGTGCGACCGGGCGATGCGCGACACAGATTGGGTCGGCTACGGCGCCGAATTGCTCTCGGGCCGTCGGCCGCTTCAGGAATACGAACGTTGCAAACGCGTAATCGCTGAATTTTTCCAGCAAAAGACCAAGGCCGAGTTGTTTGAAGCCGCGCGGCAGCGCACCCTCTTAATTGCGCCGGTATCGACGATCGACGACGTGCTGCATAATCCTCAATTTATCGCACGCGAGTGCTGGCAAAAACTCAATCATCCGGAGACAGGTGCCACAATCACCTATCCTGGCCCGTTTGCTCGCTTTAGCGCGAGCCCGATCGGGTTTCGGCGGCCTCCGCCGAGGATCGGTGAACATAACCGAGAAGTTCTGATTGGGGAGCTGCAGATTAGCGATCGCGAGTTTGACCAATTGCAGAGGCAAGGGGTTGTCTAGTGACGGGGATGGCATCAAAGGAAGCCGGGCAGCTGGCAGCCAGACTACCCTTAGAAGATGTAAAGATTCTGGATTTTATGTGGGTGCTGGCAGGGCCAGGCATCACGCGAACACTAGCCGACTACGGGGCAACCGTGGTCCGCGTGGAATCAGTGAGCCGTACCGATCCCGTCCGGACCGTGGGCCCGTTCAAGGACGGCAAGAGTGGTTCAGAGAGCTCGGGCCTATGGGCTAATAACAATGCCGGGAAGCTCGGAATCACACTTGACCTGTCTACTCCCGGAGCGCGGACAATCGTCCTGGATCTGGTACGCTGGGCCGACGTGGTGTGCGAAGCATTTTCACCCAAGGCTATGCGGGCCTGGGGCCTTGATTATGAGTCTCTGAGACAAGTCAAGCCCGATCTGATCATGCTGAGCACCTGCTTGATGGGCCAAAGCGGTCCGCTATCGCAATTTGCCGGATTCGGCAATCTGGCCGCTGCGCTCTGCGGGTTTTATTATCTGGTCGGATGGCCGGACCGCCAACCGTCTGGGCCGTTTAGCGCTTACACCGATTACATCGCTCCTCGCTTTGGCGTTTGCGCGCTTATGGCGGCGCTAATTCACCGGCGTCTGACTGGCGAAGGTCAGTATATCGATCAGGCGCAGGCGGAATCCGCTCTGCAGTTTCTGGCTCTGCCAATCGCTGACTTCACCGCTAACGGTCGAAACTACGAACCGGTTGCCAACCGAGACCTGTACTGTGCGCCACACGGCGTATACGCCGCGGCTGGCGAGGATCGATGGGTGGCGATCGCCTGTCGCACTGAGCAGGAGTGGTTAGCGTTATGTGCCGCGATGAATGTCCCGGAACTGGCAGCTGATGCCCGTTTCAGCACATTTAAGGCGCGTCAGGTGAACTGCGACGAATTGGACCGCATCATCAATCAATGGACTTGCAGGCTCGATGCACATGAAATCGAGCGACTTTTACAAGCTCGCAGCGTGCCCGCCCACGTGGTCCAGACCGCCGTTGATTTGTATCAGGATCAACAGCTCCAGCATCGGAAGCATTTCGTCGAAGTGCCTCATCCGGAGCTCGGTACAACGTGGGTCGAGAACTCGCGTTTCAAGCTGTCTCGCACCCCTGCTCGGGTTGAGCGTGCGGCACCCACGTTGGGCCAGCATAATCAATACGTGCTAGAGCAAATCCTTGGTTACGACGAGGTTCGCATCGCCGAGCTGGTGAGCAGCGGAGCACTGGGTTGAGCTTACAACGGGCAGCATCCTCGCTGCGCGAACGGCGGTCATAAATCGCTGTCGTTGTCGGTTCAAACCGTCCACGGCAAGGCATATCAAGATGATCCACGCTCGTTCGTTTAAGCGAGACCCGGGGCTACAACTGGGTTTCCGGGACCGCTCCGAGGCCGCAGATGCGATCGGGTTGAGTCGTTCGCTTTGCCCAAAAGCAACCTTGGAACGGCCCTTGATCTACGACAAGATCTTTGCCGGCTAACGCAAATTGCTCAGTCTGATCTGATGCGATGAAACAAGCCATCAATTGCAAGGGAGACGCACGATGACATCGGTTGACTTCGGCGCAGCACTGGCTTCGATGAAGGACATTCCAAAAGCGGCCAAGATGGCCGAGAGTCTGGGTTATGACTACTTGTGCTCCGGGGAGCACATGATGTTTCACGGAGCGGTTCCCAACTCCCTTATAACGCTGGCGGTGGCGGCAGGGGCGACTTCGAAAATCAAACTAATGAGTACGGTGGTACTGCTGCCACTCTACACACCGATGGTTCTGGCAAAGATGACCTCGGTGCTCGACGTTGCTTCTAACGGCCGATATCACCTGGGCATCGGAGTAGGCGGCGAATTTCCCAAAGAATTCGAAGCCTGCGGCGTACCGGTCAAGCAGCGCGGCTCGCGAGCGAATGAGGCGTTGCAAGTCATCAAAAAGCTTTGGACCGAAAAGAACGTTAGCTTCGAAGGGCGCTTCTCCAAATTTTCCGGAGTCACTCTCGACCCGCATCCGGTTCAGCAACCGCATCCTCCGATCTGGGTGGCGGGACGCAAAGAATCGGCGATGCGTCGGGCGGCGCTCTATGCGGACGGCTGGATACCTTACATGTACACGCCGGAGATGTTGCACGACAGCATCGAAAAAATTCATCAATTCGCCAAGGAAGTTGGGCGCGACTTGAGCGCGTTTCGGCCAGGGCTGTTTATCTTCGCTTCAGTCTATCCGAACCGGGATGAAGCGCGTGAGCAGGCGGCACGGGCTTTGGGAAAGAATTACGCGCAGGACTTTTCCAAAATTGCCGGACGGTACACGCTTTACGGCAATCCTGACGATTGCCGTAAACGACTAAAAGAGTACGTCGACGCCGGTGCGCGGACCGTGCTGGTGAGCTGGGCATGTCGTCAGGAAGATATCGAGCAGAACATGAGGCTGATTGCTGAGGAAGTCGTTCCCGCCTTCAAGTAAGTGGTAGTACGGATTACGGTAAGGCTTCGGTGATTACCCTCCTGTCGACTGGATGTTACGCCGATGCGCGAACTGTGCCGGGCGCTGCGAAAATTCAGGGTTGAGGTCTGAGGTCTGGCTCAGCAGGGCCGCACTCGACGAGAGACCGAAATGGCGAGCAGCAAAGTCGGCGCGCTCCGCTCGGATGGTCTATGGGGTGGGTTCAAACCAAAATTTGGTTACCCGTGAAAGTCGGAGGCGCTTCGCATCGCGCAAAGAACCAGCCTGACATGCTGAAGATTTGAAATCTCCTACGTTGTCATACAACCTGATGGTGGTCCTGCTCTTAGCCACCCATAGTGGACCAGTCGGAAACTGCTTTCGACGAGTGCCAGCGTCTAATCTGGCTATCGAAGCTCGACTCAGTTAAGCTCCGCTGAGGTTACGGGGTGCGATGATCGGTGTCGTGTGATGCATTGTTCTGCACGGCCGACTCCAGCGCGGTCGATGCAAGCCAGCGCTTCAGCACACGGGTTGCTCGGCAGCACCGGAAGCGGCTCCCAGTCACGCCCATTTACCAAGGATCAGCGACGTAGAGGAGAATCGGCGATGGCGAGTCCCCAACTACAACAGGCGATTGCTGCCATGAAGGCATTGTCACAAGCGCAGGCCTCGACTCCGCAGGAAATGCGCGCCTTATTCGAACAAATGGCCGCTCCTGCAGAAGCAGATATAAAGAGCGAGCCAGTGACCGCCGGCGGCGTCCCGGCTGAGTGGATCTTTGCACCCGGCGCTAATCCCGAACGGGCCGTGCTCTATCTTCACGGTGGTGGCTATGTCGTTGGCTCGATTAAGACGCATCGCGACCTGATGGGCCGTATATCGAGAGCGGCCAAGGCTCGGGTGTTAGGACTCGATTATCGGCTTGCTCCAGAGCATCCGTTCCCGGCCGCAGTTGAAGACTCGGTTGCTGCATACAAATGGATGTTGGAACGGGGCCTTAACGCATCCCGGATCGCGGTTGCGGGCGATTCAGCCGGTGGTGGCTTGGTCGTCGCAACGCTGGTCGCGATTCGGGACGACAAATTGCCGCTCCCCGCAGCCGGAGTTTGCCTTTCCCCGTGGGTGGATTTGGAAGGAATCGGGGAATCGATGAAGACCCGCCAGCATGCAGACCCGGTTGTCCGTCGCGACATGTTAACCCAAATGGCGGCAGCATACCTCGGCGGCAAGAATGCGCGAACGCCGCTCGCCGCCCCGCTGTATGCCGATCTCACCGGCTTGCCGCCATTGCTGATTCAGGTCGGAGATGCCGAAACCCTCTTGGATGACTCCAACCGATTGGCTCAGCGAGCGCGTGCCGCAGGGGTGGAAGTGAAGCTCGAAGTGTGGCCTGAGATGATCCACGTTTTTCAGCTGTTCGCTGGATTTCTGCCAGAGGGTCAACAGGCAGTGGATGGCGTCGGCCAATTCATAAGTCACCATCTAGCTTGAAGCTGTGTTTCGCGGCCGAATCGGCCCGGACGATACCGGCTTTCGGATCGCCAGAAGTTCCAGGCGGGTACTTGGTTGTTGGCAATCCCGACGGGTGAGTTGGTCCCGCAGAGCAGTATCTTCTTACCCTCCGGTGCCTGCGTGCGGCGCTTGTCCGCCTTGAGCTGCTTCGTACCTGGGAACTGGCCCCCTGTTTCGCCAGCTGGACCGAAGCGGCTGTGAGGCAGGGTAGCAGTACGAGTCTGGACCGTTACCACTTTGGCGCACGCGCCATGCAATCCCCGAGTAGTGTAGGTCAACGTTGCGGATCAAAATAAAGATTTGGTGCACGTACCTGAGAAATACGCCGGTATGTTGATTGAATACCTCGACGAAGGACGCCTGCGCCCAGCCCTGGTAGTGCGCGAATCGGGCAACCAGGTCGCTGTGGTGGATAAGACTGGGCGCGAACGTACCGTGTCGCGCGATCTCGTCTTAATTCACTACCCTGAGCGCCGCCCGCGGCGCGAGACGGTTGTCGAAGCTCTGCAGCAGCTGGAAGAGGAACGCGCACAGTTGGCGGCGGAACTGGACTTGAACCTGTTATGGGAAGTTGTGCGGGAGCAAGAGCGAAGCTACACAGCCGAGGAACTATCCGAGCTATTTTTTGGCCGCCGGTCACAGGTGGCTGTAGCCGTAATGCTCGAAGCATTGATGGGCGACCGGCTCTATTTCGTTCGTCGTCACTTAAATTTCCTCGCCCGCAGCGCTGAACAAGTAGAGCGGCTGAAAACTCAATATGAACGCATCCGTTTACGCAGTGAGAGCGGCCGGCGTTTAACCAGCCTGCTTCATTCGGTTTTGCGTGGTGATGCCGTCCCCAGCGCCGAGGAAGCCGCACCACTCGTCACTGAACTGAGACGCTATCTTGACAACCCGCACACTCGTAGTCGCGATCTGACCTTATTGCTCGAAAGTGCGATAAGCGATGTTGCGCCAGCGGAAGCGGCTTACGAAGTGCTTGAACGTTTGGGGGCAGCGCCTCCGGGACCACGTTTCGCGGTCATCGGCGGTGTACGCAACGTTTTTACCGAGGCAACTCTCACGGAAGCGGCGACGGTAGTGCCACCTCAGAGACCTCCCGTAGACGACGACGAGGCCATCACAATTGATGACGAGGAGACGCTCGAAATCGACGATGCGATCTCATGCCAGACCCTGCCGAGCGGTCACATACGTCTGCGAATCCATATTGCACTGGTTGCGGATTTCGTTCGGCCGGGAGGACCGATGGACGAAGAGGCCGCAGCCCGCGGAGCGACCTTCTATCTTCCCGAATCTACGATTCGGATGCTGCCCGATCCGGTTTCGACTGACCGTGCGAGCCTGATTGCAGGTCGCGAGCGACATGTTTTCACCACCGAGGTAGTGCTTTCGCCCTCGGGCGAGGTGGTCAGCTTCTCGCTTTATCCTGGTGTAATCAGGGTCAAAGCCCGTCTTAGTTATGATGAAGCCGACCGTCTTCTCGACGTGAGCAGTGATGAGGAACTGGATGAGAGAAGGCGGACTCTGCGGAGGCTGCATGAGGCGGCGTCCAAGTTGCGGGCGCGCCGCAGAGAGGCCGGGGCGACGCTGGTGCAACGACGTGAACCGAAAATCCGCGTGCACGATGGCGAAATCGAAGTCAAGATAATCGACAATGCATCAAGCAGCCGCCAGCTGGTTGCTGAGTTCATGATTTTGAGCAACTACTGTGCAGCGCGTTTTGCCGCCGATCACGGCGTACCGATGATCTATAGGACCCAGCCAGCTGCCAGCAATGAAAACGGGCAGCTACGGGCACGCCTATCACTGTATCCAGAAGCCCATACCGGTGTGGGCTTCGATTGCTACACCCAGCTGAGTTCGCCGATCCGCCGTTATATGGACCTCGCCCTGCAGCGCCAATTGGTTGCGGTTTTAGCCAATGAACCTAGGACCGTTTACGGAGCCGACGAGCTGCTCAGGTTACTGGCGGCGGCGGAAAATGCCGAAGCAGCGGGACGCGAGCTCGAGCGGCGGGCCAAGCGGTATTGGCTGCTTCGTTACTTTCAGCAGTACCTACGCGATAAGCAGTTGGAGGCGGTTGTTCAGCGTGGCGGCACCAGTGCAGAGCTCGAGGCCTATGCGGTCCGCGGAACGCTGCACGGTGCTCCCAACCTTGCCACAAATGCACGGATTCTGGTGAGAATAGCGCGCGCGGAACCGTTGCGCGGCTCGCTAGCCTTGGAATACGTCCAAACCCTGAGCGGGGCAGGCTAGCCTTTTCCTGCTGTGGTCTCGGTAAAGATTCCGCGACCGCCTGATTCTCGGCTGAGCCATTCTCGAACCCGAATCATACTGATTCAACACCGGGTTATTGGCGACCGTCGTTTGCGAAACTGTCCTGCTCAAGGCGCCAGCGGTCGATGGATTCAATATTAAACCGCCAGTCGCTACCGACCTTGAAGGCCGGTAGTTGGCCGCGCTTTAACTGACGGTAAACGGTCGATGGATGCACCTTGAGATAGTCAGATAGTTCCTTTACGGTCATAACCCGACTGTTATCGACCTTCATTTTCCCAATTCCCTCCATAACGGGGCGAGCTGCCCACAGCGTGACTGTAACGACCGAAAGCAATTTGCATGCCCCAGCGATTCGCCCAATTAACTCTTATGAAACGGTTAGAAATGCTCGAGAGATAGCGAGAATGATGGCCAAATTGCGTCGCAAGCCATTCTTTTGGCTCTTAGCTACGCAATTCGAGCCGGTAGAAAAACTCAACATGTTCCAATCGTGCAATGAGAGCGTTGCACAATCGAGACGCTGTCGCAGCTCAATACAATTTAATGTGTTGCCAGCTTCAATTTAGCAATCTCACCCTATGTGCTGCTTATACATGAGCAGTCAATTTAACTCCTTGCAATTTTTCTGATCTCGCCCAACGCTGTGCAAAGTCATGACATCCACTTCGCGGGCTTCGACCCGTAAATCCGCATCGCCATATCCTCGATCAGACTGGAAATCAGCGGAAGATAACTCGTGGTTACGTCTTACGGATGAGGTTCTTCTCTGTCTGGTGAATAAATTCCAGAATGCCATCCCGGTCGCGGGCTCGATGAAGAAGGATCAGCCGACTGACGCCCAAGTCAGCAAATCGTTTGGCGCCCTCGGCGTCAATCCTGCCGCGTGGAGTAACACTTACCTCCAGATCGGCGAAGTCGCGACCGATTGCATCACATGCGCGTTTCAGTCCCTCGATACATTTAGCGGTCCCCTCGTAATCGAGGGCGAAACCGAACCAGCCCCTTGCTAAACGCGCGGCTCGGCTGAAAGCGTGCGGCGAATGGCCACCGAAGACGATCTCAGGATGCGGTTGCTGGACTGGCCTCGGCATGGCATTGATACCGCTGAATGAAACGAAGCGGCCCTTATATTGCGGCTTTTCCATCGACCATAGGGCTATCATGGCGGCCAGAAACTCTTCCGTCCGCGCTCCTTTATGATCGAAGGGTGCACCAATAGCGGCGAATTCAGGTCGCAGGTAGCCGATGCCGATCCCGAAAATCAGACGCCCGCTCGATAATACATCGAGCGAGGCCAACTCCTTCGCCAGTACCACGGGATTGCGCTGAGGGAGAATGATGATCCCAGTCCCCAGACGCACGTTTTGGGTATGTGCGGCGACGAATGCCAAAGCAATCGCAGAATCAAGAAACGGCGTGTCGGCAGGGACGGGAGAGGGTGGGACCTGCGGTTCCGGCAAGACGATATGCTCGCCGGTCCAGAGACTTTCGAAACCAGCATCTTCGGCAGCTCTGGCCACGGCTGCAGCGACGCCGGGATTTGCGCAGGGACCAGTGTTGATTCCGAACAGGGCGATCTTCATGGCGCGATGTTTACACTAAACTGGCGCATCGGGCCAGCCGTACTTGCTCAGCTTCGGCGATAGTGATTGAAGATCTACCGCCATGCGATGTCCCCAATGCGGCTTCGAAAGTGCGCAGGGCGCGGCGTTCTGTTCGCGCTGCGGCACGCGGCTATTGTCACTGCGTCCAGCAGCGCAACGAGAATATGCCCTGATCCGGATCTTTCCTTCGTGGTGGCATTTCGTGCGGGAAATTTTGCTGGCGGTCGGGTTAACCGGCGCCGGGATATATGTCCTGTTCACGCTGCAGCTTGACTACCGGGTCGGGGTGGGCTTGGTTGTAGCGGCTGCGCTCGCACTTGCGGCGGCCACACTGCGACGTCAAAGCACAAATTGGAGCCTGACCTCTGATCGCTTGATTGAGCGTCGCGGGCTGGTTGCCACGCACCGACGCGAAATGGAGCTCGCGGACGTCCGCTCAATCGAAGTCGATCGCTCCTTCGCCCAGCGTTTGTTGGGGATTGGGAACGTCCTCATCGCATCGGCTGCAAGTGCTGATTTTATGATCCAGCTGTGGGATGTTCCCGACCCTGAACACGTCGCTGAGCTGTTGCGTCAAGCGCGGCTCAAGCGTTTGGCCTGATGCGCTTCATTTGTGAATAAACTAAAGTAGCGTGGCGATTTTGGCGTTGCGCCGCCGCGGGCGCGCTGGATAATCAGTCCGGAGGGCACTGTTGCTAACCGTGGCCACTCATCCGAGCCTGCGTTATGAGCGCAAATTATGGCGCGATGGATTACTGGCTGTCGCCGGGGTGGACGAGGCGGGCGTCGGTCCGATGGCCGGACCCGTGGTGGCTGCGGCGGTTATTTTCGAACCGAACACCTTCATCAAAGGCGTCAACGACTCCAAGCAACTCAGACCGGAAGAACGCGAAGCATATTTCGCCAAAATTCAGCAACATGCCCTGGCCATTGGCGTCGGCGTCGCCAGTCAGCAGGAAATCGACAAACTTAACATCTTTTGGGCGACCATGCTCGCCAGCAGACGGGCAGTCGAATCGCTGCTACGGAAACCCGATCATGTGTTAGTCGATGGTCGCCTGATTCCAGATTTGCCGGTGCCGCAGACCAGGATCGTTGGCGGAGACCGCAAAAGTTTTTGTATCGCCGCCGCCTCGATTATAGCCAAGGTCACCCGCGACCGTATGATGATTAGCTACGATGCCCAGTTTCCCGGCTATGGTTTTGCCCAGCACAAGGGCTACTGCACTCGCGAGCATCTCGCAGTGCTTCAACGATTGGGCCCGTCTCCGTTGCATCGCCTCTCCTTTGCCCCCGTATGGGAAGCTGCACAGCGCAAATTGTTCTGAAACGGGCATCGTCAAATCGAGCACTGCTGCTCTATTTTGCTGGGAACGATGTGCTGAAACCGGGGCCAGTTGAACTTGCCGCACAACCACGAGCTTCCCCGTGTCAGGCGCTCGGCATCAGATGGGCCAGCTGCCTGTATTTCCTGAAGTTCCCGCAATCACCCTTGCTTACTTACGTCTCTATTTTGGTTAATGTTGTTATTGAGAGCTTGGCGCTGCCGGGCGCCGGGGGATTTGCCTTTATGGCCCTGGAACGAGACAAACACATAGCTGAGCGCGCGTTGCTGACGATGGACGAGGCGCAACTCCTCGCCCTCTACCGCAGCATGTCCTTAATACGTCGCTTCGAGGAAAAGACCGCCGAAATGTACGCGCGTGGCAAGATCACCGGATTTTGTCATCTCTACGCCGGCGAAGAAGCGGTCGCGGTTGGCGCAATCGCTGCGCTCTACGACAAAGATTATGTCGTCTCAACCTACCGCGAGCATGGCCACTGCCTGGCCAAAGGCGCCTCACCACGGGTGGTGATGGCCGAGCTCTTTGGCAAGGCGACCGGCATTTCACGAGGACATGGCGGTTCGATGCATCTGTTCGATGCCAATCTGCGCTTCATGGGCGGATACGCCATCGTGGGCGGCGGGCTGCCGCTTGCGGCAGGGCTCGGACTTTCCATTTTGTATAAAGAAGAGCCCGAGGTGGTCTGTTGTTTTTTTGGCGACGGGGCGCTGCCCCAGGGGGCCTTTCACGAAACCCTGAATCTCGCCTCTTTATGGAAATTGCCTGTCGTCTTCATCTGCGAAAACAACTTTTATGGAATGGGTACGCTCGTCCAGAATGCCATCTGTCAGGAAGAGCTGTATCGATTTGCTGAGCCCTACAAAATGCCCGGCGTGCGGGTTGACGGGATGGACGTGCTGGATGTTTACGGCGCGGTAACTGAAGCTGCTGCTCGCGCACGAGAAGGTGACGGACCTTCGCTTATTGAGGCCGTTACCTATCGCTTCCGTGGTCATTCGATGTCGGATCCTGCCGAATATCGCTCGCGTCGCGAGGAGCGAATCTGGCAGGAGCGTGATCCGATCAAGGCACTGCGCCGCAAAATCCTTCACGATCGCCGAGCCACCGAAAATCAACTCAACGAGATCGAGGCCGAAGTCGCGGCAGTAATCGACGACGCCGTAAAGTTTGCCGAGGAAAGTCCCGAGCCTGCACTCGAAGAACTTGGCAAACACGTGTACGTCGAAGAATGAATCACGATTCAGGACGTACCGTTTCAGTTGGGCGAAGCTCCTGGGGAGGCATCAGCGGATGGCCCAGATAACATATCGTGAGGCTTTGAATCAGGCACTGCGTGAGGAACTGGAGCGGGACGAGCGCGTGTTTATCATGGGCGAAGAGGTCGGCTATTTCGGTGGCGCATTTAAAGTCACTGACGGTTTGCTGGCGATCTTCGGCGAAAAGCGCGTGCGCGATACGCCGATCTCCGAGCTTACGATAGTTGGGGCTGGCATCGGTGCCGCAATGGGCGGACTGAAGCCAATTGTAGAATTGATGACGATCAATTTTGGTCTCCTGGCAATGGACCAAATCGTCAATAACGCCGCCAAAATTCATTACATGTTCGGTGGCCGCGCCAAGGTTCCTCTCGTGATCCGGGCGCCGCAGGGAGGAGGCCATCAGCTGGGTGCGCAGCACAGTCAAAGCCTTGAGGCCTATTTCCTCCACTGTCCAGGCATCCGCGTAGTACTGCCGGCAACTCCGGCCGACGCCAAGGGTTTGCTCAAAAGCTGCATTCGGCAAGATGATCCGGTCATCTTCCTAGAGCATGAATCGTTATATGGAGTTAAAGGTGAGGTTCCCGAAGAAGAATACCTGGTGCCTCTCGGTCGAGCCAATGTCCTTCGAAACGGCAAGGATTTGACCCTTATTTCATATTCGAAATGCGTGTACGACTCGTTGGCGGCGGCAGATGCTCTGGAAAATCAAGGTATCGATGCCGAAGTCATTGACCTGCGTTCACTGAATCCCCTGGATATGAACACGGTTCTCGACTCGGTTCGCAAGACGGGCAAGGCGATCGTCATTTACGAAGGATGGTACACCGGCGGGGCCGGTGCCGAGATTGTGGCCCGGATTCAGGAGGCAGCCTTTGACCATTTGGACGCACCTGTGGAGCGGGTCGCGACCCTCGATACCCCGATGCCCTACAATGCCAAGCTGGAGCGGGCAGCCCTGCCAAGTCCCGCCAAAATCATCCAGGTTGCAGAGCACATGCTCTGAGTCTGCTTGTGGCCGGGTCGATGGCGCTTTCATCAGGTCGAATCGGCTATCATTTGAGATGACCGTTAAGCTAACGGTCCAGCACTCGCCATCGAGAAAAAGTGATGAGCACCGAAATCACAATGCCCAAGCTCTCCGACACGATGGAGGAGGGCAAAATTCTGCGCTGGCTTAAACATCCCGGTGATCAGGTTCGTCATGGGGAGCCCATTGCTGAGATCGAAACCGACAAGGCCGACATGGTGATGGAGGCTTATGACGATGGTTTGCTTGATGAAATCCTGGTCCATGAGGGCGAAAGTGTCAAAGTCGGCGCCGTGATTGCCGTTTTGCGTAGCGCTGCCGAGCAGGCACGCGTGGGTGAGTCCGCGAGTTCGGCTGCGGCTAAGCGAGGTTCGCCGGGACCATTCACTGCCACCAAAGGCGACACATCGCAGTCGGCGGAAAATCAGGCCTTAGAAGCAGAGCAGGCAGAAACGCAATCCGCCGAGGCTCAGCGGCCTCGAGTGGCGTCAGTGCGCCAGATTCGCCGTCGGCGGCCCGAGGAAGAGCCGGCAGAGGTTTCCGTAGACAAAACTTCGTTTTCGGACGTTTCGCGCCAAAGTGAAACCGAACCCGGTGCGGAGCAACATGCTGGCGACAATTCCTCCCGCTTCCACCCGGCGGTGAGTGCAGTCCAGTCGGCAGCACCTACCGCCATCGCTGCTGCGCCACCGCCGCCGCTCTCCCCGACCCAGACCAGAGGCCAAGAAACCTCCCTTTCTGCCGAGAACAAGTTGCGAGCGTCGCCGCTGGCACGACGCGCGGCGGAAGAAGCCGGAATCGATTTATCGCAGATTCGTGGTACAGGTCCGGAGGGCCGGATCACGAAGCGTGACGTTGACAACTTTCTGCGGGAGCAGCAGCTGTTCAAATTCCGCCGCCTGATTGCGCCCCGCGAAGGTCTGCCGGGCTCGCGTGAAGAGCTGTCAAAGATGCGCAAGACCATAGCGCATCGCATGGCGCAATCCAAGCGGGAAATTCCGCACTTCTATGTCACCATCGAAGTCGATATGGAAGAGGCGGTGAAATTCAAGAACTCGCTTGAGGCAACCGAGATCTTCGAAGAAGACATCACTTACAACGATATCATCATTAAGGCAACCGCGCTGGCGTTAAGCCGCTACACGCGGATGAACGCGAGCTTTGAAAATGACGGGATCGTCATCTACCCAAACATTAACATCGGCATGGCGGTTGCGGTTGAGGACGGGTTGATCGTGCCCGTAATTCATCAGTGCGAGCAGAAGACCCTGCCGGAAATTTCGCGGGCGGCGCATCGGCTGATTTCGAAGGCGGCCCACGGCGGCTTTAGCGGCGACGATCTTTCCGGCGCCACTTTTACTATTTCAAACATGGGGATGCTCGGGGTCGAGCATTTCGCTGCAGTTATTGTCCCTCCCCAGGCCGCAATTCTGGCGGTCAGTGCCGTCAAGGACAAACCTGTAGTTCGAAATGGACAAGTCGTGGTTGGTAAAACGATGATGCTTACGGTTGCCTGCGATCATCGAATCATAGATGGCGTGGTCGGGGCGCGCTTCTTAAACGAGGTCAAGCGATTCCTGGAAAATCCGGCGAGCCTTCTCGTCTAGTTTCTGCCAGCTAGAAGAATCAGGACACGAAACAATCCTGTCCTCGAGCACTGCTTGTCTGGCCCGAGAGGTTAATTTTGGCTGCTTCACGTTACGATCTTGTAGTAATCGGCTCCGGACCGGGTGGTTATGTGGCAGCCATTCGGGCGAGCCAGCTCAAAATGCGAGTCGCGGTGGTTGAGCGCGACTTACCGGGAGGGGTTTGCCTCAATTGGGGCTGCATCCCATCCAAGGCCCTGCTCAATTCGGCGGAGACTATGGAATTGATCCGAGGAGCAGCTCGGGAGCATGGCATCCAAACCGACGAAATTCGCTTTGATTTTAAGCGAGTTATCGCCCGCAGCCGCGCGGCTGCAGATAAGCTTTCCAAAGGGGTACGCTTTTTATTGCGCAAAAACAAAGTCGACTATATCGAGGCGCAAGGGTCGTTGCTCGGTCCACATACCGTTGCCCTGACTCCTGTTGCAGGCAAAAGCCCGCCGCCAGCCGAAGCCCTGGAGGCGGAGCGCATCCTCATCGCTGCCGGATCTGCAGAAAGGCTTTTGCCGGGCATGACAATCGGCGACAATCTGATGACGAGCAAAGAAGCGCTGCTTAACGATCGCTTGCCGGGCAGCATTGTTATCATCGGCGCCGGCGCGATAGGTGCTGAATTCGGCTACTTCTATCAGGCATTCGGTTCCAAGGTGACAATCGTGGAACTCGAAAAGCAGATGCTGCCTGGAATGGATGCTGAGATCGCTGAAGAGCTGCGCAAAGAGTTTGTCAAAAAAGGTGTTACGGTTTTACTCGGACACAGTTATCAGTCGGCAAAGCGCAAAGGAAGCGGTTGGAGCGTCGGGCTAAATGCCAATGGGAGCGAAACAACCGTCGATGCTGACGCCGTGTTAGTCGCTGTCGGACGCAGCCCGGTCACTCACGAACTTGGTCTCGACAAGCTGGGCATTGAGCTCGAACGAGGCGGCTTTATCAAGACCGACGAGTCGTTTAGAACTTCGTGTCCGAGCGTGTACGCGATCGGCGACGTGGTGCGGCCGCCCTTGCTCGCACACAAAGCTTCCGCCGAGGGGGTCGCGGCGGTTGAGATTATGGCCGGTATCCGTCAGCCGGGCTTCGACCTGCTGTCAATACCAGCTTGCATTTATTGCGAACCGGAAGTTGCCAGCGTGGGGCTCAGCGAGGCAGAGGCCAAGAGGCGTGGTCTCGATGTTAAGGTCGGGCGGATCCCTTTCCGCGCCAACGGCAAGGCCGTAGCAGTAAATCAGACTGAGGGTTTTGTTAAAATCGTTGCTACCCGACAATATGGTGAAGTGGTTGGATGCCAAATTATCGGACATCACGCGACTGATCTGATTTCGGAAGTTGTGCTGGGAAAGACGCTCGAAACCACAACGGCTGAGCTCGGCCGCTCGGTGCATCCGCATCCAACCCTTTCTGAAGCAATTATGGAAGCCGCGCTTGCAGCCGACGGCGAAGCTATAAATTTTTGACTCGAACCGTGATTGCAACATCAGACACTGGGAGTCCGTAACGGTAACTCCAGCGGATTGTGTTCAATATGTTGACCGGACACGGTGTGAATGAGCTCACGGTTCAGGCTGACTGCCCTCGCCCATCCGTTCCTTCACGCGTCTTAAACGTCACCTGGCTGGGTAGCGTTGAATATCAAACAGCTCTAGCCTTGCAAAATTGCCTGGTCACCGCCCGGCTTTGCAACGCAATTGGTGACTGTCTCTTACTGCTTGAGCATCCTCATGTTTACACTCTGGGGCGTGGCGCAGACGAGCGCTTTGTGCTCGATCCGGGCAATGTGCCGGTTTTTCGAGTCTCACGCGGCGGCCAAGTTACTTATCACGGGCCAGGCCAGCTGGTCGGTTACCCAATCCTGAAACTTGAAGGCGCGGAACGCGATGTGCTGCGTTATCTGAGAGGCCTCGAGCAGGTTTTAATCGATGCCCTTGCGACCTTGGGAATCGCAGCGCAACGTCGCTCAGGACTGACTGGGGTCTGGGTAGGGTTGGAAAAAATCGCATCCATCGGAGTTGGTTTCCGCCGATGGGTTTCGCTGCACGGCTTCGCTCTTAACGTCACTACCGATCTAAAACGGTTCGATGCCATCGTGCCATGCGGCATCGCCGATTGTCGGATGACCTCGATTGCGGCGCAAGGGCTGCCAACGCTGACGTGCGAATCGTGCAGCGAGGTCGTCGCTTACCAGTTTGCCCAGGTTTTCGGCTACCACGAAATCTTCAGGCGCCATCCGACCTACTTTAGTCAGTTCATGCAACCTAACATCTCGGCGGAGTTGCCGATTGCAACGGCTGATGATGGAACGAAAACACCCTGATTGGATCAAGGTGCGTGCACCCCTGTCGCCGGAGTACTTCCGGACCCGCGCACTGTTGGCCGAACTGAAGTTGCACACGGTTTGTCAAGAGGCTTGCTGCCCAAATATCGGTGAATGCTTCAGCCACCGAACAGCCACGTTTATGTTGATGGGCGATGTGTGCACTCGTAATTGCCCGTACTGCGCAGTTAGTCATGGGCGTGTTCGCCCGCTGGATCCGGACGAGCCGCGGCGAATCGCGGAAGCCGTTTGTCGGCTGAGCTTAAAGCACGTTGTGGTGACATCGGTCGATCGCGATGACCTCAAAGATGGTGGGGCTGCGCATTTCGCCGCGACCGCTCTCGCTATCAAACAGGCGGCTCCGTCCACGCGGATCGAAGTCTTGGTACCGGATTTTAAAGGCTCGCATGAGAGCGTTGAAACCGTCATCCGCTCGCCGGTCGATATTTATAACCATAATATTGAGACCGTCCCGAGCCTCTATCGGAAGTGTCGTCCGGGTGGGCATTATCACCGCTCTTTAGAGGTCTTGGGATATGCCAAGCAAACGGCGCTGGCCTTGGGGCGCAAGATCTTGACTAAGGCCGGCATCATGTTGGGGCTCGGCGAGGAGCGTAGCGAGCTTTTGCAGGTCTTTAACGACTTGCGGGCTCAGGACTGTGACATCCTGACGCTCGGCCAGTATTTGCGGCCTTCGCTCCGGCATTTACCAGTAGTCCGCTATGTCCCGCCAGCAGAATTCACAGATTTGAAAAACGAAGCGCTTGCTCTTGGCTTCAGGCATGTTGAGGCTGGTCCTTTGGTACGCAGCTCTTATCATGCCTGGGAGCAGGTTAACTGAAACCGGCTAGCCAAGAACTTCTCCGCACGGACGGTTGTATGGCACGCGCTCAACGCAAGCAGACAGACCTGGCGACCATCGCCTGACCGATAACCTAATCGCCGGGCTGAATCATCTTTTCCGGCCGCACTAACCGATCGAATTCAGCGCCGCTCATCATCCCCAGTTCTTCGCACGCTGCGCGCAAGGTAATGCCTCGCTGGTGAGCCAGCTTAGCCACTTTCGCCGCATTGTCATAGCCGATGTGGGGACTGAGGGCGGTGACGAGCATTAATGAGCTCTTCAAATAGTGCTCAATCTGGCTTCGATTGGGTTGAATCCCGTCGACGCAGTACTTCGCAAAGGAGGTACACGCGTCCGATAACAGCGTCACTGACTGAAGCAAGTTGTGAATAATTACCGGTTTGAACACGTTTAGTTCAAAGTTGCCCTGCGAACCAGCGAAGCCGATGGCCGCGTCATTGCCCATCACCTGAGCACAGACCATGGTCATGGCTTCGGATTGGGTCGGATTTACCTTTCCGGGCATAATCGATGAGCCAGGTTCATTTTCGGGGAGAGACAATTCGGCCAGGCCGCAACGCGGCCCCGAACCCATCCAGCGAATATCATTGGCAATTTTCATGAGCGAGCACGCCAAAGTTTTTAGTGCGCCTGAGACCATCACCAAGGCATCATGGGCGGCCAGCGCCGCGAACTTGTTCGAGGCTGCGGTGAAGCGGAGGCCTGTAAGCTGCGCGATTCGCGATGCGCATCGGTCGGCGAATTCGGGATGGGTATTGAGCCCGGTGCCGACAGCTGTACCGCCGATGGCCAATTCGAACACGTCTGGCAATGCCCTTTCGATCCGAGCTATGTCCTGATCCAACTGCGCAATATACCCTGAAAACTCCTGGCCAAGCGTGAGCGGTACCGCGTCCATCAAGTGCGTGCGGCCAATCTTGACGATGGGCTCGAATTCCGCTCGCTTGCGGTCGAGTGAAGCACGGAGCGTCTTAAGAGCGGGTAAGAGACGATGTGTGATCTCTTCGGCAGCGGCTATGTGCATCGCGGTCGGAAAGGTGTCATTTGAGGACTGGGACATGTTCACGTGGTCGTTGGGGTGGATTGGTTTTTTGCTGCCCATTTCACCGCCGGCGAGCTCGATAGCGCGGTTGGAAATGACCTCGTTCGCATTCATGTTTGTCTGGGTACCACTGCCGGTCTGCCAGATTCTCAGCGGGAATTCGGCGTCGAGTTTGCCACTGATGACTTCGTCGGCGGCACGCACGATCAACTCAGCTTTGTCGGGGTCGAGCTTGCCCAGCTCGCGATTAACTTCGGCGGCGGCCTTCTTCAGAATGCCGATAGCTCGAATGATCGAGCGCGGCATGGTTTCATGACCGATGGCGAAATGGATCAGTGAACGCTGAGTTTGTGCCCCCCAATAGTGGTCTGCTGGGACCTCGATTTGGCCCATACTGTCGGTTTCGATTCGGAATTTGCGGTCCACGGTGCCCATGGTTTTTTCTCCTGCTACTCACGAGTTGAGGCTTAGGGCGACTACGCACCCTGAAATTTTTTCGCAACGATATTGATTACGTGCGCGTCGAGCGGCTTGGTCATAATCAACTGACCGGACGTACCTTGAAACGTACTTGGCGGAGTTGCTGATCTCAATGTTTTTCTGGCATCAAAGGTTGTTGGTCTTTCGCATAACAGCGCTCGCACGTTTTTCGCGAGGAAGCGCCAAAAGTCAGAAGGGAAATGCGCCTTATTGCCTGCTTTGCTGGATTAGTCGTGCCAGATAAATTACAAATTTGATGACGAATCATCCGACTCAAGTACCCACAGCCACTGCCCGGCTGGAAATGAGTTGCGGAGAAACGACATCTTCCTGTCGCAACGAGACGGAATGAATGTAAAAACCCGGCTTCGCTCCTCGACCTGAAAACTTAGCGGGTAACTAGCAGGAAGGAGCTACGCCTAGAAGAGGATTTGAACGTATGCCTTGGACCATAACCCGGCTCTGCATCGATTGTGTCGACACGGGATGTGTCAGCGTCTGCCCTGTAGACTGCATTTATGAATATGTTGGTGACGACCACGAGAATTTTCCCAACATGCTCTACATTCATCCGGACGAATGCATCGACTGCGGCGCTTGCGAACCCGAATGCCCATGGCAGGCAATCTTCGAGGAACCTGCGGTACCCGAGATTTTCAAGGACGATATAGAGTTGAACCATCGTACCGTTGACCATCCGGAGGTGTTCAAGGTGAAAACCTTCGAGTCCAAGGAGCACCCAACACCCGAGCAGGTGGCTGCGAATAAAGCGAAATGGGGTTGGACCGAAGGTTGACCGGGTGCGCGACCCGAGCGCAACAGTGTTGGGACGAATCAGTAGGGGTGGGCGAGTAGCTGCCAGCAGTTCGAACCTTCAGTCAACAGGTTTGGCTTGCTTATTGTTCGGGTCTTCGTGGTGGAGCTTTGAGCGCAGTCGAAAAGGTTGGCAGACTCCCTCAGCCAAGTCCCCGTCATTTTTTAGTCCGCCACCTGGCTTGCATCGCTGCTGACCTTAAGAGCCGTGAGGCGCGACCGCTAGCAGAAAGACCCGGCAGAGGCGCAGGCGTGCCGAACGCGGACCGAACGGGTTTGAGAACTCGGCGCGAGACGCGGAGCGTAGTCTTGCAAGCTTACAACCAAAAGACGCCAAGGGAGCTCAAGCTAGCCATCACCAGGAGCAGCTCCCTTGACCAAAGTCTTTCGAGGCATTCAGTCATCACAAGGTAACCGCGCCTGATGATTCGCCCCGATTGTCGAGCCCTTGGATCACGTTGGCCAAAACGCTGTAGAATTCCGCAACCCGCTGAGGCCAGAGTTGTCTTCCATAGGCGGACCCGGTGATACCCTGTAGGCTCATGGCTGGAAGACTCGTAGCTGCGGAAAAGGGTTTTGGGCTTTTCTGCCTGGAAGTCCGCTTGTTCTGAGAGGTTGCGCTCCCAAAACTCGATGGGACTTGCCCATCGGGTAGTGATTTGTCGTTGCCGTGGTACGCAATCGATGGGTTTTAAACGATCCGCTTCTGGCCGCGCTTGAACCCTCCCTGCTGACCGGGCGGGTTACGTTCGCGTGTGCCTTCTGTAGCTCGTTCGCGACGTCGCTCTCGGCCACGGGTTCCTGCCCCCTCTCGCCGATCATCGACCGGCATTATCTCAACCGAACGCAGGAACCCTTCTCCCGAAGACCGGGTTGTAACTAATGGATCGTCTTTCAAAGCGAGATGTATTATCCGGCGATCGCGCGGCGGCATCGGCTCAAGTGCAACCGTGAGATGCTCCCGCTTCGCCTGTTCCCCTTTGGCGAGTGCCATTCGATGGAGTTGGCGACGTCGCCGGGCTCGATAGGACTCGGTATCAATAGACACCGGCAGGGCGGCATCCTTCAGTTTGCGGGCGAGTATTCGGTTAACAACATATTCGAGAGCGTCCAAGGTTTGGCCATGGCGTCCAATCAGCAGTCCGGACCCGTCACCTTTGATATTTAGCTCGAGCCCGCTGGCGCCCCCGCCGTGAGCGATCTCGACCGTGGCTTTCTCGCCCATCAATTCTAGGATCCGCGACATGAGTTCACTAGCTTCGCGGGCGACTAGGTCGCGGTCAGCGGTAGACTGCGGCGAACGCTTCTCGGCGCCCGGAGGCACTTCCTCGAGCTCGCTTTCCTGCTCGGCCTCAGCCGGCTCAGATTTGCTCTGCAAATCCTCTTCTGCCGAAGTCTCGAGATGGGTCGTCTCAGCAGGTGACGTATCCGCGACGGAAGCGGCATCGCCTGGCTTTGGTGCAGCCGGGGGAGCTGGTGGCGGAGAGGTCACCCCGCTGCTCGCACCCTCTGGAGCGCGACGCGTTACTCGAACCCGCGCTTGTCGAGCTCCGAGGCCCAAGACGCCCGCACGAGGTGTGTTGAGGACCTCTATAGTAACGTCGTCCTGTTGGGCACCGAGTTGTTCCAGTGCCTGATTGATCGCCTTTTCAATAGTCGGCGCGCTTACTTCAATTGAATCATTCGGGTTCATGTGGCCGTTGTGACAGGGCTGTACTGCTTGAATTCACGGTTAAGGATAAGTTGCTGAACTACGCCAAGCAGGTTTGAAAAGAAATAGTAGAGAGATAAGCCAGCCGGCAATTCTATAAAAATCACACTGAAAATTACTGGCATATACATCATCATTTTCTGCTGGCTCGGATCGGGATTGCGTGGCGAAATCCACTGTTGGACGAACGCGGTTATAGCCATCAAGATGACTAGCACCGGAATTCCGTGCAAGTCTGTGAATGGCACTGTAACCCCAGGAATTGGCAGACAATCCGGCGCCGCCAAGTCACGGATCCACCCGATAAATGGCGCATTTCGCAACTCAACCGCATTAAGCAGAGCCTCGTACAACCCAATAAATACTGGAAATTGGATCAGCATCGGGAGGCATCCGCCGAGCGGGTTGACATGATTTCGCTTGTACAGCTCCATCATTTCGTGATGAAGCTTATCCTGCTCGTTCTTGTACCGCTCCCGGATGCGTTCAACCTGCGGCTGTAAGCGCTGCATTTTCATCATCGAACGCTGTCCTCTAATCGACATGGGCAGCGTCAACAGCCGCACTAGCACTGTAAGCAGGATGATAGCAACGCCATAATTCGGCACAATCCGATAAAAAAGCTTGAGCAGACGCAGAAACGGGATCGCGATTATTCCCCAAAATCCGAGATTTAGCGCCGTGCTGAGCGCCGGGTTAACGGCTTCAAGAATCTGCAACTCTTTCGGACCCATGAAAACCTTGGTGCTGACAGCCGTTAAGCCAGGGAAAAAAAGCTTTGCGTCAGCCTCATCGCCGACATAATCCATTGCCACGGTCGCATGCCATGGATGGATGGGCAGGAATGCGGCCAGAAAGTACCGGTCGCCAAAGCCGACATAGGTAACTGTGCCATTCAAGGTATCTGGAGCTTTTTGTAGTTGCTTTTCGCCAAAGCTCGCCGCCTTTCCGTTTACATAGGATTGCAGAGTAGGATAATCCCGGTAACCCGAAAGTTCGGTTAGCGGTTGACTCATCGTCAGCCCAATCCCGTCGGGCTTTAGGGTGGCGCTTTTGACTTGAACGGCTAAGCTGAACACGTAACCAGAATCGAAGAAGACAAAGGTTTTCTGAACCGACACTCCTTTCCGAGTATTGCCCGTAAAAATTAGCGTCGCAGGATTACTACGCGTAGCACGAATGGCTGCGGGCGCCTCGGTCGAGTAAACAACGTCTGCGTCATCTTCGGTTTTATCACCGTAACTGATGATTACCCCCATTGGGAGCCTCACTCCGGGGCGGATCATCTCATAACTGGGACTATTGGGCTGGCTGTTCTGTTTAAACTTCTTCAGTTTCAAGCTTTGCAACCGCCCTCCCTGAGTCGTGAATACAGCCTCACAATCGTTGGTCTCAACGGTTACGGTACGTGCGACTCCCCCGGCGAGCTTGCCAGTAGGTGAACTTCGCACATAGCCGTTTTGAGCAACCGCGCTGACGGGCGTCGCCAAGGTCTGCGGCGACGGGCTCAAGCCCGAAAAAACAGTTGATTTTTGCGGTTGCTTGCTTTTAGGAGCGTATAGCTCGGGATATCGCCACTGGAGCAACTCTTGGTACAGTAAAAGTATCCCGAGAACAGCTATGATCGATATGAGAAGGCGGTTGTTGTCCAACGAAACTCCGTTTCAAATTCTTCAGCATTCCCTGCAGACTAGCTTCTCGTTGCTATTTTCGCGGGAACTGGGTCAAAGCCATACGCACCAAGTGGTCGACATTGCAAAATTCGTTTAATTGCCAACAAGCCACCGCGGATTATTCCATGTTGTGATATTGCCTCGGCCGCATAAACAGAACAGGTTGGTTCGAATCGGCACGCTGGACCCCAGGCGGTCATAGCGATCGGTGAGATGAAAGCCCGATAGGCCGATATTAACCGTAGTGCGATCCAAGCAAGCCATCGGAGCGGATAATCGAAGATCGTCACGAACGTAGAATTGCTGACTGGTACACCATTCATACTCGGGATTCCAAACGTGCTCTAAGTTGTCCCGCCGCATTCCCCAGCTCATCAGCCACCGCAGACGTAGTTAAACTCTGGGCACCGTTGCGGCCGATGACTACTAATGACGTTCCCAAGTCGAACAGAGATCGCAATTGCAGCCGGAAACATTCACGAATGCGCCGCTTCAGTTTGTTCCGTACGACAGCGTTGCCCAATTTGCGAGGTACCGTGGTGCCTAAACGGACAGTCGGTGCGTCGTGGGTGCGCGCCGCGTAAAGAACGAAATGAGCCGTCTGCGATCGCACACCTACACGCTGCACATGAACAAACTCAGCTCTACGATGTAATCTGTCGGCGGCCGTGAACGTCGACCGCGAGGTCTGCATCTTAGCCTTTAGCCCGGCTGCTTGGGCGGTATCGTGACGGTCAACCGTCGCCGGCCCTTGGCACGACGCCGCCGAAGCACGTTGCGCCCTCCCGGAGTCGCCATCCGGGCCAGAAAGCCATGGGTACGCTTGCGCCGGCGATTGTGGGGTTGGTAAGTTCGTTTCATCGGTTGCCAACTGCAGTCGGTGAACTCGTGCTAAAGCTCTCACCTACGATTCGATCGTTGCTATTAGAGCTGATGTAGTAGAGATTGTGCTGGATCTCGACGCTTTCATAACACCATAAGCCGGCAGTGCGGGCAAGCATCCCGGCGGATTAGCATTGATACCGGTGACAGTAGCAGCCCGATGTATGCTCAAGACACCATCGTTGCACCAGCAACACCCGTTGGCCGCGGGGCGGTGGCGATTGTGCGCCTCTCGGGACCTGAAGCTATACGGATAGCTAAGAGACTTTGGCGTCCCGGGCGGGCATTGGACCGTATGATCGAGCGTCGCCTGTATCTCGGAGAAATTCGAGATCCCGCGACTAACAAAATGCTCGACCGTGCAATGTGCGTGGTGATGCCCGGGCCGCGAAGCTTTACCGGCGAAGATGTAGCCGAATTGCACTGTCACGGAGGCAGCTATCTCGTTCGCCGAATCGTGGCCCTGGCCACGGCCGAAGGTGCCAGGACGGCGCAGCCTGGCGAGTTCACCCGCCGTGCTTTCCTTAACGGCCGAATCAGCCTCACCGAAGCGGAAGCAATTGCTGATCTTATTGATGCGCGCAACGCCAGCGCCTTGGATCAGAGCGTGGCTCAGATGGTAGGTGCCCTGCAGGCGCGCATTAACTGTCTGCGGCAACCTCTGATTTCTATTCGGGCTCATCTGGAGGCCGAAATCGATTTCAGCGAAGAGGATATTGATCTACCATCCCGCGACCAGATCGCCGCCCAAGTGCGATCGCTCAGCGAGAGCATTGCGGGTCTCTATCAGAGCTTTGCGCGCGGGCGGATGGTTCGTGAAGGCGCACGTGCCGCTATTATCGGCAAGCCCAACGTCGGTAAGTCAAGCATCTTAAATCTTCTACTCGGAGTTGAACGCGCTATCGTTACGGCCATCCCAGGCACTACCCGCGATCTTATCGAAGAATCCCTCGACCTGGGTGAGTGCTCTGTGGTCTTGATCGACACAGCGGGAATTAGGGAATCTTCCGAGGAAGTCGAACAAATCGGCATCAGGCGTGCGAATGCGAGCGCCCGGCAGGCTGATCTTTTGATTGCGGTTTTCGACTCATCGCGACCGCTCGAGGCTGACGACCTGACAGTAATCGATCTGGCGCGCGGCCGAAGAGGCGTTGCGCTACTAAACAAACGCGACCTGCGACAACAGATATGTGTCACGGACCTCCAAGCTGCGGGTTTGACAATGCCCGTAATAGATTTCTCCGCGGTTTCGGGCCAAGGTCTGAGCGAATGTCGCGAAGCTCTAGCTCGAGAAGTTCAGCAGCTGGTCGATACGGGCGGTAACCCGGAGGACCGAATCGTCATCTCGCGCGAACGTCACCGTGACGCGCTAGGTCATGCTCTGGCTGCGCTCACGGCTGCCGAGGCTGCGCTGACCCAGCACATGCCGCCCGAGATCGTGGCGCTGGAAATTGCCCTTGCGTCCGAGTCCCTGGGCTCGATAACCGGTGAGGTTACGAGTGAAGACGTGCTCGATGCGATTTTTCGGGAATTCTGTATTGGCAAATAATCCGGAGCTCGCACGCAGTGCTTGGCGAAAGCGGCGCTGCCCCGAGAGCCAAAAAATGATACTACTTTGAAAATCTGCTTTCATTCGTGGCGGACTCAAGGCCGATTCGGCTAAGGCCTTGCGAGCTCCATCAAAACCGGTCGGGACGGCGACTGATTGCTCTTGAACCAGCGCAGACGGCGAACATATAGATGTTTACGTGTGCTCTCAGGCGCTTCTAGATGTTTAAGGGTGGGCGGTCCGCCGCAAGGCGTTAGTACACCAAACGGTGGGGGGGAAGCCCGCTGGCGTACCTTAGGACCGCCCATTCGAATTTGCCACAGCTGCTTCGCTGTCACTGAATCCTATGATCAAAGGTGATGCCAAAGAAAGCTCAATCCGACCGGCATCCTTGAGATGACTGACTTTTATTTTCGTCGTTTCTTACATACATGTTAATAACTTTAGCCTTTTCGCCACTTGTCTTCACAGTCGAATAAAACAGGATAGATGCGATGCGTTACGACGTTATTGTCGTTGGGGCCGGTCACGCTGGTATCGAGGCTTCGCTAGCAGCGGCCCGAATGGGAGCCCAGACACTCGTACTGACATTGAACCTCGACCACATAGGTCAAATGTCCTGTAACCCCGCAATCGGAGGTATTGGCAAGAGTCATTTGGTGCGTGAGATTGATGCGCTTGGCGGTGAAATGGCGCTCGCGATTGACGAAACCGGAATACAATTCAGGTTTTTGAACACACGTAAGGGGCCGGCTGTGCGCGCTCGCAGAGCGCAGGCAGATAAGGCCGCTTATCGGTCGAGGATGAAGCGCATACTCGAGACCACACCCAATCTCGCTGTCCGTCAGGCAACCGTTGAGAAGCTCATCGTCGACAATGGGGCCGTCAAGGCCGTCGAATCCCAAATGGGCGAAATCTTCGAGGCGCCGTGCATCATTCTGACCACAGGCACATTTTTGAAGGGTCTCGTACACGTCGGACTGCGAAATTACAATGCGGGGCGAGCCGGGGATTTCGCGGCAATGGGACTCAGTGAGAGTCTGGCGCAGCTCGGTTTCAGGATCGGGCGATTGAAAACCGGTACTTGTCCTCGGCTCGATGGCCGAACGATTGATTACTCGGAGCTCGAAGTTCAGCCTGGCGACGACCCGCCGCCCCCTTTTTCCTTCCGCACACGACGAATCGAACGCCCACAATTGCCATGCCATCTGACCTACACCAACGCTACGACACACCAACTTATACGCAGTGCAGCCGACCGTTCGCCGATGTATTCCGGGGTCATTCAAAGCCGTGGACCGCGTTATTGCCCGTCGGTGGAGGATAAGGTCATGCGGTTTCACGACAAGGAGCGCCACCAAATCTTCCTTGAACCTGAGGGACGCGACACGGTCGAGGTTTATCCCAACGGGCTCTCGACCAGTCTCCCGCTTGATGTACAACTCGCGATGGTCCGCTCCATCCGGGGATTGGAGCAAGCTGAGATTATGCGGCCAGGTTATGCTATCGAATATGATTTTTCTGATCCCACCCAACTTTATCCCTCGCTTGAGACCAAGCTCGTGCGAGGGCTGTACTTTGCAGGTCAGTTGAATGGTACCACCGGTTACGAAGAAGCCGCTGCTCAAGGGTTGATTGCCGGAATAAACGCCGCGCTGAGGATCCGTGGTGAGCCTCCGCTTATTCTGCGCCGAGACCAGTCCTACATTGGAGTGATGATCGATGATCTCGTCACTCGTGGCATCGGCGGGGAACCCTACCGGATGTTCACTTCAAGGGCTGAATATCGTTTGCTGCTGCGGGAGGACAATGCCGATCGCAGGCTCTCTCCATTAGGCGAGCAACTTGGGCTGCTCGGCGCAGAAGCCACTGCTCGAGTCCATTCAAAAGAAGAGTCCGTCAAAGCCGAGATTCAGCGCTTGAAAGAATTGCGGGTTCAGCCCTCGATGGAAGTGAACACCTTCCTTTCCAGCCTGGGTTCGGTGTCGATCACGAGTACTGTTCGGGCGATCGACCTGCTACGGCGACCTGAGGTGCCATATCAAGCGCTCTTGAGCGTGATTGGCATTCCATCCACGCTCGACACGGATGAAGCAGCGGCTCTTGAAACTGAGGTCAAGTACGAGGGTTATGTGCGTAAACAGAGCGAGGCCGTTGCGCGTAACAAACGCCTCGAAGACACTGCCATTCCCCCCTCCCTCGATTTCTACGCTGTACCTGGGCTCTCAACCGAAGTGCGGGAACGCCTGTCGCAACTTCGGCCTGCCACGCTCGGTCAGGCAGCTCGCGCTCCCGGTGTCACACCGGCAGCTGTTGCGCTGCTAGCGGTTCACATTCGTTCGCGACGCAGCTTGAGGATGAGAGCTGATGATCCAGACATGGATGGCGCCGTTTCACGTGAAACATAATCTGCCGTCCGGCAGCTCGACTAGTCAGCAAGAGTATTCAGAAATCGGTGCGGAAGTTCGTCTCATCGTTGGTAAACACCTGAGTTGTGATTTCTGGCGAGTCGAGCGCGGGACCTTGCTGAACCGGATAGAAAGGCTCGCTGAGCTAGTTGGTTGGTGGGGTACCAGAGTCAATTTAACCGCCGAGCCGCATAATTCGCATGAGCTCTCATTCCATATTCTCGATAGCTTGGCGCCACTGTCGCTTTCTGTATCGGATGACCGCTTGCTTAAAGCCTTCGGTCCCGAAAGCCGTATTCTCGATCTGGGTACTGGCGCCGGGTTCCCGGGCTTGATTCTGGCCTCAGCGTCATCGGCAAATTTCACGCTGCTTGAAGGTCGCCGCAAGCGTGCCAGCTTCCTCAGCATCGCTGCCGCTGAGCTGGGCTTGGCCAATGTGGCGGTTCGGCAGTCCCTTCCGTCGGCCAAATTTGACGTCGTTACCGCCAGGGCATTCGCCCGCGCTCCGTTGTTCCATTCTGTAGCCTCGTCGGTATTGAGGTCGGGCGGCGTGGCTATTCTGTATGCCAATATCGGCCAGGATCTCGCCTTGAGTGAGGCAGCGAACAAGGAGCTCATTGACTTTCGAGCGGTCTCCTACAAGGTTCCAAGAAAAGCCGCGGTTTTTGAACGTATCTTGGCCATGTGGCGACGGGCATGAAGGCTTATAAGTTCAACGATACCCGTGAAGCTCACCGGCAACCGATCATGCGGGCGACATTTTGCCTTTGGCTAGGCCGACGCTTATTATAATCATGGCTTGACGCTCGACGATGTTTCACGGGAAACATCGGGAGGAGGCGGGACGTTGTGGGGCGGTTGGTTGCTATAGCCAATCAGAAAGGCGGTGTCGGTAAGACCACGACCGCCATTAATCTCGCGGTCGCACTTGCGCAAGCCAATGGCGATGCCGCCGGCCTTCCGTTACTTGTCGTCGATCTCGATCCTCAAGGTAATACTACCTCTGGGCTGACTCCGCAGGCGGAACTCAGCGAAATCAAAGCATCGGGGGCGACTGTTTACGAGGCGATTGTGGGCACTGTTGAAGTGACCCAGGCTTTACGCAGAATTCGCGACCGGATTTTCCTGTTGCCCTCAAGTGCGAACCTGGTCGGCGCAGAGGTCGAACTGGCAGGGGCGGATCATCGGGAGCGGCGTTTAAAGGAGATCCTTGACCCGATCAAGGATCACTATTCGTTTGTTCTAATCGACACGCCACCCTCTCTCGGCTTGCTGACGCTTAATGCAATGGTTGCAGCCGACTCGGTCATCGTTCCGATGCAATGCGAGTATTATGCGCTTGAGGGCTTGAGCGCGTTGCTTGGAACCATCGCTCGGGTTCGCAGAGTATTGAACCCCGACTTGGAGATCGACGGGATCGTCCTCACAATGTTCGACTCCCGCAACCGCCTTAGCCACGAGATAGCTCGCGACGTGAGCCGTCATTTTCCAGACAAGCTTTTTCAAAGCGTGATCCCCCGCAATGTTCGCCTCTCTGAAAGCCCCAGCCATGGATTGTCAGTCATTGAATACGACGCTAAATCAGCCGGAGCAGAGGCCTATCGCGCCTTGGCCGCAGAGATAGCGCTGCGAACCGGCGCTACTCACATCTCGCCTCAGGATCCCATTGAAGCTTCTGGCGAACAGACTCGGAAAAGTTGGAATCTCCGAGCGCTGTTTGGACGTGACAATGAGCGGGTAAGGAGAAACGGATGACACGGAGGCCTTTGGGTCGCGGACTCGACGCCTTAATCAGCCCTGGCAGCGAATTGACCATTGCATCCAACGGCCACCACGACGCCGAAGGCGACGCCAGGCAACGCCCTTCTTCCCCAGTCTTGCTGATCGAACCAGACCAAATCGTAATGAGCCGGTTTCAACCCCGCCAGATCTTCGACGAAAAAGCTCTCGAAGAACTAGCGGCAGCGATAAAGACCCAGGGCGTCATTGAGCCGCTGATAGTGAGGCCGCTTGCCACTGGCGCGTTCGAGCTGATTGCAGGTGAGCGACGGCTTCGTGCTGCGCGCATAGCCAAGCTCGAAAGAGTGCCGGTGATCGTTCGTCAGTTGGATGACCAGGAAGCTTTGGAGCTGTCGTTGGTCGAAAATTTATTGCGCGAGAACCTCAATCCCGTGGAGGAAGGTCGCGCCTTTGAACGGCTCAACCGGGAATTCGGCCTGACACATGAACAAATAGCCGGCCGAATAGGCAAGAGCCGAACATACGTCACCAATATGATCCGGCTTACCGAGCTACCCCCCGCCATCCTGGAGATGGTGAACAGCGGGGTGCTAACCGCTGGTCAAGTTCGCCCTTTGCTTGCACTGCAATCAGCTGAGGAACAAATGAGGCAGGCCCGTTTTATAGCAGAACGGGGCCTGTCTGCGCGCGACGTGGAGCAATTGACAGCCAGGCGGCGACTGACGGTCAACAGCGTATCGAATTCGCCATCGAGCCAACGACCTGACTCTGATCCCAATCTTCAGGCGCTGCGCGATTCCATGCAGCGCGCGCTTAAGCGCAAAGTCCGGATTATTAATCGCAGAGGCAAGTCCCCGGGCCGCATCGAGCTCGAATACTACAGCGACGAGGACCTTACCGCGCTCGCAATGATGCTCACCAGGCAGTCCGGTTACCTATCGAGCCTCTAAGACTTTAAAGGGACTAAGGACCTTCGCCATCGAAGCGCATAAAAATTAAAAATTAGGACCAGGAACCGGCTAACGCCTCCATCGCTGCCATTATACGTCGCCGCTTCCGTTCGGGGTCGGTTTGAAACGAAGTGAATTGCAGCGCCGTAGTAGTGATTCCTGCCCGTTCGTACTCGCGCAACCGCATCACGATCTGTGAAACCGTGCCAAAGACGAAAATAGATTCGAGCATATGGTCGGGCACCAGTGACAGGGCTTTGCGTCGATCGCCCGCATTCCATGCCTCGAGAGCTGCCTGAGCCTCATCTTGGTAGCCGATCCATTGAAAGAAACGATTATATTGCGGAACAGTCAGATAAGCCGTCAGTTCGCGCCTTAGGTGTTCGCGGACTGTCTCGTACTCCTCGTCGACCGCTACCAGGATGCGGCAAGCGATATCAAGTGAGTCGGCACTTTTACCGGCCTTTCGCGCGCCCTTGCGTATTTCATCGAGCATTCGCGGGAATGTCTCCGGAGTGATGTAATTCACGATGACGCCGTCCCCGAGTTCGCCCGCGGTCTGGAGCATCAATTGACCCTGGGCGCCGATATAGATTGGAGGTGCAACCGCGGGCGGTGTGCCGAGCCGGAAGCCATTGATTCGCACTGCTTTGCCAGCGGTCGTCACTTTTTGCCCGCCAAACGTGGCGCGTAAGGCAGCGACAGTTTCGCGCAGCCGAGTGACCGGCAGCTTGTACGGAATCCCCATCCACTGCTCGACAATTGTCGGAGTTGAAATACCGATACCCAGGATAAATCGCCCCCCGGAAAACTGCTGAACCCCGGCCGCTGATAATGCGATCAAAGCGGCTGGACGGGTAAAGACGGGCACGATCGCGGTTCCCAGACGAATTCGTTCCGTCACCGTTGCGGCAGCCGCAACCGGCGTGAAGGCGTCGCCCGAAGAGGTTTCGTAGCTCCAGGCGTCAGTGAATCCCAGTTTTTCCGCCTGTCGGACCAATTCAACGAAATGACGATCCTGAAATCCATCGAGAGGAATAGTGATGCCTAACCGCATAAGAGAATTCAGCTCCGTACGCTTTCACAGCAGCCAGCCGCCGGCAATAGCCTTGACGCGGCTACGCTGCAATGCCCGAAGAGAGGTGTTTTCGGACATGGGATTGCCAAAATCAAAACTGAGCAATTGAACCCTGAGATCGTGGCTGAAGATTAAGCACCTGTGCCAGATGCATCGGGCGGCGCCCCTTGCAAAATTGGCGGATTTGCGCTCGGCAGGCAAACCCATCCGCGATGATCAAAGTATCGTGCCGGGTCTTTTCTATGGCCGGGATCAAAACGCGCTGGGCAATGGCACGCGATACGCTGAAGTGTCGGATGTCGTAGCCGAAGGCGCCCGCCATCCCGCAACATCCTGTATCGGGCGCTTCAACCCGAATTCCCCGAGCTTTTTTAAACAATGCCATCTCGTGATCCAATCCCACCAGTGCCTTTTGATGGCAATGGCTGTGGATGAGCGCAGCTGCTTCAAGATCAGGGGGCTCAAATTGCTCAGCGTGATTGTCGAGAAATTCACCCAACAGCATTGCGTTCGCGGCGATTTTGCGTGCCTCCTTGTATCGAGGGAAAAACGCCGGCAGCTCATCACGCAGGGTTAAAAGACAACTCGGCTCCAGCCCGACGATTCTGATGCCGCGGTCGACAAATGGACCGAGCGCCGCGACGATTTCCAGCAACCGTAAACGCGCCGTTTCCAGCTTGCCCGCCTCGTACAGCGGCCGGCCACAGCAAAGATCACCTGCTGGCAGGAGCACATTGAATCCTGCGCGCTCCAGCACCTGAGTTGCCGCGATCCCGACCTCAGGTTCAAAAAAATTGGTGAAAGTGTCGGGGAACAACAGGACGTGCTGACGACCCTCGCCACCACCCGAACGGCGCGCAAACCAGCTTCGGAATGTCGGCTGCGCAAACTTGGGCAACTTACGTTCAGGATGCAAACGCAATACGCGTCTTAATATTAAACCCACCGACCCATCCTGTAGAGCATTCAAGGCGACCGGTAGGAGCGACCCTGCCCGTGCAATCTCGTGGATCTGTCCGAAGAATTGCACTGGGAGTGGACGGCGATGCATGCGGTAAAAGTGCGCAAGAAATTCGGCCTTGTAGGCCGCCATATCTATCGAGGCTGGGCATTCGGTTTTGCAGGCTTTGCATGACAGGCAAAGCTCCAGGGCGTCCCGCAGTGCGACATCGGCAAAGCCCTCTGGCAACACGCTGTGAGTGAGCGCTTCGTAGAGCAGGTGCGCACGTCCGCGGGTCGAGTACGCTTCCTCACGAGTTGCCATGTAGGAGGGGCACATTACGCCAGCGTCAGTTTTGCGGCACTTGCCTATGCCCACACATTTGAGAGCCGCACCCGCCAGCCCGCCCTCACCGCGGAAATCAAAATGAGTAAGGGGTTTTTGCGGATTCCAACCGCCGCTGATGCGCAGATGTGTGTCCAGCGGCTCGGGGTCGGCAAGCACTCCCGGATTCATCATTCGATCGGGATCGAACGCGGCTTTGAACTCGCTGAAGGCGCGAGCCAATTCCCCGCCGTAGATCTTGGGCAACAACTCGGAGCGAGCGCGGCCGTCGCCGTGTTCGCCGGAAAGCGAACCTCCGAACTCTGCCACAAGATCCGCGATTTCAGTCATCGCCGCACGGAATGTCGCGATGCCGGGCGCGGTAAAGAAATCGAAGTTGATTCGACAATGGACACATCCTTCACCGAAGTGACCATAATAGGTTGCTGCCGCCAATTTGTAGCGTGCCAGCAACGAGACCATGCGGCGTAAGAACGGGCCGAGCCGAGCCGGCGGTACGGCACAGTCTTCGGCTCCCGGCCAGGTGCGCGGTTGCCCGGCAATTAGCGCGCCGGCACCGAGGCCTGATTCCCGGATACCCCACACGGCTCGCTGCTCTGCGGGTTCTAGCAAGACTGTAATGCCCGTGCAGGCGCCACATCGTTCAGCCTGACGTCTGATTGCCTGCGCCGTAGTCGAAAGTTCCTCGTCACTCTCCGCTCCGATTTCCGCGAGCAAGTAAGCAGCGCCCTGCGGAAGATATCGAACTCCGGGCAGACCTTTTCGACGAGCAAAATCGGGCAGCCGCTCATCAAAACCCTCGAGCGCCTGGAGCTGATTTTCGATTAACCAGGCGGTCTGGTCGGCTGCCGTGAAGACGTCATCAAAGCCCAGAACTATGAGGGCGATTCTGCGCGGAATCGGGACGAGGCGGAGCCTCGCTTTAAGCACGATGCCAAGAGTCCCTTCCGACCCGACAACTGCCCTAGCGGTATTAAAGCCATTTTCAGCCAGCAGCTGGTCCAGGTTATAGCCGGAGACTCGACGCGGAATTTTGGGATACCGCGCGCGCACGAGATCGCCATATCGCTCAGTGATTTGCCGGAGCTTGGTATAAAGGTCGGCGACCCGCCCACCTTGCGCCAGGCCCTTCGCAAATTCGGTCTCACCACCAGCGCCCAGTGTAAGGCAGGTGCCGTCATACAGCAGCAAGTCGAGGTCAAACAGATTATCGACCGTTTTGCCGTAGGCTGCGGAATGAGCACCGCAGGAATTGTTGCCGATCATACCACCTACGGTGCAGCGGTCCTTCGTTGCCGGGTCAGGCGCGAAAAAGAGACCATACTGGGCGGCAGCAGCATTCAGATGGGCCGGCACGACACCAGGTTCGACTTCCGCCAGCCCCGCGCCCGGATCGATGTCTATGATTCGGTTCATGTACTTGGAAAAATCCAAGACTAAGGCGGTGTTGACCGTTTGCCCCGCCAGCGCGGTGCCGCCCCCTCGGGGGAGAATCGGGACACGATTTTCATAAGCGAGCCGAAGTGTGCGGAGAACGTCCTCCGCGTGTCGTGGGATGACGACACCAATCGGCACCATGCGATAGTTGGATGCGTCAGTTGCGTATAGTGCGCGCGAGCCGGGATCAAATCGCACTTCGCCCTCAACAACTCGCGCGAGTTGCTCTTTAAATCGATTAATAGCAGCCATTAGGCATTCGCCACCGATTCCACGCTCGTGGGACGCGCTTGAGCGGATTGTACTGCAGTCCGCGCTATCCTCAGAAGCGCAAAGTCTGCGCAATCACTCATTTTTGTGAATCCTGCCACTTGGCAAAGCGCCCGCACTTATGCCTAAGCTCGCGAGGCGAGTTATCCGTTGACATGGAGGGGACCCATGGAAAATGGAATCGAAGCAGGTTCGTCATCTTATCGATGGGTTATCGAAGGGCTGATCATTCTCATGCTCATCGTTCAAGTGATGGCCTGGCTGGCGCCAGCGCCAATCCTGGCGCCCATAGTTGCCTCGCTACGGATCAGTATGGGCCAATTCGGTCTGATAATTTCCATCATCTCCTTGTGTATCGGACTGTTCTCTTTTCTGGGTGGCGCCCTGACCGATCGTTTCGGTCCCCTTAAAGTCTTGCTGGTGGGCATCTGGCTCCTCGCTGTTGGCGAGATCGCCAGTGGGCTCACTAATAGTTACAGCTTGCTGCTCCTCTGCCGGGTGGTCGAGGGAGTAGGCTTCGGCCTCATGATCGGCCCCCCAGCAGCACTGGTGATGGATTGGTTCAGCGAGCGCGAATGGCCCTATATCAACACGGTCAACTCGATGATCGCCTATGTAGGACTCACAGCGTTGTTTGCCATCACACCTCGAGTGTATCATGCCGTCGGTTCCTCTTGGCGGCGCACTCTGGTCTGCTATGGGCTTAGCGCGGCAGTGGCTGCACTACTATGGACGCTGTTCGGTCGGCAACGCCAACCGACCGTCGTCGCCAATCACCGTCCTCAAACTAACTCGCCATCCGCTCTCTCTGAGGTGCTGCGAATGCGGGGGGTGATCCTGATGTCAGTCGCCTTGTTCGGCGGCATGTGGGTTTTTCAGATCTACACCTCGTTTCTACCTGAATTCTTTCGGGAATACCGGGGCTTGGGACTCGAAGAAGCTTCCACGCTGACCGGTCTGCTTCCGCTGACCGGCATTTTTGCCGCGGGACTAGGCGGCGTTGCCAATGGAATGATCGGACTGCGTAAGCCCTTCCTCTGGCCGTTGGCGATCCTCTCACTGGTTGGTTATTTTGCCGCGATTCTTCTCACCGATATCGTCGGAATCTCAGTGGGGCTCATCCTGATCGGAATCGGGGCATCGGGCGGACTGGCCGCGGTCGCCACGCTGATGATGGAACTGCCTGGAATGACCCCGGCCAAAATGGGACCGGCATTCGCCACAATCTGGGCAGTTGGTTATACGGGCGCCTTCATTTCGCCGATTCTCGGCGGCCTGCTGGTGCCCTCAATGGGCCTCCACAACGTGCTTCTGATGGCAGCAATCCTGCAAATTCTCCCAATAGTTGCAATGTACCTGTTGCCGGAGACTGGCCCGGGTCGCCGCAGATTAACAATGGCCGCCACCGCAGCCGGACGCTGAGCTTTCTTGGTGCTCGGCGTCAGTAACCGATTCCTGCAAGCGACTGATCCAACCGGCAAAGCCATCAGTCACCCGGAATTGGTCCGGTACGGAGCAGCGGTAGCGGTTCTCTATTAACCTGCGGTGGATTTTGAGACCCTCGCGAGCCACCGTTGCTGCCGTCATTTGCCTGAAGACGATGCGTGGCCAATTCACCGTCCACCTTGGAGAATCGGCCAAACGGGCGTAATCTGTGTTCGGGCAGAAATGCTGTCGCACAAGACCAAATATGCGCTCAAGGCGCTCTTCGTCATGAGTGAGGATTACGGAACCGGCCCCCTGCTCATTTCCGAAATTGCCGAACGCGGCAACATCCCTAAACGGTTCCTGGAGTTGATCCTACTCGAGCTGAAAAACCACGGGGTGCTGCGCAGCAAGAAGGGCAAGGGCGGCGGCTACGTTCTCAGTAGACCTCCCGCCGAGATTTCTGTAGGCCACGTTATCCGCATGCTCGAGGGACCACTGGCTCCACTGCCATGCGCCAGCAAAACGGCCTATGAGAAGTGCGACGATTGTCGCGATGAAAGGACTTGTGGTATCCGGCTATTGATGAAGGAGGTCCGAGATCAGACCGCTGCTATCCTCGACTCGGCCACCCTGGCGGATATGCTGAAACTCTCGCGGGAAGCCCGACCAAAAAAAGGGCATCGCGTTGCTGCGCTGACACATTAAGGTCAAGTTGCGCTCCCCCGGGCAAGCTCGAGTTCAGAGGCCGCTCATTGATACGGGGCAATCAGAACGTTTAGTACTTTAACTATTAGCGGCAGCGAAGGCTTGCTCAGTGTATTCTTTGAGCACGAATGCCGAAGCCTAATGCAGAGCGCGGATGCGAACCGCGGTCCTTCTGAGCGCGCTCGCCTTTTCCCAATAGGCACAAGCTGTCATTTGTTTACCCGATTAATGGTCGTCACAAAACCGGGGTGTAAGGCCCGCTCTGCGCGGGACTGATAGCGTCACGGGCTTGACAAGTCCACTGTCCGCCAATAAATAGTCTAGCTTGTCGATTGATTAAGTGCTATTTACCTCGAGGTGCGTTTCGTGATGACGATGAAGCCCAGCCTTCGCTCACCGTCGGAACGCTGGGTCGTCAGCGTACCAAACTCGGACCCCATGGCTTGTCGCTGCCGCAGGGCGGACAAGCGGTGTTAAAAAATTTTGGCAAATTAGATGATTTATCCAATTGGTTTACTCGTTAAAAGCGCCGTCAGGGCGCAAACCGGAACGACAATTCAATCAAATCCAGAGCCGTTGACTTCGATGGCCTTTGCCTCGGGATACGTCGCAATTCGAAGTCACTTTCACCGCCCCAGCAGCGGCAAGCAGGGGCTACAGAATCTTAAGGTCGTTCGAACGCATGAGGAGGCCATGAGAAAGTTGGATTGGCTTACGTGCGGGCTGGTGGTCTTACTGTGTGCGGGATGTTCAGCTCGCGACAACCCTTTGCTGAGCTCCGGTCCGAGACCAAGGGTTGAAGACTGCGCATTAATTCAGCAGGCCACGCCGACCAAGTATGTCTGCGACGGCAGGATTTACACGTCGGTCCAACTGTCCGAGATACGATCTGGCCATCCTGACGAGTCGTCGTGGACCGCAGGTGGTGCCGCGCCATCCGAAAGCCGGCGCGGTTCCGCGCCGCAGTTAGAAACCCAGCCGTAACTTCACAGCAGCGCAGGAGAAGCAACCAGGCAATGAAACTATACTCGAAAATTACTTTGTCGGTGACAGCCATAGTCGTTTGCGTGATCTGGTTCGACCAGCCATCACTCGCGCAGAACTCGGGCTCCGCAGTGACGACCGTAACCCTGTATGTTGATCGGGGCACCAAACAGGTTTTTCTCGAACCCGGTCCCAACCGTATACCGATGAAGGTTCTTGGTGCAGTGGACACCAAGGCCATCGCGGCTCAGGTTGAGCAACGAGTCAGTGATAGAACCCATCAAGAGGTTCTCAATCTGGTGGCGGAAAGCCAGGCGCGGCAGGCCGTCGGACAACAGGCGCTCCAACGGCAAGTGGCGGCGATGAACCCCGCTTGGAGCAGCTATCTGGCCAATTTCCAAAACAAATTTCGTCTGGGAGCACTGGCTTATTTGAACTGGGGGGCCTGGACTCACGCCGGCTATGGTCCCTACTTTCTGGACAATCTCAACACGCCGGGCGTGGGTAATAACTTGTACAATTCGTTCGACCTGAATCGACTGTACCTTAACGCATATTTCACACCGCGACCGGACCTCACCCTGCGAGTCACACCGGAACTCTATCGCGGTTGGGGAGCAGTTCCCGCCAGCAAAGTCGGTCCTGCAAGTGCAGTCGGCAGCAATCTTACTGGCGATCTTAACCTCCGGATCAAATTCGCCTACGTTCAATACACAGGTTTGTTGGACGACATTACACCACTCAAAGGCGCGGCGATCACCTTTGGGGCACAACAGAATCCACTTGTGCCATGGGAAGAAGACTTCGGTCAGTTTCGTTACGTGTACCTGTCACCGTGGAACTACCTCGGCATGTCATCGAGCCAGATCGGGGTGACCTTGCAAGGCCCAATCAGGCTATTCGGCGGCGAAGCGACCTACGCAGATTACAATTTCGGCGTTTTCGACAGTGGCAACTTCAACACTGCGGAGCAGGCGGATACGAAGCAGGTGATGGGACGCTTCACGGTATACCCTTTCGGAGCGCGCTGGCGGTACGATGGCCTGGGTCTGACCGCCTTCTACAACTATGGGTGGGGGAATGTCGCCCCCGCCAGCAATAGCCTCGCGACCCCGCTGAAGGGCGCCCATTCTCATTTCAACCGAATTGCCGCGCTGGTCCACTATGCCACCGAGCAGTGGAACCTGCTGGGCGAATTCGACTACGGTCAGAATGCGTTTCAGCTCGCCAATCTCTACAATGGGTCGGGACCGGCGGACGCTTTCGGTACCGCCACCGGAAGCGCCTTGACTACGGGTACACACTTGGGAAATTCATGCTCAACGACTACGCCCTGCTATCCGCTGTTCGGCACCTACGGACCGCAGGTTGCGGCATATTCGGCATTTCTGAACAACGGCCGCGCGCGGGAAATCGGAGTTGATTTCCTGGGTCACTACCATATTCCTCACACGAAGTTGACCCTCTTTGGTATGTTTCAATGGTTCATGCCGAACGACCATGTGCCTGAAAATCCGCTGGACTTTCAGCGCTTCGTGGTCGGCATTAGTTATCAGGTTAATGAATATCTGCGAATCGCACTGGATAGTCAGAACCTGCTCTTTTATCACGATCAGTTCGGATTACCGGTCAGGGCTCTGCAAAGATTCAACTACGTGCCGGGTAGCAAGCTGAACGGCCAAGTGCTGCCTGGTAATAAGGCGGTGCCTGGTTCGCTGAACACCGTAATTCCCAATCTGGTGCCTCGCGATACTCATGCATTTTTCCTCAACATGGAGTTCGCCTATTGAGCTAACCCGCAGAGTCAGGAGAGCGCTGACCCGTCGCACAGTCTGACCGGTCTCGAAGCGCTCTCCAATGAAGAATCGCCACAGCTGTGGTTGAGGCGCTGGGCTGATGAGAGTTGGTACAAAATAACTTGCAGCTGGTTGTCTTAGCCGTGAGGCTCGGAGTTATTGGCGGTCGCCGTGTGGCATCAGGCGCTCGATCTGCTCGTGAAGCAAAGCATTTGACGCGACGAAGCCTTTGAGTTTTACCGAGGGTTTATTAAACCGCATCTCGCTGCCATCGATATCGGTGATACGCCCCCCGGCCTCGAGGATTAGAGCCGCGCCGGATGCGATGTCCCATTCACTTTTTGGGGTGCGGGTAAAAGTCGCATCCGCGCGCCCGGCCGCGACCAAGGCAAGTTTGTAGGCGACACTGCCGATCGGGTTGACACGGATTTTTCCCTCGTAATTTTTCCATTCGCCGCGCGAAGTCTCGCTGCGGCTGGCGAGCACTGTCGCCTCTGCCAGACTCGGCGTCAGCGTGACGTGGACTGGTTCGGAATCCATGTAGCACCCGCTGCCGCGCGCACACCAAAACATTTCGCGTTTGATCGGATTGTAGGTGACTCCCAGTACCGGCTGACCGTCCTCCGCCAGCGCGATCGCGACCACGAACTCAGGAATACCTTTGATGAATTCCTTGGTGCCGTCGAGCGGGTCGACAATCCAGACGCGCCGGCACGAAAGGCGCTCGGGGTTGTCAGCCGTCTCTTCCGATAACCATCCGTAATCGGGAAAGGGACCGCGCAGCAGGCGCTTGATTTCCCGGTCGGCATCGAAGTCGGCGGTGGTGACGGGATTGTCGCGGCCCTTCTGATCAATTGCAAAACCGCGATTGCGAAAATAACGCTCGAGAATCTCGCCAGCCGATAAGGCGGCTTCTCGCGCTAGGTCAAGCTCCCGCCGCAAATTGGTCGGGAGTGGGTTGGCTTGGTCTGATGGCATCCGGCACTCTATCCTATGCTGTTTTGACCTGCTGGGTGCGCGCCCGCCTCCGACGGACTCGTTGGTATGCATCCTTCAATTCCTGCACCATTGCTTCCCGTTGGTCGTAGAGCCGCCGCGGTTTGCGCGGGCGCGCTCGTGCCAGCGCGTAGGCCGTAATCAATGGGAGCGCCACCGTTACGTCAACATAACACACCACCGAATCCGGCAATCGTCGCGGATCTATTTTACCCCAACTGACCGCTTCGCTCGGAGTTGCGCCGGAAAGCCCACCGGTGTCGGGCCGCGCATCAGTGATCTGCAGAAAATAGTCATGGCCCTTCTCTGCGACTCCCATCACCTCCTGAATCTGCGGCTCAGTCTGTAACACGAAATTCTTGGGCGAGCCTCCGCCAAGAATAAACACCGCGCTTTTCATTCCGCGCTTCTTGGCCGAATAAACAATCGCCGCGGTCTCATTGACGTCTGCCAGCGGATCGAGCCGCAGACCGGAGCCTTCGAACTCCAACAAGGCCAGATTCATTCCGATCGACGAATCACCGGGCGACGAGGTGTAAACCGGGACCGCATGTTCGTGCGCCGCCGCCAACAACGAGCGCCCTGCGAGCTTAAGTACGCGCTCCCGTTCGGCCACATAGCGGCCGGCGAGGTAATGGAACTCCGCCGTGCTCATCGGCCGCTGGAATTCGGGCTTGCCCGCCAGCTCACGAAAGAAGGCGTCGGTCGAGAGCAACACTTGATAATCGAAAAAGATGTCGTAGATCCGCACCACATGTGAGTTACGCAATGCCACGTCGTCGGCCTCAGCCGATCCTTGGAATAGCTGAAGCCCGATGCCGAAATGCGTGTCATGGTAAAGGTTGGCGCCCGTGGAAACGATCCAGTCGACGAACCCATTCTCGATTAACGGAATGAGGCAGGACATCCCCAGTCCGGCGGGCGTAAGCGCTCCAGTGAGACTCATCCCGACGATTGTGTCCGGATTGAGCATTTTTTCGCAGAATAAACGGCAAGCGTCACGCAGGCGACGACCGTTGTATGCCATAAAGGCTTGGTCGATTAGTTCGGCGGCGGTCATATCGCCACGCACCGGTGGCGGTGCGATCGACTGCCCTCTTAGGAATCGGTTGGTTGAAGCCTTTCGTGCCATCTCTGACGCGTCTGCGACGCCCCCATCACGGTAACCGTGACCGCGCCACAGTACAATCGCAAATCCACTTCGATTTCCCAATCGGTAACGAATACAGACCCCAGGTCGGCGCGAACGCAGGGCTGCAGGGCTGAGCACTATCGTCAAAGTTATGGTGCCTGGCTATTCGGTAGAATTTCAATTGGCAGATGCTGTTGCGGCCGCCCGGACCTCAATCTAGCCGCTCTAGCCTGGCGATAACCCCGATTTGCGGCGGCAACCCGATGCCTCGAGCCGTATGCGGTCGTTGTTCAGTTTGCCAGCTGACCAGACTGCTCTTAAGATTAGGTCGGGGATCGGCCCGCCGAGGGGACACCGATGGCGATTATTGCGCTTACGCAGCACGTGGGGACGCGTGCATTCGAATTAGGTAGGTTGACGGCCGAGCGGCTCGGTTATCGTTTTCTGACCGCCGATCAGTTGATTGCCCAGACCGCCCAGGCATTCAGAGTTACGCCGGAACAGTTGGTTATAGTCGACGAGCGGCGGCCGCACTTTTGGGAGCGACTCAAGACTGACACGCAGCGCGTGGTCGCCTTCTTTCGCGCCGCCTTGCTCAAGGAAATGGCCGCAAACAATCTCGTAGTCGTCGGTCGTTCCGTCACCTACCTGGTCTCGGAATGCGGCTGTGGGGTCCGGGTTCGGCTTACAGGGCCCTTCAAGCAACGTGCCCAGTTGATAGCCCAGGAAGAAGGGCTGAGCGAAGCGGTAGCCGAACGGCGGGTGCGCGATTATGACCGCGAAGTACGGGCTCGGGTGCAGACCCTGTTCAACTACGATCTTGATGATCCGGCCAATTTCTCGCTCGTGCTCAATACATTTGCCATGCCGCTGGAGACCGCTGCATCATTGCTGGCGGCGCTGGCTGTCGACCTGGACCGAATTACGCCGCCAGAACAATGGGCCCGAATGCGGGATGCGGTGCTCGAAGCACAGATTCGCGCAGCCCTGATCCTTCATCCCAAGATTGGGCACGCACCGGTCGAGGTGCAATGCGCACACGGTGCGGTCCAGATTAACGGTCCTGGCTTGGTGCCCCCTTGGGACGACCTGGTGAACGAGGTGGTAAGCCAGGTCGAGGGAGTAACCTCAGTGCAAGTGGTTGCTGATGAGCAACCAGTGACTGTCCGCCCGGCATGATCAATTGCAGCTACGCGTTTTCCGTTCGGCTCGCCCCAATCACCGGACGGGCGGTTCCTCCCGGCGACACGGTCCCATGCGCAATCGACGCCTGAATGCGAGCCCACGTCTACCACGAGGTTGAGGTGCACGACCCTTGAGGCAGCAATCAGTTCGTTGCGTGTGCCTATCCAGGGGTCTCGGCTTCGTGCCGAGGTAGGACTAGCTGAGGTTGCAGGGAGTTTTTCTCAGCTGTGGATTCTCCTCGGAACGCGACTTGCCTGTCTGTGCTCCGAAGGTGGAATTTAGCAATTAAAAAAAACTTTAGGGACCAAGACTAACTGTTCGCCCAAAGAGTTGCTGACCCGTGTCGATGAACGCCGCCAGGGTCGTAAAATCGCCTCGCGCTCGTGAGCGGATCAATGCCGCTGTTGACTGGCTTTGCAGCTTAACGCCAGGGACGGAAGCGTTGATCATAGGACCGAATTGGCAGGCGACGGATGATCTGCTGCGACTCGTCGCCGACCAAAGGCGCAATCTATTCGGCATCCACCGCCTGACACTGGATAAAGCTATCTCGACTCTGGCCGCACCAAGCTTGGCTCAAAACAAACTGGCACCCGCCGCAGGGCTGACGGTGGTTGCGGTCACGGCCCGAGCGATCCATCAGCTGGTCCGTCGGAATGCGCTCGGCCATTTCGCGCCCATAGCTGACCGTCACGGTTTTGCCGCTGCTGCCGCCCGTACGATCACGGAGTTGCGCTTGTCACAGATCACCCCCGATCGGCTTAGGGCTGCCGGTGCCGAAGCGGCACCGCTCGCGGCTTTGCTCGAGCAGTATCAGCGGGAGTTGGCCGATGCCCAGCTCATCGATCGAGCAGGAATGATCGTGATGGCGATGAAGGACATCCAGCAGGATCCTCCGCCGCGCTACGTTGGGTTGCCAACCCTGTTCTTTGATGTGCCGATTCGTTGCCGGGCCGAGGCCGATTTCGTAGCTCGTTTGGCAGCTCGTGCCCAGCAGCCACTGTTTAGCGTGGCCTCGGGCGACGAACGGACGGAGAACTATCTTCAGACGATTTTGGGCGTACCGATTGCACGAACCGCCTCGGCCAACCTGCAATCATCACTGGCCAGGCTGCAAGACAACCTGTTCGAGACAGCGATGCAGCCACAGCAGGCGCAAGATGAGTCAGTCAAGATCTTCTCAGCGCCCGGAGAGGCGCGCGAAGCGGTCGAGATCGCGCGTGAGATCCATGCTTGCGCGCGGCGCGGGATCGGATTCGATCGTATCGCCATCCTGCTGCGTGCCCCGGCCCCCTACAATGCGCAGCTGGAGGAGGCCTTAGGGCGCGCTGGAATCCCAGCCTACTTCGCACGCGGCACAACGCGGCCCGAGCCCGGCGGGCGAGCTCTTCTTACCCTGTTAAATTGCGCCGCAGAGGGTCTGTCGGCGCGAAGGTTCGCTGAATATCTCTCGTTGGCGCAAGTGCCCGATCCGGGCACAGGCGCCGATTCCCCCAAATCAACGATCCCGGAGCATGACTTGTTGCCAGTCGCCTATCGTACAGCGAACAACGCACCGCCTACTTCGGCCGAGCATGTGGAAATTGATGACCCGGTGCCGGTAGTCGAGGGAACCGTCCGCGCGCCGTGGCGATGGGAAGAGCTGATCGTGGAGGCCTCGGTGATCGGCGGTCGCGACCGATGGCGCCGGCGGCTCGACGGGCTGGAGGAGGAGGTCCGGGCAAAACTTGCCGAAGTCGAAACAGACGCCGCCGGTTATCTTAAGCGGCGATTGGTTGACCTGGGCCATTTGAAGCAGATCGCACTGCCCATTATCGATGCTCTCGACCAGCTGCCGCGTAACGCCTGTTGGGGAGATTGGCTTGAAGCACTGACTGCCCTTACCACGCTGGCGGTTCGCGACCGCGAGCCAGTTCTGGCAGCCTTGGCGGAACTGGCGCCGATGGCGCCGGTGGGGCCGATCGATCTCGACGAGGTTCGGCTCGTGCTGGCCGAGCGCCTGGGCAGGCTTACCGCTCACCCCCCTGGCCACCGGTATGGCAGCGTTTATGTTGCGCCGGTGGAAGATGCCTGCGGGCTCTCGTTCGACACGGTTTTTATTCCTGGTTTGGTGGAACGGGTCTTCCCGCAAAAACTGGTTCAGGACCCGCTGTTGTCAGACCGCCTGCGCGAACAGCTGGGAGGCGATCTCACTTTGCAGAAAGACCGTCGAATCCGCGAACGCCTGGCGCTCAAGCTGGCAGTTGGCGCCGCCGAACGAGCCTTGGTGTTATCGTACCCCCGCATCGATATCGATCAGGGGCGACCGCGAGTACCTTCTTTTTATGCGCTCGAAGCGATGCGCGCGGCGGAGGGGTATTTGCGTGGTTTCGAGGAACTGCGCCTGATTGCCTCAAATGTGCGCGAACTTCGTCTGGGCTGGCCGGCTCCTGAGAATCCAGCGGAAGCAATTGATGATGCCGAGTTTGATCTCGCACTGCTCGACAAGCTGATCGATCAACCGGCCGAGCACACCACGGGCGCGGCGCGGTATCTGTTGACCTCGACCTATTCCAACCCGCATTTGGCGCGTGCTTTGCGCGCCCGGGGGCGAAGATGGCGACGGCGTTGGAGCGTTAACGACGGGCTCATTTGCCCCGACGCGGAATACCTCCAGCGCGAGAGAGACTATCCCGTCGAAGCGCTCAAGGCTGCCCTCGACAAACATACGTTTGCGCGGCGGTCGTTTTCGGCAACTGCACTCCAGAAGTTTGCCGAATGTCCTTATCGCTTCGCGCTGTACACTATCCTGGGGCTGGAACCGCGCGAGGAAATCGAGGCCATCGAAACAATCGACCCGGTGGTTCGCGGTGCCATCTTTCACGAAGTCCAGTTTCGGGTCCTCTCAGCGCTTCGTGACCGTGACAGTCTGCCTGTAACGATGGCAAACCTCGACTCCGCGCTGCGACTCGTGTCGGACCAACTCCAGCAGGTCGCTGAGGACTATCGCGAGAGGTTGGCGCCAGCAATCGAGCGCGTATGGGAAGATGGTATTGCAAGTATTTCCGCCGACCTCTCCGAATGGCTCCGCCGGCTGGCAGAGCAACGTGGGCCGTGGCAACCCTATCGCTTCGAGCTGTCCTTTGGACTCCGCGACCGCGCGCAGGCCGATCCGAGTAGTCGCGAGGAACCGGTTGAGATTGCCGAGGGCCTTAAGTTGCGGGGATCGATCGATCTGGTCGAACGCGACTGCGAGAGCGGCCGCATTCGAATCACCGATCACAAGACCGGCAAACCACGCGCGACTACGAAGCTCGTTGTCGGAGGGGGGCGGGTGCTGCAACCGTTGCTGTATTCCTTGGCCGCCGAAAAACTGCTCGCCGAGCCAGTCTATTCCGGCCGCCTGTATTATTGCACCTTGACCGGTGGATTCGAAGAACGTGAAGTTGAGCTGAATGAAATCACTCGCCAAGCCGCTGCCATCGCGATCAAAACGATCGGCCAGGCACTGGAAAGCGGATTCCTGCCGGCAGCTCCCGACGACCGGGAGTGCCGCTGGTGTGATTACCGTTTGCTGTGCGGCCCTTACGAACAGCGGCGCGCTGCCCGAAAACCCCTCTCTGCCTTGAAGCCATTAAAGGCTTTGCGAGTGATGCCGTGACATTGCCCGACCAGCCTGCGCGCGATCGCATCGCCACCGCTCTCGACATCAATTTGATCGTCGAGGCAGCGGCGGGGACCGGAAAGACCACCGAGTTGGTCAGGCGGATCGTGGCCGTGGTGGCCTCGGGCAGAAGCACGCTCGACAAGATCGTGGCCGTAACATTTACCGAAAAAGCCGCTGGTGAGCTGAAATTGCGCGTGCGCCAGGAAATCGAGGACCGCCGCCGAAGCACGCACGACAACCTCGAGCGTCTTCGCCTTGAAGGTGCCTTGGCGAACTTGGAAGAGGCCCGCATCAGCACCATTCATTCCTTTTGCCGCGATCTTCTGGTTGAGCGGCCGGTCGAGGCGGGAATTGATCCGCTATTTGAAATCGCGCCTCAGGACGAAGCCGACGCGATGCTGCGGGCGGCCTTCGATCGCTGGTTCGAGCAGGCCCTGCAGGCCCCTGGCCCGGCTTTGAAGCGGATACTTGCACGGGCTGACAATAGCCTGGGAGAAAGCCCCACCGAGGCGCTTTTCAGTAGCGTGGTGGAGCTGTCGCGGTGGCGCGACTTTCCGGCTCAATGGTCACGCCCGGTTTTTGATCGCGAGGCCGAGCTGGATGCGTTATTCGCCGAAATGGTTGAGATCGGCGCGCTGGCTGATCTCGGTTCGCCGGGCGACTGGCTGTACGAGTCGCTGGCCAAAATTCGGCTGATCGCGCGCGAGGCGGTGCGTTTGGAGAAGCTCCGCGGCCGCGATCCAGACGCGCGCGAAGCGGCTCTGCTGAAGCTGCTGCGGGGTAAGCAGAATTACTGGAATTGGAAGGGATTCGGCGAGCACTTCGGGCCACATTCCCGCGCCAGCGTCCTGCAGCGCCGTGCCCAGTTTCATCAGCGGCTCAAGAGTGCGGCGATGAGACTGGGGGCCGATCTGGCGCCGCTGCTCAGAGAAGAGCTTGGTGCAGTAATCGAGCGCTTCCAGCAATTGAAGCGGCGCGCTGGCAAGCTTGACTTCATTGACCTGTTGTTACTTACCCGCGACCTGCTGCGCGATTGTGACGCCGTTCGCGCGGAGCTGCAGCAGCGCTTCACCCACATCTTCGTCGACGAGTTTCAGGATACAGATCCGCTCCAGGCCGAAATCATCCTGCTGCTTGCCTCTGACGATCCGCGAGTGAAGGACTTCCGCCAGGTGCGGCCGGTGCCGGGCAAACTCTTCATCGTCGGTGATCCGAAACAGTCAATCTATCGTTTCCGTCGCGCGGACCTCGAGTTGTATCAACGGATAAAAGCGCAACTGCTGCAGAATGGCGCTGAACTCGAGCATTTAACCGTCAGTTTCCGCGCCCGCCCTGAGCTGCAAAGCATGGTGAACTCGGCTATTGGCCCCTTCATGGTCCAGTCGAAAACTCAGGCTCATTACCAGGCGCTCGGACCTGCGCGCGAAGATTCGCCGCAGCCCGCAATCATTGCGTTGCCGGTGCCGAAACCCTACGGCCGGTATGGCCGGGTTACCAAGTATGCAATCGACGAGTCCTTGCCAGCGGCCGTGGGCGCCTTTGTGCAATGGCTGGTCCGAGAGAGCGGTTGGAAAGTTACCGAGAGCGCCAAGCCCGCGGAACTGGTCCCGATCGAGCCCCGCCATATCTGCATTCTCTTTCGCCGCATGACGAATTTCGACACCGACATCGCGCGCAACTATGCCCGCGAGCTGGAAACGCGCCATGTCCCTCACGTGTTAGTCAAGGGCAGCTCTTTTCAGGAACGAGAAGAAATCGAAGCGATGCGCAATGCGCTTAACGCAATCGAACGTCCAGACGATGAGCTGTCAGTCTACGCCACACTGCGCGGACCGTTGTTCGCTTTCAGCGATGGCGAGCTCCTGATTTTCAAGCAAACAATCGGGTCGTTGCACCCTTTTCGCCGCATCGGCGAGAAAAAAACCGAGTCTATCGCCCGGATTGCTGAAGCGCTGGAAATCTTGCGGGATTTGCACCGCCGCCGCAATCGGCATCCGGTCGCCGATACCATCTCGCGGCTCCTCCAGGCGACGCGCGCGCACGCCGGTTTCGCCGTGTGGCCGACTGGCGAGCAGGCGCTTGCCAACCTCTCGCGGCTGATCGATCAGGCTCGCCGCTTCGAGCGCCGCGGCGGAACCTCCTTTAGGAGTTTTATTGACCAACTCGAACGCGATGCGGAAATGGGCGCTTTTGCCGACGCGCCACTGGTCGAAGAGGGTACCGAGGGTGTGCGGCTGATGACTGTCCACGGGGCCAAGGGACTCGAGTTTCCGGTGGTAATTCTCGCCGATATTACCTGCAATGAAATCCGCGACGAAGTTCAATTCCACATTGATCCTGACCGCGGCCTGTGCGCCGTGCGAATCGCTGGTTGCGCGCCGCAGGAACTTCTTGAGCATGCCGAGGAGGAATTGCGCCGTGAGCGCGAAGAGGCGCTACGGCTGTTATACGTTGCCGTAACGCGTGCTCGCGATCTGCTCGTCGTGCCGGTCGTCGGTGATGAACCGTGCGACGGATGGGTGGGTAAATTGGCGGACGCCATCTATCCCAGCCCCGATCAGCGCCGCACGCCTGTCAGACCGGTTCCAGGCTGCCCGAATTTCGGCGACGACAGCGTCAGCCAACGTCCTCCTAACGCGCCGAATAAGGCCAAATCGGTCATGCCCGGCCTCCATTCCCCAGCCGTCGGTACCCATCGCGTGGTCTGGTGGGATCCATCATGTCTGAACCTTGAGGTGGACGAGGCGCTTGGCCTGCGGCAGGATCGCCTGCTTGCCGCCGACGAAAGCGGCACCGTTTCGGAGCAAAGCGTCAGAGCTTACGAAGCGTGGTTCACTGACCGCGAATCGGTGCTCAGCCGCGGGCGCACGCCGCTGCACAGGTTGCAAACCGTTACCGAATTGGCGAGGGTGGCTGCCGACGGCAAGTTGGTAGTTCCAGAGGCCGCGGAGATCCAAATCGAAGAAGTTCCGCGTGAGCCGGGACGCCCGACTGGCCCCCGCTTCGGAACTTTAGTTCATGCTCTATTGATGAGTATCCCGCCAAACGCCAGTGCCGGCTCGATTGCCGGCTTTGCCGCGATGCACGGACGGATTCTCGGGGCCTCAGAAACGGAAATCCGGGCTGCGATAGTGGTTGTCGAAAACGCGCTCCGAAGTTCGTTAATGCAACAAGCCGCGAAAGCCGCCGAGATTCTTCGCGAGTCCCCTGTTGTTATTGCTTTGGAGGACGGATTGATGGTCGAAGGAGTCGCCGACCTCGCTTTCAAAGCGGCTGAAGGCTGGACAGTGGTGGATTTCAAGACCGACTTCGAGCTTGACCGCCGGCTGAATGAGTACCGCGCCCAGCTGGGACTCTATCTTCGAGGTATTCGCGCCAGCACCGGGGCTCCGGTCAGGGGCTCGATACTCTGGCTCTAAATGTCGAGTGTCGGACCGCTTGCTCGTTCGCCTGCTGACATTAACCGATCCTGACGTCAGCGATATGATGAGAGCATCGAACGCGGGAGGTGGTCGAGTGCCGTCTGAGATGAACCAGACGCTGCTGGTAATTGGCTATGGCTCCTTGCTTAGTGGCTACGGCATGCTAGCCCATCGCCGTGGAGGCGGCAGCAAGCTGGTCGCAAGCCATGCTTTCCCCGTGACAGTGCGAAACGCACGTCGCGGACTTGCCAAACCGTCGAGCCATGGCAACTACCTTGCGATGGATCTTGAACCGATCGACCCCAACCAGCCTATCGTCGCCGAAGCGGGCGGCGACGGACAAAACGGTATCGGAGCGCTCGGGCTCATCTTCGATCGGCGATGGGCTGAAAGGTTGGCCCGTCGAGAGGAATACGATCCTGCCAGGTTTCTTCAATTGATAGATTTGGCTGACCGGGCCCGCAAGCCACTGGGCGAATTTCTCCTGCAAATCGCCGAACGGGCCAGGTTTAACCTCCTCGCTTATCGTTGTGCATTGCGCGAGCTGCTCAACTACACTTCGCACGGCTACATCTTCCACCCAATCCCACTGAGCGACGGCCGGGTGGCGATTGCAGCGATCGGGTCCGGTTTCGACGGGAGTGGCGATCCGGCGGTGCGGTCGAAGCGCAGCGAATTCGGAATGGATCGGCTGCTTTGCTTGAGCGAAGCCCTTAACCTCAAAACCTTCAGGCTCGACCATGAGGGCCAGGTCGGCTACTTTGTCGAATGTTTGCTCGGTGGAATGCATGGGCTTGCCATCGGTGATTTGGTCGCCGACAAGCCACTGGAAGGCGACACGCTAAGGCGCCTCACACGCCGCCTCGCTGAGGTCGCACCCATCGAACGCGAGCTCTTTTTGCAAGCCACCTCACTGGACGAGCAGACCTACCGCAAACATTTCAGCGGTGCGCCACGCGCGGCTTTGCAAGCTCTGTTTGAATAACCTCAGCGTATCGCTCAAACTGTTGTGTTTTGCGGCCCGACCGCGATAACGCTACGCGATCACCGAGGCAGAGAACAGTGGCTGACTTTTCGATTTACGTGGCGAAGGAAAATCTGAAATTTTCCGCGGCTCATTTTATCGCCTACCGAGGATTTCGCGAGCCACTGCATGGACACAACTACCAGGTTGGCGTGAAAGTTGAGGGTCGTCTCACCAGCACTGGTTACGTGCTCGATTTCGGGCTGGTCAAAAAGCTCACCCGTCAGATTGTAGCCCCCCTCGACGAGCACACACTTATCCCGGCTCATAGTGATTGCTTGACCATCCATGACGAGGGAACTCGGCTCACAGTGAAGTACGAAGACGATTGCTTTGTGTTTCCGCGTTCGGACGTAGCGCTTTTGCCGATTGTACATAGCTCAGCCGAGGAGCTGGCGCATTACATCTGGCGCGAACTGCGCAATGAGCTAATGGCGCGGGACGCTCTCAAAGACGTCAGGGCGATGGAGGTCTCGGTGGCGGAAGGGCCGGGACAAGCCGCGATCTATAGGGAAGAAATATCGTAATCCTAGGTACTTTTCCTCACCAGGCTAGGATAACGTCTTATATTCCTCTCTGTTGCTACAGAATAGGATTTATTCGCACAAAGCAAGCTTTAGCGGAACTAGTCGTGCCGTACGGCTTGCTTGTTTGCCATCGGTTCTAAAAACATGACAAACTCTTATCCGGTGTAGGAGCAAGGTAGATAAAGAGGGGAATATGGCAGTGGCATCTCAGCTCAGCACCGCGGATGCGGCTTGGCGCCCGGTACCCGAGCACAACCTGATTGGCAATCACCCGACGATCGCCAAACTGCGCGCTTTGATCGAAAGAGTTGCTGCAACTGATTCGACCGTTCTGATTACCGGCGAGAGTGGGAGCGGCAAGGAAATTGTCGCACGGGAGATTCATGCCCTTTCGCCCCGCGCGATGCGCAATTTTGTGCCAGTTAATTGCGCGGCGATTCCCAACGAGTTGATGGAATCGGAAATGTTTGGCCATCAACGCGGTGCCTTCACCGGCGCGGCGCTGCCGCGTCATGGGCTGTTCAGTCTCGCCGACCGCGGGACGATCTTTTTGGATGAAATCAGCGAAATGCCTCTGTTGCTGCAGGCGAAGCTCCTGCGCGTCTTGGAAGACGGCTTCGTGCGAGCGGTGGGTTCGGACCGGGCGGTCAGAGTCGACGCGCGCGTAATAGCTGCAACGAACGTCGACCTCTTGACGGCGGTCAAAAAAGGGAAGTTCCGCGAGGACCTCTATTATCGCTTACAGGTGGTGCCGGTGATGGTCCCGCCACTGCGCGAACGCCGCTCTGACATCCCCCTGCTGGTCGATTTTTTCCTCCAACGTAATCGCGAACGCTTTGGCGGACAGTGGACTATCACGCGCGAAGCAATGGTCCACTTATGGTCCTACGACTGGCCCGGCAATGTGCGCGAACTCGAAAACCTGATTGAACGGCTCGTCATCCTGGCCGATGGTCCTGTAATCGACGTCCCGATGTTGCCGGAAAATATTACCAGTGGACGCAGCGCCCTGGTCGAGGCGCCACCCCCCGCTGAGATCGGACGAGGTGGAGTTGATCTCAATGCCCTTGTCCGCGAGCTCGAGGGGCGCATGATCAACGAAGCGTTGAAGCTGGCGGGCGGCAACAAGCAGGCAGCTGCCCGCTTGCTCGGCCTCAAACGCACCACGTTCTCGGCCAAATTACGCCGTTGCGGTATCATCGCCCCCTCCAGCGAGGGTCAATAGGAAGCCGGGGCGCGAGTCGATGAAACAGCAGGGTTCCCCGCGCATTATGGTGGTCGATGATGACCCTGACAGCCTCGCGATCCTGGTCCGCTACCTCCGTCGCGAAGGACTGGTCGTGATCCCGGCCTCTTCGGCTACCGACTGTCTCGCTTCGGTCAAGCAATGTCGCCCCGACGTCATCATAATGGACCTGATGATGCCGGAGATGGATGGGTTCACCTTATGCCGCGCCCTGCGGGCTGATCCTTCGACCACTGAAATCCCGGTTATCATGCTGACCGCCCGTAATGACATTGAGGCACGTGCTGAGGGCATCGAAGTCGGTATAAGCGACTTCATCGCCAAGCCAGTAGTGCGGCGCGAACTTTCTGAGAAAGTTCATGCCCAGCTAAGGATGCTGGCAGCGGATCGCGCGAATTTTGCCACCCTCGACCAGCTCAGTCGCCACGGGCTCAGCTGGCGCAACAAGTCGTGAGAAACTCGGTCCGGATGAGCGAAGCTGCTTCGGTTGTCACGAAGCTCGCCATCTTCATTCTTTGATGCGGAGCGCCCCAGACGGACAGGCGGCGACCGTCTTGCGAACTTTGTCCTCTTCAGCGGCCCTGGGATCGATCACGAACTTGCCGTTCTCGACTTTGAAGACCTGGGGTAGTGTCTTGACGCAATTGCCCGAATGAATACAAACGTTCTTGTCCCACGTAACTTCAACTGCCATGGTTGCCGCTCCCTGGTTCTGATGAGATCGCGCTCTTTTGTTGCGAATGAGTGTCGGGCCTCAGCTATCGGTCACACCGCAGTTAATTTTGTGGCACGTCCTATCGTCATTCTCAACCGGTAAAATTTGCAACTGGCAGTTGACTCTGTTGGCGGCTTAAGAATAGCCTTTGAATCGCTCGGGGTGGGGCTGTAGCTCAGTTTGGGAGAGCGCCTGAATGGCATTCAGGAGGTCGGCGGTTCGATCCCGCTCAGCTCCACCAACCATTAATCGGCGTACACGACCAACCAACCGTCGGTCACTGCTGCTGATCCTAATCTGGTGACTGTTTGCCACAGTTGACCAGAGCCGAAATACTGCCCTTTTCTGGAAGCCTATCGAGTCACTTTAAAGGCAGGGATGACCAGGGCGATTGGTTTGACGAACAACTTATCTCGCAAGTTGCCGCTGCGGCTTGGAAGCTATGGGCTCCGTATTCGGGTTATTGTCCGAAAGTCCCTTTGAGCCTCATGATGCAAGTGACGGCTGAGCATTGGAGTCGATGAGAAGTCTATACAAGTTTCGTGGGTCCGACATCGCCGAGATTCTCAAGTTCGACAATCATCAGGTGGCGGCTTTTCTGCCAGCGCTGACGACTTCTTGCGGGTTGGTGACTCGTTCGCTTTGTGCGACGAAGTTTTTTTCTGAAAAAAGAGTTCAAATTTTTTGGATCTTTCATCCGAGTGCTTTCCTCGCGGATCTCGGACGTTCGCACCAAGGGACCAGACCGAGCTGTCAGCGGCCTCTGCGTTTAGTCCGTTTTGCGGCGAATCGGCTCCTCGAGGTGCTAAAAAGGCGGGCGCGATTTTTAATTACAGTCCTGAGACTCAATGCCGCCTAATATCATCGCCAATCGATGTCCCTTGACCTTGTACCGACCGTACAGGGTGTAAGCTCATCAGCCTAAAGATGGCGTTGCTTTGGCAGGTAAACCAAGAGTCGAGGTGTATAGCGCGGGATGCGCTCTCGGCGAAGAGACGGCCCTAATGGTAAGGCGAATCGCGTGCGGTTCATGCGAAGTCGAGGTGCTCAATATGGGCGATGCGGCGGTCGCGGCGCGTGCGAAAGGCCTCGGCGTCCGCACGGTCCCGGCGGTCGTAATCGACGGCAGGCTTGCCGCATGCTGCGCGAGCGCGGGTCCGGAGGAGAGCGCTTAGAGCCTCCGTTATCGGCGCGCCGCTTCCGTGAACGAGTCTCAGTAGTGTCCGGGCTCAGAATCGGCGAACTGGCGACGCGCGCCGGCGTCAATCGCGAGACTATCCGCTAACTACGAGCGGCGCGGGCTTTTCGCGCGTCCGGCGCGCACGGTGGCCGGATACCGGGTTTTGCCGGCGACGGCCGTCGAGCTGCCAAGCTATCGTCTCCCCGGCGAATGCTCGATTCGCACCACGCTCATTTTCGTGAATTGTCAACAGCTCCGCAGACAACATCGGGGCTGACACTGAAGCGGTCAAGATTCAGGCGCGATTTCACACGGCGGCAAAGTTCGTGCTGGCAATAGTGCCATCCTGCTTCGACACTTGGTCTTTATTAAAAGTAGTTAAAGTAAATTTATGATTACCTGTACTAGATAAAGCCTGATTAATCCTAATAGCTATTTATAACATGATATAATTCTTGCTGACATTCCTAGACACTAGTACAATATCCTGCCGTACAGCGACCAGTTTTTAAAACTCACTAATTCCGGTCGCGAGGGGAGGAGGTCTAGAAATGAGAGGGATACGCAGGCTGAGCACCTTTGCCGGTTTTTTTGCAGTCGCAGGCGCTTGCGGATTCGTTTGCGGGCCAGCCGTTGCTCAGGCTCAACCGGTGCCGCACGGTGTCATCCAGAAGTTTGAGGCAAACGGCCTTGGGACGGGTCTGGCGACGCCGCTTTCCAGCTGCCCACCCGGCGCATCGGTTGGCGACACCTGCTACGGCATAAGCGGGAACGTGAGCGGCGATCCGATCGGTAACGGCACCTTCACGGGGACGCTCGACGTCTCCAACGTCACCGTCGACAACGGCTCCAGCGGGTTATGCGCACCCGCCAGCGGTACGATGACGCTATCATTCAATGGCTCGAAGCAAAGCATTACTATGGGATTTGTGGGGGACTATTGTGATATTGCTCAGGGGTCACTTTCCGCGGCTTCCGAACCTACCACACTTAACGGCAACTTCTTTGTGACCGGTGGTTCCGGTTCCCGTTTTAGCAAACTTAATGGCGACTATGCGTCTGGTGGCGCCGGAGCCGGCACCCTCGTCATCAGCGGAGACAGCTTGATCGGCAGTCTAGCGCTCGTGCTTAAAGGTATTCTCGAATTTGCCCTTCAATAATTTTCGCCGGATTGCACCGGGAGGGACGGAAGAAATCACTGCCGAGGGGCCGCGCGATTCATGGCACTCAGGTGGACGTTTGAGGCGTAATCGCGGATGCGTGTAGAACGACCGCAAGCGACGCGGCTGCAGGTTGCCTGCGCTGCCCCACGGGTTGCCTGCGCTGCCCCACGGGTTGCCTGCGCTGCCCCACGGGTTGCCTGCGCTGCCCCACGGGTTGCCTGCGCTGCCCCACGGGTTGCTGACGGCCCTCCTTGGGCGCTAGTGAGATCGGAACCGTACAATGGCTGTTATGCCGACCGCGTAACAGCCATTGTACCGCGTTGTCGTCAGAACCTCTGCCAATCGACCATTTCGGAACGCTGAGCGCGGCGCAATCCAATTTCCTTTGCTCACGGGGTGCATGGCAGCTTAACCGCTGCCAACCCAGCTGCAAAACTGCTGGCGGATAGATTTCGCTCGCTTCAGATTGTCCAGGTCTCGCTGAAGTTCCAAGTGCGAATAGCCATGACAGCTAGACGATCGCTACGGCCACACCAACGCCGCAGAGAACCAGCACGACGCCGACTGCGCGTGCGAGCCATTGACCGCCCGGCAGTAGCCTCTCGGCCAGGACCAGGGCGGCCAATACGGCGCACCACGCCGCGTTCATCACACCGACGACGAACAAAAGAGCCATCAAGAGCCAGCAACAGCCGACGCAGTACAGGCCGTGACGCATTCCCATGACGAGTGCTCCGCTCATTCCGGCGCGCCACTCGGAGAGCAGGAAGCCGACCGGCGTGCGGCAGTGCTTCAGGCAAGCCGCTTTCGCCGAGGAGAACTGGAAGAGTCCCGCGCTGGCGAGCAACACGGCGTCGACCGCAGAGCTCGCCGCCTTCATTCCACAAGTCGATAGCATCGCTGCGGAATGAAGCCCCCACTGCGCGAGCGTCATCACCAGGCCGAAGCCCATCCAGAGCAGCAGGTATCCACCCAAGAAAGAGCTGGTCGTCCACCACGGGCTGCCCCTGTCGCCGAGACGCCGCCGCTCAAGCCCGGCGAAGGTCAGCACCATCGGGCTTGCGATCGGCGTCATCATGGCGACCATCATCACGCCCCACATCAGCCCGACCGTCGCCAGTTCGGCGGGTCCCCAGCGGGCCAATGGTGAGACAAACCAGGGCGATGAGCTGCGCATCATCGCATTCGCGACCCAACGACTCTGGAGAGCGGTGAGCAGGGTTAACGCGGCCAGCCCGCCGACAGCCGCCCAGCGGTCGCGGCGTAGCAGAGCACTCAACGGCCCCCTGAACTTCGGGCCCCGCTCACCCATTGCTGTACTGGAAAGGCGAATAGAAGCCGTTCTTGTGCGAGATCTCCCAACTATAGCCGTGGTCCCGGTAGCGGAGTTTGTCCGACCGGGCAGCGACCGCCGGAAAGCCCGGTGCGATCGCCAGCGGATGGCCGCTGACAGTAACGTCGCCCGCGGGTCCCTCGAGTGCTTGAATCGTCGCCTCGGCCACGTTGCCCACTCGAATTGAGCGCCGCTTACCTTCAGCCCGATACTCGATCGCGACGCTTCGCACCCCAAGGAGTTGGTCGATGTGCTGAGCGATACGCCCCAGATGGCCACCGGCTTGGCCGCTGAAGATCTTGGTTAGGGCCTCTTGCTGGTCGCGCGATGCGCGTTCGTCGAGATAAAGGGCCGCTTTCCACTTGACCTTTGCCATGTGGCCTGGGCTGTGGACGGCGAGCGCCACGTTGAGGTCGTCGAGCGAGACCTCACCGAAGCGACCTTGATCGACGTGCCAGGCGACCAGCACCGTGCAATCGCCTTCGGTGGGCGGACTCAAAAAGACGCACGGGCAGGCGGTCTCGCAGTTGCAGGTTTCGAAATATGAACCTTTAAGCGTCCATGATTCAGCCATTGTCGCGCTCCTCGCGTGGGTGGCAGGGGCGAATTTGCTCGCCAGCGGTTAGTCTTTCTGGGGGCTTTTTTGGACCTCGCCAGATGCGCCTCGATGATGCGTCGCCAGCGGCGCAAGGCCGAGGCGATACGACTTGGATCGTTGCGCGCCCGTGCCATCACGACCGCACCTTCGATCACCATGAGGGTTTGCTCGGCCAATTCCTCGGCTTCTTTGCGGCGCCGCGTGATTGGTTGGAAGATTGGCGCCAACCTGTCCACCAGCTCGGCGAAGATCTCAGCAACGCTCCGCCGGATGACCTGGCTTGACTCGGCCAGCTCGCAGGCGAAGCTGCCCATCAGGCACCCGTCGCGCCAGAGTTCAGGTCCGATTGCCTCGAGGTGATCGAACAGAGCGAGCAGGCGCCGGTGTGGGTCATTCATCTTGGCGTAAGTGCCACCGGCCATTCGCGCGACGCCTTCCTCGTAGAACCGGTTTAGCACTGCGACTCCGAGTGCTTCCTTGGTTGCGAAAAAATGGTAGAAGCTTCCTTTCGTCACCCGCGCTCTGGCGCAGATGTCGTCGACCGACGTCGCGGCATAGCCATACCTAAGCATCAGGTCGCGAGCCGCCTCGAGAATGTTGATTCGTGACGACGCTTCGGACATCGTCCGCGATCTTCTATACCAACCGGTCAGTCTAGTCAAGCGCGGCATATTGGCTGAGCTCACGCCAAACACCACTCAAAGCGGCACCGAAGCCGAGATGGCTGCGAGCGGCGCAGCTTGCAGCCCCGAGTCTGGGCCTCATGGCGGCGCCGTCGCTGTCAACTCTCGGTCGATCTCAGCGAGCCTGTTCCCGTACTGGGAACTCTGCTAAAAGGCCTTCGGTGCGTGTGATCGGGCGAAACACGCTGACGCGATTCGTCGAATAGCTGAAGGGGCAGCAGGGGCAAAGGGCGGTAAAGGCAGCCCTGGACGCCTGGCTTCATGAGGTGCAGCGAGCGGGATGGCGGAACTCGGCGGAGGTGAAGCAGAGCTACGCGACCGCCTATTGCAACGTCTCACCAGCAGCGGTTAGTTGACGGGTATGGCTTGGGTCAGGCCACAGACATTACGGGCGCTTCGGAGCCGACTGGGCCTTCATCCCGAAGATGTCGAGAGAGAGGCAAAAAGCCTTGCCCGGTCTCGATATGATGCTTTCACGGCCGCTGATCTCAAGGCGTGGGAGCAAGGAAAGGCAACCCCCGGACTTGCGCATCTGGAAACCCTTTCCGAACTTTACGGCTGTCCTGTGGGCCACTTCTTTCTTGACGAGCCACCGCCGCTGCCTCGTGGTCTGAGTTTCCGCGGGCTGGCCCCTGACAAGGAGAAACAATTCGGCGCCGAAACACAGAAGAATCTGCGCCGCTTCCTGGAACTAGCCGAGTGGCTGGTCACCCTTATTGAAGAGAACGGTGTTGATTGGAAGGTCGAACTTCGCCAGCAGCCCGGCGTGTCAGACTTAAAGAGAGTCGCTGAAGAGGAGCGGCGCAGACTCGGCTGCGATTCTCAGGTCCGTGCGACGTGGCACAGCGCCGAACAGGCCTTTGACTGGTGGCGGCGCCGCATCGAGGATGCCGGTGTATTTTGCCTTCAGATGAGGCTGCATCCGAAAGACATTCGCGGAGCATCCGTCTGGATGAAAGACCGCTACCCCTTCGTGCTCGTCAACCGTCAAGACGCGGAGGCAGCCGCCGGCCGCATCTTCACGTTGCTTCATGAATATGGTCACCTGCTTCTTGGCGGAGCAGGCATCGCTTGTGACTTTCAGGGGCGTGGCCGGAACCATCAGGGCGAGCCTGCGGCGAATCTCTTCGCCGCCCGGGTGCTGTTGCCTGAAGATGCGTTCACTACCTTCGCGCAGTCCCAGAGGCTTCGCTGGAAGCCGGAGTGGAGCGACGCCGAGTTAGACAAGCTTCGCGCCCCGTTCTTCGTGAGCCGCGACGTAGTTGCCATACGGCTTGCGGAGATGGGTCTGGCACCCGCCGACTTTTACGACCGTAAGCGGGCCCGATGGCAGCAGAGGTACGCCAAATGGAGACCGTGGGGGCCTGGCCAGGCTCGGACCAAAAAAGAGCGCAGGGCTGCAGAGCTCGGCTCCTCGCCGTTACGGGTGCTGCTGAGCCTCAGAGATAAAGGGGCGCTGCCAGTTCTGGATAGCGCTTATGCGCTCGATATGAAAGTGGAGAAAATACCCGAATTTCTCGACTGGTCGAGGGGATACGTGGGAATCCATCAATAGCCGAGAGCACTGTTGATGGACCCCAGCTACGTGTTGGACAGTACTGTACTGATAGATCTCTCGCAGCACTTTCACTCACGCCAAATTAGGGATGCTTTGGGCCATCTGGCAAGTGCGTCACAAGTGAAGATTTCTGAAGGCGTACAGCGTGAGCTAGGTCGAAAAAGCGACTGGGCCCATGGAATAGTGCAGTACCTGGTAAAGAAATACCCAAATAGCTTGGTTCAGATTGACCGCGTACCGCGACTTGGAGAGGAACTAGCGCGCATCGAGCGTCTATACGGGGAAGAGATCCGGGTGGGCACTCGTCACTATCCTGGTTTTTGGAAAAGCGCGCATGGCAGGAAAGCAGTGGATGGTCAGGTGGTCGCTCTGGCAAAAAAGCCGAACCTCACTGCGGTTTCCGATGATCGGGCGGTGCGACTTGCCTGCATGCTCGAAGGTATTCCCTGCGTTGGTTGGACTGACTTCGCTCGAACGCTTGGACTACACCAACAATTATCTCTCCTTCCGAGAGCCAGAAAGGGATGACGCTACAGCGCTACAGAGCTCGGCTCGATGACCTTGAGGCCTTCATTGAAGAAAAGAATGAACCATCCCACTAACGCGAGATACCGACGTGTCAGGCCGCCGACCCATCCGGGCGCGATCCTGCGCGATGACGTGCTTCCCGCGCTAGGGCTTTCCGTGAGCGAAGCGGCGCGGCAGCTCGGCGTAACCCGTCAGACGCTCCATCGGATTATGGCGAGAAGGTGTCGATCACGCCGGAGATGGCCGTGCGGCTGGGCCGCTTTTGCGGCAACGGGCCGGAACTGTGGCTGCGGATGCAGCAGGCTTACGATTTGTGGCACGCCGAACGCGTGCTCGCCGACAGGCTTGAGCGGATTCCAGTTCACCGCACCACCTTCGCAGCCTGAGTGAAAGAAGCGATTGGAGGGGGAAGCTCGATGCCGCTTGACGTTTTCGGGCTGCGAGAGCAGGTCGTCGGCGAATATCGGGATTATGTTACCAGCTTCATCAATATTTTCGATGACCGGATCGATTCCTTCGTCAAGCAGGAACTCGAAAGCGGACGTCTCTGGCCCGAAGCCGTCCTTGAGCTAAATCCAGCGTTCCAAACCGGACCCGATCTGGCCTCGCTCGCGCGAAATGGTGTAATCCTTGCCGATACAGCACGTTTTTTCGGCGAATCCCTGCGTCTCTACACTCATCAGGATGAGGCGCTGCGTCTCGCGAAGGCTCGCAAGCACTACCTAGTCTCGACTGGGACCGGCTCCGGAAAGAGCCTGACGTACCTGCTCCCGATCGTCGACGATATTCTGCGCAACAACCCGGCTGAGGCGTCTGTCCGCGCGCTCATCGTCTATCCGATGAACGCGCTTATCAACAGTCAGAAACAGGCGCTTGAACAGTACCAGAAACGCTTCGGCAAGGACTGTCCCATCCGTTTTGCCCGTTATACCGGTCAGGAAAGCAAAGAAGAGCGAGACGAAATCCAGAACAATCCGCCCCACATATTGCTTACGAACTATGTGATGCTCGAGTATATGCTGCTCCGCCCCGCCGAACGCACGATGCTGAGCCTCGCAACCGGCAAGCTGCGTTTTATCGTCATGGACGAGCTTCACGTCTATCGGGGACGGCAGGGGGCGGACGTCGCGATGCTGATGCGGCGGCTGCGCGAACGAGCGAAAGCCGAAGATATCGTCTTTGCGGGCACCTCGGCCACGATCGTTACCAAGGGAGGCCGTGATGAGCGTCGAAAAGAGATCGCTGAGGCAGGCAGCCGTCTATTTGGTGTCGAGGTGCAGCCCGAAAGCGTGGTCGACGCGACGCTCCGGCGCATAACGGCAGTTCCACCGCCGACAACGCCGCAAGAACTCAGGGCCGCCGTCGAGGCTTCGCGTCCGGGTGGCGATGTCGAGGCGATACGGTGCCATCCGCTGGCCGCCTGGGTCGAGACCACATTCGGCGTGTGCGAGGAAAACGGCCGCCTGGTTCGAAAAAGCCCCATTACCTATCGGCAGGGGCTGGAAGAACTCGTCGAAGCAAGCGGCTTGCCCACCGACTTGTGCGACCAGAAGCTCCGCGCGGCCCTCGAGGACGGCAACCGGGCACGCGCCGGCGGCGAGCCGGTGCTCGCCTTCAGGCTTCATCAGTTTTTGTCGTCGGGCAGCAGTGTCTTTGCGACCATAGAGGGATCGGCTAACCGGTTCCTCACGATGGAAGGCGGTTACAGCGCGCCGGGTGGTGAGCACGATGAGCGCGTGCTCTTCCCTCTCGCGTTCTGTCGTGAGTGCGGTCAGGAATACTATCTGGTTGCGCTCCGCAAGGATTCGGACGGCGCGACGCTAGTGCCGCGCGCACCCGAGCTTAACGCGCCCGACGATGACGAGTTGGGTAAGTACGGTTACTTTGCCCTTGAAGCTGACGAGATGTGGGCCGGCGACGACACAGACCTGCCGGATACGTGGTTCGTCCAGCGCAAGAGCGGTCCGAAAATCAAAGATAATTACGCCCCATATCGCCCGCGCAAAATCTGGGTCAATCCCGACGGACGGGTGAGCGACGTTGAGGCTCTCGGAACCGTTCAAGGATGGTTCGAGCCGCGGCCAATGCTGATCTGTCTGCGCTGCCGCACGGTTTACGACCGTCGCGAGGGCGAATTTCGAAAGCTCGCAACCCTTACCCAAACAGGGAGGTCCACCGCGACGACCATCCTGGCGAGTGCGACGGTTGCCGGCCTCAGGGGGGTTGAGCAGGAAGCGCGCAAGGTTCTGAGCTTTACCGATAATCGCCAGGATGCGTCGCTCCAGGCGGGACATCTGAACGACTTCGGACAGGTCGCGCTGCTTCGAAGCGCGATTTACAAAGCGCTCGACGAGCACGGCGAGTTGAGACTTGGCGAACTCGGTCCGCGTGCTTTTGAAGCGCTCGCGCTTCGGCCCGAAGATTTCATGCGCGACCCAGCGCCTGAAAACAGCCCAGGATGGCGTGAAGCGCGGGCGGCATTGATCGATTTGCTCGAATACAGGGCTATCACCGATCTCGCGCGTGCGTGGCGCGTCGCCCAACCGAACCTTGAACAGTGCGGATTGCTCGCGATCGAGTACAACGGGCTCGATGATCTGGCTGCAAATGACGCCTTGTGGCGCGGGGCGCCTGCGATCGGCGAAGTGAGCTTCGAGCACCGCAAAGCCGTGCTCCGCGCTTTTCTGGATCATTTGCGCCGTTCGCTCGCTATCAGCGCAGAAGCCCTGGAAGCAGACAAGATCCGCTCGTTCGCTCAACGCGCCACGCAACTGCTGCGCGAGCCTTGGACCTTCGAGGACGGCGATAATCCGCGAACCGCAAGCCTCGCCTACCTACCGGGCGTCGAACCGGAGCGCGACGATCGCTATGGGATCCGGTTGGGCAGCGCTCGGCACTCGCTCGCTACCTGCGATATTGGCATACGTGGGGCTTTGAGCGGAATGAAGATCTTTCGCCAGAGCAGGTCGAGAGGATCGTCGATCGCCTCGTTGCCGTACTGCGCGGCAACATTCTGACGGTCGTAACGAGCCGCGGACAAGAGCGGGCGGTTCAGATCAACAGTGCGGCGCTTCGGTGGACAAAGGGAAATAACAATTCACCCGGGCCCGATCCGGTCCGCGCCCGCCATCTCCATTTGCGCCGGCATCATCTCACGCAGCGACCCCCGAATGCTTTCTTCAACCGACTCTATCGCGGACGAGCGAGCACGCTCATTGGACTGCATGCCCAGCCCCATACCGGTGCGGTGGGGGCGGAGAAAAGGATTGATAGAGAGCAGAAATTTCGCGATGGGCGTCTGCCGGTGCTCTGCTGCACACCGACGATGGAGTTGGGCATCGACATACACGATCTTTATGCCGTCCATATGCGTAACATACCGCCGACTCCAGCGAACTACGCTCAGCGCAGCGGGCGTGCCGGGCGCGGCGGCCAACCCGCGCTGATCCTGGCCTTCGGCAGCCAAGGAAACGCTCACGATCAGTACTTTTTCCGGGCGCGCGAGAAAATGATCGAAGGGTCGGTGGCTCGGCCCCGTTTCGACCTCTCCAACCAAGAATTGATCGAAGCCCATCTGCACTCGCTCTGGCTCGCTTACACCTCAATCTCGCTTGGCCGCTCGATCTCCGAAGTCCTGGATCTGGCCAGCGAAGGATTTCCAATCCGAGCGGATATATTAGCTTCGCTTGCGCTCTCTGATTCGGCCAAAGAAGCCGCTGTGAGAGCGGCACGATCAGTGGTGGACGCGGTAGGGCCGGTTCTGACCTCGCAGCCCTGGTATTCGGACAAGTGGCTGGAAGAGGTTCTGCAATCGAGCGCTGATCAGTTCGACAGGACCTTTGACCCATGGCGCGAGCTGTATCGAGCCGCAACACGGCAGCGCGACGAAGCGCGCAAACACATCGATGATCCGAAACCCAAGCCAAAGAAAGAAAGTGACGAGGCGCGGCGGGCCGAGCAGGAAGCGCTACGCGAAATCGAACTGCTGCTAAATCGTGGCGAGTCAATGGAGGCCGATTTCTATCCCTATCGCTACTTGGCAAACCAGGGCTTCATACCCGGCTACAACTTCCCGCGCCTACCCGTCCGCGCGTTCGTCAGAAGTGGAAACAGCAGCGAAGTCATCGACCGTCCACGGTTCTTGGGTTTGACCGAGTTCGGTCCGGGCAGCTTTATCTATCACGAGGGCGAAACGCATCGGGTTTATAACTCGGTCCTGCCGGCGACTGGTTTGGAGTCCCGTCTGAGTTAGGCGGTTATCTGCAAAAACTGCGGCTATATCCATCGCGAGCAGGAAACCGCTAATTCGCACTGTGCGTTCTGCGAAACCGAATTGGCCGGGGGAAATGTGGAGCGACCACAAAGACTGTACAACATGGCGATCGTGCGCGCGCGCCGGCGGGCGCGAATATCTTCTGAAGAAGAAGAAAGGAGACGCGAAGGATATTACGTAACCACACATTTTCGGACGGCCGGCGGCGGAGGGCTGCGAAAGAGCGCGGTTGAGCGGACCGCGGACGGTCAGCCTATGCTCGAAACCGTCATCGTCCCATCCGCCGAACTCTGGCGGATAAATCACTGCTGGAAGCGGTCCGGTGATCGCAATGGCTTCGTAATCGACTCCAAGACGGGGGAGTGGCTTGGAGGCGACCCGCTAGATGGGGGCGCAAACGATGCGGCTCAGCGGGAAAACATCGAAACTGGTATCAAGCCCTACGTGTCCGAGCGGCGAAATGTCCTGCTATTGCGCCCACTCCGGTCCTCGGAGCGCGAACCCGCCACGCTGACAACGCTCGCCTATGCGATCCAGCGAGCCATCCAGTTGATCTACGAAGTCGAGGAGCAGGAAATCGCGGTCGAGTTGATTGGCCAGGGCACAAACCTGTCCGTAATGCTTTGGGAGGCGGCTGAAGGCGGTGTCGGCGTGCTCGCCAGAATCGTCGAGAATCCGGAGGCGCTTGCGGAGTTGGCACAAGAAGCACTCCGCCTTTGCCATTACGATCCTGAGACCGGCGGACCGCGCAAAGATTGGATTGGCCGCTGCAGTGCCGCCTGCTACGACTGCCTGTTGAGCTTTTCCAACCAGCTTCAGCATCGCCTGATCGACCGCCGGCGGATTCACGATTTTCTCATGGAGCTGAAGAACACCCGCCTGACGGCAGCGAAAGCGCAGCGCACTCGTGATGAGCAGTATGCCTGGCTGCTTGAGCGAGTGGATCCCGCGTCATCATTCGAGCGCGATTTCCTAAACTTTCTCTACAAAGGAGGCTATCGTCTGCCGGATTTTGCGCAGCACCGTCCGCTGGAGGATCTTCCGGTCCAAGTCGACTTCTTCTACGAACGCGGGAAGCTCCCCGGTGTTTGTGTCTTCGTCGACGGGCCTCATCACGACAGTATACCTAACAGCCAACGCGATGCCGCCGTGCGCGCCGAGCTCGAAAACCGGGGCTTCAGGGTGGTCGCAATCCGGCACGACCGCGCTTTCGCTGACCAGTTGGCGGCATATCCCGAGATTTTCGGAGGGACCGAGGCAGAATGACGAAATAAGATCGAGGTCCGCGCGGAAGCATGGAAACTCTCAAAGAGTTTATGTTTTAAGACGATAAGATGGCCGACGACACCACTGATTGCTGGGGAGGCAGCCAAGTGACGTCGGGCTGAAAACGGCGGAGATGTAGCCGTGCTCACCGTTAACACTGTCGTGGGTGGCCGCTATCAAATCGTGAAGCTCTTGGGCGGCGGCGGGATGAAACAGGTTTACCTGGCGATGGATCTCCGCCTGGCCAAGCGCCGCTGTGCATTGGCGGAAATGCTGGACAATTTCGCCGATCCAACTTTGCAGCGCAAAGCAGTAGCGGCGTTTAAGCGCGAGGCGGAAATGCTCGCCACCCTCGATAATCCGCACATCCCACGCATTTATGACAATTTCAGCGAGCTGAACCGCCACTATCTGGTGATGGAATACGTCCCGGGTACCACGCTCGAAAAAGAGTTGGCTCGGTGCGGCGGTAGGTTGGAGGAGAAGGCGGTCATCGACCTCGGTCTGCAGATCGCCGACGCTCTCAAATACCTGCACGGGCTGAGACCGCCGGTTGTCTACCGAGACCTCAAACCTTCCAATGTCATCATCACTTCCGCCGGTCTGGTGAAACTGATCGATTTTGGAATCGCGCGCTATTTTCAGCCGCTCAAGACCGGGACCGCGATTGGTACCCAAGGTTACGCGGCCCCCGAGCAGTACCGGGGCAAAGCCGAGGTCAGAAGCGACCTCTACGCGCTGGCGGCGACCATGCATCATCTTCTCACCGGTCGTGACCCGGCGATGGAGCCACCGTTCAGCTTTCCGCCCCTTGAACAGCTGCGCCCAGATTGTGACGCGGCCCTGGCAAAACTGATCAATCAGGCACTGGCCTATCGAGCCGAGGACAGACCGGCGAGCGCCGCCGAATTCAGGCGGCGTCTCATGAGCGCAAAAGCTAAAGTCAGTCCGCGAGCAGCTTCGCCAACTGCGATTACACGCCCAGTAACAGCGAAGCGCCGACCTGCTAGGTTTGCCTGGATGGCCCACGCGTTCGGCCTGGCCGCTGTAACTGCGGCGAGCTTGTTGCTCCAACCGAACCCAGCCCACCGATCGAAGACCGGGAGTCCGACGCCTGCGGCGGAAGAGTCGGCGCCACCGGCGGAAGCTACACCGATAGGCGGCGCCTCCGTCGGCTCTCCAGCGTCGGCCGAGGAGCTTGAAGCGGAGGCGCGTGCAAATCCCGATGATGTTGGCACCTGGCTGCGCGCCGCACGTGCCTGGTATCGGCGGGCGCAAGTCGACGAGGCGTACTATCCGCAGGCGTTGTACGCGTACCAACACGTATTGGAACTGGCGCCGTACAATCTCGAGGCGCTGTGCGAGGTGGGCAATATCGATTTCCAGCGGAAACAGTACGGAAAAGCGGTGCTAGTGTATAAGCGTTACTTTGCTCAGGGTGGTAACGATCCGGCGGTGCGACTGAAGCTGGCGAAGGCCTATGTGGAGGTGGGCGAAGGGTCCCGGGCAATTCCACAGTGCCAGAAGGTGCTGGCAACAAACCCCGGCTCTTTCCGCGCTGAATTAATCCTCGCCCTTGCCTACAGCTCAACCGGCAACTATTCCGCGGCACGGGTCGCGCTCCAGAAGGCAGCAAAGTTAGCGTCAGACGACCAGGAAAGCGGACTTGTTATTGAACTCTCTGCCAAAATCGACGAGCGAATGCTGGCTCTGAAGGCGCGAGCTGCTGCAGCAATGACTGAGCCATCACGCGGAGCGGGTGCGATGGGCGAGGAATCTGTCATGAGTGCGGATGAATTTTTCAAGTCTCTGTCGCCGCCCGAGGCTGAACCGCCCGAAAGTCGAGAAAGCGAACCAAGACTTCGCTATTTTACGATCGGCTCAAGCAAGGAGCGGGTCCTGGCACTTCAGGGGACGCCATCGCGAGTTCTCGACCTCGTCTTCACCGAGGAATGGGACTACGGTCCGTTCGGATGCTCAGTTCAATTCAGAGATAACCGCGTGGACAGCTATGATAATAGCTGCGGGCTGCTGCACGTTCAGATGAAATAGAAGCTGCGCGATCGTGAATTTATTCGGCTTCATCGCGCATCAGTGCCCCGCATTTCGTACAGAAAGCCGATCGGTGGCTAAGCTCGACCGCGCCGCATGATTTACAGACACGCTGTGTCGGATGGCTTCGTAGCGAGACGCGGCTTTTGCGTGCGGCGGATTCAGCGAGGCTCGCCGTATTGCGCCGCACAAACGCTGCCAGATCCAACACGCTCTCCTTTATCAGCGCCAACCGCCCAACCGGTCGGGCTTTGCCATTGCTAGCAATGCCACCCGATGGCAACGGGGTCGCTTCAGTGGTCGAAGTGTCCGGTACACCCTCGGGCTCTGCAGGCGGCGGTTCAACGGGCGGAGCCGCAGCTTCGGTAGGATCGGTCGTTGCGCTGGGGTCTGATGATGCTGAAGGTGCGACCTCGGGCGCCATCCCCGCCCCAGACGCATCCTGTACTTGATATTGGGTCGGCTCGCTCCCGGCCGGGGCAGACTCGGTTGGTCCAGACCCGGTTGGTTGAGCGTCGGTTGCTGTGGATTCTATCGGCGCAATTGGGACTGATGGGGGTGCCACCGGGCTCTGTGGCAAACCATCCGTGATCAGGTCGTTTCGCGAAGGTGCCATCGAGGGGCGTGGCGATTTAGCCTCGCGATACTGACCGAATCCCGTTGCAATTACCGTCACACGGATTTCATCAGCGATCTTTTCGTCTATGACTGCACCGAAGATGATATTGGCGTCCTCGTGGGCGTGCTGCTGGATCCAGCTGGCTGCCTCGGTGACCTCGTAGAGCGACATGTCCGGACCGCCAGTAAAATTGATCAGCAAGCCCCGAGCGCCATTGATCGAGGTGTCTTCGAGCAACGGGCTCGAGACGGCGCGTTGTGCAGCCTGCGTCGCGCGATCCTCGCCTGAGGCGTGAGCCGTACCCATCATCGCGATACCCATCTCGGCCATCACCGAGCGCACATCGGCGAAGTCGAGATTGATTAAGCCATGCTCGGTGACCAGCTCAGAGATTCCCCGCACCGCCTGGAGCAGCACATCGTCGGCCTTCTCGAACGCGGCTTTGAGGCTGGTACTGCGGCTGGCCACCGACAAAAGGCGGTCGTTGGGAATGATGATGAGTGTATCGACCTCGCTTTTGAGTTGACGCACGCCTTCTTCGGCCTGGCTCCTTCGTTTGCGGCCTTCGAACAGAAAAGGTTTGGTAACCACGCCGACGGTAAGAGCGCCGGTCTCACGGGCGAACCGCGCGATCATCGGAGCCGAACCGGTACCGGTGCCGCCGCCCATCCCGGCGGTCACGAACACCATTTCAGCTCCGGCCAGCAACTCGCGTAGGCGATCCTCGTCCTCGAGCGCGGCCTTGCGACCGACCTCGGGATTGCCTCCGGTCCCACGTCCCCGCGTCAGCATCTGTCCAATCTGAAGGCGGGTAGGCGCGTGATTGTTGAGCAAGGCCTGGGCATCTGTGTTCACCGCGATGAAATCGATGTTGCGCAGGCCTGAAGCGATCATGTGGTTGATTGCGTTACCGCCACAACCACCGGCGCCTATCACTTTGATCCGCGCGCCCGGTTCGTTTTCGATTAAATGGACCATCACCTAACTCCTGATGGCGGTCGTCGAATGATCGGCTAGCTTGTTGCTAATGCGCAGGCTGCAACAGAAGCAGCTGAGGACTCCAGCAGGACCGGAACAAACCCCACCGCAACTCAACCTCTCTTATAATTTGCAGTAGTCGGCCGTCTATATAAAGGGCTGGGCATGTATGAGTTTTTTCCACAATCAGGCTGGGTCCGATCGTTGATCAGCTGGGCGATTCGAGACGGCGCAAGCCGATGGGCGGCGTTTGCGGATGCTCGACACCTTGCCATATTTTCAGACACGCGGGAGAAGTCCTGTTGAGCCTAATGGATGGCCAACCTCTTGAACTGGAACGCTCCACCTGCTGGTTTGCTACGGAGCGCTTGCGACCATAAAACGAAGGCGTAACCTTGGGCGCTACAACTGAGCAGACGCAAATATGTTATTCGCACCTTTCCTGCTGATTTACCTGATCATCGGTTTCAGTTTTCTCGCCGTCCTGTTTCTGCTAATTCAGCTCGATCTCATCAGCTACGCCTTCATGGCGCTGGGACTGCCACCGCGCGCGGCGGTCCTGGCTCTGTTGGCGAGTCTTATCGGCAGTTACGTAAATATACCCTTGTACACCGTGCGCTCGGGTCCTCCGCCGGCCGTCATGACCGTGAATATTGACGGCATCATCTACGCGATTCCATACGAGTACGCGGGTGACGACACCAAAGTGGCCGTTAACGTCGGCGGCGCCATCGTTCCCTTGGCGATTGCGGGCTACGCGCTTTCAGTCTCCCCGCAAGCCTTGCCAGGAGCAGCGATTGCAACCGTTGTGGTTGCGCTGGTGACCCATCGGTTTGCCCATACGGTGGCCGGCCTTGGGATCACCGTTCCGATGTTCATTCCGCCGCTGGTGGCGGTTCTGGCAGGCCTGTTTCTTGGCCGAGCGATGAATGTACCACGCGCCATTCACGTCATTGCCTACGTTGGTGGCGTGTTGGGAACGCTGATCGGGGCAGACCTGACCAATCTTGACCGCATCGCCGACCTTGGAGCGCCCGTCGCATCGATTGGGGGAGCGGGGACTTTCGACGCGATTTTTCTTACCGGCGTGCTCGCCGTCCTGCTCGCCGGCCTATAACCTGCTCCCGGTAGTCAGTTGCTGGGCAACGGGCGGCGCCGCATGGGATCGCCGCTGACCCTTTCGGTCTCGAGCTTGAGGAGCGAAATTGCGGCTCAGCTGCCCCAATTGGCTCGAATCTGAAGTTTCGGTCAATATCCTGGGAGCCTCGAACAAAGTTTGTCGAGCCAACTCAGGGTAATAACCACGGTCAGGAGGAAAATTGGGTTCACGGCCGGTCAAGGTCGCCATCGTCGGCGGGGGGTGTGCAGGAATTGCCGCCGCCTTCGAGTTAAGCCGCCCGGAGCATAACGGGAAGTACCAGGTTACCCTCTACCAGCTGGGCTGGAGGTTGGGCGGAAAGGGAGCTTCGGGTCGCGGTCCCCACAGTCGCATCGAGGAGCATGGCTTTCATGTTTGGATGGGCTTTTACGAAAACGCTTTCCGGCTGATCCGGGAATGCTACCGCGAGCTGGGACGTGACCCGCGTTCATGTCGCATCGCGGACTGGCGCGACGCGTTCTTCCCGGCGCCGTTTCTAACGGTCGCCGCACCCAAACCTGATAATTCCTACTCAATCCTGACGTCGTACTTCCCCGCTGCAGAGGGACTCCCGGGCGATCCGATCTCACAAAACAACCCGTTTACGGTGAATTCATATCTGGCGCACGCGGCCAATGCCTTACGAACGATGCTGCTGACGGTCGAGCGGAAGCTGCGCCCCGACGCCAACCAGCCACCATCTTTCGAAACTCCCGACCGCCCGATTTGGGCGACGCCAGACTGGCCGAGCCTGGCGGTCAACCGGATTGCTCGTCTTCTAAAGTTGGGGCTTTTGGCGACTACGGCCGGGATACTGGAAGCTTTGGGCATTCTGCAGAGCCTGTGCGAGCGTTCGGCCATATACCCGGAACTTTTCGTTCCGGTCTTGCAGACAATCGCCTCGACCCTGCGAATGCAAGTCGAGAGCCTGATCAATAACGACCCAGAGGTTGAGGTCCTTTGGCAGGCTATCGACCTTGAACTGACCTCGATGATTGGGATAATCCGGTTCGGCCTTTTCTCCGACCCGCGCGGATTCGACGCTATCAATGAGTACGATTTCCGCGAGTGGATGCGGCTTAACGGTGCCTCGGAGACGACGATCAATTCCCCTCTGGTGCGCGCATCGTACGACCTGGCGATGGCCTATGAAAACGGCGACTATTCGAAAGCACGACATGCGGCCGGCGTCGCTCTGCGCGGTTCGCTGCGATTTCTGTTTACCTATCGAGGGGCGATTGTTTGGAAGATGCGCGCGGGGATGGGCGACGTGGTGTTCGCCCCGCTTTATCAGGTACTGAAGCGGCGCGGGGTATCGTTCCAGTTTTTTCATCGCCTCGAGGCGGTGCGAATCGCGGATAAGGCCGAGCTGATGCCTGGTGAGCGGCCTTACGTCAAGGCGCTGGAGTTCGCGGTTCAGGCCGAAGTCAAGCACGGCGAATATCAGCCGCTGATCGATGTGGATGGCCTGCCGTGCTGGCCGTCAGCTCCGGATCTGGCCCAGCTGGTCGACGCCGACGAATTGCGCGATCGCAGATTCGAGTCTCACTGGGACACCCGGTGCACCTCGCGAAAAACCCTAAGAGTCCGCAAAGACTTTGACTTTGTCATTCTGGCGGTCGGCCTGGGCGCGATCCCATATGTTTGCCCCGAACTGCTCGCACGCGACCAGCGCTGGCGAGAGATGGTGGCGAATATTCCAACGATTGAGACCCAGGCTTTCCAATTGTGGATGAATGAGGACATGGAAGCCCTGGGATGGCCGGGACCGGCGGTCTCGATGTGCGGTTTTGCCCGACCCTTCGATACCTGGGGCGACATGCGTCATTTGATCGACGAGGAGCGGTGGCCAATCTCTCCCAGGGCAATTGCCTACTTTTGCAGTGCCATGAGTGGCGCTGAGGACCAGGCCCGAGAGCAACCTGACTATGATTTGAGGCGCCGCGAGCAGGTGAAGTGCGACGCCATCGCCTTTCTCAATTCCTGTATTGGTCAGTTGTGGCCTAAAGCCGTGACGCCATCGGGTGCTTTCAGGTGGGAATTGCTGATGAGTCCCAACGTGGCAGACCAAACGCAGGGGGAGGAGCGGTTCAATACGCAATTCTATACCGCCAATGTTAACCCAAGTGATCGTTATGTCCTGTCGACCCCCGGTACGCAGAAATACCGTATCTCGCCGCTCGACAATACCTACGATAACCTGACGATCGCGGGTGACTGGACAGCCTGCGGGCTCGATACAGGATGCGTCGAATCTGCCGTGATCGCGGGCAAGCTGGCCGCTCACGCGATTTCCGGCTATCCTCCGTTGTCCGAAATCGTCGGCTACGACCATCCGTAAAAGGGCACGGCCAATGGGGGACGAAACACGGCTTCGCCGCCCGGATCCCGAAAGAACCGGGCCGATTCGAAGTTTTGGCAAGACTTTTTCTCCACAATGGCCCGGCGAGGCGAACCGAGAAACCAGTGCGAGCGGAACCGTCAGCGGTTCAGCAGGTCGAACCGCCCACTGGGTGGAACTCGCTTACCAGGTGATTGATAAGCACATCAACGACGGCCGGCGGGCAGCGGCTCAACTCAACGGTCAGCATTACAGCACCCGGCCGGCTACCGACCGTCTACAAGAAGTAATCGAGCGCAGTCTGCGACTAGCGAGCGAGCTGTTGCCCTTATGGCTCGAGGCACTAGCCTCAGCCGTCAGCATCGATCCGCCGCGGGTGCCGTCGGCCTCGCAGTCGACGGTGGCGGACAAGTCCGACGGTGTCCAGCGCGGGGTTGCAATCGCGATTGAAATGGCTGCCAACCGGCCGGTTACGGTTTTGGTCGATCTGCGAGAGCACTCGGAGCAAATGCCTTTGGTCACCCTTGGATTGCGGGCAGTCGATCCCGGTAAACCCGAGCTCTCGGATATCCAAATTGAGCCTGATGAAGCTGGCCGGCTGAGGTTTCGAATTCGGGTGCCGCCCTGCGCTCCATCCGGAAACTACTGCGGCGTGATCGTCAACCGAGAGACAGGCGAGAGTCGCGGAATGCTTACGCTGCGAATCGCTGATCCGTGACCCAATCGGGCGTTCTCGTGACTCACGGAAAGACAGAGCTGGTCCAAGCGATGCTTGACGAGTACGGCAGTATCACCCGGGCGGCGTTGTGCGAATACCTGCCGGACCGTGAGCCCAGGAAGTATCTCTACGACTTGCTCGCGGATTATCCGGCTCGCTCCGGCAAAATGATGAGACCGACGATCTGTATCGCGGCGGCGCGGATGTTCGGCGGACAAACCGAAGAAGTGCTCCACGTCGCGGTGGCGATTGAACTACTCCACAATGCGCTTCTGATCCATGACGACATTGAGGACGGCAGCGAGCAGCGGCGGGGTGGCCCTGCGCTCCACCGGGTCCATGGAATCCCGCTGGCACTCAATGCTGGTGACGCGCTGACCCTGATAGCGTTGGAGCCCCTTCTCGAGGCTCGCCGCAGAATCGCCGACGGTTTATGGCTGCGACTGTTTGATGACATGCAGCGGATGGGGCGTGAGTGTGCGGAGGGCCAGGCGATCGATTTGGGATGGCGACAACATAACGCAACCTCGATAGACGAGGGTCAGTATCTCGAAATGGTGCTTAAGAAGACCTGCTGGCTGGCTACTATCTTTCCGATTCGCGCCGGCGTCCTGATTGGCAGTCGCGGGAGCGTGGATCCCGACGCCTTTGTGCGTTTCGGCTTTTTCCTGGGAGCAGCCTTCCAAATCCAGGATGACTTGCTCAACTTGTCCGGCGACTATCGCTATGGCAAGGAGCGCGACGGCGATCTGTGGGAAGGCAAGCGGACCCTGATGCTGATTCGCGTACTGCACCAATCGAGCATCGAGGAGCGAGAGCGGTTGTGCTCCATTCTCTGCAGGACACGCAGTGAGCGGACGGCGCAGGAGGTGAGATGGATGCGGCAGCTGATTGGCAAGTACCAGGCGATTCCCTATGCGCGACAAATGGCCCAGGAGCTGGCTGGAGCGGCTCTGCACGAATTTGACCTGATTGCCGAGCAAATCCCCGATTCACGCGACAAAGAATTCTTTCAACAGATGCCGATATGGGTAATCGAACGCAAATGAGGTGAAGCATGCCCAGCACCAGGCTGAGCCCCAATGATGACGCTCCGGCCGCGCCTGGACTGCGGCCGAGCACAGACAACCTTGCCGCCTACAACAACACGGTCGAAGACATCCTGCCGAGCAACCTGCGCGAAGACCTGGATGACGTGCTCGCCTACATTTTTCCTTTAAGCGCTGATCCGACTCGCATGCAGAACTTTCTGGACCGTTACCTCAATTTTCCAGGCGGAACCAGCCTGGAGGATGCACCGCCGGTCTATTTCAAGCCCGCAGCACCGTTCGTGTTACTCGAGGTGGCCAACTATGGCCGCCTTTCCTCCAACATCGCGAATGCGGGATGGTTTGCGCAACGTGAAATCGCCTTCGGGATGGCGGTTGAATGGTACGCGCGGCAAGGCGATGCCCTTACGTTTCTCAAGTACGCTCTCATCTATCCCTATGTCTACGTCGATAGTCCGCTAGGAATCGCTGGTGGCCGCGAGATCTACGGCTGGAGCAAGGCACCGATCGAAGTCGCGCTGTTGCGCAGGCATGGCGAGAACTCGCTACCGGTGCCATTGGCGCCGGTGTTCAATCCCCCCGGCGAACTGTTGCTATTGGCCGCAAACCGGGTGATACCCGGTAGGACGCCCAGGAGCGATGCTTTCAGGAGAAGATTGATAGAGATCCGGCAGGGGAGGTATCTGCAAGCCACCAGTTCGCTGGTGACCGATGTCCTGAGCGCGGTACCGCGGGCAATCGGCGCATCGTTAAATACCGGCTGGGAAGCTCTGAAGTTCATGTTGAATTCGGCTCAATTGCCCTCCCGGCAGCTTGGTAGTCTCCTGGCGATTCTTCCCGCGTATGGTCGCATGATTGCGAACTACCTACCGGCCTGGCTTGCTCAGGCCGGCGCCTATTCACCCGATCGTGCCCAGGTGAGTACGCCGACCAGTATTATTACCTTTAAGCAGGTGAGAGACATTGATGATGAGCGCAAGCACTCACATCAGCGGGCCTGTTACCAGGGAATTGTTGAGTCGCAGATGCTAATCAAAAGCATCTCGAACGGGGGCTCACTGGTTGATGCGACTAATCCGGATCCGGCAGCCGGAATATATATCGATCTGTTCGAACAGGAGGAAGGTGCGGGTCCACTTGAGCTTGGAATTCATTATCAACTCTTTGAGTCAACGCCGGATCCGTCGAAATCATGGGGTGAAGAGTCGCGCCGTTACCGGATCGTCCCGTTTCTACCCTTCTGGGTGAAGATGGATCTTCGTTACGGATTGGCTAATTATCAGGCGTGGCGTACCACTTGGAGCGACTGGACCGAGAACAATACTCCTCAGCTTCGCGAGAAACGGCTGGATATTCCCTACATAAAACTGGGTGCCGGTGCCGCTGAAGAGATCCCAGCACCGACTCAATTTCCACATCTGACGATGAGGATCCTGCCCCTCGCCGCCGATTATACGAAGATCGCCGCGCTAATCGCGAATTACCTGGGCAATGCGCATCCCGCCGCCGACGGGCTCGGTTCGACCGGCTACTTTGACTTTGCCCCGATCCGCTTTCCCGAAGGTAGTGCAGCCAGGGGTCATGCGGCGGTGCTGGCAATTCTCAGCAACTTCGAGGAAATGGAAACAGTCAGCGCCCGCAGCATCAGGTACGATGACTATGAATTCACTTTCGCAGTGCCGGTAATCTGGACCAACAACTACGCAAAGCCCAAAACGTCGGGTGTAGGCCTGGTGTCTATCTATACGTTCGCCGGGACCACCTGGAACGCAATAACCAGCGCCGAGGTGTATGGCCGCTGGACACTACAAGCGACCTTCGATAGTGCCCCGTTTCCATTTACGTTACCCCCGCGCGCCGCATTGACACCCGAACTTCGGATCTGCACGCAGTTGTTCCCCGATGGCGCGCATTCGGAGGAAGTCCTTGACCTGCCCGTGATAGAGATCGCAGCTTCATACGCTGGAGATCAAGCGGAAGCAGAGGGTAAACTCAGTGCCGCGTCAACCGTGGGTTCAGCATTGCAAACTTTGGGATTACCGAATTTTGCGCCTGGGTCCGGCTCGGGCCAGAGACAATATAAATTTTATGGTATAGCCCTCAAACAGGTGCGAAACGCCAACGATCCGCAAAAAGCTGACTATCAAGCATCTGTCTGGTTGGAACGCCAGTTTATACCGGACGATATACAATGGCTGGATGCCGATCTGGAACTGCGGATACCCGAATACCCGGCAATCTCGATCGCAGCAAATCTGGGCTTGAAGCGCGAAGTTTTTACACCTGCTGCGGGTGAGGATTGGCCGCACGCCACAAGGGTCTATCGCGTGCGACCAGTGGCTCGGGGGGTGAATAAGTCGGCTTCGTTGGTTGTCAGTGGCAAAATGAGAGCTGTCTCATCGGGAATTGGATGGTGGAGAATCGGAAAAGACGGTTGGAAAGGTCCCGGCTTCGAACCAACTGCGGTATGAACTGTTCTAGCAGTAGCCGATCATCCGGTACCATTCGATAGCGTCGCGAACCGTCTCACTCAGTGGTCGCGGCACGATGCCCAACCCTTTCAAGGCGGAGCCAGTTTCGAGGTAATCTATCGCCGTCGCCATCATCATTCCCGCTGTGATAATCGGGGTTTGTTGGCCGAGCACGCTATAACCCATTTCCAACAGATATGAGCCGATCATCGCCAGGGTGGCGGAGGTGGCAAAACGCGGAGTCTTTACGCCTCCAAGCCGGCATATCAGTGAGTAGAAGTCGTAAGTCGAAATTTGGTGGCCGCTTATAAGAAGCGGCTCCCCGAATCGCTCGGTCGCGAGAGCGCGCAGAGCCGCAGCGGCCAGATCGCGAACGTCGACCACGTTGAGCATCTGGGTAATCCAGCCTGGAATCTCACCGCTCAGGAGCAACGGGATGGTGCATACGCGACGATCGTGCAGGTCCCACGGGCCAAGACAGTATGTAGGATTGAGCAGTATGACCCGCAAGCCTCGCCTCGACGCGTCCAGCAGGCGAGACTCGATCAATTCCTTCACCTCAAAATACGGCAGCGTCCATCGGATGAGCCGGGCACGAAGACGCTGCGCCGCAGTGCGCGGAGCGACTTGACTAATGAACGAGCCAACATACACGAGCGTGACGTCATGCCGTTTAATCGCCTCAATAATTCGAGCAGTGCGCACTTCGGCGGCGGCAAAGGGGGCCTGTTTCGGTTCCACCCCAGGAAAGATTAATTCCATTGGATATGGCGCCGCCGCATCTACCACCAGGTCGTGATGGTCGATCCAACGGTCAAGTTGACCCGGCGCCTCAACATCGCCGGTGCGATAGGTTAGCGGCAAGTTGCGTAGATTGAGAGGGGGAGTGCGACGGCGACCACACGCGGTGACGGTCCACCCTGCGGCGAGCAGCGCTCGCGCGATCGCATTGCCGACGTGGCCACCGGCCCCGATAACCAGAGCACTGGATTTCGCCCTTCCCATAACTACGCAGCTTGAGAAAACTCGGGCCTGATAACTGATAAGGAGAGATAACATGTCAGGCGAGCATGTACGATGCGCGTGGCAGTTTGACCCGGCCAAGGACGTGCCGACCGCGATTTATCTAAGTCAGTTGTGGACCTATGCGGCGACGGTGCTGTATCCGATGCGCGCAGTCAAACATTTGGGCTTTTTTCCACGCGGCTCGATCGGGAAGTATCCAACTCGCGCGCCCACGCCCGGCGAGGGTCAACTGTTCAGTGTTCATCGCCGGCAGCCTGTATACCTGCGCAGCGATGAGGTTGAGCGGGTTTCTGTGGCGGAATTCGAGCGCGGAGCGAGCCTGTATGAGGTCGTCGTCGCACCCTTTACTCGCCCGGTCGACGCTGAGGCAATGAAGCTGATCGCACGGCTGACGCCCCCGGCGGCGAGGATTCTGGATCTGGGGTGTGGGCCCGGCACGCAACTCCTTCGACTGGCGCGAATGTTCCCGCAAGGCGAAGTGGTAGGCATCGATCTGGCCGATGAAATGGTCACAATTGCCTGGCGATCGGCACAGCGAGCGGGCTATCGCAATACCGCCTTCTGGCAGGCAGAGGTTACGCGCTTGCCGGCCGAATTTGCCGGAAAATTCGACGTCGTTCACTGCTCATTTGCATTTCATCACTATCCCGATCCTGTCGGCGTGCTTCGAGAAATATACCGAGTTCTGGTTCCCGAGGGTAAAAGCTTTGTGATTGACGGTGGAACGTGGTGGGCCAACCTGATGGCAGCCCCCTTTGCTCAAATGGGCGACCCGGGTTGGGTCAGGTTTTACACTGGCAGTGAGTTGGCTGACTTGTTCAGCAGGGCGGGCTTCAACGACTTTTACTGGGAGGAATTGCTGCCCGGAGTCGGCGTGGCGGTGGGCACCAAGTGACCCCGCCTTATCGAACGAAAGCCGAGGGAGCTGTTGTGGTTGACCTAAGCAGTCCGTCCAACAAGACGCGAGCTTCAACGATATCCGGACAATCGTAACCTTCCGTAAACCGAGACAGGCATTGGTCCAGCATTGCCGCACCTTCAGCCTGCCTTGGGCTGCCGGCCAGGAGTTTGGCCAATGCTTTGCTCGCGCGCAAGGCGAAAAGTTTGGCCCCTTGCTGGAGAGCTATCGTATAGGCCTGCCGAAAGGCAACTTCAGCTTCTTTTTGCGCCTTGAGCTTGTCTTCCGCGGTCATCGAATCGGGCAGTTGCCAAATGTGGAGCAGGCCGCGGATTCGCAGAATTTCGGCTTCAACGAAGCGCTCATCATTGCGATTCATTTTGGCCATGGCGTCGGTCAGAAGCGAATTCGCCCGGGTGATGAAACCGAGTTGGGCGAATGCTTCGGCCAAGGTCGACTGTGCCCAGGTCAAAGCGAGTTCGTAGCGTAGCTCTGAGAAGCGCGTTGAAACTCGCGACTTGGCCCGCAATTCCGCAACCCTGCCCTGAAAGGCAAGACCAATTATCTCGAAAGCCTTGACCCCTTCTTGATAAAAGGCAAAGCCGTGCTCAGTGGCCAACTCGGCTGCTTCCGCTACCACAGGAGCCAACCGGTTGAAGTCGCGCCGAATGCACAGATAGTTGGCGATAGTCATCAGGCAGACGACAAGGGTAAACGGATGGTTGAGCTCCTTCGCTAGAGAGAGCGCCTCGCTCACCCGTTTTTCAGCCTGGTCGGCAAAGCCCATGATGAGCAAGGCCATGGCATCGTAGATGAGGGAACTGACGCACGGATCCTGGCCAGATTGAACCGCGAGGCCGCGATGCATCGTACGGTCGTAGGCGGCGATTGCGTGTTCGAACTCGCGATGAGCATTGGTGAATTCGCCCATGAAGAACTGAGCGTTGCCCAACAGCCAGCCCGTCAGAATAGTAAGGACGTTCTTGGACTCAATCGGCAGCGCCCGCATCTCTTCGATATGGCGCCGAGCGAGCTTAAGTTCAGCGCGGCAAAGATGGAAGCTGGAGAGTCCGAACAGAACCGGCATCAAGCGCTGATACTCACCCAATTGCTTGCAAAGACTGGCTGCCCGCTGATAGACCTCGCCCAGTTCAGGTACGTAAAAACCTCTCAGGACCAGCAGGGTGACGCCATAATCGACGAGCAGGTCGAGCTCGAGCTGATCCCGCTCGCGTCCAGGACTTAGCTGCGAGAGCAGCTCGCGCGCGGTGGTGAGCTGCCGCAGGGCGCTATCGTAGGCGCTCATCGCGATTTCGCGTTTCGCGGAGAGTCCCATGTACTTAACGGCGTTGCGAACGTTGCCGGCGCGACTGTAATGATGGGCTAGTTCGGCAAAATGGTCTTCCAAATGGCCCGAATATAGCGACTCGATCGTCTCCGCAACGCGCTCATGGATCTGCCTGCGCTGGTCAATGAGCAGTGAAAGGTAAGCAACCTCCCGCGTTCGCACATGCTTGAATCTGTAGCTCAGGCTAACCGGCTGGAGCTGCTGGTAAACGAACTCGCTGGTCTGTAGGTCGCGAAGCATTCGAGAAAGCTGCTCAGGAGTCTGCTGCGCGATCTCTCTAATGAGATCCAGTGGCGATTCCCGACCGATGACCGCGAGGGTTTGGAGCAGCTGCTTATGTTCCGGTCGGAGCCGGTCGATACGTGCTGCCAGAATTCCCTGCACGGTGGCGGGCAGTCGTAATTCTGAGAGCGGCCGCGTGACCCTTACCTCGGTGAGCGCGGGTTCAACCCCGGGCCTATGATCACCGTCGCTAGCGGAGTGAGGATGAGAGACGCGCACGAGCGCACCTTCATCAAACAACGCGCGAACGGTTTCCTCGATGAACAAGGGGTTGCCTTCAGTGCGCTCATCGATGAGCCGTTTGAGATGGTCCAATTCAACCGCGCGTCCCAGTAGTGCATCGAGCATCGCGCCCGCATTTTCCCGGGACAAGCGATCAAGTCTGATTTCAGAGTAGTAGCTTTTGCCGCTCCATTTGTGTCGATACTCGGGTCGATAGCTCACCACCAGCATCACCCGCGCATCAGCGATTCCTTCGGCGAGGAAGTCAAGCATCGCTTGGGTTTCGGGGTCGATCCAATGGAGGTCTTCAATTATCAGAATTGTTGGTTGATTCGAGCTCTCGGCGACAACGATGCGCTTGACAGCTTCGAGCGTCCGTGCGCGGCGTACGGTCGGACCGATTTCCGCAATCGGATCGGGGATTCTTTGGATTCCCAAGAGCGCGAACAGGAAGGGCAATGAGTCGCACAGTGTCGGGTCCAGTGTGTTTAACCGACTCGCGACCTTGAGACGGCGTGACTCGTTGTTGTCGCTCTGATCAATAGCGAAGTAATTGTGCAGCAGTTCGAGCACGGGCTGGTAGGCCAAACCTTTATGGTGGGCGACCGAATGCCCCTGCCAAACCCTGCATCCTGCGGAAAGCCCCCGCTTAAACTCGTAGAGTAGTCTCGACTTGCCTGTGCCGGCCTCCCCTACCAGCGCCAGCAGCTGCCCCTTTCCCTGGCGGGCAAGCTCGAACGACTCGTGAATCTGCCGCAATTCGCGGGCGCGCCCGACAAACGGTGTTAATCCGCGATGAGTGGATAGGTCGAAGCGTGTGCGCAATCGCCCAAGACCGGTAACATCATAGACATTGATCCGTTCGGCAGCACCCTTGACATCCGTCGGGCCGCGATCCTTGAGCTCGAAATAACCCTCTACGAGTCGGCGGGTTTCTTCACTGATTGCGATGCCGCCCGCAGGTGCAACTGCCTGCATGCGCGCAGCAAGATTGGCGGCATAGCCGACTGGCAGGTACTCGACCCGGCCGCCTGCTTCAACCGAGCGCATCACCACTTCTCCGGTGTGGACGCCAATACGCGCCTCCAGTCGTGGTCTATTCTCTGCTGCCAGTCGGTTGGAGTATTGGCGCAATTGCTGCTGCATCCAAAGTGCAGCGTAGAGTGCGCGCTGGGCGTGATCCTCCTCGGCCAGCGGAGCACCAAAAAGGGCAAAAATCCCGTCGCCGGTGGACTGGGCGACGTAGCCGCCATATTGGCGGACCGCGTTACCCATGATCTTAAGCGCGGGGTCAACGATTGCGCGCGCGCTTTCCGGATCGAGGTCACGGATCAGCTCAGTCGAGCCCTCGAGATCGGCGAACAGCGCGGTCAGAATCTTGCGCTCCCCGGCGTTCTGAGAATCGGGCCACGGCGATCCATAACTTGGCGCCCAACGTGAATTCGCACAATCGGGGTCTGTGTGCGGGAAGGCGAGCCTGGCCCCGCAGGCCTTGCAAAATCGTGCACCGGCACCGGTCGGCGTATTGCAGGTCGGACAGACAAACTCGAGTTTGTGCCCGCACTGTTCACAATACGTGGCGTCGGGAGCATTAGCCCAGCCACAATTAGTGCACGGCATATTCGTTATTCCCCCAAACTCGAGTGGTCGTTCCCATTTCGAAAAGCCGCCCAATTTTCGGCGTGGTGGAAGAAGAATAGATCTCTCGGTCGCTCTGCCGACTGTTCAGTCTGCTCCCAACCGAGGCCTCGGTTCAAGGCTTGCGCCCCTGCCGCTCATGCGCTCGCGCCGCGCGCTGCACTTGATCGGCGCTGGTACCAAGTAAGTTTCTTGTTGGAACGCCTATGTAACTCTAAAAATTCACCCGTGCTCGTGCCCGAACGCAGGCGCAGCCTCGATCCGCGACGCACGGGATGCGGCGCTCGCGACCTTGTCCATGTCATTCATGCGCGACAGCGCGTATTTAAATGGCGCGTTGGAGACCGTCACCGCTCCCTGATAGGGATGCGCGAGTTCAATGATCGCTACCAGGGTGAGGCCGAGAAGGCTTGAAAAGGTAGCGCACATCAGGGCCTGCGAGAAGAACGTCTCGAGCCCGAAAAAATAGCTGAAGCCAATGGTAATGAATAGACCAACGTAGATTACCACCCATACCACCGAAGGAAGGTCCTCCCTGCTGTACAAATAGCGGCGGCTGAATGCATTACTGATCTCGGTGAGTTGGTCGATACTCTTCTCCACCACCAGCTGCGTTTGGTTATCTTGGGGCTTGTAATTGCTGATGATTTGCCATAGCAGGAAGGGACCCATTGAATCGTCGAACGATTTGAAGCGGCGCATCGCCATGTCCGGCCAATCTTGGTTGATAATCCTACGAGTATAAGCTCGTATCGCATCTTGCATCTCTTTGGCCTCGGGTTGGGTGAGTCCTTTCGATAGCTGGTAGAGTGAGATGAGTGCGACGCTTTCACCTTCTACTTCCGCCTGGGCGCGGTCGAACCGCTCCCACGCAGCCACAATCACGAAAGCCAGCAGCAGGCCATAGAAGGCACCGATAACTCCGAAGGTGAATCCTGCCACCTCATGGTTCTGCTTAAGATGTTCGAGCGGAACCAGCATACGGACCACGTAGAGACCCAGGACACTCAGACCCGAAAACACCACCACAACAAAAGCGATCTGTGACGCCGTGCTCCAATTCAGCAGAAAATCCATTTTGACACCCCCCGCCCTCAACAATAAGTAAATGATCGGAATGATGCATTCCTGCGAAGCAGTGCGGCGCACGGTGCAAAACGCGACACTATGCAGTCAGCTGGGGGTCTCAGCGCAAGTAGCCTGTCAGCCGCGTAGGCTTATTTCGCGGTTAGCAGCTTGAGCGCTTCTATTCCCATTCAATGGTGGCCGGCGGCTTGTTGGTGATGTCGAGAAAAACCGCATCAATACCAGTCAACTCTTGAAGTCGGGCGCTGATGCTGTTCAACAGCGACCAGGGAAGCGCAGCGAAGCTCGCCGTCATTCCATCGACTGAATTGACCGGTCTTAGGATGATGCTTTCGCCACTCTCAAAGCCGATCGGCGCGAGCACCACTGGGAACTGCCATACCGTGTGGGCGAGATTCGCTCGCTCAACTGCTGAGCGGACGATGAAATCAGCTTGACGCAGCAACTCGATGCGTTGACGGGTAATCGTCGCAGGCGTAATGCTGACGCCGCTCAGTGGCCGGAGCGGGCTGATCAGCCATATAACGCGATTAGCCAGAGTATTCTCGTTACACAACGTACTGCTGAGATAGCGAAGCCGCTGGTAATCAACTGGTTGTTCGCTTGGCTGTAGCGCGATGACCATTCGATAGGTACGGGCGTCACCTTGCACGCCGACGGTACGCAGCGGCAGTACTACGCCCTGAACTCCCTGGCCGGCCAGTCCAGCCGAGATTTCCTTGGCCAGCGGCGCTGCGGCCCTCTGCTCGCGAGTGCACAAACATCTGATGGCGAGCCCCGGGCCGGGAAAGGGCCATCGATCGGTCAACTTTGGCGGCAACCCCAGTTCACGGCCGAGTTCGCGCACCTCGTCCTTGTATAATTCCGCCAGCGGTTCGATGACCTTTCCTTGGCGTATCAATTCGCGGATCTCGTCACATCGATTGTGATGGGTTTTGATGAGCGCGGCGCGTCCGCTGTCGCCTCCGGATTCGATTGTATCCGGATAGATTGTGCCCTGACCGAGCAACCAGTGTTCCGGATTAATGCCGAACTGCTTCATTGCCTCGGCTTGGATCTCAACGAACAAGCGACCAATTATCTGTCGTTTTTCCTCCGGTTCGATCTTTCCTTCCAGTGCTTTCAAGAAGACCGCTGAAGCGTCCCAGATGCGGAGTCGTTCGGCGAGTCCAACTGCTGCCAAATTGGCACGAAGTTCCTCAGTCTCGCCTTGACGCATCAGGCCGCTGTCGACATAGAGTCCGACCACTCGCTCCTTCGGGAGTGCCCGACCGCAAAGGGCGAATGCGACCGTCGAATCGACGCCTCCGCTAACCAGGAAGAACACCGAGCGACCGGTCGCGGCCTGTCGAATTCGCTCGCATAAGATGCCGACCCGGATGTTCGGAGTATCTTTTGCACCGATACCGCATATATAGCGAGCAAAATTTTCCAGAATCCTGGACCCGAACTCCGTATGGGCAACCTCGGGGTGGAACTGTAGGCCGTAGATCGACTTTGACGCGTGAGCAAAAGCGGCGCACGTGCACCTATCCGTTGTTGCCAGGGTCATCAGCTCGGATGGGAGGCTGACGATAGCATCCGCGTGGCTCATCCAGACCTGCTGTACCGACGGTGTGTGGCGGAACAGCAGATTTTCGCCTTGACGTGTGGCGCTGGTAGTTCTGAGCTGAGCAAATCCGTATTCCCCATTCTGACGGCTGACCTGCCCGCCAAGCAGCTTGGCCAACAGTTGATGACCGTAACAGATGCCGAGAATCGGGATGCGCAAGTTGAGCAGATCTTGGTCAACGGTCAAAGCGTCAGAGTCGTAAACGCTCTGGGGGCCGCCGGATAAAATCACGCCGGCATAATCTGAAAGAGTCTGGGCAGGTACGGCCGGCGGAAAGATGTCGGACGGGATCGCGAAATCGCGCAGCCGCCGCGTGATCAAATGACAATATTGTCCGCCAAGGTCAACGACGGCGATTCGACCGTTATTGGTCACTGAGCGGCTCCATGCTGCTGCTGCGAAAACAGCCACCCGGACATCATATTGCTGCTAACCCATCCCTCGGCGTTTTGGAAGCGGCTCGCATGTCGCCAATGATCAATCAACTGATTAATTCCAAGCCTCGTTCGAACATCCTCGGCGCGGAAAGAGCTATATCTTCCCAATGCGGATCTTCGCGCTTGCCGCGTCGATGCAGCATAAGGTTAAAGCAGGTGATGACCCCAAACCGGTATCCCGCAAAGGCGCGAAACCATCGGACCTCTTCCTCGGATACCGGAAATGTGGCGGCGTTGGCATAGGTCTCGATGATCTCATAAGGGGACAGGGGGCGGACTCTTTTCTCTGCGGTTTCGACCCAGCTGTCTGGGTCGGCGAAAAAGCAGACCCATCCGAGATCGAGCAATGTCGGACCGATCGAAGCGAGTTCCCAATCAATCAGTGCTATGGGCCGTTCGGCATCGAACAGCACGTTTGACCACTGAAAGTCGCCATGAACACACCCGATTCGCGCCCCACGTGGCAGCGTGGCCCGCAACCGTTCGCGCAACTCCGGCGCACGCGCGACGACCAAGGGGTCGAGGGTGGGGCGGTCGAGGAGATAATCGAGCCTCTTCATCTCCTCGCTTAGCGATAACGGTTCTCCGAAGGCGTCCTTGCGCGGCTCCCAGGGCAAGCTGTGCAGCGCTACCAGTGTTTCAATCCCTCGGCGGGCCAGTCGCGCCATCTGGTCAGGGGGAAAGGGCTCATCCGCCAACTTTACTCCGTCGAGGAAACCGACAACGAAATAGGGGCGGCCGAAGAAATCTGCCTCGTCCCCGTACCAGTAGACTGGTGGAACGGGCACCGTGGTGCCTGCCATCGAGGCCATGATGCGGGCTTGGCGAACGATATCCGCCGGTCCGGCAATCTTGACGTTGGGTGGCGCGAGTCGCAACACTAGTTTGCCCGCAGGCGTGCCGCCATCGCTCCGTTCGAGCACGAAGCTGTAGCTGAAACCAGCATGACCCGGAAGGACCTCAAGAGAGTACACTTGGGCCTTGGGGTCTCGCGTTTTGGCGACCACGAGCCGCTTTAATTGTGTGAGCGTTTGGTCAGAATCTGCCGTCATCCATGGTCACCATTTCGAGGTGGCTTGCATTTTGCCCGGTGCAGGCGAGGTGCGGCCTTCCGTCATCGGGCGCTCCAATCAGTGCCCCTCGCCCCCGATTTCATATGTTAGTGGTGATTGTATAGAACAAAGAAACGGATGAGAAAGGCCGACAACAAAATCAATTAACGCAGCCTGGAGCGCAGTGATCAGCCCTGCTCCGGCAAGGCAAGCAAAAGTGGTGAGAAGATGAGCTGGGATTTTGAGACCGAACCGGAATTTCAACGCGAGTTGGATTGGATCGACCAATTCGTCCGTCAGGAGGTGGAACCACTCGACTATGTGCTGGAATCGCCTTATGACGTGACGAATCCGAAACGCAATCGACTGGTGCGCCCCCTGCAAGCCGAGGTCCGCAAGCGAAAACTGTGGGCCTGTCATTTGGAACCCGAACTCGGTGGTCAGGGATACGGGCAGCTCAAGCTGGCATTGATGAACGAAATCCTGGGGCGCTCACGGTTCGCCCCAACCGTCTTCGGCTGTCAGGCCCCGGATAGTGGGAACAGCGAAATACTGGCCAAGTACGGCACGCCCGAACAGAAAAAGCGCTATCTCGAACCATTGTTGGCGAACGAGATCGTGTCCTGCTTTTCGATGACTGAACCGCAAGGCGGAGCGGATCCGAAGGTGTTTCAGACCCGGGCCGAACTTCGGGGTGATAACTGGGTAATTAATGGAGAAAAGTGGTTTTCTTCGAACGCGCGTTACGCCTCTTTTCTGATCACGATGGCGGTGACTGACCCCGATGCTCCTCCTTACCAGCGTCTATCGACTTTTATTGTGCCCATGGACACCCCAGGTCTAACCGTGGTGCGCAACGTCGGAGTCGGACACGAAAGGGAAGGGACCCACGCCTATTTGCGTTATCAGGACGTCCAGATCCCGAAGGATCATCTGCTGGGTCCGCGGGGTGGCGGCTTCGTCGTCGCCCAAACCAGGCTCGGCGGTGGCCGCATCCATCATGCGATGCGCACCGTCGGCCAGGTCCGCAAAGCATTTGATCTTATGTGTGAGAGGGCATTATCGCGTACCACACAGGGTTCATTACTGGCCGACAAGCAGATGGTGCAGGAAAAGATTGCCGACTCCTGGATAGACATAGAATCTTTCAGGCTCCTGGTCCTGCGTACGGCGTGGCGCATCGACCGTTATCGCGACTATCTTAAAGTCCGAAAAGATATCGCGGCGGTCAAGGCACAGATGCCTAAGGTGTTTCATGATGTCGCCGTTCGGGCTCTGCAAATTCATGGCTCGTTGGGGGTTACTCCCGAAATGCCGTTTGTCGACCAGGTGATCGAGAGCTTTGTCATGGGATTGGCTGACGGTCCTACCGAGGTCCACAAGATCACGCTTGCTCGCCAGATCTTGCGCGAGTACAAAGCTACCGACGGCCTGTTCCCCAGCGGCCATATTCCTGCTCTGCGAGAGGCAGCACTGAAGAAGTATGCGAACATACTTGAGTTGGAGGTGGCCTCTCAGTGAAGCCGATTACCAACCTTTACGATTTTACCGGCAAAGTGGTGGTCATCACCGGCGGCAGTCGCGGTATTGGTCATGCGATGGCGCTGGGATTTGCACAGGCGGGCGCGCGGGTTGCGGTTGCCAGCCGCAAAATCGAGTCCTGTCGTGCGACCGTGGACGAAATCCGGGCTCTAGGTAGCGACGGCTCGTCTCACGCCACTCATGTCGGCAAGTGGGAAGATTGCAATCGCCTGGTCGAGGAAGTATATGCGCGCTGGGGCCGTGCCGACGTTTTAATCAATAACGCCGGCTTGTCGCCGCTGGCGCCGTCATCACTCGAGACTAGCGAAGACCTGTTTGACAAGATCATCGCGGTCAACCTCAAGGGGCCATTTCGGTTAACCGCGCTCTTTGCATCCCGGATGATCGATGGAGATGGAGGTTCGATCATCAATATTTCGTCGACCGCATCGATCCGCCCTAATCCAGAAACCGCGCCCTACGCCTGTGCCAAAGCCGGCCTGAACACTCTTACTGTTGCGGCCGCCAAGGAGTATGGTCCCAAGGTCCGGGTGAACTGTATCATGTGCGGCCCGTTTCATACCGATATTAGTAGGGGATGGTCGCGCACAGAGGACTACACCAAACGCGCAAGAGAAACTTTCCCTCTGCAGCGCGCCGGGGAGCCTGAGGAAGTTGTCGGGGCAGCGCTGTATTTCGCCTCCCCGGCGGCGAGCTTCACTACCGGCGCGGTTCTCGTAGTAGATGGGGGCTCGTCGAATCCGCTGGTTCGGACGGTGTACGAATCCAGATAAATAGCTCTCGGCAGACGAAGGATGACGTTCTCATTAGCGATGCGAGGGCTTAGGGCGAGGTGCCTATGAAGATCGGCTACATGCTGGATTTCCGCAATCCAGCCTTTTCAAAACTGGACTTCGGTACCGTTTATGTCGAAATGTTGCGCCAAGTCGACTTCGTTGAGCAGGCGGGTTTCGATTCGATCTGGGTCACTGAACACCATTTTACTGACGACGGGTATCTCGGTGCCGTGATGCCGGCTCTCGCCGCAATCGCTTCACGAACCCGCCGGGTAACCGTGGGCAGCTACGTCCTGCTGGTGCCCTTTTATCATCCCCTGCGACTGGCCGAAGACGCGGCCACGGTGGATGTGATGTCAGGCGGCCGACTTCGTTTGGGTGTTGGTCTTGGTTACCGCGATGAGGAATTTAAGGGGTTCGGCGTTCCAAGGGGTGAGCGGCTTGGACGTACGCTGGAGTCCATCGAGATTCTGAAGCGAGCCTGGACAGGCGAGCGCTTCAGTTATGAGGGCAAGTTTTTCAAATTCGAGGATGTACGTGTGTTGCCACGGCCCTTAAGCCAACCTCACCCAGAACTATTGTGGGGTGGAATGACGTCCAAGGCCATCGAGCGGGGAGCCCGGCTGGGTTTGTCGTTTGCCTGTAACCTGGGGCGTCGAGAAATTCAGCTCTACCGCGACGCGCTCAAACGCTACGGCAAAGATCCGAGTCGGTTCAATGTGGTTGGCAACCGCATCGTTTACATCGCCGATAATCCGGACCAGGCGTGGTCAGATATCGAGCAGGCGGCACTTTACCAGGCCTCTCTGTATGGAAAGTGGCTCTCCGCTGCCTCCGGACCCGATCAGAGCTGGGTTTGGCCTGACGCCGACAGGCTCAAACAAACAGCGATAATCGGCTCGGCTGAGCAGGTGCGACAACGCCTTCAGCGACTCGTCCAAGCGGCAGAGATGACAGAACTTATCATTGCCATGCAGCTGCCCGGTCTCAATCCTGCCAAGACCATGCGGTCACTCGAAAAGTTTGCTGCCGACGTCTTGCCCTATCTGCGCCAAGGCGGTGCTACCGGCTGAGGCGGTCTCTTGGGCAACCGCGGAGGCTACTGCAGCGGCGGCTCGTTGTCAGCAGGCTGCATCACAGGTGAGCCGTGATGTAGCACCATCATCCAGCGGTTGCCCACACGCTCGTAGATATTGGTGGCCAGCACTTGCGTGCGCATAGTGCCGTCGTAGCCTCTCTGGGTTAGGTTTTCTTCAGTGACTACGACACCCATATCGCCACTGATAAGGAGATGGAGGTCGCGGAGTTCGAACTTCATTTCAAATACGCCGTCGAAAATGCGTTCCCAACTCTCCATGATCGGTCCCCAGCCCGTCAGCTTGCGCCAGCCTGGATGGATGCAGACGATCTTCGGGTCGCGCAGCCAGATAGGTTCCATCTTTTCGAGGTCAAGACTCTCGAAAGCATGGTAAAAAGCCTGGTTGGCTTCGATTAGGGCTTCGCGGTCGGACATCGCAGCTTTTGGCTCCATTGACGCTACGCGCACACCTTTGCTCACATTGCGCCATAATGAGCCGGGATACAAGTGGTATGGTTATACCGAGCTTCTATCTGTTTGATGAAAACGGGTCCCGCCCTGGGATTGAGGCAGAGGCGCAACCGGGTTGCGGATGGCGGGAAAGCGAGATTATCCCCAATCTTTTCCTGGGGGACCTGCAGGATGCGGCACACTTTGAGGGCATGATCATCAGTGTGCTAGCCGATGTCATGCCTGCCGAACCAGACCGGACGATTCATTTGCCATTTCTGGCCAACGGCCGAGCCACTCTTGACTCCACCTCCGCGCTCATCGATGCGGCACTTCGGCTCAACCTGCCAGTTCTGGTCCACTGTGAAGAGGGATGCGAGCGAGCACCTTTGACGGTAGCGTGGTTTCTAAGTCGACGACGCGGGATGAGCCTCGATGACGCCTATTCGCTGATCAAAAGACGCCGCCCGATAGTCAAGGATCGACGAGCCTGGCTAGGAGCCTATAACCGCTAAGCCCAGTGACGCATCACACGGACACTGCCAGACCTAGCCGTGCCGCGGCTGAATCTTGGGACGCTGCCCCACGTTAACCTGCTTTGGAGCGGCGACGGAACCAGCCTCTGATTCAGTAACGTAGGTCCTCCGATAAACACCTAGGAGGGCGGTAAAGACAGCGACTATGGCTGGGCCGGCAAAAATACCGATTGGTCCGTATACTTCGAGCCCGCCCGCCAGGCCCAAAAATAGAACCAAAGTTGGCAGATTTGTGCCGTGACGCATCGCGACAGGCTTGACCAGGTTATCCATAACTACAACGGTGACAATCGCCCAGCTGGCCAACAATATGGCACTGGTCCACCCGCTGGTGAAAATTAGGTAAAGTGTGATAGGTAACCAAACCAAAGCGGTACCGCCCAAGGGCAACAAACCAGCCGCAGCGCTCGCCAAAGCTAGTAACGCCCAATATGGCACGCCTAGGATAAAATAACCGAGCCCTAATGCGACCCCGTCCAACAAAGCCGTCAACATTAACCCTCGCATTACTGAAGACAGGGTGAGACGCAAGGTATCGAAAATTGCCGCCTTGTCCTCTTCATGCAGGGGAGTCAAGTCACGAAGTGCTTCGTAATAGGTTTCGCCATCGCGCAGCAGATAGAAAAAAGTAAGGAGCGCGATTGCGAAATGAAAAACGAATCCGGCTATATTGCTCGCTACTGTGCCGCCGTGTGCGAGCACATAGTCGCTCATCGCTTTGGCTGCGCGCACAGCTATCGTGTGAATTTCATCCTCGAGGTTGAATCCGTGCCGCTCGAGTAGGGCTGCGCCCCGGGCCCCCAAAGGACTGCGTCGGATCCACTCGCTGGCACCGTGAAAGCTGCCGCTGGCCGGTATCGTCGAGATTTCCCGATAGAGATTTTGCAGTTCATGAAGCATGCGGGCCGAGAGCCAGACCGCCGGCAAAATCACGCCCAGGGCGATAACAATCGTGAGAAGCCCGGCACAAACCGTTCGGTTTTTGACGATACGATTCAGCATCGTCAATGCCGGATGCACCAAAAAAGCTAGTAATATGGCCCACGCAATAGGCGTTAGAAAGGGTTCTAAGAGAGCGTATAGCTCGTACGTGATTAGCGCCAGGAAGGCGAAAAAAAATACGATAACAATTCGTTCGCGGTTCATTCAGTTAGCCGGTTTCGCCGACGGGGTTGCCACAGTTGGAAAATGCTTCGTACTTGGCGTCCTTGGGCGCACTCTCTCGCAGCAGCTGCCATCGGCCGGTCGTTCAGGCGAGAGTTGGAGATGGGGCCGGAGCTATTGAGATTAACGCAATTCCGTGAATCGATCTAATCGTGGGCCGGTGGGCAGCCGGTCGCCTCTTACGGACGGGCACACTTGTTTTCCGGACTCATCACCTTATCATGACGATTGATTTTGGTTGCATCATTGCGGGCTAGCCTAGTCCTTTTAGCTTTGGCCAGCTTTGGACGGAGATAGCGTCAGATTCACGAGCGTATGGATCTTCGCACAGTCGTCACAGCTCTGACGCTGAACCATGCCAGACCATCCCATGTCCCAGAGCAGATGATGATCGAAGGCGGATTATTTTTCCGAGTTTTTGATCGCGCTGATGGCATTCGCCTGGAAATCAACTAGATTTTTTGGGTAGGAGTTGCTCAATCATTATTGCACGCTAGCGTTATACGTCGGCCCTTGCTGATCAAATCAGATCGGGCCGATCGCACCGGAGCTCACGATGCGAATAGGGTTGCTGGGCGGCAGCTTCAACCCCATCCACCTTGGCCACTTGAGGGCGGCCGAAGAGGACCGCGAAGCACTGGGCCTAGATCTGATCTACTTTGTGCCCGCCGCGTCGCCGCCTCATAAAGCTTTGATTGACCTGGCCCCGCCTGAACATCGCCTGGAGATGGTTCGATTAGCGACCAAAGGTAACCGTTATTTCATGGTTTCCGACGTCGAGGTGAAACGCAGCGGCAGCTCTTTTACGGTCGACACCGTTCGTTATTTTCGCGCCACGATGAAGTCGCATCCGCAGCTGTTTCTCATCATGGGTGGCGACCAATTTCGTGACCTTGACACTTGGAAAGAAGCTGACGAGCTAACGAGACTATGCAACATCGTCGTGCATTCGCGGCCGTCAAATCAGCCGGACGATGGGGCTTCAGTTGCGATATTGAAGCACTTTGGCTACGTTATGAGCGGAAGTCACTACGTGCATCCCAGCGGTAATACGCTCAACTTTGTCAGTACTACGTTCCTGCCAATATCAGCGTCCATGATTCGGCGAAAGCTCAGCATGGGCGAATCGATCCGCTATCTAGTGCCGAACGATGTTGCCGATTACATCGACCGGCACGCGCTCTATAGGCATCAATGATAGGGTCCCGTCTTTAAGCAGCCCAAAGGACTGTCAAACACTGCGCATAGCTAAAACTCGTCTCAGGCACCGTGGATTCACTCGGCAAAACACTCGTGGCGGTCGAAGCGGCTCTGGAAAAGAAGGCATACGATCTGGTGGTGGTCCAGGTGGAGCATTTGAAGTCGATCGCTGACTATTTCCTGATCGCAACCGGCCGTTCGGACGTACAGGTGCAGGCGATCGTACGTGGCATTGAAGAGCGCATGGATCGAGAAAATGAACATCCAATCTCGATCGAGGGGTTCAATCACGCCCACTGGGTCGTCATGGATTATGACGATTTGGTGGTGCATGTCTTTTTTGAGCCGACGCGCGACTTTTACCGGCTGGAACGCACTTGGTCTGATGCCCACCAGATAGTCCTTCCTGAGCCTTTGCGGTCTCAAGCAAGCGTCCTTCAGCTAAGAGCGTCAGTCTGACCTGCTCGCTGCTTTTGGTTTGCTAACACCATGTTACTGCCGCCACGAGTTGGCAGTGGCGGCGGCGCAGAGCATGGTTTATTCCAGAAAGCTTGCGATCGCGTTAAAATAACGATAGTAAAACGTGATTTAATCTTTCCGGGGGGACTGGAGGGCTATGGATGCGCGAGCCTGGAACTTCTGACCTCACGCTGCTCAACTTGCTGCAGGAGTTTCGCGCAGTTGGAGAATTCGCAAAATTCGCCGGTAATGCCTGGACTTGGCAATTGAGTGGTCGGGCAGCAAAAAGTCGTTTCATCCTGCTAATCCCGGGTTTTTTGGCTGGCGACGCTACTCTTTATCCTTTTGCTAATTGGCTACGCTCGCGTGGTCATAAGGTCTTTTTCTCGGGTATTCTTACTAATGCCGATTGTCCCCGACGGGTAATCGAGCGCCTACAGAATATCGTCAAAGAATGCCACGCCCGCGCCAAGGAAAAGCTCGTCGTTATCGGCCATAGTTTGGGCGGGATCTATGCCCGAGAGCTGGGGCGACGACTGCCCGAGTGCATCGAGCAGGTGATTCTCATGGGATCGCCGCTTAAGGATCCATACTTGCATTCCAATCCATATGTTAAGATGGTTGCACTCTTAACCCACCGCCTTCAGCGGGCAGGCCATACCTGTACCGGCGACCTGACAACTATTTGCGGGGTCCATTCTGCTGAGCCCCCCGACATTCCGGAAACATTGATTTACTCAAAAAGCGATGGAATAGTAGATTGGCAGAGCTGCATAGAGAAAGGGCCGTTGGTCACCGCTTTTGAGGTTGATTCCACCCATTGCGGGTTGCCTTATAACCTCGATACGCTTCGAATCATACGCGCGCAAATCGAGCAGAAAGCTAATGTTCAGCCGTGCGCCAGTGTCGGGTCGGTCACTTAAGCCCGAGGAAGACCCAGAGTAATGGTATCCAGACCGCCGCCTCGTCTGGTAAATTTGGGCGTGGTGGCATCTCCAACCTAGGTAACTATAGGCGGCAGCGGCGTCACCGGGGACGGTTGACGCCCTCTAAGCCCTGCAGCGATTCTCGCAAGTCCTTCCTTAAGCGCGGTCGCACCCACTTGCAGGGCGATCCGGGCTTCAAACAAGTCGGACAAAGGACGGACCAACTGAGCGGTTTCTACCAGGATGCGTCGCACTTCAGGCCTGCTCCGTGCTGCCAGACCAATTCCGTCTAAGTAAATGTTGAACAGACGGATCAGTAATGGCCGGTTCCCCACGGTGAAGGGAAACCTCAGATCAACCCCAGCCGACATCATCCAGGGATCATGCTGAATTGCGGCCTGAGCGAGATGGTAGGCGCGGCAGAATTCGATGTTCGATGAATCGTATTGCTCCAGACAGACGCGTAGCATCTGTGCCGACAGCGCTGCTGCGGTCATTCCCTGCGCGTAAACCGGATTGTAGGAGACATACGCGTCGCCCACTGCAATAAATCCCTCAAAATGCTGGTTCCATCCTTCATAATGGCGCCACCGATTACGAATCGCACGATTCGAATAAACCGGCGATATCGGCTCCATGAGGGCAGCCATCTCGGCAATCAGCGGCGAGCGTAATCGCCTGAGCGCCGCCATAAACTCGCTTTCTCGACTGGGAGGGTATCGCCGGTTGAAACCCGACAGAGTCAGATGCCAGCGATTGTGCTCCTTCAGTTGGAAATTGGCTTCGACCAGATCGTCGGGTCGCCGCCTGATATAGGCACCCGCCCACCACCACCAATCAGCTGGCCAACGCGCAGGTCCTTGGAACCACCGCGAAGCGTAGCCCGCCAACGGATCCACGACCGTCTCGCGGGGTGGCGCGATGCCGGCATTTTGTAGCCAAAGCGGCGCTCGCGAAACCGAACCACTGGCGTCGACGATGAGGTCGGCGTCGATTGTTTCGCGCCGACCCGGGCCGCCCGAAGGAATTGTGACACCGAGGCAGCGGTGGCCGGAACGATCCGCGCACAGACCCGTCACTGCCGTTCGCTCACGCAATTCAACCTTGGGTGCGTGTCGAAAAATCTCGCGTACGCACGACTCAATGAGCTCACGGCTGGCGCTCAAAAATTTGAGACCTGAACGGTACCGTGGCTGCCATCCTTGTGGCCGCAATACGGCGAAATCGAGCGTATGGTCATGAAAGGTCGCGCCGCGGTCGATAGCGAGCTGTTCGAACCCCGGAAAGAGCTTCTCATATTCGATCAAACCGCGAACTAATAGACCGTGGACGTGACGCGCCTGTGGCACCCCAGGCCGGTCTGTAACACCTTCAGGAAAAGTATCACGATCGAACACCGTGACGTGATCAAAGAATTCACTCAACACACGCCCGGCCGCCAGCCCCGAAAAACTACCTCCGATTACAATTGCATGCGTGCGCCCCATATAAATCGGCTCCGAGATCCACGTGGAGCTCTACGTGGGAGGCTCAAGCCTTAACCGCAACGATTGTCGACAACGTCAATAATTGATGCTTGCGGGTTCCGCAATGATAAGGGTAGCGCGCAATTCAAAAAACTCGGCTCTGGCGGGTCGTTCCGTTTGGATACCTGGAGTATTGCTGGCGCTAACACGCCGAGCAACCATCTGTGTATCTTTTCAGCAGTCAACTTTCGGCAAAGGAACAGTCATGAAGCGCGGTCAAGCGCATCCCGCCAGATTAATTTTCGCAGCACTTACAGTCACGGTGCTGGTAGAACGCGCAGGGCGGCTTGAAGCGTGTCCCAGTGAACATCTTCACCGATTGTCAATTCCCTTATGACGGCAGCCGCCAATGCCTTCTGCTGGTCGAATGGCCCTGGATCGAAATTAGCCGCTGAGAAGGAGTTGTTGAGCATCTCCTGTTCTCGCCGGTCATTGAGCGCGATGGAATCCTGCAACTGCCGAAGCAATTCAGCTTTGAGCTTAGGAGATAGATGCTTCGGAGGAACCGCGAGCGCTTCCGTTAACTCCTCGGGCTCAAGATCGTAGCCATACAGCAATTTGCGCAGGGCGCGCTCGGCCTTAGCGGCCTGCTCAAAGAAGTCTTCCCTGCGGACGAGATCGATTCGTGGATCGCGCGCATCATTCTCGTTGATCTCTTCAGCCTCTTCTAACCGGCGCATCAATTGCTGTGGTTGTTGCGAAATGGTCGGTTCAGGGGGCGCATTCCGGTGTCGCTGAGCACATGCTGATATGGCCGTGCACAGCATGGTAAGAAACAAAATACCTGATTTGATTTTGCTCTCGATAAGATCGGCGGATTTCATGTCTGATTGCCACCAACACGTAGTGCATTCTGAGATGGACTCACGCGACGGGGGATCAGAGCTCCAATTCGCAGTAGCCCTCGCGCCTTTCTTGCTTGTGCTCCGATACCAACAGCGAATGTGGGCGTTGCTAAGTCGGTTCCAAGCTTAGCGACGTGCAGAGTTGTTATTGAATCAATGGGTCGTTGTCGTTCTCTCCGCGATGTCCAAGTTTTCGACGCATCAGACGCAATTTAATGGGAATTGACCGTACGGGCCAAGGCTCACACCTTGGCTCGGTCGGTTCGTAAGCCCGCAGCAAGTCGGCAGAATCGCGGCGATAGTTACAGGGTTTCTCGACGAACGAACGTGAAGCCGTTCGCTCCAACACCAGATGCCGCAAAACCGAGCGCTGAACTTCGTGCATTCGCAAGTGCGAAAAGGTTCGGCGTCCGTACCTCAGGGGAAATGCCACCAACATAATTATTCCGATGAGGCACAACGTAGTGCGAACGATCCGGAAAGCACCTCGGTGTGACCTGTCCAAGATCATGCCTGCGCGCGGGATGATAACCGCGGGACGCTTCAAAGCTCAAGGCCAGGGTGCGCCCTGACATTACAAAGATGGCAACCGCATTGCGACCGGGGCTCACTAATGTCGCTGGACGACGCGGCGCGACATCAATCTCGCTGTGGAGTCGAACTTTGAAGAAGTTTTATTAGCTGCTCGAAATTCGCGGTTTGGCAACGACCTGCTCACGAATCTGTAACATTCGCTTTCTACACTCCCCGCGCGACTACATCACTGCCTGTGTATGGAGTCAGCGATGCCCAGAACTCTTGCAAACCCTAGGGAGTAGAGTCGCACAGCTATGTCTAGTCGAGTATTAAAACTGACGCGCGGGTTGGTAGCGGCATATATGGTGGTCGTTCTTTGTGGATGCTCGCTCAACAACCCAACCGACAATCCTTTCACTGCTTCTATGTCAGCGCCAAACGGGAAGCCGACTGTGTGGGCGTGTGCCATGGTCCAAATGAGCTCACCGCCCAAGTATGCCTGCACCGACAACAAAACCTATACAGCTTTTGAGTTGCGCGATGCCAGGCTCGGCGTCGAGACGCCGAAGGTCGCGAGCAAGTAAATTCGCCAGTAATTCACCAAGCGCGACGCCCGACGGCGGGCATTAGTTCGGGCGCTGCCATGTGAGGCTTTCTTATAAAACTGGGAGGCAATGATGAAAGGGAAAAAAAAGTTGGCCGTGTTGCTGGCAGCTTGGGCGCTGCTTTGCGGTACGCGTGAGCTCTCCGCGCAGGACACTTCAACGGCCTCGAAATCCACAACCCTCTGGGTCGACGAAACAACCGGACAGGTCTTCATCCGTCCTGGACATGGCCGCGTTCCCATGACGATCGGTTCACCGCTGGATGCGGCCAAAATCGAGCAGAAGGTTGAAGACAGCACGAACGCCAAGATACAGGCGGCGATGGCGCGGGCACAAACTGAACAACGCTTGAGAGACGAAGAACTAAGCAAAAGGGTCGACCAAATGGAGCCGGCCTGGCGCAACTACTTGGCAAACTGGCAGGACAAGTTTCGCGTCGGCGCATTATTCTATGGCAACTATCGCTTCTATAGCCTAACCGGATTCCAGCCTCAGGAGTTGACTCAACTTACCAACCCGGGACCTGGCAACAATAACTACAATTCGTTCGATATCAGCAGGACCTATTTGAACTTTTATTTCTTTCCTACTAAGGACTGGACGCTTCGACTGACGCCCAACCTGTACAAAACCATCGGTTGTCAGACCTCCGCTACACCGTGTTCCAATAACCTTGGCAAAAGCACCGCGGGAAGCACGTCTTTTGGCAGCAACCTCGATGGCAATTTCGGGGTAAGAATGAAGTACGCGTATGTTCAGTACAACAGTCTTTGGAAGGACGTGCCAATAATGAGGGGCGGGACCGTTACTTTGGGTGAGATCCCAAATCCGTTAGTGGCCTGGGAGGAAGATCTTTACGGATATCGGTTTGTCAATTTGACGCCATGGAACTACTATAGCCTGTCATCCACTCAAGTAGGTATTTCAATGGAGGGGCCGGTTCGGCTGTTGGGTGGCGAGAAGACTTACTTGGATTATGGGCTCGGCGTTTACAACAACGGCAGCTTCCACGCCTTCGAGCAAAGTGAAAATAAACAAGTAATGGGACGGTTGACTGCCTATCCCTTCGGCGCAGACTGGCGGTTTCAGGGCCTGGGGTTGACCGGCTTTTATGACTATGGATACGGCAATACCACACCTGACAACATGGATGTGCCAACCACTCTCAAGGCGACCAATGCCCACTTCGAACGCATTGCCGCCCTGCTCCACTACTCGACTCCACTGTGGAATCTAGCTGGGGAATTCGACTATGGGCAAAATGCCTTCAATCTTGCCAACCTGTTCTCAGGCGATGGACCTTCAGATGCATTTGGAATAGCCAGCGGGACGGGAATTGCAGCCAACAACCCGGGGAGTCAAGTATTAACCGGTGCACCATTGACCGGCAAGTTTTCCTGTAGCACCAGCACACCCTGCTACAACGTGTTCGGCAGCTACGGTGCGCAGACCGCCGTCTATCGTGCCATTTTGCAAAATGGTCGAGAACGCAATATCGGCGTCGACTTCTTTGGTCATTTCAACATTCCGGACACAAAATTGAGTGTGTTTGGAATGTTTCAGTGGTTCATGCCGAACGACAATATCGCCAAAAACCCTCTGGATTTTCAGCGCTTTGTGGTCGGCATCGCTTATCAGTTCAATGAGTATCTGCGATTTGCGATCGATAGCCAGAACACGCTCTTTTATCATAACCAGTTCGGTATTCCGGTAGGCACCGCTGAAAGCTTTGGTTATACCCCTGGCACATTCAATGGCCGTCAGTTGCCAAGCCTTAAGAACTTCACCATTCCCAATTTGGTGCCGCGTGATACTCACGCGATCTTTGCCAATGTAGAGTTTGCCTACTGAGGGTTAGCGCGAGTTGAAAAAGTCCCGGCGCATACCGGCCTCCGAGGCCAGGTATGCGCCGGCCGGCCTTTGCCTATAGGGGTGCGGTCAGAAGCGATCCTTGAGTTCACGTACTTTGGCGAAAACCGCGACCGCATCATCACTCAGTGTTGGAACCAGTTTTTTGAGGTTGGTACGTAATTCCGGACTATCAATCCTTAGAAAAGGATTAAATTGCTTCTCGTCCCCTATGGTTGACGGTATCGTGTATTTGCCCTCGGCGCGGACGGCCTTGGCCCATTCGTACTTTGATTTTAGGGCAGGGTTGTTGGGTTCTAGGGTCAGGGCGAATCGCAGATTCTTTTCGGTGTACTCGTGACCGCAGTAGACGCGGGTCGAATCCGGCAACGCCGCGAGCTTGGCCAGAGAATCGACCATGGTTTGCGCACGTCCCTCAAACACTCGACCGCAGCCCGCGATGAACAGCGTATCCCCGGTAAACACCGAGTTGAGTTGGGGAAAGTAGTACGCGATGTGGCCGTTGGTGTGCGCCGGAATTCCGATCACGCGCCCTTTGAGAGTGCCCACCTCCACCGTGTCACCGTCGTCGACTTCGTGCGTCTGAGCGGGAATTCGCCCGTGCTCGCCGCGCGCACCATAAACTCGCAAACCCGGAATCGCTCGGACGAGGTCCTGATTCCCACCCACGTGGTCGAAATGCCAGTGTGTCGGCAAGACGGCAACCAGTCGGAGCTGGCGCCGGTTGACTTCAGCCAGGACTTTGTCGGCTTCAGCACAATCAACAACGCCGCACTGGTTGGTTTGATCGTCGACGACCAGGTAGGCATAGTTGTCGGAAAGTTGGGGTACGGGGATAATTGCCATGGCTTTCTCCGTCGATTTGGTACTGTCGCGATGAACGTTTGTCAGGTCGTGACCGCGCAATCTTCCGCCAGGTCATATCGTGAGCCTGTCTTTTCCCAGTCGTTGGATGCGCCGGCCTGACGACCTAGAAATCGACAAATCGCCGGGTGAGCGCGCTTCAGAGACGTAGCGCGCTCCCTCACAAATGCCGTTCGCTCGTCAGAGATTAAGCGACGGCAGAATTCCTGCTTAGCCAACGACACTGTAGCCGAGATCGACATAAACCGTTTGGCCGGTGACCCCACTGGCGAGATCGCTCAGCAGCGCGACCGCCATTGTCCCGACCTCTTCCGGCCGCATGGCGCGCCGCAGCGCGGAGCGCTGCTCGACCTCGTGCGCCATCACATGAAAGTCGCGGATAGCAGACGAGGCCAGAGTACGAGCTGGGGCGGCACTTAGCGCATTGACGCGAATGTTGTGCGGTCCCAAATCGAGAGCGAGATACCGGACGCAGGCTTCCAGCGCAGCTTTGGCCACGCCCATTACGTTGTAATTGGGAATTGCGCGAACTGCGCCGAGGTAACTCATAGTCAGGATCGAGCCGCCGCCGCGCGCTTGCAACAGAGGTTCGGCGGCTCGCGCCAGAGCCACCAGAGAATAAGCGCTAATGTCCACGGCCCGAACGAAATTCTCCCGGGTCACATTAAGGAATCGATCGCGCAGATCTTCCCGCGCGGCATAGGCAACGGCATGCACCAACATGTCGAGGCCGCCCCACTGCTGCTTGATTTTGGTAAAGACCGCGTCAACTTGGGAATCAAGCGTCACGTCCAATTCACCAATAACGGTGGCGCCGATCTGCTCAGCCAAAGGACGGACTCGCTTTTCCAGGACTTCGCCTTGATAGGTCAGGCAGATTTCGGCGCCCTGCGCGTGGAGCTCGCGCGCGATGGCCCAGGCCAGACTTTTATCGTTCGCCACTCCGATAACCAGTGCCCTCTTCCCACCGGCGATTCCCATTCGGTGTTACCCCTCTCGCACGTGACCAACTGAGCGATGGATAGCTGAAGATTAAGCAAACTTCCACGGATTTTTTGGCACTCAGGATCGAACGCCTTGCAGGTTTCAGGGTCGAAGCTCGTAGAGCGCCGAGAACGCATCTTTGACCGGGAGCCGGCGCGAGCGGCTAAATCCCGCCTTTTGGGCGAGTTCCAGGGCCTTGGCTTCCCCCATTAACGCCCCAAGTCCTGCACCTTGATGGGCGAGGGAGACGGTCATGCAGTAAAGAGTGCTGGCCGCGTACATCATCCGCCCGAGTGGGTTGATATTGTCTTCGACCCGAGCTGAGGCGTTGACCTCTACCATGAGGCATGTGCCATCGGGTTTCAGCGCATCGTGAATCGATTTCAGGAGACCGCCAGGATCTACGGAGTCATGGACCACGTCGAATGCCGAAATGAAATCGAAGCGCGCTGCGGGCAGACGCGTGCAATCGACCACTTCGAAGCTAACACGGTCGTCTACACCAGCTGCCTTAGCATTTGCTCGCGCGCGTTCGATGGAGCCGGCATGCGCGTCGTAGCCATGAACTCGGGCTTTAGGAAATGCGGATGCGATAGTGATTGCGGCGCGCCCGCTGCCGCAGCCGACGTCCAAGACCTCGCCGCCGTTGTTCAGGCACTCGATTACCTGGGGCATTGCCGGCAACCATTTGCGGAGCAGGCTGTGACGGTACATGGGAGCTGAACTGCGCTCGATAGCCTCGAAGACCTCAGGGGGGTATTCGCTTTGAGGTATGCCTCGGCCGGTGCGAAAAGATTCAATGAGTTTGGGCGCCATCGCAACTTCCGGCACGACCATCTGGATAAAGCCGCCCATGTAGAATGGCGAGCTTTCATCAGCCAGCACCATCGCATGCTCGCGCGGCATCGAGTAACGGCCGCTGGCTGGGTCGTACTCGAGGTATTTCGCCGCGGTCATCGCACCGAGCCACTCGCGCAAATAGCGCTCGTTGAGCCCGGTCTTGGCTGCAAGTTCGGCACTGGTGACTGGACCGGAATTCGCGAGCGCCTGAAAAATTTCCAGGCGGTCGCCGATGTAAGAGAGGGCGCCCATCAGTGCTGCGCCTAGCTCATTAGTCATTATTCCGGCGAAAGATTTTACCTTATCCCAATCAAGCGATGTGCTTTGCTCAGCCATGACGTATACCCTCATCTTGGCCCACTCTGAAGTTGGGCCTCACCTATCGTTCGACCGTGCCGTATCTTCTAGCCACTGACTTAGACTTTTATGCCTGGCTCGCACTGCGTGGCAATGGATAGCTAAGGCTCGGTCGACGGGAATAGCTCCTGCTGCACTGGCCTGTTCTCGGCCGGGTCAATTTCGCCGGCCGGGAACAATCCCTGGCGGCGAACGAATGGTCGAAATTTCTGATAAACGTCTGCCAACTTCCACTGATAATATTCGACATTCTCATCGGGGAAGCTGCTGTTGTACTCGGTTGCCATTTTGGCCGCAGCTGCCACTTTGACATTACTGCCGCGCCCGCTGACATAGTAGGAAATCTGATCGCCACTCGTATATTTTCGTGAGGCTTTTAGCGCAAGCTCATAAGCGGCCGCTACATTGCGCTGACCACGGTTGAGCTTGCCCCGGTAAATTTCCGGCGAATCTTGCAGGGTTTCGGTCTTTGTGAGTTCTGCGATGCCCATTTGATGACGGGCGATGCGATCAAGATAGTCCTCATAAAGAAGTTCGACCTGTTCCTGCCGGCCGGTTAGCAGCAATTCAAACATTTCTTCCATGAAGCGGCGCAGGAAGCGCTCAAGGCCGCGCGACTTCAGGCCCGAACCGCGAATCGTGATCTGACCCAGTCGATCGAGGAGGACGTAGTTTTTCATCTTGTAGCTGAACATGGCCGGATAGTGTCCGTCGATCTCCAGGCGAATTCCGACCGGCATGAAGCTCCCGAGGTCCTCGATTAATCGCTCCGCAGCTGCGGAATCGTCGAGTGCAAACGGCGCGACGAAATAGATTCCGTCAGTATCGACCTCCAGCACCAGGGCACCGCGCGCCTCCAAATCGACGATTGCCCGCTGGATCAGCTCACGGCCCTTGCGAGTGACGATGTTCGCCTGTTCAAAATCATTGAAATGGCCCAACGCAAAGCCCAAGTAACCGTAAAACGAGTTGATTAAAACTTTGAGAGTTTGCTGCAGCGCTTCCATATTGCGCCGCTCGATACCGACCAGTTTAGCCACGGCGGCCTTGGCTTGAATCCGAAAGCTGCGCAAATCGGCCAGTAGCCGCAAAAAGATGTTCAGGGTGTCAGTCCGAGGCCGATGCCCGCCTTGGAGTATCAGAGAGGGATAAAGCGAAGTAACATCACAATGAAGAACATTGCGTGCCACCCCACAGCGCCGGATCTCAGTATAGCCACCCTCCACCGGCTGAGGCTTCTGGGGTTGAGGGATCGAATGGCCCGCCGTCAGATACGCTCGCATCAACAAGGCGTCAATTTTGGTCGCATTTCCCCGCAGCATCGTGCTCTGGTACGAACACGGAAAGATCTGAGCCTGCACGAAATAACTGGGTGACATCAGCGCGGCCAATGTTCCTGTCTCGCGCGCGTCGTCGAGTGCATATTCAAGCAGCTTGTCGGTATCATGGTCGAAGTATGCGCTCACTTTGGTCGGCTCGATGTAAACCCGACCCCGACGTGCGATCCCGAAATGCTGAGCCAATTCCTTCAGTCCGAACCCCTCCAACTGGCGGCTGGCTATATCGTAGTGCTGGGCCAGAAACCAGGTGTCGACGATACTGCGTCCGTAAGCATCGTATCGGCGATAAGCGATGGTGCGCTCAGCGATCTGGATACGTGACGGGCGCGCGCGAAGCGGAGAACCGTCACGGCCCAAGCTCAACCGGAGTCGGTAACGAGCAGCGCGGCTCTCGAGATATTCCAGATCGAAACGGAATAAATTGTGACCTTCGATAACGTCAGGGTCGCGCTCCCTAATAATGCGGACCATCTCCATCAGCATCGACCGCTCATCCATTTCTCTGCCCGACAGGACACACTCAAAACCGTCAGAATCGGTCAGGGCGATGGCGATAATCCGATCAGTTTCGCGAGCGGCCGAGGGAAATTCGAAGCCTTTGGAGATGTAGGTCTCGATGTCGAGTTGGAGGCGGCGGAGATGCTCAAATTTCATGCCGATGAAGAAGGTTATACCGCTCAACATTAGGTGTTGCTCAACCGGATCCGCGAGTATCAGATACGGTACATCCGCGGCGCCGGAGCTTTTACCAGTGCGCAGCCGGAGGTGGCGCCGTAATGCATCAAGGTCGCTCAGGGAATCAAAATAAGCGATAAACCGGAACGGGAACTGGCCCTTCAATTCAGCCAGCTGATGCGGTGCTCTGAACCCGTCCAACAGTGCTCTGTCGGCGAGCAGTGCGAAAAGCTTCAGCGGGTATCGCTCTTGGCGTGTTTGCTTGCCTTCACGTCTAATAAGTTCTATTTCGCGTGGGGATGCGATTTCGACCGCGACGACATTCGGCCTGGTCTGTTCTCCGAAGAGCAATTTGTTATGATAAAATTGACCACTGAGCTGCTGATAACTGGCCATCCTAAATATCAGAACCGGATTGTCTCAAAGTTGGAGTGCCGACTCTGCCATTAAGTGGCACGCTGCCGGGGCTGATCAATTCTCGGGCATGCATTTTGAAAAGCAATTTTATAGTTCTCGCATCCTGGCGTATCCCGGTTTCGGAGCACAAGGCTGGAGGACCCAAATTAGGGCACTTTCCGAGGCCTGGCCGAAAAGAGTGTCATTTCAGAGCGATCGTTATTATATTAGGCTTGAAATTATCGGCTTGTTGAGATAAGCGGGCTAGGTTGATTTCGTAGGGTCATTTTCCTAGCCTTGGGACCTTTGCTAGCTTTCCTTCTTGTGTCGGCGGGTTCGACAAAACGCCGCCTCATGCGCCCCAGAGCGGTTTACCGGGAGGCCGCTCGGGTCGCTCCATACCATCTGCATGTTGGCCGGCCGAGCTGGGAGAAGCGAGGCGTGGTTCTACTTTGGTGGTTTGCAAGACGTCGCGCGGACCATCCACAAAGTCCCGCGCGCTGGCGCGTGCGAGTCAGTGAAAAAGCATGAAGAAGTATGAAGGAAAAGACCTTCAAGGTCTGGTCGACCTCGGGCGTGAGCAAGGATATTTAACCTTTGACCAGGTGAATGATTTCCTGCCCCAGGACGTGACCTCACCCACCGATCTACGGTCCGCACTCGAAAGTTTCGAGGACATGGATATAAAAGTCCTCGATGATGTTCCCGCAGACGGGGTAGATGCCGAGCTGGAGGGCGAGGTCAAAGAAGATTCGGACGAGCTTGCCGAGTCCGCGACCGGCGGCGATTCGCTTAGCGAATCGTCCGACCCGGTGCGGCTCTACCTCAAGGAAATGGGTAACTTCCAGTTGCTCTCACGGGAGCAGGAAGTCGAGATCGCCAAGCGAATTGAAGCCGGCGAGAAGGAAGTCAAAGACGAAGTCTTGCGCTCGCCCATCGCGCTCGACCGCGTGATCGAAATTGCTGAGCAGATCGAGGCCGGCGAGGCCGATTTGCGTGATATTTTCGAAGAGAACGAGGAGCCCGCCGACTCCGACGAGGAACGCGGTCCGGAGGCCAATGAAAAACAGCTCAAGAAGCTGCTGACGGCTAAAAAAAATCTCGTCCGGCTGCGCGACCGAATCGAGCAGGCGGAAGAGAAACTTAAAAATATTCGAGGCAAATCAGCGGCCCGCACGAAGCTTGAAAAATTCATCGCCCACGAGCGCGACAAGGTAAAGCGCGAGCTTCAGCGGCTTGAGCTGTCCCACCATGTCGAGACCGCGATAATCAACGAGATGCGCAGTCTTCTGGAGAAGAGCCGCGCCGCGCAGGCGGTAATCCAACATTACGAGCAAGCAACCGGCCGGACCAAGGCACAGCTGCTGAAAGAAGCAGGCGAAGCCGAAGACCGCCGTCATGTCCTCAAGATTAACGGTGCACGCGAGAATCTGCTCGATATTGCCGCCCGGATCAAAGAAGCTCAAAGGACCATCAAGGAAGTTGAACATCGAGTAAGGGCCTCGACCGAGGATTTCGCCAAATCTTTGGAAATAATTGCTTCGGGCCAGGACAAGAGCCGCCGCGCCAAAAAAGAGCTGACCGAGGCCAACCTTCGCTTGGTGGTAAGTCTCGCTAAACGTTACACCAATCGCGGCCTCGGGTTCCTCGACCTTATCCAGGAGGGCAATATCGGCCTGATGCGGGCCGTGGATAAATTCGAGTATCAGCGCGGCTACAAGTTCTCGACCTACGCGACTTGGTGGATAAGACAATCCATGTCGCGTGCGATTGCTGACCAGGGCCGCACTATTCGAATTCCGGTCCACATGGTCGAAACCATCAACAAGCTGCTGCGCGTGACGCGTTTGTTGGTGCAACGTCTGGGACGCGAGCCGAGCCCCGAGGAGATCGCGGAGCAGATGGAGATGCCGCTGGATAAGGTCCAGAAGGTGCTCAAGATTGTTAAGGAACCCATCTCTCTCGAAACGCCGATTGGTGACGAAGAGGAAAGTTCTCTGGGCGATTTTGTTGAAGACGAACTGGCCCCTTCGCCGGTCGAGGCTGCGATCCAGGGTAATCTCGGCGAGCAGACCCGCAAGGTATTGGCGACCCTCACTCCACGTGAGGAGCAGATCCTGCGCATGCGTTTCGGTATTGGGCAGCGAACTGACTACACCCTCGAGGAGGTCGGCAAGCAATTCGCCGTTACCCGTGAACGGATCCGCCAGATTGAAGCCAAAGCGCTGCGCAAACTACGTCAGACGGGCCGCTCGCGTAACCTCGAGGGCTTCATGGAGCGCGAATAGCAGATTTGGGGACAGGCCAAGGCTCTCCTGTTCGTGACAACCAAGTGGAGCAATCCCTGCCAAAGCGAGATCCTCCTAACCCTCTGACTCCGAGTTTTGAGGCGGTCCTGATCCGGCACGGATTAGGACCGCTGCGCCGCACACAGGCGCCTGTGGCCTTGCAAGTCAACCTTGGCAAGCTCTGCAATCAGGCCTGCCATCATTGTCACGTCGATGCCGGGCCCAAGCGCACCGAAGTGATGACTTTATCGACTGCTCAACGGCTACTCGACCTACTGGCGACCAGCTCCTGTATCCGCGAGATCGATATCACGGGTGGCGCGCCCGAGCTTAATCCGAATTTCCGATGGCTGGTGACAAACGCGCGGAGCAGGGGCTACCAGGTCAAGGTTCGCTGTAATCTGACTGTGCTGTTTGAACCAGGGATGGATTGGTTGGCGGATTTTTATCGCCAGGAGAACGTCCACCTGATTTGTTCCTTACCTTGTTATCGCCCCGAAAATGTCGAGCGTCAGCGTGGTCGTGGGGTGTTTGCCAAAAGCATCGCGGCATTGCGACAGCTTAATCAGCTCGGTTATGGCCGCGAGCTCAGACTGGATTTGGTCTACAATCCACTCGATGCAGCGTTGCCACCTGCGCAGGCGCAGCTCGAAGCCCGGTATCGTGAAGAGTTGGGCCGCGATTTTGGTATCGTGTTCGACCGGTTGCTGACCATTACCAATATGCCCATCAATCGGTTCGCCCGTCAGCTGCAAGAAGATGGTAAGCTGTCGGAATACATGGGGTTGCTGGTCAATCACTTCAATCCCGCGACGGTGGATGGGCTGATGTGTCGCAGCCTGGTAAGCGTGGGCTGGGATGGTAGGTTGTTCGATTGTGATTTTAATCAGATGTTGGAGCTGCCAATCTCTCCCGTGCGGCGAACTCCGTTAACGATTTGGCAAATCGACGATCTTAGTACCCTCCGTGGGAGCCGGATCGTAACCGGACCCCATTGCTTCGGTTGCACGGCCGGTGCCGGTTCCAGTTGTAGTGGTGCTTTAGCCTAAGCGGCTACCGACAAGGAAGCTGATAGCGACTGCTTCCTGATGAACATCCCAATTGAATCCGGGCGAGAGCGGGCGAACGAGCACGCGCTTGAGGTCAGAATCTGGCGCTAACTCGCCACTCTGCCCGCTTGCTGGTGAGCTCGTTGAATCCCATCAAAATGGCGCGTTACGGCAGACGATTCAGCTTCATCCTCAACTAACGGTAAAGGGTGAACTAACTCGTTATCAGCAACGTACCCGGGCCGACAGGGAAAATCGATGCCTAATGCTCGGGGAGGGCATCAAATTGTGGCAAGAGAGCGACCGCTAGAGCCGGCGGGAAGCGCAGCCTGAAAAAGCCACACCAACGCAACTCCCAATGCCATACTAGCCGCGGCAGCCACAGCGCCATAGCGGGGCGGGTTGCCAGACCAGCAGCTCACCCGCACCCGACACCAAGCATGCAGCGGCCCGTAGCATAGGATCGCGCGTCAATGAGCAGACCGGACTGCGCCCCAACGTCTTTTCAGGAATACGAGCACATTAGTCGCCACTCAAAATAGAGTGCGCAAGCGCAGGGTTTGTTGCGCTTGTTCTGATTCTTCAAGCCATTTACGAATTGCGCGCCTAATATCACTATCAGAAAGAATTCCGACCAATTTTCCCGGATCCTGGCGATCGACGACAGGTAAGCGTCCGACCCCTTCTTTAGCCATCAACTCGACTGCCTGCCGCAAAGTATTGTCTTTGAACGCGACAGCAAACGGGCCGTGCACCAGCTCGCATAGGCGTTTCGAGTCCGGTTGGCTCAGATCAAGCAAGTCACGTTGACTGATCATGCCGACCAGGCGCTGGTCGTCGAGCACCGGGAAACCGTGGTGGGTGCTTCCTTCCTCGCGCCGCAGGATCCACGCGCGGACTTCACCCAAAGTCTGATCGGCTCTTAGTGAGACGATCCTGGAAGTCGCAACTTCCTTTACCAGCATCTGCTCAAGAAAGTCGGCCGCGTAGTCGACGGGAACCTGAACCCCTCGCCGCGCGATCTTTTCCGTCATGATAGTATGGCGCATCAGCAAAGCTGAGATGAGAAAGGCAGGTACGCAGCCGGCGGCGAGCGGTAGCAGGGCGAGAGGCTGCAAGGTGGTTTCAAAGGCGAACACGATAGAGGCTAAAAGCGCGCGCGAAGCCCCTGCAAACATCGCGGCCATGCCGATGAGAGCCGCGACTCTGATGTCGACTCCTGCCGTGGGAAACAGTCGCACGAGGGCTGCCCCGATAGCTCCTCCCATTGCCCCACCGATTGTGAATAATGGAGCGAGTGTACCACCCGAAGTGCCGCTGGCAAGCGAGATCGACCAGGATAAAAATTTGAACCCGCAGAGCATCGCAAGAGCACTAGTCGCGAGTGTTCCCGACAACTCATCTCGGACGTTGTAGTAGCCCACACCCAGCGTGCGGGGAGCGAAGTACCCGATCACGCCAACCACCACGCCACCCAGTGCCGGCCACCACATCCAATGAATCGGCAGCAGATCAAAGCCGTCTTCTGCCAGATATACGGCGCGTGTGACCGCGACCGACGCGACGCCAACGATCGCGCCGACTAATACATACAGGGCCAGTGCGGACTGACTTGGCGGATCGATGCTGGGCATCTGGAAAATCGGCGTGGGACCCATAAATTTGAGACGCAGCGCGGTCGCAGAAGCGCAGGCGCAGGCAACCGGAATCAGAGAGCGAGGACGAAACTCAAACAGCAACAACTCGATAGCCAACAGAATGGCGGATACCGGGCTGCCAAAGGTAGCTGCCATTCCGGCCGCAGCCCCAGCCGACAGCAACATTTTTCGTTCATCCGCCGTGGTTTTTAGCAATTGGCCGATGAGAGAGCCTAGGGCACCGCCAGTCGCGATGATTGGCCCTTCTGCTCCGAACGGTCCTCCGGTTCCGATCGCGATGGCAGCGGAGAGCGGCTTGAGAAAGGTTAAACGCGGAGGAATACGGCTCTGATTGCGAAGGATCTGCTCCATGACTTCTGGGATCCCATGTCCGCGGATCGCTTCCGAACCGTAGCGAGCCATCAAGCCAACAATCACACCTCCTACCGCCGGCACGATTATGACCCAGAGTCCAAGCTTATTCTCAGCCGGAGAAAAGAACTGCGTCGTCAAGCGGCCGTAAAAGCTCAGATTGGTAATCAGACCAATAAGCGCGAGTAGAATCTGTGCTACTACTCCCGCTGCGAGCCCAATCAAAATTGCGATGACGCTGAGGAAAACGACGCGGCTACCGACAGTCGTGATCATCTGGGGAGTCACGACCGACTGCAGCGTTAACCCCATCGATGGGGCGACCGGTAGACCTTCGGTTGACGATGAACCCGCAATGCTGCGATCTGGCGTCCTGGCATCGTGGCCGAGCGCGGATGATGTGCCAAGGCCTGAACGGTTTTCATTGGCAAGCGGATTGTCCTGGTGTCGGGATCGATCTCTGCTCATCAGTATTTCGTTTGCTCTTAGATGATTAAAAGTTCCGATTCGACGGAGTAAGCTCAAGCCGGATGTTCCAACAGCCAGTTGTGGAACATACCGAGATGTTTAATGATGAGCCATATCAAGTTTAATATTTGATGGATATAAACCGAATATCTAACGACCTGGAATTTTGCTTGCCAGTTGACTCAATCGGCTATCGAGTCCGTCCTACCTGCATAAGGCTTTCTAAACTTGCTGACAGAAATCGCCGAGAGTTGGATTTGCGGCTTGACGGCAGGTCAGTTTGCGGATTCCTCTGATAACTCGCTTTCTGTTCCGCCGCCCCATGACGATCGCTGGCGGGTTGCAGAAGCGGCGGTCAACAATCACTGGTGCATCCGGTGCTCGGGCGTCGGCAACGCCGCGAATCGACCACTACTCTTCGAGATGGATCTATAAGCGAGAAGCCCAAGAGGAGCCTGGAGAATGCCCTTTTTCGGCAGCGCGGTCGAATGAAATCTTTCGAGTATCCCGAAGCCTCCAATAGCTCAGATTGATTCAGCGTGTCATCGACGCGTCAGCGTGGTGAATCTCTAGATCGATGAACAGACGACAATTCTTAAAGGGGATAGGAGCTGCCGAGCTTGTAGCCATTCTGCCTAGTCCAAAGCTGGCATTTACAGCTTCGGCGTTCCGTCGCTGCCGCCCTTCGGATCCGGACTGGCCATCTCCAGCCGCTTGGAAGGAGCTGCAGCGTAGTCTTAGCGGTGACTTAATCCCTGTAAATTTTCCACTTTCCGTCTTAAAAACCGCTCCTGATAGCCCAAGTGCACGCGCACTTTATCGACATCTAAGCAATCCATTTTATATCCGCGATCAACCAGGACTTACTCAGACATTGGGATGGCTTGAGGCGTGGACCACGAGCCCGAGTGTTTACGCGGTCGCGGCAAGGAATGCTCATGACGTCGCGAGCGCTGTGACCTTCGCACGAGAGAACCGTCTGCGCCTTGCCATAAAAGGCGGCGGCCACAGTTATCAGGGCACTTCGAACGCTCCTGATTCGCTTTTGATTTGGACGCGTTACCTCGACGACATCACAATACATGATGCATTCGTGCCGCAGGGCTGCGCGGCTGCTCTCCGTCCGCAACCAGCTGTCACAATCGGCGCCGGAACCATCTGGATGCAAGTCTATGACGCGGTTACCACTCGGAACGGGAGATACGTTCAAGGTGGCGGTTGCACCACGGTGGGCGTAGCGGGACTGATTCAAAGTGGTGGGTTTGGAAGTTTTTCGAAGCATTATGGGCTAGCTGCCGCTGGCCTGCTAGAGGCAGAAATAGTTACCGCGGACGGCCAGATTCGTATCGCGAACGAATGCACCAATGCCGACTTGTTCTGGGCCCTTAAAGGGGGCGGGGGTGGGACTTTTGGTGTGATGACCAGGGTCACATTGCGCATCCGCGAGCTTCCTGAGTATTTCGGCATTGCCAGTTTCACCGTAAGAGCGACCTCCGAAAATGCTTACAAGCGCCTGATTCGCGAGTTCCTGAGCTTCTACGGGGAAGGGCTCTTCAATCACTGCTGGGGAGAACAGGTTAGCTTTAACCGCAACAATTCAATCGCCATTAATATGGTCTCATACGGGTTGGATAGCCGGCAGGCGGAGGCGGTTTGGCAGCCCTTTCTCGGCTGGGTAGCCCGCTCGCGCGAATACTTTTTTGAAGGCCGACGAATAATCGCAAGTTGGCCAGCGCGCCACATGTGGGACGTGAGTTGGTGGAAGAAGCACTGGCCTGAATTGATTGTCCCAAATCCACGAGGCGGGCGGCTTTTGACCTTAATAAGCCGGCTGGTGGGATGGCTCTACGAGCAGCCAGTCTTCGACATTGACGAAAGACCCGGGGCTAGTCCCCAGCACGCCTGGTGGGTTGCTGATGCTAGTCAGGTGGGATGGTTTATTTGGGGTTTCGATTCACTCTGGTTGCCATCGTCGCTTCTCGCGAGTGAGGCGCAAGCACACCTGGCGGACGCACTCTTTGCTGGCTCTCGTTACTCGACACTGTCGCTGCACTTTAACAAGGGACTCGCCGGCGCCCCAGCTGAAGCCATTGCCGAGGCGCATAACACTGCAATCAATCCGCAGGTCTTCAGCGCCTTCGCCCTGGCTATTGCTGCAGAAGCCCAGGGGCCGGCATATCCCGGGATCGGCGGACACGAACCAGCGATCTCACAAGGCCGGATCGCTGCACAGCACGTGAACTCCTGTATGAGCCGACTTCGTGCACTAGTACCGCAAGCTGGTTCATACGTTAGCGAGAGCGATTATTTTGAAAAAGACTGGCAGCGATCATATTGGGGCAGTAACTATGCTCGGCTCGCCGAAATTAAACGCAAATACGACCCGGAAGGGCTCTTTTTCGTCCACAATGGAGTCGGCTCCGAACGGTGGAGTACTGACGGCTTCACCAGGCGGTGAGCAAAGTCTCTACTGCGCTCCTCGTGAATCTGAGAGTTCTCACTATCGCATAATCATCGTTAGTCCGGTGGGCGTGGTGTATCGGGTAATGTCGAGATAGCTCGCAGGGGCCTGCTCATTGAGATACAGGGGATGTCCCTTGGGGGGGTCGACAAAAAAGGTTGCGTGCTTTCGCTGGATATCCCAGATCGATTCATTGTAGGACAGTGCTTCGTCCACCGGTCCAATGCCGGGAGCTTGCCGAGCAGGCCTGAACACCGCGAGAAATTTCCAGGGTTGATTCTGCCGATCGTAAAGGTCCTCCCAGAGCAGCCCATAAAAGTGTTTGTCCACGTACATGACGCGCTTGCCGTAACAATAGCCTCGGGCAAATGCCGGCAGCTTACTTACGCTTATCACATAGACGTCACGGAGCTGCCATTTACCCCATGAAGGTTGCGGCCATCCCAGCGGCATATCGAAGTTGTCGGGAAAGCCGGTACTTGGCATATCGAAACCCATTAGGTTGAGAATTTTCTTCTCGCCTAGAAAATCCGCCTTCACTTCGCTCATGTTCGAATCGTAGCCACCGCGAAAGTCTTCCGGCGTGGTATCGCCCCCGAATGATGGGGCGCAGCGTGCCAGTGCTGATACGGGCTGGTAACGACGCAGCGATGGCAGAAAAACGTAGCTGTCCTCCGGCCGCGACAGGTCCGTGTAGTCGATCTTCAGATTCGCGTTATAACGATCCTGTTCTGGCTCGACCGTTTCGAAATATTCGGTGAAAAATTTCCCCTCACCCCCTGGAATGGTCGCTGGCACACCTGGGTCGGTATTGAAGGAGAGCTGACGATACAGAAGTAAACCGGCGTTGCAGTTGACGTTTAGATAGCTGTCCACATAGCAACCCTGGCCGTACGTGTCGACCGCAAGATGGGGAACGTATCGGAACCAGAGATTAGCCAGAATCTTCCAACCTTTGTGAGGTTCCGCCGGTGAGGGGAAAGGAATTCCGCCCTGATAGCCCGTTAAATTGAGGCCTCCGTTCGGAAGCTCAACAATTCTGACCTGCCCCGCATATTTTTCCGTTGCTGCCAAATAGTTGCGCGGTAGCGAATGGATGATTGTTGGGCCGACATCGATGCGAACATCTGACGGCATCTTCCAGAAATACTTACCTTCGAACAGTGCGATCATCCCGTCCGGCATGAACTGGCGGTAGCGTTCCCAATTCTGCATCGTAATACTGGTTCCAGGAGGGATGCCCGTATTCAGGCTGCTGTCAGTCTGAGCGCTAGCAGCCTGATTAAACGACGTTGACGCAGGCTCACCTGCCCCATGCATAGGCTCCGCGCCTGCAAACAGCAATGTCGAAAAGCCCATCAGGGCCAAACCGGTAAGAGCCAAAACCAGCGTCTTCGAACCGAACATTTGAGAACCTCGAACGTATGTGACAGACTGCGACCTCTGCCGCCGGCTTACTTTGCGGCGGCGCAATCGGGCAGCGAAGAGCTCAAATAATCCGCAACTCAACCACGAGGATCATTTGGCACGGGGCGTTCGGTGAATCTCACCACCATGCCAAAGGCTTGGTTTTGGTCGAGAACCACCGCATCAGCGCCGTCGGGCTCGGGCTTCAATTGCTTGGATTCCAGAAATGCTTTCGCCCGCGTCAAATTGCGAGTAGCGAAGGTGACCGAATAAATCCCCTCTCCGTTTGCTTCCAGCTCGCGCCCTTCCGGACCGGTCTGGGAGAGCGGTTGCGCCAATTCGACGACGGTATCTTCGCCGATGGCTACGAAAGCACTGCGCTTGCGCCCTGCCATCTCCTCTTCGTGTAATAGTTTGCCGTCGAGGATGTCGCAGTACAGGCGCTTGGCGGCCGGCAAGTCTCGAACCACGACAGTGATATGTGAAGCCCGTTCGATGCCGAGTGGGTGCTGTTCACGCCAGAAGTTTGCCGACCAAGCCGGTTGCAGCCGCGGGTCGATCGTGTACTTGCCAATGACGGCAAATTCGAGCTGACCGTGCGTTTCCTTGGGGTGAGTCCAAATCGCGAAACTCTCTTCGCCAGGTTTGACGCGCTTACCGACAATGTTGAACAGGCGCAGCCCCTCGCTGTCGAGCTTGGCGGATAGCTCGGCGACATTGTCGACGTACCACGCAATTGAGTGAAAATGTTGACCGAAGCGGTCGTGAAACTTTTTGACTGATTGATTCTGCAGATTAGCCACCCGCGCGGGCATCATCGGTTCCATGATCACCTCGCCTATCGCTAGCAGGGAGGCGTCACGGCCCGCCAGTTTCTCGTACCCCCGATAAAAGCGAGTTACCGCGAAAACATTGTCGTACCACTCGTCAACCGCCGCCAGGTCGCTGACGACATGTGTCAAGTGAAACAGCTTGCCGATCTTAAACATTTGTCCCTCCATTGGGGTGATGCGCTAGAAATTGGGGTTGCGTTACTCCGTGTATCGCTGTAAAAGGCCAGTCGTCAACTTTTTGGTCGAATGCTGTCGGTTTGCTGAACAATGCTGCCTGCGATCAACTCAATCCGTCGTGCGCTGAAAAACCGGCATCAGCGAGATGGAGCGTTCGAAGTGTCGTGTGAGCGAGGCAACCGTCGCCGAAGCAGGACGCCCTGGGGTCAAACGGGAGGGGGAATATGCGAGCTGCTGTGATGCGTGACAAGAAGATCGTAGTTGACGACATTGCGGTGCCTGTCCCCGGTCCCGGGGAAGTTCTGGTCAAAACCCTCGCCTGCGGGATCTGTGGTTCGGATCTTCACGCACTCAAACATGCCGAGCGATTGGTGGAAGTCTCGCGCCGTTCGGGTGGTCCCTTCATCATGGATCCGAAGCGCGATATCGTCATGGGTCACGAGTTCTGCGCCGAACTGGTCGATTTTGGACCAGAGACGCAGCGTAGAATTAAATTGGGCACACGTGTATGTGCCATGCCGGTGCTGTTCAGAGGCTCGAGAGTCGAGACGATTGGTTATTCGAACGAGAATCCGGGCGGTTATGGCGAGTACATGCGTCTTGCCGAGAAACTGCTGCTCGAAGTGCCCGATCACCTCTCCAGCGAGCGAGCCGCGTTAACCGAACCGATGGCGGTTGGGTATCATGCGGTGCAAAAGGCTCGTTTGACCCCCGACGACGTCCCGCTCGTGGTTGGCTGCGGACCGGTCGGCCTCGCCGTGATCGCTGCTCTGAAGTTGAATGGTTCTGCTCCTATCGTTGCTGCGGACTTTTCCCCGCGCCGCCGTCAACTGGCCGAAGCAATAGGTGCTGACGTGATCGTCAATCCAGCGGAACAATCGCCCTTCGAAAGCTGGAAGCAAATGGCGATCTATAAGGATCAAGCCAAGGCTCCGGCTTTGGCTCCTTGGTTACCCGGTCCGGCACTGCGGCCCGCAGTCATCTTTGAGTGCGTGGGTGTGCCGGGAATGATTGATTCACTCATGGCAGGTGCGCCCGCTAATTCGCGATTGGTCGTGGTGGGAGTCTGTATGGAGCACGACCAAATCGAACCGATGATGGGAATAAACAAGGAGTTGAGCATCCAGTTTGTGCTTGGTTACTCCGGAGATGAGTTCAGAACCACGCTGCTTCACCTGGCCGAAGGCAGGATCAATTACGATCAACTTATAACCGGCAAAGTTGGGGTCGACGGTGTGGCGGACGCGTTCGCGGCGCTGGCCTCGCCCGAGCAGCATGCCAAGATCCTGGTAGAGCCATGGCGCAGCTGACAGTGATGTGTGCAGGGCCTGGTCAATTGCCCAAAACTGTATGAGCTTGTTACTGGGGTCTGATCCTCCTGAGTCTTTAAATTCTTCAATTCCCCCGATTCAGTCGGTTGAGGGAAGGACATTTGAGTCGCTGATCTTAGCGACGATAGATGTCTACGAGTCCATCGAAAAGCGTAAGTAAGCCTGAAGCAATAGGTGAGTGAGTTGATGATTCAAGTTTGATTCCGCCCCTAACGGTGGAGAAGGATCGTGGAGTGGAGTGCGAGCCTCGGCGTCGAACTTGCTATCTCTTGTCATGACCCTATGCACACCTAACGGGCCGCTGCCTGCGCCAGACCGGGATTCGATAAAGTTCGAACTCTAACTATAGACCTGTCAGCACATCGTGCTAGAAGTAGACTATATCAATCGATATTAGTGACTCACGAGGAGCTTATGAATTCGGTCGAGACTTATCAGAAGAGACTTCGCGAGGAGGTCTCGCTCGTCGAGCAGGAGATCGAGTCGCACAATCAGCAGATCGAAAGCCTTAATACCCGCCTTGAAGGGCTTAAGCGGGCGCTCGAACTTTGCGACTCTGAGCAAATCGCTGTTGCCGAACTGTTACGGACTGGAGTGGCTGGCCTGCAATTCGATACCGCAACTTCAAGATCATCAGCCCCGTCCACGGAGAAGGCGCTTCACAAATCATCAATGGCGCGCGGTAATGCCCCACGGAACGCTCAACGCGGGACGAAGAGTTCTCCCACCGGAGCCCGTAGCAGCAACGGCGGCATGAGGCGAGTCGACATGATTGCTGCCGTGCTCAAGCGTCATCCGCGATTGACCGTGCGCGAACTAATCGTTGCACTGGAGCGACAGTTCGGCTGGAAATGTGGTGAAAGTAACCTCACCGCGCATCTCTATACGAATCCCGACCGTTTTGTGCATACCAAGGCTGATCGTGCCGGCAAGCAGCTTGTGACCTGGTCGGTGCGCTAGTTTCCCTGCCAGCGCGAGTGAAACTGGCCCGAGAGGGTATTTCAAAGGCACTGATGGGATGAGCGCTAAATGGCGCGACTCGGTGCGACAGTCAAGCTCGGCCACTTTTATTCGTGCTGCAAGTTGTTCACAGTTGTTTGATGACTTCAGCCAGCTGTTCCAATTGTTCCATCTCGTCGAACACCGGATTGAGCATTAGATGCCGGGCGCCTGCGCTGATCAGTTGGGTGAGCTGTTCCACGCATTCCTGCCGGCTGCCCCAAAGCGAAACCTGGGTAGCCATCTCGGCTCGCTTGTAGCGCACGGCAAACCATTGCCGCAAGCGCTGCTCTGCTCGCCATTTATCGTTGTCGATTGCAACATACACCCGCTTGGATATTGGAAATTGTGTCGGGTCACGCTTTTCAGCCTCGAGGAAACGGCGCAGCAAACTGACTTGTTGGGCAAAGTCGGCAGACGAAGAGGAACCAGCTCCCATCCAACCATCGCCTAGACGCGCTGCTCGACGCAGCCCGATCGTGTCGCGGGCGCCAAACCATAGGGGCGGATGGGGTTGCTGTACCGGCTTTGGCTCCATCGGAACATCCGCGAATTGCCAGAACTCCCCCGTGAAACTTGCCCGCGTCTGCGTCCAGAGCGCCTTCATGACCGTCAGCCCTTCAACAAAGCGCCGTGCGCGGTGACCATTAGACACGCCGAATACATTTTCCCGAACATGGGGGCCGCCAATGCCGACACCGACTGTCAGTCGGCCTTTGCTTAGCTGATCGAGAGTTGCAAGACTCTTGGCCAATTGCACCGGATTCCGCACTACAGGTAACAACACTGAGGTGCCGAGGCGCAGTTTATTCGACAGGGCGGACGCGTAGGTCAGAAGCGTCACCGGCTCGAGAATAGCTGAATCCGAGATAATCTGCTCCTGGACCCAGAGGCTATCGAAGCCGAGCTCTTCGGCTCGAGCGACAAAATTGCGTATAAGGTCGACATCTACCGCGGCGGAAAACGTTTGTGGAATTGCTATGCCACAGGCAATCGTGCTCATACTGAATCCTCGGTCGTCCGCAGTCCATCTGCACAGCAGCAACGGAGATGTACCATATGAAGCCGGATTCTGCACCAGCGATTGGCTCGGACCGAGCTCAGCATAATGTCTGAAAGGCACGCGTTTTCGCCAGCCGAAATGGAGCTTTTGCGCGCCGTTAGTGACGGGCGCGTGGCCGATTATCGTCCATCTGATATCGCATCGGAGCCGAGCCGAGACTTCAGTGGACCCAGAATCACCGCTGAAACCATTCGAGCGATTGTCGAAGGATCAATACCGGGGCTGCGACCAACAACGGCCGGGTTAAGAATTGCCGGCGCGAGGATCGACGGTGACATCCAGCTGACATCGGTGCACTTTGCGTATCCATTGGAGCTGGTCAAATGCCGTATAGATTCTCCCATCACGTTGAACGGCGCTACGGTGGAGTTTCTCAATCTCGCCGGCTCACACCTCGTGAGCCTCGCGGCCGAATCACTCGAAGTGTCTTCAGGAGTTTTTTTGGGTGACGGATTGGTGGCCGCAGGCGAGATTTGTCTTCGTCGTGCGCGCATCGGGGGCGATTTATCGTGTGTCGGCGGTATTTTCAGAAATCCTCTGGGCATCGCTCTCAACCTGGAAGGCGGCGCCGTTGATGGCCACGTCATTTTGGCCAACGGCTCGTCATTCGCGGGACAAGTTAACCTCAACCACTCATATGTGGGTGGGCTTTTGTACTGTGCCCACGCGATGCTCGAAAATCCGAGGTCGAGAGCACTTTCAATGGACAATGCCAGATTCGGCATGAGTGTGATTTTCGGCAACGGCTTCAAGGTGCGAGGCGAAGTCAGCTGCCGCGATGCCACTATCAAGCGAATGCTCTACTGCAGCAATTGTAGCCTGGACAACGCCGGGAATTCCGCGCTCGCGGCTGACGGAACAGTGATTGGCAATGACGTGCTGTTGGCAAACTGGTTCTACGCAAGAGGTACGGTGTGTCTCGGTAACTGTGAAATTCACGGGAATCTTCGATGCGTGGGGGGAGCGTTCGACAATTCCGGCGGTGTCGCGCTGAAACTCGATGGTTCGCGAATTGACGGCGATATTCATATGCATACCCGTTTCATGGCAGACGGGTCTGTGCAAATGGATAACGTTGTTATCGGGGGCAGCTTGATTGCTTCGGGAGCGTCGTTCCGGAACAGTCGTGGTGTCGCTCTTCTGATGCGCAATGCCCAGGTGTCCAAGCGTGTGGCGCTGAATAACAGCTTCAGGGCGCGGGGCGCAGTAGTGCTGGACGGCAGCGAAATGGCCGAACTTGTATGCAGCGAGGGCAGATTCGATAATCCGAACGGCATCGCCTTGTCCCTGAATGAGGCTCGGATTGCCGGCAGCGTTCTCCTCAACGACGGGTTTCACAGCCTCGGAAGCATTCAGTTGGAAAACGCGACGATTGGCGGAGAAATCGAGTGCGCCTACGGTACTTTCGAGACGGCCAGCGGCGGGTTAATCTGCAGACGAAGTGCACCATCTAAGTTCTCCGGTTAGACGACCGGCGTCGAACGCCCCCGGAGCCCATTTGGGAATTCCGCTCACTACAACTCCCTTGTCGCACAGCACACGCCCGATTGCGCCGAGCACAGCGCCGACCGGATATGGCAGCGGTTTCCAGCCTCTGTTGAGCAACGGCTCAATGCAGTACTATGTCCGGTTATGTGCGATAGAGGTGGTAAATTGCGGTCGTTCGCCTAACCGCAATGCGCCCTCCATGGCGGCGGGGTGCTGTCCGCGCCAGGAGTTTCCGCGTAAGCGTTTGGAGATACCTGCCACAGGTTATTTGCCATGCCTGCTTCTTTGAAAAATTCGATACGGGAGCGCTGGAACCAGGGGATTCCGACCATCAACGGCTGGCTCACCTTACCCACGTCGTTGGCTGCTGAAATAATGGCGCGAGCCGGTTTCGATTCCCTGACGATTGACATGCAGCACGGTGCGATCGACTACGCTGACCTTCTTCAGCTGCTGACGGCGCTTGCCGCCAGCGAGGTTACGCCACTGGTTCGGGTGCCCAACTCGGATCCGACATTTATCACTCGCGTGCTCGACCTCGGCGCATTGGGTGTCATTTGTCCGATGATAACGAGTGCTGCAGAGGCGCGAGCCTTCGCGGCAGGCGCTCGATATTTCCCGCGCGGTAACCGCAGTTCAGGACCGCTGCGAGCCGCGATGCTTTACGGGGCGGACTACTTCAGGCAAGTGAACGACGCCATCGTGGTGATGGGGATGATTGAGACCCCTGATGCTGTCAAGAACCTCGATGAGATTCTCGCGGTCGAGACTGTGGACGGCATTTACGTGGGTCCGAATGATCTCGGTGTGGCGATGGGGATGCCGGCCGGAACCGATCGCGAAGAACCGGAGTTTTTGCGCACGCTCGAAGAAATCGCGCAGCGCGCCAATCGCCATGGCAAGATTCCCGGCCTGCACACGAATTCGAGCAAGTACGCGGCTCGGGCCATCGCGATGGGGTTTGGTTTCGTAACCATCTGTGCCGACGCCAATCTGATTCGTTTTGGCGCAGTTTCGGCAGTCCGAGACCTAAGAGAGGCGCTCGGCTCACGCCGGTAGAAGCTCGCACAACGGCAACGCTGCTCATTGATGGCAAGTCATGCTCTGTTCAAACTGCGGAACCAAAAATCCAGTCGCAAAAAGGTTTTGCTCCCAGTGTGGCGCGGCGTTGCCCATCGTTTGCGCCAGGTGCGGTGCGGAAAATGCGGCGACGTCCAGATTCTGCGGCGACTGTGGCACGGCTCTGGCCCGCGACTCCACCCATTCAGGTAGCACTGCCGCCTCAAAATCCATCAGCCTGCAGCCGATGGAGTCGCGGCTCTCAGGCAAAGACGAGCGCAAAACCGTTACCGCGCTGTTTGCGGATATCAAGGGCTCGATGGAGCTCATTGAAGACCTCGACCCTGAGCAGGCTCGTAATATCATCGATCCGGCATTGCGATTGATGGTGGAGGCAATCCGCCGCTACAGCGGCTACGTGGTTCAGTCGACTGGCGACGGCGTCTTCGCCATTTTTGGCGCTCCAATTGCGCATGAGGATCACGCTCAACGTGCGCTGTACGCCGCTCTGCGGATACACGACGAGTTAAACCGGCATTGCAACCGCATCGGTGTTGAAGAGAGCAGGCGCGTGCAAGCCAGGGTTGGGATTAACAGCGGCGAGGCGGTTGTGCGCTCTCTGTCAGTCGGTGGACGAGCTGAGTACACGCCCATCGGACATTCGATCGGCTTAGCCGCCCGGCTCCAAGCGCTGGCACCGATCGGCTCGGTTGCGGTGACAGCCGAGACCAGAAAGTTGTGTGATGGCTACTTCAAATTCAGACCATTGGGTCCCGTCCGCATTCGAGGGGTGAGCGAGCCAGTTGCTATTTATGAAGTCGTCGGACTGGGACCGCTTCGAACCAGTTTCCAGCTCTCTGCGGAGCGAGGACTTTCCAGCTTTGTCGGACGGCGGCGTGAACTCGAGCAGCTAAGAATGTCGCTTGCAGCCGTCAAGAGCGGTCGCGGACAGATCGCCGCCGTTCTGGGCGAGGCAGGCGTCGGCAAGTCGCGGTTATTTCATGAATTCAAAATACTGGCACAGAGCGAGTGCACGGTACTGGAAACGTTTTCGCTCGCGCACAACAGAGAAACATCCTACTTTCCGGTCATTGAGTTATTGAAGCACTACTTTGGGGTCGCCGAGGAAGATGACAAGCGGAGACGGCGCGAAGAACGGGTAGCTCGATTGCTGGCTGTCGATGCAGGCCGTGTCTTCTCGCCGTGGCGCCGGCGGGCCCGCGATAAAGTGACCAGCAAAGTGCTTGCACTTGAGCGGCGCCTCGAAGATACCTTGCCGTACCTGTTCACCCTGCTGGGTATACAGGATTCTTCCGATCCGCTTGCTCAGATGGATCCTCAGATAAGGCGGCGGCGCACGCTCGATGCGGTCAAGCGCCTGCTGCTGCGTGAAGCGCTGAACCGGCCGCTGCTGCTCGTGTTTGAAGACCTGCACTGGCTGGACAACGAGACCCAGGGCTTTCTTAATTTACTGGTAGATAGCATCGCCAACGCTCCGCTCTTGTTACTTGTCAACTATCGCCCAGACTATCGGCACGAATGGAGCAACAAGAGCTACTATAATCAGGTACGGTTGGAGCCGCTTTCAATTGAAAATGCGGCGCAGATGCTCGACGCGATTCTGGGCGAACGAGGGGAATTGGCGCGACTGCGCCAGTTGATTATCGACAAGACTCAGGGCAACCCGTTTTTTATCGAAGAATTGGTCCAAGCCTTGTTCGAGCAAGGTATCGTGCGGCGCTCTGCGGATTCCGGAGAGCTAAAGCTGACCAGGGAGCTCGAGACGTTACGACTCCCCCTGACCGTACGAACATTGCTCTCATCGCGTATCGACCGGCTTCCGACCAGGGAGAAAGAGGTGCTTCAAACTCTGGCCGTAATCGGCCGACAGTTTTCGCGGCCCTTGATGAGTCGCGTCCTTGACTACCCGGAGAGCGAACTGGACGGTGCGATTGTCAACTTGCAGGCTGGCGAATTCCTTTACGAGCGGCCGGCCTTTGCGGAAGTTGAATATGTTTTCAAACATGCACTGACCCAGGAGGTCGCATACAATTCGCTGTTGCTCGAACGGCGCGTTGTGCTGCATGAGCGGGTCGCACAGGCGCTCGAAACGCTGTTTAGCGACGCGATCGATGACCATGCGGCGGATGTTGCCTATCACTACAGCCGCAGCGCAAACGCTTCGCGCGCTATCGATTACCTCATCCGCGCTGGACAGCAGGCGCAGCTGCGTTCCACGTACTCACAGGCTGTTGCATATCTGGAACAGGCCTTGGCTATCCTCGAGAAGTTACCGCCTGGTGCTGAGCGTGACCGTAAGGAGATAGCGATTCGTGCGGGCCTGGGTGACGCGGCTATTGTGATGAATGGCTACGCCACGGCTGAGTACGAGCATCACCTGGCGCGCCGCTACGAGCTCGCAGAAGGGCTTCGTGACACTAACCAGATCTTCTACTCACTGGTGGGAATGTCGGTCCTTGCGGCGTTTCGCCTCGAGTTGCGCAAGGCGCAGGATATCGGCTGGAAGCTGCTCGGGATTGCAGATCATGAGCATGACCCGAACCTGCAATTGCAAGCTCATGGCTCTCTCGCCAACGTGCTGTGGTTGCTTGGAGATTTCACCGCCGCTCGCGAACATGCCGAGAAGGGGCTTAGCACGGTAGCGCATGAACCTGCGCTGCCGGCGGGGGAGGAACATTTACGAGCTGCCTGCCTTTATTTCACTTGCCTGTGCACCCACGCGCTGGGCTACCCGGACAAGGCACTGCGTCTGGCGTTGGAGTTCCTGGCGTCTTCCAGAGAGCGTGGCCAACTCTTGCCGGTAGCATTTGCGTTGAACGGCTTAGCAACGGTTCTGGCATGGCGCGGTGAGGGGGTAGAAGCACTGAAATACAGCGACGCGTTACTCGCGCTGACTGCCGAACACGGCTTCAGTAACTGGCATTATTTCGGCCAGGTGATCCATGGCCAAAGTCTCGGACTTGTAGGAAGAGCCGAGGATGGAGTCAAGGAAATAAAAACCGCCCTGAATTCCATCGTGAGCACCGGAGCGACCGTCCCGGGTTGGGTTAATGCAAGTCTGGCGTTTTCATTGCTCACAGCGCATCAGCCTTCGGAAGGGCTAAAGGTGGTCACAGCAGCTGTGGACCTGGGAGATCAGACCGGCGACGCAGAGGCCAAAGCGGAATTGCATCGACTCCGGGGCGAGCTTACGCTGATGGCCAGCCCGGTTGATCTGGCGGCCGGTGAGGCATCTTTCCGTGCGGCGCTCGACATTTCACGCAAACAGATCGCTAAGTCCGCCGAACTGCGCGCTGCCATCAGTTTGACGCGTCTGCTAATGCAACAGGACCGCCCGGCCGAGGCGCGCGCCACGCTTTCAGGAGTTTACGACTGGTTTACTGAGGGCTTCGATACTGCTGACCTGCGTGATGCCAGAACATTGCTGGACCAATTGAATTGATCGAATCGATTAAGGCGTGCTGGACGAAACGACCGCTTGTGCAACCCCGCACATCAATGCAGGTCGTAGATGCCCATGGGAGGAGCACGCAAGTCTATCAAAGTCGTTAGACCTGCCCCCTGGGCGGTCGAGCTTATCGGCGATTCGCTTTGACCTCGGCCTTGCCGGCCTCGACCGAAAAGCACCCTGGCTCTTTCCTGGCGCAGCACTCCAGGAACGTCATGGTCGAAGCCGCGTCTTCTGGCCTCAGAATGCCGTGCTCCAATTGGCGACCGAGATAGCTCCGGCGCCGAATGTTGCCGCACTTGACATATGCTCGAGTAATTAAGTAGTGCTGCCTGGACACATAAAGTGTCACCGACCCGGAGACAAGATAAGCCGAAGAGGTCACCTGACAGAGAAGCGCTGTCACGCCCGTTCAAGGGGAGCAAGCGATGAGCGAATCGACAATCGAAAGCCAATCTACTCGAATTCCCACGCCTAACGAACTCGGGTTCGACCCCGCTGAACTGCGGCGGAAGTATGCCGAAGAGCGGGCTAAACGGCTGCGCCCCGACGGTAACAACCAGTATCGTGAGGTCGCGGGTGACCTTTCTCGCTATGAGAACGATCCGTATACCAAGCCGTTTACTCGAGCTGCGCTTCACGAGGAGCTCGAGGCCCTGATCGTGGGCGGCGGGTTTGGTGGTCTGCTGGCTGCAGCCAGACTGCAGCAGGTCGGCATAACGGTAATTCGGATCATCGAAAAAGCAGGCGATTTTGGCGGAACCTGGTACTGGAACCGCTATCCAGGTGCGCAGTGCGATATCGAATCGTATATCTACTTACCTTTGCTGGAAGAGACAGGTTATATCCCGAAAGAAAAATACTCGTTCGCACCTGAGATCTATGAACATGCTCAACGCATTGGCAGGCATTTCGATTTGTACAGATGCGCTTGTTTTCAAACTCAGGTAAAGGAAGCTCGCTGGGATGATACCGATAAACGTTGGACGGTGACAACTGATCGGGGCGACGTTTTTAGAACGCGCTTCGTTATCATGTCGAGCGGACCTCTCAACCGGCCCAAGTTACCCGGTATCCCGGGAATCGAGAAATTCAAAGGGCACACCTTTCACACCAGTCGCTGGGACTATGAGTACACTGGTGGCGACACGACCGGTGGTCTGACCAAGCTTGGCGACAAGCGAGTAGGAATAATTGGTACGGGGGCCACCGCGGTTCAATGTGTTCCGCATCTCGGCCAATGGGCCAAGCAGCTTTATGTCTTCCAGCGCACGCCATCTTCGGTCGATGAGCGGGGCAACAAGCCAACCGATCCGGAATGGGTGAAATCGCTGCGACCTGGATGGCAGGCGTACCGTAACCACAACTTTTGCTCGATTCTGGCGGGAATTCCGATTGAAGAAGATTTGGTCGGCGATAAGTGGACGAGCCTGTTCAAAAATCTGGCTAGGCTGCTGTCCGATAAGCAAGGCAATCTCTCTGAGCAAGAGATGGCACTAATGGCCGAAATCGCCGACTTTCAAAAGATGAATGAAATCCGGGCCCGCGTTGAAGCAATCGTCAAGGACCGCGCGACCGCCGAGGCGCTCAAGCCGTGGTACGGACAGTGGTGTAAGCGTCCAACCTTTAACGACGAATATCTCCCCACCTTTAATCGGCCTAACGTGAAGTTGGTTGACACTCGGGGTAAAGGGGTCGAGCGCATCACTGAGCGTGGAGTCGTAGTGGACGGAGTCGAATACGAGCTCGACTGCCTTATCTTCGCGACCGGGTTTGAGGTTGGGACTGCCTATACTCGTCGCGCTGAGCTCGAAGTCTATGGACGCAGCGGCTTGGCGCTGTCCGAGTACTGGGCCAACGGAATGAAGACCCATTTTGGTTTTCTCAGTCATGGCTTCCCCAATTTGTTTCACATGGGACTGACGCAGACCGGCCTGGCCCCGAACTTCACTTATATGCTTGAGGGGCAGGCGACCCATATCGCGCATCTGGCAGCCGAGGTAAAAGCTCGTGGAGCACGCTCGATTGAGCCCACCCGTGAAGCCGAGGCGCGCTGGGTGGAAAGGGTTACTCGGAAAACCTTGATGTCGGAATATCAGAGTTCGTGCACTCCGGGTTACTACAATGGCGAGGGTCAGCAGGGAGGGCAGGGTTTCCTTGAGGCCTCGGACCCGGATGGCGCCGTGCGATTCTACGAGATGCTTGCCCGCTGGCGCGAAAAGGGCGATTTCGAAGGTGTGACCATCGAATAGGGCTGCGACCCGAGCCCTTTGGAAGGATCACAAGCCTGGCAGTTCCCGCCTCATCTCTGTTGGTTGTCAGGCTCCATGCGCAACCGAGCGCTTTAGCGGCGCACGCCGCTAAGGTCTGAGTTTGTCTATTCAACTCAAAGAGATAAACCATGAACCACAAACCTCTTGGCGACGACTCTAAGCCCGAATCGTCGGCGATGAGTTCGGTGGTCCCGCTCGGCTGGAAATCGCTTCGGCGGGTTCAAATCTGTAGCGTCGCTCGGATTAGGGTAACTACTAAAGGCCAGATTGGCTTAGTTCGACGCAGATGCAAGTCGATGAGCCTTGGAATCGGAGGGTTTCGAACGTTGCGTTCGGAGACTGACCAGCCGATTCAGAATGACGTCGCCAACCTCGAGCTTACTCAGCTTCGGCGTGGTCTCGCGCCGCCCCTCCGCGTCGATGATTGTAACAACATTGGTATCGGCCGCGAATCCTGCATCAGAGCGCGATACGTCGTTGGCCACAATGAAGTCGAGCATTTTCCGTCGGAGCTTGTCGACCGCATTGCTTTCGAGATCTTCGGTTTCTGCAGCAAATCCGACCAGCAGCCGGTCGCCCTTTTGTGCGGCGAGCCGGGGGAGTTCATCGTCGATGGCGGCGAGCTCGAGAGTCATTCCCTTCGGATTTTTCTTGAGCTTATGAGTGGCGGGTTTGGCTGGACGAAAATCAGCGACTGCCGCTGCCATTATCAGGACGGAACACCAAGGGAAGTTGAGGGAGGTTGCCCGCAGCAGATCGGCTGCACTGACAGCGTCGATGCGCTCCACACCATAGGGCGTGGGCAAACTCGAGGGGCCGGCCACCAAACGCACGGTGGCTCCGCGGCGCCATGCGGCCTTTGCGATGGCGAAGCCCATTTTGCCGGTGGAACGATTCGACACGAAGCGCACCGGGTCGATAGCTTCCTGGGTGGGCCCCGCCGTTATCAGGATCCGCTCAGCGGCAAGATCCTGGCGGGAGAGCATCCGGATCAGCTCCTCGACAATGAAAGCGGGCTCCGGCAAACGGCCCTTACCCTCATAACCACAAGCCAGCTCGCCGGCGGCAGGTTCCACGATAGTTATACCTCGAGCCCTTAACTTGGCGAGGTTCTCCACCACCGCAGGATGCTCATACATGTGAACATTCATGGCCGGCGCAAAGGCGATCGGACATCGTGCCGCCAGCAGCACCGTTGAAACCAGATCATCGGCCAAGCCATGCGCCGCCTTGGCGATCACGTCAGCACTGGCGGGTGCAATCACAATAGCATCCGCTGAGTCGGCCAGGCGGATATGGCCGATCTCGGATTCCTGAGTGAGGCTGAAAGTCTCGGTGGCGACCGGGTTAAGGCTAAGGGTCTGCAGAGTAAGCGGGGTGATGAACTGCTGCGCATTGCGCGTCATCATCACGCGCACACGCGCCTCAGCGGAAATCAGCAGCCGTACCAATTCAGCCGCCTTGTAGGCCGCGATTCCGCCGGAAACGCCCACCACTATCGTTTTTCCTGACAGCGGATTCATGGCAGCCAGATCTTACTCACCCAGCGGCTGGGAGCCAAAGGCGGAATGTGGTCGGTCCTGCTTCGTAATCATTGCCGGGAGCGAGCTTGCCTAGCGTTCAATTTCGCCGCTGATGAACTTTTCTACCCGTTCACGCGCAATATTGTCGGGGATCTGCTCCGGAGGATGCTTCATCGTATAGGCGGCAATCGAGATAAGCGGCCCGCCAATTTTGCGATCACGCGCCAACTTTAAGCAGCGAATGGCATCGATAACCACCCCGCCTGAATTGGGCGAATCTTCAACCGACATCCGCAATTCCAACTCGATCGGAATGCCGGCGAAACCTTCGCCCTCGATGCGCAGAAAGCAGACCTTGTTGTCCTTTTGCCAAGGAACATAGTCGGAGGGCCCGATGTGGACATTTACATCGGGCATTCGCTCGGGCAAAACGCTTTGCACTGCCTCGGTCTTGGACTGGCGTTTGCTGCCCAGACGCGAACGGTCCAGCATGTTGAGAAAATCGGTGTTGCCACCGGTATTGAGCTGATAAGTATGCTTGAGTTTGATGCCGCGTTCGGCGAATAACTTCATGATCGCGCGGTGCAAAATAGTTGAACCAAGCTGCGACTTAACGTCGTCGCCTACCACCGGGATACGCCGGGCGGTAAATTCGGCCGCCCATTTTGGGGAAGAGACAATGAAGACCGGCATGCAGTTCAGCAAACTGACCCCGGTTTCAAGACAGGCCCGGGCGTACCGCTCAACGGCTTTCTGACTGCCAACCGGCAGATAGCATAACATGATCTCCGCACCACTCTTGCGCAGCTCTTCCTCGATATTCACCGGTGGCAGTGATGCTGGGACGAACGTCCTCTCCGGTGGATAATCGCGCATATGCGGCGCAACGCCGTCGTGCAGTTCTCCCATCTGCACTGTGACCCCGTAATGGGGCAAATCGCTCCAGATGGTAGCCGTGTTGTTCGGTGGGGCGAAGCAGGCTTCTTCCAAGGGGCGACCGACCTTGCGGCTGTCGATATCGAAAGCACAAACCACCTCCAGGTCATTGGGTCGATAGCCCCCAAGATCGTAGTGCATCAGGCCAACCGGCCTGGTTTGTTCACCGAGGTGGCGATAGTACTCCAAGCCTTGGAGTAAAGAAGATGCGCAATTACCCACCCCGACGATTGCCAGTCGAATGTTGGACATGTCCCTCCGTTGGTCTGTGCGGTGTTGCTAGAATTGATGTAATGCGCGCCTGCTCTTCGTTACCGTTCCGCTAAAGAGTGAAAACCCCGCCGAGTTTAGATGATTTTTAACTGACCAGAGCAGCAAAGTAAATTGTTGCCACTCACCGCTCGTCTTACCCGCACTGTTCCTCGGTCTTCCTGTAGCGGTACCGGCTCAAGCTGTTGCGCACGAGCGGAGGCGTACGGCTTGACGAAGCGGCATCAGCATGGCGTGATTGCGAAGTGGCGGCTCATCCCACCTCCGAGGGCCCCCAGATGCTGACCGCAGCCGAGGCTGCGGCTCAACTGGGCGTCAAACTGGGAACTCTCTACGCCTACGTCAGCCGCGGATGGCTTAAGAGCTATCGGCGACGGGTTGGGCGACAGGCCCTTTATCGCCGCAGCGATATCGAGGCTTTGCGCGGCATGACCATGCCCGAGCGGGGCCGTCGCGCTCGTAGCCTGCCAGATGCATCCTCGTGGGTCACCATTGCGCAACCTCCAAAGGCTGAAGCTTCGCCTTCGGGGGTGATCGTTGCCGAGTCGGCGGTGAGTTCGATCATCGAAGGCCAGCTCGCCTATCGCGGTTATCCTATCGAGGAAGTGATCGAGCATGCGACTTACGAGGAAATCTGCCTGCTGCTATGGCACGGGGAGCGACCCTCGCCCCTGGAGGTCGAGCGGCTCCGCAAGGCTATTGCAACCGCTCAGATGCCGGCGGCAGTTGCCGCAGCTTTGTCTGGCGTAGGCCGACAGGCGCCATCGCTGCTGCGGCTTGCGGTGATGATGCCGGTACTCGCGGCTCAACCTCGCAGCCGTGACCGTCAGCGTGCCGATGATGCCCAGGAGATCGTACGAATGATGCCCCTGGCACTGACTTCGCCCGGTACCAGCGGCACCAAACGCCAGCTTTGCGGGACTGCGGAACGCCTGTTGTACTCATTCTCGGGGCCGGAATTCCGAACCTGGGAGAAGCGAGCGCTGGACCGCGTACTGATTGCCTGTGCCGAACACGAGCTCAACGCTTCTACTTTCGCCGCGCGAGTGGTGGCAAGCACCGGGGCGGACCTCTATGCATCGGTGCTGGCAGCATTATGTTCGCTCTCCGGGCCGATCCACGGTGGGGCGTGCGACCGCATCGAAAACATGTTTGCCGCGCTGGAATCGGGCGTGCGGCTGGACACGATCCTCCGCGAGTTCGGCGAACAGAATCAGCTACCGCCAGGTTTCGGCCACGCCATCTATCCAGCAGGCGACCCGCGAGCTCGCCTGCTTAAAAAGGTGGCGGCCTCGATCGCGCAGCACAAGGGCAGACGCTGGTTCGACACGGCTTGCCAGATCGAGGAGCGCGTCTGGCGGCGGAGCGAGCTTCGCCCCAATCTCGATTTCTACCTGACGGTTTGTACGCGTATGCTGGGGTTCCCACGCGGGTTGCCGGCCGCGATCTTCGCGCTTGGGCGAGCGGCCGGCTGGATTGCCCACAGCCTCGAGCAATATTCTGACAATCGCTTGATTCGGCCGCGGATGCGTTACAAGGGTTCTCCCCTGCGGCATTGGGTCCCGACCTAATGCCCCTATAAGCAACTGGTGCGTGCCAGCCGGGATTCAAATGGGGCGGGTCAGCACCGCATCTGATAGTCCGCAGCGGCTTATGGTATCTATCTGTTAAGACGAAGAGACTATGTGATAGCATGGGGCTTAACCGCCCATGGAGGCGGGATTCCGGGATTTGGCTGAGATTACTAACGCACCCAATTTGATATGAAACCAATCGCGATCGTTCCTCGACCCAACCATGAGATCGGATTGGAGCTTTGTGATTCGATCAGGCATCTAAGGAAGGCTGGAATTGATCCCCTTAATGTGGTCGTGGGCCCGGCTTGCGGATTTGTCTGGGTCGAAGAGCTGAGAATCTCTCGGGCAGTCGACACTCTGAGAAACGCCGGTTTACAAGCCGCGGCGCTGGTTGAAAACGATGAAAGCAGCTGATACGGCGGACCGCCGGTAGCGCCAGACACCATGTGCGAAAGCCGGGGGGTTGGCGTCAGCGCGGCCCATTGATACCCAGTTCAAAATAGGACAGCGACAGGAGTTGCTCCGGAGGAATCTTTAGCGCAGCCAGGACCTCGCTGACTTCCGGCCGATAATCAGCCGGGACGCTGTCCGGGGCCACTACCGCTTCGAGCTCGCCAAAGGTGCCGTGGCCGACCACCTCGTCCAGATGAAGGCGGAGATGACGGCGGCGCAGCAGGATCCTTTTTTTCCGGAGTTCGGCCAGTATCCCGAGCGCTGTGCTCAGCAGGTTGCGCAGGTTGCCCGGTTCCTGGACCACGACGGTCTGGTAAGTGCTGACTTCGAGTCCCTGGGCGTGACAGCGCCGGTAATATATGAGCTGAGCCTCGTCATTTTGGACGCGAAGCTTGAGCTTGCCGTCTGCGACCATGAAAAAAGTATCGTGCTGAACCAACGTGGCGACGTATTCAAAGCCGAGAGCTTCTGCTCGGTGTCGAATTGCTACAATATCGCTGATCGGAAATTTTGCTTCGAGATTTTGCATTTCTGGGCTCGTCTGTGGTTGTTCATCAGAACCCCTGCCTAGCCTCGCGCCGAGGCTTGCAAGCCTGGCGCGAATAGGTGGTGGCGAGAGAAGCTTTCACGATTTCGCGGTTTTTGGAATTCTTTGGCAATGAGCATCTCCAAGCCAACCGACAAGTCCCTCGCGCAGCTCCGCGAGAGAGGTTTCGACCCTGCAGCGCCGCCCGCGGAGGCGGTCGCCAAACTATCTTCACTCCGAGCGGATGATACCTTAATTGCCATCGCTCAAGCTCTCGGTCAGATCGCCGCTCCCGAGGCCGCAGCCCTGCTGACCGAAATGGAAGCGGGGAGCAGTGGTGCGCTGCGTCGCGAGATTCGTCGCGCTCTTTTCCGCCTGCGGCAACAAGGGGTCGGCACGACTGAAACCGCCAGCCCTTATGACGCCGTCAAGGCGAGGGGGGATGATGCCAGTGGACTTACCGGTGCGCTCTCGGTCACGGACGCCGAAGGTATGCGCGTGGTCTGGATAACCAAATCCCGACCGGGTGGCGGACTGAGGCGCCTGTGGGCTTTGGTTTCGGAGAACGATGGTCTGCTGGCAGTCAAAGCCGAAACCCTTTCGCGCAAGGAGCTTCGAGCGGATCGCGCCGAACTGGAGAAGCGTGCCGGCGCTCGCATGATCGACGCTGACTGGGAGCTGGCCGATTTTATTATGTGCGAAGCCTATCGGCGGACGGCTGCGGAGCGCCGGACCCGGATCGGCGATTTTCTTGCGCTGCGAACCGAGTTAATCGCTGCTCCGGTACCGGTCGAATTCTCTCATCCGGTTTACCAGGAATTGGCGGCCGAGGCTGCGCAAGAGCCGGCAGCGGATCTGATGAAAGAGCCGGAGGTCGCCGCCTATCGGTTGCCGCAGGATGCGATCAAGCCGTTCGTTGAACAAGCCGCACAACTCCAGCAAAGCACACTGCTGCTCAACCGCATGGTCCAGCAGGAACGGATCAACGACTTGCTTGACCGAGCGATTGACCAACTTTTGCGCGGCGAGCTAGGTTCGGGCCTGCGCCGCCGACTCGAGGATACGGCGTATTACCTTATGCGGACGGGTAAACGTCCGCAGGCCGGCTGGGCAGTGGCCGCTGCGGCCAGGCTCCGCGATGGTGCAGACCTCAAGCGCAGCCCCTTTTTCCAGCTTTTCATGCGTGCACAACTCGGCGCGCTGCTGGCCGAGGAACAGGAAAAGCAGCAGGAGCAGCCGCGTCTCATCATGACGCCAGCGGAGATGATGCGGGCACGAGCCGCCGCGCAAGCGAGAGCGGCTCAGCGCGGCCGGTTGCGTTAGGCCTGCCACCTACGGCGCGGGCAAGCCGATCGCCAATCGCGATCACCAGGCAGACCAGTTTGCAGGACCCCAATAGATCAGGAGGTACGTGACCGATGATCCACCAGAGGCCATTGGCCGGAATTCGCGTGCTCGATCTGAGCCGGGTACTGGCGGGCCCCTTCTGTACAATGAATCTGGCGGATCTCGGTGCAGAAGTGATCAAGATCGAGCTGCCAGGCACCGGCGACGATTCGCGCGGCTATGCCCCCCGCATTCCTGATTCAGGTGATTCCGCTTACTTCTATAGTGTTAACCGCGGAAAACTGAGCGTCACTCTGGACCTGCGTCGTTCAGCCGGCGCCGAATTGTTCTGCGAGCTCGTCCGGCACGCTGACGTGGTCGTCGAGAATTTTTCACCGGGCACGATGGAACGCTTTAATCTCGGCTTCCAGCGCCTGCAGGCAGCCAATCCCCGTATAATCCTTTGTTCAATTTCCGGCTTCGGCCAAACCGGACCTATGGCATCCGCGCCCGCCTATGACATCGTAGCCCAGGCGCTTGGCGGCACCATGAGCATAACGGGTGCACCTGATGGGGCGCCGACGCGCTGCGGTGTTTCCATCGGCGATCTGGCCGCCGCTCTTTATGGGGCCGTCGCAATCCTGGCCGCACTACGTATCCGTGACCAGACAGGTGAAGGCCAGCATCTCGACATCGCAATGCTGGATTGCCAGGTTGCCTGGCTTGAAGATGCACTGGCGCGTTTTTCGACTACGGGTCGCGTGCCGGGACCGATCGGTTCGCGCCACCCTTCGATCACGCCATTTCAGCCGTTTCGAGCCGCGGACGGTTATTTTGTAGCTGGCTGTGGCAACGAGGCGATTTGGCGGCGATTCTGCGATGCCATCGGTTTGAGCGAATTAAAAGATGACCAGCGATTCGCGACCAATGCCGATCGCACGGCCAACCACTCCCGACTCGAGGCGATCCTGTCGCGCCATTTTGCAACCCGACCGCGTTCGCATTGGCTGGCACAGCTGCAGCAGGCTAACGTGCCCGCCGCACCGATTGCCACCGTGGATGAAGTGGCTGCCAATCCTCATTTGCAGGAACGAGACATGATCCTTCGAGCCGATCATCCGGTGTTCCACGACCTAATCGTGCCCGGCTCGCCCTTGAAAACCGCTGGTATACGCGGTGCGCCTGCAACTCGAGCACCCTCGCTTGGCGAGAATACCGAGCAAGTGCTGCAGCAGCTACTCGGATACAGTCCGGAGCAAATTGCAGAGCTGCGGGCCAAGCAGATTATCTGACGTTTGGGTGCTGCAAGCGGCTATAATCACCGCTAGCGATGTCGGAACTCGGCGCATGGAGCAGCTTCTACGTAATCGTGGGCACGGCCGCGGGAGCGCTGATCGGCCTGCAGTTTGTGGTCATGACGCTAATTGCGCCGCATCCGCCGCCGCATCTAGGCGAGGGCGGTCCCGCCTATCTGACCCCAACGATCGTCCATTTCAGTTGCGCGCTGATGCTCTCAGCAATTTTGCAGGTACCATGGCGCTCGACGCTCGGTCCGGTCGCATGTTGGGGAGTGATCGGCTGTGGGGGCACCGTGTACGAAGCGATGGTAGCTCGTCACATGTGCGCTGTGGGTGCTTATCGTCCGGTCTTTGAGGATTGGCTGTTCCATGTCATTCTTCCGCTCACCGCCTACGCGGTGCTTGCGCTGTCGGCTGTAGCCGCTACTAACTCTTTGCATGCCACTCTGTTCGTGGTCGGCGCGGCAACGCTGATGCTCCTCTTCGCCGGAATCCATAACGCTTGGGATATGGTTACCTTTCATGTGATTGGCGATTTCACCGATCCAGCGCGCTGAGCCGCGGTCGTTTGGATCGCCGGTCAACCCAGCGAGCAACTTCTTGCTTGTCGGGTGCGAATTCTGCGGGCGCTTACGCGCCACGAATGGCTGGGAGGGCAGCGAATCAAGACCTGGCACCGCCTCACCCACCGAGATCAACATCAACCGCGTCCCGTTCGGTGGCGAGGAATCTTATCAGTGGCTCTACTAACTTTGGTCAACCGCGGTATTCCGGAGTTCCTCACGGCTCGACCACCTTGCGATGACGTTTCTGAAACTACCGACATTCCGTAGCGGGCTGGTTACAGGAGCTGGATGAGTTTCGCCTCGCAGCGCCGGCCGCAAATGCTCAATCTAGCGACGGTCACCGGCAGACTGAAGCGGCGTGGACCAGCGCTGCCTGGATTAACGAAGAGAATTCCCTCGCGCTGTTCAACGAGCGGTCTGTGAGAATGGCCGTAAACGATGACGGTAAAGCCTGCCGCTATTGGATCCAGGTCGAGTTCCGCAAGATTGTGCAAAAGATAAATCGAATGGGCGCCGATCGCGAGAGCATCAGTGGCGGGGATGTTTGCGACCCATTTGCCTTTATCATTGTTGCCGCGCACCGCTCGTACCGGGGCAATGGCTGCGAGGGATTTCAGCACCGCCGCATCACCTATATCTCCAGCGTGGAGTATCAGCTTCGAGCCCAGAAGAGCGTCCAGGGCTTGAGCGCGCATCAGGCCATGAGTATCGGAAATCAGGCCGACCAGATAGGGCGCGCGTCGGTCAGCTAGCCAATCGTTGGGCTTCATAGGCCGAGTTCGTGACGTGGCCGAGTAAGCGTGTCGATTACCGCGTAGATGATGGCGCGCGCTGACTTTATCAGATCGGGAATTGATGCGACTCCCATTCCACCCAGCCCTTGTGTAAACTCCTGCGGGCAGCCGCGCGGTGGCCATGGGAATCCAATGCGTGCACAGGGGATGCCCAAACGTCGTATGAGAGCACCATCGGTTTGGCCGCCGAGTTTTGGCGGTGTCCCATGTGGTCGACCTTGAACGCGCTCCCATCCCCGGCGCACCGACTGGATTATCCAGTTGTTCGGATCTGTGGCGCCGCCCGGACAAGCCCCGTACATTTCCCAATCGAATTCTATGTCCGGCTTAAGTGTTTGTATCAATCGCATTGCCGCGGCAAACTGGGCTTTAACCTCGGCGGGTGAGGTGCGCGGATTACAACGAAGGTCCAGATAGATTTCAGTGGTGGCAGAGGGAAAGGCGGGACGCTCGGGCCAACCGGCTCGCACCGCCGCGATGCGGCCCTCTGGTGCAATCTCGCCCGAAGTGTTGCGCGCCGTGTATTCGGGAATCCAGGCCTCTAACAGCTTGATGATCTCGGCTGCAGCCACAATTGAATCTCGGTAACCTGGTGTGTTGCGAGGAATTCCTGCGTAGCCCAGCGTGCCGCGCACCGAAATTTTAAACCAACACATGCCCGGTTCTTCGGCGTAGACGCGCCACACGGGCTTCATAATGATGGCGAAGTCCGGAGCAACTCCGCGCGTGAGCAAATGATAGATCCCGTCGCTCATGCCGTAATGCCGCCGCTCGCCAACATTGACCGGCATGCCTCCGCCGGCGAAGCCGACGACGAGATCGCCAACCAGCGGAACCCTTGCTTCGTGAAGGGCTACTGCGATTTCGGCCAAGGTTGCGACCATACCTTTGGGATTGGCAGCTCCCAGGCCGAATACCAGGTCACCCTCGGCACGGCCTCGGGTAATCATGTCAGCTCGCAGCACCGGTCCTGCCCAAGGCAGGTCTTTTTCCGCATTGCCCTCGAGGTGGGTATCGATGGGCGAGTACAGAAGTAGAGTGGCTCCTTCGCCTTGGCCGCGGATTTCTCCGATCGCATTGCCAGTATCTTCATTGACTGGCTGGTAGCGAGCGTGACCGTCGAGTCGGTGTCTCAGGTACTCAGTGACGAATTCATTAGCGGGTCGCTCGGCGCCCGTCGGGCTTGGAATGTTCACAAGGTCGATCAACAACTGCCGCAGCCGGTTTGGGTCCAATCGCGCACATGCTTCCGAGTACCATCGTTCCTGTTCCGCCGATAGCCGCACTGGTTTTGTCAGCTGGTCGTCTTGGTCGGCGGATTGAAGCTTCGGCTTTTGCTCTACATCCATGGCACGACTCCGCGAAATTCGGCGATTCGAAATTGCCAAGCAGCTGGATAGTCGGCGTCCTCAAAAGTTCAGTTCAGATTGCCAGAAGTTAACGTGATGCTTGGTTCGTTCTCAATGAACGAGACCATCGCGTCCGGTTTGGTGAACCCGATCGGGAGCCGCCTTAGGAACTTGCCGTGTCGATCTGGTCGAAATCAACCGTAGCCGTCGCCGTCTTTGTTCTTATCGTCCGGCCAGGCTGATCGCGCTCGGTAGGAACTGTTCGGCGTAGATATGTTCCGGCGCAAGGCCCATTTCGGTCAATTGCCGACGACCAGCTTCGATCATTGTCGGTGGTCCGCACAGGTATGCGACGGTTTCCCGGTCGGTTATCGGCTCGCGCGCTACGGCGGCGACCGGATTGCCCTCATAGAGGTCGGAATTTCGATTCTCGACACGGTCCGCGCTTAAGATTACCCGCAGCTCTGGCATCCACCATTGCCGCAATTCGATCTCGTCGCGATAGAAGAACTGGCGCTCGCTGGCGCAGCCGAAGCTCAGCAACATTGGCGGACGCGGACCTGGACGGTAACGCATTTCATCGAGCATGGCCATAATCGGGGCAAGGCCGGTACCGCCGGCGATGAAGATTTGCGGTGCTTTGACCGGGCGGAGGATGAACGCGCCCATTGGTCCCTCAATCAGGATTTCGTCACCCTGGCGGCATCGAGTCCGCAAATATTCGGAGACCACCCCTCCCTCGAGGATCCGGATGAGAAAGTGCAGGCAGGGCAGCTCGCGTACGGTCGATGCGATCGAATAGGAGCGCCATTCGTTGGCGCCGGGAATCTTGAGGCGGACGTATTGACCACTGCGAAACGTGAAGTCGCGGTCCGTGGCAAGTTCCAGTGTGAGCCTGGCGACAGAGGGTGCAGGCCATTCGAGCGCGGCTACGGATGCCTCGACTACCTTGATACGGGTGCCATAAATCAAGGAGGCCGGATAATGGAGGGCAAGCTCGCTGTCTGCGTGAGCGTAGGAACTGCACAAGAGCCGCTTGCCCTCAGCGGCCTCTATAGCCAGCAATGAAGTGGAGCGATCCGACGCTGTCTCGATGTTACCGGTAATTAGCTGCGCGACACAGGTCGAGCAGCTCCCCGACCGGCATTGATGCACCAGCGGCACTCCCTGGCGAAGGGCCGCATCCAACACAAACTCGCCTTCGCGAACTTTGATCCGCCGTTGTTCACCGTCTTCGAAATGAAGGGTAACGGTCCTCAAGGCTGTCTGAGACTGATTCGCTGTTTTTACGAGTGAATGGTTCGCCGATGGGGTGACTCCTGAATACCCCGGTTGAACCGCGACGCGATTTTGCGCCAAACGATGGTCGCGTCGTCGAAGGCGCAGAGATTTTCCCGTTCCCAGCCGCCCTGTTCATAAAAACTCTGCATTGCTTCGCGCGCGAACAGATCGTTATCGTTGAAATCCTTCAGCGCGAGGGGTTCAAAAAAATGCTCGTAAAGGTACTCGGCTTCCTGCCGCTCCTGCGGACTGGTGCAACGTCCGACCAGCACCTCCCAATACTCATGGTGCCTGTTGTCGATCGGAACATACCATTCGTATTGCGCCCATCCGGGAGCGGGCCAGTGCTCGACCAGAAGCAAACCTGGCAAGAACACCGAGGTACGCGCGTAGTAGGGCTTCTTCCCGCGCGCCTTGAGGCCGATTTCGCGATTCTCGCCGAAAAACTTATACGCGCGGGTGTTATACATATTCATCATGCCCTTGGGACCGCCAGGCTCATCGATGATCTTGATTGCATCCTCGGTGACCGGAAGCGCGCCGAGCCCTAGGTTGCGGTCGGTGGCAGCGATGATCTGGTTATCCCAATGAATCAGCAGATGCCCGGGGTCGAAACCGTTTTCGACTGCCAGGCGCCAGTTGGAGTTGCCCCGGCGATGTATCCCCCGCACGTAAGCCTGCTCATCCAGAATGTGGGCGACGGCATTCTTATCGTCGCTAATCCGGATAGGAAGATCAGCTTCAAGAGGTGGTGCAGGCTGATATTCCTCGTCCCCCACAAAAACAAAGATTATGCCTGCCCGTTCGGCGACGGGATATGTCCGGAGTCTGATTTTGCCGATCAGCGGGTCGTCCGGAGAAGCGACTATAGTCCTGAGAATGCCATCGCGCAGATTATAGGTGAACCCATGATACCAGCAGGTAATCGTCTCATCGGTCAGACAGGTCGGACGCAACGACATCCGAACGCCGCGATGGGCACATCGATCATCAAGCGCATAGACCTGGCCGCGTGCGCGTCGTAAAGCGATTTCGCGCCCGAGAATCGTAACGCCTTTAATCTGGTTCTCCTCGAGCTCAGAGCTGAAGAGTGCCGGGTACCAGCTGTTCTTGAACCCCCATTCAGCTTCGAGGTAGGGCTGATATTGACGGGCTGATCCTGCCGTGAGATTTGGGGAGATATTGCCTTTGGCTTCCATCCTCTTCTCCCTACCAGAGTCGTCGCCCGCGCTCTAAGCAGCGACGTCAGGTAAAGCTTCGCTCGGCACAAACAATGGGAGAATTCAGAGTTTGCGGCAAAAACGCAGACTCAGAAAGCTCCCGCCGTTCGCTGGAAAATATGCTTCCACGCCTTTCGGATTCAGCCCTTCGGCAGTCCAAGTACCCTCTCGCCAATGATGTTGTGTTGGATCTGGTTAGTGCCCGCATAAATGGTGGGTCCTCGGGCGGCGAGCATCCGCTGTGACCACTTGCCACCATCGAGCGCAAAGGGCGAATTCCGGGCTAGTTGGCCGTAGGTGCCGAGCAGTTCCAACGCAAAGGCGGCAATCCGCAGGGCAAGTTCAGTAGAACAGAGCTTCAGCATTGAGCCTTCAGGGCCTGGAGGCAAGCCTTTTAATTGGCGCGTGAGCTGTCGATAGCTCGTATATTTGAGTGCCTCAGCGTCAAGCACGAATTGCGCAATCTGCTGGCGCACGGCCGAAGATTCCCAAGCCGTTGTACTGCCGTAGCGGACGCGCCGGGCCAGTTGCACCAACTCCGCGATCTGCTTGGCGAGACCCCGGTCATGGCCGGTTGAACGCTCGAACATTAGCGTGGTTAATGCTACCTGCCAGCCTTCGTTCTTCGCCCCGACCAGATTCTGCTTGGGCACGCGGACGTCCTCAAAGAAAACCTGGTTGAAACCGTGTGCCCCGGTCATTTGGACCAGCGGGCGCACAGTTATCCCCGGGGTTTTCATGTCGACCAGGAGATAACTGATGCCCTTGTGCTTGGGAGCTTCAGGGTCGGTTCGCACGAGCAGGAAGATCCAATCGGCATGATGCGCGGCGGAGGTCCAGATCTTGGAGCCGTTTACAATGAAATAGTCGCCATCCTCAACGGCACGTGTCTGTAAAGCCGCAAGATCAGAGCCGGCGTTAGGTTCCGAGTATCCCTGACACCAAATCTCTTCAGCCGTCAGAATCTTGGGCAGAAAGCGCCGCTTTTGTTCGGGGGTTCCCCAATGAATCAAGGTCGGTCCAAGCAGCGGGATGCCGAAGCCGGTGAATGGCAGTTCGGTACCGGCTCGCTCAAGCTCCTCGTGATAAATAATGTTCTGGAGGATGCTGGCTCCCCGCCCTCCATATTCCTTGGGCCAATTGATCGCTACCCATCCGCCTTCGTTGAGCTTGCGATGCCAACGAATGCGGGCCTCCCAATCGCCCGCCTCCTCATCGGCCAACGGCTCGCGGATCGGCGTCGCATATTGCAGATTCTTATGCAGCCATGCGCGGAATTCAGCCCTGAACGCCTCATCTTCAGCCGTATAGTTGAAGTCCATAGCAGCAACTGTAGCCTATTACACCATAGCGCAATCTGGCAAAACCGAAACGTCGTGCACGGCCGAGCTGACTGCGGAATCCATTTTGTCCTGCACACGGTGGGAAACAGTCCCCCTTCTTAGCAGGCACTTGCGTACCAGCTCTGCTTATCGCCTTAAGGGTTGCTGTAAGTTGTGGTCGATTGGCGTTGGACCGTACCATTGTCATTGGTCGTGGTTGTAGTCGTGGTGGAACTGGGCGGAGGATTCTGAGCGGTTGTGCGTTCAACTTCTCGATGGTACGAAAAGCAGCCCGCTAACAACGCGGTCGCAACCACCATGCTGAGTGCGTGCCAGGCGCGGCAAATCAATTTCATATTCAAGCTGCTCCTTGAAAGTTTTTTGATGGCAAGTGGTGCCCAGCGCAGGGCGCTGGTTTCCCGCTTCAATCTTATTGAGCAGCTTTCGTGCCGTTGCCGAAGTGACGAGCAATAACGTCGATAGGCTTGCGATGCGGACTTGATCGATCTTAAGGCTCAGACCAGACGCGGTAGCACGTTGTCGGTGAAGGAAAGAAAAGTGTGGTGACTGAGCGGGGCTCCTATCAAATAGTCCAAATGAGCTTCTTCGTGGAGCTGCATAATTCGATCGGCCACTCGCTCAGGGCTGCCGTGAATCACTACCGAGTTAAGATAGCGCTCGAGCGGATCATTGCTCCATCCCATTTGTCTTGGATCGACATAAGTCTTCAACAGCCATTTGGCGCCTTCACGCGCGACGTCGGCGGCACCGCTGTCAGTCGGTGCGATTGCGATTAAGCGGGCCATCGGAATTTCGCGGCCCGCTATCGAATATCCGTTCTCGTTCAGGCATTCGTTGTAATGCTGCCATTGCTGTGCGATCTCAACGTCTGTCCCATGAGGTCCGATCAAAATCGAGTACCCCGCCGCGGCCGCCCACCGAGTAGCCTCAGGTGAGCCTGCAGCCACCCACATAGGCGGATGCGGCTGCTGCAAGGGTTTGGGCAAAACCTCGACATCGTCGAAGGAAAAAAATTGGCCGCGGTAGGTGAGCCGCGAGCTGGTCCAGGCCTGGATTACTACATCGACCGCCTCGCGAAAACGAGCTTGACTCTCTTCGATCGGAACCTTGAAGGTCCGAAATTCGCGCTCGTCGAAGCCGCGACCGGCACCCCAATTTACTCGGCCTGCAGAGAGAATGTCGAGAAGTGCGATCTCCTCGGCGAGCCGCAGCGGATGATAAAATGCGGCCAGCGTCACCCCAGCTCCGATTCTTAGCCGGCGAGTGCGGGCGGCAACGTGCGCTCCCATTACCGGGATTGACGGGCAGACACTGTAGTCGCTGAAATGATGTTCGGTGAGCCATACTGCGTCGTAGCCGCTTTGGTCCATGATCTCGATCCGCTGTAAGGCGCGTTGGTAAACCGTGGGCAATGGAATTCGTCGCTCGGGCCAACTGAAGAATTGCAGGATTCCAAATTTCATCTGATTTATGCTGAGCAGCGGCAGACCCCCTGACTCAATTTGACTGAATTTTTAGTCGATTGGAGCCCTCGACGAGCATTGTCTCAGCAGATAGTGCTATCGGCCTTTCCAACGCGGAGGGCGCTTTTCGGTGAAGGCGAGCGCACCTTCGCGAGCATCTTCGGTCTTCTGCAGCCATTCATATAATTCGCGCTCGAGTTTCAGTCCGTCAGCCAACGGCATGTCGAGCCCACGTAACGCTGCCTGTTTGATTCTTTGGACTGCGAGTGGCGCAGACTTACAAATTTCCGCGGCGATCTCTTCACATTTGCTGATTAGTTGACTCAGCGGCACCACATGGTCGACCAGTCCCAGACGTAGAGCCTCGGCGGCGCCGATGCGATTGCCCGTATACAACAATTCGAGCGCGCGTCCCAGCGGAATCAGCCGCGGCAGTCGCTGAGTGCCACCGCCGCCCGGCAACCATCCCAGCCGCACTTCACCCAAGCCGAATTGCGCATGTTCTGCGGCGACCCGAATGTCGCAGGCCAGAGCCTGCTCGAGTCCGCCCCCGTTCGCGTGACCGTTAATGGCGGCGATGATCGGCTTGTACAAATCGAACATTACGGCGAAAGGTGCATTGTGGGGTTCGATTCCGGGACGCTCGACATAATTGCTCTTGACGTCGCTACCTGCACAGAAGGCTCTCTCTCCCGCTCCGGTCAGAATTGCGACACGTAGCTCAGGATCATCGCGAAACTCGCGCCAATAATCCGCAAGTAGTCCGTAGGTCTCAAAGTCGCAGGCATTGAGCCGTTCCGGGCGATTAATCGTAACGTACGCGATAGGGCCTTTTTTTTCGAAAATAACTTTCATCGCGCGACACCCTTGTTAAGCGAAATCCCTTGGGCTTGGCTGACCGCCCGATTGTAACCTTTGCCACAAGGTGGGTCCAAAGCCGTCCCAGTACTGTCGCGCCCTGCAACAAGCGTGACCAACGCGAATCGTCGAGAAGTTGTCACGCACCTTGTTTGACTGGCGGCAGGACGAGAATTTGACCGCTCATCTCCGGCTGATGCCGCAAGCACTTGAAATCAATCTCGCCTTCCCGATGGAAGGTGAATATGTACGAAGTTTTGCTCAAGGGTGGCAATTTGACATACATGAGCACAGTTAGATCCGGGGCCACCAGTGCAAAATCGTGTTCGTCGTCCGGCTGCAGATTCCAGAATTCGATTTGAGTCGGCTGCTCGCGATGGACAGTGAAAAAAGCCGGGCTGAAGGCATAGACTTCACCGAATTTCTTTATGGTCGCTCTTGGGCCGGTTTCCTTAACTGCGACAGCCTCGGTTAAGACTGTGATTGATGCCTGGGCTTCACCGGTTCTGCTCACCGTGACAATTTTCGTGGCCGGTCCGGACGGCAGAAAGAAAGGGCCTTTGCCCACCTCCACATTCGCCGCTCGCGCTGTCGCGGCAATCATAAACGATATTGTTGACAGGAGGACGGTGAACTTCAGGACGAAGCTGTTACGCGCGTGCCGGCATTGACGCACCGCCGATTTTTCCCATCCGAAGGATTGCCAAGCCAAGTCTCTTACTCGCGGCGGGGATGCCAGGATGATAACGGAGCCACCTGTCGGAGAAAATAGAAGCGTGCGACGTGGGACCGCCTGAATTGCTTCCCGCCTCAATTGACTCTAAAGCGTTGGCGGGCAAGGGTCGCCTACAGTTGGGCGTCGGCTAGACTTTAATGATGGTGTCCGAACAAGTCGCCGAAGAAATTTCCGAGGGCGCCGAGCACGTTATTCGCAGCTGGCGCAACCGCTGGCGGGGGTTGCGTATCCAAGGCCGGCGGCGGCTGAAGCGGCGGATTGCTCGAAGGGCGAGCACTAGCCGCAAAGAGCTGGCTATGCAGACGACAAGTTTGCGTTGGTTCAGTGCCCGAGAGGAACGGCAACGTGAGGACCCGCGGACATGCCGGAGTCGCCAAACCTCCGCTGACCGGATCAATCGTTGCCATTGTGATGCCCGGGGGCGGGGGACCGAAGCCGAGTTGTGGCTGTCGCACTGACTCGCGCATGAATCTGACCCACGCGGGCAGCGCAGCGTCTGCGCCTGGTAGACCAATGTCCTGAGGCTGGTCGAAGCCAACCCAGACTCCGCACACCAGTTGCGGCGTATAGCCAATGAAGTAGGCGTCACGATAGTCCTCGGTCGTTCCGGTCTTACCCGCCGCGGGAAAATTCAGTCCCATTCGCGCCGCATTCCTGGCCGTTCCGTACTGCAGGACACCGCGCAGCGCGGCGGTCATTACATAGGCGACAGCACGACTCATTAAACGCCTTGGCTGGGCTTCGTGCCGATAGATGACCTCGCCTCGACTATTCACGACCGATTCGATCGCATACGGGGTGCGAACTACACCCCCATTGGCGAAGGTGCCATAGACGGAGGTTAGTTCGAGCAGAGTTACCTCGCCGGCTCCGATAGAAATTGGCAGGTAATTGGGTAAATCTTCATGGATTCCCATTAAATGCGCAGTATGAATCATCGCTCTGGGGCCCAACAAGCTGCCCAGGTAGGCGGTCGGGACATTCAACGAATCAGCCAGTGCTTCCGCGACCGTTACATCACCGGCATAAGTTCCCTCGTAATCCACCGGTCGCCACCCGCCAAAGGACATTGGTCGGTCGGGCAAAATTGATGCGAGCGTCACCGGCCGATTCAGGGGCGAAAGCAGCGGATCGAGCGCGGTTAGGTAAACAATCGGCTTGAAGGCTGACCCCGGCTGGCGCTCAGCGCTGGTGACCCGGTTGAATTGGCTCGTTTCATAGTCGCGCCCTCCGACCATCGCCAGAATAGCGCCGGAGCGTGGCTCGATGGCGACTAAGGCGCTTTGGAGCTGCTGCGCGGGTGTCCGACGTCGCAGCCGTGGATGCTTCATTTCGAGCTGCTTGAGGTTTTCCACTATGGCCTGCCGTCCGACGGCCTCGAGTTCCGGGTCTAAGGTGGTGTAAACGCGCAAGCCCGCAAGCATCCCGCTTACGGCAGGCAGCTTCGCTACCTGCGCAGTCACATAATCTGTAAAGTAGGGTGCCCGCCGCAGGCCAGCCACTGGAACGGTGACGACCGGCTCTGCCAGTGCTGCCTGGTAGAGGGCTTGATTGAGAGCACCGGTGCGCCGCATCAGGGCCAGCACGATGTTGCGACGCTGTCGAGCAGTCTCCGGATGCCGCCGAGGGTCATCGCTGCTGGGCGCCTGGATCATGCCGATTAAGGTGGCGGCCTGGGCAGGGGTCAGCTGGCGTAAGTCTCGGTTGAAGAAATAACGGGCGGCCAGCGGCATGCCGTAAATCGGCGTGCCCTGGTACTCACCCATCCAAACGTCGTTGATATAGCGCTCCAGAATCTCGTTTTTCGACAGTCGCATTTCGAGCACGAGCGCGATTGCGAGTTCGCGCAGCTTGCGTCGGAAGGTGCGAGTGTGCTGCTCGATGAAGGTGCGGGCGAGTTGCTGGGTGAGGGTGCTGGCTCCCTGACTCAGTCGATGTGACCGCAGGTCGACGACCGCCGCTTCGATCATCCGGATTGGATCAAAACCGAAATGGTAATAGAAAAAGCGGTCCTCGGTGGCCAGCAGCCCCTTGATCAGAAAGGGCGGCACTTCACTTAACGACACTTCCACCCGTTCTGCCGGCGCATCCGGCAACAGACGACCAATTATTTCGGGTTCAACTATCGCGTCGGGTTGCACGGCGCCGCTGGAATCGGTGATTTCCGTGATCTGGCCGTGGTTGCAGGTAAGGTGAACGAGCGTCGCTGGGTAGCCGCGATCGCCAACTCTAAACTCCCGCACGTAAATTGTCAGACCATCCGGTCCGAGCGAATATTCCCCGGGGTGCTCGGGCTGTGGAACTCGCGCATAGCTCAGCCGTTCGAGCCGATCAGTCAAGTGAAGCGCTGCTATGTCATCGCCAACGCTAATCACCAGTGGCGCCGAATAGATTGCGGAAGTCAGCGCCGCCCGCCGCTGCGCGATTAGTTGGGAAATCTCGTTGTAAAGATTGGCCAGATAGAAACCGCATGAAAACGCGGTGAAGAGCAAGCTCCCGAGCAAAATGCGACGCCAGCCCAGCCGACGAATCAAAGTCGCCGCCGAGTGCATTGCCCGCTGGAACCGGAACTCCCTCCGCGCAGCTGAGCGGTTGATTGACGTTCCCGAAGCTCGGTTCCTCGGTCTATCATTCCTGCCCCCGCCTGCTCCATTTGCCATAGGCTTGAATCCGCCTCTACCCTGGCTAAGACCTCGCTCCCCAACCCACTCCGTCTGCTGACCGGACGGCCGTGCCACTGGCCGAGCTTATCAGCGGCGGGTTTACACATTATAGCCTATGTTCGAATGGCGATGTTCAGAAGCTTTGATCTGCTTTCTGCGCCTGGGATTGTCCCGGTGCTTGTTTTTGCGCAAGGTTTGCAACAGCGGACGTGACCGCTTCCAGCTTTTCGTTAACCCGGTCGGTGATGATGCGATTTAGTTCCATCGCATCTCCGCTCTTTCACCTGCATCTGGTTCTGCGCAGAGATGGAGCGCTCATGGATTTGGCCGCAGACCAGTTGCCCAAGAAGCCCTGAAGGGGGCGCTGCGACAGTCTGTTGAAGCGCCGCCACTGCGCACGCGCCGCTTTCAAGGCGCTTTGTTGCCGCGAAAACTCGAGAACCTTTTCGATCGCACATTCCTGTAGATCGAAGACTCGCGCGAACATCTCGGGATAGACTATGCGCGGCGTTTCACGGCTGCACGCGATCAAATTTGCGACCAGCCAGCCGCAATGCTGCAAGTTTTGCGCAGCGTTGCAGTGACAGTGATTGAGCGCAGTTCGAACAGTAGACCTGCAGCAATCCTTCGTGGTCGGCGAGCAGCTCGGTCTTCCTGATGGATGATTGGTATTTCATGATCCCCCTCCCCTACTGCTTGTAACCGAACCGGCGCAGCAGCGAATGACGCGCCGCCTGCTCCGCTTCTCCCTCAGTGCCTTTCGGGCCGCTACCATCAATCACGCCCATGACTCCGCGGGCGCCATTGTGTTCGGCAACCACAACCGCCAACGGATTCGCACTCGCGCAAAATATCGTACACACCTCGCTAACGGTCTTGAGCTGGTTGAGCACGTTTACGGGAAAGGCGTTGGCGAGCATCACGACGAACACGTGTCCGGCACCGATAGCCTGGGCTGCGGCTATGGCAGCGCTTTCGATTTCACGGTCGGTACCGGTGTGCCGGATTAGGCACGGACCGGAAGCTTCACAAAATGCAACGCCGAATTTGATGCCCGGAACCGCCTGCACCAATGCCTCGTAGAGGTCTTCGACGGTCTTGATAAAATGGGCCTGCCCAATGATGACGTTCCAGTCCTGATTTGGCTTCGCAATCTCGACTAGCTTGAATTCCATATCGGTTGCTCTTTCAAAGCTTTCGCTCCAGGATGATAGTCGCTGTGGCGGTGGAGGAGAAAGTGACCGACGAGGTCAAACGCGGAGCGCTGCCGTCCTATTTCTATCGTCTATCCGCGCGCGCTCAGCGTGTGTGGCTCAAAAGCGATGCAATCGAGCGTCTGGACCTGCAACCAGATGCCGAAATGTTGTCGCTAGCCGCCGCTCTGGTTACAGTGGTGTCATCCGGCTCGGCCGCAAGAATTGCGGTAGCGGCTCAGGCACTGACGGACCGGGTCTGCCGCTCGCTGAGAGTAAGGCCAGTAAAAGTTGAAGTCCGTGGAGTGAGGCCTCACAACGCGCGCGGTGAGTTACACGGCATCTTCTACCCTCGTGGGCCGGCGATGCAGCCGGGACTGCCGTTGATTGTCCTCTGGATGCGAACGGCGCAGCGCCGTGACGTGGTCAAGCCGCGCACCTTTGTGCGAACCTTGATGCACGAGTTGGGTCATTACCTCGATTACGTGCTGCTGGGGCTCGATGACTCATATCACACGACGGGCTTCTTCAAACGCGAATCGTTTCTGATGCGAACGCTGTTGCCCTCCGCGCCTCGGTCGCAGTAGTTTTGAAACTGATTCCATCAGAAGTAAGAGACGGGTAGGCTGCAAGGTCCGCACGGATGCATCGGGGTCACGTGCGGCTTTTGTATACCGACAAGAATGGTTTATCCCAGGTACCGCCATGAAGTTCGATTTCGACCCAACCCAGTCGCCGGGCGTGGTTAAGATGCTGGGAGTGATGCGTGCATTCAACGAATCGAAGCAGGAGCCGAGCATGGCGGCGATTTGCGCAATCGCTCGCGAGGCTCTGACGCCTGAGGAGCTGCGCACGCTACCCCCTGCCCCCGAAATTCCCGGGGAAGGCAAAGTCTCGGATGATCCTATCATTGCCTGGGCGGCATTTTTGTTGTGGGCTTCGCTGCGCGGTGAATTGTGAGGTCGAGTCACGAAGCGCGAACCTTCAGTGTGAAAGCTTCGGCCAGCCCTCTAATTCGCCGTCTCCAATAGCCGCATAACCATCTGCTTGTAGTTATCTACTACTGGAGAGCGATAGAAGCGGGAACGGGTAAAGATCGGATCGCCGGCATAGAACCATTCGTACTGTAACTGGCGGCTGCCGAACTGCTCTCCGATCAAGTCCCAGGCGAGTTTAAACAGCCGCACCCGGGCGCGTGCGCTCAGACCTTTGCCCTGGAGGTATTGCTCCAAAAAGGGCGCGATTTCGGGATTGTCAAAATCCCGCTCGGTCGGTGTCATAATCAACCCACTGCCGCTTAACTGCCGGATGATTTCTGCAGCACGCATCTGGGTCTCGGGGATAAAGACCCACAACGCCGCGGCCAGCGCGCGCAAAGAGAGACCCTCACGCCGCGCCGCAACAACGTCCTGAGCGGAGGCGCGCAATAGCCCGTTGCCCAGTTCCACTTTGGCAACCAGCTCACCCAGTTGGGCCTGTACATGAGGGGCAGCGCTACGCCCGATGGCTTCGGCCAGGTGACAGGCAAGGCCGGCCAGGAAGCGCAATTTAACCACGCCGCGGATGGTCGCCTGGAGCAAAGCGTAGCCGGCGCCGTGCACGAGGAAGGAGTTGGACGCCTCGATATCTCCATTAATGAACAAGCGTTCCCATGGAACCAGCACGTGGTCGAAGATCGCCAACGCGTCCTCTTCGTCGAAACGTGACGAGACTGGACGATCAAATCTGCTGCGGCCGGTGTCGTAGGGTTCGCGACAGATAAACTTCAAGCCGGGCGTATCAATCGGAATTGCAAAGCAGAGCGCGTACGGTTCCTCGCCGGCCTTGCGCGGATAAAACGGTCCGACCCAGATCTCGTCGGCGAAGGGGGCCAGGGTCGACAACATCCGGGCCCCATGGACAATAATGCCGCGGTCGGTTTCCCGCACGCGATGCAAGGCGGCTGCCGGATCGGCTTGCTCGGCTGGCCCCTTCGAGCGGTCGATTTGCGGATCGACCAGGGTATGCGTGAGGCAGAGATCGTTTTCTCGGCAGTACTCGTAGTAACGCACCAGGTTGTTTGCGAATTGCGGTTGGTGCTGGGCGAGGTAAGCTGCCGCAACCGCGGCATCCGTGACCATCGCGTTCATAAAGTCGGGCAAGCGGCCCATCAGACCGAACGTCGCTTCGGCCCGCAACTCCTCCCCGGCTACCCGACGGGCAACGTCCTCAGCGGTCTCAGCGATTAGGAACGAGGTGCTGACTGGCTCGCCCGTGGTCGGCGAAGGATACGTCAGAACTGGTTTGTGTGCGGGATCGTGCTGTAGCTCATATAATTCCGCTAGCGTTGTTACGGTCCGCTGGAAAGGCGGGTAAGCGGTTACGTCTCTGATCCGCTCGCCGCTTACGTAGACCGCGCGGTCATCTCTAAGGCCTTGGAGGTATTGCCTGCCTGTGCGAATGCCCATTCAAGCTCCTGTGCGAGTAACCGTTACCTACTTTCGCGACCACAGATCAGCGTAGGCGGCGATTTCGACCTGGTGGGCCTCGGGTGTCATCGTCAGGGGTTCCTCGGCGTCAAGATTAACGGCTACGAAGTCGAGCCGCGCATCCTTGCGCCAGTTCTTGATACTGTCTTCCCAGACTCCGGGCTGGGGACCATGGTGCAAGCCCTGCGGATTAAGCGACAGGACGCCGAACGGCGTGGTGCCGCTTCGCCGACTGAGACTGAATTCTCCGCTGTGCACGAAAAACACTTCATCATAGTCGATATTTCGGTGATACCACGGCACTCGTAGAGCCTGGGGGTCGCCCTCTAGCGGGCGGGGGGCGAATGTACAGACGACAAATCCGTCAGCCTCGAATGTTCCATGGGCGCTGGGAGGCAGATGAATTCCTTCGCTCATTAGCGGTCGGAAATGTTTGACATTCAATTTGAAGACACAGTGAGTGCCTTTCCAACCCGCTACATCGAGCGGACAGAAATCATAGAACACAGACGTGTATTCGCCGCGCCGGCGCACGCGCAACTCCCATTCGGGCCTTTGCTCTGTCACTGGTTCAGGTTCAGGGGTTTCGATTACGTCGTAGTCGAACGGCGCATAATGGCCAATTGCTCCGCGTTCGGGAAAACGGACCGGGGTTCGGGACTGAATAATCAAAGTCAAATTGTCGCTGGTCTCGGGGACGATTCTGTAGTTGGTGCCCTTGGGGACAACGATATAATCCCCCTCCGAGTAATTAAGTGGGCCAAAGTCACTTTGGAGTAAACCTCGGCCTTTGTGGATGAAGTGAATCTCGTCACCGTCCGCATTGCGAAAGCAGAAGGGCATCGGTTGGGAGCGTCGCGACACGAACAGTGCCACGTCATTGTTAAACAACAATTTTACTGGCTCGCCGCGTGGGTCCTCGAGATCGCCCGGTTTAAGATCATAAGTTCGGAAAGCGCGAGGGCGTAGTGGTCCTTCGATCCGTTTCCAGTCGGTCGGCGGATGAGTGTGATAGAACTGAGTTGCCGGCCCGAAAAAACCCTGGCGTCCATGCTCTTCTTCGTATAGCCCTTCAGGTATCGCGACGTGGGCCTGCTTGGGAACGCGACCTTTTGAGTACTGGATCCGCATGAGTACCCTCCGAGGCAATGGCAAATATCTTGACTGTTACCGGCAGATTTCAACGTTGAGATTGCGACGACTCCGCGAACTTACAGAAACGCTCTCACCGGCATTGACGTCATATTCATCCCATGAATTCCGGCATTACCTTGGTGCCAAAAAGTTCAGTCTGGCGCTTGACCTGGTCGAGCGGCAGATACCCCTGATCACACACCCATAGAAAATACTCCGGGTTCAGCTTTTGTTGCACCTCGGCTAGGCGCTGACGAATGCCGTCAACCGTTCCGGCGAAGACCATGCCCGCTTCAACCAGCGGCTCTACGGTTTCCGGGATCTGCGGGTAGAATTTTGAGTGAAAATTACGAAACAGAAAGATTGAGCCGGCACGTGCCATTTCCATCGCTTCAGCATAACTGTCGCCAATGTAAAGCAAGCGGGCCAAGCCGATGTTCTGACCCAGATCGAGGGTTCGGCCAACTTTGGCTGCCTCGTCTCGGTAAAACTGGGCGCCTTTAATTGCTTGTTCCGGGAAAGGAAGAAAAATGACCGGCGTTACGGATTCACGAGCGGCCCAGCGGATCGTCTCTTCGGCGGTGGTTAGAGCCTGGAAAAGCGGCGGGTGCGGCTTTTGAAACGGCTTGGGTACCGGCGAGATCCGACGCAGGCGTCCATTCTCATCGAGTTCTCCCGGCGCCCCATAGCGGGCGGTTGCGCGATGCGGCAGCCACTCGATTCCTTCAGCGGGATTGGGCACCCGATAGTACTTGCCATCGAAGGAGAACGGCTCATCGGCCCACGACAACTTGACGACCTTGAACAGTTCCTCGAAGACCTCGCGGTTGTGTTGTTCGGCCTCGGGGCCGAGGACGCCGGGCCGGGTTTCGTATTGCTGCCCCAACACGTTAACCCATCGGGGGAAGACACCTCTGGCCAGTCCCACGATAACGCGCCCCTGGCTGATCTGATCCGCCCAGGCGACGTCTTCGGCCAATCGAATCGGATCCCAGGTAGGAAGCACGAAACCGAGCGGACCGACCTTGATGCGTTTTGTCTTCAATAGCAGGTTGAGCAAATGCGGGGTGGGTGTGGCCCCCGCTTCCATTCCCTCGGTATAAAAGTGGTGCTCGGAGTAAGTCACGATTTCGAAACCCAGTTCCTCGGCCATCTGAGCGAGTTCAACCATCTCCTGCAGCATCTGTTGGATCTTCTCCGTGCGGTGAGCAATTGGGCGCAAGCGCTCACGTTCATCGGGCGAGGCCGGCACGACTGGGTTGAGATGAAGCATGAATTTCATAGACTTTTCCTCTCTGTAGGACCCGCGGCCGAGCTGAACAGATGACCACCGGTCGTCTGATCACCGTTCGCCAGCTGTGGCCAGAGCACCGCTGGAACTGCGGCCGATGAATTTGCTCTGCCCGTGTTAAGCGATCTGCAGCTGGCAGTTGCTACTCCTCATAATCGTTTAAGCCGTGCTTCATACATTTCCAGCAAACCTTCAGGCCAGACGCGCTTGGAACGACCAAGTTGGCTGTATACGCAGCGCAATCGCCGAGCGGGCAGCCGCGGAGCAGGGCCGAGAGCATTGACGCGATGCGGTGGCTGCATCGAATCCAGATGACATTGCACCAACCGGTGCGATGAGCCATCCACTCCTTTGCGCTCATAGGTGCCTGCCGGGTAATTCAAGGATAACCCCCGGGGTAGAATGGAATTCCCACGGGGGATCGTCGCCGCACATTGTTAGAGACAAAACACCGGTATCGCAGGTCTCCGCTTTGACTTCGCGGACGTGCTCGTGCTGGCTCAAGAGCGGCCAAACCCTGCCGGGATCATGATCGAAGATGAGCTCGGTCTGCAATGGCACTACGCTCCAGGCGCCTTCGAGGAGTTCGCCGCGCAGTTGTTCCTGCGCCCATTGGGCCCGTCCAAGGAATAGGCGCGCGTCATCACCGTAACCGGAAGACCTTAAGAGCTCGCGGATAGAAGCCGGGTTGTCGATTGCGAAGACATTGCGGTCGAGCCGAGTCGCCTGCTCGGGCGGCACCGTGGTTCGAATGACTAGCAACGGTCTGGCGAGATCGACCGGTCCGCCGAAATATACTTTCTGCGCTCGATTGCCGGCGGCCAGTGGCTGCGTGAAAAGATTGCCCAGCCTAACATCGGTGGGCTTATTAATAATCACACCTGCCACGAGTGGTGGTTCGGTGGGCGGCAGCATCAAGATCACTGATTTTTGAAAAACCGGGTCGGGCATATCACGGCTTGCCACCAAAAAGAAGGGCTTCGCGCCGGTCGGCGAAGGCTCGCCCGCGGCCAGGCTGGGTGCCTTCGTCAGGATGACAGAAAGAATAACACTGACGACCCAGCTGCAACCCAACCAGGGTAGAGTTGCTGGTTGACGGTTTTTGAGAGCGTTTTGATTGATTGTTTGTCTGTAGCTGATAGTGGTCACAGGCACATCAAAGCCGATCCACTGGATTTCAATCACGATGCCGATTAGCAGACTGTTCACGAAGTTTACTCAAGCTGATACGCGTACTGATAGCTTCCGGATCAAGCCGAAGCTCAATTAAAGATGCGCGGTCGGCCTGACGCGCCCGCGCAAACGCTTCCACAAACTGGTCGGTGCTTTCGACCGTCTCGCTATAAAGCCCATAGGCACTGCCAAGGGCGGCGAAGTCAGGGTTGGTAAGCATCGTACCGATGATTCGTGAAGGGTAATTGATTTCCTGATGCATCCGGATGGTTCCGTACATGCCATTGTTGACGACGAAAAAGATCGGTTTGAGACCGTATTGGATGGCTGTGGCAATCTCCTGACCATTCATGAGAAAGCATCCGTCGCCTGAAAACGATAAGACGGGCCGCTCGGGATAGAGCGACGCAGCGGCTACCGCAGCCGGCACGCCGTAGCCCATCGACCCGCTGGTTGGCGCGAGCTGAGTCGGGTATTCGCGAAACTGCCAGAACCTATGCACCCATCCCGAGTAGTTACCAGCTCCGTTACAGACGATCGTCTCGGGAGGTAGTTTTTGACGGAGCAGCGCAATTATCTCGGCGAGTTGCAAGCGACCGGCATTGGGGACGGGTCGGCTATACTCCAAATACTCATGATGGGCGATGTGAGTTTCGGCCGCCCACACTGACGCATCAACCGGCTTCAACGCTCGTACTGCGGCCGCGAATTGCTGCATTCCCGCATTGATGGGCAAATCGGCCTGATATACACGCCCCAGTTCATCGGCTTCCATGTAGGCGTGGATCAGTTTTTGGGCAGGCCGTGGCACGGCCAGAAGTTTGTAGCTGTCGGTGGCTGCTTCTCCCAAACGAGTACCGACGGCTATCACAAGATCTGCCTGTTTAATCCGAGCTGCAAGCTTCGGATTGGGGGAAATGCCGAGGTCTCCCGCATAGCAGGGGTGGAGGTTGTCGAACCGGTCCTGGCGCCGAAAGGTCGTTGCTACTGGAAGGTGATTGTTCTCAGCAAACACCTTGATGTCTGCCACCGCTTGGGAATTCCAGGTGGTTCCTCCAAGGATCATAATGGGACGCTGGGCGCCCGCTAGCATCTGGCGCATCCGCGCGAGGTCGGATGCCCCCGGATGGGCTTGGACGGCTTTGTATGGAGCGACATCACTCACCACCGCCCGCTCGCGCAACATATCTTCAGGCAAAGCAAGCACGACCGGACCGGGCCTTCCGGAGGTTGCGACCGTGAATGCGCGCGCCACAAACTCGGGAATTCGGCGCGCCTCCTCGATCTCTGCTACCCACTTGGCCAGCTGGCCATACATCCGGCGCAAGTCGACTTCCTGGAACGCCTGTCGCTCGTGATGGGAGCGTGCGACCTGCCCGACGAACAGAATCATGGGAGTGGAGTCCTGGTAAGCCGTATGGACGCCTGCACAGGCATTGCTGGCTCCCGGCCCTCGCGTCACGAAGCAGACCCCGGGGCGGCCGGTCAGTTTTCCATAAGCGTCCGCCATATATGCGGCACCGCCTTCCTGTCGGCAGACGATTAGCCGAATCTCGTTGCGGACGTCGTATAGCGCGTCGAGTACAGCGAGAAAGCTTTCTCCGGGCACGCAAAACACCAAATCGGTACCATGAAGCTTTAGCTGGTCAACCAGCAGCTGCCCGCCGCTGCGTTCATCCGAACGTCTCGTCATATGCCGCTCTCTGCCTGCTTGACGCGGGTGTCTACGGGCTTTAGGGAGTGAACCTCCAGGGTAGACGCAACCGGATGGTTGAGTTTCGCGTCAGAAGCATCTCCAATATGCCCGTGACCGGTTCCCATTGCTCGCTTTATGCCGGAAACTATCTCTTTGAGCTAAAGACTATCAATGTGGTTTTGAGTGCAATGTGGCCACCGCTGCTGCCGATTCCAGGTCAGCTGCGCCGGCCGCAAGGGCTACTGTGGGCTGACTGATTCAGCCAAGATTCAGCGCCATTGGATTGTCGGGATTGTTCACCTCGAGCAATTCCACTACGTTTCCATCAGGGTCGCGTCCATAGGTCGCACTCACTCCTCCCATCTTTTGGGGAGGGCAGTGGAAGACCATTCCCGCAGCCTTGAGCCGATGGTACTCGGCTTCGATGTCGCGAACCTCGAGGCATAAGTGTGTAATCCCGTGGTCGCAGACAGGCCGACTGAGGCTGCCGGTTTTCGGCTCCGGGTTTGAATATTCAAAGAGCTCGATGCACGCGTTGCCAGCTTTGAGCATCACGACCCGAGCCGCGGAATTTTTCAGGCCGGTTATCTTGTCGGCGGTTTCGGTGCCGCGTCCCCACGCGGAGGTAAATACCTGCTCAAACCCCAGCAGGTCACGGTAGAAGGTGACGGCGCGTTCGAGGTCAGGGGTGGAAATCGCCGTATGATGAATCCCGCGGATCATAACTAGCCTCCTGGTTGTCACTGCAGCATAAATCATCCCAGTAAGGACGAGGTAACAGGTCAGATCTCAACCGGCGAAGTGCTGAAAGCGGGCGAGCACGTAAACGTAGGGTCAGCAGCGGAAAACGCATCGGAACGAAAGACCCCTAATGGACAAACCGCCCGCGACTCGTCTAATGACGTATGAGTTCGTCTGAACTCAAGATAAGCTAATTGCCGCTTGGCAAGCAGCGTGATAAGCAACGGCTCCGGGGGAGAGGTCCTGACCCGTGACGATGACATCGGCAGCGTGTATAAGTAAAAAACCGATACTTCGGATTTGACCCGGCGTGCTGATACAATGAAGCTATTAAGACCAATCGCTTGCGCTGGACGATTTGGCCAAGCGGTCCTATAAAAAACACGGCTCCAATCGATTGCAGCTCAGACAGAGGTGCCGAAATGACTCAAATTGAGGCTGCCCGTAAGGGCATTATCACGCCGCAAATGGAAGAGGTCGCGGCCGACGAGGGCCTCAGCCCGGATGAGGTGCGCGCGCTGGTTGCGACCGGTGAAGTTGTCATTCCGCACAATATTCATCATCAGTTTCGCGCCATTGGCATCGGGCGAAAGCTGCGGACCAAGGTTAACGCCAATATCGGGGCATCAAACTTTCACCAACTTCTTGACGAAGAAATAGAAAAGCTTTATACGGCGGTGCGCTTCGGTGCCGATTCGGTTATGGATCTGTCAACCGGTACCGATCTCGATCGGATCCGGATCGAAATCCTGTCGCGCTGTCCGGTGATTCTGGGGACGGTGCCGATTTACCAGGTTGCTTCCGAACGCTCGATCATGGATCTCGATGCGGCTTTCTTCCTGGAAGTGATCGAGCGCCAGGCACGCCAAGGGGTTGATTACATGACACTCCATTGCGGCGTCACCCGGGAAACGGTGCGGAGACTGCGCGCCCATCAGCGCATCGAGGGAATCGTCTCCCGGGGCGGCTCGCTTTTGGCCGCATGGATCGAGCGCACAGGGAAGGAGAACCCGCTGTACGAGAACTTTGATGAAATGTGCGAAATCCTTCGCGAGCATGACGTGACGATATCACTGGGCGATGGGCTTCGCCCCGGTGCGACCGGTGATGCGACCGATCGTGGGCAATTAGCTGAGCTCCTGGTGTTGGGCGAGCTCACCGAGCGTGCCCGCGCCAACGGCGTGCAAGTTATGATCGAAGGACCGGGGCACGTTCCGCTTGATCAAATCGAAGCTAATGTCAAACTCGAGAAGCGGGTCTGTGCCGGGGCGCCTTTTTACGTGCTCGGACCGCTGACCTGCGACGTTGCACCAGGCTACGACCATATTACCGGTGCAATCGGCGGTGCGATCGCGTCGGCCGCGGGCACGGACTTCCTTTGCTATGTAACGCCCGCGGAACATCTACGTCTGCCCGACCTCAACGACGTACGTGAGGGGCTCATCGCCACAAGAATAGCGGCCCATTCAGGCGATCTGGTCAAAGGCGTGAGAGCTGCCAAAGTCTGGAATGACCAGATGTCGCGTTATCGCAAGGCGCTTAACTGGGAAGGCATGTACGCAATGGCGATGGACCCGGATAAGGCTCGCCGCTATAAAGAGGAGAGCGAGGCTGCTGGCTCGAATGTCTGCAGCATGTGCGGTTCGCTCTGCTCGATTAACATCGACAACGCAGCGATTAAGTTCAGCAAGCGGCGCGCGATTGCCGAGGGAGTGCAAGTCAATGCCGCCGCGGGTTGAAGAGATTCGCAACGAGGGGTTAGGCCACCTTTTGGAGTTTGCCCTCCCGGACCAGCATGGCCAGACACGGCGGCTGGCCGATTACCGGGGTATGAATGTCGTGCTCTATTTTTATCCACGCGACAACACTCCCGGATGTACCATCGAAGGTAAGGAGTTTGGTGAGCTTCACGAGCAATTTGTCGCTCAGGACTGTGTGGTCCTCGGGGTCAGCACTGATTCGGTGGAGTCCCACCGGGAATTCGCGCAAAAATATGGCTTTCCCTTCCCGCTCCTGGCCGACACCGATGGGGAATTCGCGCGCGCGTTCGGCGTGCTGGAAGGTAGCCGGGCACAACGCGCCACGTTTGTGCTGGATCGCGAGGGGCGTCTGGTGCGTTCCTTCCTTGAAGTTACGCCACGCGGTCACGCGCAACGGGTGTTGAACTTCGTCCGCACCTTGCTCGAATCCCATCGAATGCTGGGTGGCTGACCTCGATTCGAGCACCCGGTTCTGATGCAACAGGCGCGCGTGATAGCTATCATGCTACAAGGCCAATCGGTGTTGGCCGAGCCGGTACCCAGTCACGGCAGCATCGATGCAAAGCTGTGGCGTCGCTAACGCATGCGCGGTCAAAAAAATGGCAAAAACGTCGAAAAATATTCTTGACGAGGCCCGTTCCGCAATTAAGCAAATCGATATAGATGAAGCGCTCCGGATGCTCGAACAGCCGGGGACGGTGCTAATCGATGTCCGCGAAAGTGATGAGTGGCGACAGGGCCATATTCCACAAGCGATCGGTATTCCCCGCGGGTTCCTCGAATTACGAATCGAGGAGAAAGTACCCGATCGCCGCACGCCTATAATTCTGCAGTGTGCATCAGGCACTCGCTCGCTATTGGCGGCGCGTTCGTTGCGCGAACTCGGATATGAGAACGTCTTCAACCTCAACGGCGGCTTTAATGCCTGGAAGGACCGAGGCCTGCCGTTCACAGCGGAACGCTCCTTTACGCCCGATGAGGTAACGCGCTACTCGCGGCACTTCGTAATTCCAGAAGTAGGCGAGAAGGGACAGGCGAAACTGCTTGATTCGAAAGTATTAATCCTCGGCACCGGGGCGCTCGGCTCACCTTCGGCCCTTTATCTGGCAGCTGCCGGGGTCGGGACGATTGGCTTAGTCGACTTCGATGTAGTGGACCTCTCCAACTTGCAACGGCAAATCATCCATACGGTCGATCGGGTCGGCACACCGAAAACCGAATCTGCGCAGAAACAGATCAATGCTATCAATCCCGGAATCAAGGTTGTCAGGCATGATCTTAGGCTGAGTTCGGAAAACGCTCTTGAAGTAATCAAAGATTACGACGTAATCGTCAACTGCGGTGATAATTTTCCTACCCGCTACCTTATCAATGACGCATGCGTTTTTGCCAAAAAGCCGTTGGTGGACGGTGCGATCTTCCGATTCGAGGGCAACGCGACCGTCTTCTACCCCGCGGCAGGAGGACCCTGTTATCGATGTCTCTATCCGGAGCCGGCGCCGCCAGACATGGCTCCATCTTGTGCCGAGGCTGGCGTGCTGGGCGCACTACCCGGCATAATCGGATCGATTGAGGCGTTGGAAGCAATTAAGCTGCTATTGGGCGTAGGCAAGCCACTCATTGGCAGAATGGTCTACTTTGACACGTTATCGGCCGATTATGTGCGAATTCTCAAGATTCGGCGCAATCCTGATTGCCCAGTATGCAGCGAACATCCAACGCAAACCAGCCTGATTGATTACGAAGCATTTTGTGGACTTGCCGCAGCGCCAAATGGGGCTGCGGCGGCAAACAGCCACACCGCCGCTGCGGCTGGTCGTTGAGGACAAATGGGCGCAGCCGCGCCAGTGGAATTGAAGGGTAACCATGCTGCCGTGGGGAGGCGGGAAAGCCCCGCCTGTGACGTTTCAGCGAGGAGGTAGTTATCAACGCTTTTGCATCAGCCGGTGCAAGGGCGTGGCCGGTTTCTTGAGGCTTTGTGGCTGCAGACATCCCTGACGCTGCCGAAAAGCATGTGGGTTTAGATCGGTGAGACCATGGCCTTGGGCCCCTTCTACGTGGCGCAGAAACTGAGTGAGCCCAACAATTTGCACGGGACGGCGATCCTGATGAGACACGGGGAGACTCACTGGAATCGCGAAGGTCGCGTGATGGGGCGTAATCCAGTAGAACTGAGCGAGAACGGCCGTGCTCAAGTGCAGGCGGCGACTCTTCTGGCGCGGTCCTTACAGCCCGATTTGATCGTCACCAGCCCGTTGATTCGGGCACGCCAGACAGCGGAAATTGTTGCCAGCGCAATCGGGGGAATCGAAATCACCGAGGACCCAGCGATCGCCGAGGTTTCGTACGGCCGATGGGAGGGAATGACCTATAAGGAATTGGTCAATGATCCGCATTACGCAGTGTACCGTGAATCGCCGGTAAATTATCCCACTCCCGGTGGCGAGACGATTCCGGATGTGCAAGCCCGTGGGGTCGCTGCCGTGCATCGAGCGATCGAAGCTCATCCGGGATGCCGCATACTGTTCGTCTCGCACGGCGACATTATTCGTACCGTGCTTTGTTATTTCCTCGGCCTCGATCTCAAGTTTTTTCACCGAGTGCGAATTGACAATGCAGCCCTTTCGGGAATTCAAATTGCCGGCAATTTTGCCGAAGTCAAGTTCATGAATTGGCTGCCGGAGCCGTCGCGTGCGTTTATTTCTCCTTTTTCGACTGCCAGGCTACAGCTCGATCCGAATACCGGCAAGCCCAAGGAATAGTCTAATTCACTCGGCAGAAAAGCCATACGGCAGCTCAGTGCTGTGTCAAGGCGTAGGGTGTGCCATGTAGCGAAGTGGTTGATCGTTACAACGAATTCTATTCTTTTAGACCACTACAGCATCAATGATGGCCGCACCAGCTAAATGGTGGTTCGCACACACCGCTCGCAGGATCCGCACTGCGGGTAGTATTGGGGTAGCTAACGACGAAGGGATGTTCCGGTTTTCCCAGCCTTTCCAAGCGAAGCTTTCGACACCGATGTTCGTCGTGCTCCGACCGGTTTATGTTTATGGTATTAGCGACGAGCAGCCTTTCTTTGTTCTTCGAGTCGTCGCAGCTCGACACGGCGAATCTTGCCACTAACCGTCTTGGGCAGGTCGTCGACGAATTCGATTTCGCGCGGGTATTTGTAAGGAGCGGTAATCCGTTTGACGTGATCCTGAAGCTCTTGAGCGAGCCGCTTGTCCGGTGTGACACCGGGCTTGCAGCGCACAAACGCTTTGACGATCGCTCCCCGGTCTGGGTCGGGACTGGCGACTACGGCCGATTCCATCACTGCCGGATGTTCCAGTAGGGCACTCTCTACCTCAAACGGCCCGATCCGGTAACCTGCCGAGGTGATAACGTCGTCGGCCCGCCCCACAAACCACAGGTAGCCATCACGATCGCGATAGGCCTGGTCGCCTGTGAGATAGAAGTCTCCCCGGTGGACAGCAGCGTTCTCTTCGGGATTTTGCCAATACTCGAGCATGATGGAAGGCGGCCGAATGGGTTTCACCCGCACTGCTATTTGGCCGACCTGGTTGATAGGACATTCATTAAGCTCATCATCCAACACTCGCACATCCAGTCCAAGAAATGGTCGACCCATCGAGCCAGGGCGAATCTCGACACCAGGAATATTTGCAGCAACGAGTGTTGTCTCGGTTTGACCGTAGCCGTCGTGAATAGTGATACCGAAATGCTCGCGCCAGATTTCGATAACCTCAGGATTCAACGGCTCGCCAGCAGCGGCACAATGACGCAGGGCCGGGAGCTTGACTTTGGTAAGGTCTTCTTTGACGAGCATTCGAAATTCTGTTGGCGGTGCACAAAATGTGCTGATCCGGTATCGTTGAAGCAGCTCCAGCTCCTTGGCCGGCTCAAACCGTCCGTTGTACATAAAGACCGTCACTCCATTCATCCATGGACCGAACAGGACACCGTAGGCGGCCTTCGCCCAGCCGGTATCGGAGGTGGTCCAATGGATGTCGGAGGGCTTCAAGTCAAGCCAAACGGAGCCGGTGAATTGATGGGCGAAAGTGTAGGCGTGCCCATGCAGCACCGCCTTTGGTTCTTTTGTAGTGCCCGAGGTGTAATAGCAAATCGCGGGTTCATCGGCGCGAGTCTTGACCGAATTGAAGTTGGTCGACGCCTGATTCATCGCCTCCTGGAGGCTGATCCATCCCGACTGAGCTCTCCCTACCATCAGGAAATGTCGCAATGATGGACACTGGGCGCGCAGGTCACCGATCATTTCGGCATTGTCAATCCCCGCTATGACTGTAGTAGCGCCAGAATGGTTGGCTCGGTAGGTTAAATCCTTTTCCCGCAGCATCGAAACACACGGGATTACCATAGCGCCGGCCTTGAGCGCACCGATGTAGGCACACTGCCAGAGCGGAATTCGTGGCAGGATGATCATGACGGGGTCCCCACGCCGGACGCCAAGGCCTGTCAACACGTTGGCGACGCGGTTTGACTGCTGCGAAATGTCGCGGAAAGTCAGGCGCGCCCGGTTGCCGTTCTGATCCTCCCAGAGCAATGCGACCCGCGCGGGCTCTGTGGCAAAACCGTCGATCACTTCACCGAAATTAAACTCGGGCGGGGTATTCCATTGGAAATTCGCCGACAAATCTTCGTATCTGCCCATTGTAGCTATCGAGCCGAGCTGGATTTGCGTTCTGATGGTGCCGGTTGCGAGCGTTTAGCCGCGGCCTTGATATACTTGACAGTGACCGGTGACAGATCATCGCGGTCGACGTGCACGTCGATAACGGCGAAAGTGTCACTTTGATGAGCTGCTCGCAACGCGCTTCGCAACTCAGCGCTGCTGGAGGCTTCGAAGCCCACTCCGCCCCAGTCCTGAGCAAGGCGTGCGTAAGGCCAGGGAGGGATCTCCAGGAGGTCGCGTCGGTCTGAAGCGATCGGCCGAAAAATCCCCCAGCCCCCGTTATTGACGACCAAAACGATGGGGTTGGTGCGCAGCCGGGGACAGTGTGAGATCTCCGGGCCGGTCATTTGAAAGCCACCATCGCCGCACAGCACTAGCGGCCGCAACCCGCAGCCCAACTGAGCACCGATGGCGGCGGGAACAGCAAACCCCATCGACGCATAGAAGCCTTGAGCAAGATAGAGACCCTCGCGGGGTACCTTTAGATCAAGGCCGCCAAACATCATGTCGCCCGATTCTGCGACCACCATGTAGTGGCGGTTTTCGGCGATAAAATCATTAACCGCGTGGAGCAGCTCGGCGACTTTGACCGGACCACTTGCCCCATTGGAATGCGGCAGACCGTTGGTCAAATTGCTGGCGTAGGTTACCACCTCGCGATGTTTGCGCAATTCCTGCTTAAGTAGGGCACGGACGAAGTCTCGTACAGCGACGTTAATATAGGTGTGATATTTCACATCGACTTTCCGATCGACCGCCCAGACGGACTTTTCCTGAATGATCTGTGGCGGGCGGTTGCCGAAATTCATGTCAGTTCGCAAACAGCCGAGATTGAGCACGAAATCCGCCTCGTCCATCCTCGCAACGATGGGAGGAGGGCTGATTGGACCAATGTGGACGCCCATGTGCAGTGGATGATCCATCGGAAACGCGCCTTTGCCGAGCACCGTGGTGAGCACCGGCGCGCCCATTTTTTCCGCCAACTCAATCAGTTCGTGAGTCGCTTTGTAACGATGGATTTCGATTCCGGCAATAACGACCGGGTGACGGCTTGCGTTGAACATCGCTGCTGTTTCGCGGGCGGCCTCTTCGACCCGTCGTGCATCGGAGTCGTAAAACCGTAGATGGCTTTCTTCCAGCAACTCCTCAGGCACTTCGATTTCGCGGTCGACCATGTCGCGGTGAATCTCGATATAGCCCGGGCGCTGCTCTGCCCAAACCGTGCAAACGACCTCGTGAACTTGCTGGGCAGCGTCGCGCGGGTCTGTAATAACGCGCGAGGCGCAGGTGACTTCCTGGTAGATTCGGTGCTGCGATTCAATTTCGCGTGCCTGGTGATGGATTAGGGTGCCGAGTTTGCGCTCCTCCTCTCCGGGACCGCCGGAAAATACGAGCAATGGCACACGCTCAGAAAACGAGCCTGCCACTGGATTGACCATGTTGTGACCGCCGGCTCCGTAGGTTACACAGGCTACACCGATCTTGCCGGTCGCGCGGGCATAACCGTCAGCAGCAAAACCCACACCTGGTTCATGGGAAAGGGTATGGACGTGGAGGTCTTGTTTGCGGCCGAAGGCGAAGAAGAGTTTGAGAGCGAGGTCACCGGGAATTCCGAAGACGTGGCGAACGCCGATTTTGCGCAGGTAAGCCACCAGAAAATCGCCGAGCGTCATGCGCCGCTTCATCCAGCAGCACCTCCCTATGGCCTATTGTAGCGGAAAAGCTGCAGTGAGTCCCTTTTCCCGTATAATCTCCTGGCCCAGGATATGATACAGTTAAGGATGTGTTTCGGACCTTTTTGCGGATGCACTTGTTGAGCCCAACTCGGGTTGGCGGCTTCGTCAGCCACCTACCGAGTTTCCTCAGGGTTTTTTATCGGCTCATGAAGGACCCGCGGGTCCCGCTACTTGCCAAGGCCGTGCCTTTCTTGGGACTGTTGTTATTGGTTACACCGCCGGCGCTCGAACTTGATCTGGTTCCTTTGGTCGGGGAACTGGATTGGTTGCTGGTCATCTTTATTTCGCTCAAAGTGTTTATCTGGCTGTGTCCCCCCGAGGTGGTGCGCGAACATGTGACGCGCGTTGCTCGGCGGCAATAACAGCAGAGTTTCCATGCGCACACGATTACTGCTGGTAGGCGCCGCGGCGATCATCGCCCTGGCGCTGATCGGCCTGACCATCGCCGACGGCCTGTTGGTAGACCTGATGTGGTTTACCTCACTGGGCTACCGGCGGGTATTCACTATCACTCTGGCAGCGGAGGTCGCAATTTTTCTGAGCATCTGGCTCATTACCTTCGGCGCCATAGCAGTAAGCGGCTTGGTGGCGCTCAGGCTCAGCCATGATCGCGAGCGGCTTCACGTCGTGCGACGGGGCGACCAGGTCACCGAGGTCACCCTCCCGGAGCTGATTCGCTCTTTGGGCGACCGCGTACCATGGAAGGCGATAGTAGTAGTTGTTGCCGCCATCTTGGCGGTGTTTGTGGCGCAGGGGGAAGCGTCGAGCTGGGATGTCTATCTGAAAGCCTGGAACGGTGTTCCTTTTGGCTTCACGGAACCCGCATTTGGGCGTGACATCGGCTTTTATGTATTTCAGTTGCCGTTCTGGGAGGAACTGCGCGACTTCTTCTTGACTGTCCTGGTGTTGGCCACGGCGGTCGGGGCCGCAGTCTACTGGGCGCGCGGAGGTATAGACTTCCGCGAATCTCCCCCCTATGTGAGCCGCGGCTGTGCAGCTCATGCATCGGTGCTTCTGGCCTTGTTCTTTCTCCAGCGAGCGATGAACTATTGGCTGGCCCGTTATGAGCTGACTTTGCATTCCAACGGCATCGTTTTCGGCCTTCGTTACGTCGATCAGGTGCTATGGAAACCCGGGCTTTGGGTGTTGGTCGCCTTGGCGGTGGCGGCTTCGTTCGTGTGCGCTGCCAATGTCGGCGAGCGCGGCGTGCGAATGCCTGTAGCCGCCTTGCTGATGGTGTTCCTGCCCTCGATTAGTCTCAGTCTATTGCAGCCCATGATCGAACGGCTGTGGGTTAAGCCGGACGAACTTCGAATCGAAGAGCCATACCTCGAACGCAACATCCAGTTGACACGGCGCGCCTATCAAATCGACGGGGTCGACGTGAGGCCATTTGTTGGCAGCGGGCGCTTGACGCCCGCCACTCTCGAGCAGGATTCCGCCACCATCAGAAATATCCGGCTGTGGGATCCACGCCCTCTGATCGCAACCTATCAGCAACTTCAGGAGATTCGTCTCTATTATGCGTTTCAGGACGTCGACATTGATCGTTACTGGATCGGCGATAATGAGACCGAGGTAATGCTGTCAGCGCGTGAGCTTAACGTGGAACTGTTGCCGGAAACCGCCCAGACCTGGGTCAACCGACATCTTAAATTCACGCACGGTTACGGTCTGGTAATGAGTCCTGTCAACACCAAGGACCCCGAAGGTCTTCCCGTACTCTACATCAAAAACATCCCTCCGGAATCGAGTATCGGCCTCAAAGTGACCCAGCCCGCAATCTACTACGGTACGCTTCCTGACAACTATGTCATTGTCAAAGCACGGACGCCGGAGTTCGATTATCCGCGCGGCAATGACAACGTGTTTGATTACTACAAAGGGTCAGGTGGGGTGCCGCTCAGCGGCATCTGGCGTCGCCTGCTCTTCGCTTACTATTACCGCGATGTCAATCTCCTAGTTACCCAGAATATTGTGTCTGGCAGTCGAATTTTGTTTCGACGCAATATTGTCGACCGGGTGGCACGGCTGGCTCCATTTCTTAACCAGGATCACGATCCGTATTTGGTCGTGCATGATGGCCGCCTGTACTGGATAATCGACACTTATACCGTCAGTGATCATTATCCTTACTCCCAGCGCAACTCCCTTGGGATCAATTACATCCGCAATTCAGTAAAGGTCGTGGTGAACGCATACGACGGTGACACACAATTCTACGTCGCTGATCCTGATGACCCTGTGATCCAGACGTGGGAACGGATATATCCGGGGATGTTCAAGCCTCTGCGCGACATGCCGCCTCAGTTGCGCTTGCACATCCGCTACCCTGAGGATTTCTTTCTGATTCAGGCCGAGACCTACGCGACCTATCACATGACCGATCCGGCCGTCTTCTACAACCGCGAGGATTTGTGGACTTTTCCCAAGGAAAACTACGCCGACGAAACCACTCTGATGCAGCCGTACTACGTCATCATGCGATTACCGGGCGAACAGCACGCGGAATATATCCTGATGCTGCCGATGGTGCCTCAAGGGCGCGACAACATGATCGCCTGGATGGCTGCACGCTGTGACGGCAGTGACTATGGCCACCTGTTTGAATTTGCTTTCTCCAAGGACAAGCTGTTCTATGGTCCCTACCAGATCCAGGCTCGCATCAACCAGAATCCCGAGATTTCGCAGCAGCTGTCGTTGTGGAATCAAATGGGCTCCAAGGTGATTCTGGGCAATCTCCTGGTGATTCCCGTGGGAGATTCGCTGCTTTATGTTGAGCCTCTGTATCTTCGGGCACAAAATGGGCAGTTGCCGGAGCTAAGGCGCGTCCTGGCTTCATATGGCGATCGCACTGTGATGGCAGAAAATCTTGACCTGACCTTGGCGGCTTTGTTTAAGGGGCAGCCGGGTGCACCACCGCCGGTAGTGGCAAAGACGGGTCCCCTCAGCAACCCGGGGAATCGAGTGGCGGCTCGAGTCACGGAAACCGCGGCTGACCACACTACTCGCGTCTCGACATCGCTAACTGCAGCTTCGGAGCATTACACCAGGGCCTTGCAGGCCTTGCGCGCGGGTGATTGGGCGGGGTTCGGCACAGAGATGCAGAAACTCGGTGCCACTTTGGCACCGGAGGGATCCAGCCATTGATAGGCGTTGACCGCAATCGCGCGCCCATCATCAGGCTCGGGGGAATTCGATGACCGCACGTGGACCCGGGGAAAGCCTTCGGGTCATGCTCGCAGACGATCATAAGGTGCTGCGAGACTCCCTGAAACTATTTCTGGAAAAGAACGGGTGCGAGGTAGTCGCTGAAGCTTCAACCGGTGAAGAAGCATTGGCTTTGGCTGTCAAGCTGCGACCGCAGATCGTGCTGATGGACCTTGAAATGCCGGGTGTGGGCGGTCTGGCGATAACGCACCATCTAGGCAAATTGGCATCCGTTCCAAGAGTTTTGATCTTGTCCGCCTACGATGACGAGGAATATGTGATTGAAGCACTTACTCGGGGTGGTGCCTGGGGTTATCTTGTCAAAAGAGATGGTCTTGACGAACTGCTTAACGCGGTTCGCGCCATTGCTGCTGGCAAGAGATATGTGAGCCCGTCGATTGCGCCGATTCTGCTCGGCCGACTCAAGTCTCCGTGCGCATCGGGGTCGATTCTCGATCGCCTGACTCCGCGCGAGCGAGAAGTGCTTCGATTAATCGGGCACGGTATGACCAGCAAAGAGATCGCCGAGCGGCTCGGCATCAGCCCCAAAACCGCGCAGGTGCATCGGGAGAATCTCAAACAAAAGCTCAACCTGCGGACCACCGCGGACCTGGTTCGGTACGCTATAAAACACCGTATCGTTGACCCTGCCTGAAGCTAGGCTCCTGCTGATAACCGCGTGGACGCTCCCGCACGTTGATTGGTTGCGGAGCTTCTACTGCATCCCTTGCTTTAGGGCATCCTCGAGCGCACCGATATTGACCTGATGTCCTTTGGCCATGACCGTTAGAAAGGCCCGTAGCGGAGAGTCGCTGATCGACGGTAAATGCTCGTCGATCTTTCGGATCACCCATCGCTGACCACGATTGAGCAATTCGAGCTTGCCCTTGAAGTCGGGGACCGCCCGAACCTTCTCGACAAAGTCACCGGTTTTGTTGGAAGCGGAGCCTCCCAGCCGGCGCACGTGCGCGGCCAGCTCACCGGCATAATATCCCTCGTCGTGCGCGACCTTCTTTAGCAATTCTCGGAGCTCAAGCGATTGGGCTTGTTCGGTCAATTCGTGCAGCACTCGCCCGCCGGCGCGTTCCGCTTCGCCCATCATGTTCAGGAAGCTTTCTAACTGCGCATCCATGTTGACCTCAACCTCGTGGAGAGTTTTCGGTTTACTCGGTCTCCGAGCTGCGCTCGCGCCCACTCTCGAACACCCAGTGAACTTGTGAAAGCATTTTATATGATCGTCAGCTAAAGCTCGTACGAGCTGGGCGAGGGACCAATCAAATTATCAAGGTTCAGTCCTCATCGGCGGCCCATCACAATAATGGCACTAATGGGCAATAGGCCCGTCCAAGGGCACCGTGGTCTGCGAGCATTGCACGCGACAGCAACAGTAAGGGTTCTAGCGGACGCAACAAGGCGGCTGATTGTTGTGTCTGTCCATAGATACGGCCGGTCAGCAAGCGCGAAAGCAAATTGGGCCTGCCCGGCAACTCGACGATTTGCACTTGCTCGGTCGGGCCGATCTTCGCGAGGACTTTGGCTTCAGTCAGCGCATCATCGAAGTCGCCTATCTTATCAACCAGCTTTCTTTGGACCGCCTCGGCCCCTGTCCACACACGTCCCTGGGCAACATCATTTACCTGCGCGATCGAAAGGTGGCGGCTCTCGGCGACCAGCCGCAAGAAATACTGATAGGTATCGCCGAGAATCTGCTGGTTAAATAATTCAGCCTGGGAGGGAGTAAAGCTGGAGAACGGATCGAACATGCCGGCATTTTTCCCCTTGGTGACAGCGGCGGTAGTTATGCCCAGTGCTTGCGCGCTGCCCGAAAAATCGAATTTTCCGCCAAGCACCCCAATTGAGCCAGTGATCGTCCCCGGGTCGGCGAAGATCCGAGCGCCCGGCGTGGCGATCCAGTATCCGCCAGAGGCCGCGTAGCTGGACATACTGATTACGACGGGTTTCTTCTTCGAACACAATTCGACCTGCCGACGAATCAACTCGGAGGCGATCACCGATCCGCCTGGCGAATTAATCCGAAAAACCACCGCACGAATCGACGGATCCTCGCGGGCCTTTTTGAAGGCCTCGGTCATGTCGTCCGCCCCCATCGAATTGGATTCGGGTGACAGGAGCGGATCATAGCTGCTCTCGCCGCGTTGGATTGCGCCGGTACCATAGACCACCGCGATCTTGGGATAGGTGGCCAGCAGCGATTGACCGGCCGGCACATAAGAGTCGTAATCGATCAAGTCATGATGCTCACCCCGGTAGTTCCGCACTCGTTCAGTAAATTGATCTTCGTACTCAAGCCGGTCGAGCAAGCGTACGCGAACAGCCTCTTTGGCGCTGATGGGGGCACGGTCAATAAGTGCACGGATAGTCTCGGTGGCCAGGTGGCGGTGGCGCGCGGCCTCGTCGACGATCTGCTCGAACATGGCACTCGCCAAGGCATCGTCCTGTTCGTACTGGGGAGCTGTATAACCCTTTTCGGTGAAGATATTACCTGCGTCCTTGTACTTGCCGATCGCATAGAGATCGGGCTTGATTTTCCATCGATCCAGTAACCCGCGAGCGAATACCTCTCGGATGCTTACTCCCAACAGATTCATCTCACCCTGGGGCATCATCGATACTTCGCTGGCGGCGCTGGCCACCAGGTAGGGGAGATTGCCAAAGCCTGATTCGCCAGCAGTCTCGAGATAGGCGGTAGTCCACTTCCCGTGTCGGCCGAATTCAGTGATGAGATTGCTCAGCTCCTGCGCCTGGGCCAGCTCCATGTCGGGATCAATAACCTTCACGGCAAGGCCAGCGATGCGCGGGTCTGTTTCAGCACCCCGCAAAGCCCGCCGGACCACGTTCAGCGCTGTATAACGGCTTTGAGCCAGGCCAGTGATCGAGTAGCTGCCACGTTCCATCACCGGCCCGTCCAGTTTCAACACCAGAACGGAACCCGGCCGGTAGCGATGAGCAAAAAAACGGGTCAGTGCCACGATCACGATAATCGCGATCGCGAAAATCAGCAGTTTGAATATGCGCCTAAGAAATCGCTTCAGCATCAATTCATCTCCGTTCTACCCGCAGATCGACGTCAAGGCTCCTGGTCATGAATGAACGGCGGAGGAGGTCGGATGCGGGATATTCTGCCATCGGTTCAAACTGAACTGCGCGACTTTCGCCCGCTCGCTAACCACACTAGCGAGTGGTCGGTTAACTGCAAGGACATTGGGGCGAAGTGGCAAGCGACCCCTTGACCACGCAAATGTCCGTCGAAGGTCTCTTCACGGAGAGCCGTTGAGCGGGGTCCTGGTCACTGAGGAATCTTCAAAATAATCCTGTCCCTTGTAATTGGTCAGGCGCAGTTTGGTGAGAATTTCCTGGCCCTGCAGTACGAGGTAGGACGTTAGAATCTCTTGATGGATTGGTCCCGTTTCAGCTGGCGGGGCGAGCGCCTCTTCAAGAACTCGACCTGTGGCTCCCGCCGGAGTGGCGAGATCGAGAAGTTGCCGGATGGTTGGTGCGAGATCTGCATTGCCGCTCGGCAGCGGATCGTTAAAATGTCGGCGAAAGTCAGGACCGATAGCCGCGCAAAACGCCTGCAGTTCGTGGGCCCCTGCTGCACCATGGGTCCCCTGCCCTGTGGAGAGAGAGCGGCTGTCGGCGTACACCGCGCCGGGGACCGGCGTGACCAGCGGGAAAGACGCGTTTTGCCGTAACCCCTGCCCACCCGAACCCACGACAAATGCGGGGTTGCCGGGACCCGTAAGTCCCCGGTTATCCAAATCGGTAATCTCTCGGAATGACACAATCAGGTCAGGCGAACGTTCGGCGTTGTACACGCCAAGCGCTTCCTGTGCGAACGTTCCGGGAATCCATCCCAGCCGATTCTGCCGATTAGTGGCGGAAGTCTGGGTCGCGGGCTTGCGGGAAAAAATCGGGCCGCACCACTCCTGCGCTGCAGCGAAATCGACAATGCGAGCGAGGGTGGCCCGTCGAGCCTCCTCCGACGGAAAAGTTTCGCGCGACAGGTAAACGAGGTCGTTGCCACCGTTTCGCGCCACCACGATATCGTGGCTGGTGGCCGACTTCTTGATTCCCGCTCCGACTAACAGATCGGCCAGTGAGACAGACATGCGAATTGTGGCGAAGCCATGGTCCGAAACCACTATAAGATCAGTCCGATGAACGAGGCCCAGACGCGCTAGGGCGGCTCGAATCCGGCCTAGATTGGCATCGCATTGGCGCAATGCGTTCAGTGCCGGTTGCGTGCCTAATCCCGCGACGTGTTGGACAAGATCCGGGTTATGTTGCCAGAAGACAATCAGTGCCGAGTGCCCCTTTAAGGATGCAGCTCGAGCGGCGGGAAGAGCACGACTTATGAGGATTTGCGCAAACCATTGGTCACGATCGCTGACGGACTGCAGGTCCCCCAGGCGCATCAAGGGTTTGGATGCGGCCATTGCATCGGACAATTTGGGGCGCGCCAGATCGTCGGCGACGAACAAATAGTCGGAAGGAGCAGGTTGACGTTGGTCGGCTTCGTCGTCAAACAGGAATGTCGGCCCTTGCTTGCCGATAATCGCGACGTAGCCCCCCTTGCGCAGCACTTGCTGCGCCACTCCCTCGACTCCAACCAGGTAACCGTTGAACATGACGCTGCTGTTGAGCGCGGCGAGATTAGCGGAGTTTTCGAGATTAACTGGGGAGTCGGCCAACACCATAGAGTGTTGCTGTTCATTTTTCGTTTTAACTCGAATCAGAGGGCGGAAATACATCGCGTCATCAAGGATACCCGTGTAACCAGGCTTGCCACCAGTCGCCAGAGCTGCGGCATTCACCATTGTTATGGTCGGGAAGACCGCATGATGATGGCTGAACAAGACTCCTTCGTGCTCGAGTGAGAAGAGGTTGGGGGTATCGCGTTCATTGACTAAATCCGGCCGCAGTCCGTCCCAGACCATCACGATGCAGACTCGTCCGTCACGTTTGGGAATAGCACGGGCTAGTGCCGTGCCCGAGAACAGTACAGCGACGAAGAAGATTGCCGCTGAGGATAAGCGGGTGCGGCATTTCAGTTTCATCTGCTCAAACGTGCACGGGCTCGATCCTGCTAAGAGGTGAGATGCTCGACAAACCAGTCACGCGCAGCGCCACTGGTTTGTTCGAATGCTTCCACGTACGCGTCGAAGTGACCACCCTTCAAGATTACAAGCCGTTTAGGTTCGAGCGCGCGATTATAAGCAGCAAATGCCTCATCGGCCACCGCCAAGTGGTCACTATCGGCGATTAGCATCAGCAACGGAGTGGGACTGATCCGGTCAATGTACGAACCTGGTTCGTATTCCCCGAGCATTTCGACCGTGCGCAAGGTTACCTGATTGCGCCAGGACGGCGCCCGGGTTTTCGCCGTCTCAGTGAACCACTGCCAGGAGTCCGCGGTTGGCAAAGCCGCAACTCCGTTGGCTTCGGACGTTATCACAGGAATCATAGCTGGCGCTGCTCCGGTATAGCGGGCTTCCCTATCGGCATCGAACTGTGCGCGCAGGACAGCAGCCATGTCGGCACGCACCAACCGCGCCAGATTGCGTGATCCACTAACGAGCGGAACCTGTGACACCACACATTTGATGCGGCGATCGATGGCACCCAGCACCAGAGCATGACCGCCACTATAACTCGATCCCCAAACCCCAATCCGCTCCCGATTGATACCCGGTTGGCGGCAGAGCCAGGTTATCGCATGCCGATAATCACGTACCTGCTGCCATGGGTCAATTTCGTACCGAGGCTCGCCATCGCTCGCGCCGAAGTTGCGGTTGTCAAATACAAGCGTAGCGAGCCCGGCAGCGGTAAAAACTTCGGCGTAACGGTCGAGATACATTTCCTTGACCGCTGAGAAACCGTGCGCCATTACCACACCGGGCACAGGGTCTTTGGTAGGCTCAGGAGTATAAAGCCAGCCTCTTAGGGTAACCCCTTCGGCATCGAAGTCGACGTCACGACGCATAACTGGTCAAAACTAGCATAACCAATGCCGTCCAGCGACTGCTATTATTATAAACTTGGTCGAACTCGCGCTTGGGAGGAAGCTGATGAATCGAATGATTAGAATGCAGCTCCGCCGCACTGAAGCGCGAGCATTGCCACCAGTGGTTTGCTTCTGGTTCAATCGTTGCTTGCGGGTGTGTCTGCAATTGTAAGGACCAAGGACCTCTGATGCTTCGTTTTCTCACGGCCGGCGAATCGCACGGTCCCCAACTCATCGCTGTTGTTGAGGGTGCGCCGGCAGGCTATGACATTGACGTAGATGCGATCAATCGCGACCTCGCGCGACGGCAAAAGGGCTACGGACGTGGCGGGCGCATGGCTATTGAACGCGATGAGGTCCGTGTTGTGTCGGGCATTCGTTTTGGCCGTACTCTGGGCAGTCCGATCACGTTAATCATTGAGAACCGCGACTTCAAAAACTGGGAGAAGCGGATGTCTCCAGACCCGCGCGATCGTGGCGAGGCCAAGATTGTTACCCGGCCCCGCCCGGGTCATGCCGACCTCGCCGGGGTATTGAAATATAATCTCGACGATGTCCGCGACGTGCTGGAACGTGCTTCGGCTCGCGAGACGGCGGCGCGTGTTGCCCTTGGCTCCCTTGCCAGACAATTCGTCGCACCCTTTGGTATTTCGGTTCTTGGCTACGTCGTCAGCATTGGCAACATCGAAGCGAAAATCTCACCCGACCTCACGCTGCAGGAGCTCGCGCGGATTACCGAGCAATCGTCTGTCAGGGTCGCCGATGCCGAGGCGGAACGCGCGATCGTTGCCGAGATTGACGCGTGCAAGCGGGAGGGCGACACACTGGGCGGCGTGGTGGAGGTGGTGGCCACCGGACTCCCGGTCGGGTTGGGCAGTCATGTGCAGTGGGACCGCAAACTCGACGGTCGAATCGCTCATGCCCTGATGGGTCTGCAAGCTGTAAAAGGAGTTGAGTTTGGCCTCGGCTTCGGTGCATCCCGCTTGCGCGGTTCACAACTGCACGACGAGATTGGGTACGATCAGGCTGAGCGCCGTTTCACGCGTTATTCGAACAACTCGGGAGGTACTGAAGGTGGGATGAGCACCGGTGAGCCGCTGCGGGTCCGCATTGCCTTCAAGCCGCTGTCAACGTTGATGCGCCCGTTGCGCTCCGCGGACATTAAGACCAAGGCTGAAGCGATCGCTGCGATTGAGCGTTCCGACGTTTGCGCTATCCCAGCGGCGGCCGTTATCGCCGAATCAGTTGTGGCTTTTGAAATCGCCAACGCCTTTCTGGAAAAGTTCGGCGGTGATTCGTTCACCGAAATTCGACGCAATTACTACGGCTATCTCGAACAGGTGCGCAATTATTGAGACATTGCTGCGTTCTGCCCGGGGACGGAGGCGATGCGCTCGAGCAGCACGCACCAGGCAGTTCGCCGCAGACGTGTTTCGGTTCAGAGATTGATCAAGGGCCGGCTAACACGTCATGCTTGGGCCAATTCATGACCAAACTGATCCTCGCCGGCTTCATGGCAACCGGCAAAAGCACAGTCGCCCGCCATCTCGCGCAGTTGCTCACCTGGCGATTAGTCGACTGTGATGCCGAGATAAGCCTGCGGGCCGGAAAGCCGATTGAGGAGATCTTTCGAGACCATGGTGAAGCGCACTTCCGCGCGCTCGAGCGGGATTTTATCAAAGAAATTGCCTCGGATCGCCGACGCTGTGCGCAGTGTGGTAACCCCGCCCCGGCGGTCATCGCAACCGGCGGCGGCGCTATTGTTGATCCTGAGAACTTTGCCGCACTCAGCCAATGCGGAGTTATTATTTGTCTGAGCGCGCGCCCCGACGTGATAGCGCAAAGAATTGCGCGGGGGATGAAAACCCGGCCAATGCTCTCTCAGCATGCCACCCCCCTCAGGCAACGAATCACCGAATTGATGGAGGCGCGGCGCGAAGCCTATGCTCGCGCGGCGCTGACCATAGATACTTCCGAGCGTACGGTCGAGCAGGTGACCGATGCGATCCTGACCGCGCTGGCGCAGAACTATCGATTGGTTGCTCGTCATCCGGCAAGCGCAATGTCGTCGCCGCCCAGGGCGAATAGAGCATCCAATTCGACTCAGGATGATACAGCAACGCGCGATGGCGAATGAACGATGGAGTTTGTAGTAGATTTGGGCCGTAGTTCGTATCAGGTTACAGTGGGCTGCGGGTTGCTCACCGCTATTGGTCGCCTCGCACGCGACGCTGGCCTATCGCCTAACCGTTGTGCTCTCGTTACCGACGCCAACGTCGGGCGGCTTTATGCAGATGTTGTGCTCCAAAGCCTGCGGCGGGAAGGCTTCGATGCGGCACTGATTGAGATCGCCCCTGGAGAGCCGAGCAAGTCATTTCCGGTGCTGCAAACCATCTATCAGCGGCTGGCGGATGCGGAGCTGGACCGCGAGAGCACAGTCTTTGCGCTCGGCGGAGGTGTGGTAGGCGACCTCGCAGGGTTTGCCGCAGCGACTTATTTGCGCGGGATTGCGCTGGTGCAGGTGCCTACCTCGATGATCGCGCAGGTCGATTCCGCGCTCGGTGGCAAAACCGGAGTTAACCTCAAGGACGCAAAGAATCTGATTGGTGCCTTCTATCAACCCCGCCTTGTCATTGCCGACGTCGACACACTCGAAAGTCTGCCGGAACGAGAATTCCGCGAGGGTCTGGCCGAGGTGATCAAGTACGGCGCAATCATGGATGAGGGTTTCCTGGACTGGCTGGAGCGAGAGATGCAACTGATCCTCGAACGCCATCCCGAGCGGCTAGTGTCCATGGTCGAGCGCTCGCTGCGACACAAAGCAGCGGTTGTCTCTCGCGACGAGCGGGAAGAAGGTCTGCGCAAGATCCTTAATTTTGGCCATACGCTCGGCCACGCATTAGAGGCATCGACCAGCTATGGCAATTATCTCCATGGTGAGGCGGTCGCGATTGGAATGGCCTCCGCGGCGCGGCTCTCGACCAAGTATCAGGGACTCAAAGTCGAGGAAGCCGAACGATTGTGCCAGCTCCTCGAGGCGATGGGCTTGATGACCGTTTTACCACCAGGCTGGCTGAGCACCGAGTTCATTCGCGCCCTGCGATTGGATAAAAAGCGCCGCGGCGACAAAGTCGAATTCGTTCTGCTGGACCGGCTCGGGCATGCTGTCACTCACAAGCTGACCTTCGACCAGATCATAGCCGGAGCCGAGGCACCCCTTAATTGAATAAACCAGTGAGCTGCGCTCTTTATTGATATATAATCGCGTCCCTCTCGCGACCGCTGAGTGGCGCTAGTCTTCATCTTCCCAATAATCGACCTCGGCATCGGCTCGCAGGGATTTGGCGAGCGTGCGTTTTTCCTTCGGGCCGCCGGGTGCAGCCCCGATGAAAACCCCGATTTTGTTCGAGTCGGGATAGACGGTCACCTCGGGTTCGATCATCGTTGAAATGCACAGATAACGCAGGGGCTGCGATGAGGTGTTGATCAACCGATGGGCAGCTTCTGCGACTGGTAGCAGGGCGATGTAATCGCCGCGGGCAACCGCGAGATCGCGGTTGCCTAATCGCAGCGTGCCTGCACCGTCGAGAATATAGATCGCCTCCTCGTTAGCAGTGTGATAGTGAGCCGGCCAGGCACTCTTGCCCGGCGCCACTTCGTACAGCGAGCATCCGATCCTCTGGCTGCCGGCGAAGGCGCTGAGTTGCTTGCGCAGGCAGTGAAATCGCGCCCCGTGACCGGCTTCGGCCCACGGCACCTTATCCTGATTAACGACGTTGGTTGGCGTGTCCAATTCGAAACTCCATGTAACCCCATCGCCTCGGCCATCACGCGCCCCCGGGCGAAGAGGAGAAGCGACTCGTTAGTTCGATCCTTGCGTCGCAGCGTCAGGCCAGGCGCGCACCGAATCAACATATATACACCTATCCGCGGACCGCTGCCACTTAGAGCAAGGATCATCAGTTGCGAACTCAAGCGACTGCTCGGGTCTTAGCGTCTTGTCGCTTCATGAAATGTCTTTCGACTAGTTGTCCAGTGAGACAGTCGAGGATCGCGTGCATCTGAACGTTGGGTTCAATGGAAGTCGGGGTGCTAGCAACCGAGAGTGCTGGCCATTTCAATCAGCTCCGGTGTCGGGTTAACATTGAGTGTCTTGGAAGGTCGTCGGGCGCGGATGAGACTGGGCGGAAAAGTAGCACTCATCACCGGCGCGAGCCGCGGAATAGGTCGGTCTGTAGCGAGGGGCTTTGCAGACGAGGGCGCTAGACTGTATTTGGTCGGTCACCAAGACGAAATGGCGCTGCGTGAGGTTTTGGATGAGTTGAGAGCGCGCGGCGCCGAAGCCGAAGGTGGTCTCTTTGACGTTGGCAGTCACGCCGACGTGCTGCGGCTGGCGGAAGCGGTGGAGGGTCGTTACGGCACGCTCGACATTCTGGTCAACAACGCTGGCAATATAGCCCCGACGCCGCTGCTGGAGATAACTGCTGAACAATGGGACCGAACCCTGAGGACCCATTTGTACGGCACGTTCTATTGCACGGTCGAGATGGTCAAACGATTTCTCAAGCCCAAACTTGCCGGCAAGATCATCAATCTCACTGCGCCGTCGGCAGTCCGGGGCAGTACCGGCGTCGCCGACTATGCTTCGGCAAAAGGTGGTATCATCGCGCTTGCGCGCAACGCGGCCCGCGAGCTGCTCGAATTCAATATCCAGGTAAACGCGATCTTACCGGTTGCGCGCAGTCGAATGACTGATGCCTTGGCCGAGTTCCATGCGCGCTTGTCCAGCACAGATACTGCCACCCGTCTGAGGAATCTACCATCCCCCGAAGTACTGCTGCCTGTATTCCTGTTTCTTGCCAGCAATGATTCCGACTACGTCACCGGCCAGGTCATTGGAGCGGACGGGGGGCTATTGGCTTGAAGGAAACGGAGATCGGAGACGCACCTTGAATCAGCGAACCACTTAGTTTGCCGTGAGTGGCCAAAAATCCGCCAGACTTACGGTCCGCGGGCCTGGGAATCTATCTGACTGGTTTAGTGCCCAACTCCAAATTAGGCTCGGCCGCTGTGACCATAAGAGAATTCCAGAGGGTGGCGGGTTCGTTCGCGGTTCAGGTTGGTAACTCGGTGCTGCGTACCTTTCCGAGCGCCCAAGCTCCGGACAACGGTTAACGACCTACGAGCCGGGCCAACTTGATCAACTCTCCTTGGAACCTCGAGCTTCCAGAATTTCCTTGTCCAGGGCCTCGATACCTCCTAGCACCAATGCGCCCCAATACGCCTCTTACTCCCTTGTCTGAGTTCCTGTCCCATAAGATCTCGAAGCGTTTCTATAAGAGCTTGCTCTCGGCGTTCCCTTGCTTCCACTGTGTCGAAGCCCTTTAGCTCCTCATTCAAGAAACTTACATTAGTCTTCAGGATGCGGGGTGTAGGTTCTCCTGCCTGTCGTGCGAGAGCCTCGACAAGTTGAGCCGAAAGCCACCCCAGTTCACGCGCCCCGTTAGGGGAATCTTTATCTTTGGTTTCGTCAAACACATCAATCATGCGCAGGTAAATATTCAAGGTCTCCGGATCAATTGCATGCTGTTAAGCAACGCCTCACTCGTCATAAGCTTGATGAACGTGTCTATGGCCGCTGAATCGTCTTGTGTCTTTGCCGTTCGCGAGAAAAGGCGTCGCCAGTTCATAGTCAATGTTTGCACGTATTGTTAGTTGACTGTCCTGACTGCCGGAAGTCGATCGTCACGTGAACCTTGTCGAGACACGCTCGGCTTCGGCGGAGCGCGGCGATCGCGCCGGTCCGCGGCGTGGCTTCCCGCAGCTCCATTCGGAGCACTCGGGACTGATGCGGATGGCGATGTTAAGCTGGCGGCCGCTCACAACTTTCAAGGCGCGATCCTGAGCGCGATTTCCCTCGAACGGCACGCGAGTCACCTGCGCTTTGCCGCTGACAAGGGTGCTTGGCGAGCTGCAGCCCGTGCTGCGCGACAATCCGCAGAACCTCCTCCACTTTCTTCACTTCAATTTTTCGGACGCGGGCGCTCAGTTCTTATCAGGTGACCATCCTCATAATAGTCGACGCTATCGACGATGCCAGTGCCATTTGCGTCATGCTCGACCATCGCCAGACGTCCGTTACGATAGATTTCGATCGTTTCCGGTTTGCCGTCGAAGTTGTCGTCGCGCACTATGCGGGAAAGTTTGCCGTCACGGTACTCTTGGACCAAATCTATCCGGCCATCGTGATTGCGATCCTGTTCGATCTTGACCAGTACTTTGCCGTGGTATAGTTGGATAACATCGGCTTTGCCGTCAGCATTGGTGTCGAAAGCATGCTCGGTATCGGATCCGCTGATGCGATAGACCCACTCATCTACAACCCCGTCGTGATTATGATCATAAGCGGCAATTGGCTTAGGCCGACGGCCGCAGGCGACTAGTGAGACCAAAAGGGCGGTGCCGAGCAGTACAATGCGTAAGCAACGCATATACACGCTCTCTACTGCATGGCGGGTTACGGCTCAAGTGGCGCTGGTTCTGCTTGCGCTGTCTATCTGCCTGCCCTCGCTACCCCCGAGCACTTCTCGTGTTGATGCGCCGATATTGCTGGAGCCTCTCCTTTTCGACCATCTCAGTCTCCCGATGCCGGCGTTTCGGACTCAGCCGAACATTCAGCCTGTCTGGGAGATACTGAGCGGCGAAAACCGGCCTTACCTCGCTTCGCCGGCCGCTGCCTATGGGCTGACGAGCCTGCCCGCTCAGCTTCACGTGTCTCATCGTGGTTACGCTGTCACTCCTGTCTACCTCCTTGGTTTGGGTCCGGCCCGTGCGCCGCCTGTCTGAAACTTAACCGTTGCGAAACACTGCAAGCTCAGGCGCCAGGCTGCCACTGTTGCGCGACAGTGGGCCCGTGCCTGTTTTGAGGTGCGGCGATCTATTCGCTGGAGCAGGGCAAATTCGCGTCAGAGAGGAAGTGCATAAATGCGCTGTGGACTCACACTCCCCAAGAGTGGAAATGACCGCTTCCTGGGCGGGATGGTTCGGTTAGGTATGCTGCCAGGCTATGGACTCATTCTACTGGTGACCTGCCTCATTCCAACGAAGATCGTTGCCGCTGCTAAAGATCCGCCGCTGCGGCTGGACCAAGCGGTCGCCATTGCTATCGACGTTAACCCCCAAGTGCGGGGCGCGCGCTACCGATGGGAATCAGCTGAGCATCAGATCGTCCAGAACTATACCCCAGCCGATCCGCAGTTTTCGTACCTAAATTCGGATAGCTGGCGCGGCTTTCTCTACGGCTCGGCGCTGCACAATCTAACGGTTACCCAATCCCTGCAGTTCCCTGGCAAGGGTCTGTTGCAAGGGCGTGTTGCCGAGCGAAATGCGGAAATCGCTCGGCTTACCTACTTAGCCTCAGTCCGAGACGTGAGGGCGCAGGTCGAAACCGCCTACTACCAACTTCAGCTCGATCTCGCTCTACAAGACCTGATCGCGGAGAATGTGGAGAACCTGCAGCGGGTTTTGAAGGTTACTGAGATCGCTTACACTGCCAACCTTGCGACTCAGGGCGACGTCATCAACGCCAAGTTTGCACTGGAGGCCGACCAGGAGCAATTGCGCCAGCAAGCGGTAACGGTAGCGAATGACAAAACAGCTTTGAACATTCTGTTAGCGCGCAAGCCCGAGGAGCCTGTGGAAGTGGAGCGGCACTTCGATCTCGGGGGCTTTGAAAGCAGTCTGGACCAGGTGATTGAGCGGGCCGCCAGCAACCGGCAGGAAATCCTCGAGGCAGCGCTGGCACAAAAGAATCAGGATACCGCTCTGACCCTGGCGCGACTCGAATACGCCCCCGACTATACGTTGCTCTTTGGTTTCGATCATTATCTGATCGCGCCTTTCGCCCCCGCGCTGACTCATACGCAGGATTGGAACTTCGGAATCGGCTTCAATTTGCCGCTCTTTTTCTGGGCTAAAAACGAGGACATAAAGCGCGCGGGCCGCGATCTGGCCGCGGCGCACGAAGATCTGAATGCGATACGTCTTCAAACCGCCGGCCAAGTGACCACGCTCTATCGGCAAATTCTGCGGGCTCGCCAGGCCGCTCTGCTTTATCGCGACACGCTCGTGCCCCTGGCCCGCCAGGCGTTCGAGGTCATGTTGATTGCCTATCAGACCGGAAAGACGGACTTCACTACCCTGATCAGCACGTTCCGCCAGCTAAGCGATGCGCGCTCAACGTATCTGCAGGATGTTAACCAGTTCCTGGCGGAAAAGGTGGCGCTGGAGCAGGCCGCCGGAGGAAGCCTCCAATGAAGCGTTCACAGGGAAAGCTTCGGCGAGAGGCTTTAGCCTATTGCGCGTTCGGGCTTCTCGTGTCAAGTGCGGTCTTGGGCTGTGACGGTTCGTCGCGTGCGACAGCCAACACTCAGCAACCGACGATGGTTTTGCCGTCGCTTGTCAGTCAAGGCCAAGGACCTCCGCTTTTGCAGTTGAGCAGTGCGATCCCCGGTATGACATTGACGACCGTGCGCGATGTCCCGTTGCCCGGCGTGCTGGAGACGACAGGTCAGATAGCTTTCGATGACCGCCGGGTCGCGAACATAATCTGCCGAGTCACAGGGCGAATTGAACAGGTGCATGTATCGCAATGGGATTACGTAAGGCGGGGACAGCCCATCGTCACGTTGTACAGTCCGGACTTCATGACGGCTGAGGCCGAGTATCTGCAAGCGCAACAAACGGCACCGGCGCTGGCCGCCGGCGGGGCAGGTAACGTGGCGTTCGCGCGTTCTCTGGTCGATGCGGCTCGGCGAAAGCTCGAATTGCTCGGTATCGAGCCCGATCAAATCGCGGCTATCAAAACCGCTGCGCCTCTGTTCACCATGCGGGCGCCGATCAGCGGAATCGTAGTGCAAAATCAGGCGTTGCGGGGCTCGGCGGTAAATCCTGGCGACGTCCTCTATTACGTAGGTAGCCTGGACGATGTCTGGATCACTGCCGACATATACGAAACCGATCTTGCTCGGGTGCATGTAGGACAAAAGATAGAGGCTCGAACCCTCGCTTTTCCTGAGCAAGTGTTCAAAGGCGCCGTAGATCGGATTAGTCCGGGGATCGATCCCGGCACCCATACGGCTCAAATTCGCTGCACAATTCGCAATCCTGGTTGGAAACTCAAGCCACAGATGCTCGCGCGGATCCGAATTATCACTCAAGCCGGCCGGGCTTTGGTGGTACCGCAAATGGCGTTGGTTTTCGACGGCGATGCCTACTACGCATTCGTCCGGGTCGGGCGGAATCGATTCGAGCGCCACGAAGTCTCCATCGCTTCATGGAACCAGGCGGGATATGCACGGGTGATCTCGGGACTTGTCGCCGGCGATCAAGTGGTCGTGGCCCAGTCGGTTCAGCTCAACGCCCTCTGGCAGCAGGCTCACGGGGAAGGCTCCTAGCGGCCAACAGGAAAGGTTCACAGCCATGATTCGCGCCATAATGGAGCTCGCCTTACGGGAACGAGTAATTGTCGTTGGTTTGGCCGGAGCGCTGCTTCTGGCCGGCCTTTACTCGCTCTTGCAGTTGGACATTGAAGCTTACCCCGACCCGGTCCAGCCCATGGTTGAGGTTTTGACGCTGCCCAACGGGCTCAGCGCCGAAGAAGTGGAACGGATTGTCACGGTCCCGCTGGAGTATGGTTTGGGCGGATCGCGCAACCTGGTGCGAATGGACTCCATTTCGCTCTTTGGGCTTTCGGATATTCGCTGTTATTTCGATTGGGACAGCGATTACTACTGGGATCGGGTCCAAATCATTAATCGACTCGGGTTCGTGACCCTGCCACAGGGGATCACTCCCGGAATCTCACCCGAGAACCCAATCGGCGAGATCTATCGCTACACGGTCGAAAGCCCGGATCATAACCTGCTCGAAGAAAAAGAGGTCGAAGATTGGGTACTGGAGAAGCAGCTCAAGACGGTACCCGGAGTGATTGATGTCTCGGGTTTCGGCGGTCTCACCAAGGAATACCATGTGGATGTCGATCCGGCGAAGCTGATTCACTATCAGATTCCGCTTTCGACTCTCATCGGCGCTATCCAGAATTCCAATACGAATGCTGGAGGCAACTACCTAACAGTGGGTCCGCAAGCCTTTGATGTGCGCGGAATCGGCTTTATCCACACGCTGGATGACATTCGGCGCATCGTGCTGGCGGTCAACAAGTCAACCCCGATCCGAGTCAGCGATGTTGCCAACGTCGATATCGGCTACGCGCCCCGTCTCGGCGCAGTCGGCATGAACAACCGCGACGAGGTCGTCGAGGGCATAGTGCTGATGCGCAAGTACGGCAACACCCTCAAGACCCTGCGGGGAGTCGAGGCCAAGGTTGCCGAGTTAAACCGCTCGGGAATGCTGCCCAAAGGTTACAAGGTAGTGCCGTACTACGATCGCACGGGTTTGGTACACATTACGCTGCACACGGTGTTCGAGAATCTGACCATTGGGATGGTGCTGGTTTTCCTGGTGCTGGTTTTTTTCCTAGGCAATCTCCGCGCTGCGCTGATTGCTGCCATCAACATTCCACTGGCTCTATGTGGCGCCTTCACACTAATGCATTTGGGCGGAACGCCAGCAAATCTGATCTCGCTCGGGGCCATCGACTTTGGCATCATCATCGACTCCACCGTGATCGTCATCGAGAACATCTTCCGCCATTTGAGTAGCGAAGTGGCGGGACGCGAAACTGCTACGAGTCGTGTGCTCAAGGCGGCGCAGGAAGTGGGCGGACCGATGTTCTTCTCCACGCTGATCTTTGTGATCGCCTTTCTACCGTTGTTCACAATGCATGGTGTGGAAGGGGCGATCTTCTCGCCCATGTCGCATACGTACGCCTATGCGTTGGCAACGGCGGTGCTTCTCGCGATCACGCTCTCGCCGGTGCTGAGCTCATATCTTTTTCAGCGCGGAATAAGCGAAGCAGCCAATCCGGTATGGCGCGCGATTAGCGGCATTTACCACCGGTTGTTCGTGCGTGTGCTGCGCTGGCCCAAGCTGTCGCTGCTGGTGATTTTGCTCATGGTGGCCGCGGGATTGAGCCTTTTTCCAAAACTTGGTGGTGAGTTTCTGCCCAAACTTGAAGAAGGCAACCTCTGGATCCGTGCGACGATGCCGCTCACGATTTCGTTTGACGAGGGAGTCAATTTTGCCAACCGCATGCGCCGCATAATGCTGTCCTTTCCCGAGGTTACCACCGTAGTGTCACAACTCGGTCGGCCTGACGACGGCACTGAAACCACCGGCTTTTTCAACTGCGAGTTTTCGGTCGACCTAAAGCCCTTCGACCAGTGGCCACCGGGAATGACCAAACCGCGGCTTGTACAGGAGATGAATGATAAACTGCTTCACTACTTCCCAGCCGTAAGCTTCGGTTTCTCACAGAACATCGAGGACAACGTCAACGAGGCGCTCTCCGGTGTGAAAGGCTCCAATTCGGTTAAGGTGTTTGGCCCCGATCTCGCCACGGACGAACGGGTTGCTGCCCAAGTAATGGAGGTGATGAGCGGAGTGCCCGGGATCGTGGATCTCGCGCTCTACCGTTCGCTCGGACAGCCGAACCTACTGATCGCCCCTGATCGCGTCGCCTGTGAGCGTTACGGCCTCAACGTTGGCGACGTCAATGCCGTGGTCCAGGCTGCGATAGGCGGGCAGGCCGTCACCCAAGTGCTGGAGGGCGACCGCAGCTTCAATCTGGTGGTGCGTTGGAAGCCTGAGTACCGAACCAGCCTTGAGGCGATTCGCCAGATTCGGGTTTCCCTACCTGGCGGTGGTTATGTCCCCCTTGCTCAGGTCGCCGACATCCGGACCGCAGAAGGCGCCTCGTTTATCTACCGCGAGGATCTGCGTCGATACGTTCCCGTCCGTTTCGCCGTACGCGGCAGGGATTTTGAAGATGCAGTGAGAGATGCGCAGTCACGGGTCGCAAGGGAGGTCCGGCTACCCCGCGGCGTCGACCTGCAGTGGGCAGGTGAATGGCAGGAATTACGCGAGGCCAATCGTCGGTTGGCGGTCATCGTACCGATCGCGTTGTTGCTCATCACTGGTGTGCTTTACGGCGCGACCACCTCGCTCATCGACACGTTTGTTATTATGGCTCAAATTCCAGTAGCCTGCCTGGGAGGAATTCTTGGGCTCATTGTTACCGGGACCCCGTTCAGCATCTCGGCCGCGGTCGGCTTTATCTCCATCTTTGGCATTGCAGTGATGGATGGCATCCTGTTGAGCTTTTACATCCGGCAGCTCTGGGAAGAGGGGCATCCGTTTACCGAATCGATCATTCTGGGTTCTGATCGGCGCTTTCGGGCGATTATGATGACGGCTTTGGTCGACTGCCTGGGCTTGCTCCCGGCCGCGCTCTCTACCCGAATTGGTGCTCAGACGCAGCGTCCGCTGGCCATTGTGGTAATCGGCGGGGCGCTTGCGATTGCGCTTGTCACCCGTGTACTGCAGCCGATTATGATCTTTCTCTGCCATCGCAGACTGCGCCTTGCGGAAAGCCGAGCATTGTGACGGCTGCCAGACGGTAAAGGATCGAGACCGGGGCAAGCGGCTCGCGTGCAGCTGTCGACCGCACACAATTGCGCGACCGTATCGCATCAGTCGGGCTCGAGGTGCGAGCGCCAGCTTGTCAGACTTTGCGTCGCACCCAGTCGGCAGGGGCAGCCCTGCGCTCAGCTGCACCTCTCGGCTCCACGCGATTCGCGGCAATTTGCTCGGCTGATGTGTGTTGTCATTAAGCTTGATATCGATCAGGGGGCTGAAAAGACTGAGAGTCGGCCTGGGCGAGGACAGAGCCTACCGAGGCCTGGTTTTCTTCCGGACAGTCTGCAGCTCGGCTTTCTTGATGCAATTGAGGACCCAGGCGTGTGCCTGTGTGCCAAAGACCTGGGCCTGCTCGTAACACTTGTCGCAGAGGCTGCCGTGAAAGGGGTTGATAGTTCGATGTCCGAGATCGTCAATTACCCGAAGCAGAGGGCGCAGTCGGCTGTCCGGCTTTTCTTGTTGGCAAAAATCGCACGTCATTAGAAATGTCTCGCTCGAGAACTGGGTCGGCTCGGAATTCAAATAACCACGAGCCGTGCGGTCAGCAACATACAGCCAGAAAAAAGAAAAGTAGAGCCGCAGTTGACAACTACCGGATCCGCCAGACCTGAGACATGCAACAGCCGGGTCGGAGCACGAGAGGTATCGGTCGGCAAGCAACTCGATGTAAATTTTACTTCAAGTTAGGTGTGCTGGCAATTGCATTCAACCGGTACTGCTCGCGCCATCCTCGCACATCGGTCGTCGGCAAAGCTCGTTAATCCGCATCGCGACTCAAACGGTTCGCAGACGCTTTCATTAGTGGCGCCGGTAAGAAATCAAACTTGAGAGGATTGCTGTCGAACCTGCCGATCGCGAAAAATCACGACTCAGGGTAGACGTCAACTCCAAATGAGCTCGCTGAATGACCTCGCAAGTAATCCACGGGTAACGGTCCGCGACGGCCGTGTAATTGACGCGCGCGGAGAATGTGTTGTCTACCGCATGCGACGAGCGCAACGTGCACTCGACAACCCTGCGCTCGAAACCGCAATCGCGGTGGCGAATCTACTTGAACGACCACTGGTCGTGTTTTTTGGTGTGCTCCGCTGCCATCCGACGGCAAATCTGCGTCATTTCACCTTCATGCTCGAAGGGTTGAAGGAAACCGCGGAGCAGGTTTTGCTGAGAAGAATCGGCTTTGTCGTCAAAATCTGCGGCGGGACCAGTTCACACCAGGAATTCGCCCGCTTCTGTCACCAGGTGCATCCTTCTGTGGTGATTTGCGACGAGCATCCCGCCCGACGGGCTGCGCAGTGGCGCCAAGAAGCCATGCTTTATAGCAACGCGCCGCTGTGGAGCGTGGACGCCGATGTTATCGTGCCGTCAAAATTGATTGACAAGGAGCAATTCTCGGCGCGCACCATCCGGCCGCGACTTCGCGCTCGCCTGGGAGAGTTTCTCATTCCGGTCAAACAGCAATCGGTGCGCGTGCCTTGGAAGAACCACCGCGCAATCGAGTCGCTGCCCATAACTTCAGAACTTGCAGACCAGCTTGCGCTTGATCGGTCTGTAGGTCCGGCGAGTGGTTTTCATGGCGGCACGATGGCCGCGCTGACCGCCCTGCACCGATTTGTGAAAGATCGGCTACCGGGTTACGCGACCAACCGTAATCATCCGGAACTTGCCGCCACCAGTCAGCTATCGCCTTATCTTCATTTTGGCCAGATCGGGCCACATACCGTTGCGCTGGCAGTCCGAGATTCGGCCGCACCCGTCGAGGATCGCGAGGCGTTCCTCGAGCAGATCATAGTGCGGCGCGAGCTCGCAGTTAATTTTGTCCGTTACAATCGAAACTTCAGGCATCTCGCCGGCGTTGAGCCTTGGGCCCGGGCCACCCTCCAACGGCACAGCGGCGACAAGCGTCCGCATTTATATAGCGAGCGACAACTCACGAATGCCGAGACCCACGATGCGCTCTGGAATGCAGCACAGCGGCAAATGGTAGCTGCGGGCTGGATGCATAGCTATATGCGCATGTACTGGGCCAAGAAAATCCTGGAATGGAGTCCCAGCGGCGACGAAGCCTACGATCTTTGTGTGCGGCTGAACGATCGCTACGAACTCGATGGGCGCGACCCTAACGGCTACGCAGGCATTGCTTGGGCGATAGGTGGCAAGCACGATCGTCCGTGGGGACCGGAGCGGCCAGTCTACGGCACAATCCGTTATATGTCGTTCGCCAGCACCTCGCGCAAGTTCGATTATCGCGCATATATCGAGAAATGGAGTGACTCGTGAACAGGATGGCAGCCAACGAGCCGCGAGGCGAAAATTGTTGCCGACCCAATCTCGTCAAGTGTGTCAGCGGCTAAAAGAACCAGCTGCGCTCCAAAGTCGGACCAAAGATCGCGCCCACAAACCTCTCCAGCTCGAGATTGAACTTCACAAAAACGTGGTCCGAGCCGGGCGTGAGTCCTATACCAGGACCGACGTTGTATTCGATTCCGTGTGGCAGTTCGCCCCACACTACCGGGACTATATAGTGCTGCTGTTCGCCAAGCGGGTCATTGTCGTCGATCAACCCAATTGCCCCGTAGAACTCCACACCGGGTGAGAGATAGCGTGTCCAGCGATAATAAACGCCATTGCGGTACCCGAATTCGAAGCCCTGGTTGCCACCGGGACCCGATAGTACCTTTTCAAAAACCGGATTGGCGATGAGGGAGAGAGGACCGAAGTCCTTTTCCATGATCGGTTTCAGTTCAAGTTCCCATGCCGCGTCGTCAAACTGGGGCGTCTTGTGATATTCGAATTCAAGATACCAACCGAGATCGACCGGTAGGGTCCCTTGGTCAAACAGTCTGCCTCGCAGGCGGAACTTGTCGCCCGCCCACCAGAAGCCATGGCCGCTGGGTTGGGCGAAATTGAGATAGGCAGCTCCCTCGATGCGGTCGGTCAAACCGTAGGTTAATTCGTTGCCGTTGTACCACATCGCTTGGCTGCGAAAGGTGCCGGCCGCGGTACCATTGCCGCCCTGACTGTGACCATTGGCTACAACGGCATTATCGGTTTCTACCTCAAGCATGCCGCGGGGCTCGGTGGCATAGGGATATACTTCGAATTCCCACGGATCGAGCTGTGCTCGCGCCTGATGCGGGCAGAGCAGTGGAGTGAACAGCAGTAGACCCATTACGAAGGCTTGCGGACACTTAATCATAAACTTTCTTTCATGGTTGCGACTGTTCAGGAGAGGACACGGCGAGCGTTGAGGCGATCCATTCCTCTAGTGCACTCTTGTCGGACGGGTTAAGGCGGGCCACCGGATGTAGCAGCCGGTACTCCCACGGCGGCATCTTTCCCTCGTGCAAGATACGCCCGATCCACTGGAGCTTGTGCCGGCGAGTAGCAGAGTAATAGCTGCCCCATTCTGAGAAGTTCACTTCCTGGCGAGCGACCGTCACGTCATGGACGACGAGCCATGAGATCGGGGCGATGTGGCTGTACCATGGCCAGCGGGTCTCGTTCGAATGGCAGTCGTAACAGGCACGCCTAAGAATTCGCTCTATCTGAGGCGGCGCGACTAACGGGTCGCGGGACGGCGGATTGGTTCTTTGCGCTGAGACAAATTGGATGCCGGTCAACGCCGCTACTGTACCCAATGCCATCAGCCCAGCGACCCGGGAAAGAGTCCCCATCTGCTGCCTGAATACTTGTCTTATTTGGCGACGATTGCGCCCTCAGGTACGTCCTGATGGAAGTCGTCATAGAAGTCGTAACTGCCGGGATTAAGCGCGGGAAGCCGAACGGTGATGGTCTCGTGCGGCGTCATTACGATCTCGCGGTTGAGCTTAAAGCTCTCGAACTCGATCGTCTCCTCGCTGGCATTTGTCACTTTGAGCATGACAGGTTTTCCCGCAGTGACCTTGATTGTTTGAGGTACGAAGCGATGGTTCTCGAAGCGAACTTCCTCGCTCTCCACCGCTGCCGAAGCGCTGTGCAGCAACATGGTGCCGCTGGCGGCTAGAAAAGTGATGGTCAGTGCCAATCGCGAACGGCGCATGGTTCCTCCGCTTACTGAAATTGATTCTCAATATCCATAAGCCCGCAGCTATGTCAAGGGTCGAATCGGCGTAAGCGAGCAGCCCGCCGGCCCGGTTGGGTTCTGAGGCCAGTCATAAAGATCAGGTGAGGTGGATGACCTTGCGGAAAAACTGCTGCCGTGAGTCGTTGCGTGAGTTGCGGCTTTTGACCGCAAGTAAAGAAATGTGGCTATCGGCCGACTACAAGGAAAACCGCCTAGGCCAGAAAACATTCTCCCTCCGTGATCCACAGAGGCGACGTCCGCACTTTTGTCCGGGCTTGCGCGGCTTAGTTCGCAACGACTGACTACGTGGATTTCATGAGGAGCAGAGCAAACTGCGGTCCACGCAAAACGCCCCGCTCGTTGGGTTAAGACCTCTGCGCAACCGCTGCTGGTCGCAGACTGAGAAGACGAGGATGTACATTCGCGGCGACCTTTCGGTTTCCGCAAGCAACCTCTCCGCGATCACATAAGTGCTCCTTCGCTCAACTCGAGAAGCAAGGCGTCGCCATGCCGGGTCGTGTCAGCAACGTGCGGTGCGATCATGGTTTCTGCTCCGCTTTACGGGCCAGCGGTTGATGTGCCATTATTCAAGCAATCGCTTTTATTATGGCATTAACCTCTAACTCGGGAATTCGAACATTCCGACTTGTGCGGGGTCTGACTCAGCCCGAATTGCGTGCCGAGGCGGGCGTTCCGCGACGGGCGTCGGCTATTCTCAAGGCTCGCGCTTATCCGCTTAATCTCCTGGATGCAGTGAGGCTCGACAGCATGGGCGAACCAGCCGTGCAAGAGCTCCTCAGGGAAGGTCTGGAAGACGCCGAGGATGGCCGGGACGCAGCCCGGAAGGCACGGTTGACGAACAGCGTCAGCGCGAAGCGCATTGCACTCACCCTTGCCCGCGAGGGGCCTATTCGACTCGCCCCGCTTGCAGAAGTTTGCGCGCGGCGATTTTGCAACTCTGTGCCGACGTGACGGCATGGGTGGGATAACGGGCTCGCTCGCGTGAAGTTTGTTCGCGAAGGAGGGCAGAGAGGGGTTTAAGCGATGGCAGCAGCAGTTCCGTCGATCGAAAGTGCCGCGGTGGGTGCGGCGGCCGAAGTACTAAGATTTTTAAGTGGACCGCCAAAGCAGCTTCTTATTGACGGCAAATGGGTCAATGCCAAGTCCGGAGCGACCTTCGAGACAATCAATCCGGCAAACGAGGAGGTCTTGGCTCTGGTCGCGGAAGGCGACAAGGCGGATATTGATGACGCAGTAGCTGCGGCTCGCAGGGCCTTTGAGACCGGCCGATGGCAGTCGATGGGACCGCATCAGCGGGCTCGTTATCTGCTCAAAATTGCCGACTTGATCGAGTCCCACGGTGAGGAGCTGGCGCAGCTTATAACGCTGGACAATGGCAAACCAATTGCTGAGTCGATCAGTGAGGTAGGCCGAACGGTAGACACTTTCCGCTATTACGCGGGATGGGCGACCAAGTTCTACGGTGAGACCAACCCATCCGCACCGGCGCTGTTTAACTACACTCTACGCGAGCCGGTGGGAGTGTGCGGCCAGATCATTCCATGGAACGGGCCGCTGTCGACAATAAGCTGGAAGATCGCGCCGGCACTGGCGTTCGGCAACACCGTGGTGCTGAAACCCGCAGAACAGACGCCGTTGCCCGCCATCCGTGTGGGTGAACTCATCTGCGAGGCTGGCCTTCCCGATGGGGTCGTCAACATCGTCACAGGTTTTGGTCCCACGGCGGGCGGCGCGCTGGCTGCGCACCCGAACGTTGACAAGGTTGCATTCACCGGTTCGACCGAGGTGGGCAAGCTTATCCTGCAGGCATCGGCTGGCAACCTAAAGCGCGTCTCCCTTGAACTAGGCGGCAAGTCGCCCAATGTGATTTTCCCCGATGCGCCGCTGGAAGCCGCTGTGGCGATGTCGGCGACCGGGGTCTTCCGCAACCAGGGCCAGGTCTGTTGCGCTGCCACTCGCATGTTTGTGCAGGAGCGCATCTACGACGAGTTCGCCGATCGAATCGCCGCGAAGGCTAACGAGATCAAGCTCGGCGCACCGCTTGACCGAACAACTACCATGGGACCACTCGTCTCCAGCGAGCAGCACGAGCGCGTACTTGGTTATCTGAAGCTTGCGCGCGACGAGGGCGCATATGCCAAAGCGGGCGGCGAACGCGGCCCGCAGCCAAAAGGTTATTTCGTCAAACCCACGATCTACACGCAGGTTCATAACGCGATGCGAATTGCGCGCGAGGAGATCTTCGGACCCGTGGCGGTGCTGATTCCCTTCAAGGACGAAAACGACGCGGTGTTCCAGGGTAATGACACGATCTATGGCCTCGGCGCTGGGGTTTGGACTCGCGACCTTAGCCGCGCTCACAAGGTAGCCCGGGCACTGCGAGCCGGGTCGGTCTGGATCAACTGTTACGGCCTGATTGATCCCATTTCTCCTTTCGGCGGTTACAAGCAATCCGGGTTTGGCCGTGAGCTGGGACCGCAGTCAATTGATCTCTACACCCAGATTAAGTCCGTTTACGTGAAACTGTGAAGTGGCTCGGCCCGCGAGCCGAGCGTTGGCTGACAGCAAACTCAATCACTGATAACACCGGAGGAAAAGAAAGATGGCGGCAGCAGCTCCATCAATCGAAAAGGCGGTGCGTGGAGTCACCTCGGCACCCGTGCTGGACTTTCTCAAAAGACCCAAAAACCTGTTGATCGGCGGGAAGTGGGTGCCAGCGAAGTCAGGCAAGACCTTTGAAACGATCAATCCCGCCAATGAAGAAGTGCTGGCGCTGGTCGCCGAAGGCGACAAGGCCGATGTGGACGAGGCGGTGAAAGTGGCCCGTAAGGCCTACGAAGAGGGTAAATGGCCAAACATCGGCCCGCATCAGCGCGCGCGTTATCTATTCAAAATCGCTGAGCTGATCGAAGCACACGCCGATGAGCTGGCGATTTTGGAGACTCTCAACAACGGCATGGCGATTTCGCTGGCGCGCGGAATGGTGGCCGGTGCAGCGGAGGTTTTCCGCTACTATGCCGGCTGGACCACCAAGATCTATGGGGAGACCAATCCGTCTGACCCATCGATGTTCAACTACACGTTGCGTGAGCCTGTTGGCGTGTGTGGTCAGATCATACCGTGGAACGGGCCGATCGCAATGTTTGCCTGGAAAATTGCGCCGGCGCTCGCCTGTGGCAATGTCTCGATTCTCAAACCCGCAGAACAAACCCCACTGACCGCTTTGCGCCTTGGCGAATTGGTTCTTGAAGCTGGGGTACCCGACGGGGTGGTCAATATAATCACTGGTTTTGGCGAGACGGCGGGTGCCGCTATCGCGAGCCATCCGGACATCGACAAGGTGGCGTTTACCGGCTCGACCGAAGTGGGCAAGCTGATCCTCCAGGCCTCAGCCGGCAACCTGAAGCGGGTGTCGTTGGAGCTGGGCGGGAAATCGCCCAACGTGATCTTCGCTGATGCTGACCTGGAATCAGCGGTTTCAACCTCAATGTTTGGTTTTTGCATGCTGTCGGGACAAGTGTGCTGTGCGGGTACGCGAGTCTTCGTGCAGCAGGACTTTCAAGACACCTTTGTCGATGCGTTGACGCGGTACACCTCAAAGTTCAAGGCAAGCGATCCACTTGATCCGAAGACCACGGTCGGCCCGCTGGTATCCAGGGAGCAGTTTGAACGCGTCAAATCCTATCTCGAGCTCGGCAAGAAGGAAGGTGCGACGCCGGTGCTGGGAGGCGAGGTAACAAGTGGTAAGGGCTATTTTGTCGACCCGGCCATCTTCACAGGCGTCAAGAACAATATGAGGATTGCGCAGGAAGAGATCTTTGGCCCGGTTGCTGCGATTATTCCTTTCAAGGACGAAAACGACGCTGTCCTGCAAGGCAACGACACCACCTATGGTCTGGCCGCCGCGGTGTGGACCAAGGATGTAAGCCGCGCCCACAAAGTGGCGCGCGCCCTCAAGGCCGGCACGGTGTGGGTCAACTGTTACAACAACATCGACCCGATTTCGCCCTTCGGTGGTTACAAACAGTCGGGCATTGGCCGCGAACTGGGTAAGTACGCCATCGACCTATACACTCAGATCAAATCCGTATACGTCAAACTGTAACCCAATGACTTGTCAGGCGGCTGCCGAACTGGATTGGGCAGCCGCTTCCCTTTGCTTGGAGTGCGATTTCTGAGGGTTGTGAAAATGGGAGCATCCGTCCCGGTAGTCGAGCGCGCGGCGCAAGGCGCAAAGGTGAATGCTGTGTTGGACTTTCTGCGGCGGTCGCCGATGAAGCTGCTGATTGGCGGCGAGTGGGTAGCGGCGAAATCGGGCAAGACCTTCGAAACGATCAACCCAGCCAACGAGGAAGTTCTGGCCTTGGTGGCAGAGGGGGACAAGGCCGATGTCGACGAGGCTGTAAAGGCTGCTCGACGCGCTTACGAAGAAGGCAGGTGGCCCATCCTCACCCCGCATCAACGCGGGCGCTTTCTGCTCAGACTGGCGGAGCTGATTGACCAACACGCCGACGAGCTGGCGGAACTGGAGAGCCTTGATAACGGCAAGCCGGTTTCACAGGCCCGCTCGATTGATGTCGTCGGCGCAGCCGGGATTTTTCGCTACTTTGCCGGCTGGACGTCGAAGCTCTATGGCGAGACCAATCCATCGGAGCCTGGGATGTTCAATTGCACTCTGCGCGAACCAGTTGGCGTATGTGGTCTGATCATCCCGTGGAATTTCCCACTGATGATGGCAGTGACGAAGCTCGCGCCGGCTCTCGCTTGCGGAAATACGGTGATTCTAAAACCTGCCGAACAAACTCCACTCACTGCGATCCGGCTGGGTGAGCTCATTCAAGAGGCCGGAATTCCTGCCGGCGTCGTCAACATCGTCACCGGCTTCGGACCGGGCGCCGGCAGCTCAATTGCGGAGCATCCTGGAATCGACAAGGTTGCGTTTACCGGCTCGACCGAGGTGGGCAAGCTGATCCTTCAGGCCTCAGCCGGTAACCTCAAGCGGGTGTCCTTGGAGCTCGGTGGCAAATCACCGAACATTATCTTTCCCGACGCCGACCTTGCCACGGCGGTGCGAAGCGCGATGAATGGTGTTTTTTACAACGCCGGCCAGGTCTGCGCGGCGGGAACACGCGTATTTGTACAACGCGAAATCTACGACAATTTCGTCGCTGATCTGACTGCGGCCGGCGAGCGCATGATTACGGGAGACCCGCTTGATCCCAAAACCAAGCTGGGTCCCCTCGTTTCCCGCGAGCAGTTCGAGCGGGTGCAAGGCTATCTGGCGGCGGGCAAGCAAGAGGGCGCGCGAATTACGCTTGGCGGTGAGGCCGTTGGCGGAAAGGGTTATTACATCAAACCTACGATCTTCGCCGACGTGAACAACCATATGAAGATCGCCCGGGAGGAGATCTTCGGCCCCGTGGCCGCCGCCATACCCTTTAAGGATGAGGAGGATGCAGTATTCCAGGGGAACGATAGCATTTACGGACTAGCCTCTGCCGTCTGGACTCGAGATATCCGGCGCGCACATCGCATTGCACGCGCTCTGAAGGCCGGCACCGTTTGGGTGAACTGTTATGGCACAACCGACACGGCAATGCCGTTCGGCGGTTACAAGCAGTCCGGTTTCGGGCGAGAAGGCAGCCGTTACGTCCTCGATCTCTTCACCCAGATCAAGTCGGTTTACGTCAAGCTCTAAGCGAGAGCCTGGTACCCTCCGCGGTGAGGGGCCCGCATGAGACGATCGGCGCTTATGAAGTCGGGTGGTCGGTCCTCCTCGGGCCGCGCCAGAACTTGAAGCGACGACACGGAAATTGGCAGCAAGCGGTGAGATGCAGTTGATCGGCGGCAAATGCTTGCGCCTGTTAAGTATTTAATTTGGTGCTCTTGCAAGCAATGACGCTTTTAACTACAAGTAAACATGCCCTAAAGGGCAGATGAAACGAGCCGCTGACATATCTCCGCTGATATCGGCTCATTATGATGGACTTCGCCTAAACACGGAGCGGAGGTAAGCCGTTCCAAGGAACGCGCATTCGTTGCTGTCGCAGGCGAAGGCGCGGCATCAACGTCATTAAGAATATATCCCTTGATGACGACGCCGCGCCGCTCTGCGTAGTCGAGCGAGAGAATCGTGGCGTTAATGCAGCCGAGACGATTCGCTACGACCAAAATCAACTCGAGGTCCAACGCCAAAGCGAGATCGGCGTAATTTGTGCCCCACGTAAGCGGAACGGTAATTCCTCCGGCTCCTTCCACCAGCATCACGTCGGCGTTGGCAGCCAAGCTTTTGTACGCACTGCGGATATGATCGAGGTCTGGAGCGGCGCGACCCTCGAGCTCAGCAGCAGCCGCGGGTGCCAAGGGCAAAGCATAACGATATGGGCAGATCAGCTCGGGCGGAGCGCTCGATCCAGCGGCATGGCGCAGGGCGATCGCGTCGGCCGGGGCCAAGTCACCCTCGTGAACCTCGCAGCCTGTCTCTGCGGGCTTCATCACACCTATACGAAGGCCACGGGCTTTGAGGGTCGCGGCCATTCCGCACGTTAACGTTGTCTTGCCGACACCTGTGTCTGTTCCGCTGACGAGAAAGCCGAGTTTTCGCATCAACACGTCCCACGTCTATTAGCGCCCAGTGACTTCGTTGATTCCATTCAGAGCGGCGTCCAGCAGCAGGTTGATCTCAGAATCTGTAATGGAAAGTGGCGGCATGAATACGATTACGTCACCCAGTGGCCGGATTAACACTCCGGCTCTTCTCGCCGCACGCGCCGCCCGCGCACCCACCATCTTTGAGCACGAGTATGGCAGTCTGCGTGACCGATCTTCGACCAGTTCGATCCCTGCCATCATTCCCCATTGTCGAATGTCGGCAACATGCGGGTGACGCTCGAAGCGCTCGACCAGTCCCGCGCGGAGATGTTCGATGAGAGGTTGGATACGTTCGATCACGTGCTCTTCCTCAAAGACTTGGAGATTAGCAATCGCAACGGCAGCCGCGAGCGGATTTCCGGTATACGTGTGGCCATAGTAGAAGGCGCGAAAGTCTTGTGGCTCACCAAGAAAGGCGTCGAAGATCTCCTCAGTCGAAAGTGTGGCGGCGAGCGGGAGGTAACCGCCAGTGATGCCCTTACCCAGGCAAAGCAGGTCAGGACTGATGTCGGCATGCTCGGAGGCGAAGAATTTGCCGGTGCGACCGAAGCCCGTGGCGACCTCATCGAAGATCACTAACGCGCCTGCCGCGCGTGCCGCTTCGCAGATGGCGCGAAGAAACTCAACCGAATGAGCCCACATTCCGGCCGCCCCCTGCATCAACGGTTCGATCACTAGTGCGGCGAGCTCGTCCCGGTGCCGATCGATGGATTCGCGGGCTGATCGTAGGGCGAGTTCGTCGGCGCGGTCGGCCGAGACGCCTTTGAAGTAGCGGTAAATGTGGGGCGGGTCGACCTTAAGCGTCGGGAACAGCAGTGAGCTGATGTGGCGATGAAAACGCTCGCTGTAGCCCAGGCTGACCGAACCCAGGGTGTCGCCGTGGTAGGATTCTGTCAGAGTAAGAAAAAGCTTGCGCCTTGGCTGCCCCGCTAGATACCAATACTGGGCCGCCATCCTCAGCGCAACCTCGACCGCTTCCGCTCCTGAATCGGAGTAGAAGACCCGGCTCAGCCCCGCTGGAGCAACTTCGATAAGCCGACCGGCGAGTTCGATCGATGGACAATTGGCAAGGCCCAACAAGGTTGAGTGAGCGATCCGGTCGATCTGGGCACGGAGTGCCTGATCGAGTTGTCGTTTGCGATGACCGTGAACGTTGCACCAAAGCGAGGCGACGCCATCAAGATAGCGATTGCCGCGCACATCGATCAGGTAATTACCTTCGCCGCGCTCGATAATGATGGGATCGTCCGCCAGCCAAGTGCGCATTTGGGTGAACGGATGCCACACATATCGATGATCGGCGAGCTTGAGCTGCCGGTAGCGATCGTCATTCATGTCTTCTGAGGCTTTCATATCAAGCGCAATTCACGCCCGGACTGGATGATGGCGTCAGCAGCTTCGTCCAGGTCAGCGATCGAATGAGCGGCAGTGGGGGTAATGCGCAGTCGCGCGGTCCCGGCGGGCACCGTGGGCGGTCGGATGGCAATCACGTATACGCCGAGCTCCAACAGCCGCGCCGCCATCGCAATGGCGGTTTGCGCCTCGCCGATGTGCAGCGGAAGGATTGGGGAGCGACTAGACCCTAATGCAAATCCTGCCTGTGCAAGCCGTTGACGGAGGTGCGCCGCATTACTCCACAGGCGGCGAATCCGCTGGGGTTCGGCTTTCATAATCTCTATGGCAGTGTCCGCCGCGGCGGCGAGCGCGGGTGGAAGACCGGTTGTGTAGATGAAGCTGCGCGCGCGATTAACTAGAAAATCGATCAATACTGACGAGCCAGCGACATAGGCGCCATAGCTTCCCAAGGCTTTGCTGAGGGTCCCGACGTGAACATCGATTTCTTTCTCCAAACCGAGCTCGGCGGCCAGGCCGGCACCGTCCGGGCCTAGCACGCCTACGGCGTGGGCTTCGTCGATCATGACTGCCGCATCGAACCGTCGTGCCAATTCGACGATTTCTCGCAAGGGCGCGAAATCGCCGTCCATGCTGAAAATAGAGTCGGTGACGATAAGACGCCGGCGGGCGGAGACGGCTTGCTCGAGCAAGGCGCGGAGATGATCGAAGTCGCAATGACGATAGATTCGCACCGCTGCCTTACTTAGCCGGCAGCCGTCGATGAGACTTGCGTGATTGAGTTCGTCGCTGAAGACAGCGTCACCCGGACCGACCAGAGCGTTGATAACACCTAGATTAGCGAGATATCCGGAACCGAAGACCAGGGCCGCCTCCGTCTTTTTCAGGTCGGCGAGGTTGGCTTCGAGTCGCCGAATGGGTTCAAGGTTGCCAGCGACAAGGCGGGAGGCTCCGGCACCAACCCCATAGCGCTCCGCCGCCGCGATCGCCGCTTTCTTCACTAGCGGATGTGCTGCCAGTCCTAGGTAGTTGTTGGAGCACAGCATAATCAGGTTCACGCCATTGTGAACCACCCGCGGCCCGTGCTCGCTAGCGATTATACGAAGGTTTCGCCGCAGGCCATTGCGTTCCAAGTCAGCAAGGCTGCAGCGGAGCTCGGTGTCCAAACGATTCATCGGGGTAGAAGGCGTCTTTCGGTACTTAATAAACTTGCCTTAACGAAGATCTCCGACCCGCATAACCGCCTTCGACATTGATCGCCGAGTAGTCGATCGACCTTCCGGTCGGGTCGTCGATCCGACCGTAGTCATATAGCGGATGGCGCAATCCCAGGTAACCCCTTTGAGATCTTTTTGTTGACAAGCGCCCGAGGTTTAGCATGCGAGCGACCACTAAAGGTTCAATTCGGGGGCTGAACGGACGAAAGGAAGCAAGTCACACTGGCCCGGTCAGTCTAACGCTTAAACCAAACCCTAACGCGATTCGTGGCGGCAGAGCCAACAAGAGTATTTGGCATCCACCGATCTTGAGGCTTTCTCGTTGAAGGTGCTTGCTTTTGACGTCAAAATGCAGCCGCCGATTCCTGGCAGCGCTTGTTGCGACACAACGAAGATTGTCGGGTCCGATGCTGCGACGAACAACGCCTGAAAGGCGATTGCCGCAACAAGGTCGTCTTGGACAGACCCATTCGGGCGCCAATCGAAGAGCGAGAGTCTGGACTCAGGCCAGTTCAGACTTGAAAATCAAACTGCAGCTCTTGGGCCGTAGGGCGGGGATGGCCTCCGGCTGACTCCGAAGATTAGGGAGCTTGGATGAGCCTGCGGATCGAAGATTACGCTCTGATTGGAAACACCTATAGCGCTGCGCTGGTCGGTCGCAATGGTTCGATCGATTGGCTGTGCGTACCGCGATTTGACTCACCTGCCTGCTTTGCCGCGCTGCTTGGTACTGAGCAGAACGGGCGCTGGTTGATAAGGCCGGACACTGAGGTAGCTGTTACTCGTCGCCGCTACCGTGGCGAAACTTTGGTGCTGGAAACCGAGTTCGAAATGCCGGGCGGTGATCGCGTTGCGATCATTGATTTTATGCCGATTGCGGAGCGGGGCGGCCGTGTCGATCTCTTCCGCATCGTTGAGGGACGTCGGGGCCGCGTCCCCATGCGAATGGAAGTAATCTTCCGATTCGACTACGGACGCATCGTCCCGTGGGTCCGCCGCCGTCCGTATGGACTCCGGGCTGTGGCCGGTCCTGATGCGATTCAACTTCACTCGCGCGTGCCGATGCGCGGAGAAAATTTCACGACGGTCGCCAATTTCAGTGTCAATGCCGGCGAAACGATGGCATTCGGCCTCACCTGGTTTCCCTCGCACCTCAACGAAACGTCAGTTCGTCAGCCACTCAAAGCGCTGAGGGAAACTGAACAGTGGTGGGAGCGATGGTCGGCACGCTACGTGGACACGGGTTACTGGCGCGAGCCGATTGTTCGCTCGCTGATCACTTTGAAAGCGCTTACCTATAGCCCAACCGGTGGTATCGTCGCCGCCCCCACGACCTCGCTGCCTGAGCGGATTGGCGGTGTAAGGAATTGGGATTACCGCTACTGCTGGCTTCGAGATGCAACTTTTACCCTCTTCGCCTTGCTGTCGTCCGGCTACACTGAGGAAGCTTGTCAGTGGCGCGATTGGTTGCTACGCGCTATAGCCGGTCAACCGCATGAACTTCAGACGATGTACAGTATCATGGGCGATCGCCGATTGACGGAAATGGTGCTCGACTGGCTGCCCGGCTACGAAAATAGCCGCCCGGTCCGGATCGGCAACGCCGCCCACAGTCAATTTCAGCTCGATGTTTACGGCGAAGTCTTCGATGCATTCGACGTCGCGGAGCGTCATGGAGTTGCAGCCGGCGAAGACGCCTGGCGAGTGCAGCAATTGCTGATGGATTTCCTCGAATCGCAATGGCACCAGCCTGATGAGGGGATCTGGGAAGTGCGCGGGCCTCGCCGTCAATTTACTCATTCGAAGGTCATGGCGTGGGTAGGTGCCGATCGCGCAGTCAAAGCGATCGAGCGAAGCGGCCTGCCGGGTCCCCTGGATCGCTGGCGGGCGCTGCGCGCCACTATCCATGCCGACGTGTGTCGTCATGGTTTCAATCCAGCGATTAACTCGTTCGTGCAGTACTATGGCAGCGATAAACTGGACGCCGCGACGCTGCTCATCCCGCTCGTTGGCTTTCTGCCACCTAACGACGCACGTGTGGTCGGGACCCTTGAAGCGATTCGGCGCGGACTTTCAAACGATGGCTTGATTAAGCGCTATTCGACCGAAGATGATGGCGTGGACGGGCTACCGGCTGGCGAGGGAGCTTTTCTCCCCTGCACCCTGTGGTTTGTGGATAATCTGGTGCTGATGGGACAGGACGAAGAGGCCCGCAAGATTTTTGAGCGCATATTGACATTGCGCAACGACGTTGGTCTGCTGGCCGAGGAATACGACCCGCAAACCGGACGCCATCTTGGTAACTTTCCGCAAGCGTTTAGTCATGTTTTCCTCATCAATAGCGCTCAAAATCTCACCCGCGCCAAGGGCTCGCCTCATGCGCGAGCGGGGGCGGTACCCCGCGCCTGGGTACCTGGGCAGTATGAAATAACCCCGTCGGTATGAGCACTAACAGCCGACGGCGCCGGTGAGGCGTACAGTGGTCGTTGAGAAGCTTAGTTTGGGAGACAACCAGCAAATGCTCGAGCAAATCGATACGGTCGACGAGAAAAATCGTTGGAGGCTGGAAACGCCGGGCCACGAAGGCTGGACGCGTACCGCGCGACCGGATGATCCGGACAAATATCTGATGATATCTGCCGATTGTCATTGCAATGAACCCAGCGGACTTTGGTGGGAGAGGATCGACCGCAAATTCCGCCATCGTTTGCCCCATGTTGAAGTCGATGAACATGGCGAAAAATGGATGGTAGTGGAGGGTTATCAGCGGTCTCGCCTACGTGCTCGCAACATCGCTGATGCGCCCAAAGGAGGCGAGGACCGCCTGCGTGGTGAAGCCGGGCGTACCCCCGAGGATCGGATCCGCGATCACGCCCGCGATGGAGTTGACGCGGAGATTCTCTTTCCGAATAAGGGCCTGTCGATGTGGGCCACGCATGATGTCGAATTCGGAGCGGCACAATGCCGCATTTGGAACGACTGGGCGTGGGAGACCTTTGGAAGTTACAACGACTTCATCTCGCCCATCGCGGCGATTATGACCGCGGACGTTAATATTGCGATCGAAGAAATCCAGCGAGTTGCGCGGCTGGGTTTTCGTGGGGTCAATCTGCCCTGCAAGCCTATTTGGGGCCCGCACGACGCGCGTCACCCTAACTATAACCTTCCGCTATATGACCCAATGTGGGCGGTAATCCAGGACTGCGACCTTCCCGTAACTTTTCACATTTCTACCGGAATGGATCCGCGGGCGGCGCGCAAGGATGGGGGTGCAATCATCAACTACGTCACCCATGCGTGTCCTACCGTAATCGAGCCGATGTCGTGCCTGTGTGCTTCGGGAGTTTTGGAGCGGTTTCCGCGCTTGCGCTTTGCGTTAATCGAATGCGGCATTGGCTGGGTGCCCTGGGCGCTCGACGCAATGGACGAAGCCTATCGAAAACACCATCTGTGGGCGTACCCGAAACTCAAGCAGTTACCCAGTGAGTACTTTCGCCAGCATGGCGCGGCATCCTTTCAAGAAGATCCGGCCGGTCTCCGGTTAGCGGAACCTTATAATTTGGTTGATAATTTTCTCTGGGCTAACGACTATCCGCACGCGGAGGGCTCCTGGCCACACTCGGCGGAGGCTATCGAGCGTCAAATGCAGCATCTAAGCGACGGTAGCCGTGCCAAAATTCTTGGGCTAAATGCCGCAAAGTTGTTCAAGTTCGATATCGAAAAACTGCTGGCCAGACGCACAGCGCGCGCGCCCATCAATTAGGTGGCCGACCATCACGCGCAACCTTTAGGTAGCCGGATCGGAAGAAGTGGTAAACGCAAGCAGTTGGCACGAGAAAAACGCACGGCTCAGCCCTGCCGTATCCTTCTCTCAGCGCGACTCGTGCTGTTGCCGCCGGGCGGTGACGATCTCGCGAATTTTTGGAGCGATAGCACTAAGTGGGGTGCCGGTAGGGAAAACAGCCGCCGCGCCGATATTTTCCAACGATTCAACATCGCGGGGCGGGATGGTTCCGCCCACGACCACCGCTATCTCGTCCGCACAGCCGGCGGCTTTCAACCCTTCAATTACCTTCTGTGTGAGGGAAAGATGAGCCCCTGATAAAATGCTTAGGCCGATCACGTCGACGTCCTCGTCGATTGCGGCCTTGACGATTTCGTCGGTAGTGCGTCGCAAACCCGTGTAAACCACTTCCATCCCTGCATCTCTCAGGGCGTAAGCGACAACCTTCGCTCCGCGATCGTGACCATCAAGGCCTGGCTTGGCGACCAAAATACGTACCGCCTTTGATTCCATCTTAGGGCAAGTCAAATCTCAGAACTTCAAGCTGGCAATAACCATCGTCCGTTTCTGAATCTTAAATGCTGGCAGGCTCCTCGAAGGTGCCAAACTCTTCGCGCAGAACTCCACAAATCTCGCCAATGCTCGCGTAAGCTCGGACGGCTTCGAGGATCGGGGGCATCATGCTGTGGTTGCTGCGCGCGGCATCGCGCAAGTTCTTCAACGCTGCGCTGACAGCACGGTTGTCCCGTTGGGCCTTGACGCGTGCAAGTTCCTGACGCTGACGATCTCCCACTGCCGGGTCCAGTTCCCACAGCTGGAGCTGCTGGCGCTCCGGTTCTTCACGAGCAAACTTGTTGACGCCGACTACGACTTGTTCTCCGTGTTCGATACGCTGCTGATGCCGATAGGCTTCCATCGCGATTTCTTTCTGAATAAGACCGCTCTGGATGCATGACACCATTCCTCCCAGGCGATCAATGCGTTCGATAATCGAGAGCGCCTCGCGTTCGATTCTATCGGTCAGTGCCTCGATGAAATACGAACCACCGAGTGGGTCGGCGACGTTGGCGACCCCCGTCTCGTAAGCAAGTACCTGTTGGGTCCGTAGCGCGAGTTCGGCGGTCTGTTCAGTCGGAATCGCGAACGCCTCGTCCCAGGCGGCGGTGAATACCGATTGGGCGCCTCCTAGGACCGATGCCAGTGCCTGGTAGGCTACACGTACGATATTGTTTTGCGGTTGTTGTGCGGTCAAAGTGCTGCCGCCGCAGACGACACCAAAGCGGAACATCATTGCCCGCGGGTCGCGAGCACCGAAACGCTCTCTCATCAATCTGGCCCAGAGCCGCCGACCGGCTCGATATTTTGCGACTTCCTCGAACAAATCGTTATGCGTGTAGAAGTAAAAGCTGATGAGCGGTGCAAATTTGTCGACCTCCAAGCCGCGGTTCCGGCAACATTCGACGTAGGTAATGGCATCGGCGAGGGTGAATGCAAGCTCCTGCACAGCCGTGGCCCCCGCATCGCGAAAATGGGCGCCGGCGACACTGATCGAATTGAACCGTGGCGCATGCTTAATACAATACTCGATGGTGTCGACGATAAGCCGTAGTGATGGCTCGGGCGGGAAAATCCAGGTGCCGCGAGCCACGTATTCCTTGAGTATATCGTTTTGAATTGTGCCGGTGATCTTCTCGGGTGCTACTCCCTGTCGCTCCGCTACGGTGAGATACATTGCGAGCAAAATGGCAGCGGTTGAGTTGATAGTGAATGATGTGCTTACACTATCAATCGGAATCCCTGCAAAGAGGGTCTCCATATCGGCGAGGGTATCTATTGCCACTCCCACCCGACCGACATCGTCGACCGCTTGCGGATCATCAGAATCGAGTCCCAATTGGGTAGGTAAGTCGAGGGCTACGGAGATTCCCGTCTGACCCTGCTCGAGCAGCCACTTGTAGCGTTGATTGGATTCATGGGCAGTGCCGAAGCCGCTGTACTGACGCATTGTCCAAATTCGGCCCCGGTACATCGTGGGCTGGACCCCCCGGGTAAATGGATATTCCCCCGGTAGGCCGATGTCCGCCAAAGGATCGAGATGCCTGATACTTTCCGGGGTGTAGACCACATCGAGTTCGAGACCCGAGGAGGTACGCGCAGGTGTGAGGGTCTTGCTGCTGAGTCGCTCGCGCCAGCGCTTCTCGGCATCGGTAAACGTTTGGCCGGTAGCAGAAGACCGCAAACCATCGGTCAGTAGCGAACCCGCTTGTTCCATTTCTGTGTCTGAAGGTTTCATCGACCTAAGAATGTTCGCGGCGAGAGCCGCCTGACAAAGTTGGTGTCCCGCTTCGCGTGGGCTTGGTTAAATTATCAGTCAACGAGCGAGCTCTGTTCCACGGGTCGCAGCGGAATTTCTTCAAGTCCCGGTAAAGTTGGGCCGGCGCTTTTCTGCCCGTGCGGCCAGCGCCTCGTGATGATCCCTGGAGATCCAGGTTTTCGCGAATAATTCAGCCTCGAAAGCAATCTCATTTGCTTGGCTGATTGCACAATCATGATTCACCGCCTGTTTGATGGCCTTGACCGCCAGAGGCGGGTGAGCGGCGATGCGCCGCGCCAGTTCCAGCGCCGCCTCAAGAACCTGATGAGAGGGCGTTACCTTATCAGCGAGACCAATCTGCTCAGCTCCCCGCGCATCGAGCAAGTCACCACTGAGCAACAGCATCAGGGCTTTAGAGCGTCCGATAAGCTGCACCAGCCGGCGCCTACCGCCCCAGGCGGGGGTGATTCCGAGTTCGACCTGCTTGAAGCCGAAGCGCGCAGTTTCGCTGACGATGCGAATATCTGCAGCGAGAGCCACTTCGCATCCGCCACCAAGGCAGTCCCCATTTATCGCGCCGATGACCGGAATCGGCAGCATTTCGAGGCGCCTCATCAGTGATTGCATTTGTCGAGACATCGCCGCCGCTGCCTCATAGGTCTCAAGCTTTGCGAAATCCTTGAGATCGCCCCCTGCGACGAAGGTGCGATCGCCGGAACCGGTCAGCACAAGGGCGAGAGCCGCGGATCTTGTTTCCAGCCAGGTTAGAACACGATCCAACTCCGCCATCGTCCTAAGACTGATGGCATTATGCACAGCGGGCCGGTCAATCCTAAGCAAGCCAATCCTTTCGCGTTCCACGTAACGCAGGTGTTCAAGATCTGGCAGAGGAATGAGCTCGAGGGGCGCGCTCTCGTTGGTTGTGTCTTCGACCTTTTTTTCAATTTCAACCGCCACGGCCTTTCTCCACAAGTCTGCCAGAATGACGGGCAACTTGTTGTGCGCGTCTCATTCATACCGGGTGCGATACAGGCCTCATATCGCAAAGACTAGCGGGTTCCTCCATTATGAACCAGAGACGACCGTCTCGAGACGCCTGCAAGCAAGGGGGGATTCTTGAATTCTCGCGGGAGCAGCTGAGTATACTCAGAGAGCTCGTGAGCTGTGGCTCTGCAGCCGAGTTTGAGCAAGGGTTGGCTTTGGGGCGGGCTCTTTGCCAAGATGTGATCTGCGCGGAGGAAAAAGATGCCGATTCAGAAGTTTGCGCCAATGAGCAAGGATTTTCCGACCTTCGATTGCGACGCACATGTGACGGAACCGCCGTGGCTCTGGGAGCGAGCGCAGGAGTACTTGAGCAAAGATGAACTCGAGGCCCTGAAGCATAGCATCTGGTTTGACTCTGACAGTAAGCAGCTCGTGGTGAATGGGTTCGCCAATACGGGTCTCGGCTCGCAGCGGATTCATGGCGCTCCCGGGATGTTGAACGTGTTGTCGCTGGCGGGCCCTGGCGTCAAACACGACGTGCAACGTGCCCTCAACGTGCGCAATCTGCATCGTAAGAACCCGATTACCAAGGAGCAGGCGGATTATCTCGATCACAAAGGTTCGTATCTGCCCAAGCCGCGCCTGCAGGACATGGACGTACAGGGGATTGACCAGGTGATGATCATTCCCACCGACATTGATACCTATCCCTGGATTCAGAGTGCCACTGGTGCACGGGCCATGTGCAAGGCCTACAACGACTGGGCCTACGAGTATTGCCAGGAGAATCCGGAGCGGCTCTATTTCGCCGCGCTGCTGCCGATGCAGGACCCCAAGTTCGCCGAACAGGAGGTCTATCGGGTTGCCGCCAAGGGCTGCCGGGTGGGTCTGGTGCGCCCGATCGATGCAATGGGCAATTATCCGATTCAGCCGAAATACGCCCGGGTCTGGCATGCGATGGAAGAGACCGGAATGGTCTATGGCATGCACCCGTTCCCGGCCTTCGGCACATTAAAGCCGCCCGCCTACACTGAACAATACTCCGGGGCGGAACTCATCGCTCTGACGGCCAGTTCTTCGGGTTTGCCGCACTTCTTCCTGACCAATGTGCAGAACTTTCAGGCGGAAGCCTCGTTGTGGGTAACGATAGTGCTGATGTCGGGCTTCTTTGAGCGCTATCCGCGGCTGCGGGCAGCAGTGTTTGAGGCCTCTTCGACCTGGCTGAGCTTTCTGCTGGACGAATGTGACAAGGCCTATCGGCTCTACCGCAATGACCGGCAGCTGGCGCCGCTCAAGCGCTTGCCGAGTGAGACCTTTTTTGAGCATTGCGTGACCGGGTTTGAGGGCGACGAGGCGCCACCGTCGCGGTTGCCGGAGTTTTACGAGAATATCCTGGCCTGGTCCTCCGACGTTTATCATCATGACGGCGATGACGCCTGGCGCGCGATCGAGACCATGCGCAAATGCGAACTGCCGGAGGCTTATCAGGCCAAGTTTTTGGGCGAGAACGCGCGTCGGCTGTACAAGATCGACCCGCCCAAGAACTTCATTCGTGACCGCGTGACGGAAATCGAACGCCCCGACTGGTGGCCGACTGACGAGGAGATCCGCCAGGCACTTAGACCCGAAGCCGCGTTGCGCATGAGGTGATCGTAGAGTGCATTCGATTAAATTTGGCTTGTTCTTGCCGACCGACGATTTTGCCAGGGCGCGGTCGGCAGCCGAATGGGCTGAAGCGAACAATTTCTATTCCGTATCAATCAATGATCATTTCTTTTCGCCGCTAGGGTCACCCCAAACTCCGCAGCTGGAATGTTTTGCAACTTTGAGCGCCATCGCGGCGCTCACCAAACGAGTACGTTTGGTGCCTGCGGTCGCGGCCAACTCGTTTCGAACGCCTCCGATGCTCGCCAAGATTGCGTCGACACTCGATCACCTCAGCGGCGGACGCCTGATCCTCGGGATCGGATCAGGGTGGCAACGTTCAGAGTACGACGCGCACGGCTACCCCTATCCGACAAATGCGGAACGGCTCGAACAGCTCCACGACGCGATCAGGCTGATCAAGACAATGTGGACAGAGGACGAGCCGACCTATCGAGGCCGCTTCTTTGCGATCGCGAAAGCGTACAACAATCCGCGACCGGTCCAGAAACCGCACCCCCCGATTATGGTGGGTGGATCTGGCAGCAAGCTGTTGCAGATAACGGCCAGCGAGGCTCAAATCGCCAATCTGATACCACCAATTACTAACGGGAGAGACTTCGTCCAGGATCCGGCTGCCGCAGTGAAATTCGATAAACCAGAGCTACGGAAAAGAATTGAGAAACTTCGGCGTCTCGCCGTCGAGCATGGGCGCTCGGCGGACACGATTGAAATCAGCGGACTCATCATGGTCTGGCTGTCGCGCTCAAAGAGCGAAATCGATGCGGCTGTGCGGCAAACCGCCGCGGCTATGGGATTCCCGAACGAGGAAGCTGCAAGGAATTCTCCGGTTCTCTTGATGGGTACACCCGAGATGGTCCGACGCGAGTTACGATCGCGAATTGAAGAATTCGGTATGACTTACTTCATAACTTTTCCGAGGTCAGCGGAATCGCGCGAGCTGTTGGCCACCGAAGTGATGCCGGAATTTCAATGAGCTCATGAGGTATGAGCGGGACAGAGTATGGGGGTGCCGTCTCTGCGAGGCCCTCGGTGATACAAGAGGACGCAACCTTATTGACTCCATAGTCGGTTACTTGCAATCTGAGCTCCCTCGGCCATCGCTTGAAACTTGGCCCAGGCGATTTTAGGGTGACCAACTCGAGTACCCAACCCACAATCAGTCCCGGCAATTAAGTTTTCGCGCCCGACCAGACGAGCATATTTCTCGAGTCGCTCCGCCACTAGTTCCGGGTGCTCGACGAAATCACTGGCATGACCGACCACACCCGGCATCAGGATTTTGCCCTCCGGAAGTTTCACCTTCTCCCACACTCGCCATTCGTGCTCATGGCGAGGGTTGGATGCTTCAATGGAATAGCATTGTGCATTTACCTTGAGCACCAGATCGACGATCTGTTCCAGAGGAATATCGTACTTGTGAGGGCCGTGATAACTACCCCAGCACATATGGAACCGGACCCGTTCAGGTGGAATTCCGCGCAGCGCGTGATTCAAGACTTCAATCCGCAGCTCGGCGAACCTGCGGTAACCGGGAAGATCCAGCTCCGGGTGCATTTGCCAGGCGTCGCCAAGATCCGGATCGTCGATCTGCAGAATAAAGCCAGCCTCAGTTATCGTGCGATATTCTTCGCGCATCGCCTCGGCGATCGCAGTCAGATAACTTTGTGCATCGCTGTAATATTCATTCTCCAACCAATGCTCGATTGTCCCGGGTGCCACCGCTGTCATGAAGGCCTCGGTAACGGTGAGACCATCGAGCGCCGCTCGCAGATTATCGATGTCAGCTTTAAGGGCATCGTGCCCAGCATATTTAAGGGGTCCCGTGCAGAGTGCATACTCGACGCCCAGATCGACCGTGGCGAAATATTCGGGAAATTCGGTCTCATCGCGTCCCCAAATCTTGAAAGCTTTCGATTGAGGTTCGCGCCTCTTTGGGGTGACACCGGCCAGACGTTCTCGCGCGTAACTGGTGAAATTGATCTTCGACAGCTCGCCGTCGTTGACCACGTCGATACCGCAGCTAATCTGCCGGCGCACCACCTCGTGGACCGAGGCACGGACGCGCGCGGCAAACGTCTCTTGGTCGTAAGCTTCTCCTGCGTGTTTAACTGCCAGTAACGCACCCAGATCGGCAGAGCGCGGCAGGCTGCCCGCGTGCGAGGTCAGTATTCGCTCATTACTCCGTTTCATGAAAACCCTCTGAGCAGAACCTGAGAATGCTCATACTAAGTCTCGACAACAGTCGTGCTCCTGTCTAGAAACATACGCTATGGAGAGTGAAGGGCATGGTTTAATAGCAGCTTACGAGTCTCATCACGTTGCTCTCGTCGCCGAATTTGACAGTTACGAGAAGGCGGCAGACTTTCTCCACGCCCGGGCAGCTGACGTGCATACCTGGCCGGTTGCAATCTATGAGCCGCGTCGCAACTTGTTGTGGCTGTGGTGCGGCTATCGGACGCTCGACATTAATCGCGAGTCGGCGCTTGACGATGCGCGAGCAATCCTTAGCCTGCCGCGTGATCATAAATTTGCCGGGGTTGAGTTCATGAAAGAAAATTTTTGAACCTGGTCATGATTGACTCAGAGTTAACGCTCGTGACCAGCCTCGTCGGCACCGCCTGCGGATTCCGCGACGATGTGAAAATGGATAGTCACCTCTCTGCCAGCCGGCAAGGCAAATAGCAGGCGCGGAACGCGGACACCGAAATCGGTATAGTTGATACTGACTTCACCATCGCTGCTGAGCGTATTTTGGGAATCGAGGAAAACGTCGGTCGGAACTTCGACCTGACGAGTAGTTCCGTGCATTGTGAGGTTGCCTACAACTATCGCATGACCCATCTTGCCCGGCACCTCGAGCTGCACGTTGGTGAGGTGCGTGCTTTCGAAAGCGATGGTTTGAAAGTCGCGAGTATCGAGCGCGTCAGCCAGAACCACCTTGTCCCGATGATCATTGCCCGAGTTGAAACTGGTAGCGTCGATCACCAGCTTGACGTGACCGGTTTGGCCGGGGTTCTGCGGATCGCCATCAACCTGGCCGGAGATGATTCGGAGCGTCGCCTCGATCTCGCCATTCTCGCGAAACCGAGCGAGGGGGTCTGCCACAGTGGCGGTGATCTCTGATTTTTGCGGATTAATCTGCAAATGAATCGGGGCGGCGTTCACCGTTCGCACATTAAGTAGAACGGCGCCCGCGATAGCCGCCATTTCGATTCCCCCGCGCTGCCTCATCAGCTTTGAGCCTCACCATGACTTGCCGCAACAACACAATATACGAATAAGCTGCCTGGAGTAACCAATCGCGCCGCCTGGATGTTCGGCAAATCATCAGAGTTGAATTTCAGAGGCCGAGCTTAAACAGGGCGAACAGCTGACACCGCGACAATTACGCGCCCATTAACCGTAGCTTACTATCTCAAGCAGATTACCGTCCGGATCAAGAAAATAGAGGCATTCATGATCGCCCCAATTTATTGGTAAAGAAGTCTCAACTCCCGCCTCTGCCAATCTCTGCGGTGCGGCATTGAAGTCAGCGCGGCTGACCACGAAAGCATGATGTCCCTTGCCCAGTGGGTTCGAAATGCGCTGCCGGCGTTGTTCGGGGGTCAAAGGCGGCCGTCGCACCTGGAACAGAGCGAGATTCTGCGCACCGCACTGAAGCAGCGTCTGATCTCCCAGATGAGCGACCACGCTTAAGCCGAGCACTTCGGTATAAAAACGCTCTGCGGTAGCAAGTTCGCTAACTTCGATACCAAAGTGGTCGAGTCGCTCGAGTTTCATAGGAAAAACCGCCACTCGATTATCTCATATCGGAATTCGGCAGGGGTAATGATCCTGGAGATCCTGACCGAACGTGTCGGACAAACAAGTATTGTTCAGCCTCAGCTGAGGTCGCCGACCAAGAGACCCGTCAGGTATTCGCCCTCGTCATGACCGAGCATTACCGGATGATCCGGAGGTGGTCCGAGGTGGCGCAAGAGGCGGAAGTTCCTCTTGGCCCGCGCGGCTGCGACTCGCACCGCTCGAATGAAGTCTTCTCCGCGAAAGTGCACGGAGCAACTGAATGTCATCAAAAAGCCACCCTTCCTGATCGCCCGCATGGCGATGCGATTGAGTTCGGTATAAAGCTTGGCGGCACGCGTCGCGTCCTTAAGACTGCGAGCCAGAGGCGGCGGATCGAGGATCACAATGTCAAACTGGTCACGGCTTTGGAGGAGATATTTGGCGACTTCGTCGCGTACCAGCTGATAGCGCGAAGGAGACCACCCGTTCAACCCGAGGTTGTGGCGTGCGGACTCGAGCGCTCTGGGCGATGTGTCCACGGCGACGACATGCTTTGCGCCTCCCTGTAAAGCGGCCAGAGTGAACCCACCTGCGTAGCAATAGCCATCGAAGATCCGCATCCCCGCCGCCAGTTTACTTATCAGTGCTCGATTGTCCCGCTGGTCGAGAAAGTATCCGGTTTTCTGTCCATGTTCGAAATCGATGAGCAGCGCAATTCCATTCTCTCTCACTGTGGTGCTGACGATGCGTTCTCCGATTAACGAGTCACGGCGATCAGCAAGGCCCTCCTGACGTCGTACGGCACCGTAACTACGTTCGAGAACCGCACGCGGCGCGAGCAACTCCTGCAGGGCTGTGCCGATTTCGGTCCGAAGGCGGTCAGCGCCGGCGGTGAGCAACTGGACAACCGCGACGTCTCCATATAGGTCAACGACGAGGCCGGGAAAGGCATCGCCCTCACCGTTTACGAGACGATAGCAATTGGTATCAGGAGAAATGATCTTTTGACGCAACGCCAGCGCGTTGCGGATACGATGTCCAACGAGGCTCGAAAGATCCGGCGTTGGGCCGAAGGCCAGCAGGCGGACCGCAATGGTGGTGAGGGGATTGAAGTATCCGACTCCCAAGAGATTTCCTGCCGCATCAAAGACCTCGACCCCATCTCCCGGCGCGAGCGTAGTCGGTTCTGTCCCCTCGATAGCCTTGGAGAAAATCCAAGGATTTCCGCCACGCGCAGGTCCGTCGCGGTTTGGTTTAAGCATGACCCGACCGGCAATCTTCACTTTCCTGGGATAATCTTGCTCGGTTTACGACGAGACCGGTGCGGTTCGTTGCCGCGAACAGGCAACGAATAGTTAGCTTGAAGCACCTTCCCGACGGCACCGTTATGAGCTGAAGAAAGCTGTGGGAGAATAAGCTTGCTTGAGGAAACGCGTAAAACGTTAACTGCTTCGCCCATCGTACATTAAGACGTCGGCAAAGCCCTCAAAGTTTGGCGCGTTGCCCTATGGCTATCAAGGAAACAGTGGAAGAGTCGAACCAACCGCCGCATTCCATGAGTGCACCAACCGTCAAAGCCATGGTGAAAAGCTGGAGGACCGCTTCAAACTCGGCAACCTGAAGGTGGGAGCCTTAGAGCACTTGCAGTTATCCGCTTCAGGATAAATGCGACTGGCCGAAGCATTGTTTATTCGCGGTCATGAGTGTTACACAAAGTATCAGACGCCATACGGGAAACCAGAGGAGTCTTGGCTGACAGAGTTATCAGTGTTTGGAAGCACCGATTAGGCCGGCACGGCATTAAAGGTCGATGTCACCTCCTCCTCCAGACGAATCGTCCCATCCACCGTCGCCGCCATTTCCCGCGGAAAAGTCATCGCCAAGATCTGAGGCTGTATCGCTCTGATCGCTGGAATCTTCCCATCCCCCGGTGGAATCGCTTCCAGGTTGCACGCCGAACGCATCGCCGCCTAGGTCATCGGAAGCTTGCGGCAATTGCTCGGTCGGTGATGGGTCTACTACTTGTTCCTGTCCGCCGCCTAACAACCGCTCCATCATGCGCTGTCCTGCAGCGGCTGCAGCACCGAACCCAAGGCCAGCCAGCACTGAGCTCAACAGTCCGCCAGCATAACCCGGCGATGACGCATATCCTGCTGACGGCGTGCCTGCTCTGGGACTGGCATCCCCCGCCGCGGCGTCTCTACCGACAGAGCTGCTCGACGCCACACCGCGGCTAAAGGTACGGGCCAGGAGGAAAACCACAATTGCTCCCACAGCTATCCACCACCAGCGAATCCCGTAAGTGCCGGAATGCGAGACGGTTGACGATTGGGTCTCGCTAGCAATCCGCCGCTCGAGCATTGCTACGGAACGCGGATTGGCGAACGGCAGACCGGGCTTAAGTCGTTCCGCCTGTTCGAGATAAGCTCGCGCTTCTGAGCCTCGACCTTCCGCAGCCAGGATCTGAGCCATCACGTAGCGGGCGCGAGCACTATTTGGATAGGCGCGCAGGACTTCCCTGGTCATAGCTTCGGCGCGTGCAAGCTGCCCGCTACGTGCCGCCTCGTACACTTGGTTGATAGACGGGACATTCTGAACAGCAAACGCTGCACTTGCGCCTGCAAAGACTATGGCGATGGCAAATAGCGCCGCGGCCGACGCTTTATTGTTGGGTAGAAACATGGTTTTCTCTCCGAAAGTCCGCCGGATAGTTCCTTAGCCAAACTTCGCCGTGGCGACTGAAGCCGTTGTCCCAGAAGACGAAGGCTTCCGGATGACGACCAAGCTCTAATGTAATAACAGGGCGTTAACAAATTAGTCACGGGACACCGATTTGACGGTCTGGATTTTCACCCACATCATCACCCCCAGCTCCCAATCAGGTCGCCACCGCCGGCCAAACTGCCTGGCAAATGCCAGGAGCGGGGATGCGCTGAAAGCGGCTCATGGGGGCGGCAGCAAACGCTCGTCCTGAAAATGACGGAACCATTTGCGAAACATATCCTCGGTATCCATGCAATCATGAAAGCCGGTTTTGCGAGCCTTGATAGTACTGACGATAGCTGGTCGTGGTGGACTGTCTGCTCCATAAGCGAAGCAGAAATCTGCAAATTCGAAGGACTTGCCGACGAAGGCATCCATGTCGGCGGGTGATCTGAGCCCATACTTGCGGACGATGGCCGCCCATTGATGGGCTTTTTTTGGCATTTCGCGTTGCAAACAGATTGGCTCGGGCTCACCAACCTTCATCCCCAGAGCATCTGCGATGGTCGGCCAGACCTCCGACCATACGAACACGTCGCCGTTGGTAATGTTGAAGATTTCATTGGCGCATGCCGGCGTGGTTGCCGCCCATTCCATCGAGCGGGCGAGCAAGTCAGCATCCACCGCCTCGAAGATGAACGGCGGGCCCCCGGGAAATGACAGTGGCAAGCCGGCCTCCTTGCGGATCGCCGCATACACCCCGATTGCCGGAATGATGTTCAGGTTGCCACCAATCGCCTCGCCCACGACCAATTGAGGTCGCAAAATGGTCCAGCTCCACGAACTGCCCGACTGCTTTGCACGAATGTAGTCTTCTTGCAGCCAATAAAAGTTCGCATGGGGATGACGCGGATCACGTTCACGCGCAGGAATCCGCATCGGTCCGAGATGCACGCCGTACGCCTTTGTCCCCTGAAGCAGGGAGACGTGGCGCAGATTAGCCGCTGAGCTTAGCGGCTCGAACAGATTTTTGAGCATGGTCAGGTTGGTTTCCATCTGGTCGCGGTCACTCCACCCCTGGATCAGTGCGGGCTTCTCGAACAGCGCCGCATAAACCAGATGGGTAACATCAGTCATTCGCCCGAAGACTTCACGACAGCGGCGCTCGTCCTGCAGGTCAACCGAGATGAAACTGACCCCTTCAATCGCTGCAGGAACACGCCGTGAGACCGCCACCACTTCCCAGCCATCAAGCTTGGCAAAATGACGGACCGCAGCGAGACCAACCAGACCCGAGCCACCTGCAATAAGAACTTTGTTCATCGTCACCTCGTTGGAATATTTCGGGATTTCTCCGGGGGTGCGCTTTACTCGATCATGAAAGAGCGGGTCTCTTGAATCAGTTGGTTGAGCCATTGCATGTAGGGGGTGCCACCGGTGCCGCGTGGATCGGCAGTCCATCGATTGATGTATTCCTGGGCCCATCGGTAATGGATCGAGCGGAATTCGGCGATCGCTTCAAGCACCGCGTTGAAAGCCGCCTTCCCGGCTAAGGGTCGTACCGGCGGCATCGCCTCTACGCGTTCGATCAGCATTCGATGCTCCCGTGGCATATAGTTTCTCATGTCCGCGAGGTGAGTGGTCAGCATTGAAGCCTTGTGTGGAATCTTCATGAAGGCAACCAGCGTCGGCATGACGCTGCTTTGAGCGCCGGTTTCTCCACGGAAGTTCATTACAGCCGGTCGCGGTTCGACGCCTTCATAGGAAACGTTTTCAAAGAATCTGATGTAAGGCCGAAATGTTCGGTAGTAGAGCGCCGGATCCATATGTTCGGGAATCCGGCGCAATACGTCGACCTGGGCCTGAACTGCAGCAGCAATTTGGAACAGGCATCGGTTAACCAGATCCGAGTCGCCGTTCGCGAGGGCGTCCTCCGCACGAGCTATGGCGTCAAGAATACGAGCAGCGATCGCTTCGATCTCGACATGCACCAGGATGAACCAGTGCTCATCATAAAGATGAACAAAGTTCTGAATCGTGTCGATATTGCCCAGCGCGATCGGCCCGTCTTTGCGAAAACGCTTCCAATTGTATAAGGCATAGCCGTCGTAACTTAAGATCGGCGGTCTTTGCAGCAATTGACATGCACGAACGAGCGGGATCGCAATATTCGCCGGCAATATCGTCGCCGGTGGTTGACCAACCTGATTGACGTAGGCGGAAGCCAAAAAGCCGACCCTGACGTAATAAAGCCTCAGTGCCGGTAGATCCTCTGCCGACACGGAGTCGGTCGGCCAAGGTGGTAGCTCCAGCGTGCGAGCAAACTGCCTGAAACCGCGGTCGTAGAGGAGGCTGGGCAGGTCTCGACCGATTTCGTCGAGTAAAGCGAGCTCGGAACTTGACGGAAATGCGTTAAGCGGATCGGTTTCCGGCAGGAAACCGCGTCTCCGGAAGTGTTCCTTGAACATGAACTCTGCTCCCGGCTGCGAGTCCGAAGAACCCCTGGGCAGTACCACTGGCTCGCCGCTCATTAATTCTCCTCTTAATGGAACGGAAGGGACTGCAATGTGCGCGGCCCCATGATTAATCAACCTGGCAAAATCGAATCCCGAGCATGCCCGAAGGCCGGCGCCATCGCTTCATCCTCCTTCAACATTAGCGCGCTCGTGCTTGACAGGCACTAGTGGTGAAAGCAGTGGTGCATTCGGTCGAAAGCTGAATTAAAAGACCCAAATATGACGATCACCGTAGGGAGTCTCGGCCGTTTGCAGCAGGTTAAGCAAAAGGGGACGGATCTGGTTTTCTCATTTGACAGTTCAGACCTGGTTTTGAACGCAGTCTTGCCCAACGTGATTCGGCACACTTGGGTGCCCACTCATTGGCGTCTCTACGCGGAGCCGGTGAGAGCTTCACATGTCGCGGCGCGAAGGTTCTGGCCCGCAGGGCCGCCGCCGCTCGTTCGGGAATCGACTGACGAGGTGGAGGTGCAGATGGGTGACTGCAAAATCCTGGCGACGCGCGAGCCGTTTCATCTTCGATATTCCCTCGCAAATGGCGATGTGGTGCTGGAGGAAGTGAAGCAGGGCGGATTGTCGTGGTCATATTGGGACTACTCGCTGCGATACGTGCTTTCGCCTGAGGACCAGTTCTATGGAATGGGACAAGTGGATCAGCTTTCGGCTGAGGTCGATTTGAATCACCGCGGGCATCTACGGGAGGTGTGGAATCAGCATTCACCTCCCGCTGTCACGATCTTTCCGAGCGTGCTGAGCCTGCGCGGGTATGCATTGCTCGTGGACAATCCGTGTCGTGCGACCTGGGATCTGGGGTACACAGATCCGCGAAGCTTTTCTTACCGGGCGCGCGGAGGTGGACTGCAGTACTACGTTATACTCGGCCCGGAACTTCCCCGCATTTTACATAGCTTGTTGGAGCTTACCGGATATCCGCCGTTACCTCCTCGCTGGACGCTGGGGCTGCTGCAATCTCGCTATGGATACGGCAGCCGTCAGGAACTGGAAGAGATCGCGAGTCAGTTTCGCTCGCGTCAGCTGCCCTGCGACGCACTGATTCTGGACGTGTTCTGGTTTCGCGAAATGGGTGATTTGGCATTCGATCCGCAGCGATGGCCGCAAGCGGGAGAAATGATAAAGGGGTTGAAGCGCCAAGGTTTCCGCACGGTTGTGATCGAAGAGCCCTATCTGACGCGACAAAGCCAGAACTACCCGGAGGCGCAAAGGCGCGGATACCTGGCTCGGCATTACGACGGCTCGACTTATACCTTTGATTTCTGGCCCGGAGAGTGCGCGCTATTGGATTTTTCCAATCCCGCAGCGCGGGAATGGTGGACCGAGAAACATCGCCCATTGCTGGAAATGGGCATCGATGGTTGGTGGGCTGACCTCAACGAGCCGGCCAAACACTTTCAAGACATGGCCCAGCACGGCGGGTCCGCTGCCGCCGTTCACAACTTGATGGCGCTGTGGATGCACCAATCAATTTACGAAGCACATCGACGCTACAGTCCCAACCAGCGGATCTTCATCCTCAGTCGTGCAGCATTTCCAGGCTCGCAACGCTATGGAGCGGCGCTGTGGTCTGGTGATGTAGACAAAACCTTTGCCTCATTGCGTAAGCAGGTTGCAGTGGGGCTGAGCGTGGGACTGACTGGAATTCCGCTGTGGGGCAGCGATATTGGCGGATTCGGTTTCGGGGGAGAATGCACCGCTGAGCTGTATGTGCGATGGTTCCAATTTGGCGCTTTTTGTCCTGTGTTTCGGCCGCACGGCGATCAGAGAGAGCTGCGCGAACCGTGGCAGTTCGGCCCCGAAGTCGAGGCCATATGCCGCAGATATTTGGAGATTCGCTATCGCCTGCTGCCCTATATCTACAACGCCGCTCGCGAGGCGTGTGTCACGGGCATGCCTATAATGCGCCCGTTAGTGCTGGCGTATCCCTCGGATCCCGAGGTCTTGAACATTTCGGACGAATACCTGTTCGGCCCAGATATCCTTGTTGCGCCTGTTCTGGACGAGGGTGCTCAGAAGCGCAGTGTCTATCTGCCTGAAGGAAACTGGATTGACTACTGGTCTGATGAGATTCACTCCGGCCGGCAATGTTTAGTCAGCCGAGCCAGTCTCGACACTATTCCGCTTTTTATCCGGCAGGGAGCGATTATCCCGACCGGACCGGTGATGCAATATTCGTCGCAACACGCCGTCGACCCGCTGACCCTTGAAATTTATCGAGGAGCCGAGAGCGGATTGAACCTATATGAAGATGACGGTGAAACGATGGCGTATGAGAATGGCGAATACAGCCTGACGCGGTGCGAAATTAGTGAAAATATGCGAGAGTTTATCTGCCGCTTGAGGCAGCCCAGGGGCAGCTTTAGTCGTCAAACAGCTAACCGCAACGTAGTTCTGAATATCCACTTGCAACCGGAAGTCAGCGCAGTCACCTGCGACGATGAGCTATTGGGCCCGTCCGGGACATCGCAAGCACTTGGTCCAAAGTCATCAAGCTGGTCCTACGACCAGCACCGACGAGTCCTTTCAATAACCCTGGCCCCCGCAAATAGAGACCGAACGGTACGAGTAGTTTGAAGTTGCTTTGCTGGACGTCGGAGTATGAGCGAGATGGGAAGGCGTGCATTCATCAAAACCGGAACCTTGGCCGGCCTCGGGCTTGGGTTAACAGGATTCGGTGCGGCGGTATCAACGCCTGAGTCTCAGAGTCCGCACATCCGACGGTATCCGCTGCTCGGCCGCACCGGTCTTCAGATTTCCGACATCTCTTTCGGTGCTGACAGACTTTCACGCGGACAGGAGCAACTAGTTCACCATGCCTATGCTGCCGGGATCAATTATTTCGATACGGCCGAAACTTATCGTGATGGCGATTCCGAAATAACGCTTGGCCTGGCACTGCGCGGAAAACGTCATCAGGTGCACCTCGCTTCGAAGACGCTGGCCTGGGCAGATGCGCGCCGAGAAGACTTAATGCGCGCCTTGGAGGGCAGCTTGCGCCGGCTCCAAACTGATTACGTCGACATTTATTTCAATCACGCAGTAAATGATCTGGAAAGGCTTAGAAATCCGGAATGGCACGCGTTTGTCGAGGCTGCGAAACGACAAGGAAAGATTCGCTTCACTGGCGTCTCGGGTCACGCAGGCCATTTACAGGAATGCTTGGATTACGCAATTGATTCCGGTCAGTTCGACGTCATTTTGTGTGCCTACAACTTCGGACAGGATCCCCGTTTTTATCAACGGTTCTTGAGTGGTTTCGACGTAGTGGCGCGCCAACCCGACCTGCCCCGCATAATCAAAAAAGCCCGAAGCCGTGGCGTAGGAGTCATTGCCATGAAGACACTGATGGGTGCGAGGCTTAATGACATGCGCCCGTACGAAGTCGGCGGTGCCACTTACGCCCAAGCAGCATTTCGCTGGGTGCTCTCGAATCCCGACGTCGACGGCTTAATCGTATCGATGACCAGTAACGAGGCGATCAACGAATTTGTGGCGGCATCGGGATTCCGCGCTCTCGAGAGTGAAGATTTACCTCTCCTACAACGTTACGCGCAGCTAAATGCCGGCTCGTATTGCAGGAACGGCTGCAACACCTGCCAGGAGTCTTGCCCTTATGGAGTTGCGATTCCCGACGTTCTGCGGACGCGAATGTACGCAGTCGACTATCATGATACCCGGATGGCGCGCTCGGAGTACGCGATGATCACACGCAACGCGACGGCATGCCTGAGTTGCAGTGGGCGACCCTGCGCCGGCGCTTGCCCTTACGGAGTTAGGATTGCGGAATTAACCGCAGCTACTCACCTGTTACTGACTGGATAGGATTGCGGTCGAGGTCCGAGCAATTTGGTAAGTTTTGGCCCGTTCCAACATTGCCGCCAGGTAAAACAAGGCGACGAAAGGCGACAAATGGTGTAGCAGTGGTTCGGTGGTCCGGCCCGAAGTCCAGGCGAGCAGCATCAGAAACAAATAGTTGAAGATGCCCGCCCAGTGTCCGAGTCGACTCTTGACCGGAATCGTTGAACCACGAATCAGGACCGAATCCAGCACATATTGCGTAAACGATGCCGCGACCAACGCCGGTACATAGTAGGGGATGACACCGGTGTAAGCCTTGCATGCTAATCCCGACAGAATAAACGTTGCGTCGGCAGTGCTATCCAGCCAGCGCCCAAACTGGCTCGACGTCTGCATCCACCGGGCGATAAACCCATCGAGAATGTCTGAAGCGGCTCCGCTGGCTGAAAGCGCGACAAGCGTGCCGGAATGAGTGCGTGTCGAAAGACTGACACAAACCCAAATCGCCGCTAAAATGACGCGTGACCCGCTCACCAGATTAGCCGCGTGGGCCCGAATTAGGTGATTGAGAGGAAGCCGGAGTGCAGCATCATTTTCAGAGCAGTTTGGCACGGCGGTTGGTGAAGTCTGTTTAAATTGGAGCAGGTGCCCCCGGTCGCGCGACAAATTCCGGCGGAAGAATCTGAATCGGGGTAATCCTGATAGCCGCTCTGGTTCCCTTCAGAAAGCTCGCTTTGGTAGGCCGGTACAGGCCCAACCACGCCATTAAGTATTTTCTCGGGAAGTCATTGACTATCTGATCAATAATCTTTGAATCCTGGCTAAATTTTGCACACCCGACAAATGCAAGACCATTTCGACCGCCCACGGAGACGATCACCGGACTACCGCGCCGAATGCGCCGTGCATGCCAGGTGTCCGGGGCGGTTTGAATCAGAATTTCCTGATCCGGGGTGATCGTAAACCAGACTGGTGCAGGCCTGCTTTGATCTCCTCCTTTGCGAACCGTGGTGAGATAGATCAGGCGGGCCCGACTCAGGATTAGCAGTTGATGCGGCAGAAAGCTAAATGGGCGTTCCTGCTCCATGCTTAGGGTTGAGTCGACAGTTTATCCACGAGAGGTTTCTTTAGGTGAACCTGTGCGCTCGCGGCCACTTCAAGGTTGGTCAGTTCACGTGCGGCAGAGGGGAGAAATAACAAGCCTAACAAGCCATTACAAAACATAAAACTAAAGTGCGCGGCGAGGCTGTATGCCAGAATTTTTGCCTGGGGTGCATTGCCGCCGAAAAACAGCAGCCAGGCCGCCTGGCTGGTACCAAGGTGTGCGACAGCGATCGGCAATGCCGCCGCCAGGAACACCAGGGGCAAAAACAGAACCAGTTTCCCAAATGGGATCGTAATTCCATATAATCCCAGCGCGAGATGTTGCGCCACCAAGGCCAAAGCGAACGAAGGCGCCTTGATCGCGAGCACGATCACGTAATCAAGCGGTCGCGCCGCCACAAAACTGCGTCCGATAGAACGCACCCAGCTGTTCTCGATCCAGCAGCGAATTCGCAAGCTTCGGCGCGCCGCGGTGAAGAGAGCAATCATAACTACAAGTAAGCACCAGGCAACGATGTAAACGATTCGAAGTTCCCGCACCAGTGCCACATGCTCAGATGATGAGGGCTGAAAGAAGATAATTCCCCCGGTAGAGAACAACAGCAGTTGATAAATTTCCATCAGGGCGATCAGCAGGACCGAGCTGAGAATTTCGAGAAACGGCCGCTGCAGCTTGCGATGGATGTACCAGGTGATTCCGCCCTGTCCGAGATTTGTATTGATGAGCGATAACAGATACATGCTGGCACGGATCGGGAGAATGTCACGGAACCGTACCGGGTGATTAAAGCGCGTAATTACCCAGGTTAGACAGGCAGAGTCGAGAAGCCAATAGATCGCTGAGTACGGGAGGAACACACCGATGAAGCTGAGTGCCGACGCCTGCTTCAAGGCGTCCACAACACTGGCCACCGGGACACGCCAGAAAATTACGCCAAAGATAACCGCAGTGGCACAATAGGGGAGTAGCTTGACCCAAGGCCGACGACGCATCGTGCCAGCCCGTGAATTTTCGCCGTCTCGCACAACGGCACCATTCCTTGGTTTCGCGCGGGCCCCGCGCGCCGGAGTTCAGTCGAAGCTTGGACCCGCGGCAGCCGAAATCCGCAAGCTGAACATCGAGATCGACTTGCTCAGCGACATTTGGGCCAGCAGCCTAAAAGTGGCGCTGCTGTGTCGGTCTAAACCTCAGGGCCACTGCGCCGCGTGTTCAACGCTAAACAGACCTGGCTGACTCGTCACGGTTCGACGAGCCAAGCTCGATTCGGCGCTCGTGACTGAAATCCTCGAATCCATGTTTGTACCATGCAGTGGAACCCAACCAGTTTCTATGGAGCACGTTGAGTGTTACTACGGAGATTTGCTTGCTCCGGAACCATTCGAAGGCCAGCTCCAACATCTGCTTCATTAACCCCTTCCCGCGCCAAGGTTCATCGAGGAAGGCATGATTGATATACCCTTTAACGCGTGGCAGATAACCCTGGCGATCTCGCCGCAGATGCACCCAGAGATAACCTGCCAACCGCCCGCTGCGGTACTCGGCCACCCAGATCGCATGATGGTTTCGGCTCAGGACTAGCTTAAGCCAGTTATGAGCATCACGAATCTCGTCCCAGTCGAACCTCACTCTGGGATCTAGGGCCTCGTGGTAAGCCGCTATCGCCGCGACCAGGCGCGCTAACTCGGGAATGTCTTCCTCCCGTGCGGGTCGAATGTCAATTTCCATGCCTGCTCCTGTCCGCGTCCGTGGATGCACGACTAAACCGGCAGGTTCCTGCCGAATGTGACATTGTCTAATCGGTTCATGCTGCCGACGGGATTTTTAATGAAATTAGCCGAGAGATGCCGGGGCGTTCCATTGTAACGCCGTGAATATGGTCTGCCGCCTGCATAGTGCGCTGATTGTGAGTAATTACGATGAATTGTGAATTCGACTTGAGCTCCCGCAGCAAACCGGTGAACGCGGCCAGGCTGAATTCGTCCAGGGGGGCGTCGACTTCGTCCATAACGCAAAAGGGGCTCGGGTTCAGGAGAAAAAGGGCGAAAATCAGCGCCATTGCCGACAGTGCCTTCTCACCGCCGGACAGCAGACCGATTTCTCTGACTTTTTTTCCAGGCGGTTGCACCAAAATATTAACGCCGGTTTCGAGTACATCCCCGGGCGAACTAAGCTCAAGCCGACCTTTGCCGCCACGCAATAGTTTTGGAAACAGCTCTGCAAAGTTTCGGGACACCCCCTCAAAGGTCTCCAGAAAGCGCTTGCGGGCTTCGCGGTTGAGCTTCTGGATCGTGTGAGTGAGATCATTGATCGCCGCCTTTAGATCATTTCTTTCGGCGAGCAGTTTGGCCGCACGCTCTTCAAGTTCTTTCACTTCGCTTTCAGCCGCCAGATTGACCTCGCCAATCTTTTCGGCCCGGGCTCGCAATTCCTGCAAACGCTCGGCGTCTCTGGCCGGGTCGCGTTGACGGAGTTCAGCTTCGAAGTCGGCCGCGATATTGTCGAAGTCGATCCCAAATTTCTCGCGGAAGCTCCGGGTGAGTTCTTCGATCAAGGTCCGCGAGCTCTCGCACTTGAGTTGGCAGTGGGTCAGTTCGGTTTCGAGCCTTTGAAGAGATTTGCGCTTGTCTTCCAGCCTTACATTGGCGCTCTCAACCTGGCGCGAGTGTTCGGCGCATAGTTTGGTTAGTGCCCCTATCTCGTCCTCGCGTCTGCTGAGTTCCTCCGAGGAGTTGGTATCTTGCGAAGCCAGTGCGGCCAATTCACTTTCGAACTCATGACGTTCACGGGCGGTACGAGCCAGGTCTGCGCGATATTGTACTATTCGCCCTTCGAGCTGGTCGACCAATTGGCGATGATGATTCAGTTCTTGTTGGAGCGCGCGGATGGTTGCCTTGCGTGATTCAAGCCGAGCCTCAAGCGCATGTATTTCCTCGCTCGACTCTCGGACCTTGTTGCGCGAAGTGGCGAGCGCTGCGAGCGCCAGGTTCAGGGATGCTCGCAATGTTTGCTCCGTGGCGGCGAGCTCTTCAAGACGCGAATTGGCTGACAGCGCTGCACTCTCCAGCTCGGTCGCTCGGCGGAGTGCGTTGGCGCGGTCGGCCTCGCTCAACGCGAGGTTTTGCTCAGCTTTGGCCATAGCGGCCCGCGCGGTGGTCGCGGCAGTCTCGCTTTGCCGAACTTGCTGCCGGTTGAATTCGAGCCACTCAACCGCATCCCGGCAGGCAAGTCGAGCCCAATCCTGCGTGCGCAGAAGTTCTTCGTATTGCGACTCCGCTAGTCGCGCACTGTGCGCTGCAGCCTCCAGCTCGCGGTTGCGCTTATTCAGGTCAATTTCGTCCGGGGTCTCAAGATGGTGACCACTGCCGCCGCTGATCAGTCGATGCGGCCACAAAAGATCGCCTTCAGGTGTAACGAATGCTCGTTCCCTGCCGGCCCCGTCACAGGCCTCGAGTGCCGCGCGCAGATCTTTGACAACCAGTACATGGCCAAGCAACCTTTCTGCCAAGTGTCTGAAGCGCGGCTCAACTTCGACCAGATCGAGTAATCGCCCGACAATGCCCTTGGCCGAGATTGGCTCATGAGCGATGATGGCATCGAGTGAATCGGGAATAAATGCGAGGCGACCGCTTTCGCGCTCCTTGAGAATTTCGATCGCCCTTAGGGCGAAATGCGGCGAATCGACGATCACGGCGTCGAGCTGTTCTCCAAGCACGGCCCGCAATGCAGGCTCGAGCGCGGGCGGTGCTTTGACGACATCGAGCAGCATTGTTGGCGCGGTTGGAGGACCGTCGCCATTCAAAGAATTGAGCACGACCTGCAACCTTTCGGTGGCGCCGTTTGGCGTGAGGCGTTGAGCGCGGCTTTCGATTATCCGTAGAGTCTCGCGCGCGGAGACCAGTGCCTGGGCGTGGCTTGCTACCTCAGCGCGGAGCCCCAGCTCCCGGTCGACGGTCTCGCGCAGAGCGGCTTCAGCAAAGGCTGCCGACAAACGGTCGCGCTCCAGCCGCGCCTCGTTTTCGGCGACGATTCGTCGACAGCGATCCAGCTCAACGCGGTAATTGGGAAGCTCTTGATCGAGTGACCGCAAACGGTCGATGAGGTCAGCGCGTTCGCCTGATAATGCTCCCAGTCGGCCCCTTATGGCGGCGGCTTCCCGAATGATCTCAGCGAGCTGATCCTTGAGATCTTCAGTTCGTTTTTCTTCTTCGCGCAGCTTTCGCTCGCGCAGGCGATGACCTTCCCGAAGAGTGACCAGCTGCTCGGGGCTAATGCCTTGGTGGTCGCGCAGCTCGCGGGCAAGCCGAGCTCCAGCAAAGGCGCGGGCGGCGCGTGCAGCTACGGTCTTTCTGTCGAGCTCCGCGAGGCTGCGTTCGATTTCGGGTATTTGCTTTTCCAGAGCCTCCAGACGCCTTTGGAGAAAGGTCCGAGTACGGGCTCTCTCTTCGATAGCAGCGCGCATGCTTTCCAGTTCCTGCTTGCTCACCGCCAGCTGATGGCGGGCGCCGGCGAGGGCCGTGGCGGTGGCATTGGCCTCGGCCTCAATAGCGGCAATCTCAGAGCGAAGCTGATCAGCGGTTGCGGCTAATGCCTTCTCGCGGTCGGATTCGTCACCAAGGGTCTTGCGTTGTTCAAGAATTCGCTGTGCGGCCGCATGCTTCTCCAGCAAGTACAATTCATCGCGAATCGCTCTATAGGTTTCCGCCTTGCGTGCCTGGCGCCTGGCATGATTAAGCTGCCGATCGAGCTCGGCAATGATGTCCTCGATTCGCGCCAGGTTTTCACGTACGCGTTCGAGTTTGCGTTCACTAATCTCACGCCGCCCCTTGAACAGCGCGAGCCCGGCAGCTTCCTCGACCATCGCGCGGATCTCGGGAGGTTTGGCCTGAATGATCTCCTCGATTCTGCCTTGTTCGACCAACGCATAGCCGCGACTGTGAATCTGGGCGGCCATAAAGAATTCAGTGATATCTTTCAATCGGCAGGGGATGCGATTGATGAGATATTCGGATTCGCTTGAGCGATAAATGCGGCGGGTAATCGCAATTTCACTGAGGTTCGAATAAGGCGCGGGGAAATGGGCACCACCGTCGGTCTCCAGTATCATCGTGACCTCAGCCATCCCAGCTGGTGGATTGGATTCATTACCTGCGTAGATCAGGTCTTCGGCCAGTTTGCCCCGCAGCCGCGACGGGGCCTGCTCACCCAGAACCCAGCGGATTGCGTCAACAACATTGGATTTTCCGCAGCCGTTAGGGCCGACGATTGCGGTTATGCCCGAGCTGAAAGCGATCTGCGTAGATTCGTAGAATGATTTGAACCCGTTCAATTCGAGGCTCTTAAGGTGCATAGTTCCGACCTCCACCGCTCCTCCGCAACTCCCCGCCGCATGGCTCCGCAGGCGAATCCGCAATTATCTCGTGCAGATGATGACCTCAGGCATGGACCGCTTTGTTTAGGATCTGCACGATGCCTCGGAAACGACCGAATTCGGTGATTTGACGAACCGCGCTGGCGTCTGAGGACATTGTCACAGACGTGCGGCCGATAGCGGTCCTTTTAGCTTTTATCAATCCTGGATGAGTTCAGTGTTCCAATAGGCGCTATCAACGGTAGTCAAAAATGGCATCCACTCGCGGTAGCGCTTCAGACTGAACATCTCAGTGCTAAAAGGTGTCCATTGCGGGCGCTTGGGTTTGTTGATCAACACCATCCCGGCTTCTTCCGGTGTCCTACCACCCTTGCGCCGGTTGCAGGCATGGCATGAGCAGACGACGTTCTCCCAAGTCGAGGTACCGCCTCGTGAGCGCGGAATAACGTGATCGAGGTTGAGTTCTGTTCGTGGCAGTCGCCGCCCGCAATATTGGCAGGTATTGTTATCGCGCGCATAGATGTTGAAACGGGAGAAGCGCACGTGACGCTTTGGAACGCGCTCGTAGGCTATGAGCAACAAAACGCGCGGCACCCGCACGACCCCTCCGACCACCCCCACTTTCTCGTGATTTACCTCTACGGCCAGATCACGCCAGCTCGCAAAATCGAAAGTCCGGTATTGTTCGTCAACCGCGCGTGCAACACCTTGGTAAAGCAGCGCGAAGGCCCGCTTAACTGAGGTGACATGAACCGGAAGATAAGAGCGATTTAAAACCAACACCTTGCTATTGAGCAAGGCCGCCCCTGTGTAGCCGCCTAGCGTATCTGCTGTTGCAGACATTAAAATTAAGTTGACACTGGCCGAACTTACCGCATGTTAGCGATTCCCGCTTCCACGCGTTCGTTTCGCTATCGCCGGCGATTATACAAACGTACGATATGACTCACAAGGATGATGCCAGAACGATGTTTGCGCGGCAAGCGGCGGTTAATGGAAAATCAGCTGTCGCCGAGGGGCCGCCTTGCGGAAGAAATAGGTGGCTCGTATCATCTGGGCCAGAGAGAGCTATTGGCGCCATCCGCTATGGCCATCGATCCTTGCAGTATTAGACCGGCATTAGCCGCTCGTAATCCGACGACGCCAGGCAACACAAAGTGAAGCGCGAAATTATCATAAATGCGTCTCCACTCGAGGTGCGCGTCGCACTGCTGGAGGATGGCTCGCTGGCAGAGTTCTATCTGGAGCGCGAACAGCGTGGCGGTTTAGCAGGCAACATTTACAAAGGCCGCGTCACCCGAGTGCTGCCCGGGATGCAGGCGGCCTTTGTGGATATTGGGCTCGAGAAGGCGGGTTTCCTTCACGTTTCTGATTTTCAGACCGATGCTGAGAGTCTCGGGTCTGTTGCTCAGGTTATCGGTGAAGGTGATGTCGAGACTGAGCCTGTGGTCGAGGTCACGTCTACTCTAGAAGCCGAAGGGGGGTCGGTACTTGAAGCGTACGACGGCTCAGTCGAGGTAGGAACGCTAGCGGTCGAGTCGCAAATTTCCAGGGAGTCACGGCAGGGCCGGCCCCGGCGTAACGGGCGTCAGCGTCAGCGTCTGCCGATCGAGCAACAACTGAAACGCGGGCAGGAGGTGATCGTTCAAGTTGCCAAAGAGCCGATCGGGACCAAGGGACCGCGACTCACATCCTTCATTTCGTTGCCGGGTCGATACCTGGTCTACACTCCCAGTAGCAGGCACATAGGTATTTCCCGCCGCATCGAAAGCGCCGAAGAGCGGGCGCGCCTGCGTGCGGCGGTCAAAGAGCTGGGAGCTGCGCATGGCGGCTTCATTGTCCGTACTGCCTGCGAGGGGGTGAGCAAGCGTGAGATTCAGCGGGATGTTTCGTTCCTGACCAAGTTATGGTCCTCGATCGTAAAGGCGAGCGAGACGGCCCCCCCTGCTTCTCTGCTTTACAGTGACTTGGATGTTGCTTTGCGCATCGTGCGCGATTTGTTTTCGAGCGACATCGACCGGCTTTGGTGTGACGATGCCGCCACCTTTAGCCGCATAGTTGACTTCGTACAAACCTACATGCCGCGCTTGCGCGGACGAGTGGCATTGTATGAGGCGATTGAACCGATCTTCGACCATTTTGCGGTCGAACCCCAGATTGAACGGGCTTTGGAACGCAAAGTCTGGCTCAAGTCCGGTGGCTACCTGGTTTTTGATCAGGCTGAAGCGCTGACCGCTATCGACGTCAATACCGGGCGATTTGTCGGCAAACGTAACCAGGACGAAACCGTTTTGCGCACCAACCTGGAAGCGGTTGAAGAAATTGTTAAGCAATTACGCCTGCGCAACATTGGCGGGATTATCATCGTAGACCTGATCGACATGGCACGCGAGGCCGATCGCAAACGCGTGAGTGAAGCCCTGTCACAGGCACTTAAACGCGACAAGGCCCGCACCTCGATGCTCAAGATCTCTGAGCTGGGACTCGTTCAGATGACGCGCAAACGCACGCGCGAGAGCCTCGAAGCGATGCTTACAGAAGCCTGTCCGCGGTGTAATGGCCGACGCGTGGTCAAATCCGTGGCAACGCTGGCGGCGGATGTTTTGCGTGGCATCCAGCGTGCGGCCGGTCGTAATCCGCGTACCGACCTGCTAGTTGCCAAAGTTAATCCTGAAGTCGCTCGTTACCTGTACGATGTTGGGGGTAAGGCGTTGCAGACCACGGAGGATCTCCTGGGAGTAAAGATTGTTCTGCGTTCGTCGACCGATCTCGAACCGGGGACTTTCGAAGTTTTGCCAACTACCGCTGCTGCGTAGATCTCTTGTAGATCTCTTAATGAATAAAGTCGAAGCAAGAGCCTGAGGCCGTAGCTGTCAAATCGAGGGTGAAATCGCACATGACTGAGTCGTCGAAGCCGTCGCTGAACGATATACCGGTCATCCCAGCGCGCTGCAGACTTCAATGGGAATCTGCTCAGGCCGCTCATGTTCTGCTCTATCCTGAAGGAATGGTCAAGCTATCGGACAGCGCAGCGGCGATCCTTCAACTAGTCAACGGAAAGAGATCGGTGGCCGGAATTATCGGTCAGCTTGAACGCGACTTTCCAGGTGTTGATCTGCAGGCTGACGTTCTCGAGTTTCTCGATACGGCGCATCAACGTGGATGGATCGTAATGGCAGCGCGACCCGCAAGCGAATGATCGTCCAACCCGGCAACGCAGTGGAGGTCTTTTCAGTCTGACCTCGATGGCGGCCGGCCAGGCGGGAGCAGGTTGGCAGCTCGAGCTACTATATATTCGTAGATCTGATTTAATTCGTCAGCATCGAAAAATCCGGCCCAACCCGGCATTCCCTTCGCAGGTCGCCCTTCCATTGAGACGACGAAGAATTGGTGCTTGTTCATGCCGTTCTCAAGCGATTTGCGAAGATCCGGAGCGTACTCCCCGCCAACCGCGTCGAAGCCATGGCAGCGAAAGCAGTAGGAGTTATATTTTTCAAATCCAGCGAAGACATCCTTAGTTACTACTTGATGTCCGTGGTAGTCTTCGAAAACCGGAAAGTCGAGTGTTACCTGGCGACTGGCGGCGTCCTTGTAGGTGTATTTTTGTGGCGGTCGTGCGAGTGCTCCGTTGAGTGACAAAATGTAATTCGCCAAATAAGTGGCGAGCTTCTGACTGATGTCAGGATGCGCTGGCATTGGAACCTTGCCGAAATCACCGACGCTGCCGTCACGTATCTTGGCGGCCAAGAGCGGGACTTTCGCACGATCGTGATGGTAGCGATCAGCGATTGTGATCCATGCGGGACCCACGATTTCCTTGTCTATCGCATGACAGGAGAAGCAGTCGAAGCCGTGGGACATTAGTTGCTCGGGCGAAGTCAACTCATCCTGCGCCGCGCTTTGAGTCCAAATGCTGCTTACCAGCAAGGCAACCGTCAGCAGCACGCCGAGACGGCGCAGTCGAGACGGTTCCTTTCGGCCCAAGTGGCCGCTGTCGCTTTTACCCGCGAGGTGCATGCACCAGCCAGGTCGGCAATCATGAAGGTTCTGCAGCAGCAGGATAAAGCTGCACGTTGTACTGCCGCAGGATTTCTCCCAGTGCAGCTTTACGTTCGGCAATTACCGCGTCGAGACGTTTCTTGAGAGTTTCATTACCTTTTCGCACCGCCATCGACATCGGGAAAAGATACTGTTCAGGAGCTCCGTTAGTTCGTGCATTTGGTACTCGAGTCACCACCAAACCCGGGTAGTTGTGCAGAAACCAACCTACCGCGGGCTCCCAGGTGATCATGACGTCAACGGTTCCATCCTGGACCGCCTTGAGCATTGTGACGGGTGAGACGTTCTCGGTGTCACCGACCGAAAATGGCTGTGCCTGGGCGAGCAAATCTCGCAACTTCAATCCATCTTCGGGAGGTGTATCGCGTTCAAACCCGATTCGCAGTTTATGCAGGATTGGAGAATCCATGCTTTCGAGATCGTAACCTTTATCTTTCCTGGCGATGAAGACGTAAGAGGAAACATAATAAGGATCAGTCGTCAGTTCCTCCTGGCTGCCGTATGGCATGTCCATGATTGCGTCGCATTTGCCTTGATCGAGATTGCGCGCAAGAAATTCACCGAAGCCCCCAGGGCCGCGAGTGGTATCCCACACCTCAATCAGGTTCATATGCAGGCTTTCGGCAGTTAATTGTGCCACCTTGTTTTCGAATCCCTGGCCAGCGCGGTCTGAGAACGGCAAGTAATCCGGATCAGCGCAAACTCGAAAATCCGCGGCCGCAACCGGGCGCCACGTGACTATGACCACGATAGCGGCGGCTATCAGGTACAAGCGCGGTTTCAAAGAGGGTTGCATTTTTCTTCCCGGCTGCTTCGATTTGCGGCGCAAGCCGTCGACGGCCGAATCAAAGACTGAAAACCATCAAGGTGCCGCCGAGGTTGGTATAATCTCCCAAGGTTGCAGTGAGCCCGACGGCACCCAAACCTTCACTGGACTTAGTCAATCCTGCGGCGAGTCCGATCGCGGCCCAGCCCCCGACGCCAGTCAAAACCGCGACATATTGTTTGTGTTTGTGCATGAAAGTTATGGGGTTGCCAATGATGCCCGAAGGGCAATGCATCTGGTATAGGATTTTGCCGTTGCGCATGTCGACTGCGCGGAACCATCCGTCCAACGTCCCGTAAAAGGCCACCCCACCAGCCGTAGTCAGTACTCCACTCCAATCCTGAAACTTGTCATTGATTGCCCACTTGGTTTGTCCCGAGATTGGGTCAAAAGCGATCAGGCGTCCCCGTACATCGGGCGACGCCGGATACATGTTCAGGATGGCGCCGACGAAAGGGAAGCCCGCCTTATACTTGACGTCAAAGGCTTGGTAATCCATGCAGATGTGATTGGTCGGAATGTAGAAAAGACGACTTACGGGATCATATGAAGCCGGTTGTTCGTCCTTGTCACCTTCCGCCGCTGGACAGATATTCTTCACGTTGACGTCGGATTTGGTCATTTTGGCAGGATCGACCGTCGGCTTGCCGGTCACAGGATCGATCGCTGTCGCCCAGTTCACGGTCGGATCGTACTTGTGAACCGCGAGCAATTTGCCATTGCGACGATCGAGTACGTATGCGTAGCCGTTGCGATCGAAGTGAGCGAGTGCGGGGCGCGTTTGACCGTGAACGGTTGCCTCGAACAGGATGTTTTCATTGACACCGTCATAGTCCCAGCCATCGTGAGGGGTCATTTGAAAGGCCCAGGCTGCCACTCCGGTATCCGGGTTGCGTGCAATAATACTCATTGACCATTTGTTGTCGCCTGGACGCTGACTTGGATTCCAGGTCCCCGGATTGCCGGTGCCATAATAGAGCAAATTAAGTTTGGGGTCATACGAGTACCATCCCCAGGTGGTTCCGCCACCGAGCTTCCATTGGTCGCCGCTCCAGGTGGTCAAACTGGAGTTTTTGCCAACTGGCTTCTGGTAATTGGCGTCGATGGTCTTTTGGGGATCAAAGAGCAATCCTTCGTCAGAACCGGCGCTATAGGCGCGCCACAAGAGTTTACCGGTATTCAAATCAAAGGCACTCAAATAGCCGAGAACCCCGTATTCACCCCCGGAGACGCCGATGATGACCTTGTCCTTGATTACAACCGGTGCGGCGGTGACCGTCTGACCTTTCATCGGGTCAGCATTAACTGCTGTCCATAGTACTTTGCCGCTCCTGGCATCGAGCGCGTAGATATGACCATCGAGCACACTTGCGAGTATCTTGCCCTCAGCATAGGAAACTCCGCGGTTGACCACGTCGCAGCAGGCCACAGATGGCGCGTTGGGGTTCTTGGGCGGCTCGAATTTCCAGACAATACGGCCAATGTCGTTGAGGTTGACGGCATAAATGTAGTTGGGATAGGCACTTTCGAAATACATCATGTCGCCGACAACCAGGGGCTGTCCTTCGTGCCCACGCAAGGTGCCGGTCGACATCGTCCACGCGACGTGGAGGTTTTTGGCGTTGGCAGTCGTGATCTGGTCAAGTTCGCTGTGGCGGGTAAGACTGTAATCTCTGCCGGGCATCACCCATTGACTTTTGTCCTGAGACATCTTTTCGAGTTGTTGGTTGGCCTGGGTGATAGGGGCCGCGATCAGTAGTGCCGCCGCGAAGAGACAAACGAGCCATTTAATGCTTTTTAGTTTAAGATTCATAGTGGCCGCTCCCGCGCTGTTCGTACTAGGTTTCTTCACGGCTTGAACGCCCGGCCTTCCTTTAACACTTCGCCGCCGAGGGAAAGCACTCGCTCGGATCTCTGTCCGAATAGGCGAAATCTGGCGCCTTCGTCAAGTCAGCTACATTAGCCGCTCATTCCGTCGCCCGAAGGCCGGCGGTCTTGAGCATTGGTCAGCTCAGGCGGAATCGCCGTCTAGCACGCTGATTTGTTCGAAGCCCGCGCGGTGCAGTTCCCTGATCAATTGGTTTGCCGCACCAACTACGACCCATTGCAGGCCGCCGTTGCCCAGAAGCTCTTGACAGGTCTGTGTTACATCGTCTGGCTTCAGCTGTTGTAAGCGCCCGGCCAGATCTCGTGGCGAAGAAATGGGAAGGCGGTGCACTACTGTATTTGCAAGCGCATCGGCCATCTGCGCGCAGGTTTCGTAGCTCGCAGGTATCCGGGCTACCAGGTGGTTAATGGCACGTGAAAATTCGTCGGGGTTTATTGAATGGGCCTGAGCCACGTCATGAATTTGTGCGGCGATTTCAGCCATCGCCTGCGCAGTGTGATCGGGAACGGCCGCGGTTTGAACCAACCAGAGTCCTCGCAGGCGAGCATCCAGCAACTTAGAGCGGACGCCGTACGTCCAGCCACGGCGCTCCCGCAGACTCAGGTTCAGACGAGAGCTGAACATACCGCCTAGGATCGTGTCCAGCGCGATCATCGCTTCGGCTCGCCTCGAATTGCGCTCGTAGCTGGCGAGTCCGGCGGTAATCACGGTTTGTGAAGCCTCGCGCCGGTCAACTAATACTACCCAAGGAGTTTTTGGAAGACACTTGGGGGCAACCGCGGGTTGCTCGCACCGAGGTTCGGCGTTCCACTGCTTAAATGCTCTTTCAAGTGCCTTGCGTAAATCGGATGCTGTGAGGGCTCCCGTGACAACCAAAGTATTAATGCGCGGTGCCAGATGGGCTGCATAATAGCCACGCACATCATCGCTGGTTATACCAGCGACCTGCTCCTCAATCCCAGAACCCGTGAACGGTCGCGCATAAACATGATCTGGACCGTAGACCAAACGCGGAATAATTCGAAGCGCAACCTGAAACGGATCACGTCGCTCAGCTTTAATAAGCGCCAGGCGGTTTGCGCGGGCCAATTCGAAATCTTCTTGTTTAAAGTCGAGCGCAGTGATTGCCTTGGCGTAGCTTAGGCAGGCGTCGTCAAAGTTTGTTGCAAGCGACGACAGGCCTATGACGGCTGCGTCCGGCATTAGTTGAACATGAGTTATGGCACCCAATGCCTCTAGTGAGGAGGCAAGCTGAACCTGATCCCCCATCATCAGGGCTTCACCCAGTATCGCGGTCGCAACCCCAGCTCTCCCACTAAGCTCGAGATCAGAGGCAAAGCCGCCGCCGTCGAGGATTAGTCTCATCTCGATGTTGGGCGATTCGGGACGCCGCGCGAAAAGCACTCTGAGACCATTCTCAAGAATAAAGTCGGCCGTATCCTGCCAGGAGCCCAACAACGGTGAGGTGAGCTTGTTTATATCAGGTGTCACTTCGCCGTCCTGCGGGATGTATCTCCAAAACGACACCGTGGTCGGCCAGATACGCTAGGGCGCCAGCAACCGCGCTCGTCGGCGCAGAAGCTAGGAGCCTAAGTCGCTCTGTGTGGGAGGCAGGGCTCCCGGCTAACATCGCCGCCTGACCGAGCGCATCTGAGCGGCTCTCCGGACCACCGACACGTTCGTAGCCCCGGACCATCCTGCTGAAGATTCGCAGTCGCGCGATGTCCAAATCCGCTGGGTCCAACACCCGCGCCAGTTGCTCGATCTCTTCACGCACGAGCGCCTCAACCCCACTCAGAGGAATTTCCGGCCGGACCGCAACAGTCAAAACGATCAACGAGGTTAGTTGACGAGGCCTCAAATCAAGAGCAGCGGCGGTCGCGACACGCTCGCTTTGGGTAGCTCGGCGTAAGAGTCGGGAGCTTTTGCCTCCTGCAAGGATTTCGCAGGCCAGTTCAAGAGCTGGAAAATCAGCAGAGCCAAGCGGCGGGCCGTTCCATGCAATGTACAGTCGCGCCTGATTAACCGGCAGCTGGATTTGACGGCGAATGCGAGTCGGGTGGGCGATTGAAAACCCGCTGCGGCCACTGATGCCTGACGTGGGAAGCTGTCCGAAATAGTGATCGGCCCGCTCGAGGACGTACAGCGGCTCCACATCGCCAACGACGATGAGAATTGCATTGTGCGGTAAGTGCCGCGATTCGATCCAGCCGCGAACATCGTCAGTGGTTATCGAGTTCAGCTCACTTTCCAAGCCGTCGGGTGGATGCGCATAAGGGTGGCCTGGAGGATGGACCAGTGCGGCCAAAATTCGCGGAACACAACCATAGGGTTGCCCTTCGCGCTGCCGCAGTTCGTTAATCACCACCTTCCGCTGACGATCGACGCGCTCATCATCGATCGCGTCGGCCAGATTAACCATCCGATCCGATTCCATCGACAACGCGAAGTCGAGCTCGGCAGCTGGGACCGTGGCGAAATAAGCGCTGAAATCCTCCCTCACGAACGCGTTCATCCAGGCTGCGCCACGCTGTTCGAAGCTCGCAAAATAGGAACCCGGGTTTCTTTTAGTCCCGGTAAACATCAGGTGCTCGCTCAGATGGGCCAATCCCGCCTTAGAAGCGGGTTCGTCGCGTGAGCCAGCAGAGTAGCCCAGATAAACCGCTACTACAGGGGACTTCCCCTCAACATGAACGACTACCGTCAAGCCGTTGGAGAACCGTTCAATAGTTGATGGCAGCTCAGCAGCATGCCAGTCGGGGGCGCGCATTACCGGGGCCTTGGGTGGGATGCTGGAGTTCGCTTAGCGCACGCGAGTTGTCATCATCGCGAAACAGCAGCGGTTGTTGGATTTTTTGGTCAGCCTCGACAGCTGCCACCAACGCGGTTACGCGGGCATGCATCGGTGATAACTCGCAGACCGGATCGGTCTTGGCGGCGTCGCCAGTCAACAGGTAAGCCTGACAGCGACATCCACCGAAATCCTTGAAACGCTCGGGGCATGAGCGGCACGGCTCGGGCATCCAATCAAAGCCGCGAAAACGGTTGAACGCCGGTGATTCATACCAGATTGAGCGCATCGAATACTGTGCGACGTTGGGAAATTCCAATCCCGGCAGGATCCTGGCCTCGTGGCAGGGAAGCACGATGCCGTCCGGAGTAACAACCATAAACACCGAACCCCATCCGTTCATGCACGGCTTTGGTCGCTTCTCATAATAATCGGGAACAACAAAGTAAGTTTTAATTCTGGAACCGACGCGCTCGCGAAACCGACGAAGGGCTTCCTCAGCACGGCGCAATTGCCCATACGATGGGAGCAAGTGTTCACGGTTGTGGAACGCCCACCCGTAGAACTGTACGTTGGCCAGTTCAACGTATTCTGCGCCGAGCTGCTCGGCCATCGTTAAAATCTGCTCGACGTGGTCGAGGTTTCGCCGATGGAGCACCACATTGAGCACCATCGGGTAGCCGTGCTGTTTGATTAGTCGCGCGATCCGGGCCTTTAGCTCGAATGTACGAGAGTTGCTGAGGAAATCATTCAACTCGCGGGTCGAATCCTGGAAGCTGAGCTGGATGTGATCGAGTCCGGCACTGCGTAATTCGCTGAGGCGCGGTTCATCGAGGCCAACCCCGGAGGTGATGAGATTCGTGTAATAGCCCAGCGCGTGAGCTTCGCGCACCAGAATCGTGAGGTCGTCGCGCACCAGCGGTTCGCCCCCAGAAAATCCGAGTTGTACGCACCCCAGCTCTCGCGCTTCCCGCAGCACTCTAATCCAGGTTTCGCTGGATAGCTCGGCTCGATAGCGGGCGTACTCGATGGGGTTGGAGCAATAGACACAATGGAGCGGACAACGATAAGTCAGTTCGGCGAGCAACCACAGAGGGTTGCCGGGCGCCTTGTTCAGCTCGCTCGCAGCCATAATCGACCAACATTCAGCGCTATAAGCGAGGCCGCCGATGACTAGCTATAGGCGGCGTGGACGGCGTCCAATAGAGCCCACAGCACGTCCAGCTTGAACTGCAGGATATGTAACGCTCGTTCCTGCATCTCGCGAGTCGTGAAATAGTCCAGCGTGATCCTCAGCGCATGCTCAACATCGCGGCGTGCTTGGGTCAGCCGCGAGCGAAAGTATTTAAGACCTTCGGGCTTGATCCAGGGATAATGCTGCGGCCAGGTTGCCAGGCGATCCTTATGCGCTTCGGGCGCGAACAACTCGGTTAGGGACGAACATACCGCCTCCTGCCAGGGCCGAGTGCGTGCAAAATTTACATAGGCATCAACCGCAAAGCGCACCGCTGGCAAGACCATTTTCAGCGAGGTCAATTCTGCACGGTCGATACCGCAAGCCTCGCCGAGTCGAATCCAGGCTTCGAGGCCACCCGCCTCATCATCGTGACCGTCCTGGTCCAGGATGCGTTGAATCCAAAGTCTGCGAACCTCTCTGTCTGGACAGTTCGATAATATGGCCGCATCCTTCATGGGGATATTGAACTGATAATAGAAACGATTAGCCACCCATCCCCGAATCTGCCGAGCCGTGAGCTTGCCCTCGTTCATCATGAGATGGAAGGGGTGGTGGGTATGGTAGCTAATCTCTTTGGCACGTAATCGCCGCTCGAATTCAGTCCGACTCCAAGGCTCCTCTGCCATGTTCCGCCCGCTCGTTCCGTCAATGAAGCTGGATTCCGCAACTGACTTGAACCCGGGAGCCCATACTAAAGCCTGATCTCCATACGGTCATGGGCTACCTCAATGCCGGCCTGCTCGAGTTCGCGCCGCTCAGCAGAGTCTTCGTCAAGAATCGGATTGGTGTTGTTGATGTGGGTCAGAATTTTGCGCACTTTCGGTAAAGCCCGGAGATACGACAGGAGCCCTCGTTCCCCGGACAAGGGCAGATGTCCCATGTCGCGAGCACGTTTGAGTCCAACCCCGCTCCTGATCATCTCGTCGTCGCTCCAAAACGTGCCGTCAACGAGTAAGCAATCAGCACTTTTCATCCACTCGAGTAATGCGGTATCGACCGCAGCCAAGCTTGGCGCGTAGAAGAGCGATCGGCCGGTTAACCGATCGCTGACCCGCAGAGCTATGTTGTCACCCTGACTCGAAGCTTGACGATATGGAGAATAAGGAGGTGCCTTGCCGGCGACCGCAATTGCGGTGAACTCCAGTCGTGGCAGAGCTGGTAACTGGAAAGTGCAGGGTGTTAGCTCAATCTCATGCCAGTCAACCCCGCAATAATTTTCGAGAACGCGAAGCAGTGGACTGGCCGTGGTCAGGTCCGCTCGCACGCTTGCCGTACAATAGACTTGCAGGCGGTCGCCCTCGCGCAACATTGCAAGCCCCAGGGTATGGTCAAGCTGGCTATTGACCAGAATGACAGCGCTAATTCCGCTATCGCGTGGTCGGCGACCCGGCTGTAACTCGGGCAGTCCTCTCAGTTGTGCCAGAATATCCGGCGAAGCGTTGATTATGACCCACGCCGTCGGATCGGCCTCGGCACTCACTGCAATGGACGATTGCGTCCTTGGGGATGCCCTTAGAGAGCCTTCGCGGACTCCGCGGCAATTACGGCAATTGCAATTCCACTGCGGAAAACCCCCGCCGGCGGCACTGCCGAGGACGAGAACCCTCATGCGGCAGGTAAACCTAAGAAGCTGGCGATCAGCTCCTCAAACTATTTGATTGCCTCACCGATTCCAGATGTACATGGTGACTTCAAAGCCGAGGCGCAATTCAACGAAGGTTGGCTTGGTCCAGAGCATCGAACTTCTCCTACAGCGGCCTTTATAGCCGTGAGCATAGCAAATTGCGTGAGGTTCTAGTCAACGGCGGAGGGACATTCAATGAATTGCAGTCGCGGTTATTGGGCGCACCGGTTCACCATCGCGAGCGGACTGGCCAACGTTCACGGCTACCATATCGCGTTCAGTAACACCGTGAGTGATTTCCACGTTGACACCGTCATCGTAACCCAGGTCCACTGCGGCAAGCTTTAGGTGTCCGTTGCGGACGAGTGGCACGAACGGCTTCCCGTCGCGAAAAATCAGGGCGTCATCCGGAACCATCGGAGCTTCGGCAGATAGATTCACCTGAAATTTCGCCGTCACGTACATTCCCGGATAAAGGGCATTGTCGGTGTTTGGCAAATCAACCTCTACCAGCATTGTCCTGGTTTGATTAGCCAACGCCTCGGCGTGCCGGGTGACGGTGCCTTTGAACAGTCGGCCGGGATACTCCACCACGGTTATCACCGCGGGGTCGCCGTCGCGAATAAAAGGTGCCGAACTTTGGGGAACGTCAGCATAGATTCGCAGAGCATGATTCGCAGCCATCGAGATAAGTGGCGTTACCGTGCCGGATGAACTGGTCGCCTGAGGAATGAGCGTACCGGGGTCTACATAACGTGCAGTAACAACTCCATCAAAGGGTGCACGAATAACCTTATAGGCCTGAGTGGCGATCAATTGATCTAGCGACGCTTTGGCTTCCTCCATTTCCGCATGGGTATTATCCGCTTGTTGCTGGGCAACTACTCCAAAGCGGAGCAGCGCCTGGTTACGTCGGTCTGTAATCCGGGCGAGCTCGTAGCTGGCGCGGGCGTTGGCAACCTGGCGATCCAGCTCGGGGGAATCCAACAACGCGATAATTTGTCCCTTCCGGACACGATCGCCCTTGTCCACGTAAATCTTCTTGAGATAACCAGCAATTTTGGCATAGACAGGTGTTTCCACGTAGCCGTGAACAGTGGCGGGAACCTCAATCGAGCGTAGCTGAGGACTGCGGATAACAGGCATCACCAACACTCGCGGTCCTTGTTCCTCCTCCAATTTCAACTCATTAACCTGCCGGCTGAGCAAATGACTGTGGGCCATGACCAGGCCGGCAGTAAGGCCCAATACCACCGCCACTATCAGGCCCCAACTGATGAAAAAGAGCCAACCGGGCGGTTTGATGTCGTAATCTTTCGCGTCTCCCTCCATTGGATTGCTTCCGATGCCTCGATCGGCTAGCGCGTTTGCCGGTGGCCGCCAGAGTAAACAGCCCTGCTTCCGCCGCTCGAATGCGGGCTAAGTTCCCTGGCGTGTCGACTCACCGCGGTACGCCCAAGCTTCAGCCGAAGGTCAGTCGCTCAAGCTCCGGGAGATGTAACAGCCTCGATTTCGGCGTCGCGTTCATGCTTGCCTTTCAGGTTTCGCACCAGAGTTGAATAAACAGCGGGGACCACATAGAGAGTCATCAGAGTTGCTACCAACAAACCGCCGATGACTGCCCGTCCGAGCGGCGCGTTTTGTTCACCGCCCTCGCCGAGCGCAAGTGCCATCGGCAACATCCCCAGGATCATGGCCAAGGCTGTCATTAGCACGGGCCGGAGCCGAATCCTGGCTGCTTCTATTGCGGCGGCTGTGGCCGAATAACCGCGCTCTCGTAACTCATTGGCGAAAATAATTATGAGGTTGCCATTTGCGACACCAACCCCGACCGCCATTATAGTGCCCATTAAGGATTCGACATTGATGGAAGTTCCAGTCAGAGCTAGCATCCAAAGCACGCCAGCGAGCACCCCCGGCACGGCCATCATGATTACCAGCGGCTCCAACCACGATTGAAAATTCGCGACCATCAATAAATAGACCAAGATGATAGCGAGAATCAGACCAAGTTCGAGCGAAGCGAAAGACTCGTTCATCGCTTCGCTCTGGCCGCGGATCGTGATTCGGGTACCCAAAGGAAGCTTGCCAAGCTTTGCAATTGCATCCCTAACTGCTGATGCCGCGCTTCCGAGATCCCGGCCTTCGACCCCGCTATCGACGTCAATCACCCGTTGAACGTCGTAATGGTTGACCACCGCTGGTTCCACGTCTTGATGGATGGTTGCGACGTTTGACAGAAGCTGAGGGGCACCGGTCGTGTTGTCGACCGATGCTGGTGAGAGCGGCGTATTCTTGAGCGCTTGTACCGAATCGATCAGATGTTGCGGAACCTGTTCTAGCACGCTGTAACTAACGCCGGTCCGCGGATCGAGCCACCAGTTAGGTGCAAGGAGCGTATTGGTCGCCAGCGAGGTCAACAAATCTGACGCGATTGAGCGCTGATCGATGCCCAATTGGAGAGCCTTGACACGGTCCACATTGACCCGAATGGTCGGATAGTCGAGCAGTTGTGGAATCCGAACATCGGTCAAGCCCGGTATGGTGCGCATCAAATCCTCGAGTCGGCGCGCCACATTGTAAATCTCGTCGATTCTGACCCCGGAGACCTGGGCATCGATAGGCGCTGAGAGACCAAAGTTCAGCACTTGGCTGACGATGTCGGCGGCCTGAAAGTAGACTTGGACGTTGGGAAAATTCTCCGCCACCATCTCGCGAATCTTCCGTCTGTATTGAGCAGTGGGATGATGGGTCGGCTTGAGGGAAATCAGGACGTCGGCATCCTGCGGTCCGATACTGTCGGTCTGATAGAAGGCCAATACGTACGCGAATGGTGGCAGGCCGATGTTGTCGCTGATCTGGTCGAGCTCATTTTTGGGGATGATTTGCCTGATCGCTCGCTCCACCCGGTCGACGATTAATTCAGTTTGTTCAACCCGCGTTCCCGTGGGAGCTCGCAAATGGAGCTTCATCATGCCGGCATCAACTGAGGGGAAGAAATCCTCGCCGACTACCGGGACCAACAGCACTGAGGAACAGACCAGTACAGCCACGCAAGCTAGGCCGAAGCCACGCCGAGCCACAAACTTGGCCAGACTCGCTCCGTATCGAGTGCGGAACCGGTCAAAGCCACGTTCAAAACCGGTCGAAAACCTCAACCACCACCCCTCCTTGGTTTGCCCTTCATGCGTCTCGGGCATGAGACTGCGGGACATTGCTGGTACGAGCGTCCGTGAGAGCAGGTAGGACGTCAACATTGAGTAAACGACCGCGAGCGCAAGCGGGGTGAACAAAAAGCGTGCGACACCGTAGAGCAGCACAACGGGAAAGAAGACGATGCAAATTGCCAGCGTGCCGACCAGGGCCGGTGTGGCAATTTCGCTGGAACCATCCAGAATCGCCACGAGCAACGGCTTATGCATCGCGTGATGGCGGTGAATATTCTCGACGGCAACGGTGGCGTCGTCCACCAACATTCCCACCGCCAGCGCAAGGCCGCCCAGCGTCATAATGTTGATCGACTGTCCGGAAAGTTTGAGAGCGATTATCGCCGTTAGAATTGATAGAGGAATCGACAGAATCACGATCAGCATGCTGCGAGGAGAACCCAGAAAAATGAGCACCATGAGGGCCACCAAACCAGCGGCGATCGTTGCCTCTCGCACCACACCCCATAGCGCACCTCGCACAAATACCGATTGATCGAAGCCCAGATTTACCCTCAACCCCTTCGGGGCAATTTGCTGGATGAGAGGAATCATTTCCCGCACCTTGTTGATGACGGTCAGGGTTGAGGCGGCGGCATGTTTGTAAATTGGCAGATAGGTGGCTCGTTTGCCGTCGATCCGCACGACGTTGGTTTGCACCATGTGAGTGAACGTTGCGGGAGCCACCTCTCCCAGGAAAACCGGCGTTCCGTTGACCACCTTCACAGGCAGACGGTTGAAACTGGTCACATCGTCTGGGCTGCCGTTTAACTCGACACGGTACTCGCGGTTACCGATCTTGGCCGAGCCCGCCGGAATGATAACGTTAGTGGCAGTCAGGGCATTGCCGATATCCTGAGCGGATAAGCCTGTTGCGTACATTTGGCTCGGATTCAGGTTGACCATGACCGCTGGGTTGCGGCCGCCAAAGGGCGCCGGCACGGAGATTCCCTCGATGCTGTATAAGCGCACGCGAATAAATTGCAGGCCGTAATCGAAAATCGCCTGCTCCGAAAGCGTGTCGCTCGAAAGGTTCAGCTGGGCGACGGGAACATTGGCCGCGTTATAATCGACTATATTGGGCGCCTGGATCCCCGGCGGGAAAGCCACAAGCAAAGTCTCCGAAAGCGCATTCAGCTGCGCGATCGCCCCCGCCGTAGTCGTTCCGGGATGAAAATAGAAACGGATAACGCCGGCCCCCGGGAGCGATTCTGACTCCATGTGTTCAATGTCATTGACGACACTCCCAGATGCTCGTTCGTGGATTATGACCACCCGCCGCTCCATATCGACCGCCGACAACCCTGGATAGCTCCACACGACCACAACCACCGGCAGGTCGATCGCGGGAAAGATATCGGCGTTCATCCGGGTGAACGACAGAACCCCTAGTACCAGCATCAAAAGCGCCATCACCGCGACTGACAACGGTCGGCGCAGAGCCAGACTTACAATCCACATCGGCGGGCGTCTCTACGAATTTCTAAGGCCGGCTAGCCCTGCTCGCCTCATGCCTTAGGTCGAGCGAACAACTAAAAATAAGCCAACCTCAAGACCTCTCGCAAGAAGAGCTGCTTTCGGTAAGTATAAGTTTAGCTGCTGGATCTATGCCCGAAGTGCAAGACGGGGTGTACGAAAGGTAACCGGTGAGCTGGCTAAAAGATGACGGGTGGGAGTCAGCCGTAGTTGTGCCAGAAGGGCGGAAAAGGTAAAAGAGTTGGTCAAAGCGGGGTCGTAGTTCAGCCCGGTTAGAACGCCGGCCTGTCACGTCGGAAGTCGTGGGTTCAAATCCCATCGGCCCCGCCAAGTTCAAGATTCACTCTTTGCGCGAGTCTCAAACCTTGAAGCTGACTGAACAAACTAAAAGCGTTTCGCATGAGGAAGCGCTGAGATCGAGGCGTTGGGTTCTCATCGACGCTGACGGTCACCCGCTCGGCCGGGTCGCTTCCCGAGCCGCCATGATTTTGCGCGGGAAACATCGTCCGGATTTCACGCCTCACCAGGACACCGGCGACTTTGTCATCATCATAAATGCGGCCAAGGTACGACTCACAGGTGCCAAGGCTGAATCGAAGATGTATCACCGGCATACCGGTTATCCCGGCGGGATTCGGACCAGCAGCGCAGGGACCATTCTTGCGGAGAAACCCGAACGCCTGCTTGAGATGGCGGTGCGGGGCATGTTGCCGAAAAACCGTTTAGGACGCCGCCTGTTTACCAAGCTGAAGGTTTACAGGAGTGCCGAGCATCCGCATGCGGCTCAAAAACCGCAAGCGCTCCCCGTTTAGCACTTAAGCATCTTCGTAAACCGACAACGACAGTTAGAGCAGCACGATGCCTGACAGCAAAAGCGCAATTCGATGCACCGGCCGGCGCAAGACGGCAATTGCCAGTGTTCGGTTAATCCCAGGTTCCGGCCAAATCGTGGTCAACGAACGTCCTTTGGAGGATTACTTCCCCAGGGATACGGCCCGTATGAGGATTCTCGAACCCTTTCAAGTAACTGAGACCGCTGGCCAGTTCGACGCGATCGTCAGCGTAAGGGGCGGCGGTACTTCGGCGCAGGCGGATGCAGTCCGTCATGGAATTTCGCGAGCTCTGCTCGCGAGCTCGGAGAGCTTGCGTGCGGCGCTTCGCAAAAATGGCATGCTGACGCGCGACCCTCGTGAAGTTGAGCGCAAAAAGTACGGCCGTCATAAAGCGCGCAAACGTCCGCAGTACTCGAAGCGCTGAGCCGCTTTCTTCTTTGTGTGGCTTTAGGAGCCTCCTGCTCGAGCGGCGCGAGCATTTCTAGGGACTCGACACATCTTCTCATTGGCATCGGGGGACCGCTGCTCTAGTTCTGTGGTGGGAGGGCTGTTCAACTTGCCGCCTGTCCCACTTGGCTGCGCTCACTAGGCAACTCGCCACCAAATTCCTCGACACACTGCCATTTGTCTTCCATGTCGCCCCGGGTTGAAAGTGGCTTGAGGGCGGTGAGTATCGATGATAGGTGCGAGACCAAAAGCTTTCTTGCAGCGGTCTCGAACTGGCAGCTGGCTTCTAGCACAAGGCTTTAGTGGAGCATGGTCAAACGCGCACGTGATGACCAGTGCTTTTGGTTTGCATTTGCTCGCGTCCGCGAATCGAGTTAGAGATCATTACCTGCCGCAACTTGTCCCGCAATCAACCGCGCTCTTGCCCTGTGAAGCATTTTGGAGAGGCATCTGCAATGGCCGATGAAGGTGACAATCTACCACCTTTCAGCGATGACCTCCTCACAGCGGAGCCAAACTGTTTTGTCGTCGGCATTGGGGCTTCGGCCGGCGGGGTTACTGCATTAAGGGAGTTTTTCAAGCACGTTCAGGCGGATAGCAACATGGCCTTTGTTGTTATCCAACACCTCTCGCCAGAGCACGAGAGCAGCCTTCCCGCGTTGCTTCAGACGCAAACCAGCATTCCCGTAACACAGGTCACTGAGGAAGTCCGAGTTGAACCTAATCACATCTACGTCATTCCTCCGGCCAGCTATCTGCTCCTGGCCGACGGACGTATTCGCTTGACTGCTCCAGAGCGACGGCGTGGCAGCCACACCTCGATTGACCTGTTGTTTCGGACTCTTGCCGATGCCTACGGAAAATACGCGATTGCAATCCTTCTCTCAGGTGCTGGTTCTGATGGCACTTTTGGGCTGAGGCGGATTAAAGAAGCCGGCGGCTTCGTTATTGCTCAAGATCCCACCGAAGCCGAGTATCCGGAAATGCCACGCAATGCGATCGACAGTGGATTGGTCGATCTCGTGCTTCCGGTGAGCGTCATGGCGGAGAAGCTGCGTGGCTTGTCGGAGCGAGCTCATAGAGTGCAGTTTCCGGAACATGAAGAGACGGTTCAGGCGGCTGATGCGGCCACGCTGCTTGAAATCTTGCAGCTGCTGCGGCTTCGCACTGGCCATGACTTTGCCCAGTATAGGCGGCCGACTTTGATGCGCCGTATGGCGCGCCGCATGCAACTGCGCGAGATCAGCCAATTGGCGGGTTACCTTACGTTTCTCCGCAACAGCCCCGACAAACTCGAAGCACTGTTTCGTGACCTGCTCATCACGGTCACCAATTTTTTCCGTGACCATGAATCATTCGAGGTTCTTGGACAGGAGGTCATTCCGAAGCTATTCGAAGGCAAGGGGTCCGAAGACCAGGTAAGGGTGTGGTCGGCGGGTTGTGCCACCGGGGAAGAAGCCTACTCACTCGCCATGATGCTGGCCGAGCATGCCTCGCGTGTGCCAGATCCGCCCAAGCTGCAAGTCTTTGGTACGGATATTGACGAGCGGGCGATCGTCGAGGCACGTAACGCCCGCTATCCAGCGACTATCTCATTGGACATCAGTCCTGAACGAATTCAGTCAGTTCCTGCTCCGAGAGGGCGAGCATTACCGGATCAAGAAAGAATTGCGAGAAATCGTGCTGTTTGCGGTGCACAACGTCCTGCGTGATCCGCCATTCTCACGGCTCGACCTGATAAGCTGCCGTAACCTGCTGATTTATCTCAACCGTGAGATGCAGGAGCGGATCCTTGAGACCTTTCATTTCGCTTTGCGTCCGGATGGTTACCTGTTCCTCGGCGAGTCCGAGTCTGCGGACACAACGCCTGATTTGTTCGTACCAGTCGACAAGAAGCATAGGATCTATCGACGCCGGCCTACCGCCCAAAAACATCCCGGCCGTAACGAGAGAATGGCTGACACCGAGATGGCAGTCGGCATCCGCAGAAGCAGCCCGAATCAGTACCATTGCAGGTCTGCGCTCGATTGCCGAATTGCACCGGGAAGTGATGGAGCAGATCGGACCGTCCAGCATACTTACGAACGAACAATTCGATATCGTCCATATGAGCCCCCATGCGGGTCGTTATCTTTGGTTGGCTGGCGGTGAGCCGACGCGCAACCTGCTCAAACTCGTTTACCCTGACCTCCGACCCGATCTCCACGCCGCCTGGTTGGAAGCTCGCAGTCGGCCGCCCGGTGCTGCTATTCAGAGCCGACGATTAAGGATCGAGTTGGAGGGCAGACCTTGCTGGGTGACCCTCACGGTCCGGCAGGTCACTGATCGTCCGGAAGCGGCCCGCGGCTTCCATCTCGTTATCTTCGACGAAGCGACCGCGGTTGCCCCGATTGCGGCAGCTCCTTCGGAAGAACGAATCGCCCGGGCGGATCTCGACGCTGTAAGCCGGCTGGAGGAAGAGCTGCAGCATACAAAGGAGCAGCTCCGACTAACCATCGAACAATATGAAACGTCGACTGAGGAACTACGAGCATCCAATGAAGAGCTGCAGGCGATAAACGAGGAGCTGCGCTCGGCCACCGAAGAACTGGAGACCAGTAAAGAGGAACTACAGTCAGTTAACGAGGAGCTTTCCACAGTCAATCAGGAGTACCGAGAAAAGATCGATGAAGTCGGACGGGCGAACAGTGACTTGCAGAATCTCATGGCCTCGACCGATATTGGGACCATCTTTCTCGACCGGGGGCTGAAGATCAAACGCTATACGCCGCCGGCGCAGCGCTTGTTCAACATCGTCGATGCAGATATTGGACGGCCGCTTCAACACTTTACCCACCAACTGGATTATCCCTTGTTAACCGCCGATGCGCAGGAGGTGCTCCGGACTCTTCAAACCATCGAACGTGAAGTGCGCAGCTCGGACGGTTCCTGGTATCTGGCGCGTCTGCTGCCCTACCGCACAGTAGATGACAGAATTGACGGCATCGTATTGACCTTCGTCGACATAACCAGCCGCCGCCTGGCCGAAGAGCAGCTACGTGAACAGGCGGCTCGATTACGCGAACAGGCAGAAATCGTTAATCTCGGCGACTTAATAGTGCGCGATGCTCACGACCGAATTCTGTTATGGAGTGCTGGGTGCGAACGCTTATACGGCTATTCGCGCGAAGAAGCAATCGGGCAAAACGTTCATCAATTACTGAGAACCGAGTTTCCCCAGCCGCTCTCAGAGATACAGGCAGCGCTGGAACAGAACGGTCAGTGGGAAGGCGAGCTCGTCAACTACGACCGCGCAGGTAACCGAATCGTCGTCGTCAGCCGCTGGGTACTACATCGCCCGGATGAGAGTCGGCCCCCGGTAGTGCTTCAGGTCAATAACGATATTACTGCTCGTCGTCAGGCGGAAGAAGCACTGCGCGAGGCCGACCGCAACAAGGACCGATTTCTTGCGACTTTGGCCCATGAGCTCCGCAATCCGTTGGGGGCAATGCTTAATAGCATCGAGTTGATCGAGCGCTCATCCAAAGGTAATCAGGAAATCGAGCGGGCGAATCAGGTCCTGCATAGACAGATACGGCACTTGATCAGGCTGGTGGACGATCTACTGGACGTTGAGCGCCTCGCTCATGGAAAGATCGCGCTGCGAAAGAGACAGACCAGATTGTCAGACGTGGTGGACGCTGCCATCGAGATCTGCCGGCCCATGATTGATCTCGAGGGCCGCCAGTTAACGGTTTCTCTGCCCACACTCCCCGTGATCTTTGAGGTCGATCCCGATCGCCTGGTGCAGGTCATCGCTAACCTACTACTCAATGCCTTCAAGTATACGCAACCTGGGGGTCGCGTCGATCTGACGGCTGAGACACGGGATCGTGAATTGACCATCTCTGTGCGCGATACGGGCGTCGGTATCGACCCTGAAGTGCTTCCTCATATCTTCGATATGTATGCGCAGGGCGGTGGCATTGCCCGTTCCGGAGCGAAAGGGTTGGGACTTGGCTTGACCCTGGCGCGTCAGCTGGTTGAGTTACATGGTGGCAGCATCACGGTCCATAGCGAAGGTTTACAGAAAGGCGCCGAATTTGTCGTATGCCTGCCGCTCCACCAAGAGCCGGCTGTGTGGCGCGAACCCGCGCAGCAGCAATCAGGCTTAGATCGCGACAGCGGACGAGAAAGTCTCAGAATTCTGGTCGTCGACGATAACCGCGACGCAGCATATACGATGGCGGCCCTGCTGGAGACTCTGGGACATAAGGTGGAGAGCTGCCTTGAAGGAACTGCCGCTCTGGAGATTGCGCGAAACTATCAACCCGAGATTGTCGTCGTCGACATTGGTTTACCTGACATTGACGGGTATGAGGTCGCCAGGAAGCTACGCGAAAGCCTGCCCAATGCGATGCTTGTTGCGCTTACCGGCTGGGCCTCGGATGAGCATGCTGCGCGAGCACGTCAAGCCGGATTTCACCGCTACTTGGTCAAGCCGGTCAAGCTGCCGGATCTCATCAACTTGCTGGCTCATCGCCGTGCCAGATAGTCCCCCATACCGCACCTCGAGTTAGCCCGGGGCAGATCCAGAAATCTTCATGGGAGACGAATACGATCCGGTCAGCCGTTAAACCCAGGCGCGCGAGGCGGCATCTAATCGGGCACCTTTTGCAGCTGCTCCTTTGAGCGCTACTTGTCGAAACCTGCTACTTTGGGCAGAGTTTCCGCACCCTCCAGCCAGGGGGCCCGATCCGGCCAGAACGCATGACGCAAAGTTTCGGGCGGCTGCCCCGGGTCAGCGTTGGGGTCAAGGCAGGCTCGGCTAACCGCGATGACGTTCGGCATGGCGTCCAGGTCAATGGTTAGGGGTGATCCGCAATTCTTACAACGATTTCGATGCACCTTGTCAGAGCTGTTGTACGTTTGTAAATCTCCACCCTTGGTCCAATGAAAGCCGTCCCTGGGAAAGATCGACAAGGTTACGAACGCTGCTCCCTGTAGTCGCCGGCATATTGAGCAATGGCAATGGTGGGTATCAACGGCGGGTTGCGTGATAGTGAATTGATTCGCCCCGCAAAAGCAGGAGCCTTTTATCTCGGTAAAGTTTGGCATCGCCGAGCCTCCGGCTGAGAATTAAGCGCCCGATCCTTCTTTGTTCGCTCTTAAAAGAACCACAGCCACCGACCAGCACGCAACCAGTTTTCGTGCCGCTGGCACTTCTGACGAGAGCATCAGGTACGGTTGCAACTCGTCAGCGGTAAGGTCGCGAACTGCTCACTGAGCGTTGTGCGGACTCCCAAAAACGCCTCCAGCAAATGCTAGCTTACGCGTTTAGGTCCACGGCTGTCAGGCATGTGCGCTGGTTTTCAAAATACTGAGCTCGACGGCCGGCCCAATAGCGCACCATTGTTTTAAGGTTCATAGCTAAACAGCAGTCCTATAGCGAGATTGAGCATCTCGGGATCCTCAGCCAAGAGGTCCCGAATAAGCAAATTCTCTCCGTCCCGGTAACCGCCATGCAGCGGTCTCTGATAAGCCATGGCCAGCACCTTCTCGGTCCGTCAGCGTCTTCTTTACCGAAGTACGCATGCGCATATTTATCCCGCGGATGTCCCGCAGCAGGTCTATCGTCATCGTCTTGATCGGCCCGCCACGTCGGTGAACTCCGGCGTCATCGGCACGTCACCGATTGCGCTTGCGCTCGCGGGTGTGGCGTCACCCTGGGCGGTGATGCGCTCGATCGGGTGGAGCACGCTTTCACCCTGCTGCGGTTCAGGCGCGCCGAACTTCTCGCGGATCCATGACTCCGGCACCCGCAGCCCGCGATCGATAAACGGCCCGAGCGCGTCGGCGACGTTGCGCAGATCCTCCGGCTCCTCGAAGCTGATGGTGATTTGGGGATAGCGCCGGCGCGGCCCGCGATTCAGATCGATGAGCGGTTTCACCAGGTCGCGGTTGAGTGTGGCCGCCACCCGCCGGGCGTCGTCGGTGGCGATATCGCGGCGCACCACGTCATGCACCTCGGCGGCCGCGCGCGAGCCGGCGCCGCGCGGCAGCTGAGTGGTGAGCTCCTGGCCGAGAATCCCGATCGTCACCAGCTTGTCGAGATACTCGCAGAACTTCTGGTACATCTCGTGACTGCGCTGGCCACCCCCCTTCGATTCGATGAACTCAATCGCCATCGATTCGGGGATAATCGCCGCCGCGTCGGTGCCGATATTGGCCACCGCGCGCAGCAGCGCGGCCTTGTCGTTCTCGGTCGCGCCCGGTCCGTACTTGCCGAGCCGCATCGGCTGGCCGTAGACCTCGGCGAACACCACCCAGTCCTTGAGCACGTAGTTCTTGAACAGATAGGCCCAGATCGCGATGCGCGCCAGGCCGCCGCGAATCGGCAGGCCGGCCTTCGCCCGGGTGATATGCACCAGAAACTTGAACGGGGCGAGCGGCTGCGTCGCCGGCTGAATCCCCACCTCGTGGCCGAAGACCGGGCCGCCGACGCGGATCCGGAAGTTCATCGGCGACAGGCGCGAATCCCAGCTGTCGCGTCCCACCGGCAGCTGCGGCCCGTCGGTGCGCAGCGTGCGCACTAGCAGCTCCTCGCCCGACACCCAGTCGAACATGAACCATCGCGGGTCGCGCCACTTGAGCGCAAACGGCAGCCATTCCGGCGCGCCCGTCTCGAGGTTGCGGCCGTTGGTGTCCCAGATGATCTCGGTCGCGCTGAAGCCCTTGCCCAGCGAATCAAGCATCTCGAAGATCACGTCGTGCAGGTCGATCGTGTTCGAATCGATCAGGATCTCGCGCACGAACTCGGCGTCAGCCATCGACTCGGCATCGTCGCCGGCCGCGCTCACGTCGATATCGAGCTGCGACACCGCCATCTTGCGGGTGTGCAGCACCCCCTGGTAGAGCAGGTCCTTTTCCTCCATCCGCTCGGCGAGCTCGAGGTAGAGCCAGGGGTCGCCGAACTCGGCCGTGCGCAGAATCCCGACCACCTTCTCGGGGGTGAGCCCGATCGAGTCATCGATAATCGAATAGATGTTGCGGATGCCGGCGAGCGTCGGCGCCGCCTGCTCCTCGCGCAGCGCCTCGAACACCACCGGCCGCCCGTACGCGTCGTATAGCGTCATGCGCGGCTGCCGCCTCCGCTCGGCTCGAGATGGTAGCGCTGGGGCGACGGAAACGGCACGAAGACGCCTTCGTTGGCGCGATGCTGCTCGCAGGCCATCCAGTTGGCGCCGAAGGCGATCGCCGCCAGCAGAGCAATCACGGCGACCGAAAACCAGCCCTTCATCCCTAGAAACACATGTACCCCACCGTGAGTTTGTTAAGTCCGCCGGTGGTGGCGCCGGCCGACGGAAAGTCCACCTTGGCGCTGGTGGTGGTGCTGATGTCAGCCACCCCCGGAACGCTCGCGGTGCCGTCACCGTTGGCCACCCGCCACGAGCAGATGCGATTGTTGGCCGACGGAATCGAAAAGGTGACCGTGCAGTTGTCGACGTCGGTGGTGGTGGCGGGCGTGGTGAAGCTGCCGGCGTAGTTGGTCGAGCCGCTGTTGAAGCTGCCGGCGCCGACCACCGTGTTCTTGTGCGAGCACGAGACGCTGGTGGGCGCCGCCGGACCGCCCGGCACCGGCCCGCAGCTCCAGACGCCGTTGATTCCCTGCGCAATCGCCCCGGTGCCGCCGCCCGCGCAGGGCGTGCCCGGCGCGCCGTCGGTGACGTAGAAGAGCTGGCCGTTGGTCACCGTCGCCGGCAGCTGCGAGAAGAGAATATGGACGAGCTGCGGCGAGATCGTGTCGGCGCCCGAGAGCTTGTTGTTGAGCGCGTTGCGGAACTGCTGCCCCGCCAGATTGCCGGTGAAGTTCGGAATCGGCACATACTGCGCGCGCGCCACGCCGCATCCCAGCCCCATCCCCGCGAGTAATATACCCGCGAGTAATATACCCGCAAGTAACATACTCGCGAGCAAGCTACCGCCTGGTCTGCCTGCGACGGCCTTTCTCATGACTCGCTTCCTCCTCATCTCAGTACCCCAGCGCCACCCAGCCGATCCCGGTCAGCCCCGGCGTCGTGCCATAGGCGATCTGCTTCTGCACGTTGCCGTAGGCGATCTGATTGCCCTGCTTGACCAGCGGGGTGACGGCCGCAATCGGCATCCCCGTGGTCGGCATGAAGGTCGAGGTCGTGTTGCTCTGCCAGTAGGGAATCAGCATCCAGCAGGCGTTGGGATAGGCGAGCGGAAAGCTGAAGGGCAGGGTGGTCGGCAGTTGGCCGCTTGGCCCGCCGAAGCTCAGCAGCGAGATCGTCCCCCACTGGATTATCAGCTGGATCTGCCCGAGATTGACGTCGTTGGCGCCGAGCTTGAGCCAGCCGTTCACTCCCACGGCCGAGCTGATCAGATTGCTCAGCGACTGCAGCGAGGCGATCGCCGCCTCGTCGGCGAGCTGCTTGCTGTGCAGATAGTTGATCTTGTTGAGCAGCGCCTGATGCGGCTGGTTGACCACCCCGAGGCCGCCGAACGACGCCCCGGTGGCGGCCGCCTCGACCGTGTCGGTCTGCACCAGCTCGTAGACGTCGCCGTCGGTCCAGGTGTAGTTGAGATTGGCCTGCAGATAGGTGTTGCCGGTTGGATTGGGCATCGTCGCCTCCCCTCGTCAGTACCCCACCGCAATCCAGCCGATTCCGGTCAGCCCGCCGCGCGTGCCGAACTCGATACTCGCGATCAGGGCCTCCTGGCCGCTCGCCTCGCTGAGCGAATAGGTGATCTGATTGTTCTGCGGCTGCAGCGGCGTCACCACGGCAAGATTCAGCACGTTCTGCTGGCTGCCGTTCGCCCACCCGAGGTAGTCGGTGGTGTCACTGGTCTGCCAGTACGGCTTGATCATCCAGCAGGCATGTGGAAACGGAATCGGAAAGCTGAACTGCATCGCGGGCGGCAGCGGCGGCTCCTCGGGCTGCGAGGGCGGATATTCCTCGGCCCACGGCAGCAGCGAGATCGTCCCCCACTGCCAGATGATTTGAATCTGGCCGAGCGAGCTGTCGACCGTCGCCGCCTTGAGCCAGCCGTTGGTCCTGGTCGGCAGCGGCGTCGGCCCGTACAGGTTGGGCGAGGGGGGTGGCGGCGGATTCAGATTGACCGCGCTCGTCAGCGCGTTGAGCTTCGCCAGCAGATTGTTGATGTTGGCCTCGTCCGCCAGCATCCGCCGATAGACGTACTGCACCTTGTTGAGCAGCATCTGATGGGGCTGATTCTCCACGCCCAGGCCGCCGAACGAAGCGCCCGGCGCCGCATATTCGATCGCGTCGGTCTGCTGAATCTCGTAGACGTCACCGTCGGCCCAGACGTAGTTCTGATTCGCGCTGAGATAGCTGCTGCCCGTCGGATTGCTCATCGCCGCCTCACCCACCTCCGCTACATGCTGATCGTCCAGGTGCCCGAGAAATTGCCGCCGCCGGTGTAGGGAAAGGCCGGCACCACCACGTGCGCGATCATCGGCGTCGGCGCCACCCCCTTGGCGACCAGGGTCCAGACCACGGTGTTGTCGGTGGTGGTCGCGCCGATCGTGGTCGCCCAGGCGGGATGGGAACCCGAACCGGAGGTGCCGGCGGTGGTGCATCGCTGAATATTGCCGTTGGAGTCGACGATCAGATTGCCGACGCTGTAGGCGGTGCTCGCCGCCCAGACCGGATTGGAGGTGCCGACCGCCGCCGGCAGATTGACCGCGCCGGTGTTGCCAAAGAGCCCGAGCTCTTGAATCGTGAGGGGATTGGCCGCATAGTCAGTGGTCTGCAGCTGATAGACAAACTGCACGCTGCCGGCCGCCACCCCGCCATTGGGACCCACCGTCACCGTCCCGACCGCGTTGTAATAGGCCGGCGTGGCCGAGAGTCCCGTATCGGTCACCTGCGGCGCGGTGTTGCCCGAGCCGAAGCCGACCGCCGCGACGAACTCGCCGGTCGTCACCCCGCCGAGCAGACTGGCCAGCGCCGTCAGCCCGGCGTTGACCACCAGGTTGCGCCGCTCGAATATCAGCCGTCCGGCGCGGTAGAGCCGCACCGTCCCCGATGGCCGCCGCTCAGTTCTCATCCTCATCTCCGTGCCTCGAGTGCGAGCCGCCTGAGCCTGGAAAACCGATGCGGCCGCGTGATGTCCTTGCCGAGCCACTTGTAGACCGTCCGCAGATGTCTGCCGGCCGCCCGCGCGATTTCGTTCATGCTCTTGCCTCGTCGATGCAGTTCCATGATGCGCTCGCAGACGCATTCACCCGTCGGCAGCGCCAACGGCACCTGCAGATAGTCGCCGCCGCAGGCCGCCCGCAGGGCGTCGAAAGCCTCCGTGCCGATCGCCCGCAGGATCCGGCGGTTGACCGGGTTGCGCCGCGGCTCACGCCCTGGAACCGGAATCCACACTCTCGAACCGCCGCAGGCGCGAACGAATCTCAAGGCCTGGTCGTGGCCGAGCGTCCGCACCAGCATTCCGCCCACGCCGCTCTCGAGATGCCTAATGTGCGGTCGCCTGTCCATTGATCACCAACGGCCCCTCCGCCACCGCCGGCTGCGCGCCGCCACCGGTAATCCCCCCGCTGAAATAATAGCGCCCGTCGTAGTAGGGCGCGATCGTCTTGACGTCCCGCACCGGCCAGAGCGGCGCCGCGACCAGGTCGCTCGGCGCCGGCGTGAGAAAATCGCGCTGCACGAAGATATTGCGCACCACGTCGCTCACCGGCGGCACGAGCGTGTCCGCCAGATGCCACTGGAACTGCACGCTGTCGAGAACACAGCGCGCCGGCTTCCAGTAGTTGCAGCTCGCCACCAGCTGCTGCTGCAGATGGACCATGTCGGTGCCGGCCGGCACCGTCGACAGATCGATCAGCACCCGAAACACCGCCCATCCCTCGGTCGGCGGATATTGCGTGCCACCCCAGCTCTGCTGCCCCTCCTGCACCACCGCCGCGGGAAATCCCAGCGCCGCCAGGGCGTTCTTGATCGCCCCGAGCGTGCCCATCGTCGAATGCAGCGCGGTGCTCAACAGAATCAGCGCCCGATACTGGGTGTAGAGCGCCGCGCCGGTCGGCTCGGCGCCGCTCACCACCTGGTACTGCAGCAGGTCGATATTGGTGAGCGCGTCGATATTGCCAATCTGGTCCCATCCCGGCCACGACTGATTGGCCAGCACCTCGACCGCCGGCAGCAGGATCGGATTGAGCACGTCCCATTGCCAGGCCATCGCCAGCACCGCCGAATCCACCAGCGACGCCATCCGGTAGACCAGGATCGGCGAGAGGTCGAGCGCCGCGAGCCGGTTGATGAGCGCGAGATGGGCCTGGCTGCGGGCGTCGGTCTGCAGGGGTGGCTGCAATCCCAGATTAGCCATTGGCAAACCTCAGCCGCTCGCGCCGCGCCAGCTTCATATCGATGATATGCACGAGCTCATCGGCATGGCGCCGCGCCGCCTTCACCCAGTCCTCCGCTCCCGTCCCGTGAATCACCGGCGCGTAGTTGATCGTCACCGTGGTCGGCGCCGGCGCCGTCCACCCCGGCACGGCCAGCGGCGCCGGCGCCGCCGCGGCGGCCGGCAGCGCCGTCGCCGCCATCATCGGCAGCGGTGCCAGCGCCGCGCTCATCGCCGCCACCAGCGGCTCCGGCCGAATCGTCTCCGCCAGCGTCTGCACGATCCGCACCCGCTCGAGCTCACGCAGCGGCCCTTCGCGCGCCGGCGAGAAGGGCAGCAGATTGCGCAGCTTCTGCGCCACCGCCTCGAGTGCGCGCCCCGGCAGCGACACCGCCGACCAGATACCCCGGGCCACCGCCTCCACCAGATGCGCCCCGGCGGTGAAAAACTCCGGAATCAGCCGGCCGAACAGATGCTCCGGTTTGATCGCGTCCCACACCGCGACCAGCTTCGGCATGATCGCGTCCCAATGCCGCCAGATCTCGTAGCCGACGAGCGCCAGCGCCGCCCCCGCCGCGAGCACCATCCCCCACGGACCCAGCAGCGCGCTCAGTCCGGCCATCACCCCCTCGCCCTGGGCCAGCGCCGTCCAGGCGGCCAGCGCGCGCGCCGCCAGGGCGCCGAAACCGCGCACCCCGAAGGCCAGCACCCCCGGCAGCGCCCCCAGGATATTGAGCAGGTAGCTGCCGCCAATCAGGATCGGCCCGAGCGTCAGCAGCAGGCCGCCGCCGGCTGTGGTGAGCAGTCCCAGGGCGACCGCGCTCTTCGCCAGCACCGCCGCGATCCCCTGATGGCGGCTGAGAAAATCCGTCGCCACCGCCGCCGCGCGGCTCAGCAGGTCCACCCAGCGGCTGAGCGCCGGCAGCACCAGGTCGGCGAGCCGCTCCTTGAGCGCCTCGAGATTGTTGCGCAGGATCTCGTAGCGCTTGCTCAGCGTCGCCTCGGCCAGCGCCTGGGCGCGCGCCGCGGCACCCCCCGAATGCTCCAGGGCGGCCTGCGCCTCATCGAGCTTGCCGAGCTGCTCGATCAGGAGCTCCGCCCGCGCCCCCCGGATCCCGAACGCCTTGGTCAGCGCCTCGCTCGCGCCGAATCCCGGATGGGCCCGGATCCAGGCCGCGAGATTGCTCAGCGACTGCCGCAGGTCGATCGTCCCCTGGCGGGTGAGCGCGAGCGGCACCCCGAGCTTTTCAAAGGCGCCCCGCCCGATCTCATTCATCATCTCGGCGAACGCCGTGCCCGCCTCGCTGCCGTGCAGCCCCGCGGCCGAGAAGCCCGCAATCGCCGCCAGCGCCGTGTTGAACGGCACGTGGAACTGCTGCGCGGCCGCCGTCGCATACTGCAGCGCCGAGGTGATCTCGCCCATGTCGGCGAACGCAAACTGCGTCTGCAGCGTGGTCAGCGTGTCGCCCAGCCGCTCGAACTCGGCCTGCGCCGGCCGCGTCTTGTCGCCAAAGTTCAGGTAGAGTGTGCCGAGCGTCCGCATCACGTCGGCCAGCTGCCCGTGGGTGCCGATCGCCACCTGCTCGGCCACCGTCGTCGCCGCCATGGCCTGGCTCGCGCTGAGAAAGCTCGAGAGCCCCATGTAGACCGACTCGGCCACGTCCTTGGCGGCGTAGGCGTGGCGCTGGGACTGCGCGATCGCAAACTCCTCGATCTCGCCGAGCTGGCGCAGTCCCTCGGCGGTCGGCGGCAGCACCGTATGCACCCGCGCGATCTCGTCCTGGAAATCCATCGCCGCCCGCGTCGCCTCGTTCAGGCCGAGCACGTCACCCGCCGCCCGCATCAGGCCGCCGGCGAAGGTCATTCCCTCGCCCACCGCGCGCATCGATTCGGCGGCCCGGGCGAAGCCCTCGAGCTTCTCCTGGATCCCGGTGAGCACGCGGCTCGCCTGGTCAACGGCGCTGATTACGATGGCGAACTCAAGCGGACTCATCTAGAATCATTCCATGGCAGCACTGCTCTGGCCGCTCGGCCTCGGGCTCTGGCTCGGCGCGCTGGTCTTCATCGCGGGCCTGATCGTCATCGCCGCGCTGGTCGTCATGCTGATACCGCTGATGGCCGTGGTCGGGATTCGTGAGGGCATCCGCCGCTGGCGCGCCACCGCTCAACTCTCGCCCTCCGCGCGCGCCCGCTCGCGCACCCGCGCCGAGTAATCCCTGACCGCTTCGATCCAGTAGCCGAGCTCGCCGCAGCTCATTTCACCGAGTTCCCGGACGCTGAAGCCGAAATGGACGAGGCCGGCGAGGCTGGCGGCATCGGGGATGCCGCCGGCGGAAAATTTCCCAGCACCTCGCCCTCGAGCACCAGCACGTCCGCCACCGGCATCTCGAGCACGTCCTCGTAGCAGAGCTCCTTGCCGTCAACCGTGCAGAGCATCGCCACCAGCGCCTGCAGCAGCGCCGTGGTTTCAGCGGCGCGGCCGACGGCGCGCTGCGCATGGATCAGGTCGCGGCCGCGCCCCTCGCGCACCGTCGCCACGCGCCCCGACGGCAGCGTGATCTCTCGGATCTTCGGGTCGTTCATTCTTCTCACCCCCCCTTTTTCCCGGTTTCCTCTATGAATGCTCGGTGCCAATCACCTGGGTCAGACTGATCGAGGTGCAGTTCGCCCACTGCCCCGCCGTGAGCGGCTGGTAGCCGGGCTGGCCGAGCTGCACGCGATAAACGCCCGGCACGCTGCCGATCGCCGCGATAATCTCCTCGGGCACGATATCGCGCTGGATCCGCTGCGCCAGGTTCATGGCAAACTGCGCCGCCGCCGCATTCGCCGCCGCCATCGTGGTCGCCGGATCGGCGTCGGCGTAGAGCGTCACCGTGCCGCTGATCTGGTAGTCCACCTCCGTCACCGCATTGACCTGCACCGTGTCGGTCAGCGGCCGCACCGAATCGGCGCTGACGATCGACTGCACCTTCTGCAGCAGCGCCGCCGAGGCGATCGCCGAGGTGTTGGGCGAGTTCGCCGGCTGGATAATCGGCCCCACCAGCACATAGAGATTCACCGTGCCGGGCACCGGCGTCACCACCTGCACGTCGGTGATCGACGGGTCCGCCGACAGCGCCCAGAAGCGATAGGCGCCCACCGGACCGGCCACGCTGAAGCGGTTCGGCGCCGCCTGGATCCGGTCGCGCAGATGGTCGTCGGTTTCGATGCTGACGCCGCCGCTGGTCACGGTGATATTGCTCACCGAGGCGATGAGGATATTCGGATTGAGCTGCACGCTCACCTGGCCCACGGCATAGCCGTTGGCCCCGGTCCCCGGCGTGGTGCAGGTGGCGAAGACCGTGCCGCTGGTTGAGCCCGTCGGGATCGTCAGATTGGCATTGGTGGCAAAGACAAAGGCGCCATCCTGGGTGCCGACCAGCGTCCCCGCCGGAATCGTGAAGGGCGTCGGCTGCGCCGCGCTCAGCGTGAATTGCAGCGTGCAGGTGGCGCCCTGCGCCGGCAGCCGCGTCACCCCCACCAGCTGGCCGAGATAATCCAGCATCGGATAGCTGGCGAAGGCGACCAGGCACTGCTGCGCCGCATACTGGATCTGATTGCGCACCAGGCTCTCGCGATAGGCATAGAGATCGATCAGCAGCCGCTCGACCTGGGCCGGATAGAGCGTGCGGCCGGCCAGCGCCTGGAAGGACGCCACCATGTCGTTCAGGATCGCGTTGGGATCGAGTCCGTCGGAGTCGTTGACGAACTGCGGAATCGGCAGCGACACGATCCCGGTCGGCAGCGAGACCCGTTCGAGCACCGCCACGCAGGTCCAGCCGCCCGAGCCGTCGGCGGTAAAGGCTCCCAGCACGTTGCCGAACAGCGGCGGCACCGCGCCGGTCGACCCCGCCGGCGTGCTCCACTGCTGCACGTTGCCGGCGGGATCGATGATCACCTTGCCCGCCGCGACCGGAGTATTGGGCGTCCACGCCGGATTCGGCATTGTCGTCGCTCGTCGCTTTCAAACCCGCTTCGCCTCGCTCGGCGGTGCTCACCTCGCAGATTTCATGACGTCATCCGCCCGCGCCGACTAGATCAGATTCCCGTCCTCCGCCCGCGTGCGAAAATACTGCTCAATATCATGGGTCAATCCAGGCTTGTTGCCGGCGAGTTCGATGACCCCATACTCGTTTTTTCTGAGATCGGTCGCCGGATCGAACTTCCATCTGACCAGGATCTGCCACCGATCCCAGTACTGGCGGTCCGGTTTGCGGCCGTGAAAGTAATGCCGGATCGCGCCGGTCATGTAGCCCAGATGCTGATTGATCGAGCGCAGCGCGTGTGACTGCCACGCCAGCAGCGGCCGCTTGTAACCGTCGGTGATGCCGGGTGCGATCTGCTTGAGCACGCAGCCGATCAGCCCGAATGACATGTGCCGGTCACCGGCGCCCAGCGCAGCCGTCTCAATCAGGCCGCCGACTTCCTGGAAATTGCGCCGGCGAATCGCCCAGGCGTAGCCTGGATGCGCCGTATCGTAGTCCTTGTTCTGCTTGAGTAGCCCGTGAACAAAGGCGTAGCAGAAGCTTCGATGCAGCTGCATGTGATGGGCGGCACCCCCCGGACCCAGGTCGTAGCAGACATCCCACGGCTGCAGAATCGGATATTGCTGCAGCAAATGAACCGTTTCCGCCGCCCAGTCGGGATGGAGAAACTCGATGTCAGCGTCCGCCCACATCAGGTATTGCCACTCGGGATCGAGCCGGCTGATCGCCGCCACCCCCAGGTTGAGCAGATTCTCCTTGTTCCAGACCAGGGAATGGTTGCGCACTCGCACGTAATTGACACGCGGATGGTCGAGCTCCCACGGCCGCGCACCCAGCTGGCATTCGACCATCGTCAGCCTCACACCGGCCGCCACCATCCGCTCCTCAAAGGCCCGCGCCAATCGCAGGCGCGAATCCCATCGCAACGGATTGGCGTAGACCGAAACCACATGAAGCAGCGCGGGATGCATGTCTCTACGCCAGCGTGCGCGGCACGGTCAGCACCAGCCGCTGATTGCCGCTCCCGCCGGCGTCCACCTTGAGCTGCCACGTGATCTTGATCAGCAGCTGGGCCGGCGCCACCGGATCAATCACCACGCTCAGCACCCGCACCCGCGGTTCCCAGCGGGTGATCGCCTCGACGATCTCGCGCACCAGATGGGGTCGCGCAACCGTCAGCGGCGCGTCGATCCAGCGCCACAGATCGCAGGCGAAGGTCGGCCGCAGCGGATCGCTGCCCGGCGGCGTGGCGAGGATAATCGCCAGGCACTGATTGATATCATCGACGCCCTGCACCACGTTGCCGATCCCGCTGCCCGGCGCCTGGGTCGGCGTCGACGAATCGAGCGCGAGCGACCAGTCCGCCGAGACGATATCATCGAGGGTGATTGCTCCCGCCGGCATCTCACTTCACCGCCGCCGTCGTCGCCATCACCGCCACCGCCGGCGCCAGCAGATAGCCATAATCCGACAGCGCCGTGTGATTGGTGGCGACCGTCACCGCATGGCCGTTCTGATCAAGACAGTCAGTCCACACCTCCGCCGTGTACCAGTCGGGCCGCACCTTGGTCGTGCGGCAGGGCCGTCCGTCGATCCGCGTCACCGTAACCATCTCCACCGGCGCGCAGCCGACCAGCAGCACCATCAGCATTGCCGTCACCCCTCTCATTCCGCTTTTTTCTCCCGGCCGCGCAGCGCGACGGCGATCTCCCATCCGCGTAGTCCAGCGCTACGGTGAGTTACGCGGCGCTCCGACCTGTCGATCTTCACTGGTTTCCTCCTCTTCAGCTCATCTGCGGACTGGGAATCCCGGTGCTCCCGCCCTGCGGGTCGGGATGGGTATGGCCGTTGTAGGCATCGATAATTCCATTCACGGAATCCTGATGCTCGTTGGTCTTGAAGGTGATATCGCCGTTGGGGGCGGCGAGATTGAGATTGCCGCCATTGACCGTCAGATTGATCGTTCCGCTCGCCGGCACCACGATCCCGAGCGTATGCGTGCCGCGGTCGTATTCGATCGTGCAGCCGTCGGAGAAACTCACGTGCCACTTGTCCGCGGTCATCTGCGGCGGCGTGGCGTCGCCCTGCTGGCCCTGCGAATAGATCGCCCCCAGCACCGCGCCATCCTCGTCATGCTCGTCCATCAGACACACCACCTGCTCACCCACATCCGGCAGCCAGTACGCCTTGTCGTTCTGCGACTTGGGCACCACCACCGGCAGCCACCAGGAGAGCATCTGGTCATGCGCCGGAAAGACCACGCGCACCCGGCAATTCTGAATATCGCGCTGCTTCACTATCCCCGTGCGAAACATCATTCAGCATCCCGTCTGTGAGCCGTGCACGTCATTGCCGCATACTCCCTGCCAGCGCGACCAGTTGGCCTGGGTGTCCTGATAGCCGGTGCAGTTGGTGCTCCCGCTGCCCCAGGTCCAGTTGTTCTTGCCCGCAGCGTCGCAGGTATAGCTGTTGTAATCCCAGAGATTGTTGTCGTTGTAGAAATCGTAGGCCGAAGTGTCGCCCGACCCGCCGTAGTTGTAAGCAAGCCCCGCCGAGTTGTGCAGGATGAAGGTGTTGTAGGTGATCGTGTTGCCGGTCAGATTGTCGCGGCTGTTGGTGTTGCCGAGCGTCACCCCCGAGCATTTGCTCTCCACCCGGTTGCCCTTGCCGCTCGCCCCGCCGACCGTCATGTTCCAGCTCTCGTGCAGCCAGAGGTCAGCCTTCGAGCCCGAACACGAGGTGTACTGGGTACCGCCCATCGTCTGCGGTCCCGTGCAGACGTCATGCGCGGTCGTCTGCGTCGGATTGTAGAGTACCGGCACGTGCGCCGCGATGCACTGGCAGGCGTTGCCCTGGTTGTTCTGGGTGATCGTGTTGTTCTGGATCGTGTCGTTGTGGCTGATCTCGACCACCAGGCCGTTGATCAGATTGTTGTTCACGGTGTTGTTGATGATCGTGCCGTTGTACTGACCGCTGTCGGTCCAGAGCCCGTTGCCGTTGTTGCAGGAAAAGGTGTTGCTGTCGATTACATCGCCGGCGGTGGCGGCGAACTTCGAGCCGCCCGCCTCGAAGCCGTAGGCGACGTTGTCCTCGTTGTTGCGCTCGACCCGATTGCCACGAAAGGTGCTCGAACCGCAGGTGCCGCCGTCATGAATCCCCATCTGCCCCATCTCGGCGACTTCGTTGTATAAAAACTGATTGTTGAGGCCGCCGGTGCAGCCGATGCCCGAGCCGTGCCCGTGCGTCGCCCACACCTCCGCAATCGTGTTGTTGCCGCTGTAGGTGCCAAACATCTCGTCCTGCAGCGCCGTCGAAAAGCCGTAGGCCGAGACATTCTGCACCGTCACGCCGCCGTTGGAGAGCCGAAACGCGTTCTGGGCCACCGTGAGCTCGACCAGATAGTTGGTCGGATCGCAGGCGAGAAAGATCACGTTGGAGCCCTTGCCGTTGGTGTTGTTGAAGTCGTAGAACCAATGGCAGCCGCCGGTCGAGGTCGCATTCGGCGTCGCGCTGAGCGTCCGATTCACCACCACCGTCTTGGTGATATCAGTCACGTTGCCGCCGCTGACGTAGGCGTTGGGCGTCATGAACAGATCCTGCGAATACTGACAGACGTTGCTCGCGCCCCCCTGCTGCGTGTCGACGCAGTCTGACTGACCCGAATTGGTGGGCGTGCTGAGCGCATAGGCCGCCGGCAGCGGATTCGTCCACCATTCCGTCACCCCGTTGATTGTTCCCGTATTGGGAAAGGTCACGGTCACCGCGCCATCGAGAATCACGCAGGGCGGCGCGCTCGGCACCTGCGCGGGAACCGCCGGACAGGTGCCATTGACGTTGCAGCCGATAATCGTCTGCCCGGCCGGCGGATTCAGATAGTTTGTGGCGATCGTCCCCGGCGAGCCGCCATCGGTCGCCAGATGGTAGGTGCCGCAGGCGAGGTAGGCCGTTTTATTCGCGCCGATCGAATTAAGCTGGGATTGCAGCGTGGTCGTCGTTGACGGCGTAACGTTGGGCGAGGGTCCCGAGGAGGCCACCGTCAGCGAGGCGGTGCCCTGAACCAGCTGCTGGCTGGCGATCACCGTCACCGTACCCGTGCCCGTGCCGGTGGCGGTGCTGCCGCTCAGCGTGGCGATATTGGTGCCCGCGGCGGTCACCGTGCTAATCAGCATCTTCGTCAGGGTCAGCGTGTAGTTGACCGACGAGGCGTCACCCCATTCGGTGCCGAACTCGATGCCCGAAACCCACCAGCTCGTGCTGACCGTGCCGCCGGCGGTGCTGATTCCCTCTTTGATGAAGTCGAGCAGATTGTAGCGAATATCGCCCGAAGTGATATTGGTCTGCGGCACAAAGAGCACGAAGGCGCCCGGACCCGAGCCGCTCAGATACTCCGCGAAGGTCATCGAGGTCGGCGTGCCGTTCAGCACGATCGGCTCGGTATAGTTCTTGACGAAGGTTCCTGCCGGACCGTAGGCGAAGTTGAAGTACCACGTAACGAATACTTCCAGCGCGCCCGAGTTGCCACTGTTATAGGTCGAAGTCGGAATAATCCATTCGTCGTTGCCGATATCCTGATCGCCCGGCGCCGTCGTATTCGACAGGCTGTAATTGACCTCGGTAATGAGCTGTTGAAGATTGCTCACCTGCACCGGAAACTGGGGCGGCTGGCCGTTGACTGCGGGATCATTCCACTGGTCAGTGCCGTAACGGATATACGGGTAGCCATTTACTCCGGAGTTATTAACTCCAGTGTAGTTCACCGTGCTGGTGACGGAACCGGTCCCGGAATATGAGATTGAAGTCGAGCCGCTGCCGCTGCTTACGCCCCAGGGCGACGGATCGAGCCACCAGATCGACGTCGAGCCCTGCAGCACGTTGCCGACATGGCCACTGTTGTTGAACTCGCTGTAGGTCACTGCGGTGCCGAGCGTGAGATTGGTATCGGTCGTGGTCAATGGCGCGTTACCCAGAAACCATGTCGCGGTGTTGGTGACGTCCTGCTGCGCGCCGTTCGAGAGCGTCGCGGTCGCGGTGAAGGTCTGCTGCTGATTTACCTGGATCGTCGCCGTCGACGGACTCACCGCAATCGAGGTGATCTGCGTCGGCCCCTGGGTTGGCGGTGCGCCGGTCGTGCCGAAGGTCGGAATAATCCACTGGGCGCTGGCCACCCCAGCGACAAGCGCCAGCAGGGCAAGCGCAAGGAATACACCCGGTTTCATCAGAATGCCGTTGCTCCGATGCACTGGAAGTCGGCGAAACCCGCATCGCCGGCGGTTGGCGTCGCCGTCGCCGCGCCGCTGCTGTTGACCGCCCCACCGTTGCCCCCGCGATTCCCGGTCGAGCCGCCCACCGAAACCGTGGTCGAGGCCGAGCCCGCCTGGCCCTGCGTCCCGCCCACGTTGAACAGCACCGAGATATCCGCGCCGCTCGCCGCCGTGTTGATATTGCCGCTGAGCGCACCGGCCGCCGGCGGCGCTCCCGCCGCGGTGCAGGTGCCGCTCGATACCGTCGAGGCGCCGCCACCCGGACCGCCGTTGAGTGTCAGCGTCTGCCCGCCCAGCGTGATCGTGCTGGCCCCGCCGTTGCCACCCGCCGTCGGCGTCGTCCCGTTGGTGCCCGCTGTCCCTGCGGCTCCCAGCGAATAGCTGATCGTCCCGCTCGGTGACGGGAACTTGACGAGCGCGCAGCTGCCGGCGCTGCCGCTCGCACCCGCGCAGGCCGCCGTGCCGCCCGTGGTCACACCTCCACCCCCACCACCGCCACCGCAGATCTCGACCAGCAGCATCGAGCATCCGCTGGGCACCGTGTACGACGTGCCGCTGCGCAGAAACTGGCGATTCTCAAGTGCCGGCGCTGTGCCGCTCACCGTCCACGAGGCATAACTCGGATCAACGCCCGACCCCTGACTGAGCAACGGAGCCCCGGTCAGGCTGGAGGTCGCAGAGTGCAGGCCGTCGGTGTTCTCACCAATCAATACGCCCCCGGTTGCAAGCGAAGTCCGGCCCGTGCCGCCGGCCCAGACCGGCGTCATCTGAAAGCCGCGATTCAGATTCCATCTGCCCGTCGCGGCGCACTGCACCACGTCGGTCGAGAACTGGTCGCTCTGCGGCCCGACACGCAGATTGTCGCTGGTCGCGCCGTTGTCGAAAGTGTCGGTGCCCGAGAGCTGAATCGTTACGTAGTTGTTGCTCGAATCGATCTTTTCGATCCAATAGACCTTGCCCAGCAGACTGCCCGTGCATTGCGGCAATGTAATGGTGATCGACCCGCCCGTAACGTTGGCCGAGATGATCGAGTCCGCCGCCGTCGCCGTATAGTTCGCGGTCACCGTGCGATTGGCGAGCAGCAGACCGTTGGCCGGCGCGACCGCCGTCTGCGGCACCGTGCCGCCGCAATACTCGGTCCACGACGACCGTGTCGCATTCCAGACAAACTGATACGTGGCCTGATTCCCCGCACTCGTGCCGATCTGCGGACAGGTCGGGCCTTCAATCCCGCCCGTCGCAAGCGTGTTGAAGGCAATAGTGTAGCTCCCAGTCCCCTGCACCGCCCGGACGATCACCGTGTCGTTGTCCACGCAGTTCGACGAGCAGGTGGGCAGCGTGTAGGTGCTGTTGGCCGTGAGCGTTCCCGAGTACCAGTCCACCGACGGCGTCCCGCTCGTGCCGGTCACCGCGAGCGTCGAACCCGTCGCCGGCAGCGCATGCGTGAACGAACCTGTGCCTGTGCCCCCGCCCGCCGGGAGCCAGACGTCATTGGGATAGGTGCCCGAGATATAGGTCGCGTCGCAGTAGGTCGTGCCGCCGCCCTTCACCACCTGGCCCACCGCGCAGGACTGGGCGTCGGTGAAGCCGCAGGTCTCGCCCTGCGCCGGATTCTGATCGCGATTGGCAAAGGTGGTTGCTGCACCACAGCCGTTGCCCCCGGCGCTCAGCGGAAGCGGTGAGTTGAGCGTGGCGATCGTCCCAAGTCCAAGGCTCGCCCGAGCCGCCGACGCGCTCGTCACGTCGCTCAGATTGTTGCTGGGCAGCATATAATCAGTGCCCGCCACGGCGCTGGAGAAACCTCCAGATCCATTACCTTTGAGAATCGATGAACCGGAAGTTGGTGGAGCATAGTCAGTACCAGCTGTAGCATTCGCAAACCCACCTGACCCGTTGCCCTTGAGCAGTGCAGTGCCCGAGGTGGCAGGAGCGTAGTCGGTGCCGCTGACGGCATTGGCAAAGCCGCCCGCCCCGTTGCCCTTGAGCATTGACGTCCCCGAAGTGGGAGCGGCATAGTCAGACCCCGCGGTGGCATTCGCGCAGCCGCCGGAGCCGTTGCCCTTGAGCATTGCAGTGCCCGAGGTGACGCAGCCGCCACCACCACCGCCGCCATTACCGCCGTTGCTGAGGCCGGGCACGATACCCATCGACTGCGCCCGGGCGGCCGAGCCGACGGCGAGCGCGAGGCCCGCGGCCAGCAGCAGAACTGATACGGTTTTCATCTGCGCTTACCAGTCGCAAAAGCTGTAGGTGGTGCCGCCGGCCGAGATCGCCGCCACGTCGCCGCCCGGCACCATCTTGAGCCCCTGCATGGTCATCACCCAGCTCGCGCCGGGACCCAGGTAGATATCCTTGCTGGTCGCGGCGTTGTTCGAGCCGATCGCGACATTCATTGCGTTGGTGGTGCCGGTGTTCTGGATCAGCATGTAATGGCGTCCCTCGATGCCGGCGATATCGTTCGCCCCGACGATCGCGGTCGAGGTCGAGCCGACCGTGCCGCTCTGGGTACAGACCGCGAAGACGGGCGCGGCGCGCAGCCATGCGCTCAGCGCCGCCGCGGCGATCGCCACCAACCATCTACTTCTGCACATACCTGATGCCTTCCTTTTCCTGCTCGAGCTCGCGCAGCTGTTTTCTGAGCGCCTCCATCTCGGCTTCGCGCAGCGGGCCGCCATGACGAGTTTCGCCGTAGAGAAAGGCGAGCTCAGTGCGCAGCCGCCTCATCCTGATCTCCAGCCCTTCGCTCACTCCGTGATTCATCGCTCTCCCCCTCCTTCCTGCCCTTCAGACAATTCCCCACCACCAGCCGGGATCGGCCGGCGCCGAATCCGCCGCCTGATCAGCCGGCTTGCTTGCCGCCGCCGGTTCGGCCGCTTCCGCCGCCGGCTCGGGATGCCATCGATAGCGGTCGCACGGACATCCCGCCACCAGGCAGTAGACGTCGCCGCGCCGCGTGCTGCGCGCATGATCGCGCGCCGCATGCCGACACCAGCATCGATCGTTATCGTGTTCCGCCATTGCCCTGCTCCAATCGATCAGCGATCCACACGATCGCTAAGCGCCCTGATGCATTCGCGCGGCGCCGCCCGGACGCCCGCACCCGCTGCATTCGGACCAATTCACTCACGCGCGGCCGCACCGCCAGGCGATCGCGACCGAGCGCCGCAGCGATCTCATCCGCGGTCGCACCGTCACAATGCTCGATCAGGTAACGCCACACGGCCTGCCTGAGCTCGAGCGCCTCGCGCTCTGTCATGTCAGCATCGCCGCCGCGCTCGAGGCCCACGCTGCGCGCCGCCTCGATCGCAGTGGCCGGCTGACATTTCATCAGCGGAGTGAAGCGGCCGCGCGGCGCGAGCGCCAGCCGCTGGTGCGGCGTCGGTGCGGCGAGTGTTGTCCAGCGGCGTCGCGTCATCGCGCCCATCAGAATGCTCCGATATCGGTGTTGCCGGTCGTCAGGCCGGCGAGTCCGCGATTGATGCAGGGGCTGCCAGGCTGAAGGCTGAAATTGGGGGGTGTGGCGGCCGGCGCGACATAGAGCGGATCGGCGCTCGAGCCCGCGCAATTGGTCGCGCAGTAGAGGTCGTGGCTGCCGCGCGTGGTTGAGCCGTTGAAGCTGAAGCCCGGCGAGCCCTGCGAGCCGCCGATATCGTTGTAGTCCTCAATCTCGCTGCCATAGCCCGCCGGCACATAGACGCTGTCCGAACCGGCGCCATCGTAGATATTGTTGCGGATATCAATCGTGCTCGCGGTGCACGGCGCTTCGGTGCCGTTGCCGCCGCAGGCCACATAAAAGCCATACGAATTACTAATACCGGTCGGCAGGTAGACGGTGTTGTTGTAGTACCTGGCCTGAATCGGACAGACGTTGCTCGTCGAGTTGTAACAGCGGGTGGCGCCGGTCGGCGACACGCCGGCATTGGCGATCAGCTGGAAGCCGACTCCCGAATCGTAGGCGACATTCTCCTGGTAGATGATATCCTCGGCCGCCGTGGTCACCTCGTTGTGGGTGTAGAAGGCCGGGGTTTGATTTGACGCGCAGTTGCCGCCGTTCTGGCAACCGCAGAGATTCTCATTGTAGCCGCAGCTCGCCGTGTTGCTCAGGATCTGCGCGACAATCGCCGGGCTCGCCGTCGAATTACCCACACCCTTGACATCGATTCCGCCATGTACGCAGCCGGGGCCGACGGTATTGCCCTGCACCAGCACCGCGCCGGTGTCATAATGGACCTGCACGCAGTTATGGCCGCCCATCCACTTGACGATATTGTTGAGGAAATGCACACCGTCGGCGCCAACTCCGGTGTCTTCGAAGTCGAGCGCGTTCTTGTAGCCACCCTGAAGTCCAGTGTTCTGCCAGACGCATGAGCCATCGCTGACCGTGGCGCCCACTGACTGGGGAAAGGTCGGATAGGTGCTGCCCGAAGTGCAGGACGCGGCAGTCTCGATAAACCAATAGGCGCCGGCATTGTTGCTCAGCGGATAGATCAGATTGTTGCTGCCGGTCGAGGTGTGCGCGCCGCCGCTCGCCCAGTCCGGCGGCAGCTCAGTTGCGTTGCCGACGCAGGCCGCATTCGAGGTCGAACAGCCGGGTCCCACGTTGTGGATATAAAAGTTCTGCACCGTAATTCCGGGAAACTGGCCGCCCGAAGCCAGGAAGCTCACGCCCTGGGCAAAGGCGTGTTTGCACTCGAAGTTCGAAAGCGTCACGTACTTGAAGCCGTAGCTTCCATGGCGGTCGCTGAAGCAGGCGGAGTTGATATTACCCATATCGAATACAGCACGTGCCGATCCGCCGTAAGTGCTGATTAAGATCGGCTTGCTCGAAGTGCCGACGGCGGCATGCGCCGCCGTATCGCCGAATTTGAACTCGGGATTGCTCGCGCTCGCCGTCCAGGTGTCACCCGACTTGAAGAGCAGTTCATCGCCCGGATGAAGTGACGAGAGGATACTGTTGGCCTTGCTGAGCGTTTGCCAGGGCGCAGTGGGAGAGGTGCCCGCGTTGCTGTCGCTGCCCGTGGAGGAAGAGACGTAATAGCAGGTCTGACCGGCCGGACAGGAGGCGACCCCCGTGATGTTCGACTTGACCAGATTCACGATATAGTCGTTTTGCGAGGCGACCCAGGTGACTTCAACCTTGTCCACGCAACCGTTGACGTTGCAGGCGACCGGCGTATCGCCCATCAGCGTCGCTCCATTACCGGCAACGAAGCTGTAGGTATAGGTCGAGCCGCTGTTCGGCTGGTAGAAGAGGTAATCCAGCGTCTGGTTGATCGTGCCGGTAGTCGGACACGAAAGCGTGATCGTGGCGTTGGCGGCCAGCGTATAGATATGCCATTTCTGCGCGCAGTTCTCAGTTCCGCCCGTGAAGCTCGGGTTGATGGCGGGAACGTCGAGGTAGGCACCGGAGGAAAAAGTGCCCTGATTGACCGCGGCGTTATTGTCCAGGCTAATCCCGCTGGCGGCGCCGCCGCCGATATGGACCTGATTCTGCGCGTCGGTTCCAATCTCTTCGATCAGGTTGCCGTCGTTCTGGGCGTCCAGCGCCTGAAGCGTGATGTTGTTGTTGACATCGACCGGCGGCACGTAATCGACGTCCGGCGCCGCATTGGCAAAGCCGCCCGCCCCGTTGCCCTTGAGCAGCGCGGAACCCGAGGTGGCAGGGGCGTAGTCGGTGCCGCTGACGGCGTTGGCAAAGCCGCCCGCCCCGTTGCCCTTGAGCAGCGCGGAACCCGAGGTGGCAGGAGCGTAGTCGGTGCCGCTGACGGCGTTGGCAAAGCCGCCCGCCCCGTTGCCCTTGAGCAGCGCGGAACCCGAGGTGGCAGGAGCGTAGTCGGTGCCGCTGACGGCATTGGCAAAGCCGCCCGCCCCGTTGCCCTTAAGGATTGACGTGCCCGAAGTGGGAGCGGCATAGTCGGTCCCCGGCACGGCATTGGCGCAGCCACCCGACCCGTTGCCCTTGAGGATTGACGTGCCGATGGTATTACACCCGGTACTTCCCCGTATTTGAACTGGTGAAGTGATACCCGTGCTGGCACCCATAGACGATTGGGTTTGCGCATGACTGGACAGGCAGGAGAGAAGCAAGCCGACACCACCCAGCAGGAGGCCACTCCCAAGTCCTCGCACCGTGCTCCTCATTGCTCGCTTCTCTCCGAATCCGCGTTCTTCCCGCACTGGCGCGGCGCCGCGCCGCGCAGGTCATAAGGCACACAGAGATCGCACCCGCACTGGCCCGCGCCGTCGCACAGCAGATGCGATCCGCGCTCGCACTCCTCGCAAAGCTTCAGAGTTTCCGTAACTCCACCTCCGTCGTGTATCCGCTCAGACGGTCGAGCCGATGGCGGCTCGACTCGACATGATAGGTGCCGTCGTAGCTCCCGAAGCCGACCAGCGCCACGTTCACGCCCGCCACCAGCAGCACGTTGCCCTCGGTCTCGATCCGCGCGGTGGTCTCGAGCATGTTGGCGTCATGCAGGGCGCCTTGAGCCTTGAGTTGCGCCTGCTGCGGAGTTTCGCAGCGCGCCACCAGATGCAGATCATCGCCGGTCGGCGACGACGAATCCTGCGCGCTCGCCGCAATGAGCTGCTTCAGCGCCGGATTGAGATAGGCGACGTTCGCCGATCGATAGAGCGCCTGCGTCTTGGTCTGAAACTCGAAGCTTTTGGCGAAGACTCCCTGGCCCGCCACCAGCGGCATCGGCATCGCGTAGCGCGGCTGGTATTCGCCGCCCTGCGCCGAGCCCCGCGTGATCGTCAGCACCGGCGCGGCCTGCTCCAGTGCCGGACGCGCGTAAAAGACCAGCTGGCTGCCGCGAATCGTGAAATCATAGTTGTGCGCGAGCGCCAGCCGGCGCAGGAACTGCAGATCGGTCTCGCGCCGCTGGGTGAGCCGCTGCCAGGTCACGTTGACGTCCTGGGGCGCGCCGGTCACGGTCAGCTGATGGCGCGCCGCGATAGTCTGCGCCACGCCCAGCAGTGTCTGATTCTCGTAGGCCGCGCTGCGCGGCGTGCGCAGCGCCGGCGTGATACCGGCCGCGATGCACTTCAAGTGAAAAGTGTCGGGCGGGCCGTGCAACTCGAGCTCGTCCACCTGAAAATTGCCGCAATTGAGCATCCGCTCGTCGCCCTCGTACCCGATCATCAGGCTCACCGCATCCCCGCGCTGCGGCAGCCACGGCCCCTGCCAGCGGCGATCCCGATCCTCCAGCACCACCTCCAGTTCGTCGGTCTCCGCCGCCGTCATCGCCGCCTGCTTGCGCCGGCGATGATGATGGGCGTGATGGTCGCTGTAGGTGATCTCGATTGCCATCGCGGTGATGCGTCCGGTGATGTTCCGGCCGGCATAGACCAGCTCCCAGCGCGGATGGCGCACCGGATAGGCGAGCGTGCTCAGCGCCGCCGCCATTCACTCCCCTCCGCCTCCGCGCCGTTGCGTGTCGGCCTCGGCCTGCGCGCGCCAGCGGTCGATCAGCTCCGGATCAAACCGCCAGTCCCGGCCGACCTTGAAGGCCGGCAGCTGCCGCTTCTTCAACAGGCGATAGATCGTCGTCGTACACGCGCGCAGATGCTGCGCGACCTCGGGCACTGTCATCAATCGCGTCATTTTGCCCCCCCCTGAAATCGACTATTTCCAGCCGTCGTCGTCGCCCCGCACCAGAATCCCCAACCCGGCCAGGCCGATCACCAGCACCACCAGCCAGAAAGCAATATCCCCCAGCATTTCAGTTCACCTGCTTCCAGGGCGGCAGATCGGCCGCCTGTTGCACCGTCGGATTCACCGTGAGCAGCGGCACCCCGATCACCAGTCCCGCATCAAACACCGCCATCACCGGGACTTGCGGATTGGTCTGAATAATCGGACCGAACAGGGTCGGATCGCCGTAATAGCGCCAGGCCAGCGTGTCCCAGCGCTCACCCGCCGCCGTGATATGCGTGATGAATTGCCCCGGCATGCGCGCCGGCGTCGGCGGATAGGGCGGCGCGGACGAGGCGGCGGACGACGGCTGAACCGCCGCGCTGCCGGTCAGCAGCTGGTCGATATCGACCAGCGCGTCGATATTCGTGACGACGTCCCACGAGGAGAATCCCCCTGCCATCAGTCACTCTCCATGTTCCAAGATCGTCGGCCCGGGATAGGGAATCAGGCAAAAAACCGCTCGCAGCTCGAACATCCGCACGAGATAGCGCAGCACGGCATTGCGCGCCTCGGCGGCAAAGCCCGGCTTGAAGTAACCTGCACGCTCGAGCCGCTTGAGCCGGCGCAAATCCTCGTAGTGCGCAATCACTCCACCGAGATCCATCCCCCACACCTCCCGGCGCAAATTTTCAGTCCGGCGCCGTATTCAGCTCGCAGCAGATTTCGAGCTTGAGCGGATCGCAGTCGCGAAGATTCACCATCCAGGGCCACCTCTCGCCGGCCGGATAGCGCAGAAAGAGCAGCGCCGCCTGCGAACAGACGTACGACACCAGGATCGCGTTGCTCGCCTTGAGCCCGACGCAGTGCTCGCACGCCTCCAGCGCGAAACCGAACAAATCCAAAAGCCCGTAGCCGTCGTGCGCGTAAGTGGCCAGAAAAGCCTTGAGCGCGTTCGTGATCTGTTCGGGCGTCCGCTCGATCCGCCACAGGCGCAGCTCGCAGTTGTCATACTCAGAGGCCGGATTCAGCGCCGCGACCGAGTTCTGGTTGAAATTCAGCGCTGATTCGATCACCAGGTCGCGGTCGTGCACGACGAAGGCGTGCGACGGGATAAAGTCGCCCTGATAATCGGGATGCAGCCGGCGTTCGAAGTCGACGATCAGGTCGCCCATCAGACTGTGCAGACGCACCAGCCCGATATCGCCCGCCTGCCGATCCTGCCAGTCAATTGGTTTCATAGCGCCTTCAGGTCAGCCTCGAGCGTCGCCAGATCGAAACCGTCCGGGTCGCAGTTGGCCGAGTTCTTCACCCACGGCAGAAACAGACAGGCATGCGCCTCATCGCAGCGCGCCGCGAACCAGTCCCAGCTCGCCCGCTGCGGCCTGCCCCAGGTGACAACCGTCAGGTATTGCGGGTCATACGCCACAACCCAGAGCGCATGGCCGCCCAATGTGTTCGCCATCGAGATGTCCGTCCATGGCTGCCCCGCCTGAAAACAATCCATGTCGCTCTGCGTGACCAGCACGCCGATATAACAGCCGCCGAACAGCGCGACCGCCTGCCGCACCTGGTCGGGATTGGTCTGGTCGACATCGGCAAAGGCATCGAGCCGGACGCCCGCCAGGCCCTGCTTGCACATGAACTGCATCGCCGCCAGCTCGGTCCATCCCTGGTCGCTGCCGGGGTCGGCGGGGTTGTAGCCGCTCTGCTCGTACATCGCCACGATCTCGTCATCACTTGGCGTGATGAGACCGTCGCCATTGGCGGTAATCGTCTGCACCGCATGGCCCATCGCCGCGCAGGTGCAATCGCCCAGCACGTCGTTGCGCATCACTCCCCAGTCGGCGGTCATCGCGAGCGTCCAGTCGCAGCTCGGCGGTGGCGGCGGGAGCGCCGTTCCGAGATAGCGATGAAGCTTCAATTTGGCGCGGGTGGGATGCTTGCGGCCCAGTTTCATGTTGACTTCTTGTTCCCTCCGTTACGCTCTCAGCCGGCCCTGACGATCTGGCCCGGCGCCACGTCGCCCGGATTCCCGGGCGGCTGCAGCACCGGCCCCGGACCGGTCACCGGACTCACTCCCGGCTGTGAATAGGCCGCCGGGCTGTAGGTTACTCCCGGCCCCGCTCCGGCCGCGCTGAGCTGCAGAATCGCCGAAGTCGGCAGGAGATTGTGCGGGCCAATCGGCTGCGCCGGATTGAACGGCGCGGCGGCTGCGGCGGCAGGCGCGCTGCTGACGATCCCTGGAGGCGGCGTCGTCCGCCGAGGGGGAGCGGCTGGATCGAAGTCCGCCCCCGGGACCCACTCGCGCAGGGTGACCCGCGCTGAGATCGCGATGTAACTGCCGTCATCGGCGGTCTGCAGAAAACGCTCCTCGATTCCCTCAATCACGAAGTAACCGCGATGCACCCCGTTGCCGAAGACCAGGGCGCGCGCCTGATGGTCCTCGGCGGCCGCGCGCAGCAGATTCAGCTGCGTCGCCGGATTGGTGAAGGCAATATGAAAGCTGAGATCGAGCGAGAGCTTCTGCAGCTCGGTCGCCAGCCACTGCAGCCGCGGCCGCGCCTCGACGACCTTGTGCTCCGCATAGCTGTACTCGCTGCTCGCGCTCAGCGCCTCCGGCGAGCTCAGCGTTTCAAACAGAATCTCCCCCAGCGTCGCAAACATGTCCGAGAAGAAAAAGTTCGGGAGTTTAGAATTTCTTTCAGTTGGCGCTTAGTGGGATCGTTGAATGTTCAGCGTTGCGGTGAATGCTTTCGCTTCCATTCCAGCAAGCGTCTGCGGACAAACTCCGGGTCCAGGCCGAGACACTCGCAAACTTGAGTAAAAGAAAAGAAGGGAGCGTTGCGATACTCGCCGAAAATCCAGAAGTTGGCTTCGCGATGCAAGCGTTCGCGCAACCCCGTTGCATACTCATCTCCCATGCTGTGGAAGGGTAAGGCGGCCTGCCAGCATTCGATCGCGTCCATCAGAATTTCTTGCAGCAGCTGCCTTTCCGCTTCGACATTTAATTCCTGATCTTGGTTTGAGCGCAGATGCGGCATAGCCAAATATGCAAGGCGCGTTGGGTCGACCGTTGTTACAGTGCTCCGATATTCGCTCTGAAGGTGGCGAGCTGGTCAACGCCGCCCACCACGTACATGTTGGCGAGCACGTCATAGAGCAGGTACTGCACGCCGGCGACGTAGTATTCGCAATGGTAGACAACCAGCGTGGTGGGAAAATCGACCTGCTCATGCTGCTTGAAGTTCAACGGACCGCCATCCTTGAACTGCGCGGTCATCAGGCCGACGAAGGGCAGCTCGGCGGTGCGGCCCTGCGAGGTGTACTGCTCGATCGAGGCCCGGATCTGAAACTGATGCGACTGGAAGATTGAAACCGACTGCAGCACTTCGCTGTAGATCGATGCCCACTTGACCTTGGCCTCGAGCTTGTCGATCCCGGCGGGAAATTCGGCGGTGCCGAACATTCCCAGCCCCTTGTGGTCGACCATTTTCGCCTTGGGAAAGGCCAGCTCCACCTCTTCGGCCCGTCCCAGCAGGGAATTGCCGTCCAGATAGATATTGGCGTTGGTCACCCGCGATACGTTCATCAATGCCATCTCGAATCTCCCATTTTGGTTGTCACCTCATCATCCCGTCGGCAGGGCGGTGGAGGCCGCCGCGCTGGTCGCGCCGGTGAGCTGGGCCAGCAGAGTGGTGTCGATAAAGACGTTGAAAGTGAGCCGTTCCGCCGGCGGCGGCGGCATGCAGTCGATATCGAAGACCAGCTGGCCGGCGGCGATCTGCGAGCTCGGATTCTCGGCCGGATTGAAGCTCGCCGTCCCCGCCACCAGCGCGCCGCGCGCGATCAGCGTGCGGATAAAGCTGTTGGCGCTCGCCAGGATACTCTGGATCAGCGCGTTCGAGATCGGCTGATCCAAAAACTGCATCATGGCCAGCATGATCGACTGTTCAATCACGTCCATCGTGCGGCGCACCGGGATAAACACGTCGGGCGTGCTGTAGGTCGGAAAGCCCGCGCTGCGATTGCCCCACACCCGAATCCCGGTGCCGAAGGCCTGAAAGGCCGTGACGATGCCCTGCGAGTTGAGCGTGTTGGTGTCGGAGGCCGCATCCAGAAAGCTCGAATAGATCGCCACATCCGGCCCGAGCGCGCCCACCACCGGCGTATTCGACGGCGACCACCAGTAGCCCTGCGCCAGGTCCTTCGCCGCCGTGGCGCCGGCCACATAGGGCGAGTAGGGACCGGCATGCGTGACGTTGGCCAGATTCTGAATCGCCTTGCCGCTGCTCGGGTCGATCGACACGCCGGTCGGCACAATCCCCGAATCCAGAAAGAGCTGCTGCGGTCCGCAGAGAATCGCCCGCTTGTCCGAGGTGTTGAACGCATTGCCGCTCGCGCCGCGATTGCTCAGCAGCGTGGCCGGCGACGAACCCGGCGGGCAGTCGATGAAGTACATCGCGCGCATCGCCGCCGCCAGCGTCGCCATCCCGGCCGCCACGGTCGCATCCTGCGAGCCCACCACCTGTCCGGTCGGCACCGCATTGCCAAACGACGGCGCAATCAGCAGCTTGGGGAAAAAGCCCATCAGGCCGTAGGCGAGCTTCCAGTTCTGCATCCCGGTGTAGACGTTGCCGCTCACCGTGCCGACCAGGTCGGAGTCGGCAAGCTTGCTCGGGTCGGCGTAATTGCAGCTCACCTGCACGCTCTGCCCGGCGGTCAGCAGGCCGCCGCCGAGCGCCGTGATCACGCCGTTGACCCGGTCGACTTTGAAATCCGCCCCCTCGACGTAGATGACGGTCGCGCCCGTGTTGGTGACCTTGACCGCCGAAAGCCCCATGTGGCCGACGTTGATCGCCTGCACGCCCGCGCCCGGAAAGGTGAAGGTCTGCGCCGTAATCGTGCTGTAATGCCTGGTCTGGTCGAAGACGTTGACCGCGATCACCTGCCCCGCGCCCTGCGCGAAGACCGTCGCCAGCGCGTACGGAATCGTGAAGCCCTGGATCGGCGGGCCGAACACTCCGGCCTGCCCCGGCGCCAGCGAGTTCGGATTCGAACCCGCAATCAGCACCGGCTGCTGCAGATTGGGAATCGGCCCCTTCTGCGTGAGCGTCCAGGTCACGGTGCCGGTCAGGCCGCCCGCAATCGAATCGCTCGTGGTGCCGCCGAGCGTCGTGTTCCAGACCGGCGGCGTCGTGCCGGTAATCGCCGCCGCGCCCAGCGCCACCAGCGTCCACGTCACGCCGCCGTCAGTCGTGCTGCCGCCGACCGTGGTCGACCAGCTGGGCGCCGACGCGCCCGAGGTCCCCGCCACCACGCAGCGCTGCGTGTTGCCGCTCGAGTCCAGCACGAGGCTGCCGACGGTGTAGGAATGGGACGCCTGCCAGCCCGGCAGCGTGACCGCGGTCGCCGTCTGGATATTGCCATTGGCGTCGATACACTGCTGGCCGGCCGCCGCGCCAATCGCGATCAGCGTCCAGACCACCGTGCCGTCGGTGGTGGTCGCTCCGAGCGCCCGGCCCCAGGCGGGCGTCGAGATGCCGGTTGTGCCGGCGGTCGTCACCTTCTGGGTGTTGCCGTTGCTGTCGACGATCAGATTGCCGACCGTCTCGACCGTCGACGGCGTCCATTGGGGCGCGGCCTGCACCAGCCACGACGGATCCCACAGCGGCAAAGCCCCCGGCACGGCAAACAGCGGCGCCGAGCCGACCAGGCCGATCACCGCCGAATTGACCACGTTTATCGGAACCGGCCCGAGATTGAACTCGAAGACCTCGACCCCATGGAGAAAGTTCGCTGGCATTTCTCTGTTTCACCGACCTGGCCGGAGCCGCCTCCCCTCCCGGGCGGCTCCCGCCAGCCTCTCAGTTGCTTGCCTCTTTCACCTCGAGCCAGTCGATCGACGCCATCGCCAGGCGCAAGGTCATGTAGCCCTGGCGATTCATCCCCAGCAGATAGCCGTCATCGACCACGCAGTTGTAAAGATTGCGCAGCGTCCGCGTGCTGCCGTCACGCAGATGCAGTTCGAGCACATAGTCCTTTGCCGGCTCCATCAGTTGCCCCCTCTGGTCGAGACCACATCCACCTCGTAAATGCCGCCCATCAGCATGCTGAACGCCGCCGCGACCAGCCGCTTGGTATCCTCGCCGCTGACATTGGCAATCGTGTTGACGGGACAATGCCCGTCGCATTCGTGTCGCGGAATCATGAGCAGCGTCCACAGAGTCCCCGCCGGCAGTATCTGCTTGATCAGATGCTGCAGCGTCCGCACTTCCTCGTCGGTCAAAAGTCGCTTCATCGTTTTTCCCCCTTGTCCCCCTTGAGTTGCTGGTAGGCATCGCGCCAGCGCGCCAGATATTCGGGATTCCGCCGCCCTTCGACAAAGACCGCCCGCTCGCCCAGATTCCAGGCCTGCACGATCAAATCCCGCTCCTCCGGCGACGCCGTGCGCCAGCCCCGCACCGCCAGGTAGGCGGCGCAGGCCTTGATCTGCGCCTGCGTCCAGGTGTCGCTCACCGTCGCGGCAAAGCGCATCTGCGAGCCGTAGAAGCGCTTGAAGGTCGCCGGATGCATCTGCAGGAGGCCGAAGGACCGGCCGCCATCGCCAATCCGGGCCTCGTCCTCATCCGACTCCACCATCGCAAAGGCCCGCACCTCGCGCGCAAACTCGACCGCCGGCGAATAATCAATGCCGGCGCCCGCCCCCTCAGTCACAGCACGAATGGACATAGCCGCAGTGCCGACAGAGCCATTTGCCCCCGCTGCCGCGCGCCATCGCCGCGCCACACCAGGGACACCTCATGCGCCGCGCCCGACCCGGCGGCGGCGCAAATCATTGCTGCACAGCACCGTCAGGTCGACCACCGTCGCCCGCCGGCGCGCCTTCTGGCTGCGGCGCCAGCGCCAGTAGTCGACGCCGAGCCAGCAGAGCCCCACCACGAAACCGCCCATCGCCCCGAACAACAGATCGCCGACGACGCTCATCGCTCACCTCCGGCGGCCAGCGCCTCGTAGTCGCGCACCAGCGGATCATCAGCCGGCAGCGTCACGCTCTCGCCCGGCACGATCGACGGCCAGCTCACCGCATAGGCCATCCGCCAATGCATCCCGTCGGGACTGAGCGCCGGCCCGAGATAGATCGCGTCGGCCGCAAGCTGCGTCACCGGATAGCGCCACGCCCTGACCGTCAGCCAGCAGGGCCGGCTGAGCGCCACCCCCGGCAGCCGATAGAGATCGCGGTCGCGGCTGTAAAGCACCGTCACCAGCCGCCTCGTCGCATTGCGCTCATCGCCGCCCGCGGCGGCTTCTTTGCCGTTTCCGTTTGACTTAGCCACGTTTTCCCCCTCTGTCCTTTTTGCCCGCTTCGCGGGCCATCTCTTCCATCGCGAGCCGCAGACCCTCCGCCTCGGCCCACGCCTCCTCGAGTCCCGGCGTCCACCAGCAGGCGTCGCGGTAGTCGCGCACGAGCTCGTCGTCGATGCTCACCGCCCTGCTGCCGTCGGGCCGGGTCGGCGCATGCAGCCCCACGCGCCAGTAGTCGCGGCCGCGCATCACCACCGCAAAGCTCAGCCCCGGCCGATGCCATTCGCTCGGCACCGGCAGCGGATGCCGCGCCAGCGACAGCCAGATTCCGCCCTCCCGCCTGATGTCGGGAATCGCATAGAACTGGCCGCCCGCCGAAAAGACGATCTGCACCTCTTTCATCGCGCGCTCATTCACCGGTCACTCGCGGCCCTCCACCTGCACTCACTGTCAGCCATTCGCTATCTAACCGTCACCAGCTCGGGCGGCTGGCGCGCCAGCATCTCGCCGAGCGCGCTGTGCAGGACCTTGGCGACGTCGAGATTGGGCACCTCCAAAGTCGCCTCGCCGATCACCGCGGGATTTCCGCCCGCCTCCGGCCGCGCCATCGCATAGGCCTTGTAGCGCCGCCGGCCGTTGGCGAAGTCGTCGCGCATCCACGAGATGCTGAGCAGCGTTCGCGGCGGCGCCCCGTTGACCAGGTTGTCCATCGTCACCCCCCTCGTTCAGTTGTTCGGCGCCAGCGGCGCCGCGCCGCCACTGGCCAGCGCATTCTCGACATCCGCATACGCGTAGCTCACCGCCACCGTCGCGCCGGCCGGAATCGACCCGGTGGCGAGCCGGGTCACCACGCCATTGACGTTGTCGACCGTGTAGTCCACCCCCGCAACGTAGGTCGTCAGCAGGTCCGCGCTCTTCACCACCACCCCCTGCAGATTCTGATAGGGCAGGGTGATCACCCCCGGCGTGCCGCTGAAGGTCATCAGCGCCACCCCGACCTGCACCGGCGTCACCCCCCCTTCCTCCATCGCCGTGCCCTTGATGAAGAGCGGGTAGCTGGGTGGCTGATAGTTCTCGACCACCACCGTGCGGGTGGAGAAGATGATCTCGTAGACCCAGACACCCCCCTGCCGGTCGCGGTCGACAAACCGCTCGCGCACCGCCTTCATCGGGGTGCAGCCGGTGTTCGGCTGAAAGCCCATGAGCGCGGTCCGCACCGCCTCGAGGATCTGATAGGCGCCCGGCGAGGTGCCGCTCGGCGGTCCGCCAAAGGCCCACCCCAGATCGCGGATCCGGATTCCCACCGCGAACTCCAGGGTCCGCTCCTGCGCCACGTGGCCGATATCCAGGATCTCCCCGTAGTCGCCCCCCATGTAGATCACCATCGCAACGCCGATCCGATGGCGCATCTCGTAGGCCTCGGGCTTGTCGGGAAAATGCGTCACCTCGATCATCTGCGTCCCCAGCGCCGCCCCGAGATAGCTCTCGAGCTGCGCCACGATCGCCGCTTCGATCGTCGCGATATCGACCGGCGTCGGCGGGCTGAAGTTCTGCCCGGTCCAGGGACTGTCGAGAAAGACCCCCATTCAGCCGCTCAGAAACCGTCGCTCCCGTCCTCCAGCGCCCCCGACAGCACCGGATCGCCATGGATCATCGGCCCGTCGCAGCTTCCGGCCGCTTCAGTCTCAGCCGCTTCGCCCGCGGCCGGCTCGCTCGCGCAATTCTCGGCCTCGTCTTCGACCTGATGGGTCATTTCGCGCATCGCATCGACCATCGCGCGCAGCTGCTCGCGCTCGGCCTTCATCCAGGTGAGCACCCCCTTCATCTGCCCCACCAGCGACTTGATCTCCGCCCAGCTCGGCTGCGCGGGCGCCGGCTTCTTCGCCGCCGGCCGCTTCATTGCCTTCTTTGCCGGCTTCTTTTTGCTGCTTCCCATCTGCTTCCTCCCCCCCTTAGAATCCCTTCAACGTCCCGCGGCTGAACACGCGCTGCGGCAGCGCCGGATCGCCGCCAAAGTTCTGATCCATCACCACCTGCGGCGACGACGGATCGGCCGGCTCCTCGCTGTCGCTGCTGAGCCCGAGCGTCCGCTTGCCGTCGCTCACTTCCTTCAGAAAGGCAATCGCCTTCTCGTACTTGTCCTTCGCATCCACCAGGTCATGAATCGGCCGGAGCGCGTTCAAATGGTACATCGCGATCTCGCAGCAGAGCCGCGTCAGAATCGCCGGCGGATCGCTCAGCGGCAGCGCAAACCGCGCCTCCAGATAGGCATCGATCTCATCCGAGGCATCCGCCAGAAACGTGCTCAGAAAGGCCGCGTTGATCGTCGTCTGCGTCGGATCCTCGTTGGTCAGCTGCACCAAATCCCGATTGGGATAGCGCGCCTGCATGTCACTGACCTGCGCGTACGCCATCTCCGGCTCCCCTCAGTCCTCCTCGAGCTCCCGCTTTGTGCTCCGTCGCCGCCGCCGCCCGCCCGCTCCGAACGTGCAGTCGAAGCAGCGGCCATCGTCGCCGATGTACTCGGAGTCCACTCCCGTCGCCGACCAATGCTGCGTGACGATCGACCTGCCACAGCCCGGACATCGAAATCGCACGATCATGTGCTCGCGGTCATCGAGCGCGAGCCCGAGCTGCGCCCCCCTGTCTCCAGCCATTTGCCCCCCTGACGCGCCTGGCCGCGCCCTTACGCCAGCCACTCGCTGACGATCAGCGTCGCATCGTTCAGATAGATGTTCGCGATCGGAATCGCGCTTACCGCGCCGCCGATCGTGCCCGCGCCGAAGGTCGCATGCAGGAGCTGACGCGCCACCTCTTCAAGCTGCGGCGGCACGATCAGAAAACGCGTGCTCGGCGGCCCGTTCCAGGTGCCAAACGGCACCCCGGCGTCGCTCTTGATGCTGCGCAGCGCCGCCACCGCCGCCGCATAGTTGCTCGGATTGGACAGGTCGGTGTTGGAGGCATAGGTCAGCTGCCAGAGCCCCACCCCGGCATTGCAGCGCACGTCCACGCCATAGCGAAACAGCCGCTGCGAAAAGACCGCTTCGTCGGTCGCCGTGTTCATCCGGGTCACGGCATACTCGCGCCGCTTCTGGAAGATAAAGGGCTTGATCGGCCGCGCCGCATCCACCAGAAACCAGAAGGGCCCGCTGCCGCTCGAATTGATATTCGAATAGGTCGTCTGGTTGCTCGATTCCTGGGCGGGGCCCGCCGGATGGTTCGGGGCGTACAGATTTAGCCCGTCATAACAGATCGGCACCGGCACCGTCAGCTTGCCGATCTGCACCGGCGCGCCGGTCACCGCCGCCTTCATCATCCCAAAGACCAGCTGATCAGGATGCGTCTTGGCGTCCCAGCCGAGCTGCTCGATCACCGGCGCATAAACCCCGTACTGGTCATCCTCGATCCGCTCCCGCTCAATCCCCACCGTGTCCTCGAAGGTCTTGTTGACAATCGTGTAGGCATGGGCCTCGAGCGCCTGCAGCACCCGCTCGCCGATCCATTCACGAAAGCCGGTGGTGCGGCCGAGCCAGGGATAGATCGTCTGGCTGGTCGACGACGGGACAATCGAACAGATCTTCTCGTAGTACGAAGGGGCCATCTCGAACCCCTTCTGGAAGATCGTGTCGAAACCCGTAAACAGCGTGGTGAGATTGTTCGCAGAGATCTCCATCGTCCTCTTCTTCCCTCACTTCTGCGTCGGACTCGGCATCAGCAGATGCGCCACCGCCACCAGCATCGCGATAATCGCCGTCGCCATGTCGCGCCACTCCGCCGGCAGAGCCTGCACGAACTGCGGCGCGACCGTCACAAAGGCGCCGCCCAGCACGGTCGCGTAATGCCAGGCGCGCATGCTCCACAAACGCGTCATCATCTACAGCGCCGGGTTGTCGCGCAGAAAGTTGACGTAAACCAGACCGCCATCCAGCGCCACCACTTCGCCCGCCACCACCTTGGCCGCCGCCCGCCGATAGGTCACATACACCGTGCTCCCGGCCGCAATCCCCCCGCCGGCCAGCGCGATGAACAGTCCCGCCTGGTAGTCGACCGCGAAGTCCGTGCCCTCCAGGTAATGGGTCCCGCCGCCGCCCGTCGCGCTGTAGGCGTCAAAGCTGCCCGGCACGATATCCGGCTGCAGCACCACGATCGGCAGCCCGGTCGACGGCACCACGATGCTCGTCGTGTTCGGCACGAGCGTTCCCATCCCCACCGTGTGGTCGTCGATCGCAAAGCAGAGCTCGCCCAGGTTGGCGGCCGTCACCGAGCCGTCATTGTCCATCCCAAAGCAGCCGGCCACGACGCCCACCGAAATCGCCCCGGCCGCCCCGGCCGCGATATTGCCGTAGGTCAGACCCGGCTGATTCAGCGCATTGACGCCCGGCGGCAGGATGCCGCCCGCGTAGACGTACTCGCAGATGCCCAGCACGTTGAGCTTGCTCAGCGTCGCGCCCGACACCCGCGATTGCGCCGGCACCCCGTTGCCGTTGTTGTTGACCGCCACCATGCCGCCCACATAGATCGAGGTCGACGCCTCGACCGGAATCAGCCCGTAATGGTAGCGATTGCTGAAGCCCGGCCATTCCGGGGTGTTCCTGCTAGCCGTTAGTCCTGCCATTTCATCCCTCGCTCGTCCCCGAATTACTGTCGTCGAGCATCAGCCGCGGCCGCGGAAATTTGAGCGTCCAGCGCTCCTTGTTCGCCGCGAACTTCTCCAGCTGCTCCTTGCTCTCCAGCCCCAGATTCGCGCAGATCTCAAGCTCGCGCGGCGTCAGCGACGCCTCGCCCCGCGGCGGTTCCCCGATCCGCGCCGTGAAGGTGCCGTCCGCCCCCGCCTGGATAATCCGCGGCTGCGCCCCCAAAAACCGCTCGAAGCCTTTCGGATCCGAGCTGCAATAGGCAATCGCCCAGCTGCGCTGCGACGGAATCAATCGCCCCTCGCGAATCGCCGCATCCACCCGCTCGGTCGCGGCCGCCCGCGCCCGCTCGCTGCGCAGCGCGTCAATCTCCGCCGCCATCCTGACCACCATCGGATGGCTCGCCACCGCCTTCTCGATCTCGGCGGCCGCCACCGCCGGCCGGCGCGCCGCCGCTTCGCGCTTGCGCGCAAGCGCCCGCCGCCGCGCCATCGCCTCCTTCTCGCGCGCATGGCGCGCGGCCGTCTCGGCCCGCTCCTCCTCGCTCATGCAGTTGCGCATCTCCTCGGCATGGCGCCGCGCCATCTGCTCCTCGTTCTCCTCATACGGAGCGCGCAGCTCTTTCTCCTCCTCGTCCTCGCCGCCCTCGGCCGCGCCGTCATCCTCGGCCTCCATGCGCATCGGCTCGTCGCCGTCATCGTCGTCGAGCAGCACCGAAGCCGCCCGCATCAGCTTGCCCGGGGTGGCCTCGGGACAGGCCTCTTCCAGCGCCGCAATCACCTCGCTCAGCGTCATCTTCTTCGCTTCCGTCTCTTCCGCCATGGTCTCAGCCGAAGCCTCCTCCCCAATCCCCAGTTTGCGGGCCGCCGCCCGAATCTTCGCCATCGCCCGCCGGCCGAACGGACTCTGCGGCGCCCGCGCCAGAGCATTGCGCACGTGCGCGGGATCGAGCTCGCCGTTCTTGTTCTTCAGGGGAAAATGGCGCTTCGAGCGCGGTACGGTCTTGCCCTCTTCGTCCTTGTGGCCGCCCGGCTCGATATAGGCAAACGCGGAATCGGGCAGATCATTTATATATTCGGTCGTCCATTCGGCCATCGTTTCCACCTTGCTCAGCGGCATCGTCAGCGCCGCCAGGCTCACCTCCGCCGCCGCCAGCGCCGGCAGATTGATCAGCGCCGGATTGTTGACCAGCGCCGCCCGCAGAATCCGCTCCACCCGGCCGTCCTGGTCGTGCTCAAAGACCGGCGAAATATAGCGATACTTCTTCTCCCGCAGCGCCGCCGCCGCCTCGCGCGTCCATTCCACCCGCGCCAGAATCGCGCCGCCCTTGACCTTGAACTCCTTCAGCCACCCCGCCGCCGGCGCCGGCCGCCCCTCCGGCGCGGCCAGATCCGTCGCGTGATCGTAGTCCACCACCAGCCCCGCCGGCGGCATCTTCGCCATGCTCGCCGCCACCACCCGCTCCGGATCCTCGTTGATGAACGGACCGCGCCCGTCCACCGCCGAAAATCGCCCCGCCGGCATCAGCTCAATCCACTCGCTCATCCCTTCCGCCCCGCCGTCAGGTCGAGTAGTCGCCATATCGCCGCTGACCGTCCGATCGCCTGAGGGCATTCGGCTGTTACCTCAACCGCTGCGCTGCCCACTGCTCGTTTTCTGTGCGAGTTAATATTCGTCTGGCGATTGCCTGCGTTGCAGCAGTGAGCTTTTTTCTGGCAACTATCCTTGTGTGCAAATTGACCAATCGACAGAGGTGACGCCGTCACCCCCGAAGCGGGACCGAAGGAACCGGCCACCAGATTCGGCAAGTTAAGGAAGCGAAAAAAGGTTGGATACGAAAATGCTACGGGTCGCGGGATTGGTCAGCGAGGGTAGGGCGTCAACAGGTAGGCGTTACTGGAAAGAGCGCTGTTGCAAATCTCCTGGGTTAGTGAGGAGAATTCAAGTGGAACCGGGATTTGTTTGCATAGAGCAAACTGCCTCGTAAACACGGGCTAGTTCTTTGACACTCAGCCTTTCGAGGTTTACGATTGGACGTCCGAGCACCTGGCCCGCCAATTCACAGAGTCGATCGTTTGATCTGCGGTTCTTTGGCGCTCTGAGCCGTATGGCGTCGAGTATCTGTCGGGGCCACGGAGCATTGCGTGCCGGGTATCCTGAAGGTAATTCCGGTTGCCCTCCCTTGAACACTTTAACCACGCCATTTGTTCCGAGGTTGATCAGGTTATTGTCACCGCGGATCGTAATCTGTGGTACTTCAGGCTTACCCGCCGAGCGACCCCTCCGGAATTGGTCGGCCAATTGCCCTCTGACTCGCGTCAACTCTTTGTCAAGTTGCATTAACTGTTAGCTCTCTCCTGGCTGTGATCTTAACCGGTTGACGTTCAATGTCTACAGCTTTTTTCACAGCCTTCAGCAGGCGACAAAGAAGTTTAGAGAGCATGCCGGCGCAGTAACTCGAGAATCTTGGAGCGACGAACCTCGCTTTTACCCGAACGCCGGTAGTAGTCATACGCAGCAGCCACGATCTCAGCTCTTTGACGAGTTCGGCTTCGTGTCAGCTCTCCGCGAATGGCTAGTGCACTATCGACATGCTCAAGTATGGAAGCGAGCAAATCGACGTCCAGTGACTCCTGGTTGATCTTCTCATCATCTCCGGTACGGGAACGTTTGGGACCGATGCCGAGATAAAGCCATTCGGGACAAAACCCAGTGGCATCGGCGATCTTTTTGACCGTTTGAAACTTCGGATTCTTAACGCGCTTGAGCCAGGCCGAGATAGTTGTCTGATCGACACCGCTGAGACGCTCCAGCTCTTTCTGGCCGCCTGCATGCTCAACCACCTCGCGCAAGCGCTCAATAAACCCGGATTGCACAAAAGCCCCGCTCTGCTTATTGGACCAACCGTTAACAAAAGGGCTTGACCCTGTACGCCAAAAGTCGTAGCCTGTTCCGTACAATTGCACTACACTTCGCACAATACGCAAGGCGGCGGAAGAAGCCAACGATCCGAAAAAGACGGTCTCATGCCAGCGCCGGATCGACTACCGCCATGATATCCAATCGCACTTGGCAGCCTTTGTGAGGCTGTTTGCAGTGTTACAACCGATCGCTTTGAAGGCCATCGAGCGGGTTATTTCAGTTGCAGACGCGACAATGTGATTTGTAGGAAAGGAACGCGAAATGAGGCTCGAGCTCTGCCGTTCACATTTGGAAATTCTGCCTGAAGGCGAAGCCGATCTCGCTTATATCGAGGATACACTGGGACTGCGCAAGGCGGGTAATCAAATCCCGCTCATTCGGCTGGATTATTCTGGAAGACGTTTGCCGATCATTCGATTGGCGGCCGGGGGAGTTCGGACCGCGAGAAGCGGACAACGGAGAAGAAATGTCCCTGGGGCGTGAGAAAATGTCAGTGCTGTAGCGACGCACTCAGTGCTCCTCCTTAGCTTTATCAGACAAGTACGTTGTTGGGAGGCAGAAAGCATGCTGACTCTACATGATCGGGACGAAGTTGAGTGCCGCGGGAAGTCAATGGCAAGGGGAACAGCCCGCCTATTGGCGGCGAACTCGATTTTGGGATGTTCTCACCGTGGTCGGGCGTCTGACACAGCAACTAAATCGATGGTCGAGGGGGAAATAAACTCGGCGCAGGTTGTTGCTTGAGCCGATTTTTCTGCGGCGGTCGAACTCAGCTTCAGGCGGAGGAAAACTGGTTCCGCAGTTTTCTCAAATAGGAGCGCACAGTGCAGTTCGCACAAAAGGACAAACAGACAGCCGAGGCCAATATTGGCACCAGGTGCAATCAACAGCTTGACTCGCAGCGTCGGCCGCCCAGCCCGCAAGATCGGCGTTCCAAGAAAACGCTGCTGCAAACCTTGATCGATCTATTAGGCCGAAGCTGTGTTGAGAAACTCATCGCCCAATTTGGCGGAGCTCGAATCTGGGTGCCGGTCCGCAGCACGCCAGAGGGGAAGCTGGCGCAAGTGCTTGGTGCGGAGGCCGCTTCCGTGCTTTGCAGCCGGTTCGGGGGGGACTATCTCCAGGTCCCCAATACGTTGGTCGACGACAACGTTTGTCTGAGGATTGCCGAATTGCACCGGCAGGGCTGCAAGATCAACGATATTGCACGGGCAGTCGGCCGCAGCCGTCGTACCGTTTTTCGCTTGCTTAGTAAAAAGATTACGGAGCTACGAAGACCTGCACGATCGATTAAGGACCCCAACGCGCCAAGAGACAACCAGAGTTGAGCGCTTCTCCCGCCCCATGATCACTAAACCACTGCCGGCGAGACGAGTCGGCCCAACTGCTGTCAGCTGACTTTGCGGAGTAGCTCTTCGATCTCCAAATCACTGTACCCAAGCTCTTCAAGGATTTCCCGGGTATTTGCGCCGACGTCAGGCGCCGCTGAGGGTTGGCGCTTGGGCTCGCCGGTGATGAAGACGGGGCTGTTAACCGTTTCGATATGACCTGCGCGGGGGTGTTCCAAGCCGATGATAGCCTGGGCCGCACGCATCTGAGGGTCTCTGACGACGTCGTCAAGCTTCGGCAGGGGAGCCCACTTGATGTCACCGAGTCTGAAGGCTGCGGCCCATTCTCCAAGATTGCGTGTTTCGAACTGGGATCGCAGAATTTCATAGAGTGCAGCCGCATTTGTTTCACGTGCAGAATTGGTGCAAAAGAGCTCGTTGTGCGCAAGCTCCGGTAGACCGAGAATTTGGCATAGACGCGGAAACTCGTTGTCAGGATCAATCAAGACCAGCAGGAAGAGCTTGCCGTCCTGGGCTTGATAAGCGGCTGTCAGGGGGTTCGGCGGGTGACCGTCCCGGGTTCGCTCCGGAAATTCGGCATTCAGAAGCTTGGCTTGAATGTCACATGCGTTCGCCCAGGCGCCACTCGCCAGCAGGGAGGTGGTAACCCTGCCTCCGCGACCCGTACGCTCCCGGCGGTACAAACCCAGCATAATAGCTCCGAACATTGACATCGCGGTGGGATGGTCCCCCATCCCTGGACGAGGGGCACCGGGCGAGCCGTCGGTACCAGTCACGCTCATCATGAGGCCCGAACGAGCCCAATAGGCCAAAGCATCGAATGCCGGCGCGTCAGCATCAGGACCTTCATCTCCGTAACCTGTCAGGTGTGCATAGACTAGGCGGGGGTTGACCGGGGCGAGATCTTCCCAGGTGAGATGAAACTTTTCGAGAAGCACGCGTTGATAGTTGGTGAGAAACACGTCGGATGTGGCTACCAGCCGCATCAGAACCTCGCGGTGTTCGGCGCAAGCGAGATTGAGTGCAATACTCTTTTTGTTGCGGTTGGTTAGCTCCCAACACCAATCGAGATTACACTTCGCTACTCCCGGAAGCTTCGAGAACAGCCGCCACAAGTCACCACCTCCGGGCCGCTCTACCTTGATTACTTCAGCACCAAAATCTGACATTACCGTCGCGGCGGCGGGTCCGGCTACATAGGTTCCGCAATCGATCACACGGATGCCTGCAAGTACCCCTCGGTCGTTCATCATGCTCCTCCAACATCGTTGGTGCGAAAGATCGTCTATAAGAATTGGCGCAGGTAAGTCTTGTGAGTGCTCTCCTAAGGTCCGAAACCGCACACAGATTAACTGTTCAGATTGAGGATGCGGCAGGCATTCTCGCAATAAATCAAGTGCCGCTCATCAGATCGCAGATCCATCTCATTGATAAATTGTATGGTCCGCTCCATGAAATTAGTACCCTCGATAAAATAATCAGTACCAAACACGATGTGCTCAAGTCCTACCAGTTTACGTGCACATTCAAAGGCAGACCGGTTACAACCAAGCGCAGTATCCACATAGAACCTGCGCATGGTTTCGCTGGGACGGCGGTTTGGTCGAGGGTAAGAGCCATAAAAGCCCGGTGAATCGAAGGCCAAATCGACGCGCGCGGCAAGATACGGCAGAGTCCCGCCCAGATGTGCAAGTACCACATTCAGGTTTCGAAAATTCTCAAGCAGCCCGCAGCTCGCCAGCTTCCATGCTGATAAGGTCGTATCGAAGGGAAAAGAGAGTAAAGTCGGAGGTTGATCATCCCGATAGGATGGTGAATTGGCCGGATGCATAAACACCGCAATGCCTCGGCGATTTGCTTCCTCCCAAAATGGTAGAAATTCGGGCTCGTTCAGGTAACGCCCAGCGATGTTGGAAGTGATAAGCACACCGACACATCCGAGCTCATCCAACGCCCGACTCATTTCACGCAGCATTGCAGCCGTGTCGTTAAACGGGAGATGCGCCAGTGCTTTGAAACGCTCCGGATAACGCCGGCATGATGCTGCTAGCGCATCATTGACTAGTCGACACAGCTCGGGAGCATGTTCATCCACCCGGCTGTAGACTGGCGGGTTCGACAGGATTTCCGTATCGATGCCGGCTTGGTCGATTTGTTTGGCTCGTACCTCAGCGTCCCAAACCGGAAGTGGGGTGTTTGCCCATATCCAGTAGTTACGTCCGTCAACGCCCTCACGCAGCTCGATCGCGTCCGGATAAATCTGATGCATCACCTGCAGGAACTCGGCCGGGAAGGCGTGACAATGAAAATCAATCTTACGCATAGGGTTCAATTGCGCACCAACTCACCGACCGCTCCCCATCATTGCTTTCATCGCCTCGGCCATCTCAGCGAGAGCCTTTTTCACTGACGGACGTTGCTGGACCTTGTTCCACCAGCCTGCCAGCCGCGGCCGATGCTCGAGCGGGGCATTCGCGCCAAAGCCTGGTAGGAGATTGGTTACAAAGAAAATAGTTGGCGCCAAGGCGCAGTCAGCCAGTGTGAAATTTGGCCCGGTCGCGAAATTCCCCGGTTCCGCAAGCATTGACTCCAAGTGATCGAGCTGGGTCTGCAGCTCGGTCAATTTCTCATTCACCAGCTTCTCGTCCCGATTCTTGGGGTTCAGCTGCCCGAACAGAGCACGCAGCGGTGGGTCCAAATAGAGATCATGAAAGCGAGTCAGAATGCGTACCGCAGCACGTGCCTCTGGACTTTTGGGAAGCAGTGCCGGGGTGGGGAACTTTTCCTCCAGATACTCGTTGATGATCTCCGATTCCGGAATAATCGTCCCATCCGCGTCAAGCACTGGAATTTTTCCGAGCGGGTTAATTTTCAAATATTCGGGCGACTTCAGTCCTCCGGGCGGACTAGTGATTTCAATCTGCGCGCCTTTTTCATAAACCACAATGCGCGATTTGGTGGCAAAGTTTGACAGATTCATATTGTAAAGCTTCATTTCAGTAACTCCTCTGGTTCCGGCCTAAGAACAATCGCCCAGACGACCTGAGCCAATCTCGCTCTCATTCGCACGATATCGTCTGCCGATCAGCCTCGGAAAATCGCGATCGCCGCGAGCGAACACGCTCGAACTAATTGCTGGAATCGGGAGTATGATTCATGCGGTCCAGATGCTCTGCAACGCGGTCAATCTCACGGGTCGCGTCTTCGACGGCCTTTTGAGCTTGTTCGGCTGCGCGTTGCGCTTGTTGTGCCGCCGCACGCGCTCGATTTGCCGCTGCCTCTGCTTGCTTGGCCTTCAGCTGAGCTCGTTCTGCTTCTAACTTGGCTTCACGAGCCTGCCTTGCTGACCCGCTGCAGGCTACGAACCCGATCCCGCTGGCCAACGCTAGGATAGCAGCGGAGAGCACGCTGGTCATTCTTGCTGTCAAGTGTTTCTGGTCGGCGCGATATTGGCTTCTGATTGGCTTAATTCAAACAACTCGTCACCCGACATCAGGAAACGAGCCGAATCCAATGTTGGTTTGACAGTGGGACGACCAGGGCTAAAGTCCTATTTTGCTGGCGCTAAAGCCTCCATGACCCGCAGGTCGGGCAGCGATTCGTTATCTGACCTAATAGGTAAGATACAAACGTGAGTTGCCCCGGCATTCCAATGCGCCTGGATACGGTCGCGAATCCTGTTTTCATCACCCCACGCCACGATCGCATCCACGAGCGCGTCGCTGCATCCGTTTTCGAAGTCCTTGTCCTGCCAGCCCAGCGCCTTCAGATTCCGGGTGTAGTTTGGCAGTCGAGGCACATAGGTTTTCATGTAAGTCCGCGCCATGGCCCTTGCTTTGACTGGGTCGGTCTCGAGAATCACTGCCTGCGCCGCGCAGATCCAAGGGCCTGGTCCAATCGCGGCTCGTGCTTTCGAAGTATGCTCGGGAGGAACAAAGTAGGTGTGAGTTCCGTTGGTTTCAGTTGCCGCCAGTTGGAGCATTTTGGGATGCAATGCTGCGATTACCACCGGCACCTCCTCGCGAGGCTGCGGCGCACGATAGAGCGCGGTCTTCATTTTGGGCAGGTATTCTTTCATATAAGTGTACGGTTTATCGTAAGCATGCCCACGTAGATTGGTAACCAAGGGCCGATGGCTTACGCCGATACCCAACAAAAAGCGGCCGCCGGATGCCTCCGCCACGGTCTTTGAAGCTGCCGCCATCGTGATCGCGTCGCGCGCATAAATGTTCGCTATCCCGGTAGCAAAGACGATTCTCTCTGTATGGGCCGCAAGATAACCGATATGCGCAAAGGGCTCGCGCCCGACCGCTTCTGGTATCCACATTGCGCCGTAGCCCAATTGCTCAGCCTTGCGCGCAAAGTCGACGGTTTCCGGGGCGGTCATCGCATCGAGAAAAAACCAAATGCCGAGTTTCCCAATGTTCATAATGCAATTGTTAATAGCGACACAGTTACTATCTCGCAAGGACAATCATTTCGTCCAAGCTTGCCTGAAAGAATTCAGCCCGAAAATTGAACATCGCCAAAGGAAGTTTGTAAATCTCACTTTGTTGACCGCGCGGTGGGTCGGCTTCGTTTTCAAAACCCCGCATGTCGCGCTAGATCTTGTGGCTCACGCGTTATAATCAGGAGGCCGCCGATGAAGTTCGGCCTGATGTTCGTCAATTCCGGTCCGTTCGCCAATCATGAGTTGTTCGCGCATCTGGTACAAACCGCCGAGCAGTGCGGCTTTGAGTCGCTCTGGACGGTTGAGCACGTGGTAATTCCCACGGACTACCAGACTCCTTATCCCTACTCCAAAAGTGGCAAAATCCCGGGCGGTGAAGATGTCCCGATACCGGATCCATTGCTACCCTTGGGCTTCGCAGCCGCGATCACAAAAACAATTCGGCTGGCGACGGGTGTCGTCATTTTGCCTCAACGTCACCCTCTGTATATCGCAAAAGAAGTCGCTACCCTCGACGTTTTATCGCATGGCCGAGTAATTCTTGGTGTGGGTTCGGGATGGCTCAGGGAAGAGTTCGATGCGCTGGGTCTCGACTTCCATTCGCGTGGCGCGCGCACGGACGAAGCGATTTTGGCCATGCGCGCGTGCTGGAACAACGACCTATCAAGTTTTAACGGGAAACATTTCAATTTTGGTCCCGTTCGAAGTTATCCAAAACCCGTGCGGGGCAACGTGCCTATTCACATCGGTGGGCATTCCGAAGCTGCCGCCAGGAGAGCCGGACGCTTGGGCGACGGCTTTTTTCCTGCGCTTGGTGAGATTCCCAGGCTTCAAGCCTTGTTCAGCATAATGCGTAGTACTGCCGAACGCTACGGGCGCGACCCCGATCAAATCGAGCTTTCGTGCCTGGGGCGTGCCTCGCTCGAGGCCGTTAAGCCGCTCGAAGATATTGGTGTCAGCCGGATAGTGTTAGCCCCTCCGGCTTTCGACAAGGAGGGACTTTCACGTGGTCTCGAGAAGATTGCCGAGGAGGTCATGAGCCGCCTGTAGCATTAGGTCACTCCCACAAAAGTTCACTAGCCTTGGTCAATTGCAAATGTTCAGCAACATTCCGCCTGTCTGAGAGAAGTCGGAAAACACCATTCGGTACTAACACCCATACCAACCCGAGGGCGTCAGATGAAACTCGGAATCAGCTTTGCGAATTCGGGAAAATTCAGCCAACCTGAGCTGTTGGCGGAACTTGTCCGCAACTGCGAGAGGCTGGGAATCGAATCGATTTGGACCGTCGAACATGTCGTGATTCCGCAACCGCACATGCCATATCCGGGCTCCCGCGACGGCCAGATGCCAGGTGGTGATGACGTGCCGATCCCCGATCCCTTGATTCCTCTCGCCTATGCTGCAGCCATCAGCAGCCGCCTGAGGTTATCCACCGGGGTTGTCATTTTGCCTCAACGCCACCCGCTGTACCTGGCTAAGCAGCTGGCAACGCTCGACGTCCTGTCAAATGGCCGTATGCTGCTTGGAATTGGCAGCGGATGGATGAAGGAAGAGTTCGAGTCTCTACAGATCCCGTTCAATTCGCGCGGTGCTCGAACCGATGAGTCGATACAAGCAATACGAACCTTGTGGCGAGAACCAGTCGCCAGCTTTCACGGCAAGCACTTCCACTTCGACAAGGTGAAAAGTTATCCGAAGCCAATTCAGAAACAAGGAATCCCGATTCACGTCGGCGGGCATTCACCTGCTGCCGCACGTCGTGCCGGCCGGTATGGCGATGGTTTCTTTCCGACCGTTACTGACCCTCAAAGGTTGAGTGAATTGTTTGCAATCGTGCGTGATGAAGCCAAAAAGGCCGGGCGCGACCCCGGGGCAATCGAGTTTTCAGCCATGGCCCCGAAAATAGAGTCTGCTAGGCGCCTCCGTGACATCGGAGTGTCGCGGGTGATCGTGGCACCCCCCTCTGCCGATCCGGCGCGGCTGCGCTCCGGGCTCGAGAGAATAGTTGATCAGCTCGCGGCGATTTAACGCCGGGCTGACCTAGAGTCCGACTTCTTTCAGAAACGGCAATACCACTCCCAGCAATCCAGCAGGATTATCTCCCTGCACGTTGTGGCCGGCTCTTTCAACCCTTGTCCAGCGTCCCTTGCTTAGCGAGCGGGCGAAGCGCTCGGCGGCTTCGTCTGTTAGCACGTCGCTCAGAGCGCCACGGACGATCAAGGTCGGACACATTATCTTCGTCAGCTGCTGTGCTAGCCGTTCCCGTTGAGCATTCGCAATTCGCATGTACTCTTCTGAGCCACGCCGCTGGTCATGCTTTAGAGTCCATTTGCCCGTGGGCGTTTGGCGCAGGTTGTAGTAGAGGCTCCGCTTCAGAACAGTTGGATTGCGCAGCGGGTTAAACTTTATCGCTCGTTCTAGAAATGCTTCGAACGATTCGAGTGCGGGAGTACTGGCAAACTCGCGAATCCGCTGGGTTCCCGCGGGATTGATCTCAGGGCCGACATCTATCACGACCAATCCACGCAGTTTATCGCTGTGTCGTATGGCGTAAGCGATGGAGTTAAGCCCGCCCATCGACTGTCCCACCAATACAGGCTCGTTCAGCCCCAACTGTTGGATAAAACCCTCGATGTCCCTCACTTGGGTCTCGATTGCATAGTCAATCGTGGGCGACCATTCACTGTCGCCGTGGCCGCGCTGATCGAGCGCGATGCAGCGATAACTATCGCGGAGCATGACACAGACTAGGTCCCAGGTATGTGCATTAAGACCGCCACCATGGAGAAAGAGAATTGGATGTCCGGTGCCACCCCAATCGAGATAATGAAATCGCATGTTGCCGATGATCACCTGACGATCCTCGGGCAGTGCCACGGATAAAGGCTTGAGGTTTGCCAATTCCAGTGCCTCGCCTAGCATTCGCAATTGCTCACTCGAGTCCATGAACTCTTCCTTGAAACCGGTGAATGATTCAGCTCGCAGGTCTACGAAGTATTACCGGATCGATCTTGCGTGGGATAAGCTGACCGTCACCCAGCCGGCCCAGCAATTGACCATGATCGACGATGACTTTCCCTCGCAGAATCGTTATTAGCGGCCAGCCCTCTACGCGCCATCCTTCCCATGGACTGTAGTCGCTTACATGAAAGTCCTCGCGCGTGAGTGTCTTTTTGATCGCAGGATCGAGGACGACGAGATCAGCATCGCTTCCCGGCGCGATGACCCCCTTGCGTGGATAGAGGCCCAGGATCCGCGCAGCATTGGTTGATGTGACTTCGGCGAAACGCTGCAAGGTCATGCCACGTTTGACCACACCTTCGGTATAGATGATGCCCATCCGCGCCTCAGCTCCGAGATTTCCGCCCGTAACGTTGTCGATCCGCGTACCGAGCAACTTGTGCTCGAGAGTGGTCGGAAACTCGTCCGTCGCAGTCGTCGAGACGCCATCAGAGATCAGGCCCTGCCACAGCGCCCTTTGATCTTCCGGATATTTCAACGAAGGGTACGTATGATAACAGAAGCCGCGGGGCTTTTTGTAATCCTCAGCCGAAAACAGGGCGTAATGATGAAGTGTTTCACAGTACACTGGCAGCCCATGCCCGCGCGCCTCAACCACCGCCTCGACACCTTCGAGCGCTGAAGTGTGCACGAAATAAACCGCCGAACCGGCATCTCTGGCTAATCGAATGACACGCTCGAATGCGAGGCATTCGGATAATTTAGTGTGCACCAAGTGCAGGTTTGCCCCCTCAGTGCGCCCCTCATGCGCGAACCGTTCATAGTTGAATTGGACCAGGTCGTCGTCTTCCGCGTGCACCACCATGATCCCGTCATTCTTCGCCACCTTTTCCATCGCCAGCTGAATACGGCCGAAGTCCAGGCGCAGTCGGGGACGCTTCGGATGAGGTGGCAGAACATCAGTGGTGAACACCTTGAAGCTGGGAAAGCCCTGTTTAATCAGCTCACCAATCTGGTCGAAAACTCTCAATGGCAGCGCCCCCAACAATCCGATGTGGAATGAATAGTCTACAAACGAGTTACTCTTCCATCGAGCGATCCGCTCTTCGACAGCCCGGGTCATCTCCATTGAAGGCTCAACGAAACAGAAATCGAGATGAGTAGTCGTCCCGCCGAATGCCATACCACGCGTGTCCTCTTCGGGACCGAGTGTCGATTTGCCACTGTCTGGATTGGTCAAATCAAAGATATCGAGGTGGGCGTGCGGCTCGATCCCCCCGGGCACGACGATTTTGCCACGAGCATCAATCGTTCGCCCTGCCGCAATCGACGGGTCATCAATGCCAACGTAAGCAATCCGCTCACCGTCGATTCCCACGGACCATCGCCCGACGCCTTGAGGCGTTACCACTTCGCCGTTTCGAATTATCAGATCGAGCATCGCGCGAGCCTCCTTTCATCGCCTTGGCGACGAAGCTCCAACTCGTCTCCTGCGATCATGAGAAAAAGGCCAGAAGACCACCCGGCAATAGCAACATAGCGAAATAAACTCTTCTGCAATCACACTTGGCGCCAGTCCAGATTCCGCTCAAATGCGTCGCCGATACGCAACAAAGTTTGTTCATCGAAATAGCGTCCAGTCAGCATCATGCCAACTGGCAAACCTTGTGACATAGCGCACGGAATGCTCAGCGAGGGATGCCCGGTCATGTCAAATACGGCGGTGTTGCCCAGCATGCTCCAACCGCGCTCAATGAGCGCTCGTGGCCGAAGCTCCGGCTCATATCGGAGTGCTTTTATAGGAGTAGTTGGCATTATCAGGGCATCGACCTGCTGCAGCACCCGATCATAAGCCTCGCGAATCGGGGCGCGCAGGTTTTGCGCTTTTGCGTAGAGACGACCATGGTACTGGCGGTTGAGGAAGGTGCCCAGGAGAAGGACCAGTTTGAGCGTGGCCGGCAGATCGTCTCCCTGCGCTTTACGGAAACGTCCTAAAGCGCTGGCAAGGCCGGCATCGTAGTAACCTCGCAAATGATAACCTACGCCATTGGCTGATATGAGTGCCGCAGCGCCTTGAGCGATAAGACCCCAGATAACACTCTCGATATTGCGATGGAGCGGAACGGAAACCTCCTTTACCTCAGCACCCAGGTCCCCGAGTGCCTGAGCCGCTCGTCGGACCGCCATATCGACATCCGGCTCACCACCCGGCAGACCGAAGCCTTCACGCAGGATTCCGAGACGCAATCCCTTGAGCTCACGACCCAGGAACTGAGTATAGGGTTCAACTTTTACCTCGGTCTGCCGGGGATCCATTGGATCCTTCCCGGCCAATACCTCGAGCATCAGAGCCACGTCGGCCACGGTTCGGCCCATTGGGCCGGCATGGTCGAAAGTCGGATCGATGCCGAGGCATCCAGTATACGGAACCAGCCCATAGGTCGGCTTTAGCCCGACGACCCCGCACCACGAGGCGGGAATCCGAATTGAGCCGCCCTGGTCACCGCCGATTGTTATATCGATATCGTCATAGTAGAGAGCAGCGGCAGAACCGCCCGATGAACCGCCGGCCAGATGATCGCGGTTGTGAGGATTGCGCGTCGGGCCAAACGCGCTGGTGTCACCCGCGCCGGAGAAGGCAAAATTATCGAGGTTGAGTTTGGCGACGATCTCACCTCCCGCATCGAGAATTCTGGTCACGATAGTCGCATCATTTTCTGGGACGTAACCCTCCATCACCAGGGATCCGCACGTCATCGGGATCCCGGCGACCGCGATACAGTCCTTGATTCCGATATGTTTTCCTGCAAGTTTGCCCTCGCGAGCGCCCTTGACGGAGCATCTCCGTAGGATGGCATTGAGCGGATCGGACTCCGGGGTTGGCCGATAGCCGCGGTCGCGTTCCAGATATTTCACCGGTGGCGAGGGCTGCGGCGCGCGATCAAGCAGGTCCAGCGTCGCGAACATCGAGGGGATGAGCCCATCGAAATCGGTCAGCTCGTCCTCGGTCAAACTAAAGTAGTTGGCCGCTGCCAGTTGTTTTAGCTCGTCTTTGGTAGGTCGCTTCAGCGTCATGGCAGGCACCTCGTGGCGAACTCGCACCGCTAACTCTCAGCGGCAGCCCTCGCGCTGACTACCACGGCAAATAGTCAGCGCGGAATCAGCGGCAGAATTATTTGCGACGGATGAGCGGCATCGTGGAAAACGGTCTGGGTCGCGCGTTCAAATTTGCTTTCTCGGAAGAGCGGACCGCCAGTGTTCAGATTGCGGTCGTAGTGCGGAAAATTGCTGCTCGAAACCTCTACGCGAAGCCGATGCCCCGGTTTAACTACATGACTGGTCGCCCAGAGATCGATGGTAAATTCATAAACGTTCCCCGGCGTCAACAGCGTGGGATGAGTCTTTGAGAGTCGGTAACGCGCCCGGATTATTCCATTTTGTATATTCTGCGCATACCCATTCGGCCACACGTCCACCAGCTTCACAGTGAAATCCGTATCCGTAGCGCTTGAAGCCGCAAACAATTTGGCCACAATCGGTCCTGTGATCTCGAGATCATCTACAAGCGGCTCACTCGTATACACCAGAACATCCTGCCGAATTTCGACGGGACGTTGGTCACATGGCCCGGTTGGGTTCGGCCCCAGCAAACAGCCGCCACGGGTCGGCACAGGGTCACCAGGGTCGTACACGAAAGAGTCGGTCGGTTCCTCCCGGTCAGGTGCGACTCGGCTTAAGGTCCCGTCACCGTTTAGGCTGTTGGCTTTGCCGCCGCTATGTAGAAAGAAAGGCGTGTATCGAGTGCGTGCCAGCGGCCACTCATCCTCGTACCGCCATTCATTGTCTCCCATGACAAAGATGCTCACGGGTTTTTCTTCGGCCACGCCATTGTTGATGCCCTTGAGCCAATAATTGAACCAGCGGACCGCGATATCTCCCACACGCACCAGCGCCTCCGGTCCCATATCGAGTTCACCTACTTGGGAGGTAGGTGCATCGTACGGATAGAGGTGCGGCCAGGGTCCCACCATGAGCCGCTGCCCAGTACGTGCCTCCTCGGTCATCCCATACCGTCGGATGGCAGTGAAATAGTTGAGACCGCCTTCGAGAAAACCGTCATACCAGCTAGCGAGATGAAAGATCGGCACGCTGACTTGATGCGCTTGACGTCTGACATTGAGTTGATGCCAGTAGGCGTCATCCTCGGGATGATCCAGATAATCTCTGAGGTAGGGCACCGAGTCCCGCAGCCGTTCCACCCAATCATAGATGGGTAAGTGTCGGAAATGCTCCTCCTTGAGTCCATCCCAAAGATTCATCTCAGATCCACTGGGATAGTAACTGCGGATGCTTTCCAGAAGATGGCGTTTGTTTTGACGCCTCAATTGGTCTGGCGTCATCATCAGGCAGTAGGGCAGTAACCAGCCGAAGTCGAGCACTCCAGCCCCGCGGTAAATCCAGCATTCATGCCAGTCTGACGGTGCTGATGTTGCAAACATCGCCCGTAAGTGCGGAGGCCGTGTCGGCGCGGTCAGGTACTGAACCGCACAAAGGTAGGATTGGCCGTATGTGCCCACTCTGCCGTCAGACCAAGGCAGCTGGGCCGCCCATTCGATCGTGTCATAACCGTCCAGTCCCTCGTGGATCAGCGGGTAGTACCAGTCACCCTCCGACTCAAAGCGTGCGCGTGTATCTTGAGTGACAAGAACGTAACCATACGGTACGAAGCGCCTCGCATTGGGTGCCGTAGCTTCCCTGCCATAGGGTGTACGCATGAGGATCACAGGGTATCTGCCGGGAGCGTCTGGACGATAGATGTCAGAATAGAGAGTGACGCCGTCCCGCATCCTGGCTGGGACACTTGCTTCTTTGATGATCTTGTAGGCTTTGGGTATCCACTGTGCCATCCTGATTTCCTCCGGCTTTCGGCATTTGGTCCACACCCTTGAGTTCCCAACGTGTCCGACATGCGAGCCCCGGCAGTCAGATGGGTCATTCACGACTATTGCGCAGTGAATCCACCATCCACCGGAAAAGCGACGCCGGTGACGAAGGAGGAAGCCTCGGAGAACAGCCATGCGACGGCATTGCCTATTTCCTCCGGCTTTCCGGCTCGACCGATTGGCTCTTGTCCAAGCAGTCTCCGCTTGGTCTCTTCATCCTCCATCCATTGAAGAATCGGCGGAGTTGCGATAACACCTGGGCAAACGGCATTGACCCTGATGTTGGCGCGCGCGTATTCAAGCGCAGCGGTTTTAGTAATTCCAATCACCCCATGTTTGGCTGCCGCATATGCGCCCATGCGATTTATCCCCACTAATCCCGCTGTGGAAGCGGTGTTCACAATCGCGCCCCCTCCCTGCTTCAGCATCTGGCGAATTTCATATTTCATGCATAGCCAAACGCCTTTTAGATCGACCGCCAGCGTCCGATCCCAGTTCTCCTCTGTATCGTCAGCAACGCTGACTATGTGGCCGGAAATACCGGCGTTGTTGAACGCTCCATCGAGCCGGCCCCAGCTTTTGACGGCCGCGGCAACCAACGCTTGACAATCGGCTTCATGCGCAACGTTCGCTTTGAAGAATTCTCCTTCGCCGCCAGCCTCCTTGACAAGCGCGACAGTCTCCTCTCCGCGGCGCGACGAGATGTCTGAGACCAGCACCTTGGCACCCTGTCGAGCCAGCACGAGACAAGTCGCTCTTCCGATCCCACCACCGCCACCGGTTACGAGCGTGATTTTGCCCTCCAGCGGTCTGGACATAACGGTTTCTCCTTCACTAGGTCACTGATACACGATCCCCCACAGCTCTCCCCGTAGTCATCTACGATAGGGTCTCGCAGCGAGAACCCTGGACTGATGTGGGAGTGCCTAACTCGGACAAAAACCGGGGGCGCGGCATAGCTCGCGCCCCCGGCACTTCGCACACGATACAGAAAGTCCGCTATCGCAGAATCTGCATCAGACCTGACGGACTACCATATTTGACTCCGTCGAAGTATTCCTTGGGTGCTTGAAAATTAAGCAGTGCGCCTTGCTTTTGCGGGTTACCGTACGACGACCATATGGTTTCATGGGTATTCTGAAGGTCCATCGCCATTGATTCGGCGATATCCCTCCATTGATAACCCCCTCCAGGCGTCTTCTCGATCTGATTCAGGTAGGCGATCGCTTTCCACAACTTGTTGTTGGAATCAAACAGATCAACCCAGTTTGCCGACCAAAACTCGCGATCCGCATAGAGGATCCGGTGAGCATAGCAATAGCCCGAAGCTTCGCTGGGGATGCGCGTAACGTCGTCAATCGCGGTATCACGCAACTCCCATTGACCCCATGATGGTTTGGGAAAACCCAGGGGCATGTCGTATTCGTTAGGGAACGCCCCGCCTTTGCTACCGTCGAAGTCGGTCAGGTTGAGTATCTTGCGGTCGCCGAGAAATCTGCCAGTGTAAATTGACGTACTGCCGTTGAAGCCATTCAGTTTGGCATCATCGTTGGTCCAGTCGAAACCAAACACCGGAGAACAGCGTGCCGTAGTTGACAGCCGCAGCGAGCGACGCAAGGCTGGCACGAACACATAGGTATCCGGAAAAGGATTGCGCTCCTGATCCACGAAGAACAGAGAAAGCGACGCGGTATACCGCGCCTGTTCAGGGGTTTCCTGCATTAACCATTCTGTGTACCAGGTCCCCGGCGCGTAATGCTCTTGGCGGGGAAAACCGGCGTCGGTGATGAAATCGCTCCACCGATAGACAACGTCCAGCGCAGACGGGGCGATATTGCCGTACCTGTCTACTGCCCAAACGGTGCCGTAGCTCGTTGGTGTTTTCACGTACATTGCCGGTACGTACGCCCAAAACACATTTGCCAGTATCTTCCAACCTTTATGTGGTTCCTGAGGATTCGGAAAAGGCGTTCCGCCCTGATAATTCTTTATGACGTAATGGCCATTGGGTAAGACCTCGACGTCTGTCTGCGTACCATATTTCTCAGTTGCCTCAACCCAGGTCTTGGGCAGGTTGCCTCCCTCATGTGCAGGGCCGACGTCAAGCTCAACATCAGAAGGCATTTTCCAACCATAAATGCCCTCGAACAGCTTTATCATGCCAAGAGGCATGAAGGCCTTATACTGCTGCCAGTTGGCCATCGTGATCTTGGTCCCCACCGGAATGTCACCCTGCTTGGCGGTATCTTTCAACCACTGGTCCATTTCGCTGAAGTCCGTTCCCGCCCCCTGTGCCCATCCCAGTGACGGCAGCAGAATCAAGGCGAAAAGCGCAAACACAACCCCGAACCATTTCCTAAAAACCATACCAAACGCATCCTTTCTGACTTGCGCCCGCTAAACACGGTGCGGCTAGAGAGTTGAACATGCCTGGCGGCAATCTCCTCCTCGATTGCCGCCCGCGCGGTAAACGCTAAGATTGCGTCACCCCGCAGTTTTGCCGCACTGGATCTTCCACCTAGTGCAACCGGACGCCACGTCGAATCTTCCACAATCCCAACAATTTGAACAGAGATATTAGGCCGCGCACCGCCATGGCTTCCTTTCCGCCGAGGCGTAGGAGCAAACCGGTCTTTTACGCAACGAAGACGCGAGTTCGAAATTGAGACATTTAAAACAAGGTTGCATTCAATCAAAAAATGGGATGCGGTCGACTGCGATCGCATCCCATTTTGGTTACGCAGATCAGCTCCGAGACGCTATTTCATTATCTGCATCAAGCCCGCCGGCGTTCCATATTTAATGCCATTGAAAAACTCTTTCGGCACATTGTTGTCCAGGTAGGGCTTACGCTTCCACGGATTGCCAAAGCCTGACCATACGGTTTCGTGTGAATTCTGGAAGTCCATGGCCATCGATGCGACCCCATCCCACGTCCAGCCGAGCCCGGGCACATTGCCGATATCATTATAGTAGGCAATCGATTTCCAGAGCTTGTTGTTGGTATCGTACATGTCCGCCCAGTCACCGTTCCACAGTTCCTTTTCTGCGTACATCACGCGATGACGATAACAGTAGCCGGCTGACTCACTGGGAATCCGATGAACATCTACGACCGCCATTGGGCGCAGTTCCCACTTGCCCCAGGAGGGCTTTGGGAAGCCCAGGGGCATTAGGTAGCCATCAGGGAAAATCGCACCATCCTGGTTGAAGACAGCCAAGGTCAGGATCTTGCGATCGGCAAGAAAGTCCCCGGTAAAAATCGAAGTCGTCCCGTTGAAGCCATTGGTCTTGCCGTCATCGTAAGTCCAATCAAATCCCAGGTACGGTGAACAGCGCGCCGTGGTTGAGAGTCTGAGTGAACGCCGTAAAGCCGGGACGAACACGTAGAGGTCGGGATACGGGTGAGCTTCTTGATCCTGGTAAAACAGATTCAGAGCCGTCGTATAGCGCGCCTGCTCGGGCGTTTCCTGCATCACCCATTCGGTATACCACGTTCCCGGCATATAGTTTGGGATATTTTGAAAGCCAGGGTCCGTAGTCCATGCACTCCAGCGATAGACCACGTCAAGGCTGGATGGAGCGATGTTTCCATATCGGTCCACTGCCCAAACGGTACCGTAATTTTCAGGAGTGTTTACGTAGATGGCCGGTACATAGGCAAAGTAAATGTTCGCCAGCACCTTCCATCCTTTGTAAGGCTCCTGCGGATTCGGAAACGGTATTCCGCCATGGTAATTCAGCAGTTGAAAATGGCCGTTCGGCAGAACCTTCACCTGAACCTGGGAACTGTATTTCTCCGTAAAGTCCTGCAGGCTCTTTAGTCGACTGCCAAGATGGGTCGGTCCAACCTCAATGTCGACGTCCGGGGGCATCTTCCAAAAATACTGTCCCTGAAAAAGTTTGACCATTCCCAGTGGCATGTATTGCTGGTACTGTTGCCAGTTTTGCATTGTAATGTGAGTGCCGATGGGAATGTCGGTCTGGTGGGCACTGTTCTTGAGCCACTGATCCATTTCACTGTAGTCAGTGGTCGCCTGTGTCCATCCGAGCGAGGGCAGAAGCAGAATCACCGCTCCTGCTGCCAGTACGCGAGCCAGGTTTCTCATAACCCTACCCTCCGTCGTTTGCACCCCGCGCGCTGCGGGGTGGTTACTGGCTAATCATTCGCTAAACGCAAGCTGAACAAAGACTAACCGACTGTGGGTCTACCCGGGTCGTGCTGTCAAGCCACAAAATGAAGTTTGGTGTGAGCGCTCGCTTGCTCGGTCCCTTCTAATAACCGCGGTCCCAGTTGACTATGTTTTCGAGCGGTCGGCCGTCCAAGTAGGCGCGAAGGTTGCGGCAAAAAAGCTCTATTCCACGGTGTTGGTTAACATCAGTGGCTGCCGAAACATGTGGCGTGATGATAACGCGGTCGTAGTTCCACAACCGTGCATCCGGCGCACGTTCAAATTCGCCTACGTAGACATCGAGCGCCACGCCCCTCAACTTTCCGGCATCAAGAGCCGCAATTAGCGCGTCCTCGTCGATAATTTCGCCGCGTGCGACATTCACCAGGATCGCGTCCTGCTTCATGGCCGCGATCATTTCGCGGCCGATTAGCTTGGTGGTTTCGGTTGTCCATTGGCAGCAAACCGCGACGAAATCGCTTTGTCTCAAGTAGTCTTCGAGCGATGCCGGTCCACCCAATTCCACAAATCCTTCTGGACGATCATGCGTGTCGGTGCTCGAACGCCTGGTTCCAATCACGCGCATTCCCAGGCGCGCGCACAACCGGGCTACTTCGCGGCCGATTCCGCCCGCGCCCACCACACAAGCAGTCTTGCCTTGAATTACCGCGGGACGATACGCCTTGTGATGAAACTGACGCTGTTGCTGATCGGCAAAGGCGCGGTGTAAACCACGGGCGAAGAACAAAAAGCTGGCTAATACATACTCCGCCATAGCTCGGGTGTTGCCATACCCGCGCGACGTCGTCACCAGCACATCGCTCCTCCACAAATCACCCCGCAGCAAATTACTTGCACCCGCAGGCAGTTGATGAAACCAGCGTAGACGTGGAGCCCGCGCTCGCAGGTCCAGGGGAAAGGGCCAGCCACCGAGGATGACCTCAGCGCTCGCTAGAATTCTATCGAGTTCCTGGCGGGGACGTGTTGCAAAGGTTCTCCCCGAAAGGTAGCGATCGACTGACCAGCGAGGCCACGTTTGGGCGATCTCGGCGTCAAACCAGCCGCCCGCATTTACAAGCCTGATCCGCGCATCAACGCTGGCAATTCGTCGTAGTGATTCAGCATCAACTGGTACAATTACCAGTACCTCGACCTGTTCCATTGGCGTGCTCTTGCAAAGTCTCCACAACAGTAAAGCTTGTTTACCGACCCTCTCTTGGAGAAAGTGTGCAGCGCAAGGATATATTCAGTTGTCGGCTACTGCTTTTAGTCCCGCAATCGTGAAGTCGACAACTGCTAAGGGCTCTTTACCTGGCCTTGCGAGCAGGGACACAGACGGCTGCAACTGATGGCAGGTTCCTAAGGCATCGCCCAATTCCAGTCGAAACCGAAACCGCAAGGAACTTGGCGCCCAGGCCAAGACCTGTGGCAACGGTTGCGTGATGCAGTTGCTCGAACCATTCATTCGCTAACTCCGCTTTGCCGTGGTGGCATGGGCACGTTTAGAATGAGCCTATGAGTTTCACAGCGATCTTGTGGCAATCAATTGAACCGATTTATAGCGCAATCCTGCGGCATCCGTTTATCCAGGGTCTAGCCGATGGCTCGTTGGATCGGGAGTGCTTTAAATTTTACGTGCTTCAGGATTCGATTTATTTGCGCGAGTTCGGACGGGCCCTTGCAGTCACGGCCGCTCGCGCCCCGCAGGATGACTGGATCGTGATGTTCGCGGAGCATGCCGCTAACGCGGTCAAGGTCGAGCGTGCACTGCATGAGGGCTTTTTTCGGCAATGGGGACTCAGCTCGGCCGATGTCGCTGCGACGCCGGTTGCTCCAAGCAATCTCGCCTACACCAGTTATTTACTGGCTATCGCCTATGGCGCCCCCTTCCACGAGGCGATTGCCGCATTGTTGCCCTGCTATTGGATTTATTGGGAAGTTGGTAAGGCGCTGGAAAAGATGGGTTCGCCTGAGCCGTTATTTCAGCGGTGGATCGAGACCTACGCCTCTGCCGAATTTGCTATCGTCGTACAGGACGTGCTGCGGGCCACTGACGCTACGGCCGACGCTGCCTCGGACGACGAGCGCCAGGTGATGAGCCGTCATTTCCTTACAACGAGCCGCTATGAGTGGATGTTCTGGGACATGGCATATCGGCGCGAGACCTGGCCCGTCTGAAATGAACTAGCAGCAACCGCAAAGCTCACCTGATGACCGCCGGATCCAGGCGGTCGCGCAGATAATCACCAATAAAATTGAATGACATTACCGCCAGTGCGATGAAGATCCCTGGGATCAGTACCCATGGGTAATGCAAGACATTCTGCGGGTCCATCGCCTGCGACAAGAGGTTACCCCAGCTCGCAGCCGGCTCCTGAATCCCGAGCCCGAGCAAGGAAAGTGAACTTTCTCCGATGATGTAGCCTGGAATGGCCAATGAGGCATTCACCGCAGCAAAGCCCAGCACCGACGGAACTATATGCCGTCGTAGCTGACGGATTCGTGACGCACCAAGAGCGCGTCCCGCCTCGACGAATGGTGTCGTTCGGACTGCCGCAGCCATCCCACGAATCACACGCGCAAAGCCAGCCCAACTGATAAAAGCCATTATCGCGACTATCAGAAAAAAAGTGACTGTCGTGCTTAAACCCGACGGAATCACGGCGGCTAGTGCCAGCAAAAAATAGAACTGCGGCAACGACATCTCGATCTCGCACCAGCGCATGATCAGGTTATCAACCGTGCCGCCAACGTACCCCGAGAACGTCCCCACTGCCAGGCCTAATGAAAAGCTGATAAGAACGCCCACCACTCCAATGAACATGCTGACGCGCGCACCGTAAACAATCCGCGAAAAGAGGTCGCGCCCCAACCCTTCGCTGCCAAACATGAACCACGGCAGGTCAGGCGATTCGGTAGTGAAGAGATGACCCCGATAGAAGAACCGGATGTAGGTCTTGCGGCTGTGGTCCTCGACAAAGGTACGCGCCAACGGATTCACCATCTTCATCGGATATGCGAAAAGCCACCCGTGCTGGCGCTCTGACCCTGAGGTCCAATGCAAGGCCATTGGTGGACAATCGGGCTGGTCGCGATACTGCCGAACTGGATCGTACGGAGCTATCCAGGGTGAGGCTACGGCAAACGCATAGAAAACAAGCAGGCAGAGACTTGAACCGCGCACGATCCAGGGCAAAGTTCTCCACTCCGCCACAGCCGTTCTGCCTATCCTGGACCGCTCTCGCGCAGGCGAGTCAGCCAAAAAGACAGCTGGGGAAGGAGGCGGTGAGGCGCTCACTGCGACGCCAGGCTGCCAAAATCGACGCGCGGATCAACGGCCACCAGCGCGAGGTCAGCGAGCAGATTCCCAACTAGCAGCAGTACCGTTCCCATCAGCACCGAACCCATTACAAGCGGCACGTCGAGCGACTGCACAGCATTGAGTAGCAGCAACCCCAGACCTTGCAAGTTCATCACCGCTTCAATCAAGGCCGCGCCGGATAGCAAATCTGCGAGCGCGTATCCAGCCATCGTAACAAATGGATTCAGTGCATTGCGCAGAACATGCTTGCCAATGACAAGCGACTCAGGCAGGCCTTTTGCCCTTGCCGTGCGGACGAAATCCGCCCGCTTTATTTCCAGGATTTGTGAGCGCATCAGGCGCATCAGCGATGCCATCCCTGCCACACCAAGAACCAACACCGGTAGGATTAGATGGTCGACGCGGTCCGCAAGCTTACTCCACGGCCCGAGGTTCGCATAATCTGGAGAGAACGTACCCCCTACCGGAAGCCACGGCTTGTTGACCCAGACCGCGAAGTCCAAAGCCAGGAATGCCAGGAAAAATGCCGGTATCGACATGCCGAGGAAGGCCATGGATGACAAGACACGGTCCAGAATGGAATTTTGCTTCACCGCAACAACAACTCCCAAAGGGATAGCCAATAGCCACGTGAAGACCATGCTGGATACCGAGAGAATCAACGTGTTCAGTGCCCGCGATTCGATAAGTGTAATCACCCCGACTCGATACTGGAGCGAAACGCCAAGATTGAGATGGATCGCCTGCCATAACCAGTTCAAATATCGTCTCAGCAGCGGCTCATTCAGCCCGAATTCGGCTTGCATCTGTCGGATAACCTGGGGCGAAATCTGGGGATTCATCGCTAGCCCGGTAAGAAAGTTGCCAGGCACCAGCGACATTGCCGAGAAGGAAATAAACGTTATCCCAATGATTAGAGGGATCATCAACAGTAGCCGTCGGCATAGAAAGCGGACCATCTGCTTCCCTGAAGATAGTGCTCAATCGCGAGGCCAGTCTTAACCTTCCGCTGGCACCCAAGTCACCGTGCACGAACTAAAGGCCAGCTGGGACTCAATGGCGAAACTGGATCCATTCTGGCTTGTACACGCCCCAGGTTGTTTCGTCGAAGTTCTCCAGACTATCCCGGTAAGCCACATAACCAATTTCACGCACCGTCTCGATTATGGGTAACTGGTCGTGAAGAATCTGCTGAATTCGCCAGTAGTAGGGTGCCCGTTGATATGGGTCCATCACACGCGTTCCGGCATCGAGTAGCCGATCAATTTCGGCTTCCCACGGGGTCGCAGGATGTGGCTCGCGCGGATTCCAAATATGCAAATTACCCGACGAGCGAAGGAAGTTGGCGGCATTGTTAGGTTCGATAGTGCCCGTAAATCCGATTAAGACGCAATCCCAGTCGAAGGTCGAATCCAGCTTCTTCACCAGGCTAATAAATTCGAGCGGTCGATAATTCACCTTGATTCCGAGGGCCGCCAGGTCTTGCTTATATATTGCGCAAATCTGATCGGCGGTCGGATTGCCGGTCGGCGTGGTTAGCTCGAAGACTATCGGATGGCCCTCGGGATCGCCGCGCACGCCTGGGCGCAGCAATCGATAACCAGCCTCATCGAGGATGCGTGCCGCCAGCTTCAGATCATATTCATAATCTTTCAAGTTTGGGTTATGGAAAATTCTGTCAGCCGGTGAGATGTCAGCGATCGCCGGGACCGCCAATCCCCGATAGCAAAGATTGATAATACCCCGCTTATCGAGCGCATGAGCTAAAGCCCGCATGAAATTGATGTCCGTGAACCACTTATACTTCGGATCCATTTTCCCGTTATGGATGTAATGGCGGGGATTACGGTTGAAGGCGAAAAATCGCGAGCCAGTGTCAACTCCGGTAGGCTGCAGCTTGATATGAAGTTCTCCTTGCTTCTGCTGCAATTCCCAGACTTCCTCGGCACGAGGCCGATATACGTCAAGCAAACCCGATATAAAGCGCAGGTACATCGCGTTACGGTCGGTGGCGATCATCAGCACTTGGCCTTTCAAACGGGGCAGCCGGCCGCCGCGCTCGTCCCGCATCCAATAGTCGGGATTGCGCTTGAAGGCCAGTAGCTGGCCAGGCACGTAACGTTGCATCCGATAGGGACCAAGGCAGATTAGGTCATCGGGTCGAGTATCGATGCCCCAAGTTCGATTGAATTGGCCCGTCGCCAATGCTTTGCCGAGAACGTGTTCCGGCACGATCGGCACCCCAATGGCATACAAAAGTGGCGCAAACGGCCTCGGCAGCTTAACCACGACCGTGTAGTCATCGGGCGCTTCAACTTCGAGCGGCCGACCGTCAACCGTCAACGAAGAAATCATGCTGTTTGGAACACGCGGATCATAAATTGCCCGCATTGTGAAAAGGACGTCGCGCGCGGAAAACCCCACTCCGTCTGACCATCTGACGTCATGACGAAGATGAAAAGTGATGGTCCTACCGCCGTTGCTGATGTCCCAGCTTTGAGCCAAATCCGGTTCTGGTAAGGTGGTCTTGGGATTGATCTTCACCAGCCCCTCGAACAAGTCCTCAATCGCCATGCCGGAAGAAGCGTCTGTCACCAGGATTGGATTGAAGGTTCCTGGATCACTGCCCATCCCCTGATACAACGTCTGTGCGATTGAGTGGTCGTTTTGGATTCGATTCACCCGGCAGGCAGTGAAGGCTGCCGTGGCCAGCACAACGACGCAAAGCCTCGAACGGATCTTCACCATCAGCCGTGTTCAGCCGAACCGCCGCGGCCAATTGGCCGCTCCGATTTCGATGACCCGCGTGGTCGGCCCTGGCGAGAGGACAAATATTGAGTCAGCGATTTGGCGGTCGATTGATGGATTTAAGTAATCCAGCTTGATCAACGTTGCGCTCGAGGGGAAACGCGCTTGCAGTTCGAACGGGAATTGCATCGCGCCGATGTCACGGTAGGCCCGGTACTGCACTTCATACTCGAGCTCCCCAGTAGCGCCATATGCCCGAGCTGACGCCAGTCTACCAGCCGCAAAGCCGAGTTCGTACCTGCGGGAGTCAACATGATAAGAGATGACACTCATCCCGCTTTCGGTGCGGATGCCCGACATTGCGGCAGCCATGCTGGTTTTAGCAGGAGGTAACGCGAGCAAAAGTCGAACCGCCTCCGACGGAGCAACTGGAATATGAACAAAGCGGCCAAGCGTCTCAGCGTTGGCCCGCCCGCGAATGAGGAGATTTTCGCCAGGATTAAAGACCGCGATCCGACTGCTGTCAGCAACCACTATCAGTGCAACGCCTAACGGCGACAACGCCTCAACCCGCAAATTGCCGGGACGCTGTACGGTGATTTGCTCTCTCACCCTGATGTGACCCGACGGCGCCGAGTAATCCATTATTACCGGTGTTTGCAGAGATGTAAGTACACTCTCCCGGTCGAGCAGCGACTTTATCGCGCTCTCCGACATGACGTTCTGAGTCGAACCCGCAGACTGTCGCGCGGCGCATCCGGGCTCCAATGTTGCGCTCAGGAGCAGCAACAACACACAACCGGGGACAACCGCAGGCTCAATGACGTGCGTGTTCTTCGCCGGTGCCCAGTTCCGCCAATTTGTGCTTGAGCCGATGAATTTGATCAGGTTCTTGAGCTTTCCTGAGAGCGTCCTGATACTCCTGGCGGGCATCGCGGAATTTGCCGATTTTAACGTAGGCGTCGCCCAGGTGTTCAGTAATGGTCGGATCACTGCTCGTCAGGTTTACCGCCCTTTCCAATTGATCGACGGCTTTCTGATACTGACCCCGCTGATAATATACCCAACCCAGGCTATCAATATAAAAACCGTCTTCCGGTTCGATATCGAGCGCCCGACGAATCAGCCTCTCGGCCTCGTCGAGATGTTTGCCCGCTTCAGCATAGGAATAGCCCAGGTAATTCAACGCCGGGGCGTTGCTCGGATTCAGCTCAATTGCTTTGCGCATCTCGGCCGCGCTGAGATCCTTCTGATGATTTTCGTCGTATAGGGCGCCAAGTGTGAAATGGAACTTGTCGTCGCGCGGTTGCAGCTGAACCATCTTTTGGGCGAGCGCAATCGCGTTGGTGTAGTCCTTCTTCTCCTGGTAGACACCGACCATGAATCCCATGATCTCGGTGTCACCGGGCTTGCGCCGCAGGGCGTCCTTCAAATTAGCGAGCGCATTGTCGTACTCCGAGCGCTTGTCATAGAGGTAAGCCATCTGCAAGCGCGATTCGACGTAATGGTCGTCGGTTTCAGGTATTTGCCGAAACTGGTCGATGGCCTCGTCGTTCTCGTCCAGTTCCGTGTAAACAGTGCCAAGATAGTAGCGCACTCGGTAATTTGCCGGCTGCGCACCAAGGACGAGGTTGAACTCGGTGGCCGCTCGCTCAAAATCGCCTCGCTCGAAATATAAAAGTCCGATTTTGGTTCGGGTATCGGCCGGATTTGTTTCGAGCTGCTCCTGGCGCTGCAATTGGGCAATGGCCTCGCGGAACTTGTTGTCGCCACCGTACAGTTCAGCCAAGCGTTTTCTCACCGTCTCATTGTGCGCATCCGTCTGCAGAATTTTCTGGTAAATGTCGATCGCGTCTTTGGGTCGATCCTGTAATTCGCGAAGCACCGCCAAGTCGAGCAGAACTAGCTGCGATTGTGGATTCAATGCCAAAGCTTTCTGATAGTAGCCTTCTGCTGCCGAATAATTCTTCGCCGCCACCATTACTCGTCCGGCATAGTAGTAGCCGAGAAAAGACGTCCGATCGAGCGCGATAAGCCGGTGAAAAATCTGCTCGGCACGGCCATAATCACCTTGTTTGGCGTAGGTCGCCCCGAGAAACAGATATGCTTCCTGGCTCTTGGGGTTGAGCTCGATTACTTTCTCGTATTCACGCCGAGCGGTGGCGTCGTCGCCCAAGGCCGAGCTGATCCCGGCAACCAGCAAGCGGGCGCCAACGTAACCCGGATCGAGTGCTTCCGCCGCCCTGGCCTGCGGCAGAGCATCCTTGAGCCGTCCTGCACGAATATACAAATTCGCCAGCTGGACGCGCAGTCCGGCATTATGGGGATCGTACTTGACTGCGCTTTCGTAGTTCTTCAATGCTTCCGCGCGCTGCCCGTTATCCGCCGCGATCTGGGCCTTTAAGTATGCGCCCATCGCGTACGCTGAATGCGGGATATCCACCGTGGGCGTGCCGCCGAAAGGCCGCCCATTGATACTGACGGACTGCAGGGCTCCGGGTCCGTGCATGTTCCAGCACCCGACCAGCACGCTGGTAATTACTGCTAGGCTTAGGCACCCGGCAATTTTCATTCTGCCAAATCCTCGCGGCCACTTGATACGACTTAACATCTTATGGCCTTCAACCTCGCACGAAAACACACTTATTTATATTTTGCCGGTGCTCTTGTGGCAAACCGCAGCTGGCGGGCGGCGCTTTGAGCGTCTCGTTCGCAGCCTGCGAGACAGCTAACTGCTGATAGATTACAATCGCCACTGTATTTTCTGCGAAACAATAATCTACCGATTAACATGTGCAGCAGCCGAGCGCTAACCCTATTCCCTCTAATTTGCGTAATGTACCTCGTCGTAAGTGGCGGTCCTTATGGAATTGAGGACGCAATTGGCAGTGCCGGTCCCCGGTTGGCTTTTTTGCTCTGCCTCGTCGTGCCTTTAACCATGAGCCTGCCGACAGCCTTAATGGCGGCTGAGCTGACCGCTTTGTTGCCCTTGGAAGGTGGCTTTTACTTCTGGGTGAAAGAGGCGCTTGGTCCATTCGCCGCTTTTGCTGAAGCGTACTTGACGATTCTCTATAGCGCAGTCGATACCGCAATTTATCCTGTGCTTTTTGTCACCTACGCGGCATGTTTAGTGCCAATGGGCACGATCGCTCAGGTTGTTTTGGCGATTGTGGTGGTGTGGTTGTGCGGATTTCTGAATCTTTTCGGTGTCCGTCTGGTCGGCTTAACTTCAACCATCTGGTTAGCTGCTGTCGCAGCACCATTTATCGCTCTGGTCGCCCTTGGCTTGCCCGCCCTGTTCCATGCACGGCTACCTGCGGCAGTCCCTCACGGGAGCAGCCTCAGTGAGCGCGTAGGCGACGCGTTGACCGTAATCATCTGGAATTTCTGCGGATGGGAAAATCTAAGCGTGGTGGCCGCCGAAATCGAGAATCCGCGACGCAATTACCTGCTGGCAGTAACTATTAGTCTACCTATAGTAACTGTCAGCTACCTGCTGCCGGTCCTGGTTTGCGTTCAAGGTCCGAATGGCGCAGCCGGATGGCACACGGGTGCCTTTGCGGAACACGGCGTGCGGATTGGTGGTCCTTGGCTCGGCACGGCGATCGCAGCGGGTGGCGCCGCCTCGTCTTTCGCCATCTTCGAGGCGGCGATGCTCTGGTTATCGCGCTTGCCGCTCGTGCTCGCGCGCGAAAATTATCTACCAAGCAGCCTCGGAAGTGTATGGCTCGACCGCCAGGTTCCAGCACGATGTCTGCTGGTGTGTTGTCTGTTTTTTACCCTCATCATCCCGCTCGGGTTCATGACTCTGGTGGTTTTCGACGTTTTTTTCTACATGGCGGCATTGGTGCTTGAAATGGCTGCTTTGATTATGCTTCGCAACTCTCATCCTCGACGTGACGGCTTGTTTGTAATCGGCGGAGGGCGACCAACTCTCTACGTCGTGGCTTTGGCGCCTATAGCGACTTGGTTGGCTACTCTGGCTTTGGCGGCTTTGGGTGCGGCTGGCAACCTGGCAATCGCGGTATCAATCGCCGTTCTGGCTCTTCCCAGCTACCGCTATTTGCAGCGGCGTTACGGCGGCCCTGCGGACTGTCGCTCGCGAGTTACCGGCTACGAAGGCTGATCCCGCTGTGGTTTTTTCCCTTAGATCGGTCGACATTTAGTCCGACCGCGGTGGATTGTAGAGGTCGAAAAATGAAAAAGCCGCTATTACGAGTGCGTGACTAATTGCACCGGCTCGGATCATTTGCTTGATATTTGCCAGGGGTACCAGCCTGACTTCTGTTTCTTCAGCTCCGCCTACATTCTGATTTGGCTCACCTACTTTTATGACGTTGGGAGCGAAAAAAAAGTGACACATGTTAGGCTGGATCGCAGGGTTAGGATGTACTTGCCCGAGCGGAATGATTACCTCTGAATCATAGCCGCACTCTTCGCGCATCTCGCGCCGGGCCGCTGCCGCCGGATTCGGATCTTCGGGATCAACCATCCCACCCGGGATTTCCAGAGTGAAGTCACCAATTCCGTGTCGGTATTGTTTGACCAGGACCACTTCGCGAGCGGCCGTTAGCGGAATGATGTTGACCCATGTAGGGGCGGAAAGCACGTAGAAGTCACGTTCCCCGCGATTCGGGTGCGTTGATTTGAGACGATGGAGGTCGAAAATCGGTGTAGTGTAGACGCGTTCGGTTGCGAGTGCGCGCCACCGTCCCGCTTTGGCCACCGCTTTACCCTAGAACAGTCGTCGATATTCGATCGCCGGACAGCGATCCATTACAACGGTCATTCCAGCCTCTGACGCGCGTCGGGCCGCTTCGACGTTGACAACGCCCAGCTGTCCCCACAAGACGCGTGCACCCTTGCGTGCGGCCTGCTCAGCAATTTCCGGTAAGTACTCCGAACGTCGAAATACATCAACGATATCAACCTTTCCGGGAACCGAATCGAGGTCCGGGTAACAGCGTTCACCGAGCTCTGCAATGAGGTCGTCGGGGTCAAGCTGTGGATTAACCGGGATCACACGAAATCCCTTACTCTTCAGTAGTTTTGCAATCTTAAGGCTGTCGCGGCTGGGATCTTTTGAGCATCCTACCACCGCAATCGTCGTCGGCGTCGACAGGATACGGCGAATCACCTCGTCGGGAGGGTTGAGAAACTCCATGAGGAAGGCCTCGCTAACTATTATTCACCCTGATGATCGCTCCATAAACGATCTACAACACGTGGCACCAGCCGAGCGATCTCTTCGCGGCATTTGGCAAAAGCCAATTCGCCTTGCTCGAACGGGTCCTCAATATCGCCTCCTTCGCCGGCGAAGGAACGGAACGTGTGCACCTCCACGCCTTCAGGCATAGGGAAGCGTTGCCGGAGCTCGTGTGCCTGCTGCGCTGTCATCGCGATTATTAGGTCGGCTTCTCGAAGCAGCTCAGGATGGCGCTTAAGGTCCGTTGAGGTTGAGTCATCACGGAGGTGGATCCCGATCTCACGCAGCGCCAGTCGCGTATCCAGCGAAACCAGCGCACCATCACGCGCGTATGGCGCGATTCCAGCTGAGCTTAGCTTAATCTCGCCCTCGAGGCCGCGTCGCTTCAACTCACGTCGGATCATGTGTTCGGCCATCACGCTACGGGCGGTGTTGGCAGAGCAAATCAAGAGGACGGAGCGAAAGCGCGGCCCCCCAGGCGCCGCCCCTGCGAGCGATTTACGATCCGACATGCTCGACTGTGGCGAAAGACTTTTCCGACCGCAACCCTGGTGGTCTCGCCGCGATCCACGCCAAACCGTTTTTTAAAGTCAAATTCAATTTCCTGACAGTACTTCGCTGAGACTTTCCTTCTTGGTTAGACCCTTGGCAAGTTCCTCCTTGACCCGCATTCCAAGCTCGACTGGATCCCAAAATTTTAGTGGTCCAGGTTGCGTTATCTTGGCCGCCGTGTGCCATCCCCTCATTAGCCAAACCATTCCAAGACCAACCCGGAAGACCTCGCCGTGAACATCCTTCGCATCATCGCTACTTAGCCAGGCCACTAATGGTGCGACGTGCGCCGGGCTGAACCTATCAATCTCACCGGGTTTGGGCGGTGGCATCGTCGCTGCAGTCTGTGGCGTAGCGTCAATTGTCAGCCGCGTGCGGGCCACGGGTGCGATAGCATTTGCACAAACCCCGTACCGTGACATTTCACGGTCAATAATGATCGCCATCGTGGCGACAGCGGCTTTGGCGGTGCCGTAGTTGCTCTGCCCGGCGTTACCCAGCAACCCCGAATCGGAACTGGTATTGATCAAGCGCCCGTTGAGAAGGTTCCCCGCCTTATGCTGTTCCCGCCAATAATTGCAGGCATGTCGCGCCATATTGAAGGTACCGCGGAGATGAACGTCGAGCACCGCGTTGAAGTCGTCCTCGGTCATGTTGAAGATCATGCGATCCCGCAAGATCCCGGCATTGTTGACGACAATATTGAGTTTTCCGAAGTTGTCGATTGCGCATTCGATGATCCGTTTGGCTGCCTTGAAGTCGGTAACGCTCTCGAAATTCGCCACCGCTTCACCGCCCGCAGCACGGATCTCTTTCACGACTTCTTCGGCCGGCGAACGCGATTCGCCGGTACCGTCAAAGTGGCCACCTAGATCATTGACCACGACCTTGGCACCCTGCTTAGCCATCAGCAGGGCCTCTTCGCGACCGATACCGCGCCCGGCTCCGGTGATGACTGCGACTTTGCCATCCAATAACGCCATCTTTAATGATCCTCTCTTGTCTCCGGTTCCACTAAGTTTATATCCCGAAGCACGGTTTTGAGTTGCTAATGTTGATTACCGCGCGTGAGCCATTTGCTCAAGACATGCGGCGCAACAATCTCTCGCCGAGACGGGAGAACTCCCTCCCACCTCAGAAAGGAACGGCAGGCGCTCCAAGTTAGGAGTGGATTAGACTTCCTAGGCACCGGAAGTCAAGCCATTTCCGGTCCGCGTCCACGTGGCCATGACCATAGCACGCCAGCGCCACTGGTTATTACGTGGTGGGCGCATGCGCTGGTGAGCAATTTCTGGTAATAGGTACCATCAGCAGTTTGCCGGTGAACAAAATCGGTTGACAGCGAACGCGGATTAGTGCACTTGGCAACCCTAAGAGAAAATACCGGTGTTTCGGGGTCTAGGGTTAATGCAGGACCAATTCAGTCTGCTGGCGATGTTCATGAAGGGTTGGTATGCGACCTATCCCTTGGTAGCGATTTCTGTGGTCTGCGTCACAATTATTTTCGAGCGCATTTGGGCGCTCTGGGGCATTGGACGGCGTGCAACCCGCCTGGCTGAGCGGATGATCGGACCGCTTCGTGAAGGCAAGTTTGCTGAGGCATTGGCCTTCATCGGCGATCGGCGCGGACCCAGCGAACGCGTTTTTCAGGAATTGGTGAGCGAAGCCGATCTGGCTCCTCGTGAACGGCTCGAGGAGATCGACGAGGAGCGTCGCTTTGCTGAATTGCTGCGGCTGCGCGGTCCTATTTGGGTGTTGGCAACCTCCGGAGCTTCAGCCCCGTTTATCGGACTATTTGGCACGGTTGTCGGAATTCTGGTCGCCTTTCAATCAATGGCGGTTATGGGGACCGGAGGGTTTTCCGTCGTTGCGGCCGGCATCTCCGAGGCCTTGATTTCGACTGCCCTCGGACTGGTCGTCGCCATCATTGCCGTGATCTTCTACAACTATTTTTCCCAGCGAATCGAGCGCATCAACGCTATTATCCATATCTGCGCTGCTCGCCTCATCGATGCGGCCGAAACCGGCAGAAAAGTCAATGGCCGTTAGCAGACCCCGCAGCGAAGGCGGGATGTTCTGGGAGATTAACATCACGCCGCTCACTGATATTTTTCTGGTCCTGCTGATTATCTTTATGGTGACAGCGTCCGTCGCTGTCGAATCGGCAAGCCATGTCAATCTGCCAGTTGCGTCCAATACCAGTCCCGAGAATAAAGGCGTCTTGGTTACTTATACGGCAAATCATGAATTATTCGTTAACTCCAAGGACGTTCCCGAGAGCGATGTGGAGTCGGAACTGCGCGATGCTCTCTCCCGAGTCGATGCGAAGGTCGTAATTTTTCAAGGCGATCGTTCAGTTCTGCTTGGCGATATGGTGCGGATACTAGATTTGGCCAAAGCCGCAGGTGCCGAGCAAATTGCCATTGCGGCGCGCCGTCCGGCACCGGGCGAAGGGACCTCAGGCTGACAGATACGCGCGGCGCTCCAACAGCAAACCTCCGATGGCTATCTCCAGCAACGACGACGGTAATGGCATCTTCGCCTCTATCAACATCACGCCGCTGACCGATATTTTCCTGGTTTTACTGATCATCTTCATGGTGGCTACCGCGGTCACGATCGAATCGGCGGCTCACGTGGATCTGCCCCGACTTCAGCCGGCCGCCCATCCCGATCAGCAGCAACGAGTCATGATTAGCTATACCGCTGACCACCAGATTTTCGTAAATGGCAAACATGTGACAGAGCGCGATTTGGCCTCGGCGCTCCGCAGCGCACTCTCACGCGCCCAGACAAAAACGGTGGTCTTTGACGGCGCCCCCTCGGCCGTTCTCGGTGACATGGTTAGGATCGTGGATATTGCGAAGACAGCAGGTGCAGATCAGATCGCACTGGCAGTTTCATCGACCTCAGCTAGCCCTCAGACCGCCGTCATGCCCACCCCTTCCAGCTCCGACTACGCTCCCGAACCAGTGACACCGGAAAGCGCAACTGCGCCCGAGGGTAGTGGCTTGTCACGTTAAGCCGGGCGCAAGCTGCGAATTGAGTTGCAGCTTGTCAAGGCTTGTTCCAGGATCTTAACGGAGGTCGTTTGAGCCGTAGAAGGCTTAAGCCCGATGCCATGCCTCTTAAATCCCGAAACCCTTCGATTAATATCTGTCACGTGGCAGACGGCAAAATGTTCATCGCATCATGATTGCCGAAGGTTAATTAGGCTAAGACGCACTTGAGTATTCATGGTCTTTTTGGAGGAACATACGTGTCCGAGGAACTCTATACCAAGCCCCTGATTTCTGCGGATTCGCACGTCATGGAGCCTCGTCGCCTATGGCAGGAGAGAATGGATGCCAAATGGCGCGACAAGGCCCCGCGTATCGAAACGCTCGATGAGAGCGGTGACTACATCGTCATCGACGGAATGCGTCCCAGGCCTTTGGCATTCGAGGGTCCCATGGCTGACCTAAAAGCCCAGGGAATGGAGATTCCGATCCCTAAAGGCTACCGTTACGAGCAAAATCGGCCGGGCTCATGGGACCCCAACGAACGATTGAAGGACCAGGACCTTGACGGTGTTTCAGGCGAGGTCATCTATCCGGGCGTCGGCCTTCACATTGTACGAGCTCCCGATGGTGATTACATCGCCGCCTGTTGCAGAGCTTACAACGATTGGCTGGCTGAATATTGCTCCGCTCATCCCGCTCGCCTGAAGGGTGCGGCAATGTTACCCAACCGCGGCTCAATCGACGCTGCTATTAGCGAAGCCGAGCGAGCGGCTAAAATGGGGCTCGTAACAGTCATGCTCCCGGCGTGGGTTGATGACCGGCCGTACAATCTACCGGAATGGGACAAACTCTGGGCGGCCCTTCAGGATCTTGGACTAATTGCGAGTATCCATTTATGTGGCCGCGAGCCTTACGGGATCGCTCACGGCCCAGGAGCTGGTGGTATCAACGTTGGCGTGGTCAAGTTCGGTATGTATGACACCCTCATGCGCATTATCTGGGGAGGAGCACCCGAACGGTTCCCACGCCTGAAATGGTCGCTGGTTGAGGGCGGAATCGGCTGGATAGCCTCAGTGCTCCAGTTCATGGATCATTGGTGGGAAGACCACCGCGGCTGGATGCAGCCGAAGCTACCTGAAAAGCCCAGCTTTTACTTCCACCGGCAATTTTACGCCACGTTCGAGGATGATCGCGCTGGGGTGCTTACCCGAGAGCTGATAGGCGTTGATAATCTTATGTGGGGTTCTGATTATCCTCACACCGAAGGCGTGTGGCCCTTTTCTCGCCGTCAAGTGGCGCGGAATTTCGCCTCCATACCCGAGGAAGATACCCGCAAAATGGTTCACGACAACGTTGCGCGCCTGTTCGGCTTTGCCACCAATTGAAGCTCTAACCTCGAGTGTTTTCTGCCGAATTTTGATGCCGGCAACGGTCACCCGTTTGCCGTACCGCGACCGGCGACATCATCGTTGCGACGTGTCGCTAACTGGCACAGTGCAGATGCTGGTGAGGTCCTGTAAGAAAGATAAGGGCGAATAGGGAAGATGAAGAACCGCGTAGCAATAGTCGGGGTGGCCGACACCGAGGTGGGCGTGGTTCCGCAATACAGCGCGACCCAACTGTATGTCAGGGCCGCCCGATTAGCCCTGGCGGATGCAGGTATTACGAAAGATCAGGTCGATGGCCTGATTACCTGCGCCTCTTGGGCTGAGCCTTACCTCTATCATGCGGAGATGATCGCGGAATACATGCAGATCTTCCCTCGCTATTGCATGGGAGCCCCAGCAGGAGGCGGAACCACTCTGGCCATGATGCACCATGCTGCCTCCGCTATTGTTACGGGAATCTGCCATACGGTCCTCGTCACGATGGCTGATAGCCAGGTGTCTGGCCTCTCGCGCGACAAGGCCGTCGAAATAATGGCTACCGCCGGCCATCCACAATTCGAACGGCCTTATGGACCTCCAATTCCCGCCTTTTATGCTTTACTCGCTCGCGCTCACGAGCACGCCTACGGCACCACAGCGGAGCAACGTGCTGCCGTGGCCGTCGCATGCCGCAAGCATGCTTCGTTAAATCCGGCAGCGCAGATGCGCCAGCCAATAACGATAGACGACGTGCTAGCGTCACGCATGATCGCAGACCCACTTCATTTGCTGGATTGCTCGCTGGTCAGCGACGGTGGGGCAGCCTTCATAATGACATCTGCGGAACGAGCCCGGGACTTCAAGCAGAAGCCCGTGTATCTGTTAGGCGTTGGCGAGGGACACTCCCACGAGCACGTCAGTCAGGCGCTGAGTCTTACAACCTCGGCCGCCAAAGAGTCTGGCGAGCGCGCCTTCGCAATGGCCGGCTTGCAACCGAGCGATGTTGACGTCGCTGAATTATACGACTGCTTCACGCCGGTCGTGATAATCGAGCTGGAGGATCTGGGCTTTTGCCCCAAAGGCGAAGGCGGGCGCTTCGTGGAGGGCGGCAGGATCGAAATCGGCGGTGAACTGCCAGTTAACACCCACGGCGGACTCCTGTCCCATTGTCACCCCGGTCATCCAGGGTCGATGTTCGCCATCACCGAAGCAGTCAGGCAGCTCCGTGGCTCGTGCGGCGCTCGTCAGGTCCCCGGCGCAAAGATTGCCCTTGTCCACGGCCAGGGCGGCATTATGTCGACTCACTGTACCGCAATTTTCGGTAGCGAACCAATCTGACTTAAACGGTGGCGATGCCTCCGCCCGAATGGAGCGATCACCGGCGGTAACTCGAATGAGCCCAATCGCACGAACCTCCACTTCGAAGTTGTAAGGAGTTAGGACTCCCAATGACAAATAGCCAAGGCAAGCCGATACCGGTACCGACACTCGAGACAGCGCCTTATTGGGAAGGCTGCCGCCAGCATCAATTACGGATCCAACGCTGTAACGATTGCGGTCAGTATCAGTTTTTCCCCCGCCTTTATTGCTCGAAGTGCTTCGGTGAGCGCGTAGACTGGGTCAACGCGACCGGTCGTGCATCGGTCGTGTCCTTCACCGTAGTGCGTCGTCCGGTATCGCCGGCTTACGCGAACGAAGTTCCTTACGTCGTTGCACTCGTCAGGCTCGAAGAAGGGCCTCAGATGATGACCAATATCATCGGCTGCGCACCCGAGGAAGTGAAAATCGGGATGATCGTGGAAGTTGTCTTTGACGACTGGACCGAGACCATTTCCATTCCCAAATTTCGGCCAGCCGAGACGGTGCCATAATCAACTCCGCGTCGCCAGCTGCAGCTTGACAGGACCGTGGTTCGTCCGACAACCTCGCAGCCGGAAGCATTCTCTCAACCTTGCTCTGACGCTTTCGTGACATTAGTTCCTCTTCTCGTAACGAACGCTCGGATCATCGACGGTAGCTAAACGTTAGTCGGAGACTTCTGCCATGGCACAGAATGAAATGTCGTCATCCGCCGGCAATACTTCGGCGGCAGGTACGGTTCCCGGCGGGATTGTGGGCGGTAGGGTATTAACCAGTACTGCGCTCATTGGAGCCGGAATTATGATTGAGCCCGAACTGTTGGGTGGCGCACTGTTGGGGGCAGGCATTATGTATGGGCTACCAGTACTCGGTCAAATCTTGCGACCCATCGCCACGACCGTAGTGCAGATCGGCTATTCAGCTGTTGCCGGGGTTGGTCAGCTCCGTGCCGGTGCTCGTGAGCAGGTCGGGAGTATCGTCAGTGCTGCACGCTCTGAGTATGAGCGCTCCCGTGCTGGAGCAATCCCTTCAGCTGAGTAGTTCAGAAACGCCAGAGGCTCAGCCTGCGCCGTCCCTTCCGTTTAATCCGATTTAGCGACCATACGTCAGCCTCACCAAGGTTTAGGACTCCCTGAATGGCGGCGCACGCGTTGGTGATGGTGCTATTGACCGGCTCTGCAGTGGTCGCTGCTGGCATAATCCTGGGTTGGTCGGCCGATCAAATTGCGAGCGCGACAGGGTTGGGCGAGCTGTGGACCGGGTGGGTACTGCTGGCAGGTGCCACTTCGTTGCCCGAGTTTGCAATTGACACTGCTGCAGTAAAGATTCACGCGCCAAACCTCGCCTGCGGCGATTTATTCGGCTCAAGCCTTACCAACATGGCAATTTTGGCGCTACTGGTTCTTTGGTTCGTCCCAGCGTCCGACGAAAATGACGACGTTTTGAATTCTAGGGATCTGCCTGAAGCAGCATTGGCGATCTTTCTTACAACTCTCGCCACCGCCTTCACTTTGGCCCATCATGATATCGGTGTTCGAGGTTTACGTCCTGAATCGCTAAGTATTCTCCTTATTTGGCTGGTTGGGACGCGCTGCCTATATCAGCGCCGTCGCGTGTCCACCCAACTCGGGCTTGGTGACCTTCCGGGGGCTCTTCGCTCCACTGGCCTGAAGCAGGCGCTTCGGTCGGTGCTGGTTTTTGCCGCCGGCGCGGGAATCATTTTGGTGGTCGCCCCAATCTTCGCGCACTGGGCGAGTCAGTTCGCAGCCCTAAGTGGTTGGAAAGAGTCATTTGTCGGTACCTGGTTGCTGGGCTGCGCCACTGCCCTGCCGGATTTAGTGTCATCGATTACCGCTTGTCGTCTTGGCGCCTTCGAGCTGGCATTCGCCAGTCTCTACGGCTCCTGCGCGTTCAACATGGTAGTTTTTTACGTAATGGATTTGGCGTCGTCGACGCCCGTGTTCTCGCTGCTCAACCCCGTTCTTGCGTTATCGGGAGTGCTCGCCACAATGCTGATGATCCTCGGAGTCTCACTTGTGAGGGTTCGCCGGCGACTCAGTATCACACGGGGCTTGAGAGGAGGATTTTTGCTCGCCTCCTATGGTTTAGCCATCTGGATCACCTATCGCTACCGCTGATCTGCGCAGTGGATGAAGGTCAAGATCATCGAATCGTGGCGGGGACTCGGCAGGTCGATTGAACCTGATATACCGGGCAAGAGTCATATACCGGGGCACAAGTCATCGCTCGACAACCCACTGATGATTTTGGGCATTTAAGGGTTGCTCGGCCGCGGCGCTACCGTCTCACCGTGCGATTATGTAGCATCATTCTAACGTCATCTTTCCGTCTTTGAACCGATTGGAGCCGGCCGATCGATGGATTTCAACTACACACCAGAACAGGAAGCATATCGGATGAGGGTTCGAAAATGGCTGGAAGAAAATCAGCCACCGCCCTTAACCCCAGAGGAAAGAGAGCATATCAATGAAGACTTACTCTGGGAACGCAACAAGAAATGGCACAAGCGTCTCTACGACGGGGGCTGGATCGGCCTGAGCTGGCCTCGCGAGTATGGCGGTCGAGGCGCCACGTTCATCGAGCAGCTCATCTTCCAACAGGAACTCGCTCGGCTCAATCTGCCGATGGGTGTGAATGTCCTGGGAATCATAATGACCGGTCCGGCGCTAATGCAGTGGGGGACACCAGCTCAGAAAGAACGTTACCTTAAGCCAATCCTGACTGCCGACGAAATCTGGTGCGAGGGTATGTCTGAGCCCGGGGCCGGCTCGGATCTGGCAGCGATCCAGACCCGGGCGGAGCTGCATGGCGATTACTTCGTCGTCAACGGCCAGAAAGTTTGGACCACCATTGCCCACCGCGCCGACTTTTGTCAGCTCTTTGTCAGAACCGATCCGACAGCACCCAAACATCGCGGGCTCAGCGCTTTGCTGGTTGATATGCACAGTCCTGGTGTGCGCGTTCAACCGCTGCGGCAGATTACCGGTGATGCTGAATTCAACGAAATCTTCTTCGAAGACGTACGGGTTCCAAAAGAAAACCTATTGGGCCCGCTGAACCAAGGATGGCAGGTTTTGCTTTCGACTCTGATGCATGAACGGTTTGGCATCAGCGAGACGATTGGTGGGAGCGAAGTTATCCTTACGCAACTTCTCGAACTCGCCAGGAAAGTTGAAATTAATGGTGTCACGGCCGCTGACGACCACGAGATCCGACAGCGACTCGCACAATTTGCCATCGAAGTGACGGCAAAGCGTTACAACGGGTTGCGCGCACTTACCAAGCGACTGAAGGGACAGCCGCCGGGCGCCGAATCTTCAATTGGTAAGTTGGTTTCAACCGAGCTTTCGCAGAAAATGACCAAATTCGCCTCGCGCTTGCTTGGTAATTTCGCCACCCTTGAACGCCATTCACTGTTCGCTCCGGATGGCGATTGGCTGCGACGGATTCTCCAGGTAGAAGCACTGACGATCGCCGGTGGTACATCTGCGGTACAGAAGAACATGATCGGTGAACGCATCCTTCACCTGCCCAGAGACTGATTCCGAGACCCGATCTTCACGGCGATCTATTATGGCAACCGTTCGAGCACGCCCTGTGAGAGTTTGAGTAAAAGTGAATCCTGTACACGTCGTAGGTGCGGGCCTCGCCGGCAGCGAGGCAGCCTGGCAGTTGGCTCAGCGTGGTCTCCCCGTGCGGTTATTTGAGATGCGACCGACACGCATGACTCCGGCTCATCAGACCGCTTTTTTTGGCGAACTGGTTTGCTCCAATTCCCTGCGAAGCGCGTCACTGGAGACCGCGGTGGGTCTCCTGAAGGAGGAAATGCGGCGCCTCGGCTCGCTCGTTATGATTGCTGCGGACCAAGCCCGAATCCCGGCGGGTAGCGCCTTGGCCGTCGACCGCAACATCTTTGCCCGTCTAATCACCGAAACTCTCAAATCTCATCCGTTGGTCGAAGTGGTACAGGCTGAGCTGGCAGCAATTCCTGAGGGTCCCACCGTTGTCGCGACCGGGCCGCTTACCAGCGATGCGTTAGGTGATGCATTGAGCCGGCTTATAGGACCGCGAAATTTGTACTTTTATGACGCGATTGCTCCTATCGTCACCGCTGACTCCATAGATTTCACCGTCGCCTTCAAGGCCTCGCGTTACGGGAAAGGCGGTGACGACTATATAAACTGCCCACTCACTGAGGCGCAATATGACTCTCTGATTGAAGCAATCGCGACAGCTGAAAAAGTTGAACTGCATTCCTTTGAACGACCCGTGTATTTCGAGGGCTGCATGCCGATCGAAGAAATGGTTCGGCGTGGCCCTCGCACACTGGCATTCGGCCCAATGCGACCGGTAGGGTTGCGTGACCCGAGAACCGGTACAAGGCCTTTTGCCGTGGTCCAGTTGCGACAGGACGATTATCTCGGTCATTTGTTTAACATGGTCGGTTTCCAGACCAAGATGACTTATTCTGCGCAGCGTCGCGTGTTTCGCATGATACCCGGACTTGAGCGGGCTGAATTTGTCCGGCTCGGCTCGCTTCATCGCAACACCTTCATCGATTCTCCGCGCCTGCTGCACCCGACCCTGCAGCTCAAGAAACGAGCCGATCTGCTTTTTGCTGGCCAAATGATAGGGGTTGAAGGCTATGTTGAATCGGCGGCGACTGGGTTGCTTGCAGGCGTCAACGCAGCGCAGATTGTGGCGAACCGGTCTCCTGTAGTCCCACCACCTGAGACAGCGTTAGGTGCACTGGTGGCCTACATCACCACCCCTTCGCGCCGTGACTTTCAGCCGATGAATGCGAATTACGGCCTGATGCCAGCCATCGATCAACGGTTGTCGGGTCGAGCACGCAAGATTGTGCTAGCCGAGAGGGCGCTCAAGTCACTGGATAGTTGGATCCGTTCGAACGGCCTTGAGAACTCGCATCTTTCAACCCGGTCATCCAGTGCGCAGATGAATTGAACCATCCACCGTCCACTTGCTGGCGATGTAATTGGTTGTGGCGAGGCCGCGATGAAGATTGCTTCGCTCGATGTCGGCTCGAATACGGTTCTGATGCTGGTGGCTGATTGCAGTGCGGGGCTTAGACCTAGGGTGTTGGCCGATCTCGCCCGCATTACTCGGCTAGGTCGCGGCGTCGATGCCAGTGGGAAGCTCGACCCAGGCTCTGCCCAACTAACACTCGACACAATCGCTGAGTTCACATCTGAAGCGAAACGCTTGGGCGCCAATCGAATCGTCGGCGTGGCCACCGCCGCACTGCGTGATGCCGCAGACGGGCTCGACTTCCTCACGCTGGTCAAGAATCGGACCGGCGTCAGCCTTCAAATCGTAACGGGCCAGGTCGAAGCCGAACTTTCGTATCTCGCAACTCAAAAGGGTCTCGAAATATCCTCACCGGAAAATTTGCTTATCGTCGACATCGGGGGAGGCTCGACCGAGTTGATTCGAGCCAATCTTGGGAACACGCTGGATCTGGTTAGTCTCCAGCTGGGCTCAGTTCGGTTGACCGAGCGAATTGTTCATCATGATCCACCTTTACCCAGTGAAGCGAAGCGACTGCGAGAGCTGGTCGACCACTCGTTGCGCCGGCTCGGATGGGTGTATCGACCTAGCAAAATGGTCGGAATTGCGGGCACGGTCACAACCTTGTGCGCCATTCGGTTGAGGCTGACACATTATCGCTCCGAGGTCGTCCATGGGTCCATCCTTGCTGCCGAAGATGTTCGAAATCTTATTCAATTGTTGGGTTCACTCCCCCTCGGGCAGCGCCGGCAGCTGCCGGGAATGGAGGTTGGACGAGCAGATGTTCTGTTTGCCGGAGCAATCATACTTGAGCGCATCATGAACCATTTTGGTTGTGCAGAGGTTATCGTTAGCGACCAGGGAGTACGCTGGGGATTGCTGTGGCGCGAACTCGAATATCACTCGAACCACAATTAGCTGCGCCGGGAAACACCCCGCGTCCCCAGCTTGTGGCAATCTCCTTCCAAATGCTCTTGGATTGCCGTTGCAGCGTGCGGGCTAACAGCGATGACTAAGTCCGAACTTATCGAACAAGTTGCCACAGCAATGCGCCAGCCGAAGAGCGTGGTCAGCGCGACAATCGAGCTGACTTTCAAACACATTGCGCGTGCGCTGCACGAACATCAACGCTTTTGTCTTCCCGGTTTCGGTACCTTCTCTGTCCGCGAGCGCAAAGCTCGCAATGGTTTCAATCCCCGAACCAACAGGAAAATGAAGATCCCCGCAGCTCGAACGGTTGGCTTTCGTGCTGCACCAAGCCTGAAGAAAGGCCTTTGACCACCGCGTCGCCAGTTGCGCCAGGGCGCTATCATCAAGATCTGACTGATTCGCGAACCGCCGCTGATCGTTCGTTCGCCTCGTCGGTCTTCCCGACGGACTCGGCTTGGATTACATTGCTACGCCTTAAGCCGCAAGGGACTACGGTGCTCTTGATGGTGGCAGTCGGGTTGGGGGCCGTTCTCCGTTTTGTCCACCTCGGCGCTCGCGAGATGTCCGCAGATGAGGGAGCCTCCTGGGCTGCTGCGAGTGCGTCTTCGCTCGGGAGGGTCTTGGAGCTCCAGCCCAAACTAAATCCTGGCAAGTTCGCCATCCACGAGCTGTTGCTTCATGGCTGGATGCAGATTTTCGGCGACGGGTTAGTATCCATCCGGGCGCTTTCGGCGCTCGCCGGCACCTTGGTAGTCGCTGTCGCCTTCCTGGTGGTTCGAGAGCTGTTCGATCTGAGTCGCTTAACGCTGACAACGGACGCGGAAGACAAAAGCCCAGATAGATCGTCGATAGCCCCAGCTGCTGCATTCGCAGCGCTGCTGATTGCCGTCAATCTGGTGTTCATCAAGTATGCCCGGGAAGGCCGGATGTACTCCATTGGACTGCTAGCTGCGGTGATCCAAGTCTGGGTCTTCTTGCGCAGCTTGCATCATTCGAGTTTGCTCTGGTGGTTCGCGACCGCACTATTCACCGCAGTTGCGATCGCGAGCACTTTCACGATGTTTCTGCTGCTGGCATCGGAAGCATTGTGGTTGGTATACCTGCTCCGCCATCGCAGCGCCACGCTCAACCATCGTATCGCCCTAACCAGCCTGGCGATTTTCGGCGCGCTACCACTGTTAGCCATACCAGCTCTCATTTACTGGCACGTGCGCGAAAACGCTCCGAGCCTCCTGGCTTACGCGTGGGCACCAGTCCCGCCGTTTTGGGCACCTATATCTCTGTTCAATAAGGCCACGGGCGACCTCGGCTTTCCGATTGCCCTTGTACTCGCACTGACTGGCTGGGCTCGTACTTGGAGCCGAGACCAAGATGTAGCGATGTTTCTGATCCTCTGGACGCTCTTTCCCCCGGTTCTGGCGCTGACAGCTTCCTACCTGATTCGTCCCGCCTTCGTCGAACGTTATGTGGTTGTCAGCTTTGTACCTTTCTTTATCTTGGTCGCCCTGGGCTTGCAAAGCTTCAAAGGCGCTGTGGCGAAACGCGCTTTGTCGGCACTGGTCGTGCTCACCGCTTTAGCGCACCTATACGCTTACTGGCAGCATCCTCATGACGTAGAATGGCGCGAAGCCGTCCAAATTGCGACGGCGTCGCCTGCAGATACCGTCGTCGTTGCACCGCCATATGCAATCGACGTGGTTCGTTATTATCTGCAGAAGCTAAACCGGAGGCGCAATGTCAGTCCAAGTGTTGGTTCCTCAGGGACTGTTGCAATTGTCGCGGATACAGGTATTTCATCTGTCGAGCGGGAGCAGATCGCGGCAGCCTTCCCCTACTTGGTCAAGCGACTGCGTGGCGTCACGGTTCGCCAACAACGTCTCGGAGCATCTTAACATGGGAAATCAGACGGTTGATTTCGATAAACTGAAGAGCGAGCAGAAACGCGACTGGGATAGCGCGGCGGCCGGCTGGAAAAAGTGGTGGCCAGTGCTGGAACGTGCTGCGCAGCCGGTTAGTGACCGACTGGTCGACCTCGCAGGCATCGGCGCGGGCGCCAGGGTGCTGGATGTTGCTACGGGCAGTGGCGAGCCGGCCATCACCGCCGCTCGCCGGGTTCTCCCTGGCGGCTTCGTGATTGCGGTCGACCAGTCGCCCGCGATGCTCATGGTAGCTCGGGAACGCGCTAATGCCTTAGGTATCTCGAATGTCACTTTTCACGAAAGCGACGGTGAATTGCTCTCGATTGAACAGACCGACTTCAACGCAGTCTTGTGCAGGTGGGGTTTGATGTTCATGCCTGACATCGACCGCGCCTTGAGCGGCTTCTCTCGCCGGCTCATTTCAGGTGGACGGATTGCCTTGGCCGTTTGGGCCGGCGCCGATAAGGTTCCGATGATCAGTATCGGTGCTGAGGCTGTGCGCAGATTGGCGAACCTGCCTCCTCCCAGCCCCGGTGCGCTCGAGCCTTTGCGGCTAAGCGATCCGACCGTGGTAAAAAGGGCATTGGAGCAGGCTGGCTTTCACGACATCACGATAGAACGAATGCCCGTCACGTTTGAATTCGACTCGGCGGAGGATTTCACACAAATGCGCGAAGATGTAGCGCCCGGTTTCCGTGCGTTGCTCGATCGCCAGCCCTCGCAGTTGCGCCGCCAAATCACCGCCGCGGTAACGGAGGCAGCCTCAAGGTTCGTCCAGAGCGATGGCAGGTTGCGTGTCACGAACGAAGCAATTCTGTTTGCCGCGCAGAGGTGAACACGGCGCCAGCTTGCCCAAGGCGCAAAAATTCGACAGCAGCTCGTCCTCGCCGTTGGCGATAATGCCCTCGACGCGGGCCTCACGATAGATATCGGTAGGCGAAACGCTCAATACCCCTGCACAATGGCTCCGGCAGCAACCTCCAGACCTCGGTCAGAATCCGACGCCTGACTGACAGAACCTCGCTGCTGGGAGGATCATGCGGCGCCACTGGATAGAAAGCATAGGGCAACGGCGTCGATCTGCCTCCCAAACCATGTTTGAAACGGTTCAGGCCGAGGTTACGGACATCACTGCGTCCGAGGTCGAGTCGCTGAAATCTTCCGGCGCAGTGCTCCAGTAAAGACCATGCCAGCAGGTGTCCAGCACCCGATGTTTCGCTCGAATAACGTGCGCTCCATTTGTAGTGTAACGTGTCGCCGTTGCTGAGAAGGAAAATCGCCGCGATATCGCGTTGTCGATGAGATGCAAGCCAGATATCGACGTTATCCCCAAAATGCTGCAGTAACGCGTGAAAAAAACGCAACGGTTGACAGGGCAGTCCCATGCGACGGCGCGACCGTAGGTGCAGACGATAAAAACGGCCGACGATTTGCGCCGAGTTGCCGTGTTCTACCGTGATTCCCGCCTTGAGCGCCTTGTTTACGTTGCGCCGAAAGTTGGTCTCCAGACCACGGTAGAGCGCGGAGGTCGATCCAGAGATGTCTAAATGCCAGGCCAGAAAATGGTCAGCGGTTTGCCAATTGGGGCGAGCAGCCATGCCGCGAATCTCAAACCGCTCGTTCCCAAATTGTTCGCACAGAGGTCCGAACAACTCGTCCTCGCTGTTCCTCTCCAAACTCAGCGGTGGACACTCATCCGAAAACGGCAAAGCTACCCACCATCGTGCTAGCGGTCGTCGCACGCGCGCGAACAACACCCCCGCCTGAGCCACGCCGCCGCATTCAAACAATGCAGCGCGGAATTCAAATCCATATGTCCAGCGCAGTGCCTCGATCCAAGGTTCGGAATGATACAAGGTTGCCCGTTCACTCGAACGAGTTAGCGCGCGCCATTGCTCATAGACTTGTTGCAACGGCTCGAATCTGAGAACGCCGGTTCCTGGATGGATTGCCTTCCGGTTAAGCATTCAGGGAGGCTATCAGTCATTGACGAGCGACCACTTCGGGGTCGAGCTCGTTGTCGCCACTTTGCTAACCCTCGTCCCTGGTCTGGGCCCAATCCTTCCCTGTGGACGCATCGATGGTCTCGCCCTGCGTAGATCTGCTGCCTTTGCGCCTCAAGCGACGAGTCGATCAATACCTCCGGCGGCTTTGCTATTTGAGGTGCTCTCCAGCTTTTAGGTCGGTCTTGCGATCATACCAGCTCGCCGGCGAAGGTCGCAGCCATCGCTTCGGCATTTTTTCTGAGGTTCGTCTTGAAGCGGCAACCTCCTTTCAGTTCAAAAGCGACAGTTGTGCCGCCAACTCATGAACGGCCCCTCAGCGCGGCTAGCACTTCCTCCACATGGCCATTTACTTTCACTTTGGGAAACACTCGAGTGACGGTACCGTCTTTGTCGATAATGAAAGTAGTGCGTTCGATGCCCATAAATTCCCGGCCGTAAAGAGATTTGCGCTTATAGACCCCATAGGCTTTTGCCACCTGGTTGTCCGAATCGCTCAGCAGCGGGAACGTCAGCCCATATTTTTCGGCAAATTTCCGATGTGACGCGGCACTATCAGCACTTACTCCAACAACCTGAGCGCCCGCCGCCCTTATCTGGTCGAGTTGGTCGCGAAAAGAACACGCTTCATTGGTGCATCCTGGTGTCATGTCTTTGGGATAAAAATAGAGTACCACGGAGCCGCGCTCACACAGCTTGGTCAACGAGGTGCTGTTACCGTGCTGGTCGGGTAGGGTGAATTCTGGTGCTTTTTTTCCCAGCAAATCCGCTTCCTGGATCCTAAGTTTTTTGGGCCTAGTTTCGATGCGACGCTTGGTCCCGGCTTCCTTTGCTCTTACAGATTGACGTGTGCCACCAGTCATGACCTGTCTCCGTTCCCTAGAGCTTCCAGGCAAAGTTCCGCTCGGGCGCGCTTCACACCGGCGGCTGCAGCCGCCGACTCGTAATTTATGCCACCATCTTTTGCGGTTTCGCGCCCTGCCCAGTTGACGAAATTGGCCTTAGGTTTTAGACTTGCGCCGGGTAATTCATAACCTACCTTAAATTCATGGCCGTTTATACCGAGCTCAAAAAATCCTTAATCGACGAGCTCGCTGACGACTATAACCTCGGCCGCATAAACAATGTAAGCCCGATCCGCGAAGGGTCTGTCAATTCGAATTACCTGATCGAAACCGCTAAGGCCCGAGTGGTTTTACGGATCGATGAAGTCAAGAGCGAGGCGGAGGTCAGACGCGAAATCGACCTGTTGGCCTTTTTGCGCAACCACGGGTTCCCTTGCCCGCACCCCTTGCAGGATCGCATGGGGCGCCTTTATCGTGAGTACGAAGGTAAATGTCTATCGCTGTTCCGCTACATTGAAGGCCGCGTCCTCGCTGAGTCGCGCCTGAGACTGGGCCATTTGGAGGAGGCGGGTCGAGCACTGGCGAAACTTCACATAATTGGCAAAGGGTACAAAAAAGGAATCGACAATCGCTTCAGTTTCGAACGAATCGCTGATTTGTACTTTGCCGTTCGCGGACGGCTCCCCAGCTATTTCCGCAAGGTTACCAGAACTCTCGAAGACGAGATCGAGTACCTGACGCGATATCTCGAGAGCAAATTGCCTAAGGGCATCATTCATGGCGATCTGTTTGCCGACAACCTGCTCTTTCGTGGCGAAAAGCTAACGGCGGTGCTCGACTTCGAAGCGGCATGCCGCGGAAAATTCATCTTCGACATCGCGACAGCGGTTAATGCCTTGTGTTTCATCGATGGCGGCTATTCGCTTGACCGGTTCCGACACTTAATGCGCGGCTACGAATCGGTGCGAACCCTCTCGCTGGCAGAGTGGGACGCTTTTCCAAACGAATTGCGCTATTCTTCCCTGCGCTTTACGGTCACGCGGTTGCACGATTTCTTTTTGCGCCCCGTCAACGGCGCACAACGAGTCAATAAAGATTTTGATGAATTTTTCGAACGCCTGAGAGTCCTGCGCCGCGAACGAGAGGGCGGGATGGAAGCCCTGCTGATGGCGATGGCAACCGGCTACGATTATCGAAAGTACCAGAAGGTCAAGGCTGGAGAACGGCTCAAGGCATGAGCTGGCCCCAACTTCTGTCGGCGAGCCAAATCAACCGCTCGCCTCGTCACTGAAAACGAGGAGAATCTCAGCCTGCCCACGTGAATCCGATTCTGGAAGCTCTAGACCGTCAGCGCCCGTCGCTGTGGCTTGAAATCGCGCCGCCGCGTGGCATTGCGACGGAATCCCTTCTAACCAAGCTCGCGAGCCTTCGCGGTCATGCTGATGTGATCAATCTGGCCGACAATGCTTTGGGCAGGGTCAAAATGTCTGGGCTGGTATTCGCCTCTATTGTCAAGCAGCGCCTGGGCATACCTATTGCTCTGAATCTCTCCTGCCGTGACCGCAACCGCTTCGCGCTCAAGTCTGATTTGCTTGGCGCCGGCGCTCTGGGTATCGAAGCGGTCGTCGCGTTGCGTGGCGATTCCCTGCCCAAGGATGGTAGCGGGGGTGCGCGACCAGTACATGATGTCGACACGTTTGGTCTCCTGCGAATAATCGCCGACCTCAACCGCGGTGACACAGGGGAGGGTAAAAGGCTTTTGAAAACCCTTCCCGCTTTGCTTCCGGGAGTAGTCGGCAATCCTAACCGCGACCCACTGGAACCTGAGATCGATCTTCTGCGCCGGAAAGCAGCGGCAGGCGCGCAATTCGTGGTCACACAGCCGGTGTTCGATCGGGCGACGGCATTGACCTTTGCCGAAGCTGCCCATCGTTTTGGGTTGCGGGTCGTCCTTGGCATCCTGCCGCTTAAGCGTGAATCGATGGCCGATTATATGAAGCAGAAAATCAAAGACTTGCGTCCCGCTGCCCATCATCTGGAGCGCTACACCGGACTTTCGGACGATGACGCGCGCCGGATGTCATTGGATTTCAACCTCTCACTGATGGACGGACTGGCCGCGGACGTGGCAGGCTTTAACATCATGAGCGGTGGAGGACCCTCACTTGCCATCGAACTCGCGCTCGCATGGAGTCGTCATGTCCGAGGACGTCGTCTCTGAAGGTGCATCAGTAAGAAACCACGACCGGCGAACCGCAGAAGAGGCGGTACGGAACATCCTTCGACACGTCGGCGAGGATCCGCACCGAGAAGGCCTTATCCGTACACCTCGCCGTGTCGTTGAGGCGTACGAGTATCTGACCAGCGGCTACGCTCAGGACCCCAAACAGGTGATTAATGGTGCGCTATTCACTGAAGAGCAGTACCAAGAGATCATCCTGTGCCGGGATGTCGACTTTTATTCGTTATGTGAACACCATTTGCTGCCGTTCATCGGTAAAGCGCATGTGGCCTACCTACCGAACCGCCACATTGTCGGCTTGTCGAAAATCGCTCGGCTCGTTGAAATCTATGCACGACGGCTGCAGATTCAAGAACGACTCACCACTCAGATCGCTCAAACTATCATGGACGAGATAAAGCCGCTTGGGGTGGCGGTCGTCCTTGAGGCCGAACATCTGTGCATGCGCATGCGAGGAGTCGAGAAGCAGAACTCATACGTCACCACCTCAGCGATGCTTGGACGTTTCCGTAGCCACTTTGAAACTCGCCAGGAGTTCATGAATCTGTTGCGCAACGGCAAAAGCTGATCCGGCCAATGGCAGTGCATCGCAATTTCGTTTCGCCGTTGCACGAGCCCGCGCCGGAATTGCTCGCCGAGCTGGCCAACGCGGCACTGCGTTATGTCAAGTCAGGGCAGACGGTCGGGCTTGGCAGTGGCCGGGCTGCCAATGCGTTCGTCCGCGCCTTGGGAGAGGCGGGCATTAGTGTTCGAGCGGTGCCAACTTCGACGGCTACTGCCGAGCTTGCGCGTTCCTACAATATCGAGCTGGTCGATTTGGCTGCGGTCAAGCGACTGGACGCCGATTTCGACGGTGCCGACGAGGTTGACCCCAGGCTAAATATGATCAAGGGGCGCGGCGGTGCCATGGTCCGCGAAAAAGTGATTGCGACGGCGTCGCGACGGCGGATTTTTCTGATTTGGGATGGGAAGCTTGTGCAGCAGTTGGGTGAGCGCGGCAACTTGCCAATTGAGGTCGTTCCTTTCGCTGCGCCACTGGTCGTGCGCGAAATAGCCAAGCTTGGTCTAAAACCGAAGATCCGACGCGACCACGAGGGCCATGAGGTTTACAGCGACAACGGCAACCTAATCCTGGATTGTGGCGTAAGCCGCATGAGAAATCCCCGGCGGCTTGAATGCGATCTCCTGAGCATCCCAGGCGTGGTAGGTACAGGTCTGTTCCTCCAAATGGCTGATGTGGTGTTGGTTTTGTCCGCCGGAGGCAAAATCAGCGCGCTACGCCGTTCTGCTCAGAGGTAATGGCGGGTCGGCATGCTCCCCTTAAGATTTAAGAGGACTACTCAAGCACGATGAGAGAGAGCTTGGAGACGGATTTTTTTGACGCCCCGTCGCCCCGTATCATCGCACACCGCGGCGCCAGCGCTGAATACCCCGAGAATACGCTGCCCGCGTTTCGCGCCGCCGCGGAGATACCGGTCGATTACATAGAACTCGACGTTCACTGCACACGCGACGGCGAGGTAGTGGTCATTCATGACGAAGGATTATCACGCATCGCCACTGACGATCGGCTGGTTGCCAATCTCACCCTGAGAGAGCTTGAGATGGTAGATGCGGCTTTTAATTTTTCGCCGGATGGCCTGCGATGGCCGTTCCGAGGTAAGGGTATCCAGGTGCCCAGACTTGAGCAGGTCCTGAGGTCGTGGCCCGATTTGCGATTTGTCATCGAGTTTAAACCTGCCGATCCGGTCATTGCCGACGCTACTCTTGATGTCGTCCGTGCCACCCGGATGGAACGCCGAGTGCTGTTTGCCAGCGAACATCTGGCGCCAATCGCACGCGCAAGAATACTGGCGCCACAAATACCGACCAATCTGCCCGCGAGCGAGATCCGTGCCTTTATTGAGGCTATATCGTCGGGAAACGCACACTATAAAGTTCATGGCGACGCTTTGCAGGTTCCGCCAGACTATCATGGGGTGAAACTCGTAAGCGGCGAGACGGTAGCGGCGGCTCATCGCTGCGGCCTCGAGGTTCACGTTTGGACCATCAACGATCAGTCGCAGATGGAAGAACTGCTGGAGCTTGGCGTCGACGGCATCTTTACCGACTACCCAGCTCGCCTGATCACGCTGCTGCGGTCACGTGAGTCGCGAGCGTGATGCCTGAACGCAGGAGACGAACTGATGAAACTCGACATTGGCATATCAACCCGCGAGCTAAGTGAAGTACCTTCGGAGGCTAAGCGGGCCGAAGAACTAGGATTCGATGCGCTCTGGTCTATGGAGGCCGGCAACGATGGCTTGCTGCCCTTGGCGCTGGCAGCGGAACATACGCGGCGAATTAAACTGGGTCCTGCGGTCGCAATAGCCTTTCCTCGCAGCCCTATGGCAATGGCCTATACCGCTTGGGATCTGGCTGCTCTTTCCCAAGGCCGTTTCATCCTTGGTCTGGGCACCCAGGTCAAGGGTCATATCGAGCGGCGGTACGGGATCAAATGGGAGGCGCCGGTGGCCAAGCTCCGTGAATACATCTTGTCCCTCAAGACGATCTTTCAGTGCTGGGCGGACGGTGGTCGCAAACTCGCGTTTCAGGGCAAATACTACAACTTCTCCCTGATGACCCCATTCTTCGCTCCGCGACCACATAATTATCGCATCCCCATTTACATTGCAGGTGTCAATGAACATATATTGAGGCTCGCGGGGGAGCACTGCGACGGATTGCATGCGCATCCATTTACCTCGCCCAAGTACCTGCGCGAGTTCCTGATTCCGCATGTAGAAGAAGGGCTCACAAAGGCAGGGCGCAAGCGCCAGGATTTCACCATTTCCACCACTGCGTTCGTAGTCGTCGGCCGTAATCAAGAAGAGCTCGAAAGAGCCAAAGCCGGTGTTCGCCAGCAGATTGCTTTTTACGCTTCGACTCGCACTTACCGGATCGTGCTCGAGATGCATGGATGGGGCGAAATCGCTGACCGCCTCAATCAAATGGCGGCGCAAGGTAATTGGGGGTCGATGGGAAACCTAATCAGCGACGAAATGCTAGACGTCTACGCGGTCAGCGGCACGTATGACAATATTGGCGAAAAAGTGCAGGAGCGCTTCAGCGGGCTGCTCGACAGGGTGGCGTTTTATCTGCCCTACAAGGCGGCTTTCGATGACGGCGTTTGGCGAAAACTCTGCAAGCAATTTAATGGCTGATCCTAACCCGCCCTCGATGTCAGGGGCCTGAATCCGCCTGAGAGCTATGGCGATACACGCCCTATATGTCCTCTCCCCGCAGTGGAAGAGCGTTGGTGGCCTCCTCGATGAGTCGATCAACGGTCCCTACTTTCGCGCCGTCAAGAGCACGCGCCGCACTCTGGTGGGGAGCACGACCATTAACGGCATCGAAGTTTTCGTGAAACGCGTTAATAGCGACTCATGGGTCAAAGGTTTGGTCGCGCGGGTGTGCGGCTCACATGCGCAAAGAACTATTCGTGGTGCCAGGTTGCTGGGAAGCGTGGGATGCAGCTTCCCGACGATCCTTGCGGTTTTCGAGCGACGCCGCCACGCTTCCGTCGCAACCAGTTATATTGTGACCGAATACCTCCGTCGACCAAAAACGTTGAGTCGTTTTGCTCTTGCAGACGGGCGTGATTATGCGTGGCGACGGAGATTGTCCAAAGCGCTGGCTCAGGCGATTCGCACTTTGCACGACGCAGGTTGCTACACGCGCGACCTTCAGGAAACCAACTTGATGCTTGAGTCTCACGATGGCATGCCAAAGTTGTATTTTACTGACTTGGAAGACTTCCGATGGCTCCCAATCGTGCCTCAGTACCTGAAGTTGCGCAATCTTCTCCAGCTTGACCGCAGCATCGGAAGGTTTGTTTCTCGCACTGATCGCCTGCGCTTCCTTCACAACTATTTAGGGGACAACTTAAACCGAGCAAAACTGCACACAGTGGTTGCTCGTCTCTACCGAATGCGCCAACGGGCCGAACGAAGAAGGATCCGCCGCAAGCGATTAGACCCAATTATTACGCCATGGTCAGCCCAACTGCGGGCCGCCGATATTTCGCGAAGCCGGATCAACTGCACCATCTCACCTACGGATTAGTTTTTATCGATTGCCACGCAGGCTATGGCGCTGCAAGCATTCAGACGCGATTTCACCTATCACACCGAACGCATTCATTCAGTTGGTGGAGGAACCGTATTGCGTGACGCGATGCTGGGACTCAACGACGGCTTGGTGGCAGCGTTCGCGGTCACGTCCGGGGTAGCAGGTGCGTTCAATTCGAACGAAATTGTCATAATGGCCGGCTTGGCGGAAATGCTGGGGGGAGCGGTATCCATGGGTTTGGCCGCTTATGCCTCCGTTCGCGCTCATCAGGAGTTTTACAGAAGCGAAGAACAGCGGGAGCGCGAGGAAATTACCAAATGGCCCGAACACGAACGTGACGAGATTCGTGCCATCTATCGTGACAAAGGGTTCAGTGGTCCACTCCTCGACCAAATAGTGGCACATATAACCGCGGATCCAACTCGATGGCGTGGCGTGATGATGCGAGAAGAGCTGGGCTTTGGCGCCGAAGTTATGGAGCCCGCGAGCCGCTCGGCCTTGACGGTCGCTGCCGCATATCTGATCGGCGCCGCCGTGCCAATGTTGCCCTACCTATTCGCTGTCCCCGCATTCGGGGTATTGCTTTCGGCGCTCGCCACGATTAGCGCGCTGTTCATGGTAGGTGTCGCTAAGACCGTACTGACGGGCCGACGCTGGTGGCAAAGCGGCATCGAGAGCGTAGCCATAGGTATAATTGCAGCCACCGTAACCTACAGCGTCGGTCGGGCATTCGGCACCAGGTGAGTGCTACCATCCTGGTGAGCGTCTCGTATTTCATTCAATCAGGTTCGGCTGGAAGCGCTGTTTCTTAGCACTTCAAAGCACTGACCCCCTGAAAAGCTGGTCGCGCTGAGGTGGATGCTGGAGCAGGTTTACCGCCCATTTTCGTGCTACTCTTAATGCCTCTTCGGCTCGGTTAAAGAGCCGCTCACGATACATCGTCCCCCAAACATAGACGTCAACCGAGGGCTCATCCGTAAGCGTTACGTCAATCATCCAATCCTCAAGCTCGGGTCCGCATATCAAGAGTCTCAGCAAGCAGCCATGGTCCAACACAATTCCACGTGCTCGCTTAGGTAACCTGAACTCCTCTTTGATGCGTTTTACTAGTCTGGGCGGATAATGCTCCTCGGTCATCGGAACGTATGCCCAACTGCCTTCGGGTGGATCAGCCGCACGCGCTATACGCAAGTTGTTGTCAGTTAGATCCTCCTTCGCCCGCTCTTGCTGATAGTCCTTAGCTATCGAGTAAAAGGTCATTGAGACCGGCAACTGTGGTAGATCACTCTCGGCCTTGGTTCGCTGAGGTTTCTTGGTGCTGGTCTCGACCCACCAGCGATTTTCCACATTAGCTTTCAACGCAATCCCCGTTCTATCTGCCTATGCACTTTTTTTGCGCCGACTTGATTGTCGTCTGGCACCACGATTTCTCAGGCTGGCCGCGCGGCGGTTAAAACCGGCCCGGGAGGAATAGCATACGTGCAGGGATTTGATTCGGGATCGCGGAGACCTGGCTGACACGAATCGAGTCCGCCGCATCCCCGTCCTCAAGCCTCGCACCATCCGGAAGGTGAAGGCATCCGCTTTGCGCTCGGCATCGCACCAAAACACATAATGGGCCAGCTCGTGATAGACTGTCTGCACCCACATTCGCTCGCTGCGGTAAACTCGGCCGCGCTTCCAATTTTCTGGATGTATGAGATGGATTCGACCATCCTCGAAGGTCCGGCCGGCCGTTCGACCCGAATCGATATACTCAAACCAGTGAATTTTGGGCCTTTTAACGCCGTAAAAGCGGCAAAAATCGGAAATAGCTTCTCGAAAAATTGATTCCCGATGAGTCTGGAAATATTCGGTGAGTTTGCGGTCAATCTCACGACGCTGCCCGAGAGGTGGAACCAGCATGCGCACGGACTTCTCTCTCCTCGTCGAAATGATAGAAATACGATTGAATCATAGTCAAATGCACCATCGATATAGGTCAGAGCCGGCCCGTTTTAGGGAGTCGACGCAAGCTTCTGGCCGATTCTCACTCTCGACTCGGCCGATCCCCTTTAACTTTATCGCGATGAAGTCTAATTAATTTCGTACTAGTAGCGCTATTTTAATTACATTTGCTCTAGGGTCCTGGCTTGGCCCGAATGTTCGTGGAGTAATGGTAGCGAAACTGCAAACTGCAACAGGATCGATGCCTCAAAATCTTGAAACACTTAAGGGCTGTTAAGCTAAAAGCGACCAATGGACAGTGCTAAACGTCATACGCGCAAAATCCGAGTCGGCACCTTGGAACTCGGTGGGGACGCCCCGATTGTGGTCCAGTCAATGTGTGCCACCCGAACCATCGATATCGACGCGACGGTTTCTCAAGCTCACCAATTGTCTCATGCGGGAGCCGGAATAGTCCGAGTTGCTGTCGACAACGAAAGGGAAATCGAGGCACTCAAAGAAATTCGCCGTCAAACAAAAGGGATAAACCTCTCAGTCGATCTCCAGGAGAATTATCGGATAGCCGATAAAGTCGCCCCTTATGTCGACAAGATCCGTTACAATCCCGGTCATCTGCATCACATTGAAAGAGCGAAGCCAATCCCCCAAAAGGTAAAATGGCTGGTCGATGTAGCGCGAGATCACGATATCGCCATTAGGATCGGGGTCAATTGCGGCTCTGTTGCCCCTTCTTTTCTCCAAAAGTTCGCTGGTGACCAGCTCGCTGCCCTGGTTGAGTCTGCCGTATATCACTGCGAATTGATGGACGAATTCGGCTTTGACCGTTTTGCCGTTTCGCTCAAAGATTCAGACCCGGCCAAGGTTATTTCGGCGAATCTTCAGTTCAGTCGCCGACGACCCGAAGTCCCCCTCCACCTTGGTGTCACGGAGGCGGGATTGCCCCCTGACGGCATTATCAAGTCCCGTATTGCGTTCGAAAAACTTCTCTCGCAAGGCATCGGTGACACGATCCGCGTATCCCTGACTCTCCCAAATGAACGCAAACACGAAGAAGTTCAAGTTGGCCATCAAATTATCAGGGATGTGGCCGCCGGGCGCTTCATTTCAGTACCCGACTTCGGCTCAGGCTTGAACATCATTTCCTGCCCATCCTGTTCTCGGGTCGAGAATGAACGGTTTGTCGAACTAGCCGAACAAGTCAAAGAAATAACCGCATACGCATCCAGGCACCGTATAACGATTGCGGTTATGGGTTGCCGGGTCAACGGACCGGGCGAAACCGATGACGCTGACCTTGGTTTGTGGTGCGGCCCGACTACTGTCAACCTCAAGAAAAAAAGCCATAAGATTGGCACCTTTAGATACGAAGAGGTCCTCCCTCGCTTGAAGCTCGAAGTGGACAAACTGATCGCCGAACAGCAGGCATCAGGCTAATGAGCCAGCCCCTCAAGTGGGCGGCTTGCATTCTGTGTAGACGGATGCTCCCTAACGAGAACTAGATAGTCAGTGTAATTTCCTGTAAAAATCCTACGCAATGACAGAAGCGCGGTCAGAAAGGTTACGCTGGCGCACCCCAAGGCAAAGCTTGTCGTTTTCTTTGGCCGTGCTTCTCCTTGTAGTGCAATGCTTCGCGAGTGCCCACCTGCATCCAAGACAATGCCGATCAGTTTACGGCTCAGCTGTCACGGATCTGACCGATGGTGGTTGGTGCGCGCTTTGTTCTTTCCATCAGTACTCTCCCGCACTCTCGCCCAATGCACCCATTCTGGCTGTGGGAGCGGTTATCGGTTCAGTTGAACTCTATGCCGCTCAATCTTGGCCCTTATACGCGTTCAATTCGTATCTCTCAGGGCGATCTCCCCCGCTTGCCGTCTAGCGCCGACCAGATCCAACAGAAGACTCGATTGATAGCGCTCACGGTTGCGCGCGGCGGGTTCTGATTCACCGCCGTCTTGGCGATCGTGACCGCGGGGAGGCCGTAGCATGAGAAGATCGAGCCTGCTCCTTGCGCTTTGTGTAGCTCATCTTTTTCTTAGCACACCCGCAAGTTCTGTTAGTTATGGCTCGCAAAAGGTAAATGGACGCGTGACTGATGCTCTGGGGCGGCCCGTGAGTGGCGCGGAGTTGGTGCTCCAGTATGAAGATGGACGAATAATTGCGCGTACCCGGAGCGGACCAAATGGTCTTTTCGAGTTTGCACATGTCCGCCCCGGCACTTACGCCATAGTCGTCAACAAACCCGGTTTTGAGACCGCCACGTCGATCGTGACTGTGACGCCGACCGGCGCCAAACCGGTCGAGATCCCGATGGAGGCGCAGACGGCGCTCAACTTGCGAGTCGTCGCCAAGCGTCTCGACGTGGCCCGCAATGGCCTTAGCGCAGAGACGGGAGGAAGCGTCTATCGCTTCAATCAAAAAGCCATTCAACAATTGCCCCAGGGCTCCAACACTCAAATGACTGACGTTTTACTACAGGCCCCTGGGGTAGCCCAGGATTCTTACGGTGCGGTCCACATCCGCGGAGAGCACGCCAATATTCAGTACCGAATCAACGGAATTGAGCTGCCTGAAGGCGTGTCTACGGGATTTTCCGAAACTTTTAGCCCTCGCTTCGCTAAAAGCATCTCTCTGCTAGAAGGAGCGTTACCTGCACAATACGGGTACCACACGGCCGGCGTAGTTCAGATCCAAACCAAAAGTGGGGAAAGCTTAAGTGGTGGCGATACTGAAATGTATGGCGGCCAACGCGGCACCTTGCAGCCAAGTTTTGAATTAGGCGGTTCGAAGGGCAATCTGAATTACTACGCGACTGGCTATTACCTTCAGAATAATCGAGGGCTGGAGCCACCCACGCCCGGCCCGGAAGCTATTCACGACTTTGCCACTATCGGCAATGGCTTTGCTTATTTGTCATACCTTCCGACTGCGACCAGTCGCATCAGCTTGATCAGCGGGTTTAATCTTGCGAATTATCAGATCCCGGCCAACCCTGACCAATGTCCTGCTTTCAACCTGGCAGGAGTACCGAATACCTTCTTTTCGCGATGTCCCGCGATCGGTCCCGGTGGAGTGCCCAATTTTCCTTCAGCCAATATCCGCGAGACACAACTCGAGCAAAACTACTTCGGTGTTTTCGCCCTCCAGGGCCTGTTGGGCAAGGCGTTGGATTACCAGATAGCTGCGTTCAGCCGATATTCCACTCTCTCGTTTCATCCCGATCAGAGGGGCGACTTGATCTACAACGGCGAAGCTTCTCGTATCTTTCGCAGCGATTGGGCGAACGGGCTTCAAGGCGATTTCGCTTATCGGGCATTTCCGCGGCACACCCTGCGTGCCGGTTATTATTTTCAGGGTGAACATGCGGAAATTGACAACCACGCGCTGGTCTTTCCCGGAGGACCTGGTCGTCAGCGTAGCGATCAGCCGCACTCAATCGTTGACGACACCGGCTTAACCGCCTGGCTCTACGGCATATACATACAGGATGAATGGAAACCGCTTGCCAGATTGACTATCGACTACGGCGCGCGATTCGATCTTTACGACGGCCTCACTCGTTCGGACCAGGTCAGTCCCCGCGTCGCAGCCATTTATCAACTGTTCGATACGACAGCGCTCCACGCGGCCTACGCGCGCTACTTTACGCCGCCACCCTTGGAAACAGTTTCTGCTGAGAGTGTGTACAGATTCGTCGGTACCTCGGCGCAACCGACGGTGCTCACAAATTCAAATATCTCACCCGAGCGCTCTCATTACTTTGACGCTGGAATTACCCAAAGTCTTCCCCTGGGACTTAAGGTTGATGTGGATAGCTACTACAAGAAGTCGCGTGACTTGCTCGATGAAGGTCAGTTCGGTCCAGCTTTGATCTTTATTCCGTTCAACTATGACAAGGGTCGTCAATACGGCGTCGAATTCAGCGCCTCACTCACTCACGAAAGGCTGACCGTTTATACCAATTTTGCTTACGCGGTCGCTCAAGGTATTGACATCGTTTCAAGTCAATTTCTCTTCAATCCAGCTGAGTTGTCTTACATCAAGACTCATTATGTATTTCTCGATCATGATCAGACTTTCTCTGCCAGTTGGGGTATTGCTTATAATTATCGAGACTTCTTGTTTACGCTCGATGGCCTTTATGGCAGCGGCTTGCGCACTGGCTTGGCCAACACCGGTAATCAACCCTTCTATGTTCAGTTTGATGTTGGGATCGTTAAACGCGTGGTACTCCCGGAAGTAGGCCAACTGGAGGCGCGAATCGCCGTTATAAATTTGGGGGACTGGATATATCAGCTTCGTAGCGGTTCCGGGATTGGGGTCTTTGCTCCGCAGTATGGACCGCGGCGGTCATTCCTGGGTGGAGTAAAGTGGTTCTTGCCATGGTCCAGATCCAGTGCCGTCACCCAATGATCGACTAATAATTCCAAAGTTCCGAAAATCGCACCTATCGAGGTTTTGAGGTTATGCAGGAATTAACTGCAGCGTGGGTGGCACTCAAGCTGGGTGGCGCGATGGTGTACCCCCTCCTCATTGTTGGAGGACTAGCCTTGATCATCATTGTTGATCGCGCTGCCGTCTACATGTCGATCTTGCACTTGCCTAAAACTCTTACGAACCTGATCGAGGCACGCGACTTTTCATGGACCGAATTGGAAGCTGGAATGCTCAAACTTCGCCCAAACAACGCCTATCGGCGCTTTCTAGGAGCCATTGCCCAAAATCGAAACCAACCGGCGTGGTGGGTGGAATCGCGTGCCGGTGATGAGGCGGCTTCGATTGAAGGAAGTCTCAACCGCGGGTTGTGGGTGCTCGAAACAGTGGTGACCGGTGCTCCGCTGATGGGGCTCCTGGGTACAATTACTGGAATGATGCAGGCGTTTAGGGTAATCGGCGCCTCCAGCCTGGTCGCTCCCACTCAAGTCACCGCCGGCGTCGCGCAAGCTCTCATCGCAACTGCCCTCGGACTCTTAATTGCAATTTTTGCCCTATTCGCATTTAACTTCTTTGCTCGGGCGCAGTCTCGAGCTCTCGACCGAATGGAGCGCCTGGGCTCACGACTAATCGACCATCTGAGGCTTGATCAACAAGGGTTAGAAGAAAAGCTCACGCGGATTAGTGTGGCCGTCGGGGGAGCCAGCTGAGATATGAAGTTACCTAGAGCTCGAGTTCACAAACGGGGCCGCGTCGAAATTATTCCAATGATCGATGTGATGTTCTTCCTGCTGGTGACTTTCATGCTCGCGTCTCTGTCCATGCAAAGCCTGAACTCGATCGCGGTTAACCTGCCCCAGGGCGACGCCCCCAATTTGGAACAGAAAGAACCAGTGACCCTCTCAGTCACGCGCGACGGAAAGATATTTCTGGACAAGAACCCAACCACTCTGTCGGCAATTGCGTCTGCGCTGAGAACGATGCTCAATGAGCACGAATCCAGCGTTGTGGTTAATGCCGATAGTGCGGCTCCTGAAGGGGTGGTTGTCGAAGCGATGTTGCAGGCTCAACGCGCCGGAGTGAGCCATTTTCTCATCGCCGTAAAACGTGAGTAAACACTAGAGACATGACCTGGTCATCTCATATTGACGATCCTCGATTGCGACTGGCCTGGGTCATTCCGTTCTCGCTGGTCTGTTGGCTGGTCATGCTGAATATCTTTGCCTGGATGCTGGCGATCACCAAACCGCCACACCCGGCTGTAGCTCCGGCCGATGTACGTATTGTTGAGTTACCTATCAGCGCCGGACCGAGGCACGCTGCTACACCTCACGGCACTGCCTCCACCCTCAAGCCCAAGTTTCCGTCTCTTCGAGTCAAGCCGCGCCTCCGAAGTGAAAGACTACTGGCCCCTTTGAAGCCACACCCTTTGCGGTCAAAAACACAAAACGCCCCCACGCCGTCACCACTCCAACCGTCGCCATCCGAAACAGCCAGAGTTTCCAACGGACTTCATCCTCCGGCTGGAGATCGGTCCTCGCATCTCTCTGCAGGGTCTACGGGAACCACACAAGAACTCAGCGGCGTCGGTACCGGCAGCAGCGGTGCCCGCGCCATCTATGCTCCACAACCAGTAATTCCGGATAGTCTTCGCGAAGAGGCTTTCCAGACCGTCGCCGTCGCCAGATTCAAGGTCGGCTACGACGGTAGAGTCGAGGTCACGCTGGTAACGCCGACGGAAAGTGTTCAGCTGAATGAGATATTACTCGACACCCTCAAACGTTGGCGCTTTTTCCCGGCGATGAAGTCCGGGGTTGCTGTCGATTCCCAGTTCGATCTCCGGATCCCTATTTCGGTGGAATGAGTAGATGCTCGTCCGTACTTCGAGTACGAGCCAACCTCGCGTTAGATATTACGCCAAACCTCGCCGTTACCGATTTCCGCCGAAAAGTTCTCGTAGTTGTTCGCGATTGAAACCAGCGATCACTCTGCGGCCTGCAATGATTAACGGGCGCTTGATGAGGTTGGGTTCCTGCGCCATGAGCTTTAACGCCTGCTCATGGCTCAATTTCTTCCCTTGCAACTTCATGTTCTTAAAGGCAGGACTCTTGGGATTGATATACTCACGCGCGTCTGCCCCTTTAAAGAGCTCTTCGAGTTCCGCCAGGGAAAGGGGCTGTTTAGCGTAATCACGCTCCTCCAGCTCGACTCCCAATTCGTTACGCAGGAAACCTCTTGCGTTGCGACAAGTAGTTCAGGTGGATTTCCACAGAAAGCGCGCTTTCTTCATACTGTAATATAACGCTCCGACGTCGGATTTCCCTAAATATTCGACTTTGGCTCGTTAGAGCCACAAACGATAAGGCATTCGCCCCCGATCCCAGAGGGCCTCGCTCGCACTACTCTATGCTCGTATCGGTTAACCAGGACTTCTTTGGCGAGCTTACTTGGGAATCACTATTGTAACTGTAACCGCCATCTTTGGCCGAGCCTTGCGATGACTTTCCCGAAGGGCTCTTTCTTACGAATCCAGTACCGGGGTCCATTGGACGGACAGCGCTGGAATTGTCCACGCTCCCGGCACCTGCTGCCGGCACCACATCCGCAGAGGTAGTTAGCTTTGAAGAGGAAGCCCCGATGCCATTCGACGTATCGTTCGACGCCTGCCACGCGCCGGTTTGCGCACCGGGTGACTGTATCGGAGTGCTCGGACCGCTAAAATAGATTGGCTTCTTCCCGGTTATCATATCAGGCGTGAGAACATAGTCACCGCCAAGCGAACTTCGCCAAATGCTGTTAGCCACCTGGGTATTGCCACCTGTCAGCGCGTAGCCCGCGGCGCCGCCCAACCCTCCGAGAATGCCATAAGCAAGCTTCACCGGGACGTAGATCAGATTACCTACGACTGCGCCGGCACCGAGCCCAACTCCCTTCCAATTGACACCACCATCGGGAGGCTGGACCACCTGTGACTGATTCGCTGTTGATGAATTATTCAGGTCCTGCGCCGCGGCACTATTACCCACCAGCAAAGTAGCCAGCAGCGCACCCATTAGCCAAGGTCTTTTGTTATTCGCGCTCATCATGCCTCCTGCATCCACCACCGTTTTGCGCTCCGCGAGCGCGCCTTCAAAACCCCTTTATTCTGTCAAACACCGGTAGCTCGCGCTACTCGACCCGTACCACCATGTCGCGTGGTAGCAGTTGGATCAGATGGTCAAAAGCTCGCTCGACGTATTCACGATCCTTCGATTCGAGTGTAAGCTTCACCCGATATTCCGGGTCACCGAGACGCGGATAGGATCCGAGCAGCAATGCCGGGTATGTCTCGAGACAAGCCTTCAAGTATTCGGCGATAGTGCCTTCGCCTGCACTGGTATAGATCGTCCGAATGTAATACGGATCGGTCGCAAACCTGCCAAGTAAGGCTGACAACTTCGCCTCAAAGATTTGCGGGATCCCCGGTAGAATATAAACGTTTTCCAGTTGCACTGTTGGAAATCGCAGGTCACCGGCCGCATTTAACGTTGCACCCTCGGGCACCTCGGCCATCTTCATACCCGTGGCCAGACGCTCCGTGAAATAATCTCGAATCATTCGCTCGAGTTCAGGATGGACCACCAGACGTCGCCCAAACGCCCGGGCAACGGCCTCCATTGTTATATCGTCGTGAGTCGGACCCACGCCGCCCGAGGTGATCACGAACTCAAATCGGCGAGCGCAGTAATTGACCTCCTCAGCAACGGGTTCAAGTTCATCCGGCACGACTGCGATGCGCTTGAGGGCAACGCCCACCTTGCGCAATTCGCGTGCGGCAAAATAAGAATTGGAATCATGCACCTTACCGGAAAGAATCTCGTTTCCGACCACCACCATCCCGCAATCACGTTCCTGCATTGGCGGTTAACCTTGGCTAATTTTAGAGTAGTCGGTCCTCAAAGCCCACAGACAGCTCATCAGTCCTCGGCTCATCCGGCAACCAGTGCTCCAGATGCTCAGTAGAGGCTATCTCGACGCCTGCTCAATATCGGCAGCTTGCTGCATTAGAAAATCCTTTAGTCGTCGCTTAAGACGTGATTCAATCTGGCGTACACGCTCGCGACTGATACCAAAGCGGGCGCCGACCTCCTGCAGCGTCGGAGGATCTTCGGACAGCAAGCGGCTTCGAAAGATCTCGAGCTCCTTGTCTTTCAGCGTCGCGGCGAATTGCTCGACCTTGTCCCGGGCAAAATTCCGCCATTCTTCCTGCGCAGTTGCTTCCTCAGGGTTCCATTCTGTATCGGGGATTACATCGCCCAACCGGGTATCTTCCTCGGGACCCGCCGGCGCATCAAGCGACACTTCACTTTGCGCCATCCGTTCCTGCATTTCACGGACTTCGCTTTCCTTTACCCCCATCCGCTGGGCGAGGAGTTTAGGCTGCGGGGTAAACCCTTCCGCTTCGAGGCGTTCACTTTCTTTACGTAGGTTGAAGAAAAGCTTGCGCTGGGCTTGGGTCGTACCAATCTTGACGAGTCGCCAGTTGTTGATCAGATAGCGATAAATGTAGGCGCGCACCCACCAAACGGCATACGACGGGAACCGAATTCCGCGGTACGGATCAAAGTTCTTAACGGCCTCCATGAGGCCCACGTTGCCTTCTTGTATTAGATCCAACAGGTTGCGCGATGCTCGTGCGAACTCGTTCGCAATCTTTACCACCAAGCGAAGATTGGCAGTGACCAGGCGATACGCATCTTCAGGATTGCGGTACTTGTAGTAGCGTCGCGCAATCTCGGCCTCTTGCTCGCGGCTAAGCACCGGGAACCGCCTGAGCTCGGCCAGATAGCGGCTAAGCGGGTCGACCGGAACAAGCTGCCCGCCGACAGTTGGATCGCCGCTCGCCCGACTCTCATCGTCCGATTCGCCTATCGGAGGCTCAGCTGTTGCATCGAAAGGCGTCAGAGACGCGTCAACCAGCTCTTCAACAAGCTCCCCGTCGTGTTCCGGTTCGACCGTCGCCAAGTCATCACTTTCGACGATCTCCGGCTCTAGAAGCCGTTCGTGTGCAGGTATGGGCTCCGGCTCGGCTTGGCGCGGAGGGCTTGAGATCCTTTTGCGAGCCTTTTTGCGCGGAGCCTGAACTGATTTGCGAGGCACAGACAGCCTTCTTTTAAAGCAATTTAATCGTCAATTTGCTGACGACCCGCGAAGTTAACGAGCAGATTCCGCTTTTTGGTTTACGCCGCCGATTTTACTACCAATTGCTCGACGGTAGAAGAAACGACAGCAATTGCGTCACCGGCCCATCCGAAATCCCACCGGTCACCCTTCTTCGGGTTCTACCACTCGGACCTTGCCGGCGGCAATCTCCCGCAATGCGGTTACAACTTCCTTATTGTCGGATTCGACCAGCGGACGCGCCCCTTTGAGCAGTTGTTTGGCGCGCCGAGCTGCGACAAGCACTAGCTCAAAACGATTCGGGATGACTTCCAGGCAGTCTTCAACGGTTATTCGCGCCATACCTTTATTGTCCGGCTCAGCCGGGACCGTGTCAAATCAGCTCCCATTCGCCAACCGATTAAATCAGCTCGAATCCGCTCAGGTCTCGACCGGTAGGCCCGCCTGTGACCACTCTGCGAAAGAGCCATCGAAAAGGCGAACATTGATGCCCAATTGATTCAATGCGACATAGCCAAGAGCCGCCCGGCTTCCACTGCGGCAATAGGCCACGACATTGTCGCCGCGCTCGAGTCCGACCGATTTCGCGATGCGAGCTAATTCTGACGCGGGTTTAAGCAAATGGTGCGGAACATCGCTTAAGTCGCGCCAGACGATATTTACCGCCCCCGGAATGTGGCCTGCGGCATCATCACCGACCTTGGTAATTCCCCGATATTCTTCGAAGGTGCGAAAGTCCACAAGTCGGAAAGCCCCTAAATCGCGTACGTCGTCAAGAGTTGCACGGATCCAAGGCTTTAAGCTTGTCGTGAAGCTTCGGTTCCCACCGCCCGACGGCCGGTATCGAATCTCTCGTCCGCTCGCCTTCCATGCCTCAAAAAAACGGTCCATCAGGCTGACGTTGCGGCAGCCGAGATATTCCAAAACCCAGGCAATCAGCGCCGCATCTCGTCCGTCCGGGGAATCATAGATGATCGGTGTCAAGTCATCTCCCAGACCGGCATCAGCCACCAGCCGCGCTAGTGCTGTGGAATCGAGCAAGCGTCCATCCGAAGAGAAGACCTTGTGAGCTGGGATGTTGATAGCGCCCGGAAGATGGCCTGAAAGATACTTCACAGGGCGGCGCGCATCGACCGCTATGCACCCCGGTTGCTCGAGATGCTCTGCAACCCAATCGATCGAGACCAGAGTTGGCATGAACTAAAGTTGCACCGCCGCCTTCTTAGATTTTCTCGAACTCGGTGATTATCTCAGTCGGACGTGCGACGGTCTGGGTCACTGGCGAGCCGTCGACCGCCGCCTGCCAGATTTCGCGAAGGGTTTTTTCGTCGGCGTCGGCTCGCACAAAACATTTGGCCTTGATTGACGGATAGCCCGGATTGCCTGATTGACTGTGACCAGCCCATTTGAGGATATTTTCGAATTTGCCCTCCAGCGCTATTTCGAGATCATGGATCTTGACCCCCCGCCGTGTGGCGTTGAGAACGTAACCGACCGTCAAGCAGCTACCGACGGCCGAGAGCAATTGCTCATGGGCGCTGGCAGCCGAATCCGCTGCATCGAGTCCTTCGGGTTCGTCCAGTTCGACCGTGTGTTTGCGCATGTAGGCTTTTGCTTTAAACCCGCCTTGCCACACTACCCGTGATTTCCACGGACCGGTAACTGCGCCCAAAAACTCCTTGTCATCTCGCATCGCATTGAGGATCGAGTTGATCTTCTCTACGCGCAGACCGTTCAGGACTTTTTCGTCAGCCATCTGGGTCTCCTATTCTTAAAGCGCCTCCCTCATCCTAACAAGCGAGGCGTGCGCTTGCCGGCTGGCTTCTCGACCGTCAGCTATACTCGCGACGGAGCATGTCAGCCGCCTCGGCGATCGACTGCAATTTTCGGTAGGCCGTCTGCGAGTTGTTTACACATCGTTCGGCGAATGTCCCAAAACCGCAATCCGGATTAAGGTAAATCTTCTCCGGATCGAAGTATTTAAGTATATCTTTGACCCGTCGAACAATCCGAATGGGATCCTCCACCTCGTCGGTACGCGGATTAGCCACCCCCAAGCCGATCTCTTTCTCATTGCCATATTCCTTGAATACATCAATCTCGCCCGCTCGTGGCGTGGCCATTTCCAGAACCAGCTGACTGACGTTCATTCGCATCAGCCATGGGAGGAGCGGTCCGTAATTCCCAGACAGAAGCACGTTCTCCTTGCGACTCCAATTGCCCCGGCAGACATGCACGCCAAATTTGATGCCGTCGATGCCGGCAACCGTCTCATTGACTAACCGCACGGCGAAGTCCAACTCGTCCGCCGGGTCAGATCGAGAGCCGAGTGCAGCGCACATGAACGTCTGCTCCGCTTCATCGCCGTATACCACTTGCGACAGCGACGGCTCATCGAGTTGAATAAAATCGACGCCCGCCGACTTTAGGGCCTCGCATTCGCGCCTCAGAATGCGCACGATATCTCGCGCCAGCTCCTCCCGGGTTGGATAGGCTTGGTCCGACAGCCCCTCGAACCAACTGGAGCGGGTAAGCAGATAAGGTCCGGGAATCGGGACTTTGATTTGGCGTTTGGTGTGAGCTCGTAAAAATCTGGCTTCGTCAAGCGCTATCCCGGCCTCGGTTTCGTGCACCTTGTCCACCGCGATCGGACTTTTGATGGCAAAGGCGGGGACGTCGAGCGCGCGGAGAATCTCTTCAAAACTTGCACGGTCCTTCATGTAATCAAGCAGCTCGCTCAATTTCATGAATCGCATGCCAGAGATCTTATCAACCACGAACGAATAAAAATTGTCACGCCGCATCTCACCGTCACTAACGATATCGACGCCCGCGTCTTCTTGATACTTGATTGCTGCCAACACGGCATCGTCGGCGATGCGATTGAACTCTTCGGCCGAGATCTCGCCGGCTTGACGTCGCCGCAGGGCCTGAATCAGCCAATCGGGCCGCGTCCAAGATCCAACAACGGTAACTGGAAAAAGAGTCTGTTGTGACATTATGATTGTTCCTCACCGTGCACGCGAGCTCACCTGGCCAGTGGTGAAGGGGGTGAACCAGGCAGCCACGATGTTACCCGCATCTGCTCCTGGTTTATTTCAATTGAGTTGCCAAATCTACTTAGCTGCTGAGAGGGGCGCCGCAATCTCCTCGAGGCTCACGCCTTCGGCGGCGACACCTAGCCAGAGCTCGACCCCGGCTGCACCCAGCATCAAACCTGCCGCAATCAAATACCCTAGATAAAGCGCACCGCGCTCACCCATATCGATCAGCATGCCAAAGAACCACGGTGCCACTATTCCCCCAACGGCCGTACCAACTGAGTAAAAGATCGCTATTGCCAGTGCGCGGACTTCCAGGGGAAAGATCTCGCTCACTGTCAAGTAGGCAGAACTTGCCGCTGACGACGCGAAAAAGAACATAAGCGTCCAAAGGGCCGTCTGACTGCTCGCGCTCAGCGCGCCAGCCTTGAACAGATAGCCGGTTACTACCAGGATCACTGCGGCGATAGCAAAGGTGGATGCGATCATCGGCCGCCGGCCAATTGTATCGAATAAGTGACCCATACACATAGGCCCCAGAAAGTTCCCAAGCGCGAATGGCATCAAATACAACCCCGTCGCCCCGGCAGGAACGTTGTAATAACGATTCAGCACCAAGGCGTAGGTGAAGAAAATCGCATTATACAGAAACGCCTGGGCTGCCATTAACGTAAGTCCCAGTATACTCCGCGCCCGAAACTCGGTTACCAGTGGTCGGAGAAGCGCTTCAAGTCCGAACTGGTGGCGCACCATTATCCTGAGCGGGTGATGGTCACTCTGCGCTGCCAGCGGTTCAGTGATGCCCGCTTCTTCCTCGAACCCGCGCACAACTATTTCCGCCTCTTGGCGTTGACCATGCGTAAACAGCCATCGTGGACTTTCAGGAATAAAACGGCGCAAGTACAGAATCACTAGTCCGATTACAGCGCCAACTCCGAATCCAAATCGCCACCCGACGTTGGCCGAAAAAATCTTCGGATTCAGGATGAGCGCAGTGGAGGCCGAGCCAACCAGCGCACCTAGCCAAAAACTACCGTTAATCATTAAGTCAATCCGACCCCGAAAACGGGCGGGGATTAGTTCGTCGATAGCAGCATTGACCGCCGAGTATTCACCTCCAATGCCCGCACCAGTCAGAAAACGGAAAGCGGCAAAGCTCGCAAGATCCCATGACAGCGCCGACAGGGCCACTCCGATTAGATAAGTCGACAGACTTACGAAAAAAAATGTGCGACGACCGTGGCGATCGGTGAGATGGCCGAACACCAGGCTTCCGACAACTGCGCCCGCCAGATAGGCTGAGCTGATCAATCCGATTTGTGCGGCGCTAAAGCCGAGTACGTCGCGTCGTTGTAGGACCGCGCTGATTGCCCCCATCAGCGTTACCTCGAGTCCATCTAGGATCCAGGTAATTCCCAGCCCAACCACCAGCAGCGAGTGGAAACGGCTCCAGGGTAAACGATCGAGCCGCGCCGGGATCATGGTCTCGAACGTTTCAGTGGACTCGACGCTCATCGGCATCAGGCTGAACTCTACTTTAGGCACCTCAGAGGTTGAGCGTGCCCATGGTGCGATTCAGAGCAGAGCCTTGAAGAGATATCCGTGGCGCGTCAGGACTCGAGGCTCGCAGCGACCTTTCTCAGCGTCCGCACCACTTCAACCGGTCCGGCGAGGCGATAACGCGCGGCGCTGGGCCGGGGATCTCCGACCAGTACCGAAACGCCGCGTGAAGTCATTACGGTGAATGCATCCTCATCAGTCAGATCGTCGCCAAAATAAACAGGCTCGAACTCATCGCCCACCCGCTCCCGCAATATTTGTAATGCATTTGCTTTGCTGGCAATCTTGGGCAGTGCTTCAATGACCATCTTTCCGTGCCGGGCTTGTAACGATCTTGTGCAGTCGGTTATGAATTTCTCGAAAGCCTCCCGCACGTAACCGGCAATTGGCGGGGCGACCTGCCGATAGTGCAGCGCGATCGCGACACCCTTATTCTCGATCAGAAAGCCCGCACCCGCTGGCAGATTATGTTCGAGCCATGCTCGTACACTTTCCAGATCCTCACGGCAATCCCTTATACCTGGTGGCACTTCAATCTTGCCGTCGGCGTCGAGCAACTGCAGTCCATGTACGCCCGCCAGTGCGATTCCTGGCGGCGTTGGCAGCATGCTACGCAAGTCCCGCAGAGCTCGCCCGCTGACTATTGCCGTGGCTACGCGGTCACGATGACTTGCAAAAAACCGCAGGACTTCAAGTACGCCCTCCACCGGTCGTGCCAGCCTGGGCTCACGCGCGATTTCGGAGATCGTCCCATCGTAATCGAGACAAAGCAAGATTGGACTTCTTCGTACAAGGTCAGGAAGCAGATTTTCCGGAAGCCGGGGCGGTCCCGGTTCAGACCGGAACAGCTTCCGAAGTACCTTGGCCAAAGCCCCTGTCCGGCGACAGTTCGGCGAGAAAACTTTCAGACCAGCGCTCAAGGTTGTTAGCTTGAACCTTGCCGCGCATTGCGCTCATGCGCGATGACTGCTCGGCGCGGCTCATCTCAACCGCTTGTCTCAATCGTTCGGCTATCTGATCGGCGTCGTAGGGATTCACCAACAACGCTTCTGTCAGCTCTTCCGCTGCGCCGGCAAACTCGCTCAGAATCAGAACCCCATCATCACTCACGCGCGAAGCGACGAACTCCTTTGCTACCAGGTTCATCCCATCCCGCAATGGCGTAAGCAGTGCGATGTCGGCGGCGCGGTAGTATGCCACCAGCTCCTCGGCCCCGAACTGCGTGTATAAGTAACGCAGCGGCACCCATCCCTCGGAAGAAAAGCGACCGACCACGTGTCCGACTAGTTCATCCAGCTCCCGCTTCAGCTCGGCATAGTCGCTGACTTTGGTGCGTGACGGTACCGCTATAAGCACCAGGGTCACCCGTCGGTGCCAGGACGGGTTCTGTTCGAGAAACCGCTCAAAACCGAGCAGTCGCTCCAAAATTCCCTTCGTGTAATCCAGCCGATCAACCCCCAAAACCATCAGCTGAGTGCCAAGGCTCCGACGAATCCGTTGCGCTCGGCTCGCTACGCGAGGCGAGGCCGCGAGGCTGGCAAAAAAATCGGCCGGAATTCCCAGTGGAAAGGCTCCAGCCCGCACGCGCCGATTGTCTACCATTACCTCGCCGCGTTCATGAGAAACCTCGAGGCTCAGTATTCGCTGGCAGCAATTCAAAAAATGGGTGGCGTACGACTGGGTATGGAATCCTATGACATCGGCGCCCAGCATTCCTTGCAAAAATTCCTCGCGCCAAGGCAGGATTCGCATTAGCTGTTCGGGCGGGAAAGGCACATGCCAGAAAATCCCGATCGGGAGATCGTTACGTTGCTGGCGTACAGCGCGCGGCACCAGCGCTAGGTGAAAATCCTGTACCCATAGCGTGTCGCCGGGCTGGGCTTCATCGCAGACAATCCGCGCAAAAATCTGGTTGACCCGGAGATAACGGTTCCACTGATGCGTCGAAAAGTGGCACTTGGGTGTCATGAAGTGCATCAGAGGCCACAGACCCCGGTTACACATCCCATGATAGTATTCAGAAATGTCCTGTTCGCCCAGAGGCGCGAATATCATTTTGAACCGCGGTTCGACGGGCGGCATCAATTTTGGCGGTGGAGTCTTTTGTCCGCCCGACCACGCGATCCAGAGCCCTCCATTCCTTTCTAATAGCCGTAAAAAAGTGCTGCCGACTCCGCCTACAGTCGGCTCGATCCTTTCTTCGCGACCCTCCCGAATTATCCGTATCGGGGCCCGATTCGACATCACGATTAATCTGCCATTGCGCGAGTTCGGCCTGCCGTTGCGATTATCGATAAGATGGATTCGGGCCAGATCTCCGTTAGGTTCGTTCATGGCAACCAACCCCGAGGACTTAATAGTTGCGATCCCAGACGGTGGCCTGTTGCCGCTGGCCGAAGTCTATTCATCTACCTTTGCTTTGATAAGCAGATCGTACTAACGAAAGCTGAAATTAAAATAATTCGTTGCCTGGGACGGGGGCAAGAAAATACTTTCCACACAATGCGTCGACCACAGCCCAACCGCGCAATACTAATCGACAGCTAGCAATAAAGCGCGATAGGACCGCAAGACTGCCTTACGTGGCTTGATTCGAGATGAACGTTCATTTGCTCAAGCCGCCCCTGTCCTATCGCCAGGGTTCAGCTCGGATTACGTTGGCGCTTCTCCATGAACGCTGAAACGTATTCTTTGTGTTCACGACTCGTGTAGCATTGCTCCAGCGCAAACGCTTCGAATTCCAACGCATTCTCCAGTGTCCCCATAATGCCATTGTGGATCGCGCGGCGGGTTAGCCTGATCGAAGTTGGGGATCCTTGCATAATCTCGCGCGCAATTTCGCGTGCGCGACTCTGCAGCCGTTCTGGGGCGACAACCTCAGTTACCACCCCAATTTTCAGGCACTCCTGAGCGGAGTACTGGCGCCCGGTCAAAAGCATCTCGGTCGCTCGAGAGACGCCGATCAGCCTTGGTAAAAAGTAGGACGATCCGAGTTCGGTCATGAGTCCCACACGAGTGAAGATAAACCCCATAGTGGCACCATCGGCCATAATCCTGATATCGCATGGCAGTGTCATGGTCGCTCCCACGCCTAAAGCGAAACCATTGATGGCGACGATAGAAGGCTTGCTCATAGTCCGCATCAAGCTGGGATAGTCGGCCATCGCCTCACGGCCAGCAGATGAATTCGGCTGCCCACCCGCCTCGCGCGTGCGGATGTTCCGGTCGAACATGCTGATGTCGGCACCGGCACAAAAGGCACGCCCGGCTCCGGTCAGAATGATCACCCTAACCTCAGGGTCGGCATCGGCTTGCCGCATCGCCTCGACAATCTCGTGACCCATCTGAGGCGTATAGGCATTCAGTTTAGCCGGTCGATTCAACGTAATGGTGGCTATTTGGTCTGCAACCTGATAGAGCAGCGTGTCAAAGGTCATGACTGGTTCCCTTGTCTGTCTCGTTCGGGCGATCAAGGGTGTATGAAGCTCAGCTTGCGCCGAGGCTTCACGCACGCCGTTTTTTGGCTCCCCGAGCCTCGCGAATCCGAGCTTTAAGTCGTTTCTCGCGGCGCTTGCGCCTGCGCCTGATTTCTCGCTGACGTTCCGTCGCCATTTATCTTGCTCTTCTGCGGGTACCGATGCTTTATGTTAAAGATCCAATTCTGCTCGATAATCTCTTAACTATCGGAACCTGCTCGCTACTCAACTCGAAGCGAGCTACGCCCGACCTTCCGAAACAAGTGCCAGAACGCCGGAATATTGCAATAGTCCCGTGCCGTCGCCCAGAGGTCCGAACTCGAAACCTGTGAAGAATCCGGCAATGGGAACTTGCTCGAAAAACTGGCCGATGTAGGCGGCGTCGTGGTCGGGAATGTTGTAAAGACCTGCCCCGCGCGAAACGCAGTCGAAATACAATCCGAATCCCGGCGCCTTCGCGCTGACTTTCAATGATTCCAACATAGCCTTGAGCTCCTTGCGAGAGCCCTCACCGTCACGCAGCACGAAACCGACTGTATCACCTAACTGCGGCCGATGTGCCACCGCGATGGCACCATGCTCCGGACTCGCGCCAATGACGTTTCTGACGTAAAAGTTTCCCCGCCGGAGACGTTCTCCACCATTCTCAAGTGGAATGCCTAAAAAAACAAAGCCCAGTGCCCGGCGCAGATCGGTGATCAGTGGACCTGCTGCTTCTGAAAAAACGTCGTACGCTCTGCGGCCGTCCAGGGCCAAAATGGTGTTGCCTTGGACTGAGGTAACTGTGTGGGTACGTCCTAAGGGCGCGCAGGCCAACGCTGCTCCTGTATCGATCTGGAAATCACCGCTAAGCATCATGCCTGCTACCGAATTTGAACTCACGACGTCTCCACAGAACTGGAAGGTTTCGCCGACGGAGCCATCCTCCGTAGCACCACCGCCGACGATTGCAACCGATGGTAGTTGGGATACAAGCGTGTTCATAAACGGTTCGGCTTCGAAGTTGTACGTGTCCGGAAACAGACACAGCAAATTCGTTGGGCCTAATTTTGGCCGAACGAAGCTCAACAATTCTTCCGCAGCCTCGCGTCCACGGCCCCGCAGTTGCGGAACGAACACACGATGGGCTTCTACCATATCGCTGCTCCAGAGCAGCACAGCCAGTGATGGTCTATGTTCGAACTCTCGGCCGTTGGCAATTACTCCAATGGAGCCGCACCCGGCAATGTTTGTCGTACCCGCGGCTTCAGCAACCGTTCGCACAATTGCGGGGAAAGCACCTCCGAGCGCGCTGCTGGCAAAGCACAAAGCCGCGTCGGCCACCCGCAAGCCGGCTTGCTTCAGCGCAGACTGGGTGGCTTCTAACGCGGCCGCACGGGGGTTCGACTGAATCGAGAAACCAGCTCCTGCACGCAGCATATTTGATTCTCCTTGAAATCAGCCCTGAGCAACGCAATTCCGCTCCGCTTTTCCTTTAAGCGATGGTGGGTGCCCACGGGTCGTCAACGGCCACCGATATACCGCAGCAACTGGACCATGCGCCGAATACTTGCACCCAACTCCTTAATCGGGATCCGTTCGTTGGTGCCACCAAGGCTCTGTTCCTCGGCCGAGGTAAGTTCGATAGGTACGAAGCCATAGCAAATAAGGCCTTTTTGACGAAAATAATGGCTATCTGTAAAGCTGAGGCCCATGGTTGGCACCACGCGGGCGTCTTCGCTTTGCGCCAGTTTTTCAATGGCATTCATGAGCAGCGAATTACGCGTTGAAGATGCCGAAGGGAAATTAAGGATCGTCTCCAACTTAATGTTTTTGTCGTCGAGTACTTTGCTTATATCACGCGTTGCTTGCTGAGGGTTTTCTGCCGGCAGCAACTGGACATTCAGCTGGGCTTGTGCAGTCGCCGGAATTGAGTTGACCGCGTCGCTGGCAGCAAGCTGGGTCGGAGTAAGCGTATTGCGCACAAATGCATTGTTTCGGGGATCCGAGAGAAATTTTTTTGCAAATTCCGGATCGTTGTGTAGGGCTTTGGCCAGATCAGCATATTCTGGTGGGCCACCTTCGAGTTGGCCGATTGCCTGAAAGTAGTCGCGCACCGGATCAATGATTCTGATCGGCGGCTGATAGGCAAGTAACCGATCGAGGGCCCGAATCAAGCGGGTTACGGCGGTATCTTCCGGTGGGGTCGCCACTCGCGCGAGCGGACCACGCGCGGTAAGCCGCAGCCAGAGCGGCGTTTTCTCCGTCAGCGACACGGTAAAATAGCGGCGGCCGTTGGTCGTTTCTTTGATGCAACCACCCAGGTTGAGAAGATAACCAGCATCTCTAAATAAGTTCGCCTGGTGATTTATGACCCATCCAGCCCCGTTCTTGCCACCCTGCTCGGCGTCGGCAGTGGCCAAGAAAATGACGTCGCGGTTCAAGAGGATTCCTGACCGCTTCACCGCAAGCATCGCCATTAACTCAACGACGCCTGAGCCCTTATTGCTTAGCGCGCCACGCCCCCATACGGCGCCATCTTTAACTTCGCCCGAAAACGGTGGTACCTGCCATTGGCGCGGGTTTGTGCCGATAACATCAAGATGATTCAGGAGGACCAGCGCTTTGCCATGACGCGCAGCACCGTGTAACCGAGCCGCCACGATTCCGCGACCGGGTGCCGGCTCCCACACGGTTGCTGGTATGCCATCTTCAAGGAACTTCTGCCTCAGTAATTTTGCTGCCGGTAGTTCGTTGCCCGGCGGGTTTGTAGTGTCTATCTGGATGTATTTTGAGAGTAATTCGGTAGCCTCTTGGGTTAACTTGCCGTAGTCCAAGGGCCTGGGGGCTGGCGCTCGTTGGATGATTGGCGAATCGTTGCGCGTTTCTTGGCGGCTTTCCTCAAAACTGTGAGCATATGATGTGGTGCTCATGGCTGACCAAACTATCAACGCCAAGGTCACTCGCTTCAAACTCTTGCCGAAGGCCTTCATTTCACCAGCAAATGTCAGAACCGATAGAATGTTAACGAGCAACTTCCGAGTGGACAGCTATAGGGAAAGGACAGAAGAAGCCTGTCGCCTGAACCCGCGCGACACCGGATTTAATTATCTAACCTCGCGCACAGATCAGCCGCTGTTGTCTACCCGACAGCCACGGCTCTTCAATTCATCGATCACCGTAGTTAAGTATGTCGATCACCGTCTGCAGAAACGCCGCTGCGGGTACTCCATCAATTACGCGATGGTCGAAAGTGAGCGACAGTGTTAGCATCGAGCGCCCAGTTATCTCACCACGATAGACCGCGGGCTTCTCTGTGATGCGACCAATCCCGAGAATACCAGTTTCGCCAACGTTCAGGATCGGCGTGAAAACGTCGATGCCCCAGGTTCCGAGGTTCGTAACCGTGAACGTCCCCCCGCTCACGTCGTCGAGCGTGAGCTGACCCTTGCGAGCACGTTCGGCAATTTCTTTGGTCTCTGCTGCGATCTGTTTCAACCCCTTGCGCGAAGCGTCATGGATCACCGGGACAATCAAACCTTCTTCGAGAGCCACCGCCATGCCCACGTGCGCTTCGCTGAAGCAGGTGATCCCGTCTGCGTTTAACCGGGAGTTCATTCGCGGATGGCGCAGCAGAGCCCGCGAGACGGCATGAATGATGAGGTCAGTGTAGGTGAAATCAAATTCTCGCCTTAGCCGTGCATGCAGCTCGGTTGCCGGTGTTATGTCCGCTTCGCAGCTGATCGTGAGTTGGGCCGTTTCCCGCAGACTCTGCTGCATCCGGTTGGCGATAGTTCGCCGAATTCCGCGAAACGGCATCGGTTGATTGAAGGCCGATGGAGACCCGCTCGGTCTCACCTCGACGCGAGCCCCAGTGTCTCGAGCGGGCGTTGGCGAGGCCGATACAGCCCCTGGCTTACGCGCTGCACGCTCGACATCTTCGCGAGTCACTCGCCCACCAGGACCGGTGCCGACCACGTTAGCCAGCTCAATACCCATCTCGGCTGCCAGCTTGCGGGCGATCGGGCTTACCGCCCGCCGGCCGACAGAAGCCTGGCTGATTGATTGCTCCGCTGGATTTGTCGGCGACGCAGCCGAAATTCGCGCTTCTGTTTGATTCCCAGCGGTCCCTGTAAACTCTTCTGCGCGAGCTGAAAACTCCCTCTGCACAGAGGCCAGGTCTTCATCAGGTCGCGCAATGACGGCTACCAGCCCGCCGCATTTAACGGTTGCGCCTTGCTCGTGAAGCCAGGCCGCCAAGGTACCCGACTCTGGAGCTTCAACGACATACAGAACCTTTTCGGTCTCCACCTCGTAGAGAGGCTCACCGGCGCGCACGCTCTCGCCCACGGCCTTGAAATAACGCTGCAGCGTTCCTTCCTGCATCGTCAGGCCGAACTTTGGCATGGTGACTTCGACTGGCATAAGAGGACGTTTAGCAAGCAGCTTTCAATTTGTATTTGTGGCGATTGGCTGCCGCCACTCTGAGATACGAGCTCAGGCCCGTGAGCAGGATCGATTAATTATGCGCCGAGCGCCTCGCGGATTGCCGCTTCAATCCGTCCTTCATCTGCGATCGTTGCTTTCTCCAGTGGCGGACTGAACGGAATGGGCACGTCGAGAGACGTGACACGCTTAACCGGTCCGTCGAGGAAATCAAATCCTTTCTCGGCAATCATGGCCGCGATATCGCTCGCGGCGCCACCACGCAAATGCCCTTCATCAACCACAATAGCGCGATTAGTCTTCTCGACTGAGCGGAGAATGGCCTCCTCGTCAAGAGGTACCAGCGTGCGCGGATCCAGCACCTCGACACTTATATTTTCTCCAGCGAGTTTTTCGGCGACTCTCAGTGCCTTGGGAACCATTGCACCAATCGCGATGACAGTGATGTTATCGCCGGGTCGTTTGATCGCAGCCTTGCCCAAGGGTACCAAATGCTCGCCCGGAGGGATTTCCTCGCGTTGCCGTCCTAGTGCCCCGTGTTCGAAAACGATTACCGGGTTATCATCGCGAATTGCGGACTTTAATAAACCCTTGACGTCGCTGGGGCTGGAGGGAACCACAATTTTCAGTCCTGGCACGCTGAGAAACTGAGCATAGACTGTCTCTGAATGCTGAGCAGCCGCGCCTCCCATCGCCCCGTACACGCATCTGAACGTAATTGGAAGCTTGGCTTGGCCACCCGACATGTAGCGTAGCTTGGCAGCCTGATTACACACCTGGTCGAATGCGCAGTAAAAGAAGCTTGCGAATTCGACCTCGCAAATAGGCCTCGTGCCTGCCATGGCGGCGCCAACCGCGGCACCGACAAAGCCCGCCTCGGCGATAGGCGTATTTCGCACCCGCTCGGGTCCGAATCGATCGACCAGCCCTTTGGTTGCGCCGAACGCGCTTAAGACCACATCTTCACCCATTACAAAGGTTAGAGGATCGCGTTCCATCTCCTCGCGCAGGGCTTCGTTGATCGCCTGAACGTACGTTGTCATTGCCATGTTGGTTCACCCACGGTAGTTAGATCGATCGGCCTTCGGTCAGCTTCCTCCTGGCCCTCTAGCGATTCTCGGCCACGCTCGTGCTGGCGATCCGAGCAGTTCAAACATAGACGTCCTCAGCCACTTCCGAGGGAGCGGGCAGGGGACTCTCGCGGGCAAATTTGACCGCTGCATCAAGTTCAGCCGCGGTCTCCTCCTCGATTCGTTTTAGTTCCGCCGCGTCGATCTTACCACTTTCAGCGGCAAACTTTTGAAACCTCACCAATGGGCAACGCGCTTTCCATTCGTTGATCTCCTGTTCCGTGCGATAGGCACCGCTTCCCAGAAATGCCTGTTCGCCGACCACGTGTCCTTCCCATCGGTAGGTCTTGCATTCGAGCAAGGTTGGTCCTTCTCCCGCCCGCGCGCGTGCCACCGCCTCGCTCGCGTACCGGTAGACCTCCAGTACGTCATTGCCGTCGACGACGTAGCCGGGAATTCCATATGCTTGCGCACGCACCGCGATGTCTTTGACCGAAGTAACCGTTTGCATCGGGGTGAATTCGCCGAAGCCGTTGTTCTCGCACACATACACGACTGGCAGCTTCCAAATCGCCGCGAGGTTCAAGGACTCATGAAAAGTGCCTTCGTTGGAAGCGCCGTCACCAAAGAAACAAACGGTTACATCATCCCGTTTGGCGATCACCGCCGCCAGCGCCGAGCCTGTTGCTATTGGCAAGCCTGCGCCAACAATGCCGTTAGCCCCCAGGATTCCCAGGTTGAAGTCCACAATATGCATCGAGCCGCCCTTGCCTTTGCAATAACCGGTCCTCTTGCCGTAGATCTCCGCCATCATCTCCGCCAATCTGCCACCCTTGGCGATTAAATGGCCGTGGCCACGATGAGTGGAAGTGATGCGATCGGTTTTACGCAGTGCCGCGCACACGCCCGCGGCACTGGCCTCTTCCCCAATGGAGACGTGGACGAATCCCGGAATTTCATTGGCGGTAGCAAGATCGCGAACTTTGCCTTCGAACAGCCGAATCCTAACCATCGCGCGGTACATCTCTAGCAGGAGGTCTTTCCCGATATCCATAATTACTTACTTCCTCCGTTCACTGTATACTGCAAAATCAGCCGGCCTTGGGGATTTCTTCGAACGCCTGCTATACCCGACTTTTCGAAGTCCCGAGCGCCGTCCCGGCTCACGCCCGATCACACACCACTCGCCACGCCGTAATTTGCTCTCAACTTTGCAGTAGCGTCAACAACACAGCGACCGTCTCGGCGTTGTCGATTTCGTTGTCAGAGGAGTATACGGTACCAGACAAAGGTGCCTCACCGGCTTAAACCAGCAGGAGGAGGAGAATGCGTCTGCGGCGGTGCGAACTATCAACCCCTGGCAGCAATGAGAGGATGATCGAGAAAGCTCTCGGCACTAACGCCGACCTTGTCTTTCTTGATCTCGAAGATTCAGTTGCCCCCAATCAGAAAGTCGAAGCGCGTGCAAAGGTCATCGAGGCTCTGCGTACGTTGGATTGGGGTAAGAAAACCCGAGCCGTGCGCATCAACAGCATTGAATCGGAATATGCCTACCAGGACGTGATCGAGCTGGTCGAGCGCGCCGGCCAGTATCTCGATATCATAATCATTCCCAAGGTGAAATCGGGCCGCGACGTTTTCTGGGTCGATACCCTCTTAACCCAGATCGAGACTCGCCTTCGACTCGAGCGCCGAATCGGCCTCGAGGTGTTGATTGAAGAGGTACAGGCATTGATTAACGTCGAAGAGATTACGCGGTCGTCCCCGCGGCTCGAGGCGATCATTTTCGGTCCGGGTGATTTCAGTGCCTCGCAGGGGGTCCGCATGAATACCATTGGCGGCGGTATATCGAGCTACCCGGGCGATATCTGGCACTATGCACGGAGCAAAATCGTGGTCGCCGCTCGTGCCGCCGGAATTGACGCAGTCGACGGTCCTTATGCTGACTTTCGCAATTCGGAGGGGTACCGCGAAGAGGCGATGCGTTCCGCGACTATGGGTTTCGTGGGCAAATGGGCGATTCACCCGAGCCAAATCGACCTGGCCAACGAGATCTATTCGCCCACCCGAGATGAAGTCGAGCGCGCCCGTCGCCTCGAAGCTGCTTATGCTAGGGCTGAGGCCGAAGGACTTGGCGCAGTTACCTTTGAAGGCGTCATGATCGACGCGGCATCCGTGCGTATCATCCGCAACATTATAGAGAAGGCCAAGCTCATTGGAATGTGATTTGTTACCAGCCGAAGGATCGAGCCAGTACGAGCGCAATCACCAGGACCAGACCAAACTCAAATTGTAACTGGCCGGAGCGATTCATGGCTCGATTGTGACTTTCGGCGTCCGCATTGCCGGAAACCAACCGAATCTGGTCAATTGCTCTGGGAGCCGTAACGATAACCGCCAATGCCAGCCACGGCAGAACCTTGGCAATCACCCCCGCAATCACTGCCAGGTACGCGCCCAGATCGGAGCTTATCAACTCGATTATTGCCGCCCGCCGCCCAATCAGCACCGCGAACGTACGCTTTCCGTGTGCTCGGTCGTTCTCGATGTCGCGAAGATTGTTGGCTTGCAGCACACCTGAACATAGAAAACCCATCGGCAGCGACGCAACCAGCGCCGAAGTTGAGAATTTGAGGGCTTGGACATAATACGCACCAAGCACGTACCCGGGACCCATCAGTGTAAAGACCATGAGATCGCCCAGGCCGTGGTAGGCGAGCTGCAGGGGCGACCCGGTATAAAAGTATGCACCTGCTACACCCACGAGCCCTAAGGCCAACACCGGCCACCCGCATTCGGCGACCAACAGAAGACCAAATATCGAACCCACGACGAGCGCCACAATTCCACCCCACCAAACCTGCTCCGGACGTAACAACCCGCGCTGGATGACGAGCCCTGGACCAAAGTTTTCGGGAGCATTCCAATCGGCCGAATCCGTGCCGTTGATAAAGTCGTAGTAGTCATTGACCATGTTGGCTCCTGCCTGCAGAGCGACCGCCCCCAGAGCGGCAGCCAGGTAGGTCAACGGCGAAAAGAACTTATCTCGAAAGGCGGCTGCGGTCCCAACCGATACGCTCATGAATGGCATCGCCAAGGTCCATGCGCGGCTCGCCTGCAGCCATATGGCTATGAGGCCGGGCCGCGAGACCCCATGCTGGAGCGATACACTTGTGGATTCATTCATATGGTAAGACTCCGAGCGCCATCTGAGCCGTACACAAATGCCGGCTAGAGCGTGAACGTAAACGCGTAAATACGGTCATCGGCAGGTACAAACAGCCGATCCCTGCTTGCCACAATTGGTGCGAAGTGTCGCAAACCCTCCAGTACAGATTCCACGGTGACGATCGGTTTACCATTGTCGCCCTCGAACCCATGCAAGCGATTATCACCCTCAGCTCCGACGATCCACACGATAGGGTTTGAGCGACCATCAGTTGTTGTGACAATAGGCGTCCCGCTTCCGTCCAACGGGGAGCACCAACGAAGTGAGATCTCAGGTCGCGGGATCGCGCGGATCTCGAGTGCGCCAATCGCCGGCCCGGGTGCAGCAGCCGGACACGATAATGCCGATGCGGGAAATACTACGAGCTCACCATCGTCTGGTGCCGGAAAAACCGCTGGCGCTGATATAATCCGGCTGGCCGAGACCTCGATGACCATCAACTCTCCGCCGACCCCGCCAAGATTATCGCGGTTGAGCAAGTAGGCCTTGCCATTCTTGCCGAGTGCAACCATCAGCCGAGCGAGACCCGCCGCTCCCTTCAGATTTATTGGCACTGGGGCCGTTCCGCCTAGGTCGGCATCGCGTCGATCAAGCTTTCTCCAATCCGATGGAGCGAAATAGTCGCGAGTGCTTTGCACCGGTCCCAGTTGGAAGGCGAACCTGATGACCGCTTCTCCGCCGCCCCATTGCGATGCGTCAAAGGTATTACCTGTGGCTACGAACAAGGACTGTCCGTCCGATACCACCCCACCTGGCGCCCAAATACCACCACCCGTCAATTTTGTGGCCCAGGCTGTGACGCGGTGGTCATCATTGAGACCGACGCCGACTACCCATCCGTGATACTCCCCGCAATCGCCGAAATGACCGCCATAAGGGATGTACACCTGGTTGTGCGTGACCAGAAGGGCGCCCCTCTGATTCTGGTAACGGGGTACGAAGTTAAATCCCAGCGGGGTGAGAGCTCGAGCGACGTTGACTGGGAAACCTGGCTCGAGTTGCCCATTTTCCAGCGACAAGCCGAAGACCAGGTGTTGTGGGCCGCTGCTGGTTGCGACCATGGCGTCCAGGTAGACGGCCTCTCTTGAGTCATCGATCGCAGGTGTTCCCGTTATGCCGACCGGATCGATATTGCCGCAAGGCAGCATCGATGCCGTGACTGGTGGTCCCAGCACCTTCCGCCACACGGTCTTCCCCGTGACGCCGTCCAACGCCTCAACCACGTTGCTTTCCGTCGCGACGATCAGAACTTCGCGGCCCGCAATCGCGGTCAATAACGGTTGAGCATAAATATGACCGTCAACTCGCCCGTCGAACCCCCTATCCAGGTGAATCGAATGTGCGCGCTGCCAGGTCATTCCGGGAATCGTGTAGTGGCCCGCGCGGTCGGGCGACAAATGATATTCGGGCACCGATTGAGCCCCCGGCATCGGCTCTGCCGCCAGCAGCGCCACGACGACGGTCGGTCGAATGATGAGGATTAGAAAGATCGCACCGAGATACGCCGTGATCCTTCTCATGAAGATTGACCAACTCACGCCCCAACAGGGTTCGGGCCGATGGTAGGATCGCGCACAAGTATCCCGTCCAAATACAGTTGTCGGATCTCACCGTCAGTCATGCTTAAGTAATCGCGGAGGACCCGTTCGTTGTCTTCGCCAAGCCGTGCGGCTCGAACTTCGAGCCGATCGGGCCAGGCAGAGAACTTGACCGGCACCGCCGGGATCGCGACCTTGCCAAGCAGAGGATCATTGATCCACCTTACGGTTTTCCGCTCATTGAGGTGTGGATGCTGCACCGCTTCGTTAACCGTCAATACGGGGGCACAAGGCACACGCTCCTTGTCCAGCGCAGCGATCGCCTCATCGCGTGTGCTGAAAGTCGCGAGCCAATCCTCAATTATTCTCTGCAATTCGGCATTGTTGTCTCGCCGCCCACGCGCCGTTTTGAACCGTGGATCGTTTGCGAGTTCCGGCTTGCCCATCGCCCGTGTGAGCTGGATCCACTGATGTCCGGTAGGCACGCAAAGGTAAATGTATTGCCGGCCGCGGAAATGATAGATGCCGGTAGGACCGCCGCTCGGATGTTGAGACCCGCCACGGGTCGGCTGGTACTTGTCGCCTCTCAACGCGACCCGCGGTACCGTGTCTTCGTGCATATGGAAATAAGTATCTATCAGTGACGCATCCAAATACTGACCCTCGCCGGTGCGTTCACGATGAAGCAGCGCGAAACCTATCGCCATCGCGGAGGCCACCCCCGCTGAGACGTCCCCAATTGCCATAGTCGTTACCGCCGGTGCCCGATCGGGTTCTCCGATACCATCGGTAATTCCCGCGTAGGCCTGGCCGATATAGTCGTAGCCGGCCTTATTCGACAGCGGTCCAGTTTGTCCAGCCATTGAGATTGAACACATGATTATCCTGGGATTGAGCGCTTTTACATCCTCGTAGCCAAAGCCCATGCGCTTGATTACGCCCGGTGCAAAGTTTTCGACCAAAACATCAAACTTGGGAATCATCGCGCGCACCAGTTCGCGAGCACGGTCTTTCTTCATATCGATCGCGAAGCTGAGCTTGCTATGGTCGTGCTGCAAGTAATAGGTGCTGATTGTGGTGTTCCTGTGTTCGGGCTGAAGCGGTTTGAGTCCTCCAGCGCGCACACGGTCACCCTCAGGAGCCAGCTCCAGCTTGACCACTTCGGCACCCATCTCACCCAGCAACCTTGTGCAGGTTGGTCCCGCAACGAACTGAGTGAAGTCTAGTACTCGATAACCCTCCAGCATCCGTGGCATGCTCGACATTAATCACCTCCGGCAGGCGCATCGCTGGCGCACTAGTCATCGCCAACGAAAAGTATAAAAGCGGAATTCCTCCTGTCCAATCTAGGCCTTCACGCACACCTCTGACCGCTGCACGCAGTGGCAGCCTTATAGCACCGGGCGCAGCGCTTGGGAAATCTAGGAGGACTAGTTTCGGCGCCTGGCAGGCGTGTTTTAGTCTTGGCTGGAGAGAAATTGCTGGCTCGTGCAGAAGCCCAAAATGGTGAACACTTCTTGGTAGCTTGGACTGTTGGCCCTTCTTTCAGGCCCTCGTTCTGGGTAAGCCAGATGGTGCTAGGTGCATCCCCCTGCGCCTCGTAGTTGGAGCTGGTTGTTCTTGTTAACGTCATGTACCCAGTAGGACAAAAACCTCGACGAGTCATCGAATGGCACATTCCAACTGAACGGAGAGCTCAGTCGGTCTGGTCTGTAACGTCGCAATGTTTCGTCAATCGAGGAAGGCCTGCTGGTCTCGCTTCCACCCCATGGCTTCGCTAAACATATAGCCTAATGATTAAACTCAACCGCAGGATAGCCGCTATCAAACACTCCGCCACCCTTGCCGCAGATGCGCGTGCCAGTGAAATGAGGGCTGCGGGAATCAACGTAATGCCCTTGGCTGCCGGAGAGCCTGATTTTGACACGCCCGAACGGATTAAGGAAGCAGCTCGGCGCGCCCTGGCCGAGGGGCGCACTCATTACACACCCGTGGCCGGTATTCCGGAATTGAAGGCGGCCATTCGCTTTAAGCTGAAAAGGGACAACGGTCTTGACTATCAGCTCAATGAGATTCTGGTGTCGGCCGGTGGCAAGCAGGCCGAGGCCAATGTAATTAACGCATTGTTTGACGAAGGTGACGAAGTCATAATTCCGACCCCGGCCTGGGTCAGCTTCTTCGCGATGGTCAGTTTGTCCGGCGCTTCCCCGATTCCAGTCAGATGTCCGGAGGAGCAGGGGTTCTTACTTGATCCTGACCAGTTGCAGAGGGCAATTACGCCGCGGACGCGAGGGATAATCTTGGTCTCGCCAGCCAATCCGACTGGAGCGGTTTATTCTGCCGCTCATCTTTCCGAGCTCGCTAAAGTTCTCGTGGAGAATGACCTGTGGGTAATGTCCGATGATGTGTATGAACACATAGTGTATGACGGCGCAGTGCCGCACCTGTTTAAGATTGAACCGCGGCTTAAGCAACGTGGGGTCGTTTTCAACTCGTTGTCCAAAGCATATGCGATGACCGGTTGGCGACTCGGCTTTGCTGCCGGACCGAGCGAAGTGATTGCGGCGGCTGCTCGACTGCAGAGCCAAAACAGCGGAAATCCCAATTCGATCACGCAGTTTGCCGCGGTCGAAGCATTAACCGGACCGCAGGACGAACTTGCCAGAATGGTCGACGAGTTCCGGGCGCGTCGCGAACTGGTGGTTGATCGGGTGCGCAGGGTCCCCGGCTTTCACTTGCCTCACAAACCGTCCGGCGCCTTTTACGTTTTCCCCAGTATCCGCGCTCTGCTCGGGACGAGATTTGCCGATAAACGGATCAACGACGGCGACACGTTTGCAGACATCCTGCTGAACGAAGCACACGTCGCGCTGGTCGGTGGCAACGACTTTGGCGCGCCCGAGCACGTCCGCATAAGCTACGCTACCTCTCGGGAAAACCTGAACGAGGCGTTCGATCGTCTCGAGCGCTTTGTTGCACGACTGGTACGCTAGATTAAGAGCTCGCTTTGGCAGCCTCGTGGGCTTTGGGCCTCAGTCAATGACTGCCTAGTCGAGAAGGGGTAGGAATGTCAGTTATCTGCGGCCGGCCAAATCTCTTCGATTTCCCGCGCAATCGACCGCATCGGCGATCTAACCGACCATTGACTGGCCGGTACGAGTTTTTCCAGGAGTTGACGAAAAAAGCCGGCTTTCAAGCGGTCGCTCCGATGAGCTCGATCCATGTCGAGCTCATGTTCAACAATCCGTAGCAGGGAATTGGCACTCTTCGTCGGCCAAACCTCGCGCTTCACCACCGCCACTTGCCCGTCCTCCCGGTTCTGAATGACTTCTTGAATACTACACTTTCTGCGGCGAATCAAAATTGTCTATGGTCAGTGCAAGCGAGTAGCTACTGGATTGCCTGCTAAACGCATTGCGAAAAGCCGATCAACAAGGATTTAAGCTTGTGACGCTTGCTTGAGTAGATCGGTTGACTGAAGTAATGTGCGAAGTATTCCGAATTCGCGCACGGGCCAGCGCGATCTAAGGAGGAGGTATGCGCAAAGTCCTGATTCTGGCTTTCATCTCGATGTTCTTTGCGGCTACAGCTTGTAACAAACAGCAAAATGCGTCAGCGCCCGAGGCATCGCCGTCCGAAGCGGCGAGTCCCGGAGGGGAGGCGAGCCCGGCCGGTGGGATGGCGAGTCCCTCCGGGGCAGAGGCAAGCCCGGCTGCTTCGCCCTCCTGACCAATAGCACTGAGCTGCCGCTTAGGCCATTTTCGTAGCGCGCAGCGGCAGCGTCTCCCTCCTGCTGGGTGCATGGTCCGGCTTGGCAGCTGTCGACTGCAGGTTTGACAGTCCTCCTGCGCGGCGGTTAGTTTGGATCGTGCCCCTTCTGTTTTTCTTTTCTGGACAAGGCTCGCGATGGTAAACGCGGCGGTCGCGGTCATCCCGGCTCGATTCGCTTCCACACGGCTGCCCGGGAAAGCTTTGGCTGAAATTGCCGGCGTACCCATGATAGTGCGGGTTTGGCGCCAGGCGCGCAATGCTCGATTAGTCGACCGCGTAGTCGTCGCCACGGATGACCAGCGCATTGCCAGCGTGGTGCGGGATGCCGGCGGTGAAGTCGAAATGACCGCCAGTTCACATGCAACCGGTACCGATCGGATCGCCGAAGTAGCGCGCCGCATCTCGGCCGAGATCTATATAAATGTTCAGGGAGACCAGCCGTTTGTTGCCCCGGCCGACATCGACGCAGTGGTGAAAGCGATGCTCGACGAGCCTGAGCTTGTGATGGCAACTTTGGGCGCCCCTATTCTCGAGCTGAGTGACTGGACCAATCCGAATAAAGTCAAGATCGTCTGCGATAGACAGGGCTATGCATTGTATTTCTCACGTAGCCCAATCCCCTTTTGGAGGAATGGTGCAGGAGTACCCGCTGGCGCTCTCCACCATGTCGCCGTTTACGGCTATCGTCGTGATTTTCTCTTGAACTTTGAAAAGCTGGAGCAGGGGCAACTGGAGAAAACTGAAAAGCTGGAGCAACTCCGTGCGATGGAGCACGGCTATCGAATCAGGGTAATCGCCTCGTCATCGGCTGCACCGGAGGTCGATACAGCTGAAGACTTGGCGCTGGCTATCAAGCACGCCACCAAGGGCTGAGGGTATATGGCCGGTGGCCGAAAGCAAATCCTCACAGCAGGGCCCCTACCCTCAAAGCCGCCAGCGATGGCCGGACGATAAGCGGAGGGAAGACGGTGGAACGAGGCAAAACCAAGTTCATTTTTGTCACTGGCGGTGTAGTCTCATCGCTCGGCAAGGGACTCGCCGCGGCGTCACTCGGCACCTTACTTGAGGCGCGGGGACTGAAAGTTACGTTACTCAAAATGGACCCGTACCTCAATGTCGATCCGGGTACGATGTCTCCGCTACAGCATGGTGAAGTTTTTGTGACGGATGATGGCGCCGAAACCGATCTCGATCTGGGACATTACGAACGGTTTGTTCGGACCAAGACGAGCCGCCGCAACAATTGCACCACCGGTCAGATATACGACACCGTCATTCAGAAGGAGCGGCGTGGCGATTATCTCGGCGCTACGGTGCAGGTCATCCCCCATATCACCGATGAGATCAAAGCTCGCATTCTGCTCGCCGCCGAAGGCAATGACGTTTGCATAGTCGAGGTGGGTGGCACTGTCGGCGACATTGAGAGTCTCCCGTTCCTTGAGGCCATAAGGCAGTTCCGCTGGGACTTGGGGCGCGACAACGTGGTCTACATCCACCTGACGTTGGTGCCGTACATCCCCGCGGCAGGCGAGCTTAAGACCAAGCCCACCCAGCACAGTGTCAAGGAACTCACTGGCGTCGGTATCCAGCCGGATATCCTGGTTTGCCGCTGCGACCGACCGCTTGAAAAAAAATTCCGCAGCAAGATCGCACATTTTTGCAATGTGGAGGAAAATTGTGTGATCGCTGCCCAGGATGTCGAGACCATCTACGAGGTCCCGCTGAGGTTCCTCGATGAGGGACTCGACCAACGCGTCGTCGAAAAGCTCAACATCTGGACAGGACAGCCGAATCTGGCTCAGTGGCGTCGATTGGTCAAGACCGCTCAGAATCCTCGCGTTACGGTTAACGTGGCAGTAGTTGGCAAGTATGTAAATCTGGTCGACGCTTACAAAAGTCTGCATGAAGCGATCGCTCATGGCGCTATTGCCAATCAGGCCCGCGTCAATATCGACTATGTAGACTCAGAGGAGCTCGAGCGAGGTAACGTCAATAGGTTAGCCAATGCACACGCGATTATAATCCCCGGCGGGTTCGGTGAGCGCGGCACTGAAGGTAAGGTTCGGGCAGTGCGCTACGCCCGCGAGAACGCTGTCCCGATCCTCGGTATCTGCTTGGGCTTGCAAATGATGGTGATCGAATATGCCCGCAACGTGCTGGGAATCAAGCGCGCCAATTCGCGCGAAATTGACCCCAATACGCCCGACGCGGTAATCGATTTTATGGAGGGCCAGCGCGACGTTGAAAAGAAAGGGGCGACCATGCGCCTGGGGTCGTACCCATGTGTTTTGCGCCCCGGCTCCTTGGCTGCCTCGTTGTACCGTCGTAGCCGCATTGCCGAGCGCCATCGCCATCGCCTCGAAGTCAACAACAAGTATCGCGAGGCGCTGGAAAAAGCGGGCCTAAAAGCGACCGGTACGTCGCCTGACGATTCTCTGGTTGAAATCATGGAGTTGCCCGGACATCCTTGGTTTCTCGGTTGTCAGTACCATCCCGAGCTAAAGTCACGTCCGCTTGAGTGTCATCCGCTCTTCCGCGGTCTGATTCAGGCTGCAGTCGCTCGCAAAGCTGCTATGACCGTGAATCCTACCAAAATCCGCGAGCTGCGAACCGCGTGACGTGATAAAAGTCGCCACAGTTCAGGTCGGAAGGGTCATGTTTGGCGGCCCCAGCCTGGTCGTGATTGCCGGACCGTGTGTAATTGAGAGTGCTGATTCATCTTTACGGCACGCGGAGCGGCTTGCGAAAATATCACACGAAACGGGGGTGGGATTAGTCTTCAAATCGTCGTTCGATAAGGCGAATCGAACCAGCCATACCTCGTTTCGAGGACCAGGGCTCGAAGCGGGAATCCGAGTGCTCGAACGAGTCAAGCGAGAGACCGGACTGCCAGTGCTTACTGACATTCACGAGCCAGATCAGGCGACCATGGTGGCTGAGGTTGCGGATATCCTGCAGATCCCGGCATTGCTCTCGCGCCAGACAGATCTGGTCGCTGCTGCCGCTCGGACGGGTCGGGTCGTGAATATCAAAAAAGGCCAGTTCCTCGCTCCTTGGGAAATGAAACCCGTAATCGCCAAGGCTGAGGCTTGCGGTAATAGGCGAATCCTCGTGACCGAGCGAGGCTTCTCCTTTGGCTATAACAACCTAGTCAGCGACATGCGTTCCCTCATAATAATGCGGCGATTTGGCTATCCGGTGATATTCGACGCAACCCACTCAGTGCAGCTTCCCGGCAGCGCGGGAGACCGGTCTGGGGGACAGCGCGAATTTGTCGCCCCGCTGGCGCGCGCTGCGGCCGCAGTTGGTGTCGATGCAGTATTCATGGAGGTCCACGAAGACCCTGACCGAGCGCTGAGTGATGGGCCTAATTCATACCCGTTGGACCGCCTTGCCGGCCTCATGCGCGACTTACAACGAATCGACGAGCTTACCCGTAAGGCCGAATCGAATGTAACAGAGTAAATCCCTAGCCTCTGCGATCAGCGCGCCTGCCGGTCGATGCTCAGGCATCGCCCGGTTCCTCGCAGTTCCAGCCCACAATTTACAGTAAGGGCATTGGTTGTTAGCCTTTGTCTGAGGTTTCACTGATGGGTCCGCGACGCATCGCTCGACTTCTGGCTCTCCTTGGAACTCTCGCTTTGGCAATCATCATGGTGGTGACCGTCGTCGTTGTGCGGCGTCGTTCGGCAGAACAAAATTTACGAACCGTTGCCGCTATCGTGCCGGGGACAATTTTACATGCCCACAACTTTAACTGGACGCAAATGCGTGGAAATCGCCGCGAGTGGGTACTCAAAGCTAGTGACGCCAGCTACTCAAATGATAAGACCAGCATTCTTTTGTTTAAGCCACACCTCACAATGACCGTGCAAAATGGCAAGAAGTTTTCGCTGAGCGCTGTGCGCGCCGTACTCAAGGTGAGCGGCAACCATATTAACCAAGCCGAGATGAGCGGCGGCCTGGAGGCCGATTACGGTGATTTTGTTGTCATTACGCAGGCAGCGACCTTTTTGCCCGATAGCGACGAGCTCAAGGCTCCTGGTCCTGTTAGGATCAAGGGCCCCGGTCTCGATGTCGTCGGAATCGGGCTCACTGGACATCCGAAGGCGCAGACTTTTCAGCTGCTCAAAGACGTCAAAACCATCGTCCAACAACAAAAGCAACACTTGGCCGCGCCACAAGAATCTTGAGGATCGCAACAGGCCTGTTTCTGGTTGGAAGAGTTCGCCGTTACGAGCGATGGGCGAGGACCGACTCCTTGAATGAGACTGTCGCAGGTGCGCAATCACGTGCCGGATCGTGCCGCAATCGCTGCAGAGCGGCCCGATTCGCTGTAATAATCCTTCTGGTGTCGTTTTGCGCCAAGTATAGCAACGCGCAAACCAAGACGGCGAACCAGACAGTGGGACCAGGCGCCAATCGGATCGCCGCCCAAGAAACGATCACAAAACCTAGAGCAGGAAGCGACGCCCTTGCTCCGCCCGAACGGTCCTCCCAACAGCCCAACCCCGACAAATCCGCTGCTAACCAATCGAAAGACACCAACAGCGATTCGCCGTTCGGCTCGCTGACTGGCAGTAACCGAGGACCTATCAGTATACAATCAGACACGTTAGCCCTTGATTATAAGCAGAACGCGGTGCTCTTTACCGGGCATGTGCACGCTACTCAAGCGGATGCGGCGCTCACGACGCAGAGGCTTTGGGTCAAGTACGGCAAGGATTTCCACGAAGTGCAACACATGACCGCGGATGGCAATGTGAAGATTAGCCAGGGAGTGCGCTGGTGCACTAGTGAGCATGCCGTTATGGACCAGCAACAGCATACCGTGGTTCTGAGCGGCAGTCCGATTTGCCACGACGCCAAAGACCAGGTCACCGGCACCAAAATCACGGTCCATCTCGACACGGGTAGAAGTGACGTCGAAGCGGCTAAGGCTGTGATCTTCCCTCAGCAGTCCAAAACTCGCGATAATGGAGCATTGGCTGTTAAGACGAAGTGAGTGCGACAGAAAGCGATGGCTCTGGAAGTAAAACTCGGACACGACCTCAGATTGCGGCAACAGCTCGTGATGACGCCGCAACTTCAGCAGGCAATTAAGATTCTCCAACTCTCCTTGCCCGAGCTTGAAGCCGTAGTACAGAGCGAGCTGGACGCCAACCCGGTGCTGGAACCATTGGATCAGAGCGTCGCCGAAACTGCCGCAAACTCCGATCAATCGGAGGACATGACGCTTGCGGCTGACGGCGAGCCGTTACCGCCGGAACCAGATTCAGTCAGTTCTGACTCCGAATCAGGCTGGGAGGACATAGTCGATAGCGTTCCGGCACATGCGGTGGCGACTGAAGGCGCTGATGCTGCAGTCGAAATTCGCGATCCAAGCTTGGAGAAGTTAGATTGGCGAGAATACCTGGAAACCTACTCTAACAACTGGCAGGACGGCGAACCTCCGGGCGAGGATGATGAGCGTCGCCAGGCTTTGGAAAACACCCTCACGCGCAAGGCTTCGCTCGAAGATCACTTGATTTGGCAACTGCGGCTCTCCAGCCTTGACCGCGACCAGCAACGGATCGGCGCAACAATCATCTACAACCTTAACGACGACGGTTATCTGGAGACTCCTGTCGAAGAGTTGGCCAATCAACTGGCAACCAGTGTCGAATCCGTCGAAGCTGTCCTCAAGCGGATTCAGCGCTTCGATCCGCCCGGCGTGGCTGCTCGCGACTTGCGCGAATGTCTTCTGGCGCAGCTGCAAAATCTGGGAATGGAGGAATCGCTCGCAGCCCGCATTGTAAGTAACCACCTCGACCTCCTGGAGAAGCATCGTTATGGCGAAATTGCCAAGATAATGGGGGTGGGACTGGATATGGTGGCCGAGGCAGCTCGCAGTATCGCGTCGCTGGAACCCAAACCCGGTCGCGATTATGGCGGTGCAGAGCCCACTTACATCGTGCCAGATGTCTATATCCAGAAAGTCGGTGATGACTTTGTCGTTACGCTTAATGAATCCGCAGTGCCGCGGTTGCGGTTGGCTAATTATTATCAACGCGTTTTAAACGACAGTGCCGTCGAAGCGGACACCAAGGAATATCTCCAGGAGCGACTGCGCTCGGCGCGCTGGCTCGTTAAATCAATTTACCAGCGATTGCAGACCATCTTTAAAGTGGCAAATTCGATCGTTAAGTTTCAGCGACCCTTTTTCGAGCACGGAATCAGTCACTTGAGACCTCTTGTCCTTAAAGACGTCGCTGAGGACATCGGGATGCATGAGTCGACAATTAGCCGTGCGACCGCCAATAAGTACGCGCATACGCCGCAAGGAATTTTTGAACTGAAGTTCTTTTTCACTTCAGGTGTTAAGGCCGCCGACGGCGAGGATGTCAGTGCGGAGACCGTCAAGGAGAAGATCAGGAGCCTGGTAGCTGGCGAAGGTCAAGACAATCCACTCTCCGACCAGGCAATTGCCGATATTCTGCACAAGGATCAAATCAATATCGCGCGTCGCACGGTAGCCAAGTACCGACAGGCTCTTGGCATTTTGCCCTCTAGTCGCCGCAAGAAGTTGGCATGAATGAGACTTGAGTTGATCGTCCACGTTAAGCGATGTTCCGCCTGGGGCTGGCAAAACCGCGCCACGATATCCCGCTGCAGGTTAAAGTCGGCGTGGCAAAAGAAGTAATCAGAAAGGTCGTGCTATGCGAAGCAAAGCCAGTTTAGGTAAGAGAAGCCGAGCTGTCGCCCGACGTACGCAACGTTCAGCCTCGAAGGCGCGCATTCCAGTTCCTGAAGTTACGGTGACATTTCGCCATATCCAGCCCACCGAAGCGATTCGAACCTATGCTGTGCGTAAGCTATCTCATCCCGCCAAGTTCCTTAAGCGCCCTTGCCAGGTCCATTTAATCCTGACCGTCGACAAATATCGGCATCGCGGAGAAGTTACGGTAAAATCAGGACATATCACCGTCGCTGCACAGGAGGAGACCAAAGACCTTTATTCGGTCATCGATCTCCTCGCTGATAAGGTCGAGAGACAGTTAAAGAGCCAACGAGGAAAGAACGCTGCCAAGAAGCTTCGCGCACCTTCTGCTGGCGAGTTGATGGGCAGTGAGGAAACGGCGCCAGAATCGAACAGTTAGCGCCTGCAAACTATGAAGATCACCGAGATCCTGACCGCTGATATGGTGGTGCCGGACATGAGTGGTACCACAAAGTCTCAGGTATTGCGTGAGCTGGCTCAGCCGCTTGCTAATGGGCACCGCGAGCTGGACCTTGCGACGATTACCGCGGTCTTGGCCGAACGCGAGCGCCTAGGTTCCACTGCTATCGGAGATGGTATTGCCATACCACATGGCAAAATGCCGGGTGTTAAGCAGATTCTCGGAACCTTTGGGCGCCATCGCAAAGGTGTTGACTTCGAGTCGCTGGATGGCAAACCAACTCACCTGTTCTTTGCGCTAATTGCGCCCGAGGACTCTACCAGCCTGCACCTGAAGGCCCTTGCCCGTGTTTCTCGCCTATTCAAAGACAGCACCTTTCGTGATCGCCTGATGGCGGCCCGCGATGCTCAGGAAATTTACGGCCTCATCGTCGCAGAGGATGCTCGTTACTAGCTACGACTGATTGCCATCGGCAACGTGCAAGTTGCTAAATATCCCGATGACAATTTCGGGCTCCTCAGCTGATTTAGGGTTTCATCTGTTTATTGTGACCGGAGTGTCTGGCTCGGGCCGCGGATCCGCAATGCGGGTGCTGGAAGACCTTGGGTTCTATTGCGTGGATAATCTTCCAGTCGCGTTAGCTCGCTCGGTAGTCCATTTGGTGCGCCAGCATGATGCTACTATCCCGGGTGTCGCGCTCGGAATTGACGCCAGAGAGCGTCTGTTTTTCCCTCAGTGGCCACAGGCGTTTGCGGAACTTGAGCGAGACGGCTTCAAGCCCCAGGTCATCTTTCTCAACGCTTCGGACGACGTGTTGGCACGTCGCTATTCGGAAAGCCGACGCCCCCATCCTTTGGCGGAGGGCGGTATGAGTGTGGTCGAGAGTATCCGGCGCGAGCGGCTCGCCTTGGCGGAAATCCGCGAGCGGGCGAGCCTGGTGATCGACACCACCACCACCACTATTCATCAGCTGCGTGAAATCATCACCGCCGCTGTGCTTGGTACACGGACCGGCAGCAATATGACGGTCTCGTTGGTCTCATTCGGGTACAAATATGGACACCCAGTGGGGCTCGACCTGGTTTTTGACGTCCGCTTTCTACCCAATCCTTTCTTTGTGCCGGAACTGCGCGAACTTACAGGAACCGATGCCCGTGTCCGCGATTTTGTAATGTCGCAACCAGAAGCGCGCCATTTTGTCGAGGAGGTCACTCGTTTACTTGGGTTTCTCATCCCTCTCTATCGACGCGAAGGCAAGAGCTATCTCTCAATCGGTTTGGGATGTACCGGGGGACGACATCGCTCACCCGTAGTGGTTCGGGCTTTGCGCGACTCATTAGCTCACGAAGGATTCGAGGTCGAGATCCGCGACCACGACCTGGAACGAGATGCCCAGTGAAAGGTTTTGCTCTTGAATGACTACTCCTCGGATCGCCACTTCCTACCAAGGGCGGACGCTACCTCGTGCCGAAGCCAAGAGCTGTGCCTGCTCCAAGTGCTGAGCCCTTTTCCGTCGATCCTCAATTAGCACTTATGACAGGTAGCCGAGTGGTTACATGTCCGCGCTTAATGCGCCTGTTGTCTTTGGTGCGCTGATGTTGGCCATCAGCTCATTTCGAAGCGGCCCCAAGGTGCCAGATATCAGGCGAAACCCTATCAATAGCCTCCGGCTAGCTGGTTTGGTGGCTTTGTTCGGCTTATCGGCATATCTTCTGACCACTCACCGCCAACTGTTCGAGAATCCTAATGTCCTCAGGAATGAGGTTCTGTCGTGGGGACCCTGGGCCCCTATCGTCTACATGCTGATGTATGCGATCGGCCCATCTTTTTTGGTCCCGGGAGCTGTTATGACCATAGCAGCCGGACTTGCCTTTGGTGCTTGGTGGGGTTCGATATGGTCGATAGTGGGAGCGGATGTGGGTGCGATGGTCGCCTTTGGGGCAGGACGATTTCTCGGCAGAGCGTTCGTCGAACGAAAGATGGGATCCCGACTTCGCCCAATACTCGGCGGGCTCGAGCGCAATGGCTTTTATCTAACCCTGTATTTACGTCTGGTACCGCTTATTCCTTACAATGCATTCAACCTGATCGCAGGTGCATCGCCTATTAGGTTCAAGGACTATTTCTGGGCCAGTATCATCGGAATGATTCCAGGTACAGTACTATTTGCCCTGCTCGGTGACTCACTCTGGAAGCCCGGGTCGCCCCGCTTCTTCATCGCCTTGGGCTTGATCGCCTGTTGCTTCGCCGCAGTTGAAATATACCGGCGAAGAACAACAGATCCGATTATCTAGACCGCGCTCGGTATTCGATGGCGATATAGCCGGGCGACAACATTTGGACGGCAAACTAACCCCGCCAGCTGCTCGGTTTTGACAGTTGTGAGCGTTAACGCCGAGAACTCGTTATAAGATCGCGCACGACCTCGATAACATCGAATACGTCGCCTTCGCTCATGGATGGATAGATGGGCAATGAGACCAGGCTCTCGTACGCCGATAGTGCGTTCGGAAAGTCTTGCCGGCTGTATCGATATTGCTCTCGATAAAACGGATGGAGATGAAGAGGGATAAAATGCACGCTGGTCCCGATATTGCGCTCGCGCATCATCTCAATAAACTGGCCACGAGTGACGCGCAGACTCTCCAACCGCAAGCGTATCGGATACAGGTGCCATGAATGTTCGACCTCTGCCCGCTCGACTGGTAGGACGATGTCTTCAATGTCGCGCAGTCCTGCACAGTAAAGTTCCGCGATGCGCTTTCGTGCTTTCCACATCCGGTCGCACTTGGCGAGCTGCACAAGGCCCATCGCTGCGGCGATGTCGGTCATATTGTACTTGAATCCGGGCTTCGATATTTCGTAATACCATGACCCTTCAGCAGTGTATCTCCTCCATGCGTCCTTACTGATGCCATGCAGGCTCATGATGCGAACGTTGTCGGCGTATTCACTGTTCGCCGTAGTCGCCATGCCCCCTTCGCCGGTGCAGAGGGTTTTGGTCGCGTAGAAGGAGAAGCACGCCAGGTCGCCGAAGTTGCCCACCCGCCTTCCATTAAACGATGCAGGAAGTGCGTGGGCTGCATCTTCGATTAGCTTTACTTGATGCAGTCGTGAGATCTCGAGAATCCGAGCTAAATCACACGGATGTCCTGCGTAATGGACCGCGATGATGGCACGAGTTCGCGGTGTAATGGCCTTTTCAACCCCTAGCGGATCGATGTTCAGCGTGTCGGGTTCACAATCAACCAGTACCGGGTGAGCTTTGAAATAGTGGACGACTTCGGCCGTCGCCGCAAAGGTCATGGTCGGAACTAAAACCTCGTCACCTTCTGCCAGACCGATGCTGTCTAGCGCGAGGTGAAGCGCAGCGGTACACGAATTCAGTGCGACCGCATGCGGGACGTCGATATATCTGGCGAAAGCCTCCTCGAAGGCGCGTACCTGCGGTCCCGTTGTCAACCATCCCGATCGCAGAACTTTAACGACCTCAGCAACTTCTTCATCGCCGACGCAAGGAACATGAAAAGGTAGAAAATTGCTTCTCATCCGAATCGCCCGCAGGAGCTCTTTAAGTCTTACTATTGCCGTATCATCTTTACGACCAGCTTCCGGATTACCGGGGTCTTGTCAAACTTCGACCTCACACATTATGAAGTCGTGGTCGGAAAAGCGTCGGCCAAGCGCCGAGCTTCTCGCAGGTACAACCAGCGCTGAACCGGCTATTGGCTTGAGGCCCCGAAGAGCCAACCAGTCCAGCTTGGGACGAATGAACGGTGGCACCAGCCGGCTCGGGGTAAAAGTGGGTGCTCCCCTGACATTGGCACCCGTCGTGTCAAAGCCCGCCTCTCGCAGACGATGGAATAACGGTTCCCATTTTTGCGGATGCCGAAATCTCGCAGGCCAAAGCGCCATTAATCCCATCACTGGGATGAACGAGACCGGATGACTTAAACTGACCGTGGTGGTATTAAAATCGCCACCTATAATTGCCGGAATTCCCGGCGGCATTTGCCGCAGGAATTGGCTCATTTGCAAGTCACGTCCCGCCGGGTCCCAGCGACTATTGAGGTGGGCGACGCCCAGCACGATCGTGCGCCGATTGACTACGATTGTTCCCGTCAGTCCGGCAGGTGCTCCCACGAGCCGGTGATCCCGGCTCCGTAACAGAGCCCGCGACAAAGGCAGCACACGCACGTCCGCCAATGGCCAGGCACTTAGTATCGCATTGCCGATGAACGAAACGGGCGGCCCGCTCCTGCGGCTGATGCCAAATTCCCCGATGTATGCAAAGCTCATATCCAAGGCAGCCGCAAGCTCGGCCGCAGTCTCGCGCCATCCCGATCTTCGCACGTGCCAGTCCATCTCGGACAAAAGAATGATTTGGGGATGATTTAGCGGTGGGCGTTTCAGGCGTTGCAACATCTTGTCAATAGCCCGGCCGCTGCGCGCATTAAAGGCGACAACCTTAAGATGTCGCGGATCAGGCGACGCGGAGCGATTAACGATGATGGGCCCCCAGGGATGGGGATTACTCGCGGCGCCCACTGTCGCCGCCGCAGTCCTCATCAGCTCGTCCTGTGTGCTCGGGCATTCTGGCTATCGCATCAATCTTACACAGCCTGCAAGGTAGCCTTAAATTCTTCTAAAGAGGTGATCGGCGCTGAGCACGTGTGCTCCCGACAGACGAACGCTGTGATGCGGCCGCCAACTTGCTTCTTTCCAGCGACAATTGCGGGCATCAACGGATCGGCATTGCTATGGGGCTCCACGGTAATTATGGCCCGATTAGGAACGTAAAGCTGTCCAAGACAATTCAGCCATTCGCGCTTTTGGCGGTCGTTAGCTTCAGCAACAATGACGACCTCAGTGGCGCCTCGTTCGAATAGATCGACTGCCTCTAACATGTGGCTAAATGCGAACGGTTGCTTCTCCATGAAGGGAGCGAACAGGCGAAGCGTCTTTTCAGCTTCGCTCATGTATCGCTCGTCGTGTGCATACCAATACAACCGAAGGAGGGCCATCGCCGCCGCGCTGTTGCCCGAGGGCGTGGAACCGTCAAAGGCAGACTTGACTCGGGTTATCAGCTGCTCGTGATCGTCCGACGTAAAGAAAAATCCCCCGTTTTCTCGGTCGACGAAGCGCTGGATAAGCACTTCTGCGAGTTCGCGTGCGAATCCCAGGTACTCCCGCTCCATTGACGCTTCGTACAGGTCTATCAGGGCGCTAACCATCAGCGCATAGTCTTCAACGTAGGCATTAAACCGAGCAACACCGTCTTTGTAGACTCGGCGCAATGACTTTCCATCCCAAAGTCGCGTCCTTACAAACTCCACTGCACGCGTAGCAGAACGCAGAAACCGCTCGTCTCCAAGGGTGCGGTAGCCTTGGGCGAAGGCGCTGATCATCATCGCATTCCAAGCTGCGATAATTTTCTCGTCCCTGCCAGGCTTTACCCGGCCCTCTCGAGCCTGAAACAGCAATCTGCGCGCTGCCTCCAGGGACAAATTGAACTCTTCAGGCGACTTGTTGAAAAGCCGAGCGGCATCGGCGGGATCAATAGTCCGATGGAGAACGTTGCGCCCCTCGAAATTTCCCTCCTCAGTCACATCAAAAAAGCGCATGACCAAAGGAGTGAGCTCCGGTCCCAGCACGCTCAGCAAATCACTGGGCGTCCAGAGAAAAAACCGACCTTCCTCGCCTTCGCTATCCGCATCCTGGCTTGAAAAGAAGCCTCCCTCCTCGCTGCTCATCTCGCGGATAACATAGTCCAGCGTCTCGCGACCAATACGGATGAACTCGGGTTCGTTTAATGCGCAACCGGCTTCAAGGTAAAGACGAGCAAGTAGCGCATTGTCGTACAACATCTTCTCGAAATGCGGCACCAGCCAGCGCTCATCGACGCTATAGCGATGGAAACCACCCCCGAGCTGGTCGTAAATGCCGCCTCGCGCCATCTTGAGCAAGGTATCCCTCACCATCTCGGCGAATGACGGTTCCCTTTCCGCCACGTACACCCGCAGGAACAAAGAGAACGCAAACGCATTGGGGAATTTGGGAGCCCGCCCAATACCGCCGTTGACCCAATCATAGCTTCTCGCCAACGCCTTCGCCCCCGCCAGCGCTAGCCCACGCTTCATTTCACCGTCTTGGACCTTATAATTCCCAAGTGCGGCGATAGCCTGGGTGAGTCGCTCGACGTTTTGTTGCACGTCCGGCTGGCGATTATGGTAGGCATCAGCTATCGCTTTCAGCACTCGCGGAAAGCCGATCATGCCTCGGCGATCCTCCGGGGGAAAGTAGGTGCCACCGAAAAATGGCTTGCAATCGGGAGTGAGAAAAACGGTCAGTGGCCATCCACCGTGCCCCGTAAGCATTTGAACCGCATCCATGTAAATCTGATCCAGATCAGGTCGCTCCTCGCGGTCGACCTTGATCGGGACAAAATTTTCGTTAATCAGGCGCGCAATTGCCTCGTCCTCAAACGACTCCCGTTCCATCACGTGACACCAGTGGCACGCCGAGTAACCGATTGACAGCAATATCGGCTTGTTTTCCGCTCGGGCCACCTCGAGCGCTTCCGGACCCCAGGGGTACCAATCCACCGGGTTGTAGGCATGTTGGCGCAGGTAGGGGCTGTTTTCCTTGACTAGACGGTTCGGCTTGCGCTCGGGATGCAAGTTTGCTTGCTCACTCATTGTTTAGCTCGACTCTAAGAACTGATGTAACGGGCAGGATCTTTGTAAACCTTGTTACCTCAAGGCTATCACTTCAATGCCGGCTCTGCTATCATTGCGCGTTCCCGCGCGATTGCCCGCCATTCATGCTACTTTCCCCGCTATTGTCCGCATCGGCAAAGGGCCTGAACCGAGCGATACCTCCGGTTTCAAGGGGTAGCCTGGGTGCTTGCCGCAACGGATTAAGGCTGCATATAGTCAGCTCGTCAGCTGGACCCGGTGGTTCAACCGTGATTTCTTTTTCAAGGAAGCATAAGTGACAGCCGTTGAAAGTTTCGTCGAGGTTGCCGGCGGCAAAGTTCAAATGATGCAGGGAGGGAGCGGCCGCCCCCTGTTGATCCTCCACCACGACGTCGGAAACCCTGGATGGTTGCCCTTTTACGATACTCTCGCCACAGATTGTTTGGTTTACGTGCCCTCCCATCCGGGTTTCGGAAAGTCTGAGCGTCCCGAATGGATGCGCACGATTCGTGATATGGCGATCGTTTATGAATGGCTGCTCAACGTGCTAAACGTCGGCCCCTGTCCGATAATCGGTCTCGGTCTGGGCGGATGGATAGCCGCTGAGATGGCGATGATGTGTCGTCATACTCTTTCACATCTGGTGCTGGTTAATGCTGCAGGGTTACAGCCGCGAGAGGGGGAAATTCTCGACCAGTTCCTGATCAACACGATCGACTATTTGCGATCAGGATTCGAAAATCAGGATAAATACGTTGAACTTTACACCGCTGAGCCGTCACTGGATCAGCTCGAACAATGGGAAATCAATCGCGAAATGACCAGCCGCATTGCCTACAAACCGTATATGTATGACCCGACCCTCCCGCATCTTATTCGGGGCATCAGCACCCCTACGTTGATCGTTTGGGGAGCGCAAAATCGTATCGTACCCCGGATTTGCGGCGAGCAGTATCGCGAGGCAATCCGCGGCGCTCGACTCGAGATCGTTGCGGGGGCCGGTCATTTCTTGGAAGTAGAGAAGCCTGCCGAACTGGCCACGATGGTCAAGGATTTTGTGTCTCGAGACTCATAACGCGGCCCGGCAGCGCGCTCGCCGGCTCGGAGGGTTCACGGTGCAGGAGGTACCGAAATGCATCTAATGTATTTCACTGAGCAACCGATGTCGTCGTATCCGGAAGAGGAGGGACGCAAATTCGGATACACCGCGCTGCTGTTCTCCAATAGACACTTCGATCCAGTTGAAGGCGCTCGTTTGTACGAACAACGGATCATCGAGTACCAGCTTGTTGAAGAAGTCGGCTTTGATGGGATCATGCTCAACGAGCACCACAATGCGCCATTCTGCATGCAGGCCAAGTGCAACGTAATGGCGTCGGTATTGGCGGGGCTTACAAAGCGCGTGAAGCTGGTTTTGCTCGGCAATCCTCTTCCGATCGCTGAAAATCCGATCAGGCTCGCGGAAGAACTCGCAATGATCGATATGATCTCGAAGGGTCGGCTGGTTTCGGGCTTTGTTCGGGGCGGCGGGGTGGAATCCCTTGCAACCAATACCAATCCCGCCTACAACCGTGAGCGCTTCGAGGAGGCTCACGATCTGATCATCAAGACTTGGACGGTTCCCGGCCCCTGGCGCTGGGAAGGACGTCATTACCAGTTTCGTGTGGTTAATCCATGGGTGTTACCTCTCCAAAAACCTCATCCCCGCATCTGGATCCCGGGTGTTTCGAGTCGCGAGACCATAGTTTGGGCAGCTCAGCACCGGTATCCCTATATTGCGCTGAACACCTCGATCGAAGACAGCAAAAAAATCTGGCAGTATTACGATGAAGCTGCCCAAAAGGCTGGCTATCAAAGTGGTCCCGAGCAGCGCGGTTACCTGATACGTTGTCATGTCCAAGATACCGAGGAGAAGGCGCTCCGAAATGCTCGGGAGTTTATGTGGATGCAGGGTGAGTTTACCGGCCTGATGCATCCGGTTTGGGCAGCCCCGTCGGGTTATTTAGGCCCCTGGGCCCGCAGAGCGTTGGCCGAAGTTCATGTCGGCCGTAGGCCGAATCCTGCGGCCGGACTGCCATTTGAAAAACAAATCCAGCGCATGCTGATAATTGCTGGTACGCCAGATCAAGTCGTTGCAAAGCTGCGCATCATTTTGGAAGAAACTCGTCCGTCCATTCTGGCCTTGTGGGGAAATGACGGCAAGATATCCCATGAGGACAGTAAGAACTGCATCAGGTTGCTTGGAACAGAAGTGCTGCCACGTCTGCGGGAGATTGCCAAAGAGCTGAACCTGGCGAGTCCCTTTGAGTTAAATAGCCCGGTAAGTTTGGCAGAAAGCCCCCTCGCTCAGCAGAGTGCCGCCGCAAGCTAAAACCTCCTGACGCCGGATCCACCCGGCGCCAATTGCGCTTGTTGGCTTCAGCCGGTTCAATACCACCGCCGCCGACCGAGCGGCGGTGGTGTTGAAGACAGCGACATCGGCGACTTCGCTACTTAACCTTTCAAGAAATCACGTACGAGCTTGCTTACTGCAGCAGGCTGCTCGAACGGTGCCATGTGCGCCGCATTGCTCACGAATTCGATGCGGGCGCCCCGGATCAATTTACCGAACTCTTCAGCGTAGACGGGCTTAACCAACCCGTCATACTGACCCCAAATGATGAGAGTAGGAGCAGAGATTCGATGGATGCGCTTGCGCAACCCTTTGTCTGGAATCGGCCAGATAAATTTGCCCGTGCAAGCAAGTGCCCAGGTAACCCTAATAATAGAATCCGGTTCCTCAGGATTCATGAACACCAGCTTGCGCGCCGGATGACTAGTATCGTGGAAGAAGAGCCCATCCAGCTCGCTCTGCGGTGTAACCATGTAGTTCTTAATCGGCGTGTCGTCACGCCATAACCCAAGGGAGTCGATCAGAACCAGTTTGCTTACTCGCGCCGGGTTGGTAGCCGCCAGCTCGGCAGCGACCATCCCGCCAAAAGAATGCCCTACGACTGGCGGCGCTTCGAGTCCCAGCTGATCGAACATCTCGTAGTAATACAAGACGAGATCCCAGAGATTGTCGAGGTGAGAAATCGCATCCGGATCTCCCTCGCTTGTGCCAGGATGTTCCGGCGCATAGACCGTGAAATGGTTGGCTAGCTGATCCAGACTCTCCTCCCAGATCAATCCATAGCCGCTATGCAGATAAACCAAGGCGGGGCCTTGGCCGGCCACTTTGACTCGAGCCTTAATCTTACCGTCCCAGAGGTTAAGCGTACGTTCCGCAGCAACGGGCATTCGTAATCCCTTTGTTCGAGCTGGAGTTACCGCGCCGAAGCGGCGACACAGAGGCGCGTGAGTTTAGGATGACCTTTAGAATCAAAAGCAATTATTCAGTGGCTAGCTGAGCTCGCGTTGGCTCCAGCTGACTTCTGGCTGGTGTTCTTGATTCGTGCCGGCCACCATCGGTTATCCCAGCCCTCGTCGTCCCAGACGTCGCGGAAATAAGGTTTTACCTCTCGGGCAAACAGATCTATATTCTTCAGTGTCAACTCGTGCGGCATCGAACCGATATGCAAGAGCACCATCAGGTTCCCGACCCTCAGCTTTTTGACCGCCTGCATCAACTGATCTCTAACTGAGGCCGGCGACCCCGCGATGACGAACTGGTTTTCCACGAAATCCTTGTACTTCCAGCTCGAGACCGCATTTAACAATTCCAGTTGCATCGGCAGCAGGTTGCGGACGCTATTGACTAGGCTTCGATGGTCCTGATCGCCTGGGATAAACATGTATTCGTTGAGAATGTGCAGGCATTTGTCGTAGAAATAACGAATATGAGGGTAGTACTCCTTCTCTGCCTGCGCGTCGGTTTCAGACACTGCAACCAACTGTAAAAAACCCGCCCTATATGGGTTGGGATCGATTCCGTTCTTGTCAACAAACTCCCAGAAGCCGTCCATCACTCGCTTACCCAAGTTATTGCCGTAATAGCTGAGGAAGCAGTAGCAATGATCGTGCTTCGCTGAGAAATCCCACGTGCTCAGGCTACCCGAGCCCGGAATCCAAACCGGAGGATAGGGAGTTTGAATCGGCCGTGGCCATAAATTAACCATCGGCAGCTGGAAGTACTTGCCATTCCAAGCGAAAATCTCGCGTGACTGCCAAGCCTTTAGAATCAGGTCGTGTGCCTCGTAATAGCGATCTCGATGCTCAATCGGTGTGATACCGTAGCAAAGATCTGCGTCCATCGCCGTGCCCAGCGGCATGCCCGCGACCAGCCTTCCACCGCTGATGCAATCCAACATCGCATACTCTTCCGCGACTCGAATTGGTGGGATAGTAGTGGGCAACGTGGCCCCCATTTGGACCAAAGCGACGTCCAAGCCGTTGGTCGCACGTGCTAAAGCTGAACCCATCAGATTAGGGCTCGGCATGAACCCGTAGGCGTTTTGATGATGCTCGTTAACGCAAATCCCATCCATCCCGGCCTTGGCTGCATAAACCAGCTCGTCCAAGGTCCAATTGTAATATTGGCCAACGCGATCAGGATCGGCCAATTCCCAAAAGGGAGGATCGACCCACACCGAGTGGTATTTCGACTCGAAATCTGCCGGTAGTTCGCGATGGGGCATCAGATGGAACATGGAAATCTTCATCTCGCCACTCCAAAAGCATCGATTAGCCCAAGCAATATCACGCGCAACGAATCCTCGACAACCCTCGTGCCCCGACGCACGACCACAACCTCCTCTGGCATGGACGAGTTAGGCTGGCGTTTTTAATCATCCTGGTCGAATTGCCAATGGTCTCGAAGAAAATAGCGGGCGCGCTCGACTATCGGCAGGGCCCGCTCGCCCTCATCTACCGCTCCCGGCTCAGCAGACGGTTCTCTTCCCAATTCCTCGATGACGGTGCGGCTGGAGTTGGCTAGTGCTCGCAAATCATAGCCACCCTCTAGGGCTGCGACTATCTTTCCATTGCAGCATTCATCGGCAACTAATTGAAGTCGTCGGGTCATAGCCAGAAACCCTTTTTCGGTTAGGCGCATGCCGCCCAACGGGTCGCGAAAGTGCGCGTCAAAGCCGGCTGAGATCAGCACGAACTCCGGTTTGAACTGACGAGCGACCGGTAGGAATAGTCGGTCAAAGACTTGCAGGTATTCAGCGTCGCCGAAGCTCGCGGGCATCGGGGCATTGACCGTGAAGCCAACACCCGAACCCGTGCCTATCTCATCGAGCCAACCCGTACCGGGATAAAAAGGGTACTGGTGAATTGACATATAGAGGACGTTCGGAGAATCGTAGAAAATCTCCTGAGTCCCGTTTCCGTGATGCACATCCCAATCAAGGATCAGAATTCGGTGTTTCCCCCGAACTTTGATCAGCCAATTCGCGGCTATTGCCACGTTGTTCAGAAAACAAAAACCCATGGCACGGCCGGGTAGGGCATGGTGCCCGGGTGGGCGAACCATCGCAAACGCGTTGTTTGCCTCACCGTCAAGCACTGCCTCGACTGCGGTAAGTACTCCGCCGGCGGCCAAACGCGACGTACTCCACGTACGCGCGCACGCGTGAGTGTCGGGATCGAAGTCGGTGCGCTCGCGCGTTGCGCTCCGTTCGATCGTGAGCAGATAGCCGTCGCTATGACAAAGGGCAAGTTCCTCCAGCGTTGCCTCCCGTGGCGCGCAGATCTTCAGGTCGGATCGCTTCAGCTCAGTGCTCATTTCGATCATCGTGCCTATCCGCGCCGGTCGTTCGGGATGCACCTGGCCCGCAAAATGGTCCATGTAGCGCCGGTCAATCACCAGCAAGGTTTTACGCATCGTTGACACCCCGGGATAGGTTGATGATCATTGTACACTGCCTCGCAGGGGAACGTTTTTGGGTATCATTGAAATCTTGATTGTACTGATCGTCGCCCTGATCGTGATTCCGCCCGAACGCCTGCCGGAAGTCATGCAGGCCGTCGGCAAGATCCTGCGAGAATTGCGACTGGCCAGTAACACAATTTTGCGCGAACTGAGCGCGGCGGTTGAAGAGCCCGGCAATACTGAGCAACTCCCAAACAATCCGATTGTGGCGCAATGGTCGAGCCGTCGGGATACAGCATCTACCACCGACCAAACGGCCGGTCAGACCAACCGTCCAAGTTAAACTTCACACCGTGCCGGTCTACGCACAAAAGGGCTCGGTGAATCGCACTCCCGAAGGCGATGAGTTGCGCATGCCCCTGCTCGAACATCTGTCCGAGCTGCGGACTCGGCTGATTCGTGCACTCATCGCCATCGCTGTCGGCTTTTTAATCGCATACGGAATTGCTGACTGGCTGTTCAACGCCCTGACCTATCCGCTCCGCGTTGCATCACACGGTCGCATCTTGTTGATCGGAACGGGTGTCGCTGAAGCGTTTTTCACCAAGCTGAAGGTGGCACTCATCGCCGGGTTTTTCATTGCCAGTCCTGCCGTGTTTTTCGAAATTTGGAAATTCATTGCTCCGGGATTGTTCGAGTCCGAACGGCGCCTGGCCAAACCGTTCGTTCTCGCTGCGACAATCTTCTTCTTCGCAGGCGGCTATTTTTGCTGGGCGGTCGTGTTCAAGATCGGTTATTCGTTTTTCCTGAAACAATACGCAAGTATTGGTGTAACTCCTACGATTCGCATCAGTGAGTATTTGGCGTTTTCCGCTAAATTACTGCTCGCGTTCGGCATCACGTTCGAAATGCCGATATTTGCCTTTTTCCTGACGAAACTAGGGCTCATCGACCACAGCTTGATGATCCGTTATTTTCGCTATGCGGTGCTGGCGATTTTCGTGGTGGCCGTCGCCCTCACGCCGCCGGACATGATCTCACCGTTCCTGTTGGCGATCCCGCTGCTGGCGCTTTATGGTGTCAGCATCGGGGTTTCCTATTGCTTCCGCAATACCAGCCCGGTCGCTCAGATTGCGACCGAACACTGACAAGAGTTTCGGCAATAAAAGGGGCCGGCACTTACCGACCCCTTTTGTCATTGATCCGTGCCGGCTACTTGATCTGGTCGCCTAGCCGATTTCGCTGCCAACAACCGAGACAAAGCTGACGCAACGGCCGGGCTGCCCGCCCAAATTGTGAGTGAGGCCGATCTTTGGATTCTTGATTTGCCGAGCTCCCGCCTCCCCCCGCAGCTGTAGCCACATTTCGTACATCATTCGTAAACCCGAGGCCCCGATGGGGTGCCCGAATGATTTGAGCCCGCCGTCGGGATTGACGGGCAAGGGCCCATCCAGATCGAAAAAGCCCTCGAGCACGTCTTGCCATGCGGTTCCTCGGGGGCTGAAGCCGAGGTCCTCATATAAAACAAGTTCAGTCGGCGTGAAGCAGTCATGCACCTCGGCCAAACTCACCTGTTCGCGCGGATTGGTTATGCCAGCCTGTGCATAAGCGTCGCGAGCGGTCGCGACAACTTCGGGGAAGGTCGTGAAATCATAATCCTGTGAAAGTGGACCCTCGGCCGGACCGGCGACAAACGATAGTGCTTTGATGTATATCGGATTTTTACAATACTTGTGTGCATCTTCGGCGCGGACCACAATTGCGGCCGCGGCGCCATCGGAAACTCCTGAGCAATCCATAATGCAGAGCGGATCGGCGATCTTCGGGGAATTTTTAATCGCCTCAATAGGAACTTCCTTTTGGAACTGAGCTTTGGGATTGCGAGCGCCGTTTTTGTGGTTCTTCCATGCTATGCGTGCCAGGACATCGCGGCCTTTTTCCGGATCAAGCCCGTATTTTTTAAAATAAGCTGGCGCCAGCAAAGAGAACAGCGCTGGCGGCGTCATATTGGCCGGAGTTCCATCGTTAGGTGGGTTGGTCACCACCAATCCAGAAAAGCCCGAATCTTTGAGCTTTTCCACCCCAATTGCCATAACACAGTCAAAGGCGCCCGAAGCCACCGCATAGCAAGCTTGGCGCAGTGACTCTGAGCCGGTCGCGCACATATTTTCGACTCTTGTGACGGGCTTGTATTGAATCTTGAGTGGTTCGCTGAGAGTTAGGCCCGAAATTCCCGAGCCCATCGTGCCCAGCCAGTACGCATCAACGTCGTCCGGCTCGACGCCAGCCGATTCGTAGGCGTCGTATGCGGCTTCGACCAGCAAGTCCTCGGCGCTTTTGTCCCAATGCTCGCCGAACCTGGTGCAGCCCATCCCGATTATTGCAACACGGTCTTTGATCCCTCTGCTGGCCATCCTTTCCTCCTCGGCAGTTAGCGTTTGGGGCGTGCCTTCCAGAAGTAATTATGAATCCCGTCAGCGGTAAATAGGCGGCGAAAGGTCATCTCGACCTCGTCGCCAATCGCGACTCTTTCGGGTTCACAATCGGTCATTTCGCATAGAAACCGCCCGCCCCCAACGAAATCTACGACCACGTTTATGACAGGTGGGTTGAGCGAATAGGCCAATCGGTCAAACGCATACGTGGCAATGCGTCCCGCACGATCGGCAAACTCGTACGGCTCCATTTTGTCGCGCACGCGGCATTTCACGCACACCCGTTGTGGTGGCAGCTGAGGCGTGCCGCACGCCGTGCATCGCGAACCGATAAGACCGTACTTCCATTTCTCGGCCCGAAGCATTGGCGGGGCCGCGGGTCGTTCGGGATCCGGTCGACGTGGGGGCTCGGTTGGCAGGATCTCGCGCCATTTCAGATAATTCGCGTAGGAAACATCGCCCTTGGACTCGATCATACTCCCGGTTGAATGGATCGGTCGGAAACCGGCAGCAGCCTCGGTGATTCTCAGCACTAAAGCCTCGGCCCCGTCAGCAACCGACGCGAGCAGAATGCGGTCACCGGGTCTGGCTGACTGCAAGGCCCCAGCCAGCATCAGACCCGGATGTGCTGCGCCGGTCTGGCCGACTGTGAGCGCGAAGTTGTCGCTCATTTGAGCAGGGTTTAATTTGATTGCGCGCGCAAACTCGTCTACCGCGCGCGGATTGGGAGCGTCCAGAATTACCCGGGTGAAATCTCCTGGGCGCGTGCCAGACTTCTCGCAGATAGCCGATACCGCCCTCTGAAACAGAGGCAGATATGCTTGAGTTAGCGCGAAGCGTTCTTCCCATGAGTGAGCAAACCGCTCACCTGGCGCACGCCATGTATCAAGAAATTCGCGGGTAAAAGAGGCCGTTGCCTCGACCTCGGCGATAACTCCCTGATTACCCACAATAAACGCCGCCGCCCCATCCCCCGTCTGTTGCTCCAGCCGACCTTCCGGAGCCGCCAGCCTTGTATCGGCCATCGTAACTGCGGCACAGGTACCCGCCTTTGCGGTATCGATCGCTTGAAGCAGTCCCGATAAACCCGCTCGGGTTGACCCTGTAAGATCGACGGCTCGAATTTCGACCGGGAGCCGAACAGCGGCGCCAATAATCGCGGCATTGAGTTTCTCACCGTAAGGCGGGGTGGTAGTGGCAAAAAAGAGCGCCTGAGGCGACGTTCCAGGAGCTGCCTTCAAGGCGTCGCGCAGTGCCTCGACCGCCATCGAGACGCTGTCTTCATCGAAACTTGCCACCGCGCGTTCACCGCGTCCGCTCGGGACACCCAGCACCCCAGCGATAGCCGAACGCTTGAGGCGGCGGTAGGGGATATAAGAGCCGTAAGAAACGAGACCAACCATGCCCGCATTAAAAGCCCTTTAGAGCCTAGCGTCAACTCAAGCGATTAGCCTAACTCGGCTCGCACAATCGCTGTACCAAGGCTCAACGCCTGGAGTTTCCTGAACGCGATGTCACGGGGCAAGTACTTCATCCCGCAGTCGGGCGCCGGTATCAGGTTTTCGGCCGAGGTGTAGCGAAGCGCATGGCGAATTCGCATCGCTACCTCTTCGGGTGTTTCACGTCGGCTGTCCTCGATACTAATTACCCCCAGGATAATCTTTTTTCCTGAAAGTTCTCTGAGCACTCCCAGATCCAGCTGCGGTTGTGCGGCTTCGATCGAGATTTGCTCCACCGCTGCGTCGGCCAATTCGGGAAGAAACGCGTATTGTCGTGGCTTATTTTTCACCAGTTGAGCATAACCAAAGCATAAGTGGACGACCGTCGGTCCAGAAATCCCTTCGAGAGCCCGATTGATTGCCGCAACCGCATAATGTCTGGCTCTGTCGGGATCCATCCTCAGCCATGGTTCATCTAGTTGCAGAACGTCGGCTCCGGCCCTTTTTAGATCATGTGCTTCCTGATTTACTGCTGATGCCAGGTCCATCAGCAATTCGCCAAAATCCTGATAGAACTCGTTCTTGGCTTGCTGAGCCATCGTGAAGGGACCGGGCAGTGTGGCTTTGATTATGTGGCTGGTATTGGCGCGCAGAAATTGAACGTCGCGGACTTCGACCGCCCGCGTGCGGCGAATTTTGCCGACTATGCGCGGAACCAGGATCTCTCTTCCCGCTCGCTCGATGACTCCCGGTACTTCCGCATCGATTCCCTCCAAGGCAGTGGTGAACCGATTCGAATAGCTTTCGCGCCGGATTTCGCCATCCGTCAGGATATCGATCCCTGCCCGTTCCATCTGTCGGATCGATAATACGGTCGCGTCATCCTGTGCTTGTTCGAGAAATTCCTCCGCCACTCGCCAGAGCTCTCGCGCGCGGATCCGCGGAACCCCGACATCCGTCAACTTTTTGCGGTCGATCAACCACTCGGGCTGCGGGTAGCTGCCGACAACAGTGGTCGGAAAAAGCGTGGGCGCCTGTTTCATTCGACTGCTCCTCGAGGGCTGGGCCGGAGCTTAGAAAACGGACCTACCGAACAGTACCATTTTAGGCGGTAGTTGCCATCGCTTGTAGATCGCGCTCGGCCGTGTCAGAAGGTAGCCAATAATGATGCCGGAGCGTGATTCTGATCTAATCTTCGATTTGATCTGGAGTTGAGGTTTCTCGATGTCGACTAAGGTTAAATCTAAATCGGCTGAGATTCGCCAACGCCTGGGGCATCCCGTGATCGACTCCGATGGGCATTGGCGCGAGTTCGAGCCAATTGCGATGGACTATCTGGAAGCCACAGCAGGCCCCAAGGTGGTCGAACGCTGGAACTCCCGCCTGCGCGCCCTTGGTGAGGGGGATTTCCTCAGGATGACCAGACAGGAGAGGATCGATCGTCGCGCTGGTCAACCGCCATGGTGGGCGTTACCAGTCAAGAACACACTGGATGTCGCAACCTCGTTCCTTCCGCGTTTGCTCCACGAGCGACTGCCCGAGATGGGGTTGGATTTTGCGGTACTGTATCCGACTCATTGTCAGCTTTTTGCCCCATACCTCGGCGATGAGGAATTGCGCAGGGCCGGGTGTCACGCTTTCAACCAGTATGCTGCTGAAACTTGGGCAGAATTCGGCGACCGCTGTACACCCGTTGGGGTTGTTCCGATGCATACGCCGGAAGAGGCAATCGCCGAACTCGAGCATTGCAAAGCACTCGGCATTAAGGCGGTCGCTCTGGGCAGTTTGATACGGCGCTCGATTCCAGCTGCCGAGAGAATGGGTATCAGCCGCCGTTATGCATGTTGGCTCGATGTGCTGGGTATCGACAGTGATTATGACTACGACCCGGTTTGGCGCAAATGTGAGCAATTGGGCTACGCGGTGACGTTTCATTCTGCAGCGGAGAACTATGGGCTTCGCAATTCGATCAGCAACTTCGTTTACAATCACATTGGTCATTTCGGTGAGGCCGGCAACGCCGTCTGTAAAGCGCTCTTTTTGGGAGGCGTGACGCGCCGTTTCCCCCGGCTCAAGTTTGCTTTCCTTGAGGGCGGCGTCGCATGGGCTTGCAGCCTGCTCGCAGATTTGGTGTCGCATTGGGAAAAACGGAACGCCGTCGCGATTCAAGAACTCAATCCGGCTAACTTGGATCGGCAGGCTCTCCTGGGTCTTTTTCGACAATACGGCGGGGAGCCGCTTGCCAGTCGCTTTGCTGAGTTCGAACGCTGGTATAATCAGGGCATGGGACACGCGGCGCCAGAAAACCTCGACGATTTCGCGCGCGCCCTGATCCGAAATAAGAAGGATATCTGTGACCTGTTCGTGCCCAACTTCTTTTTCGGCTGCGAGTCCGACGACCCCACTGTTACTTACGCCTTCTCAAAGGCCAATCCGTTCGGCGCAAAACTCGGAGCTGTTTTGAGTTCGGACATCAGTCATTTCGACGTCCCCGACATGACCAAAGTACTTGAAGAAGCCTGGGAGTTAGTAGAAGACCGAGGTCTGTCCGAGGAGGACTTCTACGCCTTTACCTTCGTCAATGCAGTCAAGCTCTGGAGCAGTCTTAATCCTGATTTTTTCAACGGTACCGTGGTTGAACACGAAGTGAAGCGGGTTATGTCCGAGGCGATTTAGAGAAGCTGCGCTGTTGACTAACCCAGAGAGGCACCACCGCTTCGCTCTGGCTCTTGCGCTGGTGCTTTCGTGACGTTAGCTAACCACATAGGACTAAGTTTGGTCGAATGGCCGTGAGGTTCGCCCTCGGACCGCCATCTGCTAACTCTCGCCGCGGGACTTTTGAGAAGTCGACACGAACCGAGTCGCTAGGTGTGAAAACCAAAACGCTCCAGGTAGTCGGTTGAGATGCGGAGGGACTTGTGCTAGCCAGCGTGATGTCCAGTGCGATCGCCGGGGTCGACGCGTTTCCAGTCGAGGTCGAGGTTGACTGCGGCAGTGGCGCGCCAAGCTTTCGGATGGTGGGGCTGCCGGAAGGAGCGGTTCGCGAGGCTTTCGACCGTATCAAATCAGCTATACGGAACTCTGGTTATGCCTTCCCGAGCGGCCGAACGACCGTCAACCTGGCCCCAGCTGATACCCGCAAGGAAGGCTCTGCCTTTGATTTGCCAATGGCACTTGGCATCCTCGCCGCGGCGAACCACGGGACTCTCGCAAACCGCGACCGCTTAGCCCGCTACCTTGTGCTTGGAGAATTGGCGCTCGACGGGAGGGTTAAAGGCGTGAAAGGAGCCCTCCCCAGTGCCTTGCTGGCTCGGTCTCTACGCCTAACCGGAATTGTGGTGCCGCGCGAGAATGCCGCCGAGGCTGCGGTGGCAGGTGAAGGTGTGGCAGTTCTTGGGGTCGACACGCTCCGCGAGGTCGTCGAATTCTTTGATGGCTGCCGTGAGATTGCGCCCACCGCGATCGACCTCAATGCAATTTTCGAGGACGCCAGCCGCTATGACCTTGATTTCAACGAGATCAAAGGCCAGGAACAGGCGAAGCGTGCCTTTGAAGTCGCTGCCGCGGGCGGCCACAACATCCTAATGATAGGCCCGCCCGGGTCCGGGAAGACTATGCTGGCTAAGCGTCTTCCCACTATCTTGCCGGCGATGACTTTCGATGAAGCAGTCGAGAGCACCAAGGTCCATAGCGTCGCAGGGATGCTGGATGGTCGAGCGCTGATCGCAACACGCCCGTTTCGTTCACCTCATCATACAATTTCCGATGCCGGGCTTATTGGTGGTGGTCCGTTCCCGCGCCCTGGCGAGGTAAGCCTGGCACATAACGGTGTCTTGTTTCTTGACGAGCTGCCAGAATTTCGCAAAAACGTGCTAGAAGTCTTGCGGCAGCCGCTCGAAGACCTGCGCATCACTATCGCGCGGGTAATGGGTACCGTAACCTTCCCAGCCAGCCTCATGCTCGTAGCGGCGATGAACCCGTGCCCTTGCGGATTCTACACCGATTCTCAGCACGAATGCTCCTGTACCCCGGTTATGATCGAACGGTACCGGTCGCGCGTTTCGGGGCCACTACTCGACCGGATTGACATCCATATCGAAGTGCCTGCTGTCAGATATCGAGATTTGGTCGACAAGAGCCGCGGCGAGAGTTCCGCTGCCATCCGGGAGCGAGTCAATCGAGCGCGCCAGGTACAGCTGGCTCGCTTTCGGAATACCAAGCTGTATTGCAATGCCCAAATGGGGGCACGTGAACTGCAAGCCTGGTGCGGTGTAGATTCGGCGGGTGAACGGTTGCTTGAGCTCGCGGTAAATCGGCTTGGACTAAGCGCGCGAGCGTATACGCGCATCCTCAAGGTGGCCCGGACCATCGCCGACCTAGATGCCAGCGACCGTATTGAGGCGGCGCATCTGAGCGAAGCAATACAGTACCGTTCCCTAGACCGCATGAGAGTATAAAGTAAAATGTTCGACGCTCGATCGAGGGCAAGCTCTGAACCGTTGACAAAATTACGACCCTGACTTAGCCTCGGATCTCCGGAGAGATCTAGTCTATTTTGAATGAGCGGCTAAGGTCGCCTTGCTCGCCTGTGTAAGTTCCAAACCATGTTCGACACTCTGAGCGATCGACTCGAAAGCGTTTTTAAAAAGCTCAGAGGCCAAGGCCGGATTACTGAACGCAACATCGAGGACGCGCTGCGCGAAGTGCGGTTGGCTTTGCTCGAAGCCGACGTGAATATCCGCGTGGTCCGCGACTTCGTCGACCATGTTCGGCGCAAAGCTCTCGGCCAGGAGGTGCTCCGTTCCTTAACGCCTGAACAACATCTTTTGAGATTTGTGGCTCGTGAGCTGTGTGAAGTTATGGGGGGACGGGCCCGGGAGCTCGACCTTAAGGTAAAGCCCCCAGTCAAGCTCATGGTCGTTGGTCTGCAGGGCTCGGGCAAAACGACCACTTTGGCAAAGCTCGCTCTGTTTTTGAAGACTCAGCGCAAACGCAATCCCTTGATGGTATCGACGGATGTGCGCCGGCCCGCCGCAATGGAGCAATTACAAGTTCTTGGCACCCAATGCGGCATTCCGGTCATGGAAAGCGCGGCTGATCAGGATCCGATCGAGATTGCAACGCGCGCCCTCGCTAAAGCTGAAGTGAGCGGTAATGATGCGGTGCTGTTCGACACCGGCGGGCGATTGCAAATCGATGAGCAGCTGATGGACGAGCTGACGCAGCTCAAGGCGGTTATCCAGCCTCACCACGTCATCCTGGTTGCTGACGCGATGACCGGTCAGGATGCGGTCAACGTCGCCCAGGGCTTTCATGACCGCTTGCAACTGTCCGGTGTGATTCTGACCAAACTGGACAGTGATGCTCGCGGGGGTGCTGCCTTATCGGTTCGCGCGGTTACGGGAGCTCCCATCCTGTTCGTTGGCACCGGCGAGAAACTCGAGGCATTGGAAGTATTTCACCCTGACCGCCTCGCCTCAAGAATCCTAGGCATGGGTGATATGTTGAGCCTGATTGAAAAGGCTCAACAGAATTATGATCAGAAGCGCGCCAAAGAACTCGAACGAAAACTCAAGAAAAACGAATTCACCATCGGAGACTTCGCGGAGCAGCTCAAAACCATCCGCCGCATGGGATCGCTCGGCGAACTGCTGGGAATGATCCCGGGGTTAAAGAAGTTGGCGGGTGCCGCTGATTCCGAAGAAGCGAAGCGAGAGATGGTGCGTATCCAGGCCATTATCGACTCCATGACACCGCAGGAGCGCGAAAACCATCTTATCCTTAATGCGCGGCGGCGTGCTCGCATCGCCGCCGGCAGCGGTACTTCAGTCCAGGATGTTAACCGGTTCATCAAGCAGTTCGATCAAACTCGCAAGATGATGAAGAAAATTACCCGAATCGGCGGTGGGCAGGCGATGATCCGGGGTCTAGGACTTGGCTGATCCTGATGGTGCCTATCTTTTTGGTTGAATGGAGGCGCGGAAGAAGGACGTCACTTCGCAAAAGTTTTAAGAGGCAGCTAATGTTACCCAAGGAGAATACTGAACACGCATGGGACTCGTGATCAGGCTGCGTCGTCAGGGCAGCCGAAAGAAGCCTTTTTTTCGTATCGTGGTCGCAGATTCGCGGTTCCCCCGCGACGGCCGCTTTGTTGACCAGATTGGTACTTATAATCCTTTGCTTGATCCGCCCAAAGTGACCTTGAAAAAAGGGCAGGCCGATTTTTGGTTGAAATCCGGCGCCAAGCCCAGTCCAACCGTAAAGAGGCTTATGCAACTAGCGTCGACCACCACCTAGACCACCTGACCCGAGAAGCAACGGAGCCAGCCATGAAAGAACTTGTCCAGTTTCTGGCCCGACAATTAGTTAACAATCCAGACGCAGTGGAAGTAAAAGAGACGCAAGGCGATACCGCTTCGGTCCTTGAGTTGCGTGTCGCTAAGGAAGACCTCGGTCGCGTCATCGGCAAGCAAGGACGTACTGCTAAGTCCATTCGCACCATCCTTAACGCAGTCGCCTCGCGTACCAACCGAAAAGTCGTTTTGGAAATCATCGAAGAAAAATAGGCTGAATTCCTTAAATTCTGATCGATGCCAGAAATTACGGCTGAAGCTGGACGGTTTCCCCCTGAGCTGATTCGCATTGGTTACGTCATCGGTGCTCACGGAGTCCGTGGCGCTGTTCGTATCAGGTTGGACAACCCCGATTCGACCGTGCTGTCCTCGGTCCAGACCCTCGTCATCTCCAAGGATCGACATTGGACCGAATATTTCGTGATCGGGGCTCGGCTCGCAGGTCGCGGAACATTCAAGGTGCACCTACAAGGCCTCGATACTGCTCAGCAGGCCGCGGCCTTGCGTGGTGCGCTCGTCATGGTAGGAACCCATCAACTCCCGGCGAAGAACGTTCGTGAATTCTACTATTTCGAAACGATCGGCTGCGAGGTTGTGACAACCTCAGGTTCGGCTGTCGGCAAAGTGGAAGACATCTTTTCGACCGGTGCCAGCGAAATCTTGGTAGTGCGAAATTGTTCTGCCGAACATCTCGTTCCGGTTATCGAACCCATCGTAAAGGAACTCGATGTGCTGAGCCGCCGCATCGTAATCGAAGCGGTCCCAGGCTTGCTCGACTGAAACTGGCCGTCGGCTCGACAATCAGGGGACGTCAGGTTGCCCCCATACATGCGCAGGCCGCGTCCGGTGCCTGCGCGGGTTGACCGCCAGCCAAGAAGATCGCGGAGTGAGCTAAAGATGGAATTCCACGTAATTACTATCTTTCCAGAAATGTTCACGGCGTTAAACGTTGGTCTTCTTGGCCGGGCCCAAGCGCGGGGTTTAATTAAAATTTACACCCACAATCTCCGGGAGCACGGATTGGGTAATCATCGGCAAATCGACGATTACCCTTACGGTGGCGGTAGCGGGATGGTAATGCGGCCGGAACCGTTGGCGGCGGCCATTGACCACGTGATTGCCCAGTCTCCAGGATTGCTGAAAATCCTTCTCACTCCCCAAGGCGATAGCCTCAACCAAGCTATGGTCCGCGAATTTGCGCGATGTTCGCAGGGCCTGTTATTCATCGCGGGCCGCTACGAGGGCATCGACGCGCGAGTCTCAGCCTTGGTCGATCGCGAAGTTTCGATCGGTGATTATGTCCTTAGCGGTGGCGAGTTGGCGGCGATGGTTGTCATTGAAGCAGTGGCGCGTTTGGTCCCCGGCGTCCTAGGTAATCCGGAATCGCTGACCGAAGAATCTTTCGGGTCCTCTGGCCTGCTGGAATACCCCCATTTCACAAGGCCGGAAGAGTTTCGCGGGATGCGTGTACCAGAAGTCCTGCTGAGTGGCGATCATCGCCGTATCCGGGCATGGCGTGAAGCCGAGGCACGCAAACGTACTGCGCAACGACGTGACCAACCCCGTAGACTGCCGGACACTTACGACCCAAGCGATGCACGATCCGGCCCGTCGCAAGCCGACGCCAACTCGAGCCCATGTGGCCCAGCCAACCGCGGCACGCTATCAACTTAGTTGGCCGCTTTGACACGGCGCTCCGCGGTCGTGGCCACTAATACAAACAATGTCGGGTCTCTTCGTTTGCTTAATTCACTATCCCGTGCTTGATCGCAACGGCCGCGTTGTGACCGCCGCCATCACCAGCCTTGACCTCCATGACATTGCTCGCTCGGCTCGAACCTATGGGGTTCAGGCGATGTACGTGGTGCACCCTGTCGCCTCGCAGCGGGAATTTGCACTGCGGGTGATCGATCATTGGCGTCTGGGTTATGGCAGACTCTACGATTCGCGTCGACGCGAAGCCCTTGAACTAATTGAAGTGGTACCGGACCTGGAGGGCGCACTGCGAGCCAGCGAGAGCGTCGCCGGGGTTGCTCCACTTCTGGTGTACACTTCCGCTCGAGCCTCTGGCGGCGTCTCCTGCGCACAGTTGCGCGCCCATTTGGACAGTGCCACTAGCCTACCGCTTATGCTCATGTTTGGGACGGGCTTTGGGCTTGCGCCTGTTATGCGCGAGCGGGCGGACCTCGTGTTGAACGCAATAAGAGGGCCTGGCGATTATAACCATCTGTCCGTGCGTGCCGCCGCAGGTATTATCCTGGACCGTCTCGTCGGACGAGAAAGATAGGAGCGGTCCGATCAGCGCGTCCCTACATTTCATCGGACACCAGTACCGTAGGACCGTTCCTCTTCTTTCTTTCCGTCTTGTTCCGGAAAAAACCTGAGGCACAGCTCGAAAACCATAGGGAGCGACGCAAGATCCGATATTCGGCTGGCGCCAGGTATCATCGGGAGCGCAGATATTGACTTATCAGATAAATCAGCAACATCCCCGCGGTCGTCGCGACGCCGACCACCGGAGAGTCGTGTTCGCGGGCTTCTGGCAATAGATCCGACGCGCCAATATACAAAAACGCACCGGCAAAAAAAGCCAGCAACCAGCTCAGAAGTGCCTGTCCGCCTCGCATGGGCAAAGCACTGAAAGCCCCGAGGATGGGTGCGGTGGCATCGGCGATGAGCCATTGCACTGCGCGCTTAACCCCACTGCCGTGCGCCAAAACGACTGTTACCGTATTGAGCCCATCGCTGAAGTCATGCGCGATGACTGCCAGTGAAATCAACAGGCCCATCTGAAAATTCGTTTGAAACCCGACCCCGATCGCGAAACCATCCAAGAAACTGTGTATTGACAAGCCGGCTGCGGCAATTATCCCGAACTCCTCAGGATGCACTCCGGTCTGGTGGGCATGTTCTCGGCTTCGATGCAATGCAGTTAGGCGTTCCAGTCCGAAAAAAACCAGAAAACCAACGGCAACCATCGGCATCACTGGCGTTTCGGTACCACCGACATCGAAGATCTCGGGAATGACGTCGAACAGTACAACCGCGATTACCGCACCCGAGCTGAACCCCAATAGCAAGTGCAAACGGTCGCGCAGGCGAATGGCCGCTAGTCCGCCGAAACAAGTTGAGACGAAGGTAAAACATGCAAACAGTATTGCCATCTCTCGGTCCCCGCCCGCGCCTGACGCTACTTTGGTATCACACCATAGTGAACACGGTCTGCGCGTTCGGATTTGGTTGGTGGTTACCAGAAAAATCGGCCTCCAGAAGTGTCGGTCGAAACCCGCCAGCATCGACCACGATAACCTTAGATTTTTTGTATTTGCGCCTCGCCACGACAAATGCCGCAGCCGCGCGTACTTCCGCATTTGACTACTCACCGGCATAGGAAGGCGTTAAGTCCGTCTGGTGTCCGTTTATCATGCCTTTTGGCCATCCGGAGCTCGACATGTCGCAGCGCTCATTTCACATCAATACCTGGCTGAGAGACATCGAATGCTCAATTCTTTCTTTGCCGGCTTGGCCCCACCAAAACTGATAATTTTTTTCCATTTACGATCCGATCGTCGGCGAGGCACTTGGCGTTCAGGCGAGAAAAATTAGGGGGAGTGTTTCGTCCCTGCTGTCTGCCGCCCGAGTTGGGAAAAAGCTGCAAGTTAGGAACCCCTCGTAGGCCCTGCAAACGGTGAGACCGCCGGCGCAGAACCAACTATTATAAATGCGGGTATCCGCCAATAGCCTCCACAGTGGACGAGAGTGACCCGCATACGAGTAACCTCCCCCTTAACAGGGCCGCATTTCTCTCACCACTCAAGCAGCTAAAAGGGCGCGGCGCAGCGAAAAATTGAAGTGGTCTGCTTTAGGACCTTGATGGCACCGCAGGTGAAATGTGATTAGGCGTGTTATACCAGCCCGTCCAGCCGATAGGGCAAACGGTTACACATTCCATCGCACAGCTGAAGTGCTTCGCGCCTAGAGGACTCGCCGTCAAGGAACGATGATGGATGTTTGTGAACTAAGAGAGCCCCATATGCTCCGCTTCGGCCTGAGCCAAGACCGGCATAATGGTCATGGTTTGTGAGGCCGCGCAGGTATTAATGGCTTCCAATAAAGCCGCTTTTTTCAAGGGCTTGCTCACGTGTAGATCAAAACCGGCCTCTCTGCTACGCCGGACCGCGTCAACATCTGCTGAGGCCGTCAGCGCCACGATTGGGATCGGATAGCGCTTTAGCTTTTGTTCCCAGCTACGAATTTCCCGAACCGCCGCGTAGCCGTCGACAACCGGCATCTGGATGTCCATAAAGACTATATCGTAATGAGTTGCCCTGAACTTGCTGACGGCCTCTTGACCGTCTTCTGCGAACTCAACCAAATGGGGCGAGCCTTTCATGTACGCCTTGATCAGTTCACGGTTATCCGGAGAGTCATCCGCAAAGAGAATTCGCAGCCGCATCTGTCCCTGAAACGCCTCTGCCCGATTTGCCCGGGTGTTGGCTGCGTGCTCAACGGGACCTCTCGATTCCGGCTGGCCGAGAACTGCTGCGACCGCCTCAACCAGTTCGCTGCGCTTTACGGGTTTGACCACATAGGCCCCGACGTTTAACGCTTTTAGCCTCATGGTCTCCGCCTTCGGAATGCCACTCAGCAGCATCATGACGAATCGTTTCGCATCCTCAGCCGTCTGCTCCACCACCTGGTAACCGTCGATGTCGGGCATACAGCTGTCTAGAATGATGGCGTCAAAGGGTTTGGAGTGCCGTCGCGCCGCGCGAATTAGCTCGATTGCCGTGATGCCTGACTCAGCGACACTGACCATCGCACCTCGTTCTGCAACAAGCATACGGACCGCCTCACGACTGGCCTCATTATCATCCACTATCAGGATTTTGCGACCCGAGAGGTCCGACAGCTGCTCGCGTGGCGGCAGTGTCTGCGAGTGAATCGGAAAGCGAATGCCGAAGCGGAATACGCTACCCACACCGGGTGTGCTCTCGAGCGCGATCTGACCATCCATGAGAGCGACTAATCGGGCGACGATCGCAAGCCCTAGACCAGTGCCGCCATAACGGCGCGAGGTTGAGGAATCGGCCTGGCAAAAGGGCTCGAACACGGAGTCCAGTTTGTCTGCAGGAATTCCGACACCGCTGTCACGCACCTCGAAGCGCAACAGCCCCGGAATTTCCCGGTCGGTCTTCAAACGGATCAGGACCTGGCCGATTTCAGTAAACTTTATCGCGTTCCCCACCAAATTCATCAGTATTTGTCGCAGTCGGAGCGGATCACCCTCAACCGTCTCGGGAACGTCGGAGTCGATTTGTCCAACTAATTCCAACTGCTTTTCGTGAGCTCGAATCGCAAGTGTCTCCAGAACTCGCTCGACCACTTCGCGCGGAGAAAAGAGGGTGCGCTCCAGACTGAGATGGCCACTTTCGACTTTGGCCAGATCAAGGATGCTATTGATCAATTCAAGGAGTGCGTTCCCATTGTTGATGATCGTGTTCAGGTAGCGGCGCTGCTCCGAATTCAGTTCGGTCTCCGCCAGAACATCTGCCATTCCGAGCACCGCATTCATTGGCGTGCGGATCTCGTGGGACATGGTTGAAAGGAACGCGGACTTGGCATTTGAGGCGGCGAGAGCCGCTTCTCGCGCGGCGATCAGTTCCGTCTCTGACCGCTTGAGTTTGTCGATATCATGCTCAATTTCTCGTCGATATCGCCCGCCATATATAGCGCACAATTGACGTATGGCGGCGCCGGCCGTCAGTGCGACCCAATGCGTGAACAAGATCGGGTCATGGGTCGGCGAGAGGGCCGCGAAGGCGCCAAGGCTCAGCAGCATCCACGCACTAGCTGCTGCCTGCCAACCGAAACTCCAGGGCAACAGCGAGGTCACACCGAGCGAGAGCACCAGCAAATCGACAAAGAACTGATCTGCTGATTCATCGCTAATTCCAAGCACTGTGGTGAGCGCGGTGACAGCGATGGTGATTATGAAAGCAATAACTTGCCACCGTCGTTCTAGGCTCGGGCAATAACTCACAGCGAAAAGTAGGCTGCCTAGAACGATGCATGTCCCCCGCAGGGCGAGATGCGAAGCCAGAAGGGAGTGACTATGCTCGCCTAATACGGACGCGATCTCGAAAAAAATGATAACCGCGCCAGATGCCCGAATCAGCCCGGCTGGCCAGGCGACCAGGTTTGTCTTCGAGGAGCTGTCGACAGCCTTACCACGATCCGAGTTGGCTTTGGTCGGCGATTGCGACAGACTGCTTTTATCTGCAGCACGGGCAGAAACGTACGAAGCCCGGGCTGAGGCAGCTCTGTTCAAAGCGCGTTCAGGTAGAGGACTAGACAATGCTGATTGAACCCGGGAAATGTCCAAGCGAAAGCGGTGCCATTCCGCATACGTGCATCCGCTCTAAAGGGATGGGCTTTATTACGCTTCATCCACTTCGATTGAGCGGCATTGTTCCGCGGGTTTCGGCCACTGAGGTCGCGCCCGCCTTAACCGACTCGATTTCGTGCACCAATGGATCGTCATTCGATCCGGTTTCGTTTTGGCACACTTAGGTGAGCGTACGTCGCAATTTGATACTTCAGCGTCGAACGCTCAGAAACGAGAATTGATTTCGCGGGTCACAAAACGGGCGACAGAAAAAATGGCGGTTCGCGGCGTTTGAACTGTGCCCAAAAGGGGGTGAAATGATGCGCGCCGACAGGTTAAATTGACGCCTGCCGAAATCGTTTGATAGCATCCGCGCCGAGCATGGAGCCACCAATGTCAATCGAGAAGAACGAATTGCGTCGCGTTATGGGCCACTTCGCTACAGGTGTGACGATCATTACGACTATCTCGAAGGACGGTACGCCTTATGGCTTGACGGCGAATGCCTTTATGTCAGTCTCCCTTGAGCCGCCACTGTTACTTATCTCCGTCGACAAAAAAGCCGAAAGTTACCCCTATTTCGAACAGAGCAGGGTTTTTACGGTCAATATTCTTCGAGATGACCAGGAAGCTCTGTCCCGCAAGTTCGCGGTCAGCGGTGGCAACAAATTTGAGGGCGTCGCTTACCATCGTGGCGCTAACAACGTACCCATTCTTGAGGACACGCTGGCTCATATCGAGTGTCGCCTCTATGCGACCTACGACGGCGGCGATCATACCCTTTACTTAGGTGAAGTACTTGAGGCCCAAACGCGCGAAGGCAAACCCCTACTGTTCTACAGGGGAGGGTACCGCTCCTTCTCTGAATAGAGAACTCGCTCCAAAGCAGGTGAATCGCTTCGAAATTTAGAGGTTCGTGTCGGCGAAACTGGTCAGCTTACTCACCAGGCAATCTACGCAGGCACCGTCTAACCGGGATGAAAGTGCGTCCTGAATTGCTGTGTTCTCACGCGCACAACGAACCAGACAATGCCCGTTGGGCAGTGGAGGACTTCAAGGCTGGATCGCCAAATCGGCTAGCGACTGCGAGACAATGATGAGGGCAGCTTTGATCGGACTCGACAGCTCTCCGACACTAACCGGACGTCACCAGAGACTTATAGCAATCCCTCTTCTCCCAGGGCGGGGCTATGGCGCCCCTGCAGTTTGGGGTATAAACGCCGCCAGTCGGGAAGTCATAACGCCTGGCAAGCTCGATGGTCAGTTCCGAACTACAGCGCTTGCGATGCCCCCAACAGACAAGGGTGCGATAGTGAAATGCGAGATCAATCGCATGGAATCGTGCATTCGACCTTCTACCAGCGAGCAACGCTCAGTAAGTAGGCAATTACCATTCGAACTCCAGACAAGTGATTTCGATTGTGGTTTTAAAGTCCCTCGCCGGGTGATAGACGGCAATCTTAGGCTGAAAGTGCCAAGCAGGACTCGCGCAACTAGGGTGCCGAGCAGACTGACAGAGCCAATAATGCAGATAAACGAGTTCGAGCATGGTCAGCTGCCGCGACCGGCGAAAAACCGAAATAGCGACGGGGTTAGGCTGATCGAAAATTTGTTCGAAGAGTTACCCGCGCTTTACCCCGCGCTGAAAGATGTGCGACGAGGGCCCCCAAGCGTAATTTGGTAAAGAATTCTCCAAAAAGTCGGTAACTGAACCAATTCAAGCACGGCTTTCGCCTTGCCGATGCTGAAGCTGCGAAGATAAACGTTATGACGCGGCTGACGAAGTGGCACGGCAATGGCTACAAAAAGCTCAGACGGCCTAAAAATGCCGTCGAGGAAGAGAAGGAGAAGGATATGAAGCGACCTGTTTCCCTGTTGACGGCGGCGCTGTTCGCGGGAGCGCTCGCGGCGCCGGCCCTTGCCCAGAGCCCAGCTACCGAGGCTTCACCCGCAGCTGCGCCCAGCATGGCCGCACCGGCCAGTGAGATGTCCCCGGCTGCCGAAGCATCGCCAACAGCGCACCATCATCGACGCCATCGCCTGCGACATCGGAAGCATCATGCAGAAAGCGCGACCAGCCCCTCGAGCGAGATGTCGCCCAGCGGTGGAGAAGCCTCACCTTCCGCCGCGCCAAGCGGTTACTAAGCTTGCGCGAACTGTGCTTTGAACAGGCGCCCGTCCGCCTGGCGCACCCAATTGGCGCGAGAGCGGGCGGGGCGCTGCTTTTATGAAGAGGCCGTTATGGTCAAGTCTCTCAATCATAACTTATTACTTGCCACGTAAATTCTGTTACAATCGGCATGCCCCCGGACGGATATGCGGGGCTGGGCGACGTTGCTTAATTGCGGTAAGTCAACCGGTGTGCTGTTTTCACTTGCCGTGCTGGTGTGGTTGCTATCGCCATCTGCACGTGCAGTAGATACCGTCGCGCGCCCCTTTGACGACGAGATCTGTGATAGCACGGCCGATTTTTTTCTTGGAGCAGAAAACTACTCTCAGGCTATCCGGCATCACTTGGCGCTCGTCCGAGAAGATCCAAACAACGCCTTGGCTTACTACCACTTGGGGTTCGCCTATGGGATGGTTGGTGATCATGAGCGGGAACTCGACGATTATCAAAAGGCGGTTGAACTAGGTCTCAGCAGGTGGGACCTCTTCTTGAACTTGGGACTGATCTACGTTGAGGCGGGTAAGCTAGACTCGGCCCGGCAGCTGTTTCAACTTGCTGAATTATTGGCGCCATACCGCCCTGAAGTTCACTTCAACCTTGGGGTGCTTGACGAGCGTTTGAGGATGTACCGCAATGCTGAGCAGGAGTTGCTATTTTCGTTAGCGCTCGACAGCGATGAGAAGGAGACCCACAATAGTCTCGGGGTTGTTTATGCGGAAAAAGGCGATTATCAGCGCGCGTACCAGGAGTGGACGGAGCTGATCAAACATTTTCCGGATTATGCTCCTGCTCGCGCCAATCTGGCCATCTTGAAGCAGCGCAAAGGTGCTGAGATCCAAGGACCCGCTCGGCTGACTAGTGGTCTTGCCGCGGTGCACTAGCTACTGCTTGTGGATGTTGGCGGGCCTTCGCCAATGGTAAATCGGCATCAGTGCTTTTCCTAGTGGAGGTGGGGGCGGATGACGGCACGATGGCGTCGAATAGCCGAATTCGGTGTGGCTTGGGGTCTGAGCCTGATAATTGTTGCAGTGCAGGCGACCCAGGCGACCGCTGCCCGAACCCGCCGGCGACATCATCACTACCACCACCAGCTGTCCAGCTATCATCGGCCGGCCTATAAGAGTTCCAGACCTGTTCCACTTTATCATGCTGCGTTGGTTGAAGACGCCGACAGCGGTACGATTCTCTACTCGTACAATCCTACCTTGCGATGGCCGCCCGCTTCGATGGCTAAAATGATGCTGCTGCTGGTGGCTGAAGACCAGATCAAAGCCGGTCGGGTTTCTTTAAATGACCCGGTGCGGATTTCCGAGCGCGCAGCACTGACAAAGGGCTCTCACTTGGGGCTCCGTGAAGGCCAGATCTACCCGCTAGGCGAGCTGATGAAGGCGGCGCTCATCCGATCAGCCAACGATGCGGCCGTCGCCATTGCCGAAAAGATTGCCGGGTCTGTTGAGGCCTGCGTCCGGATGATGAACAACAAAGCGCACGAACTGGGCATGTATGATACCTATTACGGCACGGTTGACGGCCTGCCGCCGATCCCAGGCCACGATGTCGACTACACCACGGCCTTCGATCTAGCTCTCTTGGCACGTGCCATCATTCGCACAACCGACCTGCTGGAGTGGTCATCGTTGGAGGAGGCACCCTTTAATGGTGGAGTCACGATGCTTCATAACACCAACCGTCTAATCGGACATCTCGACGGGTGCGACGGGCTCAAGACCGGCTTCACCGTCTCTGCTGGTTTCAATCTCACTGCGACGGTCAAGCGTGGCGACATGCGCCTGATATCTGTCGTGCTAGGCGCCCCCTCAAACCGTGAGCGTTTTGCTCAGAGCGCGCGTTTGCTGAGCTGGGGGTTTGCCAATTTCGATCGGATTCAGGTTCTTCGCCGAGGTGAACCGCTGCCTGTTCAGGTTCGGCTGCCGTCCGGCGACACCATCCAACCCGTCTCAGATAGCGACATTGCTGTCGTGATTCCCAAAGGCCGGATCCCGGATGTGAGACTGAGATATGACATTCCGACGTGGGTCAGCGCACCGGTCGCAAACGGTGAGCCGATAGGTCACGTAACCGTACTGGATGGTGGCGACATACTGACCACTGTCGATGCCATTTGCCCTACAAAGACTGTCGGACAGGTTCAGCCAGTTACCTCCGCCTTGGGCACATCTTCAGCACTACAATTGCGTAGCGGCGACCAAACATTTTATGGTTCTGCCGAACGAAACAATGCTTCAGGAGCCAGTCGATGACTTCTACATCACGACGCCGCAACCGACGTCTTCGCCGGCTCTCAGTCAAGCGCAGACGAGATCCTAGGCAGGTGAAAGCTCGCCGCCGCCGGATGCGCCGTCGCCGGATTCGAGCCTAACGGTATCGGTTACGACTCGCGCCTGACGTCGAGCCGGGCACAGTTATCCCCTGCTCTCGGCGTCCCGAGCCGTCCCGCGAACGAATAAGAAGCGCTATAGGAAGAGCTGTAAAGGAAAATGTGATGGCGAAGGCGCGAGCGGCGGTTCAGGTCGGACCCAAGCATTACGAGATCCGAGAGTTCGAAATCCCCAAGATTGGTACCAACGACGCCCTTATGCGGGTCGAAGCGTGTGGCCTGTGCGGCAGCGATGTCGACCAGTACGATGGCAAACTCGACGCGATGGGTCTCATCTTACCTGTTATTCCTGGACATGAGCCAGTTGGCATCGTTGAGGAGATCGGCTTCGAAGCTGCGCGCCGATGGGGAGTAAGGGTAGGCGACCGTGTGGCAATCGAACCGACTCTCGGCTGCGGGCGATGCCGCGCTTGCATGACAGGCAATTATCGAAGGTGTCGCGTCGGTCGACCGGGTACCAGGCTGACCGCTTGCGGCTTCATCCCCACGTCGGTTGAGCCTTCCCTCTGGGGAGGAATCGCTGAATACATGTATCTCGACCCTAATGCAGCAGTACATAGGATTGCCCGTGACATCCCCGCCGAACTCGCCGTTTTGTTTCAACCTCTTGCCGCGGGCATCAGCTGGGCGCATCGCGAGCCAGGTACCCGGATCGGTGACACAGTTGTAATTTTTGGCGCGGGTCAGCGCGGCTTGACCTCGGTCATTGCCGCGCGCGAAGCCGGCGCCCGCTCAGTCTTTGTGGTCGGGCGTCGTCAGAGCGCTCATCGTTTGGCGCTGGCGCGCACTTTTGGCGCCGATGAGATCATTTTCAGTGATGAAGACGTCGTTCAACGCGTGCGTGCATTGACACATGGCGAAGGCGCCGACGTGGTCCTCGACGTTACTGCGGAAACACTGACACCCGTCACTGTGGCGATCGACATTGTACGGCCCGGCGGAACCATCGTTCTGGCCGGCGTCAAGGGGCCTGGGGCTCAATTGCAGGGCATCGAACACGATCGAATTTTCGCCAAGGAACTGACCATCAAGGGCGTCAAGAATGCCGATTTCCTTTCATTTGAGATCGCCGTCAGGCTGATTGAATCGGCAAAATATCCGCTCGAAAAGATGCATACGCACAGTTTCGGATTGGCGGATCTCGAGCAGGCGCTGCTCACGCTCGCTGGACGAGTCCCGGGCGAGAATGCGATCAGTGTGTGTATCGATCCTGCGCTTTGAAACCGCTTCCCGCCAAGGGTTTCTCGGCAGGAGAACTTCCGCCAGGAGGTGAGCAGTGTATGGCTGACAAGACAATCAGCGAGGTATTAAAGGACGCGCCTCGCAATTGGGGGCGATGGGGAGCGAACGACGAAATCGGCGCGTTAAATTTCCTCACCAGTGAGGAAGTATTGCGCGGCGTCAAAGCCGTGAAGCAGGGTCGTGTTTTTATGCTAGGAGTGCCAGTCGCGCGTCCTCAGGGTGATCCAACTCACCCGATTCGGTCCCAACCGATCCATACCCTGACGATGGACGAGGGTTTCTATCTCAGTGGACGAGCTAAGCCTTTTCCCGGCGGGCTGAAGTATTCCGACGATGTTATTACTATGTTTCCTCAAAGCACCACGCAGTACGACGCACTCGGACACGCGTGGTATGGCGATCACCTTTATAACGGCTATGATCCGAAGACAACGATTGGCGGATTGCAGAAATGCTCGATTCAACCGATAGCTGAACACGGCATAGTCGGACGCGGAATCCTGCTCGACGTGGCCCGCTTTAAAGGTAAGAAGCATCTCGACCGAGGCGAGGGCGTGACCCTGACTGACCTGCTCAATACGGCTAAACGCCAGGAAGTCATGATCGAAAAACACGATATCCTCGTTTTACACACCGGATGGCTCAACCGCTATTACGAAGAAGGGCCACAAGCGCTCTTTCCACCAGGGGTCGATTATGATGAGCCGGGTCTCGAATATAGTCGCGATCTGGTGGAGTGGTTTCACGAGATGGAGATCCCTTCGATCAGCGCCGACACGATTGGCTGCGAACAGGGTGTCAACCGCGAGTTGGGCAGCGTTGGCTTGCTGCACGCTGCTCTGCTGTGCAATTTAGGCGTAGTTTTTAACGAAATCGTCTGGCTAAAAGACTTGGCCGATAGTTGCGCGGCTGACCGCCAATATACCTTCCTCTTCGCCGGTGCTCCACTCAAGTTGGTGTTTGGGTGTGGCTCCGCAGTGAATCCGATTGCGATCAAGTAATCGAACCTGTATGAGGTCTCCTGTGCGCAGTTCCAGGCAATCTACACGTCGCCCTTCGACGTAGCTGCAATGGCAGCTGCAGTACGGAGTTCACCCAAATGTATTTTCGATAGATCGAATTGCTCTAGAGAACGACTCATTTTCTCAAGCGCTGCCTGACAGGATGGTATATTCTTGCGTGCTCGAGTGAGAGGATTGCATCGGGCGACAATATACTGCTTCAGATAAGGATGGATTAGGCCGCGCTTTTTAGCCTGCCTTGTCAGCTCGTTTAGCAAATCATCAGCCTTTTCAACTTGGGCCGCGCGCCGTTTCCGTTCTTCAAAGGCGGTGGTAAGCGGCTCATTCAAAAATTGATCGACACGGCTCAACAACGGCGCATAAACGGCGCCGGGAAACCGCGGTTTTTTTCGTATACAAGCCCCAGCGTCGCAAAATGTGGCCGTTCAAATTCAAACGCGAGGGCTCTTTCTGCTGTCCCGGGAGAGTTGGCAAGCTTGGCTCGGTACATGCGGGCCACTTCCAAGGCTTTGTCCCGCAAATTGTGAGCCTTTTCTGTATTGAGTGCGAGGATTTGATATGCCACGTTCAATTCGGGGATGAGGATTGCTGGAAGCGTGTTAGCCCCGAGTTGAACCGCTGCAGCCCGCCGATGATTCCCATTGGGGATCCAATACTTACTGGGTCCGGCCCGTACCGCCACGATCGGTTCCGTATATCTGCCCAGTTTCTTCATCACCTCCAGCAGACGAGTCGTGTGCGTCCGGGAGAGATCTCGCTGAAAGGGCGTCGGCTCGACCAACGCAGCAGGAAGCAAGGCAAAAAGATGCCAATTCTGGCCGATCGGCTCCTGAAAAGCACAAAGCGCAGCACCGCCTTCGGATTCCACCTGTGCTGCGATTTCCCTGACAGCAGGGGGCGCTGATGTCCCGCTCGGAAAAACGCGCAAACCTCCCATGCCTAACGGCAGTTTATCGTCCCCTGGGTCGCGCTGAAAAGAGTTGATGAGCAAAAGGCTACTGAAGATTAATCCTCTTCCACTTAGGTTTGCGCTGCATGCTCTCGTCTACTTAAGCCCACAGACCGCCGGCATTACCTTAGCCGCAAAACGCTCCATAGCCGCCATTACTTCTTTATGAGGTATCAGTCCTCCGGGATTGAACCAGCAGACGAGCTGGTTTATTCGTGCACCTTCGTGGATTTTATTGATGCGTTCAATGCATTGTTCGGCTGCGCCGAACACCCCCATCGTTTCGCATACTTCCTCCCAACCGATTCGGGCGGCTCGTTCGCGCACCTGCCGGAGATACTGATATGATGCTTCATACTGACCCCGGCCTCCGGCCTTGGCTTGCTCACCAATGGTTCGAAAATAATGCATTAGAGAGGGTTCGAATTGCATTCGTACCTGCTCGATGCCCTCACCCGCAGTGACGAAAAAGAGCGCTGCCACGTCCCGAATCTGCGCGTCATGAGCAGCGCGCCGGAGCGCCTCACGATACCTGCCTACATGCTCGAAGAAGCCCGGCATCGGGTTGATCGGTGATGCCACCAGGATGTCGTAGTTATGAAGACCCGCGAATTCCGCAGTCTCCCGACTATTGGCAGCAATTCGCACTGGAGGATGCGGCTTCTGTAGCGGCTTTGGTGCGACTCCGGTCTCAGGAAACTTAAAGTATCGACCGTGGTGCGCGAAATGATCTTTGGTCCACGCCTCGATAATCACTTCAAGTTCCTCTTCGAAGCGGGCACGGCTTTCTTCACGGCATACGTCAAAGCCTTGGAAGTGGAGCGCAATAGTGCCCCGGCCGACGCCTACGTCCAGGCGGCCCCCTGTCAGAATATCCGCGACCGCCGTTTCCTCCGCAATGCGCAAAGGGTGATGGAAGGGCAGCAAGATCACGCCTGTGCCAAAACGGATCCGGCGCGTTCGTTGCGCGGCAGCCACCGCGACCAAAAGCGGCGCGGGCATAACCGAGAAAGCACGGAAGAAATGTAGCTCTGCCAGCCACGCCACGTCGTAGCCGAGCTGGTCGGCGAAGACGATCTGGTCGATGGTCTCCTGGTAGCGTACTGCCTCGGCTTGATGGGGAGCACATGGTAGCTGATAGAAAAGACCAAAGCGCACTATTCTCTCCTTAACGTCGACCTCTCGTTAGGGAGAGACTTACTAGATCAAGCGCTTGCTGCCAAATTCTCAGGCTGACTGACCGGCGCTCTCGACGAGCACGTGTTGCAAAGCTCAGACGTTGGGATAAGCCTCGCTGCCCATTTCCAGTGCATCGAGGCCGTTCCATTCAACTTCGGCTGGTACCCGATTACCCACTGTGCGGTCGAGCAGAACGAAGAACGTCATCGCCGCACCGAAAATCAGAATCAGGTTAGCAGCGATGCCGACAAGTTGAGCAATCAACTGACCCAGATCTCCCGTAATCAGGCCCCGCACCGGTCCGGAGACGCCGTTCCATCCGTCGCCGTAACTTCCATCGGCGAAGATGCCTACTGCCAACGCCCCCCACAAGCCACACACCAGGTGAACAGCGATGGCACCTACCGGGTCATCGATGCGAAGACGTTGCTCAAGGGTGCGAACGCCACTAACCACCAGAAAACCGGCGATAACCCCGATCAGCACCGCCGATGCGGCCGAAACGAAGGCACATGACCCTGTGATTGCAACTAAGCCCCCCAGTAAACCGTGGCAGGCCATCGCTATATCCGGCCTATTGTAACGGAGCTGCAAGTACAGGATCGCGGTAAGTGAGCCAGCCGCCGAAGCCAGCATCGTGTTAACGGCCACCGCCGCGATCTGTGGATCGGAGCCCGCCAGCGTAGACCCGGTGTTCAAGCCGAACCAGGCAAATGCGAGTATGAGGGTGCCGCTCATCGCCAAAGGCAAGTTGTGACCAGCGATCAGTCCAATGCCCCCATCTCGGCGAAATTTCCCGATCCGAGGCCCCAGCACCATCGCGCCGGCCAATGCAGTTACCCCGCCGGTCATGTTCACCACCGTAGCACCGGCAAAATCAACATGCCCATGGCCGAGGCCAAAATTAACGCCCAACTGCGCCAGCCAGCCCCCGCCCCAGACCCAATTTGCATACAATGGGTAAAGAAACATTGACATGAAGAATCCGTAAAGCATGAACGCGGAAAATTTCCACCTTTCCGCCATTGCGCCAGTCGGAATCGTGGCGGCCACGGTCATGAATACACTCGCAAACAGAAACATCGCTTGGCTGGCCGCGTCATGACTTACGGCTAACAAGGCAAATTTCTCGAGGCCAATCAGCCCGAACCGATGCCCTGCAAAGTACAAACCCAGTTCCCGATGGGCTAGACCGAACGCTCCCAGCGACGGCCACTGTTGGACCCCTCCCACCATAAAGCCGTAGCCGGTCAGCCAGAAACCAAGCAGACCCACCGGATAGATGATGAGGTTCATGGCCATCGTGTTCACCGCGTTCTTGGCTCGGGTTAGGCCTGTCTCGAGCAACCCAAAACCGAGTTGCATCAACATTACGAGAAACCCCGCAAACAGCACCCAGGCAAGGTTAAAGCTAACGACTATCGCGCCCGCCCGCGCTTGCTCCAGCGTCTCTACACCGAGTGTCATATTCCCGTCAGCAAAAAAACAAGTTTGAAAGCAGCGTGAGGATCAAGGGGACCGACAAAACACCACGACTGAATTCGGGCCGTCTCCATCTATCTCGCCTCAGCATGCGACGGATTGTGCACGCCGAAATTTGCTGCTGGATAACGGTTTGCCAGCCAGATCAGGAAACCAAACACTGCGGCCAGAGAAACGAAGAAGAAAGCTCCCCAGAAAATACGTTTCACCCGCAGGCTCGCGAGGCTGCGCGGGTGCAGTCGCCTTGCTCGCCCCGTTACGACTACCTGATTGGGGTCAGCGAGATCTCGCAGCATCTCTGAGGCGCTCTGGTAACGGTCACGTGGCTGACGCGCGATAGCGTGCAGGATTAGCTCTTCGAGATGAGGATCAAAATCCGCCCGGTAACGAGAAGGCGGTTGCGGATCTTCACTGCTCTTAGCGCGCATAATTGCATAAACATTCTCGCCGGCAAACGGCAATTTGCCGGTTAGGAGCTCATAAAGGATGGTCCCCAGCGCATAGATGTCGGTTCGCGCGTCCCCGCGCCGTCCGCTGATCTGCTCGGGCGCCATGTAATCCGGCGTTCCGATGGTGGACGACAGGCCTGACCAGGTCAGTCGCCGCGCAGACTCATCCAAGGCGATACCGAAATCCATGATTTTAACCTGTCCGCTTTCTGTCACCAGGATGTTCTCGGGTTTCAGATCGCGATGGACAATGCCCTGGCCATGCATATAAACCAACGCGCTACAGATCTGACGTGCGATATCGAGTGCGCTAGCGGTGTCGAACACGCCTTTATCCCGCATCATCGCACGCAGGGAAATCCCATTGACATACTCCATCGCAATATACATCCGGCTTTTTCGCTGCGGGCGCAGCACACGGATAATATTGGGATGGTCGAGTCGACGGCCGATCTCTTCCTCACGTTGGAAGCGGCCATAAAACACCACGTCGCTTTCGAACTGCAGATAGGGGACCTTGATGGCGACGATCTCGCCGGTGGTCAGATCGCGGGCCTTGAAGATTGAGGCCATGCCGCTGCGTGCAAGCAACTCGGTAAGCTCGTACTGGTCGAGCTTTTCGCCAACATTGACCTCACGCATTCTAGTGCCGCGAGTAACCTCTGCGGCACGTTATCATCCGCCTTCTACGGGATTCAATGCACCAAGGAGCCAGACCCTGCGAAATTGGGCATCAGCTATGCCGCCGAAATAAAGACGCCATGCGGGCGCGCCAACCAGGACTAATCTGAGCTGAACCTTGTTTCCAATTAAGAATCGCAACCGTCAGGTTGTCGGGCGTGCCTCGTCGGTTGGCAAGCTCGATGAGCCGCCGGCAGGCTGCTCTGGCATCTAGACCGCGAGTCTCTCTGCACAGTTCATCGTCGGCGATCACGTTGTACAGGCCGTCACTACATATCAGCAGCTGGTCGTTCTGCTCCAATGGGAGTTTGAGCCGATCCACCGCCACAATCAATTCATGTCCTAGACAGCGGCTCAGAACTGAGCGGTCCGGATGATAACGTGCCCTGGCAGGACTCATTAAACCCATTCGCACGCGCTCTTGTATCACCGTGTGATCCTTCGTGATCTGTCGTATTTGCCCGTCCCGAATGTGATAAATGCGACAATCACCAACATGTGCAGCGTACAGAACGCCGCCACTTACGACAGCCGCTGTGAGTGTAGTGGCCATACGGCGCAGTTGAGGCACCGTCAATGCGCGATTATGTATTTCGATATTAGCCTGTAAGACGGCGCGATGCAGCCGTTTGGCCGGACCCCAGCCCGCGGGACTTTCACTAAAGGCGCGCAAAGTTACCTCGATCGCCTGCGCGCTGGCGATCTCGCCCCCTTCGTAGCCGCCGACTCCATCGGCGATTGCGAAAATGACGCAATCATCACTCTCCAGGCAACTGCCGCAGGCGTCTTCGTTGTTGGCGCGGTCGGTTCCCGCGTCACTCAGCAGAGCAAGGTCGAATGCCGGCGCCTCGATCGTCGCCCGGGCCTTGGAGGCGAGGGCCCCAGCGTGGCCGGAAAGTACTTCTCTTCGCTGCTTGACCATACATGCGGTCATGAAAGCCCTGGTGCGCTTTACAAGTTGCCGTGCGGATCCGCCTTTGAACCGGATCCGCACTTGCGCGCTTTTGACGCAACCAGCAAAGGTAACCTTGGTGCGCGATGTCAGATCACGCGGGGCGTTCCATCAGCACTGTCTGCCGGCCCCGGCGGCGCGAGTTGCGAGTGAAATAGATAGCTCCGTACACACCCCAAATTATTGAGAACGCAACAGCCAGAAGCGGTTCCTTTGCACTGCCGAGCCCCTCGAGCGGGCCGATGATATAGAAAGCCAGACAAGCAAAATTTGCCAGCGCTCCGAAAATCGGAACGATCATATGTTTGAAGCCGTTGAATTCGTGATGTTCGCGAAAGGCAACTATGCAAATGATATTGGTCAAGCCATAAAGGACAAACGTTCCAAAGTTGGACAACAAAGTTATTAACAACAGGCCGTTAGGTAGCGACGATAGCGTTGCGTTGGAACCAATACCCATTGCATACCAAATGTTGTGCGGCAGGCTGGCGATCGTTTTGTCGTCAGGTGCTGAACCACCGCCGAAGAATAGAAGCGCCGCGAACGCGCCCAACACTGCAGAAATCGTTGCCAGTGTCCAGATGGCGCGATATGGAGTAAGGGTCTCGCCATGCAGCAGCCCAAAGTGTTCTGGCACCTCCTCATCCCGGCCCATCGCGTAGGTAACGCGCGCGCCGGTGTTCATGCAGGCAAGCGTGGTCCCAATCAACGCCAGGAACACTGTGAATGCCTCGATCAGCATGAACGCTTGGCCGTGTCCTCCGAGCAAGGCATTGCCAACAATAGTCATAATGTCGCCGATCGGGGCAGCGGAACTTTTTGCGTCGTTAAGACTGTACGCGCTGTTCAGGAAATAGTTAGCGGCAAAATACTCGATTAGGTACATGATGAGGCATTGAATAGTTATCGATAAGAGCACGCCTCGTGGAATGTCTTTTTTGGGATTTCTTGCTTCCTCCCCTAACGACGTAACCGACTCGAATCCGACCAAAAGTAATATTGCAATAGTCGCCTGCAGCATTGTCCAACTCAGCCGGTGTGGAACGATTACCGACAGTGCGGTCGGATGCGATGGCGAGTCACCAGTTAGCGCGTAATGCAAGATCTTCTTGGTACCGTCAAGTGCAATACCAGTCGAGCCCTCAGGATGGCCGAGGCGATATGAGATGGCCAGCGCCGAAAACGACAGCAGGGCACAAATCTGGATGATGTTGATCGCGAGATTGACGTTGGTCGAACCGGTTACGCCCTTGAATGCGATCCAGGCCACCACATAGGCAAACACCACTGCCACCACCGCCATAAACACTGGACCCGGTACCGTCGCGTTTAGGATGGTCGGCGCCAGTTGCCCGATAATGTAACCGACCATCACGCCCATCGTTGCCACCATCACACCGGGATACACCCAGTAATAGAGATGCGACGACCAGCCAATGACAAACTTTGCGATCCGCGAAAAACGGTACGCACGCGTTGTGTTCAGAAATGCCTGTTCGGCAAACAGGTAAGAGCTCCCTGCGCCTGGAAAAAGCTTGGATAACTCCGCGTAAGATATGGCGGTTGCATAGGCCAGCAGCAGAGCGAAAACGATTCCGGACCACATCGCCAACCCCGAGGGAAAAACATAACCCGCTTGGATGACAAACGTGATCCAGAGAAACGCTCCGGGCGCGATCAGCGCCATTGCGTTGACGGTGACGCCGGTCAGCCCCAGCGTTGGTTGCATCTTAGGTGCTTCAGTCGCCGCAGCCATTAGCTCTCCTCCAGCTCGCTACAGAACTGCAAATCGCGCCTTCGGCGATCGCGTGCCTTGAAGCAACCGGAGTGCCAGTTAGAGGCTGCCAGCCATCCGGTGATGTGCGACAATGGCCTGCTATCTAATTGGGCAACCGCACAATTGCTTATCACCCCTCGGCGCGATTTTCAGCATGAATTCGCTGAAGCTCCTCGACGCTCGTTCAGTCTGCTTGTTATCAGGATGTTTGCGATCGAACTCGACTGGATCAGTTGAGAGTGGCTCACAGACTGCGATGCGGCGAGTCGAGTCGTCACATCGGCAGGCCGAAACTCCAGCGGATGTCTGAGCGCTGGCTGCTCAGCAAAGCCGCTCCCCAGCCTCACCAGCGGCCGATAGTCAGAACGAGATATTGGCGAACCATAAACTGTGAAAGGCAAGGTCTAATTCTGCGGCGCTGGTCACGCTCAATTTCACGCGCCAAACCGAAGAGTGCGGCATCTTGCCAGTCGTCCACACAGCGCTGAGATTGCTTTCAGCGCCTGGCCAGCGCTGAAGCGACGGTTCGGGCGCTCCTCAAAAACGTCCTTTGAAGCTTCGGTTGTATGTTCGAATCGAAATGACGGTCAGCCCGATAAGTTGTGCCTTGGTTGCGGAGTGGGACTGCTACGGTGCTTTAATCGCGCGCACTATGCTAGTCGAGCCGATCTACGACGCTCCACGAGGGATAAATGGTTTCTCCCTCGCTTGATTGTCAGGTCGATTTTCTCGACCAACGCAATGCCCGTAGACAGGCGTTCACCGGTCCGGAGCAACAGTCGAGTCGGACTGATTCGTCAGTCGGGGCTACTTGGAGTTGCTCTAACTACCGCTTTATCGCGACTCAGTCGTCGGTTGTACGCGCCCGGGCACTTGTCAACCTTTCCCGATGCTGGTCGCTGGGATTGGCGTCGTGCGAGAGGCGTTTGTAGCAATGACTACCAAGTCTTGAGTCTTTGGCTGAAAAAGACTCTGCACATCCGGCCGTTAAATGTGCTGTTTCGTCTTGTTCCAATCACACAGAAAGTTTTTTAGCCCAATGTCCGTGAGAGGATGTTTGACGATTTGCTTGATGACGTTGAAGGGCAGAGTAGCAATGTGAGCGCCGACTTCGGCTGCGCGGAGCAGGTGATGAGGCGAACGAACAGATGCGACCAGCACTTGGGTTGCAAAACTATAGTTCTTGAATATTTTGACGATTTGCTCGACAAGGCAGAAGCCGTCCTGACCGATATCGTCTAAGCGGCCGATGAAGGGAGAAACGTAGGCCGCGCCGCATTTGGCTGCCGCCAAGGCTTGTAGCGGCGAAAAAATTAAGGTTACATTGACCGCAATCGAGCGCCTACACAACGCCCTGGTAGCTTTAAGTCCCTCAACCGTAAGCGGACATTTTACAACGATCTTCGGGTCGAGCTGCGCGAGTTTTTGCCCCTCTTCCACCATGGTTGCTGCTTCTTCGGCAACCACTTCCGCATTGATCGGCCCATCAACAATCTGACACAGCTCGCGCAAAACGTCCGCGTAGGGACGGCCGGTCTTGGCAATCAAGCTGGGATTGGTAGTAACGCCGTCGACCAATCCCCAATCGCAGGCTTCCCGGACCTCCTCGGGCTCGGCTGAATCGATGAAGAACTTCATCGTGTAAGTACCTCTCGGGTGGACGCCGGTCGCAATAAATCGGCCCTTGCCAAGCTTACTCGCTGGGGCGATTTGAGCCCCGCCAATAGTTCGGAAATCGAGACGTTGAGCTCCGGATGAATCAAGGCCGGCGCCAGTTCTGCCATGGGCGCTAACACAAAGCGGCGTTCATGAAGGCGCGGGTGCGGAACAGTCAGTGTCGACGTATGAATGATCTCCCGATCAAAAAAAAGCAAATCCAGGTCGATCGTTCGAGGCCGATACTGACGAGGGGCGGCGCGAGCGTTGCGCCGCTTTGATGGCCTGCGGCCCATCTTGCGTTCAATGCTCAGAAGACGCCGCATCAGCACATCGGCCGCCAGCTCGGTCTCCAGTTCAACCACGCCGTTGAGAAACAAACCCTTGACCTCGCCTACCGGCTCCGTTTCGTAAATCGAAGAAAGACGGACAATACGACTCTGTGGCAGTAACCCGATCTGCTGAATCGCCTGCCGATAATTAGCGACCCTGTCGCCGAGATTAGTCCCTAATCCGATGAAAGCCCGATGGGGCATCCTCGCCGCTATATCCGAAGCGCCTTGATTCGCTTCACTGCTTCACGTAATCGCTCACTCGGTACAGTTAGCGAGAAGCGAACGTACCCCTCCCCGCTTTTTCCAAATCCTGAACCCGGTGTAATCACCACACCCGTTTCCCTCAGTACGCGCTCGGCAAAGGATGCAGAAGTATAATTGCTGGGCACGCTGGCCCAGATGTAAAAGGTGGCCCGAGGCAATTCGCACTCAAGCCCAATTGAGCGCAACGCGTCCACCATCAGGTCGCGCCGTTCTTGATAGATAGCGCAGTACCGCTTGACGGAATCATCGGAACCTGTCAGCCCGGCGATGGCGGCTTCCTGGACCGCCTGGAACACACCCGAGTCAATATTGGTCTTTACGGCGCCGAGCGCGGCGATCAGTTGAGAATTCCCGACCGCAAATCCCACGCGCCATCCGGTCATCGAGTAGGTCTTGGACAACGAATGGAATTCTATGGCGCACTCTCGAGCGCCCTCGACCTCGAGCACGCTGGGTGCTCGATAGTTGTCGAATGCAATTTCCGAATAGGCAAAGTCGTGGGCCAGAATAATTTCGTGTGCCAGGCAAAATTGTACAGCATGCTGCAGAAAGACCTTGTCTGTCGTGGCTGCAGTGGGATTGTTCGGGTAGTTGAGCCACATTAATTTTGCGCGGCGGGCAACCTGCGCCGGAATCCGGCTCAAGTCTGGCAGAAAGGCGTTTTCTTTCCGCAACGGCATAAAATAGGGTTCCCCACCGTTGAACACACAACCCGAGTAGTATACCGGATACCCGGGATCAGGTATCAGCACGATATCTCCCGGATCGAGCACAGCGACAGGAAAATTTGCAATGCCCTCCTTCGAGCCAATCAGCGCGCATGCCTCGGTTTGAGGATTGAGAGACACCTCAAAACGTGATTGGTACCATTTACTGACGGCTTCGCGGAAACGATCCAAACCCTGATAATCTGGATAGCGATGGTTGACGGGCGACTCGACTGCTTCCTGGCACGCCTTGACGATGTTTGGTGGTGTCGGCAGGTCGGGGTCACCGATTCCGAGGCTGATTACATCGACCCCTCGGTCCTGCATCTCGCGCTTAAGCCGATCCAACTCGGCGAAGAGATAGGGGGGTAAGCGGCTTAATCGGGACGCGACCTTGATCTGCACGTGCTCAGAAGGCTCCAAAAATTTCGAGATGCCGAACTATTAACACACTTTAACTCGGTTCGAAACGGCCTCAGTGCGTGCGGCAAACCCGTCCCAATCTGCTGGTTGAACCATCACCAGATATAATCTCTGCTTGCGGAACGACCTTTCGGATGTTAGTAATTCTCCCGTTTGTTTACCGATAATGGGTCCGCGTGGATGAGCCGGCGCAGTCTGGTTCGACTGCGCCCCACGGGCGCTGCGGCGCCGCTACCCCTGTGCGACATCGGTAGGGGCGGAGAACGGCCCCCACTGGTTTACCCATGAAGGGACCGGGTTTCGAGTGCAGCCGTGACCTGAATGAGCGACGATGAACCGCGTAATAATCCCTATTGCTTTGCTTCTGTTTGCAGGTGGAGTTGTCACGGTTGCTTTCTCGCAACGCCCCTGGGCACCGCGTTCCGATGTCGAACAGCCAATCCCGTTTAGTCATCGGGTCCATGCCGGAATCAACAAGATTCCGTGCCAGTACTGCCACGAATACGCCCGAAGGTCGTCGATGTCTGGGGTGCCGCCGGTTGAACGCTGCGTCGGCTGTCATGGCAGCGCTCTGCTCGGTGGGATTCAGCCGATTACCCGGCCGTGGACCGACCACCGCCAACCACCGTTCGAGATTCGCTGGAATAGAGTCTACGCCCTACCCGACTTCGTAAAGTTTGTGCATAAGCCCCACATATGGGCAGGCGTCGCGTGCCAGGAATGCCACGGACCGGTTGAGACCATGGACCGGGTAGTGCCCGTTTACGAAATTAATATGGGTTTTTGCATCGATTGCCACGTCAAGCGCGGTGCGACCCAGGAATGTTTTGTGTGCCATCACTGAGCGAGGAATCGAAATGTCAGAGGGGCTATCGAGGCGGTCATTTATCAAGCTCGCGGCCACGGCCGGAGCGGCTGCCGCGCTCCCGGGGTGTGAACCAGCGGCGCGCAAGATTATTCCCTATGTCGTTCCGGACGAAAACGTAATCCCCGGGGTCCCAACTTTTTATGCGACTACGTGCAACGAATGCCGGGCCGGCTGTGGGATTGTCGCCAAAGTGCGCGAAGGGCGGGTGATAAAGCTCGAGGGCAATCCGGCCGACCCGATCAGCCAAGGTTCAATTTGCGCGCGCGGGCAAGCCGCCCTGCAGGGGCTATACAATCCCGACCGTCTCGCCACGCCAATGACTCGTCGGGCAGACGGCTCTCTGCAGGAAATCTCCTGGGAGGAAGCCATCCATCAGTTTAATGCTCGCCTGCAGAGCGCTGCGCAGTCTGGAAAGAATCGAATCGCGTTTATCGGCTCCTCGCAAGGGCCCGCACTGGACAACATTACCCGGCTTTGGCTCCAGACCTGGGGTTCAGAAAGACTGGTGTTTTGGGAGCGGATCGGTGAGGAAGCCGCGCGCGCCGCTGCGCAGGCGTGTTTCGGCCGACGCGACCTGCCCATTTATCGATTCGACCTCGCTGAGGCGATTGTCTCCTTCGGTGCGGATTTCCTGGAAACTTGGGGCTCGCCCGTGGAATATGCCCGTCAATATGCCGAGTTTCGCCGACCGAAATTGCGCAATGGCACACTGTCAATCGGCAAATGCGCTTATATCAGTCCTCGCTTAGGCACCACCGGGGCACGGGCTGACCGTTGGGTTCAGGCCTATCCAGGTACCGAGGGCCTGGTCGCGATGGGTGTCTTGAACGCAATCGTAAATCAGGGATGGTTTGCGCGCGATACAGAGATTGACCTGGGAGCGCTAAAGGAATTCGTCAGTGGCTACGATCCTCACAGCGTGAGCGAAGCGGCCGGCATTCCGGTGGAGGTAGTCACCAGCCTCGCTTCGTGGCTCGGCCAATCCAACAGTGCGCTGGCAGTTGCCGGTGGCGATGATTTGCAAACTTATATTGCCGCCTATCTGCTTAACGCGGTTACCGGTAACCTCGGCCGCACTCTGGTTTTTCTCGAGGATTCGCCCCCCGAGGCGCTTACGCCACCACAAGACGCAGCCGAGGTCGTGCAGTCCATCCATGATGGCCAGGTCGACGTGGCAATTGTTGCGGGAGGCGCTAACCCAGCCTATTCGATGCCAGCCGCGTGGAACGTGGCCGCGGCACTCAAACGCGTGCCGTTTTTGATATGGATGGGCGAGGTTCCCGACGATAGCGCGCAGGCCGCTCACCTGCTTATCCCGACTCACCATCCACTCGAGACTTGGCGTGACAGTCATCCCCGTGCTGGTGTTCACCAGGTTGGCCAGCCGGTGATGCAGCCCGTTTTCGACAGCCGCCCACTTCATGACATCCTGATCCAGTCCGCGCATTTGGCCGGCGGCACTGCGGGTCAGCAAATTCCCTGGGAAAACTCTGCCGATGCGGTTAACGCGGCCTGGCAGCAACTGCAGAGCAAGCTTGCGCCAGACACGAATCCGACCGAGTTCTGGAGTCAAGCCCTCCGCACCGGTGGCGCGTACCAAGAGGCCCAGGCGCGTAAGGTTACGCTTGATCAGGCAATCCTCCGCCGGAAGCTGCAGTTCCGTTCGGCCGCCCCCGAGAATCTGATGCTAGCTGCCTTCCCGCATATTTTTCTTTACGACGGGCGTGGGGCCGATAAGCCCTGGCTCCAGGAAATTCCCGAGCCCGTAACCCAGATCGTGTGGGATACCTGGATCGAAATGCATCCAGAGACCGCGCGCCAGATCGGCCTCAAACAGAATTATGACACTCGCTACCTCTACGCTGGAATCAACGTCGTCGAAGTGAGTACTCCTAACGGCAGCTTTGAAGCTGCCGTCCACATCACGCCGTTGGTCAGGCCCGGCGTCTTAGCCGTTCCCATCGGCCAGGGCCACTCGGCCTATGGGCGCTATGCCAAGGACCGTGGCGTCAATCTCTGGGCCTTTTTGCCAGAGGCCAGCCGCAGTGTACCGGTCCAAGTTCGGCTGACCGAAAAGCGCTACATGCTTACCACGCCGCTGGGCAACAGCGACATGATGGGGCGTTCGGTGATTGAGGCGATGAGCCTGGAAGAACTCACCGCCGGTAAACAACCCGAGGTTGAGCGTGAGGCTCAAGAAGAAATGCCATCTGGGCCGTACGAGATGTACGATCCAATTCGATACCCGGGCTACAAATGGGGCATGACGATCGACGTCAACGCCTGCACCGGTTGCAGTGCCTGCGTTGCCGCATGCTACGCGGAGAATAACCTGGCGATCGTGGGCAAGGAGCGCGTTCAGGAAGGCCATATCATGTCCTGGCTGCGGATTGAACGTTTCATCCCGTCCCCCGAGGAAGCCCATAAGGCTCCCAATCTCTATCTCGCTCCGATCCTTTGTCAGCATTGTGACCACGCACCTTGTGAACCCGTCTGTCCGGTATTCGCTTCGGTGCATACCCGCGAAGGACTAAATGCGCAAATCTATAATCGTTGCATCGGTACGCGTTTTTGCGAAAACAACTGCCCCTACAAAGTTCGGCGCTTCAACTGGTTCGCTCCTGAGTGGCCCGAGCCGATGCACCTCCAGCTCAATCCCGATGTGACCGTGCGTGGCGCCGGGGTGATGGAAAAATGCACCTTCTGTATTCAGCGCATCACTGCAGCCGAGATCGACGCTCGCACTGAAGGGCGGGAGTTAAAAGACGGGGAAGTCATCACCGCGTGCGCACAAGCATGCCCCACGCGAGCCATCACCTTTGGTAATCTCAATGACCACAATAGTGCGATGGTGAAGCGGCGAGTCGAGAACAAACCGCGAGCCTACACGATGCTGCCGCAGCTGAACGCATTGCCGCAAATCACCTATTTGCGCTCAATTTATCACACGACGGAGAACTTGTGATGGCAGCCGCCGTTGAGACCGACCTCCAGCCCCGCTACATCGACGTCGATCGTCAGGTTCAGCGCGCGATGGCTCCCGGCGGTTTGACTTATTGGCTTTGGGTGCTGTTTTGCGCCTTCCTGACCGCCCTCGGCATCGGCTTTTGGACTAACCAAGTATATAAGGGCCTCGGCGTAACTGGTCTGACCGAACCCACGATGTGGGCACCGTATATCACGAATTTCGTCTTCTGGGTTGGTATTGCACACTCGGGGACCCTAATCTCGGCGATCCTGTTTCTTTTCCGTACCCGATGGCGAACAGCGATCTACCGCTGTGCAGAAACGATGACGGTCTTCGCAGTGGCAACCGCCGGGCTTTTCCCGCTGATTCATTTAGGTCGCCTGTGGTTTTTTTATTTCGTGGTCCCCTACCCGAACGAACGCTACCTGCAGCCTGATTTCCGCTCACCACTGGTCTGGGACTTTTTTGCAATCGGAACCTATCTCACCATCAGCACCGTGTTTCTGTTCACCGGGCTGATTCCCGATTGTGCCAATGCGCGCGAGGTGGCGACCGGCTGGCGCAAGACCCTTTACAGTATCTTTTCCTTCGGCTGGCAAGGGACCGACCGGCAGTGGCGCAATTTTCAGATGGTCTACCTGCTATTGGCAGGTTTCGCCACCCCTCTGGTCCTGTCGGTGCACAGCGTGGTGTCCTGGGATTTCGCGATGACTCAGCTACCCGGATGGCACAGCACGATCTTTGCGCCGTATTTTGTCGCCGGCGCGATTTTTTCCGGCTGCGCACTGGTACTAACCCTGATTATCCCGATACGCAAGTTCTGGAGGCTGGAGGACGTAGTGACTATTTGGCATCTCGACAATCTTGCCAAAATTGTCCTGTTCACTTCGCTGATCATAACGTATTCCTATAGCGTCGAATCGTTCATGGTATGGTACTCGCAGGATCCGCTTGAACTGGCTACTTTCCACCAACGCTACTTCGGGCCGCAAGGTTACTTTTTCTGGATCATGGTGGTCTGCAACTGCGTCATTCCACTTCTGCTGTTCAGTCCTCGCGTGCGCACCAACACCGTGTGGCTGTTCATCATCTCTATCTTTGTAAACATCGGAATGTGGCTGGAGCGTTTCGTCATCATCGCCGGCTCACTCGCTACCAATACCATGCCGTCGCAATGGCGCTTCTATACGCCGCACGTGACTGAAATAGTAATCACCGCGGCGAGCTTCGGATGGTTTCTGATGAACTTCTCGTTATTTGCCAAGTTCATGCCGATCGTCTCGATGACCGAAATGAAAGAAGGAATAAGCTGGCTGCGGCAGGCGGTTCGCACACGTTATCCCTACAGGAAAGCAGCATGAGCGAAGTCGCGGTAATTTCGACCTTCGGCAATGACGACGATTGTGCGCGCGGAATTCTCGCTTTGCACCACGCCCGCATCCACGATTTCCGAGCTTTCTTTCCGTTCCCGAGCGAAAAGATCATCGAGGCGGTGAATCATGTCCGCGGCTGGGGCCGCAGTCCGGTTCGGTACTGGCAGCTCTTTGGCGGAATAATTGGTGTGCTAAGCGCAATCGCGCTGACCTTCGGTACGTCGTGGGAATGGAACCTGATTGTGGGTGGCAGACCGATCATTTCGGTGCCGCCCTACATAGTCATCATGTTTGAGCTGATGATTCTAATTGGCGGCCTCTCAGGTCTTACCGGGTTTTTCCTGCACAGTCGCATGCCGGTGTTCGATCCTCTGCCTGGCTACCGTTCACGCTTTAACGAAGATAAGTTTGGGCTGGTCGTCGAATGTGATGAGACTGCCGCAAGTAGAATTGAATCGGTCCTGCGCGACGCCGGCGCCGAAGAGGTTACGCGAGAAGCCCTCGAACCTGTCAGAGATAATCACTAGCTCGCGAGTACAGATACACTGAGACAATCCTGAGTATGGAAAAGGCAGCAACTTCTCGTGAACCGGCTTCTTTAGGGGCGGCAGCTGTCCGCTCCCTGCGCGAACCCGTACAAGTCAACTGGGCGCCACTGACGACGCTCGGCATGGTACTGATTGTGATCGGAATTGCTGGCTTCGTGTTGGCTTTGAGTCTCGGCCGCAGCCAGCGAGTTTGGGAGATCTGGCTGGTCAATTTTCTGTATTTCAATGGTATTGCGCAGGGTGGGATCGTCTGCTCCGCCGCGTTTTACCTGACTCAGGCGCGATGGGCAGGGTCTACCCACTACCGGATGGCTGAGGCTTTCAGTCTTTTTCTGGTGGTGGGATTTATTCTTTTCTGGGGAGTGTTCATTGGCCGATTATCGATCTTCCCTTGGATTCTCCATCCATCGCCCAAACAGCAGATTTGGCTTAACACCCCCTTTCTTTTTGCCCGCGATGGATTTGCCCTATTGATAATGACCGTGGCCAGCCTGTGGTTCGTGACACTGTCCCGCAGTCAAGAGGCTCGCTCATGGGCCAGCCGCTTCGGTGAAATCGATATGCCGCCAGTGGCTATTCGGCGGCTCGCGCCGATCGTGGCAATACTTTATTGCGTGGTCTACTCGCTGCTGGCATTCGACCTGATTATGTCGCTTTCCCCCAAGTGGCACAGCACCTTATTCGGCTGGTGGTATTTTGCAACGGATTTTTGGAGTGCGACCGTCGCACTCGGTCTGATGGCGGCGATTTTCCGACGCCTGTTCGGTCCCGCCACTACCGCCACCGCGCCCGGAGTGCTCCACGACATTGGCAAAATGATCTTCGCCTTTTCAATCTTCTGGGTATATACGGGGTTTGCTCAATACCTGGTCATCTGGTACGGCGATATCCCCACCGAGACCTTCTTTATCGTCCAACGGTTCTGGCATCAGCCTTGGACCCTGTTATCCTGGTCGACTCCGATTCTGATCTGGGTGATCCCGTTCCTCGTACTCTTGGGAGTCCGGCCCAAGCGAACTCCGGCAATACTGGGGACGGTTTCATTGCTGGGTCTTATTGGCGTCTGGATTCTGAACTTTGTTCTGGTAGTTCCCTCGTTGTCCCGCGACCAGCTTCCCTTTGGTTGGATTGAGTTGACCATCACGGCTGGGTTCCTGGGTGCCTTTCTGATCTGCGCAATACCGGGACTGAAGCGGGTGGCAACCGCAGCCTTTGAGCCGGTATCAGCTGAGCTGCAGCCCCGAATGGAGTAGGATTGATGACGGCACCTTTGCGGAGATCTGCTCTGGTCAGCGCCCTGGCTGTGACCACCGCAGTTGTTGTTGGTGGGTGTAAGCCAAGCAGGCCTTATCCTCTCGACACTCTGGCACCAACCTCCGATCTGACCAAAGCCTTTTACGACCTCTTTGTCGAGGTCACGGTTCTCGATATCATCGTTTTGATCGTCGTAGTCGCCGCGTTGTTTCTGGCTATTGCCTTTTTTTCCACTCGGACAGGCGCGGCACGGCGACCCTCGGTCAAGCACTCCGATATGTACCTGGAGATGGCTTGGACGATCATCCCGGCGTTGATTCTGTTGGCGATCACGGTTCCGACCGTCCGCACTATCATAAAAACTCAGCCGTACTCGTGGCCCAAAGACGCGCTGCCGGTTGAAGTGATTGCCCATCAGTGGTGGTGGGAGTTTCATTATCCGACGTTGGGGGTGGAAACTGCGGATGAAGTCCATATTCCGACTGGCCGGGTAATCCATTTCGAATTGTTTTCGAAGGATGTGATTCACAGCTTCTTCATGCCTCAGGTTGGCGGTAAACGCGATGTTATACCCGGACAGGAAAATCAGATAACTCTGGTAGCGAATGTGCCGGGTGAATACTATGGACAGTGTACGGAGTTTTGCGGAGATTCGCATGCGAACATGAGGTTTCGGGTCTTCGTCCAGTCGCCGGCGGATTTTCAGGAGTGGGTGAAACATCAACTGGAACCGCCAGTGAAGCCGACCTCCGGCCCGGCTGCTGCGGGAGCAAAGGTTTTCGCCAATGCGCCGTGTGCGATTTGTCACACGATCCGGGGAGTCTCAGGCTTTTCCAAGCAATATACCTATGGTTTTCGCGGACCTGACCTGACCCATTTCGGCAGCCGTACAACTTTGGCGGGTGCCATCATGGACAATACTCCTCAGAACGTGGCGGTGTGGATCCGTAACCCGGATGAAGTTAAGCCGGGCGCCAACATGCCGACCCTCGGCCTCAGTGGTCGCGAATTGAACGAATTAGTCGCTTATTTGGAAGCCTTGAAGTAGGACAGACCATGGCTGCGCAACCAAGACCCTTATATGTACGCGAGCTCAGTTATCTCGAAGGCGGCGGTATCTATGGTTGGTTAACGACAATCGACCACAAGCGAATCGCGGTGCTCTATGGAGTCACGGCGCTCGTGATGCTGGTGCTCGGGGGATTCGAGGCGCTGATGGTGCGCACTCAGTTAATGGTCCCGAACAATCATTTTCTGACCGCGCAGCAATACAATCAGTTCTTCACGATGCATGGTTTGACGATGATTTTTCTCGTCATCATGCCCCTGGAGACCGGGTTTTTTGGCAACTTTCTCATCCCCCTTCAGATCGGGGCGCGGGATGTCGCCTTTCCCCGCCTGAATGCACTTAGCTACTGGATTTTCCTGCTCGGTGCCATCACCATCAACCTCGGCTGGATTTGGGGTGGGTTGCCCAACGATGGCTGGTTCGGCTACGCCAATCTGACCGAAAAATTCTACTCGCCCGGTCTCAATATTGACTTTTATGATGTGGGCCTGTTGATCCTCGGCGTTTCGTCGGTAATGAGTGCGCTTAATTTCTTCGTCACCATCATCAATATGCGCGCTCCCGGGATGACCTTCTTCCGCATGCCGATGTTTATCTGGTCGCTGCTAGTTACGACCATCCTCATCCTGCTCGCTTTTCCCGCGTTGACGGTGGGACTGATCTTCCTCTTCATGGATCGGTACTTCGATACGCACTACTATCGCGTGATTGCGGGGGCGACGCCCATCCTTTGGCAGCATCTGTTCTGGATCTTCGGCCATCCGGAAGTCTACATAATGATCCTGCCGGCTTTTGGCTTGATCTCCGAAATCATTCCTGTGTTCTCCAATAAGCCGCTGTTCGGCTATCCGATGATGGCTTATTCGCTAATCCTCATCGCATTTTTGTCCTATGGCGTCTGGGGCCATCATATGTTCGCTACCGGCATGGGGCCGATTGCTGACAGCACGTTTGCAATCACCTCGATGCTCATCGCAATACCCACGGGGATTAAGATCTTTTCTTGGGTTGCGACAGTATGGGGCGGCCGGCTCCAATTTTCAACGGCCTTTCTGTTCGCTCTGGCCTTTGTGATTCAGTTCACCATCGGCGGCCTGAGCGGCATTATGCATGCCAGTCCTCCGATCGACCTCCAGCAAACCGATAGCTATATTATCGTCGCCCATTTCCATTACGTGCTTGGACTAGGCGCACTTTTCGCCATCCTTGGAGCGTTGTACATGTACTGGCCGAAGATCACCGGCCGCATGCTCAACGAGAAGCTGGGCAAACTGAACTTCTGGTTGGCGGTTTGGTCGTTCAACGCGACATTTTTCCCGATGCACTTCCTCGGTGAACTCGGCATGCCCAGACGCATTTATACCTATGCTCCACATATGGGTTGGGATTTTTGGAATTATTGGGAAACGATCAACGCTTACATAATTGCCCTTTCGTTTGTTGTTCTGGCGATCAACGTCTGGTGGAGCCTGAGATACGGTGAGCGCGCTACTGACGATCCGTGGGATGCCCGCACTCTTGAGTGGTCAGTTCCAACACCGCCGCCGGTTTACAACTTCGCAACGGTGCCAACGGTTACCGCGCGCGATGCTTTCTGGGTAGCTAAGTATGGCAGCGTCGAGGCAACCGGACTGGAACCCGTCAACGTTGCTGCAATAGCCCCGTCGACAGCCCCGGACCCGGGCAAGATCCATATTCCCGCACCATCGTTATACCCAGTGCTGATTGCTTTGGGGCTCTTTGGAATGGGAATCGGAGTGCTCGTCGAGTGGTATCGCGTTGTTCTCATCGGGGCCGCCCTGATGGTAATTTCGGCAATTTCGATGGCTTTCGAATATCCAACATGGGGGCGTGAAGACCCGCATGCGGTAGCTGAAAGCTTTCTCGGTTTGGATAGCCGCAAAATCGGCATCTGGAGCTTTATCGGTTCGGAATGCGTTTTCTTCGCGAGCCTCATTTCCACTTATATGGTTTATAAGGCCCGCAGCACAGGACCCTTCGACGCTGACATCTTGAATATTCCGCTGACCTCCTTCAGTACGTTTATTCTCTTGATGTCTAGCCTGCTGATGGTCTTGGCGCTGGCCGGCTATCAACGTAATGACAAATTTTGGGGCACTTTCTGGCTCATTGGTACAGCAATCTTTGGCTGCATCTTCCTTGGGGGCCAGGTCTACGAATTTGGCGATTTCTGGCTGAATGAAGGTATGCTATTCAACAGCAACCTATTCAGTCAGTGTTTTTACACTCTAGTCGGCTTCCACGGGTTCCACGTCTTTATTGGAGTTTGTTGGCTCTTGACGCTAGCGGTCGCGGGGATCAGAGGCAAAATCGATAGCAAGAGATCACTGGCGGTCGAGATTGGTGGCCTCTACTGGCATTTTGTCGATATCGTGTGGGTAGTAATTTTCACTTTGGTGTACCTGATGAGGACAATCAAACACGCATGAACGAGCACGCAGCAGAAGGCGCGGTCGGACGCGCTCATCCGGTCGAAGAGCATCATCCGCAGGCGCCAACCTATATTGTTGTCGCAATTATCCTGACCATCCTAACTGCATTCGAAATTGGCGTATTTTATGCCCCATTTCTGCAGGCGATACTGGTACCACTTCTAATTATCCTTGCAATTCTAAAGTTTATCCTCGTCGCTGCCTTTTACATGCATTTGCACTTTGATAGCAGGGTTTACTCCGGACTCTTCTTGTTCCCATTGGCGTTGGCAGCTTTGATTGTCTTTTCACTGATGTTGCTGTTTTATTCGCTGGGTGAACATACGGCATTGTGACTGCGCTTGCTTTCCGTGTGGATTCTCAAGTCCCTCTTGTTTCTTCTTGAAGAAACTCGATGACATAATGCTGTTGTCGAAGGATTCAGCTGTCGCGCGGCATTGAGGTAGATCATCGGTGAAAATCGTAAACCCACGCCTGCGCGGCGAAGCGGATGTAGCCGCTTCTGATTATGTGGCAGGCTGATTTAGCGCCTCTGGCCGCTTTGATCGTACTGGCAGCGGCTTATATTGGAAGTTCGCTGAGCTTAAGGCAGCTTCCGACCGGACGGCAAGGGGCGGGTTTCGTCGCTGCTTTGGTGGTGATTTGGCTTGCGATCACTGGTCCACTCGATCAGTTGATTCGCGAACGTTCATTTGCGGCCTACATTTTCCAACAAATGCTGCTCGTATTCATCGTGCCGCCTCTCCTGCTGCTGGGACTACCGGGATGGATGTTGCGGCCCCTGATGCTGCATCGCTTGGTACGCCCCGTAGCCCGCGTGCTCACGCGACCGCTCGTCGGTTTTCTGCTGTTTTCAGCAGTATTCACCCTGATCCACTACCCGACGGTTTGTGACCGGGTGTGTCACGTGGATCCGTTCTACGGCAACTTACACGCGGTTTTGCTGTTCGTGGGAGTCTTGTTATGGTGGCCGCTCTTAAGCCCGTTGCCAGAGTATCCGCGCATGACTTACCCGATGCAGATCATGTATCTGTTTCTGCTGATGATTCCGATGACCGCGGTCGCGGCTCCCATCACGCTGGCCAATTCGATTCTTTATGTATTTTATGTCGGAGGCACTCATCCCTTCGGGCTCACCCCGATGGCCGACCAGGTCCTGGGGGGGTTGATAATGTGGGTCGGACAAGGAATCTATATTATTTGCGTTTTTACCGCCATTTTTTATCGGTGGTCGCTCCGCGATGATCAGGAAGAGCCCCCCATAAACCGCGAGCCGATCCCGAGACTCACTACCTTCGCAATCCATCATCGATAAACCTGGTGCGTAGAACCGCATCCACCCAGGCATCTTTGGCAGCCCCACGATGCGGATTTGTCGTCGGAGTGGTAGCGAGCAGTTTCTTCGACGCCTAATGAAAAATCCCTCGCGGTCGGACAACGGTAGCTGTACCGATTTTTGCAGGCCCGTGAGCCCGACCACTGGTTAAAGTAATCCCAATCCGGAATCACGGATGATAGGCCAGGTAAGTAAAAAAAGGAGCCGAACGCGATGAAGACATCGCTCTTCTATCTTCCCAGCGTAGGTGACCAAGCCCAGATCGAGCAGGGAAGAGCCGGACTACGGCCCGAGCTCTATGCGCAAATGCTTCGAGAAGTAAGCGAACAAGCCAAATTGGCTGACCAACTAGGGTACGATTCAATTAACTTCACCGAGCATCATTTTCATGTCGAGGGTTTCGAATTATCTGACAATCCAATAATGCTCGACCTTTTCATTGGGATGCAGACCACGAGACTGCGGGTAGGACAGCTCGGCATCGTGCTGCCCGCCAACAATCCCATCAGGGTTGCCGAGGATATCGCCCTCCTCGATCATATGACCGGTGGTCGTGCCAACGCCGGGTTTGCGCGCGGATATCAGCGTCGCTGGGTGGATATCATGGCGCAGCAGACTCACGGCATTCATGGCGCGTTGCCACATCAGCACGACGAGATCGATGCGGCCAATCGAGCCGCGTTCGAGGAATGCTACCGGATCATTAAGCAGGCTTGGACCGGAGAAGCACTAAGCTTCCAGGGGCGTTACTGGCGAGTACCCCCGGGCGACACTCCCTGGAATCTCGAAGCGACTCGAAAGTGGGGATTGGGAGTCGAAGAAGGGATTGTTAAGGCGGTTAGTGTTGTGCCTAAGCCGTTGCAGAAGCCCCATCCACCGGTCTTTCAACCGTTCGCGTCTTCGGAGCGTAGCATACGCTGGTGCGCTGCCGAAAACGTGACAGCCGTGTTGCCTCCGCTTTTTCCTGACTACGAATTCCGCCTATGCGAGCTATACGCAGAAGTATCAGGCAAAAGTCTGGGTCAGGGAATGGGAGTATTGCGTGACCTCATAATTGCCGACACTGACGAGGAAGCTAAGGATATCTGGCGTCGTAGTGGGTATTTCTGCGGCCGCGAGTGGTTTGAACCGTTCGGTTTTTCCAAGGGACTCGAAGATCCCAAAACACACGAGCCCCCCGATCTCTTTGAGCACAGCTTAGCCCTGGTCGGCAGCGTCGACACAGTTACACGCCAGTTGGAGCGACTCCTTGAACGCTTGCCAGTTCGGTGGCTTTTCGCCTGGATGTACAATGGCCTTATACCCCATGACCGCCTAATGAAAATTATCGACTTGTTCTGGACCAAAGTGCTTCCGCGAGTCACCGACCCGACATCTGCCTAGGCCAAGACAAAAGTTGCATGGCAGTGTAAACTCGCTGCGACTGTGGCTGCAAACAGATATCACCTTTGGTGCGGTGTAAAACCTAATGCAGCCCGTTCATTTGGTAGCACCAGCTAATCGTTCATCCACCGACTTTGGCGGTTACAACCGTGGGCGAGAAGAGCTTGGAGAAGCGTTAATCTAGTGTCAGCCTCAACTTGAAGAAAAGTACGCGCGAGGATCAATCATGGGGAAATTGGAAGGAAAAGTCGCAGTGATCACCGGCGCCGCTAGCGGAATGGGCCGTGCGACCGCGATACGCTTCGCTAGGGAAGGAGCCGCGGTGGTCGTCGCCGATCTGAATTCCCAGGCCGGAGAAGAGACTGTCGCAGAGATTGCAGCGGCCGGTGGACGTGCAGTTTTTCAACATACCGATGTAAGCAGCGATAGCGCGCTGAAAGCCCTGTTCGATCGTGCGGTAAGCGAGTATGGTCGACTGGACATCACCTTCAACAACGCTGGTATCGGTGGCGCTACAGGCAAACTTACCGACATCAGTTCCGAGGATTGGGACAAAACGTTCGTAATTCTAACCCGCGCGGTGTTTCTGGGTATCAAGTATTCGATCGAGCCGATGCGTAAAGCCGGCGGTGGTTCAATCATTTCGACCGCATCAGTCGCGGGTCTGCGGCCTGCAGCGGGACTCCACGCCTACAGCGCAGCCAAAGCAGCCGTGATTAGCCTGACGCAGAGCGCAGCGATAGAGCTCGGCCACGATTTCATCCGAGTTAACTGCATTTGTCCCGGCGGAGTGGTTACCCCGCTCGTTTATCGCGGAATGCGGGGAGGTGAGGAAGAAGCTCGGCGCAATATGGCACGGGCACAACCGATTCCGCGTGCCGGCAGACCGGAAGATATCGCCGCCATGGCCACCTTTTTAGCAAGCGATGAAGCCGAGTGGATTACTGGTGCGGCAATGGTAGTCGATGGTGGCATGAACACTGGAAATGCGCGACTAAACTTCGCTCCCGGCTTCTCCGGCCCCTCGTTTCTGCGGCCCGATCGCTCCAATGAACCCCCCCGGACCAGGTAACCTCGAGATCTGTTCGGCTCTTGCCCTAGTTTTCGCGGGCGCCTCTTGTTCAAAACGCCGCGCGGCTCATTGAGGCAGGCATCAACCGTGGCCCTGGTTCAACCAGTTACCGTCCGCATTTTGAACGGCGGCGTGCCCCCATGGGCGGCGAAGATGCCGCGACGATGAAGGAGATAGCAGTAAACGAGCTCGATTTGGCTAAAATCATTCGCACCGGCGACCATGTGGTCTGGGGCGCGGCGCCGCCAACTTTGGTGGCAAAACTGATCGAGCAACGTCATCGTCTTGGTCCGATTGAAGTGTTCCTTGCCGGGGGGCGAATTCGCCCTGAAGAAGCCGATGTGGTCAGGTTCACTAGCTTCGGTGCGATGGGCAACAGAGCGCTGGCCAAAGCCGGTGCGCTTAATGTTATTCCAGCTCATTTATCGGCATTAAATCCGTGGTTTGAGACAGGATTATTGCGCGCAGACGTGGTGTTGCTGCATCTGAGTGCACCGGATGAATGCGGCCAATACAGTTTCGGCACTGCCCATGATTATGCGCCGGCCGCCATTCGCAATGCTCGGATGGTGATCGCTGAGGTTAACGATCAGTTGCCGTGGACATTTTGCGAGCCTGCGGTGGATCCGACTCGAATCGACATTCGAGTGCGCACATCGCGACCGCCAGGGCGAATGACACCCGAGCCGATTGGTCCTGTGGAGCGACAGATCGCGTTTCACGTTGCGCGTTATATTGACGATGGGAGCACCATTCAGATCGGCATTGGAGCAATCCCCGACGCCGTCCTGGACATTCTCGGCGATCGGCGGGATCTGGGGGTCCATTCCGGTTTAATCACTGACCGTGTCGCTGCCCTGATCGAGCAAGGCGTAATAACCAACTCGCTCAAGCCGGTGGATACCGGGAGAACAACCACCGCCATATTAGCTGGTGGCACTCGGCTCTTCTCACTTGCTCATAAGAATCCTGCTATCCGCCTCCACAGTTACGCTCACACGCATAATGCTCGGGTTTTGTGCCGGCTGGACAAATTCGTCGCGATAAATTCAGCGGTTGAGGTCGATCTGACAGGACAGGTAAACGCTGAAGTGGCTTCCGGAATCTATGTCGGAGGAACTGGGGGCCAGGGAGACTTCGTTCGTGGTGCAATGCTGGCGGCGAGAGGACACTCTATAATCGCCTTGCCCTCAACTGCGCGCGATGGCACCGTCAGCAGGATTGTGTCGGTTCTAAAAGATGTGCCCATTACAACTCCTCGCAGCGACGCTGATATTGTGGTTACCGAGTTTGGTGCCGCTGAATTACGCGGCCAGCCGCTGGACGAACGAGTTCGGCGAATGATTGCCATTAGTCACCCAGGTTTTCGAGAGCAACTTGAGCGCGAAGCTCGGGCACTATGAGCACAGCTAGCGTTAAGCTCAGGCACGATCAAGTTTCAGCTTGCGGCAACCGGGTGCCTTACCATAACGCCACTGCTTTCTGCAGCCATTTTAAGACTCTCGACACTATTGTTGCTGACAAGCAAATAGCAGCCTGATAAGTGTCGCATTCAATCAACGCTGAGCGCCAGGTCGGTTCAGGCGTCATGCGACTCTAGCCTATCGGCTGCAGTAGCGAAGACCGCGTTGACTCTCAACTAGTAAGTTTCGCCGAAGCTTCTTTCCCGGAGCCTGTTAATGTCGCTTGAGACAAACTTAATAGTCCGACCTTTAGACGAACCGAGGTATCATCCGGGGATAGTGCGTCTGGCAACTTGGTTGTGAAAGTTGCACCGAGAGTTGCACGCGACTTTTTCAGCCGAAGAGCGCAGATGGCTCAATGTAGATTGCGCCCGCCATCAGTCGGCGCGCGGTCCGGTAAACGGTCGCATGCTCAGCTCGCCATGCGCCACCCGTACACTGAACCGACGCCGCGACAACGGTAACTCCCGAGGGATGGGCAATACGTATCGGGTCGCCCGGCTTGATCGCCGGGCGCGTGACTCGATGCGCCAATGTGCCCTCGATTCGCGCCGCTACCGCCAAGCACATGGCACCCGTGAGCGGAATCGCTCTATGAGGCTGTCCAATAGAAATCATTCTGACCGTCACGTCAGCGGCTGAGGACGAAAGTATCTCTCCGGAAAGAGTGCGCGTGACGCACGGTGGCGATATTATTGCGATTTTTGGAACACTCGGTTTGGATGCGGCCTCTGCAGGGCTGTCGGCAATACCCATCTGCTGACTGGCCGCGACTCGAATCGATTCCAGCCTTTTTAATAACTCTGGATCAGCTTCCAGTTCCTCGGGTAGTTCGGTCCCATTCATGCCTATTGCTTCAGCGGTCACGAAGACGCAGGGATTGGCTGCGTCGACCAATGAAGCTTCGATCCAACTGTTCATCATTTCAATCCGATCAACCGGCCTCCCGGTTGGAAGCAACCTGCCAGTAACCGAACCTCCGGGGTCCACAAAATCTAGGCGTATCGGCGCTCCTCTGCCCGCGACTCCTGGGACTATGAGATCGCCTTCAACTGCTGCATTACCGTCCTCCAATGGGAAACGCGAGACGATAATCTTGTGTGTATTCGTGTTATGAATACGTACGATAGCCTCTGCTCCGTCTGCTCTGGCCAGTCCCTCGTCGATGGCAAACGGTCCGACCGCCGCGGACATGTTGCCGCAGTTGCCGCTGTAATCAACTAAGCCGGTTTTCGTCTCAATCTGCGCGAAAGTGTAGTCAACGTCCGCATCAGCCCGCGTCGGTGGACCGACGATACATACCTTTGACAGTGACGATAGACCACCACCCATTCCGTTCAATTGACGTCCGGTAGGGTCAGGGCTGCCGAGAGCGTTTGCAAAAATGCGGTCCCGAATCGTCCGATCTTGTGGCAAGTCTTGTTCGAGAAACATTATTGCCTTGCTCGTGCCCCCACGCATGAATACGGCGGGAATTCTCAGTTGCTTCACGTATGGCTCCTGCTTCGACACTTCTTATAGACAATTTGTCTCCGTCGACATCGGCACTAAATGAAAACTCCCCGAAGTCGCACAAGAGGACTCGACGCCTTCGCCCCGCCTCGCGTAAACTTAAAGGTGTGGTTGGTCATTTCGAAGGTGGGGTGATGGCTCGTCCCGGTTCGAGTTTACAGTATCCCGGCTTGGCCATCGTGTTCGTAGCTTGTCTGCTCTTTAACGGCCCGCAGGTCTACGCGCAAATGAACTCCCAGCCTCAGATGGGGCCCGAGGCCGGGAGCGAATTGAATGGTACCGGACCGGTCGCACCGCCGCAGCCAACCAACGCCATGCCACCGCCAATCCAGAATTTGCATATTCCTGAACCGGTCCGCGGCTCCATGATTGTTACGCCTCCTTATGGCTATGCACCGCTGAGCGTTGGATTCTTTGTGCTTGCGAACGATCCGGAAGGAATCGGCTTCCTGACCTATTCCTGGAACTTCGGAGACGGTACGGTCTCCTCATTGCCACCCGAGCTGTACATCACTCATACATATCAAAAACCCGGCAACTACGTTTGCGAGCTGACGACGACCACCATCGACGGTCGCAAGACCAGTTTCTTTCAGGGAGTTATCGTTAAACCTCCCGCGCATTGAAGAGGTGCAGCAAGATTGCACTTTAGGATCGGTCTCAAAATCAGACTCAGAACTTTTCTTTGAATGGACGGAGCTCCAATTCGTTAGTCCAGGCGCTCCGGTCTTGATGTGCTAGATGCCAGTAGGTTTCGGCGATTGCCTCAGGCTTCAGCAGGTCTTCATCTCGCAACTGGGGATAGCCGCGCCGAACACCGGGGGTGTCGATTGCACCGTCAATATTTATCCAGGCCACGTGGATTCCACGCGGGCCTAGGTCACGTGCCAACGATTGAGCCAAGCCGCGCATTGCGAACTTAGCCGGGCCGAAGGCAGCCGAACGAGGACCTGCTTTAACCCCGGCAGTCGCGCCGGTAAATAACATTACACCGTTTCCACGCTTAATCATCGCAGGTGCAACCTCTTTTGCGCACAAAAATGCGCCGAGAGCGTTTACCCGCCATGCGGCCTCAAACTGCTCGATGCTGATGTCGAGGATATTCCCCCACGTCCCGCTGCCGGCGTTGTATAGGAGAACTTGGACGTCACCGAGCTGGTCGCGAATCGCCGCGAAAGCGGACGCGACCTCGCCGGATTTGCCGACATCGGCTGGAGCCTCGAGCGCGGTTGCGCCGCCAGCACGAATTTCGTCGGCCAACCTTCTCAAGTAATCGGCCTTGCGTGCGATCAACGCAATTTGGTAGCCCTGGGCGAAACGCCGAGCCAGAGCTGCTCCGGTTCCAGGTCCAACCCCAACAACTACTGCAACAGGTTGTTGCTGCGTCTGTGTCATGTCATTGCTCCAGAGGGACAATTCAAGGCCCGCTCCAGTCGAATCAGAAGCTAGAAGTGGATCGGCTGACAGGCTCGTCATGTTTAACGCAGCTTACCTGGCCGTTTTTCACCATAAATTGCGTCCACATGCCGAACATGGATGCCTCTAAAGGATTCTGTGAATACGGGTTGTGCAGCACCAGCGCTTGCAAATCAGACCCACAGGCGAATTCTGCCAGTCCAACGACCGCACTAATCCTGGTAAAGCGCGCCGACCCGCCGAGTTGCCTCAGAAAGTTGCCTTCCTCAACTAAGCGCGCGGTATCGAAGCCCGCTTGCATGTCAGTCTCACGCTTCTCTCCGTAGAAGGCCCGGATCAGGGCAGTGGTCCAGCCTTCTGGGACAATCGACGGTAGTGGTTGAATCTCAGGTAGCCCTATCACAAGCACGTTTCTTCGGGCTCGAACAAATTGCCGATTGGCTGAACGTAACGCGGCCCTCATGGCCACTGCGGCCAGGTATGTGTGCAATCTGTTGCGAGAGAGCGTCGTTTGATGCTCCCCGTCGCCAAAGCCGGGGAATCGAGGTGATTTCACTTCCAAGCCGACGTCACCTTCCTGCCGTCGGATACCAAACTCCAATACCCGCCCACCTCGGCCCGAAGGCCGTGGTACCAGCTGGAGCTGCAACTCTGACGAGAAAGCCCAACAGGTCATGCACTCCGCCAATGCTGAACGGAACCCGTCCTCATCAATTCCGGTGAGCCGGCTTTTAAGCTCCGTCCCATATGGTTCTTCAAACATTCCCGCAGAAACGGCACTGGCTACCCAACGGGCCCATCGCTCCCGCTTCAACTTATAAACATTTCCTCCTGCGTCTGGCCGATCGCCCGGCCCAAAGGCTGACGACAGGACTCGCCACCGAAACTCAGCCGAAGGTGAGTGCATGGCGCACTTTCGGAGCCGACTCAGAATCTCGTCGGTGAAAATCTTGGCGAGTACGTCGGTCACGGCTCAACGAAAGTTCTTGACCGGGGGATGCCCAATTTCCTGTGACACCGGAGCTGATTACATGAGATATCGCTCGAACCAGCGGCACGCCAGGCTCGACGATTCCTCGAACCACTTGCCGGAATAGATTTCGTAATGGGTAATAGGCAAAATTACCAGCTTCTTTGGCTCACGCGCTCTCTCGTACAATTTCTCGTAACCCTCAATAGGGCATGGCGCATCATCACGGGCGCCGATCAGAAGCAACGGCCGGGGGGAAATCCGGTCAACGACCTCAATTGGCCGATATTCTAGAGCCTTTTCAATGGTCTCCCAGGACAGGTCGGCCATCCGGCGTGGGGGCGCATTTTTGAAAGCTTGCTCGGTAAACGCGCGGGTCTGCGGATCACGGAGCATTTCAAGCGGCCCGACCCGCTCGCCCCTCCCCTCCAATACTCTCCGACGCCGGTCCGCCGCCAATTTGCGCATTAAATCCATCCGTTCGCTGTAGGTACGGCAGCTAAGGAAGAGTCTCTCCGCGGCATCGTAACCAACTTGCCCTACCACCGCCTTTACACGCATATCCAGAGCAGCGACATAAGGGGCGTGTCCGCCGCCGTAACTGGTGCCCCAAAGCCCAAGTCTATCGGCATCAACTTCTGGCTGAGCTTCCAGGAATGTCAGAGCATTGCGAATGTCGTCGACCTGTTCGAGCGGCACTAATCGCCATTTCGCTCCCTCGCTTGGTCCCCATCCACGATAGTCGAAAGTCAGGACAACGAAGCCAGCGTCAGCGAACACTTTCGCGTAGTCAGGAAGGATCAGCGAGCGGACTCCCGTGAAACCTTGACATAGCACAATGCCTGGACGCCGCTCGCCCGGTTGGAGCCGGTCCGGAAGGAACAGGTCGCCCTCGATTTGTGACCCTTCGCTAAAGAACTTCACAATCCGTTTCTGCATGGACCTATCCCCTTTTTGGCTAAAATGCCGCTCCTCAAAGTCTCGCGATGAACGCGCTTAGGCCTTTTGAGTCCTGACCTCGTCCTTCTGATTTAACGCCGCTATATACGCCCGAATGTTGGTACCCATCGCCATAGACGAAGTTAGCAAGAGTAACGGATTGATACCCATGTCGTACAAAGAGCGCACACTCCAATTTCTGATCGCTTCTGTCTCTGCATCATCGAGCTTATAGTTCGGTAGAACCGATCCAAGGTCGGTGCGACAGCGGCGTGCAAGCGCTGCATCGCGTGCGATGTCTCGTAAGAGGCGACTGACTTCGTACTGGCTCATGTGCATCCTCCAAAAGCAACTGGCAGCGTACCCCCGGGGCGCTCAGTTTTTCATCTCTGGAGTCCGACTCCATACCATGACGCCGATCCCGCATCCGGGTATCGGTTCGTATGCAAGGCTGTTAGCGCTGAAGCTGGATGGCATGGCGCCGGCTACAGCCAGCCAATCACGTATCTCCTGACCACCATTGCCTGCGACAGCCTCGAGTTCCTCAGGCTTTGCATATCGGGCCAGGATTTCGTCCTTCCGCCCCTCAATCAGGCTAGTCACGAACCAGCGATCGAACTCCTCGTTGACTCGGCCCATACCCGGCGAACCCACCCAGTGGGATAAGCCTCCCGTGCCAAGGATCGCTACTTTTTTCTCTTTGGGCCAGCGCTCAATAGCCTCACGCACAAAGGCCCCTACCTGGGTACACCGCTTTAGACTCGGCATTGGCGGCGCAAAGGCGTTAACCACGATAGGTACAATGGCCAAGTTCCAGTTCGGTGTCAGATAGGAAAGTGGTACGACTTCCGCGTGATCCAGTGGCAGATCAGCCGAGGAGGAGAAGTCTACTCCGTTTTCCAAGCCCTCGCTCACCAGGAAACGACCCAGCTCGCCGTCTACCCTCACTTTGACTTTCGGAATCTTTAAATACTCGTTGATAGGGCCCTCGGCCCAGTCTCCAACCGCAACTAAGAACGGCGGCAAGTTATCGAAGAAACAGCGATCGAAGTGATCGCTGGAGAAGATCACGATTACATCAGGCCGTGCCTGCTCGAGGAGTGAACGCGCCTGGGCGAAGCCAGTGCGGATATGGTTCAACTGACTTTCGTTTATGCCCTTAATCATTGATGGGTTCGCCAGATTAGGCGCATGTGACGCCGCGATTCCAATTACAATTTCGGCCATGGAGTGTCTCCCGCTTTTGAGAACGAGTTCCTTGGAACAGCCAGGTTTTCCGGAGATTCAGAAATTGGCGACCGGCGCTGGTCTTTTGGCATGTCAATAAAAAGAGAAGCTACTGTCTCATACAAGGTAATTTCTGCTAACGCTAAAACGTCTCTCGTGTCAAACGGCTCAACCCAGCAACGTCTCATTGACCGTCCGCAAATTTCGCGATAGGCCAGAGTCGAGCGGTTTGACCTAACGGCAATTCGGCTTGGCGCCATCAGCGTTCAAGGAGGAGCCAAATGAGCCTCGAAACAGCGAAGGGCAATGCGCTTCGCCCAATTGCGCCGGCGAAGCTTTCGCACGCGGTGCTGCGCACCACTCGGCTGAAGGAAATGGTGCAATGGTATAAGACCGTCCTCAATGCCGAAGTTCTCTATCAAAACGAGTTCCTGGTGTTCATGACATATGATGAGGAACATCATCGGCTAGCGTTGGTGCAAGTTCCGGGCTTGGTCGAGAAGCCGAAACGCTGTGCCGGTCTCGACCACCTTGCTTTCTTTTACTCAACGTTTGGCGACTGGATTGAAACCTACGAACGTTTGAAGAACGCCGGCATTCTTCCTCGCGTTCCAATTCATCACGGTCTCTCGATGTCCCTGTACTATCGCGATCCGGACGGCAATGGAGTCGAGCTATCGATAGACAACGTCGAGCGATCTGAATGGCACGACTGGATGCGCCATCAATTGGGCAAAAACCCACTGGGGGTTAGCTTTGACCCTGACGAACTTGCGCGCAAATATCATGCTGGGGTGCCCGAGTCGGAACTTCGGCGCTACGAATCCGGTTCAGCCAATAACTCGGATATACTCAGCCGTCTGCTGGAGTAAACGCGGCTTGGTCTCGGCAGCAGCGGTCGAACACACGGCGGGCCAGTCACTAGACAGGGCGGCATAGTTGATTACGCCAGCTATCAAGCGTCCCTGTCTCGCGACGCGTGCCGCGAGTCAGGAGATGTAGGAAAAGCAAACCAAAGCTTTTCCGTTAACTGACAGTCAAATTGAACAGCCATAGAGGAGCATTGTCATGGCCGCTTCCGCAGCAAAGCAATTTGAACACGAGATCGAGATCGAAGATGTAGAATACCTTCGCCACGGCGATACACCGCTACTTGCTCGACTCTTCAAGCCTCGAGGGAATGGCCCTTTTCCGGCTGTTGTTGAACTCCACGGTGGGGCGTGGTGCCTTGGTGATCGTCTCCAGGATAGCTCGATTAACGAACGACTGGCTCGCAGTGGTATTTTAGTTGCCGCCTTGGACTTTCGCGTACCGCCTGTGGCCTCCTATCCGGGTTCGGTGATCGATATCAACTACGGAATTCGCTGGCTCAAGCGCGAGGCGGTGGCTCTTTCCACTCGTCCTGACATGATCTGTACTTTTGGCATCTCGAGCGGCGGTCATTTGGCGATGTTGGTCGGTATGAGGCCGAATGATCCGAGGTATAGTGCGATTCCACTTGCCGGTTCAGCCGCGGACGCAAGGGTGCGCGGGGTGATTATGGGCGCACCAGTCATCGACCCATTGGGACGGTACCGTTACGCCAAGCAACTCAAAGAAAGTGGCCAGCCCTATCCTGAATTCGTCGATTTGGTGTTGCCGCTTCACGATAAGTACTGGAAAAACGAAGATCAAATGGCCGAAGGAAGTCCAGTCGCGATATTGGAAAGAGGCGAGGCGGTTGAGCTACCGCCCGTCCTCTATATCCAGGACTCCCGCGACATTGTTCACCCGCGACCCCAGCTCGAGCGATTCGTTGAGCTCTATCGTAGAGCGGGCGGTCATGTCGAGCTTGAGTTCGCGGAAGGGGCCGCCGATGCGTTCGTGCCACGCAATCCGCCTGCGGCTGTCGCGCGAGCATTTGAGCGGCGCGACCCCGCATCGCCACGAGCTCAGTTAACCGTGGAAAAAATGATCGCTTTCGTCCGTCAGCATACGAGTTGAGCCGCGCCAGTAAGGCGCATCGCTCGGCCCGTTCTGCCTTTCCTTCGCACGGAGAATTACCAATGGGGAATCGCGTCAGGCAGGTAAGTCTCGTCGAGGCGCCGCCCGAAATTCGCGCTATCTATAAGCAAGTCTTCGGTGATCGTGACCCTGTTAAACAACCAGGGACCGCAACAGGGTCGCCGGGTGATTATTGGACCACGCTCGCACTGGTGCCCGATCTGCTCAAGATGTCTTCTGACATGCTGTTCGCGCTGCTACGGTCAGATCGCAAGCTGCCAGCGCGATACCGCGAGCTGGCTATCCTGCGCACTGCGATCATGGGTGATTGTCGATTCGAGTATTCGCAGCATCTGAAAGTCGCGCGCTCTGTCGGAATTCCACCAGCGAAGCTTGACGCGATTAAGGGATGGACAACGTCTAGCCAGTTTGATGATGCGGAGCGAGCGGTAATGGCCGCGGCCGACGAACTAATTGGGCGGAACTTGGTTGAGGACGCTACTTTTTCGGCCTTGAAGCATCATTTTACCGATGAACAGATCGTCGAGCTGTTTTATGTAATTGCGACCTACCGAATGCATGGGATGATGGTGCGTGCGTTGCATCTGGAATTCGACACCGATACCACCGCACGAATGGAAGAGGTTCCTGGCCCCGAGGTTAACATGCCCAATCTTTCAGTCACGCCGAAAAGCTCGTAACCAAGAAGGCTGCGAATCGGCATCGTCACCACCGCGCTATCACATCCAAGCCGCTGCGTGGCTTAACGTTGTTGTTTTCAGGAAAGTTCGGCGATCAAGCGATTAACCACCACTCAGGTTCGGGAGAGAGCATATGGCAGGGATACTCGAGGGCAAAGTTGCACTGATCACTGGAGCCGGCTCCGGTATCGGCCGAGCAACCGCGAAGATTTTTGCCCGCGAGGGCGCGCATCTCATGATCATCGACGTCGCTGCCGTGGCTGCACAGGAAACACTGGAGGCCGTTAGGCAACTCGGCGCCAAGGCTCTTTGCCTAAAGGCCGACGTTTCAAATGCAGCTGAAGTCGAAGCCGCGGTGGCGAGAACCGTTTCAGAGTTTGGGCGCCTCGATTGCGCTTTCAATAATGCTGGTATCGAGGGAGAGCCCGCCCTGACCCATAAGTGCAGTGAAGCCAATTGGAATCGCGTCTTGGCAATCAATCTGACCGGAGTCTGGCTTTGCATGAAAGCGGAGATTGCTCAAATGCTCAAGCAGGGGCAAGGTGGCGCGATTGTCAACACGTCCTCGGTTGCCGGGATAGCGGGCGCCATCGGGGGCCCGGCTTACGTCGCATCGAAGCATGGCGTGGCTGGCTTGACCAGAGCCGCGGCCCTCGAATATGGGCGCTACAAGATTCGCGTCAACGCAGTTTGCCCGGGACCCATCCGTACCCCGATGCTGGCCAGGCTGATGCAATTCACCAAAGACGCTGAGGATCGCATGGTGCGCTCGGAGCCTCTCAAGCGACTGGGTGAGCCAGAGGAGATTGGAGAAACCGTAGCCTGGTTGTGTTCGGACCGAGCTTCGTTTGTGACTGGCCTCCCCATGCCAGTGGACGGCGGCTTCTTCGCACAGTAGCGGTTTCCTTTTTACTGACTCATCATCGGTGTCGACGGAACTCGTGACGGCTGTCCGCGCGTTGGGCCCCGTCACATTGCTATGGTCCTAAGCCATGTTTGCGGTTTCGGCCATCGCGTCCCAAAACAGGAGCTCATAACTTTGGAGCATCCGCGCTGCGCGAGTGATCTCGGTTGCACGCACACCACGGTCTAAACCATCCTGGATGACTTCAAGACCGGCATCACTGTCAGCAACTGAGGCGAAGAAATCGAAAAAAGTTAGATCGTCCGGCCTGAAGCCGTACTTTTGCTTAAGTGCGGAGCTCATCTTGCCGCAATTGACGCCCCACGCTGGGAAATTGATAGAAATCGCGGCCGCGAATTCAGCGTCAGAACCGTACAAGGCCAACCAGGCAAAAAATGCACTGTAAGCAAATGCGGCCGGCAGTGGCTCTGAGGCCTCGATCGTTTTGCCGTCAATGGCCAATGCTTGGACAAATGCCCCCAACTTCTGCAAAGCGTTGCTTTCTCCTTCCAGTACATTCAAAAGGTAGGATCTGCTGCGCAGGTTGCCGTGTCGCGTTATCAGCAGAGCGACGCTCCGGAGGTCACTGCGGATGATGTGGTGCTGTTGAAGGGCGAAATTCGTCAGTGACTGGCGCGGCACGCGACCCTGCTCGAGAGCCGCTACATAGCGGTGCCCGATTATCCTCTCATGGAGGGGTTTCAGCTCCATTCGGAGATTCTCGATCAACTCACGTGCACTTGGCATAACCCATAGTCTCTTCGGAAAATCGTTGCTGGATGTGTAGAAACTCTTGCACCTATTATACCGTTATTTCTACTGAGCGTTTTCTCCAATGCTCTGTCGGCCAGTGCTTGCCGTTGGCTCCCCGCCTCCACCAGACAGGCCACTTACCAGCATCAATAGTGCGACGACGCTCAACCGGGCATGCCCCCACAACTGTTCCAAGTCAGAGATGGGTGAGCTGCGGTCGAGGCGGCACTCGAGGTTTCGAAGCCGATTGCACCTATGATATTCCGCGAACAAACTCGCAGCAAAAAATCCTCGCGCCTAGTCTCACATAAGCGGCCGGTCCGGCTCAGACCAAACGCGATTCCCGAACGCAGGGCGCAGTCAATCGTGTGCGGCAATTAGTACATAACCGGAGTTTCGAGGATTCCCCACAGGCAGGCTGTCATCGGGGACCCAAGCTTCGATGTAATAGGCTGTTAAATCGACGACCCGACGGCGAACTTTTTCTTCAGATACGGGCTAAGAGCTCTGGAGCACTCAGCCAGTATCAAGAACTTGTCGGCCAGTTGGGCGTCTTAAAATCGGGATAGAGGCTTTTCCTTACTCGTAAGGAGCGACATTTGGCCACTAAGCAAATATCATGGTTCTACGTCTTGCCTGGTGGTCAAAAAACCGCCCCGACCGGATCAGCTACAATGGGCGCGCCGTTTTATTTTCACCAGCGACCAGCGTTAAGATGCGCAGAGAGCAAAATGACACGCAATTGCGGGAAGGCATATCTCCCGACAGGAGGAGCGGCATGCAATACGATATTGTTATTCGCGGCGGCGTGGTGATCGACGGCTCGGGACTACCACGCTATCAGGCCGATGTAGGGATCGCTGATGGCCGCATTGCTACCATCGGCAAAATCGCCGACGGCGGACGTGAAGTCATCGATGCCGAGGGGCACGTTGTCGCGCCCGGGTTTATTGATGGTCACACCCATATGGATGCCCAGGTTTTCTGGGATCCCCTCGGCACCTGCTCATGCTGGCATGGTGTTACGTCGGTTGTGATGGGAAATTGTGGCTTTTCGCTCGCTCCCTGCGCAGAGAAGGATAAGCTGCTAGTTATGCGCAATCTCGAGCGCGCCGAGGACATCTCTCCTAGCGCAATGGAGGCCGGTATCAGATGGTCGTGGACGACTTTTGCTGAATATCTTGATGCCGTTGATCGCTTACCCAAGGGCATCAATTACGCTGCCTATGTTGGACACTCTGCACTTCGTACTTACGTAATGGGCGAGCGCGCGTTCGATCAAGAGGCCAATTCCGAGGACCTCTCAGCCATGAAACGAGAGCTGCGCAACGCGATCAAGGCCGGAGCCGCAGGTTTTAGTACGTCGCGCACCAGCGCCCATCAGACTCCGGACGACCGCCCAGTCGCGAGCCGTCTTGCCAATTGGCAAGAAGTGAGGGAGCTGGTCGGTGTCATGGGAGAGCTGGGAGCAGGAGTGTTTGAAATCGCTCAGGAAGACGTCCCAACGCGCGAGCGGCTGCACGACTTTCTGGCCCGCATGAAGTCCTTGGCTTTGGAAACCGGTGTGCCAACCACCTTTGGCGTTGTCTATTTTCGCAAGATGCCGCACATCTGGCGTGCTTTCTATGAACTGGTCGACGATACCGTCGCAGCTGGTGGCAAAATGTTAGTCCAAGGGACCAGTCGCTGGATTAGCACGCTGCTCTCATTCGAGAGTACGCTGCCTTTCGACAAGGCGCCGGTCTGGAGCGAAATTCGGAAGCTTCCTTTAGCGGAACAGGAAAGCGCGGTGCGAAACCCAGGGATTCGAGCCCGCCTTATCGAAGCTGCTCGCGAGTACATGACCAAGCGCCACAACATCGTTGGTGCTGAGGCGCGCCCCCCCGACTTCGAGTATTTCTTTGTTCTCGATAAGCCAATGCCGCCGTACCGATCGGTCGCTGACATCGCCAGGGAACGCGGCCAGGATCCGCTCGAAGTAATGCTGGACCTCGCGTTGGAGAAACACCTCAAGCAGTTTTTCATTCAGCCAATTGTCAACGAGGACCAGGATGTTGTGCTCGCGATGATGCGCCATCCGCGATCGGTCGTTACCTTCTCTGATTCCGGCGCCCACGTGTCGCAGATCATGGATTCGTCGATCCAGACCCACCTGTTAGGCTATTGGGTCCGTGAACGACAGGCGCTGACACTTGAACAGGCGGTCCGTAAGATAACTTTTGACTTGGCAACGTTCTGGGGTTTGAAGGGACGTGGCTTGCTCCGCGAAGGTAATTGGGCGGATGTAGTTATTTTTGATCCACAGGCCGTGGCCCCGCAAATGCCGACTTTAGAATATGACCTGCCTGCTGGCGCCCGTCGCCTCAAACAGAAGGCTACTGGTATCAAAGCCACTATCGTAAATGGCCAAGTGCTGTTGCGAGATAATGAACATACGGGGGTCTTCCCGGGCAGGTTACTTCGTGGTCCGTTGGCAGCAACCGCCTGACCGTACCGCTGTGAAGGGGGCGACCATCCGGGGCGCCGGAAGCAGTCTGGCGCCCGGATTGTGCTCACGTTAGTAGATGTCCCAACCAGAATTGGTTGCGCATTTCTCGTTCGATGTGAATGTCGGTAGCGTGATCGATGAGGGTTTAGCGCTCTTTAAAGGATACCGCTCATGGAACAGGAAGTAGTCCGGCTCAAAGTACAACCGCTTACAGCCGAAGCGTTCCGTCCGTATGGCCATATGTTGGAGAGCAAGCACCCTTTGTTTCCAGAGGTTGAACCAGGCGAGGGGCGCGTCGCAATTGAATTGTTGAAATTAAAGCGACCAACCAACCCACGTCGGATCAGCATGATGGCCACCCACTTTTCCTATAATCAAACGTTCATTCCGCTCCGCGGTACGATGGCTCTGGTAGTTGCGCCCGCGCCTCGCAACCGGAATGAGGGCCACGATCGATACGAGATCGATTACGCGCAGCTAGCAGCCTTTTTTGTCGAACCCGGGCAGGCAGCGTTTATCGAAAAGGGGGTGTGGCATTACGCCGTGGCGCTCGGCCACGAATGCGAATTCATCAACATTACCCGCAAAAACCCCGGGGAAGGCACTAGTCGCGTCGACGAGGAAATGGGCATGGACAAGATCCCTTCGATGCGACCCTACGTTGAAGTGTTGGACTTCCGCCAACGCGATCATCGCGTAATCGAACTGGAACTTTGATCACCCCGATCTGCTCGAGATCATCGCAGGTCCGCAGAAGCGCGACCCACCAGGACGCGCCTTCCGCACGACATGGTAGCGAGGCTAACGCGCCAGAAGCATTGGGCGATGTGGGCCCGCGAAGTCTGTCAATCGCTTTGGCTGCTTCAGGATACGCCCCAGCGTGATTAACAGAACTACCAGCAGCACAACAACTTTGAGGTAGGAGCTGGCGGATGGTCGCCGACGAGGTTTCCGGCCCAAGCTAGCCACAGGATAAGCTACTCAGCAACAGCTATTTGGCGGCTTGATGAGCATATTCTCTATAACGACCCATGCAACAAGAATCGCAATGCCGCGCGCGTGATGGACATCTCGTCGAGTCCCCTTGCGCCATTATACCAGTCCACTGCGATTCGTTGTAACCTGCTGCTGGACCTGGCCAACCGAAAGTAAAACCTGTGATGAGGACCGTAAAAGCGTCTGGCCGCAAAAGCCAGGCGCTTGAGCTTGCGGCCGATCATGCCTTGGTGAAGCTTGAGTCCATATGCGTCCAATGCTGTGTGATCGCCATCGAGGTAGCGAGCAATGGCTGCGCCAGCGAGCCTTCCGTGTTCCAGTGCGTATGAGATGCCTTCTCCCATTAGGGGATCCACGCCAGCTGCGTCGCCCGCTAGGATCACGCGTCCATGCGTATAACGATCGCTCGGGTCGTACCATCGAATCGGGAATGATTTAATCCTCAGCCGCACGCCGTGAACTCGCGAGGAATTGAGCTCCGGGAAAGCGACGTGGAGTTGCCTAAGCAGCTCCGACATCATCACCGCCCTGGCTCCGCCTGGACTTTGGTCGTAGATGCCCAGGTTTAGATGCGGCTCGCCACTAATCAGACACGGAAATGACCAACAATACCCTCTGACACCGGCTGCGACACAGTTGAAGTTGAACCGGTAACCGTCTTTGAATCCCTCTGCCTGGCGGTCAGGTACAGGAAGTTCGACAATCAGGGCGCGACCGAGGTTGTGTTTTCCTTGGCCGAAAACCGAGGTGCGCACTCGGCTTCCGCTACCGTCAGCACCAACGAGCACGCGACTCTCGAATGAGCCTTGTGTGGTTTCGACGCCGACCTTGTACTTGTCCGCTCGGACGGCTAGAACGCGGGTGTTATCGATTATTTCCAAACCCGCCGCCTGAGCGTGCTCCAGCAGCATTGCGTCGAACTCGTCGCGGCGGATGATGGTGCACAGAGGATCACTCGATGGCTCTAAATTGATTCCTCCTACCTCGGTGACCGCGCTTCCTGCAAAGACCCGCACGGCCGGCACCTGCACTGATACGCCAAGCGCGCGAAGGGTGGTGATTACGCGCGGAATCAAACCGCCGGCGCAGACTTTCGGCCGTGGGTGGCGCGCTCGCTCAATAGCCGCGACACAGCCGCTCAACTGGGGCCGCAATTGAAGTAGGTGAAGCGCGGTTACCAATCCCGCCGGTCCTGCACCTGCAATAATGACGTCATACTTTTTCACGGCTGGTCGCCGCAGCGAGAATGGCGGGCTTTCGGGTCTGGAATAAGGCTGCGGGCGGGCCTATGCCTCAGCCCGCCGCACGAAATCTTTTGGATAGTTGCGTCCGTTAACCTTGCGGACTGATGACCGTGTATAGAGTTGCATTGCCGCGCTGAACAAGCAGCAGCGCCTGTGACTTGTCCTTTTGCGCCTGGCGCGCGATCGCTGCGAATTCGTCAGCGCTATTGACCTTCTTATGGTTAATCTCAAGGATTTGATCGCCTTGCTGCAGGTTGGCCTCAGCTGCAGGGGAGTCCGGTTTAACCCCTGTAATCACGACGCCCTTGCTGCTGTGAAGCCCGAGCTGCTGGGCTAGCTCAGGGGTTAGATCGCGGACTTGTAGCCCCCAGCTCGCTCCTGCGGCACCAGGACTTTCAGCGCTGGCGACCTGTTGTTCTTTCAGTTGTGCTATGGTCGCCTCGAGTTTGACCTGCTTGCCATTGCGGATGACCTCTATCGGGACACGCTTTCCGATAGGAGTTGCTGCGACCATTTCCGGCAGTTCGTGCTCATCATGGACTGTTTCGCCGTTGAACTTGGTTATGATGTCGCCGCGTTCGATGCCGGCTTTTGCGGCGGGTCCGTCGCTCTCTACTCCAGCGACCAAGGCTCCGATCGGAACTGACAGCCCAAACGATTTAGCAAGGGCTGGTGTGACCTCCTGAATCTCCACGCCAAGCCACCCGCGGATTACCTTGCCGTGCTCTTTCAATTGTTCCATTACCGACTTCGCCAAATTGATCGGAATTGCGAAGCCGATTCCGTTGTTCGCGCCCGTACTGCTGTAGATAGCAGTGTTAATTGCAATCACTTGTCCGCTTGTATTGAATAGCGGGCCGCCGGAATTGCCGGGGTTGATTGAGGCGTCGGTTTGAATGAAATCGTCGTAGTTGCCGCCCAGTGCCCGCCCCTTGGCGCTGATAATTCCCGAGGTCACCGAGAGATTGAAGCCGAACGGGCTTCCAATCGCCATTACCGGGTCGCCGACCTCAGCCTTCGAGGAATCGCCGAGCGACGCGTACGGCAGCTGCTGATTGGTATCAATCTTTATCAGCGCCAGATCAGTTTTTTGATCTTTGCCAACAACCTTGGCGGTGAACTCCCGCTTGTCGAGCAGCGTCACGTGAATTTCATCGGCATGTCCCACCACGTGGTCGTTCGTCAAAATGTAGCCGTCGGGCGAAACGATCACGCCGGAACCCAGCCCGTGCTCTTTGTAGTTGCGTGGAATTTGACCGAAGAAATGGCGAAACTGTTCGAACGGATCGCCACCGAAGGGGCCACCAGGTCCAAACGGATTCATGGGATTCTGTCCGCTTCCCGGACCTTGCCCTTCGTCATCGCCGTTGCCACTGTCCCCGGAAAATGGAAAACCGGACTTTACCTCCTGGACCACTGCTACATTAACCACTGTCGGCATAACCCGCTTGACCAGTGGTGCCCACGAGGGGATGGCAACAGCAGGCTCGTTCGGTTCAGGTGCGTTTGGCGGGGCTGGCCGATGGGCTGGGTGGGCGTCGCTCTGCTGTGTTCGATTCGGCGAAGGCGGCTGGGACTTTGAAGCTTGCTCGCCCGAGCCCCAAGGAAATTGAAACGCACCAGCGTTGGCAAAAGCTATCGCTAAGCCCAACATCACGCCGCCGGCAATGGCAGCGATCGACTTGCCCATGAATTCCTCCTGGAGATTACCGCCGGATCAATCCCAGCACCGGACCTTCTTGTTGTTTCAGACGACACCAGACGTACTGAAATTCAAATATGGCGTCACGTCCGTGCTCGTTTGCGGTGACCATAATCATGCGGAACACGCGTTTACTCTAAGACTACAACAAAACGAATCTGTCATGAACACTCTTCTGGCCGCCCCGGGTGATATCATAACCAGTGGTCCGAGGCAGAAATACGCGCCGCCAGGTCCAATTGTCAGCCTTTTTTTCGCTCAGCAAAAGTACGTTTTTTCCTGTCGCCAGAGGAGGTCTGTACGAGCAACGAAGCAACCGACGTCGGAATAGGAATAGAAAAAGCCAGGAGAACGAAGAGCTCGGAAATGCGGATTACAAGTGACTGGGCCGAGGCCGCACAGCCGGAACGCCAACTGAGGTCGGCGGCGCTGCGGTTGCCGTTTCTTTTACGTTCTCTTGGGTTTGGATACCTGCCCGATACTTAGTCGTTCGCAGCCCTCCCCCCCGATAGAGTAGAATCAAGTTATGGTCGAGAGTGTGGCCATATTTCTCTCAGGCATCCTCGTCTGGACTTTCCTTGAGTACGTTATTCACGGTTGGTTAAGCCATACATTCCGGACATTCGCTCAACCCCTGCATCAGGTGCATCACAAAGACCCGCGCGCAGTCTTTACCATCGGCGCTTGGGTGCCAATAGCGCTCACTTGGATAGGTCTCTTCCTCGCATTCGGATCTGCGCCCGGCGTCATTCTGTTTAGCGGGATTGTGGTAGGATTCGCCGCTTACGAAGTTGTCCATTATCGGATTCATTTCCGGGTTCCCACCCGACCGATCGAACAGTACTTGCGCTCACGTCATTTGCTGCATCACGCGGCTTTGCAGAACCGATGCTTTGGCGTGACTTCCGCCTTGTGGGATCTGGCCTTCGGCACTGAAGCTCTAATGGAAGATCGTGGGCGAAACCAATCGATTGGTGCACAGCCTCCTCTCACTGGACCCACGAACTTGTACAAGCTCAGGGATTACCTGCGACCGTTTGCCCGCAAGCGTGTTGTAGCAAGTTCTCAAAAATCGCAGTAGGCTCATCGGCTGATGCCGCACTCGTAGCGAAGCGCGAAGACCATCACTGAGCGGAGAAAAGGTGATATCGCCCGACAAGATCTGAATTGAATTCAGTGTCAAGTGAGCATTTAGCCTCGGCCGGAGGAGACAATGGCGGAGAAGACCTATCCAATTATCGAGGTCGTCGGTGTGTCAGAGGATAGCATCCACCAGGCGGTACGCAACGCACTCGCCCGGGCGGCCCAAACCATCCGAAACATCGATTGGTTTGAGGTCGGCGAGATCCGCGGCGCGGTCAGCCACGACGGTAAACCAACCTTCCAGGTCGCAGTCAAAATCGGCTTTAGGTACGAATAATTCTCTTCTTTCGCCGGGGAGCTCTGCAACTTCTTGCTCTTAGCAATCAGAGGGATTGCGAATTCAAGGTAAAGGTGAGGGCAAACGCGGCTGAGGCCTGGTCGGAACAGCGCGCCGCCAAATCTTGGGCAGATGACACGAGCCCGAGACGCTTGAGCCAGCTTGCCTAAGTGGCGCGACGGAACTTCGGCAGTGACACTTCCGGGGTGACGTCGTCAAAGACCACCTCAACCGGTAACCCAATCTTGAGTTCGCCCGGCGGCACATCGGTTACCCATGTAACCATGCGGACCCCTTCGTCGAGCTCGACAATTACCGGACTGTAGGGTACTTGCTCAGCAAAATGAGGCATCATGGGCTGCATCACCGTTGTCCACGAAAAAACCTTTCCCCTGCCTGACGAGAGTGCCCACTCCCATTCGAAGGAGCCACATTTAGCGCACATATCACGCGGAATATGCCGCCAGGTGCCACATTTCGTACACCGCTGGAACCGCAACTCGTGCTGGCGGCAAAACCGATAGAACTCCGCCGATAAACCGCCGGTGCGTGGTAGCGGAAGCTTGTATGGTCTGCTCTCCGCCATTGACTACCTCCTCAGAATGGCGAGCCCGCCGTCACCAAAATCGCCCCAACCGGTAACCAGGCCAACTTCAGCATCCCGGACCTGGCGCGGACCACAATCATGACGCAGTTGACGGACGGCCTCGACGATGTGGTTGGTGCCCCAAACATGTGCTTCTGACAGCAGTCCGCCATGTGTGTTTAGGGGAAGCTCACCACCGAGCTCAATACGCCCCTCGCGCACAAAATCTTTCGCCTCACCACGCTTGCAGAAGCCCATCGCTTCGAGCTGCAACATCACGACGTAAGTGAAGCAGTCGTAGATTTCGGCGAAGTCAATGTCCTTGGGCGAGAGTCCTGCCATCGCGAATGCCTTAGGCGCGGCGAAAGTGAGCCCAATCACAAATGGATCAGGCCGCGCCGGAATATCATCGGCGGGGTAGGGATGGCCTTCTGCTACACCCGATATGTAGACTGGCGGTTTCGCAAGGTCGCGGGCGCGCTCAGCCGCGCTGACCACGACCGCACAAGCAGCGTCGGTCTCCAAGCAGCAATCGTACAGCCGAAAGGGATATGAAACCCAGCGCCCAGCCAGATAATCCTCCATCGTGAGGGGCCGCCCGCGCATCATCGCTTTGTCATTGAGTTGCGCGTGCCTGCGCTGCGCAACTGCTATCGCTCCCATCGATTCGAATGGCGTACCGTAAAGCTGCATATGCCGCGTTGCAAGCCATGCATAAAACTGGACCGGTACTGTTGCTCCATAGGGTAAATAGTATGCGCCGATCGTGTTGGCCAGGGGATTGGGCGGTGGTATTGGTCGCTCACCGGTTTCCGCCCTGGCCCCGCCCCCACGAACTGGATTTGACGAGTAACCGTTCCAACCACATGGAATCAGGACATGGTGCGCGATCCCGTTGGCGACGGCGAGAGCTGCACTCTGGAGCGCGACCACAGGGCTGGCACCTCCCATGTGCACCGTCGTCGCGTAGCGTAGATCTGCTATTCCGAGGTTGGCGGCAAAATGCTCCGCCGTGGCGCCCAATGGCGGCCCGATAATGCCGTCGATCTCGTGGGGCTGCAAGCCCGCGTCGTTAAGCGCCGCCACGGAGGCTTCAAGCATCAGCCGCAGCTCCGTTTTACCCGAGCCTCGGCTGAAGGCTGATTCGCCTACTCCGACGATGCATGCCTTGTCTTTCAACGATTCCATCATTTACTCCCCCGTCGCGACTAATCTTACCAAAGAATACTGTGAGCAGGTGAGTTGCGACTCCGTCGAGCGGCGTCCTGTCTGGTTGTTCGGCTTGTCAATTCCTGGGGCCGGCTGACCGACTGTAAACTAACAGCTATTCCTCCAACGGCTCTTCGCGAATATCGAAGATCACCTTTTGCCAAGTCAACTCGATCCTCTCCGCGGTGCCTTGGACCATCAGCTCGAAAATGCCTTGGTTGAGTTCCTCGCGAGGACGCGACAATAGCCGCATAAACGCTTCTGCGGCCTCATTCGTCTCAAGCATCCGCGGCTGCCAGCGGCCGAACACCCGCGGATTGTTCGCGTACTCGTCGGTCATGCCGGTGCGTACGAAGGGCAGCAGAATGCAGGAGGCTGATACCAGACTGGCATTTTGTCCCAGATTGACGGTTAGTACCTTCGGTAACTTTAAGACCGCCCAGTTACTTATCACATAGCCGGGAATCGACACGCCAGGATCGATTGCCTGGCGCGACGACACGTAGACAAGTTGCAGCGGCTCGCGATGATATACTGCTTCGCCTGCCCACAAATGCGTACTGGCCAGAAATCCGTCAATTTTGGTGTCCAGCACCAAACGTGATTCCTGCAAATTATCGATGAAATGTTGACGGACACGTGCCCGGCGCATAGCCAAGGGTTCATCGGGAAGCTCGCGGAGCGCGCGGCCGAAGGAATAACCTTTTTCAGTCAAGCCGGAGTTGCAGATCAGCAAATTGGGCGGCAGCCCACCCATCTGCTCGATCACGTAACTGCGCGTCGCCCACAAATCACCGAGATTAGTTACGTCTGCCTGGACCGGAAACGCATTGACGCCCGCGTTGCGCAAGGCCTTTACCAGGTCGAAACCATCAATATAGCTGGAATGAAAATGGACGCCCACAGCGGCGGCGCCATTTAGACCTGCCGCTAGAGCGAAGGCCTGCCCCAGTCCGCCGTCTTTGCCCGCGCCGGTTATCAGGACTCTGCGGCCCGCGACTCCTTTTTGGAGTTCGGGTGCGAAGCGAAAGCTCTCGAGTCTTGCCGTAAAGGCCATCGGCTTTCTCCAAAGTTGGGGGTCTCTTTTCGAGGCCCCAGATTGATCATCGTCCTTGCGCTACCCCTTTTTAACCATGGATCGCAAGTCTCGGGAGTTCGAGCACCGCATGCGTCCTGGGTAAAACCTCGTCGCGACACAGGGAGCTGACCTCGGACTATTCTTTGGCTTTTCGGAATGGCCTCTTCATGCTACTCAATTGCCGGAGACAACTGCGAGATGGCATCTGGTAATGGTCATCAGGAATGGCGCGAGGAGACGATCCACGTTGATGATTTGGATCTAACCTTAATTAAGGGCGGCAGCGGCCGACCCCTCCTGGTCCTGCACGAGGAACTAGGCTGGCCGGGATGGTTAAAGTGGAATTCGACGCTGGCCCAAAGGCATCTCCTGCTGATCCCCCAGCACCCCGGGTTTGGTCGGACACCGCGCTCTGAGTGGATAAGTAGTGTCCGCGATCTGGCAGGATTTTATGCCCGCTATCTGGCTGAGCAGAACCTCGCTCCCATCGATGCTATCGGCTTTTCACTGGGAGGATGGATCGCTGCGGAAATGGCGGCATGCAATCCTAGCCAATTTCGCAAGCTGGTGCTGGTCGCTCCGATGGGCATCCGACCACGGGAAGGAGTAATCTTGGATTTCTTCCAATTGATGGCTCCCAAGCATCTCTATGCCACCGTATATGATCCCGACGCGACGCCCGAATTCGACAATTTATACGGGGGTCAAGGCCCTGAACAGTTCGAAGGATGGGAGGAGGCCCGCGCCCAAACCGCGCGGCTGGCGTGGACGCCATTCATGCACAACCCCAGTTTGCCCCATCTGCTCGGGATTGCCTCAAATCTGTCAACTCTCCTTATCTGGGGCAAAGAGGATCGGGTCGTGCCACCGACAGTTGCCGCTCAATTCAAAGAGGTAATGAAATCGGCACGACTCGTTACGTTCGATCGTTGTGGTCATCGCCCCGAGGTGGAACGAACGGTCGACTTTATCCGCGAAGTCGAGGCTTTCCTGGAATAACGGGGGCTGTTCGCGAGCGCCAATTGGAACCGAAAAATTAAAATCTCAAGCATTAGTCCGAGACTGCGGACTCGCAATTAAGGAGGCGGTGCTATGCACCTTATGTACTTCACCGAACGACCGTACCGATACGTTCCGAACGACGAAGTTATCAAGACGGGATTTTTCGGGATTGAAAACAGGCATTTCGACCCGGTCAAAGGTGGGCAGCTATTAAACGAGTACCTCGACGAAAAAGTCCTGGCGGAGGAACTCGGCTTCGACGGCGTGATGCTAAACGAGCACCACGATACGGCCTTCTGTATGGGCTCGGTGATGGATGTCGAGGCGTCGATCCTCGCCCGGATCACCAAAAAAGTGAAAATCGTGCTGCTCGGCAACCCGTTGCCAATCGTTGGGAATCCCCTGCGGTTAGCCGAAGAACTCGGCATGATCGACATGATCTCAGGCGGGCGGCTGGTTGCAGGATGGGTTCGTGGTGGAGGTAGCGAGCAGTTTGCGTCCAACGCCAATCCCGCCTTTAACCGCGAATATTTCAACGAGGCCCACGAGGTTGTCATTCAGGCTTGGACCCGGCCAGGGCCGTTTCGCTACGAAGGTAAGCATTTTCACTACCGCTTTATTGACCCTTGGTGCCTGCCCATTCAAAAGCCTCATCCGCCAATCTGGATTCCGGGTTTGTTAAGTCCCGAGACAGTAATGTGGTGCGCGCAACACCGTTATCCTTATATCGCTCTAGCGACTTTCCTCGAACCGACGGTTGAGTTGTGGGATATCTACCGTGATGCTGCAGCTGCGGAAGGGTACCAGGTCGGCCCTGAGAATTTCGGCTATCTGCAGAAAGTTTACGTGGCGGAAACCGATGAAAAGGCCCGCGAAATCGCAAAATGGGATATGTTCGGCGGCGCTGGCATCGGTTACAGCCTCTTTGGTCAACCGCAATGGATGTTTCCGCCTGGATACAATTCAAAAGAGGCCACGCGGAGAATAGCAAGGCAATTCACTGACCCCCACGCCGACAAGAAGAGCCCGTGGGCCGGCCTAGCCGACGGAACAACCACCTCGAAGATTGCCGATGCCCAGGTCAAGACCCGCTCTGCGGTTTGGCAGGATTCTGGTCCAATCGATGTCGAAGCTACCAGAAAGCAGATTTTTGAAGCCTTCCCAGCCGTCGAACGCGCTATGCAGGTAATCTGCGGCACCCCCGATACGGTCATCCCTAAGTTGCGGACCGTGCTGGAAGTGCTCCGACCCGGCATCTTTGCCTTCTGGCAAAATGACGGCCCGATTTCAAAAGAAGATCGTCTCAACAACATCCGCCTAATCGCCAAGGAAGTCATGCCCGCGGTGCGGGAGATCGGCCGAGAACTCGGCCTTACCTCTCCTTTCGAGGTAAAGCCAGGATCGCGGCCGCTTAAAGGTAATCGGCCGGAATCAGTGGGCTCGCTCGAACCATTGCAACGTCTCAATGGACAGACCACTGCCCACGCCTGAAACCTGCTCCCAAGCCCGATAGCTGTTTGCGGGTAGAGCCTTCACTGCCGCTCTACCCGCGGCCGCTATCGCATTATCTCATTCAGACCGGGGGCGGTGGTGTATCGGACCAGATCGTCGTACTCGCGCGGCGCTTCCTCGTTGGTGTAGATCGGATGCGCAGCATCAGGGTCAACAAAGAATGTGGCATGGGTGTTCTTCACGTCCCAGTACGACCAGACTAAGGCTCCACAGGAGTTGACCGGGCCGATTTGCGGCACATTACAGGTCTTTAAGAACAAGCCCATAAACTTCCAGGGCTGCATCTGAGCGTCGTAAAGATCCTCCCACAGAGGAGCAGCGAATTGACGGTCGATATAGAGGACTCGCTTGCCGTAACAGTAACCGGACGCATAAGCAGGTAACTTGCTTACACTGAGAACATCGACATCGCGCAGTTGCCATTTGCCCCAGGATGGCTTCGGCCAGCCGAGCGGCATATCGAAATCCTGCGGAAATCTTCCCTGCGGCAAGTTGATATCCACCAGGGAAAGCATTTTCTTTTCGCCAACCAGTTCTGCGGTGACCTGCGTCAGATTCGAATCAAATCCCTCGCGTAGTTCTTCCGGAGTCGCATCCGTATCGTGCGAAGGACTGCACCTTGCGAGGGTGGATATTGGCTGATAGCGGCGCAGCGCGGGAATGAACGCAAATTGATCGTCAGGCTTCGAGAGATCGGCGTAGGAAATGTACAGATTGGCGGCGTATCGCAGCTGTTCGGGTTCCAGCACCATCAACCACTGAGTGACGAATTTGCCCTCGGAGCCGGGAATCGTCGCGGGAATGCCGGGGTCAGTATTGAATGCCAGCTGTCGCTCAACAATCTCGGCCGCGTTGCAGCTAATGCTGCCATAGTGATCGACCATACATCCGTCGGCATAGGAAATCACCGAGAGATGAGGCATGTAGCGATACCACAGATTTGCCAGAATCTTCCAGCCTTTATGCGGTTCCTGAGGGTTGGGGAATGGTATCCCGCCTTGGTAATTGTGCAAGGTCAACCCTCCATCCGGCAGCTCCTCTATTTGTACCTGGGCGGCGTATTTCTCCGTTGCCGCCAGGTAATTGTGTGGCAGCGGGTGAATAACCGTCGGTCCTACCTCCAATGAGACATCACTCGGCATCTTCCATCCGTATTTGCCTTCGAACAAAGCTTGCATCCCTTCGGGCATAAACTGTTGATAGCGCTGCCAGTTCTGCATAGTGATGACAGTGCCAGGCGGGATCGGCTCAGCCGCTCTGTCTGGTACGACCTGTGACCCGCCGGCAGAGGCCTGGGCCAGAACTGATGTAGGTCCCACTAACACAAGCGGGACAACTATCCATCCAAGCAGAGCAATCATTCTACTCATTCTTTACACCTGAGCAGCCGACTGGGCTGACGAGAACTCGCTCGGAGCCGCTGACCTCGCCAATAACACCGCTAAACCGGTTGTCGGAATCCATGGATGCGAGAACGGCTACAGAAAGATCCAGGCTCGAAGCCCCAGCGGCCAGCTTCCCAAGTCGCATACTAGTGCTCCGTGATACGCAGCGTCAAACTCCAATTAACCATGTGGTGAACAGAAACCGCCCCTGGTTTTGAATCGGTACGCGAGCCTCGCTTGCTTGATGCCAGACTCTCAAGCATTGGCCGAGTGGGTGAAAATTTGATAGCAAACGAGCTGATTTAATGCGTTTCCATCTGACACAACATTGCAAGGCAGCGACACGCAAGTGACAGCGATGCGCGGAGGTGTTACCCGATGAAATACGGCGTAGCTATCTTTCCAACGGATTATGCGATTCGGCCCGACGAATTGGCGCGTGAGGTCGAGCAACGCGGCTTCGAGTCGATCTTCTTTCCCGAACACACCCACATTCCAACCTCCCGTCGCTCACCCTTTCCGAGGGGCGGTGAGCTGCCGCGGGAGTACTATCACACGATCGATCCCTTCGTTGCGCTGACGATGGCAGCCGCCGCCACGCGGAAACTTAAGCTGGCGACAGGAATTTGCCTAGTTATCGAGCGCGATCCGATCGTCCTGGCCAAAGAAGTCGCCAGCGTCGACCTGGCGTCCAATGGCCGCTTCATCTTCGGTATTGGTGGCGGCTGGAACGCCGAGGAAATGGAAAATCATGGCACTAACTTCAAAACCCGTTGGAAGCGCCTGCGCGAAAGCATCGAGGCGATGAAGGCTATCTGGGCGAACGAGGTCGCCTCGTACCAAGGTGAGCTGATTCGCTTCGAGCCATCGTGGTGCTGGCCGAAACCGGTTCAGAAGCCGCATCCGCCGATCCTGCTGGGCAGTCATGGGCCTCGTGCCTTCCAGCGAGTAGTACGATACTGCGACGGCTGGCTGCCCAATTGTGGGCGGGGCGGCGATCTGCCGGCTCAGGTCGCCGAATTGAGGCGATATGCCGAACAGGCCGGGCGCGATCCTCAAACCATTTCGGTTACCGCCTTTGCTGCGCCCCTCGACCCGCGCGCAATCGAATCCTTCGAGAAAGTCGGCATAGAACGTTCGGTTTTTTTCCTGCCAGCTGAGGGCCGCGACAAGGTAATGCCTGTACTCGACCGCTGCGCCAAGCTGGCGGCCAGCTCAGTGGCATAAGCGACTACCAAGGCGCGCCGACGGCAATCGGCCTGAAACATCCGCGTCTATGATTGCAGAGGCTCACGAGCAAGGATTGACAGAATGCTGCGGCATTTACTCGATGGCTACAGAGTACTCGACTTCACCCATTTCATAGCGGGTCCAACTGCTACTCGGCTGATGGCAGGGATGGGGGCCGAGGTGGTGAAGGTGGAACGCGCGCCCCACGGCGACCCTGCCCGAGCGATCGAATTCATCCGCGACAAGCGCAGTGCCTACTTTATCCAGCAGAATCGCGGGAAGCAGAGTCTCTGCCTCGACTTAAAGAAGCCGGCGGCGATCGAGTTGCTCAAGCGGCTAATCCCCCAATTCGACGTTCTGGTGGAAAACTTCGCGCCCGGCGTGATCGGCCAGATGGGCCTCGATTATCAGACGGTCAGCTCCCTCAATCCCCGTATCATCATGTGTTCAATTTCGGCATTGGGACAGACTGGACCCCTGGCGCACGATCCGGGCTTCGACTTTATCGGTCAGGCCTATGCCGGTATCACCTCGCTGATTGGTGAGGAGGACGGGCCGCCCTATATGCCGATGGTTGCCATTGGTGATGTAAGCACCGGAGTCCATGCAATGGGCGCAATTGCCTGTGCGCTTTTGTATCGGGAAAAGACCGGCGAAGGGCAATACATCGATGTCTCGCTGCTCGACTCCTATTTCCACTGTCAGACTGTCGGGGTGGAGCTGTACAGTGCCAGCGGCGGCAAATTCGAAGTCAAACGCTCAGGCCTTCATCATCCATTCTTTGCGCCGGCGGGAACCTTCAGGGGGCGCCGCTGGTATATCATTATCCTCGCCTGGCTCGATCAACATTGGCGCGGAGTATGCGAAGCGATGGGCAAGCCCGAGCTCCTCTCCGATCCACGTTTCGCCGACGTTAACAGCCGGGCGAGGCACCGTGATGAAATCATCCAGCTCATCGAGGAATGGCTGGCCTCGATGCCTGATGACCAGCGGTCAATTGACGCCCTACGCGCGCGTCACGTACCAGTCGCGCCCGTTCTCTCCGTCGCGGAAGCCATGCATCATCCGCACTTGGTTGAGCGCGGCACCGTTCGGACCATCACCGACAGACTGCTAGGCGAATTCCAAATTCCCGGATTTCCGCTACGCTTTTCCCGGTTCCCTGAGGAACTCGAACTCGAGGCGCCCCTTTTGGGTGAACACAACGAAGCCGTGCTAGCCAGATACCTCGGCTATTCGCGAGAAGAGGTCAACCGCCTCACCCAGGAAGGCGTTCTCTGCAGTGCCGGCTACTAGTGCTGAGGCTCGGCTGCCTGCTGACCGAAAGCCCCGGTTCGCCTCGGTCGGAGTTAGTACCTGAGATTTGGCGCAGAGATGCGGTCGATCAGACCGAAGCTCTCGGTCCGCGGCCAATCCTGCTTTTAGCCGCGCTCCTTGGCGGTTTTCCAATCGATATGGAGAGATAACTCATGGCTTACGATGCGTACAGGCTAGTGACGGTAGAACAGCGGGGCCCAATCGCGTATGCGACCATCAACAACCCTCCGATCAATCTCATTACCCGTAACCTGCTGGACGAGCTGGTCCAACTTTCAAGGCAGCTGGAGGCGGATGACAGTCTATTGGTCATCGTGCTGAGAAGCGCAAACCCCGATTTCTTCATCGCTCATTTCGATGTGGGCGCCATTCTCGAGTTTCCAACTGATAAGCCTGCGTCGCGCGAAGACTATGCCAACGCGTTCTATCACGATATGTGCGAGCGGTTTCGCCTGATGGACAAAATCACCATCGCTCAAATCGAGGGCCGCATCGGCGGCGGAGGTTCCGAACTCGCGATGTCCTGCGATATGCGCTTCGGCGTGCGTGGCAAAACCGTAATCAACCAGATGGAGGTGCCGCTCGGGATTCTTCCCGGCGGGACCGGCACGCAACGGATGCCACGCCTGATTGGTCGCAATCGCGCCATGGAGGTTATTGTAGGTGGCATTGACGTCGACGCTGCCCTCGCTGAGAGCTGGGGTTACCTTAACCGCGCCTTCGAGCCTGGTCAGATTGGCCCATACGTGGAATGGCTTGCACAACGAATCGCATCGTTTCCGCCCGAAGCGGTACGATTGGCCAAGCAAGCCATCAATTCTTATGAGAAACCTCTGGCAGAAGGGCTTCGCGACGAGAGCTATCTCTTCCAGCAGTTGCTACGCACTCAAAGTGCACGTCAGAGGATGCAACGTTTTCTGACAATTGGCGGCCAGACACGGGAGGGTGAGCTGAAGATCCAGGAACTCAGCGCACGGCTCGGTTTGCAGTGACTCAGCCAGCGCTTCAAATCGCCTTGCGCGTTTGACGGACGGCTGATGATTCGTCCTAATAGCCGACGAAGCCAAACGTTGGAGGTAGGTCCATGCCGCGAGTACCGTACGTCGAAAAAGAATCAGCACCACCCGAAATCAAGAAGCTTTACGAAGGGTTCGAGGCGCAATTTGGTATCCGCTCCGTGCCCAACGTAGCCAAAGCGCTGGCCAACAGCCCGGGGCTTGCTACCAGGGTGTTTCCGTTGGCCAACTACTTCATGAATCAGTCACCGCTTGATAAGCGATTACGCGAACTTGCCGTCCTGATGTTGATGAAGCGATGTGAATGCGAGTATGGTTTTGTTCGTCACATCGAGATCGCCAAACGCGAAGGCATTAGCCAGGAACAGATCGACGAGATCGGTTCGTATCGCACGAGCTCGCGCTTCAGCGACAACGACAAACTCATCCTGCAATATGCCGAAGAGCTGACCACCAAGGCACAAGTGGACGATGATCTATTCCGAAAAGTGGAGGCGGTCGTTGGTAAAGATAAGATGGTCGATCTGACGGGCGCCATCGCTTTCTGGAACATGATGGCGCGTAATCTGAATGCGCTCCAGGTGGGACTGGAAGCCTAAACAGGGGGGGCCTTGAGAGGAACGAAGCGGACGGACGGCTTCGCCCGACGTCAGCTTCGTTCCTCAGCGGTGCTGCGGCGCAGTTTGCTGAGCAGTTAGCAGAGCCACTTTGCGCCTGGAGTTGGCTCCGTGAACCCGCGCCAAATCGCCTTTGGTAGCCGCGAACGGTCTCGTTCAAAAGTTGCATCCTGGTGTTTTTTCCGGCTGGCTAGACACTCCTAGTTTGTTTAGAATAACAAACTGTTAGTTATATAAAACCCGAAACGTGGACAAGAAGGCTCTGTCGTGAGACCCCGATCCCAGGGCCAGGCCATGCCTCCCGGCCCGACCGCGGAAGTGCCTCTCATAGGGCGTGCGGCGGAACTGTCTGTGTTGAAGACCGCTGCCGACTCGGTCAAGAACGGACGCTTCTCCGCCGTGCTGGTCTCGGGCGAGGTCGGCATCGGTAAAAGCCGACTCGCCGATGAAGCGTGCGAATATGCCCGCGGCATCGGCTTCGAGATCATTACCGGGCTCTGCTGCAAGGCCCAAAGCGAGGTTTCCTATGCCCTTTTTGTCGAAGCCTTCCGCCGTCTCGGGTCCTATTTCTGCCTAAACGGTAGAAAGGGCCGGGGTGGGACGGGACGGTTTTCGACATCGGTTGCGGCGGTGAACCGATTGCGAATTAATGCTTCGCTTGCGCAGGCTCGACCAGTGGATAGCGAGCGAGCCCAGGCAGATCTGTTCGAAGAAGTGAGGCGCTCGTTGACTGCATGCGGCGAGCGTCGTCCGCTGATGCTTCTTCTGGAGGACATTCAGTGGGCCGATTCGGGCTCACTCTCCCTGTTAGCCTACCTCGTGCGCGTGCTGGTGCGAGCCCGTGTGTTTATCCTGGCGACCTGCGGCCCACGCGAGAATCCCGCGGAAGTGAACGGCGCTCTCACTGAATGTGTTCGCTATCGGTGCTGTCGGCGGTTGCGTCTCAAAGGGCTTGCCGAGCCCGAAATTGTAAAGTTCGCCGAGCAGCTGCTGGGTGCCGAAATGGCCGACCAGGCAGCGCGTCTTGGTCCTGAGCTGACGCGGCTGACCAATGGCAACCCGCGGTTCGTCGAACGAATTATCCGTCATCTGCGGGAACAAACTCGGCTGTCCAAGAGTAGTGGCCACGCCAAGGTCGAGCTGCAATGGGAGGCCAGGTTTGCCGCCGACGACGAACTGCGAGAGGTTGTGGATACGCACCTACGAGGATTGTCCCCGCGTTGCCATGAGGTCCTTAGAGCCGCGGCGATTCTGGGTGACGAGTTTGAATTCGACGTATTGGCAAGAATGGTGCAATTTGGCGCAAGTGAGCTCGCCGAAGCACTGGACGAAGCGACCCGCACGGGAATTCTGACCTTGGGGGGTGACGAAGGTGCCGACTACGCTTTCGCTCACGCCCTGGTGCGTCAGAGCCTTTACGAACGCCATAACCACCCCGCAAGACGTGCCCGCCATGCACAAGCGGCGAGGGCCATCGAGGCCATACATTGCGTTGACCTCGCCCCGTATGTCCAACAACTTGCGATTCACTACACCCGCGCGGCAGCCAAGGGTGACCTGGCCAAAGCCGTAGCCTATTCCACGAGCGCCGGTCAAATGGCATATGAGGCGGGAGCCTATGCGGATGCGATTAAGCACTGGCGGAGCGCCTTGAAAATCGCAAACGGCAGCGATCGCAAACTACGTGCGGAGTTGGCCGAGCGCCTCGGTGAAGCCAGTGTTCGTGCGGCGACGCCGGCGGAAGCCGCGCGTTACCTGCAAGCCTCTTTAAAACTTTATAAGGAGCTTGGTCAGCCGGCGGATGTCGCTCGGGTCCAAGCTCATCTTTTCACCCTACTTTCGCTGTGTCGCGTCGGGCAGTCGATTTCGCTGCTCACCATGAGTCCAATGGCAGCGCGCGGCGTGACTGGCGAGGCGCTTGCCGAGACGCCATTGGTCGTTTGTGAAAATCCCAGTGCTGAAGCCGAATCCGAGATCGGTGCCGCGATCGCCGCGCATGCTCGATTTTGCACCGATAAAGGTCTGGCATCGTCAAAGCGGGCGATGGAGCTTGCGCAGAATTTCGAAGATCCCAGCCTGTGGTGCCAGGCTGCCGCCCTCAACGGTCACTTTTTGTTAGCGGCAGGAAAGGTGCGCCAGGGCATGGCGCTAATGGAGCAAGCTGCCGACCGCGCTCTGAGCACTGGGGATGCCAAGCCGCGACTGGCCACCGCATGGCTGCTGGGTTTTTCCCACCTCCTTTTGTGGGATCCTGGTGCCGCCGAAAATGCTATCGAGACGGCCCTGATCCCGGCCAATTCTCAGCAGGTTGATTTCCTGCGGCAAATTCTGCTGGCACATCTGGGCATTGCGCGTGCCTTTTCCGGACGATTGGACCCGGCGCGATCAGTTTTGAGCAGCGCGGCCCATCGTTTTCTCGAGGCTAATCTGAGGTTTCTGGAGGGCGAATGGGCGGAGGCTGAGACGCTGCTAAAGCAGCAGCTCGAACGCGCCCACCCCGCAGAAAGTACGCAGCAACACTGGATTGCCAGCTTTTGGCTCGCTCGCCTTAAACGGATCGGTGGGGACTACGATTCCGCGCTGGAACTCTTGAAGCGAACTCCCTTGATCGCTCGATCACTGCTGCGTGTCCCTGAGGAGATCGCAACTCGTTCTGAGCTGGTTCTGCTGCGGCTGGCCCGCGGGGAGATCGCAGATGCTCGATCCGAGGTCCGGAAATGTCGCTCTCTGCTGAAGCCGTCAGAAGACTGGCGCGGGCTCTCTGGTTTTGTCGCGCGTGCCGAAGCAGCGTTGCTTACTGAAGAAGGCCATCTGGAAACAGCGCAGGAATTATGGCGGGAGGCGGAAAGAGTCTTTTCCTATTACCTCTTGCCATGGGAAGTCGCCGAAACGCTGGTCACTTGTGGCAGCCTGTTGTTACGGCACGGCAGGCGGGACGAAGGAGCCGCCAAGCTTGGCGCGGCTATCGAGATATGTCGCAACCTGAAGCTCGGAAACCGGTGGGAGGAACGGATTCAGAAGCTGCGCGACCAGCCAGGCGGCGAGCCTCTCTCCGATTTTGCCGGCTCGATATCGCCCGCTTTCGTAAGCAGCTTAGAGAAGCCACTGCAGGCGGTGCCTGCCTCGTCCGGAATGAGCCACCCGGCTTCCGCTCATGATCTGGCGCTGTTGGCTACACTAATACACGACGCGATCGCGCACCTGATGAATGCGATCGACAAAGCGTCCAAAATGCGAGTTCCGATTGAACGTATTGCGGCAGCCACCGAACGGCTGAGCCGAATAGACACCCCAATCGATCGTCTTGTCCGGGCCGTGGAATTGGCCATTCCAGGGTCGCTCACGGCCGGTTCGCCTCGCGCTCGGCAGCACGCGCGACCCAGTCACCACAAGCTTAATCGCAGTCATGATCCCGGCCGTCCGCTCGGACCCACAAAGCTCTGCTGAGCGCCACGAAAAGCAGCTTTTGCGGTTCGACCTGGTCGCTCTTGCGAGGACTCAGACTTGTCAGGACTTGTTCAATGGCTGGGTTACGCACAGCGCCGCCAAAGCGCTAGGCTATCCATCGGTGCCGGTCCTCGGTCCTTGTTCGATGGTCGACGCGTTGCGCACCGAACAGGAGCTCACGACACTGTGTGCGGCTGATGGACTGGAAAACCTTACGACGGAGTGGCCGCGACGTGTCTCAAAACCGTCGCGCGATGCGAGTTCAACCTGGCGGCGCAAATCATTGCCCTCCAGCAGCATCGCTTGCATATAGACCTTGTCGCCGGTCACGGTCTCCGCGAACGGCAATTCGAATGGCGGTCCCACTCGTTTGAAGACCTTGTAGAACTGCGAGATGTCGCGAGGAATCACCAGCGGATAGATGAGAAGCGCCTGCGCCTGTAGCAGTCCCAGCAGAATCATTGACCCTTTCCGCAATGCTAGTGCTGCCTCGTGCGTGCGGGCCCAGAGCTGACCAGCTTCGTAGACACCGTCGGGCGCCAGATGACTTAGGTTAGGCACCGGAAAACTTTGACTGAACTCGTTAAGACAATGGAGGCTGAAGCCGCCGAGCAACCGGTCCGGTTCGGCTTCATCGAAGATGCCGTAGAGCCGGGCGAAGGTGAGTTGAATTTCGCTCACCCGCGAACGCGCGGTTTCTCGAAACTTGCCGCCTCGAGCGGCTCGCGCCTCCAGCATCCCCGCCCTGTATGTATTCCGTTCGCTGTCGCTTTCAAGCAGACGCAGTTCCATCGCGCTCTCCTTTGGTGGCCGGCTCCCGCAGCCGGAATCGAGGATTGGCAGTTCTTTGGCGGATGGAAGTCTACGACTTTTGGCGTACAAGGTCAACGACTTTTGACGTAACTTGTCGACCGACCACCAGCGTCTTCATCATCGGCTTCTGCAATCACTTGCCGCGCAGTAAGAAAGTGTGATGCAGATTGCGCTTCTCTCTCGGCCACAAGCTCATACGACGGCACGCTCTCTCTGCTGGAAATGTGGCGATGCTCCCAGCTGTGCTGACTGTGCAACGGAATTGCGAGGGCGAGGTTTGGGATGATGAGCCTGGGCAACGTCCTTTGCAGGTCGCGCTTTGCTCAAATCTTTTGGCTGGTTCAGTAACCGCCGATCGACTCAAGCCACGCTCGGCCGAGCTGATAAGGCATTTTCATTGGTGCCGACAGTTCAACCGGTCATCGAGGAGCCACGGAAAGTGTTCAGTAGAGCGACCAGATGAAGCTCTGTTTTGGGCTATCGTCCGAACCGACCCAGACAGCTGCCCGGCTCTGACCGCTGCGCTACAGTGACCCAGCCTGATGCTTTCGCAGCACGACGAGAGCCGTGCTGACGCTGGCTCGGGGCACGTTCGCTACACGAGATGCTGAATAGCACCCCGCACAGCGCCCCTGGCTGCCCAGAACTGATGATGTTTTTCAGCCTTGTTGGGAGACTTGTGAAGGGGAGGGCGGGGCGGTTTTACCTTCTATCTCGGCAGTTCGCTCATAGTCTTGAAGAAATCTTCGATCTCACAGGCCGGCAGCGTCTGAACGTGCACATCGCCGGTCGAAACAGCGCAACCTGCCAGCTTCAACGCCGCGACTTCGTTGGGGCAATCCCAGATTCCCACATAATCATACTGACCGAAGCATGCCACGACGCTGAGGGGCTTGCAGCCTAATGATTCCCCGAACTTCCTGACCGCTTCGTAGGTTGATGAGGCGTCCCGGATCTTCGCAGCCCCCTGGGGGGTCATCTTTACAAGGTGAACGTAAAGCGACATTGGAGCACCTCCTGCTCGGTCGCCCCGCCCTCCGGAGCTTTTGTCACCAGGGGAGATGGTCACCCCCGAAAAGCGGTCTTGTCAAATCGCCATTGGTCAGCGCCAATGCGGGGTTCAACCGAGCGCCTTGCTGGATGAAGAAACTCCGCGTTCTGGGCTCCCTGACAGCCAATTCGTCATAATGACTTGCCAGCCAGTAGCAACGGTGACAGAAGCACGATTGTTGTTCTGGTGAACCACGAGCGTCGGTACTAAACGATGAGCTCCGGGGCCAAATAACCGGAAATGGGTCAAACTGAATGCATCCTACCAACGGCGTTAATCTGATAAGTTGTCGCCTGCGTATTTGGGATTAGGAAGTGTCCGGACCTGAACTAGAGGGGGCTTCCGATCGGGACCTTGTTGCTGCTGTCGCCGAAGGCAGTATCGAGGCCTTGCGCGAACTCAGTTCCCGCTACGGCAGAATGTTGACCGCCTTGGCCATGCGTTTTCTGGGCAGTGAATCTGATGCTGAAGAAGTTGCGAGCGATGTTCTGTGGCAGGTTTGGCGCGAAGCCCGGCTGTTTGATGCAAGTCGTGGATCAGTCATGGCCTGGCTGGTAATGCTGGGGCGCAGTCGCTCGATTGACCGACTGCGCGCCATCAAAGCGCGTTCAGCCTCTGCCGAACCTCAAATACCGGTTTGCCCTGCTGCTGATCCGGCGTCTGAAGTTGATCGCGCTGAGCGCGCTCGCATGGTTCGAGCAGCACTGATGAACATTGATGCCCAGGAGCGAATGGCACTGGAACTCGCCTATTTCTCCGACTTGTCTCACAGCGAGATAGCGAAGAAGCTTGGCATTCCGCTCGGAACCGCCAAGACCCGAATCCGTAGCGCGATGATAAAGCTGCGTGAGGCGCTGCTGAAAACGGAGAAGTAAGCGCCAGGCGGGTGATGGAGCACCAGGAAATCAAAGACCTGCTCGCGTTGGCCGCGCTCGACCGACTAGAGGGCGAGGAAGCACGCGCTTTGAGCCACCATCTCGCAGCCGGGTGTGACGAGTGCGAGGCGGAGTTGCGCGAATTTCGCGAGGTTGCCGCCTCACTTGCCCTAGCTCTCGAGCCCGCGGGCTCACCTGTGCGCATTTTGAACCGCCTCGATGAGCGACTCGCCGCTTCGGCGGAATCTTCCCCATGGTCTCGCCCAATCCGCCGCGGGCAAGAGCTGGTGCCAGTCGCAAGTTCTCAGCTGATCAGGTGGCGCGCGGCCACCGCAATCGCCACAGCCGCGTTAATCGCGGCAAGCGCCTTTGCCATCCTGAGCATCAATCGAGCAGCACACCTACAGGCCCAATTCGAGCGACAGATGGCTACGCGTGACGCTCAGTTGCGAGAGTTGCACACGAGGTTGGCATCCTCGCGCGGTGAGATCATCACGCTGGAGCGTGTTTTGCGTGATAAGGCACGTCTCGACCAGATTTTGATGGCCCCGGATTTGCGCCTCACGCGCCTTGAACCGCTGAAGCCGGCCCCCCGGGGCGCTGGCTTGGTAGCTGTGAGCAACGTCAATCACACAGCATTGCTACAGGTGTCCGGGCTGCCTCCCACCCCTAGTGACAAGACCTACGAACTGTGGTGGATCACTCGCGAGAGCGGACCGATAAAAGCAGGACTGTTTCAAGTCGAAGGACCTGGGACGGTAATTGCCCAAGCTGAGCCGCCACCCGCTGGCCAGCACGCGCTGCTAAGTGCCGTCACGCTTGAGCCCGCAGGTGGGAGCAACTCACCAACTGGCGCCATGTACCTCAAAGGTGTCGCCGGCTAGCCACCTCTGGAAAGTGCCGATTACGTCAATCGGCAAATCCGATCGCTGCCCCTAAACGTATAGGTGAATAAAACCACGAGCCTTAGGGAGGAGCTCATGAAGAGCCAGCGCGGTCGTCTGCTATGGAGATGGTTGTTTGCTTTCGCTTGTATTGCGGGGTCAGCGCTCAGATTGGATGCTGCACCACTAGCTCCAAATCAAACCATGGGGTTCGGTAATAACCGATTACTAACGTTCACCTATCAGCAGAATTTCGATTGCGTCGATCAGCCCGGAGATGACCTCAACTTCAATGGTATTTTGGCGCAATCTGACCCAGCGGAGTTTCAAACCCCGATTTGTCAGGCTGCATTTGAACCTACGGTCGACCCGCCGGGCCGAAAAATTACCAGGAATACTGCTCACTTATATGTTCTGGTCCCGATGTTCTCGCTCGACAACGATCAAAATCCGTCCGACGCCATCGCATGTCCTGAGGGGGTGCGATCGACAACCATTTGCGGGGCAGCCCTAGGAAAGGTTCTAATCAGCCTCTTTGGCGCTTTGCCCGAGGCCTTCAAGACAACCCCTCTGGTTTTCACGCAGTGTCCGGATCCTGGCACACCGCCCGGTACCTGCACCATGCACTCTTCGACAGTCGACCTGGGTCCTGCTCTGGTCGCACTAAAAAAACTTCCGCCGCCACCCACGAACGTTTTTGTTCCAACTCCCAACCATAGCCATGTCGTCGACAACAATCGCGTGAACTCCGGCGCGATCTGGTGGGAAGTCCGGCCGGTTCTCGTCACGAATCCAAGTGACTGGCCACCGCAAGATGGCAGCAGCGGCATAACCTCGGTCGAGAAGATGGACGACGCCGAGAAGGCAGGAGACGCAATCGAGGTCCCGTCTAATTTTTTCCTGTTCTTCAGCTCTCACGTAATGAGTCCCATGAAAATGGATTGAACTGTCGGTTCTCGTGAGGTTGGTAACTCACATCCTTTTTCTAGCCGAGGGGGCACGCTTGCGCGAGATGCAGCCTGCTCGTGCAAGCGTCCCTCCGAGTGGGAAGTATGAGTCGCTCAGATGATATGTGCCGAGTCACCGCACGATCCTCTGGCGTGGCCGTGCAGAGCGAAAAGCGGCCAGGCAGTGAAAGGCACAAAGCGCGAGCAAGCAAACACAGCTCCACCTCTCTGGTCCGGTTGTCATCCTGGCTTAGACGGTCATTCTTTTCTAGCCTGCCATAACTCGGCAGAAGGCTTGTGCTCAGAATGAAGCTGACAGCGCAGAACACCCGACGCCAGACATGGTTCCGAGGACTGCTCCCGCAGGCGTCGACATCGGTTCAGACTGCGCGGACCGCTGCCCGAACCGTACTCTAATGAACCGCGCGCTAGCGGCCGATTGCGGACTCATCCGGCACGAAGACCTAATCGTTCTGCTGCTTGTCAGGGTCTTCGTTGAACACTGTCAGGTGGGTCGTGTGGCGAGACTCTCGGGCGTCATTCTTTGGACCCGGTGCGTAAACCATGCGTCGCCGCCTGAGGATAATCGTGCCGCACGGCGGGATCGGTGTTCCATCCGACCTGCGCGCAGATCCATACCATGGAGTTCAGGCTGCGTCGCTGAACCGATCCTATGTGCAGCTTACCCCGGGACGATTGAACGGTTGCGCATAAAGATCGGGGCCCGCGCCAGATAATGGTCGGCTGGAATTTTATAGCCCGTAGCTGGTCCGGCCCCTTTTAAGAAAGCCGTCGGGAAGGGAACGCGCTTGCGAACCGAAATACCCGCGTCGAGTTAGACTCAGTTGTGCTCGTAGATAAAGCAGACGGCAAACCCGCGGCATTTCTTCTCGCCTTTTTTAGCCCCTCGCCCTTCAAACGCATCTAAAGCCTGAAATACACGTACCTTCTGCGGAAGTTCTTCTGCGGAAGTCGTACCCGGGCTGTCAAAAGAGCCATCTTTCTTCTGGTAGAAGCTGCCCGATTGTGACTACTATGAAGCGGCGGAATCAAATCCTGAGGTAAGGCCTTGGCACAAACCATTGAAGGCGAATGCGAAGCGCGATTCGCCCGCGTCAGACAAGCCTTTGTCGAAAACTTCGAGAGACGCGGCGAAGTGGGGGCGGCCGTAGCAGTAACAGTTGGTGGGCGCCCGGTCGTTGATTTATGGGGCGGACACATGGACGGTTCACGCACCCGCCTTTGGCAACGTGATACAATCGTCAACGTCTGGTCCACTACCAAGGGCCTTTGCGCCTTGTGTGCCCATCGCCTGGCCGACCAGGGGAAGCTGGATTTCGAGGCCCCGGTCGCGAAGTATTGGCCGGAATTTGGGGTCGCTGGTAAGGAAAGCATGCCGGTCAAGTTCCTGCTGAGTCATAAAGCCGGACTTGCCGCGATTCGGACACCGCTCAAGCTCGAAGATCAATTCAATTGGAATAAAGTCACCAATGAGCTGGCGCGCCAGGAGCCATGGTGGCAACCGGGCACCAGGCACGGTTACCACGCAATCACCTTCGGCTGGTTGGTGGGCGAGGTTGTCCGCCGGATAAGTGGCAGGAGTCTTGGCACTTACTTTCGCGACGAAATCGCCACGCCGCTTGATGCCGACGCTTACATAGGATTTGGTCCCGAGCTCGACCCGCGCGTAGCTGAGATCCTGCCAGCCCCTGCGCCCAAGCCAGGCGAACCGAACATTTTGATGGACTTGCTAAAGGACCCGGAGTCGGTAAGCGCCAAGGCGATTAACAATCCGCCCAATGCGATAGCGACGGAGACGGTTAATTCACGCCCTTGGCGAGCTGCTGAGATCCCCGGTGCTAATGGCCACAGCACTGCACGAGCGCTCGCGCGGATTTACGGCGTGCTGGCTTGCGGCGGCGAACTCCATGGTGTGAGGCTGATCTCCTCCGGTAATCTCCCGCGATGCTATGCAGAGCAGTCAAAAGGAATGGATGAGGTGCTCAAAATTCCCACTCGCTTCAGTCTCGGTTTCATGCTCTCGCAGCCGGGCGCCGAATTCGGACCGAATCCGCGCTCCTTTGGACATCCCGGCGCAGGCGGTTCACTCGGATTTGCCGACCTCGACGCAAAGATCGGCTTCGGCTATGTCATGAATCAAATGGGTGACTCGGCAACTTCGCTGATTGATCCGCGATGCGCAGCGTTGATCAATGCAGTGTATGCATCGCTGTGACCTCAAGAGTACGGGCTGTGGTAATTTCAGCCGATGGGTTTTCTCCGGGCGAGAAAATTTCGAGCGCTATGCGCAACGGCACTCCTCACCAACGCTCGCGGTGGCCGCGGCGACGATTTACTCTGCAGAGACAGGTACGACAGAGCGGAAGGAATAGTGACGAATGGCAGCTACAGCACTGACCCCGGAATCGACACGCGGAGCAGAAATGTATTTCGACTCGTTGGGCGCAGCACTGGTGCGGACCAACGAGCTCGATTGGATCGGAGATGGTATCAATGGCGGCATCAAGATGCTGCGCATAAGCAGCGAGACCGGATGGTTCGCCGCGCTTATCAAAGGGCGTGCCGGCCAAGTCAATCCGCCGCACACGCATATCGGACCGGCGTGCTTTTATGTGATCGAAGGGGGCTTTGACTATCGTGGCGGCTCAGCTCGGGCCGGAGACTGGGTCTGGGAGCCGGCAGGTGCCGTGCATCCCGCGACCAGTCATCCGGTGGATACTATCTACCTTGCGAACGTGTTCGGACCGGTCCTCCTACATGACAAAGATGGCAAAGAGCCGGCGGTCCTTGACTGGCGCTCGTCGCAAGCGATGGTCGATCGGGCAAAAAATCCCAACGGCGCCCGAATAAAACGGCCGCAAGGTTACTTCGATCCACTCAATGCGGCGCTCGTGCGGACTAACGAGCTTGAATGGATTGATGACGGGATCGGAAACCAAATCAAGATCCTGCGCATCAACAAAGAAACCGGTTACTTCCACATCCTAATAAAGGCTCCCGCCGGACAGGTAAACCCGCCTCATACTCACCTGGGACCGGCCGATTTTTACGTGTTGGAAGGGGGCTTCGACTACCGTGGCGGCTCGGCCCGTGCCGGTGATTGGGTTTACGAGCCTACGGGTGCGGTCCATGACGCGACAACCCATCCGATGGACACGCTTTACATTGCCAACGTATATGGACCAGTTGCTTTTCATAAGCCTGACGGTAGCATCGCCAGTATTCTCGACTGGCGCTCTCTACAGGCTTTGGCGGACCGAACCGCATCTACTCGTTAGCCAATGAGCCGCAGAAGCGTTGAACGAACTGGCTTAGGGGAGCAGCTGAAGTGGATATCGGATATTTTGGAATAGGGATCGGCGCGCTTACTTCATCGGAATGGCTTAGGCCGGTGGCGATGGCGGCCGAGCGACTCGGTTTTGCCAGCATCTGGGCGCCGGAGCACGTTGTCCTCTTGGAGAGATACAGCTCAAAGTACCCGTATTCGACCGGTGAGTTTCCGATGCCGACTGATACGCCATTCGCGGATCCCTTTACGACACTGGCGTTTGTGGCTGCGTGTACGAGCAAAATCAAACTTGCGACGGGCATTTGTCTGGTGCCAGAACACAACCCGCTGGTGCTTGCCAAGACCGTGGCCAGCCTCGACCGTCTGAGCGGCGGCAGATTTATTCTGGGTGTGGGGATCGGTTGGCTCGCAGAAGAGTTTCAGGCTTTGGGAATCAGCTTCGAGCGCCGAGCTCAGCGCACTCGCGAGTATATCGATGTGATGCGCAAGCTCTGGGTCGAGCCCAAAAGCTCGCATCATGGGGAATTTGTAAGCTTCCCGGAGGTGCAGAGCTTCCCTAAGCCTCACAACCGCACAGTGCCGGTGTGGTTCGGCGGCGAGACACCGCCAGCGCTAAGACGGGTTGGCGAGTACGGCGACGGCTGGATTGGATTTAATTTGTTGCCGGATGAGGCCGGCGCAAAGATCAAACGCATCGAAGAGATTTTGAAGGCCAACGGCCGCAAACGTTCCGACGTGCATCTCGCGGTATCGCCTTATACCAAACCCATCACCCGAGATGACCTTAAGCGCTATCGCGACGTTGGCGCCGACCAGGTCGTACTCCTGTCCTGGCGCCCTGCACCATCCGTAAACGATATGGTGCAGCGGATGGAGGAGATGGCGCGAGAGTTCGTCGAGCCGGCCGCCAAATTGTAAATGCCCTGAGAGCCCGTTACTGTCGCCTCGCTCGGCTCGTCGTAAACCTTGCGGTTTGGCAATGACCTCGCCGAGGGGCGAGCCGGCCGATAGGAGCTCAGAGCTCACGCGATGGGGCGCGGGCGGGTACTAGTGGCAAGGAGTAGCGACCCGATAGCAAAGTTTCTTCGCTGGCTGGACGATGCTCGCCAGCAGCCCAACCATGAGGCGATGGCCTTGGCTACTGCCGACCCTGAGGCGCGGCCCTCGGTCCGTTTTGTCCTGCTCAAGGGATTTGATGCCCGAGGATTCGTGTTCTTTACCGATAGCCGTAGTCGTAAAGGGAGGGAGCTCCGCGCCAATCCCCGGGCCGCGCTCGCCTTCTATTGGCAGGCCATAGGACGGCAGGTGCGAGTCGAGGGTAGAATTGAAGAAGTAACCCCAGAAGAAGCTGACATGTATTGGTCGAGCAGACCAAGACAAAGCCAGATTGCTGCCTGCGCCTCAACCCAGAGCGCCCGCTTGCGCTCACGGAATTTCCTCCTGGCGCGAGTAAAGAAACTAGCCGCCCAGCGGCGCGGTCAAAGCATCCCGAGGCCGCGTGAATGGCTCGGGTTTCGGCTTCGTCCAGACGCCATCGAGTTCTGGACCCATCGCGAGCATCGGCTGCACGAGCGCGAGATCTATACCCTGACCGGTAAGCGATGGCGACGTAGTTTTCTCCAGCCCTAATGGTCGTTACAACTTGCCCAAACAGTCCTCAAGCCTGGGGTGAAGCTGTTCGCGGCCCCGACGATTCTTTCGGTCGAGGCTTATTGGACAGACCCGAGTCGCTTAACTTAAAAAGTCCGAGACCTCTTGCATCTGCAGCAAGGTAATCTTTGTCGCCCTCCGCGGCAGCTCAGACGCGCATAAACCCCGCGCCAACGAAGACGGCAAGGCCCGTAGTCAGATAGCTGACTCGCAGTCCACTGTAATGGGCCATACCGGTGACCTCGAATCGATTCTCAGAGCGTCGCCTGGAAAGCGCGCGCGCAGTTCGAACCGAATAAGCTTGTGAGAATCAATAATACTGGAACCGGCAAGCTTATGGCTCGGAATTGATTGTTCTGAAACTGGCTGCCAGACCCTAATGTGGCTGCGCTTGCGTAAATAGAATCGGCGTCGGGCGGAAAGTCTGCCTCAAACTCACTTGTCGTCTCTTCGGAACCATTCCGCGGCACGGGCCAATGTCGGATAACCCGAACCTAGCTGGATGAGGACGCCGTGACTCGAGCGGGGAGATATAAAGCCCTCGTAAGAATCCGGTCCGAATTCACGTTCGCCCACGATTTTGATGCCTTGTTCTTTGAGCTGCGCTATCCGGACCCTGGAGTCGGGAACGTCGAGTGTAAGATGATGTACTCCTTCACCATGCTTTTGCAAAAACGCTCGCAAAAATGAGTCTTCCCCCAAGGGCTCCAACAACTCGAGGGTAAATCCGTCGAGATCGAGTTCCACAATTCTGTAGCCGGCCTCAGCATTCGCGTGTTCATACAAAAAACGAGCGCCGAGGACACCTTCATAAAACTTGCGGGCCTCGGCGATACTGTTTACCGCGATTCCAATGTGGTCGAGTTTGCCAATTGCTCCTCCGGTCATCCTTTCACCATCTCATCTGTGCGCTCTTTCACGTTACTGCCCCGACCCAGCAATTGGCGTCCTCCTACTCTTCAGGCCAGCTGGCACTGAAACTGGGACGAGCTTTCACGCGCTGCCACCAGGCCTTGAGATTGGGAAAATCGTCTGGAATAGAAAAGCCGCTCCTTTCGAAATTGGCCAGCGGCGGTATAAAGGAGATGTCGCCTAGACTGAATTCATCGGCGAAGTATTCTCTCCCTTCCAGTTCACGCTCGAGATAAGCGAAATGCTGACGTGCCTCGCGTTCACCTTCCGCGATTTTGCCGCGGTGCTGCTCACTGGGTGGCTTGCGCATCTCCCGGAAGATCTTGAACAAGGATGGCATCAGGTAGGCGTCCGCGTAATCTTCGAAAGCTCTGGCCCGTGCACGCTTGGCCGGATCGCGCGGTAGAAGCGGAGGCACCGGATGGGTATCCTCAAGGTATTCGTTGATGATAGTTGAGTCGTGGACGATGACCCGACCATCGATTAACGCTGGAACTTTGCCCACTGGATTGATCGCGAGGTATTCAGGTTTCTTGTGCTCACCCGAAGGCAAATCGAGCCACGTGGTTTCCCATTGGAGCCCTTTTTCCAAAAGGGCAATGCGCGTCTTGCGCGCGTAGGGTCAAGGTTTATAGTCGAAGAGTCTTAGCATACTAATCCTCAGAGGTTGACGCTCCACTGTCGATCGTTCGGCCGACAGCGGTTATTGCAAAACTCTAATGAGCGCGATGTCAGATCGTCAAGCGTCATCATCGGTCCGTGGTGCGCTCCCAGGCGGCCAGGCGGCAAAAAAAGCGAAACCCGGCGAGCCGTGGGAGATGCCGCCAATCATCAAGGTTTATGAGGCTTTTGGCGCGGTAGCCGACGGGCGTGTCCAGCTTCAGGACGACTGTCATGCGACCGTTATTTCGTCGGATTTCACAAGGACCTACCAGGTCGAGAATTCCACCGATTGTCGCTCGATTTCCTCCAACGACAATGCCTCATATTGGCAGGGCTACCTCGGCTATCCCGCAATAGCGATGATGCTCAAGCGGGGGCTGCTTCAGGCCCGCGAGGATGTGATCCAAGCGCTCGGCAAAATACCCTGGAAGAAATTGAACCGCCGGTTTCGCGGCGATTATGGTCGAACAATCGCTGAAGTAATGCGGACCGTCGAGGAAACAACCGGGGTTGATCACCGAGTCATCGAGGCCGAAGCGAACGCCATATTGCAAGCACTTAAGAATCTTGCGCCCGTGCGCGGTGCCCGCCGCATACAGGTTCCTTAGTAGGAGCGGTGAGCCTGCCACGACCCCTGCTCAATCAGCCCCCCGCCTTGGTAGCAGGTGTAGCCGCCGTTGATCATCTGATCTGTGTTGAAACCGGTATAAATACAGCTCGTGCCGTCAGGCATCATGACGCGAATACTAAGCCGTGGTCCATTGACCTCGGCCTCAATTACTTTGCCGGTATAGTTAGCATCGTAGCAGTCCATGTTGCCGTAGGCGCACGAGTAACGGCCTGTAAACCCACCACCGGGGGCCTCCAGTAGGGTTATGGTTACCTTCTGTTCGGCGTTGCAACGGCTTGGAAGATGGACAAAGGTGGCACATGTTGCCAGCGTCGTTCCCTGCCAGACACCGGAAACGTTCTTGGCATCGGCGCCACCGGAGTTTTGAGGTGTCGCCACCGTGACGGCCGATTGGCCGTCTGACGCACGCGGATACGTTTCGGAACTGCTACAACCGTATGCCAACACGAGAACCAACAGCCCGCTAGTTAGAAGAGTTTGTCGTGTACTGAAATATGATGGTCGGAATTGCATTAAATCCTTTAAAACACTGGACAGGTTGGTAGCTAGGCTCTGCGTCGTTACACCTAATGCCTACGGGAGGCGGAAAACTTAGTAGCTACGCTCGACAAGGAAACCACCCTGTTCCATAGGTCCTCCCCAATGACACTGGTAGCGGCCTCGCAGGATGCCGTTTTCCGGAATCCCTGTAAAGCGGCACATCGAGCCGTCCTCGAGCATTACGACAATTCGTAGCAGTCTTGCAGTCATCTGCCCGTTTCTAATAACGCCGGTTTCGGCCAGATCGCGACAATTCTCATTGCCATAGGCACATCGGTAAGAGCCGCTGATCTGGACTCCGTTCTGAAACATTACCAACGTAATTCGCTGCATAGCCCCGCAGCGTCCGGGATTGGTCGTAGTAATTATGGGGCAATCGGCAAAGCTTCTGCCTTGCCACACGCCAGTGACGTTACTCGCGAATGGCATCGTTGATCTACCAGGACCCGGTCCCGTCGCAATCTGTGTGCATGAGTGGGCGAGAGAAAGCAGCAGGACAAGAGGGAGTCGGCGCAAAAAGCATGCACGCATCGGAATAATCTCCCTATGAAGCGTTGCTTCCAATTGAAACTAAAAGGGCCTTACTCGCAAGCAGCAAAATTGGATTGTCAAAACTCGGGGCCTGGTCGATTAGCTGTTAGTTAATAGGCGTACTCAGACGGTTGAAGCCGGTTCAGGTCGGAACCTAGCGATTTTGGGAATCTTCGAGGTACTGGAGTTTATAACGCCTGCATTGACCGGGAGGGAAAGTGGCGGATAAAATATCGGCGCGGGGTGGAGCAGTCTGGTAGCTCGCCGGGCTCATAACCCGGAGGTCGAGGGTTCAAATCCTTCCCCCGCAAATCCTCCTGCAGCGGGGCACATCCGTTTGACAAGGGGTCGCGTTCTTGCTAGCCGCGGCCGACCATTTGTCTCACCCTAAGGCGCTTCTTAAAGGTCGCTCGACCAATGGCCGAGCGACCGCTTTGGGTTTGACCAGTGAGCTCCCGCTGACCAAATCATGGCGCGACGGACAGCCCGGCGAACCGGCTTAATGCCTGAACATCGATCGCGGTTTCTAGCACACCCGCAATCTCATCGAGGGCCGCGTCGACGACGCGGTCGTGGTCCAGACCAGAGCCGACCAGACCGAATCCGCGAAGGAAGGCTGCTCGAGCTTCGCCCTGATGGAAAAGCCCGTGAATGTAGCCGCCCATTACCCGCCCATCCGCAGAGACCGCGCCGTGGGGTCCCTCGTCGTCAAGCCGAAGGAAGGGGCGCAGAAGACCGGGACCGCTGGTGACCCCGACATGCATCTCGTAACCCTCAAAGCGCGCGCCTGCAAGTTCGCCGCTCACGCGCCTGAGCACCTTGCTTGAGCTGAGTACAGTCTCGACGTCCAGCAGGCCGAGGCCGGGTGCCTCATCCGGCCTGCCTTCGATGCCGTAAGGGTCGGCCACGCGCCGTCCCAGCATCTGATAGCCGCCACAAAGTCCCAGGACTCGACCACCCCGTCGGATATGAGCAAAGAGGTCAATATCCCAGCCCTGTTCACGCAGAAACGCCAGATCGGCAAGTGTTGCCTTTGAGCCGGGAAGAACTATCAGGCCGGCGTTAGGCGGCAGCGGCGACCCGGGCGGAATGAAGCGTACCTCGACGCCCGCCTCGCGGCGCAGCGGATCCAGGTCGTCGAAATTGGCGATTCTGGGCAGCATAGGGACCGCGATCAGAAGTTGCGATGGCGCGTTACTGCTCACACTATGCGCTAAAATCACCGCGTCCTCGGCCGGTAACCGGGCGGCTGCGGCAAGCCATGGTACCAAACCCAGGTCACGCCAGCCTGTGTACTGAGCTATGGCGCGACGACCGGCATCGAACAGTCGCGGATCGCCGCGAAACTTATTGACAATAAAGCCTCGTATCATCGCGGCGTCAGCTGGCGACAGCACAACTTTGGCTCCCACCAACGCCGCGATTACGTGGCCGCGATCGATGTCGCCCACCATCACCACAGGGACACCCGCAACCCGCGCAAAACCCATGTTGGCAATGTCGCCGTCGCGCAGGTTGATCTCCGCCGGGCTGCCCGCACCTTCCACCAGCACGAGATCGCATTCGGACGCCAAGGTGCGGTAGCTCTGCAGTACGATGTCGAGGAGGGCCGCTTTGCTCCGCTGATACTCGCCTGCTCTCAAGGTTCCCGACATCCTGCCCTGAATCACCACTTGAGCACCAACGTCGGTCTGGGGCTTCAGCAGCACAGGGTTCATATGCACGCTGGGCTGTACCCGGCAAGCAAACGCCTGAAGCGCTTGAGCTCGGCCGATCTCGCCTCCCTCAGCCGTAACCGCCGCGTTATTGGACATGTTCTGAGGCTTGAAGGGACGAACGGCCAAGCCGCGGTTACTGAACAAACGGCAAAGTCCCGCTGTCAACACCGACTTGCCGACATCCGAGCCGCAGCCCTGGAGCATCAAGGCAGACATTCCAAACCCTCTGGCGCCGGAAAGCGGCCTCAAACCGCTCATCATCAGCTCAACTGAGCAAGACTAAACGTTGGCCGCGCAGATCAGGCACTTACCGATCCCATGTTGTGACATCACTTACAGCCACATCGCGCAGCAGTTCGACCATGGGTGAGCGGGTCAGAATAATCGAAGCAAAATGACCGACGGGGTCGATGGTAAGGCAAATGCTATAATCGTGGTAGGAATAAAACGCGTGAGTTCCGAACCAATATCCTCCTTGCGGCGCTGCAATTTGCTGTTTCAAACCAATGCTTAAGATCGAGCCGGTTTGGTTGCGGTAAAGGGTGTAGGTCACCACTTTGCCATCCGGCGCCCGCTCCACGCGCCCTCCGACCAGCTTGTACCCCGCCAGCGCGAAATCGCAGAACTCGGGCGACATTTGCATCTTCTCGTAGGACATGGAAATATCGGGCAATTCCGCCGACACATGACGCACCGGATTAGTGTCCTCAACCCAGGCAAAGTAAGCGCCATCATTGCGGCTGAATGCTTCGGGGGGCACATTAGGCGCAAACTCCTGTGATAAGCCGTTAAAGCGCTCGATTGCGAAGTCGAAGGCAGGTATCGACTTCTGAGATTCGCCGATAGTCAATCCCGGCATGCTTCTGAAATAGAGCCGTGACAGTACAGTGGCGCCACTGAGCAGAACCATGAGCAGCCCGATGGGGGCTACATACTGTGCATATTGGAGCTGGCGCGACAACCATACGCGAGCCGAGGAGCGCAAGGCCGCAGGGCTCAGAGGGTGCCTGGAACTGCCTACCCGCACGGCAGAATATCCGGTAGAGCGCTGCGGGCGTTCGGAGGCTTCACCCAGTAAGGCTCGAATCCGTAGCCGCACGTCGGCTGGAGTTTTAACGAGCCCGGCGTAACGCCGGACCTGCGCCTTTAACACCTGTTCTTCGATCAGACGCGCTCGGCATGAGGTGCATCCCCGTAGATGCTGCTCGACTGAATGCCGCTCGTCAGGCGCGAGCTGTCCGTCGGCATGGGCGGTCAGGTACTGTTCCAGGTACTCGTTGCAATTCATCGAATAAATCTCAATCCATGCGCTTCACACTGGAGCCGCTGCGCGAACGCCATCGATCATCATCGAATGATTGCGTCGGCCACGCTGATGACCGGTAGTGAGCAGATCAGACCACATGGCCATCGATGCTCTTTAGCCATCTCCCTATGTGCGCTGATCCTCCCTGTCAAGTACCTGTTTTTCGGTGCGCATAAACGATGTCGCGCAAACTGGCTCGCAGCAGCGATCGCGCCCGAGATACTCTCGACTTCACGGTTCCTAGCGGAATCTTTAAAACTTTGGCCACTTCCGGATAGCTTAGTTCCTGAACGTCGACCAGTAGCATGGGTTCGCGGAACTCAAGCGGCAGGGCATTAATCGCGGCCTTGAGGTGGCGCCCAATCCAACGCTGGGCCACGAGCTCCTCGGGATTGTCGGCTTTGGAGTCAATGCTAGCTTGTGCGCCGGGTTCGTCGCTGAAGGTTACCGGACTGATGGAACTACGATGCAACAGGTTTCTAAAGTTGTTGTAGAGGATCGTAAGCAGCCACGCCCGGCAGTTGCTGTCGGGAGCAAATCGGTCAAAAAACCGGTAAGCGCGAAGGATAGTGTCCTGCAACAAATCCTTGGCATCGTCCGGATTGCCCGCCAAGCGCAACGCCGCCGTATAGACAGCGTCCAAATGAGGCAGTGCCATCAGCTCGAATTGCTGACGCACGCTCGTCGGGTCGGTTCGTCTGGGCCCCATGACGCAGCGAGCAAGCATAGCACCAGTCAAGCCGGATCCCCAAGACTGATGGATTGACCTCCTTCGACGTTGTTTTTGAGGATTCAGTTTCGGCGAAACCGGCTGATTTCCGCAATGCCAGCAGCGCGCCGCAGACCGAAGACGCGCCGATTGGTGACCTGCTATATCGTCTAATAGCCGTCAGCTGACCGCGTTGGCTCCTCCCGCAGCTCGCGAACCGTTGATTAAAGCATACGGTCTCGACGCGATTATAACTCGCGATAAGCCACCCTTGCCGCGTGACGGCCTCGACTCATATGCCAGGATGAGCTTCTGAGGTCTCGATGACGAACTCAGCGAGGAACACCTCTGGGTTTGTCTCGTCTTCGGAAGCGTGTATTTGCACGATCGGACGACCGGCTGCTTAAATCCACCTCGGGAACGGTCAATTGCTCATATCGATGGGCAACTTCCAGAGGACCTGCAGTCTGTCGATCTGCGCGCAGGCATTCCATTAGCGCTGTGGCCTTTTCTCGCGAACTTTGTCCGCCTTAAGCGAGCTTCTCCCAAGGTGTTCACGATCCTATCTACCCAACAAGCAGGCAATAAGATCAAAGCGTCCCTGCCGCAATCGCAGACGATCGAAGAACGCCAACCCAATCTGATCATCCCGGCCGTCTTGCGGGTTTCGTCCGCCAGCCGCGATGCGCTACAAGCCAATTAAACCAGGAGGATAATCTAATGAGGCTCGAAAACAAGGTTGCGATCATAACCGGTGCGGGTCGCGGCATGGGTCATGCCGAGGCAGTGAGATTTGCCAAGGAAGGAGCTCAGGTGGTCGTCGCCGAGATCGACGAGACCAGCGCCAAACAGACTTTCGAGGAAATAGGGGGCCACGGCCTTTTGGTGCTAACTGACATGGCCAGGGTCTCAGATATCAACGCCCTGGTGGAGCGGACCATGGCCGCTTTTGGCAGAATCGACATCCTAATCAACAACGCCGGCGTAACCCGGAGTCTGGGCTTTTTCGAAGTGACCGAGGCGGACTGGGACTGGATGTATTCAATAAATGCCCGCGGCCTCTTCTTCTGCATGCAGCGCGTAGCACGCGAGATGGCTAAGCAGAAGTCCGGCAAAATCATCAACATTGCCTCCATTGCGGGTAAGGGTTTTCGCGGCACTTCCAATATTGCCTACGCCGGCACGAAGGGCGCGGTAATCGCGATGACGCGTATAGCGGCGCACCAACTGGCGCGCTACAACATCAACGTTAATGCCATCTGTCCGGGGGCGACTCGCACTCACCTCTATGAAACCATCCAACAGGAGATACTGGCGAAAAGCGGACTTAGTCGCGAGGAAGCCGAACGGCGGATGGAGGCATCGATCCCATTGGGGCGCGCCAATTCGCCCGACGACATCGCCAACATGGCCTGTTTTCTTGCCTCCGACGAAGCGAACAACATCACCGGTCAGTCGATCAATGTCGACGGGGGGCTGGTTTGGGATTAAGCGGCACCGCGCCGGTTGAGAAGATGCTTGGCTTCCGCCTCTGATACTCGCGCTGTATCTCCCTGAATCAATCCGCCGCGCTCGGGCCGCAAACATGTTCAGTAACCCGCAGACCGGTCAACCACATTGAACAAGGGTTGGCCGGTCCGAAAGCGCCGCAGATTGGCGGCGAAGAGCTCGCAACAAAGGGCGTTGTAGTTCTTGAAACCACCCGACACATGTGGCGTGAGAATCACGTTCTCGAGATCCCATAGCTCGCTCTCGGCCTCGAGTGGTTCATGCTCAAATACGTCTAGACCGGCTCCGCCGATTCGTTTTTCGCGCAACGCCTGGACCAGTGCGCTCTGGTCAATCACTTCGCCTCGCCCCACATTGACGATATAGGCGCTGGGCCGCATCGCTGCGATCTGCTTTGACCCAATAAAGGCCCGGGTGTCTGGCGTTAGCGGTAGAGTCACCGCTACATAATCAGATTCACGCAAAAGCTGTTCACGCTGATCGGGCCCGTACCAAAAACGCGGGATGCTCCCATCCGGGTCGCCCACGCCCGGTGGACTCCATCCCCAGTCTCGGCGTTCGTTGGGATTGCGCTTGAGCGCCAGCACATCCATTCCAAGCGCATCTGCGAGCCGGGCGGTTTCGCGACCGATGGAGCCATAGCCGATCACGCCGAGTGTTTTGCCGCGCATGGGTTCGATATCCATCAAACCTGTGCGCTTCCATTCGTGGCGCAGCTGGGCGCGTATCGTCATTGGAAACGCGTGTGCCCACGCCAGCATCGAGGCAATCGTATATTCGGCGATAGTGGCCGCGGCTACGCCGCTCGCGGTGGTTATCGTGATAGCCTGATGTTCGCCGAGCTTGCCTCTCAGGACATGATCAGCACCGGCGCTGATGAGTTGAATCCATTTCAACTGCGGCGAACGGGTTATGATTGCGTCCGGCACGCGCAACGCGAACAGCACGTCACAGCCCTCTTGCGAGGCCTCGACCACTTCGGCCAGCGAGCGGCAACGCCGGTCGACTAGCTCCGCGTCTCCAGCGGCCTGTTCAATAACTCGTCGCTGTTCAGCTGTGAGGCCAATCGTCGAAAGAATCCTCATCGCAAGATATCCCTCGCGCGCCCTTGATGAAGAATGTTTCAATCTCCGTGTTCATTCTTTCTCGCATGTCGATCCGGCGTCCTCAAGTTTTGTCCGTGAACGTCGTTGAATTTTTAAGGAATTCCTTAACGCGGTAAGATTAGGCGATGATCCGTCGGCCAAGAACCTCGGTATCGGTAATAGTCGGGATTTGTGCGGCGTTCATCCTCGAGCCCCTGCCACTGCTAGCGCAGGTGAATGATCGGAACCCACAAATCCAACCGTATGGCCTCAGTGCTCCTGCTCGTCCGAGCCCTAGTGAAACGAGTTCAGATTCAGCACTTGAAATCACTCCGCGAACGGCAACATCGCAGCCGCCCACGACGAGTTCGCCGAATGAGCAGGAAAGCAATTCGGGTGAACTGGGCAATTCTATCGAGCCCGAGCTTCCGCCATTGCCCACCAGTGGCCCGCCTGCCTCGATGCTGTCCGCTGCTCGCGTTTCCTCACGACCGCTGCCTTATCTGGGTTTGACTGTGCAGCGCATCTTATCGCACTCGAAGCCTGGACGTAGTATCGAAGGACTCGAGATTGTCAGTGTTGACCATAATAGTCCAGCCGAGAAGGCTGGACTGAAAGGTCGAGTTCCGATGACCAGCATTGGCGCGAGTGCCGCCACCGCAGGGGCGTTGATGGCACCGCTGGACATCGCATTGATGCCACTCTTGAAAAAAACGGGCCAACTGGGCGGCAGTGGGGACCTGATCGTTGCGGTTGATGATCGTCGTGTCACCAGTGAAACGGATTTGCAAACCGCTCTCGCGAACGCACAACCCGGTGATACGATCTATTTGACGCTGGTTCGTATGGACGCGGCGGGAAGCCGCAAAATCTTGAAGGTTCCGGTGAAGCTGGGCAAGTCGGTGGCGAACTAGGATTGAAGCCAGAGAGCCGCGATCGAACAATTCCGCGTCAAGCAACGCAATCTGATAGAATCGCTAAGCGGGGTTTCGTCCGTGCTATCCGAGTCGTTGAGTAAACTCGCAGCGATCCGCGAGGAGCTGAATCATCTTTTCCTCGAGCGTGCTGAACTAATCGATGGAGCCCTATGTGCCCTGTTAGCAAGCAGTCATGTGCTTGTGATCGGTCCGCCGGGCACGGCCAAGTCGATGTTGGCCGACGAATTGTGCCGTCGAGTCGAAGGTGCCAACTATTTTCAGTGGCTGCTAACAAAGTTCAGCACCCCGGAAGAGATTTTTGGCGCCGTAAGCCTCAAAAGCCTGGAACAGGATGACTATCGACGCGTCACCACTCATAAACTGCCGGAGGCGCACATCGCCTTCCTTGACGAGATCTTCAAAGCAAACTCTTCCATACTCAACGCGCTGTTGACGCTGATTAACGAGCGAATTTTCCACAATGGGCGCGAGCGCGTAGAGGTGCCTTTGATTACGTTATTTGGGGCTTCCAACGAATTGCCCGATGAGGAAGAGCTTACTGCGCTGTTTGACCGTTTCATGCTCCGCTTTGTGGTGGACTACCTCAGCGAAGAGTTTCGTTTCCTCAAAATGCTGGAGGGTATAACGCCACCGAGGCGCACGATTTTGAGCTTTAGTCAACTGGAGGAACTCCGAGAATATGCTGCGACAGTTAAGGTCAGTGGTGGCATTCTCCGAGCAATTGCCGAACTTCGCCGCAATCTGGCAGCGCAGCAGATAATCGCATCTGATCGCCGCTGGCGTAACTCACTGGCGATCCTGCGGGCTCACGCGGTAGTGCTCGGCCGCACGGCGGTGAGCGAAGATGACCTGGCATTCTTGGAACATATGCTGTGGAAGGATCCCGAAGAGCTACCCAAGGTCCGCGAGGCGATACGTCATTTGGTCAAAGGCTTCGAGGATGAGGCGCGCGAACTGCTGATTCAGGGTCAGGAGCTGCGTGAGTATGCCGAGCGAAACTGGGAAAGTGAGGAGCTCCGCAAGCGCGCGGTTATCGAAGCCCACACTAAGCTCGCGAATATCTTGCTCAAGTTCGACAGTCTCTTGCGCCAGGCTTCCGAGAGCGGCCGGGAGACAGGCGTAATTGAGACCATGCGGTCGAAGGTAAAGGAAATTCAGCAGTCGATGCTGCGTCAGTCGTTATAACGTCATTGCCCGCTGAAGAATCAACTCAGGCGATAGTGCTGAGGGCCCGCGATTACGCTGAGGCCGATCGTGTCGTTACTTTATTGACGCGTGATTTCGGCAAACTTAACGGGATTGCCAAGGGGGTCAAGGTCTCGAGGCGTCGGTTCGAGCGCAAACTCGAACCGTTCACTCAGGCGTTGATCTCTTTCAAACGCCGGCCACATGGTGAACTCGTGTTTATCACGCGGGCGGAACGAGTCGAGGACGCGCCGGGCGAATTTGACGACCTGCGAAAGATTGCACTTGGAAGCTACATGCTCGAGCTCGCGGATGCACTTACGACCGAGGAGGCTGAGGCAATAGCAGCCTACCAAGTATTGACCGGCGCGCTCGCTACACTAAGCCGCGCAATGCCAAGTCGAGCGCTGCGGCAGGGCTTTGAGTTACACATGCTGCAAGCAACCGGTTTCGGCCTCGATTTTGGCCATTGCCGGTTGTGTGGCAAAGTAATCGAACCTGAAGCAGGGGTCGTCTATTTTGTCGCTTCTCGCGGCGGAGCGGTTTGTTCAGGCTGCCGAGCACAAGCCGTTGAAAGTGCGGTAGCCATACGGCCCACAAGCATCGCAGCACTCGCCCGGCTGAACGTGGCGCCGCTGGCGGAGTCAACCAGGCTGCCCGACGGCGGGGCTGAGGGCACTTTGGCAATAACGCGATTTCTGATGACGATTCTCGATCGCAAGTTGCGGTCAGCTGATTTTTTAAACTCATTGATGTGACCGAGTGCGATTTTTCGAGACGAACGCGCCGTTAAAACTAAAGGGTCCTGGGCGACAATCGCGGAGCGCCTGACGAATGTTGTTTCATCGAGCTTTTATGAGATGTTCGTCTGTCGTACTGATTATGCTTCTGGCGGCCGCCGAGTTCGGATGTTCTGTGCAGGTTCCACTAACACAAACTGTTGCGCCTTCTGATCCGATCATGGAACACCCGTTGCCTTTTAAGGGTCGCCTCGTGAGCGGCAATGCTAACCAATTGCCGCCAGCAATTGCCATGTCGTTATCGCCAAATTCGCCCATTGCGTTTTCTTACCGTGAAGAGTTGACACATAGCGAATACCACATTCCGCTGGCGGTCACGGCGTTGGATCCGGTTACGTATCTAGGGGCACCGCTGGGTGATTACGGGGTAACGGCCTTCGCTTCACTTTCGATCTTTCGGGGCGATCGGGTGCTGGGTGATTACACTGCCAAGGCATTCGTGTCCAAAGCTTATACCCTGTACTCGGAACCAACGCACAAACAACTGGAGGATGAAGCCCGGCGTAACGTGCGTCAAAAGATCGAAGAGAAACTGTATCGTGACCAGGAGCGCTTGGTAAAAGCGGTTGCGAGCACCGACGGTGCTCCTCATTCACCGTGAATCACTGGGTTAAAATTGCGACCTTGCCGCTCATTGCCGCACTCGGCTCGAGCTGTGCCGTGACGGGCGGTTCCTTCAAAAAGGTCAACGTTCCACCAGGTGAGACCGTTATCTACGTCTACAGACCATATCATTATGCCGCCTCATTGCTACGGCCACCTGTTACCTGTGGCGAAGAGATGACACGCCTCGGGCCCGGCGGGTATCACGTTTTTCTGGTGCCTGCCGGCGAAAAGACCCAATGTAGTGTCCAGTGGACAGAAAACTTGGACCAGGTGGAAATTGATGGGGCAAGACGCGTCTACTACGTTCGCGAAGAATTTGGATGGGGCCTGCTCAGCGGCCATCCGCGGCTGAATCCGGTAGATGCGGACCAGGCTAAGAGCGAGATCGAGCAATGTTGTAAACAGCAACCCGAACCACCTGGCTGACATCAGCACCGGCCGCGCCGGTTAGCCCCAACGCTGCGCCCGTCTTCCGGCTTAAGCGACGCGCACAAGGGTAATTTCCCGGACGCCTCTTAGAGTAAAAGGAGGAAAATTATGGGAACGTTTCCGATCATGGATGCTGATGCGCATATGTGCGAACCGCCAAATCTGTGGGTCGAGCGGATCGATAGGCGCTTCAGGGAGCGAGCCCCCCGGATCGTCAAGGACCTAAACGGACGTAAAGGCGCCTTTTTTGTCTGCGAGGGATTGCCGCCCTTTCCTGTCTCCGGCGCCTTCGCCGCGGGGCAGACCTTTGACAAAAAGTTTCTAGAATCGGGGCTCGAAAACGCACCGGCTGGCGGATGGGACCCGGCAGCGCGGCTGAAAGACATGGACCGGGATGGCGTCGTTGCCCAGGTCCTCTACACCACCGTGGGCTTCACGCTTTTCGGCATCCACGACGCGGAATTCCAAGAAGCTTGTTTCCGAGTTTATAACGATTGGCTGGCCGAATTCTGCAAGTACGAACCGCGCCGCCTGGCTGGCCTTGGGTTAATCTCACTGTATGATGTGGACCGCGGCACACGTGAACTGGAGCGATGCAGAAAAATGGGCCTTCGAGGCGGCATGATCTGGGCCACACCGCCGGAAGGTGAGCATTACGGCGATCGCAAGTATGACCGATTCTGGGCCGCCGCGCAGGCGCTCGACATGCCACTTTCTCTCCACATTTTAACCGGAGCACGTCGCAGCGGACGCATTGGAGCCGCTCCCGATGCTGCTCACATGTACGTTCTGGTCACCACACGCCCACAGGAGGTCCAGACCTCACTGATGGAATTCATCTTCTATGGCGTGCTCGAACGTTTTGCCGGGCTTAAGTTGGTTTCGGCCGAGAATGATATTTCGTGGGTGCCACCTGTCTTTGAACGTGCCGATCGCTACTACTACGCCTATCAAAAAGCCTACGAAATCTCCCTGCCGATGAAGCCCAGCGACTATTTTCGACGCCAGGTTTTCGCCACGTTTATCGAAGATCCCCTCGGCTTGAAAGTCTACCGATTCATCGGTGCGGACAACTTCCTGTGGTCGACGGACTACCCGCACCGTGCGGCGACTTGGCCCCGTTCACAGGAAGTCCTGGCCCGTGATTTCGCCGAGGTTCCCGAGGCCGATAAGTTGAAAATAGCCCGTGACAATATGGCGAAGCTCTACGGCTTCGAGATTCCGCCGCTTCCGTAAACATGCAATTCGATCAAGGGCCGGGCGAGAGTGCCACTCGGGCCGGCCCAGGTTTTACCAATTGTAGATGATTCCCACCCCGAGCGAGGCTTGATTAGCGGCTAATGCCGGACCCGCTTCACTCATTGAGAAGATCCGCCATCGACTTGGTTGCTCGTCGTGGCGCTTGTGCAACCAGATGAACAGCTCAGTCGTCGCCACACCCAGTAAACCTGCTCCCACTACGTCGGAAAACCAATGCGCATCATGGCCCATGCGCCCAAATCCGTCTAGCAGCGCAAGCGAGTAAATCGGTCCTGCGACGTACCATTCATTGTGAAAGTACTCACTGACGCCTGCGGCAAGTGCAAACATCGGCGTCACATCGCCTGAGGTAAAGGATTGCCCGCCATGGAAAAAGGCGTCCACATCGTGCGCGTCCTGGCGCGGTCGCAGGCGACCGAACGCAACTTTTATCGCCACGTTAAGCAAGGTCGCAATTCCTGCGCCTTCACCGGCGGTAAGGGCATAATGACGTGCTCTTGCATCGTCCTGCCAAAGACCATAGCCGTACAGGAGTGCCGTGCTCGCGCTGACGCTCGCATAGCTTATGTTCTGCAGGAGGTCAGCGTCACTGCTGCTCATACTTCTCAAATGGCTCCGTATCGTGGGGTCAAGGGCGTAAGAACCAGCCCATAAGGCCCCTGCTCCTGCCAAAACCAAGTAGAATCTGTGTGAGCGAAAGGGACTGTCGGGAGAAGCTGCATACAAAGGGGACGTCGCGATATCCTCGGCGTCGAGTAGCGCGTTATTGGTGAGATATTTGAAGTCGGATACCAAATCTCCGCCTATATCCGCGGCGCTGGCCGGCGGTGCGAAAATCGCTATCACCAGAATTAACGAAAGATAGGAAATCGTGTGTTTGTTGGGCATCACACGCTCCTAGGCCGGAGAAACGGGCTAATCCGAATGGAGAAGGGTCTCAGAGTGGGTGATAGACTAACCCAGCGCCCGGCGCCTTATTCGTGAAACTCAGCCAACTCCACCACCGAAGGCAGTCTCTGATCAAGAGAAAGGCGACCTCTTTCTATCCCGGCATCATTTGGCATTGAGCACTGCGGTCGCTTGGTCCAATCGGTCACTATAGCGATCTATCGCCTCAGCCGTGATCCGTGCGTACCGATTGGCGTCGTTCCAACGATGGTCTTCAATCGCTTCGCGTACGCCAGGTAGAGTTTTAGCGTCGTAGCCCGTGAACGCACCGGGCGCGTAAATCAGATTTTTATACCAGGGACGGCCCGGCAAACCGATCTCCGGTGCAAGGGTCTGATCAATCGTCAGCATCAAAGACTGCAATCGTTCGAGCTTTGGTGCGGGTAGGTCCGAACCCTTTTTAGCTAGCGCCTGATCGTAAGCCGTCGCGCTACGGTGGAGGCGATCGACCGCGTTTTCCAATGCGGCGAACTCGAGATGTGGAACCCGGCCCAAGGGACTCGGTAAGCCACTGGACTTGGTCGGGTCTGCAGCCAATTGAAAGGCGCGATCCTGCAGCAGCCCGGACTGGGTCTCAGCCCTATCCCGCTCCTCGTCGGCGAGCTTTTCAACCTGCTCTAGGTAGTCCTCTACGGCATCGGCAAAATCGCTGGCGCGCTGGACTGGAAGGTCCTGGTCGGCCACTTGCAAGACGAGATGCCCGGCGGTCTTGGCCAGCAGTGCGTCGTACACAAAGCCGGGATCGACGAAGCGACTATGATGCTCGAACGTGTCGTAACGTGAATGATAAACGCCGCGACTGTCTCCCTCTTCGCCAAAGGATACGTCGATCGCAGGTACTCCCAAGTGGTCAATGAAGCTGGAAAAATCCGACCCTGATCCGAGTGGCTCAATGGGGAAATCGCGTTCAGGATCGGCAGCGACCTTCGCTCCTTCTTTGATATGCTCGCTGGCATCGGGTTCGAACGCGGCGACGCGAATATGTGCGCGCAGCCGCTGCGCGATGGGTACCCCGGTTTCCGGATCGATCACCTTAGCCGCGACCTGGTTCACAAGATGCTGGAAGTCGTGACTACCTGCCACCTGCAGGAAGCCGCGCCCGTTGCTGTCAGAGTTGAGGTAAAGGACGGCTTTTTTTCTGAGGTCGGCAGCGTGTGCTTCGGTCCATTCGGTTGAACCGAGTAGCATGGGTTCTTCGGCATCCCAACTGGCATAAATAATTGTCCGCTTTGGCCGCCATCCCCCTTTAAGGAGGGTGCCGATAGCTTTAGCCTCTGCCAGAAGCGCCACTTGGCCTGACAATGGATCACTTGCACCAAAGACCCAAGCATCGTGATGATTGCCACGCACGACCCATTGCTCAGGCCAGGTCGAGCCCCTGATGACTCCAATCACATCGTCGATCTCTCTGAGGCTCCAGTCGGATTTGACTTTGAGATGACCTAGAGCGGGGCCTGGACCCACGTGATAGGTAATCGGCAACGAGCCGCGCCAAGATTGCGGTGCCACAGGGCCGCCCAGCGCGGCCAGAAAGACCTGTGCATCTGCATACGAAATTGGCAAAGTCGGAATCTTTAAAATGGTCGGCGCGGCTGAAAACTTTAGCCGTCTGGCGTTCCTGGTAGCCGGAATTCCCGGAGTAAGCGGATCACCGGGATAGAGTGAAATGTCCGATACCGAGCCTCGTTGGAGGCCACGAGGTGGGCGCATCGGTCCGGCCGGGTAGGTTCGATCGACAGCATAGCCGTCGTTGTTGGGATCCGAATAAATGACGCAACCCACCGCACCGTGCTGATAAGCGAGCTTAGGCTTCAGTCCGCGCCAGCCGCCTCCATAGCGAGCTATAACGATTGCTCCCTTAACGCTCACGCCCAATCGCTGCAGCGTTTTATAATCGTCCTTCATTCCGTAATTCACATAAACGAGCGGCGCCGTAACATCTCCGTCCCCTTGATATGCGACGTACGCTGGCAGTGCCGGTTCAGTTGCCGTCGCGCTGGTATCTCCTGGGATTGGCGGCTCCTGCAGGGTCGCTTTGAAGGGTTTTGTGCCCGCCAGCTCGAAGCTCTCGCTCAGTGGGGTGGGATAGAGTACCCAGTAACGTTCGATCCGCGCATCCCAGCCCCACTGCTTGAACCAACTCAGGATCTGGTTTGCGTTGACCCGGTCGTGCGGAGAACCCACATGATTCGGTTCGCTGGCGAGCAACTTCATCCAGTCGCGCAACTCGCTTGGATGGATCATGGTGTCAAATTTGTGTTCCACCTCGGTCTCGCGCAAAGCATTTGTCGCAGCGCCGGTTGCGGTGGTCCAAAGCAGCCCGAACGCTGTTAACAGCACTAGGAGTCGCATCGATTCACCGTTACGTTACCCGCGTTACCGCCGATTATGGACAGCAGCGAATTCAGACACTAGAGACGAGGGCCGGCTAATCCCTGCTCATATGTATGAACATTGATAATTAATCAGCAGACCGGATTGAGCGGGCAATATAAACCAGGTCCTTCAGACTGACCGGTTCCGCGTCGAGATCGTTTGCTAGTAACACCGGAATGTTCGCCGCCAACTCGCGCAAGTTCCGGACAGAAATGGCTTCTCTCGCCTTCAGCGCACTGTAATCCCGGAAATTGCGTTCCAGCTTACGTTTAAGGGAGGCCGGGAGCTTGGCGCTACGGAGCTGCTCGAAGCTGGGGAGAGGATCCGTCATGCGATTAATGAGCAATGCATCCGGCCAGAGTCCAAGTCGACTCAATGACGAAGCAAACTCGCGGGTTTGCTCAACGCGCTGCGGCTCGGCGCTGCTGATTAGCAACAAGGCGGACGCTGGATCACGAACCACTGCCTCGAACTGACCAGCGCGTTCGGCAAAACCCTCATACATGCCATCAAAGATGCGCACGAACGATTGCACGTCATCCAACAGGTTAAGCCCGGTCAGGTGGTCGAACGCTCTGATTACCGCCCGAGCCGCAACGTCTAAGATTGCGAGGCGCCGGCCGATCGTTCTGGAGGCGCCCAGCAGCGTTAGAGCTCGAGAGGAGAGCAGCTCCACCATCCGCCGAGGTGCATCGAGAAAGTTGATGGCTTCATGTGCCGGCGGCGTATCTACCACTATCAGGTCTGAGCCCGCCTGACGCCAGAGATCGAGCAACTGTTCAGCCGCCATGTAGTCCGCAACCCCAGCCAGTGCCGTTGAGAGTCCCTGGTAAATGCGATTGTCGAGGATGGCCTTGCGCACTGTTGGTGACGGCGCGTACCGGTGAACCAGGCGGTCGAACATGCGTTTGGGGTCCAGCCGAAAGGCGCGCAGCCGCCCGACTGGAAGCGGCATCACACCGTTCAGGGGAATCTCTTGTGGTTCCGCCGGCCGATTGGGTACGCCGAGCGCGTCGAGCAAACGCGGAGCCGGATCAATCGTCATCACGTCAACGGTGCGTCCGGCCAATGCAGCTTCCAGGGCTAGTGCCGCGGCAATGGTGGTTTTGCCTACACCGCCGGTGCCGAGACAGATGATTAAGCGCTTATTGGTGAGTTCGAAGCGGACGGCCATAGCTCAAGCGCAAGCACGTCGCCCCTCGCTATTTTTATCCTGGGAGCTCAGCGAACGCAGTGGCTAGAATCTCGATTTGCGTCCGGCCGAATTCCGCAGTGTAGAGCATTGGCAACTCAATCAATTTGATACCGGCCCGCTTAAACTGCTGGCGGGCATGAGCCGCCATCTCGGAGATTGCCTTGCGCTTTAGCGCCAGCTGCCAATGCCCTTGTACCGAGCGAAGGCTCGCGCAATCATTCGCCTGCAGCAGCGGTGTGGGCACCGCGTTAAGAATCGCCGCCACCACACCTGTCTGTCGCCTCTGAACCAGGCAGTCAATCGTTTCAAATGCCTCATGGATGGCGAACCGCTCGGGTCGAGCCGTGAGCCAAAGGCCAAAACGGCGCGGATCATTGAGAAAGTCTTCAATCTGCCGAGCCAGGGCATTGAGCGTGCCAAACGGCGCGAGCTGGCGTAATCGGAGTGGGACCGACAGCAGTTCCACGGCTGTTCCGCTTGCTGGACCGTCGACAACCACGAACGTACCTTGCGACTCGGCTTCCTCGGCAAGCTGACGTAATCGCTCCAACATTAGGAAAGCTTCAAGCCCGGGCAAAGCAGCGCTCACGTACCCGAAGGTGTGGCTACGCAACAGGCGGCGCGCGATTGTTTTGATTGGCACAATCCGTTCGATAAAGCTCGCGAGCTCGTCTTGCGAGGTAAACGAGCGCACCTCGAGATTTTCGATCGTCGTCCCCTCGTACCTCGGTGCCGGCTCAAGCTCCAGCAGGCGGGCCGCGCTAGCACGCTGGTCGAGATCCACCAACACTGTTTTGGTCCGCTTCGAGAGCGCTAGCGCCAGCGCGGCAGCGGCGGTGCTCTTGCCGGCACCGCCTTTGCCGGTTACCAGGGAGAGGTGCGGCTCCATGCTAGTATGATCGCTGCCAGAATACGCTGGCTCCTAATTCTGAAATGTGTGCGATAGAGCGAATGCAGACGATAACGCTTACCATGCCGCCAGAGCGGATTGCGCTGTTTAAGGCAATTGTGGAGTCATACGACAACCTGGCCACCCTGCGTACCGATGATCCGCAGCAGCACCATCTCAAGTTGTATTTTTCGCCCGAGTTGCTGTCGGAAATCGAGGCTTTGCTAGACTCTCTGCATCCCGATTTTGTCATTAGTCGCATTGCAACAGATTAGACCGGCGGTGTTGGCGGCCGGAAAACATCAAACTTCCAACCTCCGGGCATTTACCGGCTTACGGTTGGACGCCCTGGCTCCCTTTACTGTTCAGTAGCCGTAGCTCGCTTTATCGTTCATTCACGCCCAGGCATTGCATCCGGCGCCATTGCAGGAGCCGCGGCCAGACGCCGAGCTACGATGATGAATGCGCTGTGTGCTACCATGCGATGGACCGGCCGGACACTCATTCCCTTGGCCTGCCAGTTGCGCAACATCACTTCAAAGCTCTCGACCTCGCCAAAGTCGTTGCGCTGTTGCAGAGCTTCCACGGTTTCCTTGAGTTGCAGTGCAGTCGGTACATAGGCTGCGAAGACACCGCCGGGGCGCAAGGCCCTGGCGATTACGTCCAGCGCGCGTGCTGGCTCCGGTACATCGATGAAAACGGTGTCTACGCCGACTTCGTCGAATCCATTGTAAAGGTCTCGCACCTTCAGTTCCCATTGGGGTGCCGGGCCGAAGAAGTCCTCGACGTTGCGGCGTGCTCGGGCCGCAAAGTCCTCACGCACCTCATAAGAAATAACGCGACCTTGAGGTCCGACGGCGCGCAGCAATGCGATCGTAAGCGCACCGGCTCCCACCCCGCCTTCAATTACCGTCGCACCTGCGCGCACGTCGCCCCATACCAGGAGAGGCCCAGTGTCCTTCGGATAAATCACTTGAGCGGCGCGCGGCAAATGAGGTACGAGGTCGGCGTAAGTCGGTCTTAAGACCAAAAATGTTTCGCCTGAACTAAGTTTGACACGCGAGCCTTCCTCCAATCCGAACAGCTCCTCGCTTCGTATCTCGCCTCGAATAATTATCTTTTGGCCCCGACGAAGCAGCTTGAGATAACGACGAGCCTTGCGGTCGATAAAGAGGACGGCATCATGCTCTGTCAGCGGGCGACTCAAACCGAATCAAGCCTTAGACGGCTTGCGCGTCAGGCGCAAGACCTGGCGCATTAGCGAGTTGACCCGGCTAACGCTTGACTGAAGGTTGGCCTCGCGCTTAGGCTGAAGTTGAACCCGGCAATTGCGATTCATCCGATGCGTGCATCAGGCTGAACGGCGGCCGGGTTATTTTTTGCAAAGCATCTTATCAAATCGCGGGTTGACCGGGAGCTGTCGGCGGCCCCGGTGGCGATCGCTCTCGATTAACTGTTAAGTTTCAAAAGGGGTCTGGGGCAGAGGAAAACATGGCTGAAAAAAAAGCGAGGACGGCGGAAAAGGGCCAGGTTCAGCAGCACCGACACATCTGTCCGAGCTGTGGTGCTGAGAGCAAAGTTACTCTCTTTACGGGCTATGGTCGGCGCGGATTCTTTCTTGTATGCGAAAAAAATTGCGGCTTCATAGGCCGTCTGAGGTGAGGGAGCTGCAGTCCGATGGCGAAAGTCCGCAAGTCCAAATCCCCCAAACGTGATCTGTATGGGTTCGCCGAAACGAGCGAAACGAATGACGAAGATGCTGACCTGCCTAAGGACGAAGCTGGCCGTCGCAAAATCAAACGCCAATACCAGGAACTACTCGGTATTCGCATCGAAAAGCTCAAGGGCCGGATTCTGAATCGAGAACGAATCAACAAGACAATTGAGGGAATCTATTTCATTTGTGCGCGCTGCACGAAAGTCTGTCATTCGCTCGATGAAGGCCTGCAGGAAGACCCCAATAATGTGAACAACATGTGCGCGAAGTGCGCCAAGGGTCGCACGGCGGCGGCCTGATTCGAGGTGGCATCGGTGACCGACGGGTCTTTTTGGATGCTTTCTTTTAGATTCGCTTCTCGCTAATTTCGTAGCCAACTCGGCGCTGCTGAAAGTCAGGTTACGCGCACCTCGAGCCCAGTCGGCGAACCCGGGGGTACGGGCCTGACGCGAGGAGCAATCGATGTCTCTACAGCTGATCCCGCCTGACATCAACGTCGACTTCGTCGGCAAGCGATATTTCTTTGTTGCGCTTTCGACCCTGATCAACCTCGCCGCTATCGTTCTCTTGCTTACCGTAGGTCTTAATTACGGTGTGGATTTTGCCGGTGGCAGCGTCGTTCAAATAAAGTTTGATAAGCCGACCACTGGTGATCAGATTAGAAAAGCTCTCGCCGGGTTGGGATTAGGTGAAATAGCGGTTCAGGATTTCGGCACCAAAAGTCAAAACCAATTTCTCATCCGATTTGAAAAGGTCAGAAATATCGGCAGTATTGGCACCCGAATCGAAGGTGCTCTTAACGACGCTTACGGTTCAACCAATCAGGCTCATGTTCTGCGAGTGGAAACTGTCGGTGCGAAGGTCGGTCATGATCTACGCGTTGACGGATTCCTTGCGGTCGCCGTCGCAACCGTGTTTATGGGGGTCTATATCGCCTGGCAATTCGCACGGATCAGCTGGAGCTTCGGCGCGGGTGCAGTGATCGCTCTCATCCACGACGTGCTGGTTGTTAGCGGCGCGCTTGTACTTTCGCGCTTCGAATTTGACTTGACTACACTGGCGGCACTCCTGACTGTTATCGGCTATTCAGTTCATGACACGATTATCGTCTCAGACCGAATTCGTGAAGACGCCGCCAAGAGGCGGCGTGAACCGCTTGAATCCATTATGAACCGTGCGATCAACGAGACCTTGTCCCGAACTATTCTGACCTCCGGTACGGCGTTGACGGTACTCGTCGCACTGTTGGCCTTGGGTGGGCCCATCCTGCGCCCCGCGGCGTTCACGCTTTTCGTCGGCATAATTACCGGCACTTATTCTTCGATTTACATTGCCGCGCCGGTTGTGCTCTTTTGGGAACGGGGGCAGCGCATCAAGGGTGCCGCAGCTCGAGCTGCTTAACTGCCTACCTTCTATCATAGTCTATTCACCATGCCCGTAGAGATTGCTACTAACCGCGGCGTATATCGCCTTGTTTTGGCAACACCGCTCGAATATCAGGAAACTGACGTCCTCCTGACGCTCGCCATGGAACGCGCAGACGGTGTCGAGCGGTTTGTCACCAGATGCAGAGTACCTGTGACCCTGATCGAACGTGGGGCTACCGAGGATTTGGTCTTGGACCAGCTTAAAGATCGCTTCGCAAAAGACTTCGAGGCCATCCGCGAGGCGTCGCTCAAGGCTATTCGCAGCGAGCAGCGCCTCCACGAATTTGTTCTCGCCTAAGTAACGTCTGAGCATTCCTGAGCACCGATAGGGGTCATCTCCCAGTCCTATCCTGTATTCGAGACCCGAGATCGGCCGATAAGCCGCGCTGCATGAGTGCGCTCCGTTTGGGTCTCGCTTGAGAGTCAACGGCTGGTCGTCGAGGAGGTTTGTCGATAGTTCGTGCTTTTTGTGCCAGCGGCGCTCGCGTGGCCATACGATTCTCCCGCATACAAGCGCCTGCCTGCATCCGACGAGATCTCCGTTGAAAGTCTGATAATCAATCGGCCGGTTTCACAATCTTTAAGGTCACTGTTGGGGAAATGATCCCGGGTGGTGCCGTGTCCAGAGAAATAAAACGCGCCAGTCGATTTAGCTTTAGGCTCGATACTGTTATTCTATCGACGAGCGATCATTGTTCTAAGAGAGAGGTTTCTCGCGCCGCTATCGCGCACTGGATAGCCGGCGCAAATGGGGCGTGAGCTGTGTCTATACTTGTCTCGCTGTCGCATCTGTTTAAGTTTCCCATTCCCGGCCTGCCAGTCACCGCCTTGCTCATGCAAGTCCCATTGATTGCCCTGGCTACTGTCGTGGAATGGAATCAGCGAAAAAGACGTCCTGTCGCACCGCGCGGAGCACCCGCGTTGCGTTCTCCAGCTGATCATCAGCGAGGTCACGCCGAGCGCCCTGCAACGGTATCAGCCGCGACCGCCGAGCCTTCCGACCAGCACTCCGGAGCCGCACAGCAACCGGATATCGGCGCCAAGCGACCAGAAGCATTTGAGTCGCCGCAGTCGGAGCCGGCAAAAGCCGGTGCGGTCCGCGATCAGCTTCCTCAAGATGGTGGGGGCGCCAGGGTGCCATTATCTCCGTCCGAAGGCCGCGAGAGCGGGCAAGCCGAGAGTCAACGGGCGGCCCTCGAAAAAGCCGAGAGGGAGCCTCGCGACCAAGCGCTGACGGGAGCACCACGACGGCAGCCAATCCCCATCGGGCTGGGCCTTCGTAAGACCAGGGAAAGCTTCCTTGCCCGGATTCGCGCCGCGATAACCGGGAGCGCCCAACTCGATCAGATTTATGAAGGTCTCGAGGAAGCGTTGATCGGCGCGGACGTCGGAGTCGAGACCAGTGTCAAGCTGGTCGAAGCGGTAAGGTCAACACTCAAAAACGACGTCCGAGCTGACGTAATTCGCGAGACGCTGAAGCGTGAAATTGCACAACTGCTACTGTCGGTCGAGAGGCCGCTCCAAGACGGCTCCCCCTTGGTAATCATGCTGGCAGGCGTGAATGGTGTGGGTAAAACCACCACGGTTGCTAAGCTTGCCGCCCTGCTCAAGGCCCAACGCGGATCTGTGATCGTTGCCGCCTCTGACACGTTTCGCGCCGCCGCAATCGAGCAGCTGCAGATTTGGTGCGATCGAGTTGGCGTCGAGCTCATAAAGCAAAAGCCGGGCTCGGACCCGGCGGCAGTGGCCTTCGATGCGGCGAAGGCGGCCAACGCGCGCAAAGCCGCAGCAGTTATCATCGATACTGCCGGCAGACTACAGACCAAGGTCAATTTGATGGAGGAGCTTAAGAAAATCGCACGGGTTGTAGGCCGCGAGATCCCTGGAGCACCACATGAAAGTTGGCTGGTTCTTGACGCCACCACTGGCCAGAACGCCTTGAGCCAGGCAACGGTTTTTAATGACGCCGTGAAACTCTCAGGGGTCGTTCTAGCCAAGCTCGACAGCACGGCCAAGGGCGGCGTTGTCATAGCCATCGCCGACCGACTTAAGTTACCGGTGCGCTATGTAGGACTAGGCGAAGAGCTCGAGGACCTTCGCCCATTTGATGCCAATGAGTTTGTCGAGGCGCTCTTTTCGGAGACCGAGGATAGTCAAGCGGCTAATCGGAGCCACGCAGCTTGACTCCCCGGCTGACTGAAAATTAATGTGAAGGTGGAACTTTAGAACGACTATGGAGCACGAAGACGTCCTGAGGCAATTGGACGAGCGAATCCAGGCTTCATTGAACCGAATCCAGCAGTTACAGAGGGAAAACGAGCAATTGGCCCAGCGTTTGGCAGAAAGTGAAAAGCGATTCAACGAAGCGAGCAGCAGACTGCGAGAGCACGAAGAGGCTCGCAACCAAATTAAACTCCGGATCGAAAGTATACTTTCCCGCTTCGACGGCTTGGATTTAGGCTAAGGGTGAAAGGCGTCAACGTCGAGATTATGGGCCAGCAATTGACGGTTGCCAGCGATGGCGGCGACGAGTGGGCGCGTACGCTGGCCGCGGCAGTTGACGAAAAAATTAGGGCGATTCGCGCCAGCAGCCAGACCGTGAATTTAATCAATATCGCTATTCTTGCCGCGCTCAACTTCGCGGAGGAGCTGGAACGCCTACGGCGAGAGCATGCTGAACTGTTAAATCATCTCAAGATATTGAGTCATCGGCTGTCGGAAGCAATTGAAGGCTGAAGCGATGGTGCTTGCGGCTGCTGGGGCGTGAACAATTTCCAGATTAATTCGGTGGCGGGGCTTGTGGGGGCAAAAGTCAAGGTGCGTCAATGGCGCTCGCGAAGCCAAACGGACTCGTACGGCAAGATCGCGTATTCCAGCGATCGGAGCCGTTCCGTTGGTCGGGATTTTCAATCAAAAAAGTGAAAGTAGCTGTTCTCGCTCATTAACACGCGTGCGCGGGACCATCTTATGGTGTGGCCGAAGATTTAGACCCCCTCCCGTCACTGCCCAGTTGCGTGGCGGACGAAAAGAAATATCTTCGCAAGGTCCTCGGCGAATGCCGGAGTAACCTACCCGACGATTATGTCGCGGCGCTTTCGCGAAAAATACAATTTCGAGTCCTGAGTTCCAGTTTTTATCGAGCTGCTCCGACCCTTGTTCTGTATGCCGCCACGGACAACGAAGTTCGCACTGACCTGCTGATCAAGCACGCGCTAGCGTCTGATCGGCGCCTTTTCCTGCCAAGAATTCGTCAGAACAGCCGCGAACTGAGTTTTGTCCGTCTTCGAGATTGCGCGGAATTAGCCCCGGGAAGTTTCGGCATACTCGAACCGACCGGGACAGAACTTTTGCCACCAGCTGATTTTGGGCAGGCGTTATTTGTTGTACCGGGAGTGGCTTTCAGTCCCACTGGCCAGAGGCTTGGCCGCGGTGGGGGTTACTACGATCGGACGCTGGCCGCGGTGGGGCGGCAAACACTCACGGCCGGTCTAGCTTATTCCTTCCAAATGCTGGACCGGCTTCCACAGTCGTCGTGTGATCGACGACTTAAAGTGATTTTTACCGAATCCGCGACGCACGCTGGAGCGGCGCTCGACAGCCCGATCGTCGCCGTTTGACCGGCCTTGCTCGTGCTCGTCCGGATCAAGGAGGTGCTAGCAGGTGTTGATGCTAATTGGAGCGATGCTATCAGGCATTGCCTTAGCCAGCGTAATTTTCTTCGTGTGGCTTCAGGTGCGGTCGCGCGACCAGCGCCTAAGTCCCTCGGTCCAAAAAGAGGCTGAGCGAATCATCGAAGAAGCTAGGAACAGGAGCGAACTGCTGACCAAGGAGGCCGAACTAAAAGCCAAAGATTTGCTGGTCGAGGCGCGAGCCGCCGCTGAACGGGAGTTGCGCGATAGTCGGCGGGAACTCACCGCACTTGAGACCAAATTGCAAAATCGCGAGGAAACACTCGAGAAACGCCTGGAAACGTTCGAACGCCGCGAAGCCGAACTGAATCGGCGCGATCAAGCTCTGCGCAACCGCGAAAAAGCCCTCAACGACAAAGAATCCGAGCGCCAGGCGTTGATAGATGAGGCGCGTGCACGGCTCGAAGCGGTGGCCGGCCTGACCCGGGAGGAGGCCAAGCGTACGCTGATGGAGGAAATGATCGGCCAAGCGCGCCAGGAGGCTGCTCGTCATATCCGAATCGTCGAGGAAGAGGCTCGCGAGGAAGCCGACCGTCGCGCCAAACGCATCATTTCAATCGCGATTGAACGGCTGGCAGGAGAATTTGTCGCCGAACGTACAGTCTCCGTATTGGCGCTCCCCAGCGACGAAATGAAAGGGCGCATCATTGGCCGCGAGGGACGCAACATCCGCGCAATCGAAGCCGCCACGGGCGTCGATATTATCATCGACGATACCCCCGAAGCCGTCGTGATCTCGTGCCACAATCCTATTCGCCGAGAAATCGCCCGCGTTTCTCTCGAACGGCTGATCTCCGACGGGCGAATCCATCCGGGGCGAATCGAGGAGGTGGTGCGCAAGGCCGAACAGGAGGTTGAGGAATCGATCAAGGAAGCCGGACAACGCGCACTCATCGAAGTTGGTGTCCATGGCGTCCATCCCGAATTGTCGAAATTGCTCGGCATGCTCAAATACCGATACAGCTATGCACAGAACGTTCTGATGCATTCGATCGAAGCGGCGTTTATCTGCGGCGCGATGGCCGCGGAATTGGGGCTGAACGAAAAGCAGGCGCGACGCGCTGCACTCTTGCACGATATCGGCAAAGCGCTCACCCACGAGGTCGAGGGGTCCCATGCCCTGATCGGCGCCGAACTAGCGCGCAAATACGGCGAGTCTGCCAAGATCGTTAACGCCATTGCGGCTCACCATGAAGAGGTGAAAGCCGAGACCATTCTGGCGCCGCTGGTCGACGCAGCCGATGCGCTCTCGGGCGCGCGGCCGGGTGCGCGGCGCGAAGTGCTCGAAAGCTATGTGAAGCGGCTCGAGGATCTCGAATCCATTGCCCGATCGTTCAAGGGCGTGGATAAGTGTTTTGCGGTGCAGGCCGGGCGCGAGATGCGGGTGATTGTCGAACCTACCGAGGTTTCCGACGAAGAAGCAACCATGCTGGCGCGTGAAGTGGCCCGCAAAATCGAAAATGACATGACCTATCCGGGTCAAATTCGAGTCACGGTCATCCGTGAGACTCGCGCAACCGAGCTAGCCCGCTAGGCAGGCTCAGGTCGGCAGCTTGATCCAGTGCTGCCAGCCTGAGCTGCCGGCGCATGCGACTTTCGGCCATTTCGCCCCGCGTCGGTTCTGCTTTACCCGCTGCTAATCATCGCGGTACAATTTCGCCCCGTGCCGACTACACGCGAACTACTCGAAGCTACGATTGCTCTCGAGAAGCAGAGTATGGCGTTGTACGCGCGGTTCGCCAAGATCTTCTCCGCCGACCCTACTCTGCACGAATTCTGGTTCAATATGGCGCGAGACGAGGCGCGCCACGTTGGCGCACTGGACTTGGTTTCAACCGTTCTGGAAATCGAAGGTGTCCTCGACAAGCCCAGTCCGATCGCTATGAGGGCAGAGGATGTCGAGCGGCTACGGTCCCTGTTGGCCCGCTGTCTGAGCCAACCTGCCGAAACTTTGAGGCTTGAGCGCGCACTGGCGATTGCTCTTGAAGTCGAAGAGACCGAACTCGAAGATATGGTTGGCGACCTGCTGCAGGCGCTGAAGCAAAATGACGAGTACGAGCGCTGCCAACGCCTGCTGGTTCACGATCTGGGCGAACTTAGTTACATGATAGAGCAGCATTGTCACGATCCTGCGCTGCTGCAGCGCTGTGATGAACTCGTCAACCATCATGCCGAGATACTCAGACATTGTGCCGCGCCCCAGCTTACGAAGCCCCAGTAGCCTCGCAGCATTGCTTCATTCTTGCCGAGGCACTCGCCATGCGAAGTGATCAGGCAACATTTGGCTCTTTTGCCAGGACGCGTCCATCGACTACCTGCGTAACCACGTTTAAGTCAGGCGCCTAAGCGTCGCTAAACCTCTCGGCTCCGACCCTTAGGGGGTTGGAAGGAGCCCCCACGAACAGTATAAACTTAAGAGAGCGCTGAGGAGTCGGCTAATTGGCAAGCCACCTGACTCTGGATCAGGCGATTGGAGGTTCGAGTCCTCCCTCCTCAGCCCTGACCTGGTTGTCGAACAGGTCCCATCGTCTAGTGGTTAGGACACCGGCCTCTCACGTCGGGAACGGGGGTTCGAATCCCCCTGGGATCACCATTCAACAGCCAATTGCGTGAAAAGCTGATAAACCTGCGACTGGCCCGGCTTCTTTACCGGTGGATACTAAAGCTTTGCCTCGTGGATATGGACAGGCGAGCCTCTGCCGCCGGTGACCGAGACCTCCCGGCCCACGATCTGGATAAATCCAACCGCGTGACCGCATTCGCTTTGCAGCGCACGCGCGCTTCGGGCCATAATTCATCTTCGATTAGTTGCCAAATTCGGCAGCCCTGAAGATTGTCGATGAACGCAAGGCTGGTCATGATGTACTGCCGGGGTTCACTACTGCATCGATCGTTCGGCTTTCACCAGTGGTGCAGACAACGAGGTTTGATCAGGCTGCTCCTCTTGCCCGCCCTGACCATTGCCTTCTGTGCGCTCGATGCAATGGCCCAGCAGGCCTGGCCGGGTGGCGAGGCTCTACCAGAGATGCTGCCACCGACCACGCTGGTGACCCGGTTGCCTGCCGAGTCACAGACGCCGCCTGCGCATGAGAAGCAGGACACGTCACCGCAGTCTACCTACCAGAAACCATCGATAATCTGGCATCTGGTGGATGGCCGATGGCGTTGGCATTGCGTGGCCCATTGCTCCAGATACAAGCTTCTGACGAACCCGCGGGAGTAAGCAGACGTCACTGGTTGTGCGCGCGATTCTGGCCTACTCGTGTTCAAGTCCGCTCCGGCAAAACGGATGCATCAATCTAAAAAGGTCCGGTGTTTCGCAACCGTTGCCTGCGAAGGTTCCCAAACGTTTGGTGTATCGTCAGTCGCGGCTTGCCACGCCCGGTGCTCACTGAAGCGGTAGTTAATCCTGACATTGTGTGATAAACGGTTGGCCCGCCTATGTGGTTGCGAGCCGACGGCGCGATGGCTGTGCATGCTTGACCGTCTTCCGTCATCACTCGACATACAGTTGCGATGATGCTCACAATTTGTTAATGAAGAGGCAGGGGGTAGCTATGGAACTGTATGATAACAAAGCCGAGCGTGCGCGAATTTTGACTCTCGAGAACGTCGCTCAGTACCTGCGAGTGCACCCGTCGACGATTTATCGTCTGCTTAAGAAGCGGCAGCTTCCAGCGTTCAAGGTTGGGCGTGACTGGCGATTTAATCTCGAATCAATTGATCGCTGGCGGGCGGATGCCGAACGAAGCCGGGGGCCAGTGGGTCTCGCGAACGAAAACGGCAAAGGGGAGATAGCTTCCTGAGCGGCCGGCGGCGCAGCCGGGAATCGTCGCGGGCGTTAAGCTTGAAGAGGCCACTCAGCCGCCACGAAGCCCGGCGCGCCCAGTGAGCTTGGGCAAGATGCCCGCCAAGGGAGACTCTTTCACGCAAGGTCGAAACGCGATAATCAGGATCCATGATCCTGAAGGTCGCACGTCTAGGCCATCCCGCAGTTCGTACTGCTGCCAGCGCGGTTGACCCTGCGATAATCCGCTCGCCCGAGTTTCAGCGTCTGCTCGACGACATGGTCGAGACGATGCGTGAGTACAACGGCGTTGGGCTGGCGGCGCCACAAGTACATTTGTCGCTTCAGGTCGCGGTGTTGGAAATGTCGCATCATCCGCGCTATCCGAACATGCCTGAGATTCCGCTCACCTACCTGATTAATCCTCAAGTGACAATCTTAGAGCATGCCACCATCGATGACTGGGAAGGGTGTCTCAGCATTCCCGATATGCGGGGTTTGGTCCCGCGCTTCAAACAACTACGTGTAACCGCGCTCGGTCGGCACGGGGAGGAACTGGATTTCGTTGCCAACGACTTCCACGCGCGCGTGATACAGCACGAAGTTGACCATCTTAAAGGCGAGGTTTACCTGGATCGAATGCCGAATCTACGTTCCCTCAGCCATTTGGCCGAATGGCAAAGGTTCGTGCTTGAGACGCCTCAAAAACAACCGCAACGCGCCGGCGAATCGGGATAACTTCCTGCACCAGAATCGTACGCGACTCTTGTGCTGAGTTGAGAGCACGAGACCCCCGTTTTAGCTGAGTCGCATTGGTGGCTGTTAAGAGGAGATCACTTGGGCGGGTAGGGAAGGGCGCTCGAAGGCAATGGTGGAACCTTGCCCGTTAGGCGCGCTTTTGCCAGCAACTTCGCGAGCTCCTGATTCGCCGAAGACAAACGTTCTTCCTCGGCTTGAGTCTTGGCGAGATTCTCTTTCAATTGTGCGTTCTCAGATTGTAGCGTACTGATTTGCTGCTGGAGCGCCAGGCTCTTTCTTTGTTCTTCCGCCACGGCCGCCTTGGTGCGCGAATAAAGCCTCAGACCAGTAACGGCCGCACCGATCGCGACGACCAGGGCGACCACCAGCGCTATGCGCACTGCCCACCCCTTGCTGTTTTTATAGCGTCCGCTCCTTGCATGAGCTCCGCCATAATCGCATTGTGTAGCATCGCGTCAGCACGTGGCGCAACGGTCTGGCCAGACGGCTCCAATTCATCTGAAAGCTACGAATTAGCGCCCGCTGATTGCTATAGTTTATCCAGGCAATTCAGGGAGGGGTGGCCGAGCGGTTGAAGGCACCGGTCTTGAAAACCGGCAGCGGCTTACGTCGCTCGTGGGTTCGAATCCCACCCCCTCCGCCACTTGAAGACGATTCGACCCGAGACCCGGCCAGTCTCCACCTTCGTTGATGTTAGCGATTCAACGATGAATGGCGCCAAATGGATGGGTTGGACATTGCGGAGCGCGTTTGTTGAACTCTCGTTTATGTTATCCAGGACCCATATCTTAAACGCAGCAGTCGGTTGATTCGCTGATGCGGCACATTCATCCTCGATGGTAGATGAAGGTTTCGACTGACAGTCAATCGCACGGCATCCATTCGCTTTCTGAGCTTCCTTCTCGCCGGGCGACCCCGAAGATCAGATTTTCGGCTGCGCGCGAAGCGCCAGGGCCACGCGGAATCATGAGCGGTTCGTCCCTGATGTACGATCCGCTGAGGTTTCTCGAAAAAGTGTCTCGTGCTTATGGCGACCTTGTGCGCCTCAATATAATGAACCTGCGAATTTGCCTGGTAGCGCATCCCGACGGCATCAAACACGTTCTGCAGGATAATCATCGCAATTACCAGAAGTCGTTTGACTACAAAATCCTTGCACGCCTCTTGGGCCAGGGGCTGGTGACCAGCGAGGGTGCGTTATGGCTTGGGCAACGGAGATTGATCCAGCCGATGTTCCATCGTCAAAAGGTGGCGGAATTCGGCACTATCATGGCGGAATGTACAACGGCGATGCTCGACTCATGGCGTGGATGGGCGGAGCGAGGAGCGGCCTTCGACGTTATGCCGGAGATGATGCGCCTGACCCTGCGAGTTGTCGGCCGGGCATTACTCTCGATGGACTTGACCGCGCAGGCCGACGCCATTGGCCGCAATATGACGATCGCCAACGAACGATTCGGCAGTATGGGAATGCTGGCATTTGCACCATGGCTTCCGACACCCGGCAACCTACGTTTTCGTATCGCAGCCCGTAACCTGCGAAAAATTGTTCTCGGCATCATCGCTCAACGCCGGAGAGAAGGCCGCGATTACGGGGATCTGTTGTCGATGCTGCTCGAGGCTCGTGACGAAAGCGGCGAAGGCATGAGCGATGAACAATTGCGCGATGAGGTTCTGACTCTGATTCTCGCAGGACATGAAACAACGGCGACCGCGCTTTCCTGGACCTGGTATTTACTTTCACAGAACCCGGAGGCCGAACATAAGTTGCATCGCGAAGTTGATGAAGTTCTGGGCGGACGCGAGCCCTCGATTTCCGACTTGCCGAATCTCAAGTACACAGCGATGGTAATCGATGAGGCTATGCGCTTATATCCGCCGGTGTGGGCTATTGGACGGGCTGCCGTTGGCCACGACGAGGTGATGGGTTACCGCATACGAAAAGGGACCAACCTGCTGCTGAGCCAATGGCTCGTTCACCGGCACCCTAGTTTCTGGGATGAACCTGACCGGTTTAAGCCTGAGCGTTTCGCCGAAGGAGGTGATTCCAAGCGGCCGCGTTACGCCTTCTTTCCATTTGGCGGTGGACCTCGTTTGTGCATCGGCAACCTGTTCGCGCTGACCGAAGCCCAAATTGTGCTCGCGACGGTCGCACAAAAATACCGCTTACGAGTAGTTGCCGGTCACCCAGTTGAGCCGCAACCGTTGGTCACTTTGCGGCCGCGTTACGGTATCAAAGTGACTCTGGAGCCGCGAACCAGGATAGGCGGTTCTCATTTTAATGCCAGCTGGTACAGCCGGCATTAAGGCTCCTCGGCGGTGTCGATCAAATCAGAAACCTATGCAGGAGCGGCAGCCTTGGGCACCTTCGCACGGTTTTTAGCATGACGCGTGCGGGGCGTGATTTTGAGTCGTATGCGGGACGCCGAGCAGGCGCGGCGCTCGGCAGAGACCGCGTGTTTCCACTCGATGATGCGGCGGCGTAGCAAATCGGCATTGATCCCCAGAGCGTCACACACGGTAACGAAACTAAAGCCACCGGAGTTCGTCTGGTCAGCGAGAATCCAACGCTCTGCATCGACAAACAAGCGCCGAGGACGGCTTGATTTTGACAGCGCCCCCTTCTGATAAACGTTCAGTGCGTCGGTAAGTAAGGCAAGCATCAGTCGCTGTTCGCCCGATAATCCGTAGCCACTCGAAATGTCACAGTATTGGCAGGGAAGGATAAAGTCCGACTCGGTTCCAGAGGTAACCGGTGCGCGTGAAACGGCGCAAAGTCTAGAACTCATATGTCCCCCAGTGAGGCCAACCTGACGCGTCGCTATCCGGCACGGTCAGGCCGAACTTAAAACAATCGGCAATAGGAATTGGTTCCCTTCCAGATCGAAAGGGCCAGCTGTGCATTAGCGTCGCGGTCAAGCCTCCCGCGAGGAGTGACCCGCTCGAAAACACGTCTCTCTAAGCAGGTCTCTCACGGGCCGGACCTCGGCGGGTCGCTAGGATCGTGTCCGAAGATGGTCGGCCACTGGCAGACTAACGGCGGTAGTTCTCCAAAATCACCGGGGTTCGCTGTGCAACACACCCTCCCGTTCGAGACGACTTATGCGCTCGGAATCATAACCGAGGTAGTCACGCAGTATCTTCGTATTATGTTCGCCGAGGAGGGGTGCCTCCAGTTCAAGCCGTTTTGGAAAGGCGGAAAAGCGCAAGGGAAAACCTGGTATCTCAAAATCGCCCAGCAGCCGGTCATGAACTTTCTGAACCGTCTCTCGCTCCCGGAGATGGGGGTGATTCATTGCTTGTTCGACACTCAGAATTGGAGCCGAAGGAATGCGGGCTTGCCGCAGGATCTCCACTGCGGTCTGATTATTTGGTAGCTGATTTAACCAACTCTCGATGATCTCGATTACTTGGGGTCTGTTCCGCAGCCGGGATGCATTGTCGGCGAAGCGAGGATCCGTACCCAGTTCAGGCTTTCCGATAATCTCACAGAATTTGATCCAGTGGTGGTCGAGCCAGGCAAAGACGAACAGATAGCCGTCGCGCCCCTTGAAAATGCCTGCCGGGCACAAGGCAGCGTAATGCTGGCCGGTCCGCTGGGGCCGCATGGTACCACCGCTGGCACTCACCATCTCGACGTTCAAATCGTGGTAATGGAAATAAGCGTCCAGCAGCGAGATGTCGAGGTACTGTCCCTGGCCAGTACGAGTCCGATGGAGCAGCGCGCAGGCTATTGCCGCCAGAGCATGCACCCCGGTGGAAACGTCACCCACAGCCAACATCGGAGGGTAATGGGGACCGCCCTCTTCACCGCTGAGCCAAGTCACGCCCGCATACGCCTGGCCGATGTAGTCGTAGCCGGGATCATTCGCCAAGGGTCCGCTTTGGCCAAAGGTCGACACTGAGCACATGATAATGCTGGGATTGAGCTCCCGCACTTTGTCATAGCTGAAACCCAGCCGTCCGATTACACCGGGGGCGAAGTTTTCGACGAGGACGTCCACGCGGGTCACCAATTCGCGCAAAATCGCTTTGGCTGGCTCTGCGCGCACGTCGAGGCAGAGACTCATTTTGCCGCGGTTCTGCTGAACAAAGTATCCGCTGCGTCCGTTCTTCACGAAGGGGACCCCTCGACAACGGTCGCCATCGGGCGCAAATTCCACCTTGATTACCTCAGCCCCCATCTCCGCCATCAGCTTGCTTACCGTGGGTCCCGCGACGAACTGCGTAAAATCGAGCACCTTGAAACCGTCGAGGACGTGTCGGGGCTGACCCTGCATCATCAGAATGAACCTCCCGCAGCTAAGCAGAACTTTTCAGTTGTCTTTGTTCGGTAATACTCCTGTAGCAATCGAACCGCCCAGGCTGCAAATTGTCCGGGTTCTTAAGCCAACGTGACCTGGGATTCAACCCCCAGAGCCCGCGGTCACAACACGGCTCTGCCGCGCGCCCGGTATAATCAGCGATCGGTGCCCGATGCAGGCCGGTCAGTTCAGAGCGAATATGTCGCTCGCTCAAGCCCGAGACGATACCGCGCTGCGTCGATCAGGTTTTGCATCAATGCCACAACCGTTGCCGGTCCGGTACCTCCCGGATTCGGGGTAATCCACCCAGCCACGTGCTGGACGGCTGCGAAGTCGACATCACCGACGAATCTGCCATCAGCCAAGCGTCGGAACCCGACGTCAACCACGCAAGCACCAGGCTTTACCATCGCGGTCGTAATCAGGTACTCATGGCCGGCGGGGACGGATCCCGCGCACGAGATGAGGATATCAGCGCGCCGGCAAACCTTGGGGAGCTCGCGTGTATGGCGATGACAACAGGTGACAGTCGCGTTCCGCAGCTGGCTGTTAAGGATTAGTGATAGTGGTTTGCCGGCGATATCACTGCGCCCGATAACCACCACTTCGGAGCCGTCCACAGGCACCCGGTAATGGTCGAGAAGAGCCAACACACCGCGTGGCGTGCATGGGATAAACCGTGCCGTTCCACGACGGTAAATATCTGCAATGTTGGCCGCGCCCACTGCGTCTACATCCTTTTCGGGCGCGATCACGTCAAAAAGTTCGAGCGCATCAACGTTCTGAGGCAGCGGAAGTTGAATCAAAATACCGGTGACCCTTGGGTCCGCATTCAACTGACGGATCTCCTCGACCAAACGCTCGGTCGTGGCCTCTTGCGGTGTGAGCGTGAGCAGGGTGGTGTGAAAGCCGAGTTCCTGGGCGAAGCGTCGCTTATTGCGCACGTATTGGCGTGAGGCCGGATCATCGCCAACCTGTACAGCGGCCAAGGTCGGCTGATAATGGTATTTTTCCCGCAATTCATCCGCGTAACGACGCAATTCCGGCCTTAGGTGATCGCTCAACTTTCGGCCATCCATAATTATTGCTGACATGCAATTTCGACGCTCTTTCAACGCTAGTGATGCTGGTCCGAGCTTACACCACGACAACGCATTGCGCCGGCGCTAGCAGTTGCGGGATGTCAGCCCCATTTGCAGATCTTTAGCCGGATTGGCCCTGCCGCTTGAAGCTTCCCCCAAGTAGATTGTAGACGCAAAACGCGCCCGACTGTATCAAGCACCAGTTTCGGCCCGCGGTTTCGCCGATGTGTGGTGGCTCGCTAAACTAGGCAGCGTGTCAAAAAGGGTCAAGCGTACTCCGCTCTATGCGTTGCACCGTGCGTTGGGCGCCAGGATGACTGAATTCGGCGGCTTCGAAATGCCACTCAGCTACAGTGGCATAATCGAGGAACATCGCGCGGTGCGGCAAGCCGCCGGAATTTTCGACCTCAGTCATATGGGAGAACTCGAGTTGCGAGGAGATGCGGCTCTGGGTGTCCTTGAATATACGCTGACTAATTCGGCGAGACGTCTCGCCGATGGCCAAGCGCAATATACGCTTCTTTGTGCGGACGACGGTGGCACGCTGGACGACCTAATCCTGTACAGGCTGGGACGGGACCGCTATCTGCTCTGTGTTAACGCTGACAATATAGCGATCGACCGCGAATGGCTTTTGCCATACTGTCGCCGCTTCGGTGTTGAACTCGTCGACCTTAGCGAGGAGCTTGGTTTGGTTGCTATCCAGGGTCCCAAAGCGGCAACGATCCTGTCCAGGCTATCGCCGATCAGGCCGGGTGAAATCGGCCGGTTCCATGCTCAGAGTTGCCAGCTCGCCGGATATTCCTGCATCGCTGCGCGCACCGGTTATACAGGCGAAGACGGCTTTGAGATCTTCGTGGCAGCCACACACTCAGCGACAATATTTGATGCGTTGCTACAGGCCGGTCGGGATGAAGGGCTGCTACCATGTGGACTGGGCGCACGCGATACATTGCGACTGGAAGCCGGACTGCCACTTTACGGTCACGAACTGAGCCGCGCCATTTCACCGCTTGAAGCCGGTTTGGGGGCGTTCGTTAAATTCGGGCGCGGATTTATCGGCGAGTCCGCCCTCGCCGCGCAAAGAGACCACGGTCCAAGTCGGCGCCTGATCGGGCTCGAGACCGCTGATGGCAGAACGATCCCGCGTCAGGGGTATCGCATCTTTCAAGACGATAGTGAGGTTGGCGTCATAACCAGCGGCAGCTTCGCTCCAAGTTTCAATCGGCCGCTGGCAATGGGCCTGGTCCAGAGTCGCGCAAACACTGAATCGGGCGCGCCAATCTCGGTCGAGGTCCGGCGGCGGATGGCTCCGGCGAAGATTGTTCCTCTGCCCTTCTATCGGCGGTCGCACTGACTGCTAAAGGCCGTGCCCGTAGGCTGACTGCTATAGCTAATTGTGTTCGGAGTGACATGGCCGGCTCATTGCAGATTGGCGGTCAGCGTGCCTTCCCCCTTCCATTGTGCGGGATCGTGGCCGAAGATTAGCTGTACGCCACTCCTTTCCATGCTCCGAAAGCGTTCGATAACCCGCCGCATTGAATCAAAATCATGGGCGAAGGGTGGCAGTATCATCTCTTCGAGCACTTTGCGCATATAGCACGAGTCCGCGGTCAGCAGCAGTTCGCGATCGGCGAGCCGCACTCGCAACGATTGATGGCCCGCTGTGTGACCGTACGTCGGAATACACACAATCGACCCATCGCCGAACAGATCGTACTCACCATCGATCAACTGCAGCTGATGACCCAGGTCAAAATCTGCCCGGTTGTAGCCGTTGCGCTGAGCGATCTCAGGATCCCGGGCAGCCTCCCATTCCCGTCGCTGTAAAATCAATTTCGCATTTGGCAGTTCGATATTTCCGCCGACGTGATCGAAATGGAGATGAGAGTTGATCACGAAGTCGATCCGTTCGGGATCGATCTGATGAGAACGCAAGCGAGCCCCCAACTCCTGGCCGGGCAGATAGTGCACCTGAAAAAACTTGGCGAGCTCTCCGATCCGGGTTGGGCTGGTTTGTAGTTCTCGATGTAGTCCCGTGTCAAAGATCACCCGTCCCTTGGGATGCTCGATTAGAAAGCTCGGTATCGGTATCTTAATCCGCCCGGGTTGCTTGGCGAGTAAGGAACGTAGCTCGGTCTCGAGCCATCCACAGACCATCGGCATTATTCGGACTGTCATGCTTTCCTCGTCGGTCTTTGCGTGGCCTACCGGCCACCCTTGCCTCTGCTGTCGTTGACCGGCTGTTAAGCACTAGTTCTCAACAGGGTTCGGCCCCAGGGTCGGGTCGCGCACCAGGACACCGTTGCGATAGAGTTCGCGAATCTCGCTGTCACTCAGATTCAGGTAGTCGCGCAGCACTCGTTCGTTGTCCTCACCCAGTCGCGCGGCGCGCAATTCCATACGATCAGGCCAGGCCGAAAACTTGACCGGAATCCCAGGGATCGCCAGACGCCCGAGCAGAGGATCCTCGACCCATCTGACAGTCTTCCGCTCGATGAGGTGCGGATGAGCCATCGCCTCATTAACCGTAAGCACTGGAGCGCACGGTACACGTTCGCGGTCCAAGGCGGCCAGCGCGTCATCGCGAGTAGGGAAAGTGGCCAACCATTCCTCAATGATTTTGGTCAGTTCGCGGTAATTGGCTGCGCGAGCGCGGGGCTTGGCGAACCGTGGATCGTCGGCGAGGTCCGGGCGATCCATTGCCCGCAAGACTTGCGGCCATTGGTGAGGGGTGGTCAGGATCGTTATGTACTGGTTGTCGCGATATCGGTAGATGCCCAAGGGCCCGACGGCCTTCGGTTGGCCGCCTTCACGAGTTGGCCGCACCTTGTCGCCTGCCAGCGCGATCTTCGGCACATGCTGATCGTGCATGTGAAAGTACGTATCCAGCAATGAACTCTCGAGATACTGACCTTCCCCGGTGCGCTCGCGATGCAACAACGCTGCGCAAATTCCCATGGCGGCTGCCACGCCGGTTGAAACATCGCCGATCGCCATCGTCGCCATCGCGGGGCCCCGGTCCGGTTCACCCAATCCGTCGGTGATCCCGGCATATGACTGGCCGATATGGTCGTAGCCGGCCTTGCTCGACAGCGGTCCGGTTTGTCCGGCCATGGAGATCGAGCACATGATGATCCGAGGATTGACCTTTCGCACGCTTTCATAAGAGAAGCCGAGGCGACCGATCACTCCGGGGGCAAAATTTTCGACCAGCACATCGAACTTTGGTAACATGGCGGTGACCAACTCGCGGGCGCGGGGTTTCTTCAGATCGATCGCGAAGCTCAACTTGCTATGATTGTGCTGAAAGTAATAGGTGCTTTGGCTGCTATGTTTATAGTCGGGATGGAGCGGCTTGAAGCCGCCGTCCCTCACGCGATCGCCTTCAGGAGCTAGTTCGAGCTTTACGACTTCGGCACCCATCTCCGCCAGCAGCCGGCCGCAGGTGGGCCCGGCCACGAATTGGCCGAAATCCAGCACTCGGTAACCTTCGAGCATCCTCGGGCCATTCATCAGGAAAATTCCTCCGCCTCAATTTGGGACCGGAAAGAACCTACAGGATTGCAGTGTTCATCGTCCATGGTCCGAGTTCACTATTCTGGCGGCCAATAGCTGGCGGGGTGAGGTCAGGGTAGGCGAAAGCCGCACTAAAATGTCCCCAACCCCGCTTCGATTCAGTTTCGTCGCCAGCTCTAAAAGGACCGCATCCGCCGCTAGGGGCGCAGCAACCATTCGCTCAGATCAAGCGACATGGCTTCCCCGTCGGTCAGGATTAACGACTTGGGCGATCGCCGAAGTTGAACCTTCGAGACTTCCAGATGTCGCGGCAGCACGTAAATCAAGTCGCCCGCACTGAGCGAGATAATGCGTACGCGCTCGTCGCCATGACGTTCGGCACCTGATATCTCGTAGGGGCTTAGGTGAAACGGGATACCGCGAACTCGAATCGTGCCCTCGTCGTATTCCTCGATAACTCCGACGAAAAGTCTCGTGTTGTCGTCCTTGAAAAGCTTGCGATCAATTATCAGCACTCGGTCACTGTCGCGCAGGGCCGGCATGGTCCTCCTCCGAGCGCCATGGCGGCGTTCGAGTGACTACGATTGTACGCGGGCGCCGAACCGAAATCGACGTCAGGAGGCAATCGCGTGGGGACGTCGAGCGGGAATAGCCGCCGCGCGACCTTGCGCCGTCCGGTCGGCTTTACCTTCCGCCCCAAAGCGCCACCCGGTACATTATTTGGTATCGGTCTTTGATGCAAAGTTGCCCACAGTCACGTGCTTACGCTCGACAACATTTCGAAGTCATTCGGTGGCCGAATCATTTTTGACCATGTGACGTGGACCGTCGCGGATGATGCCCGCGTCGGCCTGGTTGGACTTAACGGTGCCGGCAAGTCGACTTTGCTCAAACTTATTGCCGGCAAACTCGAACCCGACTCAGGACGGATTACCAAGCCGCAGCGCAGCCAGATAGGTTACCTTGAGCAGGACGCTCCCGAGATGGGAGGGCGCTCGGTTCTTGACGAGACCTTGGCCGCGCTGGCTGACATGCGCCAACTCGATCAGCGCAGGCTCGAACTGGAAGACATTCTAAGCCGTGAACATTCGGGGCCGCGCCATGACGCCGCTCTGCACGAGTACGGGGAAGTGCTGCACGAGCTCGAGCGCCACGAATTCTATACGGCCGAGAGTCGCGCTATTTCCGTCCTCTTCGGTCTTGGCTTCAAACAAGCAGATCTCGGACGCGACGTCGCTGAGTTCTCCGGCGGCATTCGGATGCGCATAGCTCTGGCCAAAGTGCTTCTGCAAAGGCCTGAATTTTTGCTGCTTGACGAACCAACCAACCATTTGGACATCGAGGCTCGCAATTGGCTCGAAGACTATCTTGACAGCTACTCAGGTGGCATCATCGTCGTTTCACATGATCACTACTTCCTCGACCGCGTGACTCGCCTGACCGTTGAGGTTGCCCGCGGAAGCTTGACTGAATATCCCGGCAACTATTCCTTCTACCTGGCCGAACGCGAGCGACGCTTTGCAATCGAACTGAGTGCTTATCAGAAACAGCGCGAAGAGATCGAACGCATCGAGGCCTTTATCGGCCGTTTCCGCTATCAGGCGAGCAAAGCGAAGCTGGTCCAGAGCCGCATCAAACAGCTCGAAAAGATCGAGCGGCTTCAACCGCCAGCGGGCATCGAACGGCCGCCCGCGATCAAATTCCCCGCCTGCGAGCGCAGCGCCCGGCGCGTCATAGAATTGCACAATGTGGTTAAGCGCTTCGGTGCGCTCACCGTGTACGACGGCGTAAGCCTCGCGATCGAACGAGGTGCGCGAATCGCTCTGGTCGGTCCCAACGGCGCAGGTAAATCGACGATGATGAGGATCCTCGCAGGCGTCGAGCAGCTCACCGCCGGTGAGCGCGTGGTGGGCGACCGCGTCCGAATCGGCTACTTTGCGCAAAACCTATCCGAAGCTCTGAACTACTCCAACACGGTTTTTGCCGAACTCGCCAATCATGCCGAGGGGATGACTACCACCGAAATTCGCAATCTGCTTGGGGCGATGCTGTTTTCTGGTGATGACGTCAACAAACGCATCGCTGTTCTCTCGGGCGGTGAGCGAGGACGCCTGGCCTTGGCCAAAGTGCTGGCCCATCCCAACAACTGTCTACTGCTCGATGAGCCCACCAATAACCTTGATATCGTCGCCAAGGAGGTCCTGCTCAAGGCCCTCAAGGAATTCCCCGGCACGGTCGTGCTGGTCAGTCACGACCGCCACATCCTTAACCAGCTGGTTAATGAGGTGATCGAAGTCGGCCACGGCCGCGCCCTTCGCTATTTAGGCAATTATGATGACTACCTGGACAAGAAGATGACCGAGCAGGCAGCGATCGATTTCCAGGCCGTGAATCAGACAAGTCCTAATCTTCCGCCGATGAAGCAGATTCGGCGCGCCAAGATCGCCGATGACGTGGTAAACCCAAGCGCCGCCGGACGTGAGCGTAACCACAAGCCCGGACTACTTCAACGCCAGCTTCAGCGCGAACGCGCCAAGCTGCTAAAGGCGCGGGCCGAACTTGAAGCCAGAATTGAACAAAAGGAGTCGGAACTCGCCGCCCTCTCGTCCGAGATGAACGATCCGAACTTTTACCTCGCGCGCCGGGATGCCGACGCCATTATCTCCCGGTATGAGAAACTGGGTCGCGAAATCGAGGGGTTATACGAACGACTCGCCTCGTTTGAAGATAGCGGAGAGTAGCTGCGTTTCCAGTCGAACCCCGGGTCGCTGCTGCGCCGATTAGTCCACACTTTTGTGCGCGCGTCTGGGTGCGAGTATGCCCAACAACTGCGACAAAGTCGCGCGCATTCGATGACGCGGCACGATCGCGTCCAGCATGCCGTGACGAAGTAAAAACTCCGCCGTCTGAAACCCGTCCGGCAGCTGCTGATTAGTCGTCTGTTCGATAACCCGACGCCCGGCGAAGCCAATTATCGCGCCCGGTTCGGCAATGTTTAGATCGCCCAGGCTGGCGAAGGAAGCGGCAACGCCTCCGGTAGTCGGATCGCACAAGACCGACAGATAGGGGATGCGAGCGTCGCGCAGGCGCCCCAATGCGGCTGAAACCTTCGCCATTTGCATTAGTGACAGCGCGCCTTCCTGCATGCGAGCTCCGCCGGAGGAGCTGAAAACGACCACCGGCAGGCGCCGCGCCCGAGCATGGTCGATCAGTCGAGCGAGTTTCTCGCCAACGACAATTCCCATGCTACCCCCCATAAAGTTGAAATCCATCACGGCGAGCGCCGTAACCCGCCGGTCGATTTTCGCAATACCCGTCACGATCGCATCATTGCGACCGCTTGCTCGCCTTGCCGTCTCAAGCCGCTCGGAGTAGGGGCGAGAATCGACAAAAGACAATGGATTCCCCACCGCCAGGTCAGCGAACAACTCGCGCCAACTGCCACGGTCGACCGTGATTGCCAGTCGCTGTTCAACAGTGAGGCGCAGGTGATACCCGCATTTCAGGCAGACATTTAGATTGCGCTCAACCTCCTTGCGAAAGGCGATCTCTTTGCAGCCCGGGCACTTGACCCAGATGTCGGCTTGCACGTCCTGGCCAACGTTGCCGCGGTCCGGAGCTGATGGCGTCTCGTTCAGAGCATCCGGTGACGGCTGCCGGGCGGAACCTGGCGCAGCTCCAGGGGCAGGACGCGCGAGCTTTGCTGTAGTTCGCGGTTGCTCAGAGTTAGCTTCTTCGCGCATTTAGCTATTCCTGTTTTGGGGTGCGGGCGCCGACAATCGCCTGCTTGAGTGCGGCGGCGAATTCCCCCACCATTGTCACGAGTCTTTCTGAGGCGGCATTTGCCTCTATGAGTTGCGAGAAGGCGCTGCCCACTACTACCGCATCAGCGAAGCGAGCTACGGCACCGGCCTGATCTGGGTTCGAGATGCCGAAGCCCACCCCAATAGGTATTTGCGTGATCTTTTTCAGAGCCTTCACGTTCTGCTCGAGATCGGATGGAAGCGTGTGGCGCGCTCCAGTTACCCCGGTCACCGACACATAGTAAAGAAAGCCGGTCGCCGACTCTGCGATCACCTTGCTGCGATGCGGCGGAGTGGTGGGCGCCAGAAGATAAATCAGATCGAGACCCTCGGCCCGTGCCGGTGCGGCAAGTTCAGCAGCCTCTTCCGGTGGCAGGTCCACTGCCAGCAAGCCATCGACACCTGCGCGTTTGGCGTCTACACATAACCGTTCGCACCCATAGCGAAAAATCGGGTTGAAGTAGCCGAACAGAATTATGGGTATCTGAGTATGCCTTCGCAGCTCTGTCACCGTCGCGAGGATCCGGGGAAGGGTCGCACCAGCGGCAAGTCCGCGCGCGCAAGCTCGCTGGTTAGCGGGGCCGTCGGCCATAGGATCGGAAAAAGGTACTCCTAACTCGATCAGGTCCGCACCACGGGCTTCCAGTTCAAGCACCAATTTTTGAGTATGCTCAAGGTCCGGATCGCCCGCCACGATGAAAGGAATCAGCGTGCTTTGATTGCGGTCCGCCGCCGCGGCGAACTTCTGGTAGATGCGGCCCTCCCGCCCACGCTGGTCGGTGGCTTCGTCGCTCATCACAGGCTGACACCCTCGGCGCGCGCAACCGTTTGCATATCCTTGTCGCCCCTGCCGGAGAGATTGACGATCATCAAATGATCACGTGGGAGTGTGGGTGCCAACTTGGCCGCATAAGCAACCGCGTGCGCGCTCTCCAACGCCGGGATGATTCCCTCGGTCTCCGCCAAAAGCTTTAATCCCTCGAGTGCCTCGGCATCGGTGACCGAGGTGTATTCGGCGCGGCGCGTATCATGGAGCCACGCCAATTCCGGCCCGACGCCGGGATAATCCAACCCGGCCGCGATCGAATGAGTCTCGCGGATCTGACCCATCTCATCCTGTAATAGGTAAGTGCGATTACCATGCAGCACTCCCACCACACCGGCAGAGATCGTTGCTGCATGCTGTGATCCGCCGAGTCCGAGGCCAGCTGCCTCAACCCCGATCATTCTGACACCCGCGTCCTTGAGAAAGGGGTAAAACAGACCAATGGCATTTGAGCCGCCGTTAACGCACGCGACGAGGACGTCGGGCAAGCGTCCTTCGCGCCGCATTATCTGCACGCGGGCCTCGCGCCCGATGACCGACTGGAAATCGCGCACCATCATGGGATACGGATGTGGTCCGGCGGCCGTTCCAATCAGGTAATAGGTATTACGGACGCTCGCGATCCAATCGCGCAGAGCCTCATTCAGCGCGTCTTTGAGGCTCTTGCTGCCTGAATCCACTGGCGTGACCTTTGCCCCCAGCAATTTCATCCGAAAGACGTTCAACGACTGCCGCTCGACGTCCACACTCCCCATAAAAACTTCGCATTCCCGCTTGAACAGCGCAGCCATGGTTGCGGTCGCGACTCCATGCTGGCCCGCACCCGTCTCGGCGATGATCCGCGACTTGTTCATGCGTACCGCCAACAGCGCCTGCCCTAGTGTGTTGTTGACCTTATGGGCGCCGGTATGGCAGAGGTCTTCGCGCTTGAGATAAATCTTGGCCCCTCCCAGTCGAGCGCTGAGGTTCGCACAATAGAACAGAGGAGTGGGGCGCCCGATGTATTCGCGGGCGTAGGTGCGCAGCTCCCGGCGGAACTTGGGATCGCGCCGCGCTTCCTTGTAAGCTTGCTCCAGCTCGATCAACGCCGGCATGAGCGTTTCGGCCACATATCGTCCTCCGTAAGGACCGAAATGTCCTCGGCTATCCGGCAGATTTTGCATTAAGAATGAAACTCCTCAGTTTGGCTGGATCTTTCAGTCCCGGGGCTGATTCAACACCGCTGGCCACGTCAACTGCGTACGGACGCAAAGCCACCGCCTCGGCCACGTTGTCCGCGTTCAGACCCCCAGCCAGAAACACCCGATCAAGCGCGAGCCCATTTAACTCCCGCAGCGGGCGAGCCTGACCAGTACCCCCGAATAAATTTGGATGCCAGGTGTCAAACAACAGGAAATCCGCATGCGGGCACTCGATAGGCTGGCTTGCTACGATATGGTTTCGTCGAATGGCACGGATTACCTTAACCGGCCATCCGCGCAGCGCATCATCCTCCTCATCACCATGAAATTGAAGATAATCCAGCGCCAGTGCCCGCCTCCTTTCTTCGACGTAGTCGCGGGTGGCATTGACAAAGACACCAGCGACCTCGCACCGGTTACCGAGAGCCCGACGAATTCGGCGCGCCTGTTCCAGCGTAACGAAACGGGGACTAGCGGGAAAGAAATTGAGCCCGACAATATCGGCTCCCAGGCCGATGGCCAGCTCAGCGTCCTCTACACGCGTAACCCCGCAGATTTTAATGCGCACTGTCATCCGGTAAGCACATAATTAACCAGTAGTTCAGCCTAATGCGCCTTTGACCCAGGCTGGGAGCCGTCAAAACAGCCAATCAGGGTGGCTAGTTTGGCGCGCGGCTGGCCTCCGCGCAAAAGACTCTCGCCAATGAGAAAAGCGCGCGCACCGTCCGCATAGAGCCGCCGAATATGCTCAGGAGTTTCGATTCCACTTTCCGCCACAATGAGAGCGTCGCCCTGATACTCACAAAGCAGCCTGGAGGTCGTGGCAAGATCGGTGCGGAACGTGTGCAGGTCGCGATTGTTGATGCCAATAAGTCGTGCGCCAAGTCGGCGCGCGCGCGCAAACTCTTCCTGATTATGCACTTCGATCAGCACCGCCAGACCCAGCTCGTCGGCTAGTCCAGATAACTCCGCCAGCTGTTCAGCTGCGAGCATCGCCGCTATCAACAGGACACAGTCGGCGCCCGCCGCCCGACTTTCATACAACTGGTAGGCATCAAAGATGAAGTCCTTGCGCAGGAGAGGGAGCTCGACGGCACGCCTGACCTCGGTTAAATCCGCGAGCGAACCTTTGAAATGGCGATCGGTTAATACCGACACGGCCGCCGCCCCCGCCGCTTCATAGTCGCACGCCACACTTGCCGGATGGAGTTCCGGCAAAATGTCCCCTTTGCTCGGTGACGCCCGCTTGACTTCGGCGATGATAGCGGGCTTGTGACGCCGCAATGCCTGGATGAAGTCTCGCGGCCGTGCACTATTAAGCGCTGCAGCCTTGATCTCTGCGAGCGGCACCCGTGCGCGCTCAAGCGCCAGCTCCGCGCGCTTCGCCGTGAAGATCTGTTCGAGTATCGATGTCATTGATAGAGGTCCATTCAAGGCGCTTTCGATTGCAAGCTGACGTCGCGCATTGCTTCGAGTACCGAGAGTGCACTGCCCGACGCCAGAATCTCTCTGGCACGCTTTACTCCATCTGGCAGAGTCGCTGCGCCCTGTCCGATGTAGATTGCGGCGCCGGCATTGAGGGCCAGCACATCGGCAGCTGGGCCTGGGTCACCTGCCAGAGTCGCTTCAAGCAGCTCGGCGGCACTGCGCGTATCGGCTGTGAGAAATTGTGCTGTTCCAGCCGGCGAGAGACCAAAGTTGCCTGGCGATATCTGGTATTCCTGGAGTTCATGGTCGCGCACCTCGATGACGCGCGTTGCGGTAGCTAGCGAAATCTCATCAAGTCCATCGTGACCATGCACTACCATTGCGCGCTCGACGCCCAAAGCCGCCAGCGCCATTGCCATTGGCCGCATCAGCCGCTCATCCGCGACGCCCAGGAGCTGGTAGCGCGGGCGAGCCGCGTTGGCCAGAGGCGCCATCAAGTTGAAAATGGTGCGAACGGCAAGAGTGCGCCGCAACACCGCCAACCGAGCTAGTGCGGGGTGATAGGCTGGCGCGAAAACGAAGCATATCCCCGCCTTTTCGAGACAGTTGCGCAGTCCTGCCGGATCTAAATCTATCCGCACGCCGAAGTACTCGAGCACGTCGGCGGCGCCCACATGTCCGCTGACCGCGCGATTGCCGTGTTTCGCCACGCGTATCCCTGCGGCCGCCGCCACGAGCGCCGCACCTGTGGAGATATTGAACGTGCACGCCCCGTCGCCGCCAGTCCCCGCCGTGTCGAGCAAGGGGCTGTTGCCAAGGTCCAGCGGGCGTGCACGTTGGCGCATGGCCCGGGTGCCGCCAGTCAGCTCGAGGGCGGTTTCGCCTTTCATCTTAAGGGCGACCAAAAGGCCGGCCACCAATACATCCGGCACCACGTCGTCTAGAATCTCGCCGATTACCGTTTCCGCTTCGTCAGCGCTCAGGGAACGACCTCGAAGCACCGCTTCAAATGCCTGGCGAGCCGTATCCATCCGCGTCATAGCTTGTTATCCGCCTGGTGCAGACCGGGCCGCCTTATGCCTTTCTGTGGGCCTCCACGAGGCTCAAAAAATTCCCTAGCAAGTTCTTTCCCTCCTGTGTGCCAATCGACTCCGGATGAAACTGAACGCCTTCAACCAGATGCTGACGATGACGCAAGCCCATAATCTCGCCCTCGGCGGTTCTGGCGCTGACCTCGAGAGACGGCGACAGGCTATCCGGCTCGACCAGTAGCGAATGGTAACGCATTGCCTCGAAGGGGTTCGAGAGTCCGGCAAAAATCGTCCTTCCGTCGTGCCTAACCGGCGAGGTCTTGCCATGCATCAGGCGAGACGCGCGAACTATCCTCCCCCCAAACGCCGCTGCGATGCACTGATGGCCGAGGCAAACGCCCAGGATGGGATAGTGGCCCGAAAGCTCTTGCAGGAGGGATACGGAAACGCCGGCGTCAGCGGGGGTGCCCGGTCCCGGCGAAATCACGATCGCGTCGGGCGCCAGCATGCGCGCGCCGGCGACATCCAAGGCATCGTTGCGGCGCACGATTACTTCTGCTCCCAATTCACCGAGATACTGAACGAGGTTGTAGGTGAACGAGTCATAATTGTCGATCATCAGCAGCTTGAGTCTCACGGCGATCCTTCTCCTGAATTCCTGCCGAGCACACAGATTTTGTTGGGCAAGAGCCATCGCGCAGACTGGGCTCGGTGCGCCTTCGACGATAGCGAGAAGCTCTGTTAATGCTCTCCACCGCTCAACTCATTGGCTGCTATTGGGCAGGAAGTTTCGAACTGCCGGGCCGCGCTCAGCGCGCGAATCATAGCGCGTGCTTTGTTGCATGATTCCTCATACTCTGCGTCAGGATCCGAATCAGCCACGACGCCGCCACCCGCCTGAATATAGACACGATCGCCCTTGATCAGCAGTGTGCGCAGTGCAATCGCCGTATCGGTATTCCCGGTAAAGCTAAAATAACCTACCGCTCCGGCGTAGACGCCGCGTCGAACTGGCTCGAGCTCGTCGATGATTTCCATCGCACGAATCTTAGGAGCACCTGAGACGGTACCCTGCGGGAAGGTAGCGCGAAAGGCATCGAATGCATCCATGCCGTCGCTGAGCTCGCCCACCACGTTCGAGACGATGTGCATTACGTGCGAGTAGCGTTCGACGGTCATGAGCTCAGTCACCTTAACCGAGCCGATCTTCGCCACTCGGCCCACATCGTTGCGTCCCAGATCGACCAGCATGATGTGCTCGGCCAGCTCCTTGGGGTCAGTGAGCAACTCATGCTCCCGTTCGTGGTCTTCGTGCTCATCAGCTCCACGTGGACGGGTCCCGGCTATCGGGCGCAGAGTTATCTCCCGACCCTCGACCCGCACCATGGTTTCGGGCGAGGCGCCGACCAATGTGAAATCGCCAAGCCGTAAATAGAACATATAAGGCGAGGGATTGATCGTCCGGAGGCTCCGATAAAGATTAAACGGATGGGCCGTCAGAGGAGCCTCGAAGCGCTGCGACGGAACGACCTGGATAATGTCCCCGGCTGCAATGTACGCCTTGGCTGCGCGGACCATCGACACATAGTCCTCGCGGGTCATGTTGGAGCTGATTGCTATGTCCTCAAAATGGTCCGGCCGCGAATGAGAAGCTACCTGGAAGCCCGCATGGTTTTGATTCGGCAAAACCGATGCTAACGCTGGTTGAGAGGGGCTGCTGCGCAGCCGTTCGCGCATCTGCTCAATTTTTTGGTTGGCGAACGTGTAAGCCGCCACCACGCTGTTGAAATGATCGAGCGCAATATTAGCGATGATTTTCAGCGTCTGACGTACGTTGTCAAAGACCAAAACGGTGTCGGTAAACATCAGGTAGAGCTCCGGAACGCCCAAGTCGTCGCGCACGCTGTTTGGAATCCTGGGCTCGAACAACCGGACCAAATCGTAGGCGAGAAAGCCGACCGCTCCGCCGAAAAAGCGTGGTAATCCGGCCAGCTCCGGAGCGCGAAATTTTTTAAGCTCCGCCCGCAAGGCCTCGAAACAGTTATCCACCGCGTGCGACTCGATGCTGCCCACCCCTTCGGGCCCGACGACAGAGGGCCGAATGAGATCCATTTGCCCGTCTCGCGCCCGCAATACCATAGAGGGCTCTGTGCCGAGAAATGTATAGCGTCCCCATTTCTCGCCCCCGCGGACACTTTCGAGCAAAAATGAGTAATCTCCGCGTGCGACTTTCAAAAATGCCGAGACCGGAGTTTCGAGGTCTGCGGCAACCTCGAGCGCAACCGGGATCAGGTTGAAACCGCGATGAGCCAGCATTTCGCATTCAGCCAAGCTGGGCGTGAGCATTGTTCACCTCCGGGTCCGGCCCAATCTTAATCGTCATCGTACGGCTCTTGGTCAAAGCCGAAACAGCAAGCGAAAATAAAAAGGCCGCAGGTTGCATCGCCTGCGGCCTGTTTTTTCGGTTCTGTTAAACGACTTACAAAACCCGAGCGCAGGCGACGACGCCAATCGACGAGCGCCAATCCGCCCAAACGTTACGGGTAGTATAGCCGTGCATCGAATTTCACTTAGCTGCTACGGGATAGTCTTGTCAACCACCGAGGGAGATCGCGCCGAAGCTCAAAAATGCTCGTCGGGTGCGATCAAGGCTCATGACGCGCAAACTGGGAAGTGCCTGTTCGTGGTAAATTATACCTGTCGAAATGGCGTTGAACTGCGAAGCGCACCTTTGGCGTGTCGAGGGGACGTAATGGGAGCCGTCCAATTAATCGCGCTGTTGGCTACCCTGTTTATTGGAGGTCACTTCGTTCTTTCTTCGGTGCCAGTACGTGCAGCGATGGTTGGCGCAATTGGCGAGCGGCTGTTTCGCGGCCTCTATTCGCTGATAGCACTAGCGACATTCATTCCGCTGGTCGTGGTCTTTGCGCGCCATAAACATGCGGGGGCGATGCTTTGGAACCTGCGCACTGTCGCCCCGGTGCGATGGTTGGTCTGGCTGATGATGTTAGCGGCAATAGTGATTTTTGTCGCATCTTTCATTACGCCCAATCCTGCCACTATTGGCGTGCCGGCCGGTGACGGTACACCACGCGGCATCCTAAAGCTGACGCGACATCCAGCGTTCGTCGCTTTCAGCCTCTTTGGGTTCGCCCACATGCTGATGAATGGCTGGATCGGTGACATCGCTTTTTTTGCCACGTTTCCCTTGCTGGGTCTTGTCGGCGCATGGCATCAGGATCGCCGCAAGCTACGCGAGGGAGGCGAGCGCTATTGCCGTTTCTTCGACCAAACCTCTTTGATGCCGGGTGTGGCGTTGCTCAGTGGCCGCCAACGGCTGAGTGCGGGGGATTTTCCATGGTTGACAACAGCAATCGGTATTGCCGCCTTCCTCGCACTGGTTGCACTTCACCATCGCCTTTTCGGTGGCTACCCCTTGGGCTAGGTTCTTTCTGAAGCGGGGTTTTTCAAAGGCAAATGCGATAAAGCTTCTGCGCAGAAGTTGGGCGAGTTTCGCGATACTAACGGCAGCATTCAACGTCGACCGCGGGGCGTCGCTCTGCGGTCATCGGTCCGAGCGGTTCAGGCAAAATAGTTGTGTGTTCCGGGAGCTGTTCGGCGCATCGGAGCAGCCGCCGCAGTGCCCTGATAAGGCCTCGGGCCTATCCCCGCGGGCGCGGGGCAACCTGGGGGCTAAATGATCATGCCCGGGACGCATTCAGCTAAGCATTCTCGGGATATCTGCAGAGCTTGAGTATTACAACACTAATCCTACACCCGACCAGTTTGACTTTTCCTTACACATCCCCGGGCGAGATTTTACCACGTGAATAATCTAATCGTCGGTTTTTGCTTGACTTCCGTGCGGACGGGAAGGGCAACATGACGATCGTTGAAACGGATTCAAGTGCAGCTACGGTAGTAGAGAAATATGATGAGGACGAGGGTCAAGAGCGCAGCGAAATAAGAGCCAGCGGTATAAGCTCCTGGAGGCCATTGTTTTCGCTCATCGACTAGGCCCGCTAGGCCTATCGTGAGATATATCGCTAGGAATAAGAGGAATGGGTGATTCATCCTTTAGCCTATCCGTAATTCCAGCCGCATCGATATATCGCTAGGAATAAGAGGAATGGGTGATTCATCCTTTAGCCTATCCGTAATTCCAGCCGCATCAATTAGCATAGTCGCGAGACCTATAATTACAAGTAAGAATGCACAGAACTACACGAACATCGCACGAAGGATGTCAATCCACGTTCTATCGGAATCACTGAAGACTACTAGGCCTTTAAATAGCGGATAACGACTGCGGAGCTTAAGGGTCGGGCCTATCCCCGCGGGCGCGGGGCAACCTAAAACTCCACATCAGACGCACCCGGCGTATGCGGCCTATCCCCGCGGGCGCGGGGCAACCTTGCCCGACACCGACTGAACGGTCATCTCCTCGGGCCTATCCCCGCGGGCGCGGGGCAACCTCCTTCCTCCGTTCCTCATGTATTCGCTCCAAGGGCCTATCCCCGCGGGCGCGGGGCAACCGCTGGTGGATTCCGCGGAGGTATCACTGGTTGCGGCCTATCCCCGCGGGCGCGGGGCAACCGCTTCGGTCTTCCACTAAAGGCTCCCAGTATTGGGCCTATCCCCGCGGGCGCGGGGCAACCCGGGTACTCGCCGCGGTCAAACTCCCGGATGAAGGCCTATCCCCGCGGGCGCGGGGCAACCGTGCCTACATGGTCACGCGCGTTACGTTCTAAAGGCCTATCCCCGCAGGCGCGGGGCAACCCGTAACGCCCAGCTCTTTTCGCCGGGAGCGTAGGGCCTATCCCCGCAGGCGCGGGGCAACCTGGTCTGCACTCCGGGCGGGGATTCCACGGCGGGGCCTATCCCCGCAGGCGCGGGGCAACCGTTTATGGAGACGGCGGCGTCATGCACGTCCGGGGCCTATCCCCGCAGGCGCGGGGCAACCTTCATTCCAGACATTGCCCGCCTGAAACAGCAGGGCCTATCCCCGCAGGCGCGGGGCAACCCGTGCACCTCGCGACCGCACTCCTGACTCGCGGGGCCTATCCCCGCAGGCGCGGGGCAACCTCGTCGGGCATATCGACAAGCTCGATACGCCAAGGCCTATCCCCGCAGGCGCGGGGCAACCCGGTCTTTTTTCAGTTCGTCGTGAATGCGGAAGGGCCTATCCCCGCAGGCGCGGGGCAACCCGAAAAAGGAGGAGGAATCGATGGCGACACAAGGGCCTATCCCCGCAGGCGCGGGGCAACCCCAGTTCCTCCGGAGACTGAAAAGAGTCTAAAAGGCCTATCCCCGCAGGCGCGGGGCAACCGGAACTAATATCTGGGGCCCCGGCTCTGGAACAGGCCTATCCCCGCAGGCGCGGGGCAACCGCTGGCGTGCCTGTGAGTTCTCCGACCTCAGCGGGCCTATCCCCGCAGGCGCGGGGCAACCTACACGACTTCGACGACGGTAAATATCCCGAGCGGCCTATCCCCGCAGGCGCGGGGCAACCTCCATCAGATCCGGGTATTTACCCGAATCGAACGGCCTATCCCCGCAGGCGCGGGGCAACCAGAAGGCTGCGCAGCCAGCGTCTGCACTATATCGGCCTATCCCCGCAGGCGCGGGGCAACCGTCGCGAAACTGACATACCTCGGAGGTATGCAGGGCCTATCCCCGCAGGCGCGGGGCAACCCCAGGCTTCCCAGAGGATACCCAGCAGCCGAAGGGCCTATCCCCGCAGGCGCGGGGCAACCCAGTTTCGCGAACTAACCGACGCTCAGGTCGAAGGCCTATCCCCGCAGGCGCGGGGCAACCCAGTTTCGCGAACTAACCGACGCTCAGGTCGAAGGCCTATCCCCGCAGGCGCGGGGCAACCTGGGAGACTTGATCCAACCAGCTTTTAACCAGCGGCCTATCCCCGCAGGCGCGGGGCAACCCATCCATCGCTATTCCTCCGAAAAAAAAGCTGGGGCCTATCCCCGCAGGCGCGGGGCAACCATGCAGGTCGCCGCAGAGACGCTTACGGCTGCGGGCCTATCCCCGCAGGCGCGGGGCAACCGCTGATACGGATCGATCTCCAGGAACAGATAGGGGCCTATCCCCGCAGGCGCGGGGCAACCGCTCGATCGTTATAGAACCGAGCCCACTAAAGGGGCCTATCCCCGCAGGCGCGGGGCAACCTGTGCCCACCCCCGCATCGAGCACTGGCGCGGGGGCCTATCCCCGCAGGCGCGGGGCAACCCAAGTGCCAGCCGATTAGCACTACGCCGATCACGGCCTATCCCCGCAGGCGCGGGGCAACCCAAGGCCGTCAAGGCGGCCGGAATTTGGAGAGAGGCCTATCCCCGCAGGCGCGGGGCAACCGTGGTTTGGAAACCAATCCTCACGATTTCATGCGGCCTATCCCCGCAGGCGCGGGGCAACCCCACGAATACCGCCGCCCTCAAAGACAAAAACAGGCCTATCCCCGCAGGCGCGGGGCAACCCTCCCCAGTGTGTCTCTCGGAAACTCGACGACGGGCCTATCCCCGCAGGCGCGGGGCAACCCCCCATTCTGGTTGGCTTCAGCCGTTCGAGCCAGGCCTATCCCCGCAGGCGCGGGGCAACCCCACACTCAGAGAAAGGTTAGCGCCAGCAGGAAGGCCTATCCCCGCAGGCGCGGGGCAACCGGTCAGCCCGGGTGGCCCGCACATACTCCTGAAGGCCTATCCCCGCAGGCGCGGGGCAACCCGTTCCCGTCCTGCTCGATACCGTTCCCGTTCCGGCCTATCCCCGCAGGCGCGGGGCAACCCGTAACCGGCTTTACGGCAAAGAAGCTGCCGAAGGCCTATCCCCGCAGGCGCGGGGCAACCCTGCGCTGCAGCTGCGGTCGTGAGGCGATCCGCGGCCTATCCCCGCGGGCGCGGGGCAACCCGGGACGTAGCGGGCGCCGGCGATCCGCACACCGGCCTATCCCCGCGGGCGCGGGGCAACCCGATAGATGAGTTTGTCATTGCCATCCGATGAGGGCCTATCCCCGCGGGCGCGGGGCAACCGGCGAGCGGCAGCAGATCCTTCAGCGTCATCCAGGCCTATCCCCGCGGGCGCGGGGCAACCCGATTCTTCGGACTCGATCCGACCTTCCAGTGGGGCCTATCCCCGCGGGCGCGGGGCAACCGCGCGCGATCACAGACACGATTTGGACCGACCGGGCCTATCCCCGCGGGCGCGGGGCAACCGCGCTAGGCAAGACGCGCTTGACGCCAAGCTCAGGCCTATCCCCGCGGGCGCGGGGCAACCCACGCAAGGCTCATGCCAGGGTAGTGCGGCGGGGGCCTATCCCCGCGGGCGCGGGGCAACCGTTTGAGCCAGCGGAGAAGCCCTACATCGAAAGGGCCTATCCCCGCGGGCGCGGGGCAACCCGCGAGTCGGCGTTTTGGGCTGCACGCGACCGGGGCCTATCCCCGCGGGCGCGGGGCAACCCGTGCCAGTTTCATGATCATCGAACGCCTCTACGGCCTATCCCCGCGGGCGCGGGGCAACCCTACCGCCATGCGTGGCAAAACATACCCTAACAGGCCTATCCCCGCGGGCGCGGGGCAACCTTGTCGAGGACCTTCAACAGATACGTCGCACAGGGCCTATCCCCGCGGGCGCGGGGCAACCTATCAGTCTCTATTCGGCGCTACTGGTGGTTAAGGCCTATCCCCGCGGGCGCGGGGCAACCCCACGGCGTCGCAGCACAATAACGGCGCGACGGGGCCTATCCCCGCGGGCGCGGGGCAACCTGGAAGAGCGCTCGCTGGCGGTATGGAACGCGGGGCCTATCCCCGCGGGCGCGGGGCAACCGGCTCCTATCCCGAGACTGCGCCAGGCCAGCCAGGCCTATCCCCGCGGGCGCGGGGCAACCCTGTTCTCGAAGGTCGCGGTGAAAACCGTGTTGGGCCTATCCCCGCGGGCGCGGGGCAACCGCGGATGATTCCGCGCGCGCGCATATGTTTGCGGGCCTATCCCCGCGGGCGCGGGGCAACCCGGTTGGCTAGGAACCCCTTGATGCCGGCGCGCGGCCTATCCCCGCGGGCGCGGGGCAACCCCAATATCAGTTGTCCGGCGGATGCAACTATGGGGCCTATCCCCGCGGGCGCGGGGCAACCCGCTGTATCCGCATACACTCCAATGGCAAAGACGGCCTATCCCCGCGGGCGCGGGGCAACCTATCACCGAATGACGGTTGCGCGCCCTGCAAAGGGCCTATCCCCGCGGGCGCGGGGCAACCCGTGCCAGTTTCATGATCATCGAACGCCTCTACGGCCTATCCCCGCGGGCGCGGGGCAACCGCGTTGTTGCTCGATGGCATGATAAACGAATAGGGCCTATCCCCGCGGGCGCGGGGCAACCGATATCGCCCGCCGCTGTTTTCAGCCGCGAGCGGGCCTATCCCCGCGGGCGCGGGGCAACCCCGGTTGATTGCTCGGTCGCCAGCCCACCGAAGGGCCTATCCCCGCGGGCGCGGGGCAACCCAAGTCAATGACCCGCCGACGCTGTTTCAAGCCGGGCCTATCCCCGCGGGCGCGGGGCAACCTCTTGCGAGCGCTTCGCGTGTACAAACGTATAAGAGCAACTCTTAACTTGTCAAAGAGCGACCTCAAACCATCGCTGACCGAAACCCGTTATTCGGTCAGGAGCCTTAATCTTCGGACCTCAGATCACGCTTGCGAGCTAAAAAGACGTCATTGCACTCATAGAGTTCGTATGGCGTTGAACCCAGTACAGCTATCTGTTGCCCTCCCGGGGCGAGCGGCTCGAGCCAAGTCATGACAATGCTACCGCCACCAAGCTCCGCGAACCATTCCTCAAGTACAGACCATACCCGCTCTCGCACCGCCCGGTTCATTTTTGGTGCTGTGTAGACTCCTGGCGCGATCTCGAGCATGCAAGAGGCGAGGAAGCCTCGAAACCGTCCGGCTACGTCACGCGTCACCACCACGGTCATCCGAGAAGAGCTCCTTAATCCTGTCAATCATCGATGCGACTAGGTGTTGCTTGCGAAAAGTCCGACCGGCAAGTTTGCGGGTGATGGCTTCGAGCGTCATCAGGGGCGGTGGCGGCTGGCGCTCGAAATCGCGCACCGCAGCGAACGCTACCGGCAAAGTTACCGAATCACGATAGAGATCTGCGATGTCAAGGCAAAAAGAAATTCCCGAAGCCTCATGAATAAAACCGATCTGCGGTATTGCTCCGGCGACGGCGGTTGCAACCATCGCGGCCGCCTCGACCGCCGTGGCGGCGTGGTTAATCGCCTGATTGGGTAGATCGTCATTTTGGGGATTGGAGCGGTCGTAGCGGCGGCCCTCCCACTTGACGCCAAACCGGCGCGTTAGCAAGCGATAAGTTTCACGCATTCGAGCCCCCTCGATTCCACGCAGAGTATCGAGATCGGCGTCGGGCAGCACCTCGCCCAGTCGCCACGCGTACATGCGGCGGACGCAGAGCATCCGTGCTTCTGGGTTAGCCCAGCAGGCGATCTGGCGGCGAGCAAGCGCGGAATCATCCGGGCCAAACGGCATGCTGGCGTAAAGACGCACCCCTCCCTCGCCGGTAAAAAGAATCCCGGTTCCATGACGTGCGGCGAGGCGCATTGCATCGTGGCTTACGGTTACGCCGGGTCCGAGCACGAAGCACGACACCGTCTGGAATGGGATCAGATACTCTCCCGGAGGGAGCGAATCGTCGCCGGCAGCGACAAACCGCAGCGTCCCGTCTTCGACCAGGAGGTTACCGCGGCCAAGCCACATCAGACCGTGCCGATCAATGTGGGGAATCCGCGCAGTCTCGAGACCCAAACGACCCTTGAGCATTTGGTCGGTCCTTTCTCTTCGGTTTGGTTAATTGCGCAGCAACAGCATGCCAAAACCGAAAGCCCGGTGACGGCCGAGACCGCGCCGAATCAGAGCGAGAAACGCTCCTGGCGCCTCGACTTCAAGCACTCCCCTGAACGTAACGTCGGGTCGCTGGCACCGTCGCAGGTGAGCCTCGTTCGCGGCGTGCGCGCGCCGCCACAGGCGCTGGAGTTGAAAGCGAGCGAGCTGGGCGTCGAGCGTGCGCGCGGCGCCGTCGCGGCCGAGTTCGCGCTCAAGCCATTCCCGATAAATCGCCTCTCGATTGAGCCGGATGTCGGCCCCCACCTGCAGACAGCGGTGGATAAACGCGTCAACCTCGCGCGGATCCTCGCCACGGGCGCGGCCGCTAATTCGGACGACCGGGCAGACCCGCGTTTCGAAGCGGTAAATCGCGCCCGTGCGCCATCGGGAGGGCATTGGCTTCGAACACATCGACGCGAGGTCGAGCGTCGCAACGGCCAAAGGATCAGCGAGCGCAAGGGCGCGGTCAGCGAGATCGCGGTGATCATGTCCTGCATAGGCAAGTAGAGTGAGGCGATGGCCACGGCCCCGTTGTGTGATGAAAGGCTTCGGTGCGCTCTCACCAAAGAGTGCCTTTAATGCCGCGTGTACGACATAACTGTCGTCCAGAGTACGTAGAGATAGATGGGTACGCTCGGCGAAGCGCAGCAGCGCGACCTGATCCAACTCCGCGCGAACCATGAACAATTGCTCTTCAAACATCGATGAATTCCTCAGTAAGGAAACGCCGCCCGACATGGATTTGATTAGCCCAATCGCGGTCGTCAGTGACTGGCGTTGCGCCGCGCGACAAAGGCCCCTCAGCCGGAAACCAGGCGCGGAGCTTTCTACATCGGGCTCGCGACGAAAGTGGTGCGGTCAGCAGCGCAGCACGCAGACTATCCGCTCTCGCGCGGCCGACCAAAATTGGCTCTGCAGGAAGGCAGGGCTTGCGTCCAATGAAAAGCGGGCGGGCGGGACTTTGAAGCGCAGCGGCCAGCTTTGCGGTATCCGGTTCAGCTTCAGGAGGTTCCAGCGTAAGCGCTACCGTGTAAACCGCGTCAGCGAGGTAATCGCGCAGGCGGATGTGTGTTCCTGTGCGCGTGGCTACCTCGCCCGCACGCGCTTGAGCCGCTCCCCGCGTTGTCCAGCCCAGGGCGAGGAAGGGCTGCGATAAATCGACGGTTTGGTAATCGCGCACCAGCTCGCCGGTTCGGTCACACCGAACGGCGTATTGAATCCGTTGCTGCAAGCTCTGAAGCGCCGCAAAGTCGCGGTGCTCATAGCCGAGAGCATTGGCCAGCAGCCCCGTGAGCATTGAGCGCGCCGGAAAGCTGCGGGTTACCCCGTTATTATCAATGACGACCCCGCCGAACGAGATGAGCGGAGCGTCGAAGCGCAGGATGATGACGTCGATCATGCGGTCGCCTCCACGTGTTTAGCAGTCCATGTGGCGAGTTCGACGAGGGAGGGCGCAAATTCGCCCTCTGGGATTGCGGATCTCAGTGCGTCAGCGGGGCCTATGGCGATCACCCGGCGTTGGTTTGGTCGTCCGTAGACTTTGCCTACTTCCGCCAGATGGGTGGCGAAGGCTTCGTAAGCGTTGCGAAGCAGATCGGGCTGGGGTGGCACGGGTGTCAGGAAGGCGTTGGCAAGCGTTCGGGGCTGGGCGTCGGATGCCTCGATCATCATCAAATGGGCATACGAGTGCGGAGCGGTCGAGCCCAGCTTGGCGCCCGGCGAGACGGTGGCGATCAGGCTCACCATCCGCCGTGTCAGTTCGGCCGCGAGCTTGTGGTCGTCACTGAGATTCCGGATCAGGCCGGGAAGATCGATCACAACGTAGCCGTAATACAGGCCGCTGGTAAGCTCGGCAGAATTAATGTGACCGCTGCCGAGGTCATTCTCGGGACTATCTTGCGAGAGGTCGTCGACCGCGGTGAAATAATCGCTTTCTGTTTGTTCAGCGTGGACCGTGAAGGCGTGCGCGACATGGATCGCCGCGTCGACGCGCGCCAGAATGTCGCCGGTGACCATGCGGCCGAACATCGCCGCGTCCAGCCCCGCACCCATCTTGAGGGCTTGCAGGTTTTCTTTGAGCTTTTCTTTTCCTTTACCATTGAAATGCTTGTCGAGCGCCTCCTCTACTGCCTCTACGCCGCGGGCCGAGGCGCAGATCTTACTTGCTTCTTTGCAGAGAAAGTCGAGCTCCGGACGCCCGAGGACGGTCACCTGGTTGGTCCGCAGCGGATAGTTCGAAGCATCATCGTTCTCTGACTGGCGCTTCTTCCCGGCCTTGCGGCGCTTGCTCTCACCAAGCACGAGCTCCATCAGCTTTTCGGTTGCCGCTTTAGCGATTGCCGGGTCGACGTTATGCTCGTCAACCAAGGGACGATAGACGAAGCGCTCGAAGCTCCATCGCGAGCGAATGGAGCCCTCGCCGTCAGGGCAGCTTTTAAGTGCGTCGGGATGGTCGACTGTGCGCCAATGACGTTTAAGGCACTGCGATGATATGCGCGTGCGCACAGCGCCACCAAAGGGGATCCTTTTGGCTAAACCGGCGTCGTCGCGGTTGAGCAACACTGCTGGGTATGAGGTGAGAGTGTGAATTTGGATGAAGCGACTCGATGGCATTAATTGCCCTCCTTCTCCTGCTGCCTATAAAGCTGGCGGTAGTAATCGTTGGCGATCCTCTGGCGGACGCTCAGTTCATCACTGCGGCCGTCACTGAGTATGAGTCTTGCCAGGTCGGTTGCGTCGACTGCTGCGCCGCGTGAGACAAGTTGTCGGGTTATTCGGCGAACCTCGTCGAACAAGGCCTCACCGCTGGCGCGCAGCAGACGGTTCAGACGAAGCTCAGAGACTTGGGCTTCGGCCATCGAGCTCCCGAGCCGATGGCGTGGGTCATGGAGATCGCCGAGTTCGGCGAGCGCGCGCAAAATTATTGCCCACTGACGCAGCGCGCTCGCGCGCGCTGGTTCGTCGCTGAGTAACTCTGGATCGAGGCGGGTGATGACGACGCGCCAAAACGCCGAACCGCCATAGTCGTCGGGGGTGAGCCGGCGGAGCTCGGCGAGTTCGCCCGTCGACGCCTCGGCAAGGTCGGCGGCTATCCGTCCGACCAGCGACGAGAGTGATTGGTGCTCAACTGATTGTTCGTCCATCCTTCTCTCCTTCGCCAAGGAATTCGCCCGCGGCCTTGCGCAACGAATATTCGTGGCAGTCGAAGACACGATCGGCGGCAGCACGAGCGCGAAATAGCCGCGCCGATGGAATGGGCGCCGACTCCTTGGCCATCTCGAGTGTTCTGCGTGCGATGTTGAGCAGTTGGCGCAGCCATTTGCGGCGCGCTACGTCGGATTCAAGCTCGAGGTCGGCGAACAGTTCGGCGAAGAAGATGTGGTCGACCTCGTCATCGAATGATTTGATGAAGGGCGAGATTAAGTTATTAGTGGATTTGCTTTCTCCGTCTCCGCCACCCCGCAACAGCGCATTCACCGCCTGCCTAAGTGCTTGCGCAACCTTTTCGATCTCAGCAAGGCGCTTTTTCGAAAGTTCCCCTAGTTCACGGCGACCCTGTTCGGTGGCCAGGCGCAAACGCGCCTTCGGCGGAATAGGAATAAGTCGCTCGTGATAGCCATCCGTCTTACCTTGGTCACGCGCAAACAGCTGGCAAAACAACAAGGGTTCGTTGCCGTCGCCCGGACGGGGGATGCTGGCGCGGCTCGGTTTGAAATCGCCATCGAACAGGACCCTTTGAAGAAGCTCATAGTCGAGGCGGCGGGTTGTGAGCGCGGCGCTATCGTCGACCTTTACCGGGACCCAGGGATCGCCCAGATTGCCCTTAAACTCCGCGGCCGCGAGACGTTGCCTTTTGCTGGTAGTCCAGCGGGCAACGATGCGACCCTCATCGTAAAATAATCGCACACGACGGCAGATCTCGATGAAGAACGGATCGAGTTCCTTGATGTCGAGCTGTTGTACCCCATCCCAAGGCTGCAACCAGACAAAAGCGAGCCCGGTTTCAAAGTCAAAACTCTGCTCGCGTGCGATTTCGTCCCGAGCTTCGAGCAATAGGTCGACGTCGCGTCGAAAGCGGGTGGGCCATGAAAGATCGGCGCAGGTCGCGAAACCTGGACGACTGCCGTAGCCTCCATTCATGCGCGCGATGCCGTAGTTCTCTTTGCCGCCATAACCCTCCATGGTTTGCAAAGCGACCAGCGCAAAAATCCAATGCTCGGGACGCGGCACGGCGATCCGTTCCATCTTGACATCATGGTTCTTCGCCGTTTGCAGAAGATCGATCGCATCTGGTGTGACAGTTGAATTCTTCCAGGTGTCCACGGAGCCTTCCGGGACCGGCGGCTGCATGAAAGCTGGGGCAGCCAAGTCTGGTACAACCAGCGTCCAGGGGCTGTCGTCACCACTCGAAGCTTCGCGAATGGCCTCCTGCCACTGAGTTGATTCGAGCATATCGGCGAGACCCGCGCCGCGCTGATGCAAAACGATGGCAGCCAGCTGAACCAGAAAAGCGTGCCATGCGTGCGATTGATGTGGTTGCAACGCGGCGAACTCGAACGGCTCGTCTTGGCCGAGAGCGGCAAGAACCTGGGGTAGAGAAAGAGTTTGTGCAGGGCGGCCGTACGGTGTGACAGTTATCAGCGGATCGATTAGCAAATTGTAAAGTTTGTCAGGCATCAGCTATATCCTCCTCTGAGGCGGACAAGGATTTAGCGAGGCGCAATCCCAGACGGTCGTAGACGAAGGTACGTTGAGCAAAGTCGAAGCTGATCGCCTGAGGCTGGACGTTCAAGTCCCTTACTTCAACATTGTCGGCGGCTTGCCGCACGAACCATCCGGGTATCGTTAGGCAGTCGATCAGATTGCCGAAGGGTCCGCGCAGCGCTTTACCAAACTCCACGAGGCGGTCGTCCTCCCCAAGCCGCGCGCGGATGCGGGCGTCTAGCGACGATGGAAAGCGACACCAGATGAAAGGTTGATCGCGATCGACCACGTTGAGTCTTGCCAGCCTCCGCTCAGCGATCGCAATCCCGTCGCAGTGTGTAGCATGGGCTCGCCAGCGCTCCCCTAATCGATTCACCACTTCTTTCAAGGCATCGGCATGCGTGGCCGATTCGACCAGTCGGCGATTCATCGCAGGGATCTGAAGGATTGAGGTTTGCTCCAAGACGCACCACGTTGCTTCGAGGATGCGTAAGTCGGCATACACGGTGCCGAGGCCATGCTCACCGAGAGCGGAACCGTCGGGCTTGATGAGTGGTGTGAGGTCGCGTGACGCGGGCGTGAGCACGATTGCACTCGGCTCGCGAAATTTCTCAGGGCGATCGCGCGGATGACGATGGAGGCGGCCAATGCGCTGCAGCAATACGTCCATCGGGCAGAGGTCGGAAACAAGCAGGTCGGTGTCTATATCAAGGCTTTGCTGAACGGTCTGAGTCGCGGCCAGTACCAGGGGCGTGGCGGAATCCTTGCCAAAGCACGATTCCAGTCGGCGGTCGAGCAACTCACGATCGATGCGAGCAAACCGCGCATGATGCGGCGCAGAAATCCCATTGACGCAAAAGAGGCTTGCAGTGAGGTTGCCCGTTGCAGCCAAGCACTCCAGGGCAACCTGTGTGGCAACGCAATCGCGGACCGTGTTGCGGACAACCAGCACGCGGGCGCCGTGTCGCACGGCATCGAGGGCCAGGCTTGCGACGGCCCGGAAGTCATCGGCTATCGGCATGATCTTTATGGTGATTTCGCGACCGGGCGATGCTCGCCTTAGCTCCTCAAGCGGCATCACGTGTTCGGTCGGAAATATGGTGGTCAACGCAGGATAGGGAACTTTGACGGCATCGGCCAGGGAAGGCCGGTGCGATTGGGCGCTTCTGATAGAGTTGAATTGGTCCGTAGCGCGTGAACCGAGTGTTGCTGACAACAGCAGGGCATGACCGCCGGCCGCGAGATGGAAGCGCAGAACCTCCAGGAGAATCGAGGTCATGTAAGCATCTGAGGCGTGGACTTCGTCGACCACCAGGAACTGACGCAGCAATGAAGTGGCGCGCAAGTGCGAATGCGAGACCGCAAGCGCTGAGAGCAGCGCCTGATCGATCGTGCCCACGCTGATCGCCCCAGCCAGGTAGCGCTTGGGATGCTCTGCCGCCCAGCGACGGAAGCGCCAGCGTGCAACTTCGTCGTCTGGCCACAGCACATCGGGCGGGGCCAGAAGATTGGGTGAGGGCTGGGCGTCGAACGGTAAGTAACCGGGAACCGCCAGGATCACGGGTGGTCGCGTCGATTCATCCGGGAAAGCGGTCATGACTACCCTTGCAATCCGCTGATGCATCTGGAGGGCGGCAGTGCGAGTCGGCAAGGCGAAATACATTCCGTCGACCAGGCCAGCCTCAAAGAGCCGGAAAAATCGCGTCAACGCGGCTTCGGTCTTGCCTGATCCAGTTTCATTCTCGAGCAAGGTAAGACTGCCACCATGAACTGCTGGAAGCTCGGTGAGTTGGCGTTGCGCACGATTTGGCGCGAAGCCAAAGATCCGTTCGAACCCGAAGGGCTGATTCTGAAGTCCAGTGCGTACCGCGGTTACGTCGAGTCCTATACTGCGCAACACCGAGGTTGCGCGTTCGCGTGCGAAAGCGATTCGCTCGGAGTCGCTCTCTTCAGCAAAGCGAAAGACGGAACGATCCGAGCCAATCCAGTCTGCAAGCGTCACCAGCCCACAGAAAGCATGTTGGAATTGTGGCTTCGAGGGCAGCGGTCGGTTAGCACTGAACGCGGCCGGAAACCATTCTCGCACCTTGTGGCAAAGTCGTCGGATCCCTTCGAAGGGATCCAGGCCATTGGGTCCCGGGTGCCAGATGTCGCGCCTAGGTCCGGAACCGCCACCTACCTCTACCGGGCGTCCGTGATGGGCGATGGCAGCGCACAACAGTTCGAGCCCCGAGTCATCTTCAGCCCATGCCTCAATCTCTTCCAGAGGCATGCTTTTCAATAACTTGACGTGCTCAGGACTGTCGCTGTGACCAATGACCGCCAGGATCGGCTCAACGTGACCGGCGGCATTGCGTGTATCCGGATGCGCCTTGCTTTGAAAGCCACGGTTGAACTTGCCGGCATCATGCAGTGCGGCCAGCACGGCGAGTCGCTGAATGTCGGCGTCATTCAATTGTTCGCGCCCGCCAAGCTGGGCGAGGCGTTCACGGACCAAAGTGCGCTGTAACAATGCCTGGCAGACGGCAGCGACGTCGGCGCAATGATCGATTAAGGGATGCCACTCAAAATCGGAGCCAGTGTGTACAAGCTTCCCCCAGAAATCTGTGGGAACCCCCTTCAACTCTTCACCCTTTCAACCGCTATGATGGCACGAGCAGGACCATACGACTGCTACGATTGGCAATCGAACTACAAACTGCTTTTAGCAGTATATTATTAGACAAGAAAGGCGATAAAGGGTGATTTCTCCGTTAAAATGACTCCCATCGCCAATAATCGAATATGGCTCAATACTTAGAGCGAATAATTCTTGTCTGTGCTGATAAGATCGTCAGCCGGATAGCACGAGCTCGTGGCGTACCGCCCGAGCATCGACTTCAAGATCGAGACCCTCGACCGGCGGCCGCGCGTGAAACCAAGTGATACCTGCGTGTGAAGCGGCACCCAGTACCGGCACCAGCAGGCTTCGAAGGAGAGGATAAACGTTATAGACGGTGTAAATACTTATCGCCGTTGCCATTTCCCACTGAAGCTCCATCTCAGAAAGAAGACTGCCCAGCACCCGCAGGATACAGTCAAGTTTCTGCCGCAACCCCTCGGGCGAGGTATCTCCTCGCGCCACAATCTGTCTACCGCCTTCGCGAGACGCGATTTCCGCGGCACCAGACAGCACAAAAGAAGCGCCATGGGCGCGCGTCGGCGAAGTATAGTAACAACCGGCGAGCATAGGCTCCTGAACGGGCTCAGCTTCGAACACAACGTTCGTGCGCGCAACGGGATTGGTTCCGTCCAACCCGAGCCCCCACGAACGCAGCTGCTCGACATATGGGCGATTGAATTCATCGAATCCTCGGCTGGATAGAACCTTTGGAATCCGCAGCTCCATGCCGCATAGTGCGCTGAGAGGCCTTTGCACTTCGTGCAAGTGCCGCTCGACTCGAACATAACCCTTGTTGAGGGGCAGTAACGGCAGGAAACGCACGTGCACGATTTCGAATCCTGATTCTGCCGTAACCGCCGCGGAGAAGGGTCCTGGGCCAGGGATAAACGAGTAGTTACCTTTGCTATTCGTCTGGAGCATCACTCCCCTCTTTTGCGGATTGCGCGTGCCTCAGCCGTAACGGCTTCCAAAACCGTACTGAACCAGCGTTTGCGCGCGGCGTGGACACTTAGCCTAGGACCTTAGTATCATGCCGAAATGACAAGCAAATAAGTGGCGGAAACCCAGATTCCGTGACGTCGTCACGGAATGGCCGCCCTGCGCTGGGAGTGAGAATGGAACAACAAGCTCCGATGCTCAAGGGATATCGAGTATTAGACTTTACACATTTCGTTGCAGGACCGACCTGTACCCGGATTTTGGCGGAACTCGGCGCAGACGTTATCAAAATCGAGCGCTCGCTTGCTGGCGACCATGTGCGCGGCCTGGGCCTGCGATCTCCGGACGGAATGAGTACCTATTATTTCCAGCACTCGCATTCCAAGCGCAGCCTCGCCCTCGATCTGCGCAAGCCCCAGGCAAAAGAAATCATTCTACGAATGATTCCAAAAATCGATGTGGTGGTCGAAAATTTTGCGCCGGGCACTATTGGCGAGCTCGGCTTCGGCTATGAGGTTCTAAGCAAAATCAACCCCAGGCTTGTCATGTGCTCTTGCTCGACCACGGGTCAGACTGGACCGCTAAGCAAGCGGCCGGGCTATGATTTTATCGGCGCCTCATTTGCCGGTGTAACCGGTCTGCTCGGAGAACCTGACCGACCACCGATCTGTCCGACTCTGGCAATAGGTGATGTCTCGACGGGCGTTGCGGCCGCGATGGGAATTGGCTTTGCCCTGCTCAACGCCGAGCGCACGGGCAAAGGGCAATACCTCGACGCCTCGCTGCTCGACACCTACTTTCATATGCATGAGATGGCGGTGCCGGTGATTTCAATTCGCAAGGAGAAGTTCACGATTCAACGTAACGGCTCGCAGCATCCCTACGGCAGCCCCTCGGGAGTGTTCAAGTGTCCGGGTGGGTACATCATGTTGCTGGTTCAGGAACATGAATTTCCTCGTTTGGCCAACGCAATGGGGCGCCCGGAACTCGCTGCCGATCCCAGGTTTAAGACCAACAGTCGCCGAGTCAAAAACAACGAGGCCCTCAAACAGATAATTGAGGATTGGTTTGCAACCTTTCCTGATCGCGACAGCGTTGTCGCAGCGTTGGACAAGTTTCGAGTGCCGTGTGCTCCGGTTTGGTCACTGGAGGAGGCGATGGCTCATCCGCATCTGCGCCAGCGCAAAACCATCCGACAGGTTTACGATCCGGCCCTGGGCCAGTTCGAGATCCCAGGCTTTCCGGTTAAATTCTCCGACTGGGCACCCCCGGATGATTTGAAGGCTTCCCGGGTTGGCCAAGACAATGAGGCGGTACTCGGCGAGCTCTTGGGTTTATCGACACGAGAAATCGAAGCGCTGTACGCCGAAGGAGTGTTGCTGAAGGCACAGCCGGCAGCGCCGGAGGTTGTGTCATAACGAACTCGGTCGGCGGATGTGACCGAATGCAGGGCACTTACCGCCGGTGCGAAAAATGGAGGACATAGAAACAGATGGCAGACTGGACTGAGGAAGTCACCCAAGTCGCGGGGAGCAACCTCGCAATCATCAAGGGCGGCACCGGCAAGCCGATTCTGGTGCTTCACGAGGAATTGGGCCATCCCGGCTGGCTCAACTGGCATGCTGCCCTGGCGCGCGAACACACCCTGCTGATTCCCATTCAACCCGCGCTAGGCAAATCCGCTAAGATCGACTGGCTGCGCAACATCCACGATCTGGCGCTGTGGTATTCGTGGGCGTTCCGCGAAAAAGATTGGTTTCCAATCGATGTTATCGGCTTCTCCATCGGCGGGTGGATTGCGGCGGAGATGGCGACCATAAATGCGCGACAATTCCGGCGAATGGTGCTGGTCGCGCCCATGGGAATCAAGCCCCCCGAGGGTGAGATCATGGATATCTTTTCCATCACCGCCCGCACTGCACTTTCTCATAGCGTTTACGATCACGATGCCACGCCGGAGTATGCAAAGCTCTATGGCGGTGAGCGAACACCTGAGCAGTTCGAGGCGTTCGAGGATGCGCGCACTGAAAACACCCGGTTGGCATGGGAGCCGATTCTGCACAATCCAGCGCTGCCTCACTTCCTGGAAGGAGTTACGGGGCTTCCAACCCACATCATCTGGGGACGGCAAGACGCAATCGTGCCTGTAAGTGCCGCGGAGGCTTACCGACAGGCGCTGCGGAACACCGAGGTGAAGGTCACGATCTTTGACCATTGCGGCCATCGTCCCGAAATCGAGAAATCAAACGAGTTCATCAAGTTGGTACGCGAGTTTTTCGCCTAAGCCGCGAGAGCGAAATCGTGCCGATTACAAACCAAGTTTTCCCAGCACGGTGCGCATTTGCTCGGTCCGGCTGCGCGCGCCCTTAAGGAGAAAAACTATGCACATGATGTATTTTACCGAACGTCCTTATCGTGACGTTCCCGAGGACGAAGTAATCCGCAACCGAAGTTTCTTCGGCGTGCCCAATAGCTTTTACGACCCTGAGGTGGGCGCCCGCTATTACAATGAATATATCGACGAAGCGATCTATGCCGAGGAGCTCGGCTTCGACGGTATCATGCTCAACGAGCACCATGGGACGCCCTTTTGCATGGGCGCGGTGATGAATGTCGAAGCCGCGATTCTGGCGCGGGTGACCAAGAAAGCACGCATCGTCCTGCTTGGCAATCCTCTGCCGGTGCTGAAGCACCCGCTGCGGATGGCCGAAGAGCTGGCGATGATTGATCTGATCTCCAAGGGGCGACTGGTGCCCGGCTGGGTCCGTGGCGCGGGCAGCGAGCAGATCTTCAACAACGCCAACCCCGCTTACAACCGCGAATATTTCAATGAGGCCCACGACGTCGTGATTGCGGCATGGACTCGCCCTGGTCCGTTTCGGTGGGAGGGCAAACATTTCCACTACCGCTACATCAATCCGTGGGTGCTGCCCTATCAAAAGCCGCATCCCCCGATTTGGATTCCAGGGGTTATCAGCCCCGAGACGGTAATCTGGTGCGCCGAACATCGATATCCCTATATCGGGCTGGGGACCGCACTGCATTCGACCGTTGAGCTGTGGAACCTATATCAGCAGACGGCGGCGCGTGAGGGCTACGTGGCAGGCTCGGAGAACTTCGGCTATTTGCAGCAAATCCATGTTTCGGATACCGAGGAAAAGGCCCAGGAAGAAGGCAAGGCCGCATTGTTCGGTGGCGGTGCCGCCAACTTCTCGCGTCCTGAATGGACGCTTCCCCCCGGCTACAACTCCAAAGAGGCTACTCGCCGCCTTGCACGCCAGGCCACGGAATACGGGTTCCTCGGCGTTACTTCAGAGAAGTTGGCCGAATCGCAACAGGGCGAGCGGCGCGACCCTAACGAGGCCAAGGGTCGCACTCGCGAGCGGTTGATGCGCGGTGAGGTCAGTATCGAAGAAGCCAAGCGCAAAATTTATGCTCAGTACCAGAAAGCGCAGGATGGCTTGCAGATCATTATCGGAACACCCAAAACGGTGATTCCCAAGCTTAAATTGATTCTCGAGGTGCTCCGTCCTGGGGTTCTTGGGCTGTTCCAGGCGCAGGGCCCTCTTTCCAGGGAACAGCGAATGAACAGCATCCGCCTGATGGGTCAGGAGGTGGTCCCCGCGTTGCGGGAGATTGCCAAAGGACTCGGCATTGTCGACCCGTTTGAGCGGGCACCTGGTTCTCGCCAGTACATCGCGGGGACTCAACTCGAGCCGCTGGTCGACCTCGATGCACTCAAGCGTGCCCCCAAGCGCGACGAGAGCGTCAGAGTCTAGTAATTCGGGGAACCTGCGGGAGAAGCCCGAGCTTTGAGCCGAGACGGTCGGATCCAAGGAGATTACAGATGAACCTGATGTATTTTACCGAACGGCCTTATCGCTACGTTCCGGAAGACGAGTTGATAAAGAACCGCGCCTATTTTGGCCTGCCCAATACATTTTTCGATCGCGAAAAAGGTTCGCAGCTTTATAACGAGTATCTCGACGAAATGGTCTATGCCGAAGAGGTTGGCTTCGACGCGATCATGCTCAACGAGCATCATGGCACACCCTTCTGCATGGGCGCGGTGATGAACGTCGAGGCGGCAATTCTTGCCAGGATCACTAAAAAGGCGCGAATCATCCTCCTGGGTAATCCGCTCCCTACCTTCAAGAACCCCCTGCGGGTCGCCGAGGAGCTGGCCACCATCGACTGCATCTCACATGGCCGGCTGGTGCCTGGATGGGTCCGCGGCGCAGGAAGCGAGCAGATCTTCAATAACGCCAATCCGGCCTATAACCGCGAGATGTTTAATGAGGCACACGATCTGATTCTGGCTGCCTGGACAAGGCCTGGTCCGTTTCGATGGGAAGGTAAACACTTTCACTATCGTTTCATCAACCCGTGGGTGCGGCCGTATCAAAAGCCACATCCGCCGATCATGATTCCAGGCGTTCTAAGCCCGGAGACCGTCGTTTGGTGCGCTGAGCGTCGCTATCCGTACCTGGGTCTTGGGACTGCGCTGCCAGCGACTGCCGAGCTGTGGAACTTGTACGGGGAGGTAGCCGCGAAGCAAGGCTATGAAGCCGGGTCTGAGAACTTCGGCTACCTCCAGCACGTGGTGGTGGCCGAGACTGAAGCAAAGGCCGAGGAACTTGGCAAAGCCCATCTCTTCGGCGGGGGCCAAGGCGCATTCTCGCGTCCCGAGCATACCTTGCCACCCGGTTACAACTCGAAAGAGGCTACCAAACGGTTAGCGCGAACCATGACAGCCGGCTCAGGGGGCTTTCTCGGAGTTAGCTCCGAGCAACTCGGCCGCGCCCAAGGAGCCGGAGAGCCGGAAAATCTCCAGCGTGTTGCAGACAGCACACGCCGTCGTATGGCACGCGGCGAGGTTACGATTGAGGAGGCCAAGCAGGCAATCTACCGAGCCTACCCGAAGGCCGTCGCAGGGCTGCAAATAATTGCCGGTACGCCCAAGTCAGTGATTCCCAAGCTGCGGACTATTCTCGAAGTCCTACGTCCTGGCACGTTAGGATTTTTCCAAAGTCAGGGTCCGGTGAGCTTCGAGGATCGGATGACGAGTATCAGGTTGCTCGGTCAGGAAGTGCTTCCTGCGGTGCGCGAGATCGCTAAAGAGCTCGGTCTGGTGGATCCCTTTGAGCGTCAGCCCGGTCAACGTCCGTATACGCCGGGTACGGCGCGTACGCAGTTGGTCTCTCTGGAGGCCTTGCGAGCCTAGCACAGGGACCGCTCACAGCTTTCGAACCAACGATAGAGCGAACGGCGCCTCGAAGGACCGAGGCGCCGTTCGCTTTGATGGCAGCTTTACCGGCTCATCTCACCAGTGACGACTAATCATGTGAGTGATAATTAAAAGCTCACCGTCGTTCGACAGCGATCCAATTCGTCGGTAATCGGCGGTGAGCTATGCGGTTTCTGCCCCTCATCACGAGCATCTGGCAACTGGCTCAGCTTCTATTGGTACTAACCATGCTGAGTGACCGCTCTGCATTTGCCTCCGAGCCGTCGGTCACGCTTGATACCTACCGATGGGAAATTTCAGGGGAGGGTACAGTGGCGCACTTTGGTTCAAGGCTTAACGACCGTGCCATACAGGCATGGAGTCTATCCGCCCGCCTTTCACTTTTGCCCTTCGGCGTCAGGCGCTGGCGTCGCTTCAGCGGAGTGTTTGATGGAGCTTTCGAAGCCGGGTTGGAGCCGACATTCGAGCGTTTCGCCGTCAGGCATCGAGCGGCTAGCGGATCCAAAGGCGGCTTTGCCAACTATGAAGGTGTCGGCCTCGTGTTGCGCTACTATTTTGTCCATTTTCAGCTGGGGCCGGTAGTGCCTTGGATCGAAGCTGGGATCGCTCCGGGAGGTAGCGATTTGAAAATTGGCCGGGAGCGAAACCAAACGCTACTAACCGGCCCGTTCATGAACCGCATCAAGGGCGGCATTGGCGTTGCTTACTTCATTTCGGAGAATGTGGCTACCTACATCGGGCTACAGGCGCAACACCTTTCCAATGCCGGCTTGAACGGCCCCAATCGCAACTACTCCCTGAATACACCCGTTAGCTTCACAATTGGCGGCTCTTGGTTCTTCCGCTGACCTGTACCAGGCGGTTGAGGGGCCGTTCAGGGGGCAGTAACTTGTGGAAGACCGTTCCTCGGCGTCAAATTGGAATCCGCAGTACGCGGAATAAATTAATTTGTAGGGGCAGGCTCGTAACTTGATCGGAGATCACCATGGAGAAGGCATTGGCTGGGGTAACCGTTCTCGATCTGACTCAGTATGAAGCGGGCACTTCGTGCACCGAGCTGCTCGCCTGGTTGGGGGCCGATGTAATCAAAGTCGAAGAGCCGAAAATGGGTGAGCAGGGACGCTGGCGGGTGACCGAGCAGCCTGGGGTCGATTCCTACTACTTCATGCTGCTCAATGCCAACAAACGCAGCATCACGCTCAACTTGAAGTCGGATCGGGGTAAGGAGCTTTTTATCGCCCTGGCGAAGCAGGCCGATATTGTGAGTGAAAACTACACCCTCGGCACCATGGAAAGCCTCGGTCTCGGATATGACCGTTTGCGTCAGATCAATCCGCGCCTGATTTATCTGACGGTCAAGGGCTTCGGTACTTTCGGTCCATACAGTCGATACAAAAGCTTCGACATGATCGCGCAGGCCGCAGGAGGCGCAATGGCGTTAACCGGATTCCCTGGCTCCCCGCCTCTGAAACCTGGCCCCACGATCGGCGATACCGGGACGGGTGTACACGCCGCTTGCGGAATACTCGCCGCACTCTATCAGCGCGAACGCACGGGCAAAGGGCAAAAAGTCGAAGTCGCGATGCAGGAGGCGGTCTTGAACTTTTGCCGGGTTCCGATGATGGGGACCTATTTGACCAACAAGCCAACTCCGCGGGTCGGTAACCGCCTGGGTGCAGGCCCGATCGGCGACATCTTCAAATGCGCACCAGGCGGTCCGAATGACTACGTGTATCTGTATTGTGCCAACGTCGAGATGTGGCGCGCGTTATGGCAAACCATCGGTCGGCCCGATATTGCTGAAGATCAACGTTTGCTTGATCGCAGAGAGCGCCGCCAGCGCATGGAAGAGTTAACCCAGCTTATCGAGAATTGGACCTGTCAACACACTAAACAAGAGGTCATGAAAATCCTGGGGGAAGCAGGCGTTCCCTGTGGGGCCGTGTTGGATAGCGTTGAATTGCTCAACGACCCGCATTTGCGCGAACGAGGAATGATCGCGACGGTGAACCATCCAGTCCGCGGTGAATTCACCATGCCCGGCTGCCCGGTGCGGCTCGAAGACTCCCCGGTGGAGGTAAAGAGCGCTCCGTTACTGGGCGAACACAACGCCGAAGTTTATGGTCGCATGTTGAATCTGAGTGAAGCCGAGCTGCTTGAACTCAAAAACGCCGGGGTCATTTAGGTCGGCCGCTTCCGTCTACGGCGAAGGGCAGTAAGCCCGATCGAAGTCTACGAGCCGGCGCAGGGGCGCTATGACCTCAAGTCGGGATTTCTCTGCAGCGCCTGAAAGTTCTAAGATCTAATGGGATTCAACTTGCGCTCTGGAGAACCGCTTTGATCGCAGACTATGCAGAAGTAATTCACGATGACCGAGTCCACGGCAGCCTCTACTCCGATCCGGAAGTGTTTGACCACGAAATGGATCGAATCTTTAGGCGGGGATGGGTCTTCGTCGGTCACGAATCGGAGGTACCGCAACCAGGTGATTGGGTGACACGGCTCATCGGCTTGGAACCCGTAATCATGGTGCGCGGCACCGATCGCACCGTACGGGTGCTGAGCAATCGGTGTGCACACCGCGGTACCGCGCTATGTTGGAGGGAGAAGGGCAACAGCCGTGTCTTCCAGTGCAACTATCACGGCTGGACCTTCGGTCTGGACGGCAGCTTGCGCGGTGTGCCCCACAAGGCTGGTTTTGAGCGTGAGCGTGCGGAGCTTGGTCTGGACAGGCCACGCGCGGTCGAGCTTTACAGGGGTTTTGTCTTCGCCAATATCTCGGGAGATGCGGGGCCGCTATCCGACCATCTTGGAGCGGGTGGGCGAGAGTTGATAGATCGGCTCTGTGACCTCTCGCCCACGGGCAATATAAGGCTGGACGCAGGCTGGATTGGACATCGTATCCAATCAAACTGGAAGATGTGGCCCGAAAGCGACGAGGATGGATATCATGTCGATTTCGTCCATATCTCGATGCTGCGAACCACGCAGAGCTACTATCAGGACACCATCGTGGGTGGAGAAGCCAGCAACAACTCGCGCGCTGTGGATCACGGTGGTGGACATTCTGAGCTGGACATGAGGCCGGGTTACAAATCGCAGCTCTCCTGGCTAGGCGTGACGCGCGAGAAGGTGACTGAGTATTGCAATGCGATGGTTCGTCGTTATGGTGAGGCGCGCGCGAATCGGTTGTTATGGGAGGGTCCGCCCCACGCTTTCATCTTTCCCAATCTGTTTCTCGCCGAACTGAATCTCGCCCGTGTGGAGCCTTTGGGAGTAAATTTGACGGTTCATTATCATACCGCTGTCCAGTTCGAGGGGGTCGACGACCAGTTTAATCGACGTTTGCTGCGTCAGTCGGAAGCAGCACTCGGCCCAGGTAGCTTCATCGTGGCAGATGACGCGGTGACTGCCGAGAGAATGCAAACGGCATTTGCCGGTGCCGCAGTCGGCAGGAGCTCCAATGGCTTCGGCGCGGCTTGGATCGACCTGAGCCGTGGTCAGAAGCGGGAACGAGTTGACGAGCAGGGCCGGCGGATTGGCCACGTTAGTGATGAGGTCACCAATCGCGCCTTCTGGCGCCGGTATCGCCAAATGATGAGAGCGAAATGAGTGTCGACCAACCGTCGCCCAGTGCAGTCATTGTCGCCGACGTCACACGTCGCGAAATCGAGGCGTTTCTCTATCTCGAGGCGCGGCTCGCCGACGAATCTCGCTATGCTGAATGGGAAGCGCTCGTCACCGATGACATGCACTATTGGGTGCCCAAAGGCGCAGCGGATTACGATCCGGCCACTCGCCTTTCGTATATCAACGACAACCGAGCCCGACTAGCCACCCGCATCCGCCAGCTTCGAACAGGCTTGCGTCATGCCCAGACACCGCCCTCGCCGATGCGGCGGATCATTTCGAATATCGAGATTCTCGAGGCTGATGATGCTGCTGGCCGGTTCGTTGTGGCCTCTAACTTTGTGCTGTACGAAGTAGCCGCACAGGCGACTAACGAACTGCGCATTTGGCCCGGTCGGGTGACTCACCATCTGCGGCGCGTCGAAGGGCGGCTGCGGATGTCAAAAAAGATCGTGGAACTGGTAACCAGCGAGCTGCCGCAACCTAATATGGCCTTTTTGCTCTAGAAGCAATTGCGCGCCGGTGCAGCTGAGATTACCGACCAGTTGAATCGATCCTGCGGCCGAGATCCGTTTTGGAAATGAGGTCGTCGCGCACAACACGGGCAATGCCCCGGACCCCCTCAAATCACTTCCGAGCACGCACACACAACCGGCACAACAAAGACATCAACCTCGATTAGTCGTTTGCTCATCGGTTGCGATGGTCGCGTGCCAGTCCCGGTTGCTTGGGATGCGGGTAAGGATGAGGGGTGGGGACCATTTCGCGGCGGAAAGCCTGTGCGCGTCGCATAGCCTCGCGATAGATTTCCGCGAGCTGATCTTCAGCTGCATAATCGAATGGGTCTTGCAGACGCTGCTCAATCTCACCACCACGCTCTGGTTGGTGCTCCAGATACCATCGAGTGGTGCGGCGCAGTGCTTCGTCCGGCGGAGTCGGATCACTGTAACCCAGCTGGCGCTTGATTTTGTGGCAGTCCATCAGTTTGTGATGGGGTGTTATCTCAAGGCTTACTCCGCGAGCCGGAAACGCCGCCTCGGCGGGTAAGCTGATGACCTCGAATTTGTGGTTCATCTCGTCGGCAATGATCTCGACGATCTGACGGATTGTGAACTGGACGTCATCGCCACAGTTGTAGATTTGGCCGGCAGCGGCGTCCGGGTGGTCGACCGCGAGGAGCACGGCATGGGCCAAATTGCCCGCGTATCCATGGGTCATCAGCCCCAGGCCGCCTTCCGCAAGAATTATGAAAGGCCGTTTATCCAGGGCGCGACGAATTATGCACCATTCGCGCGGCAACAACTGATAGGGACCATAGACATAGGGATAGCGGTAAACCACGCCGTTGGGATGGGCTGCAAGGACTGCGCGTTCGGTGCTCGCGATGAGATAGGAAAATCGATTTTCTCCCTCCTCTTGTTGCACCGTTGGAGCGGTCTCCGGAACCGGGATAGGCAACCCCGGCGGGAAATTCACCGTCGGATTGAAGTAGCCTCGATAAGCCGGCACGCCACCGATGGCGATAAACTGGCGCGTTTTGCCCGCCAAGGCCTCAGCCAGGATGCGGATCCGGCCGTAGGTCGCGATCACTACATCAAAGCTTCGGCCGTTGAGAGCTGCATCAATCGTCTCGCGGAAATGCGGATCGCCATGGATATGTTCAACATCATCGGGAATTTCGGGGATTTCGTGAGTTCCGCGATGAAAGATCGCGACGTCGTAGCCGCGATCTCGCAACCCATTGACCAGGAAGGGTCCGCTAGGACCGGTGCCCCCCACAACCAGCGCTGTTTTCATTATCCTCTCAAGAGCCTCTCAGGTTCCTCTGTTAAAAAACGTGATCTCGCACCCGGATCGATAATGTCATAGGGTGAAGCTTAACGAGCTCCTCGATAGAGTACCCCTTCGCGTTCCAAGGCATCGATGCGCTCCGGCGCATATCCAAGGTACTCACTCAAGACAATCCGATTATGCTCACCCAGAATTGGCGCTTCGAGCGCGGGATGCCGTTGATATTGGGAGAATCGCAGGGGAAAACCCGGTACCTCGAATTCGCCCAAGAAGCGGTCTCTAACCGTTCGTACAATCTCATTTTCCCGCAGATGTGGATGCGCCATCGCTTGTTCCACATTGAGAACCGGCGCGTACGGCACGCGATACTCGTCCAACAGGCGAAAGATTTCATCATCGCTCGGCATCGAATCGAACCATCGCTGGATGATGCCTGTGAGCTCTTCGAGATTGGCCATCCGATCAGCGTTGGTCCTGAAGCGCGGATCGTCTGACAGTTCGGGCTTCCCCATTGCCTGGCACAGATAAGCGAATTGATGCTGAATGCCGGCGATGATGAGAATCGGACAACTCTTGCCTTGAAAAACTCCAAGTGGTGCCATGCCGAAGTGATGTGAGCCGCTGCGCCGGGCCAGTCTGGCACCACGGCTAAGACTGGTCATGTGAACGGTCATATCATTGTAGCTAAAGTAGCAATCGAGCAGAGAGGTTTCGACGAATTGTCCCTCGCCGGTGCGTTCGCGGTGCAGCAAGGCAGCAAGGATGGCCGCCAGCCCGTGCACGCCGGTGCTGATGTCCCCGACTCCCACCTGAGGCAGTACCGGAAGTCCCTCAGGCTCACCAATCATGCTGAGGACGCCGGAATATGCCGAGCCGATAAAATCATAGCCGGGCCGAGTGGCCAGCGGTCCTTTTTGGCCGAAGGTCGAAATCGAACACATTATGATCTTTGGATTGAGTTCTTTTACCACCTCATAACTGAATCCCATGCGCCCGATCACGCCGGGAGCGAAATTTTCTATCAGTACGTCGAATTTCGGGATAAGCTCCTTGAGGATGGCAACGGCAGCCGGATGCTTGACATCGAGGCAGAGGCTCTTTTTGCCGCGATTCTGCTGCACGTAATAACCGCTGCGGCCGTCGTGTATGTACGGTACTTGGCGCGATATGTCGCCGCTCGGCGCAATCTCCACTTTCACTACCTCGGCACCCAGTTCTGCCATGTAGCGAGACGTCGTTGGTCCCGCCAGGACCTGTGTGAAGTCGAGGACCTTATAACCCTCCAGCATTGGCTTTCCCGTGGGCATCGATGGCGCCTCCTTCGCGCCGCAACAAATTGCATTGCTGGTCCGAGAACGCAAGCGGAGCGACGAACTTTGTAAGGGTACCCTTTCGAGCAAGCATGTTTTAAGATGAGTTCGCCAATAGGAGTTGGCAATGCTGCAGGACAACTAAAATGACTGCGTTAACCAGTGAAAAATGCACCGCCTGCCGCCGCGACTCTCCGCGAGTAACGGAGGCCGAGGTCCAGGAGCTAAAGCCGCAAATTCCCGAATGGACCCTCACTGAGGTGAACGGGGTCCCGCGCCTGGAAAGGGTTTTCCGCTTCAGCAATTTCGAACAGGCTTTGAAGTTCACCAATCTGGTGGGTGAGCTGGCCGAGCAGGAGGGCCATCATCCTGCAATCCTCACGGAATGGGGCAAAGTGACCATTTCGCTTTGGACGCACAAGATCCGAGGCTTGCATCGAAACGACTTCGTAATGGCGGCAAAAATCGATGCTCTGGCTCGCTCGGAATCGAGTTCGCGATAGTCCTTGCGCGGGAGTTGATTGGCTGGAGTTATGGCTAACAGCGGGAGGCCGTCGATTTTGGCGGAGTCAGACCGTGGCGCTTGATCCACAGATGAAGTCAGTACTTGATGCAATGGCAGCCGCAAATAACCCTGCATTCCACACTCTGACACCAGCGGAAGCGCGGCGCATTGCCGCGGCTCGGCCTCAGCCAGCCCAGCCTGAGCCCGTGGCCAAAGTTGAAGACCGCAACATTCCATCGTCTGACACGGAGATCCCTGTTCGCTTATACACGCCCGCGGGCGTTGCGCCGTTCGGCGCGCTCGTCTACTTTCACGGTGGCGGCTGGGTATTGGGCGATATCCAGATGACCGACCAGCCATGTCGACTACTGGCCAATGCGTCGGGCTGCATGGTGATCTCGGTCGGCTATCGGCTGGCACCGGAACACAAATTTCCTGCCGCGCCGGAAGATTGTTATGCGGCGACTAAATGGGTCTACGACAACGCGGCATCGCTTGACATCGATCCGATGCGGATTGCTGTTGGCGGCACCAGCGCGGGGGCGACACTGGCCGCGGCGGTAACACTCATGGCGCGCGACCGAGGAGGGCCGTCTATCGCCTACCAATTGTTGATTTATCCTGCAACTACTTCAGAGTTGACTACTGCGTCCCATACTCAGTTCGCCAAAGATGGTTACTACATTCTGTCGCGTGCTGATATGGAATGGTTCTGGAACCACTACTTGGCCAAAGCTGAAGACCGGACCAACCCTTATGCGTGTCCGGCCTACGCCAAAAGCTTGGCCGGGTTGCCACCCGCCTTCGTGATTACAGCCGAATACGATCCGCTCCGCGATGAGGGCGAAGCCTATGCTGCCCGTTTAAGCACCGAAGGCGTGTCCACTATCCTGAAGCGTTACGAGGGGGTTACTCATGGATTCTTCGGTATGCCCGGTCTCTTGGAGAAGGCCAAGGTGGCGATTCAGGACGCGGCTATGGCCTTGCGCAGCGCTATAGGGACGTGAGTCAGGCCTACAGGGTGTGCAACCGAAGGTCTTCGTCCGCATGCGACGGCAGTAGGATCAAGTTGCCGCGGCGGAGGATTGCCTCGCCCAAGAGTCAAGTCGACTGAACTGACTACCAGCGGAACCAGAATTCCACTTGGGGGCGCAGCCCAGGCGATTGAGTCGCCAGCCAGCATGACCGGGCTGCACGGACGAATTTGGGAGGGGTTTAGGATTCGGCCTTGCTTAGGCGGCGAGCAGATTCATCCTGAACATAACCGCCCAGGTCGCGCCAATCCTGCGGCGTCGAGACTGAGTGATAACGTCCAGTGACGGGATGGGGCAGGTGGTGATCATCGACCACCATCGTGCGTGCGTCGATCGCTTTGGCGGCCTCGAGGAGTTGCGAATCGGGTCGCCATTGTTCGTCAGCGTTGTTGCGTACCATCGTCGCGATGAAATCATAACGATGCCAGTACACCGAGCGGCTGGAAGCTCCAGCTGGATCGTTCGACAGGCCCTCATATAGCCACTTTTCATTATACCGGATGCCGAATTCTTCGCGTTCTACCGGATCATTCAAGCTGCCTTCCACGGCGTGCGGTGTACCCAGCAGGGCAACAATACTATTACGGGTCACAGGTTGTTGAGCGCTCAAGTTGCCAGCCTCACACCTCAAAGCTTTCCGGGAACGGACATTTGCCAGCCGCGATGTGGGCCTCGAAATCATCGCGGAACTGAGTGAGAAACGCACGCGCCGACCAGGAAGCGCCGTCGGCCAATGCGCAGATGCATTTGCCGTCCATAAAATTGCAGCAATCAGCCAGGACTTCCAAATCGCGCGCAACTCCCTCGCCGGCCTCAATTCGTCGCAGCGTGTGGTAGATCCAACCCGTTCCTTCGCGACATTGCGTGCATTGACCACAGGATTCGTGGTCAAAGAAACGCGCGGCGACAAGTGCGACGCGAACAATACATGTGCGATCGTCCATCACGATTGCACCGGCAGTGCCGAGCAAGGAGTTGACAGAGCGCAGCGATTCATGGTCAACGGCCACGTCGATCTGATCGCCGCGGATGACCGGCATCGAAATGCCGCCGGGAATCACCGCCTTGACGGTGCGACCCTCCTCGAGGCCGCCAGCATATTTATAGATGAGGTCACGGAGGCTGACGCCGAGCCGTAGTTCAAAAATCCCCGGGCGCTTGACATGGCCACTGACGCCGAACAAGGCGTGGCCGGAGCTGTTTTTTGCACCTTCGGCTTTGAACCAGTCTGCGCCGTTCAAGATGATCGAGGGCACGTGCGATACGGTTTCACAATTGTCGACCGTGGTCGGCCGATTCCACAAGCCGCGGGTGGCAGGGAAGGGTGGGCGCTTGCGAGGTTGGCCCTTCTTACCTTCCATCGACTCGAGCATGCCGCTCTCTTCGCCGCAAATGTAAGCGCCGGCGCCGCGCTGAATATGGATGTCGAAGCGGCGATTGAATCCGAGTGCTCTCTCTCCCAGTATACCTGCTTCGTAGCATTCCTCGATTGCCTTGCGTACCAACTCATAGGCTTCGACGTATTCGCCGCGGATATAGATGAAGGCCGCCGACGCTTCAATCGCCATTGAGCTGATCATGATCCCTTCAAGGAAGAGATGCGGATTGCGCTCCATGATTTGGCGATCCTTGAAGGTGCCGGGTTCGCTCTCATCGGCATTAACCGCCAGATAGCGAGGACCACCGTCGGGCGGCGGCATGAAGCTCCATTTCATGCCTGTGACAAAGCCGGCGCCGCCCCGTCCGCGTAGGCCCGAATCGCGCACCAGCGCCACGATCTCTTTGGGCGACATCTGACTTGCCTTGACAATGGCTTGATAACCACCGTTGCGCTTGTAGTCTTCGAGCGTAAGCCATTTCTCGCCGTCGGGGGGAAGTAGATAGCCGTTGACCCCGGGCGGCACCGTCGAGATCATCGGCCCTGGCCGCCGAGCCGAGAGGGCTTTTTCGGGCGTATCCAGAATGGTGGCAAGATAATCGGTCGTTACATTCTCGAGATATGGATTGAGATTAACCTGAACGACCGGGGCTGTTGCACATGAGCCGAGGCATTCCACCTCTTGAATGGCAAAGCGCCCATCTGAGGTCGCAGTGCCAGCTTTGATGCCAAGGCGCCGCTCCAAGTCGCGAACGATGGCGCGCGCGCCGCGGAGACAGCAGGGCAGGTTGGTGCAGACTTGAAAGATCGCCCGAGCTCGCGGTTGATTGAATAGCGAATAAAACGATGCCACCTCGGCCACTTCGCCGGAGCGCATCCCGAAGAACTGGCCGATTTCCGCAAAGGTTTCGCGGTCGAAGCGTCCTCGTTCTCGGAGCGCGAGATGAAGCGCCCCCAGCAGTGCGCCTCGAGCCTGAGGAAAATACGAAATTTCTTTGCGGATTTGCTCGTGTGTATCAGCAGACAAAATCATACCGCTGGCAGTCCTCTTTGTTCCTCTCAAACAAGGTCCGTCTGCGCTGATCAAAAGATCAGCAGTTTCGAGTCCCAGATCGGGCTCGACGGGCCCGGCAGGCTGGCGGGTTCTCCAAGATACTGCGATCTACTATCGGTCAGTCTCACCGCCAATCATGTTAATCATGCCAAAGGTCGGTACAACGTCGGCGAGCTGACCACCTTTCAGCATCAAGTTCATGGGAGAAATGTTGGAAAAGCTGGGCGAGCGGCAGCGACACTTCCATGGTCTACCGCTGCCGTCGCTCACCAAATAGAAGCCTAACTCTCCGTTAGCTGCTTCGACCGCTTGATAAATCTCCCCTGGTGGGGGATATCCGCCTTCGGTGACCAGTTTGAACTGATCAATGAGCTCTTCCATTTGGGTGTACACACGGCGCTTCGCTGGCCACCGAACTCGCGGGTCATCCGAATCCACGGGCCCGTCCGGCATTCGTTCAAGACATTGAAGAATCAGGCGGCGGCTCTGGCGGATTTCCTCCAGCCGCACCAGATATCGATCAAAGTTGTCACTGTGCTCACCGACTGGAACGTCGAAATCAAGGTCCCCGTATACGAGATAGGGCTGCACACGCCGCACGTCATAGGGTATGCCCCCGGCACGAAGAATCGGCCCTGTGACACCCCAGGCGATCAAGTCCTGCGCTGGCAGGCGTCCTGTACCTTCCATCCGCTCGCGAAAAATCGGGTTTTCAGTCAGGAGCTTGTCCGCATCTTCTACCAGTTTAAGTGCACGATCGAGCCGGGGAATCGCGAACTCCTTGAATCCTTCGGGCATGTCCGCGCATAGACCGCCGATGCGTGTAAAATTTGTGGTTACCCGCGCTCCGCACAGCGCGTCGGTCAGATCGAGTAGCAGTTCTCGCCCCTCCAGCAAGTATAGCATCGGGGTAAAAGCCGCCAGCTCCATCGCGGAAGAGCCAATCGCCAGCATGTGATCGACCATCCGGGAGATCTCGCCACCGACTACCCGTAGAAACTGGCATCGCGGTGGGGTTTGAATATCAAAAAGCTTTTCCACCGCGAGGCAGTATCCCACGTTATTCAGCATTGGGGAGCTATAGTTCAGCCGGTCGGTATAGGGGATATTTTGATAGTAAAGCCCCGTCTCGCACTCTTTCTCGAAACCCCGATGCAGATATCCAACCTGCACGTCAGCGTCAACAATCCGCTCACCATCGAGGTCAAGCACAATCCGCACGGTCCCGTGCGTAGCGGGATGTGACGGACCGAACTGGATCCGCATCGGTTCGGTGTGAAGATCGCCCTCGAAACCGTGCAGCCGCCGGTTAGCGCCATCAATGGGGGCGACGAGGTTCTTTAGCTCCTGGTCCGACATAAGGCTGAATTGGTTGTTCGTCAAACTTTCCGTAGTCCTTGCGCAAAGGATGTCCAACGAATTCTTCGTTCAGATATATACGACGAAGATCAGGATGTCCGATGAACCGGATACCATATAAATCGTAGGTTTCTCGTTCGAGCCAATTGGCGCCAGGCCACACCGGTGTCAGACTCGCTATGGTCGGGTCGTCTTCGGGAACGCGACATTTGATGCGTAACCGATGGAAACGGGTGGTGGATGTCAGGTGATAAACAATCGCAAACCGCGGATGAGGGCCTCGCGGCGGCAATACCAGTTCATGGCGCCGAGCAGGATGACGGCGAAGCACTGGTCGCTCCTGGTCCCAGATTTCGCGCGGTCTCTCAAAATCGTCTGGCTGGCCCAGGTAATCGATGGCGGTAACGTCCAGCAGCAGGTCGAAAGCCAACTCAACATCGTCTCGTAGCTTCTGACAGACCTCGAGAATTCTCTCGCGCGCAACGTGAATCCGATCGTCACCTCGAAAACAACGGTGTTCCAGGATAAGCTCGCCGAGGACCTGACGCACGCGCACCATCATTGGTGAAAGCGGCTGTCCGGACGATCGGTCCGCCTCTGAGGAGGCCTGGGATTTGTCAACGCTCATAATGGCTACGTAGATAGTCGATGCGAGTTTTCAGTTGGCTGATTGGCACCAGCAGATCTTCCTTGTGCCACAGCGAGCCTTGCCGTGAGTAAGAGGAGATCTCAACCTGCCGGCTCATAACGATGGCTTCTTCGGGGCAGGCTTCCTCGCAATAGCCGCAGAACATGCATCGTGACATATCAATGTCGAAAACTTCGGGATACCGCTCAACCTCGTTGTTGGTTTCTGCCGGAAAAATTGTGATGCAGGTAGTAGGACATGCCCATTCGCATAAACCACACGCCACGCACCGCTCCTTGCCATTTTCCATCTGTACAAGGACCGGCATGCCGCGCAGTGCCGGTGGGTGGACGAAACGCTGCTCGGGGAAATGAACGGTAAAATCCTGCGAGCCCCGAAGAAACCGGCCAAGGTTAACGAAGAAGTGGCGGGTGGAAACCCAAAGGCCGACGACAACCGCCCACCAGGGACGCATGCTCGACCACGGTTGAGTTGGACGCTTTACCTTGACAATCCGAACGGCCATGAACGTTCTAAGCTAAGCCAAACCCTGACACGCCAACGGCTTTGGGCTCCCAAAACCTGTCGGCAATGGCCCGCAACCCTATTCTTTCAAGTTTTTTCCTTCCTCGCTATCTACCCGCGGCGGCGCGTGCCGGTGCACCGTGAGCGGAACGCTGAGAGCTGGTGGCGGGTCTCCAAAAACCTCGCAAGGCAAAGAGCGAAAAGACAAACAGTAACGTGCCCGCGATTATTACCTCCATCCAGGTCGCCCAACCAATACTCCATGCGCGAAGGTCCGGTTTCGCCAAATGATGCGCGCTAGCTTCTGACAATGCATAATGCGCGGTGACGGCGGTGAGCACGGGTGCGGAGAACGCCACCCATGTGCGATAGATCAACTGAAAAAACGACCAGCCAGTGGCTTGCAGTGCCGGCGAAATATCCTCCACATATTCCGAATACAGTGCGGTCCACGGAATAAACGCGGCGGCAGTGATCGCACCCAACAGTAGGGTGACCCACGTCAGCGCGCTTGCCGACAATGGAGGATAAAAATGCTGCGTCCACCACAGCAAAATGGCGAAAGTCAGTAAAGCCATCACAATGGATATCGGCTTGCGCACACCGAGCCAGTCGGAGAACATCCCGGCGGGCACCAGCATGACCCCGTTCAACAACCAGAAGTATGACGCCAGTCGGTCTGCTGTCGCGTGATCGTAACCGAACGCTTGCTCGAACATGAGTGGGCCGAAGGTTTGGACGGTTATAGCGACCGTAATAAACGCTACTACCCCGGTTACCATCAGCCAGATCTGCCATCGCCCTAGTAGCTGGCCGAATGCTGACATTGCACTGCCCGGACCTTCCGATGGCAGGTCTCCGGACTCGAATGCCTCGCCAGTGCGTTCGGTGCTAAGGACCATTAAGCGTAACTTTGGAGCTAAATCCTTCAACCACAAAACCACGGGTACGTAGAGGACCAAGGCCAAAAGACCCATTATCACCATTTGCTCACGCCAGGTCGGAAAGCTCCGCAAAGTTAGGCCTGGAACGAACACCCACAACCATTGGCAACCTACTGCGCCCACGGTCAGCAGGCCGAAAGCTGCCGCCCGGCTGACCCTTGGTGACATATCGCGCGTCAGTCCCCCCAGTGCGCCCCACATGAGTCCTGCGACAAGGTTCATGGAGCCGCGTATTGCCACGAACGACCAGAAGCCGGTCATCAACAAGTTGGCGAAAGTCAGCAAGATCATAATCGCGAGACAGACATCGATAACGACAACGCGGCCGTGCCGATCAGCCAAGGGACCTCCAGCCATGGCTGAAAATCCCGACAAAAAAACCGCGCCGGTGAGAAACCAGCTGAAATCCTTGATCGAGAAGTGCAGCGCGGGCATCCACAACGGCAGCATCGAGGAGAGCCCGAACTCATAGAACGAGACTATGGTGGCGAAGACGGTTAGAAGCAGCATCCACCAGCGGTACCAGCCGGTCGGGTAAGCCTCGAGCGTTCGATGCGTCGCGAAATAGCCTTTCAATCTCCCGGATTCGACTTGCAGAGCCGTTGCCATAGCTTGTGTCCCCTCAACTTTGCTCAGGCCTGGGTAACAATTCCTGATTGTCGCGAGCAACGTGACAAGACCTTGCACGATACATAATGCACGATCCTGATTTCGCTACTCCTTCCGCGCTATGGGCCGCCGTCGTTGAATTGTCAAGATACTTTAGGGGTCGGACTAGCAGCTCACTTCACTGGGAGCGCAGGCGGCCAGCAGCCAGGGCGCGCTCAGGCGAGGTTGTGTAACGGCGCACCATCGGGATCGATCTCTTCAAATCGAACGTTTGCGAAGGCAGTACCATTTCGTGCCATCGACTGCCAGATGAAGGATAAGTCAAATTGTTCCTGGCGCGCCTCGATTAGATTCAAGAGTCGGGTGAAAACTTCACCCTCCGTAAGCCAGCCGGCGGGTAACTGCAGGGCTCTGCGAATGCGTTGTACCCGCCCCGCGTGGTTCGTGAAGGTGCCGTCCTTTTCAGCGAAAGTAGTAGCTGGAAAAATCACCGCAGCCCCGGTCAGCAGAGGATGCTGCTTGAGACTATGCACGATAAGCAGCTCCATGCTTCCCAAAATCGTGTTCAGCCGATCGGGATCAATTACATGAAAGATGTCTTCGGAGCAGAGATAGAGTCCCTTTATTTGACCGGCCTCGCAGGCTGCCAGCAGATCGTCGACGCCATCGTCATTTCCGGCAACCAAGCCAAGTTCGCGGACTCCACGAGCATTAGCGGCCTTTTCCGGCTTGATTAAGAAATTGTCATATTTGCCGCGCACGACCGCCATCGCACAGCGCTCAACTCCGAGTGCGTGAATGAGTTCGCCGAAGCGGTAATTCTCCTCATTGGTCAGATGGGGTGAAATCACGGCACCGAGAGCTTTGCCTCCGTGGCGTGCTCTGAAGGCGTTGAGTTGAGCGGCTGCCTCCTGGACAGCAACCTCCCACGCGGTGTCGACCTGACCGTTCTGTTGGGCAATCCTGGGGGTCCGTAGGCGCTCCGGATCCATCACAAAACGATAGTTGAGCCGCCCGGAGTCGCACATCCAAGTGTCATTGACAGCATCGTTACGTCGCGGCACCAGGCGCCAAATCCGGTTCTTATACGTGCACACCATGATGTTGCAGCCGTTCGAGCAACTCGGGCACACACTGGCGGTTTCCTCCAGGAACCAGACGCGAATTTTGTGGTGGAAGTCCTTGGTCTCCAGTGCTCCGACCGGACAAATATCAGCCGTACACATCGAATAATCGTTGTCCAGCCGCTGATCATAAATGTCGAGCACTGATCGGTCGCCGAGGTTAAATATATGGAGCTCGCCGGTCTTGCTGATCTCACGGCAAAACCGCACGCACCGACGGCACAGAATGCATCGTTCCTGGTCGAGCAGCATCCGTTCACCGATGTCGATGCGCTTCTGTCTCTTACGGCGTGGATCGCGAGTGCGCGAAAACCGGCTCCCGAAGCGCATTGCATAATTCTGCAGCCAGCACTCCCCGGCCTTGTCACAGATCGGGCAATCCAAGGGATGATTCAGCAACAAAAGTTCCTCGACTCCGCGGCGCGCCAAGTGAACTTCGGGATCATCGACGTGTACCACCAAACCATCCCGGACCGGCGTGTTGCACGAAATCTGCAGCTTCGGAATCCCCTCGAGCTTTACCTGACAGAGGCGGCAGGAGCCGTCGATACTGAGCTTGGGATGATAACAGTAGTGGGGAATATCGAAACCGGCATTGAGTAGCGCCTGCAACAACGGTTCACCCTCTCGGGCCTCGATTGAGGTCCCGTCGACGGTGACATGGACGAGCTTGGGCGCGTCAGTCAATTTTGCGCCCGCTGCCATGCAGTCGCAGGCCCTCCCACTTTGCGTCGGGGCGTTCGTGCTGAACTCGGTTTTGCAACTTTATCAGGCCGTCAAGTACTGCCTCCGGTCGCGGCGGACACCCTGGAATGTAAATATGAACCGGTATGATACGATCAATTCCTTGCAACACAGCATAGTTGTCATAAGGACCGCCCGAACTGGTGCAAGCACCGAACGAAACCACCCATTTGGGCTCTGCCATCTGCTCATAGACGCGACGGAGAATCGGCGCCTGGCGTTGCGTTATGGTCCCGACAACCATCAGCAGGTCGGCCTGACGTGGGGTGAAGCGCGGCAGAGCTGCACCGAAACGGTCGATATCGTACCGCGGCCCCGAGACCGAAAAATATTCCATACCGCAGCATGCGGTAACGAACGGGTAGGGAAAGAATGAATACTTTCGCGCCCAATTCACCGCATCTGTCAGCCGAGTTGTGACAAACGCATCGGGAAAGGCGTTGCCTTCATCGACCAGTGCCTGGCGGGTAGTCGTCCCGCTAAGCACGAAGCTCGCAAGTCTGCGGCGAAGCGCCATTTCGCAATCGACTCCTGTTCACGTGTGTCTTTCAGGTTCCTTGGCGGATGTGCTCAGTCGACATTCCCTATAGTTCCGCGAATCGTCGCAGAGGGCAAGCTGCTGCCGCCAGCCAACCGCCTGAGGCAGCGGATTATTGATGTATACCCCTGCTTAATTGATAACCTTATCCAAGTCGGGCCTGATCAGATGATTCAATGGAGTTGCACCGTGACCAACTCTCTCGGCGCCGAGCAACGCCCGAGTGACGTAATCCTTTGCGACTTCGACCGCCTTATCCAAGGGCATTCCAAGCGCCAAAGCCGCCGCGATTGCCGCGGACAGTGTACAACCCGTTCCATGAGGACGGTCAATTGGGACTCTCGGCGCTTTGAATTCACGAGCCTCGCCATTTTTGCCCAAAAGCACGTCGATCGAGGCCGCGCCACCAAGTCGGCCCCCTTTGACCAACACAGCTTGAGGACCTAATTCAAGAATGGCTTGTGCCGTTCGATGCATTCCCTCGAGATCGCGTACCACGGTGCCCGTTAACATCTCGGCCTCACGCACATTGGGTGTAACGACGGTAGCCAGCGGTAGCATTAGCTCGCGCAAAGCCTCGATCGCGTCAGGCGCTAAGAGAACGTCGCCGCTGGCCGCGACCATGACGGGATCAACAACCAGGTTGCGGAGGCGGCGAGCGCCCAAATATGAGGCGACGACCTCTATAATTGCTCGTCGCGCCAGCATTCCGGTTTTGGCAGCAGCAATCGCGAAATCCTCGCGTACGGCATCAAGTTGCGAGCGGATAAAGGCGGGCGAAACTTCGGCGACGGCACGCACTCCGTACGTATTCTGCGCAGTCAGGGCGGTAATCACCGTAGTGCCGAACACCCCAAAGGCACCGAACGTTTTAAGGTCGGCTTGAATGCCAGCACCGCCCCCAGAATCGGACCCTGCAATGGTTAATGCAACACGGACCATCTACTAAAGTTTACTGCCGAAGGGTGTATGCCCGACTCTGCTTCTTTCTGCACGGAGCGTTTAACTAACTGATCAAGCCGAGCGCGAGCGCAATCTCATGAGCAAGGAAACATAGCGTTCGCCTACGGCGGTGAATTCAATACGACGGCTGTTCGCTCCCGTGTAACTTATTTTAACTGATAAGCGATCGATTGCGGAGGCTTCCTGAAGCCGCTCGAACCACTCTACCGCGGCGATTGACTCTGAAAAGAGATATTCACGGAGGCCCAGATCGTCCAGTCCAACTCGGTCCAGGCGATAGAGATCGATGTGAAAAAGTGGCAGACGCCCGCGATGCTCCTGGATCATCGTGAAGGTGGGACTCAAAATGTCTTCTTCGCGCAGGTTCAGGCCAAGAGCGATACCCTTGATGAAGCACGTTTTGCCTACTCCCAATTCACCAATCAGCGCGAGCAGCTCGCCGCCTTCAAGTAACGAACCCAATCGACGGCCCCACATCTTGGTCGCACGGCTCGAGCTGCTGTCAATGACGAATGACGTATTCGGGTGGGTGGACACTTCAGTTTCCACGAATTTCTCCTCATATCTTTAACCCGCGAACGCGGACGGTAACTCATCGGCGAGCTCGCTGGCCAAGTAACCGAATGAGCCGATGCGGGTAGCTAAACGATCGGCGGCATGACCGTGAATGAAAACCGCCAGCTTTAAAGCATCAGCGGGCCGCATCTTCTGCCCGACCAGCGCGCCGATAATACCGGACAGCACGTCGCCCATCCCGGGAGTTCCCATCCCGGGATTTCCACTGGAATTCACAGAGATGTCCTGCTCGGATGTGACAACGACACTGCGCGCACCCTTTAGAACAACCAGCGCTCCCGTGGTTTCGGCCAACTTGCGCGCAGATCCTATCCGATCAGCATTCACTTCCTGTGTGGTGACGTCGAGCAGTCTCGCCATTTCACCAGGATGCGGTGTCATAATAATTGGCCCACCCGCGACTTTGGCAATGTCACGCGGCGCTGGTGCCAGAACGTTGAGCGCGTCGGCATCGAGCACTAGTGGACAATCGGGGCTCGATGAACGAATCAGCCATTCGACGATGTGGTGGGTATCGGCACTCGTCCCCATCCCGGGACCAGCGATCAACGCGGTTTTATTAGGCACAAGCCGTTCAAGCAGTTTCACAGTTGCCGGACCGTCGAAGTGACCCGCGCAATCTGGCATCGGTTCGGTCATCAATTCCATCTGACCGGCAGCTACAATGCTTGCAACTGACTCCGGAATCGCGGCCGTCACCAGGCCTGCACCGGCCCGCAACGCCCCCCGCGCTGCGAGCAACGCAGCACCTGACTTGCCGCGACTGCCCGCAATAATCAGTGGATGCCCGTACGTACCCTTGTGTGTATTATCGGCGCGTGGCCGCAGAAAGGATAGCACCTCGCTTCGTTCGAGGTACCGACCGCTCGGCGCGAGTTCCGAGATCGCCTGGGGCGCGAAACCAATATCAACAATTTCGAGACAGCCGCAAAGTTCGGCGCCGGGGTAGGAAACATGCCCATATTTGGCAAATCCGAACGTCACCGTGACGGTTGCGCGCACCGCCAAACCCATGATCCTGCCGGTATCAGCATTTACCCCGGAGGCAATGTCAACCGATATAACAGGAACCTCTCGTGAATTAATCTTTTCGATTGCTCGACGAGCTATCCCACGAATCTCCGCATTAAGACCGATTCCGAAGATGGCGTCGACTATTACGCCTAGTGGTTCAGCGGCCATGGCGGCATCCAGAGCATTTTCGTCGACAACTTCAACGATAACGCTGCCGACCTCGGCAAGATCATGAAGTGCTCGGGCGGCATCGCCGCGTAACTCGCCTTTGCGCGCGAGCAGCAGGGTTCGGACCCGTTCACCCATCTGATGGAGGCGACGCGCCGCGACCAACCCGTCGCCACCGTTATTGCCCTTGCCTGCAACCACGAGCACCCCGCGTGCCATTGCTTCCGGCCACCGCCGCGCAATTGTTCGGGCTACTGCGTCACCGGCGTTGGTCATTAGTTCATATGAGGGGACGCCATATTTCTCCTGACTAAGGCGGTCGAGTTCCCTGCTCTGTTCTGCATTGAGAAGAATCATTGGCGCTGCCTAAGGATCGAATCGGGGTTCCAATCGACGCTTGTAGCCAGCGAGACGTTGCTGCGTCCGTTCGCCTTGGAGCGTGCCACGGCGGTTGCGACTCATTTGGCTACGAGAGCCGGATAGCCTCATCGATCACGACTCGTTGACTTGCGAGGATTGATCAATTTCAGCATTTCACGGACTGCGCGTTCGAACCCGGTGATTAAAGAACGAGCGACTATTGCATGCCCGATATGAAGCCAGACAATCCCTGGGATAGCCGCTATCGGTGCGACATTTTCGTAATTCAAACCATGACCAGCATTGGGCTTAAGTTTCAACGAGCGCGCCAATTTGACGGCGGCGCGAATCTTTTGCAGCTCTAACTTTGTTTGCTCGCTGAACTCGAATGAAGCCGCAGCTTTCGAGTTTGCTATTGAAATGCGACCGTTGATTCGACCGCGTGGGCTTCGCCTTGAGGCCGAACGTTCGCGACCCTGTACAATGTCGGCATCAGCGAAACGGGCATACATTCCTGTATGGATCTCGACGAAATCCGCGCCAAGCATTGCTACCGCCTCGATCTGCCTCGGTTCCGGGTCGACGAACAGGCTCACTCCAATGTTTGCCGTCTTGAGGCGCTGTACGATCGGCTCCAACCGTTCCTTGAGGCCGGCAACATCCAGACCCCCTTCGGTGGTAAGCTCTTCGCGCCTTTCAGGTACCAGGCAGACTTCATCCGGCCGCAATTCCATAGCGATTTCCAGCATCTCTGCGGTCGGGGCCATCTCCTGATTGAGATGAATTTTTATCGCTTCATGAATACCGAACAGATCCGTGTCCTGGATATGGCGTCGGTCTTCACGTAGGTGCACAGTGATTGCGCCCGCCCCGGCCCGCTCTGCCGCCAGCGAAGCCTCCACCGGATCCGGATAGCGGGTTAAGCGCGCCTGCCTAACCGTGGCGACGTGATCCACGTTAACGCCGAGTTTAATCATTCACCGTTTCTGAGCGATCTATTCCTTGGTTCACGCTGGAACTGACCTGCAGTTTGTTTCAGCCACACACTCCAAGCCGATGATCGATTGCCGCAGCGATCTCGCGGGCAATTTCGCTGATCTGGTTCGGGTCGTCACCCTCGACCATAACACGCGCCAGCATTTCCGTCCCCGAATATCTCACTAAAAGGCGCCCACGCCCATTCAGCCGCTGTTGAGCGACTTGGATTGTGCGACTGACCTCGGGCAGCTCTTCGAGCGGGATACGCTGGCGCACGCGGACATTTTCCAAAACCTGAGGCACCCGCCGCATTGTGCGAAGCTCACTCAGGGGTTTGCTCGCTTCCACCATGCGCAAAAATATGAGCAACGCAGTGATCAGGCCATCGCCGGTGGTTGAGTGGTCCATGAAGATTACGTGCCCTGACTGCTCTCCGCCTAAGTTGAAGCAGTTGGCCCGCATAGCGCGCACCACGTTAGGGTCCCCGACGTCGGTACGAAGCAACCGGACGCCGCAACCATTAAGGGCCAGTTCGAGACCGAAGTTGCTCATCACGGTGGCGACGACGGTGTTCTGCTTAAGTGTTCCCTGCTGATGCATGTGTTTACCAAGCAGCGCCATTACATCGTCACCATCGAAGAGCTCACCATTCTCGTCCACAAACAGGGCACGATCGCCATCACCATCGAGGGCGACCCCAACGTGGGCCCGCTTTTCGATCACCGCACGCCGCATCTGTTCAATATGGACTGCCCCACAGCCTGCATTGATGTTTATCCCGTTGGGATCGACGCCAATCGGCACCACCTCAGCACCTAATTCTTCAAGTACTTCAGGGCCTACCCGGTAGCTTGCACCGTTGGCACAGTCGATTACTATTTTGAGACCCTCGAGTGTGACCTCACGCGGCAAGCAGGATTTCAGAAAAACGAGGTAGCGCCCGATGGCATCGTCGATGCGCGTGGCCTTGCCGATGTCAGCGCCGGCCGCACGGAACCGGCTCAAGGCTCCATCGTCAAAGACCAACTGCTCGATGGCCCGCTCGATCTGATCGTCGAGTTTGTAACCTTCACTCGAGAAGAACTTTATACCGTTATCCTGAAACGGGTTGTGTGAGGCGGAAATTACGACTCCTGCGTCGACCCGCATGCTGCGAGTGAGGAAGGCGATTGCCGGGGTCGGCAGCGGCCCAACCAGCAGAACATCCACGCCCATCGAACAAATGCCGGATGCCATGGCGGTCTCCAGCATGTAACCCGAAAGCCGGGTGTCCTTGCCAATCAGGATCCGCCGATGACGCCGTCCGCTGTTTTTGAAGACGTGAGCCAGCGCGCGACCCAACCTTAATGCCGTTTCCGACGTGATCGGCTCAACGTTGGCGACTCCACGAATCCCGTCTGTACCAAAAAGTCTGGACGTCGGTGCGCTCAGCGGCGGGTATTGCGCCTGACCGTGATCCTCACCTTGTCTGGCCATAGCCGAAGCAATTCCACTCCCTGCGGCAGCTGCACTTCTACCGGAGTATTGTAAGTTCCTGGCTCCAGTCCGTCACCATCGACGTATACGGCATTACTTAAATCCAGTTTGTTCAGTTGAAGCTTGGCACCCCGGAGTTGCAGATTGATGCGCGACGGCTGAAGGGTTGATTGATAGGCGATGTCGCGGACTGTCACAGGCACGCCGTGGAATTGTTTGGTCGCAATCACTGGAGCGATGTCGATTTTGATCATCACTTCCGAGGGCTCCAGCCGTACCATTCCGCCCGGGGTGGTGACTGCGGCGGCCCGTTGGGTATCAGCGGCCAAACCCCCGACGTCGACTGCCTCGGTATCAATCATCGCAAGGTTCGCAATTTGCCGGCTGGGGGCCCTGGCCTGAATCTGAGCGGGCGAAGCCTCGACTGAAGCCACCCGATATCCATCCGCTGGTGCTCCGACTGTCACGACATGCACCGGCAGGTAGCGGATGATGATCTTGTCGATATCGAGCACGATCTGCGAAGGGGAGATACTGGTAACTGCCGTTCCCCGCGGAACGTTGAAGCTGTCTAGTCCAATTTTAAACGAAGCCTGCCCGACCCCTACGCCGCTCAGGTCGAGCTTTAACGTGAGCCGGCTGGGATCAACCAACGAAAGCAACGTCTGCGGTCCGGACAATTGGATTTTGACGAAATCAGGGTGCTCATTGGTGATGACGAATCCGGGCGGCAACCCGCGGTAGCTCACAGGAATATTGAACGACTCGACGGAACTGTGCTGGCCCGCGTTCACGAAAATCCACAAGCCGATAGCCAGGAGCAATGAGATTATCCGCAGGCCGAGATTCTGCTGGAGTTGGCGTCGGAGCGCGGCGAACGAGTAGCGCCGTTTCAGATCAGCGGCGCGGATCAATCTCAACCGGGCGATGGGTGGCCGGGTCGGTTTCTTCATCGCCGGCACTGCCACTCTATGTCACTCCTCTCGTATCGGTGCCCAGACTGTCGAGGTTCTGCAAGGCTACCAACAGTTCCTGTGGTTTAAGACCACGCATTAAGCGCCCTTGGCGAGCGATTGAAATTGTACCGTCTTGCTCGGAGACAACGATCACACTCGCATCACTGTCTTCAGTTAGTCCGATCGCGGCCCGGTGACGCATTCCCAGGGTCAAACTTACATTTGGGTTTGTCGAAAGCGGCAACTGGCAGGCCGCCGCCAACACCTGATCACCTTTTATAATTACCGCGCCGTCATGCATCGGTGAGCCGGGCATGAAAATCGTCTCGATCAATTCAGGCGAGGCACGGCCGTCGATCACACGCCCTGTATCTACTACATCTTGCAAGCCGACGTCATGTTCAATGACGATCAATCCGCCAATACGGCGAGCTGATAGCCACTCCGCGGCTTTAACCAGCTCCTCCGCGATGTCGCTTACGTTTGCTCGGGTGGTGAAAAATGACCGCGCACCGACGCCGGTCAGAGCGCGGCGAATGTCGGCCTGAAAGATCACCACCAAAATCACAATCAAAGAACCCAGAAAGTTGTTGAGCAGCCAATTCAAGGTGAATAGGCCGAGCATTTGCGAAACCACAAAAGCGATGGCGAGAATTCCGAGACCGACCACCATCTGCATCGTGCGGGTCCCGCGTATCAGCAACGTAATACGATAAATTACATACGCGACGATGAGGACATCTAATGCATCCTGCCAACGCAGCCGCGGGATTACGTGCATATACGTGTGCATCGGTTAAGGCTTAAGTTTGCCGCGCTGAGCCAATTGCCGCGGCGATTCTCGCCGTTACAACCGCTGGCCTCGGATCGTGGACCCGGATGATCGCCACCCCCGCTGCGACCGCCACGGCATTGACCGCATTCGTCCCCAGGATAAGCTCTTCTTTTTGCTCGCCCGCGAGATTGCGAATGAAGCTCTTGCGCGAGGCACCGATTAGCAGCGGATAACCCAAGGCGCAAAAGCGGTCGAGGTTCGCCAGAATCGCGAAATTGTGTTGTGGCGTTTTTGCAAATCCCAGCCCTGGATCGAGAATGATTCGCGATCGATCAATTCCAGCGCGCTCGGCTGCCAGGGCGCGTTCGGCCAGAAACGTTAGTACTTCGTCGACTACGTTCGCGTAAGAGGCGAACCGGATGTGGTCTGTGGGTCCGCCTTTCATGTGCATCAACACGACGAAACATTGATGCTCGGCAGCGAGCTCTGCCATTCGCGGATGCGATAATGCGCTAATGTCGTTGATGAACGAGGCCCCTAGCTCCAGAGCAACACTTGCGACTTCCGGCTTACGAGTATCTACCGAGAGCGGCACTTGGAGTTTACCTTGAAGGAGCTCCAGGACGGGTACCAGCCGCGCTAACTCGATGTCGGCTGGAACTTCGCGGGCACCGTAGGGGCGCGTCGATTCAGCGCCTATATCGATAATAGCAGCACCTTCCCCGGCCATCTCGAAAGCTCGCGCAGCGGCACGCTCAGGATCGAGATAGAGTCCTCCATCGGAGAACGAGTCCGGGGTGACATTCAACACCCCCATGATGGCGGGGAACTCAATAATCCTTCCGTCGGTCAAGTAGAGGCCTGATACGCGACTACGAGAGGCCGCTGGTTCCTTGGATTCGATATTGTCCGCAGCTTTTAACGCTTGCAGCTTCGTAGCGGTATTGCTTGACGGGTTAAGCGTGGGAGCCAAGGACCGAACCGTTGAGCCGCCAAAAAGGGCTTGCCACTATTCCGTGCCCTACTCGTCAGCCGAGCTCGGGCGAAAAAGTAGAAACGGTCTCAGGCCAGAGACGGTTTGGGTTGCAAACCGGGCAGAGAGCAACTATCCTCCTCCGCCACCCGCGGTCGCTGCTTGCTGGTCGAAGACTGGTCGGGCGACGTGCTGTCAGCGGCTGCCGCGGGCTCGGCTGTAGGAAGCGGCCGGCCCTCTTTATAGGCCTTGACCATTTCCGCCACCTCGGCGCCATCGACCACTTCTTTTTCCAATAATCGCTCAGCCAGTGAGTGCAGGAGCGGAGTATGCTCCGAGAGCAAGGTGCGCGCTTTCTGATACGCTTCGTCTACTATCCGTCTAACTTCCCGGTCGATTTCGATCGCGGTATGTTCCGAGTAATCTTTGGCGTGAGTGATGTCCCGGCCTAAAAAAACTTGTTCCTCTCTGCGACCGAAAGTCATGGGACCGAGTTCCTTACTCATTCCCCATTCGCATACCATCTTGCGGGCTAGTTCCGTGGCCTTTTCGATGTCGTCACCTGCGCCCGTGGTCATTTGACCAAAGACCAATTCTTCGGCAACGCGCCCCCCGAACATCATCGCCAGTCGTGTCATCAAGTATTCTCGAGAATAGGTATAACGGTCATCAAGCGGGAGCTGTTGAGTGACACCGAGCGCCATGCCGCGCGGAATAATGGTCACTTTATGAACCGGGTCGGCCCCGGGTAAAAGCATGGCAACCAGCGCATGGCCTGATTCGTGATAAGCCGTGTTGCGCCGTTCTTGCAGGGACATCACCATGGATCGCCGCTCGGCGCCCATCAGCACTTTGTCTTTGGCGAGCTCAAAGTCCGCCATATCGACTTTATCCTTGCTGCGCCGCGCGGCAAGCAAGGCGGCCTCGTTAACCAGGTTCTCAAGGTCTGCGCCGGCAAAACCTGGGGTTTGGCGGGAGAGCTTGGTAATATCGACGTCATCCGACAACGGTACGCGTCGGGTGTGAACTCGTAAAATGCCCTCGCGGCCTTTAACATCTGGACGGGGCACAACCACGCGGCGGTCGAAACGTCCAGGCCGCAACAGCGCCGGGTCGAGCACGTCGGGCCGATTGGTGGCGGCCACCAAAATCACCCCTTCATTGGCTTCGAAGCCATCCATCTCCACCAGGAGCTGATTGAGTGTCTGTTCCCGCTCGTCATGACCGCCGCCCAGGCCGGCACCGCGGTGACGTCCTACGGCATCAATCTCGTCGATAAAAATAATGCACGGTGCGTGTTTTTTGCCTTGGACGAAGAGGTCGCGGACCCGCGAGGCACCCACGCCAACAAACATCTCGACAAAATCCGAGCCGGAAATAGAAAAGAAAGGAACACCCGCTTCGCCAGCGATCGCTCGTGCCAGCAGGGTCTTTCCCGTCCCAGGCGGGCCCACCAACAGTACGCCCTTTGGAATCCTTCCGCCGAGACGGGTAAACCGCTTGGGGTCCTTTAAGAACTGGATAATCTCTTCCAGCTCGTCTTTCGCCTCGTTGATGCCAGCAACGTCTGTGAAAGTTACCTTGTGGGTGTTTTCGGTAAGCAGCTTAGCGCGACTCTTGCCGAACGACATTGCCTTGCCGCCGCCAATCTGCATTTGGCGCATAAAGAAGATCCACAGCGCGATCAGCGGCAGCATGGGCAGCCATTGCACCAGCAGAACCATCCACCAAGGGTCGCCATCCGCTGGCTTGGCCGCGATCTTGACGCCCTTGGCCCTCAGTTCCTGAATTAACCCGGGATCGTTCGGCGCGTAGGTTTTGAAATGCTCACCGCTGCTGGTTTCACCCTGGATCTGGTTACCCTGAATGGTGACGTTGGCGATGTGCCCCTGGTCGACGTCGTTGAGGAAATCAGAAAAGATTATTTCAGGTGCATGTTGCTGCGTGCGAGTAAAGAAGTTGACCAGCAACAGCGCCATCAGCACTACTACCGCCCACAGCGCGATATTCCGCGAAACCTGATTCATCGCCATTACAAACCTAGCACGCGTGTTAAAGTCCAAGCAATCAAACACTTGGAGCATCTGGAAGCGGATCGGCTCGTAAATGCAAGACTTTTCGTGAAGTTCTGCTTACCAACCCGACCGCGCTCCGGACGACACCGGGAATCCAGACAACCTCCTCCTGGCAGACCACGAGCGGCCATTGGCTGCGCCTCGCCCGGGGGATTTTCTTATCGACAAATACATCCTGAATCTTTCGGCTACCTCCTAACCCCAGTGGCCGAATCCGGTCACCAGCTCGCCAACGGCGCACCGCCAGCACACACACCACTTCGGCATCGAAGTATGCCTCCAACAGGCTTGCCCTGTGCCATGGAGCAGCCGAGAAGTCAGGTTCGTTAATGTTGAGCTCGCTCAAAGTCAGACTGCAACCACACCATCTGAGCGCATTCTCTCCCGACTTTAGCGTTAGCTCAGATTGATCTGCGGAGGGCTCGGAGGCCTCAGCAGAGTCCGCCCGCTCAAGAACCGCGCTGTCGTAATCTCGACGAAACCTCCAACCACGCGGCAGAACCACCATGGCGCGAGGCTTGCTGCCGGTTGCAATTTTACTCATCGCCTTGATGTGCGACCGCTGAATTCCACGCAAATCACCAATGCCCCGGGCAATGAGCTCGCGCATGATTGCACGGGCGAAAGCAGGGTTCATTGCCCCCAATTCGGCGATAGAGATTCGCAACGAGGTTCGAGTGCCTGGTTGTGAGCAGCCCACGAGTAATCGCTCCAACGCCCGTCCGGCCTCCGTGCGGACAAACTGATTGAGCTCCTTCATTTCCGCGGCCAAGTCGACCAGATGAGATTGAAGTTTTGGAGAGTAGTCACGCACAAGCTGAGGCAAAAGGATGGCTCTGACGCGGTTACGAAGGGGACGCTCGTCAGAGTTGCTACTATCGATCACATAGTCGGCGCCGATCGCTTTTAAGTAGGCGCGGATGATATCCCGGTCGAGCGAAAGCAGGGGGCGTATCAGACTTCCGGGTCCCAGCTCGCTCATCGCTGCCAGACCTGTAATACCCGTTCCGCGTAACAGGCGGAGCAGAAACGTTTCCGCTTGATCATTTTGGTGATGACCTAAAACAATGAATCGGGCATTGAAAGCATGCGCTGCCCGATTCAAAAAGTCGTATCGAATCTGGCGCGCGCGCTCTTCAAGATTAGGCGGCCTCAAGCCGCTGGCTCGTTCGACTATCAATTCCACTGCCAGCCGGCGGCACAAATCGCGCACGAACAGTTCGTCACGCTCGGACTCAGTCCCCCGGAGGCAGTGATTCAGATGAGCTGCTACGAGCTGAAAACCGTGGCGCTCCCGGATGCGATGAAGCGCATGAACCACCGCAACTGAGTCAGGCCCGCCCGAGAGTGCCACCAACAGTCTCTGGCCAGGTTCGCAGTGCAGCTGCCTGACAACTCGGGCGACGGTCGCTTCAACCGTTTTGACCACTCTTTGTTCTGGCGCCGAGAAAAGACTAGGCGGCATCCTCAAAGTCTAGGAGCGACAGGGCCAAAGATCCGTTTCACTGCAGCAAAAGCCACGACCGCCTAGGTGGCCCGTGCCATGATCCTAGTGCTCTTGTCGATTATTTGAGCGTTCGATCTGGTCTAGTAAGTGCAGGATGACCTCGATACCGGCCAGGTTGACGTCCAGTTCTTCGCTTAGCGTTCGAATCAACCGAGCTCTTTTAAGTGCTGAACTATCGTACAACAGTTCACCAGCTCGGTTCGATTCTTCCGCTGGTACAATGAACTCTTCGCGCTCCCATAGTTCGAGCTCGGCGTCGGTAATGCCGGCGAGCACCCGAAAAGCGGCTCTGCTCACCAGTACGTTGGAAGACCTGCGCTGGTTGCGCTTGGCGGAACGAACCACCACCGGTCTAACCTCGCATCGTTTCGCGCGGATCGGCGACCGCACGAGCACGCCTTCGTTCCGCGAACTGCTGCAACAATCGACGTTCCTCGTCGGTCAGGTCGGTTGGCGCAAGAATCTTTAATTCGTACAACAAGTCCCCGGCAGGCTCGCCAGTGCGCGATGGCAATCCGCGTCCTTTTAATCGCAGAACTCTACCGCTTTGACTACCGGGAGGAATCTTGAGCGAAATTTTTCCATCCAACGTAGGCGCAGTGACTTCCGCACCCAATGCCGCTTCGTAATCCCATACGGGCAACTGAGCCCTCACGTCACGACCACTGAGCACAAATGGGCCGCTGGGTTCTACGTGGGTTATCAGGAAGAGGTCGCCGTTCTGATCTGGTCGCGACCCGCGGCCTCCCTGCCCTTTGAGCCGGATCCGTGAGCCTTCCCCAACTCCGGGGGGAATGGTGACCTCGAGGGCGCGGTGAGCCCGGACGACTCCCCGGCCACCACATTTCGCACAGGGTTCGGCCGAACGGATTATCCGGGTTCGGCCGCGCGTCTCTTGACGCGCCGTCAGACCACTACCCCCACACACATCGCAACGGTCTTCGGAAGCCAGTTCAAGCCGGCGACGGGTTCCATGCACAGCATCACGTACGGAAATCCGTACTTCGGACTCGAGATCCTGACCGCGAGTCGGTGCGCCGCCTGCAAACTCCTCTCCGAAACTGAATGACTGGAAACCGCGGCCGGCCGCGTTACTGAACCCGCCTCCAAGATTGCCGAAGAATCGTTCAAAAAAGTCACTAAAGCCGGCACCGGCGCCGCCGAACTCGGGACCAGAGGACTGCGCGTAGCGACGAAAGACCTCGTCCTCCGTTGCGCCCCGCTCCCAATCCGCTCCTAGCTGATCATACTTCTTGCGTTTCTCCGGGTCGCTCAGCACCTGGTAGGCTTCATTTATCTCCTTGAACCGCCGCTCGGCGTCTTTGTTGTTCGGGTTGACGTCGGGGTGATACTTGCGGGCTAGCTTGCGGTATGCACTTCTGATCTGCGCTTCAGTCGCGTTGCGGTCGACGCCGAGAGTCTTGTAATAGTCACGAAATTCCATCTGATCGTGGTTGAGGGCCTTCGACCTAATTGCGCTTAGGTCAAGCCCTTAAAATTCATCGGGTGTCACAGCTCCAAACCAGCCCGTACCCACCAGTTAAAGATGCCCACTAAGCAGCGATTCAGCAACAGTCGACAGAGCTTGTGATGCAGGAAGGTTCAGGGTCAAGACTTCGCCAATCCATCGCGAATTTCACTGAGCTGGGTTTCCAAGCTGCGCAGTCGACTATCGAGAAGAGTCTGGCGTCGCCAGAGGAAAATCACGTAAAGTGCAACCGCCGCAAATATGATTGAATATGCCGCGAACAAGTAGCTTAAATTATCCATCGGAACTGTCCCATCGGCCTGTTTAGTCTTCAGCCTTACACCCTTTGCATGAGGGCGGCTCGGGAAGCCGCCACTGTCAGTCCGTCGTTATCTGCTCTGCAGGTCCAGTATCTGCCTTCCTCGCTTGGGCTCTTGCTCAGACAACCTCGCTCGGAGCTCCGCCAGACCACCGCCAAGCTCCGTCAGCCGTCTGGCTGTTCGCAGGATCGAAAACCGCAGCATCAGCAACCATATCCAGAGAACCGTAACTGCCGCAAAAGCGACGAGGAGCGTCGCGATCATGCGCGGGTCTTCCAACCCATGTCTTCCTTGACGAGTAATAATGACCGCTGGGTGTATAGTTCGCCATAGCCGAACTGAGATAACGATAACCGGAATGTCAGCAGCTGCAACAATTCCGACGACCGCCGCTAGCCGACCAACTTGCGGGAGCTCCTCGGCCATAGCTCGCAGCATAAGGTAGGCAGCGTAGAGCAACCACAAGACCAAAGTGGTGGTAAGACGAGAGTCCCACGTCCACCACGTACCCCAGATGGGCCTGGCCCAAAGTGAACCTGTTATCAGGACCAAACTACAGAAAAGCATCCCGGTCTCGGCTGCCGCGCGTGCAAGGTCATCCCAAATTTTCTGTCCAAACCGGAGGTAAAAGAACCCCGCGATCGCCACCAAGCCAAAGGCAGCAAATGCTACCCACGCGCAGGGCACATGAAAGTAGAAGATGCGCTGAACGATTCCCTGCTCCGCCTCAGTCGGAACATAAACGAACACCATGAACAGCGCCCATGAAACCAGGAGGACTGTCAAAAGACCGAACCAGCTGGCCCAATTGGGGCCAATCGAGTTTTGTCCTGCTCGGTTCTTCACGCAGCGCCGCTTAGTCCTCGCTTACGACTTGCTCAAACAGCAGGTAACCTCCGGCCAAGAACAACAGGTCGCAGGCGCCGAGAATTTTAAGCCACTGCGCGAAACCGGCAAACGGTAGCCCCGCTAAAGCAGCCTGAGTTGCCTTCACACCGGAGATCAGAGCCGGAATGAACACCGGAACGGTCAATAGTGGCAACAGCAGCTCTCCCGTCTTGATCTGAGCTTGGATTGCAGCCAGGAGCGTGGTCAGAGAAGCGAAGCCCATCGCTCCCATCATGAGCACTGGTGCCAGCCTGACGATTCGCATATCGAAGTTAAGATCAAAAAAGAAGACCATGAGGAACAGTGAGGTTATTTGGGCTACTGTCATAAAGATGAAGGAGGCGACCAGTTTGGCGGCGTAGATTGCCCCTCGGTCGGCGGGGCTAAGAAGAAGGCATCGGATACACTCGTTCTCCCATTCGCTCACCATTGCCTGTGTCGCGCCGGCCAACCCAGCGAAAATCATCGCCACCCAGAGTGCCCCTGCTGCGAGCAGAGAACTACGCGAGGGCGCATCCAGCGCAAATGTCAGCACAGTCAAGATCAGCAAGGACAGGATGTTCAGAGTGATCGTGCTTTGGCCTCCTCGAAGCTCGAGTCGCAGGTCTTTATGCAGTATGGTCGCGAATGACGACACGGTTACTAAATTTCGGTATGAAAAATGCGCGTTTGAGCCAAGCTCTCCGCGCTCAATTCGCAAAGTTGCAGCGATTTTAGCTGGCCTTGAGTCAACTAGCCTGCCGCTGCCGGTCGTGGCTTGCGCCCCTCAGAATCCGAGCCAAAGTGAGCCATTACCAGGCGCCCGTTCTCAAGCGAATAGCTGATGAATGCCAAGTGGCGCAATTGATGCGGATCATGTGCGGTCATGACGACGGCGCAGCCGCGCTGCAGGGCATCGCGGACGAGTTCTGCTGCGATGTCGATTCCCTCAGCATCAAGTGCGGCGAAGGGCTCATCCATGACCAGGACCTCAGGCTCGGTCATCATCGAGCGGGCAATTGTGAGGCGTTGCTCCATGCCTCTGGAGAAGGCGAAGACGGGTTCGTCGGCAAATGACCCCAGTCCTACCCGGTCAAGTAATTTCTCCACGACGTACTGGTAATCCGTTACCCGATAAAGTCGCGCGTAAAACTCGAGGTTTTCGCGGGCTGTAAGTCGGGGATAGAGAAAACTCCGATGAGAGACTAGGCTGATTCGGCATCGCTGTTGAGGCCCAAGACTGTGAGCAGGTTCGCCGAACAACAGGGCCTGACCGCTCGACGGCCGGGATAGTCCCGCAAGAATCCGCATTAGGGTGGATTTACCACTACCATTGCGGCCAACGATGAGCGCACCTTCACCGCGGTTGACTCTAAGGTCAATGCAGCGCAGAACCGGCAGCACGCCGAAGATTTTACTTACCTGGCGGGCTTCGAGCTGTGCCGTGTTCATGTATGACGGAAACCCGTCCTACTCGCGAAGGGCGCCGCAATCTGGGCAGAAGTTGTGAGTCGGATTGGATCTAGCGCCGCATTGCCAACAAAAATTACCTTTTTCAAAGGTCGCGCGGCCCCCATTTGCCGGTCTGAGGTCAGATCGAGACCCCGAAGGGGTTGCGTCGCCTTCGATTGAGCGCATTGCAGCCAGGGCCCGAGCTTCCAAACGCTGTCTGAGAAAGCGATAGTCGTCCGCATCCAGTTTGCCCATAGCGCGATCGAATTCGAGCTCACGCAAAGCTTGGACCGCTAAGGCATGCTCCCGCTCAAAGTTTTGACGTTTCATGTCCGGCTCGGGAGCCGAAATGCCCGCCTGAAGCTCAGTAAGAGGTGCCGCCACAAATAGGGCTACTGCGGTGATTATCAGTAGGGCGGCAATCCAGATGGCCACTTCAGACTTGGTCCCGAATCTGTTGCTCGAGCCGGCGCTTGAGTTCGTCGGGCGCTGGACGGTCAAGGGTTTCGTTGAGCACAGTCGATTCTGAGCGCCACCGGTAGATGGCTCCAATAATGATGAAGCAGCCGGCGAATACCGCTATGCCGGGCATTAACCAGGCAAGCAGATTAAAGCCCTCGGCGGTCGGGGCCGACAGGATTTTTTCACCATACTTAACCCGGAAACTGCGAATTATCTGCGTCGGCCCCATGCCTCGCAGTATCATGGCTTCGATTTGCTCGCGTACAGGGACCGAAAATTCGCATTGCGGGTGGTTGCAATTGGCGACTGTCAGCCCACATCCGCATTGACATGTCAGACCTTCACTGACTTCCTGCAAAGAGGTTTTCTGCGATAGTCCAAGTGCGCGGCTAACAGGTATAGCCATAAGAATCATAATCCAGGCAGACAAGACCAGACATTTGAGGGGTGGATGAATCAAACCTGGCTGCCTCATTCACCTTCGAGAACTGCCGGCGGTCCGGTCTCTGCGGCTACCGTGCCCCGCACCAGGGCAGCTATCGCGCTGCGCTCACGAACATTCGGCCACAGGGCGACAACTGTACCTATTGCCATCACGAAGCCACCGGCCCACAGCCAGAAGACCAACGGCGTTAGAAAGACCTGAAACGTAGCGAGGTCGCTCTTGTCATCGATACTCGCAAGTACTGCATAAAGGTCGCTCATCGGTGTAGAGCGAATGGCCACACTGGTTGCTGGCTGCTGCTGGCGCCTATAAAAGAGCTTCGCAGGGTACATTCTTGCGATCGGTTCGCCCCTGTAGAGCACCTGAAGCTCAGCGCGCGCACTCTCGAGATGCGCTGTAGCGTCATGATCCAGTCCCAGGAAGATCAGTTCGTACGGCCCGACATCCATCGAGCCGCCCGGCTTGAGAGTTTTCTTTACTTCAGTCTTGAAAAACGACGAACCCACGATTCCGACAAACGCCAGGGCGACACCGACATGAATGATATAACCGCCGTAACGGCGATTGTTCTTGGCTATAAGGTTGACAACGGCACGTACCGGAGTTTCTGCGGTCATGTGCTGGCGGGCGCTGGCTCCACGACGAAACTCCACCAGCACGGTGCCCAGGGCAAACGCCGCCAATGAGAATGCGCTGAGCACATACCACTGACGCAAACCGGCAATTAGCGCACCGAGACCGGTCATAAGTCCCAGGACCGCCGGGGTTGCGAATGTTGTAGCCAAAGCGTGTAGCGAGGTCCGCCGCCAGGCTATCAAAGGTCCCACACCCATCAAAAAGATCAGAGCCAGGGCCAGCGGAGCGTTGACCTTATCGAAGAAAGGCGGGCCAACGGTGATTTTCACCCCGCGCACTGCCTCCGATAGAACTGGGAAAAGGGTACCCCAGAAAACCGCAAACGCAATGCCAACCAGTACCAGGTTGTTGAAGAGAAATGCGGCTTCGCGCGAGAGATATGACTCCATTTCTGCGGGGGACCGTAATTGCTTGACCCGGCTGAGCAGCAGCGCCGTATAGGCAACCGTTACACATAGCAGAAAAGCCAGAAAGAATGGCCCTAGCCCCGATTGTGTGAACGAATGGACCGAAGAAATTACCCCGCTGCGAGTTATGAACGTTCCAAACAGGGTCAAGCAAAAGGCCACGCCAATCAGTGCGAGGTTCCAGATCTTAAGCATGTCCTTGCGTTCTTGAATCATTATTGAATGCAGATATGCGGTCATAACCAACCACGGCATAAACGCCGCATTTTCGACCGGGTCCCAGGCCCAGTAGCCACCCCAACCCAACACTTCGTAAGCCCATCTGGCACCAAACAAATTCCCCAGCGTCAAAAAAAACCACGAGAAGACCGCCCAACGGCGCGTAGACCGAATCCAGCCGTCGTCAAATCGTCCGGTAATTAAGGCGGCTGTGGCAAACGCAAACGGCACACTGGCGCTAACGTAGCCCGTGTACAGAGAGGGAGGATGGATTGCCATCCAGTAATTTTGCAGTAGAGGATTGAGGTCCTGGCCGTCCGTGGGCATTTTGGTAACCATGTCGAACGGCCGAGTGACAAAATTCAGCATGAATAGGAAAAAAATTGCGAGTCCTGCCAACACCGATAATGCGTATGGTGCCAGTACCGCACTGCGGCGGTACTGAAAGGCGACAATTCCCGTGAACAGCGCCAAGAGCCACGTCCAAAACAGTAGCGACCCCTGCTGACCGCCCCATAGCGCCGTAACCTTGTACATAGTCGGCAGAGTCAGGCTGCTGTAACTGGCGACATATTCGAGAGAGAAGTCGCTTTGTAGCAGACTCATCAAGAGCGCCAACACCGCCACCGTGACCATCGCAGCATTAGCCCAAAGAGCGTGCCGCGCGCTTGCGACCAGCGATGGTATATTGCGCTGCGTACCGAGCACATTCGCCACGATGGAATATGACGTGACTACGAGTGCGAGCGCGAGTGCCAGTTCACCTACTAGAGGCATATGGAATTATTCCGGCTTCGATTTAGGCACGTACTTAGAAGGACAACTGGTTAAAACCTGCCGTGCTTCAATCATGTTGTCGCCGTCCAGCTGACCTTCAACGATGACGTCGCGCCCAGCCGCAAACATGTCGGGCTTTGGTTGACCGCGACTCAGCACATTAAATACCGCTGTCCCAAGACTGCCGGCAGCCACCGGGGTAACTGGCGACTCTCCTTCGGCTGGCGGCTCGGAGATCGCAAATTTGAGGGTCAGGCTCGACGGATCCCACTGAATCGTGCCCGGCACCACCCGCCCGGCTATTCGCAGCATTTGCCCCGATAACTCGCCGCGCCGCGCATTGACCTCGTTGACAGTAAGGTAATATTCGGCCGTATTGCTTACCGCGCTTGCGATCAGATATCCGATCGCAGCTACGACGAGCATTATGCCGATAACAAATCGCGCCTGTTTTGGCATACTCGGTTTCTTGAGATTGCGTTAAAGCGGTTTCAGCACCGACTGGCCCCCTATTCTTGCCGAGCTAACCCAGAATCAGCAAGCGCGTTACAAAGACGTTCAATTCTCGTGGTTCGGCATCAGTCGGCGTTGCGGCGGTCCCATTGGCTGGCGCAATTCAGTATGTCAAAGGACTGCCCAGATGCGATCGCCTGATATTTGACCCAGAAAGCCTGGTCGGTTGTACGTAGGGCCTGAGGTTCATCCGCCTGTCGCCATCGATTATACGCTTCCGGACCACCGTTATATGCCGCGTATGCGGCGCGCGCGAGGACTGCAGCATCGTTGGAATGAAGACGAGCAGAGGCACCTCCTAAAAACCGGCGCAGAATTTCTGATCCTGCACTCAGATTATAGACGATATCCCACTGCAGATGTGGAAGGCTATAGAAACCCCGCCACACATACTTGTTGACCTGCATCAAACCAATATCGCCACTCCTTGACTCCAAAAACCTGATCCGACCGTGCTTGATAACGAATTGCCGCCAGCAGCTTTCCTGCCATGCCGTCGCTTTTAACAAGGTAGGCCACAAATCCCGGTAGGGCGGGTCGGGAGTATCGTCTTCAAACTCATAACGTGCAGCCAGATTCAGCAACTGGTTGAGTTCGTTCTTGTAGGTTGCAGCATTCTTTCCATTCACCACAACTCCATGCAACTTGCTCCCCAATTGCAGCATCGCAACAGCGTTTTGGCGTTTCGTCGAAATGTCATCAGCGAAAGCGGGAATTGGTCCCGCCACAAACCAGCGTGCAGACACGGTCGAGATTGCGGGTCGCGTCGGGTTGACATTGGTCACGGCTGGCGCACCGCCAATGGCTGGGCCAGGTGGCGGATTTAATGGAAAATGAGCCGAGGCTCCGCTGGGCTCCGGTGGTGTAGGCGACGGCGAACCAGGCGGCCCATACCGCGTGGTTGGCGCTGGACCAGTTGATGGTTCAGCTGCGGCCGGTTGCTCGAGTGGCGCGGCCAGACCAAACAACCGGCGCAACTCCGGATCCTCGTCGAAGCTGTAAGCCAAAGGATCGCCACTCCACTGAGGAGCCATGATGCGCGCCAGGCGCCGGAGGTCTGCGGCCGAAATTCGCAGACCAAGAGCCGAGCCAGCCTGGTCCAAGGCGAACAAAGCATCTCCCGCCGAGATAAACGAAAGAAATTCCAGCGACCGATCGCCCAGGGCTCCTTGCGCCGCAGCTTTCTGAATTACTTGCCCAAGGCGGGTCCACTCTTGCAAAAACAACAGACGAACCGGGTCCGGACCGCTGACGCCCTGCGGCTGTGCGAGCGCAGCAACTAGCCGCTCCCGGCTGTCAAGCAGGATGTCCAACAATTGATCGCGAACATCGTGATTGCTCACGGTTGTCCCGACCTGCTTGATCGCGAAAACGAGAAACGCATCCCAGTTGTTGAGCGCGTTATTCCAGGCTGCGACCTCTGCAGCTCTCAGCGGTGCTGTGGAGCCGCTGGTTGGCGGTACCGCAACTTCCGACGGCAGATCAATGGTCATCGTCAGCCGGATACCAGTAGGTTCGACGTCTATTCTCCGCCCCAGTTGAATGCTCGCGAGCGCCAAATGCAGCGCCGCTTGATGTTCTGCTGGCACCGCCATTTGGGCGAGGTTGTCGAGCTCGCGAATCGCGGGGGTCATGTCGAACGAATAGGTTTCCAGCGCGGGTGTGAAGCTTTGTTTGATTAGATCGAAGCCACGACCAACCAGCAAAGTCTTCTGATGATTGCGGTCGTACAGGTTAACATCGGTTACGTGAACCTTGAGCGCGAATCCGGCGATATATGGGGTAGTAGTGGCGTCAATAATACCCGACCAGGTTATCGGGGCCAGGCACTGGTTGCCGACAGGGACCCCCAGGTTCAAGTGACCAACACTCTCGACATGCAACGCTCCATTCTGTTGACCGAAAGACGGGTTCTCAACATAAAGATATTGGCAATCGTTCTCTCCGTTCCAGAGTTGCGCCCTCCCAGCCCGGCTATTGAGGCGTTGCCGCAGCACATCGGTCATCAGGGGATAGCTTATGTGCAACGGCACTTCCACCGGCCGCGCAAGCAGCCATTTTGGACTGAGGAGCAGTGCGGTCAGAATCGCCAACGCCACAGCTGGCCGCGTTGACGCAATCATGAAGAGATGCGCGCATTTGGATGACGGTTTTTCTGACAATCGTTTCACGCTATGGCGAAGATGAGTAACCAACCTTGCGCATCGCCGGGTTAACCGTCGGGCCCCCTGACGTGCGATGGTCAATGCTCTTTGATGTTATAGATTGCGAGAGGCAAGTGTAATCTCCCGACAAACGGAATCCATGTGCCGGAAGTGGGGCTGTCGCGCTTGGGCACGGTCGGAGGCCTCTGAATGCTCGAAGGAGAGCCTCGCAAGCCTAACGACCTGGATCTGCTGGGGCGTATTAAGGGTCTGGAATGGCTTTCCGGACCGCAGCGACGACGCCTCATCTCTGCTGCCGCAACCTATGACGTGGCGCGTGACCAACTAATCTTTTCGGACGAGATCGCACCAAGCTCAGACGTATTCATAATCCTTTCGGGCGCGGCCCGTTTCCGCTGCGTAGGGGTCAAGCACGGCAGCATCGCGATTGCCCTGCTGCCGCCGGGCGTGATTCCGAGACCGCCCGTGTTTACCAGCTTCAGATGCCAGTTTCACTGCGAAGCACTGCGGCACAGCCGGATCGCCAGACTTGCACGAGAACGCTTTATAGAGATCCTGACGGGCTATCGGCTTCCCAATTTTGACCGGGTTGCGACTCTCTTGTTTGGAGGGTTGGATAGGCTGCTGATTCGCTATCCAGGATTTACCGGCCTGGAACTGCGCGCGCGAGTGGCACAGGCTCTCTTGGAGCTGGGCATGGGTTTCGGGGCGCGCAATTCGCGAGGCATGGTTCTGACTATCAGTCTTACACAACAGGAATTGGCCAACCTGGTCGGGGCTTCGAGGCCCAAGATCAGCATTGTCTTGAGCGAGCTGATTCGACGCCATGCGATCTATAGAGAGGGTCGACGCATGGTTATCGTGCCGTCTCGCCTGGAGGAGATCGCCCAGTCGACTCGCCCTCGTGTCTGTCCGCCTTAGCTCAGGCCGTGCCCGAAAGGCCTAGTTGTCTTGCTCGTTGGCTTGGCTTGAGCCCAGCGCGACTCCCCGCTTACTGTTGCGAATGAATTCGATCATTTCGGCGACTTCAGCGGCAAGCGGCATTTGTTCTTGAAGTCTCTCCAGAGCAAGCTTCAGGTTCTGGCGTCGGCGAAACAGTAGCGCAAAGGCGTTGCGAATAGAGCGAATTGATTCAGCACTAAAGCCAGCACGGCGCAGACCGATTGCATTTACAGCTCGCAATGTATGTGTGCCATCCATTAGGCAAAACGGAGGAACATCGCGGCTGGTCCGGCTCAGACCACGCATCATGGAAAGTCGCCCCAAGCGCACGAATTGATGCACCACGCAGTTGCCGGAAACGATGGCGTGGTCACCCACTTCGACCCATCCGGCCAATAACGCTCCGCCAGAAATTATTGTGTGGTTGCCGATGCGGCAATCGTGGGCGACATGTGAGTTCTGCATAAAAAAATTTCCATTGCCGATGATGGTGGCATCGCCCCGTTCACTGCCGCGATGGACGGTCACGCCTTCGCGAAAGACGTTGTCGTCACCGATCAAAACTCGCCGTCGCCCACCAGTGTACGCGACGTCTTGCGGTTCATCGCCTATCACCACATTGGGGTGGAGAACATTACGGGCCCCGAGTTCAGCATCACCAAGGATGGTCACATGGTTCAGCAATCGACAGCCGGGGTTGAGGCGGATCCGTCCTTCCAGGAGGCAGAAGGGCCCGACATAAACTCCTTCAGCCAGCTCGACCTCGGGACCAATGACCGCCGTCGGATGCACATGAATTGCTTTTCCTTCAGCGGGACTCATTTCGAATGGTTGTCACGGCGAGACTTGTGCTCGGGACGGTCACCCGGGTGTTCGTGATCCTCGACCGGTTTGCCGGCGATCCGATACTCGCCGCCAGCCCAAAGTCCCAGATCAATTGTCTGACATCGTTCGGAGCAGAAAGGTCGATACCGATTTGTCGGACTGTTGTCGGTGGTCTTCTTACAGATCGGACAGCGCATATGCTGAAGTCAGATCACTCAAAACGTTCGGGTAGCACCAATTTTAAACCCAGGTGGGATTTTCCGATAGGTGGTAGGGCTACGCACCGCTTAAGGAGCGGATCTTCGGCCTGTTTGCTGACGGCACATTCTCCGCCCCAATAGTTTGTCGCTGCCCAATGAATAGGGTGCGACAATCCGAATTTGCGATCGCAAAACATGTTCAACTACGGGTTTTCGTTTGTGATCCCTGTTCTGCCACATCGCTGGGAGTTGCCGGGTACTGTCGGCTCGGCGGTACATTGCCCAACTTTTGTTCCTTCTGTCATAGTGCGTGGATCTTCTGTCGGCAACAAAGCAATTGCTAGGCGTTTTCGGATTGAAATTCAGACTCCAGCCGTTCGATGTCCGTCGGCGAAAGGCTGAAGTACTTGGCTTGCGGGTTGTGAAAAACCAGCGCGCTAACCGAACTCTCCGGGTCCATCATATAGCCCTCGGTGAGCCGCACTCCGAGGTTGTTAGTCTCGATTTCCAACAGACGGAATAGTTTTGACTGATCCTCCAAGCGGGGGCAGGCGGGATAGCCGAACGAATACCGCTTGCCGTGATAATGGGCTTGAAACAGGTCTTTCATCGAGGTGCCGGGCGGGTCACCAATCCCCCACATCTGTCGAATCTTCTGATGGAGTAGTTCGGCAAATGCCTCGGCGCTCTCCAAGGCAAGTACCTGGAGAATATGGGAACGAAGATATTCACCGCGCTGTTTCCACTCTTCCGCCAAAGCCCGCACCCCCTCGCCGATGGTTGTAACAAACATCGCCAGATAGTCGGGGCGCTGCAACTGTCGCGGCGTTACATAGTCGGCCAGACAGAGCCAGGGAGCCTCGGATTGGCGGCCAAAAACGAACCTTTCCAGCTCGTGTTTGCCATCGGCAGAATAGACAATCACGCTCCGCTCGCCATCCGAATTGACGCGGAAGAAGCGGTAAGCGGCTCGCGCGCTGATATCGTCCCGCGCCAGCATCTCGTCTTCAACTGACGCCACCGCATCCCGCAATTCGAGGGCCTTTGGTTCACGGGCATCAAGTGCCTGCTGGAAATTGCGAAAACCGAGATGACGGGTATAGAGCATCACAGGGTTAATGTAACGGAAAATCTCATCGAGGTTGTAATCGCGTAAGATATGCAGTCGCAAATCAGGGGGTTCGGGGATGGGACCCTCGTAAAGCATCGGCCGCGGACGTTCCGCAGCCCTTGGTTTGTCACCGGCTGCTCGAGCCGGGGCATTAAGCAGCCGACGGGTTTCTTCCTCCAGTTCAACCGCAAGTGCTTCGCGCCGCTGAGCATCCATCAATTGGTTAGCGAGGTCCAACCCGGCCATGGCATCGTTAGCGTAAGCCACGATGCCATCGTAGTGCGGGGCGATCTTCATACGGGTAAACCGAGATGACAGGGCAGCGCCTCCCACCAGGATCGGGCAGCGAATCCTGGCGGCCTTGAGGTCCTGAACGGTTGCGACCATCATTTGCGCTGATTTGACCAGTAAGCCGGATAAGCCGAGCGCATCTGGCTTGTATTGGTGGTAGGCTTTTATCAGTTCCTCGGGAGGGACCTTGATGCCGAGATTAACGACCCGATAGCCGTTGTTGCTCAGGATGATATCGACCAAGTTTTTGCCGATATCATGCACATCCCCCTTCACTGTCGCCAAAACAATGCAGCCCTTGCCAAGCGTTTCAGTCTTCTCCATGCGCGGCTCCAGGTAGGCAACCGCGGCCTTCATCGCTTCCGCGGATTGGAGCACTTCAGCCACGATCATCTGGTTGGCATTGAACAGCCGCCCAACTTCATCCATCCCCTTCATGAGCGGGCCGTTTATAATCTCGAGGGGCGAGTAGCGCTGCAACGCTTCCTCGAGGTCTTCGGCCAGCCCCTCCTTCGAGCCTTCGAGGATATGCCGCGCGAGTCGTTCCTCGAGCGGTAACGAGCGGCGTTCTTCGCGCGACGGCTTGTTCCTTTTACTGCGAAAATGCGCAGCGAATGCGGCAATCGGGTCTTCTCCCCGCCACCAGATTAAGTCCTCAGCCAAACGCCGCTCTTCCTCAGGAATTGAGACATAGCGTTCAAGTTTCTCGGAGTTGACGATTGCCAGATCGAGACCGGCTTCGACGCAATGGTAAAGCATTACCGAATTGAGAACTTCCCGACCCGCCTCGGGCAAGCCGAAGGAAACATTGGAAATTCCCAGTACAGTTTTGCAACGCGGCAGGGCGGCTTTGATCAGACGGATGCCTTCGATGGTTTCGACTGCGGAGCGAATATAATTCGGGTCGCCCGTACCGATTGGAAAGACCAACGGGTCGAAGATTATATCTTCCGGCTCGACGCCGTATTTCTCGGTCAAAATCCGATAAGACCGTTCTGCAATCGCGAGCTTGCGCTGCCTGGTTATCGCCTGTGCCTGCTGTTTGTCTTCATCGATGCATCCCACTACCAGTGCAGCACCATAATGGCGGGCCAATGGCACGACCCGACGGAAACGTTCCTCGCCGTCCTCGAGGTTGATCGAATTGATGATTGACTTGCCAGGTGTCCGCTGAAGCGATTCCTCAAGAACCCGCGCGTCGGTTGTATCGATCATCAATGGCGCCTTGATCTTTTTCACGAGGCTGGCCAGCAATGCTGCCATGTCAGCGGCCTCGTTCCGATCCGGATCTTGCAGGCAGACATCAATAATCTGGGCGCCGCGGCGGATTTGGAGCCGGCCGATTTCAGCCGCCTCTTCAAATTTGTTCTCGGCGATGAGACGTTTGAACTTGCGGCTGCCAAGCACATTTGTGCGTTCGCCGACAATTACCGGGCGGGTGGTGTCATCGAGGACGAGTGCTTCTATACCGGAGACCGCAGAACGCCGGACAGTCGGAATCTTGCGCGTTGCGGCCCGTGCGGTGATCTCTTTCAACATTCGAATATGCGCGGGCGTCGTGCCGCAACAGCCGCCGACGAGATTCACCCAGCCGGCTTTGACGAACCGGGCAATTTTATTCGCGAGCGTCTCAGGGGTTTCATTGTAACGGCCCTCTTCATCTGGGAGCCCGGCGTTCGGCACGCAAGCTACCGGGAACCGCGCAATACTCGCTAAGGTTCGCAGATGGTCGGTCATGAAATCCGGCCCGGTGGCGCAGTTAAGCCCGATCCACAGCAACGGCTGATGGGCGATCGATACGTAGAACGCTTCAATGTCCTGACCCGCCAGCAGCGTCCCCATCGTTTCGATTGTGCCCGAGATCGCGATGCCCGCGTCTGCACCCGTGCGTTCCAGCGCCTGCTTGATACCTGTTAAGCCGGCTTTGCAGTTAAGCGTATCCTGGACCGTCTCCAACAACAGAATATCGGCGCCGCCTTCGAGCAATCCTTCGGCCTGTTCTTGGTAAGCTGCGCTCAGCTCGGCGAAAGTGACGCCCCCAGTCACCGAAATGCTCTTGGTGGTCGGGCCCATCGAGCCCGCCACCCACCGCATCTGGCTGCTGGATGATGCCGCATCGGCCTCCGCTCGTGCCAATTCGGCGGCGATTCGATTAAGTTCACGCGCCTTATTGTGCAGGCCGTATTCCGCAAGCACGATTGAAGTGGCGCCGAAAGTGTTGGTCTCGATTATGTCAGCGCCGGCCGCCAGGAAGCTGCGATGAAGCTCGCGGATTTTATCGGGGCGAGTGTAGACCAGGTATTCGTTACATCCCTCGAATTGTGGTCCGCCGAAGTCGTCGGCACTGAGGTGCAGGTCCTGGAGCGAGGTCCCGGCAGCACCATCCAACACCACAATACGCTCTGTCAGAAGCTGGCGAAGTTGGTCCAGCCGATTGCCTCTATTGAACATCCGTCTGATTTGACGCCTTCTTTTCCAACAGGCTAGCCGACGGTAGAGTTTGTCGCAATTTGCTGGCAAAGCCAGCGAAAGCGGTTCATATGATTGCGGGGTGGCTGATTTAAAGCGGATGAGACAAAACTATGGGTGCGTTATCGAAATTCTGAAGAGATCGGAGATTGCTGTTTACATTCGCTGGTGACGTTCGTCAACTATATCCGAGGCATAAATGATCCTGGCATGGCTAACCCTCTTCGACGGCATTTTGGCGGTCGCGTTGGCAGTGACCGGTATTCTCTGCGCCCACTTCGGAGTACTGCCGCCTTTCAACCTGCATCTCTCCACCGCCTTATTTGGGCTTTACCTGGTTCTGTTCGGGTTTTTTCTTGGGATCCTCGGTTGTATCGTCGGCACAATCGTACTGCTCACAACGTTATTCATGCCGTCGTGGAGGGCAGGGCGTGGACGAGCGATTGCAGGAATTATTGTCGGTCTGCTGGTGGTCGTGCCAATTCTGAGAATTGCGTGGTCCACCCGACAATATCCGCCAATCAATGATATCACTACTGATACTCAAAACCCACCCGCGTTTGTCTACGCGGAAACTTTACCTCCAAATCGTGGCCGCGACATGAGCTACAAGGCCGAGACTGCATCCGCCCAACTACGGGCTCCGATTTATCAGAATTTGAAACCGTTGGAACTGCCAGGCAGTCTCGATGACGTTTACAAACGAGCCGAGATTATCGCGGGAGAGTTTCCCGGTTGGCAGATCACATATCGCGACCCTGTCCATCACACGATAGAAGGCGTCGCCACTTCAACGCTCTTTCAGTTCAAAGATGATTTTGTGATCCAGGTACGCCCCGCTCCGGAAAGTGGCAAGAGCTTGGTCGAGATGCGATCGAAATCCCGCGACGGCAAGGGCGACTTGGGCGCCAATTACAATCGTATCGAAAGCTTTTTTAGAGCGTTGCAAGGTCCGCCCCGCGGGGTTGTCACCCAGTAGGCAGACCCGGCAGCCTTGGCCGGGGAGAGCGGTAAACCGCGGTCTCCGGCCGGTCAGGATTGTACTTTCAGAAACCCTTTCAGATGCGCTCGAGTAGCGTCCCGGTCCCCAGCCCGCCGCCGCAGCACATGCTGACCAGAGCCCTCTGGGAATTGGTCCGCTGAAGTTCGTACACCGCCTTAGTCACCAACCCGCAGCCAGTCGCCCCTAGCGGGTGGCCCAGGGCAATAGCGCCGCCGTTGGGATTGACTCGAGCCATATCCGGTTCGAGTACACGAGCCCAACTCAATACGACTGAGGCAAACGCTTCATTGATTTCGAAAACGTCGATGTCACTGATGCGGAGCCCGTTTTTGTCCAACAGTCTGCGCGTTGCCGGTATCGGCCCTTCGAGCATCAACACGGGATCACAACCCACCAGGCAAGTGTCCACCACACGCGCCAGCGGCCGGCATCCAAGCTCCCGCGCCTTCGCTTCGTTCATCACCAGCACCGCCGCAGCTCCATCGGCGATCTGCGATGAGGAGCCCGCTGTGTGGATACCGTCAGGTCGTGCCACGGGTTTTAACCCTGCCAAGGCTTCCATGCTGGTGTGCCGTGGAACCTCGTCACGGGTCACGGTCCGCATTTCGCCTTTCTGTTTCGAGTCACCGTTCGGTACGGGTGCCTGAACAGGAATTATCTGGGACTCGAAGCGCCCAGCGTCGATGGCACGGGCTGCTCGCAGCTGGGATTCAAGTCCAAATCGGTCGGCATCCTCGCGCGTGATGCCGTACTTTGTCGCGATCCGCTCAGCACCTTCGAACTGGCTGGTCCACTCGAAGCGCTCGCGGTACTTGCGAGTGATTGGTTTGCCAAAACCCGCCTGGGCACCCGCCAGTGCATCAGAGCCGATCGGCAGCAGACTCATGTTCTCAACCCCACAAGCCAGCACCACGTCTTCGGCGCCTGAGGCGACGATGCTGGCGGCTAGATTAACGGCGTACTGGCTCGAACCGCATTGGGAATCGACGGTGGAGCAGGGAACTTCGACCGGGCCGCCGGCCGTCAGCCAGGCGGTTCGGGTGACGTTCATCGCCTGGGCGCCAACCTTGTTGATGCAGCCCCCAACTACCTGTCCGACCTCTTTGGGGTTCACGCCGGCACGTCGGAGGACTTCCATCATCACTTGGGCGAGCAGCTCGGTGGGGTGCGCCGCGGATAGCGCCCCATTTTTCTTTCCTATTGGCGACCGGCCTGCGGCGGCGACGACGACATTTTCCATAGCTTTTACTCCTGCATTCGATGCTGGCCGGTGCGAGGCGAGCCAGCGTGACTCTGTTTTCCTGCACCTTTGTAATAAATCAGTCCCGTCAAGTAAAATGAACGAGGGTGGTCGGGTGGAGAGCAACCCCAATACCGTGAAGAATGCAATTCCCCGAGAACTGTTCGCGTTGCGGCGCAAGCGTTTCATCGAGGCGATCGGAGATGCGATCGCAATCCTGCCCAGTGCTCCGATTGCCGTGCGCTCGGCGGATGTCGAGTTCATTTACCGTCAGGATAACGACTTTTACTATCTGACGGGTTTCGCTGAACCTGAATCCATCGCGCTGTTTGCGCCAGGCGAGAGCGACAACTTTATTCTGTTCGTTCGACCGCGCGATAAGGAGCGCGAAACGTGGACCGGTCGGCGGGCGGGACTCGAGGGCGCCATCGCCGATTACGGAGCCGACCGGGCCTATCGAATCGATGAGTTTCAACACGTCGCAGCCCGCTACCTCGAAAAAGCCGCGCGCATCTATTACCCTCTCGGTATCAATGAACGGATTGACGCGCGTGTGTTGGAGATGCTCAAGAGCGCCGCGGCCATGCGTCCGCGCCTCGGCTCAGGCCCGAATGCTCTGATCGATCCACGCGAGATTTTGCACGAGGCTCGCCTTTTCAAGTCGGCTGAAGAACTGGAAACAATGCGCCACGCGATTGCCATCTCTGCGGAAGCCCATAAGGCGGCGATGCGTAGTGCTCGTGGTGGCATGATGGAGTGGGAGGTGGAAGCACTGGTCGATTACAACTTCCGCAAGCGGGGGGCAGCGGGCCCCAGTTACCCGTCTATCATCGCCTCCGGTCCGAACGCCGCTATTCTCCATTACATTCATAACGACCGTGAGATGCGCACAGGCGAGCTTCTGCTGATCGATGCCGGCTGCGAATACGCTTTCTATGCTTCCGATATCACTCGCACCTTTCCGGTGGGTGCACGTTTTAGCCCGCTGCAGCGCGATTTGTATGAGATTGTCCTGGAGGCACAGTCAAAGGCCATTGAAACAATTCGACCCGGGGTTAAATTCGACGCGCCGCACGAAGCTGCGTTGCGTGTTCTGGTCGACGGAATGTGCAGACTCGGCCTCCTCAAGGGTGATGCCGAAGAGCTGATCAAAAACGGCTCATATCGCCGCTATTTCATGCACCGAACGAGTCACTGGCTTGGAATGGACGTGCATGATGTTGGCTTGTACCGAGTTGCCGGTGAGTCGCGGACACTCGAACCCGGGATGGTTTTGACCGTGGAGCCCGGAATCTACATTAGCCAAGACGATGACCAGGCCCCCGAGGAGTTTCGAGGTCTTGGTATCCGAATCGAAGACGATGTGCTCGTCACATCGGACGGTCATGACGTGATGACGGCCGCAGTACCGAAATCGGTCGCTCAGATAGAGGCGCTGACCACTGCCGGCGGAGACTAGGTATCCGGCAAACTGGTATTCGAGCCTACAATTCGAGCGCCGAGGCGGTACCCACCACCGTAATCGTGCCGTCCGCCTTTTCACACCAAACTTCCACCTCTGCCCGAGTACGCTCGCCTTCAGGACGGCGTTCGAGAATGCGGCCCTTTGCGCCGGTAGTCTCTTCAGCCCATAAGACGTTTACCAGACGCACGTCAAAACGGCCGCCGGTGATGAAGCCCAGGCCAAACCTGCTCGTCATAAGTTCACCAATCAGGCAAATCGATAGCATTCCCTGCACGACAATTTCAGGAAATCCCAGTCTCTGAGCCTCTTCTCGGTCGGTATGGTAATTACGACCCGGACCCGAGAATGCCATGCACATCGCCTGGGAAACTCGACGCATTGCAGTTTCGATCGGCTCGCCACCGCGCTGACCAACGGTGAACACCCGGGACTGCGATTTTTCACGCGACCGATCGACGGCCAGACCAGTTCTGGCGCCGGGAGCAGAAATCAAGAAACTCTGGTGAGTTCGGCTGCGCTGCACGATACGGCCGTCGCCAGCGAAGATGAGACATTCATTAACCACGTATTCGCGGTCGCGCCTGACGTAGCGATCGACAATAACCGAGCGTGTGTGAAGTCGGTCCCCGGGGCGAATCGGCGCGAATCCTTGCCATTCCTGGCGCGCATGCAGATTGCCATAGATATTTGGAAGATACCAATCTTGGCGGCGAAACACGGCGGAATGCATGATGAGGGCAGGAGCCACGGGCCCGCCTAAAGGCGAGGAACCCGTATACCACGGGTTGTTGTCGCCCGTGCCGGCAATAAAGTTGTCGATAGCGGCCGTGGTGATTTCGAATTCAAAGCCGCCAAAATCCCGCCCGACATAGATCTCGTTTGGCCGATAAATTTCAGTGGTCATGACATCCCTGGGCCGTCGATTACCTCGACTTGACCTTCTCCTTAAAACGCCGATCGAATCTTGCACGTTCGAGCACAGTGCGCGAATGTGTTCCGTGTCCAATCTGCTCCTTTTCGTCAAAAGCGCGCACCTCGTATTCAATCCGGCGACCCTCGGTCCTAATCACCTCGGCTTCGGCGCGAACTTTCCAGCCGACAGGAGTAGCGCCGGTGTGAGTGACGTTGACGACCACTCCAACTGACATCTCGCCCGGTTCCAGATAGGGTTTGAGCGCGTCCATCGCGGCCAATTCCATCGCCAGACTCATCATTGCGGTGGCCAGGACTGGTGGCAGCGACCCCTCCATCGCACTGGCGAGCTGTTCGGGTTTGACGGTAAATTCGTATAATCCTTTGGCTCCAACCGGAACCGGGTTCATAGATTACCTTCTCCATTCAGCTGTTTTCGGAGTCCCAGACTGTCGAGTTTTTTCATGACCCACTGGATGCGATCGTTGCCCCAGAACAGTTCACCTGCGACAACGAAAGTGGGTACGCCGAACACTCCATCGCGGTCGCTCTCCTCGGTCGCCCGGCGCAGCGCGGCCTCTCCTTCATTTGCCGCAAACCGCCGAAAAGCGTCAGGATCAAGGCCTACCTCGGTTAAGATCCTGCTCAAAGAGTAGTCATCCTCCAGGTCGAGTTCACGCTTGAAGAAACCTTCGAAGATCCGGAATGAGTAATCGCAAAAACGCTGGTGCTGGTCGGCATAAAGTCCTCCGATCAGGGCCCGTCGTGAATCGAAGATCCTATGCGGGGCGCGAATTATTAGTCCGCGTTGATTGGCGAAACGCCGCGCATCGGCGTACAGGTAGCGCACTTTGAACCTTTCTCGCGCGGAACGCTGTTCCAAATCGCCGTATACGGCTCGGATATCGAGCTCGTAAGGAATGAATCGCAGATGTACGTCATAGGTGGCTTCGAGCTCAATGGCCGGGCGCAAAGCCAGGTATGTAAACGGGCTTTTGTAGTCATAATAAAACTTAAGCTCTTCACTCATCGGCTAACCCGCCAATCGTGATACCGCAAATTCGGATCATTCGCACCTTATGGCGCCGCGCTCGTATCTTGAAACCACCGACGACTTTGACGAACTGCGGACGGGGTCATATTAATGAACATCGGGAGGCAGCCCAATGAAGGCAATCGCCAAGACGCGCCCAGAGCCGGGAGTGGAGATTATCGAGGTCGCAATCCCCCGTCCAGGGCCACAACAAATCCTGGTTAAAATCGCGGCGTGCGGAATTTGCGGCTCCGATTTGCACATTTACCTGTGGGAGCTCGGTGCCGATCGCGCACTAACCGGCATGCCCGCGGTGATTGGTCATGAGCCGGCAGGCGAGGTAGTGGAACTCGGCCCCGGTGTCACTGAGTTTCAGATCGGCGATCACGTCGCGCTTGACCCTTTCGGTCCTTGCGGCCGCTGCGCTGTATGCCAGAGCGGCAGGTTCAATTTCTGTCTTAATCCCGGTCGATTGGGCGGCGCCTTTGCTGAATATTGCGTCGCGCCGGTCCAGAACGCGTGGCGGGTTCCCAAGTCGATGGACCTCGAGCAAGCCGCTCTGCTCGAACCGTTCGCAACCGGCGTTCACGCCGTGGAGCAATCCTCACTGCGCGCCGGCGACAGTTGCGTTATCGAAGGGCCGGGTCCGATCGGACTTTCGACTGCGATCGCCGCGCGCGCCCTCGGCGCTACGTCCATCGTGATTACCGGCCTTGAGCAGGACAGGGAGCGATTGGCTTTGGCACGCCGTTTTGGCTTCGCCACCGTGTGCGCGTCCGATCCCGACTGGACCGACCAGGTGAAGAGTTTGTTGCCGGGGGACGGCGCCGACGTGGTATTTGACGCGGCGGGCTTTTTGGATGCGGTGCGCCGCATAATCAAGCGTAACGGCGAGTTAATCGAGGTGGGGTGGCCGGCGCGAGATATCCCAGGTGCCGAATTGCGCTCATTGTTTTTCCACGGAGTCAAAATCATACCCTCACGAGTACGCGTGCCCGAGACCTGGAGACGGGCAATTGCACTGGCGGCCAGCGGTGCCATCGATCTCAAGCCGATGGTGACGCATCGTTACGACCTGGATCACGCAGTCGAGGCGTTCGAACTGCTGCGCAACAAACAAGGAGTCAAGGCACTGATCATGCCGCGTCCGGAGTGAGCGTCACAGGCACGCCTTGGACGCCATTCGCTGTATACCCATTTTTGGGAGTTTCCATGTTACATTGCAGCAAATTTTGCCGGGGCGCGAGCGTGCATCTATAATATCTTTCGAAGTTTTTTACTTGGTGTGCGCAGGCTCAGGCCCGCACGAGTGTCCTCTTGAGGTGAACTGCCATGCGTGACGGATTCAAAATCGTTGATACTGATGCACACATGATGGAGCCCGAGTGGATTTGGGAGCGCTACACTGAGGACGCATACAAGTCTCGCGCTCCCAAGATCGGCATCATTCCCGAGTCCCAACGGCGCGGCTTTATGGTTGAGGGCGAGTCGTTCGTCCGCGAAAAAGGCAAGTACCCGATGGCTGCGCCTGCGTTCTTGGCCGCGGTCAAGAAGGCGATGCAACGATTCGAACGTGCCGCCAAAAGCGGCTTCAGCGCTCAGAGCCGTCTCGAAGACATGGATGAGCAGGGCATTGACGTCCAGATTCTCTATCCAACAGTAGCGGGTCAGATGCTCGGCCGGGAGTTCCGAGATACCAAACTGCTCGCCGCCTGTGTACGCGCCTATAATAACTGGGCTTGCGACTACGCCTCAGCAGCCCCGGAGCGGTTGCGCTGGGCGGCAGCTCTGCCGATGCAGGACCCTGAAGAAGCGATCAAGGAAGCTCACCGCACTGCCAAGATGGGCTGCGTCAGCTATTACATGCGCCCCAATCCCGTCGGCGGCCGGACATTGTGGCATGAAGATTTATTCCCGGTATGGTCCGAGATTGAGCAAATCGGCAAGCCTATCTCTACCCATGAATCGGCCTCCGCGTCGGTTCCCGGATTCGGTGATCGAATGGATACGCACGTAAGCGGCCACATCCTTTCTCACCCCTTCGAGGCAATGGCTGCGATGGCTGGGTTAATCTGGTACGGCGTGTTCGAACGCTTTCCCAATCTTAAGGTCGTTCACGTCGAAGCCGATGGCGGCTGGGTGCCGTATTGGCTCCAGCGAATGGAGCAACATTGGAACTTTAGCGGCAACGCCGAGCATGAATACCTGACTAAGCGACCGACTGAATATTTTAAACGCAATGTCTGCGTGGCGTTCCGCGGTGACGAGCCGACGATGAAAGCGGCTGTCGAATTGGTCGGCGATGACAACTTCGCTTGGGACACCGATTACCCGCACCCTGATGGCACCTATCCCTGGGGGGTAGAGGCGATGCTGAAGCAGCCAATCCCTGCCGAATCGAAGCGCAAGATTCTATGGGACAATGCTGCCCGCTGGTTCAATCTCAACTGACCAACGGCGACCCGTGAAGCGTTGGCGGGTCGATGCTTCTGGAGGGTAGGGGCGTGAGACTTTGACCACGGCGCCCGATCGCTTCGCGCTCTTCCTTGAAGAGTCTGACGACGCGCAGTCCCTCCGCGGGCGCGGTTATGTGCTGAGCAGGACGATGGTCGCACCGGCGCCACCCTGATGCGGCTCAGCCTGCCGAAAACCGGCACAATAGGGTGAAGTGCGGAGATACTCATGGATTGCCTTCTTGAGTGCGCCCGACCCGATTCCATGCACAACGCGAATCTCTCGCTGATTGGTTAGGTAGGCTTGATCGAGGAATTGCTCCAATTGATGCAAGGCCTCGCTCGTTCGCAGCCCGATTACATTGAGTTCGCTACGATGAGTCGCTTCGGTGCTGACGGTTACCGTCGGGATGCGCTCGCTGCTTCGCTGAAGGCGAGCGCGCCGCAGGCGTTCTGGGGCAACCTCGATGCGAAGCCCGCCGCGGCCAATAATCGCTCGGCCGGGCTCAAGCGCCAGCAGCTCGCCGCGAATCTCACCGAATTCAACTTGTTCGCCGGTCTTTAACGGTTCATCTTGAGGCTGGTCTGTTGGTCGCGGTGGTGGTGCCAGCTCGTCAAGCCGAGCCGCGGCGCGTTCGAGTGTGCGGCTGAGCTCGCGCCGGCCCTTCATCCCCGACTTGAGATCGGCCAGGATCAACGCTGCTTCGCGACGAAGCTCGGTAAGGAACTGAGTTCCTTCACTCCGTAACCGTTGACGTTCGGTTTGAGAACGAGAACGGCTTTCCTCGGCCGCCTCGATGATTTCCCGTTCCCGTTGGGCAAGCGCGAGCTCCTGTTCTCGCAGGTGCTCTCTCTGCGCGCGAAATTGTTCGCGCTCGCTTTCGAGCCGGTTCAACGCCTCAGCTAGTTCCGCCGACCCAGCAGGTAGTACGGCCTGTGCTCTCGCTACGATTTCTTCCGGCAGTCCGAGGCGCCGGGCAATGGCCAGGCCGTAACTCTGCCCGATGGTATGGGGCTTTAGGCGATACAAGGGCTTGAGCTGCTCAGGATCGAAATCGACTGCCGCTGCGTCGAATCCCGCCGTCGAATATGCGTACATCTTGATCGCGGTCGAATGTGTGGCGACTGCGATCAAACAATCGCGAGCCGCCAGATAATCCATCAACGCGATTGCTAGTGCGGCTCCCTCGACCGGATCTGTACCTGCCCCCGGCTCATCAAGGATTACCAGGGCCGGCTCGGCGAGCGAGCGCACGATCTCACTGAGGTTTAAGACGTGCCCGGAGAAACTCGATAGACTTGTTGCGATCGATTGCTCGTCGCCGATGTCAGCGAAGACGCTGCGAAATGGTCGAACCATACTGCCCTGAGCGGCCGGGATTAAAATCCCGGCTTGTGCCATCAGCGACAGCAATCCAAGCGTCTTTAGCGCTACCGTTTTGCCTCCCGTGTTTGGCCCCGAGATTACAAGTCCCCGCTGGCCGGGGCTAATCTGCAGGTCGATGGGAACCACCGGCCGTCCGCTCGCCAGAAGCAATGGGTGACGAGCCTCAAACAGCTCGACGGCCTCTTCGCTTAGTTCCGGCTCGGTACAGCCGAAGCGCTCAGCAAAAATCGCCCGTGCGTTGAGCGAGTCGAGTGTAACCATCGCACCGTAGGTCAATCGTAGTTCCTCGACATAACCGCGGACTAAAGCGGTAAGCTGCATCAACAACCGGTATTCTTCGGCCTGGGCTTCGCGCTCGAGCATCATGAGCCGATTGTTCAGCTCGACTGCCCACATCGGTTCTACGAACAGTGTTTCACCTGAAACCGAACGGTCCTGAACGATGCCGTCCAGACGTTCCGCATAGTTGGGTTTCAGCGGGAGGACAAAGCGGCGATTACGGACGGTCACCAGATAGTCGGAGACGAACGGTTCCATCCCGGGGGCGTTGAGCGAGCGTGCGAGGCGCGTCTCCAGCTCGAGCCGCTCATCCCGCAGTCGGGTCCGCAGTCTTTTCAATTCCGGGCTGGCATCATCCAGCAGGCTGCCATCGTCCGCGAGCGCACGCAACAGCGCATCCGCCAGCTCCTTCGGCGCGACCAATTGTTGCACAACGTTGGCCAGCAATGGGCGTGTCTCCACGCGCGACCGAAGAAAGGCTTCTACGGTGCGGGCTGCCAGGACAAAATCGCGAATCTGAACCAGCGAGATACCATCCAGCACCGCATCCTCCGGTGCTGCAGCCAGCAGGAGTGGGCGCTGGTCGACAAATTCGGCCAGTGGCAGCGCTCCGGCATGAGAGCGCAAGTCGACGAGCTCGGCCACCGTACGTAGGCGCCTGCGCACTTCACCCGGGTCTGTGACGGGCCGTAGTTCGGTGACTGCATCGCGTCCCGGCGGTGAGACCGCGAACTCGCTAACCAAGCCGATCACCTTGTCAAACTCCAATGACTTAAGGTCGCGTTCCCTCATATCTCTACCGATCAACTGACGCGCAACGGTGAATTAAGCCAGACGGCTGGCGTTATTTTGTAGCCGCGGGAGGCCGCACATCTGGCCGCAACAGCAGTGGGTATTATCCCCCGTTCAGTTTGGTGCTCTGAGTCGTCTGGTTTAGCGGACTGTCAATCCTTGGGTCCTTTCAGGTAATTCTTTACATTATGCCAACTCAAGTCGGCGTTGCGTGCTCTGAGCTTCCGGCCTCAGAACCAATTGTGACACGACGCCGTGGCATGCGAGCTTAGTTAGGTCAGATGGAACGAATAGAGTCGCGGATTAATCCAAACAGCCCCGATTTCAAACACAATCGCGAGCTAATGAAAGAGCAGGTGGCGCGCCTGCGTCGTGAAATCGAAAGAATTCGCCAGGGAGGGCCCGAAAGCGCGCGTAAACGTCATACCGAGCGCGGCAAACTGCTGGTGCGCGAGCGGATTCAGCGTTTGCTCGACCCAAATAGTCCTTTTCTCGAATTTTCGGTGCTGGCGGGTTACGGCATGTACGATGGTGATGAACCTCCCGCAGGGGGCATCATCACCGGCATCGGCATGATACATGGCCGAGAGGTCGTGATCGTCGCTAACGACGCGACAGTTAAGGGAGGCACCTATTACCCTATTACCGTCAAAAAGCATCTGCGTGCACAGGAAATCGCTCTAGAGAATCGTTTACCCTGTGTCTATCTGGTGGATTCGGGAGGAGCTTTTCTGCCGCTGCAGTCCGAGGTCTTTCCTGACCGCGACCACTTTGGCCGCATCTTTTACAACATGGCGCGCATGTCGGCCATGGGAATTGCCCAGGTGTCGCTGGTAATGGGCTCTTGTACCGCCGGTGGCGCCTACATCCCAGCGATGTCCGACGAGAGCATTATCGTCCGTGAACAAGGCACCATCTTCCTGGGTGGTCCGCCACTGGTGCGGGCGGCAACCGGTGAAGTTGTTACGGCAGAGGAATTGGGAGGAGGCGATGTTCACACTAGGGTCTCCGGAGTCAGCGACCATCTGGCCGACAACGACGAACACGCTTTGGAGATCGCCCGCGCCATATTCGAAAATCTGGGACCGCGAGTTCGAGTTGACGAGGTCTTGCCACAAGACCCTCCCGAGGATCCATTTTATGACCCTGCCGAGCTTTATGGCATCATCTCGCCCGACCCTCGGCGGCCATACGAAGTGCGCGAAGTAATCGCACGGCTGGTTGACGGTAGTCGTTTCCACGAATTCAAACCGCGATATGGTCCCACTTTAGTGACCGGGTTCGCTCGGCTTTATGGCTATCCTGTTGGTATCCTCGCCAACAATGGAGTGCTCTTTAGCGAATCAGCGCTCAAGGCCACGCATTTTATTCAGATGTGCTGCGAGCGCCGAATACCGTTGTTGTTCCTCCAGAACATCACTGGCTTCATCGTTGGCAAGCGTTACGAGCACGGCGGCATCGCCAAGGACGGGGCCAAAATGGTCAACGCAGTGGCTAATGCCCAGGTACCCAAGTTTACGCTGATAATCGGTGCCTCCAATGGTGCGGGCAATTACGGGATGTGCGGCCGGGCTTACTCACCGCGAATGCTCTTCAGCTGGCCCAATGCGCGAATCTCGGTAATGGGAGGCGAGCAGGCCGCCAATACCCTGCTCACCGTTAAGCTCGATCAGCTCGCACGAGAAGGCGCAACCATGACACCCGAAGAGCAGCACGAATTTGTTCGACCCACGCTGGAGAAGTACGAGTTCGAATCGTCGGTCTATTTTGCGAGTGCGCGCCTGTGGGACGACGGCGTAATCGATCCGCTGGAAACCCGCGCGACCCTGGCACTGGCCATCGCGGCGTCGCTGAATGCTGGTATCCCTCCGGCCCCGCCCTTCGGGGTTTTCCGAATGTGATTAACAATATAACTTGTCGCTCCCCGACGAGCTTGAGGCTCTCAATTGACGACTTTTTCGAGCCGCAGGTCGCGTATCTGCTCGCCCGATAAGCCTATTTCGCGGAGGATTTCCTCGGTTTGTTCGCCTAGTCTCGGGGGTATACGCCAAAGCCGCGCAGGAGTTTCACTGAAACGCATACCGGGGTTTGTATTGCGCACAGTTCCGGCTTCGGGGTGTTCATAAAGAGTGAAGTTTTCGTTGGCAATAATCTCGGGGTCGGCGAACAGGGTTTCATAGGTATGGACGGGGCCGCCAGGACAGTCGGCCTCTTGGAGCTTTTCTAGCCAGTAAGCTGAGTTCTGCTCGGGAAATAGCGCAGCAATGCCCTTAAGACAGGTCCGTAGCCGCTCTCGCCGATCCGGGATCTCCCACCACTCGGGATGGCCGATCGCAGTTAGCAACCGACTCCACTGTTCGTCGGTATACGGTGCAATAGTGACATAGCCGTCTTTGGTACGAAATGGGTCAAGACTGCCGTTTTTCGGTGCCTGATTCTTGAATTCATCCTCCGGCACAAAGACGTAGCCGACCATTGAGTCGTTGGCAGCGAACGCCATCATCGCTTCCACCATCGCGACGCGAATATACTGGCCGACTCCGCGATTGCGCGCCGAGTGAAGTGCGGCCAAAATGCTCAACGCGGCAGTCATTCCGCTGATCTTGTCAGCCAGTGCCATCTTGACGGCGACCGGCTTTCCGCTCGGGCCCCCTTGAACGGCGGCCATCCCAGAGAACCCTTGGATTACCGGATCGTAGGCTGGTGCATTGGCTAATTTGCCTTTAGGGCCGAAACCGTGAATAGCACAATAAACAATCCTCGGATTTACCTTGCGCACGTCCGAGTAACCGATTCCCAGACGGTCGGCTACACCGGGGCGATTATTCTCAACGAGAGCATCGCATTTCGCCGCCAGCATTTTGACGACGTCGCGCCCATGCTCTTTTTTCAGGTCGATCACAATGCTGCGCTTGTTGCGATTAAATACCAAAAAGCTGGAGGTCACACCGTTCTTGCTCGGGCGCCCGATGCGGCGTGTCGGGTCACCCTCGGGCGGTTCAACTTTGATAACATCAGCACCCATGTCGCCAAGCAGCATGGTGCAAAACGGTCCGGAAACGACCTGGGTCAGATCAAGGATACGGAACCCCGCAAGTGGTCCTTCAGCCATCTGGTTTCCCCGTTCATTTTCGCCCGACGTTACCATGAGCCCCAGCCCAAAAGGCCTGTCGCAGGGCCATGTCACAACGCTCAGGTTTCGAGTTCAGCCGCCAGGTCTGGCTCATCCCCTCAAAAAGTGATCGATGCTAAACGTTGCACCCGGTAGCCATCATCTGAGACGCGCATGCGCAAGGGCGGGCAACTCGCGCCGTACGCGCTCGAGATATTCCATATCGATAGGAGCCACCAGCACACCTTCCTGGTCAGCCGCCCGAGCCAGTACGCGACCCCACGGATCGACGATCATCGAATTACCATAGTCCGCAAAACCGTGAACGTTCATTCCAAATTGGGCAGGTGCGAGAACGTAGCATTGATTCTCGATCGCACGTGCGCGCAGCAGCACCTCCCAATGCGCCTCACCGGTGGGAAAGGTGAACGCACTGGGCACGGTGATAATCGTGGCGCCGTCGTACACCAACCGCCGGTAGAGTTCGGGAAAACGCAAGTCATAACAAACACTGAGGCCAATCCTGCCGAGCTCGGTCCCAATGCTGACGACCTCCGAGCCGGGCATTTTAGCCTCGGATTCTCTGACCGTGACTCGGCCGGGGAGGTCGATGTCGAACAGATGAATCTTGCGATAGACGGCAAGTTGGCTACCGTCGGGTCCGAAAAGCACTGACGTATTATACCTACGGGTCGCTCCTGGCACATGTTCGGTGATCGACCCTGCGAGCAGAAATATTTCCAATTGGCGAGCAAGACCAGCCATGGTTTTCAGCGACTCGCCTGTGAGACTTTCCGCTGCTTCGGCTTCTTCGCTTCGTTTGCCGCGCCAGTTGAAAGTTTCCGGCAAAGCGACCAAACGCGCTCCCCGCGCCGCCGCCAAGCGGATCATCCGTTCCGCTTTTTGAAGGTTGGCTGCTTTGTCGGAAGCCGAAGTCATTTGGACAACTGCTGCCAGGTAAGTCATAAGACAAAACCTCTCGGCTGTCAGAAATCGGAAGTTCTCCTGCCTATGGGCGCGCGACGTGAGTGAATTCCGGGACCGAGCAAGGGCCGAAGAGCAAACATTACACAGGTATTCGCCTCGACCGGTCCATGCGATCGACTCAGTAGCGTGGCACTGAGTGGTCAACTGTCAGCGACCAGCGGTCGATACCACCGGCGAGATTTGCCACGTGCTGAAAGCCTCGCCGCGCCAGGTAGGCCGCCACCTCTGCGCTTCGAATTCCGTGATGGCAAATCACCACCCATTCTTCGTCCCGGTCCAATTCATTCGCTCGCGACGGTATTTCACCCATCGGAACGTTTAGCGCATTGGGAAAAGGTGCTATAGCGACCTCCTCAGGTTCACGCACGTCAAGCACGCGAAGCTTTTCGCCTCGCGCCAACCGGCGCTTGAGTTCCGCTGGTTCAATCTCAGCCAGTTCTCGCATCGCACCCTCTCCAATTTGCGACTCGATCTTCTTAACCTTGTGAATTAGCATGAGCAACGTTGCTAAGTGAAATTATGGCCGGGTTTGGAACTGATGGCATACCGGGAAGATGATGTAATTCTGGCCTCGTTGCAAAAACAGTTTGAGGACTTGCAGCGGCGGTACACCTTCGGCGAGGCAGCGATGCGCCTTGCCCTACACCAGGCCGAGCTTGCCATCCATGATGCTGAAGTACCAGTAGGTGCGGTTATCACTGCAGGTCGACGTTTGCTCGCGGCCGCCCATAATCTGCCAGTTAGTCTTCGCGATCCGACCGCGCACGCGGAAATCCTTGCTATCCGCGACGCTGCGGCCCATCTGGGAGAATACCGACTCACTGATACGTCGATCTACATTACTCTCGAACCATGTGTCATGTGCGTTGGCGCGATCCTCAATGCGCGCATCGCACAAGTGTACTATGGCGCGCGCGACGAGAAGGCTGGAGCATTGGGTTCAGTCTATGATATCGGGCGTGACGGGCTGCTCAATCATCGCGTGGAAGTATACGGAGGCATCCTCGGCGCGGAATGCGCCCGCGTCCTCCGTGATTTTTTCGAGTCCCGCCGCGCCATCAAGGGCTCTTAACCGGCCTGGTCACGGCAAAGACGATCGGTCTGGGTCCACTCACTCGAGTCGAATTCGCTCAGCGGAGCGTTCAAATATTGAGAAATATGTCTCGACTCGCTTCAACCGTGAGCCGCTTTATCGAACTCACCCTGTCACTGAACTGCGCCAGGGTCGACAGTTCGCTCGAACCGACGTCAACCAGAATCGAGAAGACATTGAACTTCAGGTCTTCTTTGCGCTTGCGCAAGTTGGCTAGCCATTCCGGGGCGACCTGACATTCACCATCCGTAATGATGACAAGGTCGCCACGTTTTAATTTCTTCTCTTCGAGCAGACTAACTGCCGCATCAATCGGTGCCTGAAAATCAGTACCGCCTCCGGGAAAGTATTCAGCCATTTCGAGTACTTTGGCGAGCTCGGGTTGGTAGCGACGCCCGTTGTTCAAATCAAGCACTTTGAGGCTTTCCGAACCCGAGGAGAAGAGGACTGCACGGAACAAACGGCGTTGGCGTCGCGCGATGTCCATCAGAGTAAGGCTTACCGCCTTTGCCCATAGCTCTTTGTCGCCCTGCATCGACGAACTGACGTCGATGCAAACGATCATTGGACCACGTCCTTTCTGCTCGTCTTGCCGCAGGTGGTATTGCAGCACCTCACCCTCGAGCAGACGGCGCAGGAAGTCAGCGCGCAGGCCGGCGTGGTGGAGCGCGATCAATTCGGCCGGAATCAGCCGGCCCAGCTCGACGCCGCGCTCGACGTCATAAGCCTCTGCCACTCCACGATCAAGCGTCCGTCGACGCAGAGCCCGGGCTTGATCTTTAAAGCGTCCAACCAGTCGAGCGAGCTCACCCAGTTTTTTGTTACGCGCGAGGCGCCGACCCAGTTCGAGCCGCTCGCCTGCGGGTAGGCGCCCGCCTTGCCCGAATTCGAGGCTAAAGTCGTGGCTATCCTGCGCAACTCGGTCGATCTCTTCGGACAACTGGCCAGTACGAAGCTGGAGTCGCTTAATCTCAGTCCGATCGGCATTCTCGAGGTGTTCCTCGAAAATGCGCGCCTTCTGGTTGAGGCGGGCTTCAGCGACCTGCGCAGCGCGCGCGGCCGCATCCTTTAGCTGCGCGATCTTTGTTTGCAGCTCCTTGTCAGGACCTGGCTCGCCATCTTGTTGCCGCTCGGCTAGCTCTGCGGCATTTTTGAGTGCCGCGGCACTCTGTTCCAGTTCATCCTCCTGATGCTTGAGGTCCCAGAGATCAAGCATCTGGCGGCGGTTAATCATTTTTTCGGCACGGACGGCTTCGAGCAGGTGTTCTCCCAGGACCAGGGCGGCGATAATCGCTTTGTCCTCTTCAAGCACGGTGCGCGACTTCAGCATTTCGAATCCCGGGCTCGGGATAAGATTTTGGAGAATTGTACGATTGAGTAGAGCGCTGCGCCTCACCTGGTCCGGTTTCATCCAGACAACGTTGTATTTGAACAACGCGAAGAACAAATCTCCGAGCAGCGCACCGAAATAAGGTACCAGCACCTCACCCGCTTCGATCAGCGCCCTGATTGCTGAGGTGCTTAGGCCGAGCTCGCTCCATGCGCGACGGTCATAATGATCGCTCTCGATCCACGCAGCATTATTGGGCACGGTCGGCACATAAAGCGACCGCCTCTTTATGCTTGGACGTTTTCGTGCCATTCGATTAGTCCCGCTAACACATTATCAGGCCTGATCAGGCCGATAAAACCGGATGCGCGAAGCGCTTCGGTTCGGGGCAAAAAACAGCGCTCCGCGAATGACTTGAATAATAAGGCCGACCGGTAACAAGATCGTGGAGGCGGCGCCCGCATCGCAGCGGCACCGATTTGCCAACATGTGTCCGAACAGGAAACCTGACGAATTGCCTCCGCGCCTGCATTCACTGCTATTGGCGGCAATCCATGAGTTTATCGACACTGCGCAACCAGTTGGTTCGCAGCAACTTGCGATTCACCGTTCCCTCGGTATTCGGGCCGCAATGGTGCGGAACCTTATGGCTGAGTTGGACGAACGTGGTTATCTGAGCCAACCCCATACCTCAGCCGGTCGCGTTCCGACCGAGCGGGCGTTCCGTTATTTTGTCGATCATCTCACGGCGCCACGCCTGCGGTTCGAGGATCGTACCCAGATTGAGCTGCATTACTCAGTCCCAGCCAACGACTCGGCTGAGCGGATCCGCGATACGTCCCGCCTGCTTGCGCTGATGACTGGTCATGCCGCTGTCGTTATGGCCCCGCGACTGGAATCGGTTCAGCTTAAGCACGTTCATTTAATCGCGTTGCGCGAACACGAAGTGCTTGCAATTTTCGTCGCGACAACGGGAATGGTGCAGAACCGTTTGATTCGCACCGATCCGGTCTACACACAGAGCGATCTCGACCGAATGTCAGCTTATCTCAACCAATGCTTAAGTGGTCGCACTGTCGAACAGGCACGTGAATGGATCGCTCAGCAACTTCGCCAGGAGCGCGCTGCGTATGATCAATTCGTGCGCGAGGCTCTGATCCTGGGCGAGCTCCTAGCCAATAGTCCCGCGCCGGCAGAGATTTACGTTGAAGGTAGCAGCAAGGCACTCAACCAGCCCGAATTTGCGGATCCTGCCAGAATGCGTGAATTGCTGCGTGCTCTCGATGACAAGACAGCGCTACTTGATCTACTCGAGCGCGCTTTGAGAGCCAGCGAGCTTGTGGTCTCGATCGGCTCGGAGAATTTTGATGCGCGTCTGTCCAGTCTGAGCGTGGTTGCCAGCCCGTACATCAGCGGTTCTCAATCACTCGGCAGTCTGGCGGTGGTCGGACCGATGCGGATGGATTACGAGCGCGTAATTCCACTGGTTAGTTATACGGCCAGCGCCCTTTCCCGCTCCTTGCAACATTAGCGGGTCGCCGCTGGGCCGAGTTGACTCTGGGATCAATCGCTTCAAGCCATTGACCTTGCCAGGCAGTTGTGTAGCTGCTGAAGCATCGCCTGCTCAGCAGGCAATAGGTGTTGTTTTTTCGCCCAATTTTCGCCAGAATCGGGTAGCGTGAATCATCTGCCGCGAGTGTGAGTCAGGCGAGCGCGCTGAAAGGAAAATGCTCTATGGCAACTTTGACCAAGCGTCAGAAGCAAATGGTTGACTTTCTCGAGGACTATATAGAGCAACATGGCTACGCGCCGACGCTGGCCGAAGTTGGCGAGTATTTCGGTCTGTCATCGCTCGCAACGGTTCACAAGCATCTACGCAACCTCGAAAGCAAGGGTTTCATTCGCCGTGTCCCCAATCATAGCCGAGCCCTCGAAGTCGCTGTTAAGGATAGCCGGACAAGCTCGACGCGCGACTTACCCCTGCTCGGTTTGGTGGCGGCTGGCGCGCCGATCGACGCGATCGAGGGCAACGACACCATTTCCGTGCCGCAAGAATTTGTTCGCCGTGACAATACTTTTTGCCTACGAGTAAAGGGCGAATCGATGGTGGATGAGGGGATCCGCGACGGTGACTATATAATTGTTGAGGGTCGCGAGGTGGCCAATCCGGGCGAAACCGTTGTAGCGCTGATCGGGGACGAAGCGACGGTTAAGAAATACTATCGCGAGCCTGATGGGCGAATCCGCTTACAGCCGGCAAATCCCTCGATGGAACCTATCTACGTGCCGGAAGACAATCTCCGAATCCGCGGCGTAGTGGTTGGTCTTATGCGCCACTACCGATGATCCATCTGGCCCCTGGCAGTCTCGCTTGCTGCCCTCAGCAACACCGGTGGTGGTCGCCGTAGCGCTGAGCCAGCGACGCCTTAAATGCCATACTGTTGAGGCTGCGGCTTTTGTTTCCCGTCAGTAGCAGGTAATCGCCACCGTGGTTCAGTCGTCTGCATTCAGCGATTACCTGGCGTGCCACCATTACTAACGCGCGACCGATTCTGCGCACCGAATGAGCAAATGGTGCGCTCAGGGGATGGCGATAGTTGCGGCAATAATCCGTCACGCGGCTGCTTCTTGCACTGGGGTGAGCCGGCCTTCGGTGCCTGACAATACCCTGAGCCAAATTCGGACCGAATCGGCCAGGATAATCAAAACCACTGCCATAAACACTCCGGTCATAAGTGCGTCGATGCGATCATTCCAGATTAAGCGTTCGATCTGGGCTGCACGGAGCGCTGTAATTCCGGGCTGACCCAGTTGGGCCCGCAACAGGGAAGCATGCGCGAGAAAACCGACATTCACCCCGCCGCTGATGATCTTTTCGAACCCGGCAGTCATGGTGACCACCAGCAGCCACGAAAGCGGGGCCAGCGTGACCCAGGCGTAACGAGCCTTTCGCCGCCGTATCATCGCCGTCGTCGCCACACTTAGCGCGATTGTCGCCAGCATCTGGTTGGCAATCCCGAACAACGGCCACAGTGAATTAATACCACCGAGCGGATCAAGAGTTCCAAAATAAAGAAAATAACCCCATGCTCCTACCGCCAACGCTGAGGTGAAGAAGATATTCGGGTAGGAGCTGCTGTTAGCCAACGGCTTCCACAAATTGCCCAACAGATCCTGGAGCATGAAGCGAGCCACGCGCGTGCCGGCGTCAAGGGTGCTCAGAATGAACAATGCCTCGAACATGATCGCGAAATGATACCAGACGGCAATTACCGAGCTGCCGCCGAATGATCCGGCGAAGACATGTGCCATCGCCACGGCAAGCGAGGGCGCCCCGCCGGTGCGCGAAAATAGCGAATTCTCGCCGACACTCGCTGCCAGATGCTCCATTTGGTGCAAATTGATGGGAAATCCCCACGCACTGATCTTTGCGCACGCTGCAGCCCCCGTTCCCACTACGCCTACGGGTGAGTTGATCGCGAAATAAACTCCAGGCTCCAGCATAACTGCCGCAATCAACGCCATCACGGCCACGAACGATTCCATCATCATGCAGCCATAGCCGACCATCCGTGCGTCGCGTTCGTCCTGAAGCATCTTCGGCGTAGTACCCGAGGCAACCAGTGAATGGAATCCCGAAATAGCGCCGCACGCGACGGTGATAAAGGCAAACGGAAAAACCTTGCCACCGAAGATTGGGCCGCTACCATCGGTGAAACGGGTAAGGGCCGGCATCAACGCAACCGGGCGCAGACCGATGATCCCGACTGCCAACGCGATGATGGTTCCGATCTTGATGAAGGCCGACAGATAGTCGCGCGGCGCTAGCAGCACCCAAATTGGCAGCACTGAGGCGAGAAAACCATAGGCGATAATCCACAAAGCGAGCTGTGGAGCGTCAAGGTCGAACCAATGGCCAACCGATAGTTGACCCGTGTATCGGCCCCCCACAACCGCGAGTATGGTTAACACGAGGCCCAGCACTGAGGCCTCGACGATTCGGCCCGGCCGCAGATGGGTCATATAGATCCCCACCACCATCGCAATCGGCACGGTTGCCGCAACGGTTGACGTCGCCCAAGTGCTCCGTTTCATCGCGTTGACGACCACGAGCCCCAGCACGGCAATCAGGATCACCATTATGAGCAGCACGCCAAGCAGCGCCGTGAAGCCCGCCACCGGCCCGATTTCATCGCGCGCCATCTTGCCCAGCGAGCGCCCGTCACGCCGCATCGAGTAAACAAGGATGACAAAGTCCTGAACGCAGCCCCCGAGCACAGCGCCAATTACGATCCACAGGATCGATGGCAGATACCCGAATTGGGCCGCCAGTACCGGGCCTACAAGGGGTCCGGGTCCGGCGATCGCCGCGAAATGATGCCCGAATGTGATCCAGCGTGGTGTTGGTACGTAATCGCGGCCATTGTTAAGCCTCAATGCGGGAGTGGGGCGTGAACCGTCGAGTTCGACCACACGAGCAGCAATGTAGCCTGAATAAAAGCGGTAGCCGATAGCGTATATGCAAGTGGCGGCGATTATGAACCAGACGGTGTTGGGCCTCTGCTCTCCACGAGCGAGCGCTACGAGCGCCAGGGCATACGCGCCGAGCGCGGCGATTGCTACCCAGAGGACACAGCGACCGGCCTTCACGGAAAACTCGCTGCCTACAGACAGTCCCCCTCTATAACTGCGAGTGTACTTCTGAACAATCGCGGTGAAATTCCGGCGCTAGTCTTGAGCAGCGCGCCGGTTGAAAAAGTGGTCAGACGAAAAGAGGCCCGAAAGGTTTCAAAGGCGGGTTCCACAACTGGTCGGCCTGCGATTAACCGCCTCGCCAAAAATTCTCCCCTAAGCTGGTTTGTTCGCCTCGGCATTGGCAGGTCTGTCAGTGCCTCCAGTGGCATCTGCCGTTGGTGCGGTAACCGTTCTCGCTGACTGCGGCGACTGCTCTGGTTCGTTCATGGCTCGCTTGAAATCGCGAATCGCTCGTCCGAGCGCACCACCAACATCACCGAGTTTAGAGGGGCCAAATATGACAAGAATAATTAGCAGCAGAATAAGCAAATGGGAGGGCGCGAAAAGATCCATAGATGCTTCTCCATCGAAGGCACACGCTGATTCAATTTAGCTTAGCCTTATGACGAAACAGTTGCCACCGGGTCCAATCTCGGCTCAGATGCTCTGATTCTGTTGGATGCGCCGCCGGATCATAGCAGCCAGCCGACGCTCCAGTGAACGTGAATGACATCGATAGAGTGCTGCCTCGTACGCCCGAAAAACTCTCATCCGATCGGTCCTGGTGATGCCCTCTAATGGAAAACGACCCAACTGAACTAGGTTACGCAAGCGATGCCGGTGCCGCCCGATCAGCGGTCCGCGGCGGGTACGGTCGTTATCGATAAAAGTAAACCTTGGGGGCTCATCAATCACGATTCGGATATTAAAGGGAGTAAGATCCCCGTGAATAAAACCAGCACGGTGAAGGCGGCCGATCTCTTGTCCGAGAGCGCGTAAAATGGTCCATTTTGCCGTCTTCGCACCCGCGAGTCGTCGTAGGGCGAGAATCGGTCCGTCACCTTCAGCGCGGCGCGTCACAATTATCCCGCGCTGACCACTCCGGCTCGTGCCGTATAACAAGACCGGCGGTGCAGAAAAGCCTGCTGCCTGCAAGGCCAAAGTGATTCTCGCAGTTCTGAAAGTCGTGGACTGGCGCCAATATGACTTTAAACGTTTCCAGGCAGCCGGTGGATCGTAATATTTAACGAACAAATCTGAATGCTCGTTTCCCGGACCGCCGGACAGCAAGTAAGTGCGCGCATGTCGGGAGCGGCGGAACGGTGCACGGTTGCCGGAATCGAGCTCCAAAATGGCTCGAATAGTTTGCTGATCGTGCGGGAAGTCCTCGGCAAGATAGAGCCGCCAGTTGTCCTGCTCAACGGAAAATTGTGTGGGACCGATTAGCGAACTCATCAGTCAATGCCTCAAATACTGGCTATCTCGCTAACACGTCCCTGGGCGTGAGTGTCGAGCGCGCGCCGGACCATCGCCACGACCGCTTCCGGAGTAATCCTCCGCATGCATTCACGTTCGATTGGGCATGTCCGGAGGTAGCAGGGATGGCATGGAATCTCGGCTTTGATCGCCAGCTCAGCAAAGCCCCACGGGGCGGAGCGCTCAGGGGCTGTCGCGCCCCAGACCGACACAACCGGGCAGCCCATTGCTGCGGCCAAGTGCATTGGTCCAGAGTCGGGACCAAATGCAACGGCGCATTCCTGAAAGATTGCGATCAGATCGCGCAGGCTCGTGCGACCAGTAAGATCGAGTGCCGGCACCTGGTCGAGGTGCTTAATGACCGCTGCAGCTAACGGTGCTTCGTCGTGGCTACCGAGCAAAACCGCAAAGAGTCCCGGGCGCCGATCGGAAGGAATCGCCAACTCGCGAATCACCGCGGCAATGGACTCAGGAAAATAGATTCGGCTCGGCCATGAGGAGCCTAATATAATACCGACAATCGGCCGTGGAACCCCCGCGATAAGTTTGCGGGCGTGCTCATATTCTGAGGGCTGCAGTTCGAGCCCGAACTCGACCGGCGCTGCCGGCAGGTCGAGCGCATCGCCGAAGGCTTGATATTGCAAAAGCTTCAAACGCAGGGTTGGCTGAATAGCAATATGGCGCGTAGCAAATAGATAATTGAATTCTTTGCTGTTCGCCTCGGCGAAACCCAGGCGCTCGGAGGCGCCGGCCACAATCGAAATGATGCCACTTTTTAGATGACGCTGAAGATCGAGGACGAGATCGAAGCGTTCGGAGCGAATGGCCATCAAAAACGGAATGAATGCCCAGGGTGCTCGCGTGCGATCGTAAATGATCAGCTTGTCGAGCCAGCGATGCCCACGAAGAACCGGCGCGGATTTAGGTTCCACCGCCCAGGCAATATAGGCATCGGGCCAGGCCCGGCGTATTCGGCCCAGAAGCGGAAGTGCGCGAATTACGTCACCGATCGAGCCAGTTAAAAGAATAAGTATGCGTCGAGGGGTGAGCTTGCCGACGATCATCAGCAAAGTATACCCGCACGCCACGGACGTGGAGCGCGTCCTGTCGATGGGAGCGCGACCGTGTTATTAGATCGTCGCATTCATTCGAAATCGAGAGCCCCACGTTGCCAGGCGTAAACCAGGCCAACTACGAGGACGGCGATGAAGATTAAGGCCTCGACAAAACCCACCATCCCGAGCTCACGCAGCTCGACCGCCCAAGGATAAAGAAACACGATTTCGACATCAAAAATAAGAAACAGGAGAGCGGTTAGGTAAAAGCGAATCGAGAAGCGGTTCCACGCGGACCCGCTCGGCGGATTGCCACATTCAAATGCCTCGCCCTTAACCTTGTTGCGAGCCGACCGCGGCCCTAGCAAACGATTAACCGTTACCATCCCGCCAACGATTAGGGCCGAGACGACAATCGTAACTGCGATGGGGAACCAGGCCGAAACTATGGTGTCCATCTCAATCCACTTGACTGTTCAGCTACCTGTTGCACGCGCTACCTGGGTCAGTGCCGAGCAACTCCCGTATACGCGTCAGGGGCGGTCGTGAGCCCGATCCTGCCGATAATCGTTTGACTAGAGCGAAGCGTAGACCGCTTCAAACAATGCGCGTGCTCGCGGGTCGATCAGGATACCCGAACCCATCTTATTCATCGTATAACCAAAGCCAATCCTGGCGTCAGGATCCGCGAAACCCAGGGAACCACCAGCGCCTGGATGACCAAATGTATGGGCGTTCGGCCCCCATTTATCGTTGGTTTGCGTGAGCATGAAGCCGCTGCTGAACCGGGTGGAGATCATCAGCACTTCATCAGTCCCACAAGATTCCTCGCAGTAGCAATTCTCAATTTCTTCTGACGCCATGACGCGCACCCCATCAATCTGGCCACCGCGAGCAAGTGCTCCATAAAGCCGGGCGAGGGCGCGCGCTGTGGTATGTCCATTGGCGGCGGGGATTTCCGCTCCCCGCCACCCGCGCGAGTTGATCACTTCGCTCCTTAATCCATCCGAGGGGTTAAGGAATACCTTGGCAGTCAATGAGTCGCGGTTTTTGGTTGCGTAATCGAAGAGATTGAACTCCCCGGGCGCGGGCGGGGGTGCCTGACGAATTTCGGCACAACGATGATCTTGCGCAGGGTCAAGCCCGATATGACAATCGAGGCCCAGCGGTCCCGCTAATTCAGTTCTGAAATAGTGACCCGGGCTCTTACCAGTAATCCGCCGGATTACTTCACCGACCAGCCATCCAAACGTTATCGCATGATAGCCGTGTTTGGTGCCCGGCTCCCAGAACGGTCGTTCGGCGGCAAGCAACTCGACCATGTAATTCCAGTCGTAATATGAGTCCACTTTGAGCCGCGTCCTGACCGCCGGCAGCCCCGCTCGGTGATTCAAGAGCTGGCGGACAGTAATATGACCTTTGTCATTCTGTGCAAACTCCGGCCAATAGCGGCTGACAGGAGCATCGAAATCAAGCTGACCTTCGCCAGCCAGACGATGGGCACAAATGGCGGTTAACCCTTTGGTGGTGGAGAAGACATTAACCAGGGTATCGCGAGTCCAGGGGCGAGTTTTAGCTTTGTCAGCATACCCGCCCCACAAATCGACTACCATGCGGCCGTCGACCATGACCGCAACGGCCGCCCCATATTCGTTACGCTTCTCCAGGTTTTCTGCGAAGGCGTCTCTGACCAGCGCAAACCGCGGATCGCAATTCCCTTCAATGCGAACATCGGCCATGGGCAACTCTCGATGTTATAAGCTTTAACTTGATTAGCATGGACGTCACTTTTGGAGAACCCGAAGTAAGGCGGAAACACGGCGCGTCATGGCGCGTTGTTTACCCTGAATCGTGAAGGAAATTCCTGTCCGAAGTGTCGATCGGGGTGGAGTGCGCGGGCTCTGGCGATCAGAGTGTCCTCGCTTTCCGGAATGTTCGGATCGGGGATACAGCAGTCGACCGGGCAGACCGCCGCACATTCCTCTCGGTCGAAAAATCCGACGCATTCGGTGCACTTGTCGGGTGCAATATAATAAATGTCTTCGGCTAGCGGCGGGCGGATCACACCGTTCAATTCGGACGCTTGACCGCCTTCATAAATTGCGTTGTTAGGACACCGCGGTAGGCATGCCCCGCAATTGATGCATTCCTCTGTGATCAGGGTTGCCATCCAACAGTTAGCTCTGCGGCATCGCGCTGGCTACTCGGCGCGCCAGTTCCTTGAACGCCGTGGCGGCGGGATGGTGAGGATGCGCCAGCACCAGCGGCATACCGTGGTCTCCGGTCGCGCGTATTTCAGCGTAAATAGGCAAGCAACCAAGTAACGGAATCGATTCCTCGCGGCTCATTTTGTCGCCACCGCCATGGCCGAAAGGCTCATCCCTTTCGCCACAATCGGGACATTCAAAATAGCTCATATTCTCGACGATGCCGAGCAGCGGGCAATGCACCTGACGAAACATCTGGACTGCGCGTACAGCATCGGCCAGCGCGACCTCCTGCGGTGTCGTGACAATCACGACCCCGTCGAGGGCCACCTGTTGCGCGAGCGTGAGTTGAGCGTCGCCGGTGCCTGGCGGCAAGTCAACAACCAGAAAGTCCTGGCGGCCCCACAGGGTATCCTTGAGAAACTGCCGAACCGCACTCATTACCATCGGTCCGCGCCAGATTACCGGTGCATTTTCTTGAAGGAAAAAACCAATGGAAATCAACTTGATACCGTAACGTTCGAGTGGATAGAAATTCTGGCCTCCGGCGGAGCGCGGTCGCTCGTCGCCTGTCCCCATCATCATTGGAATCGACGGGCCGTATATGTCGGCGTCCAGCAAACCCACCTTGTAGCCGTTTTGGCTCAGGGCGGCAGCCAGGTTTACGGCGACGGTCGATTTGCCCACGCCTCCCTTGCCGCTGGCAACAGCGATAACCCAGCGCGTACCTTCAATACGAGCGCGGCCGGTTTTTTCCCCAAGTTCGGCCTCAACTTTACGGACCTTGAGCTCTACCTTGGGGACGCCCAGCTCGTGAGCCAGCAGCTGGTGGATTTGAGTGCCAATCTCGCGCAAGGTTCGATCCTTTTCGCCCGGATGGCGCAAGGTAATGACAAATCCGCCACCGGCCGCAAGGGTCACATCTTCGACGATCCCGAGTGATACTATGTCAGTGCGGTACCCGGGATAATGAATTCGGCCGAGAGCGGAAAAAATGTCTTGTTCCGATACGTTGCGGCTCATCAAAACGCATTATTTCAAATGCTCGAGACAGGTGAAACCCGCCGCCGGGTCTAGAAACTCATTGTCGCAGTCACTAAACGGTCGAGTTGAATCCAGCACAGCCAGGACGTCAAATGCGCCAGTTCAATGAGCAGGCAGACGCCACCACGGTCCAGGTCACCGTGGGCGAAGTATTCCAGATTTACCTTGCTGAAAACCCCACAACAGGCTTTCGATGGCGGCTGGACTGCGCGGGGGCGCCGACTTGTTCACTCATAGATGATTACTTCTCGGTACCCGGTAGGCTCCCCGGGGGGCCGGGAATTCATCATTGGAATTTCAAGGCAGTGGCCTCAGGCAGCACAACAATTTGCCTAAGCTACGCGCGGCGTTGGCAGAATAGCGCGCCGGCGCGAACCTTCCGATTGGAAATTCGCGCCGGTGGCCAAAGTTGATTGGGGTTCTAAAGCACGAGGCGGATGGTCCAGAAATCATCGGAAAGGTTCGGGTCAGTCAAATAGGTATATGGCATGGTGAAGTACCCAGCCATTCCCCAGTCAGTACCCCAGGAGTTGCGCACGATAAATCTCTGTTGCGCATCATCATAGCCGACCGCCAGTACTGCATGGCCACCTATCTCCTGTTCATTCGGACCCGGCATATTCACCTGGCCAGTCTGAGCAACTTGCTGACTCTCGAAGCTTTCATATACCGAGAAACCGAAAACGAAGGGGTAGCCGGAAGCCAGGCAGCCTTTCATCTGAATGAGATTGCGCGAGACCCGCTGGTACTGAATCACCTTGTACTTCTTAGCGTCATTGTACACTTTCTGGGGTGGTTTTTCGGCAAACTTCGCAATGTCGTAGGGCCACTCAGTTTCGGGCACGTCGCCCTGCTTTGCCACGCTTTTAATGCCATCGCGGATCATAGCGCCGCTGTCGGTATTCACCGTGCCCTCGATGACTCGTTCGTTGTAATAGATGAACAAACGAGAGGGTACAAAATTAGGCTTGTGTTCCTTCATCCGGTCGAACTGAATCGCCCCCGCGATCGCATTTGCCGTACAACTGCCCAGCTGTCCTTGGTCATAAACCGGCGGACAAGCGGGGCGCAGGTCGACCTGAGGGGGAAGCACTCCCAGGTTGACCAAAGGCGCCGCATATAGATGGTCTCGATGGTCCGGTAGGTCCGGAATCCATCCAAAGCGTTGAATCTTGTGCCCCATTTTTCTCTCCTTTTCTTGTGAGTGAACTCTACGTTACGCCGAGTCAATCACTGCTTTACTCCGAGTTGATCGGCGCAACAAGGGTGCCAATCGCGCAAGTGCCAATTCCGCGTATTTATCCGCCGCTGAGTGCAAAGGTATCTTTGCATCGGCTCGAGAATGCGAAGAGTGCATAGCAGTGAGTTGCTACACTACGCTCGCAAGTTAACAGCTCGTTGGGCCGTGCCAGCGGTGCAGCAGAAGATCGGTTACTGTTTCGAAATGAACCTCTATGCCGGGAAGGCGGAGGCTCGAATGAGAGTGGCGCCGTCCAGCAAGCAAAAAACAGCTCGTAGGCGGCCTGGACTAAAGAGTCGAACTATGGATTCATTTGCTGGCGCCGCTGCACAATTTTCAAATCTGCGAACGATGAGTGGTTGCGACAAACCGGTTTCTACCGATGATTTAGCGGATCAGCGGGCTCAATCGATGAGCTATCACTTGCGATGCCTCCGAGACGATTTGCCGTACGATTTCTCCTGCGGGAAGCAGCTCCTTCACCAGACCGCAGGACTGTCCTGCATAAAAGGGCAAGCGTTCGATCTCGCCTTCGGCGTAATCCGTCGGCGGCAAAACACTGTAGTTGACTAACGGTATCTCGACGTCGGAGCGACGCAGCGTCACAATTGTCACTCCTTCGCCGGGCCTATTGCCTGGCGCTGGTCGTCCCACCCGTTCCCATTCCTCAACCACTTGCGTGCGCAGCACGCGGTGGGGAGCATCCGGCCATCCGACATCGAACAGCGTGGTGTGAATCGTGTCGGCAGCCTGGGCCCCAATAACGCGTTCCTTGTACGAGTTATGTGCTGATGCTTCGATTGTAGCGAGGAATCGGGTACCCAAGGCCCCGCCATCCGCTCCGAGTGCTAGTGCCGCGGCAAGTCCGCGACCGTCACCGATCCCGCCAGCCGCGACTAGCGGCACTTCCGGGAGGGCATCTCGGATCGCGGGAATTAGCGCAAAGGTGCTGACCTGGCCTCGCACATGGCCGCCCGCTTCGAAACCCTGTGCCATCACTACATCAACCCCTGCGTCCACCGCCCGGCGCGCCTCGTCGACTCCGCCACATTGCCAAATGACCTTTGACCCTACGGCTTGGAATGCGCGGATAGCGCTCTCATGCTCCCGGGGGTCGCCCCAAAAAAACGTCACGGCCGCCAGCTTGCTCTCAGCGACTATTTCGAGGATCCCAGGGCGAAGAAAAGGGACTATCAGGTTGGCGGCCAAGGGCTTGCTTGTGCACCTCTGCGCTGAAGCGATCTCGTTGCGAATTCCGTCGCGAGTGAAGGCAGCCAGGCCGATAGTGCCGAGACCGCCGGCTTCGGAGACCGCCGCGGCCAAACCGGACCCTGCAATCCCGCCCATTCCGGCAGACACGATTGGAAATTCGATCCCGAAAATGTCGCACAGGCGAGTATGTAACATGCTAGTCCTCAGGCAGAAGTCGCGATGTCAGTCCTTGCCGTAGTCCTAGGAAATGACGCGTTCAGGCTTGAAGCGGACAACCACCATCGGATGATTCTTGAACTGGGCAGCGTACTGGCGTCCGGCACGTTTGCCCATGTAGGCGATCGACATTCGTTCAAGCATTTCATCTGCCACCTTTTCTTCCATACTGGCGCGGCCTTTGAGGATAACAGCTTTGTAATTGGGCGGTTTGCGCGTGTCGATACACAAGGTGACGCGTGGATCGTGTTGTAGACACTTGTACTTGAAGGCGCTCGATTCAGTGAGAAAAAATGCTTCACCCCGTCGATACTCAAACCAAGTTGGCACTGCATGAGGAGAGCCGTCCGGTGCCGTCACGGCAACTACAGCGACGTTCGGTTCGCTTAAGAATTCCAGGATTTCACGTTTGGTCATGCGCATTTGCGGTCTCGTTCGTCGCCAACTGACCCTCGGAAAGGGAAATTTTCCAGATTCCGGACAGGACGCGGCAAGTGTCCTGCCTAGTTGCCAGCAGCCGTCGCAGCCTGCGCGGCGGGCGCTGGCCGCAGGTAACGGGTCACAAAGGCTGGCTTCCGCCAGGCAATGTATGCAGGCAGAATCACTACGCCTGCGATCATATTGGTCGCCATCAGGAAGATTAACAGCACGCTCATCTCATTGTGGAACAGCAAGGGAGAAAACGCCCAAGGTAAAATTCCGCCGACCATCACAGCGAAAGTGCTAAACACCGCCGCGCCGGTGGTCCGCAGAGAGGTTGTGATTGAATCCTCGATGTTGGCGCCGCCTGCAACCTCATCCCGAATCCGTGCCACGGTGTAAATGCCGTAATCAACGCCGAGACCGATACCCAGAGAGATCACCGGTATGGTGTCGATGGTAAGACCAATACCGCGTGCGTTCATGTAGACGAATGCGCCGAAATTAGCCATTACGCACGACACAATAAAGAGCGCGCCCGCAGTCAACGAGCGGAAAGTAAAAGCGCAGCAGACAAAGATGACGAGCAATACGAAAGTAATGTTGATGAAGTCGAGTTGCTTCAGGACATCATTTGCTGCCAGAAACAGTCCGGCTTCACCTCCCAGATAGCGCATTTTGACCTGACGGAGCCGTGGGTCGGGACTAATGCGACGTTCGATAAACGTTCGAATATCGTCCCGGAGACGGTTGAGTCGGGAGTAAGTGTGGTCTGGGAGCAACAATCTAATGCAGGAGCTGTTGACGTGCGGACTGTGAGCGAAAAATCGTTCCATTTCGCCTGGAGCAGTTCCGCCCAGATACATAAACCATAGATTGCCCCCGAGCTCGATGCCCACCGAGGTTCTTTGAAACTTTGACTGCTCGAACCCGGTTGGAATCGCGATAAACTTCGGATATCCATTGTGGAACATCGAATTAAGCGGCTTGATTACCGACGCGAAGGAGACGGTTGCCAGGACATCGCCTCGGCTCACTAAATAGGCTCCCAGATCATCGGACATCCTGAGCACCTCGGGCCCGAGCCCTGATTCGGGGTCCGGATAGTCAGGGGTACTTAGCACCACCCATCCTTCATCGGTCGGGAAGAACCTGCCGATTTCAGCCGTATCAAGATTCACTTTCGCGTCAGGGCGATACAGGGGAGTGCCTGGCGTTTCATACCCAACGTGCGCTCGCTGACCGGAGATCGCTCCCCAAACGATAAATAGTGCGCCCGCCAGCAGTAGCGCGCTGCGGGCGAATCCAGGCGTAACCGGCAGGCCAATCAGCCAATCAGTCAACCAGCGAAACCGGCTCTTGCGCTGGCGGCGCAGCGATGTGAGCCAGCTGTCCCGAATCCGTGGTCGCGGAAGGAAGCTCATAAAGATCGGCTGAAAGACGAAGACCATGGTGAGGCTTGACGCCAACCATACAGCGCCGCCGAGCCCAATCTCCTTGAGGACCGGAATTCCACCGAAAGAGATGAAGATAATGCCGGCGATATCCGCGAGAATCGACAACAGTCCCGGCGGCAGCATTACATCGGTGGTCGTCGCACAGGCCAGGATCTTGTCGTCCAGTCGGTCGAGTTCGTCGTAATAGCGCCCCTGCCATTGGATTCCATGGCTAAGGTCGCGGGCGGTGAGAATGAAGGGGATGACCAGCATTACGGGGTCGAAGTTGTAGCCCATCAGGCTCACGAACCCGAGACCCCATAAGGCCGAGAACGAGCCGGTTACGATCGGTGCCCACCAACTGCTGCGATGACCGAGGCTTAAATAAAGAATGATGATCATCAACGAGAGCGACGTGAAAAAAATCGCGCTGATCCGGGGGAGGTAGTAATAGCCCCAACCCGAAATAACCGGCTGACCCGAAACATAGATCTCGGTGTTCTGGTCCGAGTACCGCTCAACAATCTTCTGGATCTTGTCGAACAGATCACGATAGTCGAGCGCACCCTCGTTAAAGCTCGCTGTGATTAGGGCGCCTTTGTTGTCGGCGGTTACCAGCCCGGCTACCGGCTCGCGATGAGCAAAGACATTGTGCCTGAGTTCATCGAGCTGCTGTTGATTTTGCGGCACCTTCGGGTACATGTAGCAGCGCGTGATAATCGCGCCGGGCACCGCACTGGCGAAGGTCACGCGGTAGGAGGCCAGTGAAAAGATCTCGTTGTGATCCACCCCGGGCAGGATATTAACTGCCCGGGTGATGTCTTCGATCTTCTGCAGTGTGGAATAGTTGAAAATATCTCCACGCTTCACCCGCAGCATCACCGCCAGCGTCTGAGCACCGCCGTAGTGGGTATGGTATTGGCGATACAGGAGCGTGTTGGGGTGATTGCTGGGAAAGAAATTCTCGAACCGAGTCGCAATTCTCACGTGCACCGCCCAGTACGCCATGAATATCGTTACCGCGATCAGAAGGAATCCGATTGGCACGCGGAACTGGAGGATGCTTCGGCCAATGCCGAGCTCGTTTCTTAGGCCGAGTGAGTTCATCTGCACCACGTCCGTTAGGTTCTCGCAGGCAAGTTAGCAGAAGCAGACGCCGGCCGTCACGGCTTTGGTGACGCCCGATACCCAAGCGCCGGTGCAGATCCACGGCCCCTCACAGAATCGGGAGAGGTCGTGTTAGTTTGGCAGGAGACTCGTTCTCCGCGTTGGAACCTTGCCCGGCGGAATCTTTCCGCCGGGCAAAGGTGTGAGAAAACTCAGCCTAGCAGCTGCCAGAGCGTAGAACTTCGCCGTGTAGCTGCTCGTTGGTCCGACCGCGATCGTACAGCCACCGGCCATTGACAAAAACGTATTCAATGCCGCGCGCGGGCATTACGAGACGCCGCCCGCCTCCCGGCAGGTCGTTGCGCATCTCGCCACGCTTGTCGGAGCCAACGGTGTTGTAATCAAAAATCACGATATCAGCGGCCATTCCAGGCAACAACCGGCCGCGAGTCCGGATTCCAAAGAAGTCAGCTGGCTCGGAAGTGATACGTTTGATGGCATATTCGAGGGGCATCGCCTGGCGCTCGCGCACCCAGGTGCCCAGCAGATAGGTACAATACCCCGCATCGCAAAGCATATCGACATGAGCGCCACCGTCGCTCAAACCGACCATTGTGCGTGGGTCTGTGATTAACTCCGGAATCCGATCCTCGTCGGCATTGAAGAGTGCCATTGTGAACTCGATGCCGAGATCGTCCTCGAGTCCGAGGTCGAGAAAGGCGTCGACGCCATCACATCCACGCTCACGCGCTATATCGGCGACGCTACGGCCGACCAAGCTCCGCAGACCAGGGGTCTTCACCTCCTTGATTTCCAGCCGCTCCCATTTGCCGTTGAATACGGCGGGCCGCTTTAGCGCTTCACGAAACTCGTTGCGAAAGTTGGTATCACGGTATATCGCTTTCTGGACTTCAGGCGGCTGATTGAAAACCGGGTTCCAGCTGCTCAGATTGGCAAAGATGAAGGGGTCGCGGAGATTAATTTGTACGGTTAATGGACGGCACGTTACTTGGGGAATACCGCCGCGCCGAATCAACGGTTCGGCTTTGCGCAGGGTCTCTTGGCATGCTTCAGGCATATCGTCGCGGTTAAGCAATGCCAGCCACGTGACCGGCCGGTTGCTCTCTCGAAGCAGCAGGTCGAGAAATTCATACTCCTCGTCAGCCATCAGGGCCACGGACTTGGTCAGCGCCAGCTCGATTGTCCCCCGCCCGAGTTCTCTGAGCGCTCCACAATAGGCTTTGAATTCGTCACGGCTGGCATTGCGACAGGCGATGGGCCTGCCTTTGTACCCGATATGTTGAGGCACCGCCGTGGTGGAGAAGCCAAAGGCTCCCGCCGCGACTGCATCCCTAATCAACGCAGCGATTTCGGCCGTCTCCTTGGGATTTGCCGCCCGTTCCATCGACTCCTCGCCCATCACGTAGTGCCGAAACGGCGTCAGGGCCGCCATGAAGCCCAGATTAATCGCGCAGCCGCGCCGTTGGGCGGCGTCGAGATATTGCGGAAAGGTTTCCCAGTCCCAGGTCACTCCCTTGCCCAAAACCTCGAACGGGATAGCCTCGACGTTGACCAGGTCCCAGGCCGCGATCTCGTGAACATCGGGTCTGCAGGGCGCGATACCTACGCCACAGTTGCCCATTATGACTGTAGTGACGCCGTGCCAGGACGAAGAAGTTATATAGGGATCCCAGCAAATCTGCGCGTCGTAGTGCGTGTGGGGGTCGATGAAGCCGGGGGCGACGATCAGATCAGAGGCATCAACAATTTGCTTGGCTGGCTCCGAGACTTTGCCAATTTCGACAATTTTGCCATCCCCAACCGCTACGTCCGCTCGGCGCGGCGAGGTACCGGTTCCGTCGACTACAGTTCCGTTTTTAATCAAAAGATCGTACGCCATTACCCACATCTCCTCGGGGTCCGGGGATAGCCCAAAAGCTCCGATAAATCGGGACCAACGCGTCTTGGGCCAAAACTAAGTCGGCCGATTTTTCCCAACTCGACGTCTGCTCGGTCTGATTCATTATCTCAGGTTCAGGCTGGTGATGAACTGGCTTACCGTCGAATTGAATTCCATCGGTTTTTCGAGTTGATAGAAGTGGCCGACCTCCTTAATCACGCTCAACCTGGCGCCGGGTATATTGTCGGCGAGCAACTTGTTAGCCGCAACTGGAGTTGCCTGATCTTCTTCGCCAGCCAGCACTATCGTGGGTTTGCGAATCTCACTCAGACGATGCTTGATATTCCAGTTGAATACCCCGTTCGGATCTGCGGTGGCCGAATCGAAGACATATTTGGGGAAATTTGACTGCACCATGAAGTGCGAGCGCATCACTTCGAGGATCTCCGGGCGCTCGCGTTTGGTACGCGCCGAGACTGCGCCCTCCAGCAGCGCAGCGAAGGTAGCCTCGAAGTTATTCTTGAAAGCCTCCGCCGCTTCTTTCGGCATGGTCTCGCCCAGGCCTGTACCTGAACTGAGTATCACATTGGCGAGTACGCGATCAGGATAATCGAGATTAAACTGCATCGCGATCATGCCGCCAATCGAGTTCCCCACCAGGATCGCCTTGTCGATCCGGGCCGCATCGAAGACCGCCGCAACATCGCGGGCGTGCTCCTGGATTGAGTAGCCGCTACGAGGCTTGTCCGAGCGGCCGTGACCCCGCTCATCGATCACGATTACGCGATTCGTACGCGCGAACGGGAAGACCTGAAAGTACCAGATATAACCGTTAGTCGTCCACGGATGGAGGAAAACGATAGGGATTCCCTCGCCGTAAACATCGTAAAAGGTCTTCACCCCCTGATTATCGGCATACGGCATACCTAAGCTCCTTAGTGATTGCCGCCAATAGGTCAGCGCTGGCGGTTCTTCGTTTCGATGAACGACGGGCGGACAGCTCTTCGGTAACCCGGCGAGCCAGGATTTAGCTCGCCGGGCTGATTAACCTATGCGACACCGCCGCGGCGTAACAAAAGTCCCGGCGTCTCGCCGGTGCATCTGCCGTCTTCGAAAGTCAATCGACCGTTAACCAGTATCGCATGATAGCCTTCGGCGCGCTGTACCCTGCGCCATTCCCCAGCGGGAAAATCGTGGACGATCTCCATCGGCAGGATTTTCAAATTGTTCAGGTCATATACCACCACGTCGGCCCACGCGCCCTCGACCAGCGTGCCGCGATTTTTGAAGCCCGCACACATCGCCGGATGAGCACTCAGGCGCCAATGCGCCTCTTCGAGGGAAATGACCTCATTGTCTCGCACGAACTTGATTAGGGCCTCGGTTGCGTAGCGGCCACCGGTGAAGAACTTGGTATGCGCACCGCCGTCGGAGACACCGAAAATGGCCAATCCCTCAGACTTGATTAGTTCGGCCATGTGATCGACGCGCACGTTAATGGGCGGCGTGTAGAACTCGGTATTCAGCCCGTCGGCGGTCGCGATGTCCAACATCGCATCGACCGGGTGCTTGTTTTCGAGCCGGGCGATTTCGCCGACCGTCATATTCTCATATTTCTTCAAACTCGGATCCTTGCACTCCAGGACGAAGATGTCAGAAACGTTGTTGGTGATGAGCCCGGTCTGTTCCACCTTGCGCAGCTCGGGCCGCCGTGCCGGGTCGGAAAGTTTGAGCAGACGATCCTCGATCGACCCGACAGTCACCTCACGCCACGCCGGCATATCATCCCAGAGGTTCCAGTCTTTGAACGTAAAGGCGAAGCCCACTTCCAGGGTTGCGCTTTGCCCATAAACCCGGATGCCGCGTTTCGCACAACTTTCAATCCAGCGCAACTGGCGGCGGAAGCGCTCAGGATATGCATCGTTGACCGCGATTGCGTTGTACAGAATCGGCCGGCCACTGACCAGGGCGAGTTCCTCGAAATGGCGCTCGGTATGGTCCTGGGCGTCGCCTTCGTACTTGCTGGCATCGGGTATATAGGACATTTGAATAAAACCTTCGTTGCGTTCGCCCAAGACTTTGGCGAGCGCGAGCGCGGTCTCGTCCGCCATCAGGTCCGTCACCATGGGGGTGCCATCGTAATCGGCCTGTACGCTGTTGCGGCCGAAACGCTGCGCCGACCAGCCACAGGCTCCATGATCCATCGCCTCGTGGATGATTCGGCACATCTCCTTGGTCTCCGCCTCGGTCGGGAGTCTGCCGGATTTAGCTTCTTCGAGGCCCATTACCCAGGTCATCACCGGAGCCATTGGGACGAAGGGCAGCATGTTGACCCCCTTCGGTCGGCGGTCGACACTATCCAGGAATTCTGGGTAGGTAACCCAATCCCAGGGCAGTCCAGCCTTCATTGAAGCGTACGGAATCGCTTCCGTGCGGGTCATGGTGAGCATCGCACGATCCCTCAACTCCGGCTTGACCGGGGCGAAGCCAAAGCCGCAGTTGCCTATCACGATCGAAGTGACACCATGCCAGCTCGAAATTGTACAGTAGGGATCCCAAAACAGTTGTGCATCGTAATGCGTGTGAAGATCGACAAAACCCGGAGCTACGATCATGCCGCCGGCATCAATCACTTTGTCAGCCTGATGGGCTTTGAGATTGCCGATCTTTGCGATGCGGCCATTCTTGATACCGACGTCGGCCCTGTATCTGGGCATCCGCGTTCCGTCGACCACCATTCCGCCTCGGATAAGCACATCGAATTCAGCCATGTTTGCATCTCCCCTTGTCTGAACCTACGCTCCAGTTGTGCCGGAACGAGTCGGCACGAATTCTCTCGCTGCCGTGCCACCCTATGGCATTTCAATATCGCCGCCTTTGGTTGCCGCCGCCGGCGGCCTCCCGTCACGGGGATATTGAGCCTGTAAATAGTTGCGGCAGTTAACTTACCTTGAGGTTGTCCCGGTAAGGGGAAATTGTCAAACGGAAAAGGGCAGTTGCGATTGAAAGCAGAAGCCCATCGACGTAAAAAAGGTTGGCAGAGCTTGCTTCGAACCTCGGTGCTGCCCTGAAGTTAGCCGACCGGAAAGAAGCAATAAGCGGGTACGACGGGTCGCGGGTTACCAGCGCGGCCAGGCGATCGAGACCGTTGATGAATCGAGTGCCGCCACTCCCACCTCATCCCCGCAGAAACGGGGGCAACTCTCAGGCCAGAAGCTCGGGGTTGGCTTCGACGCAGCAATTCCCGACAAAGTCCGCCTGGCCGCTTGGGGCCGAGGCACCACGCCTCCGGAGCTGAGACCGAATGGCTGCGCCAGCCGGTGCATTACATCTCGAAGCACATCGGTCATCACACAAGTGGCTTATTGCACTAGCCGTGATGTTGGGGACGACCCTGGAAGTCCTGGACAATTCGATCATCAACGTTGCTCTTCCTCATTTGCAGGGCTCTTTTTCTGCCGGGGTCGACGAGATCACCTGGGTCGTGACCAGCTACCTGGTGGCGAATGGGATCATGATTCCGATGACCGGTTGGATCTCCTCCCATTTTGGTCGCAAGCGCTACTTTCTCACCTCGGTAATGGTGTTCGTTCTCGCCTCCGCCGCCTGCGGTGCAGCTCAATCGCTGGCTGAGATCGTCATATTCCGGCTGGTTCAAGGGGCGGCCGGCGCGGCAATGATCCCATCGTCGCAGGCCATCTTGATGGAGACGTTCCCGCCTGAGGAGCAGCAGCTCGCGATGGCTTTGTGGGGAGTCGGCCTGATGGTGGCGCCAATCGCTGGTCCCACTTTGGGGGGCTGGATCACTGATAACTGGAGCTGGCGCTGGAACTTTTATATCAACGTTCCGATCGGTGCGCTTGCATTCGTGATGGTGTCAGCTTTTGTTCATGATCCAGCGTTTATGAGAGAACGGCGAGCACGCGGAGGCCGGGTTGATTACCTCGGCATTGTTTTGCTGGCCTTAAGTCTGGGGCTCCTGCAAATCGTGCTGGATCGCGGGCAGCGGGCCGATTGGTTCAACGCCCCATGGGTGGTGTACGCAACCAGCTGTTCGGTTACCGCCTTTCTGCTTCTCATCCTGCGCGAGTTACGTTTCAGTGAACCGATCCTCGATCTTCGCATCTTCAAAGAGCCGGTTTTTATTGTGGCTACCACTCTTACCGTCTCGATGAGTTTTGTCCTGTTTGGTGTCATCTTGATGACCCCCCTCTTCTTGCAGGAGCTAATGGGCTATAGCGCCTGGCGCGCCGGACTTGTCCTGGCTCCGCAGGGTTTCGGCGCGATGTTCTCGATGATGCTAACTGGGCAACTGGCGCGTGCCGGAGTTAACACGCGGCCAATGGTGGGGCTCGGCTTTGCGCTGGCCTCGCTGGGTGCTTGGCTGACCTCTGGGTGGGACCTTCAAATTAATGCGTGGACGGTGATCTGGAACCGAACAGTAATGTCACTGGGCTTCGGTATGATATTCCCCAATACTTCGGCGGCTGCGCTGTCGTGTGTTCCACCCCAGCGAATCGGCTACGCTTCAAGCCTCTTCAACATGCTGCGCAATACTGGAGCCGCAATTGGGATCGCCTTCATGACCAACACCCTGCTCAGCCGCCAGCAAGTACATCAATCACGGCTGGTCGAGCATTTCTCGGTCTTTGATGCTTGGCGATTACACGAGGTGGGCCAGCGTTTACCGAATTCACCAGTCTTCAGCTATCTGCCGCAGATGCCGGCTGCCCACCAGCAACTCGGGATACTTTATGGGGCGGTGCAGGCTCAGTCGGCGATGCTTTCCTTCAATGACATTTACTGGGTGATTGCGATCGGAGTGATTCCCCTCATCCCGCTTTGCGTGCTGCTTCCCAGTTCGAAACATGCAGCTACGGCTGCGGCTCATTGACGGTTAAGCAGTTGCGGTTGCCGTACCAGCCAAAACATGGAAACGTGCAGGATCGCTCGATTTCAATGACAGGAGCACCGAATGAAAACCGAGACAATTGAATATCGCGACGGCGACGTAACCCTCAAAGGATTTCTGGCCTACGATGAGCGTCAATCGGGCAAACGACCGGGGATTCTGGTGATGCCAGAAGCGTTCGGGCTGGGTACCCACGCCAAGCAGCGCGCCCAGCGCCTGGTCGAACTCGGCTATGTGGCGTTTGCCGGTGATCCCTATGGCAACGGAGTCGAGGCAAAGGACCTGCAGGAAGCAATGAAATTGGCTGGTCCTCTAACGCAGGATCCGACGAAATTTCGCCAACGCGGACGAGCCGCACTCGACAGGCTGGCTGCATTTGACCAGGTTGACGCGACGCGCCTTGGTGCCATTGGCTTCTGTATGGGGGGTACCTTTGGCCTTGAACTGGCACGGGACGGTGCACCCCTCAAGGGCGTAGCCACCTTTCACGCTGGCCTGCAGACCCAGCGCCCAGCCGTAGAAGGTCAGGTCAAAGCCAGTATTCTGGTTTTGACCGGGGCCGACGATCCCTTCGTGCCTGCCGATCAGGTGGTCAAGTTTCAGGAAGAAATGACCAAGGCGAAGGTCGATTGGCAAGTTATCAGCTATAGTGGCACCGTTCATAGTTTCACGAATCCTGATGCGGCAAGCGTCGGCAATCCAGGTCTTGCTTACAACAAGCGAACCGACGAACGCTCGTGGAGAGCGATGGCGTCCTTCTTCGAAGAAATCTTCCGCGCGTGAGGGTTTTCCGCGACGTTCGCAGTCCCGGGCCTTGATTTCGTTATTGCTGAGAATCAAGGCCCAACTCGCCCGCAGCTCAATTCCACAAGGCGTTTCTTGAACCGACAAATAGCGGTTTGTATAGTGGGCACTAACCTCTCGGACAGGTGGGGAAGCTGTTGCGCATGGATGCGATGAAAACCTTGTTCCTGAACCCTCCTTCCTATGACGATTTCGATGGAGGGGCCGGGTCACGTTACCAGGCGACGCGCGAAGTCTGGTCGTTCTGGTATCCTACCTGGTTGGCCTACCCAGCAGGTTTGGTGCCCCAAGCCCGCTTGCTCGATGCTCCGCCGCACGGCTACACGCCCGAGCAAACAGTGGCTGAAGCCAAAAACTATGAATTTGTGGTCGTTCACACTTCTACGCCGTCGCTGAAAAGAGACATACGGACGGCGGAAGCCATCAAAGCGGCCAACCCGGATTGCATCATCGCCTTCGTCGGTGGCCATCCCACTGCGCGTCCCGAGGAGACTTTGCAGCTGTCCGAGGCAATCGATATCGCCGCCCGCAAAGAATTTGACTATTCCATGGCCGAGGTGGCGTTCGGCAAGGAATGGAAAACTATCGGTGGCATCAGCTACCGGCGCAACGGCACGATCCATCACAATCCCGACCGTCCGGTCTTGACCAATGAAGAGCTGGATCGATTGCCATTTGTGACGGAGGTCTACGAAAAGAATCTCGACTATCTCAAGTACAATAGTCCTTACTGCCAGTATCCATATGTGTCGATGTACACCGGGCGCGGCTGTCCGGCACGATGCACCTTTTGCCTGTGGCCCCAGGTGACCCAGGGCCACCGCTATCGCGTGCGCAGTCCGGAGAATGTATACGAGGAAGTCGCCGCGATGAGAGCGAAGTTCCCCAAAATGAAGGAGCTCTTCTTCGACGACGACACCTTTACTGCCGATCCGGCGCGAGCACGGAAGATTGCTCAATTATTGAAACCACTCGGCATTACCTGGTCGACCAACTCGCGCGCCAATGTCGACTACGAGACCCTCAAGGTGATGAAGGAAGGCGGGCTTAGGCTGTTGGTCGTCGGCTATGAAAGCGGCAATGCGGAAATTCTCAAAAACATCAAAAAAGGAGTCAGGCTCGAGCGTGCGCGCCGCTTTACTCGCGACTGCCACGAGCTCGGCATCCTGATCCACGGGACCTTTATTCTGGGTCTCCCCGGGGAAACTCGCGAAACTATCGAAGAATCAATGCGTTTCGCCCAGGAGATGGATTGCGAAACTATTCAGGTTTCGCTCGCCTCGCCATATCCTGGCACCGAGTTGTTTGAGTACGTTACGAATCACGGTTACCTGGCTGTCGACCCACTGCTCGACGAGGCGGGCTATCAGAAGTGTACCGTGCAGTATCCCCACCTGAGCGCCGATGAAATTTACCGTTCGGTCGAACGCTTCTATCGCAGTTTTTATTTTCGTCCGCGCTATATCTTCAAATCGGTACGTAAAATGCTCTCCTCATCTGAAGAATGTAAAAGGTTGCTCAAGGAGGGGATGCAGTTCCTGTCTACAATGCGGCAACGGCGGGTCCAACTTCAGCGTCCCACTATGACCCAGGCCTGATTGCTGATCACCACAGGAAAACACGCTCGAGGATGCTGCTTATTGCCGCAACTATTACGACGTTCAGCGTTGCGCAGTGAATCTCATTGTCGGCTTTGCTGCTGCGTGTTGTGCGCTTTCGGTTGCCTACTACCTGCTTAGCACGGCAATTGGCTTGCGCTTCGCCCGCCGGGCGGCACAGCTACCAGGATCTTCGCCAAAGATTGCGCCTCGGCTTGCGGTGCTGAAGCCGCTGCACGGCTCTGACGATTATCTAGCTGACAACCTGGTCAGCTACCTGGAGGTGGACTACTCAAAGGTGGATTTTGTTTTCGGCGTATCCGATTACGAAGACCCGGCCGCCTCGGTAGTGGTTGCACTTAAACCCCGATATCCGTTCAGACACATAACTTTAAATATCGGTGAGCGACCCAACTGCGCCAATCGCAAAGTAGCCAAGCTCATCGAAATGGCGCAACGGGTTCCCCGTGCGGAAATTCTGGTCCTAAGCGATGCCGATGTTGCAGTCGAACGCGATCATCTGTGGCGGCTGGTGAATGAACTCGAGGCTGACCCTGAGCTAGGGCTGGTTACCTGCCTTTACCGAGCGAAGGCCGGTGGTGGGATGGTCTCGCGTCTTGCCGCGCTCTTCGTAAATACCGATTTCGTGCCGCTGATCATGATCTCGAAGACGATTGAGCCTATGCGGTACGCAATGGGCGCAACGATAGCGATCAGGCGCGAAGCGCTGGCCTCAATTGGCGGCTTCACGCGGGTCAAGGACCTGCTGGCGGATGACTACTATCTGGGTAAATTCGCCAGCGACCAAGGCTACAAAATCGGGCTGTCCAGTTCGATTGTGACGGTCAGGACCGACGAGCCTGATTTTACTGCGTTTTGGAACCATCAATTGCGGTGGATGCGCACCTATCGCAACACGCGCCCCATTAGCGTGGCGACTATTGTCCTGCATGGTCCCTTCTGGGCCTCGATGCTTCTACTGCTGACGAACTGCAGTAAACTCGCGCTAACCGTTTTTGCTGCTGTTGTCGCTGTCCGCATACTCACCGCGCGTTTGCAGATAAGCCAGGTTCTCGGACTGCCGGAGCAGCGCAATGACTCCTGGTTAACTCCGGTTAAGGATTTGGTTATGACCGCGGCATGGGTGGCCAGTCTGTTGAGTAACAAGGTGCTGTGGGCGGGGCGACGGCTGCGGGTCAGATCCGATGGCACGATGGAGGAAATCGTGAGCTCGCCGGTGGTAGGCTGGCCGGGCCCGTCGCGAACTGCCGCAATTGACCAGCGTCATAGCGGCGACTGATCTTCCGTCGACCCCCCGCCGACTGCCTTCTTCGCTCCGGATCGGCCGCAATCTTGTGGAGCGTACGTGGGACTTCAATGCTACAACTGCCCTGAATCGCGTTTTGTTGGTGGTCTGCTGGTGGCTCTGATCGCCAGCATCATGCTGGCAGCCGGCCTGGCGATTATGAAAGAACGCGCCCCAGCGCTGCCAGCGATTCGCGCGTCCTCACCCGTCAAAGCTCTTCTATGCTGGATCTGCGATTTGCCCTGGCTCGCAGCGCTGATCATCGAAGCCGCGGGTTATGCGCTATATTTCGTGGCTTTGGCACGCGCCCCAGTATCGCTGGTGGCCGTGGTGATGCAGGGCGGTATTGCGGTGTTTGTGCTGATCGCGGTGGTTTTTCTCGGGGAGCGAGCCAACTACCTGGAGGCAAGCGGAATCGCCGCTATTATCCTGGCGATGGTTCTGCTGGCGCTGTCGTTTGATAATGTTCCGGTTCGTGGTCAACTTGATTCAGATACCCTGTGGATGGTTTCGGCGGTTACGCTGGCTGGCACGGTCGTCTTGTGGTCGGCGCGCCGATTGCGTTCGAACGGCTCAGCGGAGGCGATCGCATCGGGCATCGCTTTCGGCCTGAGTACGCTATACACCAAAGCGTTGGCCGATGTTCTCGCGACTCGGACCGACTACCCAGCGGCGCTTGCCTTGCTCGCCAGTCCCTGGCTGTACCTGACAATGATTGCCAACATCGGTGGTCTCGTGCTTTTACAAAATTCTTTTCATCACACCCGCGGACTGATCGCGATGCCTCTGTCGTCGGCAATATCCAATGTGGTACCCATAGCCGGCGGTATGCTGGCTTTCGGCGAACGTCTGCCGCAGGAGTCGCTGCCTGCGGCTTTTCGTTCCGCCGCATTCATCTTAACGATCGTGGGCAGTATGTTGCTGGCAGGTGCAGAAACTATCACTGACGACAGCCATCAAGTCCAGCGCCGTCGCCATTGACGAACACGCGTCCGCACGACAGAGCTCAACCAGGCGACTATTGATACATCGGATGGGGGTATCATGAAGATTAAACGAATGGGACGTACCGGCCTCAAGGTCTCGGAGATCTGCCTCGGAACAATGACCTTCGGCTTACAATGCGACGAGCAAACCAGCTTCGCTATCATGAACGCGGCATTGGAACACGGCGTAAATTTTATCGACACGGCCGACGGCTATCCGATGGGCGGCAATCTGGAGACCGTGGGACGGACAGAAACCATTGTCGGTCAATGGCTTAAAGGCCGACGCGACAAAATTGTGCTTGCCACCAAGTGTTGGGTACCGATGAGTAGCGAGCCCAACGACCGCGGCCTTTCACGCAAACACATTTTTGACGCCGTAGAGGCCAGCCTGCGGCGACTCCAGACCGACTACATCGACCTCTATCAGGCTCATGCACCTGACCCGGAAACCCCGCTGGATGAAACGTTGCGCGCGTTCGATGACTTGGTCCACCAGGGCAAGGTCCGCTATCTTGGCTGCTCAAACTTCAAGGCGTGGCTGCTCGCAACGGCGCTTGCTATCAGCGATAAGCATGATTTGGCGCGGTTCGATTGCGTCCAACCCCGCTACAATCTGCTGTTTCGCGAAATCGAAAATGAATTGCTGCCCTTATGCCATCATTTCGGTATCGGTGTGATTGCCTATAACCCACTGGCAGGCGGCTTCCTAACCGGCAAATACAAACGCGACACTCCGCCGTCACGCGACACTCGCTTTGGATTTCTCTCGGGCCGAACCCGCTCGATTTACCACAAACGGTATTGGCAGGATGAGCAATTCGAGGCTGTTGAACACCTGCAGGACTTCTTCTCACGCCGCAATAAGTCCCTCACACAGGTGGCGATCGCGTGGGTTCTGGCACAACCCGACGTGACATCTGCCATAGTCGGAGCCACCTCTCCTGCCCAAATCCATCAATCCCTGCCGGCCGTAGAACTGAAGCTCGAGGCCGATGAAATGGAGGTTTGCAACGACGTCTGGTTCAGACTCCCTCGGCTCCGCGATCCCGAGGTGGCGTTCCGCTGAGAAGGTCCCGGTGCGGAAAAGTGCCGAAAATGCTTCACTGACCGAACCTTCCCGATGGCAGGGCTTCATGTTAACGTCCCAGATTGCCTATCGTTTGAAATCTGCGGTATGGATTAGTGCCTTTTCCTTCCTGCTTTGCGTTGTCGCTGATCTCGTTTCGCCGACGCGCTCACAAGCCTCGGACGCTCGTCACGAGATGGTTGCCGCCGAGGGCGCGCTGGCTGCCGACGCTGGCCTCGAGGTTATGAAACATGGGGGGAATGCCGTCGACGCTGCAGTCGCAACTTCTCTGGTCCTGGGCGTCACCAACGCGGCGTCGTGCGGCATCGGTGGCGGCGGTTTCATGCTGATCTATTGGGCCCAAGACCACAAACTTTATGGTCTGGACTACCGCGAAAGGGCACCGATGACGGTGACCCCAGCTAGTTATTTACGCGACGGCAAACCCGACGAACGGCTGGCGCGCACGGGGGCGCTTGCGGTAGCCGTACCCGGCGAGCTTGCCGGTCTCGACGCGGCGCTGCGTCGCTTTGGCTCCATGCGATTTTCGCAGCTGAGCCGGCAAGCGATCAGGCTGGCGCGCGATGGATTTCCCATCTCACCGCACCTGGCCAAGGATATCCGCCTTACCGCCGCTGATATCTCTCATCAACCCGGGTTTCGCACGGTTTTTTTTAATGATGCCGGTTTGCCGTTGCAGGCGGGCGCGATCGCACACAATCCCGCCCTTGCGGCCCTGCTCGAGCGATTGGGCAACGATCCGGTTCAGGACTTCTACCACGGTAAGAGCGCACATCAACTGGTCGACTACCTGGCCCGCAATGGAGGCCTCCTGACGTTGCGCGATCTGGCCGAGTACCGTCCAATCTGGCGCAGCCCGATCAGTGTCGAATATCGAGGATATCAGGTCTACACGATGCCGCCGCCATCCTCGGGCGGGATCGTGCTCGAAATTCTGAAGATGATCGAGTCGGAACCTATCGCTCATCTGGCGGCCGACTCGCCGCGATATCTCGCCTACCTGGTTCCAATGATGCGCCAGGGTTTCGTTGATCGGAGCGCCTACGCCGACCCGGCTTACGTCAAGGTGCCGGTGGCGCAGTTACTGTCGGCGAGTCACATCTTGCAGGCACGTGAAGTCGCCCTACGAAAAAATCGCGCTGTGCCGGCAATCGCAGTCGTGCACGACCACGGAACATCCAATTTTTGCGTAGTTGATCGCCACCGCAACGTTGTTGTCGTTACCACAACGATTAACACGATTTTTGGCGCAAAAATGATGGTTCCGGAAATGGGCGTGGTGCTTAACAACGAAATGGATGACTTTACCGTCGCGCCGGGCGTGCCCAATGCCTTCAAGTTAACTCAGTCGGCGGCGAATGAAATCGCCCCCGGCAAACGCCCGCTTTCGAGCATGTCTCCGTTGATTGCCTTCCGGGATGGGCGGCCGGTACTGGCGGCTGGGGGCTCTGGCGGGCCTACCATCATCAGCAGCGTGCTTCAAGTAACGCTCAATCAGCTCGATTTTCGTCTGACCCCAGCTCAGGCGATTGCTCAACCACGAGTCCATGATCAGGCCGATCCCGATATGGTGCTGGCGGAGTCGAATCTACCTGCGGCGACCTTCAGCGCGCTTCGCCAGATGGGTTACCGGGTCAAGAGCGTGAGCGAACTCGGTGCTGTCAATTCAATCAGGATAGATCCGGAAGTCCTGATGGGAGCTTTCGATCAGCGGAAGGGTGGTGGCGTGGCCGGCGATTAAAGAACTTCAACCACTATGCTTTGGCCGATCGGCTCGTAACAATTCATCGACGCGGGCCGCGTTCTCGATTCCAGCATCAAATTCAAAATCCAATTCCGGAGTGTAGCGCAGCTGGAGCACGCGGCCGATTTGCCGTCGAATAAAGCCGCTGGCGCTGCGAAATCCTTTGACCGATTCGGTGGCAACCTGGTGACCCTGGAAATGAGAGAAAAAAATGCGGGCGTGCCGCAGATCGTCGCTCATCCTGACCCGAGTTAGGGTTACTCCCCGCAAGCGCGGATCTTTCAGGTCGCGCAGCAGCAGCTGCGAGAGTTCTCTTAGCACCATCTCGGCCACCCGCTCTTGCCGCCTGTCGTCGCCTTCCACCATGCCTTGAATAATAGTCCCAGTTCCTGCTGTACCTAAAACCAAGCCTGATGATCTCCACCCGGCGAATGAGGTCCGGCAATCCCGATTGCCCGCCTCAGGGTACCGTCGAGAGTAACGAATGAGCTGTCGCCGAAGCGATGCGAACGTTGACTGTATCACCGATGTTGATAGAGGGAGAGGCGGGGAAGAGCGCCGTCTTGAATTGCGGCGTCTTGCCGACCATCATGCCGCCGCCACGTCGTGCGGGACCTTCAACGAGCACTGGGAACTCGCGCCCGATCAGCGCGCGGTTACGTTCGAGCGAGAGCGATTCCTGAAGCGCAATAACCTCAGCCAGGCGGCGGCTCTTTTCTTCGTTACTGACAGTGTCGCCAAGTTTAAAAGCGCGCGTATGCTCGCGCACCGAATACTTGAACATAAACGCCGAGTCGTAACCGACCCTCCGCATGAGGTCGAGCGTGGCGGCGAAATCACTTTCCTCCTCACCATGAAAACCCACGATGATATCGGTCGACAGGGCCAGATTTGGAATAGCGGACCGTAAACGCTCCACCAACCTGAGATATGCCTCAGTGGTGTATCCGCGGCCCATTGCTGCCAGGATCCGATCCGAGCCAGACTGCACCGGCAGATGAAGATATGGCTGCACCTTGGGCTCTTGCGCCATTGCCTCGATCACGTCTGCGGTCATGTCGGAGGGGTGGGGCGAAGTGAACCGAATCCGGGTAATGCCATCCACCGCGGCTACCATTCGGAGCAATTGGCCAAATCCGACTTGATTGTAACGATAAGCGTTTACCGTCTGGCCGAGCAGGACGATCTCTTTGGTCCCGCGTTCCGCCAGACGCTCAACTTCGCGCAAGATGGCAGGGAGGGGGACACTGCGTTCGCGTCCTCGAACGTAAGGCACTACACAGAACGCACAAAACTTGTCGCAGCCCCGCATGACCGTGACATAAGCCCGCACACCAGAATCATATGCGGGCGAGATATCACTGTAAGTCTCGGCGCGGTCCAACCGCACGTCGACGGTCGGATCACCGGCTACGCCGGCAAGCAGTTCAGGTAGCCGCCGATAGCTGTCTGGACCAGCGACAACGTCGAGCCACGGCGCCTTTTTTAACAATGAAGCACGATTGTGCTGGGCCATACAGCCGAGCAATCCGAGCTTACGCCTCGGGCGCGCGTCCTTGAGTCGTGCGAGATCGCTCAACCGCCCAAGAACACGGTCTTCGGCGTGCTCGCGAATCGCACACGTATTGAGCAGGATAATGTCCGCCTCATTGGCATCGCTGGTGGTCGCGTATCCTGCCTGCTGCAGGATAGCAGTCACCATCTGCGAATCCGCAATATTCATCTGGCACCCGTAGGTCTCCAGATAGACCCGCGGCGCACGGCAGGCGTTGTTCTCGACAATCATCGTAGGGCGGCTATCAAGCTTAGAACAACGCTGACCGGTGGCTCAACCTGGTTTTCCGCAAGCCGCATAACCCAGTGACGAAACAAGGCCAAGCCCGCCGGTGTTTGGCACGAGGCCAACACATTGTAGTATGCTTTAGGCGCAGAATGGCTTTTTTGGTCGTTGCCAGCAAATTTGGAACCGCACGTGACCGGATTTCAACTCAAGGTTGGCCCGTGGGTCGGGGCTGGATTGCCCACATAAGCTGCCAATTGAAAGACCGGTCGCGTTAGAGCGTCGTCGGAGGAAACCCGGTTATGGCTTTCGAGTACAAGCGCATTGATGCCGACAGTCATTGCCAGGAAAAACCGGATACCTGGACCAGCCGGATGTCGAAAACCAAATGGGGCGACCGCATCCCGCAGATTCGCGAGAAGGACGGACGCGAATACTGGGTTTGCGATGGCAGAATAATGATGAACGGATGGCTCGCGCTGTGTCACGGGGTTATTCCGGATCGCAAAACCCTGCCGACCCATTGGCGCGACGTCCCATCGATGATCTATACGGCCGACGGTCGTATGCGCGCGATGGATCGCGACGGCGTTTCGGCCCAGGTGCTCTTTCCCAATACGGCGGGGGTTGGTGGCGAGGGCTTCATGATGAAAATGGACCCCGAGTTCCAAAAGGACTGTGTGCGGGCGTATAACGACTATTTGGCCGAAGAATTTTTCGACGTTGCCCCTCACCGGTTCATCACCCTGGCGATACTGCCGCTTTCGAGCGTGGAGGCAGCGGTCGCCGAATTGAAGCGAGCCGCCAAGCGGGGCCATCGCGGTTTCCTCATGATCAGCGCCACTGAGCAGTATCACCTGCCTGCCTTCGCCGACCATTATTGGGACCCACTCTGGGCAACTGCCCAGGAGCTCGATATGCCGGTGCATTTCCACAATGTGGCTGGCGCCAAACGGCTTACCTTGGGCTCGGAACCCGGCTCGAGCGACATGAAGATGCTTGCGATGGCGAGCGCCAATTCTTTTGCGCTCTCTGCGCAGATCTTTGCCAATCTGCTGCTGAGCGGCGTGCTCGAACGATTCCCTAGGCTGACCTTTGTCGGCGCCGAGAGCGGGATCGGATGGGTGCCCTACGTGCTTGAAGCGTGCGATTACGAATGGGAGCGCAACCAGCTCTACAAAAACGGTCTCAAGCGCAAGCCGAGCGACGCCTTCCGCCAGCAATGCTACGTGGATTTCTGGTACGAGCAGGCCGGGATTAAACTTCGTGACTACATCGGCATCGACCGGATCCTGTGGGAAACGGACTTCCCGCATCCGACCTCGATTTGGCCGGCCGCGGACAAGTGGCTCAAATGGAGCTTTGAAGGAGTTCCCGAAGAGGACCAGCATAAGATTCTGGTTGAAAATCCCAAACGGCTCTACAAGCTGTAGCGGATAAAAAGTTACCGCTCGGTTTGACTCGCTGCTCTGCTCCAGGCCAGGAAGGACGATGCTGTGGCACTGCGATTTGGTGTGATCTCTGCTGACGACCATGTGGTGGAACCGCCTGATCTGTGGACCAGTTGCCTGTCGCAGGCAAAATGGGGCGACCGCATTCCGCACGTGGCTGTGCAGTCGGACGCGACCGAGCGTTGGGTAATCGATGGCCAGGTCAGGCTGTCAACTTCGCTGGTCTCGACCGGGGCGTTATCCACAGACCGAGGTTCGGAGCCGCAGCACTGGAGTGAGGTGCCCAAGGCCGCGTACGACCCGGCGGCGCGGCTGGCCGCGATGGATTCAGACGGCGTCGATTGCTCGGTGCTATTCCCGTCAGCCGCGGGCGTGAGCGGCGAGGCGATTGGCGCAATCAAAGACCTCGAGCTTCAAGTCCAATGCGCGCGTGTCTATAACGACTGGATTATTGACGTTTGGGGCGCATCCAGTCCGCGTTTCGTGCCCCAGGCCATCCTCCCCGCAGGATCGGTTGAGGCGGCGGTGGCGGAAGCCATGCGCGCGGTGGGCCGGGGCCATAAGGGATTAATCATGCCCGCGCAGCCCTCGCAAATAAATCCAGCCGTACCTCATCTCTACAAGCCTGACTGGGATCCGCTATGGAAGACAATCGAGGAACTCGGGGTCCCCGTATGCTTCCACGCGGGCAGCGCTCCCAGCGTTATGTTCGAGATAAGCCCGGCCTACGACTCAGCCGGGGCCCGCGCATTCGACAACGTCCGCCAGTCGGCCGGCAGTGCAGCATTGATCAATGGGATGGTGCTGTCGGGAATTCTGTACCGGTTTTCGCGACTGCAGGTTGTCTTTCCGGGTAGTGCGATTGATTATGTGCCGTTTGCGCTCGAAGCACTGGACCATCAGTGGGAACGTCAGCGTCTGGCGGAGAACGAAGGCTTCCTGCAGCGGCCCTCTGAGATTTTTCATCGACAGTGTTACGTGACGACGTGGAAAGAAAGGGTCGGACTGCGCAATCGCAACTATGTCGGTGTGGAGCGCATCCTCTGGCAATCGGAGTTTCCCCGCTCGACGTCGACCTACCCCGAAACCACGCGCATGATCGCCAACAACTTCGCTGACGTACCTGCTCAGGAGCGCGACCTGATCCTCTGGCGCAACGCCGCTCGACTTTACCAGCTGTCAACCTGAAAGTCGGGCTGCAATTTAGCAGTTCCCGCGCAGCTGCCACGTGGACGGGAAACCCCGTGGGCTGCTGGAGCTGAAGTCTGCCGAGTGCAATGACGTGCTCGTGGCCGTCTCGACGCAGAACGCAAATGACGGAGACACTGATTACAGCGGATCGGAAATGCTCGAGCTTAAGGTTTCAAGAGCTGCGAATCGCAAGTCCACGCAGGCTCTGGCACCGGGACGTGCGTAAAGAGAAGAGCAGGTCGAAGGCACGGGGATAGTTGCGTCGCAAGACTGCGTTTGCTGTTAGAAGGAGAAGCCGTGAAGCCGATCAGCGTCACGCTGGAGAAAAGCAAAGAGACCAAGGGAACGTACCGGTTCGATTCGCCCGATCCGAACGCCGTCATCACCAGCGTGTACGTGAGAAAGAGCGCGTTCGACGACGGCGCCGTTCCAAAACGTATCGTCCTCACGGTGGCCGAGGCGGGAAGCTGAATCCTAGGTACTTCCCGCGATGGAGGTCAACAGGAAACAATTCAAGGTACAGGCCGGCGAGAAGTTCGCTTGTGCGGCTCTCCCAACCACCGCGCTGGAAATTTGTGATCTGCCGCCCAACGAACCCGCTTGCTTGGGTCACAGCTGTTGGGCTTCTTCGGGCCTCCCTTTTCGGCTGAACGACCGGTGGAAACTCCAACTAGGGGAGTTTGAGGCAAATTGGCTCGAGCGAGGCAAGAAGTTCGTTTTTACCACGAAGATGCCATCGGCGGAGCCCGAGATCCTGAATGAGCAGGACACGCGTCTGCTTGAACGTTTGAACTTACTGCTCTGGGGCATCGCTATAGTTGCGGGCGTGCCATCGATAGAGTTCGGCTCCATCCTGTCCGGTGGAAGAACCGCACAGGATGCGCTTCTACGGCGCGTGGCGCCAATCGAGTCGTTTTACCGAACTCCGGGAACTTCAATACCGTCGACCACTGTTTCGGAACTGCGCAGCGCGGCGCGATTCGTGGAGCGCTTCGAGAAGATTGTTCAACGGAGACAACGGGAACAGCGCTCGTATTGGCGACCAGTGAGTGGGCTCTACGCTTTCGTTGCTGCAATGAAGGCCCCGCAAGCGGAGATTCGACTCCACCAGTTTGTAAGGGCGATCGAGTCCTTTTTGTCGCCCTCCGTTTTTGGGGCCAAAAAATTCTGCAAGTATGCCTGCAAATTTCTGAGAGATGCTCCGCGCGCTCAGACGACTCTGCGGCAGATGTACGACTTGCGCAGTGCCGCCGAACACCACCGTCTTTTTGACACGCGCACGCTCCGTGGCATCCAAACACCAGAAAAGGTAGCTATGCAGCGTGCGAGGCAGGCCGAGGCCTTCGCCCGCGAACTCTATCGACGGTTCTTCGCGGAGCAAGAAGATTACCTTGAGTACTTCAAAGACGACAAATCGCTCAACACCCTATGGTCTGACGCCGATAAGCTAGCGACCGTGTGGGGAGAACCTTTTGACATCGATGGGGTTGCGTAGCTGTTGGGTGAGACATGGCACAGGCAATAACATCGCGACCGAAGCGCAATCTTGAGGCATATCAGCATATGCGCAAGGAGCGGCTGAATAACCCGCCGTCGGGCCTTGCGACGCCGAAGACGGACCCGCCGGCAAGAAGCATGAGTGCGAGGCTCCGGTCCCGTCGAAGCTGAAAAAGGTGACCCACTAAGATTCACCTCTCGATCCGCCAGGCTACTCTCGCGAGCATCTAGGTCGCGTTGCGGCGCAAAACAGCGGCAATCAAGGTCTCGTTCGTGAACTAAATCCTACTGGCCTGGGCGGTTGTCATTCTTCTCCGACAGATTGAAGTGAGAGTGAGGATTCGATTTTTATAAACAAATTCATAATGCTCACCATGCACATCGTCACACTCAACGACCGCATGGAAGCGTGGATCGTCAAGAATCGACACGCCGGAAACGCCGCATTGAGTTGCTGCCAAGGCGTACACCTTCTCAGTCGGTCCCAAGGCGCCGAGCGCGAAAGCCTTATCTCTATCGCACACGACAAAATTCGGTGCGTCGAGCACCTTTCGAACGATATTAAGGGCTGGACCATAGCCGATGTTCTTGACGTAGACGTCACGCCAAGTGCCACCCGGGCCTAACTGCTCTTCAAACGTGAGTATGGGCATACGAGCCGCTTTCTCCCTTCTCTTCTCAAAACTGACTATACGAGCATTTATGCACGACGCGACGGCAATCACCACCGTGGCGACGGCGGTTACCGCGGCGGAGTTCTGGTTTAGAAATGCGAGCAGCCAAGCCATAAGTTATTTTAAATGCCGACTTATTCCGCCTCGTCAACCGGAATATCACCCCATGTGCGCTCATATGATGCGCCGCGGCTGGCGTGCGCGGCCCGAACCTGACAATGGTCTGCTGCAAACAAACCCTCGGTCATGAAGCCGAAAAAAGCTAGACCCGCATCGCAAGGGAAAGTTGGGAAGAGAAGCGAGGCAAATGTCAGGAACGCATGCCCGTGGCGCTCGCGAATTGTCGAGCTCGCTGTGGATGTTTGGTTTCAGAGCGACGCCCCGGATGTCTTCAAGCGATCGCGGCGCAGCACTGGATTTCCAGCAACAGCCCCGGAATCATCAGTGCCGACACTCCAATTGTCGCGCTGGTGTAGGCGGGCGTCCGCAAGATTCGCTTGCGCGTCTCCACGTATTTTTGACCGTTAGCGGCTAGATCCACTACGAAACTGGTCATCTGTAGGATGCGGTCGAGCCCACTTCCCGCGGCGCGCAGGATTTGCTCGATATTGCGGAAAGTCTGGATAGTCTGAGTTTCGATCTCGTCACCTACCACCTTGCCCCTGTCGTCCAGCGCGGAAATGCCCGACAAATACAACACGTCGCGGTAGCGCACGCAGTTGGTAAAGCCGAAAGGTTCGTATGCCAATACACCGGCCGGAGTTGGAACGACTTCGATCATTTTCCGGTCACGCCTCCACCGGTCGAAATTATCGCTGATGACTTAATCGGGCGTCCACCGCCCATCTTTGCGCTATGCAGTTCCGAACGCGTACTCGAACCGGACTAATGCGACTGGCAAGTTCGCTATCAGTCCATGTCGGTTAACTTTAAGTTACCAGACTTTGGTGGAGAGGTGTTAGGTAGATGAATGTTCTGATCGTCGCCGGAGCCATCCACCATACCGCCGCAGTACCAACGGTGGGTCGTCGAGCAGGCGCCGCCTCACCAGAACGATTACCGCTTTTGGAGTGATGCTCTGCGCGTCCCGCCCGTCTGATCGCGTCGTTCGCCGCTGTGCGTTCAAAATGCCTGTTAGCCCGCTTGCAGTTGGCGTCGGCCCTGGCTTTCAGGGTGAGGCCGATTACTCAATAAGTCTTGGCACCAACTCGTGGAGCTTCTGCGACCTCCTTGATTGCGGTATGGTTCCCGACGAGTCAGACGCCATTCATCGAGCATTAAGTTGGCCGGTACGTTTACCCAGGGATCTACCGATTGCAAGGTCGCCCGATGGCCAGGATTACGGATCTCAAAGGGTTTTTAGTCTGCCCGAGGAAGGCCGCGATCATACACGACACCGCAGCAGAGTCTCATCAAATGAGCCACGGACCTGTCCAAGTTTCGCGGATCCTAACCACCGGAGACGGACGCTCCGGTGGTTACGATTTTGATGAACTCGCTCCGCCGAAAACGCTTACTCGATCAGGCTGACCGAAGCCGCAGGATATCTCTAGCCCCAGTTGTTCCGGGCCCACAACACGAGGTCGATCATAGGTGATCCAGCTGCAGCGACATTATTGTCTTCGGGCCCATTCCACAAGGGAAAATCCCATTCCTGTTCCTCGGCGGAGGCGACGCCGACCAGCGACGGATAGTCCTCGCCGTCCCACCACCCGAAAAACGGGCCGCCAGAGTCGCCGGCGGTCACATCGCCGTTGTCGGTCTCGAGCTCCATCGCAGCGCCATCTTCGTCGTCATCGTGGAAGCTGATCCCTCCTTGCCACGAGGGCCGCTCGCCTTTAGCGATGGCGCTTGCATAACCCACGAAGCTCCAGTAGTTACCGTCGTTCCAACTGTCGTCGTAGGTCTCGCCGCCGAACCATCCGAGGAAGTCACCCAGCGGATCGATAAGATGCAGCACCGCAAAGTCCCAAGCGGGTCGGTCCACATCGGGGGCGGGCTCCTGGTAGTAGGCCGCCGCTGCGTCGACGTAGGAGTAGACATTCGGACCCAGCGTTGAGACGCCATTGAAGTAGGCCGGCACAAACTGGATCATTCCCGGGTTTGCACCCCACGGCACCGCGTGCGAAGCTGTCAGCACGATATCGCGCGACACCAGCACGCCAGTTGCTCTCCACGACGGCACGAAACTGTACGGGTCGTTGTAAGAAAAGATTCGGCCAATGCATTGCCATGGATAGCCGGTGGGGTAAAAGGGCTGGCGTACGTCGTTGCCGAAAATATACAGCGGTCGCACACGTTTGCCGTTCACCCGCCGCATGGTTGGGCGAGGCAGACGCGCTGCCATTTTGGGATGGTAAATTATGTCGGCCCACTCGGGAATTTTGGGCGGCGGAAGCGGCAGGGTGGGTGAGCTGACCTTGAGCTCGTCCCGTTTGAGGCGCCGGGTTTCCGTGAGCGGCAGACCCCGCATCAGCTTGTGTTCGCGACAAATCTGAAAAGATCGCATGCCGTTTACACTGCTGATTTCGTGGATGATCGTGTCGGTGTTTACCGAGCCTGCTACTGTGAAGCTGTTGGCGGACTTCAGCTTATGCAGTGCGGTCGGCAAAGGTTGGTGTTTGATAATGTTCTCCAGCCTGAGGATGGCGTCCGCGCGCATCGGCGGCGGCACCTTTGTCCCCGTGTTTACCTGGGTTTTGCTCATTGCTCTTTCCTCCGACCGTGACCAGCGGCCTCGCACTTCTTCCACTCGAAGGGGGAGCAACGCGGGTGCCATTGTCGCGCCCTTGATCTGTGGGGCTACGTGGCCAAGAGCTGATGATCTCCATTGCAAACGCAGTTAGCACTGCAAATTGTGGTTTGCAGGGTTGCTCGAGGTCGCTTCGTCGTTGGCAGGCAATCTCCGCTCTTCCGCTTCCAATCCAACGTTACACTGAGCTGATTTGTGCACCTGGAGTTGCGCGCCGTTTGAATTTGAGCATCGCAGCGACGCAGCGGGTGCCTCACCTTCAAAGAAACGGTTTGATCAGAAAGCACAAGCGGCCGCCGAGGCACCTCTCCGCTAACCGCCGGTCTAGCTCGAGCCGCAGGCTCGAAGCTGTCTCGGCTTGGCTAACGTGATTCAGGCCGAGCGGCATCGCCCGATACCGATCGCCTGCACTAACCCCGCCGCGCCAAACCGAGAGACACTAGCTCCGACCTCTCTGGACTGAGTCGAGCCTGGGACGAAAGAACTTTCTCAGAGGTCTTTTGTGGTCTGCCAAAAATGGTTCTCGTCCCGAGCGGTTCCGAGCATCGGAGTCCGCTCCCTCAGCGAATTGCGGTTATCAACGCAGTTTGCTGACCAGCGATGCCCGCCTATCCAGGGCTGCCAGTGCTTTGTCCCGTGGTTCGCTGGCCACGCCCAGGACCAGATGCGAAAAGCCCAGATCGATCATTCGTTTACAAGAATCCTCATTGGGGGTGATTGCGGCCACCGCCAGCTCGATTGTGTCGAAGCGCCGGCCCGCTCGATCGGCAGCCTCCCGCAGTGCGCGCAAGCGTCGGTTCAGAGCCTCATAATCCGCCGCAACCGGGTACCAGCCATCGCAGTAATCGACAACTCGTTCGAGAGCTTTCATCGACAGCGAGCCGAGCCAGACTGGTGGCCCGCCAGGACGCACCGGCTTGGGCCAGCACCAGATCGGATCGAAGTTTACGAACTCGCCATGGAATTCGGCTACGTCCTGCGTCCAGATGCGGCGCATTGCCTTGACGCGTTCGCCGGTTACGCGCCAGCGCTTTTTAAACGGCACGCCGTGATTTTCCATTTCCTCGGCGTTCCATCCAGCACCGATTCCCAGGATCAGGCGCCCATTGGAGAGTGCGTCCAGTGACGCGGCCTGCTTGGCGAGAACGATGGGATCGTGCTCTGTGACCAGGCATACGCCGGCGCCAATTTTTATGCGGGTCGTTGCCATCGCCGCCGCCGTCATCGCTACGAACAGATCGTGGATGTGTGAATACTCGGTCGGCAGGTCGCCGCCCATCGGGAAAGGAGTTTTACGGCTGGTTGGAATATGGGTGTGCTCGGGAAAAAACACTGAGTCGAAACCGCGCTCCTCGGCAGCGCGAGCGAATTCATCGGGCCGAATCGAGTAATCAGTGGCGAAGAGCGAAACTCCAAAATTCATAAGGTCACCTCGTCCGGATCCAGGTAATGGTGAATGTAATCTAGATGGTCGACGACCTTTTTTGAAACCGGAAAAACGCCGATAGGCTGGCCGTAAAATAAGACGGGATGCAGCTGTTCGACCGTAAGCGGCGTCATTTAACAAAGCCCCGCAAGTGGTGTTTTACTGGTTGGATGATGCCAGCGGCGAGGGGTCTCACAATCACCGAACGTATCAACCGATTGGACTGGCAGTCGATTCTCGAGGCGGTCAATGCCGAAGGTTTTGCCACCGTGCCCCCGCTGCTTTCTGCGCAGGAATGCTCCGAGCTGCGGCTCATGTACGGCGTCAGAGAGCGCTTTCGGAGTCGCGTCGAGATGGCGCGATTTCGGTTCGGGGTGGGCGAGTACAAGTATTTTGCTGCTCCGTTGCCACCCATCGTTGCTGAATTACGCTGCTCGCTGTACCGCTGCGTTGTGCCGGTTGCCAACCATTGGATGAAGGTATTGCGGAGCGGAATTAGATTTCCCCCGACGCTCGATGATTTCCTCGACCAATGCCGTCGCAGCGGCCAGAACAAGCCGACCCCGCTTCTGCTGCGCTACGAAGCCGGCGGTTATAACTGCCTGCACCAGGACCTCTATGGTGAAGTCGTCTTTCCCCTCCAGTTTACGTTCATGCTGAGCCGTCGGAACGTCGATTACAGTGGTGGCGAGTTTCTAATGCTTGAACAGCGGCCGCGCGCGCAATCGAAATGCGAAGCGATTTCGCTGGACCTCGGTGCGGCGGTTCTCTTCGCAACTCGCTACAGGCCAGTCAGAGGGACTCGCGGATTCCATCGGGTTACCTTGCGGCATGGGTTAAGTCGCGTTCATAGTGGCCAGCGTTTCGCACTGGGAATAATTTTTCACGACGCGAAGTAGCCTCCGATTGCCTGCGCCTGGTAACCTACAATTCCTGGTGCCTGAGATATGTCAGCGGCGGCGGCGATGCCCTGAATTCTTCGTACACCTTGTTGTAACCGTCGAGATCGTCGACAGTTCGGAAGAAGGCTTCGTGCACATAGCCAAAAACCGGCATCCCTTTCGAGACCATGGGGGCGACCAGGTCGACAATTAAGCCAAAAGGTGCGGCTGCCGGCGTATGATCAAACACTGCTGGCTCACAGATCATCGCCCCGCAATACATCAACGGTCTTAAGTTGACGCCAGGGTGGGCGGGAACTGCTGCTGGATAATCTTGATAACTGCCAGATAAGCGGTCAGTCAGCAGACGAATCCGTCGCACTCGCCCTTCATTGTCGATCTCGATCTGGCTGTATGCATCCGATTTGGCTGGATCACGCAGCACCATTGTTATGATTGCGTTCCGTCGCCGATGGGACGCGATCATGGCGGGCAAATCGAGGTCCATGATGGTATCACTGTTTAGGATCAGAAATGACTCGCTGCCGAAGTAACCGCGCAAGCGAAGCAGAGGGCCGCCCGTACCCTGCAGAATCGCCTCGGGCAAATAGGTTATCTCGACACCCAGCTTGGCGCCGGAGCCGAGAGCTGCGGTGATTTTGGCCGCAAGATGATGCACGTTGATCGCTATCTCGCGGATTCCCGCCTCTCGTAGCAGCAGCAGCGGATAATGGATTAGCGGGTGGCCACCGATTTCGAGCAACGGTTTCGGTATCGCGTTGGTTAACGGCCGCAGACGCTCGCCGTAACCTGCCGCCAGTACCAATGCCTTCATGCTTGTTCGATTCCGGCTGTTGCGGTTCACCCGGAGATTGGCGGCTGGCTTTCAAAGTTGAGAAGTTCGTTCGAACTCATCGATGACTTCGCGCAGTATGGGAAACTCCGGTGTAAGCATTCGCTTGGCTTGTTGCAGTGCGGATGGAATGTAATTGAGGTATTCACGTTTGCCTTGATGCGCCAGGGAGGTGAAACGGCCGATGATCTTGAGCGCGTGTTGCAGCACGCAATAGCGGTAGCTTGTAAGGAAGTCCGCGTAGCTGAGTTTGCTCGCCCCTCGCCTCAGCAAAGTCGCGTGGTAGTAATCGAGCAGCCGGCGCTCGAGTCTCGGCGTAATCACGCGTCCAGTATCGCGCGTGGTCAGCAACACGGCGAGATCCTGTGCCGCAGGCGCCAGGAGCGCATCCTGGAAATCGATGACTCGAATCCGAAGACTCCCGCCATCGCGCTGAATGAAGAGATTGTGGCCGTGATAGTCACGATGAGAAAAGACGCGTGGAAAGGCATCCAACCGAGCCGCGAGTTCATCAAGTTCTTCAGTGAGTCCCTGGTAATTGGCCGCCGCTGTGATTGCGCCTAATCCACTCTTAACGAATTCCTGCAGCTCCCAGCGGAACAGTCGCCGATCATAAGCGATTTCACTCGCTAGACAATTGCTATTGAGCTGCTCAGTCCCGCGGATATGGAAAATCAACAGTTCGTCTACAGCTAGCCGGTAAAGATCGCCGGCGTTGGCCGTCTGGGCGGCTTCGAATAATGGAAGCTGGCCGACATCTTCGACCAGCAGCATGCGGGCGTCTGTATCCGCAACGTAGATCTCAGGCACCGCGACGCCGATTTTCTGGAGAAAGGCGTGGACATTGAGCCATGGCGGATTAGGTAATGGCTCGCGCAGTAACCCGAGGGCGCGAACGTACGACGGAACATCATCCGGTCCGAGGTCGACCGCGATCGCGGAAGGGGGCCGAGCGCCGTCCGGGTTGAGCCTTATTCGCCAAAAGCGCCTGCTCGAAGCATCACCTTTAAGTGGCTCTAGCCCGAGCAGCGCGCCTTGTCCCCAGAGGCGGTCAACGGCGGTGGAAATCCAGGCATGCGGCTCCGTTCGGTCCATCAAGCGTTGCGATTTCGCCGATCTCAAGTCAGGGCTGGTATGCATCCGTTCTGCTACAAAGCTTAGTCTGCCGCTTGGGGAGCGCCAAGTATAGCACTTTCCTCTGCTCGGAAAATCGCGTCCATTAGCGCTTGTCTGCGCTCTCGAGCTATCCTCCCGTAAGCGGCCAATTCAAAGAATCAAATAGCTAGCAAAGTTCTTCTAATCCTCAGTGGCTTGAGGCTGCAATCAAGATGTTACTCGAAACGCGAGTGTCCTATCGCGATGCGACAGGCGCGGAGCGGGTGCTCCGGATGGCTGACCAGACGCGTAGTGAGCGGGGCAGCATCACAATTTCGCAATCAGTCGAACCGATTGAGAGCGGCGAGATCGTTTTTGCGACGGTCCAAAATCGGGGTCGGGAACCGGCCCGTTTAAGATGGGTTGGCTTTGACGTTGACACTGGTTTCGAGGCTTCGTCAGCGGCGCGATTCTTCAAGCATGGATACCAATCCTGGAGCCCATCCTACCCTGTCGTTATCGGTCGCCCTGTACCGAGACCGTTAAGGTCACGATTCGCACGCATTAGCCATCAAAGCGAAGCCGACCGGCCAGAGATTGCTCCCGAGGGCGTAACTTCGGAACTCTTCACGGTTATTGAAGCTGACCAAGCGCGAGAGCGCCTGCTTTGCGGATTTATCGCGGCAGCCAATCAACTCTCTACCATAACTGTCAACTCCCCGGCTCTGGTTACTGCGCGCGCACTGTTTGATGACGTATGGTTGGAGCCGGATGAGACAGTGGAGGTTGAGCCGCTCCTTTGCTGGCGTTCGCAACAGGAAAGCGCGCGCATGGCAGCCCGGTGGGCGGAGCTGCTGGGGAAGCGAATGAAAGCACGCATCGCCGCCCCTTATCAGCGCGGTTGGTGCTCCTGGTATCACTATTTCGACACAATCAGCGAAAGCTCTCTATGCTCAAATCTGGATAGGCTCAGAGAGGTTCGGGCCGAACTTCCGGTCGATATCGTTCAGCTCGACGATGGTTTTCAGCTGGCGCTGGGCGACTGGGAGCGCGCTAACGCAAAGTTTCCCAGCGGCCTTAAAAAGGTTGCTGACAGGATTCGCCAGGCAGGGTTCACCCCGGGCTTATGGACCGCACCTTTTTTGACCGCGGCCGATTCTGAGCTCATGCGCACCCATCCGGATTGGGTCATCCGCGATGACGAGGGAGAGCCGCTCGCGGTCATCAAGAATCCGGCGTGGACGAGCGCCGCGGGAGGTTATGCTTACGCACTTGATCCAAGCAATCCGTATTTTTGTGAATACCTCGAACGACTGTTTGACAGACTTGTCCATGAATTCGGCTATTCGTACCTGAAGCTTGATTTCCTGTTTGCCGGTGCCGCGCAAGGCCGTCGTTACAGTAGCAAACTGACACGAGCGCAGGCTTTACGCCGCGGTCTGGAGGCGGTTCGACGCGGCGCCGGCGACGACGCTTTCCTCCTGGGTTGTGGCTGTCCGCTTGGACCAGCGGTCGGCATTGTTGACGGGATGCGGATCGGTCCCGATGTTGCCCCTTATTGGGGCGACGACACCGAGCCTGGAGCAAGAGTGGCCATCGAAGCTATCTTCGCGCGCAGTTTTATGCATCGTCGTCTCTGGCTTAACGACCCTGACTGTCTGATGTTGAGGAGGAAGGAGACCCGCCTTTCATCAGAGGAACGTTTCGCCCTTGCATCGGCGATTGCGATCTCAGGCGCAATGCTCATTCTGTCCGACGATATGAGCCTTCTCGACGAGGTCGATTTCAGACTGTTTCGCATGGTGACGGAAATCGGGCAGGAGGTCGACAGTCTTGCCTCCAAACAGCCAGTTATCGCCAAAACCATGATGAGCAGCAGCTCGATTCGAATCGCTACTGCTCCAGCGCATAACGGTCGTTGGTATCTTTTGCTCAACGCCGGGGAAACTCGGCAGCGCGTCTCAACTGCTGGTTTTCTGGCCGCCGGGAAGCGTGCGCGGATGATCGATCGGGACGGCGAACGGGATGCGCTGCATGAAATTGAACTTGCGCCGCATTCGGCATGCCTGATTCATTCCCTCAGTTGACTAGCAAAAAGCGTATTGGCGGGCAGTGGAAGGATTGATAGAAAACGGTCACGCTTTTACAGCCTGAGCCCCGGGGGAGCTAATTCTGCGGCGAGGATTGAGAGTATGGGTCTCGACACGGAGGTAAGACCTCAGACGTTTGGCAGATACATTCTTGCCCATCGCAAACCACTGGCGGCCATTTTGATCGCAATCACCGCGTTTATGGCCTACTGGGCGACGCGTGTGCCAGTGGCGACGCGCTTCGAGGATCTGTTTCCCAGCAAGGATCCCAACGTCCTGCTGTATCGAGAATATCGGCGGCAATATGGGGGAGCGCAGACTCTGGTGCTGCTGCTGCGCGTACGTGACGGCGATATTTTCAACATGAAAACCCTGCGGGCGATTCAGGACCTGACTCGGCAAGTCGATATCTTGCCCGGTGTCAACCATAACGAGGTGTTTTCGCTCGCCTCTTATCGGCTGGTTTATGCGCGCGCGATCCCTGGCGCTTTGGTGTCGCGTCCCTACATGTATCCCAAAATTCCCCAGAACCAGGCCGAACTCGAAGACTTGAAGAAAACGGTCATGGCCCATCGTGAGGAATTGGCTGGCTATGTTACGCCGGATTTTAAAGGGGCCCTGATCGTTGCCGCATTCAACGAACGGGGGCTCGATTACAAAGCGCTGTTCGATGCAGTGCAGTCACTAATCGCTAAATACCAGGATGCAAACACCACAATCTACGCGAGCGGTGCCGCGATGTTTGCGGCCTGGGGCTATCATTATTTGCCGCGAATTTCGCTCATCTTTCTGATTTCCGTGGCGCTGATGGTGCTCATTCTATACCTGGCTCTTGGCCGCCGGAGCACCTGGTGGGCGCCGATTGTCACCGGGCTCTGCTCGACAATATGGGGGCTCGGGTTCGTTGGTTTGATGCGATTCAACTTCGATCCGGTGATGTTGGTTATACCATTTATTCTAACCGCCCGAGACCTGAGCCACGGGATCCAATGGCATGGCCGCTACTACGACGAGCTCGATCGGAACGCTGACAAGATGGCGGCCTGCGCAGCCACCGCCGACCTGATGCTGCGGCCGGGGTTGTTGGCGGTAGTGGCGAACATCGCCGGAGTCATATTTCTGGTTATCGGCAATATTCCTCTGCTCCGGCAGATCGGCTACGGAGGTGCGGTCTGGCTCGGCGCCAGTTTGGCAATGGTGTTTGTGTTCCAGCCTATCCTCATGAGTTATCTGCCGCGGCCACAGATTTATCCATCGCGCCAGAAGCAGGGCGAAGGCCTTCGCGGCTCCTTCTTGGGTTCAGTTATGGCGCGGTTCGAGCAGATACCCGTGACGCACGGGGTAATGCGGACGGCATTGGTCGTTGCGGCAGCGGCATTAATGATCGCGGGTGTCGTCGCCAGCCAGCATGTGCCGATAGGGTACCAGACCCTGGGAACACCGCTTTACCGCGAGAACGCCAAGATCAACCAGGACACGGCTGAAATTGGCAGGTTCGTGCCCACCAATATGGCGTGGGTGGTGATTGAGGCTCCGAATTTCCCCAAGCCGGAAAACCCGATTTCGGTCAAGACCCTTCGAATGGCCGATGATCTGGCAACCTACCTGCTCGATCGGGGAGACGTCCTGGCGGTGCTGGGTTTCGCTGAGATCGCATCCAAACCCATGAACATGTTGCTTCACAATGGCGATCCGAAATACTATGCGCTGCCCGATACCGATACCTTGAGCGGGACCTTGTGGTTCTTCTTTTTCAGCGGCAGTGCCCCGGATGAGGTCTACACCTTCTTTGGCCGGTATCCTAGTGTCACAAGTATGAGTGTGCGGCTCCTGCTTGCAGATCATACTTATCGTCGGCTACAGCGCCTGCATGCTGATTTGGACAATTTCGTCAAAAGTCGCGTGATCAACGATCCGGACCTCAGTCAGGTGAAAGTGCGCTACGTCGGCGGTGACGCGGGCCTTTACCTGGCCAGTGACAATGTTGTGCAGCGGCTCAATACAATAAATCTGGCGTTGACTCTGGCTGTCATTTTTCTCACGACCACATTGATCTTTCGCTCGCTTACGGCCGGGCTGCTGCTGGTAATTGCCGCCGTAATGGCTAACTTCGGTGCCTTCATTTACATGAATCGCGAGATCATAGGTCTGACCATCGACACCATCCCTGTCATCTCGCTAGGTATCGGCCTCGGCATCAACTATACAATCTACACCTTGGGAAGGATTCGCGATGAGGTAGCCTCCGGGGTCGTGCTCGATACTGCGATTACCACCGCCTTGCATACGACCGGCTGGTGGGTATTTGCCACATTTGCGGTGATGGTAGGTGGAATAATCCCATGGGCGTTTTCCCCGCTCTTATTCCATAACGAAATGAGCGTACTGTTGATTCTGTTGATGGTGGCGAACCTGCTGGTTGGCTTGTTGATCCTCCCCAGCTATATCGCATGGCAGCGCCCGCGCTTTCTGACTGATTATTCCGTCTCGATCGGATTACCAGGCCGGGAGGCAGCGGGACGGGCGGTCTCGTAGGAGGTGGAAAAATCAGCCGAGGCTAGAGGATGGGTACCCGCGCTTCAAGCCACCCGCAATGTAACCAGGCTGGCGCGCAACTCCTTGCCACTTATGTCGGGTTTAATTGCGAGTTCGAGTATACCGACGTCGCTCAGATTGACCCGGTAATCCTCGATTTCGCTAGTGGATCCGTTGGGGCTGAAAGTCCACTGCTGACGTACGATCTCGCTGAAGGATGCCGTCTGGTCACTGGGAGCCCAGCGCAGAACAAATTCCTGGGTACGTTCAGCGTGGGTTTCGGCGAACTCCAGTCTGATTCGATGCAAGGTGGCCGGTGTCGCGAAAACGAGTCGAATGAGTTGTTCGCCTGGTTCAGCAGCTCTCCACCCTTGGCCTCCGCTGGCCAGCATCAATGCAGATTCTATCGGAAACGCCGCATCCTCAGATGTCAGTTCGACTTCGGCTAGGGTTTCGAGGTTGAGCCAGTTCTCCGATTCGGGCCCTGCTGCCGTGCGATTTTGGCCAATGATCCGTTTGCGCATGGCAATGCGTCCTGGGTTGTTTTCCGATCATAGCTTAAGCGCGGGTTCAACCCACTTGCGCGCCAATTCTTCGATTAGTTGCCTGACTTCCGCCTCGTTCGACATTGAGCGTTGAAACACCGGTGTGAGGTATAGTTCGTCAACGCCGGCATCGCGATATCGGGCGAGGTCATCGGGAGTCGCCTCAACCGTGGGAGAAACTGCGAATTCGAACTTTTGTTGGTCGCGCCCGTTGGCTGCGAGCAATTCACGAAGTCGGTTGATCGCCTGGGAGGTTTCGTCAGGCGTTAGATTGAAGCCGCACCAGCCGTCGCCATAGGACGCGGCGCGCTTGAGCGCTGCCTCAGTCTGGCCGCCTACCAGCACCCGCAGTCCTGCGCCTTGAGTCGGTTTTGGATAGCTAACCACGCCCTCAAAGTTGACGAATTCCGCGCTATAACTGCGCCCATTTCCCCAGACGCATCGCATCGCCTCCACGTACTCCCTGGTGCGCTGCGCTCGGCGCTCCCATGGAATTCCGAGTGCGTCGAATTCTTCTCGGAGCCATCCAACGCCGATGCCGAGCGCCAGGCGTCCACCACTCAAAAAATCAAGGCTGGCGCAAATCTTGGCGAGCAACAGCGGATTGTACTCTGGAACGAGACAGATTCCGGTTGCGAGCCGAATGCGTTTGGTATGCGCTGCCGCATAAGTGAGCGCCACGAAGGGGTTGAGCAGCGCAACGTCAGTACGGATGGGAAGGCTGTGTCCCCGTGAGTAGGGATATTGAGAGGCAAACCGCTCCAGGAAGACAACATGCTCCGGTGCCCAGAGCGTGGCGAAGTGCAGCCGCTCGGCATGAGCGGCTACGGCCGTGATCAAATCGGGCCGCGCGAGATTGCCAATCCCGATGGCAAAGAAGCCGATCCTCATGGTTCTTCCCCTGGTTCGCAAACTTTCATTCGGTTTCCAGCCAGACCGATGGCTTCGTTACCACTCCGTGACGTGCGAAAATTGCATCGATCTCCTTCATGTCGGCCTCCGAAATTGACCAGCCAAGGGCACCAAGATTGTCTTCGACTTCATGTGGATTGCGACAACCTACTAAAGCGGTGCTGATCACCTGATTAGACAAGGTCCAGCGCAGGGCAAATTGGGGCAAGGTCTTGCCGTACCGTTGGGCAATGGTTTTCAGCTCAGCAACCGCCCTCAAATTCTTGAGATAATGCTCCGGTCCGAACAGATGCTGGAAGAGGTTGAGATTGGCGAGCTGTCCGCGCTTCGAACGCCAGTCACTTTTGTCGAAGGTCATTTCCTCGGTAAACGCGCCTGTCAGCATGCCGTAGGCGAGCGACCCGTAGGCCATCACTCCGATATTGTGCTCGCGGCAGTAGGGAAAGATTTCGGTTTCCATTCGGCGGTCGAGCATGTTCCAGCAGTACTGAACCACATCCACCCGCCGCGCGCTCATGCACCGTTTGATCTCTTCAAGCTTGAAGTTCGACAGGCCAACCGCTCGCACTTTGCCCTGCTTAACGAGGTCGTCAAGCGCGCCCATTGTCTCTTCAAACGGCGTGTTACGATCGGGCCAGTGAACCAGGTAAACGTCGACAAAATCGGTCTCGAGATTTCTGAGGCTTTTCTCGATCGATTCCATCACACGTTTGCGGCTGCCGTCGCGAAAATTCGGCGCGTCCTGGTAGCCGACGCCGAACTTGGTTGTGATGACAGCTTCCTTGCGACGCTTGCCCAATGCTTTGGCCAACGACTTCTCGGAAGCACCGAAACCATATGCCTCGGCCGTATCAAAGCAGTTGATGCCCCGATCGAGGGCGTAATTGACCGCTTTAATAAACTCCGCCTCTTCGATGCTGCCGTAGCCTCCGCCGATTTCCCAGCAGCCGATCCCGATGGCAGAGATTTGGATGCCGGTTTGGCCGAATGAACGATATTCCATCGCCGTATCCTCCCGAAAATTCGAAAGCCGCTCACGCCGGACATCCTCGCAAGAGTGCGAATGCCATTAGCTTGAGCTTGCTGTCGCTGGCTCGCCTGGCAAGTATCGGGGCTTGGTGCGATCTTGCCCGGCGCACGACTGATGATGATGTAGCACGAATCGGAGCCCTGCGTCTTGAGTTGCCGAATAAAATCGCATCAAAGCGCGCAGCATTTTGCCGCCGTTCACTCGGCAGCGAGTCTGAAAGGCTGCTAAAGTATGCTGGATTGCTCAGCGCTACCGGCGGGCAGTTCAGCCGGACAGTGACAAACTGTGGAGAGGCATTGTGCGGCAGCGCGTTGAATCGCTGCCGCACGGTCCCTCGTCGGTAGGATCGCGGCCGCGCCGCGGGACAATCTTTAGCGTAGAATCTGCATCAGGCCGGCCGGAGTCCCGTACTTGACGCCGTTGAAGAACTCCTTCGGCGCCTGAAAGTTGATGTAAGGCTTTCTTCGCCAGGGATTCGCGAAACCGCACCACACTGTCATGTGCGTATTCTGCAGATCATACGCGACAGACGCCACCCCGTTACCGCTATGGCCTAGTCCCGGGATATCTGTGAAATAGCCGTAGTAGTAGATGGCCTTCCACAGTTTCCGATTGGCGTCGTATAGGTCAACCCAGCCGGCACCCCAGAGCTCTTTGTCGACATACATTATGCGGCTTGAGTAGCAGTAACCGGCGGCTTCACTCGGAATTCGATGGACATCAATGATGGAGACCGGGCGCAGCGACCATTTACCCCATGATGGTTTCGGCCAGGCAATCGGCATATCGTAGTCGGCAGGGAAATTCGCTCCCTCGGAGGTGTCGGAAAAGTTTGTCATACCGATGATCTTGCGGTCAGCGAGGAAGTCCGCAGTATACACTGCCGTGCTGCCATTGAAGCCGTTGCCATTGGCGTCGTCGTAAGCCCAGTCAAAGCCAAACACCGGTGAGCAGCGCGACGAGGTTGACAGGCGCAAGGACCGCCTGAGCGCCGGTACAAATACGAACGTGTCTGGATAGGGATTTTTCTCTTGATCCTGGTAAAACATCGAAAGCGACGCCGTGTAGCGAGCCTGCTCGGGCGACAGTTGCATTCCATATTGGGTCTGCCAAGTGCCTGGTGCGTAACTTTCCTCGTGAGGAAAACCCGGGTCGCTAATGAAGGCGGTCTGTCGATAGACTACATCGAAAGATGACGGTGCTATGTCACCAAAGCGATCTACCGACCATACAGATCCGTAATTCTGCTCGGTGTTGACATACAAAGCGGGACGCACGAACCAGAAGTTATTTGCCAGGATCTTCCACCCCTTGTGTGGTTCCGTCGGATTAGGGAATGGAGTCCCTGCATAATAATTCTTGATTCGGTAGTGGCCGTTGGGCAGAACCTCAACCTGAGTCTGCGAACCGTATTTTTCAGTCGCCTCAGTCCAGCTCTTGGGAATCAAGTCGAAGCGCGGCGGACCTACTGGCATCTGTACGTCAGCGGGCATTTTCCAGCCATAAACGCCTTGGAACAGCTTGATCATCCCGAGCGGCATGACACTTTTGTACTGCTGCCAGTTCGCCATGGTTATTGTGGTCCCGACCGGCGGTTCGGTTTGATGCTCGGTGTCTTTGATCCACTGGTCCATCTCGCTGCGGTCGGTGCTTTGGGCTAACACCAACGACGGCATCAGACCAAGCACCAGGCTGATTACCAACACGCTAAGTTTCCTCATTGATGGTCCTCCGTTGCTCTCAATCTGTTACCCGCTCCCCTGAAAATCACAGCTATGACGGAGCCGAGTGGCCACCCTCGCGGTCCCCGAGGACGAAGTGAAACAACACTTAGGCTTATCCGACTCAGTAACCGAGGCTGTCAAGCACCAAATTTTGGGCTAGTGCAATTTCGGCCTCTCCGATGCGAAGATATTGTCAGGTCTTAGGGATGCACGGCTGGAGCTATAACCGACAGTGCGGCTTGCGTGCGGAAAACAATCGAGTTTTATTGGCGAAGGAGGCGGTCCCACAGCGCCAGGTTGCGGAATCCCAGGATTTATCGAGTCGGTGAGCAGCGTCTGTTTCGCCTTCAACGGATCGGGGGTAGTTTGGGACGGGAATTCAAAGCAATTTTCTTCGATTTGGATGGCACCTTGGTTGATATCCATGGACCGCTGTACATCGCGGCACGCAATGCGCTCGACAATTTAGGTCACCGCCCGCCGCTCACCCGCGAGCGATATCTCCAGGCGATAGCCAGCGCCGATCCGTGGGTAGAGGTTCCCAAACCGATCCGCTCCGATTATCTAAAACTTGTTTTCGCTTATCTCATCACCGAACTCGATCGTACCGAGCGGCTCGAGATCCTGCCCCATGTTCAGGAGACCTTGGCCGAGCTAAAGCGACGCGGGTACAGGATGGGGATCGTGACGAGTCGCCCCGGGGCTCCCAGGCCGTTAGTCGAGAAGCTGGCGATGGTCGGTTTGGCTGCCTATTTCGACCAGGTCGTCACCCAGGAGACTGCCTCGTTGCAGGCCTTGGATAAGACTGAAGCTCTGCGGCGCGCCGCGATGCGCGCCTCAGTAGTGCCCCAGGCTTGCATGTATGTCGGGGACGAACCGCGCGACGTTATGGCAGGAATCGGGGCGGGCTTCGGCGCGACTGTTGCCGTGCCGACCGGGCCGGCCAGTGCCGAGCTGTTGCGTAAACACCCGCGCTATCGGCCCGATTTTCTCATCAACTCGTTGGACCAACTGGTAGATTTGCTAGATCGACTGAAGCACGAAACACCCTCGTAGGGTGCTTCGTGCTTGGGGTGAAACTCCGAGGCCCGGGCTAGGCAGTGTCGTTCGGCCAGGGACGAATTCTCTCGCCGCACAAGCCGAAATGAGCTGGCCGCTCTCATTGCCTGCGCTCACCCTCGAACTGTATTGCAACCGTTCCCAGGCCGGTGCGCAAGATCTTATTGGAGCAGGAAGCCCTCGTATCCCTTTTCCGCTACCTCCGCAATCTTTGCCCGATAAGCCGGAGCGGTATTTGCGTATAGAAGAATCGCGTGGGCTTTGCCTGGAATATTGTCGCCCACGAACCAGGACTTTGTCCCACTCAGCAGTGTTTGGCTGCCAACTTCGTTGACATGTTTTACCCACGCATCCTCGGCTTCGGGGCTGGGGGCGATGCGTGAATAGTTGTGGTCTCGCACATAACGGATACAGTCAGTGATCCATTCGACAACTTTTTCTGCGCAGACCGTATAATTGCAGAAGGCGGTATTGGTGGCGATAAAGAAATTGGGAAAACCTGCAGTCTGTAGACCAAGGTAAGTCCGTGGGCCACCTGCCCATTTTTCCTTAAGTGTCTGTCCTGTCTCACCGCGAATATCGATTCGGGTGAGCGCTCCGGTTATTGCATCAAAGCCAGTTGCATAAATGATGATGTCAAATTCGTATTCTCTATCGGTCGTCTTGATACCTTTGGGCGTAATACGTTCGATCGGCGTCTCACGCACATCCACCAGGAGTACATTGTCGCGGTTGTAAGCCTCGTAGTACTCGGTTTCGAGTGGAATTCGTTTCGCGCCGAAGGGATGATCTTTCGGTACCAGCTTTTCGGCGACCGCCGGGTCTTTGACTCGAGCACGGATCTTATTGCGCACAAATTCGGCAAAGTCCTCGTTGGCCACCGGGTCAGTCATGATGTCGCGAAAATTGCCCAGCCATTTCTTGAAACCGGGCAATGCCCATAACTCTTCATAAAATTTCAGACGCTCCTCCTTGGGCACCTCCATGGCTCTGCGGCGATCGAAATCATAGGGGAATCCGGCGGGTGTCTCGAGGCATTTCTTGTGAATTTCGTCGTAGGTAGCCTTAAACCTCCGTTGCGTCTCCTCGCTGACCTCCGAATTGCGCAAAGGCGCACAATAGTTGGGTGTCCGCTGGAACACGGTCAGATGAGCAACCTCTTTGGCGATTATGGGTATGAGCTGAACGGCCGTTGCTCCGGTGCCAATGACCGCGACGCGCTTGCCGCTGAAATCGACCTTTTCTTTGGGCCATCTGGAAGTGTGGTACGACTGGCCGCGGAAGCTGTCGATGCCCTCAAAAGGAGGTATATAGCGGGCGGACAGGATACCGACCGCCGCCACCAGAAACTGACAACGCATGCGCTGTCCACTTTCAAGCTGCACTTCCCAGAGGTTAGCTGCTTTGTCGTAGGTCGCCGCTGTGACATGCGAATTGAATTGAATGTTGCGACGCAGATCGAACTTATCGGCGACGAAATTCAAATACCGCTCATTTTCCGGTTGACCCGAATAGTGCTCCTTCCAGTCCCATTCCTGTTGCAATTCCTTGGAAAAGGAATATCCGTAGGTTTCGCTTTCAGAATCGAATCGGCAGCCGGGATAGCGATTCCAATACCATGTCCCGCCCACCCCGCCTCCATCCTCGAGACAGAGCACCGACAGACCTAACTCCCGCAAGCGGTACAGCTGGTAGAGACCGGCGACGCCGGCACCAATCACGATCGCGTCGAATTGTTTGATCGGCTCCGCCCCCGTTGCGCTGTGGGGCACTGATTCGCTGCGTATGGGGGTGCTCTCAATCGAACTTGCCATTTCTCCTCCTGAGTTCCTGTACCATGGACCAAGTAAGCCGGTAGCGGCGGTGACTTCGCCATATAATCGGCAAAGATTTATTGGTTGTCAAAGGGCAACGGTTTCTGTTTGAAACCTTATGAGCAGGTCTGATTTCGAGGCCACAAGCGCTCGGTGCGCTTGTCGCAAAGGCGAACTGGGCGTAAGCCCTGCGGCGCGCCGCGCACGGCTTACGCTCAGGTGGCGCAGAGGCGTTTAAGGATATTCGTTTTTCAGGAGTTGTTCAGCGCCGGCTTGGTATCAGAAGGATTCCGAGGGATCCGGATCGGGTAACTCTGCAGTCCAGGTGGCGTACGGTCGCTTAACAAAGCTGGATTCAGTCGCTGGAGGGCTTCAACCGTCGTGTGGTTCGACTCGGCTATTTGCCTGAGGGTGGTACCACCCTCGACTGCGATTACCTTATAGGGACGAGGTCCGGTCCAATGGACACGCCCGAGCCCATACTCCTCGAGGTGATGTGCAATCAGGGCCACTGCCATGAAACGATTCATCAGCGCCCGTGTGCGACGTGGCAATCGCTGCATTAGCTCTTCGTAGGGGGCTGTCATAAGCTGCAAGTAACGGTAGACCCCTTCATCGCCGTTATTCCAGGCAACCAGGGTCATCCGCCAATCAGCGGGGGTTTGGTCGTGTAATTCCGCCAAGTAATTGGCCGCCGCCTCTGTGGATTTGATGGGGTCCCGGCGCTCGTCCAGCCATTGGTTCATTTTCAAGCCATATCGGCGAGCGGTAGCTCGGCTCAATTGCCATGGTCCCGAGCCTCCCGGGGCAAAGGCACTCTCGGCAAAGGCCAGGTAGACCAAGTCCTGCGGCAGTCCGTTATCGGCAAAAACCGACAGCATTTCGGGCATAAACGGGCTGCTCCGCTCAAAAGACAGACGCAGAGTTTGCGGGCGCGCCAAATAGCTATTGATGTAACTTTGGACGGTACGGTTCAGAACCAATGGAAACGGAGGCACCGATTTTGGCTGGCTGCGGACAAACGGAAGCTTTTCGATTGGTTGGTCCGGCGTCAGCAGGGGCTTGGCAACAACAGGATCGGGCAAAACCTCTGCCGCTATCACCGGCACGGGGGTTGCGCTCGAAGCCACTTGAGGAAGTGAGATCGGGTTGGTCGTAGCTGTGGGTTCGAGCGACGTACCGCAACCACACAGCGGCACCAGAATCAGCACGAAGAGAGCGGGTATAAGGAACCAGTCTCGCCGCATCACTATCAACCCCCAGCCCGGCTACCCTAGCTGTCACGAGCACCATAATCAACGCAATTGCGATTAAAAAGACTAATATTTGTCAGCAGCTATCCACAGGGTCAGACAAGTAGTCGAATAGCTCGTGAGGCGAAAACCTTGGCTTGTCTGACGCAATTCGGCTCCCACTCAGCCCCTGCCAAGGGCGGCCAAAGGCTCCGCCTGATACCGATTTGTGGTAATTTGAGGCCTCATGGCGATTCAGGAAGGCGATGAGCTGTGGCGAGAAATCGTCGACAGCCTGACCGTTGGGATCGTTGCGGTCTCGCCCGAGCGCCAGGTGATCGCAATAAACTCGGCTGCAGAGACTCTGCTCGGGGTCTCACGTCTGCGGCGAACCCGGTTTGATTCCGTATTTCGACGCAACCAATGGCTGGCCGCCATGGTGGACAGGTGTCTCACTTCGGGTCAAAGCCTGCATTATCCGGAAACCCCACTGGTACTCGGCCAACGTGAGGCACTGGTGACCGCAGCCGTGTCACCCCTGACGACCCAGACTGGAGAGACCAGCGGCGTGGTAATCTTGCTGCAAGACCTTTCCTATCAGCAGACGGCCGAACCCGGTCTCCGCGCCGAGCCTGAGGCGTTAAAGTTGTCGTCAGTTGGCCTTGCGCATGAGCTTAAAAATCCGTTGACCGGGATCAAGGGTGCCGCCGAACTGATCGCCGCAATGCTGCCCACGGATCCGCGAGCTCAGCAATATTGCCGACTTATCCTCGATGGAGTGCAACGAATCACCTCATTACTTGAAGAGGCTTTAGCTGTGTCAGGACCCTTGCGGCTGCGTACCGAGCCGGTGAATATTCATCAAGTCCTGCATCAAGCACTCAGAATGGCGGGCGCATATCCGGTTCCTCCCCAGGGGATTGCGATAGAACAGTTATTTGACCCCAGTTTGCCCGAGGTTATGGGTGATCCTGTCGCCCTTGAGCGCGTCTTTCTCAATTTGATCCGCAACGGGCTCGAGGCAATCGCTGCCGTTTCCGACGCGTCCGCCAAAGACACCGGCTCGGCAGTTGAACGGCCTGCCCGGCCACTGCGCAAGCTTATCCTAAAGACCGGCTTGGAGCCTCAACTACGGATGAACGCGCAGGGGCGTAGGGTGCAATTTCTGCGCGTTGAGATCAGCGACTCGGGGAAGGGCATGGCACCGGAGCAGTTCCAACAGCTCTTTACCCCTTTTTTTACTACCAAGCCCTCAGGTACAGGCCTCGGACTCGTGCTTAGTCGCCGGATCGTCGAGCAGCACGGCGGCAGGTTATGGGCGCAGCTGGGTGGTACCGGTCTTAGGGCGCCGAATGCGCGGGGCGAACAGCCGGCAGCCGGCATGACGTTCTGTGTTACTTTACCTATACGTTCAGATTAGACAGCGAAGCCCGCATTCGCATCGGACGTGGTCAAGACCCGGGAGGTAGCGTTCAGGCAGAGCTTGCACCATATCGGATATTGCCCATAATCTGCGTTGACTTCGGTTAGATGTGCTGAACCGGTTATACTGGCAACGATATGAGTTGCGCCCCATCCAACGACTCGCTGCGAGCCGGCGAATCTAGACCACTGGTTCTTATTGCCGACGACGACCCCGGAATACGGTTGGTCTTGCGGCATCGGCTGGACGCTGCGGGGTACGAAGTCGAAGAGACGGCTGATAGCGCCACCACACTCCGGGCCCTCATCAGCAATCGTTACGATGTTGCCCTTGTCGACATCATGATGCCGGGTGCCGGCGGCCTCGAGATACTCTCCAAGGCTCGAGATGAGGGGACACGCACGCTGGTAATCGTGATTACCGCGGCCAACACGATGAACAACGCAGTTGAGGCGATGAAGCGGGGCGCTCACGATTATCTGACCAAGCCTTTCGAGAACCTTGATCTGGTCGCTGCCGCGGTCGGGCGGGCAATCGAGGTGGCAGGGCTCGAGAAGTTCGTGCGCGGGCTGGCCGGTTCTGCCACTGATTTCTCACGTCTGCGCGAGGAGGTGAACCGTCAGCTCGTCGGCGGGGAAATCATTGGGCGCAGTCCCGCCATGCAGGAGGTCTATAAGCTCATTGGGCGCGTCGTAACCAATGAGGCCACCGTGCTGGTGTGCGGTGAGAGTGGCACCGGCAAAGAGTTGGTAGCCCGCGCGATTCATTTCAAGTCGCCCCGCTGGCGAGGTCCGTTTGTTGCCGTCAACTGCTCGGCGATCCCGGCAGGTCTGCTCGAAAGCGAACTTTTTGGCCACGAACGGGGTGCCTTTACCGGGGCTAACGAGCGGCGAGCGGGCAAATTCGAACAGGCTGCTGGCGGCACTCTCTTCCTGGATGAGATCGGCGACTTGCCGCTCGAGTTGCAACCCAAACTGCTGCGGGTACTGCAAGAACGGGAATTTTCGCGGGTCGGTGGTTTGGAGGTTTTGCACGCCCAGGCACGGATTATAGCCGCTACCAATCATGATCTCGAAGCAGCAGTTGCGGCAGGTAGGTTCCGTGAAGATCTATACTTTCGCTTGCGTGTGATTCCTATCAACCTGCCGCCTTTACGACACCGCCGCGAGGATATTCCCGAACTAACCGACTACTTTATATCCAAGGCTGTGCGTGAAATGGGAGCGCACGCACGTTACGTCGCTCCTGAAGCTCGTGCCAAACTTCAGGCCTACGACTGGCCGGGCAATGTCCGCGAACTGGAGAATACCATCTTGCGCGCCGCGCTACTTACACCGAGCAATACCATCAGGGCCGAAGACATCGAGCTGCGGCACAGTCCGCTCCATTCGCGCTCAGAGCATCAGGCGGCCCAAGCTTCACTAACTGACCTGATTGGCCAGCGGATAAATGAGATGTTGGAAAACAACAGTACCGAGCCGCGTGATCTCTACCAGAAGCTGATCGGTGAACTGGAGCGCCCGCTGATTGAAATGACGCTGCGGCGCGCTCGCGGTAATCAAGTTCACGCAGCTCGTATCCTGGGGCTCAATCGCAACACGCTGCGCAAGAAACTGGTTGAACACGGCATTCCGATCACCAAGCTCCCCATATAAGGGTGATTTGGTATTTCTCGTGTCAACGCGAAGGGCCCGCGCACGTCGGCCACAGCGGGAATTTTCTCAGCGGGCGAGCTTCTCATGAAATGAAACGATTGCCTTCTCATTTCTACGCAATTGTAGACCCCGCGGGTGGGCACGAGCCGGTTGCCTTGGCCAAAACCCTGCTGGATGCGGGAGTCAGGATCATGCAATTGCGTCTGAAGAACGCAACCGCCAGAGATTTCCTCAGCGCGGCACGTGCCATCGCTAGCCTCTGTGAGGCCCATGAGGCAATGCTGATCGTCAATGACCGCGTTGATGTAGCCAAGCTGGCGGGCGCTGCGGGAGTGCATTTGGGACAGGAAGATTTGCCTTTGCGCGAGGCACGACAAATCCTGGGTCCGGATAAACTGATCGGCATTTCCACGCACACCGTCGAGCAGGCCCTGGCTGCCGCACGTGGAGGCGCCGATTACATCGGGTTCGGCGCTATCTACCGAGGAGGTCTGAAAAACGTCCAGAATCCTCGGGGACTCGAGCTGCTGCGCCAAGTCCGAACGGCGGTAGATTTGCCCATCGTTGCAATCGGTGGAATCACTGAAAGTACTGTAGGCGAGGTGCTTGCCGCTGGAGCCGACGCGGTCGCTATTATTAGCGATGTCGTGTTTGCCGCCGATATCAAAGCCAAAGTGCGCTCGATTCTGTCCCGCGCAGGGGCTGCATCTTAATCGTTCCTGTCGGGGCTCGGACCTGTCTCGCAATTCACAAGACACGAACGCTATACCCGGTCCACTCTTCATGTCCTCGAGGAAATGAACCCGGAGGGCTGGGTTGATCGACGAAACCGATATGCCAGCCCTGAATCAAAGGTGCTCCTTTCGGTCCCCAGACCTTGGTCCGCCAACGGCGTGGCAACGGTAACTGTTGAACCAGGGCCCATTTGGCTCGAGTGAACCAGTCCCGATCATGATGGCCATAAAACTTGTGGGACCGCAGTGGTGCGTCCTCTCCATAGCGTGCGATAAAATCCACGGTTTCGGTGGGCGAGTAGACAAAGGCATCGCCGTCGTAAACGCTCCAATGGGCGCAAACGCCGGAAACATTGCCGTGCCAGTCGATCAGCTCGATCTCCTGACACACGATTTGTTCGCTAAAGACCGCAGTAGGCGAGGCTGTTCCGTTATGCCAGACATTGTAAAAATAGTGGAACAGATAGCTTTCGTGGAACCGGCCCGTCAACGGATTCGGGATCGCTGAGGGCATCTTGATGACCTTGACGCGAGCATTTGGAGGAGCATTGACAGGTCGTTCGCTCACTTGAGCGGTGACGACCGACTCGTCGCCGCTTAGCGTAACACCGCCCAGACCTTGCTTTACCATCGAGTTCTTTTCCATCCGCCTGACTTCGTGCGGTAAGCGCCAGTCAGGTAGCTGATAAAGCGGGGTAAACGTATAGTGAATGTAAACTTCGTTGATTCCCGGTGCTTCGTCCAGCCAGGTTTTCTTGAGGTACCACATCGCTTCGGTTTGCTTACTCCTGTTCGCTAGTCGAACAATGGCGAATACGCAGTCAAGGTCGGCAATCCGTCACATCTGGAGCGCCTTTGATGTTACTCAGCTTGCCGCTCTATTGCGGCATGCGGAGCAAGTTTAAGCTCCTGACGGTAATCGCGAGCTCGGTCCTTATAGCATCGATGACCCTGGTAGCGCAGCAGTGAATAAGTCAGCTGGGTGACAAAATTAAACGCTTGCTTGAAAGCGATCGGGCAAGACCTGGCCACCGGACTGTTTCACACCCGAAACCCGAGATACTCTGGTGACGAGAGTCAGGATCGTTACGCAATCAGATGGCTAGAATCCGCGTTATCTACGAGAATGGCAGTCCTGAACGGACCATTGAGTTCGATCCTGCCGCGGCGCCTTTTCAACATGACGGCCAGCCTGGGTCGGTCCTCGACGTGCTTCTCGGCCACGGGATCCATCTCGAGCACGCATGCGGTGGCAACTGCGCGTGCACGACCTGCCACGTTATCGTGAAACAGGGCATCAATTCGCTCTCCGAAGCGACCGAGCAAGAAGAAGACATGCTGGATCGGGCTCCTGGCTTGACACCAACTTCTCGGCTTGGGTGTCAGGCGGTAATCGAAGATGCAGATGCCGATATCGTCATCGTGGTGCCCCGTTATACCATCAATCAGGTAAGTGAATCGCGCTGACTGACTGCCACAAATGGAAAGACCGGCTTATAGAGCCAGGGTGGAGCGGATCCTGGAGCACTCAGCCGATACACGCTCATTATTTTTACGCACGGTCACGGGAAGGATGCCGTTCTATTCGCCCGGCATGTTCATTTCAGTGAAGATTCCTTTACCAGAGGAGCTGCGCATCCGACCCTACACAATTGCTACCAGCCCTGAGGATGGTGAGCCGTTCGAGTTGATCTTCAACCTCGTACCGAATGGCCGCGGCGCTGCCTGGATGTTCGAACGAAAAGTCGGCGACCTGCTCGACTTCACGGGTCCGTTTGGTGCTTTTACTCTAGAGCGAGCGCCTGACCGCGAAACCGTGTTCATTGCGGAGGGAACAGCGGTTGCGCCAATTCGTCCCATGCTCCGTCGGGCACTGTCGCAGCCATGTTCTCATTCGGTTCATTTTATCTATGCGGCCGCCAAACCTGAGCGTTTGCTGTATCGTGCTGAGTTTGAGTCTTTGGCCGTGACTAACTCCAGGTTTCGGTTCGAACCGTTGATTGTTCAGGGCAAAGAGCTCTACGAGTCGTTGTCAGATGAGGTCGCGCGCCGATGGGTGCACGGTGACGGTGAGCGGCGCCGGGACTTTTTCCTGTGCGGCATCGGTTCGGGGGTTCTCAAGCTTCGCGATCTGCTACGCGGGGCTGGCTACGAACGGCGAGCCATCCATTACGAGCGATGGTAAGGTCGCGAAGGCTTCGCGGCTTGTTCTTCCGGGCGAGAGTCTAATTCGTTTGAGTCATACTCGGTTCGCTGCGCCAGGCGCCCCGGGTCCAGCAGAGGTGACAGTTCCTCGTGGCGAGTCCAGGCCAGTGCCGCCAACTCGAGAGGATCCAAATAAATTTCCTGGCCGGTCTGCAAATCTCGGATGAGCAGGCGGGGGCCGTTGCCGTTTTCATCGCTGGCTATTTCGACGGCGGCAAATTCGTTGCTCAATTTTATTCGCATGGCTTCGGCAAAAATGAAATCTATCGTCAATCAAATTCTGGTCGCATTAGTCAGATAGCGGCTTGCCAACCGGCTCACTTCGGTAGCAGGATACAAACCACTACTACGAGCGTATGTTTGCATAGGTGGGCGAAGGAACTGCATCGATTGGGACAACTCAGACGCTTCATACAGGGTTTGTAATCGCTTTTCACTCGATTTTAGGCAAGAATCGAAAGAGGTAGGTCAAGGCTGCTTGAGTGTCAGCGCCGAGGCTATTTCGATGAAACCAAGTGCAAGGTTCCGCCCAGTCGCAGCCCTAGTCCTGGTTGCTGAAATGCTAACGTGGGGGATTTTCTCCGGCTCTGCATTCTCCCAGCAGAGCGAGCTTACTCTACCCCCGGCGATTCGACCCAATCAACGGCAGAGTGGCTCGGTGCTGGAAGTGCCGACCGTGCCCCGAGGCCAATTTGGGGCAACCGAGAGTATTCCCCGGATGGTTCCTCAGCAGGGTCAGGAGTTGACCTTGCCCTCTCGCCAGCTAACTCGCCAGCCCGGCTTCAAGGAGCTCACGGTTACGATTACTGACCAGCAGGGGCGCTACGTTACGGGACTGCAGAAGAGCGATTTCAAGCTCTATATCGACGGCCAGCAGCGGCCAATCGAGTTCTTTCGCCAGGATCTGAATACGCCGGTTTCGATCGGAATCTTGGTGGATACGTCCGGCAGCATGGAGCCCAAATTGATGCAGGCACGGGCAGCGATTACCGAATTCATTAACGACCTCAATCCGCGTGACGATGTCTTTTTGTTCGCTTTTTCGAGTCAACCTTTCCTGCTGCAGCCTTTCACTACCGACCATCAGGCGGTAATCGGGCGTCTTAGCCTGCTCTATGCTCAGGGTGAAACCGCCATTTTCGACACCATCATAGATGGGCTTCTAATGGTTCGTCACGGCCGATGGGACAAGAAGGCGTTGCTAGTTGTAACTGACGGCCAGGACAACGCCAGCGAGCAGAATCTGCAACAAGTGATCGCATATGCACGGCAGATGGGAGTGCTGATTTACTCCATTGGCATCGGCAACTCCAATATCGACAGTTCAGCGATTAGTTTTGGCCCGTTCGGACTCGGATTAATCGCCCAGGATGCGGTTGACGCGCGAACTCTGGAGTTGCTTTCCAGCGAAACCGGGGCCAAAACCTTTCTACTGCGCACTATCGGCGACGGCAGCGCGATGCGTGAGGATTGCGCCCAAATCAGCCGTGAACTGCGCGAACAGTACACCTTGGGTTTTCTTGATGCCGACCCCAGCCGTGGCGGCTATCGCAACGTCCGGGTGGATGTTCCGGCTCACCCCGAATATAAGATTCGTGTCCGCAAGGGCGTTGAGGTCGGAGGCACCGAGTCCGCTTCGGCGGAGCCCTAAAAAGGGCCTTGAGTGAGCTGGATGCGAAGAAGAGCGAGCGGGCCCCATTCCGCTCGCCGCGCTATCCGCTTTACTTGCCAGGGGTGGTCTGTTATCTTCGAAACGAAGTAAATAAAAAGGGAAAGAATAATAGACCTGATGCCCTTGGAGGCCGCCCGTCGGCGCACGATCATTGCCGACCACGCGCGAGGCGTAAACGATACGGGGTCACCCGAAGTCCAGGTTGCCTTGTTCACCGCCCGTATCGAGCAGCTCACCGAACATCTCAAAACGCATGCGAAGGACCACCATTCGCGGCGTGGATTGCTCCGCTTGGTCGGAAAGCGCCGCCGTCTGCTCGACTATTTGCGCGCCAAGGATTTCGCGCGCTACCAAGGCCTCATCGACAAGCTGGGCATCCGGCGATAGCTCATTTCGCGGCGAATTCGCGACGACCGTTCGCCCGAACAAATGGGCCAGCCCACCTAAGGTGCGCCGAACGGGAAATTTCGGCGACGCGTTGGCACGGCGCAAGTGTCGGAACGACCGCGTCGCGAAGAGTCGGTGCGAGATGACGTGTCCCGTTGAGACTTCTCCTTTCCCCCAGGTGTACCCGAATGTACCGTAAGTTGGAGATTGAGTTCGCAGGCAGGCCCCTTTCACTGGAAACGGGACGCCTCGCCAAGCAGGCCCATGGCGCAGTGCTCGCTCAATACGGCGAGACCATCGTGCTGGCCACCGTGGTCGCGGCTTATCAAAGTCGTGAAAGCGTCGATTTTCTGCCTTTAACCGTCGATTACCAGGAGCGGACATTTGCCGCAGGGAAGATTCCCGGCGGTTTTTTTAAGCGCGAAGGACGTCCTTCGGAGAAGGAAATTCTAACCTCGCGGCTTATCGATCGTGCCATGCGTCCCCTCTTCCCCAAGGGATTCGATCAGGAGACGCAGATCCTGGTTACGGTCCTCTCTGCTGACCGAGACAACGACCCGGACATGTTGTCGTTGATTGCAACCTCAGCGGCACTGGAATTGTCCGACATCCCTCACAACGGTCCGGTGGCCGCAGTGCGGATGGGCCGAGTGGGCGGTAAATTGATCGTGAATCCTCGTTTTAGCGAAATGGAAACCAGCGACATGTCGCTCGTGGTTGCCGCCAAGCCCGACTCAATCGTGATGCTGGAAGGTGGCGCCCAGATCGTTGACGAGGAATCCGTGCTCGAGGCGCTGTTTAGCGCACATGAAGAAATGCGGCCGATTTTCGAATTGCAGGAGGAGCTGCGTCGGCTTGCAGGCAAGCCCAAACGGCAATTCAAGCCAAAACAGTATGATCCTGCCTTGCTGTCGGCGGTTAGCGAGCGGATGTCTCGCGAGCTCGACGAGGTCCTGAAAATTGCCGGCAAACGGGAAAGGAACACTGCAATTCATGCGCTTTCGACGCAGGTTGTTAATGACTTGACCCCCAGTTTTCCCGACCGCGGCAATGAGTTGGCAGAAGCAGCCGAAAAGGTGCTGCGCGATCGCGTCCGGCGAATGATCCTGGAGGAGGACCGCCGGATAGATGATCGCACTTCGACCGAGATTCGCCCCTTAAGCGCCCAAGTGCAGGTGCTGCCGCGAACACACGGGTCGGCCTTATTCACCCGGGGCGAGACGCAGGTTTTGGCCACCGTGACCTTGGGCACCTCATCCGACGAACAGAAAATCGACGCCTTGCTGGGCGAACGCTTCAAGAAGTTCATGCTACACTACAACTTCCCGCCTTTTTCAACCGGCGAAGTGAAGTTTCTCCGCGGACCGTCGCGCCGCGAAATTGGCCATGGCGCGCTGGCAGAGCGGGCGTTGGCGCCAGTGCTGCCGCCCGAAGATACCTTCCCCTATACGATTCGGGTAGTTTCTGAGGTTCTTGAGTCGAATGGCAGCTCTTCGATGGCCACAGTCTGTGGGGGAAGTTTGGCCCTTTTTGACGCGGGCGTACCCGTCAAGGCGGCGGTGGCCGGCATCGCCATGGGGCTTGTGAAGGAAGGCGATCAGGTGCGGGTTTTGACTGATATTCTGGGCGATGAAGATCACCTCGGCGATATGGATTTCAAGGTCGCCGGTACGGCCCAGGGCGTGACCGCCATCCAGATGGACAATAAGGTCGGCGGTATAACGCGCGACATTATGCGGCAAGCGCTGCTTCAAGCTCGCGATGCTCGCCTGTTTGTGCTCAGCGTGATGGAAAAAGCTTTGGAACGACCGCGAAAGGAAGTTTCGTCCTATGCTCCGCGGATCGTTACAATGCATATCAAGCCCGATAAGATTCGTGACCTGATCGGGCCCGGCGGAAAAGTCATTCGAGGTCTGGTCGAAGAGACCGGCTGCAAGATCGATATTCAGGACGATGGCACCGTCTTAATTGCCTCGGCTGATGGCGCCGCGATGGAGAAAGCGGTGGCTGCTATTGAAGCGATTACCGCCCAGCCGGAGGTCGGACGCACTTACCGGGGCAAGGTGCGGAGGATCGTCGATTTCGGCGCATTCGTCGAGATCTTACCCGGTACAGACGGGCTGCTTCATATCTCGCAAATCTCCAAGGATCGGGTCCGGCGCGTCGAAGACGAATTGAGCGAAGGTGACGAAATCATGGTCAAAGTGCTCGACATCGACCGCAACGGCAAGATTCGTTTGTCGATGCGCGAGGCCCTACAGGAAGCGGAACAAAAGGCAAAATAGGTGGTCTATAAAAGCACTCTTTCGAATGGCGTACGCGTTCTGAGCGAGCCGATGCCCCAAATGGTTTCGGCAACCATTGGGATCTGGGTCGAAAATGGGTCCCGCTACGAAGAACCGAGCCAAAATGGTGTCTCGCACTTTATCGAGCATCTTTTATTCAAAGGAACCAGGCGCCGAACGGCAGCCCAGATTGCTGAACAGATCGATGCGGTTGGCGGCGTTCTGAATGCCTTCACCGGCAAGGAATATACGTGTTATTACGCCAAGGTTTTAGGCGAGGACGTCAAGGCGACGACCGAGCTTTTAGCCGACATTTTCCTCGAATCAGTGTTTGCCCCTGAGGAGATCGATCGCGAGCGACAGGTGGTACTTCAGGAAATCTCCCAGGCTGAAGACACCCCCGATGATTTCATTCACGACCTCTTCAATCTTCACTTTTGGGAGGGCCATCCTTTATCGTTGCCGATCTTTGGCTCAGTCGAAACGGTTAATGCGATAGACCGCGAACTAATGGTCTCCTTCATGGCTGACCGCTACCGTGCGGAGCGAGTTCTCATCGCTGCTGCGGGCGCAGTCGACCATGATCGGCTGGTGGCCGATTGCGAACGGCTGTTTGGTTCGATTCCTGGGGATGGCAGGCCTACCAAAATCGACGCACCACGCGAGCGGCTAATCGTGGTGAACCATCCGAAAAAACTTGAGCAGGCACACCTGTGCTTCGGCGCTCCGGGCCTGAGCCAGGTGGCGCCTTTGCGGTATGCCGCTTATCTGCTGAACACAGCGCTGGGCGGGGGTATGTCATCGCGCTTGTTTCAGGAGGTTCGTGAGAAGCGAGGGCGCGTCTACAGTATCTACTCATTCCTTTCGTCGTTTCTCGATTGTGGTTACTTCGGCATATACGCTGGAACGTCGCCCGAATGGGTCGACGAGGTGATCGAGGTTTCATTACGGGAAATTGCGAAAGTGGCGCGCGAAGGTCTTGGTCAACAGGAGTTGGCTCGAGCCAAGAGTCAGCTCAAGGGCAACATGCTGCTAGGAATGGAATCTACGGACAGCCGCATGAACCGGCTCGCGCGCAATGAGATCTATTTCCGCCGAGATATTCCCTTGGAGGAGATCGCACGCGGTATCGAGGCTGTTACGAACGAGCAGGTGATTGAACTCGCGTCCTCCTGCTTCCGGCCTGAGCGGATGGGTTTGGTAATGTTGGGTGATCTAAAGGGACGCAAGCTCGGTCCGGAAGTGTTTGAGCCTCTGGCTTCACTCTGAAGACTCGTTTGCGAAGTCATCAGCTGCTCAGCGTGCGACACTGCTGGAGGGCCAAGAAAGACTGTTTTGGTCGTTCCGGTCGTCAAAATTCAACGTCTACGTGGCTCGATGCCGCGCTATCAGAGCGATCACGCATCAGGTATTGACCTGGCCGCGGCGCTCGACGAGCCCCTGGTGCTGGCGCCATTCCAACGTGCAGGCGTACCTACCGGGATTGCGCTCGAGATACCTCAAGGATTCGAGGGCCAGGTAAGGCCCCGAAGCGGTCGCGCGCTTGACGAAGGACTAACAATCATTAACTCGCCAGGTACCATAGACGCCGACTACCGAGGTGAGATTAGGGTAATACTTATAAATCTGGGCCAACAGCCCGTCACAATCAATCCGGGAGAGCGCATAGCTCAGCTCGTTATTGCTCCGGTTGCCCACGCAGAATTGGTCGAAGTTGAGAAGCTCGCCTCTACAAAGCGCGGTGCTGGTGGCTTCGGCCACACTGGGAGAGCTTGACCAAGGAGCCTCGCTCGTAACAGCTGCCTGTGAGTAAACCCGCGGCGGTGAAAGCGATGATAGGTAACTTGGCCTTGCTGTGGCTGGCGGTCCCGGTACAATGATGACGTGCTGCTGCCCTTGGGAGGAAAAAGGCCGCCGTGGAAACTGCCCCACAGAAGCTCGAAATGTTCTACGAAGGAAAGGCTAAGAAGCTTTATGCTACTTCCGATCCGGATTTGGTGATCTGTTATTTCAAAGACGATGCGACCGCGTTCAACGCCAAGAAGCGGGGCACTATCGAAGACAAGGGCGTCATTAACAATCGAATGTCGGAGCTGTTTTTCCGCTTGTTGGAGGGTCAGGGAGTTAAAACTCATTTCGTCCGAAGACTAAACGAGCGGGAAATGCTCTGTAAGCGACTCGAAATCATTCCGGTCGAGACCGTGGTGCGGAATATCGTCGCGGGCTCGATGGCGAAGCGGCTGGGCCTTGAGGAAGGTCGCGAACTTCCTTCCCCAGTGGTCGAATACTACTACAAATCCGATCCGCTCGACGATCCACTCATTTATCCGGAGCACGCTATCATGTTCGGCTGGGCGAGCGCTGGTGAAATTGAGGCCATTCGCTCACTGGCGCTGAACGTGAATGACATTCTTCGCCGGTTTCTAGACGAAAGAGGTATTATCCTGGTCGACTTCAAGCTCGAGTTCGGTCGTCATCACGGCGAGGTGCTGCTCGGGGATGAAATCTGTCCCGATACGTGTCGGTTCTGGGATAAGGCTAGTCGCCGCAAACTCGACAAGGATCGCTTCCGCCGTGATCTCGGCGATGTTGAGGAAGCTTACCAAGAAATGTTGCGGCGAGTGGAGAGTTAGTGCGCGTTAGGATCTTTGTCACGCCGCGCCAGGGTATACTCGACCCACAAGGGCGTGCGGTAGAGACCGCACTAGGGAACCTTGGCTTCTCTGGGGTAAGTGATCTTCATGTGGGGCGCTACATCATCCTGACTCTCGAGGCACCTTCCAAGGCAGCGGCGGAGGAGACCGTGCGTCAGATGTGCGAGCAGCTGCTCGCTAATCCGGTGATCGAAGACTATCGCTTTGAGGTTGAGCCCGGATGAAGTGGGTTGTCGTGCGTTTTCCGGGCTCGCTTGATGACGATGACGTAGTCTACGCCCTCCGCGAAGTGCTGGCCCAGGACGTTTCGATCGTCTGGCATAGGACTGAAAGCCTCGGTGCAGCTGATTGTGTGGTACTGCCGGGCGGTTTCAGTTACGGAGATTACCTGCGTTGTGGAGCAATCGCACGCTTCTCGCCGATAATGAAGAGCGTTAAGCGGTTTGCGACTGAGGGTGGTCTGGTACTGGGAATCTGCAATGGCTTCCAAATTCTATGCGAAGCGCACCTACTGCCTGGTGCGCTGACTCGCAATGAGTCACTTTCATTCGTTTGCGAGATGGCAACCGTCCGCGTTGAAAACCGTCAAACGCCTTTTACAAATCAACTTGAGATAGGCGATGTGTTGCGATTGCCGATAAAGCACGGTGAAGGACGCTATGTTGCGCCTGAACATGAATTGCGCCAACTGGAAGAACGCGGGCAAGTGCTGTTGCGGTATGTCGCCAACGACGAGTCTTTTGGCGCCGGGAGTAGCCCGAACGGATCGATGCACGCCATAGCCGGCGTCGCAAACGAACGCTTCAACGTCTTCGGCCTGATGCCGCATCCAGAGCACGCCGTGGAGGCCCTGCTGGGCAGCACGGACGGCCGCAAGATATTTGAATCGATTACCGCGAGTAGAACGTGATGACGCCGGCTTCTCTTCCAGGAGAGCCCAAGGTCGACGTCGGACTGGCGCGCGCGCATGGGCTGACCGAAGAGGAGTATGGCGCAATTGAACAGCTGCTCGGGCGGACCCCGACTTTCACCGAGCTAGGCGTCTTCTCGGTGATGTGGTCGGAACATTGTTCTTATAAATCGTCACGCAATCATCTCAAACAGCTGCCCATGACAGGCCAAGGCGTCGTTGGTGGCCCGGGCGAGAATGCTGGCGCACTTGAGATTGGCGATGGTCTAGTCGCGGTTTTCAAGATCGAAAGCCACAATCATCCTTCGTTTGTGGAACCCTACCAAGGTGCAGCAACGGGCGTCGGTGGAATTTTGCGCGACATCCTCGCGATGGGTGCACGGCCCATCGCGAGCATGGATTCGCTGAAATTTGGCGCATTGGACCATCCACGGACAGGTTACCTGGTCGGCGGGGTGATCGGAGGGATTGCCGGTTATGGAAACTGTGTCGGAGTACCCACCGTCGCCGGCGAGGTGATGTTCGACCATGGATACGACTCCAATATCCTCGTCAACGCGTTTTGCCTAGGCCTGGCACGGCGCGAGCAACTCCAGAGCTCTCGGGCGCGGGGTGTGGGCAACCCAGTGCTGTACGTTGGCTCGACCACGGGTCGCGACGGAATTCACGGAGCCAGCTTGCTCGCCTCCGCCCAATTCGAACCGAGTGCTACTGCCATGCGCCCAACTGTCCAAGTTGGAGACCCATTTACCGAAAAGCTGTTGATCGAAGCCTGTCTCGAAGCGATGGAGACGGGCGCAATAATAGCGATTCAGGATATGGGTGCGGCTGGCCTGACTTCTTCGTCCAGCGAGATGGCGAGTCGCGGCGGAGTTGGGATCGAGCTTTGGCTCGATAAGGTGCCTCTACGCGAAGCCGGACTCGTGCCCTACGAGATCCTATTGTCGGAATCGCAGGAACGCATGCTGCTGGTTGCGGCGAAAGGACGTGAGGAAGAACTCTTGCGCATTTTCCGCAAATGGGATCTCAACGCGGCTGTAGTCGGGTGCATAATCGGGGAGCAGCGCTGGCGAGCATGGTGGCGAGGTCAATTGGTGGCCGATCTTCCTGCCGATGGACTCACCGAGAAGGCGCCGGTTTACGACCGTCCTTCGAGCCCGCCCAAGAAGGCCATGACAGGCTTTCGCACCCCTGTAAAACGCGCCCGGCCGTCGCCACAGGTAGCTTTACGTTCCCTGCTCGCAAGCCCCAACGTGAGCTCGCGCCGAATGATCTTTCGACAATATGATTGGATCGTACGCGGCAACACTGTTGTTGGGCCGGGCGGCGATGCGGCGGTTTTGCGCGTCAAGGGAACCTCTCGCGGACTGGCGTTGAAAGTTGATTCTAATCCGCGCGCCTGTGCTCGCGATCCATATCTTGGCACGCAGGCGACGGTCTGCGAGGCGGTGCGCAACGTCGCCTGTGTCGGAGCACGACCGGCAGGAATTACCAATTGCCTCAATTATGGCAATCCCGAACGACCCGAAATCATGTGGCAGTTCATCAAAGGAATTGAAGGACTGCGTGCTGCCGCTCTGGCTTTCAATATTCCAGTCGTTAGTGGCAACGTCAGTTTTTACAACGAAACCGAGGGGCGTCCGATTCCGCCGACTCCGACCATTGCGGTCGTCGGAATTCTGGACGACGTCCGCAAACATATCCGCCATCAGTTTGCTCAGATTGATGACCTAATCCTCGCAGTACGCACGGCGCCGCCCGTTCTGGCTGCTTCCGAATATGACTGTTTGTTTGGAAACGATAGCGATGAGTTCTGGACTGTTAATCTGGGTCGGGAATGCCAGCTCGTAAATGGATTGATTGAAGCAGCGAGCCTTGGCTTGATAAGATCAGCGCACGACGTTGCGGAAGGCGGAACTGCAGTCACCCTGGCGGAAGCATGTTTCAACTCGCGCCAGATCCTGGGGGCAGAAATTGTAGGACTAAAATCCGAAGTTGAACTCTTCGGTGAAGGTCCTTCGACAATAATCATTTCGACGGCGCCGCAGTGCCTGGCGGAGCTCAGACGAATATTCGAGCCACTGGAGGTGTTGGTACTCGGGCGAGTAACGAAGAACCCACGGTTGCGAATCGCCCCGCATATCGACGAAGACGTACGCGAATTGCTTCGAATCTACGAAGGGGCGCTCCCTCTAAGTCTAAATTCCAGGGCGGGAAGCAAGCCTCAAAGCGAGCCGCAACTGAGCGAGGAGCTTAGCCGACAATGACTGACGAGCCGCTGGCGAGTGATCTGTCGGTTGTAATCGACGAGGCGAAGCTCGACAGCTTTCACGAAGAATGCGGCGTATTCGGTGTCTACGGGCATCCTGAAGCCGCCAACTTGGTGTACCTCGGCTTGTACGCCTTGCAGCATCGGGGCCAGGAATCGGCCGGAATTGTCTCCTCCAATGGCAAAGTTCTGATTGCGCATCGCGGCATGGGCTTGGTAGCTGACATCTTCAACAACAAATTAATCGAGCAGCTCGAAGGCACCAGCGCGATTGGGCACAACAGGTACTCAACCACTGGCTCAACCACGCTAAAAAACTGCCAGCCCTTGGTCGTCGAGTATGCCAAAGGCGGACTCGCGCTTGCGCATAACGGCAATCTGGTCAACTTCAGTGAACTGCGCGAGCGCCTCGAAAAGAATGGCGCAATTTTTCAATCCTCTTCTGACAGCGAACTGATCATTCACCTGGTGGCATCAGCTCAAGCTACCGAATTGCCCGAACGGGTCATCGAGGCTTTGGCGCAAGTGCGGGGCGCGTATTCGCTGGTCCTTTTGACAGAGACTCAGTTAATCGCGGTTCGCGACCCGTTTGGGTTTCGTCCGCTGGTGCTCGGCAAACTCAACCAGGCAACGATCGTCGCCTCCGAGACTTGCGCGCTCGACCTGGTACGAGCGGAATACGTCCGAGAGGTGGAACCAGGTGAGGTCGTTGTAATCGACGAGAATGGAGTGCGCTCACTTCGCCCGTTTCCGCCAGTGCCGGTACGCCGCTGCATCTTCGAGTACGTTTATTTTGCGCGCCCCGACAGCTTGCTCTACGGCCGCAACGTATATCAGGTGCGGAAGATCCAGGGTCGGGCGCTCGCCCGCGAATGCCCGGCTGACGCCGACATAGTGGTCCCGGTTCCGGATTCAGGCAACGCCGCCGCACTCGGCTACGCTGAGGAGTCGGGGCTGCCGTTCGAGATGGGGTTGGTGCGAAGCCATTATATTGGCCGCACTTTCATTGAGCCTCGCCAATCGATACGTCATTTCGGTGTAAAGATAAAGTTCAATCCAGTCGTTGACCTGCTGCGCGGTAAGCGCGTCGTGCTCATTGAGGACTCGCTGGTGCGTGGCACTACGCTGCGCAAAGTAATTCCGATGCTGCGTCAAGCGGGCGCGCGCGAAGTCCACATGCGTATCGCGGCTCCTCCTACGACCCATTCATGCTTTTATGGAATTGACACCCCCAACCGTGAGGAACTGCTGGCATCCCACCAATCAATCGAAGAGATTCGGAAATACATCACCGCGGATTCCCTCGCTTACCTGAGCTGGGACGGCTTATATTCCTTTCTCGAAAACGGGAATCGCGACGGGTTTTGTGATGCGTGTTTCACCGGCAATTATCCCGTCGAGATACCACGGAATCGTGGGCCACACCAGCTGCATCTGTTCGACGCCGGCGAGCGTCACTTAAATAATGGCTTGGGGCGTGGCGCTCGGCTATCCTAACCTGAGCGCGGGCGCAGAAGCCGTCGGTGCGATGCGGCTATCACGTTTGGCCCAGTGGTTTAGACCACTTACAGACGGCTCGGCCGCAATTTAAGAGGCACCTGAGAGCGTCTCGTAGTATTGACTCCAGGTCTGCCAGAAAATTCCCGAGCTTCAACTATTCGTAGGAAGATGAGCTCAACAAGCTAGACAGCCCTCCAGTAACGAGCCTCCTGGTCCCCTACGGTGCGGCAAGCTCCGGCACCGTGCTCTGACCGGCGATGCTCGCCCGATCTCGTCGTGTTCATATCTTGCGGTCACCTATAAAGTGCTCCCGCCTGACGTGCGTTCAAGTTAGGCTGACTGCCAGCGCTCAGTCGATGCACTGTGCTCCTAGCGCAGAGGAGAGCTCCGCTCAGACTGCGTTCATGCTCCGAACAGCTGCTCTCGTTTCACAGCAGCCTAGGACGGGTGGTGTGCGCTTTTGCGACGTTCTTCCGGGTTGCGCTTTATGTTGAGGTTTGTCGCATTTGGCCGTTTTGCACTTCGGTGTATAGTCGTTGACTATGGCGAGTTTGCGACCTTGAGCTCGGTTCCTGCAGATTCTATCCCGAAGCAAAGCAATCCGATGAGCGGCCTGGTGACGCACCGACCAAGAGGCTTAATATGTTAGCTGGGAGTAAACATAACGATGACAATCAGGCCAGCGGTGGGCCACAATACGGGCTCTGATCCTGACCCGGGCACCTTAGGGCGAATCACTTTCAATTGCTACGGTAACCTGGGTCATTAAATAGCTTCAGTCCCGCCAATCAAGCCTGCTTTCAATAATTGCACAGTTCTGCGCTTCTGATGTAGCTCGTCAATCGTGGTCGGTGAGAACGTGCCACTCGAGTTGACGCTCGTAAGGAAGGCTCTTTAAAAGGGGTTTAATGATCAGGAGAGCTGTGCCGCACGACCGTTCGATCTTAATCTGCAGCTGAGCACGGGCTGGTTCGATCGCGAGCAATTCATCCTGAAAAGCCCACAGGTATAAAGCCGGCTGCTAATTTCAGTGCTCGAAGGTGTCCCTATTTAGCCGCCAGTGATAGTAATTTAAGCTTCAAACGCGTTAGCATTTCGGCGCGGAGAGCGACGCAATGGCGAATTACGTAGAAGTCGAGCAGGCGATCGGCATGAGTGGTCTTCGGGTGGTGCTTTCGCCCGGCGTGCCTGGACCATGGAGCGAAGCGGCAAAGGGTATCCTCTACGTCAAGCAACTCCCTTATGTGAAAGTGCGCCAGGAACTCGGGGGCGAAAATCTACCCCTGCTCCGATGGACGGCGCAGACAACGGCGCCCGTCTTTGTCTATGAAAACGAGCGACCTCGCAGCCTTTGGAACGACCAACTCTATCTTGCAGAACGACTGGCTCCCGATCCGCCACTGATTCCACAGAAGCTGGAAGAGCGCGCGTTAATGTTCGGGTTGGCCAACGAACTGTGTGGCGAAAACGGATTTGGCTGGTCGCGGCGACTGATGTTGTTGCACGCGACGCTGTCCGATCCCAACGCGCCGGAGGCGGCCAAGTCGTCGGCCAGCTTGTTAGGGCGAAAATATGGCTACTCCCCTGCACTCGCCGAGGCCGCGCCGAGCCGCGTAGTTGAAATACTGAGGGCGTTTAGAAGCCAGCTGGAGTCGCAGCGAAAGAACGGCAGCAAATTTTTAATTGGGCGGCGCCTGTCGGCATTGGACATCTACTGGGCTGCATTCGCGGCCCTGATCGAACCGTTGCCTGATGACTTGTGTAGGATGAGTTCCGGATTTCGCCGAATGTATACCTGTAAAGACCCTCTGATAACGGCCGAGGCCGTTCCTGAGCTCATGGCTCATCGTGATTTTATCTATCACGAGTTCCTCGAGCTGCCGGTCGATCTGTAGCCGTCGAGGCCGCTTGGGTTGGAACATCAGGGTAGCGCGGTTATTGGTCGAAACGTGGCGAAAAACGTTGTCCGCGAAGGTGCTATCTGAAGGAATAGAGCCCATAAGCAGGTCCAAACATGGCAGACAGTCTTTCAAACATTGGCGAAGCGATACGCAAAGCAAATGAAGCGTACTTGCAGGCCATCTCGGCTGTTGGCAAGGCATTGCAAGACATTGCCACCCAGGCGGGCGGTAGCGAGCGCGACAAGTTGATTGAAGGCTGGCTTCGCGTCGCTCGCATGAGCAAGGACGGCCTCATAACGGCAATCGAGCAGGCTTATGAATTCTGGGAGCGTGAGGTGCGCAATGCCACGACGGGCGCTGCTTCCGCGAAGGCATCCGACCCCATTGACGCTTGGGTCGAAAACTGGCGCAAGGCCACCGAAACTCTAGCCAGCGGAAGTTGGAGCGAGGAAGCGCGCAAGCAGGCCGAGAACGTTCAGAAAATTCTCACCGAGGGTATGCGCACCTGGCAGCGGCTCTGGCAACCGCAGAAAAAGTCGAGAGAACCGGGCGATTGACAAGCGAATCTCACAGAGTCGTCCGAGCGCGCGGGTTTGTTGCTCGGAAGGCTTAGGCACGCGCAATGCCGAGCCCTTCGACGACCAGGTCAACGATGGCCTCCGGTGGTAATGAGATATCGACCTCAAATGAGTCGCTCGGTTCTTCGAGGTCGCTGAATTGAGTCTGCAGGAGCTGTGGATTGAAGAAATGACCGCGCCGATTAGCGAGACGCTGGGCGATTACAGCGGGCGATCCTTTTAAGTAGACAAACCTAACTCGATTAGGATCGACTCTCAGCAGCTCACGATAGCGCTTTTTCAGCGCCGAACACGCATAAATTGCATTTTGGTTGCCTGCCAGGGCTTGTCTGATCGAGGCTCGGATGGCCTCCAGCCACGGCTGCCGATCATCGTCATCAAGTGGAATTCCACGCATCATCTTGTTGCGGTTATGGGCCGAATGAAAGTCGTCGCCATCATGAAACGGCCATCCTAGACGACGCGCCAGTAATCGCCCTACCGTGCTCTTGCCGCTTCCCGCAACACCGACAAGTACGATAACCATCGATGCTATCAGGCAGTTCCCGCTAAACAGTCTTTGGGCAGCACCTTCACCACTTCGATCGATGAGGAATCGTCGGTTCGTTGACACCAGCGGTGTTGCTCTCTTTATTATCGAAAAGTTACCTCACTGGGGAACCTGACAAGTAAGCCTTACCGCATCGGCACGGATAATCGAATTGCATAAACTATTTGCCTGGGTGGTCGTTTAAGTTCGGGCGACAGGGGTCTGCTTGTCTCGCCCCTGTCGCCTTTCGGTTGGTCCAAAATTCAGTGTTGCAAGGTGCAAAGAGCAAGGGCGCAGGCTACGAAGCTCCGGCGCTCTCTTCAACACACTTAGCGAGCAGTAGAGCTGCCATCAGCGCTCGAATCCCCCGCGGCCGGAGAGGAAGTACTCGAGCCCATGTTCCCGTTTGCTCCAGTGTCGCCGTTTGCTCCGGTATTGCCCGGCGAAGATGGATAATTCGGATTAACGGCCGAATTGTCTGAGCCACCAACCGAACCGGACGGCGAAGCCGCGCTGTTGCCGGTGGCTGGACCGGGATCGCTCAGGTTGCCGTTATCGGGAGCGTAGCTGTTGCCGGGATGCGTCGCGTTACCTGATCCCATGCCGCTATCTGAGCCAGCGGCCGTCCCGCCAGCAGTCTGAGCAAAAGTCGCGGGGACCAACGCCGCAACGGATAAGGCCAGACTGGCGCCAACCACATAGACACTAAGTTGCTTTGTCAAACGCATAAAGTTTCTCCTGCGAAGATTTGTTGCGACAAGCGGACTGCTTTTCCCGCCGACACCTTAGTCCCACTAGTGATGGGAATGCTTGTCGCGAATTGAGTTCATGGATCAGCTCGGGCGCGCGTCCAGTTGCCAGCAGTCGCACGATTCAAGCGCAACCCCCATGCCAAGTAGCTTTTCCATGCTCCTGCCTCCCTTTGGCCGCCACGCGGCGCAAACGATGACCGTATCCAAACGTAAGCGTGAATTGCGCATACCTTTTGGGGAGGTCACGGTTATCTGGGAACTCGATCGAAGATCCGCGGCCTGTTCACGAGGACGAGCCTGCCTACCGAACCGCAGCACGGCGAGTCTTTAGAACTGAAATTTAAATTTAGGACAAGCGCCCTGCTGGCACTGCCGTATTCTTAGGAGATTTTGTAAGTAACTAGAGCATCCGCGATCAAAGTATCGTGACGGTCTCGAACCTCGACTATGATGCTCGCGATCTGTCTACCGCTGTGACGTACTGTGGCATTAGCGAACAGGTCACTTTGAATCGCAGGCGCCGTATAGTTCAGGGTTAGCGAGATCGTCGCACTCCGCCGGGTGGTGGGTAATGTCCAGACCGCAGCGCAAGCCGCAAAATCCACGAGTGATGCTATCGCACCGCCATGCACCGGAACGCTGGGGGAGCCATAATTGAGCAGCCGGAGATCAAACGGCATCCGTACCCTGACAACGCCCTCCTGGGCACTGTCTACCCGAAGTCCGAGCAACGAAGAAAATGCTCCGTCGGCTAATTCTTTGAGAGCCGGGAAGCGCTGGTATATATCAGCCATTTGCACGGTTTCAAAAGACTCGTCGCCCCGTTGTTAGCCTAATGCGGACCTCTGGCCTTGATTTTTGAGACGCTCGCCGGCAAGTTGGAGCGCCATTCCTACGGCTGCATCAGGGTCGTCCGCGTGCAAGATCATTTCGAGTTGACGCCAAGCTCGAAGTGCAACTATTGGGCGTCCAAGTTTAAGAGCCAGGCCAATTTCTGAAAGCGTACCCCCTTCGCCCTCCAGAGCAACCACCGCGTCGGCACTGGCAACCACAATGACGTTACGTGCCTCACCGATACCCGTGGCGATAGCTATTTCAATGTGAGGATTGGCGTCAGCGCGCTGATAACCAGGTAAGATGCCGACCGTGAGTCCTCCGGTAGATTGCGCGCCGCGAGCTGCGGCAGCCATCACGCCCCCTCGTCCCCCACAGATTAAAGTGGCTCCGTGACGACCGATGGCTGCGCCGGCGGCAAAGGCGAGGTCGCATACAGCCGGTGGCGCATCGCCACTACCAATTACTGCGATTGTCCGACGAATCCTGCTGTTCAAGGACCGTATTCCTACGAACTTGCTGGCTGATTTGCAAGTTCGGCTTATCAACTGACGAGTAACTTCGGAGCCGCATTCTAGTAGGGCAATCCCAACAGAGGCGGCAACTCTGGAAGCTCTCGAATTATAAATCGCGGCTGCGGTATCCCTTCTGGAAGTCCCGGCGCTCCCTTACTAATCCAGACTGTGGGGATACCAACCTGATAGGCGCCCCACACGTCATCGACGGGCGTGTCACCCACATACAAGACCTCATTCGGTGCCAGATCGAGCATTTCAAGCATCCTCCGAAAAATACGAGGGTCTGGCTTGCGCAAGCGCACTTCCGCCGAAATGACGACGGCTTCGAATAAATCTGCAACGCCAGTATCGGCCAGGACTTCACGCCCCCCTTGTGCGTCATCAAAGTTTGACAGCAGGCCAAGCCGGTAATGGGCGGCGATGCGGCGAATTGCCTCAACCCGATTGGCTGGAGCGATGGTTACCGCTCGCACCTGAGCCATGTGGATTCTTGTGAGTTGTTCCGCCAGGGGCTCGATTTCATTGCTTGCGATGGCGCCAAATCTGGCGAGTGTGCGGGCGAAGCGCTCCTGACAGGTAATCTCTATGCCCTTGCTGTCACGCTCCGTCGCAATTTCCTCCATCACGCTCATGTAAGTCCGAATAAAGCTGTCACAATCGAAAGCCTCGCCCAAAGATTCCCGCAGCTTTGGCAAGATCCACGGCATCGTGCTGCGGACTGCACGCCCGTCGATCTCGACCAAGGGCAAGCGTTCTGGTTCCCACCTGACCAGTGTATCGAAGAGGTCGACTACGACGGCCCGAAACTCGCTGTTTATCATTGTGAAAGATCGCTTTTTTCCTATCGCGAAAGTGCCGCGGAGGTGGAAAACAGGCAGAGCAAGTTTAGAACCATAACTCCTCCGTTGAGCGACACCGAGAGGCGGTGCAGTTGAGCGAACTCAATCGCGTGATCGCCTTGCGCGTCCGGTCCTTCTGCGGTTGCGCGGATAGCCTCGATGCGCGGTCGGATTATCGCGCCTGCGTACACCGTCAAACCCAGCGCCAATGCCAAGGCAACCGCACTCAACAGCCACCAAATTCGATTGCGTCCCGAAATGCAGAAATAAATCGCCAAAACGAAGGCGATTGCTCCAGCGACGTAGCCCAGCAAGTAGTAGCGAGGGAAAATTCCACCGACCAATTTGCCGGCGTCAGCACGACTTAGCACGCGAAAAATCACGGGAGCGCTAAAAATAGAAAAAAAGATCATCCCGCCCAGCCAACATCCGAGTGAGAGCAGATAAATGAATAAAGTGACCATATACGCTAAGCTGGCGCCAGTCGATTTTGGGAGAGTTGTCCCGCCAGCATTTCAATTGAGATAGGGTTTTGGTGCACCGGAAAGCGGTTGCCGTTGTGCAAAGCCACCGTCTATCGGATGCCAGGCGATTACCGCGGGTTCGCCAAATTGCCAACAAAGAAACGCCATCTCACCTTCTTCCATTTCCCACGGGAAATCGACCAAGCCTTGATCGATGTCCTTGAGCAGGCAACCGTAAGATTCGATCTTTTCCGCGGCTCGAGCGATCTCGCGAGCGGATTTCTGAAGTTCAGGATAGCGTTTAATCAGCGCCGACAACGGGAGCTGCCTGGCCAAGGGATCAGCCTTAACCAGATCGTTAATGTTACCGCGCAGCTCATTGGCCCTGGCTTGTAGTTCGCGTATCGCTATCTCGAGCCTTGGGATCAGTTCGTTAGCCTCGGAAGGCGTAAAAACCTTATCGAATTGGTACTTTGGCAAGGCTAAAGGTCTCCGCCGAAGCAGCTAGCCACATTGCGAATCGTGCTTATGTTTACGTTAGAATGTCTGAGAACCTCGGATCCCATACTACGTTAAACCGTCAAAACCAGCAAAATGGCGGCAGACGAGGGGTGGGGCCGTGAATCGCCGGCGGGGTGCTCCCCGAACGGGCTTTACAGGTAGGCTATGGCAGATAAGGGCCAAGGAGAGAAGCACTTCGAGACCGAAGAAGATTTGACGCAGATCGAAATTCCGTCGACCTTGCCGCTGCTTCCACTGCGCGGTATCGTCATTTTTCCAAACCAGACACATCCTTTTCTGGTATCGCGTCCGTCCTCCCTCAAACTTTTGGAGGACGTGGCCGGGCGCTCGCAGCTCATTGCTTTGGCCGCTCAAAAGAACCCAGAAGAGGAAAACCCCAGTCCCGAAGCACTCTACCAATGCGGAACTGCGGTGCGGATCCTCAAGATGCTCAAGTATCCAGACAAGAGTGTTCGGGTGCTGGTGCAAGGCATCGCGCGCATCGAGCTGCAGCAAATTACACAACGCGAGCCCTACTTTGTGGCGCGTGTTCGGCGCTTAACCGAAAAATTGAATACCGACCGCGAGGTCGATGCGCTTCAAGCGAACCTGGTCACGCAGTTTTCCAAGTTCGTCTCGCTGGTCCCCTACTTACCCGACGAGCTCCAAGTGATGGCAATGCAGGTTCGCGAGGCGAGCAGGCTCACCGACCTGGTAGCATCGTATCTCAAAATTGCGATCGAAGAGCTCCAGGACCTGCTGTCCACGCTGGATGTTCGGCAGCGTCTTGAGAAATTAATCGTCATCCTGAGCCGCGAAATCGAACTGCTCGAGCTTGGCCACAAGATTCAGTCTCAGGTGCAGACGGAGCTGAACAAAAATCAGCGCGAATATTTTCTACGTCAACAACTTAAGGCCATCCAAAAGGAGCTTGGCGAAAATGATGGCCGGTCGGCTGAGATCGACGATCTCGAAAAGAAGATCGAGGCGGCCAATATGCCCGAGGAGGCCCGTAAGGCTGCCGACAAGGAGTTGGACCGGCTACGAATGATTCCTCCGGAGTCGGCTGAGCACACCGTCGTCCGCACCTATCTCGACTGGCTGGTGAGTCTACCCTGGCGAATTTCGACCGAGGACAATCTCGACATCGCTCACGCTCGAGCGGTGCTCGATGAGGACCATTACGACCTCGAGAAGGTAAAGGAGCGTATCCTAGAATTTCTGGCCGTTCGGAAGCTAAAGCACGACACGAAGGGTCCGATTCTTTGTTTCGTCGGGCCGCCGGGCACGGGTAAAACCTCGCTCGGACGCTCGATCGCGCGAGCTTTGGGCCGTAAGTTTGTGCGATTGTCGCTCGGCGGTATCCGGGACGAAGCGGAAATCCGGGGCCATCGCCGCACCTATATTGGATCTTTGCCGGGGCGCATCATCCAAGGCCTGCGGAACGCTGGCTCAAACAACCCGCTCTTCATCCTCGACGAAGTCGACAAGTTGGGGGCTGATTTTCGCGGAGATCCGGCGTCGGCGCTATTGGAAGTGCTCGACCCCGAGCAGAACAGCAGCTTTGTCGATCACTACCTGGACGTGCCCTTCGACCTGTCGCATGTTCTGTTTCTAACAACCGCTAACGTGCTCGATACGATACCACATGCGCTGCGCGACCGCATGGAGGTGCTTGAGCTGCCCGGGTATACCGAAGAGGAAAAACTTCACATCGTCCAACGCCATTTGGTTCCCAAGCAGCTCAACGAGAATGGTCTGAGCGACAGGCCGGTTGAGTTCACTCAGGAAGCGATTGCTGAGATCATTCGTAACTACGCTCGTGAAGCTGGAGTGCGCAACCTTGAACGAGAGATCGCCAGGATTTGCCGGAAGATCGCACGCTCGGTTACCGAAGGCGAAACGCCGCCGGAGCGTATCACCCCCGATCTGCTTCAGCGGTATCTCGGGCCACCAAAATTCTTCTCCGAGGTCGCCGAACGGGCAAACGAACCTGGCGTAGCGACCGGTCTTGCCTGGACACCCAACGGGGGCGACATCATTTTTGTCGAGAGTACCAGGATGAGCGGTCAAAAAGGTCTTACCTTGACTGGCTCGCTCGGCGATGTGATGAAAGAGTCTGCGCAAGCGGCGCTTTCATACATCCGGACTCGGGCTGAAGGACTTGGCATCGCGCCGGATTTCTACGAGAAATCAGATATCCACGTGCACGTTCCCGCCGGAGCCATCCCCAAGGATGGTCCCTCCGCCGGGGTGACGATTGCCGCTTCGCTGGCTTCACTGATGACCGGCAGGCCGGTACGTTCGGACGTGGCGATGACTGGTGAGATTACCTTACGAGGAAAGGTATTGCCGGTCGGCGGTATCAAGGAAAAGGTCTTGGCTGCGCGTCGAGCCGGAATTCATACAGTGGCTCTGCCGCGTCGCAATGAGCACGACCTCGATGATATTCCGCCAGAATTGCGCAAAGAGATGGAGATTATCTTCGTCGATACGGTTGACGACGTGCTCGCTCACGTACTGCGACCCGATGGGGCCGCGCGGTCGACCGAAGCAAATGAAGCCAAGGCTGCCCCAAGCGACCAACGCCCCTCGACTGAGTCGGCTCATTAGCGGGAAGGTGCCACCAGTCGCGAACTCGGCGGTTCTGTAGCTTCCCTCGGGAGCCGCCGGCCCAGTCTGCTTTGGTCACGGTAGAGGCGGAGGAACTCGTTGCGCGAGAGCCATACATCGCTGGGATAGGTCTGAATCGTCGAACCGTGTTGAATTCGAGCTAGTCCCTCTTGGCTGTAGAGTAGTAACAGGCCCTTGAAGAAGAATTTCTCCAGTCGCCGCCGCAAAGTAATGGGCTTCGGCCGCACTGTAAAGCCCAGCCTATCGGCTGCTTTATCTAGGATGGTGCAGGCGTACAGCGCGCTAATGCGCCGAGCGACCGGATCCTCTTGAATCCAATCGCTAAGCCGCTTAAGGTCGTGACGGCAGGCGGCGAATGGGTTACGGTGCTGCCTGACGAGCTCCAGTATCGCCCGGTTGTTGCAATGCAGCTCGGCGAGCAACGCGCCAGGCTGGATGAGTGTGCCATCACCGAGCGTAACCGGCTCTCCTCGATAAGGGCGGATTCTCAGGCACAGCAGCCCGTAGGGCGCACCTGGAATCTCACAAACCGGCCAAATTAGCCGGGCGAGTTGTTCCCAAGCCGGCCAGGCTTTCAGGAGACCATGCGCTTCCCCGGGCTTTGTCCGTCCCGCAATGATGCGCCAGGCTAGGCTCGCCCTTTCGGAGCGCGTGAGCCGCCGCGTCATTCCGTTCAGCCTCCGTGTCCATCGCGATCGCGATTGGGCGACGGCTGAACTCGCGAGAGCGTTATCTTTGTGGATTCGCGGCGATTGTTGGTCACAGGATGGAGCTGTCATGATGCACGCAGCTTAGGTTGGCAGGAACCGTAAACTACCGATAATCCTTTTGAACCAGCTGTCAGAATCTCGACACCAAACAGTTTGTGTCGGAACGCGTTCGGATGCAAAGCTCCTGACAGGTTTTCTTGCCTGCCGGGTAATGTTAGCTTGAACGCGACGTTTTCCTTACTCGCTCCTGACCCGGATGGAGGCCAGTCCTAAAGCCAACGTCGGGCTTCGAGCGGCTGACGCCCCGACGGTGCATACCCATGCCGCTGAGGAAGCCCGCAAATGGATCATCGCGGTTTCGGTGATCCTTTGTACCATCCTCGAAGTGCTCGACAGTTCGATCGTTAATGTCGCACTTCCGCACATGCAGGGCAGCTTCTCGGCGACCATCGACGAAGTCACCTGGGTGGTAACAACATATCTAGTGGCCGCCGGGATCATGATTCCGACCACCGGATGGATTGCCGGTCAGTTTGGGCGCAAACGATACTTCCTAATTTCGATCACCACTTTCGTCATTTCCTCGGCGCTATGCGGTGCGGCTCAGACTCTGGACGAGATGGTGGCCTTTCGATTCCTCCAAGGGATCGCTGGCGCAGCCTTACAGCCCCTGTCTCAGGCCATTCTCATGGAAACTTTCCCACCCAACGAGCAAACGCTGGCGATGGCAGTCTGGGGGCTGGGGCTAATGGTAGCCCCCATCATGGGGCCGACAGTCGGCGGTTATATAACTGATAACTTCAACTGGCGATGGAACTTCTACATCAATGTGCCGATCGGAATTGCGGCGGGTTTTATGGTGTCAACCTTTGTTCACGATCCCGCCTACTTGCGCAAGCTTAAGGGACGAGGCCGAGCGGACTGGATCGGGATCTTTTGTATGGTGCTGGCCCTGGGTTTGGGTGAAATCGTGATGGATCGTGGCGAACGGGCGGATTGGTTCGCGACGCCGTGGGTCTGGTATTTTTCGCTCATCGCCGGTGCCGCCTTCGTGCTACTGATTATTCACGAGTGGCGAACCCCCGAACCCATTATCCACGTACGCCTGCTGGCTAATCGCAAATTTGCGATCCCGACCCTGCTGCTAATAGTGCTGACCTTCGGCGCCTATGGCATGCAGATCTTAAATCCCGTCTTTCTACAGGATCTCCTTGGTTACACCGCCTGGAAAGCCGGCCTGGCAATGGCGCCTCGCGGTTTGGGCGTAATGGCTTCAATGTTTTTGTTGGGCGGCATTGCGCGCCGTGGGCATGACACACGGCCTTTGGTAGCACTGGGGTTCTTAATGGTTGCGTTGGCTACCTGGCAACTCGGAAGCCTCAACCTCAACATGGCAATTTCCAATTTCATCTGGCCCACCGTTTTTCAAGGCGTGGGAATGGGGTTGGTCTTTCCAAATCTTTCCGCGTCGGCCCTGAGCTCAATTCCGCGTGAGCAGATGGGTTACGCCGCCAGCATCTATTCGATGACGCGCAATATCGGAGGCTCGATTGGCACCTCTGTCCTGACCACAATCCTGGTCCGTAAACAGCAAATCCAGCAGAGCCATTTGGCAGAGCACGTGACTGTCTTCAGCGCCTGGCAAATGAGTCTTGCAAGTGCTCATCTGCCCGGCGCTCCGCGCTTCAAATATGTTGAGGAGCTGATTACAGGGCAGAAACAGGGGCTCATGATGTTGTATGGCCAAGTGCAAAATCAGGCCACAATGATTTCGCTCAACAACATTTACCGCATGCTGACGGGTGTTATGCTCGTCGCTTTGGTCCTCACTATCCTCTTGCCACGTCCGAGTGGCGGCGCACCTTCAGGCGCCCATTGAGCTCTAATCATCTTTGTCTGCCTCTTTCTGCGCGGTGATGGGTCAGCCCGGTAGGTCCCTATAGTCACGATTGATTCAGAGATCCCGAAAACCGATTGCTCGGCGGGTTGTCCGAGTGAATCTGAAGGACTAGGCTGCAGGTAGGTCGCGAGAGCTTTAGGCGCATAGGACCCAATGGTGCCGGGCCCGGCAATCCCACAGAACTGAAGCGTCCGAGTCGACAAAGTCTCGAGCAAAGGATCGGTGGAAAGATGAAATTCGGAATATTCATGGCTCCGTTTCACCGGGTCGGTGAAAATCCGACCTTGGCATTTGAACGCGATCTCCAACTTATCGAATGGCTTGATGAGTTGGGCTACGACGAAGCCTTCATTGGCGAACATCATTCCGCCGGCTGGGAAATTATTCCGTCACCCGAGATCTTCATGGCAGTTGCAGCGACCCGTACTAAGCGGATCATGCTTGGCTCCGGTGTGGTGAGTGTGCCTTATCATCACCCTTTTAATATCGCTAATCGCTTTGCTCTGCTTGACCATCTCACCCGAGGACGAGTCATGCTCGGGTGCGGTCCGGGCGCCTTGCCGAGTGACGCATACATGCTCGGCATCGAGACCACTACTCAAAGAGATCGGATGGTCGAAGGGATTAAGGTCATTCAACGTCTGTTCACCGAAGAAGGTGGCATCTCAGTCGACGGCTCGTATTTCAAGCTGAGAGATGCACATTTGCAGGTGAAGCCGTTTCAGAAGCCCCATATGCCAATCTTCGTGGCTAACACGTTTTCCCCTTCGGGTATGGTGGCGGCTGGGGAACTGGGTTGTGGAGTACTATCGATCGGCACCTTCGCTCCGGGTGGCCTAAAGGACCTCCCAAAAAGATGGGCGATGGCCGAGGAGATAGCCGCCGAAAATGGTAAGCAGGTCCATCGTGAGAACTGGCGCCTCGTGTTTCCAATGCATTTGGCGGAGTCACGCAAGGAAGCTCTGGACGACATTCGCGAAGGCTGTAATGCCTGGATCCAGAAGTATTTTGTCGAGACGCTCGCTGCCAAGATTCAGTTCGAGGAATATCCGGGCCAACCGGTCGAGGAGATGACAGCCGACCGCATGGTAGCCCGAGGCGGCTCTATCGTCGGGACGCCCGATGACGCCATAGCTTATTTAAAAAATGTTTGGGAGTTGTCGGGTGGGGGATTTGGGGGGGTATTGTTCCTGGCCCACGAATGGGCTGCGCGTGAAAAGGTCCTTCACTCTTTCGAGCTGATGGCACGTTATGTCATGCCAGAGTTTCAGGACCGTGTCACCTCTATCGCCTATTCGCAGCAGTGGGCTGCTCAACGCAGCGAACAACTCTTTGGCTCATCGGTGGCGGCAATAATGAAGGCTATACAAGATTACAAGCGCCACGCCGAGGCGCACGGACGCGTGCCCTCGGACCTGGTCGATCAGCCACTTACGCGTGTTCGACCCTAGATTCTCGAAGATCGGCTCGGTTTTTACGGTTACCGGACTGAGCTGGATGCAGCATCAGGATGACCGAGACCGAAGAGCGTCGGCGATTTTGGCCGGCGTTGCCAGCCGAATAAAAGCGCCCAGCCGCGGTCCGCGTTCCTGGCCTAACAGGACTTTGTAGAGCAAGGGGAAAATCTTGCCCGGTCTGTCGTAGTGTGCGCGCCCGAGATCGTAGATTTGGCGTTCGATTTCTTCGGCTGCCGCGTCGGGATTGGACTCCAACCACTGGGCGAGGGCGCGCAATTGGCCGTGCTCCTCGCGGGCCGGGACATAAGGTTGCTTTGTAGGCTCAATAAAGTCGCGGTAAAAGTTGAGCGCGCACTCCACCAGGTTGCGCGCCAAGGTTTCGGTGTCCGGATCGTTGATAATACCAGGGTCGTAACTGACGACGTATTTCCACAGGAGCTCGCGGTCAGAGGTACCCAGCGCCGGCACCAGGTTCATGAGCATCCCAAAACTGACGCTGGAATTGAAACGGCGCGGGCTGTTGCTCTGCAATACAAACTCGAGTGGCGAGTTGAGCCGCGCCGCTGGATCGGCCTCAGCCCAGTCTCGTAACGCCATTAGGTATTCGTCGACGTACTGCGGGATAGCTTCGAGAAAAAGCCGCCGCGCCCGTCGCGGGTTAAGGATTAAAAAATACTTCAGCACCTCCAGCGGTGCGTAACGGCGCCATTGTTCAACACCGACACCGCGGCCAACAGACTTCGAGACCTTGTGCCCTTCTTCGTCGAGGTACATCTCGAAGGCGAATCCGAGTGGCGGACTGCCTCCCAAGAGCCTCACGATCTGACCGGAAAGGCGTGCCGAATCAATTAAATCTTTGCCATACAACTCATAATCGACGCCGAGCACGTGCCATCTCAAAGCCCAGTCCACCTTCCATTGAACTTTGGCCTTGCCGCCCAAGATCGATTGCTCTCCGGCAAAACCACAGCCCTGTGCCCCGGCAAAACTACGCTCGCACGAAAAGTCAACGCTTGTTCGTTCCGGGTGATAGGCAGTGACCAGCGTCGAATTTATTTGGCCGCACCGCGGACATAGCGGCATTATCGGTGACCACCCCGCGCGGTTCTCCTCGCGCAGGGTAGGCGTGACGATGGCGATAATCTCTTGATGCTTCGCGAGAATGCGTTTCAACCCCTCGTCAAACCGACCGCTCGCATACATCTCGCTCGATTGCAGCAACTCGTAGTCGACTTCGACTGGCTGCAAAAATGTAACCAGCAGTCCTACCATATGAGCAGCGAAGCTTCCGTGACAGCTGCCGAACGGGTCAGGTATGCGCGAGACCGGCTGACCAAGGTACCGAGCGAACGCGTCCCGTCCGGGAATATTCTCGGGCACCTTTCGCAGTCCATCCATATCGTCAATGAAGACGATTAGGCGGGATGGATGGATGTCTCCTAACGTTTCGAACGCATGCCTGACATATGCAGGCCGCAGGATCTCGCCCATGGTACCCAAGTGCGGCTGGCCAGAGGGGCCGAACCCGCTCTCGAAAATTACGGGCCGCTGCGGATCATAATCACGGACGCGTTGCGCAAGCTTGCGAGCCTCTTCGTAAGGCCAAAGATCCAAGTGTGAATGCGGGTGATCATTCGATGCCACTAGCTATATATAAACGCTTCCTGAGGCGGTGCGCTATTACCCTTCGGCGCTTTAATCGCTGGTAGCGTTGACTTACTTCCGACCACGTAAAACTCTCGCGACCGCGGTATGCACCCAGGGATCGATCTGCAGGTCACGTGAATGCTCCGAAGCGAGACGTAGCTTGACACTGCAGTTACCGCAGATATGTGCGATCTCAGCAAAACCGCCAGCATCCTCGACCGTAATTCGCAGAAACCACTCGGAAATGGGACGCTGGCAGATCTGACACTTGTTTCCCATCCGGCAAGCTTGCTATGGAGCTCCAAAATGATTGAAGGTCTCTGATGTAATGCTACGGCAATTCTGCTAGACTTGCACCCTCAGAACGAAGCTAGCATCAAGTGAACCAGCGCTATCTGCGCATTGCGAATTTTGTTCGGATCGGGTCTTGCGCAAAGCTCCACCGGGTCCGAAGCCTATGGATCAGGCACTAACCAGACAGAAGATAAAGGAACTCCGCGCCTTGGTCGCCGAAAGCGATCGGATCGCGGTTGTGTTGCAAGACGACCCCGATCCCGACGCGATGTCGAGTGCAATTGCCTTACGCGCCCTACTCGGCCGAAACAAGCAGACTACGCCGATTTTTGCCTTCACCCCGGTCACCCGGCCAGAGAACCTGACGATGGCGCATCTGCTCGAAATTGAAGTGGCTCCGGCTAACACCGAAGAGCTCCGCAGTTATGACAAAATCGCGATGGTTGACGTCGAGCCGGGCTACTTCGGTGACAAAGTACCCCGGTCTGACATCGTAATTGACCACCATCCTGGTTACCCGCTTGGAGTCTCGCCCTTCGAAGATGTACGGGTTGGATACGGTGCGACCGCAACGATAATGACTGAATATCTGGTGACGGCCGAGGAACGGATTAGCGAACGGCTGGCGACCGCTCTGATGTATGGCATCAGAAGCGATACTTTGGGGCTTTCGCGGCGAGTCACCGAGAACGATATTGAGGCGTTTGTTCATCTTTACCCCTTGGCCAATTATCACTTGCTGCGACAAATCGACCGGCCCGAATTGCCAATTCAGTTCGCCCGGACTCTGTCGCGCGCGATGAAGCGTTTGGAGTTGCGTGACGGCCTAATTGTAATTTACTTGGGCGAAGTAGAACGCGACGATTTGATTGTGCAGATTGCCGATTTCTGCTTGCAATTCGAAGGCGTCCAATGGGTCGTCGTCGCGGGTAGACTCGGGCCCAACCTGGTAGTAGCTGTCCGCAACCATGGTATGGGAAGAGCAAACGCCGGTGAACTGGTCAGACGACTGTTCGGCGATATCGGCAATGCCGGAGGCCATCGAAATATGGCCAAGGCAATAGTTCCAATGCAAAGTTGGAATCAACGCGAGCATGTGACCCGGGCTGCCCAGATCGAACGTCGCCTGCGCGAGCTGTTCACCAAGGGTATTATCGGCGAGGCCGATCCGACCAACGGCCGTTCAATCTCCACCAATTCGCGTGGCCCCGGTTGATGACGCCGGCTGCGCTTAGCTTGCGCCACCGATTGGTGCCAGCAGGCGTTGTTTACCGACCTGTCACAAGCATCTATCGTTAAAGGTGTGGACGCGGCGGAAACGACTCTGGAAATAAAAAATCGACTAGGGCTTCACCTTCGGGCGGCTTCAACGCTCGCCCAAACGCTTCGACAGTTCAATTGTGCAGTTACGCTTTCCAACGGATCGCAGCAGGTCAACGCGCGCAGTGTCACTGGCCTGATGATGTTGGGTGCCGGCCAGGGCAGCAAACTCACCGCGCGCGCTGAGGGCAGTGACGCGCGAGAGGCTCTCTCGGCGCTCAAGTTATTATTCGAATCACGTTTTGGCGAAGAATAACTGTCCGGCCGACCGGGACTTTGCCCAGGCGATTCCAAGCTATGCCAGCTGGCTAAGCTTGGGATCTAAATTCTTGACCAGAACCACGTTTCACGATTAGCTATAGCGCTACATACGGGATGTAAGCTTCGACAAAGTTCCGTTCAGGCACCTTGTATCAATTTCTTCGTGGTATAGTTCTCGTCGTGCTGTTGGCCTCAACCATTTGCTACCCGCAGTAGTTTGAAGGAGTCGTACTCAATGCCGCTTAAGGATTTCCTGTTCACCTCGGAATCGGTCTCGGAAGGTCACCCCGATAAGATGTGTGACCAGATTTCGGATGCAGTTCTCGACGCATTGCTCACCGAGGATCCTGACTCACGCGTGGCGCTCGAGACGCTGGCGAAAACCGGACTTATCGTGATGGCGGGCGAAATCACTTCGAAAGCTAGCCCCGACTTCATCAAGATCGCACGACAGACCGCGGTTAGAATCGGCTACGACTCGGACGAGGTCGGGTTCAACGGTAATATGTGTGCGGTATTGACTGCCATTGAGCCGCAATCGCCCGATATTTCTCAGGGTGTCAACGAGGGGGAGGGCTTGTTCAAAGAACAAGGAGCCGGTGACCAGGGACTGATGTTTGGTTTCGCCTGCGACGAAACGCCGGAATTAATGCCATTACCGATCTCGCTGGCCCATCGGCTAATGGAGAACCTTGCATCGCTGAGAAGGGAAAACAAACTTGATTTCCTCCGTCCTGATGGCAAGAGCCAGGTCACCGTACGCTACGTCGACGGGCGGCCGGTCAGTGTGAGTCATGTCGTCGTTTCGACACAGCATCGGCCTGGCGTACCTTATTCGACGATTCGCGAGGCGATCATCGAGGAACTGATCAAGCGGACAATTCCCGAACAATATCTCGACAAATCGACGGTGTATCACGTCAATCCGACGGGTAGTTTTGTCATCGGTGGACCTCACGGCGACTGCGGGCTGACCGGACGCAAGATCATCGTCGATTCATATGGCGGTTATGGCCGTCACGGCGGAGGCGCATTTTCGGGCAAAGATCCGACCAAGGTCGATCGCTCGGGATGCTATATGGCTCGATACGTCGCCAAAAATGTGGTGGCTGCCGGCTTGGCAACCAGGTGCGAGATTCAGGTGGCCTATGCAATTGGAGTAGCTGAACCAGTTTCGTTACTGATCGATACACTCGGCACGGGAATAGTGCCCGAACATCGTCTTTCCTCGGCCTTACGTGAGCTGTTCGATTTTCGCCCAGCATCGATTATCAAAACGCTGGATTTAAAGCGACCAATCTATCAGGCGACCGCCGCCTACGGCCATTTCGGGCGCGTTCCACGCGACGGATTTTTCCCGTGGGAACGCATTGACATGGTCGATGCCTTGCAGAGCGCTTTAGGCGTTAACGGGACCCGCTAAAAATCGGAGTGGCATGAGGAGGAGCGGCAATCCGCAAGCGGTAACTCGCCCCGGTTTCTTACATCGGTTGCCCTTTCCGTCGTCATCCTCCTGCGTCCGTTCCTTACGCTTGTATCGTCCCGCTTGAGTCAGGAGGAAGCTATGCCCAAAAACGGCCATGACGTTCGTGACCTAGCGTTGGCCCCACTCGGCGCCAAGCGAATCGAATGGGCCGACCGACAGATGCCCGTCCTACGTCTCATCCGTGAGCGATTTGCTAAAGATCAGCCGCTCAAGGGACAGCGACTCGGTGCCTGCCTGCATGTGACCTGCGAGACGGCCAATCTGCTGCGCACTCTTAAGGCCGGAGGAGCCGAAGTGATTTGCTGTGCGAGCAACCCGCTGTCGACCCAGGATGACGTAGCGGCAGCATTAGTCGCTGAGTATGGCATCCCTGTCTACGCGATCCATGACGAAAACCGCGATACCTACTACAACCATCTACGGGCCACTCTCTCTCAGCGTCCGACGATTACGATGGACGACGGTGCAGATCTGGTCAGTCTGTTACACACCGAATTTCGCGAGCAGGCTGCAGATGTACGTGCGAGCATGGAAGAAACCACCACGGGGGTAATCCGCTTGCGAGCGATGCAACAGGAAGGGGCGCTGCGAATCCCGGTAGTTGCAGTTAACGATGCGCAGACCAAGCATCTGTTCGATAACCGCTATGGCACAGGTCAATCAACCTTAGACGGCATAATACGCGCAACCGGAGTTTTGATCGCTGGTTCTGTGGTGGTGGTAGCCGGTTTTGGATGGTGTGGGCGTGGAATTGCCTCGCGCGCTCGGGGTCTCGGGGCCGAAGTAATTGTAACCGAAGTCGATCCAATTCGGGCGTTGGAGGCGGCGATGGAAGGGTTTCGCGTGATGCCGATGATTGAGGCTGCCAAGATCGGCGACATCTTCATCAGCGCGACCGGAGACCGGTCAGTATTAGGACCCCCGCACTTCAACCTCATGAAGGACGGCGCAATTCTTTGCAACGCCGGTCACTTCGACGTTGAGATCGATATTGCCTACCTTAACGATAGCTCCAGCCGAGTGGAGAGGAACATTACTCAGAACGTTGATGCCTACGTTCTGCCCAATCGACGAACCATTTATGTCCTCGGGCAAGGGCGTTTGGTCAATCTCGCGTGCGCGGAAGGTCATCCCGCCCAAGTAATGGACATGAGTTTCGCCACACAGGCACTTGCTGCCCGCTGGGCAGCATTGGGCGAACCCTTACCAGTGCGAGTGCACGAGGTCCCGCAGGAAATTGAGAATGAGGTGGCGAGCTTGAAGCTGGCTGCGATGGGGATCAGAATCGATACTCTTACGGACGAACAAAAAAAGTATCTGTCCAGCTGGCGCACCGGTACCTAGCAGCCGCTTACATCCCTGGCGTGGTGGCAAAAATCGGCTTTGGAACTGCTGCGGTGCTCGTGCTCTGGGCAATTCAAAAGGCGCCCGCGCGGAAAAGCCATCTGTCGAATTGGATTTTCATCAGCAGCGCCACGGTAGGCGTTCGCTAAACGCTGCGACTGTAGGACTTTCTAGGCTTTAACGATTGGCTCGGCAACCTCAGATTCAAAAACCCTTTACCGCCAGTGAAAACCGTCCTTCGAAATGTCAACGGCCTGACGGCAAGTTTTCCGCTGGTGGTCGGCCGTCGGCCGCACGGTAGTGGTTTCAGCACCCTGGGTCGTCGCTTCGCGACGAACGGTCTTGATATAATTGCAAGCTGAGAGGCAGCCGCTGGACGACTCTGGGGCGCCTTCCTGTTTCTGATCCAGTCTCCGGGTTAAGTGGCCAATCATTAGCCTGACATGGGTTGCGGCCCGCTCCAGGTTGACAGCGGCAATCCAAAAGGTGGGCAGGCGGCAGGCCAGCCCCGCTGGTGAGACGATGAATCGTGGTGCCCGTAACCATGACGTGCTTGCAATCCTGGTAGGTGGCGGACCGGCCCCCGGCATCAACAGCGTCATCGCGTCGGCGACGATTGAAGCGATAAATTCAGGTCTCCAAGTGGTAGGGATTCGCGACGGATACCGCTGGTTGGCCGAGGGGGATACCTCGCATGTCGTGCCACTGACAATCGAAGACGTCAGCCGCATTCATTTTACTGGCGGATCCATTTTGCGCACGTCGCGGACCAATCCCGCGCGCGACCAAGCGACACTTGAACGAGTGGTGAAGGCTCTTTATCTCCTCAACGTGCGCTATCTGATCTGTATCGGTGGTGATGACACTACCTATGGAGCTTCCAGAATCGCGGAGATGACTCGGGGGCGTATTGGCGTCGCCACCGTCCCTAAAACGATTGACAACGACCTGCCGCTGCCGGAGAACGCTCCAGCCTTTGGCTTCGAAACCGCGCGCACGGTGGGTGCGGCGATTATTGAAGCTCTGATGGAAGACGCCCGGACCACAGGCAGATGGTACCTCGCCATCTCGATGGGAAGAAAATCAGGGTCTCTCGCACTGGGCATGTGCAGGTCGGCCGGCGCTACCTTGGCTGTTATTCCCGAAGAGTTCTCCGGTGACAAGTTTGACCTCCAGTTGGTGGTCGATACAGCCGTTGGTGCGATTATCAAAAGGCGTGCATCAGGACGCGATAATGGCGTTGCGGTAATTGCTGAGGGCATTGTCGAACGCCTCGATCAAAATGCGTTGCCCAGCAACAGCACGTTTCAGCGCGATGCCTATGGCCACCTCCACATCGCTGACATCCCATTGGGAATGCTGTTGCGGGATAAGGTTCGCGAAGAATTAGCCGCCCTCGCTATCGATGCTACCGTTGTACCCAAGGACATCGGCTATGAACTACGGTGTGCGAAGCCTCTGCCATTTGACGTGGAGTATACGCGAACGCTTGGCTACGGGGCTGTACGTTATTTGCTGAACGGCGGTTCCGGGGCATTGATCGCTATAACCGGCGGCCACGTGACCCCGGTGACACTCGAGGAGTTGTGCGATCCGGCAACCGGTCGAATCCGGGTGCGGATGGTCGATACTCGCGCCGAAGCTTATCAGGTAGCGCGGTCTTACATGATTCGACTGGAACCTGAGGATTTGGAGGAACCGCAACTCTCCCATCTCGCTGCCCATACGAACCTTTCGGCTGAAGCCTTTAAAGCCAAGTTTCTACCCTCAGTGACCGCCACCGTGCAGCCAAAGTAGTTTGGTTCCACGACGTGCGTCCCAAATTGCTGACCTGTGGAACCTATCAGACGCCGGTCGCCTCGAGTTATTGCGCTGTTCGTGTTGCTTTTGGGGACGGCAGCGGCTTCCCCACGAATCCATGGCGCACAACCCTTGGCCGACCCAGAGCCTGGCGCCTAATGCTTTCCCAGCAGGAACTCCAGCGGGATACGAACTCGCTTGCGCCAGGCTTTTTCGCTGTGTTCGGCTCCCTCAAACTTCAAAGTGATCCAATCCTGGCCGCGAGTGTAGCCCTTTTCTCTCAAGATCCGGTCGACCTCCTTTTGATAAGGCTCGTACAGTGCGTCAACTGTTGCAGTGCCATAATCGAAGTAAAACCGATGGTGTCCCGAATCAGGCAGCGCTGTTTTCAAGTAATTGACCGTTGCCCCTCCGACAGCCGGCCAATGCGTCGAGATACACGCCGAGCCTCCAAAACGGTCAGGGTATTCACACACCGCGTAGATTGAAATGAGGGCCCCCATGCTCGACCCCATCGTGAAGGTATTCTCCGGACTGGGCAGTGTCGGATAGTGTCGATCGATGAATGGCTTGAGTTCGTGCACCAGAAAATTCAGATAGCGATCGGCCAGCGGAAGGCGTCCGCGCGAGAGCCACGATGGCGAAAGCTCAAGTGCGCGTTGCGGCATGTACTCTGATGAACGCCGCGGCGTATTCCAGATAGCCACTACGATCGCGGGGGAAATCTTTGCGGCGCCAATCAGGTCGCGCATGGCTTCGTCGATGCCCCAATCGACTCCGGCAAACGACGTCCGAGGATCGAACGAGTTCTGTCCGTCCTGCATGTAGATGACGGGCAACCTTGGGTTGGGCCCCGTATGCTCGGGCGGAATCCATACGTCGACGGTGCGCGGTGCGACGTAGTCGGATCGAAATCCATGATACCGCTGCAACCTGCCGAACCTGACCGGGACTGAATCGTAACGATCACTTTCCGTTGCAGTGCTCTCTAATTGAGCCATACGTCGCCAACCCTCGAACCACAAGCGCTGCATGAACGCGACAATCTGGGAGCAGAACAGCGACTCCACGTTGGCATTCTCGCTCGGGTTCACTTGATTCGAGCCGAAATCACTCCGCCTGCCGTAAAGTGCGACGGCACCGTGCGGAGGACACCGAGCCCTGTACTTGCGAGCTATAGTTCGATCTCATCGGATGGATCGATGCGGGGGCATTGTAGCCGTATCAATTGCGAATATTTTAGTCCTGCTGCGGTGTTAAACAGCACAACACTCTGCTCCGGGCGGAGGAGTCCGCAATTAGTCAGCCGCTTGAAGGCAGCGATCGTGGCTGCTCCTTCGGGGCACATGAATATTCCCTCCAAACGCGCCGTCTCGCGAATGCTTTGTAGGATCTCTTCGTCTGTGACCGCGATTGCGACACCGCCGCTGCCGCGGATGACCTGCAAGATCAGATAATCCGCAAAAGCACGAGGCACCCGTAACCCGGCAGCAATTGTTTGGGCCCCCGTCCACGGCTCGCTGTAGGCTTTGTCCTGTTGCCAGGCCCGCACGATAGGGGCGCATCCAGCCGCCTGCACCGAAATTATCTTGGGTCGTTGGTTTCCAATCCAGCCGAGTTGCTCAAGTTCCTCGAACGCTTTCCACATGCCAATCATCCCGGTGCCGCCACCAGTCGGGTAGATGATCACATCAGGGAGTTGCCAGTCCAACTGCTCGGCCAGTTCGAAACCCAGCGTTTTTTTACCTTCAAGGCGATATGGTTCCCTTAGCGTCGAGATATCAAACCACCCAGAGCCTGCGCTGGCATGCGCGACGATCGTAGCTGCGTGAGTGATGAGGCCGTCAACCAGATAGACTCGCGAGCCGCAGACAGCGGACTCGACCTGATTAATTTGCGGTGCGTCGGCCGGCATGCAAACCGAAGTCTCAATTCCCGCGGCTGCTCCGTAAGCGGCTAGGGCACCAGCGGCATTACCAGCCGAAGGAACGGCGATCTTGACGATACCGAGTTCTTTGGCGCGCGACACCGCCGCTGACATGCCGCGTGCCTTAAAGCTACCGGTCGGATTCAACCCTTCGTCCTTAATGAACAGTCGGTGGAAGCCATATACCTTGCCGAGGCGTTCTGCCCGCAGCAGGGGAGTCATGCCTTCGCCGAGAGAAACTATATTCGATTCGGTACGCACCGGCAGTAACTCACGATAGCGCCACATCGTCTTCGCACGCCCGCTCAGGTCGCGTTTCATCGAGTTGCGCGCGGCCGGCAGGTTGTAGCGTGCGAATAATACTTTGTTGCATTCCTCGCAAACCGTATGGATCTGGTCGGCGTTGAACGTGCGACCGCAGCCGGTGCATTCAAGATGATCGAGAAAGCTTTCCATGGCGATATTCGGCTTGAATCGTTAGACAGGATCGTACCGGCGCAGCACGCTCGCCTTGACATTGGACAGTCGACGTGATGTACCGACAGCGAGGGTAAATCCTACGAATTTGAGGCATCGAGAGGCTTGATGTTACTCCATGCCCCCATGGTAAAACATCGTGCCTTGAATGATAAAAGGAGCCGCGAACGATGAAAGCTGCCGTGTTCCATGGACCTCATCAGCCGCTGACGGTCGAAAACGTTGATATTGACGAACCGCAGGACCGTGAGGTCCTGGTGCGCACCGTTGCCAGCGGCGTTTGCCACAGCGATTTGCATTTTGTTGATGGTTACTACCAGTTTCCCGCTCCCGCGGTTCTCGGTCACGAGGCGGCCGGCATCGTCGAGAAAACCGGCAAGGCGGTGAGCTATGTGAAACCTGGCGACCATGTGATTGCCTGTCTCTCGGTTTTCTGCGGTTACTGCGAAGAATGCATGTCGGGACACCCGAACCGATGCTCGAATCGGGCGGCGACCCAGCGTCCTCGGGATGGCAAGCAGCGCCTTTCTTGGAAAGGTCAGCCGATGAGACAGTTCGCTGATCTGTCTGCCTACGCTGAAAAGATGCTCGTCCATGAGAACGCGTTGGTAAAGATCACGAACGAAATCCCGCTCGATCGTGCCGCTCTGATTGGATGTGGCGTGACCACCGGGATGGGCGCGGTGCTCAATACCGCCCGTATCGAACCCGGCTCGCGGGTCGCGGTCTTTGGCTGCGGTGGAGTCGGGTTGGCGGCAATTCAGGGTGCTCGGATTGCCGGGGCGCGTCAAATCATCGCGGTCGACCAGTTCGAATCGAAATTGGCGCTTGCGCGGCGACTGGGTGCGACCGACAGCGTGGACGCCTCCAATCGCAACCCGGTCGAGGCTATCAAGGAGTTGAGCGGCGGCGGTGTCGATTATTCGTTTGAAGCCGTGGGTAACAGTAAGCTCGCGGAACAATGTTTCGAATGCATCAAGCCGGGTGGGACAGCGACGATTATCGGCATGATACCAGTTGGCCAAAAGGTCGAACTCGATGGTCCTAAATTCCTGACCGAACGCAGAATTCAAGGGACCAACATGGGGTCCAATCGATTTCGGATCGATATGCCCCGATATATCGATTACTATCTGCAGGGTCGTCTTAACCTGGATGACATGATAAGCCGTCGCGGCAAACTCGAAGACGTCAACGAGGCCTTTCGTGCGATGAAGGCCGGCGAGGTTGCCCGCACTGTGCTGATGTTCGAGTGATCGCGCCTACCACCAGGACTCCGGCCTGAGGGTGGTGCGTGCATGGCCGTTTTAGAGAGAACGCTGGAAGCGCAACCGAGCCGCTACGGTCGAGGCGGCTCAGCCCAAGTTGGTGAACAAAAATGAAGGCTGCTATTTTTCGTGGTCCCCATCAACCCCTAACGATAGAAGATGTCGACATCGACGAGCCGCGCGAACATGAGGTGCTGGTCCGCACGGCCGCTACAGGCGTTTGCCACAGCGACCTTCATTTCGTCGAAGGTCTCTATCCGCATCCGACACCGGCGATTCTTGGACACGAGGCCGCTGGCGTCGTCGAAAAGGTCGGTTCGGCGGTCACCTATCTTAAGCCTGGTGATCATGTGATTTCATGTCCGTCGGTTTTCTGCGGCTATTGCGAGGAGTGCATGTCCGGTCATCCCAATCGGTGCTCGAATCGCGCTGCCACACAACGGCCAAAAGGTGACAAGCCGCGTCTCTCGCAGAAGGGTGAGCCGGTCCGACAGTTTGCAGACTTGTCAACTTACGCCGAGAAGATGTTGGTGCATGAGAATGCGCTGGTGAAGATCACCGATAAAATCCCGCTCGACCGGGCAGCTCTCATCGGTTGCGGTGTCACGACCGGCGTCGGCGCCGTGCTGAACACCGCCAAAATCGAACCCGGTTCGACGGTGGCGGTTTTCGGCTGTGGTGGCGTCGGGATATCGGCGATTCAAGGTGCGCGGTTGGCCGGCGCACGAATGATCATCGCCATTGATCAGTTCGAATCGAAACTCGCGATGGCCAAGCGATTCGGTGCGACCCACACGATCGATGCCTCCAGCACGGACCCGGTAGAGGCGATCCGCAAGCTTACCTCAGAGGGGCGGGAGGAAACGCCGGTAGTTGAGGGCTTGGGTCCTAGTGGCGGCGTGGACTACGCGTTCGAAGCTGTAGGAATAGCCAAACTGGCCGAACAGTGCTTCCAGTCAATCAAACCCGGTGGCACGGCGACGATTATTGGCATGATCCCGGTTGGCCACAAGGTCCAACTGGACGGACCGATGTTCCTCACCGAACGAAAGATTCAAGGCACGATGATGGGTGGCAACCGCTTCCGGATCGATATGCCTCGGTATATCGATTACTACCTGCAGGGACGTCTGAATCTGGACGATATGATCAGCCGCCGCGCCAGACTCGAGGACGTCAACGAGGCGTTCCGGGCGATGAAAAGCGGAGAAGTTGCTCGTACGGTCTTGATGTTCGACTAGGCAAGCGATTCGGGTCCCCGTACGGTCGCGAAAGCCGACTGTTACAAGCGCGGCTGGGGTAGTGGTCCACGGGCTTCCTCGTATGCGGCGGCGACCCGAAGCACACTCACCTCGTCAAATGGACGGCCTACGATTTGAAGAGAGAAGGGCAGCCCTTCTGACGAAAGGCCCGTCGGCAGTGCAAGCGCGGGCTGCCCCGTTATATTGAAGGGGGCAGTAAAACGAAGCACTTCGGTCGCTAGATTGACTGTTTCGCCGGACGAGGTGACCGGCCGGCCGCGTGCGTCGATTGCCGGCGCGGCGATTGCGGAGGTGGGAGCAATTAACGCAATACGACCTTCCAGTGCCGTTAAAGAATCTGCCAGCACCAGGGCACGAGCTTTTTGGGCGCGCACATAATACATCGCTGGCGTAAGAAACCCAGCTTCGAGCGTCGGCCGAACGTCATCGCTATAATCGTGTTGGCGTGTGCGGAGCCATTTTTCGTGAAATTCGGCCGCTTCGGCCACCATTATTGTTGTTGTCAGCGCTGCTGCCTGTTCAATTGAAGGAATCGAAACCTCCTCGACCGAAGCTCCCAGTTCAACTAGTTTGGCTGATGCAGCGTAAAACGCAGATGACGCCTCACCCCTGATGTTGTTAACTAATTCCTTGATCAGCCCGATCCGGGCGCCTTTTAAACCCCGACCGATGGCGCTAGAGAAATTGGGAACAGGTTCCCGGCTCGAAGTCGGATCGTTAGGGTCGTGACCGGCTATCACCTGGAGCATCAGTGCGCAGTCCCGAACAGTTCGAGTTATCGGGCCGACATGATCGAGCGAGTCCGCCAACGGTATAACGCCATAGCGACTGACACGGCTCCAGGTCTGCTTCAATCCGACGCAGCCGCAAAAGGCCGCCGGGATTCGAATGGAGCCACCCGTGTCGGTGCCAATCGTGGCAGCTGCGCTTCGCGCCACAATGGCTGCCGCGGAACCACCACTTGAGCCGCCAGGAATACGTGCCAAGTTGTAGGGATTGCGGCAGAAGCCGTAGTGTGGATTGGCGTTGGTTGCCCCGGCTGCGAGTTCATGCAGATTCAGTTTTCCCACTAATACCGCGCCGGCGTTTGCCAGTTTTGCCCAGACTGTCGAATCAAAATCCGGTATTAGATCCGCAAAGATCTTTGAACCACCGGTCGTACGAATCCCTTGCGTATAGCACAAATCCTTCAAAGCTACTGGAATACCATGAAAAGGACCACGCCATCTTCCGGCCAGGATTTCTCTCTCGGCAGCTTTGGCAGCTGTCTTCGCGTGTTCCTCGGTGATGGTGATGTAGGCCTTGATGCGATCTTCCGTTTCTCGAATCCGGTTCAAATAAGCCTCAGTCAATTCGACGGGCGAGATCTGCTTGGAGCGAAGTTTTTCGCTCACTGTAGTAACATCGAAGTTAAGTAATTCGGGATTTGACATTGAATACTTATCAGGCTCCCTTACGACCGTTCTTTATTTCTCGAGGAACGGCGGTTTGTCGTGGTTTGGATGCCAAACAAATGGCTGAATCTCCGTCGATGCCTGGCGGTCTTATCGATTTCGGTCCCTTAATCGCTCCGCCTCGGCAATGAGAACAGAATAGCCGAACGGCGCTTGAAGGCTTGCGTGGTTGTGCAAAGCCAGGCGGCGCGAATAGGTCGCCACTGCACCAACGATATGCGCCACGGTCTTCGCGGCTTCGTCGGCGAGGCTGTAATCATGTAACTCCTGTGCCAGCGTCTTTGCAGCTTCTGGGGTTAAAAGTGCCATGGCGTTACTCTAGTTATCTTTGAATTGTCTTTGGCGCTCCGCGAGGACTCTTTAATCGGCGCCGGTGTACACAGCCAAAGGACGCAAAGCCGGACGTTGTTGAGCCGCGTCCCTCAGTTCCCGAACGCCTTCATTATCCGGCGTACCGCGCTGCTATAGTCTTCGTCGACCGCGTTTGGCACCAGAATGGGCAGCTCGGTGCCAGCCTGTCTGTAGTGATCAATGCGTTCGCGGCAACGTGCTTGTGGCCCAATAAGCGCGAGTGCATCGGCCATCTCTTCGGTAACCGCAGATGCCATTGCCTCGGTGTCACGTCGCTTTGCCGCATCCATAATCTTAGCGGCCGGTGTCTCGAAACCACTGCGAGCGAGTAATCGATTGTAAAACGGTAACGCTCCGTAGAACGACAAACCACGTTGAGCAGCGGCGTAGGCGCGTTTGAGATCATCGTGGAGGAAAACCGGAAGGCCGACTGTGATCGTTACATCGGAAGGTTTGCGACCATGCCTCACCGCTTCCTCATGGGCAACCTCGGCGGAGCGTTTTGCTCGCTCCGGCGTACAAAGATAAAGCATAAGGCCGTCGGCCAGTTCGCCTCCGAGTTTTGCGGTTTGGAGCGCGAGCGCCGCAAAATAAATGGGTACGGGCTTTTTTGGTTGGCGAAATTTCATGCCGAAGATCGTAGTTTCGCCGTTTAAAGTTTTGCGAATGATCTCGGTATCGCGACGCAGGCGAGCCCGCGCATTCCCCATCTCAATTCCGCGAGCTTCCAACGCAGGACGGTGACTGACACCCAGGCCAAGAATAAAGCGCCCATCGGCCGCATCCTGAACCATTTCGGTCGCTGCGGCACAGAGCGCCGGATCCCGCAAGTAGATGTTCACGATCCAGGTACCTATCTGGATTCGCCGGGTCTCGCGCGCGATCGCGTACGAGCACATCAACGCATCGTTACTGGCTTCAGGAACGTAAACCCCGGTAAAGCCCGCTTGCTCCGCTTCACGAGCCAACTGAATTAATTCACCGTAGGAAATTCCAGAAAAGGGCGAGATGGAGAGACCACAGGTCGCCATAATGAAACCCCTCCTCGTCGGCCCCTAAATATTGGGCCCGCCTGACGAATGCTAGCTTAATAGGTACACTTGGGTGAAATCCTTAAGCGCCGTGATTTGCCAGCGACCGCCACCAAGCTAAGCGGCCGAGGATGGGACTTTGGATGCCTGGGGTTGTCCCTCGTGGTCCAAGCGATAGCGTTGGACCTTACGGTAGAGGGTGGACAAATGAATTCCGAGGATTTGGGCGGCCTTAACCTTGTCGCCTTTGACCTGGGCCAGGACCCGCCGCATATGCTCGCGCTCGAGTTCTTCCAGCGTCATTCCCGAACTGTCCGCGGCCTCGCCGTTCGCCGGTGACGCGTCATGCAATTTTTCGGGGAGGTCATGAGTATGAATCACGTCGGTTTCAGCCAGAATAGCAGCTCGTTCGATCGTATTTTCCAATTCACGGACGTTTCCCGGCCATCGATAGTTCATCAGCAGGCGCATCGCGCCTTTGGAAAAGCGCATCGGAGAGCGTCCCAAAGGCTTCTCATATTTCCGCAGGAAATGATTGGCTAGCAGGGTGATATCGTCCTTGCGCTCACGCAGCGGCGGCAGCCGGATCGTGATCACATTGATTCGATAAAGCAGCTCCTCGCGGAATCTGCCCTCACTTACTTCCTTGGTCAAATCCTTGTTGGTGGCACAGATCACGCGAACATCAAATTTTACCGGTTCATTGGAACCTAACGGATAGCATTCGCGCTCTTGCAGTGCGCGCAAGAGTTTAACCTGGAGCGCCAACGGCATGTCGCCGATCTCGTCGAACAGCACGGTGCCCTTGTCGGCGGCCTTGAGCAATCCGACTTTGTCCTGCATCGCGCCGGTAAAGGCGCCCCGTTTGTACCCGAACAGTTCGCTTTCGAGCAGTTGCTCCGGCAAGGCTCCACAATTGATGGGAAGGAAGCGCTTGTTCGCCCTTTCGGAATTCTCATGTAGCGCCCGGGCAATCAACTCCTTGCCCGTACCGGATTCACCCATGATAAGCACGCTGGCGTCTGTCCGGGCGACCTTTTCCATCATCCGAAAGACCTGTTGGATGGCGTCACAGGTACCGATGATGTTCTCGAAGCGATATTTTTCGTGGAGCTCCCGTCGCAAAAAACGATTCTCGTGAAACAGGGCCTTTTGCGCCAAGGCGTTGCGCACGACCGCCTTTAGGTGATCATTGGCGAAAGGCTTGGTGATGTAATCATACGCACCCTTGCGCAAGGCCTCGACCGCAGATTCAACGCTTGCATAGGCGGTTACAATGATCCCCATGACTTCGGGATCGAGGTCGCGAATTCGGCCCAGAAGCTCGAGGCCATTGCCGCCACTGCCGAGGTTCAAATCGAGAATCGCCAGATCGATCTTCTCGCGCTCGAAAATCTGAAGTGCTCCAGCGGCCGTACTGGCCTCGAGAACGTCATATCCTTCGCTCCGGAGCAACTGAACGATGATCGAGCGCATCAAGTCCTCATCCTCGACCACCAGGATGCGATAGGGGCCGCGCTCGGGTGAGGACCAGCGCTGGCTATTATTGAGCGCTTCACTGCTCATCAGGCCCTCGTGCAATCCTCCTGAAGAGCCGGATGTCCGCAGGCTGGCAGGCAGATGGTGACCGTCGTGCCATGACCAACTTTGCTCTCGATCCGAATAGTGCCCTGGTTGGTGAGAACGATGCTCTGACACAGCGACAAGCCCAGTCCAACACCGGAGCCCGCTGGTTTGGTTGTGAAAAATGGATCAAACACCCTTTCCAGGTTCTCAGGCGCAATCCCACAGCCATTATCCACGACCCGCATCAAAACTCGTCCGTCACCTTGCGGCGTTCGAGCATTTTCTGTGATTACCTTAATCACCCCGCTGCCGTTTTGGATCGCATCGGCAGCATTAAATAGCAGGTTCAATAGAACCTGCTGAATTCCGTTCTGATCGGCATACGGCTGCCGGAGGTCGCTGGCCAGTGCCGGTTCGATTCGAATCCCATCAAAACGTCGGTTGTAAGCGACAAGTCGTAAAGTTTCCCGTATCATCTCGTTTAAATCGAGCGGTTTGCGTTCGGCAGGCGCGGGACGAGCGAAATTAACCAGGTCTTTTAGGGTGGTTGCGATCCGCGTTATTTGGGACAGGATTGTGCGCAGCGCTGTCTGCCGCTCCGGGTCACTTTCCCCAGGTAGGAGTGATTGCACCAACGACGAAATTGAGGCCAGTGGATTATTGACCTCATGGGCTACCCCGCTGGCGAAGGTCCCGGCTGCCGCCAAACGCTCGGCTTTGAGCAACGAATCAAGCATTTCATGACGCTGCGTGACATCGTGAAGAATCATTTGAATTGAGCGGCGCTTTCCCCACGAGATCAACGCCGAGTTAACATCAAGAAACTTTCCATCCATCGGCCAATCGAGCACCTGGTCGGAGCCGCGCTCGACCACCGTGCGCAAATGCTTAACCACGGCATTATGCATTTCCGGCGGAACGATATCGGTCAGGCGCCGTCCGATGAACGGTACTTCGTGCTCGAAAGCCATCGCCGCAGAATTGGCCCCCAGGATAACCAGGCTGTCGGGATCAATCTCATACATCGGGTCAGGAGCGTGATCGATTGAGTTGCGATACTTTTCCTCGGATTCCTTCAGCGCCCGCTCGCGCGATTCAATGTAGAAGCCGTCGACCATCAACCGACGTTCGTCAATTGCGGCAACGACGGTGTCGCGTACAATTTGCATCAGCCGGGTCTGCCGCTGGCGCCAAACGTGCCCCAAAATCACCTGCTTAAGCGCGATATGAAAAACGTTGAATTCGGAGGGTTTGGCACGGGCCAGCATACCTTCCTGACAATGCCGTCGCAGGTAGACATAGGTTTGAAGATCGTCCGGGTCGCGCAAATGGCCAATGAATCGGATCAGAGCATTAGCCATCACCTCGCGATTCAACCGCCGCTTGACATGCGCTACCTGCTGGAGCGGCGTCATATCAGCCAACGGCTGTTCAGAGGCGGGCCGGAGCATCTGTTCGACAGCATTGGTCCATTGCTCCACGATCTCGTCGAAATTGGCCTCAATGAGATCCGCAGCTCGACGGCGCGCCTGACGGCTAATCCGCCCGCCGTCATAAGCACAGCCGAACAATCGGGCGAGCATTCGTTTGATAGCGTCTAGCTGGGTACGAATCTGCTGCAGATCTTCGGGTGTTGCCTCGATGGGGGTATCGGTTGGCTGCCGAGGAAGTGTTTTCATGGAGCGGGGTCGTGGTCGCGGCGGAGCCTTCCGCTTACCTGTGTCAGTGATGCGCACTTTTACGGATGAGCCCATCGCGACCCACTCCTTGGCAGAAAATCTAGCCTGCCCATAGCCGATGAATTCATGCTCTTTTAATTTTTATACCAAACCGCGCATTTTGCCAAAGCCCCGGCCCTTGTCGGCTTCGCATTTTGCGAAGATACTGGGTGCGAAATACAGCCGCCTCGAGGCAACAAGACGGTCGGCCTTGCGCACATAAACCACCTCCTCAAAACGTCGAACATCATCCCAATTGGTGGTGATTTACAGGAGAAACCGGGCCGGCAAGGCAATTACGCACGTCAACTTCGTTTGCCCATCCGTGGCACATGATTAGCTCTAGCGGGCGTGATCGTCGAGAGCTATAGCGCTTCCCCTATCGCGCGTCATGGTAAATTTTTCCGTCAGGGGCGGAATAAGTTTTTTCTGAAGGCAGTCCGCTTTGGCGCCGAAGCCAGTTCAGTGCGATTTGAGGATAAGATCGCGCTGCGCAAGCGCCTGGCTGATCTGCGTGCGGCCCACACCACTGCCTTTCTAGTCGAAGATGACGGAACACCGTTAGTGGATCTTGTCGGTGAGTGGGGCTTGTACGCCATCGTTCGGCTGCGGGTCCTGCCGGGGACCCTCTTCTCAAGCAATGGCCTACGCGCCAGCATTCTCGAGCTTCGCGCAAAAATAAATACGCTACGTAGTTATCCGCTTCTCATCGCATACCTGCTCGATTGCCCAATCGAACCGGATGTACTGAGGTTCCACGGCCTCGAAACTGCCCGGTCGCGCCTGCAAAGGCTGATACGCGAACTGCGGGAGTTCGATCCAGATCGAATGTTGGGACTTAGACATCAGGCCGGTACACTCGGGCTCGCCTCACCTGATGAAGATTTTCTCTACATCGCCATGCCGCCACTTTCACCGGCCGAACTGCGCTCGCGCATAATAAGGCTTCACAACATTGCGGGCGCTCGTCCGCTCATTCTGGAATTCGAGCAAACGGCAAGCGGGCAAGACGAGCTTATCGCTTGCGCTTTTGGCTTAGGGGCTGCAGGCCTGGTCGTTCCTGAGCGCCCCACCGCTGCTTTGCCGCGCCAAGGCTCACTTGCACTCAAAATGCTTCACGCCTCTGAACTCTTGCCGTTTCTCACGCTCAACGGCTCATGTCCTCCCCAGCCCGAGCACACTCCTAAAGTGTCGGTGGTTATCTGTGCGTACAACGCCGAACGTACCATCCGACAATGCCTGGAAGCACTCGAGCAGCTGGAGTACCCGAATTTCGAGGTGATCATTATCGATGATGGCTCAGTGGATGCTACTGCAGAGATCGCAGCGGAATTTCGCAACTTTAGGCTGATCCGGCAGCCCAATCGAGGTCTGAGCGCAGCTCGCAACGTTGGCATGCGGGCAGCGGTAGGTGACTTGATAGCCTACACGGATTCTGACTGTGTAGTTGATTCTCATTGGCTTACGTTCATGGTTCGGGCGATGCTTGACGGTGGCTTCGATGGCTGCGGCGGTCCCAACTATTCACCGCATGAGGATGGCTGGGTCGAAGGATGCGTCGCGGCGGCGCCGGGCGCTCCCTCGCATGTGCTGATCGACGAGGAGCACGCTGAACACCTCGCCGGCTGCAACATGGTATTCCGCAAGTCAGCTCTCGAAGCAATGGGTGGTTTCGATCCGCAGTTCACTGCAGCCGGTGACGACGTGGACATCTGCTGGCGCCTGATGGACGCCGGATACTCACTTGGGTATTGTCCATCGGCTTTCGTTTGGCATTTCCGGCGTAACACCATTAGAGCCTACTATGGCCAGCAGCGCGGATACGGAAAAGCTGAGGCGCTGCTCTTTTTCAAGTATCCCGAGCGTTTCAATATGTTAGGGCAGATCAGATGGAGGGGGACTATTCCTGGGGCTTCGCTGACTACCCCCGGTGCCAAGCCGTTAAGGGTGGAATGGGTGCGTACGGCCGACCAGTTTCAGCGCATCGATGAGAGACCATTAAACGTGTTGCGTGTGGCCCCAATGACGGCGGAGTGGAGCCTGGCAGCAGGATTACTACTTGTGCTTTCGCTGGTTTCCGGCTTCAAGCTCTGGCCGGCTTTGGTTCTTGTCGCAGCCAGCCCCGTGTGGGCGGCACATTATGCCCTTCGAGCGCCGTTAGAGCAGTGCCACAGAGGTGTTGGGTCGCGAATTCTAATCGGATGGCTGGCTTATACGGGATCGATTGTTCGGGCCATCGCCCGTTATCGCTGCCGGTTCGAAGCGAGCCGGTGTGCGCTTTTCGAAAAAGTAAGAAGACAACAACCCAATTTTGACTGGAAGCGGCGCGCCTTACGCCTCAGCTACTGGAACAACGTTTATACGACCCGTGAAGCTCTACTGGACAGTCTCCGTAGATTGTTCAGGTCGCAGGGGCGTCCTGTTGTGATTGATTCGGGTTGGAATGATTTCGACTTGCTTATACAAGCCAATCCATGGGCGAGCATACAGCTCAAGACCGCCGAAGAAGAGCTCGGTGGATTGGAGCTCAGAACAAACGTCGAAGCGAAGCTCCGTCTGACTAACGGCGCGCGCGCCGTGCTGGTCGCCTCAGGGTTGCTAGCCGCGAGCGGTTCATTGTTCGGCCCGCCGTTTACTGCGGCCGTGTTCTTGATAGGCTGCCTGTGCCTCATGATAGCGCTGATACTCGGGCTAATTAGCGCGGCGACCGTCGCAGCTCACGCCATAGAAAGAGCCGCCGCCGAGCTCGATCTAATTCCTCTCGGCAAACCGCCGCTCCCGGGCTGCATTCACTCAACTGCCGAACGGCCGCAGCCCGACGGTCCGACAGAGCTGGTTCAACCCGCAGGCCGTTAAAAGTTGGAATTCACTTGGCGCGTTGCAAGCTCCTTTTCTGCTGGCATGGTGTGCATGGGCATCTCAGGGCGCCAATTTCCGGGGTGCAATTCGTGAAGCTGGTCCGCGTGTTGCTAAACTTGTTGACAGGGTATGCGGTTCATCGACGAAGCTCGGGTATACGTTCAAGCCGGCAAGGGTGGTGACGGGGCAATCGCGTTTCTGCGAGAGAAATTCCGCCCATTTGGCGGCCCAGCTGGAGGCGATGGTGGCCGGGGCGGCGATGTCATCTTCGAGGTCGATGAGGGGCTGACAACGCTTTTGGATTTCAAGTTCAAACCGCGTCTGGTGGCCCGCGATGGAGAGCCTGGACGCGGCAAGCAACAATACGGGCATAATGGCAGCGACCTGATTGTTCGCGTCCCGCCGGGTACGATTGCATTCGATGAGGACTCCGGAGAACCAATTGCTGATTTGGTGATGCCCAAAGCGCGCGCAATCGTCGCCCATGGTGGCCGTGGCGGCTTTGGTAATATGCACTTTGTGTCATCCACGCGGCGTGCACCCCGGATTGCGACACCTGGTGAGAAAGGGGAGCAGCGGTGGCTACGCCTGGAATTGCGGCTGGTTGCGGAAGCGGGGTTGGTCGGGCTGCCGAATGCTGGGAAATCCACGCTCCTGGGTGCGGTCAGTGGGGCGCGTCCCAAGATTGCTCCGTATCCATTTACGACGCTCACTCCTAACCTTGGCCGCGTCAAAGTCTCGGACGATGAAGCATTCAGCATTGCCGACATTCCCGGACTCATCGAGGGGGCGCACCAAGGGCATGGGCTCGGGATTAAGTTCTTGCGTCATCTTAAGCGCACGCGGCTGCTCATCTATGTCCTAGCGGTTGATTCGGCGCCCCTGCATGACTTCGACGTCGTACGTGGTGAGGTCGAGGCATTTGATCCTGAACTCGCCTTGCGACCTGCGGTCATTGCCTTGAACAAAGTGGATCTCGTCTCGGAGCGCGAAGCGCGCGAGCTGGCTCAGAAGCTCCAGTTGCGCACCGGCCTCGCAGTGTTTGCTATTTCTGCTCAAGAGCGGCAGGGTCTAGCAGCGCTTGTCGAGACGGTTGCGCGGATGCTGAAATCCCTCCACACTTTTCGGGGGGATGTCGCAGCTCGACTATAAAGTTCAATTACTCGGGTCGATTCGGCGGATCGTCATCAAAGTCGGCAGCGCCGTTCTGTCAGACAGAGACGGACTGCAGGCTGCAACTATCGAGCATCTCGCCGAGCAGGTTGAAGCGCTGCTGGGTCGCGGTCTCGAGGTGGCGTTGGTTACCTCGGGGGCAATCGCCGCGGGACGCGCTCGGCTCGGCCGCCGCGGATCCAGCATGGCCGAGCGTCAGGCCGCGGCGGCAATTGGTCAAATCGAATTGATGCGTCAATGGGCCAAGGCCTTCGACCTCCGCAAGCGAACCATCGCCCAACTGTTACTCACGCACGAAGATGTCGCAGAACGCCGGCGTCGGCTCAACGCTGTCCAGACGATTCGAGCTCTGTTGTCCGCCCACGTGCTGCCGGTGGTTAATGAGAATGACACGGTGGCTGTTGAAGAAATCCGTATGGGCGACAATGATGTGCTGTCCTCTCTGGTCGCCGACATGATCCAGGCCGAATTATTGATAATCTTGAGTGACGTTCCAGGGGTACTGACCGGCGACCCGCGCAAGCGGCCCGACGCCAAGCTGATCCCGTTGATTATGGATCCCGAGGCGCAGATGCGCGGGCTGGTGGCAGAAAGCGCCGGTCCACTCGGCAGTGGGGGAATGGCGACCAAGCTCCAGGCCGCTCGACAGGCAGCGCGGGCCGGTATCACCGTGATTATCGCTCCCGGCCGCGAGTCCAACGCCATTGTCGCTGCCGCTGACCCCCGCAGCGAGATCGGAACGTTGGTGGTCCCTGCCCGCAAGCGGATGCGCAGCCGCAAACACTGGATCGCTTTCGCGTTACGGCCGATGGGTGCGCTTGCGCTTGACCGTGGAGCCGCCGAGGCGCTACGCCTCAGAGGCCGAAGCTTATTGGCCTCGGGCGTTCGTGATGTCCATGGTAACTTCCGCAGCGGTGATTGTGTCAGCCTGCTCGACAATGATGGTGTGGAGTTCGGCCGAGGGCTGGTCAACTATCCGGCCGCTGACGTGCTCCGTTTGAAAGGCCGTCAGTCCACCGATATCGTGCGCGTGCTCGGTTACAAACTGGCCGACGAAATTGTCCATCGCGACAATTTCGTTCTGCTCGACGAAACCGTATGAACCTCGAACACGCTCTTACCTCACAACTTGCTCGCGCCCGAATCGGTGGCCGTGCGCTCGCTCTGGCTTCCACTGAACAGAAGAATCAGATCCTGGTGGAAATCAAGCACAAGCTCTTCAGTCGAGCCGACGACATCATAGCTGCCAACCAGAATGATTTGACTGAGGCACGTCACGTTGGGCTGAATAACGCCATGCTCGACCGGCTCACGCTCGACCGCGCTCGCATCACGAGTATTGCTCGGGGCGTTGAAACAGTAGCCGCACTTCCCGATCCGGTTGGCGAGACTATCGCGCGCTGGAAGCGCCCTAATGGACTCGAAATCATTCAGACCCGCGTGCCCATTGGTGTAGTAGCGATCATTTATGAAGCTCGACCCAACGTTACAATCGACGCGGCAATCTTGTGCTTGAAAGCGGGCAACGCAGTCGTGCTGCGCGGCGGCAAGGAGGCGCTGGCGACGAATCGGGTGCTCGTTGAAGTCATGGCTGAAGCCTTGCGAAGTGCCGGCCTCGCGACCGATTGTGTGGCATTCATCGACACCCCTGACCGCGAAGCGATTCAGATTTTGAAGCGCCGGCCTGACCTGGTCGACCTGATAATTCCCCGAGGTGGTAAATCACTCAAAGCGGCACTCGCCGGTTCAGAAGTGCCGGTACTGCCGCACTTCGACGGAATATGCCATACCTACGTGGATCGCAGCGCTGACCTCAAAATGGCCGAGGAAATTTGTTTTAACGCCAAGTGCAGTCGGCCCTCGGTCTGTAACGCGATGGAGACGATGCTGGTTCATCGCGCCGTCGCAGATAAATTCCTGCCCGCCATTGCCCAACGAATGGTCGCTGCGGGTGTGGAATTGCGCGGGGATCGAGATACCTGCACCATTATCCCAGGAGCGAGGGAAGCAACCGAGGCGGACTGGGATACGGAGTATCTGGATTTAATCTTGGCGATTAAAGTAGTCGACTCGGTCGACGAGGCTATCGATTTTATCTCGCGCCACGGTTCACGACTGGCCGATGCTATCGTCACTGAAGACCAGGAGACCGCTCGCCGATTCGAGCGCGAGATCGACTCTGCGACTGTCTACGTTAACGCGTCCACCCGTTTTACAGATGGCTTTGAGTTTGGTTTCGGGGCCGAGACTGGGATTTCAACCAATCGTCTGCATGCTCGTGGACCCATGGGTCTGCGAGAGCTAACAACTTACAAATATGTGATCCACGGCGACGGCCAGATTCGCTAAGCCGCTGCACCGGCGACAAATTCTGCAAGCGCCTATTCGAGCGAAAAGTCAACGCGAGTGGTGGGGCCTTCGGCAATTCCCGCGGCATCGAGTTTTGGTGGGCCAAGCAGCAGGCGTGATCGGTCGATCTTTTTGCTCATTGCCTCATACACTGCTTGTGCGCGCTTTTCGGCCAGATTGCGCAAATCCAAGCTGCTAACTCGGATGTGCGCCAGAAGCATTTTCTTCATTTCACTGGGCGGGAGCCTTTTGACCAATCCCACCAGGTCGCGAGGTTTGACAAAATCAGCCGCTTTGTAAACCCGCCACAGGTAGCGATCGTACTCGTCTGGAGTAAGCGATACATTCTCGATTGAAGCCGACCGAGGCAAATGCTTGCTTCGCGCCTTCTCCCGCTTGATTTCGTCGTCCAGAATGGCTTCGCGTAAACCTTCCGTGTCTACACGCGGATCCACACGCCCGCTAATTCGCATCTTGAGCGCTGGCCGTCGGGCCAGAATCGAAGTTAACTTCTCGAGCTTATTCATACTCCCTTCGGACAAGTCAGACCGACCGGGCTCAAACTCGATGTATGAGAGATCCTGCTTTTCGCCGCCCATCGCCCGAGCGAGAATCGTAAAGGGCGCAGCAGCAGCTTTCACGATCACATTCTCCAACCCGTGCCAGATTACTCGACCAAGGTCGAATTGCGGGTCTGAGAGTGAGCCTGAAACCGGAATTCGCAGGTCGATTCGTCCTTGCGGGTCCTTCAACACTGCTATTGCCAGTCTGATTGGAAGGTTACTAGCGCTCGAACTTTCTACCCGCTCGCCGAACGTGAGCTGCTCCAGAACCAGGTGGTTAGTGGCTGTCAGGTGCTGGTTCGCCAGCATGTAGTGCACGTTTGCAGTCAGCGTTCCGCCCGTGATGGGATATCCGGTATACTTGGCCGAATAAGGGGTGAGCGGCGGCAATTGGATCCGTTGGGCGTCGCCTTCAATATCGACTGAAGCCATAGGCGCGAGCGGATTGATAGCACCGCTAACCCTGACTGGTGAAGTTCGATTGATTCTTCCGGTCACCAGGACTTGAGCCGGCTGTGTGCTGTCAGTCGCGAAGCTGCTGACGCTGCCGTCCAACTGAGTCAAGAAGACAGAATAGTTCGGCTTGATGAAATAGTCAGTGAAGTTTACCTGGCCGTTATGGAACTCGATATTTCCAATGGCAATGTTCGCCGGGATTTTTTTCACAGACCCATGAGGGTGAGCTGTAATGGTTGGGCGCGTTAGTGGCACCGCGGGATGTCCCGGGCTGCTGAGGATATTGGCCAAATTAAGCCGGCCGTCGACATTCAGAATCAATGCAGCGTAAAAATCATTTAATCTTATCTCGTCAATTCTGAGCAACGGCAGCGCTCTGCCAAAGCGGGTCTCCAATCCGTTGATTTCGAGTTCATCCCATCTTAGGAAGCTAGTGTTGGTAAGTTTGTCAGAGATACTTACCTGACTTAGCCTGATGTTGCCCTGGCCGGAAGCATCGAGCTTTCCGTCACGAATCTGCGCCAGAACTTGAGCGCGGATGCTGACTACCCCTCTTGTGACTTTCGCATTGATTTGCGCCGGCGCCAGAGTCCTCGCGATTAATGAATCACAGCCAGCCAGGGGTAGACGTTCCGAAGTGACGCGCAAACGCGCTTGGAAAGGATTGATCGCGGCCTCGCCGGTTATCTTGAAAGTGCCTCGACGACCGATGCCCCCATCGACCTCGATGGGAAAGAGTTTATTCAGGTCGCTGGTCAGATGCTCTATGCTGAGATTTAATGGTGTCACCCGAAGGGTAAAAGGCTCCTGGTAGGTGTAATCTTCAATTGACGCGTTCGCATTCTCAATCGCGAGTGATTCGACCTGAAATTGCCAATGGGGTGGGCTGCTTTGGGCCGCCGGCTGAGTTTCTGTGCCGATCGCCGTCGGGGCCTTAATCAAGGCGGTCAGGTTAAGGTTGCCACGTGCGTCTCGGAACGCATTCAGATGCATTGCGTCGATACGCAAATCCCGAATCGCCAATTGGTGCGATACGAGATCGAACATCTTGAGATTGGCGGTCAGGCGCTTCCAACCGATCAAGGGTTGCCCCTGACCGCCTTCGACGAGTTCGACAGCAGCAAGTGCGATCTGGGCCTGTTCGGCATGCAGGTTGAATCCATTCCCGATGCTAGCTCGAAATGAGCCCCGCCCTGACAATTGCCCCGACTTTAATGCTGCGGGCGTGTCGAACGGAGCCAAACTCTCCAGGGCTGGAAGTTCCAGATCGGCAATGGTGAACTCGCCTGTCACCTGAAAAGAAGGAAGATCGACATTGCCATTCGCGCTGAGCCGGCCACCACTTTTGAGCTCCGCGCTAAAGCTATACGAGCAGGGCGTTCCGCCGCCGATACCCAGGTTGTTCAGTCGAAGATGGATTCCTGACACTGTGTGGACCTTGCGCGATGGGTCCCAGGCAGGAGTAACTTCCAGCGTACCATCTTCCAGCTCGAGCGAGGCTAATGATAAACGGAAAGCAGGGTTCAGGCTGGCCGAGGCTTTCACGTTCGAGCCGCTAGTCGAAGGTGTTTCCTTGCTAGTTGGGCCCGCGGTAGCGGCGAATGGATTCAGCAGCGTTGTGGGTGCCGGAGGCTCGGCGGTGGCGGCAGACGGCGCCGTTGCGGCGCTTGCTCCCTGTGAATGTGAACCGGACGCAAGAGCTGTTGAGCGGTACGCCAGCAGCGGTGTCAAATTAGTCTTGCCGTCGCGTCCGATCTCGAGATGAGATGAAGGTGCCTCGATTTTAATCGAGGAGATCTCGAGATTTTCGCCCAGCGGATCGAACTTGCTTATCGACGCTTTCAGCTGCTGCAATTCAAGTAGCGGTGCTCCGCGTCGATCTTTAACTGCCACGTTCTCCAGGATTAGGTTTCCCGCCATCTGGAGGCGAGGCCTGTCTGCCAGCCTGATGAAATCAATACTCAATGCGGCTGTTAGATCACCTTGTTTCACCTTGAACGGGAGTTTGTCATCGACGTAACCAATGAACTCGCTGACATCCAAATGATTAAAACTCAACGACAGCGAGGACTCGAAGCTGCCTTGAAAGGGTTTCGTCCTGCCGATCAGGCTGAAAGGGGCGCCGTCGACCGTCATCTGCACCCGCGGTTGAACGTACGTGTCCGCGTCGGTCGGAAGGTTGGCTATGAAGGGAATCGCCAGCCGGATGTTGTCCACGCGATGCTCTTCTTTGAGCACCCTGTCAGTAAAAATGACAACGCCCTTCTCCACCAAAAGGTTTGAGACCGCAAACGAGAAATGGCTCGTGCCCGCTGCGCCACCTGCGATCAAATCCGAAAAATTGAAGGTCGATCCCGACAGTCGCTCAACCCGAACTAACGGCTCTTCTACCGAAAGCCGTTTAACCACCAGAGCCAGACGTGGCAGCGAGGTCCAGGACAGCCGCAGCGCGACGCGACGAACGTGGATGAATCGTGAAAGGCTGCCACGTTCGCCAACGTTTAGATTCCTAATGGACAGTCGAAGCGTGTATGGATTGAATTTAATGCGACCGGTTTGGATTGACCGATGCAACGCGAGCGGTCCCTGAACCTCGGCTAAATGCCTGACGAGGACCGGGACACCAAAGTACGTGCCTATACTGTAGGCAAAAAAAGTGAAGGTCACCACCAATAGAATTTGGCTAATCCGTCTCTTGGGCCAAACCGCTATGGCCCCTGGTAAAGCTTTCAGGGTTTCTAACGTAGAGCGAGTTCTGCGGCTTTTGGTCGACACGTGATGGCGTTTCCAGTAAGTCCCAACGTTGCCAATAGTATTTCGGCAGAATGGATCCGAAAGCCAGCAAAAGCGGTTTCAATGCGTCGATGAGATTGGGCGAACCATTAGAACCAGGTGGCCTTCAAAACACAACCCGTTTACACGATGATTAAAGACAAATGCTTCGGTCGAACATGTGGTTGAGAAGCTCAGGGCGACAGCGGTTAGCGCGTGCTGGCCGGGATGTGACTACTAATGAGGCCGCGCTGCTGATTCTTACGGGGTTGCTGTTGCTACTGGCCGGCTTCGGAACCGCCAAGTTCCTGCTCAACTTTGATCAATTGCAGAGGCTCGCGGAAGAATTCAAGCCTGCCGCCCGACTGCAGGTAAAACCTTTCGAAACCGAATCGGGCGACAAAACCAATGTTGCGCCACCTGCGGAAGCTCGAGTTGCGTTCGATCAAGCGCAGCTGGCGCCGTGGCTCGTTCCGCTAAACCGTTATCGGGAGATGGTCGGACTTCCACCATTAACTGCCGATGCCGAGCTCAGCCGCGGAGATCTGCTTCATTCGCACTACCTGGTGATCAATTATGGCTTTCAGCTGCCCGGTCTTGATTTGGGAGCGGATGCACACACCGAGGATCCTGCCAAGCCCGGTTTTACTGGCGAGGGTGCCGCTGCCGCCGCCGCCAGCGATATCGACTGGTCATGGAGTCCACGCAGCCGCCGTCAGCCGGCCTGGGCGATCGATGACTGGATGCAGGGGCCATTTCACCGCATGCAAATTATCAACCCTTACCTACACACGGTTGGATATGGCAGTGACTGCCATGGCGCCGCCTGCTTTGCCGCTTTGAACACGGGCAGCTTCCGAGCTCCGAGCACGCCGCAGCTGTGGTCGAGGCCCGTGGCGTTTCCGCCCGATGGTTCGGTCATACATATGGCCACATCCAGCAGCGAATGGCCCAATCCGCTGACCGGTTGTCATGGCTACGTGTTGCCGGCGGGCTTACCAATTACACTTGAACTGGGTCATCTTCTCGTGCCTGAGTTAACCAGTTTTTCATTGAAGAAAGGTGATGGTGCCGATCCGGTTGAGGCATGCGCCTATAATGCCGCCACCTACGTCAACCCGGATGCGGTGGCGCAGAATGCGGCGCGCGCCGTTCTTAAGGATTTCGGCGCCATAGTTCTCGTGCCTCGGTACCCACTACAGCCGGGTCGATACGTGGTTTCGATAACGGCTGGACGCACCTATTCGTGGTCTTTCTCGCTATCCCCGGCCGGCGAATGAGGCCGAGCTGCGTCCGAAAACATAAACCCTTGCGCGCGGCTGCCTACTCGAATAGGTGAAAGATGATGTCTAGCGATTTATCTTTCACCGCCGCAACCCTGAGCGAGCACCCTACGCAAAAGCGTTGGAGTATGAGGCTACTCAAGGCCGGCTTAATCCTTTTAATCAACTCAACCTTCGCTCTGTCCTGCCATGCAGGGGGCGATTCAAAACTCGACGGAGTTCCTGTGCGACATACCGGACACTATGCAATCGTTAACACGGACCGGGGCAAAATCGTGATTGAGCTATACCCGGCGGAGGCCCCGAAGACCGTCGCCAATTTCGAGAAACTTGCTAGGGACGGCTTCTATGACAAGCTCACGTTTCATCGAGTGGAACCGGGCTTCGTCGTGCAAGGCGGCGACCCCGCAGGCAACGGCACTGGTGGCCCCGGCTATGAACTGCCGGCCGAGATCAGTCCTAGCGAGAAGCATGTCCGAGGCACCGTAGCGATGGCGCGTCGGGGTGATCAGGTTAATCCCGAGCGCAAGTCAAGTGGTAGCCAGTTTTACATTTGCCTTGCCCCGGCGCCCTTTCTGGATGGCCAGTACACCATCTTCGGCGGTGTCGTTGAGGGAATGAACGTGGTCGACAAGCTCAAAGTTGGTGACCACATCCAGCAAATTTCACTGGCCTCAACACTACCCTGAGTGAGCGATCATATGGATCCATCGCGAAGCGGGCACCGAACCGGGCCCTACTTCACAATTGATCTTCACACTCATACAACACGTGGCAGTGCCGACTCGAACTTGGCGCCGCGCGAATTGATTGAACGGGCGCAGGCGATCAGACTTGACGCGATTTGTATAACGGAACATGACAATACGTGGGATCTGAAGGAACTCGTTTCTGTTGCCGCGATACATGGAGTTGTCTGCCTGCGCGGCATCGAGGTGACCACCGAGTTGGGTCATGTTGGGGTCTTCGGACTGGACGAGTACGTAGGTGGAATCTATAAGTTGGACCAGCTACGCAAGGTGGTCGACCGGGCCGGTGGACTGATGATCGCCAACCATCCTTTCCGTTATAAGCTTGACCCGCGGTTTTCGTTCATCAATTCGGATCACCAGACCATCGACATCGAACATCCGGAGAGGGCAGCCAGGCTTGAGATAATTGAAGCCTGTGACGCGATCGAAGTTTTAAACGCAGCCTGTTCCGAAGAGGAAAATTTATTTGCGCTCAAGGTGGCACGTGCTCTCAACAAGGCCGAGGTGGGAGGTTCGGATTCCCATTCCGCCAATTCAGTAGGTGTGGCCACGACCCTGTTTCCTTCCAGGGTGTCAAGTGTAGATGATCTCGTGGCGGCGATCAGGGCAAGAGCGACGAGAGCCGGTCGCGGATTGCTCGACGGCTGCGTCAAGCCGTTTGATTTGCCCTGATCTTCTTGTCGAGTTGCTGGCTGTGGCCTGAAATTGTCGCCAACGGGTGCGAGGGTATTACCTCAAGCCGGCCAGTGGCTTCGTTCGCCCGTGGTCTGCTGATGATTTTTTTGAAACCGAAGCAAATTAAAGCGTGGGTTTGTCGGATTATGGGCTAGTCCGCCGAGTGAGCTAATCTTTTTGCAACCATGAAGTTCGGGCTTCACTATCAACTGCCCTGTGCTGAGTTCCAATCTCCGGTACAGCGTTATCGCGATACTTTGGAGCAGGCGGCACATGCCGAGATGCTGGGCTTCGAATCCGTGTGGCCTGTTGAGCAACATTTCGATCCCCAACTGTCGATCTTGCCGGCTCCTTTGCTGCTCTTGGCTGCCTTGGCGCAACGTTCTCGTAAGCTGCGGCTTGGTACCGCGATAGTGCTACTGCCCCTATCGCACCCGCTTCGAGTCGCCGAAGAGATCGCGACCCTTGATGTCCTTAGCAATGGACGAGTCGAGTTCGGGGTGGGGCGCGGTTCATTGCCCGAGCATTTCAAAGGATTCGGTGTTCAACAATCAGAGAGCCGCGAGCGCTTCCTGGAAGCTCTCGAAGTAATAAGGCAGGCGTGGACCGGCGAGCACGTCTCCTACCGGGGACGTTTCTACCAAATCGAAAACGTGGCTGTCGTTCCCCAGCCGGTCCAAAAGCCCTATCCTCCAATTCGAGTTGCGGCGAATAGCCCCGAAACCTTCGAGCTGATGGGTCAACTTGGATTGCCCATCTTTGTTGCTTCGCAGGTCAATCCGCTGCCCCGAATCGGTCAATATTTAGCGGTTTACCGGGCCGCTCTGGCGGCTGCAGGGTATCGCGATAATGAGCCTGAAGATGTTACGGTCTTGATGCCTACTTACGTTGGTGAGACCAGGGCCCAGGTCCGCAATGAGATGGAGCCCAGTCTCAGGCGCTGGTTGCGGGTGGTGACAGCACGCTACCAGAATCCCCACAGTGGTGCTCCCTCGATGCGTGAGCGGTTCGAACGGGTTCGGAGCATGACTTACGAGCAGGCTTCGGAAGTGATGGGCGTATTTGATACTCCTGAAGCGAGCGTCGAACGCCTGTCGCGACTGCGCGAAGAATTCAAGATGGGCCGCCTGATTTGCTGGTTTAATCAAGGTGGATTGGTCCCGCACCTGCAGGTGATGCGCGCCATGGAGTTGTTCGCCGCCAAGGTGATGCCTCACCTCAATTCAGACTGAAATAGTGGACGACGCCAATTCGCCGGCGATGGTATCCACGAACGAGGCTGGGTTATCGACATGGCCATTACGCTCAATCACACAATAGTTCCCGCTTATGACAAAGAGGCTTCGGCTCGCTTCTTTGCCGAGATTTTCGGGCTTGGATACGACGGTCCAGCCGGGCATTTTGCCCCCGTCAGGGTCAATGAGACCCTGACTTTGGATTTCGATAACAGTGAGCGCTTCGAGTGTCATCACTATGCGTTTCACGTAAGTGACGAGGAGTTCGACGCAATCTTCGCACGTCTGAAGAAGGCCGGAATAGCTTACGGCAGCACACCTTGGTCGCGCACGGATATGAAGCTTAACAATTGGCGTGGTGGCCGGGGACTTTATTTCTGCGACCCCAATGGCCATGTCCTCGAGATTCTGACCCGGACCTGAAGTCGACAGCTCGGCCTCGAGGCGCGTTAGCTCTCGCTTGCGACGCTGACCGGCAATCCAGCGGCCTTCCACTGCGGGTATCCCCCTTCAAGCCGCCACGCCTTGAAGCCGTGCTGGCGCAACCGCGCTATTGCCTCGTATGAGAGGACGCAATATGGGCCCCGACAATAAGCCACGATCTCCCGCTCTCGAGGCAGATGCCATAGTCGGTCACTCAGTTCGGCGAGCGGTATATTTATCGCGCCGGGCAAATGACCTGCGGCGAACTCCTCTTGGGGGCGAGTATCAATCAATGTAACCGTGCCCTTGCGTATCCGCCGCAACAGTTCCTTGTGCGAGATGGGTTCAAGTCGATCGCGCTCCCGAAAGTAGCTGTTAAGTACTTTCTCAGCGGCGCCGAGATTGTGCTCCGTCGAACGGGACAGCTCCGCCAGCAGCATCATCAGCCGCAAATCGGACAACTGATAGATTACGCGTTTACCGCGCCGCCGTGCGACCACCAAGCCGAAGCCCCGCAGCTGTTGCAGGTGCTGTGAGGTGTTGGCCACGGACAGCCGCACGAGCTTCGCCAGTTCCACAACGCTGCGCTCCTTTTGGGCCAGTAACTCGAGCATCTCCAGCCGGTGGGCGGAGCCGAGCGCGCGTGCGAGAGCGGCCATGCACTCGAACATCTGCCGCTTGGGGTTCTCGCTTAGCATTGGTTATTCGGCCTGTTGTTTGGATGGTTCAAGAAATAATTGACGGTTGGAACTTAATCAAAAGAACTCGGTGAGCTGGCGTCGGAAAAGCTCATGCAGTTGTCGTGGCGCTGTGCCCGATAGCTGAGAGAGCCCTTTGGGACTCCGCGCGCTTCGACTAGAAGGTCGACTCGCCTGGCCAAGCAGAGCAAGCCTCTAACGTCGCTTAATGCTCCCTACGAGCGGCTCGCTCATTACGCGACAATGAGCTACCGTCGTTGAATGGAGCTTTCAGCCCATAGCCTCTCATTGTAACCTAAACACAAAATATAGGACCATAGGCTATTTCTATGGGAGCTGATGAGCATCATCGTCACAGTGCCCATGCGCACTTGAGAATCGCCGTCTTTACCGCGAGCGACACACGGACTCCTGAGACCGACGAGAGTGGGAGGCTGATCAAGGAGATGCTGCAGAATGCCGGTCATACCGTAGTACATTACGAGATTCTCCCGGACAGCCCGGAACGAATTCGGCGAGCAGTGGCTGACAATCTTGCTGCCGTCGACGGTCTTATCTTTACTGGCGGCACTGGGATTGCGCCGCGCGATTCGACCATTGAGGCTTTGCGGCCGTTGCTCAGCAAAGAACTGGACGGTTTTGGAGAACTATTTCGAATGCTCTCGTATCAGGAGATCGGTTCTGCAGCCATGATGAGCAGGGCCCTGGCCGGAATCAGCCACGGCAAAATCGTTGTCGCCTTGCCCGGTTCGCCAACTGCCTGCAGGTTGGCCCTCGACAAGCTCTTGCTGCCAGAGCTCGGCCACATGCATTCTCTGATCAATTCATGACGCATTCGGCGCCTCGCCTGCGGCTCTGCGAGAACGAAGATTTCAACCAACAGTGCTGTTGCGCGGGAGCGGTCGCACGGCGAAAATAGCTCAGGCGGGCGAATGACAGGTAATTTTACCGGGTAGGGAACTGTCCCGTGTGTTATCCACGTGCGGATGAAATCGCATCCTTGAACAAATGAATCGATTGACGTTGAAGTTTTTTGCGACTCTACGCGAACGCATGCGGACCGCGGAGCTACGCCGAGAATTTCCCGAGGGTATGACAGTGGGCGAGATTTGGGACGGTCTCGTTCGCGAAATTCCCGCCCTGGGTGCTCAGGACGAACGCATCGCCTTTGCGGTCAATCATGAATACGTAAACCGCGACTATCGGCCGGCCGACAATGACGAGGTCGCCTTTATTCCGCCTGTCAGTGGCGGTGTCGATGCGCCCTGGGTAGGTTCGATTTCGATCAGCCATCAACCGATTGATGTTACACAGTTGGAGCAGGAGGTCGCCGACCCCGGTGCAGGGGGAATCGTAACCTTCGCCGGGACCACTCGGTGCCGGAACGTTGGCCGTCGCGTCCTTCGGCTGGAGTACGAAGCGTACGAACCCATGGCGCTGGCGGAGATGCGCAAGCTTGCTTATGAGGCTGGCCAACGCTGGCAAATCGTGCGGATTGCCATTCGTCATCGCATCGGCATCGTTGAAGTCGGAGAGACCTCCGTCGCCATCGCGGTCTCCGCTGCCCATCGTGCCGAAGCCTTTGAGGCCTGCCGCTTTGCTATCGACCGGCTCAAACAAATCGTCCCCATATGGAAGAAGGAATATTTCGAAGGCGGTGAGGTTTGGATCGGATGTCAAACGTCTCATCCGCCCGAACTGGACTAGTTGCTCGGGAGAAAACCCTCACCTACGGAGTTTAGCGGATCGAGTGAACGTGTTGTCGAAGCTCCAGCAGGTCTGGTCGCAGTCGAAGTGCAACTTTTCCACCAGGGCCTGCGTTTCACGTTGTGCCACGTGTATACTGCAATCAGTAAACCTGTCGAGTACAGTAGATTGAACCAAGGAGGTTCGGTGCAGGGCGCTCTTCGTCGCGGCGCTTGGGCCGAGCGGCCAACCTACCATACCCAGGTCAACCCCATGCTCCCCAAAAATACCTCTGTTGAAAAAGTGATCCTGGCTGAGCCGCGTGGTTTCTGTGCCGGCGTGGATCGGGCGGTGGAAACGGTGCGCAGCGCTTTGCGCATGTTCGGCGCGCCTCTCTACGTACGCCATCAGATCGTTCACAACCGATTTGTGCTCGAAGCACTCGAGCGCGAAGGCGCGATCTTCGTAGAGGACCTCGACCAAGTACCTGAGGGACAGCGCGTTATTTTCAGCGCCCATGGCGTGGCACCGAGCGAATGGGATCGAGCGCGGGCCCGCCGGTTAAGGGTGATGGACGCGACCTGTCCACTGGTTACCAAGGTTCATCTGGAAGTTGAGCGATACGCCAACGAGGGTCGTACCGTCATTCTGGTTGGTCACGCAGGCCATGAAGAGGTGAAGGGGACGCTTGGGGTTGCTCCCGGCAGAGTATTGTTGGTTGGCACCGTCGAGGAAGCCGAAGCACTGGAGCTCCCGGACTCGAATCGGGTTGCTGCCGTCACTCAGACCACTCTTAGCGTTGACGATACCAGCGAAATCATGGCCACGCTGAAGCGCCGCTTCCCGTCGATTGTGACGCCTAAAACCGATGATATCTGTTATGCGACCCAGAATCGCCAAAACGCTGTGAAAGAATTGGTTGCGGTCAGCGACGCGATCCTGGTGGTTGGTTCGCGTCAAAGCTCTAACGCCAATCGAATGGTTGAGGTGGCACGGATGCGGGGCGGGCGCGCCTATCTCGTGGATTCACTCGCGGACGTGCAACCGTCAATGTTGACCGAGGTGCGTGCCCTTGGGCTGACTGCCAGCGCTTCATCGCCTGACTGGTTGGTAGAGGAGATCGTTGAAGCCTTTGTTGGCAGAGGCGCGGCAGTTGAGCTACTAAAACTAAAAGAAGAGCGGATTCATTTTCCGCTCCCGAAGCCGGCTGAAAACTGACAGCCGGCGGCTGAATAAGTCTGCCAGCCGCCCGCGTAGCTTTAGCCTGCAGCAGGTCCACCCCTGCGATCAGCTTGACTGTGACGCAAACGCTTGTTCGATCCGGCGGGCCAACTTGATGTCCTTTTCCGTCACGCCGCCCTCACTATGAGTTGAGCAGACAAAAGTCACGCGAGTGTAGTTGATGTGCATGTCCGGATGGTGGTCGGCCTCTTCGGCCATTTCGGCCACTCGCTGCACAAAACTGATCCCATCCATGAATTCCCGGAAGCGGAATAGCTTGGATAGTGACTTGTCACGGTATTCCCATCCGGGAAGCGACTTCAGTTCGTCCCTGATCTCCGCCTCGCTCAGCGTTGCCATCACGCGACCCTCCGGCGGTGGCTTGTGAAGAACAGTGGAACTATATTAAAGGATCGACTGAGATTGCGCCATCGGAGCCTCAAGGTCAGTACAATCCTTCCTTGATGGCCTGCAACAGGAGTAATAGTGGAAAAGCCGAATACGCGACAAGCGATTCGAATGACTGAACGTGAGGCGTGGGCATGGTTGGAAAAGGGCGGTAATTGTTCACTTGCCACCATCGACCGGGACGGCTATCCACACATCGTCGCGATGGCCTACGCAATTGAGGACGGGGACATTGTAATGACGAGCTTTGCCAAAGCGCAAAAGGTCGTCAATCTGTACAGGAATCCGCGGGCCGCCGTTATGGTCGAGAGCGGCAGGAACTACCATACGTTGAAGGGCGTGATGGTGCGAGGACGTGCGGAGATAATCGCCAATACGGAAAAAGTCCTGCACGTGCTCGACCTGATCGGACGGCGGCTTACGACCGGCGACGGCAAGCAATCCCACCGAGATCAGGCTGGGGTTGGCGACCCAATATCAGAGCAGGCACGGCGTCTGGCGTCGAAACGTGTCGTGATCCGGCTTCATCCTGAAAAGTGGGCGAGTTGGGACCACTCCAAATTGCCGCCAGGCAAGTATTGATGATGATGGTTGTTACACGCGGACTTAAGTGACACTCGGTGAAGAAAATGCCCAAGTACGTCACGGAAGAAGCAAAGCAGCAGATCGGCAAGGTTAGCGAGACTCGCACCTATGAGATCGAACGCGGCGCGATCCGCCGGTTCGCTGAGGCCATCGGCGATCCGAACCCGCTATTCAACGATGAGCAGGCAGCCCGAAAAACGCGCTTCGGCGGAATGATAGCACCTCCAACTTTTTGCCGTTCGCTTGGGGCGCCGCTGCTGGACGTAAAGTTAAACATGCCGCAGTTTCGAGGTTTGGACGGAGGCTCAGAATGGGAATACTTTGAGCCCATTCGGCCCGGGGATCGTATCACGGTTCAGAGCAAACTTGTGGATTTGCGCGAGACCGAAGGGCGGCTGGGGCCCATGGTGTTTATAACTACCGAAATCACGTACACCAATCAGTTCGGCGAATTGTGTGCGATCCAGCGTGCCACGGGAATCCGCTATTAGGCGATCAAAAATGGCATCGAAGCAGATCTATTTCGAGGATGTGGAAGTTGGCAGTGAGATCCCTCCACTGGAAAAAGAGCCGACCACGCAGCAATTGGTAAAGTACGCGGGCGCGTCCGGGGATTTCTATCAGATCCATTACGACAAAGATTTCGCAATCAAGAACAATCTCCCCGGGGTTATCATCCATGGCGCGCTGAAGAATGCCTTTCTGGGTCAGCTTATGACCGATTTTGCCGGCGAACTCGGTTGGCTGCGGAAGCTGTCGGTCCAGTATAGAGGAATGGATCAACCTGGGTCGAAGGTGGTGTGCAAAGGGCGAATAACCCGCAAATACGTCGAAGGTGGTGACCACTTGGTCGATTGCGAGATTTGGCTCGAGAACAGCAAAGGCGAGAAGACTACACCGGGCAGTGCAACGGTTGTGCTCCCAGTGCGCAATTCTTGACCATCGTGGCATTACTCGCCGATTGACGGGCCTCGACCTGAAATAGGGCCCCACACCGTGAAACGAAATCCTCGCGGATTAACAGTATGACGCGCCGGTTTCCGCCTCGTTCGATCGAAGCCAAAGACGTCTTGCGCGGACGGGTCGAACCTAATTTCGTCCGAGTCTTAACACGACTGCTGGCCGCGCATGCAATGGCGGAAAAGCTCACCGCGATCGGTTACCAGCGAGCCCTGGCGGCAACCGATCGGCCCGCGTTAGCTGCTGTGATTCGCAAGACCCTGGCGGAGGAGCAAAAACACTCGAGGCTCGTCTACGCAGCCCTCGCTGAGCTCGGGGTTTCCGAGACGCAAGCCGATCGTCTATTGCTCACGGCGCTCAAAGCGCCATCCTTCGCAGCTCCTAGACGCTTCGCCGAGCGCGCTGCAGGCGAACTCGACCTGGTTATGGCGACAATTAGCCTCGACATGACGGGATTGATCATGATTGGGATCAACTACAAGGAATCGAGCTACGCCCCCCATGCACGTGCGGCCGAGACGATCGTGGCGGAAGAGGAGGAGCATCAACTGTTCGCTTCGAGTGTGTTGCAGGACGCCGCCCGGCGCTTCGGAGTCGATGCCCTTAATGCCGCGTTGCGCGAATGGCTACCCGATGCGGTGAACTTTTTCGGTCCGCCCGGGAGCGGTTTTACCTTTGACTGTATTACTTATGGTCTTAAAGAGCGCGATAATGGGGAACTGGCAGAGCTCTTCGTTAGCATGTTGGAACGCCAGGCCCGGCAAGCGGGGCTAAGTTTACCTGGGTTAACAAAGGATTACCCACATGCACTGGCCTCCTAGCTCGGAACCGGAATCGCTGCCGCGAGAACTATTCGACCCGCTGCAAAATGACCACGCGGCTGTGATGTCTTAACAATAAATCGTGCCGCAACCCGCCCATCAGGCTTTATCACGTACTATCGTCTGACCCGCGTGCACCGGTGAGGCTCACGCACGAAGAGCACTCAGGGTCTATTAGTAAACCGCTATGTGATGCGCGGCTATAGTACTATTCAGTATTAAAAGACCAAGAGCTATAGTCAGAATAGTCAATGGCGCTCCTACCTTGAAATAGTCCCAAAATGCTATCGTGACGCCTCGCGCTTGGGCCAGTTGAGCCACGATTAGATTGGCTACTGAGCCAAGAAGCGTGAAGTTGCCGGCCAGCGTGGACGTCATTGCGATTGTTAGCCAGCCCGTTTGCTGGTTCGGAAACGAGCTCACAAACGGTTTGAGAGCCAGCACTGCCGGAACATTGCTCACCAGGTTCGAAAGAACTGCGGTTACCAGACTTAAAACCGTTACATTATGCAAGTGGAGACGACCGATCGCTGCAAGGACAGGTCGAGTTAGTACGCTCCGCTCAACGCCGGCAATTACGATGAAGAGACCAACGAACATTAGCAATAGAGTCCATTGAATCTCTTGAAAGACCCGGGCACAGTCAATTCTGCGATTTAAAAGCAACACCGCGCTGGCGGCAATCGCGGCGCGAGCGGGTACGATGCCGGCAAAAAAGGCACTGATCATACCGGCACATGTCAGGCCTGAATGAATCATTTGGACTTTGTTGGCTCGCACCATCGGCAGGTCGTCGTCCAATCGATCCCAGCACCATAATTCGGAAGGGTAGGCCAGCATGATTATCAATGCGGTCACAACCAGACCGAGCCCCGCGATCGGCCATAAAGCTCGAACGAACCCCGCGTATGAGATATGCGAAAGGGTCCCAATTATCATGTTCTGCGGGTTGCCAGTAATGGTCGCAACGCTACCAACGTTGGATGCCATTGCAACCGCCAACAGGTAAGGAATAGGGTTCCTGTTCGCCCTCACGGCCAACTCCAGAACCAGCGGGGTGACCGCGAGACAAATCGCGTCGTTCACTAGAAAGGCCGAGAGGATTCCGGAAAAGACCACGATCGCGCTTAAAAGTATTGGCGGGTGCCGCGCATGTCTTATGATGGTCCTGCTCGCGAAATCTAACAAACCCGAAAGTCTCAGGTAGGCCACCACGATCATGACTCCAAGCAACAACGTGATGGTGTCGAAATCGATGGCGCGATAGGCGTCCGGTAGCGGGAGCAGCCCAACTGCGATCATGAGGCTGGCACCGACGAAGGCTGCACCTGCGCGATCAAGCTTGAATCCCGGCAGACGGCCTATTGCGACCGCAAAATAGGTGACACCAAAGATCGCGACGGTTGCGATTTTAGATAGTTTCGTTACTATCACGCGAATTTTCAGAAGTCAGCGTTTGATGGTTAGAGTATAATAAGCGGAGCGAGCCCCTTCACTAAAGCAACTAATCACATTGATGCGGTTCGGCGAGGGAATGAAGTTCGAGCGGCGAGCCTCGGCCTTAGCAGAACCTGGAAGTTCATTTACGGTGTCCTCTCCGAGCGCGGGTCTTTAAAGGTATGGTAACTGCAACGGGATCCGCGTGCGAACGCAAGAGACCGCTCAACGACGGGTCCTCACTTATTGTCAATCACCTTCATCCCACGTTCGAAGAGCGGCAGACTACCAAAATCGAAAACGTGCTCCCATTGAGCTGCTGCCTAGGCCACCACGCGGCTGACAGTTAGTTACCGGTGGGCTATCTATCAACTAACCCTCGAATGAGGGGCCCATAAATCCCGACGGAGGGACCGGGAGAATCCGTCCCTGTTGCTCGAGCTGTTGGCGCCCAGCCACGCCACCGGCGGTGGCTGCTCCGTCTACCACCATCGCTTGCCCGGAGACCCATTCGGAATCATCGCTGGCCAGGAAGAGCGCCATCTTCGCGATGTCGTCGGGATGACCCGCGCGCGGGATCGGCTGGGCCTGTGCCAGACGCTCTTCAACGAGTGGCGCGAGGTTGGGCTGAGTACGGGTGAAAATTGGCGTGTTGATCCCTCCTGGGCAGATGCAGTTCACGCGGATGCGATCCTTTCCGAGCTCTACTGCGGCGGAGCGGGTTAAACTTATAACTGCCGCCTTTGCTGCACAGTAGGGATGAAGTCCCGGATAACCACGCAGGCCAGCGATTGATGCAGTCGAGATAATGGAGCCGCCGCCGCGCTTGCGCATTTCGGGAATTGCGTGCTTCATTCCCAAAAAGACACCGCGCAGGAGCACGGCCAGGGAACGGTCCCAGTTCTCAACCGAGATTTGTTCGAGCGGTCCAAGCGCACCGCCAAGACCAGCGTTATTGTAGATAATGTCAAGCCCGCCAAATTCCGCGACGGCACGCGCGATCATTGCTTTGACGTCCGCTTCCGATGCGACGTCAGTTTTCTGAAACACGGCGCGTCCACCATTCTCTTTGCATTCGCGCACTGCTGCCTCCCCGCCTTCGACGTTTAAATCGCCAATCACTACAGCCGCCCCCTCCGCGGCAAAAAGGACAGCCGTGGCCCGTCCGATGCCGCTCGCAGCACCAGTGATTGCTGCTACCTTGCCGGTCAATCTACCCATTGTCGTTCGCCTCGCTAGCGTCTGTCAGTATGATTCAATCGCGAGTTAATCATCAAAACTCTTCCGAACACAGCTGCCTGTCCTCATCGCTCAGCTAAACCAACTGCTCGCCTTGAGAACCGGAATGTATACCCGGTCGCGATAAAGAATCCAATTGTCCGGCAGGACTCACACTGGAATTAACACAACCGCTCGAGTGATCTGTTGTGTGGTACCGCCGAGTCTCACCGCCAGCTCAGCGGAGCCCAATCGCCGCGACTGCTATGCATGTCATCAGCTACATTGTCGCCGATTGCTGTCCATCATCCCACTTGTTCATTCTCTGCTGCGCGCAGGAACGTTGACATCGCAACGATCTAAGCGACAGCCTTGTCGTAATTATGCAAACGCTGTTGCAGGACGATCCGCATGATCAGCGGCTGCTTGCCAACTCACATCCGCCGGACTGGCGCAATCCACCGATTGCCAAGCGCTATAACCTGGCTGTAATCGGGGCCGGTACGGCGGGGCTCGTCTGTGCTGCTGCCGCGGCCGGATTGGGAGCCAAGGTGGCCTTAATCGAACGCGAGCTCATGGGTGGCGAGTGCCTCAACTCCGGCTGCGTACCATCGAAAGCTTTGTTGCGAGCGGCGCGGGCATATGGGGATGCGACTCGAGCCGCAGAATACGGACTCACCGCATCGTCCGGGGTCGGGATCGACTTCGCCACGGTGATGAAGCGGATGCGCCGAGTGCGAGCCGAACTTAGCGAGAAGGACGCCGCAAGCCGGCTGCGAAGTTTGGGAGTGGACCTGTTTTTCGGAGAGGGCCGTTTTGCCGGTCCCGACTCAATCGAACTCATGGGGCAGACCTTGCGCTTCAGCCGCGCCGTAATCGCGACCGGCAGCCTTTCTGCTTCTTTGCCCATTAAGGGTTTGACCGAAACCGGCTTTCTCACGAACGAGACCATTTTTTCGCTGAATACTCTACCCCGCCGGCTGCTCGTGGTAGGTGGCGGGCCGAACGGCTGCGAGTTAGCGCAGGCATTCAGCCGTTTCGGGTCACGGGTCACGCTGCTCGAAGCTGAACCTTCCATTCTCCCGCGAGAAGACGCGGATGCGGCGCAAATAATCAGAAAAGCCCTTCTGCGCGAGGGGATCAAAATCATTGAAAATTGCCGGATTCAACAAGTACGGCAGTCCGCAAACGAGCGATTTGCCTGCGTGGCAGCAAACGGAATCTGTCGCGAGATCGCTTTTGACCAAATCTTTCTGGCGGTCGGTCGACTTCCCATGGTTGAGGGGCTGCGCCTGGAGGTGGCCGGCGTTCGCTATGACCGACTCAAGGGTGTGTTGACGGACGAGCGGCTGCGCACGAGTAATCCCCGCATCTTTGCGGCGGGCGACGTCTGCTCAGTCTCTAAGTTTACGCATCTGGCGGACGCGATGGCTAGAATCGTCGTCCGCAATGCGCTGTTTCGCGGCCGAGAAAAGCTGAGCGCTCTGACCATTCCCTCCTGCATTTATACTGATCCCGAGGTTGCCCACGTGGGACTCTATGAACATGAGGCGCTGGAACGTCGCATTCCTGTTGAGACTTTTTTTCAACCTTTGGCGGATGTTGACAGAGCGATAATTGATGGGGAGACAGAGGGCTTTTTGAAGATTCACGTCCGCCGCGGCACTGACCAGATCGTCGGTGCGACATTGGTTGCGAAGCACGCAGGAGAGACCATTTCAGAGCTGACGATGGCGATTGCTGCTCGAATAGGGCTCAAGGCAGTCGCCCGCATTATCCACGCGTACCCTACGCAGGCTGAAGCAATTCGCAAGGTTGCCGATAGCTACAACCGTTCACGCCTGACACCACGAGTTCGATGGCTACTTGGCAAGTGGTTCACATTGACTCGCTGATCTAAACTGTGCTGGAAAACTTCCGCCCACGACTTCCTCTCTTTCTGGTCTATCTCGCGCCCGGCGGCTTTGGACTGAGGCTACAGAACCGCGGCGTCGGTTTATCCCCAAAAGGCACCCCGGCATTTGCCGCCTGGCGTTAAATTGTGGCGGACGGGGCTTGGCGCGTCACGCGTTCCTGATGGTCAAACCCCCGTCAACAGGTATGACCGCGCCGGTTATATACGAAGCCGCAGGAAGGCAGAGGCTGAACGTGATGTGAGCCACCTCTTCGGGATAGCCGTATCGTCTCAATGCTGTGCGACGCCGCGCGAAGATTTGCTTGTGCTCCTCCGGAATTGACTCAGTCAACGCAGTGCGAATGGGTCCTGGGCATATACAGTTGACGGTGATTCCTTCGGGTCCGAGATCGACTGCCAGAGCCCGCGTCAAGCCGATTACACCGGTCTTCGCCACCACGTAAGGGGCGTTTCCCGGCGTTGCGCCGAGACCCTCGGTGGACGCAATATTGACAATCCTTGCGGCATCAGATTTGCGCAGAAACGGCAGCGCAGCTCGAATCAGGACTTGGTGCGCAGTGAGCAGTCCGGCGAGAGCACGTTCCCACGTCGCGTCAAAGCGTTCATCGTCGAGCGGACGAAAAGCCCCGAACCCGGCGTTATTCACAATGATATCGAGGCGGCCGAAGTGCTCGGCCACGTCCGCTACGACGCGCCTGACTTCGCTGGTATCGAAGACGTCCAGATGCCATCCGTGGGCGTTTCCTCCCGCTGCCCGAATTTCCGCGACCACGGTCTCGATTCCCGTTCGATTAACATCTGTTACGGCTACAGCAGCACCCTCCTGGGCAAACAGATGAGCGGTCGCGCGCCCCATTCCGCTTCCAGCACCCGTGATTAGGACGGCCCGACCTTTAACTGAGCGCTCAAGTTTTCGAATCGGTTCCAAGTTAAGACTCCTCGGTCCAGCATACGCATAAAGTCGACCGGTCGAAACCAGGTTGATCTTACGAAGGTCGCGGCCTCACCTGCTCGAGTGAAACGGCAGAACGCGGCGCCACGCAGAGCAATGAGGCGACCGCACCTATAACGCAGATCGTGCCACAGAGCTCATAACCAGCTGTGTAACTGCCGGTTAGATCGGTCACCCAGCCGACAATTTGCGGACCAATGAAAAGCCCGAAAGTCAGAGCAAAGCCAAGCCATCCGAACAAGGTACCGAAGCGCCTCAGGCCGAGCGTTTCGGCGGTAACCAACGGACCCAGTGCAACCGGCGAAGCGCCTGCGATGCCGACGATGACAAGCCAAAGCACCAGGATTGACGGCCGCACCGCGTTCAGCAAAAGCGGTACCGAAAGCGCTATCATGGCGAAACCGAGTGCGAGCGCATTTTTGCCTCCAATGCGATCGCCCAAGGCACCCATCGCAACTTTGCCGACCGCTGCCATTCCCAATACCGTACTTACAACCAACGTCGCGGCGCGCAGGCTATAATGCAAGCCTTCGAGGAAAGCAACGAGATGATGGAAGGTGCCGCCCGCGGCTAATCCAAACGAGAGCTCGGCCAGTGCCAACATCCAGAAGGCGCGGGTTCTTAACGCCTCTCCAATTTCACAGCCAGGCAACTCGTCCCCTTGCGAGCTCACGGATTGCGAACCCGTGTCAGCTGGCCGGGTGCGCACCACCAACAGTAGCAACGGGACCACGAGCAGCAGTGCTGGAGCTGCTATTAAGAGGTATCCCGTCCGCCAACCGTACGCCGCGATCACGCTTCCAACTAGAAAAGTCATGGCCATTCCGCCCGACTCCATGCCGAAGGTGACTAGGCCGAGCGCCATCCCGCGGCGGTCGGGAAACCAATTTACGATGACGAGAGAGGCCGCGAGCCAGGTCGAGGCGCCGAGCCCGATTCCCAGCAGCACAACCGATATCAACAGCATCGCAAATCCGTGGGAATTGGCAGCGCCGAGCATGCCCAGAACCGCAATCAGGGCGCCGGTTCCCATTACCCAGCGCGCCTCCGCTCGGTCCAGCAGCCAGCCGGCAATCGGAGCCGAGACTCCCACTGCCAACGACAATGCACCAATAAGCGAACCGACTCGTGCGTGGCTCCAACCAAAAGCCTTCAACAGCGCGGCAAGAAAAATTGGACCAGTGTTATAGCCGCCACCCCAGAGAAAGAACAAGGCGACGAACAGACTTGCGGCTACTGCCCGCGCCTGGCGTTGTTGAACACCATGAAGTCGGAGCGGCTTAACCTCCCTAACCGCCTCCGGCTCCGTCTTGCTGGAAACTTCGGCCATATGAATTGGCTCCTGGATTGGTACAGGGAGGCATTGCGCCTCTTTTTGCTGGGTCGTCAGCTGCTATGCGTAAATTCGCCCATAGAAGTTTTCTTCGGCGCTGGCAAGACCTGGTCCGGAGTGACGTGCGGAGCTTGATCATGAACTTTTACCCGCCAAACGTCAAAGCGCGTCTTTACAAAGACCGCCAGCAGATTTTCCCTTAGTTAGCTGGCGCCAGCCGGACCGATAGTGTCCGTCTAGTGTCCGTCGAATCTGTCTGATGTTGACGATGCAGTATGGTCAAGCGCAGTCTCTTTCGGCGGCGTCGGCGTGCCAGAACCGGAGAGGTCATTGAAGGCGCTTGTCTCTGACCGATCGAGGAGCAAACAAGGCCGTCGCTGATTCGAAAAGCGAATGCTGCAGAAGGTACGGATTAGCAGAGCCTGTGGCTCAATGATCGAGGATGACGTTTAACGCGAAGCCATGCAGGCTTTTTGAAGCTAGGAGGCCCGAGCAATGGCAATTATGATCACTGGCGGGACGGGGTTTCTGGGCTCTTATTTGACCCGCTATCTGGTTCTTGAAAAGGGCATTTCAGGAAAAAATTTGGTCCTTTTCGACCGCTATCCCAACCGCGACAGGATAGGGGAAGTGGCAAATGATGTGGTGATGTTGACTGGCGACATCACAGAGCCATCGGAAATCGCCGCGGCTATGAAGGCCTACGAGATTGACCAAATCTTTCATCTGGCGGCAATTCTCGGCGAGCCTGCCCCCGCCCAGGTCGTTTCATTCATGCGAGTGATGTGCGACGGCACCCTCAATGTCTTTGAAGCCGCACGTATTTTTGGGGTAAAGCGGGTGGTTTACGCCAGCTCGGTTGCGGTTTACGGTCGGGCGAGCTTTCGGGGCAAAAAAATCACAGATGAACTTGACGAAGATGATCCGCCGGCACCCACCACTTTCTATGGCATGTGCAAACTATATGCGGAAAATCTTGCAGCGCTGTATAGTCGCCGTTTTGGCCTGGAGACAGTAGGATTGCGCCCGACCTCAGTATTCGGACTCGGCCGCGGGGCGCGCGGCTCCTATGCCAGCGGATTGTTACCACCTCAGGATGTCCATTACATGGTGCTTCCCGAATTGGCCGCCCTAGGTCAGCCGGTTGAAATGCCACCTGACGATACGGAATCGGATTGGATTTATGCCGCCGACGCGGCTGAAGCGTGGTATCGAGCGATGACAACTCCCAACCCACCACGAAGAGTCTACAACTTGGCAGCCGAACGGCGACGAATGGCAGACATCACTGATCATTTGCGGAAACTGCTGCCTGATGCCCACATCACGGTGTCGGAAAGACGCGTTCAAACGACGCCCAATATGAACACGACCAACTTGAGACGAGACCTGGGATTTAAGCCTCGCTACTCCGTGGAAACCGGCATGATCGACTATCTCAACATGGTTCGCAAGTCCGCTGGCCTGCCCCCGGTAAGTGAGTAAGGGTTTGGCAAAAGACCAGTCGAGCGTCGGAACCCAGGGCGATTCAAGGAATCGTTACTGATGATCGGGAGAGTGACCGAGCGGTTGTGGCACCAGGCCCAAGCGGATCTGGTGCAATCAGTCGCTATCTTGGCTACCATGGACTGGTCTTTTTAGCCCTTGAATGATCTCTCTGGTTGTGGGCTGCGCGGAGGATCTCGATACAGTTCGCGAATCCGGCTTGCAGTACGGGCCCGATCTACTGAGCAGTGCCGCTTGTTCGATGCCGATTAAATACCTTTCGCTGGTTCAGGCAATAGCTCTTTTCGTGGGACGAAGGTGTTGGCAGGCGGCTGTTGTTTTCGATGGGACGGGAAACCTCGCCAATCTAACGGGAGCAGGGAAGTGCCATGAGTGAACAGATTGTTCCTTTTCGAATCGCGGCCACAGATGAACAATTAGACGATCTAAAGCGCCGCTTACGGAATACGCGATGGCCGGAGCGTGAATGTGTTGACGATTGGTCGCAGGGCCTGCCGCTGGCCTACGCTCGAGAGGTCGTAGCCTACTGGTTGGAAAAATACGACTGGCGGGCGCGTGAAGCCCTTCTCAATCGATTCCCGCAGTTTAAGACGCAAATTGACGGACTCGGCATTCACTTTATTCATGTTCGGTCTCCGTACCCCGAGGCCACTCCCTTGGTGATGACCCACGGATGGCCAGGTTCTATTGTCGAGTTCCACAAGGTCATCGAGCCTCTCACCAACCCTGTGCTGCATGGCGGGGAGGCCGTAGATGCATTCCATCTCGTGTGCCCTTCACTTCCAGGCTATGGCTTCTCAGATAAGCCGACCCGAACCGGATGGAAGGTTCAGCGCATCGCGAAAGCCTGGGCCCAATTGATGGCTCGCCTAGGCTACAAGCGCTATGCCGCCCAGGGTGGCGACTGGGGTGCGGTGGTGACTATGTGTCTGGGCATCCAAGACTCCAGCAACTGCCTTGGGGTCCACGTCAATATGCCGATTGCACCGCCCGATCCGTCGGCTCCGGATCTGACTGAGCAAGAGAAGTCTGCTCTCGCCAGCATTAAGTATTACGACGACTGGGACTCCGGCTATTCGAAGCAACAGAGTACCAGGCCACAGACGCTCGGCTACGCTCTTTGTGATTCGCCGGTCGGCCAGATGGCATGGATCCTCGAGAAGTTCTGGTCGTGGACAGATTGTAATGGGCACCCAGAGAACGTGCTTACGCGTGATGAGTTGCTTGATAACGTGATGCTGTATTGGTTAACGGGAACTGCGGCGTCTTCAGCTCGGCTGTACTGGGAAAGTTTCCGACGAATTCCAACTGAACCAGTGACAGTACCGGCCGGCTGCTCGATTTTCCCCAAGGAAATCTTTCGCACCTCGCGCCGCTGGGCTGAGAAGAGGTTTCCAAAACTGGTCTATTTCAACGAACTAGAGAAGGGCGGGCACTTCGCTGCATTCGAACAACCCGAGACATTTGTGCGCGAGATACGCAATTGCTTCCGGAAAATTGGACAAATGGGGCGATGAACGCGCGAATACTCATCCTCGTCACATTGCGTTCAGCCCGTACGAATCTGAGTCTCTCGACCTGACGCCTTCGTGGTGTTGAAGTTGACGACCGGCCTTCTTGCTTAGTCTCGTTCGTTCATTGAAGGCCGCCAACGCGGTGGTCTTCGGACAGTCTGCATAATCGATAAGGTTATGCGGATTAACTCGGCCGTATTCTCCTTCGAGGATCGCGATGATAGTATTTATAGATGCACTTCCGGCAGCAGTGGCTGTTGTTGATCCGGGCAACGGCAGCCACGTGAGCGCGAATGCAGGCTACTGATATCCTCCTGGTCAAAGGAATAGTTATGGGTGGGCAGAGACAGTCATCGTCCATACGACAACAGCGCGAGATGTCACGTAAACTAAAGGCAGCCGAAAAGCGAGCCAAGCGCCAAAGTCGCACAAGCGAGAAGTCTAAAGCTGGAACTGAAGGTTCGAGCCAGCGCTAAGCTGAACCGGGCTCGTTTTAGCGATCCGACCTGCCACAACCTGTTCCAGTGATCGGTAGAGGCTTGCACATTTGGAGTGTGGCTTGACAGCCGATTGAGGCTCGAGCGCTAACGCGCGATGAGTGGTCACGACGACCAAATCACGTCAGTAGTAACAGCGTTTGAGCAAAAAGCTCGCAACCTGGACATAAGAGTGATCGAAGTAGGCCGGCCGTGTTCACTTTTCTTTGGGATTGAGTTCGAGCAGCATCCTATAGGGGCGCCGTTGATGAAGGTTTTCGGATCTTTGGTGAGGCCTTAGCTTCTCGAAGTTCGACCCTCGAATGAGGGATAGTCGCACGCCGGTGAGGGCCCATATTCACGCATCGGCAGAGGGCTGCCGGCAACAGGTCAGCAGGGCTGCGGTGCCAAATTTAAAGCTGCTTTTGGCAACACCAGAGATCGTAAAAGCAAGCGGGAGACTCTGAGGAGCTATTTCGAATCTGCGTCTTGAGTATGACGATCTCCGAGGTCGCAACGAAAGATGTTGAGCAAGGCGATGCGCTTTCGGTCATAGCCGCGCCATTTGGCCGGGGGCACGTCCCCAGGTTCTACTCTGTAAAATCCCATATGTTCAAAGAGTGAGGCGGCGCGCTCTTCGGTCGTGCAAGCGAACAGATAATGCAGTCGTCGCCGTCGCGCTTCGTGAATGAGTTCATTGATCAGTTCTGCAGCAACCCCTCCTCCCTGGAAGCGGGTTAGGGTATACAGGGCCGTAATCTCCCCGGCGCGATCGCGACGGTACGGTTCTGTCAGCAGCGACGCCACTCCGGCCAAATGCTCGTCGCCGATCCGATATCCAAAGCACGACGGTAGCAGACGGGCAATTTCCTGGCGATTTCGTGAAAGCAGAAAACCTTCGTTTTGGGCCCGAATAATTAATGCCTCCACTTCCTCGAAATCATCAATGCTGATTGGTCGCGCATTGCCGTAGCCCCCTTCGGTGAAAATCGTCCCGGTTCCGCTAAAACTAAAGAGCTCCTCATAAACCTGGTCCGGTGCGACGAGACTTACCGAGGCAACCCCCGCATCTATGGCATGACGCGCGGCGCGCACCAAGAGCCGGCGATGAGCCGATCTGATACTCCTGAGCAGGCAGGCTACCCGCCCAATCTGAACGAACGAATGGCGGTTTCCGCTATTGTCAACAAGCCCTCCCGCGCGGTCGAGCAACAACAGCTTAAACACCCGAAGGCGGCCGGCCAACCGGTGTGCAAAAGAAACCAGGCTCGTCGGCTCCCGAGCCTCAACTTCAATCAAGACTATAGGATTGCTTCGGAGAGCTTCCCAGATTGCAGAGATTGCGGAATCTGGCGGATACGGACGGCTACGGATGCCCGCCGCGGGATTAAAACGTAGCGGGCCGCCGGTAGGCGCAATCCGGCCGAGCCGTCGTGTTAGATGCGTCATCGCCGCTGGTGACGCGGTTACGAGGCAGCGAGTTTGATTACGCCGAAGCTCGCGCAGGGTGCGATGAAGCGAACGAAGTTCAGCCGTTCGGTCGCCTGCAGGCGGAACTAAGGCGAATACCAGGCTTTTGCCGTAGAACTCCTCAAGATAAAAGTTCTTCTCACTGAAAACGGGAGGCAGAGCCGTCCGGTCCTCATTCATTCGCGTGATTCTGTCCTGGCCAGCGGAATGCAATCATCACGAGTGAGAAGTCGGTGCATCAATATCAGAAAAACCACCGAAACATCAGATTATAAGCACTCCGAGGTGACTCGTCTGCTGCGCTCGGGCAAAAGAGCGCGATCCCTGCGTCTTCAGCCCGAATGTTTCTCGATTTAATTAATTCTCCTGTTAAGCGATTTACTTGCGCCCATAGCATGGTTGAGCTAGGGTTATCAGCAGCTACGTGGGTGGGCCCAGGCGAGTAAATGCTATGGATTTGAGGCCTCGGCGCTTGACTTCTTAAGGCTATTAGTGCGACTGAACACTGAGAAGCTTTCAATCTAACGCGGAGATCGGCTTATGCCAGAATTCGACCTTGCTATCAAAGACGGGATGATCGTCGATGGAACACGCGCCCCGCGGTTCCGGGGCGATATCGGGATCAAGAATGGCCGTATCGCGAAAATCGGCCGCATACAATCGCATCAGGCCAAGAAGACGATTGATGCGAGCGGATTAATCGTCGCACCCGGCTTCATCGATCTTCATACGCACTACGACGCTCAGATCTTCTGGGATCCTTATCTCACCATCTCCGGATGGCACGGAATTACTTCGGTAGTGATCGGCAACTGTGGATTCGGCTTTGCCCCGGTGCATCCGAAGGATGTCGAGCGCGCAATGCTTACGATGGTTCGGACCGAGGCGATTCCGTTGCGTTCGATGAAGGCTGCGCTGAAGTTTGATTGGGAGACCTACCCGGAATTCCTCAACGCGGTCGATCGTCAGCCCAAGGGCGTGAACATTTTGCCATTTGTTCCAATGAACCCGCTGCTTGGCTACGTGATGGGCATCGAGGAGTCCAAGACGGGGCGCATGCCGACTGACGAGGAACATGCTCGTATGCGGCAGATCCTACATGAAGCAATGGACGCTGGTGCCTGTGGATGGTCGGCTCAGCGCTTGCCTCCTGACGGTCCTTCTTCCGTGCAGCGCGACTACGACGCCACACCGATGAACACCGACATCATGCATGACGAGACCTGTATCGAGATGGCGCGGGTGCTCGGCGAGCGAGGTGAAGGATTCCAGGAGCTGACACTCTCGACCTGGAATCCGAAGCAGGATGCGCTGTTCTTCGAAAAGCTCGCCGAGATCAGTGGCCGTCCGATCATGTTTGAAGCTGTCGCAACCCAGGATCGTTTCCCGCATCGCCACCGCAACACAATGAAATGGCTGGAACGCTGCCGCCAGCGTGGGTTGCCCGTTTATGGCCAGGGTGTTACGACGGATGCAGGGTTAACCTTTACCTTCGAAGACTGGAACTTGTTCGACGATTCCGACGCTTGGCGTGAGGCCACAACCGGAACAGTGTCGGAGCGGCGGGAGAAGCTGGGCGATCCGCGACGGCGCGAGGCTATGAAGAATCAGATGCCGCGCGAGAGCCTGATCACGAGCTACTTCGACGAAATCATCATAACCGAGTGCGTGAAGCCTGAGAACAAGAAATTTGAGGGCCTCACACTGCGCAAAGCTGCGGCCCAAACCGGCAAACACCCGGTCGATGTGATGCTGGACATCGCAGTCTCCGAGGATTTGAAGACCGAGTTTTTCGCTCCCGCCGTGAACCAGAACATGGAATTGATGAAAGAGCTGATTGACTATCCGTATCTGGCTTTTGGTGTGAGCGATGGCGGTGCCCACACGAAGTTCCTGACCGCTGGTCGGTATCCAACTGAGGGCATCATTAAGTATTGCCGCGACAAACAGTGGATATCACTCGAAGACATCCATTGGCGCCTGAGTGCGCTGCCGGCTTTCTGTTCGGGGTTCAAGGACCGCGGTTTCCTGCGAGAAGGTGCTCCCGCCGACATCGTGGTTTACGAACTGGATAAACTCAACGTGTTGCCGGTTGAGATCGTTCACGATTTGCCGGGCGATGAATGGCGACGGGTACAGCGCGCCGAGGGCTATCGGTACATCATAGTCAACGGAGAGGTTACCTTTATTGATGGCAACTGTACCGGTGCAACCCCGGGCAAGCTTTTGCGCCATGGTGTAACCGCCTAGGTCTAACGAACAGACAAAGATGGCAAAGGCCGATGGGTCGATCCCATCGGCCTTTGATTTTTTCCAGCACTGCGGCGCTTACGCGGGCCGCTGCCGGTAGCCAGGCTAAATCCTAAGTCGCCTGCAACACAGATCCGAAGACCCACGTTTTGCCAAAGAAATCATTTGACTTCGAAAAAGACCAGGCTTCTGACCTCAATGCTTTCGCGTGGAGCTGCTTGCGGAGAGGTCGTCGGATCGTCGATGGCCGTGTGCGCTGTGAAGCGGGCGCGTCCGTCTTCTGCCGAGTCATAGCATTTTAATAGGAGCACCTCGTCCGCCTGCATTTGCGGAAAATAGAACCAGCGGTGGGCAGGATTGAACGTCACCGAATACACCTCACCGGTTCGGTCCCGATATCGAAGATCGGTTGCGATGAAATCCTGCAGCGACATGCTGGTCGCATCGCAAACCGCAAGTGGGGATTCTTCCACTGGCCCACGAATCGGACGCCAGACATTGATTTCGGCGAACCGGTGTGCGAGCAAGCGCTCTGCTTCATCGGGCAGGAGATCCCGCACTCGCTGTGGGCCAGATTTTAACGTGTAGTCGTTATGCGCAAACTTAACTGGTTCGCGTGCTCCTTTTTCTCCTCGCTTGGCCATCAGCCGACACCGTACGTTGTGATCGAATACATGAACTCGGACGGCCCCTAAGATTTCCTTCAAAAGGCGCTCGACCTCCGGGTAGTACACTCTTCGGACTTCCTCGGGTTCATAGAAATTGACAACTTGGCTCCGATGGCGAACAAAAGTGAAGCCTTCACGGTCGAGCGCCAGCTTGTCGTGGAAGGGACGTCCATTGCGAATTTTAACCCAGTGCGTGGCCGTACGACCGGACCGGCCGGGTACACCGGGAGGAGGCTCATACAAATATATAACCGGCTTCTCGCTGCTGCGCTCGAGATAGTTGATTGGTGCTTCGAGGTAATCGCCGGTGCTGACCTTCTCACTGTTCATACTTCACTCCTAGATTACACCGAAGTCCCCGCGTTGCCCTGATTTTTTCTCGTGGGAGGAAGGATTGAAACACAAACAAGCAGACTCGTTGCTCTCTTCATGCTCGCGACAGTACACGAGCCGCGGCACGAGCCATGTACATTTCCTCATCTAATGGGACAACATAGACCGACACTGGTGATTGAGGTTCACTTATGAGAGCTTCGGTACCGCTGACACGACGGTTGCTCTGAAGGTCTATGCTCACGCCGAGTTGCGCGAGGCCCGAGCAAATTTGCTCCCGTACATTGGCAGAATGTTCGCCGATACCGCCACCGAAGACGATAGCGTCCGTGTGGCCGAGAACCGCCATGTAGGCGCCAATGTATTTCCGCACGCGGTAACAGAACATTTCGATAGCAAGAGAGGCGTATCGGTTCTGCGGAGCCTCCGCTTCGATTTTTCGCAGATCATCAGACACCGAAGAGACACCTAGCAGCCCAGATTGATGGTTGAGCATTCGTTCAACCTGATCCAGCGAGAGTCTTTCGTGCGCCGCCAGAAACGTGACGATGGCCGGGTCGATATCCCCGGAGCGAGTAGCCATCATGAGGCCCTCTAGTGGCGTCAGTCCCATCGAAGTATCGACTGAACGGCCTTGTCTAATGGCGGTAGCTGAGCACCCGCCCCCTAAATGCAGTGTTATAAGATTGAGCTTTTCAGGCGCGCAAGATCGCATTGCCGCACACCGCTCCATCATCCAGGCATGGCCGATGCCGTGGAAACCAAATCGTCGTATTCCGTAGCGCTCGCTCAGCGAACGGGGAATAGCGTAGGTGTGTGCCAGGGCTGGAATGGTCTGATGAAATGCGGTGTCGGTGATCGCTACCGACGGTATATTCCCGAGTCTGCTGCTGACGGCTCGCAGCACCGACAGGGCTGGGGGGTTATGTAGGGGGGCAAATTGAGATGCGTTTTCAAGCGCGCTGATTACTTTGTCGGTGACGAGAACAGGTTCTGTCACCTCGGTCCCACCGTGTACAATGCGGTGAGCGACGGCGTCAACGCCGATGTCGACCTGGTGCAGCCAGTCCATTGCGCGGATAGCCGCGCGCTGATGGTCGTGAATAGTCTCGGAGCCTTCGATTTTGTGAGCCGCTCCCGCGTTTAGCCGGACTGTTGTGACCGAGCCGATCTCATCAAAGGTTCCGCCTGCCAGGCGGGACACATTCGCTGACGCGGATCCGGGAACCTCGATGTCGAAAAGCTCGAATTTCAGCGATGAGCTGCCGCAGTTGAATACAAGGAGATGCATTTAACGTTGCTTGGACCGGCGCAGGATCGTGACAAACCCGTAAATTTCTCTTTTGCGAGTCTCTAGCCCGGGACAAGCAGCAAATTCGAGTTCTCGCTTAACGCTGGGTCACTACTACTAAGCTTCCCACGATCCAGGTCCTGCATCAACGCCCGTAGCTCGAGCTGCTTTCGTTCCATGCTCCAGTCGAGTTCTTCTGCCATCAGATTTGCGATCACGGGCCCTGAGGCTCGGGCTGCATCCGGCGCTACCCAGGCCATCGTTGTCCTGCGGCTGGTAAAGTCGCAGATTGTACGAGCGAATTCGTAGCGAATCGCAAATACGACTTCCGCCGCGATTGCCGACGAGCGGGGCCCTAACGACTCTAACAATTCCGGACGCTCGGTGGCGAGTCGGGCGACGAGCTCAGCACGTCCGCCATAGCGCTCGAGCAAAAGCTGGCGCGTTTCGAGGGAGAGCTGATTCAAGGAGTGACTTGTGATCAGTAGACAACGGGCACCTGGCAAAGGCGTGCTCGCTGTTGGCGACCGGCTACGACCATATCGCAAGATTCGCGTGACGCAATTGACCGCGCGAACAGCGATCTCGCGATGAGTAGTAAGTTTGCCGCCGGCCACAGTTAGCAGGCCGGAGGGACTTACTTCGATTATTACGTCGCGCCTGACATCTGAAGGGTGAAAATGCTTCGACATTGGAAGGCTGCGAAGACCCGCGAAACATGCGGTAATATCGCGGTAACGCAGGTGCACTCCCGGGAAGTGGTCATTGACGGCGTGCAGCAAATAATCGGCATCCGCCGTGTCGACTCTAACGTCATCGGCGCTCCCACTAAAATCAGCGTCTGTCGTTCCGATCAGCACGCAGTGGTCATAACGGATGAGAAAGATGATGCGGCCCTGCTCATCGGTCAGGACCAGCGAATTTTGCAAAGGTAGGCGCGACGAGTCGACCACCAGGTGAGCTCCCTTGGTTAGTCGCACCAGCCGTCGGCAGGTTTCGTCGTCCATCCGCCGAATTTGATCGGCCCACGGTCCCGTGGCATTCACGATAACGTGCGTACGAATTTCGAAGCGTTCGCCCGACTCGATATCGCGTACCCATAGGGTCCTGAGCCGGTCTTTGGTGCGTCCCAATTCGGTGACCGCAACGTAATTGGCCGCGACCGCGCCACAATATGCGGCGTCAAGCACGTTCTCCAAAGTTATTCTCGAATCGTCACCTTTTGCGTCAAGGTAGGTTACGCCACCTAGAAGTCCTTCTCGTTTCAGTGTCGGTTCATATTGACTCACCTGGTGATGATTGAGCCGCCGGTGTCTTTCGGGCGATGGCGTTAGCGCAAAGAGGTCGTACAAAATTAGACCCGCACTCACTGCTATCCGCGAGGGACGGCGGCTGTCATAGAATGGGAACAGAAACCTGATTGGTCGGACTAGATGGGGAGCGGTTAGATGACGTAGCCGTTCACGCTCCCGCAGCGCACGATAGACCAGTCCAAGCTGGCCCTGAGGCAGATAGCGCAGGCCTCCATGAATCAATTTTGATGAATGCGAGGAAGTTGCGCAGGCGAAGTCGCCTTTGTCCAAAAGCGCAGTCTTCAGCCCCCGCATCGCGGCATCCCGGGCGATCGCGGCTCCGGTGATGCCGCCACCAATGATCGCCACGTCGAAGGTCTCGGAGCGCAATCGAGCTATGTTGCTCTCGCGGTCAGTAGTGGGGTCAGTTGCTCCCGACTTTCGCAACGCTTCGCCTGCGGTACGCAACGGCCGAGGGCGCTATTCGCCAGAATCTTCTTGAAATGAGTAGCGTTCTTCGGCCCATGGATCGCCATGGTTGTGATAGCCGCGAACTTCCCAGAAGCCTCGCCGCTCTTTAGCGCAGAATTCGATGACCCGGACCCACTTTGCACTCTTCCATCCATAAAGCTTGGGCACCACCAATCGTAGGGGCCACCCATGGTCTGGATCGAGGTCCTTGCCATCGTGCCGATAAGCGAGCATCACGTCATCGTCGACAAATTCATGGATGGGAAGGTTGGTTGTGTAGCCGCCGTCGCAATGGATGAAGACATAGAGTGCTTCCGGCTTGGGCTTTACAAGTTTGACGAGATCGCTGACCTTTACCCCTTCCCAGAGGTTATCGAAACGTGACCAGGAGGTGACACAATGAAAATCAGAGGTCTGGCTCGAGATTGGAAGCCGGAGGAATTCTTCCCAATTAAGGCGGATAGGGTTTTCGACCAAGCCGCTGACGCGAAAATCCCATTTAGCAGGATTGAAGCGGGGCGTTGGTCCATAGCTCAGTACCGGAAAATTTTTGACCAGAGTCTGACCAGGTGGAAGTCGTATATCCTGCCTTTTTAGTTCTCTGGACTTCGCCATATGCTCAAATCAATACCCAACCACTCATCAGAGCGAAAGAGCTAAGCTGTTAATTGCCGTTCGAACTGGCGTGGCTGCTCCGAGCTGCCTTTAGACGCGCGCTTCTATCGAGCCTATCGCGCTCAGAATGGCATCCGTCATTTGCGTCGTGGTCGCGCTCCCACCGAGGTCCGGGGTCAACACGTGACCTGCGCGTAACACTTCGCCTACCGCTTGGCGGATCCGCGACGCTGCATCCTGGTAACCGATATAGTCGGCCAGCATGGCTCCGGAAAGGATAGCCGCAACTGGGTTGGCCACGTTCTTCCCGGCAATGTCGGGTGCAGTGCCATGAACTGCCTCGAAAATCGCTCCCTTCTGTCCATAATTGGCACCCGGCACCATTCCCAGCCCACCAACCAGACCTGCGCATAAATCCGAGACAATATCGCCATAAAGATTTTCGAGCAGCAATACATCGAACGCCCGCGGATTGGTCACCAGACGCATACAGGCCGCGTCGACAATTTGCTCATCATAGCGGACATCCGCGTAATCATTGGCAACACGCCGGGCGCATTTCAGAAACAACCCGTCCGAGAGCTTCATGATATTGGCCTTATGAATGGCGGTTACCGACTTGCGGCCGTGACGGCGAGCATAATCAAAGGCGAAACGAGCGATCCGCGTCGAGGCGCGCGCAGTGATCACTTTGACGCTTTCGACTACGCCGGGGGTGACCTGATGCTCAATTCCTGCGTAGAGGTCCTCGGTGCTTTCGCGTATTACGACCAGATCGACATCGCGAAACGGTGATTGGACCCCCTCAAAGCTGCGAATTGGACGTAGATTTGCGTAAAGATTAAAGGTCTTTCGCAGGTAAACGTTGATCGAACGGTAGCCTTGACCCACCTGGGTTTCCAAGGGGCCTTTGAGCGCAAGCCGTGTACGGCGCAAAGAATTGAGTAGTGACTCAGGAATCGCCGTCCCTCGCTTCTTTAGCGCTTCTGCTCCTGCCTCCTGCACGTCCCAGTCGACATGAACACCCGCCGCTTCAAGCACACGGACGGCTGCACTGGTCACCTCCGGTCCCACACCATCACCCGGTATCAGTGTGACTCGTAGGCTCGTTGCTCTGTTCCGGCCGTTCGAATTGTTGAGTCGTTCGGTTCCGAGAAAATTCTCGCTTCGCTGATTTTTGCTCTGCGCCATGACTAAGACGACGATTGGCAGATGCGATGACCTGTCAGTGGTTCACCAAACCGACAAAGATGTCGGCGACGTTGGTCCCAGTCGGTCCGATTATCACGAGGTCACCTAGAGCCCTGAAAAAATTGTAGCAGTCAGTGCGCTCCAGCACCGACCTTGCATCGAGGCCGGCTTCCGCCCCGCGCGCCACGGTCGTTGGAGTGACGATCGCGCCGGCCGCATCGGTGGGGCCATCAATGCCATCCGTACCCGCAAATAGCGCGGCAATCCGCCGATGCGCTCCGAGGCGCGCCAACTCAAGGCTTGCCGCGAGCGCCGCCTGCTGTGACCTACCGCCCTTGCCATTCGCTTTCACCTTTACGCTGGTTTCGCCTCCCGCTATTGCACATGTCCGATTCGCTTCGAGTTGACATAGAAATCGCCCCAGGGCCGCTCCAGAATCATTCGCATCGCCGGTGAGGTTGCCAGCGTGGACGACATTGTATCCGAGCTCTGCGGCAGCTTGACAGGCAGCTTCAACCGCCGTCAGATTGTCGCCTACAATGAAATGTCTGGCGCGCGCCAAAGCTGGATCGCCGGGCTTGACTGTTTCGTCTAGTTCACCGGCCACGCCACGCTCGAGATAATCACGGACTGCTTTCGGCGCCCGCCCCCAAACCCTGCGGGACTTTAGTATGGCGACCGCGTCGGAATAGGTGGTTGAGTCAGCAACGGTGGGTCCGGAGCCTATGGTTGCCAGATCGTTGCCTGGTACGTCGGATAGAATGAGACTTAAAAACGCTGCCTGGGACGCCTGCAGCAACCGACCACCCTTGATAGCCGACAAATGGCGGCGAACTGTGTTGAGCTCCGTTATGGAGCACCCGGCATTCATAAGAGCCGAAGTCACGTCAACTTTGTCGCTAAGCGTCAGGCCGCGGCCCGGCATCGCCATCAAGGCCGAAGCCCCACCACTCAGCAGAAATAGGATCAGTTCATCGTGCTGTGCTTTAGCGACAAAATCGAGCGCGCATCGGGCGGCAATCTCAGAGGAGCCATCGGAATTCGGATGAGCCGCGCGCACGATGCGAAATTCCTTCGGCGCAGGAGAAAATACATTCTCGGCGGTGGCAGGAGCGATTACAAGCACATCGGTCAGCTTGGGTCCGATCCGCTCGTATGCTGCCATAGCCATCCCTATCGCCGCTTTACCGGCCGCGAGCAAGTGGACACGTCTACTTGCCCCTAGCTGCTGACGCAGTGCTTCTGCAGAGGCGGCAGGACCTTCAAAGGCGCGCGATATAACGGTGCGCGGCTCAACGGCAGCGACCGCCCGGGCGAAGATTTGCATCAGATGCGCTCGCATTTCCGAGCTACAGCTATTCAGGCGGCTGGGGACGTGCATGGCAGCTGACGAGCAAAACTGGTCGACCGCAGCGTATCGGGACCGTGCCAAAGGCCGCGGTGATATGGCAGCCAAACCGACGCCAGTGTTCGACTACTGGGCCACAAGGATCGTTACTCTACATGCCATAATAGCATTGAGCACCACTGATGGATGGATCGGCGAGATTGAATCTCACATTTCCCCACGCGTAGCTTTGATCATCGGCAAACAGAATCGGAGCCGGTCGATGGTTCTGATCATCCGCTACCAGAGCCCCGCGCGGCAGCGTAATCCGAAGACCTGGGCATCCCTGAGCGGGACAATCCAGATCCTTTACCGCCCAACTACAGACGTCATTAATTGGAGTATTATTTGGGTCGTGGCAAATTCCATCCTGCAGGTTTTTGCACTGACATTGCTTCGCACCGGTATTCCACTGGCACATGGTCGATGGCTGGCAGAGAGCCTTGCCATTGATACCTGGATCAAAGACGCTCGCGATAGCCCCCATGTTGACCTTGATGGTTAAAAGGCCCGTTGCCTGGTCATAATCTCTGGACCAACTATTGACTCCCGCGTTCCAGACGTCAGTAGTCGATTTGCGGAATTTGTACTTTTTCGTCTCGATATCAACGTAACCGAAGTCGACGTTCTGTTTTGGGTTGAACACAGGCTCTTTTCCTACATAGATCGTGTAGGTTTGGAGGGTATCGGGCTTGGAATACAAAAAGAAAAGGTCATAGGCTTGACCGCCAGTGAAGACATTGAGGCTTTTTGCTCCCTGGCTGACCTGGGTCCTCTTGGAAACTGTTGTATCGATGTAGTAGCGGCCGTGATTGACCGTCAGGCCGCTGCGCTGAAACGTGGCCTGACCCATCATGCGTTTGGCCTGTTCGAGCGGGTCAGCGCCGACTTCAGCCGCGGTTAGAAGTTGCCGATAAAGTGGGATTCCAACACAGGCGTTGGATTGAGTCGAGTCGGAGGTTGTGCAGTCGCTGCCCCAGTTCCCCGCGCTGCAGAACCGTAGGCCAGGAGATTCGGGGACACTATCGGCGCATTCAGGGTAGATCGCGGTGGTGACATACTCATATGGACTGGTCTTCGCCGTATTTGGCGGCAGTTTCGCGTCATTGGCCGCATTCAGAGCGAGATCCGAGGCGCATTCAGGAGTTTCCACGGGGGCATTGAAAAAGGTTTCATTGTTCACCGAGATGGTCTCGGTCGGGTTGTCCGGTCCGTTAAGTGAACTTGTCAGACCAGTCAGTGAGCCATCGTCGTCGTTAAGCACGGTCTCGCGGTCAATGTCCGTGAAACCGGTAAACAGACCAGTGTTCCAGTAGCAGTACGAGTCTTTAGTGGCCGTCAAGTCGGTGACAAACGTACCTAGATTGAAAAATGGTTCGGTTACCAGATGGCGGATTGCAACGCCACTGAAGAACAGGTTGTTCGAGTGGAAAGCCGGTGCGTAATAAAAGCCGTTAGGCTGCTTCCAGCCAATTGCCGCGTTGGGCAAATAGCATTTGCCGTTGAGTTGATCGGCTTTGATGCCAGGCATCCCTCCGTTCATGAAACCGCTATTGACGCAGGGATTGCCATTGTTTGGGTCGGGATGGCAGGCGCCGCCTGGTCCAGCGGCTGTGCCACTGACACTCCCGTTGCTGCTCAGATAGGTAGGCTCAATATTAAGAAAAGCGTTGGAATCTTGATAAACCGGACCGTCATAGACGCTGAAGAAACGCTGAGCTACGCCGAAGTTGCTCAACTGTATACTCACACCCTCGGGCTCCGACATGCAGTAGGTAGCGTTGTAGGCCTGGTTAGCGTCCGGAGCGCATTGTAGCCCACTGGTTTTGCCGTCTCCGCTAACAAACGGGTTGAAGGGACCTGCCTCGGAAGCCAACGGATTATCTGACTGGCTGCTACCGATGAACACCGTTTTGCGAGCCAATGACCAGTATCCGGTCGGTACATCCGCCTTGCTATATCCACCGCTGGTGACAAAATTGACCCCTGCACCGAGAACATCACTTACCACCGAATTGGTCAGTAGCGCCCATTGAGGGCGGATCCAGACGGCGGCGAAGTTCTGCTGTGCCCAATTGTAGGAGGTGGTAAAGCCATCGAGCACGGTCGCATCACAATTTTGCTCAGTTCCTTCGGAACACTTGGGGACTGTTGAACAATCGGCCTTGGGTTCCCCTGCGTCGGCGGCTGGGCAACGCGTCGCAAATCGGTTGCCGCCGCTGGTGACAGGCCAGTACAGGTCGTTGGCTGGTACTGGGTTGAAGTGCTTCGAAGCCTCGTCAGACGGGATCATTGCAAGCCTAAATGGCGCTTCTCCGCCTGGCTGCTGATTGACACCGTTGCAAGCGGCAGTGAAGCTGTTCGTGGTAAAAGCCGTCATAGCCGAGGTACAGGAATTTCCCAGGAACTTTTGCAGTGGAGTCGTCCCCTCGCGCCCTGCGGTTTGTTCGCTGGCATAACCAAACCACGTCTCACCCAAAGAAGGTCCGCTGATCCCCCCGGGCACGAACCAATAGCAAGCGCCACAGGTGCCGGCTCCGGCTGCCACGTTATACTCGAAGTCGTTCCAACCATTCATAATCCAAAATACGGACGGGCGATCAGAGTCGGAGTAATAGGGGAAGCTGTCGAAGCCTAGCGCACCTGGATTGTCGGTCTTGGGCGTAAGAATTCCGGGCACCTGGCGCGGATTTTGTGGATTGTTGACCGCGGCTCGAGCGAAGATTCCAATGTTGGTAAGGAGCTTGTTGTTGGTTTCGGTGCCGTCCTCCAGATAAAAGCCATGCCCAATGGACTTGTAACCAACGACGCGGGCTACAGTGACGCCCTGGGCGCCATGCAGGGCGACCCACCGTGTCATCGAGTCATCGATTGATGAATCCTTAATGTAGCAGTCGGGTGGGGCCTGGCGGGTCAGATGGAAGTGGACAGGATAATGGCCAATTGAGCCGCCCTGCCCTAGGTGTTCGAATTGAACCCCCTGAATCTGGTAAGAAAGAAAACCCTGACGAACGATAGTGTGGCCTCCAAAATAGTTGCCCGGAGTTGCGTCAAACGAGCTAGCTGGTGTCGAACCGTCCGACACAATCCGAATCGAACGCGATAGCAATGCCACAGCAGCACGGGTTTCGGCCGAAGTGCTTCGAAGCCCGAGCCTCGCTGGGACTATTCCCGTATAATCGTATTGCCTTGCGTTATGAGGCCACTGCGTACCGTTGAAGCTCGTATTCGCGTTGGTGAAATTGATTGTGGTCGTATTCCTCGCCGCGTCAGTGATCGGCGTACCCTGAATCACCAATTCTTCAGAGTGCCCCGGCAGAAAATCAGTGGTGGTCACGACAATATGGTCTCCGTCACCCCAATCGACCAGCCGATCAATAGTTAGTTGCTGCGCCCCTGGCCTTAGCAGGCCATTGGAGCCGACATTCGCCTGGTCGGAGGTTAAGCGAGCCCAACTGGCCGCGGAATCAGAGGCAGCCGGCTCGACCAGCGGTGGGTTCGGATCGTCTGCCGCACAATCCTGTTTACCACAGTAGCGCACACCCTTTTTGCCAAAGAGCTGCAGGCTACCACCATAGGAGACTGCCAGAACTTTATGGCCAAAGTAGAGATAGGAATTTTCCCCCCGATCCTTCTCATCCAGGGCATCGTATTTATAAAAGCAATCCTGAACCGTACTTGGCACCAATGTACGGCTGTCACAGTCGTGGGGCGCCGGAATCCTGACGGTATTGGAATTCCAGATCTCTGACGGAACGCCGCATTCCGGGTCGGTCACGAACGTATTATTGGCCCGCTTTAAGCAGACGGCACCCGGATCGTCCTGAGCTCCCCAGAGATGGATCGTAATGACTCCACCGTTAAGGCCGATGGGATGAAATGGCTTTAGAGTTCCCGCAATGAGACTGCCGCCGTTCTGGATGATAATGGACGCTGCATAGAGATTGGTTTCTGCGTTGTCCAGGCTCGTGTTGGGAGGATCGATAAACTGAAGTGACCCGCCGTTGATTATGTTAATATAATGAAAAATATAATTCTGTCCGGCTGCCACGGAGCATTTTCCCGTCACAACCAGATCGACCTCCGGACCTGAGCTGAGCTGAGAGAGATCGCCCGCACAGGTTACTAGCGCCGCGTTTAGCGTGCGTGGCCAAAGTGCCCATACAACGGAAAGGACCGTGACGCTTTTGGCGACGGCTCGAAAGAAGCTGGCGAAGCTCCTCCGCGGTCTTTTTGAGGACGGTGTGCCGGAAACGCGCACGAAGTCGGTTTTGAACACTGCTTCCCCCCTTTGAAAGACCCGCCGTATCGGAGGAATCTGCGTGATCGACTAACGGTTAGGTGTACGACCCCCCCTTGGCGGCATCAGCCAATCATAGCAGCTGATCGATAGATATAAAGAGTGCGAGCCGGCGAGTTCAGACCCTACAACAGCGAGCCGCGACGGGTCCTACCCAAATGTGAATAAGCGCGGTGTGTGGCGACACGGCCTCTCGCGGTTCGAGCGATGAATCCTTCTTGGAGAAGATAGGGTTCATAGACCTCGCCGATCGTGTCAGGTTCTTCGCCTACCGCCGCTGCCAGGCTCTCGACTCCGACGGGGCCTCCGTCAAATTTATCGATGATCGCAGTCAGAATGGCGCGGTCCATCCGATCGAACCCGCAGCTATCGATCTCAAGCAACTCGAGCGCGGCCAAAGTCACTTCACGTCCGATGGTGGCTTTTTCGTTTACCTGCGCGAAGTCTCGTACCCGACGCAGCAATCGATTCGCGATGCGAGGTGTGCCGCGTGAACGGGCGGCTAACTCGGCAGCACCTTCATCGTCAATTACGATCCCGAGCAGCCGTGCGGAGCGGCGAACGATTTCACTCAGTTCGGCATGGGAATAGAAGTCGAGATGATACTGTTGGCCGAAGCGGTCGCGCAGTGGTGAGCTCAGCAGCCCCGACCGCGTCGTTGCACCAACCATCGTGAAAGGCTTCACGGCAAGCTTCACGGTGCGGGCCGCCGGTCCTTTACCTACAACGATATTCAGCTCGAAGTCTTCCATCGCGGGGTAGAGAATCTCCTCCACCGGCCGCGCTAGCCGATGGATTTCGTCGATGAACAAAATGTCGCCCTTATCCAGGTCGTTGACGATTGCGGCTAAATCGCCGGGCCGTTCGATCGCGGGACCCGAGGTCGCGCGCAGATTTACGCCGAGTTCGCGCGCAATAATGTGGGCGAGGGAAGTCTTGCCGAGACCCGGGGGGCCGGAAAACAGCACGTGGTCGAGCACCTCGCGCCTTTTTTTGGCCGCCTCAATCGAAATTGCCAGGATTTTTTTTATTCGCTCCTGACCGACGAACTCCGCTAATGAGCGCGGCCGCAGTGACCAGTCAAGCTCGCGCTCCTCCGCCAGAGAAGCGGTATCGACTGCTGAAGCAGGCTTTTGTGTTCGTGTTAGTGCAGCCCGATCCCTTCGCTTCGAACGGACCTGGATGCCGTCACTATCGCTATCTTTCACCAAGAATTACCGCCAAAGCTCTCCGCAACAAAGTTTCGAGCGAGCTGGTGTGTTCGCTGGCTCGCACTGTATCGACGGCCTGTTTCGCCTCGATAGGCTTATATCCGAGATTGACCAAAGCAGAAATCGCGTCATCAATTATCGAGGCCGCGGCTCCACTTGGCCGGTCCGACGTGGCTGACTGGTTGCTGGAGGAAATCCTGGTTAGGGCTGAGGTCTTGTCGCGCAGTTCACGCACAACTCGTTCGGCCACTTTGGCGCCGACACCCGGCACTGCGTCAATTCGGGCTACATCTTCGTCCTCGATGGCAGAGGCCAGCTCTTCTGGTGTTAGCACCGATAGCACGGCTAACGCCAACTTTGGTCCCACGTGCTGAATTCCTGTCAGCAGATCGAAGGCCACCTTCTCGGCTCGAGTTGCGAAGCCATAGAGCGTGATCGCGTCTTCACGCACAATCTGCCGGATTTCCAATTCGATCGGATTGCCGGGGGAGGGGACACGATAATATGTGCCGAGTGGGACAAACACCTCGTAACCTATACCCCCAGCCTCAACCACCAGTCTTCCTGCTTCACGAGTCCGCAGAGTTCCCGCCAGTGTTGCGATCATGGTTTATTCGCAGGGCGTTGACAAACGGCTTGACCACTAACAAGCGAGCTGTTACCCGATCCCGACCTGTCTAACCCCCAGCTTTCATTGTGACCTTCGCTTGAAAAGATGGCACAAAGCAATCGCCAATGCGTCGGCGGCATCATCTACGAGCTCGCCGACTTCGTTCAGCAACAGGGTGCGGCGCACCATTTGTTTCACTTGGAGTTTATCGGCACGGCCGTAACCGGCCACTGACAGTTTGACATCGGCCGGGGTATACTCGAAGACCTTAACGCCACGATGGGCCGCCGCGAGCATCGCGACCGCTCGAGCTTCACCCAGAGCGAAAGCGCTCTGTACATTAATGGCGACGAAAGCCCGTTCGAGGCTCATCACATCTGGAGCATACCGGTCGAGCACTCGCAGCAGGCGATCGTAAATCGTCGCTAGGCGCTGGGGACGGGTGGTTGATTTTTGGGTGCGAACGGTTCCCGCGGCGACATATTTGACTGTGCCCGCTCGTTCCACCACCCCATAACCAGTCACCGCGTTGCCGGGGTCTACCCCGATTACCCGCATCACACCCCCGCCGTATGCCGCACCAGCCGGCGGCAATGACTGAAAAAAGATTAGGCCGCCGAAAATTGCGCCATCACTTCTTCATCGATATCAAAATTGGCGGATACGCTCTGCACATCGTCATGGTCTTCGAGCTCTTCAAGCAATTTCAGCAGTTGCTCCGCCTGATGTCCGGTAACCTTTACGGTGTTCTCGGGCAACATCGTCACCTCAGCGTTCGCGACAGGGATGCCAGCCTTCTCAATTGCTTCACGCACTGCCGAGAAGGAATCGAGTGGACTAATGACCTGAAAGCTATCAGCGTCACTGGTGACATCGTCGGCGCCGGTTTCCAATGCTACTTCCATCAGACGGTCTTCATCGACCGCATTCCGGTCGATCGTGATTACGCCGCGCTTCTTGAACATCCACGCCACACATCCGGCTTCGCCGAGATTTCCACCATGCTTGGACATGATAAACCGAATTTCGGAAACGGTGCGATTGCGGTTATCCGTCAAAGCCTCCATTATCAGCGCCACACCACCGGGGCCGTAGCCCTCGTAGACCACTTGCTCAAGCTGGCCTCCGCCCAGTTCACCCGTGCCCTTTTTGATGGCGCGCTCGATATTATCATTGGGCATTGACTGAGCCTTGGCGGTCGCGACAGCAGTGCGTAGTCGGGGATTGGCATTGAGATCGCCACCACCTAACCGCGCTGCAATTGTAATTTCCTTGATGAGCTTGGTGAAGATCTTGCCACGCTTAGCATCACGCGCCGCCTTTTTATGTTTAATTGAACTCCACTTGGAATGACCGGACATGAGCTAAGCCCTCCGTGGTTGCGGTAGCAGATCGGCCGCTCGTGGCCGGCCGCAACCGTTCAATCGTAGATTCATCACAGCTTGGTGGCACGAGCCTATCACAAAGCTGAATTAAGCCGGAATCCCCGCTTTAGGACTTCTCTGAGCCTCCGGTCACGCCCGACGCCAGGTCTGACATCGGCTCGGCCTTGTTGTCGCGCCTCTGTTATCATCGTTTGCGTAGCTAATGGCTCGATTCGTCAGAATTTCGGTGGTCGTCGTAACACTCGCTGGTTGTTTCTACCCTCCGGTGCAGAAACCCTTGGACCGCCCGAGCACTCACTTGGTACTCGATGCGCCCTACTACAGGGTCTGGGACGCTGTACATCGAGTGATAACCGCGAATAACTACCGGGTTATAACCGAGGATCCCGATTCGGGAACCATCGAGGCTCAGGCAGGCAGTGCTTTTACGTTAAGCGATGCCGATTGCGGCAAATTAAGGGCGGTAGGGCCAAAATTCCGGGCGGAGCCCGATCCTGATGCCACGGCAGTTTACGATTTCAAGATCAGGCCACGAGGGGCTGAGCGGTCGAGTGTTGAAGTTGAGGGAACGTACACTTCACCGGTGCATATCCCGTTTCATCCCGTGCGCGGCGAACGATGTGTATCGCGTGGAACACAGGAACAACGATTGCTGAAGCAAATTGCCGAACAGGTGAGCAAAAAAGGTGAAGCCACTCGTTGGGCTGAGCCAGTTCCGACCCCTCCTCATGCCCGTGAAACGGTCAGATAGATCTTTCTTAAGTCAAAGTTGGTTCTGGAGATGCATTTTCAGTCGTTCGCGATGCCCGCGCTGGTTAACTTGGCCGCCTGCCCTGAGCAATAAAACGTGAGACTATTGGTCTCGCGAAGGAGCGGAGCCTCGACCTGGGTTGCGAATCGATAGCCACGGAATAGCCAACGATCAGGCACGCTTGGTGGTCTGAACTTTGCTCCGTTGAGGCACACGCGCTTCGCTCATCATTCGCCATCCCGTCGCGGCGGCAGCGCCGAGGACCAGGAAGGTGGCAACGAGCGTCCATAAATGACCGATCGGACCAGTTGCTTCCGTCTTGCGGATGGCAGCGAGATCGAATACGTAACGCGCGCCCTGGGGTGGAGCCTCAATCTTCAGTACGCGGGCACGGCGAAACCAAGCCTGTCCCCGAGTCAGGTTCATGTAGCCTCCGAGGCGAAGTGCGACATCAATATCAGCGCCCCGGGGTCCAACTAGCAGATAAAGATCCAGCATCGTCCAGTCAGTATCTCCTCTCAGATCGCGTGATATGATGCTGTCTTCGAGTACGCTTATGGATGCACCGGTGAAGAAGGGAAGCACTTTGCGAGTGCGCGCTTCGACGCTAAGGTGATACCAGCCGGCAGATAGGCTCAGGCTTTGGACCCATCGGGCGTCATTGTCGCGGTGGGAAAAAATCTCGACCTCGCCAGGCTCAGTCCCGTGCGGCGCGATCCATCTGTATTCAGTCGTATCAGGTGTGAGGACCCAGGCGTCCGAACGCCAGCCATCTACTGACGAGCCGGAACCTCGTGTGAAATCGCCATTATTGAGTAAATTCCCGCTGCCGAGCGCAGTTACGGGAAGAGTCAAGATCGCCAGGAGCAGGGCCACGATGCCGGTTGCGCGCCACCGTAGCGTTCTATCCCTCATATCCAGTTGGGCAACGCCGGACCTTCTAACCACATTCGAGCATAATAGCCATCACGGGTAATTGGAGTGCCGAGCCAGAGTGGCAGGTAGTAAAAGAATAAACCACCAGCTATTAGCAAAAATGTGATCATAACGAAGCGGTGGGCATGGAGGACGTTTCGGTTGAGCAAAGCAAATGCGCCGAATACTGCAGTGACCAGTATTAGGCCTATGATGAACGGCTGCCGATGGCGAATCAGGCCGTATTCAGCGACTATATGTCCGAAGCCAAGAGTCAGCACAGGAACGATACTGAGCAACAGAAGGAAACTTTCCCAGCTTTCGGCTCTGCCTTTCCATAGATCGTCGAGAAGTGACCCGAGCGCGAGATACCCAATATAGAGCGCTGGCAGGTAATGATAGAGAAAAAGAATCCGCCCAATCGGAATCCAAATTAAGTAATAGGCAAAAAATCCTGTTACGAGAAAGACGCGCGCAAGCGTTGGCTCCTTTATCGCTCGCACCCCCACGATTATTATAGCCGGAACTACTGCCCACCAGGTCAAAGGATTGCCCGCACCCCAAATTACTTCCACACGCCCGTGCAATGGAAAATCCTGCCAATACGCTACTGGCCGTAACATGAAAGGCCAGCTCCACCAGGGCGAGGCGTAAGGGTGAGTGGCGGAAGCAACGCTCTTTTCGTACCAAATTACGTCCTTATAGTAGTGGAGTAAATCCGCTAGCCCTCCCCACCAGCCCAGTAAATAGTGTGGTAGGAAAGTCGCTAAATAGAAGATTGTCGACACTGACCCGAGAAGCAGCGCGGCTCCCATTATTTGCTGAAGACGATGCCCATCGCCGACCCGGCTGCCGCGGTCGTCTGGTAAAGCCGGCCCTTCGGCCGAATGCCAAATATTTAACAGTAAGAACGAACTGACAAGTAGAAAAGTAACTGCAGGTATATAGAGTTTCGAACCCAGGCAAAGGCCCAAGACTATACCAATACGCAATACAAGACGACGGCGGCTTAAGCGGTCACTGGTAGCAACGAATCGAAAGAACAAGAGATAAGCAATCGCTGCGAGCGACAGGTAAATAATATCAATGCAGCCAATTCGTGAATCAACAATGAAGAACCCATCCAGGGCGACGAGGATGGCAGCCAGCGCTGCGGCCAGACGTGAGGCGAACATACGACGGCCAAGGAGATAAGTAACCGATACCATCAAAGTTCCCGTCAGCGCATTTCCAATCCGCCAGCTACTCGGATGATCCCCAAATAAGAGTATGCCTGCAGCGATCACCAATTTCGCCAACGGAGGATGTGGATCAAGGAACGGTTCACCGTGGAGATAATGCCGGGCCTGACCGACGAAGTGAACTTCATCAAAAACGATCTCGGCTGGGTGTCCAAGGTGCCAAAGGCGCAGGAGCCCGCCAATCAAAGTCAGAGAAACAAGGGTTACTGAATCAATCTTTGTCCAAGGCAAGAGAGCGAGCTCCTTAGCGAGGAGCCAGTCGAACCTTCGAGTCCCACGCCGGAACGATAGCTTGGTGAACAATTGTTCAAAGCTCGCGATTCCCACCTTGCCCATACTGTTTCGATGCTGATACCAGTAGTAACCCACAGCGCAGAAGACGCCGAGATTGAGGAAGGATATCGCCATTGAAAATTGATCTCGCAGTGCGAGAAAAGTTCCCGCATTCAGTGCGTCTAATACCTCAACCAAATTAACCAGATAGGTCAAAGTAAGAATCGAGAATGCCCCTAACATGACAGCATCCTCGACGGCGAGCGGGATCGCAAATATCAAAGCGGGATAGGCATAGCGTTCGTGAATTCGAGGCGCAAACATAAAAAAGCCGAACGTGGCCACGAAGCAGGCGAAGTGAAAATTATGCCAGACCGGGTTTCGACTCAGGAGCCAAAGAACGGCCACGTACAACAGGAGCAGGAATGCGACCCCGATCGCGAAATAAGAGCAGCCCAGAATTGTCTCGTTGTCCGGCACCCGCAAACCACCCAACAGCGCCATAAAGTTGAACGCATTGACAGAGGTCTCGTGGTAGTAGGCCATGGTCGACAGGTAAAGGTCAGGCAGCCACGTCAAGGGATGATGCAACTGGAAAGGGGCAACGGTCACAATTAAGGTGCCAATGCCTGCGAGTGCGGCGCCGATCCAATTTCGGAAATCCCCGCGCATGACCGTCCACATGAGCAGAACCGGGAGCAAACTTATGGCCTGCGGCTTTATCAATGCCGCGAGCACTGCCAGGCACCAACCGATTGCGAATTTGTCCTCGATGATCATGACGGCGCTTAGAAACATTGCCAGCGTGAAGACTGAATCGGTTTGCACCCAGACCACGGTGTCGAAGAGCAGGCCTGGATTGAGAGCAAAAAGGAGTAACGCCAGCCACGCCGCGCCCACTGTGCTAAAGCGGAGCACTCTGGCGAAGAGCAACAGGCCCAGCCCGAGATCAGCGATTAGCGCGGGACTGCCGACAATCATCCGAAGCACGTTACTGCTGGCGCCACAGGCTTGCGCTACTACGCCAGCGACCCAAAGCGGGTAGAGATAACCCGGAGGGTAATCAAGAAAATATCCGAATCGATACATATTCGCCGGTCCACGGGTAGCAAGGCGAATAGCCCATGCCTCGTAGGTGCCGACGTCTATTCGGAAGCCTGGGAAGACAAGGAGCGCCAGGGTTTTTGCAATCAGCAGCACCATCAAAAAGGCGCCGGCCTTTCTAAGTTGGGCACTAGTCTCCTTCGCACTCGAATCGACGGCGAGAAAGAATGCGTAGCAGATCAAAGCTGCCAGTATCGCTCCGCAGACAATTCCGAGTGCGACATCGCCGGAAAAGGACTGAGAAAGACTACTCATAACTGGCGCTTAATGCGCACAACAGTCTATGATGGAGCTTCTGAAGGAGAAACCCTGATGCGACTGGTTCACGCTGCTTACGAACCGCGAGGCGAAGGTCCTTTTCCGACCATTTTTGCGATGCACGGTTGGGGCTCCAATGCCTTGGACCTGCTCGGTTTGGCCCCATTTGTTGCTGACGGTCGCTGCCTGGTGCTCTGCCCTCAAGGTCCTCACGAGGTCGAAATTGGCGCTGTCAACGGATACGGCTGGTATCAAATGCGTCCCGGTTCTCCGCCCGACGAGGAGAAGGTCGAAGCAGCAGTCGAGCAACTTCGCTCGTTCATTGATGAAGCGTGTTCGCGCTACCCGGTCGACTGCCGCAAAATTGTCGTACTGGGCTTCAGCCAGGGAGGTATGATGGCTTACAATCTGGCAATGCGATGGCCGGAGAAATTTGCGGCGCTCGTCGGGATCGGCACAGCCTTCCCTGAGTATCTGGTGGAACGGGTGAGCAATGCCGACGCTGTTCGACAATTGCCTACCCTGGTTCAGCACGGACGTGCCGATCCGATGCTTGAAATCGGTCGCGCGCGGAAATCAGTGGAGACACTTCGGTCGCTGAAGATTCCGGTTGTTTTTCGCGAATACGATTGTGGGCATGAGATTTCCGCCGACGGAATCCGCGACCTCTCACAATTCCTTATCGAAAAGGTCGTGCAGCCGATTATCCGAGTCTAGGCTGTCTATGAGCTTACGTGCTGAAATCGCAGAGCTCGAGCGGCTTTTCAACATAGTATGCAACTTGCGGGAGCAATGCCCCTGGGATCGCCAACAGACCCTTCAAGAAGTCTCAAAATATCTGATTGAAGAAGCCTACGAGGCGGCCGACGCCATCGCGCGTGGCGACCGCAACGCCATCGCAGACGAACTCGGAGATTTACTCGTCCAGACCCTGTTCGCAGCGATCGTGGCCGAGCAAAATGAGGGGGTTCAAGTTCTCAAGCTTATCGAGGGTGCGTCTGACAAACTGATCCGCCGTCACCCACACGTCTACGCAGGCGGGACGACTGAAAATGCGTCGGAAGTGGTTGCTCTTTGGAACCGAATCAAGGGCGAAGAACGCAAAGCCGCGGGATCGGTCTCGGCCCTTGATGGTGTCGCTCGAAGTTTGCCCGCGCTGATGCGCGCGCAAAAGCTGGGAATGCGCGCCGCTGAAGCCGGACTGGACTGGACCGATATTCACAGTGTCCTAGCCAAGGTGCGCGAGGAAATGGACGAAGTCGAAGGTGCGCTAGCCGCCGGCGATCTAAGCACCGCGGCTAGTGAGCTTGGCGATATGATGCTGGCGTTGGCGAACGCACCTCGGTTCATTGGCTACGATGCCGAGGAAACCCTGCGCAGCGCGTGTGATAAGTTCATCCGGCGCTTTAGGAGACTCGAGCGGCTGGTCTCCGAGCGCACTTTGGATTTGAATCGACTGACAGCGGCTCAATGGGATTCGCTGTGGCGTGAGGTTAAGCAGCTCGACAGCGGCGCCGCTTCAAACGAGACGCCAAAGTGACAGAGCGAGGCCGATCTTAGCCCTTAAGAGGGGTGAGTGCGCTTGACGGATTGACCCGTCGCAGCGTCGCTGTTAGTTAAAAAACGAGTATGCCCCATATTCCGAATCATCCATCGGCGCGAAAGCGCCAGCGGCAAAATCTCAAGCGCCAGGCCCGTAACCGCGCCATCAAGACCCGCGTGCGAACTGCCGCCAAACTGGCGCTGGAAGCGATCGAGGGGAACGACAAGGAAGCCGCCGCCAAATCGCTCCGGCAGGTCACGAAGGTACTCTACAAGGCGGTGAGCAAGGGTACGCTCAAGCGCAACGCTGCGAGCCGCAAAATCGCGCGACTTGCACGCCGCTTCGATCGAAAATATAACCCGAAATCAGCTTCAATGAGCTGAGCGGAGGGCGTGATCTCTCGGCGTCCGACGCCGGACTTCTAACCGTCCGAGGCTAGTTCTAGAATAAGGGCAGCCACTGCTTGCTCCCGATACTTAATCGTTCCGTTCTTGAACGAGGCGTCCAAGGCACATGCGCGTTGATGGACTCTTTGGAGTCGCTCTAATCCGAAGCGTTTGGCGCCCTCGACGGCGCGACTCGCCAGGGGACTGTTAGGGGACAATCCCAATGCTGCGGCTATTGCGCGTGGATCTTTGCGATGCCTGAGCAGAGTTGCGGCGAGTAGCATCCGCCGTATCTGTGGGATCAACTCGAGCGCCAGAACCTCGGTAGGGTCGCGTCCTGTCTGCGTCGCCCGGTCAAAAAGCGCAAGTGCCTCTCCGATCCTCTGCTGCGTTATGGTCTGGGCAATGTCGAACAATTCGGGTATCTTTGCGTGCCATGTCCAGGTTGGATCGGCGACTTCGTTCCCACTGTCGGCGCGGTGAGTAATAACCGCCTTATCAAGCGAGTTTGCGATTGCTGCAAGATCGCCTCCGTGCGCAGTGATCAGCAGCTCCCTTTCTCTAGTGGTAAGACTGATGTTCCGCATGCGCGCAAACAGGTCCGCATACTGGACTAGCTGACTGTCAAAAGGGCGTTGGCAATTGACCAGGATGCCGGACTCTTCGAAAGCCCGCCGGATCCGGGGCGGCAGCTGTTCACGCTCGTAAACCAGTGCCAGCCTGATCCCAGGATCCAGGTGTGTGCCGACCGCAATCAGCGCAGCTTCATCGTGGGAGCCGGAAGCGGTGTTTTTGTTGACGTCTCCCTCGAGATTTCGCTCGCGGTGCGATTTCAGCACACGACCAACGACCATTCGCTTGGCAGCGAACAGGTCGGCTGCTTCAAGTTCGTTGATTAGGTTAGCGTAAGTGTCAGCAGCGCCAATCTGCACGGAGCGATATTTGAACCCCTCGTTGGCTAATCGGCGCCGTAGACTCTCCAGTGCGTATTCGCGAAGGAAAGCTTGAGGGCCGAAAAAGATGGTAACCGGCGCTGCGGGGCGGCCTTCCGCGATGGCGCGCAAAAAAGCCAGAGGGGTCTCAACTGCCAATCAGAATCCCTCGGACATTGAGACGTAGACGTTCTGGGCGAGGTTTTGCAGCATCTCACTCTGCGCCAAGTCGAATTGGGTCTTGGCCAGCTGAACATCGGGCAAATTAGCGATGTCCTGACTGCGCAGATTCCCCTGTAAGAATTCGGGAGACGTAGTCACTACCGCGCTTGCCACCACTCCATAGGTCTCATTGCCCGATATGCCAGCCGATTTCCATATGACTTGTTTGGTATGTTGATCCGTCAATTCTGCATTAGCAATCAAAGTTTGCGTATAGTTAATCGGTTCGTTAACTGCGTTAGCCGCGACTGCCAGCTTCCTGTTGTAAACAAACTCACCACTCAACACCAGGTCGGCCTGGTTGGGATCGTCGACTAGCCGCAGCCGCTTGTGTTGCGCGATTTCATCTTTCAGATAAATGTCGAATTGATCATCCAGTCCGGTGTAGCGTGAGTGGTTGGCGAATTTCTCGACATAAATCGTTTTGGCTTGGGGCGGCAGGCCGGAGCCCGAAGCTCCGAAATGATAACCGCACCCGGTTACCAAAGGGATTAACAGCAATATTACGCAGTATTGATAGCTCTTCATTCCTAGGCACTGTGCGACTTGGTGTGTGGGCGCGGTTCGCCCTTGTTTTTTAGTCCCAGCTGATCCGCTACTTGATCAAGCACCCCGTTAACAAAGCGGCCTGAATTCTGGTCACCATAAGTCTTGGCGAGCTCGATGGCTTCATCGATGGTCACGCGCGTAGGTATATCTCGCATCCGCAGCAATTCGTACACTGCGAGGCGGAGGATGTTGTGATCGACTCGCGAAAGCCGTTCAATCGACCAATGTTCAAGGGCACGCGCCAGGATGCTGTCAATCAACTCGCGCTCGCGCCACACACCGTCGACCAACTGGAGCGCAAAAGTATCAGTATGCTGTCCGGCGAACGTTTCGAAAAATAGCGCGAGGTCCGCGTTTGAAACTTCTCCGCGGGTATCGATCTGATATAAGGCCTTGAGCGCCAACTCGCGGCCGAGGTGTCGGAGTCCCATCGCATGATCCAGTAAGGTGCTGAGACAGCTTTGTTCCGCAGCGGCTGGTCAACCGCCGACCACCGCCTCAACAAGTAGTCCGTCCCGGTTCTTGTCGTGCTCGGGCGATCAGCAGCACCGAGTGATGTCGGGACCGTCTTGGCCGGTTAGCGGTGTGTGCCGTTGCCGGAACAGAGATATCCGTGGCTGGAAGTCGTTACAAAGCTCCTCAGCGTAAAAGGTCTAGCTTGCGATTTTCAGTTTGCTAAAAAGGTGACCGAGCTTTTCGCGCTTGGTACGCAAATATTCAATGTTCCCGGCATGTGGTGCCACCTCGAGCGGAACTCGGGTTACGGACACTCCGTAGCGTTCCAGGCTCTCAATTTTATGAGGATTGTTGGTCAGCAGACGCACTTCGCCAACGCCCAGATCGCGGAGTATCTGTGCGCCAATGCCATAGTCGCGCAAGTCCTCCTTGAATCCAAGCTCGAGATTTGCTTCCACGGTATCCAGCCCCTGGTCCTGAAGCGCATAAGCACGAATCTTGTTGGCCAGCCCGATGCCGCGCCCCTCCTGGTGCAGATAGATAATCACCCCCGCATCGGACGCCGTGATTTGCCGCATTGATTCCATCAATTGCTCGCCGCAGTCGCACCGCTTCGAACCGAAGACATCACCAGTCAAACACTCGGAATGAAGCCGAACCAGAGCAGGGCGCCCCGCTCCGACATTGCCGTGAACCAGCGCAAGATGCTCCCGCCCGTCAATAACGTTGCGAAAGACGATTGCTCGCAACTCAGAGTCGTTAACCGAAAAATCACTTTCCGCCACACGCCGAACCAGGATCTCGTTGGTGAGCCGGTACGAGACTAGGTCGCGGATAATGAACAAGGGCAATGAATGCGCGGCCGCGAATTGCTGCAATTCCGGAAGCCGGGCCGCCTCACCGTCTTCGCGCAAAATTGCGCATAAGCATGCTATCGGGCGCATTCCGGCACTGCGGACCAGGTCCACGGCGCCCTCCGCTCGACCCATGCGCATCATCACGCCGCCGCTTAGCGCCATCAGCGGCAGCACGTGTCCGGGCATCACGAGATCGTCGGGCGTCGACTTGTCGGAAGCCAGCACTTGGATAGTCCGAGCCCGATCAAATGCTGAGATACCAGTGGTCACGCCTTCTCTTGCTTCGACCAGTGCTCCCGCCTGCTCCACTCGCGGATCTGTCTGATTTGCAGCGACCAGGGGTATGCCCAGCTCGCGAAGTCGGCGCTCTGGCAGAGCGACCGAGACAATTCCGCGGCCGTGAGTGGCCATGAAGTTTACGTGTTCAGGCGTGACCTTCTCTGCCGCCATGACCAGATCGCCTTCGGCTTCGTCATGCTGGTCATTGACCATCACTACCATCCGGGCGGCTCGGATAGCACTGAAGACCTCTTCGATTTGCGACGCTGCCACGGCTCGCTCCATGGAGAATCAAATAATAGCACTGTGCTTGTGAACGCCAAAGCGCACCGCAATATCGACAGAGACCCGGTCCTAAACCTGACACCAGTAAGCGCGGGCCATGACTATTGACTTGCCAGTTTGCGCGGAGCAATCGACGCTTCCAGCAACCAATCTGATCCAAGCGGCCGGGCGGTGAGATTGTTGAGTTTGATCGCGTCGCGCACTTTTCTGGCGAGCAAGCCTTCGACACTCGGCAAACCGCAACCAAAGATAAGGGGCGCCACAAAAAAAGCGACTCGATCGACGATTCCTGCCCGCAGCGCGGTTCCGGCCAACTTGGCGCCACCTTCGATCAGGACCTTCGACCAGCCACGTCGAGCGAATTCATGCATTACCTCCCTGAGCGAAATCCCATGCTCGTCGCTTGACGCTGCTATGGCCTCGACTCGGGGGCCGTAACGCCGCTTGACCTTTGGCGCATTGCTAAAACTGGTCACGAGAATCGTCGGCGCAGGGGAGCGCTGATGGAAGATCCTGGAGTTGGTGGGTGAGCGCAGACGCTGGTCGAGCACAACACGTACCGGATCCCGACCGCCTTCAATCCGGCACGTCAGCCTTGGATTGTCAGCGATGACGGTTGCCGCTCCAACCATCACGACGTCGGCTTCGGTTCGCCATTTGTGAACAAGCTCTCTCGATGCGCTTGAGCTGATCCAGCGCGAGTCACCCGTGGCAGTTGCGATTCGACCATCGAGCGAGACGGCGAGCTTTAAGATTACAAAAGGCCGTTTGCGGGTGACTCGTGCGATAAAGCCCTCGTTTAGTCGCCGGCACTCCGATTCCAGCACTCCCACCGTGGTCGCAATCCCCGCAGCCTTTAAGAAAGCTAGACCGCGCCCTCGCACAGGGGGATATGGATCCAAGCACCCGATGACGACACGAGCGACTCCGGCCTCGGCCAATGCTCGGGCACAAGGTGGTGTTTGCCCGCGATGTGCGCAGGGCTCAAACGAGACATAAGCCGTGGCTCCCCGCGCAAGGTGGCCTGCTTGGGCAATGGCTTGGGGCTCAGCATGGGGTCGTCCGCCTGGGGCGGTCACTCCACGGCCTACAATCTTACCTTGCCGAACAATGACACATCCCACAGAGGGGTTGGGCGAGGTGAATCCCAGCCTGGATTTTGCGAGATCGAGACATTCTCGCATCCAGCGTTCGTCTTGATCGGTGGATGGCGCGATTTCTACTGCGGCCAATTTCGAAAAGCGACTGTCGCCGGGGCAGGTTGAGTCTCGCCTTCGCACTTAGCTGACCTGATCAACGGTCGCAAGTTGCGATGGTTTGATCGCTCAGGCCGAAGGATTTTTCTTTGCTAGTGCGAGTAATCCGGTTTGCTCGTTACGATGCTGAATCAACTCTTGCAGTTCGTGCATAAACTCGTCGATGTCCTTGAACGAACGATAAACTGAAGCGAATCTCACGTAGGCTACCTGGTCAAGCCGATGCAGCTCGTTCATTACGGCCGAGCCAATGAAGGAGCTCGGGACTTCTTTATCACCGCGTTCGGCGACCGCCGCCTCGATTCGGTCGGCCAACTGCTCGATCGCCTCCATCGAAACGGGCCGCTTCTCGCAGGCTTTGACTACACCGGCAATTACCTTGCTGCGCTCGTAAGGCTCGCGTCGATTATCTTTTTTGACCACCATCGGTGCGGCTTGCTCCACCCGTTCGTAGGTGGTGAACCGGCGATGGCAGGATGAACACCTCCGCCGGCGTCGGATGCTCGCACCATCCGACGACATCCTCGAATCGACCACACGGTTATCTTGAGCCCGACAGAAGGGGCAGCGCATGCCCTAATCCTAGCAGCAGCGGAGGGGCGATTAGACCCGCAGCAACTGGCCGGCGGGACTGGTTATCGGCCCCTCTTTCGTGGTGGCAGCTCATCGAATTGTGGCTGCCGATTAGACGCCCGTGTTGGGCCGCCATGCCGACGAATTCACCGCGCCTGGTCCATCGCAGAGGGGCGTGACTTTCAGCTCTTGTGAGCCTCTATATAATTGACGACGTCTCTGACGGTTCGGATTTTTTCCGCATCTTCGTCCGATATTTCCATACCGTACTCTTCCTCTAATGCCATCACTAGCTCCACGATGTCGAGCGAGTCAGCACCGAGGTCCTCAATGAACGACGCCTCGGGCGTCACTTCATCAGCTGAAACCCCAAGTTGTTCGCTGATAATCTCGCGCACCTTCGATTCGACTTCTCCAGCCATGTCCAGTTGGTTCCTCCCGCCAGCCGGAGCCGCCCTCCAAAGCCTCGAAAGAATCCATTCTCGCCTCCCCAAGCAGGCTGCGCGAGTTAGTCTTCACGGGCCATTAGGCGCCAGTCTGGCTAAGTGCGCAGCTTAGGGACTTAAGCGATGTCAGGCAAGGTGGCTCGGGGTCGGCATCCGGGACGACTCCAGGACGCAGCCTCTGAACGATTTGGCAGGGATTGCGTGATGGCGTTCTGAGGGGCGCAAAATGGCCCACGCCCTGACTTCCCGCAACATATGGCATAGTGAGAGCCCTCTCGCAGGAGCGGGTGTTGCACATGATGGCGCGTCGAAGCGCTGGCCTTTTGCTGGTGGTGCAATTATTTGTGATTAAGAAGCTGGGGGTTCACAAATCGTTTTCAGTGACATGCAGGGGCCCGGGCTTCGAAAAGGAGGGTGCGGTGAACTTCGGTCTACTGATGTCTTTTCGGAATTCCTCGCGCAACGAGCTTTCATTCTCGGAGCTCTATCGGCGCCACGTGGATCTATGCGTAGAGGCTGAGGACCTCGGCTTTGATACCATCTGGCTCACCGAGCATCATTTCGTCGAGGATGGCTATTCGCCGAGCATGTTGCCCTTGGCAGCCGCCATCGCCGCCCGGACCAAGCGCATCCGGATCGGCACCTTCGTACTACTGTTGCCTTTACACAACCCGTTGCGCGTAGCCGAAGACGCCGCGACTATCGATGTGCTCTCCAACGGGCGTTTTGACCTGGGCCTCGGCCAAGGTTACGTACCGCGCGAGTTTATCGGCTTTAATGTTCCACGTGAAGAACGGAGTCGTCGCCTTCGCGAAGGGGTCGAGATTATCCGCCGTCTCTTTACCGAGAACGATGTCACATTCGAAGGCAGGTCGTACATCGTACGCGGCGCAACACTCTACCCGAAGCCGGTTCAGCAGCCTCATCCGCCCATTTGGATTGGTGCGCGGTCGCGTTCCGCAACCGAGCGCGCGGGACGAAATGGCTATCACTTGGCCGGGCTTGGGGCCGAACAGGCGCAAATCTATCGTGATGCTTTGCGCGCGGCCGGTCGCAATCCGGATGACTTCAACGTTGCTGAGTTATGTTTCGGTTATATCGCGGCGAAGAAAGAAAAGGCGTGGGACGAAGCTGAATTTGCTCTTCATCATTTGCTTTCATGCTACGGACAATGGATTGCCGAAGCTAACGATGTGCCTGGTGATGAAAACTTTGCGCGGGTTCCGCCGGTCGGCGAGCTACGGCACGCAGGCTCAGTCGGCTTCGACGCCGTAATCGGAACCCCTGACGACCTCGTGGCCAAAGTCGAACAGCTCGAGCAACACGCCACTCATCTGGCGCTCGGTCTCGCGCTCCCCGGGATCGAGCCGAAAAAAATACGTGCCTCGATGAAGCTCGTAGCGGAGAAGGTGATCCCACATTTTCGCCGGCGCACGCGCAAGCGCGCGGGCTGACGCAGTGCCTTAGGATAAGATTGTGGCGAAAGATGCTTTTGCCGGAGTCATCGGGGCGATTCGGTCCGCTCTCGAACCGAAGTTAAGCAGCCGGCCGGATCATAACCCCACGACCCTTGATCAGCGCGTTATCGCCGTAGGTCGCAGCACCCAATTGGTAGCCCAGTTCGCGTATGAACTGGAACGTGTCAACGGTCACTTCATCGGTAACATCACGCCTGCCGAGCTTGGCAAAAACATCGCGTCCATTGTGAAGCGAATCAAACCTCGGAGCATAGCCATCGGTGAACCCCAGACGCTGCAGTTTGGGCCCGTGCTGAACGCGCTCGAACGGTCTGGAATTGAACTGGTAAGGTTCCACAACGCCAATAACCGCGAGCGGCCGGGGCTTCGGCAGCAGCTCGCGCACTGCGACCTTGCAGTTGTCGAAGCCCAGTACGCGATTGCAGCAAGTGGAACGCTGGTGGTCGTTGCCAGCCCTGGGCAGCCCAGTTCGCTGACGTTGCTGCCCCCGACAAACGTCATCCTGGTCGAAGCTTCGCGCATCCTTCCAGACATGGCGGCGGCGATTGCTGCTCTAGGACCGAGTACCATCCGGCAACATCGGGTTGCCTTCATAACCGGACCTAGCCGCACGGCCGATATTGAAAAAATGATCGTACTTGGCGTGCATGGCCCGAGGGAGCTCTACGCTGCGGCGGTTTGGGGCAGCGGTGAGGCATCAGGGGCACAAAGTGACTGAGGTATACCTATTTGCAACCTGCCTCGCGGAGGAGTTTTATCCCGCCGCTATATCTTCGACCGAGAAGATCCTGGCAGAGCTTAGACTGGTGGTAAGGCCATTGCGCAAGGCCTTTTGTTGCGGTCAAGCACCGTTCAATGAAGGACTTCGAGAAGAGGCTCTTAAACTGGCTCGTCGATTTCTGGACGCGTCCACACCGGGGACTCCCATCGTTATTCCTTCGGGATCGTGTGCCAGCATGATCAGGGTTTTCTATGCCGATCTGTTGGCTGAGAATCCGTCGCTGCTCGAGAAGGCGGCGGCGCTTCGGCCTTGGGTCTTCGAGTTGTCGCAATTTCTGGTCAACGTGCTCAAAGTGAGATATGTGGGTGCCCGGTACCCGCATACAGTCGCGTATCATCCCAGCTGTCATCTGACTCGAGAACTCGGAGTCATGGACGAACCCAGGCTGCTGCTTTCCGCAGTGCGTGAACTGAAACTGGTCGATTTCCGCAGTCCGCACGAATGCTGCGGATTCGGCGGCATGTTCTCGGTTAAATATCCACATATCTCGCTGGCGATAGCTCAGGACAAGATTGAGCGCGTGAGGGAGAGCGGTGCCGAGGTTTTGGTTTCGAACGATTGCGGTTGCCTAATGCAGCTGGGAGGAGTTATGCATCGCCAGGGTCTGAATATTCAAACACGCCATCTCGCTGAAGTGCTCGCGGCGCGTTAGCCTGGTCGGGGGCTCGGCGGCCTCATTTATTGAGGGCTCTCAAATACGTACGTGCCGGGAGCCGGCTGGAGCGCCGGATATTCTGCGTTACCCAGATACTCAGGTGCAGGCCGCCGCTCGCCAGAATGTCGGCCCAGCCAGTCGATCCAGTGTTCCCACCAGCTTCCCTTGTGCTGAGTCGCTGAGCTCAGCCAGGCCTCCGCTTTCTCCGCCCTTTGTGAGTTGGTGAAGTAGCGCGCCTTAAAATTGTCAGGTGGAGAAACCAAGCTTTGCACGTGGCCGCTGGAGTTGAGTACGAATTCAACCCGGCCGCCAAACAGTTGGGATGCGCGATAACATGCCTGCCACGAGCAGATGTGGTCGGTCAGCCCGGCGAGAATATACATGTCGCAGTCGACGGTCCGCAGATTGATGGGAGTTCCTAGAACCTGCAGATGATTCACTTGGACCAGAGCGTTGTGGACCAGGATGTCAAGAAAATCGGCATGCAGCTTGGCCGGGAGATTGGTTGAATCTGCATTCCAAAACAGAATATCAAACGGCGCCGGCTCCTTACCCATCAGATAATTGTTAACCCAGTAATGCCAGACAAGGTCATTGGGCCGTAACCAGGCAAATAGACGCGCCATTGAAGCTGCATCCAGTACGCCGCGTTGGCGCGAACGCAAACAGGCCGCGCGCGCCATTTCTTCCGTCGCAAACATGCCAGTCATCGATGGCTCGCTGGAGTCGAGCATGGTAACGAGCAGTGTTGCGGCGTTGACCAAACGCTCATGTGTCGCCGCCAAATGGGCGAGCATTACAGAGGACGTTATGCCACCAGCGCAGACTCCTAAGAGATTGATGTCCGGGCTGCCCGTGATGCTCGTGACCACCCGGATGGTCTCTTTAATGGCAGCAATATATTCGGCCAGGCCATGCTCTCGAAATTCTGGCCCTGGATTGCGCCAGCTGATGGTAAAAAACTGAATTCCGCGGCTGACCGCGTACTCGGTCAGGCTGCGTTTCGGCGCCAAATCCATTATGTAATATTTATTGATTTGCGGTGGCACTAGCAGCAGCGGGCGTTGGTAAACTTCTCGTGTAGAGGGCCGGTACTGGAGTAGTTCACAAAGCTCGTTGCGGTAGACAACTGCCCCGGGTGTTACACCTATGTTCTCGCCAACTTTAAAGGGGCGTTTGTCGACCTGCGACGGCATCCCGCCGTTGTGCAGGAGATCATCAACAAAGTTCTGCAGACCTTTCAGAAGGCTCCAACCACCGGTATCGAAAGCACGTTTGAGAGCGGCCGGATTGGTAAACAGGACGTTAGTAGGGGAGAGCGCTTCGGTCAATAAACTGATGGCAAAGCGCTTCTGTGCCGGTGTTTTCCAATCTGAGCCGTTGGCAGCCTGTTCGTTAACCAGCTCCAACATCGTACTACGCCACGCCAGATATCCCTGCATCAAGGCGCGGAAAAAGGGGTTCTCCTTCCAGGCGGGATCGTTGAAACGTTTGTCCGAGGGCTCCGGCTCAATTTCCGACCGGCCGATCAAAATATTGAGTAGTTCCTTGCTGAACTTCGGTAATCGCTCCAGCGCCTTGCTGCGCGCGTGGAAGAGGCCGCCCAAGAAGTCGGTGATGCTGGTCGCGAGATCTCCCAAATCAAACCCGATGAACAGGTTGGGGCCGAGGATCGAATTAACCGCTGGAGCTACGTCTTCAGCTGTCGACTCAGCTTCTTGAGCAGTCTCGGGACTTTGCGCGTAAACACTCTGGTCCTTTGCTCCTTCTGCTTCCATATCCCACCTTCCACCGCGTTAGCCACGGCCATCGGAACGACAGCCGGCTGCGATGCCTGCCAGCAGATCATAGTACATACAAGTGCTGGCGACCCAAGTGCCGAAGCGTTGCGAAAAGGATGTTAGGTCAGATGTGCGACAGTTCGACTGGTTCAACAACCCAATGCGCTGAAATCGGTTCCTTGATCGACCGAGACCGGTTTGTCGGACAGTCCGCGAACACTCTTGCGCGAATGCAGGTTCATTGTGAGAACTCGGCATAGCTGAAAAGTTCTCCCCTACCGGCGCGTGCGGCCGGTAGGGAAAAACAGCGAGGTAAGGCTGATCCCGCAGCGTCGACCGCGATGCTCGTCGGCTTGGCTGGCTCAGACGCGCCGAAGTGCCAATATGCTGCCCTCGCCGTCGGCCGCTACGTAAATTGTGCCGCTAGGATCCTGGGTTATCCCCGCAAACATTGTAAGCGGACCTTGCAGTAGTCCTGGAATCCCCATGAGCGGTTTGGCGATGACGCCGGGGGGTGTTCCGACAGGCAGATTAGTCGCGATAACCTGGCGTTTGCGCTCGCGGAGAGAATAAGACACAAGCTCATGGGCCCCTGAGTCCACGACGAAAAGTTCATCGCCAGCCAGCAAAATTCCCTGTGGCTCCTTAAGATCTTCGAGCACCGGTGCGATGCCGCCATTTACGCGTACGATCCGACCTCGACCAGCTTCGGCCACGTAGCAGGAGCCGTCAGCCGCGGCTGCGATGCCGGTCGGTCGCGCCAGCCCTTGAGCCGCGACTTTTATTTCCTTGCCGGAGATAATCAAGACGCGTCCTTCGCCGCCTTCCGCGACGACGATCGCACCGCTGGGCGCCAAAGCGACCCCGTAAAGTTCATTCAACCCCTTGGCGTGCTCGACCATCTCGTGCGTTAGCGGGTGATAGGAAGTGACGTCTCCCGCTGAAGTAGTGACTAATAACATGCCGTCCGTGCCCGTACCGAGGCCGCGGACGAAGCCGGGAAAATGTCCATCGAACAGCATGCCGACACGCCGTTGAGAGCCCTCACGGTCGACCGCCGCCATACTGATGCCGTCGGCTGCATAGAGCACGCCGTCAGTCGAAAAGGCCAGTCCTGCCGGACCACAGAATCCTGGTTCAACCAGTCGCCGTTCCCGACCGTCTGGGAGAATTTCCGCAACACCGCCGTCGACGAAATGCGACACAAACAGGCGGTCGTCGGAGCTCAAGGCGAAATTGTCGATTCCCGGACGAACTCTGGCAACTACAGTCTTATTTCGGCTCTGGAGATCAAAGCGCAAGATCTCTCCGGTGCGTCCCTGCGTCGAGAGCAATCTGCCCTTGCTGTCGAGCTTGACCGCGGTGGGTACCGCGAGGTCGCCGACGAAACGCTCTGGATACCCGCCATCAACGGGCACTCGCCAGATCTCATTGGCGCCGATGACGGGAAAATAAATGTTACCGTCAGGGCCGAGTTGCAGCGCGTTGGGCAAGGGGAGATTATCAGCAATTAGCCGTGGCTGGCGGCCATCCGCGAAGAGCTCAAACAATCGTCCACCTGGACGACACTCGTCCATGAAGATGCGATCCTCGTGAATTGTGATGCCGTTGGCGCCGGTAACATGATCAGCGATGATGCGAACCTGACCGTTGGGCGAACGTGCGCAGACCCGCTCGCTCATTACCTCGGTCGCGTAGAGAGTTCCTCTGGAATCAAACGCCAGGTCATCAGGCGCCACGATTGGTCCGCCAATTGGACTAATTACAGAGACTTCGCCCGTGCGCGGATCGATTGCACTTATTTGGCTGCCAAATGCCTGCGCGACATACAATCGGCCGTCGGGACCGAAACGCATACCATTGGCGCCATAGAGCGCGCTGGGTGGAGTTAAATGGTTACACTTCCATCCGCTGGCGACGCTAATCCCGTCGGTGGAGGATTTGTAGCGACTCTTTTCGGTCATGTTTTACCTCCTTTCAAAGCATCGAGTCCGCCAAAATATCCTGGATTTGCTCGATGAGCTCGATGTGACGCGCCAGGCTGCTTAGAGATTGTGCTCGTAGTCGTGCTCGACCATTGCATCGAGCTTGACTGCGGCTTCAGAGCTCAGTCCGATCTTGGAAGCAAAATACTTACCCCATGAGATCTTCTGCGGTGCCGGCCATGACTCCGGCTTCCACAACTGCGATCGAATGAAAGCCTTGGCACAGTGGAAGAAGCATTCGTGGACATGGACACGAATGGCCAGCTGCGGTGGGGTTCCATGCTCGGTCAGTCGATTTAGCAGGGCCGGTTCGATCGTTAATTCTGCGGTACCATTGACTCGCAAGGTCTCGCTCGTACCGGGAATGATGAAGATCACTCCAACGTGCGGATTGGCCAGGATATTCTGCAAGCCGAAGATGAGCTTGTTGCCTTTGCGATCTGGAATCGCAAGGGTCACCTGGTCCTCCACGATTACGAACCCCGGGCGACCGCCTTTTGGGGACGCGTCAAGGTTTCCTTGAGCGTCGGAACTGGCGAGTACCAGAAAAGGTGAGCGACTGATAAAATCGATGGCCATTTCATCAAGTGTGTTCATCACCTTCTTCGGTACCAGCTCGCCCGGCTCGCCGATGATCGAGCGTAACTGCGCTATGCTGCACACGCGATAATCGACTGAAGTTTCCATGGTTTGACCTCGAGTGAGAAATATCACGGCGCTAGACCCCACGTATAGGACCACATGGTACTTCCGTTTTATTGCATAGACCGCTTTGGCGGTCTGAGCGTGCCACCGAACACCTGAAGCTCACGGCCCTTAGGCTCGGCGCAAGCAATTCGGTAACACGAATCTATGCGTCATTGCAGGTCCAAGCGGGGGTGATGCTGACGTGAAAAAAGAAACCTTGGAGCCTTGTCTGAGGCCGCGTATGGGTGAGTGGCTGAGGTTCGTCAGTTAGCTGAACGAGGTTTTGCTTGAAGAATTGACCGGTTATCATGGTAAAAAATCGATGCCGTTTGAGACTCTGTGAGCAAACACCTCTTTGCCTTGTCGATGGTGCCTCTTGTGGCACTCGCAATTTGCGGATGCTCCAGTTCCGGTCTGCTTGGCACGGGACCGACCGAGCGCACCACTAACGCTCAAGGAGAGCCACTGGTCCGGCTCCAGCACGATCGTCCCGAGGGTCTCGACCTCGACAAGGACCATGAGGCGCCACCGGACAAGATAATCCCACTCGAGGTCGAATTTGCGACCCAAAACAAGCAGCAATTTGATGACCTGATGCGTCAGATCGCGGACCCGCATTCTCCGCAGTATCATCAATGGCTGACGCCTGAAGAGATGCACGCTCGGTTTGGTGAAAGCAAGCAACAGTTTGACGACGTTTTAAGATGGCTGCAGGAGCAAGGGTTCACGATTACCGACCAAAGCTACGGCACCAATGCCGATTACATCCGGTTCAAGGGCACCATCGGCCAGATTGAGAAGGCCTTCGATGTGCAGCTGGTGCTCCCAGAATATGACCACTATGCCGCCAAAAACGATCCCGCAATCCCTGCCCGGTTCGCCGGCGTCATCTCTAGAATAGTCGGCCTCGAAGAGGTCGGCCCGTTATACTGATGGGGTGCGTAATGAGCAGCGATTGGCGTTCCAAAGTAATCATTCGACAAGGTGACATAACCGAAGCTCGAGTTGATGCTATAGTCAATGCCGCCAACAATGACCTTAAGCTCGGGGGTGGCGTCGCCGGCGCGATTCGTGCCAAGGGGGGGCCCTCGATTCAGGAGGAATGTGATCGGCTAGGCCCGGTGCCGATCGGCGAGGCGGCTATCACCGGGGCGGGTAATCTGCCAGCACGCTACGTCATTCACGCTGCCAGCATGCGGTTGGGAGGACGTACCACGGAGCCGAGCTTGCGCGAGGCAACCCGCAATTCGTTACTGAGAGCCAAAGAGAAAGGGCTCGAGACGATAGCCTTCCCGGCAATCGGGACCGGAATTGCAGGTTTTCCTCTCGATCGGTGTGCCGAAATTATGGGGGCGGAGGTGCGCGACCATCTTAAAGGCGAGACCTCGCTCAAGCGCGTCGAGTTCGTGCTGTTCGATGGGCCTTCGTTATACATCTTTCAGCACGCATTTCAGAAAATCCCCGACTGACGGGCGTACAGGCACAGCGATGGACAGCATTCGCGCGTAGGCTGGCATCAGTGCGAAGTCCGGCTCGGCGCGAAACGGTAGCGGGTTGACATGTCTGGCGCTAGCCACCGAGGAAACTCGAAGCGACTTTAACGAACTCCGCGGGCTTCTCCAGGTGGGGGAAGTGGCCACAACGATCAATTATCTCGAGGCGCGAGCCGGCGATTCCCTTGCGATAGAGCTCACCGCACTCAACAGGCACGATCCGGTCTTGGCGGCCCCAAACGATTAGCGTTGGTAGGTCCCGCAGACGCTCCAGGAGAGGGGGCAGGGCGGGATCATGCATGTAGGGTTTCCAGCAGTAACGAGTGGCTGCTTCGCGGTTAATGATATGGGCCTCCCGAGCCTCAGGCGAGGGTTTGGTTCCAAACAGCAACTCATAATCGGCAACTTGGCTCACATCGAAGAACGAAAGTTGCCTGGTGCCCTCGGTTCCGTGCAAAAAGATGTCGGTGATTTCGCCTTCACGTGGCCGCACCCCGGCCGCATCCACCAGCAACATGCGAGTGAAACTTTTTGGCGACATCACCGCCATCTCAGCTGCGAGCCAGCCGCCGATGAAATGACCAGCCAGCACCGCATCGCTGAGATTAAGTTCCTGCACAATCCACAAATAGAAGCGGGACAGATCGACGAACGACTCCAGCCAGGGAGGACGCTCTGAGCCGGCGAAGCCGGGATGGGTGGGCACCACTACAGTGAAGCTGCGGGCAAGTTCGTCATGCAGGCGCAGCCAACCCAGATTGCCTTCGCTGCCATGTAACCAAAGTAACTGCGGCCCCGCGCCACCGATCAAATATCTGATTTGGGCGCCGCCCACCGTTACCGTCTTTTCTTCGAATGCGGGCATGTGATCTTCCTTCACCAAAGGCTCATCCCTAATCAGAGCAGCTATCTGGTCGGGGGAAAGTCCGATAGGGTGGAATGGTAAAATGTCGGGAGGAAGCGACAATTTCTATGGCGCCTGCTCGAAGGGGCCTGGCAAATCCAGTTCTCTACCAATTTCGCGGATCGCAGGAAGTACTTCTTCCTTCATCAACTCCAGGCAGCGCATGGTGTCCTTATGACTGATGGTGCCGTCATTGGTCCATACTCCGAGAATACCTGGACGCAATACCTCCAGCCCTTGGCGAATCTTTTTGATAACGGTCTTGGGGCTGCCGACCACCACACGATTGGTCTCCACCACCTTCTCCCAACCAGCGGCGTCAACACCACCATAGAGCGGATCGGGGCGCAGCGCGTGTTTGTACTGTTCCAATAGTCGCTTCGACCCCTCGCGAGAGTTGTACCCGGCTGGTGCCATGAAGTCAGCCGGCAGCGGGACGCGCCCGACCCCAGCGTTGCCCACTAGAAAGCCCTTTCCCACTTCCAGCGCTTTCTCATCGGTGTCCTGCACGTGGATACGCCAGAGATAGCCGAAATTCTGTGGTCCGGGTTCGTAGCCCAGTTCTGCCGCTGCCTTGCGGTAGAGGTCGGTCATCGACACTGTCACTTCGGGGTCAGTTTCCAAATAGATGTACGGATAGTGGTGGCGCGCGCACCACTCCAGTGTCTCGGGGCTGCCGACACCGGGAATCCAGATCGGAGGATGGGGCTTCTGCAGCGGCCGTTCAAACGGATTCACCACCCGAAAGTGATAGTGTTTGCCTTCCCAACGGAATGGTCCAGGTGTGGTCCAGGTCTTTATTATCAGGTCATGAGCTTCTTCAAATCGCTCGCGATTGTGAACCGGATTGGTGTTGGTCGCCCAACTCTCGATTCCGGTACCTCGGACGAAGCCTGAGACCAGCCTGCCTCGAGAGATCATGTCGATTTCGGCTAATTCCTCCGCCAGTCGGATCGGGTTGTCGAAGATTGGCAGTGGATTGCCGAGCAGCACGATCTTGGGTTTTTTGGTAATACGCGCCAGGATCGCGGCCTCGAGGTTCATCGCGGCACCGAGACAGGTGGGAGTGTTGTGATGTTCATTGAGCATCAGACCATCGAAACCCACCTCCTCTGAAAACTGGTATTCATCGAGGTATTCGTTGTAGAGGTCGGCCCCTAACTCGGGGTTGAAATGGCTATTCGGGAAAGTCAGCCGAACCGAACTCCGAAAGCTCCGGCGCACATCCTCTTCCGTGTAGGCGACGTAGGGTCGCTCAGTAAAACGCATTATAAACATTGGCTACATCCTCTCCGCTGTGCGATTTGGCAAGAATTGTGATTCCCCGCTCTTACCCTCGTCAGCGGTCATCCAGCGCCCGGGAAGGCCAGTGCTGCAGCCTGGTGACAGTTTCATATGACTCTTGGGCCACAACCGGCAGCCAATTGTGCGACCAAGTCGGCTGAAAGACTCATGACATTCGTAGATCAGCTGAGACCGAGCTGATACAAGCGATTGGCATTACTGAACACGATTTTCTGTCTTACCTCCAATGGCACGCCGGCAAAGTTTTCGTCGATGGTTTTCAACGAATTTGGAAACGTCGAGTCGGCATGTGGAAAGTCCGACGCCCACATGTAGTTGTCCTCACCGAAAAATCTCCAGGTCCCCGGTCCCAAGGGATCATCCTGGAAGGTTGCCATGATATTGCGCTTGACGTATTCGCTCGGCTTCATTGCCAACCGGGGGCGCGGATTCCCCATTTTGGAATAGACGTGGTCCAGCCGATGAACCCAATTGGGGATCCAGCCGACATCATTCTCGGCTGACACCACGCGCAGTTTTGGAAAACGTTCGAACACACCACCGTATACCAAACGCGTCATGCATTGCTCGACCACATGGATGCAGTGAATTTGCAGATCGGCCGGCGTGGGCATGAACGGCGTCGTGGTCATGCCGGAAACCAGTGGCTTATGCAGCGAGATCGGCAGTCCGGTGTCAGAGGCTACCTGCCAAAGTGGATCGAAGCTTTCGTGGCTGTAGGGAATGGCAATCGTATCGCTGGCGATTACAAGAATGCCCTTTAACCCTCTTTTGGCGAAACGCTCGATTTCCGACACATCGGGCAAACTGCTCAAGGAGTAAAGGCCGATCCCGGCGAACCGCTTGGGTGCATGAGCGCAGAATTCTGCCAGCCAGTCATTGTAGACTCGAATACAGGCCTGCTGCAGCCTGGTATCGGTCATACTGAGCAGAGCGATACCCAGGCTCGCGTACAGGACTTCGGCGCAGACCCCGTCACGGTCCTGGTCCTTGATCCGTTCGACTGGATCCCATCCACTCGGACGCGCAGCCTCGTAACCGTGCTTCATATGCTCGCGCAGTTCTTCACCGCTGCGGCCGGCGGCAAACACTCCGGCAACCGTCAGCGGGGCAAGGCCCGGCCCGACGAAAACAAATGGGGCGCTGAGCGCCAGACCGCTGGCGCCCTCTCGCTTGACGACTCGTGGGGCATTGTCGCGATACTCACGGTCTAGTCGTTCAACCCACAAATTGCCCGGCTCCACCATATGCGAATCTGCTGAAATCACCTGCATGTTTGCCATTGTGCTTTTCTCCCGGACTGCTGACTTTCGATTTTCGATCATGCCACCTGCTGGCCGGAGCGGAGGACGCGGCCTGGCAACGCCCCGCTGTGTGCTCCGTGCTCATAAAGCACGGTTCCATTGACGATGGTGTACTCGACTCCCTCGGCCGGGGTTACCATCCGCCGCCCGCCACCGGGCAAATCATGGCGGATCTCCGGACGCTCAGGTGAACCGATTCGAGCAAAATCAAAGACCGTGATATCCGCCGCCATGCCTACCTTCAGTTCGCCGCGATCGCTTATTCCAAAGAATCGAGCGGGTTCAGAACTAATACGCTGCACGGCTCGCTCCAGGGTAATCGCCTGTCTTGTGCGAACGAAATGGCCTAGCAAATAGGTTGGGTAACCCGCGTTGCACAGCATGTCGACATGAGCGCCCCCGTCCGAGATTCCGATCATCGTCCGCGGATCACTGAACTTGCGCGCCACTCGGTCCTCGTTGATGTCGAGCAGCGGCATCATAAACGTAAGATTCAGGTCGTCCTCCAGCACCATATCAAAAAAGACATCCAGCGGGCTGGCATTGCGTGCCCGGGCCAATTCCGTGATCGTTTTCCATTGCGCAGATTTAAGCGCGGGATTTATCGCCTCCTTGACCCGGGCGCGGTCCCACAAGCCGCGAAGAATCGGCCGACGCGCGAGCTCACTTTCGAAACTGCGGCGGAACTCCCGGCTGGAATATAGCTCCTTCTGGGCCTGAGGAGATTTGTCACCAAAGGCCGGCTTGATTGAATTCATGCTGCCAAAGATGAAAGGGTTGCGCAGATTGAACTCGACAATTAGCGGGCGCGCCGCCACCTGCGGCCGACAACCTCGTGCAAGCAATGGCGCAGCTCGCTCCAGCGTCTGCTGCCAGGCTTCCGGTGCGTCATCGCGATCACGCAAATTCAGCCAGGTTACCGGCCGTTCACTCTCACTCGACAGGAGATCAAGCAGCTCGTATTCATCTTCGGAGAGTCCACTTGGCTGCTTAGTCAGAGCAATCTCGATAACGCCGTGCCCAGCTTCGCGTAGCACGCGAGCATAGCTCCGGAGCTCATCGAGGCTGGCCTTACGACAAGCCAGCGGCAACCCTTTGTAGCCGACATGCTGAGGCATCACCGTAAGGGAGAAACCGAATGCGCCAGCGGCCAGCGACTGGCGCAGCATGCTTGCTATCTCCCTGATCTCGGCCTTGGCGGCTGCGCGCTGCATCGCTGCCTCGCCCATCGACCAATGCCGGAAGGGCGATAACGGAGCCAGAAAACCCACATTGATTCCGATGCCTCGGCGCTGCGCGGCGTCCATATACTCGGGAAATGTCTCCCAATCCCACGTAATACCCCGACTCAGAACCGGATAGGGAATGGCCTCGACGTGGACCAGGTTCCACGTTGCCACGTCGCGATCGGCGGGCTTGCACGGCGCCAGGCCAACTCCACAATTGCCCATGATAACCGTCGTCACGCCGTGCCAAGAGGAACACGTGAGGAGCGGGTCCCAACAGATCTGCGCATCATAATGGGTGTGCGGGTCGATAAACCCGGGTGCAGCGATAAGTCCGTCCGCGTTAATGATCCGCTGAGCAAGACTGGAACATTTTCCGATTTCGACGATGCGGCCTCGCCCAACCCCGATATCCGCCGAATATCGTGGCGCGCCGGTTCCGTCGATCACCGTGGCATTGCGGATGACCAGATCGAGCGGCATAAAGCGTCCTCCGAAAACTGCTAACTTGTGCGTAGGCGTGCGCCGCGCTGATGTCAAGTCGAAGTCGATCGCTGTCAGCTCAAGCCAGCCGAACGCCTCGTGCCACGGTTCCTCTGTTTTTGAGCGTGCTTCCGTTAGCGTCCGGCAGCAGCCGTCAATGCCTCCGCTGCCTCGAACAGACATTGCTCAGTCGTCGGCCAATCGATGCAAGGATCAGTTATCGAGACGCCGTATTTCAGGGCGGTACGATCCGGCACCAGGGGCTGATTCCCAGGGCCGATGTTACTCTCCAGCATCACTCCCATAATCGCGTCGCCGCGATCGCAACGCTGCTCAATAAGAGCCTTCAATACGGCGGGTTGCTTGGTGTAATCCTTAGCGGTTTGTGCGTGAGAGCAATCGACCAGAACGCGGGGCTCGAGCCGGGCTGCCCGCAACAGCCGACAGCATTCTTCGATACTTCGGGCATCGTAATTCGGGCTCTTGCCACCTCGCAGTACGACATGAGTGTCGGGATTTCCGGTGGTCCTGACAATAGCGGTGAGTCCATCCTGGTTGATACCCAGGAAGGAGTGCGGGTGGCGGGCCGATTCTATAGCGTTAATCGCGACCTGGAGATTTCCGTCGGTCGAATTTTTGAATCCCACTGGCATCGAGAGCCCACTTGCCATCTCACGGTGCGTTTGCGATTCAGTGGTCCGGGCGCCAATCGCTGACCACGAGATGAGGTCAGCGATGTACTGCGGCGTAATCGGGTCGAGCATCTCGGTGGCCGCTCCCAGTCCCATTCGGTTGATTTGCAATAACAGTCGGCGTGCTATGCGCAGCCCCTCCTCCATCTGGCAACTGTCGTCCATCTTCGGATCATTGATCAGTCCCTTCCATCCGATGGTGGTTCGGGGTTTTTCGAAGTAGACCCGCATCAGGATGAACAATTGCGAATTCACCTGAGCGCTCAAGCGACAGAGCCGCTCCGCGTAGTCCAAGGCGGCCTCTGGATCGTGGATCGAGCAGGGGCCGACAATACATAGCATGCGGTTGTCCGCACCTTGCAGGATCCGGCGGACAACTTCGCGGGTTCTTACGACATTGGCCACGATGAACTCGTCCACCGGAAGTTCATTTTTGAGCAGGCGGGGTGCAAGCAACGGGGACGTCTCAACTACGTGCAGATCCTGTATTTGATCAGTTCCCACGGCTTCATACTTGTAGCGGAATCGAACGCTTCGGTGAAGAGAGCTATAATTTGCGCAGCGGGATCAACGATAGGCCGTTGCGCAGGTAGAAAGTCACGAGGGAGAAGAGCTGCTGACTAAACCAGCTGAGATGCCGGGCGCCGTCGCGCCAGCCTCGCCGCCGTGGTACCAACGCGTATCATTCTGGCGCTCGCTCGCAGGAATGGCGTTGGCCTTGGCGCTAGGTTGCGCTGCCGTGGCGCTCGAGACGGCCTCAGAGCTATCTGTACGGTCCACGGCGTTTTATCACCGGCTGCAGTTTTTGCGCTCGCGCATTGCGCAGTTGCGTACACAGGCCGCGAATGCGGAGCGATATCTGGCGGCCCTACGCGCAGAACGCGCTGCCCGCGCTGATGTCAACCAGGTCCTATCCGCTGATGACGCGATCGTCATACCCCTCAAGCTTGACCGGACAGGTGACAGCAGCGGGATGGTCGTCATCAGCAGGAAGGCTGGCAACGCGATAGTTGAAATAGCCGGTCTGCCGCCTCCGGCGGCTGGAGCGACCTACGTGCTGTGGTGGCTACCAGCGCGGGGCCAGCCGATAAAGGTCGGCGACGTTACCCCACGGCGCGACGGTCGGTTGTCCCTTACGGTCCCAATTTCACCCGGAACACCGCATATTGCCGGCGCAGTCATCACCCTCGAGCCGCGCAAAGCGGACCTGAGATCCTCCAAGCGAGTAGTTGAAGGGAAGGTTCCGTGAGCCACGTTGAACCCGATGAGACATAAAAGCGGGACACGTTCGAGCGATCGATCGAGCCGCAAACGCGCGAACGCATCCCGGCCAATACTGACCCATTTTCTCGGCGACTCGGAAGTGAAGGCGAGCAAGCACTCGATCGCGCGGGATTGGGGTGAGCCGTTATGGCCCGCCCGAGCGCTACTGATCCGAACCGAGCCCGTGCCCCGAACAACCGATGTCATCGTCGTGGGTGCGGGGCTGACCGGGGTATCGGCCGCGTTCCATCTCGCTCGTGCTGGCCTACGCGTGATCGTCTTTGAAGCGGCAAATATCGGCGACGGAGCAAGTGGCCGTACTGGCGGAATTGTTCTGGAAGGAACAGCGATTGGTATTCGCGCAGGTGTCGACAACTGCGTACCCACGCTCGCTCATTTGGTTAGAGAACTCGAGATCGATTGTGATTTGCAGCTGCCTGGATGCTGGGAAATTGAGCATAAGTCGGGTAGCGGGTGCGGCGCGCTGCCATGGCGGGACGACGGCATTACGATTCGGATCGCCCGTACCGTGGCTGGAGGCAGCGTCGAGCCACGCGCTTTGCTCTTTGGTCTGGCTGAGGCGGCCCAGCGGTATGGCGCAAAGATCAAACCGCAGTGTCCAGTTCGCCGAGTAAGGATTGCCGGACCCGCGGTGGAAGTCGATGAAGGCGTCGTTGAAAGTTCAAAGATCGTGGTGGCCGTCAATGCCTGGACCTCAGCGCTGCTCGCCGGCTTACCAAAAGTGCACAGTGCACTGACATATGCTTGTTCTACCGAGGCGCTTCCGGATCGCGTACTGCGTGAATTGGGGATGGCTGAGAGGATTCCCTTTTACACAGCGGACAGGCCGTATCTCTGGGGCCGTATTTCGGCACGTGGAGAAATTGTTTTTGGGGCCGGGTTAAAGCACGGGGCACCTGCAGAGCTCGAACGGACTTCAATTGCCACTGAAGATTCGCGAGCAATTCTACAGGCTCTGGTGCGTCGTGTTCGCGAACTTAATCCGGTGTTAAACAATATACTGATTCGGCCGCAATGGGCGGGCCCGATCGCGTTTACCGACGAGGCTCTACCATTGCTCGGCGTCTATCCGCCAAACCCAGCGATACTGGTCGCAGGAGCCTATGCCGGTCATGGAGTGGCTCTCAGCGTGCGTGCGGGCGAACTGATGGCACGCGCAATTTTGTACAATGAGCCGTTACCAGACTGGGCTAGTTTGGTGAGATGAGCTTGCCTTGCGAGCTGGCAGTACTCAGCAATTTCGCAGCGAACTCGGTCGCGCCAGAAACGGGTCTTGAAATTAGTGATCGTCTGCGGCAAATTGTTAAGGCTGCGTTGGGGAGGTTTCGCTCCCGCGATTCGTGCAAGTCACAAGCGACTCACGTGAAATTTGCGGGAAGAGACGGCCGGGGCAAGGCGAGCCCCGGCAACTTTGAGCCATCGAGTCGAAGCCGTTGACACTAGTGAGGCTCAGAGATAATTTTAAGTTTTGCCTCTGCGACGCACGGTCTTTGAAAACTGAATAGCAGTGCATGCCTTTAATCGGGCGGCGGGAAGATCCGACCTGTCCGATTCCATTTGAGTGCGGTCAGTCTCATCGGGTGGTATTAGATGCAACCCGATGTTCAGAAATTAGAGCCTTTTTTGGAGAGTTTGATCCTGGCTCAGAACGAACGCTGGCGGCGTGCCTGAGACATGCAAGTCGTGGGAGAAAGTCGGGGCAACCCGGCGAGTAAACCGGCGCACGGGTGAGTAACACGTGGATAACCTGCCTTGGAGTCCGGAATAACCCGTCGAAAGACGGGCTAATACCAGATAAGACCACGAAGAGTTCGCTCTTTGAGGTAAAAGGTGGCCTCTGCTCTTGCAAGCTATCGCTCCGAGAGGGGTCCGCGCCCTATCAGCTAGTTGGTGAGGTAATGGCCCACCAAGGCTAAGACGGGTAGCTGGTCTGAGAGGATGGTCAGCCACACTGGGACTGAGACACGGCCCAGAGTCCTACGGGATGCAGCAGTCAGGAATATTGCGCAATGGAGGAAACTCTGACG